>Ga0193694_1000001_pt1 | contig 1862607 bp, 1682 predicted proteins | sample L3s1metaG_FD_160567 | JGI IMG/M metagenome (GOLD analysis project Ga0193694, IMG submission 160567) | Soil microbial communities from a riparian zone of the East river system, Colorado, United States - L3s1 | ecosystem: Environmental > Terrestrial > Soil > Riparian zone | place: USA: East... | reverse complement strand
TTCACATCACCATAGGTGCCTGTGAATGCAGGAGGAGTATTATCAGAGGTCCATCTTACAGTACGTGAAGTAGTAGCTGTCTTGAGACATGCGTCAGTTGCAGTGAATGTTCTTATTCTCCAACGGGCACAACCATTACTTTGAACATCACCATCGGATGATGTAATCGTTACAGCACCACAACCATCAGTTGCAGTAGCGGTACCAAGTGAACCATTAGGATTCTCAGGGTTACAACCAAGATTCACATCACCATAGGTGCCTGTGAATGCAGGAGGAGTATTATCAGATGTCCATCTTACAGCACGTGAAGTAGTAGCTGTCTTGAGACATGCGTCAGTTGCAGTAAATGTTCTTATTCTCCAACGTGCACAACCCTCACTTTGAACATCACCATCGGATGATGTAATAGTTACAGCACCGCAACCATCAGTTGCAGTAGCGGTACCAAGTGAACCATTAGGATTCTCAGGATTACAACCAAGATTTACATCACCATAGGTGCCTGTAAATGCAGGAGGAGTATTATCAGATCTCCAGGTTACAGTACGGGATGCTGTTGCTGTATTTCCGCAAGCACCGGTTGCTGTCCATGTTCTTGTTAGTGAACGGCTACATTCGACGCTTTCAATAGTGCCATCGCTTGAAGTTATTGTAACATTGGCGCAAACATCAGTAGCAGTAATGGTACCCAATGCACCATTGATCTGATCTGTAGTTGGGTTACATCCAAGATCTGTAGGTGCACTAAATGGAGTTATTCGAGGACCTCCTGCTTGGCTAACGATCCATCTAACTATCCTGGCAGCAGTAACAAGATGCCCGCAATCATCGGTTGCTGTGAATGTTCTTACCCGAACTCGTTCACAAGGATTATTGCTGGTAGGAGAAGTAGTAACTGCAGTGACAGTTGCTGTAGAGCAGCCATTCTCAGCATTAACCGAACCAAGCTGAGCCTCGACTTGCGCATCAAGTGCGTTACATGGAAGAGTAAATTCTTCCGAAGAAGGTATAGACTGACCACCTACAGTTAAAGAAATATTCAGAACCGCTCTCCACCTTACTGTACGAGATACGGTTGCGGTATTGGTGCAACCATCTCTTGCAGTGAATGTTCTTGTGATCGAACGGTTACAACCATTGCTCTGAACACCACCATCAGATGATGTTATGGTTACAGCACCACCACAACCATCAGTTGCAGTAGCTGTACCGAGTGAACCGATCCACTCAGATACATTACAATCAAGAGTTACATCATTATAGTTACCGGTAAATACAGGACCTGAATTGTCGGCTATCCATCTTACAGTACGTGAAGTAGTAGCTGTCTTGAGACATTCGTCAGTTGCAGTGAATGTTCTTTTTCTTGAACGGTTACAACCATCACTTATAACATCACCATCGGAAGATGTGATCGTTACAGCACCACAACCATCGGTTGCAGTAGCGGTACCAAGTGAGCCATTAGGATTCGCCGGGTTACAGCCAAGAATTACATCACCATAGCTGCCTGTAAATGCAGGAGGAGTATTATCAGATTTCCATCTTACAGTACGTGAAGTAGTAGCTGTCTTGAGACATTCGTCAGTTGCAGTGAATGTTCTTTTTCTTGAACGGTTACAACCATCACTTATAACATCACCATCGGAAGATGTAATAGTTACAACACCACAACCATCAGTTGCAGTAGCCGTACCAAGTGATCCATTAGGATTCTCCGGATTACAACCAAGATTCACATCACCATAGGTGCCTGTAAATACCGGAGGAGTATTATCAGATTTCCATCTTACAGTACGGGATGCAGTAGCAGTATTGTTACATGCATCTTTTGCAGTGAATGTTCTTGTTCTTGAACGAGAACAACCATTGCTTTGAACACTACCATCGGATGATGTTATAGTTACAGCACCACAACCATCAGTTGCAGTAGCCGAACCAAGTGAACCACCAGGATTCTCCGGGTTACAAGCAAGATTCACATCAGCAAAGCTGCTGGTAAATGCAGGAGCTGTGTTATCAGAAATTGTAAATGTTTCATTACATATCGTAAGACAATCATTTGCCTTAGTGGAAGTTAATCGTAAAGTATAAGATCCACAAGTAGCACCAGCCATTATTTGAACCGATGAACCGGTATTAGAACCAACGATTGTGGCTGTTCCTGCAGTAATAGCCCATGCATATTGAACTCCATTTACATTAGGGCCGGAATATTCATGTGTAGAAGATGGGCAAACAGCAGTCGCACCTGTGATACTACAGAGGGGTGGAATACATGCTTCTTCAAGACAACCACCACCCGCAACTGGCAAAACACAGCAATTATTCCCATACTTAATATATGCAACTGCCGGGATCAGTGTCCAGTTACCATTTAATATAAGCCTATAATAACGAGTTGTCTCATTATTCATACCCACATCGAATTTGAATAACGAACCAGTCATACAGCTCTGACTGGGATCCTGACCATACTTCATACTAGCTGGGAACCAGTTAACCTGATTTACGCTTGTTTCAGCAACAGCACCAATCAATATATGGTCAACAGTTGCCTCTTCTCCGACGCATGTATTTATTGGAAATCCCCAATGGCTTAGTGCGTTAACCTGCGCTATCCTGGTTACTGTATAGGTATAAGTTGTTTTATTTAATATGGGATCGTATGACTTTACAGCTGTGATGGTGAATTTTCCAGCACACGAAGCCTGGCTTAAAGCAACATTAACCGTGGCTCCAGTTAGAATAGTCAATACGAATAACTTTAGAAATGGATTTCTAAAGTTATTTCGACTTGCTAACCCCGATAAAATTTTAAAGAATTTGGTACTGATTAATGTAGTACAGTTAAGGTTGAAAAGCCAATGTAAATTCCATTTACAGGAAGGCTGTTCCATTGTTGTTCTCATAAACAATTAGTGTTGTTTTAAGTTTATTTGGTAGCACTAGTCAAAGCGATAGCCTTTCAAGCGGACATTAATAAAATGTTCTTTCGAGAGGGTTTCAGATAAAAAAAGCCTTCAAAAATGGGGGACTAATTGGTGGTAATTGAGGGGATGTTGGACGAGAAGAAACTGCAAAGCGTGGACTAAGGTAGCTTATTGCGGAGAATCACCAAAAATTTTGCTAATTTTTTTTTGAATTAAGTCTGTGTAAATCAATAACGTAATTGTACGAGCAACTGTTTATTATTTTTTTAATAACATAATTACGTAAATTTTTTTTCGACAAATTTTTGAGAATGTATTTCCCCAAATCGTTTGCAGGTCGGGGTTTTCAGGCGGTTTAAATTTTAAAAAAATTGATTTGAAACAACCGTGAGTTGTATAAAAAAATTCTGTTAATACATTTTTTTTCGACATAATAGTTATAACATGGGTTCTAAATTTGTTTATAAATTCTGTATGGCTAAATATTTTTTTCTGCCCTTTTTGCTATTTACATTTTCATTTTTGTCTGCACAAGAAAAACCCGAAGGATTATTTATTAATTCAAAAGCTCCGGACTTTAGTGCAACCGATCAATATGGAAAAGAGATCAGGCTAAAGAACGTTTTAAAAGACAGTTTGGTTGCGTTAATTTTTTATTGTGGTGAATGGTGTCCTTATTGTAATAAGCAATTAAAGAAACTGGAAGATTCATTACAATTGATAAAAGAGAAAGGCGCAAGACTAATTGCAATTACTCCCGAAAAACCTGAATTCATTTCTAAAACAATTGAAAAAACAAAAGCAAGTTATCCCCTGATCTATGATAAGGAAATGAAAATTATGAAAGCATACAGAGTAGCTTTCGAAGTAGATGAAAGAACTATTTCAAGATATAAAAATGCGGATATTGATCTTGCAACGGCTAATGGTCAAAAAGAAAAAGTTTATTTACCTGTTCCTGCCGTGTACATTATTAGTAAAGAGGGAACAATTCTTTATCGGTATTTTGATTTTGATCATAAAAAGAGAGCATCTGTTCAGGAAATAGTGGATCAATTAAAATGATCTTAGTCCGGCCAGATTAATTTCCCGATTTTTCCATTGCCACCGGCCAGGTAAACGGTATTGCCAATTCTTGCATACCTGCATACATGAAAACCTTCTTTGCTGATCGAATAAAAATTCTTGCCGCCATCAAACGAATAATCTACTCCATTCAGCCCGCATGTAACGATCGTTTCTTTATTTAAAAACTCAACGCAACTTCTGTAACCATGTGGAGGTGTTTTTGGACGTTCCCATGTTTTACCTCCATTATTAGAAAAAAAACAATTTTTATCGATCACTGAGTCTGCCATGAAATCTCCGCCAACTATAATTACTTTATTTGCTGAACTTTTTTTGTAGTTGTCATATACCGCTACTGAGTTTGTACCTGCGGTTTCTTTCCCTTTTATCATTGGTACATTAAAGATCGTTTTATTATAAAACAATCTTGAGTTTTTACCACCGCTTGCTATCACTACCGATCCATTATACAGCATACGAATGTTGGTACCGCTGGATGCAAAAAAAGCTTCACCACTGTCAGCAACAAATCTTTGTTCAGCAGCCAACTCATTCCATGTATTTCCTCCATCTTTTGTTTTTGCTATAAAAAATCTTCCATCAACGGGATCACCGATCACCATACCGTTTTTAGGATCACGAAATTCCATTGCATCTAAAAACATTCCTTTGGTCTTATTTTCATAAACCACTTTCCAGGTTTCTCCACCATCTGTAGTTTTTAGGATATAAGAAGGATCGGCAATTGCCATTATGATCGCAGTGTTTGCATCGAATGCTTCAATATCCCGGAAATCATTTTTTTCAAATCCCTTTACTGTCATCCATTTCCAGTTCTTTCCTGCATTAGAACTTTTACCTACAATTCCATTACTTCCGCTTACCCATATTATATTATTGTTTACAACTGATAATCCGCGAATGCTTGTTTTTATGCCTGTATTGAGTATTTCAACTTTTGGTAAAGTTTTTCTTTGTGAGAAAACGGTTGTAGCAATTACGAGTGAAAAGCATAAAATAAAAAAGCACTTTCCAGGGTTATTCTTCATAGAAATGATTTGATGACAAGATAATTAATCCGGGGCGGAACTAGTAATTCTGCATGTATCTCTTCGATGTTCCATCAGCATAAAATTCAAGCATTGCATAAGCAGGAGCAAATTCCTGGAAACTTCCTTTCCACCAATTCCCGCTAACAGCCCCGTTACAGTAATATTTTATTCCCAAATAATTTAATTCATCCTGTAAATGAATATGACCACTGATGCAAACTTTTATATTGGGGTAATTGTTAAATATCTTTTTCAATGAAAGAAAATCTGAATGCATCAGGTTTCGCTGAATTTTCAGATCACCATTTGCTTCTGTTTTATCAAAAAATAGGCCTGCACAAATTGAAAGAATAGGTATATGTGATACGATACAAATGAATTTTTCTTTTGGTACGGAGGCAAGTTCAGTTTGAAACCAGGCTAATTGTTCTTCATCTATTTTTCCAATATAGCCGCCGGCAGGATTTAGTTGTGTGCTATCAAGAACAATGAAATGCCATTTATCTTTTGAAAAACTATAATACCTGTTTTTCATTTGCAAAGTTTCTACTACCCATACCTTCCCATATTGTCTTACATTTTCAGGTTTATTTTCTTTGATGAACCAACCCCATATATCATGATTGCCGATACAATGATAAACAGGCAGGCTGATCTCTTTTTTCAGTAGGGATGTAAAAAGATCCCATTGTATTTGTGTTTTTTCTTTATCTGCCTCTAATGAATCCCAGATCGCATCACCGCCATTGATGATAAAATCAATTTCTGGTACTAATATTTGTGCATGATGCATTGCTTTTGCAACACTTGCTTCAATATCCTTACCGGGCTTTACATGAAAGTCAGTTAAATGGGCTACTCGTATTGGCGGTTTTTTTACTTGTGCTGTGAGAATAGCGGATGGATTGACAAATGCGGCTGCACCGACCCCGGCGGAATTAAGAATAAAATCTTTTCGTTTCATGCTTGGATTTTATGAGACGAAAAATTACGAAAATGAAATTAGTTCTTAGAAAGCTTTTTTCTCAGCAGATTTTAATTTCGGAAGACTAAAATTATCCAATGCACTTTTTTCAGCAATCATCTTTTCAATGTCCTCAACCTTGCGTGGTGCAAATACAGAAAGTAATTCGTAACCTTTCTCTGTGATCAATGCATCGTCTTCGATCCGTACCGCAATACCCCACCATTTTTTATCGCACTCACTATTCGGTGGAATATATATACCTGGTTCAATTGTGATGACCATATCTTTCTTCAGCGTTTGTGAAAAACCACGATCATGAACATCCAGACCAATATGATGCGAAAGTCCATGCGGATAATAAGTCCCTACTTCATTTTTATCTTTTAAGATCCCTAATTTTAAAAGTCCTTCTGCAATTATATCTCTTGCTGCTTTTGAAGCATCAGTCCATTTAGCCCCATCTTTTAAAATTTTAAATGCAGCTTCCTGTGCTTCATAAACAAGATTGTAAATAAGCTTTTGTTCCCGGGAAAATTTTCCATTGGCAGGAACTGTTCTCGTTACATCAGCTGTGTATCCATGATACTCGGCTCCAACATCCATCAGCAGCATTTCGTTACCAATCTTTGTTTTTGTGTTTTCCATATAATGCAATACACAACCATTAGCCCCTGCTCCTACAATAGAACCATAACCAACTTCTTCAGCGCCGTATTTTTTATGTACATATTCATGCAATCCCTGTATCTCCAATTCACTCATGCCGGGATGTGCTGCTTTCATTACTTCATTTTGACCACGACACGAGATCTCAACTGCCTTGCGAATAAGATCCATTTCCTCGGCAGTTTTTATTTCACGAAGTTTGCCAGTAAGTTCACGGAATAACTTTGTGTCATATCTTTTATCCTTTGCATAATCTGCCGTGATATTCGCCTTTGATTTGAATTGCTCAATAAGGTGGGCAAGATCCGCATTGTCTCTGCTGCTATTTGGAATATCCTCAGGAAACTTGTCAAAAATTATTTTATCAAATTTTGAAAAATCTATTGAGGTATTCTTAAAATCTTCACCATTGAATGCATAAGCAAAGCCAAGTTTTTCTTTGGCTCCTTCTGTCCCTAATCTTCGCCCTGTCCATTGTTCAGCTCTTGGATCTTTCTTTTGTACAAAAATTATTTCTTTATACACGGGACCAACTGTTCCCTTTTGTTCTTCTTTAAAAATTAATAGCATTGACTGCGGCTCTTTATATCCGCTGAAATAATACATGTCAGGGTTTTGATGATAGAAATAATCCACATCGTTACTGAAAGTTCGGGTAGGGTAGGCCATTACAACGAATACAGAATTATCCGGCATCAACTTGCGTAATGCATCGCGACGCCCTGCATGAAATTCTTTACTTAAATAATCTGTTGGAAGATCTTCTTGTGCGTATAGTGTAAATGTGAAACTGGAAACAATAAGGATGGATAAAAAACGTGTCAGACTCTTTTGCATAAAAAAGTGGTAATTGTTATGAACTAAAATAGTTCTTTTCAATTACCACTCGACAGAAATTTTATGAATGGAGGTTAGATAAGTGATCGATCAATCTTCATCATCTTCTTCCGTATAAGCATCTTCGCTGCTTTTATAATGAATTTCCCAATCCTTTACAGCCGAATCGGTCAGGCATTCAATAATGTCAAACAGCGGATCTTTTTTCAATTTCCATTCTGTGTCGGTTGGGTCTTCAAATTTCATGATAAATAAACAATGATCTGTTTCCAATGCTACCTTGATCAATGTGATCATTGAATCTTCTTTTTCTTTCACCAGGTAATAGCAACCTGATTCCAGCAAATCATAAGTATACATAGCTCCTCCGCTTTTTGAATAAAATAAATTTTCTCCTTTTCCAATAAACAAGCTGGAATGGGTAGTAGTTAGTTAGAATTTAACGGGTAAAACTGTACTGAATGGGTTAGTTATTCAATAGGGTCAGTAGGTCAAATTTAGTGGTTTTGTTTTGACACAACCAAGCCTGTGAGAGTAAAATTTTTTTTTGACAAAAAATTAAATACCCTTCGCAAACGGGCAGAAAGCTGCTTGAAAATAAAGACTTGAAAAACAAGGATTTTTCCAATAAGTCCACTCCATCCCTTCTAAAAACATTAATCAGGATTAAGGCAAAAACGAGTAAATAGCCATTCGAACTTTCAGAAAATTCTGAAAACAGTATAAAGCTTTATTGTAAAAAGCAAAAACTATTATATTATTAAAAAAGCCTCCTGCGAAACAGAAGGCTTTTTGCCGGTGATCAGATGCTATACATGCAAGTATGCTTGCATTCTTTTTTCTTTTTTGTTTCGGCTTTCTTTTCTGTTTTCATCTTTTTAGTTGAAACAGAAGAAGTATCTAAAGCCGCGAATGCAATTGCGGTAACACCGGAGGCCAGAATGAGGGCAACGATTGTTTTTTTCATACCCTTTTATTTAGTTAGGAAAAGTTACTACAGTTTTTGTGCCGGGGAAATTATTTTTTTATGAATGGTACAAGAAATTATTCACAATTTAAAACCTTTCGGACCGGGCTTTGTATTGGCCGCTGCCATCAAAAGCGTTTGTTTTATTCTTGCAGCTTTTGTTCCGGGAGTTTTGGCGCTGTCGATCCAAAAAAGAAATCGTTTGCGATAGGAGGGTGAAAATGCAAGAAAATTTGCCAGGGCTTTTTTGTTTTTTGATAAGGATTTTTTCAGATCATCGGGCATCGAGTTATTGTCAGCATGAAGATCTGAAGAATTCAGGGTATCCCAGCTTCCATTCCTTTTAGCCAGTTCGATTTTATCCAGACCAGCCGAGGTCATTAATTTTTGCTCAATCAGATTTTCGATGCGTTGCTTATTTAGTTTACTCCAAACACTTTTTGGTTTTCGTGGAGTAAATTTCAATGCTGATCTTTCAACATCTATTTTTCGGGGCTGGCTATCGATCCATCCAAAACATAACGCTTCTTCCACGGCATCAGCATAATCAAATTTTCGTTTGCCAGTATCTTTTTTATAATAGATCAGCCAGATGCCGGGAGAGGTTGAATGATTTTTCTCCAGCCATTTTCGCCACTGGCTGCGGGTTTTTGGGTGCGTGGTTTTATAATCCTCCTTCGGGGTTTTCAAGACTCAAAAAATTTATTTTATCAACAGAGGTTAATAAATCTAAAATTAAGGAGCAAATTCGGTTTTGTTATATTTGCCCGAATGTAAATAGCTGATTAGCCTATTGAACGTACAAGAGTGCGACGCAAGGGACATTCAATAGAATTACAAAAGCTGATAACCAAAAGAAAAACTAAACCGTATCGTGTAAATGGCAAAGGAAAAAGTAAAAGACACTAGCGATCTTTTCGACTACAACGAAGAGAGCATCAAATCCCTCGACTGGAAAGAACATATCCGCCTGCGACCGGGTATGTACATTGGGAAACTCGGTGATGGCTCATCGCCGGATGATGGGATTTATGTGCTTGCGAAAGAAGTGCTCGATAACTGCATTGATGAATACACGATGGGTTTTGGAAAAACGGTGGAGATAACCGTTGAAGGAAAGCAGGTGACGATCCGTGATTATGGCCGCGGTATTCCGCTTGGTAAAGTGGTGGATGTGGTAAGTAAAATAAATACCGGCGCAAAATATGACAGCAAGGTTTTCCAGAAATCAGTTGGGTTGAATGGTGTAGGTACAAAAGCGGTGAATGCTTTGAGTGGTTATTTTAAAGTAACTGCATTTCGTGATGGAAAAGAAAAGACCGCTGAATTTGAAAAGGGATTTTTAATAAAGGAATATAAGGAAGCAAAGAGTGGTGAGGATAATGGAACGATGGTGACTTTTATTCCTGATGAAACAGTTTTTAAGAATTTCAAATTCCATCCTGAGTTTTTAGAGAATCAAATTTGGAATTATTGTTTTTTGAATGCGGGGCTTAAGATCGTTTTCAACGGGAAAAGTTTCGTGAGCAAAAATGGTTTGCTTGACCTGTTGCAACGCAAAACCAATGAAGACGAGATCCGTTATCCTATTATTCATTTACAGGGGGATGATATTGAAGTTGCGATCTCTCATACTAATGAATATGGTGAAGACATTTACAGTTTTGTAAATGGACAGCATACAACACAGGGTGGTACGCATCAGCAGGCATTCCGCGAGGCCTATGTAAAAACGATCCGTGATTTTTATAAGAAAGATTATGATGCAGCCGATATAAGAACAGGAATTGTTGCGGCAGTTTCGGTTCGTGTGGTTGAACCTGTTTTTGAAAGCCAGACAAAAACAAAGTTGGGCTCTGTGAATGTTGCTGAAGGCGGGCCAAGCATGAGAAATTTTATCGGTGATTTTTTTTCTAAGGAACTAGAGATCTTTTTACATAAGAATCCAACAACAGCTGAAGAACTAAAAAAACGTATTGAACAGAGCGAAAGAGAGAGAAAGGAACTTTCCGGAATTAAGAAACTGGCAAATGAAAGAGCTAAGAAAGCAAATCTTCATAATCGCAAGCTACGTGATTGCCGTTACCATTTAAATGATGATCCTCCAACAAAAGGTAAAGAAGAGTTTGTTGCAAAGTTGAAAGAAACAACAGTTTTTATAACTGAAGGTGATAGTGCCAGCGGTTCAATTACGAAATCAAGGAGTGTGGAAACGCAAGCCGTGTTTAGTTTGCGTGGTAAACCGCTGAACTGTTTTGGTCTTACAAAAAAAGTGGTATATGAGAATGAAGAGTTCAATCTTTTGCAACACGCATTAAATATTGAAGAAGGCCTGGACGGATTGCGTTATAATAATGTAGTGATCGCTACGGATGCTGATGTTGATGGAATGCATATTCGTTTGTTGTTGATGACTTTCTTCCTGCAATTTTTCCCTGACCTGGTGAAACATGAAAAAGTTTATGTGTTGGAAACGCCATTGTTCCGAGTAAGAAACAAACAGGAAACTATTTATTGCTACAGTGAAGAGGAGAAACAAGCGGCGGTGAAAAAATTGGGTAGTAAACCAGAGATCACACGATTCAAAGGATTGGGTGAAATAAGCCCTGATGAGTTTGCATTATTTATTGGAGCCGATATGCGAAAAACATTGATGCGTTTGGAACACGGCGATCATATCCAGCAGTTGCTGGAATATTATATGGGAAAAAATACAATGGAAAGACAGGAGTTTATTATTGAGAATTTAAAAATTGAATTGGATAAGGTAGAAGATGTTATTGTATAAAATGAAACAAAAAACTAATACACAATTTTATCCTCTGTAAGAATAAATATTACTTTTAATATCAAAGTCACCAATATGAAACTAAAAAGCTTTAAACTATCCTGGATAATCCTGCTGTTCTTAACGAGCTGCGAAAAAGATACAGATATTGTACTTAATGTAGTTCCTAAAGCCGATGCGGGTACACCAAAAGCAATTACTCTTCCAACAAATAATGTTACTCTTTCCGGTACCGGAACGGATTCTGACGGAACTATAGTTGCCTATTTGTGGAGCCAGGTCTCCGGTCCTTCATCAACTATTATTGTAAATCCGGGCTCAGCATCGAGTGTTGTGAACGGATTTGTTCAGGGCAATTATGTTTTTCAGCTTATGGTTACGGATAATGATGGTGCCACCGGTGTTGATACTGTTTCAGTAGCCGTTGCACAGGCACCTCAACAAACGTTGACATTGCAACCGTCGAACAACTCATTTGAAAGACTTTTGTTTGGTAATACTGTAACAGAACAATCAAATCATGCAGTAGAACTTACTGCTGCCACGTGGACCGTAAATAGCCAGGCGGTATTCGTTAGAGGAGCATTTGGATTTGACCTGAGTTCTATTCCTTCGACTGCTACGATAATTTCAGCCAAGCTGACACTATATTCCAATCCAACACCATTGAATGGTAGCCTTACCGTGCCGAATGAAGGACCAGCTAACGCGATGCTGATTCGTCGAATCACTACTAGTTGGATCCCGGCTTCAACATTCTGGTTAAATCAGCCATCGACTACGGCGACTGACCAAATTGTGATACCGCATACCAGCCTGCCATCGTTGGATTTGGTTGATGTGGATGTGAAAAATATGGTAGCCACCATGGTCAGCAGCGGGAATTATGGATTCATGATCCAGTTGCAAAATGAGGCCATTTATAATATGCGTAATTTCTGTTCCAGTTTACATGCGCAATCGGCTAAACATCCAAAATTAATAGTTGTTTACCGGTGACTATAATGAATGGCAAAAAGCAGCAAATTCTTAATTATTAATTACTCCTGACCAAGTTAGATATCATACGAAAATCCAAATCACTTTTCATGAAGTGGAAACTTCATGGAATCTTCGAGCCATTTACCGGATTTTTTTTGAATGCTTATCACATGAGCAAGTTGAGCAAATGGAGGAGCAATACGAAAGTGAATGGTTATAATGATTGGTATCAAGGCAAATGGGATTATAGTCGCCGATATAATTTGTATGAAGAAATAAGCAAGGCAGAAAAACTTGACGTTTCAGAGATAGATTATTTTGAATTCGGCGTTTGTGGCGGACATTCTTTTAAATGGTGGCTTGAGCATAATAATAATGCGGGTTCAAAATTTTATGGCTTTGATACGTTTGAAGGATTGCCCGAAGCCTTCGGACCTTTTGGGAAAGGTTCAATGGCGGTTGCATTGGAGTCCTTAAATATCAACGATCCACGGGCAAGTTTTTACAAAGGTCTTTTCCAGGATACATTAGTTCCCTTTCTTGAACAATATAAAAGCGAAAGAAAGAAATTGATTCATCTTGATGCTGACCTGTTCAGCGCCACTTTATTTTCTTTGTCACAGCTATATCGTTATCTCAATGATGGCGATATTCTTTTATTTGACGAATTTGCAGTGCCAAAACATGAGTTCATGGCATTTAAAATATTTACCGAAAGCTTTTATGTGAATTATGAAGTGATCGGGGCAGCAAATAATTATTTATTCTTAGCAGTAAAAATTAAGAAGTGATGTTACATATAGTTTTTCAACAGGACGATGTGCAATTGCTGAAAGAAGCAATCAAACTTGACGAAACTTTGCAAGGCGAAGTATTTGAGATCAAAGATGAATGGGGCGTTGGCCCATTAAAAGAGTTGGAAACTGAAGAAGGTTGGACAGCAAGACAAAACTGGTGGAGAGAAATGCTTACCGGCTCTCCTTATGGAGAGAAAATAGTTGGAACTTTTGATGATAGAGAAACGGTCAAGTCAATTAAAGAGAAACTGGATGCTGATGAAACATTAGAAGCATGGATATGGATGGGACAAAATCAACATGATGTTACAGGTTACTACTGGCTAATGCCGCAATTGAAATCATACCAGGGAAGAATAATGATACTTTATTTAAATAATCTTCCTTTTATAAATGAGAAAGGCCAGTTATTTTATCCATGGTCTGTTCATGATATTCTTCCAAAAGAAGTTGTGAAAGCAAAAAAGCTGGCAAGGCCAATCACACTCAGCGAATTCGAGGTTGATCCTGATGAGTGGAAAAAGCTAAGCGATGAAAACGCAACGGTAAGAATTTTAGAAGGCGGTAAAAAGATCGTTGCTAAAGAAGAATCTTTTTATGATAACGAGGTCTTAAAAAATATTACTGCTGAATGGCAAAAGGCTACAAGAGTTTTAAGTAATACTCTTCATCGCATGAAAATAAAAACAGGCGATGTGTTTATTATGTGGCGTATGAAACAATTGATCAGTGCAGGAAAGATCGAGACAATGGGTAATGTAGATGGAGGATGGAAAGAGTTTGACGTGAGAAAAGCAGGTAGTCAATCAGAAAACGCAAGTGTTGAAGCTGATACTCTGACTAATCAATAATTATCTTTTAATAATTGCAACTTAATATTTCGAATGGCAAAAGCAAAAGTTTCCAATATCCAAAATAATGAAGTTGGTTTACCCGGCCAATACAGAACATGGTTTCTTGATTATGCATCTTATGTAATACTTGAAAGAGCTGTGCCGGCTATTGAAGATGGCTTAAAACCTGTACAACGTCGTATTCTTCATGCGATGAAGGAAATGGATGATGGCCGTTTCAATAAAGTTGCGAATGTTATTGGACAAACGATGCAATATCATCCGCATGGTGATGCAAGTATTGGTGATGCGTTGGTGAACATCGGGCAAAAAGATCTTTTGATAGAAACACAGGGCAACTGGGGGGATGTAAGAACGGGTGATGATGCGGCAGCGCCAAGATATATTGAAGGCCGATTAAGCAAATTCGCATTGGAAGTCGCTTTTAATGCAAAGACAACTCAATGGCAACTGAGTTATGATGGAAGAAAGAACGAACCTGTCACGTTGCCAATGAAGTTTCCGTTATTGCTAGCACAAGGCGCAGATGGAATTGCCGTTGGTCTTGCAACAAAAATTCTCCCACATAATTTTTGTGAACTCATTGACGCTTCAATAAAATATTTACGTGGCAAAAGATTTGAACTCTATCCTGATTTTCAAACTGGCGGACAGATCGATGTGGATGAATACAACCAGGGTAAACGTGGTGGCAAAGTAAAAGTAAGGGCACATATTGAGGAGCTTGATAAAAAAACTGTAGCGATCAAGAGTGTTCCATACGGAGTTACTACTACTCAAATAATGGATTCAATTGTAAAAGCAAATGACCAGGGAAAAATTAAAATTAAAAAAGTAACGGATAACACAGCAGCTGATGTGGAGATACAAGTTGATCTTGCTCCTGGCGTTTCTTCAGATATTACAATTGATGCATTATATAAATTTACCGATTGCGAAATTTCGATTTCTCCTAATGCATGTGTGATCGTTGATCAGAAACCACAGTTCCTTGCCGTAAATGATTTGCTGAAACTTTCAACTGATAAAACAAAAGATCTTCTTGAACAGGAATTAAAAATAAGACTGGCAGAATTGCTAGAGAAGTGGCATTATACTTCTTTGGAAAGAATATTCTTTGAAGAAAAAATTTATAAAGAGCTCGAAAAGAAGCATGCAACATGGGACAAAGTGCTTGAAGCAATTGATGATGCGTTCAAGCCATTTAAAAAACAATTGAAGAGAGCAATCACAAGAGAAGATATCATTAAGCTTACAGAAAAACCTGTACGAAGGATCTATAAACTTGATATCGATGAGCTGAATGACCAAATAAAGGGATTGGAGGCAGACATCAAACAAGTAAAACATGATCTTGCTAATCTTGTTGATTATGCAGTTGCTTATTTTGAAAACCTTTTAAAGAAGTATGGAAAGGGTAGGGAAAGAAAGACGGAGATCAAAACGATAGAAGTTATCGAAGCAAAGAATGTAGCGATCGCCAATGCGAAACTTTATATGAATCGTGAGGATGGGTTTGTTGGAACAGGATTAAGAAAAGATGAATTTCTTTTCGATTGTTCAACACTTGATGATGTCATCGTTTTCACAAAACATGGTATTATGAAAGTGGTTAAAGTAGGAGAGAAAACTTATATCGGGAAAGATATTATACATGCCGCCGTATTTCAGAAAAATGATGAGCGAACCACCTATAATATGATCTATATGGATGGGGATAGCGGCAAAAGTTTTGCAAAAAGATTTAATGTAACTGGTGTAACAAGGGATAAGGAATATTTTCTTGCTAAAGAAAATGAAAAGAGCAAGGTTCACTACCTGAGTGTGAATCCAAATGCTGAGGCGGAAGTTGTAAGAATTATTTTAACTCCGGGAAGCAAAGCACATAAGAAAGAGCTCGAATACAATTTCGCTGAGTTAGAGATCACAGGTCGTAGCAGCAAAGGAATTACGGTTACAAAATATCCGATCAAGTCTGACGGTGTTAAACTGAAGGAAGCCGGTAAGTCAACTATTGCAGGTAAGAAATTATGGTATGATGATCAGTTTGGAAGATTGAATGCGGATGAGAAAGGTCAATATCTCGGAATGTTTGATGCGGATGATAAAATACTTGTTGCTTACAGTGATGGTAATTATGAAATTACTGACCAGGAATTAACTCAAAAATTAGATGCAGAAAAAGTATTGTTGATCGAGAAGTTCGATCCTGAGAAGATTGTAACAACTGTATATGTTGATAATGATAAGAAGCAATTCATGGTGAAAAGGTTTAAGATAGAGACTACTACTCTAAAGAATAAATTCCTTTTCATCAAAGAAGGGGAAGGAAATTATGTGGAAGCTATAACTACCGATGCCGAACCGGTTTTGGCTGTGCAGCAGGGTAGAGGCGCACAAATAAGAAAAGGAAAAATGAAACTGGAAAAAGTTGCTGAATTATCAGGATGGAGAACTGTTGGTACAAGGTTGCTTGATTATAGTAAGAGTGTAGAAATGGAATGGGTGAAGCCAAAAGGCAGTAGTCAGCAAGAATTATTCTAATAATTATTTCTTTGGTTTACTATCAGGTTTCTTTTTCTTGATCCTGATGGTGGCACTCTTTTCTAAATTGCTGGTAAGTCTTAACTCATGCCGTTTCTTTCCATCATTTACGATCATTAATGCTGTATTTGGAGGAATAGAGCCGAGATTATCAGCAAACATTGTTATTTCGTTTATCTCTTTTGTTGAATCAAGCGGGATCTCAAAGTGAACTGACCTGGTGCTGAGCATACGGTTAAATGCTATCAGTTTATCGTTATAAAAAACAGAGATAGAATCTCCATCTATTTCACCATTATCATAAAAATCTACTTTCAAAGTATCTGATTCGACGATAAGTTCATCAGCAACCACTTTTTCTCTTTCTTTATATTGATTGCTCACTACATAGTTGACCACGTTCCGCGGTTGAATTGTCACTGTCGTTAGTGTATCTGTTTCAGAAGGCCGCCATACCTGGAAAGATTCTTTAAGTATTTTGATAGCATGTATTAGTGAATCGTGTTTTAGGGAATCAGTACTCAGCGTAAGGGTAAATAAAATTTCAGGGCAGGTGTATTTATATTCCGGTTTGCTTAAAAACGAACCTTTCAATACAGAATTCACCTGTGAAACTCTCAAGGTCGCGGCAAAATTCATTGCACAATCCACGTCACGGTTATAATAAGAACCATAGTAGGAAACAGGAATATTAGAAATATAAACAAGTCTCGTTGTTGAATTATAAGTTCCGCGGATGGGGATGCTGCGATAAGTATTTTTGAAAAAATAATTTAACACTCCCTTTACATTATTGTTATCCTGTTCAATAATAAGCTCAACGAGATAATTGCTGTAAGTGTTGCGTAATTTCACATTGGCTGCTCCATACCAATACCCTTTGGGTGATTGAGAAAAGATTTGTAGGAAAGAAAGAAGTAACAATATGAAGAGGAAAGGTTTTTTCATGGAACAGGAAATTGCTCAAAAACTGTGCTTAAGTATAACGCAGGTTTATCAGAAAAATTACTTGATAAAACGTTTCATTTCCCTCTCTACATCACGTTTTTTGATGGTTTCCCGTTTGTCGTGGAGTTTTTTGCCTTTACCAAGCCCGATTTCAACTTTAATTAGATTCTTTTCATTAAAAAAGATCCGGAGAGGGATCAATGTATATCCTTTTTCTTTCAGCTTTCCTTCTATTTTAGATATTTCTCTTTTTTGTAAAAGTAATTTTCGGTCTCTTATCGGATCGTGATTATTTGTAGTGCCATGAGAATATTCTGCAATGTGCAGACTTTTGAGCCACATTTCACCTTTATGAATGAGACAATAACTATCGTTGAAACTTGCCTTACCTTCTCTTAATGACTTTACTTCCGTTCCTGTCAATACAACACCAGCGACATATTTATTGTCGAAAAAATATTCATGAAAGGCAGAACGATTTTTTATTTCCATGATTTGCTGTGGCTGAATTGTTCCAGCCTTCAGGCTGGGGATAACAAATTTAATTCCTAAACATCCACAACACTTTCGTCATTTTATCTTTCAACTCTTTTCTTGGAACGATAAAATCGAGGAAGCCATGTTCAAGGATGAACTCACTGCGTTGAAAACCGGGAGGCAGATCTTTTTTTATTGTTTCTTTAATAACTCTTGGCCCTGCAAAACCGATCAATGCACCCGGCTCTGCGATATTCAGATCACCCAGCATACCAAAGGAAGCAGAGATGCCACCAAATGTAGGATCAGTTAAAAAAGATATATAAGGAAGTTTAGCATCGCTTAGTTGAGAAAGTTTGCCGCTTGTTTTGGCAAGCTGCATGAGTGAGAAAGCACTTTCCATCATTCTTGCACCACCACTTTTTGATATCACCATGTATGGTATCTTGTGTTTAATGCAATGATCAACAGCCCTTGAAAATTTTTCTCCCATCACACTCCCCAAACTGCCACCGATGAATTCAAAATCCATACATGCAATTACGATATCATTGCCGGCAATTTTTCCTACTGCTACCCGCATCGAATCTTTCAAGTCTGTTTTACTCCAGATCTCTTCTAGTCTTTTTTTATAAGGTTTCAAGTCTGTGAACTCCAAATAATCTTTACTAAGAATATTTTCAAACAGTTCTTCGTATTGATTATCATCAAAGAGAATTGAATAATATTCTTCGCTGCCGATGCGGTGATGGTAACTGCATTTTGGGCAAACAAAAAGATTTTCTTTTAGTTCATTCGACGTGCAAATAAAATTGCATTCAGGGCACTTGGTCCATAAACCTTCCGGAGTTTCCTTTTTTTCATGTGTACCCGTCAAGATCCCCTTTCTAATTCGTTTAAACCAGCTTGTCCTTGTCGATTCTTTTCCTTCCTCACCTGCCAGGTTCGAATCAAAATCTTCTACTTGTTTTGCCATGCAAAAAGTTTTGAGTGGTCACAAATATAGGGAATCTGTGATTTGACGTTTTGCGGTTTAAAGTTGAATATTAACGAGTGTTATTATGTTCCCGGCATTTGTTTCCTGCTCAACTTTTGTTGCGTTGCACTCTTGTACTTTTTATTTTTATTCAGCTTTTGGTCCCCCTCTTCATCTTTTTTTTTATTGTATATCCGGCCCCCGCCAGCGGGGGAAAAAATCATCACACTGTTTGAAGTTTAACAGAAATATTTTTTTAATCCGATTAGAGAAAAGTGCATTATCCTCCGCTGGTGGGGGAAGTAATTCAATTATAAAAAAATTTCAAATGAGGATGGATTAAAAGTTGAATAGAGTTGTTGCAGCACAAGAGTGCGACGCAAGAAAAACTTAATAGAAATCCATAGCCAGGTGCAAAACAAAAATGCCTCCTATTTCTAAGAGGCATTTATTTAAAAATTATAAGATCAATTATTAGGTGAACCACCATTGACCCAGCAGATAATCGAATTTTTTTGTGCTGTTGTCAGTGTTCCGGTCTTGGGCATAGTTCCACTAGCCACTGCAGTTTTGATCGTAACTGATGCACCGGATATTTGTGTATAATTAAGCAATGGACCGGGACCATTTGCACTGCCGGCACCATGACAAGTTGCATCTGTCGCACAAGTTGATTGAATGATCGGGTTAACGTTCGCAGCAAAGGCACTCGCTACGCCAGTACAATCAACAGTAGTGCCACCGCCGCCACCTGTACCACCGCCTCCACCACCATCGCTACCGCCTTTACTGCATGATGCAATTAAAAAAAATGATCCAAGAATAACCAGTATGCCTTTTTTCATAAATAAGTTTTAGCAAGTATAGATTTTTTCATCCTATCGGTATTGATAGAACAAAAGTTGCCGCTTATTTTTATTTTTTAGGTAAATAATGTTAAAAAACAACATTTTATCCCTCAGGAAAACGGGTCTATTAAGAAAGTGATTTTTTTATTATGCAATGGTGATCTCATTATCTAAGTACACATCCTGTATTGAATTCAAAATTTCTACTCCTTCTTTAATTGGGCGTTGGAATGCCTTGCGGCCACTGATCAATCCCATGCCGCCGGCTCTTTTATTAATAACTGCAGTAGTTACAGCTTCAGCTTTATCGCTTGCACCGGATGATGCACCGCCTGAGTTGATCAATCCTGCACGGCCCATATAACAATTAGCAACCTGGTAGCGACAGAGATCAATAGGGTGATCAGATGTTAATTCAGAATAAATACGTGAGTCATTTTTGCCGTAGGCAGATTCTTTTGTATTCAAGGCAAGATAACCGCCATTATTTTCCGGAAGTTTTTGTTTGATGATATCTGCTTCTATTGTTACACCCAAATGATTTGCTTGTCCTGTAAGGTCAGCCGACACATGAAAATCTTTTTCTTTTGTTTTGAATGCGGGGTTTCTTAAATAGCACCAAAGGATCGTTGCCATTCCAAGTTCATGCGCCATTTCAAATGCCTTGCTTACTTCCTGTATTTGTCTTGCTGATTCATCACTGCCAAAATAGATCGTAGCACCTATAGCTGCAGCTCCCATATTCCAGCTTGCTTTTATTGATGCAAACATTATTTGATCGAACTTATTCGGATAGGTTAGAAACTCATTGTGATTTACTTTAACAATGAAAGGAATTTTATGCGCATATTTTCTCGAAAGAAAACCCAAGCCTCCATAAGTAGTGGCAACAGCATTGCAGCCACCTTCAATAGCCAGCTTGATTATATTTTCAGGATCAAAATAAATAGGATTTTTTGCAAACGACGCTCCTGCGCTGTGTTCAATTCCCTGGTCAACCGGAAGGATGGATAAATAGCCTGTATTCGATAATCTTCCCGTATTATACATTAATTGAAGATTGCGCAATACTTGTGGGCTTCTGTCACTCTTGATCCAGATCCTATCTACAAAATCCGGCCCTGGTAAATGAATTTTTTCTTTTGAGATCGTTTTACATACATGACTCAATAAATATTCTGCTTTATCTCCGAGAAGTTCAGTGATCTTATTCGTTGATGCGGTAAGCATAGTTAATGGTTTAACAGGTAAAATAAATTATCAATCGCTAACAACTGTTTGGGACAAAGGTAAGGGCAAGTAAATACAGGGTGAAATAAATGCTATCCGATAATTTTTGACTTTTCAGATACCTTTTTACTTTCTATTGCTGTCTGAATATTAAGTATCAATTCTTTTATTGCATTGCTTTTGGAAGTGACTCCTTCCAACTTTATTATGCGACTATATTCTATAGATTGATTTGATAGCATATCCATCAGGTCAGGCAAGTCTGATTGGTTTAGTTCTTCTAAGGTTGGGGGTGTCAGAAACATGAAAACAAATCCACAAAAATCATGCGCCTGCTTCTGTTTCTGAATATAAATTTTTCTTATAATGATTGATTTCAAAATTCTCCTCATACTCAGGAAAAATTTACCCGAACAAATTACTACTCAGATAACGATCACCTCTATCACATGTAATAAAAACGATGACCCCTGATTCGATCTCCCTAGCCAAACGGATAGCAGCTGAAGCAGCTCCACCGCTGCTCATGCCTGCAAATACCCCTTCAACTTTTGCTAATTGTCTGGCCATTTGAGTTGCTTCTTCCTGAGATACGTCCATCACACGATCAACTCTTTCCGGTTCAAAAATTTTCGGCAAATATTCTTTGGGCCACCTGCGTATACCAGGAATAGAAGATTCTTCTGTCGGTTGGCAGCCGACGATTTGGATGGAAGGATCTTTCTCTTTGAAAAATCTTGAACAACCCATGATCGTTCCGGTTGTTCCCATTGAACTTACAAAATGAGTAATACCCTGATTGGTATCTTTCCAAATTTCAGGACCGGTAGTTTTATAATGTGCTTTATAATTATCGGGATTTGAAAATTGGTTCAAAATAAAAAATTCGCCTTTTGCTGCTTTCTCTTCGGCATAGTCGCGACAAATTTCAATGTTATCAAGCAAGGTAACTTTAGCGCCGAATGCTTCCATCGTTAGCGTACGTTCTCTTGTTGATGTTGATGGCATTACTAATTCAATATTGAGATCATATAGTCTTGCGATCATGGCTAATGCAATGCCGGTATTACCACTTGTTGCTTCAATTAATTTAGACCCGGGTTTTATATCGCCTCTTTCTAATGCAGAACGGATCATATTCAATGCAGGTCGGTCTTTCACACTTCCACCCGGGTTATCACCTTCCAATTTTGCATACATCGTGACGTTTGGATTGGGATTTAATTTTTTTATCTCCACCATTGGTGTATTTCCTACCAAATCAATAATGCTTGCCATGATCAGGATTTAATTTGTTCTACAACTTCTATATCGGGGCGATGATAAACAGTAGAGCAGGAGGGAACACTTTTGGTGAGCCATACATTACCACCAATGATGCTATTATGTCCAATAATTGTTTCTCCGCCAAGAATAGTTGCACCGGAATATATGATAACATAATCTTCAACCGTCGGATGTCTTTTTACTGATGCCATAGATTTATCTACACTTAATGCACCCAGGGTGACACCCTGGTAAAGTTTTACATGATCACCGATGATAGATGTCTCGCCTATCACAATTCCTGTTCCATGATCAATAAAGAAATATTCTCCAATCTCGGCAGCAGGGTGAATGTCTATTCCTGTTTTTGAATGAGCATATTCAGTAATGATACGTGGAAGCAAAGGAATTTTAAGATCGAACAATGCATGTGCAATGCGATAAAATGAAATTGCATAGAAACCCGGATAAGCTCTGATGATCTCAAATCTTGTTCTTGCAGCGGGATCTCCGGCTAGCAATGCTTCAATATCTGTATTTAGAATTCGATATAGTTCAGGTGTATTGCTGAAGAAACGATCTGCTTTTTCTTTATTACCATTCGACATGCATCCACTTGTAGCATCTAATAAATTTATCAATTCTGATCTTAGATCGCTAAACCGTAATTCAACTTCTTTTTCAGATGAAAGATTGATATCAGATTTTTCAGGAAATAAAAGGCAAATGAGATCATTTACCCAGGTTGCAATTTCCTCATTAGGTGGTACAGTTTCGGTGTCTTTCTGTTGCTGATAAATGAATTTGTAAAATTCTTTTTCCATGCTTTTAGTTTAATGGAAGCTATAAAATTATCGTATTTATCACACCAATTTGGTAGACTGTTGTATTAATTGTTTCCTAAATAAGAAAAAAAGCCCTGCCGGTAGACCGGTAGGGCTTTAAATGATTTGCATAGCTACTTAAGCGTTCCTGTTAATACAGTTAAGATCTTCAAAAGCTATTTCAAGTCGTTTTATAAACGACTCTTCACCTTTACGCAACCATACACGAGGGTCGTAATGTTTTTTATTAGGTTTATCGTCTCCTTCAGGATTCCCAAGCTGACCTTGCAGATAACCTTCATTCTTTTTATAATTGTTTAAAACACCTTCCCAAAAAGCCCATTGCAGATCAGTATCAATATTCATTTTGATTGCACCATAACCGATTGCTTCACGTATCTGGTGTTGAGGTGAGCCACTTCCGCCATGAAATACGAAATAAACGGGTTGAGGTGCTGTCTTTAATTCTTTTTCTATATAATCCTGGCTGTTCTTTAAGATCACGGGGCGCAATTCCACATTGCCGGGTTTATAAACGCCATGGACATTTCCGAATGCTGCAGCAACAGTAAACATTTTTCCAACCTTACTTAATTCTTTAAATGCATAAGAGACATCTTCCGGTTGCGTATAAAGCTTTGAATTTTCTATATCACTATTATCAACTCCATCTTCTTCGCCACCAGTAACACCCAATTCAATTTCAATTCCCATTCCTAGCGGTTTCATTCGTTTGAAAAACTCAACTGATGTATGAATATTCTCTTCAATTGGTTCTTCACTTAGGTCAAGCATATGTGAACTAAAAAGCGGTTGTCCTTTTTCTTTGAAATATTGTTCTCCTGCATCGATCAACCCACTGATCCATGGCAACCATTTTTTTGCAGCATGATCTGTGTGTAATATTACAGGCACTCCATAATATTTTGCTACGTTATGAATATGCAATGCACCGGAAATGCCACCGGAAATATTTGCCTGCATTTTGTCATTAGGCATTCCTTTGCCCGCAATGAATTGTGCGCCGCCATTTGAAAACTGGATGATGACAGGTGAATTAACTTTTGCGGCAGTTTCAAGAACGCCATTGATGGTATTTGATCCGATCGTATTTACAGCAGGTAATGCAAACTGGTTTTTCTTAGCATCGTTGTAAAGTGCTTCTAGTTCTTCACCGAATAAAACTCCGGCTTTGTATTTACTCATTTGTTTTTTGTTTCATGATAAAATCCCGGCAGGCAATTTTCAAATGAGGCGCAAGATAATTGATTTATAAACTCATTTTCACGAACAGGTGTTAGAGTAGTGTTTGAATTATTTACCCAACGCCTGTATCACATCATATTTGGTAACGATATGATAATTGCCAGCTTCGTCTTTACTCAGTACCGCGCCATTTTCTTTATTGATCAGGGTGCTGAGCTTTTCAACCGGCGTATTAAATTCAACAAGAGGGTATGATGGTTCCATTACATTTTCAATCGTATCATTTTTTATATGGGGATTTGAAAATATCTTTTTGAATAAACCATTCTCGCTGATAGCGCCTATCGGTCCATTGCCATTCATTACCGGAATATTTTCGATATCATATTTCTTCATCATATCTACAGCTTCTGCAACTGTTTGTGTGGGTTCTACGGTTACTAGTTTTTGTTTACCACTACGACTGCTAATAATATCCTTAAATGTTTTTACATCAAGAAAACCTCTTTCAATCATCCATTGATCATTGTATACTTTGGCGACATATCGGCTGCCATGGTCATGAAATATGCAAACTACAAGATCATCTTTCTTTAAACGATCCTTTAATTGCATTAATCCTTGTATACAACTGCCGGCACTATATCCGCAAAAGATTCCTTCTTCTTTTGCTAAACGCCTTGCCATGATAGCGCCATCTTTATCTGTTACTTGTTCAAAATGATCGATAACACTCATATCATAATTCCCGGGTACAAAATCTTCACCAAAACCTTCGCTGATATAAGGATGCACTTCATTCTTATCCACTTCACCTGTGCGAAAATATTTTGTAAGCAATGAACCAAATACATCAATGGCCCATATCTGTATGTTCGGATTTTTTTCTTTTAAAAACATGGCAGTGCCAGTAACCGTACCACCGGTACCAGCAGTGCAAACAAGATGTGTGATCTTGCCATCGGTTTGGTTCCATATTTCAGGTCCGGTGGATTCATAATGTGCTTGCCGGTTTGCAAGGTTATCATATTGATTGCAGTGAAATGAATTTGGAACCTCAGAGGCTAATCTTTTAGCTACGCTATAATAACTGCGAGGGTCTTCAGGTAAAACATTTGTTGGGCAAACTATGACTTCGGCGCCAACTGCTTTTAGAATATCTGCTTTTTCTTTGGATTGTTTATCTGTAGTTACAAAAATGCATTTATAACCTTTAACGCAGGCTGCCAGTGCTAATCCCATTCCTGTGTTTCCTGATGTCCCTTCGATGATAATTCCTCCTGGTTTTAGCTTTCCTTCCTTTTCCGCTACCTCGATCATCTTTACCGCCATGCGATCTTTAATAGAGTTACCGGGATTAAAATAATCAACTTTAGCCGCTACTATGCAAGGAAAATCTTTGGTGATCTTATTGAGTTTTATCAGGGGCGTATTACCGATCGTTTCAAGGATATTGTTTTTTATTTCCATATTCATTTGTTAGGGTACAAAGTTAATCAGTTTGCTAAAATTGCTCATTTTATATCAATGGTACAAATAACCTTAAAGTGGTATTGGCGTTTGTATCAAAAAGTGTAAGTTAGCATGTCTCTACCCCTCCTCGCACTGTTAGCATGGTTATACTCCTCGCCTGGTTATAGGATCAATATTAATACTCGCTACCGAATAAAACTTTATCTATGTCTGATTTTTTAAAAAACCTATGGTCCAAAATTTCCGGCTCAGAAAGATTTATGCCTTCAATTATTGAGTTTAAACCGGAACAAGTAGAAAGAGTAAAAGATCTGAGCGATTCTTTTTATCCTGATAAAAATTATTTTACGGTAAGGGTTAATGAATTGTTTTTACACAAGGACCGCGAATGGTTCAGAAAATATGATCCTGTTGTTTTTATTGCTTCTGAATTTGTTTATGACAATAAAAAAGTAGAGATCCCATTTGTAGTTGGACCACACCTTATACAAAAAAGCCTTAATGAGGAATTAATAACTAATAATGGGTATGTTATCAGGAACACTACGGTGGCCGGTACGCATCCTTTTAAAGGCGATCCTTTTACCCTTACAGTCGTATTGGCAAAACTTGAAAAGAAAGATTATTTAAGAGATGTGCTGAAACTGGTGGAGTCAGCTGCTTCTACTTACACCGGCGGTTTTGTAAATATGGTCAATAGCTATCTAAAGGTTTCGAAACTTGTATTAGATGGTATTGACACATTGTTCGATAAAAAAGAAGTATCAGGATTGATCGGACATAGAAAAACACTGATGTTAAATGCTCGTGATGATTTTAAACCCGGATATTTTGTTTTAATAAATAAGTCAGAAGTAGAAATTAGTGATGACATGGAGTATGAAGGAAAGAAATTTTTTGTTAAGGGAAATGGTGAGCTTTATTATGGTACTTCAATGGAAGAATCTGATCCCTATCGCGATGCCGATTATGTGCTGTACAGTGTATTGGCAACAAATAACAGGACAGATATTGATCAATTGCCATTCTATCCTCAATGGCAGGAATTGCTTGGCTTTGCGATGCCGCTTACAAAAATATCAGAAGAACAATGGGAGTTGATCAAAGCAAAATTTTTTGCATTGCATGCCAATATGAGGCTTAGTCCTGACCTGATACGTGAACAGGTAAAAACATTAATTGAAACTTATAAGACCGAATTAAAAGAAATAAGAAAAGATAAAGAAGAGCTTGGTGCACAGGAGGAGCCCGAACAACCTGTTGTAAAAGACAAATGGGAAAAAGATATGGATTCAATGGCTGTTGATATTTTAAAAATGAAATAATGATCAACCTATGAATGTAAAAGAGCTACGAATAATTGTGCAACCTGATAAGATTGGGATCACACGTTCTGTTGGTTCCCCGGAAACAGGAAATATAAACCGGGAAGTTATAAAACTTGAATTGAGTATTGCCAAGATATTCCATAAAGTGCTGAATAAGTTCAGGGTTGTTTCAGCTTTTGAAAAGAATGATTATGAGATTTTGGGGAAAACTTTGTTTAAGGTTCTTTTTTTTGATCCACTTGTAAGAAAATTCTTTCTTGATGAGTTAGTTGAAGTAAGAGAAAGCCCTGATACTTATTGCAGAATATATCTTCGTTTCAAAGACTTAACCGGAGATATTCCGGAGTTGCCATGGGAGTATATGCTGGTTGAGGATGAGGATAGGAAAATATCAGAATTGTATCTCGCAGCAGACAGCAATCAGCGTTTTGACCTGATAAGAATAGTCAACGAAAATAAAATCTCGTTCACTCCAAAGAGTGATCAAAAACTGAATGTTGCTTTGATCGTCTCAAATCCACGAAATCAGCCTGAGGGTAGGTTGCCACTAGCTACTGATGAACTAAGTAATTGTTTTAAGCGCCTCAATCAAAAATTCGGAAGCCTGATAAATACGAACGAAAGGGAAGATGAAAAACCTGACTTCAGAAATTTTGAAAACGATTTGGCTGAAGTCATCGCTCCTTTCAATGGTGAGCCATACGTCTTGCATTTTTATGGTCATGCGCAGGCAAAAGACAAAGAATCCATGATAGCTTTTACTGACGAAAATCAAAACCTGGCCTGGATCAGTGATAAAGAGTTTGCTGCGATATTTAGTCAAAACACCAACATACAAAAACCACAATTAATAGTTCTGCAGGCGTGTGAAAGCGGGCAGGTATGTAATGCCAATACGGAAGATCCCGGAGGACTTGCTTATACTCTTGCCATGAATAACATTCCGGCAATAGTCGCCATGCAGAATATTGTACGTGAAGATGTATCTATTGATTTTATTGAACAGTTCTATACTTCGTTGCTAAATGGAGAGGATGTTGCAAGAGCCGTAACAAGAGGACGGCAATTCCTGGGTTGTGGAATAAGAAGAAACGGTGAAAAAAGAAAGTTGAATGAGTTTTATGATAACAACACATTTGGGACGCCATTACTTTTTATCAGTACAATTCAGCCAATAAGATTGATGCCTGAAAAAATTTCAAGTACCGTCGAAAAACAGGTGGTAAACAAAATATGTCCTAAGTGTAAAAAGATCTGGCAAAATGTAAAATTTGATAAAGATATCTGCACATATAATCGGTGCGGCGGCAGGCTCGAGCCCTATAAAGAAGATACTGCCATTGGTAATAAAAATGTTTCTTCTGACCAGGTCAAGGCAGAATTAAACCCCCAGTTACCGGGAAAAGCATCCTTAAACTAACTGTTTTCGAAATGAATTTTGACAAAGAATCTATATCAAAATTAATTGCTAATGCTTATCACCAGGCAGCTCTTGATCCCGTCAATGACATGTTTGTTATTACTGAATTGCTTGAAAAAATAAAAACTAACCTGGTTGCTAAACAAAGTGAACCATACAAAGCCTGGAACGGTTTGGAACTCGATCGTTTTCGATTTGATAAAGAAAATATCCTGAAAGTTTTTGTGCCGCTGCGACAAAAATATTTTGAAGAGCATTTTGAGAACATAAAAAAAAGTCTGCAAAATAAATTTGATTACAAAACATGGTTCAATGAATACATTGATGCCATAGTTTATCTTTCAGGATCTGTATTTAATCCCTTGTGCTTGCATGATTTTCCTTTCACAACAGAACAAAAGAAGATCGTTGAAAAATGCAGGCAAATGAACGATCTGATAATGGATGGCAGATGGGCCGATGTGTTTCCTCTAACAAAAGAATTTTCGCAGTGTCCAGACCTTTCGGCATTTCAAAAAAGTTCAATGCTGGTAAATATTGGTTACATACAACTTTTTTGGTATCCTGATTTTGAAGGATCCATAAAATATTTTGAAGAAGCCAGTAAAACAGATCCGGACAATGGCATGGTAGAAAAAGGATGGGGCGCATATTATTTAAAACTCCAGGATTATGATAAGGCGATCAAACATTTCGAAAAGGCGATGCAAATGGATCCTATAGACGTCGAGAACTATGGCCAAATTGGTGCTTGTCATAAGGAGAGAGGTGATTATGCGGTAGCAGAGCAGTGGTATCGGAATGCAATAAAATATGATTTTACAAATACCGATTCCTATTCCAAGCTGATACAATTATATGGGCAGTGGGATGCGGAAGCAGAGAAGCGTAATTTGATCCCCGAATTGATCTATAAATGCGAGCTGCTGCTTCCCTCTGATAAATATGAGAATATGCTTTACAATATTTATCGTGATGCCGGCTATTCTTATTCTGTAGCTGGAGATTATTCTACTTCAGAAATGTATTATCAAAAAGCTATTGACCTAAAGCCTGAGTATACTATTGCTAAAATTGATTTTGCCTATATCAATGGATATCAAAAAAAGTATGATGAAGCCATAAGGATCCTGAAGATACTGGAAACCATTCCCAATTATTATGATGTGCATTTGGGTTTAGCATGGGTGTATGAACAAGTGGGACAATTTGATGAGGCATTATCAGAACATCAAAAATGTATTGCGATACGACCAGAATGGGCCGATAAATCTTATAACGCTATTGGTAAAATGTATTTTGACCAAAAGAAAGATTATCTGCAAGCAAAAAAATATTATCAAAAAGCAATTAAGATCCGGGAAAAGGAAAACATTTACTACGATAACATGATCGATGCACTCGATCGGCTGGACGATGAAGAAAGTTTAAAAGAAAAAGAAGATGTTCTTATCAAACAATTTTCTATGAATCCAAAGAATGACCTGGTGGCCAACAAACTCGGTGTACTTTTTTACAATACTGGCAAGATCGAAGAAGCAATACCGTATTATCAGAAGTCTATTGAAATAAATCCTGATAGCAATGTATACTATGAAAACCTCGGCCTGGCATACGAAGGGATAAAAAATGTTGAAAAAGCAGAAGAGTATTACATGGAAGCCCTGAGACATAAGGAAGAAAGCGAAACCTGCAACAGGCTTGGCATTCTTTATTATAAGAGAAATCAAAATAATGATACGGACAAGGCAATTGAATATTATCAAAAAGCGATTGGGCTAGACCCTGAAAATGCGGTGCTATATGAAAACCTGGGACTGGCTTATGAGCAAAAACAAATGTTGAAGGAAGCTGAGGAGGCATATATAAAGGCATCGGAAATTGAAAAAGTAACAGGTATTTATTTTAACAGGCTTGGATATTTTTATTATACACATTTAAAACATGAGCTTGCAATAAAATATTATCTGAAAGCTATAGAAAGAGAAAAGGATATACAGTTGTATAAAACAAATTTGGCATTGGCGTATGAAGCAAACAAAGAGCCGGAGAAAGCTGTTGATATTTATTTGGAGTTACTCGCAGAAAATAAAGCGGATCATAATGTCAGGGCTTTGCTGGCATCCGCACAGTACTCAATGGGTGAAGCCTATTACAAGGATGCTTTGCAAAACTTGTTACAATGTTGTGAAGAAGATCCAGGGAATATTTTATACAAAAAATACCTGGGTACACTGTATGAAGAAATGAAAGAGGCTGGAAAGGCATTTGATATATACAATGAACTGGTAAAAGAAAATCCTAACGATGCAGACAGCAATAATAAGCTCGGTGTATTATACTATCGGAGAGGAACAAAAGAAGATGCTCAAAAAGCAATTTCCTATTATAATAAAGCGATCGAATTATCCCCTTCGGAAAGTATCTATTATCAAAACCTGGCATTAGCTTATGAAATTACTGGCGACAATGATAAAGCAGTAACCGCATACGAAAAATCGATTGAGAAGGCATCACATGATGATCAATCTTATTCTATTTATGCCGAATTCTTTTTCAAAAATAATCAGTTTGAAAAGGCAGCTGAATTATATAATAAAGCGATCGAAATAAATCCTAATTCCTCATTATATTATCAAAATATCGGACTTACATATGAGCGACTTAATAAAAATAAAGAAGCGGAGGAAGCTTATCTTAATTTGCTAAAAATTGAGTCTCACAATGCCAATTTTCATAATAATTTGGGTGTATTTTATTTTCAAACACAACAGGTAGAAAAAGCCATTCAAAAATATAAGGATGCCCTGGCGTTAGATCCGGATAGTATACTTTTTTATAAAAATTTGGCGATCGCTTATCAAGCCCTTGATAAAAAGGAAGAAGTGGAGGAAACATATCTCACGATATTAAAGAAGGATGCAGGTAATGATGAAATTCAAAATCTTTTGGGAGTGCTTTATTACAAAACGAACCAGGTCGAAAAAGCGATCAAAAATTATTTAAAAGCAATTGAATTAAATCCAAAACTTGCCGTCTACTATGAAAATCTTGGTTTGGCGTATGATGACCTCGGACAATATGATCAGGCGGAAGATGCTTATTTAAAAAGTTTAAAAATCGACCCTAATGCTGACCGATGTTTAAATTTAGCTGGGATATTTTATCATACAAAGAGAAATGATTATAAAACAGCTTTGGAGCTCTACAGCCAGGCAATAAAGATCAATGCTAAAGAGCCGAACTATTTTTTTAACCTTGGGGATGTTTATACTATTTTGAACGATAGTAAGCAAGCTGCCACTGCTTATGCTACGGCAGAAGAACTTCAAAAAGTAATTTAATAAAAGCCCCTCCTGGAAACAGGAAGGGCATACCGGACTTAGTGATCAATATCACTAATCAACTTTAACAAACTGGTTTTGATTTTAAATTCTAATAAGCTGTGGTCAGGCTTGTTTTTGAAACTTTTTTCTTTTATTGGCAAGTACCCGGTCAAGCAACACAAGACCCAGCAACACATTCACCATCATAAATCCATTTACAAAATTGTTGTTGAATATCTTACTATAATCAACTTGTGAAAGACGAGAAAGGTCTATTGAATATTTTGAATCAGTACCTGACGTCCATTCCACTTGTGAAAATCCATAAATAAGAAAAACGGCAATTAACGTGAAGAAAAACCCTGCAATACCCCAAATGATTTTTTTATTGATATAATTTTTAGTTGCCGGCGCAATATGATATTGAGCAATTTTTTCCATTACATTTTTTGTAAAACGCATGGAAGGATGATCTAATTCGGCAGCATTCATTAATTGATGGATCTCCATCAACTCATGGTATTTATTTTTCCACTCAAGATTGCTTTGCAGCAACCTTTCAACAACAGATCTTTCTTCATTCGAAGAGACCCCGTCAATATAAGCCCACAGTTGTTGCTCGATATTTTGTTCCTGGTTCATACAACACAGTTTAATAAATGTTTTTTACTTCTTCACTAAAATTCTTTTCCATTTTTTCTTTTAATCGTGTTCTTGCCCGATGCAATCTTACTTTCACGGTATTTGTTTCAAGCCTTAGGATCCTGCTTATTTCTTCAAGATTTTGCTCGGCTTTATAAAACAAGGTTATTATCTGAGCATCGTCAGGGCTTAGCATGGCAATAGCCTCATTCACCATATTCACTCTTGATTTCTGTTCCACCAAATTTGCCCTCAAACCCGAATCCTTGCTATCAGCTACTTCAAATACTTTTTCGTTATCCAACGAATGCACATCCAGTTTCTTTTTTCTTAAAAAGGTAATGCTGGTAGTACTAGCGATGGTATAAAGCCAGGTGCTGAATTTTGACTCACCTCGGAAATCAGCCAGCGAACGATAGGCTTTAATAAAGACATCCTGTGCCACTTCTTCCGCATCTTCACGGGTTTTGATCATCCGTAAAACAAGGGTAAAGACATAGGCCTGGTAACGGTTTACCAGTTCAGCATAGGCATTCTGCTCACCCTTAAGCACCCTGCTTATGATCTCATTATCACCAAGTCCGGTTGACATTCAATAACTAAGACTACCAAAGATGAATTTTGGTTACAATAAAGTTAGACCTAATTTCTGCTATAATATAGTGTAAGAAGGACAAGAAAAAGCGGCTTTCTGTAACCCTGTGATACGACATGTAGTCATAGTTGTAGATCATTTAATTAAAAGTTCTTTTCTGGCTGTAACCTGGAATTAAGGCATGTAGTCTAAAAGAACAGGAACAATTTACTAACTATAAAAAATTGATTTATGCACGGAACAGAAATGGTGGCAGCAATATTTATCCCGCTGACCTTTTGCGCTTTGATATTTGGGATCGTTTATCTCTATAAAAGAGAAAACCTGGCCATGATCGAAAAAGGAATGAATCCTAAGGACAAGTTGTTTCGTCCTGCGCCATTCAGAAGTTTAAAATGGGGTTTATTATTACTTGGAGCAGGCATGGGATTACTTATCGCCTTTTTCATTGACATGAACCTTCCTTACAGGATCGAACCAGCTGGAATTTATTTTGCTCTTATTGCAATGGGCGGTGGACTTGGTCTTATCGGTTCTTATTTCGTGGAGAAAAAGCACTGGTACGATAAGAAAGGTATAAATGGTGAATAAATCCTCATTATAAATTCCACCTTATCCTCATCAAGCAATGCGCCACAGCGGATTGCTTTTTATTTTTCTAAAACTTCCAATGCTTTTTTTATTGCTGGATCATCACCATTCACTACTTCATAAAAACCTTTTGATCTCCATTTAAACCTGGCAAGCTGAGCCTTTATTCTTTTTTGTAAATAATCTTTATCAGCTCCCGAAAGCGGTTTCAGATCGATGCTGTCTTTTGCAGCATAAGCGACCAACTCTTGCCACATGCTTTCAAGGTTATTATAGTTTGCAGTAAAATCCTGTGGTGTGGTAAACTTATTTATTTCATCTATGTGGCGGATATAATAAGTGTACATGAAAATATTTAATGAGCCACTCAGATAGAGCCTGCTTACATTTCTGTGAAGGCTGCCGGTATCAAGACCCACAAAATATTTTGGCGTAATACCGCCTCCGCCATAAACCGTGTCACCACATTGGGTTTTATAAACTTTACCATTAACAACTTTAGCAGTATCAAGATGATTGACCTCGCCATTCTCATATCGGTCAGCTATTTCTTCTAGATACTTTTCTTTTCCATTTTGGTAGGATCGTTGGATGCTTCGTCCTTTTGGGGTATAATATCTTGCCACAGTCAATCGAATAGCTCCTCCATCACTTAATGAATATTGTTGCTGTACTAATCCTTTTCCAAATGTTCTGCGACCTATAATAGTTGCACGGCACCAATCCTGTAATGCACCTGCAAGTACTTCGCTGGCACTTGCTGAAAGTTCATCAACCAGTACCACAAGACCGCCTTGTTCAAACAATCCGGGACGTCTGCATTTGTAATCTATTCTTTCTACATTAGCGCCTTGTGTATAAACAACAAGTTTCTCATCGCTTAAAAATTCATCGGCAATTTCTACTGCTTCATTCATCAGCCCGCCGCCATTGCCACGCAGGTCAAGTACCAGGTTGGTAAGCTTATTTTTCTGCAAGGCCTCCAGCGATTGCATAAATTCTTCATAAGCCGTTTCAGAAAATTTATTCAGCTTTATATAACCAGTGTTTTGATCAAGCATGTAAGAAGCATCAATTGCCGGAATAGGAATGGTGCCTCTTGTTATTGATATTTCTTTTTGTTCATTTTTTCTTAGCACAATGATCTTTACGGGAGAACCTCTTTCGCCACGTATTTTCTTTTTTATCTCATCTGAGGAAATAGATGTGCCAGCAACATTTTCATTATTTACTTTAATGATCTTATCACCCACCTGCACACCGGCTTTATCGCTTGGGCCATCGGCAAGTACATGCACTATGTGAACGGTATCAGAAAAAATATTGAATTCTACGCCGATCCCTTCAAAGTTGCCGATCAGGTCCTCATTTACTTCCTGCAAATGTGATGCGGGAATATATATTGAATGCGGATCCAGGTGACTCATCATCTCATCGATCGCATTGCCTTGCAAAGAGTCAGTGTTTACTGGATCAACATATCGTTGTTTAACGAGATCCAGTATTTGTTGCAAGGAACTCTTTTTGTCTGCCTTAAAAAAACCGGATCCTGAGGGAGTATTCTCTCTTAGCTTAAATCCAAAAAACATTCCCCCGATCAGCACAATTGAAAATATCAACGGAAGCCATACTTGTAATTTTTTATTACCCATCGTTACTTGTTTCTTTGTATTTTGATGCAAAATAGAGAAAAGTTTCTGGTTGCTGTTGCATTGTGCAGGTTTCCGGGTTCTTATGAATAAGAGTTAATAAGATTTTATGATTATCATTAAGACGGAAACAAAATATTCAGTAACGATAAGCCATTAAACCTGAAAATAATGATAAAACTTGTTTGCGATAGCGGAGCTACGAAGGCAGAATGGTGTCTTGTAAACAATGGAAAAAAGAAAACTTTTTTTACACAAGGCATCAGTCCTTACTTTTTAAATATTGAACAAATAAAAGATCTGCTGCAAAAAGAGCTCAAACCAAAGCTTAAGAATATAAAAGTTGATGAAATTTATTATTATGGTACAGGCTGCGCCAATCCTGCAAATGCCCGGTTGGTAAAAAAAGCTATTCAACTTGTGTTTACCAATACAAAAAAAGTTGAAGTAACACATGACCTTATGGCTGCTGCACGATCGGTTTGTGGAAAGAAAAAAGGTGTAGTTGCTAACCTGGGTACTGGATCATTTTGTTGTTATTATGATGGAAAAAAGATCGTGAAGCAAATTCCAGGTATCGGTTACATTCTGGGTGATGAGGGGAGCGGAGCTTATCTTGGAAAAAAAGTTATTCAATATTATTTATACGAAACATTTGATGATGATCTTCGAGCAAGATTTAATGCAAAATATATAACTAACAGGAGTGAGATACTGGAAAACGTATATAAAAAGCCATTGCCTAACCGCTATCTTGCATCTTATACATTATTCCTTGCTGAAAACAGGGGGCATTTTATGATCGATAATATTATTGAAGATGGCTTGAATGAATTTTTCTTTTATCATCTTTGTAAGTTTAGAGAATCCTGGGTAATGCCTATACACTTTGTAGGAAGTGTAGCATTTGGTTTTAAGGATGTGTTGCAGCAACTTTGCAGCACTTACGAATTTGAAATGGGTAAGATTATAAAAAATCCGATGGAAGGATTAGTAGCATATCATAGTTAGGAGGAAATTTAATTATGTCATTTGAAAGAATAACAGAGCAACCAAGTAATTACAGGCATTTAGATAAAATGTCGGTGTCAGAGCTTTTGGTAAGTATAAATAATGAGGATAAAACGGTTCCGTACGCCATAGAAAGGGCTATTCCACAAGTTGAGAAGCTTGTAGAAGCAGCCAGTGATAAAATGCTAAGTGGAGGAAGATTGTTTTATGTTGGTGCGGGAACAAGCGGTCGTTTGGGCGTTGTAGATGCGAGTGAATGTCCCCCAACTTATGGAGTGCCTTACGGATTAGTAAATGCAATAATTGCCGGAGGAGAAAAGGCGATCACTATGGCTGTTGAATATGCAGAAGACAATAAAGAAGAAGGCTGGAATGACCTGGTTAAAAATAAGATTTCGGATAAAGATTTTGTGATAGGTATTGCGGCAAGCGGCACCACGCCTTATGTATTGGGTGCATTGGAAGGTTGCAAAGCCTTGGGCATACTAACAGGTAGCATTACCAATAATCCTGGATCGCCATTAGCAAGAGTGGCTGATTACCCGGTTGAAATTGAAGTGGGACCTGAGTTTGTTACCGGCAGCACAAGAATGAAAAGCGGCACTTCTCAAAAACTCGTGTTGAATATGATTTCCACAGCCATTATGATCCAACTCGGCAGGGTGGAGGATAACAAAATGGTGAATATGCAACTTACAAATGAAAAACTGATAGACCGTGGTACCAAAATGCTGATGGAAAAGCTAAAGATGAATAGCTACGATAACGCCAAAGAACTACTCCTTAAATATGGCAGCGTAAAAAAAGCCGTTGAGAATTATTTAAAATAACGAGTGTTATTGCTTTTCTTTTTTATCTTGTAACCCTAACGGTTCCGTAGTGAAATTACATCTTTTACATATCGTTTCTTCTGTGGCAACTGATACTTCATTTGCCACTATTACTACAACTACAATCCCGCAATAGCGGGATAAATTACCATATCAAACACCGGGCAATAAGCTGTAAACGACAAGAGTCGCTTAAGTAACTTTATAAAATCATTTCAACAAAATAATATGCAGGTTTTAAAATTCGGCGGTACTTCCGTAGCCAATGCTGAAAATATTTCGAAAGTTGTAGCCATTGTAAAAGAGGCGATCAAAAAAGACAAAACAATCGTAGTTGTATCTGCCCTTGGAGGAGTTACTGATCTTTTGTTGAACGCAGCTGCATCAGCTTCATCAGGCGATGAAAGTTTTAAAGAAAAATTGCTGGTTATTGAGCAGCGACATATGGAAGCAGTAAAACAATTAATTCCTGTAGCACAACAAAGCCATTTGTTAAGTTTGGTAAAAAAGAGTTGTAATGAAATAGAAGATATCTGTAATGGCGTTTTTTTATTAAGGGAATTAACGCCAAGAACTAAAGACAGGATCAGCAGCTATGGCGAATTGATCTCTTCACAGATCATTGCTGCAAAATTTAATAGTGATGGCATAGCTGCAACATGGAAAGATTCCCGTGAATTGATCCTCACTAATTCTTCATTTACTGCTGCAGAAGTTGATTATGCAGAAACAAATAAAAAGGTAAACGATTACTTTAATTCACAAGCATCTTTATTATTTATTTTACCAGGATTTGTTGCTACAGATAAAAATGGGGTAACTACCACGCTTGGTCGTGGTGGTTCTGATTTTACAGCAGCCATTATTGCATCGGCAGTTAAGGCAACTGTGTTGGAAATATGGACAGATGTAAGTGGAATGATGACAGCTGATCCCCGATTAACAAGTAATGCACGGATCATCCCGCATATTTCTTACCAGGAGGCAATGGAGCTTTCGCATTTTGGCGCTAAGGTCATTTACCCGCCAACTATTCAACCAGTAATGAGTTTAGGAATCCCGGTTTGGATCAAAAACACTTTTGCCCCGGGCGACGAAGGAACATTGATAGAATCTGTTTCTACAAAAAATGGAAATATTGTAAGAGGCATTTCAAGTATCAACAATATTGTGCTGATCAGTTTGGAAGGAAGCGGCATGATCGGTATTCCGGGTTTTTCAAAAAGATTATTTGAAGCATTGAGTAATGAAAAGATAAATGTTATTCTAATCACACAAAGTTCATCTGAGCATTCGATCTGTGTGGGTATTGATGCCACTTCTGCCCAAAAAGCAAAACAAGCAGTTGATGCTGCTTTTGTAAATGAAATTGCTTTGCAGAAAGTGGAGCCTTTAAAAATTGAAACGGAACTTTCAATTGTTGCATTAGTAGGGGAAAACATGAAAAGTCATCCTGGTATAAGCGGTCGTATGTTCAGCGCAATGGGAAGAAATGGGGTGAACATTCGTGCTATTGCTCAAGGATCTTCAGAAAAGAATATTTCTGCAGTAATTGCTACTAAAGACGTAAAAAAAGCAATTAACGTTTTGCATGAAGAGTTTTTTGAAACGACTTACAAGCAGGTGAATCTATTTATTGTAGGGACTGGTAATGTTGGTAAAAAATTGTTCGGGCAATTACAAAAGCAGCTTGAGTTCTTACAAAAGCAAATGAAATTAGTGGTTAACGTGGTTGGCATTTGCAATAGCAGAAAAATGATGATCAATGAAAATGGGATCAATCTTTCACAATGGGAACAAAAACTAAGTGACGCTAAAAATGCCGATATCCAGCAGTTCATAAACGAGATCATCGAAAGGAACCTTCGTAATTCAATTTTTGTGGATATTACAGCCAGCGATCTTGTTGCAAACGTTTACGAGCAATTATTAAGAAAAAGTATTTCAGTTGTTGCATGTAATAAAGTTGCGGCATCTTCTGCTTATGATAATTATAAAAAACTAAAAGACATTGCAAGGGAGTTCAATTGTCATTTTCTTTTTGAAACAAATGTGGGAGCAGGGCTGCCTGTCATTGCTTCGTTAAATGACTTGCTCAACAGCGGTGACAGGGTTCATCGTATCGAAGCTGTTCTTAGCGGCACACTCAATTTTGTTTTTAATAATTATGATGGAACAAGAAAATTTGCTGACGTTGTAAAGCAGGCACAAGATGAAGGCTATACAGAACCAGACCCAAGACTTGATCTCAGTGGCACTGACGTAATGCGCAAGATCATGATACTGGCAAGAGAGGCAGGTGAAAAAATCGAAATGGATGAGATCGCCAATAATTCATTTATGCCTGAATCATGCATGAAAGGGACAGTGGATGATTTTTATTCTGCAATGGCAAACGAAGAAGCTCATTTTAAAAAGATCTATGAAAAAGCAAATGAAGCGGGATGTAAATTAAAATTTGTTGCTTCTTATAATGAAGGCAAGGCTTCTGTTGGGTTACAGCATATAGACCCAAAGCATGACCTTTATCATTTGTATGGAAAAGATAATGTAGTATTGTTTTACACTGATCGCTATAAAGAGCAACCAATGGTGGTGAAAGGAGCAGGAGCTGGTGCAGAGGTTACTGCCAGCGGTGTGTTTGCCGATATTTTAAGAGCTGTAAAAATGTAGCCCCCTGTCCCCCTAAAGGGGGAACTTAGGTTTGAAAATGGTTATTAATTAAAAAATATGAGATTGGACATTGATAATTGTGTCACTAACATTGGCTCTTCGATTGGGCTTCTGTTGCGTCGCACTCTTGTACGTTCAGTAATTCTATTCATCAATGAGTAAGATAATTCATAACTCCCCTTTAGGGGTTGGGAGTGTAACAGTACATTCTCCCGGCACAGTTGCTAATCTTGTTTGCGGATTTGATATTCTTGGCCTGGCATTGAATGCGCCATATGATGTGATGAAGTTGAAATTGCTTGATGAACCTACAGTAATAATTCATAATAAAGACAATTTTAATTTACCAACTGAGCCGGAAAAAAATGTAGCGGGAGTTGTGTTGTTGTCAGTGATCGAAAGAATGGAAAATAAAATTGGTTTTGAAATTGAAATTGAAAAACATATAAAACCCGGTAGCGGAATAGGAAGTAGCGCAGCAAGTGCAGCCGGTTCAGCAGTAGCTGCCAATCACCTGCTTGGAAATATTTTTTCAAACGATGAGTTGGTACAGTTTGCAATGAACGGAGAAAAACTTGCATCAGGAGTAAAACATGCGGATAATATTGCTCCTTGTATTCTTGGAGGTGTAAGTTTGGTCCGCTGTATTTATCCGCTAGATATTATTTCAATCTCATCACCTGATCTTTTTGTTACGGTTGTTCATCCACAAATAGAGGTAAGAACTTCTGATGCAAGACAGATACTTCGCCAACAGATATTATTAAAAGATGCAATACGCCAATGGGGGAATATTGCCGGACTTGTAACAGGGTTTTTAAAAAATGATCTCGATCTTATTGGCCGTTCACTCGAAGATGTCATCATTGAGCCGGTTCGCAGTATTCTTATTCCGGGTTTTGATGAAGTGAAAACCAAGTGTAAAGAGGCAGGAGCATTAGGCGGTGGCATCTCTGGTTCTGGCCCTTCAGTATTTATGTTGAGCAGGGATGAAGCAACAGCAAAAAATGTAGAATCAGTAATGAAAGAAGTGTATAATAAAATAGGGATCGATTATAATACATATGTGACTACTATTAATAAAAAAGGAGTGGAGGTAGTTGGATGAAATACTACAGCACAAACAAGGAGACATCACTAGCATCATTCAAAGAAGCTACAATAAAAGGACAGGCGCCTGATAAAGGACTTTATTTTCCTGAAACGATCCCACAGGTTGAAAAAGATTTGATTGATAACATAGAAAATACTTCAAATGAAGAGATTGCTTTTCGTGTTATCAAACCTTATATCGCAGATGAAATAAAAGATGATGATCTATACAAAATAGTAAGCGAAACAATAAACTTCCCGATCCCACTGGTAAAAGTTAGCGACAATATTTTTTCGCTTGAACTTTTTCACGGCCCCACGCTTGCATTTAAGGATGTTGGCGCAAGATTCATGAGTCGCTGCCTTGGACATTTTTTAAAAAATGAAAACAAAAAGGTAACGGTACTGGTTGCCACTTCGGGTGACACTGGCGGGGCCGTTGCCAATGGATTTTATGATGTTCCGGGTGTAGATGTAATTATTCTTTATCCATCCGGCAAAGTGAGTGCTGTGCAGGAGAAACAATTGACAACTCTTGGAAAGAATATTCACGCATTAGAGATCGAAGGAAATTTTGATGATTGCCAGCAAATGGTGAAGCAGGCATTTGCCGATCAGGACATCAATCAAAAATTATTTCTTACATCTGCCAATTCAATAAATGTAGCTCGTTGGTTGCCGCAACAGTTTTATTATTTCTTTGCTTATAAGCAGTGGGCCGAAAAAAAACATTCACCAGTCATTTCTGTTCCAAGTGGGAATTTTGGAAATATCTGCGCTGGTATTTTGGCAAAACAATCTGGCTTGCCGGTTCATCATTTTATTGCAGCCTGTAATGTAAATGATGCCGTGACAAAATATTTGCAGACGGAAATTTTTCAAACGCAAACAGCCGTGCCAACTCTTTCAAACGCAATGGATGTTGGCAACCCAAGTAATTTCATTCGCATCCTCGAGATTTTCCATCATCAATTTCCTGACCTCGCTAAAAATCTTTCTTCGTACAGCATCAGCGATGAGGAAACAATGGCAACTATCAAAGAAGTATACGAACGATCAAATTATCTGTTAGATCCTCATGGGGCAGTAGGTTATTTATCATTGAAGAGATTTCTTGAAAAGCATCCGAATAGAAAAGGTATCTTTCTTGAAACAGCACACCCTGTAAAATTTCCAGATGCGGTTGAGAAGGCAACAGCAAAAAAAATAGAGGTCCCTTCTTCTATATCTTCACTCATGAATAGTGAAAAGAAAAGCATTAGGATGAATTCCTCATACGAAACATTTAAGAATTTTCTATTGGATTAACCAACATTTCAGCATTTATTTTTTCACAATTTTATTTATCAGGTTTTAAACTTTTCTATTGGTAAATCCATGCATTGCTGATGTATCTTTGCACAAGAGTTTTTGTGTATGCATGATATAGAACCTTTTTATAATTGGCAACATATTTATATATCGGAGGAAGATCAGCGATCTCCCTTCTATGGGCAATCGCATTCTGAGTTTGAATTTACACAGACCGTTTACAATTATTATATCCATCCCCAGTGGGATGAGTTTGGCAGCCGTACACTTTATATGAAAGTTTTGATAGCTGATTATGATGAAAAATATGCTATCATGGAGCTAATAGGTGAATGGAATGATGCGATCGAGAACGATATAATGATCCTGAAACGGGAAGTGATCGATGTTTTTGAGTTACAGGGTATCAATAAATTCATATTGATCGCAGAAAATGTACTCAACTTTCACAGCGGCGACAGGGATTATTATGAAGAATGGTATGAAGAGACCTCGGATGAGCATGGCTGGATCGTAGTGTTGAATATGCCTGAAGCAACTCAACATGATTTTAAAAAGGCCCGACTAAACCGCTATCTCGAATTAATGGAAATCCCCGAATGGCGAACCTATAAACCATTCCACCTGTTTAAAAAGATAGATGCAGTAGAACAGGCACGATTGCCTGGATGAAGTTTCTAGATACTGGATACAGGATTCTGGATGCTGATCATTTGTTGTGCTAGTTACCAGTGTCTGTTATCCAGCATCAAGTATCTAGCAAACTAGCAGAAACTTTTCTAACAAGTTTGGCATTCCGATAGTATTTTTGCGGCCGGAAAATAGTTCCATCTAAACTACTCTGATTATATGAATTGGTCCCAGTTGTTTACTTCTTCGATAGGCAAAAAGATAGTGATGAGTGTGACAGGTTTGTTTCTTATTTCCTTTTTGGTGGTGCATGTAAGTGTGAATGCCTGTATTTTTAAAGATGCTCTTGACCCGACAGATGATGGCGACATGTTTAATCGTGCCGCACAATTCATGGCCCGGACAGTTGTAATACGGATCATGGAAATTGTATTGTTTGCAGGGTTCTTTATTCATATTATACAAGGACTTGCTGTTACATTTCAAAACCAGGCAAAAAGAAAAATTGGTTACGAAATAAACTTGGGCAATCGCGGTAGTAAATGGTACAGTCGTTCAATGGGATTGCTTGGCACTATTCTTTTATTGTTTTTGCTTCTTCATTGGTGGCATTTCTGGATACCATCAAGATTTACACATGCAGGTTTGGAAGAACCCAAACTTTTGTCGAATGGCTTTATCGGTCATGATATGTTCCAATTGATGAAAGCAACTTTCAGTGAATGGTGGATAGTGATCGTATATGTTGTCGGTTGTGTATCGCTTGCGTGGCATCTTATGCATGGATTTCAAAGTGCATTCAGAACACTGGGCTTGCACAATAAAAAATATTTGAATTTGGTAAATGCAATAGGAGTCGGATTCTCGATCATTGTTCCGTTGATATTTGCATTGATGCCTTTAAGTTTTATAATGGGATGGATAGGTTAACCCCCTGTTCCCCTAAAGGGGAGACTTAGATTGAACAGTTCTTTTTATAATTGAGGTTTCATTTATTATGTAGTAATGATAATGAAACAAACGACATTACTACTATGTTGCTTTGGTTGCGTCGCACTCTTGTACTGCATCAATTCTATTGAGCATTGAGTGATGCGTCCCCTCCTTTGGAGGGGTGATCAGGAGACGGCAACAAGTATAGTAAACTGGGGGTGGGTTGCCGAATAGAATTACAGAACGTACAAGTGAGTGACACAACAGTTGATGATAAGAATTACAAAAGCTGATTAACAAAAAATAGAAATTAGAAACCAGAAATTTCTTTATGCTAGACGCAAAAATTCCACAGGGAGTTCCTTTAGATGACAAATGGACCCATTACAAAGGTCACTGCAAACTGGTAAACCCGGCTAACAAACGCAAACTCGAAGTGATCATAGTAGGTACAGGTCTTGCCGGTGCCTCTGCGGCTGCTTCATTGGGCGAACTGGGCTATTCGGTAAAAGCTTTTTGTTTCCAGGATTCTCCACGACGTGCCCATAGCATCGCTGCGCAAGGCGGTATCAATGCAGCTAAGAATTATCAGAATGATGGTGATAGTGTGTTTCGTTTATTTTATGATACGATAAAAGGCGGCGACTATCGTGCAAGAGAAGCCAATGTGCATCGTTTAGCTGAAGTGAGTACAAGCATCATTGATCAATGCGTGGCACAAGGCATACCATTTGCAAGGGAATATGGTGGTTTATTAAGTAATCGTTCATTTGGCGGTACGCAAGTGCAAAGAACATTTTATGCTGCGGGGCAAACTGGTCAGCAATTATTGATCGGCGCATACCAGGCATTGGAAAGACAAGTTGCATTAGGCAATGTGAAAATGTATAGTCGTCATGAAATGCTGGATATAGTGACGATCGAAGGCAAGACAAGAGGAATTATTTGTCGCAACCTGGTGACGGGTCAATTAGAAAGATTTTTTGGACATGCAGTTTTGCTTTGTACTGGTGGATATGGAAATGTTTTTTACCTGAGTACAAATGCAATGGGTTGTAATGTAACTGCTGCATGGAAAGCACATAAAAAAGGTGCATGGTTCGGTAATCCTTGTTTTACACAAATACATCCGACATGTATCCCTGTTACCGGTGATCATCAGAGTAAGTTGACATTGATGAGTGAATCATTAAGAAATGATGGTCGTATCTGGGTGCCAAAGAAACAGGGTGATAATCGCAAACCAAATGAAATTCCTGAAGAAGAAAGAGATTATTATTTAGAAAGAAGATATCCTGCCTTTGGAAATTTAGTGCCACGAGATGTTGCATCAAGAGCAGCTAAAGAAAGATGTGATGCTGGTTATGGAGTAGGTACATCAAAGCAAGCTGTTTATCTTGATTATGCTGATGCGATAAAAAGATACGGTCATATCGAAGTGGGAAAGCATGGTTTGGAAAATGTTGATGAAGCAACGATCATCAAGCTGGGAAAGGAAGTAGTGAAAGAGAAATACGGTAATCTTTTTGACATGTATGAAAAGATAACCGGTGAAAATCCTTATGAAATACCAATGCGAATTTATCCGGCTGTGCATTATACAATGGGCGGCCTGTGGGTGGATTATGAGTTGATGACGACTGTTCCGGGTTTGTATTGTTTAGGAGAAGCGAACTTTTCAGATCACGGAGCAAATCGTCTCGGAGCCTCAGCTTTGATGCAGGGATTAGCCGATGGTTATTTCGTTATTCCTTATACGATCGGTAATTATTTATCTGATGAAATAAGAACAAAGAATATTCCAACCGATCATGCTGCATTTGCAGAGGCTGAAAAAGCAGTTGCTGACCGCATCAGTCAATTAATGAATATCAAAGGCAAGCAAACTGTGGAGAGCTTTCATAAGCGTTTGGGAAAAATAATGTGGGACAAATGCGGCATGGCAAGAAATGCAGAAGGATTGAAACAGGCAATTGCCGAAATACAACAATTGAAAAAAGAATTTTGGAGTGATGTAAGAATTCCCGGCGATGTAAATGAAATTAATCCTGAATTGGATAAAGCAGGACGGGTTGCTGATTTTATTGAACTCGGTGAATTGATGTGCATCGATGCATTGCAAAGAAATGAAAGTTGCGGTGGTCACTTTAGAGAAGAAAGTCAGACAGCAGAAGGTGAAGCTGATAGAAAGGATAATGAATTTTCTTATGTATCTGCATGGGAATTAAAAGGTGATCATCAGTGGGAATTGCATAGAGAGGAATTGAATTTTGAAGTGGCGAAACCAACGCAGAGAAGTTATAAATGATGAGACAAATTCTCATATTAATACTTCTTAGTAGTGTATGCTTAAGCTCTTTGTCACAAGATTTCAGATCGTTTATACCAAATGATTATGATACACTTGATGATGGAGTAGCAAGAGGAGATTTGAATAAAGATGGGATAGAGGATATTGTTATCGTTGTAGGATCTAAATGGGAGCAAGATGAAAACTGGAGTGAAAAGGCTTCTGATAGCAATGTCGCTCCGAGATTATTGATCATTTTATTTGGAACAGATTCAGGATATGTTCAAATAGTCAAAAACGACAAAGCGATTTTATGTAAGGATTGCGGAGGAATATTTGGTGACCCGTTCGCTGGGATTGAAATAAATAAAAATGTTCTGTCGATCAATCATTATGGCGGAAGTAACTGGAGATGGGGATATACTCATAAATTTCGTTTTCAGGACAAAGAATTTTTTTTGATTGGGCAAACAAAATATTCGTTTTTAGCTGTAGAAAATTGTGAGAAGCTAAATGATTTTGCAGGAACAAAATATGAGGATATAAATTTTGTCACCGGACATTATGAAATGAAAGAAATATCAGAAGATTGCAAATTGCCAGAAAATAAAAAGGGAAAAAGGAAAATAGAGCAATTGATTTCTTTATCAAATTTTGAAATAGATAATTAGACTTTGATGGAACACAAGACTATAAATGTTAAACTAAAGGTTTGGAAACAAAAGAACAGTAATACTGCTGGTCGATTTGAAACCTATGAGGCAAAGAATATTTCTACGGAAATGTCTTTTCTTGAAATGTTCGATGTTTTGAATGAAGAATTAATTAAAGAAGGCAAGGAGCCGATCGCATTTGATCATGATTGCCGTGAAGGTATTTGCGGCATGTGCTCAATGTATATTAATGGTCGTCCGCATGGACCTTGGCATGCAACTACAACTTGCCAGTTACACATGAGAGCTTTCCAGGATGGCGAAACAATTGTTGTAGAACCATGGAGAGCAAATGCATTTCCGGTGATGAAAGACCTGATCGTTGACAGGACATCTTTTGATAGAATCATACAAGCAGGAGGTTTCATTTCAGTAAATACAGGAAATGCAGTTGATGCAAATTCACTTCCGGTTGATAAAGAAAAAGCTGATACATCTTTCGCTGCTGCCGCATGTATCGGTTGCGGAGCTTGTGTTGCTGCTTGTAAAAACTCTTCAGCGATGCTTTTTGTTTCCGCAAAAGTTACACATCTTGCTTTATTACCACAAGGTGATCCTGAAAGAAGAACAAGAGCTTTGAATATGGTGGCACAAATGGATAAAGAAGGCTTTGGAGGTTGTACAAATACCGGCGCATGCGAAGCCGTTTGTCCGAAGGAAATTTCGATTGAAAACATTGCCCGTTTGAACAAAGAATATTTAATGGCAGGATTGGTTTCTGAAAAATAGATCCATTTAAAAAATGATTTTTGTCCCGCTTCAAGCGGGACTTTTTTTATTTACAACAGTGTTCGTATATTCAACGACTCTAAACTTGCATTTATGAATTTGAAAAATATTTTACCGGCAGCAGCATCGCTGCTTATTATTTCTTGTAACGATAATACTAAAGGCGTGACAACAGAAACAAAATTCAAGTGGCCCGAAGGCGTGGCCGCACCAACGACAGAAAAGAAACCATATGAAATGGTAGCTCATGGCGATAAGAGAGTCGATAATTATTATTGGATGAATGACTTTTTTAAGAAAGGTCCGGACAGCACGAAGGTTGTTGATTATCTGAAAGCAGAAAATGCTTATGTGGATACAATGATGTCAAGTGCAAAAGAATTTCGAAAACATTTATACGATGAGTTAAAAGGAAGAATTAAGGAAAAGGATGAATCGGTTCCATATAAGGATAATGGCTATTGGTATTACACAAGGGTAGAAGAGGGAAAGAATTATGCTGTTTATTGTCGTAAGAAAGAAACACTGGATGCGCCAGAAGAAATAATTCATAATGCAAACCAGGTTGGCGAAGGGAAACCTTATTACAGTGTCGCGGGTCTTGAAGTAAGTGACAATAATGAAATGGTGGCAATTGGTGAAGATGAAGTAAGCCGTCGTTTGTACAATTTAAGATTTAAGAACTTGAAAACAGGGGAGTATTCTCCTGAAACGATTTCAAATACAGAAGGAGGCTCTTATGCATGGGCTGCTGACAATAAAACTGTTTTTTATATTATAAAAGACCTGACAACCTTATTAGGTTTCCAGGTTTGGAGACATGAAGTTGGAACGGATCCCAAAAATGATGTAAAAGTTTACGAAGAAAAGGATAATCGCCATTATATCGGTGTTGGGAGAACCAAATCAAAAAAATATGTCATTATCTCTTCCGAATTAAGTGAGCAGCAGAGCGAACATCGTTTCTTGGATGCATCTGATCCAAAAGGAGAGTTCAAAGTTTTTCATCCACGTACAATGGGATTGGTATATGATATCGATCATTACAATGATAAATTTTATATCCGCACCAATCTTGATGCTACCAATTTCCGTTTGATGGAATGTCCTCTTACAAATACAGCAAAAGAGAATTGGAAAGAAGTGATACCAAACAGGAAGGATGTTTACTTAGCAGGGTTTACTCTTTTTAAAGATCATATGGTGGTGTCAGAATTAAAAGAAGGATTGATGAATCTTCGGGTCATTGATCAAAAAGATAAAACAGAACATTACCTGCAATTTGATGAGCCTGCCTATCTTTCTTCCGTTGGAGTAAATGCTGATTTTAATACTAACACTCTTCGTTTTAATTATACATCAATGATCACTCCGAATTCGGTGTTTGATTATAATATGGATACAAAAGAAAAGACTTTAAAAAAGCAAACAGAGGTTTTAGGAGGGTATGATAAAAGTGATTATGTAACCGAAAGAGCATTTGCGACTTCAAGAGATGGAAAAAGAGTTCCTGTTTCAATTGTTTATAAAAAAGGAACTCAAAAAGACGGAAGTCATCCATTGTTACTTTATGCATACGGTTCTTATGGTGCTACTTCATATGCAACTTTCAATAGTAACAGGCTTAGTTTGCTTAATCGCGGTTTTGTATATGTGCTGGCACATATCCGTGGTGGACAGGAGATGGGTCGTGAATGGTATGATGATGGTAAAATGATGAATAAGAAAAACACGTTCAATGATTTTATTGATTGTGCCGAATTCCTGATCAAAGAAAAATATACTTCCAAAGGACATGTATATGCAATGGGCGGTAGTGCTGGTGGTTTATTAATGGGTGCAATTACCAATATGCGTCCTGATCTATGGAATGGTATTGTTGCACAGGTTCCTTACGTTGATGTAATAACGACCATGAGTGACGCAAGTATTCCATTAACCACAGGAGAATATCTTGAATGGGGTAATCCGGCTAATAAGGAAGAATATTTTTACATGAAGTCTTATTCACCATATGATAACGTTGAGGCAAAAGCTTATCCGAATATGTTGATCACAACAGGCCTTCATGATAGCCAGGTCCAGTATTTTGAACCGGCAAAATGGGTAGCTAAGATGCGTGAAATGAAAACAGATAAGAACATTATCCTCTTTAAAACAAATATGGAAGCTGGTCATGGCGGCGCTTCAGGCCGCTTTAAAGCGTTGGAAGATGTTGCTTTAATTTATGCTTTCTTGTTTTCGTTAGAAGGGATTACCGAATAAAAGCACTAAAAACATGATTTTCAGTCCCGCACGGCGGGACTTTTTTATTATTCTGCTGAGGATGACTGCCATAAAATGCTGAATTTTGCGTTTAATTGAAAAACCACGGCTTTTGAGTCAAAAACGGCTGATACTGCTCTTCGTTACCCTTTTGTTTGCTGTACTGGAAAGCTTTGCTCAAATTCCTGCACAGGATAATAAACCTCTTTCTAATCTCCGAAAGAAAAAAATTGCTGTTGTTGCCGACACGATCCGCATCGATACATTCAGTGTCATTCCTAATACTTTTCTAATAGAAAATTTTAGCGATTCAGCTTACTTTTTTGATAATATAAATGCTTTGCTGAAATGGAGGACTTTACCATCAGTTGATAGTGTTACGATCGTTTACAGAGTTTTTCCTTATAAATTCAATTCTGTTGTACAACGACTAAGCTTCGACAGTGTCAGTTATAAGTTTTATGCAAAACCTTTTCAGTTTGGTCAGAATGAACAAGAACTAGCAAAAGGGCTTTTTGATTTTGGTAATCTTCAATACAACGGAAGCTTTGGCCGCGGTATTTCTTTTGGCAATAGCCAGGATGCTGTTGTGAATTCAAATTTCAATCTTACCTTAAATGGATTGTTGGGTGATAGCATTGAGATCAATGCTGCTATTACTGATAATAATTTACCTATACAACCTGATGGCACTACTCAACAACTGAATGAATTTGACCAGGTGTTTTTGCAGTTTAAAAAAAGGACATGGAACTTAAATCTTGGTGATATTGATATTCGGGAAAACAGAAGTTATTTTCTTAATTTTTATAAACGATTGCAGGGAATCTCATTTGAAACAAACAATTACATTTCAAAAAATACTGCTTCAAGAACTTTCTTGAGCGGGTCAATTGCTAAGGGAAAATTTACCCGTAATATTTTCCAGGGATTAGAAGGAAACCAGGGTCCTTACCGGCTTACTGGAGCTAACAATGAATTTTTCTTTATCGTTCTTGCAGGAACAGAAAGAGTTTTTATTGATGGTGAATTATTACAGCGGGGAGAAGACCAGGATTATGTGATCAACTATAACTCGGCAGAGATCACTTTCACGCCGCAAAGAATGATCACCAAAGACAGCCGTATCCAAGTGGAGTTTGAATATGCTGACCGGAACTATTTGAATGCGAATCTTTTTGTATCACAAGAATTCGCAATGAATAATAAATTTAAAATATATGTCGGCTTTTTTAATAATAATGATGCAAAGAATTCACAGATCAATCAAACACTGGATGATAAGCAAAAATCATTTTTAGCAAATATTGGCGATAGTGTTCAAAATGCATTTTATTCCTCTGCTATTCTCGATACAGTATTTGATGCTGGGAAAATTTTATATGAAAAACTTTATTATAATCCGGGTACGGGTGTAGATTCTTTTTATCAATACTCTGTTGATCCGCTTATGGCAAAATATAGTCTTGCTTTTAGTGATGTGGGGGAAGGAAAAGGAAATTATGTTCCCGACTTAAATGGAGCCAATGGCAAAGTATATAAATTCATTATGCCTGTTGCCGGTGTAAAACAAGGAAGATATGAGCCTGTGATCTTACTTGTTACTCCAAAGAAGCAACAGTTAATGACGTTAGGGACAGATTATAAGATCACCAACAATACATCATTGAAAACAGAGATCGCCGTGAGTAATTATGATGTAAACACATTTTCGGGTAAAGACAATGGAGATGATGCAGGTATTGCTGCTAAGGTTCAGTTTGCCAATACTTCACCGATGAAATCTTCAGGAGCAAAGAAAACGGAATTGATCACCAATTTAGATTACGAGTTTGTGCAAGGGAAATTCAAGCCATTGGAGCGAATTCGAAATGTTGAATTTACAAGAGATTGGGGACTTGGATTACAAACCTTACCTGCCGATGAACATATCATTAAAGCATCTGCAAGATTGCAAAATGCAAAAAATAATTCTCTCACTTACCAGTTGATGAATTATCACAGGGGGGATGATTACAATGGTTTGCAAAATAATATCCAGCAATATCAAAACCTGGGGGGATGGCAATTAAATAATCAACTGTTCTTTACAAATTTTAAAACTCAATTCACCGAAGGAAGTTTTATAAAACCTGTGTTGGATGTTAGTAAGGAACTTAAACAATTAAAAGATTTCAGACTTGGGTTTAGATATGCATTGGAACAAAATAAGACAAATGATAAGGTTACAGATACCTTAACGAACCAGAGTTTTTCTTTTGATACATATTCAGCTTATCTGAGATCTTCAGAACAAAAGAAGAATAAATATGGGGTCACTTTTTTTACCCGCTCTGATAAATATCCTGTTGGTAAAAATTTCAGTCGTGGTGACAGAAGTATGAACCTGAACCTGCAAACAGAATTGTTGTCCAATCAGCACCACCAATTCTTAGTGAATACTACTTTTAGAAAATTGAAAGTATTGAATAGCGTTTCCAAACAAAAGGAAGATGAAACAATTCTTGGAAGGGCTGAATATATCGTTAATGAATGGAAGGGATTGCTGATGGGTAATATTTTATATGAATTAGGAACGGGGCAGGAGCAAGAAAGAGATTTCTCTTACCTGGAAGTACCGGCAGGCACTGGCCAATTTGCATGGAACGATTATAACACCGACGGTATTCAGCAATTGAATGAATTCGAAGAAGCCTTGTTTCCTGACCAGGCAAAGTTCATCCGCATATTTACTCCCACCAACCGATTTGTAAAAGCGAATTACACCACTTTCAATTATAGTTTCCAGTTAAATCCAAGATCAGTATTAAATAAGAGTGATATAAAAGGACTTCAAAAACTGATTTCACGTACTAACCTTAAATCTTCGTTACAGGTATCTAAAAAATCAATAGCCCAGGGAAATACAGAATTCAACCCTTTTAAATATGAACTGGCAGATACTGCGTTGCTGACATTAAATACGGTTTTTCTAAATACATTTTCATTCAATCGGTTTAGCAGCAAATGGGGTTTTGATATCAGTAACCTACGAAACAAAGCTAAGATCTTGCTTACTTATGGTTATGAGAGCCGCCGAATAAATGACTGGACAATAAAGTTCAGGTTGAATTTAAGCCGTTCTTTAACATTTGATGTTAGTGGTAAAAAAGGATTAACTGGTTTGTATACGCCAAGCTTTGCGAATCGTAATTATGAACTGGATATTTATAATATTGAACCTCGAGTGGTTTTTATACAGGGAACAAAATTCCGCCTGGCAACGAGCTATAAGTTTGATAACAAAAAGAACAATGCTTTATATGGCGGTGAGAGATCGACTTCAAACTCTATCAACGTTGAAACAAAATACAATGTGCTTTCAAACAGTTCTATAACCGGGAAGTTCACCTTTAGTAATATCGATTATGCAGCTCCACCTAACACAACAGTAAGTTATATTATGCTTGATGGTTTATTGCCCGGAAGTAATTATCTCTGGAGTATTGATCTTACAAAACGCCTGCTCAATCATCTCGAATTGAATTTTACTTACGAAGGAAGAAAACCCGGCGATGCAAGAACAGTGCATATCGGAAGGGCATCGATCAGGGCATTATTTTAAGCCAACCCCCTGTCCCCCTAAAGGGGAGACTTAGGAACTTGATTCCTTATTTGCAGTTAACTTATTTATAGTCGAAGAAATTATTTCAATTACACTTTCAATTTCATTTTTGACTTGGTCGTTTGTAAAGCGAATTACTGTCAGCTTTAAATCTTCTAGATCTTGTTGTCTCCTTTTATCATTCAATTTTGCTTCTTCGGTATCATGAATTGAACCATCAATCTCAATTACCAATTTGATTTTGTGACAATAAAAATCTGCTATATAAATTGAGATCGGATGTTGTCTTCTGAATTTGTATTTGGGAAATTGCTCCTTCAGTCTTAGTCAAAAAATTTCCTCTGCAGGAGTTAACTTGCTTCTAAGTTCTCTTGCGTTCGAAAAAATCAAAGGATCTGCTTTATAAAACATTCCCTTTTTCATCTATTCCAAAGTTCAGAAAAAAGAGTAAGACCGATCTAAGTCTCCCCTTTAGGAGGACAGGGGGTTATACATTAAACCTAAAATGCATCACATCACCATCTTTCACCAAATATTCTTTTCCTTCAATTCTTAATTTACCAACCTCGCGGCAGGCAGCTTCTGATTCATACTTTATAAAATCATCATAGCCTATCACTTCTGCTTTGATAAATCCCTTTTCAAAATCAGTATGAATAACACTTGCAGCTTGTGGGGCTTTCCAACCTTCATGTATTGTCCATGCTCTAACTTCCTGCACACCGGCAGTGAAGTAAGTATACAGGCCAAGTAATTTATAAGTAGCATGTATCAACCTGTCGAGTGCAGGTTCGTCCATTTTATATTCTTCCATGAACAGCAAACGATCTTCCGGGTTTTCCATTTCCTGAATCTGTGCTTCAATGGAATTATTCATGATGATCACTTCAGCACCCTCAGCTTTCGCTGCCACTTTTAATGCATCAGAAAATTTATTGCCTGTATGCATAGATGGCTCATCCACATTGGCAACATATAAAACAGGTTTGTCAGTCAATAAAAACAGATCAGCAACTGCAACCTTTTCTTCTTTACTCAATTTCAATTCGCGGATACTTTTTCCTTTTTCAAGATGTTCTTTGCAGCGGATCAATACTTCCAATTCAGTTTTCAGTTTTGGATCTACACGAGCCAGCTTTTCAGTTTTCTGGATCTTTCTATCTATACCATCAAGGTCTTTCAACTGAAGTTCGGTGTCAATAATTTCTTTATCGCTAACAGGATTAATTGCTCCTTCATCACGCAATACGTTTTCATCTTCAAAACAACGGATCACATGAATGATCGCATCTACCTCACGAATGTTACCCAAAAATTTATTACCAAGACCTTCGCCTTTGCTTGCACCACGTACCAATCCTGCAATGTCAACGATCTCTAATTGTGTTGGCACGATCTTGTTTGGCTTTACCAGTTGAGCTAATTTATTCAACCGCGGATCAGGCACATCCACCAATCCTACATTCGGATCTATTGTACAAAAGCGGTAATTACTTGCCTGTGCTTTGGCGCTATTACTTACCGCATTAAATAAAGTTGATTTTCCCACGTTAGGTAACCCGACAATTCCAGCTTGTAAACCCATGATTCTATTTTCTATTTAGTATTTATATAATGAGCCCGGCATTTGAATTACTATTAAGCTTTTCTTGCGTCGCACTCTTGTACTACATCAATGCTATTCAGCAAACGATGCCTTTATTTTTTCGAGGCGCAAAGATAAGTGAATTCAGGGATGCATAACTATTGTATTGAAGTTTACATTAACTTCAAACTTCAAACTATAAACTTCAAACTTTCTATATGGCTCTCAGCAGGATATGGTCAGCATTTATCATCATCGCTATTTTAGTAGCAACTATTAAATATGCATTTCAGCCAGGTCAGCAGAAAATATTCAGTCAATTAGTAACAGGAAAAAATACAGATACAGTTTCCACTCGGCTTGTAGATTCTGCAAGTTTACCGATCAATGTCATTTCTCAACTTAAATATGAGAAGACTGCGGTATGGGATAAGGAGAGAATAGTTAAAGAAGGAGCTGCTTATAAAGCATTTCGATTACTTCCGGCTAATGGTATCATTGATACATGTAAAGGAGCTGTTGATATTTGTATCGGGCTTATTGGTATTATGGCTTTGTTCATGGGTTTTATGACTATTGCGGAAAAGGCAGGAGGTATTCGTTTTTTATCAAGGATCATCGGTCCATTTTTTTCTAAGATTTTTCCTGATATACCAAAAGGCCATCCCTCAATGGGGCACATGATGATGAATTTTTCTGCCAACATGCTTGGTCTTGATAATGCAGCAACACCTTTTGGAATAAAAGCAATGGAAAGTTTACAGGAATTAAATCCTGATAAAAGTAGGGCGACAAATGCTCAAGTAATGTTTATGTGTCTTCATGCAGCTGGATTAACATTGATCCCTGTGGCTATTATTGCAGCAAGAGCAGCGGTGAAACCTCCTTCAGCAAATCCCACAGATATTTTTGTTCCTTGTATGATCGCAACATTTGTTGCTACAATGGCAGCAATGTTCATGGTTTCATTTAAGCAAAAGATAAATATTTTTCAGCCGGTTATTCTTGCATGGGTTGGCGGTATCTCAGCCATCATTGCAGCATTGGTTTGGTATCTTACTTCGCTGAGCTCAGATCGTCTGCAATTGGTTTCGGGTATTTTGGGTAATGGAATATTATTACTTATTCTTTTCCTAATTATACTTGGAGCCGTTTATAAAAAGATAAACATCTTTGATGCTTTTATTGAAGGGGCAAAAGGAGGATTTGAAACTGCGATTCGTATCATCCCATATCTCGTGGGATTACTTGTAGCAATTAGCCTATTGCGCAATAGTGGAACATTTGAGATCATCGTTGATGGTATAAAAAATATTTTTGCAGCTTTGGGTACAGATACAAGATTTGTTGATGGCTTGCCTACGGCTTTAATAAAGCCATTAACAGGAAGCGGTGCAAGAGGAATGATGATCGATACCATGAATGCCTATGGTGCAGATTCATTTGCCGGTAGGCTTGCCTGCGTTTTACAAGGCTCCTCTGATACCACCTTTTATGTGATAGCCGTTTACTTTGGAGCAGTATCTGTAAAAAATACAAGGTATGCAGTAGGTATAATGTTACTTGCCGATCTGATAGGCATCATCACTTCAATATTGCTTGCGTATATGTTCTTTGGAAAATAGTGATCTGACTTATGGTTTATATTCAAGAAATGTAACCTTGCCATCCATTGAAGTAACTATCACTTTATTTTTAGCAACGGGAATAATATTTGTTATAAGTGCATTCGAAAGTTTATGCTTCCATAATATGGAGCCATCGTTGCGATTAACAGCAACAACAACACCAGAATTGGATGGTACATAAATAACGTTATGAAATTCTACAATTGCAGTGGGTGCTATTTCATAATTTAATCCCGTGTTGGATCTCCAGGTAATTTTCATGCCTGTGTCTAATGTCGAAATGCCTATTAATTCTCCCTGCATGGTTTTTGAATAGATCAATGTGCTGTCTTTAGATAAGCCCATTGATTCTCTCACTTTATTATCCGGATCGTTTTTTCTCCAGATCACATTTCCGGTTTCTGCATCAAAAACTGTCATATAACGATCGGGTGCAACAATAAAAATTTTTCCACCAGTTGCTACAGGGTAGCAGGCTGCAGGAGAATACATACGATTTGAAGAGCCATTATTCCATTTCCATGTTAATGTGCCATTCTGTGCATCTAATGCATAAAATTCTGTTCCCCAACTTCCGAAATAGATTTTATTGTTATAAAACAGGGGAGTGGTTACTACAAATCCTTTGATGCCATCAAAGTCCCATTTTAAATTTCCATTGTATAAGTCTAATGCTCTGAAATGGCCTTCTGAAGAACCGATATAAACCGTTTTATTTTTTATGATCGCATTAGCAACGATCGGTTTTTGTGTTTCAAATTTCCATACCAATTTACCTGTCAGTGCATTCAGGCAATAAATATTATTATCAGTAGAAGCTACTACAACTAAATTATCTTCTGCTACCGGTGTTGAATAGATTTTCCCTTTGGTAGTAAATGACCAGGTCTTTTTCCCGTTCTTTAAATTCAAAGCATAAATTGATCCGTTTGAATTACTGGCAATAACAAGATCGTTAACGATAGTAGCTCCGGAACCAATATCGCTGTTATCATTAAATTGCCAGGTTATTTTTACATTTTTATACGTTGTATTGATTGTATAAGAAGGCCTGAAATAATGGGTGGTATCAGAAGCGAAATTGTGTTTGTATAATTTTACCTGCGTCCATTGTTTTTGTTCATTGGTTACAGGATTGCGTTCTTCATAAGTAACTACACCATCTTTTATTGTAACAATATTGTATCCGCCAACCGGATTTTTTGCTCTTAGGTTTGATCTTCCCATAATGCCGGGAATGCCTTCAAAATTTAGTAAATGATTTGAATGCCCATGCCCACATATGATCAATTGAATATTTCTTTTTTTAAGAGGATCTATTACTTCAAACCAGTTATTTAATGACGAATCTATTGGATAATGATTTACATAAATAACAGGAATGTTTTTATCTTTTAAATTGGTTAGCGTAGAATCAAGCCAAAGTATATTTTCCCTGGAAACTTGTCCAGGACTCATTCGCATGTTAGGACCGCAAACAGTACCAAGAAATAAATATCCTCCATACATGAACTTAAAAGTTTCTGATCCAAAGATCTTTTTAAAACTATTGGTACCACTTTCAGACCAATTTGCATCATGATTACCCGGAATTATATACCAGGGTTTGTTGAGGCTATCCAGTATTTGTTTTGCAAGATGTAATTCAGCATCAGATCCAAAATCAGTAATATCACCCGAAAGGATCACGAATTTTATTGTTGAATCGCTGTTGATGTTTTGTACAGTGCGTCTTAGATCTTCTTCCGCGTTATTGCTTCCTATATGTGTATCTGAAATGTGTGCAAATTTGAATCCTGTTTGAGCATAGGAAAATGATATTGCGAGGGTATGCAGAATTAATAAAGCGATTTTCTTTGTCATTCTTTGAATTGATTAAAATAGAAATTTATTTTTTGCAAAAAATAAAAAGAGGCTGTCTACTTATGAGACAGCCTCTTAACAAATATAACTTCAATAAAAAAGAATAAATAAGTTATTACCAGTTCTTTGTCTGTGTAAGCTTAAATCCTTTTTCTTCATATTGAATTATTTGAGATTGCCCAACAGGAGCCATGTATACTTTATCAGTGAAAGCGTTCCTGTTTTGAGCGTTTTCAACCATCCAAAAACCGATCATAGAACTGGCATTGGTTCCATTCCAGGTTACGATGGTGCCATCTGCTTTTTTAACCTTTACATTCCCGGCAGTAGCGCTAGCAGCAGTTAGAGCACTGGGTAATTCTGTCTGAAGATTTACCCATGGCCCCAGAAACTGATCCGGGTTGGTGCTAAAGTTCATATTGGTCAATTTTTTCCATCTCTTCAGGTCGAGCAATCTTGTATGTTCAAATACAAATTCCATTCTTCTTTCACGACGGATCTCCCAGATCAGATCTGGTACATCTGCATCCTTTGTAGGGTCAATAGGAATTGCAGCAAGAGATAACGGAGCTGTTTTTACTACTCCTTTTGCAATAGCCGCTGCATCTAAAGGGCGATTACGAATTGCATTCACCGATTTATCCAGATCGGCTTGGGTAACGGCGGGACCACCCATGTATTGAGCCAATACTGCTTTGGCTTCAATCCAGTTCAATACTACTTCTGCCAATCGCATAACGGGAGCATCACTCGTATTGGTAGAACTTCCCCATGCAGGAGGATATGCTCTTCCGATATAGGTTATCGCTTCTCTTGATGCAAACTTATATCCATATAAAAGTGTAGTGGAGGTAGAAAGAGCTTTATCTATAAATGATGCTTCAAATCGTGGGTCTCTTGTTTTCACCAGATCAGCAATTGCAAATGAACTTGCATTTGGCACTGCCGAATTTTGCCATGCTTTACCATCATTTGCTATAAAAGATTTAATTAAAGCCAGGTTTGGATCTAAAGCCACTGTTTCCGTTCCATTAGAATAAGAACCAATAGCATGAGTTACACCTAAAGCCGCATCATATACCCTGTAAAGAAGTACTTCAGTATGCCCGGCCAGGCTCTCTGATGAAAATATGGATTTAAAATCTTTGGTAAAGTTGAATTTATTACTATTCATTACAATTGCTGCAGCATCTACGGCAAATTCCAAATATTTTTTTGCTCTTGCCGCGTCTAAGCCATGATAATGCTGAAATGTTCCTTCGAACAGCATAAACCGGGAAATAAAGCCTGCAGCAATATATCTGTTTAAATATTGGGTACCGTCATTCTCCCTAATATTTGCGAGCACATATTTGAAATCATCATACACCTTATCCATCACTATACCCCTGTTATCCCTGTCCTTATATAAAGTAGGTAGATCAGTATTTTCAACTACTTTGTCAAAATAAGGAACATCTCCAAATACACTAACTAAACGGGAGTATTCAAATCCACGGAAGAATTTTGCAACTGCTGTCCAGTGTTTATATGCTTCATCTGTGAGATTAGGCTTTGCGATATTCTCCAGGCGATCTATCATAATATTTGATTTTCGTACCCATGCAAAATCCCAGTCAGGACCTGCATAGGTTGTCAGCCATGCCGCTGTTTCCGAAGTAGAGCCTCTTGAAGTAGGAACACTGCTTTCAAAGCTTGCCTGAACATTTTTGCTTGTCAGATCATCGCTGAAAATATATCCTCTTACAGGGGCATAATCTACTCCAAATGCAGTATTGAAACCAGTAAAATAATTAGGATAAAATGCATTGGCATAAAGGCGGACATCATCTTCATTTCTCCAGAAGTTGTTATCACTGATCCTGTCGAGAGGGGGCCGGTCCAATACTTCTTTATTGCAAGACAATAAAAATACACATGCTAATAAGCTATAGAGATATTTTAAATGTTTCATATTTCTAGTTTTTTAAAAATTCACTTGAATACCAAATGATACACTCTTGAAAGCAGGAATACCGGTTCCTGTACGACCCAGGTTATAACCAGTTGTATTCCACATGGAATATCCATTGATACTTTCGGGATCAATGGGCAGATCTCCTAATTTATCCCAGGTAATAAAATTCTCTACACCCGCATATATTCTAAATGAACTCATCCATGCTTTCTTAACTAAAGATTGCGGTAGCGTGTAACCAATAGTAAGGTTTTTCAAACGCAGATAGGCCATGTTCAACAAGTATCTATCCTGGACCTGCATGTTATTAGTGGTGCTGCTGCCACCATTATTATATGCTGCTGGATAAAATGCTCCTGTATTATCCGGAGACCAGTAATTACCTGCGATCGCTTCGGGCATTGCACCGTCAGAAGGCTGGTATCCCGGGATAGCCAGGAATCCATCTCCCCATATCTTACGGCTTCCCACCCCTTGAAAAAAGACACTAAAATCAAAACCTTTCCAGTCCGCACCAATCCTGAATCCATACTCATAGCGAGGGTTAGAGTTTCCAATTACTTCAAGGTCTCCATGATCGGCCAATGTTCCTTTTCCATTGCTTATCTCACCATCTCCATTCACGTCAATAAATTTAACATCGCCAGGTCCGAAACGGAAATTCGCTGTGTTTTGTAAAAAGGGCTGGTAGATCGGTTTTTTCCCATCTATGGTTTTCAATTTATATGCTTGTTTGCCGGCATTCAGGCTGCTTTCATTTGCCGTAAGCGTAATTAATACAGGTTTACCATTTGCATCCAGTTCAAAATCGCTCATTTGATACAACCTATCGGTGCGATAGCCCCATATTTCGCCTATGTCTTTACCATTATAGTTACCGGTAACCTGTGTACCCGAGCCATAAGATGATAAAATACTTCTTGCGTCAGAAATGTTTCCTCTAAAATTAATGCCCAAACCATTTCCGAATCTATGGTTATACTCAACAGTCAGTTCCCAACCTTTCGTCGATAACGATCCATAATTTCCTAATGGAGCACCAGCGCCAAACGTTAAAGGAATGCCCTCTTGCGGCACAATCATATTTTCAGTGTTTCTTTCAAAAATGTCAAAAGTAATATTGAGCCTGTTTTTTAATAATCCAATATCAACTCCGATATTTTTAGTCACTATATCCTGCCATTTAATATTTGCGTCGATAGCAGCTGGTGTACCTACAAAAAATACTCTTTGTCCATTTGCTCCTATCCAGGTTGACTGACCGTTAGGCATAATAGGCAGATACAAAGTGTTAGGCACACTTTGATCACCAATTGAACCCCAGGATGCTCTGAATTTAAGACTATTGAGTACTGGTTTTGTCCACTCCATAAAACTTTCTTCACTTGCTACCCAACCTGCAGAGAAAGAAGGATACCAGTTCCACCATAATTCCTTCGTGAATTTAGAAGAACCATCATAACGTAAGTTTCCTTCCACCAAATATTTATTTTTAAACGCATAGTTTACACGACCAAAATAACCCAACTGAGCTTCCCATGATTTACCTCCGGAAACTGTTTGCGTTCCGGTGCCAAAAGGAAACTGGGGATTATTTATATCTAATAAATTAGTTATTTGAGATGTTTGGAATTCGGTAGTAGCAGTTACACGATTTACACCCAAAATAAACTTAAATGCATTGTCCTGGTTTAAATTCCAGTTGTAAGTTGAAAATGCATTTATTGTATGGCTGAAAAAGTTTGTAGCTGTACGTGCAAAATGGTCAGGGTTTGCTCCCAGGGCCGTGTATGTTTGTTTTGTCAGATCAAAAGCTGCAATTGCACCGGGAGTAGTACTGGCTACTACTTGCCCTTCACTATTTACATATACCCTGTTACCACTGGCATCGAACCTTGCTGCTGGTGCAACCCAGGAGTCTCTCATTGTATATCTTGTACCAGGTCTCTTCCAGGTTTCATCCTGATTCGAAAATGTATAATCAAAATCCACTTTCCAGTTGCTTGTTATATTAACAGTTGATCCTAGACTAACATTTGCATAGTTCTGTAATATGTTAGCCGTGTTCGCTGCAGCCGCTTCACCTGCCGGGCTTCGAATGAGGTCTCCGTTTTCATCTTTACCAAAAGGGTATAACGAACTCCACCTATATAAGTAAAGCCAGGGATCTGCCGTGGTTGAATTGGTGATATATGCATACTCTTTGTTTCTTCTTGAGTATAATGCGCCTGCACGAAGTGTAACATATTTATTAAGATCGCTGGATATTTTTAGAGAAGCATTATAACGTGAAAATTTATCAACTTTTGCAGGTTTCATCATACCGCTTTGGTCTAACAAACCAAGACCTAAGTTGTAGGAAGTTTTGCCCTCTGTAAAACCTACCGACAGATTATGTTGTTGAGTAGGCGCCCATTCCTTGACCATTAAGTCGTAAGGATCATAGGTTCTAACTCCCATTTTAGCGCCACTTGCATTTACAAACCAGTCTCTTCCAAAAACAGTGGGATCATTTGGTCCGATTGTACCGCCATATTTTTGTTTCCATTCTACTGCTTTATTATAACTAGCTCTGTCTACCAAATAAAATGCACCTACAGGTGTAGTTGTACCTATTCTTTCTGCAGCATCTACTGTATACTTTAAGCCATTTACATCAGCCAGTTGGAGATCTTTCCAAACATTTTGAAATGAAAAATTATTAGAATAGTTTATTTGGGGTTTGCCACCCGCTGCCCCTTTTTTGGTAGTGATCAAAATAACACCAAATGAGGCCTTGGAACCATAATTAGAAGCAGACGCTGCATCTTTTAAAACTGTAATAGAAGCAATATCATTAGGATTCACTATCTGTATACTGGGTATTTCGACATTATCCAATAGTATTAAAGGAGAACTACCTCCCTGTAATGATCCGATCGCTCCCCTTATCTTAATGATCGGGTCAGATCCTACTTCACCGCTAGGAATAACTACACTAAGACCGGTTGCCGTACCTTGCAGTCCTCTTCCTACATCTGCTATCGGCCTGCTGCCTAATGTTTTCTTAACATCAATAGTAGAAACAGCTCCAGTAAGATTAGTTTTTTTCTGGGTTCCGTAACCTACAACAATGACTTCTTGTTCTAATTTTTCATCTGCTGCCAATAAAATATTATATGTATTGGAACTAGTTATTGTTTGTCGTTGTGATACAAATCCTATTCCTGAAAATTCCAGTATTTCTCCGGTACTGGCTGTAATTGAAAAATTTCCATTGGCATCCGTTATAGTGCCTCTGTCAGTACCAACTACTTTTACTGAGGTGCTTGGTGCCGAAACATTGTCTTTAGCAGACTTTACAGTACCAGTTATGGTTCGTTGCTGTGCCATCCCTAACAATGGCAGCAACATCACAAGCGGTATCAAAAACACCAGTGATGTAATTTTTCTTCTCATCATGTTTGGTTTTTAAATTTAGTAAGCAGGTTAAAAAAATTTACTTAATATATTAAAGAGCTGATAAAACATAAGGCTTGAGCAAAGGATCATCGTTATCTAATTCTGTATTCATAAGGATAGGCTGAATTGTTTTTACTTCAAGACAGGTATTATCGTAATTTCTGTTATATCCATTAGAAACAAAACCAGTACTACTATTACTTTGTGAAAAGGGGTTTAATGTGTAACTATCGAAAATAATTTCATCAACAATAAATAAGGACTGGTTAATATATGGCCGCTCCTGTATTAGTGAGCATATTGAGATAGTAAAAGAGGATACAATTAGGAATAAGCCTCTAATTGTTTGCATAAACAATAGTTTTGTGAAAATGAAGTTAAGGAAAAAAGTGAATGGCAACCGATTATTTCCTGCAATTTACCGCACAAAAAAAACGCAACTCAGCAAAAGACAAAATAAAACCCGAAAATGCTGCAAGCATTTTCCGGGTTTTCAAATGAAATATACAAGAGTTGTTATTCTGAAACAGTTTGAACCTGGGGTTTGCCAAAAGTAAATCGAATGGTGAAGCCAACTGCGGCTGGTTCAAAATTGATATTGTCAATAATATTTAATTCAGGCTTCCAGTCAAGCGAAAGGTTTAAAGGAAGGTTGGCGAATTTATAATCGAGACCAATAATACCTTGCGCACCCATCAATGCGCGGTCGGTATTAGTTTTATCAGAATCAAAACCAAGATAAGCGCCGGCACCATAAAACCATTTCAATCCTTCTGTTGACGGCATTGCGTTATGAATTTCGAATAATGCGCCGATTGCGGCCTTTTTATCAAAAGTAAAAAGCCCTTCAATAGCAAGTTTGGGATTCATGAAATGCTTAAAGCTTACTGAATTATTTATAGCAGGGCCGTTACTGCTAAGCCTGATACCAAGAGCTGTTTTATAATCCTGGGCTTTTAATTGAGAGGCGGAAAATAAGATCGCTACAATAAAAAATGGGAGTGATTTTTTCATGGCGGGAATGTTTTCTCATGGTTTAACGAAAAGGGTGCCAGATAAGTTTAAAAGAAATGCAAAAGTTGGTGCTGGGTACTGGATATTAGTTGCTGGATTCTGGATATTTGATCACCCTGGGATAGAGGCCAGTATCAGGTATCTAGATCTACTCGAACAGTTCATACTTAGTCTTCGGCCTTTCCGCATCCCGCCATTTGAAATTTTGAAGTTGCATCTCTTTTGGAGTTTTTTGTCTCATCGGCCAGATGGTTCCTTTCACAGCAATGCGGAAAACAACACGCTGAAGTTCTTTTTCTTTGAAATAAACATCCATCAATTCAGCGTTTGACTGATTGATGCCGGTAAATGCGCTATCCTCATCTTGTATATAATAAACACATTCAGCCGAACCTTTTGCTCGAACGGAATCAATGACGCCATCAATAAAATACGCATCCATGCGGGTTGATTGTACCTGGTTGAATATATCGGGTCTTACAATGCTTGCTAAAAAACTATTTTTAAATATCTGCATCCTGTCTGCTTTTTTATTTTTAGTAAAAAGCAAAATGGTATCACCTGTTATTTGGTTCTCTTTTGACCAAACAACTGGGTCCTGGTACAATCTAAATACAGAATCCTTAAATGAATAAAACATACTGTCACAAACTGCCTGCAATGAATCTGAAAAAATTCTTACATGCCTGAATGCTTCAAAATACCTGTTAGTGCTGTCCTTTGTTTTAGTGTCAATAATTTTTACTTCTTTCAATGTATCTTTTTTTGCAACCGAATCTTTTGATCCATACAAATCAGTGAGACGGGCAGAAAATAGAGTGTCTGCAGCTATAAAAATGGAATCGTTTTCCTGCTCGACGATCATTAGTGGCTTGGCAAAAGCAAGAAATGATTCATTCTTTTTGTTATAGAAAATTGTATCGGCGATCACAGTTGTTTTATTTGCGGTGTCCACAATTATTCCTCTTCCGAAGATCTGCGTAATACCCGTGCTGTCGTCGCTTATAATTTTTTCTCCGGTTACTTGTATGTCTTTATCTGTGATAATGGGGTTTTGTCCAAATTCCGCTTTGCCGGTTCTTTTGTCATAAAAGCCTTCTCTTGTTTTAATAGTTCGGTTGGTACTATCTTTCACAAGAGTCTCTGCGATAAATCTTACTATTTCTGTTCCGGTATTATATAATAATGAATCTGATTGAAGATCATAAGATGGATCTCTCAGCTTTACATTCTTTTTGAAATAAACATCTTTTATATCCGCGTAGTAAAAACCTTCATCACTTGTAAGAGTTGTTTTCCCGTTTACTACTTTACCTCCATTTCGGTAAATACCAACTTTGGTATTCATATCATATTCTAATGTTGGTGTTGTAAGTACTCCTTTGCCATCCGTTAATTTGACGTTACCATCTAAGTAAGCAACTTTTTTGTCGGTTAGATAACGAAGATGATCGGAGTATACATGCGCCGTATCAGAATCGTTGATATGAACATTTCCAAAAGCCTCGAAAAGATTGATTCTTTTTGTGATCACACAACTGTCGCATTCGAATATTGTGGTCCCTTGCTTTAATCTTACATTACCTGCTATTATTGTTACTTCAGTAACAGAATCAATTTTGCGGTACTCTAATTTTCTTGAACCCGGAAGTATTTCAATTGTACGAACTGTATCTGCAGGTGTAAATGTTTTTGTGGTTGGTAATTCCTGGCAAAAAATGATCAGGGGACTTGTAAATACTAACAAGATGATTAAAAAACGAATAAATTTTATCCGGGTCATTTTTGATTGCCTTGCGGAATGGAATCTTTTTTCGCAGGCGAAGTTAATGGGCCTGTTTTATCTTTTCTGTTAAATATCACACTGCCGGTATATCGTTTTGGGTTAACACGTATATCATCAAACAGGATCTCAACACCTAATAATAAACTATTTAACTGATCATATAGTTTTCGGTCTTTCATTAACAATCCAAGAGTTCCTTGGTTAGTATTGAATTTACCTAACACAGTTTTAAGTTCATTGATGGTAGCTTGTAATGTATCGATAGTGGGTTGTACGTCCAAACCAGAAAATTTATCGGCTGCTCTTTTAATACTGCTTATAGTAGCAGTAATACTATCATTATTCTTTTTAAGGTTACCTGTAATTGAATTTGCATTATTCAATGTTGCAGCCAATGCGCCGCTTTCTGCATCCAAAAGTCTGTTAAGGCTGCCCGTAGTTTGTTTAAGATTGCGAATGATCTCACTAAGGTTTCCTTTGGTGTCTTTATCAAATAGCCGGTTTAGACCACCTAAAACTATTTTCAATGAATCAATCGCACCTCTTACACTTGTTAAAGTTGGAGTGATCTGCGCTTTCACATCTCCAAGAAAAGAACTAGCCCGGTCTGTTACTATCGTATCTCCATCTTTTAAGAACTCTGTTGATTGACCCTGAGCTACATTCATATAAGTATTACCCAGCAATTCCGATTCTATCGTTCCTTTTGAGTCCTTTGGAATATTCACATCTCTTTTCATCGTAATAGTAACAATGATTCCACTGAGATTCTTATCGATCTCGGTATAATCATAAATGACCCCAACGGGAAGCCCTTTCATTTTTACTTCATTTGATTTTCGGAGACTGCCGAGGTCAGAGAAAACTGCATATAAATGTTTTTCCTTGTTGAAAACATTTTTGCCTTTCAAAAAATTAAAACCTACGATTAGTAGTGTGAGAGCGACAATAGTTAAAATCCCGACTTTGGTTTCGTTGCTGATCTTCATGAATATTTGTTTTCCCTACATGTTTACAGGATGCCAAATTAATAAAATAATTCAAGCTATTTAAAACTTTAAAAAGCGGGGGTAAAATGTGACTTGTCAGCGTTTATTGACCGGAACTGTAGAAACATTTTTGCGTGTAAGATTTGCTGCACCAGTTTGAACACTTTTTGTATCGGGACTCTTTCCGCCATTACTTGCGGGGGCTTTTTCTTTTGAAGCAATATAATTGGCTAATGCACCTGTTATATTTTCTACTATCTCATTTTGTCCCTTTTCGCTATCCAGGTATTCTTCTTCATCCTTATCAGTAATAAAACCCGTTTCGACCAATACGCTTGGCATTCCCGTAGCTTGTAATACCCATATACCTTTCTCGTTTCTTTGCTTAACACCACGGCTGAACCTGCCTTCTTTTACAAATTCGGCTTCTATCAGATTGGCAAAATGAAGAGAATTTTCAAAATATTTTTTTGTATACAATAATTGGAAAGCTTTCATTACAGGGTCATTGATATCAGGAATAACGATTGTGCTGTCGCTTTCTCCAAACTCATCATCTGGTGTTATTGTGCCTGATTTAGCATCAGCTCTGTCTGCAGCCCAAATAAATGTTTCCGTGCCATGAGAAGGATTTGGAGTATAATAATATTTATATATCTTGACCTTTCTTCTTTTTTTTCCTTTCCCAACCCATTTATATCCGCTCTCAACCTTGTGTTTTATTGGAGGAGCTGCATTTGCGTGAACAGCTATAAACAGATCACCGCCTGACTGATTGGCAAATTCTGCACGATAACGATTGGCCTGGTTCTTATCTGGTTTATTGCCAGCAAGAATATCAGTCGTTCTTGTATAAAGAACCTTTACACCTGGAAATTTTTCTTCAATGGCTTTACCAAGCTTTAAACCTACAGAAAGACAAATCCTGGCCTCCGTAGTAAAAGCTCCCTTTGCTCCCTGGTCCTTACCGCCATGTCCCGGATCAATAATAATGGTTTGAACCCCTTTTTTCTTAAGTGGAGCGTTTTTGAATGCGAATGCAAAGGGTAAAACTGTGACGAAAATAAGAACGCCGATAATACGTCTTGACATGGTGGATATTAATTTTAACGGATTAGTTTTCAATCTTCACAAATCCTTTAAGTCTGAATGATATATTTTTGTTTTCCAACGCTATGATGCTACTGCACAAATTTAGATCAAAATACCTTTTTGCCGGCCTGCTGACTGCAATCTTCTTTACACAAACGTGGAAAAGTAGCGCTAATTATAGTTATCATCAAAATTTTTACACGGCATTAACAGCTCAGCAGGATACAGTACCGCAAAAAACGAAGGATAGCCTTGTAAAAAGACCTTCAACAAGTATTAATGATACTTTAAAAAATGATTCGCTATCAAAAGATGCACTGGCTGATACTTCTATAAACAGGATCGATACATTCGATCTGAAACTTTCAAAGGATTCCCTTGATGCCCCTGTCAATTATGAAGCTGAAGATTCTGTTGTGATCCTTGTTAAAGATAAAAAAGTGATACTTTATGGAAAGGCAAAAACAGTTTACAAAGACATTGAACTAACGGCGCCGAAAATGGAGCTTGACCAGGAAACACAAATTCTAACTGCTGTAAAAAGTGTTGATAGTACTGGTGAACTTATCGACAGGGCACATTTTACACAAGCCGATAACAAATTTCAGAGTGATACGATCAGGTATAATTTTAAAACGCAAAAAGGGCTTACGAAGAATACCTATACAATACAGGGTGAGATGGTAATGATAGCCCAGGATGCCAAACGAATTGGCGATGTAGTTTATTCAAGAAAAGGAACCATCAGTACCTGCAATCTTGATGATCCGCATTTTGGCTTTCGATATGATAAAATAAAAGTTGTAAACAATAAAGTTGCGATAACGGGTCCTATACACCCCGAGTTCGAAGGTGTACCTATTCCTATTTATTTGCCGTTTGGATTTTTTCCAATGAACAAAGGAAGACATTCAGGCATACTTGCACCAAGCTTTACGGCAAATGAAGATTTTGGTTTAGGGCTTGAAGGGTTGGGTTATTATAAAGTATTAAGTCCATATTTCGATGTCACGACACGAGCCAATATTTATTCGTATGGAGGATGGACATTTAATGTAGTTCCAACGTATCGAAAAAGATATCGCTACCAGGGTAATATGAATTTCAGTATTCAAAATACCAAATACAATTTTAAAGGTGACCCGGATTATTTGGTAAACAAGAGTTATCAGATCCTGTGGAGCCATTCTTCCGATAGTCGTGCAAGACCAGGTACATCTTTTTCAGCAAATGTAAATGCCGGTTCCACTACTTATAATCAGTATGTTCCTAATAATGTGAATAAGAATTTTCAAAATCAGTTAGGCTCATCTATTACTTATTCAAAAACATTTAAAAGCTCCAACTTAATTGTTAGTGCAAATCATAATCAGAATAACCAGCTTCACCTGATCAATTTAAATTTACCGGATATCAGTTATACGGTAAACACTATTTATCCGTTTCAAAGAAAGGAATTTGCCACACCAAAATGGTATGATAAAGTAGGGATCGCTTATAATGGAAACGTAAGAAGCCAGGTTTCATTTTATGATACTGCATTTCATTTCGGCGATCTTATAGATACGTTGCAATGGGGTGGCAAACATAGTTTCCCGCTTAGTCTTTCCTTACCACCTATACTTGGCGGAAAAGTTCTTGTAGCTCCATCGATATCTTATGAAAATACATGGATAGCACAAAAGTTCAGGAGAAGCTGGAACTCTACATTGTCAAAAGTTGATACTACAATAACCAAAGGATTTTATATAGATCATAGAACAGCTTTCAGTCTTGGTCTTAACACGGCTTTATATGGTACTTTTAATTTTAAAGGAGCAAAGGGAACTTCGATAAGGCATGTTGTTCGCCCTCAAATGAGTTTTAGTTATTCCCCATCATTGTCAAAATCGCATTGGTACAAAACCCAGGTTGACACTACGGGCAGAGTAGAACCATTTTCAGAATTTGAAGGAAGTATGTTTGGCTTTTATGGACCGGACGATTTTGGTGGAATAAGTTTTGGAGTGGATAATAACCTGGAGATGAAAACACGATCCAAAAAAGACACAACCATTGAAAAGAAAAAGATCCGCTTGCTTGATGGATTTGGGTTTAATGGCAGTTATAATTTTCTCATAGATTCATTTCAACTTACCAATATTAATTTTTACCTGCGAAGTACACTTTTTGATAAGATTAATATTACAGCCAGCACAATATTGAATCCTTACCAGGCTGATTCAAACGGGAGGCCTATAAATAAATATGCATGGCAGGGAGATAAATTTAAATTAGGAAGATTTACAAGTGGCAGTCTTTCCATGTCAACAGATTTTCAAAGCAAACCAAGGGATGAGAAAAAGGAACAGGAACGAAAGCAAGTGGAACAAAACTTATTGAATGATCCATTACTGGCGACCGATGCGCAGAGCCAAATGGATTATATGCGACGCAATCCATCCGATTTTGTTGATTTTAATATCCCATGGCGTATAAACCTGGGGCTTAGTGTTTACTATACCGAAAGACGAAAAGCAGACTACAGTGGATTTGAAAAAGAATTCAGCAGCAACTTAACCTTTAGCGGCAGTTTTTCGTTGACACCAAAATGGAATTTTGCGATGAATGGATACTATGATTTCATTACAAATGACCTCCAGACGTTTACAATGAGCATTAACAGAGAAATGCATTGCTGGCAACTATCAATTAATGTGACACCGGTAGGACCATACCGTATGTTTAGTTTTTCAATAAGTCCTAAGTCGGGAATGCTGCAGGACCTCAAGGTCAATCGTACAAGATATTTCACCAGTGATTAATGCAGGTTGTTTGCGTAATGATCTTTCATTATTGCAAATACTTTTTCTTTTAGGTCTGAATAGGATCCATTTTTATCTACGGGAACCGCGGGCAAGAAATGTATTTCTAATTTATGTGGCCAGAAATAAAAAGGTTTACCCATCGGTAAAACTTTTTTTGTATTGAACATGATGGCAGGAATAATGGAGCAGCCAGTATCCGCACTTAGCTTAAATGCACCGTCATGAAATTTTTTTAATGGCTCTGCAGTTCTGTTTCTTGTGCCTTCCGGGTAAATGCTCATGTGCATCCCTTTTCTAAGTACTTCTTTCATTTTTTCAAAACTTCTCCCTCTGCTCGTTTCACTTTTCCTGTCAACCAATACAGAACCTTTCATATAAAAAAAACCAAACAAGGGAATTTTTGCAAAACTGTTTTTAGCGATCGTTTTATTTGGTCCGGGAATATAAGGGCAGGAGAGTGGAACATCCATCAATGAATTATGATTGCAGGTAACAATATATGTTTCGCCGGGGATAAAGTTTTTTTTGCCCTTTACTTTTATAGGGCAACCAACAAGAGTTAACCACACATTCATCCATATCCTTGCGATCTTTATAAAAATATCCTGTCCCTTTGGATCAGGAATCAGCCAACATACCATTGATGGAATAAAAATGATAAGAAATGTAACGAGAAAAGTGATGAGTGCCCATAAGGCAAATACACGACCGAGTATTTCTTTTATAGTTCTCATTCTGAATATTGGAAAGAAGTTATTTCTTTAAAAATTGAGTGTTTGATCTTCGGCCATTCATCTTTTAATATGCTGAAAAAAACAGAATCTCTTCTTCTGTCCAGTGGCATTTGCATATGACTGCGTAACACACCTTCTTCTTTAGCGCCGATCTTTCTTAAACCTTGTTTGGCCCTTTCATTCAGGTTATCGGTTTTTATTTCCACTCTTTCCCAATCAAGCACATCAAATGCATAACTAAGCATGGAAAATTTTGCATGAAAATTTATACCAGTGCCCTGGTAATGTTTCGCCAGCCAGCTCCAACCGATCTCAATTCTTTTATCATAATAAGAAATGCTGCCAAGGCTTGTACTACCGCAAATTTCTCCTGTTGCTTTTTCAATAATGGTAAATGGAATTCTTTTTCCTTCTTCTCTTTCTTTCAATGCAACTTCCACCCATCGTTGTAATTCGGCAGAATTATTTAATAAAAAAGTAAAATACCTCCATACCGATGCATCATTCGTTAGTCGTGCAAAAGATGAAATGTCTTCGTTCTGCATTGGACGAAGTATTACTGTATCTGTTTCTAATTTTAAATTCTGTGAGATTATCATGTGGGCAAATGTAGCATAGATACTAGTTACTTGATTCTGGATGCCGGATGTTGGATACTGGATGCTGAATAATAAGCGAGATATCTGGTATCCAGAGCCTGGAATCCAGTATCCAGTTCACAGTCTCCAGTCAATCGGATCAATGCCGTTTTTAATAAGCCATTCATTTGCTTTTGAAAAATGTTTACAGCCAAAAAAACCGGCATGCGCAGAAAGAGGCGAAGGATGTGCTGCTCTAAGAATTAAATGTTTGGTTTCATCAATTAAAACTCTTTTCTCCTGTGCAAATTTTCCCCATAATAAAAACACGACATGTTTTTTTTCTTCAGAAATTTTTTTGATCACGGTATCGGTGAATTCAGCCCAACCAATTTTTGAATGACTCATTGGTTCGCCTGCACGAACAGTAAGTGATGCATTTAATAAAAACACCCCTTGCTCCGCCCAATGTGTAAGATTGCCATGATTTGGAATTGGCGCTCCAACATCCTCATGTAATTCTTTAAAAATATTTATAAGCGATGGTGGTGGCGATACGCCATTTTGTACTGAAAAACATAGACCATGAGCCTGTCCAGGTCCGTGATAAGGGTCTTGTCCTAATATCACCACTTTTACTTTATCGATGGGTGTTTTGTCAAACGCATTAAAAATTTGTGAGCCGGGAGGGTAAATGGTCTTGTTTTGAGATTTTTCTGTTTTTAAATGCAGGGCGATCTGCTGAAAATAGGGTTTATCGAATTCTGATTTAAGAATTTCCTTCCAATGTGGCTCTATTTTTACATCCATTAGTGATTTGCTTTGGGGCACAAACATAAAAAACTTATTTTTGCCGCCATTCTAAAAAAATGACCCGCTGGTTAATCGAAGTTCTTATTTGTTATTTATTGGTCCGGTAGCTCAGTTGAATAGAGCAATTGCCTTCTAAGCAATAGGTCATTGGTTTGAATCCAATCCGGATCACAGTTATAAAAAAAGCCCTGTAAATTTTTACGGGGCTTTTTTGCTTGCGGTTGTCCAACCAAATTTATAACGTCAATCCACTTAGCCTCATATTTCTTTTCATGCCAGGCTCTTTCACTTTTTTTTTTGCAGGAGATGGTATTGTGGTACCAATAATAACTTTCGGTGCTGGTTTTTTAAATGGACGAACTACACCTGGCCAATCAAATTTTAGCCCTGTTAATTTTTCAATTTCATCAATCTTTACCTGGTATGTTTTTCCATCTTTAAATTCAAGATGTTCAAAAATATCTTCATCACCAAGCTTACCGAGTTTTTTCTTATTGATAACTAGTGGCTTTTTTATTATACCTGCATCAATTAAAAATTTTTCCTGGCTCATTATGAAACCAACAGCATGGGCCTTCCCATTACTTTTTGTCCATACTATTACTTTCCAGAAAAGATTCGGTATCTGTATTTCTTTGTCCTCTACTTTCGTAACAAACACTCCGTCGGTTTTAGCTAATACGGGTCCTGTAAAAACATTCACTTTAAGGTTTTGCTCATCAGCGCCAAGATGAAGTACATTGGATTCAAGTTCTGCCCAAATTTTCCTGTTTAATTTTTCATGCTGAGGAGCAGCATTAGGAAACCAAAAAGTATTTTCTCCGGCTTTTATGCTTAAGTTTTTATCACCCCATTCAGGATCTTCACGACGTACAAGATGTCCTTTATCAAAGTCACTCCTTTTAGCACTGTATAATTTGCGACCTAGTTGTTCGGTCACAGCTATACGAGGATCTTCGCTCCATGCGCCTTTTCTAGAATTATCCTGCCATGTATCACCATCTATATTTACTGCAGTAAAAAATGCAATTCGCCGGCTTTTACTCATTACTGATGTGTAATGAATGTAATCAAGTCTGAATTTATTGCTCTCGAATTTCAAAAGATCTTTTTTTTGATCTTCATTTAATTCCGGGAACTTAATTCTGAAATTTTGACCAAGGAAAATTGGATTATAACCACCGTCATTACCGGGTTTTTTCTTTGCCATATTATTTCTTTAGTAGTTTAATGATCTGGTTTCAAAGATGTTTAAAAATTTATTTTTTATTCTTTGGCAGAATACCTCTTTGTACAAAAACATCGCGGATCATCTTTTCATTTGCACCTTTATTAAGGTTTTTATCTGTGGCTATTAACGCATTTGCAGCATCTTTAAATGTTGCTTTAGGTGTAAGTAAAAAATGATGAGCAATAACAAGTTTATCTGTTTGTTTTCCGCCAAGAGCCGTTCGGATTTGCCAAAGGCATGATGACCAGATCTCTCCATCTTCATGTTCTTCATCCTGCATATCTTTTGGATATTTTTTCTTACTATCAAGTCTTCTCAAAGATCTTGGTGTTCCACTACCAGTAAAATGAGCATCCCAGCTGGCAAATGTTGGTCTGAAAAGGGCGGGTTTATTATTGGCAAAAAAACTTGCTGCCAGGTAATCACCAAATCCTTCACCCATAGCACGGGCCTCACCTTCCGGGCCAAAACCCGGCACTATATTATCTTGTATAGCATGTCCATATTCATGTATAATAACTTCACCGTCTTCAGCATCATCAACACCCCCTGTGCCGAATAATAAAGATTTGGTTGATGGGATATAAAATGAATTATCATCTTTTTCACCATCAATATCTACAGGGATAGGGTTGTTAACTACATTATTAAATCCAAGTTCCTGTATGTAGCGTTGCATTTTATCAATATGATAATACACCATAACTTCTTTAAAAGCCCTGTCTTTGTTATTAAAAAGAAACTTCAGGTTTTTACGTGTAATTCGCTGTGCAGTTTTTTTTGTTGTTACGAAAGGGCCGTCGAGTTTGCCGCTCTTACCAAGACCTTTCAATTCGACTTCTAAATAAGCGTCATCAGGAATTTTAGAATCCTCTTTGAGTTTTACGCCGTTTAGCCTGACAACAGGATTAGGATCAAATACTCTTCCTGTACCATTGGCGCTTTTAAGCAGGTTTATTTTTTTGAGGATCTCTTTGGTTAAAGCATCAATATAGAATTTCCATTCTGCAACAGGTTTTTTTACTGATACAACAATCTTCCATGAGAGGGTCGGTACTTCATTATATGTATACCATGTTAGCTCTGTATCGGTAACTTCTCCTTCAACTTTACCTGTGACCTTTGATGCAGCAAGAGCAATTTTTTTTGCTTCATCAACGGTTAACTGCTTTTGAACTGCTTTACTCTTTTTGGCTTTCATCTTCCCTGCTTTGTCCAGAACTGATGCTGGCACCAGGTCATTCTGAATATTGTAGACTTGCCCGTTATTATCAATATCTACTCTTATCCATGCACCTGAAATTGGTTTACCTTGTTCTTGTTGTTGAAATAACACATGTTTACCAAGAATACTTTCTTTTGTCTCATGAAATTTTAGTTGTGACAGATCTGCATTGATCTTAAGATCGGGGGCGATTTTTTTTAAAACATTTTGCGCTATACTTTTAGGGGCTCCTTTTTTAGTCTTTGATTCCACATCATATATACGATGCGGAACTCCTAGTTTTGGTTTTTTTTCAACTTTGGCTTTTAAATTTTTCATGATAAATAATTTATTAAAAGTTGATCGGTGCTAAGATCACGGGGTGCATTAAATTTCTTGTGATCTGAAAGGGAAAGGATCTGCCAAAAGATATCTCCTCAAATTTCAAATTCGTAAAACATTTTACCAATACCACTTTCGAGGTATAGCAAGTTAAATAATCATTAACTACAACCATTATTTTTGAGCTTCATTTATCTTTTAAACTCTTAGTTTTGCCTGCTATGTCTCAAAATTTTAATTACGGAATTGATACACTGACTATCGGAAATGCAATTGCACTTGCAAATGGAAAACTTAAAGGCGTAATTAATACCCAGGCGTCAAAAAAAATACATGAATCTCACGGTCATGTTAAACAGATAATAGAAAATAATAAAACAGTTTATGGGATCAATACCGGGTTCGGCATTTTAGCAAATACAAAAATTTCAGAAGAAGATACCGCAACACTTCAATATAAAATTTTGCAAAGCCATAGTGTAGGTGTTGGTGACCCGATTCCTGTTGAGGTCGCGAAGCTAATGCTGATAACAAAGGTGCATGCACTGGCGCAAGGATACAGTGGTATACAGTTATCAACTATTGAAAGAATAATATGGCATATAGAAAACGAAGTGATACCGGTAGTGCCTGAAAAGGGTAGTGTTGGTGCAAGCGGCGACCTGGCTCCTTTGTCTCATTTATTTTTACCATTGATCGGTTTGGGTGAATGTTATTATAAAGGAGAAAGAAAAAATACTGCCGAAATTTTTCAAAAAGAAAAGATCGGGTCTATTTCACTTGGACCTAAAGAAGGATTGGCACTTATTAATGGTACTCAATTCATATTATCGTTTGCCTTAAAAGCAGTGCAGCGGATGCATAATTGTTTGGAAGCTGCAGATATTATTGGTGCAATGAGTTTGGAAGCATTGACTGGCACCAAAGCACCTTTTGATGAACGACTACATGATCTGCGACCTTTTCAAGGAAACAAATTAGTCGCACAACGATTAAGATTGTTGCTAAAAGATTCTGCGATCATGCAAAGTCATGTTGACTGTGGCCGTGTGCAGGATCCTTACAGTTTGCGTTGTATGCCACAGGTACATGGTGCAAGCCGCAATGCATGGCTTCATTTAAAAGAATTAACCGAGATAGAATTGAATGCCGTTACAGATAATCCAATTATTCTTGGCGCAGATGATACAATCAGCGGTGGTAATTTTCACGGGCAGCCATTAGCATTGCCATTGGATTACGCATGTTTTGCTGCATCTGAATTAGGAAATATTTCCGATCGTCGTTGTTATTTATTATTAGAAGGTAAATGGGGGTTGCCAATGTTGTTAATGAAAGATGTTGGATTGAACAGTGGATTCATGATACCTCAATACACAACTGCTGCACTCGTAACAGAAAATAAAACATTGTGCTTCCCGGCTAGTGCCGATAGTATTCCAACGTCGTTGGGACAAGAAGATCATGTAAGTATGGGAAGCATCAGTGGAAGAAAACTAAACCGTGTTTTAGATAATCTTGAATTTATACTTGCTATTGAATTACTTTCCGCCTGCCAGGCAATTGAATTTCGTTCTCCCTTAAAAAGTTCTGAGCTTTTAGAGTTTGCTCATGGTTGTGTTCGTAAGCATGTCAGCTTCGCCTCTGAGGATCGCATCTTTGCTGATGACATTAATAAGATCGCCAGCATCATTAAAGATTTTTCTTTTGTGGAAAGGGTAAATGAGTTTGCTTTATCAAAAAAGATTGTGCTTGACGAATCCTTTAATTTTTTTATTTAACCGCCAAGACGCTAAGTTGAACGCAAAGCTCGCCAAGAAAGCTTAGCGGTCTTCGCGAAATCTTTGCGCCTTTGCGGTTAGATTTTTGTAACCACTTCCAGTGCCAAATTTATCATAGGCAATAAAGCCTTCTCTCTTTCATCAGCAGAGATCTTTTCATGCGTGGGAATAATATCTGAAACAGTAAGGATAGTAGCAGCAGATTTTTTTAAATACCGGGCATTAGCAAACAAGGCAAATGCCTCCATTTCCGCCGCCAGGCATTTATATTTTTTTACAATGGCAGGTTTATCTTTTTCTGCACGATAAAAAACATCACCGGAATGAATAGGACCGTTCTTTAATTCAAGATTTAACTCAGCAGCTGTTTTATTAATAACATCAAATGCCTTACCCTGGTGTTTGTATTGATCTTTTTTATAACCAAATGCACAGTCGGCATAAGTAGATTCACTGCAGGCTGTTTCCGCATTTATCAGGTCAAACAATTTCATTTTTTTTGTATAGGCCCCACAAGTGCCAATACGTATAATGCAGTCCGCTTCATACTCTGTAAATAATTCAAAAGAGTAAATACCAATACTGGGACAACCCATACCACTGGCGCCAACAGTTACTGGCTTGTCCTTATAGGTGCCGGTAAAAAAATAAATGTTGCGGGTACTGCTCACCAGTTTTACGTTTTGCAAAAAATTATCAGCAATATATTTTGCTCTTAACGGATCACCGGCCAATAAAACGATCTTTTCAATTTCCCCCGGCTTTGCACTAATATGTATACTCATGGAATGAAGATATTTATTTTATTGCGACTTTTGCATTTAACCGCAACGGAGCAAAGATTTCTTTGCGAACTTTATATTTGTTTTAGCGACTTTGCGGTTAAAAAAATATTCTTATGTCAACACTCACTCAAACACGATACGACGCCATCAAATATAAAACTCCAACTGGAAACAAACTTAGCTGCAAAGGTTGGATACAGGAAGCAGCATTAAGAATGTTGTTGAATAATCTTGATCCTGAAGTAGCTGAACGTCCCGATGACCTGATCGTATATGGCGGCAGGGGAAAAGCTGCAAGAAACTTTGAAGCACTCGATAATATTATTGCAGCATTAAAGGTTTTGGAGAATGATGAATCGCTATTGATCCAATCTGGTAAGCCTGTTGGAATTTTAAAAACACATAAAGATTCGCCAAGAGTTTTAATAAGTAATAGCCAACTAGTTCCCAATTGGGCCAACTGGAAACATTTCGATGAGCTCGAGAAAAAAGGATTGATGATGTATGGACAAATGACGGCAGGCAGTTGGATCTACATCGGTAGCCAGGGAATTGTACAAGGGACTTATGAAACATACGCAGCAATTGCGAATAAACATTTCAACGGAACATTAAAAGGAACATTGAATGTAACAGCAGGTCTTGGTGGAATGGGTGGCGCCCAACCGTTGGCAATAACAATGAATGAAGGTGTTGCTTTAATTGCTGAAGTGGAAGAATGGAGGATCAATAAAAGGCTAGAGACAAAATATCTTGATGAAAAATATACTAACATAGACCAGGCGATCGATGCGGCATTAAAATACAGGGACGAGGGAAAAGGAATAAGCATTGGTGTATTATGTAATGCAGTTCATCTATTACAAAGACTGATCGAAAGAAATATCATTCCCGATACACTCAGCGATCAAACCAGTGCACATGATCCGTTGATCGGTTATATACCGCATTCACTCAACAATGCACAGGCAAATGTGTTAAGAGAAAAAAATCCTGAGGAGTATTTAAAGTTGAGCTATGAAAGCATGTACCTGCATGTAAAGTTGATGATCGACCTTATGCATAAAGGCGTTATCACATTTGATTATGGCAACAATATTCGTGCAAGAGCAGATGAATATAAAAGAACACTTGATTCTAAACTACAGACCATCGACTGTTTTTCTTTTCCCGGTTTTGTGCCAGCATATATAAGACCGCTGTTTTGCGAAGGCAAAGGTCCTTTCCGCTGGGCAGCATTGAGTGGCGATCCAAATGATATTGTAGTTACTGATGAAGTGATAGAGAATTTATTCCCGCAAAATAAATCTTTGATGCGCTGGTTAAAACTTGCCAAAGAAAAAATTGCTTTCCAGGGTTTACCAGCAAGAATATGTTGGCTGGGGCAAGGCGAAAGAGAAAAAGCAGGGCTTGCATTTAATGAATTGGTAAGGATAGGAAAAGTAAAAGCGCCGATCGTAATTGGTCGTGATCATTTGGATACAGGAAGTGTTGCGTCTCCCAATAGAGAAACAGAAAGTATGTTAGATGGTAGCGATGCGGTTGCTGACTGGCCGATATTAAATGCTTTGGTAAATACTGCTGGCGGTGCAAGTTGGGTTTCATTGCATCATGGTGGTGGAGTTGGAATGGGTTATAGCATCCATGCAGGCATGGTGATCGTTGCTGACGGTACAGATGATGCTGAAGCAAGATTGAAAAGAGTTTTAAGAAATGATCCCGGAATGGGAGTGATCAGACATGCGGATGCAGGTTATCAATTAGCGATAGATACAGCAAGTAAGAACGGACTTGATCTTGAGAAACGTTTATCATCATAAGCAAAGCGAAGAATATTATAAGACGTAATAACAATCAAAATGAATACAACTGCAACACAATCGGATCTATTGGTGAAGATGTCATTAATGGCATGGGATATACAAAATAATTATCTTAATAAACTTATCAGTTCATTAACTGATGAACAGTTGGCCAAAGAAATAGCGCCGGGCAGAAATACTGGTGTGTATTTACTTGGTCATTTGATTGCAGTGAGTGATGGCCTCTTTCCTATATTGGATTTCGGCGATCGCTTATTTCCTGAAATGGAAGAAGTATTTCTCAAAAGCCCTGATAAGTCAGGATTAAGTTTTCCTACTATAGCAGAATTAAAACAACGCCTGAAAACAGTGAATGTAAAACTCAATAGTCATTTTCAAGCAACAGATGTAAATGGATGGCTTAGCAGGCATATGTCCGTTTCACCTGAAGATTTTGTAAAAGAACCACACCGCAATAAGTTGAATGTATTGATCAATCGTACGGGTCATATGGCCAATCATATCGGGCAAATGAATTTGCTTAAAGTATCTTAAGTTTATCAAACCATCGGTTCCTCTTATACTTTAGTGCAATAAAAATTAATGAGTACATTCATGTTCCTCAAAACCTCATCATGTTTAAGCAACTAACAATTTTATTCCTGTTTGTAAGTATGTTGCTGCAAGTACAGGCGCAGCAATTCAAAATAAATTATACAGCAGACGCATTTAAAGGGCCGTTTACCGGTAAAGTTTTTTTGTACCTGAGCAAGGATAATCCTGAACCAAGATCAGGAGGAGTGGGTATTGAATTCTTTCCTTGCATGTCGATCGACGTAGTGAATATAAAACCCGGTGCTGTTGTTGTTATGGATGATAAGGCAAGTTCTTTCCCGGTAAAATTATCAGAGATCGAAAGAGGAGAATACTATGTACAGGCTGTGTGGGACAGGAATCTTGGCGGTCGTGCTATTGCAGAAAGCCCGGGTAATATGTTTTCAAAATCACAAAAAGTGATGTTGACCAAAGATTTTTCGAAAGTATATACACTTGTTTCTGATGAAGCAATAACCGAAAAAGTTTTTAAAGAAACGAAATTTGTAAAAGAAATAAAAGCATCATCAGCGTTGCTTGGTTCATTTCATCATAAAGCAATGACCGTAGATGCAGCAGTGGTCTTGCCAGAAGAATATTATAAAGAACCGCAACGAAATTTTCCAGTGATGTTCGTTGTATTTGGCTATGGCGCCGATTATCATTTTTATTCAGGAGATTCAGTTACCCGCAGCAGGGCTATTGATTCTTTTCCATGTATAACTGTTTATTTAGATGGTAATTGTTCATTGGGTCATTCTGTATATGCAAATAGTGATAATAATGGCCCATGGGGTGACGCACTGGTAAAAGAATTCATTCCGCAGTTAGAGAAAAATTTCCGTTGCAATGGTGCACGGTTTTTACGGGGGCATAGCAGCGGTGGTTGGACAGTATTGTATTTACAATCGCATTATCCAACTGTGTTTACAGTTTGCTGGTCCAGTTCACCTGATCCGGTTGATTTCAGGGATTATCAAAAAGTGAATTTGTATGAAAATGAAAACCTGATCTATGATAAAGAAGGCAAGCTTCGCATGGTGGCTACTGTTGCTGGCAGAATTCCATGGGCAAGCAGTAAACAAGTTTACCAGGCCGAACGAGTAATTTATCGCGGTGAACAAATGCATTCATTCGATGCAGTATTCAGTGCCCGTGGTAAAGATGGAAATCCTGAACGAATCTGCGATCCGTTTACTGGTGTGATGGATCAAAAAGTTTTTGAGCATTGGAAAAATTATGATCTCTCACTTTATCTTCGGACTAATTGGGATAAATTAAAAAAAGATCTCGATGGAAAGATCCGTGTAACAGTAGGAGAGCAGGATAATTTTTTACTTAATGGCGCAGTTCATTTGCTGGATAAAGAAATGAAAACATTGAATGCTAACATGACCTTTGAATATTTCCCCGGCGATCATTTTACTGTTGGCACACCGGAGTATCGTGATAAAGGCTATCATTTTATTGCAGAAAGATATAAGGAATGGCAGAGTAAACACCTAAAAGGCTTTTGATGTTATTAAAAGTGACTGAAACTTCAGTCACTTTTTTTTGTCTTTAATCCATAACTTTAGTAACTACTCTCACTAAAAAATTGCTATATGAAAAAAGATATCAAAACGGATGTCGGTGTTGATCACGTCCAAAAAGAAAATAATACTGAAAGCAATTCTCAATTAACCCGTCGAAAATTTGTTGGAATGACTGCGGCTTCAGCAATTGGTTTTACAATTGTTCCAAGAGCCGTATTGGGTGGTGCAAACTTTATTGCACCGAGTGATAAGATCACACTTGCTTATATAGGAATAGGTACACAAGGTATAAGAGAATTATTACCGATGCTTGCAGTGCCGCAAATACAAGTGGTTGCTGTTTGTGATCCGAATAAAGAAGCAAGAGGTTATCGTGACTGGGGCGTAGATTATTTAAAAAATGAAATTCGTAAAACTATACAGGACCCGAATTGGTCACCCGGCGGTGATAATTTAGTTGCTGGTGGAAGAGACAATGGAAAAGCGATCGTTGATGCCTATTATTCCAATGTAGTTAAACAGGAAAAATATAAAGGCTGCACTGCTTATGAAGATGTAAGGGAATTACTGGAAAAGCAAAAAGATCTTGATGCAGTAAAGATCATGACACCAGATCATCTGCATGGTGTACTTTCTATGGCGGCAATTAAAAAAGGTAAACATGTGCTTGTGCATAAACCAATTTCAAATCGTTTGGTGGAAGGAAAGAAAACGATCGAGATGGCACGCAACAATCCAAAGATCATCACACATTTGATACCATGGGATTCAAATGGCTCAATGGATACTGTGATGGCATGGATAAATGCAGGAGCAATTGGCACATTAAAAGAAGTACATAACTGGACTAACCGTCCTGTATGGCCGCAATACCCGGATCTGCCTGCAAACAAACCTGCCGTTCCGGAAGGATTCAATTGGGATCTTTGGTTAGGACCAGAAGCTGATCGTCCTTATAGTCCTGATTATACGCATATGGTATTTCGTGGCTGGTATGATTTCGGTGGCGGATCAATGGCTGATATGGGACACTATAGTTTATGGACAGTTTTCAATGCATTGAAATTAACATCACCAACAGTTATTGAACCGCATCGCAGTCATGTTTGTGGTTTTAATGGCGCGGTTCCTTATCGCATCAACAATGATTTTTCATTTCCAATGGCAAGTACGGTTCGATTTAGTTACCCTGCCAATGGAAATCGTGGACCGGTTGATCTTTGTTGGTATGATGGCGGAATGAAACCTCCAATACCAGAAGAGTTAACACGTGATAACAAAGAATTACCGCAGGAAGGAATGATGTTTGTTGGTGATAGTGGAAAGATACTTGCTGGATTCAATATTCAGAATCCACAAGTTATTTCAGGTAAAAAAATGGATACTCCTGCTAGTACAAACGCGGCAACACAAAACCAGGTACAACAAACTTCTGCTGCATTGCCATTGTTTGTAGAAGCATGCAAATCCGGTAAACAATATCCCGGTAATTTTTCTGAAGCAGAATATTTGACTGAAGCAGTTAATTTATATGCAGCTGCATTAAGAACACATAAGTTATTAAGATATGATGCAGCAACCATGAAGATCACGAATGTGCCGGATGCGAATAAATATTTGACAAGGGAATACAGGAGTGGATGGGGGCCTGACCAGATTTAGAACCACGATTGGAGGATTGTAAATGATTAGGAGGAAATAAAGCTTAAAATCCTTTGCGATCTTACAATGTATTTCTTTGCGCCTTTGCGGTAAAAAAAATCAGGAACAGCAAAGAACGCAAAGTTGAGCAAAGAAAAACTAAACGAAAACACAAACAAAATATCTTACCATGCAAACAATAAACAGGAGAAAATTTTTCTCAACAACAACAAAAGCCGGAGCCGCTGCATTTGTTTTATCAAAATTACCCGCTGAATTTTTTTCAAACGCTAAAGCTAATAATATGCCACTCGGTTTTCAATCATGGACACTAAAAGATAAACTAAGCGCTGATTTTCCAGGCACTTTAAAAATGATGGCGGACCTGGGTTATAGATCAATTGAGATGTGCTCACCAAAAGGGTATGAGCAGATCGGTTTTGGTGCATTTACAAAAATGAAAAATTCTGACATCCGAAAAACTATTGAAGATGCAGGAATGAAATGCCCAAGCTGTCATTTTGGTTCTTCTGAATTCAGCGAGGAGAACATTGATGATCGCATCCAATTCGCAAAAGACCTGGGAATGACACAAATGATCTGTTCTACATTCTGGTTGCCAAAAACAGCAACGATAAGTAATTACCAGGCTTCGGCAGATAAACTAAATAAAGCTGCAGAAAAAATAAAGAAGGCAGGATTGCAGGCCGGCTTTCACAATCATGATTTTGAATTTGTAAAAATAGATGGACAACTTATCTATGATGCATTACTTGCCCGTTTTGATCCTGATCTTGTAAAGATGCAGTTCCAGACACAGGTAATAGTTCATGGATATAAAGCAGCAGATTATTTTACTAAATATCCCGGCAGATTTATTTCAGCACATTTATCTGATTGGACCGCTGACAAAAAAGAAGCAGCTGTTGGGCAGGGCATCATTGACTGGAAAGAATTTTTTGCTGCTGCAAAAACGGGCGGCGTAAAAAATATTTTTGTTGAAATGGCGGAAGACAAGTTTAAAGACAGTGCCACTTATATTCAAAAGATGTATGCTTAATGATGTGGAATTTTAAATCAATTCAAAATTTAAAATTCAACATTTAAAATATTCTAAACCAATTTCACCGCCTGTTTGGTCGCCGCTGATCTATAGATGGCTTCTACAATGCGTATATCTCTTAGTCCTTCTTCGCCGGGAACAAGCATTTGTTTTCCATTCATGATCGACAATGCATCATCATCCATTTGTTTGGCTTGTTGCCACGGTGTATTGTATGGAGTGTTTATTTCACCAAGCGGACTGCTTCCTTTCACGCCGGAGTAAGCAGAGTAAGGCGCCATTTTGATCTCACCTTTTTCACAAACAATATTCATGTAATTTATATTCTCGCCAAAGCTGGTCCTGATAGATGCTTTCACACCGCCGGGAAATTCCAACACAGCAGTAGTTGTTTCATCCAATCCATTTTTATAGATCTCTGGTCTGTTGGTTGCAGTACTTGCTGAAATAATGGCGATAGGTTCCATATTCGTTCCTAATCTTGCACCCTGTATTGCATAAACACCCATATCATATAATACGCCGCCGCCCATTTCTTTTTTTTGCTTCCAATGATCGGTGCGATCATCCCTATAGCCTGCTGCACAATCCAAACTTTTTGCATTCCCTAAAAGTTTTCGTTTCAGGATGCGCCGGTATTCCTGTGTATTAGGTTCATGATGCAACCTGTAACCGATAGCTAATGATCTTTTATTTTTATTACAAGCATCCATCATCTCCTGGCATTCTGTTGCCGTCATCGCCATTGGTTTTTCACACCACACATGCTTTCCGGCATTCGCTGCTCTTATTACATACTCTTTATGCATCGATGGTGGAAGCACTACATACACAACATCAATATCATCGTTGTTGGCGATCTGGTCGAAACTCTGGTAGTTATAAATGTTCTTATCAGGAATGTTGTGTTTTGCTTTCCATGTCTCAGCTTTGGAAGGAGTGCCTGTCACGATACCTGCGAGATAACAATTTTTTGTTTGTTGTAACGCAGGAGCTAACAGATCGGTACTGTAATAACCAAGTCCAACTAATGCTATGCCTAAACGATCTTTTTTATAAATACTGGCTGATCGTAAAATTTTGGGAGATAGGATAAGGCCACCTGTCCCAAGCGCCAATGTTTTTATTACGTCTCTTCGGGATGTTAAACTCATAATTCAGGATTTAGTACGAGAAGTGTTCATTTACTAAAGTTAAAAAATGTAAAGTGAAACTATAAGAAACAAACTATGTACCGGATATTATTTTCCGGGGTTATACAAAGGATGGTCTAAGAGACTTTAAAAAGCAATAACTTAGAGAAGATTCGGATAATCAAAAACCTTACAAATGAAGAGGAACTCAATTTCTCTTTGCTTATTGATCTTATTTTCTTCTCAACCCGTTTTTACACAGCAAAGTAGTCCTGTGCAGGGAGAAGTATATGCAATTGTGGTTGGCATTTCAAAATATAATTATATCAGGCCTTTGAGTTATGCTGACAGGGATGCCGATCTTTTTACAGAATTACTACGATCAGGTGCTGGTGGTAGAATAAAACAGGAAAATCTTTTCCTTATGAAAAATGACTCTGCGAATGCCGGCAATTTCTGGTCGGCAATATCACGGATCAGTAATAAGCAATTGAAAAAAGGCGACAGGGTGTTTATTTATTTTGCAGGACATGGTGATGCCGTCAAAGGACTGAATGAATATTATTTATTATTATCCGATTGCCAGGCAGCGAATGATGGAAACAACTACATGTTGAGCCTTGGTGCTATCGATATGTATCATCTGAAAAACAGGATCGGGGTTTTGACTGCTCGTGGAGCTGAAGTGATATTGATACTCGATGCCTGCAGAACAAATGAATTAGCAGGTGGCTATGCTTCACAAGTGTTCAACTCAAGCATTATACAAACAAAAGTAGGAGAGATAACAATGTTGGCAACAGGTCCCGGCCAAATATCCATCGAAGATGCTTCTTTTGGAAACGGACACGGTTTATTCACTTATAATTTGGTCGATGCTTTTAGCGGTAAAGCAGACAGGGAAGAAATTGGCAATAACGACAAGTCGTTGTCGCTTGAAGAAATAAAGTTATGGGTTACTAAGAATGTAAAACTCGGCTCCGATAAGTTCCGAGTATCGCAAAGCCCTGTCTTTTGTTGTGATGAGAAAAATAAAATGACCATCGGAGTTGTTGATAGCATTTTCAGCACCACGTGGAATAAGTTAAATCAAATTAATAACCAGGGAAGTGCCTTTCCAATTCCGGCAAGTAAAAATCAAAGAGGCACTGAGTTTGTTGCTGATACCAGTTTGATCATGCTTTACAATAAATTCAATGAATCAAGAAAAGCAAATAATCTTTGGGGTGATAATTCTGCCAATAGTTATTATGATCAGATGGAAACAAAATTTAAAGGAGAACAAATAACTGAGGATGCCCGGTATATGCTGGCATCGGACTTTATAAATTTTGCACAGAAAAAAATAAATCTCTACCTGGAAGGAAAGGATCTGCTTTCAGTAGAAAGCATGCGTGAAAAAAATGATTCGGCCAATACTCAGTCTTTCTTGTCTGATGAATATGAGCGGATGCAAACTGCAGTATCAGAAAAATGGACGATCACTGCTATGATGATCCAGAAAGCAGGAAAGTTACTTTCTAAAAAAAATGATTCTACCCTGTTTTACCAGTTAAAGCCACGGATCGGATTCTTATTGGCAAGAGGCTATATCGGTAGAGAAAAAGAAAATGATCTCCAGTATGATGATGCGTTGAAATATGCATTGGAAGCATATAGTGTAGACAGTACTGCTGCCTATGCTGCCGAATGTGTCGGTCTTATTTATGCATACAGACATAATTTTAATCGAAGGATCGGGATCCCGCTCGAATATGAGATGGGTTCTATTGTCAGGCTTTCTGATACGTCAATGAGATATTTCAGAAAGGCAATTGCACTTGCACCCAAGTGGGTAAGTCCATATCGAAGCATTGCATTAAAAATATATGGACACCTGTGGGCGGATTCAGCATATGTGTATCTCCGTAAAGCTCTCTTGCTAAATCCGGATGATGGAACAACTTATATGATGATAGGGGATCTGTACAGGCAACGGTACCCGGATTCTGCATTGTATTATTTAAAAAAGGCGTTGGAACTTTCAGGCAGATCTTCACATGCTATGATCTATCGTAAAATGGCCAGGACATTTCTTGAAACTGGCTTTATAAGGAACTCGCCATTTTTTAAACCAGACTCCGTATTAAAATATTCGAATCTTGCTCTTGCTGCGGCTCCCGGTAAAACTAATGACGCTTCTAAAGAAGCCGAATTGATCAGGACTGTATACATGGATATTGCTGCTGCCTATACGTTCCAGGAAAAGTATGCTGAAGCAATGCCTTATTATTTTAAAGTGATTGCCTTGTATCCGGAAAATGAGATTGCTAACCGGGCCATTGTCAGGTATTATAGCAATAGTAATGTGCAGGACTCGGGTTTATATTACGCACAGCAATTTTTAAGAGCTTCACCAGGAAACGCATTTGCATTATTGCAGATAGCACAGCACTATGAAAACAAAAAAGGCTTTAGAGATTCAGCGATCTTGTATTATGAAAAAACATTAGAGGTAACAAAGGAAAAAGATATGCCAAGAGAAAGATTGAGCTACCTGCTCATGGACAAAAATAAGACTGATACTCGTCCGCTGGATTACTTCACTCAAACAATGAATGAATTTCCTGCAGGGTGGCGTTCTTATTATAATATTGCCTGTTATTATTCTAACAGGGGAGAAACTGACAAGGCATTTGAATTTTTGGAGAAAGCATTTGGAAAAGGATTCAGAAATTACAAGCAGGTAAATGAAGATCGTTATCTTGATCCAATACGCGACAGTGAAGCTTTTAAAAGATTAATGGCGAAACATTTCCCTAAATAAAAAAACGGAAGCCTTGTTGTATAGGTAATAACCTTTCTCATTTAACATTCATAATTTTAGAATTCAAAATAACGTCAGCGATGCGCCATACCACACGAAAAGAATTCCTGCAAACATCATCAGCCCTTCTTATAGGATCAGCGTTTGCACGAACTCCATTTGACTTCAAAAAAGAAAAACTTCCTTTAGCATTTTCTACATTGGCTTGCCCTGATTGGGATTTTAAAAAGATCACTGACTATGCAGTAAAACATAGCTATACAGGAATAGAACTTCGCGGAATAAAACGAGAGATATATCTTCCAAAATGTCCTGAATTCAGCAACACAAAAAATATAGATGCGGTGCTGAAAATAATGAAGGATAAAAAACTTCGCTTTGTTGATCTTGGCTCATCCAGCACATTGCACTTTAGTGAAGGAGCAGAAAGAGAAAAAAATATTAACGAGGGCAAAGCCTTTATCGATCTTGCACAGCAGTTGAATTGCCCTAATGTAAGAGTATATCCCAACCTGCTTCCAAAAGATAGGGATAAAGATGAAACGATGGAATTTATTGCCAAAGGATTAATGGAACTTGGCAATTATGCAAAAGCAAGCGGTACGATGGTTTTAATGGAAACACATGGCGATCTTGTATGGACACACGATGTTGAAAAGATCATGCAGGCTGCGGCGCATTCAAATGTTGGATTAGTTTGGGATCCCTGCAATATGTGGACGATAACAAAAGAACCTCCTGCAGAAATGTACCGCATCTTAAAAAAATATATTTATCACACACATATAAAAGATGCAAAGCTGGTAGATGGCAAACCTCAGTACACAAGATTAGGACAAGGCGAGGTTCCAATCTTCGAAGCAGTCGATGCTTTATCAAAAAGTGGATATAAAGGATATTACAGTTTTGAATGGGAAAAACTTTGGCACCCCGAACTCGAAGATCCCGAAACTGCGTTGGCTGATTACCCGATCGCAATGAAGAAACACTTTAAGGTTTGACATTCCAGGACCCGGGAAAAACATGATTATAAAGAGAAACATAGCAATTATCATGATTGCTTTTATTGCATCAGTGGTCTCATTGCCATTACCCGTAAATGCACAAGCCGGCAATGATCCTAAAACTATTGATAGCGGGTATGCAGAAGTAAACAAAACAAAATTGTATTATGAAATAGCAGGAAAAGGCGAACCACTCGTGCTGATTCACGGCAGTTTTGGTGATCGCAGGTTTTGGGATCTTCAGTTTACTGAATTGTCGAAAAAATATAAAGTGCTGCGCTACGATGTACGTGGCTATGGAAGATCAGCATTACCAGATTCGACAGAAGTTTACAGGGACAGTGACGATCTGAACGCTCTGATGGATTTTTTACAAATAAAAAAAGCACATATCTGTGGCCTTTCACTTGGAAGTATCGTCGCAATTGATTTTGCTCTCGCTTACCAGGGTAAATGCATTTCGCTGATACCAATTGGTCCGAGAGTAGCCGGTGATGGAACGGATGAATACAAAAACAAAAATGCCGATTCAGTAAGAGCCATTATTGCAAAAGTCACTGACATCGCAAAAACTAAAGGTGCAAAAGAAGCGACTGATTATTTATGGACAGGAGATCATGCAATGGGTAAAACAGTGGTGAGAACCAGGACGAGACACGCCTTATAAAAATGGGTTATCAATACTCCTGGTGGCGATACCTGCATACAAGTAAAAGGGAACAGGTGTTCCCGATGGCTATAAAAAAATTAAATGAAATAAAAATACCGACACTCATCGTTACTGCTGAATACGACCTGGACCTATGTAAAGATGTTGCTGCCATCATGGCGAAGGAAATACCTGGGGCCAAATTGGTTTCAATAAAAGAAGCTGGTCATATCATGAATATGGATCAACCTAAAGAATTCAATAAAATAATTTCGAAATTTATCGATGGAATAAAATAAATAACATTTCAACCTCACCCCATCAACATTCCCATATAAGAAAACTCTGCATCCCCCTCCTTCAGGAGAGGGGTGGCGGACATTCCGATTTTTGGAGTATTGATGGGGTGAGGTTTAATTATTAATTCTTAATTTTCCTGCATGCCCGATAAAAACATATACGACGTAATCATAGTTGGCTCCGGCATCTCCGGCGGATGGGCCGCTAAAGAACTTTGTGAAAAAGGATTGAAAGTATTAATGCTCGAACGAGGGCGCAATGTGGAGCATATAAAAGATTATCCCACTGCCACAAAAGATCCATGGGAATTCAAACACCGGTTAACCTTATCGCCGGAAGACAAAAAGAAATTCTTTATACAAAGCCGTCATTATTCTATACGTGAAGACAATAAACATTTTTATATCAACGATGGAGAAAACCGGTATAATGAAACAAAACGCTTCGACTGGATAAGAGGAGATATTGTTGGTGGACGATCGCTTTTATGGGCAAGAGCCTGTTACCGCTGGAGCGATCTTGATTTCAACTCAAATCTAAAAGATGGACATGGGGTAGACTGGCCGATTCGATATAAAGACATTGCACCGTGGTATGATCATGTAGAGAAATTTATTGGTGTAAGCGGAAATAAAGATGGCGTACCGCATTTGCCCGATGGACAATTTCTGCCGCCGTTTGAAATGAACGTGGTAGAAAAATATTTTAAAGAAAAGATCGAAGCAAAATATAATGACCGCCATGTGATCATTGGCAGAGCCGCTAATCTTACACAACCAGTAAAAGGAAGAGGACAATGCCAGGCAAGAGATCTTTGTCATCGCGGTTGTCCATTCGGTGCCTACTTCAGTACCAACGCAAGTACGATGCCTGCTGCTTATGCCACTGGCAATCTTACCGTGAGGCCACATTCGCTGGTAAATAAAGTTTTGTATGATGAGCAAAAACAAAAAGCAACAGGAGTGGAGATCATTGATACGGAGACAAAGCAGACAGAAGAATTTCATGCACGCATTATTTTTCTCAATGCCTCCACTGTTGCTACTGCATTTATATTATTGAATTCAACATCATCACGTTTCCCCAATGGATTAGGAAATGGAAGCGACCAGGTAGGTCGCAACCTGATGGATCATCACAAAGGACTTAGCCTTAATGCTGATGTAGATGGTTTTGAAGAATGGGTAACATATGGACACAGACCGATCCCGCTTTTTATTCCCCGGTTTATAAATATAAAAGAACAAACTCCCGGCTTCGTCCGTGGTTATCATTTTGGAGCAAGTGCATCAAGACCGCGGCAACAGGGCGATGCAGAGATCGGTGAGTCATTAAAAGAAGCGTTGACAGAGCCGGGTCCATGGCGGATGAATGTATATGGTTATGGTGAATGTCTTCCTTATGCGGATAACCGGGTCACACTTGACACCAGTAAAAAAGATAATTGGGGAAGGCCGGTTGTCACGATCGATTGTGAATTCAAAGCAAATGAAAAAGCGCAGCATGAGCACATGAAAATTACCGGCAGGGAAATGATGGAAGCAGCCGGCTTTAAAAATATTTCTATCACCAGCAATATGTCTTTTCCCGGCAATGCCAATCATGAAATGGGAACGGCACGTATGGGCAATGATCCAAAAACTTCTGTGCTAAATAAATGGAACCAGATGCACGAAGTACCCAATGTATTTATTACCGATGGCTCTTGCATGGGCTCCAGTTCTTATCAAAACCCTTCACTTACTTATATGGCATTGACAGCAAGAGCTTGTGATTATGCGGTGGGGGAGATGAAGAAGTTGAATCTTTGATGGTGTGATTATATACTTAGCTTTATTACTACTATTTGGCTTCTGTTGCGTCGCACTCTTGGACATTTGGTAATTCTATTAGGCATTTGTGAAACATTCTAAAGTTGTAAATAGTCTGACAGAACAAGATCTGAACAACCTACTACATTATAACATATTTTCAAGTCAATAAACTATCTGAACAAACCTAAGCTTGCCAAAGACCCATAATTTTGCCAACCTAGGAGAAATGTAAGAGAAAAATCATAAATGAATTTTATTAAACAAATAGAAGCTTCATTAAAAGCTATTAATCAAGCAAGATTTCAGGATTTAATAAATCATTTATTACATATCCAAGGCCACACATTTATTGGAGCACCAGGATCTGTTGTTGCAAAGGAAAAAACTCGCAAAGGAACACCTGATTCATTTTTTCAGAATGGAGAAAAACATGTATTTGTAGAATGCACGACGCAAGAAAAGTTAGGTAAATCAAAGTCTTTCATCGAAAAATTATTAAAAGATATAACACATTGTTTCGATGAAGAAGAGACGAGCATTGATAAAAAAGATATTGAACGAATAATACTTGCTTGTACTGAAGAAGTTAATCCTTCGGAATTGGAGCAGTTAAAGGCAAGAGTTAGAAAGTTCAACACTGAAACTAAATTAGAAGTTTATAATATTCAAAACTTACCTCTACTTATTTATGATTTCCCGGGCTTATCTGAACAATATTTAGGAGTCCACATAATAAAGGGAGAAATATATAACCTTCCCGATTTTTTAAGTAAGACTACTAAAGGGTTACAACCTTCTCTGATAAATGAATTCGTGGGAAGAGAAGACGAATTAAAACAATCGGTTGAAAATTTACATGCTGTTGATATTTTATTATTGTCAGGTTCATCGGGGGTTGGTAAATCAAAATTGGCGATTGCTATATTAGAGGAAATTGCGAAAACGGAATTTATTCCAATTGTAATCCAAAGTTCCGCAGTTCCCCTTTGGGATGACTTCATACATCTATTTCAAAATGGGAAGAATTATGTAATTCTTTTTGATGATGCTAATAAGTCAGTTCAAAATCTAACATATTTATTAGATTTCATTCAAAAGCCAAAGACTAATAAATTAAAGCTTGTAATCACATCAAGAGACTATGTAAAGCAGCAAGTTTTGAATAGGCTTAGTAATTCAAGATACAGAGAAGTCATTGTTGACAAGTTGAAAGACAAAGTAATTGAGGAAATTATTTTGAAAGCATTACCAAATCTTCAGCATCATAGGGAAATTACAAGAAAAATTGTTGACTTGTCAAAAGGCAATGCCAGAGTTGCTTTAATGGCAACTTATTCTGTAACACCTAATTCAGAAACCAACTATTTAAGTAGTCCAGTTAAACTTTATGAAAAATATTTTGAAAAAATATCGGAGGAAATAGATGCTTTTTCAAATCCCAGAATTCTTCAGGCATTGGCTATTGTTTCATTCTTTGGTGTATTGGAAAGACATGATACAGATTTAAAAGATACTCTTGTAAAAAGTTTTAATATTGATTGGGATGAATTGTGGGATGATATCTTACTATTGCATTCACTCGAAATTCTGGACGTTTATACAGACGAAATAGCCAAAGTTTCTGACCAAGTATTAGCTACATACGCATTTTATAAATGTTTTATAGATGCTGGAACTTCTGTAATCCAGTATGATAAATGGATTGCAATTTTTATCCAAAGCCATCAATACAGAATAAAAAGCACATTGATTGACGTAAACAACACATTCAATTATTACCACGTTAAAGAGTTGGTGCTACCTCATTTGCAAAGAGTGTTATCAGGTGAAGAGGATGAAGAGCTGCTATATTCCTTCCATTCTGTCTTTTGGTTTTACAAAGGGTATGACACTCTTATTTATTTAAAAAAATGGGTTGAAGGGTTGCCAAAAGAAGCTAGTATTGATGATTTAAAATTTACTTATGTTCATAATGATCATGTAAGACCTACCCGATACTTTGAATTATTAGTTGAATTCTGGAATCATTCTAATGAGCTATTGAGGCCCGCGTTACAATTAGGAATTAATTTAATTGAAAAGCAGCCAAGTTGTCTGCCAGAATTTTTAAAATTTGTCAATGATCATTTTACTTACAAATTGGAAGATGTAGAACACGGGTACGTTAGACAAAATACCCTGTTAGATATTTTATTAGATTCAAATCTTTCTGCAAGGCAAAAGAAAATTGCTAATGGCACATTTTTAAACATTATTGAAACACTTTTGGGATGGCATTTTACGGATCATGGATCATTGAAAGGAAGGTCATTTACGTTTTGGAACTTTGATTTGCATAATTCGCCAGAACTGCTCCATTTAAGAAGTAAGATATTAGAGGGCTTTTGTTCTTTGTTTGATGTGAATAAAGAGCAAACGCAAAAGATATTGAAAAAAATAGTTCATCCGGGTGGAAATATTGACACCAAAATTTATATCGATGAATTGCCAATTTATAAAAGATTGGTTTCGCAAAAATTATCGGTTCTCCAATACGCTCATTGCAAGTTTGTAAAGCGTTTATCTAACAAATTAATCACGGCTAATGCTGATTACCCCAAAGAATGGGACGCTTTTATTAACTCTGAGATTATTAAGTTATCGGAGTTTCTTAAGAAAGACTGGGAGGATTACAAAGGCAAGACTTATGAAGAAAGAGAACTTGAAAAAAGAGAAGCGTTTAAAGATTTTATTATTTCAAAGAATTGGAAAAGCATTGAAGCCTTGTTGTATTCTATAGATGGACTATATAGACAGCAGGAAAATAACTCTCAAGGATTCATTCATGCGGCAGTATCAGATATATTTATTGCTATAGCTGGTAAAGCCAAAGATGATATAATAATGGCCTTAAGAATGTTTTTTAGTGGGTCGCTAACTTTCCAGTTGCAGGCCAGAGTTATAAATTATGTTATCAATCAGAAAATTTTAACAGGAAAGGAGTTGCTTTCCATTATAAATAATTATCAATTTGAGAGTAAGCCATTTTGGATAATTATATTATTAAATGGCTTGCCTGAAAATCAAATTGATGTAAATTTTCTAGAACTGCTTATAAAAACATTTAATGAGTCAAGGATTCCGTTACCGGTTAATAGAATGAGTGATTTTAGCAAATTTCAATCTTTTTTTGTGGAATATAAACATAGCCATCCACAATTACAGATCGATAATCATAATATAATTACATACCTAACTGAAGTTTTATTATCAAAACAAGGTGAAAATAATATTTCATTTGGCTTTCATTTTTGTCAGGAATGTTCCAGATATTTTACTAACCATCTTTCTTTATTGAAGCGGGCATTTATCTATTTGAAGAACTCTGAAGAACACTTTGATTACGATGGTAAAGAATTTGAAGCGATTTTAAAATTGGACAATAACTTTTTTATCGAATATCTCGAGCAAAAGGTCGTCGATTTTGACTACTTAACTTTTAAATTAGAAGATTTTAAGCTAGATTATATTTGGTCGCTACCAAATTATACTGGAATTATTAAAAAAGCCCTTGATGTTATTATTAAAAAGGTACCAATGTTTTCTAATTGGGAACATCCTTCAAGAGTCCTTTTTACTTTTAAAAGCAATAGTGATGAGTTAATTGCAAAGGCATCTGAAGTTATTAAAGAATTTATTAAAGAAAATTTTTCAAAGCGGCAATACATATTAATGATTATGAATGTAGTCATACATAGGTTTCCTATTCAATTTGTTACTTTTTTGAAACAGGTATTACTATTAAACAAAAATATTGACCTTTTAAAAGGAATTTATTTAGACAAAGGTGGAGTTTATTCAGGAAGTCGCGTGCCACATATTCAAAGAGAAATCGACTTGTGTAAGGAAATTATTGTTATGATCAAAACTCTGCCAGATATTCTGGATTATGTGGACCATATCGATTATTTAGAGAAAAAAATTGTTTGGCTAAAAGAGGATATAGATAGAGAGCAAAGAAGAGATTTTCAAGAACATTACGAATAACATTCCTTCGCCTTGGTTCGTGTCCGGTTTGAAAATTTTTGTTATGTTATCTCAGTATTCATGTTGTATTTATAAGCGTTACCTCCTGGCATAATTGGCCATTGTTTCTTTTCTGAATAAACTGCAATAAAACAAGCACCTCCGCCCGGGTTCGTGTCCGCAACCGAAAGAATAAAAAAATAAGAATGCCCCGGTGCGTGTCTCCACGCACCGGAATTCACAAAATGAAGTGATGCGTGGAGACACGCATCACGGCGTCTTACATTCATACTTTCATCAATAAATAAATTTGGTAGCTTTATTTTATGGACAAGCCTTCATTAGAACCTCGGCGTAAATCACATATTGACCAGGGCGAATTATATTTCTGGACGGCCACCATCAATAAATGGCAACGATTATTGGAAAAGGACGAATACAAGAATGTTATTATCGAATCATTACAATTCCTAACTGATGAAAATAAAGTAGATGTTTTTGCCTTCATCATCATGCCCAATCATATACATCTTATCTGGCGGGTAAATGAACCAAACGGTAAAGAATCGCCACAAGGTTCATTTTTAAAATATACAGCCCATATATTTAAAAAGATGTTGAAAGAGGAAGGAAGACAGAAGTTAGAAGCCTACGGAGTTGATGCTGAAAATAAAAAATATGAGTTTTGGCAACGTGATTCATTAGCTATTCCAATATTTACAAGAAAAGTTGTAGCGCAAAAGTTGAACTATATACATAATAACCCATTAAAGGAGCATTGGAATTTAGTCAAACATCCTTGCGATTATAAATATTCATCAGCCCGGTATTACGAAATGAATGAAAAGAATTTTTCTTTTCTGAAAGATCTTTGGGAAGTAGTTGGACAATTGTGATTCAGCTTTCGGCTGTCAGAAGTGTTCTCATTTGTTTTCAATAAATAAAAAATACAATAAATGCTGGCCTGAGTCTCCCGCATAAGGCGGGACAAATTGTGACTCAGGTCAATCAATTTACAAAGTCTTCAACTTTGTTTGGCCTTAGTTGTCATCGGATAACTATTATCAATTATTCCTGTATCTGATATTCAATGGGTTTAAAAGAATAATTATTCGACATTTCAGCGGAGCAGGCAGTTAGTCCAACTATCAGGTCCATTTGGGCTTCAATAATAATATGATCACCGGCTTTACTTTTAGGAGCAAGCACAGAAACTTTGCCCGTGTCGCTATCAACATCTACATGCATAAATACATTAAAAGTGATATGAATTTCGTCTGGCTTTATACCGTGTGGTTCCAGCGCTTTACAAAGATTACCAAAACAACCCTGGTGAGGATCGCTGTGTCCGTATATGATACGGAACATGTCAGCGCTGCAGGGAGTAAGCAGAAAGTCATGTCTTCCTACTGTATCTTCCAACATAGTGAACATAATATTACTACGGTTAGAATAAAACGAATGTCCCTTTGTAAGAAAGATCGTTTCTGCATAATCTATAGTGCGGCCTGAGGAAAGATATTCTGCTTTATCGTGCTGGTTATAACATACCAGGTCTGCAACCTGTTCACCCTCTTTATCAATTATCATTAAACGCTGTCCACTTTTTAAAATAAAAGCGGTGCCGCTGCGAGGTTGAATAATATTAATCGCCATGTTTTATTTTTAATGAACATTCCCATGGACCTTTATAATTTTTTCCGCTGTATTGCATTGTTTCAGGCGACACTCCATAATCGTCTAACATAGGGTTCACCGAACCTGAATATGCAATATCTCTTTTACGGACAACTTTCTTGATCATTTCATATTTATTGGTTTCTTTCATTTCCACAAACTGCTCATGCGGGTTAAAGATAAGTGCTGGATAAGTAAATGCTCTTGATGCACGGCTGCTTGCCGGGTGCATACCAATAATATAAAAGGCTTCTTCTTTCAGACTAAAACTAAAATCAGGAGAAGATGGATCCGCAGATACCCGCTTATCATATGCATAGTTGTCAGCATCCATATCTGAAATAGCCTGTAGCCTTTGCCAAAACAGGTATTCAAAATTTTCTTCAGTAATATTTTGAGGGCCGTTAAATAGTATGACAGCACTGTGAAAATTACCGCCTGTTAAGCGATAGCTGTCAATAAAACTATATAAGTAATCAAGAATACATTTATCATGAGCGGGACAGGCCATATTACCAGCTACCATACACTGCACCTGGTCTTTAGCTAACGCAGCTTTGGCGCCAATGCAGGAAAAAGTTTTATCATTAATAAACTCAATAAATGCATCAATTATATTCTCATTACTATCTCCTGCCATTGTTTGATTTATTCAGATAAATACAATGTCTGTGCCAACTCAAACCGATGTTGCCCTGTCTAAACTTTTCAATATTTTGAAATGTTTTTTTGCTTCTTTTAAAAATTGCCTGCCGCGGTTGTAGCCCCAATAGGAAATACCATTCCGATTGTTGATCGCTGATATTTTGTATAACACTTTCCAATGTTTTAATACAATAGAATATGCCTGTAATAATGTATTGCCATTCCCATAAATATGGTGAGGTTCTGCCCCACAACCATTATATTCTAAAATAGAAAAATCCTTTCCTTTTTTAAGTGCATCAACCGACGCACATTTAATATCGTAGCGGCCATAATAAAAGTGTTTAGAGTAATTACTGATATCATCAAACACTTTCAGCAGCGAATCATCTTTTTCATGCTCAAGACTTATTAGTTTGCCGCCCCGGCTAAGATTTAATGCGTGGGACAAAATATAAGATTCTCCCGCCGGGATAATAGTATCCAATTTAGATGCGTGTTTTGCCTTTACTTCATCAAGGCGGAAAGTGGCCCGGGGATAATTATCGATCAACATACACAAAGTGGAGGCACCATCACCTATTACTTGTAAAAATTCTTTTTTTATAAACCCAGTAATGGTTCCTGACAACTGGCCCGGAAACCGGTAATAAAAAACGCTTACTTCCAGTGGATAAGCTACCCATTGTTGCATGATATAATCTGCAGGCATTTTTTGATGGTAATTCTTTAATTCATCAATGTTCCTGATTTTGCGAAACATAAAACCCATCATACCTGCATCCGGCTTTACTGCAAAAGGAAATTTAATGATGCTTTCATTTAATATTGTTTCTACTTCTTCAAATGGAATATTATGTGCAATGAAAATACTATACGGATAAGAGCCGGGTGGTAGCTGCTTATACATTTCTCTTTTGGTTTCGCCTTCAAAACCGCCAAAGGTGAGAGTGGGGTTAGAAGGAGTAAAAAACCAGAGGGATCGGGCACGTAAACAATACCAACCCCACACCGGTGCAATAGGTATGTATTTGGCAAGGTAATGCCAGGTTTCCCAATGTGTTATTTTAAAGAGTATTTTCTTTAAAGACATTATATAATTAGAAAAATAGCTGGTATTCTTTTTTTCATTATTATGAATCATGTAACTGCAAAATATTAATCCCTGTTGTTTGAATAATACAAAGGTAAATGCATTCGGTTTGTTTGACTGTTTGCAAAATTGTTTTAACCCGATTCAGTTCCCCAGCTGTCTGTAGTATTCCAAATTTTTTCAATAAATAAAAAAATACAATAAATGCTGGCCTGAATCTCCCGCATGAGACGGGACAAGTTGTGATTCAGGCCAATCAATTTTATTCTGAGCTACAAACTTTGAATAATTATTATTGTTTGAAAATTTTTGTAATGTTATCTTATTATTCATGAGCATTATACTTATAAGCGTTACCGGCTGGCATAATTGGCCATTGTTTCTTTTCTGAATAAACAGCAATAAAACAAGCACCATAGTATAAAATAAATGATGAATAAAAAACAAATAACAATACCAGTACAAAAGAACCAGAAGCGCCATACAGGTAACCGATATTACTTTTAACAAGCAAAAACCGTAATAACAATTTTCCGGCTATGTATAAGATGCCCGTCAGTGACCCTCCAATAACAGATGCTTTCCACGTAGGTCTCCCGTTTGCCAGGAAACGGAATAAAAGAATGAACCAGGCTGTTACAATGATCACACTTGCTATTTGATGTACAGCGCTTTTAAAAAAACTGCTGCCCCAATGCCATATTTCATCAACATAGTTACCAGCTACTACCTCAAGGCTTTCGAGAAAGACGTCAGCAAAAAATAAAATACCAGCCAGCAATATAACAGCAAATGATTTTGCCCGGGCACTTAATAAAAAAAGAAGTCCCGGGTGCTCTTTCACGCTAATTTTCCAGAGTTGATTAAGGGAGTTTTTAATTTCACCAAACAAGGTTGTTGCTACAAAAACAAGAAAGATAAATCCCAATACGATCACATACCAACTGTCACTGAAGCCATAAATACTCCTTACCACTTGTCTCACCTGCTCAGCGCCTTCTTTTCCCAAAGTATTTGAAATGTTTTCGATCAATCCCCGCCCCATGTTACCACGACCGATGAATAAACCAAATAACTGCGACAGTATAAAAACGATCGGCGGTAATGCGAACGTGGTAAAAAAAGCTGTAGCTCCGGCCATTCGCATTGGATCATTTTTTCCAAGTAATACAAATGAATGTCGCAGGCTAGAAAACAACAGTTTTATCTCATTACCTTTTGTTTTATTTTTTGTCATGATCCAGGCAAAGATAAAGAGGTGTTTCAGTTCAGTTCTCAGTTCGTTCAGGGGCTTACAAATAAGAAATATCCTTGTTGCATTGGGTTTAATCTTCGTATCCGCTTTTAATAACAGTTGAGATCATTTTGAACTGTTCATTCGCATTAAAGCAATGCGATGCGTGGGCCGGTATTACAATACCGTCCCCTGTTCTTAACAAGTAATTTTTTTCATTAATGACTACTTCTGCTACACCATCTATTATCTGGACATAGGTGTCGAAAGGAGAAGTTTTTTCTGCTAATTCTTCACCTGAGTCAAAAGATGTGACGGTGACATTTCCTGTGCTCTTTTTAATAATGGTCTTGCTGACAACTGCATTGGGTATATACTCGATGATCTCAACGATTATATGCACTTTTGATTTTTCTATTTCCGTTGAAGGGGTATGATTGGTACTGTTAGTATGATTACTCTTATCGGTAAGACCAGTAAGAGTATTTTTATCTTTTTTCATTTTTGTTCAATTAGAATAACTTGTAAAGATCTGCATGTTGAACGTGGTATTTGTTATACAACTACAGAAATAAGTTGTATGATTCACACCTTTAAGGATGGAGGCTTAAGTTATATTAACTTCATGCTTTTAGAAAAATAATGCAGTCATTCTATCAATTTACTACACAGGAAGTCTTTGATCAACTCAAAACATCTGCTTCAGGCTTGAACAGCGAAGTGGTGCCAGCGCTTCAAAAAAAATATGGAGCCAACGTTTTACAGGAAGCAAAACAAAAAACCAAATTAGCGATCCTGCTGTCACAGTTCACCGATATAATGATCATTATACTGGTGATCGCCGCAATTATTTCATTTGTAGTAGGAGAGCATACAGATGCATTTGTTATTCTTGCCATCATAATTGGCAACGCATGGATGGGATATTACCAGGAATATAATGCAGAAAGATCGGTGAGGATGCTAAAAAAAATGGCGGCACAATTTGCGACTGTTTTGCGTAATGATGATCCTGCTAAAATTGAAGCTGACCAGTTGGTGCCCGGTGATATTATTTTATTAGAAGCGGGAGATATTGTTCCTGCCGATGCAAGGTTGATCGAAGTACATTCTTTTAAAACAGATGAAGCATCACTTACAGGAGAGAGTCATTCAGTTGAAAAGAAAACGGATGCTGTAAAAGAAGAAAACCTTGTTCCCGGCGATCAGCTTAATATGATCTTCAAAGGAACTATCGTGAGCAATGGTTCGGCCAAAGCAGTAGTAACAACTACCGGCATGAATACAGAGTTAGGGAAAATTGCAGGATTGCTGGAAGTTGAATCTCAAAAAACACCGTTACAAAAAAGACTCTCTGTTTTTAGTAAGCAGCTTGCAGTTATTGTTATTATTATCTGCCTCATCGTATTTGGTATTGGTTTGCTGCGTGGTGAACCTTCTTTTGTAATGTTCCTTACTGCATTGTCGCTGGCAGTTGCTGCATTGCCCGAAGCGCTGCCGGCAGTAATTACAATTGCACTTGCACGGGGAGCAAGACGAATGGTAAAGCAAAATGCCTTGATGAGAAAATTACCTGCGGTGGAAACGTTGGGTTCTGTAACTTATATCTGCAGTGATAAAACAGGAACGCTTACGCAAAATAATATGACGGTGGAAAAGTTGGAGGCTGCGCCGGAAAAAGAAGATCTGTTAAAGCATGCGATGATCTTAAATAATGAAGTAAAATTTTCTGTAGATGGTTTGCTGGGTGATTCTACAGAAACTGCATTGGTGGATCATGCATTGGAAAAAGGTTTTTCAAAAGAAGAGTCGGATAAACAATTTCCTTTTGTATTAAAACTTCCTTTTGATTCTGAAAGAATGCGGATGAGCACTTTGCATAAGCATGAGGATAAATGGATATTATTTGTGAAAGGCGCCCCGGTAAAAATGCTGGAAGTATTAAGTGGAAAATATAAAGAACAAACCCCTGGGTGGCTTGATAAAAATCGTGAATGGGCTGCTGATGGTTTAAGGGTTTTATTTTTTGGATATAAAACATTTGATCATGATCCGGGAGAAATAAAAGCAGATGCAGAAACTGACCTGGATTTTTTAGGCATGACTGCAATGATAGATCCTCCGCGGGAAGAAGTGATCGAAGCTATAAAGCAATGTAAAACTGCAGGCATCAAATCAGTGATGATAACCGGTGACCAGCCACTTACCGCAAAAGCGATCGCAGAACGATTAGGTATGATCGGAAAAGGACACGAAGGTGTAAAGACAGGAGCTGATCTTGAAAAATTATCACCCGAAGCATTCAGTACAGAAGTAAAAAACACCATTGTATATGCACGGGTATCGCCTGAACAAAAATTAAATATTGTAAAAGCATTGCAAAGCAATGGAGAATTTGTAGCTATGACCGGCGATGGTGTGAATGATGCACCATCTTTGAAGCAAGCTGATATCGGTGTGGCAATGGGAATAACAGGGACTGATGTCTCCAAAGAATCAGCAGATATGATCTTGCTGGATGATAATTTTGCCACAATTGTAAAAGCAATACGTGAAGGAAGAAGAATTTATGAGAATATCCGGAAGTTTATTTTGTATGTGCTATCCTGTAATCTTGGCGAGATACTAACTATTGTCTTAGCACCGCTCCTTGGTTTTGCAATTCCTTTACTTCCCACCCAGATACTTTGGATCAACCTGGTGACAGACGGCTTGCCAGGGTTGGCACTTGTAACAGAACCTGCAGAGAAAGATATTATGAAACGTCCACCACGGCCGCCCAAAGAAAATCTATTCGCGGGTGGATTGGTTGCAAGAATATTACTGACAGGAATTATACTGACTCTTGCTGCTATTTTCGTTCAATGGTGGGCGGCAGGACAGCTATACGATGTTAGAACGCAGCAAACAATGGTATTCACAACACTTTGTTTTGTGCAATTGGGTAATGCGTTATCGGTTCGCTCAGTCTATAATTCGCTATTTTCTTCAAGGATATTTGCAAACAAAGAATTGTGGGGAGCAATTGTGCTTACAGTCATTCTGCAAATGTTGATCGTGTATGTTCCTTTTTTGCAATCTATTTTTAAAACAACAGCTTTAGCATGGAATGCAATGATTGCTATTCTAATTGCTACTATTGGTTCTGTACTTTGTATTGAATTATTAAAATACCTGAATAAAAGAAAATACTTTAAAAAATAAAACTGTAGGATATGAATCGGGATTAATAATTCATTTTGTTTACCATGACCACCGATAAATACATTATAACTGAAAAAACAATTAACGAGCCCCCGGTTTCTTTTAGTAAGAGATTGAAATTTCTTGGGCCTGGTTTTATTTTATCAGCTTCTATAGTTGGTTCAGGTGAATTGATAGCCACGACCATATTGGGTGCAAAGGCAGGATTTATTGCTTTCTGGGTGATCATTGTAAGTTGCCTGATAAAAGTAGCCGTGCAACTGGAGTTTGGTAAACAAGCTATACTCACTGGTGAAACTGTTATGAGCCTGTTTAATAAACTACGGGGCATCCGTTTCGGTAAAGCAGGATGGGCCGTTTGGACAGTAGGTATATTGACCACTCTTAAAATTGTACAGCTGGGAGGAATGATCGGCGGTTCAGCAGTTGTATTAAAAATGTTATTTAACGGGTTGCCCTTATACCTATATGTTATTTTACTTGTTATTCTAACAGCTGCAATGATCTATGGCGGTTATTATAAAGCAGTGGAAAAAATATCCCTGGTAATGGTTGTTGCTTTTACGGTCACTACCATCATTGCATTAATTGCACTTCATTATACACCATTCAGCTTTACATGGAAAGATGTTGCCAGCGGATTACGATTCAGGTTACCTTCTGAATATGTTGCAGTGGCTTTTGGTGCATTCGGAATAACGGGAGTAGCAAGCGATGAGATCATTGCTTATAATTATTGGTGCATTGAAAAAGGATATGCTGCCTATACCGGGCCGCGGGATAACAGTGATGAATGGAAAAAGAGGGCCCGGGGATGGATCAAGGTGATGTACCTGGATGCAACCGTAGCAATGATCATTTATACATCAGTGACGGCAGCCTTTTATTTATTGGGTGCCGCGATATTGCACGGCAAGTCCGTTATTCCGCAAGGCAATGGAGTGATCGAAGCAATTTCATTTATTTATACGCAGTCATTGGGAGAAGGGGCCAAACTCATTTATCTTATCGGGGCATTCTTTGTTTTATTCTCCAGTGTATTTGCATCGCTTGCAGCATGGACAAGACTTTTTCCTGATATTTTTGGACAAGTGGGCTGGATAAATTTTACTGATGAAGCGCAAAGAAAAAAAACAGTGAGGTGGCTGTCATGGATCATCCCCAGTGCCTGGGCCCTCATGTATTTCTTCATCAACCTTCCTGTATTGATGATCCTCTTCGGAGGAATCGTCGGTTCTGTTATGCTTTTTGTTGTGGTTTTTGCCGCTATACAATTTTATAAAAACCGGGTTCGGTATTTGGCTTCGGGCAGTTTTTATAATGTGGCATTTGTAATGAGTGTTTTGTCTATTATCTGTGTGGGAGTATACGGATTAATTCAGCTTTTTTCCAACTAACCTAACTCAAGTAGTGTCTAAGGTGAAAAAAATGAACCACATAGGCATATAGGACACAATAGAATGACACATAGTCTATGTGAAACCCTATGTTTCTAATGTTTCTATGTGGTTCAAAAAGTATTTCACAATAGTCTGATTCAAGCTGAGACACTACCACAGCTTACGGCTTGTTGAATTAGTATTTTTATCTTGTGATAACAACAATGAACAACTAAAAACCAGGTGTATGGATAAAAATAAGGTATATGTTTTTCGTCTCAAACCCGGTGAAGATCTTCGCAAGAGCATTGAAGCGATAGTGAAAGAAAAAAATATTGATGCCGGCTGGATCAACACCTGTGTAGGCAGCCTTACTGATTATACGATACGCTTTGCCAACCAACAAGAAGGCATCCATGGTTCCGGTCATTTTGAAATTGTAAGTCTTACAGGTACGATTTCGATTAATGGCAGTCATTTGCATATCAGCATCAGCGATAGTACTGGTAAAACAATTGGCGGTCATTTATTGGAAGGGTGTAAAATTTATACTACAGCAGAAATTGTTATCGGCTATACTACAGCTTATGAATTCACAAGAAAGAAAGATGGAACTACTGATTGGGAAGAACTGCATGTAAATGAAAAATAGCTTCAGCTCTGCGTAATCCAAAATAAGAATTACAACTTCTATCTTAATTCATAATATTTTTACCGGACAAAATAACCAGCTATGAAATTTGTTTTAGCACTGTTTTTTCTATTTACTATCAGCAACAATTCATTTAGCCAGGAGCATAATGAATATTTTCCTGATCCGGATACCGCTATTCAACACCGGCTTGAAGAATGGAAAGATCTGAAATTCGGTTTGCTGATGCATTGGGGTACTTATAGTCAATGGGGAATTGTAGAAAGCTGGAGCATTTGTCCTGAAGATCTTGGCTGGGCATCAGCGGCACGCAAAAAAGGAATAGCCGAAGGAAATTATTCTGAATATGTAAAAGCATATGAGAAATTAAAGACCACGTTTGATCCAGTAAAATTCAACCCTGAGAAATGGGCTGCTGCAGCTAAGTATGCGGGCATGAAATATATGGTGTTTACTACTAAACATCATGATGGCTTTTGTATGTTCGATACTAAGTACACTGATTATAAGATAACCGATAAGGCTTGTGCTTTTTCATCGAACCCACGCAGCAATGTTGCTAAAGAAATTTTTAATGCCTTTCGAGATCAAAACATGTGGATAGGCGCCTATTTTTCAAAACCGGATTGGCACAGTGATTATTATTGGTGGAAACAATTTCCACCGGCAGACAGGAATTGTAATTACCAGATCGATAAATATCCTGCACAATGGAAAAAATTTGTGGACTATACACATGGACAGTTAAATGAATTGGTAAGTGACTATGGTAAACTCGATATTCTCTGGCTCGATGGGGGATGGGTTCGAAAGACAAGTGATGAGGAAGTGAAAAATACTTTATTGGAAAAATATGAAGGTGTACGCTGGGCCCGCAACCCGCAGAACCAGGATATAGATATGCCACGACTGGTAAAAGAAGTAAGAACGAAACAGCCGAAGATGATCGTAGTGGATAGAGCTGTACCGGGTGAACAACAAAATTATCTTACGCCGGAACAACATATACCAGACAATGGCTTGCCTTATCCATGGGAAACATGTATGACGATGGCTGGCAGTTGGAGCTATGTGCCCAATGATATCTATAAACCAACAAATGAATTGATCGAAAAACTGGTTGACATTGTAAGTAAAGGCGGAAATTATTTATTGAATATCGGGCCGTCGCCGGAAGGGGAGTTCAGTGATTCAGCTTATGCAAGACTAAAAGAGATCGGTGACTGGATGAAAATAAACAGTGAAGCGATCTATGGAACAAGAATGTATTCTGTGTTCGGCGAAGGAGATAATATTCGCTATACACAAACAAAAAATGGTAAGACGAAATATATTTTTCTTTTCAATTTTCCTGGTGAACATTTGTTGCTTACTAAGATCGAAATAGATAAACGACAAAAACTTTCCATGCTGGGTTCGTCAAAAAAGATCAGTTATACTCAAACCTCCAATGGTCTTGAAATAAATTTGCCAAAGGAATTAAAAACTACCAGCGATCATGTGTGGGTATTGAAGATATCAGATCCATCGTAATATACGCATCGGAAGGTGAACATTGAATTAAGCGATGTAACCAATAAAGTGTTTGTTGCGTCTAATGGCATATCTTACTTTCCATAACAAATAAATATCTGCATGAAAAAAATATTTCTTTTTCTTTCCTTACTCTGGATAGGTTATTTCAGCTTCGCACAGCAGGGCGATAAACTCGATACATTGATAAGTGCTTATGCAAAGTTGCATAAGTTCAACGGCTCAGCTCTGGTAGCAAAGAATGGCGTCATACTATTAAATAAAGGATATGGATACAGGAATGCCGAAAATAAAGTGGTAAATAATGAGCAAACCATTTTCCAGTTGGGTTCTATTACAAAGCAATTTACCTCAGCCGTTATTCTGAAATTGCAGGAAGAAAAAAAACTAAGTGTTTCTGATAAGCTCAGTAAATATTTTCCTGGCTATCCAAAAGGAGATAGTATTACGATCGAACATTTACTGACGCATACTTCCGGCATTTATAATTATACCAATGATGCGAATTTTATGTCAAATGAAGTTACCAAACCAGCGAGTCGTGAAAAGATAATGGCACTGTTCAAGGATAAACCGCTTGATTTTTCGCCGGGCACAAGCTGGAATTATTCCAATAGCGGTTATTCATTGTTGGGATATATTATTGAGGCGGTAACAGGGAAACCTTATTACCAGGCAGTACGCAAGTATATATTTACACCGTTACACATGACACACAGCGGGTTTGATTTCACTCATTTAAAAAAGAAGGAAAAGGCAACGGGTTATTTTTCTTTGGAAGGGAAAAACCCTGCAATAGCACCTATTGTGGATTCCAGTGTTTCTTTTTCTGCAGGTGCTATTTATTCTACCGTCGGTGATTTGTTTTTATGGCATAAGGCATTGCAGAAAAATACGGTCTTATCCAAAGCGCAGCAGGAAAAAGCATATACACCTGTGAAAAATAAGTATGGCTATGGATGGGGTATAGACAGCATTGAAGGCAAAAGAAATGTTTCGCATGGGGGTGGCATACATGGGTTTATTACTGAAATTTCAAGAGTGCCGGAAGATGATGTATGTGTTATACTGTTAAGTAATGCATCTGATCCATTGGGAGATATTACCAAAAGCATAATTGCCATCCTGTATGGAAGAGAATATGTACTGCCGAAGGAAAGGATTGTGATGAAGCTGCCAGAGGAAAAACTAAAACAGTATGAAGGGGAATATGAATTAAATAAGGATCTGCATGTAATTATAAATTTAAAAGATGGAGAGCTGGTAGCAACACCGACCGGCCAAAGAGCAGAGGTCCTGTATGCCGAAAAAGAAGATTTTTTATTTGTGCAATCACAGGATATACAGTTAGAATTTACAAGGAATGAGAAGAAAGAAGTTGATGGATTTATCCTGCACCAGGGCGGGCAGAAAATACCATGTAAAAAAATAAAATAGTTTCAATCAACCCTGTCTCTGGTTCTTATCTGTAGTTAAAATAAAGTAGGGCTGTCGATAATACCTGGCGAAATAGTACTGTTTAATTAGATTAGCTTATTGCCTTTTATTAGTCTATCTTTACTAAGTGCCATTTAATTAGGCTCACATTCAGTATAAGACCGCTCCAAATTTTTTACTTTTTCCCTCAGTATTAATTTATCCTTCTTTACTCTTTGTTTCTGATTTTAGTCACAACCTGTCTCGTTGTAAGCGGGAAGTATTTTATTTTTTTATTTTAAACTATTTATTTATGAACATGTATGTTTCGAATTTAAGCTTTCACACAAATGAGGAAGCTTTAAGAGATCTGTTTACCCCATTTGGTAATGTTACTTCTGCAAAAGTGATCAATGACAGGGAAAGCGGAAGAAGCCGTGGTTTTGGTTTTGTTGAAATGGATGTTGTAGCAGAAGGACAGGCAGCTATGAAGGCGCTGAACAATAAAGAAATTGAAGGAAGATCATTATCTGTTTCAGTGGCAAAGGAAAAAACAACACGTACTGATAACAAAAGGTGGTAAGGTAATAATATCTAACTATATCTTTTAATTAACTGATCTGCGGGATACTTATCCTGCAGATTTTTTTAATTATATATCTGTCTAAATAAAACGAGCTGCCTATGCAGCTCTTAAACTTTAAAATATAAAAAAGGATCAGTTAAGTACTGCTTCTTTTTTTCTGTCGGGCAAGCCAATTGCAGCTGTCTCATTTACTTCATAACAAAAATTAGTGGCCAAACCTTCTGACGCCCCATCAAGAAATTTTTGAAGCTGATCAGCACTGGTTGCTTCCCAAACACAAGTGCCGGTCTTTCCATCCTGTGATGGAAAAACAGATAGAACACTAGTGCCGGCAGGTGTATTCCCGACTACAGATTGTGCTTTTGCCCAGAAAGCTGCAGGGTCAGTGATGTTGGTGTGTTGCGCTATTACTAACATAATTTAAAATTTATATCCGCTCCATAAGAATTCAGGATCGGATGTGGTTAAAAAATAAATACAAAAAGATCAAACAAATGTTTTCGCTTTATTAAAGCTTAGAGGGGATGAATAAAGTGGTAGAGTAAATGTAGTCTTTTTCTTTCCAGGTGTCTTCCAAATCATTTTCATAATAAAAAAATAATAAATGCCTTCGCCCTGGTTCGTGTCCCCGATTGATTAAATAGGTATAAGTATCCCCCCTTTGTGGGATTGACTTTCGGGTTGCCATATAATAAATTTGCTATACTAAATCGTTGTCGCACCCGTATTACTGGTACTTCTTTAAGTAATCGCAATTAATCGCCACTCTCTGGAATCAAATACAATTTGTTATTATTCGTACAAGGAAGATCATTTTAACTTCTTAAATTTTTTTTATGAAGTACGCAATTTATATACTATATGGAATTTCGGTGCTGTCTATCCTGTTAGGATTCGTTGCTCTCTTAAAACAAAAGACCTATATAAACGAGGCAACCAAAGAAGTTACTGAAGTTGAACTACCTCTTGTGGGCAAATTAAAAACTAATTATCCTTCCCTGGTATTTTTAGCAATGGGTATTTTTCTTGCCGTATTTGTATTTAATAAATCATATAATACGAAAAAGGTATGGGAAATAAGCGGAACTTTTATTGATACAACAAGAACGATCACCGATTGGTCAGAAGGAGAATTAAATATTCAGCCCTCAGCAATAAAAACAAAATATATCGACAGCTTAGGAAACTATCATATATGTTTAGAATTAAATGAAGGACAGGAGATAGAAGATGTTGTGGAATTAATTACATACACGAATCAAAAGTTCTCGTTTTATTTCCAGCCATCAGAGGAAAAGAAGAAGAACCGGATGAAAGATAACAGCAGTTTGCTGGATATCTCTACAACGTCCACGAGAAAATACAAGCCAGCCACCCTCTCTTATTTTGAACATTAATCTTAAACTTTTTCAAAATGAAAGCATGTCTCCTGACCATCTTACTAATAATATCACTTAATGTGATATGCTATGCAGATAGTTTTCAGTTTTATTATAAGACCTCCGGTAGTTCTGTCTATGCTGCGTACCAATCTATAAAATTGTATAACACAAACAATAGCCTTGCATTTTCGGGATTTACTGATAAGTTCGGACGTATAGCGATCAAGTTGAAGCCAGGCAACTACACTTGTACAGTAATCTATCAAAAAACGGAATACAAAATGATCGTAACTATTGATAATAAATCAGATTTTAAAATGGTTTATTTTGGTTCAGCAGTAAAACCATACATGACAAAAAAAGTGTAAGTCCAACTGAAGGGATCTTTTTTTGGTTGTCAGTACTGTTCCTCGTTATGCTTGGTTTCCAATACCTCAGTATTACAAATTTGCGAGTCTATTTTATTGAAATGGTTCACGGATAGATCTTGCAGGTTCAGCTGTCATATACACACAATCCTCAAGCCTTACTCCAAATTCTCCGGGAATTTCTCCGCCTTATTAAACCTTTAGGTGGGATTTACAGTCCACTTGGACTGTTCTTATTTTTTGCCGGCCTTAGCCCTCTTGTAAATAATATCTGGTCTTTCGTGAACGTTATAGTTATAATCAGGTATTTTAAACCTTAAGAAACAAATTTAGACATCAATAAACTGATGCTTATGAAACTGATCCTCCGTTATGCTGCTTATTCCTTGTTGGTTTTTGCTTTATTGACCAATTATCAATGTCAAAAAACTCCACAACAAGACGTTCCTCAAACAATTGACCCATTGGCAGAAAAAGTTACTGCTTCTGTAAAGGGAAGAGTGACAGATGAAAATGGTAAGCCAGTAAATAATGCGTCAGTTGTATCAGGAGGTTCAACAACCACTACCGATATTAATGGCTTTTTCCGGTTTGATAATATTCAACTTGCCAAAAATGCAGGTTTTGTTCTTGTTGAAAAAACTGGCTATTTGAAAGGTAGCCGTACAATTTTTGCAAATGCTGGGATCATAAATAACATAGAGATACAGCTTATACCGAAAACGATCCGTGGTAATTTTTCTGCCAGTGCAGGAGGAAATGTTGTAATTCAAAATGGAAGCAGCGTTAGTTTGCCCGCTGGTGGAATTATTAATGTTGCTACGAATTCAGCTTATACAGGAACTGTAAATGTTATTGGTGCGTATTTAGACCCGACAGATCCGAAGCTTTCTTTGATAATGCCTGGGAACCTGGTTGGACTTACAACGACTAACGAGCAAAAGGTCTTGCAAACTTTTGGAATGATCGCAATAGAATTAGAAGGAAGCAATAGCGAAAAATTAAATCTTGCGAGTGGTAAATCAGCAACTATTACGATGCCTATTCCTGCGTCGTTACTGGCGAGTTCGCCAGCTACCATTCCGTTATGGTATTTCGATGAAACAAAAGGTTTATGGAAGGAAGAAGGAACAGCAACTAAACAGGGAACAAATTATGTCGGAACAGTTGCTCATTTTTCTTTCTGGAATTGTGATGTTCCGAACAATTTTGTTACGCTTACAGTGAAACTAAAAGATCAGAATGGCCAGCCAGCTTCCGGTTACCGCATTGAATTAAAAAATACTCAAAATAATTCTACTGCATATGCAATTACAGATTCTGCAGGCAGTGCCAGCGGTGCAGTGCCTCCAAATGTTAACCTTGAAATGAAAGTGTATAATAGATGTAATACTCTTGTACACACTCAAACTATTGGTCCGTTTGCTACAAATACTGACATGGGTGCTCTTACTGTCACGATTCCTGCGCCTGCCAGCATCACTGTTTCAGGGACTGTAAAAAAATGTGATCTTTCAGCTGTAACCAGTGGTTATGCGGATGTGATCATCGATGGATCATATTACCGGACTACTATCAATAACGGAGTTTTTTCTATCACTATCCAACGATGCAGCAATGCAGCGACTACTGCACAAGTTATTGCAACAGATATACAGGCAAATCAGCAAAGTACCAGCACTACGCTTAATATTACTTCGGGCATTTATGCAACGGGGGAAATTATTGCTTGTGGTGTGTCTACTGCTCAATATATTAATTTTATTATCGGGGGTAATCCGCAGAATTTCATATCACCTGTTGATAGTTTTAATACTTATCGGCAAAGCACAGCTACGACCATCTCGGCGAATTCAAGGAATTTTACTGATTCATTAACCTGGCAATACACTTCATTCAATTTTTCAGGTATCACAGCTCCGGGGACATATAGTTTTAGTAACAACACATTTATTGTAACAAAAGGAATCTATCCTGCGGCGGGCAGTCGGGAATATAATCTCGATGCAGCCACTACAATAACAATTACAGAGTTTGGCAACACCGGACAGTACATAGCAGGAAGTTTTAGCGGAACAATGAGAGAACGATATACTAACGTTCTTGTAGCCGGAAACTGCAACTTCAGAGTACGACGAGGATTTTAAAATGTAGGTGTCGAACAGGTCATCGCCATTTAAAAGCAAAATAGCTGCAGGGTTTATCCGTTGCGTTGCTGATGCCGTGTTGCTGACCACTTACGGCTATATAGATCACCGGGGCCGGCTTTATAGTTTTTTCCATCGATCATCATTTCAGATTCTCCGTTAATTATCAAAATGATCTCTGTATCCACATGTTGATGAGGCGCATGGCTCGGCCCTTTTGTTTTCAGGTAAGTAATATGCATCTCATAATTATCGCACATGGCCGTGGGCCTGTCAAAATATTTACGGGTGCCTTTATTATTAGCTTCTGTATAGGTGAGGGAGTCATAGTTTAAGAGTAATGTGCCGCCGGCTTTTTTGCTTCGTTCCATATTCATTCCTTTTCTTGCCCGGAACATAAATACATAATAAGTAACAGGGCCATCACCAGTATTTTCAAAAATTTGCTCTTCGTATGGCGGTATCAATAATACACTGCCAGCACTGAGTGTTGAGGTGCGGTTGCCAATAGTACATTTAAGTGTACCTTCTTTAATAATGATCACTTCTTCTAAGCTGTCATGAGTATGCGGTGGCCTTGGCACGGCGCCTTTGTATTGTGTTGTTGCATGTATTTCAAAATATTCAAATTCGGGAGTCGTGCCTTCAAAAATTTTTCGGCTTTCCCGTTCCTTGTCTTTTTTAACAGGCAGATCATTCCAGTGAAAAACTCCTGATGAGATCGGTTGTTGTGCGAAATTGTCCATGAAAATAGTTTGTAACAGGATTATGAAAATGATCTTCATGAAACCGGCATTTGTTTCCGAAGTTAATCTTTTAATGTAATGCATTTCCTGGATTACTTTTTTGAAACACGGAGGCACGATGTCACGGAGAAACACAGAGAGTATCCCTGTGTAACTTAGTGCCTATGTGTCTCCGTGGTTTAATTTCAAGTTGAAACCCAATCCCCGGATAAAGATTTAATGATTAATTTTATCGTACGTTAACTTTACCACTTGATGAGATCACTACTACTGTTTTTGTTTTTTATTTTGATAGGTTACACCGATCTATCTGCGCAGGATACAACACTTGTCACTGTTAAGACAGGCGAGAAGATCACTGATGTTCTTAGACCATCTGATATTTATTATTATCCGCACTTCGTTTATAGCAAAATTCTTTTCAAAGATGGAAAAGTAGCGGATCCTTACATGAACTATAACCGCTTGTATGACCAAATGCTGTTTATCAGCGAAAAGGGTGATACACTTGCGCTGACTGACGAAAAGAACATCGAATTCATTGTTAATGATTGGGACGTATTTTACTACAATGGAGGATACTTGAGGCTTATTGCCGATGATACTGTTATAAAGCTGGCTGAGAAACAAACCTGGGTACTCGCAGATATCCGAAAGATGGGGAGCCATGGTAGGCCTACCACTTCGGTTGCCATCACCTCATTGAGTTACTTTAGCAATGGACAAGATGCAGCAAAAAGTAAAGAATTAATAATGAACGAAGAACTTATTATACGAAAGGAAACACATTATTATTTTGGAGATAAATACAACCACTTTGTCCCTGCCACCAAAAAGAGGGTGCTGAATCTTTTTTCCAAAGATGAACAACGCATTGAGAACTATTTAAATGAAAACAAGGTCAACTTTGATAAAAAGAATGATCTTGAAAAACTGTGTCAGTTCTTGCGTCAGCTTCAAATGCATCCGCAGAAGATATGATCCAGATCCTCAGGGTAATGATTTATTGATTAAATTTATTGTAACTAACTGCACTCCATTATGAGATCACTTTTGTTGTTGTTTATTATTTTGATTGGCTACACTGATCTGTGTGCCCAGGATTCTACATTTGTCACTATTAAAACAGGGCAGAATGTCAAGGATGTTCTTACAACATCTGATATATATCATTATCCGCAATTCACAAATGGCAAAGTTTTTTTGAGAGACGGTTCAATGGCTATTGGCAAAATGAATTATAACCGCTTGTATGGCCAAATGCTATTTATCAATCCCATCGGCGATACACTTGCGCTGGCTGACGAAAAGAATATCAAATTCATTGTCATTGATAGAGACACGTTTTATTATGATGGAGGATATTTGAGGCTTATGGCAAATAGTGGTGTTGTGAAATTAACCCAGAAGCAAATTTGGGTGTTGGCAGATATCCGAAAGATCGGTACTCACAATAGGCCTACCACTACGGTTGCTGTCACTTCTTTTAGCTCCTACACCGATGGACGAGATGCAGCAAAAAGTAAAGACCTGATAATGAATGAAGATGTTGTATTACGAAAAGAAACACAGTATTACTTTGGAGATAAATACAATCTCTTTGTTCCCGCCAGTAAAAAAGGATTATTGCAGCTTTTTCCTAAAGAACAACAGGAGATCGATAATTATTTAAAAGAAAACAAAGTCAACTTTAATAAAAAGGATGATGTTGAAAAGCTATACCAGTTCTTACTTCAGTTTCATTGATCATCGGGTTAGTTTCATAAACTGCTGTGTATTTTTCAATTTATACTTGAGCGTTCAAAGATCGTTGATCAAACATTTGCGTACATGAAAAAGATACTTGTTCTATTCATCATTACATTCTTCTTTACTTCTTTTTCAAAAAAAGAGATCACCTGGACGGCTATCGGTGATTCGATTACTTATTTAAATGATCATCCTAATGAAACAGGAAATCGCATAAGCAAAGGATATATGACAATGGTTACTGAATCATTACCCAATATTCATTTTATCAACCAGGGACATAATGGATGGACATCAGGACGTATTGCAACTAATATAGAAAAACTCGGACTAGTCAAATCTGATGTGTATTCTATTTTTCTTGGCACCAATGATTGGTGGCATGCAGACACACTGGGAAATTTTACTGATTATAAAAACAACACAGGCAGTAAAACATTGTATGGCTCATTTCGAATCATCATTGATAAGATCCGCGGCCTGAATAATAAAGCAAAGATCATTTTGATCACACCAATGCAGCGGGCAGATTTTGTGTATATAAGTAATCCGAAAAATAATGCGTACGGATCTTACAGGGCGAAGAATGGGTTTACATTAGAACAATTTGTCACGGCCATTGACAGCATTGGGCACTATGAACATTGTAAGGTTGTTGATCTCTATCATAAAAAAGAACTGGCTGTAAATTTCCTGGTAAAATATAAACGTTTAAAGGATACCCAAACCGGCGTTTATAAAAATTACTCTTATCCTGATTTTATTGATATCCCTTTCAACCCGGAAGCAGATGAATACCCTTATCCTGCAGATGCGATCGATATGACCTATGATGGTCTCCATCCGTCAGACAAAGGGTATGAGATCATTGCGAGTATGCTGATAAAGATCATGAAGAAGTATTGAACGATCTTTTAATGGGAATATTATTATCGGAATAAATAATGTAGTCCATCAAACTTTCACCAGATGGAATTGTATGATCCAGTTCACTTCTTTCATATGGACACCTTGGTTCTTTTGAAGTTTCACACCTGACTTCATTGTTCACAATTCTCCTGGTGGCATAATAAATGCAATAGACTTTAAGATCATAACGATCAATTATAAAATACTTTAAACAAAATCTTACTATGGAAAAATTATTAAAAGAGTATAGCGACCTGGAAAAAGGCGCATATCTTGGGGCTATATCATCAATTGCCACAGCAGATCATGCAGCTTCTGATGAAGAGATGGAATATATAATGGCACTTGCTGAATCAGCTGGTCTTTCAGAAGAACAAAGGAGAGCGGTTAGCCAGGCAGCAACAGAACTTACAGGACAGGAATTAAAAAAATGTCTTGACATTTTAAAGACCAGTGATCTGAAATTCTCTCTCGTCACTGATCTTATAAGTTTTGCAGAAGCAGATAAAAAATATTCAGATGAAGAGAAAGCGAATATTGAAAAGATTGCCCATTATCTCGGCATCGATCAGCAACAGTTCAGCTTACTTGACCAATTTGTGAAAAAAACCGCAGAAGTTAATCCAGGTGTGGAAGAAGTTTCTCATCCAAGCTTTTTATCAAAACTTGGCCTTGATGACAAATTGAAAAAATCCGGTATCAATATAAACAGCCTTACCAAAGGATTGTTAAGTATTGCGGGTCCGATGATATTAGCTAATCTTATGCGTGGTCGTCAAAGCAGGGGAATAAGCTCTTCATTAAATCCATTCAGTACGGGTGGCGGAGGTGGATTAGGTTCTATCATCTCTATGCTCAGTGGTGGCAGAGGATTTTCAAGAACAGGAAATATGTTCAACCGGGTATTTGGACTGTAACCGATACAGCAGTTATTGTTTAGATTGCATAGTATGACACTGGGAAACCTGTTTAAGCACTTATGGCCTTATGTAAAACCGTATAGAAAACTAGTAACAGCTACTCTTATTCTCACTGCCATAGGTTCTTTTGCAGCCCAGGTAAATGCGCTGATACTTCGTTACACAGTTGATCATATTAATGGTCTGGCTTTAACGAATCAACCACTGAATAAAGGATTCTCACTTCTTTTTACCATAAGTATTATTTTATTGTTGAAAGAATTAGTAAACGCTTTTGTACAGTTTGGCCAAAAGTTTTATGGCGAAAAATTGCGCATCTATGTTTCCCGTGACCTTGCACAACGAATAGTTGAAAAGGTACTTAGTTATCGCATGGCGTTTTATACCTCTTCTGAAAATGAAAGTGGTAAACTGCAAACCCGTATTGACAGAGGAATAGAAAGCCTGACAAGACTTGTACAAAATTTTTTTATTGACATACTGCCTTTATTCGCAAGTTCTATAATAGCCCTGTTGCTAATGTTCAATGCAAACATGTATGTTGGATTGGTTGGTCTTTGTCTTGTACCGGTTTATTTTTATATCAGTCAGCAACAGGCAAAAAAACTGGGAGGATACCGGCGGCGGATGAAAACTTACCGGGAGAATAAAAGCAGCGGCATTATCAGCATTATTGAATCCATCAACGTCATCAAATCTTTTGTCAGGGAAAAGCAGGAATCAGAAAAACAAAATGCATTGCAGCTGGAGATGACGACCAATCAAATGCAAACAAGAAAACTAAGTTTCATTTTTGACGGAGCTAAAAATTTTATAGAACAGATCGGTGTGGTTTTTATTATCATCCTCACTGCCTACTTTGTATTGCGGGGAAATATGACAATAGGAGCTATTATGTTTCATATCCTTTTGTTCAATAATGTGTCGGCACCTATACGTCAACTGCATCGTATTTATGATGAGGTGAATGATGCCCTTGTATATTCAGAAGGTTTCTTTGATATTATGGATGCAGATGATGAAAAAGAACAATCAGGTAAATATGTTCCCGAAAAAATAAATGGTCATTTTGAAATTAGAAATGTGTCTTTCACATACCCTAACGGTACTCCGGCCTTGCATAATGTTAGTGTGAATATTGAACCGGGTTGTATCACCGCACTGGTAGGATTATCCGGAGCAGGCAAAAGCACACTTATAAACCTGCTGGATAAATTTTATGAACCCACATCAGGTGAGATATTTTTAGATGGCGTTTCTCTCAGAGATTATAATACAAAAGAATTACGCAATGAGATAGGTCTTGTATTGCAGAAGAATCATATTTTCAAAGGAACGATCGCTGAGAATATTGGCTATGGTAAAACAGGTGCAACAATAGAGGAGATACAAATTGCTGCACAGAAAGCATATATTCATGATGAAGTAATGCAATTGCCACAACAGTATCTGTCAGAAGCAAGGCTTTTGTCAGGGGGCCAACAACAACGGATCGCAATTGCTCGTTTGTTTTTGAAAGATCCTTCTGTTATTTTCCTGGATGAACCTACTGCCAGCCTCGATGCGATCGCCACGGAACAAATAAAAAACAGTCTTGATGCGATCAAGAAAGACCGTACAGTCATTATTATATCACACAGTATTTCTCAGATCATAGATGCGGATAAGATCGTTGTGTTAGAAAAGGGAAGGGTAGTAGAACAGGGAGATCACGAAACAGTTTATGATAAGGCAGGAACATATAAAGCGATCTTTGATGCGATGGCGCATAGCCTCAATATTGAAAAAATAGCAAAGACTTTAAATGAATAAATAAATGTCCTGGAAGATTTCGGATTTCGATCGGTTCAAAACCAATCATACTCAGGGAATTTAATATAGCCGGCGGGTTGTGGTGGTAAACTTTGTTGATCGTTCATCATTGTTTCACCAATTTGGTCTTTTTGTTTTTCCAGAGATTTTTCTTGTTGCCGATAATTATTCACAACTATCTTAAAAAGTGATCTCGGAGGCTCAACAACAAGTAGTTCAGCGTTTCTCCTTGCGGAATTAAGTTGTTTTATTTCTTTTTCTTCAAGTACTCTCATCACAAAACTGGATTTTGGAATTTAAATTCTAGTTGGCGGGCTTATGGGGCAACAACCATGCAGGGATGAAAGTATATTCTTTATTTTATTCTATAAATTATCCACATAAATTGTAATTTTTGAGTCATGAACATCTTGATCTTTCGGTGAATTGTGAAAGGAATTTACTGGATATTAAAAAAAATAACTGCCTCGCATCCACATCAAACGGTACAAATATTTTTCCTTTATTATTGTAGCAAAGCAAGTACGGGGTCAAGATCATATTTTGACTCATCAAATGGCAATAACGATTTATCGCGAAGTACTGTGCCAAATTTCTTAAACTCAAATTTATCATTGAACTTAGAATACGAATTCCTGATCATTCTTTGCAGTTCGTTTTTATCTATTGTGTCCTGCAGGTCTATTACATAAGAATCTTCCCCTGCATATTCGAGTATTGTTTCCTTTTCAAACTGAAAGCGAACGGTAAAACGGCAGGTGATTCCTTTTTTTGTCGCAGCTCTTTTCTTCATTACATCAAATGAAATGGAACTGGTTAATTTTTCCGGGTATTCATCAATGGAGTTTGCTGGCGGATGATACTGCCATTTAGTTATAACAAGTTCTGTTTGTTCTATCATTATTATTTGTTTCTGACGAGTTTGAGCATTTTTTTAAAATTACGAAGGTAGAATGATATGCCGTGCCTGCTATTCACCTTTAAGCCCATTGGGGTCAATATTAAGAACTGATATTTTTTTTGAAATGGAATAGGGGTAAATGCTCCTTAGGTTGTTATATTAAAAAGTATTTTTGGGCGCAGCTTTATTAATAGAACCATTATACCGGACAGAAGGAATGGAATTGGAGAACGAATCCATTGGTACATTACTGGCGCAGAGGGACGAAGCAGCCTTTGAACAGGTTTTTAAAACTCATTTTAAACGCCTGCATGCCTACGCCTTTACTATACTGCGGGATGAAATACAGGCTGAAGAAATGGTGCAGCAGGTATTTTTCAAGCTTTGGGAAAGAAATGAAAACCTTTCATTGACCGGTTCTGTTTCTTCTTATTTATACCGGGCGGTGCATAACGAAAGCCTTAATTATATAAAACATCAGAAAGTAAGATCAAATCACCAGTTGAATGTTGCTTATAGTATGAAAAATGAAGTGGAACATCCTGCAAAAAAAATAATGGCCGGGGAACTGGAAAAGAAAATTCATTCGGCACTGAATGAATTGCCGGAGCAGTGCCGCACTATTTTTCAAATGAGTCGCTTTGATGAATTGAAGTACCGGGAAATTGCTGACAAGCTGGGCATATCAGTAAAAACAGTGGAGAGCCAGATGAGCAAAGCATTAAGATTGTTGCGGGTAAAATTGGTTGACTTCCTGATATTTATTTTATTATTTATTCATAATTAATACCACAAAGCTGGAACAAAATTTTTACCATATTGATGATGACCTGCTGGTGAAACACCTGTTGGGTGAAGCATCTCCGGAAGAAGAGCAAGCGGTGATCGAATGGATGAAGGAGAGTGAAACACACCAGGAGTATTATAACCAGTTTAAAAAGATCTGGGATCAGAGCAAAGCACTTGCGTCCGGATCAAGCGTTGATGTGAATGATGCATGGGTAAGATTTCAAAACAGGATTGCGGGACAACATGATCCTGCTAAAATTATAAAGCCCCGTTTTTCCTGGCTAAGGATAGCTGCATCTGTCATTTTGGTAGCGGGGCTTGGCATTACTTTATTTATGCTGTTTAATAAAAATGCTGCAGCAGAAGAAATGATTTCTCAAACCGGGCAAAATGTATTGGTAGATACGTTACCGGATGGTTCTGTAATTACACTCAATAAAAGATCAACTGTTACTTATCCTTCTAAATTCAAAGGCAACACAAGGGCTATCGCATTGAAAGGCGAAGCATTTTTTAATGTGGCGCCAGATAAGAAAAAACCATTTATCATTTCAGTTAATGATGTGCAGGTAACGGTAGTAGGAACATCTTTTAATATAAAAAATGAAAATGGGAATACAGAAGTTGTGGTGGAAACTGGAATTGTACGAGTGACAAGATCAGGTAAGACAGTTGAGTTAAATGCCGGCGAAAAAATAGTTATGTCTGCAAACGACAGCAGCGCTACCAAAGAAAAAGTGAGTGATAAGCTATACAATTATTATCGAAGTAAAGAATTTGTTTGTGACGATACCCCTTTGTGGAAACTAGTACAGGTTGTGAACGAAGCCTATAATGTCAAGATAATCATTGGCAGAAAGGAATTGAATGACAAGACACTGACAACTACTTTTTATAATGAGTCCCTTGAACAGGTATTAGAGGTTATACGCCTCACGTTTGATATAACAATTATCAAAAAGGAAGACGGACAGATCATTTTACAATAACCCAGATTTATAGTCAATGAAGCTTAGTACGGTTTTTAATTTTATCATTCTTTTTATTTTTATCAGTTCTGCAGCTTATGGTCAGGCCAATTTGCAGAAAAATATTTCGCTGGATGTAAACAGGCAGCGGCTGGATAATGTGCTTGAAATTTTGAGCAACAAAGGTGATTTCTATTTCTCTTATAATTCGAACATCGTTAAAAAAGACAGCCTCGTTAGTTTCAGGGCATCCAATAAAACAGTAAAAGAAATACTCACGCAATTGTTTAATAACACTTACGAGTTTAAAGAAAGTGGTAATTATATCATCATCCGTAAAGCGCCGATCAGGATGACACTGGTGACACAAAAGGGAGTAACAGAGGAAAAAATTTATTCAGTAAGCGGATTTGTATATGATGAACAATCAGGCGCCGCAATTAATGAAGCCAGTATTTATGAAAAAAAGATGCTTGCTTCTGCGCTGACAAACGAAGAAGGTTTTTTTAAGATAAAACTCAAAAGTAGCAAATCAAGCACAGCTGAATTGACTGTGAGTAAAGAGTTTTATGAAGACACTACAATAAAAATTCAACCACGTTTTGATCAACAACTTTCTATTACAATGATGCCGGTTGAAATTCCCGGAAGTAACGTGGTGATAAAACCGGAAGACTATGTGACGCCGGACACATTACAAGTAATACCAGATACAACGGTAGTGGCGCAACCACCTATTGCAACTGATTCTATTAAAGTGCAGCAAACAGGTGTAGGAAGATTTTTGCTTTCAGGTAAACAAAAAGTACAGAGCCTTAATTTAAAGAATTTCTTTACTACACGTCCTTTCCAGGTCTCTCTTGTTCCGGGTGTAAGCACTCATGGACAGTTGACTTCACAGGTCATCAATAATTTTTCATTGAATATATTCGGTGGTTACACTGCTGGAACAAATGGTTTTGAAATAGGTGGTCTGTTTAATATTGACCAAAAAGATGTAAAGTATTTTCAAGCCGCTGGTTTATTTAATTCAGTGGGTGGTGCAGTAACAGGTTTCCAGGCAGCCGGTATAAACAATCTTGTGCAAGATAATGTGTATGGTTTCCAGGCAGCCGGTATTAATAATTTTGTAACAGGAAAAATGCACGGTTTCCAGGCGGCCGGAATATATAATCATGTATCGGATAGTGTAAAAGGTTTCCAGGCAGCGGGTATTGGAAACTTTTCCAAGGAAAAAGTAAGTGGCGTGCAAATAGCAGGGGTTGCTAATATCAGCAATAGAGAAATGAACGGGGTGCAAATAGCAGGTGTTATTAATTATACAAAAAAATTAAAAGGGGTGCAGATAGGGCTTATTAATATCGCCGATACATCTGCAGGATATAGCATTGGTTTGATCAATATTATTATAAAGGGTTATCATAAACTCAGTTTTTCTGCCAATGAGATTGAAAATGTGAATGCAGCTTTTAAAACCGGGAATTCAAAACTGTACAGTATACTCAAGGCTGGTGTAAATCTAAGTGACAGCAACAAGGTTTATTCTTTTGGATACGGTCTTGGCAGTGAATTGTCATTAAATAAAAAGAAATCGTTATCCATTAATCCCGAGCTAAGCTGTCAGTATCTCTACCTCGGTTCATGGGATTATACCAATCTTTTAAACAGGTTCGATCTCAACTTCAATATCAAGCTTGGAAAATATGTTTCAATATATGGAGGTCCTTCTTATTCAGTTTATGTAACTGATCAGAACGTAGGTTTCAGCGGCTATCGTTTCCCTGTTCCTCCTTCATCTTACAACACCACAAAATTCAGCACTAAGGTAACGGGCTGGTTTGGATGGAATGCAGGAATTAATTTCTTCTAAAATAATGTTAACGCATAGGGGTAGATCTTTCTTTAGTTGTTATACTCATAAAGAATTATTTATAACCATTAAAGAAGAAGATGATGAGATTTGTTTTTGTTTTTGCCTTATCCTTATTTGTTATTAACACAAATGCTCAGTATTCACAACAATTTCGCGGCACGGTAACAGACCAGGTGCTGCAGCAGCCACTTGCCGGCGCAACTGTTACGATCAGCCCACTTGGTAGATCAGTTGTAACAGACGAAGCTGGCGTTTTTCGCTTTACAAATGTTCCTGTCGGTTCTTATCGTATCAGTATTTCCTATTCCGGATTTAAAGAAGGTGTATTGGAAAATATTGCAGTTAATTCCGGTAAAGCAACAGTGATTAATGTTTCACTGGAGGCAATGATCCATACGGAAGCTGCAGTAATTGTAAAAGCAGGCAGCAAAAAAAATAAACCGCTGAATGACATGAGTGCAGTAAGTGCAAGAGCATTTACCGTGGAAGAAACTCAAAAATATGCAGCTGCTGTTAATGATCCTTTGCGTATGGCTACAGCATTTGCAGGTGTATTTGCTGCAGATGATGGGAATAACAGTATTGTTATCCGTGGCAATTCTCCAACCGGTTTATTATGGCGCATGGAAGGAATGGATATTCCTAATCCAAATCATTTTGGTACGCCTGGTAACAGCGGCGGCGGCATTTCAATATTAAGTTCGCAATTACTTTCAAATTCAGATTTTGTTACGGCTGCTTTTGCTGCAGAGTATGGCAATGCATTAAGCGGTGTGTTTGATCTTAGATTGAGAAAAGGGAACAATGAAAAGAAAGAATATACGGTGCAGGCTGGTGTGCTTGGACTAAACGTTGCAATGGAAGGACCATTCTCTAAAAAATACAAAGGTTCTTATCTTATTAACTACCGCTATTCTACATTGGCATTGCTTTCTAAAATTGGTGTTTTGGACGACAATGGCGCTACTAATTTCCAGGATCTGTCTTATAATTTTTATTTTCCTACCAACAAGCTTGGCACATTTACATTTTTTGGTTTTGGTGGATTGAGCGATCAAAAATTTAATGCCGAAGAAGATTCATTAAAGTGGGAAACTAAAAGTGACAGATACTCTTATACATTTATATCCAATACCGGTATGACAGGTATAACGCATTCTATACTGGTGGGCAATAAACTAAATATCAAGTCAGGAATAGGAGTTTCAAGAACTAATGTAGGATATGATGAAAAATATACAGAAGATGATTATACATCAACTGGCAGCTACTTTGATAAGTATAAAACCGATAAATTAATTTTTAATTCAACGCTCAATTATAAATTCAGTAATCAATTGAATCTGCGTGCAGGTGTTATTGTTGATCTGATCAAATACAATTTTTACCGGCTTTCCAGTGAGCATGAAGGTGATCCATTAGAAGAGGATCTAAATACTTCCGGAAAAACATCTACGCAACAAGCATTTGCACAATGGCAGTACAAACCATCTAATAACATCACGCTGAATGCTGGCATGCATTATTTCCGCCTGGCTCATAACAACACTTCATCAGTTGAGCCGCGTTTTTCCGCTAAGTGGAATATTAATAACAAGAGCAGTGTTGCTGTGGGGTATGGACTCCATAGTCAAATGCAAACATTGAGTGTATATTTTGCAGAGCAAAAATTAGCTAACGGAACGGTTGTGATGCCCAACAAGAACCTGGATCTTACAAAATCGCATCATTATGTTTTTTCTTACAGTTACAGGTTAACCAAAAATTTACTTGCTAAAGCAGAATTATATTACCAGCAATTATTCAATGTGCCTGTCAGCATTTATGACAGCAGCAGCTTATCTACACTGAATATCCTGAATGATTATGTAGTCGAGCCAATGCAGAACAGCGGAAAAGGGAAAAACTATGGAGTGGAAATTTCATTGGAGCGTTACCTGAAAGATAACTTCTATCTCACGCTGAGTAATTCTTTCTATCAATCAAAGTACACTGCAAAAGACGGCGTAGAGAGAAATACTCGTTTCAATGGCAATTATCTTATTACGTTGATCGCCGGGAAAGATTTTATCAGTGATAGAAAATCAAAAATATTTGGGATTAACCTAAAGACGATTTATGCGGGTGGTCTTCGCACTACACCGATCGACTTTGACGCATCAGAACATCAGGGATATACTGTGTTTATAGAAAAAGATGCTTACAGTTTACAAAATGAAGCCTACTTCAGAGCTGATATCGGCATCAGCATGAAGTGGAACCGGAAAAATATTACCAGCACTTTGTCACTGGATATACAGAATGTTACCAACCGGTTAAATGTATTCGGTCAATGGTATGATAACGATAAAAATAAAATTGTTACTAGTTATCAAACAGGGATAATACCAATCCTGAATTATAAAATTGAATTTTAAAATTTATCAAAAACAGAAATAAAATAAAATGAAAAAACAATTCTTTATGTTAGCAGCGGTCGCCGCTTTACTTACATCTTCATCCTGCAAAAAAGTAGTGGGAGAGGGAGATTTACAAACAGAAACACGTAACATCACTGATTTCTCAGGCGTGTCAGCGAGTATTGGGGGAAAGATCTATTACAAAATTGATCCGGTTTATAAAGTTGAAATTATAGCACAACGGAACATACTCGATGTGATACAAGCCACTAAATCAAACGGGCACTTGTTACTAAAAGTGAAAGATGGGGTACGTATAAAATCAAATGAAGAAATAATAGTCAATATCAGTGCGCCAACTGCAGATTATCTTCATCTCAGCGGCACAGGAGATTTAGCAGTGATCGGGACTATAAATACTGTAAACCTGGATATTGCTATAAGCGGAACAGGAAACATCACAGTGCAGTCGGCAATAGTAACCGATAAAATAAACGCCGATATCAGTGGTTCTGGTGATATTAATGTGCAGACGGGTGTAGCGAAGAATGAAGATCTGAGAATTAGTGGCAATGGTAAATTAATAATGGACGGAGTAGTTGCTGAAAAAGCAACAACAAACATCAGTGGTTCTGGTGATATGCAGGTAAACTTATCACAGTCACTTGATGCAACCATTAGCGGAAGTGGTTCTGTTTATTACCGGGGACATCCGGTGATCAGCACCAAGGTTTCAGGTTCGGGAAGTGTGAGGCCGTTATAACTAAAATGATGCATTCGGTCTCAATAATTAATAAAATAAAGGCTGCCTGTTAATGGCAGCCTTTATTTTTAAACACTGTCATTATTTTTCTTCAATGCCTCTCTCACTTTCGGAGCGATCTTAGTTCCATAGATCTCTATTGATCTCATCATTAATTTATGTGAAGGTCCACCAACATCCATATGCGCTGAAAAACGAGTGAGGCCAAATAGTTCATGCATATGCAAAATTTTGTCAATGGATTCATTGGCATCTCCAATAATTAAATGCCCATTGCTGCCTCTGCCGGTCACGTATTGTTGTTGCTGATATGGAGGCCAGCCGCGACTGCGACCTACTCGATCCATCTGCGAAGAATAGATCGGGTAATACTCATCAGCAATTTGTTTACTGTCATCTCCAAAAAAAGCATGCATGTGTACGCCAACCTGGAATTTTTTCATATCATGACCATAATGATCGTACACTTTCTTATAATATTCAAACAGCGGCTTGAATTGTGTTGGGCTGCCTCCAATGATCGCAAAGATCACAGGTAATCCATGTTTACCTGCACGTAATACTGACTCCGGCGTGCCTCCAACAGCGATCCATATATTAAGATGATCATTAACTGCACGAGGTAATACCTGTTGTTTGTTTAGTGCAGCCCTGAATTTACCTTTCCATGTAATTGGGTTTTCTTTATTTATTTTCAATAGCAATTCCAGCTTTTCTTCAAACAAGGTATCATAATCATCAATGCTGTAACCAAACAAAGGGAATGATTCAATAAAGCTTCCACGGCCAGCCATTAACTCGGCCCTGCCATCTGAGATCAGGTCAATTGTAGCAAAACTTTGATAAAGCTTCACTGGATCTGATGAACTTAACACTGAAACTGCGCTACCTAGTTTGATATTTTTAGTAACCGTAGCTGCTGCAGCAATAATTATTTCAGGTGTTGATACGGCATAGTCGGGACGATGATGTTCGCCGATACCATAAAAATCAATACCCACCTCATCCATCAGTTTAATTTCTTCGATCAGTTCCTTAAGTCGTTGTCCTGCTGGTTGTGTTTCTCCATTCTTATTTATATGCAGGTCGCCAAACATGCCAATGCCTAATTCCATACTATAGATTTTGGAGCGAAGTTAAGTTGAAGCATTTTTTTATTTTGCACTATCTTTCTCACTAAATAAAAAATTGCTATGATAAAGATCGTCAACCCCCGCACTGTTCTTATTTCAGTTGTTATCCTGTTTATATCCTTGTTGGGTCAGTCGCAGGTAATACAAACCGGCACAAAAAACAGTTCTGTTGATTATGAAAGATTGGCGAAGATCGATGAATTGGTAAATGAGTATATCAGTAAAAACTGGTTGACAGGATCTGTTTCTATTGTGATAAAAGATAACCAGGTTGTACAATATAAAGGATATGGATATGCGGATGTAGCAACAAAAAAACCTATGAAGAATGATGCCATCTTCCGAATTATGTCTCAGACAAAAGCTATAACAAGTATTGGTGCCATGATCTTATATGAACAAGGTAAATTTTTACTTGATCAACCAATTTCAGATTTCATTCCTGAGTTTAAAAACCCTGTGGTGTTGGATAAATTCAATGATGCAGATACTACCTACACAACTGTTCCTGCAAAAAGCGAGATCACTTTTCGCCAGTTGTTCACGCATACTTCCGGTCTTGATTACACAGATATCGGAAGTTCAAAGGTTGCTGCTATCTATTCAAAGAATCATATCCCTTCAGGTCTTGGTTATTTTGATGCAGATCTTTTGGAAAGAATGAAAGCATTAGGCAAACTTCCTTTAAGTTTTCAGCCAGGTGAAAAATGGCAATACGGATTAAACAGTGATCTTCTTGGATGTCTAATAGAAGTGATCAGTGGAATGAACCTGGAAGATTTCTTAAGAAAAAATATTTTTGACCCATTGGGAATGAAAGACACTTATTTCAATGTGCCTTCTCCTAAAGCCAATCGTTTGGCAACAGTATATACGGAGGATGCGTCAAGTAAGATCATTCCATGGAGTCATGAATTTCGCAATATAGATCCTGATTATCCCATCATGAAGAAACGTTATTTTTCAGGAGGGGCCGGTCTTTCATCCACGGCATTTGATTATGCCATCTTTATGCAAATGCTATTAAATGGGGGTAAGTATAATGGTCATCAAATATTGGGAAAAAGAACAGTTGAAATGATAACCAGTGGTCAGCTAAAAGAGGGAATGCTCGGTGACGATAATATGGGATTAGGTTTTGGTATCACTTCAGAAAAAACAGCAGCTAAAGAGCCACGTAATGCAGGTTCATTTTCCTGGGGAGGATACTACGGCACTACTTACTGGGCCGATCCAAAATCAAAACTTGTTTGTCTTTTTATGACACAACAGAACCCCAATAGTCATGGTGATCTTGAAGCAAAGTTTGAAGCAATAGTTTATTCAAGTTTAAAATAAAAAGTTCCCTTTTAATTTTCTTTCAGAAAAGAAATGATTTTTTGGTTGACCAGTGCTGGTTTTTCCAGGTAAGGCAAATGACGGGCATCATCAACAGGAAAAAAGTCCACAGGTAATATTTTTCTGAGTGAATCGCTGTATTTAAATGAAACCGTTTCATCTTCTCTGCCCCATATTAATAAAATTTTTTTCTGAAGACCGCCGAGTACCTGGTAATTTGAAATAATGGAATCAGCCGAATAATTATTCCTGGTGGAGATCAATGCATGCCTGAATCCTTTGTATTGCATTTGAATTTTATATTTATCTGCCCAACCCGGAAATTGTTCCGGGTATTTAAAATCATCCAATTGTCCTGCTGCTTGTTTTTCATGATCAACCGCCATCTTATAGTTTGCGACTATCTCCCCCACATCTATTTTACCGAAAGCATAAACAGGGTCAACCAAAATTATTTTATCGATCAATTGCGGATAATGCGCAGCAAAATCGGATACCACGGCACCACCAAATGAAACTCCTGCTAAGTTTACCGGAGTTTGTAATTTGAGCGAAGTGACCAGGTCGTGTAGTTGAGTTCTGTATAAAACAGCATCATAAACAAGATTGGGGCGATCAGAAAATCCTCTGCCAAATTCATCATAACGAATTACATGAAATCCTGCTTTTATAAGACTATCATACGTTCCATCCCATATATAATAGGGAACGCTAAAACCATGAACGAGTATAATAACTTTACCGGAATCAACTCCACCAGACTCATAATGTGTAATGCCAGCTATTAGTTCTATAAATTGGCCACTGGTATTTTTTCTTGCAGATGCATTCATTGTTTTTGTTTCCTGGTTATTGATAAGAAACTTAACCCAGAAATAAATTCCGGCAAGTACAATGAGTACAAATAAAACAAGCAGTATTCGTTTGATGATTTTCATGAGTTCAAGATAATGAAAGACGACGACGATTACTTAATCTTTTGTTCGATCCAATCCTTTGTAATAGTGGTAAGCAGTTTTATAATATCCTGTTTGCCGGCTTTAAAACCATGATTGGCTCCTTCTATTTTTATAAGCTCGGCAAGAGGAAGTGATGAGGTTACCTTTTCTATCAATTTCCACGTGGCAAACTCATCTCTTGATCCTTGTAAAAACAGCATTGGTGATCTTACATCTTTTAAATGTTCAGCTCTTTCAATAGAAGGTTTACCAGGCGCATGTAAAGGAAAACCATAAAAAATAATTCCCTTTACATCGTCATTTGGATGCGCTGCAAGACATTGCGAGGTCATTCGTCCTCCAAAAGATTTTCCTGCAACAAAAAGCGGAAGCTTTGGAAATAATTTTTGTGTTTTTAAAATTGCTGCTTCAATTGTTTGATGAGCAACAATGGGAGTATCGGGTCTTCCTTTTTTATTTTCAGTAAATGGGAAATTGAAGCGCATTGTAGCAATGCCGGCTTCAGAAAGCGATTGAGATAATGTGACCATGAAAGAATGATGCATGCCTGCACCTGCGCCGTGAGCAATCGTCATAATGCATTTGCTTTTCTGCGGAACAAAACATTCAGCCGTTACAGAACCGATGGCAGGAGAAATTTTCAGCGACAGGGATTTAGTCTTCATTTTTTGAAATTTAATAATACCAATTTAAAATTTAACTTTTGAAATCTATTGACTTGCTTTATTTTTTTATTCTTTCCTTCCATCTTACTTTCACCGCATGCACCCGCATATTCAAACATTACTACGATGCATCGGGCTTGAAGAAAAAGAACAGGTACAGCGATTCAGTCTTGATCAGCAGCATACATTAAGATCATTAAAGGCGGAAGGACTTGCGCTGCATCCGATAATTGTCACAAGGAAAAACTTTGGTTACGCCGATTATCCTGAAATAAGTTTTAAGCTGAACTTTCCTCCTGAAGCGAATATGTTTAAAGATGGCGCTGCTATCGAATGTTTTATTGCAGGCGAAGAACCGGTGAAGGGTGTTTTAATAAGTTTGGATGGAAAGAATGGTGAGTTCCGCTTATTTGCTCCCGATTTTCCGGATTGGATTGAAGATGATGGAGTGGGTGTTAAACTCTCTCCCGATACCCGCACTACCAGCATCATGAAAAAAGTGTTGAATGAATTAGAAAACAATAAACCTTTATTCAAATTATTTGAACAGTTACATGATGATACAACAAAAACCCCTGGCAATCCTCTTTTAAAAAATACTTCACTTAGCTTTCGCAATCGTGAGTTAAATGAAAGCCAACAACAAGCTGTTGTTGCTATTACACAAAACGAACAAATAACTATTGTACATGGTCCGCCGGGAACGGGAAAGACCACCACGCTTATCGAAGCTATTATACAATTGATCAATAATGGTGAAAAGATATTGGTATCAGCGCCGAGTAATACAGCGGTAGATAATATAGCCAAAGGTTTACTTCAGCAAGGCGTGAAATTGTTAAGAGTAGGTAATGCAAGCAAGGCAGATGAAGCGATCTTCGCTCATACACCCGAAGGAAGGTTGGCAAACAGTAAACAGCAAAAAGAGATCAAGCAATTAAAACAAAGAGCTGAAGAGTTTCGAAAGATGGCGCTGAAATACAAACGCAGTTTTGGTAAAGCTGAAAGAGAGCAACGTCAGCTATTGTTCAAAGAGGTAAAAAATATAAGGCTTGAGATAAAAAAATTACAGGCTTACAATGAGGAAAAATTATTTGAAGAAGCCGATGTGGTCGCAGGGACACCAATAGGGATATACGATTCAGGAATTGATCATCATCATTTTCATACACTCGTTTTGGATGAAGCCGGACAATGTATTGAACCATTGGCATGGTGTATATTCCCGTTAGCTGAGAAGATCGTATTAGCCGGCGATCATTGGCAACTTCCGCCTACTGTATTAAGTTATGAAGCAGCAAAACTTGGATTTAATATTTCTATACTGGAAGTAGTTATTAAAACAGTTGATCCGGTTTTTTTACTCAACACACAATACAGGATGAAAGAAGTGATCGCAGGGTTCAGCAGCAATTATTTTTACAATAATGAGTTGTTGAGCCCGGCACATTTACAAAATACCGGAACGCATATAACTTTTATCGATACAGCTGGTTCTGGCAATCATGAAGAACGTGGCGCCGATGGCAGCAGCTTGCAAAACAAAGGTGAGTTGGCAATCGTTCAAAAATTATTCGAAACAGAATCACTTGATCCGTTAAAGACAGCATTCATTTCACCTTATGCCGGGCAAGTAGTTGCGGCCAAAGAACTTTTGCCAAAGCAACTTCGCATCAGTACTATTGACAGTTTCCAGGGACAGGAAAAAGAAAATATCATTTTATCGTTAGTGCGTAGCAATGATGATGGGGAGATTGGTTTTTTAAAAGACTATCGCCGTATGAATGTTGCCATCACCCGGGCAAAAGAACAGCTATTTGTTATTGGTGATAGTGCCACTATAGGAGCTGATGCTTTTTACAACGCATTTTTAACTTATATCGAAAAAAACGGAGTGTATCGAACTGTTTGGGAATTTGAACTATAAGTGTTTATTCATGTATGTTTTTCTTTCGTTTTCTTTTGCCGGCCATATGCATTTTTATCTGCACTCTTTGAGGTTGGAAAATCATTTCCCTTACCGGTATCATCATAACCAGCTCCAACTTTCCGTACCGACGAAGGTGAATGACTACCGGTATTAAAATCCTCGTCCTGTTTTGGCGAAAGAACTTTCATGTTCTTCGAATCCTTCTTGCGGCCTTTGCTTTCATCATTATTCTTCCGTTGGGTCATAAGATATTCTTTACTGCATTAAACATTTTGATCAATAAATTAAAAAATGACGGCGAGTCTTCTTTAACACACAAGTTTATTGAGTGAATTGTTAAGTTCATCTTTAGAAAAAGGTTTTTCAAAAAACATATCGGCTCCGTTTGCCAAAGCTACATCTCTTGCAGAGGCAAATCCGGAGATCATGATTATCTTGATGGCAGCGTACTTTTTCTTAATATAACTGATAAAATCAACGCCAAATCCATCTGGTAATTTATTGTCCAATATAATAACTGAAGGCTGCTCTTTCTGGAGATATTCATCGGCGGAAGAGAGATCCTTTACATAATCTAATTCAAAATCATTTTCATTAAGTATGATATTAAGCAATAAACCGATCTCACCTTCATCTTCGATCACAAGGACTTTTTTAGCGGTTTTTTTTGTGGGTGCAGTTACGTTTGACATAATGTTGTTTTTTGTATAAATGACTTGAGAATACAGGGAATAAAATCATTATACAAAATGCCTGCCTGATTTACAATATGCAAAATGCCTGTCTGATTTAAATCTTTTATGGGTAATTATTTCCCCAGGAGTCCTTATTATCTTAGAAAGATGACCACAGCACCAATTAATGTAAGTACAATAACTACTTTTCGATAGTGATCGTCTTTGATCCGTTTAACTATTTTTAATCCTATAAAAAAGCCAAGAGCCAATGCGGGAATTAGCAATAGGTCAGTTTGCAAACTGGTGGTCGTAATATTTTTCCAATAAAACACCTGGAATGGAAGTTTAAATAAATTAATGACCAGGAATAGCCAGGCTGATGTTCCAATGAAGTGATTTTTTGGCAATCGCATCGCCAGAAAATAAAGATTAGAAAAGGCACCAGCTAAATTTCCAAGCATAGTAGTGAAGCCCGCCATTACACCAGTGCTTGCGGCAAACAAGGGATGAGTAGGAACGTTTTCTGATTTGATGATCTCCATTAACACCATAATGATAACAGTGAGAATGATAATTATCGCCATTATTTTTCTGAAAACCACTTCATTCATATCCTTGCCTGCATAAACTCCGATCAAAATACCGGCTGCCATCCATGGTATAAGTTTCCAGAAATGTTTCCATTGTGCATGCCGGTGATAATAAAGTACGGCGCCAATATCTGCAACACACAATAATGGCAATACGATACCGGTGGATGCTTTGCCTCCGAATACTAATGCCATTAATGTTACATTAAGCATGTCAATACCACGAAGACCTGCTTTTGCAAGACCCAAAATAAATGCGCCTGTAAATACTAATATTAAATTGATAACCGACCAGGTTGAAAGTATCTCCATGTTTTTTTAAAGAATGGTCAAGATACATAATCGGATTTATCCGGGAATTATGGTAGCCAGATGTAAAAGCTTTAATTCTTGAGTATCTTAAATTCAACTCTTCGATTTAGCTGGCGGTTCTCCGGTGTATCATTATCAGCTACCGGTACTGTTTCACCATATCCATGTGATGTGATGCGATTGGAAGCAATACCTTTTGAAAGAATATATTCCATGACTGATCTTGCACGATTGTCACTTAATTTAAAATTGTAATCATCCGAACCATAGCTGTCCGTATGTGCACTCATTTCAATTTCAATAGCAGGATTTTCTTGTAATAATTTCACTACACGATCAAGTTCTACAAATGATTCTGATCTCAGGTCCCATTTATCAAAATCAAAAAACACATTGTTCAGTCTTACTACTTGTCCGATCTCGATAGGTACGAGATAAAGGTCCTTGTGTATTTCCCTATAACCAATTTTTACCAGCGAATCAAGATTCAGATTTTCTGATTGTGCAAAAAATTTATCAGCCGTTGCTCTTATCAAATAATTTTTATCATAGGGTAATACGATCTTAAAAGAACCATCTATTGCACTTGATACTCCGTTCCCTGCTTCTAAGCCATCAGGCAATGTTTCATATATCAGCGAAGCACATAATGGTTGTTTTGTTTTTGCATTGAAAACATTTCCTGTTACCATCACGATAGGCTTCGGCCTTTCTTTTTCCAGCAATTTCACTTTTACAATATCAGATTCGCCATATCCTCCTTCGCTGTTTGTCAAGTATGCATATTCACCACCGGCATCCAGTGTAAAAAATGCATCCCATTCAGGAGTATTGATAGGGCTACCAAGATTTACGGGGTCACTCCATTTTTGCCATGTCTTATCAAGACGCCTCGTCATCCATATATCATTATCACCGAGACCACCGGGGCGATCGCTGCTGAAGTAAAGAGTTTCACCATCTGATGCGAGGTAAGGAGTCATTTCATCATACTTTTCCATATTGATCTTTTTACCAAGAGATCTTGGTTCAGACCATGTTCCATCCGGAAGTAAAAAACATACATAAATATCATTAAAAGAACTTCCTTTCTCAGTTGACATATAAAGCAAAAGTGTTTTTCCATCATGCGCCATCGTTGCTCCTGAACGCAAGCCCCTGTCGTACTTTGTATAATTTCTTATTCTCAATGCTTCCGGCTTGCTCCAATAACCATCTTCCTGCAACCAGCACATACTTACACCATTGCCAGCATAATCACCATTAATAAAAGCGCCTCTTATTAATATTCTATTATTGTCAGGCGAGATCCAGAACACAGAGTTGTAATAAGTAGTATTAAGAGGATAGCCCAAGTGTACGGCTTCGCTCCATGTTCCGGTGCTGTCACGCATAGTAAACCAAATATCCTGTGAGTTACGAACAGAGTTAAAGTTTGTATTGTATGGATCGTTCTCCCGAATAAAAAATAATAAGTTACCATCTGCTGATATGGTCGGTCTTAATTCAGAAAGCGGGGTATTGATAAGGGCACCCATATTTTCCACTTTGACGATAGTAGCAGCTGTAATGATATTTTCTTTTTGTTGGACAAGGCGTGCAGTATCGCTATGAGTTGTATCAATAGAAAGTTGGGCTGATGAATGTTGAAAGCATAAAAACAGGATAAAGCAGTAAACGGCTTTTTTCATGGGATGGATTTGTGGGAGAAAAATAATAAAATAATACTGGTTGTAGTACTGTAAACTTACTTATGGTTTTCCCGATTCGGATCTCTCAATATGTTCTCTAGCTAAACTATTGCTATCGCTGTTATAGCGTCTCTTTTCACTTCTTTGTTATCAGCAGAGTTTTTTTCAGTAAATTTAGCAAGTGCCAAAACAATTTGCTTTTTTATTGCTTGCCTGCTTTTTTTTACACGATGTTAAATCCCAGGCAACACGTGACAGTGTATATTATGGAAGCACTGAAAAAATCATTGGGTTATATTATATAGCCCTGGGCGAGCAGGCTCCGATATATAATGGGAATGAATATATAGAATATGCTTTCACCCTTCAGGAAGGACATCCTTTTTTCAAATCTTCAGATTTTACGAATGGCGATATTTACTTTGACGGTATGTTGTTTCTTAAAGTACCGATGTTATATGATCTAATAAAAGGCCAGGTGGTTATCCGGGACTTCCATAACCAGTATAAAATTAATTTGCCTGCCAGTAAAATTCAGCAGTTCATTTTATCTGATCATGTTTTTGTTCGTATTGTACACAATGATTTTAATGAGATGAATACCGGATTTTATGAGCAGCTCTATAAGGGGAAAACCGGATTGTTTGCCAAACGGGGAAAAGAAATAATTGAAAAAAGAGGCTCTAATGCGATCGATAATGTAGTAAACAGTACAAATGCTTATTATGTAATGAAAAAAGATATTTATTACAAATTTAAAAATGAACGAAGCCTTCTAAAAATTTTAAGCGACAAGAAAAAAGAAATACAGCAATACTTGAAAAAAAATAGGGTAAGATATAAAGATGACCCCGAAAGAGCAATGATAATGGCTATTGAATACTATAATCGATTAATGGATTAATATGCGGTATTTCTATTTTATACTGATCTTTTTCTTTTCTTTTTTTTATTCTATTGCTCTGCAAGGGCAAACCAGGCCATTGATCACAGGAAATTTTAAAGAATTAAAACTAGGGCAATTTATTAGAGAGCTTGAATCGACGTCAGGATATCATTTCTATTATGATTCACTGCAGATCGACAGCATCCAGGTAAATCTTACGGTAAAGGATCAACCATTGGATAAAGTAATGGAAAAAGTTTTGACCAAAACAGGGTTTAATTTTAGCATCGATCAATATAATAATGTATTCCTGATCAGAGATATAATGATCAAAACTGAATTGCCGCCAGGTTTCTTTGGGGTAAAATCAACTGTTGACTCCATAATTAATCCCCTTACAGACCTCGAATTAGCCAGGGGGAGCAACGCTATTTCAGCTTCGCTTGAAAACAAACTATATGAGATAGGTACGAAAAGTAATAATATGACGGGTAATTCCACGCTGGCAGGTTATATACGTGATGATAAGACCAATGAACCATTACCCGGCGTATCAGTTTACCTGGAAGATAATCCTGCTATTAGTACAACTACAGACCAGTATGGTTATTTTTCACTCTCACTTTCAAAAGGCGTCCATATTTTAAACGTACAGAGCATAGGCAGGAGAGATGCACGCCGTCACATAGCGATTTATTCTGACGGCAAAATGGATATTCCTCTGCATGAGCAGATCATTTCATTAAGAGAAGTTGTGTTATCATCAAAGAAAACAAACAATGTACGCAGTGTTCAGTTGGGTGCCGAAAAATTAAGTATCGCTACTATCAAAAAAATCCCGACAGTTTTTGGGGAAGCTGATGTCTTACGTGCAATATTGGTTCTGCCTGGAGTAAAAACTGTTGGAGAAGCGAGTACAGGGTTTAATGTACGCGGTGGCGCTACAGATCAGAATCTTATCCTTTTTAATGGCGCTACTATTTATAATCCTTCACATTTTTTTGGATTTTTCTCTGCTTTTAATCCTGAAGTGATAAAAGATGTTCAGTTATTTAAAAGTAGCATCCCGGCAAAATATGGAGGACGTTTGTCCTCTGTACTTGACATCACATCAAGAGAGGGAAATAAAAAGAAATTTGCTGGTTCTGCGGGAATTGGTCCAGTAACAAGCCGATTGAATATTGAGGGTCCTCTCTCCAAAGATTCATCATCTTCTTTTGTACTGGGTGGTCGTGCAACGTATGCTAACTGGCTTCTTAATCTACTACCCAAGGATTATGAAAACAGCAAAGCTTCTTTCTATGATGTCTCCTTAGTCACAACTCATGAACTGAATAGAAAGAACAATCTTTATCTGACTGCTTATTTGAGTAAGGATAAATTTAATCTTAATAATGACACTACTTATCAATACAGCAACCAGAATCTCTCGCTGCAATGGAAGCATATATTCAATAACAAACTAAATAGTCTTGTTACAGGAGGTTATGATTTTTATAAATATAATATTAACAGCGATGCGAATAAGATCAATGCTTATGATCTTGAATTCAATGTTAGCCAGTTAAATGCTAAATCAGATTTTACTTATTATTTTAATGCCCGGCATACTATACAGTTCGGACTGAATGCAATTTATTATAAGCTTAACCCGGGATCTTATCGTCCCGTAGGGCCTGAATCAAAAGTAAAGGAGGATATAATACCTCCTGAGCAAGGACTTGAATCGGCAGTATATATTGGTGATAGTTATAAAATTTCCCCAGATCTTTCGATGGATTATGCATTTCGCTATTCCTTCTATCAATACCTGGGTCCTCAAACCGTCAGCTATTATGCAGACGGCCTGCCAAAAAGTGAATCAAGCAGAACAGGTACCAAAGAATTCGAAAAAGGCGGGATCAAAAATTACAGTGGTCCCGAATATCGGTTTGCCCTGCGATATGCGTTTACTCCAGATTTTTCAGTTAAGGCTGGATTTAATTCTTTAAGACAATATATACACATGTTATCAAACACGACAGCTATTGCCCCAACTGATATCTGGAAATTAAGTGATCCGAATATTCAGCCGCAGCAAGGCAACCAGGTTTCGCTTGGGTTATATAAAAATTTTAAATCAAATACTATCGAGACTTCAGTAGAAGTTTATTATAAAGAAATGAAGCATTACCTGGATTATAAAAGTGGTGCTGTCCTGGTATTGAATCATAATATTGAGACGGATGTCATCAACACAAAAGGGAAGGCTTATGGCATTGAATTGCTTTTAAAGAAAACAGCAGGTAAATTGAACGGGTGGATCGCCTATACTTATTCCCGCACATTATTGAAAATGGATGATTCCCTTGCAGGGGAAGTGATCAATAACGGTGAGTATTATCCAAGCAATTACGATAAGCCGCATGATATAAATATCGTTGGCAATTTAAAAATATCACATCGTTTCAGTGTCTCCTCCAATATAGTTTATAGTACAGGTAGACCAATGACACTTCCTGTTGGCAGGTATTATTATGCAGGATCCCAAAGGGTTTTGTATTCTGACAGGAATGCTGATCGTATCCCTTATACTTTTCGAATAGATCTCTCTATGAACATTGAAGGCAATCATAAGGTGCAACAGAAAACACATAATTCATGGACAATTGGTGTGTATAATCTGACAGGACGAAACAATCCATATTCAGTTTATTTCGTTTCTGAAAACGGACAGATAAAGGGCTATCAACTTTCAATATTTGGGAGCATTATTCCCTACGTAAACTTTAATATCAAATTTTGATGAAAACAAACTTTAAAATAATTATTTGTTGCGCAACACTGATAATGCTTCTTGTTTGTTGCAAGCAAGAATATATTCCACCGGCAAATGAAGAAAATGCGAATCTCCTTGTAGTGGAAGGTTTTTTGAATAGTGGACAAGGTCCCACGACTATTCGCTTATCCCGTTCGGTTGGTCTTACAGATACTACACAAAAGAAATTTGAACGTGGAGCAAAGGTAAATGTTGAAGGAGAGGATGGAAGCAGTTTTGCATTAGCTGGCAATAATAATGGTGAATACAGCATTTCGCAGTTGCCCCTGCTAAATAATATTAAATACCGGCTGCATATAAAAACAATTAATGGGAAAGAATATGCTTCTGATTTTGTTCCAATAAAAATCACTCCACCTATCGATAGCATTACCTGGCAAAGTGAAAGCGAGGGATTACGACTTTATGTAAATACACATGATCCGCAAAATGCCACGAAATATTATCAATGGGAATTTGAAGAGACCTGGGAATATCATTCTGCATATTATAGTACAGTGAAATACATTAGGGATAATACTAATAGGGTTACTGCTCTTGTATATAAGTATCCCGATCACCATGTTGACACGACAATTTATAAATGCTGGAAGACATTAAGTTCAACATCTATTATTATCGGATCTTCAGAAAATCTTACAACAGATATAATTTATTTACCATTTCATTTTATAGAACAGGGCTCAGAAAAACTAAGTGTATTATATAGTATTAACCTGAAACAATATGCGGCTAGTCATGAAAAATATTTATTTCTTCAAAAAATGAAAAAAAACACTGAACAAACAGGTTCGCTATTTGACGCACAACCTTCTCAACTGTCTGGTAATATACATTGCCTTACAGATCCTAATGAAGCTGTTATAGGATATGTTGAAATAACGCAGGAGCAAACTCAAAGGATATTTATTTTTAATAGCCAGCTGATTTATTGGCGTTACGATCCGGGCTGCGCTCAGTTTGAAATTGATAATCAGTTGGACAGTATTGCAAAATATGGAGCTGATTTTACTCCAACGGTTCCAACAGAATTTGATCTAACGTTTCCTTTTGGAATACGTAAGTTCAATGTAGCAAGTGATGTGAAATGTGTTGATTGTACGATTGGGCGCACAAATCAAAAACCTCCATTCTGGCCATAAATTTTTAAGACAAACTGATAATCATTACAAATGCAATCGACACTATACAAAAGACACTTTTTCGTTTTCATGATTTGTTTGTCATTTGCCTTGTCTGCATTTTGCCAGCATGATTTAAACGAAATACAATCTTCTTTTAATGAGTATAAAAATTACAGTTTAAGGGAGAAAATATTTACACATACAGACAAAGATCTTTATGTGGCCGGCGATATAGTTTGGTTTAAATTATATGTTGTAAATGCAGATGATAACAAACTTATTGACCTCAGTAAGTTGGCTTACGTCGAAATCCTGAACGCAGATCAGAAACCTATAGTGCAAACCAAGGTACAGCTCGATAAAGGAGTTGGAAATGGTTCATTGTATTTACCTGTTTCACTTAATTCTGGAGTCTACAAATTCAGAGCATACACCAACTGGATGAAAAATTTCGATGCAGCATATTTTTTTGAAAAGTCAATTACCATTATTAATACATTAAAAACGCTCAAGATCGAAGAACCCATATCGAATTTCTATGATGTGCAATTTTTCCCCGAAGGCGGGAATCTTGTGCAAACTATACAAAGCAGGGTCGCATTTAAGATCACAGATCGTACAGGTAAGGGAATAAATTGTAAAGGGTTTCTTGTCCGCAATAACAATGATACAATTACAGAATTTCAGCCATTAAAATTTGGGATTGGCAATTTTTCTTTTACTCCTGAAACAGGTAGCACTTATAAGGCAGTTATTAAGCTCGCTGATACAACTATTACGAAAGAATTACCAAAAGCTCTGGAGAATGGGTATGTTTTGAAGGTGAATGATGTAAATGGGTCTCAATTGAATGTTCATATAGCAACAAGTAATAAGTCAGATTTTGTTTATGTTTTTGTTCATACAAGACAAAACCCAGTTGTAGCGGGAAAAGTTTTTTTAAAAAATGGTGAAGCTGAACTTTTAATTGAAAAAAATAAATTAGGAGAAGGGATCTCCCATATTACAGTTTTTAATAGGGATATCCTTCCCGTATGTGAACGTCTAATTTTTATTCGACCGACTCAAAAAATCATTATTCAATCTAAAATAGATGAAGATCAGTATCCTTCTCGGAAACAAGTAAGAATAAACCTCAATTCAACAGATGAATCAGGAAAATTAATACCAATTGATCTATCGGTTGCAGTATATAGGTTAGATAGCCTAGAGGCATTTCAGGGCAGCATGATCGACAATTATTTCTGGCTTACATATGAATTAAAGGGAACAATTGAATCCCCAGAATATTATTTTTCCGAAATAGGTGCTGAAGCGGACCAGGCAATTGATAACCTTATGTTGACACATGGATGGCGAAGATTTCAGTGGCAAAATGTTCTCCAACGTACAAGATCCAACTATTCCTCAGTGCCGGAGTACAAAGGCCATATTATTAATGGCAGGGTTACAAATAAGACCTCAGGTATCCCTGTGTCAGGTGTGTTGACCTATCTTTCAGTCCCTGGTTCCCGTGTACAACTTTATAGTTCAAGAAGCGATTCAAACGGAGTTGTAAGGTTTTATACAAAAGATTTTTATGGGCCCAATGAAATTGTATTACAGACTCAAAGCGATGAAAATGCTGGATACAATGTGGAGATCATCAATCCATTTGCAGATAAATTTTCACAAGAAAGTTTACCTCCTTTTCATATTCAGGATAGTATGAAAAACCTGCTTACCGATTACAGTACCAGTATGCAGGTTCAAAATAATTTTAACGGAGGAAAATTAAAAGAATTCTACGCACCTATCATTGATAGTAGTGCTTTTTACGGTGTCCCTGATAAACAGTATAAGTTGGATGATTATACCCGGTTTTCTACTATGGAAGAAGTATTGCGTGAATATGTATATGAGGTGCTCGTTCGAAGGCAAAAAGAAAATTTTCATTTAATCATGGCAGACGGCGATAATAAAATATTTCTTGATGACCCTTTTACACTTATTAATGGAGTTCCTGTTCTTGATCCGAATAAAATAATGAAATATGACCCTTTGAAAGTCAAAGAAATTGATGTTGTAAAAAGTAGACATTTTTGGGGTCCTTTGATATTAAACGGAATTGTAAACCTTGTGACTTATGAGCCAGACCCCTCAATTATAACTGACCTGAACGCAGTGATTTTAGGATATGATGGTTTACAATATCAGCGGGAATTTTATTCGCCGGTTTATGAAAGCCAGGAGCAACTGTCCAGCCGCATGCCCGATTTCAGAAGCGTTTTATACTGGTCACCGAACATTCATACTGATTCTCAAGGAAAGACAGAAATAAATTTCTTTACTTCAGATATGAAAGGAAAATATATTGTGATTCTGCAGGGTATTGATGCCGACGGTCGGGTGGGTAAAAACATTGTTTCTTTTGAAGTAAAATAATTGACCAACATAATTCAAACTAAAAATATCGAACATAAAAAAAGAGACCGAAGTCGGTCTCTTTTTATTTTATCAATGATTATTTTAATAAGTTGCTTTTATTTCCACTCTGCGGTTTTTATTACGTCCTGCAGTAGTATTATTATCTCCTATCGGCATAGTTGAACCAACTCCGTCCACATCGATGCGGTCTGAACTGATTCCTTTGCTTACCAAATATGTTTTTACTGCATTTGCACGTCCTTCACTCAAATTATCTGCATTCTTTTCAACATTGTCTGTATTTCCTTCAATTTTGATTTTGAGCTCTGGATTATCTTTCATCACCTTTACTATTTTATTTAATGAGGCTGTTGCAGCTGCCGCTAGTTTTGCACTGTTTGAACTGAAATAAATGCTTTGTCCTGCAGCGGCGAGGGCTTTGCTTACTTCAGCAGACACTTGAGGTGTTTCTGGGCAACCAAAGTTTTTAGCTACACCTGGTACATCCGGACATTTATCTTCATCATCATTAATGCCATCTTTATCTCTATCGGCAACAGGGCAACCATTATTACTTGCAGGTCCTGCCTGGCTTGGACATTTATCTTCTTCATCATTGATACCATCGCCATCAGTGTCAGGAATAGGACATCCATTATATTTTGCAAGACCAGCTTGATTAGGACATTTATCTTCTTCATCGTTGATGCCATCTTTATCAGTATCAGGAATTGGGCATCCATTGTATTTTGCTGTGCCTTTCTCATTTATACATTTGTCTTGCTCATCATTAATTCCATCGCCATCAGTATCCGGGATTGGGCAACCATTATATCTCTCAAAGCCTACTTCGTTCGGACATTTATCATTCTTGTCGATCACGCCATCACCATCTGAATCAGCATCTACTTTTTTCCCAAACAATCTTAATTTTAATCCGGCTTGTATGTTTTGGTTTTTATATTTCATTTCATCACCATGAGTGCTGGAATTATCCATGTTGCTAATTCCAAAAACATAACGACCAAAAATTGTTACTCTACCATGAGGAAATATTTCAAATCCTCCGAAAGCAGAGAAACTTGTTTTTTTGAAATCATCTTCCTTAGCCAAATTATTTTTGTCTTCAAAAGAGGAGAACCAATCTAGTTGGGGTCCGGCTGTTATTGCGAACTTATCTCCGGTATGAAATTTTAATAACAATGGAACTGAAAGATACCTGACCTTGCCATCAGTTAGCAATACTCCTGTTGCTTTATTAGAATGATAACCATAAGAGCTATACATGAATTGCGGTTCAATTGAAAAGCCGGTGCTCACAGGGAAATTGACCCATGCTCCAGCTGACCAGCCACCCTCAAAATTATAATCAATATTTGAAGGGTTATCGCCTGTAACTCTAAACTGGCTAAAATTAGCCGCTCCTAGTAATCCACCGGAAGCGGTATAATGTTCCTTAACGATGTTCTGCGAATATATTGTAGCAAATGCGCAGCAAGACAGAACAAATAGAAATAGTTTCTTCATAAAGTAATTTTTAGATTAATTAATTGTTTCATTTTTTTAAATCATATGATCTCTCATACTCTTATAAAATTTTGTAAATTTTTTATTACTTGATGGTTTCCAAAATTTATACCAATACATGAATCTTATTTCAATGTTGCAATAATTGTTACAGTTTCATCACTAAATCATATGATTGGGCAAAAAAGTTCACTCATAAACACCTTCTTGTTGATGTGGATCATGACTAATGGTTAAACAACTTACATTTCATCGATCATTTAGTATTATTCAGTAAATAACTCTACATAACTATCATCTGCCTTCCTAAACTGCGATCATTAAGATGTTATTTCTTGTATTGAACACTCTGGCACGTTTTTAAAGCATATTGAATAAAAAACTGAATATCAGTTACCCGATAGAAATCATATATGAGAAAAATCATTTATTTTTTTGTTTTGTGCTTACTAATGCACCCAATTTTAGTAGTTGCACAAACTTCTGCAGCCAAAGTTTTAAAGGAAGAAGAGGGGAAATTTTTCCGCCAACTTGATCTAATTTCAATTGACACGACTTTTTTACATCAACTTTCCCGTTCAGTTAAATTAGAAGTAGATAGTATTTATACTTTTATTATCACTAATGATGCATTACCTGATGCAGAAAAAGAAAAAGCAATACTTAGCCTGGGGTATTTTATGAATGAACTTACTAAGAATATCACACGTCAAAAAGTTGAGATGTATGATGTTCATAGTGCAGTACAGTCGTATAAGAATATTTTAAAAGCATTACTTAATAATAGGTCGTTTGATGATGTTTTAGTTTCAGCTGGTCAAAGTCGCAGCCAGGTATTATCGGCAGCATTTAGCCAGTATAAAGAACATCCTTTGCTTGATGATATAGCGGTTTATAAACGTGTGGCTTCTTTACCTGAATATATTCTTAGTTTTTTAGAGAATAAACCCGGTTTTCGTTATGCTGATTCTTTATTGGTAATTGCAGCAGTTAATGATCCGTCTAAAATAGTTTTATATCTCAACCAGGGCAAACAACCTTTACAGGACAATATTCGTAATACAAAAAATATATACCTGCAAGAGATCATATCACTTGCAACAGACAGAAATGCATCGGAGTTATTGCCTTTTGTTACACTAATAGCAGAAAATAGAATTACAAAAGAAGAAATACTCGAAACGAGAAAGGATGTAGTTAAGTATTTTCACCTGTTGGTTAATACACGGATGGAGTTTGTTGGATCTAATGATGCATCTATGATTTTCCAAAAGTTGTTGCGCAAAGGTTTAAAGGAAAAATCTCTGTCATTTTATGTGAACCAGGTCAATGAACTGCATAGCGCCTCAGATGCTGTTCGTTTTGCTTCAATTAAAGGTCTTCGTCCCGAAGATATTTATTACATAATCACAAGTTGTGGTGATGAATTATATACTTCAAGTTATCTGGGTTTGTATAAAAGATTAATGGAGAATTTCAAAACACAGTCAGCCGATTCATTGTTCAATATCGTACAGTATGATAATTTTCGAATCTTCATGCGGTTGGCGGCTAACTATAATGTGCTGATAGATTTTTTAAATAAAATGCCACAGGAAAAAGCTTCTGAATTAATGAGCCGCTTTATTTCCGGAATTGAAACAGATACAAATTCAGGACTTGAAAAGGCAATGGATATCGCCGATTCATTTACAGGTCTTGATTCAGCCATTGCAATTAGCGATATGATCCAAAAAGAATTGCGATCAAATTTAAATCGCTGCAAATCGGGCCATTTATATTTCGGGGTAAGGCTTTACAACATTTTATTGCAAGTGTTTGACCTGGTCAAACAGAAAAACTCTTTTAATAAATTATGGACAACACTTGGTAATTATGAAATGCTTGAACGAAAGGCATTACAAAATAAGAAAGGAGAGATCATTCAACTGGTTTTATTTTATGGCGATGAGGATGGCGTTGCTTCATTTAATAATTTCCAAAAAACTTTTAGTGATACAAGCAAATGGAAAACTACCAAAAATGAAAATTGGATAAGTATTCGTTCTGCAACTGATCAGCCTATTATTATTTATGCAAATCGCCCATTAGATACAAAGGAAGAATTAGATCTAAAAGCCCAGGACTCGTTATTTTTTTTTTTGAAGCAGGAATCAATAGACCCGGTTGTGTTAGTTCATCGGGGCCATAGTTATCATCTCGATAATACATTGAAAAGGTTGACGCCTTCTATCAAACTTGCCATATTGGGCTCATGTGGTGGAGCTAACAGCTCCATAAGTATTGCAAGCATTAATCCCGATGCACAACTTATTGTTTCAAAGAAAACAGGATCGAAATCTATCAATGACCCGATCATTGATGTGATCAACGAGACTTTGCTCAATAACGAAGATCTTTCATGGCCATTAATATGGGATAAGTTATCCGTACGGTTTAATAACGATGAATTTACCCGGAACCTTTTTAATGAATATATCCCGCCCGGAAGAAACGTAAGTCTTTTTGTTCTTAAGCTTTTTAATTTTTACAACAGATCTGTTTAAACCTAACAGTTGGTCATTTTGGAAATGCCTTTCATTAAAGACCATCATAGGAGCAATAACTCCGTTTTTTATATCGGTAATGAATTTGAAGAGTATGCATCGCATAATTTTTTTTCCTCTTGATATTGGTCATTATTTCTGGAAATACAACAGTAATTCACAATTAACGAACATATGGCAGTAGGTATACAACTTTATGAGCTACTTCTCCAATAAAAACCTTAGCTTTACTCGTTACGGTTGATGAGCCAGGCAGTAATGCTTCTCTTATCTTTTTACTATCTCCCCACAACTGTGCGTATTTCTTAACTATCGATTTATGTAATTAATGCTACTCATGTGATTGCTATTTCTTAACCGGAATAGACCAATCAATTTTATAACAAAACGAAAAATTTAAAATGGCTTTTATAGATGAAGTTTTACAAACGCCTTCCTATGGATGGAAAGATGAAAAAGGCGAATTGATAAAACCCACACGTAAACAATTATTCAGCGAATTTTTATCACGCAGTAATATTTTTAAAAGTAAAAAGAACTGGATATCTTTTATAGGCTGGTTCATGATCGTTTGCATGATCCCTTTTGCTTACTTTTTTTTGGTTCATTATTTCTCATGGCAGTTACTCATAGTTTTTCTTTTGTATACCATGATCATCATGGGTACGCATGGCACTATTTGGCTTCATCGTTATTGCACACATAAATCTTTTACATTCCGGCATAAGATATGGCGTTTTCTTACGCAGAATCTTGTTATCAAAACTGTTCCCGAGGAGATGTATGTTGTATCACATCATGTGCATCATGTAAAAAGTGATGAGCCAGGCGATCCTTATAATGCCCGTGCTGGTTTTTTATATTGTTTTTTGGCAGAAGTAAATCATCAAAGTATTAATAAAAATCTTTCTGAAAAAGATTATGAACGTGCTGTCCATTTTATGAAACACACAGGTGTTCAAATAAATTCTTATGCGAATTATAAAAAGTGGGGTTCAATTGCTACGCCATGGTATACAATAGCACTTTGGTTGGGTAATTGGGCTTTTTGGTATACGATGTTTTATTTAATTGGAGGGCATGCTCTTGCTTGTACTTTTTTTACCGGTGCAATGTTTTGGATCACTTTTGTAAGAATATTTAATTACACCGGGCATGGTAAAGGCGAAGAAAAACATATAGATGGATTGGATTTTGACAGGAGCAACCTATCGATCAATCAATGGCGACCAGGTTATTTTGCAGGCGAATGGCATAACAATCATCATTTATATCCTGCGAGTGCTAGGGCCGGCTTTTTATCATGGCAACTGGATCTGCCGTGGATCTATATATATGTATTGTATAAATTAGGAGCGGTGAGTTCCTTTCATGATTCAAAGAAAGATTTCTTACAGAAACATAAACGCTAAGGGGGAATATTTTCTCGCTGTATATAGAACGCCTACATAGGCTTGATATCAAATTTTTCGCCAGTAGTATTCACACGCCAAAATTTACCATCGTCAATTAGCAAAGCTTCAGAACGGCCTTCTGCATGATGTACATCTACATTAAAAACTTTGCCATTATATAGCGATCTTATTTCATTTGCAATAATGGTATGTCCTGTTGTAATGTTACGAACATTATAGATGTCCAATGTGCTGTCTATTTGTTGCGGGTTTGCTCTTGGTGCTTTATAATAATTTCTGTACCAAAAAGGCCCAAAATCACTGTATATTAAATTAAGCCGGTCATCTTTATATCTATAAGTTGTATCGGTGTAAAAAGGCCTGGTTATTTCGTTAAGCTCCTTCAATGATATGTTCAGGTTATTCAAATAACCGGAAACGCCACCATGAGTAAAAAGGGTATTGCCAACACGTTCAATAACATTTTTAGTAGCTAGCCAACGGCCTATTTCCGAATTTTGCCCGAACAGTTGCATATACGGTTTGTTCATTAATTGCGCATGTTGTATGTAACGCTCCTGTACATAGTCAAGTTCATCACTCATGTTCATGATCTCATGATTGCCTAATATATAGTGTACATAACCCCCGGCAGCTTTTGCTTTTTCCTCTAAAGAATAAATAAGCCATAAAACTTCGGTAACCATTGTGCCCCTGTCCACAAAATCACCCACTAATACGAGATGGTCTTTTCCATAAGTCCAGTTGAAGTTTTCGTCAATTACTCCGTTGCCCTGCAATAGTTTTCTAAACGCTCCAAAATTGCCTTCGATATCAGACATCACGAGCATTTTTTTTATTCCTTTGTACTCTGATTTCTCTTCACTAAGTTTCTGTTTTAATTGTACGGTGAATGTTTTTCCTGGTACGTCAGTATTTACCTGTAGAGTAATGTTATTTTTCATGGTAGCGGGAGTGCCGTCTGTTTTTACCGTTTTCGCTCCGGAATTATCTTCGATATACTTTACAAAAACAGAATCGTTGACATATAATACATATGGCCCATCAACAATTGCTGGGTCGGGAGCCTGCTTTCTCACGTAATTTTTTTCTTCTGCATTTTGACCAATGCAAAATGCAAACAATGTGGCAAATAAGATGGCATTTGTTTTAATCATAACTTTTGGTTTTCTCCAAAACGGTGGACAATAATCAGACCTTTTTCGATCCCGAATGGTTGGGCAAAATAATAAATTAACACAATGTTTGTTGTAAAAAGGGCTGAACAATTTTCTACTCGACCACGAAAAACTCCCATTTTACAAATAAGATTTATATTTCAGTATAAATCATCATCATGCCAAAACAATTCCTGCTATTGGGCTTACTATTTATTGCATTTAATACTATCTCACAACCGGCAAAAGACACAACTGGTCTCAATAGTTATTTCAAGCCAGTAAAATGGAGATGTATCGGCCCATTTCGTGGTGGCCGGTCAAATTGTGCAACAGGCGTTGTCGGTAACCCAAATGTTTATTACCAGGGGACCACAGGTGGTGGTCTTTGGAAGACTGATGATATGGGTATTACCTGGCGCAATGTTTCAGATGGATTTTTTAAAACTGGTTCCGTTGGTGCCGTAGCTGTTGCTGAGAGTGACCCGAATATTGTTTATGTAGGCATGGGCGAACATGCGGTGCGAGGTGTGATGACAAGTGGAGGTGATGGGATTTATAAATCAACTGATGCGGGGAAAACATGGAAAAAAATTGGACTTGATCTTACGCAGCATATTGCTCGTATTGTTATTAACCCTAAAGATCCAAATATTGTTTATGTGGCTGCACAGGGGGCATTATACAGCAAATCAAAAGAACGAGGTATATATAGATCTGTTGATGGAGGCATCACCTGGAAAAATGTTTTATATGTAGATGAAAAAACCGGTTGTGCAGAAATATCAATGGATATGAATAATCCATCAATATTATATGCTGCTATGTGGGAACATGGTCGATTGCCATGGAAAGTCATTAGCGGTGGACCGGGAAGCGGGTTATATAAATCAACTGATGCCGGAGAGCATTGGGAAAAGATGAATGAAGGATTGCCCAAAGAAATGGGCAAGATGTCAATAGCAGTATGTCGTTCTAATTCCGAAAAAGTATATGCTTTGATCGAAAGCGATTTTGAAAAAGAAGCGGGTGGCTTGTATATGTCCGAGGACGCCGGCAAAAGCTGGAACCAGGTTTCAGATGATCATCATTTGATACAAAGGGCATGGTACTATATTGAATTGTTTCCCGATCCTTTAAATGAAAACACATTATATGTGATGAGTGCTTCTGCATTTCGCTCTATTGATGGAGGCAAAACATGGGAAGATATTTCTAATACTCATGGAGATTATCATAATCTCTGGATCAATCCAACGAGCTCCAATAATATGATCATTTCTGATGATGGAGGTTCGGCTATAACATTTAACCAGGGAAAAACATGGAGCAGTCAAAATAATCAGCCTACTGCCCAATTCTATCGAATCAATGTAGACAACCAGTTTCCTTATAATATTTATGGTGGACAACAGGACAATAGTTCAGTGAAGATAGCAAGCAGAGAACCGGGCGGTGGAGGTATTAACAATACTAGCTGGACTTATTCTGCCGGAGGAGAAAGTGCTTTTCTTGCATTTGATCCTGATGATCCGCAATTTGTTTTAGGAGGAAGTTACCAGGGCACTATTGAGGTTCTGAATACAAAAGCAAAAGCAAGTACAAATATTATGGCTGCGCCGATCCAGTATTTAACCCGTGATGCAAAAGACATGAAGTATCGTTATAACTGGAATGCGCCAATTATTTGGAGTAAACATGAGCCTGGTGTTTTTTATCATGGGTCACAATATTTATTGCGCACCGATGATATGGGAAAAACATGGAAAGAAGTTTCTCCAGACCTTACAAGAAATGAAAAAGAAAAACAGGGCAAGCCAGGTGTTCCTTATACGAATGAAGCAGTAGGCGCAGAAAATTATGGAACACTTGCATATGTCATAGAATCTCCGCATGAAAAAGGTGTGATATACACTGGGAGTGATGATGGGTATGTTTATTTAACAAAAGACAATGGTGCACATTGGGAAAATGTAACACCAGCAGGTTTACAGGAATGTTTAATAAATGCGATCGAAGTATCGCCATTTGATAAAGCGACGGCGTATATCGCAACAACAAGATATAAATTCAATGATCATACTCCCGGTCTATATAAAACAACTGACTATGGTAAAACATGGACTAAAATAAACACAGGGATCCCTAATAGTGCATTCACCAGGGTTGTTAGAGAAGATGTTACCAGGAGAGACCTGCTTTTTGCCGGCACCGAAACTGGTATTTATATTTCATGGAACGGAGGAAAAAATTGGGAGCCATTTCAATTGAATATGCCCGTTACTCCAATTACTGATCTTCGCATTCACCAGGGAAATTTGATCGCAGCTACATCCGGTAGATCATTTTGGATTCTGGATGATTTGAGTTTGGTCCGGCAATATAAAAAAGACACTACATTTTCAATCTTTGATCCTTCACCTGCCTATTTAATAAATGGAGGCAGCGAATTAGATCAAACTAATTTGGATTTTACTGGCCTGAATAGTTCACGAGGTGTCAACCCATCAAGTGGGGTAGTAATTTATTACCAGCTACCTGAATTAAAAAAAACAGACACATTGACAATGGAAATAAAGGATGCTTCAGGAAATGTTGTTCATGTTTATAGTTCAAAAAAAGATAGCACCTATAAAAAATATGACGGCGGCCCGCCTGCAGAGTCAGTATTATCAACAACAAAAGGATTAAATCGTTTTGTATGGAATATGCGTTATTCAACTATGCCCGGTGTGCCGGATGCATATATTGAAAGTAGTTATAGGGGGCACAAGGCTGTTCCGGGAAAATATACAGTTACCTTAAAAGCGGGCAAACAAAAAATTACAAAAGATGCGGTGATATTGGTAAATCCACTGTACCCCACTGATGCCGCCACTTACAAAGAGTACAACACCATTATGAGCAGTATGGAAAATGAATTAACAACAATGCATAAAATGATAAACAGTTTAAATGTAAAAAGAGAGCAGTTGGTGTCATTGCTTGCCTCATTATCTGATACAAAATATACTGCATTGAAAGCTGAAGGAGATTCATTAGTGAAAAAAATGAAGGCATGGGATGAGGATATGATACAACGAAAAACAAAAGTGTATGACGATGCTGATAATTTCCCGGCAAAGTTTACGGCCAACTATCTATTTCTTATTAATCAAACTGAGAGTGATATTCCAAGAGTGAACCAGCCTTCTTTGGACAGGATGAAAGAACTGAATGCAGAGTGGGCAACACTTAAAGGCAGGGGAGTTGATCTCCTGGAAAAAAGTATTCCCGCATTTAATAAAAAATTATGGGATGCAGGTGTAGGTGCCGTGTGGAAGAATTGAGCATTGCTCATTAACTAATACGTTGCAATAGAATACAATTGCATGGAACTCCCTCCTGCAAAATGGGTACTATATTTAAAAGGCCCATTCTGGGCTTAATAGCCTATCTTCACCATGTGATTTTAAGTTTTACTGCATTTAGTATTTGGTCAATTCAAATTTTTACTCTTCCCCTCAGTAACAGTTAGTCTCCTTTTTACTTTTTTCTGTAAACTTCTTCACAGGTATTATTTTATTTATTTTAAAATTTTTGATTTATGAACATGTACGTTTCGAATTTAAGTTTTCACACAACAGATGAAGACCTGAACAAATTATTTTCTCAATTTGGCTCAGTGTCATCTGCCAAAGTTATCAGCGACCGTGAAACTGGTCGTAGCCGCGGTTTCGGTTTTGTTGAAATGGATTCTGATGAAGATGCTAAAAAAGCGATCGCAGGTCTTAACAACAAAGAAGTTGAAGGCAGAGCAATGTCTGTTTCGGTTGCAAAACCAAAGAAGACTGATAATAAAAGATGGTAAGCGAAAAGAGGATCTGCATTCCATTTCGTTTTACAAATAGTCAACAATAGAATGGTCTGCGGATCTGCTCTTTGTTGATATGCCCGGAGCTTGCTTGTAAGCATTTAGGCCGGAAATAATTTTTATTGAGAACAATTTAATAATCTTGTTCTCAATTTTTTTTGCAAAAAATGAAAGCATCTACTATAAATGAATTAAAACAGGAGTTGGCAAACTCGCCTGCTCCTGCTCTTGTCGATCTTTGTCTTCGCCTGGCCCGGTTTAAAAAAGAGAACAAAGAATTACTGACATATTTACTTTTTGAAGCTCATGATACCCCCGCATATATAAAAGCTGTGAAGGAAGAAATGGCATTACAGTTTGCAGATATTAATAAAAGCAATGTTTATTTTGTAAAAAAGACATTGCGAAAAATTCTTCGTTCCGCTAAGAAATATATCCGGTACAGTGGTCTCGCGATCGTGGAGGTTGAACTGCTTATTTATTTCTGTGAATCGATGAAAGAGTTGAATGTTTCAATAGATAAAAACCCTGTTCTTCATAATATTTATCAAAACCAACTAAAGAACATAAACAAAGCGATGAAAGGGCTACATGAAGACCTGCAGTATGATTATTTGAGAGCTGTTAAAAATTTATAAAAACCTAATAAATACTCCTGTTAACTTTATTCGTAATGAGTTCCGAACAAGTAATTGATAGAACAAAAAAATGGATCATTGATGTAGTTATTGGTTGTAACTTCTGTCCATTTGCCGCTAATGTTGTAAAGCAGCAAACCATATTTTATAAGGCAGAGGAAAATACAGAGTTGGAAACTTGTCTTGCTTCCTTCGTTCTCGAAATGGAAAGATTGGATAATGATCCGACCATTGAAACCAGTTTTCTCATTTTCCCAAATGCATTTCAACAATTTGATGATTACCTTGACCTGGTTTCACTTGCGGAAGAACTTTTAAAAAGAAAGGGTTATGAAGGCGTTTACCAGGTTGCAAGTTTTCATCCATTATATCTTTTTGCCAATTCAGATGAGAATGATCCTGCCAATTATACAAACAGGTCGATCTATCCTATGCTTCAATTATTGCGGGAAGAAAGTATCGACAAAGCATTAGCAAATTATAAAGACCCCGGGAGTATACCGGTTCGTAATATTAATTTTGCAAAGGAAAAAGGGTTAGCTTATATGAAGATGTTACGGGATGCTTTGTAATTTTCGAATTGGTACTTGATTTTTGTGGACAATAAAATTATTCAATAATGGTTGTGATAGTTCCGAAAAGACGACGAAGAAAATCATTTGTCATTCTACTGCTTTTATTAATAATTGTTTGTCTCCTTGCTTATTACCAATTATTGTATAGATCAGAAAGAGTAGATAATGGTATTGCCAAACTTGAAATGATCTTTGACAAACACAAAGATATTGTGACCTCAGTTCGATTTAGCCCCGGAGACTCCTTGATAGTCACAAGTAGTGTAGACAGCACGATTAAGATCTGGAAAAGAGGATCAGGTGAAATTGTTAAAGAAATAAAACAACTTTCCGGCATTGCTTATATGGATCTAAGCAGTGATGGAAATTATGTTGTTACAGGCGACTATGATTCTACAGTGAGACTTTGGAGAATAACGGATGGCGTATTGTTAAAAGAATTTAAAGGACATAGTGGTACAGTTTGGACAGTAGCTTTCAGCAATGACGGCAAAAAAATTGCGAGTGGTGGCGATGATGGATTGGTTAATATTTGGGATGTTGAAACTGGCAGTCTTTTGCATAGGTTGGAAGGCCACAAACGTGTTGTTTGGTCAGTAAAATTTAATCCTGATGGAACAAAGCTTGCTTCAGCAAGTTTTGACTTTACTTTCAAACTATGGAATGTGGATGATGGCAAATTGGTTTGGGATAATAAGGAGCATAAAGAAACCGTAGTGGATATTGCGTTTAGTCATGATGGTAAAATTTTCGCAAGTACAAGCGACGATAAAACGGTCAAACTTTGGAATGTGGCAGAACAAAAGCTTATCAGGACAATGAAGGTTGCAGAACATGTGCAGGCGGTTGCATTCAGCCCAGATGATAAAAGATTGATGACGGGAGGAAGAGATAAACCTTTGATCGGTGAATTTCTGCAAGAAATATTCGGGGATTCAAAGTTTAATCCCGGCGTATCTGCAAGGCTTTGGGATGTTGAATCGGGTAGGCTTCTTCAAACTTTTACTACACATACAAATGATGTTATGGATGTAGCGTATAGCAATGATGGTAAACGAGTAGCAACTGCAAGTGCGGATAAGACGGTCGACTTGTGGAAACTAAATGAATAGGAAATACAGTAGCTGATTATTTTTCGGATATACCAGCAGTAAAAGACTATTTAAAATTATAAAATTGAAATTAAACCTTAAGCCTTCCCTCGATCCCTCCATCATTTTTTGGAGTTATTCCTATCGCACCCATTGCAAATTTTATTAAAGAGACCATTTTATTGTTTTTAGTATCCCAATAATAAGCATCCTCAGGTATTACTTTTATCAGGCTGATATTTGGATCGTCCTTTCCTTCTTTAAACCATGTTTTAGCCATTGGTGTCCATAGCTCCGCAATTTTTAAACGGTCATTTACAATTTTTGCTTTTCCAAAAACACTCAAATATTCATAATTATTGGTGTAAGAATAAAATAATTGAACCTGGTCATCATTTTCTATTTGCTTGTTCTTGTCACTATTCCGGTCACTCATAAACCAGATATTGCCTTCTTCATCTACTTCCTGTGTAGCCATTGGTCTGCCTGCAAGAGGTAAGTTTGCGAGGTCAGTTACGAACATGCAAATATTAGCATCCTTGGCTATCTCCCGAATTTTTTCAACAGCGTTATCTGCTGTAAGATTTTTTACTTCTCCCATAACAAATGTTTTTAAGAACTCAACAATTATTATTCCTGAATAGCTTAGCTTATAAATTAATTGGAGATGTAGAATATAAACAACATAATCAAACTACCTGTTTCGCCATTTTTAAATTAAATCCACAGTTGTTGAAGATTAAATGGGATTGATAGCAATTAAATTAAACAAATAATATTGGCCCTAATTTTCAGATGAAAAGATCGTTTTTGCTTTTGTGCGGTTTTGTTTCAGCAAAAAGGATTTTTAAGCAGTTATTGTAAAATTAGAATAGCTTTCCGTTCATGTAAACTCCTTGATTTGTTTCATTATTCATTATTACTTTACTCCTATAAATTATACGCCATGAAAAAACTGATCTTGACTTTAGTATTATTCTCTGTGGTAAAATTTTCACCTGCTCAGGAAAAAGAGAAAGTTGAAAGAGCTTGTATGAATTACATTGAAGGATTTTATGAAGGTGATTCTGTTAAACTTATTACCTCTTTAAAACCGTCCTTGCATAAGATCGGTTATTGGAAAAATAAAAACACCGGTGTTTATGATTTTGATGGACAGATGACCTATCGTGAAGCATTGGATTATGCAAAAAATGTTTTGGCAAAAAAGAATTTTGCAAAATCAGATTCGCCTAAAAAAGTTGAAGTGCTTGATATTGGAAATACAATTGCCTCTGCAAAAGTTACAGCCTGGTGGGGTATAGATTATGTCCTGCTTTCCAAACAAGGTGATAAATGGGTAATAGAACAAGTCCTTTGGGAAGGACCTCCGATCAAATGATCTTGTTCATTTGATCAATCTCATTCTGTATGCATTCATTGCAGTGATACCTAACTTTTTTATTAAGCGACTATTTACTATTACACCAACTGGTGCACCAACCACCGGTAAGAGTTGAGCCATTTTTGCAAGGTCAATATAGTCACGATATTCCTGTTGAAAATTTCTCCAGTCAAATTGGTTTATATCTTCAGGCAGGGAATTGCGTTTTGTTTCCCAATCTGTTATTTTGAGATAAACATTCTTTCTGTGTTCATCACTTGAAAATGTAAGCTCGAAAATATGAAGGATATAAACTCTTTCTTTATAATCATACACATTAAATCCATACAGGGAAGCAATATCAAATAACAGTTTAAGCTTTATACCGAGCAGAATAGGGAAATCAGCAAGGCCTAATAAAAAACCTCCTGCACCAGTAATACCGCCTTCAATTGCTGCTGTATTTCTATATGTTTCTATTTTTTTCCTTACCGCATCTTCACGATCTCTTAGGCTTACACCTGGTAAAACATGTGGGGCTGTATGTTTAGCGCCAAACAAAACACTACGTATCATTTGTTTTATGGTAACGGTAATAGCATTGTGTACCTTTTCAGGGATCCAGCTATTGATCCTTGTCTGGATTTTTTTTGAAAGGCTATTTAAAAGGGAAGGTCGCTTTAGCATTTTCTTTTGCCATGCTTTTAGTTCAACACTAATCGACTCATCGTAGGCATTCATGAGAAAATATTTAAGCAAAGATACTTGTTGTAAAGCCCTGATTTGAAATAAGTGAATGGGACGTTGTTGTGATCTATAGAGTTTGTAAATACTCCGATAATTTTTTCAGATCATCTTCTTTGGAAAGATCGATCTTATTTTCACTTATCCATTTATCAATTCTCTCATGTGCATCTCCGTATATTTTATATAACCCTTTTTTATTTGCACTGGAAAAATTATTGAAACGATCCCCAAAATAATAACTGATATGCTCAGTGAAAGTGAGTGTTTCCATAGCAACGAGGTCTTTCATATGCTGGCTACCCGTAAACTTGTTATAAGTTTCAATGGCTCCAAAACCGGGAACTCCCATTGCACCAAGTTTTTCCCTGTTTGTTATTTCAAGTAGTTTTTTCTTTGCTATCCTGACAGTGGGAGTGCCGCCGATCAATTCCAACCATCCTTCGTCAAAATAAAATGTATCTTTTTCTACCGCAATAAAGCGAATGTTTTTTTCCGCAGCTAATGAAAGTGTATCACCATTTTTAGGATCTATATATTGCATTTCGCCAAATACACTATTATAATTAAGTTTTACGTTGGCTGCAGTTCCATTCCTTAAAGCAACCTCGCCCATTCTAAATTCAGCGTATTTATAAATTTCAGTAATTGGAATTTCTTCAACGATTTTTTTGCCCGGACCTACAGAAAAAGATTTTCTGCTTTGAGCTGAAATTGAGATGCTGTATAAAAGAATAAAAATTAAAAATAACACTTTTTGCATGTTAGGAAGGTTGATTTGTAAGATACACTTTTTTTGAACTCTTAAATATATAAAAATAAAAGCCGATAATTATTTACCGGCTTTGTTAAATTAACAGTTCTCAGGTATTATAACGATCTGAATTTAAATTTTTGTCCACCGACAGAAGCCTCATACATTAATCCTCCCTTTGTTTGAGAGAATATCATTACTCCATTCTTGTATTTCATATTAGCAGCTGCACCTTTTGTTACTGCTACTGCGGAAGCTTGTCCCGAAAACTCTATTTTATTTTCTTTGAACCTGTTTAGATCGGCTTCGGTTTCAAAAAAAATGACCTCACGATAAGCTTGTCCGCCCCATTGAAAGCCAACGGATACTTGTTTCATACTTGCCATGCCAATCAAAGTTCCTTTATGATAAACGGCACCATTGCCGGCGGCACCACCAATTCCTATTGCACCCTTGCCCACATTAGGAAAAATAACATAGCCATAAGAATTATCAAATAAAGTATGCATCAATGCATCTGCTTTTATAAAATCTTGTTTGGCCACAGCAGCATCGGCAACAATTTTATGATCATCATTGTCTTTTTGCGCCTTTGTTGTGATGTTCATGAATAATGCTAACGTTAAAAATGAAATTGTTAGCGGAACTGATTTTAAGTTTTTCATATTAAGCGGGTTTAAAATTCAGGTAATAAATATATAATGCCGAAGTGTATAGCATTAAAAAATATGCCAGCATGCCTCCTGTGCAACTCTTTACAAAAAAATGATGAGTGTCTGGCACAGTTTTAAATACAATTACGGGAGCAAAGTAAATAAAGAGCATGAAATACTTATTCCTTGTAGTCATTAGTATCACGGCATTCAAATGTAGTCCAAAACTTTCCCCAGATTCAGGGTGGGGGCATCAGGAATGGGTAGTGGTGGAAATGAAAGGAGTGCCTGTTCAGCAAAGTGGAGGCCGCAGAGACGCACATATTACCTTTGATGTTGCTACCAAAAAGTTTTCGGGAAATGGGGGTTGTAACCAGGTCAATGGAAATTATAGTGTAGATAAAAAGATGATAAAATTTACTGAAGTGCTTAGTACAAAAATGAGTTGTAGTGACATTGAATTTGAAAATACTTTTCTTTCTACCTTAAGCAGTATCGATCATTATGAAGTGAGAGGGAATGATCTGGTATTAAAAAAGAATAAAGAAACACGTCTCGTTTTAAGACCAAGGTAAGAATTCCTGAATTTTATTGATAGATCCAAAGAACAATTGGCTTTTCCGACTTCCTGATCAATCGGGTGATATTGTCAAAAAATTTGTACGATACCATCACACAGCCAAGGCTATTACAAAGAACTCTTGGATAGATCTCTTCATCCGGAACACAATCATAGCCATGTATTACAACGGCTCTCTTATAGGCATTAGAATTACAATTATCCAGTCCATATAGCCGGAACGATTTTCCATATTTGCCTGTATAAAATTCTCCTACTTTAAATTTTCCAAGAGAGCTGCAACCGCTTTTAGACTCATTGGAAAATTTTGGGCGGGCAAGAAAAGTTTCGTTGCAGCTTCCATGAGAAACAAGTCCTGAATTAATGATCGTATTCTTTTTAAGATCGTAAATAAAAAAGCGATTGCGACCGCTCGGTAAACTCATATCTACCAAAAAACAATAGTCGGTCGACATATCATTTTGGATCGCATAGTTATTCACTTTTTTGGTCAGGATATTTATAATGGCAGTATTCTCAGACACTGCGGGTATTTCTTTTACTTCTTCCTTGTTGATTATAGAAATAGGAGTTTCAGCGTTCTTTTTTTCTATTATTACAGTTTTTATTTTAGGCTTTTTCTTTTTTGCCTTAACAATTCTTGTTTCTTTCTTGACAGCTAATGGCTTATTTTCAAAACTGCTTTTCTCCATATCAGAGCATGAGACAGCCAACATTGTTATGGCGGCAATCCTTAAAATAACTTTGGTTTTCACAGGGATCAGTTTACAAACAAGATAATAGAATGTTTAACAATTAAACAGGAAAGAATCCTTGTTAAACATGGCGGGAAAGATTCTTGAACATGACAATCAATAAGAGTATAAATACGATTTTACCGCATCCTGATTGTGAATGAAATTTTCTACCTTCATTAATGTAATTGAGGATATATGAAAAGATCATTAGCACTTTTAATTCCCCTTTTGATTTATATCACGGGTCATTCACAAACATTGAAGTTTGTAAATTTTTCAGGCGGCGCTGAATTTTCATCGCTTTCATATATCACTAACCAAAAGATCATCATAAAAGTTTCGCAGGATGGCAAAGTGCTTGAATGGGGAAATGAAATGGAGCCCGGTCGTTTTTATACAGAACCTGGGAAATTGCAACCCTATATGGGAAGGGTGGAATATTATGCAAAGCAATTTGATTCAATCCTTAATGGTAAAGTAAAAAACGTCGGTATCACTTCAATTACTTATTATGGATCGACAGATAATGCTGCGTTGATTGGAAAAGTAAAATCAATTGGGAATGTTTTTTTTAATTACTACCTCGACCTGGAAAATGAATCGGTAAGAGGAAAATTAAAAACGGCGGGCCTACAGGATTTTACTTATTTCTATTCTTATGAAAACGAAGCATACCGTGGTAAAATGAAATCTATTGGTAGAAACCAGATCACTTATTATTCAACATTTGATGATAAGGCGATCAGGGGAAAATTAAAAAGTATTGGACCGGCAACTTTTTCCTGGTACACTTCACTTGACCGTTACAGTGGTATAAAATCCGGCCGTCAATACCAAATGATAGAAGGGGTTACTTATATCATTTGGTAGCAAATCCGATCACACATCCTTCTTTGGCTTTTTTATTTGTTGTCCCTGGAAAGATCTTAAAGATTTTTGAACTTTTACGATCAACTTGTGTAATCTTTTTTCATGCTTCTCTAATATTTTTTTTGTTACTAAAGCAGTACTATCAAAATACCGGTTGGCTTCATGTAAATGAAAATTAAACTGACCAGCTTCTTCATCCAGTCTTTGTAACAGTTCCCATAAATTTTCCTTTTTCTTCATACGTCTAAAAAAAGAAACATCAAATTTCAAGCCGGGGCAATTTATTTTTTACTGATCCTGTAAAGATTGCCACCATCTGTAACTGCATAGAGCATGCCATTGAAGTAAGCAACATCTCTAAACCTTTCTTTTTTGTCTGCCAATAATCTTTCTTCGCCAACAATCTTATTATTTTCAATAACAAGCCGCACAATATGCATACTGCTGAGTCCGCCGATAAATAGATTATTTTTCCATTCGGGGATAGTATTGCCTTTGTAGAAAGTCATCCCACTTGGAGAAAGGACGGGATCCCAGTAATAAACAGGTTGTTCCATACCTTCTTTTTGCTGAATACCCTCCCCAACTTTTTCTAATGAATATTCAAGTCCATAAGTAATAGTTGGCCAACCATAATTTTTGCCAGCTCTTATGATATTTACTTCATCGCCACCTTTCGGGCCAAATTCAGCTTCCCAAACTTCTCCTGTAGCAGGATTGATATCGAGACTTTGTGCATTGCGAACTCCATAAGCAAATATTTCCGGCATTGCATCTTTTTGATTTATGAAGGGATTTCCCGGCGCAGGCTTACCATCTTTTGTTATTTTAAAAATTTTACCAAGACCCGAATTGAGCCACTGTGCTTGCTTTCTTCCCTCAAGTATTGATCGTTCACCTGTGCTTGCAAAAAGATTTCCGTCTTTATCAAACACAAGTCTTGAACCATAATGCATGCTGCTTTTTAATGGAGGAGTTGCACGGAAAATAACAACCGGGTTTTTAACTTTTGATTCTGCTTCGCTGAGCTCTCCTTTGGCAATCGCCATAAGATTTCCTACACCATTCTTTTCTGAGAAAGACCAATAGATCATTTTGTTTTTACTAAAGTTGGGATCCAATGCCACATCAAGCATACCTCCCTGGCCAGATGCATCAACTTCGGGAAAACCAGTGATCTTTTTTACTAAAGTTCCGTTCGCATTGAGGATCTGCATGGAACCCTTTCTTTCAGTTATTAGCAATCGTCCATCTGGTAAAGGAATCACGGCCCAGGGCAGTTCTAATTTTTCTGCGAGCTTATCTACCTTATAATCTGTTTTTGTTTTTACGCCTGCCACTCTTGTTTGTCCTGCCTTAGCTGGCTTATAATCTGTATTAGGTTTTTGAGTTTCTACCGGGGGATTTTGTGCTAAACATCCAACCGAACAGATAATAACTGCTGTAACGCTTAAAATTATTTTTACTTTCATAATTAAATTTTGATCTGGATTGTAAATTTAGCTATCCTGAACCAAAATAAAGGCCCATTCATAATTTAACTGCCCGTTATTATAAAAGTTATATTTGCTAAAAATCAATACCATGCTGCGCTTCCTGATTGCCTTATTCATTATATCTATTTACATACCGGTGATAGCACAAAATGATACTTTAAAACAGAAACCATTGCGTGTGGTTGTTGTCGGTCTTGTACATGACCATGTAGGTTGGATACTTGGATACCAAAAGAAAAATGATATTGAGGTTGTCGGAATTGCAGAACCAGATCATTCACTGGCAGAAAAATATTCAAAGCGATATGGATATAGCATGAGCATTGTTTATAATACCATGGAAGAAGCGATCGGAAAAACAAAACCAGAAGCGGTATTTGCGTTTAATAATATCTATGAACATTTAAAAGTTGTCGAGTATTGTGCACCTCGTGGTATTCATGTTATGGTTGAAAAACCATTAGCTGTAAGCAATGAGCATGTAACAAAGATGCTTGCACTGGCAAAAAAGTATAATATTTATTTGCTTACTAATTATGAAACTACATGGTATGGAACTAATGCAAAAGCTTACCAAGTGGTCAAAGAAGAAAAGTTGATCGGTGATATCCGCAAAATAGTTTTTCATACGGGCCATCGGGGGCCAGTTGAGATCGGTTGCAGCCCTGAATTCCTGCACTGGCTTACTGATCCTGTTTTAAATGGGGGCGGAGCCCTGACTGATTTCGGTTGTTACGGCGCTGATCTTGCAACATGGCTCATGAACGGAGAAACTCCGGTAACAGTGACGGCAGTTACTCAACAAATAAAACCTGATCTATATCCAAAAGTTGATGATGAAGCAACGATCATTCTTGCCTATAAAAAAGCACAAGTGATCATACAGGCATCATGGAACTGGCCTTTTGGTCGTAAGGACATGCAGGTATACGGAAAAACCGGTTTTGTTTTTTGTAAGGATGGAACAAATATGCAGATAAAAGAAGATGAGAAAAAGGAAGCTCTAACTCTCACTGCATCCGCTTTGAACGATGATCGCAATGATCCCTTTGTTTATTTTGCAAATGTGATCCGTGGTAATATTAAAATGAATAAGTACGATCTTTCTTCGGCTGAAACAAATGATATTGTAGTAAAGATCCTTGATGCTGCAAGACGATCTGCCAAAATCGGTAAGACAATAACCTGGAGTGAATATTATAAAAAGTAAACTAAAAAAAGTGGTCTATAGATTATTACTTTGCTTTTGCTTATTGACATCTGTTTCATCACAGGCGCAAAAAATTAAACCTTTCCCAGTAATTTTTGACAGTGATATGGGGCCCGACTATGATGATGTGGGCGCCATTGCTTTATTACATGCATTTGCAGACAGTGGTTATATTAAAATCCTTGCAACAGTTGCCAGCACAAAATATGAAGGGGTAGCTGCTGTATTTAATGTACTAAACACTTATTTCAGAAGACCAGGTTTATTAATTGGCGTTCCAGGATCGAAAGCTTTGGAATTAAAGGACAGTCAGCATTGGACAGATACACTTCTTTTGAATTATCCGCATAAAATAAAAAAGAATAATGAAGTATTAAGCGCAATAGAAGTTTACAGAAAGTCATTGGCTTCACAACCGGATGGATCAGTAACGATCATAACAGTAGGTTTTCTTACAAATCTTGCAGACTTACTTCAATCTGCTCCTGATAAATATTCAAAGCTTACTGGGAAAGAATTGGTGAGGAAGAAAGTAAAGCGATTGGTTTGTATGGCAGGTAGTTTCCCTGCAGGAAATGAATTCAATGTGAGAATGGATGCAGCAGCTTCCAAAATTGTTTTTGAAAATTGGGAAACCCCGATATTATTCTCCGGTGTAGAAATAGGAATGAAAATAAAGACGGGGCTACCATTGGTTAATGATCGATCCATCAAAAACAGCCCGGTAAAAGATGTATTTCGTATCAGTATTCCGATGAGTCCGCAGGATAGTGCCGGCAGAATGAGTTGGGATGAAACGGCTGTACTGATTGCTGTAAAAGGATACAAGCAATGGTGGAATATTCAAACGGGCAAAATAAAAGTAGCAGAAGACGGAAGCAATACATGGGAAAATGGGTCTTCACCTCATAGCTATCTTGTAGAATCGCAGTCACCAATTCTTATTAGTGACCGGATAAATAAACTTATAATGCATCAGCCGGGAAAAGTCAAAAAATAATACTTTTCATCTGCAGCATCTGATAAATTATACGTTGTAGAAGTACTTTGTTTTTCATTACCAGTTTTCTATCTTTCGTGCCTGCAATAAATATATATGAAAAATAATTTTATTTCTAAAGCACTTTCTTTTTTTCTTTTTTCAGTTATTTATATTGGGGCAAATGCACAGGATGCTAAACCCGATACTGTTAAAATCGGTATTTATATTACAAGCATACACGATATAGATTTTAAACAAAAGGAGTACAGCGTTAATTTCTGGATATGGTTAAAATATAAAAACAAGGAGTTTGATTTTTACAATAACCTTGAGATACCGCAGGCAAAGAATGTGACCAAGTCCTTTGTTACGATCGATAGCAGCAATAATATGATCAATATGCAAATGAAATTGCAATGTGTAATGAAAGACTCCTGGAGAATTAGCAACTTCCCCTTTGACAGGCAAAGCCTTCGGATCGCCTTCGAAAATTCCCAGTACGATTCAAAATCGATGGTTTTTGTTGCAGATACAGTTGGTCAGCATTATGATTCGCGGTTTACATTGCGGGGTTGGACAATTGATAGTTGTTTGCTGTCAACGGGAATTAAAATGTACGAAACCGGTTTCGGAGATGAAGAACTTGCTAAGCCGCATACAGAATACAGCTCATTCAGAATAAGACTGGTTGTTAGCCGGGAAGCTTCCGGGCTGTTTTGGAAGATGTTTTTAGGAATGTATCTAGCATTCCTTATATCCTATGTATGCTTTTATATTCATGCAGATGGAATGGATTCCCGTTTTGGCTTAACGGTGGGTGCATTATTCGCCGTCATTGGTAATAAATACATTATTGATTCTGCTTTACCGGAGTCGAGCTCATTTACATTGGTGGACCTGTTGCACGGTGTCACCCTGTTTTTTATTTTTACTACTATTGCGGCTAATGCATATTCATTAAATCTTATTAAAAAAAATAAAGCTGCAAAGGCGTATAAATTTGATGTGGCTGCATCAATGATAGTATTGATATTGTATATTATTTCGAATGTATGGTTTATATGGCAGGCAAGTGAAGGAAATTAAATTGCAATTGCAGATCAAATGAAACTGAAAACAATAGAGGAGTATATTTATTCTGCACCAGCGGAAGTGCAGGAAAAGTTGTGGGAGTTACATGAGTGCATCAGGGCGGCAGCTCCTGGTGCAAAGGAAGAATTGAAATGGCGTATGCCTGCGTATGCTTACCAAAAAATACTTGTTACATTCGCTGTATTCAAAAAACATATTGGTTTTTATCCCATGCCATCTGCTATAAAAGCGTTTGCCAGCGAACTTACAAGATATAAAACTGCTGAAGGTTCTGTTCAATTTCCGCTGGATAAGCCATTGCCTTTGACCCTGATCAAAAAGATCGTACGGTTTCGGGTTAAAGAATCCAAAGAAGGGACCATTAAATGGAAATCGTGAGGATTTCTAGTAAATATTCATGCAAAAAGATTATCAATTGCTTGTATAAATCACTAGTTTTGAAGCCTGAACGTTTTTAAACCTTCTCCCGGTATGGTTATTGAGAAGACTTTTATACTTGCCTTTTGATATCCAACCCAATATTCTTTTTAAAAGCCCGCTGTCATAATGTATTAAAGAACAAATTCTTTTATGAAGGGAGCTTTACTCTTTCTTATTTCATTTTTAATTGTGTGCAATTTGCACAGCCAGCAATACACAGCTAACGATTTTCTTTATGCATCTTCCCTTACATCTAAAAAACTTGAAAGCTATTTAAATAAGAAAAAATTTTTACCAGCTGGAAGCAGGTTTCAGAATGATATCGTGATAAATATTTATAATTTAAAACCTGTGAAGAGTAAAAAGAAAAAGGATACATTGATCATTACAAGAAGCATTGAAACATTTCATACAAAAAATATTTCCTCGTTTACTTATATCACTTCTTTAAAAAAAGAATATACAGAAAGCCTGAAAGAGTTAAATGATGATGGATTTTTCTGCGGTAATGAAAACGACACTACTGCTATCTTATTTCAAAAGAAAAATATTACGGTGGTGGCAAACATGATCATTGAAAAGGATGGTGATACTCTTTATTCATTAGCCATTAATCAGCAAGTTCTTCCATTGCCTGAAGATATCCAGTTTGCAGAGGACCTGCTAAAGTTTTATTCTCACGAATACCTTGTAAGTTTTTTTGGACAGAAAAACGTTATAAAAGACGTTTATTATTTTTCTGAAAAGGACGTGGCAAAATGTACTGTTTTATTTCCCAAGACCAGCAGGCAAGCAGTTTTTATTTGGGAAGACAATGTAAATCTTTGCAAGCCAGCTTACCTCATAATCGGCGGAAATATGAATGCTGGCACCATCACAAATTATGATGGGATCATAAGCGAGAATGTCTGGAATTCAAAAGACGGCATTTATTCCGGCATGAGTCTTAACAGCCTTATGAAACTTAATGGTAGTAGTTTTAAATTTTATGGAAAAAACTCTGACTCTCCTTATATGATCGTTCCGGAAAAAACAGGCACAATCAATTTTAAAACAAACCGGGTAGTATTGGGTTGTCTTAACCCCACTGGGTCACGGTTATTAAATAATGCCATGATTGGCGCAGATGAAATTCTCTCTGATAACCTCGGCTTATATGTTTATATGATGATGATTCTTCCGTCACCAGTTAGTAATAAATAATTTGCCTTGTTGGGAATGTTTTGCCCAAATTAAATACAGTTATGAAATTATTTGCCTGAACATTCTTCAATGTTTATACCCGGAGAGGGAAAAATAATTTTTATTGGATATAATTAACACATTTTGCGCAAATAAGAATTTGAAAAGATCGTAGGCACCATTCTTGTTTTTACCCTTATAGATAAATCAATTGTTTAACTTTTTTAAATTTCTTATCTATGAAAAAAATATTTTGTGCAGCAATTATCCTGGCGGCTGCTTATACAATAAACGCACAGGAAGTAGTAACTACAACAACGTATAAAACAACAGAGTTTAATAGTGCACAAGTGCCAGTTACTATTAAGACAAACTTCGAGACAAGTTATCCTACAGCAACTACCGTAACCTGGATGCCTATGACCAGTGATTGGTGGTATGCAACCTACAAAAACGAAAATAACAGGATCGTTCGTGTATATTATAATACACAGCCATGGTACATGATGAGGGGAGAAAGTTTTAAAGCTTCTTTGCCTGTGTTTAACACATATGTACCGGATGTAGTGGTTACAAATGCGATCAATACCTATGGAAATGATCTATATAGCATTACCCGAAGAGTATCCAATGGAAACGAAGAAGTGTATCATGTAACACTTATTAAAAATGGTGTTTCAGAAATAGCATTGATGAATGCACAGGGAGTTGTTTACACTAACTTAAAATAAAATACAGCTTTCACAATACTATTCATGTATTGAATGATACAAATAAAAGACCCGGGATTCCCGGGTTTTTTATTTTGATATAAAATCCAAAATGCTGGCTTGGTTTTGGTCGGCTTTTGAACAATAAAGTTTATTCATTAAAGTCATTTGCTATGTCTTTAAATATGCAGCTTATTTATCTTTTTGTGATCGCTATTCCTGTTGCCTGCATTTCATGGACGGTTACACATGAGGAGATATTTAAAGAGCCACGTAAGTTTTGCGAATTAAATAGCAGGAGAAATAAATTGTTCTTTGTAAGAAAGTTTTTCTACATGCTTACATGCGAATATTGTTTTAGTCATTATGTTACAGTGGTAGTGCTGGTGATCACTAAATTTTATTTATTGTACGCTGACTGGCGGGGCTACGTTATTGCAGGGTTTTCCATCGTGTGGATAGCGAATATGTACATGAGCTTGTTTTATCTTTTACGACAGGGCATCAAAAAGGAGAAAGTGATCATTGAAGAAATTGAAGAGAATAATAAGCAACAAAATTGAGTAAATTAGCCGATAACAAATAAGACTATGCAAATTTCTATAGGACAAAAAGCAACCCGAAGCATCACATTAACTGCCGATCATGTAAAGACCTTTGCCGCATTGAGCGGCGATTATAATCCACTTCATTTTGATGAATCCTTTGTGTCAAAAACAAAATTTAAAAGACTTGTTGTACAAGGCGGCTTAACTACAGGACTTCTTCATGCCTTAGTTGCAATGGATATGCCCGGGCCGGGTACGGTTTTTCTAAGCCAGAATTGGAAATTCACAGCCCCGGTTTTTATTGGCGATACAATTACAGCCGAAGCTGAGGTGATGAGTAAGCATGAAACAAAACCCGTTACTCAATTAAAAATAAAAATAACACGACAGGACAGTGAGACTGTTTTAGAGGGAGAGGCCTGGTGTTACACTTTTACTGCTGACAATTAAATTTTTCCTATCCGAATTTTCGAGGAAAAAGATTCCACATTCTCTACGGTTTATTTTTTTGAATTACCCAGTTTAGTATCCGGGCACGGTTTTGCTTGGTAAATATTATTCTATCATCCTTCAAATATTTTTTATGAAAACAATTCAAAAAAAGAACGATAAAACCACAAGCGACCTGCCCGAATCAAAACGTGACAAGGAGCTTTTAAAACCGGATGAAGCTACTCTCAATCTGCCGGAAGTGAAAGATATTCCCGGGCAGGAACATGTAAGGCCATTGCCTCCAGGTGAAATGGCTGACACAACTATTTCCTCAGCTGATGAAGAAGCAAATAAGTTGTTAGGTCCAGATGAAGATATTTTGGTGGACAAAGAATCTAATGTTAGCAATACAGAAAGAGATCTTCTGCAACGCAGCAGCGAATCAATGGCGACCTTAGACGATGAACAATTGAAAGCTTCGGCTCTTGATAACGCCGACGATGAAGGGGAAAAATTAAATGAGTCATCAGATATAAGCGGAAATGAACTGGATGTGCCGGGAAGTGAGGAGGATGATGCTGATGAAGAAATAGGTGAGGAGGACGAAGAAAATAATTCTTATAGTATTCGTGATCCTGAAGATGAATAAAGCTTATACCTTTTTTTCTGACTGATAATGACCGATCAGCATTTTAGCAGTGTCATACCCGCTTTGCAAGGCACTTTCCACTGTTCCCTGCGATTCACTTTTGCTTATTGCTTCACCTGCAAAATAGATCGTTTTGTTTACCGGCGATGATAATATTTCTTTTGCCTTTTCAGAATGTAGTGTATTATAACTGTAACCTCCTTTTATATAAGGTTGGTTTAGCCAATTAATGATCTTATAATTAGTAAGTTCTTCTTGGAGCATTGCAGGCGGAATGCGAAAGATAGATGATAGAGATAGTAACGCAGTTTGTAATAATGAAGAGTCTGGCTCAAATATTTTTTTTGTTGCGTTCGGCCCGCCTAGCCAGCCGGTGAGTAAATTACTTTCTGCGGGTAGTTGAGTCCACCAGGTTGGTATTTCCTCATCAGTTAATAAAAAACCAGTTTCATCATCAAACTCTTCCCAGAAATTTGTTTTGAATTCAAGCAGAAATTTTATCACGGTGCCAAACCCCAAACCTTGTATCGCAACTGCATGATCAGTTAATGCGGGTTTAAATTGAATTGTTCCGGATTGTAATACACCTGCAGAAACAGTAATGATCAGTTTATTTGCCTGGAATTTTTTGTTATCAGTAGTATGGACAGTTACATTCCCTTCTTCATGATCTATTTTATTTGCACAGGTATTAAAGTAAAATTCAGTATTTAGTTGGCGGCAAGAACTAACCATGTGATCTACAAGCTGGATATAGCCTCCTTTGATCCTGTATTGTGTTTTGTCTATTTCCTCCCATTCTTTTTTTACAGAAAGGATCGAAGCTTTTGAAATATCGGCAAGGTCAAAACCTTCTGAAAATCGTTGAACAGCCTGTCGGAGATGGATATATTCGGGACCGGAAAATTTTTCTTCTAAAAATTGAAGGATCGTAATATCTGCTTTTAAATTTCTGAGTTCTTGCATGAATTCGTCCCAATGATCATAATGCTCTTCGCTTTGCCATTGTCCTTGCCGAACTCCGATCATTTTTCCTTCTACAGTTTCGCAAGATAAACCGGCATCTTTTAGTAATTGAAAAGTAAGAGGTAGTTTTCCATGGATAAATTCTGCACCAGCCTCAGCATAATTTTCAAAGCCGTCTTTAATTGTAGAGATCCTTCCACCAGCAGTTTCGGCTGCTTCTAACATGCAAACATGATAACCTGCTTTTGCAAGCTCTCTCATTGCCAATAGCCCGGTGGCTCCAGCCCCAATGATGATGACATCATACTTCATTTGTAAAATTGGTTATAGCATTTTGCTTCTTACATAACCGAATTTACTTTTTTCCCGAAAGTTTGCTTATTAAAAATATGATCAATCCAATAACTGCAGCTACTGCCAATATTCCTACCCAAACTCCTGCTTTGAAAATATCACCCACTAATTGGCAACTTGTCAGCGACATGGAGATCATTACAAACAGAAAAACATAGAGAGAATTTTTCATAATAGTCATTTAGAAGTTTAAGATTTTTATTTACTGAATACGTTTTGATAATGCCAAATTGTGTACCACCATTAATTACCAATGGAAATCCTGAAAATTATCTAAAAGCAGCATTTTTTTCTACATATTTAATTATAACTCTCCTGTTGGAAATTTTATATGAAACTATTTTTTGGGTTTTAAAAATTACTAATGGGTAAAAATTTCGGCGAACTTTTTGTTTAATTCATGTGTAATATTTTTTATGAATTGGATTGATTTAATTCTCATTTTGATCGTACTATTAGCAATTATTGCAGGCTGGTACCGTGGTTTTATTTCCAGCATGCTTAGTTTGTTAGTATGGGCGGGCAGTTTTGTCCTCGCCTATTTATTTTATCCATATGTTGCCAGCTTTATTGATAAATTATTTGATGCAGGCCCGTGGTTATTGGCAATTTCTTTTATAGTGACGGCTATTGTTGCCGGTACAATCCTGAGCATTCTTGCAGGATATATATCACGAGCTGCACCAATACAAGCTCATCATAATATTATGAATAGATTTTTGGGAATTATTCCAGGAGCCATTATGGGATATTTATATGCAGTTATATTTTCTGCGATCATCCTTGCATTGCCGATACGGGATGGAATAACCGAAAAAGTTCGCACTAGCCAGTTAGGCGTTCAATTAGCAATGCAATCTGAATGGGCTAACAGGAAATTGGCTCCTGTATTTGATGAAGCCGTTCGTCAAACGATCAATAGCCTTACAGTTCAACCCGGCTCAGATGAAAAGATCAGTCTTACTTTTAAGATCGATAATGCAACAGTAAAACCAAATTATGAAACGGAAATGTTGCAAATGATAAATGCAGAAAGGCAAAAACATGGATTAAAGCTACTGGTGGCTGATCCTGAAATGCTGCCGGTGGCAAGAGCTCATTCACAAGATATGTTTGCAAAAGGATATTTTGCGCATGATGATCTTAATGGAAAAGATCCTTTCGATAGAATGAGAGCTGCGAATATTAATTTTGAAACTGCAGGAGAAAACCTGGCATTGGCACAAACAGTTGAAATAGCACATGTAAACCTGATGAACTCTCCGGGTCATAGAGCAAATATTCTTAATCCCTCTTTCGGTCGGGTGGGCATAGGTATATTGGATGGTGGATTTTATGGTCTAATGATCAGCCAGGAATTCAGAAATTAATTTTTACACCCGTATACAATTTTTAGTTACCTATCGTCCGGCACTTTTCTTTAAATTTTTTCTTTCTTTTCTGTTGTGAGTTCTATCATCACCTTTTATTAATTGTTCTTCCCCTTCACGGCTATCAATGTTGTTTTTGTTTTCAGGTCTGTGTTTGTTATTACTAAGTTTTATATTCTGCAATGGAGTTTGGCGTTTGCTATTTTAAAAACGAACACTCAAAATACATGCCTTTGAATGCCGGTTGTAACACATAATCATGGCGCCGTTTTTGAGCCAGAATTTTTAAATAGAAGAGCATGAGTCGTGATCAACTGGATACTTTATTCAAAGAATATGAAACCGCTTTCGATAAACTTGATGTGAAAACGATATCAGGTTACTGTGCTGATAGTTTTATTTCTGCTGGGCCAAAAGGTTCAATAACTCAGAGTCGGAAAGATTATGAAAAGAAAGCTGAGCAAGCAACTAAGTTTTACAAAAGCGTTGGCCGCAATTCAGCAAAAATAATTTCTAAAAGAGTAATGCCTATCTGCAATGATTATAGCATGGTGATAGTGCGTTGGGGTATAACCTTTGATAAAACGGGCACTAAAATAAGAGAATTTGATACAAGCTACATAATCCAGGAAACAGGGAGTGAGCCAAAGATCATTTTATTGATATCACATGAAGATGAAGAAGAGGTAATGAAAAAATTAGCCTTACAAAAGACATAGGAGATGCATCTTTGGACGACATAGCAAGAATTCGTGTTGCGACACAGACAAGGAGTGATAAAATAATTATGTGGAAAAAAATCAACTCTTTTTTTATTTGTCATTTTTTAGTTTAATGCTAAACAGGTTTTCCACATTTTTAATTTCTTTATAAACGTTTAAAATTATTTAATACCCATCCTTTGGTCTTTTAATTAACAGGAACGATTTTGGTACAATTGTTTCAGATTGCTCAAAAATCATCATCATGAATAAACTGCTTCTGCCATTGAAACTCAGCAACGTCACAGAAAACATGATCTCAATTCATGATTATCTGAAGAATTCCTATAACGAGAAAAAAGAATGGTTAGCTGAAAGCATTGCTTTTTTTAAAGACTTTTCACAAATGGAAGAAGAATTCCGGCAGGAACTTCTTAACAAAAATGAGTATTGTATTTGTCTTGAAGGGGAAATGGTTACCGAAAAAGATATTCTTACAAGGTCTATGGAAGAAAATTATTAAACACTTTTTTTACCTTATCCTATATTTAAAAAGCATCAGTTGATGCTTTTTTTTGTGCAAATATTGCCTGGAAATTTTAATAAGATGGAATAGTAATTGTCTTATTTGATGTAATGAGATCAAATTCTGGATTAAATGAAGAAGGGAAAAGAAAGCGCAGGATCAAAATAGTTCTTGTAAGTGTTTTGGTTTTTGTACTGGCCGTTGTTGGTTTTGGTTTTTTCTATTGGAATACAAATAAGAATAAGATCATTAAAACTGAATTAGAAAAAGCAATCGTAAAAAACAATAAGGGGTTTTACAAGATCAGTTATGATGATATGAAAATAGACGAGACGGCAGGATATCTTTCAGCCCGTAATATGAAAGTGCGTTTTGATTCGGCTCGTTATCAATCATCGGAACTGGAAAATAAAGTTCCGTCAATGGTTTTTAATATTGATATTCCTGAGATAAATGTTATAGGAGTTAGAACTACCAGGGCCTTGCTCGATAAAGAGATCGTCGGAAGAAAATTAGAAATTAAAAATCCAATAATCGACCTGCAATACACGTATAAAGGGAAGGACGCCACTCGTAATGTACCCACGCAAGAAATTTACCGGCAAATACTGGGAGATATGGATATGATACAGATCGATTCTGTTTTAATAACAGGTGCGCAGATACGAACAAGCAACAGGAATACAGGCAAGTTGATAATAGATGTAAAAGATGTTGACTTTTCTTTAAATGATGTAAAAGTTGATAGCGCTGCTTATATGGATAGAAGCCGCTTTTTATTTGCAAAAGGTGTAAAAGTAAAAGTAGCCAAGATTGCATGGCCTTCACCAAACAAACTATATGACTATATCGCTAAAAATATTTCATTGAACTCAACTGCCGGAACACTGTCAGTAAATCAAATATTTATTAGTCCAAGGTTAGGAGAAAATGCATTTGTAAATGCAATCCCAACGCAGGATGACCGCTTCAATTTTTCTTTTAATAATGTTGTTTTTTCCGGTGTTGATATGCAGAAATTGTCAAACGAGTATTTGAAAGCAGAAACAATGACAATAGGCAGGTCTGTTTTTAAAGTATACCGCGATCTTGCCCGGCCAAGGGATAAAAAAAATCGTGTCGGATATTATCCGCACCAGGTACTGGATGACGTGCCGTTGGTGTTTAATATTAAAAAAGTAAAAGTTAATAATTCATTTATTGAATATAAGGAGAGAAATCATATAACCCGGCAATCGGGGCTTGTTCAATTTTATAATGTGAATGCAACGATGACGAATTTTACAAATGACAAGCATGCTCCAAATAAAGTAATGAAGGCTTTTATCAGTTCAAATTTTTTAAATAGAACTCCGTCGAGATCAAACTGGACATTTTATCTTTTTGATCCTAAAGGTCGTTTTGATGTATCAGGAACTATGGGTGCCATCGATGGTAAGGATCTTAATGCACTTGCGGAACCAATGGGTCCTGCAAGTATTAAAGAAGGTCGTTTTAACGGGCTGACTTTTGATCTTCATGGAAATGATTATTCTATGAATGGAACTGTGAAACTACTTTATGATAATCTAAAAGTTGCTTTGCTGGAAAAAGATAAAGGAGCCACTGAAACAGACAAGAAATTTTTGACAAGCCTTTTGGCAAATTTTGTGATCAAAAATTCAAACCCAAAAGGAGATGATGAAGTGAGGGTGAAGCAAGTATACCTGGCGAGAAATACAAATCGTTCTCTTTTTTATTTATGTTGGAAAACGATCTTTAAAGGTATAAAGGAAACAGTTGGAGTAAAACAATCGGCTGAAGTTGCCACTAAGTAAGAAAGCTCAAACTTGTTTTTTCTTTTTCACACCGAAATTTTGTATCCACCAATGCATTCCTTTGAACAGATCATGTTTGCAGGCGCAATATGTCCATGCAGGGTCAAGTAAATTATAACGATGACCGTATCCGGGAATGCCACTGTCTACTAATAATTGAATAACTATATCGCGGGCCGTAACAATGTGCATGGAGTTGCCTGCTATATTTTCATTTCCAAAACTCATTTCCGGCGAAAAGAATGTGATACGATCCCATGGTTCCGAACCATCGCTTCCCGTATGCATCAGTTTCCAATCATGTTCACCCTGGTCTATTGCATGTTTTGTTGCGGCATTATAAATACCACTGTCGGGCTTCAGGATAGAGAGTGGTTTTAATTTCTTAAGATCATTTATAAGTGTTGTTAATGCTTTTACTTTTTCCTCATTTATATAATGCCAGGTAGTATCCGTGGTCTCCACAGTTTTTCCATTTTTTATCGTGCTTGAAAAAGTCACGCTGTAATTTGTATCTCCTTTCCCATATTTTTTCAAACTACCTGTTGCTTCATTTAGCATGGGCTGCAGATATTGAATGTATGACTTCGGGTTATGCCGCACCCTATTGATCTCGTAGATCATCTCTCTTTCGATCTCCGTCATGTATAAGCATTTCTTTGCTGTATTTAAAGAATCAATGACCTGGGATTTAGCAAGGGTTGAAAATAAAAGGAGAGTGGCTAAATAAAATATACGCATGAAATGGTGGTTTGTCCCTTAACGACAAACGAGGATAAAAATTTTAATTTTACATGCCGCAAAATAGATTTGATATGACTTTAACAAGTTGGTTAGAAAAGCCTGTTCAAAGTATAGCTAAAGTCATGATTTCCTACCAATAAATTACCTTTTGCATCAGTAAAGATCAAAACACCTTCATCAAGTTTTAAAAGATAAGTAGGAGTAGTTTCCTTATCAGGTGTCAATTCATAAATGATCCTACCATCTTTGCCTGCAATGATTTTCCATGTTCCTTTTTTGCCTGGATATTCCAATGGGAGCATATTGCTCCGGTTCAAAAGATAGGTTGTTGGTTCATTCTTATTCGCATAAAAAACGATATGCCATTTCATTTTAATACAGCTCTGGCTTGAACGATTAATAGAAAAATCTCCACAAAGTGTTCTTCCCTGGAATACAATGGAATCTTTTAAGAAACTTTGTTTTGCGGTTAAATTAATTTGATTCGTTGCCGTTGGCGCCATATTATTTAAAACATAACTCCACCCGCCACCACCGATCAAAAGAGTATTGTCATTGTTGAGTATATGCAGCAGGTTGGTATTTAATTCCGCAAGTTTCAATAAATGATTCCTATTTTCCAAAATATAATTGTTGTTTTCTCTTTTTACGATCCCGTTTAAAGCAACTTTTTTTTCATCATAAAAACCATTGGTATTTGGTTTGCTAATGCCGTAGTTGCATTCCAAAGAATATTTTTTATCGGTAAGAGTTAATTTCCAACGAATAAAATCAATTGAGTCAGTTTGAGAAATACCGAGAAATGTTCTTACTAAGGGATCTGCTGGTGTGCTTGCTGTATAATTTGCTTCTTTTGAACTTGCACAAGAGACTAATAATATAATTGATAGAAATGTAGCGATGAATTTCATATTGCTTAATTTCTGTAAATCTCACGTATATAACGGAGGTTTAAAACAAAGCTACACCACTGGTTTATTTTTCTTGATGATAGGATTTCTAAAATTTGATCATTGTGTACCCTTTAAGCTGGTAAGTGGTGATGGCTGTGAGTCCTGAACTGGCAACTTTAGTTCCCGCCACTAATTTCTTAGGATCAATATTCCTTTTTTGCATTGTTTGGCCGCATACATAAAACTCAACGCCTGCATCCATCAGTTCTTTTAATATTTGCAGGTTGGGGTTATCGCATTTGAACTTTTCTTTATACATGTCGTTGCCAAAAACGGCATAAGTAGCCATTTTACGCAGCACAACCACCATTTGAATATTCTCTTTTGGTACACCTTCCGCTGCATGAAGATTAACCAATGTCGCTAATGCTTCGATATATTCATTTAATGAGTCAGGTTTCGAACCATTCTCGTTAAGTTCTACGATGATCTTATATTTTATTGATGGATCAGGTTTATGATCAGCTTCAGGTAGTTGAAAAACCGTTCCATACGATTTTATTACCGGGTTTACTTTTGTTTGTGCATTTAATAGGCTGAAGAAAGAAATGGAAAACATTAGCAGGCTTAACTTTTTCATGCTTAACTTTTTTTGAAAAGAAAATTATGAATTAGTATAAACAATGGCGCTGCCGTTTATAATAATTCCGGTGCAATATTATGACCGGTATTTATTGTGTAAGCTTTATCAATCCAATATCTGTTATTTGCCCATCGGTTACAAGAATGCTTTCTCTTTCGGCATTTTTATAAGGAAGTACAGCTTCTACTACCAATTTCCAGCTTCCTGGTTTTACATCCATTATAAAGCTACCCGGCGCAGGAATAATTGAGACAGTATCCTTGCCGCTTACAGCCCAAATTCTTCTAGCTCCTTCGGGTGGATCTATCGTTCCCTGGATACCTGAACGGTCTATAGAACCAAAACTTGATATCAAAACAATCGATATTATAACGCCAATAAAATTTTTCATGACGGATTTTTTTAAAATAAACAAAAATTGAACTACACGATCTCCTATTAAACCATAAAAACAACTACCATGCCATTGGCGTCTTAAAATACGAGGGTATTTGTATGGATCCGGTGTTTTACTGGCCTGGAGTTTGTTCCTTTTTATTAAACATTTTATTTATGGATCCGAAGCAGCGTTTAGCTTTAATGGATAAGATCATTCGTGAGCTGGATGATCTCAAAAACTCTCAAACCTCAGTTTTAAAAAAGATCGCACAAATAGAAGCTGATAATATTAATCTTGAAGCTGGCATACTCAGCGATGGCTTGCCTGATCTGCATGAAGAAGTAGATCATGGCTTGCAAAAAGTTTCAGAGTTACATGAACAGTTCACAGAATTCAGAAACAAATATGAAACGGATAATCAAAAGTTCCTTACCGAACCTTCATAATATTTAAAGCATCCCTATGCTTAATATTAACCAAGGGTCAAACTTGTGGGAGATTGTCGGAAATACCCCATTAAACAGTCGCTTTTCCACCCCTCTATTCAATTTTTTTCATCTCATCTTTATACCAGTAATTAATTATAGATAAAAATATTTTTTATGAAAAAGATATTTCTTTCAACAGCTGGTAAGGCGACCACTCTGATCATGATTTTTGGTTGCCTTGTGATAAATAGTTTTAGCCAGGTAAAGACCGGCTATGCACCGGTAAATGGGTTGAAGATGTATTATGAAATTCATGGAACAGGACAACCGCTTGTTTTGCTGCATGGAGCATTTAATACTATCAATATGGCTTTTGGACAATTGATCCCTGAGCTATCAAAAAAAAGACAAGTGATCGCAGTAGAGTTACAAGGTCATGGTCGTACTGCAGATATCGATCGCCCATTTTCATTTGAAAACATGGCCGATGATATTGATGCATTATTAAAATATCTGAAGATCGACAGCGCAGATGTTTTGGGTTATAGTATGGGAGGCGGTGTTGCATGGCAATTAGCTATACGCCATCCGCAGGTGGTAAGAAAATTAATTATTGCTTCCTCAGTATATAAATATGAAGGCTGGAGTCAGCAAACCAGGTCTATTTTACCAATGCTAACTCCACAAATGTTTGAAGGCACTCCTATAAAAACTGCGTATGATAGCCTGGCCCCTGATCCAACACACTGGACAGAGTTTATAAGTAAGATGAAAAAATTTATAACTACTCCTTATGATTTTACCGCCGCGAAGATCAGGGGTATCAAATCACCTACTTTAATTATCGCTGGGGATGGCGACGGCGTAACAACTGAACATGCAGTTGAAATGTACAGGCTTCGGGGTGGTGATTACATGGTCGATTTTGGTCCTGTACATAAAGCGCAGCTCGCAATTTTTCCCGGCACATCGCATATAAGTGCAATGATGCAAACAGATTGGCTGGTGTCAATGATCACTCCATTTCTTGATACTCCTATGAAATAAAAAAGACAATAAACATTTTTTTCAACTTTAAAACACGATTTATGGAAAAGATCAATTTCTCCATTGATATCAATGCACCCAAAGAAAAAGTATGGAATGTATTGTGGAATGATGAGTCATATAGAAAATGGACAAGTCCATTCGCCGAAGGATGTTATGCGAAAACTGATAACTGGAAAGAGGGTAGTAAAGTGTTATTTCTTGGGCCAGATGGCGGAGGAGGTATGGTTAGCAAAGTCGCTTCAAATAAGAAAAATGAATTCATGTCGTTCGAACATCTTGGTGTGGTAAAAGATGGGATAGAAGATACTGAAAGCGATAGTGCAAAGGGCTGGGCAGGCGCCAGGGAAAATTATAGATTAACCGATAATAATGGCAAAACAAAACTGGCGATTGATATGGATAGTACCGATGAATTCAAAGATTATTTTTTGAAAACATGGCCGGTGGCCTTAGAAAAAGTAAAAGAACTTTCTGAAAAAAATTAATCGCTTAAAACCTTTAAACATGCAAAAGATAACTCCATTTCTTTGGTTCGATGGAAAAGCGGAAGAAGCAATTAAACTTTATACTTCTGTTTTTAAAAATTCAAAGATCAAAAAAATTAATTATTGGGGTAAAGGCAGCCCATTTCCCGAAAACCAGGTAATGACCGGCGAATTTGAATTGGATGGGCAAATGTTCTATGCATTTGATGCAGGTCCTCAATTTAAATTTACCGAGGCTATATCTTTTTATGTTAATTGCGAAACACAGGAAGAGATAGATCATTTTTGGAATAAACTCACAGCAGATGGAGGACAGGAAAGTATGTGTGGCTGGTTAAAGGACAAATTTGGGGTATCTTGGCAGATCGTTCCCCCGATATTGCCAAAAATGCTGAATGATAAAGACAAAGCAAAAGCCGGAAGAGCGATGCAGGCAATGATGGGAATGAAGAAAATAATCATCGCTGACCTGGAAAAAGCGTATAACGGATAATACACATGGCTAAGTCAATCAAAGCAAAAAAAACTGTAATAGCAAAGCCCGTCGAAGCAAAGACGGGCAATTCTATTTTAAAGAAAGAGTTAACTGCGAAGAATTTTATTGCACAGTTAAAAACTCATCAATCAGATGATGAATTAAAAAAGATCCAGCGATATTTTAAATCAAGAGAAGGTGATTATGGTCACGGCGATAAATTTATGGGTGTGAAAATGGGAACCCTGTTTGCATTAGCAAAAGAATTTGGTGAAATGCCTATTGGGGAAATTGAAAAATTACTTGAGAGCCCGATACATGAAGCAAGGGCCGGTGCGGTAAGTATCATGGACAAGGCCTCACGAAATAAAAAGATATCTAAAGAAAGACTGAAAGATTTTTTTGATCTGTATATGCGTCGACATGATCGTGTCAATAACTGGGATCTTTGTGACCTTGGCTGTTTATATATGACTGGAAGTTATTTGTATGATAAGCCACATGATGTTTTATATAAGCTAGCCCGTTCAAAAAATATTTGGGAAAGACGCACAGCCATTCTCAGCACTTGTTATTTTATCAGGCAGGGTGATTTGACCGATACTTTCATGATCGCTGAAATACTGGTTAATGATAAGGAAGATCTGATACATAAGGCAACAGGATGGATGTTGCGTTTTGCCGGATCAAAGGATCAAAAAAAGTTAATTGTTTTTTTAAATAAATATGCTGCAACGATGCCGAGAACGCTTCTTCGATACTCCATTGAGCATTTTAATAAAAAAGAAAGGGAGCATTATATGGGCATGAAAAAATAAGAGAATTATTCTTACTTCTTTAGTCCCATTTTTTGAGTAAGCTCTTTGAACCTTGGATCAGATTTTAATTCGTTTAGCATTGGATACCTTATGCAGAAGATCATTCCAAGACAAGCAATTCCCATTCTTTGGTCATAAGTTTTATTCAGATATTCAAAAGCAAGATCAAACTGTTTCATTCCGGAATATAGAAAAGCATAATCCATATGCAACAATACACCCGGTTCTTTTTCTTCTCTTAATTTTAATTTTTTTTCTACTTCCAATGCCTTATCCTTCTGTCCCGCAGCTGCATACGCATGTCCAAGACTACTTAGTCCTTTCAAAGGATTTCCTACAAGTTTGTGATATTGCTCAAAATCTTTAACCGCTTTCTCATTTTCACCCATTGCGAGATAGATCATTCCTCTTCCTTCAAATCCTCTTCTGAAGTTTGGTTCCATTTCAATAAGCTTATTGTATTGTTCAAGGCCTTCATCAAATCGACCGGCAAAGGAATATGCATCTCCAAGTGTACTTATAAGTGGCAATGAAAGCGGATCGAGAGCAAGAGCTTGTTGAATTTTTTCAATTGCTTTTTCAAAATCACCCTTTGCAATTAAAAACCAACCATGCACCTGGTTAAAAAGAGAAGAGTTCAATCCAAGATCCTGTGCTTTATTTAAAGATGCTTCAGCTCCTTCAAAATCCCAATTATGATAGAATTGAATTGTTGCCAATGATAAATGTGATTCTGCATGGTTAGGATCGAGCCCGATCGCTTTTAATGTATAATCTTTTGCTTTGGGATATGCTTCAGATGGCGGCATTAATCCAGATGATCCCATAAAAGAATAACAATAGGAGAGAGAGCAATAGGGTAATGCAAAATTTGGATCAAGCTTAATTGCTTCTTCAAAAGTTGTAATTGCTCTTAGTATATCTTCCGGGTTTGACTTATTCCAATAATAACGCCCCTTTAAATATAAATTGTAGGCATCGAGATTTTCTGTTGGTGGCTTTATTACATTTTCTTTCTTCTCAGTAATGGCAAAATTTTCTTTCAACCTGGTCACAATTTTTCTCGCAATTTGATCCTGTATTTCAAAAATATCTTCCAGTTCACTGTCATAAGTTTCTGACCAGACATGATAGCCATCTGCAGTGTTGATTAGCTGAACATTTATCCTGACCTTTTTTCCTGCTTTTCGTACTGTACCTTCTAAAATATTCCCGACACCGAGTTTATTACCTATCTCCCGCACATCTTCATTCCTTCCCTTGAACGAAAAGGAAGATGTACGAGCCGTTACTTGTATTCCTTCAACATGAGTCAATGAATTGAGTATCTCTTCTGAAATGCCGTCACTGAAATATTCATTTTCAGGATCTGCACTCATATTTACAAATGGAAGTACCGCAATACTTTTATCGCTACCTGCTTTTATTCCTATTTGTGCTGATGTTGGAGTAACTAATCCTTCATTCGCTACGGCGTGAACTGTAACCGGCATCTTCACATTCTTCAAAATAAATTTTCCAAGAGGGATTGTTTTTATTTCCTTTTGATTTTTTACTTCATCAAAAACTTTATCGGAGATAAGAATTGCACCGGGAACTGCGATCGATTCAATTCGTGAAGCAACATTTACACAATCGCCATACAAACCTTTTGTATCGTATACGACATCGCCGGAATTAATGCCGATCCTCAGTTTTACTTTGGGTTCTTTTTGTAATTCTTTTTGAATTTCAATTCCGCATTTTACTGCATCAATGGCGCTGTCGAAAATGCTTAATGTCCCATCGCCAAAAAACTGGACGATTGTTCCATTATATGAAGGAATAAGAGTTTCTAATGTTTGCTGCTGCCTGTTCCGTAAGATCTTTGCCTTCGCTTCATCTTCCTGCATCATTGCCGTAAAGCCTGTCATGTCTGCAAACATGATAGCGACCAGCTTTCGCATTTGTGTATCAGGAGAATTCTTATCGATCGAAGGTGTTTCCATTTTTTCTAATAATGAAAATTGACTGAACAGCAAAAATAAAGTAATTCAATTTGACCGTCTGCCATTCTTTTACGGCAATAAAATTCTGCAAAAATTTTGCCTTATTGATGATTGAAACGGTTCACCGTAAATTTTATGTTTGATAAGACATGAATTGATCATCTCAGGAATCTATATGTAAGTTTGATCAGGAAAATATTTCTTGCATGCTCCGCAAAAGCATTTGAATATAAGCTTTGGCCCAGTGGCGTGTCAGTATCTCCGAATGCATCCGGTGTATTGCCTCTTGACCAAACAACATAGAATTCTGAACCGGGTTTGTATTCCCAACGCAGAACAAGATTGGATCTGAATTGTACAAAATTAAAATCGGGATTAGCAAAACTATAGTCAGGCACACCATCACCGTTCTCGTCTACAAAATATTCTCCATTACTGCCACTGATCTCATTCGAAGTAAACACATGAAACCTGTCATCGTAATGTTTTGCCAAAGAATTTGTAACATAACCAAAACTGGTATAAAGAGGACGAGTGATATATGGTTGTCCGTAATACTGAACTGTTAGATCTGGTGTAATATTATAGTTAACTCTTAGTACAAAGCGAAGCGTTTTTTGATCCACTTCACTTACAATTGTCCTGGTCATGTTGTTGTAATTAATGCTGGTTACAAACTGATCCTGCCTGCGCCAATAAGTAGAGTAATTTCCGCTCAGGCTAATGTTTAATGAATTAATTGGTTGGTAGGTGATGCCCAGGCTAAAGTCCCCACCTTTTACGGTGTTTTCAAAACCCCAGAAATAATTCATGTTGAGATTAAAAGCTACTTTTTTTCTAGAGTCAGTTCTTATATAACCCCATGGTCCTATTCCTGCAGGACGACGCAAAGAAGGACCTCCGCGTAACGCATTATTTGAAACTTCATAATTGTTCCAGGTTGTTCCTGTTCCCGCTTGCCAATTATTTTTAAAAATAGCATGTGCATTATAATTAAATGCACTATAAAGAAACTGCCCGCTATAATCCCACCTGAACCAATGATTATAATTTATCATTGCAAAACGGAAAATTGAAAATGGTCGTTGCCATTGTACACCGGCCCATGTAAAATGATTGATCTCATTGGATGCAAGTAAGAAACCGATGTCATTCAACTCCAGTCCCGGAGAACGAAGAGTGACGCCTGATTCAAACCTAAATACTTCACCGTGCTTACCCTGTTTACCGCCGCTTTTACCAAGACTAAATGTGCCGCCGGTGCCGGTTAACTCTGTTCTGCTCGAATCTACTTCCACTTCCGGAGCATTGGGCCGCTGAAAAAGATGTTCAAAATTAGTTTGAGTATTTAACAGAGCCTCTTTTGTTCCATTCATATTACTGAAAATAACATTGCCTTTAAAATACCATGTTCTCTTTTTCCAAAAGTGTAAAAAATCAAGGCCACCCGAATATGCACTACGATGCAGGAAATCACTTAATCCCTGTTCCCTGTTAACAGCAGTGATGATGCCTCCCAATACTGTATTGCCGCCGTCAATATCTTTTTGAAGTCTTGTCACAAAATAATTTGTGAGTGGCTCTACCATTTCTTCTCTTTTCTGTCCGTTATTATCAATAGTTGCCATTTCCCTTTCGGTAACACTTTCAAGAATACCGACACTAAATCCTTTTTTTGTTTTGCCGCTAAATTTTGCGGCACCCAGGATAGTAGTGTTCAAAGGCATTTTTACATATTCACCGGTTGTAGTAGCAGGATATCCATGTGGTGAGCTTCCAATACGTCTTGAATAAAAAAGCAGGTCAGCATCATAATCACCGCCTGCCTGCGAACCGGTAAGCTGGTAATTAAAAATATTCCTGCTTTCTATAAAGAATGGTCTTCGTTCTTCAAAAAAGTTTTGATAACCATCGATGCGGACTTGCGAAGGATCAGCTTCAACTTGTCCAAAATCAGGATTGACTGTAAAGTCAAGTATCAGGTCATTTGTTACGGCAACCTTACCATCAACACCGACTGCTAATTTTCCATCAAAGCCTTGTGCAAATGGGTTGCCCTCTTCTTTTGTATATTTTTCGGCTTGTGCAACTACATAGGGTGCAATTTCTACTTGGCGGTGCATAGGAATATCTTTTAATCCATGTAATTCACCAAAAGCACTGACCCATACTCCTGCGCTTTGCGGAATGTATTGCCAGTTAGAACGTTCTTCTTTTCGAAACAAACGTCTTGTTATCTGGAACCCCCAAACTTTTTCCTGGTCATTGCCATAGCGTAGCTGACTTAAAGGAATTTTTACTTCTCCACTCCATCCTTTGTCATCTTTGTGAGTTTTTGCAAACCATATGGGGTTCCAGCTAGCGTCCCAATTATTGCCATTCTCTGAAATAAATTCTTCACTTCTCACTCCGGACACCGATAATGTAAATGAGAATGCAGTACGCAGATCATGATAACTGTCAATATTAATTTCCACCCAATCACCGGGAAATTCATCCCGGCGTCCCATTCTGCTTACGATTGAATCAGGAGCAAGGTCGTGGCAGCGATAACCGATATAGAGATATTTATCGTCGTAAAGGATCTTGAAACTTGTTTCTTGCGATGGAGGCTTTCCTTCATTTGGCTGCCGTTGTATAAAATCACCGCCCCACTCAACACCATTCCATGCTTCTTCTTTTAAAATTCCATCTAATGTTATTTCTCCATTAAATCTTTGTGTAAAATATTTCTTTTTTGCAATAACAGTATCACCCAGTTGGGCTTTCGTAGTAACAAATACAAAAAGCGAGAGGATAAGGAGAAGGTTGGTTTTGCTCATGGCTACCAATTATACATATTATTGAAAGCAGAAAAAATGTAAAATTTAACAACGGCAATATTTTCCTTATATGCGGCAGCCAAATGTTAAAAATAAATTGATGATATTATAAGTGCTCCCTTGTTGCATTTATTTTTATTGTAGATTCATGGTTGAAAAATATGTTATGCCATCAAAGACCGATTGGCCAAAAGCCATACAGCCGTTGCTCAAAAAATATAAGAGCACAAAGCATCCGTTAGATTACAAGAATATTTATCAATTATTAGTAATGGTTGTTTTATCAGCGCAGGATTCTGATAGAAATATTAATACTATAGCTCCAAAATTATTTGAAGCGTATCCGGACATGAAAGCGTTATCAAAGGCTACTGAAGAAACATTATTTCCATTTATAAGTAAAGTGAGAAACTTTGGTAATAAAGCGAAATGGTTAACTGAAATTGCAAAGACAGTAAAAGAAGATAAAAATATTCCAATGACCCATGAAGGTCTTACTTCATTAAAAGGTATTGGAAGTAAATCGGCGAATGTTATTTTACGGGAGGCTGGTAAACCAGCCGAAGGTGTGATCGTTGATTTACATGTTGTACGTGTAGCTCCACGACTTGGAATAGCAACGGGAACAGACCCCAAAAAAATTGAAAAGCAGATAAAAGAAATACTTCCCCAAAAAGACTGGGATGCGGGAATGGCAATGTCATTTCTCGGTAGGGAAATATGCCGGCCTCAACCCAAATGTGAGATCTGTTTGATGAATACAGTTTGTGAGTATTACAGAACAAATAGCTGAGATGATTGTTTTTGAAAAACAATCATAGGTCAAGAGCTTATTGATGATTGTCCCATATATTGCCTTAAAATATTATTGTATGTCACAAAAGAAAATAATAACAGTATTCGGCGCTACCGGCGCACAAGGCGGCGGATTGGTCCGTGCAATTCTTCATGATAAACACAGCGAGTTCGCAGTTCGTGCCGTTACACGTGACCCGGACTCAGAACATGCAACTAACCTTGAAGCAATGGGGGCTGAGATTGTTGTTGCTGATATTGATAATGCAGAAGATGTTCAGAGAGTAATGAATGGTGCTTATGGCGCTTTTTGTGTAACATTTTTCTGGGCACATTTCTCTCCGGAGAAAGAAATTGCAGAAGCAAAAATTATGGCGGAGGCTGCAAAAGCTGCCGGGTTGAAACATGTAATATGGTCAACATTAGAAGATACCCGTCATTATATTCCACTTACTGATAATCGTATGCCAAACTTGCAAGGGAAATATAAAGTACCGCATTTTGATGCGAAGGGAGAAGCAGATCAATATTTTATTGATGCTGGTGTGCCTACTACTTTTTTACTTGCTTCTTTCTATTGGGAAAATTTGATCTATTTCGGGGCAGGACCTAAGCGAGGTGAAGATGGCGTATTAGCCATTACATTTCCGATGGGGGATAAAAAACTTTCAGGCATTGGATCTGGTGATATAGGCAAATGTGCTTATGGTATTTTTAAAAAAGGAACTGAGCTTATTGGAAAAAGGATTGGAATAGCAGGTGATGAGCCAACTTGCAACCAGATGGCCGCATCATTAACAAAGGCTTTAGGTGAAGAAGTAAGATATAATAGCGTATCTCCGGATCTGTACAGAAGTTTTGGTTTTCCCGGAGCAGATGAATTAGGAAACATGTTCCAGTTCTATCATGATTTTGAAGAAGTGTGTGTGTCTACACGGCACGTACCTTATTCAAGACAGTTAGATCCTGCATTACAGGATTTTGATACATGGCTTAAGCATAATGCAAAGAAAATTCCGATCGAATAATATTTAGCGATCAAAATAAAAGCCCCGATGATCTTGTCGGGGCTTTTTTATTAAATAGATGGCCGAATATTAAAACAATCTTTCCTGTGGAGGTCTTATTCCCTGCAGACGAATATAAATAGTTGTTTGTCCGCGGTGATGGGCTTGATGTTCTATTGCTTTATTTATCAGCGCATATCTTGTCTCCTCATACCCGCCGAACGGTAATTTCTTTTTTTCGCCCCATTTGGTGATGTCGCTACTTTTTGCTGCGCTAATAGCATAATCATAACTGGTCGTTACAAAATACATAACGGAATCTTTAGTCTGAGCACTGAACCTTTGTTCCAGGTCTTGCGGGAAAGAAGGAGCTTTTAGATCTGTTGCCAATGACATAAAGAATACATTAGCACCAGCCAAATGCAGCATTTGTTGTGCGAAACTACGGAGGCTGTCCACGGCCTTAAAAGAATATTTATTGGCCGGCATCGTATTCAGATAATCAATGGTATAAGCTTTTGACCTTTCCCATTCTTTTACCATTTGAGCTTTTATGTCTTCAGTGCTTAATGATTGAGCATTAGCGATCGATGGAGTTACTAAAATAAAAAGTGACAGCAATAAAACTGTCATTAAAAGATTTTTTTTCATAAACAAGTTTTTTTGGACAAGCAAATTAGCGAAAAGAAAATGAATCCTATTTGAATTGTAAAAGGACAAAATTTGCTGCCTGGCTCTTTAGGTTTTTTACTGAGCAATTATTACCGGCTTCTATCCATATATAATGAGACGATTTCATGATACGATCTTGTACAGCATCGTCTGTTTTGAACTCAATAACAGATTTAGATTTGCTTATAAGGAGATAACCATTTACTGAAGGGGGTAATTGCATATTGCTTGCAGCTTTTAATTCTATGCTGTAGCCATTTACCTGTTGCTCGTTAAATAATAATTTTAAAGCTGAGTTTTGTAAAACAGCTATGTTCTTTTTTTGTTTTGTGCTGGTAAGCTCAATATCCATTACATGAAACCAACTGGTGTCTTCATTCCAGACCCGATGCGTACGTGGAGTATTTAGGTTATCATAGGACACTTCACCTGTAATGTTGGCTCCTTTTTGCGATTGTTTGCCGATAAGTTGCGAGCCAACATTTGTATTTGTAAACATTATAAATACAGAAGGTGTATTATGTAAATGGTACAATGTCGAATCTCCCGGTGCTAAATACACATCAAGAATTCGGATAAATTCATTTTCAAAAACATTGTGATGTCTGGGCTCGTCTCTTACATGTATTTGTGCATTTAGAAATAGTGAACAGGTAATGGCTGCTGTAAGCAGAGTGTATTTTAGCATGCTTAAAGATAATTGTCTTTAAAATAAAAGCGATAACTGAAACTTTGTTTAATAAATTTGAACCAAATAATAATTATGATACCTGTAAAAGGATATGCTGCTTCAGATCCAACTTCTCCGTTAGCTCCATTTAATTTTGAAAGAAGAGAATTGAGACCACATGATGTGCTGGTTGAAATTTTATTTTCAGGTGTTTGTCATTCTGATCTTCACCAGGTAAGAGATGAATGGGGTGGTTCTATTTATCCGATGGTTCCGGGACACGAGATAGTTGGAAAGGTGATAAAAGTTGGCAGCCATGCAAAGAAATTTAAGGTTGGCGATAGAGCTGGAGTTGGAGTGATGGTTGACAGTTGCAGGCAATGTAAACCCTGCAATAATTTTATGGAGCAATATTGTGCTGAAGGAATGACGGGTACTTACAATAATTATGAAAGAGATAAGATAACTATAGCACAAGGAGGCTACAGTACCCAGATCGTTTGTGATGAAAGGTGGGTGTATCATATTTCCGATAAACTTGATCTTGCAGGAGTAGCTCCTTTACTTTGTGCTGGCATCACCACTTATTCTCCATTAAAATTTGCCAATGTAAAACCAGGAGATAGAGTAGCAGTGGCCGGTCTTGGCGGTCTTGGGCACATGGCTGTAAAATTTGCTGTTGCAATGGGTGCTGAAGTTACGATGCTGAGCACTTCGCCATCAAAAGCAAAAGATGCAAAACAACTCGGCGCACATCATTTTATTTTAAGCACAGATGAAACAGCAATGAAGAAACATCATAGTCATTTTGATGTTGTAGTGGATACTGTTAGCGCTGACCATGACTATGAAGTGTATTTAAAGTTGTTGGATCTTCATGGTAAATTATTAGTTGTCGGTTTGCCAAAAGACGAACCGCATGTTAATCCATTTGAATTAATTAAAAACAGGAGGAGCATTGTTGGTTCAATGATCGGCGGTACTGTAGAGACACAAGAGATGCTTGATTTTTGCGCAGAAAAAAATATTGTATCCCAGGTGGAAATAATACCTATTCAAAAAATCAATGAAGCTTATGAACGATTGCTGAAAAGCGACGTGAAATACAGGTTTGTAATTGATATGGCAAGTTTGAAATAGTTGAAACTATTTTTTCTTTGTGCCCAGCCATAATAATGCATCCACGATCATTTTATCCTGGATGTCATTCCCAAATTGAAAAGATAATTCTTTGTTTGTTTTATTGTCGTAATCAATATCGTTGTGACCCATATTGACATAAAGCATTTTGTAATTCTTATTGGTCCAAACAACAGGATAATATCCGCTATGCCATATTTCAGATTGCTTTGGCCCATTGCCCAATGGGAAACTTGTTTGGTCTATTGATAAAAGAATTTTTATATCAGGATTTAACCGGAGATCTTTTTCCCAACGATACCATTCGTTTTTTGATGACTTAAAAGTTACCGGTAAATTTTTTGTAACAGGATGGGTTGTGTCTTCAACACGAAGGATGGCAGAAGTAGGATGCCATGTATTGCTTTTATATTGTCCTGCTCCAATGAATGTATTATGATACCAGTCCCAGTTTTGCGGAAAGGCAGAATTATTCAAAGCAAATCCTGCAAAATGAAAACCGATAAATGCGCCGCCGTTATCCATATATTTTTTGAATGCATCCCTTTGTGTTGTTCTTTCAGGTCTTGTATCGAGAAAAACCACTACCTGGTAATTAGAAAGAAATTCTTCATTAAGATTGCTCCAGTTGCTGGTGGAATCGTAAGAAAAGTTATATAAGGCGCCCATTTGAGGGAACCATTTATTGGCCTCATGTACAAAGCTTATATGTGCAAGGTCTTCTTTAGCTGTATAGAAACCAATTACTTTAAATAAAGGAGCTTTGTTTTGCGCATTCAGGTTTGCAATAAAACAAAAGCAGATGCAGGAAATCAGGATCTTGTGGAAATATTTGTTTGTAATTTTCATCATTAGCATACACCATTAATTTATCGGATCAGCGTAGCGGTTCCTTTTTGGTTATAAATTACATCATTTATTCCAACACCTTCTGCCATCCAAACCACTACCTGTGTTGATTGCGCTTTACCATTGATCATCCCGTCCCAGCCTCTCGGATCATCTTTCAGATCAAAGACCAATTGTCCCCAGCGATTATAAACTCTGAAATACTTAAACTCTTTCATCCCGACCGGAATGGGTTTTAAATAATCATTTAACCCGTCCTGGTTAGGTGTAAAACCGGAAGGCACATAAAATTTTACTTCCTTAAAAACTTTTACAAGTTGTGTATCCACTGTCACACATCCTGCTGCGGTTTCAATTACAATTGTATAAAGCTTGTCAGATGTTCCATTGAAAACAGGAATAATACTACTTGTAGAACTTAAAAATGTTCCGGGGCTCCATTCAACACCAATACCAAAGTCCCTTGCCTTTAATTGATGCGGGTAATTTACCACAGCATATTCGGTCGGGTATCTGATTCCGAGTCGGGGAGTCTCGATGGCAACTATCTTTTCTGCCGTTAAAGCAGTACAGCCATCGTCATTATAGAGCAATGCACGGTAAGCACCAGATTGATTTGCTCTATAGCGAACATTGTGCTGGTTATTTATCGGCAAATTATCTTTCAGCCATTGAATGCTGTCCGTAGGATTAACAAAAAACACAGTACTGTCTCCACTGGTGATACAATAGGAAAGTCTGCCAGCAACTCTTATTGAAGTATCAATGACCGATGCTACCACGACGACGCTGTCCTTGTCAGGGCATCCTCCGCCTGCACTGCTGGTAGTAAGTACATATGTAGTTGTGATACGAGGCCCCGCTCGTGGATTAGCAATATTCGGATCAGACAATCCCGTTGGCGGATCCCAACTATAGATCAACCCGGGTTTCGCATTAGCGCCGATGGGTACCTGGTTAGCATTGCAGGAAAGAGTATCTCTTCCTGCATTGGAAATAACGGTTAGTGTGTCTACCAGTTTAGCATAAAGTGTATCACGACATCCATACCCATTATAAGGCTCTACCGCTACCGCAATAGTAGTTCCGACCGGTGGAGGCGGATTAAAGAAGACACTCTGGGAATTCCCCAGTATTTGAGAGAAATTATTATTAAACCATGTATAGCTCTGATAACCAAAGGGAGCAGTCACATTAACGAAGGCGTCATCGGGGCAATAAGTGGCTCCAACAAACTCACTGCTGCATTCAGAATTTACATCTATATAGGCATATCCAAAGTGACGGGTAAATGTGCAATCTGCTGTTTTAAAAAAGAGCTTGATAGTTTTACCGGCATTGTTATTAAGGTTTATACTTACTGCCGACCAATCTTTACACCAGATATTTGTGGTGTCCTGCTGGGTGGGTGAAAGAAAAAAACCAGGGAGTATATTTCCAAATGGAATAAAAGTAAATGAGGAACAATTGAGGACTGTATTATCTGTTATATTGGTTACCTCAATTTCTAATCTTGGTTGCTGAAAAATTTCGTGGTTAGGATCCTGGAAAACGACTGCGTAATGATAAATAAGTGAGTAAACATTCTGTCCCGCGGGAATTGTGAACTCATAGGAGATTCCTTCAGCCTGTCCACCGCCTCTATTATTTCCAAGTTTTATTGAATGTCCGCTTCCATTTGGACAGCTTACCGGGAAGCCGCCAAATTCATCCACCTCTGTGCTATTCGAATACATAGTATGCTGATCCGGCACCGGGCCACCTGATGGAGTAAGATAAATTGTATTTACCCCACCGGATGCTGATACATTTCCTGTATAACATGTCCAGTTTGCAAAAGTGCCTGTTTCAAAATCAATATTTGGCGGACATATTTGAGAATGAGATTGAAAAGAGAGCAGTAAGCAAAAAGTAAAGGATAGTAAAAATTGGGCATATAAGTAACATGGGAAATTCCTCCTTATTACAGCTTCGCCGGGTATTTGCACAATTTTTAGATTGAATACTAAAGATAAAACTTACTTGAGTAAAACGGCAGACTTTTCTAATAGGTTGCCAATTAAAAAACCTTTCTAAAGACTTGATCAGTAGTTACTGGTTTAAAAACCAGTCAGGATTTTATTATTGGCAGCTTGATTGGCCATCTTCACGTGGTTATTAGTAGATTTGCCATAGTAAAATTTGTCTATGAGATCCTTTTTAAGCAGTATAGTTTGTTTGTTATTTATAAGTAGTGCATTTGGTCAAAAAAGCGACCCGAAAGTATCTATACCTGATCCCAATAAAAAAATACAAATAGTGGAGGCAGCCTGCGGCGAGTGCCAGTTTAAACTGGATGGCAAAGGTTGTGACCTTGCTGTGAGAATAGATGGCAGATCTTATTTTGTTGATGGAACAGATATAGATTCACATGGTGATGCACATGCAAAAGATGGTTTTTGTAAAGCAGTTCGAAAAGCGGAAGTTCAGGGCGAGATAGTAAATGATCGTTATAAGATAACTTATTTTAAACTGCTCACGACTCCTGAAAAAAAGAGCAACCTGCCACAAAAAAATTAGCATCTTATTAATTTTATAGATCAGCGTTTCCTTGTTATAATTTATTTTTATTGCAAGGAAAAATTATTCCGCTTGTTTAATTTCCGGCCTCATTCAAAATTCGTTTTCATTACCTTAGCAGCCCAACATTCAACCTATGCCTGAACATTCTCATCAATTAGCTGCAATTCTTTTTGCAGACATAGTGAATTATACCGCTATGATGCAGGAAGATGAAAATACGGCATTGGAAAAGATCACTCGTTTCAGGCATGTAATTGATATTATTGTTGAAGAACTGGAAGGCAAGATCATTCAGTATTACGGCGATGGATGTCTTGTTCTTTTCAATAGCGCTACCGATGCTGTGGAATTCGCTAAACTTTTACAGACAGATTTTAATGAAGAGCCAAAAGTGCCTGTTCGCATTGGCATTCACATGGGTGATGTGCTGATCCGTGATGGAAATGTTTTTGGTGATGTAGTGAATATAGCTTCCCGCATTCAGGCATTATCACCTCCCGGTGGTATCTATGTTTCTGAAATGGTGTATAGGAATATTGCCAATAAAAAAGGAATGGATTCGGTTTTTATAAAAGAAGAATTTCTGAAGAATGTAAAAGCTCCCATCAGGATCTATGAAGTGCTGACAGAATATAGTAAAACAGTTTACCATACTGGTCCGAATGATGAACAAGTGGCAATTGATGAAAACAGTATTGCTGTTTTACCTTTTGTAAATATGAGCAGTGATAAAGAACAGGAATATTTCAGCGATGGGCTTACGGAAGATATCATTACACAACTTTCAAAAATAAAATCGTTTAAAGTCATTTCCCGTACATCTGTAACACAATATAAGAAGACGCCAAAAACGATCAGGGAAATCGGGAAAGAACTTGGCGTTGCTACAATTCTTGAAGGAAGTGTACAGCGGTCACTAAAACAAGTTCGCATAACCGCACAGCTTATTAATGCAGTTACTGATGAACATTTATGGTCAGAATCATATGACCGCCCGGTTGATGATATTTTCACGATACAACGTGAGGTTGCGCTGGCGATCGCATCGGTACTTAATACAACCCTTACGAAAAAAGAATCGCAGCAGCTGGATTATGTACCAACAGTGAATTTGCAGGCGTATGATTTTTATATGCGGGGAAAATTTCTTGTTGAGAAAAGAAATAAGACCGATCTCTTAGTTGCAAGAGAACTTTTTCAGCAGGCAGTAACAAAAGACAGAACATTTGCAGATGGTTATTCAGGGCTTGCCGCCACTTATTTGCTTTCTTCATTCCGCGGATATGAAGATCCGGTAAGAATGCTTTGGCTCGCTAAAAAGAATATTGATACTGCACTCGGCCTTGATCCTTCTTCCGGCGAAATTCAAGCAACACTTGGATATTGGTATCACCAAACATTTGACTGGCATGCTGCGGAGATAACATATCGTCGTGCTATTGATCTGAGCGCCAACCAGGCCAATGTGTACTTATGGCTCGGAATTTTATTAGAAGCAAAAGATGAAAAAGAAGAAGCGTTGAAAATTTATGTGCAGGGCACCGAATTGAACCCGATGTGGGATTATCTTGTCGAAAACAGGATTAGGGCCCTTGTAAATAATAACCAGGCTGATGAAGCGATCGCCTTACAAAAAAAGCTTGTAGATAAAGCGGCGGTTGACCCTTCACTACAAAAAACTTACTACGAAGATCTTTCCCGCTTATATTGGTTCTTAAATAATAAAGAAGAAGCGATCAAAGCTGCAGAGAGATCAAGGAACAAAGCATTGTTAAAATTCTATACTGACGGTGACTTTTCTGCACTGGAAAAAGAAGTGGATAAGAATTATGATGAGTTAAAAGAAAAGAGTGAATATGTTTCGCAAGTGTGGATGGGTATAGATTATGCAAGAGCCGGCGCAAGAGATAAGGCCCTGGATTGTTTTAATAATGCAATTGCGTTAAAAGAAACGGCGATCACATTTTTATTGCTCAGGCATTTTGATTTTTTAAATATAAAATACCTGAGCATGGCATTGATCACAAGAAAGATCAGGCAAACGATCAATTTCTAGAAAGCTTTTATATATAATACTTCGAAGCTTTATATTCCAGTAATAGACGAAAAGGTATCCCGGTATCTTTCAGTTTCTTAAAATGAAAAATACCGGGTCAGAAAATTATCAGCAGGTGAGCTTTAGATAACGATCACACTGTTGCTTCCGCCAAACTCGTTGGGAACTTCTTTATCAGCTTCAGGATCATTCAGCCACAAAGCTTCATTAACAAGGTATTTGAATTCGTGAGTAGAGTCTTTCGGGAGGTTTACATCGGCACTGAAACTTCCATCTTTCTTCCTGCTCATGATAACAGACTTTTTCCAGTCGCTATTGAGACCAAGAATTTCAATAGTTTCAGCAGCATCTGCTGCAAATGAAAATTTTACTTTGCAATACTCTTTTGTTTTGTAGTAGGTTTTTTGTACCATTTTCTTTCTTTTAAGTTTTTTAAATCTGTCTTAAACTACCGTTCATTAGCAGGCACATCGTGAAAACGGACCAAAACGGGACTTTCGTTGCTCTTAATACCGCAAAGTTACATATGTAACCTTTCGATATGATCTATTTATTAAGGACCAAATCCATTTGTGGATTACTTGTGAAGACAAAATAGATTTTTTCATTTCTATAATTTTTTCAACTTTATAAAATGAATATTCGTGTTGCTGAAATAAAAGATATTCCTCAAATTCAGATTATCCGGAATCTTGTAAAAGAAAATCGCCTGTCTGATCCGGCTCTTGTTCCTGATAGTGATGTGGAGGATTATATAACACGCCGCGGCAGGGGATGGGTTTGTGAGATCAATGAACAGATCGTTGGATTTGCTATTGCAGACCTTGCAGATAATAATATTTGGGCATTGTTCATCCATCCGGATTTTGAAAAACTAGGGATCGGAAAAAAATTACATGATGAAATGATGAACTGGTATTTCTTGCAAACAGATAAAACTGCTTGGTTGGGAACTTCGCCAAAAACAAGGGCAGAATTATTTTACCGCAAAGCCGGGTGGACAGAAACCGGTACGCATGGCAAAGGCGAAATAAAATTTGAGATGACAAAAGATGAATGGAGATCTTTACAATAATAACTTATTATAAATGCTTGCACTAAACTTTACTCCTTTTCCTGAATTAAAAACTCAAAGACTTTTATTAAGAAAGCTTGAAAAAACTGATGCTAATGAAATGTTTTTTCTTCGTTCAAATGAAGATGTATTGCGTTACATAGGAAGGGAGCCTACAAAAACGATTGCCCAGGCAGAAGAATTTATTAATATGATCAATAAAAATGTAGATGAGAATGAATCAATTCTCTGGGGAATTACATTCTTAAGTGATCCATCACTGGTTATCGGGACAATTTGTATATGGAATTTTAAAAGGGAAAATTATCGTGGCGAAATTGGTTATATGCTTCATCCCGATCATTGGCGAAAAGGAATAATGAAAGAAGCTATCAATGCTGTAGTTGATTATGGCTTTACTGTTTTAAACTTACACAGTATTGAAGCATTACTTGATCCCAAAAATATTGCATCATCTTCTGTTTTGGAAAGTACTGGTTTTGTAAAGGAAGGTCATATAAAAGAAAGCCTTTATTTCAATGGGGAGTTTAAGGATGAAGCTATTTATTCAAAATTGAAGAAAGCGAACTAAATTTTCTCTTGCACGGAAATAAAGTGTCTGTATAGTTATATTTGTAATGATGATCTCATCTCTCAACGAGTTTAAAAATCCATTTTTTATTGGCATTGCCGGAACCGGTATGAGTGCTTTGGCTCAATACCTGCAGGGCATTGGTAAGAATGTTTCTGGCAGTGATCGCTATTTTAAAGAAGGTGATTTCAATGAAACAAAAGATAAACTGGAAGCAGAGGGGATCAAGTGTTTTTTACAGGATGGTACCGGCATTAATGATAAAACAGATCTTATAGTTGTAAGTACAGCTATTGAAGATACAGTGTATGAAGTGCAGAAAGCAAAACAACTGAATATCCCGATCATTAAGCGTAGCGAACTGCTTGCTCTGATTGCTGAAAGTAAAAAGACAATTGCTGTCGGCGGAACTTCCGGAAAAAGTACAACGACTGCTATGTTGTTTGCAATACTTGAACATGCGGGTATGCAACCGAGCATCATTAGTGGCGCAGGACTTACAAGTATTATTAAAGAAGGTAAGATAGGGAATGCAAAAGTGGGGAAAGGTGATTGGTTAGTGATCGAAGCAGATGAAAGCGATGGATCTATTATTTATTACAAACCCGAAATTGGGCTATTGTTGAATGTTGATAAGGACCACAAAGAGATCGACTCGCTAATGGAAATTTTTACAACGTTTAAGAGGAACAGTAAAAAATTTGTAGTCAATCAATCCCATCCATTAGCAAGAAAATTATCTGCGGACATTAAGGATGATTTTTCGATTGATGAAAAAATCCCGGCAAGAACTGTTGCAAAAAGTTTTATCCAAAATGGCTTGAGTATTCAATTCACCATTGACAATTCACCATTCACCATTCACGCCTTAGGTAAACACAATATGGAAAATGCAGTTGCTGCTGTTTCTGTCGCTCATCAAATCGGAGTAAGCCTCGAAACAAGTGCAGCGGCTTTAAAAAATTATGAAGGCATTTATCGCCGCAGCCAGGTTTATGGGAACAAGGAGGGTGTTTGGCTAATTGATGATTATGCTCATAATCCCGTAAAATGTGCAGCAAGCATTCTGGCATGTCAGCCTGTAGCAAAAAAAGTGATCGCCTGGTTTCAGCCACATGGTTATGCGCCAACCAAATTTTTACGAAACGATTTTGTTGACGAGATAGCAAAAGCATTGAGGCCGGTTGATGAGATCTGGATGAGCGAAATATTTTATGCAGGCGGTACAACTACAAAAGATATTTCTTCCGATGACCTGATAAATGATTTAAAAGCGAAGGGTGTTAATGCTTTTTTTGTTGAGAATAGGAACGATCTTGTTTCATCTGTTCGGCCTCATCTCACTGATAATTCTGTACTATTGCTAATGGGAGCAAGGGATCCTTCCTTAGAACAATTTGCGAAGCAAGTTTGGAGTGAGTTATAAAAATGTCAACACTAATATCTAATATTAAGCAGTTGGTTGGTGTAAGAGAAGAACCCAAACTTCTTAAAGGAAAAGAATTGTCGGCACTTCCTTGCCTTGATAATGCTTATTTGATTATTGAAAATGGATTAATAGCTGAATATGGCAATATGAATGAAATTCAAAATTCAAAATTCAAAATTCAAAATAAGATTGATGCATCCGGTCAGTTCGTTCTTTCTTGCTGGTGTGACTCACATACACATTTGGTTTTTGCAGCAAGCCGGGAAGAAGAATTCGTTGACAAAATAAAAGGAATGAGTTATGAAGAGATCGCTGCAAAAGGCGGGGGCATTTTAAATTCAGCTAAGAAGTTGAATGCAATGAGTGAGGATGAACTTTTTGAAGTTTCATGGAAAAGATTGAATGACCTAATAAGACTGGGAACAGGTGCGATAGAAATTAAAAGCGGTTACGGTTTATCTGTAGATGGTGAGTTAAAGATGCTTCGTGTGATCAAAAGGTTAAAAAAATTATCGCCGATCCCAATCAAAGCAACTTTTCTTGGAGCTCATACTTATCCACTGGACTATAGGGATAATCACAAAGGCTATATCGATCTTATCATTAATGAAATGTTGCCCGTGATCTTAAAAGAAAAACTGGCTGACTATATTGATGTGTTTTGTGAAAATGGATTTTTTTCACCAGAAGAAACTGAAACGATCTGTAAAGCTGGTATTCGACAGGGATTGAAAGCAAAGATCCATGCGAACCAACTTAATTTTTCCGGGGGAGTAGAGATGGGCATAAAGCTTAATGCAGTTTCCGTAGATCATTTGGAAACTGTGAACGGTGATATTATTAATAAACTTGCTAATTCTCAAACTATTGGAACTCTTTTGCCAACCGCTGCATTCTTTCTTCGTATGCTGTTTCAACCGGCAAGACAAATGATAGATGCAGGATGCGCAATCGCTTTGGCTTCTGACTATAATCCAGGTTCATCTCCTTCAGGGAATATGAATTTAGTTGTGGCAATGAGCTGCACTGGAATGAAGATGTTGCCTGAAGAAGCTATTAATGCTGCCACACTTAATGGTGCCTTTGCGATGGAATTACAAAATGAAGTTGGTAGCATCACTGTTGGTAAAAAGGCAAACCTGATCTTTACACAATCAATTTCTTCATTAGCTTATTTGCCTTATGCTTTTGGCTCTAATCTTATTGATAAAGTGATGATAAATGGTGAATTTGTTTAACGATCTATTTTTTTAAATCCTCCCATTTCTTTTTTAAATCGACCATTTGCTGATTTAGTTCTTTTACCACATTTATCATTTGTGTTGTCGGTGGCGTGTCACTATCCTGTAATGCGCCAAAGACAGAAGCAAAGCCTCCATTTAATTTTCCGAAACTTGGTTCAGTACTTCCTTGCGGTGTATTTTCTAATTCTCTTGTAAGTTTATCTTTTTTATTAAATTCATCGACGTTTGAGATTTGGCTTTTAAGATTTGAGCGATATAAACGGATATCATCAAGAATACTCATACACTCTTTTCTCCCCATGTAACATTGAAATGAAAGGTCATGCTGTTGTTGAAGATTGGCCGCAGAGGTTTTTACTCTTGGATCCATTTTTATTGTGAATGTTTGTGAGTAAACTTTACCATCAACTGTTAGAGTTGCTGTATAAGTTCCTGGTACTACCCAAGGCGCTGTTTGATCAGGAGCAGTATTCATATATGTTGCAGAAATTGGATAGGAGGGTGGCACATTCAAGGGAGCATACTTCATGTCCCAGAGAAAACGATGTTGACCTGGCTCACTTGAAAGTATTTGTTGCGGTCTTATCCAGTAATGAGGAATGTTAACATCGCCTACTTTATATAATGTATCAGTGTTGGAATATTTTCTTATTAAAGTCCTTTTACTGCCATTAGAAATTGAAATTTCCAGCTTTACATCTTTTGCATTCTCATTCAAATAATAATCGATCATTGCTCCATCAGGAGGATTTTCTCCTGCTGATTCTTCCTGTGGTACTGGTGTATCAGTATACATGGTCCAGCGTACACGAAAAGTGTTTTGCGGTTTATATAAAATATTTTTTCCTGCCATAGATTCGCTGTCGCTTATAATTTCTAAACCTAATAAAGAAGCCAATTGCCTTAGCGGAGTAATGTTATCAAGGATCCAAAAACTTCTTCCGTGTGTACCAATAACAAGATCATCATCTTTAATAACTAAATCACGAATTGAGGTAGCAGGCATATTCAACCGCAGGCTTTGCCAATTTGTTCCATCATTATATGAAACATAGACTGCTCTTTCACTTCCTGCAAATAATAATCCTTTACGGATAGGATCTTCTCTCACTACATTGATGGGGTCATCTGGTAATCCATTTACAATTTCCTTCCATGTTTTGCCGCCGTCACTTGTTTTATAAATATGCGGATGCATATCATCACAACGAATGCGATTAACGGTAGCATATGCTGTATTTGCATCGAAATGGCTTGCATCCATCAATGAGACCTTACTCCAACTTGTGATCCCAGGTGGTGTTACATTCTTCCATGTTTTTCCTCCATCTCTTGTTACTTGTATCAATCCATCATCAGTACCGCACCAGATCGTATTTACATCTTTATAAGAAGGAGCAACGGTATAAATAACTCCACGACGCGGCATTGTTTTCATCTCATTAGTTGTGTAAATGCCAACACTTGATGGAACATCATAAGTTTCTCTTGTAAGATCAGGACTGATTGTTTGCCAGCTATTGCCACCATTCATTGTTTTAAACAAAACGTTACCGGCATAATACAATGTTTTTTTATCAACCGGATTAAATAGGACAGGAGCTGTTCTTATAAAACGATATTTGCCACTTCGCACAGCCTCAGGTGAAATATTTTGTGTTTGTCCAGTACGTTTATCATATCGTGTAATTTTTCCTCCGTAAATAATATTTGGGTCAAAGGGATCTGCAGCAACATATCCATACTCTTCCACGCCAACAGGGTGCCATTCACGGTAAGTGATGTTGCCATCATTTCCTCTTGATACAATTCCTACACTGCCGCTTTCCTGTTGCCCTCCATAAACATTATATGGAAAATCATTGTCAGTACTTACATGATAAAATTGGGCTGTCGGTTGATTATACCAGCTGGAATAAGTTTGTCCGCCATTTACAGTAATGATCGCTCCCTGGTCACTGGCGATTAAAATGATATCAGTGTTATTTGGATTGATCCAGATACGATGATAATCATCGCCACCCGGCGCACCTCGGAATGCATTAAAAGTTTTTCCTCCATCAGTGCTTTTCCAGGTAACCACATTGGCCGAATAAACAATGTCTGCATTTTTTGGATCAACTTTTACTTCTGCAAAATCACTTGCTCTTCCCCAATACCTGTTATCAGTTTGAATTCTTGTCCAGCTTTCACCAGCATCATCACTTCTGAATATTCCACCTTCTCTTCCTGCATCTACCGTTGCATACATTCTTTTTGAATCAGAAGGAGCAATGCAAAAACCAATTCTTCCCAAGCCTTGTTCAGTTGTTGGTAAACCTTTAGTGATCTTTCTCCATGTTGTTCCTCCGTCTGTAGATTTAAACAATCCGCTTTCTTTTCCGTTCCATGCACCATTTTCCCAGGGGCCTTGTCTGCCTGCCCACATATCGGCAAAAACTATATTTGAATTATTTGGATCTATCGTTACCTGGACAGCGCCGGTATTTTCATCTTTGTATAAAACTCTTTCCCATTTTTTGCCTCCGTCGGTTGTTCTATAAATACCTCGTTCTTCATTTGGCCCGTATGGATGTCCTAATGCAGCAACAAAAACCCTGTTCTCGTTTTTCGGATCTATATCAAGACCACCGATCTGTTGTGCATCTTTTAATCCAAGGTTGATCCATGTTTTCCCTGCATCATTTGATTTATAAATTCCATCACCAACTGAAAGATCGGGACGTTGCAAACCTTCACCGCTACCAACATAGATCACATTTGGATTTGATGGTGCTACTATCACATCACCAACAGAACCTGTTGGCTGATCATCAAAAATGGGAAACCATGTTCTTCCATAATCAGTCGTTTTCCAAACGCCGCCATTATTTATACCGATATAAAAAACATTCGGTTGTTGGGGCACACCAACTGCTCCAACTGTTCTCCCACCACGATGCGGCCCGATCATCCGCCATTTTATATCATTAAAATATTTATCAGAAATTGTTTGAGAAGATAGTTGGAGAGAAAGGATAAAGGCCACAAGGCCTACGAGCAGTTTTTGCATAAGTGAAAGTTTGGATTGAAGTTAAGGAATTGGAAAGAATCTTTATTTAAACGCCTGATTACTGAATGGTGCAGTATCAGGAACTTTTACAACATTAAAGCCAAAGTTTACAGCTTTATGGCAATTATTGCATGTGCTGGTCAATAAAAGATAGCTGCTGTTAAAAAGTGCTGAGTCTTTCTTTTGGATTGCATCGTTCACGGCATCAAGAGAAGGTTTTAGCATGTCAACTTTTTTTGATTCTTCTCTTTCGGTTTGATATTCTTTTATTGCATCGATCGTTTCCGCAATTTCATGCATTTCAAAATCTGCCAATTCCCAGTTTTGATTCTTGCCCGCAAACCAAAGCTTGGCATGATGTATTTGTATGCTGCTCATAAACTCACCAAAGCCGGGTTTGTATGTTGTCGCTAATTTTTTTTCAAGACTGTCAATGCGGGATTGAAGAGCGGCATTTGATTCACCCGGTTGTTTACAAGAAATTGTTAGTAAACAAATCGCGATGCAGAAAGCAAGAGATTGATTCATTCTATTAAAGTTAAATAGAATTACAGAACCATGAAAGGAGCCCTTCGCTTCGCTCTGGGTAAACTGTGCAACAAAAGCTCAATCGGAGTTAAGGCATGTATCAAAAAAGAATCCTGCCGGTTAAAGACAGGATTCAACTGACTAAACAGCTCTAATCAGAAAGCTTTTTGCTTATCTCCACCCGGTGTATTCTTATCTGCATTTTTTACATATTTCTCTACCCATGCATACTGCTCATACAACAAATGAAGAATATTCTCTTTTGCAGCATAGCCATGGCTTTCATAAGGCAACAATAAAAATTTCACCGTGCCTCCATGACCTTTGATCGCATTGAACATTCTTTCGCTTTGAATAGGGTAGGTGCCAGTGTTATTATCCAACTCGCCATGCACAAGAAGTATTGGCGTTTTAATTTTATCAGCACTCATGAATGGACTCATGTCATTGTAAAGTTCAGGCGCCTGCCAGTAAGTACGATCCTCATTTTGAAATCCAAATGGTGTAAGTGAACGGTTATATGCGCCACTACGTGCAATCCCTGCTTTGAAAAGATTTGTATGTGCAAGAAGATTCGCCGTCATGAATGCGCCGTAACTATGTCCACCAACAGCCACACGATTTCTATCGCCAACACCCATCTCATCTAATTTATTGATCGCTGCTTCGGCATTCATTCGCAACTGATCATTAAAATTATCGTTTGGCTTTTTGTCTTTATCAGTTGCAACGATTGGCATTTCCGCATTATTCAAAATTGCATAGCCTTGAGTAACGTAACAAATTGGACTGCCATAGCCAACATAAGTGAATCTATGTTCGCTTCCCCTGATCTGCGCAGCATCAGCAGCAGAATTAAACTCAGCAGGATAAGCCCACATAATTACAGGGAGCTTTCCATCTTTTTTTGGATCATAGCCCTTTGGTAAATACAGATCGCCGGTAAGATCAACACCATCTTCTCTTTTATATTTTATTTTTTGTTTACTTACTCCATCCATTTGTGGGTAAGGATTTGTGAAACCAGTTATCTGCCTGTCTGCAATTTTTGCTTTCAAATTTTTTATCCAGAAGTTAGGAACTTCTTTTTCATTTTCTTTTCTCGTCAGTAATTCAAGTTTATCAGGATTGAGAACACGAACGACGCTTTCAAAATATCCATCAGTGCAACGCCAAATGATATCCAGTTTTTTTGTATTGAGATCAAAGGTTGCAAGGAAAGGAAGGTCGCCATTGGGTGATGCACCGGTTGTATTGTTCATCAAAAGTTTATTACCATTGTCGATCAGTTTTATCACATCATTGCCAAACTGATTTTTTTCAGTAACTGGATTGCCAGGATTTGAATAGTTATCAGTTGTATTTCTTTCCATCAGCTTTTCCAACTGACCAGTTGAAGGATTGTAACGATTCATTCTTGTCAATTGTTTGCCGGTAAGGCCCTCATTTACCAATGCAATTGTTGAATTACCCCAACCCGTACCTCTATAGCGCATTTGAGTTTTAAAAAATTCTTTTGGTTGTGCAGTAAATGGAGCGCTGAGTGAAAACACTGCATCATGAAAATCCACCTTGGTTTTTATTAAACCACTATCAAGCGGCATACACCAAACAACAGTTGCAGCTTCATCATCTCTCCATTCAAAACCTCTAGCAACGTTTTGCACATTATCATTTCCACTTGGGGCAGTTTCTGCTGAAGGAAGATCGGTCAGCATTTTTATTTGTTTACCATTCATGTCTGTAACAACAATACTGGAAGGGAAGCCAAATGCAGGTACAAGATATGAGAATGGTTTTTTAACGGTACGCAGCATCATGTATCTTTTATCTGGAGAAACAGAAATGCTTGTATAAATAGCAGGCGAACCAATTTTTGTTTCTGCACCATTTACATTCCTTACTAATTGTGTGGTTCCATAAAATTCATAAAGCTGTTCATCGTAAGGATTCTTGATCATGTCCTGGAAAGTGGGACGAGGAGATGCTTTGCCATAATTTTCTTGTGTGGTCGGACCTTTCGGTACTGCAGATTTTGGGGGTGCCGCACTTACTGGTTTTACAATTGTACTATATAGCAAAGTGTTATCATCGATCCATTGATAACCATCCGAAATAGTATTCAATGCCTGCTTATTTATTTTAGTTGCTTTTTGCGTAGCGACATCTATAACATAAAGATCCACACGGGTAGAGGTTGTATGTGTGAAAGCAATTTTTTTATCATTAGGGCTCCAACTGATGTTCCCTGCCATTAATGGAGAAGGCAGGCCGCTTATTTTAAATTCTTTGTTTGATGAAAGATTTTTAAACCATAGATCATTCATAAAAGTTTGCCTGCTTGGCGCAAAATTATTTGGATTGATACGTAAACCTGCAATTCGTAATTCCGGCTGCGCTAATTCTTCTATCGAGGGGTAACTATTACTTTGTGTAAAAAGCATCCACTCAGCTTTATCATCTATACTTACATTAGGCGTTGGTTTTACCAATATAAGATCCATGATCTCTTTTGGCGGTGTCTTATAACCATCTTGTGCAAATAGTTTTGCAGAAGAAACGAGGAGTAGAAGGAAGAATAACTTTCTCATGTGTGTTTATTTTTTGAACTAGAAAATTTATTATAGTATTTGTGATGATGAGTAGTGAATGATGAGTTGCGTGGTATCAAGTACTCACTGCTCATCACTGACCATTCACTGGTACACTCTCACATAATCGATCTCCATTTTTTGCGGCCAGATATTTTCATCAACGCCTTTTTGCCCACCCCAGTTGCCGCCAACTGCGATATTCAATAACAAATGCATTTTATTATCAAATGGCCAGGCATCATAACCACTATGTTCGTTGGCAAACTTGAAAAATTCTTTCTCATCTATCGATACTTTGACACTGTCTTTACTCCATTCCACTCCATAAACATGAAATTTTTCTGAACAGTCTTCCACTTTTATTGTATCAGTTTTTTGTGTGCCGATAACATGATTATATTTTTTGCTATGGATCGAACCATGAATGAATCCCTGATTAAAACCAACATGTTCCATAATATCAATTTCGCCATCATCTGGCCATTCAAGTGGAGTAGTGCTGGCTAACATCCAAATGGCTGGCCATGTGCCAAGACCTTTTGGCAATCTTGCTCTCACTTCAATTTTACCATATTGCCAATCACCTTTTCCTTTTGTTATGAGTCTTGCAGATGCGTAATTTTTTCCCTCCCATGGTTCTTTTCTTGCTTCAATTATTAAATAACCTTTTTCCACTCTTGCATTTTCTGATCGTTGTTTTGTGTAAAATTGAAGTTCATTATTCCCCCAACCATGACCGCCGACATCATAGTTCCATTTTGTAGAATCGGGTAATCCTGAATAACTGAAGTCATCACTCCACACTAATTTCCATTTTGAATCAACTTTTTTTTCAGGACTGCTGCAACATATAAATGCAAGTAATAACCAGGCAAGAAAATTGAATGCTCGCATATCGGCATGTGGTTTGCTCCGAAGGTAGGGATAGAATAGTGTAGAACAGCGCCACCTGTAGAATTTTATTGAAGACTTATCTTATTTTCATGTCACACAATACTGTATTTTTATCCTCAATCTTTTTTATATGAAATTTCTTAAAATTTTTTTTGCGATCGCTTTTGTCTTTACATTAAGTTATTGTTCTAATAACTCATCAAATACAACTGAAACTAAAGAAGAAAAGAAGGAAGAAAAAAAGGAAAGCTCTTCAACTGCGAACCTTCCTAATGGAGGCATCACACTTCCTGCAGGATTTTCAGCTTCTGTGTTCGCAGACAATCTTGGTAAAGCCCGTCATATTGTTGTTAATTCTAATGGTGATGTTTATACAAAGGTCGAGGACCTGAAAGATGGGCATGGTATTTTTCGTTTAAGAGATGCGAATAAAGACGGTATAGCGGAAGATATAAGTGGCTTTGGAAATTATAAAGGAACAGGTATTGCTTTAAAGAATGGCTATCTCTATGCAACAACCAATGAAAAAATTTACCGGTATAAATTAAATGCCAATAATGAAGTTGACGCGGCCAGCGAAGAACTGATCGTTACTGATCTTGTAAACAAGGAGCAACACTCTGCAAAACCAATAACCTTGGATAATGCGGGAAACATTTATGTAACAATTGGTGCTCCTTCAAATGCATGCCAGGAAAAAGATCGTACTGAAGGTTCCAAAGGACAGGACCCATGTCCGATATTAGAAACGGCCGGTGGTATTTGGCAGTTTAAAGTTGATAAAAAAGATCAAACGTATAAAGATGGTGTACGGTATGTAACGGGAATAAGAAACATCATGGCGCTTAACTGGAACGATGCTGCAAACGCATTATATGGCGTGCAGCATGGTCGTGATGATCTGAATAAGTTTTACCCGGATAAGTATACTGAAGAAGAAAGTGTTGAATTACCTGCCGAAGAAATGTTTTTGATGAAGAAAGGTTCTGACTTTGGATGGCCTTATTGTTACTATGATCAAAAGCAAAAGAAAAAATTAGTCAACCCTGAATATGGCGGCGACAAAATAAGAACAGACCGTTGCGATGGAAAAGGAAAACCGATCTACGCCTTTCCCGGCCATTGGGCACCGAATGGATTAGTGTTTTATACGGGAACACAGTTTCCCGAAAAATATCGCAACGGTGCTTTCATTGCTTTTCATGGTTCATGGAATAGGGCGCCAAGACCGCAACAAGGATATTTTGTAGTGTTCCTGCCTTTTAAAAATGGAATGCCTGGCGGAGACTATGAAATTTTTGCTGATGGATTTGCTGGTTCAAATAAAACACCACAAGGCGCTACATTCAGACCATGTGGTTTGGCACAAGGCCCAGATGGTTCTTTATTTATTTCCGATGATCAAAAAGGAAGAGTTTGGAAAGTGAGTTATAAAGCTCCATGATCAATAAAAATCAGTTAGCTCAAGATTCGAATAGTTTTCTTTGTATATTTCCGAGGATAGCAATGGCGGGATTTGGAAAATAATATACAAAGGGAATTAAAAATGAAGATTCTTTTAAGTGTTTTTTTATTTGCAATTTGTTTACTACTGATTTCCTGGAAACCTGGTGTTTCAAATGCCAACCTGGTGAAAGGACCCAAGGGAAAAAAGACTTATGATAGAGTATGCAGTCCTTGTCATTCGGCAGATGCCAAAGGTATTCCAACATTTAGCCCTGCATTATCAGGATCAAAAATTGTGTTGGGTCCCAGTAATAAGCTAATTAGAGTTTTGCTTAAAGGCTCTGCAGAGTTCAAAAACTATCCGGGCCATAATAGTAAAAATGAGATGCCGGCTCAAGCTAACTTAAAGGACAGAAGAATAGCGAATCTCCTGACTTATATAAGAAACAATTTCGGGAATAAAGCTCCGGCCATTACAGCGGACGAAGTAAAGCTTGAAAGAGCAAAATTGTAAACTATTCTTTTTTATAAATAGCACCATCTTTCATCACCAATTTTATCTTCCTGATATTTTTAATATCTGTTGATGGATCTCCATCAACTGCAATAAGATCTGCAAACAGGTCTTTTTTTATTCTACCTATTTTATTTCCATATCCAAATACATCAGCATTTATTGAAGTTGCTGACTTTAATACATCAATTGATTTCATTCCATATTCCACCATCAGTTCCATTTCTCTTGCATTGTCTCCATGAGAAAAGACTCCTACATCACCTCCCATACAGATAGTGACGCCTGCTTGTAACGCTAATTGAAAACTTTTTTTCTTATTGGTAATACTTTGTGGCTCGGGGTCGATCCCTTTTTTCCATCCGCGGTATTGCTGAATAGCATCTCCGGCTGCGAGAGTAGGGCAGAGGGCAACATTTTTTTCTTTCATAAGTTTAAAAACTTCTTCAGTTCCCCCATCACCATGTTCTATTGTTGATATTCCGGCATTGATGGCTCTTTTCATTCCTTCAGCAGTACCGGCATGTGCCACAACTTTTCTTCCGCTGCTTGTTGCGATAGCAACGATCGATTCTAACTCAAGCTGGCTAAAGGTTGGTTGATTTTCTCCATTAGGACCATAGCGATAATCGGCATACACCTTTATAAGATCAGCACCATGACCGATCTGTGATCGGACAGCTTTACTCAACTCATCAAGTCCTGCAACTTCTTCTGCACCTTGTGGCAACTCCACATCAGGCGTTGGTGATTTTGGTCCGTATGTTCCTTTTGCAACAATGGCTCTTGTTGCTACGATCATTCTTGGTCCTGGTATTACTCCTTTTTCAATTGATTTCTTCAAACCAACATCATCATACATGGTTCCTTCAGTTCCCAGGTCTCTTACTGCTGTAAAACCTGCCATCAATGTTGCTTTTGCATGGTTCACTGCTCTTGCAGTTCTTTCAGCTCTTGATTCTTTCAGCACCTGGTCATCCCAACTTGTTTCATTATAAGGATGGAGGAATAAATGTGAATGTCCTTCGATCAATCCGGGTAATAGGGTCATTCCTTTCAGTTCAATGACCTCTGAACCTGCAGGCAACTTGAACATCATTGCACCTGCCTGTTCTATTTTATTATTCTTTATTAATACCACCCAACCAGTTTGCATGGTTTCTCCATCAAATACACGATCGGGTTTTAATAAAATATATTTGTCGGGTTGTTGAGCAACTGAAACGATAGCAACAAATAAGAAGCTGAAAAACAAAAGAGATATTTTCATAATTGTTGAGTAGTGATATGAACGTACAAGAGTGCGACGCAACAAAAGTACAATAGTAGCAATATTGCTTAGCCCATAATTATTTTGCCAATACATCTGCAAACTCCGGCTTTCTTTTAAAAACTGAATTTGCAAATGGACATAGTGGAATTATTTTAATATTGTGAGTTCGTGCAAACTCGACTGCAGTTTTTACAAGCTGCAAGCCTACATTTTGACCCTTTAGTTCTTCACTTACTTCAGTGTGCTCGATGATCATTTTATCGGGTGAGGGCATTGTATAAACCATTTCTGCAACTATTTTTTCATCGTTGTTTACATAAAACATTCCTTTTGTTCCTACCTTTTTATTTTTTATGACCATAGGTATTTAATATCAAAGCTTAAAAAATATTTTTTTCCTGTATAAGAAATAGCACAGCAGCCATTCCAATGTGAAAATACAAAGCGAAGTTATAATAAGCTTAAGATTTTCAGGTGTATTGATTAAGCCCATCAACCCATTTGTAGCGATCCCAACATAGCGATTGAACCAACCTCCTAAAATTTCAAAGAGTAGATAAATGAATATTGAATTCATGCTTATTACAATAAAAAACTTAAGATATTTTTTATGATCAAGAACATCGATCCACCAATAACAAGCTGCTAAACCAGCTAAACACCATCCCAGTGATGCAAATGTGAAAGAGCTGGTGGCAATCCTTTTAATAATAGGAGTGATATCTGCAATATCAAGACCATAACCAACAATGAGACAAATAACAGCCCAGATCAATAGTGGTTTTATTTTCTCTTTACCCTTTAACAAAAGTTTGCCCGCCAATGCTCCTGCAATTGTATGTACAGCAGTTGGAATACAATTAATGGCTACCCAACCGTCTTTATTAATTTTATTCATCAACAACAGATCGGTATAGTTCCCAAAATTATGTTGATCAGTAAAAGGTTGATCAAAGCCAGGAACATTCGTAAAACGATAAAGTATTTCTGTGAGAAGCAATAATCCAACACATATCATTATTTGTGTGGTTGCCGGCAAACGAAAGATCAGAAAAGCTACTAAAGTTGTAAAAGATAATTGAGTGAGCACATCCCATAATTCAAAGGAAAGGCCCTTCGGTTTTATTGCATAATCAAGCACACCCCAGAAAAAAAGCCAGAAGCATCTTTTCAGAATTTTCCTGAAAGATTGATTCCATGTCATGCCCTGGCTTGCCTGTTTATGAAGTGAAAAAGCCATAGCAGTACCGGCTATAAACATGAAACCCGGTTGTATAAGATCCCAAAAACGCAAACCATTCCATGGATGATGAAAGAACTGCTGAAAGAAGCTATGCAACAAACTATTGTCTCCGGATGCATCACTTAAGTGTTCATATAAACCCGTACTTTCCATGGCCAGCAATACCATGATCAATCCACGCATAAAATCAAGAGAAAGTAAGCGTTTGTCACTTTGAGAAGTGACAGCTGCAGCAAGCATAAGCAGTTTATTTTTGAAAAAGGTAGACGAAATAATTGGAAAAATTCAAAAAAGCATACATATTTGCAATGCAATGAAACAAGCAAATCAATATTGGTGGTGGCATACAAACTCTTTCGGGGTGCTGTAAGTCATTACTGTATTGTATAAATATATATGCCCCGAAATAGTTCGGGGTTTTTTATTTTGATACCAGCATAGGTAACTCCGGTTAAACTGAGTTGCGACGCTCCGTTCAACACCTGTGCTGCTATGAAACAAATTGAAAAGTCATTATGAAGAAAATTGAAGTTTTAACCACCTGCAAAAAATTGCTTGCCGATGTGTACACGCCTGTAAGTATTTACCTGCGTCTTCGTGATCGTTTCAGGGATACAGTGCTGCTTGAAAGCACGGATCATCATGCGGCGGAAAACAGTTATTCATTTATTTGTGTCAATGCGATTGGTGGAATTGAGATCACTTCGACAAAAAATGTTGAATTCAAACTTCCCGGTCAGAAACCTGAGAGAATTGAAATCAAGAATATAATGGAAGTGCCGCAAATGCTTTGGGATTTTGCCAACAGGTTTGACTGCGCAAAGAAGGAAACAAAGGAAGTAAAATTTGCGCAAGGGCTATTTGGCTATACTTCTTATGATGCTGTTCAGTTTTTTGATACAGTAAAACTAAAAACTAAAAACATAATACCTCTTATTCCTTTAATGCGTTACCGGCTTTACCAGTATGTAATTGTATTTAATCATTTCAAAGATGAGTTGTACATCTGCGAAAACCAGATAAATGGAATTGAGAGTGAGATGCCGGTTGTTGAATCATTGATCCGCAGTAAGGATGTTCCTGTTTTTCCTTTTAAAAGAAAGGGCGATGAAAGTTCAAATGTTACTGATAAAGAGTACATAAATATGGTGGACAAAGGGATTGCAAGTTGTCACCGTGGGGATGTTTTTCAAATTGTATTAAGCAGAAGATTTCAGCAAGGTTTTGCAGGAGATGAATTCAATGTTTATCGTTCGCTTCGTAGTATTAATCCTTCTCCTTATTTATTTTTCTTTGATTATGGTGATTATAAATTGATGGGTTCCTCCCCGGAATCACAATTGATCATTCAAAATGGAAAAGCGATCGTTCATCCTATTGCTGGTACATTCAGAAGAACGGGAGATGATGATAAGGATCATCTTGCTGCTGAATTATTAAGAGGAGATAAAAAGGAAAATGCCGAACATGTGATGCTTGTCGATCTTGCTCGGAATGATCTGAGCAGGGTCTGTGATGATGTAACGGTTACTCATTATAAAGATATCCAGTATTACAGCCATGTCATTCATATGGTGAGTGAAGTAAATGGCCACGTAAGAACCGGCAGTAACCCATTTGAATTGCTTGCAAAAACATTTCCTGCAGGTACACTAAGCGGTGCCCCGAAAATAAAAGCAATTGAGCTGATCGATGGTTATGAACCAACCGCAAGAAATTATTATGGCGGCGCCATTGGTTTTATGGGGTTTGATGGTAGCTGCAATCATGCCATTATGATCCGTACTTTTTTAAGTATGCAAAATACATTGACCTACCAGGCGGGAGCAGGAGTTGTTGCAGCAAGCAAGCCTGAGAGTGAATTACAGGAAGTGAATAACAAATTAGGAGCGTTAAAGAAGGCAATAGAGTTTGCTGAACAATTATTTTAATGTTAGAATATAAATAGAGCAGATGAAGATATTAGTATTCGATAATTATGATTCTTTTACTTACAACCTTGTTCACCTGGTTGAAAAGATCACACATGTGAAAGTGGATGTGCACCGCAATGACCAGATACCAATGGAGAAAGTAAAGGAGTATGATAAGATCATATTATCACCTGGCCCGGGAATTCCTGAAGAAGCTGGCTTGCTTTTGCCATTGATAAAGGAGTATGCTTCATCAAAATCTATCCTTGGTGTTTGTCTCGGTCACCAGGCAATTGGACAGGCATTTGGTGGAGAACTTATAAATCTTAGTTCGGTGTTTCATGGAGTAGCGACGCCGGTCAAAATCAAAAGTGAAAAATCAAAAGTAAAAAGTTTCCTATTTGAAGGACTACCTAATGAATTTGAAGTAGGTCGTTATCATTCGTGGGTTGTTTCAACAGAAAATTTTCCAGACGTATTAGAAATTACTGCCGAGGATGAAAGTGGAATGATCATGGGTCTACAACATAAAACTTATGATGTGCAAGGAGTGCAGTTTCATCCGGAAAGTGTATTAACACCGAAGGGTGAGGAGATAATGAAAAATTGGTTAAAGAAATAATTACAGATAAGATGAAAAAAATATTGCAATACTTGTTTGAGCATAAGACGCTTTCAAGAGAAATGGCGAAAGAAGTTTTAGTCAATATCGGCAAAGGAATTTACAACGAACATGAGATAACAGCTTTCATGACAGTGTATTTAATGCGGAGCATTACTATTGATGAGTTAATGGGTTTCCGTGATGCTTTGCTTGAGCTTTGTGTGCCTGTTGATTTTAGCGAATATGATACAATAGATATTGTTGGAACCGGCGGCGATGGAAAGAATACTTTTAATATCTCTACGCTCAGTTGTTTTATCGTGGCTGGGACAGGACAAAAAGTTGCCAAGCACGGCAACTATGGAGCCTCATCTATCAGTGGCGCATCGAATGTGATGGAGCAAATGGGCTACAAATTCAAAAATGATAATGACAGGTTGAAAAAGGAAATTGACGAAGCAAATATTTGTTTTCTTCATGCGCCATTATTTCATCCTGCATTAAAAACTGTTGGACCGATCAGGAAGAATCTTGCCATGAGAACTTTCTTCAATATGCTTGGCCCAATGGTGAATCCTTCACACCCGAAATACCAGTTGGTGGGAGTGTTCAGTCTTGAAATGGCGAGAATATATAATTACCTTTTGCAGCAAACGGAAAAAGCATTTACCATAATTCACAGTCTTGATGGTTATGATGAGATCTCTTTGACCAATGACACAAAAGTTATTACCAATGAAGGAGAAAAAGTAAAGACACCTGAACAGCTTGGAAAGAGAATGGTAGAGCCTAATGATATACAAGGTGGCAACACAGTAGAAGAAGCCGCAAAGATCTTTTTAAAGATATTAAAAGGAGAGGGAACATGGGCGCAGAATGCGGTTGTGCTTGCCAATGCAGCAATGGCTTTACATTGCACAGGTAATTTTAAATCGTATGATGATGCATTTAATGCAGCGATTGAAAGTTTGGAAAGTGGCAAAGCAAAAAAATCCCTTGATAAATTAATCAGTTTGCAGTAATGAATATCCTTGAAGAAATAATCGAATATAAAAAAGAAGAGGTCAAAAGTAGAAAGGCAATAGTAAAAACTGCTGACCTTGAAAAAAGAGAATTATTTTCAAGGACTGTATTGCCATTGAAAGATTTTTTATTGAACAGATCAAGAACTGGGATCATTGCTGAATTTAAAAGAAGATCACCATCAAAAGGAATTATAAACCCCGATGTTGATGTTATAGATGTAACAAAAGGCTATACAGAGAATGGAGCTTCCTGTTTGTCTGTGTTGACTGATGAGCATTTTTTTGGTGGAAGTGATGAAGACCTGATCAAAGCAAGGATAAATGATATTCCGATCTTAAGAAAAGATTTTGTTATTGATGAATACCAGTTGGTAGAGGCTAAGTCGATCGGCGCTGATGTAATATTGCTGATCGCGGCTTGTTTAACAGTCACTGAAGTAAAACGGCTGGCATCTTTTGCAAAAAACCTCGGACTGGAAGTTTTATTGGAACTTCATGCTGAGGAAGAGTTAGAGCATATTTGTGATGAAACGGATGTTATTGGTATTAATAACCGCAATCTGAAGACTTTTGATGTGGATATCGAAAGAAGTTTGCGTATGGCTGAAAAGATACCTTTCCCTAAATTTAAAGTAGCGGAAAGCGGGATCAGCAGCGTTAATGATATTTTACTTTTTAAAAAACATGGCTTCCAGGGTTTTCTTATCGGAGAAAATTTTATGAAAGTCACTGACCCAACGATTGCTTTTGCTGAATTCGTAAAACAATTAAAAGCAAAAGCACATGAAGATTAAAGTTTGTGGAAACACATTGCCTCAACAGGTAAATGCCCTGGATGAACTGGGAGTAACATTTGCCGGGTTTATTTTTTACCCGAGATCGCCGCGGTATATGGTTCAGAAAATAGGCCCGGAAAAAATGCGACAGATCAAAGGGAAAATAATCAAAGTGGGAGTATTTGTAAATCCTACCTATGAGGAACTGATGAAAACGGTAGAAGATTATCGGTTAGATATGGTGCAGTTGCATGGAGATGAAAGTCCCAAGTTTTGTGATAAGATCGCTGATTATATCTCGGTGATCAAAGCTTTTCGGCTGAGTGATAACGACAGCATCCAGCACATGACACAATCTTATACGGAAGTATGTGATTTTTTTATGTTCGATACGCTGGGTGCTGGTTATGGTGGTACAGGAAAAAAGTTTGATTGGACGATACTGCAACAATCGCTGCCGCTTAAGCCTTATTTTTTAAGTGGGGGCATTGAGCCGGGAGACGAAAAAAAACTGGAGGAGTTTATTGGTTCGCCAGCAGGAGAAAAATTATTCGCGGTGGATATAAATACAAAATTTGAAATAGGACCGGGAGTAAAGGATGTGAACAGCATTAAAAAATTTGCAGAAAATTTGGGGATTAAAAAGTTAAGTAAATGAATATAAAAGTTTGTGGTATCACACAGCTCAAACAATTGCAGCAATTAGAAGCATTGAACATTGATTATGCAGGATTGATTTTTTATAAAGAGTCGCCACGATATGTAGGCGATAAAATAACTGGTAAGCAAATAAAGGATGCGGACTTTGATATTAAGAAGGTGGGAGTGTTTGTTGATCCAGGTTATTCGGAATTATTGGATGCCATTGACGAATACGGGTTGGATATTGTGCAGTTGCATGGTAATGAAACACCGGAAATGTGTGAAGAATTGAGCGCAGAAGTGGAAGTGATAAAAGCGTTTCGTATTTCAGGAGATAAATCAATTGACATTGATGAAATGGTAGCTGATTATGATGCTGTTTGTGATTATTATTTATTTGATACGGCAGGATTAAAAGAAAGTTTTGGCGGAACAGGGCAACAGTTTGATTGGGGAGTATTAAAAAAAGCAAAAATTGAAAAACCATTTTTTCTCAGTGGTGGTATCGGGCCTGATGATGCAGCGAAAGTAAAAGCATTTAACCACCCTGATTTTTTTGCAGTTGATGTAAATAGCAAGTTTGAATTATCGCCTGGATTAAAAGATATGGCTTCGATATTGAAATTTTTGCAGGCATTCAAATAAGTTGACATGAGTTTTTGTAAAAACTGCGGAGAAAAAGTTATAGGTAATTACTGCAGTCATTGCGGACAAAAGATATTGGAGGAAAGAATTTCATTTCATTATATATGGCACGAGGCATTACATTTCTTTACGCATTTTGAAAAAGGGTTTTTATTTACCTCGTGGAGTATGCTGGCAAAGCCTGGTAAAGTGGTAACGGATTTCGTAAAGGGCAAAAGAAAGGTTTATCAACAGCCCGTTTCGTTCTTTTTAATATGGATAACTATGTACTTGTTGCTACTGTATATAGTTGAAAAGATCTTTGGAGAAAATGTGGTGATCGATTACAAAGAATATTTTGGCCCAACATCAACAACAAAGTTCGCGGTCAGTCACCTAAGTATTGTTTTGTTGGTGGTAATTCCATTCCAGGCTTTGTATTTCTATTGGTTGGTGGCAGGGAAGAAGTACAACTACTTTGAATGTTTTGTGGTGGCGATGTATTATTTGGGGGCGGTGATATTGTTACAATGTGGCTTTGTGATACTGGCAATAATTATACACCCATTAATTGGGACATCAGTTGCACTTATTTATTCTGATCCGTTGAAAATTATTTACCTGACATGGGCAGTAACGGATACAATAAAATTATTCAGGATTAAGAATAAAGTTATAAGAGTTGTGTTGTTTGCGGTTCTTGCATTTGGAACTTTTACGATTTGGCGACTGTATGGAGTGCCAGCAATAATTGAATGGATTATGGGAGAGAGTTGATTTGGCTAAGAGAATAAAGGAGAGAAGGAGACAAAGAGATTACGCTGTTGGTATAAAGCTGAATAATGAACAGAACGTACAAGAGTGCGACGCAACGGAAGCGATATAGAAATACAAAAGCTGATTACAAAAAATGAAAAAAGCAAATACATACACTTCTCCTGATGAATTTGGGTATTACGGAAAATTCGGGGGAGCGTATATTCCTGAAATGCTTCATCGCAATGTGGAAGAACTTAAGACCCGCTATTTGGAAATAATGAATGAGGCATCTTTTCAAAAAGAGTTTCATGAATTGCTGAGAGATTATGCAGGCAGGCCAACGCCTTTATATCACGCAAAGCGATTGAGCGATAAGTATGGAACAACAATTTTTCTTAAGCGGGAAGATCTTTGTCATACCGGCGCACATAAGATCAATAATACTATCGGGCAGATATTACTTGCGCAGCGATTAGGTAAGAAAAGAATTATTGCTGAAACAGGTGCAGGTCAACATGGCGTAGCTACTGCGACTGTATGTGCATTGAAGGGAGTTGAGTGTATCGTTTACATGGGAGAAAAAGATATTGAACGGCAAGCGCCGAATGTTGCTAGAATGAAAATGTTGGGAGCTACGGTGATCCCTGCAACTTCAGGAAGTAAAACATTGAAAGATGCAACAAATGAAGCGATCCGAGACTGGATAAATAACCCGAACGATACACATTACATAATTGGAAGTGTTGTTGGTCCACATCCTTATCCTGATATGGTAGCAAGATTTCAGAGTATAATAAGCGAAGAGATGAGAGGGCAGTTGAAAGAAAAGATCGGGAGTGAATTACCTACTCATGTGTTGGCGTGTGTTGGTGGTGGCAGTAATGCTGCTGGTGCATTTTATCATTTCTTAGATGAGTTATCAGTTCAATTGATCGCTGTGGAAGCAGCGGGGCATGGCATCAATAGCGGACTAAGTGCTGCAACAACTCAATTAGGTAAACCTGGTGTATTGCATGGAAGTAAAAGTTTGGTAATGCAAACAGAAGATGGACAGGTAGTAGAGCCACATAGTATCTCTGCTGGGTTGGATTATCCGGGTATTGGACCTTTGCATGCGCATTTATATGATAGTGGCCGTGCAAAATTTTTAAGTGCGACAGATGAAGAAGCATTGACTGCGGCATTTGAGCTGGCAAAACTGGAAGGGATCATTCCTGCATTGGAAAGTGCACATGCTTTACATGCATTGAATATTTTGAAATTTGATAAAGAAGATAAAGTAGTGGTTTGTTTGAGTGGAAGAGGGGATAAAGATCTTTCTACATACATGAAAAATTTATAACTACGGAGACACGGAGGCAGAGAGTTACACAGAGTATCTCCGTGTTCCTTTGTGTATTTGGTGTCTCTGTGTTTCAAAAAATATGCAAAGAATAAAAAAACTTTTTAGCGAGAAAAGCGCCAACATTCTCAACGTTTACTGCACCGCAGGCTATCCTCAATTGAATTCAACTCTTGAAGTAATGAAAGCATTGCAGGAAAACGGCGCAGACATGATCGAACTCGGAATGCCCTACAGTGATCCATTAGCTGATGGCCCGGTCATCCAGCAAAGCAGCAGCATTGCACTTGCAAATGGAATGACGATCAAAAAACTATTCGAACAATTAAAAGATTTCAGAAAACACATTTCAGTTCCGGTTGTATTGATGGGTTATATGAATCCTGTTCTGCAATATGGCTTTGAAAAATTTTGTGCCGATGCGGCATCAGTGGGTGTTGATGGATTAATTCTTCCTGATCTGCCCGAACATGAATTCGAAACTGAATACGGGGCTATCATAAAAAAACATGGACTTGATTTTATTTTTCTCGTTACCCCTGAAACAAGCGAAGAGAGAATAAAAAAACTGGATGAATTAAGCACGGGGTTTTTATATGCTGTTTCATCTTCCTCCACTACCGGTAGTGACAAGAACATGACCGATGTAAAGAGCTATTTACTGAGGCTCAAAAGCTTAAATTTGAAAAATCCTGTACTTGTTGGCTTTGGAATAAAGGACAAAACAACCTTTCAAGCGGCCTGCAACAATGCCAATGGAGCTATTATTGGCACCGCATATATAAAAGCTCTTGGAGAACCCGGTAATGTGGCCGACATTACCCGTAAATTTTTGGAGACTATTAGGGTTTAACTACTACCTACCCGGGATTTTTTTTATTACTTTTACAGGCGTTATGAAAACAATATTGACATTTATCTTTCTTGGCCTCTTACAGACTAACCTTCTTGCAAATACAGATAAGGATACAAGTTTCACAATTACTGGCAACATGGTCGGCTTTAAAGATAGCACCGAAGTAAAACTTGAAGATCAAAATACGAATGTTCAGTTAGCTTCTGCAAGGATCATAAAAGGTAAGTTTACTTTAAAAGGGAAATTAACAGAGCCAACATTATGCTGGTTAAAAATTAGCGGTGATGAGGATCAATATATTTATGTAGAGAATAGATCTATTACAATAACAGGAATAAAACCGATAAGGACAAACTTTAAAGTAACCGGTTCACGATCGCATAATGATTTTATGGATTTTCAGAAGGGGTTTACTCCATTGATGGTCCGTTTGCAAAAAATAGTGCCGGCCATCAATTCTACGCCTTATGGCCCGCAGCGGGATAGCATGATGTTGATCTATGATAATATCCGGGATTCTATTCAAAAGAATATTGATGTTTATATTGATCATCATTTATCATCTTTTGTTTCTCCATTTGTTTTATTTGTTACTACACAGTTTTATGAAGATCCGGTTTTGCTTGAGCAAAGATTTCTCCGTTTGGATTCTAACGTAAGAAGCATACCAACTAGCATAAGCTTAAAAAATTATATTGATTATAATAAAGTCGGCGCTGTGGGCACCAATGCACTGGATTTTACACAGCCTGATACATCGGGTACGCAGGTATCCTTGTCGTCATTCAAGGGAAAGTATGTGTTGGTTGATTTTTGGGCCAGTTGGTGCGGACCATGCCGGGCGGAAAACCCAAATGTTGTTGCCAGCTTCAATAAATTCAAAGAGAAAAACTTTACGGTGCTTGGCGTTTCTTTAGATCGTCCGGGACAAAAAGAAAATTGGGTGGCGGCAATACATAAAGACAACCTTACATGGACACATGTCAGCGATCTTTTATTCTGGAACAACGCTGCCGCGAAACTTTACCGTGTGCAGGGAATTCCATTTAATATTTTAGTTGATCCGCAAGGAAAAATAATAGGCCGGAACCTTCGTGGCTCCGACCTGGATGGTAAACTCTGTGAAATATTGGGATGTGATACAAAGGCCAAGCCTTTTTGACCAAATTTATTTTTTGTTTCCGTCTGCATTACTACTATCAACTTTTGTTGCGTCGCACTCTTGTACGTTCGGTAATTCTATTGAGCGACATAGAACTTACAACATAAAACTTAAAATTGTTTCAGTTCACATCTTTCCCTGCTTTTAGCTTATCGATCATTGTTTGAATATTGCTTTTGTTTTGAGCATCAGTGACAGCCATTGCCTTGTTAGCATAATCCAAAGCTGTTTTATAGTCTCCATTGGCGGAATATCCACGCACCAGGCCAACCAATGTAGTCATCTGGTTTGGATTCTTTTCGTAGTTCATTTTAAAGATATCCAATGCCTCTTTTGGTCTTTTCTGAGTTATTAATGAACGTCCATATCCATGCATCTCAAACATAGAAGCATTAGGTAATGCTTTCTTCATAACTGCTGCCGCTTCATCTTTCTTGCCAAGTTTATCGAGTATCTGTGCTTTTGTACTTGCGGCCTGGAAACTTCTATCACCACCAAATGTTCCGCTGCTTGCCGAATCAGCCCATAGCAATGCTTCATCCAGGTTTACATTTCTATCAAGACACCACTGTGCCGCCTGTTGCCAGCTTTGCCAAATAAATCCTTTATCGGTTTGTAACTCCCTGCGGAATGATGCAAGCTGTTCTTTTACATAATCAACTTCTATTTTAAATGGTATCGTCAGTCTTTCCCACGATAAAGCGATCGTTGCGCTATTTTCTGTCTCATTCAGAAACTCATATTTCAACCATTCAACTAATTTGTCCGATGCATATGGTTTTACTTTTACCCGTAATGCATCTTCCTTATCATTATAGTAAAAACTTCCCCATGATGTTGAATTCTTTGAAAAGATCAAGGTGCATTCATTCGGATCATACGCAATAAAAAAACCATATTTACCTGCTGGTAAAGGTTGCCCTTCGATCTTTACATCAGTAGAAAATTCTAATGTTGTATTTTCATTGGCGCCGGCTCTCCATGGAGCAGCTTTTGAGCTTCCAAAGCCCTGGTCAGTGTAACCCACTGGAACGAGTTGCCCCCAGATCTTTCCTTCACGACCTTTTATACCTGGACGATCATAATTGATAACGACTTTTGTTAAACCAATTTGTTCTGCAATCATTGCTTTTTTATTACCGCCGCTTGGTAAAACAGTTAATGGGATCTGGGAATAAGAGATCATGCTGATAAAAAACAGCATTGATAGAATTAGAGCAATCTTTTTCATAAACATTTTTTTAGTCTATTCAAATCTAAAAAGTTCAGTGATGTCAAATCTTTAATTTGTTGCATTCGGATAAAAGAACTGATAAAGGATTATTTGCGGGGCTTCAATGGTAATTATACTCCACATTTCAAGGTGAAAAAAACCTTTTTGAGAATCAGTTGTTTAGAGCTTTTGGGATAAATTTTACACACATTTTTATTTATTATGGCATTGACTTTGAAACAGAGAGGGTATAAAAATCAGATTATTATGAAAAAGTTTTTTTTGATCTTATTAGTAGCAACGGGCTCTATTATCAGCAAGCCTGCTACCGCACAAGTTAGCGTTAACGTTAATATTGGTTCGCAGCCGACTTGGGGACCGGTAGGGTATGATTATGTAGAATATTATTATTTGCCCGATATTGAAACCTATTATTATGTACCCAAACATCAATTCGTTTATTTAAGCAATGGGCAATGGATATATTCGACTTCATTACCTTCCCGCTATAGATCTTACAACCTTTATTCGGGATATAAAGTGGTGATCAATGAGCCCCGACCTTATTTGCATTATACGACACATAAGGTTACATATGCAAAGTATAAAGGAAACAACGGCGGACAGGTGATAATTAAAAACAGCAACGAGCCGAAATATTATGTTGTGAAAGGGCACCCTAAATATAATGGTGGAAATAATGGCAATGGTCACGGCAATGGAAATAGTGGAAATAAAGGAAAGGGTAAGGGCAAAGGTTAGCTTTAAGTAAATAATATTTTTAGTGAGCCCGGTCAATGACCGGGCTTTGTATTGTTGAAAATGAAAGCGCAAAAAAAATAAATACTATTTGTTCCGTAACTTCCTTTTTAAATCCGCACAAATGCCAAGGCTTATTGGTTTTACATTTTTTATTCTAAGTTTTTCTTTTCTTAATGCGCAGGAGTTTGGTGGTAATCCACCTTCAATAAAATGGAAACAGATCAGTACAGATACTGTGAGGATTATTTTCCCTGTAGGGATGGATAGCGCAGCACAAAGGATTTCATCGATCGTTCATTTTCTTTCAGCAAAAAATAATTCACTTGGCCACAAAGTGAATAAAATAAATATCGTTCTTCAGAATCAATCGACGGTTGCAAATGCCTATGTTGGATTAGGTCCTTATCGCAGTGAGTTTTTCTTAACTCCTTCGTTTAATAATTTTGAGATTGGTAGCATTTCCTGGGCAGAAGATCTTGCATCTCATGAATACCGGCATGTGCAACAATTCAGCAACTTTAAAGTGGGGTTAAGTAAACTGATGTATTATTTGGCCGGAGATGATGGATTGTCGCTTGCTATTAATGCCGCAGTGCCGGATTGGTTTTATGAAGGAGATGCGGTGTACAATGAAACAGTGCATAGTAGGCAGGGCAGGGGACGAATCCCTTTTTTCACGAATCAGTACAAATCGCTTTGGGTAGATAATAAACAATATTCATGGATGAAGCTTCGGAATGGATCATTGAAAGATTATGTTCCTAATCATTACCATCTTGGTTATTTGATGGTGAATTATGGATATGATAAATACGGAAGTGATTTCTGGGGAAAAGTAACAAAAGATGCGGCATCGTTTAAAGGGTTGTTCTATCCATTTCAAAATGCTATAAAGAAACAAACAGGTCTTGATTATAAAACTTTCAGAAAGCAAGCCTTCGATCACTATAAGTTGAATAGCGATTTGCAGCTGAAGAGTGCGACGCAACAGAAGCCTAATAGTACTAATGAAGTCGGGGAACAAAAAATTACAAAGCCCACAACCAGTTATGTTACAAACTATTTTTTCCCATACCAATTGGGAGATGGCTCATTGCTTTATTTAAAAAGTAGTTATCGCAAGCGACCTGCATTTGTAATTAAAGATAATTCCGGGGAACATGTATTGCGTGTAAAAGATATTTCACTGGATGAGCAATATAGTTATCGCAATGGAAAAATTGTATACTCTGCATACAAACCAGATGCAAGGTGGGGATGGAGGAATTATGGTGAGATAAGGTTGCTGGATGTGGGAAGTGGTAAACAGCAAACGATCACTCATAGAACAAAATATTTTACGCCGGATATTAGTAATGATGGTAATAAAATAGTGGCAGTAAATTATAAACCTGATGGCAAATGTGAACTGCATGTACTGGATGCGGTGACAGGTGGCTTAATAAAAAACATTGAGTCTTCGGAAATAAATGTTTTTACTGATCCAAAGTTTATCAATGATAGTTCCATAATTGCTTGTGCAAGGCTTCGTGATGGACAAATGTCCCTCGTTCGTGCAGATATCAGCGGATCGATCATGAGACTTACGCCTCCTTCTTATCATGTTATTGGGTTTCCGAATGTTCAAAATGACAAAGTTTTTTTTACGGCATCTTTTAATGGTAATGATGAGATCTTTATGTTGCAGTTAAGTGATAATAAGATATTCCAGGTTAGCAGTTCGGTTACCGGGAATTATTTTGTAAATGCCTCTGGTAATAAAATTGTCTATTCGAATTTCACGGCTGACGGGTACCAGTTAAAAGAGATGAGTGTAGAGAAACCGAACGAGATCGATCTAAAAGCTTTCGAGCTGCCAGCTAATAAGATCCCGATAGCAAAAGAAAATGATTTTAGCAATTTGAAATTAAATGATATTGTAACAAGGAATTTTTCAGTGAGTAAATATAAAAAGGGAACAAGGCTTTTGAATTTTCATAGCTGGCGGCCTTATTATGAGGACCCGTTTTTTACTTACACCCTTTATGGTCAGAATATTTTGAATACGCTACAAACGGAACTTTATTATTCATATAATCAGAATGAAAATACAAATGCTGTTGGATTCAACACAACCTATGGCGCATGGTTCCCTTACCTGTCAGCAGGAGCTGAATATACTTTTAAAAGAACAGATACATTAAATAATAAGACCCGCCAATGGGATCAATTGGATACCCGTGTCGGCTTAAATATTCCATTGGATCTTTCCGGAGGCAGATATTTCAGGAATTTGAATTTTGGAAGCAGCTATGTTTTCCGGTTTGAAAACAATACGGGTCCCAATAAAGATCTGTTTGTCGAAAACAATTTTAGTTATCTCTCACACTTTATTAATTATAGCCAGCAGGTACAGACGGCAAGGCAACATATATTTCCGAGGCTGGGTTATAATTTTACATTGCAATATCGTCACGCCATTTCGAAATATGATAGCTACCAATTTTTTACTTCCGGTCATTTTTTACTTCCGGGATTTTTTTCGAATCATAGTATTGTGTTAGATGGTGCTTTCCAGGAACGGGACACATCGAGAGCATTATTCAGCAACCGATTCCCTTATTCAAGAGGATATAATGAGGCTTACTTTTCAAGGATGTGGAAGCTTGGTGCTAATTACCATTTTCCTTTATGGGTTCCTGATTGGGGTTTTGGGAACATTCTTTATATCCAGCGGATTCGTGCCAATGCGTTTTATGATTTTACAAGAGTTTATTCAAATAGCAAAAAACTATCAGCTGATCAGCGAAGTGTAGGGGGAGAAATTTATTTTGATACCAACTGGTGGAATCAATATCCACTGACTTTTGGTTTTAGGATCAGTGCACGATTGGATGCTGACCTGGTGACTCATCAGAAAGGAACTTTCTATGAGTTTATTTTGCCCGTGAGTATCATACCGAGATAAGCTTTGGGCTGTGAGCTGCGAGCTAAGAATGAAACTTCAATCATAAGTCTCGAAGCTCATGGCTCGCGGCTCGTAGCTATAAAGAAGCTAATGATTCTTCGATAGCTTTTATCTTCGCTTCCGCATCAGCTTTTTTCTTTCTTTCGATCTCAATTACTTCTGGCTTTGCGTTTTGAACAAAACGTTCATTGCTTAATTTCTTTTCTACTGATATAAGAAATCCTTTCTGGTATTCAAGATCTTTTTTGAGTTGGTCTTTTTGCGCTGTTGTATCAAGTTCGTTCTCTGTTTCGATAAAAAATTTGTCTTTTTGAACAACCGTGTTTATAGAACCAGCAACAGCCTCTTTAACAAAATTTATTTGTGAAGCATTTACCTGTTTCCCAAGAATTAATTTAAAAGAATTGTATGCTGATTGTTCAGCAGTTTGAATATGAAGCTTTATCTCTTCTTTTTGTTTTAACTGATTTTTCACACGAACATCACGCAAAGCAGTAATTACTTGTTTCAGTAGATCAGCTTGCTTCAAGATTTCCGATTTTTGGCTCCCGATTTTTGATTCTTGTTTAATAGTTAAATCGTCGCCTTCTTTTCTTTCTTTTAATTCATGATAAATTTCTTCCGTAACAAAAGGCATGAAAGGATGAAGTAACTGCATCAGCTCTTCGAAGAAGAAAACCGTTTTTTCATAAACTTCTTTTTCTATTGGTTGTTCAAAGCCGGGTTTTACCCATTCCAAATACCAACTGCAGAAATCATCCCATATCAGTGAGTAGATCGTTTTTAATGCTTCACTTAACTTGAATTCTTTATAAGATTTTTCTATTTCTGTTTTCGCTTCGTTCAATCTATTCTCAAACCAATCAATTGCAAAATTACTTTCTGACTTACGGTCTTCCTGACTTTCTGACTTTCTTCCTTCCCACATCTTCACCAGCTTCAGTGCATTCCAGATCTTATTATTAAAATTTCTTCCCTGGTCACAACTGCTATCATCAAATAAAAGATCATTACCAGCAGGAGAGGAGATCATAATTCCAAAGCGAACAGCATCGGCTCCATAACGATCAATAAGATCCAATAAGTCAGGCGAGTTACCAAGACTCTTACTCATCTTTCTTCCCTGCTTATCTCTTACCATTCCTGTGAAATAAACATCGCTGAATGGTTTTTCATTCATGTATTCCATTCCTGCCATGATCATTCTTGCCACCCAAAAGAAAATAATATCCTGTCCCGTTACGAGTACAGAAGTCGGATAATAATAATTAATGTCTTTATTATTAGGTTGCGTTATCCCATTGAACACTTCGATCGGCCACAGCCACGAGGAGAACCAGGTATCCAGGACATCTTCATCTTGCGTTATATCTTCAATTTTTAATTTTTCATTTTTAATTTTTAATTGATCAAACGCTTCTTTTTGTGTTTCAGTAACTGCGAATGTTCCATCTGGTGCATACCATGCCGGTATCCTTTGACCCCACCAAAGTTGACGACTGATACACCAATCCTTTACATTTTCCAACCAGTATTTATAAGTAGCCAGAAATCTTTCTTCAGGATGAATTTTTACATTACCGCTTAAAACTGCATGCAATGCTTTTTCAGCAAGTGGTTTCATTTTTACAAACCACTGTGTCGAAATGCGGGGTTCCACAACAGCATTTGTTCTTTGTGAAAAACCAAGTCTTGTTGTGTATTCTTCTTCTTTAATTAATTGGCCATCTGCTTTTAATTTTTCAATAGCTTTTTTTCTTGCTTCAAACCTGTCAAGACCAACAAATACCTGCGCCGCTTCACTCATTGTACCATCAGGATTCAGTGTATCAATTGTTTCAAGATTATGTTTTAAGCCGAGATTATAATCATTGATATCATGAGCCGGTGTGATTTTCAATGCACCTGTTCCAAATTCTTTGTCTACATACTCGTCAAAAATCACAGGCACTATACGATTTACCAGTGGCACGATCACTTTCTTTCCTTTCAAATAAGCATAACGTTCATCGTCAGGATGAACACATACTGCTGTATCGCCCATGATCGTTTCAGGACGCTGTGTTGCAATTGATATAAAATCATTTGTTGGTTTACCCGAAGCATCGGCAACAAAATATTTTACATAGTAAAGTTTGCCTTGTAGTTCTTTGTACTCAACTTCCTCATCACTCAACGCAGTTTTTGCAGCAGGGTCCCAGTTGATCATTCTTGCGCCACGATAAATAAGTCCTTTGTTATACAAGTCTACAAAAACTTTCATAACAGCCTTGTAATAATGATCATCCATCGTGAAACTAACACGATCCCAATCAACGCTGCAACCAAGACGTTCGATCTGGTTATAAATGATGCCGCCGTATTTTTCTTTCCACTCAAAAGCATATTTCAAAAATTCTTCACGGCCGATCTTATTTTTATCAATGCCTTTTTCCTTCAGCATCTGCACCACTTTTGCTTCCGTAGCGATCGAAGCATGGTCGCTGCCCGGAACCCAGCATGCATTGAAACCACTCATTCTTGCTTTGCGAACAAGAATATCCTGCACAGTTTCATTCAGCGTATGCCCCATATGCAACACACCCGTAACATTTGGCGGAGGTATCACAACAGTAAAAGCCTTCCTGTCATCAGGAGTTGAATTAAAATATTTTTTCGACTTCCAATGCGAGGTCCATTTTTCTTCTATAGATCCCGGTTCAAAATTTTTCGATAGTTCCATTAGTTCGATGCTATTTTATTTTGTCAGCTGATGTACTACTATTAAGCTTCCGTTGTGTCACTCATTTATACGTTCTGTTCGCTATTGAGCTGATTAGAATTACAGGAGTACAAGAGTGCGACGCAAGGGACGGTGAGGGATGTAATGCAGCTTAGTACATAAAAATCCTAACCGGCGGCAAATTTACCTTCTTTCAGCTAGATAATGAAACTGAAAGAAGCCTTTGAAGAGATGAAAATTTAATCTGTAAAAACTGTTTTTACAGGGCGAAATACTTACTTTGAAGTTCAATTTTTTTTATGGAAAGAACACTTTACTCATGGCACAGCCCATCGCTGAATAAAGATATGCCTATCGCTATTTATGGTCATTATGGTTTTGCTTTATTGTTGGTACCAACTGCAGCGGCTGACTACCTCGAGTATGAGCGGTTTCAATTGCTAGACCAGATCGCACCATTTATTGAGGCTGGTAAATTAAAAGTGTATTCTGTTGATAGCATCAATAATGAAAGCTGGCTGAATAATAATATGAACCCTCGTGATAAATCTATCCGGCACCAACAGTGGAATGACTATATATTTAATGAAGTAGTTCCATTCATTCGTACTAATTCGAGTTCCGATACTATGATATACACCTGCGGCGCATCGTTCGGAGCATTGCACAGCATGAATTTATTTTTGAAAAGGCCTGATATTATCAACGGTGTAATTGCAATGAGCGGTGTTTATGATCTTACTGAATACACAAAAGGTCATTACGATGATGATGTTTATTTTAACAGCCCTATGCATTATATGCCTAATTTAACTGATCATGATGTGCTGGAGAAAATTAGGAGTACTCATCACCTGCATATATTCAGCGGCAGTGGCGCTTATGAAGACCCCGATAGCAGCGGTCGCTTTGCAAGAATTCTTTATGATAAAGCAATCAATTATGAACTGGATATTTGGGGACAGGAGTGGCCGCATGATTGGAACACATGGCGTACAGTTTTACCACATTATTTAGAAAGCAGGTTTTAATAATTAATCTTGCGGGATCAGCTTTTTTAATGTGTGCAGGAATTCAGTTCTTGGGATCATCCTGGCGCCAAGACTTTCGAGATGCTCTGTATAAACCTGGCAGTCTATCAATTCAACACCGTCTTTTTTTAAATGTTCAACAAGTTTTATAAAAGCATATTTGCTTGCATTGCTTTGTTTGCTAAACATACTTTCGCCAAAAAATATTTTTCCAATTCTTACTCCATATAAACCGCCAACCAGCTCGCCATTTTTCCAAACTTCGGCGCTGTGTGCAAAACCAAGTTTATGCAAAACTGTGTAGGCTTTTTTTACATCATTAGTGATCCAGGTACCTGCCTGCCCTTTTCTGCTGATAGTTTTACAATTACCAATAACCTGGGCAAAAGCTTTATCAGTAGTAAAATTGAACGCATCTTGATTCAACAATTTTTTCATGCTCTTGCTAACTTTTATTTCACCGGGAAATAAAACAAAACGTGGGTCGGGACACCACCACAAGATATGTTTGCCTTCATACCACGGAAAGATGCCTTTACTATAAGCGATCAATAAACGATCTACAGACAGATCACCGCCTACTGCTAATAACCCATCTGGTTCTGCAAGATGAACTGGGGGAAAGGCAAATTCTTTTTCTAGTACAAATAATGGCATGAGGAAAAATTACGAGCAAATCCGAGCTTTCGGAATAATTATCAAATAAATGCTATTTCCTGAAAATAAAAAATGGTAAAACTTCGATGTTGACTTTGAGAATTCACTTTTTTGTGAGATGGGGTTTTTGATTTAGTGTTTCTACGTAAAAAAATTATTGAACAACCATTTCGACAGTAGCACCAATACCTCTGTCAGTAATAGCATCACACTTTGGTTTCAATTCATCGTAACTTCCATTCTTTACTGCATATTTTCCCTGGAAGTGTATAATGTAAGCACATTGTTCTGCTTGTTCATGACTATGGCCACAGATCTCCATCAAGGTATCGATCACCCATTCAAACGTATTAACCTCATCATTCCATACAATAAGATTGCATGGTTCCTCCACACTGGTAAGAACATCGTTTTCTTCCCATTCTTTAATTTGCGTACCTGGTTTGATTGAAGACATATATTAAGGCTGTAAAAATAATTCTTATTTAGCGTATTTTAAAAAAGGGGATCATGGAAAACTCCTATCTTATCAACTTAATTTCTAACTAAGTGCATAAAAAAAGCCCCGCTATTGCGAGGCCTGTGTGGGAGTTGACGGGTTCGAACCGCCGACCCTCTGCTTGTAAGGCAGATGCTCTGAACCAGCTGAGCTAAACTCCCTTGCGAACAACGTGAAGCAATCACGTTTTTGGGAGGGCAAAGATAGGGGTATCAGGTTTTTGGGAAAAATCTTTTTTGATCTAATTCGGTGTTACTGCAGGCAGCCTGTAAAGTTGTCCATCGATCACAAACAACTCATCGATCTCGTAGGTCCAGTACTTAAAAAGGGGAGATTTCTTCAATATTTTTTCAACCTCGGATTTCGTTTCTGCATTTAATGTTACCCAAACCCTTTGTGATTCCATACTCACCACATATTGATCAATAATGTTTTTATTAATGAGCATATTGATATAGGTGCGATGTGCTGGTATTAGTGCTGCAAACTCATCATTCCAATCAAAATTTATTGTTACCTGGTAGGCTTTCATTTTAATAATTGATAAAGTAAATGTAGGAAAGTTTGTAAAGCGATTTTATGAATGTGGAGAACTGCTTAAATTTACCGGCCCGGGACGTTAGCTCAGTTGGTTTAGAGCACTACTTTGACAGAGTAGGGGTCATTGGTTCGAATCCAATACGTCCCACTTCATATTCACAAACTCTTGTGATATTTTAATTTTCAACTTAGCATATTCAAAACAGAAAGGGACATAGAAATGCCCCTCGTAACCAAAACTAACTGTCTATGAAAAAAAAACTTTCTTACTTTTTTATTTGAAGCAACAAATAGCTTAATCTTTTACTAATGGTTTTTCTTGTAAAGCCTTATCCAAATATTTTTTAAGATCCTCTTTTGCTTCCGGACGAGGACAACGAACTTCTATCCATTTACCATCTTTGCTGATCAGTAAAAATCTTGGAATAGCATTGATCTCGTATTTACGAGCAAAAGATTTTCCCATGTCATCAAATAATTGCAAAGGCGGCAGATTTTCTTTCTTTATCGTGTTGATCCATTTCTGACGATCCCTGGTACGATCAATAGTTATACCCAGGAAAACAATATCATTGTTGTCTTTATATTCTTCTTCAACTTCTTTAAGAAAAGGAAACTGTTCTCTGCATGGTCCGCACCAGGTAGCCCATACATCTATAAATACTACTTTACCTCTAAAGTCCTTCATAGAAAAAATGCGACCAGTAGAATCAGGCAATGAAAAATTGTAAGACGATTTACCCACATATGCCGTATCACCTATGAACCCCTCGTATTTTTCAGTGTATTTCTTTTTTACTGCAGCAGTCGTATTGTATTTTTTATACGGTTCAAATGTGGATCTGAATTCAGTCAGGTTATTTACTTCTATTTCTGACATCTCATCCATGAAGAAATAAGACTTCAAAGTGTCATTTGAAATTGCATTGATCTTCAGCCCGAGTTTTTCACTTTGTGTTAATTGCTTTCTTTGATCTGTAGTTAAGGAAGCAATAATGAGTTTTGTATACAAGTTCATGTAAGATCTTGCTTCACCAATATTTAATAATGATGCATCATTAAATTTACCTTCATGTATAAATTGCTTGTAAAAATCTGGAACATTATTAAAATCCCTGGGTGTACCCCCGAATCCCTTTGTTGTTTTTGCTTGGGCATTAAGTAAAAATATGATAGGTGCGAATTCTTTATCTACATCAATTGCCATCCTGAAAAGCTTACTGAATCTTGACCCAGTATGATTGATATTGTTTCTGAAATTTACGATAGACGATTCCAGGCTTTCATAAGTTTTCTGATAGGTGTTCAGATCAAAAGTATCTCGTTGAAGAATTGATAAGTTATAGCCATAGTTAGTAATAGGGGAGATCAATTGTTGCCATTGCTGTATCAATTGATTTTCTTCAGAACCATTGACGACCTCATAAGATCCAGATTTAGTATCAATAGCCAGTTCAAGTTTATCGGCAGGTTTCAAGTAAACACGAAGTTTCCAGCGTAGAGAGTTGAGATAATAAAAACCTTCCTCTTTTACCACGCAAGGCAACAAAAAAGAATTTTCCCCTTTAGGAATGCTAAAACTATTTACTGTTTCGAAACCTCCATCAACAACTCTCTTGATCGTAATAGTGTTCCCAAGATTCCAATTGACCAATTTCCCGCTTACAAATGCAACGGAAGATCTTTTTGTACCTGGCTTTAATTCGAACCCTGTTTTTTTTGCAGCATCTAATTTCGAGGGAATAACTTTTAGTGAATAGTTCTGACCAGGTTTCAGTGTCAAAGGAAGCGTATAATATTTATCTGCCTCCAACCTCATGTGCCCCTGCTTCATGATCGTTATCTGGAATCTATAAGTTATGGTTGTATCAGCAGGCAAAGCAAAAACAAATTCTGGGTTGGATGGATTAATAGTATAATCACCCAATTTTTGGATCTTGTTGTTTACAGTTTTAAGTAGTGTCAGTTCGGCGTATATTTTTTCAGTAAATGTGCCGCTTAAGATCATCGTGTTTTGTTGGGCAAAAGAAACATTAACAATTACCAGGCTGGCAATACACGCAATAATATTTTTTATAGAGAGTTTCATTTTACGCTATTGGATTGTAGTGTTTCTTCAATCAATGATTTGAATTCCGGATCAGAAGGACGCGGTGCATCCACCGTTACAATTTTCCCTTCTTTATCAAAGATCATATAGCGGGGAATGCCTTCGATCTTATAGTACTTACCAACCGATTCATCATATTCGGCAAGCAGTTGAACGTTTTTCCATCCTTTCTTTGCAACAAAGTTCTTCCATGTTGCTTTCTTTCCCTTCCCGTCATGTGATAAACCAATGAATACAATATCTTCCCGGTCTTTGAAATCTTCTTCCACTTTTTGGAAAAAAGGCATTTCTTTCAGGCAGGCACCACACCACATCGCCCATATATCCAGCACAACAATCTTTCCTTTAAAGTCGGATAATGAAACGGATTTATCATTTATATCGGGCAAGGAAAAGTTATAAGCTTTAGTGCCGCGGGCAAAAGGCACCAATTCATTTTTCTTTTGCTCGTAAGTTTCTTTAAACGATGCTGTAAGAAAATATTTTTCGTATGGCTGAAGGATTGCTATGAAATCTTCCTGTTTGATCACCCTGTTTATATAGCTCAAAACTAAAGCGCCTTTCAATGTATCGTTACACACCGGTTCAACAAACGGTGTTTTGAAAGAGGCCTGTTGAAATTCCTTAATATTTTTTGATTCAAAAAACCGATGGAACGAAATATAAAATCGTAAAAGCTCCATGCCACGATCTGTTTCCAGCAATAAGGCATCACAATATTTTCCTTTTTGTAAAACAGGGTTATAAAAACTGCGATGAGCCATACTTGTATCATAATAAGAATTCACCCTGCTGCCGAAGTAAAAGAACGCTGCGGTTCTTGCAAAATCCAGGTCAATATCAACCTTCAGTTTTAATAACTGGTTGAAATAATTGTTGGATGTGTGAACAGAATTTTTAAATGCTTCAGCCTTTGCAACAAACTGGTTATATATCCCAAAGAAACTCTCTCTTCCCTGTATATTTCTTCCTGCTTTACAAAGAGGAATGAACATGTCGGTCCATTGTTGAAGTAAAGCAGTTTCACTGTTCCTGTTATCAATTTTGCAACTGTCATAGTCAACCCCTAGTTTATTTGAATATATATTCAACTGAACAATCTCACCTGGTTTGAGATACAAAACATTTTTAAGATCACCCAGCTGTGCTGCTTTGTCGATAAAAAAGATCGATTCATTTTCCAATGGTATGTCAAAACTGAAACTGCCATCTTTTGCAGGCCAGCGAAAACCGATTTTGACCGCTTCCCCATTTTCGACTTTAAACAAGGCGACAGACTGCGTACCTGCATTATGAACTTTACCACGTACAATTGTATTTACAGGATCTGCAAATACAACCTGGCCGCATGCAAGCAACACAACAAATGAAAGAAAGGAATATTTTATGTTGAACATTTTTCTCATCTCTTTAAAATTATTTATTTAACCTATTGTCCAGCCTGTTTTTGATTTGTTCTGCGATATAGTTGAGATGATCTTTTGAGTCTTTATCAGTAATTGTAGGGATCGCCGCTAAAATTTCTTCACGAAGTTTCCGAAGATGCAATGCAAGGAAAGAGCCAATATCAGAACTGGTAGTCACAGGAAGGGCTTCTGCTGCCGCAGGTCCTCCAACCAACATAGCCATGATATTTGCACCTTCTTCTGCTTCTTTGATCGAAGCAAACAAATTGGATACATAATTTTTTTGTAAACCACGTCGGTATATGCTGATCGTTTTTTTATTTTTAAGCTCGGTCCACACACCCGCTTTTACATCATCCATAAATTCAATAATGGAATAAGTATTGCCCTTGCCGTAACGGTTCTCCTCCAACAGTAATGTATTGAACACCCTGTCGCTTAGTAATTGATCAAGTACTCTTGCCTGGATATTTGCCGTAGCACCTGATCTTACAGGGTTGCTGATCTTATTCAGAATTTCATTATCGAGCAACCACTCTGGTGTATTAAAGACTTCTTTAGTTAAAAAAGCAACCGCTTCTTTTGATTTTTCTTTTGGTGAATTTATATATGTATCACCGGGTTGTTCTACTGTTTTCCATGTTTCATATACACTGGCAACATTCGCAGTTACATGATTGCAATAACGCAGAAACTGTGTTGCTACCTGCCGATACATATTATTCAAATTGGTATAGAGGTCATTGCTATCCTTTGTCCATTCAGGTAAATGCGCCATTACATATTTAAGGTTCTTAATGCCATACTCACTTGCCTTCATGCTGTTGTCGCCTACATCTTCTGACTGGCAACGTGCATCATTATTAAATCCTTCGCCACCAAACCATAAACGTGGATTTGCTTTTAGACTATCAACGATCCATTTGGTTACAACTTTACGATCTTCTTCATCATCTTTTATACCTGTATATGTATAACCCCATTTGATGGCCCACTTATCGTAATCATTAATGCGTGGCATAATGCCGTCCTGGCCAATACTGTCTTCTGGTTGTGCTACGTAGTTAAAACGTGCATAGTCCATAATAGAATTTGAATGGCCATGTTCTTCCACCCATTTTTTATCACGCAATTTTTCAACAGGTGTAAGACTGCTGCTGCCCATGTTATGACGCAGCCCTAATGTATGACCTACTTCATGTGATGAAACAAAACGGATAAGTGTACCCATCAAGGTGTCGCTGAATTTCATAGTGCGGGCACGGGGATCGTTTGGTGCAGCCTGCACCATGTACCAATCATGCAACAAACTCATTACATTATGATACCATCCTACATAGCTCTGTAATATTTCACCGCTGCGTGGATCATGAATATTCGGACCATAAGCATTTGCAACTTCTGAAGGGAAGTAACGGATCACTTTGTACCGTGCATCTTCCAGGCTCATTGTTGTATCATTCTCCGGCCACTCTTTTCCTATGATAGCATTTTTAAAACCGGCAGCTTTAAAAGCTTCATTCCAGTCGTTGATACCAGCAATGATATAAGGGCGCCATTGTTTGGGTGTAGCAGGATCTATATAATAAACGATCGGTTCTTTGGGTTCTACCAATTCGCCACGCTTATAACGATCCATATCTTCCGCTTTTGGTTCAAGACGGTAACGAACAATAAAAATTTTTGTATTTACTTTTTGTTGCGCATCGGCATATTCCTGGTATGCATCAGCAAAATAACCAACCCTTGCATCAAAACGTCTTGGCGTCATTGGCTTCTCAGGCATCAACATAATGGAAGTAGAAATTTCCATGGTAATAGCACCACTCAACTTCGCTGCTTCGAGAGGAGCAACTGCAGGACGACCAGGTATTGCCGCAGGAGTTGTTGCGCTATAAGTACGCATCATTTTTATTTCTATATTAATAGGATAAGCTGCAAAACTTTTCAACGAACTTCTGTCGGCTGCCATCGATCCTACGGACATTCTACTCTTAACTTCGGCATTCAACATCGTAAATGAATTTTCTTTTTGCAGAAAATCAGTTGCATCAATTAATGAAGTGCCTGTATTGCCACGGGCTTTTATATCAAACAACATGGCAACAGAATTTACATTGGCATTTTTTACTGCTGTTGAAATAACATTGGTAGTATCAACCTGGTTGATAGTAGCGGTAACATTCAAAGCAATTTTACTTCCACCGTTCCATTTTGTAAAACTGATGGTCCTGTTATTCATTATTTCACCGCCAAACTTGGGGCTACCGCCCGGCACTTTCACCAACCAGGTAGTTAAGAGTAATTCTCTTCCCAACAATGAATCGGGTATTTCGAAATAATATTTTTCACCAACCTGGTGAATGGAAAACATTCCTTTTTTGCTGATCGCTTTTGCGGTAACAAAATCACTGATAGATTTAGTTGTACTTTTAACCGAATCAGCTTTTGGTTTTTCAACCGGTTTTTTATCCTGCGCTAAAGCAGCATTAAAAAAGCCCGATAATAATATGATGAGAATAATACGTGTCATTTAGTTTCAATTTATCTGGTAGAAAATTGTGCTCTGTTTAGTTTTTTGGATAGAGGAACTTGTTGATCTTATTATACACATATTGTAAATGCGCCAATGTCATTGTGTCTTTGCAGTTCGGAATAGCTGCCTTGCACTGGTTCATTATTTTATCTAAGTGTACACGCAGCACCACCGGTATATCTGTTGTTGAAAGATCAGGCGATGTTGATCCTGGTTTGGGTGGCTCAGCTGACTCACCTATAACCCTAAAAAGGTTAACGAGCTCTGCTTTTTGAACAAACCTTCTGTATGGATCAATTACAACAGGTGTTGATGTTTTTAATTCGCTCCATAAACCATTGTTCAGATCAGTAAGCATTTCATCAACTGTATAGGTCTTCTCTTTGCCAAAACGCATGGTCTCGATCGTCATTTTGTAAAGGATGGAAGATTTTAATACCTGGTAAATTGCATCGTCCTGGTATCTCTGCACTTTTTCTTTAGTAGCAGGCTTAGCGAATTTATTCAGCAGGTTTTTATCAAAAAGCCAGGTGGGTGTTTGAAATACTTCTTTATGCAAAAATGCCATGGCTCTTTTTTGTACATCCTTAGGTACAAGTGTGTAAACATCTCCTTTCTGATCCATGCTTTTCAAATTTTCATTTGTGCCACCTATTTGTGTATATGCATGACGGGTAAGCATCTGGTACCATTCAACTACGTTTCCATACATGGCGTTAGTGTTATCATACATATCCATATCTTCTTTTGTCCAAGCAAGTAAATTAGCTGTAACAATTTTCAGGTTTTTGATACCATATTCAGCTGCTTTTACAGGATCATTGCTCAGGTCTTCAGTTTGAGCCGAAGGATCATTAGGATCATTCGGATTCAAATCAATTTCAGGACTGAATTTTAATGCCGGGTTGACATCAAATGCATCAGTCGTCCATTTCTGTACTAACTTTTTATCGTCTTCAAAGTTATTTTTACCAGTATAAGAATAACCATATTTAATAGCCCATTTGTCATATTCACCTATTTGCGGTATAAGACCTTTTGGAGAGATATGATCTTCAGGTTGTGCTACATAATTGTAATGAATATAGTCCATGATGGAAGCGGAAAATCCGTTTGCTTCCACCCAATTTTTATTTCTCAATTTTTCAACCGGGTAAGCGCTGCTTCCTGCCATATTATTACGCAGACCCAATGTATGTCCCACTTCACGGGCAACAGCAGCTCTTATTAATGAACCCATCAGCTCATCACTGAACTTTGTTGTTCTTGCACGACTATCAATTGCAGCCGCCTGTAAAAAATACCATTCATACAACGATTGTAATTTGCTATGTGACCAACCTATATAAGTTTGTAAAATTTCACCACTTCTTGGATCATAAATTCTCGGAGCATAAGAGAACGATTGATTAGTTGGGAAATAACGAACAACTTTGTAACGAGCATCCTCAATGCACATGGTGCTATCATTCTCCGGCCACTCTTTTCCGATGATAGCATTTTTAAAACCGGCTGCTTTAAAAGCTTCATTCCAGTCATTGATGCCAGCAATGATATAAGGACGCCATTGTTTCGGTGTGGCAGGATCAACATAAAACACTATCGGCTCTTTTGGTTCAACCAATTCACCTTTCAGGTAACGTTGTATATCTTCTTGTTTAGGCTCCATGCGATGACGAACAATAAAATTCTTGTCTTCTACTTTTTGTTGAGCATCAGAAAATATCTTGTAGTTCTCACTGTAATAACCTACACGTGGGTCTGCATGTCTCGATTGCATTGGTATAGCTGGTAATAACATGATGGATGTACTTAATTCCATTGTTACTCCAACGTTAGGAGAAGCAGCCGGAGCATCTCCAGGTGCGGCCCCCGGAGCTGGTGCCGCAGCACCAAGGCCAAAGGTCTTCAAAGTCTTGATCTCGATATTTTGTTCAAAAGGCGTAACAGACAAGTTATATGACCTGTCGGCAGCCACTGCACCAAGCCCCATCGTTTTCCTTGCATTCGGGTCAAAGCCTGTAATATTATTATCTTTTGAAATAAGATCTGTCACATCTATCACTGAACTTTTATTCTGTGTTCCTCTTGCTTTAATATCAAATACCATAGCAATAGGATCAATAGTAGAGTTGCGTACTGCTTTTGCAATTGCATTCGTTGAATCCGCAACCGCAACGTTTGTGATCACACGTACAAACAATTTATCATCACCCGTTTTTTCAAACGATACAATAATGCTGTTTACTATTTCGCCGGCAAAGCGTGGACTTCCCGTAGGCACTTTTACCAAACGGGTGGTAAAAAGAACTTCTCTTTTCAAAAGTGAATCAGGAATTTCAAAATAGTATTTGTCATCTATTTTATGAACTGAAAACAAACCCGACTTGGTTTCAGCCCTGGCAGTGATCACATCTTTATATGGTCTTACTTTGGCTGGCGCAGGTGCCTTACTTGTGCTATCCTGGCCGAAAGCGAAATTTGTTATCACAGTCACTGAGAGAGCAAACAAAACATTGTACAACTTCATAAATCTGATTTTTTAGCGGTCTTTTTTAAGTTTACGGATTAAAACTACTATGACATAGCCCGGATTTTCAGTCTATAGTACCAACGGGTAAAAGCATTTGACGAATTTCTCTGTGGGAATGACCATTTTGGGGCCGGCGAAGGGAGTGCAGGGTGGGGGCATAAAAAAACCTGCCGGTTTAATACCAACAGGTTAGTAATTGAGAACGGACTTTCAAATATTTATCAGAACCCTAACCCTTTTTTAAATGCGATATCAATTATCTTATCAAAACCGGTGTACACATTCGCAGGTGTAGTATTTATTTCACCAGTTGCAGTAAGATTAAAGAAATAAACTTTATGACCACCACCGCTTGCTGTTTCGTCAGTTGCAACTACCAACACTTTGCTTTCAGTGGAAGGCACCGCTGTATATCCTGATTTGAAAACCTTCATGGTTTTAATAATTGTTCCCGCAGGAAAACTGTATCCCAAATGCGAAATAGTTGTAGCGGGAAGCGTGCCGGTGTAACTGGGATTACAAACATAAATGCTATTGGTGCTGTTACCGGGTACATAATAAAACACATTACTTACCGAAGAAGCTGAAAAGCCCGGTACAGCAAAAATGGAAGCTGTATTAATACCGGTAACATTGGCGGTAGCATCCTTCAAAAAATACCTGCCTGTTATAGCATTATTTGTAATGCCGGTTGATCCGGAAGTGAACTGGTATAGAAATGTTGAATCATTAGCAGAATTCCGGAAAATACAATAATAACCCGGGTTCGTAACAGATACGTCAATCAACTGGGCGTTTTCGCTGTAGATCAAATTACGTCCGATATTATTCAGATCAAATCCTTTACCTGTTACCGTTAGATTAGTAGCGCCACCTGCTCCTGAATAAGCCGGCCAGTGCTGGTTAGCTACATCGGGTAGGTTTGTTGGGATCAGCGTGTTATTAGCCATATTCATATGTAAAAAACAGCGGTTAACCTTATCGAAGAAAGTACAATAAGAGCTGTTTGAGTTGAACATAAAGTATGGACTTAGTGAAGGCCATGTACCTAACAAGGGGGCACCAAAAACTATAGGTGGCGTTTTTATGCTATTTGCATTTACAGCTTGATATTGCAATTGCCCGTTATTGATCAGGACCTCATGTTGACCATTAACCCAACCTACAGCCGTCGACTCAAGATTTACTGTTGAAGGAAGATTTACGAACCATCCATTTGAATAACTGGAATCAAGGTAATCCGTAGAACGAACCTGCGTTCCTCCATTAGGATAAAAAAATGAAACCTTTTGAATACGCAATGTATTCAGGTAATTCAACACATTCATTTTATAAGTACCGGCCGGAAGTTTGTGGCCATTTGCCAATGAATAAACATTGGAATAAATATTTCCCCGTACAACACCGTCACGTGTAGTAATAACAGAAATATCGCAGCCCTGTGCAGCCTGGTCCTGCAAAACAACCCAGCCTTCACCACCCCATGGAGATGTATCAACATTCAATGAATAAAATTTAGTAAATGAAACACCGGTTGTTTTATCAGTTACTTTCACTACCACCTTATAAAGATTTGGCGAAAGAATGATCTTTGTTCTCAACTGCGCTGTATTTCCAACAACATATTGTGGAGGGTTGCCAATAGTGCTGGCACTCTGAATGATCATCCACTCGTATGCGAGGTCACTTGAAGGCTTTGTTTGAGAAATAAGAATATTTACTTTCAAACTGTCATTCTGTTTTACTACAAGCGAATCATTGTTTATCACTACAGCCGGATCCACATTGGCCATATCTGTTGTAATGGTAATGACATTTGCATCGGTGTAATCGTAATTACCCAGGTCCTTTGAGCAGGAGTAAAACGCCAAAACGATCAGCGCCGGTGCAATTGTATATCTAAAAACTTTTTTCATTGTATGTTTATTGAAGCATTTTAGTTTAATCAATAATTAGCAGGCCCCACCTGGATCACACTGTCTCTATTATCAGGGTCTCTTAATGTCGCCCCAATACCACGTGGTATTGAATAATTTCCCGGGTACTTGGTGCGGATATAATTTTTTACGAGTTGCAGGTATTGAATATAGATAGCTGGTGGCTGAGATCTGCCAAAAGGAAACTCACTTACTGTTGTATCACTAACCGGATCATATAAAGCATCCAATACTACTTTATATTTTGTTCTGGTCCAGGTTCCCATGTTGGTAGAATAACCAGCCCATTGGAGTCCAGTTAACTCTCCCCAGGTAGGCGGCTTTTGAAGATAACCCACTTTTATTTTCAGTGAAGTCTTTGTAGAAATACCTGAAATAAAATTCTCATTAGCCTTCAATTGAAATTTAAAATTGATCGAAAGGCTGTCCATGTCGCCCGTCCTGAAGATCACAACTGGTAAAGTAGTGGAAACTTTGCCTGCAGAAAGTGTATAAGGTTGTAATAATTTATAATGAACACCTTCAGTACCATTTATATCAATCCCTGAAAGTTTTTCAAGACTTATCGTTCTGTCTTTGTCAGTTGGTTTTCCCAATACAGTTACAGGGATCTTGAGAGTATCTGAAAGCCGGTTGGGATATTTAGCAAATGTATACGTCATGCTATCGGCAGGAGCGCTGAAATAGATCCCATCAGGTTCAGCGAAAATTGTTGGCACATCTTCTTTACATGCTGCAAATGGAAGGAGGGCGGCGAATATGATTATATAAAAAATTCCCTTTTTCATTTTATAATTTTAAACTGAGTTTATTAGTGATTATATTCTTTCTCTTTGTCAGGTATAGGGAACACATATGCATCCGCAGGTATTGCAGCAGGAGTTCCTGTTACCAGTTTCAGATCTTTATTCAGTCTTTTATAATAAAAAAATGTTTGCCCTTCCTGTATAAATTCCTTTTGATACTCTCTCATTATTTCAGTTGACAAACTATCTGTGTTAGCGATGCCGGCTGCATTCAATGCACCCAGGCCACGGGCCGCTCTTACCTTGTTGAGTAAAGCAGCACCTGAGCTGATATCATTTTTTTTGTTTGCACACTCTGCTGCGATATAATACATTTCAGAAACCCGCATCACTGGTACTATACCCTGCAGTTCATATGGCAGATTATTGTCCTGGAAAAATTTTGAAGGAACATTTACTACTGCCGCGTTATTGTCAAACCACGAGGTATAACGGTAATCACTTGCATTACCGCTACCCGTGGTATAAACTGTGTTCTTACCTGCGGGCTGCAAACGAAGTGGTACAGTACTTGTATAAAGAGCAGCGTTATAATCACTGATCTTGGTTGAATAAACGGAAAACAAATGCTCCTGTGAAAAAGTTCTGTCACGAATGATATTGAGTGCAGCGGCAACATTCGAAGTGATCAGCGGAAATTTATTGCTGCCAATTACGGCTTTTGCATATTTGTCTGCATTTTCAAGATCTCCTTTGTATAAATAAACACGGGCCAGCAAAGCCTGGACAGCCCAGTAGTTCAAATGATTTTGAGTATATGAAGTAAATGGATCATCCACTCCTTTTATAACTGCAGAAGTATCTGTACCTGCGAGCATTTCTTTTGCAGCAAGGAGATCCACTATACAGGAATCAAGTCCTGCCTGGAGTGTAACAAAGGGAGTTGGTTTTATAGTGAATTGTGTAACATAAGGGATCGCCTTTTCTGCAGAACCTGTTAATGGTGATTTACCAAACATTCTCAGCAGATCAAAATGGAACAATCCCCTTAAAGCCGTCGCTTCACCTTTTACCCGGTTATAATTATCACGATGGAATACTTCTTTTTTACTCTCGATCTGAATTAAAATATTATTCAGGTTGGCAATATTATTATACAAGCCACCCCAGATACCATCAATTTCTTTTCTCACCTCTCCGTCTAAATAAGTATAGTATACTACATTATTATAAAAAGCACCGCCAGTTCCGGCATTTGCTACGGTAGCATTATCATAATTATAAGCCATTGTCGACAACATACCCATGGATAGATCAGTAGTGTATAACCCATAAGTGCTACGGTTCTTATCCATTCCAATGTAAACACCGATCAATGCATCTTTAAATCCCTGCTCATCTTTAAAAAGAGTTGATTGCGGCACCTGGTCTTTCGGTGGCACATCCAGGAATTTTTTGCACCCTGAAACAAACATCATGATCACAGCTATCGCCGTTATCAGTGTAAGTTTTGGAAAGCAGTTCCGGGAAATTGTCAACAGTTTATTATTCTTCATAAATAGTTTTTTTAAAAAGTAGTTGATAAACCGAAATTGAATGACCTTGAAAAAGGATACCCTGTCCCTCTTTCTGTTTTTATTGTTGCAAAACGAATTAAATTATTCTGCGTGATAGATAGTCTTGGCGTTGATAAATGCAGTTTCTTTACCCAGCCCAGGTTTGATGGAAATGAATAACCAACTGTAATGCTCGATGCTTCGAGATAATTATTATCCTGTACAAAACGGGATGTGGCATTTGTCTGTTGCTGGGCGCCGGAAATACCATCCTTCACGAGTGATTTATAGGAAACAATATCACCAGGCTGTTTCCATCTTTCTGTCAATACTCTTTCATCAGCATTTGTGACAAGAAGGTTTACATTTTCAATTTTATCTACCAGTGTTTGATTATACATCTGGCCACCATAGTTGTAGCTTAAACTTATATTGAATGTAAAACCCTTGTAAATAAAATTAGATTGGATCGCTCCTTTCAGTTTGCTCAGGTTATCACCAACAGGTCTTTTATCATTCGGATCCCATATAAAAGTTTTACTGCCATCCAGTTTTACAAACACTTCTTTTCCTGTTGCCGGATCAATTCCCAATGATTGCACTGCCCAGATGCGGCTGGTAGATTGTCCTACTTCATAGCGTGGCAATGGAGAGGTTTGTTTTATGTCAGGGTTATTGGTAACATTATTGGCTTTATTCAAAGCCTCAATTGCCGGCGAAAGTTTGGTGATCACATTTTTGGAATGACCAACATTGAAACTCATGGTCCAGAAAATATTCTTCTTGTTGTTTTGTATGATAGGAGAAGAGATGCCGAATTCATAGCCTGAGTTTTTTAACGCACCAAGATTATCCTGGTAGTTTACAAAACCTGTAGATGGCGCTACATCGAGCGGTAAAATAAGATTATCTGTTTTGTCAATATAGTAATCAAACCCAATACTTATTTTTCCATTGAACAATCCTGCCGCCAAACCAAAATTGTTCTTTATTGTTTGTTGCCATTTCAGATCAGGATTAGCATAACTCTGAAGGCCAGCACCGAGTTGAAGCCGGTAATTATTCGTTAGATTATACTGGAAGATCGGTTGCGCCATTTGTGCAGCAAAATTCTGGTTACCTGTAATACCTGTTGACAGTGTTAATTTCAAACTTTGGATGACAGAATTCTTTTTAAAGAATTTCTCTTTGTTCACATCCCATGCAGCACTGCCTGACCAGAAAGGTGCCAGCCTGTTATTGGAGCCGAATTGAGAAGAACCACTTGCGTTCGCAGAGACCTCCGCAGTATAGCGACCCAAATATCTGTAACTGACGTTTGCATAAGAAGAAAGACTCCTGGTAAGATAGCTGGTTGCACCCGGTTTAGTATTAGTAAGGCCATAACCATTTGCCATTCCTAACTGGTTAAGGTAATCATTCGGAAGACCTGAAACGAGGATAGTAGTGGAATTGCTCTCGGTTGATTGTCCCTGTACTCCGAATGCAGCCATAATGGTGTGATCTCCAAATTTCTTATTGTAACTAAAACCTAATTTGCCATCGATGGCTGTATTTTTTCCCCGGCTTTGGGAGTATGATCCGAATTCAGAAAATCCGGCTAGTTGAGCATTTACAAACATAGTGTGGTCGGCGGGGAAAAATGCCTCAGAGCCAGGCAGGTTATTTATAAAATTGATCGATGCCTGCATCCGCATTTCTTTGTTTATTGTCCATTCAACGATGGTGCTATTGGTAAATCCCATGGTATAACCATAGTTATTCATATCAAGTCCTGCATTATATGCGGCATTGGTGAAAATGCCTCCCGGTGGCGACACAGGAATTCCCAATGATGTACTTGTGGGTTCAAATATTTTTACAGTGTTTCCTGCGGAATCGGTTGGTTTAAAAAAAGGAAACTGGCTGACGTATGAACTATAGCTTCCCCATGGAGTAACATTCCCTTTGGAATAATTAACACTGGTATTATTCGAAAAACGGAAACTCTTGTTTGTATAGCCAAGGAAATAATTTAATCCAAAGCGGTCACGGCCTGAACCTTTCATTACGCCAACTCCATTACCATAACTAAGCGAAAGCGAATAACGAACTGATCTTGCACCGCCACTAATATTAAGACTATGATTAGTGCTGACGCCTGTACGTACTGGTTGTGAAAGCCAATAAGTGTTCACACCACTCTGTGCCTGGTATAAACGATAATCATACCATTGCTTTAAAGCAACATCATTAAAGTGGTTATTCGGATCGGTATAAACTCCTGCAAGACGTTGTGCTTCAAGTAAACCATTTGCATCAAGTAAGTGATAGGAGGTAAGATCGGCAACTTCCACTCCCACATTGATCGCATAACTAATTTGAGTTCTGCCCGCAACAGGTTGTTTGGTCTCCACTACGATCACACCATTTGCTGCTTTAGAACCATAGACAGTAGTAGCTGCCGCATCTTTTAAAACAGTAATGCTTGCGATGCGGTTTATATCCATATCATAGATTGTCTGTAACGTAGTTTGAAAACCATCAAGAATAATAAGAGGTTGATTAGGGTTCAGTAAATAAGATGACATGATATCTCCATTGGAAACCTCGGTGGCACTTGCATTCGCGCCGCCTTGTGTAGTTAGCGGCAAATTATTCTGTCCTCTTATTTGGAGGATGGGTAATTGGTTAGGATCGCTGCCCAGTGCATTGTTTTGTTCAATGCGAACGGAAGGGTCCACAACTGCTAATGCCTGGAATACATTTGTAGGATTAACAGACTTTAATTGTTCACCTGTATAAGTTTTGGCAGCCCCGGTGAAATTTCCTGCGGGTCTTTTATATAAACCGTTATTGACGACCACTTCACTGAGCACAGATGTTGAAGAAGTCATTTTTATTGTTACATCAGCCTGGCCGGGTTTTAACTTTATTTCTATTCTTACATGTCCAACATAAGAAACTGACAATACAGCTTCTTCCGGCACATTTTTTAATTCAAATGTTCCGTCACTTTTAGTTGTAATAGAAATTTTTGTTCCCTTGATGGTAACGGTGGCGCCTGCTAAAGCTTCGTTAGCTTCATTTTTTACAACACCTTTTACTACTGCAATTGTTTTTTCCTGCCCGTAGATAATGTTTGTTGCTGTAAAAAGCAGGAACAGCGAACAGCTTATAACCATTGAAAAAAATCGATGCTTACCTGGGAATTTATTTTTGAAGTAATTCATAACAATAGTTGTCTTTATTCAGTCGGTTTATTTTTCTAAAACAGTTTGTTTCTTATTCTGGTTTTATAAAAACATAAGATGCATCCGCCACAACTGGAACTTTGGTAAAAGGCAATGAGGCGAATGGCAGATTTTTTCTTTTATAGAAATAAAACATTTGTCCTTCACTGAGGAATTCTTTCTGGTATTCCTTTCTTATTTCAATATTCAGGCTGTCTGTTTTCAAAGCAGGAAGTGTATACTTAGGTAAACCACGATGCACTCTTACTGAATCGAGCAGATCAGTTGCCTTGAGTGAATCAAGTGAAGCAGTGGCACACTCGGCAGCGATATAGTACATTTCCGTAACCCTGATCATTGGAAGCACATTTGCTAAATTGGTATTAGTTGCATAACATTTTCTTGGTGAAATAGTATTGCCAAGAGCTGTTCCTGTTGCGGGGTCTACAAAAGCACCAAGCTTGCGAAAATCACTTGTTGAACCACCGCCCGTTACATACAATGCTGTCTGGTTTTGAGTAGTAAATCCAAGTGGAGGATTTGTATTCAGCACCGATTTATAGTATTCTGATGAAATGTTGAGGCTGCTGTACAGGGAGAATAAATGTTCTTTTGTGATCATCCAGTCACTGTTAACTGCAGTGATCAGTGGAAATTTATTGCTGTTGATCACAGATAAAGCATAAGTCTGTGCATTTTGAAGATCTCCTTTATAGAGATAGACACGAGCCAATAAACCTTTCACGCCCCAATAATTTAAACGCGAAGTGGTCATATCTGTTTGGCTGAGTAATGACTCGGCTGTTTTCAGATCAGCAATGCATAAGTCAAGGACAGCACCAGTAGTTGAAGTTGGTACTGCATAAGGACTTATTTTGCTAACATAAGGAATGGCCGGTGCATTTAAACCTGCAGCAGCAGGAGATGGAGCAAACATCCGTAGCAGATCAAAATGCAGAAATGCCCGTAATGCCAATGCTTCACCCTTAGTTGTATTATAATTATTTCCTGTAAAAACATTTTGTCTTGTCTCTACATTGTCAAGAATATTGTTAAGATTGGAGATACCGGTATAAGAACTCTCCCAGATATTTTTAAAAGTTGTTTTTAATTCCGGGTCTTGGAAATTATATCGTGCACCCTGGTAATATAAATTAGCAATTGCAGGCGATATGGTCGTGTCATAGCTTCTTCCAAGCACAGACATTAAACCAAAGGTCATATCTCTTCCATATACACTTTTACCTCCCATCTGCAGATACACGCCGTTCAATGCTTCTTTAAAGCCTTGTTCAGTTGAGAGAACAGTATTCTCACCAACCTGCAAAGGAGGGTCTGTATCCAGCCATTTTTTACAGCCGGTCAAAGACACTACGATCAGTGCAGCAGCCAGGAAATAATTTTTGAAACCTCTATTATACATATCAATACTTTTAAAACATTAAAAACTTGCTGTAATAGAAAATGAATACATATGATGGAACGGATAATAAATTCCTTTTTCAGCTTTTATACTTCCCGAACTGAAAACATTATTGGCAACAAAACCAAGCTTTGCATTTTTAGCTTTGATCTTTTCAGTTATGCTTTGCGGTATTGCATAATCCAATGAGATCGCCGAACAGTTTATAAAATCATTGTCTTCAACAAAACGGGTAGTGGCATAAGTTGGCGATGTGGTCATACCATTTAATGATAATGGCTTGTACAATGCATTATCCCCCGGTTGTTTCCAGCGGTTATCTGCAGATCTCCTGTCTAAATTATAAGTGAGATCAGCATTCTCCAGCCTGTCTGCCAATGTTTGATTATAAATTTTTGCACCAAACTGGTAATTGAAATAAATACCGGCGGTGATATTTTTAACTGATACACTCGTTCCGAAAGAACCCAGCCAGTCAGGTGACATATCACCAGCAGACACTTTATCGGCAGCATCCCACGTGAATGTTTCTGTACCATTGGCCTTCAGGAATTTTTCTTTGCCTGTAGCGGGATCGATTCCTAATGAATTAACGGCCCAGATATCAGTAAGAGATTTGCCACTTTTATAATGCGGTTGTGGTCTTGTCTGATCAACAGACATTGCATTATTAGCATTGTTAAGCTTATCCAGGTATTCTGAAGTTGCTACAATGCGGTCTTCATTACGAATTCCATTCAAACGAATATTCCAGGTAACGGCTTTTTTTACATTTTTAATTATGGTGTAATTCGCATCAAACTCGATCCCTTTATTTTCAATTGTACCAAGATTATCGTAATAAGTAAAGTTTATAAAACCTGTAGATGATGGAGATACTACTGGTAGAACGATGTCAGTTGTTTTATTTCTATAAGCATCTACACGAATTGATAACCTGTTTTGTAATAACACGGCATCCATTCCAATATTTTGCTTCTGTGTTTCCGGAGCTTTGATATCTTCATTAGCAAAGCCTGTTAAGAAAGCACCTAGCCCAATGCCTCTTGTTCCTGAATTACTTCCAGTCTGTATATATTGTCTGTCGGTATAGTAGTTATAATAAGTTTTACCAAGATAAGATTGAAAAAACTGGTTGCCTGCTGTACCAACACTAGCACGAACACGCAATTGATTTAAGATCTTGTTTTCATGGAAAAATCTTTCCTGGTGAAGATTCCAGCTTGCACCGGCAGACCAATGTGAAGCAACCCTGTTATTTTCACCAAACTGAGAAGATGCGTCAGCATTCACTGAAGCTTCAAACTGGTAACGGTTATCATAGCTGTATGCAAAGTTTCCATAACCCGATACTAAACGTGTTTCAATTATACCGGTTGTCGGCTTTGTATTGGAATAAGCATTACCAAAAGCAAGATCAGATAGTTTATCTGTGGTAAATCCAACGAGGTCAATGCCGGTAGATTCACTTCTTGTTTCCAAACCTGTTACACCGGTTGATCCATAGAACTGGTGCAATCCTGTTTTTTTAGTATAATCCAGGTTTATTGTTCCCTCCATACTTAAAAAATCACTAACGGTTTGATTATACTTTCCTCTATTAAAAAATTGGCTGGGAGTATAACCAGCAAAAGCAGTATGTGTAGGAGGAAGGAAAAAATTCTGTTCATCTGATTGTTTACTGATCCCAAATCTTCCATTCAAACGGAAACCATGACCGATCATCCAATTGATGTTGGTTAAATTACTCAATCTTGCATAGGATGTTTCATCTGTAGTGGATATAGTACCATTGTATGCAGGATTATAATATCGTACAGTATTACCCTGGTAAGTATAGTCTTCTAATACCCTGGTCATTTCACCCGTTACTGAATCATAAGGATTCCAGTAAGGATTTTGCCTGGCATACTCACTAAAGCTGCCATAAGTTGAATTGGAAGCATTTGATCTTTGGTAACTGAGATAATTATTGATGACAACATTCTTAATGCGGGTACTGATATATCCACCGAAATTTACATTCTTCCTGTCTGATCCTTTCATCACACCTGCTATATCATTATAGGAAAAATCCAAACCATAGTTTATATCATCATCACCGCCTTCGAGTGATAAAGAATGTTTGCTGCCGACTCCTGTCCGGGTTGGTATATCAAGCCAATTGGTATTGATCCCTTTGTTAACCTGGTATAAACGATCCTGGTATAAAGAAGGATTGTTATTATAAAAGCCAGCGTCATGCTCTAACTGTAGTTTTTCCGGAGCATTCCATAAGCTGTAAGAAGAAAGATCCGGAGTTGTGATCTGCACCTGTCCTGAATAAGTAACTCTGAAATCACCTTTCTGTGGTTGTTTAGTTTGAATTAATAAAACTCCTGTTCCACCGCGTACACCATATATAGATGTAGCTGCAGCATCTTTTAAAATGGTAATTTTTTCTATCCGGTTGATATCAATATCCAGCGCAGTCTGTAGAGCAACCTGTACACCATTTAATAAAACAACAGGTTGATTTGGATTGGCAATATTGCTGGCAACATAATCACCAACTGAAGGATTGATCTGAGCACCGGTAACAACAGTTCCTGATTGACTTGCAATAGTAGCTGAAGCAGGAAAATTATAAGAACCCCTGATCTTTACAGATGGAGTAACATTAGGATCATCGCCATTAAGATTATCTCTTGTAACAATAAAAGAAGGGTCATAATATTTCAATGCCTCCGTAAAATTCAGCGGGTTTATTCTGCGCAGATCATTGCCTGATACAATAGTGGCTGCACCTGAAAAGTGTTCTATTGGTCTTTCAAATAATCCGTTTTTATAATTATTTGCTGAGGACTGCATATCTCTTTTTCCGATCCGGATCTGCATATCAGCTTTTACTTTTTTTGATTGAGCTATATAACCGCTCTTACTTATCACGGCCATACTTCCGATTGATATACTGTCAAACTCAACGATCCCTCTATTGTCAGTGTAACCACGTTTAACTCCAACGGTAACGTAAACACTATCCAATGCACTTCCGTCCATCAGATCTTTTACAGTGATCTTCACTTTTCCAATTATTTTTTTAGGAATACTGTCTTTCGGAGTCTGCTGGTAATGCCCGCTTTCAGCAAACACTTTAGAAGAAATACCGGTAATTAAGAATAACCCAGCAGTTAAAAAAAGCTTTAAACGTTTCATGAAAAAATTTATAGGTTTTGACGTCTTCAATTCTATTTTGGTTTTCATCAGGGGTTTTCGGAGAAGTCATTCTCTTCTTGACCTCGGTCAATCCTTGTCTTCTTTGGGGTAAGTAATAATTCTCTTCAATCCTTTATTCATCAAATCCGGTACTATAGAAGAATTACGGGCGGTAAGGTAAAACGCATTTTGAGGTGTGGGGCTGAGTATTAAACAAAGGTCAGATTTCAGATGACCAAATTGTTAATTCACCGTATGAATTTTTTTGTAGAACAGTAGCTCAAATTCATCCTTTAAAAACCCCCGAATGTCAGTTAGTAAAAAGTGGCATTCAATAATTTATCAGATTGCAGCATATTTTTTAAATAATTGTACATTGTGGCCGCGGTAACACTAAATACTGATCTCTTGTTAATATCTCCTTTTAGAAAAGGCGGCTTGTTTGTTTTTATTACCCATTGGCTGGCATGGCTCGCATTACATTTTATTACGTTTCTTCCCAGTCTCGTTACTATGAACATATCTGCTCTTTGGGAGTCTTTCTTATTTAATCATTTCTTTCTTGTTACTATCAATTTTTTACTGTTTTACATTGTAGCATTTTATATAATGCCCAGGATGGCAACCCTTCAGCAAAAATGGCTCTGGTTAGTTGCCTCTTCCTTGATACTGGCTATCATAGTTACTTACCTGAAATTTCGACTCGAGACATCCTTTAACCAATACCTTTTGAATAAAAGCCCTATGTTTAATAAATTTTCCCGGAAGCCCTTACCGGAGTCTCTCGGCGTTTTCAGTTATCGTTTCAAAGGCTATTTTACGATCCATATTCTGACCAATGTATCCGTTGTTGTTGTTGCATTTGCTTACCGTCTTTTGTTACTCTGGTTTCAGCAGGAGAAGCTCAGGAAGGAACTCGAGAATCAAAAACTACAAGCTGAGTTATCTTTTTTAAAATTGCAGGTCAACCCGCATTTTTTATTCAATGCGCTGAATAATATCTATTCCTTGTCTGTGATGGAAAAAAGTAATAAGACAGGACAGAGTATTATGAAACTCTCAGAACTGATGCGCTATGTACTGTATGAAAAAGAAGACACCCAAAACAGAGTGAGCCTTGAAAAAGAGATCCGGCACATCAATAGCTATATAGATCTTGAGAAACTGCGACATCCGGGTGATGTTTATATTAATTTCTCAATAGAAGGAGAAATAAACGGAAAGAGAATTGTGCCCTTATTGCTTTTCCCTCTTATAGAAAATGCCTGCAAACATGGCATTTTAACTGATTCACAGAAACCAGTTGATATTAATTTAAAAGTGACTGATCACCAGATGAATTTTTCAATTGAGAATTCTATTAATTCCTATCAAAAAGATGAAGTAGGGGGCATAGGTCTTCCAAATGTGCAAAAGCGTCTCGACCTGCTTTACGGAAAAAAATACACCCTCGATGTAAGCAAAGCAGCAGACAGGTTTATTGTGAATTTACAGTTACCTTTATAAGGAACAAACCTACTGTTTATGCTTAAATGCATTGTCCTTGACGATGAACCGCTGGCAATCCACTTGCTTGAAGACCACATCAATAAAGTTCCATTCCTGCAACTGGCTGGTTCCTTTAATAATCCTATGGAAGCCCTGGTAAGTTTAAATAAAGATCCTGTTGACCTCGTTTTCCTTGATATACAAATGCCGCAGTTGAATGGAGTTCAGTTCATGCAATTATTACAAAACAGGGCACAGGTTATCATCACATCAGCTTACCAGGAATATGCAATAGATGGCTTTGAGCATAATGTCATTGACTATTTGCTGAAACCTATTTCGTTTGAGCGATTTTATAAAGGAGTGGAAAAAGCATACAACCAAAAAAACCCAACACAAAAACTCAATCGCTCCCAGGAAATGCTTCCTGAAACCGGTGGTTACATTTTTGTAAAAGTTGAAACCAAAATGGTGAGAGTTGAGCTGGATGATATTTTATACATAGAAGGACTGAAGAATTATGTCTCCATATTTACCAAAACACAACGTATCGTCACCTTGCAAGTGATGAAACAGTTGGAGGAAGTATTATCTCCCAAGCGTTTTGTAAGAGTTCACAGATCTTATATCGTGGCTTTAGACAAGATCACATCTATTGAACGACAGGAAATATATATTAAGGACCGCATCATTCCGATCGGTAATACTTACCAGGAACATTTTTTTAAACTGCTGGAAACAAGGAAAGCTTAGATATTTAAATCTTCCAATCCACAATCTCATTCACCCATTCTTTCCTGTGGGGAGTTGTTATTTTGATGTAGTTGTCAGTATAACCTTCCATCATGCCTTTATTCTCATGTCCTTCAAACAAAACCTTTCTTGTTTGTCCATGATGTTGTTCGGTGAAGTATTGCATCTTCATGTAAGAAAGATTGCGGAGTGTTTTATTTCTTTCATGCCTTACATTTATTGGCACGACCGGTTTAATACTTATTGCATGTGTATTATCTCTTTCAGAATAGGTGAATACATGTAGGTAAGAGATATCCAATGAATGCACGAAATCAAAACAGTCTTTAAAGTCCTCATCTGTCTCTCCCGGGAAACCAACGATAACATCCACCCCGATACAGCAATGCGGCATCAGGGTTTTTATCAATGCCACACGTTCAGCATACAATTCTCTTTTATATCTTCTGCGCATTGATCCCAATATCTTGTTACTGCCGCTTTGTAAAGGAATATGGAAATGAGGCATGAATTTATCACTGTTCGCTACAAATTCTATTATCTCGTTCGTCAGCTGGTTGGGTTCAATAGATGAAATACGATAGCGCTGAATTCCTTCGACTTTTTCCAATGCCTTGACTAACTCAAAAAAATTCTCTTCATATTTCAAGGTGCCATCAGGCCCTTTTCCAAAGTCACCGAGATTGACACCTGTAAGCACTACTTCCTTCACGCCATGTGATGCAAGGTGCTCAACATTCTTTAAAACATTTTCAATAGAATCACTACGGCTTTTGCCACGGGCTTGGGGAATGGTGCAGAAAGAACAATTATAATCACAACCATCTTGAACCTTCAAAAAAGTTCTTGTGCGATCGTTGATGGAAAAAGATGAGTTGAAGCCTGTAACTTCCTCAATATCACAACTGCAGATCTTTGCAGAATCGCCTTTTGACAGCTCACGGATGTGCTGTGCAAGATTGAATTTTTCTGCGGCGCCTAGTACAAGGTTTACACCCGGTATTTCAGCAATTTGTTTTGGCTTTAGTTGTGCATAGCAACCCGTGATCACCACTAAACTTCCCGGGGCTTTTCGCTGAATACGTCGAACGAGGTGTCGGCATTCTTTATCGGCGTTATCGGTTACAGAACAAGTATTGATAACATACACATCAGCCTGATCATCAAACTCTTTTTTCTCAAAACCTTCGTTCTCCAACATTCTGGAAAGGGTAGAGGTTTCAGAAAAATTTAGTTTACAACCTAGTGTATGAAATGCGACTGTTCTTGCTTCTGCCATGGGGCGCAAAGATAATCAAGTTTATAGTTTATGGTTTGTAGTTTATAGTTATTGTTTACTTCTGGATTTTGAAAGTTATTTGGCCCAACTGATGTAGATCTATTTGGCTTTCGTTGCGTCGCACTCTTGTAGGTTCGGTAATTCTATTCAGCAACCCACCCCTTCAAATTTTCCTTTATGGAACATGCTTCATCCCCTCCTTAGGAGGGGATAGAAACTTTTCAAAATGGTTGAATATTCTATGGGGTGGGTTTGCTGAATTTAGTTGCTACAGCACAAGTGTGCCTCTTCGCTCTGGGTAAACCGTGCAAGCGACGATGAGATTAGCACAGAAGCCGACTCAATAAAAATAAATTATACTTGCATAATGAATGTGCAGTTGAAAAAAGCAATTCCGATAATAGTTGTAGCAGCACTTGCGGTGCTATTGTTTGTTGCCAGGCAATGCAAACATGAAGCAACTACAAGGTCACGGCCCACTGTTACAAATAATGACACGAAAAAAGACCAGGGCACTATTGATCGCGACAAGGGCTTTGACCGCCGTATCTCATATCTTGAATACAGCAAGCATGCAAAGTGCAGAATGGGGTGCCGAAGAATTTCGCAGGCAGAAGTGGAAGAAATAATGCAGGACGGCAAAATAAATTATAATAAAAGTGATCTGCAAAATGCAAGATGCCCTCGTTATGCGATAGAAGGAGTTACAGTCGATAATCAAAAAGTAAGGATCATATTTGCGCAATGCAATGAAAAAACTGAAGTAGTAACGGTCATCGACCTGGATACGGAATGGAGTTGTGATTGTCCGGGTGACGATAGGAAATATGATAATAAAAATTGATGGATCATTATTATCCGCATTTAAAAAATGAAAGCAAGAAATGTCATTATCTCGCTGGTGTCAGTTTTGGCCTTGCTTGTTTTTATTATTATAAAGATCCGTAATGAACCCAAAAAGAAATTAGTATTGAACAGAAATCCGTCACGTATTGAATATACAAAGTTTGCATTGTGCCGGATGGATTGCCATCACATCAATGCAAACAGTATAATGGGGATATTTAGAAATGGTGAGCTCAACCGGGTTAAATCTGATCTGTATAAGAAGCCTTGCCCTATTTTTACAGTTCGCGGCTCAACAAAACAAAAAATGAGTATTATCCTTATTATTCAACAATGTGGTATCGTTGCAAAAGTTTTGGATTGTTATGACGCTAATGGAACTGTTGGCTGCAATTGCATCAATGAGGAAACAATGCCACTTTCATTTAATAAAAATTCTAATTGATGCGTTTTTTGCTTAGGCCTCTTCAATGGATATATTGTATTTATGCGTTGTTTCTGTTCATTGGCATTATGCTGTTGCTTTTTCCATTTGTACTAATTGCTTCTTTATTTGGTAACGTAACTGGCGGTAATATGATCTACCGGCTTTGCATGTTGTGGGGTGATCTTTGGTTTCCCCTGATCTTTATTTTTCATCGCAATTATTATGAACAGCCTTTGGACAAAAGCCAGCAATATATTTTTGTTGGCAATCATATCTCTTACCTCGATGCACCGATCATCGTGAAAACGCTGAGACAGCCTATCCGTGCATTAGGTAAAACTGAAATGTCTAAAGTGCCTGTATTTGGATTTATTTATAAATATGCTGTAGTAAGAGTTGATCGCACTAGTGCAGATAACCGGGCAAAGAGTGTAAGAAACATGAAATCTATTTTGAAAAAAGGAATATCAATTGTTGTTTTTCCAGAGGGAACTTTTAATATGACCCCAGATCCCCTGAAAGATTTCTATGATGGCGCCTTCAGGGTGGCAATTGACGCACAAATGCCGATCAAGCCTTTTTTATTACTTGATATGTATGACCGGTTGAATTATAAAAGCGTTTTTTCATTAACACCTGGAAAAAGTCGGGCTATTTTTTTGGAAGAAATATCCGTAGAAGGATTAATACAAAAAGATCTTCCTATGCTAAAGCAGAAAGTATATGACCTCATGGATATGAAACTTCGTGAATACAAAGCGTCGTGGATAAAGACGTCAATTGTCAATGGTCAATCGTGAGTCGTTTATTACTAAATTGCAAGTCGGCATTCACAGTTGACCATTCACCACTCACAATATGTACGCAGAAATAATCATTCCCCTTGCTCTTCCAAAAAACTACACATGGTCCATACCAGATCATATGAAGGAGCAACTGCATACAGGTTGTCGTGTGGAAGTGAATCTTGGAAAAAATAAAAAATATGCGGGCATTGTAAAAAGAATTCATAATGAGAAACCTGATTTTTTTGAAGCAAAAGATATTCTGAATGTATTAGACGTTGAGCCTGTCGTATTTGAAGAGCAATTGAAGATGTGGGAATGGATCGCATCGTACTATATGTGTAGCGAAGGAGAAGTGATGGCAGCCGCTTTACCAGCGCATTTTAAATTAAGCAGTGAAACGATCCTGGTTTTTAATGATGAATACGGAGATGATTTTTCTGCATTGGATCATGATGAGTATTTAGTGGCAGAAGCACTGTTGATCAAAAAAGAATTAAAGTTGACGGAAGTACAACAAGTATTGGATTCATCTCACGTTTACCCGGTTATCAATCGACTTATACAAAAGAAAGTTTGTTTTGTCTGGGAAGCATTGAAACAAACCTATTCTCCTAAAAAAGAAACTTTTGTTTTGCTGAATCCCGAATACAACAGCGATGAAAAACTTTCTGATCTGCTGAACAACTGGACAAAGGCACCAAAACAAATGGGGCTCTTGCTCAGCTATCTTCACCTGGTAAAAACAGAAGGTGAAGTAACAAAGACCAGTTTGCTTAAAAAGTCAAATGCTTCTGATGCGCAATTGAAAGGATTAGTTGATAAAGAAATTCTAAGAGTAGAAAAAAGGGTGATCGATCGTCTTCAGTATTTACCTAAGGACATAAAAATCGATTTTGACTTAACGACGCTGCAAGAGGAAGTGCTCGAAAAAATACAAGAATCATTTGCTGAAAAACAAGTTTGTCTTTTGCATGGCGTGACCAGCAGTGGAAAAACTCTTATTTATATAAAGCTCATTGAGCAGATTATCAGGCAGGGCAAGCAGGTTTTATATATGTTGCCCGAGATCGCATTAACATCACAGATCATTCGTCGCTTGCAAAAACATTTTGGCGGGCACATTGGTATTTACCACTCTAAATTTTCCCAGAATGAAAGAGTGGAGATATGGAATAAAGTAAAAAGTGGTGAAATGAAAATTGTGCTTGGTGCCCGGTCATCTTTGTTTCTTCCTTTTCAAAACATGGGCCTGATCATTTGCGATGAAGAACATGATACTTCTTATAAACAACATGATCCGGCACCTCGATATAATGGGAGAGACGCTGCCATCTATTTTGCTTCTTTGTTTGGAGCTAAAACTTTATTAGGCAGCGCAACACCATCATTGGAAAGTTATCATAATGCAATAACAGGTAAATATGGATTAACTGAATTGATGCAGCGCTATGGTGATGTGCAGCTGCCACCAATTGAGATCATTGATACAAAAAAAGTTTTTCAAAAGGAAAAAGGGAAGGTGATGCTGTCGCCTCCCTTGGTCGATGCGGTCAATGAAGTGTTGGCAAGACAAAGACAGGTTATCCTTTTTCAAAATCGTCGCGGCTATACTCCTTACCAGGTTTGTAATGTTTGTGGATGGATACCACAATGCAAGTATTGTGATGTGTCGCTGACCTATCACAAGTTTTCCAATAAACTTATTTGTCATTATTGTGGTACTACCTATGCGCCATTGCTTACTTGTGCCGCATGCGGCAATCATAATTTTGTGCAAAGGAATTTTGGAACGGAAAAAATTGAGGAATTATTGGTGGAACAGTTTCCCAATGCAAAAATTGCAAGGATGGATATTGATACGGTTCGGGGGAAAAATGCACACGATGTATTGATCCAGCAATTTGAACAACAACGTATCGATATTTTAGTGGGCACTCAAATGGTAGTAAAAGGCTTGGATTTTGACAATGTTGATTTGGTTGGAGTTCTGGATGCTGATGGCTTGCTCAGTTTTGCAGATTTCAGAGTGAACGAAAGAGCATTTCAGTTAATGGAGCAAGTGAGTGGGAGAGCAGGACGAAAAGAGGCTACTGGCAAAGTATTGATCCAAACAATTCAACCGAGCCATCCTGTTTTGCAATTGGTGAAAGAGCACGACTATAAAAAATTATATACTGAAGAGATCGAAAAGCGGAAGCAATTTTTCTACCCGCCATTCTCAAGATTAATTCATGACACGTTTAAGCATAAGATAAAAGAGGTGGTGGAAAAAGCTTCTCATTTTTTTGCAGATGGATTAAAAGCAAAATATGGTCAATATTTAGTTGGCCCTGCAGAACCGGTTATTAATCGCATCCGCAATCAGCACCTGATGGAATTATTAATAAAACTTCCCCGTGATTCAAAAATGATCGCTAATTGTAAAAAAGATATGTTGGAGCAGGTTGCTCTTCTTCATCAACATAAAAGTTTTAAGAGTGTAACGGTGGTGAATAATGTGGATGTGGTGTAAAATATCTTTCCTTTTACTGCATTACCAGTTATAGAAAACAACAAAATAAGTAAGCAGGATCAAAGCAACTATCCACAAAACATTTTTGAGCATGACAGTTGATCTTTTGATGTATTCATTTTTTTTGGGGTAAAAAAGTGGGTAGGCGGTATAGCATTGCACATCGTATAAAATACTATTATGCAGATCCCTTCTCTCTTTTTCAGATAAATGAAGTTTCTGGTAATTTCCGTTGGAAAACCAAGCGTCAATTTGTTTGATCTCAGCCGGACTTGCATTGCCCCCTACAAATCGTTCAAGTTTTGGTTTTAAGATGGCTGTTTCCATAATTTTATCTTGGTTTAAAGATTAAATGTATTGCGAACCCCTAATCGAATATTATTAAATATTAACCTCCAGTCGAAAGTAAAACTTTGTTCCGGCTGAGTTTTATTTGATCCCATTTCTTTACTCTCTTCATAAGATCCTTTTTCAATAGAAGTTTTCGGCGACTGAGAAACTGGTCGGTAAGCGGATCTAAGATTATTAAAAGAAAATTCGGCATTCAGATACCCCATCAATTCTGTATCGCAAGGCTCTTCAGAGACTTTTTCGTATAAATAGTAAGCGATTTTTTTTCTGACCCTTTCGTGCAAATAAACTTGCAAGGAAAAATTTGCTGGAATATAGAAACGGTATTCCCATAATTCAATAAAGATGTTTCTTGTTATTTCTGCAGCTGTTCCCTGGGATTTTGTTTTGCCGTACGAGTACTGGTATAGACAAAACCAATATCGGCTGATCAATTCTTCAAAGGCAGTTGTGTCATCAATGCGAATCGCATCCAGCAATGCTGTATCAGTAGCGTGGCCTTGGCTCATAGTCCTTCAGTTTAATGGTGTTGGGGCAATCTGAAGGTTTTTCGAAGGATGGACTATCAATTTACGACTAATAGTTGTATAAACATTTAAGCAATGGGATATTATTCTTAAAATAATTTATAGGATCTGTTCGCCTTTGTGAGATCAACTTAAAGCGTAAAAGATATCTCTCGTTTAATTTCTTTTAAATGGCTGAGAGATAATAGTTGATAAGGGTTATTTAAAAATGTAAAGTGGCAGTCCGGAGAAGTTTGCGATTGTGGACGGCATCAGCAAATTATTTGGACGGCAAGGATTCTTACTTGTATCATTCTCTAGCTTAGCTTCTTCAGATCCCGCCAAATATAGCAACCATCAAAGGTTCCTTTTTCGGAGTATAATCTTTCTCCACCCATTGCTTCATGAAATGCGCAAGACGGATTCTGCGGAACACCAAACAGGTTCATATCATTCACTTCTTTATTTAAGAATCGCTCTATAACATGGGCGAACAATTTTTTCCCTAAACCAAGACGTTGGTAATCGCTAAGCAGGTAAATTTTATTCAGATCACCATGTTGTTCGGATGAATTTTCATTCTTGTTGATTATTCCTTTTGCAAACCCAACGAGCTTGTTATTTTTATCAACAACTAAAATACAAAACCAGCTGCCGTTATTTTCTTCTTTGAAAGCTTTATCCCATTGGTATTGTCTTAGCTTGATATTCGGTTTACCGAGATAAGTTTGTGCCCAAGTTATTGCATGAAGTTTTCCAAGTTCAGGAATATCATTTCCTGTTGCATCCCTGAATATAAATGAATCGGGAGTTTCTCCGCGATCATGCAGTTTCTGCATGTTGGTTTTCTTTGAAGGTCTTTTAAGGCTATTCAAATAGCGCTGTATACTTGTTATGAAATTTTTCAATTTCATTTTTTAGCCAATTTTCTTATTTCTCTGTTCTCATGTATGAAAAATCCTTCATCGTTTTTCTTTGATAAAGTAACCATAACTTTTGCTACATCTTTCCCTGGTATTGCTTTGTATTTTTCAGGAATAAGAAATGAAAGAGATGTCATGACTGCTTTTCCAATATTTTCTCCAAGCCTAAATTCTTTTCTTTCTCCCAGTAATAATGAAGGCCGCATGATATGAACTGTTTTCAGCCCAGCTTCTTTTACAGCTTCATCTGTTTCTCCTTTTAATCGTTGATAAAAATTCATGCTTTTAGCATTGGCACCGGCAGAAGAAACAAGAATGAATTTTTCGCACCCGGTCATTTTGCAAAAACGGGCTAGGTTTACCGGGATCTCAAAATCAATTTTACGATAAGCATCTTTATCCCCTTTTACTTTTTTCATCGTTGACCCGATAGCACAAAACACAACATCACTGTTGCTTAATGCCACAAGTACTGAATCACTGTCATTAAAATCAACGATCTTCTTTTCAAGGTTTGGATGAGTGACATCAAGTGGTCTGCGAATAAGAATTCTTACTGTATCAAAATAAAGGTCGTTCAGTAATTCTTCTAATAGATAACTGCCGATCAAACCCGTGGCGCCAACAAGTGTAGCCGTCATACTCTTTTATTTATACTCATATACAACATAGCCCCATGGCTCTATCTTCCATTCCTTATCACTCAATGGTTCATTCGTTCCCATAAAAACATTGTAGGGATTGCCATGCAGATCTTTGTCAGTTACTTTTATCGTTTGTTCAGCTTTTGAAAGATTAAGAATAACAAAAACTTTTTTCCCATTTTTTTCTCTCAGGTAAGCATATAATGCTTTCGGATCACCGACATTTATTTTTTTGAAAGAAGCATCAACCGCCAGAGCCGGGGTATTCTTTCTAAGTTCCAATAAAGTTTTGTAAAATTTAGCCCTGCCATAATTTTTAAACGTAATCGTGTCTTTGTAAAAGAAACTGACACTGTCAAGAAATGGTTCTTCCTGCCCGCTGTATACCAGGGGAATTGTTCCTCCCATCGTTTGTGTAAATACTGCAAATGGGGCATGAACTGGGCCGGGAAAAGTTTTATAATCAGATTTGTTCCAACTGTTCTCATCATGATTGCTGGTAAAATAGAGTGGGATTGCTTCTTTAGGGTAAAGGGAATCATACATATGCTTTACACTATCTAATGCAAATGCTGGTCTTCGGCCTGCAGCAACATCCACCATTTTGTGAAACATCTCCCATGGATAATAAGCATCAAAACCACTTGTCATTAAATAAGGTTTATCACCTTCAGCCAGGAAAAACATGGCAGGATTCAATTCTTTTAATTGCGGAATTGCTTTTAACCAAAACTCTGCAGGTACATTCCAGGCAACATCGACACGATAACCATCAATGCCGGTTTCTGTTACCCAATACTTCATTGCAGCGATCATGCTATCCTTCATCTCTTCATTCTTAAAATCTAATACACGGGTATCCGTCCAATCAAACATGGTTGCGGCTTTGCCGGTACTGTCTTTTACATAGAAATCAGGATGAGTTTTTAACCAACTATGATCAGCACCGGTATGATTAGGCACCCAATCAATGAGCACTTTCATTCCTTTATCATGAATTGTTTTTACCAATTGTTTCCAATCATCAATAGTTCCATACTCAGGATTGATCTCTGTGTAATCAGAAACGGCATAATAACTTCCAAGCACACCTTTACGGCCAACTTTACTGATCGGGTTCAGCGGCATGAACCAGAGAGTTTGTACACCCATTTCTTTTAGCCTGTCAAGATTTTTTGCAAAAGCAGTGAATGTTCCTTCAGGGGTATACTGTCGAACATTCACTTCATAAATATTTCCCTGCATCATCCATTCCGGGTGAACAGCAGGTTTTACTTCTGAAACAATGATTGGCTTTGCATCTTTTTCTTTACAGGAAAAAAGGATCAATGGCAGCAAAAAAAGGATGAATGATTTTTTCATGATCGGTATTTCAGAGTTTTAAACAACAAGTTTGCCGAAAATTAGTTCTTTCACCGCAAAGAAAAAATACAGAAGTTTGCATTATGCAGCTCCATGAAGATTTTTCTTTGTTGTCCTTTAACACTTTCCGTATTGATGTGAAGGCCAGGTATTTTTCAACTTTTTCAAATACAGATGAGCTATCTGAAGTCATTACTGACCACTCACGACTGACCAATCTTGTTTTAGGCGGAGGTAGCAATATTTTATTTACGAAAGATTATGATGGCGCTGTTTTAAAAAATGAAATTAAAGGAATAGAACTTCAGCATGAAGATGCAGATCATGTATATGTGAAAGTTGGGGCAGGGGAGAACTGGCACCAGTTTGTTTTACATTCTATCGGTCACAATTGGGCAGGTATTGAAAATCTTTCATTGATACCTGGTAATGTTGGCGCATCACCCATCCAAAATATTGGTGCCTATGGCGTGGAGCTTGATGATGTATTCTGGAGCCTCGAAGCATTTCATCTTTCAGAAAGGAAGATCCACACATTTACAGCAACTGATTGCGATTTTGGGTACCGAGACAGCGTTTTCAAGAACAGGTATAAAAATGAGTTTGCAATTTTATCAGTAACATTTCAATTAAAAAAGAAACCGATCTATCATATTGGCTATGGCGCTATCACTGAAGAACTGGAAAAAATGGGAGTAAAAGATCTCAGCATTCAAGCAGTTTCGCAAGCAGTAATAAATATCCGAAGTTCTAAACTCCCAGATCCGCAAAAGATCGCTAATGCAGGAAGCTTTTTTAAAAACCCTGAAGTGCCGACTGAAAAATATGAAGCATTGAAATTGCAGTTTCCAAATATTGTCGCATATCCACTAGCAAAAGGAACGGTTAAACTTGCAGCCGGTTGGATGATCGAGCAATGTGGATGGAAAGGATATCGTAAAGGCGATGCGGGTTGCCATGCAAAGCAAGCACTTGTGCTGGTTAACTATGGCAATGCAACAGGAAAAGAAATATTCGATCTCAGCGAAGAGATCTTGCAAAGCGTAAAAAATAGATTTGATGTTACTCTCGAACGGGAAGTAAATATTATCTGATGTAAATACTTTCTAAGTAAAATCTTCCCCTTCATCTTCCTCGTCACTGGTTTTTATTCCACCAAGATTAAGCATTGATCCCATCAGGTCCTTAAATTCAATTTTACCTTCAATTACTTTTTTACTTATCATTGAATAGGAAGAAAGTCCATGCAAAACAAATTCCATCAGCAACGCAGTTTCTTTTTCATTAGCACCTTTATAAAATTTCTTCACCATCGGATGCAGCCCATCTACTTTATACAACTGTACTAGCTTGTCATCATCTTTTGTATTAAAGAAAAGATTTACCTGATTGCCTTTATCAAACCAACTAATGATCGAACGATAAGGATTTTCATCTCTTGAAGGTTCTTCCACGTTTTTTGGCCGCATTCTTTTTTTCAGCACTTCGGGATTTGGAAAATAGTTGGAGAACTGCGAACGAATTGCTTTATCCAGCAAATTCATAGCAACCTGGTACGGGCCTTCCTGTTCACCTTCATATACCAATTCAATTTTGCCGGTGATAGAAGGAATGATACCAGCAAGATCACTTAGCCAAACCTGTGTTTCTTTTTCATTATTCACAATGGCCCGACGTTCTGCGGCACTCACCGCATTTTCAAAAGCAGAAATAGTGAGCCTTGCACTTACGCCACTTTTCTTATCTACAAATTCGCTGGCCCTTGCTTCAAATGCCACTTGCTCTATCAATCTTTTTACAAGATCGCTGATCTTTATCTTATCTTTTTGTTCCTGGGCGATCACAGCTTCCTGTTCGGTGATCTCAAGAGCAATTTCTAATGTTTTTGGATAATGCGTCAGTATCTGGCTTTCAATACGATCTTTTAATGGTGTTACTATTGAACCACGATTTGTATAATCTTCAGGATTTGCAGTGAACACAAATAGAATATCAAGTGGTAACCGCAACTTAAATCCACGTATCTGTATATCGCCTTCTTCTAAAATATTAAATAAGGCAACTTGTATGCGAGCCTGCAGATCCGGCAGCTCATTAATTACAAAAATTCCACGATTGCTTTTTGGAATGATGCCATAATGGATCACTCGTTCATCAGCAAAACTTAATTTCAAATTCGCGGCTTTGATCGGATCAATATCACCGATAAGGTCGGCAACACTCACATCCGGCGTTGCCAGCTTTTCGCCATATCGTTCGCTGCGATGGATCCAATGGATCGGCGTTTCGTCAGCATGTGCTGCAATTTGATCAGTTGCATATTTCGAAATAGGGTGAAGTGGATCATCATTCAATTCACTACCCGCTATACATGGAATATATTCATCAAGCAATTCAGTCATTTGTCTTGCCATTCTTGTTTTCGCTTGTCCACGCAAACCAAGAAAAAGAATATTGTGTTTGCTCAGCAAGGCTCTTTCCACATCAGGCACCACGCTGTCTTCATAACCAAGAATGCCGGGAAAAGTATTTTCCTTTCTTTTCAGTTTCAGAATAAGATTCTGCCGCAGCTCTTCTTTAATGCTGCGATGTTGATAGCCGCTTTTCCTTAATTCTCCGAGTGTTTTTATATTTTGAATGTTCATAGTTATGTTCCCAGCTTTAGTAATTCTATTAAACTTTTGTTGCGTCGCACTCTTGTGCTGCAAAAACTATATCACCTTTTTGCCAAAAATTCTTTTTCTTCTTTAGTTAAATCTACCATTTCATACCTCGTAATTTTATTTATTGTCATCTCATCTAAAACATCAACAGAATTCTTATACGTAGCTTCCTTAGAAGGTTTGATTATTACTATCAATGAATCTCTCGTAAATTTCTGAACTCCTTGAGCGATGATCTTGCGGACTTCTTTTATTTCTAGACTGCTTCCATTAATAATGTCATTTCCAAAATATCCGAAGATCATATCGTTCTTCAATAATACAAGCGTAAGTTTTGAATTGGAGTTTTGATAGTTACTTCCATTTTCATCTTTTGGCATATTAAGCTCCATTACTGTAGGTGAAGACAGCGTTGAAGTGAATATAAAAAACACTGCGCTTATAACAACTACAGCAATAAGTATAATTACCAGGGATCTCCATTTAAATTTCATAATAGATGGTTTGTTGGTTAAGATGGTTTAACTGGTTTAATAAACAGTTTTCCTTTTCCCACTTTCAAAATCCTTAAATATAAATGCCCCCAACTTATCAAGTGCTGCAAAAAATGCCTTTCCATTATTTGTTTCTGTAAATTCATTTACGAACCGTTGCAGGTAAGGATCTGTTGCGATCATAAATGTAGTGATCGGTATTTTTAGTTTTTTACATTGCGCCGCAATGTTCAGGCAGCGGCTTGTGATCTTCCTGTCTAATCCAAAACTGTTTTTATAATAACGCTTACCGATCTTCAGACAAGTTGGTTTGCCATCCGTGATCATGAATATCTGCTTGTTAGGATTTTTTCTTCTTCGTAAAATATCCATTGCCAGTTCAAGTCCTGCGACCGTGTTAGTATGATAAGGACCGACCTGCAAATAGGGGAGGTCTTTTATTTCTACTGGCCACGCATCATTACCAAACACGACGATATCCAATGTGTCTTTCGGATATCTTGTTGTAATTAACTCACTCAATGCCATTGCTACTTTTTTGGCTGGAGTTATCCTGTCTTCTCCGTACAATATCATTGAATGAGAAATATCGATCATTAATAGTGTAGATGTTTGCGCCTTGAAGTCTGTTTCCCGGATGCTCAGATCATCTTCCTGCATATTGAAACTTTCTATGCCATGATTGATCTGCGCATTGCGGATACTTTCAGTAAAATCGATCTGCTCTATCATATCACCGAATCTAAAAGGTCTTGATTCAGGATTTAATTCATCGCCTTGTCCCGGTTTGAAACTATGATGATCGCCTTGTTTTGTTTTCTTCAGTTTCCCGAAAATTTCTTCCAAACTCCTTTTGCGAATACCTTGTTCAGTTTTCGGTGTGATCTTTATTTCTCCGAGCTGATTATCCTCGGTAACGTATCCTTTGTCTTTCAGGTCCTCTATAAAATCACCAATACCATATTCATCGTCTGTCAATTCAAATTTTTTATCCAGTTCATTCATCCAGCTCAATGCTTCTGAAAGATCACCGTTTGTATATGTAAGTAACTGCATGAACATGTCAAGCAGTTGCTCAAACCGCGACTTGGCGCCATCGTTAGGATCAAACTTTTTAAAATGATGACCGATCATTCGATTTCAGATTTTAGATTTAAGTCCCGATAATTATCGGGAGCAGATTTTACATCTCAAGTAAAACCACTTAGCAAATTACAACTTTATTTATTCGGGAATAAGGACAAATAAAAAACCTCCCGATTTCGGAAGGCTTCTTATCTTTTATTTTAAATGATCTTATTTAGTTTTTGGAGAATCAGGTTTACCTTTTAATTTGGTATCAGGTTGTTTCAACGTTGACAAAGCAGTGTCCAACTTTTTACTCGTTGTATCTTTGGTCGCCGGGTTATTTTCGGTTTCTGTACGCTTTGCATATTGCATCAAATTAAAAACCCTTGTCATTTCAAAAGACAGGCCCGATTGATTCCTGGAAAGATTAGAAGCTAAATAAGCATCAGCCTGCTGATTTGGCTGGCCTCCTTGCTGTTGTTGCATTTGCTCCATAAATTTTTGCTGGCTGTAATTCATCAGTATATCTTCAAGCTGTTTCTTTGACATATCACCAAGCGAAGCAAAATAATCCATGTGCTGATCAAAATCTTTTGTCAATGCTTTACCGATCTTCTTTGCAAGATCTGTAGCGCCACATTCATAAGCAGCTTCCATTAATGAAAGGCTGGCCTGGTTGTGCAACTCTACACGACTCGGTATACCATATGGCACATTGGTATCAGGAATGAGTTGGTCTGCTTTTAACACCGCCGCTTTGGCTTCTTCCTTTTTTCCTTTTGCAATCAATTCCTTTGCTACGTCCGCATAAGTTTGGCGGATGGTATAAAGATGCCTGCGATTCTCTTCATCAAAATAAACACCTTTTACATCTGCATGTCCATTCGTGAATTTTTTCATCAGGTTTTCATACATAGCATTTGTATTCACATTAGAGGTTGGTTTTATTGGCAACAATCTAAAAGTCAGTCCATCTCCTCTTAAGAAACCATTTAAGCCCATACCTACCTGTGTTGGTGATGTAAAGTAGATCGGTCTTTTCCATTGATTAGTCGCAATGACATTCAGAATGATCAATTGATCTCTTGTAACGATACGGTTCGTTGGTAGTTCGAATTGCATTTCGCTTGTCACTGCATCATCAGCATTTACAGTTCCATTTTTTCTTACCAATGCAGTATCAACAGGAACTTTGAATTTTTTCACTGGTAAGATTCTCGCATCAGTTTGGTTCCCGATCACATTTTTCATTACATCATAAAGGGGATAATATTGATCCTGCGGTACTTTGTCATTCGCCTGGTATTGTAAATATTGCAGTTTGTCCCCTATGATCTGGTCAGGACGCCAAATAACATCCACAGAATCACTTTGGTTTATTTTATACCGCAATTGGTTTATATACCAATCAATGCCCAATAAGCTGGTGTTGATGATGCGAATATCAGGTCTTACCTTTTCTACTTCCTGAGCATACCATAAAGGATAAGTATCATTATCTCCAAAACAAAACAGGATAGCATTAGGTGCGCAACTTTCCAGGTAATTTTTTGCATCATCCCTGGCTAATGTTTTTTTGCTGCGGTCATGATCATCCCATTCCTGGTTGGCCATCAGTATCGGAGCAAGCATGCATATTACTGCCGCCGCAATATTGATGATTCTTTCATTCACTCCTTTAGATGAAATTGCTTTCAGGAATGCAGGAATGCCAACAGCCAGTATTGCATAGATAGCTGTTATCATCAAAGATGTTTTTATAACGGCGGTTCCCGGCAAATAAGTCATGCTGAAAACTGAGACGAGGAAAGTAAGAACAGATCCATATACTACTGTATTAAATGAATTTTGTTTTATTTCCTTTGTCAATTTTACAAGTGCTGTTACAGCTAAGCCTATCCAGATCGCAAAGGCATAGAATGACCCTACAAACGCATAGTCTCTTTCACGTGGCTGATTGCCCGGCATGTTCAGGAACAATCCAATTGCGATCCCGGTAAAAAAGAAAAGTAGAAAGCTCACCACCCAATCATTCTTTTTCTTTATGAATTGATATACGCAACCAAGAATGCCAAGTAAGAAGGGAAGTAGATATAATTTATTATTTGCCTTATTCTCTTTTAAACTATCCGGCATAGCGCTTTGATCACCCAGCATTTGTTTATCAATAAAAGAAATGCCTGTTTGCCAGTTTCCATCTCTGCGATTACCAAAGCCCTGCAGATCGTTTTGTCTACCGGAGAAATTCCACATAAAATAGCGCCAATACATCAGCCCCATTTGATAACTAAAAAAGAAATTAAAATTATCGCCATACGTTATTGGTGGGTCATAAGAAATTCTTCCGGTTGCATCCTGGTAAGGGCTTTTGTTAAGCCAATCAATATAAAATCTTAAATGGTCCTGTTGATCTGATCCATCCCAGATACGTGGGAACACCATCATCTGTGAAGCATCATAATCATATTCCTCTTCGCGACCAAGTTCTACATATTTATTTCCTAACTGACCCCATTTCATTCTTCCTTTCTTCATATCATAATAGCCATCCCTGTTTTTGTCATCAGGAAGTGATCCGAAAGTCGGGCCATAAAGCAGTGGCGCAGATCCATATTGTTCGCGGGCAAAATAAGAGGCAAGTGTCATTGGATTATCAACATTACTCATGTCGATGCCAGGGTTTGCTTTGGAACGAATAAGGGTAGTAACGTAAGTGGAATATCCGATCATTATAAAAACAAGACACCAAACAGCCAGGCGAAGCATAGGCATTCCTTTATCCTTTGCCACTTTTAATAAGAACCAGAGGCCAGCTCCAAAAAGTATAAAAAAGAAAATAAAGCCGGTAAAGAAAGGAAGGCCAAACCCATTTACAAAGATCCGATCAAATAAAGCAGATGTTCTTGGAATAGCATACACCATTCCAAAAAGTACTACCCCCGTCAATACGCAGCTGAACAAAAATGCAAAAATTGACTTACGAACAGTTGGCGTATACTTTTTATAGAAATAGATCATTACAATAGCAGGCACTGTTAAAAGATTCAGTAGGTGTACTGTAATTGAAAGACCAAGTATAAAGAAGATAAAAACTATCCAACGATCGGCCCTGTTTCTTTCAACAACATCTTTAGCTAGTTCATAAGCATGCTCCCATTTCAGCATAGCCCAGATAATAAGTGCAGTAAAGAATGATGATAACGCATAAACCTCACCCTCCACAGCGCTGAACCAAAAAGTATCACTGAAAGTATAAGCCAAAGCACCCACAACACCCGATGCCATAACTGTAAAAATCTGTTGAGTTGTCAGGTTCTCACCATGGTTTACAAACATCTTACGGGCAAAATGGGTGATGGTCCAGAAAAGAAATAAAACACAGAATCCACTGGCAACAGCACTCAAAAGATTAACAGAACTGGCAGCATTTGCAGCATTACCGCCACTAAAAACAATGATGAACAACCGGCCAAGCATAGTAAAAAGTGGTGAGCCTGGCGGGTGGGGGATACCTATCTCATTTGCACAGGCAATAAACTCGCCGCAGTCCCAAAAACTTGCAGTGGCTTCACGGGTAAGTGTATAAGTAGCAGTAGCAATCAGCAATATTACCCATCCTGTAATATTGTTTACTTTCCTGAAATTCATAAAGATTTGATTTTATTCCTTTTTTTTCCGAAAAAGTCGGGTTGGAATGGGGGCAAAAATAGGGTTTCAACAGAAGATTTCGCCTTTCCGGCTGGCAAAACAATATTTAAAATATTTGGAAGGTTGATGGGATCGGGATGTTATAAAAGAATAGAGGCTATCTCTTTCCATGAATCAACTCTTTTATGCCGGCCAACGTTTTTTAATTGATTGTGAGGTTGGGTAAAGAGTAGGCTGGTTCCTTTAAAAAGATCAAGGTTTTTAAAATGATCATCGATCATTATATCGGCATCAACGATCTTTTTGCTGCCGCAAAAAACGATCTGTTGCCAACTCAAAAAACTGAAATGTTCATTCAGCCATTCTAATTTTTCCGGGAGGCTTTGAGGGAATTCCATTGCGGCAGAAACAATGAACAGTTCATAATTTTTATTAAGGTCCGCCAATACTTCTACACTGTCTTTTACTACCGGTGCTGTTCTGAAAAACCCTTTTGCATACACATATTCATTTATATGAGGAAAAGCCTTTCTTTCTTCAACACCAATAACATCTTCTAACGGTCTTCTTTTGCCAAAATCTTTTTCATCGTACAGGAAAAACTGTTCATACACATCGGCAAGCACACCATCCATGTCAACAGCTAATCTTTCCATTGGCTATTCAAAATTTATTCTTACAGTTTGATAAAAAAGTTGGTTTTGCAAGATCTGTCTTGACTGTGAATTTTTTTCTGTGAATCCTTTTAAGCCAAGTAAACCTGCCGCATTTCCTTTGTTGATGGCGATCTCAAGATAGCCGGCACTGTTAAACAAAGCTAGCTTCTCACCCTCTTGCACATCAGCATAGGTCTGGCTTATATGATCGATCACTTCATCTCTCTTAAAATTTATTTTAAAGCCGCGACCCTTACGCAGTTCCTCAAATTCGTGGCGGGTGATATTGACGATCACATTCTCAAAATTGTCAATAAAGATTATCTGGCCATCGATCCAATCATCACCAACTGCAGGTCTTAGTGGATTTTTTTCTATATAAGCTATATCAGGCTGGCCAATATCCTTGATCGATTCTCCATTGACGAGCTGGTTAATTGTATTTCCAAAAATGTCTGCACACTGTAGCGTATTTTTCATTTTTCCTTCCGGCCATGGAATACCAATAACGATCTCAGGTTTTTCTTCAAGTATCATGGTAAGCAGACCATTATTAGCACAAAAAAGATATTGGTTGTTATGGAATGCAAGTAATAAGTGATCCTGGTTTTTGTCAAACAGGTTCACCATGATAATATGATAGGTAAAATCAGGAAAATTCTTAATAGCATTTTTGCAAACGTATGATGCCTGGGGATAGTTAAACGGAGCTATGTTATGTGAAATATCAATCAACCGAAAGTCCGGGTTGATGGAAAGCAGTCTCGCCTTTATGGCCCCTGTAAGGTAGTCGTGGTTACCGATATCAGAGGTCAGGGTTAGTAGTGGCATTTAACGATTTCAGATTTGAGATTGCAGATTTCGGATTTTTTAACTTAAAACAAAAATAATTTCAGATACTTCTTCAATCTAAAATCGTAAATCCGAAATCTAAAATCATTTCTCCAGTTTACCTTCTTTATAAAAAAACTTTCTTACCATCTTATCGGCAAGCCGGGGAAAAAACTTATTTAGAAACACAGTTTGTTTCCCCCGGAATGTCATCACAACCGTTCTTTTTCTTTTTTCAATTGCCGTTAATATTCTTTTTGCACACTCTTCTGCTGTCATCATTTTTCCTTCATCCATTGGGCTTTCTCCTTGTGCTTCTCCTTCTTTATTCAAAGCTGCATTCCTGATATTTGAGGTTGTAAAACCAGGGCACACCCACATTACATTAACTCCGGATTCAAGCAATTCAGTTCTGATAGCTTCCATCCACCCTTGTAATGCGTGTTTTGATGCTGAATATCCACTTCTGCCCGGTAAACCACGATATCCGGCAATGGAAGAAACTCCAACTATTGTTCCCTTTCTTTCAGTTAAATATGGTAAAGCATGTTTGGTGCAATAAACAGCGCCGAAAAAATTAATGTCCATTACTTTTCTGATCACATCTACAGAAGCATCTTTTAATTCTGCACGCATTGATATGCCGGCATTATTGATAAGTACATCGATGGCTCCATATATTTTGTAAGTGAGCTCGATCAGTCTTCTGCAATCATTTTCGCTGCTTACATCGGCTACCATTGTTTGGAGATCAGCTGAAGGAAATTCAGTTTGTAATTGGTAAAGCTTATCATGATTTCTGCCACAAGTTGAGATCTTTGCACCCCCTTTGATCAATTCTTCGACAAGTGCCTTTCCAATACCGTCTGTGCCGCCAGTGACAATTACAACTTTATCTTTAAAGTAAGTGGACATTTTACTGCTTATGGTTACAAACGTACTTTAAAATGCGGGTAATAAAAAAGCCTCCGTTTGTGGAGGCTTAGGTGGTGATCCCGCTGGGACTCGAACCCAGGGCCCCAACATTAAAAGTGTTGTGCTCTACCAGCTGAGCTACGAGATCGACCTGTTTCCAACTAATAAGTAGACCTTATTTTTTGGGAGTGCAAAAATACAGTTCCAAGCCCTTTGAGCCAAAAGTTTTTGGATTCCAGTAGAAAAAATTATTGGCACTTAATGTTGATAAGTTGACCTTTGAGTCATAAAATGCTTTAAAAGCAACCCTTTATCTGAAAACGCCGATAATTTAACCATTAACCTAAATTCGTTCTCCTTCATGGATCAAGAAAAATCTTCCATTGAAATAACCAAAATTTTTCCCAAGTCGCCTGGAATGTTTGTCATTAAAGGCAGACAAATTGAATATGCTTCTTCTCCAATGCCATCTTTGTATGCCGGACTTAAAAAGTTTGCAAACAAAAAGGATAGCGCAACTTTTCAGCTTCCACTTGACAGTATATCAAAAAAAATTATTAAACGTTCTGCCGATATTTTTTTATCATCAATAGTTATTGTTAGTATACTAAGTTGGTTAGTTCCCATAATGGCTCTATTAATTAAACTTGACTCAAAAGGGCCCGTTTTCTTTTTGCAAAAAAGAAATAAGCGAGGTGGAAAAACATTTACCTGTATTAAATTCAGATCAATGATCGAAAATGATGATGCAGATATGTTGCAGGCTACTGCAGATGATGAAAGAATAACTAAGCTTGGAAGATTTTTAAGAATTCATTACCTGGATGAACTTCCTCAATTTTTTAATGTGTTGCTTGGTGATATGTCTTTTATCGGTCCGCGGCCACACATGATTAGCGATAATAATAAATATGAAGAGCTAATTGAATTTTACGATTACCGCCATAAAATGAAACCCGGTATTACTGGTCTGTCACAGGCCATGGGTTATGTAGGAGAAACAAGAAATCTACAGGCCATGAAGGATCGTGTTCAGCTTGATATATTTTATGTACGCCATTGGTCGTTGCTTCTCGATCTTAAAATATTATGGCATACCATTCGCAAAATTGCCGGTTTTTAGCCCGGCTTCTCAAATAATTTTTACTACGTTAAAGGAATAATTATCTTTCTGCCTCATCTGTTTAAAACGATTGAAAGAAAAGTTCAAACATATTTTTAGTATACTAACCCCGTCTGAAAAACGACAGTTTTGGGTGTTAATAGCACTAAATGCATTGATCAGTGTTATCGATCTTGCTGCATTAGCTTTTTTACTCCTGGTAATTAGTTTTTATATAAACAATTCAGTCAAGGGACTTGATTTTTTACCTGCTTGGGTGTTAGATCAGAATTCTGTAATGCTGATCACTTTTTTTCTTATCATCTTCGGTTTAAAAAATCTCCTGGGAATTTCCATTTCTAACCGACAGTACAGTTTTATCAGCCGGGTGGCAGTGCGTATTTCCAAAAACAAATTAGAAAATTACCAACGTGGACAATTTGAAAATTATATCAACATTGATTCTTCTGAACTTATCCGTAAGATCGCTTTTCAGCCATTTGAATTTTGTGAGCATATTTTGTTGAACATTCAACAGGTCATTATTCAATCATTTCTTATCGTACTGACTATTGCTGCGATCCTATTATATAATGTTAAATTGTTTTTATTGCTATTTGTCGTTTTGTTACCTCCTGTAATACTTGTGTTCTTTTTTATTAAGAAGAGAGTTGTTGCTGCAAAAAAAAATATACACATCAGTAACGAGAGTTCATTTCGGTTCTTGCTTGATGCTATGAAAGGTTATGTAGAAGGGAATATTTACCAGCGTAATAATTTTTTTCTGCAACGATTTATCAAAGCAAGACAAGTTTTCGGAAAACATTTGTTCGATTCTCATGCGGTACAGGCAATGCCCACCCGGATCATAGAAACTTTTGCGGTGATTGGATTATTTTTTCTGATCGTTATTGCCAAATGGTCGGGAATAAACAACAATGCCGCACTTATTACTATCGGTGCTTTTATGGCTGCGGCTTATAAGATCATACCCGGGATAGTAAAGATCATAAATGGTAGCGGGCAAATAAAAGCATATGAGCTTTCAATTGATGATTCAGCAATTATAAAAAAGGGTTTAAAAGAAGAGCATGTATTGAAGTATGCTCCTATTGACTCACTTAAGTTGGAAAAGGTTGACTTCAAATATGATGATCATATGGTATTGAAAAACTTTTCCCTATCTATTAAAAAGGGAGATTTTGTTGGCATTACTGGTATGTCAGGAAGGGGTAAAACAACTATTTTAAATTTAATACTTGGTTTTTTGTCGCCGGCTAGCGGGAAGATATTGATCAATGATGTTTTAGTTTCTCCGGCCGAATTAAAAAAACATTGGTCGGGTATTTCTTATGTGCGGCAGCAGCCATTTCTTATTCATGATTCTATTTTGCGAAATATAACACTTCAGGAAAATAACTATGATGAAGAAAGGCTGAAACAGTTATTAGAGATTTCGGGGCTAAATGATCTTATCGATAGTACTCCTGAAGGGCTTAATAAGTCGATCGCTGAAAATGGAAAAAACATTAGTGGTGGTCAGCAACAGAGGATCAATATTGCAAGAACATTATATAAGGACGCAGAATTAATACTGCTCGATGAACCTTTTAATGAATTGGATGAAACGTCTGCTTTATCCTTAGTGAAGTATTTTGGTCACTTATCTTCTTTAGGTAAAATAGTGATCATGATAACTCACGACAGTAAAAATCTTTCCTATTGTAATAAAATAATTTCACTGGATGAGCATTAAGCAGAAAACACTGGTATTTCTAACACCTGCATTTCCGGCAAACGAGTCAGAAGAAAACTGGATCTCTTTTCAGCAAATTCTTTTACGGGCAATCAAAAAATTATATCCTAACATAAAAATTATTGTTTTAAGCTTTATTTATCCTCATGCCATTTCAAATTATTATTGGAATGATATGGAAGTTTTCAGTTTTGATGGTATGAAGTATAGAAAGATCAAACGGCTTTTGTTATGGCGAAATATTTGGCGAAAACTCAATGAAATAAAGAAGGAGCATGCGATAACTGCGATATTCAGTTTATGGTGTGGTGAGTGTGCCTTAGTCGGCAGATATTTTGGAAAAAGAAACTCAATTGATCATTTTGCATGGATTTGCGGTACAGATGCAAGAAAGAGTAACAGAATGGTAAAATTAATTCGTCCTTTATCTAATGAGTTGATAGCAATGTCTGATTTCCTTGTTGATGAGTTTTTTTTAAGCCATCATATAAAGCCGGCACATCTCATCCCACCGGGTATTGATCTGTCAATGTATGATGCTCCTAGGCCGATAAGAGATATCGATATCGTAGGAGCAGGGTCGCTAAGTATCTTAAAGCAGTATGATATTTTCGTAGATGTTATTGCGGGATTAAAAAATAAAATGCCTGGAATAAAGGCAATCTTATGTGGAGATGGAGAAGATACAGAGAGAATTTCAAAGATGTACGAAACTTACTCATTGCAACAAAACCTGGAGCTTACCGGCATGATTACTCCCCGCGAAACAATACAAATGATGGAGAGATCAAAGATCATGTTGCATCCTTCTTCTTATGAAGGTTTCAGCATGGCTTGTTATGAAGCATTGTATGCAGGAGCACATGTTATTAGTTTTGTAAAATCGATGTACCAGGATATTCCGCAATGGCATGTGGTAAGATCAAAAGAAGAAATGCTGCAAAAGGCTTTTGAGTTATTAAATGATCCAAAACTTGTGAACGAACCTATATTTACATATTCTATGGATGATAGCGCAAAAAAGATCGTGGACCTGCTTGGGCTTTCTGAGTAATTTTCAGATCAATGCTTTTGCCCTTTCAAAAATTATTTCTGGTGTGTACCGAGTCAGACATCGTGTATCGCCCCATTTACATTTTTCCTGCATACAATTCCCACATGATAGATCAGAAGAGTCGACAAAACCTGAATGTTCGCCTAATGGCTGCACCCAATCACTTCTTGTTCCTCCTAACAACGCAAATGTAGGAATCCCAGATACCCATGACATATGCATAAGACCTGAATCTTCACTCAGAACCAATTTTGCTTGCTGAAGAATAGCGAATGCTTCTGCAACTGATGTTTTTCCAATTATGGTGATCAGGTTTTCTCCTAAATGTTTTTTTAAATGATCGGCCTTTGAAGCGATAAAAGGCAAACCAATAATAAGAAATTGTGTTTGTGGAAATTCATGGAGCCACAATTTTGCAAATGAAACATAATATTCAATTGGCCAGTTCCTGGTTTCAAAAACTCCTGCAGGATTTAAAACAACGAGGTTTTTTTTCTGATCCCAACCATTGCTGACTAAAATTTCTTTTGCATTCAGGTCACTTTTTAAATAAAGTTTTTGTGCTAATTTATTCACTCCAATGCCAACTGCTTCGATAGTTCTTTTATTTCTTTCACCTGCGGGCAAAGGAGAGTCTTTGTCAAATTCTACCCATGCTGATGGCTTCAATGTTTTTCTTACTAATTGGCTAAGCTTATTATTCTGAAGGTCTATTACAATATCATAACGACGAAGTAAAAGTGTCGGTAATAAAAAGATTGTATAGATGAAATGCTTTTTAAAATTTCTTTTTCCTTTGATTGTAAAAATTTTATTGAATAAGATAAGATTCCTCGGAATAGGATCTGTTTCATCACGAGTGAGGAGATCAATTTCTACTGATGCAGGAAGGTTATTACGAAGATCCTGCAAGTATGGCAAAGTGATAACAACATCACCCATTGCCTGCAAGCGAATGGCAAGTATTCTTTTCGGAAGTGATCTTTTTGTCCATGGTTTTCCAACAATGTCCATTTTTCAAAAATTTACTTTGAATTTATTTCATATAAATAAAGATTGCTTCCTTTTTCTATCGCCCCTTCTTTTTTGTCAATAAGATCGATGTTAAAAAGAACCGGCAATTGTTTGTCAGATTGGTAAAGCCTTTCCAATGGGTATATAGATATCATATAAACTTTTTTTAATAATTCTTTTTTGAGGAATGCTAATAACCCGTTACTGTAACGATCATTTTTTTTAAGCATTGAAGTCATTTCACCATCCCATAAAAGATAGGAAACTTCTTTTTCCAGGTCAATACAATAATAAGCCCGGTCTGTAAAAGCAGAAAGAGTATTCAGGCACCAGTAATCGGTCACAATTTTATCACCTGTTGGAATTTCTTCTAATAATTGTTTCGATTTATAACCATAAGAAAAAGGATATTTTATTTCTTTCACAACAGAAAAAATGCCTGCGATGATTTGAATGGCAAGTAAAGTTGTAAGGATATTATTTTGAGATCTGCTAATAGTGTTATTATAACAAAACAACCAGTAAGCAAGCAAAAATCCAATGAAAATAAAACCTACCTGTCTTGAATTTGCAAAAGGAATGATAATGGAAATAAGAAAAAACATAAGCAAAACCGTCAGGTAAAAGAAAAATGTGTTTTTATCTTTTCTGAAAATTTTTATTGTAAAAAACAAAATCGCAATTGATAGCAGACCGATGATCCATTTAAAAAAAGAAAACCGTGTTTGAGCTTCTGCTAAGAACTCTGTATTCCAGAAATGAAAATCCCACCATGCGGGCATAGGAAGAAAAGCTTTAACGGGAGCTTTTATAATTGCAGAAAGTCGATCACTGTTCAATCGTTGCAACCAGAAATCAGTATTTAGTGAGCTGTCAGCAGGAGGAAAGATAAAATATACTGAGGGCAATAATACAATCAACCCGAGTACTAAATGTAAAACAACATTTGTTTTTTTCTTTTTTTCAAAGAAGCTCAAAAGAAAAATATGAAAGCCTGTTGCTAGTACTAAAGCTAATAAATGTGTATTTGCCAATAAAAAAAGAAAAGTATAATACAATAAGATCTTGTACTTAAAATTTTTATGAAGAATGATGCAGATAGAAAAAGCAATCAAAAATCCTATCGCATAATTTCTGCTGAATGCAGCGTATTCATACAAAAAGAAATAGCCAAAAGGTATAAGTAGTCTTGTAACAAATGGAAATGGTGAAGCAAATAAAATAAGAAAATTGATAGTCACGGCAATGATGAATTGAACCCATTGCATCATCGAAACATCATGCGTGAATTTTGAAATGACCCATAAGATGCTATACCAAAACGGCGGATGTCCCTCATATCTAGTATTAGAAATTAGGTCAAAAAAACTATTACTGGCTTTTGCAATATTCCAGCTATGCAGTTCATCACCCCATAATTCATGATGAAAAATTGTCAAACCGGAAACAATAATGTAAATAATAAAAGCTGACCATAAGACAGGATTATTAAATGAATATTTTGTTTCTTTTAAATTAACCATGAAAATTTAAAGGATGGGTTCAATAATTTTTATGTTATTCCTTGCGGCTTTTGGATAAGGATTTTTATTCCATAAAACATTCCACATTGATTTGAATCCGGCTCTCATCATTGATCTGTTTCCGGAGAAAACAAAGCTGATCATGTTTCCAATCAATGACCAAAGCAAATGTCTTCTTTTAAAATTTTTTAGGGTTTTCCTGGTCTGTATAAAATAATCAAGCGCCAATACGCGGCGGTAATATTGCAACGGCTGCATTAAGCGATTGGTTGTTTCCTGCTGGTGATAAACACAAGTATTATTTAAAACATGAATACCTGCACCTGGAAACCCTGCGATCACACCATAATTCTCACCGATACCATGACGGTCTAGTACTTCGTCAAAAGGAGAATTTAATAGCCATTCTTTTTTAACCAGGGATCCGCCAAGACTATAAACGGGTGTAAAAAAGTGCTCACCTGAAAGATCTGTGATAACCGGCCAGCCGGCTTTGGTAATGTGATTTCCTTTACGTTGATAATATTGTTTTATCCTTCTTATAATAAGATTATTTGCAGAGCAGTTTATCGGTCCCCAAATGCTAAGCCTGAAAACATATTTCCAAAGTAGTTGTTTCGCTGAAGTTTCGGGATAGCCTGCTGTCCAGGCATTACCATTTTTTTGCAACCATACACCCGAAATTGCACCTGTGTCGGGATGATCGTTGATGTGGATACTTAGCTTTTGTAAATAATCAGCAGGAATTTCAATATCATCATCACATAGAAATATCCATTCAGATTTTGCCTGTTTTATGCCTGTATTTCGCTGAATGCAAACTGATCTTTCTGAAGAGATATAATAGATCGGAAAATTTCTGATCATTGAATATTCTTCAGGAGCAAGTTTATCATTTCCTGAATCAACAATTATCACTTCATAAATAGGATGGGTCGATCGATCAAGACTTGCGAGTAACGAAAGCAGTCGCATTTTACGGTCAACGGTGGGTATAACTACACTTATCTGCATTTTGTATTAAAAAAATCAGGCTATGAATGTAAAGAGATAAAATAAACAATAAACAGTCAATAATTCTTAAAGAATGAAATACCGGGCAACTTATTATATAAAATTCTCGTTTTAAAATGCTTTAATATCTTGGTAAGGAATTAGGGACATTAAAATGAGAAATATAATAAAATATTTCGTAGGAATTGTTTACAAGCCTCTTTTAGAAAGGTACCTTTCTAAAACCAGGCATTATAAATATAAAGGGATCAATTTAGTCATTCCACCTGAGGTATTCCATCCGGCTTTTTTTTTCACATCTAAACTGCTGCTTCGTTACGTTAGTTTGCTTCCTGTTATGGGAAAAACTTTTTTGGAATTAGGAGCCGGTAGTGGCATGCTCTCCATATTTGTTGCAAAGAAGAATGCGAGGGTTACTGCCACGGACATTAATCCGGTGGCTATTGAATATTTAAAAAAAAACTCTCTGGCAAATAATGTTGCTCTGCAAATAATCTATTCTGATCTTTTTCAAAATATTCCTCATCAGCATTTTGATTATATCGCCATCAATCCACCTTTTTATAAAAAAGATCCGGTTTCTGATAAAGATTATGCCTGGTATTGCGGAAAGAATGGAGAATATTTTCAGGGTTTGTTTTACTCTCTTGCAAATTATTCTAATTCTACATCTACCATCCTAATGATCCTGTCAGACGGTTGCGACCTGGAAATGATAAATTACTATGCGACCGAGTATGGATTTAGGATGGATAAAGTTTATACAAAACAAAATTTATTGGAAAAGAATTTTATTTTTAAAATTCAATTGAGAGAAGCCGGTATTGAAATAAATAAGTCAGAAAAACACCTGCAAAACGGTTAATTGCATGAAAGGGTTTACCGACCTTACGTTTTATCTTTATTTTTATGGAAAGAAAGAACTTGATTGGACAATTTATTAAAACCAAACCTCTTTTTCATTTACTCTTTCCTATCTTTTTCGTTTTTCATGGCTTTATTGTCTATTATGATTCGGTACCTGTTGGCGAAGCTCTATGGCTCATATTGGAATACTTTGGGATTAGTATTTTAATTGCGGGTATTCTTTGGCTTTTTTATCGTGATATTATAAAAGCAAGCGTAGCTACATTATTCATTATGGCTTTTCATTTCTTTTTTGGCAACTTTCTCGATTTTCTGAAAGCGCATTTTCCTGAAACTATTTTGCGATACAGGTATATATTCCCAATTAGTATTTTTATTTTCTTGTTGCTGTTTATATGGTTAAAGAGAAGAAAAAAAAGCCTGTTCATATTTACTTTTTATTTGAATATCCTGTTGGCTATTTTAATAATTGTAGACGCAGGCTGGCTGATCACTAAGATACCAACCACGAAAGAAAAAAAAGTATTTCATCCCCAAACTGAGGGATTTACCATTTGTGATACTTGCTATAAGCCGGATATTTTTTTCATCATTCCTGATCAATATGCAGGTTATACTGCATTGAAGGATATTTTTGATTTCGACAATGTTGATTTTGAGAATGAATTAAAAACCCGGAAATTTTATATTGCTAAAAAAAGCATCAGCAATTATAATTTCACTCCTTTTTCGGTGGCTTCTACATTAAATATGGATCTACTTTCCTTAAAAAAAGGACCGCAGAATTATAGTACTGTTGGATATAGTTATGAAGTGATCCGGAATAGTCGGGTACTAAAATTTCTTTCCGGCAACGGATATCGTTTTTATAACTGCTCAATTTTTGATTTTGATGATCAACCAGCACATAAATACTCGGCCTTTTTGCCTTATGGGATCAGGCTTGTGACAGCTCAAACTTTTACGACACGGATGACAGAAGATTTTCGCCAGGATATTTTGGATGGAAAATTAGGACTGAAAAAACTTCAAAAGAAAATCGCATATGACAATCTTCATTTCAACGATGAGATGATGGAGCTTACGGCTAAAATTGCTGCAGAAAAAATAAATCAACCGAAATTTGTTTATACGCATCTAATGATGCCGCATTTCCCTTATTATTTTGATAGTAAAGGCAATCCAATGCCCATAGAGAAACTTGGAGGTCTGAAAAAAGTAAACGCAAATGACTATGTTGAATATCTCAAATATGGCAACAAACGATTACTTGAATTAATTGATAACATTTTAGTTGGTTCCTCCTCACCGCCGCTTATTATAGTTTTAAGTGATCATGGCTTTCGCCACCCGGAAAAAAATGTTGATCCTTCTTATGATTTCATTAATCTTAATGCCGTTTATTTCCCCGATGGAAATTATAGCCGATTTTATGACGGTATCAGCAATTTGAACCAGTTCAGACTGATCTTTAACCAGTATTTCGGTCAACGATTACCCATGCTAAAAGATTCCACAACTAGTCTTCGGGATTAATTATTTTTATCAGGCAACCCTTTTCGTTTTTAAGGTGATTTAACTTTGTAAGAATTTGGCAAATGAATAAACTTCTTTTCACACATTCATACTTTCTCCGTTTTGATCCCAAACAATGGGAAACAGGGTTGCCTTACGCTCCGCTCGGTACGTTATATGCTGCGTCATTAATGCGGCAGGAAGGTTATGATGTAGCTCTTCATGATGTAATGTTTGCAAAAGACGCAGAAGATATTATCCCCGCAATCGAAAAATTTCACCCTGATTTTTTGGTTTTATATGATGATGGGTTTAACTATCTCACCAAAATGTGTCTCACGAATATGCGTGAGGCCGCATTTAAAATGATCAAGCTGGCAAAGGAGAGAGGCTGTACTGTCATCGTTTCAAGTTCTGATTCAACGGATCATTACGAAAAATACATTGAGGAAGGTGCCGACTTTATTCTTCTTGGTGAAGCGGAAATGACCTTACTTGAATTGGTAAATACGTTGGAGGAAAACAAAAAAGATATTTCTTCAATTCCCGGTATAGCCTTTAAACAAAATGATTGTGTAATAAAAACAATACGAAGAAATGTATTAAAGGATCTTGATAGTTTGCCTTTACCTGCCTGGGACCTGGTCGATATACAACCTTATCGTCAATCATGGTTAGATCATGTCGGTTATTTCTCTATGAACATGGGTACAACAAGAGGTTGTCCATTTAAATGTAACTGGTGTGCAAAACCGATCTACGGCAATCGCTATAATTCCCGGTCACCACAAAATGTGGTGCAGGAATTAAAACTGCTTAAAGAAAAGTTTCAATTCGATTACATTTGGTTTTGTGATGATATATTTGGATTAAAGCCCGGTTGGGTAAATGAGTTCGCTGATCTGGTAGAGAAAGAAAACCTTCGTTTCAAATTTAAAATACAGGCAAGAGCTGATCTGCTGTTACAAGAAAATTATATTCGTGATCTTGCAAGAGCTGGTTGCGATAATATCTGGATGGGAGCGGAGAGTGGTTCACAAAAGATATTAGATGCGATGGATAAAGGAACGACAGTTCATCAAATACACACATCCACAAAACTCATTCGTAAATATGGAATGAAGCCCTCTTTCTTTATACAGTTTGGATATGTAGGGGAAACAAAAGAAGACATAAAGAAGACGATAAGGATGATAAATGAACTATTGCCGTATGAAATTGGAATATCTGTTTCTTATCCGTTGCCTGGCACCGGGTTTTATGAAAAAGTAAAATCCGATCTGACAGAAAAAGCAAATTGGACAGATTCGGATGAGTTGGCATTGATGTTTCGCAATACTTACCAACCGGCTTTTTATAAACAATTACATCGATACGTTCATAGAACTTATCGCATGCATCTTGCACTGGAAAATATTAAGCAGCTTTTTTTACAACCGGCAAAAACCTCTTTGAAAAAACTTAAAAAAGCAGTCTCTTATTTTTATTATCTCCCCGCAAGTATCTTGGCAAAAATGAAATTAAATGCTCTCGAAAAACCTGCCGCATCGTGAATTTATCTATGCATAGTGTAAATGAAAACGCAGCTGAGAAGGCTTTTAGTAAACAGTCGGCAATTTTTGATGATCTATATTCTGCCAATATTACTATTCAATATAAGCGAGAAAGGGTTAGAGATCATTTGAAACAATTTTTAAAACCCAATAGTCAAATTCTTGAATTAAATGCAGGTACGGGTGAGGACGCAGTTTGGTTTGCACAACATGATCATACTGTTCATGCTACTGATATTTCAAAAGGAATGCAAGAAAAACTAATTGAAAAGGTTCGCCAAAACAAACTTGAAACAAAAATCACGAATGAACTTTGTTCATTTACAGAATTACAAGACCTGAAAAATAAAGGACCTTATGATCTGATCTTTTCCAATTTTGCAGGACTGAATTGCACGGTTGAATTAGATAAAGTTCTTCATTCATTTTCCTCATTACTTAGGCCAGATGGTATAGTAACTCTTGTAATTCTTCCAAAATTTTGTTTATGGGAAAGCCTGCTATTTTTAAAAGGAGATTTTAAAACTGCCTTTCGCCGTTTCTTCAGTAGCAAAGGAGTAAAAGCGCATATAGAAGGTGAATATTTTACTTGCTGGTATTATAACCCGACTTATATAATAAAAAACATGAAAGAAAAGTATGAGGTCTTGGCTGTTGAAGGACTTTGTACCCTGGTGCCTCCATCTTATCTTGAAAATTTTCCAACAAGAAGACCATCATTATTTAATTGGCTAAAGAGAAAAGAAAATAAATGGAAGAGTAAATGGCCATGGAAAAACATTGGGGATTACTATATCATTTCTCTCAGGAAAAAATAAAAGAGACTCTAATCAGGTATATAACTCACCATCTTTTTTTCTTCTACTTCCTTTATTCTTTTTTTATAAGTTTCAATAAAGGCGTTGTGAAAAAAAATTGGGTTGGGCTTCGAAAAATGTTTGTCTGTTTTCAATCCCATTCTCTCACCTTTTACATTCAATTTTTTCTCTTCTTCCTTCTTTTGCCACCTGGCGGCGGTTATTTTAAAAAGATAATTGTCAAGCCAATTTCCAAATCTATTATTTAAAACAAACTCTATTAATTTCTTAAACCATGGGTCTGGAAAATTGATTTCCTCTTTCACTACCGGAAGGGACCGGTTGGGGAAATAACTGTGCGACCATGAGTTTTTTTCAAAAAATTTTTTCAAACTGCCATTTCCTGCCAAAGGGATCAGCGTGAATAATTCTGTTGCAGTATATATATTCTTCTCTTTGATAACAAGATCAGCCTCGTCAACAAAATAGTTCATGCAATAATACTTATGACGATTTTTAAGAAAAGGGTTTTTTCTGAAAAACACGAGGAATGTTCTGGCGATCCATAGACGGTTGGCTTTAGTGATCAGGAAATAGTCAATATCGGAGTTTTCGTCGGCGAAATTTTTTGAAACAGAACCTGATAAACCAATGGCCCTTACATAAGGAAATTTATAGAGAAGCTTTGCAATTTCCTTTGCTTTCTTTGTTAATATGTTTGCATTTGCATTCCCTTTTTTTCTTATTTCAGCAAGTGATATATCATTGCGTAAGGAATAAAATTCGTTGAGCTGAAAAACACGATTGGAAGATAATAGTTCACTTAGTGACTCACTCACCTTCTCTTCGGGGAAAGGCTGATCAAGAAATGATTCGATCTCTTTTCGTGTAAGAGGATAACGAAAGATGTCAAAATACACAAGTACTTTTAGTATGCTTTCTTTTGTATTCAAATTATCTCTTAATAATGCCAGAAATAAAAAGATAAATTGTCATGAATAGGTTTGGCTGACCTTCTAGAGTAGGCCTTTATCTAAAATCAGATAATCGCAGACACAGATTTAATGGTTGCCTTGCTAAAAAAATAATAAGAATTGGCGGCTTTAGTAAACGCCTTTTGATCTATAGGCAAATGCGTCAAAAATGAGAAAATGGTATAAAAAAGACGATGCATAGTGGATGAACCTATTACCCTACGAAATCAGGATAGAGCTTTTATAGGAGTTCATCTTTCATTCGTTGCATCACATCCTTGTCAATCATTTTTTGCGCAAGCACGATCATGTTCTTAAATGATTTTGACTGCGAAATGCCGTGACCTATGATGACAGGCTTATTTACACCCAGAACAGGTGTGCCGCCGTAATTTTCAAAGTTGAATCTGTCAAAATATTCGTGTTGGATCTTTTTGCTCTGTGAAATATCGTAAAGTGATTCTGCAAGCTTCAAAATGATATTCCCGGTAAAGCCTTCGCAAACCATTACATCGGCTTTATCCATAAAAACATCACGACCTTCCACATTGCCGATAAAGTTGATGTGCTTATTTTCTTTGAGAAGGGGGTAAGTGGCCTGGCAAAGAATATTTCCTTTGCCCTCTTCCTCGCCAACATTCATTAGGCCTACTTTCGGATTCTCGATGCCAAGTATGGTTTGGGCAAACACAGAACCCATGATCGCAAATTGGTTTAGCTGCTCTGGTTTGCAATCTGCATTTAAGCCAACATCAAGTAACAATCCTGTACCACCATTTTCTTTAGGAATAATAGTTGAAATAGTTGGGCGCAAAACCCCTTCCAATGCTTTAATGCTGAATAAGGCACCAACTAACATAGCACCGGTATTTCCGGCGCTGATAAAAGCATCAATATTTCCTGCAGCCAAAAGTTGAAAGCCGATGGCTATTGAAGATTTTTGTTTTTCTTTTAATGCTTTGGTTGGATGTTCATGCATGTCTATTACCTGTTCTGCATGAACAATTTTTATTCTATCGCCGGGAACTTTATATTCTGAAAGTAAAGGCTCAAGCTTGGATTCATCACCAATAAGAACAACTGTAGCCGATGAATTTCCTTGTTGAAAGTATTCCAACACACCCTTCACCGCTTCAAGCGGAGCAAAGTCACCACCCATCATGTCAAGGCCTATCGTCATTATGTTGCAATGTAAAGAAATAACAAATTCTAAATTTCAAATTCCAACAGCAGTTGGATCCTTAATAAGAATAAATGCAAAATTCCAAACCCCAATGAGAATTATCCCGATCAGAATTTGGAATTTGTTGCTTAAGCAGAATTATTTTTTTATAGGAGTCTTTTCACTAACTACTTTACCCTTATAATACAATTTACCTTCACTTACATGTGCACGATGTCTTACATGTGTTTCACCTGTAGTTCCATCTATACTTAATGTGGTTTCTGTTGCTTTATAGTGCGTCCTTCTTTTGGCACTTCTTTGCTGACTATGTCTGCGTTTGGGATTTGGCATATCTTAAAATTTAAATATTCAAAAAATTTAGTTGTCAATGGTGAATTGTCAATCGTCAATTCTAAAGTTACTTATTCACCATTCATAATTGACCATTCACTTTTATTAATTGTCTTCAAGGTTCTTAAACTTTTCCAATCCTTTCCAGATCGGGTTTTCTTTTTGTTCGTTTTCTTCGGGTTCCAGCTTCTTCAGTACATCCATGGCTGACGGATTGCAATACGGCCCATCCATCTTTTCATAGCTGCAGGATTTGTGCATCGGGATACTAAGATTGATGAACTCATATATCCAGTTGGCCACATCAACATGGCTATCACCGCGGCCGATATAATACACATCGGGATCTTCTTCCTGCTCATTTGCCACTTCAGGTTCCTCCACCATTTTAACCGTAATATTGAATTCGTCCCACAACTGAAGCGGGAGGTAATTATTACAGCGGTCGCAAACCACTTCAAGGCTTCCACCAATCTCAAACTTCAGCAACATAAAGTTACTTTTCTTATCAAGATGAAGTTTTACATCAGCTTTACAGTTACGAAAATCCTGTTGCTGGAACGGCTCAAAGAACTTATCAATGATCTCATAAGAGTACTCATGAACTCCGGGTTTCAGCCCCACAAATGCTATCTCAAATTCCCGGCGATGGCCCATGTCACAAATTTTTTTTCCTGATAATTCCGGCTGTCAGGATGGGGCGCAAAGGTAAAGGATAAATCGTTAAGATTTGATGTGATTTTGAATTATTTTTAGCCCGGTTATCACCGACTTAACGGAATTCTAATATTATTAAAACGAACTGATTGCAGCATTTTATCACCAGGCTTTTTGGAAGAATGATGAAGGCATGGAGCTGGATCCTCCTTATCACTTCAGTCATTCTTATAAAAATTGCTTCAACTCAAGCCCTTTGGATTGAAGAAAACTATTCCAATGGTATTTATCGATACATCTCAAAATTTCAACGAAGCATTTTCGGCTGGATCCCTTTTAGCATTGGCGACCTATTTTATGGTTTCCTGGTTTTAGTTATAATTTTTAAGACAGTTCAGTTCATAAAATATATTTTTAAGAAGAAAATCAACCGCCAATATTTATTAAGTGGATTAAAGCAGGTCATCTTCTTTTTCTTGTTTGTTTACCTGTTCTTTTACGGACTTTGGGGCTTGAATTACAATCGAAAAGGGATCTCATACCAACTTAATCTTGAGATGAAAAAATACTCCTTACAGGAGATCGATACCCTTACAGATCTGCTCCAGCAGCGATTGAATTTTTATGCAGATACGATAGATCTGAAACAACGGGATAGCTTCAATAAAAAGAAGATCCTCTTTGAAAAGACTTCTGAAGCATATCTCTATGCCGATAATCTTCACCCCTTTCTTAGATACGATCCGCAATCACTAAAGCCATCACTTTTCAGCTATCTTGGAAATTATTTTGGGTTCCAGGGATATTACAATCCATTTTCGGGAGAGGGCCAGGTAAATACAACCATTCCTCGGTTCCTTGAACCATTTGTCAGTGCACATGAAGTTGCACATCAGCTTGGCTATGCAAAAGAGAATGAGGCGAATTTCGTGGCCTTCATTGCCTGTCGGTCTTATCCAAACCCCACCTTTCGGTATTCCATGTATCTGGATATGTATTTGTACGCCGTTTCCGAATTAGGAAGAAAAGATTCCTTACTTGCAAGGTTCTATTTCGAAAAATTGAATCCCCGGGTTAAAAAAGATATTCAGGATTATAAAGATTTTTTAAGAAGATACCGAAATCCGATAGAGCCTGTTATAAGTTGGGTCTATGATGGCTATTTACAAGCCAATGACCAGCCTGAAGGGAAAAGATCTTACAACCAGGTAGTAGCTTTTTTAATTGCTTATTACAAAAAATTTGGGAAAAAAGCGCTTTGAGTTGGGAGTTATTAGTTCAGAGTCAGGCTCCGAACTTTAGACTATCGACTCTGAACTAGAATTTGTTTTTCCACATCATACTTTCAATTGGCTTATCAGGTTGCCCGCTGTATTTGGCATTTTTCTTTTGATTGTATTTTATTTGTGTTTCCCCTTCCACCAAAAAATAAATGAGCTGACCGATCGGCATTCCTTTATAAACTTTCACTGGTTGCTTAACAGAAATTTCCAATGTCCAGTGCCCGCAAAAACCAACATCGCCTTTACCTGCGGTTGCATGTATATCAATTCCCAGCCGACCTGTTGATGACTTGCCTTCCAAAAAAGGAACATGAGCATGTGTTTCGGTGTACTCTTCTGTTACTCCCAAATAAAAAATATGCGGATAAAGAACAAAACCTTCTTCGGGTATTTCAAAGTAATCGATTTGGTTATGTTTTTTAGAATCAAGAATATGTTCGTTGTAGGTAGCGAGCCATTTTCCCAAATGCACATCATAACTGTTACTACCAAGACATTCCCTATCGTATGGCGTTACTTTAATAGTCCCTTTTTCTATTTCTTCAAGAATTCTTAAGTCGGAAAGGATCATTTTTTAATTTTTATGTACTTAGCTTAATTACTACTATTTAGCTTTTCTTGCGTCGCACTCTTCAACGTTCTTATCTTTACTGAGCAAGAGATAGTTTAAATTTTTGCAATGATAAATCTAAAATCTGCAATCTTAAATCTTAAATCCTAACTGTGCCGATTTTTTTTCAACAACAAATCAACGAAAGCACCCGTTTGGGTGTATGGAAAATTGAAGAAACCGAAGAATTCTTTAAAGCCAATGTTCCGCAACACCGGGCGGTTACCCATCCGCACAAAAGATTGCAGCATCTTGCCGGTCGTTTTTTATTGCAATATCTTTTTCCCGACTTTCCTTATGAACTGATACAGATCGCCGATACCCGCAAACCATTTCTACCTGATGAACAATACCATTTTTCCATCTCACATTGTGGTGATTTTGCCGCAGCCATCGTGAGCAAAGACGGCAGGGTGGGAATTGACATTGAGATCCCGACAGAAAAGATATCCAAGATCATGTATAAATTTCTCAGTGCAAAAGAGCATGAGTTGTTTCATCTTATTGAACCAGATAAAGACCGCATTCCTTTTTCAACTTTGCTATGGTCGGCCAAAGAATCTGTGTTCAAATGGTATGGCAGCGGGGGAGTAGATTTCAGAAAAGAGATCCAATTGAAAAAACAACATGAAGGAAATGAAACAATCGAGTCTTTTTTCTCAAAAAATAACACAGAGCTCACGATTCATTATCGGTATTTTGAACATTTGATGTTGGCATGGGTGATAAGTTAATGTGCTATATCATCTTCATCTCCTTCTTCCAACAAATTCAAATCCACAGAATTCATCCCTCCAATTCCTTCAATAGAGCCGCGAACATGAGCTGCATTCAATAAAACTTTTTCCAATTGTTTTTCTCTTGCTTTCCATAGCCGTTCCATGGCATCTCTTTCTTTTTGTATTGACATTTTCATACTCATGAATCCTTCACGGATAGCTTTCCATTGTTCTGCAAATTCTGAACTGGTGAGATAATCATACAGCAAATGCATTTTATCTCCTTTATTCTCCTGGTTCTTTGCAGCATTGAAAACTCTTATAACTCCATCTCTTAATACCGAAGCCAGGGCTTTTACTTCACCAAAACTGCAGATCCATACTCCGTCTTTTATTCCAAAGCAATCCATGTCCTTTGGCATTGCTTTCGTAACGATCACTGCGATCTCAGCGCCATTACTCCGCATATCTGTTTTTAATTTTTCTATCCAGTCATTTGCAAAGCTTGTTGTCCGCTTGCTTTCATAAATTATTTTACCACACTCCTGACCAAAATTATTTCTCACTGTTTGTATGCAATCAGCACCACGAACACCCTTACCCACTTCTGACACGATATCGAATGGAAAGGTTGATCGCAACATTTCTTCTAAGGCCAGTTCTTGTACTTCACCCTGCAATTGCATACTACCTTGCTCAGCCTTACGTCTCATTTCCTCAGCCAATTTTTTCTGGTCATCTAACTGCTTTTCCATTTCTTTTAAACGCAACTGGAATTCAGTTTCTTTAGCCGTGATCCGCTGTTCTTCCAACTTCCTTATTTCTGTAGAAAGTTTTTCCCTTTCTTCTTGTAATTTTTTCTGAACAGATAATTCCAGCTCAGCTTCCTTATTTTTTAATTCCTGTTCTTTCCTCAGAAATTCGACCTGCTGCTGCCGTGCTTCCTTTAATTTTTCTTCGTTGTCTTTATTGTTTTGTTCAAGCTGGCGTAATTGAATTTCAAAGTCGGATGAAATTTTCTTACGTATAGCTTGTTCCGTATCCTGCTGTATTTTTTTTCTTTCTTCTGCCATTTGAGAGTTAAAAGCCTCTTCCTTTTTGCGTTGCCATTCTTTCATTTCATCTCTCAATTCTTTTTTCACATCTTCCCGCAGGCTTTCGTTCAGCTCAAATTCATGACTGCAATTCGGACATTTTATAGTTGACATTTATGTTTCTAATTTGCTACAAATTAATGAAGGTTTACCCGAAAAAATTAATTGACGAAAAACAATGATCAAACTTCAAAATGGAATGATTATTGTCGCTGGCTTTCTGTAACTTAACCATCCTTTTCAGTGCTTTATGAGTCTGACTGACGTCCCGAATCAAAAAACTATATCTCTTGATTTTCTCTCTGGTGGCGGGGAAATGGGGGAGCGTATCCGCAACTTTGACTGGAGTCAAACTTCGCTTGGTGATCCTAAAAACTGGCAAAATAGTTTAAAGACTTGCGTTCGTATCATGCTTACTTCTCCTCAGCCAATGTTTGTATGGTGGGGCAAAGAGTTGATAAATATTTATAATGATGCTTATCGGTTTGTTCTTGGTGAAAAGCATCCCAATGCATTAGGAACTCCCGGTAATATTGTTTGGAAAGAGATATGGAACGAAGTTGGTGCAAGAGCCGATATAGTCTTTAATAAAAATGAGGGCACTTTTGACGATGCATTATTGTTGATCATGAACCGGCATGGTTGTGATGAAGAGACCTATTTTAAATTTTCTTATAACCCAATTCCGGGAGATAATGGTGGCACAGAGGGTCTGTTTTGTGTTTGTACCGAAGAAACAGAACGCATCATCAATGAAAGGTCGCTGAAAACTTTGCAGCAAATGGACATTCTTGCTCAAAAGAAAACTGAGCAAGAAGTGTATGAGCAGGCATCAAAGGCGCTTGAAATTAATGACAGAGATTTCTCTTTTGCTTTGATCTATAAAATAGAAGATGATGGCAGCAAAGCCGTTCTTGTTGCCTCAACGGACAATACTGAAGATCATTCTGAGATACAGAAGGAAATTAATTTAGAAAAGCCTGGTATAAATTCAACAAATGTTGCTAAAGCTGTTGCTGAAAACAGGCTCATAGAATCGGTAAATAATGGACGCTGGAAAAAATTACCCAAAGGAGCATGGAATGTGATGCCGCATGATTTTGTACATGTTCCCATAAAAGCTGCCAATAAAAAATTCCCTTTAGCGATCCTTACAATAGGTCTAAATCCATATCGCAAATTTGATACGATCTATCAAAATTTCGTCCAGCTAATTGCAGACAGAATTTCATTGGCAGTAAACAATGTAATGGCATATGAAGAAGAAAGGAAGAGAATAAAAGCATTAGAAGAAATTGATAAAGCGAAAACAATTTTTTTCTCAAACATCAGCCATGAATTCCGAACGCCACTAACCTTAATGCTTGGTAATATCGAAGAGGCTTTAAGCGAGTCTGAATCTGTTCCCAAAAATCTGGAGCGAATGAATGCGACACACCGCAATGCTATGCGGTTGCTAAAACTTGTAAATACATTACTCGATTTCAGCCGTATCGAGAGCGGGAGGCAAAAAGCATTTTTCTCACTTACTGATATTGTTTCTTATACGAATAATCTCGCAGCAAATTTTCGTTCTGTCGTTGAAAAGGCCGGCTTGAAATTGATAATAAAAGCTGACAGCATTATCCAGCCGGTTTATATTGATAAGCAAATGTGGGAGAAGATTGTTTTCAATCTTTTATCAAATGCTTTTAAATATACTCTCGATGGCAGTATAACTATTCGCCTTTTTTCCGACAATGAAAATGTGATCCTTGAAGTGGAGGATACCGGTGTGGGTATTCCCCAAAAAGAATTGCCACATATGTTCGAAAGATTTCACCGGGTCGAAAATGTTGTGGGCAGATCTTATGAAGGAACGGGTATCGGATTATCCTTGATCAAGGAACTTGTGCAATTGCATGGAGGAACGATCAATGTAAAAAGCAAAGATGGCAAGGGAAGCACATTTATTGTTAAGATCCCATTTGGTAAAGAACATCTGGCTGCTGAACAAACTTATGAAACACCCCTTGGTTTAGAAGATGTAATATCTGATACTTACATTGATGAAGCAACTTCATTATTGGAAAATAAGAACTATGACCATCTTACGAAGGATCCAATTAAACACACATCAACAGTACTCGTAGTAGATGATAATGCTGACATGAGGCAATATCTTCAATCATTACTTGAAAATCACTTTAACGTACTGACCGCTGTAAATGGGATGGAGGCATTGCATAAAATAAGATCAGATAAGCCTTCACTTGTTATTTCTGATATTATGATGCCGGTCATGGATGGGATCAAATTGCTGAAGACGATAAAAGAAGATGTTCAGTATAATCGTATACCGGTAATTTTATTAACTGCAAGGGCAGGCGAAGAATCAAGAATAGAAGGTTATCAAACAGGCGCCGATGATTACCTTGTAAAACCATTTTCTGCAAAAGAACTCCTCGCAAGAATAGAAGCACAAATAAGAATAGCAAAAAAGAGAGATACTGCCGAACAAAATGTTTATAATCTGTTTAATGAGGTGCCGTTTGCCGTCTCAGTTTTAAAAGGCAAGGACCTGGTAATTGATTATATTAATAAGTATAATCTCAATATATGGAAGTATAAGAAAGAAGATGTTCTGGGCAAACCATTATTCGAAGCAAGACCGGATCTTCGGGCCAATGTTGAATCAATACATAACGAAATATATCACTCAGGCAAAAGATTTATGGCTAATGAGATTCCAATTGATATAACCAGTAATGAAAAAACAGAAACGAGATATTTTAATACTATTATTGATCCGATGTTTGATGAAAATGGAGAGATCGTCGGACAGCTTGCAACAAGTATTGAAGTAACTGAGCAGGTAATGGCTCGTAAAAAAATTGAAGAAAGCAAAGAACGTTTCCGTACGATGGCAAACGAAGCTCCTTTGTTCGTTTGGGAGACAGATGAAAATTTACAAACTACTTATTTGAACAGGGCAGGGCTTGATTATTTTGATCTTGATGAGACAGTTAAGATGAATGATATATCATGGAAGAAATTTATTCATCCCGATGATATAGAAAATGTTTTATTCGTAATGAATGATGCAGCAAAAAAACATCAGTCATATTCGCTGGAAATGCGATTGAAAAATGGACGCAACGGTAAGTATCATTGGTTTCTTGACAAAGGAACTCCGAGATATACCGATGAAAGATTTACCGGTTTTATTGGAACAAGCCTTGATATTCATGATCGGAGAGAAGCTGAAAAAGAACTTGAAGAAAAGGTAAAGCAAAGGACCAGTGAATTAAATCAGCAGAATATACTTCTGAAACAACAAAATCATTTGGTAAAAAAGATCCTTGATTCATCAATTGATCTTATTGCGGTTTATGATACTGATACAAGACTTATCTCAGTCAATCAGTCTACTTTAAATGGAATGAGAGCTAAAGAAGAAGCTGTATTAGGCAAAAAGTTATTGGATATATTCCCACATATGAAAGATACGCAGGGATATAAAGATCTGATGAGGGCAATAGGCGGTGAGACTATACACAATGAGGTTTATTATTCCCCTATTTCAAATAGATATTATGAGAACTCGCTGGTGCCTCTTAAAGATCATAATGAGAAGATCTATGCAGTATTAGTGATGGCACACGATAATACCGAGCTGATAGCATCCGCAAAAAGACTAAATGAGGCGCAGCAAATTGCCCAGGTGGGACATTGGGACTGGGAAGTATCAACCAATCGTTTGGCATGGAGCGATAACATGTACAATATTTATGGAGTGGATCCATCAGAACAGATTGATTACGATAAATTCGTTTCACTTGTACATCCTGATGATAAGGCTAACTTGCAAGCTAATATTGAGTTTGCTTTTCAATCACGAACCTTCAACGATTTTTTCCATCGGATCATAACGCCGGCAGGAGAAATAAAAGTTATGTATGCTCGTGGCGAAGTAGTAGTTGATAAAGATGGAAAAGTTATCAGGATGGTGGGTACTCGCCAGGATGTTACAAAACAAAAGCTCCTGGAAGAGCAATTAATAGAAACAAGCAAAAAATTTGAAGAACGTAACCGGTTCATTGAAAAACTGATCAGTTCATCGCTTGACCTGATAATTGTTGTTGATAAAGATCTCCGTTTTATTACCATCAATAAAAAGGCAGAGACAGTTCTTGGAAAAGCATTTAAAGGACCGCTCATTGGTGAAAAGGTCACTCATATTGATCCGTCAATGATTGGTACGGAGTCATATCAGGATCTGCTGGATGCATTTAAAGGGAATATTATTATTAGGGATAAAGTAAAGGCCACAACAGGTGAAGAAAAATATTATGAACATAATTATGTTCCACTTTTTAATGAAGAAGCTGCAGTGTATGCAGTGATGATCATAAGTCATGATATCACCGAAAACATCCGGCAAATGGAAGAGTTGAGAAAACTTTCAGAATCAGATGTTCAGAAAAATAATTTCATTGCAATGGCGAGTCATGAATTAAAGACACCTATTACCTCTATTAAAGGATATGTGCAATTGCTTTTAAATGCTTTTGATAAGGATAAGGGAAAAGAAAAACATTTGCCGCCACTGCTTGTACGATCTTCATTGATCAGCGTGGATAAGCAAATAACAAGATTAACACGACTGATTTCGGAGCTGCTTGATCTTACAAAAATTGAAACAGGAACTCTTGAATTGAAAAAAGAAAATTTCAGCCTGAACCAATTGGCGATCGAAACAGTAGAGGATATTCTTTATACAAATACTAAACACGAGATAAATTTATACCACGATTTTCAAGCGTATGTATTGGCAGATAAAGACAGGATAGGGCAGGTGATGATCAATTTTTTGACAAATGCTATTAAATATTCGCCTGACAATAATAAGATCGATGTGTTCATACGCCAGGCAACAAATGGGCGGGTTGCGTTTACTGTAAAAGATAATGGAATTGGTATTGACAAAGAAGAGCAGGGAAAAATATTTGAACGTTTTTACCGTGCAAAAGGAAAAGAAGAACAAACATACCCTGGTTTCGGTATTGGCCTTTTTATTGCTAATGAATTTGTGCAAAAACATGGCGGGCAAGTTTCAGTGGAAAGTGAAAGAGGAAAGGGTTCTGTATTTACTTTTACCTTACCAGTCTTTAAATAATTAAATGAAAGAGAAAGCATTGATCTTAGTGTTGGATGATGACCCGGATATCTGCACCATGATAAAAATGGTGCTTGATTATTATGGTCATTCAGCTATGGAAGCTGATAATGAAGAAAAGGCAAAAGATATCATTCACTCAAATCATATTGATCTTATAATAATGGATATGCTGTTATCAGGAGCCGATGGAACAGATATATGCCGGAGGTTAAAGCAGGACCTGAAAACTTCTTCTATTCCGATCCTGATGTTTTCTGCACATCCTACTGCGAAAGAAACCTGCCTTTCTGCGGGGGCGAATGATTTTATTTCAAAACCATTTGAGATGAGTGCGATGATCGGCAAAGTAGATTTTTTTCTTGAACAGGTAAGATCAGAGAAGTCTGAATAGTATTTATAAAACTCAAATATAGCCTTCGGGCTTTGCTTCTTCTTTGCTCCAATAATATCTTGTTGTCATTAACTGCCCAAGAACATCAAAAACTGTTTTTAAAATAAGAAAAGTAAGGGCAGGTGTCCATCCTAAAAATTTTGGAAGTAAAATAGTTAGGTGCATTGGCACGATGCGCAGGTAAGGTGTAAAAAACATTCTACTGATGTTCTGAGGCAGGCTTGAGTATTTTATTTTGTTCTGAGTGAAATGAATGACTTGCTGCAACAATACTCCTCCAAGTGCCCATTTTAAATAAGTAAAATTTGTATCGGATAATTTGAAATCCACAAGCAAAAAAACAAAATACCCAACATGGAACATACCATAATGAAAAAGAAAAAATAACGGCAGACATCCTTTTGCTTGTTTCGACGTTGCAGGTTTTCCGCTTATATTCAATTCACTGACATCAATATTTTTAAGTGTGACCATATCAAGAAAATTAAAAACACCTATCAGCACACTTTGGCACCAGTACAACCAGATGATAGAAGTGTATTGGCGCGGATCATCTTTAAATTCATAAATGAAAAGAAGATTCAGAAAGATGAGCGACCACATAGCCGGGTCACGAACTATCTTTTGGAGTGGTGACATGTAGATGAAAATAAAAAAGGTTGAGCATAACTCACCCTTTTATTTATTCAGTGCCCGGGATCCCGATTGAATCGGGACACAACCTTTCTGAACTGGGACATGAAGATGAAAATAAAAAAGGCTGAGTATAACTCAACCTTTTATTGTTCGATTTATTTCCTGTGCCCGGGACTGGATTCGAACCAGCACAACCTTTCGGATGCTGCCACCTGAAGACAGTGCGTCTACCAATTTCGCCACCCGGGCAAAACTTTTTATAAAAAAGTCAGTTAAAGATTTATAAGAACTTCCTTGTGCCAGGGATCCCGATTGAATCGGGACACAACCTTTCGGATACTGTCACCTGAACCCCGAAAAAATCGGGGTACCAATTTCGCCACCCGGGCAGGGGTGCAAATATAAGAACTTTGTTTTTCGATCTTTCTCTATTAACTTTTACCCGAAAATGAAAAGCGAAAATAAGATCTGAGTAAAAAAATATGAAATTTCTATCTCAAAAAATGACATCTAAAATTTCCCTGAGACATTCATTTTGGTATCTCCTGCTTACTTTATTTTTTTTCAATTGTAATAAGGATCACACACCAAAAGATGTTCCTGCGTATGATCTGGAAAACGAGAAGGCCGATATCGCTGTCAAGTGGGCCGATATGACTTTGTATACTGCACGGTACTCATTCTTCAATACACCTACTTACTGTTCCCGGGCTCTTGGATATATCGGACTTACCATGTACGAGAGTATTGTTCATGGGTCATCATCTTATCATTCAATGAGCGGTCAGTTGAATGCGTTGACACTTCCTCTTCCTCTAACAAGTGATCAATATAATTGGCCACTTGCGTTAAATGCAAGTCAAAGATCAATATTGAAACTATATTATCCACTCAATCAAAATTCACCTGGAAACGTCCATCAAAAAATTGATTCTTTATATGATGCAATTTATACGGAGAAATCGATGGGCATTAGCAATCCAGAGATTACACGATCAGTAGAATGGGGAGATGCAATAGCACTCGCTATTTATAATTGGTCGTTGAGTGATGGCGGCGATAAAGCCTATACAAAAAATTTTGATCCGACTTTTATTTTTCCTTCCGGCCCGTCTTACTGGAAGCCACCGGTGCGTGGTCAAACCGTAAGCATGTATCCCCTTCATCCGCATTGGGGTACAAACCGCACATTTGTAATTGCGAACAGTACCTTACCGGTACCGGCAATTGTCCCTTATTCTACCGATCCTGCTTCTGATTATTATAAATTATATAAAGCTGTTTATGATAAAGACCGGGTGTTAACCCAGGAAGAAATGGAAATTGCTGCATGGTGGGGCGATGATCCTACCGAAACATTTTCACCACCGGGCCATTCTTATGCAATGGCAACAATAGCCATTAAAAAAATTGATGCAGGGCTTCTAAAAGCTGCTGAGGCTTATGCGAAAACGGGGATCGCAGTTGCAGATGCATTCATTAATTGCTGGAAAGCAAAAGTTGTTTATTTTAATGAAAGGCCTTCCACTTTTGTAAAAGCAAATATCGATGCTAGCTGGGTTCAATTTTGGCCTGAACCCCCATTCCCTGCATTTCCATCTGGTCATTCAATACAATCAGCTGCAGCAGCGATTACTTTAGCAAATGTTTTCGGTAATAATTTTTCTTTTACCGATCATTCACATGAAGGCAAGCGACGCTTTGATGATCCCCGCTTTTTGAATCTAAGGTATCCTGCAAGGAGCTTCAATAGTTTTTGGGAAGCCGCAGTTGAATGTGCTTATAGCCGGTTCTTAGGCGGCATCCATACACAGCAAGACAATATAGCTGGTCAGCTACAAGGAGAGATCGTTGGAAAAAATGTAAATGCTTTACATTGGAAAAATTAATTTCAGCAATAAACAAGGGATCAATATTTCTAAACACTCACATTAAAATCTCTCAGTGCATCATTCAAACTTGTTTTCAGATCGGTGCTTGGTTTACGCTGACCGATAATTAAAGCACAACCAACACCAAATTCACCAGCAGGAAATTTTTTTGTATAACTACCGGGTATAACAACACTTCTTGCCGGTACACGACCTTTCATTTCTTTTGGTTCAGCGCCGCTAACATCTATGATCTTTGTTGATTGTGTTAATACAACATTTGCTCCAAGCACTGCTTCTTTTTCTACGATTACGCCTTCTACAACTATACAACGACTGCCAATAAAACAACCGTCCTCAACGATCACAGGTGAAGCTTGTAAAGGCTCCAGCACTCCGCCAATTCCAACACCACCACTTAAATGAACTCCTTTACCAATTTGTGCACAGCTTCCAACTGTTGCCCATGTATCCACCATGGTACCTTCGTCAACATAGGCGCCGATGTTTACATAAGATGGCATTAACACAACATTATTTGCTAAATACGCACCATATCTTGCAACCGCATGCGGCACGGCACGAACACCCAACTCTTTGTAGTTTTTTTTCAACAGCATCTTATCATAAAATTCAAAGGGCGCAATATCCCATGTCTGCATTTGCTGAATGCCAAAATACATCAGTATCGCCTGTTTCACCCATTCATTTACCTGCCAGCCATTAGGCGATGGTGATGCTACACGCAATCTTCCTTTATCCACTTCTTCTATAGCTGCCCTTACTGCATCGCTGTATTTTGATTCTTTCAAAAGCTCACGATTGCTCCATGCCTCCAATATCAGTTCTTTCATTGATGATTTTTTTAAGACTGCGAAAATAAAAGTATTTATGATACCAGCTTATGGAATTCTTATCATCTTCTGTTGCGTCGCAATCCTTTCATCGTTCAGTAATTCTTATCAGCTATTTTAGTTTCTTTAATCGTGAGATAGATTACTTAGATAAATGTTCAATCTAAGTCTCCCCTTTAGGGGGACAGGGGGTTAGAAAGCGCAATAATATCTTTGACTTCAAGGATTTTTTTCTCATAACCTTTTGTAGTAGCATTGATCATCGCATCCCCAATTTGTTTTAAAGTAACTACCGAGTTCGGAGCGACTGTATTGATGATGGGAAGCATCCAACTCAGCCACTTATAAAGAGGCAGGATATGTTTTAATCCTTTAGTTGCTTTTATCACTCCCGGCCGGAAATTATAAACTTGTTTAAAAGGTAGTTTCATCAGATCACTTTCTGTTTTGCCCTTTACTTTTTGCCACATTAGTTTTCCCGTTTCATTGGTGCCGCGACCCGAAACATAACAGAAGGTCATTTCCGGATTTAATTTGCTTAATGTGGTCGCAAAATGCATTGTGAGATCATAAGTCACTTTAGCAAACTCAGGTTCCTTTACACCAACTGAGCTCATGCCTAAACAAAAGAAACACGCATTATAATCTTCGAGTTGATCTTCAATAGATGTAAGATTGTACATATCAGCATGGACGATCTCTTTTAATTTGGGATGTATATAGCCACAACTTCTTCTGCCTATTACTAAAACTTCTTCTACATCGCTATGTTGTAAACATTCATACAATACACCTTCGCCTACCATGCCTGATGCTCCGGTTATGATTGCTTTTATTTTCATAAGAAAATAATTTAAATGTTATGATAAAAACGCCTTCTTAAACTTCGGCACCATTCTGTTCTTCGATGCCTGTTCATAGGCATAAGCAATACTTAATAAAACTGGTTCACTATAGGCTGGCCCGAAAAATGAAATACCAACAGGCAGATCATATACCATTCCACCCGGAATAGAAATATGCGGATAGCCCGAAGCAGCCGCAGGCTGTGTTAGAAAAACATCGCCCCATCGATCACCATAGATCATATCAATACTGCATGCAGGTCCCATTGTAAGACCACAAATAGCATCCAATTTATTTTGTTTTATCACATCATCAATGATCTGCTTTGAACCAGCATGACTTTTTTGCAATGCTTCTTTATATCCTTTGTTATTTAAGTCACCCATTTTATCAGAAGCTTCCAATGTCTCCTGTTTGAAATAGGGCATTGCTTTATCTTCATTCGTTTTATTAAAAGCAATTACCTCTGTCAGCGTTTTTACTTTTGCATTGGCTGTTGCCAGGTATTTATTCAATCCATCTTTAAATTCATATTTCATTACATCAAATTCTGCATCGCCCAGCTTGCTAACCTTATCAAAATATTCAATCTCGATTATCTCGGCGCCTTGTTGTTTCAGTAAGTCAACCGCTTTTTTTATCAATGCCAGCATATATTGATTATTGCCCTGTGGTTTTTTATCAATACCAATACGTTTCCCTTTTAATCCATTTGCATCTAAAAACTTTGTATAGTCAGGGAAGGTCTTGCCTTCACTTTCTTTTGTTATTGCATCTGCAGCATCAGCGCCAGCCATGGCGCCCAATAGTATCGCCACATCTTTCACTGTTCTTCCCATTGGTCCCGCTGTATCCTGTGTTGAAGAAATGGGAATGATACCCGAACGACTCACCAAACCAACAGTAGGTTTCAAACCAACAATGCCATTTACAGATGCAGGACATGTAACAGAGCCGTCCGTTTCAGTACCTACTGCAACTGTACAAAGGTTTGCAGCAACTGCTGCACCGGAACCTGCACTTGAACCACAAGGATTATGATCGAGTGTATAAGGACATTTGGTTTGCCCGCCACGACTGCTCCATCCCGAACTCGAATGAGAAGAACGGAAATTCGCCCATTCACTCAGGTTTGTTTTACCCATAATAACAGCACCGGCTTCTCTTAATTTTTTTGCAACAAAAGAATCGTTCGTAGCAATATGTCCTTCCAATGCAAGTGATCCGGCAGTGGTTTGCATTTTATCAGCCGTATCAATATTGTCTTTTATTAAAACAGGGATGCCATGAAGTGGCCCTCTGATTTTGCCGGACTTTCTTTCATTATCCATTGCTTTAGCAATACTTATTGCATCAGGATTTATTTCGATCACCGAATTAAGCATCGGACCTTTTTTATCAATTGCATCAATGCGGTCAAGGTATAATTTGGTTATTTGCTCAGAGCTATATTTACCTGCAGCAATTTTTTCCTGTAATGAAGAAATGCTTTCTTCATTTAATTCAAAGTCCGGAATGTCTTCTGTAGTCACTGCTTCGGATTTGGTTTGCTTGTCCGTCGGATTGCAGGAGGCGATCAACAATGAACTAGCACCGGCAGTGACAAGTGTACTGCTGGTTATAAAATCTCTTCTTTTCATTCTAAAGTATTTGGTTAAGAAAATTGTGCTTTAATAAAGTTACCTGTTATATGGATATTCGTTTATCCAGTGAAAACCTCGGCTCATTAACCTAAATCTTTTTTCATCATATCTTTTAAGTTTTACAAACAATGAATCATTCCCCATTTTGCCGGTTAATATCAGATGATCGTCACCATCTTTTATATAGTTGAAACTTGCTTTGGTTAATGTATCCACGAAATCATAAACTATTGCTTTTTTCAAAGCGGTGTCTACCTGGAAATTATAATTGAGGATCGAATCATTCATCATTTTTATTCTAGCGTATTTGTTTGTCTGAATTATTATTTGCTTCCATCTTGATGTATCGGTAGTTAATGGTTGAATGGTATCATTATTCCTGATGACAAGCTCTGTATTATAGATCCCATACAAAGGAGGTTTGGGCGCATTATCTCCATATTGTTTTCCCATGTCTATGCTTCCTTTCACACCAGAAAATAAGGCATCAGCGATGATCAGAAACTTTAAAACTTTAATGCCAATAGTTTGCCATCTTTTGGTGAAGGCAGGCTGATAATAATTGTTTATATGAGTTGGTTTGTGCTGAATAAACGCCTGGTACATCTTTTTCAAATAGGGTGCCGCTAAATACAATGCCATTATCTCTAGTACTGAAGAAAATAATTTTACGGGCACGTCATAACAAAAATTTACAACCATCACATTTCCCATTACAATTAATGTAAACAGGGCGCCGACCAGCGTTGTCTTTCTGAAAACCAAAAATAATCCACATATCACTTCACTCCATCCTAAAACTGCACTGAATGCTTTTGATTGTCCTATATAAGTCCATACCAAACCCATTGGCGACGAATCTCCATATGGTTGTACTAATCTTGATAAATAGGGATAAGGCATTTGCAAATGAAACACTTTGCTGAAACCGTAGCTAAACATGATGACCGCTAAATAATATCGTATCAAGACACAAAGCCAGTAGTAAGCTGTATTGTAATTCTTCCGGTTCCTGTCTAAAATACTCCAGCCGATGCAGATGAGTATTGAAAGTAAAACCATCGTCAATACTAATACATAATCATAAGTGGTGTCGCCGCTACCATTAGTAAATATAGTTATGGGGTTTTCTAGATTAAGTAAGATTTTCCCTACCCCAGGTGTAAGCCAATGCCAAAAAAAAGTTACATACTCAAAAGCGGCATAATACCAGCCTAATATCTTTTCGCTTATTTTATTTATTTCAGCGCCAAAAGGAAAATTATTAAGTGGGAAAGGAAAAATATATAAAATAAAAAAGCTGCAAAAAAAACGAAAACTGATCTTTCTGGACAACTTCCAGTTTGTGTCCGTTAGTGTGGTGGCTTCCATCAAATAATTTTGACTTTAAAGTATGCTTTTTTTATTATTCAGTAATAAGCAACAATTGATTTCACGCCTTATTCATAAAATAATCTGCACATTTGTACATCGGATAATACAATTGACTATGAATATTGGCTTCGATGCAAAAAGGGCATATCATAACGGAACAGGTTTAGGGCATTATAGCCGGACGCTGATCAGTTCACTTGCAGAATATTTTCCGCAGGATGAATATTTTCTTTTCAACCCCAAACCATCTGAGTTGTTTAAGCTAAGTGGAAAGAATATTCATGAAGTGCTGCCATCAAAGCTGCTCCATAAAACATTGTCGTCTGTTTGGCGAAGCACCTGGATAAAAAGTGATCTTGAGAAACTGAACATTGATATCTATCATGGACTCAGCAACGAAATTCCGCTTGATATAGATGTGACTGATATCAGATCAGTTGTTACCATTCACGATGTGATCTTTGAACGTTTTCCTGCTCAGTACTCTAAAATTGATGTCGAGATATATAAAAGGAAATTCAAGTATGCCTGTGATCACGCAGATAAAGTAATTGCTATCAGTGAACAGACAAAAGAAGATATAATGGAGTTCTACAAAACTCCGGAAGAAAAAATATCTGTCTGTTACCAGAGCTGTAATCCTGCATTTGGTGAAATAGTTAGTGAGAAAATAAAACAACAAATAAAAGAGAAGTATTCGCTTCCGGATCAGTATTTTCTTTACGTCGGCTCGATCATCGAAAGAAAAAACCTGATGGGAATTTGCAAAGCAATTTATCTTTTGCGAAACGAGCTTAAGATCCCATTGGTAGTAATTGGTGATGGAACTAAATACAAGCAACAGGTAAAAGATTTCATCAAACAGAATGGCTTGGATAAACAGATCATTTTTTTATCCGAAGATCCTTTAGCAAAAGTTGCTTCTTCGTTTTTAAAAGCTGAAGATTTTCCGGCGATCTATCAATCAGCCATCGCCATGATATATCCATCTTTCTTTGAAGGCTTTGGTATACCTGTATTGGAAGCATTGTGGAGTCGGTTGCCCGTGATTACTTCAAATATCTCCTGTTTACCTGAGGCAGGAGGCGATGGTGCTTATTATGTAGATCCGAACAGTTCAGAAGAAATAGCCGAAGGAATGAAAACTATTTTTGCTGATGGTTCCTTTACCGAAGCATTGAAAGAAAAAGGCTGGCAACATGCACAAAATTTTACGCAACAGAAATGTGCGGCTGATGTGATGAGGGTTTATGAAAAATTGAAAGTTGAAACGGTACAATGAGTTTTGAAAAAGATATAGAGAAATGTTTGAAAGTATTGAAGGCTAATGGATTGATCCTTTATCCAACCGACACTGTTTGGGGAATTGGCTGCGATGCAACCAATGAAAAAGCTATAAGAAAGATATACGAACTAAAAAAGCGCAGTGATGAAAAAGCAATGATTGTGCTGGTAGCTGACGAAAAAGATATCATGCAGCATGTGGCAGCTCCCGACCTTTCTTTGTTTGATTATTTAGATAAAACAACAAGACCAACAACGGTGGTTTATGATGGAGCCTTAGGTTTTGCTGATAACCTTGTTGCGAAAGATGGTTCCATTGCAATTCGAATTTGTAAAGAAGAATTTTGTCGCCGGCTCATAAAAAGATTCAGAAAGCCGATCGTTTCTACATCGGCAAATATTTCAGGAATGCCAGCTCCCAATTTTTTTAAAGAAATAAGCGACGAAATAAAAAATGGAGTTGATTACATCGTTCAATACAAACAACAGGATGGCACTTCTGCTCAACCATCTTCACTTATTAAATGGAATAATGGCAGTGTGGCCATTCTTCGTCCATAGCCAATACATCAATTATCTTTGCCAGCGTCTATGGATATTAAATGCACAGAAAAGGAATTATTTATTCTGAAGAAGATTGCCCACGCTGCTGAAGAGTTGGGAGTGGAAACCTATTTGATCGGTGGTTTTGTAAGGGATAAGATAATTGGCCGCAAGAGCAAAGATGCAGACATTGTTTGTGTAGGAGATGGGATTGCGTTGGCCAAGGCCGTTGCAAAACATTTTAACCCCGAACCAAAGGTTAGTTATTTTAAAAATTTTGGTACTGCACATATTAAAGTTGGTGACTTCGACCTGGAATTTGTTGGTGCCCGTAAGGAAAGTTATCTCTATCATTCACGTAAACCATCTGTTACTCCGGGAACTTTAAAAGATGACCAGGATCGTCGTGACTTTACAATCAATGCGCTGGCAATAAGTTTAAATGAAAAAAAATTTGGAAAACTTATTGACCCTTTTGATGGCATCAATGATATTAAGAAGGAAATTATAAGAACTCCACTTGAGCCCTTGCAGACTTTTAGTGATGACCCCCTTCGTATGATGCGGGCCATTCGTTTTTCTTCACAACTTGGATTCACTATTGAAGAAAAAACTTTCCAGGCAATCAAAGATGAGGTGGATCGTATTTCGATTGTTTCGCAGGAGAGAATAACAGATGAGCTTGTAAAAATTATTGATAGTTCGGTACCATCAGTTGGATTTGATCTTTTATACCTGTCAGGTTTGTTGCATATTATTTTTCCTCAAATGGTGGATCTTGCCGGTGCAGAATATAAAGATGGCATAGGACACAAGGATAATTTTTATCACACATTAAAAGTGCTTGATAATATTTCAGAAAAAACCGATGATACATGGCTTCGATGGTCGGCTGTTTTGCACGATATCGCCAAACCTGTAACAAAAAAATTTGAGGAAGGTCATGGATGGACATTTCATGGTCACGAAGTTGTTGGCGGAAGAATGGTGCCAAAGATCTTTACAAAGTTGAAGCTGCCACTTAATGAAAAAATGAAGTTTGTTCGTAAAATGGTAGAGCTTCATCTTCGTCCAATAAGTTTAACAAAAGAAAATATTACAGACTCTGCTATTCGCCGGTTGTTATTTGATGCTGGCGAGGATTTTGATGCACTGATGATGCTTTGCGATGCTGACATTACTTCTAAGAATAAATGGAAGGTGAAGAAGTACATGGAAAATTTTAAGTTGGTGAGGAAACGTTGCGAAGAAGTGGAAGAGAAAGATCGCATTCGCAGTTGGCAACCGCCGATCAACGGAGAAATGATCATGAAAATATTCGGATTAGGCCCTTCAAAACCTGTTGGAATTATCAAGGATGCAATAAAAGATGCGATACTTGATGGTGTAATACCAAATAATTATGATGATGCATACGAATTCATGCTGACAAAAGCAGCTGAGTTAAATTTAAAACCCGTAAAATCCGGTTTTCGTTCCTGATAGATATCGCGACTTGATTCATAAATCGTATTTTTGACATATGACAATATTAAAATTCAGGATCTATTTTGAAGATGATGATAGTATTTATCGTGATGTAGTTATACGGCATACACAATCTTTTTTTGAATTGCATGAAGCAATATTAAAAGCCTATGAGTTTGATAGCAAGCACAAGGCTACATTTTTTCGCAGCAATGATCATTGGCAAAGAGGAAGGGAGATATCACTGGAAGTATATGAAAAGGATTACAAAGCTGCACCGTTACTGATGAAAGACACTACCGTTGGCAGTGAAATAAAAAACCCCGGGCAAAAGTTTATTTATAATTATGATTTCAATAAGAACTGGAGCTTCATGGTTGAATTGATAAATGTCTCTAAAGAAGAGAATGCAAAATTGAGTTACCCGGCTACGGTCCGGACGGAAGGCATAGCTCCAAGTCAATATGGTACCAAAGGCTTACTGGGAGCAAAATTTGCAGATGTGGAAGAGAAGTATGATCTCACCCAAGGCGCAGAGGGGTTTATTGAAAAAAGTGACGAAGGAGAAGACCTGGGGGTGACAGAGGAGGGTGAAAGTGATGAAGATGCAAGTGACGGAGGTACAGTTGACGAGGAAGTAGCATAACGACCTTTACATTTTACTTTCGAAAATAGGTTTCAATGATCATTGAACATTGAGCGTTTCTTGAAAAATCCAAAAGATAAGACTGTAGTTATTATTTGCGGACCAACTGCTGTTGGTAAAACGGCTGTTGCTATTTCAATTGCTAAACAGTTTCAAACTGAAATAATTTCTGCAGATAGCCGTCAATGCTTCAAAGAATTAAAAATTGGTGTGGCAAGGCCATCCGATGAAGAATTAAAAGAAATACCACATCATTTCATTGCTTCCCATTCTATCAAGGAAAATATTAACGCCGCTTTTTTTGAGAACTTTGCTCTACAAAAAACAGCAAAGCTTTTTAAAACTCATGATACAATTATTATGGTCGGGGGAACAGGGCTTTATATCAAAGCTTTTTGTGAGGGCCTGGATGAAATTCCTCCAATCGATGAAACAATTCGAAAAAATATCGTTTCAAACTATGAACTGTATGGATTATCCTGGTTGCAAGAGCAAGTAAAGATAAAGGACCCAGAATTTTATAAAATTGGCGAAATACAAAACCCGCAAAGATTGATGAGGGCATTAGAAGTTGTGGCGTCTACTGGACAATCTATTCTTTCATTCAGAAAAAATAAAAAGACGGATCGGCCATTTAAAATAATTAAGTTCGGTTTGGAATTGCCGAAAGAAGAATTACATAGAAACATAAATTCACGGGTTGATAAGATGTTACAGGAAGGTCTTCTTGAAGAAGTAGGTTCATTGAATGGTTATCGTGATGTTAATGCATTACAGACAGTAGGTTATTCAGAAATATTTCAACACCTTGATGGCAAGATGTCTTTAGCAAATGCTATTGAGGAAATAAAAATGAACACTAGACAATATGCCAAGCGTCAAATGACATGGTTTAAAAAGGATAAGGAAATAAATTGGGTCAATGCAAAACAAACAGGAGATATCCTTAGCATGGCACAAAAATTGGTTTAGGCTGAACGAGAATAAAAATTTATCAGATGAGAATACTTTATTTGTTAAGATCGCTGGTGCTGATAACTGGTTTATTGTTTCATAATTCCTGTAACAATAAGGCAGAAAGCAAAAAAGAAGAAGAAGGCCCAAAACCTGTTTCACTTCAATCTACTAATTATGATCTATTAAAGCCTGTAAAAAGTTGGGCTCTTTCAGATAGTCTTGCTGAAATATCTGGTATTACTTTTTTGAAAAATGAAAGATTAATTGGGATAGAAGATATACACCCGATCTTATACGAGATCAAACTTGGTGACAGCATGGGCAGTATTATTAATAAACTTGAATTCAGGGAAACGGATAAAGAGAAATTTGACTTTGAAGATCTTGCTGCGGTTGGTGATACTGTTTATGCTTTATGGAGTCATGGCGCCATATTTAAAATTACAAAGAAACAAAAAGGGTTTACTTCAGAAAGAATGAAAACATGGCTTAAGAAAGAAAACAATACGGAAGGCCTTGCTTTTGATCCAGTGTCAGGAAATTTATTGGTTGCATGTAAGGACGATGCAGGATTGGAAGATGTGAAAAAAACGACAAGAGCTATTTATGAATTTGATATAAAAGCAGATTCATTGAGGCCAGATCCATTTATGCTGGTAAAGAAAGGTGATTTTGAAAATGTAGCAGGGGAGAAGATCGATTTTTACCCGGCTGCAATCGCTGTTCACCCGGTTTCTCATGATATATTCATAATCTCAACCAAGGATACAAAATGTATTGCACAATTTTCTCATGATGGCAAATTAAAAGCATTTGATTACCTCGAAAAAGAAATGCTGCCACAACCAGAAGGAATTTGTTTTGATACAAAAGGGGATCTATATATCAGCACGCAAGCAAGACATGGTAAGCCGCCTTATATTTATAAGTTTAGTTTGAAGGCTAACTAGATCAATTTTTGAGTTTATCCTGTAATATCTTTTTCAAAACATACACTGTTTTCCATCTCAACATATTTGCCGTAGTTAGGGATGGATTTATATCCATTCTTTTGATATAGCCAAATCGCATCGGGTTGTCGTTTGCCTGTTTCCAAAACACACTTTTGATAAGCTAATTCAAAAGCCCATTTTTCTAATTCATTCAAAACTTTTGTGGCAATGCCTTTGCCCCTGCTTTCGGGTATCGTGTACATCCGTTTAACTTCCATTATCGCTGGAGAGTATTCTCTTATTGCGCCGCAACTTATTGGATTTTCGTTTTCATAGGCAACGATCACATGTTTGATCTTATCTGTTTTATTGAGCTGTGCATAAAATGCATGTTCTTCGCCATCCAATATTGCTAATTCTGCATCAAGCTGTTTAACGAGTTGGATAAAATTTTTGTTATCTGAATCAGTTCGGACCAATTTGATCATCAAGTTTCTTTTTAACTGTTAGTAAGCCTTTTTAAAATGCTGAATCCTTCTTTCCACTCTTTATGACCGGAAGCTGCGTTAATGTGCCCGGCTTTTCCAATATTTATAAACTCACTTCCCCAACTATCTGCAAAATACTTTGCTCTTTCTAAAGAAACCCAGGGATCATCTTCACTTGCAACAACTATTGTTCTGAAATTTATTTTTTCTGTTGGCGTTGGTGAAAATCCTTTTGCAGGAAAAGTATATCCCTGTGCATCAACATCACTTGGTGCCACTAATAAGGCCCCTTTTATATTTTTCTTGTATTGATTTGCCCAATGCGCAATTGTTATGCAACCTAAACTATGTCCTATCAAGACAACTGCAGCAGCATCGTATTTAGAAACTGCTTTATCAATAGCGGTAACCCAATCGCTACAAACAGGAGCATCCCATTCTTGCTGGATAATTCTTTTAAAATTATCGCCGGAGTTTTCAAAAAATGTTTGCCAATGTTCGGGCCCGGAATTACCAAGACCAGGTACTATTAAATAATTCGTCATAATGATTAGATCTGCGGCTTGTTATAAAAACTAATTTAAGCTTTTGTCCTAAAATATCTTCTTGCTAACAATACAATCGGTATTCCAACACAGACAACAATAATTGCGGCAGCAATTGCAGCATTCTTGATCGCTTCTTGTCCTACAATGGGTTTTGGATTCAAACGAGATATATAAGGAAGAATAATAAATCGCATAGTGCCCCATACTAATACTCCATACAGAATGCCAATGACAATTGGATATTTAACTAAAGAAGGAATTTGTTTTGCCAAAAAGAAAAAGAAAAATGTAAACGAGATGGCAATTATGAAATGAACAAGCAGCCCAATGGCAGCCAGCATTGTATCATTTGAAAAAGTTTTTGGATCAACTGCGCCGCTTGCTACATATTTCAAAACTTGTGACGGAGTGGTGCCTGTTTTCAAATAAGCTTGTATACACGCTGCAGTAATATCCAATGTGCCGGCAACTAAACCAGCGGTTAATGCACTGGCAAAAAATGATCGTTTCATAAACAGTTAGCGGTTTCTTTACAGATAGTAAATCACGGCAATTTGCTGCCGGGATCCTAAAAATAATTCATTTAATTTTTCTTTGATATTTAAAAGCATATAGTAATCTGTGGTTGCTTCCTGCATATCTTCTTTAATTCACCTGGATAAAAAAGGCACATGTCTGTCCGCCAAGCGGATGCGGACCAACGATCTCAGGAGCAAATGTGAAATTGCCACGGGTAAGAGGCGTTCCAGTTCCATATAGTATCACATCCATCGAACCAGTTGTTGAAAAAACACCTGTATAAGAAAACGTCATTCCATTTACAGAATTTGTCGCAATAGTAAAGTTGCCCTTCTCAGCAACATATACACGTATGCTGACCATATTGGAGTTTGCTAATGGAATACCTGCTGTATAGGTTCCGGAAATTGTTTGAATACATGGATTAGGATTACCATAGCCTGATTCTAAAACATAGACAGCTAATGGTGCGGGATCCCGAATGGTAACTTTAAAATTGCAGCCCGAACCACCTGTTAAAGGAGTAAATATTAAATTTCTTGCAAACTCGGGTGTGCCATTCCCGTTCAGGGTGATAATTTGATTACCTGTGCTTGTAAATGTTCCTGATCCTGAAAACCAAACTCCATTAATTGTGTCAGTTGTTAAACTATAATTTCCAATTGCAGTTACGTTTACATTTATGTCCACAGTATTTGCATTTGACAAAAAAACGCCGGAAACATAGGTCCCATTTACATAAGCATTAAAGCAATTATTTGGTGCTCCTGTAAGTGTAAAACTTGCATTGACAACAGTTGGTGGTGGTGGTGGCGGAGGAGGTGGTGGTGTTGGGGAACCCCCGCCTTCATAACTATATTCTTTTTTACAGGTAATAAAGAATATAAAACAAGACAGCAATAGTATCGATGAGATAAAAAATGTAAACCGCCTGTTCATATTCAAAGTTACCGATTCAATGAGGAAGAGTTATTGTTAATTCTTACAACATTTATTCTTCGTGAATTCTGAAGATCTTTTTTACTAACGATACAATCGTTGTTGCAATAATGGCCCCGCAAAAAGCAACGAAGATGTCTTTTTGTGCATCCCATATGTCACCTTGAGTTCCCAAATAGGCATCTCCATGTTCTGTAAAAAACAGATCAGCAACGGCCCATTCTATTAATTCATAAAAGGCGCTGATGGAAAGTGTTATTTCTATTGGCAGTAACCAGGCTACCCATCTAGGATACTTCAACCATTTTAAAAACATTTCCCGCATAGGGTAGGCAAGAAGAAAACCAAAACAAAAATGCACAATACGATCATAATGATTTCTTGATAGATGAAGTGTATCCTTGAGCCAGTATCCAAATGGATTTTCGGCATAGGTATACTTAGATCCATAGACATGCAGGCATAAATAGATGCAAATAAGCAAATAGCTGAGATCACTGAATTGATGTTTCCTAAATGTTATAATTATAAAACCTACAAAAATAAAAGACAAGGTGTTTTCAAGTAGCCAATTAGCAGTATCGGTAGTACCTATAAGAGAATTGGCCCATGCAAAAGCAAACACTGCTATAAATGCAAATAACCAAATGTTCTTTTTAAATGGAACTCTGTCTTTTGATATGGCAATTGTAAAACTCATAGAAAATATTTTTTTGAATGGTGGAATTTAAATATACGGAAATAAAAAATCCCGATCGTAAGCGATCGGGATCTAAAGAATTAATTATAGTCGAATAGATTATCGGGTTTTCTCACAAGTAATCCTGGAAATGTTCTTTTAGGATTTCTGACATGATTTCTTTGCTTAGAGGTTTTGTTTCAAAGCCAGTTACTTCCTGTATTTTTTTTGCCTTTTTTATATCATCAGGATTTGCGGAAGTCGTGAGGATCACAATTGTTACTCTTGCCTTTTGTTTAGCATCCAGATGTTTGTATTGCTCCAGGAATTCCCAGCCATTCATTTTTGGCATATTAATGTCCAGGAAGATAAGTTCAGGCGGAACCTGGCCTTCTTTTTTAAGGTAGGTAATCGCTTCTACTCCGTTTACAACGATGTCAATTTTGTCCACAATGTCCATTTCTTCAAGAATGATCTGGTGAAACATATTATCATCGGGATCATCATCGACTAATAGTATGCGGTTTAATTTTCTTTTCATATCCCGTCTTTTAATTTTTTGGTATTGTAAAAATAAATGTGCTTCCTTTTCCCGGCTCTGATTCAACCCATATTTTTCCGCCATGAAGTTCAACTATTTTTTTGCATTGCGAGAGCCCAATTCCTGTGCCTTCATATTCTGCACGGGAATGCAACCGCTGGAAAATTATGAAGATTCTTTCGTGATATATCTTTTCCATTCCAATACCGTTATCCTTTATTGTGAATTGAAATTCTGATCCCTTGTCTATTGCTGAAATTTGAATGACCGGATGAGTTTCTGCTTTATGGAATTTGATCGCATTGCTCAATAAGTTTTGGAATAGGGATTTCAGGTAAGGATAACCATGCACTAACGGCAATTTCGAAACATGTATCTCGGCATTATTTTCTTTTATGTCAGCTACCATATCTGTTAAGACCTCATGAACTAATTTATCGCAGTCGATCACAGACTTGCTCACGTCCTTACCGATCCTTGAGTATTCAAGCAGATCGAAAATAAGATTTGACATGCGGGTTGCTCCTCCTGTTACGAGACCTGTATAGTCACGTATTTTTTTGTCGGGATGATCTCCTAATTTTTCTGACAATAGTTTTGAAAAATTTGAAATACTTCTTAATGGTTCCTGCAGATCATGGGATGCGATATAAGCAAACTGTTCTATTTCTCTGTTCTTTCTTTCTAATTCAAAATTGTAATCTTTCAACATTTTTTCAGCTTTTGTTCGCCTGTTAAGTTCATTGAAGATCACGGTTGCTAAAAATAAAGTGATGAGTAAAGCGAAACTGCCTTCTAAAATAAAAATTACCTGCGCATTAGCAATACTTTTATTTGTATTCGTTCTTCGTTCTTCAAACAGTCTTTCTTCGTTTATTTTCATGGAATCATTAACGGATCTTACCTGGTCCATAAAATATTTTCCATTGTTTGAGATCAGGATCTCCTTTATCGTTTTTTCATCGCCCTTTTTTTTCAGAGCGATCAAATTTTCAGTATAGTTGAGTTTCAGGCTTATATATTTTTCAAGTGTATCTAAGTTTCTTTGTTGAACCGGGTTGTCTTTAGTAAGTGAACGGAGTTGTGCATTGTTGGAGCTGATGTTTTGAAGCGCTACAGTATAGGGTTGAAGATAGTTGGTGTCTGAAGTTATAATAAATCCTCTTTCGCCAGTTTCCGCATCCAGCAGGAAAGTAAGATTGTCTTTGAGTGTAATAATTACAGTGTTTGTGTGAACCTGGATCTTCAGGTTACTTTTTACCTTATTGACTGTATATAATGAAAAGAGCAGCGTTGAGATCAGTAGCAGCAATATGATCCCAATGATCAGAGAAATAGTTGTCTTGATTTTTAAAGCCATTATGCTGCAGTTGGTTTCGGTGAAGATATAAATCTAATCAGTCAACCTGGTTTGATGATGTTATCACAACGAATCGTACAGATGAACTAACTGTTATTTGTATTAAAAAGCAATATCAATAAAAAATCCCAGCTATTCAACCGGGATTTAAGAAGTTAATTCAGGTTATCTTATCCGAGTTTCTTCTTCAGGTTACTATCGATCGCATCTAAAAATTCTTCTGTATATAAATAATGCTCGCCGTGATTTACTTTATTTCCATGAACACAAACAGCAAGGTCTTTTGTCATTTTACCTTCCTCTACTGTTTCTATACAAACTGCTTCCAGTGCATCGGCAAATTTTATCAGTGCATCATTGCCATCCAGCTTACCGCGGAAAGCCAGACCTCTTGTCCATGCAAAAATGGATGCGATAGGGTTTGTTGAAGTGGGTCTTCCTTTTTGATGTTCACGATAGTGACGGGTAACTGTACCATGTGCAGCTTCTGCTTCCATTGTTTTTCCATCAGGGGTTACAAGTACAGAGGTCATTAAACCTAATGAACCGAAACCTTGTGCCACCGTATCACTTTGCACATCGCCATCATAATTTTTACAGGCCCAAACAAAATTTCCATTCCATTTTAATGCACTTGCTACCATATCATCAATGAGGCGATGTTCATATACAATACCAGCAGCATCAAATTGCGCTTTAAATTCTTTTTGATAGATCTCTTCAAAAATATCTTTGAAACGACCGTCATATTTTTTAAGAATGGTATTTTTTGTGGAAAGATAGAGGGGCCATTTTTTGCTTAGTGCCATATTAAAACAGCTTCTTGCAAAACCCATGATGCTTTCATCCGTATTATACATCGTTAATGCAACACCATCGCCTTTGAAATTAAACACTTCAAATGTTTGTGGTGTGCCACCGCCTTCGGGTGTAAATGTCATTGTCAGCTTTCCTTTTCCTTTGATCACTGTATCTGTTGCACGGTATTGATCACCGAAGGCATGACGCCCAACAATGATCGGCGCTGTCCAGTTTGTAACTAATCTTGGGATATTTTTAATAACGATCGGCTCACGAAATACGGTGCCATCCAAAATATTACGGATAGTCCCGTTCGGGCTCTTCCACATTTGTTTTAGGTTAAACTCTTCCACTCTTGTTTCGTCGGGAGTGATAGTGGCGCATTTTATCCCTACACCATATTTTTTAATTGCATTAGCCGCATCGATCGTCACCTGGTCATTGGTTTCATCGCGGTATTCAACACCGAGGTCGTAATATTTAATATCAATATCAAGATAGGGGAGAATGAGTTTTTCTTTAATGAACTTCCAAATAATGCGTGTCATTTCATCGCCATCAAGTTCTACAACGGGGTTTGCTACTTTAATTTTATTTGCCATGGATTTAAATTTATTAACCAAAATAATTAGCGGCAAGCAGGGCGCAAACCTACGGAAATGAAGCAATGGTACAAAAGCAATTCAAAAAACTTCAGGATCTTTTCAACCCGGCATAAGAATATTATTTTTTGGAAAAAGAAGCATAAAATGATAAAAAAATGATTTGTTGATGTAACGGATGGAATATCTTCGGAGTATGATCAATGATCTGCTGACTTTTTTAAACCGGTTTGTAAAAGTTTCGGGAGAGGAATTTGCGGAACTGATAGCATGGACCGAGCCTCGTCAGTTTGAGAAAAAGACGATACTGACAAGACCGGGAGAAGTAGAAGAATATATGTATTTTATTACAACCGGACTCGTAAGAAAGTATTTTTTAAAGAAGGACCAGGAGATCATTACACATCTTGTTAAAGAAGGAGGTATTATTGGTTCCGGTGAATCATTTTTAACAGGCCAACCTTCAAGATATTTTGTGGAAACTCTCGAGCCGACTACTGCATTTACTATTTCAAGGCAAAAATTAGAAGAGATGTACGGGAGCTCAAAGAAATGGGAAAAACTCGGTCGCATTATGACAACACAGTATTTTCTGGTTCAGGAAATGCGGCTCATGGATAATATTCGTTATTCCACCCGCGAACGCTTTGTAACATTCATGAACGAAAATACTGACCTGCTACAGAGAGTACCTCAAAAATATCTTGCCTCTTATTTAAATATTAAACCTGAAACCTTTAGTCGGTTAAAACACCTGATGAACCCTAAGTAATGACCAACCTAATCGATATTAACCCCTCGCTTATTGAATATGCTCATCGTTACCTGCAACGATTCATGACGATTAATATTGATGAGTTAAAGATGCTTCTTTCTTATTGTGAGATCAGGCAGGTTGAAAAAAGAACGATCCTTGTAAAGGAAGGCGAAGTTGATAATTATTTGAATATGGTTGTGAAAGGGCTTGTAATGAAATATGTAAGGGTGAAGAAAAGCGATATGATATTACAACTTGCAACCGAGGGGCATGTGATCCATTCGGAAATATCTTTTCTTACCCGTACTCCATCGCTTGTTTTTGTAGAAACGTTGGAGCCAACGATAATGGTTTCCCTTACGTACGATAAAATGGAAGAAGCATTGGATAAATTCCCCCAGGGAGAACGGCTTGGTCGCCTGATCCTGACCGGCATGTATGTAAAAAAAGAGGAGAGTCGTTATTATCGGCTGCTAAGATCTCCGAGAGAACGGTTCCTCGATTATATAAATGCTCACCCACATATGTTACAACGAGTGCCTCAAAAGTACCTGGCATCTTACCTGAATATTAAGCCTGAAACTTTCAGCAGGATGAAACACCTGGTCGCGAAACAATAAAATTCTGCACAGGTTCTGCTCAAAATTATAGAATTGCTTGATTCAAATCATTAATTCAGTATCTTACGGGGATTAGTAGCAAAAATTATGAACCGCCAAAAATCCCTCTTTGATTTTTTAAATAAGTTTATTCCCCTAAGCCTTGACGAGTACAATGAATTAATAGCGCCGTGCATCTTTAAAAGGCATTTTGATAAGAAGTCGGTCATTACCACAGCCGGGGAAGTTGAGAATTATCTCAACTTTATTGATTCAGGACTTGTGCGGAAATACTATAAGAAAGCGAACGAAGAAGTAAATACACAAATTTCTTACGAAGGTCATATCATTCATTCACAGGAGTCTTTTCATAGCCGCACCCCTTCAGAGTATTCTATTGAAACAATAGAACCTACTGTGTTGAGTTCTATCACTTATGAATGTCTAGAACAAATGTATTCATCATCGGAAAAAATGCAGCGGCTTGGCAGGCTAGTTATTACTGCTACCATGGTTATTAAAGATAAATGGCAAAGCCAGCTTGTTAAGCTTTCACCAAGAGAAAGGTTTATAAGTTTTGTAACCAGGCATCCCGAATTGATGCAACGGGTACCGCAGAAATATCTTGCTTCCTATCTCAATATCAAGCCAGAAACTTTCAGTCGTTTCAAACACCTGGTAAAAGATCATTCAAAGAAAATAGTCGTTCACCAGAACTAAGCTTTTCTTTCCCATCTGAAGTCGCATTTTTTTGCACCCAATGCGATCGTTCCATTTCTTACCAATTTAAGCCCGGCAAGATCAGAAGTTATATGATCCACTTCACAAAGGATCGAAGAATACTTTTGATAATTGTGTTTATTAAAAAATTTGCAAATGCCGCATTCCATGATATCAACACCATATCCGAGCCCAAGTGTTTCTTTTTTATCAGTTATGATATTGGCGATAAACCCATCGGGGTTTGTGTTTCGGCTTACTCTTTTATTAAATGCTTTTAAAAAATATGCTGCGAGCTTTGTGTTGATCAATTTAACAGGAAGCTTTTTTAGTAATTGCTGAAGTTTGTTTTTGGGCCTGACATATTCAGTAACTATCTCAAGACAAATTTTTCTTGTCGTTTCAAATTTTTCACCTTGTTCATCCAGTGTTTTTATAAGCGCTAAAAAATAAGAAGAGAAATCAAGTCGCTTATCAATTGGGTTCGCTGACTTTGCTGCAAAACTTGTATCTGCCGAAATTAACTTGTAATGGAAATCCGCTTTAGCAATTATAGTATCTGAATGATCAGGAAAAGTTTTCTTAATACCTGCGACAAAATATTTTCTATAGTTAGCCACTGGGTTTTATTTGAAAAAATCTTTTTAAAGATTTACTACTAAAACCGGGATCGATAATTCATGTCTTACAGCATCGGTTGTTTCGCCATAAATAAGATCCTTTAGACCCGTATGTCCGTGTGCACCGATCACCAGCATATCAGCTTTTGATTCTTTTACAATTCGTACAATTTCTTTTGAACGGTTCTTATAACCGAGGCGGCCTTCAGCAACAAGTCCCCGGGCTATTAATTGTGAAACATAGTCATCCAGCTTTTCCTTGTCTTTTCTTGTTTCAAGGTCATCGCTTTCTTTTCCATAAATAGTAGCGGAAACACTTTCTACCACATGGATCAAAACAAATGAAGCGCTGTTCTTTGCCTGCCCAATGGCATGTGCAATAAGTTTTGCATCGTTAGAACTAAGATCGATCGCTACTGCAATTTTATTATAAGAAGGAACGGATACATTTTCGATAACTCCCGGTTGTGCATGAATTTCTTTGATAATAGGTTTTTGTTTTCGTTTACGAAGCGGGTAAACAGTTGCGACGACCAGTAGGCTGAGAAAAAATACCCCAGCCAGTATGATCACTGCTTTCCAAAAAACACTATTTGAAGTGGCAAAAAAGTCAGAAGCCTGCTCTACCACCATCCTTATATTTAAATAGACAAGAACAGCAGCAATTAAAGATGCAAGCACAATCACTAGAGGTTTGATCGCATATTTCCCCATAGCTGTTTTATCGCTGGTAAAGTGGATCAAAGGAATGATAGCAAACCCAAGTTGCAAACTCAGGATCACCTGGCTAAATACCAGCAGGCTATCGATATTATCTTCTCCATTTATTAAAATGACAATGACGGCGGGAATTATTGCGATAAGCCTTGTCATCAATCTTCTTACCCATGGTGCAATACGCAATTGTAAATACCCTTCCATTACTATTTGCCCGGCGAGTGTTCCGGTAATAGTTGAACTTTGTCCCGATGCTATCAATGCGATGGCAAAAAGTATCGGAGCAAATTTGGTTCCCAAAAAAGAGGGTAGTAGTTCATGCGCCACTTTTATTTCTGCTACATCTGTTCTGCCTGTTTTAAAAAAAGCAGTGGCTGCCAATACAAGTATTGCGGCGTTAACAAAGAAGGCAAGATTCAAAGCGATAGTGCTGTCGATAAAGTTTAGCTTCAACGCTCTTTTTATGCCCGCATCATCCCGTTTTATTTTTCTTGTTTGCACCAAGGCAGAATGCAAATACAAATTATGCGGCATTACCGTGGCACCGATAATTCCAATTGCTATATATAGTGCGGTATCATTTGGTATAGTAGGAACAAAACCTGTCACTACTTCACTTAATTGGGGTTTGACTAAAATTATTTCGATAAGAAATGAAATACCAATGACAGCAATAAGTGCAATGATAAAGGCTTCCATTTTACGGATGCCAAGACGTTGCAGGTATAAAAAAAGAAATGTATCAAGTACAGTAATTAATACCCCCCAGATAAGTGGTAAGCCAGTGAGTAATTGCAAACCTATTGCCATACCAAGTATTTCAGCAAGATCACATGCAGCAATTGCGATCTCTGCTAAAACATACAATGCATAATTAATATAGCGTGGATATGTTTCGCGGCTGGCTTGCGCCAGGTCCCTTCCCCTCACTATGCCCAATCTTGCCGATAAACTTTGTAATAAAAGAGCCATCAGGTTACTCATCAACAATACCCAGATAAGTTTATAACCAAACTGGCTGCCACCCGCAAGATCAGTAGCCCAGTTTCCCGGATCCATATAACCAACACTAACGAGATAGGCAGGACCGAAAAACGAAAGTATTTTTCTCCAACCCGGTCTTCTTGTACTGGTTGTATCTACTGTTTGGTGAACCTCACTTAGTGAAGGGTAGCTATGTAAGTTATCCATGTTTTACAAAAATGTTTTTAGCTAACTGATCACTTATGGTCATCAGCTTATTGTCTAATTTAATTTCCAGCGAATCGTCATAACTGAATTTTCTTTTTACAGCGATCGAAGCGCCGATGTTTATTTTTTTCTCATTCAAATGTTCCAGCAACAACCCGGATTGATTGGCGATAAAGCAGATCCGGGCCGTTTTATTAAGAGGCAATTCCTGTAAGCTTATTTGTTTTCCAGTTTCCATTTTCCCATTTGTATCGGGTATGGGGTCACCATGAGGATCAAATTTTGGCGAACCGAGATATTCATCCAGTTTATCTATTAATTTTTTACTGCTTACATGTTCCAGTTGCTCTGCTACTTCATGAACCTCGTCCCAACTAAATTTTAATTTCTCTGCTAAAAAATATTCCCATAAACGATGACGGCGTATTATGCTCAATGCCACCTTCTTTCCTTCAGGAGTTAACCGAAAACCCTGGTAGGGCTGATAATTAACCAGTTTGCGGTTTTTTAATTTTTTCATCATGTCGGTTATCGAAGCCGGCTTCGCTTTCAGTTTTTCGGCAAGCTCATTGGTAGACACGTTTTCGTCTTTGGTCTGTAAATGAAAGATCGTTTTCAGGTAATTCTCTTCACTGGTCGAAAAATTAAGCATGACTAAAAATAAATTTAGACAAACCTAAAAAATACTTCTTAGATTTCCAAGAAATTTTTCGTTGTGGCATAAAAATGGAAAGGTTTATATTCGATAACAATTTGAAGAATATGGTTCGGTATCTTGCCTGTTTGATCGTTGCTATTTATCTGTTTACGGGTTGTGGGAATAAGAAAAAGCCTTCGCTTTCCGGCACCGATGAGGTGGGTATCGGAGACTTTATTGAATCATTTGAATTGATAACTCCGCCGTATGAAGTGAACGATACTGCATTGAATAAAAAGGAAAAAGATTCACTACTCATCGCCGATAAAATATTTGCCCAATTTGTTCCGGATTCTGTACTGACAAAAGTTTTTGGTAAAAATGCAAAGCCAAAAATTTATATGGGTAAACGGGTGATGATAGAAAAGGAAATGTATTTATTTGCAAAGGCGATCACTGCAGACAAAAAAACTTTGCTTGTTCTTTGCTTTGATAAGGAAAATAAATTCAAAGATTATTTGCCATTGCTCGTGCAGGATAATGATCCTGCTACAACGCAAGTAAGCGGATTAGATCGCAGGCTATCATTTTACAAAACCATTTCCTTGAAACGGCCTGACGGCTCAAGTGCCGAAGGGAAAGAAGCGTTTAGCTATGATGATGAAGTCGGCAAGTTCCTTCTTATAATGACTGATCCTCTTGATGACAGGGTGCAGGAAGTCATTAACCCGATCGATACATTTAGCCGGAAAAATAAATTCTCCGCTGATTATATAAAAGATAAAATGAATCTTGTTTCCATCCGCGATGACAGTAAAGCCGGAAGAATAAATTTCTTTATTCATTTTGATCGCAATGATGGTGAATGTACAGGTGAACTAAAAGGAGTTGCAAATATTACCTCAGCTAATACAGCGGTCTATCAACAACCGGGTGATGCCTGCTCAATTCAATTTAATTTTTCAACCTCTTCTATTACTTTAAAAGAGATCCAGGCCTGTGGAGCTCACCGGGGTGTCAAATGTTCTTTCGATGGAAGTTATCCCCGAAAAAAAGAAGCGAAGCCGAAAACTCCTGTGAAACGAAAACCCTAATGATTGTTAGTTGCCGTCGTCTACAGTGCTTAATTTTCCCCTGCATGTGAATAATTTAATAAACTGATTGAATGTTCGTACACTTTCCTATGCCTATTTCCCGTTATTTTGTGCCCCGTGTAAAAACCACACAATATGAGTTTTAGAGAATTTAAAGTTCCTTACCCTTTTGATGAGAGATATTCGAAGAAGGTAGCCTATTTTTCAATGGAGTTTGCTACTCACCAGCCCCTTAAAATTTATAGCGGAGGTCTCGGATTTTTGTCCGGATCTCATTTGCGCAGTGCATATGAGCTCAGGCAAAATATGATCGGCGTTGGCATATTATGGAAGTACGGTTATTATGACCAGGCCCGCAACCAGGATCAAACACTGCAAGTGACCTGGATGGAAAAACAATATAGTTTTCTGAAAGATACCGGTATTAAATTCCAGATAACTGTGCATGAACACCCGGTTTGGGTTAAAGCATGGTATCTCGATCCTGAGATCTTTAAAACAGCTCCTTTATTTTTATTAAGCACTGATCTTCCTGAAAATGATTATGTGTCACAAACGATCACACATCGCTTATATGATGCGAACGTAGCAACGAAAGTGGCGCAATTTATTTTACTTGGTGTTGGTGGCGCTAAGTTGATCGATGAACTTGGTTTCAATCCTGATGTATATCATTTAAATGAAGCACACGGCATCTCTGCTGCATTTTATTTGTATAAAAAATATGAGAATGATCTGAAGGAAGTAAAGAAACGTCTTGTATTCACCACGCATACACCTGAAGAAGCAGGGAACGAAAAACATGATATTCATCTATGTCATAAAATGAGTTACTTCTGTGGACTGTCTGTTGATGAGGTAAAGAAATTAACGGGAAACAACGATGATATGTTCAATCATTCTCTTGTTGCTTTGCGGTTTGCAAGACTGGCTAACGGTGTTTCGCAATTGCATGGTGTTGTTTCGCGAGAAATGTGGAAGAAATATAGTGATATATGCCCGATCATTTCGATCACCAATTCGCAGAACTGGCGATACTGGGCAGATAAGCAGTTGTACAAATTCATGGAAGAAGGAAATGACTGGGCATTTGACGACAGGAAAAAACATTTAAAGAAAAGGGCGTTTGAAATTGTCGCTGATCAAACAGGAAAGGTCTTTGATCAAAATGTATTTACAATTGTATGGTCAAGAAGATTTGCAGGATATAAAAGAGCTGGGCTGATCGCAACTGAGGAAGAGCAGTTTGAAAGATTATTAAACGATAAAAAGTATCCTGTTCAAATTATTTGGGCCGGTAAGCCTTACCCGGTTGATTATCCTGCGATCTCTGAATTCAATCATCTTGTACATTTAAGTAAGAAGTATAATAATGTTGCTGTACTTGTTGGGTATGAACTCGGTCTTTCAAAAAGATTAAAGCAAGCCGGTGATGTTTGGTTAAATAACCCAAGAGTTCCAAGAGAAGCATCTGGTACAAGTGGAATGACAGCAGCGATGAATGGTTCTGTAAATTTTTCTACTGATGATGGATGGATCCCTGAATTCATCAATCATGGTCATAATGGTTTTGTAATTCCAAAAGCCGATTATGCGAACATGACGGTACAACAACAGGATGAATATGATCTTGAAAAATTGTATGAGATACTTTTAAAAGAAATTCTTCCCCTATACTACGAAAATTATGATACCTGGCGCATGGTAATAAAAAATGGGATGCGTGATGTTCGTTTCCAGTTTGATAGTAACCGCATGGCGCATGAGTACTACGAACTTTTGTACAAATAGCTTAATTAAAAGTGGATGTTTATTTTTATTAACTTTAGTTAATAAGTAATAAAATAACATGAGGAATAAGATCAAAGTTTTGACGATAGCCATTCTCTGTTGGCAAGGTTTATTTTCGCAAGACAACAATGTCGCTTACCCTTCTGCTGCTAAAACCCCCAGTTTTGAAATAGCAATAGGCCAGGCTGGGGCAATGCTTTTCGTCCCTGAAACATACTCTAAAATAGAAGGTTCGCCCTATCTTTCTACTGAATGGGCATACGCAAAAGTCAAGCTCGCAGACTCCAGGAAATTTGATAGTGTATTGGTCAAACTTGACCTCTATGAAAATAAAGTTCATTTTAAAGATGAAATGGGTCGTGCAAGAATGGTTGCAATAGACGTTAGGGAGGTTGAAATAAAAGATGTATCATCAAAATGGAATAATGCCCGGTTTGTATCAGGTTACGGAGAAAATATCCATGAATTTTACCAGGTAATAGCTGACGGAGCGAAGGCCGCCCTTCTTAAAAAAATGAATGTAATAGTTAAGATGACAAAAGATTTCAACAAGCCGGAAAAAAACAGCTTTGAGTTGCAAAACGCCTTATACATTTATTCAAAAGATGCCCTTTACGTAGAAAAGAAAAACTGTTTATCTACAGTCCCTGCTTTTAAGGACGACAATAAAATAACGGCCTTTATTTCTTCAAACGATATTAAATGTAATAAGGAAAATGACATGGCAAAGCTGGTCAATTATTACAATTCTTACTGACAAAATTTATTCGAAACGTTTTAACAGGTCTTCAGAATTTATTGTGTTTGGAAAAAATGCAGCAATTTTTTTAATTACTCCTTCCACTAATGCATCAGGACAGGAAGCGCCACTTGTTATTAGAATCTTTACGGGCTTTTTGTTGGGTAAATAATCAGCGGTAAGGATTTCTTCTTTTGTATGAAAATTATAATGCAGTATTTCTTTTGCTGAAAGAATTTTTTCTTCGCTGCTGATAAAATAAGTGGGTAATTTTTCTTCGCATAGCTCTACGAGATGCGAAGTGTTGGATGAATTATATCCGCCAACAACTATGGCAAGATCAGCATCTGTTTCCAGCATTCCTGAAACTGCTTGTTGATTTTCTAATGTTGCATAGCAAAGTGTATCTCTGGTATCAGCAAATCTTTCGTCAACATTTGCCGTCGTTAATTTATATTTTTCTATCATCACCTGCTTTAGATAGTCGGCAATAGCCTGCGTATCGCTTGCCAGCATGGTTGTTTGATTCACTACACCAATACGTTCAAGATCTTTTGTTGCATCAAAGTTTTCAGAGAATTGATCTTTGAACTCTTCGTAGAATTGTTCTGTAGGTTTTTCCCCGGCAATATATTTTCCCAGCTCTATTGTTTGCTCCATATCTTTTACAACAACAGATGGCGCATTTGCTGAAGCATGAGAAAAAGTGGCTCTTGTTTCTTCATGATTTGGTTTGCCATGAATTATGATCGTATAATTCTTTTTAGCGATCTGCTCACTTCGGTTCCATACTTTTTCAACAAACGGGCAGGTAGTATTATATTTTTCTGTTTGAATTCCGAGCCCATTTAATTTCTTTTCCAATTGAAGGGTGGTACCAAAAGCCGGAATGATAACAATATCATCCGCAGTTAATTCATCAAAAGATATTAGTTGTTTGCCATAATTATCCTGCATAAACTGAACACCATGACTCTGTAAGTCTGCATTCACTTGCGGATTATGGATCATTTCACTTAATAAAAAGATCCTTTTACCCGGATTTTCTTCAACGGTTCTGAAAGCAATTTCAATCGCATTCTCAACGCCATAGCAAAAACCAAAATGGCGGGCCAGGTAGATCTGTAATGGACCAAGATCAAGAAGGGTAGGAGTAAAATCTTTTTTCATCTTATCCTGTTCCTTTCTCTTCTTTTTGATGGCTGTGATGAGAGGGCTGCGATATATGATAGGTACGTCGAAACTTTTCATTCGTGCAAAGATAGTTTTTTGAACCACAGAGACGCAACTGTAAAATCCATCATCTCGTTCAGTGATTCTTGCTCGCAATCGAGTTAGCGAAAACTTATACCATTCAACAAATTTGAAAACTAAAAGTATTGAAAAGACCTTAATTTGCAGCTCCTAAATATTCAACAATTACACTTAACTACAGTTTATGAAAACAGTTTTGTTCTCGATCATTTCATTGTTAATTATTATTTCCACAAGTGCCCAGGATGCATTGACTGTAAATGATTATCAAAAAGCAGAGAATCAATTGAGCTATAACACGCAGAAATATGTTGACCGCGGCAATGTTTCTCCAAACTGGATGCCCGGCGATAAATTCTGGTACCGTGTACTAACACCATCAGGAAGTGAGTTTGTTTTAGTAGATGCTGCAAAAGGAACCCGTACCGTTGCATTTGATCATGAAAAATTAGCAGCTTCGCTTTCTACCGCCACAAGTAAAAAATATACAGGCTCCATGTTGCCCTTCCAGGTTATCAATTATGCAGCAGATGGAAGATCTATAACTTTTCGTACAGATGGCAAACAGTGGAAATATGATCTGCAAAATTCCGCTCTTGCTGCCGACACTACTAAGGCGCTGGAAAATGCTCAGCGTTCCGGCGGATTTGGCCGTGGTAATCGTGGTAATGAAGTTTTATCTCCCGATAGAACTAAGGCCGTCTTTATTAAGGATTATAATCTTTGGGTAAGAGATGTAAAATCAGGCGAACTAAAACAATTGACATTTGATGGCATAAAAGATTTTGGTTATGCTACCGACAACGCAGGTTGGACAAATAGTGATGGAGCTATAGTTCGCTGGTCACCTGATTCAAAAAAGATCGCCACATTTAAACAAGATCAGCGAAATGTCGGCGATATGTATCTTGCTTCTACTAATGTTGGTCATCCGACATTGAGATCATGGAAGTATCCGTTGCCGGGTGATAAAGATATTCCGATGATCTCCCGTTGTGTTATAAATGTTGATGATGCAAAAGTGATCATGTTCAATATTCCTCCCGACCCACACAGGGCTTCTTTAAGTGATGATATTTCAAGCAGTGGAACATTTGATGATATAGATTGGAACCTCGATGGAACTGAAGTTGCATTTCTTTCTACTTCAAGAGATCATAAACAGGAAAAATTTCGCATTGCAAATGCAGCAACAGGAGAAGTTCGTGAAGTGTTTGAAGAAGTAGTGCCTACACAATATGAATCAGGCTGGGGCTCTATCAATTGGAGATATCTTCCAAAAACAAAAGAGATCATTTGGTTCTCCGAAAGAGATGATTGGGGACATCTTTATTTATATGATGCAACAACAGGGAAAGTAAAAAATCAGATTACAAAAGGCAATTGGGTGGTAACACGACTCGTAAGGGTAGATGAAAAGAACCGGTTATTATATTTTATGGCCAATGGCACACAACCTGAGAATCCTTATTTCAGCCAGTTTTATAAAATTGGTTTTGATGGAAAAAATCTGACATTACTTACTCCGGGTGCAGGTACGCATTCAGTTAGTTTTTCACCATCAGAAAATTATTTTATTGATACATATTCAAAACCAGATGTACCATCTGTTACTGTTTTGCGTGATATGAATGGAAAACAGATCACTGAATTGGAAAAAACAGATGTATCAAGATTAAAAGCTGCAGGATGGAAACCACCAACACCTTTTTCTGTAAAATCTGCTAATGGGAAAACTGAAGTGTATGGTCTCATGTTCACACCAACTAATCTTGATCCAAATAGAAAGTATCCGGTTGTTGACTATATCTATCCCGGTCCACAAAGTGGAAGTGTGGGTAGCTGGGGCTTTAGTGCAGCAAGGGGAGATCACCAGGCACTGGCCGAATTAGGATTTGTTGTTGTACTTATTGAAGGCACTGGCAATCCAAATCGTTCAAAAAGTTTTCATGATGCCTATTGGCCCGATATGAGTACAAACACTTTGCCTGACCAGATAGCAGGTATTCGTCAATTATCGCAACGCTATTCTTATATCGATACAAACAAAGTTGGTATCTGGGGACACTCAGGTGGTGGCTTCGCAACTGCGGCTGCCATGTTTCGCTATCCTGATTTTTTCAAAGTTGGCATTTCAGAATCCGGTAATCATGATAACCGTAATTACGAAGATGATTGGGGCGAACGTTATATCGGTTTGCTAACGAAAAATCCTGATGGTACAGATAATTATACGGCGCAGGCTAACCAGACCTATGCAAAGAATTTAAAAGGAAAGCTGATGCTTGCACATGGCCTGATGGATAATAACGTACCGCCTTATAATACAATGCTGGTAGTCGAGGCATTGACAAAAGCAAACAAGGATTATGATCTTGTTGTTTTTCCAAATGCCGGTCATGGTTTCGGGGCAGATTCACCATACATGATGCGCCGCCGCTGGGATTATTTTGTAAAAAATCTATTGGGCAAAGAGCCGCCACCAAATTATAAATTAGAAACAAAGACCGATCCGAGGAATGGGGGACAGTTAGCGTTTTAATTCACCTGCGAGTCCCGATTTATCGGGACGAAGCAATCTCATCATATTTAAAGACCAATCTTTATAGGTTGGTCTTTTTTATTTACCTGTACTCCGAAGCTTTAGCGTAGGAGTATGTACTTAGCTGCATTACTACTATTTAGCTTTCGTTGCGTCGCACTCTTGTACGTTCCGAAATTCTATTCGGCACATTTGAAATTACATCATGAATCAAGAATACAAGATCAACTGCGTACACCGAAACAATGCTACTGTTTTCTGATTCTCTTTACTCTTAACTATCACATCCCAAACCTGCGTTGTCTGTCCTGCATGTTGCAAAATTGCTTCTGCTATTATAAAACCGCTTTTTGTTGAACCCAGGAAATTCGATTTTAATTCTATGGTGGTAAAAGATTTTGCAAGCATGGGTAAATTATAAAGGCAAGCATAGCCAGCAATGGTGTCTGCCAATGTAACTATACTCCCTGCATGCAAGTATCCATTCGGAGCGAATAGCGATCTCTTAACTTCCATTTGTGCAGTAGCTAAGTTGGTTGATACACTTAAAACTTCAATACCAAGAAGCCCGGGGAAAAAGTCAGCTCCAAATTTTGAGAAATCTGTTTTCTTGTAGTCCATTTGAGATTTTTATTTTATCACCGGCTCGGGTGCATCTTCAAACTTTTTATATTTTCCCAACATCTGCCCAACTATACGGGTCATGGGCATAATTGTTTTTTTGACAAAAGCAGGAATTTCAGGAATATCATATTCTTTTGAATAACGTGTTATAAGATATGCTGCATCAAATTTTTCAGGTTGAATATTTCCTGATTTTTTTTGTGCATCATAAAGAGCCGAAAGAAAAAAGACGATCGTATTGGCTGGCTTTACCCAACCCATGCAATTAAGTATGTCATCTCCTGCATTCCAAAAACGATGAGGAGTACCACGTTTAAAGGAAACAGTCTCACCTTCATTTGCATATTGTTTCTCTTGCCCCATCACCTGGTATCCAATTTTTCCTTCTACTACAGTTAATGATTCATCCTGCAGAAAATGTGTATGCATTATAGGGCCATGCCCGGGTGTAACAAAATTTTCTACGATCGCTCTATCACCATCAGGTTCTTGTTGTACTGAATGAAAAATTATTTTTTCACCAAGACCGTTTTCGATCGTGTGTGGATAGATTATTTTCATGGTGTTTTCTAGATAATAATTTCAAACAAGATAACTAAATCTTTAAAAGATCTGTTTTCCTATTTGGCACCGGCATTTCTAAGAACTTTTTCAACTTCAGCATGTCCTTTTTTCTTTGCCCATGCAAGCGGTGTAGCCCAGGAAGCGCCAGATTTATTAATGTCTGCACCTTTTGAAAGTAAGTAGTTAACCATTTCAACATGTCCCCATCTTGCGCCCATTCCTAAAGGAGTTGATCGGTATTCTTCTTCTACAGGATCTAAATCTGCTCCGTATTTTAGAAGTAATTCTGCTTTTTTAATATCGCCTTTTTGTGCCATGTCATGTAACAGTGTAACATGATGCCAGCTCATTGTATTTGGATTCATTCCTTTTTCCATCATATATGTGGCGCCATCCAGTCTTTCAAAATAATAGAACTGTACCCATTTTAAAATAGCCGGAGCTTTTGCTCCATGATTCATTAATAGATCGATCATCTTTTGGTTATACTCTTTAGCTGCAAAAACCAAGATCCCTTCACCCCAGAAATAGGTTTCATCCTTTGCAAATTCAGGATGTTCTTTTAATATCTTTTCTGTTTTATCAAGACTTCCTTTGTCCACTGCTTCCTGGAACTCTAGTTGCAGATCAGTTCTGTTGTAAATGATCTCTCCGTTATCTCCTTTGAATTTTTGTTTTGTTGGGTCATTCGAATACTGATCTAATAAGAATGCGATCTCGTTATAATTCCTGTCTTCTGCGATCGTTTTTAATGAGTCTTGAAATGGATAGATCCTATACTTAGGAGCATGTGCTCCGTTATCTAGTAAATATTTTACTAACTCAACATGCCCCTCACCAACTGCAAAATGGATAGGTGGTGTATAATTGTATTGCGCATAAATTAACTCGGGACATTGTTTGACCAAATGTTTAACCTCATCTAAATTTCCATTTCTGCTTGCAACAAGAATATTCCAAACTTTTGTTGTTGTAGAAACAACATCGTTGGATAACTTCATCGGCAAGTTTAGTTTCATTTCATGAGGCTGTATCATTATGTTATTTTAGTCCCTGCACTTTTTAGTTTGCTTCGGCCCCGATAAAATCGGGGCCTCGCAATGACGGAGACTCCGTGATTTTGTTTTTCTTCTTCCTGCAGCGAAGCCCTCTTCAGTCTTTCGGTGTCTTCGTCATTGCGAGGCGACCTATGAGTAAACTGACAATTTAAGTTATGAAAGCCGAAGCAATCTGGATTTATTACGATCCCTTATTTCTTTTCATCTTCCAAATTATACCGCATTTCCAAAATATATCTTGAAAAGCCGATCTTCTCATAAGCTTTAATCGCAGAAGCATTATCATAATAAACTTCCAAACTAAATTCAGTAATGTTTTGCGATACCGCCCAATCTTTCAAAACATCCATAATTTTTTTATTGATTCCCTGTCCTCTGTATTCTGGTACTACATACATAAAACCTAAATATGCATGGTGATTATGTTTCAAAAAATGTCTGGACTTATCAATGCGTGCATAACCCGAAGCGATGATCTTATTGTCTGCTTCAGCAACAACCACTTCAGCAAGCGGAGAAGTTAGCAGCGATTTCAGATCATAGTAATTAATAGGATCATGTTTTAAAGTTGGATCAAATGGTCGCTCCGCTTTTATCAGGTCTTGCTCAAAAACCATCAGTTGGTCCAAATCAAGCAACGACGCCTTTCTTATTTTAATCTCAATCATAGTGATTACCTTGTATTAAAAGTGGGGAAATCTTGCCCCACAAAATAGCATTTTTACTGTGGTATAGGGTTCTTACAATTAATATGCAAATAGCAAGTTCGGACATTGTCTTTTATTCCATATTTTTTTCATGAATTGTTTTATCCAATAAAAAAGAAAATACATTTATAGCCTATTCTCTTATTTAATGATTTGACTATATGAATTCATTGCCTAAAAGTAAAACGGGAATTAGTGGACTTGATGAAATAACCATGGGAGGAATTCCAAAAGGGAGACCTACACTTATCTGTGGCGGACCGGGATGCGGGAAGACGCTTTTTTCAATTTCATTCCTTATAAACGGGGCTACACGTTTCAAAGAGCCGGGAGTGTTTATTACTTTCGAGGAAAAAGCTGAAGAGCTTACAATGAATGTAGCCTCCCTTGGCTTTGACCTGGATAAATTGCAGAAAGAAAAAAAACTAAGGCTTGATTATATACGCATTGAAAGAAGTGAGATAGAAGAAACAGGCGAGTATGATCTTGAGGGTTTATTTATAAGACTGGAACATGCGATTGATAGCATTGGAGCAAAAAGAGTTGTGCTTGACACGATAGAAAATCTATTTGCAGGATTAACAAACCAGGGAATTCTTCGGGCAGAGCTTCGTCGACTTTTTCTTTGGCTAAAAGACAAAGGTGTTACTGCTATTGTTACCGGCGAACAAGGTGATGGTAAACTTACACGCCATGGCCTGGAAGAATATGTTTCTGATTGTGTCATCTTATTAGATCATCGTGTGATAAACCAGATCTCAACACGCAGATTACGTATTGTAAAATACCGGGGTTCGGCACACGCCACTAATGAATTTCCTTTTTTAATTGATGAAGACGGCATTTCAGTTTTACCCGTAACTTCTTTAAAACTTAACAGGGCAGTTTCATCAGAAAGAATAAGCACTGGTATGCCGACTCTTGATGAAATGTTTAGCGGAAGAGGTTTTTATCGCGGCAGCAGTATTCTTGTGTCAGGTATGGCAGGTACTGGAAAGACAAGTATAGCTGCTTACTTTGTCAATGAAGCCTGTAAGCGAAATGAAAAAGCAATATATTTTGCATTTGAGGAATCGCCACCCCAAATCATTCGCAACATGAGATCGATCGGGCTAAATCTTGAGCCGTATGTAAAAAAAGGATTGTTACAATTTCATTCAGCCCGCCCTGCTTTGCATGGCCTTGAAATGCATCTTTCGACTATTTATAAAATTGTAAGAGAATTCAAACCAACTACAGTAGTACTTGATCCGATCACAAATCTTGTTTCTGTGGGGTTGGTCAATGAAGTGAACTCAATGTTGCTGCGCCTGATCGATTTTTTACAGGGAGAAGGCATTACTGTTATGCTGACAGCCTTAATGAAAGTGATGGATGAACGAATGGATGAAGGAGTTTCTTCTTTGGTAGATACATGGATCAATTTAAAAGATATAGAATCAAATGGCGAACGTAACAGGGTTTTATCTATAATGAAAGCCCGGGGAATGAAACACTCCAACCAGGTAAGAGAATTTATAATTTCAAATCGCGGTTTGACCCTTGTCGAAGTTTACCTTGGGCCAAAAGGAATTCTTCTTGGTTCAGAAAGAAAGGAACAAGAATTGCAGAAGCTAAAGGGCCAGGAATTGAAAGATCAGGAAGACAGGAAGGAGATGGCTCGCAGAAGACAGGAAAACGGAGTTATCAGGCAACCAAAACAAAAGATCTGAAAATAAACCATGGCAAAAAAGCAAAATACATGGGAGCTGCGACTTTATGTTGCAGGCAAAACACCCAAGTCAGTAACTGCTTTAAAAAATCTTCAGAAATATTGCGAGACCCATTTAAAGGGGCAATATAAAATTGAAGTAGTGGACCTCTTGGTACATCCACAATTGGCGGAAGGCGACCAGATATTTGCCATTCCAACACTGGTGAGAAAAGTACCTGTACCCATTCGAAAAATAATTGGTGACCTTTCAAATGAAGAAAAAGTACTTGTAGGCTTAAATATCCGCCCGGTGAAACAATTAATGCAATGAAGCAAAACTCAGTAAATGGAAATGGTAAGAGCAAAAGCAATGATGATCCTTATGTTTTCCGTTTGTATGTGACAGGGGCTTCTCCCAATTCTCTTCGGGCTATTGCAAACACAAGAGAATTATGCGAAGAACATTTTAATGATAATTACGAATTGGAAATAATTGATGTGCATCAGCAACCATCTGTTGCGAAACAAGAGAACATTATTGCATTGCCTTTGCTTATAAAAAAGCATCCCTTGCCCGAGAAGCGATTGATCGGAGATATGTCTGATATGGAGAGGGTACTTAAAAGTATTGGAGTATCAAATGGCGGTTTATAAATGAAAGAAACAAAAACTTACGAAGAACTTTTGGAGGAATTGGAAGATCTAAGTTTCCAACTTAAAGAAGCCAATGAAACGATCCATGCTATTCGTACAGGGCAGATAGATGCATTGGTGGTGGAAACGGAAGATGGCCCTCAATTATATACATTAAAAAGCGCTGATCATACTTATCGGGTGTTCATTGAAAAAATGAAAGAAGGGGCAGTTACGCTTAACAACAAGGGAATTATTTTATATTGTAACTCGCAGTTTGCAGATATGATAAATATGCCATTGGCAAGGGTTATTGGCTTGCCAATTATGGATTTTATTCCCGATCAGAGCAAGAGCAGGTTTAAAAATATAATAGAACAAGGATGGGAGACTGATAGCAAAGGAGAAATATTTTTAAAGAACAAGAATGAAATGCCGGTACCTTTTTTACTATCTGTTACATCCCTGGAGCTGGATGAAGGAATAGCGTTAAGCATTATTCTTACTGATCTTACTATTCAAAAGGAAAACGAAAAGCAATTGCAATTAAAAAATCAGCAATTGGAAGAAGCAAAGTTAGCAGCTTACAAAATGAACGAAGAGCTGGAGAATATTGTTGAGGAAAGAACAAAAGACCTGCTGGTAAGCCGTGAATATTTCAAATTTTTAGCTGATAATATACCTGTGATAATATGGACTTCTGATATTGAGGGAAAACTTGATTATGTTAACTGCCGATGGGTTGAATACACAGGTTTTGATGTTGAGGAATCAAAAACAAAACGAGATGAGTTGATACATAAAGATGACCTGGAAAGAAATATTACAGAGTGGCAAACAGCCTTAAAGGAAAAGAGAAAATATGAAGGCGAATTCCGGCTTAAAAGAACAACTGACGGAGCTTATCGATGGCATTATTCACAAGCTATACCATTTAAAGATAAACATGGAAATATAACTGCATGGATTGGAACAAATATCGATGTAGATGATCAGAAAAAAGAGCTGGAGAAAAAAGATGAGTTTATCGGCGTAGCTAGTCATGAGTTAAAAACTCCGTTAACAAGCCTGAAAGGATATATTCAATTAATGGAATTCCAGGATAACTTATCTGAAGCGGCTAAGATATATGTTACAAAAGCAACTTCTTCCATAAACAAACTCCAACATTTGATAGATGAACTACTGGATGCAAGTAAGATAAAAGCCGGTAAATTTAAATTTCAAAAACATGAATTTAATCTAACGGAACTTGTATCTCTAATTGTTGAGAATTGTACCTATATGTACCCGGCATATAAAATAAAAAAGGAATTGCAGGAAGATATCATGGTCTATGGAAATGATGAACGGATAGAACAGGTGTTAATGAATTTAATAAACAATGCAGTTAAATATTCTCCCCATATAAAGGAGATCGTCATTCGTGCTGAAAAAAATAAAGAGTCAGCGGTCGTATCGGTGATAGATTTTGGGATAGGTATGGTCAATTCTGACCAGGAACTGGTTTTTGAAAGATTTTACAGGGCAAACGATCATGAATCAACTATGCCGGGTCTTGGCATGGGACTTTATATTTCATCAGAGATCATAAAAGAACACAATGGAGAAATAAATGTAAAAAGTAAATTGAATGAAGGTTCTGTGTTCTCTTTTTCATTGCCACTTGCAACTAAAGTTGAGTCAACTTCGATGTAGAAACTGAAAAATCTCACATATGTAAAAGACTGTCTGCAATATTTTTATGTTACTTTCGTTATTTTAGATTGAAATATTTCTGGTTTAATTTTTGGAATTCAAATACTCTATGAAACAGGAAGCCGTACCGCCTTCACAAACAAGGTCAAAGACAATAGTTCAGAAAATTCTGTTTGCTGCAATTGCAATCCTTTTTTTGGTTTTGATCTTTTCCTATTATCCTTTTCTCAAAAAATCATCGGTAAGTACAGCTATTGTTCCAAACAAAACGGATACTAGCGAAGCCGAAATAGCGCCTAAGCGATTCGAGCCGACATTATCTTATAAAGAGAAAATGGGTCATATCATTAATGGTGATTCTTCCGGCAAATGGAAAATGAAAGAATCTGAACCATTGCCTGGCGCCATTCTTCCTTATAAAAGAATTATTGCTTTTTATGGTAACCTGTATTCAAAGAATATGGGCATCTTAGGCGAACTACCTAAGCAAGAAGTGTTGGATAAACTGCAGAAGGAAGCAAAGGCCTGGGAAGAAGCTGATACTTTTATGCAAGTGCAACCGGCACTTCACTATATCGCTGTAACTGCGCAGATGCTCCCCGGAAAAGGAAATAAATACAGGCTTCGTATGCCTTTTTCTCAAATTGATTCAGTGTTGAAAATGGCGGAGAAGATCAATGCCATTGTTTTTCTTGATATACAAGTTGCATTAAGCACATTAGAAGAAGAAGTTCCGCAGCTTGAAAAATATCTTAAGTTACCGAATGTACATCTCGGGATCGATCCGGAATTTTCTATGAAAGGTGGACAAAAACCCGGTTCAGTGGTTGGCAGCTTTGATGCCGCTGATGTTAATTATGTGAGTGCATACTTACAAAAACTCGTAAAAGATAATAACCTGCCCCCAAAAGTTTTGGTGGTGCATCGTTTTACACAGGGCATGGTGAAAAATTACAAAAGCATTAAAACAATGCCCGAGGTGCAGGTTGTAATGCATATGGATGGATGGGGGTTCCCGGCGAAGAAGATCAATACTTACAAACAGTTTATTTATAAAGAGCCTGTTGAATTTACAGGATTCAAACTTTTTTATAAAAATGATACAAAGGGCAATGGCCGATTACTTACTCACAAGGAAATTTTGAATTTGAAACCACAGCCTGTTTATATACAGTATCAATAAATTTTCCTGAGAAATATTTATTAAGCGATCTGCATTGTTACTATCGACATCGTTGTGTCACTCCCTTGTACTTTCTGTTCGCTATTCAGCAATGTGGGAATGTCTTTTTTAGTTTGCTTCGGCTTGCCGTTGACAATCCAAAAATTCTACTTTTCTATCGGCAAGCCTCGCAATGACGAATCCTATGGGTTTTAAAGTTTTTCTTATTCTTTTGGAGTCTCGTCATTGCGAGGCCGTTTTTTTAAATTGCATCAATTTAGACAATGCAGGCCGAAGCAATCTAATATTTAATTGAATTTACTAAAGACGAAGTTTTACTTTGCCCAATCCGGCACAGGTGTGTTAGTATTGAATAGCTCATCAATGTAATAAGGCCTTTTATACCGGAAATCACAAGTGCTACCGATATTGTATACACACGGAGAGTACAAAGCGATGTCATCAGGATACATAATTGTTTTGGCGTCTCCTTTTGGCATCAGGCTCGAATCATGCTCTCTTCCAAGTATACAATGTCCCAATTCGTGAAAAATAAGGCACTCAAGTTGGGCAGTGTTCTGCCAGCATTTATGTGTATTAAATAAAATGATCCTTTGTATATCATTTTGCTTAGAAGTTACATTTGAAGTAGCGCAGTATTGTAATGACAAAGTAGAGTCATATTTTATTATCAGGTTATCGATGCTGATACTTTCACCTCTTGTCTTAGCTTCTGCGATGAATTGTTTTACATAAGGTTCAAATTCTGTCGGAACATTGTATACAAAATTTAAATTTTCATTCTTCTTACACCCGAGAGAGAGAATTATACAAGCTATCAGTATTTTCCGCAGCATATACTAAATTACAAAAGAATCAAATGGGTAACTTAAAGAATATTTTTGATCCATCCTCCATCAACTGCCAGGGAAACACCTGTGATATAACCAGCTCTTTCGCTTGCTAAAAATGTAACGGCTGCTGCAAATTCTTCTGGTGTTCCGAAACGCCCCAATGGTATTTCATTTTTTGCATTGGCAAATGATGAATTCTTCTCAACTAATTTTTTTAATCTATCTGTTTCTGTATAACCGGGCATTACATTGTTGACAGTAATATTATGAATACCCATTTCATTAGAAAGTGTTTTCATTAAGCCGGCAACGGAAGCTCTTACCGAATTTGATAGCACAAGGTTATTAACCGGTTGTTTTACCGCCTGCGATGTAATAGCAATGATCCGTCCCCAGCGTTGTTGTTTCATGCCGGGTAAAAATCCTTTGATCAATCCAATAACACTTAGAAGCAGGCTTTGATATGTTTTATCCCAATCCTCTTGTTTAAAATCTTCAAACTTTCCGGAAGGAGGACCACCGGTATTGGTAATTAAAATATCTACACGACCATAAACTTGTAACGAATCTTTAATGATCTGTTCCCTTTCATCATGGTTCGATAGATCTCCGGCAAGAGCCAGCACCTCACTGCCACTTATTTTTTCAATCTCGAGTTTTGTGTTTTCAAGATTTTCTTTATTACGGCCATTTATAATAAGTTTAGCTCCTTCTTTTGCAAGTTCAATTGCAACAGCTTTTCCAAGTCCCTGGCTTGAGGCAGCAACGAAGGCCGTTTTATTTTTTAATCCGAGTTCCATATTTCTATTTTCTTAAATAATCATCAGTTTTATCTAACCAATCCTGGCGGGGCGGTGCCCATGTATCTATTTCTTCCACATCACCGATCATCAGTGCTTCATGCGGAAGGTTTGATGGAATGACAACAACATCGCCCGGATAAAGATCCATTGTTTGTTCTTTATTTTCTCCAAACCAAAAACGCATTTTTCCTGACACAAGCTGGGTCACCTGTTCATGTACATGATGATGAAGTGGCACCACAAAGCCATCTTTAAATTTCATTTTGGCGATCATCAACTTTTCACCGGAAATAATTTTTCGGGCCATGGAGGGATTCACATCTTCTGTTGGAACAGTTTCCCAATTTAATTTGTTTACCATGAGCAATAATGAATGATTTAATATTTAAATAATGATCGGTCGCATAAATATACTCACTTTGGTTATCGTTACCGAACTTCATATTTTCACAAGCAATCTAACTTAAGATCAATGATGAAAAACTCTTTCACCCCGGTAGCATGGGCACATCATACTAATATTTATGAGGTCAATATTCGCCAGTATAGTCATGAAGGAACGTTAAATGCATTTGCTGAACATTTACCCCGGCTGAAAGATATGGGAGTGGAGACGCTTTGGTTCATGCCATTGCAGCCTATTGGTAAATTACACCGTAAAGGAATACTTGGAAGTTATTATTCTATTAGCGATTATATTTCTTTAAATCCTGAATATGGCGTGCTGGAAGATTTTAAATCATTAGTTGAAGAGGCGCATCGCTATAATATGAAAGTGATCATTGATTGGGTGGCAAATCACACATCGTGGGATCATGTATGGACACAAACTCATCCGGATTTTTTTTCAAAAAATGAATATGGCGGTTTTCGTCCACCCTATCCTGATTGGGAAGATGTTATTCATTTAAATTATGAGAGTAAGGAATTATGGCTTGCAATGGTGAATGCCATGAAGTTTTGGGTAAAGAGTTTTGATATCGATGGTTTCCGTTGTGATATGGCACACCTGGTGCCGCTGGATTTTTGGGAGTATGCCAGAACGGAACTTGATAATGAAAAGAAATTATTTTGGTTGGCAGAAACAGAAGAAGCTAATTATCATGAAGCGTTTGATGCAAGTTATACCTGGGAATTTCTTCACGCAATGGAATCTTATTGGAAAAGAGAAACCAATATTCATGGTCTTGATACAGTTTTGCGACGCTATGAAAATGCTTTTCCTAAAAATGCGATAAGGATGCTCTTTACATCCAATCATGATGAGAACTCACACAGCGGGAGTGAATATGAAAGAATGGGACATGCAGCAAAAGCTTTTGCTGTTCTTTGCGCTACATGGAATGGAATTCCTTTGATCTATAGTGGGCAGGAGTTACCTAATTCACAACGACTGAGATTTTTTGAAAAAGATGAGATACAATGGACGGGGAATTTTGGGCTGCATAATTTTTATAAAACATTACTGGAGCTTCATCGTGATCACCCGGCATTGCGTGCTGCTGATGAAAATGTAAGGACATACAGGATCTTAACCTCTGAGGATGAAAAAATATTTTCATACCTGCGTAAAACCGGAGAGAAAGAAGTTCTTGTTATTTTAAATCTATCTGCAATAGACGACCTGCATTTTGAAATATCGGGAGAGAACGTTTCAGGTATTTACAGAAATGTTTTTACAGGTGATGTTTTTGATCTTACTGACAATAGGAGCCTGGCAATGAAAGCATGGGACTATTTAGTTTTTGAAAAATAAAAAACCGTCCCAGTTACGAGACGGTTTATGATTCTATTGTTTATTGTTTTAGTCAGTCAAGTCAAGTGGATAAGTATAGCTTCCTCTGAATCCCGGATAAAATCCTTCAAGTTTTACCGTGCCAACTGCACTGCTAAGAATTTTGCTCAATTCATCTATTGATTTAATTGCTCTGCCATTCACACTTGTGATCACAAAACCTTCATCCATTTTTGTCTCACTTAATTTGCCGCCTTCTCTGATCTTCTTTACAACTACACCACCCGTTACATCGTATTCATCAGCTTTCTTTGAATCCAGATTAGCAAGTTCTGCGCCGATAATATCGCCTGCGGTATTAGCTACTTCTACAGCACTTACTTTAGCTTTCAATGTAACAGTAGTGTTGTATTCTTTACCGCTACGCAGATAAGACATCTGTACTTTATCGTTCGGTCTGAAACTGGCTATTTGTGCACTCATTTCAATTCCGCTTGAAACAGGAGTGTTATTTACTTTAGTAATGATATCGCCTTTCTTTATACCAGCTGCATAAGCGCCACCGTCTGTAGGAACTGCTGATACATAAACACCTTCATTTTCTTTAACGCCAAGCTCCTTCATTTGATCTTCACTAAGGTTGCTGGCATATTGAATACCGAGATAACCTCTTTGTACATCGCCAAACTCCACTATATCATTAACGATCTTCTTTGCTATGTTTACAGGTATAGCGAAAGAGTAACCGGCATAAGTACCATTCGGTGCTAAGATCGCCGAGTTAATACCAACCAGTTTACCATCTGTGGTCACCAATGCGCCACCACTGTTTCCCTGGTTTACTGCAGCATCTGTTTGTATAAATGATTCTACAGGGGAAACGTTGGTACCCCTTGTTTGTCTTTCATTAATTCCAATACTTCTTCCTTTCGCACTAACGATACCGGCTGTAACAGTTGTTTCCAATGTAAGTGGATATCCGATCGCAAGCACCCATTGTCCAAGTTTTACCTCATCAGAATTGCCATAAACCATATAAGGTAATCCAGCTCCATCAATTTTTAAGACTGCAATGTCGCTGCTTGGATCTTTACCGATCAGTCTTGCTTTGTAAGTTTTCTTATTATGGAGTGTTACCATTATTTCACCGGCCACACCACCATTTTGATCACTAATAACGTGATTGTTGGTAACAATATAACCGTCATCGCTGATCAATACTCCGCTACCGGAAGCTCTTTGTTCCGGGATCATCTGAGGACCGAAATTAAAAAACTGATCAAACAAATCATCAATTCCACCGCGGCTACGGTTATTACTACGGGGAAGTTCGTTACTAACTTTTTGAGCTGCTATTTTTGTTTTAATATGAACAACAGCCTGGACAGAAGTACTAGCGGCTTGAGTAAAGTCTATGTTGGTAGGAGAATTCGCTATATTGCCATCGAAGAAACCTGCATAATTGGCAGGCACCTTTGTCTCTGATTGAATTGCTACAAAGTCTTTATGCGCAAATTTTGAATAACCCCATACACTAGCAAGAGCAGATCCACTGCTGATTGCCACAATTAAAAGCACATTTTTAAATTTCATGGTGTTAATTATTTTTTTCTTTTTACTGTTTCAAATTACATGCCTATACAAAATAACGAAGTAGTTTCCTGAAAAAATGACCTTTCGGTCAGTTTAACAATTAATTTACCAGAGCCTTCGTACTTCTGAAGATTAAAATTAATAACATTTCCTGATTGATACTAATAGAAAATTTTCACAGTTTGGTAAGAAAGTTTATTGTGTCAATACCGTCAGCATAATCGCTTAAGGAAGGTAATTGCGCCTGCCCAAATGGGATATGGCCATGACCAACGGTACATTGAAGGTCTTCCATGGTTCTCAGCCTTTCTTCTAGTGGGTTTTTATCTGTGTAAAACTCATAATTCAGTTGGCTGATGGGAGAGAAGATGGGTGGATTCTCCAATAGAATTAATGACTCATTTGCCATATAAAATTTGCCATTCAGAATATGCAGCGCTAAATTATAATCGTAATTGTTTTTGTATTTGTTGTGATCTTTGAAATGATCGTACTTTTTAAATGCAGTAAGCAAGGGAATAAAATCATAATCTTTTGGAACAAATATTTTGGTCACATTGCGACAACCCATTCCAAAGTACAGATGAACATCATCAGCTAGCTCTTCAAGTTCTTTTGCTGTTTCGTTACCATCTAAGATCGCTACCGATGTCCTGTTTCGCCGAATGATGTGCGGATATTTTTTAAAATAATATTCAAAATATCTTGCTGAATTGTTGCTGCCAGTTGCAATATAAGCATCACAATCCTTCAACATTTCCTGGAAAACTATCATTTCATTCGATCCTTTGTTCTCTGAGGCGGTACTTGCGGACCATTCAATAAGTTTCTGTGCAAGATGTTTGATCAGCACCTCATCTTTTGAGGAGGCCTTAATGATCGCTTTATGCCCGGATATAAAAACACACAAGAAGTCATGAAAGCCAACCATCGGAATATTACCGGCCATTACAATACCGATCTTTTTTGGAGCAACTGTCTCAATTTTATAGGAGGATGTCCAGCTTTCCAGCTTTTGTTTATCCAAAAAATGGGTTGCTATACTTCCAGTTGCTATATCAATAAATTCCTGCGTAAACCACGGATTTATCAAACTTGCCCTGTGTTTTGCTTCCAACCATTCAGGTGAATAGGATAAAATATATTGGCCAAGTCGGGTAGCCAGCTCAATTCGCATTTGTAAATTCATTCCAGCAATCTATATTTGTCGGGCAAAAGTAATTCTCAACCCGTTAATAAAATTTTTATGGCTATTAAGATTACAGAAGAATGTATCAACTGCGGCGCCTGCGAACCAGAATGTCCGAATAATGCGATTTATGAAGGCGGCGTGGAGTGGGCCCTGTCCGATGGGACCACAGTAAAAGGTACATACACATTAATGGACGGCAGTACAATGGATGCAGACCAGAAGAATGCACCTATTGCTACTGACATTTATTATATAGTGCCTAATAAATGCACAGAATGCCAGGGTTTTCATGAAGAGCCACAGTGTGCATCTGTTTGTCCTGTTGATTGCTGTGTACCAGATGAAATGTATAAAGAAACAGTTGACGAGTTATTGGTCAAAAAAGAGAAGCTACATATTTAAAAGAAGTGCTGATGATGTGGAAAAGATTTCAGCATAATTGATGCGATGAGCTTTTTAATAGATTAACTTTAGTACAAATAAAAAGCAGCAAGTGAGCTGCGAAATCAGGCGGGTGATATGTTCCGCTGTAAAAAGGTGAAGGGAGAACGTTCCTTCACCTTTATTATTTTAATGACGGTCGCTTAAAACCATGTTATAATCTTCTTTTTTCTGCTGTTTAGTTTTTATTACAACATTTTTTCTTCAATATTTGTACCTGTAAATCACCTGAAACCACACATGAAAAAGAACATAGCCCTCGTAACCGGAGGTTTTTCCGGTGAAGCGGCGATATCCTATAAATCAGCCACTACTATTGATAGTCACCTTGACAGGGAAAAGTTCAATGTTTATAAGATCGATATCAATCCCAATGGCTGGTTTTATGAGTCAGCTGATGGGAAAAAAACTGAGGTTAATAAAAACGATTTCTCAATACAAACAGGGAATGGTGCAATAAAGTTTGATGCAGTTTTCATTGGTATGCACGGCACTCCCGGCGAGGATGGAAAATTGCAGGGCTATTTTGATACATTGAACATCCCCTATACAAGTTGTGATGCGGCCTCTTCTGCTATCACATTCAATAAAAGATATACCGTGGCTGTGGCTGCAATGGCAGGTATTCATGTGTCACGATCATTTCATTTATTCAAGCATACTGCTGTTCCATTACAGCAAATAATTGATGGATTATCTTTCCCGGTATTTGTAAAACCTAACAATGGTGGCAGTAGTATTGGCATGAGCAAAGTGTACGAATCCAAAGAATTAGACGGGGCAATTCAAAAAGCATTTAAGGAAGATGACCAGGTATTAGTAGAGCAAATGATCAAAGGAAGAGAGTTTACTATTGGCGTATTTAAAACAAAAGGGAACATTATAACGCTGCCAATGACCGAAGTAAAGAGTAAAAAAGATTTTTTTGATTATGAGGCAAAATACCAGGGAGCTTCAACCGAAGTAACGCCGGCAGAATTGGACGAAACTTCAGCGGATAAAATAAGGGATGCGGCTAAAAAGATCTACGCAGTATTCAATTGCAGGGGCGTTGTAAGAATAGATTTTATTTTAGAAGAAAACAGTAAGTATCCCTACATGCTTGAGATCAATACAATACCCGGGCAAAGTGATGCAAGCATAGTGCCGCAGCAGGTAAAAGCAATGGGGTGGAGCTTAAAAGAATTTTATACAAAATTGGTGGAAGAATGTTTTGATCACTGATTCTGGAATGAGGAATGCAGAAATTACCGATTTCAAGATTTCTAATTTTAAATAGATCCAATGTTTCAATTTATCACGAAAAAACCGCTTTGGCTAAACCTGTTGGCAGGATTGATCCTGATGGTCGTATTATTATTTATACTTTCTATCTTTCTGGGACCACTTACTCGTCACGGAAAAAACAAAACTGTTCCGAACGTAGTGGGCAAATCTTTTGAAGAAGCTCAGAAGATCCTTAATAATAGTGGCTTTGATTTAGAAGTACAGGACTCTATTTATTCAGATACCGTCGCAAAGGGGAGTGTTTTAAGACAAGTCCCCGACGGAGATGCCACCGTAAAGATCAGTCGTACTGTTTACGTAACCATTAACCGCCGGGTACCACCGATGGTTGAAATGCCAAACCTCAAAGACTTTAGTTTGCGTAATGCCGAACTACAATTAAGAAATATGGGATTGAGAGTTGGCGATACTTTGTATGTTCATGACTTTGCAAAAAACACGGTGCAGGAACAGAGATATAAAGGAGAGTCAATTACACCGGGTACAAAAATTCAACAAGGAAGTGCTATTGATCTTGTTTTAAGCGACGGTCTCGGGGAAACAGAATTTACGGTGCCTAATTTAAAAGGCATGGTCTTTAGTGAGGCAAAAGGTTTTTTGGAATCAAATGGCTTAAGTTTTCTTTCAGTAATGCCCGACCCTGATGTTACAGATACTTCAAACGCATATATCTATTGGCAAGATCCGCCACGAATAGGTGAGGATGGAAAACATATAAAAATTCGTTCCGGACAAACTATGAATGTAAGGCTAAGCATAGTCCGACCTGTGATAGATACAACACTTCAAAAAATTCCTGAATAATAAACCTTTTTTTATGGATAACATAACTGTGGAAGAACTGAAAAAACGCCTTGATGCTGGTGAAAAATTAAACATCATTGATGTAAGAGAGCCACATGAAAATGCCGATTTTAATATTGGTGGCGTTCTGATCCCGTTGGGGCAGATCCAATCCATGCAGATAGATGAAATAGAAGATCTGAAGGATAAGGAGGTTATACTTTATTGTCGTAGTGGAAACCGCAGTGGGCAGGCCTGTATGTTTTTGGATGCTATGGGATTTAAAAACACAAGAAATCTTGTGGGCGGAATGCTTGCCTGGCAGGAGAAGGTCGGCGTTTGATAAGTATGAGTTTAGAGAAAATGCTGCAGCAGTGGTAATTGATTTGAAATTTATTTCTTAGAATTTATAAACCTAAAACATATTAGAAATGAAAAAACATTTTTTGCTCGCCTTATTAATTTTTCCTGCTGTTCAATTTTTAAGTGCACAAATGGATGCCGGGGACGTATATGTTTTAATAACAAATGGTGAAGTAAATTTGGGCAAAAAAAATAATATAGCTGATGATTGGAAGATTCAGGATGGGTTAGATTATCTCGGTAACAATGCAAGAGCAAGAGAAGGATATAATAAAACATATACTTACGATAACATTGGTGTTGTATTATTCGAAAGCCTGGTAGAAAAAGTTCCATCAGGAAAAATATCGGAGGTACAGGTTCATTTTTCAATGCCTGAGGCAAATAATGTAGTGCCAAAAAATGGTTTTACCGGGAAACTTGCTATCGAGAATCTAAGGATAACATCAACTACTTCGATTGCTACCATAAAAGAAAAATTGAAAGGTTATAAAGATACCGAAAGCTATATGGAACATAGTTACCGTCTCACAAAAGACGGGCTCTATATTTATTTTATGTATGACAAGACCGACACACAATTGTTGAAAGTTAGTGTTGGCCAAGACAAAAGAGAAAAGGAATAACTCTGGCTCTTTCACTTCTTAAGAAATCATTTATAAAAAAAGCCGGGATACCGGTTTTTTTGTTATCGCCTAACATTTAAAAACAATAAAGGTCAGAGTCAATAACTCTGACCTTAAAACTTATAACCCACAACTTACAACTCAGAACTTCATATTCACTCCAACCATAAAATTTCTTCCTGCCATTGGGAAATAATAGTTTTCTGTAGTCAGGCTACCTCCATAATAATAACTGAATGTATATCCATTCGGTTCATACTTTTTATCGAAAACATTATTGGCCTGCAAAATGATGTTTAATTCTTTCAAGCATTTTTTACTGATGGTATAAATGAATCTTGCATCCTGGGTATAATATGCATTCAGTTTGCGGCTTTCATTTTGAGTATTATCTAAATATTGTGTGCCCACATATTTACTTATTAAACTGAACTCGGCATTTTTTAAGGGAATAAAATTTACAGTGGCTCCTCCAACCATATTCGGAGAAAAGGCAATATCTGTTTTTGAATACTGGTTGGTTTGTTGTCCTCCGTTATCGTAATCATCAATGTATTCAGTAAAATCGATCACTTTATTTTTACTAAGTGAAAAGTTTCCGGCAGCATTTAACCATGAAGTGATTTTTACAGAAGCGACTAACTCAAGACCAGCACGATAGCTTTTAGGAATATTTGTCCTTGTGTAAGCACCAACGTCATTTATTTTACCTGTTAATACCAATTGATCTTCATAATGCATATAATAACCTGTAAGGCCAATATTGTATTTGTCATTTCTTTTTTCAATTCCTAATTCAAGATCATTTAATTTTTCGGGTTTAGGTTGTTGATCTGTTCCTGCTTCAAAATCTTCACGATTAGGTTCTTTTTGTCCGCGGCTGTAAGAGAGATAGCCTGACCATTCATTTTTTTGAAAACTTAATCCTGCTTTTGGATTAAAAAAATTATAAGTGTTATTAATAATGATAGCCGGGTTATCGCGAAAGCCATAAAGATCATACTTTACTCCCCGATATTGCAGATCATAAAAAATCGACATCAATGAACTGATCTTAGTCTGTTGTTTAAAATAAAAAGTCAGATCATTTTTATTTGCATCAAGATCATACCATCTGCCAGGCAATGCTAAACCTTTTTCAGCCCAGACAACATCACCATAGTGATTGCCTTCATACCGGTTCCATCCGCCGCCAAAAGTGAATTGTGAATTATCAGTTTTGTATTGCAGGGAAAAAATACTTCCATAAAAATCATTGTCAAGCCAAAGTTGTCTTACAATATCTGAGTTGGTGATCGTATCTAGTCCATTAATAGGTTCGGGTAAACCATAATCAGCATAAGCCTGATCAGCTTTATATTGTTCGTAATAACCTTTGCCTTTTATATAAAACAAACCCGCTGAAAATTTTAAACGATTTGTCAGTACCTGGTTATAGAAAAGCTGATAGTGATCCTGTTTATAATTATCTGTTTCATTATCGTATGGCTCGCCCGGTCTTTCCATACCGGCATAGTTGATAGTACGATTTGTTTTCAGATCAGCTTCAGTTACTCCATACCATGCCTGGTAAGTTTTTTCTTTACCTGAAAACATATTGAAACGAAGTGAATTCTTTTTACCAATATATGCAGTGGAAAAATAAAAGGATCGCAGGTCACTGCTTGCCCTGTCAATATATCCATCACTGCTGATCTTTGATAAACGAAGGTCCATCGTGAAATGATCACCCATTAATCCACTTCCCACTTTGATCGTATTCTTCCATGTATTGAAAGAGCCATAGCTGTTATTAAATTCTGCGTAAGGTTTCAGATTCACTTCATTGGTGCTGATATTTATGCTTGCTCCAAAAGCGCCGCCCCCATTTGATGAAGTGCCAACTCCACGTTGTACTTGTATGCTTCCAACTGATGAAGAAAAATCAGGAAGATCGACAAAGAATGTTTGCTGGCTTTCGGCATCATTAAAAGGAACTCCATTTAAGGTCACATTGATCCTCGACGCATCAGAGCCACGGATCCGAATACCTGTATAGCCAACACCATTACCGGCATCGGAATTCACAACAACTGATGGTGTTTGATTTAAAATAAATGGCAGGTCCTGACCAAGGTTTACTTTCTCAATTTGCTTTTTGGTCAAATTGGTTTTTGTGAATGGTGAGTTTTCTCCTGCCCGTGTAGCTTTAACCTCTACGGGTTCGAGTAAAAGAAAGCTGTCTCTTTTTGTACTGTCTTTAGTTTGGCCAAATACCGCGTTGCCGACAATAGCAGCGATAATTAAAATGGCAATCCTCTTCATTTTTTAAGTTTAAAAGTTTAAAAATGAGAGGGAATGCTGTTAACAGGAATGAAAGATGTTAAATCACCTTCCCTGCGCAGGCATTACCCTGATCAGGTTCTACGGGTTTTATCTCAGCTCCGGCAACTTTGCCGGGCACCCCGGGGAAACGCTGAAGTTCTGCCACAAAACTAAGGATAAATTTTTTTCATACTCGTGTAACCTTTCTACGCTTCCCTTCGTATAACATACAAATCATTGTTTATGAAGAAAACCTTATTATTCTTATCATTATTTGTGGGATTGATAACCACTTCCTTCGCTCAAAGAACTATAAATGACAATAATGCCGAAAAAAGGGTAGTTGGCAGTTTCCACGGAATTGAAGTATCTACTGGTATCGAACTTACCTTGACCCAAGGAGATGCCGAAGAAGTAGCGGTCAGCGCATCAGAGATCGAGTTCCGAGATAAAATTGTAACCGAAGTGAGAAACGGCATTTTGCGGATACATTATGAAACAAAAACCGGGGCTATCAATAAGAAAAACGAAAGCAAACGTCTTAGAGCTTATGTATCTTATAAATCACTTGACCTGCTTCATGTAACTACCGGCGCTGAAGCGAATATCGATGGCGTATTAGAGGCAACTACATTTGAATTAAAAGCAAATACCGGCGGCATTGTAAAAGCAGAAATAAATATTGGCACTTTAACCGTTGATCAAAATACTGGCTCAAAGATCACTCTCGCCGGAAAAGTAGATGTGTTGGATGCACAAGGAGATACAGGCAGTAAGTTCAACGGAGAAGATCTAACTACAAATACCTGCATGATCAAAATGAGTACCGGCGCAGGCATTTATATTTCAGTAGAAAAAGAATTAAATGTAAAAGCGGATACCGGTGGGTATATAAAATATAAAGGCAATGCCGGTATTCGTGAAATAAAAACCAACACAGGTGGATATGTTTCTAAAATTTAAAATGTATAGCCATGAAAAAATTATTATTTAGTTTATTAGTAACGGGATTGATCACAACTGCTTCCGCACAGAAAACGATCAATGATGCAAATGCTGAAAAAAGAAATGTATCAGGTTTTCATGCCATCGAAGTAGGAGGTGGTATTGATCTCTATCTAAGCCAGGGCGAAGAAGCAGTTGCTGTTAGTGCTTCGAAAAATGAATATAGGGCTAAGATCAAAACTGAGGTAAAGGACGGTGTATTAAAAATATGGTATGAGTGGAACAGCAACCTGAGATTTGACTGGAGTAATCATAAATTAAAAGCTTATGTTTCTTTTAAAGATATTGACAGGCTCGAAGGATCTGGCGGCTCTGATATTTCAGTTGATGGTTCAATTAAAGTTGCAAAACTTGCAATGGAAGTATCCGGCGGATCAGATTTTGATGGTAAAGTTGAAACAGGTGAATTAAACATACAGGCAAGTGGCGGCAGCGATGTTCGTATCTCAGGCAAAGCTGATAGACTTACAATTGATGCAAGCGGCGGCAGTGATTTTAAAGGCTATGACCTTGCTTCAGATATTTGCAATGTAGAAGCAAGCGGCGGCAGCGATGTTCAGGTAACTGTAAATAAAGAGCTTTCTGCAAATGCAAGTGGCGGCAGTGATGTGTATTATAAAGGAACCGGCCTTATCAGAGATCTGAAAACAAGCGGAAGCAGCATAAAAAAAGTAAGCAAATAATTTTTATAAAAAATAAAGAGCATGAAAAAGATACAAGTGATGTTGATGGTAATGTTAGTGAGTACAGTATTGTTTGCACAAACAATCAATGATGCTAATGCAGAACCAAGAAATCTAAGTGGTTTTCATGTCATCAAAATTTCTAACGCTTTTACTGTTTACATTTCCCAGGGAAATGACGATGCAGTAGCGATCAGCGCTTCAAAAGCCGAATACCGGGAAAAGATCATTACAAAAGTGGAGAACGGTGTTTTGATCATTCGTTTTGATGATGATAAAAAATTCTGGAAAGGATGGAATGGTGATAAACAAAAATTGAAAGCATACGTATCTATAAAAAAAATAGACAGGTTAGATGTTAGTGGCGCCTGTGATGTATTTTTTGAAGAAGGTCTTTCAGCTGAAGATCTTACTGTCAGATTATCCGGTGCCAGCGATCTGAAAGGTAAGATCGACGCAAAGAAATTGAGTTTTGATATCAGTGGAGCATCTGATGCAACGATCTCAGGCAATGCAGCCGAATTAAGTGTAGAAGTGAGCGGCGCCAGCGATTTTAAAGGATTTGATATGACCACTAATTATTGTACTGCTGAAGCCTCAGGTGCATCTTCAGTTAATATTACCGTGAATAAAGAATTAAATGCAAAAGCAAGTGGTGCAAGCAGTGTAAGATTTAAAGGTGAGGGGTTGATCCGAGATATTAAAACAAGTGGTTCAAGTAATGTCACTCGTAAGTCGTAAACATAAAGGGTAAAAAAAAGAAAAGCGTTCTGATTTCAGGACGCTTTTCTTTTGGATAGTAAGGCTTCAACCCGTACCTTTGCGTTCCAAATCGCGAAGTAGAGCAGCGGTAGCTCGTCGGGCTCATAACCCGAAGGTCGGGAGTTCGATCCTCCCCTTCGCAACAAAGGGGACAGCAATTGTCCCCGTTTTTTATTCATTGCAGGTGCAAACCTCGGCAATAGAATTTGATTACCTCCTCAACTTCTTCGCTAACGGCTTGGGCTTGCTTATATAAGCTATTTAATGAAAGTCGGTTTTGTAAATATTTTTGGTAAACCTAATGCTGGCAAAAGCACTTTGCTCAATGCATTGATGGATGAAAAGCTTGCTATCGTCTCATCAAAAGTGCAAACAACAAGGCATCGGATCAAAGGAATTTTAACTGAAAAGGATTATCAAATCGTTTTTTCGGATACTCCGGGCATCATCGAACCCAAATACAGGCTACATGAAAAAATGATGGATGCGGTAAAAAATTCTTTAGAAGATGCAGATGTAGCTTTGTTGATCGTAGATGTAAATGAAGATCTGAAAGAATGTGATGCAATATTTACCGCTTTAAAACTTAAGGTACCAGCTATTGTTGTTGTAAATAAAATTGACAGGGCAAGCCAGGAAAAGATAAAAACAACAGTAGATTTTTTTTCAAATAACCCTTATTATAAAAAGGTTGTAACCATTTCTGCATCAAGCGGCATTAATAAAAAGAAATTTTTAAAAGAGATACTTGAGTTTTTGCCCGAGGGTGAACCATTTTTTAGTGGCGATGAAATATCTGACCTTCAAACAAAATTCTTTGTAGCTGAATTAATACGTGAAAAGGTATTTGAATTATTTGGAGATGAAATTCCCTACCAGGCTACGGTCGTTGTAAATGAGTTCAAAGAAAAAACTACATTAACAAAAATTACAGCAGATATCATTGTGCAACGGGAATCGCAAAAAGCGATCATGTTAGGAGAAGGAGGAAAGATGATAAAACGGCTTGGAACGGAATCAAGGAAATCGATCGAAGAGTTTATTCAACAGAAAGTTTTTTTAGAGCTTTTTATAAAAGTGAGAGATAAGTGGCGGGATAATGATACCTGGTTAAAAGAATATGGATATCATTAATTGTAAACAAATTTTTAATAGAGTTTAAAAGTCCCTTTAGGGATTTAGGGTTTATGGGATTTACATTAGCAATAACAGGAAGACCCAATGTGGGCAAGAGCACTTTTTTTAACCGCTTACTTGAACAGCGTAAGGCGATCGTTGATGATATAAGTGGTGTGACCCGTGACCGTCAGTATGGTATTACTGATTGGAACGGAAAAAGTTTTAATGTCATTGATACAGGTGGATTTGTTCCGCATAGTGATGATGTATTTGAGAGAGAAATAAGAAAACAAGTGAATATTGCGATTGAAGAAGCAAATGCGATTGTATTTATGACTGATGCAGCAATTGGCATTACTCATCTTGATGATGCAATGGCTGGCATGCTTCGCAAAAGTTCAAAACCGGTTTTTCTTGTGGTAAATAAGGTGGATAACAACGAAAGAATGTTAGCTGCTTCAGAATTTTATAGTCTTGGATTTGATAAAATATTTTTCATTTCATCAATTAGTGGAAGTGGTACCGGTGAGTTGTTGGATGCAATTACTGAATTGATCCCGGCAGAGGATGCTGATGCGATGGAACTGGCAGATTCATTACCAAAGTTTGCGATCATTGGTCAGCCAAATGTCGGTAAATCTTCTTTATTAAATTCTTTGGTAGGACAGGAGCGAACCATTGTCAGTGATATTGCAGGCACAACAAGAGATACGATCCACACACATTACAAACTTTTTCAAAAAGATTTTATACTTATTGATACGGCAGGGATCAGGAGAAAAGCAAAAGTGCATGAGGATCTTGAATTCTATTCTGTTATTCGTGCCATTAAAGCAATGGATGAAGCGGATGTGTGTCTTATCCTGATCGATGCAGAAAAAGGCGTATCTGCGCAGGATATTAGCATATTCAGTCTTGCAGCGAAAAAAGGGAAAGGTGTTGTTGTTTTAGTAAACAAATGGGACCTGGCAGAAAAAGAAACCAATACATCAAGGGACTATGAAATAATGCTGAAACAAAAATTGGCACCTTTTACTGATGTGCCGATCCTGTTTATTTCTGCAAAAGAAAAGACCAGGATATTTAAAGCAATAGAGATCGGTTTGGAAGTGGCTGAAAACAGGAAGGCAAAGATCTCAACTTCACAGTTGAATGAAGTTGTCTTAAAAGCGATCGAATTATACCATCCACCGGTTGTAAGAGGACACCCCGTAAAGATCAAATATGTTACCCAATTACCCACTGCTGTTCCTTCGTTTGCACTCTTTTGCAATTTCCCGGATGATGTAAAGCAACCGTATAAAAACTATATCGAGAACAAGCTTCGGGAAAACTTTAATCTCAAGGGTGTTCCTATCCGGCTATTCTTTAGAAAAAAATAAGGCCGACCTATCTCAGTTAAAATTTATTGGCGTTAGTAAATCTACTTGTCTGTAATTTTTCATTCTTCTTTATTTCATTATCTGCAACCCGGAGATTAATTTAACGGTTTCTTATCCGAACAGCTTACTCTGTCCCCACTATCCAGATCAGCCTTTTTAGTCCACCCAATCCTCATAAAAATCATCCCTGTTGTATTCTTTTTTGTAGAAAAAATTATTGCTGAAAATATTTCAGTAAACGTTTAAATTTTTTTTATGAGAATAATCATTACCCTACTTCTTCTTGCTTCATTTACTATGCAAGCACAGGAAAAATCTAAAGACAAATCAAAATGGAGGATTGATAAGAATAAGATCATTACTGGCAGTTTGATCTTTGTGGCTGGCGGGGCAAAAGGTTTCAACGAAACGCTGCAATTCAATTATAAAATATTTGAAAAAACATTTCCTGGCGCTAATAAACAATGGTTTGATCCAAAAGTAAGCTGGAGAAATAAATATGAAGGCGGTAATCCTGATAATGGGGCTAAATCTTTTTTATCTACATCAGTATTTGTCATGTTCACAGATCAGTATCACATGAATAATTTTATACAAAAAACTGCGATCATGTCGGCGCTGGTAATAAAAATAGGAGAACCCAAAAAGCCTTTCAAGCATTATGTGTACGACCTGCTTTGGTATACCATGTGCTACCAGGCCGGATTTGCGGCAGCATATTATCCTTTTACAAGTCGGAATTATAAATGATCAGAGTTTTAATTTTTTAAGAAGCTCTTTTGCTCTTTCACGATAACTTTTCATTTCAGCGATCTTCTTTTTTATAAAACTATTATCATCCAGTTTGCCGATAACTGTTTCCATCTGTTTGCGATTATCATAAACCATTTTACGAAATGGGTTATGATAATCCTTTGCTCTTGAATCAAAGATCCCTTTTACCATCCACTCACGGGTGGCGACAGCTTGTTTAATTAATTCTTTAAAAACTTTTTTATCAAAGTCAGCAGGCTTTAATTGAAGTATTTCAAGCAATGAAGCAAAGGAGTGCTGTAGTTTTTGCTCGGGATAAATTTGGGAATTTGTCATGTAAAAGGAGTGTACTTCATCCCAGCTTTTTATTTTCCCTGAGTAAATATCTTTTTTAAAAGAATTGAAGGCGGGTTGTGGAAATAATTGACCGCCGATATTTAACCAATTGCTTCTTTTTGCTTTTAAAGGTAATGTCGAATAAAACTTTTCCCAATCAGCTATCTTGTTGTTCCATGCGAAATGCAGTAATTGATTAACGCCATAATAAATCACAAGCTCTTTAACGATCACATATGCCTGCTGTACTTTAGTAAGTTGCACTTTGCGGCCTGCATTTTCAAATTCAACTGCCAGGATCTCGAGCTCATCAATGACCGGATCTTTTGTTTCTAATAGTTTTTCACCAAGTGTAATTATTTGTTCTTCGCTCAATTTTTTATTTTGCTTTTTTGCAAAAGCTTCACCTGTAAATTTTTTTAGCAATTGAATGGAATTAAAAATTTCATTGATGCTGTCAGGCGCCAGAAAATCATATTCTATATACTGAGTTTTATCACCCCGCTGATCTCTTGCCTCATACTTTTCTTCGTTTCTCGCTAATGCATACATATTATACATGAACCAGTACGCCGGCATTATAACTAGTTTATCGTTGGCTACATCATTACTTACCAATGAAAATGGAATAGGAATGTTTATTTCAGCAGGATAATCCCCTTTTGCAATAATGGTAAACGAAGCAAATTTTGAATTATGTTTTAAGCTAACACAAAGCCCTGGCCAGAAACCACGGCCTGCAATTATTTCTCCATCAGCTCCACGACTATTATGATTAGAGCCAATCGTGGCTCCTGCTGCCATATTGCTTTGTCCTAAAACCAAAGCAGCGCATAGAAATGAATTATTATGATGTTGCTCATGCGCCGGGAAAATAAGTGAGTTCAATACTTCGCAACAGGAAATCGTAGAATTATATCCGAGATAAGAGTTGATAAGCCTTGCTCCATATTTTAATTGGGAATGATCGGAAAGAATGAAACGGACTGCCTTTACTCCATAAAAGATCCGGCAACCAAAACCAATGATACCATTTACTAATTCAACTCCTTCACCAATTTGAGTTTTGCCCTCTGGCCCGGAATTGATCGTAAGATTTTTTAATTTGTTTGCTCCCTTAATATATGCTTCGCTTCCCACCCATGTGTCTTTAATGATCCTGCAATTTTTTATTACAGTTCCATCGCCGATCTTTCCATAATAGCCTCTTTTCTTATCAAATTGTTTTTCGGTAAACTGTTTGAACTTTTTCATCAGGGTTTCATCATCACGATAACGGCTCCATAACCAAGCATCACCGGGCAACATACCATTAAAGGGTAAAATGCCACGTCCTGCATTTTCATTGCATATCTCTAGCCAGATGCGAACACTTTCTTTTTCTCCTTCTCTTATAATTCCGTTGCCAAATTTCGAATGATCAGAGGCTGCAAGTTCGTTTACATTTACAATGATCACTTCATTTCCTGCAATGTAATGACTCATGTAATTAACGTTGTTGATAGCGACGTTGTCTCCAAAATCACAACTTACAATAGTGCTGTTGTAAAGTCCAACCAGCAAACGTATATCATGGTATTCCAAAAAAACATTTTCAAGTTTGCCGATCCTGTTCAGTCCAAAAAAATTGCAATTCTTAATAAGACCTGAGTTAAACGGATCAGCAACTAATAGCTTACTCCAATCGTCAGCTGTATTATTGTTTTGTTGTAGCGTTTTGATCTCCGCTTTTGTTAATTGACGATAAGCAATTCCACTTCTGTTCTGGATATTGCGGAGATAATATTCATCTTTTCCTTTTGGAATAAATTCTTTTGCAACAAAATTGTATCCGAGAGAGCTGATTGGTTTCTTCTTTATGTCGGACATGTTTGATTTCTGATTTTATTCAACAGTCACTGATTTCGCTAAATTTCTCGGCTTATCTACATCAAGTCCTTTCATTACCCCAATATAATAAGCAAGTAATTGCAAAGGAATAACACTTAACATCGGTGCAACGATCTCGTCAGCAGCAGGCACAGACATGATGGATTCTGAGAGAGAAGCAGAATAGTCATCTCCTGCAGTGATGACAGAGATCACTCTTCCTTTTCTCGCTTTTATCTCCTGCATATTGCTCACTACCTTTTCATGATAAGCATCTTTCGTGGCTACAAATACAACAGGCAGCTGATCATCTACTAATGCAATTGGGCCGTGTTTCATTTCAGCAGCGGGATAACCTTCTGCGTGGATGTAAGAGATCTCTTTTAGTTTTAGAGCACCTTCAAGTGCCACAGGAAAATTATAACCACGACCGAGATAAAGAAAATCTCTTGCGTCTTTATATTTTTCTGCAAGCTGTTTAACTTTTTCTGCCGAGGTCAATACTTCCGCAATTTTATCCGGTATATCATGAAGTTCCTGTAATAAATGCATATATCTTTCTCCATCAATACTTCCTTTTTGTTTTGCAATTTTCAATGCCACCATTGTCAATACGGCAAGTTGTGCAGTAAAAGCTTTTGTACTTGCTACACCAATTTCAGGTCCTGCATGCGTATAGGCACCCGCATGTGATGTTCGTGCAATGGATGAACCAACAACATTTACTACACCAAAAATAAATGCACCCTGCTGTTTTGCTTTGTCAATGGCAACAAGTGTATCAGCCGTTTCACCACTTTGCGAAATAGCTAGTATAACATCACCGGGATGAATAACAGGATTACGATAACGGAATTCGGATGCATATTCAACTTCAACCGGCGTTCGGCAGAGTTCTTCAAAAATATATTCTGCTACAAGTCCTGCATGCCAACTGGTGCCACAAGCAATGATGATGATACGGTTTGCATTAACAAGTTTGTCAATATTGTTTTCCACGCCGGCCATTGTGATCGTTCCTTTTTCTGCATCCAATCTTCCGCGAAGGCAATCAAAAACCGTTTCTGCCTGTTCATTTATTTCTTTCAGCATGAAATGGTCATAACCACCTTTTTCAATTGCTGCCAATTCTATGTCCAGCTTTTGTACAAAGGGTGTCAGCTTTTCATTACCAAGGTTTTTTAAAATGAGTTCGCCTGGTTTTACTATTGCCAGCTCGTAGTCGTTTACGTAAACAACTTCTTTTGTGTATTCAAGCATTGGAGATGCATCAGAGCCAAGAAAATGTTCGCCCTTACCAATACCGATCACTAATGGACTTCCTTTTCTTGCAGCAATGATCGTCTCAGGATCATCTTCATCAATTAATAAAATAACATAAGCACCAGTTACACGTTTCAATGCTACACGTATCGCTTCTTCAAGGTCACATTTGTTATTCTTTCTTATTTCTTCAATAAAATTCAATAGCACTTCCGTATCAGTGTCACTTTTAAATGTGTATCCTTTATTGATCAGTTCCTGTTTTAGTTGTGCATAGTTTTCAATGATACCATTATGGATCATTGCCAGTTTGCCACTTGCCGAAGTATGAGGATGGGCATTCCGGTCACTTGGTTCACCATGTGTAGCCCAGCGGGTATGACCGATGCCAATATGTGCATGAAGATTTTTGCCAACCAATGTTTCTGCTAACTCCGCTACTCTTCCTTTTTTCTTATACACAGTCAGTCCTCCATTCAGTAAAGCAACACCAGTGCTGTCGTAGCCACGGTATTCAAGTCGTTGAAGTCCTTTTATAATTATGGGATATGCCTCTCTGGGGCCGGTGTAACCAACTATTCCACACATAAGATTGGGTTAGATTTTATCATTTATTGGATAAGTGCAAACGATTGAACGGTTGCAAAACGAAATTGCACAAAAATGGCCAGATGGCAAAAAGCATGCAAGGAATCGGAAAGAATGAATTATCTCGTGAATAACGGAATATTTCTTACAGTAATAATCCTTTTAGAAAAAGAAAAGCAGTAAAGAAATAAATAACAAGACCGGTTACGTCGACAAGTGTTGCTACAAATGGTGCAGATGAAACAGCAGGGTCTGCGCCAAGACGTTTTAAAAAGATCGGTAACATGGAGCCGCTTAATGTTCCCCAAAGAACCACGCCAATTAATGAAATGCCAACTACAAAACCAATTTCTATATAATGAACACCATAAACATCGGGAAATATTTGCGACCATAACACGACACGGAGGAAACCAATTATACCTAAGGCAGTGCCAAGTAGTAAACCTGAAAGTATTTCTCTTCTTAAAACACGCCACCAGTCGGTTAATTTAATTTCACCTACGGCCATTGCCTGTATGATCAATGTTGACGCCTGTGAACCGCTATTACCACCACTGGAAATAATTAAAGGAACAAATAACGCCAGTACCACGGCTTTTGCTATTTCATCCTGGAAATATCCCATTGCTGTTGCCGTAAGCATTTCACCGAGAAAAAGAACGATCAGCCATACAATTCTTTTTTGAAAAAGTTTGAATAACGGAATTTCAAGATAAGGTTGCTCCAATGCTTCAGTACCTCCCATTTTTTGCATATCCTCACTGAACTCTTCTTCCGCTACCCACAACATATCATCTATAGTTACTATTCCAAGAAGTTTATTACTCTGGCTGACTACCGGTATTGCCACACGATTTTCTTTTTTAAAGACCTCACTGGCTTTTTCCTGGTCATCGTATGCATTCAAAGATGTTACCCTGTTATCCATCAGGTCGGCAACTTTTTTATTAGGCTGACTTAAAATAAAATCCCTGATGCGGATATCATCCAGCAATTCACCTTTCTCATTTATCACATAAATGACGTTGATGGTTTCGCTGTCTTTACCATGTTTTCTAATAGTGGCAAATACTTCCTCAACTGTATTTTGCGGATATACATAAACATAATCTGGCGTCATCAACCTTCCGATACTGTCTTCAGGATAACCTAATAACGAAAGTGTGGTCTTTCTTTCTTCTGGGTCAAGCAACTTTATTAATTCTCGTACGGCATTACTAGGCAGCTCTTCCAAAAAATCGGTACGGTCATCAGGCGAAAGTACGTTCAATAGTTCCGCTGTTTTAAATGGTGGTAATTCGCGGATTATATGTTTCTGAGCAGAAAGATCAAGTATTTTAAACACACTTGCTGCACGGTGAATGCTCATGTGGCTGATAATATAACCTTCCTGTTCCGGGAACTCATTGATAAGGTCAGCTACATCACTTATATTCTGGTGATCCAAAAACTGTCGGGCAGCAGTTTCATTGCCGCTTTCAAGCAGGTAATTAAAATGTTGTTTGATATTTCCGCCTAAGTAATCTGACATAAAAATCCGGGTGGCAAAATTAAGTTGTGAATCTGAAAACAGGATTTATATTTTTGTTTTCAAATGGTATTCGAAGGCTTATATATTGAGAAAAGTAACGGAAAGGGAAGAGGAGTGTTTACAAAACAAAACATTCCTGCCAATACCATCATTGAGATCTCGCCGGTTGTTGTTATGTCAGCAGAAGAAAGAATATTACTCGATCAAACACTTCTTCATGATTATATTTTTGAATGGGGAAAAGAAGGCAACCAATGTTGCATGGCGCTTGGCTATGTGCCTGTATATAATCATTCCTACAAATCGAACTGCGAATACGAAATGGATTTTGAAAATAAGATCATAAAGATCAAAACTATCCGGCTGATAAAAGAAGGCGAAGAGCTTTTTATAAATTATAATGGCGATTGGAATAATGCAAAAAAAATATGGTTTGATGTAAAATAAAAAAGCCTCTCGTCTAAGCAAGAGGCTCTTTATCTATGGAGAGTTTTGGTTTATTTCTTTGTAAGAATTAATTGGCCTCTAATTTCTCCATTTCCATATGTTTTCGAATGTATGTTTATATAATATCTGTTGGCAAGCAGATCTGTTTCAGTAATTTTTACTCCATCAACTAACAGAGATCCAGAATAGCTGCCTGCCTTTCTCTTTGGAAAATTGGCAAATGTTTGCACCACAGGAGCCAGAACTCCTGTCTCACCTAATCCATGTACGTGAGCAGCAACTGCACTGTCTACAAGGCCACTGAAAACTATACTATATGAAAGTGTTTTTGTAAGCCTGTTGTAATTTGCATCAATAGTGCCGGTGGCGGGGGTCGTTACTGGTGGCGTTTCCTGTGATCCAGTCATTGTAATGGTGCCATAATAGATATTCTGTCTTTCAATTTCTTCAGTATCATCCGAACAAGAAATTAATATGAAAAGTGGAAGGCTTAATAAAAGGGCAGTTAGTTTTGGAAATCTCATACTTTGATATTTGCGATAAAAATAAGAAGTTTTTCCTTTTGACAAGCAAGCTTTTGTTTTTTGGGAAAAGATGCCTTTTGGTGTGGATAAACCAAAACTTTATCCCCTATGGAAACTGTAAATTCATATTTGCTTAACAATAAACCAAAATGAAACCACTAACTGTTTCCAGGCACCGGGTTCAATCCATTGATGTTCTGCGGGGATTGGTCATGGTGATCATGGCATTGGATCATGTAAGAGATTTTTTTTACAAGGCAGATCTGGGCAAAGCAGCCGATGCGGCTCTCGATCCAACTAATATGCAAACCACTTATCCTGCTTTATTTTTTACCCGTTGGATCACGCATTTCTGTGCACCGATCTTTGTTTTTTTAGCCGGCACCTCTGTTTATTTAATGTGCCAGCGAAAATCAAAAAAAGAAGTAAGCCTTTTTTTAATTAAGCGTGGATTTTGGTTGGTGTTTGTTGAACTGATCATTATCACTTTTGGATGGACATTCAATCCTTTTTTTAATGTTTTTATCCTCCAGGTAATATGGGCAATAGGAGCAAGCATGATGTTATTAGGTCTTCTTGTGTTATTACCTTACCGAGTAATTTTTGTTATAGGATTATTGATAGTTGCGGGACACAATATTTTGGATAATCCATCGATAAGTTCCGGCTTGAAAGGAACTTTACTTTCTGATCTGCTATATTTCTCCAATTTTTCTGTTCATGCATTAGATCAAAATCATTTCTTCATTATTGTTTATTCATTTCTGCCATGGACGGGAGTGATGCTGCTGGGCTATTGTTTTGGCAAACTATACCAATCAAATGTTGATGCTGCATGGAGAAGAAAAATGTTATTGAGTATCGGAGGAGGAATAGTCCTGTTATTCATAGTTCTTAGGTATACGAATCTTTATGGTGACCCGTTGCCATGGACATCACAGCCAAGAGGAACTGTATACACTTTTCTATCTTTTTTGAATCTTAATAAATATCCGCCTTCGTTGCTTTTTCTTTGCATGACTATCGGCCCTGGTATTTTATTCTTAGCATTTATTGAAAAAGTGCAAAATGGTTTTACAAAGATCATAAATGTATATGGACGTGTGCCCATGTTATATTATATTCTGCATTTTTATCTCATACACATAATTTGTGTGATAGTTTTTTATGCCCAGGGTTTTGGTGCAAAAGATATCGTACCCACAGGAGGCTTGCCTTTTTATTTTAAACCAAACGGATTAGGCTTTGGATTGTTAGGCGTATATGCCATCTGGCTTTTAGTAGTCGTACTGTTATATCCAATATGTAAAAAGTATGACCGGTATAAAACAGCACATGCAAAGGAGAAGTGGTGGGTAAGCTATATTTAAAAGACCACAGTCGATAGACGACTGACCACAGCAAGTTTCACTATTGACTATCGTCAGCGGTCTGTTGTCCGTCGTCATTTTAATTTACTTTTTATTTCCTGCAATTTCAACAGAGCTTCGACGGGTGTGAGACGATTAATATCGATATCAGTCAATAGTTTTCTTATTTCATCAAAAGTTTCACTGTGCGTATCAAATATCGATAACTGCATTTGCGGTAATGAAAGATTCTTGATCTTAGTTTCCAACTTCTGACTCCCGACTTCTGACTTCTGACTTCCCTCATCCACATGTTTTGATTCCAATTGCTTTAGGATATCATTTGCTCTTTCAATTAGTGATGGAGGCATGCCAGCCATTTTCGCTACATGAATTCCGAAGCTATGCGTACTACCGCCTCTTGCCAGTTTTCTTAGAAAAATAATTTTATTGCCAACTTCTTTATTGGTGATATGATAATTCTTGATCCCGGAAAATTTTTCCTCCAGCTCATTTAGTTCATGATAATGCGTAGCAAAAAGAGTTTTTGGTTTTTGCGGACAATTATGCAAATGCTCAGCAATGCTCCATGCTATAGAAATACCATCATAGGTAGAAGTGCCGCGGCCAATTTCATCAAGCAGTATCAGGCTTTGGTTGGTTACATTATTAATGATGCTTGCCGTCTCATTCATCTCTACCATAAAAGTTGATTCACCACCACTCAAATTATCTGATGCCCCAACACGGGTAAAAATTTTATCAGTTAAAGAGATCAATGCTTCATCTGCTGGCACAAAACTTCCAATATGAGCCATTAATGTTATCAAAGCTGTTTGACGAAGTAATGCAGACTTACCACTCATATTAGGCCCCGTAAGGATGATGATCTGCTGTTCTGTTTTATTCAGCTCAAGATCATTGGTGATATATGTTTCGCCGATTGGTAAATTCCTTTCAATTACCGGGTGACGGCCATTTTTAATGATCAGTTCATCACCAACATGAAGTGTTGGCTTTTTATAATGGAATTGAATGGTATTATGAGCAAAGCAAGTAATACAATCAAGAACAGCAATAATATTTCCATTTGTTTGAACAGGAGCAAGGTAGTCCATAAGTTCATTCAGCAATGCTTCATACACTTCCAATTCGATCTTTAAAATTTTTTCTTCAGCACCGGTAATTTTTTCTTCGTATTCTTTTAATTCAGGAGTAATGTAACGTTCAGCATTTGTCAGCGTTTGCTTGCGGATCCATTCAGGCGGCACTTTGTTTTTATGTAAATGAGTTACCTCAAGATAATAACCAAAAACATTTGTAAAGCCGATCTTTAATGATGATATACCAGTGGCTTCTGCTTCTTTTTGTTGTAATTGGGTCAAATAAGATTTGCCATTATACGCTATCAGCCTTAATTCATCCAGTTCATTATTCACTCCACTGTTGATCATCCCGCCTTTGATCGCAAGTGCAGGAGGGTTGTCAACGATCTCTTTAAATATTTTATCAGCGATATAAGCACAAGGATTCAACGCATCCCCCAATCTTTTTAAATAATCATTGTTGACGGTTGAGCAAATTGTTTTTATTTCGGCCACCTGTCTTAACCCGCGAGCCATTTGTAGTAATTCTCTTGGATTAATTTTCTTTAAAGGAATTTTTGAAACCAATCTTTCAATATCACCACATAGTTTTATTGCATGAGTGATCTTATTCCTCAGATCAGGATTTAGAATAAAAAATTCTACCAGTTCGAGCCGTTCATTTATTTTCTGAATATCTTTTAAGGGAAATATTATCCAACGCTTCAATAATCTTGCTCCCATGGGAGAAACAGTATTATCCAGAACATCGAGCAATGTGTGACCAACTTCCGAGTTTCGAAATACTAATTCCAGATTCCTTATAGTAAAGCGATCCATCCATAAAAAATCATCACGATTGATACGCTGCATGTTTGTTATATGCTGCAGGTTGGGATGCTCGGTGTCTTTCAGGTAATGCATTACCGCACCGGCTGCAATAATTCCTTTTCTCAGATCTTCTACGCCAAAACCCTTCAATGAAATGGTTTGAAAATGTTTCAGCAAAGTTTCTTCCGCATACGCATCGGAAAATATCCATTCATCAAGTGTGTAGGAATAAATTTTTGCTCCAAAAAATTCTTTGAACTTTTTTTGATGATGTCTTTGAAAAACAACTTCGGCAGGTTTAAAACCCTGTAATAATTTATCAGCATATTCACGGTCGCCTTCAGCAATAAAAAACTCACCAGTGCTGATGTCAAGAAAGGCAAGACCGTATTGATCATTTTCTGCAAAATGAATTCCTGCGAGAAAATTATTTGAATGATGTTCAAGAAGTTTATCATTTACGGTAGTGCCCGGCGTCACCATTTCAGTCACGCCTCTTTTAACGATCCCTTTTGCAAGCTTTGGATCTTCCAATTGATCACAAATAGCAACACGATAACCAGCTTTTACCAGTTTATGTAAATAGGTATCAAGGGCATGATGAGGAAAACCCGCAAGGTCAGAAGAAGCGGCATTCCCATTATTTCGTTTTGTAAGAGTAATACCCAATACCTGTGAAGCAACAACAGCATCCTGGCCAAAGGTTTCGTAAAAATCTCCTACCCGGAAAAGCAATATTGCATCAGGATATTTCTGCTTAATAGCCTTATGCTGCATCATTAAGGGAGTGTCTTCTGTCTTCGTCTTGGCCATATCTTGTCCCGATTTGGGGAGACGACAAATATAGGCAAGGGCTGCGGTTTGCTTTTCGATGAATTATTTATGTGAATAAATACGTGTTTCCCATGACTATAAGTTTATTGAATTAAATTTACAGGCAATACTGCTTTATGAAACGATCGTTTGCCATCCTGTTCTTTTTATTTCTGCAAAATTTCTTGTTTGCACAAACACTTACTTCTTCCAATCTTCCAATAATTATTATTAATACAAATGGCCAGGCCATACTGGATGATCCAAAGATCACTGCGGACATGGGAATAATATTTAATGGAGAGAATGTTCGCAATAATGTGACCGATCCATACAATCATTATAACGGAAAAATTGGCATCGAGATAAGAGGACAATCATCGCAGATGTTTCCAATGAAATCGTATGGCATTGAATTGCGTGATGCATTGGGCGGATCTTTTGAGAAGTCACTATTTGGAATGCCCAAGGAAGCCGATTGGGTTTTGTATGCGCCATATACCGATAAGACATTGATGCGGAATTTTCTTGCTTACATTATGTCTAACGAATTAGGAAGATGGGCAGCTCATTGTCGTTTTGTTGAAGTGGTTGTTAATGGCGATTACAAAGGCATTTACGTTTTAATGGAAAGAATAAAACGTGGCAGCGGGAGAGTGAATATTGCGAAAATTTCAAACACTGATGTTGCAGGTGATGCAGTAACCGGGGGTTATATTTTTAGTTTGGATAAAGAACCCAATGGTTGGTTTTCTTTTTATACAACGCCTGGTTCCACTAACAATAGTAAAAGACAATTCTCTTATGTTTATCCAAAACCTGAGAATATTGTACAGGCACAAAAAGATTATTTAAAAAAATATGTTGACAGTTTTGAGAATGCATTATCAGCGCCAACTTTCCAGGATAAAAAGATCGGCGTAAGAAATTTTGCTGATCTCTCATCTTTCATTGATTATTTTATTGTGAATGAAGTGAGCCGCAATGTGGATGGTTATCGCCTCAGCACTTATTTATATAAGGACCGTGATAGTAAGAACAGGAAAATATTTGCAGGACCGGCATGGGATTATGACCTGGCTTTTCGCAACGCAAACTATTGTGAGGGTAGCAACATAAATGGATGGGCTTATCAATTTAATAATGTCTGTCCCGGGGATGGGGCAGGACTTATTCCATTTTGGTGGGAGCGATTAATGCGTGATACTACATTTGTCGGCGATCTTCGATGCAAATGGAAAGCGGTGCGCCAAACAACGATCAGCAATGATCATTTAGATCATATCATTGATTCAGTTGTAACATTAACCAACGAAGCAAGACAACGACATTTTCAGCGCTGGCCGATCCTTGGGCAATATGTTTGGCCAAATCCGAATCCCATACCAACAAGTTATAGTGGTGAAATAACTGCGTTAAAAGAATGGATCACCAACCGCCTATCCTGGATCGATAATAATATACCAAATGCAGGTGCTTGTGAAGATTGGCAGGATATTGTGAATGAGAACCTGGAAGTATCAATTTATCCAAATCCAAATAACGGGATCGATGCCACGATCAAAGTAAAAATAAAGGATCCACAAACAATTTATTTAAATGTGTTTGATGGTGTTGGTCGTCTTGTGCATACACAAAGCATCAATGTGATTCCTGTTTCCAATTTAATTACAATTGAAGAAGCAAAAAAATGGCAAACAGGTATTTATTATTTTGTTTTCTTCAATAAGTATGGTGAGAAAGTAAGCAAGAAAATAATGAAGCACTAGCTGCTTCTCTTTTTCTCCTTAATCTCTTAGCTCATACCTTTGCGCCATGCGAAAATTGAGCATGGAAGAATTGGGCCGAAAATCGGTTGATGAATTCAAACAGTCTGATAAATTTCCCATTATTGTTGTATTGGAAAATATCCGCAGCGCTTATAATGTAGGTAGTGTGTTTCGTACTAGCGATGCTTTTTTGATCGAAGCAATTTATATTATTGGTTATTCTGCAAAACCCCCGCATAAAGAAATAAAGAAGACGGCATTGGGTGCCGAAGAATCTGTTTCATGGAAATATTTTAAAACCTCGGCTGAAGCGATCGAAGAATTAAAGGTCAGAAAATATAAAGTGTATGCAGTAGAGCAGGCTGAAGAAAGCTATAAGCTGCATTCGGCAAACTTCAGGCAAAATGAAAAGATCGCTGTTGTTTTAGGAAATGAAGTAACAGGAGTTGAACAAACAACCATTCATCTTTGTGATGGATGCATTGAAATTCCGCAGTTGGGTATGAAGCATTCTTTGAATATTGCAACGGCTGCAGGAATTGTATTGTGGGAATTAATAAGAAGCAAAATGCCGCCGGCAGTAAAAGGAAGAATGGAACATTAATTGTTTGAAATGAGTAAAGTAAAAAGTTATTTAAGTCTTATAAAATTTTCACATACCATTTTTGCAATGCCGTTTGCATTGATTGGATTTTTTCTCGGATTAGTATATACAGGACTAAGTTTTGAGTTTTTTCGTAGTCGATCTGGATCGGGATATAGGATAGGATATCCTGATATTGGTTGGCAACAAATTGGAATAAAGTTTTTGCTTGTTATTCTCTGCATGGTCTTTGCCCGCAGTGCCGCCATGGCTTTTAACCGTTATCTCGACAGAAGCTTTGATGCAAGAAATCCAAGAACTGAAATAAGGGAAATACCCTCAGGCATTTTAAAAGCGAATAACGTCTTGTTCTTCACAATTATTAGCTGCTTATTATTTATTGCATGTACTTTTTTCATCAATAGAATTTGTTTTTTTCTTTCACCAGTTGCATTGCTTGTTGTGTTAGGATATAGTTATACAAAAAGATTTACACCTCTTTGTCATTTGATACTTGGGTTAGGTTTAAGTCTTGCGCCGATTGGAGCTTATTTAGCTGTAACTGGTCAGTTTGATCTTTTACCAATACTTTTTTCTTTCACAGTTTTATTCTGGGTTAGCGGTTTTGATATTATTTATGCTTTACAGGATGAAGAGTTTGATAAAACAAATAAGCTTTATTCAATTCCTGCCTGGTTGGGAAAAGCAAAAGCATTAAGAGTTTCAGAGTTTCTTCATTTGCTAAGTTCTGTTTGTGTATTATTTGCCGGATGGTTTGGAAATTTTGGCTGGCTTTATTGGATAGGTTCAGTTATTTTTATCGGCATGCTTGTTTATCAACATTCAATTGTTAAGCCAAATGATCTGAAACGTGTTAATATTGCTTTTATGACCGCAAACGGAATTGCCTCAGTAGTGTTTGCGATATTTGTAATTGCTGATCTTTTTATAAATAACTAATCTACTTATTAATTGCCCAGAATACTTTCCATAGATTATGGTCTTAAACGTACCGGTCTTGCGGTTACTGATCCTTTGCAGATCATTGCTACAGGTTTGACTACTGTTGAATCAAAACAACTAATACCTTTTCTTAAAGATTATTTTGCAAGAGAAGAAGTGGAATTGATCATTATTGGCGAACCCAAAAATTGGGATGATACCGATACTCATGCAACGCCATTAGTTGAGAAGACCATTAAGCAATTAGAAAAGAATTTTCCAAAGATCCCGATCAAAAGAGTGGATGAACGCTATACTTCAAAAATGGCCAAGGATGCCATGCTTGAAATGGGGTTGAAAAAAATGCAAAGAAGAAATAAAAAGCTTGTCGATGAGATAGCTGCGACAATTATGCTCCAAGAATACATGCGCCAAATTTAGATTTACGATTTCGGATTTTAGATCTAATGGGTGACCTAATAATTGTAAATTTGCTCCCAAAATCTGAAATCTAAAATCTGCAATCCGAAATAGAAATGATCTTACCAATTGTTGCATACGGCCACCCGGTTTTACGAAAAGTAGCCCATGATATTGATAATGACTATCCGGGTCTTCCTAAACTGATCGAAGACATGTGGGAAACGCTGTATGCGAGTGCTGGCGTTGGTTTGGCAGCTCCACAGGTAAATAAGGATATCCGGCTTTTCGTGGTTGATTCTGAACAGATCTTTCGGCAAATTGAGGAAGACAAGGAAAAACATAGTTATCCCGATGCACCGGGAATAAAACAGGTCTTTATCAATGCCCATATAAAAGAATTGGATGGTCTTGAATGGAATTATAATGAAGGGTGCCTGAGCATTCCCAAAATTCGTGAGGATATCAAACGCTTATCAGTGGTGACCATTGAATACCTGGATGAAAATTTTGAGCAACATATGCGGACATTCCAGGGAATTACAGCGAGAATTATTTTGCATGAATATGATCATATTGAAGGCAAGCTTTTTATTGATCATATCACCTCGTTAAAAAGAAAATTGCTGAAAGGAAAACTGAATGATATATCAAAAGGAAAGGTAAAAGTTGATTATAAAATGATGTTTCCTGCCTAGATCTTTTCACTCAACTCTGTAGCATGAAAAGATTACTTTTTCTATCCTTCTTATTCTTTACACAAACTGTTTTTTCACAAAATGAGGATTCGCTTGATAATGCCCGGCTTTCGAAAATGATACAGCTGTCAGAAGTTGTTGTTCGAAATAATATGGATGTAAATGCATTTATTCAGCGGGTAAAAAATGATACTACATTTTATAAGGCATTCAGGAACCTGAGAGTATTAAGTTTTACTTCTATGAATGACATTCGAATGAAGAATAAGAAAGGCGAAGTAAGTGCTTCGCTGCAAAGTAAAACAAGGCAGCATGTAGCTAAAAGTTGCCGTACAATGGAAATATTGAATGAATCCACTACCGGCGACTTTTATGACAAAAACCGTGATTATAATTATTACACTGCTGAGTTATATGCCAGCCTGTTTTTTACAAAAGGCCAAATATGTGGGGAAACTAATATTGTAGCGGGAACTCAGCGGGATGTGAAGTCAAAAAAAGGGATTGAAAAAAACAAGGAGCAACTCAAGATGCTTTTTTTTGATCCAGGTAAAAAGATTCCGGGTATTCCACTGATGGGAGATAAGACAGCGATCTTTGATAAGGACCATGCGGACAGGTATGATTTTTCTTTAGACTATGTTGACTATAATGGGCAAAGCTGTTATTTGTTTACTATTAAAGCCAAAAGCGGAACTGGCGTTGTGATAGATAATATGACAACATGGTTCAGTAGTAAGTCAATGGAGATCGTTGCCCGTAATTATGATCTTAGCTATGATGCCGGTGTTTATGATTTTAATGTACATATGCAAGTACAGATGACTCAATTTGGAAACCTTACTGTTCCATCAACTCTTCGTTATATTGGTACCTGGGATGTAGCTTTTAAAAAAAGAGAAAGGGGAGTGTTTACTGCTACGCTTTCCGATTTTAGTCGACAGTAGGAAGACTACTGCCCACTGCCTGCTGTTCCAACATAGCTCCGCCACTTCTCGATCACCTCTTTCATATCCTTTGGTAATTCAGTATCAAAAAACATTTCCTTTTTGGTAGTAGGATGAATAAACCCAAGTGTCTTTGCGTGCAATGCTTGTCTTTGGCAAATAGCAAAACAATTATCAACAAACTGCCGGTATTTTGCGAATACAGTTCCTTTTACGATTTTATCACCTCCATAAGTATCATCATTAAACAAAGGATGCCCGATATATTTCATGTGCACACGTATCTGGTGAGTACGACCAGTTTCCAAAACACATTCCACCAATGTTACATAATTAAATCGCTCAAGAACTTTATAATGAGTGATCGCTTCCTTACCATGATCACCTTCAGGATAGGCTTCAAATAATTTTCTGAACCGAAGATTACGACCAACATGTGCCACAATTGTTCCTTCGTCATTTTTCAGATCACCCCATGCTAACGCTATGTATTTTCTTTGTACTGAGTGATCATAAAATTGTTTAGCAAGATTTGTCATCGCCTTGCTGTTCTTTGCCATCAACAACAAGCCGCTTGTGTTTTTATCGATCCTGTGCACAAGCCCATATCGCGGCAAAGTTGAATCAGTAATTGATGGATCCTTTTGTTGCAGATACCATGCTATTCCATTTAATAAGGTACCGGTATAATTGCCGCTTCCGGGGTGCACCACCATGCCCGCGGCTTTATTTATTATTATCACATCATCATCTTCATAAAAAATATCAAGATCGATTTTCTCAGGCAACACATCCGTCTCATCCGGGCTCATGTCACTATAGACTATTATTTCATCAAGACCTTTTATTTTATAATTCTGCTTTACAGGGTTTTTATTCACCGTCACCATACCCGCATTTATTGCCTGCTGAATTTTATTTCTCGTTGCTCCTTCGATTCGTCTCATTAAATATTTATCAATGCGCAGCGGTTCCTGTCCTTTGTCAATTTTAATAACAAACCGTTCAAACAGTTCATCACTGCCGTTCTGTTGTTCCTCCTTTACCTGGTCTTCTTCTGACATATAATTTTTATTTAACCGGCTATAGAGCCCTGATTGAGCTTTTGTTGCGACGCACAGCCTGCACTGAGCGCAGCGAAGTGTTCATCTTTCGGTTCACTACCCGGCACCTTTACTTTCTGTCGCTTTTTGATTTAGTGAAGATGCAAAAGTACATTTGCAGAATGGATAAACAGCAGGTCATATTCCGCGATCTTGGCAATATGGAGTATAAAGAAGCCTGGGATTACCAGGAGAAGCTATTGAAGGAGAGTGCAAGAAGAAAGTCGATAGTCCACAGTCAACAGTTACCTGTTATTAACCAAGGCTCAAATCAAGAATACGAACTCACAACTCACGACTCACCGCTCACGACCGAACACTATTTTCTGTTAGTAGAGCATCCACCTGTTTATACCTTGGGCAAAAGCGGCAATATTGAAAATGTATTGATGAGTGAGGAGCAACTCGAAGAAAACGGGATCCAATTTTTCAGAACCAACCGTGGCGGCGATATTACTTTTCACGGCGATCAGCAGATCGTTGGTTATCCTATTCTCGATCTTGAAAAATTTTATACAGATATTGGTAAATACTTACGCAACCTGGAAGAGGTGATCATCCAAACCATGGCTGATTATGGATTAAAAGGCGCAAGATCTTCCGGCGAAACTGGGGTTTGGCTTGATCCTGATATTCCTGGCAGGGAAAGAAAGATCTGCGCAATGGGTGTACGTACCAGCCGCTGGATCACCATGCATGGGTTTGCTTTTAATGTCAATACAGATCTGTCTTATTTCAATAATATTATTCCCTGCGGTATTCAAAATAAACAAGTAACCTCGCTTGAAAAAGAATTAGGAAGGAAAATAGATTTTGAAGAAGCAAAGGAAAGAGTGAAAAAAAATTTTGAAAAAGTATTTGAAGTGGAACTGGTGAATGGTGAAAGGTGAATGGTCAATTCGAAACCTTCTTTATTCACCATTGACAATTGACAATTCACCATCAGAAATCCTTCGGAATAAAAAAACGGTTCTTCTCTATTAATTTATCAGTTTCATATAATTCAGACTTGAACCACCCTGAATGATAGAAATTGGATTTCTCCAACATTAAAGAAGCTTCCTTGATATCCTTTAATTCAAAAAGGAAAGTATCATCATCTTCATAAAATTTGATAGAATATTTTTTGCCGCCAAAATCTAACAACGAAATTCTAACCAGTCCGTCTTTATTTGCCACTATGTGATATTGCGAAATCGTAGCATCCGGTTTGTTTTTTATTATTGCGTCGATCTTTCGGTCTGTATTATCGGGAATGACCTCTTGCCTGCTGTTCCTATATCTTCCTAAAAGAAGAAGTTCATCAGTGGTTAAGACACTATCAGGAAGATTTTGACTGATGATCTTTTCCACCACCTTCAGGTAAACACTATCTGTAATTGCTTTTAATGTTGTATCGGAAAGCAACGCTGTCCGTATGCTGTGGTTGTCGGGTCTTTTCGATTTTGAAAAAATAAAATTAGCGCCATCAACTAAAATATAAAGCCTGTAAAACATTTTATCGTTCGGTGCTTTTGCGTCAAGATATCCGTTTTGTTTATTATTTGGATCTGGAACTGTGATCAGTGATTTAAAATTGGAAAGACTATCTGTTGATCGCTGAATGCTTATTTGTTTTAGCTGTGTGAACTTATTATTCCAACTGATGACAACTCGATTATTCCCTTTATTTACCACAGAAAAAGCAGGCAAAGAATCCTGGGCATAGGTTATAGCAGAAGTACAAATCAAAAGGGACAGAATGATTTTTCTCATGGATATAGAACGTTAAAACAAAATTTTTCTTTTGGTCTACCTTGACAAAGATAGGTATGCAAACTGCAAAACTTAAAAGATTAACGAACCTTTTTGCAGCGAGGCATTTCCCTGCAAACCTCCGCTATGGATCATGAGAATTTTACTGCCAGTTGGGAAGTGATCCTTCTCTATCAGGTCGAATATTGCAAAGGCCAGTTTACCGGTGTATACAAAATCGGTGGGAATATTTGTAAGCCTGAAAAATTCATTCATAAAATCGATCAGGGTCAGATCATATTTTGCATATCCACCAAAATGATAATTCAGGAACATCTCAATATTGTTCGTTTCATTTTCTACTTTCCATCCTTTTAGAGCTACAATGCCAAGAATGTTTTGATTGGCTGAGGCCGTCGCACTGATCCCATTTAACATTGTTCCTGTACCAACGGCAAGTGCTATATGCGTATATTTCTTCCCATCTGCATATTGTAGTATTTCGCCTGCACCTTTTTCTCCTTCTTTTCCTGAGCCTCCTTCAGGAATAATATAATATCCGGGAAATTCTTTTTTGATCGATCCAAGGAATTCATTGGTGGTTTTTTGGGCATACATTTCTCTTGAAATAAATTTCATTCCCATTTCATAGTTAGCAGCTTCACGTAGAGTAGTAGAAAGATGCGGCGGCTTTTCACCACGAATTATACCAATACACTTAATTTTTTTTGAGTAACAGGCACAGGCTGTAGCCACAATATGATTTGACCAAGCTCCACCGAACGTAATAATGCCATTATAATTACCGGCATTAAAATTGTCAAGATGATATTTTAGTTTAAACCATTTATTGCCAGAAATAACAGGGTGAATTTTATCAAGACGGAGTGCATCAAGCTGAACATTTTTATTTTGTAAAAAAGAGGTTTGTATTTTATCAGTTGTTATTTTTTTAAGATCAGGAAGTTCCATGTAATAAATATAAGGTGAGAAGCTAATTTATTTAATTTCGCAGGTCTTTGGACTTTAAAATTATAAGATGAAACCAACATTAGTGATATTGGCGGCAGGAATGGCATCACGTTACGGAAGTATGAAGCAGGTGGAAGGTTTTGGCCCATCCGGTGAAACGATCATGGATTACTCTATTTATGATGCCATTCGTTCTGGTTTTGGAAAAGTAGTGTTTATTATTCGTAAAGAATTTGAAAAGAACTTTCGTGAGATCGTTGGAAAAGATATTGAAGGCAGGATAGAAGTGGAATATGTTTTCCAGGAATTGAATAAGTATGCAGAAGGTTTTGAGATACCAAAAGAAAGAACCAAACCCTGGGGAACGGCCCATGCGGTCCTTTGTGCTGATGAAAAAGTAAAAGAACCATTTGCGGTTATTAATGCAGATGATTTTTATGGAAAAGACGGTTTTGTAAAAGCATATAATTTTCTTGTGAAAGAGTGTAATGAAAAAACTTTTTCCATCATTGGCTATGAGCTATTAAAAACACTTTCAGAACATGGAACAGTGAATCGCGGTGTTTGTGAAGTTGATAATAAAGGCAATCTTGTTTCTGTTGTTGAAAGATTAAATGTTTCGCAGGTGGGTGGTAAGATCGTTTGTAACGATGAGCATTCACCTAAGGAGCTGCCATTAAATACGCATGTCTCCATGAACTTCTGGTGTTTTCATCCATCTGTTTTTGATTACACAAAAAGAATATTTAAAGAATTTCTTTCACAGAATGCTTCGAACCCCAAAGCAGAATTCTTTATACCAATAGTAGCAGATAAATATATTAAAGATGGGGAAGGAGTGATAAAAGTGATCCCGACTTCTGCTAAATGGTTTGGTGTGACTTATAAAGAAGATGCACCTATGGTAAGAGAAAGTTTACGGAAACTTGTAGATGCCGGCGAATACCCTGAAAACCTTTGGGCAAAATAAAAGCTGCCGAAGCAGCTCTTATTGGTTATTGGTTTAGATGGTTTAATTTACTTTAACCATAAAGACATAATCTTCGATTTTTTTCACTTGTTGTGTACGATCCATTCCTTTCAATGAGGAAGCTGCCGGAGCTTTTACTTTCATAGAAGTGTCAAACTTTTTCAAGTCGTTTAATACAGTGTATATGTATTTTGACTGAATTGCAAAAACAACACCTTCGGCTGAAACCTGGCGGGTGCTAAGTATGCCGACCACTTCACCGTTATGATTTAAGACTGGGCCACCACTATTTCCCGGATTAGCTGCAATAGTTATCTGGCAGCTTAAACTATCTCCATTAAGACCAGTTTTTGCACTTAAATAACCCTGGCCATACACCATCTCATCATTACGTGGATAACCAAGCGTAAAAATGGATTCAGCCAGATCACTTGATGCCTTGCTGATACCGTAAGGAACAGGTGTTAAATTTTTAAATGAATCATCTTCAATTTTTAGAATCACAAGGTCTTTTGCAAAGTCAGTATAAACAACTCTTGCGTTAAAATTGTCACCCTTCTTATTTTGTACTACAACTGTTTTTGCATTTCTAACAACGTGTGCATTAGTAACAAGATAGCCTTTAGCATCTATCATGAAACCAGTACCGCCAGTTGTATAAAAAATAGTCGGAGTAGGTGTATTTATTTTCTTTTCAACGGAGTTGATCTTTCTATCATTGTCATTCGCTTTCTTATCTACAATACCTATCTTGCGATTCAATTCTTCTAACTCACTTCCCGGGGCTTTAGGACTAAGGGACCAAACCAGTAAACTAATAGTAAGTGTTGTAATACCGGCAATTGAAGCAGCGATCGCTGCAACTCTTTTATATTTCTTCCAGAGGTAAACAACTTTTGCATTTCCTTTTAGCCTGTCTGAATTGATCAAACCTTTTTCAGCAAGATCAGTATGAACCTCATTTAATGTGGATTTGAACTTACGCAATTCACCCACTTCATTCATTTGATGAATAAATAAAGTATGTTCAACTACCAGTTGATCAACTTCCGGATTAGTTTTACGCAACTGTTCAAAATAAACCCTCTCATCCGTTTTCATTTCACCACGGATGTAGCGTTCAACAGCTTCTATTAATTGAATTTCGTCCATCACTTACCATTTTTATATTGAGCGAAAAATAATTTTTTCAATCTCATAAGGCATTTGTACTTCTGGTTCTTGGCGTTGTCTGCATTCGTATATCCAAACTGGCTGGCGATATCCTGCATATTCCTCTTTTGAATATAAAATGCCTCAATCAAACTTTTACAGGGTTCGCCTAAACTGCCGATCGCCTTTTCCATCATTGCAAACTCCTGGTCCCTTTTCTCATATTCTTCTACATCTTCTTCAACCGGCACTGTTCCAACCATGCTTTCAACCTCATTTGTATACCTGTTGTACTGTTGCAACCTTTTCAACCAGATCCGCCGGCATACCGAATAAACGTAGGTTTTTATCTGACAATTCAGCTCAAAATTTCCTGACCGGGACTTTTCTAACAACACGATCATCGCTTCCTGGAAAACATCTTTGGCTTCTTGTGCCGAACCGTTGTTATTGATAACCAGGCTTTGAACCATATTAAAATTATCCTTATAAATGGTTTCAACTGCCTTTTTATCCCCTAAAGCCAATCCTTCCAATAACTCTTTCTCTTTAATATCAGGGTTCACTCGTCTTGATTTAATACAATTATTTAGAATTAGTAACCCAAAGAAAACCAAAAAAATCTATTTCGGGGCGGGTTACCTTTTTCTTTGTCCGGTATAAATGCCGAATTCTATTGTTTAAACAAAATCTAAAACAGAAAACATGAAAAAGCTTTTTATCGTATTGGCGATCGCTACAACAGCATTTGCATCTTGCAATGATGAGAGCAAAACTGAATCAACAACTGAAACATCTTCTCCAGCTACAACTGTAACAGCTACAACAACTGAAACAGGTACATCTACTGAAACTACAGTTACAACTGATGCTCCAGCTACTACAGCTACAACAGGGCACTAAGATTTTCATATGGCAAGCAATCGTTAGAGGCCATCCCGGGAAATCGGGGTGGCTTTTTTTACTCCAAAGAGTCCATTCGGACAAACAATCGTTCTGATTTAAATATTTTTTGAAATAGCTTGCTTCTTAAATATGAATACTTATTTTTGAAACAGAATGACAATTACAAAAGCATATCGTTGGTTTTATTTTTATTATTTCTTTAGCCAGAAGCCGGGATTGCTTTTGTTGAAAGCTTATTAACTTAAAAGATCAAAATCAACATAAGAAGTCCCGGCAAACCGCCGGGATTTTTGTTTTAATTATGAATACAAGAGTTTCGATACAAGGTTATGAAGGCAGTTTTCACCAGGTGGCAGCGCAGCAGTTTTTTGGAAAAAATGTCCAGGTGTTACCATGTGCTACATTTCGGGATGTGATCAAGATCGCTTCTAACAAAAAAGAAAGTGACGGTGGCGTGATGGCAATAGAAAATTCAATTGCCGGAAGCATCCTTGCCAATTACAACCTGCTTCAAAAGTCAAATCTTAAAATAATTGGTGAGATATATCTCCATATCAAACAAAACCTGCTGGTAAACCCGGGAGTGAAGTTGGAAGATATTCGTGAAGTGCATTCTCACACTATGGCCCTGCAGCAGTGTTATGATTTTTTGGATAAATACAAATGGAAGCTGGTAGAGTCTGAGGACACTGCTCTAAGTGCAAAACAGGTTCACCAGCATAAGAGCAAGCATATTGCGGCTATTGCCAGCAAACTCGCGGCTGAATTATTTGATTTGGAAGTTCTGGCTCCGGGTATTCAGACAATGAAAAATAATTATACAAGATTTTTGATGTTGCAGCGACAGGATGTCGCTCAAACGGTTGCTGATGCAAACAAGGCTTCCGTGAATTTTAAAACAGATCATTCGAGAGGTAGTTTGGCAAGAGTGCTGACTAAAATTGCAGAAGGTGGCATTAACCTTAGCAAATTGCAAAGCTTTCCAATACCCGGAAGCGATTTTAAATATAGTTTTCATGCAGATATGGAGTTTGATACAATAGACCAATTTCAAACTGTGGTTGATCAAATGGGACCATTAACAGAAGAGTTAAAAATCTATGGAGTTTATAAGAGAGGATTGTGGAAGTAGAAAGAACCATGATTAGTAAGATTTTAAAAAGGATTATTAGGAAATATGGAAACAAGTAAACGATTGGATGGGATTGGTGAATATTATTTTTCTCAGAAGCTGAGAGAGATAGATGAATTGAATAAGCAGGGAAATAATATTATCAATCTTGGTATTGGCAGTCCCGATCAACCGCCGCACCCAGATGTGATAAAAACATTACAGGATGAAAGTGCAAAACCTAATGTTCATGCTTATCAATCTTACAAAGGTTCGCCGGTATTAAGAAAGGCAATGAGTGAATGGTATAAGAAATGGTATAATGTTGATCTGAATCCTGATACAGAAATTTTGCCATTGATCGGAAGTAAAGAAGGGATCATGCATATCTGTATGACCTATTTAAATAAAGGTGATGAAGTGCTTGTGCCTAATCCTGGTTATCCAACTTATAGAAGCGCTGTAATGCTGGCTGGTGGCAAGTGCAAAGAATATAAATTGAGAGAGAAGGATAATTATGAACCTGATTTTGATAAACTTTCAAAAAAGGGATTAAAGAAAGTGAAGCTAATGTTTGTGAACTATCCGCAAATGCCAACAGGTCAATTACCATCAAAAGAGTTGTTTGAAAAACTGGTTGCATTTGGAAAAGAAAATAAGATCCTGATCATCCATGATAATCCTTACAGTTTTATTCTGAATGAAAACCCGATGAGTTTGTTGAGTGTTGAAGGTGCAAGGGATTGTGTGATCGAATTGAATTCATTGAGTAAATCTCAGAATATGGCTGGGTGGAGAGTTGGAATGCTTTGCGGTGCAAAAGAAAGAATTGAAGAAGTATTACGGTTTAAAAGTAATATGGACAGTGGAATGTTCTTGCCAGTTCAATTGGCAGCTGCAAAAGCGTTGGGCTTGGGTAAAGAATGGTATGATGAAGTAAATAAGGTATATAGGGAAAGAAGAGAGAAAGTTTTTGAATTGCTTAAGTTATTGAATTGTAAGTTTTCAAAAGATCAGGCAGGAATGTTTGTCTGGGCAAAAATTCCTTCGAAATATAAAACTGGGTTTGAATTAAGCGATGATGTTTTGTATAATTCAAATGTATTTATAACACCGGGAGCGATATTTGGTAATTCGGGAGATAAATATGTAAGAGTTAGTTTATGTGCACCGGTTGAGAAGTTTGAAGAAGCGATTAAACGAATTAAGAATGCAGAATGATGAATTATGAATGGGAACATTCATAATTCTTAACTCATAATTCATAATTAAAAAAATGTCAGACAGAAAACGAATAGCAATTGTTGGAGTTGGCCTCATTGGAGGTTCGCTTGCATTACAATTGAATGAAAAAGGACTTGCAAGTAGATTGATTGGTGTTGACTCGAATAGAGATCATCAGAAGAAAGCTTTGGAATTGGGATTGGTAGATGAGATAATGGATCTTGATGTTGCCATTGAAAATGCGGATGTAGTTATTCTCGCAATACCGGTTGATGCATTGGTAAAATTAATGCCGCATGTGCTTGATAAGATCAATAACCAGGTATTGATCGATATGGGTTCAACAAAATCTGAGTTGATGAGTATTGCAAACAAACATGTTAAACGAGGAAGATATGTTGCCACACACCCGATGTGGGGAACTGAATACAGCGGCCCGCAGGCTGCAGTGCATGGCGCATTTGAAAATACGGCCGTGATAATTTGTAATGCCAATGAAAGTGACGAAGATGCGCTGGAGTGGACAAAGAATATGTATAAAAAGATCGGGATGCATTTATTAGAAATGGATGCGGTGGCTCATGATCTGCATGCTGCGTACGTCAGTCATATTTCTCACATCACATCATTTGCCTTGGCAAATACAGTTTTAGAAAAGGAAAAAGAAGACGATGCAATTTTTGAATTGGCATCTGCGGGTTTTGCAAGCACAGTAAGGTTGGCAAAGAGTAATCCATCTATGTGGGTACCCATATTTATGCAGAACAGGGAAAATGTGTTGGATGTTTTGAATGAACATATTTCCCAGTTAAGAAAATTTAAGAGTTGTTTGGAGAAAGAGAATTATGAGTATTTGCAGGAATTGATCGAGAATGCGAATAAGATTAGACGAATAATAAAATAGTTTAACCGCAAAGACGCTAAGTGAATATAAAGCTCGCAAAGCCTTGGCGTACTTGGCGAATACTTTGCGACTTTGCGGTTAAGAAAAAGATGAATAGACTTGATACAGTACAAGAGTGCGACGCAACAAAAGATTATCAGAATTACAATAGTTGGAAACATAAAAATTAACTTTACAAATTATATTAAATGCAAACAATCGAACAGACCATGAATGAAGCAGCACAAAAAGCATGGAGCAAGCGACCGCTGATCATCAGCGGGCCATGCAGCGCTGAAACCGAAGAACAAGTAATACAAACAGCGCAACGCCTGGCTGCAACCGGCAAAGTAGACATGCTGCGTGCAGGCATCTGGAAACCCAGAACAAAACCCGGCATGTTTGAAGGCGTCGGTGTAAAAGGTTTGCCATGGTTAGCGCAAGCAAAGAAACTGACCGGCTTGCCAATAACAGTGGAAGTAGCAACCGGCAAACAAGTACACGATGCATTGAACTTTGATGTGGATGTGTTGTGGATCGGTGCGAGGACGACGGTGAATCCTTTTAGTGTGCAGGAAGTGGCCGATGCATTGCGTGGCGTTGATGTGCCGGTGCTGATCAAGAACCCGATCAATCCTGATCTTGAATTGTGGAGCGGCGCTGTTGAACGTGTTGCCCGTGCAGGTATCAAACAGATCGGTCTTATTCATCGTGGATTTTCTTCTTATGGAAATACAGAGTATCGCAATGCGCCGATGTGGCATCTGGCGATCGAGATGAAACGTCGCAATCCCGAGATGCTGATCATTAATGATCCTTCGCATATCTGTGGTCGTCGTGATATATTGATGGATGTTGCGCAAAAAGCAATTGACCTTGACTTTGATGGGTTGATGATCGAAAGTCATATAGATCCTGATAATGCATGGAGTGATGCCAAGCAACAAGTAACGCCGGAGAAACTGGCTGAGATGCTTGATGCAATTAAATGGCGTTATGAAACTGCTGATGAAAAAGAATTCATCACTGCATTGGAAAAACTCCGTGAGCAGATCAATCATTTGGATGATGAATTGATACAGTTGCTTGGTCAGCGTATGAAAATTGCTGATAAGATCGGAGAATACAAGAAGAATAATAACGTAACGATCCTGCAAACGAGTCGCTGGAACCAGATTCTTGAGAAGGCTTATGCAAAAGGTGATGCGTTAGGATTAAGCAAAGAATTTATCACTAAGTATTTTGATGCGGTGCATATGGAGAGTATCAATCATCAGAATAAGATCATGAACTCATAAACCCAACCCCCTGTCCCCCTAAAGGGGTGACTTAGGTTGGACCTTCTTTTCTTTGATGATAAGTTCTTTAAGTTGAATGATGACTGTGTTACCATCTTAAGTTCCTTGATTGAGCTTTTGTTGCGTCGCACTCTTGTACGTTCGGTAATTCTATTCAACGAATTATTAACCGTAAAGTCGCAAAGGATTCGCGAAGAGCATAAAGGCTTTGCGAACTTTGCGTTCATCTTAACGTCTTTGCGGTTAAAGAAAACTAAATGAAGAAACTAACTTATAAATTTTCCAATTCATCAGTTGATTACTACTTAGCCTACGGCATATCTCATTTAAAAGAAATTGTCGATAAGGATAATACGATCATCATTACAGATGAGAATGTTTATAATGCGCATACAAAAAGATTCAGGAACTGGAATTGTATTGTATTAAAACCAGGAGAAGAGTTTAAGATACAGTCAACCGTTGATTCAGTGATCGAGCAATTGATAGAAATGGAAGCCGATCGTAAAACGACCTTAGTTGGTGTTGGCGGTGGAGTGATCACAGATATTACCGGCTATGTTGCTTCCGTTTATATGCGGGGAATTTCATTTGGTTTTATCCCAACATCAATACTTGCAATGGTAGATGCCTCGATTGGCGGCAAGAATGGAATTGATGTTGGAGTTTATAAGAATATGGTCGGTATCATTCGCCAGCCGAAGTTTATTCTTCATGATATGGTTTTCCTGAATTCGTTGCCACAAAATGAATGGGAAAATGGGTTTGCAGAAATAATTAAACATGCTGCGATAAAAGATGTTGTAATGTTCAAAGAGTTGGAAACAAAAACGCTTAAACATTATCAATCAAGACAAATAAGTATTTGTGAATTAGTACAACGTAATACCATCATTAAAACTAAAGTGGTGCAGAATGATGAATTTGAAAAAGGAGAGAGGCGTTTATTGAATTTTGGTCATACACTTGGTCATGCACTGGAAAATCAATATGAATTATCACATGGACAAGCTGTAGCAATAGGAATGACTTACGCTTCTGTTATTTCTCAAAAAATAACAGGCTTCAAAGAAGCTGAGAGGGTTGCGAGTCTAATTGCAAAATATGATCTGCCAACATTTGCTGATTTTGATAAACAAAAAGTATTTGAGGTTTTAAAGATGGATAAGAAGCGGGAAAGAAAAGAAATGAACTATGTAATGCTGGAGAAAATAGGAAAGGGAGTTGTAAAGTCAATTCCATTAAAACAATTAGAAGAAATTATTCAGGAATTATGAAAGTAACTATACATCCGTCACAATTGAAAGGAAATGTTCAAGCACCGGCATCAAAGAGTTCGATGCAAAGAGCCTTAGCTGCTGCACTATTGTCAAAAGGGAAAACCATTATTCAAAATCCAGGGCATAGCAATGATGATTTGGCGGCACTTGATATTATCCAGGCTTTAGGTGCTTTGGTAGAAGATGAAGGCTCTCCTGTTGTTGAGGTAAAGAAAGATGAGCTATACATCGAAAGCGAAGGTGTTATTCCAATAACTAGGGATGTTAACTGTCGAGAAAGTGGCTTAAGTATCCGAATGTTTACACCGATCATTGCTTTAAGCGATAAAGCCATTACGATAAAAGGCGAAGGCAGCTTAAAGAATCGGCCGATGGATTTCTTTGATGAGGTATTACCACAGCTTGGTGTAAAGTTCAAAAGTACCGATGGTAAATTGCCAATGACTGTGCAGGGGCCATTAGTTCCGGCAAATATTGAAGTTGATGGTTCATTGAGCTCTCAATTTCTTACCGGGTTATTGATGGCTTATTCTGCAGCAGGGGCAAACGGCGTATCAATCAAAGTCAAAGATCTTAAAAGCAAACCTTACATTGATCTTACGCTAGATGTAATGAAACAATTCGGAATGAATATTCCTGAAAATAAAAACTATAAAGAATTTGTCTTTCATAGTGAACCCACTCACGACTCACCACTTACGACTCACCAATATACCGTTGAAGGTGACTGGAGTGGCGGAGCATTCCTGCTTGTTGCAGGTACGATAGCTGGTTCAATAACTGTTCGTGGTCTTGACCTTTCATCAACACAAGCGGATAGAAAAATAATGGATGCATTGATGAATGCAAATGCAGCAATTGCGATGGAAGCAAAAGGAATACAAGCTCATCCGGGAGGATTACGTGGTTTTGAATTTGATGCAACTGATTGTCCTGATCTTTTTCCTCCACTAGTTGCTTTGGCTTCTTATTGTGAAGGTGAAACAAAGATTCAAGGTGTAAGACGCTTGAAGCACAAGGAAAGTAATCGTGCTATTACCTTGCAGGATGAATTTGATCTGATGGGAGTAAGAATAGTTATCGAAGACGATACTATGATAATTCATGGCGGTAGTGTAAAAGGAGCCGATGTTCATTCTCATCATGATCACCGAATTGCTATGGCATGTGCTGTGGCGGCATTAGGCGCAAATAGCGAAACGGTGATCGATGAAGCTTATGCAATAAAAAAATCCTATCCCGATTTTTACAATGATTTGAAAAGCCTGGGAGCAAATGTATCTTTACCCTTTGACAAAATTAACTTTTAACTAATAACAATTAACTTGAACTCCTTCGGTCGCATATTCAAAGTTTCCATTTTTGGTGAATCACATGGTGATTGTGTTGGGATAACTATTGATGGTTGTCCTGCTGGTTTAGCATTATCACCAGAAGATCTACTTCCTGATCTCGAAAGAAGAAAAGGTGGCAAACAAAAAGGAACTACCCCAAGACAGGAAGAAGATTTTCCAATATTTAAAAGTGGTTTGTTTAATGGGAAGACAACTGGGTTTCCAATCACCATCTTATTTGAAAATAAAAATATCCGCAGCGAAGATTATACAAAACAAAGAAGTATCCCACGTCCCGGTCATGCTGATTGGGTTGCGCATCAAAAATTTGGTGGTAATCAAGATTATCGCGGCGGTGGGCATTTCAGTGCAAGATTAACTGCAGGGATCGTTGCGGCTGCAGGCATTGCAAAGAAGTTAATGAAGGATGTTACAATTCAAGCAGAAGTTATAGAAATAGGAGGAGAGAAGGATCTTGAAAAAGGGTTGCAAAAAGCAATTGATGCCAAAGACTCTGTTGGCGGAATTCTTGAATGTAAAGTAAATGGATTGCCTGTTGGTTTGGGCGAGCCATGGTTTGATTCAGTTGAATCGTCAATAGCTCACCTTGTTTTTGCAATACCAGCTGTAAGAGGCGTTGAATTCGGAACTGGTTTTGCCGCGGCAAAAATGTTTGGCAGTGAGCATAATGATGCTATCCTTGAAATGGGTGGCAAAACAAAAACGAATCATGCCGGTGGGGTAGTAGGGGGAATTACAAATGGAAACGAATTAGTTTTTCGTTTAGCAATAAAACCAACTTCATCCACTCCGAAAGAACAGGAAAGTCTGAATTGGGATACAGAGCAAGTTGAAAAATTCTCCATCAAAGGTCGTCATGATCTTTGTGTTGCATTAAGAGCACCGGTTATTGTTGAAGCGGTGACTGCGCTGGTATTGGTTGATTTTATGATGCTGGAACAAAAGATACAGCGGACAATATCTTAATCACTTATATATTTTCCATACACCCTATCTCCGAAATAGGTAAAGTACTTTTTTCTATCGAATTTCGTATAGGACAAGAGAGTAAAAATAAATCCATTCCTTTCTACCTGCACTGTATGATAGATCAATCCATTTGGATTTTGTTTTAAGATGAACCTGATCCTTCCATTCCAGGATGAATGATCAATAAAAGAAGTATCTGCAGTTGTTTTAAAAGGGAAATCTTCAGCAAGTTTTCTTTGCATTAACCTGCTTCTGTACCATGTGCCGCCAGTGGGACTTACTAATGGTTTCCCGTTATAAATAACAAGACTATCATTATAGGCAAGCACAACTAATTTGTGATTTTCATTTCTTAGCCATTCTATGATTTTCTTTGTATGAAAGTTGTCTTCATAACCATAATCGCTATCAAGAAATGCGATACAATCAATATTATCCGGGATACTGGGAACGCCATCCAAATAACCAAATATAAAGCTGCCGCCTCCGCTATGGCCATTTAAAACGATCTTAGGATGATACTCTTTGAATCGGTCAGCTAAGCTGTCAACAAAACTTCTTATCAGGTCAAATGAACCATGATGAGTTCTTTTCCACACAGGCCAACTTTTATTATCAGCCATTAAATAGGCAATTATATAGTTATTCTTTTTATCCAGTTTCCTGACATAGCGGGTTTGTGCAGCTATATGCTGAATATCGAAATGCCAGTCATCGGCAGCATTCAATTTCTTCCCTTTTGTCCATTCGATACTGTTGCCATTGGGTAAAGCAAACAAAACCAGGAAAGTTTCCCCTTTTTTATTAAAATGCAACGGTGCATTAATGTTTATCGTCACACTATCATGCCCGTTTTTGATCCATAACTCTTGTTCATTAAAGTTTTCCGTTTCAATAAAATCGTTTAATATTTGTGCCTGTAAAGAAGGTAAACAGCATGTTAATAAAATAATTAACGTTATAATTTTAAAACAAGAACGATTCCTTATTTTGTTTCTCATATCACCAATTGCTGTTTAGGGAAATTAGCATAAAAATATATGAATCGAGCCATCAAAGTTTTTTTTGATCGTAAAGATCAGGGGTTGATCGCAGCAATTACTTTTATCATTTTTGCTTTGGGCTTTTCCTCTTGCAAAGAAAAAAAATTGCCGGATGAAAAGGTAATTGTGAAAGCGCCGGAAAAAATGGATGATAAGGTAAAAGAACTGATCAAAAGCTTTATTGAATATTCTGTTTCCGAAAATGGACGAATGGAAGATTCTACAGTACTTTATCAATTACCGATTCTTGCCGATCTGTATAAGCAAAAAACATTTGCTCCGCAATGGAGCAGCTCTCAAAAATGGTTAGCCCAGGGAGATTCTCTTTTATCATTTATTGAAAATGCAAAATTGTATGGACTTTTTCCAGGCGATTATCATTCTCATCAATTAGCTATCCTAAAAAAAATATTTGCTGCTGATGCATTTAAAGACAAAGAAACACAAGATGCTGCCAGCTGGGCCCGGGCTGATCTTATGCTAAGCGATGCACTGGTAAGTATTTTTCACGATATAAAATTGGGAAGATTGCCCAATGATAGTATTACGTTGAGAAAAGATTCGGTTTTATCAGAAGAATTTATTTCCTCTAAATTCAATGCTGCTGCATCGGGCCTTTCGCTTAATGTTATCATGTCCACACTTGAGCCAAAATATAAAGGCTATCGTGAATTGAAAGCGGCGGTTAGTATCTTTCTTGACAGTGCTGATTTCAATCCGATCACTCCTATCGTTTTTCCAAATAAGAATAGAGATGAGCTAAAAGCGGCAGTAGTGAAGAGACTTTTTGAGACCGGCTACATTGACTCATTAAATGCACAGCCGGATTCAATGCGTTTGGCAGGCGTTTTAAAAAAGTATCAAAAAAATAACCGGCTAACTATTGATGGAAAGATCGGAAGTCAAACCATCAGGATGCTAAATTTATCAGATGCAGAAAAATTTGATCGCATTGCTATTACAATGGACCGGTATAAAATGCTTTCTGATTCGTTCCCTGAAAAATATATATGGGTCAATATTCCTTCCTATTCTTTAAAACTGATGAATCGTGATACGTTAATTTTAAACAGCAAGGTAGTAGTTGGCAAACCAATTACAAGAACACCAGTACTTACCAGCGCTGTATCAGAAATTATCACTTATCCTCAATGGACCATTCCGGAAAGCATTGTAGAAAAAGAGATAATCCCGGGCATGAAGAAGGACACAGGTTACTTAAGGAAAAAAGGTTACATGATCCTGAACTATAAAAATGAAGAAATAAGCCCTGATTCAGTCAATTGGGCAAAATATGAAAAGAAGATACCTTATAAAGTTATACAGGGTAGTGGGGATGATAATGCATTGGGGGTTTTAAAATTTAATTTTCCGAATAAATACTCCGTTTATTTACATGATACCAATCAGCGGTATTTTTTCGGACAGGATATAAGAGCTTTAAGTCATGGATGTGTTCGGGTACAGGAATGGGAGAAAATGGCCTATTACATTATGAATAACCAGGTGGATAGTAATGTAAAAAAGAAAAAGCCAAATGAGATCACTCTTGATTCAATGACACATTGGTTAGTAATAAAAGAAAAACACAGTATTCCATTACGTAAAAGGATCCCTGTTTATATCAGGTATTTTACCTGTGAAGCAAACGACGGCCTTATCACTTTTTTTGAAGATATTTATGAAGAGGATAAGAAAATGATCGAACTGCTTTTTGCTAACAAAAAAAATGGTGAATGAGGTTATCTCTTTTTATAGTTTTTTTTATTGCGGGTATTTATTTATTTGCCGGCGATACTATGGAAGCAGGGGCAGAAAAGCCCAAACTCTTATATGGTACAGCAAGTTATTATTCCAATACCTTTAATGGAAAGAAAACAGCAAACGGAGAAATTTATTCTCACAAAAAAATGACTGCTGCTTGCAATGTCTTGCCGCTTGGTACATGGATAAAGGTTACAAACCTTCGAAATGGGAAGAGTGTAATTGTAAAGACAAATGACAGGCTTCATATAAGAATGAAAAGAGTTATTGATCTAAGTCGTAAGGCGGCAGATAAATTAGATTATGTGAAATCAGGTCTTACAAGAGTACGGATAGAAGTGATCGGCAAGAAAAAACCTGAATAATAGGTGGAAATCAAGGTGAAATATAAATTTCAGGATATAGCATAGAGCCTTTATTTTTGTTAAAACCCAAACTACCTCTTTATGAAGCATTTAATTGTTTCACTGCTTGCCTCAATAATTATAGCACCAGTTGTTTATGGCCAGGATGATGAGATAAGATCTCACGAGTTTGCCATAAGCTTTAATCTTTACGATTTTAAAACCGCTGAATTAATACGCACTACTTCTTTGAATGCTGTTATCAGGGATAAGCAATTTGGTAATGAAAAGTCCCCGGGCATAGGGCTGCATTATTTTAAGGGAATAAAAAAACATATTGACTTTGCCGCTTCCCTTAATGCCTCATATCTTAGTCAAAATCTTCCCGAGAATCCAGATCCAACTGACAGGTATATGTTTCAGTTGGAAGGTACAGCACATTTCAAATTGGTTACTGATAAATATTGGATTCAGCCATACTTGATCGGAGGTTTCGGGGCGCAAAAATATTATATCTATTATGGCGCATATATGCCGCTTGGATTAGGATTGAATGTAAACTTTTTTGATGAGGGCAGATTGTTCGTAAATACTACATACAGAGTGCCGATCACCACTGGTACGGTTAATTATCATTTCATGTATGCATTTGGAATTGCTGGTCGTATTTCAAAAAAGAAATAGCCAGGAAGGGATAGAGAAGGATCGCGGAGATTGAAATTAAAATAAAAGGACACATCGAAATTTTGCTAAAAACCGGTTTACAGAAGTAAAAATATTCCACTAAAACCAACTGCTCTGACGAAAGGAAAAGCGTTCCGAAGTAAGGGACGCTTTTTCTTTTATATTCGTTGAGGTATTCATTTAAAATTTGCTGAAATTTATCGGTTGAAAAAATTTAGTCATTATTCAATTCCTGTTTTGATAACATACTTTCTATCCCGGTGCCTATAGCAATACTTAGGTCTGATTCTCTATCTGAATCCTTATGTACCCAGACATAAGATCCATTACGTCTTATTCGCTTGATCTCCTGGTCAGGTAAAAGGGAATGATAATCATTATTCTTTCACCGTTTGTGAGTGAAAAGTTCCGAACCTTATAATATGGTTCTGAGTGATGTAGTTCCGCAGTGGCATTAAGAGAAATTTTTAAGTCGGATGAGGCCACCGGGAAATCAAATTTGATTTAAAACGGTCTCATAGCTTTAAATTTTTCCTTGTCACATTTGGGTTTACGAATTCTGTGCCAATTTTTTTATAAGAAAACGGGAATGACAAAATAACATTGATGCTCAAGTTGGCTTTATTGTTTCCATTCAAAATAAAAAGAGCCCCTGTAAATGGAGCTCTTTCTGACAAACAAGTTAGTATGATTGCGACTCAGATCTTAAAGCCAACTGTAAGTATCACATTGCCACCATTATCTTTCAGGTCGGCAAAAGTATTGGCTCTTGGAGGATTAACAAGATACGGAAAGCTAACATCCTTATTTAAACGTTGTACATAAGTAAGATCAATAAATACCCCTTTATTCCTGTAACCAAGCCCACCACTTGCAAACATCTTTCTTGCTTTTAGTTCCTGTTCTTTGTATGGGCTTGTATAATATGCAAAACCTGCACGGGCCATTATAGTATTAAATTTCAATTCACCACCCAGCCGGAAATTGAATGTTCCTTTATATACAGCATCGATCGCTTCATTATAGGGGTCGAAAGGAGCTTTTGTAAATGAATTCACTTCGCCATCGTATGGTGCATAATTCATCCATTTATAGTTGGTGTATTCAATGTCTAATGTAATAAACCCTTTTTGCCTTCTTATATCTTCCACTTCTCTAAAAACATAAGAGCCGCTAATCATGATCTTGGTTGGAGAATTCAATTGATATTTGCTCTCTACTTTTTCGGTGCCTCCTGTAATAGTTGACAAGCCAACACTGTCATAACCATGTCCTGCACCGAACAAATTTTCAAGGTCTGCAGCAAATCCAGAACTCGTTGTCTCCTTTAATGGCATCCATGTAGGAGAGTGGAATGCTAATCCTAAACGTATATATTCCTTTGGCCGGAAAATTAATCCACCGCGAAGGTTAATGCCATATCCTTTTAAAGTAAATGTCTCATCGTATGTGAGAAAGTTAAAATCATTGTCTTCATCACCTGTTGCATCAGTTTCATGAAAATATGTTCTCCGTTCTTGATTAATGACATCTATTCCAAGACTGATCCCCGCCATCCATTTTTTACTTAGCTCTGATCCCCATCCCAAGTTAATTTCTGTAATGCCTCCGGTTGATTCTACTTTGTTTTCCTGGTTTCTTGATGAAGGATTTTCTGAACGAGCTATAACTTGCATGGCACCATTAACATTGACTGTATCAACAAGGTAAGTGTATAAAGCCATCTTTGTTGGTATAGAAATAGTTGAAGTATATAATAACGCCTGGTCTATTGTAAGACCAGAAGCTGCAAATTCATCCGCTAATGGTTCGCCATAACTGCTGTAATCATTTTCTCCTTTATAATAGGTGTTGTAATTAAAATTGGCTTGTTGCGTAACAGTTATCCCAAACGAGTTTTTTGCCTTTCGACCAAAACCACCGAATACAAAGCCAGATGTTCCAAGATCAAACTTAGTTTGGCCTTCGGCGGTACTATTTGTTTCCCTGAACATACTTTTACTTTTTCCAAACTGAAGACCCGGTGTAAGAAAAACATCTGAGGTTTTAAAAAATGCAAGTCCAGCCGGGTTAATATGATTTGCTGTAGCGTCGCCACCAAGTGAAACCATTGCGCCTCCAATTGCCTGGTTCCTTGCTGTGCCTTTTAATTGATACCAGGATAATCGTAATGCGTCTTCAGGTGATTGAGAAAAAGATATGTATGAGGAGAGAAGAAAAATGACAGTGTATATTTTTCCTTTCATATTAGAAATTATAAGAGTTTAGATAATATGATACAGGAAACATTCAAAAAATGTTCGATTGTTTAGCCTGTTTCATGTTTATGATTTAATTGCCACCTCTGCTCGGACGAGTTGCACCACCTCCGCTACTGCTTCCAGATGAACCTGAGCTACCGCTGCTACTTGGTGAACTTGAATTTGAGCTGGGTGTATAGCTTCTTGATGGAGATGAACCTGAACTATTGCTGCTGTTAATATTAATATTAGTTCCGCTGTTAAAAATTTGTTTGAGCGTATTGCTAAAGCCGTTGTTTGAATTCTTGTTGTTGTAAACAGGTCTTCCCATCCCTGTTTTATATGAATTCATTTTTACACTGTTATTGGCATTATTATAAGTCGTGCCTGTATAACTGGCCAGGTTGAAGGCTCTTGGTTTAGCAACATTTTGAGCTACGCTTGTTTGTCCAGCATACCCAGGGTGGTAAGCGATCACATTATTTTGGCAGTAAGGATTGTAATGATAATTCCATGAAGTGTAAGGGTTGTAATAAGTACCGTAATAACGATTGGCACTATAACCATAACGATCATAGGCATACCAATCATCAAGAGAGCTCCATTGTGAATAATTATGCACTTTCATACGCAGGTAACGGTCATCATAATATTCATCATCATACCGATACTGATCATCTTCTTTTTCTTCTACACGAACATACTCGTCCTGCGGACGGGTAGGAGAAAAATAAACATCATCAGGAGTTTGCCCGGTTTTGTATGCGGTTGTACAACTGCTTAATGCTGCTGCGGTAATTGCCAAAAGTAAAATTTGACGTTGCATGGCAGGGAGTTTAAGTGGTTTATAAAATTGAAGTTACTACATTTGCGCCGGATTTCCGGTCACATGTTTAAGGCATCAAATATTTTGCCGCCCAATGTAAAATTGTGAAATCCGTTGTTAATTAAAGACTAAATGTCATTGGTTTGTAAAAGTTTTAAGGATTCAAAAAATCATAAACGATAAAGGAAATGAGTAAAGGGATTACAACAAGATCCGAAGATTATTCTCAATGGTATAATGACCTTGTTTTAAAAGGCGGGTTAGCTGATTATTCTGCAGTCAGAGGATGTATGGTGATAAAACCCTACGGGTTTGCACTATGGGAAAACATGAGAGATGCGCTGGATAAAATGTTTAAAGACACCGGACATCAAAATGCTTATTTTCCTTTGTTTGTTCCAAAAAGTTTTTTAGAAAAAGAAGAAGGTCATGCCGAAGGTTTTGCAAAAGAGTGTGCTGTTGTTACTCATTATCGTTTAAAAGCAAATCCTGATAAAAAAGGAACCCTGATGGTTGATCCTGATTCTAAGTTGGAAGAGGAGTTGATCATTCGTCCGACAAGTGAGGCTATTATCTGGAATACTTATAGAGACTGGATACAATCATACCGTGACCTTCCATTGCTTATTAACCAATGGGCAAATGTGGTGCGTTGGGAAATGAGAACAAGATTGTTTTTGCGTACCGCTGAATTTCTTTGGCAGGAAGGTCATACGGCACATGCTACTTCTGAAGATGCGATCGAAGAAACAAAAAAGATGCTTGAGGTGTATGCAACATTTGCAGAAGAGTTTATGGCTTTGCCGGTGATCAGGGGTGTAAAATCTGAAAGCGAAAGATTTGCCGGCGCTATCGATACTTATTGCATTGAAGGATTGATGCAGGATGGAAAAGCATTGCAGTGTGGCACTTCACATTTCCTGGGACAAAATTTTGCAAAAGCATTTGAAGTGAAATTTTTAAACAAAGAGAACCAACAAGAATATGTTTGGGCTACAAGTTGGGGAGTAAGCACAAGGTTGATTGGCGCATTAGTGATGGCGCATAGCGATGACCAGGGATTAGTGATGCCTCCAAAGATCGCACCTTTCCAGGTTGTGATCGTTCCGATCTACAAAGGCGAAGAATCAAAACCTGTGATCGATGCTAAGGCAAATGAGATAATGAAAGAACTCAAAGCCGCAGGCATCCGCGTAAAGTATGATAATAATGATAACAATAGACCGGGATGGAAATTTGCAGAGTATGAATTGAAAGGCGTGCCAGTAAGAATTGCGATGGGACTTCGTGATATGGAAAATAATGTAGTTGAACTGGCAAGAAGAGATACAAAAGAAAAGCAGCAAGTACCTATTGTTGGGTTATCAGGTTATATCATAAAACTGCTTGATGAAATTCAACAGAATCTTTATAACAATGCGCTTAAATATCGAGAGCAACATATAACGTCAGTAGATAGTTGGGATGAATTTGTAAAAACACTCAATGAAAAAGGCGGCTTTGTTTCTGCACATTGGGATGGGACCGCGGAAACTGAAGCTGAAATAAAAGAAAAGACAAAAGCTACCATTCGTTGTATTCCTTCGAATAATCCAAAGGAACAAGGATTGTGCATTTTAAGTGGAAAGCCAAGTAAAGAAAGAGTTCTGTTTGCTATTGCATATTAAAATATGCTCATTATATTTATGCATTATAAATTCTAAAACCAAACTAACATCATGGAAAATTTAAACATGGCTCCTCCCGGACCGAAGGGGCCGTTTAGCGAGAATTGGCTCGTAGAAGCTATTTTAGTAACCTTACTTTGTTGTCTTCCATTTGGGGTTGTAGGTATCATATTCGCTGCACAGGTTAATACAAAACAACAAGCTGGCGACATGGAAGGCGCAGAAAAATCAAGAAAAGAAGCGGCCAAATGGACAAAGATTGGCTTCTGGGTTGGGCTTGGATGTATAATACTTTATATCCTATTCTGGCTTGTATTGGGTGTAAGCTTCCTTGGAGCAGCTGGTTCAATGTCGAATTGATCATCTTAAATGAATAATAGATTTTTAAGAATATCTATTTTATTAATAGCAGCAGGTGCAATCCTGCTGCTTTATTTTTTTGTTGAACCAAAGAATGGCATTTTACCAAAATGTTTTTTTCATGAATTAACAGGTTTGTATTGTCCTGGTTGCGGCGTGCAACGTTCGTTTCATGCTTTATTGAACGGGCATATTTTAAATGCAATTGACTATAACCTGTTGTTTATTTTATTTCTGCCATTGATCATGTATTTTATCCTGGCTTTTATATGGGGCAAAAAACTTTCTGCTTCATCTTTTATTTATAAGCCAGTTTTTTCTTTTGCAGTAGTAATTGTAGTTGTATCATTTTGGGTATTAAGAAATATTCCTGTCACGCCATTCTCATGGTTAGCACCATGAATTTTAAAAACTATCAAGTGCAATTGTAAATAAATAATAACTTGATTTGTAATTTTTATATTCTAATAAAATTTAAATATGGAACATATTACAGAACAGAATCAGGAGGCATCTTTATTTGGATTCGGAATTGACCAATCATCAAGATCACATCTTTCTGAAGCTGCTAAGTGGGCTAAATTTCTTGCTATTGTTGGGTTTGTTATGTGTGGTTTAATAGTGGTAATGGCAATTTTTGCAGGTTCATTTCTTGCAATGATGTCGAATTCTTACAATGATGGATATAGTAGTTCAGCTCGACTAACAGGAGGAATGGGGGCATTTGTTGCCATTCTTTACATTGGTATCGCAATACTATTTTTCTTTCCATACTTATTTCTTTTCAGATTTGCCACTCGTATGAAAGCTGCATTGAATACTAATGATCAGCTTACATTAAATACTTCCTTTCAAAATTTGAAGATCATGTTTCGGTATGTTGGTATTCTTACAATTGTGATGCTTTCCTTTTATGCATTGGCAATTATAATGGCGATTGCAATGGCAGCAACTACTGGACTCAGTTAATATTTTTTATAAACCATTATTGGTAAATGTCAGTTTATTTGGTCGAAATATAATTGTAATCCATCAGCACCTTCTCAAGAAAATCAAAAGGAGACAAAGAGCTTTGTATTTTCAAATGATTTTTTATTTTATCTGCAGCATTTTCGGCAAGTTTAAAATCTCCTTTTCGTGCTGCCACATCAAGAATGCTTTTGATCGTATTTATATCACGATCCGTTAGTTTCATTACTTCGGGGAACTGAACATTATAATCTTTGTGTGAGATATCAAGAAAAACAGTTTCGTGCAAATAAGTTTTGATTCGGGTGTCAACTACCACCGTCCCGGCTCCAAGATCGCCAAGTCGTTGGTTTGATTTTGAAACCGCAATAATAATTATAACAAACACTCCCAGAAATCCCACGAAGAACAATTGGAAGATCACCCAAAAATTAGGGAACACAAATCCGAAAACAAGCGGCCATTCAAAAAAACGAGTGGCCCAGCGAAGCAAGTATTGGCTTACGGTCGGTTCGCCACCTTCAAGACTCATCACTCGTATGCCAAGCAGTTTTTTGCCAAACGATTGACCGTGCATACTTAATTCACAAACGAATGCATACAGCAACATTGGTATCGACACCAGCAAAATATCGATCCCATACCTGTTATATTCGATCTGGAGTATTTCGTCCAGAAATTTTTTCATGCCCCACGAATAAATGATCAGAACGATAACATCAACGAGGTATGAAAGTATCCTTTTGTGAAGAGCTGCCACTTCAAAATCCAGGGCAAGATTAAAAGGAGTATTGATTTGAATTGCCGGCATACAATAATTGCAAAATAGCAAAAAACAGCGGCATAAAAAGGTGAAAGTGTAAAATAAAAAACAAGGAATTACAAGACAGCTTTAAGAAATTACTTCTTAATATTGAAGAACCATTTTGTTATATATGCGTGAAGCCCTATTCATAAAAAAGAATGCACAGAAATGGCAGGAGTATGAGCATTTCGAAACACAGGATCCTGATGAAATGGCCAACAGGTTCACCACACTGGTTGATGATCTTGCTTATGCAAAGACATTTTACCCGCATAGCAAAGTAACAAGACTTATAAATGGGCTTGCTGTTTCTATTTACCAATCCATTTATCAAAATAAAAAGGAAAAATATTCACGGCTTATTAGTTTTTGGAAAACCGAATTGCCGATGGTTATTCGGAAAAATCACAAAACATTTCTTTTCACATTTATTGTTTTTGCAGTTTGTTGTGCTATGGGTATCATATCATCGATGCGTGATTATGGATTTGTAAAAGGAGTGCTTGGCGAAGATTACGTAGCAATGACAGAAGATAATATTGCCAATGGCGATCCTTTCGGGGTTTATAAAAATACCGGGGAAGGTGGCTATTTCTCAACTTTTATGTGGTTCTTTTATCACAATGTAAAGATCGACTTTCTTATGTTCATTTTTGGTTTGTTCTTTGGCGTTCTCACACTTCATTTATTATTTACTAATAGTGTTATGCTTGGTTGTTTTCAATATATGTTTTTTGCAAAAGGACTTGGTATAAAATCTGTGCTGGTTATTTGGGTTCATGGTACATTAGAGATATCTGCAATGATCATTTCGGCAACGGCGGGATTTATCATTGCGAAAAGTATTTTATTCCCCGGTTCTTATTCGCGGCTTAGCTCATTTAAAACAGGAATTAAAGATGCAGTCAAGATCATGATCATTTTTGTACCGATGACTCTTGGCGCTGCTTTTCTTGAAAGTTATATCACTCACCTTATGTCTGAAACTTTTGACAAAGATGGAAAAGACGGAATGCCGGTATGGGCAAGCTTACTGATACTCGGCAGCTCATTTTGTTTTGTTGTATGGTATTTTGTTATTTACCCGATGATGGTGGAAAGAAAATTGAAGCGATTGAATCCATCCGTAGCGAAGTCTCTTATTATTTGAAAAATAAATTATCATATCAGTTTCTACTACTACTTGTGGGATCATTGTTTTCTTTTAATATCCACGCACAGGTCAGTACAGATACTTCTACTGTTGATGTAGAAGCCACTGCTGTTGAAGAGGAAGCAACAACTTACTATCCTGATACTTTAAAAAGAGAGTTCCGGTCTGTTGGATATGATAGTGTGAAGGCTGTTAATTCCGACAAAGGGTTTTATTACAAAAGATATATGGATAGCCTTTTAAGAGCCACTCAATTTAAAGTGCAGAAACCACGACGCAGAGTCGATCTTAACGGATCTGATTTTTTTAGTTCAATATTTGGTATCATTTTCTGGATACTTGCAATAGGCTTGTTCGTTTATCTTGTTTACAGGTTGTTTTTAAGCAACTCTTCATTTCTTTCGCGAAGCCGGAAAAATATTGCATCAGACATCGCAGTGATTGAAGAAGAAAATGCAAGCGATCCCGACTCGCTTCTTCGCAATGCAATTAGAAACGGTAATTACAGGCTAGCTGTCCGTTACTTGTATCTTCAGTCGCTACAGCGTTTATCAGAAAAAAAGTTTATCGAAATAAATACCAATAAGACCAACTATGAATATGTAATGGAAGTAAGGAGGCATAAGTTTGCAAATGAGTTTGCCTCACTTACGCTTCAATATGAATATGTATGGTACGGCGAATACCCGGTTGATGAAAGGTTGTTTGAGCAGATTCAGGGCAGCTTCACACAGTTTAATAAAAATAATTTAAGATAATTGAATAGAAGATCAACATATAAATTCTTGCTTGCTGGTTTTATGTGCCTTGTCTTATTCAGTGGTTGCTTTAAAGCAAACCACGGAGTAAGAATTCCCAGGCTGGACCCCAAGTATGGGTATAAGGACAAAGAGCCTATGGGGGGTTATGTTGCTTATCACTACCTCAATTCACTTTTCAATTATGGAGTGACTGATGTTATTGATAAGCCTTTTTCCAAGTTGCGCTATGAGATCAACTATGATAAATCGCTTTACGTTATTGTTGCAAAAGCGGTTTTCATGAGTAAAGATGACCTTGAAAGCATGATGAATTATGTGAGTAATGGTAATACGCTTTTTATAAGCGCAGAATATATCGATGAGAAATTGATTGATACACTGGGTGCGAAAATTTCATTTGACTTTTCTATTTTTTTTGCGCAAAGTGAATACAATATGGAAAAAAAAGATACCTGGCTTTCACTGGCTCATGAATCCAATGCAAATAAGCAGAAGTATGGTTTCTTTTTTGTGCCTTTTAATAATAAGGTACTTTCTTATGATACATCAGCTACGCAAGAATTGGGATATAATGAAAATAATGATCCTAATTTCATTGCTATCGATCATGGACAGGGGAAATTCATCCTGCACATAGCACCGGCAGCTTTCAGCAATTATTTCTTACTTGCTGGCAATAATAAAGAATATCTTGAAAAATCTTTTTCTTATTTCAAAGCAGAGACCAGTTCGGTTTATTGGGATAATTATTACAGGTTGAGAAAAAGTTCTGACGAAAACTTCTCTATCGTTAATTTTTTTAAAAAACAACCTCCGTTGTATTATGCTTTCTTGCTAACACTTGCTGCCTTGCTGATCTTTATTGCTTTTGGCGGAAGAAGAAGGCAGCGATTGGTTCCTGAACGGATCCCTAATAATAACACTACAATATCTTATACAGAAACGATTGGACGGCTTTACCTTCAGAAAAAAGATAACAGGAATATTGCTTTGAAGATGTTTACTTATTTTCTTGAATACGTCAGGAATAGTTATTATTTAAACACACAAAGTTTGAATAATGAATTTTCTGAAGCCTTATCAAGGAAAAGTGGCGTACCGGAAACAAGAGTAAAACACCTGTTGCAATTGATGGATGACACAGATCGGTCAGAAAATATCAATGACGTACGCTTACTCGAATTACACAATCTTATACAAGAGTATTTTAAAAAATAAACCATGGAAGAAACAGTTTTTCAGCAAAGGACGGATCTAACAAAATTGAACGAAGCTGTTAATGCAATTCGCGACACGATAGGCAAAGTAATAGTTGGCCAACATAAGATGGTCGACCTGATGATCGCAGGCCTGCTATCTGATGGACATATTTTGATAGAAGGCGTTCCGGGTGTCGCAAAAACATTAAGTGCAAAGCTGCTTGCGAAGATCATTGATGTAAATTTTTCAAGAATACAGTTTACACCCGACCTGATGCCTTCTGATGTATTGGGTACTTCAGTTTTTAATCCCGGGGAAGGAGCTTTTCAATTCAAAGCCGGACCAGTTTTCAGTAATATTGTTTTGATCGATGAGATAAACCGTGCTCCTGCAAAAACACAAGCTGCCTTGTTTGAAGTAATGGAAGAAAGGCAAGTGACAATTGATGGGCATACTTATTTTATGAAGCCTCCATTTATTGTTTTGGCTACGCAAAATCCGGTAGAGCAGGAGGGAACTTATCGTTTGCCTGAAGCACAACTGGATCGTTTTCTTTTTAAGATCGATATTGGTTATCCTTCTTTACAGGAAGAAGTAACGATACTTGAAAGGCAACATCATCTGAATCAAAAAGATCTTTTGAAAGATATTCCGAAAGTATTATCAGCAGCAGACATAGAAGCTTATCGAAATACAATTATGCAAATAAATGTAGAAACTAAGCTTCTTGAGTTCATCGCTAAAATTGTAAATGAAACCAGGAACAATCCTTCACTTTATTTGGGTGCATCACCAAGAGCATCACTAAATATTTTAAAAGCTGCAAAATCAATAGGCGCCATCAAGGGTCGTGATTTTATTACACCAGAAGATATCATTGAAGTAGCGCCTCATGTATTGAGACATCGGATCATTTTATCTCCCGAAAAAGAAATGGAAGGAATTACCGCCGATGAATTGATAGAAAAAATTATTAAGTCAATTGAAATTCCGCGTTAGGCATGTTACTTCTTCTTTTAATACTTGCGGGTGGTGCGTTATGGTTAATCGCCAATTTCTGGCTAAAGACTTTATTTTTTAATAATCGTTTTTTTTGGACATGCGGCATTATTGTTATTTTATTTCTTATTTCTTTTTTTTACCCGGTATTTTTTGAACCTGTCAAAGTGATCTTTGCTGTTTTTTTATTGTTGATTGTTACCGATGCCGTGTTCCTTTTTGCATTCAGGAGCAAACCGGTTGCGAACAGGGTCATTGCAGAGCGATTAAGCAATGGAGATAAGAATCCTGTTGTTTTGCAAGTAAGGAATGCATATCCGTTTACTGTTAAAATGCGGGTAATTGATGAATTACCCGATCAGTTTCAATCAAGAAATAATTTTTTTGAAACAACATTCAGAGCCGGACAGGAAAAGAGATTTGATTTTTTCCTGAGACCGGTTGAAAGAGGGGAGTATCATTTCGGTGATCTGATCATTTATGCCAGTTCATTGCTCGGTTTTCTCAGTAAGCGATTTGATTCAAAGGCCCGACAAATGGTTCCTGTTTATCCTTCTTTTTTTCAAATGAGAAAATATGATCTTATTGCGAGAGATGCACAAACAAATGAAGCCGGAACAAAGAAATTAAGAAAGCTCGGTCTTAGCCTGGAATTTGAACATGTAAAAGAATATACCCGGGGTGATGATATAAGAATTATTAACTGGAAAGCTACTGCAAGAAAAGGTGGGCTGATGGTTAATAATTATTTAGATGAAAGATCGCAACAGGTTTTTTGTGTAATAGATAAAGGAAGGCTGATGAAAATGCCTTTTGATAAACTCTCATTACTGGATTATGCCATTAATGCATCGTTGGTAATGTGTAATGTAAGTTTGCGCCGCCATGATCGTTTTGGACTTATCACATTTGCAGAAAAGATCGGAACCATTCTTTCCGCTGATAAAAAAGCGACACAACTCCAAAGTGTTTTACAGATACTCTATAATCAAACGACACGATTTTTAGAAAGTGATTTCGAAATGTTGTATAAACAAGTGAGAGCAAATGTTCGCAATCGCAGTTTGTTGATCTTGTTTACAAATTTTGAATCATTCGGAGGAATGCAACGCCAACTGCCGTACCTGCGTATGATCGCAAAATATCACCTGTTATTAGTCGTCTTTTTTGAGAATACAGAGTTAAAAGATCTCGCAGGAAAAAAAGCAAAGGATATCGAGGGAGTTTATGTAAAAACAGTGGCCGAAAAATTCATGCATGAAAAGAAAATGATCGTAAAAGAACTTCAAAATCACGGGATACTTTCTATTCTTACCACTCCGGAAAATCTTACCGTTAATACCGTGAATAAATACCTTGAACTGAAAGCAAGGCAGGCAATCTAGTACATTTGCTGAAATGAATAAGCCGATAACAATTTTTGAAGAAGGACAAGTGTTGTTAATTGATAAGCCAATTGAATGGACATCATTCGATGTGGTAAGAAAGATCAGGAATTTAATTCGTATAAAAAAAGTGGGGCATGCGGGTACTCTTGATCCATTAGCGACAGGTTTATTAATTGTATGCACGGGTAAATTCACCAAAAGGATAAATGAATTTATGGCGCAGGAAAAAGAATACACTGGCAGTTTTACTCTTGGCGCTACCACACCTACTTATGATCTTGAAAGTGAACCTGTCAATATTAAAGACACGAGTTTGATCACAAAAGAAGAAATAGTAAACGCAACAAAACAATTTATTGGTGAGATAATGCAGGTGCCACCTGCGCATTCAGCTATAAAAATTGACGGTAAAAGGGTGTATGAATTAGCACGACAAGGGAAGGAAGTTATAATAGAGCCAAGAAAAATTGTTATAAAAGAATTTGAAATAACTAAAATAGAAATGCCCGTTGTTTTTTTTCGTGTTGTGTGCACTACCGGTACTTATATCCGAAGTCTTGCAAATGATTTTGGCGAGGCACTTGGTTGCGGCGGATACCTCAGCAGCCTGTGCCGTACAAGAATAGGCGACTCAAAACTTGAAGATGCAAAGCCGATGATTGAATGGGAAAATGAAATAAAAAATATCAGAATGCAAATGGATAGTTGATGCCAAGTTGTACAATTCCGTCCAGAGGGAAATTATAAAACCATTTATTTTGACTGGCAACCTTATCAGGCTGAGGAGTTGGATTTTTAACTTTTAAGCCATAATCCAACCTTATTTTTATAAAATCAAAATCCATGCGTAGCCCTGTGCCAACACAAACAGCCATATCTTTAAAAAATTTTGCGCCTGTAAGAGTGCCGTCTGGAAAATCAGGATTCTTTCTCAGGAACCAAACATTCCCGATATCAGTAAAAAGACAACTACTGAAATCATATCCAAACAATTTTACTAATGGAAAACGATACTCAAAGTTTGCCTCAAATTGAAAATCGCCAAACCTGATTGGTACATCATTTCTGTATTCCAGGGTAGAACCGGGTCCTAATAATTGTAAGCCCCATGCCCGCATACTGTAAGGACCACCGGCAGTAAATTGTTTAAAATAAGGCATTTGTGGATTTGTCGGTCTTTCTCTTGTGGTCATCGCATAACCTGCACCCACGTACCCACGGATCACAAAAGATTTTTTCCTTGCAAGCTGCATATTCCTTATGAATTCTGCATCGATTTTAATAAACTTAAACAAGCTATCAAACACTTTTATGTTGACATGGCTGGCAAGCAAACCGGATTCCTCAAAATTGACCCTGAATATTTGTGAAGCCTTCCTTCTTCCGCCACGAATAGAAAAACCTGATTGAATAGAAAAGACTACTCCATTTTCCGGGAAAACTGTTTTAAGAGATGGATTTTGATTCAAAAACTTAATGAGGCTATCTCTTTTTATTATATGTTCAAATTCAATATTAGGAAGTTTTAAATAAGCTGTTTTATTTTTCCATTGAGTACTATAACCCCATGCTGCATTCAAAGAAGTAAGATTGAAAAAATCTTTTCGCTCAGTGTTTGCTAATGCAAATGAAAGATCGGTCCTGAAATTATCTCTGAATTTTTCGGGTATCCATTTTAAATTTGGTATAGGCTTTGGAAAAACGATCGTATGACTGATGCTGGTTTGAATTGTTTTTACAAATTCTCCATTGGGGCTTACTTCGGTAGTATATCGTGCGACAGTGGAAGATCTGTTAGCAGATTTCCCGAAATTGTTATTTGTTAACTGAACATTCGCACCAAGACCTAAAAGATTTCTTTGCGCATTATCCAGCAAGTTTAGTGAGCTAGTACTATTGAAACTTCCTTCAATATTTGCTGTAAAAGAATATTTGTTACCCGGGGTCAGGTATAATTCAATGTCAACAGTATCGCCGGGATCTCTTGGCATTTGTTCGACATTCACAGCACGCCATGGTCCTAAACTATTAAAACGGCTAATTGTTTTTACAAATCTTCTTTCATTATAAAGGTCCCCTTTTTTGAAGTATATATTTTGAGCAAGAAATTTTTTCCTGAATAAATTTCTGTAAGAAACAAAAGTGAAATTGCTATCATATACAAATCTCGTTGGCGTTCTTCCAACGGTATCGATAATATTAAAATCCGGATATATTGTCGTATTGCCCACGAAAAATTTTTTCAGTTTGTCAACATTATAACCAGGTCTTAACCTTATTTCAACATCTATGGTGGGTGAATCACGTCTTCTTCTTAATTCCTCCAGCAATTGTATATCAAATGGATCAATAGTTGGACGAAGTATTGCAAGGTTAAGTGTATCCCAAACCCCGGAAAGCTCTTCAAAACTAAATTTGAGATAACCGTTTTCTCTATAGAGTTCTACAAGCCTGTTCAATTCATCGGAGATCAATGGCTGCGCAAATGCATCTCCTTTTTTTAAAACCATTTTTGATTTTGAAGCATCTGTCAAAGCCTGCAGTTCAGAATTATTGATCACATGACTAAGTGAATCAATCCTAAAAAGCTGATTTGGGGTTACGTTAAAATTTACAGTAGTTCGCAGTTGAGGGTGAGTGGAATCGGATCTTACAGGTATAGTATCTGTAATTGTAGTATAGGAAATGGAATTGCGTAAATACCCCAATTTGTGAAGCGAAGCTTTCATATAAATAACAGAACGATCTGCGTATGCACTGTCAAATACTGGCGGATTCTCTCTTCTGGGTCTGTTAATGCCACCGTAACCTTTTTTGAATGATATGAATTTGTAAGTCGTTTTGGCGTTCATACTGTCATGAAGCTGTGTTCCTAATTGAGATTCTAAGGCATCTTTTTGTTCCTTGGAGAAATCACCTTCAATTTTGATATTTGTTTTCCAAACGAAAGCCTTATCAATAGGATAATCTTTTGGAACAACGCTGCAGGAAGCCAGGAAAAAAATGATAAGGGCTACGGCAATAGATGCAGTAAGAAAACTTTGTGGCTTGGCTTCTAACATGCTAAATTTAAAGAAATTATGATTAGTAAAAATCAGGTCAAATATATTCAAAGTTTAGGCCAGAAAAAATCAAGAGATTTTGAAAATCGCTTTATTGCTGAAGGCCCCAAATTAGTAAATGAATTATTAACTGCAGAGAATTGCGGGATAGTTCAGCTTTTTGCGTTGAAGGAATGGATCGATGAAAATCCAAATGCAAGTAAGAATACAGAAGTTATTGAATTATCAGGCGTGGAATTAGAAAGAATCTCACAACTATCTACGCCAAACCAGGTATTGGCTGTTATTGAAAAAATACAATGGAAGAATGATCCGGAAGTTAAAGGAAGCATATCATTGGCATTAGATACAATACAAGATCCGGGAAATATGGGAACGATCATCAGGCTTGCTGACTGGTTTGGGATAAAAAATATTTTTTGCAGCACTGATTGTGCTGATATTTACAATCCGAAAGTGGTACAGTCCTCGATGGGAAGCATTAGCAGGGTAAGAGTGGAATACACAGATATTTTATCATGGTTGACCGAAAACAATGATGTACGCATATATGCAGCCGTATTGAATGGGAAGGATATAACTAAAATGGAAAAAATAAAAGAAGGAATTATTGTTATTGGCAATGAATCAAAAGGCATCAATGAAGAAATGCTAAAACTTGACAACATTCAGATCACAATACCGGGAAAAGGAAAAGCTGAATCGCTAAACGCTGCTGTTGCGACTGGAATTATATTGTCTCATCTTGTAGAATAGCCAGCAACTGGTAATTTGAACTATCTTATCTAAACTGTATTGCTTTCACTGGTTTTACTTTTTTTACAATGTAGGTTGGTATCATTAGTATAAGTAAGCTAACCAGGAAAGTAAGAACACAAACCAGGAATACCTGCCACCAAATAATTTTTACTGCAGCCTCACTCATATAATAGGCTTCTTCCTCCAGTTTTATAAAGCCGGTAGCTTTTTGAAGATACAATAACCCAAGTCCTAAGATGGCGCCAAAGAATATCCCGATCAATGTGATGATAATTGAATGACGAAGAAAAATTTTCTGCACCATCCAGTCCGTTGCGCCGAGTGCTTTTAATATCCCAACCATCCTGATCCTTTCAAGAACTAAAATGATAAGGCATGTAATAAGATTTATAACCGCTACGAGTACCATAAATCCTATCAACACATTGCGGGTAAGATTTTGCAAATTCAACCAGTCAAAAATATTGGGGTAAATGCTTCTTATGGGTTCTGCATCCCAGGTTGCGGGAAAATCAGGCAGTGCATAAAGGTCTTCACTTGCTTTTTCCATTTTGTCAAAATCATGAAGAAAAACTTCATAGCCACCGATCTCATTTTCTTTCCAGTCATTCAGTCTTCTTATCAACTTAAGATCGCCAATAGAAATTTGTTTATCATAGTCGTCGATCCCTGTTTTGTAAATACCAACTATCTTGATCTTTTCTCCTCTTAACGACCTGTCTGGCCGGATAAAATAAATTCTTATACTATCATTCACTTTTACCTGGAGTCGTTTTGCTGTGTAAGTAGAAACAAGGATCTCGCGGGCATAGCTGCTGTCCTTAAAATTTATCCAGCGACCTTCTTTTAAAAATGGCTTCAGTAGGTTAACGTCAAATTCTTTATTAAGGCCTTTTAATAAAACACCTTCCATTGCATCGCCGCCTTTCAGCATTGCATAACGGGTAGCATATGGATGCATGTTCCTGACACGGCTATCTTTTTTAATCGCTGCTTCTGCATTTGGATCTCTTTCTATGGGGATCTCTTCTGTAACCGGGCCACTTAATGCTTGTTTAATTTGAACCCTTATATGTCCTGAAAAACTAAACACTTTATTACTTACCGTTTCCTGGAAACCGTTTACAAGAGCAAGTGTCACGATCATTACGGCCACACTTACAATAGTAGCACCCACGGAAAGACGGATGATGAACCGTGAAAATGAATTTTGACGGTTAAATGCTATTCTATTTGCTATAAAGCCTGCAACGTCCAAGGTGTGAATTTTGTCTGTCAAAAGTAACCGTTGAAAAAGATTTATCCTCTTTTTCATCATAATTTCACAATATTGTATACAATATCTGGTTTATTTATTTAACCCAAATGAAACGATCTATTTTATTCTTCTTTTTATCAATAACACTGGCTGTCAATAGCCAAATACCTGACCATGTCTATAAATCAAATATTCGGTCAGTCAGATTGCATAAGGCAGGCGATCCTTATAGTTATCCCATCATCAGGCTGAATAGTACTGAAGATCTTGATCTGTATTTTGATGATCTTGAGGGAGACATAAAATACTATTATTATACTTTCCAGCTTTGCAATGCCGATTGGTCACCCAACACTGAGCTTCGCACTTTTGATTATCTAAGAGGGTTTTTATCAAACAGGATAGCCACTTACCGAAATTCATCGATCGCTTTTGTAAAATACACCAATTACTATGTAAGGTTGCCTGACAAAAATTGTGCACCTACCAGGTCGGGTAATTATTTATTAAAAGTTTTTTTAGATAGCGATACTTCAAAAGTAGTTTTTACAAAAAGATTGCTTGTCTTAGATGTAAGATCGTCGATCACCGGATCAGTGATGCAACCATATAGCGGCACACTTTTCAGGACTCATCAGAAACTACAGGTAGCAGTCAATCTTAACCCGGAGTTAAATGTATTCAACCAACATGACGTAAAAGTTGCGCTATTGCAAAACTATGCGTGGCCAACAGCTGTTTATTTAGAAAGACCAAACATTTATCGTGGAAATTATTTTGAATATACTGACGAAAGAACCAATTCATTTCCTGCTGGCAAGGAATGGCGATGGATCGATCTTCGAAGTATCCGGTTGATGAGTGATCGAATGCAACGTATCGACAAACAGCCGACACGGACTGATGTTTATGTAAAACCAGATAATGAAAGAAAGCAACAGATCTATTATTATTATCGTGACATGAATGGCTTTTACTCCATCGAAACAACGGATCATGTAAATCCATTTTGGCAATCAGATTATGTATATACGCATTTCACTTTTTTCCCGCCAGGTAATCAGCAATATCCTGAACGTGATATTTATTTATTCGGTGAGTTTACTAATTATGCTACTGATGAAAATTCCAGGATGGAATTTAATACCGAGAAAGGAGCTTATGAAAAAACGCTTTTGTTGAAGCAGGGAGTTTATGATTATTCATACGTCACAGTTCCTGTAAAAAAGTCTGACGAGCAGCCAAGTTTTGATAATACAGAAGGAAATTATCCAAACACCGAGAACGTTTATCTGGTTTTGGTTTATTATCGCCCTTTTGGCGGCAGATCCGATGAATTGATCGGCTTTGCAAGGCTCAATTCATTGCTTGCAAAATAATTTTTATTTACCTGCCTTATCGCTTCGATTAAAAGACCCCTGCAAGTTTATCCTGAACTTATCGAAAGGCTCCACTCATCAACTTTTTGTCAATGGTGAATTGTCAATAAGAAAAACTCCACTTAAAACTACTCACCATTCACAATTGACCATTCACGATCACATCTTTTTCGCATCTTCCAAAAACTTAGCAAGACCGATATCAGTAAGCGGATGTTTTAATAAGCCAAGAATAGATTCAAGAGGGCAGGTGCAAACATCTGCGCCGGCTTGTGCACACTGAACAATATGATTTGGATTGCGGATAGAAGCAGCCAGCACTTCTGTTTTATATCCTTGAATGGTATAGATCTGAACAATTTGCTCGATCAGTTGCACACCATCCCAGCCGCTATCATCAATACGACCAATGAAAGGGGAAATATAAGCTGCTCCTGCTTTAGCTGCAAGAATTGCCTGACCCGCAGAAAAACAAAGTGTGCAGTTTGTACGAATGCCATTATCAGTAAACCATTTAATAGCTTTTACGCCATCTTTTATCATCGGAACTTTTACAACAATATTCTTGTGTATTGCTGCCAGCTTCTTTCCTTCTTCCACGATATCTTTAAAATCAGTGGAAATAACTTCAGCGCTGATATCTCCATTTACCATTTCACAAATGGTTTTGTAATGTGCCATCACTGCATCAATACCTTTTATTCCTTCTTTTGCCATCAGTGAAGGATTGGTGGTAACCCCATCAAGAATTCCAAGTTCATTTGCTTCTTTAATTTGTGCAAGGTTGGCTGTGTCAATAAAAAATTTCATTATTGTTTATTTTTTAGTTTTCTATTCTTGGTTCCATGTTTTCTATTGACGGCGTATAGTTCTCAGAGAAAATGCTGTCAGATGGAGTTTGTGAAAATTCTAATAGTTCTTTTTCAAAATTACTTGTACGTTGTATCACACGAATTGTAATGATGATCGCTGCGATCGATATTATTTCACCAAAGAATTCAACTTTTGTTGCAGTTAAAAGCCCATCAACATTGTCTGCGCCCCTGGTTGCAAAAGCAGTGATATACCCAAAAAAATTATTTACTAAATATAATGCCCACCACCAGCCAATAATTGCGCCTGACTGTGGCATCCCAAATCTTTCTTTTATCGCATTTTGAGTTCCCATCCATATATCTTCCATGATCTGGTAGGGCCAGAATAAACTTAGAATTGGAACAAACCAACTTCCTGCTGCCCAACCTTCAGAATGCCTTGCATTGTGCCATGACAGGCTATGCAAATTATAATAAGCTCTTCGAAACCACATTATAAAAAAGATCATCGACACAACAAGCATAATAAAGTTGACCACCGTGATCACAGTTCTGAGAGTGTCGCTTGTTTCCAGTGTCTCCATATCAATATTTCCCGGATTGGCCTGTACATCAATTAATAGATAATACTGCCATCCTAAAGAGAACATGTTTAAAATTGTGACACCGAGCATTATCCAGAAAATAGAAATGGCCTGTTTGGCCCTTACTGTGTTGTCTCTTAATAGAACCATTAAAAAAAGACTTTGGATGGGGAGAATAAAAAAAATGGCAGGCTCCTCACATCGCACCGCTACAACCACTTATCCTTGCTGCCTTCCGGCCCTGGGGAGGTTCAGCAGGAGCTGGTCGTGTAAGACCTGCCGCCGCAAAGATAGGGGGATGAAGGCAGTCGTGTTGCTTGAATTTTTAATGTTGAAAATTTTAATTACCGCGATTTGATTTTCCATTTTTTTGCGGCTTATTCTTCAGAACATCATCGGTTGTAGGCAGCATTTCGTCATCCGGTTTTCTCTTTATCCAGATCGTAACTTCTTTCCACAATTTTGGATTAGTTTTCAAAATTGCTTTTATGGTGATCTTTTCTGTTGTTGGGTTATCAGGAAGGACTAATTCAGTGCCTTCAAATGTTCCATAGCTTGTAGTGAACGTGAGATCTTTTGCTGTCAGTGGCATCCATTTACCATCTGAAGTTTTGCCATCAACATTTATATAATTATGCGTGCCTTTTTTCAGACTATCGGTGTACAGGTGAAAAGAGATGCTGTCAATTTTCTGGGCATTGCTCAAAAAAGCGGATAAGATCAGGACTGTAGAAAGAAAAATTTGTTTCATCGTCTTATTAAGTTGCAAAATTGATGCAAAGAGTTGGCAGCTCGTGTTAAAATTTTAGTTAGCATTTATTTTTCTCCATTCACCCGGTGACAACTGTTTTACTTTCTTAAATATCCGGTTAAAATTGGAAAGATTCATAAAGCCACAATTGTAGCAGATATCGCCAATGGTTTTATCTTCTGTCAGCAAACGGCAGGCATGGTTAACCCGTATCTCATTCAAAAAATTGATATAAGTTTTTCTTGTTCTTGTTTTAAAATATTTGCAAAATGCTTCGGGTGTAAGGTTAGCCAGCCCGGATACTTCTTTCAGCGTAATTGGTCGCTGAAATTCTTTAAATGTAAACTCGATCACTTTGTTTAACCTGTTGCCATCATAAGATTTAATGTTTCGCTGAATCACAGGCTTGGTCAAAGGCTGCATTTCTTTACGGTTGCCAAGCACTTTTAGTATTTCAAGAAAAATGATCAGCCTGTCAATTCCTTTGGCATTTGTAATTGACAATAATTTTTCTGCCAACAATTTTTTCTTTCTGCCAGTTATTCTAAAACCACCTGAGCTGTTTTTTAAGAATTGCTGCAATGATTTCATTTCTTCCAGTAACCAAAAATTTTCTCCAAAAGTTGTTTCGTCAAAAAATACTGTGATCGCAACAGCTTTTGAACGTTTTTTAAAAAACTTTTCTTCATTTCTAAAAACATGAGCTTGATTGCCACCGATAACAAACACATCACCCGAATGAAAAGGACCAACATAATCGCCGGCTATCAACGTACCATTACTTTCTTTGATCAGGGTGAGTTGAATTTCCGGATGCTGATGAAGATGATTGTAAAGATGTGGTACATCATCTATCTGTACACGAAATGCTTCTTCTGTGCTTTTGGGTATCTGGAACGGAACGATCTTCATTGTACTAAATTAGTTGAAATGGGACAATGATTTCAATAAACTGGTTAAAATAGTATCAGTTTGGATTAAAAGATGAGTGGTGTTTTATGTATGACCTCAGTAGATTTGTGCAAAACAAAATAATATGTCATTTGAATGGAAAGGAGTTTTCCCTGCACTACTCACACCTTTTAAGAAAGACGAAACACTGGATCTTGATATGTTTGAAAAAAATCTTTTTGCCCAGGTGGCGGCAGGTATTCATGGGATCATTATCGGTGGTTCATTGGGAGAAGCAAGTACGATAACAGAAAAAGAAAAAGAAGAACTGACTGAATTTTCAGTTGAATATCTTAATGAGGATATCCCAGTGATCGTGAATATTGCGGAAGCCACAACGGCCGATGCGGTTAAGCAGGCAGCAAATGCAAAAAAATGGGGCGCCGATGGAATTATGTTATTACCACCGATGCGCTATAAAACTGATGATAGGGAAACGATCACATATTTTAAAGCTGTGGCAAAGTCAACTGATCTTCCGATCATGATCTATAATAACCCACCCGATTATAAAATTGATACTAGGCCTGATATGTTTGATGAGTTGGTGGAATGTGAAAATATTACTGCATTAAAAGAAAGTTCCCGTGATGTTACAAATTTGACAAGGATGAAGAACAGGTTTGGCGATAGATTTAAAGTACTTTGCGGCGTAGATACACTGGCAATGGAAGAACTTTGTCTTGGTGCAGATGGATGGGTAGCAGGATTGGTAGATGCTTTCCCAAAAGAAACAACCACGATCTATAATTTGGTCAAGGCTGGTAAGATACAGGAGGCAACAAAAATTTACCGCTGGTTCATGCCATTGTTGGAACTCGATATTCATCCCAAGTTGGTTCAATATATTAAACTGGCTGCAACACAAACCGGGATCGGAAGCGAATATGTAAGAGCTCCGCGATTAACTTTGGCTGGTGAGGAAAGAGAACGCATTTTGAAGATCATCAATGATGCAATAAGTATTAGACCTTCATTATAATTTCAATGGTAAAACGAATTGCAATATCATTTTTTCTTTTTAGTATAGTAATTTCTGTTTTTGCACAACAAGAATGGAAACATGGACGATTACAGGTGACAAAAGATGGTCATTATCTGCAATACAGCGACGGTACTCCTTTTTTCTGGCTCGGTGATACAGGCTGGGAGTTATTTCATCGGTTGAAAAAAGAGGAGATCGAAAAATATTTGGAAAACAGGAAACAAAAAGGATTTAATGTAATACAATCCGTTATTCTCGCAGAGTTTGATGGATTGAAAAAGCCAAATCAATATGGTGAGGTTCCTTTGATCGACCTTGATCCAACAAAACCTAATGAAAAATATTTTGAACTTGTTGATTGGACAGTTAAGGAAGCAATGAAAAAAAATATGTTCATGGGTTTATTGCCGACATGGGGCGATAAAGTGATAAAAATGTGGGGGCAGGGATCAATAATTTTTACTGAAAGCAATGCCTATCTCTATGGTAAATGGTTAGGCAATCGGTACAAAGATTTTCCAAATATTATTTGGATACTTGGTGGTGATCGTCCGCCGGTAAATGATTCGAGCGATAAAAAAAACTTATGGCGGTCGATGGCCAAAGGAATTTTAGAAGGAACAAATAAAAAGGCCATCATTAGTTATCATCCTTCCGGTGAGTCAAGCTCTGCAAAATTCTGGCCCAATGAATCATGGCTTACTATTCAAATGCTTCAATCTGGTCATGCAAAAAAAGATAATCCTGTTTGGGAATGGATAAAACGTGACAGGGAGATCACTCCTGTAAAACCTGTTTTAGATGGTGAACCTAATTATGAAGACCATCCAATAAACTGGGATAAAAAGAATGGTTACTTCAGAGATTATGATGTAAGGAGACAAACTTATCGTTCTGTTTTCTCGGGTGCATGCGGAGTTACATATGGCAACCAGGCTATGTGGCAATTTTATAGTGAAAGAGAAGAACCAGTTGCATTTCCAGAACGTTCATGGATCGAGACATTGGATCGTCCCGGTGCGTTCCAAGTTGGGTATTTAAAAAAATTGATCGAATCAAGATCAGTTATTGATAGAATTCCCGATCAATCAATCATTGTTGGAGGACAAGGAGAGAAAATGGAATATGCCACTGCATTTCGGGGGAATAAATATTGTATGATCTATTTTCCCACTAGTAAAGGTCTTACTTTGAATCTTTCTTTTTTATCTGCATCACAAATACGGATATGGTGGTTTCATCCCGGAAAAGGAGAAGCTGGTGCGCCAGTCGTGATGCAAAAAATTTCAACAATGAATTTTACTCCTCCATCAGCAGGAAACGATAGTGATTGGGTATTGATAATTGATGATGCAGATGCAAAATTTTCTCAACCTGGAAAATAAAATACTATGTTTAAAGACGCGACAATAAATGAAATTGATGAAGTGATGCAGCAATCATGGACCGCATTTCATGGTTACAGGAAAATGAGTTTGAAACAAAGAGCAGTTTTCATGCGGGCTATAGCAGTTGAGTTGGAAGCTTGTGGTGATGAATTGATCCAAACTGCCATGAGAGAAACAAACCTTCCTGAAGCAAGAATGAGAAATGAAAGAGGAAGGACAATATTTCAATTAAATTCCTATGCTGATGCATGTGAAAAAGGAGAGTGGTTGGAAGCAAAAATTGATACAGCTATTCCTGATAAGAATCCACCGAAGCCTGATATAAGAAAAATGTTAGTGCCACTCGGACCAGTTGTTATTTTCGGTTCATCTAATTTCCCTTTTGCTTATTCCACCGCAGGTGGTGACACGGCTTGTGCATTTGCAGCAGGCTGTCCTGTTATTATCAAAGCACATCCTGCGCATCCGCAAACATCCGAAACAGTTGCCAATGCAATTTTAAAAGCTGCCGATAAATGCAAAATGCCAAAAGGGATTTTTGCTCATGTTCATGGCGCCTCTTTTGAAGTTGGCAAAGCGTTGGTGATGCACACACAGACAAAAGCTGTTGGCTTTACCGGATCATTTATTGGAGGTAAACAATTATTTGATTGGGCCAATCAACGTAAGGAGCCAATTCCTGTTTTTTCTGAAATGGGAAGCATCAATCCTGTTTTTCTTTTGCCAGGAAAATTAAAACAATCTCCTGCTGATATTGCAAAAATGTATGCCGGGTCCATTACTTTGGGTGTAGGACAATTCTGTACAAATCCTGGATTGATCATCGGTATTGATAGTGAAGAACTGAAAACTTTTGTACATGATCTGGGAAATGTAATTCAACAGACGGCTGCTGGTTTAATGTTGCATCCTGGAATTGCAAAAGCATACAAAGAGAAAAGAGGAACTGCTTTAATACAGAAAGATGTGCAGCTCGTTGCCGAATCTGAAATATCGGTAAAGGAAAATGAAGGACAGCCAACAATAGCTACTGCATCGGGACAGGCATTTTTAAATAATCCTGTTCTTCACCAGGAAGTATTCGGTCCTTATTCATTGGTAATTCGTTGCAAAAACATGAACGAAATGACCGAAGTGGCAAAACATCTGGAAGGGCAATTGACTTCAACATTAATGGCAACTGAGGATGATATAAAAAATAATGATGAATTAGTGGAAGCAGTAAAAAACATTTGTGGTCGTTTTATTTTAAATGGAGTACCAACAGGTGTCGAAGTTTGTTTAAGCATGCATCATGGTGGACCTTTTCCTGCAACAACTGATTCAAGATTTACTTCAGTTGGAGCAGATGGAATAAAAAGGTTTGCAAGACCAATTGCATTTCAAAATTGGCCTAATAATCTGTTGCCTGAAGAATTAAAAGATGAAAATCCTTTGAAGATCTGGAGAACATTAAATAATGAATTAAAAAGATAAGCTACAAAAACAAATGTTAGATCAATTATTTTGTGATCAGCATTTGTAGTTCTATTGAACTTCTGTTGCGTCGCACTCTTGTACATTCTGTAACTCTATTCGGCATATGATGAATAAACCAATTACAAAGTCTTTTCCCGATTCCCCCTTTAGAGGGTTAGGGGGCTTTAATTTTCATTGTATTGATGCACATACATGTGGCAACCCTGTTCGTCTTGTTGCAGAAGGTGGTCCAGAACTGGAAGGGAAGAACATGAGTGAAAAACGTCAACATTTTTTAAAAGAGTATGATTGGATAAGAAAAGGATTGATGTTTGAGCCTCGTGGGCATGACATGATGAGTGGAAGTATTTTGTATCCGCCACATGATCCGCAAAATGATCTTGCAGTGTTGTTTATTGAAACGAGCGGATGTCTTCCAATGTGCGGCCACGGAACAATCGGTACCATTACAATTGCAATTGAAGAAGGGTTGATCATTCCAAAAACTCAGGATGCTATACAGATGGAAGCACCGGCTGGTCTTGTTAATATTACTTACAAACAGATAGGAAAGAAAGTGAGCTCTGTAAAACTTACTAATGTGCCGGCTTTTCTGGATAAAGAAGGAATCACAGCAGAATGTCCAGAACTTGGTGAGTTAGTAATTGACGTTTCATACGGTGGAAATTTTTATGCGATAGTTGATGTTCAGAAGAATTTTAAAGGGTTAGAACATTACCCGGCAGATAAATTAATTGCATGGGCAAGAGAGTTAAGAAAGAATATAAATAATAAATACGAATTTGTACATCCACAAGATCCGACTATCAATACATGTTCACACATTCTTTGGACTGGCGCAGTGATTGACAAAACATCGACGGCTCGCAATGCAGTATTTTATGGAGATAAAGCAATTGATCGCAGTCCTTGCGGAACAGGTACCAGTGCAAGGATGGCGCAGTGGTATGCAAAAGGCAAACTAAAAAAAGGAGATGTATTTATACATGAAAGTATAATTGGCAGTAAATTCAACGGCACAATTGAAGAAGAGCTAACAGTTAATGGAAAGCCAGCCATAAGACCGGGTATAGAAGGTTGGGCTAAGGTTTATGGGTATAATACAATTTCGATAGATAAAGATGATGATCCGTATGCATTCGGGTTTCAGGTTGTGTAAACCCCCAAACCCCCTAAAGGGGGCTTGCTGATGCACATGGCTAACTTATTTGAAATTTTCTTATTTGGATTTATGAAACAATATTTAATAATAGCACAAGATGGAAAAGATGATGAGGCATTGGATAGAAGGAAGGAAGTAAGACCACATCATCTTGCTGGTGCAAAAAAATTAAAAGAGAGTAACAATTTTGTTGTTGGTGGAGCAATGTTGGATGATGATGGGAACATGCGTGGTTCAATTATGATCGTTCAGTTTGAAACACAGGATGATTTTCAAAGATGGTATGATAATGAGCCATACATTACGCAAGGAGTTTGGAAGACGATCAAAGTAAAACCGTTCAGTGTTCCAGATGTGTAAGTTGTGAATGATGAATATGTGGAGTGATCATTATCCCCCGCTGGCGGGGGAAGTGGTTCGATTTAAAGAACAATACAAGTTGGGGTGGAAATAAGTTGAGTAGAATTGTTGTCGTACAAGTGAGTGACACAACTGAAGTTTAATAATAATTCAAAAGCTGGCTACATGAAAAAAATATATTTTGTAATTATTGCTGGTGTCATTTCTGTAAAAAGTTTTTCTCAAACACATTTACAGAAAATCGAGCCTGTAAGTTTTGCAGATGTAAATATCACCGACGAATTCTGGAAGCCAAAGATCGATAAGGTAGCAACCAAAACTTTATCGGCTTGTATCTATCAGACAGAAGTAGCAACACCGCGAATAAAAAATTTTGAAAGGGTTGCGGCAAAAAAGGGAGAACCACATCAGGGAATTTTTTATGATGACAGTGATGTGTTCAAAGCATTGGAAGCAATGGCCTATTCATTAAAAACTCATCCGAGTGCGGAGATGGAAAAGAAATGCGATGAATGGATCGATAAGATAGCAGCGGCGCAACAACCAGACGGTTATTTGAATACATGGTACACATTAAAGGGATTGCAGGATAAGTATACCGATATGAGCATGCATGAAGATTATAATGCAGGGCACATGATCGAAGCAGGTGTTGCTTACTTTAATGCAACAGGTAAGAGAAAGTTGCTGGATGTTTGCATCAAATGGGCCGACCAGTTTGATGCATTGTTTGGGCCGGGAAAAAGAGATTGGGTGACTGGTCACCAGGAACTGGAGTTAGCATTGGTAAAATTGTATAAAGTAACTAAGAATGAAAAATATTTAAAGCTTGCCGATTGGTTATTGAGTGAACGTGGAAAAAAATTAGCGAAAGGCTATACTTGGACAGATTGGAAGGACACAGCTTATGCGCAGGATGTATTGCCGGTAAAACAACAAACTCAAATTACTGGTCATGCGGTTCGTGCAATGTATATGTACACCGGTGCTGCAGATGTGGCTGCACAAACAGGGGATGTTGATTATATGAAAGCAATGCGAAATGTTTGGGAAGATGTGGTGTATCGGAATATGTATATCACGGGTGGTATTGGTTCCGCAGGAAGTAATGAAGGGTTTTCAAATGATTATGATCTGCCAAATGAACAAGCTTATTGTGAGACCTGTGCCAGTGTTGGAATGGTTTTCTGGAATCAACGAATGAATTCGTTAACAGGAAATGCAGAATACATTGATGTGTTGGAAAGAAGTTTATACAATGGTGCATTGGATGGTTTAAGTTTGAGTGGTGATCGATTCTTTTATGGTAATCCTTTGGCAAGCCGAGGACAACATCAAAGAAGAGAATGGTTTGGTACAGCTTGTTGTCCTGCTAACATTGCAAGGTTAGTTGCTTCGCTGGGAAATTATATTTATGCAAAGAGTGATGATGCGATCTATGTGAATTTGTTTGTAGGAAGTAATACAACTATTCCATTGAAAAGTGGAAATGTAGGTGTGAAGATGGAAACGAATTATCCATGGGATGGGAAAATAAAGTTGAATATTGATCCCTTAAAAAAATCAAAATTCAGTTTATATCTCCGTGTGCCAGGCTGGGCAAATGGGCAAACATCTACCAAAAATCTTTATGATCTTTCTGATTTCGAGTCGGCTATCACCTTTTTAAAAATAAACGGTAAAGATGTAAGAGGAAGAATGGAAAACGGCTATGTGATCATTAATCGTGAGTGGAAAAAAGGTGATATTGTAATGTATGAGTTGCCAATGCAAACAAATAAAGTAATTGCAAGAGAAGAGTTGAAACAGGATAAGGGCCGGATCGCAATTCAGCGTGGCCCGATAGTATATTGTATTGAAGGAGCAGATAACAATGGTAAAGCATGGAATGTGATCATTCCTGAAAACACACAGTTTGAAACTATAGATTATAAAGTTTTGGATGAATCTATAAAAGCATTAACTGCAGAAGTGCCAGTAGTAACTGTTAGCGAAGATGGCCTATCATTAAAAACAGAAAAGAAGAAAATAATTGCAATACCATATTATACATGGGCAAACAGAGGAAAGAATGAAATGCAGGTTTGGTTGCCGACGAAAATTACTGATGTTAAATTGAACTACTAAATCAAGTCAAAACTCAAAAATTAAAATTCAAAAATGAAAAAGAACCTTGTTATTTTAATTGCTGCATCAATTCTTTTTAGTTGTAAACTAATGCCAAAAGAAGAAGAAAAAGAAAATGTAAAACCAATGACAGGAAAAACTTTATACGGGATGATCGGCGCCGACAGTGTATTTCAATATACATTGACTAATAAGAATGGAATGGTTGTAAAAATTCTGAATTACGGCGGAACTGTAACAGATATCATTACGCCTGATAAGAATGGGAAAATGGGTGATGTAGTTCTTGGGTATGATTCACTTGCGGGTTATTTGCAAACTGGTAATCCTTATTTTGGTTGTTTGGTTGGCCGTTATGGAAATAGAATTGCAAATGCAAAATTTACATTAGATGGGAAAGAATATACTCTTGCCGTGAATAACTCTCCAAATACTTTGCATGGTGGTCTGAAAGGTTTTGATAAAGTGATATGGACTGTCAAATCCTTTGATGATTCACATTTGTCGCTCTCTTATTTAAGTAAGGATGGGGAAGAAGGATATCCCGGTAATCTTTCTGTTGATGTGATCTATTCTTTGGGTGATGATAATGGTTTAAAGATCGAATATGCTGCGGTTACAGATAAAGCCACGCCATTGAATCTTACCAATCACTGTTATTTTAATTTGTCGGCAGGTGCTGATTCAACTATCCTTGATCATGAACTGATGTTGAAAGCTGATAAATACACACCTGTAAATGCAACTTTGATCCCAACAGGAAAAATTGATGATGTAAAGGGAACGCCAATGGATTTTACCACTTCAAAAAAGGTAGGAAAAGATATTGCAAACGTAACTGGGGGTTATGATCATAATTGGGTAGTAAATAGATCTGGTAATGACCTTGAATTGATTGGCTCGGTTTATCATGCAGGGTCTGGAAGATATATGGAAGTATTCACCACTCAACCCGGCATACAATTTTACACGGGTAATTTTTTAGATGGCACATTAAAGAATACGAGAAACGGAATGAAATATGTAAAACATGCTGCACTTTGTTTGGAAACACAACATTTTCCTGATTCTCCGAATCAACCATCTTTTCCGAATACGATCTTGAAACCAGGCGAAACATATCATGAAACGACTGTTTATAAATTTTCAACTAAGAACCACGATTAACATGATCATGAAAAAGATTATGAGGAGTAAATGGAAATTGTTCTCAATTATAAGTTTTCAGTTTTCAGTTATCATCTCATATTCACAGGTAAATAAAGCACCGGCTTATCCACTTGTAGTGCATGATCCTTATCTCAGCATCTGGAGTTTTACTGATAACCTGAATGAAAGCACAACCAAACATTGGACAGGAAAGGATCAGTCACTGATTGGGCTATTAAGTGTAGATGGTAAACTTTATAAATTTCTTGGGGAGCCAGCAAGAATATTAAAGCCGATATTACCGATTGCCGAAACGCAACCTTACAATTGTCAATTTACCGAAACAAAGCCCACGGGTGATTGGACAGCAGTTGATTTTGATGATACAAAATGGCAAACAGGTAAAGGAATGTTTGGTACAAAAGATGTCGATCCTCAATCTGAATGGAAAAGCAGGGAAATATGGATAAGAAGATCATTCGACCTTCAACAGCCAAATATTAATGAGCTTTTATTGAAGATAAAATATGATGATAATGTAGAGATATATCTAAATGGTGAGAAAATATTCAATGCAGGTTGTTGTTCAGCGAATAAAGAAATACTGCTTTCAAAAGCTATCGAACAAAAGTTACGCAAAGGCAAGAATGTGCTGGCAATGTATTGTGAGAATACAGGAGGACAAGCTTATATTGATGCCGGGTTATATGATCGTTTGCCGCCAGAACCAATTCAGAATGCAATTCAGAGAAAAGTGGAATTGACTGCAACACAAACAAAGTATGGATTTTATTGTGGTCCCGTTTTTCTTAATGTTGATTTTCTTTCTCCATTATTGATGAATGATCTTGATCTGTATTCACGGCCTGTTACTTATGTTACATTCAATGTAGTGACAGCAGACGATAATCAACATGATGTGAAATTGTTTTTCGGTAGTTCCGAAGATGTGGCGAGGAATAGTCGATCTCAGGATGTAAAAACAGACTTTTATAAAAAGGAAGGAATAGCATTTCAGAGATCAGGAACAGTAGAGCAACCAATTCTAAAAAGGAAAGGGGATGATGTAAGGATCGATTGGGGGTACTCTTATCTTGCCACTGCAGATGCATCTTCAATTAAACTTTCTCCTAATAGAAGATCTGATCTTACTGGTCTTTGTAACCTGGAAATAAATTATGGCAAAATTAAAAATGTACCTGTTGAGAAAACGATCTTACTTGCTTACGATGACATTTATTCAATTCAATACTTTGGCCAAAACCTCCAGGCATGGTGGAAGAAAAATTTTTCTTCGGCAGAGCAAATGATAAAAAGATCATTGGATGAATTTAAATCTATTGAAGAACGCTGCAACAATTTTGATAAACAACTTTATGATGATGCAATAAAAGCGGGAGATGAAACTTATGCTGATCTCTGTGTATTAGCTTATCGTCAATCACTCGCTGCGCATAAACTGGTGAGAGGGCCAAACAATGAAATATTATTTCCCCAAAAAGAAAATTTCAGTAATGGCTCAATATGGACCGTTGATGTAACTTATCCTTCAGCGCCACTCACTTTAATTTATAATCCAAATTTGTTAAAAGGGATGGTTGAGCCGCTGATGTATTATAGTGAAAGTGGTAAATGGTCAAAGCCTTTTCCAGCGCATGATCTTGGAACTTATCCGCAGGCTAACGGACAAACTTATCCGGAAGATATGCCCGTGGAAGAAGCAGGTAATATGATCATTCTTACGGCCGCAATTTGCAGAGCGGAAGGAAAATTTGATTTTGCAAAAAAACATTGGGATGTGTTGAGCAAATGGGTTGAGTTTTTAGTAAATGACGGGTTTGATCCCGCCAATCAATTATGTACCGATGATTTTGCGGGGCATCTTTCACGAAATGTAAATCTTTCAATGAAAGCAATTGTTGGTATTGCTGCATATGCACAAATGGCAAAGGGGCTTGGCAAAAGAGGTGAGGCCGGCAAGTATCATAATATCGCTACTGATTATGCTGCACGATGGATACAAATGGCTGATGATGGCGATCATTTTTCCCTGACATTCGATAAAAAAGGAACATGGAGCCAGAAGTATAATTTGGTTTGGGATAAATTGCTTGAGTTAAAACTTTTTCCTGAATCAGTGTATGATAAAGAGATCAAATATTATTTGACAAAGCAAAATGAATTCGGCTTGCCACTGGATAGTCGCAAGACATATACAAAAAGTGATTGGGTGATCTGGACAGCAACTTTAGCAAATAGTCAAAAAGATTTTGAAGCACTGATAAAACCCATTTATAAATTTGCCACCGAAACACCAACAAGGGTTCCTTTGAATGACTGGCATGAAACAACAGATGGCAAACAAGTCGGATTCCAGGCAAGAAGTGTGGTGGGAGGGTATTTTATAAAGATGCTGGAAAATAAATGGAAAAAATAAAAAAACTATGAAGCATACATTCTATTTGATCATATTTTTTCTTTTTCTGAATACTTCTTTTGCGCAGCAAAAAAAATGGACCGCTGACAAAGCAAATACCTGGTATGGAAAGCAAGGATGGTTAGTTGGTGCGGATTTTCTGCCAAGCACTGCAATTAATCAACTGGAGATGTGGCAGGCAGAAACTTATGATTCAGCTACGATCAATAAAGAATTAGGCTGGGCTGCTGGTATTGGAATGAATGTGATGAGAGTTTACTTGCATGATCTTGCGTGGAAGGCGGATGCCGATGGATTTAAGAAACGCATGGATAATTTTTTGTCTATTGCTGCCAAACATAAGATCAAAACCCTTTTTTGCGTTTTTGATGATTGCTGGAACCCCGATGCTAAAACCGGGAAGCAACCGGCGCCTAAACCCGGTGTTCATAATAGCGGTTGGGTAAGAAGCCCGAATAGATCAACTCATGATGATCCTTCGCAATGGAAGTATCTTGAAGAATATGTAAAGGATATTCTGACAACATTTAAAGATGATGAAAGAATTCTTATGTGGGATCTGTATAACGAGCCAGCCAACAGTGGCTATGGAATGACATCAATGCCGTTATTGAAAAAAGTTTTTGAATGGGCATGGTCTGTAAGACCATCGCAACCACTAACAGTAGGGGTATGGTTCATGGATTTTCCAGAGATCAACAGGTATCAATTGGAAAATTCTGATGTGATCACTTATCATAATTATTCTGATACAAACTCAATGAAGCAAGCGATAGATAGTTTGCAAAAATTTGCCCGACCGGTTATTTGCACTGAGTATATGGCAAGATCAAATAACAGCCGATTTGAAACTCATCTTCCGATCTTAAAAAGATATAATGTTGGGGCTATTAACTGGGGATTAGTTAGCGGCAGAAGCAACACTATTTTTCCATGGGGAAGTAAAGAAGGCAGCCCTGAGCCCAATCCATGGTTTCATGATGTTTTCAGAAAAGACGGAACAGCTTATGATGTAAAAGAAGTTGAATTAATAAAAAAATTAACTGGTAAGAAATGAAAAAAACCTTTCTTCCCTTATTCATCTTTATTTCAATATTCTGCACTGCACAATCTTATGTGCCTGAGAAAAGCAACAATAAATTTAAGGTTAAGCCTGTTGTTCCTATCAAAGCATATAGCTTTAACCTAAATGAAGTAAGACTTTTGAATAGCCCGTTTCGTCATGCGATGACAATGGACAGCGGCTATTTGTTACAGATCAAACCCGACAGGTTATTGTATCGTTTTCATAAACATGCAGGTTTACCGGTAAAGGATTCAATTTACGGTGGATGGGAAAAGGATGGGATATCAGGACATACATTAGGTCATTACCTGTCTGCCTGTGCCATGATGTATGCCAGTACGGGTGAAAAAGAATTTAAAAACAGGATTGATTATATCGTTGATGAATTACGAAAATGCCAGGTAGCAAGAAAAACAGGTTATATAGGCGCCGTGCCTAATGAGGATACAGTTTTTGCACAGGTAAAACGTGGTGATATTCGATCTGCAGGTTTTGATCTGAATGGTTCGTGGGTTCCCTGGTATACTCTTCATAAAGTCCTGGCGGGGTTGCTTGATGCTTATTTGTATTGTGACAACAGCACTGCATTGACAATTGCCGTGGCTGCTGCAGACTGGACCGGAACAATTGTAAATGGATTGAATGAAGAACAGCGATTAAAAATGCTTAATTGTGAGCATGGAGGAATGAATGAAGTGTTGGCGAATATTTATGCGATCACAGGGAATGAAAAATATTTAGCATTGTCAAGAAAGTTTCATGATGAATTTGTATTGGGACAGCTTGCCAAACGTATTGATCCCATGCCCGGCAAACACAGTAATACAAATGTGCCGAAAGCTATCGGCTGCTCACGTCGTTACGAGATCACCGGTGATGAAAGGGATAAAACAATTGCTTCATTCTTTTGGGAGTCAATGGTAAAGCATCATACTTATGTTATTGGCGGCAATAGCAATTATGAATATTGCGGCAAACAAGATTCATTAAATGATCGTTTGAGTGATAACACATGCGAAACATGCAACACATATAACATGCTTAAGTTGACAAGGCATTTATTTGCATGGCAACCTTCCGGAGCATTGATGGATTATTATGAAAGGGCTTTGTATAATCATATTCTTGCTTCTCAAAATCCCGAGAATGGGATGATGACTTATTTTGTCCCTTTGAGGATGGGAACAAAGAAAGAGTTTAGCAGTCCCTTTACAACTTTTACTTGTTGTGTCGGAAGTGGAATTGAGAATCATTCAAAGTATGCAGAACAGATTTATAGTCATGGTGATCATGGAGAGCTGTTTGTGAATTTATTTATTCCATCTGTTGTTAACTGGAAAGAGCAGGGATTAATTTTTAAACAGGAAACAAATTTTCCTGAATCAAATTCTACAGTTTTTACTTATTTGGGTGATGCATCAAAAACATTTACTCTTCTTATTAGGAAACCATATTGGTCAACTGGTAGAACGAGATTTTTCATGAATGGAAAAGAAAATCAAAATATAAAGTCTTACGATAATAATTTTGAATTCGACAGGATTGATGGGTATATACCATTAAGAGTTACGATGAAGAAGAATGACAAATTGGAAATGCGATTCAACATGCATCTATACACTGAAGCGATGCCTGATAATCCAAATCGTATTGCATTTAAATATGGCCCTATCGTTTTAGCCGGTCAGTTGGGAAAAGACATGCCAGATCCTGTTTATGGAACTCCTGTTCTTTTGACAGATAATAAGAATATCAATGATTGGATAAAACCCGCATCACAACCTTTGCAATTTGAAATGAAAGAAGTGGGAAAACCCTTTGATGTGAAGTTGATCCCGTTTTATAAAACTTATGATCAGTATTACAGTGTGTACTGGGACTATTTTACAAATGCTGACTGGTCGGCAAAACAGGCGGAATACGAAGCTGAAAAGAAGAGGGGAAAAGAAATTGAAGAAAAAACAATTGACAATTTCAGAATAGGAGAAATGCAGCCAGAAAGAGATCATAGCCTAAAGGCAAGTGAAAGAAGTTATGTAAGTGATGCGATTGGAAGAATGGGCAGAGAAGCAAGAAGAGATAATTATTTTTCTTTTGAAATGAAAACGAATAATGTCATTGGCTGTAATTTGTTATTGACCTATATTGGCGACGATAAAGACCGGAAGTTTGATATTCTAATTGATGGCGTAAAGATCGCAACAGAAGATTGGAAAGGCGGAAAGACGGGTAAATTTTATGATGTTGAGTATAGCATCCCGGAGGACTTGATGAAGGGGAAAGAAAAAATTACGGTTAGGATAGAAGCGAACTATGGCAAAACTGCGGGAAGAGTTTTTGGAGCAAGATTAATTAATGCAATAAAAGCGAATGATCCTAATCCGGGCCATGGCGAATGATCTTTCATTAACAGCCGATGCGTCACTAATATCAAGTTGATTTTAAGTCGTTATTAGATTGCTTCGGCCTTCTGAAATATATTTGCCAAAATACTTTGAAAGCCGGCCTCGCAATGACGAAGACTCTGCGAGGCCAGAAGTTTTTTCGCTTTTCCGAGTCTTCGTCATTGCGAGGCCGAAGCAAACTAAAAGATCAACCAAGAATTATTTTCTAACTATAAAACAAAAATTCCCCTTTAGGGGTTAGGGCATGAACGTAACAATTATCGGAGGCGGGGTTATAGGATTGAACTGCGCTTATTTTTTACAAAAAGAAGGACATAAAGTAACTGTTATTGAACGTGGCGATATTACTGATGGCTGTTCATTTGGTAATATGGGTTATATATCACCATCGCATTTTGTTCCGTTGGCAACACCGGGTATTGTATCAAAAGGATTAAAATGGATGATGAGCTCTTCGTCGCCATTTTATGTAAAGCCAAGATTAAATCTTGATCTTATTCGTTGGGGAATGGAGTTTTGGAAAAGCGCTTCTGCAAAAAAAGTGGAGGAGAATGCGCCGCACATGAATAACCTTTTGCAACTGACAAGGCATTTGATGAATGAACTGAAGAATGAATTGCCCGAGCCATTTGATATGACAGAGAAAGGCTGCTGGATGCTTTGGAAAAATGAGAAGACTGCCGATCATGAAAAACGTTTGGCTGATCAGGCAAATGCATATGGACTGAAAACGATCATGTGTACACCGCAACAAGTACAGGAATATGAACCGCAGGTAGAAACAAATGTTGCGGGTGGTGTTCTTTATCTTGACGATGGCCATGTGAACCCGGGAAAGTTTATGCGTTCGCTTTATTCTTATTTAAAAAGTAAAGGAGTGAAGTTTTGGTTGAACTCGGAAGTAAAAAGTTTTGAAACTACTAATGGAAAAATAACCGGGGTTATAACTGATAAGGCAAAACTGGATTGTGAAGAATTAATATTGGCAAATGGCTCATGGTTGCAAAACATTTCTAAGCAGCTCGGCATTTACACGCCAATGCAACCGGGGAAAGGTTATAGCATGGTCTATGACGGATTAGAAAAGAATTTGCAATATCCTTCAATATTAGTTGATGACCGTACAGCAACAACGCCAATTGGAAAATGGCTAAGGATCGGGGGCACTATGGAATTGAGCGGTCATAGCGATAATATTTTGCCTAAACGTGTAACTGCGATCTATAATGCGTTTAAAAAATATTATCCAACAATGAACCTGCCGCAGCCGGATATAAGTAAAGCCTGGTTTGGTTACCGGCCTGTGAGTCCTGATGGCATGCCATATATCGGAAGGCATACTAAATTTTCTAATCTTACTTATGCTGGAGGACACGCCATGTTAGGGGTTACAGCTGCTGCTGGAACAGGAAGGCTAATTGAAGAAATTATTTCTGGCAAAAAACCTTCCTTTGGTCTCGAAGCTTTTAACCCGGCGAGGTTTGGATAAGGCTTTCTGTACGTAACTTAGCTATGCTAAAATTTACATCATGAAAAAGACCATATCAAGAACAGCATTACTGATAGTAATTCTTTTTAATTCCTCTTTACTATTTGCCCAACACAAATTGGAAAAATTGTGGGAAACAGATTCTGTTTTAAAGGTTCCTGAATCTGTTTTGTTTGATGGCGATCATAAAGTTTTGTATGCTTCAAATATTGACGGCACAGATCCATGGGCGAAGGATGGAAAAGGATCTGTTGCAAAAGTTGGTCTTGATGGAAAAGTGATCGCAACCGAATGGGTGAGTGGATTGAATGCTCCTAAAGGAATGGGACTTTATATGGGGAAATTATATGTGGCAGATCTGAATGAACTGGTGGTAATTGATATTGCCGGCGGCAAAATTGAAAAAAGGATAGCTGTTACAGGCGCAGAAGGATTAAATGATGTAAGTGTTAGCAAAAGCGGGACTGTGTATGTGTCAGATTCAAAATTGAAAAAAATATTTACTGTAAAAGATGGTGTATCCGAATTACTTCTTGATACTCTGAAAGGGCCAAATGGAGTGCTGATGCGTGGCGACGACTTTTATTTGTTAGATGCTGGTGGCATGTTTAAGATGAATAAGGATAAAACACTTACCAAAATAACCGATGGCATGGATGGAGGTACGGATGGGATCGAGAATATTTCAGGCAATGACTTTATAGTTTCCTGCTGGCAGGGTGTTGTCTGGTATGTAAATGCCGACGGTAAAAAGGAGCAATTGCTGGATTCAAGACCCGATAAAAAAAATTCAGCAGATATTGGGATGGATGCAAAGAACAAAATTATTTATGTGCCCACGTTTTGGCGCAATACCATTGTTGCCTATCGGGTAAAGTAAAGTTAATTTTACAACCGGTATTTTAAGGCCGGTCCACTCTTTTCTATTTTTATACTCTTATGGATTGTATCTCTACACGAATACCTTACAGACAAACGGGATGTTTTAGTAAAACGGTGGTTGATTATATTGACCAACATGCTTCATTAAAGGAATTCTTTAATTACCCGCCGACGATCCAGGGCATAAAAAAAGCAATTAACGATCGAAAACAGTTTAACTATGATCGCAATGTGCTGGTGCAGGAATTAAGGAAGCAATATGCTGCAGTTACATTGTCTGAAAAGACAAAAAATAATATAGAGGCATTAGCATCAACAAATACTTTCACATTTACCACTGCTCATCAGAATAATATTTTTACCGGGCCACTTTATTTTATTTACAAAATATTACATACAATAAAGCTGGCAGAGTATTGCAAAAACAATCTACCGGAATACAATTTTGTTCCTGTTTTTTATATCGGTTCGGAAGATGCTGATCTTGATGAACTGAATCATGTATACATTGGAGGAGAAAAACTTATATGGAATACAAAGCAAACCGGTGCGGTTGGAAGAATGAAAGTTGATAAAGAACTGATCAAACTGATCGGATCAATGGAAGGTCAGCTTTCGGTTTTGCCATTTGGAAAAGAGATCGCTGCACTAATGAAAGAATGCTATAAAGAAGGGGATACAATTCAATCTTCAACTTTTAAAATAGTTAATCAACTGTTCGGTGAATATGGTTTAGTGGTGTTATTACCTGATAATACTGAGCTAAAGAAACAGATGATCCCGATCTTCAAAGATGATCTATTGAGTCAAACCGCGTCGGAGATTGTTGAGAAAACTGCCGAGAGATTAAGTAATGCGGGATATAAAGTGCAGGCTAATCCGAGAGAAGTCAATTTATTTTATTTAAAGGATAATATTCGTGAAAGAATTGAAATAAAGAATGGTGAATGGATAGTAGTGAATGCAAAAGAAAAGTTTTCAGAAACTGAACTGCTTAAAGAGCTGAATGAATACCCTGATCGCTTTAGCCCAAATGTTATACTGCGTGGACTTTACCAGGAAACGATCCTCCCTAATCTCGCTTTTATTGGAGGTGGCGGTGAAACAGCATATTGGTTACAATTGAAAGATCTGTTCAATCATTATAAAGTTCCTTTCCCAATGCTGGTATTGCGTAACTCTTTTTTAGTTGTCGAAAAAAGCTGGCAGGAAAGAATAGCAAAGCTTGGATTCTCGATCGAGGATCTCTTTTTATCACAGGAAGAATTATTGAACCGTATCGTGATAAATGAAAGTAAGAATGAAATAAAATTGAACGGATCATTATCTGAACTTGAGCAACTATATGAAAGTTTTAAAAAACAAGCTTCAGCAGTTGATGTCACTTTAGAAAAACATGTGGAAGCTTTAAAGCTAAGAACTGTGCAACATTTGCATGAACTCGAAAAGAAAATGTTGCGGGCAGAGAAAAGAAAGTTTACCGATCAACAAAGACAGATCAATACTATTAAAGATCATTTATTTCCAAAGAATGGTTTGCAGGAAAGAATTGATAATATCGGTTATTTCTATGCAAAGTGGGGGAGAGACTTCATTGGTAAACTTTATGAACTTTCACTGAATCTTGAACAAGAGTTTGTAATACTAAGCGAGAAATAAGATCCTTTTATTTTCTTCTTAAATAAATACTCAACATAAAAGTTTGTTTTTTCAATGAAGACAAAGTGTTTGTATATAAATTATTGGCATCTTCATTTATATCGGTAATGGAAGCGGAAAATTTTAATTCAGAGGATAAGATTGCTGTTTTTAGTAAATCAATATCAACTCCCAGTCCAGCATCTCCAAATAATGTAAAAGATCTGATCGGCAACTTTGAAGAGCTTGACTCGTCTTGTGACAACATATAATTGAAAGACGGTCCTGCAGAAAAATATGGGGCAACTTTTTTCTGTGAGAATTTAAAGATAAGTGGCAGAGATGCGTTCATTGAAGTAGTTTCTATTTTTAAGGTTTCAATGTGTCGTTCACCAGTTGGCGTTTTCCTGTCATATATGATATTCCCGGTTTCAAATGCAAGACTTAATAACGGCCGCAATGCGACTGTTTCACCGAAATTTATTTGGCAAATAAGTCCGAGATCAAATTTAGCTCCGTTGCTTGTTGTAATATTATTCAGGCTGTCGTTATAATTTATATTTCCCTGTTTCCAGCTAGAAAAATTTAATTTGAAATTGTTAATGCCACCGCCTATTTCGATCCCTAGCTGTGTTTTTCTGACTTCCTCCTTTTTGGTTGGTATATTAACTGGTTTTGCAAGATCAGCGGATCCGGATATCTGCTGATATTTAAAAACTGAATCCGGAATATTTAATGCTTTGTATGCTGAAGTCAATGTAGTATATGCACATTTCCAGTTTGGAGCTGATCCAGCAGCTTTGCTGGCATAATAAACAGCACTGTCAGGCCGATTGTTTTCAAGATGCAATATTGCGAGTTGATTATTAATATAGGCGGCATCAGGTGAAAGGGCTCGTGCAGCATAAGCATTTTGAAAACGCATATTGCCATCGCTTGCTTTTAATAAATACATATTGCTTTTTAAACTTGCAGCATAATCAGGATCATATTCATTGATGATGTTAATCGCTTTTTCAAGTCGGTTGCCTGCTTCAGCAAAATCCTTTTTTTCTAATGGAGAAGCCGCATTGCCGCAAGTGATAAAAAGATCGATCTTGCTTTGTGCATCTTTAATGTACTCAACAGCCAGTGTTGATCTTGCATCAAGTGTATATGAGTTGCCGGTGAACTTTTTTTCTAATTGTTCATAATAATATTCGGCAGAGTTATGACCTGTAATATTTTTATTCTTAACCGTTTTGTAAAAAAGATCGTATAGCTCTGTCAGTGAAGTGTCAGCTTTTGCGAGGATAGTATTGTTGTAAAAAAAATCCTGAAACGAATTGCCCGGACCCTTCTGTTGAAGTCTTTTTGTTTTTAGCCAGTTATTTAAATAGTTCGTATCAACAATGCCAATTATTTTTTGACTGGATTCATTACAACAAAAATAGGGTTGCTGGTTTCTTTTAAATCTTTGTTGCGCAACTGAAGGAACATTGTTTGACACATAGCGTTGTATCTCTTCAAAACTTATTTTATTATCACTAATGCCAATAGAATCTGCTGTGCCTGCGAGGCCATCAACAAGATAATACGTAAACAGGCCGTGTCCGGTTCCTATTGATGCATCTTCCAATGATTCTTGTCCTGCGCCGGTGGCAAGCATAATAATTTCACCCACTCTTTTTTCCGTAATGGCAGTATTGAGAAAATTCAAACCTGGTAATCCGCCGGGTAATTCGCTTGTACGACATGCATCCATTATAAAAAACACTTCTACACCTTTCGATGTCTCGGTCGCTATCTTTTTTTTAAGATTAAAAAGTTGAATGGCGCCGCCAGCGAGATAATTGTTCTTATCACCGGCAGGATTACAATCATAACCAAGAAAAAAGAACTGGTCTTCATCAATTGCATCGCCATGACCGGCGAGATAAATAAAAAGACGATCGCCTGATCGTAATTTTTTTGCTTTTAGCCATTGAAATCCTTTTGTCCAAAAATTGCTGCAAATTGCTTCTTCATTCAACAGGCAAAAAATATTATCATTTTTTACTGATCCACCTGCAGGTGATTTTAAATAATCCCTGAACATTTCCGCATCTTTATCAGCAAAAGAAAGCGGTCTTACATATTTATATTTTGAAACACCAACGATGAGGGCAAAGGTTTGAGATCCTTTTATTGTAGTGTCCCTTTCTTTTAACGGCGTCTGAGCAATAATAGCAGACCCTGTTAAAAAATAAATAATGATAAATAGCAAGGTCCTCATAAGTAGGTTTGATCTGGATGCTGGTTGTAACAGTAAAGTACAGTTTTTTTTAAACTTTGTTTTTATAAATCCAAGTATAAACTCTCGGGACTAACTATTTTCCTTAATTTCATCGGCTTCACTTAAAGCATTCGCTTTTATGCCTAATTCGACAATTAAGCAGCAAACTTTTTCTTTTCTTAGTGGTGGTGGGGAAATGGGAAGATTGATGCGAAACAAAAATTGGTCTGAATCTACAGTTGGAACACCGGATACGTGGCCGCAAAGTTTGCGTACGACTTTAGGCATAATCTTAAATTCTAAGTTTCCAATGTTCTTATGGTGGGGACCAGAATTAATTTGTTTTTATAACGATGCCTACAGGCCAAGTCTTGGTCAAAACGGGAAACATCCTTCTATTTTAGGCATGCCGGCAAAAGAAGCATGGCCAGAAATCTGGGATATTATAAAACCATTAATAGACCAGGTATTATCAGGAGGAGATGCGACCTGGATGGAAGATCAGTTGATCCCAATATTTCGTAATGGCAAAATTGAAGATGTTTATTGGACATTTAGCTATAGCCCGGTAAATGATGAATCGGGTGATGTGTCGGGTGTTTTAGTGACATGTACAGAAACAACCGAAAATGTACTGACCCGTCATAAGTTGGAAGAAAGTAAAAACCAACTGGAGTTTGCCATAGAAGCAGCAAGACTTGGAACATGGGATTATAATCCGGCTAACAATAAATTCTTTTCCAATGATCGTTTAAGAGAATGGTTTGGTTTGCCTCACAAAGCGGAGATCGAGCTTGAACATGCTATTAATGCTATTGCAGAAAAAGACAGGCAGAGAGTTACAGACGCGATTCAAAATGCACTCGACTATTCTTCCGGCGGTCATTATGAAATAGAATACACTATTATTCATCCTGTTACTAAAACTGAAACAATTGTAAGATCGAAAGGGAAGGCATGGTTTAATGAAGATAAAATTGCTTATCGGTTTAATGGAACATTGGAGGATGTAACTGATGCCGTAATATCAAGAAAAAAAGTAGAGGAAAGCGAACAGAGATTCCGTAATCTCATTGCGCAGTCGCCAATTCCTATGGTAGTGTTTCGGGGCCCGGAACATGTTATTGAGATAGTTAATAGCGCTATGTTGAAACGATGGAACAAAAAAGAAGAAGATCTTTTAAATAAAAGATTCATTGAAGTTTTCCCGGAAATAAAGACGCAGAGGATACCCGGTTTACTTGATAAGGTTTATAAAACAAGTGTAGCATACAAGGAAGAAGAATCAATTTCGTTTATCCAGGATAAAGAAAGTAAAAGAACAATTTATGTAGATTTTGAATATTCGCCACTATTAAAAGCTGACGGAGAAGTTTCTGGTATCATAGCCATTGTAAATGATGTAACAGAAAAAGTGGAAGCACGGATGAAGATAGAAGAGAGTGAGCAGAAATTCCGCTTACTGGCCGATTCAATGCCTCAGCATATCTGGACCGCAGATACTGAAGGGAACCTAAATTATTTTAATCGATCTGTTTTTGACTATTCAGGTATAACACCTGAGGATATAAATGAAAAAGGATGGTTGCAGATCGTTCATCCTGATGATAAGGAAGAAAACCTGAAAGTGTGGATGAATGCTGTCAGCACGGGGAAAGATTTTTTATTCGAGCATCGCTTTAGAAAACATGATGGTGAATACAGGTGGCAATTAAGTCGGGCCGTTCCTCAAAGAGATGAGCATGGAAAGATCCAAATGTGGGTAGGGACGAGCACAGATATAGATGAAATGAAAAAGCATGAACAACTAAAAGATGATTTTATCAAAATAGCAAGTCATGAATTAAAAACACCTGTAACCACGATAAGAGGCTATGTACAGCTTTTAATGCAAATGAATAAGAACGGTAATGATCAGATGCTGATAAGTTCTTTGGCCACTATTGATAAACATGTTTCTAAATTAACAAAGCTGATCAGTGATCTTCTTGATGTAACAAAAATTGAGACGGGAATATTTCATTTGTCAAAAGAAAATTTCAATATCAATGAATTGATCAGCGAATTGTCAGGTGACATACAAAGCACAAACTCTTCTCATAAAATTATATTTACTCCCGGTATTGAAACCTCTTTGTTTGCTGATAAGGACCGGATATCGCAAGTTTTAATAAACCTTCTTGTTAATGCAATTAAATATTCGCCGAAAGCAGATAAAGTCATCATCTCCACACAACTACAAACTGATCATATTATCGTATCGGTTCAGGATTTTGGGATCGGTATAGATACTGATGATCATAAAAAAGTATTTGAAAGATTTTATAGGGTGCAGGGAAAGAATGAAAAAACATTTCCGGGATTTGGAATAGGATTGTTCATTGCAAAAGAGATCATTTCAAATCACAACGGAAAAATATGGGTAGAAAGTGAAAAGGATAAAGGCTCTGTGTTTTATTTCAGCCTTCCGGTTAATACCAAATAAGAATAATTATAGAAGTATAAAATTATATCATCAATCAAATTTATTTTCCCAACCCGCCTTCTTCATTTTCTCCACTTTTTTTAATACATCTTTGTTCAGTGAGTTTTTAAAAGCAGTAACCTTCTTAGAAATATTAACATCAAATGCGCCAATGATCTCCGCTGCTAATATACCTGCATTCTTTGCTGCATTGAGAGCAACGGTAGCAACCGGAACACCATTTGGCATTTGAAGAATAGAAAGAACAGAATCCCATCCATCGATTGAGTTAGATGATTTGATAGGCACTCCAATAACGGGTAATGATGTTATAGATGCTACCATCCCCGGTAAATGTGCTGCCCCACCAGCACCAGCTATAATTACTTTCAATCCTCTTTTTTTTGCTTTTGTTGCATAGTCAACCATGCGAAGCGGCGTACGATGTGCGGATACAACAGTCACTTCATGTGCTATTCCAAATTCTTTGAGGAGATCCGATGCCGCCTGCATAACGGTGAGATCACTATCGCTACCCATTATAATTCCTACGAGTGGTTTCATGAAGCAAAGAAAGGGAAAAAATATTTCACGCAAAGGCGCAAAGAAATTCTCTAATCATGAAAATCTCTTTGCGCCTTTACGATCCCGATAGCTATCAGGACCTAGCGTCTTGTGTAAAGTCTTATCTTATCAACTCGCCTTTCAATCTCATCAACTCTGTTTCTGCAAGCTTGGTATTGTAACGAGCTGCGATCAACCTGTCATAAGCATCTGCAAGGCTAAACTGTGCATCTCTTAACTGAATAATAGTAGATGAACCAAGCCGGAATAATTCGAGCTGTATGCTTACATTTTCTTTGGCCAGCAGAATATTGGTTTCTTCCAGTTCAAGCATTTTTTTCTGAAGCTCATACTCTCTAAAGAAATTGCTAACGTTTAGATTTAAAGTGGATCTCTGACTTTCATAAACAAGTTGCTGATAGCTCAGATCAAGTTTTGATTGCTTTATGAGTCGGTTGGTGTTACGGTAATTTAAGATCGGGATCGTTGCAGAGAATCCATAATTGTATCCCTGGTTACGATTGTACAATGGCAGGGCAGCATTTAAAGCAACGTCATTATTGGTGCGATTGTAATTATAAGCTGAATTAAAAGATATAAGAGGGAACTGGTCTGCTTTCCTTGATTTTATTGTAAGCTCCGCAAGATCAATATTTTTTTTCTGAAGCTGTAGGGTCGTATTTGTCTGCTCAAAATTGTTCTGGATCTGTGCAAGCGTTAAATTATTATTGAATGGAATGGAATCACTGACTTCATAATTGAGGCCCACTGCCGCATTCATCGTTTGGTTCAGCCTTTCTTTTAATTCTTCAATAAGTGTAAGCTGGCGAAACCGGGAAGCAATCTGTGCATTCAGATCAACCTTGCTCTGCAGTACATCAGGTTTAGCTCCAACTCCAATTTCAAGCCGGCGCTGGGAGAGATCAACACGAGTTTGGCTAATGCTCATTTGTTCTTCAATTGCTTTCAACTGTTGTTTCTGACGTACAATTATATAGTAAGAGTTGATGACCTGGGCCACCGTGTTAACTACCTGGTCTTTTATACCTAATTCACCCAGGCGAATAAGTTCCTCCGCCTGGTTACGTGTTACAAACATTTTACCGCCGTCAAATAATAACCAGCTTAAGTTGACCGAGCCAGACAGGTTATCGGTCTTTACATCACCTTCCCGTTTGGTGCCATTAACAAATTCCTGGTTCTGGTGGTTATTATTCCAGATGTTACTGACGGAAGCATTCAGCCTGGGTGCAAATAACCAATTGCGGTAAGAATAGTCCAGCGCTGCTACGGCAGAATCATTTCTTGAGATCTGAATATCGTAATTGTTTTTAAGCGCAAGGCTTACGGCATCTTCGAGTGTCAGCAATTTTTGAGCTTGCAATGAACATACTGCTAAAGAAAAAGCTGAATATAGAACCGAACGTACAAGAGTGCGACGCAACATAGTTTAATAGAATTGATTAGTTTGGTTACCAAAATTAATCATGAGCTTCCTTCAGATCTGCAACTGCCAATTCAGTATCAAGATTGCTGGCTTTCTTTTTTGAAGAAAGATATGAGTATAATGCCGGTACTACATATAAAGTAAGCACAAGTGCAAAGAGCATACCACCAACAATAACAATACCAAGCGGCACGCGGCTTTTACCTGCAGAACCAAATGCCAATGCAATTGGTAATGCACCCAATGTAGTGGCAAGTGTTGTCATCAGGATCGGGCGCAAACGGGCAACGGATGCATCAACTGCAGCCGGGATCTTCTGTTCTCCTCGTCTTCTTTTTTGATTGGCGAACTCAACGATCAGGATACCATTCTTGGTTACAAGACCGATCAACATGATCATACCGATCTGTGAAAATATATTTATCGTTTGGCCAAATACCCACAAACTAAGCATGGCACCTGCTAATGCTAGTGGAACAGTAACAATAATGATTATTGGATCAACAAAACTTTCAAATTGAGCAGCCAGAACTAAAAAGATAAGTACTAATGCCAGTATAAATGCAAATGAAGTATTGGAAGAACTCTCTGCGAAATCTCTTGAAGCACCCGCCAGTGAAGTTTCAAATGATTCATCCAACACTTTATCAGCAATTTTTTCCATCTCTTTAATTCCATCGCCAATTGCTTTTCCGGGAGCCAGGCCAGCCTGGATAGTAGCACTTTTGAAACGATTGAAGTGGAGAATGCTTGGTGGGTTTGCCATTTCTTCCATCTTCACCACGTTATCAAGTTGTATAAGGTCGCCACGATTGTTACGAACAAAAAATCCTTTAAGATCTAATGGATCGTCACGATCGCTTCTTTCAACCTGTGCTATTACCTGGTATTGCTTCCCATTCATGATAAAATAACCAAAGCGACGTCCGCTTAATGCCAATTGCAGCGTGGTAGAAATATCTTGTACTGAAACACCCAATTCATTTGCTTTTAACCGGTCGATGGTTATTTGTAATTCAGGTTGATTAAATTTTAAGTTTATGTCCGGATTAATAAAAGTTGGGTTCTTACGAACTTCTTCCATGAACAGTGGAATTTTTTCTTTCAGTTTTTCAAAATTGAGATTCTGAAGTACGAACTGTACAGGATTAGCACCGCGACCACCAAGACCTACAGAGATCGTTTGTTCCTGCGTAGCAAATACCCGGAGATTGTTATACCTGCGGAACATGCGATTCATTTGTTGAGCGATTTCATCCTGCGATCTTTTTCTTTCAGATGAATTTACCAAACCCATACTCACAAATGCTGCATTACTTCCACCACTACCGCTAAAGCCCGGGGCAAAAGTTAGTACAACATTTTTTTCCGGAATTGAATCAAGTAATTGCTGCGTTATTTCATAAGAAACTCTGTCAGTAAAATCAAAGTCTGCACCTTCAGGGCCAGTAATACTTGTACGAACACGGTTACGATCTTCCATCGGAGCAAGTTCAGATGGTAACCCCATACCGATATAATATATAATTCCACCGCATACAAGTACGATCACAAATGCTAACCAGCGTACACGCATAAATCCTTCCAATGTCGATTTGTATAAATTTTCAAAACCAGTAAAAAAGGGTTCTGTCTTTCTATAAAACCAGGAATGTTTGTGTGGATTTTTTTTCGCCATGTAAATATTCAGAACCGGTGTAAGCGATAATGAAACAAATGCTGAAATAAGTACTGCGCCAGCGAGTACAATACCAAACTCACGGAAAAGTCTTCCCACAAATCCTTCTAAGAAAATGATGGGAAGGAAAACGATCGCCAGCGTTATTGATGTAGCAATTACCGCGAAATAAATTTCTTTTGAACCTTCAAGAGCAGCCTTATGTTTATTCATGCCCTGCTCCATTTTCTTAAAAATGTTTTCTGTAACAACGATACCATCATCCACAACAAGTCCCGTAGCAAGCACAATAGCAAGCAGGGTAAGTACATTGATGGAAAAACCCATCACGTACATAATAAAAAATGCACCGATGAGTGAAACAGGAATATCGATCAATGGACGAAGAGCCAGCGTCCATTCACGGAAGAAAAGGAATATAATAGTAACAACTAATAAGATCGCAATTACAAGAGTTTCCTTTACTTCTTTAATTGCATTGCGTACAAAAGTGGTACGATCATAACCAACCTCGAAAATGATATCGGGTGGCATATCTTTTTTGATCTCTTTAATTCTTTTGTAAACTTCATCAGCGATCTCGATCTGGTTGGCGCCGGGTTGTGCGACCACACCAAGATTTACTGAAGGCACATTGTTTTTTCTTGAAACTGATTCTTCAGTATCCGCACCTAATTCTGCATAGCCAACATCTTTATATCGAACAACACCATTATTATCTTCACGAAGAATAAGATCATTGAAATCTGTTTCAGTAGTTAGCTTACCAAATGTTTTTACAATAAGTTGTGTAGTGTTTCCGCGGATCTTTCCACCGGGCAACTCTATGTTCTCCCGGTCCAATGCCGCTCGAATATCATTGATGGTAAGTTTGTAAGCGGATAGTTTTGAAGGATCGATCCAGAGACGCATGGAATATCTTTTTCCAAATACACTCACACCGCTTACCCCGGAAATAGTTTGTATTCTTTCCTGCACAACATTCTCAGCGTAGTCAGTTAATTCAAGTAATCCTTTGCTTTGACTTTGTATCTGTAAAAAAAGAATGGGATCAGAATCAGAATCTGCCTTACTTACTGTTGGCGGCGCATCAATATCCTGTGGCAGGTTCCCAAGTGCCTGTGAAACTTTATCTCTTACATCATTTGCCGCTCTTTCAAGATCTACGTTCAATTCAAATTCAACCGTTATATTGCTGGCACCAACAGAACTGGTTGAAGTAATATTCTTTACTCCCGGCACACCATTAATTGCTTTTTCAAGCGGCTCGGTTATTTGTTGTTCAATAATATCAGCATTTGCTCCCACATAAGATGTTCTTACATTCACCACAGCAGGATCGATGGCAGGGTATTCACGAATGCCCAAATATTTATAACCAATACCACCAAAAATGATAATAATTATCGAGCAAACTATTGCAAGTACCGGCCGTCTTAAACTTAGTTCTGATAAATTCATATAGTCAGTGGTTAGTGGTGAGTTGTGAGTTTATGATCTCCCAATCATCCCACTTAATATTTTGAACGTTTTTATTATTTTTTCTCCAAGAGGTTGTAATTGTTCCAACGTCGCGTATGTCAATTTGTAGGCAACGCCAATCGCGGCATCAATTTCAATTACCGAACCTCTTGCAATTTCAAAAAATCTTTTCTTTCGGCTTCTGATTTTCGTGAACAGCCTTCTGCAATATTCAAATGTACCGATAGAGCTGCTCTTCTTATTTGTTGAACCATTGCGAATTTTTCATGATCAGGTAGTAGTTTAGTTAGTTTATAACATTCTAATGTTAACTCCTGAGAAAAATTAAAAACATCAAGCCTGGTGTGGGCAAGTTGTAAAAACATATTAGAGTGTTTAAGGTTAAAGTTTTTCTTTTTTATAAACACTACTAATCGCTCAACATTGACCACTCACCACTCATTATTGCACTTTCTTCAATTTCACATCTGCTCCCGGTCTTAAAAATAAAAGCCCTGTAGTTATAACAGTGTCACCAACACTCAAGCCTGTCAATACCTGCACACTGGAGCTATCTCTTATCCCGGTAGTAATATCTGCCGGCATAGATTTTCCTCCTTTATATAAGTACACTAATTTTTTTCTACCCAGCGGTTGTACAACAATTGTTGGTACCATGATCGCATTTTCATTTTGGCCCAATACAATTTTCACTTTCGCAAATACGCCAGGGATCAAAGAAGCATCGCCATTTCTTACAATACCTCTTATGGCAAGACTTCTTGTATTCTCATCCATTTTTACTTCTGATGCAATAATACTTGCCGAATAATTTTTATTAGAACCATCAACCGTGAAATTGATGTTTTGCCCGGTTCTCAATTGTGATCCATATTTTTCCGGTACATTAAATTGAATTTTTAATAGGTTCACCTGGCTAATTGTAGTAATGATAGTCGCTGAAGTAACATAAGCACCATCGCTAATATTTTTCAATCCAAGCTTCCCACTAAACGGCGCCCTGATCTCTGTTTTGCGAACTGCTTCTTTCAGGATATCAATATCAGCTTTCAGGTTACTAACCCCTAAAAGACTAAGATCATATTCTTGCTGACTTATACCCTGGATCTTTACTAGCTCTGCTTGCCTTTTTTCTGTTTGTTCAGCTATTTGTAATTGCACATCTAGTTTTCTTAATTGTGCCTGCAGATCACCATCATATAATTTGGCAAGCAATGCACCTTTGCTAACAAATGTTCCTTCCCTTACATTCAATACAACCACACGCCCCGATACTTCAGGATGGATCTCTGTAGTTTCATTTGCCAGTATAGTTCCGGGAATTTCAATATCAGCACTAAGACGGCGAGTGGTAACTATCAATGCATCTGCTGTTATTACCTGTTGTTGCGCCTGGGCTCCGGCTGTTGGAGCAGCATCTTTCTTTTTGTCGCCGCACGAAATAATTACCGAGCTTAAGATCAAAAAAAATATGAAAGAAATTAGTTTAAAATTGTTCACGATTGTGCAGTTGTATTTAGGGGTCGTAAAAATAAGTACTTATTTGCGTTTAAGCATAAATTTGACGACGCAAGGTTCCAAATCCTTTGGCAGTCAAAAAATTAATTGTCTGCCTGTTATGAATGGTTTGTTCGGGGGATAAAAGGATTGCTCAGGATCTCGGAAACAATGTGTGTTTCACTTTGTTAGATTTGTGCAGAAGGTCTTGTTTTTCTTTGCTTAGTATGGTAACATGACCCATTTTTCTGCCGGGCTTGGTTTGCTTTTTCCCATATATATGAATAAAAGCATTGTCGATCTTCATTACATCTTCAAGCCCTTCATATCTCACATCACCATTACAACCTTCGGCGCCGATGATGTTGACCATGATCGAAGGAAGAATAGCATCCGTGTTTCCCAAAGGATAACCAAGCATAACCCGCCAGAGCATATCAAACTGGCTGCTATAATGTGCCTCGATAGTGTGATGCCCGCTGTTATGCACCCGCGGTGCTGTTTCATTTACAAAAACATCACCTTTTTTGTCAACAAACATTTCAACTGCAAAAATTCCCGGTGATCTGAAATTGCGAACGACTGTTGAAGCGATCGCTTCAACCTTATAAAGAGTTTGAATACCTAGTTCTGCGGGACAAAGTTGATAATCGAGTAAATTAAGGTCTGAGTTAAAAAGCATTTCAACCGGCGGATAAAGAGCAGTTTCTCCTTTGTCATTCACGGCAACCATTTGAGCGATCTCTTTATCGATCGGGATCAGTTTTTCCAAAACACTGGGAGCATTAAATGCCTTTCCCAGGTCTTCTTTATTTTTTAAAATTTGAACACCACGACCATCATAACCGCCTTCGCCTAGCTTGTGAACCGCTGGAAGAAAACCAATATGACCTTCTATATCAGAAAGACTATTAGTTAAAATGAAATCTGCGGTAGGGATGCTATGTTGATGATAATATTGCTTTTGTAAAATTTTATTTTTGATGATGCGGAGCACTGATGGCTTGGGATAAACTTTCACTCCTTCGGTTTCTAATTTTTCCAGTGCATCAACATTTACGTTTTCAATTTCAATGGTAATTGCATCGAGGCTCTTCCCGAAATTGTAAACGGCATCAAAATCTTTTATATCGCCTTTGGTAAAATGATGGCAGAGATGCGCAGCAGGACATTCATCGTCATTTTCCATTAAAAAGGTATTAACAGGATAGTTGGCAGCAGCTTGTAAAAGCATTCTTCCTAACTGGCCGCCACCGAGGATACCGATTTTAAGCATGGCGCAAAGATAAGAGAAGCCGTTTGAGCTCTATTAAAATGAGAAACTATAAATTCGCATCTAGATAACTAAGCCAAACCTCAAAAGTGCAAATTATTTCTCCTCATGATGAAAGAGAATTACTCTCGCTATTAAAGCAGGGTAATGAACAGGCATTTGAAAAAATATATAAGGTATATAGTTCCCGTCTTTTTGGAAACGTATTCAAGATGGTGAAGTCTGAAACAACTACACAGGAAATATTGCAGGACGTCTTTATAAAAATTTGGTCTAACCGTGCCAGCATTGACCTCGATAAGTCTTTTCGATCTTATCTTTTCCGGATCGCTGAAAACAAGGTGTATGATTTTTTTCGTAAAGCATCAAGGGATAAAAAAATACAGGCACAGTTGTTTGCAGCTGCAACGGAAGAATATGAGCATATTGAAACAATGATCCATAAAAAAGAGAATGATTTACTCCTTAAAAAAGCTATTGACTCTCTTTCGCCGCAACGTCAACAGATATTTCGATTAATTAAACTTGACAATAAAAGTTATGAAGAGGTAAGCCGGCAATTGGGTATATCGGTTTCAACCATAAGTGATCATATTGTAAAAGCAAATAAGGCAATTCGTGAATTTATTTTTACACATAATGATATGGCGATCATCCTTTTTTGCCTTTTATTCAGTATTAGCAAATAAAAAGTATAAAAAGAGCAGAGGAAGGCTTCCATTCAAACGTATCTATTACAATAACCACCCTTGAATAAACAAAGAATGCACGAACTATTTAAAAAATATCTGGAAAACAGATGCTCGCCAGAGGAATTAAAATTATTATTGAAAGAGTTTGATATCGAAAGCAACGAGGAACTGCTCAGAGGTTTAATTATCCAGGAGCTCGAAAATGAACAAGAAATAAGTTTTTTTACAGGGGAAGAACTGGAAAATTCTTTGACCGGAACTTTTAATGCTATTAAGGCGAAACTTGATTCAGAAAAAATAAACATATTGGCGCCTGTTGTGCCACTTATGAAAAGGAACTGGTTCCGTTTGGCAGCTGCTGCTGTATTTGTTCTTGCTGTAATAGGAGTTTATCTCTTAGTCAATCAACATCCGGTAGAGCTGCCGGTAGCAAATAATCAGCATCAAACAAATGACATACTTCCTGGTGGTAACAAAGCAGTGTTGACTCTTTCAGATCGCTCTGGTATCAATTTGGAAAATCTTTCAAACGGAACCATTGTTACGGAAGGTGGTACAAAAATTTCAAAATTAAATGACGGACAACTTGTCTATAATATATTAGAAGAAAAACCAACACAAGTTCTTTATAATACGGTGACAACGCCAAGAGGAGGGCAGTATCAATTATCACTTTCAGACGGATCTAAGGTATGGTTGAATTCTGCCTCTTCTATCCGCTTTCCTGTTTCTTTCGCCGGGGATACAAGAAGAGTAGAAGTATCAGGTGAAGCATATTTTGAAGTGGCGAAGAATGCTTCCCTGCCATTTAAAGTTGATGTTGATGGAAAAAATGAAGTAGAAGTTTTAGGAACTCACTTCAACATTAATTCTTATGCGGATGAAGGTTCAATAAAAACTACATTGCTTGAAGGCAGTGTAAAAGTAACATCACTTAAAACCGGGGAATCAAAATTGATAACTCCTGGTCAGCAGGCTCAATTAAATACAGATGGGCAGATTGCTATAGGCAAAGCAGACCTTGATAAAGTGATGGCATGGAAAAACGGGTATTTCAATTTTGACGGAGCAGATACAAAAACGGTTATGCAGTTTGTTAGCCGTTGGTATGATGTTGATGTGGTATATGAAGGTGAGATACCTCAAAGGGAATTTGGAGGAGATACAGAAAAGAATTTGAAATTGTCACAGCTGTTAAAGATCCTGAAGAAAAACGATTTGCAATTCAGACTTGAAGGAAAGAAACTGGTGGTATTGCAAAAAAAATAAGAATGAGCAGAGGAAGCGTTTTAGCTCATCGTATTAATATTAAGAAAGAAATTATAGGAGTAAAAAACAATTTGTAAAAACATAAATAGCTTCATTAAAGGAAGCTAAAAGAAGGTAAAAAAAACCAGAAATGCTAGAACATCTCTGGCGACGCTTAAGTTTGGCTTAGCTATTCGATACCATTAACCATTAGCCTTAATTTACCCAAGCATTGCTAATTTATGCAATTATTTGTGCGGACACAAATTGTCCGCACAATAAACTTGGGTCTTATGAAAAGGTCGCTCATTTAAATGACTGCTGTTTTTATACTTCAGTATCCGGGATTTTGAACTAGTAATGGATTTTTGCCTATTTCATCAGCCGGAACAGGATATAATTCTGAGCCTGGTTTCCATGAATTGGTAGGTGATAGTGGTTTCAGTACTGCCTCTGCACGATTGGTACGTTTTAGATCGAGCCAGCGATGTCCCCATTCTGCAAAAAACTCAACCTGTCGTTCTTTCTCCATAGCAAGATAAAAAGCATTTTGATCTGCAGGATTCGCGGCAGGTAAACCAGCTCGGCTGCGAACTGTATTAAGATCTGTTATAGCCTGCGCCAACTTACTTCCACCCTGGTGTGCCCTGGCTTCTGCACGAATCAGGTATTGTTCGGTGAGGCGGAATACAATATAATATTCCGTCACAGTAACAGAGGTTCCAGCCTTATATTTTGCAGGGAAGGCCCAGGTAGGATTGGCAACCGGGCTGCTAAATCCTATCCATTGTGTTTTACGCTTATCGTTTGGCTCGAAAGCAGACAACAGGTTTTGTGTTATTTCATAACTGGGTCTTGTATCAGCTGCTGTAAGAAAGAAAAAAGCTTCATTTGTATTGATGCCGGCACGAACAGGTTGCAGTTGCCAGATGGTTTCACTGCTTTCTTTTTTGAAAACCAGGTCAGGAGCGGGCAGACTTACTCCATAAACACCGGATGTAATAATAGCATCCGATTCAGCTTCTGCTTCCGCCCATCTTCCTAAGTACAGGTATGTACGGGCCAACAAGGCTCCGGCTGTTGCACGATTGGGGCGAAGTCTTTCAGGTGTTGGATAGTTTGCGGGAAGTAATTGTTTGGCATCTTTCAGATCATTCAGGATCTGTTCCCAAACCAAAGTTGATGGGGTCCTTGGCAATTTCATATTTTCCTGGTAGTCCGTAGTCAGTACAAGGGGTACATCACCAAACAGGTTTACAAGATAGAAGTAACAAAAACCACGTATGAATTTGGCTTCTCCTTCAACAAGTTTTTTCCCATCTGCTGTCATGCCTGCTGAAGCAGCAATGCCTTCAAGGATAGCATTTGCACGGTAAATATAATTGTACCCATCCTTCCAGAAAGCTGCTACATTCCGATTCGGAGGAGTAAGATCATGTGTTGTAAATTCCTGGAAAGCCGGGGCGTTAGTGTTGTTCTGAGTCCACTGCAATTCATTACCCGAAAAACCGGCCAATGCCGTCATAGAAAAACAGACGAACGATCCGTCACCTCCGAATTGGTAATTCATCATATCAATATAAATAGAGACTATTGCCGAAGTTGCTGATCTATCATCTGCAAATACTTTTTCTGTGGTAAGAATGCCTGGCGGATTTTCAACAGTTACAAACTTCTTGCAAGATGGTAAGATGGTTGTCAGCATCACCACCATAAGAAAGTACCGGGTGTTTCCTTTTATATATTGAAGTATGTTTGTACAGTATTTCATAAATTAAAAAATGACCTGTATACCTACGCTCAGCATCCTGAGCGGCAAAGTGTAGTACGATAATGTTTCCGGATCCCCGTATTCATACGGAGTGAACGTGAGCAGGTTTTGTCCTTGGAAATACACCCGTAAACTTTCTGCCTTAATTTTCTCGACTAGTTTTTTGTCGAATTGATAGGAGAGTGATACATTTTTCAAACGGATGAAAGATGCGTTCACTACTCTGGCACTGGAGAAATTGGAATAAAAGCTGAACTGAGTAACAGCTGCCCCGGTAGTAGAGAATTTCTGTATATCGGTAATATCTCCTTTATTCTGCCATCTGTCTAAAACCAATACAGTTTGATTTGAACGGCCACCCGGCGCCACGAAGTTAATACTGCTCAAACCGTCTTGTTGAACAAAATGGAAGAAGATATCAAGAGACCATCCTTTGTAAGTAAAAGTATTTTGCAATCCACCATAAAGGCGCTGTCCCAAATCACGTACCTGGGTTCTGTCTTTAGTTAGGTTGATCCCATTAAGCTTGTAAATACCAGTTGCAGTATCCACTCCCTGGTACTCGAGGAATTTGCGTACGGTAATAGGGTATCCTATAACAAGCGAACTGGCAAAGCTTGATGTTTCAAGATCAGGGTATCCCACCAATTCGCTGCGTGGTATCGAAATGTTGAATGAACTTTTCCAGGTAAAATTCTTTGTCCTGATATTAGTAGTATTGATCATGAATTCCCAACCCCTGTTTTCAACTAATGCATTCCTGTTGGCTGTAATGCTTGTAAAACCTGTCTGTGATGGAAGCGTGTAACCGATCAGTTGATTATCGCTCCGGTTCATATAATAAGCGGCGCTTACAAACAACCTGTCCTGAAAAAATCCAAGCTCAATTGCAGATTCCCATTTTCGATTGCGCTCCCAGGCATAGTCAGGATTTTGAAGATTTATTGGAAAAAAACCACTAATACCCTGGTAAGGAAGGGCGGCAGTTGAAGTGCTCCAACGTGCAATGTATTGGTAGTTGCCAATACGGTCATTGCCTGTAACACCTATACTTGTTCTGATCTTACCGTAGTGAAGGAAGGAGATATTTTTCATGAACTTTTCTTCAGAAAATATCCACCCGGCTCCCACGGCACCGAAATTGCCAAATTGTTTTCCCGGACCAAAACGACTGGATCCATCGCGGCGGCCGGATATATTTATAAGATACTTATTGTTATACTTGTAAGCAACCCTGCCAAAAAAAGCGTTGTACCGGTACTTAGCGTAGTTGCTGGTAACCGATTTTGTAGCTGCAGGACCCGGTGTTCCAAGTAATTCATCACTTGCATATCCGGTTGCACTGATTGTTGCTCCTTCTGTAAGCTGTTCCTGGAAACTACCACCAGCCAGCACCTGTAACCGGCCTTTTCCTAATTGCTTAGTGTATTCTGCCTGTGGTTCCACGATCCAGTTTCGTTGAGACTCGTTAAAAAATTGAGCTGAACTTACTGGCGTTGTCCCTATCGGGCTTTGTGAACTTACCGGGTTGGTAGTTCTCTGGTCGAGACGTACAATATTCATCCCTCCATCTACCCTGATCTCAAAACTTTTACTGAAACGATAACCCAGGTTGACATCGCTGATAGAGTTCTCTGTTACGCCTTTGTATAGCTTTTTTGTATACTGAAGTGGGTTTGAAAAATTGATACCATTATCACTCCAAACCAGTTTTCCATTCGCATCAAGCGGGTAGGGTGCATTGGGTATCGTAGTTAGCAATAAGCCCATATCTATAGTATTGATATTATTATTATCAATATTATACCCTGTATTTAGTGTAAGAGAAAATTTCTTATCAATAGAATGATGCGTCATGTTTGCCCGGACATGTATACGATCATCGAACATGTTACCATAGAAGACAGGTGTTTCACGGTGGTAGCCTGTTGAGAGGGAAAACCGGGTTTGCTCGTTTCCACCTGAAAGTCGTACCTGTGCATCATAACTACGGGCGGTTTCACCCATCAATATTTTTGCCCAGTCATTATAACGTGTAGTATCCCATACCATAAGATCGGTGGCATTAGAGGTTGTGGGAACAATTCCATCATTCTTAAACGCTTCTTTTCGCATTGCCACATATTGCTGTGTATTCAGCATTTCAGGCATAATGGTAGGCCGTCCCCAACCGGTATAAAAACTTGCCTCAACGGATGTCTTACTTGCTTTGGCTTTTCTTGTAGTGATGAGTATTACACCATTTGACCCTCTTGAACCATAAATGGCAGTAGCATCCGCGTCTTTCAGCACTTCAATGCTTTCAATGTCAGCAGCATTAAGGCTTACAAATGGGCTTGTACCATTAGTGGCATTGGTAAGTCCTCCCAATGTCTGGGCTATAACACCGTTTGCAAACGTTACATTGGTGGGCGAATGGGCAAAAGGTACACCATCAATAATGTAAAGAGGCTCGGACCCGGCTCCAAGAGAGCTTCTGCCACGGATACTTATACTAACTGCCCCACCGGCCATACCGTTGACTTGTGTGATCTGCAAACCCGGCACTCTTCCTCCTAATGCAAGCATGGGATTTTCTATCGGTTGTTTCCTGATATCTTCCCCTTTTATTTTTGAAATGGATCCTGTACTAAAACGCCTTGTGGTTGTACCATACGCCATCATCTGCACCTCATCCAATACACTAGCTTTTGTTTTTACATTTACTGTTAACTCTGTCCTTCCATCTAATTTTATTTCCAGTATTTCAATACCAACTGCGGAAATTATAAGACTGCCCTGGAGATCCTTGACCACTATGGCAAACTCACCCTTGTCATTGGTTGAAGTTGCGGCTTTGCCGGTACTCTTAACAGTAATAGTGGCTCTCACCGGCTCGCCAACCTCGTTTACTACATGGCCACGAACTATTATTGGTTGCGGCGGCAATGGAATTTGTTCATTTATTATTGAAGGCTCTTTTTTTACAATAGCGATGGTTTTGTTTTCAATGGAGTAATCTAATAGCTGGTCTTGCAGAATTTCTTTTAACGCCTGTTCAATTGCAACGTCCTTTACCTGTATGGTTACAGGTTTGGCTCCATCAAATATGTTTACATCATAAAAGAAAACATAACCGGTTTGTTTTTTTATTTCCTTAAATACCTTTTCCAGGCTGGCATTTTTTTCAGAAATAGTTACTTTCTGACCATACCCGTTGACACTTACGGTGAGGCAGGCTGATAAGATAATAATAGCCGTGAGTTTCATGACTCGTAGCGTTTTGATTTAGCTTTAGCAAAGATGCCGAAACAATACGAAACAAGTTCAGCACATGCTTTTGACATGACAAAACAAAATATTGTTGCTTAAACAGCCGATTCTTCTCAACAAACAAAATTCATAGCCCCCGTTCCTTAATTTGGTCAATTGATATTTAAAGTTGGTATAAAAACCAATTTTTAGCCTGAAATGTGATCTATCTTAAGATCCGGGAACTCAAAAAAAAAATTAAGAATGAGCAGAGGATAGGAGCTCTGACGATCGTATTAGTATTAAGAAGAATGAATGAGGGAACGGTAGTTGAATTTTATAAGGGAAGGCAGTGTCAATTTTAAAAAGTTTACAATTTATTAATACTCAAATAGCCAGATAAAATTTTTTCTCATGTAGTAGAGTTCTCAAGTAAGCAGTAAGTTTTGGTTTAGCGAGGGGTGTTTCCACATCCCTTTTTTTATTTAGTACTTAGAAGATCATGAGAGACCATGCAAGCTTTAACGTATTTATCTTAATGCATAGAAACAAAAAAAAATAAAGAATGAGCAGAGACTGGAACCTTATTGATCGTATTAGCTATATGATCACAATGTTGGAATCTGGTTCATTTGATATTCATCAAATTGATATTTATCAAAAACATTTAAATAACACGATCGTAGAATAAATAGTTCGACTTTGCAGTACTGAAGTAATCGAAACCATTAACCATTAAACTTTTTTATGTCGCATTCAATTTGTCCTCCGCTTTACCAAAATAAATTCATGGTCACAATTAGCAAGTTGGTCATCTAAAATTTGGACTTGGTTTAATAATCGGATATTCCCTCGAATGGCAATGTATCTTAGGACTCAGAAAGAAAACAACTTCTGATTTATAAATAAAATCAATTAAAATTTTTCTCACATAAGCAGTTTTTTTCTCATGCAGGTTAGTTTTGGTTTTATACCTTCTGTTTCCACAGGAGGTATATTTTTTATATAGTTGAGTTGAGATTAGATTTTGTTCGTGCCTGCTATTATTTACTGTTCGATCCCACAAAAAAAATTCATCGTCGCAATTCGCAAGTTGGTCATCTAAAATTTACACTTTGTTGAATTGTTAAAATTTATTTCACGAAGCGATATATTTTAACGTTCTGAAAGAAAAAAACTTTTAAATAATTATTTGATACACGAAGCCAGTTAAATTTTTTCTGATTAGTAGTTTTAAGTAGAGTAGTGTTTACTTCTTGTTTCTACAGGGGGTATATTTTTCACGCAGGTTTGTTTCGTTCACCTCCTGTTTTCACAGGAGGTATTTTTTTATGTAGTTGAGTAAGACTAAATTTTGTTTAAGCTTACTAAGAAATAGTTTGGTTTTCCTTAATCAAAAAACAACTATATGTTATCTATCACTTAGTTTGTCATCCAAAATTCATAACATTGATTCACAACGAAAAGTTGGATTTTATGCTGTTCCCAAATTTGTAAACCAAAGAGTCAGCTAACATCATGACTAAAGTAATCGAAGCCACTAACCATTAAACTTTTTTTATATCGCCATCAATTACCTCCTGTTCTCGCAGGAGGTATATTTTTTGTGTCTGCTATTAGGACGATAAAGTTTGTTGTTCGATCCCTCCAATAAAATTCATGCTCACAATTAGCAAGTTGGTCATCTGAAATTTGGATTCTGTTTAATAGTCAAATTTTACCCCGAAGAGCGATCTATCTTAACATCCTGAAAGAAAAAAATAATCGATCTCATAACCATACCAAGTCCTGTTTAAATTCTGATGTAATTGGTTAGTGTTGGTAAACCTCCTGTTTTTTACAGGAGGTTTCTTTTTTAACTTAGTTAAGATTTTAATTAGTTTTGTATATGCTTCCCGATTATCCTCACAAGTTATTTACTGACAAACGTAATCACTTCGAATGGCTTATGGAGACACTAGCTATGCAGGCTGATCTTGTTGAATAGATTTGGTGTCGTAGAAGAGTGCGACGCAACAGAAGATGAACAGAATTACTTTGTTGACTACAAAAAAATAATTATGGCTACAAGTACAGCTTCAAATAAGAAACAGGATGCTCAAACAGATTTTCTTCCATTGCAGGGAACTGACTATGTTGAATTCTATGTTGGCAATGCAAAACAAGCGGCTCATTATTATATGAGTGCTTTTGGTTTCCAGGCATTGGCTTATGCCGGGCCTGAAACAGGTATAAAGGACAGGGCCAGTTATGCGGTTCGGCAAAATAAATTGACCCTCGTACTTACTACTCCGATCAGGGGTAATAATGAAATGGCAGATCATATTTATAAACATGGTGATGGAGTGAAAGCAATAGCATTACGTGTGGATGATGCAACAAGTGCATGGGTAGAAACAACAAAGCGTGGCGCTAAGTCTTGTATGCAGCCAGAAAAATTCATAGATGCAGATGGGGAAGTGGTGATCAGTGGCATTAATACTTATGGCGATACCGTCCATTTGTTTATCGAAAGAAAAAATTATAATGGTCAGTTCATGCCGGGGTATCGTGAATGGAACAATCCTTACTATCAACCAGCAGATACAGGTTTATTATATGTTGATCATTGTGTGGGAAATGTTGGCTGGAACCAAATGGATCCATGGGTGAAATTTTACCAGGATGTAATGGGCTTCAGAAATATCCTCACGTTTGATGATAAAGATATTTCTACGGAGTATTCGGCGCTAATGAGTAAAGTGATGAGTAATGGAAACGGGTTTGTAAAATTTCCTATCAATGAGCCGGCGGAAGGAAAGAAGAAAAGCCAAGTGGAAGAATATCTTGAATTTTATGATGGCGAAGGAGTACAGCATGTGGCAATGGCAACCAATGATATTGTGCAAACAGTTACTGAGCTAAGAAACCGCGGCGTAGAGTTTTTAAGAGTACCAAATTCGTATTACGATGACCTGATCGAAAGGGTTGGACATATTGATGAAGACCTGGAACCTTTGAAAGAGCTAGGTATTCTTGTTGACCGTGATAATGAAGGGTACCTGCTCCAGTTATTCACAAAACCGGTTGAGGACAGGCCCACATTATTTTTTGAGATCATTCAACGTAAAGGAGCAAAGAGCTTTGGGAAAGGAAATTTCAAAGCTTTGTTTGAGGCGATAGAAAGAGAACAGGGGGAAAGAGGGAATTTGTAATTAGGGATTTGGAATTTGAGATTAGTTAAAATACCTGCGTTTTGCCCTAATTCTCGATTACTGATACCCAAATTCCATTATGTTGCTTATTTTTACAATAGTTTATAAACAAGCTGTAATAATGCTTTTATTGGGAGCGTTTCTTAATTCTAATTAAACCGTCGATGAAAAACCTCTTCTTCTGTATCTTGACATGCTTAATTGCCATTTCGCAATACGCACAGAATGGCTCAGGTGGAAACTCCGTTTCGGCCGTTTCCTCTTTTATTGACTTTCAAAAAACATTGCAGCGTCCTTCTGATGCGCTTAGCAAGAACGAGATGGCTTTGAAAAAGCAATTTGAGGATAAGAAATTGGTGTGGCCTGCTAAATATGTTTACCTCCGTTCCTTTAAATACGATAGTCAATTAGAGGTCTGGGTAAAAAACGACAGAAAAGATCCATATAGGCTTTTCAAAACTTATAAAGTTTGTGCATTAGCAGGTACGCTTGGCCCAAAAAGAATGGGTGGTGATTACCAGGTGCCGGAAGGATTTTATTATATCAACGAATTTAATCCGAAAAGCAATTATCATTTATCCCTTGGAATTAATTATCCGAATATATCTGACAAGATCTTAAGCGATGCGATAAATCCTGGCGGTGATATTTATATACACGGTAGTTGCGTTACAGTTGGTTGTATTCCGCTTACTGATCCAATGATCGAAGAAGTTTATACTATTACTGCACATGCAAAGAACCAGGGACAGGATTTTATCCCTGTTCATATTTTCCCGATACGTTATAATGTAAAAAGAAGTGTTGATTTTCTTGCTAAGCTTACAAAAGATGATGAGCAGTTAAAAGATTTTTCTTTACGTCTTGAAGATGCTTTTAATTATTTTGAAAAACATAAGCAGGTTCCGGTTGTAGCAGTATCGGACAAAGGTGCATATTACGTAAATGATGCGCCGGATAAGAAAACAATGTATGCATCTGCGACCGAATCTATTAAGCCGATACCAAAAAGAAAGAATGTTCAACACAGGACAAGAGAAATTACTGGTCTTGTAGAGTCTGTTACTCAATGGCCGAAATACCAGGGTGGTGGTGATGACTTATTAAAATATTTGGACAAGCTGGGTAAAGAAATGAGAGACTATTTACCAAAAGGCACACGTAAGGCATTTGTGCAATTAGAATTTATTGTTGATAAAGACGGGGTGCCTGTAAATTTTAAAGTGATAAAAGGTGGCGTAAACGAAGACTTTAATGATGAGTTGATCTCAAGGATAGAAGCAACAATGGCAACCTGGCAGCCTGCTCTGCTAAGTGATAAGCCCGTGCCTAAAAAAATGGTACAGACAGTTATGATCGAGATACCTGAACCAATTGAGATGTAATTAAATTGAAAGCATATTTTATAAGTGGGCTGGGAGCCGATAAAAAGGCTTTTCTGAAAATAAAACTTCCTGCTATATACGAACCTGTTTATCTCGATTGGATACCTCCTCAAAAAGATGAATCACTTACCAATTATGCACGACGCTTTTCTTCCCTGATAAAAAATGATGATGCTTTTATTTTGATCGGTCTTTCATTTGGTGGTATGCTTGCTTCTGAAATTGCAAGACTGCGCAGACCGATGAAGACGATCATCATTTCAAGTCTTGCTTCATCAAGTGAATTGCCCTGGTATTTTAAAAGTGCCGGAAGAGTTGGTTTGCATAAGGCTGTACCAGTAAAATTTTTAAAAGCAGGATCAATGCTTAAAAATTTTATGGGTGTTAGATCGAAAGAAGACAAGGCGATCATTTATAATTATGCAAAAACAGCAGATCCTGACTTGGTCCGCTGGTCGATTAATGCAATTGTGAACTGGGATCAGCCGGATCGTTTGCCCGGCATCGTTCATTTGCATGGTTCAAGTGATAGAATGCTACCACTAAAATATACTCATCCTGATTTTGTAATTAAAGGCGGCGGTCACCTGATGATCTTTAATAAAGCTGATGAAGTGAATAAGATATTGAATGATGTGCTTTTAGCGAATTGATAACTGTTACTGCACTTTGATCAGATTCGTAGTTTTACCAATTGTTTTCGGCACTCGCTTCATTGTCCAAACTCACAATTATTTTATTAACATAGTACGTTTGTCATATTGGGATATACAGTGAAAATCCTACTTTGCCTCTCAATTCCGATCCTTCTCTACTACCACCACGAATCTCATATCCCTCATGAGCCATTTTTTTAACCTTTAAATTATTAATGATGAAAAAGCTCATTGTGCCGACACTTGTCGCAGTTGCGACCGTTATTGCATTTTATGCATGTAAGAAAGATGTAAAATCAAATTCATCAAATGTAACTGAAGGAGAAATTGCAACGAAGCCTCCTCAACAACCACCTGCAAGCAGTTGCGCAAATTATGTAGTAGCGCTGACACGTACTTATGCAAGTGGACAAACAACATTCACATGGTGTATTACTAATCCTAATCCTGGTAACGGAACAGGTGGAACTATTCAAAACCTGAGTCACTGGTCATTTATTCCCGGTTGTCCAGGCAACCTTGGTCTTGAACAAAACTGGAGTGATATTGTTTCCGCATCTTATTCTCCTGATGGCGGTACTACATGGAATACAATAATACCTACTCCTATTCTTACTCCTGATCCAAGTCAGAGTTGTTCTAATTTGAATGTTTTCAAATTTAATTATGGAACGTCAGGAAGTACTGCAACTTGTTATAGATTGGTTTTGCAAGGAAACTATGCACAGGATAATAATAATGTAGCCGTTTTTAAATCAGGAGCAAATACAGGTTGTTGCGTAAGAACAGTTCCTGGCATTGGTTGCAGACAAGATGAATTTTGTTCATTTTCGCAAGGATATTTTTTCGCGAAACCCGGACCAACATGGCCACCACTTGATGGTACAGGCACAGTTACAATAGGAGGTAAGGTTTACACTGAAGCAGAAGGAAGAGCTATCTGGGGTTGCTCTAATGCAGGGGGAATAAGAGATTCTAAAAAAGGATTTACACAAGTAGCTGCTTTAAAGCTAAGCGGTCTCGCAAGTGATCCCGGACTTGATCCCGCTGTCGCAGCCGACATGGCTATAATTGAAAATTGGCTTGCTTCAATATCCAAACTTGTTGCATGTTCAAATTTGCCTAACCAAACTGCTGCACAAAAATTGACTTACGGAGATGCAGCCGCAGCAGGAGGTCGCATTGGCAATTGGATAAATGCAAATCATTGTACGAGTAATAGCGACCCTGAATAAATCGATCAATCAATTGATTTTTTTTTAAAGGCTCGTGTAAAAAACGAGCCTTTAATTTATGTTACTCATCCTGATTTTGTAATTAATGACGGTGGTCAAAATTTTTCCACAGACCTGATTTATAAAATGACAGCTGGCTATAATGCGATACATTTGCGTTTTATCCTTCACTGAAATACCACCTCAAAATCTGTTGTCCGTACTAAATCACCATTATTAATTATAAAATACAAGTATGAAGAAGATCATCGTGCCCGCATTTGTGGCTATTGCCACCGTTTTTGCATTTTATGCATGTCAGAAAGATGTAAGATCAAATCCATCTAATGAATCAGGAGAAGAAATTGCAACTAAACCTGCTCAACAACAACCACCTGCAAGCAATTGCTCAAATTATCAAGTAGCATTAACTCGTAGTTATGCCAGTGGACAAACAACATTCACATGGTGTATTACCAATCCTAATCCTGGTAACGGATCAGGCACAACTATTCAAAACCTGAGCCACTGGAATTTTATTCCTGGTTGCGCAGGTGACCTTGGTCTTGAACAAAACTGGAGTGATATTGTTTCCGCATCCTATTCTACTGATGGTAGTACATGGAATACAATAACACCTACACCAATTCTTACTCCAGATCCAAGTCAGAGTTGTTCTAATGCGAATGTTTTCAAATTTAATTATGGAACATCAGGAAGTACTGCGACATGTTATAGATTGGTTTTGCAAGGAAATTATGCACAGGATAATAATAATGTAGCCGTTTTTAAATCAGGAGCTAATACAGGCTGTTGCGTAAGAACAATTCCGGGTATTGGTTGTAAGCAAGATGAATTCTGTTCTTTCTCACAGGGATTATTCTTTGGTTCTCCTCATCAATGGCCGGTAGCTACAGTAACGGTAGGTGGCTATGTTTATACTGAAGCAGAAGGAAGAACTATCTGGGATTGCTCTAATGCAGGGGGAATTAAAGATTCTAAAAAAGGATTTACACAAGTAGTTGCTTTGAAATTAAGCGGTATTGCAAGTGAACCCGGTCTTGATCCTGTTGTTGCAGCCGATATTGTTACAATTGAAACATGGTTAGCAGGGTTAGGCAAACTTTCATGTGCTAATTTACCAACCGGTAACGCTGCTGTTGCTGCAGCTGCTGGAAGAATTGGAAGTTGGATAACTGCAAATCATTGTAGTGATAGTGAGTAATTAATAGATCAATGAATTTTTTTTTAAAGGCTCGTTTTACACGAGCCTTTAATTTTTTGTTTACGTGGGAGTGTTGTCAATATCAGGAAATAGAAGCCTGAACGATCTGTTCAATATTTAATTTTCGCATTGCCATAAAAGCTTGTGCTGCTTTCCCTGCTTTAGAAGGATCACTCATGATCTTATTTAATATTGTTGGAATGATCTGCCACGATACACCATACTTATCTTTCAGCCAGCCACACATACTTTCTTCTCCGTTTTGAGTAAGCTTTCCCCAGTAATGATCTATTTCTTGCTGTGTTTCGCAATGAATGGTCAATGATACTCCTTCAGTAAATGTAAAATTGTGTGGCGCAGCACTTTCCATCAGCATCAATTTTTCTCCATTCAAATTGATCTGTGCATGTTTTACTTTGCCTTCCTGGTCCGGTAATTCATTGGCACCATAACGAAGAATGCCATCAACTTCAGTATTCTTAAAAATGGAAGAATAAAATGTTATTGCATCATCTACCCGTCCATATTGTTTGCCGGCAAATAACATAGATGGTGTGATCTTTTGTCCAACATCACTTATTTTACCCAGAGCCAATTGCCAGGAGATACCAAACTTATCACTGATCCATCCATATTTTTCAGCCCATGGATATTTATCCAATGGCATCATTACATTACCTTCTTTGATAAACGCATTCCAGATGCGATCAATCTCTTCAGCCTTTTCGCATATATAATAAAACGAAATGGCGGGAGTTGGTTTGTACATCGGTCCTCCATCTAACAGTGTGAAGTTTTGTCCTGAGACATTGATGGCTGTAACGATCGGCGACTGTGCAGTGATCTTTGCATTCTCAAAAACAGAACAATACAATGTTGCTGCTTCTTTTGCCTGGCCGTTAAACCAGAGACAGGGAGTTATTTTTTCTTTCATATTAATTAATTTAATACAAACCTATGAACGAATGAAACCAGGGAATAGAATAAAAACGACACTATTCATTTTTATCTTTTAGCCCGGACTTAAGATAATCATTTGGGGTGATCTGTGTAAACTCTTTGAAGGAACGGATAAAATGACTTTGATCTGCAAAACCACTATCATACGCAATATCTGTTAGCTTATTGAAATCTTTGCTTCTTAATTGATAAAAAGAAAGTTGAAACTGGCAGATCCGCCTGTATTGGTTGGGTGTAACACCAACATATTTTTTAAAGGTCCGTTGAAAAGTTCTTTCATTGAGATCAAGCTTGCTCAGCATTTCTGATAAAATTTCTGTACCGGGATCAAGCATGATCTGGTCGGTGGCGTATTTAATGATCTCACATTCTCTCTTATGTTGTTGTAATTGCTGAATTAATAAATTATCAAGCACTTCAATTTTCCGTGAAGTTGATGATGCATAGATCAATTGTATTTTAAGCGCATTTGTTTTATGAGCGTTCCAATTAGCAAGATCGATAGGAGAGGCAAGTAATTTGGCAGCATTCATATTGAACATGCTTGCCAATGCAAAAGGTTTAAAGAAATAGATGATGATAGTTTCACTTGTGTTTACCACACAATGATCTTCTGGTACTGACTTTCCGAACAATGCTAATTGAATGATGTTCTCATTGGCGTTTTGATCTTTTTCTGTTTTGCAAAACAGGGCAGCCATGCCATTAGTAAATATTGGAAGATCTGCGGTACCAGATTCGGAAAAACCTTCCAGTATCAAAACCGTTCTTACATAGTCTGCAATTAGCTTATGTGGTTGTTGATACCAGTGTTTCATTTTTGTTTATTTCTGAAATATTTCAGGATACTTTCTTATAAAATAGACAGGAGTACAACTCCATGCATGGCAATAACTATTTACAAGGAAAGAATTGTAGGGAGAAACAAAGTCATTGGCAGGATCATAAACTTCCCAAAAAGTATCAGCTCCTTTGTTAACCATGCCGCCCCAATAAGTGGTGATAATGTCTTTGGCTTCCTGGTTCAAACCGGACATGATCATCGCTTCAACTACATAATGATACAAGTACGGTGCGCCTGGAAAAACAATATTTGATTTTTGTGGCAGAGCCCTGAATGCTTTAGCACCTTCAGCTTTAGTAGCCACGCCACTCAATACCATCCATGCCTGCGAAGCATATGATAGCTGCTTATCCTTGCCACTAATGAAAACGGCTTGTTCTGAATCATACAAATTTTTATGCGCTGCACTCGTCATTTTGTTTATCAATGCGGGCAGATCAGCTACTTCTTTTTCTTTGCCAATCATCTTTGCCAGTTCGTAGGTGTTTTTATATGCCCAGATCACACAGCCTTGTAAGCAAGCTTGTTTATCCAGTCCATCTTTCCAATCAAAAAATAACCACCATTCTTTACCGGCACGTACGTAATCGATCATACCATCATCGCCGATATATTTTTTGGGCACCTCGATTTGTTTTTTGACAACCTGCCAAAGATCATTGGCGGTTTTTTTATCGCCGGAAGCAATAGTGTATTCTTTTAGTGCAACATTGTATATTAATGCATAATCGAACAGCGGGTTAATTTGTGGATGTGGAGTTGGCCGCTCAAATACATTGGAAGGAGCCACGCCATCTTTATAACTCAATCCTGCGAGTAAATAAAGACAGTGTTTGGTTAAGTTGTCATTTTTGAATGAATACTGATTAGCTAAAGATTCTAAATACAGATCGCCGATCCACAATCTTCTGTCACGTTTGGGCCCGTCTTCATAAACTGTCTGCATACATTCTTTCAATGTATTTAATCCAATCTGGTCTATTTTTTTTATCAGTTCAGCAGTTTCCTTTGCAAGTGCGGCAGGTTGTTGTTTAGCCGAGGTTGTTGCTTTTACATAAACATCTGGGATCTTAAAGTCTGAGTAAGTGGAACTGCCCAACACTTCAATTTTCAAATAACGAAAAGCTACACGACGGGGAATAGTAATTGTTGATGGCACTTCAGATATGGTAATTATTTCATCCTGCAACCATCCACGGCTGAGAGCCCCAGTATATGGGTCAAATGGAACAACTGCTTCTGCAGGTGTTTCTGAAAAAGTAAATTTCAGCCTGAGTGCGGCATCAGCAACGGCTTGCAGGTCTTCAATTTTAAAAGTTACAAATCCTGTCAGGTGTTCGCCGAAATCTAATATTACACCAGATTGTTTTTTCATTGACCTGATATAGAAACTGTCTGTTTTTTCTTTAGCGCTAACACTATATCCCTGGAATGATCTTTCATTTTTGGAAATTGTAACAACAGCCAATGGCCGTTTTTCAGTAATGATCAATGTTGGTTGCGTGGCTTTTGCAATTGCAAGCCATCCGCTTCGCTGATCTTTAAATATATCCTGTGCATAAACCTGGAGGCAAATAAAAATTAAAGCGATTGAAGTAAGCAAGTATCGTTGTTTCATATTATGCCATTGTATGCAGTGTAGTCTGCTATCCTTGAATAATTTTTTAACCGAGCATCAACAACATAAGCGATCCATCAAAAAGCTTTATTATACTGTGCCGGTTGACCTGGCTTGGGTAAAGTCTTTAAAATAAATTCCCGAAGATCATTAGTGCTTGTTTCCAGGTCTGGTTTGCGCAAGTACATCATATGCCCGCTTCTATAACCTTTAAAACTTATTCGTTGTTTCATTTTACCTCCCGGATCCAGTTGCCACATATTATACTTTGCATTAAAATAATCACAGGCGCCATCATAGTATCCGCTTTGAACCATCACATGCATAAATGGATTTTCGGCCATAGCGAGACGAAGATTTTCTCCCGTGCGGTCATTACTGCGATCCCATGGTGATACAGGCCCGAACATATAATACTTGAGATCAGTTTTATAATTCAATTCATCATGCAAATAAGAATTCATGGCAGGGGAGAAAGCATGGTTCCATGAGATCAGTTCAGCATTATAATCAGTTGTATCACCAGCATCCTGTTTGTCAATACCGAGATAGCGACTGTCTAATCTTCCAACACTATATCCTTTATCACGCAACAATTCTTTCCAAAAAAATTGAGCAGGTATATTCAGATTGCGTTGGATGATCACTTTTTCTTTTAGCCCGGAATAGCGACTCATCTTTGCAGCAATAGCTTTTCGTTTATCATCATCTAAAGATCCGCCACGGGTTATAGCAGGTATCAGTTCATTGATCGTGAACTCTTCTACTTCAGGTAATACATCAGTGAGATCTTTGCCTTGCAGATCAGCCGGCAGCATTTTATGATGCCAGGCAGTTGCGGCATAATAGGGTAACCGCGAAGCCATATCTACGGGGCCAGTTCTTTCAACGCCTAAGATCGTTGGTGATACGAGTACAACACCATTTAAAAACATCCATTGACGGTTTTGCAATTCTAATGCAAGACCCGATACACGATTGGTACCATAACTTTCACCAATTAAATATTTCGGAGATGTCCAACGGCTATACCGTGTTACAAAAGTGCTTAGCCATTCAGCCAGGTATTTGATATCAGCGTTCACTCCAAAAAATTTTGAAGGAGCTGCGTTGCCGGTAATACGTGAGTAGCCAGTGTTCACAGGATCTACATATACAATATCAGCCATATCTACAAGGCTATATGGATTTTCTTTAATGCCATAAGGTTGTACAGGATAACCTTCATCATCGACATTCACCAGTCGAGGTCCTGTATAACCCATCTCCATCCATACTGATGATGTCCCAGGGCCACCGTTAAATGAAATGATCAAGGGTCTTGTACTGCGATCTTTTATATCTGAACGTTCATAGTAAGTAAAGAACACGCCAGCAATTATTTTACCCGAATCACCATACACTGGCAAAGTGCCGGCGATCGCCTTATACGGGATCTTATTTCCTTTGACAGTTACAGTGTGTTCGGTTGTAATAACCTGGTCGGGATTTAATGATTGCCCTGTTTGAGCAATTGAATAAAACGAAATAAATAAAACAAATAAAAACACAATAGATAGCTTTCTCATTACAGTTTGATTTGGATAATGAAGATAAGAAATGAGAAGCAGATAGATGCATTGGTATTTCATGATGATTAGTTTGATTTTCATTTGAGAAGGACTATGTTTTAAACTTAAACACCAGCAACTACGTTACAGAAATTTGAATATTCTTTTTTCATTTTAAAATCCATTGCTTTAACTTTAATCTTGTTTCAAACCATTAATTATTAAACCTAAAAACAGTTTTATGAAAAAACTATTTGTACTCACAGTATTTGCTCTTTGTAGCTGCAGTATTTTTTCCCAGGAACTTGGTGTTCGTGGTGGTTCGGTTTTGGGAAATAATATAGCAATAGATGCGATGTTAAAATCGGGAAAATTTAACCGTCTTCACGTGGATGTCTCTTTTGGAGATAACGGTAACGATGACGGCAAGGCTAACGGCGGTGTCGGAGTTGAGCTTTTATGGGATTTTTTATACCGGCCTTTAGGAGGAGAAGCCTTTTATTGGTATTTAGGTGCAGGACCCTCTCTGTTATTCGGTAATGACTTCTGGTTAGGTATCAGCGGTGAAGCCGGCCTTGAATACCGTTTTAAAACTGCACCGATAGTCCTTGGTGCAGACTGGCGACCAACATTCTGGATAATCGATAACACAGACTTCAGTGGCGGTGGGTTCGGATTTATGGCCAGGTTTGTTTTTGGAGGTAAGAAAAAATAAAGTTTAAAATATACTTCTTAATAAAAACGACCATTATTAAATGGTCGTTTTTATTTTATATCTATTGCATCGATAATTTAAATTGGTGACATAAGATTTCACTTCCTTATTCTTTCATAATAACTTCTCACAAGCCCATTGGTTTGTACTTCCGTTCTTATATGTCTGAATTGAAGATCAAAGTCAAGATACCCAAATAATGGGATGCCGCTTCCTATAAGAACTGGAGCCATTCCAATAATTAACTCATCGACCAGGTCTTCTTTTAAAAAGTCTTGTATCACTAATCCACCGTCAATGTATATGGTTGAAATGCCAATGCCTGAGAGGTAAAGCAGTAGATCTTTTGGTTTCATAGAAAGAATAACTGCTTTCTCTTTTACTGAACCCGGTACTTCTTTAATGCTAGTGCTTAATACAAAAACTTTTTTTGTATATGGCCATGAAGAAAAAGTTAGCACTTTTTCAAAAGTTCCTTTGCCTATAACGATTGCATCTATCGTGTTTATGAAATCTTCATAAGCTTTGATTGCCTCATCGTTTGCAAATTGACTCAGCCAACTGAAGTCTCCATCCTTTCTTGCGATAAAGCCATCAAGGCTTGTTCCAATGTAAACTTTCGATTTCATTTTCGCCATTGGTTCTAATAAATAAGGTAGGTTTTGATTTGGTCGAACTATCGCAGTTTGCAATACAGATCATGGGTTCATTTTATTAAAGTATTCAGTTATCGTTTCATTATTTGCTTTTGCTCTTCCTTCACTTGTTCCAAATGTCAATTCCGTTTTTCCTTCTTTCATCTGTTGAAAGACAGATTCTACAAAATCACTAACAGCCGGTTGCCCATCGTGTATACCTTTTCCACCAAGGTCTGTATTCAAAGCCGGTGGTATCATTTCAATTACTTCAATGCCCTTTGATCTTAACATATGTCTCAATGAAAGTGTGAACGAACGCATAAATGCTTTTGTCGCACAATAAACAGGAACTTTCGCAAGTGGAATAAATGCTAAACCGGAAGTAACATTAATAATAGTTGTTAACGATTTTAAATTCGTAAACAGCGTTGTCAAATGAATAGGTGCTAACACATTAGTTGTAATTTCGTCATTACTTTTTTGATAAAAGTTGTTGTCGGGAATACTCATCCAATTTTGAATACCAGCATTATTTACTAATACGGTTAAGTCGCTATGTTTTTCTGCAACCCAATTGTAGAGTTCAATACGGTCAGCTTCCACCGACAGGTCGCATACTTTTGTGATTACAGCAGGAAACTTGTCGGCAACTTCTTTTAGTACTGATTCACGTCTTCCACAAATGATAACCGTATTGTTCTCTTTAATAAATCTTTCAGTAAGTCCTAATCCAATACCGCTTGCACCACCTGTGATCAGGATCTTGTTATTTGTTAATTTCATTATTCTTAGTTAAAAATTCCGGGTAAAGTTAATGCAGTTGAAAATATATTTTTTCAATTAGCATAACACAAAACTCCATGTTGTGTGCTGTGTTAATTCAGTGTAACTGCAAATGTGAGAGGCTGTTTGCGATAAGCTTTTACCTTTCGCCCATATTGAACAGCGGGTATCCATTTTGGGCCCTTCTTAATGACACGGATCGCTTCTTCTTCCATTCCATAGCCGTAAGAAGTTAAGGCAGTGACATCTGTTATGCTTCCATCTTTTTCAACTATAAACATTACAGAGACCTGGTAAATGCCTGGTGGTGCTTTTCTATTTATAGGAACATCCGGATTTAGATTTCGTTCCAGGAAAGTCCGCCAACCTTTTTCTCCCCCCGGAAATTCTGCTTCTTTCTCTTCTCTTGTGAATAAAGAATCTGTTACTATGCCGTTGTCGGTATACATCGTTAAGATACCTTTCTGCCCCTTGAAAAAAACTTCACTGCTTTTTACACCTTCTTTAGTGTAAGAGACCGTGCTGTAAGTATCCAACAAGCTATCTTTTGTTGAATAATAACTGAGAACTCCATTCTTATAATAGGAGAATGTTGTTGTCAGGATAGGTTGATATTGTAAGTAAACAGATGAATCCATTTTTCTTTGCAGAGAATCCCATTTCTGCCAGACACCTTCCTTGCTTCCATTTTTGTAATTGCCCTCTTCTTCTTTGTTGCCGTTAAGGTAAAAGCTGGTGTATGGGCCATTAAATTCTGAAAGTGTAGAGTCAGTGCAAAAAGCAGTTAAATAAAGTTTATCCCTGTTCATAGAATAACAGTTTAGCCTAAAGGCCCCATTTTCATATGATCCCTCGCCTAAGACAACTGCTTTTGATTTTTCGACTGAAGTTAATGTGGCATCCAGGTAATAAACATATCGCTTGCTTGACTGGCTGTTAGCGGTGCAAAAAATGGATATGCAGATAAAGAGAAATAGAATTTGTTTTTTCATATTTGAAACTAAAATAGTTTGAGTTTATGAATTTAGAATATATTCTTCAGACGGTATAGCAGAAAACCCATTGTTGCTTGCAATTAAGCTTATCAAGACTCAAGTTGCAAGATTAAAAACACTTCTCCGGTTGTGTTTTTATAAACGTGTATTTCATCAAGAACTAAATCCCCGATGTCATGCCCCCAGATTCCATACTTGCCATTGGTTTGGTTTCTATTATAGATTTTTCTCTCCTTTAGGGGAACTGTTTTTATCGTCGCCGTCTTTTCTTCTTCGTCATAAAGTTGATAATAACGCTTACTAATCTCATTGATTAAATGTGCTCTTGTAAATCCATCTTTAGAAAATATTTCAAATTTGTAGTTTGATATTAAAGGATAGTCAATAATAATTGTAAGCTTTGTTTCAGATATTACAAGTTCATCTTTGCCAATAAGATTTTTTATGTCAATTTGAGGGCTATCAATTCTAATCCAGGGTATTTTACCATTCTCGTAGTCTTCTAAATTGTTGGTTTTTACATCAAATCGGATTTTTGAAATTAATTGTCCCAAAGAATCATAGTTCAGAATTGTTGATTGATTCTCCAATAGACTTATCGTATCTACATAATTTTTTGAGGTGCTGCCTGAAGGTGAAATGGTTGATTTAGATACATTTTTTTTGTCAGCTTGATGGAAGCAACCGATCGCCGTTGTAATTGCCAATAGTAAAAATATCTGTTTCACTTTCGAAGTCTGAATTTAATTGCATGCAACACATGAATATACGCTATTGTCTAAACAAATATTATATGATAATGGATGAAATTATGTACCAAAAACCGAAGTTAATAAAGGATCATATGTGGATGCGAGATACTATTGTTTGATCATACCGCAGATCTGAACACAAACAGCGGTATAATGAATACGCCGGGTCATGTCGAACCCGGCGTATTATTTTTCAAACAGAAATTTATCAGAAAGCTTTTGGTGGCGTTTCCTTTGCTTTTTGTTTCAGCTTTTCTTGTTGCGAAACACCATCAACGATCCATTTCTCCGGTGTTTTACCAAGCAGGTAATAATCAAAAAACTCTCTTTGTCTTTTCTGGTAATCAATTTGATTTTCTTTTTTTGCCAACCCATGATTCTCGTCTGCATAAACAAGCATGATATGTGGTTTCTGCATGCGCCTCATCGTACTATACATTTCTATTCCCTGGTGCCAGTCAACAGCGCCATCTTTATCACCGAAAGCTACCAGTAGTGGTGTTTTTATATTGGCTGCCTGGTACATTGGTGAGTTACGCATATGGTCTTCCATTCTTTCATACCAGGGGCCATCAAAACGACCCTGGCTGGTTTCAAAAATTTTGCTATCAGGTGTACCTGTATTCCAGTAAATAGAATTGGACATACTGATAAGATTGGTAAGCGGTGCACCGGCACATGCAGCACTGAAAAGATTTGTTTGAGTAATGATAAAAGATGTTTGATAAGCTCCCCAGCTATGACCCATCAATCCAACTTTGGTTTTATCGATCATGCCGGTCTTTAATACTTCTTCCACAGCAGGCACCACGCAATTGACCGCACTTACACCCGGGTCATTTATATCATACACAATATCCGGCCGGAAAACAAAATAACCACTACTGGTAAAATTGGCCGTATTATAAGCAGTGCGTTGCGATGGTGATGAATAGGAGTGTACAGTATTAGAAAGCGTTTCATAGATATAAGTGATCATTGGATATTGTTTCCCTGCCTCATAATTGGCGGGATAAAACAATGCACCCTGCATTTTCTTTCCGTTTTTATTTGTGTAAGAGACCAATTCACTTTTACCCCAGTAATAATCTTTCTGTTGAGGGTTGGTGCTGGCTATTAATTTTTCACTTGCGAAATTATCAGTTACAAATAAAGAAGGCGACTTATCAAAGTCTTCCTTTGAATAAATAAAAGTATTTGCATCTTTTGCTTTTGACAACCGGCCGACCTGATCATCTTCAAAAAGAAGTTTATCCAGCTTGTTCTTTTCGTATTTAAAGTAGCCAAACTTTTTTGACTTGTCTCCATATGCGCTGAACAGAACAGGTTTGCTGTCATCAACAAAAGGTTCTTCAAAATCGGTACGGTAAACACGGTACACAATTTCATCTTTTTCTCCATCGGTTAATTTTTTCGCACCCTTTCCATCAGGCTTCACCGCCCACACATTATATTCATCATACAGTAATATTTCTTTATCACCTTTTGTCCAGCCACCACTACCAACTGGCGGCCTGCTAGCGGGGTGATCATCTCTTGTATTCCAGAAATCAGTTTTAATATTTTCAGTAATGTTAGTGTTTTGACCTGTTTGTATATTATATGTTCACCAATGATTGTCTTTAAAATAAGCAAGCCACTTTCCATCTGGTGATGTGCGGGGGAAAGTATTAAAGCCTGACATTGTTTTTTCAAATGCAAGTTTTTCTGCGCCTGTCTTTACATTTACCAGCCAGGCATCTGCGAAATCTTCTTTAAAAGCTGGTTTGTATTTTTTCTCGGTATATACTACTGCAAATTTCTGGTTGCCGGTAAGCTGTGTAAGCGGAGCTTCTTCTTTGGCCAACTGAAAAAATGTATTGTTATCCGTATTCCAAACACTTAAATAACCACGGACCGTATCTTGTCCCAATGTCATTTTCTGACGTGGCTGAATCTCAGGATCCTTCCAATGCCATACATCTACATTCGCTGTTTTAGCAGGCGGCGTTTCTTTCTTAACAGCAGATGTTGTTTTGGTTGAATCTGTTTTCACACTATCTTTTTTAGGTGGTGCGTTATATGTCCATGTATCCAATGCAAAGAAAACAGAGGTCATATCATCACTCAGGCTCACAACAGCTTTATTGGAAATACGCATACCATCCGGAAACCCTTTTGCTGTTTCCGGGTCAAATGTTTTTAACACAGGAGTTTTGTAGATGTCCGTGTAAGAATATACCACTGCATTTTCTTCATCATATTTATCTTTCTTATAAGATTTAAGAAAGGCAAGCCCGTCACCATCTTTCTGCCAGGTAAGTTTGGAAAATTTTAATGTATCACTGGCCAGGATCTTCAATGAGTAATTTTGCAGGTTGAAAAGTTCTACCGAATTACCAGCTGCATTAGCTGACTCAACAATATAAACGAGATAATCACTTTTTTTATTAAAACTATATTCTGTTACGTTACCGATGGTTCGTGTAGTTCCATCCGATAAATTCTTTAACAGCAATACAGCGCCTTTATCTTTATTTTCTTTTGGTGGATTGAGATAAGCAACAAGGAATTTACCATTACGGGAAAAACCAAAGCTGCCAATATTTTGAATTGATTCTTTTTTGCCGGTAACAAGATTCAGTAACCCCATTTTGTATTCAATAGGTTTTGTTTGGTCCCGCAGTTTCTCGGCTTCCTTAAAAGGAACGCCTATGCGGTAAGCGATCCACTGATTGTCTTTTGAAAACTCCGGGGATGAAGCAAACTCCAGTTTGTACCTGGCTTGTGTTTGTTTATTAATGACAAACAAACTGTCATTATCCTCCTGCACTGTTATTTGATATGCCACCCATTCGCCATTGGGTGAAATAGCAGTGGCACCCAGGCTTTGCCATTTGCCATATTCATCTGGTGAAAGATATTTTTTTGATTGTGCAGTTACTACTGAAGTAAATAAACAAAACAGGCACAAATAAAAAAAACTAATTGTGTACTTTGTCATGGTCGAAAAATTTGTATTAAGATAAAGAAATAAAAAAACATTCCGTTTGGAATGGTTGTGGGCGGCGAATATATCCTTTCTTTGAAAGAACAAGATTTTTTTATTGCAGCAAAGCTTGTACAGTCTCATTTGTTCTTTGTTGAAGCAACATTTTTCTTCCAACTGTCAGCTTATCATAAATCTCTCTTGTGTAATGACGAATGGTAAGTAGTGTCAGACCTTTTGTTACATTGGTATCAAAGAATTCAGAAGCCGCTAATGCAAGTTTTTCAATTTTGTCTTTTCTGTCGTCCAGCACACAGATCATGCTGATGGCAGCATTTTGTGTAAGGTTGGGTTTTATTTTTAGCTTTTCAAAAAGATGAAAGAGGTCGGCGATCGGTTTTTCTTCTACAAATGAAAAATCTCTTGAACTGAGTTCGATCATTACCTGGTTCTCTTTTATAACAATTATTGGCGGCAAACCTTTCAAGGATCTGTTATGAATAACTGTACCGCTTAATGAAGGATCTAAAAAACATTTTACATAAAGCGGGATGTTTTTGTTTTGAAGTGGCTTTATGGTTTTTGGGTGAATGACCTGTGCACCGTAATAAGCCATTTCGATGACTTCGTTATAATTCAGTTCATGAATTTCTGTTGCATCGGGAAATTGCTTTGGATCTGCACTCATCACACTCGGCACATCTTTCCAAATAGTTTGATTTTTTGCATTTAACAAGTTTGCAAAAACTGCAGCAGTATAATCACTTCCTTCTCTTCCAAGTGTTGTGCTTTCATTTTCATCAGTAGAGCCAATGAATCCTTGTGTAAGAACAATGTCAGTGCCGTTGAACAAATTAGCTATTTGACTATTGATCCTTTCTTCTGTAAATCCCCAATCGATCGCCGCGTCACGGAAATTATCATCTGTTCTGAAAATATCTCTTACATCGATCCATCTATTTTTTATTCCAACTTCATTTAAGTAGTGACTGACGATAGAAGTGGAGAGTAATTCACCGATGCATACTACCTGGTCGTAGTAATAATCATAATCCCTGACTGGTTTATCATGCAGCAACCATTCAACTTCTGTAAAAAAATTATTTAGTTGTTCTTCGCAGGCTATAGCATTTGACACCAGGAGAAATTTGGCAGTATTAAGATGCTGTTGTTTTACTTGTTGAAATAATTGCAGGGCCTCGTCTTTTTTGCCTGCATAAAATGCGTCAGTCACTTTTTCGAGGGCATTGGTTGTTTTACCCATTGCAGAAATAACAACTAAAATTTTTTCATTAGGATATAGCTTAAGGATGTCGCCAACATTTTTAACTCTTTCCACGCTGTTCACTGATGCGCCACCAAACTTAAAGACCTGCATTGTTGATTTTAGATTTAAGATTTTAGATTTAGGATTTGGCTGGCAAAGATAAACATGAAGCATTTGTTCTTAGTGAATTGGGCATAAAATCTAAAATCCGCAATCCCAAATCTAAAATCAGTTATTACCTTACATTTGTTAACCTTAATATTGGTTATGATCATAAACAGGCAGGTACTTACATTAGATGAATTTACAATTCAGCAATACCGGAATTACCCGGGAGCTACTGGTGAATTAAGTAGTTTGCTTAGAGACATTGGTCTTGCTGCCAAGCGGGTGAATGTAGAAGTGAATAAAGCAGGGTTGGTGGATATTCTTGGTGATGCAGGTTCTATAAATGTGCAGGGCGAAGAAGTGAAGAAACTTGATGTGTATGCGAATGATCAGTTCACAGGTGCATTGAAACATGGTATCAGTTGCGCAGGTATTGCAAGCGAAGAGTTAGATGATATAGTTGTGTTTGATGATGAGGTGAGTAATAATTCAAAGTATGTGTGCATGTATGATCCGTTGGATGGCAGTGCAAATATTGATGTGAATGTTTCTATCGGAACGATCTTTGCGGTTTTTCGTCGTATAACTTCAAAAGGATCTCCCTGTGGTATTGAGGATTTTTTACAAAAAGGAATTAACATGGTGGCGGCGGGCTATGTTATCTATGGTTCAAGTACCATGCTGGTATATGCAACAAGACGCGGTGTAAATGGATTTACGCTAGATCCTTCTATCGGTGAATTTACTTTAAGCCATCCTGATATTAAATGTCCTGATACAGGCAAGATATATTCAGTGAATCATGGGCATTTTTTCCGGTATGATGAAGGCGTAAGAAATTACATTCATAAATGCCAGGCAAAAACAAAAGAAAACGGCGGCCCTTATACACAACGGTATATCGGCAGTATGGTTGCTGATGTTCATCGTAATCTTATAAAAGGCGGGATCTTTATGTATCCCGGTACAACTGATAAACCAAAAGGAAAACTAAGATTGTTATATGAGTGTAACCCGTTTGCTTTTATAGTTGAGTTGGCTGGTGGTAAAGCAACAAATGGTAAAGAAAGGATTTTAGATGTGCAACCAATAGAACTTCATCAGCGTTCTGCATTTTTTGTTGGGAGTAAAGGGATGATGGAAGAACTTGAAGCATGTCTGCCCCGCGATTTATAGGATTAAAGTGATCAGGAGGAAATAATGGATAATAATATTGACATAATAGAGTATGATAAAAAGTATCATGCGGATTTTAAAAGAATGAATCTTGACTATTTAAATAAATACAATCTTACCGAAAGTCATGATATGATCATCCTGGATAATCCTGAAGAGATTGTTATTAAAAGTGGCGGTTTTATCTGGCTGGCAAAAGCAGGAGACGAAATCGTTGGAACGGTAGGGATCATGCCTGAAGGCCATGGTATTTTTGAATTGATAAAAATGTGTGTTGCTGAAAGCTGGCGGGGAAGGGGGATCAGTAAATTATTAATGGAAACCTGTTTGCAAAAGGTAAAGGACCTAGGAGGAGAGAAGCTGTTTCTTTTTTCTAATCATCAATTACAAACGGCGTTGAAGCTCTATACGAAATATGGATTCAAAAATGTGGAAGTAACAGATTCACCATTTGAAACTGCGGATGTAAAAATGGAACTTGAATTTTAATTTTAAAAAAATGAAAGAAACGATCATAAGAGTTAAGGACCTCGTAAAGAATTATGGAAACTTCGAAGCGGTAAAAGGCATCAGTTTTGAAGTGCATGAAGGAGAAATATTCGGATTGCTGGGACCTAATGGCGCCGGCAAATCAACAACGCTGGAAATAATTGAAACGCTTAGGGAGAAAACAAGTGGCGAGGTTTGGGTAAATGGGTTTAACCTTGATAAAGATCCCAATGAAATTAAAAAGATCATTGGCGTGCAATTGCAGACCAGCGGTTATTATCCCAACCTTAAATTAGTAGAACTGATCACATTATTCAATGGTCTTTATAACCGGAATGCAGATCCAATGAGTTTATTGGAGATGGTGAACTTAAAAGATAAAGCCAATGCAAAAGTGAAAGAACTGAGCGGTGGACAGAAGCAACGATTTTCTGTAGCAACAACATTGATCAATGATCCTAAAATTGTTTTCCTTGATGAGCCAACAACCGGTCTTGATCCACAGGCAAGAAGAAATCTTTGGGATCTTGTAAGAAGTATACGTGATAAAGGGACTACCGTCATTATTACCACGCATTATATGGATGAAGCTGAAGTGCTTTGCGATCGTGTCGCGATCATTGATGCGGGCAAGATAATTGCAATGGATTCACCGGACGGGCTTATTGATAGTCTTGTATCTTCTGGTTTTGAAAGACCAAAAGAAGTGAAGAAAGCAAATATGGAAGATGTGTTTATTAATTTGACGGGACGTTCGTTGAGGGAGGAGTAAATCCCCTGTCCCCCTAAAGAGGAGACTTAGATCGAACAATCTTATTTTTATGTTCTATAATACTTTTAATATTTATGTCTAAAGTAATTGAATCGAATTTAAGTTACCCGATAGGTCAATACCAGCAGCAACCTTTTTCTATTGATAAAAAGGTGGAATGGATGGCGGATATAAAATTTTTACCGTTGCAATTGGAGAATGCAGTTTTAAATCTTGATGAATCGCAATTACATGTTCCTTATCGTGAAGGCGGATGGACGATACAGCAGGTTGTTCATCATGTGGCCGATAGTCACATGAACGCTTATATCCGGTTTAAACTTGGACTAACTGAAGACAATCCAGCGATCAAACCCTACAATGAAAAACTTTGGGCTGAATTTAGTGATGTACAAAAATTACCGATCAATATTTCACTCACCTTGTTGCATGCACTTCATCTTCGCTGGTATGAAACTTTAAAATATGTAACCGATGACCAGTGGAATAACAGGACAGTTTTTCATCCCGAACATAAAAAAACAATGCGCCTTTGGTTTTTACTTGGATTATATGCATGGCATGGTAAGCATCATGTGGCTCATATAACTTCATTAAGAGAGAGAATGGGTTGGTAAGAAATTAATAATTAACAATTAAAAATTAATAATTGTTTGAAGTGGAAAATACTTTCTTCAGAATATCTCTTTAATGACCTTTGGTTTAAGGTACGCAAAGATATTTGTGAGGCGCCATCTGGTAAGATCATCGATCCTTATTATGTTTATGAATTTCCTGAGTGGGCTACCGCATTTGCATTAACGGAAGATAATAAAGTGATAATGGTTCGCCAGTATCGTCACCCGGTAGGCGAAGTTATAATTGAGTTACCGGGAGGATGTGTTGATGATACGGATAAAGATTATCAAACTGCGATTGCCAGAGAATTGTTAGAGGAAACAGGTTATAGTTTTGCTTCTTATGAATCGCTTGGGAAAATTTCAGCAAACCCTTCAACTAATACAAACTGGATGCATATGTTCCTTGCAAAAGGAGGGAAGAAAGTAGCAGTGCAGAAGTTAGATCACAATGAAGAAATAATTGTTGAATTGTATTCTATTGATGAACTAAAGAAGCTGGTTCGTGAAAATAAGATCATCCAGGCAATGCATGTTACCTGCATATTGTATGCGCTGGAAAAATTAGGGGAGCTGTCGTATTAATATTATTCGGGAAAAAAGCAATGGAAAGATGCTCCTTCTCCAGGTTCAGCTTCTGCAGTAATATATCCGCCATGCATCTCCATTATTTTTTTACAGACCGCAAGTCCCATGCCTGAGCCTTTGTGCTTAACGTCGTCGGGCAGCTGTGTGAAAAGCTCGAATATCTTATCGGTAGTTTCAAAACCAATGCCATTGTCAGTAACTGTAATGATTTTGTAAATCCTTCCCGTCAAAGAAACGGGTATACTTATAAAATCATTGATTGTTGCATGTATTTTAATAACGGGATCTTCGCCGGGCTTTCTGAACTTGATAGCATTATCAATAAGATTGGTAAGTAACCTTGAAAAAAGAATAGGATCGGCCGATAATACTGGCAATTCTTCGATCTCGATCGTTGCATTTGCTTCTTCGATCTTTACTTTGGTCTGTTTTGTTATAGCCTGTAAAATGATCTTTGGAGAGATCAATTCTTTTTTGATCCCGGCATCATACAATTCAAGATAATGATTGATGTCGTTTGTCAGCAATTTCATTTTTTGAACCGCTGATTGTGCTCTTCTTATATTGGCCCGGCTTGTATCCGATAAATGCTTGGCATCACTTGTTATTATTGTTTCCAGGTTGATATAAACATGACGTAGCGCTTCACTGTAATTGTTGGCGGTTATATTATTAAAGCTCCTTAATTCAGAGTTTAAAGAATTTAATTCCTTGTTCATGTCGAGCAGGGATGCATTCAGATCCATGATCTTTTGCTCTGACTCCAAAGAAGCCGTAATATCCTTATTAACACCAATTATTTTTTCTACCTCCCCTTTATTATTTTCCAGGAGTGTTGTTTTTACCCTTATAGTTTTTATGTCTCCATCAATTTTTAAAGAAATGGTTTCTTCAAATGGTTGAAAAGATATTTCGATGTCATTTAATATTTTTTCTGCAATAGCCCGATCTTTTTCGATTGCATGATCCAGGTAAATCGACGGACTGACTTGTTTGCCCTTGCTCATATTAAATAAGCCATACATGCCATCGCTCCATAGAAGTTCTTTTGTTTTGATGTTGTATTCCCAGCTTCCTATTTTGGCAATTTCTTCGGCTTGTTTTAAAATACTATGTTGCTTAACAATTTCCTCTTCTCCCTTTTTTTGTGCATTGATATTTTGAACAACGCCTACGATCTTTATTACAGTACCTTTTTTGTCCCGCTCAAAGACTTTGCCTCTTACACGTAACCATATCCATTCATTCAGGTCGTTTCTTACACGGTATTCAATTGATGTAATATCATTGTCTGGCAGGTTTGCGAAACTATCAGAATATTCCTGCAAGCCGCCAATGTCATCAGGGTGTACAAGTTTATGACGATCTTCGATTGTTTTTTTTGATAGTTCATCTGGATTAAGTCCGCTTATGCTATACGGTTCACGATTAAAATAGACGACTTTACGCGAAGGATATTCCTGTACGCTTATCATGTCAGGAATGGCATCTGCAATACTTTGGAGCAACTCTTTACTTTCTTTTAATTCGATCGTACGTTGAGATACTTCCTGCTCAATTTTTTTTCGTTCTGTGATGATCTGACCGGTTAAAATAAACCCATCATTAAGTTTAATAATAGTTTGATGAAACCAGTCATTAAGTCCTTCACGATCATAATAAAATTCACTTGTTTGCGAGATGCCGGTTTCGGTTACTTGTACATACATGTTAAAAAGACCGGTCTCAATTAAACCAGGATAGGATTGCAACAGGCTTTTGCCAACCCTGTCGCCAATCATCTCGATGAGATTGCGATTGTTGAGTACCCAGATGAAGTCAATTATTTTTCCATGCTTATCCCGCACAGCTTTGAATACCTGTAAGTAGTCAAAGGAGTTGTCCAGGGTTGTTCTTAAAAGCTCTTCATTGCTTTTTATTTCATACTGTGATTTTTTATTTTTAGCGATTTTTACAGGTGTACCTATTGGACTGATAAGAGATTTTTTACCAGGCACAAGTAAGTTTTTTTTCTTTAGATCCATATTGGCAGGATAGTTAATCGGTCTCTTAAAGCTAACAAATCAATTTGAATTAAGGAATATGCTTTCTAAACAATATGACCCTTGTCTTTTTTGAAAATCAATAAAGTTTAGCTTTCAATTTTGACTCCTGTTTAAAGCCTACTAAAGGGCTGTACTAAATAAGATATAAACCATTCCAATAAAATAACCAGATTTTTTTTGGTAATATGAATAAAGGCGTTACCTTAGAAATACCTCTTGGATTTATATATCCATCTGCGCACTACATAAGAGCTGATAATTCGATGATTCTCCGCAATGATCTGTTGATTGTTGCGCTTACTAACCTACAACCTGCAAGGATTTATTGAACGAATTATAATAAATAGATTTATTATGATAACGTAGTTTATTATAATAATGCTGAGGGCCGCCGATCAAAGTTAAATTAACCATTAAACCTTATGGCCCTTCTAAACACGGAGCTTCAATTAATACTGAAGCTCCTGTTTTTTTATGCGCTGTTTACTTCTCCCACAAGAAATACACTTCCGCAAACAAGTACCAGGTCATCTTTATGAGCTTTTGACTTTGCTTCTTTGATTGCTTCGTTTACATCAATAATGATTTTTCCAGTTAAATTAAATTTCCCTGCTTGTTCTTTCAGAGTTTCTGCAGGCAGAGCTCTTGGAATATGTGCCTGGGTAAAATAATAATTTGCAGAGTGTGGCAACAGCGATAAAACTGTATCGATCTCTTTATCTTTTACCATGCCGATGACGATATGAAGATCATGATGCTTTGTCAATTCAATTTGCTGAATGATCTGTTTTATTCCATCTTCATTGTGTCCAACATCCAAAATGATGGTTGGATTTTCATGAATAATTTCCCAACGGCCATGAAGCCCCGTAATTTTTTTTGCTTTTTGTAAGCCATGCCGGGTTTCTTCTTCATTTAATTTATATCCGAGTTCTTTTAAAACAGAACAAGCCTCAAGTACAGTCAATAGATTTTTGCTTTGATAAATTCCCGGCAGATCAAGATGGAATTTTTTGTGATCTGTTTTTCCCTGCTCGGCAACTTCAACTATCAATTCATGTTTTTCCCATTCCCAGCCAGCTACATTTCTTTTTTCTGTTGCCAAATGTAGCGGCGCATTTTTTTCAGCAGCGATGTTTTCAAAAATTGATTTTGTTTCAGGGATCATTTCACCAATAATAACCGGAACTCCATCCTTTATAATTCCGCCTTTTTCAAAAGCAATTTTTTCCAGTGAATCACCGAGTATATTCATGTGGTCCCAACCGATGTTGGTAATAATAGAAAGTTCGGGAGTAATAATATTCGTACTGTCAAATCTTCCACCAAGCCCAACTTCCACAACTGCAACGTCAACTTTTTGTTCGGCAAAATAATCGAATGCCATGGCCACTGTTATTTCAAAAAAACTGGGCTCGATCTCTTCGATGAGTGGTTTTATTTTTTCAGTAAAGCCAGTTATAAATTTTTCATTGATCTCATCTCCATTCACTTTTATTCTTTCCCTGAAATCTTTTAAATGCGGAGAAGTATAAAGTCCCGTTTTATAACCGGCCGTTTGCAGTATAGCAGCAAGCATGTGGCTTACCGAACCTTTCCCATTCGTACCCGCAATATGAATGCTTTTAAATTCTTTATGAGGATTGCCAAGATATTCGCATAGTGTGATCGTATTGGTCAGATCTTTTTTAAATGCAGCAGCGCCAATGCGACTGTACATAGGCAGGCGAGAAAAAAGATATTCAATTGTTTGCAGATAGTTCATTTGATCACTTCCCCGGTTTTCATCCGGATTTTTTCAAAAATAACCAGATAGTTTAAATAAAAATGCCATCCCGGAAAACCAGGATGACATGCACACTTTAATCTTAAAGCCTATCCGCCAGTGCGGATATTAAATTCGTATACAACAACCGATTCTTCGCCGGTTCTATTAAATTTATTTCTTCTCAACCAATCCCTGATAATGTCTTTTGCCTGGGGGTCACTCATCAGCGATCCGTTCCTTGTTCTCAAAAGCGTACCAACACCGTCAGCAGAAACCTGTATCTCAGCTTCCACTTTCCCAGATATGTTTTCACCTGCATCTAATTTACCTGAAGTTATTATTGATCTGCTGCCACTAACTCTCCTTGGTCCATTACCAGTTCCAAGGCCAGTACCATTTCCTCCACCAGCTCCACCTCCGCTACCACCACCATAACCGGAACCTTTTCCAACACCATTTCCATTTCCAGTGCCACCTGCAACATCATATTTTTCGGCAGTGCCGCCACCGGTTCCAGTACCTGTAAGAGTTTTACCTGCAACAGCTTTAGGTTTAGGGGGAGCCGGAGTTTCAACTACTGGTTTAGGATTTGTTTTTACGATCGAAGCATTTTGATTTATAATCTTTGCCTGAGGTTTGGTAGCTACAGTTTTATTTACAGCAGGAGCTTCCGGATCTTTATCGTCAGCCCGTAGTTCTTTCGTTTCATCAGGTACGCCGGGAGGCACAGAAGCTTTTGCAATACCTTTTTCCTGATCAGCTTGCACTTTATTTCCACCGCCACCACCACCGCCTAATCTTACAGTAGGTGGAAAATCTTCAAGTGCTACCTCAACTAAAGTTTCTTGTGGAGGCAGTTCAAGTTTTGGCAAAGGCCATTTCCAAAGAATAAAAGTAAAAAGCATTGCCAGTGCAACACCAACAGTGATCATCATTGCCTGCCTGTTCTTTTCCCTTTCAAAACTTTGCAACATAGCGGTATAATAATTCATACAAAAGTAACTGTGTGAGTTTTTGAATTCAAGCCATTGTTGTTCACACCTGTTGATTAAACGATGCAAAGCATGTGCAACTTGCTCTCAGGTAGTTATTTTAATTGTTAATTTTTTGTTTATCCACAATAACTGTAAAGGAAAAGAAAATTTACATCGAATGTTCGTCATTGCGAGACCGTAAATTCAAGGGGTAATTATTGATTAGTACGGTAGGCATAAGCAATCCGAAGAATATTTATGAAGTCATCAGTATTACTACTATGAGGGTTTGTTGCGTCGCACTCTTCAACGTTCTGTTCGCTATTGATCAAAGATCAGCCAATTTTTTTATAAAGCCAGAAAGGAGTTAATCTCATTAGTCTTGCAACCAGCCACCATCTTTTACTCACATACACTTTTTGCTTCTTTTTTTCTATTCCTGCTATAATTTGTCTTGCTGCTTTTTCTAAGGGCACTACCCAAAATTTTTTATATCCTTTCGCCATATTAGTGTTGACAAAGCCCGGTTCAATACAAATAACTCCTATGTCTTTTTTCATCTTGTTTGCCTTGATTGCCAGTGCTTCAAAGTAGTTACTTTGAAAAGCCTTTGAAGCGCTGTAAGCAGGTGCCCAGCTATTGCCTCGGTTGGCTGCAATTGATGAAATGACTGCCATACTTCCATGACCCTGCCGAATAAAATAATTAAATGCCCAGTTGGTGATCTGTATAAAACCATACACATTAGTATCGACAGTAGGCTTATCTATTTCCCAATCCATTTCCTTGCTTAATTCACCAAATCCGGATGAATATACAAGAATATCCAGGCCTCCTGTTTTTTGAATAAGAGCGGTAAGTCTTTCAATATTTTCATTTCCCGTTACATCAAAACATTCGGTTTTTATTTTACCGGGATACTTGTTTTCGATCTCATCAAGCAATTCTTTTCTTCTTCCGGTTATGCCAACAACATTTCCGGCTACAGCATATAGCTCAGCCATCTTTCTGCCAATACCAGAAGTAGCGCCAACTATGATGATCTTTTTTATTTGAGTATCGGAACTCATTTATTTTTTATCAATCTTATTGCACTGGGTAAGCCAAATACTGCTCCAAGTCCTAATAATGCAAATGTATTTTCACTGGCTAATGAGCTTGTAGAATGAAATACTCGGTCAATTACATAAAGACTGATAGTAGTGATCGCAAAGCCAATAGAATTATAGATTGTCAAAGCAGTTCCTCTTAATTCTTCCGGTGCATATTGTGCCACTAAAGTTGAAAACTGTGGTGAATCAGGAACAACTGTCAATCCCCAAATTAATAGTAGCAAAACAAAAAGAAATAAAGGCAAGGAATAACTAAGTGGTGAAATGAAACAACAAATACCTGAGATCAGCAAAGACCCTATTGCCACTTTAGCGCTACCGATCTTTTCAGAGATATATCCCCCGGCAACACTTCCGATGGCGCCGATCGCAATAACAATGAAACTTAGAAAAGGAATATTAAGATGCAGCTCATTTTTCTTGTCATATAATTCGATCATCAATGGAAGAAAGCCCCAAAAAGAATAAACCTCCCACATGTGTCCAAAATAACCGAACGCAGCCTGTCTCCATTTTTTTGAACTGAATATTTTTCCAAATGCATCCCATCTGAAACTGCCGGAGCTTTTTCTATATGGACCATCGCCTACAAACAATAACATTATGATTCCACCGAAAATTGCAATTGCTGAAGTGATGTGTAAAACTGATCTCCAGGGCAACTCAAAATCTCTGTTCTTTAATAGATGCGGGAACGCAGTTCCCAATACTAATGCTCCTAATAAATATCCAAGTGCTTTCCCTAATCCTTTTTCGTACCAGTCGGCAGCTATTTTCATTCCAACAGGATAAATACCTGCAAGAAAAAATCCGGTAAGAAAACGAAACAGGAAAAGAGTGTTTCCGTCTGTAACAAACCAAACAACTGCAGAGTTTGTCAATGCTCCCAATAATGAGCTGATGAAAAATAATTTTACAGGAGAGAAACGATCGGCTAAAGAAAAGAAAGCAAACACTAATGTGCCTGCAATAAATCCAAGCATCACAGCAGATGTAACAAGACTTACAGCATACTGACTTAAATGAAGTGATTCTTTCAACTCTGGCAACACTGCATTACCAACAAACCAAAGTGAAGTGCCTGCAAATTGTGACAGGACTATAACTGGCAATACTTTTTTGTTGATTTTAATTTCAGTCAAGCAATTGGTTTTATTTTTTAAGATTGGCGATCACCAAACCAGACACAACTAAAATAAAACTAATAATATGAATAGGAATAATTTTTTCACCGAGGAAAAAAACTGCTTCAATGCTGCTAAATACTGGAATTAAATTTCCGAACAATGCAGTTCGTCCGCTTCCCAATGCCACAATGGCTTTGTTCCAGATATAAAAACAAATAACAGATGTGCCTAAGCCGAGATAAAGAATAGTTGAAAGATTTGCAGCGTTGATCTCAATACCGCCATATTTTTTTAATTCAGATAAATAAAAAGGAAATAAAATGATTGTGCCAAGCAGAAAGACTGTAAAAAGAAAGTTGACAGGATGTGTACCTCCGGGTTTCTTTTTCACGGTTGTATTATAAATAGCAAAGGAAAGAGCAGCAGCGAGTATCCACCAATCGCCTTTGGTAAATTTTAGTGAGAGAAGATTATGAATATCACCTTTGCTTAATAATAAAAGAATACCGCAAATGCATACAACCATTCCTCCAATTCTTAAAGCGGGAATTCTTTCTTTCAAAAATATTCTTGCAAGAATGACTGACATGATAGGTGAGGAACAAGTGCCGATAATAGCCAGGTTGATAGCACTTGAATAGTGCCCGGCAACATATACAAACGTATTGAACATGCTTATGCCCGTAACAGCTGCAAGAAGAAAGAATAAGAACCTTTGTCTAAGAACTTTTATTTCTGCAAAAAAATATTTCCATGCAAAAGGAGCAATGATGATAGTGGCCGTAACCCAGCGATAAAAAGCAAGTGTGACCGGCTGAATTGTTTTAATAACACCTCTTGCGATAATAAAATTACCGGACCAGATAATGGTGGCGAGTACTGCGAAACCGATTCCAATAAAAATCTGGCGTTGGTGATGGGCTGTGTTATCCATTGAGTGGATTCAAAAATACTTCTTTAAGCTATAGAAGCATGCGCAAAATCCAATTCAAAATTTCCTTTGATACGTTCTATTGAAGGATTGAAATAACCGAATTTAAGATCAGGAAATTCCTCACGGATCAGTTCCATTAATTGTTTTACTCCAAGGCATTCGCCTGTATCGGTTACACCGATTTTTCCAAGATACCAGTCAGGATCAATATTGAAATTGCGCCACTGGATCATCTTTAATCCTGTTTCTTTAATAAGCTTTCTTAATGCCTCATATTCAGCAACTGAGTCTGTCATACCCGGAAAAACAAAGTAGTTGATAGATGTCCATCCGCCATAACTATTCATCACTTTCAGGCTTTCAACGATCTCATCAAAATCGTAATTGTTGGGGCGATAATAAGGCATATAAATTTCTCTTCGTGCCGAGTTGGTGCTTACACGAATTGAATTCAATCCCGCTTCACATAAAACTTTTACAGCTTTCGGGTCAGAACCGTTTGTGTTGATATTAATGCTTCCTTTTTTAGTATGCTTTCTTATTTCAATAATAGAATTACGGATCGTTTCCCACATTAATAATGGTTCACCTTCACAACCCTGGCCGAAACTTATCAACGGATAAGGGGCCGTTTCAAGATGCGGAACCGTGAACTCTACAATTTCTTCCGCCATTGGTTTAAAATTCAAACGATCCTGTGTTGACACGATAGGCTCTTCATCTGGTTGCAGTGAAATACATCCAACACAATTTGCATTGCAAGCTGGAGAAACCGGAACAGGGCATTCCCAGCGACCCAAAGAAAAATTTCTTGCAGCAGGACAATTATAGGTCAGGCAGCAATTTTCCATCAAATGTTTTACAAGGCGATTATGCGGATATGCTTTTAATAAATGTGCAGCGCCATCATTTATTTTTTCCTGGTCATACCCAGCACATTCCTGGCGAATGTCTTGTTCAATTCTTACAGCGGGGACATAAAATTTATTATCATGCCAGCCAACGGCAGTATAGCAAAACAAGGGAAGTACTGGTGCATCTTTCTCTGACTCATAAGCGGCGAGATAAAAGCCTGTATGTGCTGGTGGAATAAAAGCAGCAACAGCCCAACCTTTTTCACATAGACGCATTTCACCAGTCTTTACATCAATGCCAATGCCTCTTCTTCCTGGTAATTCATAAAGAGAACCACCATCCGGTAATTCGATCCATTCATCTTCGGGAATTGGTAATGCATCCCATCCGCTCCGACCGGTAGTGTACAATGAGGTGTCTTCAAAAATATTTCCTTTGCTATCAGAGTAAAGAATGTATGGAGAATGTTTAAAGTTCAAGGCTGATTGTTGAATGAAAAATCAATTTGCGAAGGTCGTTATTTATTCAATTGCTGACGGCAAAAATCATTGAATTCTTTTTCATCAATTGTTGATGATGTATCAGCGATCTGTTGTTGAATGATCCTGTTGTTTTTGAAGTCAATTGTGAGTAATCCATCCTTTATTATCAAGTTGCTTAAATCCTGCCAGTCAATTATCTTTTTAGGAAAGGAAGGATAAATTACCTGTCTTTCATTAATGCTAACTATTGGTTTTTGTAAGGCTGCAGTATGTAATATCATAAAAATGATATTGAGTATACCGACTACCCAATAACCAGCAACTATCCACGCAAGTGATAATAAAATGAATGCTCCTGTGAGTATTACTTTTTCATTTTTGTTTCTGAAATAAAAAGAGGAGGATGCTGCTAATATTGCTATTGCTGCAATAGTAAGCGGGAGCCAGCTTTTAAAATCTTTTAAATAAGTAATGAATAAAATGCCAACCAGGTTTAGTATGAGCAAAAAAATACTGATCCTTTTATATGATATTTCTTTTTCATTTTTCAGGATCAGTTCAAATTGTTTCATTGCTGAATAGAATTATTGCAGTACAAGGGTGCGACGCAAGAAAAGCTAAATAGATATATACAGTTGGGTAAATAAAAATATTAACTGTTACTTGCCACCAGCAAATTACATAGCTTAAAAAGTATTCTTGAGCTTACATTGCTATCCCAATCATTTTCACCAACACCAGTTTCATTAAGATCAAAGCCAATTAGTTTTTTACCATTCTTTACAAGCTTATTGAAAATGTAAAATATCTGTTCGGTTTCCATGCCGCCTTGTACAGGCGTACCGGAGTTTGGACAAAGTTTTGGATCAAGTCCATCCACATCAAAACTTATATAAACTTTTTCTGGCAGCTTGCTAATGATCTCATCAGCTACTTGTTTCCATGTCTGCCCTTCGTACACTCTTTCTTTCAATTCACGGTCAAAATAGGGGATGACCTTATAATTACTATTGAAAATATATTCCCATTCTGCTTCACTGTAATCACGAACACCCACCTGCACCAATCTTTCAATTTCAGGAATTTCATTCAGTGCATTGTACATAATGCTTGCATGCGAATAAACAAAACCCATATATGCTTTACGCAGATCACAATGCGCATCTATTTGCAGAATGCCAAAGTTGCCATGCTTTTCAGCGATCGCTTTCATAAAACCAAGCGGGATGCTATGATCACCACCTAATAAGCCAACCAATTTATTTCTATCGAGCAAAGATTTTGTTTGATCATACACCCACTTATTCAAAAAAAGGCTGCCTTCATTTACATCCTTCAGTGTTTTTGTCATGAACTGGTTTGCCGATACGGCATCGCCTTTGGATATATAATCAATGAACAGTTCGGCTTCTTTGCGGAGGTAATCACTTTTTAACAACACTTTGCGATCGATCGCTTTCATGAAAAATCCTTGCTTCCATGCTTCCGGCATATCAGGGTCATAAAGATCCACCTGCAAGCTCGCCATAAAAACATGCTCCGGGGCACGGGCCGTACCGGCGCCATAACTTACCGTTACTTCCCATGGCACTGGTAAGATCACAAGTTTTGCTTCTTCTTCAGTAAATGGCAATCCAAAAATATTATTATGAGGATTGCTGACACTATTAGGGTCAAATTTTGAGAGATCAGTCATGATAGGTTTTCAAAAGGCGTGCAAGGTAAGGAGAAGTTGCAAATAAGGAAATGAATGAGTAAATATTCAGGAGAGTTTTTTATTAAGCGAACATTTGTACCCTGATTAAGCTTCTGTTGCGTCGCACTCTTGTGCTGCATCAATTCTAAGCATCTAAGAGAGGATACTAGCCGACTTTGATCCTATATACCCAAGTTAAAGCCCGGAGCAACTCACCATTGACCATTCACAGCTCCCGACCTGATCTTTATCAACATACTTCCGCATCTCCTGATACATTTTTGGTCTATCTTTGCGGAGCAAAATCGAATCATGAAAAAAACGCATATTATTTTACTCGTTCTCATTATTGGCGCCATAGCAGCCTTGATCAGTTTAATGCCAAAAGGTGGCGCTGACCTGTTAAGCAGTTATGAGACCATTGCAGGGGCAAAAGAGAAACCCGGCAAATTTGTGCATGTGGTAGCAAAGCTTGATAAAACAGCACCCATCGATTATGATGCAATAAAAAATCCAAACTATTTAAGTTTTACTGCGGTTGACACTACAGGTGGAAAAGTTAAAGTGGTTTATAATAATTCAAAGCCAGATAATCTTGAACACAGTGAAAGGCTGGTGATGAAAGGAAAAATGAATGGCGATGTTTTTGAATGTAATGAGATAATGATGAAATGTCCATCCAAATACACGGATGATCCGAATCGCATCCAGGAAAGTTTGAACAAAAACACTAATTAATTTCAATGGATTATATAGGGGAACACCTGTTGCCTGGCCAAACCGGTCATTTATTTATTATCCTTTCTTTTGTTGCTTCCATCATTGCTTCAGTTGCTTATTTTATTTCTGCAAGGTCAACAAACCCTGTCGATGAAGCAAGCTGGAAAAAACTTGGAAGAGCTGCTTTTTTTGTTGATGCGATCTCCGTACTTGGGATTTTTGTCATTCTTATTTCACTTATTTATAATCATCGTTACGAATATCAATACGTTTATAAGAATTCGGGTAATGACCTTGAACCCAAATATATCTTAAGTTCTTTGTGGAGCGCATCAGAAGGCAGCTTTATACTTTGGACCTTGTGGCACGCAGTGCTTGGTATTATCCTAATATTTACTTCAAAGAAATGGGAAGCCCCGGTAATGTCTGTGCTTTCATTTGCGCAGGTTTGTCTCGCTACTATGCTGCTGGGCATTTATTTTTTTGGAACAAAGGTTGGCAGCAGTCCATTTGCTCTTTTTCGTGAGCAGATGCCTGATATGCCAGTCTTTCAATTTGCGGATTATGCCACGAGAATAAAAGATGGCAATGGATTGAATATGCTATTGCAAAATTATTGGATGGTTATTCATCCGCCCGTTTTGTTTCTTGGTTTCGCCAGTACCGTTATTCCATTTGCATTTGCAATGGGAGGATTAATGACAAAAAAATATGGTGATTGGGTAAAGCCTGCATTGCCATGGGCCTTATTCTCTGCATGTATACTTGGTGTTGGAGTAATGATGGGAGGAGCGTGGGCTTATGAGTCTTTAAGTTTTGGTGGTTACTGGGCATGGGACCCGGTTGAAAATGCCTCATTGGTTCCGTGGCTTGTCCTAGTGGCAGGAATTCATACAATGCTTATTTATAAAAGCACAGGTCGATCATTACAAACTTCATTTTTTCTTATAGCGCTTACATCTATTCTTATTGTTTATTCCACATTCCTTACACGCAGTGGCATTTTAGGAGAAACTTCTGTACACTCGTTTGCAGACCTGGGAATGAATGCTCAGCTATACTTATTCTTATATGCATTCTTTTGGCTGCCGGCTATTTTATCATTAGAAGGGTTTAAGAAAAAATTAATTGTATCTGGCGCAGCAATCGTGTTTCTTCTTTTAGCGGGATTTGTTCATCCTCTCTTTGCACTTATTTCACCTATTGCAGCGTTGGTTTTGTTTTTGGTAAACATGAACAAACTCATTCCATCTGTCAAAAAAGAAGAAGCTGCTTCGTCAAGAGAGTTCTGGATGTTCATTGGTTCATTGGTGATATTATTTTCTGCAATTATCATTACAGGTCAAACTTCATTACCGGTTTACAATAAAGTTTTCGGATTAAAAATAGCTCCGGCACAAGACATTGAATTTTCTTATAACCGTATCCAGATATTTATTGCGATCCTTATTGGTTTATTGACCGCAATCGGTCAATATTTAAAATATAAAGAGACAGGCTCACCATATTTTTTCAAAAAAATTGGCTTGCCTTTTATTGTAAGCTTTATTGTCAGTGGACTGATCTTGATTTATGGTAATATTAATTACGATAAATATGGAATAGGGTATCTTAGTTTTGTATGGACTGCCATTGCCTGCAGCGTATTTGCCATCATTGCTAATCTTGCTTATCTCTGGATCGGTATAAAAGGGAAATTAAAATTAAGCGGCCCATCTATTGCACATTTTGGTTTCGGAATGATGTTGCTCGGAATTCTTATTTCATCATCTAAAAAAGAAATTCTCTCTTATAATACAAGCGGAATTTTTGTTCCGCTTGGTGAGAATAGTAAAGAACTCCCCGGCGAGAACATGACGCTTCTCAAAGGTCAGAAAATGGACATGGGGAAATATTGGGTTACTTATGCCAGCGATTCTATGCATCCTAAAAAATCTCAATGGTATTTCAAGATCAACTTCGAGGATAAGAAGAGTAACGAAACTTTTACTATTACTCCCAATGCATTTGTAAATTATAAAGGCAATGAAGGCCTGATGGCTAACCCGGGTTCAAAACATTATTGGGATCATGATGTATTTGGTTATATCACTTCGATGACCGATCAGTCAAAAAATCAAGACACTTCCAGCTTTATTCCAAAGACCATGAAAGTTGGTGATACGATTTCTTATTCAAAAAATGGGTTAATAATACTTGAAGGGATAAAATCATTCGACAGCTTGCCGGTTGATATTTTTGGTGAAAATGGAAAACTTTATGAAGCAAGATTTAAAGTATATCCCGATGGGTCCAAACCAGAGGAAGTTTATTTTTCGGATCCACGACTTGCGATCGCAAAAGGAAATTCACTTAGTGTACCTGACACACTCGGTTCAGGCACAATGATACAACTGGATAAGTCTGACGGCAAACAGGTAGACATCGGTATAAAGGTTCCCAACACTGTTACTCAATATCTTACTTTAAAAACGCTTAAATTTCCTTTTATAAACCTTCTTTGGCTGGGCACTATAATTATGGCAGTGGGTTTTGTCATAAGCATGGTTCGAAGAATACAATTAAGCCGGAGCCAGGCCTGAGTTGTCTTTTAACTTTCCATACAGCGGTTGTCTTAAAAACGTTGTCATATTTTTGTACTTTAGTTTTATGAAAATGCATTATAAGTTCATAGTGATCTTAATGGGGGCAATGTTTTTTGCTACCAGCAATGTTTTTTCACAAACTGATACATTAGTTGGCCCGCTACCACTTGCACCCCCTATAGATGTAAAAAAATGGGGAACCAATGATACGATCATCACAGGAGCCATTTACTACCAAAATGAATGGATGCCATATAAAGAATTAGAAATGGCATGGGTTTCCAACATGAGCGAAAAGAAGCTGGCCAAATACATGGAGGAGTGGACCAGGCTTCGCAATGCAGTGTATGTTACCTATCCTTATGCCCGAACCGCAGGTCATTTGATGAACGATATTAATGCCAGCATTTCTAAAATGAAATCTAAGAAAGAGAAGAAAGCTTATATAAAATCAAGAGAAAAAGAATTGAAAGATCAGTTTGCTGATCCGCTATCCAATCTTTCTGTTTACCAGGGAAAAATTTTAATGAAACTTATTAACCGGCAAACAGGAAATAACTGTTATGAAATAGTAAAAGAATATCGTGGTGGCGTAACTGCCCGTGTTTACCAAACTGTTGCTTTCTTTTTTGGCAGCAGTTTAAAACAAGAATGGGATGTCACTGATAAAGTTGACAGGCAGATAGAAAACATCGTTAAAGAAATTGACGGTTCCTGGTATAATAATCCTTACAAACCAGGTATAAGATAGATGAGTTTCTAATTTCTTGTTTCTTTAATTTCTCTCTCATCAAATTTCTTCATTATTTTTAATCCTATTAATTAGTTAGAGCAAAATGAAATTAGACCTACTCGCAATTGGCGTTCATCCTGATGATGTAGAACTTGGTTGTTCCGGCACAATTATCAATGAAATTAAAAATGGAAAAAAAGTTGGAGTGCTTGATCTTACGCAGGGAGAGCTTGGTTCACGCGGCAGTGTTGAAACAAGATATGAGGAAGCGGCAAAGGCCGCAATGATAATGGGGATACATGTAAGAGAGAATTTGAAGATGCGTGATGGTTTTTTTAAAAATGATGAAGAACATCAACGAAAGCTAATTGCCGCAATAAGAAAATATCAACCAGAGATCGTTATCACAAATGCATTAAGCGATCGTCATCCTGATCATGGTCGTGCAGCAAAACTAACGTCAGATAGTTGCTTTCTTTCTGGTTTGAGAAAAGTGGAAACAACAGATGAACAGGGAAACAACCAGGAACCATGGAAACCCAAATATGTTTTTCATTATATACAGGATCGCTATCACGAACCCGATTTTATCATTGATATATCTGATGTGTTTGAACAGCGAATGGAAGCAGTAAAAGCATACACAACCCAATTTTATAATCCCGATAATGAAGACGATGGACCACAAACCTATATTTCCACTGCGGCATTTCTTGATAGTATAGTGGCAAGAGCAAGAGTAATTGGAAAAAAAATAGGCGTGCAATATGGAGAAGGATTTAATACTGAGAAAAGGATCGGGATAAAAAATTTCGATTCGCTGGTAGCTATTGAGACCTGATAATTTGAAAACGGGGCAATTATGTCAAAAAGATTTGGTAAAAGAATAATATCTGGATAACTAACAGAGTATGATGCTTTTTTGTCAGCTATTAGGAGTATTTTTGCATTCAACTTAAATTCTCAAAATGTCAAGTCCAAAATTCCCCAAACTTCCAATATCATTTCATAGCGAGTTGAAAAAAAAGATCGGGGAGTATTTCACTCAAAAAGGCAAAGCCACTACTGGCAACTTTAACCTCCATAGTAAGGCAATTCTTTTAGTTGCCGGACTGATAACCTTATATATCCATCTTGTTTTCTTTACACCCTCTACGATCTTCGCAATTATTGAGTGTGTTCTATTGGGATGTTTTGCCGCCGCGATTGGTTTCAATGTAATGCATGACGGAGCACATGGCAGTTTCAGCCGTTATAAGTGGATTAATAACCTAGCTTCAAATTTTGCAAATTTTTTGGGCGCAAGCCAGCATATGTGGAAAACGAAACACAATGTTATTCATCATACCTATACAAACATTCATGGTGTGGATGATGATATAGAAGCAAGGCCGCTACTACGTCTTTGTGATGAACAGCCACATTATAAAATACACAAGTACCAACATTTTTATTTTTGGGCTGCTTATTCCTTATTATACATCTACTGGATTTTTGTAACTGATTACAAAAAATACTTTTCTGGTAAAATTGGCTCCATAGCATTGAGAAAGATGACACCAAAGGAGCACTTTTATTTTTGGTTTTATAAGGCTGCACATGCTTTAATTTTTGTGGTTATACCTATTTATATGGTTGGTTTTACACCGTGGATCATTGGGTTTATAAGTATGGGCATGGTTACCGGATTTGTTTTAAGCATTGTATTCCAGTTAGCCCATACAGTGGAGCATACCCATTTCCCATTACCTGATACAGCTACAGGAAAAATGGAAGACGAATGGGCGATTCACCAGGTGAAAACAACTGCCAATTTTGCGACAAAAAATAAATTAGTCAGTTGGTTGGTTGGTGGTTTGAATTTTCAAATAGAACACCACCTGTTTCCTAAAATTTCTCATATTCATTATCCTGCGATCAGCCGGATAATCAAACAGGTTTGCGAGGAATATGGCGTTTCTTATATCGAATATCCAAGAGTAAGATATGCTGTCGTTTCGCATATTAAATTCCTGAGGCAAATGGGAAGAGCCTGATTTAAGCCTGCCATATTAATTTTTTTACTTCAACCTTAGAAGACTTCAGACTTCCTTAAATCTGTGTAAGAAGATTCATTTTGAATTACAGTAGTTTTTTATCAAAGCAATTATCAATCCCTGTGATTTAAATTCCATCTGCTAACAGTTGTTCATGCGGAACTACTTCTCCATATCTTTGCGACCAAATTTGATTTAAATGCATTTCCAGTTTACAGAAGAACAATTGATGATTCAAAAGGCTGCAAGGGATTTTGCAGAGAATGAATGTAAGCCCGGCGTTATTGAAAGGGATGAGAAACAAACTTTTCCTAAAGAACAAGTAATGAAATTAGCCGACCTCGGCTTTTTGGGAATGATGGTACCTCCCGAATACGGAGGCGCTGGTATGGATACAGTCAGCTATGTGCTGGCTATGGAAGAAATAAGCAAGTGGGATGCAAGCACCAGTGTTGTAATGAGTGTTAACAACAGTCTTGTTTGTTATGGGCTGGAAGCATTTGGTTCAGTGGAGCAGAAACAAAAATATCTTACACCGCTGGCGCAAGGTAAAAAGAATGGTGAGCTATATATCGGCGCATTTATGCTTAGCGAGCCGGAAGCCGGAAGTGATGCAACATCGCAAAGAACAACTGCAGAAGATAAAGGCGATCATTATTTATTGAATGGAACAAAGAATTGGATAACCAACGGAGGTACTGCATCAGTTTATTTGGTGATGGCACAAACTGATCCCAAGAAAGCCTCGCGGGGTATTAATACTTTGATCGTGGAAAGAGATTGGCCCGGTGTTGTTGTTGCTGCTAAAGAAAATAAATTAGGAATACGTGGTAGTGATACACATACTGTCATGTTCAATGATGTAAGAGTTCCAAAAGCAAACCGGATAGGTGACGAGGGATTTGGTTTCAAATTCGCCATGAGGACATTGGCGGGTGGACGAATTGGCATTGCATCACAGGCATTAGGTATTGCAAGTGGAGCATATGAATTATCAAAGGCATATTCAAAAACAAGAAAAGCTTTTGGTACAGAGATCATGAATCACCAGGCCATTGCTTTTAAACTGGCTGATATGGCTACAAGGATCAATGCAGCTCGTTTGCTTTGCCTGAAAGCTGCATGGGAGAAAGATAACGGAATTGACTATGGAGTTAGCAGCAGTATGGCAAAAGTGTATGCTTCAGAAACAGCTATGTGGACAACAGTTGAAGCAGTGCAGATCCACGGTGGGTATGGTTTTGTAAAAGAATATCATGTAGAAAGAATGATGCGTGATGCTAAGATCACACAGATCTATGAAGGTACAAGTGAAGTACAAAGGATCGTGATCAGCAGGAGTATTTTAAAATAAAGCTACGAGCTTTGAGCTGTGAGCCACGAGCAAATGCTGGTGGCTTTTTCTTTGCGATCTTTGTGTAAACTTTGCGTCTCAGCTAGAAATATTATGGCAGTTAATAAAAAAAAATATCAACAAATAAATGAAGAGCTAAGGTTGTCGAAAATTACGCTGGTTGCTGTTTCAAAAACAAAACCAGTTGAAGATATCCTGGAGCTTTATGATTTAGGCCATCGTGATTTTGGAGAAAACTATGTTCAGGAATTAGTGGAAAAGGCTGAACGATTACCAAAAGATATTCGCTGGCATTTTATTGGTCATTTACAAAGCAATAAAGTAAAATTAATTACTCCTTTTATTTATCTCATTCATGGAGTAGATAGTCTAAAACTTTTAAAAGAGATAGATAAGCAAGCTGAAAAGAATAAACGCCTTATCGATTGTTTGTTACAGGTTCATATTGCGCAAGAAGAAACCAAGTTTGGGTTTGATGAAAATGAATTATTCGCTTTGGTGCCCGGGCAATTTGCTAATGTGAAAATAAAAGGATTAATGGGAATGGCCTCATTAACAGAAAATACAAATAAGATTAGAACCGAGTTTAAGCATCTAAAAATTATATATAAAAAACTTTCAACTCTTACTCCTCAACTCTCAATTCTCTCCATGGGCATGAGTGCCGATTACAAGATCGCTATTGAAGAAGGAAGTAATATGGTTCGCATTGGCAGCTTATTATTTGGTGAACGTAATTATGAGAATAAATGATGGCATTCTAAAATGTAAGTTTCTCATGGCTATACTTTATTTTTTAGGATAATCAGGAATATTTTTGCCGAGATAAATGTTCCTTTCAGCTTTGAGCATATTGCCAACATCTTTCACTTTTATTATTCCACTACCTCCGCGATCCTGGCAATTTTTTCTTTCTTTATCTGTAAGTATAGGATCATCATCAAAAAGATATTCATCGATCCAGTATTCATTTTTACCAGGCTCTTTAATTGTAACATGAATGTGTTCCGGATTTTGCCTGCCCGGATAAGCAGCAGGTCTTAATGTAAAGAATTTGTACTCGCCTTTTTCATTCGTTCTCATCCATCCACGAAGATATCCATGGCGTTTTGCCCAACCCTTTTCATCGCCTTTTTTAGGATAAACTCCAGTCTGATCTGTATGATATACATATATTATAACATTCGGTGCCGGTATACCATCTGCTTTATAAATGACACCATTTATCGCAAGCTTTCTTCCGTTATCATTCCAGTCAGGAAGCCAGCAAAGTTCTTTCAATGAGTCAAACGGGATAGGTGATTCATGAATAGCTTCACAACCTTCACAGCTACCACCAATATTTATTTTATCCTGGGTTTTTGTTTTGTTGCTGTTTTGTGTGCATCCAATATTTGAAATAAGGAGAACAGCAAAAAGAAATAATATTCTCATAAAAAATGTTTTTCAGTATAAATTTCATACAAAAGAAGACCTGTATAGAATTCTTTACATAATGGGTAACCAACACTTGATGAAGTGTAAATATGCGCTTCGTCAGGGATTAGCTGCAAGTGATGTAATCTCTTTTGCCAACGGGAAATCGTACTTTTATTTTGTCTTATGCACAACGCAGCATTTTTTATAAAGTACAAGTTGAACCATGTCTTTTTTTGGCTATTTATTTTTGGCTTGTGGTTCATGCTTCGCTACGAAGATTATACTACGCCGGCAGTTGCTTTTAAGGTGACATTTGTCAAGTTGATTGATCTGATAGTAATGGTCTATATAACGAATAGCCTGCTTATACCTTCATTTTTATATAAAAAAAGGTATGGACTTTTCGTTTTACTTTTTCTATTGATGATCTTAATTAGCAGTGTTGCCAAAATGTATATTGTTGGCCAGCTTACGCATGACCCAAGTAAATTTGCTTTAAGCGGTGATCTTAAAGGCAGGATATACGATAATGTAATTCCTCATTTTTTCCTGGTGATAGCAGGTGCTTCATTTAAATTGATGTTCGATCAGATCAACCTGCAAAAGAAAATGGCTGAGTTGGCAAAGGATAAAGCAGAAGCGGAATTAAATTTTTTAAAATCGCAGATCAACCCGCATTTTCTTTTTAATTCATTGAACTCTGTTTATTTCCTCATCGATAAAAATAATCCAGATGCAAGGCAGGCTTTACATAAGTTTTCCGATATGCTTCGTTACCAGCTTTACGAAGCGAACGGTGAAAAGATACCTATCGAAAAAGAGATCGGTTACTTACAGGATTATGTTCACCTGCAACAATTGAGAAAAGATGAAAATTATAAAGTCCAGTTCAACTGTTCACCGGAAGTTAGAAACTTTTCAATTGAACCGCTTTTGCTAATACCCTTTGTTGAAAATGCATTTAAACATATTTCACACAATGCGAAGGGAGGTAATTTTGTAAAACTGGATATGACACGGAGTAATGGTTATTTTGAGTTTGTTGCAGAAAATTCCTGCGAAAAAGAGATCTATACAACAGAACAACACGGAGGAATTGGTATGAATAATGTGAAAAGAAGATTGGAATTACTTTATCCCGGTACTTATCAATTAAAGGTAGATGACAATGGAGATACATTTAAGATAGATTTGAAACTTAAAATTTAAAATTATGTTGACAGGATTATTATTAAGGAGGAAAGGGAAAAATAAAACATTGACCATAATGTTGATAGTTTCCGCACTATCATTGATCGGAGGAATTTTAATGCTGATAAAATGATCAATTGCGTTATTATAGATGATGAACCACTTGCAAGAAAAGGGTTAAGAGAATATATCTCGGATGTTGATTTCCTAAATCTTGCGGGTGAATATGACAATGCCTTAAAAGCAACTGAAATGATCAGCAGGGGAGAAGTGCAATTGCTTTTCCTGGATATTCAAATGCCAAAGATCACAGGGCTTGATTTTATGAAAACGCTGCAAAAACCTGTTCCTGTTATTTTCACTACTGCTTTTCCGCAGTATGCATTAGATGGATTTGATTTGAATGCTTTGGATTACCTCGTGAAACCAATTTCCTTTGACCGGTTTTTAAAAGCGGCGCTGAAAGCAAAGGAGTATTACGAAGTAAGACAAAAGAATGATGCTGATAAAACTCCTGTTGCAGAGGTTGGAGATTATTTTTTTATCAAAGCAGATAATAAGCTTGTTAAAGTTTTATTCAGCGATATTTTATTTATTGAGGCGTTGCAGAATTATGTTGTTATTCATACACAAGAAAAAAAACTTATCACTTACCTTACTTTTAAATCTGTAGAAGAGTATTTGCCATCCTCGCAATTTATTAAAGTGCACAAATCTTTTATTGTTTCCGCTACAAAAATTGATAGCATAGAAGGAAATGATATCCGGATCGGTCAGCACTATATACCCATTAGCCGCAACTTAAAAGACGAAGTGATGCGCAAATTGCTAAAGGGAAAATTTCTGAAAAGATAGACCTGTGCAAATTTAAAATTTTATAACTGGCATAAGTTTATTAACTTATAGGAAATAAAACCAGCCGGTTATGAAAAAACATATCGTTTCTCACATAGCCATTTATATTCTTTCTATTGTCATGATCATCTTTGGATATTATCATTTAAAAAACCCAAAGGCAATGATGGAATATGCATATATTCCCAACAACATCCCTAACCCCATTTTATGGGTTAGAATTGTTGGAGTCGCTTTTATACTTGCAGCGATCTCTTTTGTCCTTAATAAGTATGTAAAGATCGCGGCTTATCTGCTTGCATTGATGTTGTTGATCTTCGCTTTTGTTTTTCACAGGGAAATTTACATGAATGCAAGTGCAGATGAGACAAGAGTTAATGCCTTAATTAATATTTTAAAGGATACGGCGCTGGCTGCTTTTGCCTTGCACATTGCCGGGAGTGCCGACAGCCACGGCATAAAGTTTTAGACAATAGAATATTTCCTGTTTTTTAACATGATGACCTGTAAAACAGGGGCGGGAATATGTATTTTTACAGCTAATCATGCATATGAAATATTTATCTTTTCTATTTGTTCTCTTACCCTATTTTAGTAATGCACAGGATTGCACATTGAAAAATGAGAAGGACAGGTTTAACCAGGATCCAAGGTTAACAACTGGGTTTATTTCTTTGGGAGCAGGCAACGATAAATTTTTGTTGTCAATATCAGCAGATAAGAAAGAAGTGGATTATTTTTTTGCATTGGATAACTCAACGATGTGTTTTAATGATTATTCGAGAGTGGTAATAGCTTATGACACCAAGCAAAAAGGGAATTTTAAAAATGGGGGCACCACAAATTGCAAAGGGTATTTTCATTTTATTTTTCCCAACCAGCAAAACTTAAATGTAAACCTTACTAATCTTTCGCAAAAGAAAATTGCGACCTTACAATTTACAGATACCGGTAATAATAAAAAGATCATAACACTCCGGCCGGAAGACCAGGAGAAAATTATAAAGCTTACAACTTGTGTACTTGCAGAGCTTGAAAAATTACGGATAGATACCTGGAAGCCCAAGTAATGATCAAAGTGACCCCGGAGAGACTCGAACTCTCGGCCCGCTGATTAAGAGTCAGCTGCTCTACCAACTGAGCTACGAAGTCAATAGGTCACAAATTTACCAAATACATTGCGGAAAAAATTATTCACTTGAGAATTCAATATTACGAGTAAGACGTAATTATATTATCAGTATTTTACAGATGATATGAAAAAATATTTAATAAGCATTTCTATGGTTGTACTTGCAGCCTGTAATTCTGATGAAGAAAACACGGAAGGCAAAGCCGATACCGCTTCAAAATTCATGGATGGAACATTTGGATATGATCTTAATTTTCTACAGCAATATCATAAAGATCTTGTTGTACTTGGTGACAGCACCGGTGCACAAATCATTATTGCACCTGCCTACCAGGGACGGGTAATGACAAGTACAACGGAAGGGAATAAGGGAATTAGTTTTGGTTGGGTCAATCACGGACTTATTTCATCCGGAAAAACTGCTGAACATATGAATGCATTTGGTGGCGAAGAACGATTTTGGCTTGGCCCTGAAGGAGGGCAGTTTTCCATTTATTTTAAGAAAGGAGTGGAGTTTAAGTTTGCCAACTGGTTTGTGCCAAAAGAGATCGATACAGAGCCTTTTGAATTAGTTTCATCAACAAAGTATGGTGCTGCATTTAAAAAGGAAATGCATCTTGAAAATTATTCAGGATTTAAATTTGATCTGACTGTTGATCGCACTATTCGTTTATTAGATAAAGTTTCGATCAATACTACATTAGGCATCGCCATTCCTGAAAATGTGCAAGTGGTCGCATTTGAATCAGATAATACCATTACAAATAAAGGAACAACTGCATGGGATAAAAAGACAGGAATGCTTTCTATTTGGATATTAAGTATGTTGAACGCATCACATCAAACTACGGTTGCAGTTCCTTACAAACAAGGTGATTCATCTGGTCTCGGTAAAATTGTAACCGATGATTATTTTGGGAAAGTACCTGCTGACAGGTTGAAAGTCGATAGCGGATTGATATTATTTAAGGCGGATGCTGTTCAACGGAGCAAAATTGGAGTGTCGCCTAAAAGAGCATTGCCTTTTGTTGCAAGTTATGATGCAGTAAATAATGTTTTAACCATCGCCCAATTTACATTGCCTGCCGGAGCAACTGATTATGTAAACTCATTATGGAAATTACAAGCTGATCCTTTTTCAGGTGATGCAGTAAATGCTTACAATGATGGCGAAATTAGTGGAGAGCAAATGGGGAAGTTTTATGAAATTGAAAGTTCATCACCCGCTGCTGCATTAGCGCCAGGAAAATCCATACAACATATTCATCGAACTATTCATTTAAGGGGAACAAAAGAAGATCTTGATAAAATATCAATGAAGATCTTAGGCAAACCCGTCGATGCAATAAAGTTATAACCAGCTTATTTTTTTACAGATGATAGAATAATGAGGATTTAATTTCCTAAATATTTCTTTTATAAATTTTCTACCGATTGATGCAAGATGTATGTCAAAACAATGGAATTATTTCTAGTTTCATTACAAAATTCATTTTCCACAATAGATTTTTTTGGTAATGTTTTTGATTGAGTGAGAAGACATTATTTTTTAATCTAAAATTTTAACTATGAAAATGAATTTCTTTAGGCCTTTGCAATTGTTTGTAAGTACGGCGTTGGTAGTTTCAACTCTGTTTGTCTCCTGCGATAAAGAAGATGATGACATGAATGATCAAACTTACACTACTACTGCGAATGCGAACGGTTCACAAATGAATCCATCAACTACCAGTACAAGCACTGGTACTCTTAGTGGAACATATAATGCGAGAACCAATGTTTGGCAATATAATATTAGCTGGAGCAATTTATCAGCCACAGCTGGTTTAGTACAGGTGTACGGACCTGCTAGTGCAGGTGTCAATGCATCATTATTGTTCCCTTTGTCAATTACAACTCCGGGAGCAAGTGGTAGTGCAAGTGGAAATATAACACTTACAGATGCGCAGGAGATAGCATTGCTTGCAAACAATACTTATTTCACAATTAGTTCAACAACTTTTCCTTCGGGAGAAATTCGGGGGCAAATCAATGCAACGGTTAATTAAAATATAAATTAGTGTTGATTAAAGTGTGGTCAAACAGGATATTCAATTGATGAATATCCTGTTTCTTATTAGTAGATCCTAAGCCTGTTGAACAAAATGCCAGCAAACACCTGCAATGTCAATAATATTTACTTCTCTTCCATAAGGCTGATCAGATGCTTCACCAATTCGAATTCCAAATTTTTTCGGGAGTTCTTTCTCGATCACTCCTTTTCTAAATTCATCCACATTAGTTACTCCAACAGTGATCATAAAATTTTCTGCAAAATCTTTATTGTCGAATTTTTGTAAAACGAATTTGCATCCATCTTTTTCAAAGCCAACATAATCGCCGGCATCCCAATTAATAGTAAATCCCAATTGCTGAAAAAACTCTTTGGAGGCTTCAAAATCTTTTCCCGAAGGAACGAATGGCTGTAGGGAAAGAAATTTCATAAAATGTATTTCGATAAAGTTATAAAAGAATATATTGGTATAAATATCTGGTGTTTCAGGTTATGATCCGCCATCAAAAATATAATGATGTAAAATTTTTCCTGGTTGCAATAGCATTTATCAGTGCATTCAATTATTATCTCACATGGTCTAATATTAAGTTTAACTGGTTTCTTGTTTATACTTATGCCATTGATACCACACAAGGATGGCTGGCATGGTGGGCAGTGCGAAGCATCATTATTTATTTAGATAAAAAACTTCCATATGGTAACAGGCCGCTAAAAAGAATTCTTGTTCAGTTACTACTGACAACCATTACCGGGATGCTGGTTATAATTTTATTAACCGAATTGGTAAGTTGGATCCTTCGTGGCAGACCGGCACTTGCTAATTTTTATTTCTTTGACATTTTCATAATCGTTATCTGGTTTTTTGTTATAAATGGTGTCTATATAGGGATGCATTATTATAATGAATGGCGGGAATCAGAACAGAAGCGGCTAGAAGAGAAAAAATTTAGAGCAGGAGGATTCACCGTAAAACATGGTAATCAAAATCTGTTATTGCCTTTTGACGATATACTTGGCTTTTATGCGGAAGAAGGGTACACAATTTTACTTACCAAAGAGAATAAAAAATATTTCCCTGACCGTTCGTTGGATAAAATTGAAACTACACTGCCTGAAGAATTATTTTTCCGCCTCAACCGGCAATACATTCTTCACCGCAAAGTAGTGACCGGTTTTAAAAGAACTGGCAGCGGTAAAATAGATGTGCTGGTGAATGCCTCCGAAAACCTTCCTTCATCAATTGCCGTCAGCCGCACAAAAGCCGTTTCTTTTAAAAATTGGTTTGAAATTGATTGAGGAATGATAGTTTTAATGGCATTTCATTCCGGCTTTTGCTACACTTCAAGCCCAAACGTAATTTTTAGCCAAATAATGGTAGCAATTCAAAGTAAATTTTGATACATCCTGTCTTAATACCGGGAGCTTTATTTGGTTTACCATGCCGCTGTGTTGTTGTTTTGTAAAAAAAATAAAATGAAAAAAATATTGATTTTGGGATTGATCACAGTTTATGTGCTTTCCACATTTGGCCAGACCACAGAAAATTGTAAGCCAGAGGTAACTATTAATGGCGCCTATTCAAAAGCCAAGGCGCTTGATTCTATTTTAAAATACTATACTCATAATATGCTACCCGGCGCTTCAGTAGCGGTTTATTCCGAAACGGAAGGCTGGTGGACCGGGGCACAGGGTTATGCTGACCTGGAGAAAAAATTGCCTATGACCAATTGCCATTTACAATACTTACAAAGCGTTTCTAAAAGTTATATGGCCGTTGAAATATTGCAGTTAAAGGAAGAAGGTAAAATAGACCTTGATGCACCAATGACAAAGTACCTGCCGTCGAAATATAGTAAGTATATTAAAAATGCAAGCTCTGTTACAATTAGAATGTTGCTCAATCATACTTCCGGTATACCGGAGTATAACGAAGCTCCTGGGTTTGTTTCGTATGTGATCCTTCACCCATTGCAAAATTTTTCATCTGAGGATTGTTTAAAAGGAATTAATGGGATCGATTTTCAATTTACACCCGGTTCAAAATATAAATACACAAACACGAATTATTTATTGTTGTCATTGATAGGGGATGCAATAACCGGAGATCATGCGGCTTATATCAAAAAGAATATTTTCAAACCACTTGGATTAAACAGTAGTTATTACGGCAAAGATCTTAACTATCTCAAAGGCTTAGCACTTCCACAATCATATTGGGATGTTTTTAATAATGGTATTGCGGTCAATGCGACTCCATTTCAGCAAATGACAGTTGCTTGTTCTAAAGGAGATGATGGGATAGTATGTACAACTACAGATGCTGTAAAATATTTAAAAGGATTAATGGAAGGAAAATTATTGAATGAAGTATCTATGAAGGACCTGATGGAATTTGTAAAAGATGAAAAAGGAAATAAAAGATATAGTATGGGAATGATCTATTTTGACCTGGGTGGTCTTCCAGCTTACGGACACGGTGGCGGTGGTATTGGCGCAGGTTGCGGATTGCTATATATCCCTTCACATAAAGTTTATGTTTTCATGGCAACCAATATCGGCTGTTTTATTGACAGCAAGCTTTCAGCAAAAGCAGGAGAGATGCGTGATGCAATACTAATGGCGTTGCTACAATAATTTTTGATGAAAACCAGCATGTCTCTTTTAAAAATCTGGCGAAAAAAATAATACAATTGTTAGTTCATTCACCAGGCAGTGGGTTGATTCTTTGCACTTGTATGATTCACTTGCAAAAAATCATAAAATCTTACAGGAATTATTGCCCATAAATTTTTTGCTCTAATGATATATGTGCAAATATGGATAATTTTCATCCCACCTTTTTTCCTGTCTATCATTCAGAAAGTCACAGAAAAGTAAAGAGATTATACAATTCAAATAAGCTATGAATTTTTGCTACAAAGTCTCGACAAAAAATCATGTTATGAGTCGAGCTTAGGGTTAAATAGCTGGTGGTTAAATTGTTTATACATTCATAGGTTCACTGTAAAATAAAATGAAGGTTATGGGTGATAATGACTATCTTTGACACGTTAATTTGAGTTTTACAGACTTGTAGTGAACAATCAATTTCCCTCGGATTTATTCTTTACACCTGCTTTTTCTCAAGTGCTTTTAAAATATAGGTTTTATATGAACAGTTATGTTTTAAATCCCGACTTCAAGACTTTATTAACTATTAAATTAACTGGAGAACAAAGCCTGGGTTTATAAAAATAAAATTAATTAAATATGACTACAGAAATGATCGAAAAGTTTGTGGAAGGTAAAGGAAGAGAGGACTCAACAATTAATATTCATTTTAAAGAACGCAGTACCGTAACAGGAGTTTTCATCAGGACTCAGGATTATGGTGAATTAAAATTGAAAAATTTATGGCGCATTGTTAGTCATGCAAAAATTGATGAGTGGCGCAAAACAAAAAATATGGATCTTGCCCGCATATTTAACGGGCTATCGTTTACACGACTTACAGAAGAACAATTGACCAATTTTAAATAAGTAAAGCAGTATTTATGTTCTTACAAACCTGGAAAAAATATCTACCTGTTATCATTTTACTGATGAAGCGTTCTGAAAAAGGCGAGCAGCAGGTATTGGATATGAACTTCACCGATTTTCAACGGGCAACAGGAGGCAAAAAGACCAAGCTTACTTTTTCAAGTCTTCAGCTAAATAATGGCCGTACTAATTATGACGCCAATAATACACAACTTGCTAAAGACTTGATCGTGGTGCTACAGGAAAATGAACAGACAGGAGCAATGCTGAAGAATAAGCAATTCGAGTTTTCCGTGAATTCAAGTTATCAACTGACCATCAGGAATAGTACAGTTGCTACGGAAAAAGAACCTGTTTAAAAACGATCAGCCTCTTTGTGTAAAAGCCCTGCTTTTTTTCGTTCTTGAATTTCTGCTGCTGGTTCCGTAAAAAGAATTAGTTGATTGAACAACATCATGCATGCCCGGAGCATCAAATGAATGTGCCTTTACCACCGGGATAGTTTTCCTGATCAGCTTTTGTATATCACTTAAGAATATTTTTTCACTCCAGTCACAAAAAGAAATTGCCACACCTTTTGCACCTGCACGACCAGTTCTTCCAATTCTATGAACATAAGTTTCCGGAACATTTGGCAATTCGAAATTGATAACATGCGTCAGCTCATCAATATCAATACCACGGGCGGCAATGTCTGTAGCAACTAACACACGTGTACGTTTGTTTTTGAAATTCTCCAACGCTTTTTGCCTTGCCGATTGTGCTTTATTGCCGTGAATAGCTTCCGTACGAATGCCATTATTGTTTAGCATGCGGGCAAGTTTATCTGCCGAATGTTTCATTTGCATAAACACTAATGCTGTTTCTATTGCTTCATCTTTTAATAAATGCACCAGCAAAGATGGTTTGTTATGCTTTTCTGTATAATAAATAGATTGCTGGATCATGTCAACCGTTGTCGCAGGCGGCGTTACTTCCACCTTTACAGGGTTATTTAAAAGCATTGCAGCCAATTGCTTTATTTCATTTGGCATAGTAGCTGAGAAAAAAAGTGTTTGCCTTTTTGAAGGTAATTTTGTGATGATGCGTTTTACATCATGCACAAAACCCATATCGAGCATTCTGTCTGCCTCATCAAGTACGAAGAATTGAATATCTCTTAAAGTAATATAACCTTGTTGCATCAGATCGAGTAAGCGACCCGGTGTTGCTACCAGGATATCAACACCACGACGAATTGCCTGCACCTGGCTATGTTGAGAAACACCACCAAAAATTACATGATGACGTAAAGGCAAGTAATGACCATAAGCACGGATGCTCTCGCCAATTTGTATTGCTAACTCTCTTGTTGGAGTAAGTATGAGTGCTTTTATTTTATGATCTGGTTGTTCGGCATTTTGTTTCCCTTCATACATCAATTGAAGTATAGGTAGAACAAAAGCAGCTGTTTTGCCAGTGCCTGTTTGTGCACAACCAAGCAGATCTCTTTTTTGTAAAATGACAGGGATAGATTTCTCCTGTATTGGGGTAGGATTGGTGTATCCTTCTTTGCCAAGGGCCTGTAATACAGGCTCAATGAGCTGTAAATCGTTAAATGACACTAAAAAAATATTTTATTTAAAAATGTGGTAAGGCTATCAATAGTTAAATGATACTTTACCTGCCTTACGTTAAAGCTTCACTGCTTTTTGGGGGAGAAATTAAACTACACCAGAAGGGAGAGCACTAACATCAAGAACAACAAAGCTACGATTAATAAACCAGACTTTATAGTTTATTTGTTATAACCTAAAAGGAGTTAATGACAATTACAATTATGAGATTGATCAGTTAATGATCTTAACATTGACAGCCATTGGGCCACGCTGTCCCATTTCTATTTCAAAACTTACTTTATCATTTTCTTTTATTGGCGCAGTAAGATTATTAGCATGCACAAAAAGACTTTGTTGTGATTGCAGGTCTTTAATAAAGCCAAATCCTTTTTCATTATTAAAGAAAGTCACTTTTCCTTTGTGTGTAAGCTCTTCTTCGGTTGGAGGTACATATTCGGGAACGCCGATCTGAATATCTTCCAGTTTTACTTCAACTCTTTTTCTTGGATCGGGTGGGGTAGAACTTAAATTTCCATTTTCATCAAGATAAGCGATCATGTCATCGAAGTTGCCCTTCTTTGCATTTTCTTTTCGATCTTGCATTTTTTCAGCCTTATCTTTTCTTTCTTTCTGTTTCTTTTTTTCTCTTTCTTTTTTATTCCATGATTCACTCATGTATATTTCTTTTTAGTTTAAAATGACCGCATCTGTAAAGAAGCTTTTCGAAGTAAAAAAATAAAAACTACTTTTTTCCGCGGATAGTTGGTGAAGATACGGCTTTAAAATCAGATGATATTTATTAATATAAACGGTCAAAGGTGAGGATAATACAATGAAGTAAATCAATGAAATCTGAAACTTACCAATATTAGCTATGAACATTTAGTTTTTTATACAAGCGATATGAATAAATACATGTAATGAGGATCACTACTGAGAGTACTACAAATAATGTGATCATCGAAAACGTGAAAGGAGCAAAAAGGCAGATCACTGCGATAAGCAGGCCACCTCCAAAAAGTAACTTTCCTCCTAACAAATGTGTCCTTTTCCAATTTTCATCATCATTTAGCGTCCATGGTAAACGAATGCCCGCAAAGTAATTGGGTTTTATGTTATAAATATAATTACCAACAACTGCAAGCATCAATCCTACGCCTGCCAGGATAAACCTCATACTGAATTTTATATTTCCATGAATGCTGCTGTAAATGATCAGGCAAAGAACCGCGGCAGTGAATACAGCAACAGCAAAGGCAATCCGAAATAACCTGCCTTTATTTTCCGCTGCGTATCTTTTGGGATCAATCCTATAAACTTGAGGTAATAATAAATAAACGACTGCATTCACTGCTATTAAGATCATTATCATAGTGGTCAGCTCATTTTTACTGCCATAACGGTCAATATCACCTTTTAAATTAAAATGCATTGCTATTGTTTCTGGAAGCGTATTCCAAACAATAGCTAAGTAAATAGCAGGAGCTATGATGAATAACCAAACGATCTTTTTCATAAACTTATCCATAATTATTTCTTTTTTGATTTGAATTGAAGTAACCATGTCATGATCTCATCTACAACAGTTGTATTTAGAGAATAGTAAATAAACTGTCCTTCTTTTTCAGCGATCACCAATTTGGCCTGTTTCAACAGATCCAGGTGATGTGATATGCTCGGGCCGGAGATACGGAATTTTTCTACTATCTCTCCGGCTGTCATATCCTTTTTGCGGAGCAATTCTAATATCTCACGCCGGGTAGGGTCATTCAGGGCTTTAAATACATTATTCATATCTTTTAATTCAATGATTGTATATTTAGACAAATATCTAAATACTATTTCAAATTGCCAAATTTATTTTAACAGGAAGACAAAGTCATTATGCAGTTAACTTTCTCCAATTTTCATTAACCTTAAATAACAATCGCATTAACGATTCCTTATCTGTTTTTTGGCACAATGGCATCTGCTTTGAATAATAGTAAGCAACCGGAAATAATAAAATGGTTTTGCAGGCTCCGGTTGCAATGCAAGACAAAAACAATAAAATTTAATAAAATGAAAAAGATCTTTACAATGTGTTTGGGCTTAGTTCTCACTGCAGCTGTTTTTGCTGCTGACAGAACACCTGATGTAACCATTATTTCGATGAAAAAATATGAAATTGTGGTTGATGGCAGAACTTATTACAGTAACAACAGGATGTTGAATATTGACAACCTCCGCAATGGCCGTCATACTATACAAGTGTATGACATGAGCAGCAATCGGGGATTCTCAATATTCCAAAAAAAGCGGTTGGTTGTAAGCAAGGCCTTCCAACTCAGAAATAATGATGTGAAAATCACCATTAGCCAGTTTGGCCAACTTACAATTACCGAAGACAGGTTTGGTCGTAATGACAGAAACGGTAATGACAACAGGGGTTGGGATGATCATAACGGCGTAGATCAAAGAGATGATCATAATGGAAGAAACACCCGTGACAGAAACTTTTAATTAAAGAAGAAAACCTAGACTTATAAAGCCACTTCGATTTTCGGAGTGGCTTTTCCTGTTAATCTTTATTTGTCCAGGAATTCTTTAATACGCACCGGGAACATATTTTAGAAATGTTTATTTCTTCATCCAGGTTTCCACAACATATTTTCCGAGTTCTTTCCCCATCCTAAGCGCTGCTTCATTATCTGTGCGAAAATGAATTCCTGCATAAAATCTTGAATCTGCACAATCCTGGGCCATTTGCCAAAATAGCTTTGCATCTGCAGGGAAAAAATATTCCATAACGGCGGCTGTTGTTCCCGCGCCTCCTGCATGGCCAGATGGATAACCTGGGAATGGTGGAGTTGTTATGAGGGGCTTATATGTAGTGTCGCATTGAACTGGTCTGATCCCCCAATATGCATATTTCGAATCAAAGATTGCGATCACAGCATCATGATAAGCTACATTTAATACAGTGTATACACGTGAAACTGCTGGCGCATCATCACTCATGCGGTATTCAAACATTTTTTGACTTGCCAGGTCATTCCATACTTCAGGTCCATGGCTTGCCCAGTAATACGCCAGGGAACGGGAATTGAAATTTTGTTTAAAATTCTTTAACTCGTTCATATCATTTTTAAAATCGGGTGGAGGTGGTAGCCTGAACTGATCGGCTGAACGTATAACTATTGGGGTAAATAAGGGAAGGGTTATTCCCATCGGGTAAGCACCCGTCCATTTTTTTGGATCCTTGTTCATATTACCATCCCATTTTATCGCTGATCCATCCTTCTTTGCTTTTTCTATAATTTCCTTTGCCACTTGTTCGCCAAGTTTCCAACCGGCATCAACATCACTTTGAAATTGTACTCCTGCATTGATCCGTGATTGTGAAGCAGCATGAGCCATCTGCATAATTGAATCTGTTTTTTCAGGAAAGAAGTAAACAAGTATATATGCAGCCGCTGCGGCTGTTACTGAATGTTCGCATGGATATGAAAAAGTCAATGGAGCATTAATAACAGGTTTTACAGAGGGATCCAGTTCATTTGGACGTTTCCTTTTATACTTTGCCTTTTCTTTCCATGCTAATATCGTTGCATCGTAAATAGCAATATTCATCCATGAGGCCGGCATGCGAAGTAGTACTTCTTGTTTTTGCGACATTAACCCTAATACAATTTGATTCCATCGGTAAGAAGGGGCACCCGCATTCCAGTATTTTATTTCCATTAACTTTATTTCATCAAGCTTAGTCATTTCTTGTTTGATAAATTGTAATTCAGCTTTTGTTTGTGCATCAGGAGGCGGAGCGACAGTTATTATTTTCTGTGGATTATCTAATAACCATGTTTTCCAATTAGCGGCTTCATAATTAGTTGACCGATGCAGTGAATTCATTTGAGCCATTACGACTATTGAAGAAAGAGTGATCACGATAGAAAGAATAACCTGTTTCATAATAAATGTTTGATTTAATGTTTCTATTTAAAAGTGATTTTACAATGTTTGCTTTAAGCAAATAGGATTCTTCTGCAAGAATATCTGATTAAAAAAGACAGTTGAAGGCTCGGTCAACAAACAACAGGCTTTGGTATACAAACAACTTGGTTTCGTAAATCCAGTGGAGTTAAATTGCACTGAACAATGGAAAAATTGGAGCGTTATGAATGTCGACTGTCATTGAAAAGTTGATTTCCATGGGATCATGCTCTTTATGTTTCAAAAAATTGATTGACTTTCTTCGGTCATTCGTTTAACATACAATCAATTCTATAGACAATAGAGTGAAAGGAGGAAGATTTACCGATATTTATCTTTATAATAGTGCGATGAAACGATCATTTGATATAAAGCTGGTCAAATTTTATTTATGGGTTGGGCTGGTATATATTTTTTTCTGGGTTCTTGGGGACTCACACCAATACCCGGGAAGTTTTTTCTTTGCGCTTTTGAATAACCTGTGGCGGTTTCCTTACCTGATCATATTGAATTATACTTTTCTCGAGTACGCCATTCCTTTTGTATTCAGGAAAAGACAAACAATTATTTTCAATATTCTGCTTGCTATTCCTGCTTTGTTCATCTATATGATATTGTGGTCATATGGTATGTATGGTTGGCGAGATCTCGGGTTAGCATTACATATCTATACACCTTTAATCAAGGTCACTGAGGCTAAACAAATTGTTGAAAGCCAGATGGGGTATAGTGTGGGCTCGGCTTTCTTTTTTGGCATATCGAAGCTTGTATATAATAATATTACCTTAAAACAGGCAACGCAACAGCTAGCAATTGAAAAAAAAGAAGCCGAATTGAACTATTTAAAATCCCAAACTAATCCGCACTTCTTATTTAATACGCTAAATAATATTTATTCACTGGCAAGAGATAAATCTGATCTTGCTCCTGAATCGATCCTACGGTTATCCAAGATCCTGCGTTTTATGCTTTATGAAACGGGGGGAAGTTACATTGCGATCGACCAGGAAATAAAAATAATCGGTGATTATATTGCACTTGAGAAGTTGCGTTACGATGATTCATTGCGTATCAATTTTAATTATGACATAGAAGATATGAAACAAGCAATGCCACCTCTATTGCTTATGCCGCTGGTTGAAAACGCTTTCAAACACGGTGTTTCTGAAACAAGAAATCAGCCGTTTGTTGATATTCATCTTTCCATTAATAAAAGGCAATTAATGTTTGTTGTAAAAAATTCTACCGGGGATTCTCCTACAGATAAGAATGTAAAAGATAATATCGGGCTCTCCAATCTGAGGCGCCAATTGGAATTGCTTTATAAAGAGTATAACCTGGATGTTCAGCAAAATGTATCCGCTTTTACGGCTACTTTAAAAATTAATTTGGCTAGCCATGTCTAAAATAAAATGTATTATAGTAGAAGATGAACCACTAGCTGTAAAAGTTTTGACGGATTATATATCACAGGTGCCCTTTCTTGAACTGCAGGACTCATTTAAGGATGCGATTCTTGCTACCGATTATCTACGCAGTAATGCTGTCGACCTCATTTTTTTAGACATTCATTTGCCTAAGTTAAAAGGCATGGCATTTTTGAAAACGCTTACAAGCCCGCCTGCGGTAATTATTACCACTGCTTATCATCAATATGCAGTGGAAGGATTTAATTTAAATGTTATTGATTATTTACTCAAGCCATTTGAATTCGAACGTTTTTTAGTAGCAGTTACAAAGATAAAAACGACCCAAACAGAAAAACATAGATCGATCGGCGAACCTGAAGTAAAGGATCATCTTTTTTTGAATGTGCAAAAAAAGAAGGTAAAGATATTATTCTCAGAGATTCTTTATATAGAAAGCCAGCGGGAGTATATTAAGATCGTTACAACAAAAAAAGAATACATCTCAAAAATGAGTACGCATGAAATAGAATCTCTTTTACCGGCAAATCTTTTCAAACGTATTCATCGTTCATTTATAGTATCAATAAGCAAGATCGAATCTTATACGGCCGAAGCCGTTGAAGTTAACGGAGTGTCAATCCCAATTGGCAGAGGTTATAAAGATGTTATTGATAGCTTATAATCATAACAAGTACTAAGCAGATTGAAGAATAGTAAAAAATAAAATGCCCCTGTGTAAGGGGCAATGTTTTGTTTGGATCATCATTGCGATCCAGTGCTTAATTAATTCACAGGGTAAAAATTATTTACCCCAGGTGATAATGCTTACGACAATGATCACAGCAAAAATAGTTGCAGTAACCAGTTTGCCCTGTACATCCACATTGTGAAGTAAGGTGTTGATTTTTTTCATAACCTGAATTTTTGTTTTCAAAAATGGTTTACGTCAGGTTTTCAAGGGGGCGGAGGTCGCGGGCACCTACATGAGGCGCCATTCAAAAGGAGTACGGAGATTAAAAACAGAGCATTCTAACTCTTCCAACTTTGAAACATAGATGGGGTAGCTATTATTGTTTCAATGACAACGGATATTTTCAAAAATCGTATAACTCCTAATAAAAAATAGAAAGTTTATCATTGTAACAGGTCTGGGAGGATCAAAAGAGTTTTGCAAATCCCTTTCACATGCTTTGCCATTTTTGCTTTGGCCGGAGTGAGGTTCATCCTTTTAGGTGGAAAATATTTGTCCCTTAATTTCCTGACCAAATCTTAATGTATTGCGATCAGGATCTTCTACATAAAATTCTCTCATGCCCCAGGTTTGATCAATGGGGCCGCCATGTACTCCCGATTTATCTGAAGAAATGTTTAAACCTCTTTGAACAAATTTTTTAAATAGGTCGTCTACATTTTCAACTTCAATATATACACAGGAGTCAATAGCTCCATCAAGACTTGAAATATCCAACCTGGCGCCTTCTCTTATAAGCAATCTATATGGAAACTCTTCCTCGGGATTTAATACTTCAAAATCCAATACCTGGGTATAAAAGACTATGGATCTATCAATATCCTTACATCTAATAATTGGTATGATGTTCATTTATTATGTTGTTCTATTGATTTTCTTCATGGAAATTCAGCTTATTCCTAAGTTCGGTAATTTCATTTTGCATATTTTCAATTCGCTTAAGCAAATTAATAATAGCATCAATTCCCTCGGAATTTATATTTAATTCCTGGTGAAGCCGTACGATCTGTTCCAGCTTTGGCAATTCATTTTCTTGTATGCACAATGTCTCATTTATAATGATAGTTTCTATTAATCCATGTTCTTCAAGAGTCCGGACAAATGACACCTCGACCTGGTGATTGGTACAAAACTCATCGAGTACGATCATGTCTGCTGATTCCATTGTAAATTATTTTTTAAGATGATAATTTTGACAACTGTTCAAACAGTTCTTTTTGTTTATCTGTCAGGCTTGTTGGTATTTTTATTTGAAATGTAATAACGAGATCACCAAACTCACCTTCTTTTTTATACAAGGGAAATCCTTTTCCCTTTAATTTTATCTTGCTTCCATTTTGTGTTTCTGGGTTTACTTTTAGTTTTACTTTCCCATCAAGAGTATCAATAATGATTTCTCCACCTAATACTGCTGTATACAAGTCAATATCAATAGTAGTGTGAAGATCATTACCATCTCTTCTGAAATTTGTAGTATTAATAATTTGGAAACTGATATACAGGTCTCCATTTGGACCACCATTAATGCCCGGTCCACCATGTCCCTTTATCTTTATTCTCTGACCGTTTTCAACTCCGGCCGGAATAGTGATGCGAATACTTTTATTGTTAACCGTTAGTACCTGCTGATGAGTTTTGTAAACATCAGTAAGATTCAATTGCAGCTCAGCCTGATAATCTTCACCACGAAATTTTGTCTGTCGTTGCCGGAAACCACCGCCGCCCATGTCGCCAAACATGGATGCAAAAAAATCAGAGAACCCACCTTCGCTAAAATCACCGGAAAATTTTTCTTTGCCGGTACTTTGTTGCTGTGATTGTCTTGCCTGTTCAAAATGATCAGCATGCTGCCAGTCTTTTCCATACTGATCATATTTTTTTCTTTTTTCAGGATCATTCAATACTTCATTGGCCTCATTGAGCTGCTGGAATTTTTTGTGAGCTTCCTTATCATTTGGATTAAGATCGGGATGATATTGTCTGGCGAGTTTACGATAGGCTTTTTTAATATCTTCCTGCGTTGCGTTTTTATCAACTCCCAGCGCTTTGTAATAATCTATGAACTCCATTAGATCCAGGTTAAAAATTAACCACTTCTGTTTATAAAATTAAGAAAAAGAAAAGAGAGTTTTTTACCTGCCAAAAAAACAACGAGAGATACTCTTAATAAATTTTTACTTCATCCGTGAAAATATATCCTACACCAGCGTTATTTAATATAAGTTTTAATGTTTCATAATAGTCCGTTATCATAAAAGAATATTCATTTTCCTCATTCTGTTTAAAGGAGACCGAGATTCCCTGGAAAGACATCCTGATAACTTTAAACGGCTTGCCGTCGATGTCTCTTTGAATTGCTTCTTCGTATCTTATAGTTGGAAATTTATTTTTCAGTTGCTCAATGATTGAATTCATTTCATTTTCAGTCACTTCTTTCTGGACAGCTGTAATAATTTTGTCAGTTGAATTATTGAACTGAATGGTTTCAACCAGTATCGAGTCATTCTCATTCCATTTTTGCCTGGAAATTTCATCATTTCTTGGATCTATTTCTACAAATTTGGCCCCTAGTTTTTCATACTCACCTTTGAACTTTGAAATGGGATAGGCAACATTTAATTGAATACCCCACAAAGAAATTGAGTCAGGGGTTTTTCTTATTCGCAAATTAGTATCCGTGTTATTGTTACTTTGAAGAGCTGATATATATTCTCCAATGACAAACATGTATTTTTTGCCTTTTATACTATCGATAAAAAATTCAAGCGTATCTTTTTTACAGCAAAATTTTTGACCGTTTACTCTGTAATTATCAAAGAATATAATAGTGGAGTCGGTGAGTATCGGTTTTTTATCCTGGTTGGAAAAAAAACTTTCCAATGATACAAATCGTAAAGAATCCGGAAATGGGAATTTTTTATTGCCAGGATAGTGAGTACTATCAGGCGAAAAAAAATCAATAATTGGAGCCCATAACTCTTTTTTCTCCTCTGTTTTTTTACAGGAAATGAAAACAAAGAAGAAACAAATACCGTACAACAATATCAAAATTATCCGCTTCAAGATCTTAGTATAGTTGATCAAGCAAAATTAATTGAAACCTTAAGTTAACTATTATAAATAAAACTGTAAGAGTAAATTTAAATGTTGTCATGTCCCAATGATATAGGGACGTGACTACATTTTCATATTATATTAATGAACATAAATGGAGCAATGTTCTGTTAGTTTCATTCTTCTTTTTCTACAGATACTTTATAACAAAGATGTCGTGTTAATGGAAATCTTTCTATGATCTGCACATGTTAAATAGATGTTTCTGCACATAAAATTTTGATGTCACGAATAAAATACCCTAACTTGGAGTACACGTTTGCTTATTTATTAACCATTAAACAAAAAAACATGGCAACAAGAAGAAGAGCTGCTAAAAAAGCGGTTGCGAAAAAAGGTCTTAGAAGAAGAGCTGTTAAAAAAGCAGTTAAAAGAAAAGCTGTTAAAAGAGCAGTAGCAAGAAAAGCAGTTAAAAGAAAAGCTGTTAAAAGAGCAGTAGTAAGAAAGGCAGTTAAAAGGAAAGCTGTTAAAAGAGCAGTCGCAAAAAAAGCAGTTAAAAGAAGGGTTCTTAAAAAAGCGATTGTAAGAAGAGCTGTTAAAAGAGCGATTCTTAGAAATGCATTGACAAATGCTGGTAGTGATACGGCAATGTGATCAAAATTTTCTTCTTAATAAGGTCCTGCTATTGCGGGACTTTTTTTTGTCCTAACTTCAAATATCTCACTCATTGACTAAAAAAGAACACACTAAAAAAAACAGGACCTGTACAGGCCCTGTTTTTTTTATGATTACAACTATTGATCTTTATTTAATGTCTTTAGACAATTTCTCAAGTCGTTTTAAATTTGTGCGGTTGGGAGATTGCTCAAGGCTAAGCATATAATATATTTTTCCATTTTGCAATTTCCAAAGATCCTGGAATAAGGAAGAATCTCTTCTATTATCTTTATAGGACCATTTATTGTAAAGAAGAGCAGCTACCCATTCATCATTTGTTTCTTTATTTAGTATTGGGTAGATCGATATTACCTGGTTAGATGTTTCTGCAAAAGATTTACGATATTTTATCAAGACATCGGTTATGTTGTCGCGGGATGATGTTACCCTTCTGCCACCCGGTAAGTCCAGGATAACGCTATCTGCAAATAAATTTTTTATATTATCAACTGATGATTCATCCCAGGCTTTATACAAGCTTAATACAGTATTCATGTTATCTCTTTTACCGATCTCCCAATTACTATAGAGGGCAGGGTAGGTCAGCGGTGTGAGAGTTTGTGGTTCTGTACTTGCAGCAGGTGCCTGCTCGGCTTTGTTTTCAGTCGTTTTATCTGTCGCTTTATCTTGTCCGCAGGATAAGATAAAAAATAGGCAAAGAATGGATAATGTGATTTTCATGATTGGTTTTTTGGTTTGATATACATTAAAGATAAGGAATAGCTTTCAACTGACACTACCCGGGATGAGGTGCAATAAATATTATTTTAACTCTGATGACGCGGATCTTACTTTCGTAGGTGGATGCAAATTTTTGTAAGAAAGTAAATTTTCTTTCTGTTTGTCATCATATTTCACCTTTGATATATTTGAAATTGCTATTGGTGGAATTAAATATTTTTTAATAACCATTATAAGAAACTTAGCGTCCCAGGTACTTGAATCATAAAATAATTATATGAAGAATGGCTTTTTGATTTTATTTGTTTTTACGGCCCTGTTAAGTTGTAAAAAAGTAAACCCGGTTATTAGCGAACCTTTACCACCTTCGCCAACCCATCCAATAATGATTTACAATGATCTTCGCTCAGCGGAAGTGAGATATGGCCAATTTAAATATCTTGATATTGATAATGACGGAAACAATGATCTTTTATTTAATGTGACATTGCTTGGCGATCCGATCTTACAAAGGGACCGCTTGCAATTTTATGCTAATTCAGGACAGGAAAGAAACCTGTTGAATAATGCGCAGGATCAGTCCCCGGTGCTGAACCTGATGGACCCAATTTCCAAAACTTACCCTGGATACACGTGGTATGAGATATCTGCCATTCTGCTTGCAGAGAAAATTATAACTTTTAATGGCAATTCATGGGATGGACTTTGGAAAAATGTAAGTCATAAATTTCTTCCTATACAGGTTAAAAAGAATGCAAAACTATATCACGGTTGGGTCGAATTATCCTTCGACACTATTAAAGAGACTCTAATCCTTCATAAGAGTGGAATAAGTACCGAGGAAGATAAAGAAGTAAAGGCCGGTTATTAGATTGCCCATATATTTTCTGACTGGATGATCATGGTTGGTTGAAAATTTTATTTCATTACCTTAATACTGCCAACTACACTTCTCATTCTTAAATTTCCTGTTATGAATACAAAACTATTTTTCCCGGTAGTTATTTCAATTTTTTTTATTGCTTGCACTGAAGCTAAAGTTGACTTGAAAACTGAGGAAGCTATTATTATAAAAGCTGATTCCACATGGTCGGCCTTGTCAGCCGAAGGTAAAGATGTTGACAAGATACTTTCTTATTGGACAGAAGATGCAGTTGTGATACCGCCTGGCCAACCGGTTGTAAGAGGAAAAGAAGCATTACGGAAATTTGTTGAGGAGTCGTTTAAAATTCCAGGTTTCAGTATTAGCTGGAAATCGTCAGACGTTAAACTTTCTCCGGATGGTAAACTTGCTTATTTATATGGTGAAAATATGACGACCATGAATGATACAACAGGGAATAAGATATCAATACCAGGGAGAGGCTATAGTATCTGGAGAAAAGAAACAGATGGAAGTTGGAAATGTGCTGTTGATATATTTAACAACCCACCTCAGTAGTAAACATTGGCTTTTTGATATATTCTCTAAAACGTATGGAATGAGTTATTCCTTTTTGAAAACTTATTACGTAAATCTTTTGCTTGCAGCTTATGGGATCAGTTGAACCAGACCGCATAACCTTGTCTCCTTAAATCCAAAGCAAGTTTTTTCTCCATCATCAAAGCTTCCTGCCTGGTCATCGGTTTTTCATTTATATGATCGTAAAGACTAGGGCGTAAATAGCTTCCGTATTTCTCCACAATATTGGCAGATAGCTTATGGCCTTTCTTGTTTATATATCCAGTTTTATGTTGCTTGAATCTTTCTGCCGGAGTTTTACTGGTCATACCTACGTAAAGACATTGAAGCACTCCATTAAATTGTGGATTAGCATTCCTGAACCTGGTGCTTTCAGTGAACACTCGTTTTGATAGTTCGACAACGTATACATAGCATCTCATTCTTAAAACAAATATCTTTCTTTTATATTGTTATTACTACTTTCCCTTTATGTTCTGCTTTATCAAAAATTCTGAATGCTTCATGAAAGTCGTTTAGTTTGTAAGGCCCATCTATCACTGGTTTTACTTTGCCGGTTTCGAAAAGCTCGTTCATGAAGATCAGATCTTTGTTTGTCTTCAGCGAAACAATTCGAATGTGCTTTTTATTGATCACGGAGATCCACGGTCCCAGGAATAAAGCCTTGAGAAGACTACTTATAGTACCTCCAACTGTAACATAAATTCCATTGGGAGATAATGCACGGGCATAGTCGAACATCGAACGATTGGTCTTAACATCAAGTATCAGGTCATAATGCTGACCATTTTTAGTAAAATCTTCCTGTGTATAATCAATAACATGATCAAATCCCATTGAACGCAGCATATCAAGTTTAGCTGTGCTATCAACACCAGTTATTTCAATTCCGTATAATTTGGCGATCTGTACTCCAAAAGTACCAACACCACCACCTGCACCATTTATCAGCAACTTTTGACCAGCATGAATTTTTCCTTTATCAATAAGACCCTGCACAGCCAGCATTGCTGCCTGTGGTATTGACGCAGCTTCTTCGAAACTCATGGCTGCAGGTTTCAATGCTAATGCTTTTTCAGGAGCACAAACATATTCAGCAAAACCGCCCCAACGACCACTTAGATCACCATACACATCATCACCAATTTTGAACTTGCTTATATTTTTACCAACTGCTTCAATTCGTCCCGCAATATCAGAACCAAGTATTGTTCTTTTAGGTTTTCGAATACCGTTCAGTATTCGATTTATAAAATCACCGTGCAGAAGTCCCAGGTCCCAATCATTAATTGATACTGCATGAACTTTTATTAATACCTCATCGTCTTTTGGGAAAGGCTTTTCAACTTCTTTGATCTGAAGAACTCCCGGGCCTCCATATTTTGTATACACAATTGCTTTCATTTATATTCAATTATGAACTTAATCAATTCAAAACATCAGAAGGATAAAAATATCTTACCTTCCTTATGAAATAGATTTTATGTGTCGTAACATCTTCCTTTTATCTTCTATTTTCTTTTTTCAAACCTTAACAGCACAAAAGGGCACAAGACCAAATATAATCTATATAATGGCCGATGATCTTGGCTACGCAGATCTCAGTTGTTATGGAAGAAAAGATTACCAAACGCCAAACCTGGATAAGCTATGTACACAAGGTGTAAAGTTTATGAATGCATATGCAACAGCACCAGTATGTACTCCAACGAGGGTTTCATTTTTCACAGGCAGGTACCCGGCACGGCTGGCAACAGGGTTATACGAGCCTATTGAGGGAAACAGCAAAGACAGTCTTGTAGGTTTATCATCTGAAACTCCTTCAATAGGATATTTGCTGAAAAGATCAGGGTATGAAACTTACCTGGTTGGTAAATGGCATTTAGGATTTACACCGGAGCATACACCAAATAAAAACGGGTTCGATTATTTTTTCGGTTTTAAATCAGGAGCAACAGATTATATTTCTCATACTGCTTTCAACGACGAGCCTGACCTATATGAAAATGATAATCTCATACAAAAGGATGGTTACATAACCGATATGCTTAGTGAAAAAGCAATTGAAATAATAAAGCAACCACATCAAAAACCTTTTTTTCTTGCGCTGATGTTTAACGCACCTCATTGGCCATGGCAAACACCGGAAGATAAACCTGTTCCTAAAGGCACATCTGTTGATTGGAAGGAAGGAGGCTCTCCGGAAACATATGCAATTATGATGAAAATCCTTGATGATGCAGTTGGCAAACTTATAAAAGCGATTGATGATCTTAAATCGTCAAATAACACTGTGATCATTTTCACCAGTGATAATGGCGGTGAAAAATTTTCTGACAACGGTATTTACAAAGGCAGGAAAATGCAATTGTGGGAAGGCGGCATCCGTGAACCGGCATTTATTAGATGGACAAGCAAACTCAAAGAAAACACTGTAACTGGCCAGGTAGCTACAACCATGGATTGGACTGCAACAATACTTTCTATTGCAGGTGCTAAGGCCGATAAAAATTTTCCTTTAGATGGAATAGATCTGATGCCCGTATTAACAGGAAAGCAAAAAGAATTGGAAAGAACACTGTATTGGAGAATTTTTCAACGAAGGCAACATAGCGCTATTCGTGATGGTCATTGGAAATGGTTGCGGGATGAAAAGGGCGAAGAATATCTTTTTGATCTTTCTGTAGATCCTTCCGAAAAAAATAATATGAAAGAAAAATTTCCCGAAACTTTTTTGCAGTTGAAAAACAAGTTCAGTGCATGGGAGAAAACAGTACTTGCACCAATTCCTTTACGATAGATACATATTATAACTTAGTCCCAAATCATTGTTATGAAGATACCTCGCCTTGTTTCACGATATATAGCTTCATCCGCGGCATTATTTTTTATATCGCTTATTTTAATATCCTGTGCACAACAGAAAATTGCTATGAGATCACTAAAAGAAAACATTCAGCAGGAGCTTTCAAAACAAGAGGGAACTTTTGCAGTCGCATTTAAGGACCTATCAACGGGTAAAGAGTTATTGATAAATGATACCATAACATTTCATGCAGCCAGCACTATGAAAACTCCGGTGTTAGTGGAAGTGTATAAGCAAGCCGCAGAAGGAAAATTTTCCCTTTCTGATTCGCTGATCATAAAAAATGAATTTAAAAGTATTGTAGATGGTAGTCTTTTTAGTCTTGACTCCACCGATGACAGCGAAACAGAATTATACAAACATATTGGGGAGAAAAGAACGATCAGTTTTCTCCTGTATCAAATGATCATTGTCAGCAGTAATTTTTCGACCAATCTTATCATTGAATTGGTGGGTGCAAAAAATGTTTCAGCTACCATGCAACAATTGGGTGCAAAAGATATTCATGTGCTGAGAGGAGTGGAGGATGGGAAGGCATTTGAAAAGGGTTTGAACAATACAATTACAGCTCATGGGTTGATGATGTTGTTTGAAAAAATGGCGAAAGGTGAAACGGTAAATCCTGCAGCCTCGCAGGCGATGATCAATATTCTGCTGGATCAAAAATTCAATGAGATCATCCCGGCCCGATTACCCGCCAATGTAAAAGTGGCGCATAAAACGGGGTCTATAAATGGTGTACAGCACGACACAGGAATTGTTTTTTTACCAAATGGCAAAAAATATGTGTTAGTATTATTATCAAAAAAAATAACAAATGAAAAAGCTTCAATAGCAGCTATGGCGAATGTGTCGAAGCTGATCTATGAATATGTAAATCGGTAAGCTGTTGATGTACCCGGAAAACAACAAATGGAAACAATTACCTTTATATTTATGAATCGTGTATGCTATAAACAGGTTGTTATTCTTTTCGCTTTGCTTTCACAAAGCATTTTAAGTTGCCATTCACAAACGAATACGAAACCCGGGCAAAATACAGGTCTTAGTGAAATGGCTAAAGCAGCTGATGTATTTTTGCAAACTCTCTCTGAAAAACAAAAAACCAAAATTCAGTTTGGATTTAATGAAGAAGAACGCTACAACTGGCATTATATTCCAAGAAGTAGGAAAGGTCTAACGCTAAATGAAATGACTGGTCAACAAATTAAGGATGCTCTTGCACTTTTGCATACCGCACTAAGTGATACGGGTTTCAACAAAGCCAATTCCATTATGCAACTCGAAAATGTATTAAGAGAGGTTGAGAGTCGTCCATCTAATGACACACACCGTGATCCGGGCAACTATTCTTTTTCAATTTTTGGGAACCCGGCTACAGATGCAATATGGGGCTGGAGACTGGAAGGACATCATATAGCATTTAATTTTTCCTCAGAAGATAATCGGCTTGTTTCGGGAACACCCAGTTTTTTTGGCTCCAATCCGGGTGTAGTATTGTCGGGTTCTGAAAAAGGAAAGTATATTTTGAAAGATGAAGCCGAATTAGGATTTGCATTGTTGAATTCTTTAAATAAGGAACAAAAGGACAAGGCGATCATCAGCAATGAGGCACCGGGTGAGATACTTACTGCAGCAAGTCGCCATGCCATGATAAATGACCCGAAAGGAATTTTGTATAATGAATTGGAGAGCCCGCAGCAAAAGATATTCCTGCAACTACTCAGTATTTATATTCATCGTTATACACGATCATTTGCTGAAGGAATGATGAAAGAAATTGAAGAAGCAGGTCTTAATGATCTCTGGTTTGCCTGGGCGGGAGATCAGCAGCCCGGTATCGGTCATCCACACTATTACCGTATACAAGGGCCTACAATTATCATTGAATATGACAATACACAAAACAATGCCAATCATATTCACACAGTGATCAGGGATCTGAAAAATGATTTTGGTGGAGATGAGTTGATGAAGCATTATAAAAATGATCAGCATTGATTGCTTTTTTATAAAACGTTTCCATTTTTATTATATCGCTAAGGAACATTGTTGAAAATATTGATTTGTATATTCACCTATTATTAGCGATATAAAATGCAAGCCAATAAACTAAGCTCCGGGCAATTAAAAGTTGCTGCCACCGGTTTTCTCAGCCTCTTCTCCATTGTTGGTATTATGGTGTATGGTCTTCCTTTCTTTTATGATTTTTGGGTTAAAGACTATGGATGGTCAAGAGCTACTGTTACTTCAGGAAATGCTTTTGCAAAAGTTGCCGTTGGCCTGTTAGGTTTTTTTGCAGGATGGTTTATTGATCGTTTTGGCCCACGAAGATTAATGCTTGCAGGAATTTTAATGGGGGGTCTTGCATTGGTCGGTTTAAGTACGGTCACAACCCTCTGGCAATTTTATTTGTTCTATACATTCAGTGCATTGGGATATATGTGTGCGGGTCCATTACCGAACCAGGTTTTAACTGCAAGATGGTTCAACAAAACAAGAGGTAAAGCGATGGGCTTTGCTTACCTGGGTATAGGTGTTGGTGGTATGCTGGTTCCGCAAATAGCAAAATGGCTCAACATACAATTTGGCTGGCACCAGGCATTGATGCTTTTAGGAATATTGATGGTTGTTATTTCTTTTCCAATGGCATGGATAGTAAAAGAAAACCCTGAGAAGCAATCAATAGAAACTATTAAAGAAGAATCAACAATTCCTCTTAATAAAATAGTAAAAGGATGGCCATTCTATTTGCTGCTGATCGGGAGTATGTGTTCTATTGGTGCAGTGGCTGGCACGAGCCAGAACCTTAAATTATTTTTTAGTCTTGATCTAAAATATTCCCAGGGTCAATCAGCAAATATTATTTCATTAGTTCTTTTTTCAAGCATTATCGGTCGTGTGCTGATGGGCTGGCTTGCAGATAAGTTTCCAAAAAAATATGTGATGATCCTGGTCTATACACTTGTTGCAGGATCAATACCGCTACTTTACTTTGCCGATACACCGGGGATCATTTATTTATTTGCTTTCGTTTTCGGAATGGGTTTGGGTGGCGATTATATGATCATTCCTTTAATGGCCGCCGAACTTTTTGGAGTAAGGATAATGGGACGAGTAATGGGGCTTGTATTAACGGCAGATGGTTTAGCTGAAGCGTTTTCTCCCATGCTGGTCGCAAGACTCCGTGATAGCAGTGAAAATTATGCGAATGGGTTTGCAGTACTGATCATACTTGCCGTCATTGGTATTGTTGCAGTAGCAATGCTTCCAAAAAAAACAATAGCGCAACAAACCTGACAGTTATTATATTGCAATAACATTTTAGTTGACTGTTTTGAACCACATAGAATCATAGGCACATAGATTAACACATAGGTAATGAGAATAACTAAAAAATATTTAAATGAACTTACTTATAGAGTTATTGGATGTGCCATAGAAGTACATAAACAACTTGGTCCGGGCTTATTGGAAAGCGTTTACGAGAAATGTTTTGTGAGGGAATTGAATTTGCATGAGATAGCGAACAAGTGCCAGATTTGGGTACCGCTTGAATACAAAGGCCTGCAACTTGATGCGGAATTGAGATTAGATGTCTTGGTAGAAGATATACTTTGTGTAGAATTGAAAGCACAGGAAGGTCTTTTGCCAATACATGACGCAGTCCTGCTCTCTTACATGCAAATGTTGCAGAAGCCCAAAGGCATTCTTATAAATTTTCATTGTGTAAATATTTTTTAAGAAGGACAGAAAACTCTTGTAAACAACCTATTTTCTTTATTACCGGAAGAATAAGAAGATCTATGTGAATACCTATGTATCTATGTGCCTATGTGGTTCAATATTCCTGTAACTAATAATTTATATTTACAAATATGATCCGGATTAATCACGAATTAAAAGCAGCTGATCTTAAGGACAAACTCACACGATTCTGGGACCTGTCTGCAAAAAAAATAAAACTGATCGAAAAGAATTATGATGAAAGTAAGGGGTCACCAGTATTCACTATTGATGGTAAGTATTCTACAAGAGGATGGACAGAATGGACCCAGGGATTTCAATACGGTTCTTCTATTCTCCAATATGACGCAACAGGAGAAAAATCTTTCTTAGAAACAGGCAGAAAAAAAACAGTAGAAAAAATGGCGTCGCATGTCAGCCATATGGGTGTGCATGATCATGGATTTAATAATATAAGTACCTATGGCAACTTGCTTCGGCTAATGAAAGAAAATAAGACTCCTTTCAATGAATGGGAAAAAGATTTTTACGAATTAGCATTGAAAATTTCCGGTGCTGTGCAAGCCAGCCGATGGACAATAATAAAGAACGGAGGATTCATTCATTCTTTCAATGGCCCGCATTCTTTATTTGTAGATACAATTCGTTCCTGCCGTGCATTGGTGGTCAGTCATTGCCTTGGTCATGTTTTCCAGGGAGAAGGTGATGTGAAAATAGATCTGCTGGAACGTGTTATCCAACATTTGAAAGCAACGGCAAACTATTCGGTGTTCTATGGTGAAGGACGTGATAGTTATGATGTATGGGGACGCACCGCACATGAAAGTGTGTTTAATACGAAAGATGGAAATTTTCGTTGTCCAAATTCACAACAGGGTTTTTCAGGATTTACAACATGGACAAGAGGACTTGCCTGGGCCATGTGTGGTTTTGTCGAAGAACTGGAATGGTTTGATAAGGTTAATGAAACATCTCTTGATCCCGATAGTTATCGGGATGGAGGGAAAAATAATTTAGCATCGCTGATGCTGAAAGCGGCAAAAGCTACTTGTGATTTTTATATAGAAAATTCCTGCACTGATGGAATCCCTTATTGGGACACCGGGGCACCTGGACTTTCTAAAATGGGAGATTACTTAAATAAAAATGCTGATCCATTTAATTCTTATGAACCGGTTGATAGTTCAGCAGCAGCAATTGGTGCGCAGGGTCTGTTGAGGTTGGGGAAATATTTACAAAATAAAGGAGATGATAAAGATGGGAATCGTTACTGGCAGGCTGGACTTTCTGTAATGAATACATTATTGGAAGAACCTTATTTGAGTATCAATGATACTCACCAGGGAATGATATTACATTCGATCTATCACCGGCCCAATGGATGGGATCATATCCCTGCAGGCAGTAAAATTCCAAATGGTGAATCAAGCATGTGGGGAGATTATCATATTCGTGAAGCAAGTCTGTACCTTCAACGGATTATCAACAATGAAAAATATTATACATTCTTCAATTGCATTTAATGAGTGCCAGGCAACTAACTGATCTTTCACTGTTGTGTATTCACACCATCACTACCAAGTCATGGAGTATTGAAGAGGCCGCAAAAAATTATTCAGCTGAAGGCGTAAAAGGAATAACTGTTTGGAGAGATGCACTCGCAAACCGGAATATCAAGCAAACAGGTCAGCTATTGCGTGATCATGGATTGGACATCGTTTCGCTTTGCCGGGGAGGATTTTTTCCCAATAAAGAAAAAGAAAAAAGGAAACTGGCGATTGAGGATAATTTGATAGCGATTGAAGAAGCTGCTGAATTAGGAACATCATTAATTGTTCTCGTTTGTGGAGCTGACCCAACTCAGTCACTCGAAGATTCAAGAAAGCAAATACAAGAAGGCATTCAAACAATTCTTCCACAAGCAAAAGCCGCCGGAATAAAACTGGCTATTGAACCATTACATCCTATGTATGCAGATACACGATCCGCAATTAATACATTAGCACAGGCAAATGATATGACAGAACAAATAAATTCTCCTTATGTTGGCATTGCAGTAGATGTATATCATCTTTGGTGGGATCCAACTTTGGAACAGGAAATAAAACGTTGCGGAGAAAATGATCATTTATTAGCTTTTCATATTTGCGATTGGAATTCTCCCACAGTTGATATATTGCTCGACCGTGGTTTAATGGGTGATGGATGTATTCCTATCAATAAAATAAGATCATGGGTGGAAGCAACAGGATTCAATGGTTTTTATGAAGTAGAAATTTTTTCCAATAAATACTGGCAAGAGGATCAAACTCAGTTTTTGAAAAAAATAATTAAAACTTATAAAGAAAACTCGTAACAATGGAACCGCATAGGCACATAGAAACATAGGCTTTCACATAGAAATCTATGTTTTCGTTGTATTGTGTACTATGTGACTATGTGGTTCAAAATAGGTAAAAACTAAATTAACGCATGAAACAACATACTATTGGTATCATCATGAATGGCGTAACAGGACGCATGGGAACCAATCAGCACTTGTTACGATCCATAGCTGCGATCATCAAGCAAGGAGGTGTAATGATCAATGAAGGAGAAACGATCATGCCTGATCCAATCCTTGTTGGACGAAATAGTAGTAAGCTGGAAAAACTTTGTGAATTATCAGGCGTAAAAAGAATGACGACCGATCTTGATGAAGCATTAGCTGATAAAAACAATATTATTTATTTCGATGCACAGGTAACTGGAAGAAGAGCAGATGCTGTTAAACAAGCTGTGAAAGCAGGCAAACATATTTATTGTGAAAAACCAGTAGCAACAGATGTTGAAACTGCTATGGAACTTTATAATTTATGCAAGAAAGCAGGATTAAAGAATGGAGTTGTACAGGATAAGCTTTGGCTTCCCGGTATATTAAAATTAAAACAGCTTATTCAAGAAGGTTTCTTTGGTAAGATACTTTCAGTGAGAGGTGAATTCGGATATTGGGTTTTTGAAGGGTATACAATTCCGGCTCAACGTCCTTCATGGAATTATCGGAAAAAAGACGATGGAGGAATTATTGTTGATATGCTTTGCCATTGGCGTTATGTACTTGATAATGTTTTTGGAAAAGTAAAAGCTGTTTCATGTTTGGGTACAACACATATTCCGAAAAGAGTTGATGAACAGGGAAAGGAATATGAATGCACTGCTGATGACGCAGCCTATGCAACATTTCAATTAGAAGACGGTATCATTGCTCATTTCAATTCTTCGTGGACGGTCAGAGTGAGGCGTGATGATCTTCTTACATTGCAAGTGGATGGAACCAAGGGATCAGCCGTGGCGGGTTTGCGTGAATGTTATGCTCAAAGTTATGAGAACACACCGCGGCCAGTTTGGAATCCTGACGTTCCTCAACCCATTAATTTTTATGAAGGCTGGACAAAAGTAGGAGAGAAGGAAACTTATGATAACGCTTTCAAGGTACAATGGGAATTGTTTTTAAAGCATGTTGTAAAAGATGAACCTTTTCCATGGGATCTTCGTGATGGTGCTAAGGGTGTGCAGTTGGCTGAAAAAGGAATTGAAAGCTGGAGCAAACGTTGTTGGGTTGATATTCCTGAACTTTAGTTTGAACCACATAGACACATAGAAATATAGGTTAGCACATAGACTATGTGTTTTCTATTGTGTGCTATGTTCTATGTGGTTCCAAAAAAGTATAGAAATATATTATAAAAATCATTATGAAAAGAGTTGCATTAATAACAGGAGGGAGCAGGGGCATTGGTTTTGGAATTGCAAAACATCTTGCTCAAAGCGGTTTTGATCTTGCAGTGAATGGAGTAAGAGAAGAAAAAGCCATTGCTGAAGCTTTGCAGGAATTGCGTAATGCAGGAGCTGATGTTTTATATTGCCAGGGTGATGTTTCATTAACAGGTGACAGGAAAAAAATAATTGAACACGTTAAAAAGCATTTTGGCAAACTGCATGTGCTTGTAAACAATGCAGGTGTAGCGCCAAAAGAAAGAAAAGACATTCTTGAAACAAGCGAGGAAAGTTTTGACAGGTTGATCGCCACTAATCTTAAAAGCACTTATTTCCTCTCACAGCATGTTGCTAACTGGATGATCGAACAGAAAAAAGCTGACACTTCGTTTGCATCTTGTATTATCAATGTCTCTTCTGTTTCTGCCACAGCAGCCAATGTTAATCGCGGAGAATATTGTGTTTCCAAAGCGGGTATTAGTATGGTAACACAATTGTTTGCTGTAAGGTTAGGAGAGTTTGATATCCCTGTTTATGAAGTTCGGCCAGGTGTGATCGATACTGATATGACGTCTGGTGTAAAAGAAAAATATGATAAGATGATCGGCGAAGGCCTAACAGTTCAAAAACGTTGGGGCTATCCTGATGATGTTGGTAAAGCTATAAGTGCATTAGCCCTAGGAAATTTTCCCTACTCAACAGGCCAGGTGATCATGATAGATGGTGGACTTACCTTATCACGTTTTTAGATTTCAATTAATAATATAATGATTTAAATAAAAGTTACTTCGTCATACTTTTAATTGAATGATATTTTCTCCAGCACCTCTCTGCATTTACTTACCTCTTTTCCGATGTATGAAATATGATTGTCAGGACGCAACAATATATAAAAGTTTGTTTCGTTCCCAAATAAAAATTCAGGGATCTCTTTAAAAGAGTAACTCGCTATTTTAATTTTTATATCACTCAATTGCTGACTTTTATTTTTTTCATCACTCCCAAAGAACAAAATTTTAAAACTGGGTTCGGATAAAAAATCAAATATTTGTTTGCCATCAGAAAATATAAAAAAGGGCATTCTTACACCTGCATTCACTTTGCCAATGGCACTGTTAAGTATTAGACAATTAGTCGAATACTTAATTCCTATTTGTGATATGAAAGGAAAGATGCGTTTTTTTAAGCTAGCACTTCTTGTAAGCAGGCCAAAGAATCTTGTCATGATATGCAAGCGGATAAAATTCCAAAGAGGATTTGTACCTGCCATAATATCAAACATCCGGTCTGTAGTCTGCAGCAAATGTTTTGCATTCTCACTTCTTTCGGAATTATAAGTTTGTAAAACATTAGTTTTAACCTCTTTCTTAATTGTATAAGCGATCTTCCATGCCAGGTTATAAGCATCCTGTATACCTGTATTCATTCCTTGTCCGCCGGCAGGTGTATGAATATGGGCAGCATCTCCTGCGAGATAACATCTTTTATTTTCAAAAGAAGCAGCTTTGCGACTATGCACTTTGTAACTCGAAAACCATAATACTTCCTCAAAATCTACAGGAACAACTATATGTTGTTTTACGGTGTCTTCAATCTCCGAAAATGTGAATTCTTCATCTACATTTTTGGTGTCTGGCAAAATGCCTATCACCCGGTAATGTCCATTGCCTTCCATGGGAAAAAAAAGAACAAATCCTTGTTTGATCATGAACATGAATAACTCGTTCTTATTGATGACAGGGCTTTTTAATTTTACATCCGTTACGTAAAATATTTTGGGCACAGTATCACCTTCAAAGGATAAACCCAGTTGATGTCTTACCATACTGCTTGCACCATCGCAACCTACCAGGTATAAACCTTCAATTATTTGATCTTGCCCGGTGCTGTTCTTGTAGTAAACGGTCACCTTATCATCGGTTTGTTCTAAACGGGTGAAATCACATCCCCAATTAATTTCGATTTGGTTTGCATAAAGTTGATCAGCTAAAAGTCTTTCTGTTTTGCTTTGTTCTAAAGAAAGCACATAGGGGAAAGGGCTTAATCCATCGCCCAGACCAGCCAGGTCTACTGCCACCTTTTGTTTGCCTTTATAAAATAAATTTATAGCTGTAGTTATCCTGCCCTCTGTTATTGCTTTTTCTGTTAGTCCGATCTCCCGGAAGATCTCAAGTGTTCTTGCCTGTACAACAACTGCCTTTGAAAGATGAGTTGGGTTTTTATTTTTTTCTATGATTATAAAATCAATTTTATATCGAAGCAATTGTGCTGCCATACTTAACCCTGTTGGTCCGGCGCCAACAATAATAACCTGGGTCTTTACAATATTATTTTGTTTTTCCATTTTTCTGCGAGGAGGATTGTTCCTTAGTCAGTTTAGTCTTAACTCACACATCTCTAATTTATGCTATAAAACCTTATCGGTAAGTTTTAAATGCTTGTTTCAGCGACATCGATAGCATTATTCTTTTGCCCGGATCGCTATAATAATAACCGAGACATTAGTGATTATAGCTATATTAATGCTGATCCATAACAACAGGTCAAGTGAAAAGATCAAGGCCAGTACAACACCTGAAAGTGAAAACAGGTAAAGAAGAACTAAAGAATAAGCGATGCTGTGTCCTGCTTTTTATTACTTGAGACCACTTTTTAATAACAAAGACGAAGCTTGCTAACCATACAGATATTATCAATACAAGCCCCGCCAGATCCTGTAAGGATGGACCATGTATTTTATTAAATCTGATTATAGGATCATTGTTATCTGGTAACAACAGTATTATTAGTCCCGCCAGGAAAATTGTGATCAGTATAAGTAAGGACTTCGTCATTTAAATGGGCGGAATCACAATAGCTATCGGGGACAAGACACTAACTAATGTGTTTTTTTAATTACTTCTTTTGGATCCCGTTTTACTTCACCAGTAATATAAAGCTCGACCGAATCTCTTGTTGCATTCGATCGAACCATGACCGTCCTTTGAAATAGGGTTGATACTCCTTCAGGATCGAAAGAAACGCTTATGACTGATGAGTCACCCGGTTCAATAGCTTTTTCAGGTGCCTTTGCATGCACACAATGACAATTACCTCTGGCTTCAATAATAGTAAGAGGGGCATTGCCCATATTTGAAAATTTGAAATCAATATTTGCATTTGATTTTCCGTCTATAACACCAATATCAATTCTCTCGTTTTGAAATTTGATCTCTGCGCTTTTTGGGGTTTCTTTTTTTGCAGAACCAGCTTCGCCACAACTAAAATTGTATAGCAGTGCAATTAAAATAAAATATATACGTATGCTTTTCATGTTTCAGTAATTGATACCCGAAAAATAATCTATAATAAATAAAAAAGGAAATGTTCTTTTAAGTTCTTTGGACGGTAGGTTTCTTTATGACCCCGGATGGACAGAATATTCTATCTTCAAAAAAAAGTCACCATGGCAAACCGCATTGCTTTAATTCTTGTGTTTATTTTTCTACTTATCCAGGATAAAGTTGAAGCCCAGTCATCTTACGGCCAGGAAATAAAAACAGCAGCCGACTCTCTGATAAAAACATTAAGTCCTTTACAGAAAAAGTCAGCACTACTTGCATTTAACGATACGGCAAGAATAAAATGGAATAATCTACCGGTTGGATTAAGAGCAAGAGCAGGTATCAGTATTGGGGATATGACAGAACAACAAAGAAGATTATTGCACCGCATTTTATCTACATCGTTAAGCTCGCAGGGATATTTGAAAGCAACTGGCATCATGCACCTTGACAATTTACTCAACATGTGGATAGATACTGCTTATTCCCGCCATGATTTTAATGACACAGTACGACAGTTCCTGATCGATCTGAAATGGTCGCATCGAAATTATTATCTGGCATTTTTTGGTTTACCTTCTGATGCTAACTGGGGATTTAAAATTGAAGGTCATCATTTGTCGGTCAATTTAACTTTTACCGGTGATAAGATATCGGTGACGCCCTGGTTCATTGGTACCGATCCGGCTGAAATGCAAATGACACAATATGCAGGGTGGCGGGTATTGGGGCAGGAGGAAGATCTTGGTATAAAGCTCATCCATATGCTTACAACCGATCAACAGCAAATAGCAACAAAAAATACACAAGTGCCGGGTGATATGATAACAGGCGCAGAAAGCGGCAAACGATTGATTGATTACTGGGGTATAAAAGGCGGCCAGCTTGATAAAAAACAAAAAGCAGTACTGCTGTATATCATTCGTGAATATGTTTTCAATATGGAGTACGAAAAAGCAACAGAAGAGTATGATAAAATAATTAAAGCCGGAGTTGATAATATTTATTTCGGATGGATCGGGCCTTACGATGAATACAGGCAGCATTATTTTGTATTGAACGGCCCAAGCTTTTTAATTGAGTTTGATAATGCCGGTGGGCCACGTGGAAGTGCAAATCATATTCATACTATCTGGCGTGAAAAAGGAAATGAGTTTGGTGAGGATATATTGAAGAAACATTATTTGCAGGAGAAGCATTAAACAGTATTAAGCTAATTATACTTTGTTTATTGGCTGGCGTTTGTTAAATGATCTATGCTCACACACATGGAAATTCATAACTTTAGAACTAAGTCAAATTGAATTTTATGAAATCGCTTATCGTTACTCTCACCCTGGTAATTGCATTAATACCATTTAATACACAGGCGCAGGTAAGTGCAAATAAAAAACCTTGCAAACCGTGTGAAGAATTAAAAAAATTGCAGTTACCTGATCTCACCATTATAAAAGTTGAGTCAAAAACAAAAGACACGATCAAAGGCCAGGGAGACTGGATCCCGCCAGTCTTTATAAATGTGCCTTTTTGCCGTTTGGAAGGTCGTATAAGCAAGGAAATTGATTTTGAATTGTTGTTACCTCAGCAATGGAACGGCAGATTTTTAATGGCAGGTAATGGAGGGTTTGCAGGCAGTATTCAGAATAACCTCGTAGGTTACCTCGATAAGGGCTATGCAATAGTAGGTACTAACACCGGGCATAAAGGAAATGGAATACAGGCTGACTGGGCGCTGAACAATATGGAACGTCAGCTGAACTTTGGAAAATTAGCTGTTCATCGTACTGCAGTTGTATCAAAATCTATAATCGAAAAACTTTATTGTTCAGCCCCGGCTTATTCATATTTTTTAGGTTGCTCAAGAGGAGGTGGACAAGCAATGATGGAAGCTCAGCAATTCCCGGATGATTTTAATGGTATTGTTGCCGGAGCTCCGGCGTTTGACTGGCCAGCGATCGGTGCTAAATTTATACGGGAATGCCAGGCTAATTATCCTGACCCAAAAGATCTGAAGCATACCGTAATTACCAATGATAATCTGAAGCTTCTTCAGAAATTTGTATTTGAACAATGCGATCAGTTGGATGGATTGAAGGATCAGATATTGAGTGATCCGCGAAATTGCCAGGTCGATCTTTCAAAATTACCGTTTTGTGCTAATGATGTAGCTGCCAGCGGATGCTTTACAAAGGAGCAATTAAATGCAGTTAGATCTGTTTACGATCCGGTGGTCATTGACAATGCGCAGATATATCCCGGGTTTCCACCCGGCCTTGAAGCCGAAAATGGATCATGGGATGTGTGGATCAGCGGAACCAACTCTGTTATGCCGGGTATTCCGAGCCTGCATTATATGTTCGGAACAGAAGTGTTCAAATACCTCGTGTATAACGATCCATCGTGGAATTATGGTCAATACGACTTTAAAAATTTTTTAAAAGAAACAGCCTATGCTGCTGCTTTTCTTAATGCCACAAATACAGATTATAGTTCATTCAAAAAACTAAATGGAAAAATGATCATGTATCATGGATGGAACGATCCGGCTCTTTCAGCTTTAGCAACTATCGGGCATTATGAAGATGCAATGAACAAAGACAAAAACTTGCAATCAAATATCCGGTTATTCATGTTGCCGGGAGTTCTTCATTGCGCTGGGGGTACAGGTCCTGACGATGTTGATTGGGTGGTTTTGATAAGAAATTGGGTTGAAAAAAATAAGGCGCCTGAACGTGTAGTTCTTTCAAAAATAGTGGATGGGAAAACAGTCATGACCCGCCCGGCTTTTCCTTATCCCAAAAAGGCGGTTTACAATGGAAGCGGTGATGCCAATCTTGAAAAAAATTTCAGTGAGAAAAAAGAGTAAGCAAGATCACGAAACCTGTTGCAACTTTCTTTCTATTTGTAATTTCTTTAAGCAGGACCAGTGGGGCGGACAGCGAACTTAACAGTCAGTACAAATTATACAACGATAATTTACTTGCCAAAAGCCCCTTTGTTTTCACCAAAGGGCTTTTTATTTTGTACCCATGGATCCAATACAAATCAACTTTAAACACAACGGAGTAACATATAAGGATTGTTACTTTACAAAAATTACAAGGAACGACGGTGCCCCATCATTCTGGCATCTGTATGATGGCGAAAATTGTTACCTGGGCAGGCTTCGTTTCACGGATCAGTGGACCTTTGATCCCAATAAAAAATCAACTGCGATCGATCAGTTGGCCGAATACTTCGGTGATTTTGTAGAGAAAGCAAATCGAAGTAAGGCGAAGGCGGCGTGATCATCATTATCTTTCATACTCCCGACGGCTGTCTCCATCTAATGCAAAGCAGCCTGATAGCAGCGTAAGCTTATTTCCGGATAATTCTAAAAAGACCTTTTGAGGATATCTCGCATTTTTGAAATCGATACGCTGGGTATATTTTTCAGCTTCAATATCCAGGCATGTTGATTCACCCACAGTAGCATCAGCTACAATTTCAAATCCACCGCTTTCTACTACCTGGCCGTTTTCCCTTATTTGATAAAGCGTTCCTGTAAAACTTATATCGTTGCCACTACCAGGTTGATAAGTTTGTGTCGCCCAACTGCCGGAAATTTTTCTTAGATCCCAAACACCTTCAATACCTTCTTTGGTTTTTACAGTTTCCTTTTTACAACTTATAGTAAATGCCAACATGAATAAGAGGCAAAGCAGTAAAGTGACCGACCGTTTCATATCTCGAATTTACGTATTGACAAGGCTGAGTTTAGTAACGTTGCAGTTAGTATCTGAATTAATAAAAAAATAATTGACTTTGTCATTAAGATCGGAGTGAAAAAGTATTGATTTAATTTATTGAACAGTATAAGGAATGAGCCCTATTTCAGCTTCAACCATTTCAGCCTCCTGTTACCATCCAGTACACGCAGTATGATCGTATCTCCGCTGAAACTAAAAGATCTCGGAGCAAAAGTTCCCCATTCTGCGGGAATAGAAGCTGATAAGCGATTATGTACTACAACATCAGCAGTGTCTTCAATAGTATAGTTGGCAGCATAAGCATAACTACCTGCGAATTCTCTTACTGCCGCTTTCAGTTCATCAACAGACATGCTGTCGATCCAGGCTTCTATTTTCTCCGGGTTCAAAGCATCGATCCTGTTAAGCCAGTTATAATCTTTATATCCTTCACGGGTGATATGCACTGCCATATGTCCAATACCATCATATACGATATAACCAGTGCCTCCTTTTGTCCACGGGTCTTCATGCCATACCCCTGCTGTATCTATATTTTCAGAGATGATAAGTTTATACATGCCAGTTAATAATTCTCTTTTGTCTTTTTTTCGCTACAAGATGATAAAAATAAAATAGCGGTGATAATAGTAATTAATTTCATGCGAGGTGGTTTAGGAGTTGAGTATTTATTTAAAGATAGATGAAAGCAGTAGACTACTTTTAAATAGATAGGGAGGACTCGTCTGCGAAAAATTGACCTTTCTTTTTATTTATTGAACATTGCTGAGAACTGTGAAATCAAATTATCAATCCCTGACACAACGAACAGACATCCCGATCCACTTAGTGGAACAGCCCTGAGGGTTGATTTGCTCGTGGCAGCTTTGCAAATAGCTACCATCAAAAAACGTTTGGCGGCTCCAGACACGATCAGTAGAGAACTCAGTAGAACTATACCAGTAACCCCCTCGGTTAATACTTGCAAAGTCGATCGCACCATCTCCGGGTCTAACGCCACCAGGAAGCCCACTGAAGCCGCTACTATTGGTAGCTCCAGTATTTGGACTAAGCCATAAGCCAGTCCGGGCTTCAATTGTTCCGGATGATTTTATTTTACCACCGGCAACCTGCCAGCCTCCCAGGCAGTTTTCAAGTGTTGTCCATTCCGCATCTGTAGGTACATGCCATCCTTGTGGTGCTAATCCTCTTGGATCATTTACAGCATACCAGTTATATAATTTACCATATATAGTTCCATTTGCAGGATCATTTTTATAATAACACCATGCTCCTGTTTTTAATCCCGACCAAACAACATGGTCTGTAACTTGAGGTATTAGATCACCATTTCTATAATGATCTACATCCAGGTTTTTAATCATCCAATCCTGATGGCAAATAGTAGTTAATACAGTTGAACAATCACCTTGCAGATCTCCATGTGCAAGGTGCCCCGCTAACGCATTTGCATTGATTTCAATTGTCTTTGAAATGCCAGTTGCGGCATCATAATGGCATACGGAGATTTTTGCTTGTTTATTTTCGTCAACACCAGCAATTTTTTCAGATGCTTTGTCCATAGAAATTTCTTTTTGACAAGCAGTAAATAATAGAATAGCAAATAATGGCAATAGAAACTTTTTCATAAAAATAATTTTAGCTAAACTATCAGCGTCTTGCTTTTTTTAAAAATTGAATTTTGCAAGCGAATCCACTGTTTAGTAAAAATTGCAAATAATCAGGGTGCTAGCCTTTCTCATGCGTGGAGGCATTGCGAATGCAATGCGGGCATGGGATGTCCATTATTGCGGACACTGAGCAAGTTGAAGGAAAGATTTTTTTAATTACAACTCCGCTATAATCTTATCTACAATTGCATGACTCATATCTGTTAGGTAAGTATTGTATCTGACGAGGAATTCTGATGTGGCCCCTTTCCACGATTGGAAAAATCCCATTCCCTTGTTTTTTTGAAAAGTATTAATATTTATTTTACCAGCTTTCGTTTCAACTCCGTTTCTCGACAATTTATAGGAAACGACAATGTCTTTAAACTCGGGTTCTACATAGTATTTGTCCAACCGAATGATCAATAGTATAACATGGCCCTTATCAACAATAGCAAAGCTGCCGGGAACTTGTTCTATTGTTAGTTCCAGTTGTTGTCCATTCAACTTTTGTTTTAGTTTACTGGATTGCTGGTAAATACCTTTCCTTAAATAATTTACTCCAATTGCAGAATTCAATGTGCAGGTATGACGGTAATCATATTTCCAGTAAACCAGCAGGAATAAATTTTTACTGGACTTAACAGTATGTGATAACTCATTCGGATCGGAAGGAATAGATGATTTAACGAGAATGGTGGTGTCAGTTCTTTTATCTGGTTTCGGTACTTTATTGTTGAATTGATCTCCAACATGAGCATCCATTTTTTGTGCAATATGACAACTGGTTAGCGAGGATAACAAAATAAAAAGAGCAATAACAGTAAAGGCAATTTGTTTTGGCATGTGGTGGCTTTGAAATTGACAAGATAATAGTTTTATCTAAAAATAAAAGAGGATAAAAAAATGATTGATCCTTGTCAAAAATATCTTGCATCTGATTTCGATCTTCACCATTCACTGTTTGTTGCTGCCGTGATGCGTGTCTTCACGCATCACCTTATGATATTCGTTCCGATGCGTGGGGGCATTGCGAATGCAATGCGGGCATCGGGGCATTTTATTACGGACACGAACCAAGGCGAAGGGAATAATTCCTCATTTATTTTTTTTCATTGTAAACTTTCAAAACCGCAATAATGGCTGGGTAGTTATTTGTTTCTTTGTCATTGATCTTTTTGAATTCTTGTTTTAGCTTTTCAACTGCAGGAGGGTAATCTTTTACCATTTCTTCCAATTGTTTGGACGTGGATGGCGACAAATTCGGTACTCGAGAAGGATCTTTGCTGAGAAAAAAATATGTATGGCTAACTTCGCGGCCAAATCCAACCCGTTCGGTGGCCTGTGTTGAGAATAAACTTATTTTACCTTTTATGAGTCTGCCATATTCATAACCATAAAGATCTCTCAAACCAGAATTAACACCTGTGTAGGGATAACAATATACATAGGCATTTTCATCCTGATACATCAAAATATTGGAATTATCGATAGCAGCCCCATCAATAAACCAGCTGCTCTTTCCTGAGATCATATTAGTTTTTTTTGTAAAAGTTTTTCCCTTGACCGAGTCTCCTTTTAGATATACAACAAAACAATTTGGAGAAGAATCTCTTGCGGCCAAAGCATATTTTTTAAGTTCCTTGACATTAAGTTGTCCATTGCCAATCCCACAAAAAGCTAAGAATAACGAAAGAAAGAGTAAATATTTTTTCATCTATATTTTTTTATATCTCTAATTTATGCCTTAAAATCTTATCTGTAAATTTTAAATGCTTATTACAGCCGTGATGCGTGTCTCCATGCATCACCTTCTTGTATTTCGTTCCGATGCGTGGGGACACGTATCGGGGCGTATTATTACGGACAGGAACCACTGCTGAGGTAATTAAAACTAGAAAAAGCTATCTGCTGCCGTGATGCTGTCTTCACGCATCACTCTGTTGTTCATTCCGATGCGTGGAGACACGCATCGGGGCGTCTTATTTTTTACGGACACGAAACAAGGCTAGGGGCATTGCGCATGCAATGCGGGCATCTAGGCATCTTATTACGGACACGAACCAAGGCTGAGGACAAAACAATTGAACTTTTTTTATTGATTTAATAAGAAGATTACTGGAGAAATTTTTTGGATTGGAATATTTTTATTTTTTGCTCTTGCAATTTCAGAATTCACCCATTTTGATTTGTAAACATTCTGTGTTTCGATAACTAATAACAGGTCACAGCTATCAATTTCATCAAAAATTCTTTTTTGTTTATCAATGGAATCATTGTTAAGTAAATCAATGAAGACCTTTCCTGTTTTTTGCAACAAATCAGCTATTGATTTGAGAAAATCTATTGTGATTTCTTCATCTTTTGTTGTGTAACTAACGAAGTACTTCATCTAATTATTTTTAAAAGAAACAATATAAATCCAATTGAGTTTATTATTGATAATATGAAATAGAATCTAACGGAATTATTTGACGCAGAACGCCATAATCTATCCTTCGAACTTCTTGAGTCTTCAAGTGTGTATTCCTCTGTTTTTTTGTCTGAAATGATAACAGGTTCAGAGTTCCTCTTTTTGATTTCAAAAAAATGCGTGTCCATTTTTTCTCTTAGCTTCTCTTGGTAGAAGTATGTAAAACTATCTAAAAACCAAAAAGTAAACGTGAGAATATAGAGAGTGATAAACATAGACAAGTCAAGACTATCTCCTGATAATTTTATTAAAGCTGGCACTGCAATCCCTACAAGGACAAAGAAAAGTTTTTTCAATTCCAAGCTAGCAGTAGAAAAATTAATGGTAGCTGTATGTAATTGGTCAATGATTTTCCAATCAATTTCATCTTCTAAGGATTTCTTGTACTCTTTCACTAGTTAATTATTGGTATAAAAATCAAGTTAATGATAAAATTACTCGGCATCAGCACTTTGTGAATTTGGGTCTGTTAATAATTTTAGCTGATCGGTAAGTGATTTTAGAAGGTTGTGATTTGGAAATTCAGATTTCATTTCTTTAGGTGCAGTTAGCGCAGGATGAATTTCAGTTCCTTTAACCATTAAATTTTTTAAGGTTGATATTGATTGTTCTATTCTTTTGGTTAATTCCGGCTCATCATTTTTGAAAAACTCATTCTGAATTGCTTTTGTTTCTACTTCAATTAGTAGGGAAATCATTTTTGATTCATGAATTAGAATTTGCTCATTGATCTCGCCTTCAAGCCTCGATTGCCTAGCTTTACCAGTTAGTATTTGGTTCTCCAATATTCTCTGATAAATTGAATTTGCGACTTTTGATATTCTCGCAATTAATAATACAGCAAGATGACTCCCTAAAAAAACTTCAATCCAGATTGATCCATTTTCAACAGATGTTATTTCGACTGTTCCATTAATATGATCGTTAATTACTACTTGGCCAATAACATTTTGTAAGTCTCTTGACACCAAAGATAAATCTTGAAAATCTGAAATCTGAGGAAGTTTAATATTGATAGTATTCTCCTTCAAAGGCCCTACGATATCAGTTAGCGCTGCATTTAAATTTTCCGCAACCATTTTAAGTCTCGCAATGTTGTCTTCAATTTGATTCCCAACACCTGAATGAATTGATATTTGATCACCACCGATTCTAAATAAATCTGAATTTTCTAGTTGTGTAATAAGTCCAATAAAAAGGTTTGCTTTTTTTAATTTATTAACTGCTTTTCTAAATGCATCTAAATTGCTATATAGATAATATTTATTCCCTTGTCTTTCTTGATCCTGTCGGGTTGTTTTAAGATTTGGAATTGATTCGTCCAAAACCTGCTTAATGGCTTGTAGTTGCATTCAATGAAATTATCATTTTTTTTTAATTCTGAATAGAATTCCCAACAGTAAAAGGGTGCGACGCAACAAAAGCCCAATAATAGTAATGCAGCTAAGTACATAAATATCTTCTTCATTCTTCATATCATCTCAATTAATATCTTAGCAGCATGGATATGCAGCAAATAATAGAATGTGTTCCCAATTTCAGCGAGGGGCGGGACATGAATATCATAAAACAAATAACGGATGAGATAGAAGCAGTGGAAGGAGTGCGGCTGCTGAATGTGGATCCGGGCAAGGCTACTAACCGTACCGTGGTAACTTTTGTGGGTAGTCCGAAGCCTGTGGTGGAAGCGGCGTTCAGAGCAATTAAAAAAGCAGGCGAGCTGATCGATATGAGTCGTCATAAAGGTGAGCATCCACGTATGGGCGCCACGGATGTATGTCCTCTGATTCCAATTGCCAATATTACAATGGGAGAAACAGTGGAATGGGCACAACGTTTAGCAGAAAAAGTAGGCAGGGAACTGTCGCTGCCTGTTTATTTATATGAAGAAGCACAGGCTGATAAAAGCCGCAGCAATCTTTCTGTGATCCGTGCCGGTGAGTATGAAGGATTTTTTAAAAAGATCACTGAATTAAAACCTGATTTTGGTCCGACAGTGTTTGATGCCAAACGCGGTGCCACTGTAATTGGTGCAAGAGATTTTTTGGTGGCTTATAATGTGAACCTGAATACAACATCGGTGCGGCGAGCTAATGCAATTGCATTTGATGTTCGTGAAGCAGGACGTAAGATGACAGATGATAGTGGACAGATGATAACTAAGCCTGGTAGTTTGAAACATGTGAAAGCTATTGGTTGGTTTATTGAAGAATATGGTATCGCACAGATAAGTATCAATCTTACCAATATAAATATTACGCCAGTGCATATTGCTTTTGATGAAGTGTGTAAGAAAGCGGATGCGAGAGGAATAAGAGTTACGGGTTCCGAGTTAGTTGGGTTGATCCCTTTGAAAGCCATGCTGGATGCCGGTAAGTATTTTCTAAAAAAACAAAAACGTTCGGTGGGAGTTTCTGAAAAAGAATTGATCCGTATCGCCGTGATATCAATGGGGCTTGATGAACTGGCTCCTTTTAAACCTGAAGAAAAAATAATTGAGTATATGTTACAAGATAAAAATGATAGCCGCTTAGTTAGTATGCCGATTTCCGATTTTGCGGATGAAACAGCAAGTGAAAGTCCGGCGCCGGGTGGTGGTTCCATTGCTGCCTATATTGGTTCGCTGGGTGTTTCACTGGCTACGATGGTTGCTAACTTATCATCACACAAAAAAGGTTGGGATGAAAGATGGGAAGAGTTTAGTAACTGGGCGGAGAAGGGTCAGCAGTTTAAAGATGAGTTGCTGCGCCTGGTTGATGCAGATACAAAAGCATTTAATGGTATCATGAATGCAATGAGTTTACCGAAAGGAACGGATGAAGAGAAAGCAGCACGCAAGCAAGCAATGAATGAAGCAACAAAGGTTGCGATCGAAGTTCCTTTTCATGTAATGAAACTTTCTTATGATAGCATGGAAGTAATAAAAGCAATGGCGGAAGTTGGTAATCCTAACAGTGTTTCTGATGCGGGTGTTGGTGCTTTGTGTGCACGCAGTGCAGTGATGGGAGCTTTTATGAATGTACGGATAAATGCAAGTGGGTATGATGATAAGGGGTTTGTTGATGATGTGCTGAAGAAAGGGAAGGAGATAGAGAAGAAGGCAATTGCTTTGGAAGGAGAGATATTAAATATCGTGAACAGCAAGATCGGCATTTAGATGATAATTGATAATTGATAATTGATAGATGATAGTTCTTATTATCAGTTATCATCTGTTAACTGTAAGTTATTGGCGACCTGTCTCCGTGGTTCAAAAAATAAATCCTTACCTTAACAACTCATTTAAACCAAAATCATTTTTATGAAAAAATTATTTTTCATTCTTACGGTTGTTATTTTAAACAGCCTTGTTGCATGTAATTCTGGTATGTCTTCCACAGCAAAAAAGAACAAAGAAGTAAATGATGCTATCATGAAGGCTTTTGAAGCCGGCGATTTTAGCAAAATGGGTGATTATATTGCAGCAGATGCAGTAGATCATGGTGGTGAAAAGGGCGATGTGAGTGGGTTGGAAAATATCGTAGCGGCAATGAAAGGATACCGTGAACAAATGGGCGAAATGAAATCAGAAACGATCAGGGAATTGGCAGATGATGATTATGTAATGACATGGTCAAAAGTGACAGGCCGGAATATGACAACGGTTGATATAGCAAAGTTTAAAGATGGTAAGGCTGTGGAGCATTGGATATATATGGATGCTGCAGCAGGTGCATCCGATCTAAGAGAACATTAGATGAATCGCTAGTAATATTTTTTGAACCGGCCTTTATGGGCCGGTTTTTCTTTTAAACTACGGTGACGCAGAGAAACATCGTGTTTCACCATGCCCAGCCTGCACTGACGCAGGAAGAGTGGTTCAAAAATTTCTTACCTTAAAGATTCATTTAACCAAAACCATTTAATATGAAAAAGTTATTTTTCATTCTTGCGGTTGTTATTTTGAACAGCCTCATTGCATGTAATTCTGATACTGGCGGCATGTCTGCCACTGCAAAAAAGAACAAGGAAGTGAATACGGCTATCATGAAAGCTTATGAATCCGGCGATCTTAGCAAAATGGGTGATTACATCGCCGCAGATGCAGTTGATCATGGTGGTGAAACGGGAGACATAAAAGGTTTGGATAGCATCGTGGCAGCAATGAAAAGATACCATGACCAGACAGAAAACGTGAAAACAGAAGTGACCAGGGAATGGGCAGATGATGAATATGTAATTGTATGGTCCAAAGTTAGCGGTACTGCAAAAGTAGATATGATGGGCATGAAGGCTGGTCAATCATATACATTGAACGGCGTGGATATAGGAAAATTCAAAGATGGTAAAGCTGTGGAGCATTGGTTATATATGGATCCCCGGGAAATGATGCAAATGATGCTGCCTTCAATGAGTAATGCCTTCCCCGCATCAGATGCTATCGTAACAAATGATACTGCTATAATGAATCCTCCCAAATAATGAAATCAGATGTTCCTGTAAGAAATTTTTTAAACCGGCTTTGATAGGCCGGTTTTTTAAGGCCTACCGCAAAGACGCAAAGGATTTGTCAAGAACGTCGGAAAATTAGGGGTGTAAATATTTTTTCTGACTAAGAGTTCTCTTTGGTACTTTGCGTATACTTAGCGCCTTTGCGGTAAAAATTTTTACTATGGAAAAGCAAAATGTAAAAGAAGCAATTGAGCCAGCAAAGAAGCAGAACTCAATGCTTCATTTAAAGATCTACAATAAGCAGGATATTTTATCCCTGACAAGGATCAGGAGATTCGAAACCAAACTTGGTGAAAGATTACAAGTGATCCAGGATACAAGTGATATTGCAAGGTCATTAGCGACATCAACTGCCAGGTATGTATTGTTTGGCGTGCCTGAAGATCTTGGCGCAAAAGGAAATTATGGTATCGGTGGCACAGACACTTTATGGATACCTTTTTTACAGTCCTTCTTAAATATTCAAAGCAATGATTTTCTCGATGGGGCAGAAATATTATTGCTTGGTCATTTTGATTTTGGAGATATACAATACCTGATAGACACTACGGCAAGAACACAGGATGAAAAGATTGAAGCTTATCGTCATGCAGTGAATACAGTTGATGATGAAGTGGAGCAACTGGCAAAGATGATAGCAGAAACAAAAAAGATACCGCTTGTGATCGGTGGTGGACATAATAATTCTTATCCATTGATAAAAGGAACAGCAAAAGGCTGGCATAAAGCCGGTGTTATTCCATTAGCTCAAATAAATTGTATCAACCTCGATGCACATGCTGATTATCGCCCAATGGAAGGAAGACATAGCGGTAATGCTTTTCGCTATGCGGAAGAAGATGGTTATATGCAGAAGTATTGTATTGTTGGTTTGCATGAAAATTATTTACCGCAGAATGTATGGATCGATATTGTGAACAATCCATTCATTGATATTCTTACTTACGAAGATATTTTTGTGCATGAGAAAAGAAATTTCATGCAGGCAGTGGCACATGCCACAGATTTTACGGATGATGGCCTGACAGGCATCGATGTTGATATTGATTGCATCGAACATACGCTGAGCAGCGCTATGACGCCGGTTGGTATTTTACCCAATCATGCACGGCAGTATATTTCATTTGCAGCTGCTCAAAGCAAGCCAGCTTATCTCCACATTTGCGAAGGCGCCACCAGGTTATCAGATGGAAGAGCTGATTCAACCAGCGGTAAGCTTGTTAGTTATTTGGTGAGTGATTTTGTAAAGGGGATGAGTCCGCAACAATAAATACCACTTTGAGGTAATATTCAGAGGACAGGAATAGAATACTTTCGTTAAATCTTATGCATGAAAAAGCTATTCCTCATATTAGCCTATATATTTATTCCCAAAATATTTTTTGCGCAAACTAAAGACCTGCCTGATTGCAAGACGATCAAAAAAGAAATAGCCGAAGTACATAATTCATTTGATAATATAGTTGAAAAGTTCAGATCAAAAGAAGATAAAGTCTCACTGGTCAAAACTTATTTTTCAGACTTCAGCATTTGCGGCGAGAAAGGAAAGATAAAAGACTATGGAAGGAACATTGAGTTCATTTTTTACTTTACAGATGCTTATTATAACGGAAGCCGGCTTGAGTTCAGGAATTTTTATAAAAAGGTATTTAAAAAAATAAAAGATGAGTTTGCTGCCACTCATGTTTATAAAATATCTAAGGAGCAATCTGCTAAGTCCAGTTATTTTTATGAAAAGGGGAAGGAAATGACATCCTCAAAAAGAAATATAAAATTGTTGCTTTCTTATAAAGATCCTGTTGATAAAACAACAGCGTATTCGGTCTCACTTATTTTTGATTATTATCCCAAAAGATAAAAGCCTGTTATTAAAACAGGCTTTTACATTCTAATTGCTTTGAGGGATCTTTAGTTTCCAACCGGGTTCTATGTGATCAGGGTCTTTCACTTTATCTTTATTTGCTTCATATATATCTTTCCATTTTACACCATACTTTTTACCGATCTTGGAAAGACTATCGCCTTTTACAACGGTATATTCCTGTGATGCACCAACGGTATGGGGTACACTGATATTCATTACCACGTCGCCTGCACGATAATCGGGATCGATCCTATTGTAAACATCCCATATTTTTTTCTTTACATCTTCTGAAGGTGCTACGCCATCAATGTAAAGGACTCTGTCTTGCTCTCTTACCTGCAAGCCGGTTACACCGGATGCGTTCGCAACGTTTATCAGCTCATTGTATTTTTCTTTAAGTGCCATAGTTGCCTCCTTATGATTTTATGGTTAATTTATTATCGATTTTCTTTGGCTTAAGCGTATTCAGATCCATCATTAGTTTTTGAAGATCTGCTCGTTTGATTTCACCGGTAAGTGTAACAATGCCGTCCTGAATTGAAGCGGATACACCAGGATAAGCCTTAATTGTGTTATCTACACTTGCCTTAAGCGGATCGTCAGCCGTTATCACTACAGTAGCTGGGGGAGGCGTTACAGATAAATTGTTTGTAACGGATTTTACACCATTAACACCTCTTGCTGCCGTTTCTGCGGCCGTTTTTGTTGCTTCATCTTTTACTTCGCCTGAAAGTGTAACAACACCATCATTCACACTTGTTGAAACTGTTGAAGGACCTGCGTTTGCGGCAATTGCATTGTCAACAGCTGTTTTAACATCAGCATCTGATGTTTTTGAATTACATGATGTAGTTGAAACAACAAATAAAAGTGCCGGAACGGCAAGCATTAGCATAATTCTTTTGCGCATAGTTGATTTGTTTAATTAATGATAAATGAACTTAGGTGTAAAGGAGTTGAAACTTGTAATATTTTAATAGCATCGAACTCTTATGATGGATAATTTTTATTTATTGAAAATCGTGCCATCATGAGATTTACTCATGTGAATAGGGGAAATGTTAATAACAAATCAATACACGGAGGAAGTAATTTTTATGTCGGTTTTACTGAATGCGGTTTTATATCGTGCTAAAACTTTTGTGGCTTCGGTATTTTTCTTTTGCAGTAATAATGCTTTATACAATCCATATAATGCCCAGCCGTTCTCATTATTGTTTAATAGATCTTTTCTAAAAATATTTTCAGCGTTCACTCCGTCATTTTGCAGCAGGTATGCATTGCCTAAATAATGTTTTGGGTTCAACAACCAATCTCTTGGTTCATTGTATACCATATTAGCTTCGAGGGAATCTGCTGTTTTATAATGCCTGGCAGCACCGTCAAATAACTTTTTGTCTTCATGAATTATACCGAGTAATATTTGTTCTGCCACATTCGCACCAACTGAAGGTGCCGAAAACGGACTCATCGGGATAGAGAGTGAACTGTCCTTCATAAATTCACGCATTGCATCCAGCTCGTTTGAAGCAGCTGCACGATCTTGTTTTCTTGAATAAGCGATGCCTCTTGCAAAATGATACAACACATTTCTATAAACTTGTGATTTGTCGGGTTGAGGCTCTTTCAATATTTCATCCCATTTACCAAAACGGATCTGGTTAAATACCGGTGTCATATAAATGTATTGCGCAAGATTACCAAGCGGTGCTGGCAGAGAAAGGTAATCAACCAATACACTTTCCCTTGTTTCCAATGCAGCAGCTTTGGCAATTTTATAATTACCCGCAAGCATTGCATTATTTGCTTTCATGTGCAGGTTGTGAATGATATAAAGAAAATCTGCACCGGTAACAGGAGCGTATAATGGGATAGACTTTTTATAACTTTTTACTGCATTAATATTTACATCAATACCTTTTTGATATAAGCCGGTACGTAAATAAATATGGGAAGGCATATGTACCACGTGTGAAAGACCAGGGTTTAATTTACCTAAACGAATTGCACTTGGTAATGCTTTTCCCGCATAAGGTGATGCCTCCATTACATGAATATAATAGTGATTAGCGCCGGGATGATTGGGAGTTTTTGCCAATACTTTTTCCAATACTTCTCTTATCAATGGAGTCCATGGTTTTGGAGTGCCATCAATATTCCAAAGATCCCATGGATGCTGCAGCATCATGGCGTCTGCATACAAAGTAGCGACGTCTGCATCATCGGGAAATTTTTCATAGGCGTCTTTCATTTCATCTACATAAAGTTGGTTCAGTATTGGTCTTGTTTGGGATGAATCATATGAATAACGAACCCGTTGCGCTTTTATCAAAGCTGTTTCCTTTTCTGTGCATCGTCCTGAAAATTCAATTGCTTTGCCACTGGCTAATAATGCCTCGGGTGATGCGGTATATCCAAAATCATTTATGTTAGGCCCATAAGTCAATGCCTGTGCCCAAAGCAGCATAGGAGAATTCTCATCAAATTTTTCAGCTTTTTTAAATGAAGCCATTGCTTCAATGATGTGAAAGCTGTAATACATATTGATGCCCTGGTTAAAGTAGAACTGGGCACTATCACTTTTTGTAGAAATTTTCCATTTGTAAATCCCCACACCGGGAATAGGAGGGATGTCTGTTTCTTCCAACCAATCTTTTAATTTATCCCAATCAGGACCGCAGCGAATAATATTTTTCTTTTTGAATTCAGTAAGGTTAAATGAAGTAGCAGATCGTTTTTGTTTTTCATTAAAACGAAAGGCGAATAAAATAACAGCTGATAAAACAAATGCTGAAAGGAAAAGATGGGGTTTCATGCAGGAAGCTTTTGAAACCAAAAGTTACAAACTTTACACATTCATCCCGAAAACCTGAACCGTTAATTTTGTTTTTCTTCTAAGGCAACAATTTTTTCAAATACCTGTTCGTACTCTTTGTTCAATTGTTTAAGATCTGCAGCGGCTTTATTGTATGCTGTTTCAGCTTGTATAAATTTTTGCTTATCCGAATAAGTGGAAGGATCAGTTAGTGCTGCTTCTAATTCATTTTTTTGTTTTGTTAGCACAGCTACTTTTTCTTCCAGTTGCTGAAAGATCCTTTGTTGTTTCTGAAGTTCTTTTTTATGTTCTTTATTTATTGGTGCAATCGGTTGAGGATTGTTGTTGGATTTTTGAGGTTTTGATTCTTGCTTCGTATTTGATTTTTCTAATTGGATTGACTTCTTTGACTCCCGACTCTGAACTTTGGATTCCGAACTTGCTTTCGCCATTCTTTCTTTCCATGCTACATACTCTTCATATCCACCTTTAAATTCTTTTATTTCATGATCTACAATTTCCCAGATCTTATTGGCAGTTTTAGAAACGAAATACCGGTCGTGACTTACTAAAACAAATGTTCCCTCATATTTATTCAATGATTCGATCAGCAGATCACAACTATGCATGTCAAGGTGATTGGTTGGCTCATCAAGCAAAAGGAAGTTGGCCTTGCTGATAATTGTTTTTGCCAATGCCACTCTTGCTTTTTCACCACCACTCAATACTTTTATTTTCTTTTCTACATCATCACCGCTGAAAAGAAAACAACCAAGCAGCGTTCTTAGTTCAAGCTCCGTTTTCTGGCTACCGGCCTGCATCATTTCATCGATCACTGTATGATTCACATCCAATGCTTCTAACTGGTGCTGTGCATAAAAACTTTCTTCAATATTATGGCCCCATTTTCTGGTGCCTTCAAATGATTCGATGCCGGCAATAATGCGGAGCAATGTTGATTTGCCTTTTCCATTAGCACCGATCAATGCGATCTTATCTCCACGTTCTATTTCTGCAGAAGAATTTTTTACGATCACGTTTTCACCAAACTTCTTTGTAATATGATTTAATTCAACCAAAACTTTGCCGGGAGTTTTATCAAGACGGAAATTGATCCTGATATTGGGTCTTTCTATTTCAGGTTCCTCGATGCGTTCAAGTTTGTCCAATTTTTTAATAAGACTTTGTGCCATTGCAGCTTTACTAGCTTTTGCACGGAAACGTTCTACAAGTCTTTCATTCTGGCGTATATAATCCTGTTGATTTTCAAAAGCTTTTTGCATAAGCTCCATGCGGGTTGCTTTCTCTCTTTCATAATAATCATAATTCCCGGAGTAAATATGAAGCTGCTGTTGGTAAAGCTCTACAATTTTTGTAACCATTCTGTTCAGGAAATATTTATCGTGACTTACGATAACAACTGAACCAGGATAATTCAGCAAATATTTTTCCAGCCATTCGATGGAAGGAAGATCAAGATGGTTCGTGGGTTCATCCATTAATAACAGGTCAGGTTGCTGTAAGATCATTTTAGCCAACAACACTCTCATTCTCCATCCGCCACTGAATTCTTTATAAGGTCTTTTCAGATCTGCATTAGCAAAACCAAGACCTTGTAATATTTCTTCTGTCTTGTGATGAATATTATAACCATCGAGTGTTTCTAATTCATGCAATCTATCGGTGTAATCATGTAATGTTTTCTCATCCCCTGTTTTCTCCAATTCATGTCCAAGGATCTCAATTTCTTTTTCCAACTGCTGCACTCTTTCGAATGCACTGAGTGCTACTTCAAAAATGGAATCATTGGTATCAAAACTTAAAAGATCCTGGTGCAAATAACCGATTGAAGTACCCTTGCTTTTTTCAACTGTTCCTGCTGATGGCAAATATTCGCCAACAAAAAGTTTGAGTATTGTTGATTTACCGGTACCGTTATACCCGATCAAGCCAATTCTTTCACCCGGTTGTATATGCCAGGTAGCATCCTCCATCAAAGCACGGGAGCCAAATTCAAAAGTCACGTTAGTAAGTCCTGCGAGCATAATTTATTTATGAGGCGCAAATTTAGCTATAAAAGGCCATTAAAATTTTGTTGAAATCAATGAATTTCTTGTATTCAAATCTTCCGTGGTTACCTTTGACAAAATTTTTCTCCTTATGAAGAAATTTCTCCTGGTGGGTGCTATTCTGGTAATTGCATTGGTCGGTGCCTGGTATTTTGGATTATTTAAAGGAAAGGATAAGCCTTCCGGCCCAAAACCAGAAGGATTGACTGTAAGTAAGCATAGCAATAGCTTTAATGAATCAATGAGCAAAGCGTTGGATTCCTATTATACCCTTACCGAATCTTTTGTGAATTGGGATACTGTAAAGATCAATACATCCTTAGCTGAACTTAAAACTTCTGTAGATAGTCTTCGGATACAGGAAATGGAAAAAGATTCGGCCATCTATCCAACTGTTCAAAGTCAATGGGAATCGATAAAGGCAGAGATCGGTGGTATGCAGGCAGATACATCGCTTTATGAAAGAAGAGAAGATCTTAATATGTTATCGCAACAGTTGTTTGACATGTTGCGTATCGTAAAATATGATGAAGCAAAAGTTTTTTACCAGGAATGCCCGATGGCGCTGAATAACCATGAATCGTCTGCATTTTGGTTAAGTGCAAATAGTGAAACAAAGAACCGCCGCAATCCTTACCTGGGCCTGCATGATCCGAAATATGGAAAAGCGATGTTGACATGTGGCACAACGAGAGATTCGATACCCCGAAAATAATTCATTTGTTAATGGATCTATGCTTAAGAAAACGGTAGTTATTTTATTCGCCTTAATTCCTTTGCTTGTTTTTTCACAAAACAAGCAAGGCACAGCATTCGGCAGACGGATTACACTCAACGGTTATGTCCGTGATAGTCTTTCCGGTGAACTGATCATCGGCGCCACCATTACAATAAACGGCCAGGGTAAAGGAGTCACAAGTAATCAATACGGTTTTTATTCCATTACCCTTGATTCGGGAACTTATAATATCAGTATCTCTCATGTTTCTTATACACAAAAAACGTTAGAATTTCATTTCGATGCTGACAAAACTTTCAATTTTGACCTGCTTCCAAGATCTGCACTCAATACTGAAGTGATTGTTTATGCAAACCGCCGACGTGATGCAAATGTGAAGAATGCGGAGATGGGAAAAATTGATCTTTCGATCGAACGAATAAAAAATATTCCGGCCTTTATGGGTGAAGTGGATATTTTAAAAGCAATTCAATTATTACCCGGAGTAAGAAATGCAGGTGAGGGCAATGCAGGTTTTTATGTTCGTGGCGGCGGGCCGGATCAAAATCTTATAATGCTTGATGATGCAGTGGTTTATAATACCGGTCATCTGTTCGGGTTTTTCTCCATTTTTAATTCTGATGCGATAAAAAATACTTCATTGATCAAAGGAGGAATGCCTGCACAATATGGCGGTCGTCTTTCTTCGGTGCTTGATGTGGCAATGAAAGATGGTAACATTAATAAGTTCCAGGTGGAAGGCGGGATAGGACTTATCGCATCACGGCTTTCAATACAGGGCCCGATAAAAAAAGACAAAGCTTCCTTCATCGTTTCTGCAAGAAGAACATATATAGATGCAATTGTAAAGCCCTTTGTTAAAAAGACAAGTGATTTTTATGGCTCCGGCTATTACTTTTATGATCTGAATGCAAAAGTGAATTATAAGTTCACTGAAAAGGATCGCTTGTATCTCAGCGGTTATTTCGGAAGAGATGTTTTTGATTTTAATAATGTAGCACGTTCGTTTCGCTCAAATATTCCCTGGGGAAACAGTACGGCATCATTAAGATGGAACCATGTCTTTAATAAACGTTTATTTGCAAACACTACTGCTGTTTATAATAATTATAAATTCAAGTTCGCAGCAGCGCAAAATAATTTTGAACTCTCACTTGCATCAGGTATCCGTGATCTCAACCTGAAAACTGATTTTGATTATTATCCTTTGCCACAGCATAAGATAAAATTTGGCGGGTTATACACTTACCACAAATTCATTCCCAATATTCTCTCTGGTAAACAGGACTCCGTGATCTTTGAACCCAATAATGAAACTGAAAAATATGCAAGTGAGTATGCTGTATATGTGCAGGATGATTGGGAGATCAGTGATAAAATAAAGATCAATTATGGTATTCGCTATAGCACTTTCACACAGATCGGCCCGTATACAAAATATGTAAGAGATGTTGATGGGAATAAACTGGACAGTACCGTATATAAAAGCTTTGAGCCTGTAAAAACCTATGGCGGCTTTGAGCCACGAATCACAATTCGTTATGCATTGAATGATGAAACATCCATCAAGGCTGCGGTGAATCGCAATTATCAGTACATCCATTTAGTTAGTAATGCCGGTAGCACATTGCCTACCGATCTATGGGTGCCGAGTACATATATTGTAAAACCACAGATAAGCTGGCAATACACGGCAGGGTTATTTAAAAATTTTGCACAGAATAAGTATGAGACATCAGTAGAGATTTATTATAAACAGATGCAAAACCAGGTCGAATACTCCGAAGGTTATACACCATCATTAAAAGATCCCGAAGAGGAATTTGTTTTTGGTGATGGCTGGAGTTATGGCGCCGAGTTTTTTATTAATAAAACAAGAGGCAAGTTGAATGGATGGATCGGTTATACACTTTCCTGGACATATCGAAAATTTCAACAACTAAATAACGGTGAGAAATTTCCTGCACGTTATGATCGTCGTCATGATATGAGTATTGTTGTTAACTATGACCCCGGAAAAAAATGGAGATTTGGAGCTGTGTTTGTTTATGGAACCGGTGCTGCCACAACAATGCCAGAGAGATTTTATATCATTGAAGGAGTGTTGACACAGGAATTCAGCAAAGTGAATCAGTATCGGCTCGATCCCTATCATCGTCTTGATCTTTCGGCTACTTATACTCCTGTTCCAAAAAAGAAAAAGAAATTGCAAAGCAGTTGGGTGTTTAGTATTTACAATGCTTATTGTCGCTACAATCCATATTTTATTTATTTCGATCAAACTGGCAGCCCGATTAACGGTACATTAAAAATAGAAGCAAGACAGGTTTCTCTTTTCCCGGTACTCCCTGCTGTTACATGGAATTTTAAATTTTAGTTAGCCGGCTGCATTGCTACTATAAAGCTGTTGTTGCGTCGCACTCTTTTACTGCAACAATTCTATTCAACAAGGAAAGGTATATTGCTTTTCTAATTTTCATGGAGAATGAATTAAATTTGGAATAAGAGCTCAAAATAAATCGTACATTGTATGCTTCTTAACATGAATTTTTTTCATAAAACAATTATCTTTTTATTTGTTCTGAAATTATTTGTCTCTTGTAAAGAAAAAGATCCGTTCGTTGAATCCAGAATTAAAACTGCTGAGAAATTCGTGGAATGCTTAAAAAATAATACTCCAGACAAAATACTTGATTACACATATCCGGACACAGATGACAAGATCGATGACAAAGAAGCAAGAGAAATTGAGGTCAATCGGGCTTACGAGTTCATTAACAAGTTTGGACTTCCTCCGAAAGACAAATGGATCATTAAATATGATCCTCATAATAACTTTGAACGTCTCCTAATAAGCATTCCTATCTTCAAGGGACATGATACGATACTCAAAGTTCGCAGAGTCAACATTATTATGATATTCCCGCCTCCACAAATTAGTAGATATATATATCACTACGAAGTGGAGGCCGATTATGATCAGTCATCTCATAAAATTACACCTGTGCCAATAATTATAGATACATTAAAAAAACATAGCTAAGGGATAATTATTAAATGATAAATGGCTATGGGAGTACTAAATCAAGAGATCAAAGAATTTGTAAAGCAAACAAAACTTGGTTTTGTTGCTACCGTTTGTCCTGATGGCACTCCTAATCTTTCTCCAAAAGGCACCACTACAGTTTGGGACGACGATCATTTGGTATTTGCCGACATTCATTCCCCGGGGACAGTTACTAATCTCCTCGTTAATCCATCTATTGAAATTAATATAGTAGATATTTTTTTAAGAAAAGGATTTCGTTTCAAAGGAATTGGAAAAATTCTTTCAGAAGGAGAGTTGTTTGAAGAAATAGTTTCTTTTTATAAAGAGGCTGGTTCAAAGCATACTATCAACAATATTGTTTTAGTAAAAGTGGAACGGGTCATTCCGATGCTTTCTCCAATTTATGATACCGGGAACTCAGAGGAACAAGTAATAAAGAGATGGAGCGACTATTGGGCTGTTATTTATAAAAGAAAATAGGCTTTATTCATTTCTTTCATAGTTATGATGTTCATAAAATCGTTCTTCAAAAGTATATTTTGAAGACTTGCTAGATTTTAAGATCACGTAAGCCATATAGCTCACGACAATAGGCGATAGGATAAACAGGGTAATAATTACCCAATTAGGTACATCAAGATGTGGAGATGCATTGAAAAATAATAAATATAATGTTGCCAGGAATATTATGACTGCCGGTCTTTTCATTTACAAAAACTTTTCTCCTAAGAGTATTACAATTAATCTGCCAACTATTTTTGGTGTTGTGTTAAAGAAATGTTTTTCCAGCATTCTTTTTCTAGTGGCAAGCAAATAATTTTTCTGATTTAATCAGTTTGTTTTAGTCGCCGATAACCGGCAACTTTGAGGCAATAATTTTATAATGTTTGCCATATGATCAGGATAGGACTAATACGGGAAGGGAAAATTCCAGCCGACAACCGGGTGGCATTGACACCGGCTCAATGTAAATGGATACACAGGAACAATTCGGACGTTGAGATCATTGCTCAAAGTTCCTCTGTTCGTTGTTTTACAGATCGTGAATACGAAAATGCAGGTGTGCAGGTAAAAGATGATATCAGCGAATGTGATATTCTGATGGGAATAAAAGAGATTCCTGTTGACCAGTTGCTGCCGGGAAAAACCTACTTGTTTTTTTCGCATACCAAAAAGAAGCAGCCCCAGAATCAAAAGATGATGCAGGCAATTCTTGATAAAAAAATTACGCTGATCGATTATGAATGCCTGGAACATGAAGATGGACAACGTATCATCGGTTTTGGTTTTTTTGCCGGTATTGTGGGGGCACATAACGGTATGATGGCTTACGGTAATAGAACCGGTTTATATAAACTTGATCGTGTTTACAAGCAAAGAAGTTTTCGTGAATTGATCCATACATATTTTGGGATCCGATTACCCAACGTAAAGATTGCGGTTACTGGTTCGGGCAGGGTAGCGCATGGCATTCTTGAGATCATGAACCTGATGGGCATTCATGAAGTAGAATCAGATGATTATTTGGTAAGAAGATTTGCTTATCCTGTTTATACGCAATTAAAAGGAGCTGACCTTTATGAGCGAATTGAAAATGGTAAGTACAAGCGACTTGAATTTCATGAACACCCTGAATTATACCGCTGCGATTTTTTACCATATGCAGAACAAACCGATATTTTATTGAATGGTGTGTATTGGGATAAAAATGTGCCTCGCCTTTTTGAAAAAGAAAATGTACAAGCAGATACTTTTATCATCAGAACGATCGCTGATATTACAGATGATAAAGGCGGTTCTGTTCCTATTAATCTCGGAGATCAAACAATTGAAGAACCAGTTTATGGAATTGATAGAACAACATTGGAAAAAACGAAACCTTATTTACCCAATTCAATCGATATGATGGCAGTAGGAAATCTGCCGAATGAACTGCCAAGAGATGCTTCACGGTATTTTGGTGAGCAATTGATAAAGCATGTGCTTGAAAACCTAGTAGGAGAAGGTTCAGTTATTATCGAAAGAGCAACAATGGTTAAAGATGGAAAACTGACGCCTCATTATGAATATTTAAAAGAATATGCTAACGGTAATTAACAATTATCCCGATAGCTATCGGGAAAGAATTAAGAATTCTTCATAGATGGAGATAATAATTTTTTAGTAGTTGTTTGAATTCAGTAGTGTATTGTTGGTCATCATCCCAAATTGACATTTCATTAAATTCAGTCTCTATATTTTCCTGATCACCCAATTTCCCCTTTAACATGATCCGGAAATAATCATGTTTTACTGATTGACGAACAAATAAGATTTTTGAAATATTCAATTCATGGTCTTTTAAAAGTTTTTTTATCTCCTCATTTCTTTTATACGGAAGTAATAGAAAAAATATGCCTGTTTTACTCAGGTTGTTTTTTATAATCACCAGCAATTCTTTTAATGTTAAGTTATCACTGTGATGAGCAACATTTTTTGAATCACTTGCTGATCGTATTTCGTTTTCATAAAAAGGAGGGTTGCTGATAATAAGATCAAATTCTTTTTCAAAAGAAAATCCTTTTACATCGGCCTGAAGAATATTTATTTGTTCTTTCCAAGGTGATGATCCTGCGTTGATCTTTGCTTGTTCTGCCGCCTCCTTATTAATTTCTATCGCCTCGATCTTCATTTCTGGATTTTTTTGGGCAAGCATTAATGCCAATAAACCAGTGCCTGTTCCAATATCAAGCGAACTCCCGACTCCGGACTCCTGACTCCTGACTTCTTCCGCCACCCATGCACCAAATAAACAAGCATCCGTCGTCACTTTCATCGCACATCGATCCTGGTGAATTGTAAATTGTTTGAATTGAAAGTAAGAATTAGGCATAATACAAAGCTATGAGCATTGAGCTATGAGCTGCGAGCCAAAATAAAGAAAGTATTTTTATTAAGTTCAATACTCGAAGCTCGTAGCTGATAGCTCGCAGCTTCTCTTACCATTCCGCCCTCGCAGAAGCACTTACTGTAAGATCACTGAATTGTTTTTCAAGAAATTTGTAATAAGCGGTGATTGCGATCATGCCGGCATTATCAGTGCAATATTCAAAAGCAGGAATAAAAGTGTTCCAATTATTTTTTTTGCCGACCTCTTCAATTGCTTTTCGCAAACCGCTATTTGCCGAAACACCACCGGCAATGCAAATATCTTTTATCCCGGTTTCGATGGAAGCTTTTTTAAGTTTATTAAGCAGTATAGAAACAATCCTCTGTTGTATTGATGCACAGAGATCATTTAAATTCTCTTTTATGAATTTATTTTTTTCATCTTCAGTAGCCAGGAACTGTTCTTTATAAATATGACTTTTACCTGCGTTCTGCAAGAAATAAAGAATAGAAGTTTTTAATCCGCTAAAACTAAAATTAAGCCCGGGTATTTGTGGCTCGGGGAATTGAAAGCGAGTTGCATCGCCGTCTTTTGCATATTTATCGATCAATGGTCCGCCGGGGTAGGGAAGTCCTAACAGCTTTGCAGTTTTATCAAATGCCTCACCTGCGGCATCATCAATTGTTTCGCCGATCACTTTCATTTTAGTAGGAGATTCACACAATACGATCTGCGTATGACCACCACTTACAGTCAAACATAAAAAAGGGAAAGATGGTTTGGGATCATCAATAAGATTTGCCAGCACATGCGCCTGCATATGATGCACTGCTATCAATGGTTTGTTTAAAGACAAAGCCAATGATTTTGCAAACTGGGATCCTATAAGCAGCGAACCAATTAGCCCTGGCGATTGAGTGAATGCAATTGCATCAATATCGCCGATATTGCATCCAGCTTTTTTCATTGCTGCATCTACAACAGGAATGATATTTTGAATATGTGCTCTGCTTGCTAATTCAGGCACAACACCACCATATTGCTCATGTACTTTTTGCCCAGCAATAATGTTTGATAGAATTTTCCCATCACGGCAGATTGCCGCTGATGTTTCATCACAACTACTTTCTATAGCAAGAATGCCCACCGTCCCCCTAAAGGGGGAACTTAGATTTCTACTATCATTCGTGTACTGAAGCATTTCTTTAAAATGTGAGTTGCAAATGTAAAGATTGAATTCTTTTTTCCTTTATAATGAAAATTAAATAGCAAAGGAGTGATCAAACTAAGTCTCCCCTTTAGGGGGACAGGGGGTTGGGTTTATTTTGATCTTATCGCCACCACCGGATTCAATCTTGCAGCAATTATCGCAGGTATGATACCTGCAAGCACGCCAACGACAAAGCAAATGCTGATCGCCGTTACAAGATTAGAAGTTGAAATATATATCGGGAAGTTAAATGCTCCGGATAAAATTTTTGTAAGTCCTAATACAAGCGCCAACCCAATAAATCCGCCGATAAGGCAAAGGAATGAAGCTTCCAGTAAAAATTCAATAAGTATGATATGGCTCTTGGCGCCAATTGCTTTTTTCAAACCAATCTGGCTGGTACGTTCCTTTACACTTACAAACATGATATTGGCAACGCCAAACAAACCAACTATAAGACTGATACCACCAATAAGCATTCCACCCATATTAATTCCTGAGAACGCCGCTTCGAATGCCTTACTCCATTCATTCACATCATTCAAAGAAAAATTATCTTCCTGTGCCGGGCTCAGTTTGTTGATGGCTCTCATAGCGCCTTTTAGGTCATCTTTCAAAACAGCGATCTGTAAATTGTCGAGACCCTGTACAAGGATCAATGGTTCAGCATTTCTTTCATCCATTATAGTACGGGCATATCGATAAGGCATAACTACTGCATCGTCCAGTTGCCAGCCACCCAGCATTTGGTTACCTTGTTTTTTAATGACACCTACGATCACAATTTTCTTTCCTTTTGAGGTGATCATTTTACCAAGAGCTCTTTCCGGTTTGACAAAAAGCTGTTCGGCTACTTCGTTGCCTATCACACCTGCGTTCGTGCCTTGTTGAAATTCTGATGGAGATAAATACCTGCCATACATGATCTCAACAGGTTGTATGTTACTGAAATCTTCGCTAAAGCCATAAAGAAGTACATTTTTCAAAGCATTGTCTTCGTATTCTACATCAGCCTGGCGATTGATCTTAAATGCCGCATATTTTGCACTAGGCGTTCTTTGCATGATCGGCTCAAGCTGTTCGTATTTTGGTGATGGCCGCTTAATAAATTTCCACCAGGGATATTGACCGTCGCCGCCTGAGCTATAATCCCATTTGTCAAGATAAATAGTATTAGTACCAAAGGATTTTATTTCGCTTTGGATATTGTGTTCAAGACTTCCCAGAGTTGCCATTACGCCAATGATACAGAAGATACCAATCGTGATACCAAAAAGGGATAGAAAAGTGCGGAGCTTATTCTTCCACAACTCGGTCACTGCCATTTTGAGACTGCTTAAAACGATCTGGATTGTCCGGCGCATTAGCAAATTTATAATTTGAGATTGGCTTTCTAAAAGAAATTATTTGGGTGGTAGCCGGCTTTGGTAACTCCGATTGAGCTTCGTTGCGACGCTCCGTTCAGGGTTTGGTAATTCTATTTGGCTTTCTTCTTTTTCTTTACTGGTTCTTCTTTGACTTCAATCAGTTTAAGTTCGCGAACTTTAATGGGGTCTGGCGTATCTGTAGTAACTCTTCCATCCCAAATCAATTTAATTATACTATCCATCTGCGCATATTTTATAAGTTCCTGGCAGGCTCTTGTATATTTTGTAGAATCATCAGGACAGCTTAATGAATTGACAGCATTGTATTTTTTGGGGGTGTTTGCTTCAAGCATAAACCCATTTACATCAGTGGGTATATTGTCACACCAATTTTCAAATGGTAATTGCCAATATCCTGATCTGTTTATTTGATTAAGCAGGTAGACAAAAGTCTTTTTTGTAATAGGGACTTTTTTTAAAGAGTATTCAAATTTATTTATGCCTATAGCTCCTGTCTTATCTAAGAGATATTTATAATAGTTAGGGTCAAGCAACTCGGGATCGGCAGCTGCAAAGGAATCAAGATATATTTTTTTCCATTTCTTGTAGCTTGTATCATTCAGTGGGAAAAATCTTTCAAGTATATCAAAATGAATTTTTTCTTTACTCGACAACTTTGTAGTATCTGGCACGTCAAACCAAAACCCCTTTATTAATTCTTTTACAATTATTTGGTCTTGAAATAATGTTACTACGGCTGTTGGGGAACCAAAATAAGTAAAACGAAAAGTTGGCTTATCATTAGGCCTGAGGCTCAAATTATATTCATCAAACCCATTTAAAAAGGAATATGTATTTGCTGTTTTAAATGAATCCTCTGTTGAAATATTATCCTTCAAAGGATAAAAATAAAACGTTGTGTCTTTGTCTTCAACATGTTTTGGGTAATCATAGCCTCCATCTGGGTAAAGGATCTCATCATCTTTGCATGAGATGACTACAAACAAAGGAATAAAAAGAAGCAGGTAATGAACGTTGATTGGCAAGAGTTTCATGCTGTGGTTCTTTAATCAAGTTACAAATTCTAATCCACCCCCATTCGATCATTTCATGTTATTGTATATCCGACCCCCGCCAGCGGGGGACATTGAACACTCAGTTATTAGATCAAATAAAAATATTATTCCACAAATTTATTTTACATGGATCAAGATTAGGGATGCACATTTTCCGCCGCTGGCGGGGGAGGTGCTTCGAACGTAAAGTTGTTTCAAAAGGGGGTGGACAAAAGCTGAGAGCATTACAAAAAGTACAAGAGTGCGACGCAACAAAAGCCTTATAGTAGCACTATAGTTGACTACCAAAAAATCCCTCTCAAACCTTACCTTTGCGCCTCTTTATGAAATATCAGAACGAAATAAATAAACGCAGAACATTTGCTATTATCAGTCACCCGGATGCGGGTAAGACAACGCTGACGGAAAAGCTATTGTTGTTTGGTGGAGCGATACAGGTGGCAGGTGCGGTGAAGAGCAACAAGATCAAAAAATTTGCGACCAGTGATTTTATGGAGATCGAAAGACAACGTGGAATTTCTGTTGCTACTTCAGTAATGACTTTTGATTACAATGGTATTTTGATCAACCTGCTTGATACTCCCGGTCACAAAGATTTTGCTGAAGATACTTATCGTACACTGACGGCGGTAGATAGTGTAATACTTGTGGTGGACAGTGTGAATGGTGTAGAAGAACAAACCCGTAAGCTGATGGAAGTATGCCGGATGCGTGATACACCTGTAATTGTTTTTATCAATAAGATGGATCGTGATGGTAAGAATCGTTTTGACTTGCTGGAAGAAATTGAAAAAGAATTATCGATCCATTTGCATCCAATGACATGGCCAATCAATAGCGGTAAAGAATTTAAAGGAGTTTATAATCTTCATGATAAAAGTTTGCGATTGTTTACTGCCAATACAAAAGGCAGTGATGATCTGATCAGTGTAAATAATTTAAACGACGCAGTAGTGGATGATAAAATAGGGGAGAAGGACGCTACGATTTTACGTGAAGATGTTGACCTGGTCGATGGTGTTCATGGTGTGTTGAATGTTGACGATTATTTAGCAGCGAAAGTAGCGCCGGTGTTTTTTGGAAGTGCCATCAATAATTTTGGTGTAAAGGAATTGCTTGAAACTTTTGTTCGTATTGCGCCATTGCCACAATGTCGTCCTACATCGGCAAGAGTTGTTTGCCCTGATGAAGAAAAACTGAGTGGATTTATTTTTAAAATTCATGCCAACCTTGATCCTAAGCATAGAGACCGGATCGCATTTATGAGGGTATGTAGCGGCAAGTTTGAACGTAATAAATACTATCATCATGTTCGTTTAGATAAAGATGTTCGTTTTAGCAATCCTTATTCTTTTATGGCTCGTGAAAAAAGCATAGTGGAAGATGCTTATCCTGGTGATGTGGTAGGATTGTTTGATACCGGAAATTTTAAAATCGGTGATACCCTAACTGAGGGAGAGAATTTTTATTTCACAGGCATCCCGACTTTCTCACCTGAAATTTTTAAAGAAGTGGTGAATAAGGATCCAATGAAGACAAAGCAGCTTGAAAAAGGATTGCTGCAATTGACGGATGAAGGCGTTGCACAATTGTTTACACAACATGGCGGTAATAAAAAGATCATCGGTTGTGTCGGTGAACTTCAGTTTGAGGTAATACAATATCGTTTGCTGCAGGAATACGGGGCATCTGTTCAGTTTAATACCCTTCCTTTTTATAAGGCATGCTGGATAACGAGTGAGGATCCCAAAAAGGTGGAAGAGTTTACAAGATTTAAAGGAGCGAACACAGGTGTCGATAAAGATGGGCATATCGTTTACCTGGCACAAAGTGAATGGTTCCTGAATACAGAAAGAAATAATAATCCCGGGATCGAGTTTCATTTTTCGAGTGAAGTGCACAAGAATTAAACCCCTAAATCCCCTAAAGGGGACTTTGTAAACATCATTAATGATAAATAATCATATCATATTTGAGACGGAAAGATTAATTGTACGGCAATATGCTTTTGAAATCGATACTGAGAATTTCTTTTTGCTGAATGGTGATGATGATGTGATGCGTTATATCAGGGCTACAAAAACAAAAGAAGAATGCGATGTCTTTTTGAAGAAGGCGATCAACGCTTATAAGATCAATCCATTGATAGGCCGCTGGGCTGCAGATGAAAAAGTTACCGGGAAGTTTGTTGGATCATTTGCAATAATTCCTATTGAAAGTTCAGACGATATTCAATTAGGCTATGCACTTTTGAAAGAATATTGGGGAAAAGGATTTGCGTCTGAATTAACAAAGTCTGGTCTTGCTTATTATTTTAAGAACACAAATGCCGATCATATTTATGCAATTGCTGAAAAAGCGAATATCACTTCGCATAAAGTGTTATTGAAAAATTCATTTGTAACCGATGGAACAAAAATGGAAGATGGTAAAGAGTTATTGAAATTTATTTACAGAAAACTAGGTTAATACTTCGCCACTACTCCTGTATAATTATGCGGTGTTATTTTCTTCAACTCTTTCTTTACAGAACCATTTATTTTCAGAGTATCGATAAAATGATGAATTGATTTTTTATCAATATAAGCATTGCCTCTTGTTAGCTCCTTCAATGCTTCGTAAGGATTAGGATAATTTTCTCTTCTTAAAATAGTTTGTACAGCTTCAGCTACCACCGCCCAGTTATCTTCCAATTGCTGGTGGATCATTCCGTCATTAAGAATAAGCTTGCCAAGACCCTTTTCTACAGAGCGAAATGCGATCAATGTGTGAGCAAACGGCACGCCGATATTTCTGAGGACAGTTGAATCTGTAAGATCCCTTTGCAATCTTGAAACCGGGAGTTTTGAAGATAAATGTTCAAAGATGGCATTTGCCATTCCCAGGTTTCCTTCAGCATTTTCAAAATCGATCGGGTTTACTTTATGTGGCATGGCAGATGAGCCAACTTCATTTTTATTCACTCTTTGTTTAAAATATTCCATAGAAACATATGTCCATACATCACGACAGAAATCAACAAGAATATTGTTGATCCTTTTCATGCAATCAAAATGCGCTGCAAGATTATCATAGTGCTCGATCTGCGTGGTGTATTGCATGCGGGTAAGTCCTAATGTTTTTTCAACAAACTCGTTGCCGAGTTTTATCCAATCCATTTTTGGAAATGCAACATGATGGGCATTGAAATTACCGGTGGCGCCACCAAATTTTGCACTAAAAGGAATATTGATAAGCTGCTCTACCTGGTTTTCTATACGCTCTGCAAACACCATAAATTCTTTTCCCAGTTTTGTTGGTGAAGCTGGTTGCCCATGTGTATGTGCCAGCATTGGAATATCCTGCCATTCTTTCGCCAGTAATTTTATCTGAGTATTTAAATTCAATAAGGAAGGCAGGTACTCATATTCAACTGCATGTTTCCAAAAAAGTGGAATAGCTGTATTATTAATGTCCTGTGATGTCAATCCAAAATGTATCCATTCTTTTTCTGCTTTAGCGCCGCTTTTTTCCAAAACAGTCTTTAAAAAATATTCTACCGCCTTTACATCATGATTGGTTGTGTATTCGATCTGTTTTATTTCCTGCGCATCTTCCGGACCAAATTCTTCTGCGATCTTTCTAAGATGTTTTGCGGCTTTTCCAGATATTTTAAAAAAATTCTTATCAGCAAGGAAAAGAAAATATTCAATTTCAACCAACACACGATATTTTATCAATGCGAATTCAGAGAAATACTGATCTAAGTGTTGTACTTGTTTGCGGTAGCGACCGTCAATGGGGGAAATGGCTGAAAGATTAGTTAGCTCCATGCTTTTTTAATTTCTGTTTCTTAGCTGCCCACCGAAGCATAAGCATAAGTGGGTTTCGTCTATCTTTGCTGCGCAAAAATAACTTAATTGAGTAAGATAAAGGTTGGAATAGTAAGTTATCTCAATACAAGGCCATTAATTTATGGATTAAAGCTTGAGCCAATTGCTTCGCAAATTGAATTGGTGGAGGATAACCCGGCAAGATTAGCTGAAATGCTAAAAAATGATGAGATCGATCTTGGCTTGATCCCTGTTGCTGCTATTCACGAACTAAAAGAATCTCATCTGTCCGGCGATTATTGTATCGGCACTGAAGGTGAGGCAGCATCAGTTTGTTTGTTTAGTGAAGTGCCATTAGCACAAATAGAAAAAGTTTACCTGGATTATCAAAGCAGAACTTCAGTTGAATTGTTGAAATGGATAATGCATGAATATTGGGGCATACATCCTGAAATAATTAATGCAACTGATGAAGACTACCGAAAAGAAATAAAAGGAACGACAGCAGGATTAGTTATCGGTGATCGTGCATTTGAACAACGGAAACTCTCTACTTTTTTTTATGATCTTGGTGCAGAGTGGAAAAAAATAACAGGTCAACCTTTTGTGTTTGCTGCATGGATCAGCAATAAAAAATTGCCAGACGAATTCATTAAAATATTTAATGAAGCAAATGCCCTCGGCTTGACCCATATCAATGAGATCGTATCATCACAATCGTTTGATCTTTATGATCTGAAAAAATATTATACACTTCACCTGAATTATTTGCTTGATGAACGTAAGAAAAAAGCGATGGAGTATTTTTTACAAGTGATAGGGGAAGAGAGTTGGAGCTAGATCTTTATCCATTCTGCAGGTAGCAGGTCCTGCGTGTCTTTTGGGCCTTCTTTGAACCATTTCTTTGGTGCGATAACGAGCTTCTCAGGGTTAGTATTCAGCCAGGCACCCCACCAACTAAAACTGCTGTTGGCAATAATATTGTGTTTGCATTGGCTCATCAGGTAAAGGTCTTCAAAATGATTTTCAGTTATAGTTTTTGAAACAAATGTCACTCCCGGTATTGGAAGATTTTCTTTTACCCAGTCAATATCATCTGAAAAGAAAAAGAATGCCGGATTCCCGATCTTTGATTTTATTAATTCAATTGCTGATTTGTAATAATCAAGACTGAGCGTTCCATGATAATCTGCTGTTGTTTGATCCTTTTTAAAATCACCTCTTCGTATATGAACTGAAACAGAGTTCGAGTTTATTAGTGAGGTTGAAAATTCTTTAATGTTTTTTATAATGTCATTTTGAAAAGTAAAATCGGCTTTAATAATATCTTTTACGGGTAAAAAATAGTTTTCACTTTGAAAATACCCTTTCAGGTAAACATTTTTTCCAAGTTGCAAAACTTTTTCATCAAAACGAAATTCTCTTTCACGGTAATAGGTTCTTCTTTTTAAGGGCGAGAGATATTGAAAAGCCTTTTCGAAATTGTGAGCCGGCTTCAGTGTGCTGATCTCCTGGTTTGTTGCAAATCCGATCTGGGCATTAAAACACAACAGATCGAAACTTCTTAATTTACTTTCTTCAAACGATGAAGCATCCAGCTTTAGGAAAGTTTTATTCAGATGAGCAAGTGTTCTTCCTGCTGCATATTGAAACATCTGGTTACCCAATCCTCCATTTATATGACTAATGATCATTTTTTTCTGGCAAATACATGAATACCGTAACAAAGCAATTCGGACGATCCATTATCTTTTTTTGAAAGATTTTGCAATATCCGGAGATTTAAATGAATAACTATCTTTTGAAATATATTCAGGTTTTTCCCGGCGTATTTTTTTGCGATGGATTTTATTCTTCTGTTCTCCTGCGCCACGAATTCAAAAAAATTTCCGTTTAATTGCAGGTCGGTTATCTTAAATCCATTTTCTGCCAGGTTTTTTTCGTAAAAAAACCGACTTAGGCCTGATGCAAAATGATAAGGTGCAAAGTGAGTAATACTTGCAAACGGAGCCGTGATCAATAAATATCCACCCGGTTTTATCAGCCTGCTGAATTCTTTAATTGCTCCCAAAGGGTCGGGGATGTGTTCCAGCACTTCTGTGCACATTATTGCATCGACTGAGTGATCGGGTAACGGTATTGAAAGAATATCAGAAACTATATCAAGTTTTGTATTATCCCATGTGCCGGTTTGTAAACCGACATTTCCTTCCCCGGAATACTGTCCAAAATCCTGTGCAATATATTTCAGGTGATCGCAGAATTTTTTGAATTGAGATTCTCCGGCGCCTGCGTCCAGAATAGTTAGTCCGGCTGGAATTTTTTTCAGAGTTTCTTCGATCCATTTTACTCTTTCCGATTCATTAGTTGTTCCTACTGTAAACATGTTAGTTGCTGAATTGAATATAAACATCCCCGAAAAGGCTTTTATGAAATTTCTTTTCTTTTACGTGTGAGAAAAATTCCGGAAAAGAAAGCCATTGATCCAGGCTCATTGCAAAAGATTCGCCGACGCTATAATTGTATGAAGCGGCCGCATCTATCACATTAAGCCGTTCCAAACATGCATAAAGGGTATCTGCCATCTCGGGCACACAATATTCAAAAGATAAAGCAGGAATTTTTGTGTTCAAGCCTTTTAAAACTTCCAATTCAAAACCCTCTACATCAATTTTACAAAAATCCGGAATACCATACTTTTCAATCAGCTTATCACAAGTAGAAACAGGAACCTGTATAGTTTCCTTCCATTCATTTCTCCTGAATCTCGACGATCCGGTTTTAGTAATAAACTCTTTTGAGAAAGACGAGATCGTTGATTCATCTGCAATATGAAACTCCAATATTCCTTCAGATTGGGAGAGACCGATATTTTCGATACTGATCTTGTCTCCAAATTTTTCCATGAGGATCTGTACACAATGCTGTTGTGGTTCAACAGCCACAATTTTTGCACCTATTTCAAGAAATATATCGATCCTGTTCCCAACATTAGCGCCAATGTCAAAAACAAGTCCCCCTGGCTTTACCCATCGTTGATAAAGCGCTATCATCGCTGCCTTTTTATCAACTTCATTTTTTTTCTTACGAAATAAATTAAACATCTAATTTTTTTTAAACCAAAAACATCCACAGCCATAAAGCTGCTCTTTTACCAATGAAGGATCAGCGTTTTGAATCAATCCTCCTGCATCGGGAATCAAAGAAAACTCTTTTAGCGAAAAGGGAGAAAAATATTCAATGATTTGTTCAAAACTATAAATACGATGAGCATTGAATTCAATTTTCGATCTACCTACCGGGGTTACGAATAGAAGATCCCCCCCCGGTTTTAAAACTCTTTTTAATTCATTAATTGATCTAATGTCTCCTAGTGGGTCTATTTCATCACCATAGCGTCCAAGCCCTATATGCTCGATAGTATGCATGCATGATAAAGACGGAATAGAATTGTCCGCAAAATTTAGTTTTTTAAGATCAGCAAAACCTGATTCCAGGTTATTCAATTTGAGATCAGCGGGTCTATAGTCATAAAATTTAACGGGTACAAAAGCGGAAACGATCGTACTAAAACTTAATATAGAAGAAATATCAACATGGTATTCCGGTTTTGTTTTCGCCAGTATTCTTGCTGCCCATGCAGGATGATAAGTATAATGATGGTCAAATGGAGTTTTTATGATCTTATCTTTCAGACAGGGATAAATGTCTTTGGTGTGTACTACAAATCGCTGGTCATTCTTTTTTTTAAACTTTGATAGCTCACCCAGGTATTCAAAAAAACGGATAATTTTTTTAGGGAACCTGATCAAAACATCTTTTCCTATCTGTACAAAATAACTTTTTAGATACATATTGAAATATTGAAAGACTGATTTATGGCAAAGTAAAGCAAACCAGTTTAATTATCTATTTCCCTGTACTTTTGCGACCTGAAATTACACATCTAATGGCGCTGGATATTTCTATTATTATTTGTACTTACAATCGTGAAAAATATTTGCCCGAAGCAATGAAGAGTCTTGTAGAACAGGACTTTGACAAGAATCATTTTGAGACGATCGTTGTAAATAATAACAGCACGGATAATACTGAAAAAGTATGCAAAGAATTTATAGCTACTCATCCCGATCATTTGCTGTATTATTATAATGAGACTGAACAGGGGTCTTCACCAGCACGTAATAAAGGAGCAAGACATGCAAATGGTAGTCTTTTAATTTTTATGGATGATGATGCTATTGCAGAAAAAGATTATCTAAAGAACGCATGGAACTTCCACTTAGGCAATCCTAATATTCACGGTTTTGGTGGAAGAATTATTGCCCGTTACATACCCTCTAAACCAAAATGGATGTCACATTATGTTTCGGCATTAGTTGGAAATTTCGATTATGCTCCAACTGTTGTCGAATTCCAGCCAAATAAATATCCATTGGAGTCTAATATGGCTGTTACTAAACAGGCATTTGATGAAATTGGCGGATTTAATGTGGCACTAGCAGGCGTAAAAGGAACTTTAAGGATCGGAGGCGAAGGAAAAGATCTCTATTTCAGGTTAAAAGAAAAAGGCCATAAGGTTTTTTATGTTCCAAATATGGTTGTACATCATGTCGTAGAAGTTAGTAAGTTAAACTATGACTATTTATACAGGGTTGCTTCTGGAATTGGCAGGGGGGAAAGACAAAGGGTTTCATCAAAAGGCAAAATGGGGTTTTATGGTAAGCTTGCGGAATATGTTTTTAAACTTGGAGCGTCAATATTGATCGGTTTATTTTATGTTATCAGTTTCAGGCCTGAAAAAGCCTGGCCTGTTATACAATTCAGGATAGATGCTATTAAAGGATTAACAGGGCACTAGTTTTTATTTCAATAACTCTCTATAGGAAGAATTGAATTGTTCGATCCCAAAATGATCATTGGCATATTTAATATTGGTTTCTGAAATTTTTTTCCATTCGTGCAGGTTGTTTTTTAACCAAAGAATTTTTTCACAACCTTCATTAACGATCACCGACTCGTCGTTAATAGAACTGAATAAAAACCCGTTCTCTTTATTTTTTATATGAAATGGGATATCACCAACAGGCGTAGCTATGATCCCACAACCATTCGCCATTGCTTCCATCACCACCATCGGAAATCCTTCAGTGTTTGATGTTATAAGAAGTAAGTGCGCATTGGAATAAATAGAGTTGATCTCTTCATTGTCGTTGATGTTGCCATGAAATTTTATAAATGGAAAATTTGAGGCATTGACCAATGAAGATATATCGCCGATCATTTCAAATTGTATATCCTTTTGTGCCTTGTTTAATTCTTTTGCCATTTCAGTGATCAAATGAATTCTTTTTTCCGGACCAGGTCTTCCTGAATATAAAATTTTAAACAGCGAAGAGGACCGCTCAGGTTTTACTGATGCAGGAAGCGGAATGGCATTTGAGATGTAGATAATTCTCTCAGCGATTTCCAACGGGATCTGAAAACGTTCATATAATTTTTTATGATCTTCAATTCTTTGCCTGCTGATCATAACTGTTTTTGTAATAAATTGAATAAAGGGAATACGGATATAAGAAAAACTATTCAATGAGTGAATAAGTTCAAATTGCCGTATCTGTTTTTTTATCCACGGACTTATTTTGTACGCAAAATTGCACTGACCATTAAACAGAAGAGGCTGCTGTTTTTGTTTATTTATGTAACCAGTAATAATTCCCCGATATATTAGGTTCAAAAAATATAACCATTTGTTGTCAGTGAATCTCGAAATTTCTTTTATTTCACACCTGCTGTTTTTGAAATCTTCAAAAAAACGTTTATCAGAAGACTTTTTTGTAAAATAAATTATACAATCATATCCTCCGGTGGCCTCAGCTATTTGTGCATGCACTTTTTCTGCACCGCCCATATGATAAAAAGGGAAAAAGAAAAAGATCCTGTATTCTTTCTTTAACGGGTATAGCTGTGCGATCAGTCTTCCAATAAGAATGAATGGATAGATAAATACATTTTCGATCGACCTTTTTATAAGAAATAACTTGTACACTATGTGGTAAAGATTTTTTTTATTGCCTTTCCGGTTCCTTTAATGAGATCAACTACCATACTTGCGATCACTATTAGATTAAACCCGTTAATTCTGCCAGCTGAGATCTCTTTTGCAAGAAAAATTCTTTTCATTTTTAAGTGCTTAAAAAAGAAGTTTTTTTTCTTTAGATACAAGTTGGTTACAGATTCATTATGGATGCGATACAATAATAAAGGCTCATCAATTTTACTGATAACATGGTCACTACTTAGCAGGCGAAGCCAAAGATCATAGTCTTCAATATTTACCTGGCGCTGATCATATTTTAATTCTTTCAAAACAGCAGTTCTGATCATTATTGATGGATGCGCTATGCAATTTTCAAAAGGCATTTTGTTTCTGATAGCGTTGTGATCAATCTTTTTTCTATCTAATAACCAGGTTCCTTTGCCACTTCCATTCTCATCTATAAAACTGATCGTTGTTGACACCATGGCGGTTTCTAAATGTTCATCAAGAAACTTTTTTTGTTTTTCTATTCTTGTTGGTAAACAAATGTCATCTGCATCCATGCGTGCTATATACTTGCCAGGGGCAATTTCAATGGCCTTGTTCAGTGTAAAGATCAATCCGCTATTGATCTCATTTTTTAAATAAATGATTCTTGGATCAGTAAAAGAAAGAATTATGGATTCTGTTTTATCAGTGCTTCCATCATTAATGATAATGAGCTCAAGATCAGTAAATGTTTGCTGCAATACACTGTCAATCGCTTGGGCAATATATTTTTCACAATTATAGGCCGGAAGAATAACACTGACCGCTGGTTCATTCATGGCAGCAAAATAATCATAAAATCTTCAGGCATCAAACCCGATTCGCAAGGGCTGTTTCCTTCCTCCCTCGCCATTCCATAAAAATTCCTGCGGCAAATACAACCAATAATACAATTGAAAAAATAGAAGTAATACTTCTTCCTTTGTAATACCCTTGCGGTTTGAATTCAAATTTGATATCATGTTTGCCAGCGGGTACAGCAAGGCCACGCAAAACATAATTCACTTTTACGATCGGCGTTTCTTTTCCATCAATGTATGCTTTCCATCCGCTTTTATAATATATTTCACTAAAGACAGCAAATTGATTACTTGCTGCATTAAACATATAATTGATCACGTCATTGTCATTTTTCACCAATGCAATAGTAGCAGTACTGTCAGCAACTGGTTCAAATGGAATAGATGATTTAAAAGCATCCTGGACAACGGCTGTATCGGCAGGATTGAAATTGCCTAATGAATTCATCTCCGCATTTGCATCTTTTACATATTGAATGTTTTTTACAAGCCAGCAATTACCCAAGGCGCTATCATTTTTTTGATAGGCCTGTGTTTGATTACTCCGGTCTTTTTGAATAAAATATTTTGTATTGAGCATATTAAGGATATACATATTTGGCTGCTGTGTGGAAAGTTTATGCTCGATCAATTCCTGGTAGATAGCAATTTTTGCGGGATGATAACCGCCAACGGAATTATAGTAATAAGAAGTGATGTTTTCATTAAATGCATCACCGGCTACATTGAAAACCCGGAATTGTGATTTGTCAGCTAATATTTCATTGTCTGGTTTTGTCTTTACAAACGATACTTCATTTTCCTGATTGTCTTTATAGCTTTCGTAGTTTAGATATTTGACATCTATCGTGAGGCTATCTATTAAAACAAAAATTAGTAACCCGACCCCCAAAACTAAATTGCTTATTGTTTTTCTTATTGCCAGGAAAACTAACAACAACGCGACAAAGCCAAAACCAAGTGATCTGAGGATGTCACCCATCATCAATGATTTGCGATCTTCTCTTAATCCTTCAAAGAAACTGGTGAATATTTGTAACCATTGTTGTGCTCCCTCTCCGCCACTTTTCAGTCGTTTCATGAGCTCGTTATCAGTGCCGCTCATAAAGTCAGACATAAAATATATAATGAACAATAAAATGAACGTAACAGCAACCGCGATCAGGCCTTTTTTAAATTCAGGTAAAAGTGTTTTTTTATCTGTTGTATCAGCGATCTTATTTAATCCCAAAACTGCCAACAACGGTAATAGCATTTGTGCAACCACAAGGATCATTGAAGGTGCTCTGAATTTATTATATAAGGGGAGGGCTTTATATAGAAATCCATTCAGCACATCAAAATAGCTTCCCCATGACATCATAATGGTTATTCCAATAGCGGTTAATATCCACCATTTATGTTTTCCATCAAGAACAAACATGGCGAGTATGGCGAGTATGCATATAATAGCACCGACATAAGCCGGCCCTGAAACTGATTCACCCGGCTTTGCCATTCCACCCCAATAGAAACTTAAATATTGTGAAACCTGCTGTTGAGCTTCGGTAGGAAAAGCTCTTAAACTTTCTAGGGCTTTCGAATCTTCTTCCTTTATTTCCATTGCATAACTTGCACCACCATACATACGAGGCACCATCATGATTAGGGGTTCAGTTATGCCCATGCTATAACTTAGTGCATAATCCTTTGTAAGGCCATCTGAAGCATTAACATTTTTTGCTGTTGAATCCACAATGGATCTTGCACCGCCGCGAATAGTTTCTTTCTGATATTCATAAGTTGAAAAAATACTTACGGCATTTGTAAGCACACCTGTTATGGCTGCAATGGCTGTAAAAGAAACTGCCAGTCCAAAATGCCGCCATTCCTTATTTTTTACCCAGCGTATTGCATAAAAAATGGTCATGATCCCAAGGGTGAGAAAAAGGTAATAATCTATCTGCGGATGATTTTGTATTATTAATACAGAAGCAAACAAAGCTGTGAGACCTGCGCCCAACCAATATTTTTTTTCATAGATCAAAATAACAGAAGCTAATAATGCTGGCATGTAGGCGATCGATAACATTTTAGTATCATGGCCTACTGCTGTAATGATTGGATTATAAGTGGCGTAAGCAAAAGCTAATGCACCAAGGATTCCAAAAACTGATCTTACACGAAGAGTGATGCATAAAAAATAAAAACAAATACATGCAAGGAAAAAGAAATTTACTGGTTTGGGCAAACCAAGTGAAAATATCTGGTGAGCTATCCAGGGAATCTTGTTATTGTTGTTATACCCAATTTGAAAAGTAGGCATGCCACTAAACATGCTGTTTGTCCAAAGTGGATAAAGACCATTATGAGTTTTTGCGTATTCAACCGATTGCTGAATAGAACCTTTCCAATGCGTGATATCATGTTGGGCAACTACTTTTCCTTCAAGCACTGGCTTGCAATAAATAAATGCAACAACAAGGAAGATCAACACTGCTACTCCATGAGGGATCAGTTTCTTAAACCATGAACTCTTCATATATAAACTGGGGTTGTTATGGCTGACAAAATAATGCTATTTTACACGAAAAATCCCGGATGCGTTGGCTTTTATTTTTGTCGAAACTGGCTTTCATTTGCAACCTGCTTTTTATTCCTGCTTTCATTTTACAAATTAAAAACTTCATTGGTGATCCTGATCTTTCTTCATATATCATAATTATCGGTTTTGTGTTTGCAATTCTCTTTAATCCTGTAACCAATCTTTGTTACCTTGTTTTATTTTTTACCAATAAAAAAGAGCTTTCCATCATACCCGGCTGGCTTATTGTTATTAATGTTTTATTTTTATTCTTCCAGGTAATTTTTCTTTTGCTAATGAATATTCATAATTATGAAGCATGATAAATAATATTTTAAAGGATAAACCAACAAAGCTTTTCCTTGGTATTATCGCTTTCTTTTGCTGCAATGCACTCATTGCTGAAACGATCGGGACAAAACTTTTTTCATTGGAGAAACTATTTGGCTTTACACCAACACCATTTACTCTTTTTGGAGAATCAGTTACAGTAACGCTAACATGTGGTGTAATGCTGTGGCCTCTTGAGTTTGTAATGACGGATATTGTAAATGAATATTATGGACCAAAAGCTGTGCGGCGAATTTCCTTTACAGCAATTGCTCTTATTTCTTATGCTTTCCTCATGTTTTATGCTGCAATACATGTGCCTGCAGCCGATTTTTGGATCACAAGCGGAGTTGAAAGAAATAACATACCAAACATGCAGGATGCATTTAATGGGATATTCGGACAAGGCATGAGAATTATTGTTGGTAGCCTTGTCGCATTTCTTGTAAGCCAGTTAGTCGATTCATATGTGTTTCATAAAATAAAAAGAGTCACTGGTGAAAAAAGAATTTGGTTGAGAGCAACAGGCTCTACATTGGTATCGCAACTAATAGACAGCTATATAGTTTTGTTTATAGCATTTGGTGGAATTTTTTCTTGGCAGCAAATATTTGCAATTGGAGTCGTTAACTATTTATACAAAGCAAGCATGGCGATCATTCTCACACCGGTGATCATGGTTGCGGAAAAAAGGATCGAAAAATATGTTGGATATGATGTCGCAAAAAAAATGAAGAGGTCAGCGATGGGGCAAGAGCAGGATGCATTTCCAAATATTCCTACGGCAGGGTGAATTATTTTTTGATCATTTTCGCAACGATCTTATCGATCGGCAGTGTTACGATCTCGTCAGAAAAATCATTCCATTCTATTAGCCGAAAAGATTCTGCTTCACCAGTATTATTATATATTTCCATTTGCTTATCATCAAAATCAAATGGCTTGATGCGTAATGGTACTTTTAATTCTTCTAATTGCTTTGCAAAATAATAGATAGAAATTATTTGGTCATCTGGCCTGAACGCAGACATTTGAAAATAATCCGTTGTATAAATGTGATCTCCGATCTGTGCTTCAATACCTAATTCTTCTTTCAATTCTCTTTTTAAACAATCTCTCGTTCCTTCTCCAAACTCTAATCCACCACCCGGAAATTTGGTATAAAAGCCGCCACGTACATATTCGTCAGCAACTAGTATTTGTTTCTTATCATTTACAAGAATGCCATACACACGAAGATTAAAACGATGCATTAAGAAAAAATTATAGTGAAGATGGAGGAAGGATATTTAAATTTCTATATTTCCGTTAAATACTCTTTCAGCAGCTCCGCAAAGCCAGATGTTTCTGAACTTGCCATCATCTATCCGATCAAATTCCACATTTAGCCTGCCGCCAAGTGTTTTTACTTCTACCTCGTTAAAACCATTTTCATTATGATAACAAACGAGGGCTGCAGCCGTAACACCGGTTCCGCAACTGAGTGTTTCATTTTCAACTCCGCGTTCATAAGTTCGTACAAAAATTTTATCAGGCTCATCCAGTTGTTCAACAAAATTTACATTGATGCCTTCTTTTTCAAATTCACGGCTATAGCGGATCTCCCGGCCTTTTTTAACAACATCGTATTCGGCAAGGTGCGGAATCAATTTTACGTAGTGAGGCGAGCCTGTATCAACCAAAAAATCACTATGATGGTTGACGATAAGATCGACATCATTCATTTTTAAATAAACAATTCCATTTGTATCGATCCTTGCTTCATGTTCGCCGTCTGTTGCGATGAACTTATACAGTTCCTTTTGTATTCCTACGCTTTCAGCAAATTTTATAAGACAACGACCTCCGTTCCCACACATGGTGCCTTCACGGCCATCAGCATTGTAGTAAACCATTTCAAAATCGTAACCCGGTTTTTCATTCAATAACATCAGGCCATCGGCGCCAATTCCAAAACGGCGATCGCAAAGGTCTTTTATCATTTCCGGACTAAGAACGAGGTTATGACCATTACGATTGTCAATGATCACAAAATCATTTCCGGTTCCCTGGTATTTAAAAAAATCTGTCTTCATTTTTATTTCTTATACATTTTGAGAAACAATTTCTAATACTTTAACAATCAAAGATTCAACTGCAGCCTTGCCATCCCTTGAAAACTCCTTTCTCACTCTGTTTGCTATAACGGCGTTTAAAGAAAGACAGTTGTGCCCAAGCAGCTTGCTAAGCCCATAAATAGCCGATGTTTCCATTTCAAAGTTAGTGATCCTGTGCTGACCAAAACGAAATTGAGTAAGCCGGTTGATCAGTTCCGGGTTGCTGATGCCAAGTCGCAGCACTCTTCCTTGCGGACCATAAAATCCCGGGCAGGTAACTGTAATTCCCTGGTAAAAATCTTTTACAAAATGCTTAATTAGGGAACCGCTGGCGCCGGCAATATATGGGTAGCCTATCTGGCTATGCATTTGTGTACTTGTGACAAAGGAATGAAGCAGTTGTCTTTCTTCGTCGTTTTGTTCAAGTCGGTAAAAGTTCAAAAGATTATCGATACCGAGACCGTGAGTGGAAGCAATGAAATTATCAACAGGGATCTCGGGTTGCAATGCGCCTGAGGTACCGATGCGAATGAGATTTAAAGAAGTGAGAGTTGGCTTGATCTCCCTTGTTGTTAGATCAATATTAACTAATGCGTCCAGTTCATTAATAGCAATATCTATATTATCTGTGCCGATGCCGGTGGAAAGAACAGTTAATTTCTTTTTACCAATAAGCCCGGTATGAGTGATGAATTCACGGTATTCACCTTTGTATTCAATTTTGTCAAAATGTTTGCTTACTTCTTTTACACGATCAGGATCGCCAACGAGAAAGACGGTACTGCCGATCTCATGTGGCAGCAGGTTCAGGTGGTAGATAGCGCCTCTTGCATTTAGTATCATTTCCGATTCTGCGATCCGTGACATATCTGTTGGATTATAATCTTTTAAATAAACGGCTTATATTTGCTGCGTTTCAGACAAATCTAAAATATAATCCCGATAAATTTATCGGGACTGAAATCAGAAATAAATAAGGTCCTTTGGCCGAGTGGCTAGGCTCAGCTCTGCAAAAGCTGCTACGGCGGTTCGAATCCGCCAGGGACCTCGAAAAAAGGTTATCAGAAATGATAACCTTTCTTTTTTAAAGCTTATACCCCAGGTTGTATTGGGTCATAACCTTAATAGCTATACGATAAAAAAATGCATCTCTAACAGTTGTGCGTTAGTTGTCCTGTGTCAATTTTGTTGCGACATTATTTCTGATTAAAGTGTCTTTTTTCAAAAATTCAATCCTTATTGTTACTTTCGACTTGCCATTTTCTCCATAACTAATAAGATGCTTGCTTTGATGGATCAGAAAACAAAGGATCTTGCCTCACGATTGCGTAAAGATGACATTAACGCATTTAACTCACTCTATTGGGAGTATCATGCTGCTGTATATGCAAATGCCTTGAAACTAATTAAAGATCCGGTAATTGCTGAAGATATAGTTCAGGAAGTATTTGTTACGGTATGGAGCAAGCGGCATACTATTGACCCGAAACAAGATCTTGCTGGTTGGTTATTCGTTATAAGCTATCATAAAACCATTGATCAGTTAAAACTAAAATTGAAAGAAACTCTTGCACATAAAAACATAAGCATTTCCATAGAAGATAATTCTATCCTTGTAAATGCCGACTTGAAAGAAGAGCAATTAACTGCTATCGAAGAAGCCATGGATCAACTATCCCCGCAAAAGCGCAAGGTTTTTGAACTGTGTAAAGTGCAAGGAAGGACTTATAAAAAAGCCGCAGAAGAACTGCATATTTCTAAATATACGGTGAAGGAATACCTCTCAGAAGCCCTGGTAAGCATTAGAAAATATATTGGCGAACACCCCAGGCAAACAGGAATAATTATTTACTTTTTAGTTTTCACAAGTATCTTCTTTTGACTTTATGAGTTTGGTAAGACAAACGAGTTTTAAAAAAAATTTGAATTAGCCCCCCCGTTTTAAGAGATCCTGCGTATTTATATCAAAACTATTGGACCAGCAACAAGACACACTCAGAAAATTAATAGGCGGATCTGAGTTGACTTCGAAAGAAATGCAATGGCTGTTGAGTTACCTGGAAAGTTCAGAGGACGAAGAATTGAAACAACTTATGCAAAAGAATTTTTCAGATGATCTTGAGAAATCTAAGGGAATAAACCCCGAGGCTTCACGTAAATTATTCAAGGCTATTCATGACAAAATAGAGTTGGACTCAATAGGAAAAAAGCATCGTGTAATTCGTTTAAGAAGGATTGCGATCGCTGCTTCTTTTATTGGTTTGCTTCTAATAAGCGTTTTTCTATTAAATGATAAGATCGGGAAAAAAGAAACAGCAAAAATCGGGACAAATACCCAGCGTTTTAAGAATGATGTATTGCCGGGAAGTGATAAGGCTACTTTGACCCTCGCTGATGGATCTACTATTTTATTGGATGAAGCACAAAACGGAACCATTGCTCAACAAGGCAATTCGAAAATTATTAAACTTGATGGAAAGTTATCTTATGATCCTACTAATAAAAATTCGAGGGAAATTGTTTACAATACTATATCAACTCCTAAAGGCGGGCAGTATCAATTAGAATTGCCTGACGGCAGCCAGGTATGGCTTAATGCAACATCATCTATTCATTTTCCAACATCGTTTATCGGAACTGAAAGAAGAATTGAAATTACAGGTGAAGCCTACTTCGAAATAGCCAAGGATCCAAATATGCCTTTTATTGTGACTGTAAATAATGCAGAAGTCCAGGTTTTAGGAACTCATTTCAATGTTAATGCATATAACGATGAGGATAACGTAAAGACAACTTTATTAGAAGGATCTGTAAGGTTTGTAAATGATGGTAACATTAACATTTTAAAACCTGGTCAACAGGCACAACTTGCAAAAAACGGGATGACCAAAGTAGTTAGCGATGTTAATGTTGATAATGTGATTGCCTGGAAGAATGGAATGTTTGATTTTGAGAACGCCGGCATCGAAACTATAATGAGGCAACTATCTCGCTGGTACGATGTGGAAATTGAATATAAGGGAGAGACAGATGATCTGTTTATTGCTGAAATGCGTCGTGATATAAAACTATCCGATGCATTGAAAGCCTTGGAACTTACTGGTAAAGTAAAGTTTGATATCCAGGGTAAAAAAATAATTGTGATGCCATAAGGATTGGAATGAACCGTTCTTTTGAAATCATAACTGTACAATTGAAAGATAAAATAGAGAAGTAATTGGTTGGCTAAAGAAAACCGTCCCGCGGACTAGGCAGAACGGTAAGTAATTAGGCTAACAAATAATGAGCGATGTAGACTTTTATTGTTTAACCTAAAATCAAAACAAAATTATGCAATTTATTGCTTGCTGCGACCCCCAGTGGTTACCGGGGCGGGGGAAGGTCAAAATGTTTATGATTATGAAACTAACCACAATTTTTATGCTTGCCGTTTGCCTCAATGCCAGTGCAAGTGGTTATTCCCAAAAGGTGAGTCTGAATGAAACAAACTCTCCGCTTGATAAAGTATTCAGGGAAATAAAAAAGCAATCTGATTACACTTTTGTATATACAAAAGCGCTGTTGAAAAAAGCAAACACTGTTACTGTTAATATCAATGACGCATCGATAGAACAAGCACTTGAAGCTTGTTTTCAAAATCAGCCGCTTACTTATACTATTTTCAATAACATGGTAGTGATCAAAGAAAAAGAGATCACTCCGGAAATAATAGCAGTATCTACTCCGCTACCTCCTGTTACAATTAGTGGTAAGGTAACAAATGATAAAGGCGAACCATTGTCCGGTGCTACAGTGACAGAAAAAGGTACTAGTAATGCTACAACGGCAAAAGAAGATGGCAGTTTTTCTCTTACTGTTGCCAGCGAAAAATCAGTATTGGTTATTTCTTACGTGGGATTTGATAAACAAGAAATAGCAGTTGGAAATAAGAACACAATAGCTGTTCGGCTGGTACAGCAAACAGCAGCATTATCAGACGTAGTGGTTGTTGGTTATGGAAAATCCAGTAGGGTTAATCTTACCAGTGCTCAATCCACTATCTCTTCAAAAGACATTGAAAAAACGGTGAACACTACAATAGAACAAGCTCTCCAGGGTCGTGCAGCAGGTGTTTATGTTACTCAAAATTCCGGTCAACCAGGTGGCGGTATTTCTGTGAACATCCGTGGTATTAGTTCACTGGGTCGTACACAACCACTTTATGTTATTGATGGAGTTCAAATGCAAGTAAGCGAAGATGTATCTTTTGGTTCTTCAAGTTCTTCAAATCCTTTGTCAGGTTTAAATCCTGCCGATATAGATGATATACAAATTTTGCAAGGACCTTCTGCAACTGCAATTTATGGTTCACGAGCAAGCAATGGAGTGATACTGGTTACTACAAAACGTGGTAAAGCCGGAGATTTCAAAATAAATTATGTTTATCAATATAATCTTCAAACTCCTCCAAAGCATCTGGATGTAATGAATCTGCAGCAGTATGCACAAATGGTAAATGAGTTTCATGCTTTAGCAGGAGGGACCACACCACCAGAATTCTTAGATCCTTCCTTATTAGGTGAAGGAACCGATTGGCAGGGTGAATTGTTTAATAACGCTGCAATGAATAAACACCAGCTAAACCTTAGCGGTGGAAGTAACAATACCACTTATTACATGTCTGGTGAATATCTGAAACAAGAAGGTGTTGCTGCCGGTTCTGGATTTAACAGGTATGGTTTCAGATTAAACATGGATAATAAACCAAGGGATTGGGCAACTATTGGTGTTAATATTAGTTTTAACCAGACAAATGAAAAGTTAACAACAACTAACTATGGAGATGCACAAAGTCCACTTATCGCAAGCGCATTGCAATTGACTCCGCAGATCCCGGTTACAAACCTGGATGGTTCATGGGGTGGAAGCGATCCAGTGAATGGAGCTAATCAATATGCACCTATTAACCCGATAGCTATTGCAAATCTTATCACTAACGATAACAAGAGAAGACAAGTTTTAGGTGGCTTAAACATTAGTATCAACCTGGCGAAAGGATTGGTGTTTAGAACTTCATTGAATGGGAACATAGGTGATGGGTTGTCTACTTATTATACTCCAACTTATAATATTGACCAATGGCATTATAACACAGTTGCTTCATTGCAAAGCGGAACTTATAATAGTTGGTATTGGAACTGGAATCAACAGTTGGAATATACGAGACAGATCGGAAAACATAATTTCACTGTGATGGCAACTCACGAAGCGCAGGAATCTGAGTGGAAAGCTTTGTCTGCTGGAAGAACTGGTTTTCTTACAAATGATATATTCGATGTAAATGCAGGTAATCCAACTTCTGCAACAAACGGAGGAGGAACTTATCCATGGTCAATGGAATCTTATCTTGGAAGGGTTAACTATAATTATGATAACCGTTATCTCTTAACCGCTACTTTTAGAAGAGATGGTTCTCCTTATTTCGGTGCTGATAACAGATGGGGAAACTTTCCTTCGGTTTCAGCCGCATGGAGAATAAGTAAGGAAAAGTTCTTTAATGTTGATTTCATAAGTGAATTGAAATTAAGAATTGAAAGTGGTTTAACAGGTAACCAAGGAACCGGGTCTGGTATTTATGCTCCATTATCAACTGGTGCTACACCATGGGGTACAGGTTTCTTACCATCAACTTTTACAAATTCAAAACTTGGATGGGAAGAAACACAGACAAACAATATTGGTTTAAATGCCGGGTTCCTGAACAACAGGTTTAATATTGAAGCAGATTATTATGTGAAAAAAACTGATAACCTGATCCTCGGTGCAAGCCTACCATGGTATATGGGAACAAATGGAAGCCCTGGTTCAGTCGGAGCTCCATTAGTTAATGCGGGTTCATTAGAAACAAAAGGATGGAATTTTACTATTACTACAACTAATATCAGTAATAAAAACTTTAAGTGGGAATCAAACCTAAACCTGTCTCATTTCGATACTAAGGTCACTTCATTGAATTCAGAAAATGCATTTATTGAAAGAGTATCATGGTGGATGAACAATTGGACGCAACGTGCTGCCATAGGTTCTGAACCATGGTTGTTCAGAGGATATATAGAAGAAGGCTTATTCCAGTCGGTAGAGGAGATAAATAACAGCGCAGTACCTGTAGATAACCAGGGAAACAGAAGACCAACTGATCCTCAAACAGGAATATGGGTTGGTGATGTAAAATACAAGGATATCAATGGTGATAAAAAGATCGATGTGAATGATATCACCAATATTGGTAATCCATGGCCAAAGCTGTTTTTTGGCTTTAATAATAGTTTTTCTTTTAAGGGATTTGATCTGAATATGCTTATCACTGGAGCAACAGGCAATGATATTTATAATTACATCGCCTATGCTAACAGTAATCCTAATAACATCTATTTAAGCCGCAATCTCTTGATAGAGGGAATGGATTATGCGAAACTTACAACTGATGGCAGCGGCAAAACGATCATCTCGAATGCCGGTACAAATGTTCCCCGGATAACCAACAATACGGTGGCAAATGAAAATAACTATTCAAAAACAACGACCAGGTTTGTGGAAGATGGCTCATATCTCCGGATAAAAAATATTACACTGTCATATAATGTACCTGCCAGAATTTTAGGACGTACCAAAGTTATCAAAGGGGTAAAGGCAAGTATAAGTGGTCAAAACATATTTACGCTTACGCATTATACCGGCTATGATCCTGAAGTAGGAGCATATGTAGGTCAGGGTTCGAGTTCACAAAACCAGGCTATTGGTATTGACTACGGACGGTATCCGATCACTCCAATGTTTTCTGCAACTTTAAATGTTAACTTCTAAATGCATTAATATGAAGAAGCTAAATCGAATAAAATATTTCATGGGTTTAACAGTAGCCATATTGGCAATGGTAGCTTGTAAAAAAAGCTTTCTTGAAAAACCCCCATTAAGCTCAGTAGTTGATGCCAATTTTTATAAAACCGATGACCAGGTATTAGCGGCTACCAGTTTACTTTATAGCCAGGTCTGGTTTGATTATAATGATAAAGCCATGTACAATCTTGGAGATTTCAGAGGTGGTACAGCTTATTCAGCATGGAATGATCGTGGTAATGTATTGTTCAATACTACCGGTGATAATGGAGAGAATGGCGCCTCATGGCGTGCATTCTATAATGTAGTAGCACAATCAAACCTTGCTATATATAATATAAACAGGTATGCAGGTGATGCGGTAACTCCAACGGTTAGAAAAATTGCAATTGCTGAAGCAAGATTTATGAGAGCATTGGCCTATCGTTTTTTGGTAATGAACTGGGGACCTGTACCTGTTATTGAAAATAATTTTGATCACCTGTTTGATACTTCTATTACAAGAAATACAGTTCCCAGCGTTTGGCGTTTTATCACGAGAGAAATGCGTGCAGCTGCTGCAGATCTTCCTGAAACATCATTACAGGAAGGCAGACTTAGTACATGGTCGGCTGAAGCCATGTTAGCTCGTTTTTATTTAACAAGAGCAGGTGTTGAAGCGACAGGTGGTGTTAAGAAGCAGCAGTTTTTAGATAGTGCTAAATACTTTGCACAAAGGGTCATTAACAACAGCGGTAAAAGTCTATTGAATAGTTACGGAGAACTTTTCAAATATCCATACGATAACAATAAGGAATCGTTATTTGAATTGCAGTGGGTTTTTGCAGGATCAAGTGTTTGGGGAACAAATAACAGTATGCCTGAATATCTTGCCTACAGCCCTGATATCGCTTTTGGCGGATGGGGTGGTGATAAAGGAGCTACATGGTGGTTGGTGTCGCAATATGAAGGCATTGCTGCGCAACCTAATGGCACTTTAAAAGGAAGAACTTTAGATCAGCGTTTGCATGCCACCTTTATGCTGCCTGGCGCTTATTACCCTGAGATCACAAAAGTGACTGACAAAACTAAGTTGATCTTTCCTTTCACCGGCACTGATAATAATTTTTTAAACGTAAAAAAATATGTGATCGGTTCCCCGATAGATCTTGCCGGCGTTGCATCTCAACAACATTATCCGAATAATACTTATATGATGAGACTTGCTGAGATGTATTTGATATATGTTGAAGCAGCAATGGGTAATAATACTTCTACATCAGATGCTACTGCAATTGATTATTTCAATAAAGTGCATACAAGAGCGGGATTAGCTGCATATGTTGTAGCAGGCACTAATGGTAGTGGCCCGCTTACTTTTGATATGCTTCTTTCTGAAAGATTTAAAGAGTTTGCAATGGAAGGCATGTCCTGGTATGATATGGTTAGTCTTCATTACTGGAACCCTTCAAAAGCACTCTCTATTCTTAATTCACAGGACAGGGGCTTGTTTTTTACCAGCCCTGATCAAATGCCTAATCCTACTGAATGGACATTTACAAAAACATCCTGGTTTTCAGAAAGGTTGATCAATGCAAATGAAGGTAACTTCCTTTTACCGATACCGAATGTTGAGTTAAGCCAGGCGCCTAATCTTCAAAAGCCCCCGGTTGATTATCCATAAACTTTAAAATTTTTAATAAAAAATTTAACTGAAATGAAATCAATAAATAAAATCTTACTTGTATTCATAATGCTGACAGGCGTTGCAGGTATTTTTATTGCTTGCGATAAAAATAACGACGACTCAGGCACACCCTCAGTAAACTATGTAAGAATTACAAGACCTGAATCATCTGACTCATTGCTGATAGGAGCTGGCCAGGGCCGTCTTATTGCAATTGTTGGTGATAATTTAAAAGATGCTGTCGAAGTTTGGTTCAATGACAGGCAAGCTGTTTTAACTCCTACATACATTACTGATAAATCAATATTAGTATCCGTACCCAATCCTATTCCAAAAGATATTTCCAACAAGCTGAAGATCGTCTTCAAGAACGGCTTTATTTTATATCATGATTTCGTGGTACAAATAAGTGCTCCATATGTTGCCGGCATGGTTAGTGAGTTTGTAAATGATGGTAGTATCGCTACCATACGAGGCGATTTCTTTTATGAACCACTTACAGTAACATTTGCAGGGGGGGCTGTGGGAACTATTGTTTCTGTAACCGACCAGGCGATCCAGGTTAGAGTACCAACGGGAGTACAACCAGGACGAATTACAGTGAAAACAAATTTCGGTGAAACGAAATCTAACTTCTGGTTCCGCGATAGCCGGAATCATTTCATTGATAGTGATCCATACGAGGGTTGGTGGAATTCATCTTACGTTGTTACCAATCCCGGGCCCGCAGATCCTGTCAAGATCAGCGGCAATTATATTCGATTTACAAAACAGATCGGTTCATGGAGTTGGAATGAATTAGCGGGTGGTCCTTCATCTGCTATGCCGGTGCATAGTAAAAATATTCCTGATGCTGCTATACTAAAACCAGAAGACTATTATCTGAAATTTGAAGTAAACACGGTCAAGCCATATAATGCGAATCTGCTAAAAATAAACCTGGCTTTACTTTCTGAAGACAATGATGCATATAAATGGAATCCCCCGTATGATACAAAAGGTCAGTGGCAGACAGTTGTAATTCCATTAGATGAAATATTTGCAAGCTACGCTGTAAAGCCAACCGTAAGTGCTTCAGGTTATTGGTGTCGACTACTTATGGGACATGCGCCGGGTGATCTCGATGCAGACATTTGTTATGATAACTTCAGAGTTGTACCAAAAGTTTTACCACAATAATTTTTAAAAGTTTATAATCTGCTATATGATCAAACTATCTTCTTTTAAACTGCTTGCGTTGGTAAGTATTATACTATCGTTTGGCATTGTGACATCATGTGATAAAAATGATGATGAGGTTACATCAGATAAATTGCAGCTATTAAGTTTTGGGCCAACCGGCGCAAAACACGGCGATACCATTCTGTTTATAGGTAATAAACTTGATAAAGTTACTGCCATTCATTTTACAGGAACGAATGCGGTAGTTAATCAAGCGGACTTTAAAAAACAATCATCAAGACTTATCGCTTTACTTGTACCACAAGCTGCTGAAAAAGGTTATGTAACACTGAAGACACCAGAAGGTGATATCATTACAAAAACACAGTTTAATATTGACGTATTAACGAAAATTACTTCCATTACAGCGCAAGCTCGTCCGGGTGAAAACGTTACTATAACGGGTACATATCTGAATTGGGTTGACAAGGTTACTTTTAACAGGGATAAAACAGTCACGGCTTTTGTCAGTAAAACACAAACTCAGTTAGTGGTAAAAGTTCCTGACGATGCAGAAACTGGTCCATTGGTTCTTCATTACACTGGCACAGATTCGAATTTTGTGCAAACAGCCGATACTTTAAAAATTACTTTGCCAGTTACTACAGGTCTTTCGCCTAATCCTATAAAACATCAAACTAATCTTACTATTACCGGAACGAATCTTGATTTGGCGAAGAAAATTTTATTCAATGGAGTTTCGGCACCTGTAACAACTTTTGTAAGTCAGTCCGCAACTCAAATAGTTGTAAAAATTCCAGCCGCAACACAAAAAGGTAAAGTAACATTAGTTGCTGCCTCAGGAGTACAGTCTGTATCAACCATGGATCTGGATGTGATTTTGCCAGCTATCACTACTATGTCTCCTAATCCGGTTGATCCGAATACAAATCTTACTGTTACTGGTACCAATCTGGACTTAGTTACCAGTGTTTCTTTTGTAGGGGCACTTGCTCCTGTAACAAGTTTTGTAAGTCAGTCAGCTACTCAAATTGTTGTTACTGTACCTATGGGAGTTTTAAAAGGCAAGATAACATTAGCCGTTTTAAACTCAACACTGATCGTTCAATCAGCAAATGATCTGGATATAACAGGTGGTCTTCCTCCGTTAGCTGATTTTCCATTTGCTATTTACACGGATGCCTTACAAAATACTTTCCAGGATTGGTCTTATACAACCACACATGATTTTAATAGTACCGCAAATGTCAGGCAGGGAACAAAATCAATTAAATCGATCTATGATGCAGGAAATGGATACCAGGGAACTACTTTCCATGCTGGCACTGCTGCATCAACAACTGGATACACTTTACTCGAATTTTCGGTATTTGGAGAAGCAGGAACGGATGGTAAGAAATTAAATCTGGTTATTAACGGCAATTATGGTGGACCGACACAGGTTACAATAGTGGCAGGTGCATGGACAACGTTTAGTTTACCTCTTTCCGGTTTGGGAAGTCCTGCTACAATTGGTGAAATAGTTCTTCAATCTGCTGGTTGGGGTGGCACTATTCATATTGACCACGTTGGTTTAAGATAAAAACAATTTATGATTAGAACATCGGGTTTCTAACCTGGTGTTCGATCATAAGAAGAAATAAAAAGAAATTGAGCCTGGCTTCAGTTATAAAATTTGAGTCGGGCTTTTATTTTGTAAGCAAGCAGTCGATTTGTAGGACTAAGGTTGCGGGCCGATTCTTCGGCCTGCAACAATTATTAAAAATTGAAACCTTATTGAAACATTCTTATTGCAATTAAACAGATCACCTATGATGTCAAATGCCTGGATCTCTTTTATAGCGAATACTTTTTTTATAGTTGCTACTTTTTCTTCTTGTGAAAAGAAAAACACACCAGCCCCGCCGCCGCCACCTACGCCTAATCCAATAGATACAACTACGGTTAGCCCACAAGTTGATCCGACACTTGCATCAACAATAGGTTTTTTTATGGATGATTGGGAGCCAATAAATTTTACAATCCCTTCTTCATCCACACCTGCTTCTTTGCCAACAGGGGTCACTTCCACTGTAACGATTGACAGAAGTAATGTGATAACAAAAATTCCAAGATCAATTGCTGGTAACAATGCAAATATCTGGATGACACAAATGGTTACAGAATCTCCGTTGATCGATCATTTGACAGCTTTACATCCACACATTATTCGTTTCCCGGGCGGAAGCATTAGTGATGTTTTCTTTTGGAACTCCCCTGTAAATACTCCACCTGCTGATGCACCCGCAAATCTTGTACAGGCAAATGGCAGCACTGCTGCGGCCGGATATTGGTTTGGAACAAACACTGCAAGCTGGACTTGTTCAGTAGATAATTATTATAGCATGCTGCAGCAAACAAATAATAAAGGAATGATAACGGTGAATTATGGATATGCCCGGTATGGCACGGGTGCTAATCCCGCTGCAAGAGCTGCACATCTTGCTGCTGATTGGGTGCGTTATGATAATGGACGTACAAAATATTGGGAAGTAGGCAATGAAAATTTTGGCGATTGGGAAGCAGGTTACAGAATAAATATTGCTAACAACAAAGACGGGCAGCCTGAATATTTATCAGGATTATTATATGGTCAGCATTTTAAAATATTTGCAGACAGTATGCGTAAAGCGGCACAGGATATTGGAAAAACTATTTTCATCGGCGCTGTTATGAGCGAGTCTGCTCCGCAAGGTTGGTGGACGCCAACAGCCACTAACTGGAACACGGGTCTTTTTACTGGTGCCGGTGTATCTCCTGATTTTTATATCATTCATAATTATTATACACCTTATCAAACAAATGCAAGTGCTGATATCATATTAGCTACGCCTGAAAGTGTAACTCAAACAATGATGAATTATGTAAAGCAATCGCTGACAAATGCCGGTATTCCACATAAGCCGGTCATTTTAGGTGAATATAATATTACATCAATTGGATCCAAGCAACAAGTGAGTAATGTGAATGGACTTCATGGAGTAATGGTGGTCGGTGAAGCATTGAAAAATAAAATTGGTATGACCGGAAGATGGGATCTTTCTAACGGATGGGATAGTGGTAATGATCATGGCATGTTTAATAGTGGCGATGAGCCGGATGCTGTACCAAAATGGAACCCACGACCTGTTTACTACTACATGTATTTTTTTCAAAAAATGCTTGGTGACCGGTTGGTCAATTCTAAATCTACTGCATCTTCCATCGTTAGTTATGCATCGTCATTTACATCCGGTGAAACAGGCGTTGCATTAATAAACAAATCTTCTTCAGTTGCTACTGTACAGGTGGTAGTGAATAATTTTAAAAAAGGAAGTAGTTTTTATTACTACAAATTGAATGGAGGATCTGACAATGGAGAGTTTTCAAGAAATGTTTTAGTAAATGGGAGCGCATCATCGTATGCATCCGGCGGACCATCAGGATATAAAACGATCAGCCCTTATAAAACATCTGCAGCTGACGGAATTGTTGTAAGTGTACCGGCAAGAGGCGCTGTTTATGTAGTTATCGAAAAGAAATAAGTTTAATAAATACTTTTGTGTCCCGGCATCATTACTACTATCATCTTCTGTTGCGTCGCACTCTTGTACGCTATGTAAGTCTATTCAGCATGATGCTTGTGTTTATTGCAGTTTGCAAAGATCTTAATGGTCAAAGAATAGGGGCTAATTTTTTTTATCCTAATGACGTAAGGATTCAATATACTGGTAGGATTGATTTTAGTGATCCGAAAATTCCAAGATTTTGGCAGCCCGGTGTTTCAATAAAAATGAGAGTAGAAGGTGGAATTTGTCAGTTAATTGTACAGGATGAAATGCTTTGGGGTAGCAATCATAATTACATTGAATTAGTAGTTGATGGAATAGCTTTAAGAATGCAAACCAGGTCGAAACGGGATACAATTAATGTTGACCAGTATTTTAGGGAGGGTAAAAAATTTCATGATGTACAGATCGTAAAAAATACGGAAGCCAATATCGGCTATATGGGATTTGTAGCGGTGATTTGTGTCAACTTATTAAAGCCGCCATCAAAACCTATTCGTAAAATTGAATGTATTGGTAACTCTATTACCTGTGGCACAGGAAGTGATATGAGTGTAGTGCCTTGCGGCCAGGGTAAATGGCAGGATCAGCACAATGCCTATATGAGCTATGGCTTTATTATGTCAAGATCGTTGAATGCACAATGTCATCTTTCGGCCGTTTCAGGTATAGGGTTAATGCATAGCTGCTGCAACATGAACATTATTATGCCGCAAGTGTTTGATAAAGTAAGTATGCGCAATGATACAATTCAATGGGACTTTAAAAATTATCAACCGGATGTGGTAACTATATGTTTAGGACAGAATGATGGTATACAAGATTCGATAGCTTTCTGTAATAATTATATTTCCTTTTTAAAGACTCTTAGAGCTTATTACCCTAAATCCACTTTCATTTTACTCAGCAGCCCGATGGCAAATGACAGCCTTCGAAATTTTATGAAAGCAACCATCATTTCTGTGCAACAGTCAATGAAAAGAAATGGCGATAAAAAAGTGGATACCTATATTTTTAATAAACAATACAGCAGTGGCTGTGATTATCACCCAAGTCTTGATGAACACAAGTTGATCGCAAAGGAACTGACCACATTTGTAAAAAAAGTAATGAGATGGTAAAAGCTACACGTAAAATGAAAGTAATTTATAGAAACTATCTCCTAACCATTATTGTATTCTTTTTTTCTAAATACAGTTTTACACAAAAGGCTTCAGCGTTAATTGATGCCAGCGCAACTAAAGAAACAAAAGCATTACACCAGCACCTTAAGAAATTATCTGAAAAAAATATTCTTTTTGGCCATCAGCATGCAACGGAATATGGTCATGGATGGTATGGTGATGAAAACAGGAGCGATGTAAGATCAGTAACTGGTTCTCATCCTGCGGTTATTGGTGTTGACTTTAGTGGATTGAGTGGAAGACCGGATACAGAGATCCAAAAAACAAAAAGTGAATTACAAAAGACGATCGCAGATACATATAACAGGGGAGGAGTGATTACAATATCCTGGCATTTTAATAATCCTGTTTCTGCAACAAATTTTTACTGGAACGATTCAACTGCATCGCCGGCTGTTAAATATATAATACCCGGCGGCACACATCATGAAAAGTATAAGTCCATTTTAAAAACAATTGCAGATCTCGCAAACACATCAAAGGGCAAGGATGGAAAGATCGTGCCTATGATCTTTCGTCCTTATCATGAATTTGATGGTGATTGGTTTTGGTGGGGAAGAGCACATTGCACAATAGAAGAGTTTAAAACATTATGGAGATTTACTGTTTCTTATTTGAGAGACTCATTGCACGTACACAATTTTATTTATGCTTTTTCACCAGATAATAGATTCCTGACCGAAGAACAATACCTCGAAAGATATCCCGGTGACGAATGGGTTGATATGGTTGGAGTAGATAATTATGGTGACTGGGGCAGAGACGGAAAGTATAATTTGGATGCCGGGATTAAAAAATTAAAAATTGTTTCTGACTATGCAGTGAAAGCCGGCAAACTCGCAGCATTTACAGAAACCGGTTTGGAATCTATTCCCAATACAACATGGTGGACCGAGACTTTGCTTAACTCTTTAAAGAAAGAAAAATTAAAACTTTGCTACGTATTAGTCTGGCGGAACGATACAAAAAGCCCTACACATTTTTATGCTCCGTTTCCCGGACAAGTAAGCGAAACAGATTTTATTAAATTCTATAAGGACCCTTATACTTTATTTGAGAACGATCTAAAAAATATTTACAAAAAATGAAAGCGGTTTTTAATATCCTGTTTTTAGGAATGATGTTTTTTACTTCCCATTCTCAAATTGTAAAGCTTCATGGACAATTAAAAGTAAAAGGAACAGCATTGGTTGATGAAAAAGGTAACGATGTTGTCTTGCACGGTATGAGTTTTGGCTGGCATAATTGGTGGGCAAGATTTTATAATGCAGGTGCGGTACATGAATTGGCTACAAAATGGAATTGCACTGTTCTTCGTGCCGCCATGGGAGTAGAACCTGACAGTGGTTATTTAAAAAGCCCGGAGAGATCTATTGAGTTGATGAAAAATGTGATCGATGCCTGTATCAAAGAAAATATTTATGTGATCATCGACTGGCACGATCATAATATACATCAGAAAGAGGCGGTGGAGTTCTTTTCAATGATGTCAAAGCAATATGGAAAATACTCTCATGTTCTTTATGAAATATATAATGAACCCGATCGTGAAACCTGGCCTGAAGTAAAAGCATATTCTGAAGCAGTAATAAAAGCCATCCGGTCAAATGATCCTGATAATATCATTTTAGTAGGCTCGCCCCATTGGAGCCAGGATCTTCACATTGCAGCAGCAGATCCTATACAGGGATATGATAACCTGATGTACACAATGCATTTTTATGCAGGTACACATAAGAAATGGTTGCGTGACCGTACAGATGAAGCAATGAAAAAAGGATTACCAGTTTTTATTTCAGAATGTGCAGGCATGGAGGCAACAGGCGATGGGCCATTAGATAATAATGAATGGGAAGCATTTGTCAGGTGGATGGATGAAAAAAAATTAAGCTGGATCGGTTGGTCAGTATCGGATAAAAAAGAAACATGCTCAGTGCTTGAAAGATCGGCTTCTTCAAATGGTAATTGGGCAGACACAGATATTAAAGAATGGGGAAGATTGATAAAAAGCTATTTGATTAATTATAAAAATTAATTAAAAAGGGCCGCCACTTTCGTAACGGCCCCGGTGTTCATATAGCAAGCAGATAGTTAAAGCCAGAAAGTTGACATGCTAGCCGGAATGCGTTTCCAGCCTTTCTGTATCGTTTTTTTATAAATATTTTTCCCTGAAAACCTTAGAATATTCCCGGATTCAAAATGCAGGTAACCAATACCGGGGATCTCCACTTCAAAGCCGAGTATCAACATTTCCTTTATTGAACTTATAAAGCAACTAAGATCGGAGGCCGTAAGGTTACTTTCAACCTTCATTTTTTTGGAAATAAAAGCCACCAATTCAGAATCGGTTGTTTGATTTTGATCAGCAGAAAAATTGATCCATTTAGAATGACCATTTTCCCCAGCGGCAGGATTTTCTCCTACTACTTCAAATTTCCCGATTTGAGGGAGATGCAAATAGTTATGTCTTTCGAGGAAAGCACGGAAGTGCTGTGCGATTTTCATAATAGCCGTTGGTTTACTAATCAGAAAAAAAACAGGATGCGGAAAGTTTATAGGCGACGGAGAATCTCAGAATAAGGGGATGGTAAGTAATACTTGGTGCCGGAGGTTTTTCGAAGGGGAGACAAGGTTAAGTATTATTTATTAGAAAATCAATAGGTAATGAAAGATTTCTCAAAAATTAGTTGAGTTCAACAACCGTTTTACCCCTTGTACTATATAGCCGTTGAAGCGAGTCTCTTTTCCTGGCGGTATCTGCTGGCGCAGAAGGCAATAAAAAATATAGATTAAATAAAACTGAATCCTTCGTGTCCATTTTCACGTCAATAAGATTTTCTCTTAAATGATTGTAGCGGAAGAAAGCTCTTTGCCTGGCAGCTTTTTCGATTACAAAACGATACATCCCGGACATGTCAACTGGTTTTGTTATTGGCGGAATAGAATCTGTTTTTTTGGATAATGTATCAGTAAACACAGGTTGAATGTCTTCTTTTACTACAACAGGTTCTTTCTTATTTTTTGTTTTTGTATAGACTATGTACCCGCCAAAAACAGCGAGTGAAAGTCCGGCAATTGCGATCAGCCAGGTCACTATTTTCTTTGTTGCCGGAGTTCCTGGTTTTTTAGGAGAAAACATTTCTTCATAGTCAGTAAATGAGTTTTCCGTCGTAGAGGTCTTGTCACGACCATCGCCGGTATTGTCTTTATTTTTCTCTTGTGTATAGTTGGCCTGCACATATTCAATAGTGCCAAACTTGTTTTTTGAAAGTGTCCCAATACCTTCAAATAAATAAGGCTTTCCTATGTTCAGGAACTGGCGGGCAAGTTCAAGGTTTGAATCCAGGTCACTGGCAACTAAGCTCTTCATTTTCCCGGTATTTTCTGCAATAAAGTTTACTAATTCGGCATCTTCTTTCACATAAGCGTCGTGCTGAAAAGTTATTTCACCTGAATCGTTAAGGATAAATCTTCCAAGACCGGCAAGACTGAGCTGTTTGTTGTTGATAAGGAATTGGGCTAATAGTGGCGATATTTTCAAGGTATTTGATTTTAACTGGCTACAAGGTAATTATTTTACGTCGCTATGGCAAGTTGCTGCGATCGCTTTGTAATTTTGCTCATGTTTTCAAAAGAAGAGCAGGATTTCATTAAATACTGGGAAGAGAACCGCAACAAGCAAAAAAAGTTTTTTAAACAAATAGCGATCGGGTTGCCATTTGGGGTTTTGTTTGCTGTAGCTATGTTTTTAAACTTTGCTTCTGGCTGGGATAAAAGAGTTGAATCGATCACGAAAACCTATCCATCCTTCAAATCACTCGTCTTAGTTTTAATAATAGCCGTATTGGCCATCGTGGTCTTTATTTCGGTATTTTCAGTAAAAGTGAAATGGGAGAAGCATGAACAGAAATACCGGGAGCTATTGAGCCGTTCAAGATCCGAATCTAAATCTCAACCTTAATCTTACAACTTGTCATACGAAGCCATATCAGTTTTTGATATTTTAAAAATAGGAGTAGGGCCTTCCAGTTCGCATACATTGGGACCATGGCGTGCAGCACAAAAATTTGTACAAAGCATTATAGATAGAAATTTATTACAGCAAGTCAATGCCGTTCGTGTGTTATTGTATGGCTCGCTGGCAAAAACAGGTAAAGGACATGGTACAGATATAGCAATACAATTGGGACTTAGTGGTGAAGATCCAGTAACATTTAATGTACAGTCTATCAATAGCCGTATTGCGGATATTGCTGCTATGAAAGAATTGGTGCTTGGAGGGTTACATGAAGTTCAATTTGATCCAAGAGAAGACATAGAATTTTTGTTCAGTGAATCATTGCCTTTTCATCCTAATGCAGTTACTTTTTTAGCAGATTGCAAGAATGGAGAAGCTATTTCCGAAACATATTATAGTATCGGCGGAGGCTTTGTTGTAAAAGAAGGAGAGAAGAGATCTTCTAATGGTGAAATTCAATTGCCATTTCCAATAAATACCTCCAATGATATTTTGCACTGGTGTATGAAAACAGGAATGTCGATCAGTGAAGTGGTAATGGAAAATGAAAATGCGTGGCGACCGGAAAAACAAACCCGTGATGGTCTGTTAAATATCTGGAAAGTGATGAGTGAATGTATTTACCGTGGTTGTCATACTGAAGGAATGTTACCGGGAGGTTTAAATGTAAAACGTCGTGCGGCTGAACTAAATAAAAAATTATTGGGTGGTAAAAAATACAACGACTACCAAAGTTGGATCGCTACAATAAGATCCGGCGGCAATTCATTTAAGTATACGCTTGATTGGGTAAGTTGTTTCGCATTGGCGGTAAATGAAGAGAATGCTTCATTCGGAAGAGTAGTAACAGCACCTACAAACGGCGCCGCGGGAGTAATACCTGCAGTGTTGCATTATCATATTGTTTTTGGAGACGGTAATAATGATGACAAGATCATCCGGTTTTTATTAACCGCTTCAGAAATTGGTAGCATATTTAAAAAAGGCGCCACATTATCTGCTGCAATGGGTGGATGCCAGGCAGAGATCGGTGTATCATCTGCTATGGCTGCCGCAGCATTGGCTGAATCGATGGGTGGTACACAAAAGCAGGGATCTATGGCTTCTGAGATCGCAATGGAACATCATCTTGGTCTTACTTGTGATCCAATTGGAGGTTTAGTACAGGTGCCATGTATAGAACGAAATACGATGGGAGCAATAAAAGCGATCACCGCATCACAGCTTGCTTTGCAAGGTTCCCCGGATTATGCAAAGGTTTCTTTAGACGCTGTAATAAAAACAATGTGGGACACTGCAAAGGATATGAATACAAAGTATAAAGAAACTGCTGATGGTGGATTGGCAATAAATGTTCCGCTTAGTTTGCCTGAATGCTAAAATATCAGGCAGCCATTTTTTGACATTCTTCTGCGCATAGCTTACACACCTTAGCACATTCCTGGCAATGATCGGTTTGATGTTTACTACATTCTTCATTGCATTGCCAGCAAATGTCTGCACAAATTTGACATACAGCTTTTGCCATTTCACTTCCCAAACTCATGAGTTGTGCGCATGCATAGCAGATAGTGGCACATTCCATATCTAGTTGAATGCATCTTGCCATCATCTTTATATCTTTTTCTTGTGTGCAGGAACTTGCACAATGATTACAGGCATCAGCACAACGCAGACAGGCTTTAATGCAAGATTCGTATAAAGGGTAATTGTTAGTCATTTTCATTTTTGCATGATTTAGAAAATGACAGAGCAAAAGTCACACCATATAAACTGAGAGAGTTACGGATATTAATAAATCATTTCGACTTTAACCGTATCTGCTTGAAAGTGTAATTTTATTAACTTTTCAACTGAAGCTCCATTTGAGTAATAGCCTAACGTTTTAGATTTAAAATCGCCATTAATGATATATTCCAGTACATACACACCATCTGTACCAGAACCGCTCATATCTGTTGTATATTTTTTTGTTTCATTGGGTCTTAAGGAAATATAATTCTTCCCTAATTGTCTATCTGGCATAATACGTATTGAATCTATCAAATAATCTGTGTTATTTGTTATACGGAATTTGCCTTTACTCCAATCATTACAGGATGTTACAGGTAAAAATGTACCAAGGATCAATATTATAAATAAGGATCTCATTTTAAGATGTCGCACAACGGTGAGGGCTTGGCGTCGTGGCGATATTCTATGAACTCTTAAATATACACCACTGCCGGCATAAAAATTAGTTGATATTCATTGAAAATTTATTCCAGCAGTAATTTGATCAAGCTGAATTAAACTATTTTTCATCATATACGGTTAGTTTACTTATCTATTTTTGGAATTTCTCTGTCAAAAATCCAAATATTGTGATGATTGTTTGGTTTGCTAGTCAATACTTCATCAGCAATAAACTCATCTTGATCATTTCCAAATTTGTAATTAACAATATTTGAAAAGTTTTTTCTCCATAGTGTTGCTTGCAAATTATTTTCTTTCCGCTCTAACTTACCCTTAAATAATATTTTCACTCGTCTCGTCTTACCATCTGCAATCATCTTAAAACTTATTTTCTTTTTCTTGTCGCCGGATATGTGATACCTGGTTAAGCGAAATTTATCACCTTCTTGTTTTATTATAAACACACTACTTGTCAATCCCTTTGGTCGGGATTCTAATTGACTTTTTTCCAGGTTTAGTATCCAGGTACCTGTATAGTTAGGTGTTTGAGCAAAAATTAGGGGGTGATAAAAAAATAACCAAAATATTGCCAGTAAAATTTTTGAATTATTCTTCTTCATACTTACATGAGTTTGTGTAAGCTTCCTTAAAAGTTGTCTTTTGAATGGCATACAACTTTTAAATATACGCTACCCTTGATATACGCCATATTTGGCTTGTTGTATTATTTGCTTTCAAGTTGTTGGAATATAAATATCAAATGTAGCTCCCTTATTTAATTCCCCTTTTGTGGTAATTACTCCATTATGGTTTTCTACAATTCTTTTAACGATGGAGAGCCCTATACCTGTTCCGTCATATTCGCTCCTGGAATGGAGGCGTTGGAATACTTCAAATATCTTTTCACTGTATTGTTGCTCGAACCCGATGCCATTATCTGAAACCCTGATATGGCAATATTTTACTTCTTTCGCAAGTTTTGGGTGGTTCAACTTTGCCCCACCAGCAATTTCACTTTTAATTTTAATAAGTGGGGCCACTTTAGGATTAGAAAATTTAAGCGAGTTACTTAAAAGATTAAACAACAGTTGCCTGAACTGGAACGGGATAATATTAGCTTCACATATTTCATCAACTTGTATGGTCGCATGTTTTTGTTGAATTTCCTCTTTTAGATCTTCTTTTACTTCTTCAATTATAGACTTAAGGTCTACTTTTTCAAATTTTCTTTCTTGCGTATTTGTTCGGGAATAGGTAAGAAGATCATCGATGAGTGTTTGCATTCTTTTAGCAGCATTCTGCATTCTCAGGAATTTATCTTTCCCACTTTCGGATAAATTTTTAGATTCTTTCTCTATTAGTTGAGTAGAGAATGTCTGAATTTTCCTTAATGGTTCTTGTAGATCATGACTTGATATGTAAGCAAAAGTCTGTAGCTCTTTATTCATTCTCCCAAGCTCATTGTTAGTATCCTCCAGTTCTTTGGTACGCTCCGCTACTTGTTTTTCTAATTCCCGGGTAAAAGCTTTTTCTGTATGAATATCAGTAAATGCACCAACCCATTTTACTATTTTATTTTCTTTATCCAATACTGGCTCTCCAATTACTCTATGCCATCTGTAATCACCTGTTTTGCTTTTGATACGAACATCACTTTGATATAGATCACCAGTTTCTAAACTGTGCATCCAGGTTTTGACGTTTTCATCCAAATCATCCGTGTGAACTATCGCTCTCCATTCTGATTCACCAACAGGGGTTATTCCTGAATATTCTTTCCATCTGCCGGATGCATAAAGTGCATTTCCCTTTTCATCAGTTTCCCAAATTAATTGAGGAAGACTTTCTGCCAACGAACGGAATCTTTTTTCACTTTCTTCAATTTTTTTTCTTGCTTCCACTTTTTCACTTACTTCAGTAACGGTTACGATCACTCCGGAAATTTTTCCATCCTCTTCTTTAAGGGGATGATAGAGAAAATCGAAGTAGTGTATTTCCTGCTTTCCATAACGGTTGAGAGGGATGGGAACTTCAATGCCCTGATAAGGTAAGCCAGTATTTAATACACCATCCAATAAGGAATGAACGGATTTTTCTACCTCGGGCAAAACATCGAATAAAGGCTTACCAATAAACTCTTCTTCTTTTCGATCTACTAATTGCAGGTATGCGTCATTTGCCATTTCCACAACATATTGCGGTCCGCGTAAAATGGTGATGCCAACAGGCGCCTGTTTTACAGTATTGCGGAATCGTTTATCCGCTTCCTCAATTTTTCGCCTTGCAGCTACCTGGGGAGTATTATCAAGCACCCAAACCGCTACTTTTTTTACCACACCTTCTATGTTTTTTAAAGGCGCATAAACAAATGTTACGTATATAATTTCTTCTTTGCCATGACGTATCAGCATCATTTCTACTTCATTGGCATAAAAGGATCTACCTTCTTCTATAACTTTATTGAGAGCAGTTTCATAATAAGGTCTTGCTTCGGCAAATGTGTCCCAGTAATGCTTGCCGGCAATTTCACTATAAGACTTGCCAGCGATTTCAATAAAACTTTCATTTACAATTTCACTCACCAGCGTATCAGCATCAATAACGCAAATACCGATGGGCGACTGCAGTACCATACTGCGAATATTTTGTTCACTTTCTTCAATTTGTTTTCTGGCTTCAACTTGTTGTGTAATATCTCGGGTAGTTCCTGCAACAGCTTCTACTTTCCCATCCTGATCTATTACCGGTACTAAAATGTAATCATAGATACGTTGGCCAAGGGTGGCGTGTGGAAAGGAGACTTCGCCCCGGACAGATTTTTTTGTGGCAATAACCTGGTCTATTTCCCGCTCATGCATTTCGGCATGCCACGGTTCGTATCCAACTTCTAAAAGGCCTTTCCCTTTAGAATCATCCCATGTGCGCCCCCACATTTTTAGTAATGCTTCATTTGCATAGCTGAACTGGTAGTTTAAATCCCATACATAAATAAGGTCTGGTGTGTTTTGGGTAATTGTTTCGTAAAGTCTTTTGCTTTCTTCAATTTTTTTTCTTGTTTCAACTTTTTCGGTAGCCTCGGTAACAGCTACTATCACACCTGAAATTTTTCCATCTTCCTCTTTTAAAGGATAATAGAGAAAATCGAAGTAGAATACGTCCTGCTTTCCGTAACGATTAACAGGTATAGGAACTTCGTTGCCGTGATAGGGCACACCGGTATTTAATACATTATCAAGCAATGAATGAACGGCATCTTTTACTTCAGGTAAAGAAGCAAATAAAGGGTTACCTACAAATTCAGATTCTTTTCTATCTACTAATTGCAAGTATGCGTCATTGGCCATTTCCACAATGTATTCAGGTCCTCTTAAAATGGTTATACCAACCGGAGCCTGTTTCATTGTGTTGCGAAAACGTTGATTGCTTTCTATTAATCTTTGCTCTGCCTTCTTTTTGGCAGTAGTCTCGATAACAGTTACTAATACTCCACCGACCTCTCCATTGTCCATTCTTATCGGGCTATAAGAAAAATCAAAGTAACATTCTTCTTCATATCCGTATCTATTTAAGGGTAACATAAAATCAGGAAAGCCAACCGCCTTACCATCCATTACTCCTCCAAACATGGATTCGATAATGTGCCAAATTTCTGAAAATGTGTCACGGGTGCTAATACCCAATGCCTGTGGATGCTTAGTAGCTCCCAGAATAGGACGATACCCGTCATTATATAATTGAATATATTCTTTGCCCCAGGCGATATACATGCCAAAAGGATTATCAAGCATCACAGCAACCATCGTTCGAAGGCTTTGAGGCCAGCCAGAAGGATCCCCAATAGGAGTTTTGCTCCAATCTTTTGCTCTTATTATTTCACCCATCTCACCGCCTCCTCTAAGGAAATAATACTCTGAATTTTTATTGCTCATATATATATCGCTTAGGGTTCAAGTATAAATTTATCTCTTGTAGGTTGGGTTAATTTATTTTGTGAAGTGAGTGTAACCGCTTCTAAAATTATTTTTCTTAATTTTTCATACTCTCCCGGTTTTCGAATATAATAATGAGCTCCTTTTTGGTAAAATAGATCCACAACTTCCATGTTAAAAGAAGTAGAGAATATAATTACCGGAAGATCTTTTAGTGTATCATTCAATTTTATTTCTGTTAAACATTCAATTCCGTTTTTGCGGGGCATGTTCAGGTCGAGAAAAAGAACATCAGGAAGATCGTCAGACTTCGCCATTAAATAATTCATAAGTTGAATCCCATTATTTACAGTTGAGAGGGTTGCAGATATAGGCAATTCCTTCAATGCATCTTCAAAAAAAATGCAATCATCAATATCGTCATCGGCCAATAAAAGATTGTGATGGGTTTTATTCATCTGACAAATTTGGAATTAAAAATCCCAGGTCAACAAAGTTGCCGGGTTTGAAGTTGTGCTGTCAATAAAAGGGCCATAAAAGTTTTTAGTACAATTGACACTTAAATATACGTCACTCCATGATAAATATTAATTGATGTCAGTTCAGATTTACTGTCCCAATGAAATCTTCGCAAGGAAAGACTTCGATAAATAAAAATTAGTTGCGAGACCTGTTGACCGAATTGAGTTTACTTCCCAAACTTCTTCTTTAGGGCAGACAAAGCATCCTCCATGGTGGCCGGTTCCTTTTCAGGGGAACTTATTTTTTCTTTTCGTGGTTTTAATGTTCCATTCGTATCATCTTTCATAGAAAGTGCAATACGCTTACGGGCAATATCTACTTCCAATACGGTCACTTCTACTTTCTGCTGCACTTTTACTACTTCTGTCGCATCGCTTATAAACCGGTTAGCAAGATTGCTGATATGGATCAAACCATCCTGGTGCACACCTATATCTACGAACACGCCAAACTTGGTAAGATTTGTAACAATGCCCGGTAACTTCATTCCCGGTTTCAGATCATTCATGGTATGTATGCCTTCAGCAAAAGAAAATGTTTCAAATACTTCCCGTGGATCACGACCGGGCTTGTCCAATTCTTTCAATATATCCTGTAGCGTTGGTAATCCTACCGTATCGGTCACATATTTTTTAAGATCAATTTTTTTGCGCAGCTCCGCTTGCTTTGTCAGATAGTTTATAGAACAATCAAGGTCGGCGGCCATTTTTTCTACAATAGGATAAGTCTCCGGGTGTACGGCACTTGCATCAAGTGGGTTATCCGCATTTCTTATACGCAGGAAACCTGCGGCTTGTTCAAACGCTTTATCACCCAATCTTGAAACTTTTTTTAATTCATTCCTGCTTTTGAATGCGCCATTCTTGTTCCTGTACTCCACAATATTTTGCGCCAGTGATTGACTCAAACCAGAAACATAGGACAATAATTGTTTGGAGGCAGAATTCACTTCTACACCTACGGCATTCACACAACTGATCACTGTATCATCCAACGATTTTTTTAGCATCAACTGATTTACATCGTGCTGGTATTGTCCAACACCGATAGACTTCGGATCTATCTTCACCAATTCTGCCAATGGATCTTTTAAACGCCGCCCGATAGATACAGAACCTCTCACCGTAATATCATGATCAGGAAATTCTTCTCTTGCTGCTTCGCTGGCAGAATAAACAGATGCTCCGGATTCATTCACCATGATCACCTGTATATTATCCAAACCAATGCCACGCACAAATGATTCTGTTTCGCGGCTCGCTGTTCCATTACCGATGGCAATAGCTTCAATATGATAACGACTGATAAGATCTTTTATCACCTCTCCACTTTCCGATTCTTTTTTTTGCGGCTCTACAGGATAGATGGTTGTGTTGTATAATAATTTCCCCTGTTCATCCAGGCAAACCAGTTTACAACCGGTACGAAAACCGGGATCAATTGCCAGCACACGTTTTTCTCCAAAGGGAGCAGCCAATAATAACTGGCGCAGATTTTCTGCAAACACACGAACCGCTTCTTTATCGGCTTCATCTTTACCTGCTATACGCAATTCTGTTTCAAGTGAAAAACTCAAGAGACGTTTATATGACTCTTTGATGGCAAGCTTTACCTGTTCACCGGATTGATTGCTTGATCGGAGAAATTTTTTTTCCAAAATTGCAAGCGCCGTTTCTTCATTGGGTCTTATATTGAGAGTGAGCAAACCTTCTTTCTCAGCACGCCGCATTGCGAGCAGGCGATGCGAAGGACAATTCGCAACCGGTTCCTGCCAATCGAAATAGTCTTTATACTTCTGTGCTTCTTCTTCTTTTCCGGTTATCACGTTTGATTTGATCACAGCTTCTTTGAAAAATAATTCACGTACGGAAGCACGGGCTTGTGGATCTTCATTCACCAGTTCTGCAATAATATCCCTGGCACCGCTCAATGCTTCTGCACTTGTGTTCACTCCTTTTTCGCTATCAATAAATTTGGCTGCTTCCGATTCTATGTCGTTATGTGTTTGTTCAAATAAAAGATCTGCCAGTGGTTGCAATCCTTTTTCCCTGGCCATACTGGCTTTTGTTTTTCTTTTGGGTTTATAGGGGAGATATATATCTTCAAGTTCAGTTAATGTTGCGGCCGCTTCGATCTTTTGTTTCAACTCATCGGTGAGTTTTTCCATCTCCAACATGCTCTTCAAAATACTTTCGCGGCGTTTCTCCAATTCTTTCAATTGTTCAAGACGATCACGAATGGATGCGATCTGTACTTCATCCAGGCTGCCTGTTGCTTCTTTGCGGTATCGTGCAATAAAGGGAATGGTAGCGTCTTCTTCCAATAAAGCCACGACGGCTTCTACTTTTTTTAATGCAATATTTTGCTCAGATGCGATCTTGCTATACAGCTCTTTGTTTTCCATAGCAGGGTTATTCTGTTTGGGGCTGCGAATCTAAGGGAGAGAATGATATTAAAAAAGTTCAATTTTCTGCCCGCCAATATATTATCTGGACAAGATTATCCTGAATTTAGGGAAAAGAGATCATATAGAGTTATAGCTTCAACTCCATAAACACTAACCAGTTTTTTAACATCTCGGGGAGTTCATAATATGCTTCAATATTTTAAATCTAAAGCCCTGATATAAATTTTGCGCTTCAATTTGTCTAATGCTTGTATCGAGTTTCATAGATGAATAGCCTATCTTTTTTGCTTCATCAATGATAGCTTTGGCTAAAGCATATCCAATTCCTTTTCCATGAAATTCAGGATAGACAAACATTCTTTTCATTTCACATGAATGATCGTCTATTTTCTTTAATGCTACACAACCGGCTGGCTGATCATTATAAAATACTAATAAAAGCCGTCCTGTCGGAATTGAATATTTGCCAGGCAAGGATGCTAACTCTCTCTCAAGATCTTTGGGGTCAAAATATTCATTGGTGAAATGAATGTCTTCCACATGACGACTTAAATGCCATTTGACAAATGCACTAATTAAATTTCTTACATGCTGCAGATGTTTTTCGTTTGTTGCATCTATAATTTTAATGTCTTTTGATTTTTTCATCTTAATAAAAAGAAAAGCAATTAATGTTTCGCCGTAAACCAAAAATGAGAATAAATTTCTACACGTATTTATCGCAATAGGACAAATAATATTTGTCCAAATTTTTTTCTTCAAACATTTAACTTTTATCCGCTTTTAATCAATGAATTCTGATGAAGAATGTTGTGGCATAATTCTTTATAATAGACTCTAAACTAAAACTATGACTCCACCTTCGAAAAAGAATATTGATCTTATTTGCTTCTCTCATTTGCGTTGGAATTTTGTTTATCAGCGTCCACAGCATTTAATGAGTCGATTCGCAAAACAACGCAGAGTCTTTTTTTTCGAAGAGCCTGTACATCATGCCCCTTCACAATACAATGAAATTTTTGATGATCCAGTTAGCGGTGTATGTGTTGTAACACCACATATTACAAGTGATACTGAAAACGTCCCCGATGCATTGCGTCATTTACTGGATATGTTCATGGCTTCAATGAATATTAAGAATTATGTGACGTGGTATTATACCCCGTTATCATTTGCGTTTAGCCTTCATTTAAAACCGGCACTACTTGTGTATGATTGCATGGACGAACTTTCTTCTTTCAAGTTTGCGGCTCCGGAATTAAAAGTTTGGGAGCAAACACTTTTTGCAAAAGCAGATATTGTATTTACAGGTGGCATGCATTTGTATGAGGCAAAAAAGGAATTTCATTCAAACATATATGGTGTTCCAAGCGGTATAGATGTAAAACATTTTATACAAGCAAGGAAATTTACAAAGGACCCAATGGACCAGGAATCTATTCCTCATCCGCGAATAGGGTTTTATGGAGTAATTGATGAACGATTCAATATTGAACTTTTAAGATCAGTGGCAGAGCAACGCCCTGACTGGCATTTTGTAGTTATTGGACCAACTGCTAAAATAGATCCTGCAAGTTTACCAACCAACAGAAATATTCACTTTATAGGAATGCGGGATTATAAAGAGTTACCGGGTTATCTCGCAGGATGGGATATCGCGATGATGCCATTTGAATTAAATGAAGCAACAAAATATATAAGCCCGACAAAAACACCAGAGTTCCTTGCAGCAGGTAAACCAGTTGTATCCACTTCCATTCATGATGTTGTTCATCCATACGCTGATAAGAAAGTTGTAAGCATTGCTGATACTCCTGATGAATTTGTCGCCGCGATCGAACAATATTTATCAACTGAAAGAAGCAAGCGTTGGCAAAGTGAGGTTGATGCTTTATTAGAAACCATGTCGTGGGATGATATATGGAAACGCATGAATGAGCTTATGAATAAAACTATTAACACTAAAACTATTAATCATGAAAATAAATCACAAGCCTATGTTTGACTATTTAGTGGTAGGAGCCGGATTTGCCGGAGCAGTCATCGCAGAGCGATTGGCAAGCCAGGCAGGCAAAAAAGTTTTAATAATTGATAAAAGAAATCATATTGGAGGGAATACATACGATTACTATAATAATGAAGGCATACTTGTACACTTATATGGGCCGCATATTTTTCATACAAATTGTAAAGAGATCTATGAATATCTCGGGAAATTCACAACATGGCGTCCGTATGAGCACCGTGTGTTAGCAAGTGTTGATGGAATGTTAGTGCCTATTCCGATCAATCTTAATACAATTAATAAATTATACGGTACTCAACTTAGTTCATCTGAAGTTGAAAAATTTTTAGAGGATAAAGCAGAGAAAAAAGAAAGGATCATTACTTCTGAAGATGTAGTGGTAAGCAAGGTGGGAAAAGAACTTTATGAAAAATTTTTCAAAGGATATACAAAAAAACAATGGGGATTAGATCCAAGTGAGTTGGATGCTTCTGTTGCAGCAAGAATACCAACACGAACAAATAAGGACGACAGGTATTTTACCGATACATACCAGGCGATGCCTTTGCATGGGTATACAAAAATGTTTGAGAAAATGCTTTCTCACCCAAACATAAAAGTGATGTTGAATACGGACTATAAGGAAATTGAAAGAATGATACCGTATAAAGAAATGATCTATACGGGACCGATCGATTATTACTTTAATTATTGTTATGGAAAACTTCCTTATCGTTCCCTTGAGTTTAAATTCGAAACCGTAGAAACAGAATGTTTTCAACCAACAGGAACGGTAAACTATCCGAATGAACATCCTTATACAAGAGTAACAGAGTTTAAATACTTAACAGGTCAAAAGCATCCGAAGACAACAATGGTATATGAGTATCCGAAAGATGAAGGAGATCCATATTACCCGGTGCCTCGTCCCGAAAATGCAGAACTATATAAAAAATACCAGGCATTGACCGCAGAGATGCCAAATGTTCATTTTGTTGGAAGATTAGCTACTTACAAATATTATAATATGGACCAGGTGGTTGCGCAATCATTAACCCTGTTTAAAAAAATAATCGGTACCAAAGAACAAGCAAATGGCACACAAATCAACGGACATAAATTACCAGCATTGCAATCCTGAGGTTTGGGGTGGAATTGAGTGTACGATCAATAGGGTGCAGGATGTTTTTCGTGACCAACTTTTGTATTCAGGGCATTATACAAGGCCTGGAGATATTGAGCGGTTTGCGGAACTCGGTATCAAAAAACTAAGGTATCCTATACTTTGGGAGCATCATCAACCCGAATCTAATAAAGCCATTGATTGGACGTGGACAGAAAAACAACTTCATTCAATTCGCAGAAAGCATATTAAACCAATTGCAGGATTGGTACATCATGGAAGCGGGCCCGCATTTACCGACTTAACAGATCCTGAATTTCCTGACAAGCTTGCTTTATACGCCAAGGCAGTTGCTAAAAAATTTCCATGGCTTGAATATTATACTCCCGTAAATGAACCATTAACTACCGCAAGATTTAGTGGGCTTTATGGTTTATGGTATCCTCATTGCAAAGATGAATTGATCTCTTATAAAATGCTCATCAATCAACTGAAAGGAGTTGTATTGAGCATGCAGACGATAAGAAAGATAAACCCCAAAGCCAAACTCGTACAAACAGAAGATCTTTCTAAAACACATAGTACCGACCTGCTTTCTTACCAGGCAGATTTTGAAAATGAAAGACGCTGGCTTACTTATGATCTTTTGTGTGGCAAAGTAGATCAGCAACATTTTTTCTGGGATTATTTTATTTCAATAGGCATTCATATAAAAGAGCTGGAGTTTTTTTTAGAGAATCCATGCCCGCCTGATATTATTGGCTTCAACTATTATGTAACCTCGGAAAGATATTTGGATGAAAATATTGAGAACTATCATTGTTCAACACATGGTGGTAATCACAAGCATAGATATGCCGATGTCGAAGCAGTACGGGTCAAAGAACTTTCTGGGTTAAATGTTCTTTTAAAAGAAGCATGGGAAAAGTATAAAATCCCAATTTCAATTACAGAAAATCATTTAAGCTGTACCCGTGAAGAGCAAATGCGTTGGTTCAAAGAAACATGGGAAGATTGTTGCAATTTAAAAAAGCAAGGCATTGACATAGTTGCTGTAACAGTATGGTCTTTACTCGGCGCTTTTGAGTGGAACAGCTTGCTTACATGTACAAATAATTATTATGAATCGGGTGCTTATGATATTGCAAACAATAAAATCAGAAAAACAGCTCTTGGTAAAATGGTAAAAGCAATTGCCACAAGAGGAGAGTATCGTCATCCATTACTTGACATTCAAGGATGGTGGAATAAAAACAGAGATATGAATCAAATTATGACATCAAAGAAAGAAAATCGGCTTTTAATTATTGGAAAGAATGGAACATTAGGAAATGCGTTTATACGCATATGTGATCACCGCGCAATACCCTATGTTTCTTTAAGCAGGAAGGACCTGGATATTTCTAATGAACGTGACGTGAGATCTATAATAGATGAATATCGTCCATGGGGAGTTATAAATACAGCTGGGTATGTAAAAGTGGATGATGCGGAAACTAATTATAACGAATGTTTTTCTGTTAATACAATTGCTCCGGGAATACTGGCAAACACTTGTAATATCAGGGGTATTCGTTTTATGACGTTCTCTTCTGACCTGATCTTTGACGGTGCAAAAAAAACGGCTTACAATGAAAATGATATTGCAAAGCCATTAAGTATTTATGGAATAAGCAAAGCAAACGGAGAACAGGTTGTACAAAAAGTAAATCCAGGATCATTGATCATTCGCACAAGTGCTTTTTTCGGGCCCTGGGATCGTTATAATTTTGTATATACAATTTTAAATTCTCTTGAAAATGAAAGATCATATTCAGTAGTAAAAGATGTGATCGTATCACCAACCTATGTACCCGATCTTGCGAATACGGCAATGGATCTTTTTATTGATGAAGAACAAGGCATCTGGCATTTAAGTAATGAAGGAATGTTGAGTTGGGCAGATTTTGCTTCTGTGATCGCCGATAGAGGAGGGTATAAAAAAAGTAATCTTCTATTTAAAAGCCTGGATGAGATGGGATGGAAGGCGCAACGACCATTGAACAGTGCTTTGAAAAGCGAACGTGGAATAAAGTTACCTGTGTTGGAGAACGCTTTGGAACGATTTTTTGAGCATAGAACGGTTTAAAAGATATGATATATGGCGGGTAATAAATTTATGTTCGCTACGGGAATCGAAAATAGTTATCCAACAATTCAATTGCCTGATGGTTCTACCAAGCGGATAGATGAAATGGAGAAAGGTTTTCATTATCAAAATTGGAAAAAGGATTTTGAATTAGTGAAAGATATAGGGATTGAATTTTTACGATATGGCCCGCCATATTATAAAACACATTTAGGACCAGGCAAATATGACTGGTCTTTTGCTGACGAAACTTTTAATTACTTAAAAGAATTACACATAACGCCGATCGTTGATCTTTGTCATTTCGGAGTGCCTGATTGGATCGGCAATTTTCAAAATCCTGAATTCCCGAATTATTTTGCTGAGTATTCAAAAGCGTTCGCTACAAGATTTCCTGACCTGCAATTATACACGCCGGTTAATGAGATCTTTATTGCGGCAATGTTTTCTGCTCAATATGGTTGGTGGAATGAAAGATTAAGATCAGATAAGTCTTTTGTAACGGCGTTAAAGCATCTATGCAAAGCAAATGTAATGGCGATGCATGCTGTTTTACAAATTCAACCGGAGGCGACATTTATACAAAGTGAATCTTCAGAATATTTTCATGCAATGGATCCATTGGCAGTTCCATTAGCAAGATTTCTTAATCAAAAAAGATTTCTTTCTCTTGATCTTACGTATGGTTATCCGTTAAATGTTACAATGTATGAATACCTGCGTTCAAATGGAATGACCAGCGATGAATATTATTGGTTCACAAAAAACCAGGTGAAGGCAAAATGTATAATGGGAAATGATTACTATGTAACCAATGAACATTTAGTTTTTCCAAATGGACATACGCAAGCCGCAGGTGAAATATTTGGTTATTATGTAATAACTAACCAGTATTACCGAAGATACAAGCTGCCAATAATGCATACTGAAACCAATATTAAAATGCCAGCTTGTAAAGAATGGTTGTTGAAACAATGGGCCAACGTTCATCGATTAAAACATGATGGTATACCGATAATTGGATTTACATGGTATAGCTTATGTCACCAGGTTGATTGGGATTCGGCTTTACGAAATGATGCAGGTGTAGTAAACGAATTAGGATTATTTGATCTTAACCGCAAAATAATGCCTGTAGGCGAAGCTTATAAAACATTAATTGAAAACTGGAAGGAAGTATTAAACACTGAAAGCTACGGACTTGTTTTCGATAACTGGTGATCAACGCACAAATTCTATGTCTTCTTTAATTATATCTGCAGTAAAATATGAAAAAAGTTGAGACGCATTCATCTCATCATTTTTATCGGGCTCTGATATTCCTACTGACGGTTTTTCTTTAAAAGGAACAATTGCGTCAATCTTTAATGTCTTGAGGACCTTGATAAGCTTTGCTCTTTTTATTTTTTTTCTCATAGTATTTTTACTGCGATAATTATGCCTAAAATTGTGTTAATGAAGCTCTTTATACAATATTTTCAACAATGGCGAAGATCATTCATGATAAAAAATTTACAATCACAAGAATGTAATCTTTTATAATTCGAAAAGATTTTTTTTGAAAAACCAAGAAGGAAGAGCCTAGAATTTAATTCTAAATTTTTTTTGGGGAATTCGTTACACAAACTTTGTTTCATTTAATTCCAGCAAAGAATTCACATCTGCTGCTGAGTAATCCTTGATCACATTATATAAAGTGCCTCTTTCAACAGGCCTGCGTTTTACTTGCTTTATCAGTGCAACTAATTCTTCTGTTGTCATAGATGGATTCTGCTCTTCAGCTCCGGCCATACTGTAAATTTTTGTTGTATCATCAATGGTGCCGTCAATATCATTTACTCCAAATGATAAACTTAGTTGTGCATTTTGGCGACCAAGCATTGGCCAATATGCTTTAAGGTGAGGGAAATTGTCCATGTAGATCCTGGCAACGGCATACATCTTCATATCTTCCACAACGCTACTTTCATTTACATTACTCATATCATTATCCTTATTGCGGAATTTGAGCGGTATAAAAGTATTGAAGCCACCGGTTTTATCCTGCAGACTTCTTAAGCGGCTCATATGATCAATACGATGAGAATAATTTTCTATATGGCCATACAACATCGTAGCATTGGTATGCATACCAAGCTTATGTGCCGCTTCATGAATATTTAACCATCCCTGTGAATCAACTTTATCGGCGCAGATCTTCTCTCTTATTTGCTCATCAAAAATTTCAGCACCTCCACCGGGTAATGAATCAAGCCCTGCATTTTTCAAATAAGCCAGCCCTTCTTCATTTGTCATTTTTGCTTTACGAAACATATAATCAAGTTCAACGGCTGTAAACCCTTTTATATGTAATGAAGGCCTGTGCTTTTTTATTTGCCTTAAAACTTCTGCAAAAAATTCAAGATTCATTTTTGGATGCACGCCACCAACTATATGCACTTCGGTCACTGGTTGCCCATCATATTTTTTAACCATATGCAGCATTTGTTCTGCGGAAAGTTCCCAACCTTCTTCACGGTGAGCATACAAGCGACTATAGCTACAAAAGTTACAGGTGAAGATGCAAACATTGGTAGGCTCAATATGAAAGTTGCGGTTGAAATAGGTAATGTCTCCATGCTTTTTTTCCCGAATATAATTAGCGAGTGAGCCAAGGAATGGGAGAGAACCCTTTTGAAAAAGTAATAAGCCTTCTTCGTCAGTTATTCTTTCATTATTATAAACTTTTTCCTGTATATCAAGCAACTCTTTGGGTACGTTAAAATTCGACTCCGCAATTGTAGATAGCATTGAATTTAATTTGACCGCAAATTTAACGTATAAAAAAATAACCCCGGGTTTGAATCCCGGGGTTATCATTATAGTTCTTGATCGTTCTTAATACTTCACCACTAATACATTCACATTGCGGTTGCTGTCATCATAACCAAGATTGACTGTATAAGTGCCGGCCGCTTTGCTGCCAAGATCGATCTGGAAATATTTTTCTCCGCCATTCGGGAACTGCTTACTATAAACCAATTGACCAGCCGAATTGTAAACATTGATGTATCTCAGTGTTGTTGGAACCTGGTAATGCCATACCCCAAATGTTGATCTAAATGGATTAGGAAGGATCAAATAACCATCATTTTTCAATCTTGCAGGTAATATTTGTGTTCTCAAATTCACATCATCGAGATATAAATTATTTTCCATATTACCACTGAAGCGGAACTTAACCTGGAACAAAGGTTCTGTAGCACCAAGTAATTTACCAAGATTCACTGAATCTCTTCTCCACTGTGAAGCCAAAGGAATAAAGTTCGACATTGATATCTGGAAGTTAGGATCATTTACTGTTTGTAGGTCTTCACCATATTTTTTATAGACAGTAGTAAATGTATTACCACAATCTTTGGAAACCAATACAGTTAATGTATCCAATCTTGAACCAGTTGTACCGGGCAATGTTTTCGTAATGTGTGCAAGGTTGAATGACAGGAAAATGGAATCTATACCTGAGTAGCTATAGTTAGGCATTGCAAGGTCATCGAAGCGATCAACAGTTGTATTTGCAAAATCGTTGAAGTATGCTGAACCAGGAGTTCTGTTTCCAACTGAGGCGTTGCGTTGCCATGTGATGTCTGCATTTGGATTTACAATGAACCAGTTTGTTGGCGGGAATATGCCACTTGTAAATTCTTCAGTAACTGACCCCGGTAATGGAAACACCTGGTTTACGTTATATGGTTTGACCAAAGCATCATTGGTCGGATCTTCATCAGTAACGTTATTAGGTAATGTTGTGTACACTTTTATGGTATGATTTCCAATAGCACCCAGATTAGCAGTTGCCAGAGTTACAGTTGCTATTTGATTTCTTGCAAGGTTACCGGTCCAGTTAAATGTTGTTATTGGACCAGTTCCATCGACCTGGTAATTAATTTTTACAGATGTAAGATTTATTTTTCCAAAATTTTTAATAACAACAACCGGCGCATCTGAACTTGTACAAATTCTGTCGGCAGGTTTATTTACAGCAATAACACCGGCATCATTATTAAAAAATATTTTTTTATCAATATTGATATCGTCAAGAAACATATTATTCCCATATCCGTTAATGGCTCTAAATTGAACTAGTACATTACCAGCAGAAATAAAACTGCTTAGATCAAAAGATTTCTTTACCCAATGGTTTAGAGCAGATGGGGCATAAGGAGTCTCTTGTGTCGGAGTAGATCCTTCCGGGCCTACAAAGGCTGTATCATTTCTAACATTATAAATAGTCTGGAAGGACTGACCACAGTTTGTCGAAACCATGACCTGGAAATTATCGATCAGGGATCCAGACGCATCAGCATAGCCTCTGTAGGCAGCCCAGAAACTGACCCATAATGAATCAGCCGTGCCAACTGAATAAGGTGGTGTTCTTAGATCATCAATTTGTCCGGGAGTGTTATAGTTGTAATGATCCATAAAGGCTTTTCCGGTACCGCCATGGGCAACACCTACAGTAGTTCTTTGCCATGTAATACTACCAGCATCAGGATTGTTTACTATCCATCCTACAGGCGGGAAGGTTGCGTTTTCAAATCCTTCAACCAAAGGCAAGGCAGCTCCTGAACCCTGGGTTACTGTGACAGTCATACAATCATCACCTGGGTCTGCATCAGCAACTCCGTTTGGAAGAGATGTACAGACTTGTATACTGTTTGCACCTAATACAAGTGGAACAGCATTTAATGGAACAGAAACGCTAGCCAAGGATACCAGGTTACCTGTCCAATTAAATGTTTGTGTTGTTGTAGTATTTCTTTTTACTGTTATAGTTACTGATGTAAGTGGATTTGAACCAAAATTTCTTAATGTAACAGTCAAAGGAATTGTTGCGTCGCAAGTAATAAAACCTGTAGGGGGAATACTAACAGAAAAAATATTTGCATTATTCAATAATAAGACCAAAGGCACACAACCATTCGATGTGGTCAGACCTACACGATCAGGGAAAGTGATGATTGCACTATTCATCCTTGTTGCCTGGTTCTGAGTAAAAAGAGTCATACAAGCATCATCGGCATAATCCATATGATTTTGCCACATTACTCCTGGCGCGGACGGCGAACATGTATTCAAAACCGGTGCCGGTGGACAGTTAAAAGTTGGGCCATCTGTAGGAGGGGTATCGGCGCAGTTGTCACTTAATGTACAAGTTGGATTTCCTGAATTATTTGGACCCCAGGTATGGTCAAGATTAAAGAAATGGCCGATCTCATGAACAGCAGTTTTTCCACCATTGTAGTCAGCAAAGAGATACGATGCTCCTGAACCAAATGCCCGGTAATCATTTACAAATCCATTTCTTGGATCGCCTGGGGCAAATGAACCAGGTTTAAATGAGTAACCAAGAACACCTCCGCTTAGTTGTACAACCCAGATATTAAGGTACTTCGTAGGATCCCACGCAGCTATTTGAGAACTCGGGTGTACTACATCAGAAAAAATATTATTGTTTACAACTCTTTCAATTCCGTTTGTGGGCAGATTTGTAGGAGTGCGTTGAGCTAAACAAAAACGAATCTCACTTCTTCCATAAGTTGTTCTAAAAGGCGTATATGTTCTTAAACTATCAGTTGATGATGCATTTCCATATGACCAATTCAGTGTATCCAATTGGCGGAAAACTGTAGCATTTGTTACAAGATTAGGATCAGGAAGACCGATATGTACAACAACTGGTACATCTATTATCGCATTTAACCTGTTTAGCCGGTTGTTAACTATTTGATCAAGTTTTTCATTAAACATCTTTTGCTGGGCATCAAATCTTTCTTTGGCTGATGGATCCTTGGAAAATAAATTCTGCATTGCTTCATAAGTAGAGCAGGTACGAGAAGCGGGCCCGTTTGTATTAACTGGAGTTTTTTGCTGGGCATTTATATTCGAATAACCAAAAAGTAAAATAGCTGTAAATACCTGAAAAGTGAATTTTTTCAATGAGTATTGTTTTTAGGTAAGAATAAGTTTTAGCTCTCAGATTGTTGCTACAAGTTTACAGAATAATACCCGAAAATGAAAAAATTGTTTTGCCTGTACCTGCAAATAATCAAGCTGTTAAAGTAACATGATGAGTGGATTTAAATGACTGTTCAACGGGTATCTAATGTCATTAAAAATCTGACAAATTGAGATGATAAACCTGAAAAATTCCAGTTTTTTCAGAACAAATACTGAAATGGTTATCTTCCGTAAATTTTATTATCAAATCAAATAAAGAATGAATCTTAAAACTCGGTTAACGTTAATGAGCTTTTTCCAATTTTTTGTTTGGGGAGCCTGGCTATTAACGATCGGAACTTATTGCTTGAATGCAAAAGGATGGAGTTTCCCTGAATTCGGGGCGATATTTTCAACATTGGCGTTATCATCGTTGTTTATGCCGGCATTAACCGGCATTATTGCTGACAAATGGATAAATGCCGAAAGGCTTTATGGAGTATTACATATCCTCTATGGACTGGTATTATTTTATGTGCCAAAAGTTGATGATCCTGATACATTGTATTATGTAATTTTTGGAGCGATGATCTGTTATATGCCGACTATCTCTTTGTCAAACTCTATTTCTTATACTATTTTGAAACGAGAAAATTATGACGTAATAAAGGTATTTCCTCCAATAAGAGTTTTTGGAACGATTGGTTTTATAGCCGCGATGTGGACAACAAATCTATCAGGAAGCAAAGACAACAGTAACCAGTTTATAATTGCTGCTGTTGCTGCAATAGCATTAGGAATTTATTCTTTTACATTACCTAAATGTCCTCCACCAAGATCTATTTCAAAAAATGCAGGGATCATTGAACAGTTGGGCTTAAAAGCTTTTACCTTATTTGGAACTTATAAAATGGCGTTATTCTTTATTTTTTCCATGATGTTAGGTGCCGCTTTGCAATTGACAAATATGTATGGAGATTCTTTTCTTTCCGGTTTTGTTGATGTACCTGAATATGCAGATTCATTTGTGGTAAAGCGATCTACTATTATATTATCAATTTCCCAAATGTCTGAAACATTATTTATTCTCGCCATTCCTTTCTTCCTAAAGAGATTTGGTATTAAGAAGGTAATGTTGTTCTCAATGCTTGCTTGGGTACTTCGTTTTGGATTATTTGCATACAGTGATCCATCGCCAATAGGTACTTCATTGATCATTTTATCTTGTATCGTTTATGGAATGGCCTTCGACTTCTTTAATATTTCGGGTTCATTATTTGTTGAGACAACAACTGATTCAAGTATTCGATCTAGTGCACAGGGATTGTTTATGATGATGACGAATGGAGTAGGCGCCTGGCTAGGTAGTATTATTAGCGGTTGGGTTATTGGCAAATATTTTATTCTGCCCGATGGTAATAGTGATTGGCATGGCATATGGCTGACCTTTGCCGCGTATTCACTTGTAGTTGCAATATTGTTTACTATCTTTTTTAAACATAAACATGATCCGAATAAATTGGCTGCAGTTCATCATTAAGATTTCAACAACTTTAATAAATAAAAAACCCCGTTTCGATTTGAAACGGGGTAAATTTTTTATCAGCTTTAAGTTAGATATGCGATTCGATCTTTTTTACAAAATTTCCTTTTGGCTGAGCACCTACTAGTTTATCAACTACCTGTCCATTTTTAAAAAACAGGATCGCAGGAATAGAAGTGATGCCATAGTTCATGCTTACGCTTGGATTAACGTCCACATTTACTTTACCCACATTTATTTTACCATCATATTCTTTTGCAAGGGATTCAATTACTGGTCCGATAGCACGACATGGTCCACACCATTCAGCCCAAAAATCAACTACTGTTAATTTATCTGCGCTTAAAACTTCATTCTGGAAGTTGCCATCTGTAAATTCTTTTGCCATAGTATTATTTGGTTTTATAATTATTATAAGGGGGACAAAAATACGACCAAAATCTTTACTGCGAAATTATGACAAGATATTGTGACTAACTTGTCATAAAAGCGGACGTAATTGAGGTTGTATCATGTAAAATAGTCTGCCATTAAGTGATTTTTAACAGAGTAACGTTTTTTCAGCATAAAGCTCAATTGCTAGTTACCTGTACATCTAGTTCGGGATTGCTTTCAAGAAAATCAACCATTTCTTCGTTCATTTCAAAGCCACTATCCATTGTTACCAAACTGATCTTAAGGTTTTCTTTCGATTCAATAAGATTTAATCTTAAAGTAGACCTGCCCGGAAATTTTTTCACATTCTCTTCAAAAAAGCTGATCAGGTTTGTAGAAATATTTTTTGGATGAACATCAATGATCAATTGTTTGGTAAGGCTTCGTTTAATGGTTTCCACCATCGTAATACCATTTATCTTGAATTCATATTCTGGTGTATTAAATCGTTGTTTAAAAAAACCTGTGATGAATAAGGAAGATCCTTGTTGCAAAAAAGGAGTGAATTTCGCATAGTCATCACCCCAAAGCACTAACTCAGTTTTACCAGAATAATCTTCAATAGTAAATGAACCGTATTTATTTCCCTTTCTCGAAATTTTATGATCTGCATTTGTAACAAGCCCCACCAGCCTGAACATCCTGTTTGAATTTGGTTGAAGTCCTACCGCTTCTTTGAATTCATTAAATTCTGCAACTGAAGTAATGCCGTAATGTTTCAATTCAAACTTGTAATGGTCAAGCGGATGACCACTTAAAAACATTCCAGTTACTTCTTTTTCATGATCAAGTTGAACGATCAAAGGCCATGGATCACATTGAGGAAGAGTAGGAGTTTTTATTTCAACGGCTAATGGCAGATCACCAAACAATGTATCTTTTGATGACATGTTGTTTTGCTGGTAAACCTGTCCGAAACGAATGATTTTTTCAAGGCCTGTTGTTTTATCTTCGGGTATTGTATGGAAAAATTGTGCACGATGGTGTTCCGGGAAACATTCAAAAGCTCCGGCATATGCAAGGCTTTCCAATGTTCTTCTATTTACGGCACGTTGATTAACTCTTTTTATAAAATCAAAAATGTTTTTAAATATTCCGTTCTTTTCTCTTTCGTCAATAATATTTTCGATCGCTGCTTCGCCACAGCCTTTTAATCCGCCTAATCCAAACCGTATCTCACCTTTTTGATTCACTGCAAAACCTTTTTTCGATTCATTAATATCAGGACCAAGAACTTTAATGCCCATTCGCTTACACTCTTCCATGAAGAAGGTGATCTTTTCAATTGCTCCTGCATGATTTAAAACTCCCGCCATGTATTCAGCAGGGTAGTGGCTCTTTAAATAGGCAGTTTGATATGCTACATATGCATAGCAAGTAGAATGCGATTTATTAAAGGCATATTGAGCAAATGCTTCCCAGTCAGTCCAGATCTTTTGCAAAGTGTACTCACCATATCCTTTCTTCTTCGCATTATCAATGAACTGGCTTTTCATTTTATCCAGTACTGACTTTTGTTTTTTACCCATTGCCTTTCGCAATACGTCCGCATCGCCTTTACTAAAGTCAGCCAGTTTTTGTGCAAGCAACATTACTTGTTCCTGGTAAACTGTAATTCCATAAGTCTCTTTCAATATTTCTTCCATTTCAGGAAGATCATAAGCGATAGCTTCACGACCGTGTTTACGTTCAATAAAGTTTGGAATGTACGCAAGAGGGCCTGGACGATACAATGCATTCATTGCAATCAGGTCATCAAGCCTGTCGGGTTTTAGTTCACGCAAATATTTTTGCATGCCCGGACTTTCAAACTGGAACGTGCCGATTGTATCGCCGTGTTGGTATAGTTTAAAGGTTTTATCATCATCAAGAGGAAGTTGATCTATGTCGATCTCTACACCATGATTTTGTTTTATGAGTTCGAGTGCATCTTTAATAATAGTGAGTGTCTTTAAACCAAGAAAGTCCATCTTGATAACACCGGCATCTTCAATTATATTTCCTTCGATCTGTGTTATCCAGAGATCAGAATCTTTTGCAGTAGCAACTGGAATTAATTCAGTAAGATCTTTTGGCGCAATGATGATACCCGCCGCATGAATACCAGTATTGCGAACAGAGCCTTCGAGGATCTCAGCCTGGTGCAACACTTCACTTTGTATCCCTTTGCTATTGTATATCTCCCTGAGTTTTTTTATTACTTCAATATCATCGGGCCCGACACCATCTTTTTCCATTAAAGATTTTTCACCATCCTTTGCTGTAAGCGGTGCATGCAATACTCTTCTTAATTCTATGCCCGGTCTGTCAGGAACCATTTTAGCCAAGACATTTGCATCGGGTAGTGGCAGATCCATAACTCTTGCCACATCTTTAATACTCATCTTCGCTGCCATCGTACCATACGTAATGATCTGTGCTACCTGGTTCTTTCCATATTTTTTTATAACATAATCAATAACTTTTTGCCTGCCTACATCATCAAAGTCGGTGTCGATATCCGGCATTGATTTACGATCAGGGTTTAAGAACCTTTCAAAAAGTAAGTTGTATTTGATAGGATCAATATTGGTAATACCGATACAATAGGCTACTACACTTCCGGCAGCAGAACCACGACCGGGCCCAACCAATACATTCATTTCTCTTCCAGCTTGTATAAAATCACTTACAATGAGAAAGTATCCTGCAAAACCCATGGTTTTAATGGTAAACAATTCAAATTCGATCCTTTCCTTTATTTCATCAGTAAGATCTGAATAACGATTCTTTGCTCCCTCGTATGTAATGTGTTTCAAATATTCCCATTGATTCAATGAATCGGGACTTACTTCACCTTTATCAAGCTTTTCAGCTTTTTTATGTGTTTTAAATTTATCGGGAATTGGAAAGGCAGGAAGTAAAATATCTTTCTTAAGATTAAGAATAGAAACCTTGTCAACTATTTCATTGGTATTATCGATTGCTTCGGGAAGATCAGAAAAATTTTTCGACATCTCTTCTGTCCTCTTAAAATAGAACTGGTCATTGGGAAAAGCAAAGCGCTTGTCTTTTACCATAATGTCATCATCGGAGAATTCCCTCAATGCAGGCGTTGCTAATTTTTCACCGGTATTGATACAAAGCAAAATATCATGTGCTGTAAAGTCAGTTTGATCTACATAGTGTGAATCATTGCTTGCAATGATCTTTACATTGTATTTCTGTGCAAATTTTACCAGTACTTCATTCACCGTATTCTGCTCTTTCATTCCATGTCGTTGCAATTCCACATAGTAATCTTCCCCAAAAAGATCCAACCACCATTTGAATTCTTTTTCGGCATCTGCTTCTGACTTTCTTAAAATAGCCTGTGGTACTAATGCACCTAAGCAACAGGTAGTGGCAATTAAACCTTCGTGATATTTTAAGATTAATTCTTTATCAATACGTGGATACTTGCTGTACATCCCTTCAATAAAACCGAGCGAAGTAAGCTTTACAAGATTTTTATAACCGATCTCATTTTTTGCAAGCAATATCTGGTGATGGCGTGGATCTTTATCTTCTTTTGAGAAAGTTTTCCGGAGGCGATCTGTTGTGATATAAAATTCGCAACCAACAATTGGTTTTACTTTCAGGCTTCCATCTTCATTTTTATGTTTATAGGCTTCGGCCACAAATTCAAAAACACCAAACATGTTTCCATGATCAGAAATTGCCAGTGCCGGCATATTATCATCAATTGCTTTTTTGTAAAGCTTTTGAATGGATGCTGCACCATCTAGTAAAGAGAATTGGGTATGTACGTGTAAGTGTGAAAATTTCATTCTTCTTGTTCCTTAAGTTTAATGATCTGTATCAATCAAAGCCGCTTATTATCAATAGTTATATGCAAATAAAAGCTAATGGCAATTTTTCAATGCAAATTTCGTTTAAATAATATCCACAAACCCGGAAAAGATTTTTATTTTTGTTAACTAGTGATGGCAGGATCTTAGCGTATAGGCCTTCTCATTTATTTTTGAATCCAGTACATGCTGAAACAGGTAACTCTTTACTCAATAATGATCGTATTGCTGGCAAGCTGTGCTGGTTTGAAAACAGCTTTTACCGGTAACAAAGGCACTGCCTCAACGAATAATTCCACAGCTGTTAAAAAAGAATCAAAATTTTTGGATCAGATCGATATGCCTGTTGAATCTTCAAAAGGTGTAAAAGAAAAAGAACAGGAGAAGTCTGTCGCAAAAAAGGAAACATCAACAACCCGCAATAGCAGCCATAGAGAAAGCAATGCAGAAAATTTATCTGCTTTACAAATAAGATATGCTGTTTTGCTGAGCACACCCGCCGAAGAAATAAAGAACAAAAAGATGTTTGAGTTCATTGATGATTGGTATGGCACACCTTATCGTTTGGGAGGTATTACTAAAAAGGGAGTTGATTGCTCGGCATTTTCTCAATTTCTTTTTGCCTCAGTTTATGGCCTTAGTATTCCAAGAACTGCAAGGGAACAATATAATTTAACGAGTCGCATTTCAAGAACGCAATTAAATGAAGGAGACCTGATCTTCTTCAATACACGTGGAGGTATTTCTCATGTTGGCGTTTATCTTCAGAATAATAAGTTTGTACATGCTTCTACAAGCGGTGGCGTAATGATCAGCGATATTTTTGATGAATATTGGGCTAAAAAATTTGTGGGTGTGGGAAGATTGAAGGATCGTGAATCAGTAGTAAGCACTAAGTAACATTCTATTTCTTTATTCTTTTTTTTAAAGTCTCCAATACAATTTTCAGATCGGGTGTAAGATCAAGCCAATAAGTTCCGGCAAAAAATAATCCTATAAAAAGTATGCTTCTTATGGCCAGCCATTCGATACCTGTTTTATCATTAAAAAGAAAATAACAAATGCCATAGCAGGCGAATGCTAATAAAATTGCAAGCAATGATTTTATAGTAAATGGCTGCATATTGAACTTTCGCAACAAAAAGAGATAGCGAATAAAATTGTAGATGGTGAATGATATAAGGTTAGCAATTGCAGGGCCGATCAATCCAAGCTTCATTGTCAGTATCCAATTTAATGGTAACATTATTATCAGTAGTATCACCCCTGTGATAAAATCAAATCGCCAAAAAGTGGAGGTGGCAATTATCTGTCCGCTGACACCTGTGCCCATGTCAACGATTCGCATTAACCCCATAAAAAGAAATACATCAAGTACTATTTTGTATTCGTCTTGTAGTTTAAAAGAATCAATCGCATCATTATAATTTAGCCAGACAAGACAAAACATGGCTGCAGAAAAAATGAGTTGGTTGATAGATGAACGCTGGTAAATACGGTTGATCTTTTTATAATCCTTATCCTTCCATGCTTGTGATAAATGTGCAACTGAAGCTGCAATAATACTTCGCTGTGGTGCTTGAATCAGGCTGGTGAGGTATTGGGCAAACGTGAAAAGCCCAACCATGCCAGCTCCATCAGGGAATACACCCGCAATAATAATTGTGTCAGCAACTGCTGCAAGATTGTATATAAGTGTGCCGCCCCATACAAATCCGCAAAGCATCAGGATCTTTTTGAATAGCCTCCTGGTTACTTTACTTACCGAAAAATTAAGACGGATCTTTCCCGTGCTGTATAAATAAATAAAAAGAGCAATAGCAAGAAGTAAGTAGAGAAACGAATATATTTTTATAAAAAAGTCAAATTCTTTTATTACACTAATGCTTACTAGTGCAAAAAGGATCGTCACAAAAACACGAAACTGTACTTCTTTAAGATAATTTGAAAGAATGGATTTATGGTTATGCCAGGCAAATGCTTCAAGCACGGAAAAAAGAATTAGTCCAAGACCAAATGGAAAAAGCCAGTAATAATATTGTACAATTTGCGGTGAGTTATCAAATGCTCTTCCCACTATGTTCTTCATAAATAAACCGGCGATAGCTAAAAGAGCAAATCCAATTATACTTACAAGTAATGCCCATGCTGCCTGGTCATTTTTGTTTTTGGGTAAGTGATCTTTATAATAGGGAAAAAATTTATTGACGTAGGCCGGCATGCCAAGAGAAGCAAGCGACATCATTATGGATCCAATAGCCATGAACACCCCGGTAAGTCCATATTCTTCTTTTGTGAACGGGCCGCCTTCTCTTGTGAACAAATAAGTGTTTAATGCCCCGAAAGCAAAACCAACATAGATCAGCATTGAAGAAATAATACTTTGCCTTCGGATAATACTCATGCGATAAAGATAATGAATGGTCTGAATGGTGTGCCAATAGCTATCGGGAGGTCAATTGTAAGTATTTAATCGACCTTTTTCACAGTTATATAAAAATTGCGATCGATCTTTAATCCATCTTTTAATATACCGGCAGTCGCTGCTACAGTTTTCCATTCTGATGTAGCGTTTAACCAGTCATCTATTCCATCAAGCTTTACAGGCATATTAAATCCTTGAACACAATTTGACCAACGATAATACATATTATCGCCTGTAAACTTATATTCAAGAACAGGGATCATTGTTGTTCGCAGGTATTGATCAAATATTTTTGAAAGATCTTTTCCTGATTCCTCAGACATATAATTTTCAATTTGCTTTGTAGTTGCAACTGAGTGATAAAATTTGGAGTTCAACCCTCTTAATATTTCTCTGAACTTTTCGTCATTATTAATCACCTGCCGGATGGTATGTAGCATGTTTCCGCCTTTATAATACATATCACCACTGCCTTCTTTATTTACTCCGTATGGGCCAATGATCGGTTTATCATTCGTGATCAACTTTCTTGTGCCGATACAATAATCACTGCCCGCCTCTTTGCCATAATAATATTCAGTGAATAAAGTTTCAGAGTAATTGGTGAACCCTTCATGCACCCACATATCAGCAATGTCGATCGTTGTTATATTATTTGCAAACCATTCATGACCGCTTTCATGCACAATAATAAAATCCCATTTTAAACCCCAACCGGCAGCAGAGCCAGAAAGATCTCTTCCACGGTAACCATTTTTGAATCCATTCCCATAAGCAACCGCACTTTGGTGTTCCATTCCAAGATGTGGAGCTTCTATCAATTTATAGCCATCTTCATAAAAAGGGTAGGGCCCGAACCAATGCTCAAACGCTTTAAGCATCATTGGCACTTGTTTAAATTGTTCTTTTGCTTTTTCCAAATTATAATCAAGCACCCAATAATCACATTCTAACTTTCCTTTTTCTCCTTCGTAAGTTTCTTTCCAGTTTACATATTTGCCGATGTACGGAATAAGATTGTAGTTGTTAATGGGATTTGTTATTGTCCAAACTTCTTGCCTTATATTTTTATCAACTTTATCAGAAAACAATTTTCCATTTGAAACGGCTACTAAAGTATCAGGGACTTTCATCGTAACAGAACCTCCATGATCTGGTTCATCGCCCTGGTAATCTTTACAAGGATACCAAACGCTGGCACCTAATCCCTGGCAGGCAACACTCATCCATGGTCTTCCTTGCACATCTTTTGTAAATATCCAACCGCCATCCCAGGGTGGTCGTTTTGCTACAACTGGATTGCCGTGATATTGAATTAAAAGTTTGTAAACTTGCTCCATTCCACCGCTTGTTGAAGTATTAAATTTCTTTTTTTCAAAATTGATCCAGTAAACATTTCCTTCCCGTTTAATTTTTGATATTTTTTTACCACCTAAAAAAACATTGTCAATTGATAAAGGTTGTTGCAGGTCGATCTGCATCATTCCATTTTTTGGTTGTTTTGTAGCCTTAAATGTTATTTCGTTTGATCCGGTAATGGATTTTGTATTATAATCCGGTGTTACCTGAATTTTATACGTCATCACATCCCACCAATCTCTTCCCTGCCCATTACTTCCCCGAAGTGTATCCTGGTGTGTGAATTGAGCATTGACTGAATTAATAATTAATAATGAAAAATTAAAAATTAATATTGCTTTTAAAATTTTATACATCAATGAGGGTTTGAATTGTAAATTTAATCGTTCAATAATTAATGAAATATAAAAAAATATACCTGTTTTTTCTTCTGCCTTGTTCCTTGTGCCTTATTACTTGTGGTAGTAAAGATCAAAGTTCTAAAAAGATATTTCACTACAATGAATCCACCGGCATCGCTTCGCTTGATCCTGCATTTTCAAAAAATCAATCTACAATGTGGCCGGTGCATCAACTGTTCAATACACTTGTCGAAAATGATGGCGACACAAAAACAAGAGGTTCACTTGCAAAGAGCTGGGATATTTCTGCCGACAGGCTTGAATACATATTTCATTTAAGAACAGACGTGTTCTTTCATGATAACGATGCATTTATAAATAGAAAAGGAAGAAAAATGTTCGCCTCAGATGTGGAATATAGTTTCAAAAGAATTTTAGACCCCAAAATTGCAAGCCCCGGCTTTTATATTTTTAATAATGTGGTAGATACTATTGATGGGTTTAAAGCAATTGACGATTCTACATTCAAATTAAGACTAATAAAACCATATGCGCCTATTTTACAGATATTGAAGATGACCTATTGCTCCATTGTTCCGAAGGAAGTTGTTGAAAAATATGGCTCTGATTTTCGGAGTCATCCTTGTGGTACCGGGCCCTTTCGGTTTGTAGCATGGGAAGAAGGACTTGCATTGATATTTAAAAAGAATGAAAACTATTTTGAAAAGGATTCAGCAGGTAACAGGCTGCCTTATTTAGATGGGATTAAGATCACATTTAATGAAAGTAAGGCAACAGAGTTTCTACTGTTTCGTCAAAAGCAACTTGATTTTTTAAATGATATTGATGCTTCTTTTAAAGATGAGATACTTACATTAAAAGGAGAGTTAAGAAATGACTGGAAGGACAAAGTTGTTTTACAAATTCATCCTTATCTCAATACCGAGTATTTTGGTTTTTTAGTTGATACAACAAATGAATTGATCAGGAACTCGCCAACACGACTTAGAAAATTAAGGCAAGCGATGAACTATGCGATCGATCGTAGAAAGATGATCCTGTATTTAAGAAACTCTTTAAGCTCTCCTGCAGAAAATGGATTTGTACCGGAAGGAATGCCTTCATTTGATACTTCAGTAAAAGGATATTATTATGATCTGGCAAAGGCAAAAAAGTTGTTGACGGAAGCTGGTTTTACAAATAGTACAAAATTTCCAACCATTAAACTTTACACAATTCCAATATATGGAGAGATCGGAAGTTATCTTGCAAAACAATTTGAAGAAGCAGGTATCCCTGTAACTGTTGAAGTTGTTTTAAGATCGTTTTTGTTTGAGCTTACTTCCAATTCAAAAGCTCCTTTTTTCAGAGGGAGTTGGATAGCGGATTATGCTGACGCTTTTAATTATCTCTCGTGTTTCTATTCTAAGAATCCTGCGCCTCCAAATTATACACGATATAAAAATCCTGATTTTGATAAATTGATCGATCAAGCTGTAGCAGAACAAAATGATTCTTTAAGATTTATTTTATATCGGAAAGCTGATCAATTAATGATCAATGATGCGCCATTAATTCCATTATGGTATGATCGTGTAATACGATTAGTTCAACCCGAAATTTCAGGGTTTGAACCTAATAATCTTAATTGGTTAGAACTTAGAAAAACAATGAAAAAATAGTGCGTTTATCGCTGCTGGATAGTGTAATTCCTATTCAAAAATAACATTGGAAGCTTGCATAAATAAAAACTGAGTTTTATTTTTACATCCTGCTTTTGAGACGATATCCTGAATAAGCCACATCCGTTATCCTGTAAATACCATTTAGTCTGATCCTGTTGAAAACGTACTCTATTACTTGTATGAATTTCTTACTTTAATAAGCTGATAGTTTCGTCATCAGTTTTATTCCCAGGTATGTTTTATTAGGGTTGACAAATTTTCAAATAGATATTTCTAGTTTGAAAGAACTTATATAGATATATCATTAAACCCCTATGCTAACTAAAGATCCAATACTCCACATGAAAAGCAGTAAGATCCAAAGACCTGGAAGCCGTTTGATACTAGTATGAAATTAAGATCCATCCTATGACCCGTTGACCCTTTACCTGTTGAAACCAACTCCAGGAAAACCATTCTCTGATCTCTAAACAAAAAAAGAATGCGTATGATTTGAATGGTACACAAACAAAAGGTGGGACCTGATCCCACCTTTTCTTTTAATGTTTCTTCAATTTATTCTTAAAGACCTTTTCAAATTTTTCAAGCTTGGGTTGTATAACAATAGAGCAATAAGGATTGGAGTTCTTATTAAGCTCATAATATTCCTGGTGATAATTTTCAGCGGTATAAAATTTAGTGAAAGGCTCAAGAGTTGTTACGATCGGGTTATCATATGCGCCACTTTTATTCAACTCTGTTTTATACTTTTCAGATTTTTGCTTTTGTTCATCATCGTGATAAAATATAACACTACGGTATTGCGTACCAACATCCGCTCCCTGGCGATTTAAAGTTGTTGGATCATGAACCTGCCAGAAAACTTCAAGTAGTTCGTCAAAACTGATCTTTGAAGAATCATAGACGATCTGCACACATTCAGCATGACCCGTTTCGCCAGTGCAAACGTCCCTATAGCTTGGATTAGCAACATGCCCGCCAGCATATCCTGACGTTACGGAAATAACCCCCTCCAATTGTTCGAAGACTGCTTCGGTACACCAGAAACAACCAGTACCAAAAGTTGCAGTATCTGTTTTGCCTGTAAAAGCAGCCTCAGTTTTTTCGGATGTTTTTGTTGTATTCATTTTTAAATTTTGATTATTGTTTTGTGCACAGGAAATTAATGCGGTGGCGCCGGTAAAAGCAGCCAGCCAAAACGTTTTCATAAATATTCTTTTTTTATTTTTTAGTTCCATTCCTTTCAATTCTATGCAATTTACGATGATTTTAAATGGGTGGTTTTAAGCCAAAGGATAATGTAAATACCTTTCTGAGTTTATTAACAAATATGCCGGGTAGAATAGATTTAGTCCAGGAGTGCGATTCTTCGCTTCACTCTGGATAAACTGCGACGCAATTGTCCAGTGATGAAAAGAAAGGCGAATGGAGCGTCGCAAGGGACGATGATTAGAATTACTTTTGTTGGCTAAAAAATTATTTTAACGATCAGATGAAACTTTTCCCCGAATCGGCATACATACAATTAGAATTTGACAAAGTAAAAACATTACTGGCTGAACATTGCAGAAGTGAATATGCAATTGAGAAAGCAACCCTGCTTGGAATTCATACACGAATTGAAACTATAGAAACTGAATTGCGACAGAGTTATGAATACAAACAGCTTTTGCAAAACAGCATCTATTTCCCAAACGACCCGGTGTTTAATTTATCAAAGGAGTTAAAGATGCTTTCAATTCCCGGAGCAGTGCTGGCAGGTGATGAATTGATCGAGATAAGAAAGCTGGCTGAATTGATGAAGAATATTTTCCGCTGGTTTGATGCGGAAAGGCGAAATGTGTACAATAGCATCGTAAAAATTATTGACGGAACTTATTATGAAAAAGCTATCATTGAAATGATAGATGATATAATTGATGAAAGCGGCCAGGTAAAGGATAATGCGTCGGATGAATTACAAAGCATCCGCATGAATTTATACCGAAAACGAAATGAATTGCGCAAAGCTTTCGACCGGATCATTTCCAAATTGAATAAACAAGGCTATCTGGCGGATATTGAAGAAAGTTTTTTAAATGGCAGAAGGGTGGTGGCTGTTTATGCTGAACAGAAAAGAACTGTGAAAGGGATTTTACATGGCGAAAGTGAAAGCCGCCGCACTACTTTTATAGAACCGGAAGAAACGATCGAATTGAACAATGATATTTATTCGCTAGAAAGCGATGAGAAAAGAGAAGTGTATCGTTTGCTTCGTGAATTGACTGCTAAACTTTCTGTGTATTCCTCTTTGTTGTCAGCTTATCATTCTATTTCCGGTGAGTATGATTTTATTCGTGCCAAAGCAAAACTTGCTTTAGCTATGAATGGTGAATTTCCACTTGTAGAGGATAAAGCTATTGTTCATTTGGAAAAAGCTTTTCATCCTTTGCTGTATCTGTATAATAAAAAAGCTAACAAGCCAACCATTCCTGTTTCATTAACACTTGATGAAACGAATAGAATACTTGTTATAAGCGGACCGAATGCCGGTGGTAAAACTGTAACACTTAAAACTGTTGGGCTTTTACAAATGATGGTGCAGAGTGGTTTACTTGTACCTGCACAGCCATCTTCGAAATTTGGAGTATTCAAACAATTGCTGATCCATATTGGCGACACCCAAAGCCTGGAATTTGAATTAAGCACTTATAGCAGCCATTTGAAGAATATGAAATATTTCATGGAATCAGCCAGTGGAAAAACACTTTTCTTTATTGATGAATTAGGAAGCGGGAGTGATCCGAACCTTGGTGGTGCTTTTGCAGAAGTAATATTAGAAGAGTTAGTAAAGAAACATTCTTATGGCATTGTTACTACTCATTACCTGAATTTGAAAATAATGGCAAGTAAAACTCCCGGTATTTTAAATGGCGCTATGGCGTTTGATGAAAAAAACCTGATGCCTTTATATAAACTCAATATTGGCAAGCCCGGAAGTTCATACACGTTTGCCATTGCTGAAAGGATCGGTTTGGATAGGCCATTGATCGATCGAGCAAGAAAAATGGTTGATGAAGAGCATTTTCGTTTAGACAAATTGTTGAACAGAACAGAGCAAGATCTTCATGATCTTGAAAAGAAAGAGAAAGAGCTGCACCAGTTGCTGCAGGAGAATGAGAAATTGAAAAAAGAGATGAAGCATACGATGGATCGGGAAAGGCATGATCAGCAAGTGGAACTTTTAAAATATCAGAATAAGGTTTCTGAAGAAAAATTGGCTTACCTCAAAGAAATGGAGAGAAAGCTAAAGCAAATGGTGATCGATTGGCGAAAAGAGGAAGACAAAAGCAAAGTGATCAAAAATATCAGTGCTCTTTTATTTAATAAAAACGAAAAGAAGGCTTCCGGTAAAATGCAAAAGCAAGTAGAATCAAAGTTTATTGAACTGGTGGGTGAGATAAAAGTTGGAGAAAAAGTAAAGATGAAAAAGAATCACCAGGTAGGACAGGTTATAGAATTAAGAGGGAAGAAAGCTGTTGTGAAAATTGGAATGCTACCAATACATGTTGACATAAAAGATCTGGTATTGGTCAAATCAAAACAAGACGAAACTTATAAAAAATAAAAATCCCGCCTGTGGCGGGACTAACTTGTGTTTTTAGTTGTATACAAATTTAAAGCCCTGAATGGATATAACTCTCCAGGTGACTAATAGTTTCCTTTTGCTGTAAAATAGTTTCTTTTACTACATCACTCATACTCACTATACCTGCTAACAGATTCTTTTCAAAAACCGGCAGGTAACGAATATTTTTATCAGACATAAGTTGCATACAGTATTCCACGCTGTCGCTGGGGTTTACGGCCGGTAAATTTGTTGTCATGATCTCGGAAACCTTAGTGTCAACAGAACTTTTGTGCCTCAGAGCAATTTTTCTCGAATAATCTCTTTCTGTAATGATACCAAGGTATTCACCGCCGTCCATTACAAGCACGGAGCCGATGTTTTTTTCAGCCATAATGTTTAGCGCCTCGATCACTTTTGTGTCTGGGGCTACTGCAACGGCTGAGGCTCCTTTTCGGCCAAGAATGTCAGAAACTTTGCGCATAGTTGGTAGTTTTAGTTTTAGGTAGTGAAAGTTACATAAAAACGCAGCGTTTTCAAAACTAATTATATACACAGTATGCACGAAACATTATCTTTATTATCCTTAGTTTCTATTCAATTATGGTAAAAAAAGTACCTACTATAAAAGAAATTGCAAAGAGATTGAATGTTTCTGTTTCCACTGTTTCAAGAGCATTGCATGATCATTCAAGCATTGGTTTGCGAACAAGAATGCAGGTACAGCAAGTGGCTAAAGAGATCAATTATGAACCGAACCAGGCAGCCATTTTTTTTAAACAGGGAAAAACTTTTACGCTTGGCGTCATCCTTCCTAATCTGCAGGAACAATATTTTTCAATAGCAATAAATGGAATCGAAAAAATGGCGATCGAGAATAATTATAATGTTCTCATTAGTCAAAGTCATGATGATCCTAAAAGAGAAAAACAAATAGTGGAAACAATGCGACGTAACAGGGTGGATGGTATTATTGTTTCCGTATCAAAAAACTCCGGCGATTATAAACACTTCCAGGAATTAGAACAATTTAATATACCAGTCGTTTTTTTTGACCGTGCACCGGAAATGCCCGATGCGTTTTCCGTTACTTGTAGTTTAAAGAAAAGCACAGCTGCAATGGTGGATCTGTTTGTAAAAAAAGGAATAAAAAGAATTGGGTTTATTAATGGACCCGGCGCCATTTCGCTAACACAAGAAAGAGCTGACGGATACAGAGATGGTTTAGTGAAAAATAAATTGAAAGAAGAGAAAGAATTAATTGTGCAAACTGATCTTACAACATTTGGTACTGAAAAAGCCATCGGCAAATTATTAGCTTTAAAAAAACTACCGGGAGCTGTTATTGCATTTAATGATTATGTGGCGCTTGATGCAATACGATATGCAAGAAAAGAAGGACTTAAGATCAATAAAGATATTTTCTTTGGGAGCTATGCAAACTTGCCGATCATACATTACCTGGATAATCCTCCAATTGTGTCAGTAGAACAATTTCCTTTTGAGCAGGCGGAAAAAGCAACTGATATTTTACTGCAATTGATAAACAGAAAAGAAAATAGCTCAACAAACTTGCCACAAAAAATTGTTTTGGAAGGGGAGTTGGTTTTACACGAGGATTAATTTCTCAATCTGCAATAACCATTTTTTTTATTGATGATTCCCTGATCTGTAATTCAGGAGTTAAGATTCTTTTCTCAAATTCCTTTATTGGTCTTTTGCTCTCGATAAGCTGCAACAGTAATTCAGTGGCATCTTTTCCCATTTCAAAAGCTGGTTGTCGTACGACAGTAAGTGGCGGATCTATAAGTTCGGCAATATCTGAATTTGAAAAACCAACAACTGAAACATCATCTGGTATTTTTAATCCTCTTCTTTTTAAAGTTTTTAAACACCCTGTCGTGAGTTTGTCGCTGGTTGCAAAAATTGCATCAGGTTTATTTCTTTGGGTAAATAATTTATTAACGGCATCTTCAATTTCTTCAAACATCATTCCACCATAAAAACAATGCTGGATATAATTCTCATTTACTTTTTGTCCATTTGCGATCAACGCTTCTTTATAACCGGCAAGACGTTCGTGAGTGATCGATAAAAATTCGGAATTAGTTAGAACGGCAATTCGTTTGTGCCCATTTCTTATCAAATGTTCTGTCGCCTCATAACCTCCTTTGAAATTATCGAGGATCACTTTATGAGTATTGATCTCATCGGTTATCCTGTCAAATAAAACAATCGGGAATCCTTTCGCATGTAAAGCTTTCAGATGACTAAGATCATTTGTTTCCGTAGAAAGAGAAATTAGCAACCCATCAACTGAACGAGATGCCAGGTATTGCAGATCGATCACTTCCCGGTCATAAGATTCACGGCTTTGGGAAATAATAACATTATAACCTTTGTCGTAAGCGATAGACTCAATTCCATTAATAACCTGCGAGAAAAAATTATTGGCTATTTCACAAACGACTACCCCGATCGAACGGCTTCTTCTTTCTTTTAAACTTAATGCGATCGGGTTGGGGCGGTAGTTCAATTTTTCAGCGCAATCAAGGACTAATTGTTTTGTTTCCGGACTTATTTCATAGCTATCTCTTAATGCACGGGAAACAGTAGAGGTGGAAATGCCAAGTGCACGGGCAATATCTTTAATAGTTACGGCTTCAAATTTCATATACAGGCTACAAAGTTACTTTTTAAAGATACGTTTTTCAGCGGAGTGGCATCTGTATTTGATCTTATTACGATTTAACAGAAGTGGGTGGAAAAAAGAATACGATTGCCTTGCAGCATTCATTAATTTATTGTGCTCTTTTTACGAAAAGACAGGTAAACAATTTTCGTTATCGTTATCGGGAACGTTTGCGTAAATAAACACCTAACTCATTGATTTAAATATGATAAATACTAATTAGCATTGGGCTTTGATTCCGGATAGTACAGGACGGTTCCTCACGATTTGACGAACATCAAGATTTTTTTTCAAAACATCAAAAAGAGCCATATGAAGCATCTTCTGTTTTTTTTCTTTCTTTCTTTTTCTATTACAACGTTTGCCCAGGATAGAGTTATTAAGGGTCGGGTAACTGATGATACAGGTACGCCGCTGCAGGGTGTAAGTGTTACTCCTGCAGGATCAAAAACCGGGGTTCAAACTGATAAAGAAGGAAATTTCACAATTACTGTTCCTGGCACCGGGAATGTTACATTAACGCTAAGTTCTACAGGTTATAAGCAAGCTAGTTTTATTGCAGATGGCAAGACTGCAGTTACAATACAACTGGAGAAAAATGTTACATCGCTTGATGATGTTGTGGTAGTTGGTTATCAGACATTGAAAAGAAGAGATCTGACAGGATCGGTCTCATCCGTAAACGCAAAACAATTAAAAGATATTCCGATTAACTCTGCTGCACAAGCTTTAGCTGGAAGGCTGGCTGGTGTGCAGGTAACCGGAACAGAAGGTTCTCCAAACGCAGAAGTTTTGATCCGTGTTCGTGGTGGCGGGTCAATCACACAGGATCCACAGCCTATTTACATAATAGATGGAGTACAGGTTGAAAATGCTTTGTCAGTAATTTCTCCGCAGGATATTGAATCAGTAGATGTATTGAAAGATGCATCGACAACGGCTATATATGGAGCAAGAGGCGCAAATGGTGTTGTTATCATTACAACAAAGAAAGGAAGAAATGGTCGTCCGGTAATCACTTACAATGGTCTGATAGGTTTTAAGAAGCTGGCAAATAAACTTGAAGTAATGGATCCCTATGAATTTGTCCTTTATCAATATGAAGCTAGCCGTAGCAGCGCTGCCGCCCGCCAGACTTTTCAAAATACTTATGGCAGATGGGAAGATCTTGATCTTTATAAATCAATTCCAGCGGTCGATTGGCAGGAAGAAATGTTCGGAAGATTGGCATTTAATCAGACGCATAATGTTGGATTAAATGGTGGTGATCAAAAAACGCAATATAACCTGAGTCTCACTTATAATAAAGAAGAAGGAATAATGCTATTGTCTGATTTTGACCGGAAACTTGCCAGCTTTAAACTTGATCATACATTTAGTCCTAAATTGAAAGTAGGTTTTTCAACACGTTATAATAAAACGATCGTTAATGGAGCAGGAACTTCTAATGCTGGCTCATCTTCAACTAACCGTTTAAGACAGGCAATAAAATACAAACCTATTCTTACTCCCGGTCAAAGTGAAACTGATTATGATCCTGATTATGCTGATCAAACAAATGGAAACAGCTTACGACTTGTTAACCCGATCCTGTTGAACGAAGCAGAGTACAGAAAGGACAATACTGATGTCGTCAATCTTACAGGATATATTGATTTTACGCTTAATAAATATGTAAACTTTAAATCAACCTTTGGATATGATCTGACTTATCGTGAGCAAAGAGCTTTTGATGATAGTATTACATCCAATTCAAAACAAAACAGTGCAGGCTTACCTCTTGCTTCTATTAACAATGTTAAAAGAAATACGTTTAACAACTCAAATGTTTTGACCTTTACAATGGATAAATCCGGTTCATCATTCAGCAAACATAATAAGCTGAGTGTTTTATTAGGCCAGGAAACTTATGAGGATAAAGGTCAACTTTTATATACTGAAACAAGATATTTCCCTCTTGGAATAAGTCCTGAAAGAGCCTTTGCAAATATGAATCTTGGAAGCGGGCCGCAGGGACAACCACAACCAAAACCAACATCATCAGAAAGCACTAATAAATTAGCATCTTTCTTTGGTAGGGTCAATTATGCTTATGCTGATAAGTATTTATTGGCATTGTCTTTACGTGCTGATGGTTCTACAAAATTTGCACCTGATAATCGTTGGGGCTATTTTCCATCCGGCACATTTGCATGGAGAGTTTCAAAAGAAAAATTTATGGAGGGTCTAAGCCCTACGATCAGCGACTTGAAATTGCGTGTTGGTTATGGCGAAGCAGGAAACAACAGGATCAGTGATTTTCTTTACCTCACAACATATAGTCCAAACACACAGTATGATTTGTTGGAACAGATCATAACGGCATATCTTCCGCCTTCACTTGCCAATAATGCATTGGTTTGGGAAGAAAATATTTCAAGGAATATTGGTTTAGATGTTAGCTTTTTAAATAATAGGATACAACTTACTACAGATATATATAAGAATAGTTCAAAAAATCTTTTGCTGAATGTAGCAGTTCCTGCAAGTAGTGGTTATACAAAGCAGGTTCAGAATGTGGGATCTGTTAATAATAGTGGTATCGAATTCCAGGTAAACGCCAGCGTAATACAAAAAAAGGATTTTACATGGAATGCGAATTTCAATGCATCGTATAATAAGAATAAAATAATGAGCCTTGGCCCTGACCAACAATCTTTTCTTGAAACTTCAGGTTGGGCAGGAGGTAATGTTCCATCTGATTTCATAGTAAAAGTTGGTAAATCAGTTGGATCAGTCTGGGGACTGATATCTGATGGTATGTACAAGATTGACGATTTTGATTATAACTCTACTACAGGTGTTTATACATTAAAACCAGGAGTGCCTAATAATTCCAGTATAATATCAACTACACCACAACCTGGGATGATCAAGTTTAAAGATCAGAATGGTGATGCGATCATAGATGATAATGACAGAACGATCATCGGTCATACACTTCCAACTGTTGTTGGCGGTTTAAACCAACAGTTTACCTACAAAAATTTTGATTTTAGTGTGTTCTTGAATTTTCAATTTGGCAATCAAATCTATAACGCTAATAAACTTGAGTTCACAAGCGGCTACACAGTAAATTCTAACTTACTGACAACAATGAATAGTGATAAGCGCTGGATGACTGTCAATGCACAAGGCAATGTAGTTACTGATCCGACTGAATTAACAAAACTCAACGCCAATGCTACCATCTGGCGTCCGATAACAAGTGCAGGTTCATTCTATACCCACTCATGGGCTATTGAAGATGGAGGATTTGTAAGATTAAATAATGTTACAATTGGCTACACATTACCTAAATCATTTGTAGCAAAAGCCAAAATTCAAAACCTTAGAGTATATGTAACCGGCAATAACCTTTATGTGTTTACGAACTATAGCGGTTATGATCCTGAAGTAAATACACGTCGGAGTACACAAGTAACTCCCGGCGTTGACTACTCAGCATATCCACGCAGCATGAGTTTTATTTTCGGTGTAAATCTAACTTTATAAAAGAAAAATAAATTAGCAATGAAATCAAGATTTTCATATAAATCAATAGCTACTGTCATTATTGTTTCATCAGTAGCATTTGGGATTTTCTCCTGTAAAAAATACCTGGATGTGCAACCAGTATCTTCTGCTACTCCGGATTATGTTTTCAGTAATATCGATAATGCATACAAAGCTGTTCTTGGTACTTATGCCTGTCTTACAGGTGACCAGGGTTATGGAATTCGTATTAGCATGTACTATCCTTATGACAACGATGAAATGATGGGGCAAAGCGGAGCCACTGGCGATAACGAAAGAAGAGATATTGCTCATTATAATGCAGCACCGGGTAATACGCAATTATATAGTCCTTATTCTCAATTATACCAGGGGATTGAAAGAGCTAACCTGTGTATTTATTATATTCCTCAAATGGATATTTATACAAACGGTACAGAAGCGCAACAAAAAGAATTAAAAAGAATGCATGGTGAAGCGCTTACATTACGGGCCCAGTATTATTTTGAATTAATAAGAAACTGGGGCGATGTTGTTGCGCAATGGCAGCCCTCAGCATTTGAAACTGATCTTTTCAAATCGAAAACTGACAGGGACACTATCTATGATCATTTATTAAGTGATTTGGCGACTGCGGAAACATTAGTTCCATGGAGATCAGATGTAACCAAAGATGAAAGGATCACTCTGGGTGCTGTAAGAGGTCTTCGTGCAAGAATTGCAATGTACAGAGCCGGATGGTCATTACGTAGTGATGGGCAACTGAAGCAGGGAAGCAATGCCGCACAATATTACCAGATAGCAAAGGATGAATGTAATGCTATAATACTTAGTGGTCAGCATAATCTAAATCCAAGTTTTCAATCTGTATTCAAGGATAATATTTGCGGCCATCTAATTGAACCCAATGGTGAAGTTATTTGGGAGGTTGCAATGGCAGGTGGAAACAGCGGATTAGGAGACAGCAAACTTGGATATTATAATGGACCAAGATATAATAACGCCGGTAATTCTGCTTTGGTCATTCTTCCAACATTTTTTTATTTGTTTGACTCAACTGATCTGAGAAGAGATGTAACGATCGCTCCTTATTTTATCAATCAAAATTTTACGCTTGCAGGCAGAACTCTTTCATCTATTCCTGATGGCAAATTTAGAAGAGACTGGACAGCTAGTCCAGCATTGGTTACAACAGCTGCTCAATATATGGGGCTAAATTGGCCATTGGTAAGATATTCGGATGTTCTCTTAATGTTAGCTGAAGCAGAAAACGAATTAAACAACGGCCCTACTGCTGCAGCTTATAATGCAATAAACATGGTAAGAAGAAGAGGATATGGAAAACCAATTAACACTCCTGATCCCACCGTGGATATTGCATCTGGATTAAGTAAAGCTGCTTTTTTTAATGCAATTGTTAAAGAAAGGGCTTTGGAGCTCGCAAGTGAAGGCCACAGAAAATATGATTTGATCAGGTGGAAATTACTTGAACAAAAACTTAATGAAACAAAAGCGCAACTAACTGCCATGGCCGCAAGACAAGCGCCTTACGATGTATTACCGGCGAATATGTATTTTAAAACCAATCAAACCACCATGCAATGGGCAGGGTCATTTTATAAAGATATTGTTTCTGCAGCGCCAACAGGCTATACAGCTGTTCCATGGGTCGGCACCGGCATCACTGCTGGCATTATAACCAGTCAATTTGCAGCAAGTTTTAAAACCGGCAAAAGTGAATTGCTTCCGTTTCCTACAAAGGAGATCGAATCAAATCGTAATCTGAAACAGAATCCGGGATACTGATCCTATTAAAATAATGATAATGAAAAAAATATTGAATAACATGAAGATTAAATGGCTTTTTGCAATCGGTATACTTGTAACTAGTTTTTTTTCCTGTCAAAAACATTATGACCCGAATTTCACACTTCCCCGACAATTTAAACCCGGCGACATAGTTATTACTACCACTGAAACTAAAGCAACACTTACATGGTTGGCTTCACTTTTTTCACCAGCTGCTACCTCGTATACCGTACAGGTGTCTAAGGACTCTTTATTCGGAGGAACGAATGTCTATGATAAGGTAGTTAATACAACTACTGTCGTAGTCTCTGATACTGTTTTGCAGGCAAGACAAATTTATTTTGCAAGAGTAAAAGCGAATACAAACGGCACAACTGCAGAGTCTGGTTGGGTTCCAAGCAGCCGGTTTAGTATAAGTGGAGAGCAGATCTTTCTGCCACTCTTGCCAGCTGATATAATAGATAATGCTGTATTATTAAAATGGAGGACAACTCCGGGCTTAACTCGTATTGTAATTACACCAACAGCTGCCAGCAGTACTCCAACCACGATAAACTTAACTCCAGCAGATATTACCGCAGAGAAAAAAATCATTAGTGGTCTTTCAGCAAGTACAAACTATTCAGCAGAGATCTTTGATGCAGTTAAAAGCAAAGGATATCTCACTTTTACAACAGCCGCTCCTTTAAGTGGTAGTATTATTGATCTAAGAGGTATTACCGGAAGGCCGTCTGTATTAGCCGACACACTTCCTTTAATTCCTGATGCAAGTACTGTTATTTTAAAACGCGGCGAAAGTTATCTAATTGCTGCAGCCCTGAACTTAAGTAAATCCGTTAAGATCATTAGCGGCGCCGATCTGAGTAACCCGAACCAGGCAATTATATCACTCCCTGCTAATTTCAATATTACTGCAGGCAGTACAATTGCATACCTTGATTTCCAGGATGTATCCTTGATCGCAACAGACTATACTTCAAAATATGTTTTTAATATTAGCAATGCTTGTACAATTACAAGATTAGGATTTGAAAGTTGCAGAATTGAAAATATGCGGGGTGTTGTTCGTCTCCAAGCAGCTGTAATTAATTTAACTAATTATGTGATCAACAATTGTATTATTGACAGCATTTCAAATTACGGAGTAATAACAATAGATAATGCGCTCTGCAAAGCCGACAATATTTCTATTAAGAACAGTACTATTTATAAAACAGAAAGGGTAATTACAAGTACAAAGCAAACAGGTGGTTCAACCTCAGTCATTATCGACAAATGCACTTTTAATGAAGCTCCGTGGGGAAACAGTACCGGCAGCTTTATTGTTGATTACAGCACATTCAATGTAACAAACGGTGTAACTATAAGCAATTGTATTTTTGGAAGAGGTAAACCGAATGGAAGCAGCATTGATGTAAGAGATATAAGAGTGGGGGCATCTACAACGATCAGTTCAACGAATAATTATATTACTTCTGACCATACTGTAATAGCCAATGCGCTTACACCGGTTATAAATTATAGCGGCAGTTCTTTTGCTTTATGGGTAAATCCTCTCGGAGGCAATTTCAGATTTGCTGATAATACTTTTGCAGGTATGAGTACCGCCGGCGACCCTCGTTGGAAATAAAATAACTTTAAGGTGCTGCTGATAAAGCAGCACCTTTTTTTTGAGTTTGCTTGTTTAATGATATTTTTTTATTTGATTCATTCATTTAATATTTTATGCAAAACAAGGATCGAAGCCTGTTTTTTTTGTTGAGTTGCATTCTTTTAGGCCTTTCATGCACATCCCAAAAACAAATAAGTACTGCTAATAATGAAAATGATCCAATTGCATTTCCGGGTGCAGAAGGTTATGGTAAATATGCAACAGGTGGGAGAGGTGGTAAAACATTTATTGTTTCCAATTTAAATGATAAAGGTTCCGGCAGTTTTCGTGAAGCAACTGAGGCAAAAGGAAAAAAAACTATTGTGTTCGCTATCTCAGGCACAATTCATCTCGAAACAAAACTTTCAATTAAAGGCGATGTAACGATCGCCGGACAAACAGCTCCTGGTGATGGAATTTGTTTGGCAGATAATTCAGTTTCCCTTGGCGGAGATAATATAATTATACGCTATATACGTTTTCGTATGGGGGATAAATACCAAAAAGGTGGAATGGTAGATGGTAATGGTGGTGATGATGCTTTTGGTGGAACAAGAAGAAAAAATATTATAATTGATCATTGCAGCATGAGTTGGAGCACTGATGAAGTGTTTTCTGTTTATGCCGGTGATAGTACCACACTTCAATGGAATTTAATTTCAGAACCGTTGAATTATTCTTATCATTTTGAAACTGGTGATAAAGATTACGAACATCATGGATTCGGTGCCATCTGGGGAGGTCTGCATATGACAGCTCATCACAATTTATTTGCTCATTGTAGTAACAGGAATCCACGATTCAATGGTATTCGTCATACACCTACTGAATTTGTGGATTACAGGAATAACGTAATTTATGATTGGGGTGGAAATAATATTTATGCAGGCGAAGGCGGTGATTATAATATCATCAATAATTATTTTAAATATGGCCCCAACACAAGCAAGAGTGTAAAGAATAGAATTGTTAACCCCGGGAAAAATGAAACCATTGGTTTTGGTAAATGGTATGTAAATGGGAATTATGTAGACGAAGCCGCCGATGTTACCAAAAACAATGGGCTTGGAGTTCATATGGGTAATGGCGGAACAGAAGATGATAAAAAAAATACGGTGATTGATAAACCGCATGATGCATGGCCGATACAAACACAAACTGCTGAAGAAGCTTATGAAGCAGTTTTAAGATCTGTTGGCGCCAGCTATAAAAGAGATACATTGGATGAAAGAATAATTAATGATGTAAAAAACAGGAACGGTAAATTTATTGATGTGCAAGGAGGCTTCCCACATGGCACAGAGTATGAGATGACGGTAAATGCGTGGCCAAACTTAAGATCAATGCCTGCTTTGGCTGATAATGATAAAGATGGGATACCTGATGAGTGGGAGAGAAAGAACGGATTAAACCCAGCTGATGCATCTGATGCCTCAAAAATTTGGTCTCATAAATTTTATACGAATATTGAATTGTATATTAACAGCATTCTAAAATGAGGAAATTATTTATTCTTCTGGTCTTATTTTTAATGGCATTTGCAACGCCTGGGAAAAAGAAGATCACCATTTGGATGTGCGGTGATAGTACAATGAGCATTAAAGAAAAAAAAGCTTATCCTGAAACTGGTTGGGGAATGCCTTTTGTTTATTTCTGGGATTCAACAGTTACAATTGAAAATCTTGCAAAGAATGGCCGTAGCACAAGCTCATTTAGAAATGAAGGGTTGTGGCAAATAGTTTTGGATAAAGCAACGGAAGGTGATTATGTTTTTATTCAATTCGGGCATAATGATGAGGTATCAACCAAAAAAACTTATACTACAGAAGTTGAATTTAAAAATAACCTGAAACAGTATGTAACAGAAACGAGGGGGAAGAAAGCAATACCTATATTGCTGACACCAATGGCAAGAAGAAAATTTGATGCGAATGGGAAGATCGAAGGTACACATGATGTCTATTCACAAATTGTAAGAGATGTAGCTAAAGAAGAAAAAGTTATTTTATTTGATATGGATAAAATAACGCAACAGTTATATCAGCAGTTTGGAGTTGAGAATTCCAAGCTATTATTTATGCAGCTAAAACCCGGCGAACACCCTAACTATCCGGATGGCAGGGATGATAATACGCATTTCAATGAACTTGGTGCAAGGCTGATTGCTCAATTGGTATTAGGTGAAATAAGATCTCAGATCCCTGATCTTGGTGACAGAATTGTAAAACCAGTTGTAAAATGATAAATGAAAAAGATTAGCATCGCCATATTATTTTTTCTTTTTCATTTTTATGGATTTCCCCAATCAACAAAAGGCATAACTGGTAAACCAGATACTTCTTATTCTTTATACAGTGCTTATGCTGGTACTATTAAATCAAATCCTGAAGCAAAAATTGTAAACGAGATCCATTCACCTTCGATAGCAGAAGAAAAGAATATCACATATTGCACTATTGGCAGTCGAAATTTTTTAATTGATGCATTTTACCCTAAACAACAAAGTAGCAATAAAAGGATCGCAATGATAATTGTGCACGGAGGTGGATGGAGAACAGGTAATAGAACATTACACTATCCATTAGCACAGCGACTTGCTGGGCTTGGTTATGTTTGTTTTACTCCGGGGTATCGTCTTTCAACAGAAGCTTTATATCCCGCAGGTGTATATGATGTAAAATCTTCTATTCGTTGGGTTAGAAAAAATGCAGCAAAATATAATATCGATCCAAATAAGATTGTTGTAGCCGGACATTCGGCTGGTGGCGAATTAGCTGCAATGATGGGAGCAACAAATGATATTGCTTCATTTGAAGGCGACGGTTGTAATAAAAATATCTCAAGTAAAGTAAATGCAGTGATCGATATGGACGGATTGCTTGCGTTCATCCATTCCGAATCCGGCGAAGGAGATGATAGTAAAAGAACATCCGCTGCTACCAATTGGTTTGGGTATTCAAAAACTGAAAACCCGGAATTGTGGAAGCGAGGTTCACCGCTAACACATATCGGGCCGCATACTCCACCCACTTTATTTATCAATAGTAATGTGGCAAGAATGCATGCTGGAAGAGATGATTATATTAAGATCCTGGATGAGTATAACATTTACACAGAAATAAATTTTTTTGATGCGCCACATTCATTTGTTTTGTTTGAACCCTGGTTTACTCCGATAGTTCAAACCATTGATGCTTTTCTGAACAAAGTTTTTTACAGGAAGAACATCAACTCAACAGCAATTACAGTAGCACAGGATGGGAGTGGAAATTATAAAACTGTCCAGGAGGCATTGAATGCTGTTCCTGCAAATAATAAAAACAACTTTGTCATTTATATCAGGAACGGAGTTTATTATGAGAAACTTCTTCTGGATTCAACTAGAAACTCTGTGACATTGATTGGTGAAGATAAATTCAAGACGATTCTTAGTTACAACGACCATGCCGGTAAGATTGCTCCAAACGGAGATAGCATCAATACAAGAACATCATGGAGTTTTAAGATCAATGCTGATAACTTCACCGCAAAGGATATAACGTTTCAGAACGATGCAGGATTTAATGCCGGGCAGGCTGTGGCTGTTGAATCCGATGGCGATAAAGCACAATTTATTAATTGTCGTTTTATTGGTAACCAGGATGTGCTATTTACAAATAGTGATAAAAGCAGGCAGTATTATGAAAATTGTTATATAGAAGGTACAACGGATTTTATTTTTGGGTCATCTGCTGTTTGGTTTGAAAAATGCCAAATACATAGTAAAAAGAATTCGCATGTAACGGCTGCATCTACTCCAAAGGAAAATGAGTTTGGCTATATTTTCAATGAATGTGTTTTAACAGGTGATACTTCTTTACACAATGTTTCTTTAGGTCGGCCGTGGCGACCTTACGCACAGGTGTTGTATATTCATTGTTATATCGGTGAGCATATAAAAGCAGAAGGCTGGAGCAACTGGAACAATACCGATAATTACAAAACTACCCGGTATGCTGAATATAAAAATTACGGACCTTCGGCAGACCCGGCAAAAAGAGTAGGATGGTCAAAACAATTGACAGATGAAGAACTAAAAAAATATAGTATTACAAATGTTTTAAATGGATGGGGTCCAAAAACTGAAAAATTTTGAAAAACATTTTTCTTATACTGTTCGTCTCTATAATTGCTTCTTTTCAAACAGGAGCACAAACTGCCAATCCGCAGCAATACAAATATGTATTCACTGTGTCAAAAGATGGAACAGGTGATTATAGTTCTATTCAGGATGCGATCGATGCAATGAGAGTGTATCCGCTGGTACCAATTACATTGTATATAAAAAACGGAGTGTACAATGAAAAGATCGAATTGCCTGCCAATAATACCGATGTGACATTTATCGGTGAAAGTGTTGACAGCACTATTATTACATTTAATGATTATTCAGGCAAAGGCAAGCATACAACCTTCACATCTTATACTGCAAAAATTTCAGGCAATCGTTTCAGGGCAGAGAATATAACATTTGCAAATAGCGCAGGACCGGTTGGACAAGCTCTCGCTTTGTATGTTGATGCTGATAAAGCAGTTTTTAAAAATTGTAAGTTTCTTGGCAATCAGGATACCATCTTTACAAGCGGTGAGCAAGCAAGACAACTTTTTGTTGATTGTTATATTGAAGGAACAACAGATTTTATTTTCGGTCCGGCTACATCTGTGTTTCAGAACTGTACTATAAAAGCAAAGACAAATTCTTACATCACCGCAGCGAATACAACTCCCGGAAAAGAATTCGGATATGTTTTTATAGACTGCAAAATAATTGCTGACTCTGCTGTTGGCAAACTCTATTTGGGAAGACCATGGCGGGCAAATGCTAAAACGGTTTTTATTCACTGCGATTTACCCAGAGCAATTGTGTCTGAAGGTTGGGACAACTGGAACAATCCTGAAAATGAAAAGACAGTTTTTTACGCAGAATATAAAAGCAAAGGAGATGGTGCTGCACCGGGCAAAAGAGTTAAATGGTCAAAGCAATTAAATGATAAGCAAGCACAATACTATTCTGCAGCAACTATTTTTTCTTTTTCAGTAAAAGAAGAGGGGGTGAGTGGTGCGTGGTTTTCAGATAAACCTGCAAAGCAATTTGAATATGCTGCTTTTACAAAGAAACCACAACCGGTGATCAGCTTATATAATGGAGCAGTACCAAATAATAAACAAGTTGCTAATAAAGAGAACTCAACTGCAAGAGATAATGTTACCCGAATTGCAAAAGTGAGTAACCCGACACTTACGGTCTTTAAACCTGCAAAACCGAATGGCCAATCAGTGATCATTTGTCCGGGGGGCAGCTATGCCATACTTGCTTTTGATAAAGAAGGTACAAGAGTAGCGGAAGAGTTCAATAAATGGGGCGTTACCGCATTTGTTCTAAAATATCGCTTGCCTGATGATTCAATAAATATTGACAGAAGCTTAGCGCCACTGCAAGATGCACAACAAGCCATTCGTTGGGTAAGAGCGAATGCAGCACAATATGGCATTGATCGAAATAAAATTGGCATCATGGGTTTTTCCGCAGGCGGACATTTAGCATCAACTGCTGCAACACATTTTAATTTTAGAGCCGATGCTTCTAACAACGATACAACCTCTGCTCGTCCTGATTTTGCCATCTTAATTTATCCCGTAATTACTTTTGACAGCAGTTTTGGGCATAAAGGTTCAAGAAATAATTTAGTTGGTGCTAATACATCAAAGGAGAAATTCGATTTTTACTCAAATGAATTACAGGTTACTTCAACAACACCACCGACATTTTTAATTCATGCAAGCGATGATGCGACGGTACCGGTTGAGAATAGCATTCGTTTTTACCAGGCATGTATAAAGAATAAAGTACTTGCCGAGATGCATATCTATCCTAAAGGCGGACACGGATTTGGCATGTATAATAAAACAACAGATGATAATTGGATGGAAAGATTAAGGAATTGGCTAAATTCAATCAAATAAGCTCAATGCAACGTATAAATACTGCTATATGTTCTTTTGGAATGAGCGGATGGGTCTTTCATGCACCGTTTCTTACAACCAATCCGGGGTTTAATTTTTATGGAGTTTGGGAAAGGACAAAAAATCTTGCGCAGGAAAAATATCCAGGCGTAAAAACATTTCGAACACTGGAAGAAATGCTGGCTGACAAAAATGTTGAATTGGTTATTGTTAATACACCCAGCGTCACACATTTCGAGTATGCTATGCAGGCGATCCTGGCGGGCAAGCATTTAATTGTTGAGAAACCTTTTACTGCAACTGTATCGCAGGCAGAAGAGTTAATTGCCGCAGCAAAAAAGAAAAATGTAAAACTTTCAGTGTATCATAACCGGCGATATGATAGCGATTACAGAACTATAAAGAAAGTTTTAGATGAAGGATCGCTTGGTAGAATTATCGAGACAGAAATTCATTATGACAGGTATGTACCTGAACTGAGCTATAAAATACATAAGGAAACACCAACACCGGGTGTTGGAGCAGTGTATGATCTGGGTTCTCATTTAATAGATCAAGCATTACAATTATTCGGAATGCCGGTGGCAGTGTTTGGTGATATTACTATCAATCGTCCCGGATCAAAAGTGGATGATTACTTTGATATAAAACTTTTTTATCCCACTCATAGGGTAATATTGAAGTCGAGCTATTATGTACGTGAAGCATTACCCGGTTATATTTTTCATGGGACACTCGGGTCGTTTATAAAACATAAAACAGATGTGCAGGAAACGGATCTGCAGGCTCATAAAAAACCTGGTGGTGCAGATTGGGGAGTTGAACCTGAAGATCAAAAGGGATTATTGCATACTGAAAAAGACGGAAAGATCATTAAGGAATATGTCTCCTCAGCAAAAGGAAATTATGGAGATTATTACGATGGAATTTATAATGCAATTCGTAACGATGCTGAGGTGCCGGTGTCGCCTGAGGATGCGCTGAATGTGATAAAAATTATTGAGACAGCTTATATAAGCAATGCAGAAAAAAGAGTGATCGAATTATGAGGAATGCATTACTGTTACTGATCTTGCTTTCTCTGAAAGTTGCAGCGCAGCAACCTGTCTCAAAAGTGTGGGTAGCAGATAATGGCGATGGCACATATAAAAATCCAATTATCAATGCAGATTACAGCGACCCTGATGCGATAAGAGTAGGCGATGATTATTATATGGTGTCTTCTAGTTTCACACATATTCCCGGTTTGCCGATCCTTCATTCAAAAGACCTCGTGAACTGGACGATCATTGGTCATGCATTGAAAAAACAGCCACCGTATGATGTTTATGATAAAGTACAGCATGGCGCAGGTGTTTGGGCACCATCAATACGTTATCACAATAATGAATTTTATATTTATTATCCTGATCCGGATTTTGGTATTTATTTAGTAAAAGCAAAAAACATTTTAGGACCATGGAGTGAGCCATTATTAATTGAATCAGGCAAAGGATTGATCGATCCTTGTCCTTTATGGGATGATAATGGAAAAACTTATTTAGCTCATGCTTATGCTGGAAGTCGTGCAGGAATAAAATCAATCATAGTTGTGAAAGAGATGAATAAAGAAGGAACAAAAACTATTAGTGATGGTGTAATGATATATGATGGTCATGAAAAAGATCCGACGATAGAAGGCCCGAAGTTTTATAAACGTAATGGCTATTACTACATTTTTGCTCCCGCTGGTGGAGTTAGCACAGGTTGGCAATTAGTTTTAAGAAGTAAAAATGTTTATGGGCCTTATGAAAGAAAAGTAGTGATGGACCAGGGAACAACTCCGATCAATGGACCACACCAGGGGGCATGGGTAACAACACAAACAGGTGAAGATTGGTTTCTTCATTTCCAGGATAAGGATGCCTATGGAAGAGTTGTTCATTTGCAACCAATGAAATGGATAAATGACTGGCCAGTGATCGGTATGGATAAAGACGGCGATGGAAAAGGCGAACCGGTTTTAGCTAACAGAAAGCCTAATGTTGGTAAGCAATATCCTTTGTCAACAGTTCAGGATGGTGATGAATTCAACACAAGTACATTTGGTTTACAATGGCAATGGCAGGCGAATCCAAAAGAAGGCTGGGCATTTCCAACAGCGAATGGTTCTTTGAGAATGTTTTCAGTATATCAACCTGATTCAATCAAATCAGTTTGGAATTATCCGAATATTCTTGCACAGAAATTCCCGGCTGAGGAATTTTCAGCAACAGTTAAGATTTCATTCAAGCCAAAGTTTGAAAACGAGAGATTTGGTTTGGTTATTTTTGGTACTGATTATGCGTCTCTGTCAGTAATTAAGAAAAACGACGGAGTGTATATTGTACAATCTGAAAATATCAATGCAGATAAAAACAAAAACGAAGTAGAAATTTCAAGCATACCAGTAAGTGGTGATGAGTTTTATCTGAAAGTAAAAGTTAGTAAGGGTGGTATTTGTGAATTCAACTATCAAACAGAAAAAGATTCCGGCCATCTATTAAAAACATTTACTGCAAAACCTGGTCGTTGGGTAGGAGCTAAGATCGGCTTGTTTTGTACAAGAACAAATATTACAAATGATGCTGGCTTTGCAGATGTCGATTGGTTTAGAATAGAAAAAGTTGAATAGAATTACAAAACGATTTTAAAAACATAGACTATGAGTAAGAAATTCTTTTTCGGAATGATCGCTTTTATTTTTTTAAACACAGTTTCTTTTGGACAATCAAAAGATGAAAAAGCCGTGGCTGATGCAGTTGAACAATTGCGCATTGGCATGGTGGATGGTAATAAAGCAGTATTGGAAAAACTTACTGATGAGAAACTCAGTTATGGTCATAGCGGCGGTCACATTGATGACAAAAAAGAGTTTGTTGATAAGTTGACAAACGGATCTTCTGATTTTGTAACAATTGATCTAAGCGAACAAACGATCAGCATCAGTGATAAAGTGGCGATAGTTCGCCATACTTTAAATGCTAAAACAAATGATGGTGGTAAGCCGGCTGAGGTCCATTTAAAGGTTTTATTGATCTGGCAGAAGGGAAAAGGCGGATGGAAATTGCTGGCAAGACAAGCTATAAAGATCACTCAATAGCAGGTGATCTTTAGAAAAGTTATAACCTCAATAATATTGAGCTTAACAGGTACTGTTCCCGGCATCGTTTGCGTAAATAATAAACCTGAATATCCTGATTAACAGCGAATAATAAAGTAGAATTGTAATTCGATTGAACCCCTTAACAAAGCTTGGTATTGCCACATGAAAAAGGTTATCCTGCTGAAATTGTTTACGATTGTTTTTCTTTTTGCTTTTGCTCAAAAAGAGAAGCTGCCGGTTATAAAATCTCCTGTCTTTAAAAAAGATACGCTTAGCATTAAAAAATACGGGGCGGTTTCAGATGGCAATACATTAAATACAAAAAGTATCAATGCAACAATAGATGCGCTAAGTAAAAAGGGCGGAGGCGTTGTATTAATTCCATCTGGTTTGTGGCTGACAGGCCCGGTGGTTTTAAAAAATAATATCAATCTTCATTTAGCTGCTGGCGCCACGTTATTATTCACTGCTGATAAAAATGAATACCCGCTTGTTGAAGCTAATTGGGAAGGATTGCCACAGATGCGCAATCAGTCACCAATTTCTGCAACCAATGCAAGCAATATTGCTATTACTGGTAATGGGATAATTGACGGCAATGGTGATGGATGGCGAATGGTGAAAAAAGATAAATTGAATGAAACGCAATGGAAAAAATTAATTGAAAGCGGGGGCTTAGTGAGTGAAGATAAAAAAACATGGTACCCTTCTGAAAAAACGCTGAAAGGTTCAAAGATGCAAAATCCAGGTGCGATCTCCCCTGAAAAAGATGCTGCATTTTATGAAAGCATAAAAGATTTTCTACGTCCGAATCTTGTTTTACTTACCAGTTGTAAATACATTTTGCTCGAAGGCGTAACTTTTCAAAACTCACCAGCGTGGTGTCTTCATCCGCTCATGTGTGAGAACCTGACTGTAAGAAATGTTTTTGTAAAGAATCCATGGTATGCGCAGAATGGTGATGGGATAGATGCAGAGAGTTGTAAAAATGTATTGATCGAGAATACCGTGTTTGATGTTGGTGACGATGCACTGTGTATGAAAAGCGGAAGGGATGCAGAAGGAAGAAAAAGAGGAATGCCAATTGAGAATGTTATTATCCGCAACTGTACTGTCTATGCTGCGCATGGTGGATTTGTGATCGGCAGTGAGATGAGCGGTGGCGCCAGGAATATTTATGTAAATAACTGCACTTTCATTGGTACTGATATTGGTCTTCGTTTTAAAACGACAAGAGGTCGTGGTGGTATCGTAGAGAATATTTTCATTAAAGACATTTATATGAAAGATATTCCTGCCGAAGCCATTTTGTTTGATATGTATTATATGGCGAAAGATCCAGTTGCATTAGCTGGCGAAAAAAGAGAGTTGCCAAAGGTGGAACTTAAACCCGTAGATGAAACTACTCCCCAGTTCAAAAATTTTCATATCAGCAATGTTTATTGCAATGGTGCAGAGAAAGCAATTTTTATCCGCGGCTTACCAGAGATGCATGTAAAAGATATAGTGTTGGAGAATATGGTGTTCCAGGCAAAGAAGGGAATGGATATACAGGAAGCAAGTAATATCAGTTTTAAGAATATCAAAGTTATCAGTGAAGAAACAGATCCTGTAATTGATATTGTACAAAGCGATAAACTGGTGTTTGATAATATCAGTTATAAAAACTCGGCTAATTTATTATTTCGGATCAGTGGCGAAAAAAGTAATTCAATTAATATTAAGAATACAGATGCATCAAAGGCGAAAGAGAAAATTGTTTATGAATTAGGTGCATCTGAAAAAGCTGTAACGATAAAATGAAAATCATTTCACGTATTACAATTATTGCAATAGCTGTTTCACTTTCGAATGCTGTTGTATCGCAGGAGAAACCCCTTTCTCAACAGGTAGCAGCTACAGTACTAAAAATATGGCCTGATACAATTCCGATTGGCAGTCAAACCAAATGGAGCTATGACATGGGTGTTGTTTTAAAAGGCTTTGAAGGAATATGGATGAACACCGGAGATATTTCTTATTTCAATTCGATCCAAAAGAAGATTGATTATTTTGTAAAGGATGATGGCAGTATAAGAAATTATGAACTCGACGAGTATAATCTCGATCATGTAAATAATGGAAAGCTGGTACTGTTATTATACCGTGTATTAGGAAAAGAAAAATATAAAAAGGCAGCCGACCTTTTACGCAGCCAATTAAAAACTCATCCGCGTACAAAAGAAGGGGGCTTCTGGCATAAAAAAATTTATACCAACCAAATGTGGTTGGATGGTTTATATATGGGTAGCCCATTCTATGCGGAGTATGCTATGTTGTTTGAAGGATCAGCATTTGATGATATCGCCAACCAGTTCATCTGGATGGAGAAACATGCAAGAGATGCAAAGACAGGTTTGCTTTATCATGCATGGGATGAAAGTAAGGAACAGAAATGGGCCAATAAGGAAACAGGGACCTCGCCGCTTTTCTGGGCAAGAGCAATGGGGTGGTATGCTGATGCATTAGTTGATGCGCTGGATTATTTTCCTGCTGATCATCCACAAAGACAATCACTGATCGATATTCTTAATAGACTGGTAAATGCAATTGAAAAGCAGCAGGATAAAACAACAGGTTTGTGGTATGATATTATGAATTATAGCGGGCCGGGAAAAGAAAAAAATTATTTTGAAGCATCGGCATCATGCCAGTTTACATACGCAATTGCAAAGGGAGTTCGCAAAGGTTATTTACCTGCAGCAAAACTTGCCATTGCAAAAAAAGCTTATGCAGGAATCGTTAAACGATTCATCAAAGTTGAGAATGGACAAACCAATTTATATGGAACGGTAAAAGTTTCCGGTCTTGGTGGCAATCCTTACCGTGACGGAAGCTTTGAATACTATATGAGTGAACCTGTAATTGCGAACGACCCAAAAGGTATAGGTGCATTCCTGTTGGCTAGTACAGAAATGGAAAAACTACCAACACTTTCAACTGCCAACGGAAAAACAGTATTGCTGGACCGATACTTTAATAGTGAAAAAAGAAAAGATGCTGCAGGTAGAGATGTGTACTGGCATTACGTATGGGAAGAAAGAAGCAACTCCGGATTCTATACATGGGGAAATATTTTTGAGAGGTATGGGGCAAAACTTTCTTCGCTTGATGTTGCGCCAACTGCTGCGAATCTTAAAAATGCTTCTGTTTATATTATTGTAGATCCTGACCACAAAAAGGATAATCCCAATCCAAATTATGTTTCGGACAATAATGTTAAAGTGATCACGGATTGGGTAAAGGCTGGGGGTAAATTGATCTTGATGGCAAATGATAGCGCCAATTGCGATCTGCAACATTTTAATAAGCTGGCTGAGGTATTTGGAATAAGATTTACTGATAAGAGCATAAACATGGTGAAGAATGATGTATTTGAACAGGGTGCAGTATTGCCGGGAAGCAACAATCCTATTTTCAAGACAACAAAAAAAATGTACCTCAAGGAAGTTAGTGCATTGGAATTGCATTCTCCTAAAAATGCAAATGCGACTAAGGATGGAGATGTAATTATAGCGACTGCAAAATCTGGTAAGGGCATAGTATTCGCTGTTGGTGATCCCTGGCTATATAATGAATATGTTGATGGAAGAAAGCCGCCTTCAGAATATGAGAACTATAAAGCTGCTGAAGATCTGGTGAAGTGGCTATTGAAAAAATGATGTGAATGAAGAAAGTTCTTTTCATAGTGGTAGCGATTGTACTGACTCAATTAATATTTGCGCAAAAGAAGATCGTTGTAGATATAAATGGCGGTGGTGATTTTAAAACGATCCAGGAAGCTATAAACAGTTTGGAGGTTTCATCAAATACACCAAGAACAATTCGGATCAGGAAAGGAGTCTATAATGAGAAGCTGTTCATTGAAAAATCAAATATTATTCTTGAAGGTGAGGATAAAGAGAAGACGATCATTACTGCAGCAATCGCAAGAGATGAATGGCGATGTGAGCACAAAGATGATTGGGGTGTGGCAACGATGAATGTGAGGGCAAATGATATCACCTTGATGAATCTCACTATCGTTAATAGTTTTGGTTTTGATTTCAAAGAAGAAAAAATAATTATCTGTCCACTTGATACAGTTAATACGCAAAAGAAGATAGGACAATACGGACACCAAATGGCATTGCGGGCAATGTATTGTACAAGGTTAAAAGCGGTCAATTGTCATTTCAGATCGTTATCCGGTGATACAGTGAGTCCGTGGGAAACTGAGAATGGTATGTGGTATTTTAAAGTTTGTGTGATGGAAGGTGGAGTTGATTTTTATTGTCCAAGAGGGTGGGCATGGGCGGAGAATTGTGAGTTTATAACACATGGCGGACCTGCAGCTATCTGGCATGATGGTTCAGGTAACCAGGATTCAAAAACTGTTTTAGTGAATTGTTCTTTCAAAGGCTATGATGGATTTATGTTAGGTCGTTATCATCGTGATGCGCAGTTTTATTTGATCAATTGTGTTTTTGCGGATAATATGAGAGACTCAGCGATCTATCGGGTGCCAACGAATAATGTTATACAGTGGGGACATAGAGTATATTATTATAGTTGTCATCGTAAAGCTGGAGATTATAAATGGTTTGCTGATAATATAAATAAAGAACTGGCGAATAAAATTAATGTGGCATGGGTTTTTGGAAACAGGTGGAAGCCTGCTGAATAGAATTGTTGTTGTACAAGAGTGCGACGCAATAAAGGCTAAATAGAAAATATGTTGCTGGGTAAATAAAAAGCGAATTGATCATATGCAGTTATCGAAAAATAATATTGGACAAATTCCAAAGAGGGCTGGGTTGGACATTCCGGATAAAAAAGTTTTTGAATTACCGGAAAAGGTTTTGCAATTCGGTACAGGTGTGTTGTTAAGGGCTTTGCCAGATCATTTTATTGACAAAGCAAATAAACAAGGACTCTTTAATGGAAGAGTGGTTATCGTGAAGTCGACCGATGGCGATAGTACCGCTTTTGACATGCAGGATGGTTTGTATACTGTATGTGTTCGTGGAGTAGAACAAGGTAAAACAGTTGAGGAAAATATTGTCAACGCATCGGTGAGCCGTGTGCTAAGTGCCAAAACTGACTGGCCGTTGATATTGAAATGTGCTTATAATCCTGAAATGAAGATCATTATTTCAAACACTACTGAAGTTGGAATTCAATTAGTGCCGGATAATATTAATAACGAACCGCCTGTTTCTTTTCCGGGAAAACTGCTTGCATTTTTATTTGAAAGATTCAAAGCTTTTGGTGGAACTAAAGAAAGCGGGATGGTGATAGTGCCAACAGAATTGATAACAGATAATGGAGCTAAATTGGAAAGTATTGTATTGGAGCTGGCGCATGAAAACGATCTTGATTTTAAATTCATTGAGTGGCTGGAAAATCATAATACATTTTGCAATTCTTTGGTTGATCGTATTGTACCGGGAAAACCAAATGCGGCTGATGCAAAAAAAATTGAAACTGCTTTGGGATATGAAGATGAATTGTTAACGATGAGCGAGGTGTTTCGGCTTTGGGCAATTGAAGGGGATGAAAAAATAAAAGAGACCTTATGTTTTTCCAGATCTGATGAAGGTGTCATTATTACTCCCGATATTACCTTGTTCAAAGAATTAAAATTGCGTTTACTGAATGGCACACATACATTTAATTGTGGACTCGCATTCCTGAGTGGATTTAATATTACAAGAGAAGCAATGAATGATGCAGTGTATGGAAAGTTCACCAAAGAACTAATGCACACTGAAATTGCACCGGCAATTCCATTTGCGATTGATAAAAAAGTAAAAGAAGATTTTGCGAACCGCGTATTTGAAAGGTTTTGTAATCCTTTTATTGAACATCAATGGCTGAGCATCACTGTTCAATTCACCTCGAAGATGAAAATGCGGAATATACCTTTACTGCAAAACCATTTTAAATTAAATGATACAGTACCGGCTCATATGGCAGCAGGGTTTGCGGGTTTTTTGCTATACATGAAAGCAATTAAAAGAGAAGATGGCAAATATTTTGGAAAGAGGAACGATAAGCTTTATGAAATAAAAGATGACTCTGCTGAATACTTCTTCCAGGTTTGGGAAAACAATAGTCCTGATAAAGTAGCTGAAATTGTCATGCAAAATGAAGAACTTTGGGGTGCCGATCTTACAAAGCTCCCGGGTTTGTTACGATCCATCCAGGAATATCTTACTGAGTTTTTATCAACTGGAGTTTTAAAAACAATAGCCGGGATCGAATCAAAAAAGGCGGTCGTTTAATTAACATGAAACATAGAGTTTTAAAGGTAAATCCAAAAGATAATGTGATCGTTGCATTGACAAATCTTTCGAAAGGTGAAACTATTTCTTTTGAGGGTGAAGAATATATCTTGCAGGACAATATTAATGCGAAGCATAAATTTTTTACAAAAGATCTTAACGCCGGTGATGAGATCATCATGTATGGAGTGCTGGTGGGCAAGGCTCAAAATTTTATTCCCCGGGGCGGATTGATGACGACTACGAATACGAAGCATGCTGCCGATCCATTTGCTTATCGTGCTGCAAAATATGAATGGCATGCTCCCGATGTTTCAAAATTCAAAGGAAGAACTTTTAATGGTTATCATAGAAGTGATGGGAGAGTAGGAACAGCTAATTACTGGTTATTTATTCCAACCGTGTTTTGTGAGAACCGGAATCTCGATGTGATCCGTGAAGCATTGCATAATGAGTTAGGCTATGCTGTTACTGATAAATACAAAAGTTATACGCATCAGCTGATAACAGCCTATAAAGAAGGAAATGATCTTTCATCAGTAGACATTTTTTCTGCACCGCAGCATAAAAATGGGAACAGGCCATTTAAAAATGTTGACGGGATAAAATTTTTAAATCACCAGGGTGGTTGTGGCGGTACAAGGCAAGATGCCGGAATACTTGGTAAACTTTTAGCATCTTACGCAGATCATCCGAATGTGGCCGGAGTTACTGTGTTAAGTTTAGGTTGCCAGAATTTACAAGTGCAGGATTTCGTAAATGATCTGAAACAACGCAATCCAAATTTTGATAAACCACTTTATATTTTCGAACAGCAACAATCACAAAGCGAAGAGCAATTGATAGCAGAAGCCATCAGGAAAACATTTGAAGGTTTAATTGAAATAAACAAGCTTGAACGCAAACCCGCTACTCTTGATAAATTATGTATCGGCGTAAAATGCGGTGGCAGTGATGGATTCAGCGGCATTTCTGCAAATCCTGCAGTTGGATATGCTTCAGACCTTGTTGTTGCATTAGGAGGTAAAATTCTTTTGGCAGAATTTCCAGAACTCTGCGGCGCTGAGCAAGACCTGATCGACAGAACTACTAATGAAGCAGCTGCTAAAAAATTTATTCATTTAATGACTGCTTACAATGATGCGGCTCATAAAGTTGGTTCAGGATTTCACATGAATCCATCCCCAGGAAATATTAAAGATGGATTGATCACCGATGCAATAAAAAGTACCGGAGCCGCTAAGAAAGGTGGCACATCGCCAGTTGTAGATGTATTAGATTATACTGAACCGGTAACAAAACCAGGATTGAATTTGGTTTGTACCCCCGGTAATGATGTGGAAGCAACTACCGGTAAAGCTGCAAGCGGAGCTACACTGATCTTGTTTACCACTGGCCTGGGCACACCAACCGGTAATCCTGTTTGTCCTACTATTAAAGTAAGCACAAACAGCAATCTTACAAAAAGGATGAATGATATTATAGATATTGATTGCGGGCCAATAGTAGAAGGAGATAAAACGATCCAGCAAATGGGAGAGGAGATATTAGAATACTGCATTAAAGCAGCTAGCGGCGAGGTGATCCCGAAAGCCGTACAACTTAACCAGGATGACTTCATACCCTGGAAGAGAGGGGTGTCATTATAAAAAATCAGAGGCGTAACAGAATTTTTTATCTTAATTTAACTGTGCTTTGATTTACTTAACACTGATTAATTTTTAAGTATTCACATTAGAAATCAATATTCATTTTTGCATTTGTGATTATTCAATTCTGTCCTGAATTATCGTTTTCAAAAATCAGGATCACAAAAAATATCATTTATGAAAAGATGCTTGCTTTTGTTAATGCTGATAGTCGCTGCCGGTAATTATCTTTTTGCGCAGCAGTCATCTAAACCAGTTACTAAACAACCTGTGCTTGGCTACCGTTCTGTAAAAATTCTTACAATAAATGGTTTATCATTCAAAGATTTAAACAGAAATAACAAATTAGATAAGTATGAAGACTGGCGTTTGCCTTATGAAGTAAGAGCAAAAGATTTACTGTCTCAAATGAGTGTAGAAGAAAAAGTTGGTTTCATGCTAATCAGTTCTACACGATTAAAAAACGATTGGTCTTTTGAAGCGCCAAAGAATAAAGACCCAATAACCAGTGACTTTAATGAAGAAGATCTCATTCAAACCACGAACATGTTTTCAAAGCAACCGCTGCCTATTCCAATGATGTCGGCAGCAGGTACTACAAAAGCGGTCACTCAGTTTCATCTCCGTCATTTTATTTTAAGAGCAAATGTAAGTGCAAGAATAAATGCTGAATGGGCTAATAAATTACAAGCTCTTTGCGAAAGTGATGGCTTGGGTATTCCTGCCATTGTTGCCTCCAACCCGAGAAATCATATTACTAAAGATGCTTCCATTGGTTTAAGTGTTGGTAAAACTGTTTTTTCTACATGGCCCGGTGAACTTGGTCTCTCTGCAATGAAGGATTTAAAATTAGTCAGAGAGTTTGCAGACATTGCAAGACAAGAATGGGCCGCAGTAGGTTTACGCAAAGGATACATGTACATGGCTGATTTATCAACGGAGCCGAGATGGCAAAGAGTAGAAGGAACATTTGGTGAAAATTCAGCATGGGTAGCGAAGATGATAACTGAAATTGTATTGGGTTTCCAGGGAAATAAACTTAGCCCGTCATCCGTCGCATTAACTACAAAACATTTTCCCGGTGGCGGAGCAACTGAAGGAGGGCAAGACCCGCATTTCAATTGGGGTCGAAATGAAATTTTTCCAGGAGGTATGTTCAGCAATAATCTCATTTCATTCAAAGCCGCAATTAAAGCAGGCACTTCTTCTATCATGCCTTATTATTCTATACCCAATGATACCAAATACGAAAAAATTGCATACGCTTATAACAAGGAAGTGCTACAGGGATTGCTGCGAAACGAACTCGGCTTTAAAGGTATTATCAATTCGGATACCGGACCAATTGAAATGATGCCCTGGGGCGCAGAAAGCTTATCTATTAAAGAACGGTATAAAAAAACATTGGAAGCCGGTGTAAATCTTTATTCCGGTTCTGCTGACCCGGCTCCGCTTTTAGAAATAGTGAAAAGCGGAATGGTAGACATAAAACTTGTTGACAATTCTGTTTTCCGTTTACTGATGGAAAAATTTCAATTAGGGCTTTTTGAAAACCCCTATGTGGATGAAGATGCTGCTGAGAAAATAGTCGGCAATGCGAAGTTTCAGGCGAAAGCTGATCTGGCTTTTCGTAAATCAATTGTATTACTTCGAAACGAAACAAAAATGCTGCCGTTAACTCCGAGAGCTATCGGGGCGAAGACAAAAATTTATTTTGAATCCTATTTTCAAAAAAGAGACGTTTCTTCAAGTAATGTTTATCAAACAACCGAAAACAAATACGATGTCGAATTTGTAAAAACTCCAGAAGAAGCAGATGTCGTTCTTATGTGGATTACTCCCGGTTCCAAGTCTTTATTTGATTCGGATGGCTCACCCCTATATCTTTCCTTATCTAAAAATGCGGTGGATGTTGATTATATAAATAAACTAACTTCAAAAAAACCGACTGTGCTTGTAATCAACTACAGTAATCCCTGGGTGATTGATGAAATTTATAACGACAAAAACAAAGGAAATATAAAAGCCGTTCTCGCCACATTTGGTACAACATTAGAAGCCGTACTGGATGTGGTTACTGGCAAGTTTAATCCCACAGCTAAAATGCCTTTTACAACACCCATCTCTGAAGCTGCGGCACAAAACCAGCAACCAGATGTACCGGGCTATTTAAAAGGCGAAGCTTATCCATTATTTAAATACAATGAAGGAATGAGTTATAGAAAAATTGACTGATTGCCTTTATTGTTCCGGTAACGTTTGCGGAGATTTCAGGTTTTTACCCAATAGTTTTCATACATTTATTACCTGTTTTTGAAGGATTTATAAACCTCACCTCAATTTGTCATATGAGAAAATTTATTGATGAAAATTTTTTGCTAAACAGCAAGGCTTCGCAGCAACTTTATCATGAGTTTGCTAAGGAAATGCCCATTATCGATTATCACAACCATTTGCCGCCTGATGAAATTGCGGCAGATAAGAATTTTGAAAATATTACAAAAGTATGGCTCAATGGTGACCATTATAAATGGCGGGGCATGCGATCAAATGGAGTTCCCGAGGAGTTCATCACCGGTAATAAAAGTGATTGGGAAAAATTTCAAAAATGGGCGGAGACTGTTCCTTACACTTTGCGTAATCCTCTTTATCATTGGACGCACCTCGAATTGCAACGTTACTTTGATGTCAATGATATTTTGAATCCGGACACAGCAAAGAAGATCTATGATGAAACATCTGCTAAGTTGCAAGAAAAAGAATTTAGTGTAAGAGGTTTATTGGAAAAAATGAATGTAAGGCTTATTTGCACTACTGACGACCCGGTTGATGATCTTGCGTATCATAAAAAAATAAAGAATGACAATTGGCATATAAACGTATTGCCAGCTTTTCGTCCCGATAAAGCGATGAATGTTGATGATGTAAATACTTTTAATAATTATCTCACCCTCCTTGAAAAAGCATCTAATATTTCCATCAGCACTTTCAATGATTATATTGCTGCACTAAAAAAGCGACACGAGTATTTCGTAGAGAACAATTGCAGAGTTAGTGATCATGGGCTCGAAGAAATGTATGCAGAGGATTATACGCAAACAGAGGTCGTTGGAATTTTCGCTAAAATTCGTTCAGGTGGTGACTTGAGTTTGGAAGAAAGAAAGAAATTTAAGTCAGCGATGCTTGTCACATTGGCGGAATGGGATTGCGAAAAGGGATTTGTTCAGCAATATCATCTTGGCGCTTTAAGAAATAACAATAGTCGCATGTTAAAACAACTTGGCCCGGATACAGGTTGGGATAGCATTGGAGATTTTTCACAAGCAAAAGCGTTATCCAAATTTTTAAACAGACTCGATACAAATAATAAGTTAGCAAAAACAATTATTTACAATCTCAATCCTGCCGATAATGAACTGTTCGCTACGATGATCGGCAATTTCAATGATGGTTCTGCCGCCGGAAAGATCCAATGGGGTTCGGCCTGGTGGTTCCTTGACCAGAAAGATGGAATGATAAAACAAATAAATGCACTGAGCAATATGGGTTTGCTCAGTAAGTTTATCGGTATGCTTACTGATAGCCGTAGTTTTCTTTCATTTCCAAGACATGAGTATTTCAGGAGATTACTTTGCAATTTATTTGGTGAAGAAATTGAAAACGGTGAACTTCCCAACGATATAAAATGGGTAGGAAAGATCATCCAGGATATTTGCTATAACAATGCAAATGAATATTTTGGTTGGAAGAATATTGACGAGGTTGTTCATAAGACAGTAAAAGCTTAATTGATAAATATTTTTTGAAATACTAAACCAAAAGCAAAAGATGTCAAAGAAAGTAGTAACACTGGGCGAAATCATGTTGAGATTATCAACACCGGATTTTAAAAGATTTGTACAGGCAGATACATTTGATATTACTTACGGAGGTGGCGAAGCAAACGTCGCTGCTGCATTATGTAATTATGGATTGAATGGAACCTTTGTAACAAAAGTGCCAAACAACGCAATAGGTCAGTCAGCAATTAATCACATTCGCCGTTATGGAGTAGATACTCAATATATAGTCCGTGGTGGTGAAAGACTGGGAATCTATTTTTTAGAAACAGGTGCATCGATGAGAGCCTCACAGGTTATTTACGACAGGGCCGGGGCATCCATTGCTGATGTAAACATGGAAGAGTTTGATTGGGATAAAATTTTTGCTGGTGCAGATTGGTTTCATACAACAGGTATCACACCTGCATTGAGTGATAAAGCTGCGGCATTGACAGAAGCTGCATTAAAAGCTGCAAAAGCGAAAGGCATCACAACAAGTATCGATCTTAATTATCGCAAAAAACTCTGGAGCAAAGAAAAAGCAAGAGAAGTGATGTCAAAACTTTGCCAGCATGTAGATGTATGTATCGGTAATGAAGAAGATGCAGATACAACATTAGGATTTAAAGCAGCGCATACAGATATAACCAAAGGTGAACTGAATCTTGATGGCTATAAAGATGTATTTAAACAAATGAAAGAAAAGTTCGGATTTAAATTCATTGCATCGTCACTTCGTGAAAGCTACAGTGCAAGTGATAATGGATGGAGTGCATTGGTATATGATGGTAAAGATTTTTATCACACAAAAAAATACAATGTTCGTATCGTTGACCGTGTCGGTAGTGGTGATTCATTTGCCAGCGGTTTGATCTTTGGATTAGTAACCGGCATGTCAATGCCTGATGCTGCTGAGTTTGGCGTAGCAGCCAGTGCTATAAAACATACAATACCGGGTGACCTTAATCATGCTACACTAAGTGATGTAAAAGAATTAATGAAAGGTGATGGTAGCGGAAGGGTACAGCGTTAACCCCCTGTCCCCCTAAAGGGGTGACTTAGGTGGGATATTCATTTTTTTATTTGTAAGTTCTTTGGAGATGTAGATTGAATAATTGTGTTACCAGCAGTATTACTACTATCATAATCTGTTGCGTCGCACACTTCATCTTTCTGTTCGCTACTGAGCAAAAGAACCTCAGTTATAATGAAACATCAATTTTGTAAACTTTTTTAAATCTAAGTTCCCCCTTTAGGGGGACAGGGGGTAACATGATCATTGATACATTAGGTAACGCACCAAAATATTTTTCAGTCCATCCTTTATTTGCAAAAGCATTTGAATACATAAGTCAGACCGATCTTGCAAATGCTGCAGATGGTAAGTCAGACATTTCAGATGGCTTAAAAGCTATCTTCAGTAATGCGCCGGGTAAAACAATTGAAGTAAGTTGCGCAAAATTTGAATGTCATAATAAGAATATTGATATTCAACTTTGCATTAGTGGCTTTGAAACTATTGGATGGAAGCCAAGAGAAAAATGCGAAATACCCAATGGTGATTACCATGCTGAAAAAGATGTGCAGTTCTACAACGACACACCTGATACATTTTTTTCATTGAGAGATGGACAGTTTGCGATCTTCTTTCCTGAGGATGTACATGCACCAATGATAGGTGAGGGGACGATCAAGAAATTAGTAATTAAAATAAAAATATGAATGAGTGGAACACTGATGACACTGATGTAAAGGATTTGAACGGATAAAACCTGCGTAGATCCGTGTTCCATAAAAAAATTAAAATGAGTAAGACACAACAAATAGCAGATGCAATAGTAAAGCAGGGAATGCTTCCTTTATATTTCAATTCAAGTGAGGAAGTGAGTCTGGATGTATTAAAGGCAATTTATCGTGCAGGAGTGAAAGCTGTCGAATACACCAATCGTGGTGATGCAGCATTGGCAAATTTTAAAAAGATGGTTGCTTTGCGCAATACAGAAATGCCAGGATTATTATTAGGTGTAGGAACAATTAAGAATATGCAGCATGCTACAGATTATATGGCTGCCGGCGCTGATTTTTTAGTTAGTCCTGGTTTTGTACCGGATGTTGCAGCATACTGTGTAAGCAATGATATTTTTTATGCACCGGGATGCATGACACCAAGTGAGATCATTGCTGCTGAAAATGCAGGTATCAAATTCATAAAATTATTTCCGGGAAATATGCTTGGCCCTGAGTTTTTAACGACTATAAAGGATATCTTTCCAAAGCTCCTTTTTATGCCAACCGGTGGTGTAGATACAACAAAAGAGAATATTGAAGGATGGTTTAAAGCAGGCGTCTGTGCCGTAGGAATGGGAAGCAAACTAATCAGTAAAAAACTGATGGAAGCAAAAGATTACGGAACAATTGAAACAGAGACTAAAAAGGTATTGGAACTGATCGGATCAATAAAGCCAGCTAAATAGTAGTACAAGTATGAAAGGATTGCGACGCAACGATGCTTAACCGGAGTTACCGAGCTGGTATCATAAAAAATCTACGATGCAACAAGCCATTGGAAAATACAGGTGGACAATCTGCGCCCTGCTCTTTTTTGCTACTACTGTAAACTATCTCGACAGGCAAGTGTTGAGTTTGTTGCAGAAGGATCTTTCAGAACTTTTTGGCTGGACCAATACAAATTACGCCAACATTACTGCTGTTTTTCAATTTGGCTATGCAATCAGCCTTCTTTTAGCCGGCAGGATCATTGACAAGCTTGGAACAAAGAAAGGATATACATGGGCCATTATTATCTGGAGTATCGGGGCCATGCTTCATGCATTAGCAATTCCTATTGGCGAAGCATTTAATACAATACTTGGACTTTTTGGAATAACAGCATTGAGTGTTTCTGTTGCCGGTTTCATGGTTTGCCGTGCAGTTCTTGCATTAGGTGAGGCAGGTAACTTTCCTGCAGCTATAAAGGCAACAGCAGAATATTTTCCTAAAAAAGAAAGATCATTTGCTACAGGGATTTTTAATTCAGGAGCAAATATTGGAGCTGTACTTGCACCGCTTACTGTTCCATGGATTGGAAAGCATTGGGGGTGGGAGGTTGCATTTATTTTAGTGGGAGCTATTGGTTTCCTCTGGTTATTTTTCTGGCTATTTTTTTATGATAAGCCTACAGAACAAAAACGATTATCAGCTTCAGAATTAGAATATATCAATTCAGATAAAGAAGACCTGGCAGTTACCGCAAAAACAAAAGAAAAAGTTTCATGGGTAAAATTGTTAGGCTATAAGCAAACATGGTCATTTGCCATCGGTAAATTTTTAACTGATGGTGTATGGTGGTTCTTTTTGTTTTGGTTACCGGGGTATCTAACTTCTCAATATGGTATGAGTAGTACTGAAGTGGCTATTCCATTAGCGGTACTCTATACAATGACAATGATCGGCAGTGTTGGCGGTGGATGGTTTCCCATGTATTATTTCAAAAAGGGCTATTCGCCTTATGATGGCCGAATGAAAGCGATGTTGATGATCGCAATAATTCCTTTGGTTGTTTTATTAGCTCAGCCATTAGGCGATTATAGTTATTGGATACCTGTTTTGTTGATCGGTGTCGGCACCTCGGCACACCAGGCATGGAGTGCAAATATTTTTACTACTGTTAGTGATATGTTCCCTAAAAAAGCTATAGGATCCGTTGTAGGTATTGGGGGAATGGCCGGCGGCATAGGAGGGGTGATCGTTTCAAAAGTGGGAGGCTGGCTATTTGATTCATATAAGGCAGCGGGTATTGCAGAATCATGGGTTGCCGCAAAAGCGAATGGATTGGGTGATTATGTGTCAAGAATACACGCATTGGATCTTAGAACTAAGTTTGGCGATGTTGTTAGCCTCGATACGATCGATCTTAAAGGCTTGTCCAAGGAGGTTGCAGAACAATTAAAGAATATTGATGCGTCATCTTTTGATAAGCTCCTGGAGCTTCAAAAGCCCTTAGTTCATAGTCAAATGACCACATCCTATACTATTATGTTTGCCTTTTGCGCCGTTGCCTACCTGATTGCCTGGGTTATCATGAAAGCACTGGTACCAAAATATAAAGTTATCACGGACTTGTGATGGCAGTTAAGCTTTGATGTTAAGTCCATTAGGCACGCCGAGAAAAAATTTCCGATCTATTCTTTCCTTTCACTTAACAATAACTTAATCTATAATTACTCTCTAAAGGATATTCATCTTTGCTAGTCGCAGACAGATAAACTAATGCTTGTTTTAGTTTAGTATTTTTTGTGCCAATAATTACGAAGCTTGACATTTAATAAAAAATGTGACAGGTGGAAATTTTTATAATGTGCAGCTAATTATTTTTCTATATTTTTGGTTTACCATTAAACCTAAAATATTCCGATGATATTCGTCACACAGCTTCACCTGATATTTATATCAGTGAGCCTTCTCCTTCTACGATCTTTCAGAGGAAGGTTGAGCAATAACCAAATGAAGGTTATATTTATCTTTTTTATTTTCTTATCCCTTTTCCCCGTCATTTTCCTGGCACCAACAGGCCAATTTTATCTTTCATTTAAAATATTTGACAAGCTCACTTTGTTTCTTTTTATACCTGCTTGCTACATTTATATCCTTAGCAATTTGTATAGACCCCAGGCTAAAAAAATAGACCCCTTTCATCTGCGTTTCTGGAAGATGAAATTCACAACATATGTAAATTCAAATAATAATTCCAGGCACAAAATTGTAAGAAGATATAAGACTGAAACAAAGCACTCCGTATCGTTGAATATGTCCCAGGAACGAGTTGCCGACATACAGGAGAATATTCGTGATCATTTTTCAAAAAATAAACCTTTTCTTAAGCATGGTTATTCTTTACGAATGCTTTCAGACGAAATACATCTTCCGCTGCACCAGTTATCAGCTTTTATCAATAGCTATTACAAAATGAATTTTAATGACTTCGTCAATGAATACAGAATATTATCCTGCATAGAAAAGCTTTTAAAAAAGGAATGGGAGATCAAAAAACTTGAATCGATCGCAGAAGAATCGGGGTTTAGCAATCGAAATACTTTTACTTCCGCTTTTAAAAAGGCAACTGGATTAAACCCATCAGAATTTATTAAGTATATAAAACAGGGAAAGGTTTTGGAAAATAAAAAGCCTGATACCGAAGGCGTCATCGACGAAGAAATGACTAAAATTTACAGGTTAATGAACAAGTTGGCGGGTTAAAAGATAAAGTTCTTTTTATTATATATGAAGTGGTGAAAGCTTAAAAAGAAAGGAAGAAGTATTGAAATACTTCTTCCTTTGAGAAAACAACTGCTATTATTAGCAATTCTTAAGGCTAAACTATACTTCTCTAAGAACAGTATTAAAATTATTGGGGTCGTTATATATAAACAACTAATTGACCTTGCTTATTGACAGGATTTATAATTTAAGGCTATTCTCTTTTTTTTGTATTGCGATCATGAATAAGCTCTTTTACTTTTTTTGTTAAGTATTATAAGACTAAATTTAAATAACCCGAATATTTATTTTTTTATGTTTTTTACTTGACGTATTTTAGATATAGGCAACGTTTTTAACCATTAAACCATTTTTTATGAGAAATTTTCTTAACAGAATCTTTGGCCAACTATTGACCTTTAAGAAAAAATCCGCCAATCCCCGCACTATCATTATCCCTTCCGAAAAAAAGGCTTCAATTTTAAAGCAACTGGATGATCACATGCAACTACGACAGCCTTATCTAATAGAAAATTATAGTTTAAAGGCGCTGGCAGATGATCTGAATGTGCAACAACTCCATTTATCCGCTTTACTCAATCATGAATTAGGGATCAATTTTAATAATTATCTTAACCAATACAGGGTGAGGTATTGCAAAACACTTATTCAAAAAGGGGCGACACGCAAACTAAACTCAAAAGGATTAGCAAGTCAATGCGGATTTCATAACCGGAATACTTTTACCACAGCTTTCAAAAAATTTGCCGGGTGCACACCATCTGACTATACGAGACGCTATTATAACAGCAACTACAGTAGTAGCACTGTATTTGAAAGTTGAGTCATATAGAGTACGTAGGGCTCTGATCGTTGCACTTATTAAAAATATAAGGCAGGCAGCAATATAAATCTTGGCAGTAAAAGATCCTTTACTCATTGCAATAGTTTTTCGTCATTGTATTTTTAGAGAAGGTCATTTATTTCTAATAGAAAAAATTGACATTAATGACAAAACAAAATATACTTACTTATCTACGAAGTTTTTTTAATGATAAAAAGAAGGACACCACTTTTTTGATCCATTATAGGAAACATGATTCTGAGTTAATAAAGCGGCGGTTAAATGATCTGATGACAGAGAAAAAACCTTTTTTGCAAAGTAAATATCATATAAAGGACCTGGCAGGCGAACTTCAAATTCCTGTTCATCAATTGTCAGCATATCTCAACCAGGTATTGGGAATGCATTTTAGTGATCATATAAACAAATACAGGATCGATCATTGTATTGAACTTATAAATGCAAATTCTTCCGATAGACCGAGTTTACAAAAGCTGTCAAGAATATGTGGATTTAATAATAGGAGTTCTTTTACTACAGCCTTTAAAAAATTTACAGGTCAAAAACCCTTTGATTATATTAAAAGGAGATATTTTCTGCAGATTATGAATAACTATAGAGATAAAGCAGTTAATAATTATAATTTTTAGCATCTGTGTGCCCTCAAAATTTTATTCCGCCTTTAGTGAAGATTAACTTTAATAAACAAATTTGATATAGGTGGTCGTGAAAAATAGTAAGTAGATATTTCAAAAATAGTTGATAGAAAATAATTGAACGATCTCAGTCCCTTAGTTGTTAGTTCTTAGGCAGTTTTGGTTATAGTTAAGAATAAGACCGCTTAACATCTTTTTAGCGGTCTTATTTCTCCTGGCGTAAATGGAAAAAATATTTGATTCACTGGCGCTTAAGTAGGTTCTATTTAATTTAAAAACATCCGTTTTTGTTTTTTAGGCGGACGAAAAAAAGATAGTTGATTTTGTGAATATTTGATTTTAAAGCATAACAAGTGTGACGGCGAGCAATCAAAGGCTGTGTATTTCTATATACAGCCTTTATTATTTCATGAAAGGAAAGCAATACAGAAAATGATTCTCTTACTTATTTTGATGCTATTGGCATATAGAGAAAAAGTGAAATCAAAACGCAGATACAAACTAAGCCAAAAACAACGATCAGTGTGAGGCTTGGTTTTATTCAGGTTATTTTTCTCCGACCGAAAAAGAGAGTGCCATTTCAACAGCACTCTCTATAGTTATGGTTACTTACTTTCCTAATTTAAATGTCAATCCGCCTCCAAGGCTGAATTGCCATACGGTAGAGTATTCACTAAGGTAAATTGGGCCGTACCAGCTCCAATAATAATCGCCACCAGTAGCCCTGGAAGCCGATAGTATCAGTGCCTGAAGTTTTAATCCCATTTTTGGAGAGAACCATATGTTAGTGCCGACTCTTCCACCCCAGGCAAAATTGGTGTTGCTTGAACTTTTTCCCACTGATGGAGCTTCAAGATGACTGATCAAAACTCCTGCCATTACTCCGCCATATCCTTCTACTTTACCGCCATTCCCAAAATGTCCATCTCCGCTTAATAATATAAAATCATGTTTGAGATCGAAAGTTTCAGATTTGGCAGAACCACCGGTCGTAAGCTTAAAAGTAGCAGGAACAGTAGTACTCCTATGCAAGTACAAAAGTTCTGCACTGCTCTGATGATTAAACATATATTGCAAACCACCACCAAATTGTACTCCTGCTTTCACTGTTCCATAGTAGTAAGTATTTACATCATGCGCCACATCAAACCCATCATCAAATGTGTATGCAGCATAAAAATTAAGTCGGGCATGCTGGCCCATCATTGTTGTCATAGTTCCGGCTAATACGAGCAATAGAAAGATCTTTTTCATGTTTATAAAATTTTAGTTAAGAAAATTTAATGGGTTTTTAAGTTGTGTGACTTTAATGATAAACTGAATATTGGCGGAAAATTATTAATTAAATTCCTCTTTTCCAGATTTTTAATTAGAAAACAAAAATGAGACTGAATTGTAATACACCATTTTTAAAATCGGGATCGATATTGGCTGAATCAAAATCTCCCACTTTGCTCACCCCAACCATATAGCGGGCACCGATACCCAGACCCTTACTTTTCAAAAAACCCAGGCCAAATCCTATTGACAGGTCTGTACTTTTAGCAAAATCTTCGATTGTAGAATTGGGAATCTCTTCGCTTACTTTGAAGCCTGCCTGCGGACCAGCTTCAACATAAAAACTTCCTTTGAATTGCCATTGCAGCATGATGGGTATATTGACATAAGAGACCTTATAATCTGCTTCGGTCACGCCATCATCGAGTTTAGCACCTTGTGAAGAAAATAGAACTTCAGGTTGCAAAACCAGGTGATCAAACTTGATCCGTACTAAACCACCGGCATGAAATGCCACCAATGAGCTTTTCTCAATATTATTAAAATTACCACCGGTAAAGTTGCTGACGTTTACACCTCCTTTCAATCCGAACTGCAGTTGGGCATTCGCAACCCCCATTACCAGGAGAAGCGGAAGAAAAATAATCTTTTTCATAAATTAAGATTTAATAGTGAACAAAATGGTTTACCGTGTCGGTGTCTTTATATTGAGGTGACTCTTACTTATCAATTATTATTGTTATAGTTCCTCCTTTTTATTTAGTTAAAAATATTGTTAGTGTAAGTTGTTTCCTCCATTATATTTTCTTTTTAGGAGTGAACCTATCATTAGTCGTTATAAAGTTTATTTTTTTTGAGCCTTCCCAATTGGTTCCTGAAAGATCTGCATTGGAGAAATCTGAATTATGAACTTTTGCACCTGTAAAATTTGCATTGCTGAGTTTAGCATTACGAAACGAAGTTCCAAATCTTATTACGAGAAAGGATGCCATTTTTCTTAGTGTATCAAAACCTTTTGCCCCGCTTAACGCTCTTTTACTTATAAGTGCACAAGCGATCGCCATAGCCACAGTTCCTATCCCTCCACCAACACTTTTACCAAACATACCACCTGATAATGCAACTATCATAAATAAAATATTAGATAATGTTCCGGCAGCAGCCCGGGCAAGTGTACCTACAATAAACATGACAACCGTTAATAGTAAAGCCAGTATAAGATAAAACATTCCCATACCGGTACCTAAACCTGAAACATATGCTATAATACCGATCACCGCAGCAAGAATTACAGCTGGTAGGATCAAATGACTGATCGCATTTCCTCCACCTTTCCAATAGTAATAAAGAATAAAAAGAAAAATGATCACAATTGTTATAATTCCTGCTGATCTAATATTCGAATCTTCTGAAGCCAACATGTCCTGAACGGTTTTACCGGTAAGTGCGGCAATATAACCCGACAATAATGATACCATCAAAGCGACAAATAAAATTATTATTGTATTCAACGGTGTAATTCCTGTCCTTGAGTGAGTAAAATTTGCGCCAATAAGATTCGCATCGGTGAAATCAGCGCCGCGAAGATCGCTATCCACGAAACTTGCATTCGAAGATCTTCATTTTTAAAAGAAGCTTTTTGTAAATTTTTATTTGAGTACTCTTTTGCCATGGTAGTTTTATTATTATTCTTTCTTTTCAATAGCCGATATTAATGATCCTTTTCTTCTTTTTCTATTGGTTAATTTAATTCATGACAGTGTTACCAGCATTTATAATTAATGTTCTTATTACAACCAACACAAATGCGATAAAGGGTACAGAAACTGCAGTGATGAACAAACGCAAGGTTCTCTTGTAGTAGGTATCAACCTTATCAGCAGGATAATGCATGTTTAAAATGCGAAACAGGACGATCAACAATAAAGAAATGCATACGATAATACTGAGTCCCAGGACAATGTCCCGAAACATATTTTTTGTAAATGCTTCTTTTACCCAATTACTGCCATAATTTAACATGAAACCCATAAAAATACCTGTTGCTGTAACCATCGGTTGTCTGTAATTCTGGATATTTTGCATAATAATTAATATACGTTATAATAGTTTCTTATAAACAAGAGATCATTTGTCAATATCTGTTTAGAAGCATTGATCTTATTGTCTACAAAAAAGATGGGATATAAAAAAGCAAGAGTAAGAGTAACTGCCAGATTGAATTGTATTATTTGTTTTTTCATTCTATAGTAGTTGTTTATTACGAGATATTTAAATTGACTCTATCTTTTATTTTTCCTTAACGCCTCATTCTTTCTTTCTATTTCCAGCGCCTGCTCGGCAATGATCTTTTTTAATCGTGTATTATCCTCCATGAATTGCTTCAGTTTCGAATTAGGTTTATTCTTTAAGCTAGTATCTTGTTTATTTTTATCTTTTTCCATAAACTTTTCTCTCCATCTTGCAAATACGCTATATGAGAGATTATGGTTCCTTATAACCGCAATAACCCCCATCTCATTTGCTTGTCTTAATATTTCAAGCTTTTGTTCGTCAGTAAACTTTCTTTTTTGGCTCGCCATAATAAAAGATTAGGTTAAGTGGGAGTACGCATTTTGTGTTAGTTTTTTTCAGGGGTTGGAACTAAAACTCTTAAAAAAAGTAACTGGTCGGCATACGGAAACTATCAAACTGGGCGAAGGCAGCGCAAATAAACATCCTGCCTTTTATAATAATTAGATATCTAATTTATATACGAGGAACCATGAGATATCTTTTGTAAGAACTATAAGCTGTTAAAGAGGGTGTTTTCCCAATGGTAAAAGATACACTTGATTGATATAAAATCAATCAGATATTCTAAAATTATTGAGAGATATCTTATATTTTTTGGCAAAGAATTATTAATAGCACCTGTTGTAACTTTTGGCAAATTATTGTTTCCGATATAACTTAATCTATTAGCTTGATTCTCTTTATAATAAGTTTAGATTGAAGATCAGGTAACGAGGAACGGTAATAGGAGTTTTGATTTCGATTTTGTCGATAAGAATATCTTGTAAGTTTAAAAAGATATCTAATCCAAATTAAAATTCAGCCCAAAAAAGATATTTGCCCAAATTCATTCTATTTTCTAAAATCAGGCTGGTTAATATTTATAATTCTTGTCATTTTCCAGGCGTAATTATTTTTTAGTGAGGTTGTGTCAATACTAAATTGCACACGATTTATAAATGGCGAATCCCGGTTAGACGGCACGGGTAAAAATGGACAAATGAGCGCAGCTTTTATCTAATATGAATACAATAATTGATCTCTATTTATTTATATAATTAAATTTTTAGCAAAATCAGTAGAGGTTTGCTTAGGCAGGGTATAAAACCGGTGAATTCTTTCTCCGGTTTTTTTTTAATTACCCGAGCCAGTGAATTGAAAAGATATCTAATTAAAGAGAATACTTAATTATCAATTAGCTCCATTAAAAAACTCACCTGAACAATAAAGTGCATTGAGGTGAGTTTTTTAAGTACTTGTCTGATTATCAGGAAAGTGCGGAGAGAGAGGGATTTGAGATAAATGTGTATTTAATTGATTATCAATATTTTATACATTTTGGTATAAAATGGACAACGATTAGGACATTTTCAAGCATTATCGATAAATATTTATAAATACCTTCAGTTTGATCAGCAAGATCAGAAAAAATATATTGAAGTTCCAATGGATAATGTATCATTTCACGGCACGAATGAAAGCAATGCTTTAATAATTATGGGACCACCTCCCAATGTGGACATTAACATTGGCAAAGGGGAATTAGGTAAAGGATTTTATACAGGATCTTCTCTTGCAATAGGGGCAATTTGGGCTGAGCTTCGTTATAAGGAAAAAGGAGTAGTTATTGAATTTGATATTCCTAGAAACAAGTTTGTTCAGTTAAGGGGTTATCTAATTAAAACTAAAATTGAAGTTATTGACAATTGGCACACGTTAAAAATTGAAGGTATCGCAACGACACATGAATTTGGATATGATTATATAATTGCACCATTTGCTACAATTGAACCAGGTTATCAATTTAAGTTCGAAAGTAAGAGAGCAGAAAAAGAATTGAACGGAGCAAGTAAAAACGTATACCCATGCGGATATTAACTAATTCACCCTTTAGTGTAAAGGGTTTAATAAGCATCAGGGAAGCAACAGATGATGCACCGCAGAAAGTATTTTTTTGTATCCCTTTGGACAATTATGAAGCAAATACAATTCGCAATTTGAATGATTTTAACCGATTTTTTAAAAGGGGAGTAACAACAAAAGTGAAAGAATCGGATATAACAAAAACTATCGATCTCGAGCTTCATTCAAAAGCTTCTTTTTTTAATATAGGCAAAAGTAGTCTTCCACATTTTACAGCTAAGATAAAAGGACACAGCATAGATTTTCATTTATCGCAACTAAACTTCTTAGATTATAATATCTTAAATCGATTGTCTTTCGAATTTTATTATGAAGGCAGAATTTCAAATGATCTTTTTAATAAAAGATTTGTCATTTTAGAACCCAACTGGAAACAACTTGATCGGTTATTTATCGAAGACAGAGTTTTATTTACCGATTGGGCATAATTTTTCTCCTGAATTAATTTAAAAGCAGAAATCTGATACTATTTCTTGTCGAGCGATTTTTCAACTAACCTACAGACCCCTTACCGGAGGATCAGTTGTAGTAAGGTAGAAGGGTCATTTTATGCATTTTTGGACACTTGTAGTAACCACTTTAAACAGGAATTGCAAAAAATGAGGCCCCCGAAAAGAATGCAGATCGAAAAATAGAATTTTAACTTGTAGTAAGTACAAGTGTGTCTCGTCCTCAAAAACTTTGCGTGTCATAGGTAAGGTAACAGCATCAATATAGCAAACACTTGATTTAAGGGGGGAGGGTACAGTTATGTAGAATGCAAATTCGGTCAGAATTTATAGAGATGCATTACCTCTTTATTTATGATATTAGATGCCCAAACCAAACATTTCAAAAAAACTAATTCACTGTTGAATTACGAACTGAAAGGTCTCAATTTAACTACTATAAAAACACAGTAAATTTGCGTCATACCAACAATTGTATTGCATTGTATGAGCACTCCCTTTAAAACATATGTAAAAACCAAACCTAGACATCATCGACTGTTGTTTTTTATTGACGTAAATAATATCAGCGAGGTTTCTTTGCGTAGTATAATGCAGGCAAACCTTCATATATGGGGTGGCAGATACAATCCGATTGTTCCGGTTAACAACAATACAATTGCAAAAGAATGGGTGGACTTAATAGAATTTTTCGATCCTGATTTTGTATACTATTCAAAAACCATCGACCTAAAGTTCATAAGAGATCTTAATTTATTTCACCCGAGGCAATATTTTGAGCTAATAGACGAAGGACGACATTATTTTCCCGGAGTTAATATCCATTGCTTGTTACATGACCAAGTCTATAACCATTTGTTCGCAAATCAACCTGTATTGCTTCAATATGATGGCAGATGGGACATGGAGTTTGCTGCAAAAGAATTTTACAAATTGAATTTTGGATTTCAACCACTTTATCAAGGAGAAAGTCGTTGGACTGATAAGTTGGATACGATTAATATTAACTTGGATAATGTAAAGGAGATCAACATGTACATTGGCTCTAAACGAACATATTTCAAATCTGTTTTAGCTGCCAAGCACGTTGACTCGGTCTATCTCGATGGAAAATTTGATTGGGGGCACCGCCGATTCCAATGGATCCTTTATGAAAAAGATAATTACTTAAATGACTTATTATACTTCTGGAATCGTCAACTATATTTTGAGCCTAAAAATAGATTGATGCAAGTGATTTCCACAGTAGATGAGCTAAACGAAATTTTGCAAGGTCATTGTGTTGATGATTTATTACGTGAATTATGCATCGAAAACAATATCACTCTTTGCTCATTAACAATCGACGAGATTAAAATTGAGGAGTTGAGGAAACGAGCACAAGAATTGTCAAAAAGTGTAAGGTTTGAGAAAATTAAAATTGCACCATTCCCTTTTAAACCTAACGTAGCTCAATACATTAAACAGGAATTTGTAAGGCAAACAAGTTCTTTAATATTAGGAAAAACTGATTACCTAAAGTTTTCAGAGCTTTCGTTTGAAAGCAATACGAAGGCTGATAACGATCCATATGCAGTGGATATAATTTTAGAGAAAGACACCAATGATCACCATAAGGAAATCAAATTCCCTTATGACACAGAACTTTTTTTCATAGTCGGAACAGAAAACTCTAGAGTCAATAAAGCACATCGTATATCGATCTTTGTCTCCAATAATATGCGGGGTACAAAAATAAGTGTACCATCGAATTTTGAACTTGTTCATTCGGTAATGATGCACAGAAGAAAAGATGTGGAGTTGATATCATTAGATGCCGATTATGTTGAATACAGTTCTGCTGGACAAAAGCTCTCTGCATTTTACAAATTATTTGATAGTGATTGGTCGATCATAAAGCAATTTTTGGAAGAAAAATTTTGGTTGCAATTATTTCGCTATACAAGTGAAATTCCGAAGAGTCATATATCCACCGGAAAGGGAATATTTAGCCATAAAGATCTAAAAAAGGAGGTCGATGACTTGTATATTAAATACCGAGAAACGGTGAGAAAATACATGGAAGAAAGACCTGGCATCCCGATACCTGATGACCAACTTGATGCATTTATTAATCGTTGTAAAGTAGATGCCTTTACTTACTTTATTGACGACAATCTCAATTACTTAATTCAGAAGGGAGGATTATTTATTGGAATGAAGGTTAAATGTGAAAGATGTGGCTCCAACAAATGGTATTCATTAACAGAACTACGCGATAAATTTCCATGCAAAGGCTGTAGTAATGAAATTATCCCGAATCTTAAAAGTAAAATTTATTATAAACTAAGTGATACAATTGTAAATAACTTACTCAGCGATACAACTGGTGATGGGAAAGAATATGATGGTAATTATGTAGTCCTTCAAACAATCATTCATCTTAAGGAGGAAGCTTTAGCTGGAAATAGTTTTGTTTGGAGCCCCTCTCTCGATTTCTCTCGACGAAATGGGCAATCAATACTAAAAACAGATTTAGATATTGTCGTTATTCAAAATGGTAAATTGATCATTGGTGAAGCAAAATGCAAAGTTTCAGAATTTACCCGCAAGGTAATAGACAGCCTTGTATGGGCTGGAGATAATTTGCTTCCAGATAAAATAATTGTTGCGTGTCATTCTGGTAATCTTGATAATATTGTAAATACTATAAAGAGCAAATTAACAAACAAAAATTGTCAAGTTATTTCGTATAAAGTTTATCCGCCATGGTATCATCTACCCGGCATTTTTGGTGTGGGAATAAGAAACGAAAGTGAAACCAAGCCGGAAGTACCTAAAACGACGATTCAATAATTGATCTTCTTAATAAAATAGAATGCCCAATCAAATAATTGATTCAAACATAATTGCAGCACTAATAGGTGCTAGCATTTCTCTTTTTGTTTTGGTTGTTACGATGTTTTGGGAGAGGTGGAAATCTGTTGCTGAAATCAAAAGAAATAGAAAAAAGAAATTAATTTATTGCGCTGCTCTAATTAAGCCTATTATTTCTTATTCGGACAAGCAATCTCAAAACATTAAGAAGTTTGCAGAATCACTAGCTAAAGATCCCCTTAAGTTCCCATTATTAACGTTTGCTCCTAAAAGCGATTTGGATAAATTTATTAATAAAGTTGATGAACAGTCAATCTTTGAAGCATATACTTCACTTTATACACCTTACTCAAAAAGCGTTAAAGAATTTAAGAGCATAACTTCAACAATTAATTATCAGAACCTTCAAATGGATCAAGTTTTGGAAATGGTGAAGACTAGCCAAGAATTAGATCATGAGAGAAAGTTGAAGCTTAAAGACTGTTTGAAATCAGCTACCGATTTAGCAGCAAATTCAATCGCAAATCAAACACTACAACAGCATCCAGAACTATTGCATTTATTGGATAACAGTTTAGCTAATTATCTCAGCAACCGTAAAGATGTATCAGATTTAAAATATGCATATGATGCATTTATTAATCCAGTGAAACAAGGAATCGTACAGCATCAATTTTATCAAATACCCGTTGGCCTTCAACTTGCGAATTTTTTACATGAGGCCGATGAAATCTATCACGATATTATAATGCAGATGGATTCCCTTAAAGATGATTTCTTACAGATTTGTGAAAATTATGCAGAGTCTAACGATAATTTGAAAACTCATTCTGCTAAACTCTTGAAAGATTATTTTGACGCTTTAAAATAATATTATGAGTCTATTTATCAGCTATTCCCACACAAATAGAGAATTTGTAGATAAACTGGCTACTCATCTTATTTATAAAAAAATAAACGTATGGTTAGATAGATGGGAATTAAATGTAGGAGACTCCATCACAGAAAGAGTACAGACTGCTATATCTGAGGCATCCAACTTATTAGTTGTTTTATCCAAGGCATCAGTAGAATCAAATTGGTGCAAGCGAGAAATCAATGCTGGACTAATTCTCGAATTAGAAAAGAAAAATGTAGTTGTAATGCCAGTGTTAATTGAGGACTGTGAAATTCCCCTTTTCCTTAAAGACAAGCTTTATGCAGACTTCAGAAAGGACTTTGATACTGGATTGAATCAGGTTGTAGACTCTTTGACAAGTATTAAACAAGAATCAACAGGGCGAGTGGATGTTAAAGGTAAGTATTTCACTGACTTTTCTTGCAGTCGTGGAATAAGAGGTGATCATTACGAGCTTCATGTTGATATTGTAAATGTCTCATATGACACCTATAAGCCCTTTACAGTGCTATGTAACATGATTTTTGTTGGCAATGATATTGCAACCAAGAAATTTTATCAGTATCAAACGCTAGGCAAACCAGAAATTCTTGAGAACATTATTTTCCTCCAATGCGTAGAAAGTCCAGATATAAATAACATGATGATTTCATTAAGTGGTAAAGAAACCTATAATACCAATTTTAAAATCGCATATCAAAATGAAGGGATAATAATTTCTGCCTTCATTTCTATTAAAATGTTAGGTAAAGTTCCTGGAAAGAACCAACTATTTTATTTGGGTAATACCTTCGTTGAAATTTGGGATAATTTAAGGAAAGGGAATATAGTCTGAATCAGATTGCAGATTAGCTATTTTTGGAATAATTAGTGAAATATGGAACGAGACTATTTTTTGTTTGAAGACAAATTACCCCTAATAGAATATTCTTTCACTAAAGATGGTTGGGTAACCATATATGAGAGTGGGGGGGGGTATTGATGATAGTTTCTTAATCTATCCTACCCTTGTAAAAGCAGGTTATTTAAAAAAATATATTTTAGATCGGAATTGGGACATAACGCCAGGCAGCGAAGGGAAGCCCTCTATTATTTCGAGTATGATTAAAGGAAAATGGACTAGCAAATATTACACATTTTCCGAAAAAGAATTTGAGCCATTTATTTTTACAAAACACTTTAGTTTTCATGGTGGACATGATCGATATGTCGATATTTCAGAGGATTTCATTCATTACTTTAAACTCTACGAAAAAGTAAAAGATAAACAGAGTAGGACTTACTCATTTATTGATGAATCAGGAGATTTAGATGAGGTCATTAGAATTACGCCAAATAAAGTCCTTTTGAAGAAAAAATATTTACTTGAATACATTTCTGTTCGGAAAATTCATTTTGCAATTTGTTTTGATTTTATGCGGATTCATGTAGGTAATTTAAGCGCCTTAGATATTCAACCTATTGATAAGGATTTTCAGAATCCTTTAGCTAATTATAACCACTATGTTCGAGATCTTCAGGATGAAGGTGGTAAAATCCAAAGTTGGATACATGGTAAATTGATAATTCCTTACGATCCTAAAAAGTCACAATCATTTCATTTTAGCAGCGATAATTACCAATATGAATCGTTTCTTACAGGGTATGATGAAAACGGTAATGAAGTATACGAAAGTTGCAAAAAGGAAAATGAAAGATTGTTTACAATGACCTATTTTAAAAAATCTGTATTAGATAAGTATTACAATGATCCAGCCCAGTACCAAGTCGATGGTTGGTCTGTCATGTCAAAATTCTTTACTCTAAAAATTGATAACAATATTGAGGACTATGTGCCTGTATTTTTGGTTGATCTATCCTCTTTACCACATAAGGAACAATTGCATTGGAAGCAATTTAATATTCCTCCACAAGTTGGAATGAGTTACACTTATTATCAGACTATGATTGAAGGCAATTGGGTGGAAAATTCTGAATCGCCAGATTTGTTTTTCAAGGAAAAGTATATAGAATTTAACAAGAAATGGAAGGATAAGTTTGGATGGGAGTTATACAAGACTATCAGTAAAGAGGATGAACATTATTTCACTGCGTTACACATTCCAACTTCAAATAACGTTAAATCATTTTGCGAACAAATTTTGTCGATTGTGAAGCTAACTATTGATAGGTTAAACGAAAAGGAATTGTCAAAAAGCATTACAGTGGCTTCAGGAGATAAAGGGATAACCAAGTTCGAAAATTTTTTAAAATCGAAAAGGATTAACATCCCGGATATGATAGCTTTTTTAAGACATCTTCAGAGTTTAAGATCAGGATTAATAGCCCATTCATTTAGTAGTTCAAATATTGAGTGTAAAAAAGCAATGGATTATTTTGAAATTGGCAAAAAGGGTTATAAAGAAATTGCAAAAGAAATCTTTATCAAATCAATATTTACATTAAATACCTTAGAAAAAGTTCTGCTTAAGTAAGAAAAACAATAAGTGTATGGAACTTTACAGCCATTGTTAATCAAAAAAATTTTAAGACGTAAAGTACTTTAAGTATTCATAGAATAAAACAGGAATTTGAAAAAGAGATCGTAACCTCTTTTCCTTCGATTAGATATCTTGTCTCGACTCGTATAATTTCTCGTTTGTGCCATGAATACCCGTTACCTGAATTAACATGTAGTAAGATAGAGAGGTCATTTTTGGCATATTTAGGTACTTGTAGTAACCACTTTAAACGGTAATTGCAAAAATAATTTCCCCAAATATTATGCATATAAAAAAATACATTTTTAACTTGTAGTAACCACATGTGTGTCTCGACTTTAAAAAACTTTTCGTGTCATAGGTTGGGTTACAGCATTAAGAAAGCAAACACCTGGTTTAAGGGGGTGGGGGCTAGGCAGTGGACAACTCGTTGCGGAATTCAAAAGAATATGCTATATGAAAGGACAAGTGCTTAAAATATTGTTTAAAGAAGATATGGCCTTTTTGACACAAGAAGTAGCCTTAAATTTTACGCAAGTCCAAATATCTGATAGGCCAGTTAAATTTAAAGCACCTGCCTTTTGGACAATTCGAGTGATCAATTATATTGAAAATGAAAGGAGATTATTTGTAGAAGTGTTAGCCTATCAAGTTGGGGAAAGTGGATTTTCGCCCAACCAAATTCAATTAGCTGAAATATTAATCAGTATTGAGAAAGTTACCTTTAAAAGCATTGACACTTCTGGTTTGCTTAGGACTTTAAATAGCACCCAGCATATAAAAATTTTACCACCACAGATGACAACTTATAGAGATGAAACAAAAATTGAGAGGGAACCACTTATTAAAACCTATACTGAATCTTTTTCAATACCAATCAAAAATGTAACATTCCTTACAGGTGGAGTTTCTTTCGAAAAAAAAATTGAACAGTTCAAAAGGTCATTGTTGTTTCAAATTCAAAACGAAAACATTATTGAGGAGTATGATGCGATAAAGGACTATTTTGCAAATGTATTAGACACAAAAAAAATTAATGTTGTTGCTACTATTAAAACTGTTGATGGCATAGTTACTTCAATAAATGCAAGATCAAACGAGATTGATAAAATTGACAAGACTCTTATTGAGGAAGTTAAATTTAAACTTTTAAAAGTTGCAAGAACAAAGGAGGTGACAAGTGATCAACAGGTATTTACAATGGAAGAATATCTTGAGACATTTGCAGAAGAAATTAAGTCTACGAATATTTTTAAGGACGATACTGATTTTTTTGAAAACGTACTTGAAAGAACTGAAACAAAACATTATAAACAACTTAGGTTTTTATCCAGCAAACACAAATTTGATTTATTAAAACTTCGTATTGTTCATAAACCATTTTCTTTTATTTTTCTGTTAAGTGGCATAAACAACTTTCATATTGTTTGGGAAACACTTGACACAACAGAAGCTACATATATTTGGACTTTTACCAGTGAAGAAAAAGATTTAGACCAAATTATTGTAGATATTGACAATCTAGTTAATCTAGTAAAAAGAACTGGGAGAAATGAATATTTAGATCGTAATGAAATAAATTTCAATAGAGTTTTTCACGACTATACTGATTTGCAAAATGGATTTAAGAACTGGAAAGAAAATATTGAAAAAGTAATATTATAATGAACTGAAGCAATAAATGAGGATATTCTTTTGTAGAATTCCCTTTGAAAACATTATATGCGAGCACATGATATGCCAGTTATATAATTAGTTCTCTTGCAAAAGGTCTTAATTGAGTAGTTCAGTTACGGCATATTTTGTGCTCGCATATAATGTTTTCTGCCGAAGGCACGTTCATCTGGTAAGTTTAAATGCAATTATATTATTATTTATAAGTAGTATTCTGTTTAAAATTCTTCTATTATTTATTTTATATCATTATTCTTTCTCTTATTCTTCTTATTATTCTTTTAATAGTCGTTTTTCCGACAAATGTTTGACGTCTTCTGACAATAGTTTGGAGTTTTCTAACAATGGTTTGAAGTATCCTGTTAATAGTTTGCGCATATCAGCAGAAAGTTTGCCGTCTTCAGATATATAAATTTCTGGTAGGAGTTTATATATCTGTTTAAAATTCACTATAAACCATTTTCTCTTAGGCATACCGTGAACCGTGATAGATATAATATTCAAGTCAACAAATCGATCAAGTATAGTGTCAAGTTTAGTTCTTTTAATCCCAGTTTCGTTTTCAAATTGTGCCGAAGAGTGATAAAATTCTTTTTGTTTTCCGAAAGAAGTAGCTAATACAATTATAAGTTCAAATATTATTATTTCTTCTGTAGAAAAGAATTTGAAATTATATGTCTGTAATTTTCGAAAATTAGTTGCTAGGGGAATCCGATCCTTCTTCTTAAATATTTTTTTTGAAGCTGTTGGCATATTTTTATTGTTTTTGATTCGTTTCCTTATTTTCCATTCAACATTTTGTCGATATCTTCTTTTTTATAAAACCAGGTGCCATTTACTTTTTTTGCGTTTAGTGTCCCAGTAACACGCAGACGTTGCAATGTTCCATCAGAAATATTTAGCAATCTTCTCACGTCTGCAGAGCGCAGGAATTTCTGTTCGACTTGAACAGAAGATAATGAAGATTGTAGCTTTTGAATAGCATTTAGCACCTCCTCTATATCAGCCTTGGTAGCTATTTCGCTTAATTGCATAGTAAAAATGTTTGTGCCAAAACCTAAGGGATGGAAGTTGAAAAACCAACACTAATTTTTCAAGAAAGTTGACTTCGTCAATTTGACCAACTATATCGTGCAACTAAGAAATATTGGAGAGCACGAGAGTATTACCGTGAATTAAGCAGCAGTAATGTCTTTTTTTATTATCTTTTATGAAAAAATGTTTTGAATTGGAGCTTCATAATTAAACAAACGATCCTGTTTTTTTTAAAAGCAGGGATAATAGTTGGCGCTTTTGGTGTGCTAAAAAGTATGTACTTTATCTTGTTGATGAAGGAATCGAAAAGAAATTTGGCATCATTTTATTTTTAGTTATCTGGGGGTTGCCGATTTGTTTAGGTGCATCATACATTTTTGCGGGAAATGCAATTAATAACCACTTCTACATTTACTTTATTTCAATAATTATTCCTGCTGCGGTGGGTGCAATAGCGGGAATTCGTTCAATCAAAAAAAGAGAACCTTGATTAAATAATATGAGAATCAAATTTTATCTCCCCTTTGTTTCAACTCGTATATAGTTGTCCATTTATATGGCGACAAGTTGATCAGCAATTTTACTCATTTCATTCATCACCTTTTCTTCTATAATCTTAGCATAAATCTGAGTAGTCTTAATGTTAGTATGTCCAAGCATAGAACTGACGGTTTCAATAGAAACGCCCTTGGTTAACATGAGTGTTGCGAAGGTATGTCTTGCCGTATGAGTAGTTAATTTTTTGGGACATTCAGCTAAAGTGGCTATTTCTTTCAAGTAAGCATTTTGCTTTTGGTTACTTTTTGTTGGAAGTAATTTGCCACTGTATATACAAGATTCATGCTCTTTGTATTTTTCAATTATTTCCAATGCTTTTGGAAGCAAAGGAATATTAGCAGGGACATCGGTTTTAGTTCTCTTAATATGAATTTGTTTTTTGCCATTCATGCCAATGACAATATTTTGATTGCTCAATTTTGCAGAGTCAGAATATGATAATCCTGTATAGCAACAGAAAATAAAAACATCCCTTGCTTCAACAAGCCTATCGATGTCAATTTTTTTCGATTCAATAGAGTGTATTTCTTTTTCAGTTAAAAATTCTTTTTCTATTCGTTGCAGTTTTGCCTTATAACTCTGAATTGGATTATTAGGAATATATCCTCTGCTGACAGCAAAGTTGATGACAGTTTTCAGATTTTTTACGTATTTGGAAGTGGTATTAGTTGAACAATTCCTTACAGTTTTTAAATAAAATTCATAAGCAGCGGCAAAAGCATTATTTACATCATGAATGAAAATGTCACTGGTTTTGTACTTATGACTTACAAATCGAGTAATATGATCTAAAGATGTTTTATACCTGGCGTATGTTCCTTCGGCGTAATCTTTACCGATCAGTTTTTTAACATGATGTTCATTATGATATTCGTGAAGTTGAATTAAAGAGTAATGAGTAATAGATTTTCCTAAATGGGTATTAACAACAAGTTCAGCAGTTATTGGTTTGCCTTGCGATTGTAAATCGGTACGAATATTTAATAGGTTTAATCGGATTATATGTAATGAATTATTCGCAGTTTGAGCGCCTTCATTGGTGCCTATAATTTTACCCGCAGGCAGGTACCCATTTATTATTTTGCACCCACAATTGGCAGGAGAACTCTCGGGATCGGCCTTGTACAGTAAGGCGGCAATAAATAGGATGTTCACCCTTCTTATTGGTTTTGCTCCTATGCATGAAAAATAGAATGGAAAACGTGTTTCTTTTGACTTCAGAGGTGATCATTGGACAACGATTTAGGTCAATAAATAGGCAAAAAGTTAGGCAATAGCAGGTTAATAATCAAATAAATACAGGTATATCGTTGGACAGGTTTTCAGAGGCAAAAAGACAACGATTAAGACAGGTTAAGAAAGGGCATTGTGAGCGATTTTGAGGGGGGTAGAATGGCAAAAAACGTGTTAGACAAGGGGTTGGATGGTTTTTGGGGAAGATGAAAAAGAGAGTGCGGAGAGAGAGGGATTCGAACCCCCGGACCTTTTGGGTCAACGGTTTTCAAGACCGCCGCATTAGACCGCTCTGCCATCTCTCCGCCGCAAAAATAGCCTTGCAGCAGTAATCAGCAAAATAGATTTTAAACTAAAAACAAAAGCTCCCTAAAAATCGGGAGCTACTTTATAATAAATTTTGGCTGACTAAACCTATATCACCACTTGATTTGCTTCACTCTTTTTTTTCTTCAGCCTCAGAATGTTCTTTATGCGTTTTTTTTGCAACTGCTTTATCTGAAAGTATGTTACTCAATGCTACTTTTACTTTGTTTTTAAATCCTGACACGACCATATTTTCTCCACGCATCAGTGCATCATAGCCGTCTTGTGCTACTTTTTTTGCATCTGAAAGTTCTCCTTCCTTTGCAACTTTTGATTGTTGCATATCAGCCTTATTAAAGAAGTCTGTATCAGTGGCCCCGGGGAGCAAGGCAGTCACGGTGATACCTTTATCTTTTACTTCAGCGGCTATTGCTTGTGTAAATGATTGTACAAAAGCTTTTGTACCATGATAAACAGAATTTAGCGGCCCTGGCGATTTGCTGGTAACTGAAGAAAGATTTAATATTTTCCCTGTTCCTTTTTTCAACATGTCCTGCAAAAAAAGTTTTGTAAGAACTACAAGAGATGAGATGTTGAGTTGAATGATAGATAATTCTCTATGTATATTTGTTTCCGAAAATTCTCCATACTGACCTTGTCCTGCATTATTCACTAATATATCTACATCATATCCCTTTTCACAGATCTCATTATAAACATCAAAAGGGGTTTGCCTGTCAAATAGATCCTTAGAAATTATGAGAACTTCAACACCCAATTCCAACAACTCATTTCTTGTAATTGTTAAGTCTGCTTCATCACGTGAAACAAGAATTAGATTATGACCATTGGTTGCAAAAATTTTTGCAAGTTCATAACCGATACCGCTTGTTCCACCGGTGATCAGCGTATATGTTTTATTTGTTTCCATGTTTTAACGTCTGCAATAAACGTGCAATAGTTTAAACTTCTTCTTCAGTTTCCACTTTTTCCTCTTCTTCTTCATTTTCTTCTTCTTTTCCAGCCTCTTGCGCTGCTGCCTGGTTCACATTCCATTCGGCTATTTCCGTTAACTTCTCATCGGCTTGTTTTTCTTCTTCAAGTGTTTGATGCAAGATCTCAGCAGCTTCATTCATTCCCAGTGTTTTTGCAAGTTGTACCAAAGAACCATAGGTCGCAATTTCATAATGTTCTACTTTTTGAGCTGCCATAATTATTCCTGCATCCCTTGTCATTGTATTAGCTTCTGTTTCTTCAACAATTGAATCGGCTTCTTTGGTCAAACCTTCCATTGCATCACATTTTTTTGCTTGTGCTTTTTTTCCACATATTTCAAATACTCGCTCAAGCCTTGATACATGCTCTTCGGTTTGGGCAAGATGTTCCTCAATTGCAGATTTTAAATCATTTGTAGTTGCCTTCTTTTTCATTTTAGGCAATGTCTTTGTCAAATGCTTTTCTGCCCAATAAATATCTTTTAAAGAATCAGTGAAAAGTTTCTCTAGTTGAGAATTTTCATTAACAGACCCATTTTCAGATTTTGATGACTTGCCATTTGAAGCCTTTGTTTGTTTTTGATCTGAAGACTTCGACGAGGACGTATTTGAAGTTCTTAGGCTCCTCGTTCTTGCAGATGTTCTTGTTTTTGTAGTTGGCATAAAATAAAATTTATTTGAATTATTAATAAGAATGAACTTAAATGGGTACAAACCTTATGCCATCAGGATTCATCGTAAGAACATGCCTTAAATGCAATGCACCACTGTATACAACCTAAGTTGGTACAATATTTATTAATTTAATTTTATGGCATTAACTCTTTATAAAAAGAAAAGATCATTTAAGGATACTCCCGAACCTACTGGAGGAAAAGCTCCAGGTACCGGGTTACGCTTTGTTATACAAAAACATGACGCCACCAGGTTACATTATGATTTTCGGTTAGAAATGGAAGGTGTATTAAAAAGTTGGGCAGTGCCTAAAGGTCCATCTCTTAATCCCGGGGATAAACGTTTAGCCATGATGGTTGAAGATCATCCTTATGATTACCGAACATTTGAAGGGATCATTCCGGAAGGAAATTATGGTGCAGGTACAGTGATCGTTTGGGACGAGGGAACTTATGAAGCATTAGAAGGTGGAAGTAAAAAAGAGCAGGAAAAGACATTGCTTCAACAATTAAAAAAAGGTTCGATAAAATTCAAGATGAATGGTTCTAAACTTAAAGGTGAGTTTGCCCTTGTAAAATTGAAAAACGCTGAAAATAATGCGTGGCTGTTGATCAAGCATCGAGATAAGTATGCAAAAGAATCTGATATAACTAAAAAAGATAAATCTGTTGTTTCAGGCAAAACGCTTAAAACCATTGAAAAAAAAAGTAAGAATATATGGGGTAGTTCTCCAAAGAAAAAGTCTGCATCCAAAAAATCACTTAAACAAAGGGTTGAAAAAAAAAAGATCCAAAGTGAGGGTAAGAAAGCTTCCTTCCCAAAAACTGTGAGACCAATGCTGGCCACTTTAGTAGACCAACCTTTTGATAAACCTGGCTGGCAATATGAAATTAAATGGGATGGATACAGGGCCGTTGCAATAATCAACAAAGGAAAAGTAGATCTCCTTTCAAGGAATAATAAATCGTTTAATGAAAAATTTTACCCGGTTGTTGATGCATTGAAAAAATGGGACAGCAATGCTGTGATCGATGGCGAAGTGGTTGTATTAAATGAAAATGGTACTTCAAATTTCGGATCATTGCAAAACTGGCGAAGTGAAGCGGACGGCTCCCTTTTTTATTATGTTTTTGACATACTATGGTTAAATGGCTATGACCTAAAAGAACTTCCATTAACAAGAAGAAGAGAAATACTAAGAGATATTTTGCCAAATGAAAATATTATTCGGTTAAGTGAAAATTTTGAAACATCGGCCATTGAGTTTTTAGCGACGGCTACCAAAATGGGAATGGAAGGCATAATGGCAAAAAAAGAAGACAGTGTTTATGTTGAAGGCGACAGAACAAGAGAGTGGTTAAAAATAAAATCAAATAAGAGGCATGAAGTAGTAATTGGCGGCTTTACACAGAATGAAGGCTCAGCAAAAACATTTAGTTCTTTATTGGTAGGGGTTTTTGATAATGGTCGCCTTGATTATATAGGAAAGATCGGAACAGGCTTTAATGATAAAACGCAAAAAGAGATAATGGCGAAGATGAAAAAATTAGTTACAAAAAAAAATCCATTTACTGAAACGCCAGATGTTGAAAAGCCTTCACGATTTCGGCCCAATCCTCCCAAAACAAAAGTAACCTGGCTAAAACCGCAATTAGTTTGTGAAGTGAGTTATACGGAGATAACAAGCGATGGCGTAATGCGTCATCCTTCTTTTGAAGGATTGCGAATTGATAAGAAAGCTAAAGATGTAAAAAAAGAAAAGGCAATGCCGGTTGAAGACATAAAAGAAACAGCAAAAAAGGAAAAGACAAATAAATATACAAAGCCGGTTACTGATAAGAATCGGAAAACTTTACTAAATCCAAGTGAAGAAACACAGGTAAAAAAGATAAATGGTCACGAAATAAAGTTTACTAATCTCAGCAAAATATTTTGGCCTGCAGAAAAATATACAAAGCGGGATATGTTGAATTATTATTACCAGCTTGCGCCTTATTTACTCCCTTATTTAAAAGACCGCCCTCAATCGCTGAATCGTTATCCAAATGGTATTAATGGAAAAAGCTTTTATCAAAAAGATGTTACAGGTAAAGCTCCTGATTGGATAAAGATGGAACCCTATACCACCGGCGAAGGTGAGGATAAGAATTTTTTAGTTCCGGAAGATGAAGCAAGTATTTTATATATGGCAAATGCTGGCGCCATTGAAATGAATCCATGGAACAGCACAATACACAAACCGGATAACCCTGATTGGTGCCTGATTGATCTTGATCCTTCTGATAAAAATGGGTTTGATATAGTGATCAAAGTGGCGCAGGCAACAAAAGAAGTTTTGGATAATATTGATGTGATTGGCTATCCAAAGACATCGGGTTCAACAGGGATTCATGTTTATATTCCACTTGGTGCAAAATATACTTATGATCAATGCCAGATGTTTGGAAGAATAATAGCTACACAGGTAAATAATATGTTGCCAGATATAACAAGCATTGAAAGACTGACAAAAGCAAGAAAGAATAAATTGTATATAGATTTTTTGCAGAACCGACCCAAAGCAACATTGGCTGCACCATATTCATTAAGGCCAAAACCTGGTGCTACAGTTTCAATGCCTTTATACTGGGAAGAAGTGAAAAAAGGGCTTACGATGAAAGATTTTACAATTGAAAATGCAATGGACAGGATCAAAAGCGAAGGTGATATCTTTAAACCAGTGCTTGGGAAAGGCATAGATTTGAATAAGATCTTAGAAAAATTATAAACGACACCGTTCATGATCTATCTTTTGCTGTCAAGATCATTCTTAGTTTAATAAATAACAAGTTATTTTAGCGTATAAACCTGATAATGGATTCGATAACCCATATAGCCCTTGGTGCATGTATGGGCGAAGCATTTCTTGATCGGAAACTTGGAAAAAAGGCAATGCTTTGGGGAGCATTGGCTCAAAGTATACCCGATATTGATTTCCTTGCCTCTTTCTGGATGAATACTTCAAATAATTTATTAGCGCATCGTGGCTTCACTCATTCATTTCTATTTGTTGCGATCATTGCCGTATTTTTTTCATTGATCGCAGAAAGATGGCACCGACCGCATAATATCAATTTTAAAAGATGGCTGTTATTTTTTGGCGGCGTCGTATTCGTACATGTTTTTATTGACGCCTTTAATAATTATGGGGTAGGGTGGTTTGAACCGTTTAGTCATAAAAGAATTTCTTTTAATTCAATTTATGTTGCTGATCCATTTTTCTCAATATGGTCCGGAGCAGCCGTGTTATTGCTTATTATTTCAAAGCATAGTTGGAAGCAACGGAAAAAGTGGTGGAGAATGGGATTGGTAATGAGTGCCGTTTACCTTCTGTATTGCACTTTTAATAAGGCAATGATCAATAATGACGTAAAAGCTATTTTGCAAAAACAAAATATTCAATACACAAGGTATTTCACAACACCAACTGCATTTCAAAACTGGCTATGGTATGTTGTTGCCGGTAATGACTCAGGTTATCATGTTGGGTTTCGTTCAGTGTTTGATAGTAAGAAAGAGATCGATTTTACATACTTTCCAAGAAATGATTTTTTGCTTGATTCAGTAGAGGATACCGAAGCATTACAAAAACTTAAACGGTTTTCTCAGCAATTTTATACTGCGGAAAAATGGAATGACACATTGGTGTTTAATGATCTTCGTTTCGGACAAATTATGGGATGGCAAAACCCAAATGGGAAATTTGTTTTTCATTATTTCTTAAAAGACAGTGCTGATAATAACCTTGTCGTTCAGCGTGGCCGTCTTGAAGGATGGGATAAGAATGCTCTTAATTTATTGATCAGAAGAATAAAAGGCAACTGACCTTTTATTTAACTATTTCCCAATAAGCTTTCTTAGGTTTTAATTGCGCATCAAATAATAGTGGATAATCTTTTCTTCCGCGAACCGGGAAATTATCAAGCCAGCTGCTTCGGTCAGATATATTCCAAAAAGTAATTGAAGAAATATTCTTGCGATACTTTTTAAATAAATCAAAACAAGTTTTATAAACTTCAATTTGTTTCGTTTCTTTTTCCGCTGTGAATACTGTGTCATAATCCGATGCTTTTCTTTCACGGGCATTATGTTCTTTTGGATAAACAGATATATCAAGTTCTGTAACCTGCATTGTTAAACCAAGACGTGAAAAATCCTTCAATGTGCTATCCAATTGTTCTTTTGACGGTTCATTTACTGCCCAATGCCCTTGTAATCCTATTCCATGAATCGGAATTCCCTTTGCTTTCAGATCATTCACCAATCTTATTATCTTTTGTCTTTTCACTGAATTTATCTCATTGTAGTCATTGTAAAATAGCAATGCTTTCGGATCTGCTTCATGTGCCCATTGAAATGCTTTGGCCACAAACTCTTCTCCACATATCTGGTACCATAGCGACGGTCTGAAATATTCATCAGCTTTATCACTGATCACTTCATTGACAACATCCCAGGCATAGATAACATCTTTATATCTTGTAACCACAGCGGTAATATGATCTTTCAGTCTCTTTAATAGAACTTCTTTTGTCACCTGCTGATTTGTTGATGAGTCAAAAAATAACCAACGTGGAGTTTGATTGTGCCAGCAAAGACAATGTCCGCGAAGTTTCAATCCATTTCTTTTTGCAAATGCAGCAATAGAATCTCCGCCGGTCCAGTTATATTGATTTTGGAAAGGATGAATGGGCCCCATTTTCATTGCATTTTCAGGAGTCATACTATTAAACTCTTTTACGATAAGCTCCGCTTCATCAGTTTTTAAAGCACGGGGAGAAACAGCGACACCAACTGTGAAGTAGTTTTTAAAATGATCTTTTAAACCTTTAGTTGTTGATTGCTGTGCTTGTATCTGCAGGCATTGACAAATGAATGCCATTACGGTAACAATGTTTCTAAGTTTCATATTTATAAATTATTTGATCCTAAATTTTATTTCCAGTTAATAAGTATAAAGTTTTACATGTTGAATACTGTAGTCATTGGCTGGTATTCTCACATGCCTTCCCTGGTGATCCTGGTCGCCATTCATCCGTCGTCCCGGTTTCCATACACCGTTCTCAAAATTTCCTTCATCGACACTGATAAAACCCGCTTTTTTATTATTTGTTTTCGGTGTAAATGTCATCACAATGCCCGTACCAGCAACATAGAATTCATCTGGAGCAACAGCAATGATCAATCCTCCGGCCAGTGGCCAACTACTATCTTTTGCTCCTGCAGACCATCCCATTTTATATTCATGATGGACTGTAAAAAGATAATCTCCTATTGGAATGTCTTTTTGTATAGAGTCTTTTTCAATTAAAAATCCTTTGACTGCACCTGTAGATTGATATTTTGTAATTAAAGGCGTTAGCTGATTCAAAATATTATATGCTTTACCGATCGGTTCTTTCCCTGGTTCATTAGTCGATTCGATCGAGAATGGAGAAAATGCGAGACATTTATAATTACCAAATGCAAAAAATGCTTTAGCATCAATTCCTTTTTCAAAACGATGCTCCGGAATAAATAAAGGATCACCGGCTTTAGTGTACAGATCACACCAGTGTTTGAAATCCGGGTTATAAAAATCCGGCGCTAAAAAATCTACAGAAGTTGCAGCTGCTTTCCAAATATCCATCACATGTGGGAGAGGGCCTGCACTTGGATATTGACCCGGCTTTGCTCCCGGCCGATTCAAAGCAGCATTTACATACATAGGTACATTATACACGGCCTTAGCTGCCATAGTTAGTTCATTTGCAAAAACTGCATAGTACCAGGCCATAAAAATTTCATCAGTAGAAAGACTTTTACCAAATACATCTTCCCATGTGCCTGACGTTTTAGATCCATTTGCTTCCCATATCGATTTGATCTCCGGAAGAAGATCGTTTTTGTTTTTCTTCAAATAATTTAATAATTGCTCGGGTACAGCTTTATTAAATGCAGCATTTGCAGCTTCATCATAAGTTCTTGCATCCGGCAACATTCCTATTTCGTTCTCTACTTGTACAGTAATGACAGTATGTTCTTTGTTATCTGTTTCTCTTATGTATTGCATTAATCTTACAAATGCCTTCTTATCTGCTTCAAGATTATTCTTATTGAATGGCGTCATTATTTCCTGCTGACTACCCCTTTTGTCCAGTATTCTTGGAAACCGTGTTGTATTGGTCTTAACCCATGCTGGTGCATAGCAAGACATGCTATTCTTCCATGCACCAAACCATAACAACACAAGTTTCATATTAAACAACCTTGCATTCTTAATTAAGGTATCTAGTAATGAAAAAACAAACTTCCCTTCAACAGGTTCCATTATTTCCCAATAGACAGGTGCGATGACTGTATTAAGATTCATCTGTTTCAACTTGGGCCAGATCGGCCTCATGTATTCATTACTTGATGCACTTGAATTGCCTAGCTCACCACCTAGAATCAAAAAAGGTTTATTGTCAACTAATAATTGAGTAGTGTTTCCATTCTTCACAAGTCTTGGCATAGTTGATTGCGCTTGCGCATTTATCAATGCACAGAAAAGAATTATTACTATAGTGAAAAATTTATTTCTCATTGGATTTTTTAACATACTCAGCCACTTCAAGCATTGGCGCTATCCAAATATCTTTTTCATTCTTTTTTAAATATTGTAAAAACTCCCTGTGTGCAGGGATCGATACGTTCAACGCATTACCGCCACCTACGCCATGAAAAAGTATAACAAGCAATGAATTTGTTTCTATGGCTTTCTTTGCCCATTCTATCATTTGAGCACTTGTTTCACCATTAACCATATAACAATCTACATTGAGCAGATCGATCTCTTTTAATTTATGCATTTCTGCTCTTACGGCTCTTGCTGCAACAAAATCATCTTTCATTGCATAAATAAAAGATGAGTCGCCGATCTTCATATCACCACAGGTAAATGCAAAAGTTCTTTTTGTTTTTCCATCCAACGCTTGTAGAAACAGATTGGTCATTCTCGTTTCATCAACCATTCTTTTTACCGTATAATTATTCATATCATATTCCGGTTTCACCCATTCTCTTCCTTTACCTCCAATACAGGGATGGTATAAAGTATGATTACCCAACTCATAACCTTTTGCCGCAAGTTTCTTCCAATCATTTAAGCGTGTTTGCATGGATTGGGAAAATGCAGTGAGGTAAAAAGTAGCTTTTAGTCCTAACGAATCAAGAACAGGAATTGCATTATCTAAATGCTCGTTGATCGCATCATCATAAGTAAGTACCACCGCACATTTTTTTCCATTCCAAGGCTGATTGGATTGTGCAGTTGAATTGACAACTAAAATTAAATTGAGAAATGAAACAAAAAAGATCTTTTTCATATTGTTTGTTGAGGTATTAAGATTGATTTTTATTACTGTGCAACTCTTTCATATTTCAAAAACTTGCTAGCCCAGGGAATAAAGGATTTAAAATTTGGAGCATCAGTGTGTCCGCCATCATGCTGCCTCCACGCCAATTGCCCATCCAGCATATCAGTCAGCATTGGTGGCATCTTTTCTTTCAGGTAATCATTTGAAACAGCAATATCTTTTACTCCTAATAATTTAAAGACTGAACCTGCAGCAACGGTAGCCATATAACTACCAACCTGGTCAAGCCATTTTGCATCACCTTTTTCAGGAATACCATAACTGATAAATGTAAGTCGTGGTGCACATAGTGCAATTAAGTCATGCGAATCAACTGGCAGGTCACAACCTGTTTTTTTACCAAACGATGATTCCTCTGTTCCGTATTTTAAATAATTACCGGCCATCCAATGATACTCACCACTGCCAGTTAAGCTTTCCACTGCTTCGCCAAATACACGACGATGAAGTGTGGCGCCACCTTTACCTGATGAACCGATCAATCCAACTGCAAAACGTTGTTCAAATGCAAGTGTTACCAGAGCAGCTTTGCCATAACGTGATACTCCTTCGATGCCTACTTGTTTTGCATTTACTAATGTATCTGTTTCTAAATAATCTAAACATCTTGCTGCTCCCCATGCCCATGCCCTTAATGAGCCCCAATCATCTGGTTTGCGAGGTTGCCCTTTATTTACTAAGCCGATAATTCCTCTTGTAAGTACTGCACCATTATCAGCTTGTATGCTGTTTGTTTCAAGTGTTACATAACCCCAGCCAGCAGCTAATAATCTTTCCTGTGGAGTAAGTTCCTCGTCAGGTTTTGCAGGTGCAAAAAAATTAGGTAGTGGAAGTCTCGTGATCGGTTGATAAGCCGGATATTTTTCAAAAATTGTTTTCAGACTTGGATCATTTTTTATCATCAACTCTTTGAAGGCTATATTAATTTTTTCCATTTCCTCAGGCGCAGGTTGGGTAGGAGCTGGAAAAGACGGACGACCACTAAACATCATTAACACAGGAACAGGGCCTTTCACATTTGCAGGTACCACCAACATCATATTAATATCAACATTGATCAGTGGATATTCACTATTGTCAACATGCCCTACGAGCATTTTAGCAATTACAGGAATACGATTTACAAACTCCCTGTCAACTACCTTTACTGTCCATGTTACTTTCGGAATATTTTTAGGAAGCCGACCATAAACTTCTTTTTCGAGATCTTCTATCAATTCAGGGCGGCGTTGTTTCCACCACGCATCTGCTGTCGTTACTTTATTACCGTTTTTTGTTGTTAGTAAATCAGGTAATTGTGGACATGGATTTGCGATTGATTCATCATAATTAGCATGATTAGGAGCAGACTCGTTGCCACTTGGGCCGGGTCTTAATTTTGTTATGCCCAACTGCTGTTTCATGTTATCATGATCCTGTTGTGCAGTAAATGTTGTTAGCTTCAAATATTTACTGCTGTCAATTTTTGTTCCCTGGGCATTTGATGCATACACAATTCCGATTACGAACAGGAAAGAAAAAAAATTTTTCACGATATAAAATTTATTATTTGAGCTTTTCATTGTGCTTATATTTCTTATGAAACTTCTATCATAGCTTTAATCAAACCGTTTGAAGGATCAAGCCATCTTTCAAATTCCTTTAAGACATTATCAAAATGTACCCGTTGAGTAATATAAGTGGCGGGTTTTATTCCTCCGTTTTTGATATTGGCTATTACATTTTCAAAGTCCAGTCGAGTAGCATTCCGGCTACTCATCAAAGTGGCTTCTCTTTTATGAAATTCTGGATGGCTAAATGAAATATTTTCTTTTTGCAAACCAATTAATATATACCGTGCACCATGCGCCATATAATTAAATGCATTGTTGATCGCTTTTAAATTTCCTGTTGCATCAATTACTACAGTAGGCATATCATTATTTGTTACTTCCATTAATTTTCCAATAATGTCATCAGTAGATGCATCAATAGTGTGAGCAATATGCAACTTGTTCTTACAAAACCGGAGACGTTCTTTATTAATGTCTAATGCAATAACTTTTCCACCTGCGATTCGTGCAAACTCCATAACCCCAAGACCAATAGGTCCGGCACCCATAACCAAAACATATTCATCCGGCATAATAGCCGCTTTGCGAACGCCATGTGCACCAATTGCCAGTGGCTCTACCAATGCTAACTCATCAAAACTTAATCCTTCACTATGCAGCAGCGAAGATGAAGGAACAGATAAATATTCAACCATGCCCCCGTCCACGTGTACGCCGCAGACCTGCATTTGTACACAGCAATTAGGTTTTCCATTTCTGCAGGCAATACAGTGGCCACAATTGTAATAAGGTATAAATGAAACTGATTCTCCCTTCTCAAAACCAGGAGCATTGTCAAATTCAACAAGTTCACCTGCTAACTCGTGTCCTAATATCCTTGGATAATTGAAAAATGGTTGCGTGCCTTCGAATGCATGAAGATCCGTACCGCAAATTCCAATACGTTTGATCTTGATGATAGCATGGTTTTTTTTCAACTGCGGTCTTTCGCTGCTGTTATATTCAAGTAGCCCAGGCTTCATGCAAACAAGCGTTTTCATTACCATTATTTAAAAAGTAGTTGAGCAAAATTGTAAAGATTATTTCTCCATACCGGCCATGTATGTCCGCCCGGGTATTCGCTGTAGGCATATTTAATACTCATCTCATCAAACTTTGAAAGCATGATCTTGCAATTGTTGTAAGCGATATCTTCTTTACCACCCATAGATATCCAAAAGCTTTTTAAATTACTGTTGATGGTGGCAGCATTAGCTTTCATAAAATCGTATTGCGGATTGGCGAGTTCAGGACGATTAGCAAACCATCCGGAACTGAATACTCCAAGATAGGCGAACATATTTGTGTTCTTTATTCCTGCATATAATGTTTGCAATCCACCCATTGACAATCCTGCTAATGCCCGGTTCTTTGCATCAGTTTGCGTACGATAATTTTTTTCAACAAAGGGAATCAATGATTGCTTTAATTCATTTTCAAAAGAACGAAGTACAATTTCGTTAAACCCTGCCAAACCACCGCTACCAAAATTTCCATCAGGCATTACTACCAGCATTGGCTCTGCTTTATTTTCTGCGATAAGATTATCAAGTATAAGGTCGGTTTTTCCCTGTGTTGCCCAACCTCTTTCATCTTCCCCACCGCCATGCAGTATATATAAAACCGGGTATTTCTTACTTGTATTATTATCATATCCCGGCGGAGTGTAGACGTAAAATTGACGCCATGAATTCGTGACTTTTGAATAATATTTTTTTATCCTTACATCTCCATGCGGAACATCTTTGATCGCATAATACTCACCATTCACAAATGGTATTTCAATGCCGCTTGCCATTCTTCCCATACCATAAAATGTTTCACTTGCCGGGTCAACAAGCGCAACCCCATCTATCAATAAAGAATAATAGTGAAACCCTTCGCTGATCGGATCAGTTGTAACAATCCAGTACCCGCCGGTATCTCTTGCCATCTCGTATTTTTTTACAAGATCAATTTGCACTTTTTGTGCATCGGGTGCCTTGATGCGGAAAACAACACGGTTGTCAGGTAATATCTGCGGATACTTAGCTGATCTTACATTAGTAGATGCAGGCGAACCTAAAAGCGAGTACTTTGGAAAACTTGAAACATCAACCGGTTTGAATAAAAATTGACTAAACATATATAACCCATTCTTCCAAACTTTAAAATCATGAACTCCTGGTTCTATATAATATATATGAGGAACGTTTTTTTCGTAGAGATAATCATGCGTTCTTTTGCTGAATGTGATCAAACCATCATTATCGCCACAGGATATCCAAAGAAGCTTTAATTTGTTTTTTGCAGCTTCGGGATCAGGAACTAATTCTTCAGGTCGTTTTGTATTGGGTGCCGATGAAAAACCACCGACCCATGCAAACTTGTCAAGATTTCCTAAACCAAAGTTCAATGATTGCCCACCACCCATAGAGAGACCAGCGATTGCACGGTGTTCCCTGTCTGTAAGAACAGGAAAGTTTTTCTCGATATACGGTATCAGATCATGGAGCAGATCTTTTTCAAATGTTGCGAATGCCTGCACTTTCGCACTATCAAAAATATTTCCAACTGCACGGTCATCTTTCATTGCTCTTCCATTAGGCATCACAACAATTATTGGTTCAATCTTATTTTCCGCATACAGATTGTCAAGGATCACTTGTGGTTTACCTCCATTGAGCCATTCTTTTTCATCACCACCAATGCCATGCAAAAGATACAAAACCGGGTATTTATTCTTTTTTGAAAAACCTGGTGGTGTATAGATAATTGCTCTTCGTTTAATACCCACCGTTTTTGATTCATATGTGATGGTATCAATTTTTCCGTGTGGTATAGTTGCACGTAAAGAATCAAAACCTGCAGGAGCTTGTTTGATAATCTCCTGGGAACTGGCACGCAAATAAAATATGAATGCTGCAAACGCTAAAAGAATTACTTGTTTCATATAACATTCAAAAATTTGGTGATCATAATTTTTTAAACTTAACTCAGAATATATGTTAACACCGTATGTTTCCTGTTATGGTTTCTTTTCCAAAGATTTTACTCCAACCTTAATTTGTGTAAACGAATGTGGTGGAAATGTAAAAGATAATTTATTGCCTGTAAATTTCGCTTCTTTTATGGCAGGTAAGTATTGAGACTGCTTATCGAATGTGAATGCAGCTTTAAGATCGTCGCTGTTTATTAAACTTGCTTCAGCTTTTCCGGTAAAGTCTCCCGAAGTACTGGCAATATCAGCAGTGATCGCTTTATCCTGGTGCCTGTTCACCACATTTATAAAAACTGTGTTTGTTTCTTTTGAATAAACAGTGGTAACATCGAGATAAGGTATGCCTTTATATTTTTCGGTATTAAAAGTATCACAAGCCACATAGGTATCAACAGAGTTGCCAAGACAGTTGTTGGAGAATAATTTAAATGTGTAAAACAAAGGAGTTTTAAAACTTCCTTTATTGGGTTCGCTTGACAAGAGCGATGTCATCGTAGTAAAGTTTGCCATCTTCACTACATCTGCATGACGTATAAAAGAATTTAAAGATTGTGCTACCGGCAACACATTAAGAAAACTTCTTCCAAAAGCGCCGTATTCATCAATAGAAATAGTGATAGGATTTTTAAACCCTTTTATTGTAGATACAGCTTTAATTTCGCCAGCTGTAATATTTATTCTATCCTCAAAGATCCTGGAGCTAGCTCCCATATAATTGTAATAGTCAGGTGAACCTTCCCAATAACTGTGGATAGAAATATAATCCACCCGATCCCCAAGCCCTGTTAATACTTTGCGGTTCCAATCATCCCACGTGCCGGGACTATACCATGACGATCCTGCTGCAACCAATTTGATGGTATTGTCAACCGCTTTCATCGCTTTCGCAGCTTCTCTTGCTATCTCTATATAATCTTCAGCATTTTTATGACCCAGTTCCCAGGGCATGCCGTCCACTTCATTACCAAGATCCCATATCCGAACATTGTAAGGTTCTTTATGGCCATTTTTGGCTCGCAGTTCAGAATAATATGTTCCTCCTTTATAATTGCAATATTCAACCCAGTAAGCTGCATCCATGATTGTGGCGAGACCAAGATTAACGCATACAATATTTTCACTGCCCATTGATTTATTTAATTTCATCCATTCATCAGTACCTACATGATTATTGTCCACGCCGCCCCATGCCAGGTTAATTCGAACAGGACGTTGTTCTTTTGGGCCAATGCCATCCTGCCAATTATAGCCCATTAAAAAATTTCCACCGGGCCACCGCATGTTTGTTACTTTTAATTCTTTCATCGCATCAATATAATCTTTCCTAAATCCGTTCTCATCTGCAAGCGGTGAAGATGGATCGTATAGGTTTCCATAAAGCGTATTGAATTCTACCGAATCTGGCAAACCCAATCTTCTTCCGTTAAAATGGATCGGTTCCATGAATACACCATAGATCTTTGGATCGATCTCGCCGATCGTTCTGTCAATATCAATTTTGATTTTTGCTGTTTGCGCATTTATTAAGGAGGGGAGAATAACCAAAAAAATAAAAGTTAGCTTATTCATATCGTGCATTTTTTTAACAGTTCAAAAAACAGAATCATGTTATTAATTAAATTTATTAGCCGTCCCCATTCTGAACCAGTCAAAATCAACATAACCACCTGTTTCTATAGTTGCATAATTAAACAGGCAGAATTTATTGCCAGTGAATATTGACAGATTAAATTTCATTGATAATTGATCTCCCAGCGGCGTAAATTTTTTATTATCCAGGCTATAATCAAACGATGCTTTACTCATACTGTTAGAAGCGATCGTCCGTAAATAGATCGTCGATTTGTTTATCGCTGCAGAATCGATCGTTTTACCGTTGTTTACCATGATAACATGCCTGTCACCGTTCATTTGCTTTATAGCTATAAATGCATATGGGTCCTGGAACATAGCGAGACCCGCTATATCACCGTCTTTCATTTTCCCAATATCAATTTTTATAACTCCCACTGCATTTATCGAATCGGAATAATATGTAAATGTTCTTTGCGTAAGCGTATTTCGTGCTTCACGCAAACCAGGAACTACTTTCCCTGTTGTTAATCTTAAATATCCCGGTCTTTGATCAAGTGACCATTTTGCTGGGTCAGGATTGTGACTCCATCCCCATTGCATTCCGAGACTTTTATTATTGAATTCGTCAGATGTCGGAAGATTTTTTGCAGGATAATTTTTACCAACATTTGGCTTTTTATAATTGATCACTGCTTTTCCATTTACTCCAACCATTGGCCAATCATCTATCCATGTTACAGGTTGTAAAGATGGAAAACGACCAAATGGTCCGCTATCAACAAATAACATTGTCCACCATTCACCGGTTTGTGTTTTTATTAATGCACCCTGGTGTATACCAAAGTTTACACCCTGTGTTGTATCTCTTATCACTACCTTTTGTTGATAAGGGCCATAAATATTTTTAGAACGCAGGGCTACTTGTATTCCATCCTTTCCTCCGTACGTGCAATACAAATAATAATAACCATTGATCTTATAAACATGAGTTCCTTCAAGTCCGCGGCGGATATCACCCGAGTATACGAGTGAATCCCGTCCTATAGGCGCAAGATTTGCATCTACCTCTGTGATCGAAATTTTATTATAACCCTGCGCCACGTAAATTCGTCCATCATCATCAAAAAATAAACCGGGGTCATAAAATCCTTTGGGTAAATGTGTAACCTGCCATGGACCTTCTGCTTTTGTTGCCGTACACATAAATCCACCTTCATTAAGCGTAATAAAAAGCAGATAAAATTTTCCATTATGATATTTAAGACTGGTTGCCCATTGTCCATGGCCATACCTGTTGCAAGTATCCAGATCGTAACAATTACCAAAATCAAATCGTGAAACTGCATTGCTGCAATACTCCCAATTCACAAGATCTTTTGATTTTAGGATAGGAACGCCGGGAAAAACAAACATCGTTGTAGTAACCATATAATATGTATCATCAACCAAAATCACATCCGGATCTGGAAAATCTGCGGCAATAACAGGATTGGTAAAAGTTCCATCACCGTTATCGCTATGATATTTTTGTGCAATTAGATTTAATGATGTAAGAAAAAAGATCAGTATGCTGATAATCCTATGTATGTTGAATGATCTTATCATTGTCAAATGCTATTTTGAAGTCAGTGTATAAAACTGACCACGCTGTGTTGAAATATCATACACAAAAGTTTCTTTCAATTCCGGTAACATAATAGTTGCCTTCGGTGATATGACTGGTGCTGGTGTTTTTTCAATTCTATAAAATGGGTTTTTGTTTTCACCAATTGCTTTCTTCAATGAATTGCCATTACTCAACTTTATTTCATTGGGCACCCGTAAACGCAGGTTGCCTCCTAGATTTGATCTGATAACAACCTTTACAACCTTACTTTCTCTCCATTCCATACTTATAATTTCAAAACCACCTCTTGCACGCAGACCGCTAATACTTCCACCTGCATTCCAAACATCAGGTAGTGCAGGTAGTAAATCGAGTGAACCATTTGCACTTTGCATCAACATTTCTGTGATACCAGAGGTGCAACCAAAGTTGCCATCTATCTGAAATGGGGGATGAGCATCAAAAAGATTATTGTAAGTACCGCCTCCACCTTCATTAGTTCCAACTGGTGTAAGTTGATTTTGTATTAGCTTATAAGCATGGTTTCCATCCAGCATTTTTGCCCACCAATTAACCTTCCAACCCATGCTCCATCCGGTTGATACATCGCCACGTTGTGTCAACGTATTCTTTGCAGCGCTGTATAATTGTGGTGTAGTATAAGGCGAGATCTGATTTGATGGAAACAATCCATATAAATGAGAAATATGACGATGATGATCATTCGGATCGTCTACATCATCTAACCATTCCTGCAATTGACCATATTGACCAATATGCATTGGAGCCAGACGACTGCGTATTTGTTTTAATGTGTCAACAAAACTTTTGTCTTTATTTAAAATTTCTGCGGCTTGTATAGTAGAACTGAATACATCAAAAATGATCTGGTTGGTCATGGTTGTCCCTGCATCCAGCGAGGAACCCTGGTGTGCAGCAGGTGCATTCTCCGGAGACATATCAGGATTTATAACAAGCCAATGATATTTCGGATGTTCTATTAAGAAATCAGCATAAAAAAGCGCTGCTCCTTTTAGTACAGAATAAATGGATGCCAGGAAAGTTTTATCGCCATTATATAAATAATGTTCCCAAAGATGCTGGCTTGTCCATCCGCCGCCATTGATCCATGCACCCCAGAATGCACCATCAACTGCTCCTGTGATACGCCAGATATCAGTATTATGATGCGCCATCCAACCTCTTCTACCGTACATATCTTTTGCAGTTTGCTGACCGGTAACCGCCATTTCTTTTACCATTTGCAGAAAAGGCTCGTGCAGTTCAGAAAGATTTGTTTTTTCTGCAGGCCAATAATTCATTTCAGCATTTATATTAATAGTGTACTTGCTGTCCCATGGCGGCTTGACCTTATTATTCCAGATCCCCTGTAAATTGGCAGGCTGACCACCAGGTTGTGATGAGGAAATCAATAAGTAGCGACCAAACTGATAATACAGAGTAACAAACTGCGGATCATTTGTCGAATTAAAATTTTTCAATCGATCATTTGTTGGAAGCTTAGATGCATCTGTGATCCCAAGATCAAGTTTAACCCTGTTAAAATATTTCTGATAAGTAGTAATATGTCCTTTTATTATTTCCGAAAACGATCTTGTTATTGCTTTATTAAGATAGTTTGCGGCTCTTTCATTTTCATGGGCGCTGATGTTATGATAGTTATTGAAATTGGTTGCAATAGAGATATAGATCGTAGCGGCATCTGCATTTTTTACAGTAATTGATGTGTCAGTTGATGAAAAAGAACCTCCCTGAGTTTTAATTTGAACAATACCCTTATACCTGATCATTCCTTTTACACCTTCATGATCAACAGTAGTTCCTGAAAAAGTCAATTGTTTCGACAGGCTCGTTTTGATTTCAACATTTGGCAGTAGTGTTGAATAAAAAGCCGTAAAAGAAATATTGTGGGATTTGTTTGCAGTCAGATGCATTACAATTACACGATCGGGAAAAGATGCCAGTATTTCTCTTGTAAAAGTAACACCACTGACTTTGTAAGAAGTCTTTGCAATTGCTTTTTCAATATCAAGTTCTCTATAATAGTTGGTATAGTTTTCATGCCCGCTAAAAACCATACGAAGTTCGCCAGCAGGTTCAAACATCTGCCCATGAGATCTTTTACTGAGAATTATCCGGTTAGCCATTTGCTCAGCTTCTTTTTGTTTTCCTTCAAATATTAATTTCCGAATCTCACCCAAAGAATCTAAAGCCAACGTATTGTCATTACGATTTGGACTACCACTCCATAAAGTATGTTCATTCAGCTGCACAGTTTCTGTATCAACATTTCCATAGATCATTGCCCCTAATCTTCCATTTCCGATCGGCAATGCATTTTCCCATGTATTGCCGGATGGCTGGTTGTACCAAAGTTTTAAGCCTGCATTGCTTTGTGAAAAAGAAGAAGCTGATGCTAACAAATAAAAAAGTAGGCAAATTTGTTTCATCATTTTTTATCTTCTATTTATCTGTTCTGAATGGCGAGGCTGGTAAGCCTTCTTTATTAAATAAGTTTGGATTCACAGGATCGTCGGCCCATGCATAGCGTACATACATCGGATTAACCACCGAATCATTCCACACGATAATTTTATCACCTTCGATCTTTGCTTTTGCCCAAACAAATTTTTTATCTGTGCCAGCAATTGCAAACTCGCTTAATTCTTCTCCGTCATTTGTTATTAAACCACTTCCGACACTGCTGAAAGTGATCGTTATTTTATTTCCTTCAACCTTTGATGATCCATAAACAGGGCCTGAGTAAATTATATTTTCTCCATAAGAAAGTTTTTCTGCGGCCATCGCTAATCTTTCTCCAACAGTTTTTTTATTGTCAGGATGAATATCATTCCACTCTCCAAGATCAATGGCAACAACCATTGCTGTATTTGGAACAGATAATGATCGTAACTGGGATTCTCTTAATGCCGCCCATTGGCTTTCTGATGGCAAGTAATTATAATCCATAAAGCCGGGAAGCTGTACATATAAGAAAGGAAGTTCACCTTGTTTCCACTTATTTCTCCAATCTATGATTTGTACAGGCTGCAGCTTTGCATACTCTTCAGCACGACTTGTATTTGCTTCGCCCTGGTACCAGAGAAATCCTTTCGCGGAATAATTTATTAAAGGAGCGATCATCGCATTATATAATCCGGATGGTTGATTTTGTGCACTGATCCCACCACCACCGCCACCCGTTTGTGGTTTATAAACCTCACCAACTTTATATTGCCAATAACCTTTAAGATCGATCGTATCATTGCCAGCAAATATGCAATAAGGTTTATCGGGAACAAACCCTCCTTTACCGGCATTATTAGTAACCTTAACAACAAAAATGTTTTTACCGGCTTTCAGCACGTCGGCAGGTACATTATATCTTCTTTGCGGATACAAATATGTAGTAGCTCCAACCTGCTTACCATTTATATACAATACATCAGCATCAACAATTCTTCCTAAGAAGACTCTTGCTTGTTTACCAGTCATTGAAGTAGGTATATCAATTTCTTTTCTATACCAAACAACACCGTTTAGATCTTTTAGTCCCTGGTCTTCCCAATAGCCCGGGATATTTATTGTCTTCCATCCTTTCGGCGTATAAGAAACATCAAACCATTTTTTTTCGCCAAGCATTCCAAGATCATTTGGTTGGGGGCGAGTAGCATTACTGAATGCGGCCCTGTTCGTTCCATTGACGTACGCAGTGTCTTTATTTTTCTGAATAGTTGCCTGCATGCCAGAAAGATCTTTTAATCCTTCTTCACTTGTCCACGCCTCGATAGGAGTGCCACCAACACTTGCATTGATCAAACCGATGGGCACATGATATTTCTCATAAAGTTTTTTTGCAAAGAAATAAGCGACTGCTGAAAAAGGTCTTACATCATCACCGATAGCAGATTTCCAATAACCAGTTGGCAGATCATCTTGCGGACCCTGCAAATTGGTAAGTGTGGGTATCCAGAAATGTCGTATCTGCGGGTTGTTTGCTTCTGCAATATCTTTTGCATAAGCAACATCATGGATATTCATTTGATGCACCATGTTCGATTGACCACTGCAGATCCAAACATCACCAATAAGAATTTCTTTCAAGGAGATTTTATTGTTTCCGGTAATATCCATTGTGTACGGCCCACCAGCTTTCATTGGTGGTAATTGTATTAACCACTGACCATCATTCCCGGTTGTTGTTTTATAGCTTTTACTATTGAATTTGATATTTATCTTTTCATTCTTTGCAGCCCAGCCCCATATATTTATTTTGGTATCTCTTTGCAGGATCATACTATCTCTTACGAGGCGAGGAAGTCTTACTTGAGCATGAACAGATTCAAGATTTAGTAACAGAAGTAAAGCAAAAAGAGCATTTATTTTTTTGTGATTCATACTTAAACTTCTTTATTCCCCTTTAGGGATTAAGGATTTTTTAATTGTGTATTACTTATAAAAGCAATTCTTTTACTATCCGGTGACCATGACGGAACATTCATACTTCCTTGGCCTCCGAAAACATAAGCTATAGTTTTTGGGATTCCGCCACTTGCTGGCATTAAGCGGATATAAATTTTTTGATAAAAGGGATGGGTTGCGGGGTCAATTTCTTTTGGAAAAGAAACATATACTATCCATTTCCCGTCAGGTGAAAAATGAGGAAACCAATCATTGTATTCATCATAAGTCACCTGTTCCTGGTTGCTGCCATCAGCTTTCATTCTCCATATTTTCATTGTGCCTGTTCGCACAGAATTAAAATATATCCATTTGCCATCAGGACTATACTCTGATCCATCATCAAGAGTAGTCAGGTTGGTAAGTTGTGTTTCTTTTTTAGTAGCGATATCCACTGACCATATATCATATTGCTTGTTTCTAAAACCGGTGAATATTAATTTTTTACCATCTGGTGACCAGCTATGTAAAAAGGAATGTCCTGAATCTTCAGAAGTGATCTTAATGGGATCATCAGAACCGGAAAGTGGCAAAGTGAAAATCGTTGACGTTCTTTTATCGCCGACATAATTACTGATGGCTATCTGTTTTCCATCAGGAGATAATACATGGTCGTTGTTATTATTTATCGCAGATCCGCTATTGATTTTGCTAACGGAACCAGTGGCAAAAGAATAATTGTATAACAAACCCGCCGATGAATTAAAGATCAGCGATTTTCCGTCCTTGGTCCAGTTAGGACACTGTATCGAACCAGTTTCAGAATAAATTATTTTTCTAAGTCCTGATTGCACATCCATTAATTCCAAATGACTGCCGATATAATCACGATAGGGCCTGTAATCTTTAGCAGGAGGAATGATGATACGAACATTGCTGAATACAGCCTGTTCAACTACATTTTCATTATGAGAACAAATAAAAAGGCCGGCATATACTTCTTCGTTCAATAGAAGTTCTTTAGACGCTGTTTTGTAGTTTTCTCCCGGCGTTGCGGCAGAAAAGGTGAAAGTATTTCCTACACGTTGCAGTTCGATATTAACAGCTTTATTTGACGCTAAAACTATCTGTACTGTTTGTGCTGTATCAGCATGCCTGTATTGTAGAGATGTTAATCCATCGCCATGCACACATGCATCTGCGTAAGGTGAGTTAGCAGTGAGTTCATTTCTTGCAATAACGCCGATCTTGCGATGAGGGTCTGTTCCTTTTCCAATAAAGCGAACAGTAGCGCTGATCATAAAATCGCCTTTGATCTTTTTCCAGAGAAAACGAAACTGGTCATCATTTGCCCACATGTTTTTGCCACCGCAGCTCATAGTATATTCCTGGGTTTCGGCATTATAAGTTGCAGATCCTTTTTTTACAGGATTACCAACATCTTCATTCCCGTCAAACATTCCTGTTTTTTGTTGAGCAATTAACGATGTTAGACAAAACAATAAGCCGGCTAGTAGTGTTATCTTTTTCATGCAAGCAATTTTTTTTAATCTCTCCATTGAAAAGCAAAATATTCGCATTGTTCCTTTCCGACATTCTTTAAAGCATGAGGAACATTAGCTGAAAGAAAATAGAGATCTCCTGCAGCACCTTTATAAAGTTTGCCATCGATGTACATTTCAACATTACCTCTCAATATCAAAACGATCTCCTCCTGTACATGTGTATGTGGTGCATGGCTGACAGAATCTGCATTCAATGCAGTAGTGTGCATTTCAAACTGTTTTAATTGTGAAGTGGCACGATTAAAAAAATCTCGTCTATAACCTTTACCGGTGTTTGAAGTTTTCAACTCATTCCAGTCTAGCATGAACGAACCGCCTGCTTGTTTGCCACGTTCAATATTTGGTAGTTTGCCTATGTATTTTAAAATATAATAAGTGGCTTGTGTTTTTCCGGCATTTTCTATTCCATGCTCATCGCCGGGTATGGCGAATGCAATACTTCCCGGGCCGACTATTTTACTTTGTCCGTTAATCGTGATCTTTACCTGTCCTTCTTTTACGATAATCAACTCTTCCTGGTCGGCATGTGTATGAGGTGGGTGAGGGGCTTTGCCTGGTTCTAATGTTGAAGCATGTATTTCAAAATATTCAAGGGCAAATGTTTTTCCTTCGAGCACTTGTCTTCTAACTCTTGTATCTTCTTTTACTGGTTCCAATTTATTCCAGTAGTAAACACCTGATAATATTGAATCATTCTTCTGTGCAATAGCTGTTACCGCATTTGTTATAAACAAAAAGAAGAATAATTTTTTCATTCTAATTTATTTTCGTCATGAACTGGGAGTTATTATATCTGTTGAATTGGAATCCGATTGGTTTACCACCTTCATTCTTAAATTCCAAATTGAAAAATTCTGATGTGGCATAAAAATCAGTTTCACTCGCTGAATACAATACATATTTATTGGTGGGAGAAAAGTACAAAGCAAGCTTTCCATCTTCATTCTTTATATCAACCTTGCCCCCGGCAGATGATTGATAAGACCCAGCATATTTATTTAGCACTGCTGCATCGAGATTTAATTTTCCCTTTTCAAAAACATATTGCATTCCACGTCCAAACGTTTCACTTTTAGTTCCTGAGTGTCCGGTATTCTCTAATACTTTTGATTTGAGTGCTACAGATGCATAATTCCTGCTTGCCATTTGTGCAGCAAACCTTTCGAATGTTTGCCGGCCTCTTTCTACATCGCCGACCGTCATATAAACTCGGAGAGGTTTTGCGAATTTCTTTTCAGCAAATTCTTTTTCATACTTATAAAGAACTTCTTTATCCCAACCAACAGCTGGACTTGCTGCTGCATAACCGTTGAACATATCTGTATGAGTAAATAAAGCATATAAAGTAAACAGTCCGCCAAGAGAACAACCCATCAGTGTACGATTATTCTTATCTCCTTTATAGTTTGTTTCAATAAATGGAAACAATTCATCTTTCATGAATGAAAGAAACTTATCTGCGCCGCCACTTTGTGGCAATCTCGCTTCATTTGTCGGAGTGTAGTCTCTTGCACGTAAGCTATCAGGATTTGGATTGACGCCGCCCCATGTAACACCAACAACGATCAGTTCAGGTACAAAGCCATCAAAATAGTGCTCGCCATAAAGACATTTTAATAATGGAAAATCCCATTGTGAATCCATTAAATAAATGACAGGATATTTTTTATTGCTGTTTTTGAAACCGCCGGGTAACATTATCTGCAGTTCATATTCTTGCCCGGCAACAATTTTTGATGTGATCTTTCTAACTTCTGATCCAGGAATATCCACTCTAGGATATTGCGCATAAGCATTCACAGTGAATGCCAGCAAAAGCAATACAATCGTGTGTTTCATCTTTTGTTCTTTAAAGCAGTTTCCAGTGCTTTAGTTGTGGTGTAATATTTTGCCAGCATGTTTGGTATTTCCCAGGCCGGCATATTTTTATTCTTCAGATACTCAAGAAAATTATTAGTAACTCTTCCGAAATGCGATTCGTGTCCTTCTGCTAACTTCTCAGGCAATTTAATACTCCATCCTTTAGTAATCTTGTATAATTCAACGCCGGGGAATTTTGTACTTATTTTTGAAAACTGTTGCTCAACGATCGTTTGGAAAGCTGCATCATTCTTTATTGGCTCTATATACAATACCGGTTTAAAATTTTCTTCCTTGCCCTGCCTGATCACCAAATTTGCTTTTGTGCCACGCATGATCGAATAATGAGTATCGCTTCCACTTTCAGTCTGGTAACTCCATACTACATTCACTTTCGCATGAACGCCTTTTATAGTATAATTGATCTCGCCATTCGACCATACTTTCAATAATGAATCATTTGATTTGTCTTTCTCGATAAAAGCCGGAACCTCATTTAGCTTGGTAATCGTTTTAAATTGAGTCACTGTCATATCAGTCGGCCATCTTCTTGCAGCTATTATTGCTATGTCCTTTGTATAATCTAAAGTTTGTTCGGGAAAACTTTCCCATTGAACCAGGTCAACCAAATGTGTAGTGACATCTACAATGCCGTTTCCTTGTTGAGATGCATCCATAAACCAAGCTGGCCTAACTACTATATTGCCGGAAACATTTTTATAAAAATTATGATCACTGGTCATTTCTACTGCTGGCTTTTCAGCTGTTCCTTTTTCTATTTCCCCGAATATCTCAGGGATCATTGACAATTCTTTTTGAAGGATCGTGTTGATCTCAAATCTCTCTGTCATTATATCATATAGTAAAAGATTCTTTTCTTTTGCTACATCAAATGCTTTCTTCAATAATTCAAAATCTTCGGGAGTAATGGCCATTGGCTTATCAGCAAGAACATTGAAACCTGCTTCCAATGCTTTCAAAATGTATTCCGTTTTTTTTGCATTATTTCCTGAGAGCACAACGACATTTCCTTTTTTATCGGCGATCATCTTTTCAAAAAAATCATTGCCGGTGTAAACAACTTCTTTCCAGTTAGTGGGTGACTCAGCTCTTGAGTTATATGCATTGATCCTGTCTAAATGCAATTTCAGATCGTTTCCTTCAGGTGCATATACATACACGACAGAATCAACATCACCATATATTGTTTTTTGCACCAGTGCAGCATGGAAATGCCCGGGATCCAGCGTAACTAATTGCACGGGTTTAATTTTAGTTTCTGTTTCACCATTTTTATTTTCTGATTGACAACTCATCATGATCATAATAAAAACGAAAAATAATATTGGGGTTTGTTTCATTGATTATTTTTTTGAACCACTAAGGCACAAAGTCACGAAGGATCACGAAGGGCTTTGTGTAACTTGGTGTCCTAGTGCCTTTGTGGTTTTATAAAGCTGAATAAAGAACTAACTGTACAAGAGTGCGACGCAAGGAACGATGATAGTAGCAATATTGCCTGGACCATAAACCTTACACTCCACTTCAACAATTTTACAATTCCAAACTATAAGAACTGTTTTTACCTAAGTCACCCCTTCAGGGGGACAGGGGGTTTATGCAGCAGTTTCATATCCTTTTCTTTGCTTGCGACTCAACATTGCATTTGCCTCATTATCGTTTTTGAATTTTTCAGTCTTCGGATCCCAATTCAATTTTCTTCTCAGCTTCATTGAAATATGATGCAACAAACAAGCTGAGCAGGCACGATGTGCTTCTTCAACAGGTGCGATCGTTACTTTATTATCTCTAATTGCTTCGAGCCAGTTGCCATGATGTTCCTTGCTGACTGTAAAATGAAATTCATTTGGACCAATAACTGATGTAAGCATATTAGGATCACTTGCATCGATTTTCTTTGCTCTTTCACCTGGTTTTGTCGGATCACTTCCTGTAACATTGTAATCGCCTCTTGAAACAAACACCCAACCATTAGTGCCTTCGAACTTTATTCCATTTGGAAATTCATTGCTAACGATCATCGTAACACCATTGGCGTATTTTGCTTCTGTTTTAAAAATGCCATGCACATCCCACAATCCACCTGTTGCAAACTCAACTTTATCACACCAGATCTCAACAGGGCCGCTGCGTTCCATTCCCATTCCCCAATGTGCACTGTCAATATGATGTGCTCCCCAACCTGTGATCATGCCAGCGCCAAACTGTTCGCAACGTAACCAACCCGGACGATCATAACCAACCTGCGGATGCACACGATCAACTGTATAATAAACTTCAGGAGTTGATGCCAACCACATATCGTAGTTGAGATTTTTTGGAACAGGCATCTCCGTTTTATTTCCGCCGGGAGGATCGCCGGGCAATCCAACATAAACAGTTTTCAATTCACCAATGCGGCCATTCTTAACCAGCTCCGCTGCATAACGAAACTGTTCACTGCTTCGCTGCTGACTTCCTATCTGGAACTTCACACCACTTTTTGTAACTACATCAGCGATCACTCTTCCTTCAGCGATCGTTAGTGATGCCGGCTTCTGCATATAAATATGTTTTTTAGCACGGGCAGCCGCTGCACCGATCATTGCATGTGTATGATCAGGCGTGCTGATCAACACTGCATCAATATCTTTATTCTGCAGCAACTCACGATAATCAGTGTACAACTTCACACCATCATATGGTTTGCCATCACGTTTGGTGTAAAAGTCATTCACGAATTTTTTTCCTTCTTCGGCCCGATTTGAGTCGAGATCACAAACAGCCATTATTTGAGCATAATCATATTGCAACACACCGGGCATATCATGAACACGGGAAATGCGTCCCGTACCGATCGCTGCTACATTGATACGATTGCTTGGCGCATTTCTTCCAAATACACTTGAAGGCACAATTGATGGAATTGCGAGTAACGCTGATGCTTTAAGAGAGTTACTCAAAAACTCACGACGGGATTGATTTCTTTTTTTCATCGGTTTTAATTTTTGTGATGAATATTTTTTGTTTTACCAGTTTTTGTATTTCTATTAAACTTCTGTTGTGTCACTCACTTGTACGTTCTGTAATTCTATTCACCTTTCACTTTATTATTTCACTTCTTTCACAAAGGTCTGCCATGCTTTCTCTGCTTTTTCCGCAGAGAACTCTCCATTGAACACAACCAGCCTGTATTTTAATGTATATGTTTTCCCCGGTTCTAATAACCAATCTTTATCTTTTGTAGGAGCGAAGCTGGCAAACACATCACCTCTTCCTCCGTTTTGCTTTTTATCCCATATTCTCATCGGTTCAGGATAATTATAATTTGTTGGATGCGATAACATCACAATGCCACCTCTCTCATTATCCGGCAAAAAACCATATACCACTAACCAGCTTCCCTTTGTATTATCAGTATTATCTCTTCTTTTTCCCTCTGATGTCAGCATTTCAGAATTATTCTTGTCCCAATATTCAGTAGCCCGCCAACCAAATCCGGCATACCGATAAGCAACGATCAATAAAGGGCTTTGTGATGCACATTGCATTTTTGATGTAATGTCGACTACATAATAATCTCCATTCTTTACGGGGTCATATACTCTTACAGTTTGCCATTCATTCAGTGCAACCTTTTCAGTTTTATCTTTTTTGAATACTACATGTTCCTGCAATGCTGTGTACTCTGCGTATTTTGAGTTGCTGACTTTGGAAGTAAATTTTGCAAACCTGACTGTACCTTGCCTGCCCTTTATATTCCAGAAATCAACTGTATCGCCTTCGAAGAAAGTATGTGTCCACGCATTCCAGATACCATAATGATGGTAATGATCGGGTGGTTGTATCCTTGTCAGTACCTGTCCATGCGGCGTATAAAGTGGATGAATAAAACCACTTCGTTTATAATTTGTATCCTGCCCAACCGGAGGATAAACTGTTTTAAATTGATAAGTCAGTAGTTTTTGATTCCCAGATGAAATTGTCAATACACTATCGATACTTAACTTAACACTCGATTTTGATTGTTTCGTTTTTGTCTGTTGAGCAAAACAAATATTGCTTGCTACAAAAACAGGAAGTAATAGTAATATTCTTTTCACGTTTCTCATTTTAATTCCAGTACCACCACGCTGAATGGCGGAATAGTTAAATTTAGTTTTGAACCGTTTAACTGAGCTCCCTTAAAAACCGCAGGAGTGATCTTATTTGGATCTTCAAAGCTGTTATAGTTCTGCAATTTGTCTGATGTTAAAATTCTTCCGCTTACTGTTTTATAATCCGCTCCGTTAATGTTGATAGAAACCGATTGTGCTTTATTCGCATCAATATTCACCAGGGAAATATGTGTCAGGCCATTCTTATCTCTTGATGCAGATGCAGAAATAGCTTTTAGTTTTTCTTTCCCCATTGTATAATTATCGCTTGTTAAAGTAATAGGCAGCATTACGGCATCCTGGTGTACATTATACATTTCCATTACATGGTAAGTAGGAGTTAAAATTATTTTTTCTTCCCTGGTAAGAATTACCGCCTGCAAAACATTAATGATCTGTGCAAGGTTTGCCATTTTCACCCTTTCACAATGATTATTAAAAATATTAAGCGTAGTGCCTGCAATCATTGCATCCCGCATTGTGTTTTGCTGAAAGAGGAAAGCACCATTTGTACCTGGTTCTACATCATACCATCCGCCCCATTCATCTACCACCATCGCTACTCTTTTCGCAGGATCATACTTATCCATGACAGCGCTGTGTTTGGTGACTAATTCTTCCATTTGCAAAGCCTTTTGCATAGTTGAATAATATTCTTCTTCTGAAAATGCCGTAGCAGATCCTTTTTTGCTCCAATCAATTACAGAATAATGATGAACACCTACAGCATCAAGCATGTTTAACGGAATATCCCGCATTAAAACTTCTGTCCAGTTATAATCTGCATCACTTGCACCTGATGCTATCCGGAATATCCGCTCCTTAGGATCGCCATTGGTCATGAAAGTAACATACTGACGATAGATGTTTGCATAATACTCAGGTTTCATATTTCCGCCGCAACCCCAGGCTTCATTTCCTAATCCCCAGTATTTTACATGCCATGGATTAGCACGTCCATTTTTCAAACGTAAATCCGGCATCGGGCTGCTTCCATTAGGATGAATAGTATATTTTACCCAATCACTTAATTCCTGTGGTGTGCCGCTTCCTACATTTCCACTGAGATAAGGCTCTGCACCAAGCATTTCACACATGTTCAAAAATTCATTGGTACCAAAACTGTTATCTTCTTTTACATTTCCCCACCATACATTTAGCATTGATGGTCTTTCTTTTTTGGGGCCCACACCATCTTTCCAATGATATGTATCTGCAAAACATCCACCCGGCCAACGAAGCACTGGTATTTTTAATTTTTTCAATGCATCGACAACATCAAGCCTTATACCATTTTTATTCGGAATGGTTGTATTACTATCGCCAACATAAAATCCACCATAGATGCAATGACCAAGATGCTCTGCAAAATGCCCATAGATATTTTTGTTGATGATGTCTTTGCCTTTGTCAGCATTCAAAACAATAGTGTTTTGCGCAGAAAGGATCTTTACACAGAATAAACTGATTAGAACAAATATTTTTTTCATACTCATTTTATTATAATACAGTAATGATTGAATTTACAACATTGCTTGTTGTTTTGTTTTTTATACCAGGTTGACCGCCACCAACGCTTATTAATATTTTTCCTTCTGGCTGATATGTTGACCCTGTTTCATTCACTAATGACAATTGTTCTGGTGTTAATTCAAAATTTATTGTCTTGCTTTCGCCTTTCTTTAAATTAATTCTTTGAAAACCTTTTAATGCCTGGATCGGCGTCTTCGCTGTAAGGTTTTGATGCTGCAAATACAATTGCACCACTTCTTCTCCATCCATTTTACCTTTATTCGTCACTCGAACACTAACAGTGATGTTCCTTCCCTTTGCAATGGTTACAGGAATTTTTAATTGATCATACTTAAACGTCGTATAGCTTAACCCATATCCAAAAGGATATAACGCTTCACCTTTGAAATAACGATAAGTCCTGTTGTTCATAGAGTAGTCGCTAAAGTCTGGCAAATCGTTGTCACTTTTATAAAAAGTAACTGGTAATCTTCCGGCAGGATTGTAATCGCCAAACAAAACGTCCGCAATTGCAGTGCCGGCACTTTGTCCACCGTACCATGCATTGATGATCGCAGGAATGTTTTCATTCTCCCATGGAATAGCAATAGCACTTCCGGTCATCATTACAAATACAACTGGTTTGCCGGTTGACCTCAATGCTTTCATTGCATCGGTTTGTATTTGTGGCAATAAAATAGAAGTTCTGTCACCGCCTTTAAAACCGGGGAAATCAACTCTCATTTCTTCACCTTCCAGTTGCGGTGAAATTCCACCAACATAAATGATAGCGTCTACATCTTTAATGCGGTTCAGAAATGCATTCATATTGAACCGTTCAAAATTTCCTGCCCTCAATCTTATATTGCCTTTGCCTTCTCCCTGCCAGTATTCCACTACTATTTTATATTGCTGGCCCTTCACAATTTTCTGGCGATATTGCCTTGCGCCCCATCGGTTGCGCAACCATGAATTATATATTTCTCTATCATTGATAAAAAATTTATACCCATCATCACCTTCTATTTCAAAAGTTATCTCTCCGTCTTTATCTGAAGAGTAGTAAGTAGTGTAACGTGCCGAAAAATTGTTAGCCCTGATATCACCTACAACTGCCTGACCTTCCTGCCAGAAATGATCAAGATTGCTTTCTGTTTGTACGATCGGTTCACCTTTTAGTTCTGTGTTGTTATAATATTCAGCCCTGAAGCCAGGTGTACCTTCTCCAATTGCATATTGCCTGCTTACGTCTTCATAAGCCAGTAAAGTATCATTGGTAAAATTCAATGCTTTTTCATATATCACCTCCACATCTTTTCCCAGCTTATCTTTTATTCCTTTTAATGCAGTAACAATTTCCGACGGCACTCCATTATAATTTCCAAGAACAGAAATAGTATTATCCGCGTTTGGACCGACAACGGCTATCTTTTTTATTTTTTTACTGAGAGGCAACAAATTCTTGTCGTTCTTTAATAATACAATTGATTGCTGCGCCATCTTTAAAGCAAGAGCTTTATGTTCCGGTGATTCCAACACAGATGCCGGTGTTTGCGCATATTTTACCATCGAAACCGGATCAAACATGCCTAATCGATAACGGATCATAAATAATCTTCTCAATGAAACATCAAGCTGTTCTTCTTTTATCAACCCACTTTTTACTCCATTATATAATGTATAATAAACCGAAGTGCCGCATTCAATATCGGTACCATGAACAACGCCATCCACCGCAGCTGTTACAGAATCTTTGTGTGTTTTATGATATTTAAAGAAATCATCTATTGCCCAGCAGTCACTGGTAACATAACCGGTAAACTTCCATTGCTTGCGTAAAATATCATTCATCAAGAGATCATTTGCACAACAAGGTTGTGTATTCACTGCATTGTATGCGCACATTACACCAGCAACATTTGCGTTTGTAACTAATTCTCTGAACGCAGGTAAATAGGTATCCCATAGATCATAAGTAGTCGGGTTGAAATTATCAACATGTCGTGATGGTTCCGGGCCACTGTGTACGGCAAAGTGTTTAGCACATGCTGCTGCTTTTAAATATTTCGGATCATCACCTTGCAAGCCATGAACAAATGCACGGGCCATCATTGCTGTTAAGAAAGGATCTTCTCCATATGTTTCCTGTCCGCGACCCCAGCGTGGATCACGAAAGATGTTGATGTTGGGTGTCCAATATGTCAATCCTAAATATCTTTCCTTCTCTCTTCCTAGCTCGGTCGCTTTATTGTGCACGGCTCTTCCTTCCAATGCTGAGTAATCGGCCATTCTGTACAATGAAGTTGTATCCCATGTTGCTGCCATTCCAATTGCCTGCGGATATGATGTTACTTTAAATGGAGTTCTTGCCACGCCGTGCAATGTTTCATTCCACCAATCGTATGCAGGAATGCCCAGGCGTGGTATAGCTGGTGTTGCATTCAGCATTTGTTTTACTTTTTCTTCCAGTGTCAAACGACTTACTACATCATTTACTCTTGTTTCTATTGGCAATGAAGGATCCCACATCGGGAATGATTTGTAATCCTGTGCATACACACAGATCGAAAAAAATAAAACTACTATCGAAAGAGTTTTTTTCATTGACAATTATTTTTATGAGCCCATCGTGAGCACTACTATTCAACTTTTGTTGCGTCGCACTCTTGTACAACAACAATTCTATTCATCTATTTCTGTGCTGTCAGAGTTTGTATTGAGCCATCATCGTTAAACTTCAACTCAGTCACTTTTACATTTCTTAAATGTGTTTTACCACTCAATTGCACATCATGATAAAATAAATACCATTTGCCATTGAACTCAATAATAGAATGATGATTTGTCCATCCATCAACAGGGTTTAATATCACACCCTGATAAGTAAATGGTCCGTTTGGCTTATCACCCGTTGCATAACAAAGAAAATGTGTATCGCCTGTTGAATAAGTGAAATAATATTTGCCTTTGTATTTAAATACCCATGATGCTTCAAAGAATCTTTTATCATTATCCTTTTCGCCAAACTCTTTTCCGTCTTTGCCAAGAAGTTTTATTTCTTTCACAGGCTCGGCAAAACTTTTCATATCAGCACTCAGTCTCGCCATTCTTGGTAAACAAGCGATATCGCCACTCACACGATTTTTTGCAGAAGAATCATACTTGTTATTGCTCCAGCGTTGTAGCTGCCCGCCCCATATGCCACCGAAATACATATAGAATTTTCCATCGTCATCTTTGAACACAGCAGGATCGATACTATAACTGTTTTTGATCGCTTCTTTTTCAGCAGTGAAAGGACCTTCGGGCTTATCACTTACTGCAACACCAATTTGAAATACATCCTGTTTATTTTTAACAGGGAAATACAAATAGTATTTTCCATTTGCATAAGCAGCGTCAGGAGCCCACATTTGCCTGCCTGCCCATGGAACATTCTTAATATCTAATGCAACACCATGATCAGTTACCGGGCCGCCCACAGAATCCATTGATAAAATATGATAATCTCTCATATCAAAATGTCCGCCCAGATCATCTTCTTTTGTTCCTGTTGCTGTATCATGCGAAGGATAAATATAAATGCGACCGTTAAATACATGAGCTGAGGGATCAGCAGTATAAATATGTGAGACGAGTGGTTGAGAAAGATATTCTTTCTTCGCATCAGGTTTTGATTCTGTAGTTGGTTCAGTCTTTTCTTCCTTTGTTTCGTTATTGCAGCTTGTAATTGCAACAGCAATGGTTGTTATAACCAATAGATCCTGGAGTTTCATTTATGTGTGTTTAAAGTTGTTTCTTCTATTGTTCAATTGGAATTCAAATGTTGAATGGAGTCCTTTGCTTCGCTCTGGATAAACTTGCAAGGGACTTTTACTCGAAGCGACCTGCCTGCCGGCAGGCAGGTGCAGTCCTCAACAAAAATTAAAAACCAATACTATTACCACCATCAACAGGTAACACGACACCGGTAATATATTTTGCAGCATCGCCTGCTAAAAACAATGCGGCATCACCAATGTCCGATGTCTGTCCCATATAGCCCATAGGAGTACGATTGAAAACTTTGGCTTTACGTTCGGGATCACTGTTCAGCGCCTTATCCGTCATCTCGGTGATAATAAATCCCGGCGCAATTGCATTCACACGAATTCCTTTTGGCGAAAGCTCAACTGCCATTGCTCTTGTCATTCCGTCAATAGCGGTTTTGCTTGCACTGTATGCAATTACCTTGGGTAAACCATATTGCGCCGCCATTGAACTGATATTAATAATAGAACCACTCTTTTGTGTCAACATTTGTTTTACGACTTCACGGCTTACTGCAAACACTGCAGTGAGATTCGTGGTGATCACTTTCTGAAAATCTTCATCAGTCACATCCTGGAATTCTTTTTTCATGTTGATACCGGCATTATTTACCAGGATATCTATTTGTCCAAATTTCCTGATCACATCGCCAACAAAACGTGGAATAGATTTGAGATCACTCAGATCGCAAGTCATCGGGTAACAATGTTCACCCAATTTTTCTTTTGCATTCTTTAATTTGTTTTCATCACGTCCGACAATGACCGTCTCGATGCCTGCTTGTGTAAATTTTTCTGCGATAGCTAATCCGATACCTGATCCGCCACCTGTAACAATTGCCACTCTTTTTGTTTGCGTTGTCATGGTTTATATTTTTTCTTATTTAGTTCCCCGGAGCGTATAAAATTCTGATGTTTTGATAATATTCCAATGTTTTATCTGGCTTTTCATATTGAGCAGGGATCGGCATCTTACTGAATGTTTGAAAATAAAGCAAACAGGCATTGCGCCACCATATCGCATCCTTCAATTGAATGTTCAATAGTTGATCTACTTGTTTAAACCTGTCTTCGTCAATATATTTCATTAAACCATTCCATTGTTTAATGAAAGATCTTACAGAATCAACACCTGAATTATATTTATAGCAGAGCTCTTCCCACAATGTTCTTCCTGAATGCATTTTATGATCCCACGCTACATGATGAAACCATAATAAATATTCATCGGGGCATTTATTGATATCATTGAACTCCTTTTGCACTTCAATAGCATATTGTGCTAATGCATTTGTTCCTTTAGCTGTTCTATCGAATCCAATTCCGAATGAATCTGCTTTGTGATAATATACAGGGTTCCAGTCAGGACGACCCAACGTATTTCCCCATGGCATAGGGCCATAATGATGTCCATTATACATGATATGAGTTAATCCAATTGGGGTCATATAATTAACTAATGTCTCACGTGACTGTAGCATTATTTTTTTTACTGGTTCTACAAATGACGGATCATTGGTAAATGATTGCCTGATCCATTCATCGGCAATTTGTGCAGAAGATAGCTCATAATCCCAACATAGCCTGCCCAAAGCATACCAATTTGCCTGTGCAAAAGGATGGCTGCACCAATTTATATCATTACCGATATTACTTACACCGGCTATTCCATTTAATGAAAAATTATTTAAAGAGCCATCGATCATTTTGGTTACTGTTGATCCTTTTCCTTTTGCATAAGTATCAGCATTTAAAACTTCTTTGAACAGTGGCGCTTCGAAAACCAAATTTGTTCCTTGTCCCAAATACTCTTGAGTAAGTTGAAACTCCATCATCAAAGGCGTTTGTTGCATGGCTCCAAAAAGAGGAGAGAAGGGTTCTCTTGGTTGAAAGTCTATTGGTCCATTCTTTACTTGTACCAAAACATTTTTTCTGAATTTTCCATCGAGTGGTTTAAATTCTTCATAAGCCTGTTTGAACCTGTCGTTAGAAGTGGAACTATAAACAAATGCACGCCACATTATAATTCCATTAAATGGCGCAACTGCATCAGCAAGCATATTGGCGCCATCGGCATGTGTTCTGCTATAGTCCTGCGGTCCTGGTTGTCCTTCAGAGTTTGCTTTGACAAGAAAACCACCGAAATCGGGGATCAACTCATAAACTTCTTTTACTTTTTGTTTCCACCATAGTTGTACAGTGTCATTAAGTGGATCAGCAGTTTTTAATTTTCCTAACTCGATCGGTGCACTGAACCTGGCAGTGAGATATACTTTTATTCCATAAGGACGAAAAAGATCAGCCAATGCTTTTACTTTTTCCAAATATGGTTTTGTAAGTACAACTGCATTTGCATTTACATTCGTTAATACTGTACTATTAATACCAATCGAAGCGTTCGCTCTTGCATAGTCAATATATCTTTTATCAATAAAATCGGGAAGCTTATGCCAATCCCAAATTGAAAATCCGGCATAACCTCTTTCAACAGTTCGATTAAGATTATCCCAATGATTAAGTATCCGCATTTTTATTTTAGGCGCCGATATAATATTCAGATTTGAAATAGGCTGTTGAGTTTGCATTAAACGCAGGAAATGGAAAACACCATACAATACTCCAATATCTGTATTGGCTGTAATGATCGTTTTACCGGGTTTGGTTTTAATGATAAATCCTTCGCTACCGATAAGGTTTAATTCATCTTTGGTAACGATTGATGAAATGATAGTAGAACTAGAAAGTGTACCGGCTATAAATGAGCTTGACTTATCAGTCGATGATAATATTTTATAAGAAGTACTGATTAATCCTGAAAATGCCTTTGATAATTCTGCTTTAATAATTGTAATAGTTTGTGACGAACCAAAGACGACCGGTGAAGTAATTTGCTTTTTATATTGATCCAGCAGTGAGTTATTTGATATTTTTTTATACCTAAGCCAGAGATCATACCCATCTTCAGCTTTTAGTAAAGCAGGTAACAGTATAAATATGAGCATTAGCCTTTTTCTCATTATTAATAACCAGGTTTAGCAATTCCATTTATCTTCAGAGATGATTTTCTTATGATCAGGTCTGAGCGAATAACTATAGTTTGGGTATGATTAATATTTGAAATCCCCTTTAAGTGATTGATCAAATTACGGGCAGCGATCTCTCCCATATCAATTCCCGGGTAATCAATTGTAGTTAGCTGAGGTTCTACAATTTTTCCGATCGCATCATTATTGAAACCAACGATCGCAATATCTTCCGGGATATTTATCCCGTGCTCTTTTAAAGTTTGCATACATACGGCAGCAGAAAAATCATTGGTAATAAATGCTCCGTCGGGGAGGGGTTTCATTTTTAAGATTTCCAATGCTGCTTCAATACCGCATTGTTCACTGAGGTCTTTTATCAAAACATAGTTTTCGTTGAAAGGGATTTTATTGTCAAATAATGCATCTATATATCCTTTGTGCCGCTGTGCATATACGTTTCGTTTCAAACTTGCGGTAACAAGCACAATTCTTTTGCACCCCTGGTCGATAAGATGCTTTGTTGCCTGGTATCCGCATTTATAATTATCGATAATAACTTTTGTGCTTTCGCTATTCTCTTCTACACGATCAAAAAATATAATTGGTATAGACCTGTCGGAAAAAGATTTGTAATGAGCAAGACCCTTTGTGTCAAATGCCAAAGAAGCAATAAGCCCATCCACTCTTTTATGAAAAAGATTCATAGCATTCGCCGACTCTTTCTCAAAACTTTCAGCGGAGTGAGCAATGATAAGATCGTAACCAGCTTCAGTAGTTATTTTTTCAATACCAGCTAAAACGGAGGTAATGAAGTTACTGTTCAATTCATGTACAATAACACCTATTGTATTCGTTTTTTGTTTACGAAGGTTGCTGGCGAATGTATTATGACGATAACCCAAATCTTTTGCTGTATCCTGTATCCTCTTTTTAGTGTTTTTATTAATGGCAGGGTGGTTCTTTAATGCACGGCTTACAGTAGCTGATGACAGATCCAGCTTCAACGCAATGTCATAGATAGTTACTTCCTTTTTTGGCTTCATGTTGCAATCGGTTGCATAAAAGTCGCAAAAAAAATCAAATAATAAAGATTTATAAAGATTTGTTTTTTAGTGAGGAGTCACGAACAACAAGATCAGCTCTTAAAACGATCGTGTTAGTTGTCTTCGCACTGCTTAAACCGTTAAGATGATTGATCAAATTCATGACAGCTACTTCACCAACATGATAGCCTGAATAGTTTACTGTTGTCAAATTGGGTTCAACAACTTTGCTGATCGGGTCATTATTAAAACCGGCAAAAGCTATATCAGCTGGAATGGAAATACCAGCAGCTTTGAGATGTATCATGCAATGAACCGCCGCCGTATCGTTGGCGCCGAAAACAGCATCTGGTCTTATTGTCTTCTTCATCTTTAAAATATACTTTGCGGCTTCTGTTCCTGCTTCTTCAGTAAGATTGCTTATATATATAAGCTTCTCCTCAAATGGGATTTTGTGATCCTGGAGTGCTTTTTTATATCCTCTTAATCTTTCCGAATAAACATCCCGCAACATATTGCCACCGAGATGCATGATTCGTTTACAACCCTGTTCCAGCAAGTGTTTTGTGACATCATAAGCAGCCTGGAAGTTATTAATTAGTATGCTTGTGCTTTCGCTATGATTGAATGTTCTATCAAAGAAAACAACAGGAATTCCTTTTGCAAAAAAGGGCTGAAGATGTGAAATGTTTTCAGTGTCATAAGCCAAAGAGATCAATAACCCATCCACTCTTTTATTATACATGGTATGCGCATTCGCTTTTTCCTTTTCTCTTTTTTCAAGAGATTGAGTGATAATGAGATTATAATTTTCACGACTCGCTGCATCTTCCATTCCTGCTAAAACAGATGACATGAAATTACTATTAAGGCGAGGTACGATAACACCAATTGTATGTGTACGGTTGCTACGGAGACTACTGGCAAAAGTGTTTGAACGATAACCTAATTCCTTCGCTGCATCTGCAATTTTTTTTCTTGTGTTCTTATTAATAGTAGGATGATTTTTCAATCCTCGACTGACAGTTGTAGCTGAAATGTCCAGATGTTTGGCAATATCGTATATCGTTATTTCTTTTTGATTAAGCATGGTGGAAATCCTGTTTACAAATAAAAGCAGCTTTTTTTGAAAAAAAAATTGCAATCGGTTGCAATTTTTAAAAAAACTCCTATATTCGTCATCTGAAGTGCAGTTCTGCTTGCTGCATCGCTATTAAAATTTCATTTTACGACTAGCTGCTGTATGAAAAAAAACCGGATAGACACCTACTTGTTACTCCACCACGTTGTATACTTAACAACGATTCAAAATTTTTTATCCGCGTTAAATTGTTTAACTACTCTGAATCACTCAACACATCTTTTTCCGAATGAAATAGTATATACTGGTTATACTATTATTAATAAAAATAAAACTCAAAGTTTTCAACTGCCAAAATAAACATTATGAAAAAAACAGCCATTTTGAAAAACTCGCAGCCGCCAATAAAATTGCGGCTATTAAAACCAACAGCTTTAATGTTGTTATTGTTCCTTTTGTTCTCTGTTAATAGTATTGCACAGAATATAACAATTAAGGGACGAGTATTAAAAGAAGACGGTACTCCCGTATCCGGAGCATCAGTTACAATTAAAGGAACCGGTAATGGTACTGCAAGCAATGACCAGGGAGAGTTCCAGTTGTCTGCCGCCGGAAATGCAACGCTTGTTATATCGGCAGTTGATTTTGTAACACAGGAAATAAAAGTTAATGACAGAACTTCTGTTGATGTAAAATTAGTTTCGTTAGATAAGAGTTTAGGTGAAGTAATTGTAGTTGGTTACGGTACACAACGAAAAGAAGCTGTTACGGGATCTGTCGCTTCGATCAGTGGCATTAAAATGCGTGAGGTTCCGGCGCCCAATATTTCTCAAGCTTTACAAGGTCGGATAGCCGGTGTGGAAATAACGCAAACCTCAACACGGCCAGGAGCTACGATGCAGGTCCGCATTAGGGGTTCACGGTCGTTGAGTGCCGATAATAATCCCTTGGTCGTTCTTGATGGTATACCTTTCATGGGATCAATAGCGGATATAAATCCAAATGATATCAAAAGTGTCGATGTTCTTAAAGACGCTTCCGCAACTGCTATTTACGGTTCACGTGGCGCCAACGGAGTTGTTCTTATTACTACAGATAAAGGAGCTAAGAATAGAAAACCCCAGGTAAGTTATAATGGTTATGTGGGTACACAATCTGTTTTTGCCAAATACCCCATGATGGACGGACCGCAATTTGTGGCGCTACGTGCCGCAAGGGGTCAATATGTTAACGGACAGGATGAATTTAATGATATTAATACCGATTGGCAGGATCTATTTTACCAAACTGGTTTGGTACAAGATCATAACGTCAGTCTTTCAGGCGGTTCTGAAACGGGCAGCTACAACTTTGGAATGGGTTATTATAACAATGAAGGCGTGATCCCTACGCAACAATACAAACGATATTCAATACGCGGCTCGCTTGATCAACAGGTTGGAAAAAACTTTCGTGTAGGGTTTACTTCCTATAACAACTTTAACGAAAGCGAGGGAAACCAGGTGGGCTTATATAATACATTAAGCATGACACCTATTTCCACACCATTTAATCCTGATGGTACGACAAAAAGAGCAATACGTATGTCAATTGACAATCAATATGTTTATACGAAAGATGTGGTGGAAAAATTACATAGTGATGATCAATGGATCAACGAATCTCGTGGATTTGCATCTTACAATGCCATTTTTGGTGAAGTGAAATTGCCTTTTATCGAAGGTTTGAAATATAGAGTAAATCTCGGTTTGGATTATATAGAATCCAGCAATGGCGCTTATACAGGACCAGGCGTAGGTGATGGACTCAATCCTAATACTGCATCATCTGCTTCTATTGATAACAGGATTACTTATCACTGGACGATTGAAAACCTGCTTAGCTACGACCATACGTTTAAAGGAAAGCACACTATCAATGCGGTTGCATTATACTCCGCAGAGCAAAGTAAATACAATAGGTCTAATATGTCTGCCCAGGATATACCTGCCGATGCTTTTCTATATTATAACCTTGGCCAAGCAGCTGGTCAAATAACTGTAAACCCTGCCAACCAGGATTACCAGTTATGGGGACTCATGTCTTATATGGGACGTGTGATGTACTCATATAGCAACAGATATATGATCTCTGCTACGGTGCGATCAGACGCTTCATCACGGCTGGCAGAAGGACATAAATGGCATACCTATCCTGCAGTATCGGTAGGATGGAATATCGGTAATGAATCGTTTATGAAGGGAATTAACTTCATAAATAGTTTGAAACTGCGTGCCGGATATGGAGAAACTTCCAACCAGGCTATTGCCCCTTATGCTACGCTTGGGCAATTAAGTACCAGGCCTTACAACTTTGGTCCCACGAGCTATTCCACAGGTTATTATGTGACACAATTACCAAATGTAGATTTAGGATGGGAGTTCTCAAAGACCTGGAACTTTGGTGTTGACTTTTCTCTTCTTAAAAACCGTTTGTCTGGTACCGTGGAATATTATATGACAAAAACTGAGGATATTCTTCTTGGTCTTGGTCTTCCACCTACATCTGGTGTGACAGGATTTACTGCAAACATTGGCGCAACTGAAAACAAAGGATTTGAACTTAGCTTGAATGGTGTAATTCTCGACAACAAGAATGGTTGGACATGGGAGGCAGGTTTTAATATTTATACCAATAACAATAAGTTAGTATCGCTTGCATCAGGGCAAACAAAGGATGAAGGTAATGCTTGGTTTGTAGGACATAATATAAACGCAATTTACGATTATAAAAAAACGGGGCTTTGGGAAACAACTAAAGATAGTACTGATGGCTATATGGGTACCCTTGAACCAGGTGGGAGAGTTGGAATGATCAGAGTGGAATACACAGGGGCTTACAATACTAATGGCACACCGGTTAGAGCCATTGGGACTGCCGACAGGCAAATCATAGATGTAGATCCTGACTTCCAGGGAGGCTTTAACACTCGAGTAGCTTATAAGGGATTTGATCTTGGCATTGTGGGTCTTTATAGAAGTGGCGGTATTCTTGTCAGCACTATTCATGGTGCAAACGGCTATCTTAATTTGCTTACAGGTCGTAGAAATAATTTAGACGTTGACTACTGGACTCCGTCCAACACAGGTGCTAAGTATCCCAATCCCGCTGGCCCAATTAGCAACGATAATCAAAAATATGCCAGCACATTGGGTTATTTCGACGCCTCGTTCCTGAAGATTCGCACTATAACATTGGGATATGACTTCAACCGGAGCCTTATAAAAAATTCTGGGGTTAAAATGCGAATGTACTTTACGGCTCAAAATCCGTTTGTCATGTTCTCTCCATACCACGATGAGTCTGGCCTCGATCCAGAAACTAACTCTTTTGGAAATGAAAACCAGGCTGCAGGTAGTTATCCCAGACGTATTCTGACCGTAGGGTTTAATACACCTTCGACCCGTAACTACATTCTTGGCGTTAATTTGACATTTTAAAAAATACGAATATGAAACATATACAAATAAAATCTGTTATCGTATCAGCTCTGTTTATTCTGTTAGCTCCCGGATGTACGAAAATTCTGGAGGAACAGCCTCGTAGTACTTATACACCCGAGTTTTTTAAAACCGAAAAAGGAGTTTTGGGCGGTATTACGTCCCAGTATGCACATCTGCGTTTTTTATATGGACAACCATATTATTATAATAGCTTAGAAACCGGTACCGACGAATATACATACGGTCAAAGCGGTGACGGTAACCAAAAGGATATGGATCTTAGTGGAGTAGGAACCCTGACCGGTGCAAGCAGCCGCTCTGATGTATTATGGGGAGTTGCTTTTTCTAATATTAATACAGCAAGCGGAATTATTGAGAACGCAGCAGCGGTGGGCATCTCAGCTTCGCTTATTGCCGAAGCGAGGTTTTTCCGTGCTTTTGATTACTTTATGTTAGTACAAACATTTGGCGGCGTGCCTTTGGATATGGGAGCAGGAGAATTGAAATTCAATACAACTCCTTCGAGGAAGTCTGTACGTAATACTGTACCCCAGGTTTATACCAAAGCCATATTTCCCGACTTGCTGCAAGCGATAAACGATTTGCCTGCTACGGGCAGGGTAACCGGAGGAGCCACTAAAACACTTGCACGTCTTTACCTGTCAAAAGCATATTTAACTTATGCCTGGTGGCTGCAAAACCCGAGCAATATACCTACTTACCCGGCATCGCCAAGAACTGATCCTGATGGCCTGACTGCAGCACAATATTTTCAAAAAGCTTATGATATAGCTGTTGCAGGCATTGATAATCCAGGTCCTTTTGGTTTAGAAAATACATTTTACGACGTGCATGTGGGAGGCAATGACCGCAACAAGGAAATGCTATTGTATGCCGACCACACGGATCAAAGCGAATTTTATAACGGATCACCTATACAAGGCTTTCAAAGTGAAATAAACAATGATGGTAGAAACACTTGCGTTTGGTTTGTTACTTGGAATTATACGAATATAAGAAGTGCTCCAAATTCTGATGGAACCGGTTCTGGCGTCAGTTCTGTACAAAGAGAAGCAGCCCAGAGTTTAGGACGTCCCTATATTCGCATGGCTCCTCCTGTTGGAGTTTTTACAAACACCTTTGCTGAAAAAACGCTTGATTCCCGTTACGATGGTACTTTCAGTACTGTTTATAGGGCCAACTGGCCTAAAGGCGGAACTACAAACGCAACACTTTATAATGCTAACGACATGGCGGTTACTCCAGGTCAACCCATACTAAGTTTCCTGGAGTATCAAGCAGATGCTGTAGGACTTGTTTATCCGACTGGGGGATCATTCCCCGGAAAAACCTCTAATGGAGTTGGCGCCGGTCAAATGCCTGGCAGAGCTGATTTTGTTGTTGCTCCGAATGGTATAAGCAGGCTTATGTTTCCTGGTCTTTGGAAAATGGGTACTTATCGTACTGATAATGGTACCGGACTGGGCCAGCCGAATGCACCTCTTACACGTCCTTTCAAAATTGCTAAGTTTTCCGAGCTATATCTTATAGCTGCCGAAGCAGCCGTAAAAGGTGCTACAACTGTAGCAGGTAAAACTGCCAGAGATCTGGTTAATGTTATTCGTGCACGGGCAGGTAAGTGGAAATTTTCTAATAAGAACAATGCAGCGTTTGTTGCAGACAATAGCGCAGCGGTAACTGCAGCAACTCCTGCAACTATCGACATTAATTATATTTTAGCCGAGCGTTCCCGGGAATATTTTGGAGAAGGTCTTCGCTGGTTCGATCTTGTTCGTACACAAAAGTGGAACGAGCTGGCTGGCACATACCAAATAGGCGGTCCAAACGCCGGAGATCATACACCCATAACAGTAACACGTACCATTCAGCCATTTCATTATATCCGGCCCATTCCATCTGGTCAGCTTGACGGGATGGAGGCAACTACAGATGAAAAAGCTGCCTATCAAAATCCTAACTATCAATAAGTTTATCTTTTATATTAAGCAGTTCTAGACAAACAGGGATGATTTATCATCCCTGTTTTAAAATCAGTACAAAACAATTTTCTGAAAATAAAGTTTACTGCATAATAACCAAGCCGGTTAAATGAATGTATTTTCAAAATAAATGAATGGTATGATGAGGAACAGGATACTTTTTTTCATGTTATTTTTAATAACAGGATTAATTTCTTGTAGTAAAAAAAATGATCTACCGACACCGCCAACACCACCGGTTGTTCCAACCGATACTACTACACTAAAACAAATGGCATCATACCCCGTAGGTGTTGCTATCAATTATGACCTGATGAAGAGTAATGCTTCTTATTCTTCACTGGTTAAAAAAGAATTTGATCGTGTTACTTTCGAATACCAGATGAAACATGGCGCCAATGTGAAAAACGATGGTTCTTATGATTTTTCCAGGGCAGATGAACTTGTTGCCCTTGCGCAGACCAGTAGTCTTGATGTTTATGGCCATACTTTGGTTTGGCATCAGAATAATAATGGAACATACCTGCGATCTTTAACAAACACTGCCGGCCCAAATCTTTTATTGAATGCAGGATTTGAAAACGATTATACCAATTGGTTCACTCAGGTATCTTCAACCGCGCCAACTGCGGGTTCAATTACTATTTCAAATGCGGAAGCACAGAGTGGAATAAAAGCGGCAAAAATAACAGTTACCACACCTGGGCCGAATGCATATAGTGTTCAAATTGTTTCAGATATTTTTTCTGTAACAAGTGGCACAACCTATACTTTAAAATATTGGGCAAAAGCAGCAGTTGCTGGCCAGACGTTGAGAGCAGTTGCACAGGGTACATCTTATTATGAACAGTTGAATCAAACACTTTCTGCAACCTGGGTTGAATATTCTTTTCCATTTACACCGACCGAAGCTTCCGTATCAATAAAATTTCATTTTCCTAATACAGGCGATTTCTTTCTTGACAATCTATCAGTTTTAAGTCCGGCATCGGGTTATAGTCCCACATTGGTTAACTCGGCAATGCAAAACTGGATAACTGCTATGGTAAGTCGTAATGTTGGGAAAGTAAAAGCATGGGATGTGGTAAATGAAGCCTTTGAAGAAAATGGAAATATAAGATCGGGAACGAGTGCCAATGATATTTTTTACTGGGCTCCTGTACTGGGACGTTCATATATAGCCAACGCTTTCCGATATGCCAATGCTGCCGATCCTGCTGCATTGTTATTCCTGAATGATTATAATCTTGAATCAAGTACACAAAAACTCGATTCGTTTATAGCAATGGTAAATGAATTAAAAGGACAGTCTGTTCCTATACATGGATTAGCAACTCAAATGCATATTAGCCTAAACACTTCCAATGCGGCTATTGACAATATGTTTATGAAACTTGCCACTACAGGATTGAAAGTGCATGTATCAGAACTGGATATACGTATCAATCCAAATAATAATTCGCCATTTAGTGCTACTGATGATCTGTTGACACAACAGGCATCGAAATATAAATATGTTGTGGATTCATATAATAGTAATGTACCGGCTTCACAGCGGTACGGGATCACAGTTTGGAACGTTACAGATGCTGATAGTTGGATCGTGACAAGCCTTGGCAAAACAGATTTTCCAACTTTGTTTAACAGCAGTTATCAGAAAAAACCGGCATACACTTCTTTTAAACAAGTATTAAAATAATTTTTAAAAAAATAAAAATAAAACGATGAGCACAGCAACCGACACGAAGAAATACTTTAAAACAATTGGGAAAGTAAAATATGAAGGAGTTGAGTCAGACAATCCTTTTGCTTTCCGTTGGTATGATGAAAAGAAAATGGTAGAAGGCAAATCAATGAAAGATCATTTACGATTTGCTTGTGCTTACTGGCATAGCTTCAATGGCAGTGGCGCCGATCCTTTTGGAGAGCCTACACATTTATTTGAATGGGATAAAAAATCGGATGCAATTGAAAGAGCAAAAGATAAGGCTGATGCAGCTTTTGAATTTATTACAAAGCTTGGTTTGCCTTATTACTGTTTTCATGATGTGGATGTAATTGACTATACGAATGATGTAAAAGAGAATGACAAAAGACTAAAAGCGATCACTGAATATTTAAGTGAGAAGCAAAAAGAAACTGGCGTGAAGCTTCTTTGGGGTACTGCAAATCTTTTTTCCAACAGGAGATATATGAATGGCGCTGCTACCAATCCTGATTTTCATGTTCTATCTCATGCAGCAGCACAAGTGAAAGCAGCATTGGATGCAACGATCGCATTAGGTGGCGAAAATTATGTTTTCTGGGGCGGGAGAGAAGGCTACATGAGTTTGCTGAACACAAACATGAAAAGAGAAAAAGAACACATGGCAAAATTCCTTCATGCTGCAAAAGACTATGCAAGAAAAAATGGTTTCAAAGGAACATTTTTTATCGAGCCCAAACCTTGTGAGCCAAGCAAACATCAATACGATTATGATTGCGAAACGGTAATAGGTTTCTTGCGCCAGTATGATCTGTTGAATGATTTTAAAATAAATGTAGAAGTGAATCACGCAACATTAGCTGGTCACACATTTACGCATGAATTACAAGTTGCTGCTGATGCTGGTTTGCTCGGAAGCATTGATGCTAATCGCGGCGATTATCAAAATGGTTGGGATACCGATCAATTCCCCAATGATGTTAATGAATTAACTGAAGCAATGCTTGTCATCTTACAGGCAGGAGGCTTCAAAGGTGGCGGAATAAACTTTGACGCAAAGATCCGCCGCAATTCAACTGATACCGACGATCTGTTTCATGCACATATCGGCGGCATAGATACATTTGCAAGAGCATTACTAACAGCTGATAATATTTTAAACAAATCTGATTTTAAAAAACTTCGAAAAGAAAGATATGCTACATTCGATAGCGGTAAAGGAAAAGAGTTTGAAGAAGGAAAGCTATCTTTAGAAGACCTCAGGACCTATGCTATTGAAAATGGTGAGCCTGCTACAAAAAGCGGCAAGCAGGAATATTTCGAAAACATTATCAACCGATTTATTTAAGACTTAATATTTATAACCAAAACAGATTGCTATGCTTACTACGTTAGACTGGATCATCATCCTATTTTATTTTGCAATTATTGCAGGTATTTCATGGTGGGCCGTAAAAAAGAAAGATAAAACTTCAGCAGATGATTATTTTTTGGCTGGCCGTCACTTGGGATGGTTTGTTGTCGGCGCTTCCATTTTTGCATCCAATATTGGTTCGGAGCATTTGGTTGGGCTTGCAGGTTCAGGTGCAACGGATGGAGTTGCATTAGCACATTATGAATTGCATGCCTGGTGTCTTTTGGTATTGGGTTGGATAATGGGTCCTTTCTTTATGCGTTCCAAAGTGTATACAATGCCTGAGTTTCTCGAAAAAAGGTTTACTCCGCAGGCAAGAACGGTTCTGTCTCTTATTTCATTGTTTGCATATATCCTTACTAAAATTGCTGTTGGCATTTTTGCAGGTGGTGTTGTATTCAGAGCACTCTTGCCGGATGTAAACATAATGGGAATGGATTCATTCTGGATCGGTTCTATCCTGCTTATTATTTTAACCGGTATCTATACTATTATTGGCGGATTAAGAGCAGTTGTTTATACTGAAACACTTCAAACATTTGTAAAAATTATCGGGGCCCTTCTTGTAACCTACTATGGACTGCAAGCTTTGGGAGGATGGGACAAATTGAGGGAAATATGCGGCAGCGAAATGTTTAATTTATGGAAACCTGTTGTACCGGATGGGGTGGAAAGTACATGGGCACCTGTAAAAGAAGCAACAAGACAAGCCTGGTATTTTAATGATAAATATCCGTGGCCAGCTATGTTGTTATGTGCGCCAATTATTGGTTTATGGTATTGGTGTACTGATCAATATATTGTTCAACGTATTTTAGGGGCAAAGAATGATAAGGAAGCAAGACGTGGTACTATCTTCGCCGGCTTTTTAAAACTCACTCCGGTTTTTCTTTTTATCATCCCCGGTATGATCTGTTTTGCATTGGCAAAAAGCGGATTGAATCCGGATATACACAAAGAATTGTTTGATGCAAATGGTCAATTGATAAGAGAACGGGCACAGGCAGCATTTCCATTGTTAGTGACGCATGTACTTCCTGTTGGTGTAAGAGGAATTGTGGTTGCAGGTCTGCTTGCAGCATTAATGAGTGCATTGGCAGGTGTATTTAATGCATCATCATCACTGTTCACGATGGATTTTTATTCGAAACTAAAACCAAAAGCTACACAAGCCCAATTGGTGAGAGTTGGTCGTATTGCTACTGTTGTAATGGTAATTATTGGATTATTATGGATACCAGTGATACAAGGAGCAAAAGGCCTTTACGATTATTTGCAAGGGATACAGGCATACCTGGCACCTCCAATATTTGTTGTATTCTTCTTTGGCGTATTTATGAAGCGATTAAATGGCCCGGGCTGTTTGGCAACATTACTCACAGGTTTTGTAATGGGAGTTGTAAGATTAATTATTGATACACCGGTGAAGTTAGGAGGTACACCTTATGAAGAAGGGTCATTTCTCTGGATCATGAATAATATTTTCTTCCAGTACTATAGTCTTTTAATCACCATTGTTTGCATCATTGTATTCCTGGTAGTAAGTTATGCAACAAAGCCGCCAGATTATGCAAAGATCAGCGGACTTACATTCTCTACGTTGTCACCGCAAGACAAATTGGAAACCCGGGCAAGCTGGAATTGGAAAGATGTGATTCTTTCAATTTTGTTGGTCGCAGCGATCATTGCAATCTATATGTATTTTACTGGTTAATTTTTTCGGTGGTCAATGGTGAATTAGCAATTTATTCACCATTGACCATTCACTATTCACACCAATCTTTCGAGTATTTTTGCACCTATGTCTATGCTAATGCATCAAACCATGAGATGGTTCGGGCCAAATGACCCGGTAAGTTTATCTGATATAAGACAAGCAGGCTGTGAAGGTGTTGTTACTGCACTTCACCATATTCCTGTCGGCGAAGTTTGGACAATTGAAGAGATCAATAAAAGAAGATCAGTCATTGAAGAAGCAGGGATGACATGGACTGTTATTGAAAGTTTACCGGTAAGCGATGATATAAAAAGACAAAGCGGAAATTATCTTCAGCATATCGAAAGTTACAAACAGAGCATTCGCAATGTTGCTGCTTGTGGATTGAAAGTGATCACTTATAACTTCATGCCGGTTCTTGATTGGCTGCGGACAGATACTCAATATGAAATGCCTGATAAAAGCACGGCGCTTTATTTTAACCGCATTGATTATCTGGTTTTTGAACTGTACATATTAAAAAGACCCGGCGCTGAAAAAGATTTTTCTGCAGATGAACTTGCTAAAGCTAAAAAACGAAATGAGGAATTAACGGTAGAGCAAAAACAGAAATTATATTCCAACATGATGTTGGGTTTGCCGGGAAGTGACGATTCATTTACTCCTGAGTTGGTATTAACAGAATTAAAGAAATATGAAGGCATTGATGCAAAGAAATTAAAAGAACATCTTTTTTATTTTTTAAACGAAGTAGTTCCAGTTGCTGAGGAGTGTAATGTAAAAATGGCCATACATCCAGATGATCCTCCATATTCAGTATTGGGCTTACCAAGAATAATGAGTACAGAAAATGATGCTGCTTCCATGCTTGAAGCTGTCCCTTCTCCTGCAAACGGTTTATGTTTTTGTACTGGAAGTTTTGGCGCAAGAGCGGATAATGATATTCCGAAAATGCTAAAGCGATTTGGAGATCATGTTCATTTTCTTCATCTGCGAAATACAAAACGTGACAGCGAAGGAAATTTTTATGAAGCTGATCATTTAGCTGGCGATACAAATATGTATGAAGTTGTAAAAGAGGTATTGCAAATACAAAAGCGAAGAAATATTTCCATTCCCATGCGTCCTGATCATGGGCACCAGATGCTGGATGATCTAAAAAAGAAAACTTATCCCGGTTATTCTGCCATTGGAAGATTAAGGGGTCTTGCTGAATTAAGAGGTCTGGAATACGGTCTTCATCAAACCTTACAGTAAATATTTTACTTCATCGTAACAAACTATTCCAATATTCATCCGCGTATAAACTTATTTTTGTACTTGAATGAAAGAACTTAGAGCACTCAATAAATATTTCTGGAAATACAGAGTAAGGCTTGGCATTGGCGCATTGTTCATTATTGTCTCAAACTACTTTGCGGTACTTGTGCCACAGGTAACAAGGTTTATTATTGATCATGTTCAGAAAAGCATTGACGCAACACAAAATATTACCAAGCCTGTTACAACTAAACATGATCATGAGTATGATTTTTTTGTACTAAAATTTATAAAATGGATTGAGAGAGATTTTTCACAAAGTTCGGATCTCTCCAAGATCGTTATTCTCTGCGGCATCACAATTTTATTACTTGCATTGCTTCGCGGATTTTTTATGTTCCTGATGCGGCAAACGATCATCGTCATGAGCCGCCATATTGAATACGATCAAAAGAATGAAGTGTTTCAGCATTACCAGCAACTTGATACCTCGTTTTACAAAACACACAGCACCGGCGACCTGATGAGTCGTATGGCAGAAGATGTAGCAAGAGTAAGAATGTTCACTGGACCTGCTATTATGTATCTTATCAATCTTGTGGCCCTTATTTCATTGAGTCTATTCTATATGTTGAAAAAAGATGTGGAACTGACGATTTATGTTCTTGCGCCATTGCCAATACTGGCCATCACAATTTATTATGTAAACAGCATTATCAATAAAAGGAGTGAAAGGATACAGGCATTACTCGCCAACCTTACAACAAATGCACAGGAATCATATTCCGGTATTCGTGTTATAAAATCATTTGTTCAAGAGAGAGCCATGTTTGGTTTTTTTGATAAGAATAGTGAAGAATATAAAAAAAATGCGATCGGGCTCTCTAAAGTGGAATCATTATACTTTCCATCGATGGCTTTGCTTATTGGCTTAAGTACACTGCTTACTATTATGATTGGTGGATATTATTATATTAATTATGGACTGGATCGAATGTCACTTGGAACAATTACCGAGTTTGTGATCTATATAAACATGCTCACATTTCCAGTTAGCGCTATTGGCTGGACAGCGAGTATGATACAAAGAGCGGCCGCTTCACAAAAAAGACTAAATGAATTTTTAGATACTAAGCCAGCTATTTATGACCAGCCATTGGCTAAAAAAATTAAGATCGACGGGAACATAGAATTTAGTAATGTAGATTTTACTTATTCTCATACAGGCATTGAAGCATTAAAGAATTTTAGCTTAACGATAAAAAAAGGAGAGAAGGTAGCCATCATTGGAAGAACGGGTAGTGGAAAATCTACGGTTGCGCAGTTGTTATTGAGAATGTATAATACGACCAATGGAGCTATTGAACTTGAAGGAACAGATATCCGGGAAATTGATCTTAGATCTTTACGTGAACAAATTTCCTATGTTCCGCAAGATGTTTTTCTTTTCAGCGATTCTGTAGCCAGCAATATTTCATTTGGAATGAAAGATGGTAACAGGATGCAGGTGGAAAAAGCAGCCATGCAGGCAAGTGTTCATAAAGACATCCTGGGCTTTGGAGAAAAATATGAAACAATGATCGGCGAAAGAGGCGTTACTTTAAGTGGCGGACAAAAGCAACGGATATCAATTGCCCGGGCTCTAATAAAAAGCCATGGGTTAGTGATTTTTGATGATTGTCTCAGCGCCGTAGATACAAAAACTGAAAATGAGATCATTGGCAACTTGTATGAATACCTGGAAAACAGGACTGCTATTATAATAACACACCGTATTTTTTCGCTTTTTCACTTTGATAAGATAGTTGTGATCGAAGACGGTAAAATAGTAGAAAAGGGAACCCACGAGGAGTTGCTCAATCTAAATGGCTTCTATACAGAATTGTACAATCGTCAGCAACAACAGGACTCCCAAGCCCGGTAATAAAAATTACACAGACGGGAAACAAAATCCCCACAAATTTGGCTATATCAAAAACATAATTATATTTGTGACTGCCTAAGAATATGATTATTAATCAGTAAAACAACTAACTGTGGCGTACGAGAATAACAACGAAAACAAAATGGAAAGCATTTACAGCAAGCGGATTCGTGCTGGTAAACGCAGGACTTATTTCTTTGATGTAAGAACAACTCGTGGTAACGATTATTACCTGACTATTACCGAAAGCCGTAAGAGGTTTAATGATAACGGGTATGACCGTCATAAGATCTTCCTTTATAAAGAGGATTTTAATAAGTTTATAAAGGCACTTGGCGAAGCGGTTGATTATGTAAAAACAGAATTAATGCCCGACTTTGACTTCGATGCATTTAATCATGATAATGTGCCTTCAGAAAACGGCGAAAGCGAAAACCCTGAAGCAGCAGTAACCAATGTGAGTAATGAAATAGCAGAAACAGAGACTGAACCAGCCCCGACACCATCTGAAAATGGTACACATGAGGATGTAGATAAATGGTAAATCTCTTTTAAAGTAATTATACTAAGTAGAGCCCTCAAGTATTTTGAGGGCTCTGTAATTTTTGCAATTTTTATATTTTGTATCCGTTTAATTGTTTAGCCTTAACAGGTTATTGTCTTTATAAATCCAATTTTCTATGCAAAAGAGATCTACACTCGTGGTGCTTGTCGCATTGCTTTCTATTTTCGGATACTTTACGTGGGAGCATTATTCTGAGAAAAAATTCGGAAAAGAAAGAGAGCATGAAAAAAGAGAAGGAACGGTGATCAAGTAAACCGAAACTGATTTATACATAAACTAAGCCCCTTCAATGAAGGGGCTTTTATTTGTAATTATTTTTTTGGAATGATTTCAGTTGGTGGTAAGAAATCGGGAGGCATACCGGTTACTCTTGTCCCTTTGCCGATTACAGGCATATTGAATTGTGACATATCAGGTGCAAGGCAAGGCATATTATCCTGTGGTAAAGCATATACTCTTGTGGCATTGGGTTGAGTGAAAACTAGTGTACCCATGTGCTGTTTCCCGCCAAGTTTTTGCATTATCTCCATCATTTTTTGCAAAGAATCTATTGACATGCTTTTATCTAATGGAAAAACAAAAGTACTATTAGGATCAGACCAGGTTATTTTTCCCATAACCTTATCGAGCGGTTGAGTTTTTTCTGAATACTTTTTAAAATCATAATAAGGTAGCTGTGCAGATGCTTTTATGAAAAATAAAACAGGCAGTATGAAGAATAATCTTTTCATAGCAGGTTTATTTCCTGTTAAGTTAGATCATTTTTCATGTCTTTAAAGAGATTTATCAGGTTATTAGTTGAAGAATCGTGTGATGAAATTCTTTCATCGTCGACTAGTTCTGGTAAAATTTTATTCGCCAATTGTTTTCCTAACTCTACACCCCATTGATCAAAGCTGAAAATATTCCAGATAATTCCTTGCACAAAAATCTTATGCTCGTATAAAGCGATCAGTTGCCCCAGGGTAAACGGAGTTATTTTCTTTATTAAAAAAGAATTCGTGGGTCTATTGCCAGCAAACACTTTGTAGGGTAGGAGCTTTGAAATTATTTCATTGCTTAAACCAGAACTCTCCAGTTCTTTCTCCGCTTCTTCTTCAGTTTTTCCATTCATCAATGCTTCTGTTTGAGCAAAAAAATTACTCATTAGTTTTTGATGATGATCTCCAATTGGATTATGACTTTGAGCTACGCCAATAAAATCGCATGGTATTAAAGGTGTGCCCTGGTGTATCAATTGGTAAAATGCATGTTGTCCGTTTGTGCCGGGTTCGCCCCAAATGATCGGACCGGTTGTGTATTCAACCGGTTCACCATTTCTATCAATTGATTTTCCATTGCTTTCCATATTCCCCTGCTGAAAATAGGCGGCAAAACGATGGAGGTATTGATCATAAGGAAGTATAGCCTCGCTTTGTGCACCAAAAAAATTAGTATACCATAGACCTATCAAAGCCATCATTACAGGAATATTCTTTTCAAACGAAGAATTTCTAAAATGCTGATCACTGTCATAAGCACCTGCAAGTAGTTCTTCAAAATTTTTATACCCAATAGTTAACGCTATTGATAAACCAATAGCACTCCAAAGTGAATAACGGCCGCCGACCCAATCCCAAAACCGAAACATATTCCTTTTATTGATCCCGAATTTTACTACCGCAGCTTCATTTGTGCTTAATGCTGCAAAATGTTTGGCGATATGTTTTTCATCGATGGCATGCTCAAGAAACCATTCCCTGGCTGTAAAAGCATTCGTCATCGTTTCCTGTGTCGTAAATGTTTTTGATGCTATGAGAAACAGCGTTCTTTCCGGCTTTATTTTCTTCAAAACCTCGGCGATATGTGTGCCATCAATATTCGATACGAAAAAAGTTTGAATATCTTCCAGCCAGTAAGGTTTCAAAGCCTCGGTTACCATTAGCGGACCAAGATCACTTCCGCCAATACCAATATTGACAATATATTTTATCCTTTTCCCTGTATAACCTCTCCATCTGCCATCATGCACACGACTGCAAAAATTTTTCATTTGCTTTAATACCTTGCTTACTTCCGGCATCACATCTTTGCCTTCGGCAAACACCGGTTCAGCAGAAAGATTCCTTAATGCTGTATGTAGAACAGCCCTGCCTTCTGTTTCATTTATCTTTTCTCCATTGAACATGGCATCAATTCCATCTTTCAATTTGCATTCGCTAGCCAATTGAAGCAATAGGTGAATTGTTTTTTCGCTGATGATATTTTTAGAATAATCAAAAACAATATCACGATTTGAGATAGAATATTTTGAGAATCGATCAGGATCTGCTTTGAATAATTTTCTGATATGCACACTCTTCATTTCAGAAAAATGTTCTAGTAAGGATTTCCAGGCAGTTGTATTTGTCGGGTTAATTTTAGGTAACATATGATCTTAAAGAGCTTTTATAATTTCAATTGTTTTATTGACCAGTTCTTCAGTTATATCAAGATGTACAACTAATCGTACACGATCAGGAGCTATAGCATAACAAAGAATGTTTTTCTGCTTTAACTTCTCTACGATCTCCGCAGCAGTTACAGAAGCAACAGTTTCAAAAATAATTATGTTTGTTTCAACTGGAAAAACAGATCTGGCCATAGAAGTTTTAGCGATCACTTCGCCGATCTGTTTTGCATTATCATGATCCTGTTTTAGACGTTCAATATTATTTTTTAAAGCATAAATACCTGCGGCAGCAAGAAAGCCTGCTTGTCTCATTCCACCACCAAATACTTTTCGGATCCGTCTTGCTTTTTTTATAAAGTCTTTTTTGCCGATCAATACACTGCCGACCGGACAACCGAGGCCCTTACTCAGACAGATCGAAATGCTGTCAAAAGTTTCGCCGTATTGTTTTGAAGTTTCATTTTTTGCGATCAATGCATTCCATAATCTTGCCCCATCCAAATGAAGAGCAAGATGATTTTCAATACATACCTCTTTGATCTTTTTTATTTCATTAAAATCATAGCAACTACCCCCGCCACGATTACTCGTATTTTCAAGACATACTAAGCTTGAATTGGCTTTATGATTATCATCAGCATTAATCGCACCTTTTACTTGTGTAGCATTTATTCTTCCCCTGTCGCCATACAAAAGTTTTACTGAGGCCGAAGAATTAAATGCAATACCTCCTCCCTCATATTGGTAAACATGTGAACTCTCATCACAGATCACCTCATCACCAGGTTGTGTATGACATTTAATGGCAATTTGGTTCGTCATAGTTCCGGAAGGGCAGAAGAGGCCAGATTCCATTCCAAACATATCTGCAGACATTCTTTCCAATTCATTTATCGATGGATCCTCGCTGAAAACATCATCACCAACTTTTGCAGTCATCATCGCTTGCAGCATGGCTGGTGTTGGTTTAGTAACAGTGTCCGATCTGAAGTCAATAATCATCATTCTAATTTCCTGCAATATAAACAGGCAGTCGGTGAATCCGAAACGCCTCTTTAAACCGATTCAAATCCTTTTTTACCGGCAGTTGTTGCCGCCTTACCGGTCAGTCATTGTCCTTCGCTTGCTACGCCATTACCTTCATTTCATAATTGATCAATAATATTAAAACCCTTTAAATAACCTAAATACCACTAATCATGAATAATGAGATTAATGTAACCCGATTTTGAGGCCAGCGTCATATTGATGTCATGGGAACCGGCCACTTATCAAGGAATATGGCCGTTTATTTTAAAACACTGTACTTGGCATTAACAAGTACCTATCTTTGAACTGTAATAACTAATAGAGAGTACTAATACACTTAAACCATTCAAAATGAGAAAGTTTTTGACCTTATTAATAGCCATTCTAACCTTATCCTTTTCCAGCCAGGCACAAAAGAGTCTTGGAAAGGTGTCCGGACAGGTAATTGACGGAAATACCAAAACAGTTGAGGCGGCAACCATTACTTTGTTACGAGCCAAGGATTCAACTGTGGCGAAGATCAGTGCTGCTAATAAAAACGGCAACTTTGTATTTGAAAATGTAATTGAGGGGAAATACTTCGTTTCAATTACCGCTGTTGGCCATAATAAAGGGCTTTCAGAGTCATTTGAGATCACTCCAACAAATACAAATGTCACTCTTAAGACTATCGAACTTGTTCTTGTTGCAAAAGATCTTGCAGGGGTAACTGTAGCAGCTAAAAAACCATTGATCGAACAGAAAATTGATAGAACGATCGTGAATGTTGAAGCTTCTATTACTAATGTAGGTACTTCGGCTTTGGAAGTATTGGAAAAATCTCCGGGTGTTTCGATCGATAAAGATGGTAACATCAGTTTGAAAGGAAAACAAGGTGTGCAGATATACATTGATGGAAGGCCTTCTTATTTGTCAGGTGCAGACCTTGCAAATTATCTGCGCAATCTGAGCAGTAATCAATTGGATCAAATTGAAATAATGACCAACCCGCCTGCAAAATATGATGCAGCTGGTAATGCAGGTATTATTAATATCAAAACAAAAAAGAGTAAGCAATTTGGATATAACGGAAGTATATCTTCAACATGGAGCCAGGGACGTTATCCAAAAGTGAGTGAATCATTCAATTTAAATTATAGAAAAAATAAATTGAATCTGTTTACTACGCTTGGATATAACTATCGCAAAAATTGGCAGGACCTGGATATTCAAAGAAAATTCATTGAGCATTCAACCAAAGAAGTCAAATCATATTTCGACCAGGAATCAAGAATTAAAGATGAAGGTCAATCTTATAATGCTAAAGTTGGGTTTGATTATTTTCTAAATAAGAAAACAACATTTGGCGCTGTTTTTACAGGATATTTTAACCCGGGATTATTCAGTAATCAAAGTGATGTTCTTATTTCAGATGCTAATCAAGTCCAATTAAGCCAAACTCTTGCTAAAACAAGCAATGACAAAGAATGGAAAAATTTCAGCACAAATGCAAACTTCCGTCACTTGCTCGATACTACCGGGCAGGAGATAACAGCCGACTTTGATTATCTCAGATACAGAACTTCAAATTCACAATACCTGGTTAACGCATATTATGATCCTAATGGCATGGCAACTAAAAAACCTGATACATTGCTCGGCAGTTTACCACAAGAGATAGATATTTATTCTGCTAAAGTTGATTATACATTGCCATTAAAAAAAGGTGCAAAGTTTGAAGCGGGTGTAAAAACAAGTTTTGTAGAAACCGATAACAATGCAATTTATGATAGCGTTAATTATGCCATGAGAGTTCCGGATTATGGCCGCAGCAATCATTTTATCTATGAGGAGAATGTGAACGCTGCCTATGCAAATTACACAAGGCCTTTTTCAAAAAAATGGTTTGGACAATTTGGTTTGAGACTTGAAAATACAAATGCAAAAGGTGACCTTGTAACAACAGGCGAGAAATTTGATCGTCATTACACACAATTATTCCCCACTGCTTTTATTCAATACAAACCAAGTGAGAAAAATAGTTTTGTGTTGAATTATGGTCGTCGTATTCAAAGGCCAAATTACCAGGATCTCAATCCATTCATTCTATTCCTTGATAAATACACTTTTGAGCAGGGTAACCCGAATCTGCAACCACAATTTGCCCATAACATTGAACTTACTCATAGCTTCAAAGGAATTATAAATACAACTTTGAACTATACTAAAACAACTGATATTATCAACGAAGTACTCCAACAAAACACTGACAAAAATGAAACCTATGTGAAGAAAGATAATATTGCAAAGCAGCGTCAATATGGAATATCAGTTAGTGCTAGTGGAACAATTAAAAAATTCTGGACTCCGAACTTGTGGGCAAATCTGTATAACAACGCGTTTGAAGGAGTAATAAATGGTGATCATGTAAAGACAGGAGCAACAACCCTGCAGGCTAATCTTCAAAATCAATTTAAACTTGGAAAAACACTGAGTGCCGAACTTAGCGGGTATTATAATTCAGGCGGCGTACAGGGTGTTTTCCAGGTAAAAAGTTTTGGAATGGTAAATATGGGAATCAGCCAGCAATTGTTTAAAGGAAAGGGAACACTCAGGTTAACTGGTCGTGATGTATTCCGCAATCAGAAAATAAGAGGTCATGTAGAGTACAGTAACATCGATGCTTCCTTCCAACAGCGCCGTGATTCAAGACAGGTAGCACTTGGCTTTACATATCGTTTTGCAAAAGGAAAGGTTGGTAATACACCAAAAAGAAAAACAGGTGGAGCAAATGATGAACAAAATCGTGTAAAGACAGGAGAATAAATAAGATCACAACCATTAGATCAAGTATAGCCCTGAAAAATACAAGCAGTCAGTTTTAGTTTTCGAAAAGCAAACCCTTTTTTTTAAAAGGGGTTTTTCTTTTTAACAATTTTTCACAAATGCCGTTCATTAAATAAGATTCTTACCGTTTGTGTATAGGTAATTAGTATTTGCCCTTCAACACCAGAACTACGAAGCTTATCATATTTCATTTCTTAATAGAAATTATTAGCCGCAATTTTATACAGTAGCCAATTATCAACTAAAGTATAGCCGTGTTATGAGAAAGTTTTTTACTCTTCTAACGAGTTTATTTTTATCTGCAGTTGTTTTTTCACAAACTAAGATTGGTAAAGTGTCAGGTATTATCACTGACGAATCACAGAAGCCAGTTCAATCTGCTTCTGTATCGTTGTTGCGGGCAAAAGATTCATCGTTGGTGAAAATTGCAGTGACAAACAAAGAAGGAAAGTATGAGTTTGAAAATATTATTGAAGGCAAGTTTTTGCTATTGGTTTCTTCTGTGGGCTTTCAGAAACAATTCAGTCAATCATTAGAGATCACAACAGAAAATCCAAGTTTTATAGCGCAAACAATTAAGCTTTCTGCTGATGCAAAATCAATGCAGACAGTGACGGTAACAGCTAAGAAGCCATTTATTGAAACAAAGATCGATAAGACAGTAGTAAATGTAGATGCATCTCCAACAAGTGTCGGCTCCACAGCTCTGGATATATTAGAAAAATCGCCAGGTATTACTATTGACAACGATGGCAATATTAATTTAAGAGGCAAACAAGGAGTTATTGTGATGTTGGATGGCAAACAAACTTATCTATCTGCATCCGACCTTGCTACTCTTCTGCGCAATATGCCGGCGTCATCGCTTGACCAAATCGAGATCATGACCAATCCTTCTTCAAAATATGATGCTTCTGGAAACTCTGGTATTATAAATATCAAAACGAAAAAAGGGATGAACAATGGTTTTAACGGAAGCTTAATGTTAGGTGCAACTACAAGTTTCTATAAACCTGATGAAGCACTTTACATGATCCCAAAATCACAAAACAGTTTCAATTTTAACTGGAGAAAGAATAAGATCAACTTTTTTGGTAATTATAATCCAAATGTTTTTCGCGGCATGAATCGTCTAAGCCTTGACAGCCGTTTTATGGATGAAAACTACAATACCACTGGTTATAATTTCACCGAAACAAAATTCAAATTTGGCAACAACAATCATACATTAAAACTCGGATTAGACTGGTATGCAGACAAAAAAAATATTTTTGGAATTATCGTTAGTGGATTTACATTTAAAGGACACCCTACGCCAGTTTCTGTTTCTAACCTTGTTGATGAAAATATGCAGTTGGAAAGTCGGTTAGTGTCTACAACTGATAATAAGATCAAATTTCAAAACGGAACTCTTAATCTTAACTGGAAACATACATTTGACACAACGGGTAAAGAAATAACAGCAGATTTTGATTATGTGGTATACGACAATGTTTCTGACATGCTACTTACAACCGAATTTTATAATGGTACATTACAGAAAACAGGAACATCCTATTTAAAAGGACATTTGCCATCTAATATTAATATCTACACTTTTAAAAGTGATTATACACAGCCTTTTAAAGGCGGGAAGTTTGAAGCAGGTGTAAAAGTAAGCTACGTAAGCAATGATAACCTCGTTAACTATGAACGGATGGTCAATAATGAATGGGAAACTGATCATATACGTTCTAATCATTTTATTTATGATGAAAACATAAACGCCGGGTATATTAATTACAGCAAGGCAATTAAAAAATGGACATTACAGGCGGGGCTAAGAGTTGAGAACAGTGTTGCTCACGGCAACCAGGTATTAACACATGAGACATTTAAAAGAGATACTACAAACCTGTTTCCGACTGCATTTATAAGTTATAAGTTAGATAAGAAAAATATATTGACAATTGCTTATGGTCGTCGTATACAAAGGCCCAACTACCAGGATCTGAATCCATTCATTTATTTTCTTGATACATTATCCTACAGGCAAGGAAATATTTACCTCCGTCCTCAATATGCTCATAATATTGACCTGACACATAGTTTCAATGGCAAGTTTATAACCACGTTTAATTTCAATAAGACAGATGATATAATTTCTCAAATAGTAAAACCTGAACCTAATAGTAAAATACGATACTTAACAGTTGATAATGTTGCCAACTTTACCAACATTGGTCTTTCTTTTACGGCACCAATTGCATTTGCGAAATGGTGGAGTGGTAATTTCTTTGCAAATGTTTTCAATAATCATTATGAGGGCGGTTATGATACACTTAGCATTGATATGTCTTATACTTCCTTTACAGCTAACGTAACGAATAACTTCACTTTTAAAAAAGGATGGAGCGCTGAGTTGAGTGGATTTTACCGTCATAAGGCGCTTGCAGGCCTTACGCAAATGGAACCGATTTACCAGATGAGTATTGGTTTGCAAAAACAAGTAATGAAAGGAAAAGGAACTCTTCGATTTAATTTCCGGGATCCTTTTGCATGGCAAAAATTTGAAGGCAGAAATACATACGGAATGGTGGATGGCGGATTTCTTTCCCGGCCTGATATAAGGCAATTAACCGGCACCTTTACCTGGCGTTTCGGAAAGACAAGTCAGCAAAATCAACCACGGCGCAGAAGCAGTAGTTCACAAGATGAACAAAGCAGGGTAGGACAGAGCCAATAAAAAGTTTTCTCATGTGTATTAAAACCTCTCTTTTCTAAGAGAGGTTTTCTTTTTTTATAACTTTATTTTTAAACTCAGTTTAAAACCTTCAATTTTATAAATCTAAAATTATATTATGCCTTCATTTGATATTGTTTCAAAAGTAGATGCGCAAGCACTCGACAATGCAGTTAATGTGACCTCGAAAGAAATAACCAACAGGTTTGACTTTAAAGGAAGTCATGTCGTAATTGATCTGAATAAAAAAGATTTCAAGATCAATATCGAAACTGAAGATGATATGAAAATGCGCCAGCTTTGTGATGTACTTATAAGCAGGGCACACAAGCAAGGAATAGATCCGTTAGCATTTGATCTGAGCAAAGAAGGAATACAAAGTGGCAAAACCTGGAAAAAAGAAGTGCAGGTGAGAAATGGTCTTCCACAGGATGACGCAAAGAAGATAGTTAAACTGATAAAAGATTCTGGAATGAAGGTTCAGGCATCCATAAATGATGACCTGGTGAGAGTAACGGGAAAAAAAATTGACGACCTTCAATCAGTCATTCAACTATGTAAATCATCTAACTTGAACCTGCCTCTTCAATTTGTCAATATGCGGGATTAATTAGTTTATAAACTGTTCATAACTAACCTATTTTTGTGTATATCTCAAATTAAATTTGTGCAAAACAAGTGAGTATCAAAGAGGCAAAAAATTTGGAAAGTATCTTTTATCAAAGCAACTTAGCATTATAAGATTGAATGAGCCGTCAAAAGCGAGTTTGATCTGAGATCCGGAAAGTCCGTCAAAAGATTCGAAGGGTCTGCGATCAGAGGAATCCGTCAAAAGAAGAATTTGGTCGCTGAGGTCGATGGTCCGTCAAAAGATACAGAACCTCACGGAAAGCGTTGGGTTAGTAAGACGTTCAGGAGCTTCGGCAAATGAACGGAAGAAAAATCCGGCGCTTTTCTATTTTTTACCCCTTCTGTTGGTGATTAGCTCTTGTTACGTTACTTTTGCAGCTAAATTTTTTAATTAGTACGGCCAAATCCGTACAGCCTTTAAATCAAACATTTATGAAACAGGATATTCATCCGAAAAGTTATCGCCTAGTAGTTTTTAAGGATATGAGTAATGGTCACACCTTTTTAAGCAGATCAACTGCTGGCTCTAAAGAAACAATCAAATGGGAAGATGGAAACGAGTATCCCCTTGTAAAACTGGAGATATCAAATACATCACATCCATTTTTTACCGGTAAGAATATGCTGGTTGATACGGCAGGCCGTATCGATAAATTCAAACGGAAATACGAAAAGAAAAAATAAATTCCTACATTAGGATATTATTAAGTTTTTGTTTTTCATGGCTATACTTTAGTCCCGGAGATTCTTCTTCGGGGCTTTTATTTTTTTAAAATCTTTAGCTTTACCACATGCCTGCTAAAATCATATTCACTGAAGAATTTTGCCAGCCAGAAAACTTATATCCATTTACACTTACCAGGCAGATACAGGACATAAGAGTGGGTATACTCACTATCCGTGAAAAATGGGAAAAAAATCTTGGCATAGAATCCTATGATCGCCTGGAGGGTGATTATAAAGATCTCGATCGGTCAATTCATCTTGAAAATATCAATGAAGATGATACTTGCTTCATGATACACGGAAATATTCTTCCCACTCCAAAACTTATAAAGGCGCTTAAAAAATTAAAGGACGGAGAATTTATTTCTGCAAATGGGAATACCGGCATCATTTTCAGATTTTCAAAAAAAGAGATACAGGAACCAAACAAAATAAAAGTATCAAAAGCAATAACGATTCGTGATGAAGTAAAAAGCATTCAATTTCCATGGGATATTGTCCAATTGAATGATTATGCGATCCGCCAGGATTTCAGCTTGCTGACAGAAAAAAGAAAGTCGCAAAAGATCTCAAAAACGAATAGAATCACTAAGGCCGGAAATATTTTCATTGAGAAAGGAGCAATCGTTGAGCATTGTATCCTAAATGCATCTGAGGGTCCTATTTATATAGGTAAAAACTCTCTCATTATGGAAGGCACCGCTATCAGGGGTCCGTTTTCCTGCGGTGAAGGAGCTGTTATAAAAATGAATTCCCGCATCTATGGAGCAACTACTATAGGTCCTTATTGCACTGCCGGTGGCGAAATTAAAAACTCTGTTTTCTTTGCGTATTCAAATAAAGCTCACGATGGCTATATTGGCGATTCAGTAATAGGTGAATGGTGTAATCTTGGAGCTGGTACTACTAATTCAAATCTCAAGAATAATGCATGTGCCGTAAAAGTATGGACGACTAAAGGAGAGATGGATGCCGGAAAAAAATGCGGCGTTTTCATGGGTGATTATTCGAAAACATCAATTAATACATCTATAAATACAGGAACAGTAGTGGGTGTTTGTAGCAATATTTTTGAAGCAGGACTTACACCAAAGTATATTCCAAATTTTTCCTGGGGCAGTGATGGTTTGCGAAGATATGAGTTGGAAAAGGCGTTAACAGATATTGATAACTGGAAAAAGTTGAAAGGAAAAGCGATCATGGAAAATGAAAAAACAATTCTTACCTATATCTTTAAAAACTACTAAAACCAAAACATGCGTACACAAATTGCGGCAGCTAACTGGAAGATGAATTTGACTTTTCAGCGGGGAGAAAAACTCTTAGATGATATCCTGGCAGCAGAAATTAAATTAAAAGATCACCAAATAACAATTTTTGCAGTTCCTTATCCATACCTGACAATGACACGAAGCGAAGTTGCAGAAGAAAAAAATTATTATGCAGCAGCTCAAAATTGTTATCATAAAAGATCTGGTGCTTATACTGGTGAGATATCTGTTGAAATGCTTCATTCTCTGAATATCAATTACTGCGTAGTTGGACATAGCGAAAGAAGAGAATACTTTTTAGAGACAAATGCAATACTCGCCGACAAAGTGAATCTTTGCATTGAAAATTTTGTAACTCCAATTTTTTGTTGTGGCGAAGCTTTGGCAATTCGTGAAGCTGGTACACAAAACGAATTTGTAACAAAACAACTGCAGGAGTCTTTGTTCCATTTAACACCGGAACAAATAAAAGGGATGGTGATCGCTTATGAGCCAATATGGGCAATTGGTACCGGGAAAACGGCTACAACTGCACAAGCACAAGAAATGCATGCACATTTACGTTCTGTTATTGCAAACAAATACGGCGAGGCAGTTGCAAACCAAGTTCCTATACTTTATGGAGGTAGTGTAAAAGCAAATAACGCAAAAGAATTATTCAGTTGCCCAGATGTGGATGGGGGATTGATTGGTGGTGCTTCGCTGGTTGCAGCTGATTTTATCGAGATCATCCGCTCACTGAAATAAAAATATATACCTGCTCAATATTATATTGTCATTAGCCGAAAAAAGCAGTTGCTGCTCAGCATTCTGAATGTAAGAGTGATTGTAAATAATAAAGAGATATACCCGTTAACTAATGAAGAGCCGGTTATAATAGAAGTCTATGACAAGCATCCCCGAATAGTTGTAACAGACGGGTTTCATTTTACAAAACCAATTGATCTTAATTATACACAGCCCAGTTATTATCATTTTAAGGTGGTTTGTTCTATTGATGATATGCAGTTGCTTGGAAATGTCTTTGTATTAATTGTTTTCTACCTTCTGGGATTTTTTACTGGCAGCTTTGTTCTTAAACTACTTAGCTTTTTGCCAATATTATATTTATTGTTTGCCTACTATATAGATAGGAAATCATTTCTTCAAATAAAGCAGGATAGATTATTGCGGAGTGATAACAGGAGATAGTAATTCAACTTTTTCATGATCATTCAATTTGTTTAAATCAAGCACTGTTGCCCCTCTCTTTTCATCAGCATGATACATCATTTTGAATTTAGCGCCCCAAACTACCTCTGACGCGATATAGGAGAATCGTTGGACAACTGTATTTGAAAAAACCTCATCAAATGCTTTTACAAACACCAATGCTTCGATCTTTGCATTCACCATATCCGTGTAATTAAAATTATAGAGGGGGCTTTTTTCGTTTATCGGATGAACAATCGTCCAGCTTAATGCCAATGCATTGATGTTTGAAATTTCAAGATCAAGATTAAAAAATCTATTAACCATTTTTCCATTTTCTTCCAGTTGCATGGCAAGATTAACTTTTACTTCCGCTTCAGATAAAATATTGTTTTTATATGGTGCCATGCGAAACATTAAGGCAGTTCCATTTTTATACGGAGCTATGATCGCATTATGACTAAAACTGAGAAATGCCCGTGGCCGGGAAAATCTTCCATAAAATAAACCTGTCGCTATCGCAAAACTTAACAACCCGAGGAAAGCTTCAAAAGTTGAAACAGCACTTGCGGCAAATCCAACAGGGCTAATGCGTCCATAACCAACCGTTGTAAATGTTTGTGCACTAAAGAAAAAAACTTCGCTAAAATTTTTGATTGCTGATCCAGCATTTACTCCAGCTAGATGATCGATCCCTATCAAATAATAGATCCCTGCAAAAATTAAATTGACAATTATATAAGCTATCAATAAAAACGAAAGAAATTTTGTTCTTGGCATTGCAAGCATCGTATGATACCAGCTATGTCTGTTCAGAATTCCAATCCCTCTTTTTATCACATTTGCACCACCGCTCTTACGATCATAAAACCGGCCACTGCTATTTTCACTGTTTATTCCAAACCCAGTGTTCAGGTCCGATTGAATATCTATTTTTCTCTTAAAAATCGCCATGGATTATTTGATAAATAGTTCAGGATATGAATTCTTCTTGTCCTTGTGAATAAACGAAACATTTATGGTTTGGTTTACTTCATTACTATTTAAATGCACAAGTCTACCATTTTCTGAAATTAAAAACCCATCAAAGTTAAATTGATTTAAATAATTTAAAATATCAAGCGGTTTTAAACCAAATTGCGAAAGTGTTTCTGGGTTTATTTCCACTATCAGGGCAGGTTTTTGGTTTTCTAACACCGCACTCATTCCTTTTAAAGCTGCCAATTCATTCCCTTCTATATCAAGTTTAATAAGATCAATTTTAGTTAATCCTGATGTTTTGAACCAATCGTCAAAAGCTATGACTTCTACTTTCTCATTTCTGCCTGAGTAATTTTCTGGTTGATAAAATGATGACATACCCAGGTTATCAGGAGCTGAGAGATATAGCTCACGTTGTTCATTCATTTCTCCGACCGCAACATTAATGGCCACAATATTTTTATTATCATTAATAGAAAAATTTTCATTCATCTTTTCAAAAAGATCTTTCACCGGCTCAAAAGAAATGACTTTTACAGAAGGTGAAATACTAGCGGACAATAAGGAGAAATATCCAATGTTGGCTCCTATATCAATAAATACATCATTTGATCGAAGCATCTTCTTTAATAGATCACCCAGTTCTTTTTCATAATACCCATACCAAAAAAGCTGTTGCTGAATATGTTCAGTTGGATTTAATAACATGTAAAAACTGTTGTGAAGCCTTTTTTTGTACACTCTATCTGCAATACCCAATGACTTAGCCACTTTAAGAAAGTATTTTAGTCCCCTATGAGGGAAAGAGAAATTCCTAGTATAAACATTCAATAATTTATAAAACATAGTAGCCCAATCCCTTATTTTGGTTAAAATTATATTTTATTTGCATAAACTAAGATTGTGCAACTTCTTCTTCGCGGATTTATTTTCAGGATCATTTTTACGGGAATTGGTTTTTTGATCAGCTTGCTGATCGCAAAGCTTGCCGGTGCCAGCCAATTCGGCTCTCTTTCTTTGATCATTGTAAATGCGGCATTGATCCATATTGTTACAGGATTAGGAACTGATGCGGCAATTGTTTGGCATGGCATATCAGGCAATAATTATGGACGAGATAAAATATTCTCCTTTACAATTATCACTACCGGTATTCAATTATTCTTTTTCTACATCATCGCCATTCTCGCATATTTATTTTTAGGACATACTTTATTGGGCGGCAGTTATGATCTTAAAATTTTCATTGCAGAAATTATTTATTTCACTGGTCTGGTATTGATGGATAAGTTCTTATCGCTTTATTATTCACAACATGAAGCAAAACTTTGTAATAAGATCGTAGCCTTTATTTCGACCATAATATTTCTCATCGTCCTGGTTATCTGGGCGATCAAACCATCCGTTATTTCCGAATATCCAATATGGATATATAGTCTTTTTATTTTTATTCCTTCTATCGTTTTGCTTTTATTTTTTATCATAAAATTTAATCCAAACTTTAAAAACATTTCACAGGAAGAAATGAAATCATTTTCTTCATTTTCCTTCGTAGTGCTGATCACGAATATTATCCAGTTTGTTGCCTTCCGTGCTGATTATTGGTTCCTGAATTTTTATTATGACAATGCCGTAGTAGGAGTGTATGCACAAGCCTCAAAATTTGCACAATTAATATGGATCATTCCCGGAGTATTGGCAGGCCTAGTAGTTCCTGCTTTAAAAAATGAAAACGAAAAACTAACTGAATCGGCATTTATTTCCGTGTGTAGGATTTTATTTTATACCCATTTTATTTTAGGCCTGCTGGTCATCAGCGTATCACTTATTATTTATACATTCTTTTTACCCGCGATCTATTTCAACGGCTTTCTATCGCTATTGATCATGTTGCCGGGATATTTACTCTTTACAATCACAACAATGCTTGCAGCTTATTTTTCAGCTAACAGGTTACTGAAAATAAATCTTATTGGTTCTGTTCTTTGTTGTGTATTCATGCTTTTGCTGGACCTGTTATTGATACCAACATTAAGTTACCAGGGGGCGGCGATCGCTAATATGATCGCATATTCTGTTACATCGATATATTTTATTTACCGGGCAATGTCGTTTATCAAAATATCTTTAAAAGATCTTTTCCTGATCAAAAGATCTGATTTTAATTTATTTTCAAGAAAAAATCTGAGATCAGATAATTAAAATAGATGAAGCATATCCTTTATTTGCCAAGTTGGTTCCCCAGCCGCAGAAATCCTTACACCGGAGATTTTATAAAGAGACATGCTGAAGCTGCATCACTTTATAACCGGATCACTATTTTTTATACTGCTATTGATGAAACTATTAAAGAGCCTGAACTTATCGAAGAAAAAATAAATGAAAAATTACTTGTATACATATACTACTATCCTTCAGTAAAAAATATTCTTTCGCCGGTAATTAATGGAGTAAAAAGATTTTCAGCGTTGAGAAAAATGTACAATAAAGTTTTTGCCGGTTCATCACCCGATCTTGTACATGTGCATGTTGCTTACCCTGCCGGGTTATTTGCTGTATATCTTAAAAAAAGAAAAGGATTAGAATATATCATTTCTGAACATGATGGGATTTATATGCCGGGGTATGATAATTATCATATGCCAGGCAAATTTGAAAAGAAAATGGTACCTGTGATCTATAAAAATGCAAAAAAGATCCATGCAGTTTCAAAAAGTCTTGCTGAGGCATTAATCGGTCTAAAACTCGCAACTACAGACCCGATCGTAATTCCAAATGTTGTAAATGCAGAAATTTTTAAATATCGTGAAAAGGAGAGAAGTGGCATATTCAGATTTATACATGTTTCTTCCCTGATAAATCAGAAAAACCCGGAAGGAATGCTTGGGGCTTTTTCCCTTATAAAAAAGAAAAGAGATGATTTTGTTTTGAGGATCATCGGGCCAGCAAAAGAGAAGTTCAAAAAAAAGGTTAAAGATCTTTCGCTTGAAAAGCAAGTGATCTTTATGGGAGAGATCCCTTATGCTGATGTTGCAAAGGAAATAAGTAACTCGGATGCAATGGTTCATTTCACCCGCTATGAAACCTTTGGCTGTGTGATAGCCGAATCACTTTGTTGTGGTGTGCCGGTTATTGTTAGTGAGCTTGATGTAACAAAAGAATTAGTAGTGGATGGAGTTACTGGCTTATTAGTGGCAGAAAGTAAAGTCAATGACCTGGCAGATAAAATTCTATATTTTATGGAGAGTGGTTTTCAAATAGAATCTAAACAGGTTGCAGAGGAAAATCAACAGAAATTTAGTTATGGTCGTGTAGGGAGAATGTTTGACGATCTGTATAGTTCAGCTACAAACTGATCATTTTTTCCCAATTATATTGAATCCAAACGTATCGGTTGTTGTCACTTTTATATCGCTAAAATTTCGTTTCGTGAACCAACCAGTCGCTTCTTCCTGTGTATGCTCCCAACGAAATTCAGGCGAAAACCAATCCATGATAGCGATCATCATTTCCCGTCCATTCTGTTTATTGCCCTTGATCCTCTTTACTACATAGCTAACTGGGAAAAGGGTACATAAGTATAAATAATATTGAACTTTAATTGGAAGTTTAGAGGTGTAGTTTCTCAAAAAATTAAACATGTTATGAACTATGTTTTTTCTTGGATGATAAAGCCAAACACTTAGTTTTCCATTCTTCTTAACACAAGGTGATATTTTTGAAAAAGTAAGTTCACTATTATTGGTACAAATTAAAACACCGCTGCTATGAACAATATCAAATTTTTCAAATAGCAAGGGAGGATATTGCACATCGGCCTGCAGGAAAAAAGCATTTTCTTCCATGTTGTTTAAAAAAGCTCTTTCAACACTTCTGCTTAGATCCATTCCAACTACTATGGCCCCACAACGGGCAATGTATTGATTCAATTGTCCGTTACCGCATCCAGCATCAAATATCAATTTACCCTTCAAAGCTTCTTTCGTTTCGTCAGTTTCATTTAAAAATCTTTGTAGCAGTTCTCCTCCTTGAAGTTCCCATGTTTTGTCCTCTTCATAATTGAAAAGACCCCATTCCATTTCAAAACTCTTTTTTGTTCTTTTATTTTTTTTTACTGCTTCGTTAATGACATCGGAATAATTATTAAGTAAATTTTCTTTCCTGCTTTCATAATCCGGGAGATTGGCTTTCAGAAATTCTTCTTCGTCTAAAAAAGATTCGACAAGTAAACGGGGAACTCCATCAATAACAGGATAGAACCAATCATTATCAGCAAACAAAATTCCTTCGCTAACAATTTCTTTCTCTCCACTGCTGAATAATTTTGTTTTTACAGTGATCTTATGCAGCCTGAGTGCAGAACGTGTGACGGGACAAACGAGAATTGGTAAGTATTTTTCAAGCATATTCTAAATAAACTCAGCCTTTAAGTTTATTAACAAGATCAACATACTCCTGCATGGCAGCTTCCTTTGTTTTCCCTTTCAGTGAGGTCCACGCATCATGCTTGGCTTTATTTACAAAATCAAATGGATTAGAAGGCGGTTCAGTATTGACATCACCAATGGAGCCTTGTTTGTATAAGGAATAAAGTTGAAGCAAAACTTCATTAGATGGTTTTTCAGTTAGATTTTTGCTATTCGCGGCTGCTTCTTCAAATTGTTTTTGCAAGTCCATTTTCTAAATGATTTATGGCGAAAATACTGTAATAAAAATAAAGCTGAGGAGTCAGGCTTGTGCTTCAAACCATGATCACGTATTTTTACCGATAGAAATCAATTTGTTTTTTGGTAAAAAACCCGAACTTTATCACAAACGATAAGTTATGCGTACTGTATACGATCTTTTGAGGAACAAACCAGTTGTTTTCAACAATATTAATGAAGATGCACTGGTTATTGATGCTTTGCAAATGCTGAATTCTGTTAATCTCAGTTACCTTGTTGTAAAAAAAGGAGATGAGTTTAAAGGAATTTTTTGTGAAAGAGACTATAGCCGGAACGTGATTCTGAAAGGTCGCTCAAGCGCCAATACACAAGTAAAAGAAGTAATGACCAATGATCTTCCGTTGGTTGACACAGCCCATACAATAGAACATTGTATGAACCTAATGCTCTCTCATAAAGCACGGTACCTGCTTGCTTATAATGACCAGCAATTTGCTGGCGTCATTACCATACATGATCTTCTGCGCCAGGTGATTTCCAACAAAGAAGCTGTATTTGATAATTCTATGGCGGAGCAGCTGTTGAATTATGACGAAGGCAGAAAAATATATTAATGGTTTACCCATTTCTGAATATTTTTTTCTTTGTCTTTCACACGATCCTCATGTTATTTAACTGTTTTGGCTGGGCATGGAAAAAGACCCGTCGCTGGAACCTCATTACACTTCTACTTACAGCCGCCTCATGGTTTATAGTTGGTATTTGGTACGGTTGGGGCTATTGTTTTTGTACCGATTGGCATTGGAATGTCAGGGAAAAAATGGGATTGCATGATCAATCTACATCTTATGTTCATTTCTTACTATTAAAACTCACGGGTATTAATTTTCAAAAAGGTCTTGTTGATAAACTAACACTGATCGTTTTTCTTGTTTCGCTGGCCTTAAGTATTTGGCTAAATATTTTAGACTATAAGAAGACAAAATAAAACCGTCCCGCCTAAAGCGACACGGCAATGAAATAAGTAAAAAAATTATGCTCCAATAGATTCTGCCATTACAGTACTGTCTTTTTCTTTTTTCTTTTTTTGCTTTACAAACAGATCATTTGCCAGCAACTTACTTGCTCTCTTTACTGCGGCTTTAAATTTTTTCTCTTTGAGATCGTTTTGGAATTCAACTAAGCTTGATTCCAATTTTGCCGAAATCGTTTTGCGAAACTCTTTTTTAGATCCTTTACTCATAGCGTTGTTTATAACATTATCCATAATGAAAGTTTGAACTGATTAAGTTAAGAAAATCATGCCAATCGGCCATAACGTCCTGTTACTTTCTTTCGCCTGCATCGGATTTCCCAAGGCGCCTGATCAAAAGAGAAACTATAATACATAGTGTGGCGGCACTGAACCAGAGCCATTTAAACCCAAAATGGCCGGCCAATTGAGAGCCACCAAGAGGGCCGAGTGTCTGTGCTGCCGACCAGGCCATTGTGTATAAAGCCGCATATTCACCTCTGTTAGCTGGTTGGGTTCTGCTTATCCAAAAGCTATTCATGAACGGCATGGAAAAAATTTCCCCAAATGTCATCATGGTTATCATACAAAGAGCCAAGATTGGACCCATTCCCGGGATATTGAGCATCAGAAAAGCGATACCCACCATTAATATCCCGATAAAAATATAGCCGAGGTTTCTTCGCCTGCCTTCTAATTTATAGATCAATACCATTTCAACGATAGCGATTATAATACCGTTTGCTGCCAGCAAAAAACCAATTAAGGGTTTTGAAAAATGCAGTTCACTGAAAAAATAAGGGGAGAGGTTTGTAAATAATTGAAAGAAACAACTTGCAAAAAAAACCGTAAGTAAAATGAAAAGGAGGTAAACTTTATCCCTGTAAGGAGATAATGATCTTGCAAGTTCAAAATGTTTTTCACTCGTTGACTTAAACGTTACAGGTTTTAAGAAAGCCCAGATAAGAATAGCCGCTACAATATTAGTAATGCCATCTACATAAAAAAGCAAACTGAAATTTATATTGGCCAGGATCCCGCCAATACCACTACCAATAGCCCACCCAAGATTAATTGCAAGCCTGTTTAATGCGTAAGACCTTGTTCGGTTCTCCTGTTGGCTATAAAAAGCAATTGCAGTAGAATTGGCAGGGCGAAAAGCTTCATTGATAAATGCGAGCAGATATGTGAAAAGACAAATAAGCCAATAGTTATGCATTTGCGCTAAAACAAAAAACATAACTCCGCCGCCCAATAATGTTATTATTTGAACCGGGTAAAAGCCTATTTTATCTGTAAGCTTACCGCCAACAAAAGCACCAGTAAATGCACCGAGCCCAAAAAAAGCAAATACAAATCCCGCCTTAGAGACACTATAGCCCATTGAAATAAGATAAAGCGTAAGAAAAGGCACTACCATAGTCCCGCTTCGATTGATCAACATTACTATCGAAAGCAGCCAGGTGGAGCGGGACAAACCGCTATATGCATTTTTATATGTCGCTAAAACAGGTGTTAGCATAAAGAGACGCAAATGTACCGCCTGGAGAAATTTGATAATTATCAAAACAGGAAAGATTCTTTGATTAAGAATTTTTCAATACTTTTAAAGACTAAAAAAACCTATAGAATGAAAAAAATCTATGTATTCGCTGGTGTGGCCGTTCTTGCAATGGGCCTCACTTATTGTTCATCTTCCAAGAAAGCCGCTAAGGCAGAAGCCAAGGCAGCCGCTGCTGCTCCTAAAACTACTTATACTGCAAACGTTTCTACCGTTATTGCCGGTAATTGTGCCCCTTGCCATATTCCATCAAAAGGCGGAAATAAAAAGGCATACGATAACTATGCAAATGTAAAAGCAGATATTGATGACATCATCCATCGTATAGAGCTTAACCCAACTGACAGAGGCTTTATGCCATTTAAAAAGACAGAAAAATTACCAGCAGATGTAATTGCAGTTTTCAAGAAATTTAAAGAAGATGGTGCGTTAGAAAATTGATAAATAATATTTTTTTTAGAAAAGGTCTTCAAGTGAAGACCTTTTATTTTATAAGAATTCTCAGGAAAGAAAATATAAAATGTTTAAGTATCACACTATAAGTGCTTTTCAAGAACAAGCATTTCGAGGGGTTGCGTAGGAATGCCATATCGTTGATCAACAGGGAAGGAGAGAACCTTGCCTGTTTTCTGGTAGCCGTTTCTTTCATACCAGGCTATTAATTCTTCACGAACAGTAATGACGGTCATAAAAATTGAAGAACAGTTATGTTCCTTGGCGTAATCATCTGCGGCTGCTAACAATTTTTTGCCAATACCTTTTCCCTGTGCTGATGGTGAAACTGAAAACATGCCGAGATAGATCCTGTAATCTTTTTTATTAAGAAGAACACACCCTTCTAATTTCCCTTCTTCATTTAAATATTTTAGAAAAACAGCGCCGGGCTTTTTAATAAGATTTGCCACCGTTGCCTCATCGGTTCTTTTGTTACCAATGAAAAGATCAGCTTCAGACGTCCAGCCTTGTTTGGAATTTTCGCCTCGGTAAGCACTGTCCATTAGCGCAACTAAAGAGGGAATATCTTTTTCATCTGCGATCAGGATCGGCATTGAATAAAGATATTACTAAATCATTTTTTATTAGAAATTCTTTGCCGAGTTAATGCCTCTTTGAATCCTTTGCAACCGCTGGCCATAGTCATTTAATATATAAGTGAGGTTAAGAGTCCTTGTTCCATAACCACCGGTACTTACTTTAGGATATAGATAAAAATACTCCATTCGCATACGAGTAGCTTTCCAGATATAATTATCTTTATAATAATTGATAGGAGCAGTGCTATCAAGTTTTACTTTTTCATCATAGCTGAAGTCTTTGGTGGGTTGACCAAAAGAGCTTTTGCATGCATTGATAAGCTTTTCGTAATATTCAGGAGGTACCTGTACAATGATCTTGGCCAATGTATCCTTCAAATAATATAATTCTATTGTTTTGACAGGTATGTCACCGATCGATTCTTTGGCATAATCGATCACAATTTTGTCAGCACCTTCAGCATCTTTATTTTTTACTCCTAAACCCAAAACGAATTTAGAACCAAGCTTATATTTCTTAAAGCCATTATTGTCCTCCAGGTTTTTCAGACTTTGTGCCTGGGTATTTGATATGATTAATACTGAGGTTAATAAAAAGGAAAAGCAGAAAATATTTTTTTTCATATTGAAGGGCTTTTGTAGAGGTTTTCTTTCTAAAGCAAAAACCATGCAATCTGTAATATAACCGAAAAACCATCTGGAAAATTGTGTCGGGATATTTTATTACGTCAAAAGCTAAGAAAATGACTAGCTGCTATACTTCGTTACTTTACTTAGTAATCTGAATATTCCGTGGGATATAAAAAGCTAATATCAATATGCGAAACATTATGCTGATACTCCGGCATGGAAGAAAGTTTTTTCCAATAAGGATCATCTACAAAATTTTTCCAGTTAGCATCCCTAACCGTTTTATTTTCATGGCAAGTCATGTACATAAGGTTTGGCATTTTGCTGCCCACAACTACTTCTGCATAAAAGCTCGCGTTAAAATTCAGCCTCTTGAATAACCCGACCTCATCGCCTTCATTGAACATATGTACTTTATTCTTAAAGATCTTTTCAGTGGCGCTTTCGTAACTGCGCAGCTCATAGATCCTGTCTTTCCTTGGGCCATTTAGCTTAGGTAATTGAAATTTTGGCGCCAGGGAAAATGCATGAAGTAGAATTGTTTCCATCCTGGAATAAGGCGCAGTAGTATAAATCGCATCAAGATATTCCGCACCGCCGGCCTGGTAGCTTTTGTCATTATTTAGCTTTGACGATATCCTCGTAATATCCTCCAAAGATTTTACGGGCATCAACACATACATGGTTTTATCCGTAAGTGTATCATTCGAGTGATTCTTAAATACACCAATATTTTTAATGTTTATTTTATGTAAGGCAGGTAACAAAGCGTTTTGCAGATAATTATCGATCACTTTTTCCTGCGATGTGTTGGCAAAATGATAAACAGTAAGTTGATAAAATTCTCTTTCCGTTTTAGCTAATGGCACCCACGATTGAAATAGGCCAGCAAATAAGATCATTAAAATCAGGCAGAGGGGTTTGAATTTACTCATTGCAATTAATTTTTCTAAAATTAAGAATTTCAGGATTGGGCTTTGTTCTTATTATAAAAAAAGGGGCTATAAAAGCCCCTTCTTAATGATGTTTTTAGTGTTAATATCGTCCATCTTTTTTATCCATTCCACGGCCAATTACATATCCGCCACCGCCACCGATCACACCGCCAATCACAGCACCTACTGCACGATTTTTCTTATTGATCACAGCGCCGAGAACTGCACCTGCACCTGCACCAATTGCTGTACCTTTTGCAGCTTTACTCCAACCTTTTTTTGCGGTTGTTGTTTTAGCAGCATTTTGAGATTCAGAAACCATTTTTGGACTCTGATAACTAACAGTACGTTTTGGAGCCGTACTCCTGGCTGTTGTCTTCGGGGCAACATAACTTGCCTTTTCTGTTTCTAATGCTTCTAATGTTTTTGTGCCTTTCCATGCCTCAAATTGCGCCAACTCCGTGGCGTCAACTTTTTTCATTTTCGAATTACTGCTGATACCTACTATTGCTGCTACAGATACTACTGCAGCTATGGCAATAACAATAAATAGTAAATGTTGTTTCATAACTGAGTTTTTTAAGATGATTAAATTATTTTTCATTTCGTTCTATACTATGGAAAAACGGTGCCAGAGATTTGATAACTGTTAAAGAAATCGTTAATACAATTTCAATCATCAACTACTTAATTCTTTATGATCTTTGACTTTTAACAATGAGAAAATCATTGTACTTAAATAAAAAAATAACCTGCGTTATGTACACAGGTTATTAAAATTTTCGAAAACAAAATTACTTTGATACGATTGCACGCAGACGTTCTAAATCCTGGATCCCTTCGTATTTAATCGGAACTTCTTTGTTAAAACCTGCTTTTTTTAATGTAGCAAATCCTTCAATTCTTATTACTGCTTGTTTCTTTTTAAATATTTCACGATGATTTTTTACAGCACTGATATTATCCATTTTTAATTCAGCAGGAATTATAAACTCCTGGTGTTTGTGTACTGTGACTTTATCACTCATACTAAGACGACCAAAATACATGTTGTCGATATATACATCTCCTCTTGCCTGGGTAAGTGTTACGCCAAAGTCATTTGGATTATAATAAACTAAATCCAGGCCTGCGGTTGTTTGTAGCAGGCCAACATCCATAATGCGTACATTTTGAATTTCACGATATTCAGGTTCTTTAATATTCTCAGATTTGCAGGAAACAAGAAAAAGTGCGGCCGGAGCCAGAATGAGTATTAGTCTTTTCATAATATTTGGGTTTAAATTTAAGTAATATAAACCGTTACTATATTCAAACTATCAGGCCATTTAACGTTAAACTTCTGTGAAGTACTTCTCTTAACAGGATTTTATTATTTTACACCTGATTCATGAATACTACTTTAAAAAAATTGATCGTGATCCTGCCGGTCATGATCGTTAGCTTATTTTACTTCCGTGTATTGTATCACGAAAGTTATAGTGGTGCAAGTTTTAAAAGAGTGGCAGGATTAGTGTTAAGCATCCTGCTTTTATTCGGATGGATAGTTTTTGTAACCATCAGGAGAAAACAAAATAATTTTTTGCAGGTAACAGTCCAGGCAAGTTTTTTTATTTACGTTTTTGCTGTTCTTCAACTCACGGGGTATTTTATTCTTTTTAAAGAGATCTCGTCACATGATTGGTGGGATAAAATGAACCATCGAATAGACACACATGATCATGTAAATCTCGAACCTTTTAAAACAATTGGTATCTATCAGACTTTGGGCAAACAGATACTTGGAAATTTTGTGATGCTTTTGCCGTTGGGTATTTACCTTCCATTGCTTTACGCAAGGCTTAGAAAGGCTTATAGTTTTTTCGCAGTGCTGCTGATCTGTTTGGTTTCTGTTGCTATCGAACTTCTTCAATTAGCTACCAGTTATCATAGTGCAGATATTGATGATGTGATCTTAAATACATTAGGTGGTGGTACCGGTTTTATAATTTACCAGTTGATCAAAACTATAATAAGCTCCAAAAAAATCTATTGATCAAACTAACACTGTTATTCGCTGATCACATCCCATGGAGTCGTAACTGTAGGATCTTTATCTTCATCCTTCGGTCTTTCCTTACCTGGTTTTATTGGTAATGGCTCGTTGGCTCTGCCTTTTGGCAAAGACAAATCGATCTTCAAAGTCTCAAAATCTTCTTTTGTTATTTTATCGTTTTCATCGCTAAGATGTCGTTTCACTATCTCTTTCGCCGTTTTACCTTGTTTGCTTCGTTTTGATCTGTTGTTGTTTTCAGCATTTTTTTCCCCTTTTGGAGAAGAATTTCTTGATGGTGTCATAATAAAGATTTACTAAACGCATGAAAAATATATGCCAGAGAATAAAATTTTCAATGGCACCTTTTTTGTAAAAACAGCATTTGATGACATTAATACTCTAATTTTTTTATAACTAAAACCTCCTACGTATGAAAAAGATCATAAGCAGATCATGGTTAAGATTAACAGGCACTCTTTTATCCTCTTTTTTAAGTGTAATCGCATTTGCACAGGATAAAGGAATAGATGTTGATATAAATGTAAAAAAAGAACAAGCATGGTATCAAAACCCTATAGTGTGGGTAATAGGAGGTGCGGTATTTATATTGTTATTGGTAGCCCTATTAAGAGGTGGGGAAAAGAAAAGTGCTTAATAGCGTTGAGGTGGATATATAGAAAGCCGGGTATTTACCCGGTTTTCTTTTTAAAGAATGTCTATTTGCAAAATGGGGCAATTTAACCACAGTAATTTTTGTGCAGATGTGAGTTCTGCTTGTTGGTATGGACTTTGTCTCTTATTGAGTAGAATATTAAACATAAATTAAATTAAATGTATATGAAAACGATCTTTCTTTTCCTCGCTGGCTGTATAACCGCAATCTCGGTATCGGCGCAAAGCGTCAGCAATGTAACAATCACTGTACGAGGAAATAATAATGAAGCAATAGTTATAGACAATACAGAGTATGTTGTTTATAATGATTATACCACAAACACCAATACACCTATTGTTGTTTCCAACCTTCAGGCCGGTCAGCATACTTTACAAATAAAACGTGCTGATGAGGCAAACCCTTCATCAACAATCTTTACCACAAGAACAGGATATGATCTTCAAATTGTAATTGCTGCTAACGGAAGCGTACAACTAAGAGAAACTAAATGGAAAGCAGGAAATAATAACGTCCAGAATATGGTTGCAATGAGTGTTACTAATTTTAATAATCTATATAACAGCATTCGCAATCAAGGGGGGTCGGCAAAAAGAATGACAATGGTTAGTGATGCCTTTGCAAATACGAATTATTATTTTACAACAACACAAGCAAAACAGTTGATCCAATTAGTAAATAGTCAAAGTAATCGTTTCACCTTAACAAAAGCATCTTATCGGAGTATTACTGATCCAACAAACTTTACACAGATGTATGATGTGCTGAACAGTCAATCATACAGAGATCAGTTGGCGGAATATGTAAGTACTTATAATGCTGGCAGTTCATCAACAGCAATGACTGCATCCCAGTTCAATACAATTTACAAAACTGCACAACGGCAGGCAACGACCAATTCAAAAGTATCTTATATCTATAATGCGTTTACAAATACAAATAATTATTTCACAGTTGCACAAGCACGACAATTAGTTCAGTTAGCTCCTGATGAAGCAAACCGTCTTTATTTAGCCAAAATATCTTACAGAAGCATTATTGATCGTATAAATTTTTCGCAGATGAATGCACTGCTCAATTCACAGGCGAGCAGAAATGAGTTGAATATTTTTGTAAGTACTTATGATAATAGTAATCCTGTTTACACAAAGGTTGCGATGAAAGAAGCAGACTTCAACACTCTTTATCGTGACATACAAAACCGCTATGGTATCGGCGCTAAAATGTCAGCTTTATCAAATGTATTTGCCAACACAAACTATTATTTCACAACTGCACAAGCAAAACAACTAATACAATTGGTAAGTGACGAAAGCAATAGGCTTGAATTGGCAAAAACTTCTTATGATAATATTGTGGACCAGGCAAATTTCAGCCAACTCTATACTATATTTTCAAGCAATTCAAGAAATGAATTAGAAATATATGTGAGAGATCATCAAACAGACCCTGTTTATACGCCACCGGTTTATACAAGAACGCCGATGTCAAACTCCAGCTATACTTCATTGTACAATGAAATAAGAAATACATATGGGTTTGGCGCAAAAATGTCAAGGTTGACAGAGATTTTTGCTAACGAAACTTATTACTTCACGGTTGCACAAGCGAAGCAATTAATTCAATTAGTAAGCGATGAACGCAATCGATTGGATTTAGCAAAATCAGCCTATGGAAATATTACCGATCCTGAAAATTTCAATTTAATGTATGATTTGCTGACAAGTCAAAGCAGTAAAAACGAATTATCGACTTACGTAAATACATATTCTTATAACAGGCAATAAATCTTCAACAAACGACCCGGCCTTTTCTCATGTTGTCATTTAAAGGAAAGGCTGGGTTCTTTTTTATATACTGATCACAAAATTCTTTTGTTGTTTTATTTCCGCAAAGCCAAGATGTTCATAGAACAAATGTGCCTCAGTTCTTTTTACATTACAACGAAGTCCGATCTTATTATTATTTTTTTCCCTGGCCCATTGCTTTACTTTATCGATCAACAATTTTCCAATTCCCATTCCCCGATGATCCTGCTCGATCACTAAGCCATTTATTTCACAATGTGGCATTACTTCGATCATAATAGCCTGTGAGGCGCCGATCCAGCCAACGATCTCATTTTCATATTCAGCTACAAATGCAGTATGATCTTTACTTGCTAAAATTGCATGAATGTTTTTGAGTGTTTGTTCAATTGATAGGGGATATCCAAGTTGCTTTGAGAGAGTATTAACTGGTTTGGCATCATTTGCAGTCATTTCCCTTATAATAATTTTCATGACTGTAAAGATAAATGAAGATATAATGAAGTAATACTTGTTTACTCCTTTTGAAGCGTCAATAAACTAATATATTGTATCGGTTTGTTTTATCGATGAGGAGTGGATCTAAATACTCATAGGTATCAAATAGCTTCAGCTGCATTAGCTTCTGCAATTGCATCTAATAGCTCGGGCATGGTCATTTCTTTAAGTCTGGCGATCATACAGGCTTGTTCTATTCGTCAAATGTATTTTTTTCGTCGCTATCATATTTAACGTTTAAAACTTAATTTACCATAGCAAAACTAAATTGTAGCTTTATTAAAAATCGCTAATATGAACCAGCCTGTATTAATTTTTGTGGGAATTGCTGCAGTTCTGTTTATTATCTTACTTATACTTCGCAACAAAAAAGATAAAAAGAAGTGATTGACCAGATAAAAAATGATTATCCTAAATCAAAAGATAGTGAAGGTAATGCCGACGTAGATAATGAATCGCAAATGCATTGATTTTTTCTGCATAATTTACTCGTACAAGCCTCGCATTGTAGAAACTATTCCCCCTGAAAGCCTGTTAATTATAATTTTGCTACTTTAAAAAAATTGGCCTGATTCTTATCAGTGTTATAATGGTAATAATTTTTAAACAAAAAAATTTATCATGAAACAGATAAACTTCCGCTGGGGATATAAAATTTTCCTCGCAATTTTTTTTGCATGTATGCAAGTAGTGTTATGGGCACAGGAAGGTGACAAAACAGTTACTACAAAAACTGAATCAACAACGTCATCAACACAATGGTATACGTCTCCGTGGGTATGGGTAGCCGGAGGAGCAGTATTTATTATCATCCTAGTGGCACTTATGCGTGGCAACTCAAGTACCAGCGAAACAAGAACTACAGTAATAAAAGATAATATATAGACATTAGTCGAATTTATTTGCGGGCAGGCTATAAATATATGGCCTGCCGCAATATTTTTTTGCTGTGATCAATGAGCAAATCATATTCCCTAATTCAGTCACTTAAATAGTACCTTTCATTTAATGAAAATCTATCATTGAATGATAGTTTGCCAGAACTGCGGTAGTGATAAGAAGCACTTTGGCTATAGTCGCCAGTTATCTTTTGTTCAATTTCACAAGACTAGTGATCCAGGGATTAATGCAAGTACAATAATTGTCTAGTATTTTCCTTCGTCAACCTTTACGGCTTCTTTCAAAAGCTTGATTATTGCTCTACTATTTATTTCTTTGGGTGAATAGAAAATTTTATAAAAGATCTGTTTGTTAGTACCATGGGTAAGGTAATTATCTGTGTCTTTCAATTTACAACCGTACCAAAGCCCGAATAGTACTCCCTGTTTAATTCCTCCTCTTGGAACAGTAGCCGGCCAAATAATGCAAATCCCTTTTTTACCATAATAGAAAGGGACGTTATAAGATATTTTTTCTTTACAGTATGAAGGCAGATTATCAGTAACGATCTGTCTTAATACATCAGTAAGGATACGTTCATTTTCGGGTAGTAATTCGTATAACTGCACAAGTGATCTGATCTTTGGAAAAGCCTTTTCCATGTTTTAAAGATATATCTCTTTCTAACATTAGTAGCCCCGGCCTAAGGCCGAGGCTACCAAAAAAAATTACCCCAGATTTGTTCCGATCTTAATATTTGCCGTTCGCAGATTTTTCCATTTCCTTTTTCCTTTTTTCAATTAACTCTTTGTACGTTGTTTGTTGCTCAGGAGTTAAGAATTCAAAAAGCTTTGCTTCCTTTTCTTTCTTCAATGCCATCTTTTTTTCTTTTTGGGCATCCTTGTTCAAGGAGGCATCTTGTGAAATGGTTGACATTTTCTCCCTATATTCTTTAGAAAGGGCATCATATTTTACCACCTGGTCGCTGGTAAGTTTCAATTCTTCTTTTAGCTTATTATTCCATTCTTCCTGGTTCTTTTTGTGATCTTTCTGTTCAAGTTGAGCAATAGCCGCAGTACCCACAAATGCAAAGGACACAATTAAAAAAAATACTTTTTTCATACTGATAGAATTTAAAAGTGAATATAAAAATAGGAGTCAGGAGTTAGCCGAAAAATAATGCCAGCACCAATAATGGTGGAAAACTTTAACCATTTACAACAGAAATATAACGACTCAAACTCTCAGTGTATAAACATCAGATTGATTTACTCAACATTGGTACTATTTTTTATTATTCTAATAAAAAAGTAATGAAATACATTTTCTATATTTTATTATTCAGCAAATTAATTGCCTGCAATAATAGTCATACAAACGATTACTCAGGCAATTCAAAAACATCTGACACTGGTAAAATTATTTCCCCGAATGCTGAAGACAGGCCCGTCTCCGATGTGACAGGCTGCTATATGAAAATAGTTGGACGGGATACCGCCATACTTATGCTTGAACAAAATGGGAAAGAGTATTCAGGAAAAATGCTCTATGATAATTACGAGAAAGATGGAAGCCGTGGTACTATAAAAGGTAAAGAAGAAGAAGGGATTTTAAAGCTTTGGTATGATTTCAATTCAGAAGGTGTGCATTCAGTAAGCGAAGTGTATTTTAAAAAAGAAAATGGAAAACTTTTGCGTGGAGTAGGTGACATGGATACTAAAACAGATACAGCTTATTTTATTTCGGGCATAAATTATTCAGATAAAGAAGCGTTTAACAAAGTTGATTGTGGATCGATAGAATGGAAATTGAAACTTAAGTAGATCGAATTACCATATTAGCAACCTTAAGCTTAGAGAAATACTAAGGGAAAATAGTATTCACTAACGGATTTTTCAGCTACCAGTTGGCATGATATTTAACCCTTTATTGCAAATCAGCCCTACATGAAAACTATCTTCCTGAAGCTTATTCCAATAAGCATTTTTTCAATTATTATTTGTTCCTCATGTAATAAGGAAAAGGATGTTCTTAACCGTAACACAGCATTACTTATTGAAAAGAGCTGGAAGTTTAAGATCTATGGTCTTGATGAAAATAATAATGGAGTAATAGAAGAAGCAGAAAATAATATGCTCGACTGCGAAACTGATGATGTCTATACTTTTTATGCCAATGGCGGAGGTGCTTTTAGGGGTGGTATTAATTCATGCAGTATGGGAGAAACTCCTGTAATTAATTTTAATTGGAGGTTTGAAAACAATTGTACTGAACTTGCAATTTTTGCTGCACCTGAAAAAATAAATCAACTCGATGAGAACATCCTTGAGGTTTATTATATGGATGTAAACTCCCAGGGTTTGCCAGTAAAATATATCAGGAGATTTATACATTGAACCTCATGGCCCTTAAATAAACCGATAGCTTAGTGCAGGATGAACCAAATGCAACAGATCAAATAAAATTATTGTGGAAATGCCTGAACGAGCCTATAACCCCATAAGATCACTATTAAAAGCAGGAGCGCAGCTAAGACAACGATAAGTCTCCGGTTCCTCCGCCTGATATGATATCGTCTTGAGTGATGCATGGAATACTAATCATTAAATTTTGTGCCAATCAAAGTGCAGGTTAAAAAGCCCCGCAAGAGTGCGGGGCGCTAATCAAAAACCATTAACCATTAAACCTTATCCTATGAAAATTCTTACTAAATTTAAATATTATTTCGATTTAAAGGATTTTTTTGACAAATTCTTGATACGAAACAACCGGACTCCTACAAATTAGATAAATTGATCATTTAACAAACTTTCAAGACGTTTCTTATTTTTTACAAATGGGAATTTGGATGCCCATTTCCTAATTGTTTCGGCCCTGACCCAGCATAAAATAATGAAACTTTGGCGTCTCAAACTACAAACACACATAAAGTAGTTATACCATATAGGCATGGTTTTTAATCGCCATTAATGATATGGTACGAATTTGTATTTATGGTCTACTATTTCTTTGGGGGCTATTAATCATCTCCTGTAAAGAAAAAAGCAATATGACCTTCGACGAACCTGTGATCACAAATGAAATTGATTCAAGCAATACAATTGACTCTGGCATATCGACCATAGTTCTTCCTGATCTCACTATTTATAAAGAGGGCGAGGAGCTCAATACAGGGTCAACAATACCAGACAGTGTTGTTGCATTCGGTAAATCATTAGTAGGTACTCCGTATTTGTATGCGTCTTCTGATCCTGAAAATGGCTTCGATTGTTCGGGGTTCATTACTTATGTATTCAATCATTTCGGTATTGTTGTGCCCAGGTCATCCGTTGATTTCACAAATGTGGGAATCGAAATACCAAAAGAATTTGCCAGACCTGGTGATCTGATTTTATTTACAGGTACTGACAGCACAATACGGATCGTTGGTCATATGGGAATTGTAGAAAGCAATGAAACAGGAAACCTGCTTTTTCTACATTCTACCTCAGGAAAAACTTATGGTGTTACGATATCTCCTTTAAAAGGTTATTATGAAGGAAGATTTGAAAAAGTGATCAGGGTTTTTCCTCAAACTTATTTCTCGACGCCGTAATAATAGTTTGTTGATATCCTTTGCACAGGGCTAAGGACATACTAACAAAAGCCTCAAGGTTGGCGTAAAAGGGTAATACTTTTAGAGTGCTTCAATCCCCATAGGGCGTGAGAAACTGTTTTAATACCTCTTCTTCAATTCTCAGGGACAAAAGAATTCCAATATTTTTCAAATTCCTCTTTGTTAATATTAATTGTTTCGAAGTTTGTTCTAAAATTTTCTATAACCAAATTGTTATCTGTCCAATATCCATAATTTTTTTCCCATGGCATTATCATGATAGTTTTCCCAGAGCTATCTAACCCGACCTCTCTGTTTGGATAATAGCTATCATTTTCGAATTCGATCAACCAAAAAGCAACTTTGTCAATTTTCTTTTCAAAGTCAGGATTGGCAATTGGGACAATAGATTCCAAAACAACTTTTGCTAATTTCTTACCAATATTTTCCGGGACCTTCTTCACTTTGGAATCAGGATATCTAAACTTAATATAAGTGTTGCTCATAATGCGGAACCAAAGGTGAGGTTTTATTCTTTATCAATGTCGGCACAAAGGCTTTAGATAATGTGTAATACTAAGAAAAATATTGTTTTATTTGATTGATAATTCGTCGTTTATCAAAGTTTTGAGCAACTTAGCCATTTCTTGCACAGTGTTTGCCAATATGGAAGAAAATTGATTCCTTATGTTCTACGAAAAAATATACAAGTCTGTGTTATTCGATCGGTTTACTGAGCAAACCCGCCAGTTCATTAAGGTCCTGCTTAGAGGAGAACGATACCCGGGCGAATATAAAAACTGCAAAGACACATTAGAGAGCATACAAAAACAATTGTTGTGGGAAGAAAAAAGGTCAGACGATAATATTTCCGTAAGTGCTCCGCAGAAACTATCGATTAATATTAATAGGGGATAAGATGCTTTATACATTTTAGTTGTTGCAAAGATTGTGAGGGGGATCGCTTCGGGCTTGGTTGTTGATATATTTTGCATGGGCTAAGCAACGTACCAACAAAGTTGTATAAGATGAAAAAATAATTCTGTATGATGCCCGAATGCGTCATTCATATTCTGCAGGGCCTTTTGCTTCTATTTTGGGAAATCTTACAGGTTATTGGTTCGGATGGAAAACAGGCTCGTTATTATACAGCCGCAAAGACTCAATGTTCTTCAAAAAGCAACATCTTAAAACAGCCGAAACATTTTATAATAAATATGGCTGGATGGCATTAACTCTGGGATTGTATCTGCCCATCATCCGGACATTTGCATCTATTGTTGTCGGCATGGTCAGGTTGAGCTTTCACCGTTTTATATTACTTACGATTACCGGCTCTGTGGTTTGGATATTGAGTTCTGTATTAGCCGGATATTTTATTGGCAGCCGGCCTTTTTTAAAACCATGGTTAAACTATATCGTTATCGGTTTTATTCTTATTGTTACCATACCACTTATCATCTGGATGATCAAAGAATTTAGAAAGATGCGGAAAAAGAGTAAGGAGAAGAAGGTTTAGTTTTTTGTTGGTATGCTTTCACGATGCGACATACCAACAAAGGCGTAAATTTTTAAGCAGGAACTTTTCTCGGTACTTCTCTGTCCCAAAAACGATGCTGCTTAATTGCCTCTATAAATTGCCGGCTTAACTCTTCCGCATCAATGCCTATAATAATTCCTTCTGCATTAACTGTATCGTCATCATTATCTTCTGGTAATTTTCTTGCGAAATAGGTTGCTTCCAGCACTTGTAACGCATCATCATCTGCAGCAATGGCTTTGCAATGCTTGAATGCTTCATTTAAAAAATGTATTGCATCCGCGTCTGCTTCAAGAGTAGCTACACTATTCATTCCACCCGGTACATATACTGCATCATAAAAAACCGAAGCGGTTGTCATTAAACTTTTATCTACTTGAATGTTTGTATCATTTTCACCCGAAATAAAACCAAGTCTTGGCGCTATCACCTCACATAAAGCACCTTCTGCAATGATCGCTTCTTTTACAACAAGCAAATTATTCTCATTTACACCGTCAGCAGCCAGTATTGCTATCTTGCGGGTGGCTATCGAATCTTTGACAGTATTTTCCATGCTCAATGCTTTTGAAATTGGAAGCGATCCTTCTTTTACTATTGATCTGTATCTTTCAGGGTCACCATCGGCGGGTACAATTTGATTTAACGAGGTTGATAATTTTTTTGGAATATGCATTCCTAATTTATAAGCTACAGCCGCTGCAAGACTTTCATCGATGTGTAAAATAAAGTGCAACATTCTTTCACGAATAGCGATCATTTCTACTTTTCCCAATTCAAAACATAATGCATCTGTAATATGATTTTTTTCCGGATCAGATTGGCTATTAAAAAATAATTTAGCCTGGCTAAAATGATCAAAGAAACTTTTGCTTCTTTCCCTGATTTTATGTGCATCAATTTTTTCAGGAAAGCTTGTAAAGCCTCCATTCATCCTGCCTGCCTGGAAAGGACAACCAGACGAAATATTATTTGGACTATGTGCCGTTTTGCCTCTATTAATAGTTTGACGCATCAAACCATCACGTTGGTTATTATGTACCTCAGCCAATGGCCTGTTGATTGGTATTTCATGAAAATTTGGTCCGCCCAAGCGTAATAACTGTGTATCTGTATAAGAGAACAATCTTCCTTGCAACAATGGATCATTGGTAAAATCAATACCGGGCACTACATGGCCGATATGAAATGCTACTTGTTCCGTTTCTGCAAAAAAGTTATCAGGATTTCTGTTCAATGTTAATGTACCAACTATTCGTACGGGCACCAGCTCTTCAGGAATTAATTTAGTAGGATCAAGAAGATCAAACTCGAATTTATGTTCATCTTCTTCAGAAACGACTTGTATTCCTAATTGCCATTGGGGAAAATCTCCATTTTCAATTGCCTCCCAAAGATCACGACGATGAAAATCGGGATCCTTACCAGAAATATTTTGGGCTTCATCCCAAGCCACTGAATGAACACCAAGCAAAGGCTTCCAATGAAATTTTACAAAGGATGATTTCCCTTTTGCATTTACCAGCCTGAATGTATGTACTCCAAAACCTTCCATCATGCGATAACTGCGTGGCAATGCACGGTCACTCATTACCCACATGATCATATGAGCTGATTCAGGTGTATTGGAAATAAAATCCCAAAATGTATCATGTGCCGATGCTGCCTGCGGCATTTCATTATGAGGTTCTGGTTTTACGGCATGTACCAGGTCAGGAAATTTCATTGCATCCTGTATAAAAAATACCGGCATATTATTTCCAACAAGGTCAAAATTTCCTTCTTCCGTATAAAACTTAGTTGCAAATCCACGAACATCTCTTGCCAAATCAGAAGAGCCCCTGGAACCTGCTACTGTAGAAAATCTTACAAACACCGGTGTTTCTGCAGATGTATCAGTCAAAAATTTTGCTTTGGTTAATTCACTTAAGTCTTCGGTCACACGAAAAACTCCATGCGCAGCCGAACCACGGGCATGCACCACTCTTTCAGGAATTCTTTCATGATCGAAGTGTGTGATCTTTTCACGAAATATAAAATCTTCTAATAAGCTTGGGCCTCTTTCACCTGCTTTTAAACTATTCTGATCATCATTAACTTTTACACCCTGGTTGGTAGTCATGAATTGGCCTTGTGAATCTTCAGTATGCTGCTGGAGGCTTTCGGTTTTTTTATTTTCTTCTGGTTTCTTTTTATCTGGCATGGTATAATTATTATTTGTGTAAAAGAATTTTTATTAATTCTGAAGTGTTGTTAATCTTTTCAAGCTTCTTCCCCGTACGAAATATCATTTGCTGCAATGTCGGCAAGCAAAGCATCACTCTCCAATTCTTCATTAAGGGTATCTGTTAATATTTCGGAAATTTCTGTATATCCAAGATTGTCGGCAAGCTTTATAATTCCTAAATAAGAAGCGATCTCATAATGTTCTACTTTTTGGGAACCCATGATGATCGCAAGGTTTCTTGCCGGTGAAGCTGTATCCGTGTTTTCAATTGCAGCTTCTCCTTCTTTAGTGAGGCCTTCCATTGCATCACATTTTTTGGCTTTTGGTTCTCTTCTTAAAAGTTCAAACACCTGTTTTAATCTTTCTGCATGTGTTTTTGTTTGATCAAGATGATCAAGAATAGCTTTTTCTAATTTTTCAACAGAAGTTGCCTTTGCCATTTTAGGCAATGCTTTTATTAAATGATTTTCTGCCCAATAAATATCCTTCAAACAATCAGTAAACAATTTGATGAGGCCATCTGAAGGTTCCAACTCCATTACATCTATATCAGCATCTTTAGTTGGCTTCAACTTGGAAGCATTGTTCTTTGCTGGTTTCAGGTGTCCATTACTTTTTTTGGAAAAGGCAGTATTAGTTTTTGCCGAAGATGTTTTTTTAGAAGTTGATTTTGCCATAATATTTTTTTTTTGGAAAATGATTAGTGATAATTGTATGGATGCAAATAACATGCTATAAGTTTTATAACTCAATGTTATAGATGATGAGCAATTAACACCCCAATTGCAACCATGTTCTGGTGTTGTTATTGCGAACTGTAACAGTATAGGGTAGTAAACGGCCGGCAATAGCTTAACTTACATTCTTGGATATTAATAAACAAATGATCAAAGCATCAGTTAAAAAGAAACAGGAAAATATTTTTCTTCGCATGCTACCGGTTCAGCGGTTGATCATTAGCATCATACTCGCTGTTGTGGTTTACCTGTTCATAATGTCTGTTGATCTTGATGTAATGGTAAAAATTATGATAGCCTGGGCAGTTTTTGAATTATCTTATATCATTACCAGTTGGATCGTTTTCTTTACACAAAAACCTTCCGGTATAAGGGAACTTTCAAAACAGGAAGATGGCAGTCGTCTTTATGTGTTTCTTCTTATCCTCATTACATCCTTTGCAAGTTTGTTTACTGTGCTTTTATTAATGCTTTCAAAAAAAGCAGATAACACCCCAGGGTTTATTTTTATACCGGTGGCACTTAGTGGTATGTTGTTTTCATGGATAATGGTGCATACTATATTCGGATTTCATTATGCACATCTTTATTATGGTAATGATACAAATGATTCAACTAAACATGCAGAAGGTTTGGAATTTCCAAACGAGAAAAAACCAGATTATCTTGATTTTGCTTATTTCTCCTATGTAATAGGAATGACCTTCCAGGTCTCTGATGTTCAGATCACATCAAAGAGCATAAGACGACTTGTGCTTTTACATGGCTTGCTGTCTTTTGGACTTAACACATTTGTTGTTGCGCTAACTATTAACCTGATTGCTGGTCTTTTAAAATAAAGGAAAGTTACTCGCGGCAAAAAACTACCCTTTCTTGCGATAGTAGAGATTGAAAAAAATGATCAGGCTATTCAGTACAAAAGAAATTGCATTAGTAACAATGATCGGGTAATCCTCTTTAAGTAACCCGTACCAGATCCAAAGGCCGATACCCATTAATAAAATGCCAAGCATAAATATGATATGTCCCCATCTTTTTTTTCTTTGATCGTTTTTATTAGTTGTGGCAATAGGGAAATACTTGTGCATGCTCCTGCTATAATTCCAATGACCTGAACGGTATTCATAAATTTGAGATCTTTTTGTTGTAACGCAGGTTTTTTTACTGAAGAAAATAATTTTTGAGGCAGGCTTTGCACATAAGTATAAATAAAACTTATATAACGATTCAAAACACCTGCCAGATAATCTCTTTGTTGTATTACATAGTGTTTTCTCTCATGGCATATCGTTTGTTTCAATAATGATCTTAGTAAACAAATTCAATCACTAAAAAAAGTCAATAATGGCAAACACAAAAAATAAAACCACCGACAAGCCCAAGGCTTCACATGGTAAAACAAAAGATCCAAAGGCAAACAAACAGGAACCAAATTCACAACTTCAAAAATTCTTCGAAGACTCATTAAAAGATATTTATTGGGCCGAAAAGAATTTGACGAAAGCGTTGCCCAAAATGAAGGCAGCGGCTACAACAGAAGAATTGAAGAATGCGATCGAGGAGCATTTAGCACAAACTGAAATACAGGTAAAGCGTCTTGAACAAGTATTTGAACTTATCGGCAAAAAAGCAGAGGCAAAAAAATGCGAGGCTATGGAAGGATTAATTAAAGAAGGGCAATCTATAATCGAAGAAACAGAAGAGGGCAGCATGACACGTGATGTTGGTATTATAATGGCTGCTCAAAAAGTAGAGCATTATGAAATAGCAACCTATGGCGGTCTTGCACAAATTGCTACCACGATGGGTCTTGATGAAGCAGCAGATCTGTTAAATGAAACCCTGGATGAGGAAAAAGAAACAGATAAATTACTCACTGAAATAGCAGAGAATAATATTAACTGGGAAGCAGAACAGGAAACTGAAAAAGCCTGAGAGGAACTTTAGAATTCAACAGGGTAAGGCCGGGCTAATAACCTGGCTTTATCTTTTTATCAAAGATGTTGCTGTGTCAAATCGTATTATGAATCCCGTTATGGTTTCTCCAATTGGGGATTACTTCATGTTTGTTTGTTGGTATGCATTGCACAAGGATAAGCGAAATACCAACAAAGGCATGATTATTCTAAAAATAGTTCAATAACCTTATCGCCGTAAGCCCATATCAAAGTACCAATGATTGAAAGCACTAATGTCCATTTATCAATTTTCAATTGAGGTATTGAAGTATGCAGCATCTCTTTTCCAAGGTCATTTAGTTCAATATTTGAAAAAAATTTTTGATTGTGTTTTTTTATGCTCCGAGATGCCAGTACAATTCCAATGATCGCTGATACAGCACCGGATCGTGCAAACCAATCAGCCCGATGATGGTTAATATCAATGATAAATGACGTGATGGGAAATGCAATTGCAAACAGGATAAGCAACAGATCCGGCATTAAGGTTTGCAATTTAACTTCTGTCCTGAAAATTTTTTTTTCGGGTAATTCAGCCATAGCAATTTTTTTATTTGCATACAAGCTACAAAATGCAGAATAAATTGATGATTGTTTGTTGAATAACACAAGCGGTATGCAAACAACGGAATAAAATTATTCCCTTATACCTTATCTTAGATATTTAAAGTATCATCTTTTCGAAACCTAAATAGTTTAATCAATTTTTCCCGAATGGATAATCTAACAATGAAACCAGTTTTACAAGTTGAAGAACTCAATATTTTTTATGGCAGTTTCCAGGCGGTCCGCAATGTTTCTTTTAATGTAAAAGCGGGGGAAATATTTGGTTTGCTGGGACCAAATGGCGCGGGAAAAACCAGTACATTAAGCGCAATAGAAGGATTGCTGAAACCTCAGTCGGGCAATATTACCGTAGCAGGTTTTAGTATTAAGGATAAACCATTGCATGTACGTGCCAATCTCGGTGTGCAACTGCAGGCTACCAGTTTTCAGCCCGAACTTTCTATAGTGGAGATCCTGAAACTATATGCAGGTATCCATGGAGTAGAAATGAATGATGAAAAGTTAAAGGCAATATTAGCCAATATTAAATTAGAGGATGCAGGTTCAAAACGTTTTGGACAACTTTCGGGCGGACAACAGCAACGTGTTTCATTGGTAATAGCAATGATACATGAACCCCGGCTGGTATTACTCGATGAACCTACTTCTGGTCTCGATCCGCAGTCACGTCGTCAACTTTGGGAACGCATGGAAGCATTACGGGAAAAAGATCATGGCATCCTGCTTACCACTCATTCTATGGAAGAAGCCGAAGCTGTATGCGATCGCATTGCTATTATTGATCACGGGCAGATCATCAATATTGATACACCTGCGGCTTTAATAGAAAAACATCGCAACGATCCGGAAGTGATCAGTGCCTCACGAAAAGGAAAGATAACTCTCGAAGATGTATTTATCGGCTTAACAGGAAAAGCTATTCGTTCATAACTAAACAAGTAAATATGCAAACTACTATACCATCAACATCCACTGTACTCTCTTCATTGCTTCGTGCTGACTTCACTACACAATGGCGCAACAGGAGATCAGTTATGCTTGTCGTGCTGGTACCTGTTGTAATACTTATTTCATGGAAAGGATTGGTAGAAAAACTTGGAGGAACTTTTGTGCTTTCTAATTGCATTACTATCGGCCTGAATGCGATCGGGCTGATGGGTTATTCTAATGCTATTGCACGTGATCGTGATAAAGGAGTGTTTCAGCGTTTACGGGTAGCGCCAATACCTTCCTGGTCTATTATGGCAAGCAGGCTGTTAGTGCAATTAGCAATGATATTACTAGTGACCGCTGCGATATTTGTAACAGGTTTTTATTTTGATAAAATTAGTCTTAGCCCTTCCGGATATTTGTTAGGCTTTATTGCAGCTTTTGTTGGGGGTACTGTTTATCTCGCATTGGGACAAGCGATAGTTGGGCTTATAAAAAACCCTGAAACGGTTAATGCTGTTACACGTCTTACCTATTTTATTTTTATTATGATCGGTATGTTTGGAGAGTTGGGTATGCTGGGGCATGAATTAGGAGAGGTGGTGAGATGGTCACCTTATGGCACAGTGAAACGATTACTCTCTGCAAGTATGGATCCCCATACCTGGACACAGGATACAACATTGTACCTATTAGCAACCATTGGTTATACAATAATTTTTACCACACTGGGAATTAAATGGTTTAAATGGAATACACGCTAAGATGACCCAACCGGGATTTATTTAATTTGAAATTTCATCAACGTTGGACTCGGAGTTATAACCATTTGTTTGTTGGTATGCTTTGCACAAGGCTAAGCGACATACCAACAAAGGCGTAAAAGGCATAAAAGATCTTAGAGATTTAATTTACTTTTCCTATCGTATTTTTTCTATTTGTTGCATCACAATTTTTTTTATTCTGATGTTTAAAATAAAAACAAAGCATTATCTTGTTTTATAATCAACCCAAAACGTATGAAGTACTTAAAACAAGGACTTATTCTGCTAATTTTTCAAACTACCTTATTAAATATTTCTCAATCACAAGAATGGGCATGGTTAAAGAACAGAACTGACCTATACATGCCTGGAGTTTACACATCAATTGGCAATGTAAATTCAACAAACACACCGGGGGCTAGACGCGATGGAATACTTTGGTATGCAAACAATTCTGTTTATTTATTTGGTGGAAATGGTTTTGATGGGTTAGCAAACGAAGGAGTTTTGAATGACACTTGGCAATATAATCCTCAAACAAATAATTGGGTTTGGATAAAAGGAAGTTCAACAAGAAATGATCTTGGAAATTTTGGAACTGTTACAATTGAAAATGTAAACAATACACCTAGTGCAAGAGATGGATTTATAAGCTGGGAATACATGGGAGAGTTCTATTTATTCGGTGGATCGGGACTTGATGCTCAAGGAAAAGTTGGCTATTTATCTGATATATGGAAATTTAATCCTGCAACGAATAACTGGACATGGATTGGGGGAAGCGATCAAATTAATAGATTACCTATTTATGGAACCCAAGGCTTGGCAGATATAAATAATACACCAGGAGGCAGAAGTGTTGCAACAGGATGGATCAATGGAAATAAAGTGTATTTATTTGGAGGTGCGGGGCCACAATCTGAGATAGAGGGTACATCAATGAATGGGCGTGGTGACTTATGGGAATATGATCTTTCTACTAAACTTTGGACATGGATCAAAGGCAGTGATCAGCCTTTTCCTTCAACTTTTCATTTACAATCAGGAGTTGAATCACAGCTAAACGAACCCGGTTTTATAAGAAGCTCGGTAAGTACTGTTATTAGCGGGCAATTGTATTTGTTTGGCGGTTTGAAATTTTCAGGTTATTCAAATCAAACATGGAAATTTAATCCGGCTACAGGGATGTGGACATTTATGAAAGGAGATGATAACACAAATATTCTCGCACAATATGGACAATTGGGAGTTGCCAATTCACAAAATAACCCAGGTTCACTTGCATTTACAAAAGGATGGGTTATTGATAATGAAATGTACTTCTTCGGAGGTTATGGATCTAATGAAACTACTGAGGGTAGATTAAGAGATGTTTGGAAATACAGTGGCAATTCAAATACTTGGACATGGGTTTGGGGCGATAAACTTGCTGACGGAAGTTCACATTATGGCGGACAGGGAAATTATAATGAACACAATATGCCCTCAGGAAGATTTGGAGCTTCCATAGTAAAGGACAGCCAAAATGGATTATATGTCTTCGGAGGTGAAGCAGTAAATGATCAGGGTGGGACCGGTGTATCATATGATCTGTGGCGCTTATCACTTACCAATCAAACAACTTCATCATTAATTCAAAATTTTAAAGCTAAAAAAATAAGAGATGATGATGTAGAATTAACATGGGATGTTATTAGCTCTTCCGGTATAAGTCAATTTGTGGTTGAGCACAGTCTTGATAGCACAAACTTTGCACAAGTTGGTACTGTTACAGCTACAAGCAATACATCTTATTCTTTTATTCATACTACTCCTACATTTCAAAAAAATTATTACAGGTTAAAAGTAATTAACCAAGACAACTCAATTAGTTATAGCGGAATTCTTGTCATCAACATGGGAAATTCAAGCTTTGTAAAAATATTTTCAAATCCGGTGGCGAATACATTGCAATTTTCCTGTGATAATATTTCCGGAAACTCAAGGGTCCAGGTAATAAACAGTAATGGAGTTTTATTCATTGATCAATCGATGAACATAAACTCTAACCTAAAAAGTCTTAATGTAAGCAATCTGAATCCGGGAGCTTACTTCCTCGTAGTTACACTACGAGATGTTGTTGCGTCTGCACAGTTTATAAAATACTAATGCAGTTAATCTGCATATGGTATGCCCCAACTAAGCTTGGGCATATTTTTTTTTGCTTGTTGGTATCGCTTTGCACAATATCATACAGCATATAGACAAAATTCCTTAGTTGAATTGATATATCAACGTACAAGAGTGCGACGCAACGGAAGCTAAATAGTACTACAAAAGCCAGCTACATAATCCCTTCTCTCTCGTCGCTTTTCGTTACCTTCGCCACCTCGAAAAATGAGGTATAAACGTACATGAAGAACATCCGTAATTTTTGCATTATCGCACATATTGACCATGGCAAATCTACCCTGGCTGACCGTCTTTTACAAAGTACCGGCACTATCAGCGACCGTGATATGATGGACCAGGTACTTGATGATATGGATCTTGAAAGAGAGAAGGGAATTACCATTAAGAGCCATGCAATACAGATCAATTATAAACATAAGGACGGCAAGGAATATATCCTGAACCTTATCGATACTCCCGGCCATGTTGACTTTAGCTATGAAGTGAGCCGGGCACTGGCTGCCTGCGAGGGTTGCCTGCTGTTAGTGGATGCTACGCAGGGTATCCAGGCGCAGACGATCAGCAACTTATACCTCGCTATTGAAAATGACCTTGAGATCATTCCCATCATCAATAAAATTGATATGGATGGGGCAATGGTGGATGAAGTGACGGATCAGATAGTTGATCTTGTTGGTTGTAAACCGGAAACAATTTTACTGGCAAGTGCAAGAACAGGATTAGGTGTGCCGGAAATTATAGATGCTATAGTTGAAAGAATTCCTGCACCAGAAGGCGATCCGAATGCACCGCTGCAGGCATTGATCTTTGACAGTGTATTTAATTCTTTCCGAGGCATTATTGTTTACTATCGTATTCTTAATGGCAAAATAAAGAAGGGTGATAAAGTAAAATTTGTTTCTACCGACCAGGAATATGATGCCGATGAAGTTGGTATCCTGAAATTAAAAATGTCGGAAAGGCCTGAAGTGCATTGCGGCGATGTTGGTTACATCATTACTGGTATCAAAGTAGCGAAGGAAGTAAAAGTGGGAGATACGATCACTGTTGCATCAAATCCTAACCCGCAAATGGTACAGGGTTTTGAAGATGTAAAGCCAATGGTATTTGCCGGCATCTTCCCGATAGATACTGATGACTTTGGAGAGCTGCGTGATTGCATGGATAAACTGCAATTGAATGATGCTTCATTGACTTATGAATTGGAAACATCACAAGCTCTTGGTTTTGGTTTTCGTTGCGGCTTTTTAGGATTGCTGCACATGGAGATCATACAGGAACGTTTGGAAAGGGAGTTTAATCAAACAGTGATCACTACGGTTCCCAACGTTGGTTTTATTGCTTATACCACGAAAGGCGAGCAGGTAACTGTAAATAATCCTACTGAATTTCCTGACCCTGTAAAGACTGAAAGGATCGAAGAACCTTTTATCAAAGCACAGATAATTTCCAAGCCAGAATATATCGGCAATATCATGACGTTGTGTTTGGGTAAAAGAGGAATTCTTATCAATCAACATTACCTGACGCCAACAAGAGTAGAGTTGTTGTTTGAGATGCCATTGACCGAGATCGTTTTTGATTTTTATGATAAACTAAAATCTCAAACCCGCGGCTATGCTTCTTTCGATTATCATCCGATTGGTTATCGTGAAAGTGATATTGTAAAAATGGATATTCTTTTGAATGGTGACAAAGTGGATGCGTTAAGTGCATTGATCCATCGCAGCCGTTCGCAGGATTTTGGAAGAAAGCTTTGTGAAAAATTAAAAGAGCTGGTTCCGCGTCAGCAATTCCAGATAACTATACAGGCAGCCATTGGCGCCAAGATCATTGCCCGTGAAAATATTTCAGCAATGAGAAAAGATGTTACCGCTAAATGTTATGGTGGTGACGTAAGCCGTAAACGTAAGTTGTTAGAAAAACAAAAAGAAGGAAAGAAACGTATGCGCCAGATCGGAACAGTGGAAGTGCCACAAGAGGCATTTTTGGCGGTGCTGAAGTTGGATGAGTAATAATGGGAACAGTAAATAAATTGTTGAAGGCATCTTTTATGATGCCTTTTTGTTTGTTATATTGTGCAACACCTTGTTACGAATTTATATTTTAATGAAAATAAGTTCTAAAAAAATTGCGGGTAGGCTATTATTATTATCTCTCTTTCCTGTTTTTTTTGTACTGCATGGTTATAATGAAAATTTTGGGCTGATAACCATCCCAGTCACCATTAGGTTGTTTATATATTACCTGGTAATAACTGTTATTATTTTTATCACCAGTTTGATATTATACAGGGAAAAGGAAAAAGCTTTTGTGTTTTCCTTTTTTTGCGCTTCTCTTTTTTTCTTTTTTGGTTATCTATATGATACATTAAAAGGTTTGTTTAAAGGTTATTTTATTACGTCTTACACTTTTTTGCTTCCCTTTTTGTTGTGCCTTTTTGTTTTCCTTTTCTTTTATATAAAAAAGAGAGCTAAGTGGATCACTTTAATTTCTTCTTATATTAAATGGCTTTTGTTTGTCTTTGTATTTTATGAAGGGATTTTGACAATATATTTTGTGATCACTGATAAGGGTTCGGAAAACATTCTTTTAAAATCATATAAGCAGTCACCAATGGAAAAAACAGGGGATTGCAACAAAGAAAAGCCTGATATTTTTTTCATAGTATTGGATGAATATACAAGTTCAGAAGGGCTTGCAAAATATTTTGGATTTGATAACCATAGAATAGACTCATTATTTGATTCACAAGGTTTTTTTGTTTCGACAGGTTCCAGGAGTAATTACAACATGACGGCTTTTTCTTTAAGCTCCACATTTAATTATGATTATCTCAATTTGAAAAAAAGTGATAGTGTCTATTATAATGATATTTTTCTTAGGGGGATCGAAACTTTTGAGAAGAATCGGTTAACCCCCTACTTAGCGGAGCAGGGTTATGAGATCATCAATTACGGTTGTTTCGATCTTGAAAATGCAGTAACTCCTACATACACTTTTTTTAATGATATGGGGAGACTTATGATCGATAACCAAACACTTCTTACACGAATAAATCGCGACATTGGATGGAAATTCAGGTATACAAATGTTTTTACCAAAGAAACCAGGATCCCCGGAAGTTATAAAAAAGGAAAAAGAGATCACATTTTCAGAAACAACTTTAATGCTGAAAATTTACTAAAGGAGATGTCAAGAAGTAGCGAAAGACCAAGGTTCATATATGCACATTTAATATTGCCACACGATCCATATTACTTTGATTCTTCAGGGAATTTTGTTTCTGATACTTTATTAATCCAGGGAAAGTTTAGTAAAGAGAATTCATATCTCAGCCAGTTAAAGTATTGTAATAAAATATTGGAGAAAATGATATCAGCATCCGTCCTTAAAACCGGGCGGGAAAGAGTAGTTGTTATCGAAGGTGATCATGGATTTGGTTATCATGATAACCCGGCATTTAGCGAAAGAGAGTTCAGTAATTTAAATGCTTATTTTTTTTCAGATAAAAATTACCAATCTTTTTACCCGACAATAAGCCCGGTAAACACTTTTAGAATTATTCTAAACAAATATTTTTGCAATAATCTGCCTTTATTAAGAGATAGTAGTTTTTTTATGCGACAAAAAAAATGACCTGATCTAATATGGAGATAAAAAATTCGAAGTTATAGAATACGAGTACATTTTTTTTATCTTTTGATCACTTACTGAGGATTGTTAATTATTACCACCCGGTTTCTTTGTTTTATTGGTATCAGATTTCTGCTTTAGTTTTTCTTCGTTCTTATTTCCTTTATAGTCCATTAACGGATCGCCAACGGGAGCTTGTCCATCTTCCAGTTTAAAGTTGAAAACCTTATTGACATGAACCCATTGTCCATTCTGCCATTTGAAACCTTCGTAATCTCCATCAGGAACGTATGTCCATGGAAAATCAGGCTCATCGGTTTCTGATATCAAATGATCTAACAGGATCAATTTTAGATCAGGTTCATAATTTACATAGGTAGTAGCCTCTTTTTTATATTCAATGCTAAACCGGGTTTGTGTTGGCTTTATCACACTGTCTTCTTTAAAACTAAAACCACCGCCAAACACAGGTCTCTTTTTATCATCAAAAGTTAATACATCTATCCATTTCTTTTTACTTCGCAAACCTTCATGATCGATCCCTAAAAGTGTATAATAATTTTTTCCCTGGTACTGGGTTTTAATAATGTTGTAATAAACAGCGCCGATCCAACTTGTATCTCTGCAAACAGCCGTATATGCATTGTCAGTCCATGAAGATTTGTCAAGCAGACGAAACCCTTTTAAAGATCCATCAGGTGTTCTCATTTGTATAAATCCTCGCTGCCAGCCACTGTAATCATCAATTTCAACATACCATGTAAATATTCTGAAACTACTATCAGGTGCATATAATTTTGAAATTCCAAATACCGAATCAAAAGGATAATAAAATGAATTCTTGACCTGCAAAGCCCTGATAAATGTTGGCACAAAATCTTTATAAGCGAGCAACCTGCCAGCTTCCAATGTATCAAGGATCATGAACCTGGCAATTTGTTGCAATGAATCTTCTTTGATCTCAAGTGTTTTTTTATCGGTCTTAGAGATGAGTTGCGAAGATCCCTGGATAGAAGAAATGAGTATAACAATAACTGCTAGAAAGGAAAGGATGGATTTTTTCACAGAATTCAACATTGGTATTTGATTACGAAGTTACACTGCTTTTACCAGACGTAGAATAACGGGAAATAGTTCGGGGTATTTTATAACTTTTTATAAGGCTTTTGCAAAATCGGAAAGACCGTTGAACCTCAAATCGATATTTGGGTGTGGAAAGGGGGTTTCAGGATGGGTACTTGCAATATATACCGAGTACATGCCCGCATTTTTCCCAAAAAACATATCACTTGGTTTGTTTCCGGCTATAATTGATCTTGAAAGATCAATTTCTGGAAAATCTCTTTTAGCACTGAAGGCCATCCCGGGATTTGGTTTACGATAAATAGCCTTTGATTCAATAGCAGTGCAGTAGTAAATACCATCAATGCGTCCTCCCGCATCTTCTATTTCACGTTGCATATTTTGATGAATATTCAGAAGGTCTTCATCAGTCATAAGGCCCTTGCCAATACCACGTTGATTGCTGACAACAATTATTATCCCAAACTTTTTCGCAAAAATTTTCAAAGCATCTTTTGCTCCTTCATAGAATTTAAACTCCTGCCAGTTGCGGATATAATCATCTTTCTTTTCATAATTAATAACACCATCACGATCAAGAAACAGTGTCCATTCTTTATCGATATTCTTCAGTTCAAGTGGAGGTTGTTTTAATTCTTGCTGTACGCGAAAATAATCTTCGGGGATCCCTATGTCAATAAAATATTCGTCCTGCACTGTGCCGTATATCTTTCTTGTTTCAAAATATTTTTCCAAATAATCTTTTTCTAAAGAAAACTTCCCGGGCAATTCTTCTGCAAGAAATTGTTCTGTGTTTAAAATATAAACACCGCCATTTATCAAACCGATTTTATAAAATTTCTTTTCCTCAAAACTTTTTATAGAATCATCTTCATTCAACTCTACCACACCATAACGATCAAAATTTTTCATAGGTTTTAGTAACAAGGTACAGTCAGAATCATGTTTAATATGATCCACATAAGCCTTCTCAACATTAGCTTTAAAAAGGGTATCACCGTTTACTACTAAAACAGTTTGTTCAGTAGTTTTATAACAGGAAGCAAGAATTGCTCCCCCCGTACCTAATGGCTCTTTTTCGACAAGGCATTGAAAATCGAGAGTAGAAAAATCCGTTTGCAAATAAGCTTCGACAACCTCATGTTTATACCCAAGAGAAAAAATGAACTTTTCAATTCCCTGACTGCGCAAATAATTAATGACATAAAAAAGAAATGGCCTTGCATTCACCAGCGCCATACATTTAGGAAGATCGGGAACTGCTTCTTTTAATCTTGTTCCAAAGCCTCCTGCCAATATTATTGCCTCTTTAATTTGCATGCTGTTTACTACCCTTTAGGGGTTAGAGGTAAAATATTTTTCTTCAACAAGCTGGCAAATGATGTGACCAACCATGATATGACTTTCCTGAATTCTCGGCGTATCAGTTGATGGGATATTGATCAAGTGGTCGCAAAATGTTCTCATCTCACCTCCACTTTTACCAGTAAGCCCTACTGTGATCATCTCCTTTTTCTTTGCTGTGTTAAATGCTTTTAAAATGTTAGGGGAATTGCCAGAGGTCGATAACCCAACTAATACATCACCTTTCTCACCAATTCCATCGATCAATCTGGAATAGATCTCATCAAAACTATAATCATTGGCAACAGCAGTTAAATAAGAAGTATTGCAATGTAATGCTTCAGCGGGTAATGCTTTTCGATCGGTATAAAATCTGCCTGAAAATTCGGCCGCCAAATGTTGCGCATCAGCAGCACTGCCACCATTTCCACAAAAATAAACTCTGTTTCCATTGCGAAATGCATTTACGATTACGTCAACACTCGCTTCAATAGTTTTCAGCAATCCTTCATTTTGTAAAACTGATTGCTTGGTATCTATCGAAGCCTTAATTATCTTTTTAATTTTGTCCATTAATTATAATTATTAATTTTTAATTCAGATCGTCCATGTTGTTAATCCGTGTTCCACAAACTGGTAATTGCGGGTCTTACCCCCAAATTTCTCCAAACTTTGCATTACTGTATATTTTGTATTCCCGGGACAATAAAAGATCATAAACCCTCCGCCACCAGCTCCTGAAATTTTCCCTCCCGATGCCCCCGAAGCCTTTGCTGATTCATAAATATCTTCCATCAAGGAATTGCTAATGCCTTCTGCCATTTTTCTTTTTTGCTGAAATCCAAAATCAAGTATTTCGCCAATTTCATTTAATCTTCCTTTCAGCAATGCCTCTTTCATCATCATTGCCTGTTGCTTCAATTGATGCATTGCTTCGATCGAACTTTCTTTTTTGCCTTCTACATTCTTCGCCTGCTGTTCAATTATTTTTCCCGAATCACGATTCGTTGCTGTGTAATACAGCAACAAATTATTTTCTAATTCAAACAGGTATTGTTGTTTTATTCTCAATGGATTCACAACCACTTTATCATTTTCAAAAAACTCCATATAATTTACGCCACCAAAAGTTGCCGCATATTGATCTTGTTTGCCACCTGCTAACTTCAGGTCTTTTCTTTCAATATCATAAGCATAATGTGCCATATCATATTCTCCAAAAGGAAGCCGTAGCATTTCAGCAAACACACCAATGATAGCAACAACAAGAGTAGAAGAAGTGCCAAGTCCCGAACCTGCCGGAGCATCAACATGAGTTGAAAGTTTAAAACCACCTTGCAAACCATGATCCTTTTGAATCCGGTTATAAACTCCTTTCAGCAGATCCAGTTTCCCATTTATTGGTAACTCCATTGCCCAGTCAAATATTTCTTCTTCCTGCCTGTCCGTTGCTGTCAAAATTATTTTTTTATCGGGCAATGGTTCCAGTGTAGCATGTGCATACAATGAAATAGTGGCGTTTAAAATTGCTCCTCCGTATAGGTCACTGTACGGACTTACATCAGTACCGCCACCGGCCAATCCAATTCGTAAAGGTGCTTTGCTGCGATAGATCATTTTACGTGAAATGTGAAAAGTGAAACGTGAAAAGCAGAGTCTCTCATTACATCATTTTTGAAAGCATTGCAAAAGATTTATTTAATAATTCACCAACCCTTGTTAATTCCTCAAGTGAATAATATTTCAAATCAACTGCTGTTTCCAATATTGCATCAACTTCAATTAATGAGCCTCTTGAAATTTCCATAAATCTTTTTCTTTCGACCGGCGATCGCCTTGATGCTCCTTCAGCAAGATTTAATTTAATTGATAATCCAGCTCTTCTCATTTGCTGTACCATGTTAAATTTCTCCTCCCCAGGTAATTTGATGGAAATAAAATATATCTCTTTTATTAATTCTCGAACAGCCTTATAAACGTCAAGCGATTGGTGATTCAATTTTATAAACATAGAGGAAAGGTTTGATTTCACGTTTGACGTTTCACTTTTCACGATCTACAAGAGTCAACACGGTATTAACCAAATTTGCCCAGCTATATTTTTGTTTTTCAGTGCGAAGATGCGGAATAAAATAATTCTCTCCTAATTGATAAAAACGAAGAATAGCATCAGCAATAGCTTGAGGGGTTGGTTCAGCAACGAGCCCAACCTTTTCGTGTGGCACCAATGAAGCAAGTCCACCTACATTTGTAACCACCATTGGTTTTTCAAAATGATAGGCGAGGGGAGTAACACCGCTTTGGGTTGCATTACGATAAGGCTGGATCACTGCGTCAGCAGCACATAAATAATTGCGAACTTCAGAGTCAGGAATAAAATCTGTTCTTAAAATAAGCTGATCTTTTATTTTTAATTGATCGATCAGGTCAAGGTATAGTCTTTTGTCTTCATAAAACTCTCCGGCGATCATCAGTTTTATCCCGGCTTTCTTAATTCTTTCATCTGCCATTGCATGTAACAAAATATCAAGTCCTTTATAATGTCTAATGAACCCGAAGAACAGAATTATTAATTCTTCGTTTTTAATTTTTAATCTCTCTCGTGCATCTTCTTTTGACAATGCGCTGCCGAAATTATCATACAAAGGATGCTGGATAATTTTGCCGGGCTTTCTTTTCTGAAATAATCGAAGATCAGCCATCACTTTTTCACTCATGGTGATGAATGCATCGCAACTTTTTAAAAAATAACTTGTGAATGTAGTATCACCCGGACGGTGTTCGTGCGGGATCACATTATCAGCTATGCAAATGATCTTTGTATGTTTGTTTTTTTTTACTCTTCGCAAAATAGTTCCAAGTGCTGGTCCCATTAACGGTATCCAAAAACGAACAACAATAATATCGGGCCTCTCATTTTTTAATTTATTACCAACACTTACCCAGTTAAAAGGGTTGATCGAATTGATAAGCGAACGAATTACCAAACCTTCCGGGGCAGGCTCATCTGTGTATTGTGATCTTCCGGGAAAAAAAATACTGGGGTATTGTAAAGAAAAAGAACAGATCGAACATTCATGGCCAGATTCTATGAATTCTTTTGCCAGTCGTTGATTAAACGTAGCTAATCCTCCCCGCAACGGATGGCCGGGTCCTATGATGATGACTCTGCTCATTAAACTCCGACCTTCTTTTCAATGAGATAAGAATTCCTTCCCGGCGCATTTCTTGAGATCAATTCACCAATAAAACCCGAAAGAAAAAGTTGAACACCGATGACGGTTGTGGTAAGTGCGATATAAAATCCCGGTTTATCAGTTAAGGTAGATTCCGGGTCAATAAATTTTTTAATAATTAAAAAAACAGAAAGCCCAATACCGATCAGGAAACATATCGACCCAAGCAACCCAAAAAAATGCATAGGCCTCTTTCCATATTTGCCGACAAACATAATAGAAGCAAGATCAAGCGGCCCGTTAATAAACCTGCTGATGCCAAATTTACTTATCCCGTATTTTCTTGCCTGGTGTGTTACTACTTTCTCACCGATCTTTTTAAAGCCCGACCATTTAGCTAGTACAGGAGTATAGCGATGCATTTCGCCATATACTTCAATGCTCTTTACTACATTTTTACGATACGCTTTTAACCCGCAGTTAAAATCGTGCAACTTGATACCAGACATCCATCTCGTGGTTGCGTTATAAAATTTGGACGGGATATTTTTAGTTAAGGCGTTATCGTATCTCTTTTTCTTCCATCCGCTGACAATATCATAACCATCTTCAATGATCATACGGCGCAACTCAGGTACCTCATCCGGGCTATCCTGCAGATCGGCATCCATTGTTATTATTACATCACCTTGTGCAGCACGGAAGCCTTCATTCAATCCGGCAGATTTTCCATAGTTGCGCTGAAATTTGATCCCTTTAATATTTGGATTTTTATTTCTAAGCTCTTCAATAATATTCCAGGAATTATCAGTGCTGCCATCATCTACAAAAACTATTTCATAAGAATAATTGTTTGCATTCATTACACGATTTATCCATTCACTAAGTTCCGGTAGTGATTCTTCTTCGTCTTTAAGTGGTATGACAAGAGAAATATCCATTAACCTGGCATTTGATCGATTGGATTAAATTTTTTCTTTTTAGCAACAGCAGCGCCGATCAGGGATGCGATACTTCCCCAGATAAGAGTTCCGAATATGACACCTATTACAAGGAATATCATGAAATATTTTTTCATCATCGTCATACCTTGCTCAAGCTTGTCGTCATCAAGTCCGCTTTTTTCCATCTGTGCTTGTTGCATTTCAAATATTTTTTCTTTCATATCAGGAAAAAGAACTGTAAATGCAAGCAATGTGTACACTAATACAATGATCGCTACCACGGCGGTAATTTTAAACCCATGTAAAAACACATTACCAAAAGTGACAAACCCTTGTTTTTGATTGGCAAAATGAATGCAGGCAATTAGTATTGCAATAAACATTACACAGTTTACCACCCAGTTAAACCAGGTGCTAAACCCAAGGCCAGTGAAATAGCCAGCAATACCGAGAATTATAACGACTAAGGCAATTAGCAAGCCTTTGATCTGTGGCGACATAATTTTAGTTTCTTCCATGATTGTTGATTTTATGGGTTCAAATGTACTTGGTCTTTATTAATTATCCCGATTACTTTACCAGTGAATTTTTTTCCAATAAAAGGCGAGTTCTTTGATCTTGACCGGATATTACTTTTTTCATAAATCCAATCTGCAGACGGGCAAAACAAAGTCAAACATGCTTTTTCATTTTCCTTTATTGTGCCAGCATTCAATTTCAATAATTTCCTTGGATTAGTTGATAAGAGTGCAACCGCTTTTTCTTCACTTATTCCAGGCATGCTTGTTTTTAAAACCGAATAAGCGGTTTCTAAACCTGTCATTCCATTTTTTGCATATTCAAACTCGGTTTCTTTACTATCTGCTTCATGTGGCAGGTGATGAGTGGCTATACAATCAACGGTTCCATCTTCAATTGCTTTTTTGATCGCATCCCTGTCATCCGCACTTCGCAAAGGAGGGTTTACTTTCAGATTACTATCATATTCTTTTAGGTCTTCATCCGTAAAGTATAAGTGATAGGGAGTAACTGAACAGCTTAAGTTAATGCCGCCCTTTTTACCTCTGTCAATATATTCAAGTGATTTTTTTGAAGAGACTCCTGTGAAATGAAGTTTCGATTCAGCATATCTCGCCAGTTTAATGTCTCTTGCTACTATTAGTTCTTCAGCCATTGAAGGTTTGCCTGGCAGGCCAATTTGTGTTGATACAATTCCTTCGTGCATTAATCCGTGTTCATTAGTACTTTTATCATCTGGTAATTGGATGATCATACCATCAAACGCTTTTACATATTGTAAGGCTTTTACTAATAAGCCGGCAGACTGAATACAATTGAGTCCATCACCAAATGCAATAGCACCACTTGTTCTCATATCATACATTTCGGCTAACTCCTTTCCTTCTGCATTTTTTGTAACAGCGCCAATTGGATGCACACTAACAGCCAACGATCTTGATTTATGTACGATATACTCCACCTGGCTTTTTGCATCGATGGCAGGTTTTGTGTTTGGAATAACGAGTACATCAGTAAATCCGCCGGAAGCTGCAGCCAAACAGCCAGATTCAATTGATTCTTTATACTCATAACCGGGATCAGCAAAGTTTGCAAACATATCAACCCAGCCAGGCGAAACGCAAAGTCCATCAATTGAAATTTCCTTATCAGCTTTACCCGTTAAATTCTTACCGATCCTCTTAATGATTCCGTTTTCGATGAAAATATCTGAGACTTGAGAATTGAAAGGAGAATTGGGATCAATAACCCGTGCATTCCTAATGAGTAGGTTCATTAAGCGGCGAAGATAAAGGTTGTTTTTGATTCGAAGAAATTGGATGAATTACAACACGAACTGGCAACCAGGATCACATAGCCTTCATCAAACCGCTTCCTATGCAGCAATATTTCTATTATAATTCCCAACCAATTGAAAACGCCAATACATAATCCGTTTCCTTTCCTTTAACAGCAGGGCGGTTATCATAGTTCAGCGTAAATCCTACCTTGATATAAAAATCTAGTGGCAGATCATATTTTGCATCAAAGTTAAAATCGGTACGCCACCTGCCATTTTCTGTCAAACTTGGATAAACCCAGATATTATTGAACAGGCTCAGATCTCCAATGTCAAAAAGGTTAAGTTCTGAACCAAAGTAAGCTTCAAGACTGCTTCTGTCCGCTGTTCCGTTAGTAAAACTCTCGTTATTAAAAGACAAACCTGTACCAAGCCCCCAGTATTGTTTATTGGTATGAACAATGTATTTACCGATCCCAAGTTTTCCAGTTGTCCTGAGATTTAAAGCTTGCTCTGTATTGGAAAGAAAATTCAAGGAGGCAGCTAAGTACCAATCTTTCGGCAAATAATATTTTCCGGCAATTCCACCTTCGGTTCTTTTGGTATCTTTCACGCTATCCTGGCTTGACCGGGTATCGTCATAAAATAGATCCGTTTGCCATTTGTCGGCCAGGTATCCAATTTTGCTCCTGACATTGTATTGCTTCAGATTATTTGCTTTAGTGAAGCTTAATCCCGCGTCAATACTCGCATGAACCCGGCTCCAGAAATCTGATTTCAATCCTTTCAGGTACACCATCTCTTCAAGAGTTGTTTGTGTTTTACTTCCATCGTCACCATTAATAATAATTTTTTTTCCTGCTTCAGCAGATTCAACTGTTCCGTTAATTCTCTGCCCGTTTTTTAAAGTGACGAGGAAATGGCTCTTCGAATAGATCTCTTTTATGCCATCCCATTCAACTGTAAAGTCATTTTTTGAATAGTCTGTCTCAATAGTCAGGACACCTTTGTCCATGGATTTGATCTCCCCAACAATTACATCTCCATTTTTTAATACGAGTGAGTCTTTCTGTGCCTGGGTAGCTATTACTAAAAGAAGACAAAAACTAATAAGTAGATTTCTTTTGAATCTCATAGTGGAATGGTTTAATGGTTTTTTAATTTGTGGTCTACAACGTAAAAGTTAGGATTTCTTTCGGGATAAAAAAATCCGCTACGGAAAAATCGGTTTAAATGAAGGGACCAGAACGCTGATTAATTCTATTAAGGAAAAAATATTCTATCGATTTGAAGTATGTGATAAACTGAGGCATAAAAAAGCTCTGCTTCACAGAGCCATGTCGGGATGATCCCGATTCAATCGGGACGACCCCTACGTCCCGAACGTAGTGCGCTACCGGGCTGCGCTACTGCCCGAAAAATAAATTAATCAACCAAAAATTAAAAAAGGCCCTTGATTTTTCAAGAGCCTTTTTTATGTCGGGACGACTGCCCTATAACCTATTTAAATTCCTTTTAATTCGATTTGGTCATATTGATCCGACAAACATTTTTTCATTGGGGAATTGCTAAAATGTGCAAAAATGGGATAAAATTAGAATCCTATTTTTTTGCTACACAAATTGCTACAACTATCTTTAGTGTAGCAAATATTGATATGGCAAACGACAAAACAACCATTCGATTTTGGCTTCGCACTGATAGACTGAATATTGATAGAACAGCTCCGATACATCTTATCTACCAGATCAAAGGCCAAAGAAAATACTACGCAATCCCCAATATAAAATTGCTACCAATTAACTGGAATCATAAAGAACAGGTAGCAATTTACATCGATAAAAAAAAGATCAAAAAAAATGATCCTCACATCAATTTGGAATTGCTACTAAGCGGATCTGATGTGGAAGATATAAATAATAAACTTGCGAGTGAGATCACTGATGTAAGAAATGCTGAAAAGCGTTTCAAGCTTGACCAGGTTACTTTCTCTGCGTCAATGGTTGTGGATGCAATAAAGAAAATGAAGCAACCTGAAACAAAAAAAGATCTACCGGGAACTTTTATAGTTGATTTTATACACAGGTTTATAAAGGAAACACCCGACCATAAACAAGGAACATTAAAAGAATATAAATCTCTCGCGAACCATTTATCAGACTACGAACGACTGAAAAAGACAAAATTTACTTTCGAAGGTGACGCAGCCATTTTAAACGGTTTTTCAGTTTTTCTTACAGAAGTTAAAGAAGTAAACAATACGACAAAAGCAAAACTTATTGGAACCTTCAAAACGATTTTGCGTCATGCGAAAAAAGTTCCGTATAAAATAAAATCAAACCCTGATTATTTGGATTTCACCGTTAAAAGAAATGACAGCCAACTTGAAGTAATCGCATTGACTGAAGAGGAACTCGAGTCAATTATTTCACTCGACCTCACTAAGAGTAAAACTCTTGATGAAGCAAGAGATATTTTTTGCTTTTCGTGTGCGACCGGTTTTAGATACGGGGATTTGAAAAGATTTAACCGACAGCATATTAGAAAGGATAACACTATAGTAATTCCAATGTCTGATAAGAACGATAAAAAAATCGAAGTCCCATTAAACCCAATATCAAACAGCATCATACAGAAATATTCCAAACGCCAATTTCCTTTACCAGTAACAACTAAGAAACAAGAATTGATTTCATGTCAGAAATTAAACCCGCACATAAAAAAAATAGGTAAACTCGCAGGCATTGATACTGAAATTGAAAAAGTCCGGCAATATGGTAAGAAAAAAATATCACTTGGTATTTTTAAAAAACATGAATTGCTTTCAATACATGTCGGACGAAAAACATTTACTACACTTTCCCTCGCTAAAGGAATGCCTATTCAAGATGTAATGAGCATCACCACTCACTCCAGTTTTGCAGCTGTCAAACGATATATTGATGTAACCAAAGAGCGAAAAAAGTCGGTAATGGCCGAGGCTTGGGGTAGCGTTAATCCGTTGAAGGTTGCAAAATAAATGTACTCACTTCTATCATTAAATGAAGTATCAGTTATAATTCTATGAAACTGATTGTGGTAATAGTTTTCATTAAGTGAGTATCAAGCTTCCAAATTATTAACTGGACCGCTTTCCATTGATTTAATCTGCGAGATTTCGTAAAAAATGCCTCTGCAATCTTGTGTAAAACTGTGCCATTTTACACAGCCTAATTTTTTCCGCCTCACAGCGGAAAGTAGTTTTGAACCTGTAAGAATAAAAAAAACAGGAGGCTGTTTATGGCAGATTTTGATATTTTATTAGCTGAGTTTAGAGAAGTAAAAGAGATTCTGAAAAATATCCCTTCGGCTTATGTAGCCCAGGTTCCTGAAATTATTAATTCAAAAGAATTGTGCAAACGTCTTGATCTCTCTGAACCCACATTAATAGCGTGGAGAAAAAAGAAGGCAATTCCATTTATCAGAATTGGTAGTTCAATCAGATATAATTGGCCCAAAGTTGTAGAAGCATTGGAAAGAAGAAACAACAAGTCATGATATACCAGTGCTTTTAAAAAGCCCAAAAATCAACTGACAAAATGATAACAGAAAATCATATTCAAAAAAAACCAACAAATTCCGACAGATTATTAATGGTTACCTCTTCCGATATAGAGAAGGAGTTGTTGAAAATTGATGGTTCATTGGCGGATTTTGATGATATAAGGATTACAAAAGAAAAGGCTATTCCACAAGCCGAACCTTTAATCACAATTGCAGGAGCGGCTATTGCAGCGCCTGGTAACATTACAGCAATAGGTGCTGCCGCTAAAGTTGGCAAGACTGCCTTAGTATCGGTAATTGCGGCCGGCGCTATTTCAGAAACAGGGAATATAGACGGACTTCCAGGGTTGGAGGTTCAGCCCAACACCAATAGACATGCCGTGATTGGTTTTGATACTGAACAAAGTGATGCCGATCAGCAACACAACGTAAATGTAATTCTTAAAAGAAGCGGCTTTGCATCAACACCAGATTATGCATTATTCTATAATCTGAGGCAAATAAATTTTCAAGAATACGAAGAAACAACTTATAAGATATGTGAGTACGCTTATGAAAAATTCGGAGGAATTAGAATAATAATAGTTGATGGAGGTGCCGATTATGTTCTTTCTGTCAATGATGAAGAAAAGGCAAAACTTACAGTCCAGTTTTTTACACACTTAGCTATAAAATATAGTTGTCCTGTTCTTGTTGTTGTTCATCAGAACCCAGGATCTGATAAGGAAAGGGGCCATTTTGGATCTGAGATACAACGCAAATGTTATGGTCTACTTACATTAACGAGGGAAGGAGATATTTCAAAACTTTCGCCGAAGATCATGCGTAAAGCAAGTCACGCAGACATTCCACTAATAAGTTTCAGATACTCTAAAGAAAAAGGGTATCACATCGCTGTTGATACAGATGCTATTTCGGATTCGAAAGCCACAAAGGAGAGGGAAAGACTTAGAACTATTTCGGAATATGTTTTTAAGCCATTGGCAGCACACACTCACAAAAATTCTGTTTCTATGATCATGCAGCACACTAACAAAAGGCAAAGCACAGCAAAAACGATGTTGGGGAATATGGAGGGCTTTGGTTATGTAATTAAAGGAGATGACGGATTGTATAGGATAAATATTGAAGGGTCAACGAAGGTCAACGATGGTCAATCTGACCCAGTAATGGGTCAGGTCAATCCCTATGTATAGGGTTGACCTTGACCTGACCTGAAGTTAACTTTTAATAATTGACCTAAATATTGAAATGAACATGGAATTTAAATATCGCTATTCCCTTGATCGATCCTCGAAGAAGGTCTATTGTCCTCAATGCGGTCAGAAAAGGTTTGTATTGTACAGGGACAATGAGACGGGAGAATATTTGCGTGGCCAATTTGGTCGTTGTGACAGGGAAGATCGATGCGGCTATTATCGCCATCCTGACCAGAAATCAGGTGAAAAAAAATTGGTAGTCACTGAACAAAAAAATAACGAATTAAAAAATGGTCCTATTGATTATTTGCCTTTCGATATCATGGAAAAATCTGTTACCCGTCATCATCAGTGTGATTTATTTCCTTTCCTGACAAGGCTATTCAGAAAAGAAATCGCTAATTGGCTATGTAATCAGTATTTCGTCGGCACAAACAAAGATGGCAATACTACATTTTGGCAAGTTGACATTAACGGGAATATAAGACAATGCAAAATCATTCAATACCTATCAGACGGGCATCGAAATAAAGAGGCAGCAATATTGTTTGCTGGAAAGAAGATTTTAAAAAACAAAGATGCTTATTTGAAACAATGTTTTTTTGGTGAGTTCCTTTTATCACTTGATAGTAATAAGGGTAAATCGGTTGCAATTGTTGAGTCTGAAAAGACTGCTTTGATTGCATCGGTATATTTCAAGAATGTTGTTTGGTTGGCCACCGGTGGAAAGAACGGCGCGAGCTGGAGCGAAAGAAATGTTTGTAAAGTGTTATCAGGAAGAGAAGTGATTCTATTTCCAGATGTTAAGGCTTTTAGTAATTGGAAAGCTAAGGGTTTGCTGATTGCTGAAAATGCTGGTTGTAAGGTTCAGGTATCCGATCTTTTGGAAAACAGGGCAACTGAACAGGACAGAGACAACGGTCTTGACCTGGCTGACTACCTTTTACGTATCGAGGATGAATCTGGATTAGCACTTACTGATCATGAATATCCGGTGATTTTTGATAATGATTATAATTGAAATTTGAAAGACTATGTTAACAGCGCGGCAAAAAAAATTCTGTGAAGAATATGTAGCCTGTCTCAATGCTACACAAGCAGCAACTCGCGCCGGCTATAAAGAAAAAACTGCCCGGGCAACGGGACATGAGAACCTGACAAAACCTGACATCAAAAAATATATCTACACCCTACAGTCTGAAATAGCAACCCAAAATAAGGTGACGATTGATGACATCGTAAAGGAGTTCAAGCAAATAAAGGATGACAATATTGGCAACTATGTGGATTTTGTAAAATATCGGGAGGGCGTGAAAATGTTTCTAAAAAAGGATTTGACTAAGAAAGATATTAGAAACATTCAGCAAATATCATTGCACCCCAGCGGAGTTATAAAAAACATTAAGCTATATCCCAGGGATAATGCTTTGGAGCAATTAGGCAGGCATATTGGATTTTTCAACGATCATCTTACAATAAAACACAATCTGGAAGAGGTGTTAAAAGAAGTCTCGGACAATAATTTATTGTCAGAAGATCATTTGAAACGTGTTGCCGAGTTATTATTTGAAAAACAGAAAAAATTCATAAATCAAAGATTATGAGTAGCAATGATCAAAAGGAAAAATTGATTGCAGCATTAGCGGGCGCCGATTTTGAAAAGCTAAAAACTATGATTGAAGACCGAAAGGAAATCGAAGACTTAAGAGAAGACGAAGATATTTTGAAATATCTGAAAAGGATAGGGGAAAAAGATCCAAAATTGGCTGGGAAAATATTTTATGATCTGCTTAGAGAGACTGGGGTAGAAGAAGAGCAAGATAAACCCGAAGTATAGGTTATAGTGCTATCATCCTTTTCAAATGCTTATGGCGAATAATGATTCTCAATAGGAATTATTGAAGGGAGGCAAACAGGTAGCAATTTATGTAGCAACTGTGATTACTTCTAGTAAAACAAGACTTGCTGTATCTAATGCACGATTTCGATCGTCCCATCCTCTTTGATCACGTAACTCTTATGGGTTACGGACGTGGACTTTGTTATAAGAACTGAACTATCCATGAACATAATGTGTCTGTTGGAACGGATCATTACATAGTTTGATGTGTTGTATCCAAAGCCAGACCTCACTGTTTCATAAAGCACATGCGAACTTATCTCGCGGCCACTATTGTCGATCGTGATTACAACAGGACTTCCATAGTTGTCCGGTAAATAACCCAGAATTGTAATATTGTTTTCGGTTTCAAAAAGTTTTCCAAGCAATGAAAAAGAATTTTGATCTATTAGTCGCTTAATAGTCTGGTTGCCTTCAAGCTCAATCGCCAGGTACTTGACCTTTTTATCCGAATTGAATGTTGCAGGCAATTGAATTTGAGGAAGCTGTTTTCTCATTTGATCAACATCTTTATTAATATGTCTTAGTTCGCTGCAGGAAGTGAGTAACAAAAACACGGCGACTGTTATTATTTGATATTTAAATTGCATGTTACTAGTTTTTATGGTTCATATTTCATTCCTATCATGTTAATATCCTACAATCCCATTACCCGCTTGATCATTGAAAATTTCCAGTTTTTATAAGGGAAGTATTTGAGTGGAAGCTCAAATAATGTAGGCTTTCGAATTATGCTCTTATAGTGAGAAAAGGTTTTGAAACCGGCTTCACCATGATAACTGCCCATGCCACTGCTCCCAACACCACCAAATGGTAGTTCATCGTTTATGAAGTGCATCAATACTTCGTTTACCGAGCCTCCACCAAATGATAATTCATTGAATATTTTTTTACTAATAGAACTGCTTTCTGAAAACAGGTATAAGGCAAGCGGCTTTGGTCTTGATTTGACGAATGCGATGGCACTATCGATGTCTTCGTAATTCAATACAGGCAGAATTGGTCCGAAGATCTCATCTTCCATTACTTTGTCGTCCCCTGAAGTATTGATAAGTACAGTTGGCGCTAATAAACGCTTTGACCGGTCATATTCACCACCAACAAATACTTTTTCCGGTTCAATCAGGTTTACCAGGCGATCAAGATGCTTTTCACTTATGATCTGTGCATAGTTTTGATTTTCGAGTGAATACTGGCCCAGTTCAATTTCCTTTTTAAGTGTTTCCAGGAATTCTTTTTCGATACTCTTATGCACCAAAACGTAATCGGGAGCAATACAGGTTTGTCCGGCATTTACAAATTTTCCCCACACTAGTCTTTTTACACAGATTTTTAAGTTTGCATCCGGTTCAACGATCAAAGGACTTTTTCCACCCAATTCCAGCGTCACAGGTATCAGGTTTTTTGCAGCCGCCCGGTAAACAATTCTTCCTACCGAAATGCTGCCCGTGAAGAATATCTTATCAAATGGTTGCGCCAGCAGTTCCGTTGTTTCTTCAATACCTCCTTCCACTACTGCAAAGAAAGATGGATCGAAATTCGACCTGATCATATTTGACAATACTGTGCTTGTATGTACAGTTAGCTCGCTGGGTTTTAGCACAACTGTATTCCCGGCGGCAATGGCGGCAACGGCCGGCACTAAGGTCAGGTTAATGGGATAATTCCATGCGCCGATAACAAGAGCGACTCCCAGTGGTTCGGGCATGATATAACTGCGTGCGGGGAAATTGACCATATTGGTTCCAACCCGTTTGATCTTTGCCCATTTCCGTAATTTCTTAATGGCATTATTCAGATCATTATATAACCCGGCGAGCTCTCCCAGGAATGTATTAAATTTTCCTTTTTGGAAATCTTTGAAAACAGCATCTGTTAATTCCTGTTCATAACTTTTAAGAACAGATTTAAGCTTTTTTAACTGCTCAATCCTAAAGCTTAATGGCTTTGTTGCATTGCTGTTGAAATATTGCTTTTGTTGATCGATCAATGCTTTCATGATAGATTGTTTGGTTTATTTTTTATTGATTTATTTATGTTGTTCATTCATGAGCTAAACTGGCGCAGGTGATGATCGAAGTGACGATAGATCAATCTTCCCCATTCTTCTCTCGACATAATACCGAACAAAGGATGGCGGTAAGTCTTATACGTAGAGGAATAAGATTTTTTCAGGATCTTCAATACTTCTTCTTTTTCGGTGTTAAAGTCAAGTGCATTGTTCATTTCGATCTTAAACCCTTCTGCCGCTCTTACATTTTTGGGCAAACGTCTTAGGAAAAACAGTGCTAGAAATTTAAGCACCACACGCCACCAGAAAGTGCTTTCATCTTTCAGCTTATAAATATTGATACCGCTTCCTGTGGCAACCTTTAAATGATTCACCATTTGAACCATATTCATTTTACCCCATTGTCGTTGCGCATCGGGTTTTAGATTAACCATTCGATTGAAAATTTCGAGGAAGTTTGCCGGGTTAAAAATCGTTTCGCTACTGGCTTCCTTAATTGCCGGCAATTCAAATAGCTGAAGGTTCTTGGTTTTTTTTTCGATTGAGAATTCCATTGTTAAGATTGTTTAATTATTAAAAATTGGATCATCCGGTATTGCAGTAGTTAGTTTGTTGAATCTATCAACCTGATTTGTAGTTGATGTTTCAAAAGTATTTTATCAACAGGCTGAGGTCAAGTTCCAAATAGACAAGTCAGGCTAAATAAACGGTGAAGCGGTCATTTGTTCATCTGAAAAAAATACGAACGGCGAGATAACGAGGTTTCAAAACAAAAGAAAAGTACAGGAAGAAATGAATTTAAAATGGCTGACCATGTGTTTGCTTAATTAATATTTTTATCAACGATGGGAAAGATCGTCCTAGCTTTATCATTATGCTCATGAACCAGTGACTATCGAATAAGCGCTGAAGGATTCGCCCCATTCGCAAACGGTGGGCAAAAAGTTTTCTCCAGTTATTAGTATAATTTTTTTCCAACTGTTTTCTTGAAATATATCCACCCAAAAATTTATTGATCTGCTCAGCAGCGATCTTGCTTGCATGCAATGCCATGCTCATTCCATTGCCACATAAAGGTGTTATCATGCCTGTCGCATCACCGATCATCAATACATGATCTTCTATCGAATTTTTCCTGTCGAAGCTTATTTGCGAAATGATCACCGGCTCATGTATTTTTTCACTTTCACTGAATACTTCCTTTAAATGCGGATTAGCAGATAAAATTATTTCCTCAAGTTTGTTAATGTCATTATTGTTGTTCTGCAAATTATCAGCATTTGTAAGATAACAGAGGCAATATTGATCATCTTCTACTTTGGAAATACCGCAATAACCTTTTTTGAAGTTATGAAGTGCAATAAGGTCATTCGGAAAATTATATCGAATATGATACTTAATCCCAATATAGTTATTGAGTTTATTCTTCCTGGCCAGAATAAATGGCCGCTTCCATTTAACATCCAGATTACTTCTCTTTCCAAAACATGCAGCGGTCATTTTTGCTTTGAAACTTCTATCTGGGGATGTGATTTTAAATTCATCATTTAAGAATTGAATCTCATTGATACGTGTTTGTTCACATATTTCCACTCCTGATTCTTTGGCAATTTGAAATAAAGTATAATCAAGTTTATAGCGGCTGATACCAAAACCACCTAAGGGTAGTTGTAGTTCAAATGATTTTCCATTTATATCAGAAACCCTAAGGCGTTTGATATGCGCCGTGTTTAATTTTTCCAGGTCAATACCAAGACTTTGTAAAAAATCCCAGGATTCAAGACTTATATATTCTCCGCATACACGATGGAAAGGATATCTTTCTTTTTCGAAGAGAACTACTTTGTATCCTTGCCTGGCAATTTGAATAGACAAAGCAATGCCTGCTAAACCACCACCCACTACAGCCAGGTCGTATGTTATATCATCTTTCAACAGCTATATTTTTTTTACTGATCACAAGCCATCGAAATGCCCACTTCCAATGAATGCTAAACATAGGCAGCACAGCCTGCCGGAAAAGAGCCTTCCATTCTTTTTTCTTGAAACTGCGGGCCACGGATAGTGCAGCATCATTTTTTACCAAGTAGGATCTGCTGAAAAATTTTGTGATGTACTTTATTAAGTAATAAGCAAGCCAATGCCGGTGCAGATCATTAATAAAAAAGCCGGCTTTGCTGTTTTTTTCCAGCCATTGTAACATTTGTATCAATTGTTCATCTGTGAAGTGGTGACAAAAAAGAGAAGAGAAAATAATGTCGGGCTGATCTTTGGATAGATCCGCCAGCGAATAGTCGCTGCAGATCCATTCACAATCCATTTGTGGATACTGTTGCTTTGCAAAAGCGATACACTCAGGATTAATATCTATACCAATAAACCTAGTTGGGATATTTTTTTCTGAACAGTATTTATATAATGCAAAAAGATTGTCACCACCACCGCATCCTATTTCACATACAATCAGTGAACTGGTATTGCCTGCCAGCTTTCTAACCCCTTCCATTGTAATTGCATGTCCACCCAATCTTGTATTAACGATATTTAATTCCTTCAATGTTTGGGACATGGCTGCAAATGGAATGTCATCAGCATCCATCAGTTCCTTCTGTTGGCTTCGTTGACTAAGATCGATCATGTTGATAATATAAAACTTTCCATAGTAAGACCAGGCCCAAATGCAGCACCAAATATTTTGTTATTCTGATCCCTTTTAAAATTCTGACGAATTTTGTTCAATACAAATAAGATGGTCGGCGAAGACATATTGCCATACTCACTCAACACGTCATAACTGTTTTGCAATTGGCCATTTGTGAATTGAAGACTATTATGTACTGCTTGAAGAACTTTCTTACCACCCGGATGAAGGCACCAATGGGTTATATCTTCTTTTTTCAAAGCAGTTCCCTTTAATACCTCGCTAACAAATGAATTAAAATTCTCTTCTATAAGGTCGGGAATATAACCGCTCAAATTCAGCAGGAAACCTGTTGAGGATAATTCCCAGACCATTTCTTGTTTACCTTTTAGAGAAACAGAAGAATAAAAATGTTCAATATTCATTCCTTCTAACTCTTTGTTGCCAGTTATCAGCACTGCTGCCGCACCATCAGCAAACAAAATACCGCTAGATATATTATCTAATGAATATTCTCTTTGAAAATGAAGTGTACAGAATTCGACGCATACCATTAACACATTTGCACTTGCATCTGCTCTGCAAATTGCATCCGCTAATTTCAACGCATGTATCGCTGCATAGCAACCCATGAAGTTCACTGAAGTTCGCCAGGTGTTGACGGGTAAATTTAAAAGCTCCATTAATTCAAGATCAAGTCCCGGGGCACTCATACCTGTACAGCTTACTGTTATTAAATGAGTAACTCTTTGATCTGGATGATCTTTTAAACAATCTGCGATAGCTTTTAATGAAAGAGGTGCAGCGTGTTTGCGAAAACATTTCATTCTTTTTTCCATAGAGGGAAAAGGTTCGAGATTTTCAGTAGGTGGAAAAAATTGCCATTCATTGACAGGAAGACCAAAGTCCGGTAAAATTGAATGGCGGCTCTCAATACCGCTGTGATGAAACATGAACCGAAGTTTTCTTTTTTCCACCTCATTGAGTGCATAAACGCGACTTATGAATTCAAAAATCTTCTTTTGTTCATGCTTATACTCTGGAACTGCGGTTCCTATTGATATAATTTTACTCACAAAAACCTCCATATTAATAAAATGAAAAATGAAATATTAGCACAGGTTGCAGACACCCAATTCATTCGCATACTATTAGTGAAATTTGCCTGCGTCACATTTTTACTTACCATTAAGAACCACCTGATGAAGTAAAAGATAGCCGGAATACAAAAGATTCCAATCATCAAAAGTTGATCTGATTGTTTTGTAATGAAGAGCTCGAATATGAATAACCCTAATAGAAGATAAACTATAGCGCAGAATATAAATGTGCCCAGATATCCTAATTTATAGCTGATGGTTTTAACACCATCATCAGCATCCTGTTTATGCTGATAGATTTGAGTCAAGGGATAGAAACCTCCAATTATTAATGAACATATTACCATTCCTGGCCACGGTACCCATATAGCTCCATGAGCATTACTTCCATAATAGACCATCCAAAATGTGATTGCACCCTGGAAAATAATGACAAAAAGATATCCCAGGTATGGATATTTTTTCAGCCGGATGCCCCGATAACTATATGCTTTAGAAAAGCCGATATAAGAAAGCACGACAAGAGTAAATAACCAACCGATAATAAGACTTAATAATATTCCCATTGTATCCAAAACAATAGTCACCAGGTAAAGTTGTCGGCTTGGAGGAGGAGGTTTTTCTAATCCACCAATACTTTCCGTATCACGGTCCATATAGCTATTATAGCCATTGCTTGCCGGGAAGATCAAAAAATGCAGGATAAAAAATATCAAAACTGCATTGAACCAATTGATCTCAGGTACCTGCGACAGTGCAAAAAGATAAATAGGAGAAAGAAAATATGAGTAAGGAATTCTTAGCAGTTGAATAGTTGAACTCTTTATCTGGAATCGAAATAAAGAATGTGTCATTTGTAAATCTTTCATTGGTTTTTATTTAATTGTTTGATTTTATTTTACAAACTCAGGATTTTCATAAGCGGGACTGGGATACTTATAAAAGCCTTCACCTGTTGAGATACCAAGCTTGCCTCTGTCAATAAAGTCTTCTTTCAATAGTATGCTCCATTCCCTTGCTTGTTCGTTCCCGGCATCCGCTGCAGCCATAGCTACATTATACACTGTTTGAAAACCGATAAGGTCGAAAGCGCCAAACGGCCCTATGGGTGATTTGTTAGCGATCATCCAAGTCTTGTCTATTGTATATGGATCGGCCACACCTTTAGAATACAGATCCATCCCCGCGAATAAAAATGGGATCAGTAATGAGTTGAGAATATAGCCTGACTGCTCCTTGCGCAGAGGAAGTGCTACCATACCAATAGCTTTGGCAAATTCTATGATCGTATTGAATATCTCCTGATCGGTGCCTGGATGGCCCATGATCTCGGCGGTATTTTTTTTCCAGATATGGTTTGCAAAATGTAAGGCAAGGAATCGTTCGGGTCTTCCTGTTTCCTGTGCTAACATACTTGGAAGAAAAGTTGATGTGTTAGTACAAAATATTGTTTTTGCCGGAGCTACTTTGCCAAGATGATTATAGAAGTTTTTCTTGATTTGAATATTTTCAGGGATAGCTTCTATTACGACATCGGCTTCTTTTACACCTTCTGTTAAATTGATCGAATAGGAAATGCGACCTATAGCATTGTCCACGTCCATCTTCGTTGCACCCAGATCCTTTTTATACGATTCACTCAACTCATGGAACTTTTCTTTTGCTTTTTCCAGGAACTCTTGTCTGATGTCATATAAAACGACATTAAATCCGTGAAATGCTGTTTGATATGCAATTTGTCCACCCAACACTCCGGAACCACAAACTGTAACATTTCGTATATCCATTTTCTATTGATTTTAAGAATCGATTAACTTGTTTTTAAACTAATGCTTCAAAAATATTTTGCTTTAAGCCTGAAGTCAAGCGGCAAATAGGCAAGCCGGGCTAAGTCATCCTTAAAGCGGTCGATGGTAAACTTGAAAAGAATTCGATCTGATTGTAAGGGGATATTTCATGACAGAGAGATAATTTACGAGATTAAATTTCAAGAAAAATAAATTGCCGGTGAATCAGTCAGAGTTTTGAGGAACAACTTTTTTGCTCTATCATTTTGCCGATCAATTGCAAACTGTGCTGTTGTTCTTAGCCATTTTAACAGGTCCTTCTGGTTCAGATTCCTCAAAGAATATTTTGAGAAAAGTATTACTTCGAGTTGATAATAATCTTTCATAATAATTTATTTTAAAAGTTATTGTTGTTTTTTAAATTTTGGAGAAACTTCGACATGGTTCCTCTTGAAGAGGAGGGGGTAATTGTTGTATTGGATTAAATATTGAGGAATAACTAAATGTCACCTGTTATCAAGCCAATGCAAAAACTCGCTTACTTTTTCTTTTGAAACAATGAGTTTGTCTTTCGTTTGTATTACTGAATTCACGAGAAGTTTGCGAGCAAAGTAATGTTCAACTTCCTTTACTGCATCAAAATTGATAAGGTATTGCCGGTTTAATCTGTAAAACTGTTTCTCATGTAAAAGGCTTTGGATCTGTTCCAATGAATAATTCACAAAATATTCCTGTTTATCAAAGCACATGATCATTGCTGATTCATACTTGATATAGAAGAAAGCAATATTTTCTGTAAGGACATTGAGGTACTTATTGTTTTTAAAAACCAAGAAGCTTTTTTTGCCGGTCGAAGTTGTGAGCTTCCTTAAAAGATCATCGAGACGAAACTGTTGAAAGAAATTTTTAATATCATCTGTATTCTTGCCAGCAGATGTTATGATCTCATTAGCCATTAGCTGATCAAGGATAAGATTCCCTGTGCTTATAATATTTGTTGGTTGTGTTTCCATTTCATCAGTTTTTTAGTTGTGAAGAACTGGCTTTTCTTGTTTCGGTAATCCGAACCCAAACCCAATGCCATCACAATAAGTGCTTATCAATCATGGGTAACCTTAGTTTATGCCAATAATTATTACCACGAAATATCGTGGAGCACAACAATTGGCCACGAAATAAAATAGTAACTTTAGAATCAATGCTAGAAAGGGAGTGACTTCTGCACAATTTAATGTGAGTGATTATGAGTTTTTACAATTGATATTCAATATCATAATATCTTATCATGAACCAAGTTTATCTCCGTTAAATACATTTTAAAAATCTGGCTCCTTTATCGAATAAGAATAGTAGGACCAAAACATTTATAAATGATAAACAGATTCTTATTACTGCTATCATTTCTGCTGGTCATGATTATTGTATTAGTCCAACCGGTCAAAAGCCAGGATAATCATTTGAATGATCTATTAAATCAATATAAAAAAAGCAAACCTGACACTACCCGGGTTCGCTTGCTTTTGGAGCTAAGCCAATTTTATCTTCTTAAGCCGAATGAATTATCAATAGATCTTGATAGTGCGTTAATGCTAGGAGAGGAAGCAAAATTGCTAAGCAGAGACTTGAAATTTAAACAAGGTGAAGAAAAGGCAGATTATATGATGGGATGGATTAATGTAGAAGCCAAAAATTATTCAGCGTTGACGTCGCAAATGAAAATGTTCGGAGATACGACCAGAATCAGAGTGATGCTGAAATTTGCCGAATATAAATGGGGTACACAGGGTAATACAAAAGAGGTACAGGATTCTGCGATATATTATTCGAGCAAGGCTTTGGAGCATGCGAGGGCCCTTCGCTCAGTAATGCTCGAAATTCAAGCGAGGTTCAGTTTAGCCGGATATACCCATGAGAAGTTAGAATTCGAGAGCTTGAAACCTCTTTTGATCGAAGGACTTAAGTCCTGCAGAAATGCGGTTCTCACAGAAGATCTATCGCAGATATTGCTCCTGGCTTTGCTAACATTTGGTACGGATGATCAACAATATGCTGAGATCAAATCAATTTGGAAGACTACTCTGGATGATAGTAAAAATGCTGCAGAAACCAAATGCATGCAAGATGCGACTCAGGAGCTATTGGAGAAATCATCAATAATCAACTTTAATGTTGCAATGGCGTACAATTTCGAAAATGCAGACAGGTTCTATTTTCGACTCGTTGATTTTTTTGGAAAAACGGCTGAACAAAGCCCGTTAGTTTATGGATCATTATGTTATGTATATTTTATGAAAGGAGATTTGATACAATGCCTCTACAACGGGATAAAAGCAGAGAAGTTAGCTGAGAAGGACAACGCAAGATTATTGCCCCACCTGACTTATAATCTTATTGGTCAGGCATATTTCCGTATGGGAAACATTGACGAGTGCATTAACTATATGCAAAAAGCAGTTGCTTTGTTACGAAGCAGGCATATAACTCCCGACGGCGGCGTTATAAAGTATTTAACGAGGGCCTACGTTGCCAAAAATAAGCAGCAGGAAGCACTAGCTTTTCTGGATGAATCCACTAAGAATGGTAAATATGTCAATCACGATTTAAAAGATCTTCTAGAAAGTAAAGGAATTGTCTATCAGTCTTTGGGACAGTACGATAAGGCAGAGCAATATTATTTGGAATGTCTAAAATTGGCAAAGAACATGACGGCTGATCATCGTCTTGTCACGTTCGTGGCTTTAAGCAGGCTTTATCTTCAATCAAAACAATATTATAAAGCGGGGCTATGGCTCGACACACTAGGAACACCTGCGAGCAAGAGCCTGGAACCTTTATATATCCAGGAAGAATTAGCATTGATGAGATTTAGGGTTGATTCCGCCCTAGGTAACTATAAAAATGCCATAGCTCACTTGCAGGAAAATAGATTATTGCACGATTCTATTTTTACGCAGGCGAAGAATAATCAATTTGAAGAATTGAAAATACAATATGAGACAGATAAAAAGAATAAAGACCTACAAATAAAAACAGCAGCGCTTCAAAAAACAACTCTTTTAAGAAATATGTTTATTGCTGGCGCCATTTTGTTGATCATATTGCTTGCAGGCATCTATAACAGGTATCGAAAAAACCAAAAAACGAACCGGCTGCTGCTAACACAACAGCAGCAACTGCAAAAATTAAATGAGCAACAAACGAAATTGCTACAGGAAAAAGATTGGTTGGTAAAGGAGATTCATCATCGTGTAAAAAACAATTTACAGATTGTAATGAGTCTGCTCAATTCGCAATCTGCTTTTACAGACAACCAGACAGCCCTTACTGCTATTCACGACAGCCAGCACAGGGTACATGCCATGTCGCTTATTCACCAAAAATTATACAACTCAGAAAATTTTTCATCCATCGATATGTCTGTTTACATACGGGAATTAGCAACTTATCTGCGTGATAGTTTTAATACAGGACAACGAATTCACTTTGAGTTTAACATCGAACCTCTTGAAATGGATGTTAGCCAGGCCGTTCCTCTTGGGTTGATCTTGAATGAAGCAATTACCAATTCAATTAAATATGCATTTCCCGATGATCGGAATGGGGCGATATCTATTTCTCTTACTGCTTCCAATCCACATCATTTCATACTAAGTATTTCAGATAATGGCATAGGACTTCCCTCTGAGTTTAATTTTAATAATAAAAAGCCCGGTTCATTGGGCATGAGCTTGATTGAGGGACTAAGTTCGGATCTTGATGGAGAGTTTTCCATTGAAAATAGTAATGGTACTAAAATAAAGGTCTCATTTGTGCATGATCCTGTTGTTAAACCGCATGATCCATTAATCGCATCATTTGTTTTTAATAATTAAGATTTCAACGTGAATAAAAAAGTACTCATTGTAGAAGATCAGTTTGTCGAAGCCAATGACCTTCGGCTTATGCTTACAAAAGCAGGCTATGAGGTTTCTGGGATTGCACGTTCTGTGCCCATTGCATTGGAAATGATAAAAAGTGAAAAACCGGGACTTGTTCTTCTTGATATTTTTTTAAAAGGAAAATTGACAGGCATTGATCTCGCCAGGCAATTAAAACAAGACAATATTGCTTTTATTTATTTATCTGCAAACTCTAACGAAGAGATATTGTCAGCAGCAAAGACAACAGAGCCCTACGGGTTTATTGTAAAGCCTTTCCGTGAAAAAGATCTGCTTGTTACATTGGAAATTGCCCGGTACCGCCACGAACACAGCCAGGAATCACGATATAGGAGAGAGGCTGAAGTGATGCAGCAGCTTGAGGCAATAGTAACAACAAATATTGACTGGAAGGAAAAATTACTACACGTTGGAAAAATAATCCAACAAGAAATACCTTTTGATTACCTCGCTATTGACTTTGATGACACTGAAAAAATGGATGACGCTGCAATTAGTTTTTTAAGAATTGGTTTTGAGGAATACCAAATGATCGGTCTAAAGGAACTAACAATGATCACCGGTGTCAGTAGAGATGATTTGATTAAAATTGTTACTATATCCGGTAAAGAAAAAAGTCCTGCCTTTTTCAACAATGAGGAGTTTGAAAGGATCACGCAGAAGTCTGCCTTAAAACAACTGGCATCTGAAACATTTCTAATGAGATCCTTGCTATCATATCCGCTGATGTTGGAAAATGGAGAAAGATTAAGCCTTTGCTTTTACAGCCGAAGACCGGATACCTATAACACAGAACATATCGCCCTGCTTTATCGTTTGCAACCAACACTGGTAAAAAGTATGAAACGAAAGCCAGGCATTGAAAAGATAAGCAAACAAAGCGAGCCATTAACTTTTGACAATACGATGTCCATTGTTCCGGAGTTTGAAGGCATGATAGGCAGCAGCCATTTACTGCTGAATGTTTTTGATCTTATTACTCAGGTATCTCCTTTTGATACTGCTGTGTTGGTGTTAGGAGAAAGTGGAACAGGTAAGGAAAAAATTGCAGAGTGCATTCATAACCTTTCCTCCCGTAAACGCAAGCCATTGGTCAAAGTAAATTGTGCAACATTACCGGCGACGCTTATCGAATCTGAATTATTCGGTCATGAAAAAGGATCTTTCACTGGTGCTACAGATAAAAGGACAGGCAAGTTTGAGCAGGCAAATGGAGGAACGATCTTTTTAGATGAGATCGGTGAGATGCCGGTTGATTTACAGGTAAAACTTTTGCGGGTACTACAGGAAAAAGAAATTGAACCTATCGGTAGCCGATCACCCGTCAAAATAAATGTTCGTGTCATAGCTGCCACTAACAGGAACTTAGAAAAGGAAGTTGGGGAGGGTCGTTTCCGTCTTGATCTCTATTATCGGTTGAATGTTTTTCCTATCACATTACCACCATTAAGGGAACGACTTGAAGACATACCGGAATTGGTTCAGCATTTCATAAATATTTACAATCGTAAATCGGGTAAAAAGGTCACATGGGTGTCGGAGAGAGTATTAGAAAGCATGATGACTTATAACTGGCCCGGAAATATTCGTGAACTTGAAAATATAATTGAACGCGGGGTATTGCTTTCGAAAGGAGCAACTATTGAAGACATCTTATTGCCATCCTTTCAGACCACAAACTTTTTCTCAAATGTCCAGGATTCGCATCCAAAGACAATTCATGAAAATGAACGGGATTACATAATTAGTGTATTGAAAAAATGCAACGGTAAAATATGGGGTGCAGGCGGCGCAGCCGAAATATTAAAGGTTCCTCCAACCACGTTAAAATCCAAGATGAAAAAGCTGGGCATCCAAAAAGAGATCAACGAATGATTTATATATCCTCCAACAGCACCCGGTAATAACTTCAAGTTTAAAAATGTCCAACTCAACTTCCAATTAGTCTGATTGGAATGTTTCCCACTTCTTATAAGGTATATGCATAAATATCTTCGGGAAAGCTTTTCTGAAAATATAAATTTTAATGAAAATGAAATCATCAAACTATTTCCTGTTTGCTATAACCCTTTTATTAATTGTTATTGGTGAGCATACAGAGATCTTAAAATTCAGCAGATCCAAACTAAAAGGTGAAAACAAATCTATAACAAATAAAAACCAAAGAGACATGAACAAGATCAAATTAAAAGACGGCGTTGAAATTTATTACAAGGATTGGGGAACAGGTCAGCCCATTGTTTTTCATCATGGCTGGCCGCTTTCAAGTGATGACTGGGATGCTCAAATGATGTTTTTTCTGAATCAAGGATTCAGAGTGATTGCACATGACAGAAGGGGGCATGGAAGATCAACACCCACCGGGAATGGACATGATATGGATACCTATGCCTCCGATGTGGATCAACTTGTAACAGCTCTCGATCTCAAAAATGTCATACATGTTGGCCATTCAACCGGTGGCGGTGAAGCTATTCGCTATGCGGCAAAATATGGGAAGGGTCGTGTGGCAAAAGTTGTATTGATAAGTGCCATCACTCCAACTATGGCAAAGACAGATAAAAATCCGGACGGTGTCCCCTTATCAGTTTTTGATGAGATCCGGTTTAATACAGCAACACGAAGACAACAATTTTTCAAGGATTTCACTATTCCGTTTTATGGATATAACCGGGAAGGTGCCAAGCCATCTCAAGGCATAATAGATAATTGGTGGCGTCAGGGAATGATGGGAGCAGTGAAAGCTGAGTATGATTGTATCAAAGTTTTTTCAGAAACAGATTTTACAGAAGATCTTAAGAAGGTCGATGTACCTGTGCTTGTGCTGCATGGTGAGGATGACCAGATCGTACCATATAAATTAACAGCAGTGAGGGCAGTAAAACTTTTAAAAAACGGGAAGCTCATTACTTATCCAGGATTTTCACATGGTATGCCAACAACAGAAGCGGAAACAATTAATAAGGACATTCTCTCATTTATCAAATCTGTGCAAGTGGCAGGTGTAAACGCAGGTAAAAAATTAACAACCGCCGAATAAGATGACAGTTTGTAATGGATCGGTGCCTGCTTATTAAAATTGAATTTCATGCCAAATAGATTCATCCAGCAAAAAACTCCAGACACAAAATATAATGCGAGGTATGTTCAAAGTTTCCTTGTCAATCTGCCAGTCGAAAAAATTGATCTTTATAAATGGGTAACCGGAATGACAGATGCTGATTATACATCATATTCAACAGCGCATAAGGCAATGGGTAGTTTTATGAAAGATGATGTATTTTATATGAAGAATGTCGAGAATATCGGTATCGAAACACTAGTTCAACATTACGAATTAAAATTCCATGCGGCTAATCATTTGCAGTTTTATTCTCCCAAAAGCAAAGCCTACATCATGCGATGGTTTCCGGCGAATGTAGGGGTGCCCTGGGAATTATATATAGATCCAGTTTCAGTTACAAGCAGCCGCCTGACCTGCATGATCGGTGTAGACTTTCAGGGCTTTGTTCTTAAGATAGCGTCATGGTTCAGCAGTTTCGGCGGCTTGTTTTTGAGAAGACATCTCAACGAGGAATGCAAAGCTTTTGCAAAAGATATTGAAGAAAAATTCAGAACATGCTAATTCATTTAAGTCAAGTTTGTGCACAACTGAATAATATGATCGTACATCAATTACCTTAAAATTTAAAAATATGGTACACGAAAAAAATCAAGGATTGTTGAATGCGCTGTATAATTGCGTAGCAGAGTGCAATCATTGTGTAACAGCTTGCCTCGATGAGGGAGACATAAAAATGACAGCCCGGTGTATCAAGCTCGACGTTGATTGTGCAGAAATATGTAGCCTAGCTGCATCTTTTGTTTCTAGGGCTTCAGAACATGCAAATCATATTCTGAATGTTTGTGCAGAAATCTGCGGAGCCTGTGCTGAAGAATGTGACAAACATTCTCATATGGAGCATTGCAAAAGATGTGCAGAGGTATGCAGATTCTGTGCTGATTTATGCCATTCAGGAGTTTCAGCATAATGGCAAGCAAAAAAGCACAAAAAAGCAGATCAAATTGAATGTTGAATTCGCAGGAGTAGTAAAGGATCCCTGGGAAATCACAAAGCAGTATTCAACATCAGTTGGTATTTCAATTTGTCAGTTATTATTAATACTTAGTTCGGTTATAGTGTAGTAATCCCTTTAAAATGGTTCGGTGACAAAGTGATTTTCAATAGGAATTGTTGATGTGAGTAATGTAGGTAGCAATTTATGTAGCAACTGTGATTGCATATAATCATAGGATGGCTCCCTATTGGACACCACTTTCATGAGGATAGTATCTTCTCAAACAGAGAATTCCTTGTAACAAATTTTTAATAGTGGATTACAAATGTCAATCCTTTACGCAACGAACAGACAGCATTGCTTCCACCGGACTCCATGTTAAAAAAACCTTAGTTATTCGCTTTTATTTCGTCTTGACTTAATGTCAAGTATTTGTAATCAGCGTATATAATTTAGTCAAAATGCCATTCTTTAATTTCCTTCAATGCGAACATTCTCTCCTCTTTCCGGTCTATTGCAAATGCTTTCAATAACCATTGTTTCTCTTTGTGATAGTCTGATGAATCAAAAACTATTTGAATAGGTATTATCTCCCTCATACCCGTTTCACCTCTGTGATTCTTATAAAGGATTTTTATCTTTTTTTCTTCTTCCATGATCTGAACTATTTATTGTTCGCTAAAATGTTTTCAATTTGTTTTACTCGCTGTTGATTTCCTAATGATGCAAAAATTGACTTTGATCTTTCAAGTTTCTCAATACCTGCTTCCTTCAAGCCAGTTTGAGTAATTTCAATTTGTCCAATACGAAAGGTATTGTAAGCAATACCTGGCCTTCGTCCAGCTTTTGTATCAATTTCGATTGATTTTGAATATGCAGCAATTGCCTCGTCATTATTTCCAATTACCGCATTTAATCGTCCTATGCCATAAAGTACCATTGATGTTTCCTTTTCATCATTAATAACTAGCTTTAAAGCATCATCAAGATATTCTTTGGCTTTTGTTTTGTCAAAATTTTTCTTCTTTCTTTCTAATAAACCAAGCAAACAAAGAGTGTCACCAATTTTAAGTGGCATCTTCAAGGTTTCAAATTCCTGTTTTGCTTGGTTAAGCCAATCTTCGGCTTCTTCAAATTTTTCTAATTCAATCAGGGTCATTCCTATTCTTCTCTTTGCAGTAGCTTTTCCTTCTGGGTCTGATGCTTTATCATAAAGGTCTAACCCCGTTTTAGCAATATCAAATGCTTCATCAAATTTACCTTGCTGAAAAAGAACCCAACTTAAAAGCCAAGTCGCAATAAACGCCTTTTCCTTCGGCGAATCATCAAAAGTTTTAAAAGCATGATTTGAAATTTCTAAAAGTTCATCCCACAACCCTCGGTCTTTTAAATAAGGATGAATGTTTTGAATGACTCGAAAGTAACTTGTTAAATTAGGATTACTTTTAGGGAAACCACTCTGTAACAACCCAAGTATATTTTTTCTTTCAAAATCAATTTCTAAATAATTCCTTTTGTTTTTTATTAAATAGTCAGAATAGAATGATAGCAGCCTGTTGCTCCATTCATTATTAGAAATATTTAATGAAAATTTTTCTTTGGCATAGAGTAATATCAAATCATGCAAACCAAAAATACCTTTGCCAAACTCACTTATAAGTGATAGGTTTGCTAAGCTTTCTAAAATAGGAGTTGAGTCAAAATCGTGAATTACATCAACAGCTTCTTTTGAGAATTTATTTCCATGAAATGCTCCTAGTGAATCAAAAATTGTCTTTTCCTTTTGATTCAAGTTTTCATAACTTATATCAAAAGCAGCTCTAACACTTTCATCTGATTTATTACTTGGAGAAAGCGTATCAAGCCTAAATTTTGAAAGTCTCTTTACATAATCGTCTAGATCTTGCCATCTTACTTCATTTCTTAGTTCTGCTCCTGCTATTTTGAGTGCAAGTGGAATTCCACCACATAAATTACATATTTTGTTTGCAGCAACTAAATTTTCATTACAACGCGTTTCTCCAATGATATTTTTAATCAATTGAAATGAAGCTTCTAAATCTAATTCTTTAATGTCTGCAAATTTGAATTCCGCTGGAATTGTATTTCTATCACGAGATGTAATGATTGAAAATACAAGTGGGGATTGAATAAATAATTTTTGAGCCGAACCCCTGTCTTGGCAATTGTCCAAGATAATTATAGAAGGTGTGTTAGAAATTAACCTCGCAAGTTCATTAAGTCTGGTTGCTTCATCCGAATTATCATAATTTACTCCGAAATACTTTAACCATCTTAATGCAACATCGGAGGGTTTTTCATTTTTTAAGTCAGCCATAAAAACATATCTCTCTGTTGAAAGGGGTTGTTTTCTTAATTCTTCTGCAATGGCAGCCGCCATTGCAGTTTTTCCAATACCCCCCTTTTCAACCAAAGCAATATTTTTTTCTTTGGGGTCGTTTATATAGTTATCAATTATACTTTGTATCGTATTATCTCTCCCTACAAAAATGCCAGATAAAAAATTATTGTGTTCTACCGGTAAGAGTATTGTCTCTTCAACTTGAGTATCGCTGCCAGCGTAAAATGACGGTAAAATAGTAGAGGGCATTGATTCTATTAATCCTTTTGTAAATGCCGCTGCTGCGAGAGCAGCATACTTCTGCCAATCATCATTTTTACTTGGGTCACAATAATCACAAATACCACGAATAACAAAATATCCTTCCTTTCCACTCATCCAGGTAGCATCTGCAATGCCACTACTTTCCATTTCATTAGCTCTAATCCCATATTCATCTCTCAATAAATCTCTTAACTCAGGATTTTTTAAAAGGGAATTTGCTGAGCCGATCTTACCTAAATGAACTTTGGGTTCATTTTCTATTCGGCTTGTGTCTATTGGATGCGGAATGATCTGTCCTTTATTATCATATAAAATATCAGAACTTGATTCAGGTCTTCCAAAATCTTTTAGAATATTTTGAACAGATTTTATATGTGATATCCAATTTCTCTCTTTTAAAAATTCTTCTGCCATAAAAATCCTACAAGCTTCTAAGAGTTTTGCACTTGGTGGTCTTGGAGGGTACCGAACTTCAGTCTTTGCTTCACCTGTTGTCCATGATAGAGTAATTTTTTTATTGTCATATTGAACAACCCCACCTTCATTTGAAACAACAATATCTCCCAATCTAACATGGACTGCCGGGTTTTTAGGATTTGGCGCACCTCCTGCAATTCCAACCATTAAAATTGCTTCAAGATTGTCATTCTTAAATTGGTCTAACATTAGTGTAGCGGCTACTGCCGCAGGATTATTTCCCATACTTGGAAGTAAACCAACTGCAATTTTATGGTCGCCTCCATGTTTGGATTTTATAACGCCAAAAGTGAATCGTCTACCAGCACCACCCTCATATTGGACTTCAGTGGGGTTCTCTAAAATGGCTTTAACAGCAGCATACTCGTGAGGAAGAGCGGTAATTATTCCGAACATTTTAATTTATTTTATTCCTTCCCATTCTTTATAAAATTCATCAAGGTATTTTAAAAGAAAATTGTGGCGCTTAATGGCAATTTTTTTAGCTGTCTTAGTATTCATCAGATCTTTTAATAGCAACATCTTTTCATAAAAGTGATTGATGCTTGTTCCCTTGTTATTAAGATATGCTTCTTTTGAATTAAACTTTTGAGGTTTCAAATTAGGATTATGAATTTCTCTTTGTTTAAACCCTCCAAAGCTAAAAACTCTTGCTATTCCAATTGCTCCAATAGCGTCTAATCTGTCAGCGTCTTGAACAATTTGTCCTTCAATAGTTGAAGGTCTGCTTGAATTTTTCGCTCCCTTGAATGACATTGTCTTAATTATCTCACAAACATGTTCAATTCTCTTTTGCTCCAATTTTTCAGTTTTTAGAAACTCGGTTGCATGTCTGAGGGTTTTATCTTCACTACCCATATTGAATTTCCAATCTTCAATATCGTGAAGAAGTGATGAAAGCTGAACAACAACTGTGTCAGCACCTTCTTTTTCACAAATTGTTGTCGCCGTTTTCCATACTCTGTATGTATGCCACCAGTCGTGGCCTGAACCTTCCCCTGAAAGGATTTCTTTGGAATGTTGGAGAGCATTTTTCAAAAGGTTCCTTTCGTATTTGTCTAATTTCTGCATGTCACAATTAAAAGATCGCAAATTTTATTATCGTTTTTAAATAAAAATCCATCTATATACAGCGTAACCTCAATAAGAATGCGCACAATTCTTAAATATACGATACACATTGTAAATTTCTAAATTCAAATTCAAAACAGTTTTCCATGATACAATATTGCCGGAAGAAAAAGTCGGTTTTGAAGAGAACGATTCTAAAGAATTTAATCTGATGCTAGAATTAAAACAAGGATTGGATTATAGTGGAGCAAAATATTATTTATTCTCGTGTTTTGCCTACTTTCAGAGCCTCGAAAAGGAATAAATAAATTCACTAATAGAGTATCAAAAGGTGATTTAATTGATAAAGGAATACTAATCTGAAATTGCAACTAATGAAGATTTTTAAAAATAACGAACTTTCAGGGTGTGACCTTATAATCGATGCAATTTATGAAGGTGGCCGGCAAGGCAATAGTGGAGATGATCCCATAAATAAAATCCTGCCGGTTGGCAATCAAGGAGGTTTTCGCTATGCTGGTAATATTGACAATTTAAAATATGTGGTATTATATAGCTCAGGTGAGAACTTAGACTGGCCAGACAATATTGATACTGAAACAGGAATATTTAAATACTATGGGGACAATAAAAAGCCAGGTCATGAGATTCATGATACCAAGAAAAAAGGTAATCTCATGTTGAAAAACCTTTTTGAAGCTCTTCATTCGATTAAAGAACCGCGTAAATCGATCCCGCCAATATTTATTTTCGAAAAGCATCCAACAGCAGAAAGCAGTCGTTCTGTGCAATTCAAAGGTCTTTGTGTTCCTGGTACAATTCAAAAAAATGCTTTAGATGATCTGGTTGCTATTTGGAAAACCTCTAATGGTTTTCGATTTCAGAATTATGCTGCATATTTTACGATCTTAGATGTTGCTCATATAACTAGAACATGGATAAACGATCTAAATAGAAATATTTCAAACTCAATACATACTCCGAAAGTATTTTTAGACTGGCTCAGAAATGGTAAATACAAACCTTTATTGTCGCAAAGGACTATAAGTATAAGAAGTGTAGATGAACAATTACCAAAAACCGAACAAGAGATATCCTACTTGAAAATAATATTTGAGTATTTCGAAAAAGACCCGAGATCTTTTGAATTTATGGCTGCAGAAGTCTATAAGATGACAAATCCTAATATTATTATTGATGAGGTAACAAGAGGAGTTGTTGACGGTGGGAGAGATGCTCTAGGTAGAATGAAATTAGGGTTGGATAATGATCCAATATTTGCTGACTTTGCATTGGAAGCAAAATGTTATAATCCTGGAATCAATAATTCCACAATAAACACTGTAGGTGTTAAGGAAATTTCCAGACTAATATCAAGAATTCGTAATAGACAATTTGGGATTTTAGTAACAACCTCCGCAATTAGTAAACAAGCTTATGAAGAAGTGAGAAATGATAGACATCCAATCATTTTCATAAGCGGAGGTGACATAGTGAAAATATTAATTGAGAAAGGGTTCAATACAACAGAAAGTTTAAAAAAGTACTTAATTGACAATTTCCAAATTAACGGCACCTAACAGCGCTTGGCAATAAATCAATCACAAAAATAAATTTCGAAAAAAGCCAAATTGCTCATCGATCAAAACACGTCTATCAAGACCTAGATTCATTTCTTCACATGCTGTTTCAGAAACTAAAGAACATGAAAAACAAGCTGCAAGATTCAAGTCAAATATACCTTGACCATCTGATTCCCAACACAAAGGATCAGAGGAACATTGGCTTGCTCTTTCAAGACCATTCAAAATTATTTGTAAGATTTTTTCTGGTTCCCCTTGAGAAACTAGTCCACCCATGCTTCCTTCCGCACCTTCAGCAGTATAAATCAATACACCTGACATCGTTTTATCAGGATTAGTGGATATATATAATCTTTCTTTCAAACTTGCTGTAGGGTAGCCACATGAGAATTCTAACTCTCTCATCAGCATATGAGAAAAAGAATGAATTAAGAAATGCTTAATACCATTGTTAAAAATCTTCCTCTTTAGGCTTGCACCTTGGCTATTTGGATTCGGTTCGTTAGCAATATATTTTGAAAATCTATTTTTGAGTACTTCAAAATGTTCAGCTATCCATTTTCCCATTTTATCGTCAGAGAATTGAAAAAATAACCCCTCCCCAAGAGTTTCATTAGCGGGCATTACATAGAGTTCATTCGAATCAATTGAAAAAATATTTTTACCAATTAGAGATTTGGTGGCTACACCATTTATAACCACACGCTCTTTAGGTTTAACTCTGGTAAAATCCAACTGCACATTTGTTACTTTTAATTCTTCTACTTGTTGAATTTTTGTAAAGTATTCTTTTAATTCTTGTGATAGTTTAGTGTCAAAAAACTTCAACCCCTTGTTTTTGGGGTCATCTGTTATTGACTGATTATTTGAAAAGCATTGAAATTCTTGCCATCTGTAGTCTTCATGAAAATCAATATTCTGTTCCTGATCATTAGATTTCAAAAATTCACTTTTTAATTGACTATAAAATTCACCTTCATCTTTTGGATGAATATCATTCTCAATCAAAAAATCTTCCAAATTAAATTTCCTGTCCCAATATTCGCCTCTTGAAATTGAAATCCTTTCAAAATACTTTTGGTATTTTTTTTCGAGAATCAAAATTGAATCGATAATTTCTTGTGTTTTGTTTTCAGCCAAATGAATTGGGATATACAAACTCGAAAATCCACTTGCGAAATAAACATTATTTGCCGTTACTAAAGCAACTCTCATCCTTTCTCTTCCACTTGAAGGATCATTACGAATAAAACATGGTTCAGCTGGTATTAGGCTATTCTCTTCTAATTCTATTTCCCATGGCTTTTGGCCAATACAAAATGGCTGCAAACTGGTTATACCTTCTAAGTTGATCTTAGGCATATTTGCATTCAAGCCACTCCCTAATCGGCAGCTTTCGCATTCTATAAAAATACTAGCATACCCTTCAGATTTTGTTGTGCTTTCTGTCCACTTCAATTTGGGATTAGGACAACATGGACTCACCATTTCATTAAATAAGAGATTCTCACCTTTGTCTTCATCCGGCCTTAGGTGAAGTTGTTTTTCTGTCTTCCATCTCAAATAATTGGACCAAGGAATATCCGACAAATGTCCATTAGGACAAATTAAAACCAAGTTAGTTTGCTCCAATATTGTGTATTCTCTAATCTTAATTGGATTTCCGTCTTCATTCTTTGAATTTATTTCACGTAGGAAATTATTCCCATCACGTGGAGGGGCAAAATAATCAAGCTTTAAAGTATCAGAATTGTTCTCGCATTCTTTCTTCCAAATGGAATACCACTCATGGAGTTTTTTTAATTCACCTTTTTTGTTCTTAAACCATTTTGGAAAATGGGTGCCATTTATCATATAATGACTGGCGACACCTTCATGTTGTTCTTCTAGTTTTTGCAATGCCGTTTTTATGGGATGATTCTTCCAGTTAGGTGTATTGAATGTTTCATTCAGTGCCATATGAGGAATTCCAATTAGGCAAACAAGGTTTTCCAATTCTTTCTCTCTTCTCAAAAATTTTACGAATCTTAGGTCATCAATAAAAATCAAACCACGACTAGAAATTTCATTTTTACTTTGTCGATAAATTGTTGTGTCGTCAGTATTATTTTCTCTAATGAGTTCTATTTTTGAATTGGCCCATTTAACAAACTTCCATTTATTTATATCCGATATTAATACATAGAACCCCAACTTTGTAGTGATAATTGATCCAACTCCTGAACTTGAGGAAAGAAGTTTGTATTTACCAATTGCCTGATTATATTGATTTTGCTTTAATATTTTCATATTATTTTGAATTGATCTTTATTGCAGCTGCAGGTTCAATTACCCTAAGTGACATTGGTATTTGCCACTTTTCGCTATGAATATTTCCTTCATATTCTTCAATATCAACATAAAGTTGTTCTTGTGGAGGAATTGCCCTTGTAGATTTTCTGTTAAACACAAAGGCCTTACCTTCAGCTCGAGTCTTATCCGATTCATCTTTCCATTCTTCTAATGCCTCTCCAACCCATTTCTTTATTTGGTTAACATTTTCATCCTTAAGTAAGTTCTTTATTACTTGATTAGATTCACTTAATCTATTTTTTCTGACCTCAAAATATTTTGTAAGATTCGTTTTGATTGACTCCAACTCTTTATCTGATATTAATGACATAGAAGCAGCAGAGTTTCTCTCCACAAATGCAGTTCTATGACGAAGCATTGTTGCTAAATACAATCCCATATATCTTTCTACAGCCTTTTGAGTAAATGGGGTTATTGAAATAGGCTCAACATAACTGTACATTTTTTCGTGAAACTCAATGAACTTTTCATAATGAGAAATATCCCTTGCCCTGAAAGGGTGATGAACCGTGAGCACTAGCCCGTATGTTTCTCTTGCCACACGGCTACTTGCCTGAATATATTCAGCAGTATTACGTGGCATTGAATTCATGATGATCGTGTTGAACCTCGACACATCAATACCAACAGAGATCATATTAGTTGCTACTACAAATTCTGAAGGAATCCTTCCTCTGATCAGATCATTACCTTCAACATGTGCAAACCTATCTCGTGCGGTCCATCTATTTTCAACATTTTTCAATTCATTTTTTACTTCTTCACCAGATAATCTTCCGGTAAGCTCACACTCTTGAATTGGCCCATAAGTATAAATAGAATGCATTAGTTTTTTGGGACGTATAACCCTTGCGAAAACCCTTCTTAATTCTTTTAATATGTAAGATTGAACTTGAGATTGTGTTTTACCGACTTCTTTCAAACTAGTGAAGTAAGAAATAATTGTATGATAATAGTCCATTGCTTTTTCAATATTGCCATACTTATCAAAATCAATTGGAGTGTTGTTGGCAATTTGTTGCAATTCAAAAACTGCTCTATGGGTCATTAATATAGCAGCTATCCTCATTTGCATCCAAATCTGAGTCCTGCCAGTCGGAAGTATTCCTATATACTTTCTCTTGGATATATATTCTGTGTACTCTTTATTTTGATTTGAATATTTTCTTTTGTAATAAGCAAAAAAAGAATCATCACATTCAGTCCCAGGCTTTGGGAATAAATCCACTTTTCTGTCAAAAAGAGCTGCAATTTGGAGGCTAGTGTTCCTGGTGGTTGCTGTTGATGAAATAATTTTTGCTCTCGTTCCATCTTCTCTAGTGCAAAGTTGTGTGATAGCTGATTCGAATAAGGCTACTGCAGAACCTAACGGCCCCAGCAGTAGATGAAGTTCATCTTGGATTATTAGATCGGGTGGTAAATATCCATCTTTAGGTTTGTTCTTTTCCCAATTACAACTTTTGCTTCCAAAAATCCTTCGTGAATCATTGTTTCTACTATCAGGCTTCCCATTCACTTTATGGGCTAATTGAGCAAACTTATCAACAGTTCCAAACAATAGAGTAGGAGGATGTTGATAAATGGATTCATCACATAGATTCACAGGGATGGGGCCTTTAAGATCATTTCCTTCAAAGAAATCAGGCTCAGTAAAAGAACATTTTACAGAATCACAGTATAGATGAATGCGATTAAAGTTAAAAACATCGTTCTCATCATTAACCTTAGTCGTTTGTGGTCTTAGCTTTGAACCACACCATGGACAACTTGTAAATGGTATCTTATTTGTTTTCCCTTGAATTAATTTTTCATACTCAAACTGTAAAGAATCTTTTTTAGTATCGGTATAGTTATGTGTTAGCTTATTTGGAATTGAATTGTTACCCACCCAAAAACCAATATAAATTGGTTCATTACCTAAGTTATAATTGCCCCATCTTCTAATTAGTTCAAGAGCCATTATAACCAAAGTAGCTCTTTGAAATTGTTGCATTGTAAGCAGCCTCAGTGTATACCTCATAATCGCCGCAGTGCCTCCTCCTTCTTTACTATGAAGCTTACGTCTGTTTATTATTGTCAAAGCGATCAAACCTAAATAAGCCTCTGTTTTACCTCCTCCAGTTGGAAACCAAACTAAATCTACCCATTCATTCCGCCTTTCCCATGTTAGATCCTTTTCTGATCTAAAAACTCCATCAAGATTTAAGAGTATGAAAGCAAGCTGAAAGGCTCTCCATGAACTAGAGCTATCTTTTGATTTGTAGAAATCATAATTAAAGCCAGAAAAATCAGCTTTTGTAAAGTATTTAGATGCTTCATTTTGTTTTACTTTCATTGAATGCCATAGCTGCATGAACATTGTGGCATTCATCAGGCGAAATGTTTCCAGGTTTTGTTCATTCTTCCTCCCGTCCAAAAGATCTCCAATATTATTCTTCATCCTTAAAAAATCAGTATAACATTTATCTAGTTCCTGTTTTGCTATCTCTTTAAATTCCCCGTCTTTATAATTATTTTGTTTGATTGAAATCCATTTTCCATAGGAATCAACAAAGTCATATAATCCATCTATTATATCTTTATTTGAAGCCACAGAAAAAATAGACAACCATTTGAATTCTTGTGCCATTGTGTTTTCTAAGAACAAGGGGTCTTTATGTTCGTTGTTTTCATACACACAAGTACCAATCTTGTTTCTAGGGATTGGGTCAACATCTGGAGTTTCACAAGTCGGCAGATACTCTGTTTCTATTGACTTAGCCACTTCATCCCATTTAACAGAACAGCCATGTCCAATTCCATAGTCCTTAAACTGTTTATAAATAAATTTCGTTGTTGTGTCTTCGTTAAATATTCCGTTCTCATCTTGTTTCAACAATAATTCATTGTAGGGAATTAGATGATCATTTGTGAAAATAAGCTTGACACCAAAAAAAGTTTTTTGATTTACTAGCTCGTTAAAGGTTGAATAGTACCGACTGTCATCACTTTTTTTCTTAAAAGGTGTGCTATTATTAGCCAACTGAACTTTTAAGAAAATATTTTTATCCTTCTTTCTCGAATCTCTACTCAATTGAATATTTAAAGCAAGTGAAGCGTAGTCATTTTTCTCCTCATCGATCTTATGTTTAAAAATATCCTTAAGCCCTTCTGAAATTTGTGTTCCATCTGAAAGTAAAATTTTTATTTTTTCGGTATAGTCTGATTTATTGAATAAGTAGGATTTCTTTTTTAGAGGTTCAGGGAAGGACAGGTTTTCAATCCTTATTTTCCTTTCAATGATATTGGATTGCCAAAGACCATAACCACCAGAATTGACATCTAGTAGATTTCTCAATTGGTCTGTTATAGCTTCAATTATTTCAATTTCTTGTGTTATATCATAAAGTTTTTTTCTTAGCTGTTCATCTATAATTCTGGTTTTTAAATCAAAGAAAATTGTTGATTTAAGATTACTTAAATAGCAACTAGATTTTTTTAATTTCGACAAGTCAATAATATTGACTGTTTTGTCATATAGATTCTCGGCAATTCTTTTTTGAATACCCCTAATTTGGGTATTTAGCACTATAATTTCTTCAGCATTAAGCCTATTCAAAGTAAGGAAGGAGTTGTCTCCGACAACTCTTAAATTAAAAGACGAAAATTGGTGTTGACTGAGAAAGCTTTGAGTAACCTCTGGGTTTGTTTCACATAACAGGCCATATTTGCTATTGAATTTTCCATCATTATCTCTTTTTAGTTTTTTATAGTATCTAGCCTGAAGCTTAATATCAATATATTTTTCGTTTAGAATTTTTTCATCAAGGCAGCAAGTAAAACCCATCAATCTGGGAAACATTTGATTCAATTCTATCACATCTGTTGACTCGACATCATCACCACTATTATTTTGAGAATCTTCTTCATCTTTTTCATCTTCTTTAATAGTCTCATTATTGTCAAGCGCAATTCCGCTTGAACTGGTTTCACTTGCATCTTCAGGAAATAATATTCCAGTACTGTAAACCGCCGCCGGAACTATATCTATGATCTCATTTGAATATTCAATTGGAAGACAATTCAAAAGGTTACTTTTCAAAAGATGTTCATCTTCTAGATCAGCGAATCGATAACCATTTATTCCGGGGCCAGTGGTCTGTTCAATTATGAACTGTTCCAACGAATTTCTCTTTTCAAGGATTTTCATTCTCAATTTTTTGTAGTGATTCAATATCCTGAAGTTTTAATTCAGGGGATATAAGATCTACCAGTGTTATAAGAACATCCAATAAACGATCATTGCTAGTCCCAAGTTCATCAGCAGAGTGATACGTCTTATAATAACGAATCCTATTCTCTAATATGCCTCTTGTTTGGGCTATATCATCGAAACAACCATCGTTAAAAAGATCTTTCAGTAAATTATTCATCTGCCTTGTGCTTTGACTTGAAGCCTGTTTTGATGCATTCTTTATGCTTTGCATTATTGCAAAGTAAGCTCTTGGAATATCTAGATATTCGCAAAGAGATATAAATACTCTTTTACTTAAGGGTGTGAAAGATTCACTCTTGGGATTGATCCAATTATTTCTAAAATGGGAGAAAGATACGATCTTTAAATTTTTTAGTTTCAAAAAACCGTTTAATTCTTCATAGATTTCTCTTTCAGACCTTACACTTACTTTCTTCTTTAGCAGAATTTTCCATAGACTAGCGGGGTCGATTTCACTAAGATTAAATTGGTCCCGAATTAATTTTAGTTCTCTGTACTGTTGATCTCTGTCAACGATCTTATCATATATATTAATACTTTCTTGTATTTCATCCAGGCTTTGAATTGCAATTAATTCTTCGTTTAGATCAAGATTAGCAAGCTCATTTAATTTCTCAACTCGAAATTTTGATACATTGTTAAGCTTGACAATGAACAGGTCGGAAGCCAAATATGTTTTTGTTTTTTTTGAAGCCTTAAATTTAACTCTTATAGTTTCCCTATTATCAATGAAGACGTAATCATTTTCTAGCTCCCAAAGCGTAGAGTCTCTAGCTTCAGGTTTAAGAGCATTTATTTTTCTTTTCAGTTCGCCCCAGCTAAAGGATTCTTCCCTTATAGGATGATCAAGATACTTATGAATACTTTTTGAAAGATTAAATTCTGCCCATTGATATTGTGTATGAAAAAAACATGCTAGAAATTCAGCAGACAACGAAAATGTATTTTCAAAATCTGTCTCGAAGATATTTTGATTAAAATAATATGGGTATTTACCCTGATCCCTGTATGCTAGGATTATTACAGACCTTATTGTTTGAGTATCCAAATTTGCCCAAGACTTTAACAGATTATTTTTTGTCAAACCTAGAATTTGCACAAGCATAGAAAGTAATTCAACATCCCTAATTACTTCCTGTGGCAAAATAATTTCCGAATTATTGTTTATTTTACTACGTATGTGATTTAACCAACCTTCTTGAATTATTAGATCTAGAGTATTCGACAGAGAATCACATATAACTTTTCTATCCTCATCATTTAGTTGCAGAACAATTTGCTTTGTCTCTTCAGAGAGAAGACAAGTTTTAGCATCTTCCGAGAAAATGTCGTTCAGTATATATTGCTTAATTTGATTATTGAAAGCCAAAGAATATATATTAAGCATTTTTATAGACCTCAGCTCATACAGATCTCTAATACTTGTTTCACGGATAAAAGTGTCCCAAAATGTAGATCGTTCCATTCCCCAGAAACTAATGGGAATCTTTTTTTTAACTTTATCGTTTTGAAAAAAGATTTGTTCTGCCAAAAGCAATGTATATGCTGACTTATCTGGTAATTTAAACCTGGTTTTTACTAATTCAATTTTTTCTCTAATATCATCAAATGAGCCACCCTTCTTTCCAAAGGAAAAGATAATTAGACTTTTAAATTGCGTCCCATGATTTCGATTTAGGCCATTGATCGTTTCAGCATTAAAATCACCAAATCTTTTTACACTATTTTCTGAATCAAATAAAATAACAGTATCTATTAATTTAAGGAGATATTGTCCATAAATCGTTTTTTTCCTGATTGAACTTAGAGATTCGGTGTTGAGGGTAACACAGGAATCTAATTGACCTTTATGCGCAATATCAATTGCATAAGGGTTTATAAAAAATGAATCGGTGATTCTTTTTTGAAGCTTTATATGACAATTGAATATAACTCTAGGGCATAAAGTCAATGAGTCATCGAACTTTTCAAAGAATTTGAGTAAAGCAATTGTATTGTCTTTTTCTATTTGCCAATTTCTATAAATCCTGTTACCTCCATTCTTAGCACTTGCCCCGTCTGGACAAGTAGATAGCTTCTTTTGTAACCTTTTTAGATGTATTTTTTTATCCAATATTGTAAACTGGTCGTTATTCAATTCGGAGGTTAACGCAATAGATTTTTGGAACTGATAAACTATCACAAACTCAGCAATAGCCTGCTTAATGTAATCTTCAAAGTCATCTTCAAAATGGAAATGGAGTACGTTCAAATCATTGTTGTAGAGTCTATCGTGATCTGTAAGCACTCTATATATATACTTTAAGAGATGTTTGTCATTGTCTTTTTTAAAATATTGTAATTCCTGAAAAAGTTGATCAAAAAACTGATCTTCTTTTTTATCGTACTCAGCTAAGTATTGAGTTATATGATCAATTATAATCCTCATTATGAAACAACGTTGATTTCAACATTAAGTATTGCACGAGTAATACCAATAAAAATCTCATATTTATTAAATTCGCGTGGTTCTGTTATAATTAGGAAAACATTCTTTTTCTCTAACCCCTTATACTTTAGGATTGACGTATATCTGAGTTTATTTGCCTTATCTGCTATATTATCTTCGCTAAGTTCTTCAACATCTTTGATCGTAAGTTCATAGTGCATATCGAGGTTGCCCTTATAGCTACCTCGCAAAAGAGTTGATTCTACTAGTATCACACAATCTTCTCCTCTTAAAGAAGATGTTTTTGTACGCATTTCACTAAGAACAGTCTGTACAAGATGTTTTTTTACACTTTCCAAAGACTTGTGATAATTGATTGAAATTTTTGGATAATTAGTTTTGAATTCACTGTCCAAGATGGTTTTTGGATTTTCTAAGATTATCGACGATAATTTTCTTATATCCGAGTTTTGTGCACTTCTTCTAATATGGTTCAATTTGAAATGAGAAAAATATTCCGATAATAGATCTGCAATTTCAAATACATTCCTTCCTGATGCAACGTAGCTTTGATCAATATCGTAAAGCAATAATATTGTCCCATTGTCCAAACCATTTCTATTATATCCACAGAGTTTATTCAGAATTAGATCAATGCCTCTATCAAAAACATCTTGACCTTCGTCTATGATCATATAATCGTATATCGGTAGCCTTTTTTCAGATTCAAGTTTGTCTAAAACCTTCTTTGAAAGATCGTAGAACTCGTTTTCATTCATACCTACGATCTGTTCAAAGTTAATTGTTGGATCAAGCTGCTTTAAAAATCTTGTTAGAGTAATTATTTCAAAGTTTTCGATATTTTTTCTTTCGTTTATAGCCTTGCTTGTGAAGTGCATCAAAAGATTATTCCAGCAGATATAAATCCCTTTTTTTCCAACTTGATTATCAATAAAAGCTTTGGCAATAGTCGTCTTCCCACTTCCAGGAGGGCCTTCAATCATGATTCTTTTGTTCTTATATAGGCCTTCTAGGATTTCAAGATTGTTTATTTGTAACCATTCAAGAGTATTGATGTTTTCCAATTTACTTCTATCCAAAATCAATGGACTAAGAGTCTTTTGTATAGCGGTAATTTCCTTGTCTCCAATGTCTGGGTAGAACCGATTATACTTTTTATGTTGTTCCTTGCAGTGTTTAAATACAGTTTTAATAAATACTTCAATTGAATCGTTATACTTGGAGGATTTGAATTTTGTCCATAATATATTTTCATCGAATATTTTACTTTCAAAGGGATAATCGACGTGAGGGAATGCAACGGCATAGCAGAAGAAGCATTTTCCTAGGTTATTAAGTATTTTGTCCTTCAACGTATATTTATAGCCTTCTGCTTGTCGAAATGGATCCTGTTTCATTTTACTATCCAGGGATTTACCATAGTAAAATGAGTTTTCGGAAAGCGAAATTGGTCCACCTTTTACTTCAAGAACTAAAATGCCAGAACTTGATAGGATCAAAAAATCAATTTGAGAACTTGTTTTACCATAATCATTATATTGATCTGAGTGCGTTGGTAATTTTAAATCATGCCATACAAACCAATTTTCCTCACTTTGTCCTAAACCATTGTATAGTTTTCTATAAACGTCAATTTCACCCCATAACGGAGTTCCATCTTCATGCGATATGAACGTTTCCAGTTGATCAATAGGTATTTCTGGGTAAAATTTTATGGGCATTATATCTCTTGTTAGCTGTCTGGCAATTTAGGAAAGCCTCATGAATAAATGGATTTCTTATACTTTGTTTTTTAATCTAATAAGAATTTTCGGTGCGTTCAGAATGACGAGAAGAAACATCTTGGAAACTATTAAACTAAAAAATGAACTCATTTCATCCCATTTTTCTTATTGAAGGATTCAATCAATAATCTGTCCAATTGCCTTGGCGTTAAGGAGATTTTGTAATGAGCTTTGATTCTTTTCTTTAGCTCAAAGCATTTGCAAAAGAATTTTGCATATTCTGTATCGACTCCGTCAATGTGTATAAAATGCTTGAGATCTTTTGGAACTTGACTACAAAATTGTCGTATCGCTGTTGCGGCTCTCGAGTCATAGATAAAGAAAAATTCAGGTAAATGGAAATGTAGATATTTTGAAACAAATGACCGCTTATCTAAGTCTGTTATAGTTTTTAAAGTTGATGTCAAGTATCCATGTGTTTGCAAAACCTCCTGTATGTTTATTGAAGTCGTTTGCTTCAGTTTCTTCAATTCATTAAGATGGTAATCCAGCCTTGATTTTTTAAATTTCGGAACAATGGTATGTATGTAAAAGTTATCGTTAATATCCTTTTTTTTAATCTTACGCCTCTCAATTGCCGCAGCATAAATTCTTCCTATAAAAAGAACCTTGGTAATAATGTATTGATCTTGTTTATGACTATAATGTTTTTTGCACAGGTTATAGAGAATTTTATTACCAAAGTCCCAAGGACTTTCTTGCTTTGCATTTTTAATTTGCTTATCCGAAGGAAGTATCATTATCTGTTCATTTTTATTAAAGATTGAAGACTAAAGAAGATGAAGTCAATATACGACTAGTTTTATTTAGCCGGTAAATAGGTACCTCAAGCAAAACAATATATTAGTAAAACAACAAAAGAAAATGGAGCAGCTAAAAAAAGACTTCAGTTATTTGCTATGCCCAAACCACTAATAACACCACAAGTTTTTAAGATCTTACTATTTGCAATCTTGATTTTTATTTTGGGAGTTGCAATTGGCAGGGCGATAAGTTATTTTTCAAAATGATCGAAAATCCAATTTAGTTTTAATTTTTCCTTCGTTTTATGTTCTTTTATTTTTTGTTTTAATGATGGCCTGTGTGCTGCGCCAATTATTAGCACTCCATGATTATATTGATTTTCTTTGCTGTGATTGTATATATTTTTGATAATTGCGTATTCTCTATCGTCCACTTCTTCATAGAATAATTTGTACATATGAATTAATCCCGTGAATCCAATAAATCTCAAAAATTTCTTTTCCATAATTTTCTTTTCTTCATATAATTTCTCGCATTTTTTGCTATTGAGAAAAGTATAGCCATCTAACTCTATCCCATTTTGAATGTCATCAATTAAATTTTTATAAACATGGTATTTTTTGAATGTATTTTCGATTTCGTCAAAAGACAAGTTTGGGTTTGAATCAATATCTACAGGAAAATGTTTAATGGATGAGTTTTGCAAAAGCCATTTGAAAGTTTTGGTTTCCGGCGTGTAATTAGAATGTCCTTCTTCTTTACAAAGCATATCAAATAAAACGGCCGGGAATTCCCAAAAAATTACTTCAGGATTTATAGATTTAATTATTTTATACAATTCATCGGAATTACATTTTTCTCCGAGGTCACCATGATGAGTAAAAATCAAAGTAATATTATACATAAACTCGCTCTTAATTTTCAGTTGTCAATTTATTATTAAATTGCTATATGACCTTAAACCAATTCAAACAGTTAGATAAAATGGAACAAATAGAAGCAGTTTGGAGTGGAAAAATGATTGCACAAAGAGCCAATGAAGTTTTTGATATATTACTTTATCAAATCGACGGTTTCTTTGTTGAAGTGTATTATCACAGGGAAAATAATTACCTTAGGAAGTTTGAATCCATTACAAATAAGAATCAACTATTGGTTTACGGGAATCAGTTAGATTCATTAAATTTATTATAAACACTATATAAAGCTTATAAGTCAGTTCTTGTTTTAGTCCGTCTTTTGTGTTGAATTAAAAATCATCTTAAACAAAAGATTATGTCACTTAATTTCATCACAGTTGGTATTCTGGTTTTATCGCTCCCCGTATCATCCGCATTTGGTCAATGCCCTCCGGTTTCCGATGGCAAGATGCCGCAATCAGAAAAGATCGCGCAAATCATATTGCCTACGAAGAAAGTCTTCAACTCGTTTGCAATCGTGCCCTCAGACGTTCTGATGCCTGTCGAACTGACCAAGCAGCCACGGTTCATTGCTGATTCAGCAGTACTTTTCTCAGCTAAGAGGTCTACAAGTACAATGCAAAAAAACTTCGTAGCTAACAAGGGTGTTAGTTTCTCCGGACCTATTTCTATACAAGTTCCCGGACCTGGAACTAAGAGCAAGATTGTTGAGCAAGACGGGCGATTCATTATCGTCGGCGCATCAGATACATTCAATGGACAAGAAAATGAACAAGGTCTGTTTCTCGCCAGATTTGAGGCGGACGGGACGCCTGATCCTACCTTTGGGCAGGGTGGAAGCACTCGAATCATTCTGTTCGCGCAAAATCATATATCGAATAATCTATCACCCTCAGTGGCACTTACACCGGATAAAAAGATCGTTGTTGTCCGCTCAATTGTCGACATATTCCCTAGTTGTGGTGACGGAACCCGAGTTGTCGTGATTCGTATGGATCACGATGGATCGCTCGATCCTACATTCGGGAATGGTGGATTTGTCTTCACAACCATCAAAAATAAATTTGATGCCGGTTCGATTGCAGTTCAACGAGACGGCAAGGTCGTTGTTGTAGGTTCAAGCGGGCAACGCAATACTTGCGGCGATGAACTAACCGCAATGTTCGCCACCTTGGTTCGCTATCAATCCAACGGACAGCTCGACCCTACTTTCGGTAATGGCGGAGTTGTGCGATCAATATGGTTAGTGGGTCAGCCCGCTCTAATCTCGATGGAATCCAATTTCTCAAGTTTATTTATCCAAGAGAATGGACTGATTGTCGCAGCTGGGACAATTGAGACGGGTGAATTTGGCGCTACCTCCGAGATGCTCATCGCGGAGTATCTACCTACCGGAGAACTGAATCCTGTTTTTGGTAGTAACGGTGCGACCATGCTGACTTTTGATGGCCCCTACCAAAATTTCGGCGCATCCTCATTGGTCGTCCGAGAGAACGGCAGGATCCTGGCAGGAGGAAACGCATTTTTGTATCAGGGCAATTCAGCAGGATCAACCCTCTTCGACCAAGCCTTTGTTTTTGCACAGTTTACACCAAGCGGAGAACTGGATGCCACATTTGCTAATACCGGAAAGGTTGTCGTTAACGTCAATCCGCGGCCTGGTAGCTCCCCATTGCGTCCACTCGATGATCTAGTCAAGGTTATGCTGGATTCCAAGGGGGATATCTATGCTGCAGGCATGGCTTCAGCCCCTGGAGGAAAATCGGAATATGCAATCGATTTCGTCGCGCTTAATAGCGATGGGTCGTTGAAAAAAAACTTCGGAAAGGGAGGGATGTATTCATTTGGCACGTATATTCCATGGCACATAGAAATCGCCGATGATGCACTGCTTACTTCAGATGGCCGGCTTGTAATTTCCGGAACACATTGGCCAGATCACCATAATCCAGATGCATTTGTACTTTGGGCCTTTTCAATAAAGCCTGGGGTTGCAGGGTGCCCTTTATCTCCACGTTAGCACAAGTGTTTACTTTTGATGCTTTCAAATTCTACACTTTGCTTGCAACCAGAAGATGAAAATTTTATCTATGATCTTCATCAAATAGATTTTTTTATGCTGAAGTAAAATACAGAAAGCTGGAAAAAGCTGTCAGTGCAATAAAGACATTTGCCAATCCAGATTTATTAAAACTCTACTTGGATAAGATGTATATCAAAATATAGATGAGAGTTTTCAGTGGGTTATTAGGAGTCTATCCCTAAATGAAATGTCTTCTTGATTTTGAAAATCAGGCGTTCTAATAGCGAACTTTATTTGTTGTGGCAAATATTGTAGCAAAACGAATCTGGTATGCTAGTCTCGAGAAAGTTTATTTTTGTAACTCATGGTAATAGCTAAATTGAAACTTGTTATTAATAAATGTTAAAAATCCAGAAAAAAGCATTCGGTAAACATAATCTACATTCGGTCCTATATCTTCTTTTTCACCGCAATAAAACCAGATCATTTCCAAATTGTTTTTTGCTAAACATTCATCGAGAACCCTTCTTTTTATAATGAAAGAATTCGGAGATTGTTTCGTAAATGCTCCAATATCATAGCCAATAATATTTCCTGACTTGTCATATAGACAAGCATCATTTTTCCCAATTTGAGCATTCAATAATTCGAAAAGAAATTGAGACGGTTTGTATATTGATATTTTTTCCTCTGAAAGATCGTATTCATCGCTAAAACGATATTCTTCTACTGTGGGAATAACCTTTACGCTTTTGTTTTTCATTCTAAACGATGTGAACGGGTAGGTATCAAAATATGCTTTAGTCTGTTCCCGATAAGCATCCGAGTAATACAACTCTCCAAGAAAAATATCATAGTAATTAAGAATTTCGGAGGTGTCCGTATCTAACCAATATAGTTTGTCTGAGCCACTGTTAAATATTTTTAATTTATCTTTTTTTTCAACTATTAATGCTTTTACATCGATCCATAATTCTTTGCGACCAGATTTATAACGTTCCTTACCCATCTGTTTAGGGGAATGCCAGACAATACGATCATACAACAAATACCATTCTTCACCATCTTGATCTTTTAATGTGATAATCTTTTCAAAGTCGGGCATATCGTCAAATCGCTTTAACCAAGTTTCCCTATCTTCTTTCCAGTTTGAATATGCTTTTTCAACCCACCAATTATTAGATTCTTCATTACTTAGTCTAATCTGCCTACTTATACAAGTGGGATCAATGTTGCGGAAATTATGTTGCCAGGTTCCCATATACTTAGCGTTGTTATCGGAATACCTATCAGAGAAGTCATAATTATCGGATAACAAAGCCATGATTTCATAATATGCAATCCATTGATATTTTTTCCCTATTCTCTCGGGTTTTGAAGCATTGCGATAATTGGAGTCTACATTTGAATCATATTTTCCAAAAAACTTTCTATCCCAACCTAAATCAAAAACTTTTTTCAAGATATACCGTTGAACGAGGTCAACATTAAAACGCTTCTTATTATATTTTCTAGTTTCAAAGCCGCTACTTATATAATTCTGTGCTTCTAAAAATAAGTTCCAATCTTCTACTTCCAGCTTTTCTTTTAAATAGTTATAAGAATGATTCTTGATAGCTTCGTTGGTTTGTAACCATCTTTCAAAATCGACGCCAGTAGAAATTTGTCTAAGTCTTTTACCAAAGTCACTAGTACCATTAATCATTGTGATCGTATTAATGTATATCTTAAAAAACTTGGCTTTATTACCTCGCAATTTCGTTTTTAAAAATTCATACGCCTTTCTTGATTTAATCGTATAATTAAGAAAAGGAATTGAACTACCGTGATTGGTTCCCAAAATGTATCTGGCAAAATCCCAATGCAAGACTGAATGGGGTATTTGGGCTTGTCCTCTTTCTTCTTCTGTATAAGGACCCTCTTTTTCTATTTCAATTGATTTTACAAATTCTTCTCCCGGGAATTCTGTTGGAAAATCATAATCAAAAGGAGGATATAGATTTTCTTTCTTCAAATTGAGCTTTATTCCCTTTGACGAAACAAATTCAATCAGACCTTTACAATAGTCTCTTGTAAGTATATTTAACGGAGGTTTTCGATCGCTAAAGAATTCATCATATACGTACTGAGCAACCTGTGCATTCGATATTTTATCGCTACTGTGAACTACTGCGCCAAAAGAGCCTGCAATAATCCTTTCCAAAACATAGGGATCATTAACAAGTCTAAATTCTTCAATGAAATCTTTTAATAAATGGGTTCGATCAATAAAAAGGCAAGCGAAAGCTTTGGTAGCTCTATCCCTAATGTGCCGATTAGAGTTCGTAAATAGCCAAGCCAAGATCTTTCCAAGCAAGACAATGGAATCATCTTTTGTATAACTTTTATCTTCATCAGACCAACACCAGTCAATGATTCTTTTGATTGAGTTTTTAGGATACCATTGCCACAACTTATCAATATTGATGGACCAGATGTAATCTCTTTCCGCGATACTCTTATTCTTTACAAAGTCGTGAATGAAATTGGCATTATAATAATTTGCCGGGTTGGCAGCCAGTAGTAAAATGGTATTGTAAAAATCAGTTGTATCCTCTTCGGTGCGTCTCATTTGTTCTCGAACATAGTTCCAGCTCTCAGGTTTTATCGTGTCATGTTTTCGCCAGATAGTGCTTTGCAAAAATGCATCGTATATATGTTTTTGTACATATCCATTATCATCCGTGAATACGTCATAGATTTCAAGATTAAACCTTTCGGGTAGAATAATTGCAAATGCATTTAACAAGCCTGTTTGTAATCCTGAAAACCCATGACGATCATAAAAAAGGGCTCTCAATTCCCCTCCCGAAGCAAAAGCTGATAACACCGCTTCTTTGTCGTGATATCTATCCAAAAGGTAGATTGCTTTGAGATGCTCATTAAAGCGTTCATAGTTAAAAACAACACCATGTTGCTCATATTTAAGTGAGGTATGATTATAAAAATAATCCTCAATCAGTAGACCCTCTTTAATCAACTCCTCGAGAAAACCTGGAATGATAGTATACGGCTTTAGTAAAGGCTCTATTAATAAATATGCATCATTCCAGGAAACGATATAGTTATCTGTACTTATCTGTAGTTTCATTAATTCGCTGATTGCCTTGCTAACGAGGTTGATTTTTCTGTAAGGATAGTTTAGCCGTTCGCCTATATTTTTATTTACAGCATCAATATATTCTTCAAGTACTTTAGATACACCTTCATAACCTTCAGGGATAGTGATTTTTCCAGCTTTGTTGAGAGTAAGACAGAACGTTTTTAGAAATAATGGATTTGAAAATTCCGGATTAAGTATTGGAACTGCTGGTTGTTGGATTTTATAATACTGAAAAAACTTTTTTGTTGCCTCATACTCCATCCCTTCGAAGCCCTCATGTGTTATCGTTGGATGATTAAAGTTATCAGGAATTATTACATGTTCATAAGTAGTTCTATAACTGAAAACGAATCCAATCCATTTAAATTGTTTTAACTCTGTAACTAAGCCAGCAATACTGTTCTTCCAAATGTTCTTTCCATTAGCTTCATTGATTGCATCTATAATAAAAAGAAGACGAACCTTCCTAGTTTTTGCCAGCGATTCAAGCGAACTCAGATAATCCTTTAATGAATGATTTGGAGTAAGAGTTTGCTGAATGAATAATTTAGGATGACTGTTTGGGAAGTGTTCACCTAATAAGAAAATAGTTGGAATCTTTGCCGATTTTCTTTCCAATGCAACGTCAGCTAAGAGATGGGACTTCCCCGTGCCAGGACCTCCTTTTAAAAATAAGATCCCTTCATTTGCCGCTCGCATAAGGCTACTGTTCAAATATTTCTTCATATTCTCAGTCTCATTCCAATACTTATAAATTTGATCAGTTTCGCTCCTTGTTTTACTGTTGTGGTATTGATGATGCTCCGGCTCTTTTTTATCTGCCTCTGCCTTTTTTTTCAACTCTTCCCGATATTTTTCTTCTATTACTTTTAATGTATTACTGAGAGAGGATACTATTTCATTCGTTTCTTCTATTATTTTAAGATATTCCGCGGCCGGAATTTCAAACAAAGGTGAAAAATCAGTTTTTTCGTAAATGCCAATCAGCTCATTTTGCCTTGCTTTCAAAGATTCAATGAATTGTTTTGTTTCTTCGAAACGACTACAATCTGAAATGACTTCATTTAAATTGAGCAATAATGAATCAAGGTTATTTTTAAAGCTTTCTTCGAATCTTGTATTTCGCGAGAGTGCGTCAAAAACCGTCGGCAAATAGTCCAGCTTAAAATTTAGATCCCGACTATACTTCGGACCAAGATTATCTATTGCAGCATCAAGGTGCAGAAATAATTCTTCAGACTTTATTTCAATTTGTGAAAAGAAGAAAGTTTTGATGCCATTATTCTGAGACAATAATAGTTTTGAAAATAAAGTAGTACTATTCCATAAAATCAAATCAATATTTCTACCAATAGCAGCAAGTTCATCCACCCATGTTTTCTTATATTCTTCCCATATCGACTTTTGCGTTTTTCGTCCTTTTCCGCTATCAGACAAGTTGTGAGGAACGCAGATATAGTATTGCGTAAGCCGCGGATGAGTATCAACAGCATTGAATAGCGAAGCCTTTATGTTATTCCATTCAGATGAACTGAGGGCTTCATAGTATTTAGCCTGCCACCCCAACTCAGTATTGTCTTTGAGTACCCAATAGCATTCCACTCCACCGTCAGGAGTACCTACACGTTCGAATTCTTTAGAATATGTAGGTAATTCCGACATTGCGATTTGGCAAACCAATTCTTCAAACGCATTTGCCTGGCTGCCGTTGAAAGATATAATTCTATGCCATTCTCTTTCCATATTATTCTTCTGTAAATAAAGAATTAATCAACTATAATAGTGAATCATTTTAGATAAAAAAAGGCTCCAGCAAAACCGGAACCAGCAAATTATTGAAATAAGAAGGAAGGTAAAATTAACACCTGAATAACTACTGAATAACTACTGAATAACCTCTTAACATATTTGCTACACTCCTTACTACACTTTTCAACATAAAATGACAAAACCTACTCTGAGAGTAGGTTTCATCTTTTACCGTGTCGGGACGACTGGATTCGAACCAGCGACCACCAGCACCCCATGCTGGTACGCTACCGGGCTGCGCTACGTCCCGAATGCATTGAAGAATGCGGGTTGCAAATCTATGATTTATTTGGCTTGAGAAAAAGTTGAAGTTAATTGCAGTAAAGAAGAATATCTTTCATTAATTCAATTTATATTTTGAAAAGTAGAGTTGCACCTTGAATTTTGCCAAAGGCAAAGAAAACCATGAATACATTAGAAATAAAAGAATCTTTTCAACTAGAGAATGGTAAAGTTTTAACGAGGCTAACTATTGCTTATCATAGTTATGGCAAATTAAATGAAGCAAAAGATAATGTGGTGTGGATTTGCCATGCACTTACTGCAAATAGTGATGTGTTTGATTGGTGGCCGGGTGTCGTTGGAGAAAGTTTTGTCATCAATCCGAAAGATCATTTTATTATCTGTGTAAATATTATCGGCAGTTGCTATGGCAGTAGCGGGCCATTGACAATAAATCCTGAAAATAATCAACCTTATTATTCTTCTTTTCCTGTTGTTACTATCCGGGATATGATCAATGCTTTTATTCTTGTTCGCAAAAAGCTTGGCATTGAAAAAATAAAATTGTTGATGGGCGGAAGTATGGGTGGCTACCAGGTCTTGGAATGGTGTTTAATGGAACCTTCGGTTATCCAAAATAGTTTTGTGATCACTACATCTGCAGCAGAAAGTGCATGGGGTATTGCAATACATACAGCACAACGATTAGCAATAGAAGCTGATCAAACCTGGAAAGACAAATCAGCAGATGCTGGAAAAAATGGGATAAAGGCAGCTAGAGGAATTGGAATGCTTACTTATCGCAACTATAAGATCTTTCATCAAAAGCAAACCGATCCCGATTTTTCAAAAACTGATAATTACAAAGCTTCCTCGTATATTCTTCACCAGGGAAATAAATTATCTGATCGTTTTAATGCGCAGAGCTATTGGCTACTTACAAAATCGATGGATAGTCATAATATAGCCCGTGGAAGATTTGATACACTTGAAAAAGCCTTGCAACAAATTAATCAACCAATGTTAGTGATCGGTATCGATAGTGATATACTTTGTCCTGTTCCTGAACAATCATTTCTTGCAGAACATATTCCAAATTCCACCCTGCATGTTATTTCTTCTGACTATGGTCATGATGGGTTCTTAGTAGAAGCAGAAACTATCTCAAAACATTTATTGGAATGGATGGAGAAGCATGGCATTTAAATATTTTCCAGTGCCTGTGTAATATCTTTCAAAATATCTTCTCTATGTTCAAGCCCGACAGAAATTCTTATTAATCCAGGTGTAATGGCAACTGCTTGTCTTTCTTCTTCGGTAAGTTTTGCATGTGTTGTGCTTGCCGGATGAGAGGCGATGCTTCTTGTATCACCAAGATTTGCCGTCATTGATAACATCTTTAAACTATCAAGAAATTTCTTTCCGGCTTCAAGGCCTCCTTTTAATTCAAAACAGAAAAGACCACCACCATTCAACATTTGCTTTTTTGCAATTTCAAATTGAGGGTGAGAAGTAAGAAAAGGATATTTGACCGAACTGATCTTTTTATGATCTTTTAATTGCTCAACGATCCACAATGCATTTGCAGCATGTCTTTCCATTCTTACATCTAATGTTTCCAAACTTTTACTTAATATCCATGCATGGAAAGGAGAGAGGGCAGGCCCGGTATTGCGACAAAACAAATAGATCTCTTTTATCAATTCTTTTTTTCCAACTATCACGCCACCCAAAACCCTTCCTTGTCCATCGAGCCATTTTGTAGCGCTGTGTACTACAAGATCAGCTCCGAGTAAAATGGGCAATTGTCCAAAAGGAGTTGCAAAACAATTGTCAACATTTAAAATAATATTATGCTTATGTGCTAAGTCGGCCAGGGCTTTAATATCAAGGATCTCTAACCCAGGATTAGTTGGGCTTTCCACATAGATCATTCTCGTATTGGGCTTGATATTCTTTTTCCATTCATCAATGTTTGCAGATGCATCTACATAACTGTATTCAATACCATACTTTGAAAGATATTTCGTGACGATATTATGTGTACTTCCAAATAAGGCACGGCAGGAAAGCAAATGATCGCCGCTTTTTAATAAAGCCATAAAAGAACCGAATACAGCACTCATACCTGATGAGGTTGCGTAGCCGGCTTCGGCGCCTTCTAATGCAACCATCTTATCAGTAAACTCCTGAACATTTGGATTACTGAAACGACTATAAATATTATCATCGCTTTCATCAGCAAATGCGGCACGCATTTCTTCCGACGTATCAAAACAGAAACTGCTGGTAAGAAATAGTGGAACTGAATGTTCCATCTCATCTGTTTTACTAACCTGTGTTCTAATGGCCTTTGTATTCGAATGCATATTTTCTTCGATTGCTTTAAAATTTCAAAGTTAAGTAACGAGGCTTAAGGTTGATTCTTTATTTTTATATAATGACACCCGAACGACGTGAAAAATTACAAACAGTTTTAAGTAAAAGACAAAACGATATAACGATCGTTTTGGAAAATGTTTTTGATCCCCATAATATATCGGCAGTAATGCGAACTTGTGATGCGGTCGGAGTGCAGGAATTATATGTATTGAATACAAAAATTCCCCGTCATAAAAAATGGGGAGCCAAGAGTTCTTCCAGCGCCGCAAAATGGTTAACCGTCTATCAGTTCGAAAATGCAGAAGAATGCTTTTTTGAACTAAGAAAGAAGTATTCAAAAATTTTAACTACTCATTTAAGCAGCGATGCACTAAACTTGTATGAAATAGATCTTACGCAACCAGTAGCTCTTGTTTTTGGGAATGAACATAGCGGCGTTTCAGAAGAAATAAGAAATTTGGCCGATGGAAATTTTATCATTCCACAGGCAGGTATTATTAGATCGCTGAATATAAGTGTTGCCTGTGCCGTAACTTTATACGAAGCATACCGGCAAAAAACTTTAGCCGGACATTATGACAAAGCAAAACTAAACGGCGAAGTTTTGAAAGACCTGATGGATAAATGGGGTTATGAAGAAGAAACTAATCAGTAGAAATGACAATAAGCAATTATAAAATGATCAATAAGCCTTCCTGGCATTTACTTTTTGTATTTGTTATATTCTTTTCCTGTAAGCAAGGGAATTCTCAAACAATTCCCAAATGGAAGGTAACTGACCTGGAAGAATATATATCAAAAAGCAAGACTCCCACAGTCGTAAATTTTTGGGCTACCTATTGCGGGCCTTGCTTAAAAGAAATCCCGTATTTCTTAGAAGTAATGAAACAATATGAAAAGGAAGGGGTGAAACTTTTATTGGTTAGTCTTGATTTTAAAGAATCATTTCCTGATAAGATCAGCAGCTTCGCTGATAAAAGAAAATTCACTTCACCTATTGTCTGGCTTGATGAAACTAATGCCGATTATTTCTGTCCCAGGGTGGATAGTAAATGGTCGGGAGTAATGCCCGCAACATTATTTATCAATAATAAAAAAGGGTATCGCAGTTTTTTCGAAGAAGAAATGTCAAAGGATAAATTTGAAACCGAGCTAAAAAAGATGCTGAACGATCAATAGGTTTCAGACATTTCCTCAGAATCATTTTCAGATTGCATCTTATTGAGCTTATATAAAAACATGCTCCACGCTGCTATAGCCAGCAGTGCTAATACAATTCCAATAAAACTACCATAATAGAAACTGCGGGCAAGCAAATAACCTGCAATTACAAAAACGGAAAGAATAAGCGTTTTGTTGATAATAGCTCTGGAGTTCATAAGCGGGGTTTTAAGTTAAAGAATTGGTGTGTAAGGGATCGGATTTCCTGCTTAGATTCAGTTTCCAAATTAATCCACACAAAGATTTAAAAAAAAATCCCCCAAAAGGTCGGGGGACACAAAATCAGTTTTATAAAAGTCTATTCTTTTCTCCTGATCTGGCAGCCCATTGAGCGGGATTCCTTTACTGCCACATCTTTCCCTGCTGTCATTTCATCCATAGCCATTTTAAGATGTTTGCGGCTCACACTTGAGGCATCGCCCGGATTGTCGTCAATGGCGCCATGATAAACATGCTTGCCCTCTGCATTAAATAAAAAGCATTCCGGGGTCCGGTTAGCCCCGAACTCGTCGGCCAAGACATTGTTGGCATCAACTGCATAATACCATTTGTATCCCTGGGCTGCAGCATACTGCTTCATTTCAGAATAAGAATCTGCATCATCCCGTGAACCTTCATTTGAGTTAAGAAGAATGACCCCAATATCTTTTGAAAGGGCATAATTAGCAGCCTCAATAGTTCTCGATTGATTCTTTATAACCCACGGACAAGTATTGCAGCTAAACATAACCAGCAATCCATTCTTCTTCTTCGCATCCCTTAGAGAAATTTCTTTTCCGGAGATATCCTTCAGCTTCAATTCAGGTTTTGGAATGGCTGCGCCGATTGGTAATACATCATTGAATGTTGTGAAAGCAAATGATAAAGTGGCAACTGCTATAAAAACAAAAAGTATTTTTTTCATATTAAAAGCTTAATGGGTATAAAGTTCCAACTTTTTTTTGAAATTTTATTAGCCGCCTGACACAGAATTTTTCCTTTGGTCAGCCAGTTTTCGCAGCGATGATATACTAACGTTTAATTCGAATCCTATTAACAGTACCAGGGAATTAAAGAAGATCAGCAACATAAGAATAAGAATAGTACCAATGGAGCCATACAGTTTATTATAAGTACTAAAATTGGCTACATAGTAGGAAAACCCCAGTGTAAAAGCGATCATCATAAATGTTGCAAGAATAGAGCCGGGACTAATGAGTTTCCACTTCTTTTGCACCGCTGGAGCATGCCGGTAAATAAATGAGATCGTGAGAAAAAATAAAAGAATGATCACTATCCACCGCACATTAAAAATAATAGTTCTAATGGTTGGGTCTTCAATACCCAGCCAGGTAAGAACTGTTCCTCTTAATATTAAAGCGATAATAGAAAGCAGTATGATCAAAAATACAAGGAGGGTAAGCTTTATAGCTACCCAGCGGTCATGCACTAAATGACGCTGAGAAAAGCCGATGTAATTCAATTTATTGAAAGAGTTCATTATTCCGATCATCGCATTTGAAGAAAAGTATAATGCCAGCAAAAAACCAAATGAAAGCAGACCACCTTGTTCATTTGTTATAAAATCATTTATAAAATCAATTATAGGCTGGTGGTTTTGTTTAGCGGGAAATATGTCACGTATCACTTCTTCCAACTGAGGAATGAACTCTTTTATGGGCAAATAAGGTACAAGTGTAAAAATAAAGATACAAGCAGGTGGTATAGCTACTAATAAATTGAATGCAATAGACGCTGCTCTTTCATTAAGACTCGTTTTCTGTATTTGAATAAAAAAGAACCTGACCACATCAAAAAGCGGAATGCCGGCGAAACCGGGAAGAAAAATATTCTTACTTTTTCGGATAACAAATTTTACCGGAAACGATGTAATGAATCTCCGCCTTATCTGGGTAAGCAGATGCATTTGCTTTTAGTGGTTTGCTTTTCTGATCGAATCCTGCTTGTCCTGCGCCTCTGCGAATTTCTTAGCAAATTTTAAATGATCGGCATAGTTAGATGTGTAAATATGCGTACCTGAAAAATCACTGTTCGCAACGAAATAAAGATAATCTGTTTGAGGTGCATTTAATACGATATCAATTGTTTCAGGCTGAGGAGTACATATAGGGCCAGGTGGTAAACCCCTGTTTTCATAAGTATTGTATGGCGATTCTACTTTGAGATGTTTATAATAAAGTCTTGTAAGTGCAAAATCCCTTAATGCATATTTTACAGTAGGGCAGGACTGCATTTCCATATTTTGATGCAGCCTGTTTAAGTATACGCTTGCTATTTTTTCCTTTTCACTTTTAAGATTGACTTCTTCATCAACTATAGAGGCAAGCGTTGAAACCTGGATAGGAGTAAGCTGAATCATCCCGGCTTTCTTTTTTCTTTCATCATTCCAAAATCCTTTCCAATGATCAAATAGTTTTTGATAAACTTTTTCAGGATCGCTGTTCCAATAGAAAGAGTAAGTATCAGGCATCACTACTGCCATCACTGTGTTACTATCAACACCGAAATTTCTTAATGAGTCATTGTTTGTAAGAAACTGAAAAGCAGCTAATGAATCGAATTCAAATTGCTGACCAAGTTTCCGGGCAAAGTCCTCTTTTAATCTGAGTTTGGTGATAACGAGTTTTACAGGTGTTTGTCTTCCGTTTTTAAGAACACGGATCAATTCAAAAATACTCATGCTTTTTTTGATCTCATATTTCCCCGCTTTTACAGTATTAAATTTCATGGCACCGGCAACCCAATCAAACCATCGAGCTGAAGAAATGATCTTTTTGGAAATAAGATCTTCTTTTACCTGTCCAAATGTCGAACCGGTTCTTATATACAAGAATTTTTCTTCGGGGATAGAAATAGAAGGGCCAAAAACTTTCCAGGCTGCGAAGAGAACGAGGATGAGTACAAATATCAAAATGAATCGAACGGTCTTTTTCATAGTGTTCTAATTAGCTGAACAGAATTATTGGACGTACCTCCGACAAAGTCGGGGTGCTACGAGTTGCAGGCATTAATGCTGAATAGACTTATTGCAGCACAAGAGTGCGACGCAATGATGTCAAATACATGCACAAAAGCCGACTAACAAAATAAATAAAAAACCCCGTCTTTAAGACAGGGTTCGTGAATATCTTTTATTAAAATTAGTTGGCTGGTTTTTGAGCCGTAGTGGTTGGATTCGTTTGCGGCTGCAGATTCGGGTTAGTGCTCAAACCACTCGAATTAGCTGGTGGTGCAGTTTGAACAGGAGTGGTGCTGATCTTGTTGGATGCACCATTGCTGCTCGAAGAGCCGCCGGAAATAAACAAAGTTGAAACAAGGCATAAAACGCCAATAACTCCGGCAAAGATCCATGTTCCTTTTTCGAGTACGTCAGTCGTTTGTTTTACTCCCATAAACTGGTTGCTGAAACCGGCAATATTACCGGCAAGACCACCGCCTTTGGGGTTTTGAACGAGTACAATTAAACCAAGAATCACACTGGCAAGTATCACAAGAATTACAAAAAGTGTTGTCATAATCAGGTTCTCTTTAATTTTTCAATAAGGAGTGCAAAATAACTGCTTTTGGAGGGATTGAGCAAACTTAGTTTCTCATAAATTCTGATCGCTTTTTCGGGCTGACCTTGCTTGATCCAGACCTCCGCCATAGCCTCAGTATCCACATTTTCTTCGGCAAGAGAATGTGTGGCCAATTGAACGACTTTTTCTTCAGAACCGACATCGTTCATTGATGCTATTTGCTGTGGAGGCATTTGCCTGATCGTTTTAAGCCATTCAGTAAAACTTTTTAATTGCTGGCCAAGACGATCCTTTGGTTTTTCTTCCAGAACAGTTTTTATGCCCTGTGATGCAAAATAATCGACTGTATAATATGGTTCAAAAACAAGTGCATCATCTTTGGGTTCTGCTTTTTCAATAACAGGAAATGATGGGGCAGGAGCCGTCGTGGCTTTTTCTTCGGGTTGCGAAGCATTGACAAATTCATGCCGTGATCTTTCTAAAACTAATTCATCATTATTCGGCTCTTCATCGACCTCTGTTGCTATGATCTTTTCTTCAATGACTATTTTTTCTGAGGATGTACTATTTAAAAGATGATCTAACCAAAGTGGGTGATTTACATGAAGAGAGGTTGCTATTAATTGTTTTTCAAAATCAGAATGATCGGTTTGCTTTTGCTTTGCAGCTAATAAAAGTTGGGCCGAAGAAAAATAGGGATACTGCCGGGCAAGGTGCCCGATCTCTTCAATACTACATTCTTCTAAATTATTTTTCCTGAATAAAGAGAAAGCCAGTTTGTTTATCAATTCATGCATAATAGCCGGGATATAGGATTACCAATCGGAAAAAAGTTGGTTGAAGATCTCATCCGCAAGGTTACGGACAATTTCATCATTCAACTGAAGTTCAGCCTGTGGCAAAGTTAATGACGCTGAAAAATCAAAACTGCGACTCGCGGAAATATTTCTTGGTTCTGCACCAGGTGTTTTTCTATTAAGCAATGTTAGGTTAACCGAAACAGTAAGGCGGTTAGTAGAAACTTTTTGATCAGATATCCCGGAAGTTGAAACATCATATTGTGAAATATAACCAGAGACATCATAATCAGCATTATCATTATTTACCTGCGTAAGTCTTGTTTGACTTACTATTTTCTGACGTAGCTTATCTGTTAGTTGTGGACTTAATTGTGGATTATTGTACCGGGCTTTATTGTCTATAAAACGAACATATATAGTTTTAATCTCTGGTGGAATTGAAGCCTGGTTGAATTTATAAACTTTACACCCCGAAAGTAACGACATAACAAAAAGAACAAGAAGAAAAATTCTTGTAATGCGAAGACTGTTCAAGCTTGTACCGTGTATATTCTGTCTTACCAGCATTTTATTCCTCTATATTATATTCTTTTAATTTTCGATAAAGAGTTCTTTCACTTATTCCGAGATCCAGTGCTGCATCTTTTCTTTTACCGCGATGTTTTTTTAATGCCTTAATGATCAGTTCTTTTTCCTTGTCCATTATATTCAAGCTTTCTTCCACTTCAGTATGCTCGTGAATATCTCCATTCATTATTACAGGTTGCGATGGCTGTACGGTTGGCTGCACAAATACCGGTTGCATCACGTCATGTCCTTTTAGCTCCTTAAGTTCATTAATGAGAGCAGGGTTTTGTATGGCGTTCGGATTTTGCAATACTTCAAAAAACATTTTCTTAAGTTCTGTAACATCTTTCTTCATATCAAAGAAAAGCTTGTAAAGAATTTCTCTTTCGTTTGCAAAACTTTCAGTGCTGCCACCATTGGCATGAGCCAAAACTGGTAATCTATTTGCAGAATAGGGTTGTAAAAACTTACCCAATTCTTTTGAACCTATTTGTTTATCCTGAGAAAGAACTGAAACCTGGTCCGCAATATTCTTCAATTCCCTCACATTGCCCGGCCACGGATAGTTAATTAACAGGTTTTTTGCTTCCTCATCAAGTTGTACTGGTGCCGTTTTATATTTCTCAGCAAAATCAACAGCAAACTTTCTAAATAATATTGTTATATCCTCTTTGCGATCATGTAATGCGGGTACACGAATTGGAACTGTGCTGAGACGATAATAAAGATCTTCTCTGAATTTTCCATTCTGCACTTGCTCCAAGAGGTCTTTATTGGTAGCTGCGATCACTCTCACATCTGTCTTATGTACTTTAGATGAACCCACACGAATGTATTCACCCGTTTCTAAAACTCTTAATAAACGAGCCTGGGTTCCTAATGGTAATTCACCGATCTCATCTAAAAAAATTGTACCCCCATTTACTGTTTCAAAATATCCTTTGCGAAAATCAACAGCACCTGTAAAGGAACCTTTTTCATGACCAAATAATTCCGAATCAATCGTGCCTTCCGGTATTGCACCGCAGTTAACAGCAATGAATGGATTATGTTTTCTTGCACTAAGTGCATGAATGATCTGTGAGAAAACTTCTTTACCCACGCCACTTTCTCCCATTATCAATACGGAAAGGTCAGTAAGCGCAACTTGTCCCGCTACCTGCAATGCATAATTAAGAGCTGGAGAATTACCAATGATCCCAAACCTATTTTTTATACTTTGTATGTCCATTTAATTAATAATTGTTCCTAATAAAGTCGCTTGTGTGCAGTCAGTAACTTTAACTGATACATAGTCGCCCTTTTTTAATTCATAGTTTTCTTTAGAAAATACGATCACTTTGTTTTGTGAACTTCTGCCCATCCAGTCTTTGTTACTTTTTTTACTTTCCCCTTCAATTAACACAGCAAATGTTTTTCCAATATCCTTTTTATTGCTTGCATGCGACAATTTGCCCTGAACATCCACAATTTCCTGCAATCTCTTTTTCTTGATATCTAAAGGAACATCGTCTTTATACCTTCTTTCGGCAAGTGTTCCAGGTCGTTCACTGTAAAAAAACATATAGCTCATATCATAACGGCTATACTCCATAATATCTAAAGTGTCTTTATGATCTTGCTCTTCTTCTGTACAAAAACCAGAAATGATATCCGAGGAAATTCCGCAACCGGGCATTATTTCCCTGATGCGATCAACTTTTGCTTTATACCATTCTCTTGTATAAGTTCGGTTCATCAATTGCAAAATTCTTGTGCTTCCACTTTGTACAGGCAGATGAATGTATTTGCAGATGTTTTCATACTTCGCCATCGTATGCAGTACTTCATCTGTAATATCTTTCGGATGTGATGTAGAAAAACGAACCCGTAACTGCGGTGAAATAAGAGCAACTTTTTCAAGCAGGTTGGCAAAAGTCACTAACTCATCTTTTGCTTCATCAACGAAATAATAGCTATCTACATTTTGACCGAGTAAGGTCACTTCTTTAAATCCTCTTTCAAAAAGATCTATACACTCATTAATTATCGAAGCCGCATCACGACTTCTTTCTCTTCCTCTTGTAAATGGCACAACACAAAAGCTGCACATATTATTACAACCACGCATTATACTTACAAATCCAGTTATGCCATTACTATCAAGTCGTACAGGTGAAATATCAGCATAGGTTTCATCGCGGCTCAATAATACATTCACTGCTTTCTGTCCGCCTTCTGCTTCTGATATCAATCCTGGTAAGCTGCGATAAGCATCTGGTCCAACAACTAAGTCAACAAGTTTTTCTTCTTCCAATAATTTTGACTTCAATCTTTCCGCCATACAACCGAGCATACCAATGAGCATACCTGGTCTTGCAGCTTTTAGTTTTTTAAATTCAGTTAATCTTTTTCTTACGGTTTGTTCAGCTTTTTCGCGGATGGAGCAAGTGTTTAATAAAACAATATCTGCATCTTCAAAATTGCGGGTGGCGCCAAATCCTTCTTTGTTTAAGATCGAGGCTACAATTTCGCTATCAGAAAAATTCATCTGGCAACCATAACTTTCAATATAAAATAGCTTTTTATACTGGTTGGGATCACTGTTGAATGGGGCAAACGCTTCACCCTGTCTTGTTTCGTCCTGCACTTTATCGGATATGTAATCAAGCATTAAAATCTAAAATTGGACTGCAAATTTAGGCAAATAGAATCAGTTGGTGACAGGATGGCATGAGCAAATATCATTGAACCTTTGGGATTGCTGCAAAAAGCAGGTTTTCAGACTGTCGGTCGTCTAAATTTGCGTTATGAGGAGATTAGGATTTCTGGCAATTTTTCTGTTTATAGGCTTATTAGCCCTTTCACAAGAGGCAAAATTGAAAGCTGTGGGGATAATAGCCGGAAATCTATTGGATTCCTCAAATTCAAAGGCAATAGCTAATGCCTCAGTTCAACTGAACCGGATTGGTTCTTCTACAAAAATTACCCGTGTAACGGATAAAAACGGAGAGTTTTCATTTAACGATCTTCCTTTCGGTTTTTATAATCTTCATATTTCTTTTGTTGGCTATGCCCCTTTAAAAATTGACAGCATAAATGTTCGTGCTGAAAGAGCTGATTTCAATCTTGCAGATATCCGGCTTTCGACAAATTTAATAGACCTGCAGTCAGTAATTGTCTATGCGGAAAAGCCGTTGATCCAATCAAAAGATGGGAACATTACTTTTAATGCAAGCGAATCTGCAGTAGCAGCGGGCAGCAACGCCAGTGAATTACTTAATACTGTTCCGCTTATTTCAAAAGATCCAAATGGAAAAATTTTAGTGCGGGGAAAAGAGCCAAAAATTTTAATTGATGATAAGCCTGTCGAATTGAATCTTCAACAGTTACAAGATCTGTTGGAATCATTACCGGGTAGCTCCATTGAGAAAATAGAAGTGATGACCAACCCACCGCCGCAATATGCAAATGAGCAAGGCGGTGTAATAAATATTGTGACAAGAAAAGGCAAAGTGGGAATGGGAGGCAGGCTCAGTTTTACAGTGGGTACAAGGGGAGAAGGGGGCGTTAACGGAAGTTTTAATTATCGTAAAAACAAATTTTCAATAAATGTAAATGCAGGGACTGCGGCTAATCGGTTTGTCGGTACTGGAAATTCAGATAGAAAAAATATTTACCCGGATTCAGTTAATTATTTAAAAACACAAAGTGACTTTCTGAACAAAAGTATCAGGCCATACTTTCGGGTGAATATGGATTATGAAATTTCAAAGTACCAGAACCTGCATTTTGAAGCTACTTATAACCAAAATGACTTTAATAATCGGAGTACAACTGAATATTCGAATATTAACCGCTTCAATGAAGTTTATAAATTAAGTGAAAGAACTATTCGCAGTGAAGGAGATAATTACAATCCGGGCACAAATCTATCATATACAGTAAAAGGAAAGCAGGCCGGTGAGCAATTGAGGATCATTGCAGGAGCAAATTTCTCATTGAATGATAATGACAGAATATTTTATCAGCAATTTTATAATCCTGATCATACACCCAACGGAATTGATTCAACGCAGGTACAGATCACAGATAGTAAAAACAGTGGTTATAATATTCGTGTTAGCTATGATAAGCCGCTGGCTGAAAAGAAAACTTTTCTTTCTGTCGGTGGTGCATATAATCGCAGCAACAGCCACATTGAAGTTGATGCCTCTTATCTGAAAAAGCCTGAGAAAGTTTTTGTACCACTAGAATTGCTCAGTAATCATTTTAAATTTCACCAGGATGTCAGTAATCTCCGGGCATCGCTAAAACAAATATTGGGAGAAAAGTTCAGCGTAACTGCTGGTGTTGCCGTTGAACAAACCCAGATCAACTTTGACTTGCTTAAAGTCGGTAATGAAGTTGGCAATAACTATTGGAATCTTTTACCATTTGCTAACATCAATAAGAATTGGGATAACGATCTTAACCTCACATTATCTTATCGTAGAACTATTCGCCGGCCCGGAATAAACGAATTGAATCCAACCATTGATTTTTCTGATCCTTATAATATTCGTTACGGCAATTTTCGATTGGATCCATCATTGGCTCATAATTTTGATCTTGTGATCGGAAGAACAAAGCCAAAATATTTTGTAAATCTTGGCTTGGGATATAATAAGGTCGAGGATATTTTTTCCCAGATAAGAACATTATTAAATGAAGGTAAAACACAAACTACCTGGGAAAATATCAGTCACAGAAATGAATATGAAGTAAGCACATGGGATGGATTTACCGTAAACAAAAAAGTAAAAATAAACTGGAGTGCAAGCTATACTTACAATCAATACAGTGATTATGATAAAAAAGTAAGAAATTATCGTGATGGTGGCTCTTTCACTACTACTCTTAATGGGAATTATGCAATAAAAGATATTTGGAATTTCACTGGCAATTTTACGACGAATCGTTTTGCAAACCCTCAAGGTTCTGTAAACTGGAACTTAAGTACCAATATAGGGATCCAAAAGAAATTCTTTAATAAAAAATTTATTATTACGCTCAATTTCATCGATCCTTTCCGCAACCAGGTCACCGATAGTTATACCTATGGAACTAATTTTGAAGTAAGATCATCCAGCACAACACAAACAAAAAATTACCGGGTGACATTGGCTTATAACTTTACAAAAGCGACGAAGAAGAAATAAAAATCAGAGCGGAAGACGGGACTCGAACCCGCTACCTACAGCTTGGGAAGCTGTCGCTCTACCAGGTGAGCTACTTCCGCTTTTGTATTTCTAATTTACACATTTACGGTTATTCTTTTTAATAGCCAGCTATCTTTTATAGGGACCAGCCAATTGTTTTCCAACTCAGCCTTGGTCTGTACAAGATTATTGAAGTATAAAGTATGAGAGTCAATAAATCGATTATCAAAAGCATATTGTAATTGAGAAAGTGGCAACAACTGTACTTTATCTTTTACAACAAAAGCCAACGTAGTTCTGTCAAACATGTTTACACCAAACCGCTGTTCAATATCTTTTATGAGCCTAACCGAGCTATCTGTACTACATCCGCTGACACCCGTGGCTTTTTCATCAGCCATTAGAATAATGAACCGTCCAAAAAATAAATAGCCTGCACCTTTTACAGGCGTACCATGCGACAGCCATTTATCAGTAAAATCATTTAAGAGATCTTCAACAGCTAATGCCTCAGATAAAGTAAATAAGCGGCTACTTTGATAGATCCACACACGACTGTCCGGAGAAAAATTTTCTTTGAGAAGGCTTTTATATTCGAGATTCATGAAGCAAAATTAAGCTAAACTCGCTGCAACTAATTCGGCAATATCCATCACTTTTACAGAGTCTTCTTTTTCTGCATTTTTTACTCCGTCTGTCAACATTGTATTACAGAAAGGACATGCGGCTGCTATAATATTTGCACCTGTACCAATTGCTTCATTGCTGCGTTCGCTATTAATTCTTATTGTTCCTTTTTCTTCTTCCTTAAACATTTGTGCCCCGCCGGCTCCACAGCAAAGTCCGTTTGTTTTACAACGCTTCATTTCTACCAGCTCCGCATCAAATACTTCCAAAACTTTTCGTGGCGCTTCATAGATATTATTTGCCCGGCCGAGATAACAACTGTCATGATAGGTTATCTTCTTTCCCTTAAATGCACCACCGTCTTTTAGTTTTATTTTTCCTTCATCAATGAGCTGTTGTAAAAAAACTGTATGATGAATAACATCATAATTACCGCCCAATGCAGGATATTCATTTTTTAAAATATTAAAGCAATGCGGGCAGGCAGTTACAATTTTTTTGATGCCGTAGTTATTCAATATTTGAATATTCTGGTAAGCCATCATTTGAAACATAAATTCATTACCGGCTCTGCGCACTGGGTCGCCGTTACACATTTCCTCTTTACCAAGAATTGCATAGCTGATCCCAACTTTATCAAGTATGGTTACAAAGGCTTTTGTAATTTTTTGTGCACGTTGATCAAAACTACCGGCACATCCTACCCAAAATAAAACTTCAGGTTGTTTACCCTCTGCAAAAAGCTCAGCAAGTACAGGAACCTTCATAATTATTATCTCAAAAGTTTAAATGGATCATTAAAGAGAATTAGTTTAAACAGATAGATCGTCAACGATACAATATTAATCAAATAAATTTCTTTTCGGTAAGGCTACAGCTTTTAAAAATAATCCTAAAATACCATTGTAAAAAAACAGATACTGGCATTCAAGCTATATTTTTGCCTGCTATAAATGAGTGTAAAAAAGTTTTTTTCAAAGATCACTAATTGGGAGTTGTGGCCATTTTCTGTCCTCTATTTTCCCATTAGTTTTGTTTGGGCATGGTATTGTTTGCGTGCAAGATCTGTTTGGTTCTTTAGCCCTTCAAACCCAACATTGACTTTTGGCGGTTTCGAAGGCGAAAGTAAAAAAGAAATGTATGACCAATTACCTCCATCTTCTTTTCCCCGGACAACTTACATTCTTCACGATCTTTCTTTTGAAGAGGTAAAGAAAAAAATAATTGAAAATGGATTCAGTTATCCATTTATTGTAAAGCCAGATATTGGCATGAAAGGAATTCTTTTCAGAAAAATTGATAATGACGAACAGTTAAAAAAATATCATGAAAGAATTCCTGTAGAATATATTGTGCAGGAGTTGATCGATCTGCCGGTAGAACTAAGTATTTTTTATTACCGTCATCCCACGCAGCAAAAAGGAACCATCAGCGGATTGATACAAAAAGAATTGCTGGAAGTTTATGGCGATGGCCGATCAACATTATTAGAATTGATCCTGCAACATCCGCGGGCTAAATATCGCCTGGAAGAAATGAAGCACCGGCATGAACATCGATTGGATAGAGTGTTGAAAAAAGACCAGCACTTTTATCTTTCTTATGCAGGCAACCATAACCGTGGCGCAAGATTTATCGATCTTCATCATCTTGCAGATGAAAAATTGCATAAGGTCTTTGATGACATAAGTCATTACACCGATAAATTTTATTATGGCCGCTATGATGTAAAATGTGTATCACTTGATGAATTGAAAGAAGGAAAGAATTATTCAATATTAGAGTTCAATGGTTGTGGCGCAGAGCCCAATCATATATATGATGCGGGACTTACCCTCTGGCAGGCATACCGGGAAATTCTAAAACACTGGAAAGTCCTGTTTGAAATAAGCAAATACAACCATGAACATGGAACTCCATACTGGCCATTTAAAAAAGGTCGTGATTTCTTAAAACAAGCAAAGCGTCACTTCAAACAGCTTGAAGAGTTTGATTAATGTCAAATCCCCACTTTTTTAAAATTATAATTTGTTAAACTTAAAATTTTTGAGCGCAAAAGCAACGGTTTTTTACGAAAAAACGTTCTAACCTAACGTAAAGGATAAATGACCCTATATGATTAAAAAAGTTTTAACCGCGATAGCCCTATTCTGTGTTGTTACTGCATTTGGTCAAAATTATACTCCGACAGATGCTGGTTCGAAAGTTCGGTTTGTTATAAAGAATTTTGGTATTAATACCGGCGGCACGTTTGAAGGGCTTACCGGTACTGTAAGAGTCGATCCTGCAAATCTTGCTAGCGCCAGTTTTAATGTAAGCGTTGATGCAAAAACAGTAGACACTGATATGGAGGCAAGAGATAATCATTTAAGAAAAGAAGAATACTTCGATGTAGAAAAATATCCTAAGCTCACTTTTAGATCTACAAAGATCACGACCACAAATAAAGAAGGCTATCTTTTTATGTTTGGCGTTATTACCATAAAAAATACTTCAAAAGAAATTAGCTTCCCTTTTAAGCAAACAAGCAAAGACGGCGGTATCCTTTTCGATGGAGAATTTAAATTGAACCGCCTGGATTTTGGTGTGGGAGGTAAAAGTTTTTCAATGTCTGACGAACTAAGTGTGGAGCTTTCCATTTTTGCTAAGAAAAGCTAAATAGCTTCTTGCCTCCCCGGTTTAGTTTCAAGCATCCACTTATTTATCTTAACTGTTAGTTTGTACATTCGCATTCGTGCGATTAGCAAAAATTTTTTTTATCGGTATGCTCATTAGTTTCCTCGGTTCACTGCCATTGGGAACATTGAATATTGCTGCTATGCAAATAAGCATCAGCGATGGAATAATGCAGGCTACGCTATTTTCAATAGGTTCATTAATTGCCGAAATGATCTACGTACGTCTTTCATTGGTAGCAATGGATTGGGTTCGCAAGCGGGAGTTTCTTTTTAAAATACTCGAATGGGTAACACTGCTGATAGTATTGATCCTTGCAGCTTCCAGTTTTTACGCCGCAATGAGCCCATCGGTCAAAGAAAGTGTTGTGCTTAGCAGTACGCTTCCAAAAATTGTGCTCGGATTTTCTATGAGTGCTGTTAGCCCGGCGCAAATCCCTTTTTGGTTTGGCTGGAGTACTGTTCTTCTTACAAAAAAAATTCTATTGCCAGTAAACAATCATTATAATTTTTACATTGTTGGTATTGGATTTGGCACACTTCTGGGAAATTGCGTTTTTATTTTTGGTGGTCGTATCGTTGCAGGCAAATTGCAAAACAGTCACCAGGTTATGAATTGGGTGATAGGCAGCATTTTTTTAATAACTGCTATTATTCAAATTTGGAAAATGTCAAAGAAAAAAGATACAAAGCATAAAATGCAACACCCGGAAGAAGTGACACATGGATTGGAAAAAAATATGGAAGAAAAGGTGGTGAATAAACTATAAATGGAAAATGTAGTTGTTTAAAAGAATTCATAACATTGTAACTAAATAAAAATCTATGGCTACCAAAGAGGCTTTAATCGCTGAGTTGAAACACGAATCATCCATGACAAAAAAAATGTTGGAGAAAGTTCCAATGGATAAAAAAGACTGGAAGCCGCATGAAAAGTCGATGACGCTTGGCCACCTGGCAACGCATGTAGCTAATACGCCTCATTGGGCATCCAGTATAATTCATATCGATGATTTCGATTTTATGAAAGATTATAAAACCTTGCCCGATGCAAATACGCAAGAAGAGCTGATAGCGACTTTTCAATTATATCTTGATAAAGCCATCTCCGATCTGAATAATATGTCTGATGAAGACTTTGATAACCCTTGGACAGCAAGAAGAGGAGATCAGGTAATGTTCACCTTGCCCAAAAAAGTGTCTATACGTGGCTGGGCTTTCAATCATTTGTTTCATCACCGCGGTCAATTGTCGGTTTACCTGCGTTTACTTAATGTTCCTGTTCCGGGAATGTATGGTCCAAGTGCTGATGAAAAGATGTAATATTAGCATCACAAAAAGAAAATATGGCCACCCAACAACTTAACCGAACCCTTGGATTAAAGCTTATTATTGTTTTTGTCATTGCCAATGTGATCGGTTCTGGCGTCTACAAAAAAGTAGCGCCGATGGCCGATACATTACATTCATCCGGTTGGGTATTGGTTGCATGGGTGATCGCCGGTATAGTTAGTTTGTTTGGTGCATTAAGCTATGCTGAAGTTGCCGGTCTGCTGGCAGATACGGGTGGCGATTATGCTTATTACAAAAAGATCTACAATAGATTTTTTGCTTTCCAGTTTGGTTGGTCGACGTTTACTGTTATGCAGACCGCCGCGATCTCATCGCTTGCTTATGTGTTTGCAGAATCATTGAACAGCATTGTTCATTTACCACCAATGCTTGAATCACTTTCAGGTTATAATATTGGCGAAATATTTTACCCTTTTAAAAATTTCAATGTAAAATTTGCAGCCATTGTATTGATCTTACTTCTTACATGGATCAACAGTAAAGGGTTAAAAACTGGTGCATGGCTTGGCACAGGTATTTTATTATTAGTTTTTGCAGGTTTATTTACCATTATAGCTTTCGGTCTCACAAGTCATGAATCAAATTTGGGAATGGCCTTTAAGATGGAAACAACCGATAATAAGCCAATAACATTCAGTGCTATATTTACAGCTATGCTCTCTGCATTCTGGGCTTACCAGGGATGGGCATCGGTTGGTTTTATTGGAGGCGAAGCAAAAAATGCAAATAAAAATATTCCCCGTGGTATTGCGATCGGTGTGATTATAATTATTTGTATGTATCTGCTTGTAAATACTGCGTATCTCTCATTACTTCCAATTGAAAGTCTTGAGCAGGTGACAGCATCAGGAAATCAAATTGCAGCTATTGAAGCGGTAAAAATTTTCTGGGGAAGGAATGGTGAAATGTTTATTGCGATCCTGATTCTTGTAACTACGCTTGGTTGCAATCATGCAACAGTTATTACAAGTTGCCGTGTGTATTATGCAATGGCAAAAGAAGGTTTGTTCTTTAAGAAGGCTGGTGAATTGAATAAATATGCGGTGCCCCGTAATTCACTTTTAATGCAATGTGTATGGGCTTGCCTTCTTGTCTTATCAGGAACATTTGATCAGCTTACAGACATGATCATCTTCGTTATGTTTCTTTTTTACGGAGCTACAGCACTTGGCGTTTTTATATTAAGGAAAAAAATGCCTGATGCATCTCGCCCTTATAAGGTTTGGGGTTATCCTGTTGTACCAGCTATAGTAATTATTATTGCTGCAGGTTTGTTTGTGAATACAATTGCTACAAAACCGAGAGAAGCTGGTTTTGGTTTGATCTTAATGCTTAGCGGTGTGCCGATGTGGTATTGGTTCAATAGGAAAAAGAAAAGTCGGGAGTCGGAAGTCAGTAGTCAGAATTAAAAGTAGCCTGATATTTTATTTTACAATCTATACCCTGCAGCAAGACCAGGAATTATTCTTCCGCCTTCATCCTGGTCTCTTGTATTATTTTCTTTGGTTACTTTTATTTGGTATCCATAGCCAATTGATGGAGTTGTGAAAAAATGATCGTCAAAAAGAAAATGCCAACCTACTTCACCAATAGGAGTAAACATCAAACTGCCAAGATTCGTTTTCCCTTCATAATTTTCGAATGCAAATAATGCTCTTAAACCGATAAATCCATCGCTGCCACTGATATTGTCTCCAAAGCTTTTTCTGAAACCTGCCCACATCCCATAACCTTTGAAGCCACCATAAGAATCTCTTGCTGAAAAATGGTACGTGATACCAATACTGAAACTGGTTTTGTTATTGAAGCTTTCATAATGAACCCCGACGATATTGCTTTTATATCCTTTGCCCATCGGCTTCATATACCCAGCGCCTAATTCCGATGGATTTTGAGCTGCGGAGGTTAAGGTTAGGACTGAGATCAAAAGGAATAGTAGCAGGTTTTTCATGGTTGTAAAACGTTTCTATTGCTGAATTATTTTCTAACTAATCAACGATAAAAAGCTTACAGCCGTTTTTTGTCAATGTTCGGTGTGCTTCACAATCATCACCAACAAAATACGTCATGCCCGTAGTGAGTTTCATGGTGCGACCATCATCTAATTCTGTGTCCATTTCTCCTTCGGTACAAAGAATAATATGGCCTTTCTTACACCAATGATCGGCTTTATAACCTGCGGAATATTCAACTTTTCTTACACGTATTTCACCCATCATAAATACCTGCCAATAAGCAACACCGGTTTCACCTGTATGTTCCTCACTGGAAATGGACGACCAGTCTAAGGTTTGAAAAGGGAACGAGGATAGTTGCATAACAATTTTTTTAGTGTGCACTGATTGTTTCTACTTCCGGGATACCAGATAAATGTAACTCAATATGCTTATGTTTTGCTTTTGTTTTGAACTCATTGATTATTTCCGATACATCATAATCAATATAAACGCTATGAGATCCTTCTATATGCACGACTGAATAATTCGGAATTTTTTCTAATTGATCTTTGATCCTTTTTTTATTGATAAAGCTGACATTGATAGCCAGGTTAAAATAATAATGCGTGATATGTCCTTCTGTTTTTGTTTCCAGCGTATAACCCGCTTTGTAGGTATTCTTAAAAATAAAATAACAGGAGTAGGCAATGCCGATACCAACGCCGACAAGCAGGTCAGTAAATAACATAGCAACAATGGTTACAATAAAGGGAAGGAACTGTTCTCTGCCCAATTTATAAACCGCAGCGATCATGCGTGGCTTTGCAAGGTTATAACCTGTACGGATCAGAATAACAGCCAAAACACAATAAGGGATCATATTCAGTATAGAAGCAGCGAAAAATACAAGAACGAGTAACCAGATACCGTGAAAGATGGCTGAAAGTTTTGTTCTGGCATCAGCTTCTGCATTGGCGGAGCTTCTCACAATAACAGCTGTTATTGGTAACCCTCCCAGGAGACCACTTAAGATATTTGCGGTTCCCTGGGCAACAAGCTCACGGTTTTGAGGAGTAATGCGGTTGTACAGATCAATTTTATCAATTGCTTCAATGCTTAATAAAGTCTCAAGCGTAGCAACAATGCAAATCACAACTGCATTCTTTATAATGTCAGTATTGCTGAAAATAGAACGGTAGTCAGGAAGTTTTATATCGGAAAATAAATTCGATGGAAGGTTGACAAATTGTTGTGGCTTTAATGCCAAGGATGGGATAAATTGTTGAGATAAAAATGCCAGCAAAGTTCCGAATACTACAACAAGAAATGAAGTAGGAATGAACGGAAATCTCTTTGCCATTGCTTTCTTCCATGCTATCAACACAGCAAGCGAAGCAATGGCAATTACAATTGCGCCTTTTGAAGAATGATAATAAATATTCTTTGCATGACTGAATGCATTTTTTAATGTAATGATATTAAACAATTCTTTTGTCCAGAAGGATGCTTCATCATAACCAAGCACCAAAGGAATTTGTTTTGCAATAAGGATGATTCCAATACCCGCCAGCATTCCTTTAATGACTGCTGAAGGAATAAAATGTGTAAACCCGCCAAGTTTGAAAACACCCAACAATAATTGAATAACACCAGCAACTGCAACTGCAAGAAAAAATATTTGAAGACTGCCAAGTTCTGTAATGGCACCAGCGGAAATAGCTGTAAGACCAGCAGCAGGCCCGCTGACACTTAAATGTGATTTGCTGATAAGGCCAACAACAATACCTCCGATGATGCCGGAAATTAAACCAGAATAGAGTGGGGCACCTGATGCTAAAGAAATACCGAGACAAAGAGGCAAGGCAACAAAGAAGACAGTGATGCTTGCTTTGAAATCATGCTTGAGAAATGACAAAAAATAATACCGTGCTTGCCGTTTAATAAGATCCATTACCTGCGATTATGTTCAAAGAGTTGCAGGGCGCAATGTAATTAATTTATATTTTGTTTTACTGATCGTGACCCACGGCTGCCATTATTGTTTTCATACTTGTCTTCCTGGAATATTTTTCCTCATCTTTCGGAATTTATTTATGCGTTTTCCAACTGCTGAATGTCAAACTTTGACATTTTCATAAACGCCTCAACTACTCTTGGCGCTCTTGCGGGGTCAGACATCAGCTTTCCTAATATTGCAGGTACAATTTGCCAGGATACTCCAAATTTATCATCAAGCCAGCCACACTGATCATATTTGCCACCCTCGCCTAATTTTTCCCAATAGTGATCTATTTCAGTTTGAGAATCACATTCAATTACAAAAGATGTTGCAGGTGTGAATTTGTATTTGGGTCCACCGTTCAACGCCATAAACTTGTTTCCTTTCAATTCAAAAGTCACGACAATGGGGTTTTCTGCTGTTATTTTTGAGTCTTTAAAAATTGAACAATAGTGTTCTGCTGCAGCTTTGGCTTGCCCATCAAACCATAAGCATGGATAAATTTCTTTTTTCATAATTTAAATTTTGTTCAAAAATATAGCAGGGAAGGAGCGTTAAAATAGAACAAACCCGACAAAATCATTTTTACTCTTCACCAAATCGGAGATACTCTTTAGGAGTAATATTGGTAAACTCCCTGAATGACCTGATGTAATGGCTTTGATCTGCATATCCATTTTGAAATGCGATATCTGATAATTTGTGATGCCTTCGATCATTTAATTGAGTAAAAGCTGAATTGAATTGACATATCCGCCGGTAAAGATTAGGAGCTATGCCAATATTTCTTTCGAACATTCTTTGAAAAGTTCTTTCAGTGATATGTAATTCCTTTTGAACAGCGACCAGCGATTCTTTAGAAGGATCATTTGCGATTTGGGTTGTTGCAAATTTTATTATCGGGGATCCAGTTTTAGCGTTGGCTATTAAATTAAAAATAAAATCATCCAATAAGATGATCATATCCTCAACAGAGCCGGCGTTCAATAATCTTTCCTGCAGTTCAATAGATCTTTGGAGGGATAATAAATTCAGGTCAATTGGCCTGTCAGTTAATTCCTGTGCTAACACTCCGAAAAGAGTTAACAATGTGTAAGGCTTAAAGAAGTAAGCGATCAAAGTGAACTCATCCGTTAAAGTCAACGATTCAGGTAAAACAGTTTGTCCGAATAATGTGAGATGGTGTGAATTCTCATTCCCAAGTTTTCCTCTTACTGATTTAAAAAGTATGGTAGGAACACCATTTGCGTATAGTGGTAAAATAAATGGAGATGTAATTTGCCTGTGTTCAATAACCAGTATTCTATCTACATACTTTGTAATTTTTTTGCCTGGTATGATGTTTCTTGCTTTCACTTCTGTACAAATTTCTATTCTCGGTTGTGTGTATGTAAAATGACCGCTAGCTCACAGCTTGCTGACTTCTTTACCTTCTCTCAGAGCCTTGTTGCGTTTATAGATCAATGATAGGCATTTGCCGCACGTTACCGCTTTCCAATTATCGGTGGCTATCCTTTCAGTCTGAGCCCGATGAGCAGCTTCTTTATCTCGAGGATTACACAACAACATTCCATTTTCATCTAGGGCGTGCAAGTCTCTTTTTTGTCTTTCGTCTCTCGGCATTTGAGGTTGTTTAAAAGGCAGGAATGTTATAAGAGTATTACAGCCAACTCACAGTGCTGCTGAGTAAAGTTAATTAAGTTCTGTTGTCTGGATTTATTCGTTAAGCCGCCATAGAGCAAAACCCCATGTTAGCAGCTGTTTATTTTGGAGATTTTTTGTTTTTCCATTCCTCCTTAGCTTCTTCGAAAAATGCTTCAACTTCTGAACGTTGTCCACCAACAAAAACTCTAAAACTTGAACTATCAGATTTAGTGATTTTCATATATGGGACAGAAAATTCTGCAACTTCAAATGTTGTGTCAATGGAAAGTATGTCGTTATAGTAAGCAAAGTCTATTTCAATACCTGATCTGCTGTTTTCAACCAGCCAGTAATGTGCAATTCTTTTGTTTGTAAAAAAATTCCCTGCTAACTCTTCTGTATGGTTTGAATAATATTTAATTATCGTTTCATCTTTATCTAAAAGATCTAGTGATTTGATTAAGTCTACTGTTTCCTTTTTTACTTCATTGCCTGGCTTAATTTCATTACAAGAAATAAGAAATATTGAACAAGAAATTAAAATATTTAAAATAGTATTCATTTAATAAAACTTTTTAATAGCTAACATATTTAGAGAGTTACAATAATAACTGCTAACTCACAGCTTGCCGCAAGTTCTTGTTTCAAATTTAATTAATTATCAACCAAAATCGGGACAAAGGAAAGCTGTTCTATTGCTGAATAGAATTTTTACTGTACAAGCGAGTGACACAACAAAAGCTAAATAGTAATCCAAAAGCTGGTAACCCACCTACGCTGAAGCTTCGGTGGGCAGGCATCAACTTCTTCAGTTTTTATTTGTACGCTATCGCAGCACTCGAAGGTCCGGCCAAAGGAAGTATGGAGGTTGATTTAAATCCTGTTGTTTTTGCCCATCGGTTAAAGTCCGCAAATGTGTAATCAAAACCGGTCCCGGTTTCAATCAGCATATTTAAACTCATCATCAATCCAAATGCATTTTGTTTTCTTTCATCATCTATAACGCCTTCAATGGCTATAAATGCACCACCGGCAGGTAATGCTTCCCATGCTTTTTTCATCAGCAATATCTTTTTTTCTTCGTCCCAGTCGTGCAGGATATTTCCCATTGTTACAATATCAGCTTTGGGAAATGCATCTGCAAAAAAATCTCCGCTTTGTGTTTTTAAACGATCTGCTAATTGAAAATGTTGAATAGTTTCTTTGGCGATCGGTTCAACAGGTGGAAGATCAAAAGTAGTGCAGCTCATATGTGGCTGATGTTTTGCAACCATCAATGATAGCAAGCCTGCAGAACCACCAACATCAGTAAGCGTTTTATATTTTGAGAAATCAAATTTTTGGGCAAAGGTCATAAAGTTGCCCATTTGAATTCCGCTCATTGCATTAATGAACTCTCTTAGTTTATTCTGATCTTTGTAGATCAACCCAAAAAAATCTTCACTTCTTTTTGCTTCGTTTTGCGGAAGACCAGTAAGCAATGCCTCTTCAAGATTACCCCAAAATCCATATAAACGATTATTCATCATTTCAAGAATGCCACCGATATAAGAAGGCTTCTTCTTATCTAAAAAAGTGTCTGTATCAAGTGAGTTTGAATAGGAAGCTGTTTCCAGCAATCCATCACGATGAAGAAATCCGAATGCAGCTAATGCATCTAAAAAATCGAAGAGATGCCGGTCTGTGCATTTTAAATTCAGTGCTGTTTTAATTTCTTTCGCAGACATTTCTTTCTGTTCAGCAAGTTTTGTAAATAGTTGAAATTTTATGGCTGACAGTAAAATTTTTGAAGCCCAGAAACCAGTCCCGATCTGCATGATGCTGGAAGGAGTAGGCTGATTAGTTTTATTTTCCATTCTTTTGTTTTAAAGATTTATTGAAAGGTAGTCCATTCATTTTCGTGGTTTCTCTTTTATTCTTACTTCAAATACTTATCAAACCAATCTACAAATTGATCTAGTTCGGGTTTCATATCATCGGGATTATGACGTCCGCCTTTTTTAATGATAAAATTATTTGTAACGCCGGCTTCCTTAAGTTTTGCAACAAATGTTTGCGATTGTTGTAAAGGCACGGTCATATCTGCATCGCCATGGATGATAAAGATCGGCGGATCATCGGATGAAACAGCATAGATGGGAGATATCTCTTTACCAATTTTATTTCTTGCAGTTGTATCGGTGATAGGTTCATAGATCGCTGTAGTATTATTCAAAACCCTGAAATCAAATGCTCCGTAAACTCTGGCTTGTATTTGCGGTCCCCTCACGTTTATCATAGCAGCGCCGGGGAAACCCCAGTTAAAAAAATCTGTTGGTGGAAACAAAACAGCCGCTGCCTGTACTCGTGAAGAAACTCTATCAATAGGATCACTGGCATTTACATTTATTTTATCGTCAGCAGTTGCAATTGCCAGGGAAAGATGTCCACCGGCTGAACCTCCTTCAATTCCTATATGATCAGGATCGATGCCCAATTGCTTTGCATTATATCGTATATATCTTACCGCTCTTTTCAGATCTTCGATCTGATCCGGGATTGCATATCGTGGTTGTGAGCCAATCACGACCATAAAAACATTATATCCTCTGTCAAGGTATTGTCTCTTATAGTAAACGCCTCTTTCCACCATTGTGAAATTAGAGAACCAACTGCCTGCTTGCACACTTATGATCGCTTTACCATTTGACTTCCCTTTTGGTTTTAACTGTGTCATTAATAATCCCATTCCATCTTTTCTTCCATAAACAAATTCTTCCTGGGGATAAGTGTTGGCATCAGCTTGCTTCTGAATAGCGGTAAGTAATTGCTTCCAGCGTTTGTCTGATTGTAATGCGGCAAGTTCTTTAGCACTCTCAATATTTTTATAATCACTTTGTGTCAGCTTATCATTTTGTGCAAGTAGGTTGAGTAAATAAAATGCACTGTCGGGTGTATTGGCTAATATCCATGAAGAAGCTGCGGACAAATACCTGTTGAAACCTGTGGTGGCACCTTGCAATCTTATTCCTTCGTTATATGCAATCCCAGAATTCTTAAAATCCTTTATGTTATAAAGAGAGTCTGCCTTTTTATAAAGCTGGTTCGCATTCTGGGCAATAGAAAAAAATGTTATCAATATGGAGAGTAATAATAGAATTGCATATTTCATTATAAATTCTTAAAGTATTAATAAAAATGTTGTATACACTGGTTGGTTTACCAGAACTTCCACCAAGCTCTTTTTGTTTTGGCTTTATTATCAATTTGTGTATGATCTTTGCTCATAAGGTCTGACAAATATTTTTCATCATAATATTCTCCATCGTCTCCCTGCACTTTCGCATTTATTTGCCTTGCTATGGAAAGCATTTTATAGATAGTTTCATAGTCTGGATTTTTTGTATTGATATCGCCTTTCCAGTAAGCAAACCAAGGTCGGTTATTTGGGTCTTTATATTTTGGATGAGCATTCCATTCGCAATATCCGGGCCTGTTCTGAAAATATTGTTCTTGTCCAATTTTTATGTCATAGCCGTCTGTAAGTTCTAATTCAGAGTCTGTGTTGATATACTTTAACCATTCATCCAAAGTAATATTACTTTCCTCTTCAAAATCATCCCAATTATTCTTCCTAATTATGTGTAAGTCGTAGCCCATAACTAAATAAAGTAATGGTTTATCAAAAATTTAAAACCAAAACTTCAAGCCTTAAACTTCCTGCGTCCATTTATCTCTTTCATCTGGTGAGAATTTCCAGGGAGCAAAATTATTTTCAACATTGTTGAACATAGCATTCCATTCCTGTGGCGCATTGCTTTCTTCCATTACAAGAGAACGACGAAGTTCAAGAATGATCTCAAGAGGAGAGATGGAAACAGGACATTCTTCTACGCAGGCATTGCATGTAGTACAAGCTCTTAATTCTTCAACAGTAATATAATTATGCAAAAGTTTTTTACCGTCATCTTTAAATTCTTTGTTCGTATTTATATTTCTTCCTATATCTTCTGTACGGTCCCTTGTATCCATCATAATTTTCCTGGGGGATAATGCTTTACCAGTCTGTGTAGCGGGACAAGCAGCAGAGCAACGGCCACATTCGGTGCAACTATATGCATCGAGTAAATTTCTCCAGCTAAGATCAAATACATCCTTAGCACCAAAGTTTGCGGGTGGAGCTGCGTCGGTTGGCGCCAGCTCGGGTTGCATTGCATATAAAACTTCTTTCTGAACAGCAGGCATATTCCTCATTTCTCCTTTTGGTTCCAGTCTTGCATAATACGCATTCGGGAAAGCAAGAATGATATGCAGGTGTTTTGAATATGGCAAGTAATTTAAAAATGCAAAGATGCCAACGATATGCAGCCACCATGCTGTACGTTCAATAAAGATCAAACTTGAAGACGGGATCGATGTTAAGGATGAAGAAAAGATACCACTGAAAAGAAAACTTCCCGTATCGTGATAATGTTCGTTGCCTTGCAATTGTAATGCCCTGTCACTTGAATTCAATAATAAGAATAAAGTCATCAGTACGATCTCGGTGATCAGGATGTTATTAGCATCACTTCTTGGCCAGCCATTGAGATCTTTGCTGATAAATCTTTTTAGCCTGATTATATTTCTTCTTACAAGAAAAATTGCACAGGCAGCAAAAACCAATACTGCTAATACTTCAAATGCATTTATAAGAAATGTATAAAAACCACCAAGAGGTTTCGCAAATAACCGATGCGTTCCAAAAATTCCATCCAACACTATTTCCAGCACTTCAATATTGATGATAATAAAACCTGCATAAACAAAAAAGTGTAGGATTGCTACAAGAGGATTCTTAAACATTTTCTTTTGTCCGAAAGCAAGGAGAATAACGTTTTTCCAGCGTTGACTTTTATTGTCACTAAAATCTTCATCACGTCCTAATTTAATATTACGATTTATCTCTTTTACTTTTTTTGTAAATAGAAAGATGGAAACGATAGAAACGAGAACAAATAAAATCTGCTGAAGGATTTGCATGACCAATCAATTACATTTGCTAAATTAAGTGTTTAAAAGTATAATTATCCAATAGATAAAATTGTATGGCGACAGATAAAAAATATATTCTTAGCAAAGAAGTAGTAGAAAAAAAACTACGCCGCATGGCGTTTGAAATATTGGAAAACAATATTGATGAAAAGGAAATTATTCTCGCCGGTATAAGAGAGAGTGGGAGTGTGGTTGCAAAAGTGATACAGGAAATGCTTGGTGAAATATCTGTCATTAAAACAGAACTTATCACAATTACGCTTGATAAAAATGAACCAACCAAGGTTTCGTTGAGTAAAACATTTGAGTTTAACGGAAAAGTTATTGTTGTGATCGATGATGTAAGTAATAGCGGCAAAACATTGCTTTATGCTTTGAAGCCTTTTATAGACTCTCATCCAAAGAAGATCCAGACACTTGTACTGGTGGAGCGAACGCATACCAGTTTCCCTGTAAGACCTGATTATGTTGGTCTATCTATTGCAACTACTCTGCAGGAACATATTTTTGTCGAGGTTAAAGGAGAAGAAGTAGTGGGGGCATATTTAAAATAGACAAAACCACAGAACCACGATTTACATGATTAAAAGGGATTATGAGGAAATATAGGGTGCTACTTTAACTTAGTAAGATTTCCAATTATCCTCATAATCCTTGTTCTCTAAAATCCTATTAATCGTGGTTCTGGGTTAGAAGTGTATAGCATGAACTTTCACCTTTCCATTTGATAGTTCCAAGCTTGGTGTCGGAAATTTAAAAGCATCGAGAATACCAAGTAATAATTTTACTCCTTTGCTGTTTGTTTTTATTTTACTGAAATTGACATCCGGTGCCAGGAACCATTGCCTGTATCTTTTTATATCTGTCCTGTTAACTGGTAAACCTGTTTCCTCATCGATCCAGACATTATGATAGCCGCCAAACATTCCGTCTGCGCCATAACCGATCGCAACATTCAACCATGGCGGTATATTTGATCCTTTGAAAAAAGATCTGAGATTAGCGCTGAGCCAATAAGTTTGACCATTATAATCTTTCAACATTCTTTCCGCCCAACCGCTACCAAACAAATCGTCAGATCTTTCATTGAGCATTGAATCCGAGTAAGTCTTGCGGTGAAACGAAAATTTAAATTGAATGCGTTGTTCTGCCCATCCAACCTGCTGGCTTATGAATAATCCGGAGCCAAAAAGATTTGCAGCCATATCGCCCCAGCTCCATCCCCACTGAGCGGAGTGAGCATCCAGAATTTCTATTACAGTCATGTAAACAGTACTGCTCAAACCACCGATCCATGCTGCTTTTTTTGGTTCAACCCCGGCCCATACCCACATTGCTGCAGAGGCACGGCCTGCATTGTAAGCTGCCCATGCATGACCCACTTTATCCATTTGTAGCCACTCACCGTTATCATTAAATGTATGAAACGATGTTTTAGGATAGTCCTTGTACCATGTATTATTGAAGATAATAAGTGATGTTCCATATCCTATTACATTGAGGCCACCGACAATCCATTGCCGTTTTCTTTTTTGTTCGGGAGTTAGATAATTGAGATAAGAAAAAGGTGAATTTATTTTTACGATCCCAGATGAACCTGGTTTTATAACTGTATCATTGGGTTGGATTGATAGCCCTGTTGCAACAAGGTTCGAAGTATCAGTTTGCGCATTTAGAAAAGAAGGAAGGAAAAAGAAAACTGCGAGTATGCTGAATAGTCTTGATACAGCACAAGAGTGCGATCCTTCGCTTCGCTCTGGATAAACTGCGACGCAATTGTCCAATGATGAAGAAAAAGATGAAAGGAGCGTCGCAAGGAACGATGAGTTTTGCACAGGTCCTGACTTCATTAAACAAAAATACGTTTCCTGTGGCTTTTCGGTTTCTATTGGCAAAATTCAATAACTTTCGTCTCTAAAATATATTAAGCATGGAAGCAGTGATACAAGAGAGATCAACCAACTGGCTAAAAGGAAATTTTGACGCAGCAACTAAGGATGCGATAAAAAAAATGCAGGCTGAAAATCCAAAAGAACTCGCCGAATCATTTTACCGGAATCTTGAATTTGGAACAGGTGGTTTGCGGGGTATTATGGGTGTCGGCACAAACCGCATGAATAAATATACTGTGGGAATGGCGACACAGGGTTTTGCAAATTATCTGAATCAAACTTATCCCGGTGGGCCGGTTCGTGTGGCCATCGCACATGATTGCAGGAATAACAGCCGATTTTTTGCGGAAACTACTGCCAATGTTTTTGCAGCGAATGGAATAAAAGTTTTTTTATTTGAAGCATTGAGACCAACGCCTGAACTTTCTTTTGCTATCCGTCATCTTGGTTGCCAGGGCGGTGTTGTGTGTACCGCATCACACAATCCAAAAGAGTACAATGGTTATAAAGCATACTGGAATGATGGTGGGCAGTTAGTGCCGCCGCATGATAAGAATGTAATTAAGGAAGTGGAGAAGATCGCATCGGTGGATGATGTGAAATGGAGTGGCGGTGAAGCAAACATCACGATCATTGGAAAGGAAATGGATGAAGAGTACATTGAAATGGTGAAGAGTTTAAGTGTTTATCCTGAAGTGATCGAAAAGCAACATGATCTTAAGATCGTTTATACACCTATTCACGGCACCGGTATCACATTGGTGCCGCAGGTGTTGAAACGTTTTGGATTTACCAATGTACATATTGTAGAAGAGCAAAGTAATATCAGCGGCGATTTTCCAACGGTAGTGTATCCTAATCCTGAAGAAAGCGAAGCAATGAGCATCGGCATGAAGAAAGCAAAAGAACTGGATGCTGATATTTTACTAGGGACGGATCCTGATAGTGACCGTGTTGGTATTGGCGTAAAAGACCATCATGGAAATTGGGTGCTTGTAAATGGTAACCAAACCGCTGTCCTTGCTTTTAATTATATGATCGAAGCAAGAAAAGCAAAAGGAATTGCCAAACCAAATGATATGGTGGTGAAAACGATCGTGACCACGGAATTGATCGATGAAATTGCAAAGGGAAATAATATTACTTGCTATAATGTGCTCACGGGTTTTAAATGGATAGCAGAATTGATAAGAGAAAAAGAAGGAAAAGAGAATTATGTTGTAGGCGGAGAAGAAAGTTATGGTTTAATGATCGGTGATAAAGTAAGAGATAAAGATGCGGTCAGCGCTGTTGCATTGCTATGTGAAATGGCAGCTTATGAAAAAAATAAGGGCCGCAGTTTATTTGCCAAACTTGTCGATCTGTATGTTCAATACAGTTTTTATAAAGAACATCTTATTTCAATTACTAAAAAGGGAATGGATGGTCAGCAGCAGATCGCTGATATGATGACTGGATTCCGGAATAGTCCGCCAAAAACTCTTGCCGGTTCTGATGTTGTTCAATTACTCGATTATGAATTAAAAAAAGGAAAAGACTTGAAGACAGGTCAACAGTGGGACATTAAACTTCCCAAATCAAATGTGCTGCAGTTTATATTAGCAGATGGCAGTAAAATCAGCGCAAGACCAAGCGGTACGGAGCCTAAGATCAAATTTTACTTTAGCGTAAAAACAAAGTTGAACACTACCACTGAGTTTGATAAAATAAATGCAACCATTGATGAAAAGATAAAAGCGATCATCAGCGATATGAAACTTTAAAATTGATCTTTATTTTCGATTAACCAAATGTTAAGCAATTGCACCCCTTTGCTGCCGAACATTTTGTAATTTTAGTTTACCACCATGAAGGAAAAACAAAGAATTATAACAGTTCTGATCGTTGTTTTGCTTTACAACCTCGTTGATCAATTCCTGATACAAAAGCACAGAGGTCTGAATGATACATCTGTGATCATTTCTTTTGTTATCGCCGTTGGACTTTATCTTGCCTTAATATATTTCTTTGGCAAAAAGCATTTGAACTAAGAATGAATATAGACAACCTGTTCAAACCTACTTATTCCATTGCTGCGCTACGAATGATGATGGGTATTGTTTTTTTGCTTCATGCAGGAGTAAGAATTTACAATAATACACTTCCCGGTTTTGGTGATTTTTTACATGACAAAGGTTTCCCGTTTAGTTTTTACCTGGCGTGGGCTGTTACTTTATTTGAATTAGTGGGTGGTATACTGATGTTCCTCCGCTTTTTTGTAAGGATTTTTTGCATTGGTGAAATGATCATACTTATTACAGGTATCGTGATCGTTCACAGCGAAAATGGATGGAGTATTATTGAAAGATCATTAAATGGAATTGAGTACAGCCTTGTGCTTATTACAATACTTACCGCTATTTTTATTGCAGAAAGAAAAGCAGCAAGAAGTATCAGGCCTCTTTTATAAATTATTTTTTACCAGGTAAAGCAAAAGCTATATAAGCATCTCCCGATCTCGTCCCTAACTTTCCACCACCGCAGGCAATAACCAAAAACTGTTTTCCATTTACTTCATAAACAGATGGTGTGGCAAAACCGGGCGACGGCAATTCATATTCCCATAATAATTTCCCATTGACCTTATTATATGCTCTTATCATTCCGTCCCGGGAAGCCGCAATAAATAATAAGCCGCCAGCGGTTACAACAGGTCCACCATAATTTTCAGTCCCAGTTGGTGGGATTCCCTTTTCTTTTAGTTCAGGATATTCTCCAAGTGTTGTTTTCCAAACATGTTCACCGCTATTCAAATTAATAGCAGTGATGGTTCCCCATGGTGGTGCAATTGCAGGATAACCTTCCGGACTTAAAAATTTATTATAACCTGTCATAGCATATGGAACATTTCTATAAGCATCCTGTGGTTGTGCAGAACGCATAAAATCCTTTAGCTGATCTTTTTTTGAATCAAGAATATAAGAAACGATCGCTTCTTTTTCTTCTTTAGTTATATAATTAAATGATGGCATCATTCGCCGCCCGGCAGAAAGCAATGACATGATATCTGCATCGTGATACCTTTCCTGTATATTAATTAGAGTTGGAAAATTTCCGGTACCTTTTCTATCGGCGCCATGACAACTGATACAATATTTTTGATAAAGCCGAACGCCAGCTTGTCCATAATTTTCTTTTCTTGGTGGTTCCGAAGCGACATCACGCATGGTCACAACCCATCCCATTTCATTTGCATTTACATAAAGCAAACCTGTTTGCGGATCATAAGATGGGCCGCCCCATTCAGCACCACCGTCAAAGCCTGGCAGTTCAACTGCGGGTTTCTTACCGGGAGGAATAAACATTTTTCCATAACGATAACCTTCCAGGTCTTTTTTCAATTTTGCAATTGATGAATCTGGTAAGTAAGGATTGATATCATTTGCAGAAAAACTTTGCCTTACAAATGGTTTAATAAAAGTTGGTATTGGTTGTGATGGCCAGACTTTTTCACCAATTAACTCTGTGTTAGTATCAACCTGCATTTCATTTATCGGGTAAACCGGTTTTCCTGATTCCCTATCAAACAACCAAACCATCCCATGCTTTGTTGTTTGCGCCACTGCATCGATCTTCTTCCCGTCTTTTTCAATTGTAACTAATACAGGTGGAGCAGGCAGATCCCAGTCCCATAGATCATGATGTATAAATTGAAAATGCCATTTGCGTTTTCCTGTTTCCGCATCTAAAGCAAGTAAACAATTGGCAAATAAGTTCTGGCCTTTTCTTTTACCACCATAAAAATCATAAGAAGAAGAACCAGTTGGAGCAAATAAAATCCCTTTCTCTTCATCAAGTGTAAAACCACTCCAGCTATTAGCGCCACCAATATGTTTATATGCTTCCGGATCCTCCCAGGTTTCATAACCAGCTTCACCGGGTTGGGGAATAGTATGAAATATCCATCGAAGCTTACCTGTCCTCACATCAAATGCACGGATATGGCCGGGTGCTGCTGCTGCGCCTTCATCCACTCTTGAACCAAGTATATAAAGATCTTTATAAATAATTCCCGGCGATGTAGCTGTAACAAAAAGGTCCTGCACTTCACGCCCCAAATCTTTATGCAGATCAACTAACCCGCTGTCACCAAAACTTCTTACCAATTGCCCATTTGTTGCATCAATACAATGCAGGTAAGAACTGGCTACATAAAAAATTCGTTTGTCATTTTTTCCATCTGTCCAATAAGTAACACCACGACTATTATTTAAAACAAAATTCAGAGACATTGAATCAGGATCGAACTCCCATATTTTTTGCCCGGTGCCCGCATGTAATGCAAAAAGTTTGAGGGTAGGAGAGGTCACATACATTATTGAATCAACAATAATAGGATTGCATTGTATCTGTGAATTCTTTACCGTATCAGCATCGCCGGTATTAAATATCCATGCCGGCTGTAACTGGCTTACATTGCTGGTATCAATTTCCGTTAAAGAAGAATAATGAATATTTTCTTTGCTGCCACCATAGTTATTCCAGGTGTTGTATTCTTTTTCATTTTGAGAACATGATGCAATGAAAAATAGAAATGAAAGAAGAAGAGCGTATCTCATTTTACTTTTGATTTTTACTTTACTCCTTCCGCCACCCATGCTTCCAAAGGACTCCTGAGATCTTTAGCACCAAATTTTTCCGTAAGCACTTTTTGTACATGATCCTTAATAACATTTACAAGAGAAGCATCTCTTTCCAATATTGCCATATAAACGGGATTGCCTTCCACAATTCCTTTAGCAAGATCACTTGCGGAAGGACTAAAACCTTCTTTTTTAACCAATGTTGTTGTAATACTTTTAAATCCTGCACGCCTTGCAATGGTAGTTAGTTCTCTGTCATCATACATTGAAAACGGCACACTGTAAAATTTTGGCGGATCATCTCCGAAATAACTTTCAATAACCACCCGTCCTTCATGTATAGCTTTAACGGTTTCTACTTTATTCCATGTACTAAAAATTAGTTTTCCTCCATGCCTTAAAACTCTATAGGCTTCTTTCAATCCTTTTTCTTTATCCGGAAAAAACATGATCCCAAATTGCATCACTACAAGATCAAATGAGTCATCATCAAAAGGAAGCTGCATTGCGTCAGCTGGCATCCATTTAATTTTTTCGTCATGAACATTAACTTTTGCTACTGTGATCATATCAGGATTGAGATCAGTAGCAGTTAATGTATCATGCTTTACTGACTTAGCAAGATGAGCTGTTACACGACCTGTACCGCAAGCGATCTCCAGTATGTCAGGATATTTTTTATCCTGCAAACGGGAAACAAGATCAAGAGCATAAGGCTCAAATAAGAAGGGCCCAAGATATTGTTCATAGTTGGCAGGTACACTTCCTGCAAATGCTGCTGTTTTTTCCATCATCAATATTTGGTTATCAAATTTGAGTTTATTTTCCCAACACAGAGCTAAGGAGTGAGTAACACAGATATTTCTGTGAACCCTTGTGTACTTGTCTCCCTGAGTTTTAATGTAATTGTTTATTCAAGAACCTTCTCCGTGATCTTTCCGCTCTTTTTATTTTTTAAAATAACTTTCTTAGCGCCGTAATGTGTCATTTCTTCTTTTACCAAATAGTTTTCACTATCATACTCTGTTAAATGACTCTCTTTTGTTACTCCGGTTCTTCCTCTCCAAATATCCAATTTCACAGGTTCCCATAGTTTTGTTTTTGCAGAACGATAAGCTGCATCCAAAATACAATTCACCACATAGCCATCATAAAAAGTTTCTTTTGGCGCTTTATTTTTTTCCATGGCATTGAACATATCCATGAACATGTGATTATAACCAAGTTCATTTAATTCATCACCGACAGGAAATAACCAACCGGTATTGCTCTCCGCTTTTTCAGAAACATAATCGGCACCTTTACCCGTCGTGAACATTTCAAAACCTGTTCTTAAAAAACTATTTATCCAAATAGTTCCTTCCGTTCCCATCACTTCATCACGCAGATCCAAACCACCGCGAAATGTCCAGCTTACTTCAAACTGTCCGATAGATCCATTCTCATATTTCACCAAACCGATCGCATGATCTTCCGCATCGATCGGTTTTACCTGCGTATCGGCCCAGCACATCACTTCAATCGGTTTTATATCTTTCCCAATATAGCTTCTTGTTATTTCTACGCAATGACAACCAAGATCAAGGATACAACCGCCTCCCGCTTGTTCAATATCCCAAAACCAATCACTATGCGGGCCGGGATGTGTTTCTCTTGATTTCGCCCAAAGTATTCTGCCTAATGCACCGTTCTTTACACTTTCAGATGCTTTTAAAAATTTGGGTGTATAAACGAGATCTTCCAGGTACCCATTAAAGATTCCGGCTTTTTCAACTGCTTCCAACATTCGCTTTGCTTCTTCTGCATTTCTTCCTAAAGGTTTTGTTGTGATCACCGCTTTTTTATGTTTGCAACAAAGCATTACTGCTGCTTCATGTAAATTGTTTGGCAAAGAGATGCAAACAACATCCACATTCGGATGAGCGATCGATTCTTCCATATTCAATGTCCAGTGTTCGCAGTTATAATCCTGTGCAAATTTTTTTGCCGATTCTTCGCGACGTGAATAAACACTTACCACTTTGTCTTTGCTGCGATAACCTTGCAGCGCATCAGCATAGAACCTGCCGATAAATCCAGAGCCAAGCATTGCGATCCTTTTCATATTTTTTTATTTGTTTTGTTTTTACTTCTCAATATAAGACTGATAAGTATTGGCAGCAATTTTATTGTTATGACTATCCGTTTGACTCAACCATACAGATATTTTTACCACATAGGAACATAGAAACATAGGATTTCACATAGAAACCTATGTGTTTCCTCCTATTGTGTACTATGTGACTATGTGGTTCCATTATAATTATAAGGTTGCTATATGTGGATAGTCACTTTGTTGTTTTAAAATGGGCCAAAAAGATACGAATGAAATGCGATGTTGAAAAAATTTTCAAAGCCATTATCTTCACATCTTTATGAGACCAACTGAAGATACATACCGGCACAAGGGACTGAGGAAAAAGTTGACCGATGTCATTCGCAATAAAGGGATCACAGATGATAGGATACTTGAAGCAATTATCAAAATACCCCGCCATTTTTTTCTTGATTCAGCATTTGATGATGTGGCCTATGAAGACAGGGCTTTTCCAATAGGAGAGGGACAAACTATTTCACAACCTTATACGGTCGCTTATCAAAGTTTTTTGCTACAGCTAAAACCTTTTGAAAAAGTTTTGGAGATAGGAACCGGCAGTGTTTACCAGGCCTGTGTTTTAGCAGAATTAGGCGCCCAGGTTTACACCATTGAAAGGCAGAAAAAATTATTTGATTCTAACAAAGCGTTTTCTTTTTTAAAAAAATATCCGAATATCAAATTCTTTTATGGCGATGGATATGAAGGATTGCCAACCTATGCGCCATTTGATAAAGTGCTAATTACTGCTGCGGCTCCGGAAATTCCTCAAAAGCTAATTGACCAGTTAAAACCCGGCGGCATGATGGTATTACCTCTTGGTGCCGGCGATGTTCAGCAAATGAAACGAGTCACCAAACTCGAAAGAGGTGCGATCAAAGAAGAAGTGTTTGATAATTTTTCTTTTGTTCCGATGGTGGAGGGGAAGAAGTAGATTGAAATCAATGTGACACATTTACGGCTTTTGAGTCTATCCACATCGCAGTAAATTCGTTATTACATACCATGGCTGTCTAAAGAACTTTCCGTCCTATTTTAATCCGAATATTTTTTTTAATACTTCTACTATTGACTTTTTCTCCCCTCCTAAGTAGAAATGTTCATTGTATTTTTTTCTTGATAAAAATCCACTGATGTCACCATCCGGCGTTTTTTCCGTATATCTCGATTTTACGTATGGCCTTGTTCCATCATTTGGATGAAATTTCATTTCTAGATATTCACATTCACTCTTACTCAATTCACGATAAGACCCATCTTTTTCAATATAGATATAAGGATAAGGTAAAATTTTAGATTGTTTTCCTGATACTATTGCAAATTCAAATTTTCCCACTTTGATTCGATCTTGAGATTAAAATATTTTATATTAAATATTTCCTTTCTTCATTTCTTTTACTGCATAATCACATGCACGGGCAGTAAGAGACATATAAGTAAGAGATGGGTTTTGACAAGCTGATGAATCCATGCAAGCTCCATCAGTTACAAACAAATTAGCAATATCATGTGCCTGGTTCCATTTATTGAGCACTGATGTTTTTGGATCATTGCCCATTCGTGCAGTCCCCATTTCATGAATAACAGTACCGGGTGTTGGATGACGATCGAATGGTTCTACCCAATCGAGTTCAGCAGCTTTCAACATTTCTACAGCTGATTGTTGCATATCAACACGCATCTTCTTCTCGTTTTCACCATACTCCATAGATATCTTCAGCAATGGCAATCCCCATTTGTCTTTTTGATCTTCACTCAGCGTCACTTGATTTTTATATTCAGGTAATGTCTCACCATATGCTTCAAAATAAGCATTCCATTCGCCGGGCTTTGTCATACTTTCTTTCCAATCAGCCCCAACGCCTGCTCCTGAAAACCCTCTTGTCCAATCACTGCGGCTGGTATAATTTTCAAAACCAAAACCACGCAGATAAGGCTGATCATTTTGTTTTAGATTTCTGAACCTCGGCACATACACACTGGCAGGTCTTTCACCATAATAAAAACTATCTTTTAATCCACTGTAACCACCAACAGCGCCGACATAAGCATGATGATCCATTAAATAATGTCCAAGCACACCGCTTGAATTCGCCATTCCATTCGGGAACTCTTTTGTCTTTGATTGTAATAATATTTGTGTGCTTCCTAAAGTGGACGCATTAAGAAATACAAGCTTAGCAAAAAATTCAAGGCTTTGATTAGTCTCTGAATCGATCACTCTTACACCTTTTAGTTTTTGTGTTTTATTATCATAGATTAGACTTTCAACTACTGAGAATGGACGAAGTGTAAGATTACCCGTTTTCGCAGCATCGGGTAAAGAAGCTGAATTGCTGCTATAAGGTGCGCCAAAAATACAGCCACGATAACAAAGATTCCTTCCATGGCATCTTTTCCTTCCGTTATGATCTTGTGTAAGGATTGCCATTCGGCCAATAATGAGATCACGACCGTCAAAAGAATTTCTCAATCTTTCTTTAATGTGTTTTTCAAAAGCATTCATCTCGAATGGAGGTAAATAATGTCCATCAGGCAGATTAGCTATTCCATCACGACTGCCACTGATACCAACGTATGATTCAATTTTATCATACCATGGCTCAATGTCTTTATATCTTATCGGCCAATCAATACCAATTCCTTCTTTCATATTGGCTTCGAAATCCAGGTCACTTAAGCGATAACAATGCTTTGACCATAACAAGGAACGGCCTCCGACCTGGTATCCGCGATGCCAGGTAAAAGGTTTATCCTGTATATATGGATGCTCGCTGTCTTTTACTAAAAAATGTTTACTATCTTCTCCAAACAAATAGATCGATTTCTGTACTTCGTAATGTTTTTGTTCTTCAAGGCTTACAAGGTTTCGCAATTTAAATTCCCATGGATCTGTCAGCGCTGTAGGATAATCTTTAATATGCTCTACCATTCTTCCACGTTCAAGTACGAGAACTTTAAGCCCTGCTTCAGTTAATTCCTTTGCGGCAATACCACCGGTGATCCCTGAGCCAATAACAATAGCATCATAAGTATTTCCAGAGATTCCTTTTCCAAGAATATTAAAATCAGTCATGAAAAGAATATTTAGTAGTGCAAAAAAGTTTTTCCGTAGTTCAGCGTGTTAGCATCCGCTTTTATTTCGCTTTTATATTCATCGGGGATCTTTACATAATTGCTGGCCTTAGTTGTTCCTTCCTGCGAAGTAAAAAAGCCGATCATTGTGTATTGCTTAATGGTTTTGAAATAAGCAGCTCCTTCATCATTGTCATAAGCTTTCTTATCAAGCGATACAATGAATTGTAATTTATCCGCCGCTGTTTCAAATGCAGGGATCATTTGCTTTAATCCTTCTTTGATCACGGTTTGTTGCTCTGCTGTCATACATTGATCAAAGACCTGGTCTAAAAATACTTGCGTATTTACCTGTGATGCTGATTTGGTTTTTGTCGCCGGTATTATTATGTCGATGATCGATATGATAGACTTGTATTCCGGTTCTGTAAAAAATACCGGTTTGTAACTGCTCATATCATGATTGGCGCAACCAGTCAGGAACGATGAAAGCACTGTAGGGAACATTGCATGCCCTGTAACCACTGCAAGAGATTGAATGAGTTGCCGTCTGTTCATAGTAATTTTTATATAATTAAATATACACTACTGGCATATATGAACAAAACACTTATGCATTTCTATACAAACTGCTCCAGCAATTCAACTCTTTTTTCAATCGGTGGATGGGTTGAAAATAAATTATCCCAGGAACCGGATTTACGATGTGACACTTGTGGGTTATCAATAAACAATTGTGCTACGTCACGATTCTCCACCGCTTCAATGTAAGGATCAGCAGATATCTTTTTTAATGCGCTGGCAAGTGCATAAGGTTTCTTTGTCATTTCAGAGGCGCCGGCATCGGCTAAATATTCTCTTTTTCTGCTTATGCCAAAACGAAGTAACATAGAGATCAGGTAAGCAACTGCTGTAATAATAATTGCAATAAGTATAATAGCTCCACCACCTTTGCTATCTTTTTTACCACGGCCAGCAAACCGCAGACTGCGAAAGGCCACTTCGGCAAGAAAAGCAAATATGCCAACAAAAATGATCGAGATAATCAAAACTCTTGTATCACGATTGCGGATATGAGTGAGCTCATGTGCTATCACACCTTCAAGTTCTTCATCATTCAGCTTATTGATTATACCAGTCGATAATGTAACCGAATAACTTTTTTCATCAATGCCGCTGGCAAATGCATTTAATGAATCATCTTCAATGATATTAATTTTCGGCATCTTCATGCCTTTTGAGATGCAAAGATTTTCAACAAGATTATAAACTCTCTTGTTTTCTTTCCTGTCTAATGGTTTTGCTCCTGTAGCTAAACGAATAAGCGTAGCATGCCCTGCCCATGCAATTAAAAACCAAACACCAACAGAGATAAGAATAAAAGGAACAATAGAAAGAAATAGCGCATTATTATCTATAGAAACTGGATAATTATCATCCGGGTATTCTGAAGCATTATCTTTTGCAATAAAATAAATGATGATATAGAACATTCCCAGCAACAAAGCGGGGAATGAGATCAATAAAAGAAATGAATTAAAATTATTTCTTTGAATTTGTCGTTGAAGTCCGATATATCTCATTAAAATCTGAAATCGTAAATCTTAAATCTAAAATTTAATTGAAGGTGGTTCTTCCATTCTTGTTCTTCCTTCTGTACCAAGATCAAACATGATCTCACGTTTGAAACCAAAATTGTTGGCGATAAGATTGGATGGAAATGTTTCCACGGCATTATTATATTCGGTAGTAGCACCGTTAAAGAATCTTCTCGAAGCAGCGAGTTTGTTTTCAATATCACTTAACTCTTCCTGCAACTGCAAAAAATTTTGATTTGCTTTCAGATCAGGATATGCTTCCACCTGAACCCGTAAACCTTGCAAGGCAGAAGTAAGTTGTTGCTCAGCCGCAATTTTATCATCGATCGTTTTTGCTGACATTGCTGCTGATCTTGCTTCAGTTATTTGAGTAAGAACGCTACGTTCGTGTCCGGCATATCCCTTTACTGTTTCTACTAATTGGGGAACCAGGTCGTGCCGTTGACGAAGTTGTACATCTATATCTGCAAATGCATTTTGTCTGCGATTGCGCAAGCTTACAAGACGGTTATAAAGACTAACCATCCAAAGAACAATAATTAGTATAACAACAAGGAAAATTATAAAGGGCATGTTTATTTGTTTTGACTAAAATTAATGAAAAAGCAATGAGATAAATATAGATTAAAATCATCGCAAATAATTATTGGCCGATGATTCTTGCCATATTCCCGGAAATGACTGTTTTTTTCTTACTTTCCCGAAATATTTATTACGTATGAGAATCGGATCTTTTCTTATCTCAACTGTTATCAGTATCGGGTTGATTTATGGGCTTAATAAAAAATGGGGGAGTATTCCACCTATCGGCAAATTTTTAAGCCCGCAATTTGGTGTTTGGCAAAATGCTGAATCGGCCGAAAACGATTTTGCGGCAGATCTGAAATTTGCCGGATTAAAAGGCAAAGCTGAGATCTATTTTGATAACAGGCTGGTGCCTCATGTATTTACTGAAAATGATGAAGACGCATATTTTGTACAAGGTTACTTGCATGCAAAATTCAGGTTATGGCAAATGGAATTCCAGGCAAAAGCTGCAGCAGGAAGATTAAGCGAAATACTTGGCGCCGGAAAAGATTCAGCGATCTTAAATTTTGACAGGAATATGCGCCGGCTAGGAATGGTTTATGCCGCAAAAAGATCAGTAGAAGAAACAGAAAAAGATCCTGAATCAAAATCTGCCTGTGATGCATACACTGCCGGAGTAAATGCCTATATAGAAAATTTGAAAGAAAGTGAATTGCCATTAGAATATAAGCTGCTTGATTATAAACCTGAAAAATGGAATAATCTCAAGATCGCTTTATTCCTTAAATACATGAGTCTTGATCTTGCAGGGCCGGAGAACGATATGGAATATTCAAATGCAAAAACTGTTTTTGATGCAAAGGATTTTGATAAACTATACCCGATCACACAAGATTCACTTGATCCAATCGTTCCAAAAGGAACTGTTTTTCCGGAACCTTCTGTAAAAGTTGTTGCGCCTGCCAATGCTGATTCTATTTTTTCTTCATGGAAAAACAGTACAGCAATAAATGAAATAAAACCTGATAAGGATAATGGAAGTAACAACTGGGCGGTTGCCGGTATAAAAACTCAAAGCGGCGCACCAATACTTTGTAATGATCCTCACCTGAGTCTTAATATGCCTTCATTATGGTACGAGATGCAGTTACATACCCCCAATTTCAATTCTTATGGCGCATCATTTCCCGGGGCGCCATCAATCATAATTGGTTTTAATGATAGCTGTGCATGGGGTTTTACAAATGCAATGAGAGATGTAAGAGATTATTATGAAATAAAATTCAAGGATGACAGTAAACAGGAATATTGGTTCAACAATGAATGGAAAAAAGCCGAACTGAATATTGATACTTTCAAAGTATCGGGGCAAAAAGATTTTTATGATACAGTTGCCTATACAATTTTCGGCCCTGTGATGTATGATAAATCTTACTCTGGCGGAAGAGCAACCAATGATAAATATTATGCTGTAAGATGGAAGGCACATGATCCATCAAATGAAATGATGATCTTTTATAAACTGAACCGTGCAAAAAATCTTGATGACTATAAAGCCGCGTTACCTTATTTATCGTGTCCCGGCCAAAATTGTTTGTTTGCAGATAAACGAGGAGATATTGCCATTTGGCAACAAGCTGAATTTCCTGCTAAATGGAAAAGACAGGGTGATTTTGTAATGCCTGGAATTGATAGCAGCTATATGTGGCAGGGTTATATCCCGATGGAGGAAAATCCGCATGTAATAAATCCGGAAAGAGGTTTTGTAAGCAGCGCTAATCAATTGCCGGTCGATACAACTTATCCGTATTACGTCGGCGGGCATCATGATCTGTATCGTGGTTATATTATCAATCGTTACCTGCGAAACATGAATAGTATCACGCCTGCCGATATGCAAAAACTACAAACAGAAAATTATAATGTTCTTGCAGAGTTTGCATTGCCGATACTTTTAAAGAATACAGATGAATCAAAACTTAGCGGTGAAGAGAAAAAGTTTTTGGATATAGTTAAGGGTTGGAATAAAAGAAATGATCCCGGTGAAAAAGGAGTTGCTGTTTTTAGTAATTGGTTAGATAGTGTAGAGGTAGAAATTTATTTTGATGAGCTTTCTAAAGTTGCAGTGCCTTTCGATTGGCCGGAACGATATACTATGGTGGAAGCTTTGTTAAGAGATTCTGCTTATTCATTTATAGATAATATTAATACCCCTAACCTGGAAACAACAGCTGATGTAGTGACCACTGCATTTAAAAAAATTATACCTGTTGTATCAAAAGCCGAAGCGGACAGTGCTTTGGAATGGTACAAATACAAAGATGCAGGTGTTCGTCATTTACTTCGTTTGCCAGCGTTAAGCAGGTTCCATCTTTTTGTAGGTGGTGGTCAAAATGTGATCAATGCAACCAAAGACTTTCATGGTCCAAGCTGGAGAATGATCGTTCAGTTAACTGATAAGATAGAAGCTTATGGCGTTTATCCCGGTGGACAAAGTGGCAATCCCGGCAGTAAATATTATGATTCATTTGTTGATCAATGGGCCGCTGGAAAATATTATAGTATTTGGTTCATGCACGCAGGTGATAAGCTGGATAAAAAAGCCAAATGGAAAATGACGCTTGACAAACTTTGAAATTCCCCGATATGAAATTTTTTAATTCTGTATTATTAACTGCTTTATTAAGTTTTATTGCTGGTATTTATATTTCATACTGGTGGTTTTTTGCAGTTATTGCTTTTTTAATAGCACTATTGATCCATCAAAGAGGGTTCAAAGCATTTTTCGCCGGCTTTTTAGCCTTGTTCATTCTTTGGTTTGTATTAGCATTCTGGATGGATATTGCAAACGAAGGAGTGCTATCGGTAAAGATCGCTTCGCTTTTACCATTAGGCGGATCGAAATGGTTGTTGATGATCGTAACGGCTTTTATTGGTGGATTAGTGGCAGGCTTTGCAGCGCTTAGTGGCAGTTACCTTCGTTCATCAAAGCCCAAAAAATAATTTTGATAACCTTACCTTGTCCATGAAAATAGTTTTTCAATTCATAATATTTGTTTTAATAACCGCGACTTCATTTTCTCAAACAGCTTCAGGCATTGTAAGAGATGATAAAGGTGAGCCATTGCCAAATGCTTCTGTTTTAATAAAAGATAAAAAGGGCGGCACCACCTGTAATATCGAAGGAAAATATTTTTTGAATCTTTCTCCCGGCAATTATACACTTATCGCTCAGCATGTGGGGTATAAACGAGATGTAAGAAATATTAAGGTTGAAGACAAGGACATTCAGCTTGATTTTGTATTAAGTCTTGTTGATTTTACAATGGAAGAAGTTATTGTGCGTTCAGGCGAAAATCCGGCCAATGAAATTATCAAGAAAACTATCCGGATGCGGCCAGTTTATCAAAAGCAACTGGATAAATTTATTTGCGAGGTTTATACAAAGGGGCAAATGAGGTTGCGTGACTATCCCAAAAAAGTTTTTGGTCAAAAAGTCGATTTTAATGAAGACGGCGATACCAGTAAAAATAAGATCATCTATCTATCAGAAACTATTTCTACTTACTCAGTACGCAAACCAAACGACAGAAAAATAGAGGTCCTTTCATCCAAGGTAAGTGGTAGCAGTAATAGCTATGGCCTGGCTGCACCACAATTCTATTCCATGTATGATAATAATGTGCAGATCGGTACAAGTCTTAATCCCCGTGGGTTTATTTCACCCATCTCTGATAATGCGACTAACTATTATAAATACAAATACGTGGGAGCTTTTTTTGAAGATGGAAAACAAATAAACAAGATACTGGTAACACCCAAGAGAAAATACGAGCCGCTTTTTTCCGGGTATATAAATATTGTGGAAGATGAATGGCGTATCCATTCATTGAAACTGGAATTGAGAAAAGTAAATCAAATGGAATTACTGGATTCTCTGATCCTGGAACAATTATATGTTCCTTATAATGATAGTTTGTGGGTTTTGCATAACCAGGTCATTTATCCATACATAAAAATTCTCGGGATAGATGTTTACGGAAGTTTTGTAAATGTTTATTCCAAATTTGATCCGGATCCGGATTTTAGAAAGAACTATTTTGACAACACAATTTTAAAATATAATGACAGTTCCAACAGGAAGACTCCTTCATACTGGGATGAAGCACGACCCCTGAAACTACTTGATGAAGAAACAATGGATTACCGGAAGAAAGATAGTATAGAGCAATTAAGCAAAAACCCTGCTTACCTGGATTCAATTGATCGTGTTAAAAACAAACTGACAATAATGGGTTTTTTGCTTACGGGTCAAACAATTAATAAAGAAAAGAAAAATGCATCGTATTACTTCCGGTCAATAACTGACCAGGTAAATTATAATATCGTGGAAGGATTGACGCTGAATCTTTCGGCTACTTACACAAAAAAACTTGACTCTACTATTGGCAGAAGATCCATCCGCATAACTCCAACAATACGATATGGATTTACTAATGGACATTTTAATGCATGGTTAAGCACTTCCTACATTTTCGGGAAAAAATATATTACGTCTATTAATCTTTCCGGCGGCAAAAGAGTTTTCCAGTTTAATAATGCAAGCCCGATAGGACCAAGGAGTACTACTTTTGCAGCTTTGTTAGGCGGAAAGAACCTGATGAAACTGTATGAAGCCTGGTATCTCCGTGGATCGTATGTTAAAGGCATCGGTGAAGGTTTTACATGGAGTGCCGGTTTTGAATATCAAAGCAGGAGCCCTTTGGATAACACAACTGATTATTCTTTTGTCAAGGACGAGAAGAAAGAATTTACACCAAACTATCCAACAGAACTTTCCAACGAGAATATTAAGCCGCACCAGGCTTTTATTTTGAATTTCGGACTTACATGGCAACCAGGAGCCCGGTATATAGAATTACCAGATCAAAAAATTAATATCGGTTCTAAATGGCCTACGATGATCTTAGGTTATACCCGCACATTCGATGAGGTCTTTGGGAGCGATGTGAATTATAGTAAATGGCGTTTTGCAGTAACTGATGTTATTCGTTTTAAATTAGCCGGGCAGTTTAATTACAGGATAGGAATGGGAGGTTTTATTCACAACGAAAAAATGCAGATCCCGGATTACCAGCATTTCAATGGTAATATCTCGCATATCGCCACTGAATATCTTAACAGTTTTCAACTTTTACCGATCTATGAGTTTAGCAATATTTCCAAATTTTATGTGCTGGCCCATATTGAGCATCATTTCAATGGATTTCTTACTAATAAATTACCAGTTTTTAGAAAACTAAACTGGTACATGGTAGCTGGTCTCAGTACTTTCCATTATGAAAAAGACAATTATCTGGAATATTCTGTGGGGCTTGAAAACATTCTGAAAAACTTGCGTATTGACTATTACTGGAGTCGTAAAGACGCAAAAAAGTTTGACAATAATTTCCGGGTCGGGTTTTCAAAACGATTTGGTGTTGGCCGCCGGAGTAATGATGATTAAAATCAGTTTTATTTAATCTCCCTTTTTTATCTTTGCTGCGCTTTAGAATTTTGCCCAACCTGCAATTGGGTTCCGACAAGTCGGGATAAAATTTAAAAATATGGCAGCATTACACAATCGTATCTCCCGCAAGGAGCTAAAGGAACTTATTAAGAACGACCCCACACCACGTATTACCATTTCATTTTATTGCTATTTTAAAATTGAAGATCCTGCACAATTCAGAAATGACCTTTATCTCCATTTAAAAGAACTAGGGGTATTAGGAAGAATTTATGTTGCTTCGGAGGGCATCAATTCACAGATCAGTTTACCAACTGACAATCTATCGGCATTTAAAACTTACCTGTATTCCATTGAACCATTGAATGGTCTTCGCCTTAATGTTGCAGTAGATGATGATGGAAAAAGTTTTTATGTACTGGATATAAAAGTTCGTAATAAAATTGTTGCAGATGGCATCAATGACCCTTTGTTTGACATGGCGAACAGGGGACGTTATGTAAATGCGGAACGATTCAATCAATTGACGAATGATCCAAATACGATCGTGATCGATATGCGTAATCATTATGAATTTGAAGTTGGGCATTTTGAAAATGCGATCGAAATACCATCTGATACTTTCCGGGAACAATTACCGATGGCAGTTGACATGATGAAAGAGAACAAGGACAAAAACATTATCATGTATTGTACCGGCGGCATCCGTTGTGAAAAAGCATCAGCATACATGAAGCACAGTGGCTTTAAAAATGTTTTTCATCTGGAAGGCGGCATTATCAATTATGTCAACGAAGCAAAAGAAAAACAGCTTGATATAAAATTTCATGGAAAGAACTTTGTCTTTGATCAAAGGCTGGGAGAGAGGGTAACAGAAGAAATTATATCGCAATGCCATCAATGCGGCAAACCCGCAGACACACATGTGAATTGTGTGAACGATGCCTGCCATTTATTATTTATACAATGTGATGAATGCAAAAAGAAATATGAAGGCACCTGCAGCAAAGAATGCCAGGATTTTATTCATTTGCCAGAAGAAGAACAAAAGAAGTTAAGAAGTGGAATTGATAAGGGAAGGAATGTTTTTAATAAATCGAAGCAACTCATAAATAAGAAATTTCAGAAATGACGATTTGATGTTTTGCCTTTAACATTATTCTTTCAAATGTTCATCAATTCTATATCTTTAAAAAAACTGTGATGTATGAAGCATGGGCCAATTATTCTTGTTGAAGACGATGCAGATGACAAAGATGTTTTCCAGGATATTTTGAAAGATCTAAAAGTATTTAACCCGGTAGTATGGTTTAAGAGTTGTGACGAAGCATTCTCCTATTTGAAAACAACTGCTGAGCAACCATTTATTATTTTTTGCGATGTGAATTTACCGGGCTTAAGTGGAATAGAATGTAAACGTCAAATAGATGACGATAAAGAGCTAAGAAAAAAAAGTATCCCGTTTGTTTTTTGTTCTACTTCTGTTGATCAAAAAACTGTTGATGAAGCGTATACAAAAATGACGGTACAAGGCTATTTTCAAAAAAAGAATACATATGCAGAACTAAAAGAAACAATTAAACTGATAGTCGCTTATTGGGAGGAATGTAAACATCCTAATACAAAGTAGACGGGAGTCATAATAAATTTAGGCACACAATAATATTAAAACCATTCTCCTAATTTTTTCAACTCCACATTTCCACCACTGAAAACAACACCGACTCTTTTACCGGTAAAAAGACTTTTATTTTTTAACAAAGCAGCAAGTGGTACAACACCACTTGGCTCAACAACAATTTTCATTCTTTCATAAACAAGCCGCATAGCAGGTATAATCTCTTCATCGCTTACTGTCAGAATCTCTTTTACATATTGCTTAATGATCGGGAAAGTTTTATCGCCAAGGGTGGTAAGCAGGCCATCAGCGATTGTTTTAACGTAAGGAGCCTTTTCGATTTTTCCATTTTTTATGGAAAGAATTGCATCAGCCGCCCCTTCAGGCTCACCAGCATAAACAATTGTAGAAGGGGAGAAGTAATGAGCACTCAATAAAGTACCGCTCAACAATCCGCCGCCACCAACCGGTGCAAGAATAAAATCCAAAGAAGGAATTTCTTCTATCAATTCTTTGGCACAGGTTGCCTGGCCAGTTATTACTTCATAATTATTATAAGGATGAATAAACTCTGCACCGGTTTTATCAACTACATCCTGCAAAGTTTTTTCTCTTGCCTGCTGATTGGGTTCGCAAAAAAATATTTCAGCGCCATAGCCCTTTACTGCGTCCACTTTTACTTTAGGAGAATTATCGGGCATTACGATATATGCTTTTGTTCCAACTTCTCTTGCAGCAAAAGCAATTGCCTGGGCATGATTGCCTGATGAATGAGTAGCAATCCCTTTTTTTCTTTTTTCTTCAGGTAATGATAATACTGCATTCATACCGCCGCGTATTTTGAATGCACCGATCTTTTGAAAATTTTCACACTTAAAAAATATTTGTGCTCCGGAAACTTGATCCAGTGTTTTTGAAGTAAGCACAGGAGTTTTGTGAATAAAGGGCTTTATTTTTTTATGTGCTTCTTCTATGTGCTGTTTTGTAATTTCCATGAAGTGATCATTCAACTGGCATCCATTTTAAACAAACAGGTTTTGCAACATTTATCCTTTTACCTGAATCAGTAAGCAAACCAGTTTCTTTATCTCTTTTGAAAATAACAATTTCATCGCTGTTCTGATTTGCCACTAAAAGAAAATTGCCAGTAGGATCAAAATTAAAATTGCGGGGTGTTTTTCCCAGCGTTGACTGATGATCTATCCATTCCAATTGCCCATTATTCTTATTGATACTAAAAATTCCGATTGTATTACTCTCACCTCGATTTGAGCAATACAGAAATTTTCCATCGGGAGACACATGTATGTCAGCGCTGCCAATTTCGCCATCGAAATCTCTCGGCAATCCTGAAATGTTTTGTAATAAACTTAAATAACCATCCTTTTCTATTTTATAAACAGATACCGAACCAGTAAGTTCTTCCATCAGGTATGCATATTTTCCGTTGGGATGAATATCAATATGGCGTGGTCCCGCGCCGGGTTCTGTTGCGATAAAAGGCGGAGTGAATTCTTTTAGCTTACCGGTCTTAGTATCCAAATTATATAACATTACATCATCCATTCCAAGATCGGGTACGTACAAGGTTTTGTTATTACTATTCAATACAGTTGCATGTACATGTGCGGCTTCCTGCCTTGCAGAATTCACACTACTTCCTTCATGCAAAATTGAATCGGTAGGTTTTCCAAGAGAGCCATCCTTATTAACCGGAAGAACTGCAAGAGTACCGCTACTATAATTTCCAACTATAACCCATTTACCAGTTTTATCTATTGTAATATAACAAGGGTGTTTTCCCTGTGAAGGCTGCTGATTTACCTGGAGCAGCTTGTTATTGGGTTTGTTGAATACAAAGGCAGTCACATTGCCCGGGGCATCTTCATTTACTGCGTAAACAAATTTTTTATTTGGTGAAATAGTGAGATAAGAGGGATTGGAAGTCTTTACAGAGCTTACAAAGCTATTCTCACCCGTCTCGGTATTGAATTTATAAACATAGATCCCATCACTTGTGCCGGAAGTATATGTTCCGATTACTAAGAGCTGTTCTTTCGATTTTTGAGCGGAAAGATCAACGCTAAAACAAAGAACAAAAAAAATTAATAATGATTTTATCATGTTTTATTTTAAAGTTTTAAAGATGCAACATATTCTGCCAATGTTGTAGATGGCTTACCAAGATCATCCCATGTATTTTGACTTTCAAATTTCTCCGGGTACCTGTTCAGCGCTTCACAAATATGATAAGCATAATTCATTCGCTGGTTAAAAATACCGAGATACTTTAATGGAGCCAGCGGAGCTTTCATGATCTTTATATTTGATTTCACATTTCCAATAAAAACTTTTGCAGCCTCATCAGCTGTAAATGGCTCCAAACCCTGTACAACATATTCCTGGTTACTATCGCCTGCTTTTTTCATTGCCCATGCCACTTGTACACCATAATCTTTAGCCGCAATAAACCACATCGGCGCTTCTGACTTTCCCGCAAGCATTATTCTTGTTCCCTGTAACATTTGCTTATCTAAACATTCCATAAAAGTGGAAGGATAAAAGATGGTGTAGTTCAAACCAGACTTTTTTATTGCATTCACCGCTGCGTGTTTTATTTCAAATGCCCACCATTTGAAACCATTCATTCCTTCATAATTTTTTATCAGCGAAGAAAGATAAACTATGCGTTTAACGCTTGTTTTATGTGCAGCATCAATAATATTTTTTATTCCTTCTCTCTCCGGTTGCGGGTCACTTTTCTTTGATGATTGAGCAACAGAAAGATTTAAGTAAACGATCTCCTGTCCAGCCATCGCAGTTTCTAATGAACCAGTGTCAAATACATCACCTTTTACAACAGGTGTGTTTGGGAAAAGTTTTTGCATTTTTTCAACATCTCTTGCCAATAAGGTAAGCTTAAAACCTGCTCTTAATAATTCAAGAGCCACTGGTTTACCCAACATACCCGATGCGCCGATAAATAATATTTTTTGCATATAGAGAAATTAGAAAAGCAAAGGTATCCCATTCATTGCTTGTAAAAATAATAACGAAGCAAGAAGAAAATATACGACGGAAAAAATTACAGTTTGTTTTTTTGTTTTTGAAAAATAATTCCCAAACAATGGCAGAACTTGTAGCGAATGAATGCCTATAAAATGTGCAATGCGAAGATCACCATAATGGGTGCTCCAATTTACTATAGGTAAGCCAGCTCCGCCATCAGGGCCACCAACAGTATGCTTCAGAAGACCTAGCATCACTCCGCCTTCTAATGAAAAAAACAAAAAGAATAAGATGCCAAGCCTGATACCCCACACATAGGCTTGTGGTATTGAAAATTGCTTTTGTTTAAAAAAAGAAATGCAGACCAATATAATAGTTATTGTAAAGACAAGTATAAACATCCCCATAAGGTTGAAGATGATGCCGTTTATAGTTGAAGTAATATTAAAATGCGAAGTTGTATTCCTGATAGCCTGCATTATTATTAGCCCGTTTTCAAAAAACATTGTTATTACTATCAACCAGGAATATATTTTTATTTTTTTGAAATTATTGAGATAATACAATAACCAACCCATCGTAAGAACCATGATGCCAACAGAAGAATAAAATTTAAAAGGCTTTAACCATCTGTTCACCCCAAGTATTTGTGTTTCCTCAAATGGCATTCGTATAAGACAAACAAGAGCCACGGTGAGGTTGAATAAACCAAACCAGAACAACAATGCATTTCTCCGTTTTAATTCAATGAAGAAATTCATATAACTGATTAATAATTAGCAGCGAAATATTGTTTTGTTTTTATCGATCTTACCAGCAAATACAATAACAATCCGATCGGTCCCAGCATGAAAGTAAGAAGGAGGCAAGGGATCAGGATCAAATGATGGATGTTGTATTTCTGTGCATTCTTTTTTATCCAAATACCGGTAAGCAGATCAAAAGCGAGATAGTGCACCCAACCAGCAGTAACAGCGGTTTTATTAGTAAACAAATCCATGATGCCATTTAATGAACCAAACTTTTCAAAATCTCCGGGAGTGAATACCTGGAAGATGAGCCATGCATACACAATAGCAAACAATGTGATGATGATGCCAATAAGAAATTTATCAAAGCTGCTCCAGAATGGGCTAATGACAAGTAAGACTATCCAGCCCACCATCGCAATTGTGCTGCAGGTCTGAAAAACTGAATCAGGTGACATAGTGTAAATTTTTAGGTGGAATATTTATTCAACGATGAAATGATCCGTTTGTAAGTTTCATCATCACTTAGTTTTTCCGCAGCAAATTTTTTCCCGATCACTTTTTCATAGAGCTCTATATATCGTTGTGAAATTGTATTTACCCACTCATCGCTCATTTCAGGAACTGTTTGTCCTTCTTTCCCCATAAAATTATTGGCAATCAGCCATTCTCTTACAAACTCTTTACTTAATTGTTTTTGTCGTTCACCGGTTTCTTGTCTTTCTTCAAAACCATCTGCATAAAAATAACGGGATGAATCAGGGGTATGAACTTCATCCATCAAATAGATCTCACCATTTAATTTCCCAAATTCATATTTTGTATCTGCAAGTATCAATCCTCTTTTTGCTGCGATCACTTTTCCTTTTTCAAAAAGATGAAATGCGTATTGACTTAGCATGGTCCATTCATCCCTGGTAGCCAATCCTTTCTCAATTATCTCATCAGGTGAAATATCTTCATCATGACCCGCATCTGCTTTTGTAGAAGGAGTAATTATAGGTTCTGGAAAAAGATCATTTTCTTTTAAACCATCAGGCATTGTTGCTCCGCATAAAATTCTTTTGCCTGAACTATAAGTTCTCCATGCATGACCCACAAGATTACCACGAACAACCATTTCAATTTTAAATGGCTCACATTTTTTTCCGATCGAAACATTGGGAGCAGGCACATCGACCAGCCAATTCTTACAAACATCATTTGTTTCACCAAGCATATAAGCCGCAATTTGATTAAGCACCTGGCCTTTGAATGGAATAGGACGGGGCAGGATGACATCGAAAGCTGATATACGGTCGGAAGCGATCATCACGAGCCAATCATCGGCTATAAAATAAACATCTCTTACTTTTCCCTTGTAAAAATTTGTCTGTTCCGGAAATTTAAAATTAGCCATGCCCGAAAGTAATTTAGGTGATAAAATTTGCGCAATAACAAGCTGTCTAAGATTTCAACAATTTATCCTTAGTGTCTAAAAATTAGATTTTTACATACAAATTACTATTCTTACTTTTCCATCATAAAATTCTAAAACCAAAATTATCTAATATGAGTAAAAGCCTGCGCTTTACGGCTGCTTGCCTGATTACTGCATTATTTTCTCTTCAAGCTTTGGCGCAAACCGTAACCATCAGCGGAACCGTCCGCAATTCCACCTCAAAAGAAGGGGTTCCTGCTGTGACTATTGTAATTAAAGGAACTTCCACCGGCACTTATACTGATGATAAAGGTGCCTTTTCTATTTCTACTAGTGCAAAATTGCCGCTGATATTAGCGTTTAGCTCTGTTGGATTTGAATCAAAGGAAGTAGAGGTTGGCAATGCCTCGACTGCTCTTGAAATTGATCTCGTTTCTATTTCTACTCTTGGACAGGAAGTTGTTGTGGCCGCAAACCGTACACCACAACGAATCATTGATGCTCCCGTAACCATCGAAAGGTTGAGCAGTTCAGCTCTTCGGAATGCTGCAGTGCCTAACTATTATGAAGCATTGGCTAACCTGAAAGGAGTGGATATGCATACGGCGAGTTTAACCTTCAGAACTGTTACTACCCGTGGCTTTCTTTCAAGCGGTAATAACAGGTTCAATCAATTGATAGATGGTATGGATAACCAGGCGCCGGGTTTAAATTTTTCTGTTGGTAATATTGTTGGTCTTACTGAACCCGATGTTGCAAATATGGAACTTTTGTCAGGCGCATCTTCTGCCTTGTATGGTTCTGGTGGTATGAACGGTACTTTATTAATTAATAGCAAGAATCCATTTCAATACCAGGGATTAAGTTTTAATATAAAACAAGGCATCAATCATATTGATGGCAAGCAAAGAAAAGCTGCTCCATTTTATGACTGGTCACTTCGTTGGGCAAAAGCTTTCAATAATAAGTTTGCTATAAAGATTACAGGGCAAGTTATGTCGGCAAAGGATTGGGAAGCTAACGACGTTGATGACGTTGCAAGAACAAGCACAAATAGCAAGATCAAACCGGAAGGAAATCGGACCAATGATCCTAACTATGATGGCGTAAATGTCTATGGAGATGAAACCTCCGCTAATCTATTTCTTGTTTCCAATTCAATTCAACAAGGAATTATTACTGGCATAGCAGCTGCATCAGGAGGAGCTATTCCGAATATTAAAACTAACCTCGATGCCCAGATTCCAGCCGGAGCTTCCCAAGCACAAAGAAATGCCGTTTATGCGTTGTATCCCGCAGCATTAAAGCCAACACTTGATCTTTATGACCCGCTTTACTGGGGTCTTCGCAATAATTGGTTGCCACAAACAACCAGCGTTTCAAGATCAGGTTATAATGAAAGAGATCTTGTTGATTATGGAGCGCTAAATTTTAAATTCACTGGCGGTTTACATTATAAAATAACTCCTGGTATTGAAGCATCGTGGAATTCATATTGGGGTACCGGAACTACGGTCTATACTGGTGCTGATCGTTATTCGCTTCGCAATTTCGTCATGGCTCAGCATAAACTTGAAGTACGTCATAAGAATTGGTTTGTTCGTGGTTATACTACACAAGAAAATTCCGGAGAAGCTTACCAGGCAACAGCCCTTGGACGTTTAATGCAGGAAGCATTTAAACCAAGTGTTCGTCCTGATGGTACCGGATGGTATCCTGAGTATACTTTTGCATATTTTAATTATAAAAACACAATAAATAATACCCCAGGAGGAGCAGCTTCAAGTGAACGTAATGCTCATCAATTTGCAAGATCAATTAGTGATGCAGGAATGCCTTTACCCGGAACATCAGCTTTTGACAATTCAAAACAAGCAATCAGAACAACTCCCATAGGACAAGGTGGAGCTAAATTTCTTGACAAGTCTGATCTATGGGCTGCAGAAGGACAACTAAACGTTTCTGATGCCTTTGATTTTTCTGATGTAATAGAAGTGATGGCAGGATTGCAATGGAAACAATGGGTAATGAATTCTCAAGGAACAATATTTGCCGACACCACTGGCCCAATCAAGATAAGTGAGAAAGGCGGATATGTACAATTAAGAAAAAGATTGTTTGACGATTTCCTCACTCTTACAGGAGCTATCAGGTATGATAATCAAACAAATTTTGATGGCCGCTGGACCCCAAGAGTTACCGCAGTAATGCGTGTTGCAAAAGACAATAATATTCGTTTATCATTTCAAACAGCTTATCGCTTCCCTACTAACCAGGATCAATACATTGACCTCAATACAGGATCTGTAACTTTAGTTGGAGCATTGCCAGAGTTTGTTACACGTTATGGTTTGAATACAGGTACCTATACTGCCGAATCTGTTACGGCTGCAAGAACAGCGTTTAATCCGTCTTTGCTTGTTCCTTCAACTTTCGGAACTGTAAAACCTGAAAGTGTTTCCTCAGGAGAGATCGGTTATAAGGGCATTATAAACAAAAAACTTTTTGTAGATGTATATGGTTACTATAGCCATTACCAGGATTTCTTCGCAAGGGTAGCAGTTGTGAAAGCATCATCGCCAACAAATGCACTTAATCCACTCGCTTCAACAAACTATGCCTATATTCAAAATAGTCCCGGTGCGGTAAAAGCTATGGGTTGGGGTATTGGCCTTGAATATCAATTGATGCATGGTTATGTTGCTGGTGGTAATTTATTTTCTGATAAACTAAAAGATGTGCCGACAGGTTTTGTAAGTTACTTTAACGCTCCAAAATACCGTGCTAACCTAAGTTTAAGAAATGATAACGTTTGGAAAAATATTGGATTTAATATTATCTCAAAATGGCAGGATGTAAATCATTATGAGGGAACATTTGTTTCAGGAAGTTTACCTGCCTTTTGGACGATTGATGCACAAGTTAGTTACAGAGTGCCAAAAGGTAAAAGTGTGATCCGCATTGGTGGTAGTAATATACTTAATCACTATGCAAGAACTGGCTATGGCAGTCCGTATGTTGGCGGCCTATACTATGTGAGTTATGGATATAATATGTTCTAAACAACAGAGAGATGATCTTAGAAAAATCCCCCGATCTTATCGGGGATTTTTTTAAGGTAAAATGAATCAACTAAGTTTCCAGCTTGATTCGCCGATACGAATACCATTGTGATACAAACTAAGTTTGTAAGTTCCTTTTTCAAAACTATTTGGCTCCAGGGAAAAGATCAGGCGTTTTACTTCTCCTTTATTGTATTCAAACTTTACTCTTAATGTATAAATTCTTCTTCCATCCGTTTTTGTTTCAAAGCTACCCGCATCCCACACTTGCGTGTTAAGAGATTTACCGGAAGGGTCTGTAATAACAACGACAATTTCGGCGCTTTCAAGATCTAAAATATTATTTTGTACAGTGAAAGAAGTAACGAATTTATTCGCTTTCTTTTGTTGTGTTGTTTCGCTTTCTTTTTCATCAGCCTTAACATTCACTGCCGCAAACTTTATTTCCGATGCGATAAAAACAGAAGCATCATTTATTTTTTGCGTGAGATCTTTGTTTTCGGCGCTTACCTTCTCCATGTTTTGTTGCAGCGAATTCATTTCACCATTTAGCTGGGCAAGCACACCATTTAGTTTTGTTCGTTCTTCAACAAGCGAAGTATTTTCTTTCCTCATATTTTCTATCCTCGACTGCAAGTCATTGATCTTTGTTTTTGCTTCGGTAAGATCAGCCTGGGAAAGATTCTTTCTTTTTAAAATAATACTGATCTCATCTCTTAACTTATTAATTTCTGTAACTCTTTGTCCTAATTCTCCTTTTAATGAACTATTTGAAAAATCGATCTGCAATTTCTCAACACCTAGCTGATCAAGAGCACGGGTATAGTATATTCTCAAAGAATCAGAAACAGCCTCCGCTACAGCGATCGAGTCTTTCACAAAAACCTTCCGTGTATGATTTGAGTACTGGCTTTTATCATATATATGATATATCCAGGTTATAACAAGACCAGCGGCGAGAAAGGCTAAAAGGATGGATTTGTTATCTTTCATTCTATGTCAAGCTAATTAATTATTGAAAACGACAATCAGTCAATAAGACAATGTGGAAAAATGCCGGGTGACAGTGAAAATGAAAGTCCCCCGGTTAGCCGGGGGACAGTGAATATTGGATCGAACATCTTTATATAGATTAGCTAAACAAACCACCTTTTTTCAAGGTTCTTACGCCTTCGCCAATTTTGAAACCGTTATGATAAACCTGAATCTTATAATCACCAGTTTGGAATTTATCCTGAACCAAAGGAAGTTGAACATTCTGACGTTTGCCTTGCTCATAAGGAACTGTAAGCTTTGAAGTGAATGTTTTATCACCTTCTTCTCTTGTTGTAAATGTTCCGCCGGTAGCATCGATAACTTTTCCGTCAGGAGCAGTTACCAATATATACATATCAGCCGGGCCACTCTTTGCTATCCTGTTCTCTACATCAAAGGATACAACCAGTTTGTCAACCTTTTTAGCGGTAGTTGTTTCTTTTTCTTTACCACCATTCTTTTCGTTTACTGGGATGATAGAGATGTTGCTTGCACTGAAAGTAGAACCAACATCAACTGTTTGCTCTAATACTTTCTTTTCAGCCTGCGTTGTATTTAGGTTGGCTGTTAAAGTATCTTTTTCAACGATAAGCTGAGTTTTTTCAGCTGTTAAAGTCTGGTTTTCACCTGTCAACCTTGCATTTTCAGCCTGGAGAGTTTCAATCTGTGAATTAAGTTCGTCGATCAAAGTTTTTGCTCTTGCAAGTTCAGATGAAGTAGCATTTTTCTTTTTCAAAATGCCGTTGATCTCAGCTTTTAATTTAGAGATCTCAGTTTGCTTAGTTGTCAATTTACCTGAAAGGTCATTGTTAGCAACAGTAACTGAATCATACTTATCAAGTGTGAATTTGTAAAGAGATTCTAATGAATCACGTTGACTCATATAATGAACTCCTTCTTCACTTTTTGAAAGGATCTCTTTGTCTGACCTGTTTATTTTCATTAGAAAATAAGCCCATGAACCAAGCAGGGCAACTGCAAGCAGGCCAATAACGATGTTTTTTGAATTGCTGCTTCTCTGCGGTGTTGTTGTAGGCGAAGCAGATGGATAATTTGTGTTTGTCATTTTTATTTGAATTTTACAGTTTCAAAATACTTGGAATCGCTCAAAATAAGTAGCCTTATTTATTAACAGGATCACCAATTTTGTGTCAAACCTCTTTAAAGAAAAACCATGCCAAAAAACAACAAAAAATTAAAGATCGATGTCAACAAATATTCGTGATTCGCTGTATGAAACCCTGTAATTTAGCGCCTTATGTCGCATGAAAAGATAATTGCCGAGTGGAAAAAAAAAGTTTTCAAGCCTTTTTACTGGTTGGAAGGGGAGGAAGAATACTTTATTGACAAGGTTATGAACTATGCTGAGAATAACATTCTTAGCGAAGCAGAGACTGGATTTAACCTCACGGTCTTTTACGGAAAGGATGCTGCCTGGCCCGACGTAATAAATGCATGCCGTCGATATCCCATGTTTTCCGAACGACAGGTAGTATTATTAAAAGAAGGACAACAAATGCGGGATATTGAAAAACTTGAGTCATATATAGAAAACCCGTTGAACTCAACAATCCTGGTTGTTTCATATAAAGAAAAGAAAATTGATGGCAGAACAAAATTTGCAAAACTGCTAAAAGACCGGGGAGTATTGCTTTCAACCAAAAAAATTTACGAAAACCAGCTTCCGCAATGGACCGAAGAGATCGTACATGAACATGGATATGAAATTTCAAGGAAAGCACTCATGCTGTTGGTCGATCATATTGGGAACGATCTGAACAGGATCGAAAATGAAATAGAGAAAATATTGGTGAACCTTGGTAAAAGGAAAACTATCAGTGAAGACGACATTGAAGAGTTTATCGGCATAAGTAAAGAGTTTAATGTTTTTGAATTTCAAAATGCTTTAGCCAATAAAGATCTGCCGGGCTGTGTTCGTATTGTCCAATATTTTGAAGCAAATCCTAAAGCGGCCCCAATTCAGTTGATATTTCCATCGCTCTATTCATTTTTCAGTAAACTATATATGATACATGGATTGAACAGTCGGGATGAGAAAGCAGTGGCAGCGTCGATAGGTGTAAATCCATTTTTTGTAAAAGATTTTTTAAAAGCTGTAAAAGTTTACAGCTTTCCGCAAGTAGAAAAAGCTATTTTATTATTACATCAGTATAATTTAAGATCGATAGGTGTTTCAGATATAGGTACCGAAGATGCATCACTTTTAAAAGAGATGGTATTTAAAATAATTGCAGCCTGATCATCTTTATCCATGTTAAAAAACTGTTTCTTTGTAATGTTTAAACTTCAGTAAGCAAAATTTTATTTATGAAAAAAATTAGTTGGATCGCCGGGCTTGTTGTACTAATAATTTTTTCCGGATGTTTTGATACCCTTGAAGAAGTTACAATTAATGAAAATGGAAGTGGCTCATTTGTCAATAGCCTTGATATGGGAAAAATATTGGGCCTGGCAAAAACCATGGGCAGCGGCAAGGATGAAATGAAAGATTTTGACAAATTGAAAATGGATACTGTTATTTATTTAAAAGACGTTAAGGATAGCCTGAAAAATTTAAATGCAGCTGAAAAAAATATAGCCGCAACAGGCGCCTTAAAAATACTGGTAAATGCAACTGACGATAAAATGAACTTCACATTCACATTTCCTTTTTCAAAAACTTCCGAGATCGCCGGCATTCAAAATATTTTAAAGAAAGCAAAACAAGATATCATTGATGATATTATGCAAAAGATCATGGGTGAGGAAGGTGGCAAAAATGAAGCATTGCTTGGCAATGAAGAGGGAGATGAAAATAAAGAGAATATGGGCGCAAGCATTGATGAATATTATACGTCGGTTTATGAAAAAGGAAAGTTTACCCGCAAGCTTAATAAGGAGAAATATGCAAATGTTGAAGATGATAAATCCTTGAAGTCTTTACAGGAAATGGCCCAATTAGGAATGGCCATAAATATGAAAACTATTATTAACCTTCCTAAGCCTGCAAAAAAAGCGGAAGGCAAAGGATTGAAACTTTCAGACGACAAAAAGAAAATTACAATGGAAGGAACACTTGATGATTTCTTTGAAGATGGTTCTTATTTTGAATATGACATTCAATTTTAAATGAAGACCTCCGAGGAGGAGGCTTTTATAATGCTTGCAGGCTATCAACTTTATCCTGGTCAATTTGTTTTACCAGTTCTTCCAACGTGTTAAATTTTACTTCTGCTCTTAAGAACTTTTTTACATAAACCCGCATTGTTTTTCCATAGATGTCAATATTGAAATCAAAAACATTTACTTCTATCACTCTATGTTTCCCATCGACAGTCGGACGAAAACCTATGCTCATCATTCCTTTGTATTGCAGATCTTCAAAAGGAAAGGAATTGACCTCATCCATTGTCGCCTCTTCAATTTGTAGTCCTCTTTTAATGCTCACATATACTGCATAAATTCCATCTCCGGGTATTATCTTTTCGTGATCATGAACTTTTAAATTTGCGGTCGGGTATCCTAATTGTCTTCCTAATTTATTTCCATGAACAACTTCCCCTTCGAAAAAAAATGTATAGCCAAGAAGTTTATTCGCCATTGCAATATCATTATGAAGAACAGCTTCACGAATATTGGTGGAGCTAATAGCGATTTCCTCCAAAATATGCTTGGAAATTTCTTTTATTTTAAACCCAAATTGCGGTGCCATTTTTTCCAGCAGCTTATAATCACCTAATCGTTCCCGTCCAAAACGATGGTCATAACCAATAATAACAGAATCAGGATGGAATTTTTCATAAAGAAAATCCCGGATATATTCTTCAGCCGGTTGGTTGGCAAAAGCATCAGTAAAAGGAACAATAACAAGGTGATCTATGCCGAGCCCAGCTAATACTTCAATTTTTTCTTCCAAAGTATTTATCAATCGTACGCCAAGTATTGCGGAAGAAATAACTTTGCGAGGATGTGGATGAAAAGTAATAATAACTGATTCACCATTTACTTTTATGGCTTCGACCTTTAACTTATTTATGATCTGGCGGTGACCGACATGAACCCCATCAAAAGTTCCAATCGTGACTACTGCATTACGAAAAATCGGTAAATTATCAACATCCCTGTGTACCTGCATAGATGCAAAATAAATGTTCAATGTTCAATTAGCAATACTCTTTGTTCAAGTATTTTTGCGGCACAATACAATTCATGAGTCTATATTCAAAAAGAGGAGTTTCTGCGCAAAAGGAAGAAGTTCATGCTGCCACCAAAAGTCTTGATAAAGGCCTTTATCCAAAAGCATTTTGCAAAATTTATCCGGATGTCCTTTGTGGCGATGATCAATGGGTAAACGTTATGCATGCTGATGGCGCCGGTACAAAATCGATACTTGCTTACTTATATTGGAAAGAAACTGGTGATATTTCAGTTTGGAAAGGGATCGCACAAGATGCGATCGTAATGAATCTTGATGATCTTCTTTGTGTAGGCATTTATGATAATTTACTTTTTTCTTCTACGATTGACAGAAATAAAAATGCAATACCTGCTCAAGTGCTTGAAGCGATCATAACCGGTACACAAGAGTTTTTTGATAAGATGAAAAGTTTTGGTGTCAATATAACTTATATGGGTGGTGAGACTGCTGATGTTGGTGATGTGGTAAGAACAATTGCTGTAAATGGTACTATGACCTCCAGATGGCCAAAATCAAAATTGATCACAAACGAAAAAATAAAAGCTGGAAATGTTATAGTTGGTTTGGCTGGTTTTGGAAAAGCTGATTATGAAGACGCATACAATAGTGGAATAGCAAGCAATGGACTCACCAGTGCAAGACATGATATGCTTCAAAAAAATTATGCAGAAAATTATCGTGAGTCATTTGATAATTCGCTGGATGATTCTGTTGTCTATATTGGCCCTCACAGGTTAAGAGAAAATGTTCAATATTCTTACCGTAATGACCAATTATCAGCTACAGTTGGAGAATTGTTATTAAGTCCAACAAGAACTTTTGCACCCATACTAAAAGAATTATTAGAAGATCATTTTGAAAAGATAAATGGCCTGATCCATTGCAGTGGGGGAGGGCAGACCAAATGTTTGAAATATATTCCTGATAATGTCAGGATCATAAAAGATAATTTATTTGAACCGCCAGTTATTTTTAAATTGATCCAGCAAGCAAGCAAGTCTGATGATAGAGAAATGTACCAGGTTTTTAATATGGGAACAAGGTTAGAGATCTATACCAATGAAAAAGATGCTGCAACGATCATCGACATTGCAAAAAAGTTTGGTGTGGATGCACAGGTTATTGGCAGGGTAGAAGGAACTGGAAAAAAAGAATTACTGATTAAAACACCAACTGCTCAAATAGAATATTAGGATGCATATCAAAAAAGAGCCAGTTTACTCACTGCAATTAAAAATGTAAAAGGTGTTTTTCTAGTATTCTTTGGTAATATCAAATGTGATTTGCTGTTTTCTATACGCTTTTACCTGGCGACCATTTTGAATGGCTGGCACCCAGTCCGGCCCTTTCTTGATCAATCGCATTGCTTCTTCTTCCATGCCAAATCCGTGATTAGTTAAAGCTCTTACATCTGATATACTGCCAGCTTTGTCAACAATAAATTGAATAACTACAATATATTCTCCCGGTTTACATCCATTTAAAACAGGCACGTTCGATTTAAGATTTTGTTCAAGATATTTACGCCACGCTCTTTCACCGCCTTTAAAACTTGCTTCAACTTCCACCTTTTCAAAAACCTTGTTGTCATCTTCCTTAATTTCTTCAAGGGATAAATCCGTTACCTGCGATTTTACGGCTTTCATAGTATATATTTCGATCGCTCCATTTTTTCCTTTATCGCCATATTTTGTAAAAGCATCCGTATGTTTAAGAATATTTATGCTCTTGATAATGTCAGGGTTAAGAATGTTGATAAAATCTTTTACTTCACTAATTATACCTAAAACTTTATCGTCAAGAACAATCAATACACTTGAATCAATTGCATTAGTTCTTGCATCCAATTTAACAGGCACAGTATCTAAAATGTAGGGGAAACTTTTTCCTGGCAAATTGCTACGGGCAAAAGATATATTCGCAGCCAAAATCAATAATGTTCCTATCAATAATTTAACCATACGATTTAAAATTGCCTACAAAACTAATACTTAAAAATTGTCTTAGTTTGCTTTATTTTGCAACAAATTCGTTTAGATGGCTGATAATATTATTGACCTAAGGCATGTAAATATTTACCAGAGTGGAAGTCCGATCTTACAAGATGTAAATTTAACGGTAAGAAAAGGCGAGTTTGTTTATCTAGTAGGCAAAACCGGTACCGGTAAGTCCAGTTTATTGAAAACAATGTATGGCGAATTGCCATTGACTGAAGGCGAAGGCACTGTGAATGGTTTTGATCTGAAAAAGCTGGACTGGAAAAAAGTTCCTTATCTGCGCCGCACTCTTGGCGTTGTATTCCAGGATTTTCAATTATTGACAGATAGAAATGTAAATGAGAACCTGCGTTTTGTTCTCACCGCCACTGGCTGGACAGATAAAAAGTTGATGGATGAAAAAATATCTGATGTATTAGACAAAGTTGGTTTAAGAGCCAAAGGTTTTAAAATGCCGTTTGAGCTGAGCGGCGGCGAACAACAAAGAGTGGATGTGGCAAGGGCCTTACTTAATTCTCCGAAACTTATATTAGCAGATGAGCCAACAGGGAATCTTGATCCTGAAACATCTGACGAGATCATGAGTCTTTTATTTCATATCGCAAAAGATTTTGGTACAACTGTAGTAATGGCAACACATGATTATATCGTAGTACAAAAATTTCCTGCACGTATGATAAGAACTGAAAGAGGAAGAATGATCGACAACGCTACCATATCAATCGAATAAGCTGTTGTGCATTTGTTTTATTATTAAAAGTTTTTCCCAATAATCTACTTCTTAGATTGATCTCTTCTTCACCAAACGGGTGATGATATAGCTGAGTTATAATTGATGCAATGGCATGGCTTGTTGTACCAATATGACAGGCATCTTCTAATCCTGAACCTTCAACAGCTTCATCATTCACTACGCAATGGCGACCATTGTAAAGTGCATTGATCAATTTTAGTTTAATACCCGTCTTATTAAAAGATGGCAATACATGAATTTGTGCATTGGCGATCAGATCGTCCAGTTTGGCATCAGAAGGATTGCTAACAATAGACACATTCTTATTTTTTCCAGCCTTTTTAATTAATCTATTTGTTGGATCTTTTCCCGCGATAATAAATGGAATCTTTGTCAATGAAAAAACTTTTTCTAGAAGCCATAACGCAGCCTTTTCATTTTCCGCTACGGATAAATTGCCATGATAAAGACAATACGAGCCAATCCCTTCAAGGCTATTTACTTGCGTATATGGAATAAATACAGGCAAGTATGTTGTTAGTCTTTTATCCAGCTCATCCCTGTAAAAAATTGCATCATTATTAGATACAGCGATCACAGGTACTTCTTCAGGCAGTTTTCTTTCGTATTGTCGCAGGAACATGCTTTCATTCAAAAAGTATATCTTTTTAAAAAGATCCTTTTCACTTTGAAATAATTGACTGTAATAAAAGAATTCAACGTTATGCAGTCGCAAAAAAATTTCCCTTTCAGTAAGAAGCAATGGTCTTAAAAAAGCCGTGCAATGAATTCCTTCCATTAAAATAGGATGATCATCCTTAAGAAGGTTTTCTAGTAATAATGGATTTTCTCTCGATTTTACTATAAAAGGCTTGGTGAGAGATATGCTTTTCCAATTCGATAATCTTTTATAATAATTTACTTCTTCGCAATATTTATTTAATTCATCTTGCTGACCTCTTCCATATTCAAAACAATGAAGTTTGATCTTAACCCCTTCTTCATGCAACGCTTTTATCTTGCAAAAAAGATCTACTACGCCGCCATAGTCGGCTGGCCAGGGCACATCGTGACAAATAATATGAAGCGTCTTATCGTTATTCATTGAACAATTCCTCGTAGAAATTCAGCAACTTATTTTTTTCCTTCTGCCAATTCAATTCTTGCCTTGCCGCTAAACAGTTTTGCTTAAGCTGTAAATAAAGTTCTTTATTAGTAACCAGCCTGTTTATTGCCTTAGCGATTGTTTCCGGATCAAGATCATCAATTAACTCAGCGATTTTAAATTGATCGTTTATTTTTTTGTACTCGGGGTAATTCATTGTTACCTGCGGAATACCGGCATGAATGTAATCAAAGAATTTATTGGAAAGCGATAAGTACTGATTCAATCCTGTTCTTTCAAATGGATTCACAGCAACATAAGCTTGTGCAGTTCTCTTTTTTAATTCCTCTGGCGGAAGCATTCCAAAAAAGATCACTTTCCCTGACAGATCATTTTCCTGAACAACTGATCTCATTTCTTCCATAAAATTTCCATTACCACAAACCCAAAGTTTTGCATTCACATTTTTCATTGACAAAGTCAGCCTATCAAGTCCACGGCCCTTATTCACTGCGCCCTGATAAAGTATAATTTCTTCTGATCGTATTTGCTCATTTGATCCAACAAGCAGCGGCAGATTGCGGATCACTTTATAATTAGCATTGTAATTCTTCCTGAACTCTTCTGCAAGGCTATCACAAACAGTGTATCCATTTTTGAATTTCGGGATCATCTTTTTTTCAATTCTGTACCAGAACCGATAAATAGATGGACGACTCACTACTTCATTCAATTGTGAAAAATATTCATGGGCATCATACACTCTTTTTACTCCTTTCAATTTAGAAATATAATAGCAGGGAATAATAGTGTCCAGGTCGATTGCGCAAATACAATCCATCTTTTTAAAAAGGAGAAAGAAAAAAAGCCGGATATTAAATTCACTATAGAAAAGCTTTCCTTTATTAAACCAGCATCTAAGTCTTTGCTGACGGTAATTTTTCTTTGAAAGTGGGAGAGAAGTTCCTAATTTTCTGCCGACCAATAATACATCATAACCCGCATCTGCAAGTGTGCCGCAAATGCGTTGCATTCGCTGATCATAGCTAAGATCATTTGTTACAGTAAAAACAAGTTTTTTCACTTCTTTCAAATATAAAAGAAAAAGTCCCGCCTAAGGCGGGACTACAATATATTTGAAAAATTTTTTACTGCATTCCTTCGCCAGTATTCATACCTTCTCTTTCTCCTTTCAGGTTTTTACGTTTGAAAAGATTCGGATCAAACTTTCCAAATCTCCAGTTGAAATTCAGACGAAGCAGATGTGGGTCACGCTGACGATAAACATCCTGTGTGAAATATTGTGACTCTGAATGTGTATAAGAACGACGGGTTCCGAAAACATCACTCATATTAAGTGAAATTGATGCGGCCTTGTTCTTTAAAAATTCATACTTAATACCCATATCCGCATAAAAATTTGAACGAACATATCCTTGTGCAGATGATGAAGGGCCACCAAACATCATTCCCATTCCGCCACCTCCGCCACTTCCTCCCGGAGGAAGTACTGTTTTGGAATTATATACTGCTGTTAACTGGAAAGAAAAATTCTTAGGAAGTTTGAAAGTATTATTCACCTTGCCGAACCAACTTGCAAACTGATCTTGCTCAGGTTGGGCAGGATCATCAATATTGATCTTTGAAGTATAAAGATTCACATTAGAAGTAAGATCCCACCATTTGGTTATCTTATTTTTCATTGTAAGTTCAAGACCCGTTACATAGCTTGAGTTTGCATTTATGAAAGTAGAGATCACACGTTCTACGCTATCTATAACCTCTGTCTCCCCCTGGTAGCTGGTAATTAGATTGTCTGTATGTTTATAATAAAGAGAAGCAAGAAAGTTATCTTTATTCTTAAATATTTTCTGATAAGATAACTCAAATGAATTCGTAAACTCAGGTTCCAGATCCGGGTTACCTTTTCTCGGGTTAAGAAAATCAGACTTATCAATAAACGGTGACAGCTGGAAGAAGTTTGGACGATTGATCCTCCTTGTATAATTAAGTTGCAACTCCTGCTCTTTCTTCAATTTTTGGCTTAAGAAAACACTTGGGAAAAAGCTAAGTGGAAAAGTATTGCTGAATGATTCATTTGTCTTTACAAGCTCACCATCATAACCTGAGCTTTCAACTCTAAGACCAAGCTGGTATCCGAAAGATTTTATATTGTTCGTATAAGTTGTATAGGCAGCCAAAATATGGTCCTCACTTACATAATCGATCTCTGAATTCGGCACAAGTTTCGGTTGTCCAGTAGCCGGATCGAAATAATAAAATGCACTTGTGCTGTTTGCTTTGTTGAAAGCAGCTCTAACACCCATCTCTATCTTTGATTTGTCAGTAATGGGGTTGACAAAATCAGTTTGTACAATAAGACTTTGACCAGTGCCGGAAGTATTTTGTTGCTGGTCAAATTGACCAACAAGAATGTTTGTTGGATAATCGTAATAATCAGTTCCAATAAGACTTTCATTGATATTCGTCCTCTTATTATATGTTGCATCTGCTGTCCACTCTCTTCCTGCTTTAGGAAAATTATGTTTGAAACTTAATTGGGCGCCTCTGAATTTGAAAGTACCATCTGAATTTGTCATTCTTTCGAGGTAGGAGGTCTTTTTTATCGTGTAAAGTGAATCCACCAACAACTTACTAATTGATTCAGGGTGGAATGTACCATTACCAATATTCGAGCTGACTGAAAGAGTGTTCCTGTTATCAATAAAATAGTCAAGGCCAGCTCTGAAAAATTTAAAATTACCAACCATCTCACTATTATCATCCTGGTGCATATAAGTGTTGGGTTGATCAAGAATATTATACCTGTCAGTATAGCCAGTGCTTATAGATTTACGCTGGTTATAATTGGCGCTTCCGAAAACATTTATTTTATTTTGACGAAGGCTAAAATCACCACCTAAGCCAATTTTTGCTCTTGAATCAATACTTGAACGAAGACTACCATTGTAGCCTACTTTTTTATTTTTCTTTAAAACAATATTCAATATTCCAGATGTACCACCAGATGCGTCATACTTAGCGGAAGGATTCGTAATAATTTCAACTGATTCAATTGCATCAGCTGGGATCTGTTCAAGCTGCATTGTAGTTGGACGACCATCCACGAATATCTGGGGTGCATTATTCCGAAGTGTAACGTTTCCATCCAGATCAACTGAAAGAGAAGGAACATTTTTCATAACATCAACAGCAGTACCGCCTGCAGCTATCACATCTTTCTCTACATTATATATTTTTCTGTCAATACCTAATTGGAAAAGAGGTTTTGAACCAACTACAGTTACATTACCTAATACTTGTGCATCTATTTCCAATTTGATATTACCAAGATCTTTGTCAATTGCATTTAACATTGCACTCATATCTCCGCCGGGTTTCATTTCAAAGCCAGCAGGTTGTTCGATTGCTTTAAAACCAATAGCTGTGATCTTAAGTTTGGATTGGCCAAAAAGAGGAACATTCTCTAAAGAAAATTCGCCGTTCGCTTTTGTAAGCATGCCAGCTATAATTACATCTTTTCTTTTTTTAGTGGCTGTATCCATACGGCTTTGAACTAACTGAACTGAAGCCGCTTCAACCGGTTTACCGGATTGTGCCTCTACCACTTTTCCATACATACGGCCATTCATTTGCTGGCCATTTCCTGCACCACCTGGTCTTTGCATTGGGTTTTGAGCAAATAAGCAAAAGCTGGTAAGGTTTAATAAAAAAACGAGAACTAACTTATTCATTATACGAGTTTTGGGATTAGACGTGCAAAGGTCATTTAACCTTCTCGAAATGTCATTTTTAAATGACAAAAGGCTTAAAGACATTCATAGAAGGAAAATGTTCGGGATATTAACCTTGATTAACTATTTAGGTAAAAAATAGGTGATCAATACTTGCACGATACCGATAATAAAACCAATGACTCCACCAAGAATTTCAACAAACCTGAACTCTTTGCTCATTATTTGGTATAAAATGTCTTCTAACTTATCAGTTGAGAAAGCAGAAACCTTTTCAGTAACGATTTTTTCCAAATCGAGTTCTTCCTGTAAATGACCGGCATAGCTTTTCATTATCTGCGGAAAAAGTATTTCTAATTCCTGCATAAACGTCTTTTTCAAAGACTTGATGGTTTTACTGCCAATGAATAAACTCAGGAAGGGCATTTCATCACTCAGTTTATTCTTCAGAAAATTATCAACATGTGCCTCTATCATGGGCATAAGTTTTTCTAAATTTTTTGGGTTGGCAATTTTTTCCTCTATGTCTTCATACGAAAGAAATTCTGCACTTATCATTTTGCCCAATTTCTCGGCAAATATTTTTTGTCTTTTGGGAAAAATACCATGAAATGTAATTCCAAGAATTCGCTTTGGCTCTCTCGGGTGAAAAAGCATTTTGATTGCAATCCAGTTTGTAAACCATCCAATGAAAGCAGAAATTATTGGAATTACAAGGAGTTGGATCAGCAGCGAATAATTCATTAATAAGTTTAGACAAAGAAACATAAACATCATGCCGGGTCAAAATCTCATTTTGCATGCAACGCCTAATTATTTACTTTTGCAATCGTCTAAAAATGGTAGCCATAGCTCAGTTGGTTAGAGCATCAGATTGTGGTTCTGAGGGTCGTGGGTTCGAACCCCATTGGTTACCCCCCAAAAATAAAACCCTGGTAATTCGGGGTTTTTACTTTTTATGTACTACGCATATATTCTAAAAAGTGTGAAGGACGGTAAATATTATTACGGACACACTGCGGATTTAAATTTAAGATTACAGGAACACAATAATGGCAAAGTAAGGGCCACAAAAGGCCGTAGACCATTTATCATTCATCATTTTGAAACATTCGAGACGAGAATTGAAGCAGTAAAAAGAGAGTTGTTTTTTAAAAGTATTGATGGATATGTTTTTTTAAAGCAAGAAAAAATTATCTGACCAGATTGTGGTTCTGAGGGTCGTGGGTTCTCCCGAAGGGACTCCTTCGGAGGAACCCCATTGGTTACCCAAACAAAAACCTTCTGTTTACAGGAGGTTTTTTATTTTCATTCTATTCACCATTCATCAAAAAGCTCTGTTAAAAGGAATTAGGAGTAAAAAAACCCATGTTTTTGCGTTATTTTTACTACTCTTATAATAGCGGATAAAATTAAATAATGATAAAGCTGATAAATTATATGACAAACCTTAAACGATTACCTATCCTGATCATTATCCTGCTCATTGCAGGAGTGTTTTTTGCCGGCTCTGTGAAAAAAGAAATTGATCCTCCCGGTAAATATGAAAAGATCCTTCACAATGTTACAGATATGCTGAAGGAAGCTCATTATAGCCCAAAGCTTATTGATGACAGCTTTTCTAAAAAAATATTTTATAAATATTTTGAAGTCATCGATCCGAATAAAAATATTTTTTTGAAAGAAGATATCGAAGCGCTTAAGAAATTTGAGTATAAGATCGATGATGAAATGAAAGGTGCTGATGTTGAATTTTTCAAAGCAGTTGGCTTATTATTTAATAAAAGAATGGAAGAAGCTGCTTTGGTCTATAAGGATATTTTGAGCAAGCCTTTTGATTACTCGACCGATGAAACCTATGCAGGTGATCCAGACAAAATAAAATTCCCTGCAACAGCAGCAGAAAGAAAAGAGAGTTGGAGAAAATCACTCAAATACCAGTCTCTTGACAAGTATGTTGACTTGATAGAAACAAGGGATAAGAATAAAGATGTTGCTGGTTTCAAAGTGAAGACAAATGCTGAATTGGAAGTTGAAGCAAGAGAAAAAGTATCAAAATCAATGGAAAGAACATTTGAAAGATATCGTTTCAAATTTACTGAAGATGATAAATTCAATCTGTTCGTTAGCATCATTACAAATACAATGGATCCACATACAGAGTTTTTTCCTCCTGTAGATAAAAGATATTTCGACGAGCAGATGAGTGGTCGCTTTTTTGGTATTGGCGCATCACTTATTTATGATGAAGGCAACATAAAAATAAACACATTGATAGCAGGAAGCCCGGCATGGAAAAGCGGGGAGGTGCAAGTGGGTGATATAATTTTAAAAGTTGGGCAGGGCACAGAAGAACCTGTTGAATTAACCGGTTATGTTGTTGAAGATGCCGTAAAACTTATTCGTGGCAAAAAAGGAACCGATGTAAAATTGACATTGAAGAAACAAGATGGTTCAGTAAAGGTGATCACATTAGTTCGTGATGAGATCGTGCAAGACGAATCATTTGCAAAAAGTGCTATTATTAATAATGGTAATTCAAGACTTGGATACATTTATCTTCCGGAGTTCTATGCAGACTTCGACAGACCAAATGGTGCCCGCTGTTATATTGATGTTGCAAAAGAGATCATCAAGTTGAAAGAAGATAAAGTAGATGGTATCATCATGGATCTGCGTAATAATGGAGGTGGTTCACTTTATGATGTAGTGCAAATGGTTGGTCTTTTCATCGACAAAGGGCCTATTGTACAAGTGAAAGATCGTGATGGCAAACCAAATATCCTTGAAGATAAAAATCGTGAAGTATTATATGATGGCCCGCTTACAGTAATGGTAAATGAATTCAGCGCATCAGCTTCTGAAATTTTTGCAGCTGCTATCCAGGATTATGGTCGTGGTGTAGTTATTGGCAGTACTACCACTTATGGCAAAGGAACTGTGCAGCGCAATCTTGGTCTTGATCCTGAATCCGGTTATTTGAACTCTAATTCAGACCTGGGAACGATTAAATTGACCTTGCAAAAATTTTATAGGGTAAATGGCGGATCAACACAATTGAAAGGTGTTGCATCTGATATTGTTTTACCTGATAATTACGAGTATCTGAAATTCCGTGAGAAAGATGATCCTGATGCATTACCATGGGATGAAATTCAAAAAGCATCGATCAATAATTGGAAATCGGGTTATGAATTGGCAACAATCCAAAAATTAAGTGAAGCAAGACTTCAATCAAATAAAGCATTTAAATTAATAAAAGAAAATACAGAATGGCTTTCAAAACAAAATGACAGGGAGTATCCTTTGAATTTTGATAAATATCAGAAAGAACAAAAAGCGATCAGAACTACGGTTCGCCAGATCGAAGCGCTGAAAAAATTAGATAACGATATGGATGTGAACTCACTTCCACAAGATGCTACCAGGTTTACTTATGATAAAGGAAAGCAAGATCGTTTCGATCAGTGGATAAAGAACCTTCGTAAAGATATTTACATTGACCAGGCTGCGAAAGTAACCGCGGATATGGTACAGCAAAAAAATCTGGTAAAGGGGAAGGCCGATGAAGCAAAAAAACCGTTTTAATAATTGATACAATAAATTGAATAACCCCGACTAAGTCGGGGTTATTTTTTACAAGTATCTTTCTTTAATGATCTGGCAATGATGATTAACATGTCCTGCAACGATATAACCAATTCCCAATACATAAGTCGAATTTTCACTGGCAATTCCAGATTGTTCCATTTGTTCATTATCAAATGAAGCAAACATTGCTTCTGTTGCTTTTCGCAGAGAAACAAATTCTTCTACCATGTCATTCCAGTTTCTTTTATCAGCTTTTGCAGTTTGAGCAAAAAGGTTTTCATCAAAACCCGGTAGGGGGGTGTCGTCTTTCCTGGCAAATCGAAGTGCACGGTAAGTAAATACTCTTTCACCGTCAAGCATGTGTTGTAGCACTTCCTTTATTGTCCATTTACCATCTGCATAACGATAATCATGTTTCCCCGGAGGAATAGATTTTAAAAGGTCAAATAAATTATTTGTGCTGCTTTTTAGACCAGCCATAAGATCATCTTCTTTTACTTTACTTATATATCCATGAAAAAAATCTGGCACACGGGATAGATCGGGTCGAGGCATAAGGAATAGTTTAGGTTTAAAATTTTAAGGCATTAAAGTTAAAGAGGGCAGAGTTATTAAAATAAAAAACCTCCGTAAAATTGCGGAGGTTTTAAGATCATTTATTCTAAGATCAGAATGGTTTTAATTGATTTCCTGTTGCTCTTTCACCTTTCAGTGTTGAAGCAAGTTTTAATGCCTCGTAAGCATTTACCACACCGCCGCTTTTTGATATCTCAGAAAGCTTTACTTTCTTATCTGAAGCTGGCACATTTACTTCATACGCAGGGACCACTGTAGAATTTTCAATTACATACTTTACCTGTTCAGCGCTTAAGTTAGGATAATACTCAAGTATCAATGCCGCAACACCAGCAACAACTGGCGAAGCCATGCTTGTTCCTTGTGCATTTCCATAAGTATTGCCGCCCGGAATAGTAGAATAGATCTTCATACCCGGAGCAAATACATCCACTTCATTTTTTCCATAGTTTGAAAAGCCTGCTGTCAAAGAATTGTATTTAACACCTTCAGGGCTTACCTGGTCAATAGAAAGATCACCGCTTGCTCCAACAGTTATCCAATTACTGGCTCTTTTTTTATCCTCCTGGTAAACAGGACTAGGAAAATTCCATAGCGTATCAACATTTTTTGAATCATTTCCTGCAGCATGCACCAGCAATACTCCTTTTGACCTTGCATACTCAACAGCTTCATCTACCCATTTTTTTTCAGGAGAAAAGCTTTTACCAAAACTCATATTAATAACCTGTGCGCCGTTATCAACTGCATAACGGATCGCTAGTGCAATATCCTTATCATGCTCATCACCATCAGGTACGGCACGCACCATCATGATCCTCACATTGTCTGCAACACCATTGATCCCGATCTTATTTTTTCTGTTTGCCCCTATAATTCCAGAAACGTGAGTGCCATGAAATGCAGCTTTATTATCAACAAAAACATTATTGTTACCGTAGTATTTATCATTGAAATCTTTGTAATTATCTTTTACAATATCATCCCGATAATTTTTAGGGGCAATTTCTTTTGCATCAGCTTTTCTTTGCTCGCCATCAACAAAATCTTTAAATCCCTCCATGAATTCCTTATTGGTAATTTCCAACGCTTCGTTTGCTTTCATTAACCCGTACAATGCATTTTTTGCATTCATTGTTTTCAGATCAGTCAACTCAGCTTTTTCAAGTTCTTTACCGGTAAATTCTTTTTTACCCAAAGCGATTTGTAAGAGGCTATCGCTTTTTACAAGATTCTCATAAGCTACTTTTAAAATTGCGATATCTATTTCCGGCCCGTCAGATGCGCCATACATTTCTTCCTTTGCCTTGCTCCACATTTCATATTCAACAGCATCTTCTTTTGAAAGCTTTGAAGGGTCAATATCTTTATCCTCATATTTATTTTTAAATGCATGATAAACCCTGTCTCTTTCATATGAATCTACAGTTACATTCTTTCCATCTTTACCACCAATAAAATTCCAACCATAGATATCATCTATATAACCATTCTTGTCATCATCAATTCCATTGCCTGGGATCTCTTTAGGGTTATGCCATAAAATTTCTTTCAGGTCTTCATGCAAAGTGTCAACACCGGAATCAATAACAGCTACTAAAACAGTTTTGCTCTTCTTTCCTTTTACAAATTGATAGGCTTTATCCAGACTAATACCATTCACACTGTTGTCCTTAAGGTCCTGTAAATACCATCCATTGGGTAGGGGTTCCTTCACACTTGTTTGAGAAAAAGTGGTAGTGCTAACCAAAACCAGCGTCACGATAACAATACCTTTTAAGATTCTATTCATTTTTAATTGATTTTAAATACAAAGATTAAAAAAGGAGTAAAATTAACTAAACCATCCATACAATTTTAGTAAACTCTCACAGAGTAATGAGGTTTGCATGACAATAAAAGAGCCAAAAGAAAACCTCCCGGTTGCATTGGGAGGTTTTTTAACTCTTTAATTATTTCTCAATTTGAGTTCAACCCTTCGGTTAAGTGCTTTTTCTTCCTCGCTCTTGCCTTCATTAAGCGGTTTGGTTGGACCAAATCCCTGCGACGTCAGCCTTGATGGGTCAACACCCTTTTTAATAAGATAGTTTTTCACAGTTTCTGCTCTTTCGTTGGACAGCTTCATATTCGTATTAAAATTACCATCACTACTTGTATGTCCCTCAATGTCAATCTTTAAATCAGTTTCTTTTGACAACAGATCAGCCACCTCGTCCAGTACTTTTTTGGATGCTGGTAACAGGGTTGCCCTGGCATAAGCAAACTGGATCTTCCTTGCAGCGAATTCAACTTTCTGGATAATTTCTTTCTTGATCTCAGGACATCCATTATTTTCTTTAGGGCCTGCTTCATTTATGCATTTGTCTTCTTCGTCGTTCACCCCATCTCCATCGGTATCCGGAATCGGACAACCATTATAACGGGCAACGCCTGCCACAGCCGGACATTTATCATCTTCATCAGTGATCGCATCTTTATCTGTATCGGGAATAGGGCAACCTTCATATTTTGCAAGGCCGGGTACAGTCGCACATTTATCTATATCGTCAGTTACGCCATCACCATCTGTATCCGGAATCGGACATCCATTATAACGGGCAACGCCTGGCACGGCTGGACATTTATCAACTTTATCTGCGATACCATCAGCATCGGTATCGGGACAACCATAAGTAACAAGTGGGCCAGGCTCTGCAACACACGAATCTTCTTTGTCAACTATGCCATCACCATCTGTGTCCTTTGGTTTATCTTCCAATGAAACAGGTTTGCCAATAAAAATACCAAGTGTAACGCCATATACCTGGTTCTTAAAACTTCCATCATAAGTAGCAGTGTACATATCAGTAAATCCACGGCTAAAATTACCAGCAATAAAAACTCCACCGAACTCAAAACCCGCTGTTCCGTTTACACCAAGATCAAACGTTTTATAATGTCCGGGACCATCACCAATGGGCAGATCAGTATTTTCTTCAGTTTCAAATTTCCCTGTCTTCAAATATGTTTCTTTTTTCTCAAGACCATTGTAGAAAAAAGAAAGATAGGGGCCACCGCCTAAAAAGAATTTTGTTTTGCCACTTAACGGAATTTTATAAACAAGATTCAGAGGGATATCAATGTAATTGATAAATTGTTTTGCATCTATACTGAAGTAATTATAAACCGCAGTATCGTAATTGCTGTAAAATTTTCTTCCCTTATTATAAAACATAACACCAGGCTGTGCGTAGAATTTTGATTTCACTCCAAGTTGCAGATCGGCGATAAAACCAAAATGGGCACCGGTACGGTTACTGTACCCGCTTTCAATTTCAGACCAGTTAGGAAGATCATTTGTTTCTACAATAGTGGAGGAATGTGCGCCGCCAGCAATGGCAATTCTTAATTGAGCATTTGAAATTTGCCAAAAAACAAGCAGCATTGCTGCAAGAAGTAAAATTCTTTTCATCGGATGATTTTTCAGAGATATTGACTGATATTCAACGCTCAAAGGTTGAAATTATTTTGCAGAAATCATAGCATTTTGAGGATACAAAAGGGTTTACACCTAAATATCAAATTTAATACCCTGTGCCAGCGGAAGATTATTGCTGAAATTGATCGTATTCGTTTGCCGGCGCATATAATTTTTCCAGGCGTCACTACCACTTTCACGACCGCCACCGGTTTCTTTTTCCCCCCCAAATGCGCCGCCGATCTCTGCACCGCTTGTACCGATATTGACATTGGCAATACCACAATCACTACCTGAAACAGAAAGGAATTGTTCTGCCTCACGAAGGTTCAAGGTCATGATGGCTGATGAAAGACCTTGCGGCACGCCATTTTGAATTGCAATTGCATCATCAACCGTTTTATATTTTAATAAATAAAGAACAGGAGCAAAGGTTTCATGCTGCACAATTTTATAGTCTGGTTTTACTTCAGCAATACATGGTTTTACATAACAACCGCTTTCAAAACCATCACCGCTTAATACGCCACCTTCAACAATAAATTTTCCACCTTCTTTTTTACATTCTTCAATTGATGCCTCATACATTTTCACTGCATCCTTATCGATCAACGGACCTACATGATTATTTTCATCTAGAGGATTTCCTATATGCAATTGAGAATAAGCAGCAACTAATTTTTGTTTTACTTTTTCATAAACATCATCGTGAATGATCAATCGCCGCGTACTTGTGCAACGTTGTCCAGCAGTACCAACTGCTCCAAACAAAGCGCCACGTATTGCCATGTCTATATCTGCATCTTTTGAAATAATGATCGCATTGTTTCCCCCAAGTTCCAATAATGCCCTTCCAAGTCTTGCACCAACTGCTGCGCCAACAGCTTTTCCCATTCTTGTAGAACCTGTTGCTGATAGGAGAGGTATCCTTGTATCGTTTGCCATCCATTCACCGACATCACGACCACCAATTATTAAAGAACATACACCTTCAGGAACATTATTCTTCGCAAACACTTCTGAAATGATATGCTGACATGCGATCCCGCAAAGAGGAGTTTTTTCTGATGGTTTCCATATACAAACATCACCGCACACTAGTGCAAGCATGCTGTTCCAGCTCCATACAGCCACCGGAAAATTGAATGCAGAAATGATTCCAACGATCCCTAATGGATGCCATTGTTCATACATGCGATGACCCGGTCTTTCGCTATGCATACTTAGTCCATACAACTGTCTTGATAAGCCAACAGCAAAATCACAGATGTCGATCATTTCCTGCACTTCACCATAACCTTCCTGCACACTTTTACCCATTTCATAAGAAACAAGTTTGCCAAGCGGTTCTTTATATTTTCTTAATGCTTCACCGACTTGTCTTACAATTTCTCCTCTTTGAGGTGCTGGAATCAATCGCCATTGTTTGAATGCAGATTCAGCAGTTTGAATTATTTTTTCATAGCTCACTTTATCAGCGGCAGTCACCGAACCGATCAGTTTCCCATCAACAGGAGAATAGGAATCTGTTTTTTCACCAATAGACTTTATCCATTTGCTACCAGTACTTGCACCATTATTGTTAGATTCTACATGTAATGCTTTTAGAAAATCCATTTGTATTATTTAGAATGCAAAAGTACAAATGAACGATCATAACAAGATTGAAAACTACATTGTTGTTCGAAGCATTTAAAAAAAATTAGAAAACAATTATATGTGTGGTCCAGATTGATTGAGCTTTTCCTGTGCTAGATTGAGCAAAAGGATCATTTTGAGTTGGTCCACTACTGCGAATAGGTGGAGTAGTTGGGGGTCTGCTTCCAGCTGGCACTCCTACGAGCTTTGTAGATGTAGAGACGGATTGAGAAGATGTTGATGCAGTTTGAGCGGTGTTGTTACTTGGCATTTCACTTTCATGCAACTTCCATCCAATACTGATCTTTTTATTGTTTAATTCAATTAGAGAACTTTCAAGCATTTTAAGTGGTACATAATATTCAATACTTAAAACATTAGAACTATCCCACCCAATTGCAATATTTATAGTTCCTTCTGATATTACATTTTGAGGAAAAGATTCTGCGTTACTAAACCCAAAAACTTTCATATTACCTATATCTGAAACATTTTCCATCCCCAAAGGAAATTCGACTCCGTGATTTTCTTTTTTCTTTCCCTTGACATCAATAAACAGGTTCATTCCTTTTTGCATTATACTTTGTTGTGTCATTTTATCAGGAATATTCAGTGCAAGAAATAGCATTTGACTATCGTTGTCGACAGCGTAACGAACTTTTGTTGCCTTGTCGATCGTAAATTTTTCTGTCGGCCATTCTGTTGTATTACCATCGAGTAAATGAGTAATAATCGTTGTATCCGTTTGAAATGGTGATGAAAATTTTAGATGAGCGTAATTAGAATTTGCCAATATGCTAATTACAGGAAGTAAAAAGAATATTCTCATGATAATTAGGTTTTGGTATCCTAAGGTACGAAACCTAATAATCAATATTGTTCATTCTCATTTGGAAAAGACTTTCCTTTCACATCACTGATATATTGCTGAACAGCGGTAGTAATCTGTTCATTTAAATTCAAATATTGACGAAGGAAACGTGGTTTGAATTCTGTATTAATGCCAAGCATATCATGCATTACCAGTACCTGGCCATCGCAATGCATACCTGCACCAATGCCAATAGTGGGAATATGTAAGCTTTCAGTTACTTCTTTTGCAAGTTCAGCTGGTATTTTTTCAAGCACAATGCCAAAGCAGCCGGCTTTCTCCAACAGCTTTGCATCACGTCGTAACTTATTGGCTTCATCTGCTTCTTTTGCACGAACTGTATATGTTCCGAATTTATAAATTGATTGTGGCGTTAAACCCAAATGTCCCATTACCGGTATTCCTGCGGAAACAATTCTTTTTACTGAATCAACCACTTCTTCACCCCCTTCTAATTTTATTGAATGAGCCCCTGTTTCTTTCATGATACGAATGGCAGAAGCAAGAGCAATGTCAGAATTGGACTGATAAGAGCCAAAGGGAAGATCAACAACAACCAGGCAGCGATTAACTCCTCGAATAACTGCAGAAGCATGATAGATCATATGTTCGATAGTGATCGGGAGTGTTGTTTCATGACCCAACATTACATTGGAGGCAGAATCACCAACAAGAATAATATCAATACCGGCATTATCAATAATTTTTGCAAAAGAAAAATCGTACGCTGTTAACATACTGATCTTTTCTCCAGCAGTTTTCATCTTCTGAAGAGTATTTGTTGTTACTTTTTTTACTTCCTTATTTACAGACATATTCGTATTTTGAAATTTTGGAATTGGAAAATTGGGAAATTTCTAAGCATCTTATTTATTTTTATTTTGTTTAGCTGTCTTACATGCGGCTGTAAAAATTGCAGTTAGCTCTCTTGCTTCTTTTAGTAAGGGCGAAACATCTTCCGTAGTCGCATTTTTTGTTTCAGGTGATATGTCGAGCCAAAATACTGATTCATCAGCTTCTTCCTCGACTATTCCTATTTTTGAAACAAACTCGGCATGTGAACGTCCTCTGCATGCGGCTCGATAATTAGCAGCGACTGAAGACGCACATCTTCCCAATTGATTGCCTATAATATTTGCACTTCTTCTGTTTGGAAGTTGATCTACAAAATTTAAAATGTGTATCGCAAACTTTCTAGTTCGAATTTTCAATTCCTTTTCTGTCATAAGAAAAGATTTATGGTCAGAAAAAATTTCAAAATTTCCCAATCTCACTTTTCCCAATATTCAAAATTAAGTTTCTACTTCTTTCACTCTCACTTCTTCATATAATGTGTGGATCAATCCATCAGCCAACCCGATCTTGGGAATATAAATTTCTTCTGTATCAGCCCAACGCATTACATTAATATAAATGAGTAGGGCAGGAACGATCACATCAGCACGATCTTCACGCAAATGATAAAGGGTCATTCTTTGATTAACCGATAAATTGCTAAACTCTTTAAAATAATCTCTCAACAGATCAACTGTCAGGGGTTTTCCTTCTTTTCTTTTTGAAAGAGAAAATATTTTATTGATGTTTCCGCCGGAACCAATTGCTGTTACATGATGATAACCTTTTGTTTTTTGCTTAATAAACTCTTTCATCTCATCCCAGGTTGCTTCGCTAACCTGGTTTTTCAATAAACGGATCGTACCGATATTAAATGATTCTTTAAACACAAGTTTACCATCAGTAAAGAATGTAAGTTCAGTGCTGCCACCACCAACATCTATATAGAGATAAGATTCTTCCTTCGTCATATTTTCTGCAATATGATTTTCATAGATCAGGGAAGCTTCTTCCTGTCCTGATATGATCTTTATTTCTATTCCGGTTTCAGATTTTACTTTACGAATAATTTCAGCTCCGTTCCTTGCATCACGCATAGCAGAAGTGGCGCAAGCCTTCACATGCTTCACTTCATATACATCAAGAAGCAGCTTATAGCTCTTCATTGTTTTAATTACCTTTTCAACTTTATTAGGAGGGATCTCACCTTTATCAAAAACTTCAAAACCAAGTCGCAATGGGGCACGAACAAGTGCTGCCTTGATAAATTCGGGGTTACCCTGTGGTCCTATTATTACATCGGAAATAAGTAGTCTTGCTGCGTTGCTTCCAATATCAATTGCTGCCAGTCTCAACGTTTACGGGTGTTTGGGTTTTTTTATAAAGATATTTATATGTCTCTACCTGGCTGCGGATCTTTTTTCTTCCTGTATTAATGTAATCATTGCTTAGCTCATTATTCAGTCGCCTTGCTTTTACATTATCATTTAATTGTATCTCGAGTATATCTTTTATTTCCTGCTTTATTTGCTCATCATTGATCAGGCAACTTGCTTCTACACGATGATCAAGATTCCGAACCATCCAGTCAGCCGAAGATATATAAACTTTCTCTTTGCCATTGTTATGAAATACCCACACCCGTGCATGTTCCAAATATTCGTCAACAATACTTATAGCATTTACCGGCTTCAAATACTTTTTACTTTCGGAACGCATGCAAAAAATTCCACGAACAATTAAATTTAATTCAACTCCCACTTTTGCCGCTTCATTTAGTTTCATTATAAGTGATTCATCAGAAAGTGAGTTCATCTTAAGTGTCATCGCCGCTGTTTTTCCATTCTTTGCATTTTTTATTTCATTTTCAATATGCTCATAAATTTTCGTACGCAAAACTTCCGGGCTTGGAATTACGACTGTACAACCTTTTAGATATTCAGTACCGAGCCTTGGTGTTTCAAGGAAATTAAAAATTTTGTTTATATCGGTCAATACTTCTTTATTGCTTGTAAGCAAACAATGATCTGCATATATTCTTGCCGTACGTTCATTAAGATTACCAGTACTTACAAAACCGTATTGTACTGTTTTTTCATTCACTCTTTTTTTTATCAAACAAATTTTTGCATGAATTTTCATATCCGGAACTCCGATCAATACTCTTGCGCCTTCTTCTTCAAGACGCACCTTCCATTCGAGGTTCGCTTCCTCATCAAACCTTGCTCTCAATTCAAGTAATACGGTTACTTGTTTACCATTACGAACAGCATTTATCAATGCATTCATGATCTTCGATTGCGATGCGAGCCTGTAGCCGGTAACTTTTATCGTAGTCACCTCCGGGTCAATGGCAGCTTCACGTAACAGGTCGATCAATGGACTAAATGAATGATATGGGAAATGAAGCATCAGGTCATTTTTCATTACCACATCTGTTACTCTTTCTCCTTCTTGTAATAATGGATGATCAAATGGTTTGCGGCGCTGACCTTTTACTTTAAAAATATGTTCAGGAAATTCCATGAAGTTTCGGAAATTATGAATACGGCCGCCAGGGATAAGATTGTCTCTTTTTGAAAGATTCAATCTCCGGATAAGGTATTCCAGCATACCCGGATCCATCTCACGATCATAAACAAACCGAACTGGTTTTCCTTTTTTCCGGTTCTTTAATGCCTTTTCTAACTTTTGAATAATTGAAGTATGAATATCATTGTCGATATCTATCTCCGCATCACGGGTAACTTTGAAAATATAAGATGAATACTGATCGTACCCAAAAAAAGAAAAGATCTCCGGCAAATTAAAGCGAATGACATCTTCTAAAAGAATAATGTGATGTTCATCAGGTCGGGGAGAGGGAAGCAATACAAAGCGAGTTAAGTCTCTTGGGATCTCGATCAGTGCATATTTTCTTTTTAAAGCACTCTCTTTTTTCCACATAACGACAGCGAGATAAATTGACTTATCACGAAGTGAAGGAAAATTAGGGATACTCTCGATCATCAGCGGAATGATATTGGTACTTACTTCGTCTTCATAATACCTGGTAACAAATTCCTGTTGTTCTTTATTTAATTCATTTTCTTTTACAATAAATATTTTTTCATTCTTCAGCTCAGCAAAAATATTTTCCCAAATGCGGTTAAATTCACTTTGCTGATTAAGCACCGTCATTTGAATATCATCCAGTATTTCCTGAGCATTATTTTCAAGATGCATTTTTGATTTTTCGCCAACGCTTACCATTCTGCGAAGCGTGGCTACACGTACACGAAAAAATTCATCGAGGTTATTAGAAAAGATCCCAAGAAAACGAATCCTTTCTCTTAATGGAACGGTTGAGTCTGCCGCTTCCTGCAATACTCTTCCATTGAATGAAAGCCAGCTAACGTCTCTAAAAATCGTCTTGTTCTTTTTATCCGATGTCATAATGATTTCCTATTATTCTATGATGGATAAAATTAAGGAAGTGACAGGATGAAAAATATTAATTTTTGGAAATAATATCCGCTTGAAAAGCTTGCTCAGAATTTGAAGGAATGATTTTCTTTTTATTGTATCTCGAGATCAACCCGAAACAGATCATACCACCTAAAAGAATAATTGCTGTTTGTGCTGCCCACATCAATGTTCCTGATGCGATGCCGGTTGTTTCGGGATCAAGACCATACAATCCTAATAATTGAGCAATTAGTACAGGATATGCACCAATACCACCAGGGGTTAAAATGATACCAACTGTTCCAACAACCAATGCGGCAAGTCCACCAGGCAAACCAAGATATTGTGTTTCTTTTAATGCATAAAGACCCGCAGTTGAAGCAAACCAATACATTGTCCAGATCAATAAGCTATGAAAGATGAACCAGCCTTTATGCTCAAGGTTATTGATACTTGAAAGTCCATGTATAACATTTTTGATCGATTTCTTAATACGACCAATGATATCAATATGACCGAAACGTTTTAAAACAATATAAAACAGGATAAAAAACAAGATCAGTCCACCCAATGTGATCATTAATTTTTTTGTTGAAAGATGCCCTGTTTTATCATAGAAAAATTGTTTGGCTAAACTTCTCATCATCTCTCCAAAAATATCACCCTCTACTATGAGTGCTGAAATAAAAACTATAATAAGACAAACAAGATCGACCGCTCTTTCAATTAGAATTGTACCAATTAATTTATCAACTCTTAATTTTTCATATCGGGCCAATAAAGTGCATTTAAAAACTTCGCCGAGTCTTGGCGCCCCTGAGTTTACAAGATAACCGATCATGACAGCGGCGAATACATTAAAATTAGAAGGCTTATAACCGAGGGGTTCCATTAAAAGTTTCCAACGCATAGCCCTGCTATAATGTGCGATCAATAAAAAAAGTATAACTGGTAAAATGACCCATTTGCGGCCACGGGCGACAGCATGTTTAATTTGTTCCCATTTTTCATATGTAAGATGTCTTACTGAAAGCCAAACGAAGAAACCTCCAAGAGCAATGAAGAAAAGATATTTTAAAACTGTAAGAAATTTTGCTTTCATAAGATTGGTATATCCTAGAGTTTATTACCTTCTTTTGGAAATACGATCCATGCTTTGAACTTTTTTGCTTCCTCAAAATCCATCGAAGCATAAGATATTATCACAACTACATCACCAACCATTCCTCTCCTGGCAGCTGGTCCATTCAGACAACAAATACCTGAACCTCTTTTTCCACGGATCACATATGTTTCTAATCGTTCGCCATTATTTACGTTTACCACCTGTACTTTTTCATTTTCGATAATATTCGCCGCATCTACCAGGTCTTCATCGATCGTAATGCTTCCAACATAATTCAGATTAGCTTCAGTGATCACTGCCCTATGTATCTTAGACTTTAATACTTCAATTTGCATATCAACAAAAATACATGATTGAGGCTAAAGGAAAAGTTATGTATTGATCACCATGTTATCAATTAACCTCACATTATTAAGAAATGCTGCAGCCAATGCAACAATTTTTTCTTTGCCATTCCAATTCTCAATTAACTCAAGTGTATCGACATTTGCTATTTCAACATAATCGATCAGGAATCCTTTTTGTAAAAGCATTTGCTTTGCTTCATCCTTAATTTTTTTTGTGTCGCCTGCTTTTAAGTTCTCCTTTATATAGCGCAAGGCCTTGGAAATAGTTGCCGCCTTTATTCTATCATCAGGAAGTAACCGGGTATTGCGGCTGCTCATCGCAAGTCCATCTTCTTCACGAAGGGTAGGGCAGATGTTAACTTTTATTTTGTCCTTCGATCCAATAAGCTCAATCAGTTTTTTTATAACCATGCATTGCTGGTAATCTTTTTGACCGAGGTATAAATTATTTGGTAAAACAATTTTAAGCAAACGACCCATTACAAGGCAAACTCCCTGGAAATGCCCGGGACGAAATTTGCCTTCTAACACTGTTTCCAAAAATCCAAGTTCATAATGTTCCAGGTTATTAGTTCCTTTTGGATAAATATCTTCAACTGAAGGAATAAAAAGAACATCGCAACCGGCTCCTTCAAACATCAAAATATCTTTTTCAAGAGTGATGGGATATTTTTTGAAATCCTGGGGATCATTGAACTGGGTAGGGTTTACAAAAATGCTGCAAACGACAATTTTGTTTTGCTTTTTAGCGGCATCGACCAAAGACAAATGACCAGCATGAAGGGCACCCATTGTTGGAACAAATCCGATCTTGTGCTGCCCAAATTTCTTTTTTTCGAGCAGATCTTGTAATTCCCGCGGTTTTTTACAAATTATCATATTTATTAGATGTCTTTTCGAAAATCAAGTTCGGAATAAAAAGATTACCTTTGCGGCCATCCCAAAAAATATCATTTTACGGGATTTAAACAAATAAGGCTCAACGATGACAGCAAAGAAAAGAATATTATTTATTGCTAACGAAATGTCTCCTTACCTGGAGCTTACTGAGTTTTCTGAAATAGTGAACAGATTGGCAATAAAATCAAACGATTCAGGCTTTGAAGTTCGGTGTATTATGCCCCGTTTTGGGGTCATAAATGAACGCCGCCATCGTCTTCATGAGGTGGTTCGTCTTTCAGGCATCAATGTGTCGGTTGATAATGATGACCTTCCCCTGCAGATCAAAGTTGCTTCACTTCCAAATGCAAGATTACAGATCTACTTCCTTGACAATGAGGATTTGTTTAAAAGAAAATACATTTTTACTGATGAGAATGAAAAGTGGTATGAGGATAATGACCTCCGTACAATTTTCTTTTGTAAAGGGGCCCTTGAAACCGTGAAAAAATTCGGATGGCCTCCGGATATTATTCATTGCAGTGGCTGGATGACTGCGTTGATACCAGCTTATCTCAAAACTGTCTACAAAAAAGAACCTGTGTTCTCACATAGTAAGGTTGTTTTCACTATCGGGCCTACAGTGTTCAAGGAAAAAATGGGTGCACAATTTTTAAAGAAGGCTTTGATACATCCATCTATAAAAGAAAAAGATCTAGAACCTTTTAAAGAAACAAATAATACGGCAATGTATCGTGGCGGTGCCACATATGCAGATGCCATAACTTTTGGGGCTGAAAAGGTCGAAAAGAAATTACTGGATGAGTTCACTAAAGTTCGTGGCAAAAAAACATTACTCTATAATGCCGAGTCTGATTTAACAGACTATTTACAATTGTATAACGACCTTGCAGGCAAATAAAAATCTGTTATCAAAACGCTGTTTATCCCAAAAAAAACTCTTGTGACAATTAGATCTATTCGCTTTATACTGTTTTGTTTTTCATTACTTTTTATCGTCTCTTCCTGTAAAAAAATAAACGAGACCACAGACATTGGCGGTGATGTTATTCCCGGTGCCGACGGTGTAACTACATTTGATACTACACTTACAAGCCTTCAAACTTTTAACCACATATTTGATGCAACTAAAGATTCGGCCATAGTGGGCCTTACCAATAACCAGATCCTTGGCAACATTTCTAATGATCCATTATTCGGTAAAACGAATGCCAAGATGTTCCTTCAGCTAAAACCCGAGGTTTATCCATGGAGTTTTTCTGGTGTTTATAATAAGGACAGTTTATATATAGACTCGGTTGTACTGGTACTTGGATGGAACGGCAGCTATGGTGATACTAATACCCCACAAAAAGTAAACGTAAAGGAGATCGATCTATTTAGTGATTTCAGAGTAGATTCTTTTTTAACGATACGTGACCCCGGTCCCGCAACTACCACTTTACTTGGTACAAAAACTTTTAATCCTTCGAATCTAAAAGATACAGTAAAAGCATACCAGGACACAACAACCGGACAACTCCGGGTGCGACTGGATAATAGCTTTGGTCGAAGATTATTGGATTATGATACTGCTCATGCTTATGCGAATGACTCTGCATTTAATACCTATTTCAAAGGTTTTGCAATAGAAGCGGATCAATCAGTAGGCAATGCACTGATGGCATTTGGTATTTATCAAAATCCAAAAACTAAACTTGCTATTTATTATCGTTATACAAAAGGAGGCAAGGTTGATACCACTGTTAATTATTTTTTGGTTAAACCAGGCTCGTCAGCAAATCATAATTATGTAAATCGATTTGATTTTGCCGGCACACCTTTATTGGCAGCGTCGAATACGCCAGCAGAGGATGACCTGGTATATATAATCAATACTCCTGGTAGCTATGCTACAATAAAGATTCCTGCCTTGCGGGATCTAAGCAACAGGATAATTCACCGGGCTGAACTTATTGTAGAGCAGGTGTATTCTTCGCCTTTCGATAATACGTTTACTGTTCCGCAATCTTTGATGCTTGATGTGTATGATTCCACTTTAGGTGATTATAAATTTGTCCCTTTTGATTTTAATCCCGACGCAAGTGGGAATGTAAATCCGGGCTTTGGGTTATATGGACAAAATACAGTTGATGGTGTTGGCAATCCTATAAGGGTTTGGAAATTTGACATAACAAGATATGTGCAAAACGTTCTGACCAAGCAGGAGCCACTGCATGATTTCAGGTTATTTACAACTCAAACTGCAGTCGGTTGGATCAGAAATGTAGTACTAAACAATACAGGTCCATACAGACCTGCCGGCGCAAATCTTAATACGAATTATGCTTTTGGCAGAGTTAAGGTAGGCGGTGGCAATCATCCTACTCAAAAGATGCGACTGCGACTTGTATACTCAAAAATTTAGTGGATAATATAAAAGTATTGAATTTGTAAGGGTATTATCTTTGCACCCGTTAAGCCCCATGCTGAAGAGGGGCTTTTGAATTTCCCGAATGCCGAGTAGCGAACTAAACGTACAAGAGTGCGACGCAACAGAAGCTAAATGGATATACAGAAGCTGGGCTATAAAATACTAAACTCATACATTAAATTCTAAAATCAACATGCCTTACTTATTTACATCTGAAAGCGTATCCGAAGGACACCCGGATAAAGTGGCTGACCAGATCAGCGATGCATTAATTGATAATTTTCTTGCTTATGATCCGCAAAGCAAAGTGGCTTGCGAAACATTGGTTACAACCGGCCAGGTTGTACTGGCAGGCGAGGTAAAATCAAAGAGCTATCTCGATGTGCAAGACATTGCCCGCGACGTAATACGTGGAATTGGCTATACAAAATCAGAATACATGTTTGAAGCCAATAGCTGTGGTATTCTTTCTGCCATTCATGAACAAAGCGCCGATATTAATCGCGGTGTTGACAGAGGTGTAAAGAATTTAAGTTTTGATGCAAAAGCAAATGCGCAAGGAGCCGGAGACCAGGGGATGATGTTTGGCTATGCTACCCGTGAAACTGATAATTATATGCCGCTGCCTTTGGACCTTGCTCATAAAATTTTGCAGGAACTTTCTAAAACCCGTCGTGCAGGAAAAGAATTGAAATATCTGCGCCCTGATGCAAAAAGCCAGGTGACGATCGAATATGATGATAATAATAATCCAATTCGTATAGATACAATTGTTGTTTCTACTCAGCATGATGATTTTGATAGTGATAAGAAAATGCTGGATAAGATCAGGGAAGATGTAATTAAGATCGTGATCCCAAGAGTGAAGAAACAATGCAAATCTTCCATTCAAAAACTTTTTAATGATAAGATCACTTATCACATCAACCCAACAGGAAAGTTTGTGATCGGCGGTCCGCATGGTGATACAGGATTAACAGGTCGCAAGATCATTGTGGATACTTATGGTGGTAAAGGTGCACACGGTGGTGGTGCATTTAGTGGTAAAGATCCAAGCAAGGTTGACCGCAGCGCAGCTTATGCTACTCGTCATATTGCAAAAAACCTTGTAGCAGCTGGTGTTTGCGATGAAGTGTTGGTGCAGGTTTCTTATGCAATTGGTGTTGCAAAACCTTGTGGGTTGTTTATCGATACCTATGGCACATCAAAGGTTGATATGTCTGATGGCGAGATCGCAAGAAAAGTGGAAAAGATATTTGATATGCGTCCTTATGCTATTGAGCAACGTTTGAAACTGCGTAATCCTATTTATGCAGAAACAGCTGCTTATGGTCATATGGGTCGTGAACCAAAAGTGGTGACCAAAGTTTTTAATAAAGGCAAAGACAACGAAAAGACAGTGAAGGTTGAATTATTTACCTGGGAAAAACTTGATATGGTAAATGAAGTGAAGAAAGCATTTGGAGTATAATACACCCCAAAATCCCTAAAGTGGACTTAATGAAGAGCCTGTATGCTTGTTAAGACATACAGGTTTTTTATTTACCAAACTATATTACAAATATTAAACTTCTGTTGCGTCGCACTCTTGTACGTTCAGTAATTCTATTCAACAATTTATTTATTACCAAAACCCTATTTTTGAAAAGTGAAAAGTTTCAGACATCAACAACGACCCAAAAAGAATACATTGGTTATTGGAAGAAAAGCCGTGATAGATGCTTTGCAAACCGGAATGCAACTCGACAAGATCTATCTTGATACAAAAGTGATCGGTGATCAGATATTACAGATAAAAAAACTTGCCACTATCAATGCAGTTCCGATCAGCTATGTTCCTGTGGCTAAACTGGATGGGTTTAATGTTAGCAATCACGAAGGTATCATAGCTCAGATCGCAAAAGTTCAATATCAAAATTTACAGGATACAATTTCTTTTGTCACAGAAAATGGAGAAGTTCCTTTGTTTTTGATACTTGATGGGATTACTGATATCCGAAATATTGGTGGTATTGCAAGAACTGCCTTTTGTACAGGAGTACATGCGATCATAATTCCTGACAAAGGGGTAGGAGCACTAAATGAAGATGCAATACTGACTTCTGCCGGTGCATTGGAAAAAATTTCGGTTTGTCGCGTAAATAGTTTGATGAAAGCAGTTGATGATCTTCATTTGAATGGCATTAAAGTGTACGCAACAGAAATGAAAGCTGAAAAAAGTTTTAGCGATGTTGATTTTTCAGAACCAATTGCTATTATAATGGGTAGTGAAGAAAAAGGGGTTTACCCTGCCTTGCAAAAAATTTGCGATGAAAAAATTAAAATACCGATGGCAGGCGGATTTGAATCGTTGAATGTTTCCGTTGCCACCGGGATCATTTTGTATGAAGCAATGCGTCAACGTGCATTAACTTAAGAATATAACCAGCAAGATTTACCTTTGTTTAAATGAATTCTCCTGTAAAACTTATTGAATGTCCCCGTGATGCTATGCAGGGTTGGAAGAATTTTATTCCAACCGAGAAAAAAATTGAATACATAAATTCGTTACTGAAAGTCGGGTTTGATACCATCGATTTTGGAAGCTTTGTTTCAGCAAAAGCAATCCCGCAAATGGCGGATACAGCGGAAGTAGTCAGGAGTCAGGAGTCAGGAGTCAGGAGCACAAAATTGTTATCAATAGTAGCCAATCAACGAGGAGCGGAAGAAGCTTCGGTATTTGATCAAATAACTTATCTCGGTTTTCCATTTTCAGTTTCTGAAACATTTCAACAAAGAAACACAAACTCATCGATTGATGAATCTTTGAAAAGAGTAGAAGAGATACAAAATTTATGCATCAATAAGAATAAAAAACTTGTTATCTATATTTCGATGGCTTTTGGCAATCCATACAATGACCTGTATGATGAAGACATAGTTTTTAATTGGGTTGAGAAACTTGTGGAGATGGATATTGATATTATCTCATTAGCCGATACAGTAGGAGTGGCTACACCGGAGCAAGTTTATGAAATGACAAGTTATCTTGTTGAATCTTTACCCGCCACGGAGATCGGTGTTCATCTTCATTCGACATCTGAAAACTGGAATCAGAAACTTGAGGCGGCAGTAAAAGCAGGATGTAAAAGATTTGATGGAGCATTAAAAGGAATTGGTGGTTGCCCAATGGCAAATGATGATTTGGTTGGCAATATGAATACCGAATGGATGATCAGTTATTTTGAAAAGAATAATATAGCAACAGGCCTTAACAAAGAAGCTTTAGCAGAAAGTTTACGGATAGCAGGAGAAATTTTTATTTAAACCCCGAAATGCAGTTTCAATTACCAATACAAATAAAACCGCCAGAAGCAAGAATTACTTATCGTGACAAAATTATGTTGACAGGCTCTTGCTTTACTGAACATATCGGCAATTCACTTAGTGAATTAAAATTCCCGGTTCTTCAAAATCCAAATGGTATTTTGTTTGATCCGCGAAGTGTTTGCAGTTCCTTAATATCATATATTGAGAACCTGCAATACAAAAAAGAAGATCTGTTTTACTTAAATGAGATCTGGAATAGTTGGGAGCACCATTCGCGGTTCTCAAACATAAATGCCGAACAGGCTTTGAAGATCATTAATGAATCGCAGCAACAAGCACATGACTTTTTAAAAAATACAGATTGGTTAGTAATAACATTGGGCTCATCATTTTCTTACCGGTTAACGAATGAAGCAACATTGGGAGCTTTACAAAACAATAATGGAGTAGCAAACTGTCATCGGGCCCCATCACAATGGTTCAATAAACATCTGTTGACGATCGATGAAATAATTTCATTGCTTGACACTACTTACCATCGGTTGAAACAATTTAATTCAAAACTTAAAATAATTTTTACCATTAGCCCGGTACGACATATCAGGGATGGGGTAATAGAAAATAACAGGAGTAAGGCCAGGCTTATCGAAGCAGTACATCACACGATAAATAAATTTCCCGGGCTATATTATTTTCCAGCTTATGAATTGGTGATCGATGTATTAAGGGATTATCGTTTCTATGATATAGATATGGTTCATCCAAATTATCCGGCTACAGAATTTGTAATGGAAAAATTCAAAGAGGGTTTTATTGATGAACAATCTCAGCAATTAATGGAAGAAATAAAAAAGATCGTGATCGCAAGAAAACACAAGGCTTTTCAGCCAGAGACAAATGCGCATAAAGCTTTTTTGAAAACTCATCTTGAAAAGACAAAAGAGCTGCAATCAAAATTTCCTTTTCTTGATCTAATCGATGAAATAAACTATTTCAAATCAGCCTGAATTATCTTGTAAATATTCTTCTGATAATACTTTTCGCCGGGTCTTAAAACTGTGTTAGGAAAACTTGAGATATTGATTGCATTGGGATGCTTATGTGTTTCCAAACAAAACCCCGAAAATGGCATATATTGATTCCCATCGTTTGCATTTTTAATATTTAAACCTTGCCCTGTATAAAATTGCACAGCAGGTTCAGTAGAAAAAATCTGTAATTGGATTCCCGATTCTTTTGATCTTGCTTCGGCCACTAATTCTAACTCATCGGTTTTATTATCTACGATAAAACACTGATCATAACCGTCCACTTTATTCCAATCTGTATTGATCGCTTTAAAAATTGTAAAATCATATTGATTGTTTGCAACTGCAATGAATTCACCATTACAAACAAGTCCTTCGTCCTGCGCAAGAATATAAGAGGAATTGATCTTTACTTCATGATCTTCAATTGTCCCTTTCCCATTATTTAAATTAAAATAACTGTGATGAGTCAGGTTTACGACAGTTGGGTGATCAGTGGTTGCAGTAAATTCATAACTCAATTCATCCTCATCATTCAGCTCAAAGCGAATGATCGTTTCAAGATTTCCGGGAAACCCTTCTTCGCCATCTTTACTTAAATATTTTAATTCAATAGCAGGATCAGGGGACTCATTTTCCAAAACAACCTGCCATGTCTTTTTATCAAAGCCTTCTTTACCGCCATGCAAAATATCATTGCCCATATTCTGCGTAAGCTGGTATTCTTTTCCATCCAATATAAATTTTCCATTCTTGATCCTGTTTGCATAACGACCGCAGGCTGCACCCAGGTAAGCATAATGTTTTAAATAATTCTCCGATAAATAATCTTCTACATTATCAAATCCAAGAACAATATCATTAAAAGATCCGTCCTTCATTTTCACTTTAAACTCAGTGATAATGGCACCGTAATTGGTAATGGATACTTTAGTTCCATGTTTGTTGGTGAGTGAGAACAAATAAATATCTTCACCCTTTGAATCTTTAAAACAAAAGTTTTTTTGAATAGGCATAATCAATCGGCGATGGATACAGATGCAATAATAAAAGAATTTTCATCACAATTCGGAAAGACCCCGGATCATATTTTCTTTTGCCCCGGCCGGGTGAACCTGATCGGTGAGCATATAGACTATAATGGTGGTAAAGTAATGCCTTGTGCTATATCATTAGGAACATGGCTGCTTGTTTCAAAAAACAATAACAAGCTACTGCGATTTAGTTCCCTCAACTTTCCTGAAAAAGCAGATTTTCATCTCCAGGATTCGTATTCTAAAACAGGTAAAGATTGGTTCAATTACCCTTTGGGTATGATCAATGAAATTGTACAGGAAGGAGACCATATCTCCGGCTTAGATATGTTGTTTTATGGCAACCTGCCCATTGGTGCCGGACTGTCGTCATCAGCATCTATTGAAGTATTAACAGGCTTTGCATTAAGTAAATTATTTGGATTAAATATTCCCGGAAAAGAATTGGCATTGATGGGCAAAAAAGTGGAGAATAAATTTATCGGTGTCAATTCAGGAATAATGGATCAGTTTGCTGTAGCAATGGGTAAAAAAAATAATGCTATTCTGCTCGACTGCGATATACTGGACTATGAATACATTCCTTTTGAAATTGGTGACTATATTTTGGCGATCATCAATAGCAATAAACAAAGAACACTTGCTGATTCAAAATACAATGAACGATTTACGGAATGTGGTAAAGCGTTAAAAGCACTGAAGAAAGAATTAGACGTAACGCATCTTTGCGATATAGATCTCAAAACTTTCGAAGATCATCGTCATCTTATCAATGATCCTATATTGGATAAAAGAGCATTGCATGTGATCAGTGAAAACTTCAGGGTAGGAGAGGCAAAAGATGCTTTGAAAGCAAATGACCTGGTAACTTTTGGTAAACTCATGTATGCATCACATCAATCCTTAAAAGATTGGTATGAAGTAAGCGGAAAAGAATTGGACACCATTGTTGAGTTTTGTAAAACTTATGAAGGTTGTATAGGTGCAAGAATGACTGGTGCAGGTTTTGGAGGGTGTGCTATTGCTTTGGTAAAGAAAAATAAGTTTGAAGATTTTTCTTCTAAGATCAATGCATATTATGAAGAGAAGATCGGTTATAAGCCTGATGTATTTGCTTCAGAGATCGGCGATGGAGTAGGGGAATTAAAGAAAGAGTTTGGCTGATCAATGAATTCTATCACCTCTTACTTCAAGATCATTAATAACACCGGCTTCATATTTCAGCCATTCAGCCCAACGCTTTCTTACTTTTTCTTTGTCGATATAAGTTTCTGAGAGTTCAATAAACAATGTGTAATGCCCGGCTTCGCTTTCCATAAAGCGGCGATAAAAATTGCGCAGATATTCATCATTTAATCCTTCACTCAATCTTTTGAAACGTTCACAACTCCTGGCTTCGATCAGCGCCATAGTTAATAATTGATCCAGCATACGGCTTTCCACACTACCGCCTTGTTTCTGAAAATCGATGAGTTTGTTTACATATTCATCTTTTCGTTGCTTCCCAAGTTTCAAATTCCTCTTTTCTAACTCTTGCAACACGAGTCTAAAATGTCCCCATTCTTCGGTAACGATCGGAGCTAACTCTTTTACCAGTTTTTCCCTTTCGCTGTATCGTTGAATAAGCGAGATGCAAGTGGTAGCCGCTTTTTGCTCACAGTAGGCATGGTCGGTTAAAATTTCTTCTATGGATTTCCCGGCCAGGTCAACCCAGCGGGGATCCGTAGGCAGTTGAAGACCAAGGATATTTCGGGTATCTTCAGATAATTGTTCTTCTAACATCAGTGGATAAATTAGAGGGTTCAAAGCTAAATCAAAAATGGCTGATTTCTTTGTTGATATGCCTGTGAGCCTTACCTTTGCCGCCACAAATAATCGGATGTAAAATCGGATGAAATTAAAAAAATAAACAGATGCCTTTAACAAAAGAAAAAAAATCGACCGTCATCGCTCAATATGGCGGAAAAGAATCAAACACAGGATCAATCGAAGGTCAGATCGCTTTATTAACTGAGCGGATGAGCCAGATCGCCTCACATCTTCAAACAAACAAAAAGGATTTTTCAACTCACCGTGGCCTGATGACACTGGTTGGTAAACGTAAGCGTTTGCTTAACTATCTTCAGAAACATGACCTTACAGGTTATCGCCAGCTGATTGAAAAACTCGGTATCAGAAAATAATCCGGCTCCTAATCCCGCCTGAGGCGGGACTTTTAGTTTCTGAGAGTTTGCATTTCTTTTTTCTTTCTTGCTTTTCAATTTTGCTGAATAGCGATAAGAACGTACAAGAGTGCGACGCAACGGAAGCTAAATAGTAACAATAAGCCGGGTACATAAATTCCTCACATGAGTTTGCTGGTAATAAACCACAAACCATAAATTTTTAGAAATGTTACAACAACCTATTCGTAAAACATTTGATATAGGCGGTGGCCGTATGGTTACCATAGAAACAGGGCGACTTGCCCGCCAGGCTGACGGTGCAGTAACCGTAAGCATTGGTAATTGCATGCTGCTGGCAACAGTAGTAGCAAATAAAGACCCGAAAGAGGGGCAGGATTTTTTTCCATTGTCAGTGGATTACCAGGAAAAATTTGCTTCTGCAGGACGTATTCCGGGTTCTTTCTTTAAACGTGAAGCAAGATTGAATGATTATGAAATACTGACATCAAGACTCGTTGACCGTGCTTTGCGTCCATTGTTCCCGGAAGATTATTTATGCGAGGTGCAGGTGCTGGTATCACTTATCTCCAGCGACGAACAAATATTGCCTGATGCAATGGTTTGTTTAGCTGCATCGGCTGCATTGGCAGTTTCAGATATTCCGATTAAAGAAATTATCTCTGAAGTTCGTGTAGCAAGAGTGAATGGTGAATTTATAGTAAATCCTAACCGTGCTGAATTGGAAGAATCAGATCTTGAATTCATAATTGCTGCTACTGATAAAAACCTGATGATGGTGGAAGGTGAAGCACAGGAATGCAGTGAGGCTGATCTGATAAAAGCTTTGGAAATTGCACATGATGCAATTCGTATCCAGATAAAAGCACAGGAAGAATTGCGTGATATGGTTGGTGTGAAAGGTAAAAGAGACTACAAGAAACCTGAGCATGATGATACTCTTCGTGAAAAAGTAAATGCTTTTGCAAAACAAAAAGTATATGAAATTTCAAAAGCCAAATTAAACAAGGCAGAAAGAAGTGATAGATTTTCAGCAGTGAAGGATGAGTTGATGGAACATATCAAAGCTGGTTTGAATCTTCCTGAAGGTGAAGAAATGCCTGGTAAAACAAAAAAACAAGTAAGTGCATATTATGGCGATCTGCAGTATTATGTAGTTCGTGATATGATCCTCGATGAGAAAGTTCGTTTGGATGGCCGTGGTCTTGAAGACATCCGTGCATTGGATATGGAAGTAGATGTATTGCCTTCACCACATGGAGCAGCATTATTTACAAGAGGCGAAACTCAATCTCTTACTACCGTTACTTTAGGAACACCATTAGATGAACTATTGGTGGAGAGTGCAGCAAAATCTTTTGATTCAAAATTTTTCTTACACTATAATTTTCCTCCTTTCTCAACTGGTGAAGTAAAGATGATGAGAGGGCCGGGCAGAAGAGAAGTTGGACATGGGAATCTTGCAATGCGTTCGCTGAAACAAATGATGCCAAGTGAGAATTTCGCTTACACAGTACGTGTTGTGAGTGATATCCTGGAATCAAATGGTTCTTCATCAATGGCGACAGTTTGCGCAGGTTCGCTAGCATTAATGGATTCAGGAATTCCTTTTCCAAAACATGTGAGTGGAATTGCAATGGGATTAATTACCAAAGATGATAAATATGCCGTTCTTAGCGATATCCTTGGCGATGAAGATCATTTAGGTGATATGGATTTTAAAGTAACTGGTACCCGTGATGGTATTTGCGGTGTACAGATGGATATAAAAGTTGATGGTTTGAAAATGGAAGTGATGATGCAGGCATTAGAACAGGCACGTCGTGGAAGATTACATATTCTTGATGCAATGTACAAGTGTATGCCTGAAGCAAGAAGCGAAGTAAAACCACATTCACCAAGAATGGTGAAGATGTTCATCGAAAGAGAATTCATTGGAGCAGTTATCGGGCCAGGTGGTAAAGTGATACAGGAGATGCAAAGAGTTACCGGTACTACTATCAATATTGAAGAAGTAAATAATATGGGTGAGATAAGTGTCTTCGGTGTAAATAAAGAAGGAGTAGAGAAGGCAGAAGCATGGATCAAAGGTATTGTTGCAGTTCCAGTTGTTGGTGATGTATATGAAGCCACCGTAAAATCAATTATGCCTTTCGGAGCATTTGTTGAATTTTTACCAGGCAAGCAAGGTTTGGTACATATAAGTGAAGTAAGCTGGAAACGTCTTGAAACACTTGATGGAGTATTGAATGAGGGTGATGTGATAAAAGTGAAACTGATCGGTACTGATCCAAAATCAGGCAAGTTCAAGCTTTCAAGAAAAGCATTGATCGCAAAACCTGAAAGACAAGATAGACCTGCAGAAAATTAATTATTGACAGGAAAATAGCTTAACCCTGTTTTGCTTAAAGCGAGACAGGGTTTTTAATTTTGCATTGAAATGGAATATATCAAGATCACATTTGCCGATTTGCAACCAGAACAAAGGGAAATTTTGATCGCTCAACTTGCTGATGCGGGTTATGAAGGATTTGAAGAAAAGGATTCTAGCCTTGATGCTTTTATTAATAGTAAAAGCTTTAATACTGTTATATTAAATGAGATCTCTTTTAAATATCAAACTCCGTATTCAAAAGAAAAAATTGCTGAAACAAACTGGAACCAGGTGTGGGAATCAAATTTTGAACCGGTGATAGTAAATGATTATGTGGCTATCCGTGCGGATTTTCATAAACCAATTACAACTACAAAATTTGAAATTGTTATTACTCCGAAAATGAGTTTCGGTACAGGTCATCATGCCACAACTTACATGATGATCGAACTAATGAAAGAACTCGATCTTAATGGGAGATCAGTTCTTGATTTCGGCTCCGGCACAGGCATACTTGCAATACTTGCTGAAAAAGAAGGAGCTAAAAATATCGATGCAATAGATAATGATGATTGGAGTATTTCAAATGCAGGCGAAAATTTTAAAAAAAACAACTGCAGCAAAATAAATTTAAGAAAAGCTTCAAATGCGGTATCTGAAATTAGATTCGATATCATCCTTGCTAACATTAATAAAAACGTAATAGTTGAGAACCTGCCTGTACTTTCAGAACTATTAAATAAAGGTGGTCAAATTTTACTAAGTGGACTACTCAATGAGGATAAAGATGAAATACTAAGTATTGCTACCGAATTACGCTTAAACCTTAAAAAAGAATTGATCCGGAACAATTGGATAGCCCTCCAATTCGATAATTAAGTATGCCTGATAGTGTATTAATTTAATGTTATGTCTCTACTGTTTCTATTATCTTTGTAGTCCAACTTTAACAAAGTCTCCATGAACGAATTTCTATTGATCGTTCTCGCATATCTTATTGGAAGTATTCCCTCATCAGTCTGGGTCAGTAAATACTTTTTTGGTATTGATATTCGTGACTACGGAAGTGGTAATGCGGGTGCAACAAATACATTCAGAACACTTGGTCCGAACTGGGGTTCATTTGTAATGTTGGCTGATATGTTGAAAGGTATCATTGCAGTTAAGCTTGTTTATCTTATTCCTTATTACCTTGATCATGAATCCCAAATGACCAATCTCCAGATCGGCCTCGGCCTGGCAGCTGTAGTGGGTCATATTTTTCCCATTTGGGCTGAGTTCAGAGGAGGAAAAGGAGTTGCAACTGTTTTTGGGATGGTACTCGGTATCCAGCCAATAGTTGCCGTATGTTGTGTCGGTGTTTTTCTATTAGTTCTCTATCTAACAAGATTTGTTTCACTTAGTTCAATACTTGCCAGCCTGGCGTTTCCAATTTTTATTCTTGTTATTTTCAATGAAAAAGAAGATCTCTATAGAATTTTCGCAATTGCTGTTGCCCTGATGGTCCTTATTACACACCAAAAAAATATTGGACGACTTCTCCAGGGAAATGAAAGCAAGGTTCCCATTCTTAAACATAGGGATCGCCGTAGACAGCGCCGACGCAGCGGGTCTGGAAGCAACAAACTCTAATTTTCATTTCTCAGGGTTTAACCTGATTATTTTGGTATAATCATTGAATTAGTGATAAAAACGAAACACTATGAAAAGGCTTTTATCAACCTTGTTTATTGCTGCATCATTTATAGTTGCATGCAGTACTAATCCCTTAACACATAAATCACAGCTTACTTTATTGCCTGAATCTGAATTGCAGGCAATGGGAACCCAACAATATCAACAATTCTTAGCTACAAGCAGAGTTGTCAGCGCATCTAATAATCGTGATGCTGAAATGGTAAGAAGAGTAGGCCAGCGAATTACCCGGGCAGTACAAGAATATTATACCCAAAATGGTATGAGTGATCAACTAAATGGATTCCATTGGGAATATAATCTTGTAGATGATAAAGCAGTTAACGCCTGGTGTATGCCAGGAGGAAAAATAGTCGTGTATACTGGATTGCTACCTATTACACAAAATGAAGCTGCACTAGCTGTAGTAATGGGACATGAAGTATCGCATGCACTTCTTCAGCATGGTAACCAGCGAATGAGCCAGGGATTATTAGCTCAGGTAGGTGAAGTTGCACTTGCCGTCGCTCTTTCCAATAAACCAACCGAAACTCAAAACTTATTTTTAGCTGCTTATGGTGCCGGCGCTACTATTGGTGTCATGCTTCCATTTTCACGTAAACAAGAATTAGAAGCTGATAGATTTGGTTTGATTTGGCCCGCAATGGCCGGTTATAATCCCCAGGAAGCAATTGCTCTTTGGGAGCGGATGGAAAGAGCTTCGCAAGGTGGTCAAAAGCCGCCAGAATTTTTAAGTACCCACCCAAGTGAAGGAACCAGAATTGAGGAACTTCAAAAGTATATGCCTGAAGCAATGAAATATTATAAACCAATGGCTAAATATTAATTACTGAGGATACTTAAAGAAATTGATTACAATCCAGATTCCGGCTTTTTAGAGTGATAAGCCGGAATTTCTTTAGAAATAAGGTCGGAGAGATAGTAATATTTCGTACATTTGTGGCCCGCTAATTAGTGTACTGAAGCCGGTACGAACCGGGCGGTTTCGGAAAACCCAAAAACACCAATTTTAGGTATGTCTCAAACGCTTCTCGAAAAGCTTCAACTTGCAGACGAAAAGAATCTTTTGATTCAAGGTTTACCTTCTTCAATTGAAAAGCAGTTCAGCAAACTTTCTTTTGCAAAGAATCTTACGCCGCTTTTAAAGAGCCGTAAAATCGACTTTGCACTAGTATTTGCCGTGAACGAAAATCAGCTTAACAGCATTTTGCAAGAGGTAATGCCTGCATTAAAGCATGATTCTAAATTCTGGGTTGCTTCTCCTAAAACCAGCTCCAAAATTGTAACTGATCTTAACCGTGAATGCAGTTGGCAAAAGCTGATCGCTTCTGGTTATGAATGCCTTGATCAAGTGGCATTAGATCATGTTTGGAGCGCCACCCGCTATTGTAAGGGTGAGTTGGTTGAAGGAATAAGGATCAGCCGCAGAGAAATGGCTGCAATGGAAGCTTAAAAAATTTATTGGCTAAGCAAAATAACCATGATACTTTCATGGTTATTTTTTTTTATGTCCCATCTCAACGTAGAAATAAAAGCGATTGTCAATGACCCCTCATTTGTCAGAAATTATTTAGTTAACCACAGTGCTACATTTAAAGGAACAGATGAACAAACTGATACTTATTTTAATGTCAATGCCGGCAGATTGAAATTGCGGGAAGGTAATATTGAAAATAATTTGATCTTTTATAATCGGACTAACCAGGCCGGTCCAAAGAGTTCACATTTCAATCTTGTAAAAATTGAGGATGCAAGTGGTTTAAAAGAAGTATTAGAAAGATCATGTGGGATAAAAATGATCGTAAGGAAAAAAAGAGAGATCTATTATATCGACAATGTGAAATTTCATATTGATGAAGTTCCCGGTTTGGGCTCTTTCATCGAAATAGAAGCCGGAAATATCTTGGCTGATAAAACCGAATCCGAGTTATTGGAACAATGTAATTTTTATCTGAACGAATTTGGGATTAAAGGAGAAGACCTGATCGCAGAATCTTATAGCGATCTTTTGATGAAAGTGAATGATACTATTTAATGATAACGGCACCTAGCTTCCCGGAGATCTCTCTTTCCATTTGTTTCAGGTGTTCGTGGGTTTGAGCCAAAGTTCGATATTCCTCAGGAGTATGTTTCTTTTCAATATCTACCTGGTTTTCTAATAACATTCTCTTAATCTTTTTTAATTTGAGATAATTCAATGCAGACTCAACTTCTATATGAGTTTTGTCTTCATCCATTTTAAGAAATGTCATTAACTCTGATTCATTGCCAACAGTAACCGATCTCAAAAAATCTTCATAGCTCTGTTCAAATAATTTCTTTTGATAACCAGTCGAACTGCTGAATTCCCGTTTCCAATGTTCACTTGCTTCGTAGGGAAAATTAAGCAGTGAGACCGCAAAAGAACTAACGGCAGGATCATTGCTGTATACAAAGAGATTTTTATTGAGAATAGCACGTTCTTTATCTAATGCTTTTTTATATTCATTGATAAGCTTTATTACATCAGCATTATCAAGTAAACCTTCATCAAGGATCTCATCAAGCATAAATTCTGCAACCAATCCTCCATTCCATTTTTTATTTCCGTGTTCCAGCAGAACTCTTGCAAATTCTTTTTCCTGCAACTCATCCTTAAACAAAAGATTAAACGTGGTGTCATCATAATCAGTTGCTGCGGCTTTTTGCGCATTTTCCTCATGTGATCTCGCTTCCTCAAATGGTAAAGCTTTTTCCTGCGTACTTATTTTGTTACGGATAAACTTATTTACCAATGCATGTAAACCACCTTCATCGATCTTTAATATCTCAGAACATTGTTTGATATAATCCTGTTGCTTGGTAAAATCTTCCGCCTTATTGATCTTTGAGATCGTTTCAGCAATGCTGTTTACTACTTCAGATTTTTTTGTAGAGTCGCTACCTGCATCTTTCAATGCAACTTCTAACTGAAAAAGGATAAAATCTTTTCTATTACTTCTTACAAATTCATTGAAAGCTGAAGCTCCAACTTTATTTACATAACTATCCGGGTCTTCTTTGTCGGGTATTAAAACAAGTTTTACATTCAAACCTTCTTCCAATGCTAGATCGAGTCCACGAAGCGCTGCTTTTATACCTGCTGCATCTCCATCATAAATGATCGTAAGATTGTTTGTATATTTTCTTATCAGTCTTAACTGATCTATTGTTAATGAGGTTCCGCCCGAAGCCACCACATTTTCTATCCCTGATTGATGCAATGAAATAACATCGGTATATCCTTCAACCAACAGACAGTCATCGGCTTTGTCAATTGCCATGCGGGCAAAATAACTTCCATAAAGTATTTTGCTTTTTACATAGATCTCATTCTCTGGAGTATTAATATATTTCGGTGCTTTATCATTTGTTTTAAGGATCCTTGCGCCAAAGCCCAAAACTTTACCACTATGATTATGTACGGGAAAAATTATCCTACCACGATAATTGTCCATCAACTGATCGCTCCGATTTGCAACAAGACCTGTTTTTAACAACAAATCTGTATTGTATTGGGCGGCTATTGCAGCTTTTGTAAAACTATCTCTTGCTTCAGGATTATAACCAAGCTGGAATTTTTTGATGATGTCTTCGCGGAAACCCCTTTCTTTTAAATAGCTCAGGCCAATATCACGACCTTCTTCAGTTTCAAATAAAATTTTAGAAAAAAACTGTTGAGCAAAATTGTTGATGATATAAAGACTATCTGCCACCTGCATCTGCTGACGCTGCTCATCAGTTGCAAAACTTTCTTCTATTTCAATTCCATACCTGTTTGCCAACCAGCGAAGCGAATCAACATAACTATACTTCTCGTGCTCCATCAAAAAACTGATGGTGTTGCCGCTTTTACCACAACCAAAACATTTATAAATTTCCTTTGAAGGAGAAACGGTGAAAGAAGGAGTTCTTTCATTATGAAAAGGGCAGAGGCCAAGATAATTGGTACCCCGCTTTTTCAATTTTACAAAACCGCCAACGACATCAATAATATCGATGCGGCCTAAAATCTGTTGTATAGTATTTTGTGAGATCAAGGACTGCTAATTTCGTGTATAAAACCGAAACCCAAATAACCAGATGCATTTTTCTCCATTAATTCTTTTTCAATATTAAACCCTATTTTATTTTTTCAGTCACTAACCAGGTAAAAGTATGCTTATGAGAAAGAACCTAGCCTTCCTTTTTCTAATCCCTGTTTTATTTTCTGCTTGCACCCCATATGAAACAATCCCAAGCAGTACTGAGGGATATATACCGGTCTATAGCCAGGATGTTTCAACTCTAAAAACAATCAAAGCAGAACAACCCCGAACAACTGTAAATGGAGGTAAAATATATACCGTTGGGAACCTGCTTTTCCAAGTAGAGCAAGATTCGGGAATACACATTATCAATTATGCCAATCCCTCAAGTCCTCAAAAGCTTGGTTTCATTAGGTCCTTTTTATGCAAGGAGATCACAGTTAAAAATGGTTTTATTTATACCAATAATCTGAGTGACCTGGTGGTAATTGACATCAACGATCCTGCTAATGTAAAAGAAGTAGGCCGTACGCCTAATGTGTTTCCAGATCTGGCCAGTCAGTATCCCCCAAAAAATTCAATCAATCAGTTTAGCAGGGTTTATTTTGAATGTCCCGATCCTAAAAAAGGAACCGTCATTGCCTGGAAAAAACAAACGATTAATAACCCTAAATGCTGGAGATAATGAAAACTCTTTATCACTTTATTGCAATCTTTATTTTATCAGCTTTAATAAGTTGTACCAAAGAAACAGCATCGGCTGATGCATCAACAGGTGCTGGGGGTTCAACCGCAAGATTTACCATTGCAGGCAATTATTTGTATGTAGTGGATAATGTCTCACTTAAAGCATTTGACATATCATCGAATACTACTCCAGTATTTAAATCAAAAACTGAAATAGGAATAAATATTGAAACAATTTTTCCTTACCAGGATAAGCTATTTATAGGTTCATCTTCCACTATGTATGTTTATTCTTTGTCCGATCCTACAAAACCAACACAGTTAGGAAAAGCGGAATATACAATTCGTATGTCATGTGATCCGGTTGTGGCAAGAGATAGTGTTGCTTATGCTACACTGAGATCAACTGGACGTTGCGGTGGTAGCCAAAGCGCTTTAGTTGTTTATAATATAAAAAATATTTCTTCGCCACAATTAATGAATACGGTTTCCCTGAACGCACCTTATGGATTGGGATTAAAAAACAATTCACTTTATGTTTGTGAAGGTCTTGAAGGAATAAAGGTTTTTAATATAACCAATACCTATAACCCTATCCAGGTTTTTGAGATAGGGGCAAACAATACAACTTTTTATGATGTCATTCCTTATTCCAATATTTTGATCGCACAAGTGAATGATGGTTTTATACTTTATGATATTGGTACCAACCCTATGCAACCAGTTTTTCTTTCAAGAATTTTGAATTAAGCTTATGATCCGTACAATCTGTACCATTTTTTTTCTTTTAATTTTTTATACTTGTTTTTCTCAATTTGAAAAGAATAATTTCTATTCGGGAAAAGCAATTACACTCCGCACCAATCCATTTTCATTTTTACAAAGCGATGCTGGTATTATGATCGGGGTGAATTACAGGTGGCGCCAAAGATGGTCGGCGACACTTGACCCAAAATTTATTTTTTATGCCGTAGAACCGCCAGAAAACAGTATGATTCCAAGGAAGCCTTTAGGCGTTCGTGTAAAAACAGATATTCGTTATCATATCCGAAATGTTTTCATTGCTCCTGAACTTGTATTTGGATATACACGTACAAAAATAACCGCTGAGTTTGGGGTAAACTGTGTAGGAGGAAATTGTGCATATTATACTTTACAGGAATACACGGAAATAAAAAAAGAAGCAGGAGGTGCTATTAAAATTGGAATGACCGGGCCGATAAGAAAGAATAATGAAAATTGGAAACTTGAGTTATACACTGGTATAGGTGTTTCGTTTTTTGATTTCCAGGAAAAAGGAATTCCACCCGGTGGTTCATTTATGAGACCTCAAACACATGAGAATGGACTGGGAACCATGGATGAGGATGAGCCCAACATTATGATACCCTTTGGTCTAATAATAACTTACAGGATAAAATAGGTTATTCACCAATGATTGCATCCTACTGGTTCATAAGATTTATTAGAGAGAAAAAGAAAGCACTTGGTCATACTTGTATCAAAAAATCATTGAGGACTGGATAACCAGTCCTTTTTTGTTTAAAAATAATCTTGACTTTATCCATAAACTGGCTTAAATTTATATAGATACATTTCCGCCACGGAAAAATTCGGACGGTTGCTTTTTTTTCACCTTTAAATTAAATCCCATGGTTACAGTTGACATCTCACAGCTCTCTGGGGAATGCAATACCTGGAGGGATTCGTTGCGTTCCTGCCGCGATGATTTAAACCAATTAAAAAAACAACTTCAACAAACCGCAGCTCAAAATCTTACCCGAGACCAGCTGCATGACGTAGAACATTATCACAACCAGTTTCACATTCAATTGATCAATGTTCACGATCTGAAACAATCTATCAAATCGCATGATCGTCGTGTACAATTTGAAACTTCCGCTAACAGCGGCCAATTAGCAGAAGATACGATCGCAGAACATGAAAGACTTTTTGACGAATTCCAATCACTCGACAGCACAATCAAGAATCTACGTGAAGAATTTGGCGACTTTATTCACCGAACGCCGTAAATAAACAGGTTAAGAGCTCATCAGTTTTATAAGTTCAACTGATAAAAATATTTATCCTGAACTTGTCTTCAGGAATAAAAACTTATCGTCCCGTCTCCTCCGATCACTCCACCTCTGAAGAACCGATTAAAAATATTTAATAACGTACAGGCAAGGCATGCCTTGTCTCTAAAACACTTGCCATGGCAGAATTTGATACCTCACACGTAAAAAATATTGTCTTGCTGGGCCACGCTGGCTCCGGTAAGACCACATTAGCGGAATGTATGCTCTATGAAGCGGGCATAATTACCCGCCGCGGCAGCATAGCCGAACGAAATACAACAGGAGATTACCACGAACTTGAACAAGAACGTGGTAATTCTATTTTTAGCAAGCTCATGCACACAAAATGGCGAGGCTATAAAATAAATGTGATCGATACTCCGGGCTATGATGATTTTGTTGGCGAAGTAATTTCTGCATTAAGAGTCGCCGATATCGGGGTTATGCTTTTAAATGCTGTAATGGGTGTTGAAGTAGGAACCGATATCATCTGGGAATACACAGAGAAATTTAAAACACCGATGATCTTTGCGGTAAATAAATTAGATGATGACAATGCTGATTACGAAAGAACAGTTCGTGAAGCAAAATCACATTTTGGAAGTAAAGTTGTTGTCGTACAGTACCCACTGCAAACAGGGGCCGGTTTTCATGAAATAGCTGATGTGTTGCGAATGACGGTGTATAAATTTAAAGATATCGGTGGCAAACCGGAAAAACTTCCTATTCCCGATGCTGAAAAAGCAAAGGCAGAAGAATTGCACAAAGAGTTGATAGAGGCTATTGCCAGTAATGATGAAAGCCTGATGGAAACATATTTTGATAAAGGAGAGCTTATGGAAGATGAAATGAAGATGGGATTAAAAAAAGCAATGATCAACCATGATCTGTTTCCGTTGTTTTGTTTATCCGGCGAAAGAAATATGGGAAGTGGCCGCTTGATGGGTTTTATCGACAATGTTTGCCCCAGCGCCAATGAAATGCCACCGCAAACGACCAGGAGCGGTGATAAAATTTCTTGCGAAGCAAATGGTCCTGCATGTATTTTTATTTATAAAACGATCAGCGAACCGCATGTAGGTGAATTATCTTTCTTTAAAGTTTATTCCGGTATTATAAGAAGTGGAATGGAACTTGAAAATGAAAGCACCAATGTAACCGAAAAGATAACCCAGCTTTTTTTGGTTGAAGGAAATAAAAGAATGCCCATTCAAGAATTGGTAGCAGGTGATATTGGTGCTACCTTAAAATTAAAAAATACCCATACCAATAATACATTACATGCAAGAGGTAAGAACTATGAATTGCCTTCGATAGAATTTCCTTCTCCTAATATGACCGTTGCTATAGAGCCTTTGAAAAAAGGGGAAGAAGAAAAGCTATCACAGGCATTGCATCAACTTAGAGAAGAAGATCCGACACTTATTGTTGAGGTTTCTCCTGAACTAAAACAAACGTTGATCCATTGCCAGGGAGATATGCATTTGGCGGTTGCAAAATGGAAAATAGAACACAGTCACAAAGTGGAAGTGAGGTTTGTAAAACCAAGAATTGCATATCGCGAAACGATCCGCAAAATGTCTGATGCAAATTACCGTCATAAGAAGCAAAGTGGTGGTGCCGGACAGTTTGGTGAAGTTTATATGAGAATAGAACCATGGCATGAAGGATTGGCTGATCCAAAAGACCTGAACATAAGAGGCCGCGATACGTACGAACTGGATTGGGGTGGCAAACTCGTTTTTTATAATTGCATTGTTGGTGGTGCTATTGACACAAGATTTTTACCATCTGTTTTGAAAGGTGTAATGGAAAAAATGCACAATGGTCCTCTTACCGGTTCCTATGCCCGTGATATACGTGTATGTGTATATGATGGAAAGATGCACCCGGTTGACAGCAATGATATCTCATTTAAGATCGCCGGTTTGCAGGCATTCCGCCAGGCATTCCAACAAGCCGATCCACAGATATTGGAACCAATTTATAAAGTTGAAGTACTTTGTCCCGATGATTTGACCGGCGCTGTAATGGGCGACCTGCAAAGCCGCCGTGCAATAGTAGAAGGAATAGATAGCGAAGGGCATTTTCAAAAAGTAATTGCAAGAGTACCTTTAGCTGAAATGGATGGTTATTCATCATCACTTCGTTCGATCACACAAGGCAGAGCAAAATTCAAGAGTGGATTTTTGGAATATGCTCCTGTGCCTTTTGAGATACAAAGACGATTGATCGATGAACATGCTAAACATGCGAAGGAGGAATATGCTTAATTAGTTTTTTTTGTACTATAACAAAAGGTGATCCTTTGGGTCATCTTTTTTATTTTTGAATTCTAAATAATGTGTTCGATGATTCAATATAAGTATTGATCATATGTCAAAAAAGCAAAAGATTAAATACAAAACGAAAGCAGAAAATGCTAGTGCACAAGTCAAAAACCCTGAATCTGAAAAAAGATTTAAATCAAGGAACAAAATTGATTCTGGTAATAAATTCTTTATTGATCACTGGAAACAACTCGTCGTTTTAATCATATTAGCGATCGGGTTATATGGTCAAACCTTCAGCTTCCAATATGTGCTTGATGATAGACTAGTGATCACAAATAATAAATTCACAGAAAAAGGAATTTCAGGAATACCTGAAATATTCAGTAACGAAAGTTTTAAGGGTAGCCTTGGCGAACAAAAAGAATTAGTTGAAGGTGGTCGCTACCGTCCTTTAAGCATAGCTAGTTTTGCCCTGGAAAAAAGTATAACAGGAGGTAGTGCATCGGCTAGTCATCTTATCAATATCATTCTTTATACATTAACAGGGTTATTTCTTTACCGGGTATTACTAATTCTCTTTCCAGGAAATTCGAATTTATTTATCAACGTTCCTTTTGCTGCTGCTGCATTGTTTATAGTTCATCCTTTGCATGTAGAAGTTGTAGCCAATGTAAAAGGTCGTGATGAAATTTTTGCATTTATCGCCGAACTGGCTGTTCTTTATTTTTCCTTAAAATGGCTGCAGGAGAAAAAGGGCAGGTATCTTATTTATTCGGCAATTTGTTTTTTGCTGGGAATTTTTTCTAAAGAGAACCTTGTGACATTTCTTTTAATAGTTCCGATAACTGCTTATTTCTTTACACATTCATCCTTAAGCGACAGAATAAAACTTACTCTACCACTTTTAGGTGCCACTTTAATTTATCTTATTATTCGCTATGCGGTACTGGGGTATATGTTCTCGGGTTCTGAAATAACCAACCTGATGAACAATCCATTTTATGGAATGGGTCTTAGTGAAAAAACAGCAACAATATTTTACACACTTCTCCTGTATCTTAAGCTGTTAATTTATCCTCATCCACTGACACATGACTATTATCCTTATCATATTCCCATCATGCACTGGTCTGATTGGCAATCGATCCTCTCACTCATTCTTAACCTGGGATTGTTGATGTATATGGCTTTCACCTGGAAAAGGAAGTCTGTTCTTTCTTACTGCATAGCGTTCTATTTTATCACTTTAAGTATTGTGAGCAACTTATTTATTTCGGTTGGTACTTTTATGAATGAACGTTTTCTTTACCATGCTTCACTTGGTTTTTGTATTGCCTTAAGCTGGCTTTTGATAGAAAAAATAAATACTGATCAGAAAAAGAGAATTTTAGGAAATGTGATCTTAGTTGTTGGTATGGTCGCCTTTTCAATACTTTCTTACATAAGAATTCCCGATTGGAAAACTAATGATACACTTAATAAGGCCGCAATAAAAACTTCGTATAACAGTGCAAGAGCTAATCTTTTTTATGGTGTACTTATCTGGGAAAAAGATTATCTGACTTTGCCCAAAGATGCAAGTGCTGCAAGAAAAAAAGCACTTCTTGACTCCCTAAAGCCTTATTTTGACAAAGCACTTCAAATTTTACCAAGTTACATATCAGCAAATTCAATGAAAGCAGGTATTGCAGGGGAATATCACAAGCTTGATAATAAACTAGAGCCATTGATCAAATCATTTGAAGAAGTAAACTTAACTGGTACTTATGAAAAATTTATAATCGACTATCTTCATTATATCAATCGACGAGTAAATAATTTGGCTGATGCAAAATTGCTTCAGGGATTTTATCAACGAATGATCCCATATTACGATGCCACTTTCAAAAACACCACTCTTCCCGGCGAATACAGATCATTATTGAAAGAAGTACAAGAAAAAATCCCGAGCTTACAATAAATCTTTAGACAACTATAAATCGGTGCTCTTACATTTGTAATATGCCAAAACCCGTCATCTGTATCGGCGCTGCTTTTGTTGATGAGCTATTTCACATGCAAGAGGAAATGATCATGGGGTCTACTGTACCGGCATCAGTAACTAAAACAGCTGGAGGTGTAAGCAGAAATATAGCCCATCAATTAGCTCTGCTTGGAGTAGAAGTTCAGTTAATAACTGTATTTGGAAATGACAGTGATGGTGATTGGCTGAAACAAAGCTGCACCAATGCAGGGGTTAAGCTTGATGCATCAATAACCAAAGAAGGTCTTTCAGGAAAATATACTGCTATTCTAAATCTTGATGCTTCTTTGTTTACGGGATTTCTAACAAATGCTGCAACAAACCTGATAACATCGCAGCACTTAGAAAAACACAAGGCGTTATTACAAACCGCATCATATTTACTCGCAGATGCAAATATTTCTGTTGACGCTGGTGAATGGTTGCTTGCTTTTACTAATGAAACAGGGATTCCATTTATACTTGAACCTGTTTCTGTTCCGCCAGCAAGAAAATTCAAAGATGTCAATCTTAGCGGACTTCATCTTGTTACTCCAAATGAAGATGAGTTGCCAGTACTTTGTTCAGAAAAAGCATTGTTCACTCAACATCAAATAGAAGAATTGATCAATAAAGGAGTGGAGAATGTTTGGTTGCATAATGGAAAACTTGGCTCTGCTATTTATAATAAACAAAGATCGATAACACTTCATGCACCGGAAATTGAAATAGTAGATTGTACGGGAGCAGGAGATGGTTCTTTATCGGGTTTTATTTTAGGCAAAACGTTGGGTAAAGAAGATGTTGATTGTTTAAAGCTTGCTCATACTTTGTCAGCAGAAATTTTACAAGTGAATGGCGCCATCGCTACTCATTTAAACCAGGAGAAATTATTAAGCCTCGTCTCAAAATATTATCCCGACTAATGCATCAATACTTAGAAATACATCCTGAAGTACAAAATGCATTAGCAGATGGCAAGCCTGTTGTTGCTTTGGAATCAACCATTATTTCTCATGGCATGCCTTACCCGCAAAATATAAATACAGCCATCGAAGTAGAAAATATTGTTAGAAACAATGGCGCTGTGCCTGCAACCATTGCCATCTTTAATGGTAAATGCTATGCCGGATTAACTAAAGATCAATTAGAATATTTTGCTTCAGCAAAAGATGTTTGGAAAGTGAGTTTGCGGGATATGCCTTATGTGATCAGCAAAAAATTACCGGGGGCAACAACTGTTGCTGCAACCATGCGAATCGCATCAATGGCTGGTATAAAAATATTTGTTACCGGTGGGATAGGAGGCGTGCACAGATATGCAAATAAAACGATGGATGTATCCGCAGATCTTACTGAAATGGAACAAACCTCAGTGGCGATTGTGTCAGCCGGAATAAAATCAATTCTTGATATTGGTTTAACACTTGAATATTTAGAAACAAAAGGTATTCCAGTTGTTACCGTTGGACAAAACGAGTTCCCTAGTTTTTATTCTCGGAAAAGTGGGTTCAGCTCTCCTTTGCGTTTAGATGATGTTGATGAAATAGCAACGATGCTACATTCAAAATGGCAAATGGGATTGAATGGCGCTGTGTTGATCGCCAATCCTCTTCCTGCTGACCAGGAAATTGTTGCTGAAGAAATGGAAGTTCATATTCAAAAAGCGTTGAATACAGCAAAGGAAAAAAAGATCAGTGGCAAGGAGGTAACCCCATTTTTATTACAATACATTTCAGAACATACAAAAGGAGAAAGCCTTGAAGCAAATATTGCTCTAATAAAAAACAATGCAAGGCTGGGAGCGGAGTTAGCAGTCGCCTGGTCAAAAGTTCATAATTAAATTCTTACGGCAGTTACCAGCGGCTCAGGTTCATGTACACTTAATGAAACAGCTTTATCATTAGTCATTTTAAAAATTATTTTGACAGAAGGAGCACCTGCTGGTGAAAAAGTATTTTCATCAATTTTATTCAGTTTGCGGGGAGACAAACCTTTCCTGCCTATTTGCAAAAATCCCAAGCGATGTGTGTCTACAACAAATATTTCTCCCTCGCCATCTCCGAAACGATATTCACCAGGATATTTTTTCTTTTCTTCTTCTGTTACATCTAAACTTTTAGGTTTTATATCTGCATTACCCAAACTCTCTAAATAACTGATCACTTTGCTTACGTTGGCAGCATCAGAGGAAGAAATCTCTTTATTTTCCAATCTATTCTTTGCATGTTGTAATAATGTAATACCGTGAGGCCCGGCATGCGATTGAATGCCAGGAACAGTCTCTATGATTTCCTGCACACTTTTTAGCATGCCCATCATAGTATAAGTGAAAATATCCGGCCTTGCTCCATGACTCATTAAAAACTCAGCAATATCACGTCGACCAACATGAGAAGCTGCACCAATTGCTGTTTCCCAATCACCAAACCCCCAATCCCACGATGCACCTGCCAATTCAGGACGTGCATTCACTAATTCTTTTACTTTATCAAAATTTCCATGTGATGCACCTACGATACCGCTCACTATATTATCATTCATACTTGGATAGCGGTAGAAAAGTGGTTCAGCAATATTTCCCGTCTCAATTTTATTGATCACAGCCTGTGCAGATGAATTGCCAAATGCAGTAATACCAATCAATCCAAATACAGAGCTTTTAATAAAACGGCGGCGTTGATTACTGTTGTCCATAGTAAAATGTTTTATGATTGATCACTACCAATTTACCGAATTAGATACCATCATGGCAATAAGTTTCCGATAGCCGGTATTATAAACTGATAACTGAATTTTTGGTAAGTGTATTTATTAAAAAAGCCATCCCGGTTAAGTCGGGATGGCTTTTTTGAAATTAATTTCTTATCGATCATGCACCTAATGTCCAGCCTTCTCTATATTGTCTTTTTACAAACTGGTTGGCTTCATCAAAATTGGTGATCTTCATATTCTTTGCATCCCACAACAATTTTTTGCGACCAAGCCACTTATCATTCCAACCTTTTCCATTTGGATTCTTCAATAAGAAACTGCGAAGTGCCAGGTTTCCAATTAAAATACTTTCTGTAAATGGTCCAGCATATTCAAACGGAGAACTTGTTTTTGCATTTCCATATCCAGCCATACAAGCATTTACCCATTGTATGTAATGACCTTCTGGAACTCTTTTGATCGTTTCAGCAGGAAGTTTTGTTTCATTCATCAATTTAGTTGGTAATAATCTTGGATTGGCACCATAACAATCCAACAACAGTTTTCCTTTTGTACCAACAAACATCACACCGCCATCCCAATTACCAAACGCCTCTTCTGGTAAAAGTTCATCAGGTCTTTCTGGTAATAAACCACCATCATGCCATGATACTTTTATATTTCCTTTGCCATCGGTTCTTGGATAATTCAAATGTATGATCGATGAAGCAGGGCATGCATCCGGGTTTTGCGAATCATCCCACATTTTAGCCCAGATGGTTGCAATGCTTGCTTCAACTGAATCAGGATAAAGAATTGGCAGAATGCGATAAATAGGATCCATGATATGACATGCCATATCACCAAGAGCTCCTGTACCATAAGACCACCAACCACGCCAGTTAAATGGAAGATATGCCGGGTTGAAATCTATTTTCGGAGCAGTCCCTAACCAAAGATCCCAATCAAGCTCTTTTGGAATTTCAAATTGACCAGTAGGAGTGGGAATACCCTGTGGCCATACAGGTCTGTTTGTCCATGCATGTGCTGTATGCACATCACCGATCAAACCTGCTTCAAAAATTTCTTTTGCTTTTCTTACACCATCGCCAGAACCACCCTGGTTACCCATTTGTGTAACCACTTTGTATTTCTTTGCAGCTTCCGTCAACATCCTTGCTTCATAAATATCATGCGTCAACGGTTTTTGTGTGTACACATGTTTGCCTAATTGCATAGCAGCGATCGTAGCAACAGCATGCGTATGATCTGGCGTTGAAATTGAACACGCATCAATATTCTTCTTTTCTTTTTCCAGCATTACTCTGAAATCCTTGTAATAAGGAGCATTCGGAAATGATTGTCTCGATTTCACAGCCTGCCTGTCGTCAACATCGCATAACGCAACAATACTTACATTAGGGCTTTTTGCAAATTCTGCGAGGTCACTTTGCCCTTTACCGCCGGCACCTATACCGGCAATTCTTAGTTTATCACTAGGTGCAACAAAACCGCGGCCAATAACATGGCGGGGTACAATGAAGAAACCGGCACCTGCAACAGCACTGTTTCTTATGAATTTTCTTCTTGAGTTACTCATATAAAAAAATTAAAAATTTAAAAATCAAAAGTCAAAAATTTTTAGGCAGAAGTCTTATCGAAGCTGACACATTCCTTCAATTCTTTTTCTGTGTAAGAAAGTCCGTATTGTTTTAATACATCATCTGGCACGCCATTCCATTGAGTAGGGGTGTTGCCCATGTAGCCAATATCTTTTACACCAATTTGTGAAGTGTAAAATCCTGTTGCAACCATATCTCTCATTTTACTAAAGAAAGAAACTCCTTGTGCCATTTCCGGCTTTGCTTTTTGAGGATAGGCGATCTGATCGATCAGTTCGATCTGTTGCTGTTGTGTACAATCCTTAAATGAATTATTGTATTTATTTAAACATTGCATATCCAACCAGCGCAAACCGCCACGTAATGGAGTTTGATGATAGGGCATGTCTTTTACAATAAACTCGATGAACTCTGGAACCTTTGCATCGGTTGCACTACCACTTACTTCATCCTTTGGAATAATAATATCAGAAAGTACTGCGATCGTTGCCATTTCATGATCAGTAAAGAACTTATCCATTGCCAGTATCCGCTTTTCATTTTCCACTTCGGCAGGATTCCGGTCGAGATCAAATTTTGGTTCAGCAGCCGCAACAGCTTTTTTATCATCGGTATTACAACCAGCAACAACTGCCGGCACAGCGACAGCGCCGGTAACAAGTAATTTTAGCGATTCTCTTCTTTTCATATAAAAAGTTTATCGTTTGTAGTTTATAGTTTGTGGTTTATTATTGACCAACAGCGGACAGAACCCTGAAAGGATTGCGACGCAACAGAAGTTCAATCGAAGCGAAACAGTTGGTATCAAAATTATCCTCATAATCCGTTCAAATCTTTTAATCTTGGTTCTATAGATTGTTTTTTTTCATTTCATCAATAATATGTTCACTTGCCCTCATGCTCAATGCCAGGATCGTCCATGTAATATTTTTATCAGCCTGTGAAGTGAATGCACCGCCATCAACTACAAAAAGATTTTTGCAATCATGTGCCTGGTTCCAGCTATTCAATGCAGAATTTTTTGCAGTGCTCCCCATTCTCACTGTTCCTCCTTCGTGAATGATCTCTCCTGGTTTTGCCAATCCATATTGATTTTTTTCATCATCATTTGCACCCCATGTAATAACTGCACCCATATTATGCATGATCTCTTTGAAAGTTTCTTTCATGTGTTTCGCCTGGTTCACTTCATAGTCACTCCATTTTACATTGAATTTTAAAACCGGGATACCATACTTGTCAACAACATTCGGATCGATCTCGCAAAAATTATCTTCTCTTGGAATCGCTTCACCACGACCAGCCATCCCCACACTAGCTCCATAGAAGTAGCGATAATCTTCTTTCAAAGATTTGCCATAACCACCACCTTCTTTTTGCACACCATTTACAGCATACTTACCATTGAAGCTTTCAATGCCACCCATAAATCCATAAGCAGGCTGTCCCATGCCGCCCCAATACTCAATATGATAACCACGGGGAAAATCCAATTTCTTATTATCTAACCACCATGGCGAATAAACATGCAAACCACCAACACCATCTTCATTATACCTTTTGCGGCCAAATAGAGTAGGAAGATAACCACCAAGTGCAGCACCGGTTGAATCATGTAAATATTTTCCGACAACACCACTTGAATTTGCAAGGCCGTTCTGATGTCTTGCAGATTTGGAATTCAATAAAAGCCTTGAAGATTCACAGGCGCCGGCAGCAACAATAACAACACGACCAGTTACCTGGTACTCCTGCATATCTTCTTTATTGATATAAGAAACTCCTGTTGCAAGTCCTTCACTGTTTGTCAATACTTCACGAGCCATTGCATTTGCAACTACATCAACATTGCCTGTAGCTATAGCGGGATAAATAAGAACATTTGTAGAGGAGAAATCAGCTTTTGCCAAACTGCAATTGCGGTTGCATTGTCCGCAAAAGAAACAGGCCCCACGATCAGTCGTGCTTTTTATTTTTTTAGTAAGAATAGAAAGTCGTGAAGGGATCACTCTCACTTTTGCTTGTTCTGCTGCACGTTTAATAAAAAGCTCATGCAAACGTGGCTTAGGTGGCGGTAGAAAAACTCCGTCTGGGTCATTTTCCAGGCCTTCATTTGTTCCAAATACTCCAATCAACTCATCAATCCGATCATAATAAGGTTTGATATCATCATAGCTAATAGGCCAATCGTCACCAAGTCCATCAATGCTTCTTCTTTTGAAATCTTTGGGTCCGAAGCGAAGAGAAATTCTTCCCCAATGGTTTGTTCTTCCACCCAACATTCTTGCACGCCACCATGCCCAATCAGTTCCTGGGGCTTTCGTAAATGGCTCGCCATCTATTTCCCAACCGTAATAGCTTGCATCAAAATCACCAAAGGGACGAAGCTTAGTTGAAGCACCACGTCGCGGACTATCCCATGGGTTTTTTAATTGAGTAATGTTTTTTTGCGGATCATACATGTACCCGGCTTCGAGTAAACAAACCTTTAATCCTGCATTTGCCAACACATAAGCTGCCATTCCACCGCCAGCACCTGAACCCACAATTACCGCATCATACTTTTTTGGTTGTTTTTTGATCTGGAGATCTCCCATTTGCAATCGTTTTTATAATTGGGTGTCAATTTACACGATAAAGTATCACCTTGTTATTTTTTCATAAAATTTCTCCGCACATTCGTTAGCATAGCATATTCATTTGTCAAATTCCTCCTTATGCAATGAAGCGATCCATTATGATCCAGTTTGGGTTACTGAATTTTATTTTTTCGAATTCGCAGAGTATATACGATTCATGAGATCATTATTTTGAAGATGTGGATATTTAAAAACTTATTGCAGAAATCCTGGCTGCACGATCTTATATTAGGAATGAATTCAATTATTTTTTGGCGGCCCTGTCAATATTTTTTCCGATCAAATAACCAACGGCTGCTCCAACTATACCACCTCCCAATGCCCAAATAAAATCACCCTGTGTAGCAAAATAAAAAATTGCCATACCAACTACAGCACCACCGACTGCAAATACCGAACTTGCTTTTGCTTTGGCTTTTGATTCGCCGGTATTGCCAGCAACCCTGTTTTGAAATTGTTTCAGGTGTTCTTTGTGTCCTTTACGATGATGAGGTCTTGCCATTATTTGAGATTTATCGTAAGATAATAATTGCAAACGAAAAAAATATTGATTTACCTGTTTGATTGTAAAACCCTTTTGAAGATATTAATCGCCGCTGGTAAATTCATTGCCATTTGCTACAATAGATTTGCTATTTTTCGCGATTATTATCACCACCTATGCCAAAACAAGTTGTTCTGATATCACTTTTGTTTTTTGCTGTTCATTCTTATTCGCAGGACGCCACTGTATTTAAGCCCGACTCCGTAAAAAAAGAAATGACTGCCGTACAAATAAATAGTACGATCAAAGTCGATGGGCTATTAAATGAAGAAGAGTGGAAACTTGCAAAACCTTCGCCAAGATTTGTCCAGATAGATCCGCAGCAAGGAATGCCTGCAAATTTTGACACAGAGGTAAAGGTTCTATACAATCGTCAATATTTATATGTTGGTTTTATCTGTCATGATTCATTGGGTAAAAAAGCAATTCGTGCTACAGATTTCAGACGTGATTTTGGCCCACGCAGTCATGACCATGTTGCTTTATCATTTGATGGTTTTAATGATACAAGAAATGCAATGGCATTAATGGCAAACGCTTATGGTGTGCAAAGAGACTTGCTTGTATTTGATGATATTTTAACTGATATTGACTGGGATGGTCTTTGGAAAGTAAGAACTACAAGAACAGATTCCGGCTGGATAGCAGAAATAGCGATACCATGGCAGACACTTCGTTATCCAAAAACAAAAGACTCATTACAACAGTGGGGATTCAATGTTTACAGAACCCGAAGAATGAGTAATGAAATAAGTTCTTTTTCAGGATATCCAAGAAATTTCAGTTTTACAAGAATGGATTATGCCGGGATTTTAAAAAATTTACAGCCGCCGCCACCAAAACCCAATATCAGGATACAGCCATACGTTCTTGGCTCTTATGATCATTATAAAAATTTTCCCGCAGCAACCGTGCCTGAGAAAAATAATTTCCGTGCCGGTGGTGATATTAAATGGGCGATCAATCCAAACAGTATTCTTGATGTAACTATAAATACAGATTTCGCACAAGCTGATGCGGACCGGCAGGTGAATAATGTAACCAGGTTTTCTGTTTTCTTTCCGGAACGAAGACAATTCTTTTTAGAAAACGCATCATTGTTTGGAGTGGGAGTGAGGCCGAATGAAGATGGCTCCGGTGGAGCAATGCGTATTCAACCTTTCTTTAGCAGAAGAATTGGACTGGATGATTTTGGAAACCCGATCCCGATCGATGCAGGTGGAAGATTTGTTTATCGTTCATTAAAGAGAAACGCAGGTGTAATGGTAATGCGTCAAAGAGAATCAACAACAACACCTGCTACAAATTTTTTTGTTGGTCGCTACTCTGAAAATTTTGGCAAACAAAACAGGATAGGGGGATTGCTGACTTATAAAAATAATTCTGATGGCACAAATACAGTTGGCGCCATCGATGGTTTTTTCAGAATGGGTGAATCGCATTCATTGAATACAATGCTTATTGTTTCTAATAGTAACAGTAAAGATCCATCAATTGTTGATGGGAAGAATGCCTTTGCAGGGTATGCACAATATTATTATACCAGTAACCAATGGAAGATCTGGTGGACACAATCGGTAGTAACAAAAGATTTCAATCCTGAATTAGGCTTTGTTTCCCGGAGTGATGTGATCGGTACCACACCCGGAATATTTTGGTATTACCGTGGTAAATTGTTGCCTTTTAAAAAATGGATCCGTGCATTTGAGCCGGGCATCTTTCCTGAATTTTATCACCAGGCATCAACAGGTAAATTGATAGAAAGACAACTTACGATGAACCCGGTCTGGATCAATTTTCAGAACGGAGGTTACATAGGGTATATCATTACCCCAACCTATCAATTATTAACAGAGCCCTTTGTTCCATTGGGAATAACTATCCCTGAAGGGAAATATAATTATCTAAGACATGTATTTTACTTCAGCACCGATCAATCGAGAGTGATCAGCAGTAATATAAATTTTGAAACGGGATCCTATTACAACGGGAACCTGACTGCAGGAACATTCACGCTAAATTTTGCGCCTATACCTAATATCTATTTACAGGGACAATACAATCGCAATCATTTTAAAGAAGTAGGTGAACCGGCAACGGATAAAACTGTTGACCTGTACAGTATTTCTGGCAGGCTTGCATTAAATCCAAGATTACAGCTGATCGGTTTTTATCAAAAAAATTCAGAAAATAATTTAAGCAACTATAATATTCGACTTTCATGGGAGTATCAGCCGCTCTCATATGTTTATCTGGTATTTAATCGTCGTGGCTTTGACAATGCACAACAAAAAAGACAATCAGAAGATCATGCGATCATTAAAGTAAGTTACCTGCGACAGCTATGAATAACAAAGCCCGGAATACCGGGCTTATTAATATTAAAATGATTTGATCTTAATAACGTCGGTCTCTTGGACCGCTAGGCCCGGGTCTTCTATCTCTATCTCCACCGCCGCCACCTCCACGATAGCCGCCACCACCTCCGCTACCGCCACGGTAACCACCACCTCCGCCGCTGCTACCACCACGATAACCGCCACCGCCGCCACTGCTACCACCCGGTTTATCTTCAGCTTGTTTTACAACCAACGGCTTTTTACCAAGGGAAATATCATTGAGACCTTCAATTGCTTCTTTTGCTTCAACATCATTTGGCATTTCTACAAAACCAAAACCTTTGCTTTTGCCGGTTTCTCTATCCATGGCAACTTTGGCTGAATCCACTTTACCAAATTTTTCAAATATCTCCTCTAATTCTGCATCATCAAGATCATAGGGAAGTCCGGCAACAAAAATTTTCATGTGCTTATTTTTTGTAAATGTAATAAACAATACGCTAAAATTAGAATGACTCTTAAATTGTTATTGAGAAGCTTTCGCATCCACAACCTCTATTTCAAAAACCAAAACACTGTTGGGTGGAATTTTTGCACCTCGTGTTCGAATAGAATAGGCGAGGGCCGAAGGAATAATAATTTTGACCTTACCACCAACTTTACAAAGTGGAACACCAATCTGCCAACCAATGATCAGCCTTTTCAATGGAAATATTGCAGCCTTATCTTTTGTTCCATCGAATACAGAACCGTCTTTGAGCAAATAACCTTTGTAAAAAGCAGTAACCGTATCATTGACAGAAACCTGTCGGCCAGTTCCTTCTTTAAGGATCGTATAATAAACTCCGTCATGAATATTTTTTGCATCGGTGTTTGCCGCTATAATAAGTTTTTTGTCTATTTCTAATTGCTCTAAACTATCAATCTGCGATAAAAGATTAACAACAGGAAAGGAACGATCTTTTTCCAATAAGTTTTTCCACGAACCATTATTGCGTTGACACCAGGCTTCCTGAATGTTTAGCTGCAAAGAATTATTTTTTACTTGAGAACGAAAAGTTGCAGGTTGTTTCAGCGTATTCCATTGTCCCGAAATCTTACAAGTGCCGATCAATTTCCATTTCTTTTCTTTTGGTAAAAAAATATAACCGGAATACAAAGCAAAATTCCCTGCTGAATCGCTGGCGGTAGCAATAAGCAATTTGTAGTTTTCATTTTCTGTCCAATTATAATCCCAGCTTATTTCGCCTTTTTCAACTTTAACCCCAAGCCCGTTTGCCATTACTATTGCAGAAGATTGAAATTCAAAAACAATTTCTCTTTCTTTTTTTTCTGATTCCAATGAAAGTTTTACAACATCGGTTTTGATGCCTGCAAATACCTCTTTCTTTGTGCTAATAGTTCCAACCGAAACTTCAGCAAGAAATGAAACGGCTTTTACACTGTCTGGCAGGTTATAAATGATCGTTGAATCTTTTCCATTTGCAAAAGATGAAATTGTAAAAAACAAAACTGTGATTCCGGATATCAGTTGCTTCATAAATAATTGTTTCAGGATCATAAGATTTTTCATTTTTCAAAACCGAGAATAATATTCACTATTACCGAACCTAATTTATAATAAACTATAATTGAGAGAAAAAAAGTAGCGAGGACCCGAAACGGAAGGAATGACTTTCTCTCTTTTTTATAAAAATCCATAAAGCAAAAAAATCCCCAACCAACATTAACGATCAGGTTCTGTATTTCAAACATGTTGGTCATAAAGTTTATTCTAAGCAGCAACCCGTTTATTATTATTTGCAAAGTGTTAAACATCTCGAGAACAGAAAACATATAAATTCCCAGCGTCAGTGTTTCTATATAGTTCATTTTGGGTCTTGTAATTATTAACCACGCAAATAAAGCCATGATAGGAAGTAGTAATAACACAAAAATATTCCTGTGCTGAACAAAATAGTTCCCGGTTTCATTGTTAAAAAACAAAATGTTCCCGACTGTTTTGGCTTCATAGTGCATCCATCCGCTTACTAGCTTATGAGTAATTATAAAAATTGTAGCCCATACCAGGTAAAGAGCCACCGGTTTATAATATGTTTTTCTTTTCCCTTCCAGGTATTCCCTGATCGTCCTGCCGGGACGGTAAACAAGTTGAACTGATGTTTTAATAAATCCTTCTTCGATATGACTGAAGAAATGTGCAAACTCATGAACAAGCGAATGCCAGGTAAGCCTTTTTACCTCTTTCTTCTGACCACAATGGGGACAAAACTGATCAGAAATTTCTATACCACAATTCAAGCAGGTGAGTGACATGTTCTGGTTCACTTTGATTATTCGCTAAATTTTCTAAATGCTTCGCCAAGGTAATCTATTATATCGCCTGCTATCATTGCTTCTTTTGAAAACTCCTTTGCGGCAAAATCACCAGCCAAGCCATGAAGATACACAGCAAGTAGTGTTGCATCTTCAGAAGTATACTCCTGTGCCAATAAGCTTGTGATCATTCCAGTGAGCACATCACCGCTACCCGCAGTAGCCATTCCAGCATTACCGGTATTATTAAAATATCCTTTTCCATTAGGGCATGCAATAAATGTATGATGACCCTTCAGAACAATTAAACAATTTAAACGTTTGGCATTGATCAACGCTTTTTCAATTCTTTCAAAGTCATCTTTGCATTCACCAAACAATCTTTCAAATTCTTTTGGATGCGGCGTAAGAACAGAACCCGGTGGGAGAGAGGGTAAATTCTTTTCCATTGACAAACCATTCAATGCATCAGCATCCATCACCATTGGTTTTTTATAAATAGAAATTAATTCTTTAACCGCTGTCCTTGTTTCAGACGCAGTTCCCAGGCCAGGACCAATTCCAATTGAATCATATTTCAAAACATCATTATCAATTTTTGTGATGATCGATGAATTTGCATCAGTCATTACCATTGCTTCCGGAACAGATGTTTGCAAAATATCATACCCGCATTTTGGAACAAAGCAAGTAAGCAACCCAATACCACCTCGCAAACATGCTTTTGCTGCTAAAACTGCAGCGCCGATCTTTCCATAACTACCAGCTATTATCATGGCGTGTCCGAAATTCCCTTTGTGTGCAAACCTGTTTCTTGGTTTATAAATTGAACGGATAATTGACTTATCGACCAATTCAAGATCGGCTTCGAGAGAAGCAAGAAACTCAGGTAACAAGCCAATATCAAGAATGACTACATCACCGATGAACGCGGCATTCTCTGCTACAAGAAATGCCAGCTTATAACATTGAAAGCTTAATGTATAATTTGCTTTGACAATTTTATTTCCCTTAGAGGATTGATCAACCGACATGCCACTTGGAACATCAATAGCAATTACAGCACATCCGCTATTATTAATATGATCGACAAGCCTGGCTGTAAATCCTTCCAACGGCCTTGTTAATCCGGAACCAAAAAGTGCATCGATAATTACAGTCTCTTGTGATAATGAATGAAAATTACTTTCTTCCTGTATAAAATGAATATCAATTGCCGTGTATTGATGAAGTCTTGCAAGATTGGTTTGAAAATCATCAGTTCCTTTATGACCGAATTCAAGGATGTAAACAGAAACGTTACAGCCACGGCCCGCAAGCATTCTTGCAATTGCCAAGCCATCACCACCATTGTTTCCCTTACCACAAAAAATAGCGAAAGGATTAACGAACCAGCCGTTATTATCAAGCCATTCAAAACATTTTGATGCCGCTCTTTCCATCAGGTCAATAGATGCAATGGGCTCGTGCCCGATCGTATACTGATCCCATGATCTTATTTGATCTGCTTTTAAAATTTTCATTCCTGGAATTCCTGCTTAAAGTTGAGGAAGAATTCTCAAAAAGAAATGATTACCGTCTTTTTTTGGAGGATTTTGTTTTTGGAGTGTAAGTCTCCTCTTTTATTGAATTTTCGCCAACAGAATTATCATCTGTCCCGCTGTCATCATATTGTTGGCTTCCACCCGGTAGATAATTACCAAACAGGTTATAAGCTTCTCTTGCGGCATTATAAATATTGCGATTGTACTTGTTACCAATTAAGATCATCGTAGCATTCTCTTCAGGGAATCTTACAAATACTGCATTTGATCCGTGCCAGCGGCCATTGTGGTAAATAAACTTTTTACCATTCGGAAAGATCATCATACGCCATCCCAATCCATAATTGTGAATTGATCTTCTTTCATTACTTAATGGAGTATATGCCAGGTCCAAAGTTTCTTTCTTAAACAATTGTCCGCTATTCAATGCCTGGTCCCATTTCAACAGATCATGTGTAGTTGTATAAACATTTTTATCGCCATAAGTACAGTCAAAAGGATCAGAGTCCCAAAATTTACCTGTCCATGCAAAACTTGGAGTTGGTGTTAATGTATCCTGGTTAGCATATACAAAAGTATTTGTCATTTGAAGCGGATCAAAAAATATACGCTTAAGGTAAGCCGGGAAATGTTCACCAGTTACTTGTTCAACTATCATAGCAAGCAATACATAATTCGTATTACTATAGTTGAACCTTGTTCCTGTTCTTGATTCAAGTCCGGGTTGAAGAGTGAAAAGCGAATTCAACACATCCTGGTTGCTATAGCAAGTATCATTCTTTTTTAAAAGAGACAAATAGTGAAGATAATTTGGCAGTCCACTTCTGTGACTTAATAACATTTTTACAGTAACATCAGGATATGGAAATCCCGGAAAATATTTCCCCAACGTATCGTCAAGTTTCAGCTTTCCTTCTTCCATCAAATGCAACACGGCCATCGATGTGAAAGTTTTACTTACACTGGCAATATGCATTGGTGTATTTTCACTAAGGCTATCCTTCGTTCTCATATCTGCAAAGCCAACTGCCTTTTCAAAAACAACTGTACCATTTTTTGCAATCAATATCTGTCCATTGAATCCCCTGTTCAATAATGATCCCTCAAAATGATTCTTAGCGACATTAGAATAATATTGAAATTCTTCCTTTGATAATGCCTGTGGTGCTGGTGCAAGATGAGCAATAGATCCGGTAGGGCCGGCAGCCTTCTGATTAGAGGTATTACAACCAAGTAAAATGCTAATCGCCAGAGAGTAAATAAGATTTTTCAATAAGAATACAGTTTAGGACAAAAATAATAGCACAAGTCGTGCCTAATGAACGTTACTTTTCCCCATTTGTTGCAAATTGTTAATAGTTACGACTATATATTTGCAGAAATGGAAACACAAAAAACAAGTTACCCCAAAGATAAAATAAGAATTCTTTTCCTCGAAAACATTAGTGATACTGCTGTAAAAAACTTCCGTGGTCACGAGTATTCTAACGTAGAAAAAATCACAAAGGCATTAACCGAGGATGATCTTGTCAATGAAATTAAAGATGTGCATATTCTTGGCATTCGTTCAAAAACACAAATAACAAAAAAGGTATTGGATGCCGCGAAAAAATTGCAGGCTATTGGTTGCTTTTGCATTGGTGTGAACCAGGTTGATCTGAAAGCAGCAACAAAAAACGGGGTAGTGGTTTTTAATGCGCCCTATTCAAATACAAGATCTGTTGCCGAATTGGTGATCGGCTTATCCATTATGCTCATTCGCCGCATACCTGATAAGAACAAAGCCGCACATGAAGGCACCTGGATGAAAGACGCAAAGAATAGTTTTGAATTACGTGGAAAAACCCTTGGCATTATTGGTTATGGGAATATCGGAAGCCAGGTAAGTGTGCTGGCAGAATCAATGGGAATGAAAGTTATTTTTTATGATGTTGAAACAAAATTGCCACTCGGTAATGCGGAAGATGCAAAATCATTGAAAGAACTTTTAAATCGTTCAGATATTGTAACACTTCATGTACCCGAAACTTCACAAACAAAGAATCTTATCAGCAAAACTATTCTTAAGCAATTTAAGAAGGGAGCAATATTAATAAACTATGCAAGGGGAGAAGTGGTGGATCTTGATGCGTTGCGAAAAGCAATTCTTGATGGCAACATTGGCGGAGCTGCTGTTGATGTTTACCCGGTTGAACCAGAAAAAAATGGCGATAAATTTCAAACGCCGTTGCAGGACCTTTCCAATGTAATTCTTACGCCACATATCGGCGGCTCTACAGAAGAAGCACAGGAAAATATTGGTGAAGATGTAAGTGCTAAGTTGTTTAATTATCTTGAAAAAGGAATTACGTTCGGTTCACATACGGTGCCGGCACTTGCATTGCCCCCGCAGGAAAAGTCACATCGCATTTTACATATTCATAATAATGTGCCCGGGGTTTTATCTGAGATCAACACGACGCTTTCAAAAAATAATATCAATATCCTTGGTCAGTATTTAAAAACCAATGATGAGATCGGTTATGTGGTACTTGATGTTGACCGGCAGCTTTCATCAAAAGCATTGCAACTGCTTAAAGAAGTGAAGCAGACGATCAAAGTGAGAATGTTGTATTGATACCAGCATTTGTTTTTCATGGCATCGACTGTTGCGTCGCAATCACTTCATCGTCCCGTTTTCAATCATACAATGAGATTTTCCTATAATTGACGCCATCTTTGTAATACAGAAAATGATATATTAAATTGCACACATGTCAAATGAATTGATCAATAATCTCCTGGATGCTCTCAACCTTTCGCCGGATAATGTACCTCTTCGTTTACAAGTGGCGGACCTGATGCTTAAGGAAAAAATGTATGCTGAATCAGCAGCACAATACCAGCAAATACTTGAAAAAAGTTATGGTAATACAAAAGCTCAGCTAGGATTAGCTACCTGTTATTTTTACCTGCAAAAGAATTCCGCAGCTATCATTATTTACGAACAGCTTCAGCAATTCCTTTCATTGGATGACCAGGTTCGGTATATAAAATGCCTGATCCGGGAAAATTCAATTCAGCAAGCGATCAATTTATATCAACAACTGATTGCACTCCATCCTGAATTTAAGGATGATGAAATAGATGCGCAATTAAGGATGCCTTCTGCCGCTGCTGATAGTGACGATGACTGGAATGAAGACGAGGACTATTTTATGGAAAAGCCATCCATAAAGTTTGAAGATGTTGGCGGAATGAAAAGAATTAAAGAAGAAATTTCAATAAAGATCATTCAGCCGTTACAAAATCCCGATCTGTACAAAGCGTTTGGTAAAAAGATCGGTGGTGGTATTTTGCTTTATGGACCTCCGGGTTGCGGTAAAACTTTTATTGCAAAAGCAACAGCGGGGGAGATCAATGCAAAATTCATCAATATTGGTTTGCACGATATATTGGATATGTGGATGGGGAATAGTGAAAAAAATCTTCATGGGATCTTTGAAATGGCTCGTCAGAATACGCCTTGTGTTTTGTTCTTTGATGAAGTAGATGCAATGGGAGCCAGCCGCAGTGATATGAAGCAATCAGGAATGCGGCATGTGATCAATCAATTTCTTGCAGAAATGGATGGTGTGGACAGTAATAATGATGGTGTATTGATACTTGCTGCAACAAATGCGCCATGGAGTGTTGATGGAGCATTCAGAAGACCGGGCCGCTTTGACCGGATAATTTTTGTTGAACCACCTGATGAAGAAGCAAGAGAAGAAATTCTAAAGTCAATTTTAAAAGATAAACCTGCGACTGATATTGACACATCGAAAATAGCTGCCGCTTGTAAAGATTACTCTGGTGCTGATCTGAAAGCCGTCGTTGATATTGCGGTTGAAGATAAACTCCGTGAATCGATGAGTAAAGGCTCATTGCAACCAATAACAACTAAAGATCTTTTAAAAGCAGTGAAGCAACATCGCCCCACAACTCTTGAGTGGTTTTCATCAGCCCGCAATTATGCACTTTATTCTAATGAAGCCGGATTATATGATGATATTTTAAAATACCTGAAGATCAAAAAATAACTTATGGATGTAACTGGATTATTAGACAGAGCCAACCTGTTATTAGACCAGGGGAGAAATAAGGATGCTGAAAAGCAGGTCATGCAAGTATTGAACCAGGAGCCAAACAATGATCATGCATTATCGATACTTGCAAGATGTTATATGAATAATGATGAGGTCGATAAGGGAATAGAGATCATCAATAAAGCGATCGCTATTGACCCCAACGAATCATTTTATTTTTATTTGCTTGGCTTCGGATATTTTCAAAAAGAGATGTTCCTGCCGGCCAGGGACAATCTGTCAAAAGCAATTCAATTAGATCCCTACAATCCAGAATATTTCGGAATTCTTTCATTCGTTTTTTTGAATGAAAAAGACAATGAAACCGCATTACAAAAAGCCAATGAAGGTCTTGAATTGGATCCTGAAAATATAACCTGCCTGAATGCAAGAGCCAGAGCTTTGAATAAATTGAAAAGGACTGATGAAGCAGTAGATACTATTGGCGATAGTTTGTCAAAAGATCCCGATAATAAATTTACGCATGCTACAATGGGCTGGAATTATTTTGAAAGGGGAGATCAGAAAAAAGCTGCAAAGCATTTCAGGGAAGCATTGCGGACGGACCCCAATTATGAATCTGCCAGGCACGGATTAAAGGAATCGCTTAAATCAAACTTCACTCCTTACAAACTGGTAATACAGTTCGGAATGTGGATGTCAGAAAAAGGAAAACAATTTCAATGGATATTTTTTATCAGCATGTATGTTGTGTTCAGGATCTTAAGAAGTGTTGCATCAGCTAATTCAGGGCTAAGACCATTTTTGCTTCCATTGTTCGTTTTGTATTTTGGATTTATTTTCTTTACATGGATCGCCAACGCCATTGCAAACTTTTTTCTTTTATTCCATAAAGATGGAAAATACTCTTTAACTAAAAGTGAAAGAGTGATCGGTATTTCAACTGTTGCATGTTTGGTTGCTGGTTTATCACTGGGCTGCTATGCATTTTATGCTTTTAATGAATCGCCATTAGAATTACTTTTTCCTGCAATAATTCTTATCACAATGCCGATCCCGCTTGGAAAAATTGAACTACCTCTTGAACTCAGACCTTTCTCAATAAGAGTTTGGTACCCCGTTGGGCTAGTGGTTACCGGGATATTAGCAATAGCAGTAACTTTTTTGAATTCTGAAATCGGTACTTTTTTTACCGTAATTTATGGAGTTGGCTTGTTGATCTTTACATGGGTTGCTAATTCCTGGTAGGCGAAACTAAATATTTTTAAATTTTCAATAAATACTGAAAATTGTGTAAATTTGGGCTGTAAATGATAACCAGATGAAAATAATTATCGTAGGCGGTGGCTTTGGGGGATTAAAATTGGCAAGGAGACTTAGTAATAAAAAAGGAATAGAAATATTACTGATCGATAAATTCAACTATCACCAGTTTCAACCATTGTTTTACCAGGTAGCAACAGCTGGTTTAGATGCCGGCAATATTTCGTTTCCTTTAAGAAAAGCATTTCAACATAGTAAGAATATTCGCATCCGTGTAACCGAGCTAAAAGAGATCGTTGCAGCAGAAAATAAAATAAAAACAGGAACAGGAGAGGAGCGATATGATATTTTAGTTCTTGCTACAGGCGCCGACACAAATTTCTTTGGTAACCAGCAATTGGAACAACATGCATTTCCAATGAAATCAACCGTAGAAGCTTTACAACTTCGCTTTAAACTTGTTCAAAATTTTGAGGATGCATTGATCGCAAAAAATGAAGAAGATCTACAGCGTTTAATGAATGTGGTAGTAGTAGGTGGCGGCCCAACCGGTGTGGAAATTTCAGGTGCATTGGCAGAAATGAAAAAATATGTTTTGCCTAAAAATTACCCGGAACTTGATCTTTCCAAAATGAATATTTTTTTATTAGAAGGTACACAAAAGACGCTTGCACATATGAGTGAATTCTCTTCTGATCGTTCAAAAAAATATTTGGAGAAATTAGGAGTAAAGGTGATGACAGGGGCTCATGTTAAAGATTACGACGGAAAAAATATCTACTTACAAGATGGACAAACAATTCCTTCGGCAACTGTTTTATGGGCTGCCGGCATCAAAGGAAATATTCCAGGTGGCGTTGATAATTCTCTTATTGCCAGGGGAAACAGGATAAAAGTTGACAGGCAAAACCGGGTGATCGGCTCCCAAAATATATATGCGATCGGGGACCTTTCATATATGGAAACACCTAAATATCCTAACGGACATCCACAGGTTGCTACAACTGCGATCCAGCAAGCAAAACTGCTTGCAGAAAACCTGTTGAAGATAAAAGCTGGTAAAACTGAACTTGAAGAATATGAATATAGGGACAAAGGTACCATGGCAACCGTCGGTAAAAACCTTGCAGTAGTTGATATCCCAAAACCAAAATTGCATTTTGGCGGATGGTTCGCCTGGATAATATGGATGAGCCTGCACCTGATGCTGATACTCGGGGTAAAGAATAAATTTTTTGTGTTTCTCAGCTGGCTTTACAATTACTTTTCCAATGATCAAAGTCTTTTGGTCTTCAAAGAATTTAGGAACCAGAAAAAATAGAATTAAGAAAAATCTTTGAGTAATTTCTTTGCTCTTGATTTAAATGCCGGTGTTTCATAATCCCATCTTTCCTGAATAATTAGTTTGATCTCGTTAATGATCTCAGGATATAGTTTAGCGAGTTTCTGCAAAACAGTTATTGAAAATGCTTTTATTGCTATAGCCTCAGTAGGCGAGGAAAAATACCGAAAACAAATATCCATTACCTGTCCATGAAATCTTTTGGGGATATCGACATATTGCAAAAAACGAACACTGTTTCTTTTTACTGAATCGTTAGCACCGGGTTTTTCAAGTGCTCTTATAACCTTTGTAAAATGTTTTTTAATAAACTCCGGGTGATCTTCTACGCAATAGCTCATCGGCCAGGCAGCTCTTTGTACTACCCGATATTCATCATTCAAAAACAAATTGAACAATTCATTAAATCTTTTTTGATCATTGCCAACCCATTTTACAATCCGCATGCAAGTGGCTTTTGAACGATCTTTTAATAACGTTTCTCTTAATTTCATTAATTTGAGTATTCTTAAAAATAAGATAAATGCAAAAAGGAATTATCATATTACTATCTCTATTGTTTTCAAACTGCATTTTTAGCCAGGTAAAAACAATACAGGAGAGGCTGGGTTATCCTAAAGATGCAAAGCTTGTCATCATTCATGCTGATGATCTCGGAGTATCTCATTCAGAAAATGCCGCGTCAATAGCGGCAATGGAAAAAGGCAGTGTAAGTTCTGCAAGTATTATGGTGCCTTGTCCATGGTTCCCGGAAATAGCTGCTTATGCACAATCACATCCTGCTGCTGATCTTGGTCTCCATATAACATTAACAAGTGAATGGAAACATTATAGATGGGGACCAGTAACTGCTAAAGAAAAAGTACCAGGGCTTGTAAATAAGAATGGCTTTTTATATTCTTCGGTTGACAGCGTTTATCAATCTGCCAGCGCTGCAGAAGTTGAAGAAGAGATACGCAATCAGGTAATCAGGTCAAAACAATTTGGAGTGGATCCAACGCATTTGGATGCACATATGGGCACAGCACTACAACGGCTCGATTATTTTAAAGCTTATTTGAAAATAGGGCATGAGTTTAAGATCCCTGTTTTTATACCACGGCAATTAGAGATCCCTTTAAAAATAAAATTTGATTCCATCGTTTCTGATAAAGACGTTTTGGTGGACTATATTCTTTCTGCGTCGCCAGAGGATCTCAAAACTGGTTTTGCAAGTTTCTACACCAATGGTTTAAAAAATTTAAAGCCCGGCCTTACATACCTTATTATACATACCGCATACGATAACGACGAAATGCGTGCAGTAACCATCGATCACCCGGATTGGGGCGCTGCGTGGCGCCAGCAGGATTTTAATTTCTTTTCAAGCCCAGAATGCAAACAGGTTTTAAAGGAAAATAATATCTATGTAATAACCTGGAAAGAGATTCGTGATAAGATCGTGAGGAAATAAATTATGGCTTGGGCTTTGGCCTGGGTTTGGATTTTGGCTTGAGCGAAGGTATTTTGCCAAATTGGGCGTACAGTGATTCCATGATCCTTGGCTTCAGATCGGCGCAGGCTTTGATTATTTCATCTTCAACTAAAATTGCTTCTTCACCGTAAAGTCTTTCTGTAAGCACTTTATTCGTTGCTTGTTGCAGAGCGATAATTTCAACAAGCAATTCAAACATCATCTGTAGATTATATTTCGGATCAAATTGTACATGATCCAAACTATCAGGCGTCTTGTTCATTTGTATAAATATACAATTGAGATCAGGTTAAAATAAAATCAATATTTCAACAGCTATTCAACATAAGAGCATATATCAAGAAAATCAGAAGCCATTTTCTGGCCCAAGTATTTTTCTTATAATGTATGTTATGTTAAATAGGCACACAGCGCCTTAGCTATTACCCACCCTTCGTCCGGTTTATTAGCAAGAAATATAATAAACCGTCCCTCCCACAGGCTAACCTATTGTAACATAACATAGCGTTATCTGCGAAAGGCTATTCAAGGCATGTTTTAAAATCAACCGCATTTATTTGTTATTATAAAAAAGAAATTGCCTGCGCACTCGTGAGAACTTTGGATCACTCCGTTTTTGTATCGGTGACTATATACTTCTTAGACCATTATCATAAATATGTGAATTATATAAACCTTTTCAATAATTATGTAAATATCATTTGCGAATAAATCTCAATTTTAAGGATTGATTCTTTTAATTAAGGATTAATGGTTAATGTTAGTAGCCTTCCTGTTTCCACCGGAGGGCTTTTTTTTAGCTCCTATTGATGTATATTGAAGAACCAAAACAAACTAATGGAAAAGGATAAAGCCGTTCAGGTACTCAATAACCAAAAGGCTAAATTGAATTCAATAAGTACGGATAATTGTACTGTATGGCAAACCCAAACGAAATCATACATTAAATCATTTTTTGGAGAATCTTCGCCAGAGTATCACTATATAGATAACTTTCAATTCTTTTATCATGTAGGCGATAATTGGCGAGGCGAGATGAACCGAAATATACCAGTAGCGAGTTTGTTTATAGATAACTGCATTGAAACAATTGATAATAACGGACTATACAAACCGCCTAAACCAAATTGGTTAACTCACGTAGATAATAGATGGCTTGTGGGTATTGCTGCGGGCTTATTAGCGGGAATATTTTTCTTAGGTAGATTCGTAGGATCTACAGAATCCGACATTAAGAATATTGAACTTAGAAACGAGATTAAGGATTTAAAAAAATCAAACGTCAGCCCTACCCTTATTGTACCCGACAAGAAATCCAGCCAAGACACTAATAAATATAATCCCAATATAAATAAAGACACTAGCCATAAGTGATTTTTAATAGAGGTACGAACATTTCGTAGGTAACAACCAAAACCAACTAATCGCATGAGATCGGACAAAGACTACAACGAATACGTTGAAGAGACGAGACGAAGACGAGGAATGATAATAGAGCTGTCTGTCATTATTGAAAGGTTCATAGATATTTACATTGCTTCAGTATTTTGTAGCCGTAGAAAGAGATACGGGATTATGCAATATGTGCTATCTACCAGATTTATTAGTGCCGAAAGTAAGAGACAAATATTTATGGAATTACTAGAAAAACATGAACGGCGATATTTTACGAAACACAAAAACATGCTGAGTAAAATCTCAAGTGTTTACACACAAAGAAACTTATATGGTCACCAATTATTACTTTCTAATAAGGAGTCAGTAACCCGTTTTAAAGACAATGGAGAAATTACGTTTGGTGTAATATCCGATAAAAATTACATACAAAGACATCTTCCATTAAATGAATTCAGCAACCTTTGCATAAAGGCGAATAATTGCGCTACTGTAATAAGAGAATTGTTAGAGAAGAAGAAATACCTCCCCCTCTAAGGAATTAATCTTATAGCTAATTGGTTAAAACTAATAAGAATGAAGCTGCCTTTGAACGGTTTTCCCGTTTAAAAAATTAAACGAAAACAGAATGCCTTGCTGCATATTTCCCAATACATTTCTTTTCCAGTTCTCCACAGGAAAAGAAACCCTCCCGCTCGTGAGAACTTCGGAACACTCTGTTTTTGTATCGTAAAAATCCAGATTAGGTTAATCGAAAATAATCACTACCTTCTCTGCTTCGAATTTTCATAGGATAAGGTTTAATGGTTAATGTTTTTGATATAAACATTAAGATAGTCCTTCGGTTTCCACCGGAGGGCTTTTTTGTAGCTCCTATTGATGTAAATTCAGTAATCAAACCAACTAAGGATGGAATATCTAAAAATTATGACCGACCAAAAGAAATCAGTTTTGCAAGTAATAGAAGCATCCGAATTAAGCGAAACTGAATTTTGCTTAATTACACTCACCGATGAAAAAAATATTCATTATTTATCGACAGACAAAATTAATTCGATAATAATCAAAGATGTTCTAAAGGAGCAATCTATAGCGGCAATATATATAGATGAAAAAGACCTAATCAAGTTATTAAGCTTTAGTAAAGGAAGTAATTATTTGTTGGTAGGTAATCCTAAATTAATGCCATTCTCTTTCTAATATATCAGCTTGTATTAGAGTATAGCCACATATTTCACCAACTTTATCTGTAATAATTTATATAATAGTATTCTATAGCGTCATTACTATTTTATGCCCAACAAAAAACCACCTTTCGGTGGTTTAGTTATTTTAATTATTTGCTTCTGATTTCTTTCGATACTCATCGGCTTTTGCCTTATCTCCTTTTACTTCATAGGCTGTAGCAAGATAACCGGCAACCACTTTATAGTTTCCTTTTTCACCAGCTTTCAATGTTGCTTTAGCGCCATACAGATCATAAGCCGCCTGCGAATAGACGATCAATTGATCAGCAGCGTCGTTCATTTTTATCTTCATATCAGCTTTCTTTTTCTGATCTGCAGCCGTCGTCCCTTTTATAGCCTGCATGTCATCCTGGAAATCATAAAGAATATTGTAATAATGACGGGCCATCAGCACATTTGCTTCCGGGTAATCTTTTTTGATCGCAAGTGTTTTCTTTAAAACACCTTCAACTTTCTGTTGCTTCTCTTTATAGTCAGCGGGTTTTGTATCGCCTGCATATGTAAGATTGAATAATTCAACCGCATAGTTATAGTACAGAATATATTTGTCAGGGTATTTTGGCATCAGCTCTTCATATTTTGCAAAAAGAGCTTTCTTATCTTTTGCATCTACCTGCTCCAATTCCATCTGGTACCAACGATCATCAGCTGGATAAAGCTCCCGGCCTAACGCGAAATATTTTTCTGCATTTACGTGGTCACCTTTTTTCATATAATATTCAATGAGCAACTGGTAAATATCTACATTATCTTTTCCGGCTATTTTCTGATCAGCTATCTTTTTATAGTAGATAGCTGCCTCGTCATCCTTCTTTGCCCTATAAGCACTTAAAGCTATGTTCTGAATTAAAGTAGTATCGAAAACAGGGAATTTAAAGCCATTATATTCATAGCCTTTGCCGCCAATATATTCTTCAACCATTAATGCATTTTTGAAATTGATATATGCATCCTCAAACTTTGAGGCACCAAAACCGGCCACACCGAGATCAAAATATCCATTGTAAATATCAAATAGTCTTACATGCTGCTCAAGTGTAGCCCTGATCGCTTTTGGATCAAGTTCATAATACTTTTTAAAAGCATTAAAGGCTTCCAGACGTCCCTCGGGTGCCAGGGATTTGTATTTTTCACTTTTGGCGATCTCATTATAGACAACGCCTTTGTACCACCAACCATCGGGTTTAACTGCATTTTTTTCTTTAGTAAGAAAAGCGTCTACCGATGTTTTTGCCTTATCATACTCTCCTTTTGCAACCTGGGCTTCTATATCTTCAATTGACTGGGCAAACAAATTGCTGCTACCTAAAATAATAAGCAAGCTTAAAAGAAATCTTTGCATGACTTTGTTTTTGTTTTTTATTTAATCAGAACCTATTGCAGATGAAATTAATTACTCAGTGGTTGCATTTTCCGGCCCTTCAATTGCACCGTTGCCAGTTTCATTGCCATTTCCGTTATCGCCGTTTTCGCTGGTATTTCCATTCTCAGCAACAACCGCCTGGTCCTCGATCTTTGTTATGGCCGCTATCTCATCCCCTTCATCAAGTCTTATCAATTTTACACCCTGTGTTGCCCGGCCCTGCTCACTGATATCAGCAACTTTCATTCGTATTGTAACACCACTTTTACAAGTTATAACAAGATCTTCTTTCTCCGACACTTCCAACATGCCCACTAATTTACCGGTTTTTGGTGTAACGTTAATTGTCTTCACACCTTTTCCGCCACGGTTTGTAAAACGATATTCATCAACTGCAGTTCGTTTTCCATAACCTTTTTCACTTACAACCAACACCGTTTTAGATTCACCAGTGCCTGCATTTACACAAATCATACCAACAACTTCATCATCATTATCATCAACTTCAATACCTGCAACACCGATGGCTCCGCGACCGGTAGCTCTCGCTTTTGTTTCAGAAAAACGAATTGCTCTTCCGCTTTTTACAGCCATCATGATCTCAGAATTTCCATCGGTCATTTTTGCTTCAAGCAATTCATCACCAGCTAATATCGTAATAGCATTTACACCTGATTGTCTTGGACGACTGAAATCTTCCAATGCAGTTTTCTTAATAATTCCTTTTTTAGTACAGAGAACAATATTATGTGAATTAACAAACGCTTCGTCTTTCAGATCTTTTACATCAATGATGGCTCTTACTTTATCGTCTGGTGGTATTTGTATCAGGTTTTGAATAGCTCTTCCTTTACCTGTCTTTTCACCTTCCGGTATCTCATAAACATTCAACCAATAACATCTTCCCTGCTCAGTAAAGAAAAGCATGGTATGATGTGTTGATGCAACAAAAATATGTTCGATCCAGTCTTCTTCTCTTGTTTTTCCACCCATCACTCCCCTACCACCTCTGCGTTGTGAACGGTATTCAGTAGCGGATGTTCTTTTTATATATCCTAAATGAGAAATGCTGATAACAACATCTTCTTCTTTAATGAGATCTTTGATCTTAACTTCATCATCCAGGTAAGTGATCTCTGTTTTACGGGCATCACCAAACTTTTCTTTAACTTCTAAAAGTTCTTTTTTGATCAGGTCATATCTCATTCCTTCATTTGAAAGCAACTCTTTCAATTCACCGATCAGTATCATTAGCTCATCAAACTCCTGTTTTATCTTATCTCTTTCCATTCCTGTCAGGCGCTGCAATCTTAATTCAAGGATCGCTTTTGCCTGGATCTCATCCAACCCCCAGCCTGCATTGATCAAATTATCTTTTGCAATATCCGGAGTCGCAGAACTCCTGATCAAACGTATCACTTCATCAAGATGATCCAACGCAATAAGATAGCCTTGTAAAATATGCGCTTTCTTCTCTGCTTCGTTCAATTCATATTTAGCACGTCGCACAACTACTTCATGACGGAATTCAATAAACTCTGAAATAAGATCTTTCAGGTTTAATGTTCTTGGTCTTCCTTTAACCAATGCAACATTATTGATACCGTAAGAAGTTTGGAGCTCTGTATGCTTATAAAGTTGGTTGATGACAACGTTGGCAACGGCATCACGTTTCAGGTCAACTACTATACGTGTGCCTTCTTTTTCATTCGATTCATTATTAACGTGAGCAATACCTTCAATTATTTTCTCATTTACCAATTCACCAATTCTTTCTGTCAATCCATCGCGGCTTACCTGGTAGGGAGTTTCTGTAACAATGATCTGTTCTCTTCCGCTGGCTTTTGTATCAACATGCATTTTTCCACGCACCACTACTCTTCCTCTTCCCAAATGCATAGCAGCCTTCACTCCTTCCATTCCATAAATAATTCCGCCGGTTGGAAAATCAGGAGCTTTTACATGTTGCATTAATTCTTCAATGGTGATGTTGCGATTATCAATGTAAGCGATACAACCATCAATTGATTCACTCAAATTATGCGGGAGCATATTGGTAGCCATACCTACGGCAATACCACTTGATCCATTTATTAACAACTGCGGTACCCTTGTTGGAAGAACGGTAGGTTCTTTCTCAGTATCATCAAAATTCAATTGAAAGTTTACAGTGTCTTTATCAAGATCATTAAGCAAACTTTCAGCAAGACGTTCCAGGCGAACTTCGGTATAACGCATTGCTGCAGGACCATCGCCATCCTGTGTACCAAAATTTCCCTGTTTGTCAATTAGTGTATAACGCATATTCCAATCCTGCGCCATACGAACCATGGCATCGTATACCGAAGCATCTCCATGTGGATGGTACTTACCCAACACTTCCCCAACTAAACGTGCAGATTTTTTATACGGCCTGTTATAATGCAAACCAAGTTGGTTCATCGCATACAAAATGCGGCGATGTACCGGCTTCAATCCATCTCTTACATCCGGCAAGGCACGACCAACTATAACCGACATGGAATAGTCGATATAGGCGGTCTTCATCTGTTCTTCAATATTGACCGGTATGATGCGTTCGTTATCCTGTGTTTCCTGTGGCAGTGAGCTATCGTCCATTGTATTGTTCCTAAGGTTTTTTTTACCAGCTTTTGTAACTCTGATCGGGCTTCTCTTGCAAGTTTATCCTGAGCTTGCCGAAGGACTCCATTCAGGTTCCAAAGCCTTGATTTATCAATCATCAGACCTTGTTTTCAAGGCTTGCAAATGTACCGGAAACAGCCATCAATTCCTGACAAAAATCTTGTTTTTTGGGGCTATTTTTTCCACTTCGGTGGATGATTTTCCTTATTGTAAAATATTTTTTTTATAACAACACTTTTACATAGCCCGGCACAGATTTTTCGTTACCATATACAATAATTTGGACGGTTATGGATACTTACCTTCTCCTCCGCAGTAACAAGCAAAGCGGCCCTTATAGCCTGCAACAGTTAGTGACTCTTGGTCTCAAACCCTATGACTTGGTTTGGTTAGAAGGGAGAAGTGCTGCCTGGCGGTATCCAAGCGAAGTGGAAGGATTAAAAGCCTACGCCCCTGCGACCGAGGAACAACCTTACGACCGGTTTTACAAAAAGCCGGAAGAAAAGCCGCAGGAAAAAGTAATCAGTAAGCCAGTGCAGCCACAACAGGAAGTCTATGTTGCTCCAAAGGAAGAAACCTACATTCTTCCAAAAGAAGAAGTCTATGTTTTACCAGAGGAAAGTAAACCAGTATTACATGAGGTAGAAAGAACAGTAACAACTTCAAGAAAGGTATTTGTTGCAATGCCAGAAAATCATGTTCGTAAAAAACAACCGCAGCCGGTAATTGTAAAAACTCAACCGATCATCGAAGAAAAGCCCGTGGTTGTTGAAAAAAAACCAGTGGTCTTAGAAGAAAAAAAAGTTGAACTTACCCCGATCCAAACAGAACATTGGTCTCTTCCGAAAGAGCCGGTTTTACCGAAACAAGAACCGATCATTAAAGCATATCCTGTTACACTTAAAGAAGAACCAACCTTGAATGAAAAATATTCAGAATCGCTGGATGATATTAAAAGAAGATACACAGAGACATATTTAAGCCGTAAGAAAAAATCGAAGTGGACATCCACTCATACATCGGTGTTGCAGGTTTTTGGCGGCGCCATCGTCTTTTGTCTTATAGTTGTTGTTATTTATAAGAATTTTGGCGGTGAGGAAAAACCTCAGGCAAAAACCACCATGATTCAACCTGATAAAAGAGCTATTAATACAGCATCTACAACTTCAACCATAATTCCCCAGATCGTTCCTGAAACAGAAAAACCAACAAACAAAAAAGCACGATCCGTAAAAGAAGAAATAGATATACCTGCTGAGAGTTTAGTTACAAACTCAGCACAGCAGAAAAAAGAAGAAGTGATCAGAAATAATGAAGAAGTTCTAGCGTCTGAAAAGAAAGCGGTAATGCTTCCAAAAGAAACAGAGGAAACAAGATCGAATGAAACAAAACCCAAAACCAAGCCGATCAATATAAACAGGCTGGTTAATGTAAAAGCAAATAATTATAAGCAACGGGCATTTGGTGGTGTAATGAATCTTGAGCTGACTGTCAACAATGATTCAAAGTTTGAGCTGGATAAAGTGATCGTCGAGCTTGTGTATTTAAAACCAAGCGAACAACCAATAAAAACTGAAACAATAGTTTTTAGTTCCATTGAAGCCAATGGCTCAAAAACTTTAAAGATCCCGGATTACCTGCGGGGAATTAAAGTATCCTATAGAGTAATGGAGATCGAATCTTCTCAATATGAAAAATATACTACAGCGGGCTTATAGTTTCCTTCAATAGAAATAATTGGATTAATTTGCCGGTAAGATCTTCCTTCTCATGAAAAATATTTTATTGTTTGGTGCCGGCAAATCAGCAACAGTTCTGATCGACTATTTACTTTCTAATGCTGAAAAAGAAGAATGGCAGTTAACTGTAGTTGACGCTGATATAAATCTTGCACAATCCAAGATCGGCATTTCACCCTTTGGTAAAGCAATATCATTTGACATCAATGATGAAACTGATAGAAAAAGATTTATCAGCGATGCGAATATTGTTATTTCACTTCTCCCTCCCACTCTTCATACTACTGTTGCAAAAAGTTGTATTGAATTAAACAAGAGCTTACTGACAGCATCGTACATAGATGATGAGATCCGCAATCTGCAATCTGAGATCGAAAATAAAAAACTGTTATTCTTATGCGAGATGGGTCTTGATCCCGGAATCGATCACATGAGTGCAATGAAAATTTTTGACAAGATCCATGCTGATGGTGGAAAGGTCATTTCATTTAAATCACATTGCGGCGGTCTTGTTGCACCGGAAAGCGATAATAATCCCTGGCACTATAAAATAAGCTGGAATCCAAGAAATATATTACTTGCTGGTAAAAGCGGAGCCCACTATCGTGAAAATGGTGAAGAGAAAAAAATGAAACATGAAGAGCTTTTTACTGCGGAAAGAATTGTTGAAATCCCTGAGATCGGTTTTTTAAGCTGGTATCCAAATCGGGATTCACTAAGCTATGCCCCTCTCTATGGTTTGGAAGATGCACAGACATTGGTAAGAACAACTCTTCGCCATCCTGATTTTATGTATGGCTGGAAAAATGTTATTGACCTGAAACTTACCGATGAAACTCCTCAATATGAAACCAATGGCAAAGCTTTGATGGATTTTTTTAAAGAACACCTGGATAAACATGGTTTCAGTGATTGGTTGCAAAAAAAATTATCTGAACGTTTCGATCAAACAAAAGACCTGTTAGAAAAATTGATGGAATTAGTGGAAGCAGAAAAAGAAGCTGAAGCAAGTGGTGGTGATGTAGAAAAAGATTTTTTAGTGGTCGGCAAAAATGGCGACCTGCAGAATATGGATCTGGATAAAATTAAAAATGATGCTGCAGAAATAGTGGCCAATAAAATGCATGAAGCTAACCTCACTCTTAAACAACTTTTTTTCCTCGGAATGGATGACGACGAAACGATCATCAACAAAGGATTTTGCAGTGCGGCTGATGTAATGCAATTAGCATTGGAAAAGAAACTGGCTTTGAAAGCAGAGGACAAAGACATGATCGTGATGTTGCATGAAATAGAGTATGAGGTCAACGGTCAACGGTCAATAGTCAACAGTTCATTGGTTGTAAAGGGAGAAAACAATTTGAGAACAGCAATGGCTAAAACGGTTGGATTGCCGTTAGGCATAGCTGTAAAATTGATCTTGAACGGAACTATAGATCTTACAGGTTTGCATATTCCCACAAAAAAAGAGATCTACGAACCTGTATTGAAAGAATTAGAAGAACATGAAATAAAATTCAATGAAGAGATAAAAGAAGTTTGATGAATTATAAAGTAACTGCCGAGGATGCTTTGAAGCAATTGATGGAACAAACCGAGTTCCCATTTACCGTCATGATGAAACATGGCAGCATGACGATCGAATATTTTGCACCGAAAGAAGTAGATACACAAACCCAGCATAAGCAGGATGAGATCTATATTATCATCACAGGACATAGTACCTTCTATCGCAATGGAGAAAGAGTTCCTTGTAAGAAAAACGACGTCTTGTTTGTTCCTGCAGGCATGGATCATCACTTTGAAAACTTTTCTAATGATTTTGCTGTCTGGGTAGTTTTTTATGGTCCTGTTGGTGGAGAGGGAAAATAATTACAGCGGATTATTAATGAATTTATTTTTATACGCTACAATTTGTGTCCAATAAATGATCCAACAAACAAGCCAGCCAATAGTTGCAAACCACCCCAATACCGGTATAAAGCCACAAAGACCCAGAATGCAGTAAGCAAGTCCAATGCTGTATGTTGGAAGAGTAACCAGATCATTTGCAAACAAGGGATTTGCCTCGCCCAAAAAAGAATTTGAGTTCCGGTCATTGATCTCAGCCCGTATAGACTGAGATATTCTATTAACTACAATGAACTTCCATACCATTCCAAACAAAGGGATCAATTGTAACCACACTTCACCCGGTTGCATTTTTCGGTTATGGGTACTAACTGCACGCAATGTATTTTGCTGTGCAATTAGGAAAAATATCATGGGTATAAGAAATAAAATAACAACAAAAACTATAAGTAATATTTCAGATACACCAAGGTTCATAAGCTCATGTTAAGTGTAGGAAGATAAAACGACATTTTCAGAAATCAAATACGAATATTAGTCTTTGAGCATTTGCATCAAAAGACTCACTCCTTCAGTGGCCGGCTTTTCAATCGCAGTTAGATTTGTTATTTCTGAAGTATAAGGAACTCGTTTATCAATAATATATTTTGGAATATGCCTTGCAGCATAATCCACTAAACCCGCAGCTGGATAAACCACCAATGATGTACCCACTACAACAAAAATATCTGCACTTCTAACAAGAGGGATAGCTTCTTCAATTTTAGGAACAGGCTCTTCAAACCAAACAATATAAGGCCGAAGCTGCTCACCATCTTCAGCTTTATCTCCTATTTTGATATCATCTTTTATTTCATAAATAAGTTCATCATTTCTTTCACTTCGCATTTTAAAGATCTCTCCGTGCAAGTGCAACACATTTGTAGAACCTGCTCGTTCATGCAAGTCATCTATATTTTGAGTAATGATCGTTACGTCAAAATCCTTTTCCAATTCTGCTAAACCAAAATGAGCAGCATTAGGTTGCGCATCCAATACATTTTTTCTTCGGTAATTATAAAACTCCAAAACAAGCTTTGGATCTTTTCTCCATCCACGTGGTGTAGCCACATCTTCAATATTGTATCCTTCCCAAAGTCCATCGCTGTCACGAAATGTTTTTAATCCACTTTCTGCACTGACACCAGCACCGCTAAGAACAACAAGTTTCTTTTTGTTCATGGATCAAATGTACTAAACCGGGTTATCCATTCAAATAGATAACCCGGTTATTGCGTTGGTTAAAATTATTTTTTTACAAATGATGTAGCAGATTCAACAAGACGAACAAATTCTGACCTGTATCCATTGTCATCTTTACCTTTTGCACTCTTAGCCAACAACACCACTTGTGAAAATGATGATTGTTGCTTGTATTCTGAATCCCTTAATAACAATCCAAACTCAGCAACTGATGCTGAAAACCGGAAATTCTCAGACGTATTTTCTAATTTTAGTTGAGAATCGATCACAGGGTGATTTATCAATTTACTCACTTCACCTACAGGGTCTTTGTATCTAAGCTTTATCGTCATGATCTCCGGAGAATTTTCGTCAGCTATTCCTTTATCATTAACCTGGTATTTTAGAGGATCAACTGTTTTAATAAAACTATCTTTTATCCCTGCAGGAATTATTTCATAAAGCGCCGTTACAGTATGACCAGAGCCAAGTTCTCCTGCATCTTTTGTATCATCATTAAAATCTTCTGACGCAAGCATTCTATTTTCGTAGCCAATTAAACGATAGGCCTGCACTTTGGAAGGATTAAATTCAATTTGGATTTTCACATCTTTAGCAATTGTAAATAATGTACTTCCAAATTCATTTACTAAAACCTTTTTTGCCTCATTAATATTATCAATGTAAGAATGATTGCCATTTCCCTTATCGGCCAATTGTTGCATTTTATTATCCTGATAATTTCCCATACCATAGCCAAGAACAGAAAGAAATACACCAGCCTTTCTTTCATTCTCTATCAAACGAACTAATTCATCATCACTTGACACTCCTACATTAAAATCGCCATCGGTGGCAAGAATAATACGATTATTACCTTCTTTTATAAAATTATCTTTTGCTACTTTATATGCCAGCAGGATACCTTCTCCTCCTGCAGTTGACCCCCCCGCTTCAAGATCATTAATGGCTTCTTTAATTTTTGCTTTATTACTTCCATTTGTTGTTGGCAAAACAAGACCTGCATTTCCTGCATAAACAACAATAGCAACCTTATCCTTTTCACTAAGCTGATCAACGAGCATACTTAATGAGGCTTGCACAAGTGGCAGCTTGTTTGGCTCATTCATTGAACCAGATACATCGATCAAAAAAACCATATTGGAAGGTGGTAATTTGTCAAGAGGGATCTCTTTTCCTTGTAAACCTATATGCACTAATCTATGTTGAGTATTCCATGGGCAATCAGAAATTTCTGTATTCACAGTAAAGGGTTCATCATTTTCGGGTTTAGGATAAACGTAATCAAAGTAATTTATCATTTCCTCGATACGAACTGCGCCTGCCGGTGGTAGTGACCCGTTTTCTAAATAGCGACGAACGTTGCTATAAGCAGCTTCATCTACATCGATGGAAAATGTTGAAAGAGGGTTTTTGGTAGCGGCTAGAAATTTATTTTCTACAATATTGTCATAATCTTCAGTGTTAAACGCTTGCTTTTCTTCCAGTTTATTAATTAGTGATTGATCTTTGATACCATCCTGATCAACCGTTTTTATCTCTCGGTCTTCTACAATTGTCGTTTGTTGATAATCAACAGAAGTTTCTTGCTTTGGAAGCGGAGGCTCTGATTGCTTAAGATCGGTTACTTTCAGCTCCCGGATTTGAGAGATAGAATGTGTTGCCTTATCCGAACTTTTTGTTTTCTCATTGCAGGCAATGACAGAGAATAGTAGCAGTAATACTGCCAACAGTTGGCGAATTATTTTCATGGCTATATTTTTTATGTGTTCAATAAAAGAGATGCAATAAATTTATTTTTGCATAAACAAATGCACAAGTTTAAATAGCGGTACAGCTAAACAGTAATCTTTAATTTAAAAATAATAGATGTGAAGATTGATTCCTCAGATAAGAAAAAGGTAACCTTATCTAAATAGAAAATAAATGTAAAAAGGAATTTTACTAATAGAAGTTAAAACAAAATATCAAGCTACTTGTCTCCTGCAAGTTCCATAACCACTTCCCACTCTTTATCACTTACCGGTTGAGTGGAAAGCCGACCAATTCGAACCAGCGCCATATTTGCAAGTCGTTTATCTTTTTTTATTGTTTCAAGTGTCACCGGCTTTTTTAATTTCCTCACCGGTTTCAAATCAACTGCGGACCAGCGGTCATCATCTGTAGTTGGATCCTGGTAAGCTTCTTTTATAACTTTTGCAATGCCAACGATATCGGTTCCTTCGTTGCTATGATAAAAAAATACTTCGTCGCCTTTTTTCATACTGCGTAAATGAAGACGTGCTGCATAATTCCTGACCCCGCTCCAGCAAGTTTGTCCTTCTTTTACAAAATCATCCCATGAATAAGTATCAGGTTCTGATTTGACTAGCCAGTATGACATAAAGTAAAAATTTAAAAGTCAAAAATAAAAAATGTTTATTTGAGCGGGGATTTCTTTTGAGTTTTTAGTTTTGACTTTTTACATCACCACCCACTCGCCAATACATCCGCAATATGCATGGTTTGCAAACTGTAACCCTTGTTCTTGATGTATCCATCTAAATGCATAAGACAGGAAAGATCGGTTGAGATGAGATAATTAGCTTTTGTCAATAATGCATTTTCAACTTTCTGTTCACCCATTCCAATAGAGATAGGTTCAAATTTTACCGCAAATGTTCCACCAAAGCCACAACAAGTTTCTACATCATGCATTTCATGAAGCTCCAAACCTTTTACATGTGATAAAAGTTTCCTGGGCTCTTCCTTGATCCGGCATTCTCTTAATCCTGCACAGCTATCATGATAAGTTGCTTTTCCATTCAACACGGCTCCCACATGTTCTACCTGTAAAACTTTTACCATGAATTCCGAGAACTCAAACACTCTTCTATTCAATTCTTTTACCTGGTTATGTACTGAAGAATTATCAAGCAGTTTTGAATAATAATTTCTTACAAAGCCTGCACAGCTTGCACTTGGTGTTACTATGTAATCAGATCCACTAAAGTCTTTTACAAATTTTATACATACCGTTCTTGCCTCATCCCAAAAACCGGCATTGAAGGCCGGTTGTCCGCAGCAGGTTTGTTTTGTATTATAAGTAACAGTGCAGCCAGCTTTCTCCAGCACCTTGACCATGTTAAATCCTGTTTGGGGATAAAGCTGGTCAACAAAACATGGTATGAATAATTGTACGTTCATTAGCCCCCTGTCCCCCTAAAGGGGGAACTTAGATTTATAAAGTTTAATTATTTTCTGATAGCCTATTATTCGTAACTATATTTTTATTTCATGCTGCTGCAAAGAAATTGTCAAAAAAAGATCACTTCGACCTAAGTCCCCCTTTGGTGGACAGGGGTATCATTTTAATGGCGGTCACTGCCGCTTCCTCTCCCTTATGCCCATGCTTCCCTCCAATTCTTTCCTTTGCCTGTAATTCATTATCTACTGTTAACACACCAAAAATAGTAGGAACTGGCAACAAAAGATTTAGCTGAACTACGCCATCGGTCACTGCTTTGCACACATAATCAAAATGTGGCGTATCTCCACGGATAACACAACCCAATGCAACAAATGCATCAGGCTTTTTCTTTTTAGCTTTCTTTTCGAAATAATTTTTTATAGCGAACGGAATTTCAAAAGCGCCGGGAACTGTTATGGTAATTATTTTTTTCACTTTAAGTGCTTCTAATTTCTCCCTGCATCCTTTTTCCAGTTCATCAACAATAGCTGCATTCCATTCCGTCTTAACCAAAACAATAAAGGCATTCTTTTTAGGAATGCCCGTATCTGTATTTAAAAGTTTACTGTTGGTAACTTCAGCCATTAATTATTTAATTAAAAATATTATGCATAGCAAGATATTTTTCTGACTCATTATATGCCTGCGTATTTGGAAATCTTTCTTTGATCTCTTTGAATATATCAATTGCTTCGTTGGTCTTTCCGTTTTTATCTGCAAGTAATGCCGCAAAGAGAAGAGCTTCGCCAGCATTATGAATATCTTCCGGAAAATGATTAGCTGATTTTTTATAACTGGCAATCGCATCTTCATTTTTTCCAAGTTCAGAATATGCATCACCTAATAATTTATAAGCTCTTGCCTGCACTTGCTTTTCTGAAGTAGAGAACTCTTTCAGTTGTTTAACAGCATTATTGAAATCACCTGTTCTCAAATAACAATCGCCGGCATAAAAATGAGCAAGATTACCAGCATCTGTACCGCCATATTCTTTGATCACTCTTACAAATCCCCAATGGATACCATCGCCATTCAATGCTTTTTGTAAGCTATCCATCCGGTAATATTCTTCGGCTTTATACATTGCATCAACCGCTTTTTCTGTATTGGGTTTTACAATAAAATTTTTGTAAGCATACCAACCACCTACTGCCAACACAACAACAGCAAGAACAACCGTAATTTGTTTTTGATAGCGGGTCCAAAAATCCTGCGCCTTTGCAATTATTTCTTCATTTTCGTGTGCCATCACATTTTTCTCAGCCATTTTTTTATTTTAATAATTAAAGTTTTCTCGATTTATTTAGAATCTTCCAAAGTCCCTTTTAGGGGATTTAGGGGCTAGTCAACTATAAAAGGATAATTTTTATCCATGTAAACATCTTTCAGCACTTCGTCATCACCAGGAAATGGACTTTCTTCGGCAAACTTTACAGAACCCGCAACGATACCATCAATTCTATCATCGATCACTTTCAGATCTTCTTCTTTGGCAAATCCATTTGAAAGAATAGTTGCACGTACCTGCGTAAGAGGATCCTGTTCTTTGTACTCATCCACTTCTTCCTTACTGCGATATTTCTGCGGATCACTTATTGAATGACCTTTGTAACGATAAGTTTTCATCTCAAGTAAAGTGGGTCCGCCTTTTTCTCTTGCCCTCTTTACCGCACGACCAACTGCTTCATGCACAGCTTCCGCACTCATTCCATTTACCGCATCGGCTGGCATTTCGTAGCCATCAGCCAGTTTATAAATATCAATTACATTACTTGTACGTTCAACTGAAGTACCCATAGCGTAATTGTTATTCTCGCAAATAAAAATTACAGGCAACTTCCATAACATGGCCAGGTTGAATGTTTCGTGCAAAATTCCCTGGCGTGCGGCTCCATCTCCAAAAAAGCAAAGAATCACATTATCAGTGCCACGATACTGTTCAGCAAAAGCAAGACCGGCGCCAGTTCCAATTTGAGCACCTACTATTCCATGACCACCCCAAAAACCAACTTCCTTTCCAAAAAAGTGCATGCTTCCACCCTTGCCCTTCGCACAACCTGTTGCCTTGCCATATAATTCAGCCATACAACTATTCACATCGACACCTTTTGCAATAGCCAAACCGTGATCACGGTAAGCCGTAATAAATCCGTCTTCAGGACGGGTGGCGGTCATACATCCTGCAGCAATTGCTTCCTGCCCGATATAAGCATGGAAGAATCCGCGGATCTTACCTTCCATTTTGTACTTCTCTTCTGCCATCAGTTCAAACTGACGGATAAGCTGCATCAGCTCATACCAATAGAGATATGTTTCTTTAGAAAATTTCGTAGCCACAGGCTTCAAAGTTGGGGTTGATTCTGCCATAAATTAAGCGGGGGCAAAAATAAGGCAAACTTGTCAGATTTCAGATTGCAGATTTAGATTTAAGATGGGTATTTTTTATATGGTTACCAGCTTTCTAGCCTTGATTTGGCGTCCCTTGCGTCGCACTCTTGTATTGAATCAATTCTACTCCATAATTTCTCGCAGCGATCACAACGATTAGGCGGCGCAAACGTTGCGAGCTTTGCTCCTTTGCGTTCTTTGTGTGAAACTTATTTTTCAAATTGAAAGAAAGGCAACAACTCAAAACTTACAATTAATATTGCAACAAGTTGCTACAACTACATTCCATATCAATCACCCAGTTTAAAAACTACAGTAACCGTTCATTTCGATTTACAGAACGCATAGTTGGCATTTGCGGTAATAATGGCGTTGGCAAAACCAATCTTTTGGATGCGATACATTATCTCTGTTTTACCAAAAGTTATTTTACCAGAGATGTTCTAAATATTCAAAACGGGCAAACTGGTTTTAGAGTAGATGGCGACCTGGAACTAAATGAGAAAAAAGAAAAGGCCGTCTGCATACTTCGTGAAACTGGGAAGAAAGAGTTTTCAATAAATGATTCGGGCTATGAAAAATTCTCAGAACACATCGGCCATTATCCCTGCGTTATCATTGCCCCCGACGATATACAGATCATTACGGATGGCAGCGAAGAAAGAAGAAGATTTTTAGATGCGTTGCTTTCACAGATAGATAAAGACTATTTGCAAAGCCTGATCACCTATAATAAAATTCTTCTACAGCGCAATTCCCTGTTAAAAGGTTTTTATGAAACAGGAAACAAGAATCTTTCGCTACTTGATGTATTCGATCAACAATTATTAAAGCCCGGAGAATACATTTTTAAAACCCGTAAACAATTTCTCATTTCATTTTTACCGCAAGTAAAAAAACTTTATTCGGAAATAGCGAGACAGGAAGAAGAAATAGAACTGCATTTTCAAAGCGAATTAAATCAATGCACATTTGCTGAATTATTGCATTTGAACAGGCAAAGAGATATGGCCGCACAAAGAACAACCGGCGGCATTCATCGTGATGACCTGGTCTTTAATCTCAGTGGCCAATTATTCAAAAATATCGCTTCACAAGGCCAGCGAAAAAGTTTGCTCTTTTCACTAAAGCTTGCAGAAATGGATGTGTTAAAAGAAAATAAAGGTTTCCCCCCTCTCCTTTTGTTGGACGATGTTTTTGAAAAATTAGATGAAGACCGCATAGCAAATCTTCTTCGCCGTGTTTGTATTGAAAACAATGGACAGGTTTTTATTACGGACACAAACCAGGAAAGGCTTTCAGAACATTTGAATGTACTTGATACAAATTACCAACTTATAATACTATGAGATGATAGCGGATAGATGATAGATGACAACTCATTACCATGGAAACATTCTCACACTATCATTTATCATCTGTCATTTATCATCTAAGCAACTATCTTTGTGCCATGGGTGAATATTCAATCGGTGACGCTCTTGATAAGTTTTTGGAACAAAGCCGCCTCAGGGGTTCTATCCAAGCTTTGCAGATCGGGGATGTATGGGAAGATATCATGGGTAAAACCATCGCAAGATATACGGAAGAGATCAGGATCATCAACGATACTCTTTTCATTACTACTCATGTAGGCCCACTAAAACAAGAACTTATTTTCCAAAAGGAAAAAATAAAGCTTCGTGTAAACGAAGCTTTAGGGAAAAAGATAATTAAAGAGATAGTGGTTAAGTAAGTACTCCAAAACTGAAATCCTTACCTACAACCACATCAAAAATTTCCATCCTGTTATTCACAGCCTCTTCCAATATATCCTCAGAAGAAACAATACCCCGGAATGAATGGATCTCAAAAACGGGAAGATGACGAACGTGATGTTGACGCATCAATTGCATGCATCTTTCTACTGTGTCATCTGTTGTAGCTGCGGGCAATCCTTTGTTCATTATATCACTAACTTTTGTTTTGGAAAGTTGCTTGTTAGTGACCATTACCTTACTTGTAATGTCATGTTCCGTCAACAATCCAACATACTTATTATCGTCCATTACAATAAGATACTCTACATTTTCATGACACATACGACTAAGCGCTGTATCAGCAGAAGAACCGGGAGAAACTGTGTGGAAATGAAGTTCTTTTTTGGCGAGAATCGAAGTTATTTTTTCCATACTCACAGGTTTTAATAGGTTTAGTAATCGTTGTGACTACGAGTTTTGGTCCTTTCAAATTACGAATAAAATTTCGGGAAAAAGTCTGATAACCGTCATTGTGCAAAAAATATTCCAAACTATTTTTTGCCATGGACTTTCCGTTAAAGCAAATGTCCATCTCCAAAATGAAAATAGAATGAAAAAGCTGTAATAAAATTGTAAATTCCATTTTGGCAATGCTATTGCACTCTTACTCTTGGATCTACCACTCCATACAGAATGTCTGCAAGCATATTGATGATAATAAAGAATGTGGCTGAGATCAGAACGGAACCCATTACCACGGGGAAATCTAATTTTTCAAGTGCGTCAACCGTCACTTTACCGATTCCCTTCCATCCAAAAATATATTCCACAAAAAATGCCCCAGCAAGTAATTCGGCAAACCAACCAGTTACCGCTGTTATAACAGGATTCAAAGCATTTCGCAGGGCATGTTTCCAGATCACTTGCATTTTACCTAGTCCCTTTGCGTAGGCAGTCCGGATATAATCCTGGTTCAGAACATCAAGCATAGCGCTACGGGTAAGTTGTGTGATGATGGCCAATGGACGAATGCCCAAAGTAAAAGCTGGTAAAATAAGATTATGCAGTGTCCATTTTCTTTCGCCGGTTATCTCGTCCACATCAAACCAATTTCCGTTGATATGCAATCCTGTCCAATCTGATAATAAAAATCCAAAAATATAGGCAATGATGATCCCCATAAAAAAAGAAGGTGCCGATATGCCGACAATACTTGCAAAAACAGATGATGTATCCACCCATGAACCTTTTTTGACTGCCGCAAGCACTCCTAATGGTATCCCAATTACAACGGCGATTAACATGGCGGCAAATGCAAGGATTAGGGTCCCGGGCAGCGCTTCCGTCAATACACTTCCTACTTCTTTTTTAGTTTGATATGATTTGCGGAGATATGGGATCTTTAAGCCGACTTTGTTTTCACCTCCAATAAAAAATCCTTTTAATTTCTTTTCTTTAATATCTTTTGAAGAATGAATTGAGATCGGAGAAACATCATTTACATAATAAAAAAATTGTTTCCATTTAGGTTGATCAAGGTATAGTTCTTTGCGAATATTAGCTTGAGTTGCGGCATCACCGGTCTGTCCCATTATGAGACGTGATGGATCGCCAAATCCCTGGAAGAGAAAAAAAACAAGTATAACAACACCCACTAATACAAGCAGGCCATAGAGAAGTTTTTTGGTGATAAAGCTTAACAAGATTTCTAATTTCTGATTTCTAAATTCTTATCTAAGCTATTACTTTCTTAATGTTTCTAATGCTTCATCAAAATTAGCATAGCTCCATTTGCCAGCTACAGTGCCTTGCTTTGTATAATATAAAGTTGGGTTAGACCTTGCTGCTGTACGAATAGCCGTGAAATCGCAATTAAGTACAGTGATGTTTTGAAAACCCATTTGTGAATAGATCTTATTTGCAAGGTCACGATTCGATGTTACAAAATAAAAAGGTATTCCCTTTTTGTTTGCCTCTGCATAAACTGCAAGCAGCTCATCTTTCCATGCAGGGTTTGTCCCAGGTAAATCTGTATTGAATAATAACAAAGCATGGGGCTCTGCTAAAATGACTTCAGTTGAATCATTAATTGTAGTATTGCCCGATGAATCGACGCTGTTCGCACTGGTTAAAGAAAATCCTTTGATGGGTGGCTCATTATTCTTTCCTTTCCTGGCAACTTTATCGAAACGGTTAATGAATTTATAAAGTGAATCATTAAAGTCAGCCGGGAATCTGTCTGCAGTGAATTCAACTTTCTGCCCCTGTTTTTCATAAACAAAAGTCATGACGATGCTATCGGGAACCGCATTAGCAGGCAACTTCATTTTCTCAGGTATACTGTTTCCTGTTTTGAATGGAAGACAATCAACAGGCGGTAAATATCTTAATGCATACCATTGCAACCCAAAACTGAAGATCGTAACTAAAAGCATTAAACCAGTATTTAATCCTGATGAGAATAATGGCTTGATATGTCTTCTTGCAAAAAGTATAACAAGAATCAACACAGAGAGTAAAATGTCCTTATAAAATGAATATTCAGGAGTTATTTTTATACAATCACCAAAGCAGCCACAATTGGTAGGTCTTCCTGTTTTATAAGTATAGCCAGTCAGTATTGTAAAAAATATCATCAATAACAACAATAGCCAGCTGAATAATTTCATTCGCCAGCCTAAAAGCAAAGCTGCGCCGGCAATTATTTCAAAAGCATTCATTGTTATAGATAAAAACAATGTATGCCCGTTAAGGAAATGAAATAAATTCATCAGTGTGTCCTTCAGAAAAAAACTGCTAGTAGTAAGATCTGCAGTCCATACTTCGAAATACTCCTCCATTTTGTAAGCAGTTCCAAGCGGATCATTTGCTTTTATTAATCCGGAAAAAATAAAAAGCAACGCAACAAAAACCCTGATAATGTTAATAGCTATTTTCATTTACTGTTTTGAGTTTTTACTTTTAATTTTTTACTTTCTCTTCACTCATCAATATCAAAGCAAACACAGCATAGTTCACAATATCGAGATAGTTGGCATCAATGCCCTCGCTGATAATTGTTTTCCCTTCATTGATCAAAATTTGTCGAATGCGCTGAAGCTTCATCAAAATAAGATCAACAAAACTTTCCTGGCTCATGCTACGCCATGCTTCACCATAATCGTGATTTTTATCCTGCATTAATCGTTTAGCAATACCAACTTTTTCATCAAACATTGGTGAGATTCTTTCTACCGGCATTTCTTCAGGATCACTTTCAGTCAGGTCCAATTGAAAAAGACCAATGACGGCATAATTAATGATCCCCTTGAGTTCTGCGGAAATATCATCAGCCACTTTTTGCTTCCCCGTTTCCTGGATCGTACGAATTCTTTGTGCTTTGATAAATATCTGGTCAACGATGGAGATCGTTCTCAGCACTCTCCATGCAGTTCCATAATCCATTGCTTTTCGTAAGAAAATTTCTTTACAGGAACGGATCACTTCATCGTATTGCTTGTCGGTTGTGGTCATATTCGTGAATTGTCAATGGTGAATGGGGAATTGAGTTTCGAAAGACAATGGCATACTTTTAATAAAGTATAACTTCTTATGGGCCATTGACCACTCACCATTCACCTTCTCCCTATCTTTATCGCCAAAAATAGCGAACAAAAATCGAATGTTTACACTGAATTGCAAAGGAAGAATATTGGTAATCGACAAACCACTTGTGATGGGTATTATTAATGCCACACCCGATTCATTTTTTGGTGGTAGTCGGTTCAATGGCGTTAATGAAATTGTTGCAGAAGCAGAAAAAATGCTGAATGATGGCGCCCATATTTTAGATATTGGCGGACAAAGTACAAGACCCGGAAGCGAATTGATATCTGCAGATGAAGAAATAGAAAGGGTTATACCAGCAATAAAAGCAATTGCTAAAAAAAATCCCGAATCGTTTATTTCGATCGACACCTTTTACTCAAAGGTCGCAGCAGCAGCTGTTGATGCCGGCGCCTCGATCGTTAATGATATAAGTGCCGGGAGCATGGATAGTGAAATGATAGCAAAAGTAGCTGAATTGAAAGTGCCTTATATCCTTATGCACATGAAAGGCACACCACAGACCATGCAGCAAAACGCCACGTACGAAAATGTAACTCGTGAAGTGCTTGATTTTTTTATTTCAAAAAAAAATGAACTAAAAAACGCAGGCATTATTGATATCATCATCGATCCCGGTTTTGGATTTGCAAAAACGATCGATCAAAATTTTGAGCTGCTGAAAAACCTTTCTGTCTTCAAAATGCTTGGCAAAGCAATCATGCTTGGCATTTCAAGAAAATCCACCGTTTATAAAACACTTAGTGTAAATGCTGATGAAGCGCTTAATGGAACAACTGTTCTGAATACAATTGGTTTAATGAATGGCGCTTCCATTCTTAGAGTTCACGATGTAAATGAAGCCAGTGAAACAGTTAAATTATTCTCCGCTACTTATAAATAAAAAACCTCTTTCCAATAATTGAAAAGAGGTTTTATTAAAATATCCTGCTATTAATTTGTTTTTGGGAGATTTTTTGCGGCAAGAGAATCCATAACTCTTTTATCAGCATCCGCTTTTTCCTTTGTATCGCTTACGTTTAATATTTCTACATCAAAGACAAGCGTTGCAAATGGTCCAGCAGGTCCATCCTGTCCATAAGCAAGAGATCCGGGAACAAATAAAATGCCTTTGCCACCTTTATTAAATAATGGAATACCATCATGCCATCCTTGTATAGCATTTCCTGGTCCTATTTGAAAAACATATACTCCTGCATCAAACTGCTGATTATTTATCAACCCTTTGCCAGCATATTTTACTGTTACAAATTTGCCTAAAGCTGCAGGCTGACCAGTACCTTTTTCTTTTATAAGAACATATGTACCCTGCGGAGCTCTTACAGGTGTTAATTTATTTGCAGAAAAATAAGCTTGCATTTCCTTCTCTTCTTTACCTTTTTGTTTGGCTTGTGCTTCTTGTACTTCTTTATCCTGGCGAGGCTTATCTTTTGCCATTTCTGCTTCATAATCCTTCCTGGCTACGCTATCAGTTCTGAATACCTCAAGTATTTTAATATATGTTTTGATCTGGTCGCCTTTTTTTGCAAATGGAATTTGTTGTTGCATTCCTTTTTTAAACAACGTATCAACACTTTGAGTGGTTACTACACTATCACCTTTTCTTAGCAATGTAAATAATTCAAATGGGCTATAAGATCCGGAGTCTTGCGGTGAAACACCAAAAAACTGGGGCATCTTTCCATGACTATCATACAAAACCGAATCATTGATCTTGTAGAGAACATTAAATTTTATCACATTATTAAATTTAGCAGTAGAATCATTACTGCCACCGGGAAAGATCTTGTAAACTAACCCGCTTCTTGTTTTTTGGTAATCAGCACTACTGCATGACAGCATGACTATTGCCAGCACCGCAGAAACGATCAACGTAATTTTTGCTTTCATTGTTTTTTTGTTATTGAAGTAAATGTATATTCTCTTTCATAGCTATATGAAAATTTTTCACTGTCTCATCAAGTGATAAAGAGCTTCTTCCTCCTGATGCATTATAATGTCCGCCGCCTTCAAAATATTTACGTGCAAAAGTATTGCAATCAAAATCTCCTTTGCTCCGGAAACTCCATTTTCGTTCTTCATCCCTGTCGATCACAATAGCAACAAGTTTAATTCCTCTTATACTTTGCGGATAATTTACGAGGCCTTCCGTGTCGCCGGTTTTCACCTGGAATCTTAACAGGTCAGATTTTGGAATAACCAGTAACACGGTGTTGTATTCATAAAAAACCTCCATCCTGTTTATCAATACATGACCAATGAACCGCATCCTGTTTTCTAAAAAATTATCAAAAAGATCATTGTGCACATGCATGTGTTCAAGACCACGTTGTTTCAGATCTGCAACAAGTTGATGCACCGCAGCAGTTGTTGATGAAAAACGAAATGATCCCGTATCTGCCACCACACCTGCATATATGCAATCGATCATTTCTTTCGTGAACTTATCACTGTGACCAGAAGCATAAATAAAATCATAGATCATTTCACAGGTGCTTGATTTGCTTGTATCGCTTATCCCCCATTCAAATTCTTTTTCATCAGGTTGCTGATGATGATCGATCAAAATTTTTGGACAAGTAACCTGTTCTAATTTTGCTGCCAGGTTCTTTGTACGATGGAACGCATTAAAGTCAAGACAAAAAACCCACTCAGCCTGGTCGAGGGCCTTTTCTGCTTTTTCTTTGAACAAGTCATAATCTATTACCTCTTTACTTCCCGGCATCCAGTTAAGCCAGCCGGCCCAATTGGTTGGTGAAATAATAGATATGCTATGACCAAACTGTTTTAGAAAATGTGAAAGAGCAAGTGATGCACCCATTGCATCAGCATCGGGTTTCTGATGGGGAACAATTGCAATTCTTTTAGCCTGGGTTAATAATGGAAAAATATCCTCTATGGGTTTCATAAACGGCTGCGAAGATAAGAGTTTGTGGTTTATGGTTTTTAGTTTGTAGTTAGACTTGTTTTTCGATAAGGAAATCTTAACTATAACCATAAACGACAAACTTCAAACTCACAACTTTCCCTTACTTTTGCGGCGCAAAAAACAAAGAATATTATGAGTAATAGAACATTGACAATGATCAAACCTGACGCGATGAAAAGAGGTTATGCCGGTGGCATACTTGATATGATGATCAACGGCGGGTTTCGTGTTGTGGCATTAAAGCAATTGAGACTTACCCCTGAAAAAGCCGGTGAATTTTATGCAGTGCATAAAGAAAGACCTTTCTATGGCGAGCTGGTTGAGTTTATGAGCAGCGGCCCCATTATCGCTGCTATTTTAGAAAAAGAAAATGCAGTGGCTGATTTCCGTAAACTGATCGGCGCTACCAATCCGGCTAATGCAGAAGAAGGAACCATTAGAAAAAAATATGCAACATCGGTTGGTGAAAATGCAGTGCATGGAAGCGATAGTGATGAAAATGCAAAAATTGAAGGTGATTTTTTCTTTTCGGCGCTTGAAAGATTTTGATGGAGGTTAATATTTTAGAAAGCCGTCTTGTTTTGAACAAGACGGCTTTTGATTTTTGAAATGAAGGATTATATTAGAGTACCCACAAAACTAAGTTTATGCCACTCGCCAGAATTACCACTACTTTACTTTCTTTTCTTATTTCGTCAGCTTCTTTTTCACAAATGGGATTTCCGGAATTTGGAAAATTCACCGCTGAGGAAATTTCTTTAAAGCAATGCGCTTTTGACCCGGAAGCTGAAGCTGTGATATTGCTCGATAAAGCGGTAGTTAATCATGATGATGAATACCAGATGATAACTGAAAGACGGATAAGAATTAAAATTTTAAATGAAAAAGGGTTGGACAGGGCAAATATCGTTATACCTTTTTATCATAAAGATCAATTTGAATATATAAAAGATGTAGTTGCCTATACTTACAATTTTGATGAGTCTGGCAGACAGTCAACTCTAGCGGTAGAGAAAAATTCAATTTACACTGAAAAGAAAAATAATTATTATTCACTTATAAAATTTGCTTTGCCTGCTGTAAAGCCAGGAAGTATCATCGAATATCATTATGTAAGCACCATGAAGCATTATGGAGGATTAGACGAGTGGAAATTTCAATCTGATCTGCCAACCATACAAAGCAGTTTTTTGCTAGAGGTCCTTCCACGAGCAGAGTTTGCCTATAACGTACAGAAAAAACCTTCTTTCAGAATTCAAGTTAAAACCATGACGGACCAAGGAAGAGTATACTTTGAAATGAACGACATACCTGCTTTACGAATCGAACCTTATATGGATGCCCCACGTGATTACATTCAAAAAGTGATCTTTCAGCTATCAGGTTATCTCAGCACTTATGGAAGTAAATTAAATGTGAATACCACCTGGAAATCGCTGGCGTACGAACTGATGGGTGACAAACAATTCGGGGCTCAATTGGATAAAGATCTAAAAATTGAAGAGATAAAAAGACTTATCCTGCCCGAAAGTTCACAGCAAGACAAACTGAGGATCATTTATGAATTTATAAAGAAAAATATTACATGGAACGGTTATGAAAGCAAATTTGCTCCTGATGGATTAAAAGCTGTATGGGAAAGAAAAAAAGGCAGCGCAGGTGAAATTAATTTATTGCTGACAAATCTTTTGAGTGCTGCACATATTGAAGCATATCCTGTATTGGCTGCAGAAAGAGATTTTGGAAAAATTGATACTACTTACCCTTACATTGAAAGGTTTAATAAAACCGTTGCATTTGCTATAGCAGATGGCAAACAATACATACTTGATGCTACCCAGGAAAATTGCCCTGTAGGGCTTACCCCATTTTCTTTGCTTGGCACTAAAGCATTTCTTGTTGATAAAAAGATATTTAACATTATAAAAATTTCTCCGGGTGGGTCGTATTATAAAAATGTGATCACTATCAAGGGTAAAATGGATACCAAAGGTTTAATAACTGCTGAAGCAAATGTGAAAAGCTACGAATATGCAAGACAAATTCGTTTAGACGAAGTGAAAAGAGATAGAAGAAGATTTATTAATGAAAATTTTGAAAAACCTTATGAAGGATTAGGTGTCGATAGTTTTTTAGTACTACTCCCGGGAAGCGATTCAATACCATTAGAACAAATTGTTCAGTATAAACAGCAATTAAATGAAAGTGGAGGTTTTATTTTTTTCAACGCAAATCTTTTTACAGGGTTAGAAAAAAGTCCTTTCTCTTCTTCTGTTCGTTTTACAAATGTAAATTTCGGCTTTCCCTATAATGTTTTAGTAGAGGAAAAAATCAAGTTGCCCGATGGAGTTAAAATTGATGTGCCGGAAGATAAAATACTTGTATCTAATGATAATACAATACAGGCAGTTCGCCAGGTAAGTTTTGAAGGCGGGGAATTAAAAATAGTAATTCGGTTTGTGCAAACAACAACGCTGGTCACTACTAATGGTTATACTGCGATGAAAGAATTTTATAAACAGATGACGGATATGCTTAATGAGCCAATAGTACTGAAACTTCCAAACTGATATCACTTGTTGATCTAAAAATCAAAATATTTCAGGTATTGTATCATGCTTCTTCTGCATCGGAGTTGTTTTATTTTATGTAATTAAGAGTAATAAGCGATATTATAATAAGAATGCCGACCAATGATATGATGAATAAATAGTCTGCAACTGTTTCCAATCGTTTTTCAATTGAATGATTTGAAGTGCGAATTGAAAAAAAAGAAAACAAACAAGAAACAATCAGCAAAATTGCAATTACAGAAGTAAGTTCATCAATAATACTGCCTTCTGCTTTATCAGTAACGTGCAGCGAGGTAATAACAAAAAGACAAAATCCTAAAAGATTTGCAGAAGTGTTTAAGATATGTTGTGACGTATTGTTTGGCATATTGAAATTTTCACTTGTAATTTAGCAGGAATTGTTTAGCCATAATGTTAAACAGTCCTGGTTCAATACACCATTCACTTTAAACTTTCTCAGAAACTCAGCCAGATCAACTCAAATCACTCTTTCCATTTTCATCTTATACTTAACAGGTCTGACCTTAAACCCTTCTTTGCGTAATAATTTTATTACTCCTTTTTCTCCGGCAAGATGTCCAGCTCCTACGGCAATCGTTAAACTTTTCTCAGGCATCAACTTCTTTAATTTTTCCACCCAATTGCGGTTGCGGTTATAAATTAAAATGTCTTCGTAATTACCAAGACCACCATCATCTGTTTGTACAAATTCACCCAGTTTTTCAATATCCTGTGCTTTGTAAGCTTCTATCATTTCTTCGAATTGTTTATCAGCTTCTGATTTTGATCCGCTATCATTAACGTATTTTAATAATTGCGCTGCCTGTAGTTTATAAGGTATGCTGTCAAATATGGATGCCTGGTAACTCATGGTTTCAAGTCCATCCACCCTCTTTTTATTTCTCTTTGCTTCTTCCAATATCAGTTGTTCCATTGCCACCGGTTCATCACAGCCTACACCTGATTCCATTAATAATGATGAAGCAAGCATTGGTTTATAAGTTTCCAATTGTGAAAAAGGCAACAGGCCACCTTTGCTTTCCATAAACTCCTTTACTTTTTCATAATCTTCTTTGCTAAGCAGATCGGCAAGCGTAGTATCATTACGCATTTTAAAATCCTTGATAGCTGATAACATCTCCATCAGGTTGTCCATATCCACTTCAAAATATACCCGGTCAGATCTTTGAATAGCTGCGACCAAACTATCGCCAAGAGAAGCATCATCTTTACATATCATATGAATAGTGCCATATATATAGGAAGGTTTGGTTAAGCCATTACCACTAACTTCCCAAAGCAATGATTTCTCTAACGGCTTTTTATTAACCTGTGCATCTGCATTCGCCGTAATTATACTTAAAGCAAAAAGCGGAAGCAGGTATTTAGTAAATGTTTTCATGAGCTATTTAAACTTTTATTGATTGAGTTGATTCAGACACTATTGCTTCTTCCCCATACATCTGGTCTTTAAATTTTAAAGACGGTGAAGAGATAAAATTACCGATACCAAGATCATTCCATTTTGCATCCACTGCCATTATGGTAGCATCGTCTGCCACAATAATGTTTGGCCAATCACGATTAAAATCATCAAACTCCTTCGTTTTACGGGTACCGTCGAAGCCGATGCAAGCCGTATACAAGCTATGAGGTTCGAGCTGTGAGCTGCGAGTCTGTTGCTTATTTATATGATAATCTCTTTTGGGATCGAGATTATTGCAGAAACGCCATAGAGCTGTTGGCAGATCATTTGCATCTACAGTATGTTCTACATAAAGGATCATCTTCACTGCCGCTATTTCTGATAACGAACAAATCTTTTCATGCAATTCTTTTATATGTTCTTTCCTGTTCTTTTTTACTGAAATTATTAAGCAAGGAATCTGTTTTGCGAGTAATGATGAATTGACCGCCTCTATTTCATCAAACTTCTTCTCCAACAAAGAATTAATTTTTAATTGTTCATTATTAATTATTAATTCGTAACCTCCATCCACTTCCTCATCATGTTTGTGAGTTCCATCAATACACATTTTTCCTCCAAATCCCAACTTACTGCAGCTATGATCAAGCACATCCATCGGTCCTTGTGAAAAATAAATATCAGTTGCGGGATTCATGTTCTTAAAAACATATTTAGCCAACTCTTCATAATTCTGAATTTTCATTTCACCATCCACCAATACCAATATCTTATTAAACATCATTTGCCCGGCACCCCACATAGCATTCATTACTTTTTGCCCTTGTCCTGCATAATCTTTTTTAATTTTTGCTATCACCAGGTTATGAAACACTCCTTCCACCGGCATATCCATATCAACTATTTCGGGGATCAGTGTCATTTTTATAGGCGCTAAAAAGATCCTTTCGGTTGCTTTTCCGAGCCATGCATCTTCCTGCGGCGGAATACCAACAATAGTTGCGGGGTAAACCGCATTTTTTTTATGAGTGATCGCAGTGATATGAAATCGCGGATACCAATCAGGCAATGAGTAATAACCGGTATGATCACCAAATGGTCCTTCCCATATCATTTCATCATTTGGATCAACATAGCCTTCAATAATAAAATCTGCATCAGCGGGCACTTCAACTTCTGGCTGAGTAATGCATTTCACTAGTTCCACTTTTTTCTTTCTTAAAAACCCGGCCAGCATGTATTCATCCACATTCTCAGGTAATGGCGCAGTTGCAGAATATGCATATACAGGATCGCCACCCAATGCAACCGCAACCGGCATTCTTTTATTTAATTTTTTATACTCGTTAAAATGTTTGGCTGAAACTTTATGCTTATGCCAATGCATACCGGTAAGTGTTGGTTCAAATACCTGCATTCTATACATTCCAACATTTCTTATACCTGTATTAGGATCTTTTGTATGGATAACGGGTAAGGTAACAAACGGGCCCCCATCTTTTGGCCAGCAGGTAATTACCGGAAGTTTTGTAATGTCTGACTCACGCATCACTATTTCCTGGCATTCACCTCTCCCACTTTTTACAGTCGGCATCCATGACGCAAATTGGCTCAGCTTCGGAAGCATTTTTAATTTATCAAGTATCCCTTCTTTAGGTGCTGATAATAACTTAAATAAATTTTCTATTTCTTTAGCCACATCATCCAAACGCTGAACGCCAAGGGCCAGGCACATTCTTCGTTCACTTCCATACGCATTCATCAATACTGGAAAATCATACCCGGTATTTTCAAACAACAAAGCTTTACCACCGGCGGGTTGTTTACTCATACGGTCTGTAATCTCCGCCATTTCTAATTTGGGGTCTACAAAAGTTTTTATGCGAAGTAACTCACCTTCTTTTTCTAATGTATCTATAAATTGTTGCTGATTACGATATGCCATTGCTTATAAATAAACCTCAAAGTTAGTATTAGTTGTCTATGAGTAACAATTAACAAATGAGGAATGGCAATATGTTTATGAGTTATAACGGAACAGTTGGGCAACCATATTTTCCCTTTTTGCCAAATCCACGACTACGGCTGCTTCCACCACCACCGCCAAACGATGGGCGGAACATTATATTAAGCCCTGTGAAGTAATACATATCTTTTTGCGTGGCACCCCCACGTTGTGTTTGCTTAGTCGGAAAAGCCGCGTCTCCACCGGGAACTTCATCGCTTCGATAAGAAAAATCAACAGCAGTTTGTCCTCTTGCAGCAAGCAGGTCATTTTGATCCGGATAACTTGTACTTACGTCATCCAAATAATCGGTAAACAATTTTCTTAACCCGATCTCAAATCCAATCCGAAGATTTTCTGAAATTGCAAATTTTACACCTCCACCAAAAGGTATGTTTACCTGCCATAATGAATAAGGTTTTTTATCGGGATAAATTCCCTGCCCCTCAGTACTTAGTGGCTGTAAAAAAACTTTGTTTTCGGCCGAATCATATGCATAGGGATTAAAATGAAAAAGTCCCAGGCCTACAAAACCATAAGGTGAGAATCTCCTTTCGTAGAGATTAAATAAATAATATTCTCCAACAATGGAGAATTCTGATATGGCTGATTCAAAATGCAAATTTCTCATCCGGAGATATTCTTTCTCACTATAAATATCACTTCCATTAACTCGTGCAAAGTTGTAAGAACCGCGAATAAGGATCTGGTCTTGCAATTCATAGTGAACAGTAAGACCAATAAAGCCATTCGTTAATTTCTTATGGTAAAGTTTGTCAAGTAAGTCGCCATTATAGTTGGCTAATCCTCCTGCCACACCAATAAATACACGTTGTGCGGGGACAAATAAAACACTCAATAAAAAAAGAATAAACAGATAACCTGTTTTCATGCGCCTGATTTGCATTGGTTGTGCAAAAATAAGGCCTGAATCATTGAATTAGCTATAATTGATTATTCTCTCCAAAGGAGTTCTTCGGGCAATTAGCATGTGGCTATTGTTGCACACTCCGGGGGCAACGGGTAAAATGAAGTGCAGAGGAATTTTCCGGTTTGAATACTTTGAATAATTGAGCAAATGCAGAAAACTTAATTTCAAAATTCACTCCGAAGAAATAATACCAATCCATTTCAGAGGGTGTGCCCCTTTTATCACCATGATTGGGATAAGGCAAACCTCCGGTGATCTCATCTCCGCGATAAGCCATTTCAACTGCTTTGGCGCCTTTTGCCTGTAGCAAAACATTCTTGTCAACATATATGCTGCTTACATCATCAAGATAATCAGTGAATGTTTTTCGCTGGATCATTTCAACACCAATATTTATGTTTTCGTTAATTGCATATCGTGCCCCAAAGCCAAAACCAAGTGCTATTTGAGTAAGCTTATATGGTTTTTGTTCTGGAAATTGAGAAAGCCCCTGTCCTTCTGTACTTAGTGGGTTTAAAAAAACTTTATTGCCACTCACATCATATGCCCATGGGTTGAAATGATAAAATACAGCATCGCCGAATACATAAGGGGTAAAATGTGATGTTGACAGATCAAGCAAGGAAGCTTCCAAACCAATTGAAACTTCTTTTATTGTTGACTTAAAACTGAGGTTACGTGTTTTTAGATAATCGCGATTATAATGATCAGCTGCATCAATCTGGCCAATTGCGAAACCTCCCCTAAAAGATATCCATCTATTCAATGATTGGCGGATACTAATTCCAGTAGTAGCTTTTGAATGGGAAAATGTGAAACTGTTTGGATTCAAATCTCCCTGGTAATTCATTTTTCCGAATATAAAGCCGATATAAGTTCCTTTCCCCTCGTCTTGAGAAAAGGAATTAATGCTGAAGAACGAAGAGCATAATATGATTAGCAGCAGGCTTTTAGCACTGTTTTTCATGAAAAGGATTTGGATTAGAAGGCAAAAAAACTATTTGTCAAATATATAACGCTCTGACAGACTTAAAATTATTTTAGAGATTGAATTTATCAAGTAATAAAAGTAACGCCGAGGCCGGGTTTGTCAGAGTAAATGATCTTCCCATTATCATAATTAATTCCAGTTGCAACATCTTCGGATAAAAGTAATGGGCCATCCATATCAACATGATCAAGTAAAGGAAGTAAATGAGCAATAGCTGCAGTGCCAATTGTAGTTTCATTCATACAGCCAATCATCACTTTCATATCGAGTTCTCTCGCTTTTTTAATCATTCTTCTTGCGGGTGTGATGCCACTACATTTTGTCAATTTAATATTTATACCATGAAAAAATCCATGACATTTCTCCACTTCATTTTCCAATGCACAACTTTCATCCGCAAATAATGGCAAGGGAGATTCCTTATAAAGAATTTTCATTCCTTCCCAATTATCTCTTGCCAACGGTTGTTCTACTAACTCCACTCCTAACTCTTTCAACAAAGGAATTTTTTGCAATGCCTGTTCAGTGGTCCATCCTGCATTTGCATCGACACGAAGAATTGAGTCTGTATTTTGTCTTAATGCCTTTACCATTTCAATATCATCCTCCGTTCCCACTTTCACTTTATAGATCGGCCAGGGCTTTTCTTTCATCTTTTCTACCATCTTATCGATCGTATCAATGCCAATTGTATAATCTGTTATCGGGTTGTTGGAAATATCTAAATTCCAAAGTTTGTAAAGCGGTTTGCCTTTCAGTTTACCATAGAGGTCCCATGCAGCTATATCCAAAGCACAAACAAGAAAAGGATTGTTAGGGATAAGATGATGCAGGTAATGCCAATAACGTTCAGGTTCTGTAAAAGCAAACTTTTCAATAAAAGTTTTTTTGCTTTCAAGCTGTTCGATCATTTGTTCAACTGTGATATCATAATACTTTATCGAGGGAGCTTCACCATAACCTTTTATTCCGAAATGTTCCAGTTCAATTATTAATGTGGGTTGATGAGTTTTGGTACCACGTGAAATTGTGAACGGGTAACGAAACGGTAGATTGAATTTGTAGTAATTCACTTTCATGCATCAAATATAAGATGGGAAATTCTATACATTACCTTCCGCTTCCTTGAATATAATCGGCGAGCTCTTCATTAAATTCATTTTCATTAATCAGATCCTCCAGCAGCAAATGCATCCTGTATTTCCATTCGTTATTCGGATCAGCAGGAACATTTATCCTCTCTTCATGTGAATTTTCTCTCCGCAATTTTTCACTCATGCTCAGGATATCCTGCAGTTGAAAAATACTCCACATTGCCGGTGAATATAAATGCTGAATAATGATCGCACGATTCACCCAGGGTTCACAATTAACAGGAGGATTACCATAATGACCGAGTATATGATGATAGAATGCTGTTATTTTTGCCATGTCTTCTTCCCACCAGCTTCGAATAGTACTCATATCATGTGTTGATGGAGTAATTACGGATAAATATGGCGCTTCTTCAGGAAGAAAAAATTCTGATCCATATTTCTTCGGCATTCGTTGAATTTCCAAACTAAGAATACCGAGCTGTTCCATCACGTCAGGCACACAATGCGGTACCATTCCAAGATCTTCGCCGCAAATAAGCATGTTGGTGGCACGTTTCAAATAAGGAAGCTTGTGCATTGCTTCCTTCATCCAAAAATCATCCTGGCGTTTGAAAAAATAATTTTCATAAAGATCATATAACTTTTTCTTCTGTCCATCATCAAGATAACGGAAAGAAATCGTCCTGTCCATGGCGATCCTGAAATGAAATTGTTTTCCTTCTGTACCCGGCTCTTCAAAAAGAATAACATTTGAAAGCAGATCGAATAAACTTATTTTCAATTTTTCATTATCCTCATCTTCTTCAAGTGAAGCAATGTATGCTTCCACTTTTCTTTGTGTATCATATTCCGGTTTCAGATCATACAAACCATAATCTTTTCTTATAAGAAAGTCTCCTTTTATCTTCTCTGAAGAATTGTCGAATATTTCATCAAGCACCGTATCGTTAATAAAAGGTTTGCAAAAACGATCATGATCAAACCACATTCCTCTTTCTCCGAATTCATTTACATGTACAGTTATTGCTGGCACAAAATGTCCCATGATACCTTCCACTGCAGCAATTGGAATACTCCATATCCTGAAAAACCCAAGTATATGATCAATACGGAATGCATCAAAGTAATTGCTCATTTGCTCAAATCGCTTGCGCCACCAATCAAAATGATCTTCCTGCATTTTTTTCCAATTGTAAGTTGGAAAACCCCAATTCTGTCCTTTCACAGCAAAATCATCAGGGGGCGCCCCTGCCTGGAATTCCAGGTTGTATAGCTCAGGATCAACCCATGCATCACAACCATAACGATAAACGCCAATGGGAATATCGCCTTTAAATACAATCCCTTTTTTATGACAGTAATCAACAGCTTCTTTTAATTGTTTATGCAAATGAAACTGCACGAAATAGTGAAATGAAATATCACGAGTGGCAGAAGAATTTTTTGTGGAAAGTTTTTCAACAGCCTTTTTATTGTAAACAGAAAAATTTTCCCAATTACTGAAATCAGAAGTTTGATACTTATCACGCAAATAACAAAACGCCGCATAAGGCATCAGCCAGTACTTATTTGCATGATAGAACTCTTTATATTCATCATCATCAAAAAACTCACTTGATGTATTGCTAAAAATATCATTCAGCACTTCCAGTTTTGTTTTTACCACTTCTACATAATCCACATAAGAAAGCTTATTCAACTCTTGTTGCTTTTCAGACAATGCTTTGATCTTTGCTGCATTTGATTTACCAGCAACTTTTTCAAGATTGATATAGATCGGATGCAATGCAAATGCAGATATTGCTGCATAAGGATATGAATCGGACCAGGTATGATTAGCGATGGTATCATTTACCGGTAATATCTGTATAAGACGTAAGCCGGTTTTTTTTGCCCAATCAGCCAGTGGTTTCAGGTCAGTGAATTCTCCGACCCCAAAACTTTTTTTACTGCGTAAGCTAAAAACAGGGATCGCAACTCCGGCACCTTTCCATGTATTATTTGGTAAATGAATAAACCCATCATGAAGAACAACCAGTTTCTTTTTTTCAGGTTCTGCAAATACGATCCTGTTATCACCCTCTTCAAAATGGGTAAAGAGTTTTTCTTTTTTATTATAAACGCCGTATTTATATGCTAGTGGAAAAGTTTCATCTGAAAGATCCAGCTTACAGGTCCACCAATTCCCATCTTTTTTTAAAAGAATTGGTTTTATCATTTGCCACTCACCCATTTCTTTTCCACTACCACCAATGCAAACACATTCATTGCTTTTAAGCAAGGGAGCTTTTACTTTAAAAATATGAGTGAATTTATTTTTAGATCCTGCTGATGATTTTGAAGCAGGTCTTTTTAATAATATATCGGCAAATGGAGTTGAATAAAAAGCATTTTCATATTCACCGGCATGGTTCCAGGTATCGATGATCTGTAGCTCTTTTATACCATGTGCAGGCACTTCAAGAAAACGGTCCTTACCGAATTCAGGAAGGATCTCACCATCCTTGTTCTGAAGTATATACTTGTAATGAAATGAGGGAGCTTCTTCTTTATTGATCTTAATGTTGGCTATCCAAAATTCATCATTCAAATAGGTCATTGGAATAGCACCTTTGATAAGGTCCGTACCCAACTCCCCGTTATCGCTAATCCACAATGATTGGCCAAAAGAAGTCTTGAAACGTAAGTAAAACTGTATTCTCATAAATTAGTCAGACATGCAGACAATCAATCTTTAAGGCTTGTAATTTGAGCTTATAAAAGCGATGAAAACTGTGTCCTATTGACACATTGACGAAAGTAATGAAAAACTTCATTTAAAAAAGCGATTTTTAGCAAGAGTATTATTATCATTTTAAGCTCACCATCATGAAAAATGATCTTTCCCGCTGGCAAAGGCTATTTCTTTTTTGTCTTGGACTATTCATTGCAGGAGCTTTCGCAATGAAATTGATGGAAAATGACTTGCTTTTCAATAACGAAAAGATCTCAATTTTTGGATTGGAATTATTTTATCCCAAAGAAAAGATCGTGGAGATATTTTCCGGCATCAGTGATAATGTGAAAACCATTCTTGGATATCATTTAAGCTTTGATTTTATTTTTATGGCTGGTTGCTACCCTGGTATCGCCTGCCTTTGTATGATGGCTTCGGCAAAAGTGGCCAGCAAAAACTTTAAGAGGATATTATTCATCCTTGCTTTCTTGCAGATCTTCGGTTGGACCTTTGATGTTACAGAGAATTATTATTTGCTTAAATGGTTAAAGAGCCCGGTGATCGGTGAAGAGTTCACCTTTTACCATATAGTTGTTTATAGTAAATGGATAATAGCATTAACGGGAACTTTACTTGCTATTGTCATCCTTGTGGGTTCAGTGTTTAAAAGAAAAAATCTGAAATCTGCAATCTAAAATCTTAAATTAATTCCGCTCCCTTATCTTTGCGCCAACAAATTTTTAACGAATGGAGCAGCAAAAAAATTCTACGATGATCTGGTGGGTAATATTTCTTGCATCAACAGCCGGACTTATTTTTGCGATCTATAGCCATTGGGAATGGCTTACACTTATTTTACCTTTCGTTGCCACATCTTTCGTAAAGGCATTAAGAATAATGTAAAGATTTTATTTTCACCTTTTACTAACGACTAACTAATTGCTTATAAAAAATCCCGCCAGTTGGCGGGATTTTTAGTTTTCATCAGTTAAGGTTCCACCTGCTCATGGCACTGGCAGACTTTGCTCGTCTTTGCCTGTTCCACATATCCTGCACAGTAAATAACTTCTTATCCTGATCTTTTTCAATTGTGGTTTTCGCCACTGTTTCTTTTACTTCTTTGAACAATTGATCTTTTGCTTTTTTGTCTAATTGTTCATGTCCGGGCATAATAATGCTCTTCATAATACTCTCCTTTTTTTTAATCTGTCGGCTAACAATCGTCTGAGCGGGGAAGTAATTAAAACCAGGGAAATTTAAATAGGACTGGTTAGGTTACGTTCTTTGTAGTTGTTTATTTCTTGCTCAGTTTTGAGATGCAAATGTACGCATAAAACGCTTAGCATACAAATGAATGAAGAAGTAATTTGATAAAAAATTGTCTGCTATAGGCATTGAATTTTTTAATTTCAATTGTTTAGAAGGAATCAATTTTTTGCAAAATTTCATTGGGAAAATGGGTTACCTCAGTTGTTTATTGATTTGCAGTAGATAGCAGATGATGTTGCATGAAGAATGTTCAACAATTAGTCTCCGAAATGCATTTATTTGCGAAATAAGTAATTACTTGAATGAAAAATTTATCTTTAAAATACAATGAAAATCGAGTATCCATTTATCGTTTATGCTGTTAAATGCAAGCTCAGGGCGACGAAGACTCAGCCATTACTCAGTCTTATTTATAAACAAAGGCAAACCCGAACTCCAATCATCATCAATATAAAGTTCAAATGAATAACGGCCTGCTTTTTCAAATTTTACCTGGTTAAAATTGAAAACAAGATTAACAGCGGAGTATTGACCATTCTGTGGCTTTGCAATATTAATTTGTCCTTCTATTGGCTTTATAAACTCTTGCTTATTTCCATCAGTAAATCTTAATCGCATATCATGAGCACCGGCTTCTTTTTCAGAAAACCTTAGCCTGCAAGCAACAGAAAAGTTAGCCTGAACAAACGGGAACTGTTTTGAATTTATCCCATCAAAAGTTCCTACTACAGTTAGCTTGCCACTATTATCCTGTGCAAAATCGCAGAGTGTGAAGATTTCTATTTCCATTTTTAATTGTTTAAAAAAAGTTGCAAAAATTGCAAATGCTACCCGGCCTACTGCAAAATTCAATTATTCTTAGGCTTATCGCAATTATAGTTTTGAGTTGAAATTATCATTAATTCTAAACTCACCGAAATGAAAAAGATAAAATTCGCTATGATAGCAAATACATTTTTCATCATGTTGCTTTTAATAGTGTCCTGTTCAAAAGAAAAAATTGAAAAATGCCGGGGAAACTGCGCAAATATCATCATCAGCGGCAAGGTCTGGGATTCGTCAAATAGAAAAGGCTTGGCAAATACAACAGTGAAAATTTATTGGCAGGATGCAGGTGTCTGCTATATCTGTCCTGAAGATGTTATTGGTACATCCAAAACCGATGGAGAGGGAAATTTTTATATCAATATGTCTATCGATAGTTCCCGCTTTCATGGAAACAGGCTACATATAGAAGCGCCACTTCCTGGTGGTTATATTGCAAATGGTTCATATAACGGAGTTTTACGGGAATCAATTGGCCAGTATAATCAATCATTTCAGAATATCAAGTTTACCATGTACCAAGCAGCAAAACTTAATATCAAATTGACGAGAACACAGACTGATAATTACATAGGATTTGAACTTTATTATCTCTTTGATTTTACAAGAGGGGAAATATATGGATACTTCGGTCCCCCTCCATCCCTATACACTGATTTCAATGTAACAGCAGCAGCAAATGTTTATACAAAGGTGAGCTGGCAAAAATGGCTTAGCCCTGGTGTCACCTCAACTTTTGTTGATTCAATAAAATGTATTGTAGCCGGGCCTAATACTATTACTCTTAATTATTGATTTGTTGGTATGCTATACTACTCCTAACGCCAAGTCGGGCGACGAAAGCTTGGCTGAGAAGAAATCAAGAAAAATGATGATTAAAAAATTCCGTACAAGTGCTTCTGTCAATAGTGGCATTGCTAAAAAAGGCTTCTATTTTTTCTTTTTTATTACTAGAATCGGTTGGGTAAACTGCAATCTTTATTGTGGTGTTTCTTTTTAACTGATCCAAGCCGATTTTAATATTATTAATGTAATCAAAACCATAACCCATAATCAGTATTTCATCAGCCTCTTTAATAATTTTTTTTATACTTGAGTTTACATCTCTTTCCTCATACACAAGATTTATTTGATTTATATTCTTTGCAATTGTTTCGATCTGGTCATTGGGAAGTCCAAAACGAATTAAAGTTTCTTTTTCCCCATTTATTAAATCTCGTTGTATTAATTTATCTAAACAGCCAATACGACCGTAAACATGATGAATATTTTCATTAATAAATTTAATAATACTATCATCCTTTTGGAATGACTTTAATAGATATTCTTCTACAATCCTATCATAGTTGAATGTAATAATATTAAAGTCTGTGTTTTTGTTTCTAAAGACATCGTTATTGATATAGGCAGACAATAAACTAAACCAAGTCTTTCTATTTCTTATATCCTCTAAAATATTATCCTGGGTTGTAGTTCCTTCATAGCCTAAAACATGAAAAACAATTGAAATTTTTGCTATCCTACGATATTCCTCTTTATAATCCTTAAATTCATTTAGCGATTCGACTTTGTGTAGAAAGTCATCGATAGAAGCATATTCAGAATAAATTTTATAGCGAATAATATCCCCTACAAATTTTTCCTTTACTGATTGTTTTATGTTTATTTTACTTAAGAGATTAGAGAAATATTTATCTCTAGGATCTGGAGATGTGATATCAGTAACTCTATCTGAAATATCTTTAAGCAACTCACTACCTAAGCCAATCTCTGCGTGAATTTCTTTGTTTACGCCTGCGCCAATAATTAAAACTCTTTTTTTCATTGTTAGGTTATCGCTATAAAAAAGCCCCTACAATATTCAGTAGGGGCTAAAAAATATGCGGGAATCGAACCCAAATCTTCCGGGCCTAAACCGGATGCATTTACCATTATGCTAATATTACCTTCTTAAATATTTTCTACTTCACCTCCTCAAACGAAACATCCTGTACATTCTCTGCATTTCCATTTCCACTTTGTTGTTGGCCTGTACCTGGGCCGCCTGCATCAGCACCCGGTTGTTGTGCACCAGGAGTACCTTGCTGTTGTGCATTATAAATATCCTGGCTTGCTGCTGTCCATGCATTGTTCAGTTCCGTGCTTGATAATTCTATTGCAGCAAGATCCTGTGCTTTATGCGCTTCTTTTAATTTAGTTACTGCCGCTTCAATTGCTGTTTTCTTATCTGCCGGTATTTTATCACCGTATTCTTTTAATTGTTTCTCTGTTTGAAAAACAAGACTGTCGGCAGTATTTAGTTTTTCTATCCTTTCTTTTTCCGCCTTATCTGATGCTTCATTCATCTTTGCATCATTCTTCATTTTTTCTATCTCTTCTTTTGTCAAGCCGCTACCCGCTTCAATGCGGATCTTTTGTTCTTTACCTGTGCCTTTATCTTTTGCAGTTACATGCAAAATACCATTGGCATCAATATCAAACACCACTTCTATCTGCGGAAGACCGCGAGGCGCCGGTGGAATATTATCCAAATTGAAAACTCCTAATGTCTTATTATCCTTTGCCAGGCTTCTTTCACCCTGTACAACGTGTATTTGTACACCGGGTTGGTTATCGCTGGCAGTAGAGAACACTTCGGATTTTTTAGTAGGAATAGTTGTGTTACTCGGAATAAGCGGGGTCATTACACCACCGAGTGTTTCAATACCCAATGAAAGCGGTGTTACGTCAAGCAACAACACATCTTTTACTTCACCACTTAATACTGCACCTTGTATCGCTGCACCTACTGCTACCACTTCATCTGGATTCACACCTTTGTGTGGCTTTTTACCAAAGAATTTTTCAACGATCTCCTGCACTTTCGGTATACGTGTACTACCACCCACTAATATTACTTCATTGATCTCTGATATATTCATACCTGCATCTTTCACTGCCTGCTCGCATGGTTTCAAACAACGCTGAAATAAACTATCAGCCAGTTGCTCAAACTTTGCACGGCTCAGTTTTTTCACTAGGTGCTTAGGCACTCCGTCAACCGCCGTGATATAAGGAAGATTTATTTCTGTTTCAGAAGATGAACTCAATTCTACTTTAGCTTTTTCAGAAGCTTCTTTCAAACGCTGTAACGCCATCGGGTCTTTGCGCAGATCGATCGCTTCATCTTTTTTAAATTCATCAGCCAGCCAATCCATCACTACTTTATCAAAATCGTCACCGCCAAGGTGTGTATCACCATTAGTTGATTTTACTTCAAATACTCCCTCTCCCATTTCAAGGATCGAGATATCGAACGTACCACCACCAAGGTCAAACACCGCTACTTTATGATCATGTTTATCTTTATCCAAACCATAAGCCAGCGCTGCTGCAGTTGGTTCGTTAACGATACGGCGAACATTTAACCCGGCAATTTCACCAGCTTCTTTAGTAGCCTGGCGCTGCGCATCATTAAAATAAGCCGGCACAGTGATCACGGCATCGGTCACTTCCTGCCCAAGATAATCCTCGGCGGTTTTCTTCATTTTCTGAAGAACCATGGCCGATATTTCCTGTGGTGTATAAGGCCTGCCATCTATGTCAATACGAACAGTATTATTGTCACCTTTTACCACTTTATAGCTCCAGTGACTTATCTCTTCAGTCACCTCATCGTGGCGACGCCCCATAAAACGCTTCACACTCGAGATAGTATTTTGCGGATTAGTGATGGCCTGCCTTTTGGCCGGATCACCCACTTTGCGTTCGCCATTTTTCAGAAAAGCCACTACAGACGGGGTTGTGCGACGCCCCTCGTCGTTGGCTATCACAACAGGCTCGTTGCCTTCCATTACGGCAACGCAGCTATTAGTAGTTCCAAGGTCAATTCCTATTATTTTTCCCATTGTATAAAAATTTAAGGGTTCAGCACCTGATACTCAATGATAGTGCCATCCACAGAGAGTGTGAAAAATTGGCAGACGACTTTGGCTTTTGAAACCTTTTATACCACTAAGAGGGCATTGCCCGCTGTGCTTTTAGAATTTATTTTTATAGAAGCTGATCCAAATAAAAGTATTCTTCTACCCTGTGAATTGCATCTCCGTTTTCATTAAAAAGCCCCGTCATGCCAACTGATAACAAAGTCAAGCCAATGAGCTGGGTCTATATCTCACTTGGTGGATTTATTTTATTCATTGCCTGTGCTATTGTTCTTGTTGTTTACGGTAAAAAACTTGAAATAACCTTGCCGGTATATTTCTTTTTACTGGTAGTAGCAGCATTAAGTGCAACGGGTTTTCTTACCGGAGCTTTGCGATCACAAGCAAGGTATTCCGGAAAAGTTTATAATGGCAATTTATACCTTACGGGTCCCATCCTTGTGTTTGTAATAATTGTTTTTCTTGGCTATAAATTCAGACCACAAACGAAAGATGGTCCGCTTACACTCACATTGAATTTATTTGGTCCAGCTGGCCGCAGCGAAGCGATCACATCTGGTTCTGTAAAAGTTTTATTTGAAAACGATGCCAGGGTTGAGAACATTTCTTCCGAAGGACAAGCGGTGTTTGGGCAAATTGATCCTTCTTTTAAAAACAAACAAGTCCGGATTATTCCCCAAGTCAATAAATTTTTACTCCCCACAGGCGATACATTAGTAACTCTTCCGGATAAAGAGTTTGCAACAGTCGATATCCAATTACAAAAGCAAAAAGAAAAAACGCTGATACGTGGATTGATTACGACAGACAACGGAACACCGATCAATAAGGCATTGGTGCAATTTCAACAATTCGGCAAATCTGTTTCTACCAATGAACAAGGGAGTTTTGAGATAGAGATACCACTTGCAGAAGGAACTGAAACTGATATTGTCATTTATATAAACAATGTGATCAAATACCGTAATAAAATGACCGTTGCAGAAACAATAACAATACCTGTACCTGATTGATGTTATGAAAAAGAAGTATTTAATATCATCATTATTTCTTTTGCCTTTACTAAGCCATGCACAGGTTGAGAAATATAAGTTCCAGGTAAAAGATGAAAAAAATGTTATCCGTAAAAATCTTGTACTGATCGCAAATGGCGAAAATGTAATTACTAATGCTTCAGGAATTTTTATACTTACACTTAATAATAGTCTCATCAATATAGCTGTTCAATCGCCGGATGAAAAAAAATTTGTTATCAGGTATCCTTCTTCAGGAATAATTTCATTGCCAAGAGGCGCTGAAAATTTAATTGAGATCAAAATTGCTGAACCAACAAAAGCGGATGAAGCGAATACGGCAAAAAACCAGTTAGCTGATCAAATAACTAAGATCGATAAACAGATCAGGAATCTGAAAAATGAGGATGAACAATTGAAAAGAATATTGCTAAAGCGGATCGATTCATTATTTGCAGTTGGTCAGAAAAAAAATATCAGTCATGATGAGCTGCGGACGGCAAGAGAATTAATGGTTGGCCGGGATACAAGTTTTCCAAAAATATCTCTCACACTTGCGAATTATATCAATGAAGCCAAAGACCTTTCTGATGCTTTAAAACTTGCAGACATGGCACTAACTAACCAAGGTGCCCGCACCCAACTGATCGATGCAATAAAAACTTATAATCCTTTTTATGAAGAATTGAATGGGAAAAAAGATGAGTATGAAAAGAACGTTGGCGCCTTCTGGCAAAGCAAAGAGCTTTCTTATAACTTTCTTAACCTCGCAGATTTCGCATTGAATGAAATTCACAGACCTTATATACTTCCATTGAATGACTTAATAGAAAAAATGAATCGTTATAACATGGAAAGTGGAAGAAAAAGAAGAGAATTGAAAAGCGAAATACTTGCAGAGTCAAAGATCATAACTCGTAATCTTGACACAAGGCTGATAATACTTAGTGAAAAAAATAATACCCTAATGACGATCCTGAAATCATTTATGTGAACCAAATATATTAACCAACCAATAAACCTCTCGTTATGAACAAGTACAATTATATCCCCCGAAAAGCTGTATTCCTGATTTTTGTTACTGCCTTTTTTTTCGCACCAGGGTGTGGCAGCAAGGGCCTTACAGATTTTATACCAAATCTTTCAAATACCTGGCAGAATAAAGCCGATGCAACCAATACCTTTTTCTTTTTCCCTGCGCAGACAAACACCAATATGTCTACGTTTACCGGGAATGTGAATCCACCGGGGGCCGGCTCTCAGACACATATTGCAGGTTCATTCGAAAATGAAAATGTTGAATTCACTTATACAGATGGCCCCAATACAGGAAAAAAATATTCTGGTAAATTCATTAAGAATTCTAATCCCTTCAGAATGGAATTAAAAAGCGGAACTGAAGATCTTATTTTAGAACAACATTAAGCATCCGGATCTATAGTTCCCATTTTTAAAAAGAGAATTGACTATTTTTATTTTTTCAACCTCTTTTTATGGAATGGGTCTGGATCATATTTGGAATTATTTTATGCATCATTGGTATTATTGGCAGCCTGTTGCCTTTATTACCCGGCCCACCTATTGCCTATGTTGGCATTCTGTTGCAATTATTCCGCAATCCTGATCCATTTGAAGCTAAAACATATTGGATCTTTGCCGGTGTAGTTGTGGTTTCATTGATATTGGATTATCTCATTCCAATTTGGGGAACCAAAAAATTCGGCGGTACTAAATACGGAGCATGGGGTTGTACGCTTGGTTTTATAGCTGCCTTCTGGATCGGGCCATGGGGAGTTATCATCGGGCCATTTGTTGGGGCTTTTATCGGCGAACTGATTGGAGGACAGGATTCTCATAAATCACTTAAAGCAGCATTAGGTTCTTTTGTAGGTTTTTTACTTGGATCTTTTTTAAAGATCGTTGTATGTTTCTTTATGCTTTACTGGATCATCGCCAACATTTAGCAACATTCAATAAATGCTTTGTGATATGAATATCTATTTTTGATAAAACATTTTTATGGCCAATACCATTTCTCAAAAATTAAAAATACAAGCTGGCGATACACTGTTAACCGTAAATGAACCATCCGAATTCCAAAAAGGATTGAATGGCTTACCCAAAGGTGTAAAAGTTATTGAGTCAGGAAAAGAATATAACCAGGTGCATTGGTTTGTTTTGAATCGTGCACAAATGGAAAAACAGATGAGTAAAGTGATGAAGTTGCTAAAACCCGGTGTGATCGTTTGGGTTTACTATCCGAAAGGAACATCAAAATTGCAAACTGATCTAAATCGTGATAAAGGCTGGGACTGTTTATTAGCAGAAGGTGATAAACTTACCTGGATAAGCTTGATCTCTTTTGATGATACATGGAGTGTGTTTGGCTTTCGTGCAAAAACCGAAGCTGATAAAAAGAAAGAAGTAAAGCCAAAAGAAGAAAGAGAAATTTTTAAATGGGTAAATCCGCAAACCAAAGAAGTAAAACTGCCCGATGATCTTGCTGCTGCTTTAAAGAAAAATAAAAAGGCATCCGAGTTTTTCAATGCACTTTCGTTTACCAACAAAAAAGAATTCATTGAGTGGATCGTTACTGCCAAGAGAGAAGAAACAAGAAAAGAAAGAGTTGATGGAACGATCGAGAGACTAGTGAAGAATTGGAAGAATCCGAGAAATATTTAGATAAGAGAATAAAAGAGAGAAAGAGAAAAGGAGTTAGTTTGATAATTCTCTTTGACTCCTTTTCTCTTTCAACCTCTTAGCTTAACTTTATAATTGACATGAACCTCACCAACGATACATACCTGCGCATAGTTAACGCTAAAATGTATATTGACGAGAACTATCAGGAACCGATCGATCTTGAGGTGGTTTCAAAAAAAGCTTTTATCTCAAAATTTCATTTTCATCGTTTATTCAGAAAAGTTTACAGACAGACTCCTCATCAATACATAACAAGAAAACGAATTGACAAAGCAAAAGACCTGCTTGCTGAAAACAAGCCTGTAAACGAAGTCTGTAATGAGGTCGGATTTGAAAGTATTGGCTCATTCAGCATCTTATTTAAAAAAGAAATTGGCTTCGCTCCTACTTACTACCGCAATATGGCATGGTTGAAAAAACAAGAGGCCAAACAACAGCCAAAGAAATTTATTCCCCATTGTTTTATTGACTCCTACAAATTGGATAAATAATCATTAGCAAGATTCAATAAGCCTTTCACCTATCTCTCATCTTATCTTTACTTTATTAAAATAACTAATCATGAAACTAATTACTTATTTAACGTTCGCAGGAAATTGCGAAGAAGCGTTGAACTTTTACAAAGAAGCATTAGGTGCAGAAGTATTAATGGTTTCCCGTATGGGTGATGGCCAGATGGAAGTACCGGAAAATTTAAAAGACAAAATAATGCATGCCCGTCTTCGTATCGGAGAAAACGAACTGTACATGTCTGACACTTTTGACCCATCATCAATAAACAAAGGGAATAATGTTAGTCTCTCAATCCAAATTGATGACGTAACTCAACTTGAAAAATCATTTATCAGGCTTTCTTCCGGCGGAAATGTTACGATGCCTTTACAAAAAACATTTTGGGCGACAAGCTTTGGAATGTTCGTAGACAAATTTGGTATTCAATGGATGTTTAATTGCGAACTCAAGCAAGAACCAGCATTAAATTAATTTCAAAAATTTAAAATATGATCACTAAACTTTCACACACGTCATTCTTCGTGACCGACCAGGATAAAGCCTTTGATTTTTATGTAAACAAACTTGGCTTTAAAGTAAATACAGATGTAAAAATGGAAAATGGCTTTCGCTGGCTTACGGTAAATCCTCCCGATCAACCTGACCTCGAGATCATTCTTTTTCCTGCTAATGGCGCAAATGGTTTTGATGAAGATGTGAATGCAGCGCTAAAACTATTATTGGACAAAGGAGTAATGGGTGCCGGTGCTATGTACACTTCCGATTGTCGCGCCACTTACGAAGAACTGAAAGCAAAAGGAGTCACGTTCAAATCAGAACCGAAAGAACAATTTTATGGAATTGAAGCCATCATCACTGATGGATGCGGTAATTGGTTTAGCATGACCCAGCCAAAAGAAGGATTTTAAAAATTGATGATTGTCAATCTTTAATTTCAACTGATCTCTTCTTCCGAAAATCATTTTGTTTTAACGTCGGGATACAGGTAAACAACTTTCGCTTCCATTGCTTCCTGAAGTTGAATAAATACAGCTAATGCTATCACAGTTTTAGTATTTGGTTGATCAAAATAAAATGTGAATTTCACCGGGATATTGAATAGATCAGGAATTTCGGATGGGATGATTGGATACGATAGTGAAGCAGCGTACAAAATACATCGGAACAACATTTCTCACAATCGTAGAATTACTGATTTGTTAAAAAAGTTATTTGAAGCTTTCGTTCATTTCTGATTAAAGGTATTTTTGATGCTATGTTCAATTCCTTGAAACCAACTCACTTCTTTATTTACTTTTTGTTTTTGCTGGCAACCTCTTGTTCAAAAAAAATTATTCCTGACAAACCTTTTCTTTCAAAAACAAATTTCAAAATGGATTCTTTACCTGAGTCTGAATTGAATATTCCGATCCAGGTAAACATGAAGCCGTTTTATCAACTTGCAGAAAAAAAAGTGGCGCTGGTATATGCTTCGCCCAAATGGCCGGATGATTGGATCACTATCGACTGCGCCAACAGGTATAAATATCAGTTTGTAAGAGGGCCATTGCAATTTGCGGCTGCAGGAAGTTCACTGAATTTGGGTTTCACTGGTTATTATAAAATTATCGGGTCAACAAGAGTTTGTCTTGGCAATACAGTTGTATCTCCCTGGACACCCGCTTGTCGTTGCGGGTTTGAAGAAGGTGAAAGAAAAGTAAAGATCAGTTTTATAAATACTGTTAAGATCTTATCAGATTTCAAAGTAAACCTAAACATAACAAGGCAGGAGCCGGTGCCGATCGATAAATGCACCGTCTGCATTTTTGGTGCAGATATTACAAACCAGGTAATGAAAGGCTTGAAAGATGAACTTGACCTTGCAAAAAAAGCGATCGAAGATTCTTTTGGAGTTGTTGATCTGAAACCACAAGTCCAGCAAATATGGAATAAACTGAATGTATCATATAATCTCTACGGATTAGGTTGGTTAAAGATCAATCCGCAAAAGATCCGGCTTACAAGTTTAGTTGCCCGCAACGATTCATTGAATATCTTTTTTGGAATGACGGCTAAGCCAGTTATCAGTTTTGAAAAAACAGCCGATCTTATGACGCTGGCTCCCGATCTTGATAATTCAATTTCGAAACCGGGTTTTAATGTTTTCTTAGATGCGGTTTTAAACTATGATTCATTAAGTAGTATTCTAAATGCACAATTAAAAGGAGAAGAATTTGATCTTTCGAAAGGAAAATCAAAGAAGGTGCTTGTGGTAGAAGATTGCAGGATCTATGGAACGGGGAATGAAAAGCTTATTATTAAAATGGGATTTTCGGGAAGCAATAGTGGCATCGCTTATTTTACCGGTAAACCATTTTACGATGCAGCCAAAAAAATGATCGAAGTAAGAGATATTGAATTTGACGTGAAAACAAAAAGTCTTTTATTGAGATCAGCGGATTGGCTATTTAATAAACGTATCATTAATGAAATTACTCGTGTGTCACATTTTGATCTTTCAAATTATATTGATACCGCAAAAATCCTGATCAATAAACAATTAAATACAGAATGGATCCGGGGAGTTAAAAGTAGTGGTTCAATCAATGATCTGAAAATTTCCGGGTTCTATCCATTAGCGGATCATTTTGTAATACGAAGTAATGCAAATGGTGACCTTGTGATAAAAGTAGATACTGTGAATTTTAATTTGCAATGATCAGCTTACCCTGAATGCAAATTTCTTTTGTGAAAAATAGCTGAATGCAACCACAAAAAATGTCGTTGCGATCTTTGCAGGGAGTGGCCACCAGCCAAAAACCTCAACAAATAATTTCAGAAAACCATAATTAAGGAGGAAACATACAAATACCACGGAGAGGTATTTGGTCATCTGCACTCTTTTCCTCGTTGTTGCAGATTCGGGGAACACAACATAACGCATCAGGAAAAAACCTGTTACAAAAGTGATTGGGAATGAAAATAAGAATGCCGCAATGTGCGGACTAATAGCGATTGATCCAATATGTACAATCTGTTCATGCAAAACATAGTGAAGTATGATCGTAAAAAGAACAATATCAAATGCTGTATTGCTTCCACCACAAGCTGCATAGCGAAAAGTTTGCTTGTCCATCAGTTTACTGAAGGGCTGATAAAAGAAATCAATAAGAGTAATGATCCTGTCCTTAATATTATAGACTGCTTCTTTCATGAACCGTCAAAGATACAGGTTGCTTTTTGCAGATGCAACCCGCCGGGAAACTACTATTTTTGCAGGCATCGCAAATAACATTCGAATAACAAATCATAGAAGAGATGAGCATTGCAGAACAAATAAGAAAGGCATCAAAAAAAACTCTCCAGGAACTTTATAGTCTGACCATTGATGAAAAAGATATACAGATCAATGAAACCAAACCAGAATTTGAAGGCGACTATACAGTGGTTTTGTTTTCATTTATTAAACAACTAAAAAAGTCGCCCGAACAACTTGGCAAGGAGATCGGTGATCATCTTATAAATAATAATCCTGATCTTTTTTCAGCATATAATGTAATAAAGGGCTTTTTAAATCTGACAATACAAAATAACTATTGGGTTGAGTTTCTTCAAAACAATTATGCAGATCTAAATTTTGGAAAAAAGAAAAATACTGGCAATAAGGTAATGGTTGAATATTCTTCGCCCAATACAAATAAGCCCCTTCATCTTGGTCATTTAAGAAATAATTTTTTGGGATGGAGCGTAGCGGAAATTTTAAAAGCGAATGGATCTGAAATAACAAAAACCTGCATTGTAAATGACCGGGGCATTCACATTTGTAAAAGCATGATCGCATGGCAGCTTTTTGGAAATGGAGAAACTCCGGAAAGCACAGGAAAAAAAGGCGATCATTTTGTTGGCGACTACTATGTAAAATTCAATGATGAATACAAAAAACAAATAGAAGAATTGGTGGCAAGCGGTAAGACCAAAGATGAAGCAGAAAAAGAAGCGCCGATCATGAAAGCTGCTCAACAAATGTTATTTGATTGGGAAGCCGGCAAACCTGATATTATAGCACTTTGGAAAAAAATGAATAGTTGGGTATATGATGGTTTTGATATCACCTACAAACGTATAGGAACTGATTTTCAAAAGATCTATTACGAAAGCAATACCTATCTTCTTGGAAAAGACATAGTGAAAGAAGGATTGGAAAAAGGTGTTTTCTATAAAAAAGAAGACGGCAGTGTTTGGATAAACCTGATCGCTGATGGACTGGATGAGAAATTAGTGATGAGAAAAGATGGCACTTCGGTTTATATAACCCAGGATATTGGACTGGTTGAACAGAAGTTCAATCAATATAAACCCAATGAAAGTATTTATGTAATTGGTGACGAACAGAATTATCATTTGAAAGTTTTAAAACTGATCGCGGAAAAATTGAAACTTCCGGGTGCCGAAGGAATTTATCATTTGAGTTATGGAATGGTCGAATTGCCAACAGGAAGAATGAAAAGCCGTGAAGGAACTGTTGTAGATGCCGATGACATGGTTGATGAAATGGTAGCAATAGCCGGCAGGCACACAGAAGAATTAGGCAAAGTGAAAGACTTTACAGAAACAGAACTGAAAGAGCTATATGATACTTTAGGTATTGGTGCATTAAAGTTTTTTCTGCTTCGTGTTGATCCCAAAAAGAGAATGATCTTTAATCCTGAAGAGTCAATCGACTTCCATGGATTTACCGGGCCATTTGTTCAATACACACATGCAAGGATCAAGTCAATTTTGAGAAAGGAGAGAGCAGTCGACAGTCAACAGTCAATAGTCGATGGTCTTTTGAAATTAGAAAAAGGACTCATTGTAAAATTGGAGCAATATTCAACCATCGTTGAACAAGCAGCCTCAGAACATAATCCATCTGTATTGGCAATCTATGCATTTGAATTGGCTAAAACGTTTAATGGGTTTTATACAGAGCATTCAGTTGTGAATGCAGAATCGAATGAAAAAAAACAACTCAGGTTAAGACTTTCTGAAATGACGGCGAATGTTATTGCATCGGCGATGGGATTGCTGGGAATTAAAGTTCCTGAAAGGATGTGATTCAGTCGACAGTCCACAGTCAATAGTCATCAGTTACTGCGTAAACCTTTGTTAATTGTTCAATAGAAAATGAAAAGTACAAGTGTGCCCTTCGCTTCTCTCTGGGTAAACTGTGCAACAACAGCCTCATAGTAATTCTAAAGCTGATAACATAAATAAAAAACCTCCGCATAACGGAGGTTTCAATTTTTTTATATCTATTCTTTTACATCCCCGGCATTGATTTTTTCTGTTTGTACTTTGCAAGATCAGGATCCATTTCAATTGCTTTATCACAAAGGGCAACCCCCTTCTCCTTCTCCCCTTTTTTCTGATAACTCATCCCGATCATATAAAGTGATTGCGCATTTGTTTTATCAAACGTCAGCACTTTATCCCAGTAATCGATCGCATCCTGGTATTTGCCTGAATAATAATAAGCCTCGGCAACCATATTAAGAATATTCATATCGCTTGGTTTCTTTACAAGTATATCTTTCAAGATCACCATGGCCTCTTCAAGCTTGCCCACATTCAAGTAAGCCACCCCAAGATTTTCCATGTAATCATTGTCTTTCTTGTATCCTCTTTCGCCTGCAAGCAAAATGCATTTCAATGACTCTTTATCTGCATTCATTGCATAGTAAATAAGTCCAAGTTCATATATCCAATTGTTTTTTTCAGGAGCTAATGCTATCGCCTTATCAAAATAGGGAACTGAAAGTTTGTAGTTCATCATGTCAGCATAACTGCGTGCAATCAGGTAGGGTATCTCCGCATTTTTCGGCTCTTCTTTCTCTGCAATCTGCAAATATTTTATTGCCTGACCATAATCATCTTTATCGTAATAAATTTTTCCAAGGAAGTATCCTACTTTTTCACTGGGATCAGCTTTCTTTAATTTATCAGCATAAAGGATCGCATCATCAAATCGTTTTGTATTAAAAGAAAGATTTAATAATTGTTTGTATAATGCAGGCGAATTATCTCCCATCTGCTCCAACTTCTGGTACATCTCTCTTGCCTGTCCATATTTGTTCAGGCTCATCAATACATCAGCAAGTTCCGTAACGATTGCTTTATCGTTAGGATTATACCTGTAAGCTTTGTCAAGATTTTTCCAAACCTCAAGCTTACGTCCTGCTTGTTTTTCTGCTAAAGCTTTTTGAAAGAAAAAGTTTGCACTGTCTGTTTGTGAGTAAGTTGCTATTGCAACTCCAAAACTCAAGATGGTGAGTAATAAGGCTCTCATAGGGTGTATATTAGGATTATAAAAAAACGCTCTTCCCCATAAAAGTAATTTCTTAAGTTGGTAAATCATAGCCTTTAACCTTTATATATTTTATTACAACTTGGCCAAAATAAATCATTTCAAAACAATTGCGGCCAGAGGTGGGAGATTCAGTGTCAACTTATATGTTTTTTGATCTTTATCAACGAGTTCGGATCTTATATCAGGATTAAATACGTTCCCTGTACCCCAATATTTTCGTGAGTCTGAATTGAAAATTTCCTTCGTAAATTCCTTGTTCCGAATGTAAACATCCCAATCATTTCTAACGACTGGCGTTAGATTAAGAATGATCAATAGATCGTCTGTCTTTTTCTTTCCTTTCCGTTTGTAGCAAATAACTGATTCCGCCCGATGATTTAAATCAATCCACTCAAACCCATCAATACCAAACTGATTTTGAAAAAGCCCCGGTTCTGTAACCAATAATTTATTTAAATCCGCCACGCAATCCTTTAGTAACCGATGACCGTCGTGTTGCAACAAAAACCAGTCCAATTCTGATTTATAATTCCATTCACTTGTTTGTCCAAACTCATCACCCATAAACAAAAGTTTTCCACCGGGATGCGTCCACATATATGAATAAAGCAAACGAAGGTTCGCAAACTTTTGCCACTCATCGCCGGGCATTTTATAAAGCATTGGACTTTTGCCGTGTACGATCTCATCATGACTCAATGGCAACATAAAGTTTTCATCATAATAATACATCATGCTGAAAGCAAATTTATCCTGGTGATGCTGCCGGTTAATAGGATCAATTTTAAAATAATCAAGTGTATCGTGCATCCAACCCATCATCCATTTCATTCCAAAACCAAGTCCCCCATTCCAAGTCGGTTTTGAAACACCCGGCCAATCGGTGGCTTCTTCAGCTATTGTTTGCACGTCAGGAAAATCTCGGAAGATGGTTTCATTAAGATCTTTTATAAAAGCAATTGCTTCCAAATTTCCATCACCACCATATTCATTTGGCTCCCATTGACCGTGAGTTCTCGAATAATTCAATTTTAGCATGGAGGAAACAGCATCCACTCTTATTCCATCAATATGAAACATATCAAACCAAAATCTTGCGCTGCTTATTAAAAATGATTTTACTTCTCCCCTTTTATAATTAAAAATATAACTGTTCCAGTCCGGATGAAATCCTTTGCGCATATCGGCATATTCATAAGTATGATCGCCATCAAACATAAACAAGCCATGTGCATCATAAGGAAAATGTGAAGGAACCCAATCGAGTACAACGCCAATTCCTTCTTTATGAAAAGCATCAACCATTCGCATTAGTCCCTGCGGATCGCCAAACCGTGATGTTGATGCAAAAAAACCTGTGCATTGATAGCCCCAGCTTCCATCAAAGGGATGTTCCATTACAGGCATCAGTTCAACATGTGTAAATCCCATTTCTTTTACATAAGGAACTAATCTTTCTGTTATCTGGTCATATGTATTATAAGATTCTTCATCATTTTTATCGGGCCTTTGCCAACTGGCCAGGTGAACTTCATACACACTCCACGGCGCTTCCAATGAATTATGCTTTTTTCTTTTCTTCATCCATTCCTTATCCTGCCATTCATAATACATATCCCATGAAATAGAGGCTGTCAGTGGTCGCTTCTCCCAAAAATTTGCGAATGGATCACCTTTATCCTGGGCTCTTTTTTTATACCCGATTATATGATATTTATAAACCTCTCCTAATTTGAAAGTGGGAATAAAGCCTTCCCAAATACCACTCTTATCCCAACGCGGATATAATTCATGTGTGTGATTTGCCCAATCATTAAAATTCCCTTTTACAGAAACTGAACTTGCATTCGGCGCCCATACACAGAAATAAACGCCCCACACATTATTTACCTGGATAGAATGTGAACCGAATTTTTTATATAGAGTGTAATGCGTACCGTTTTGATAATTTGTTACGTCATCATCAGTAAGTATTGAATAGTTCCAAACGGTTTTGGATGTATCAACAAAATTCTCTTCTTCGTACTTTTTTTGCACTGCTTTTGGGTTTGGATCCCCTGTTTCTTCCTTTTCGTTTATGGATTTTTTACTCTTTTGCGTCATACGATCTTTGTTTCTGGTTTCCGCTTATGGAATGTACGACCCTTTAACGTAAAATTAAAGGCTATTTCTATTAATATTCAATTAGATAAAGGAATTTAGCGACTTGTTTGATCCACCCATTGAAAACACCACTGATCAATTAAACTAAACCACTGTAATCGTCATGAGAAAACTAATTTCGGGCCTGCTGCTATTATTTATAGCTTCTTCAGCATTTTCACAATCACAGACTTTAAAAGGGACACTAAAAGACACTTCAGAAAACAGGAGTTTAGCTAACACCGTCATTTCTGTATTAACCAAAAAAGATTCTGTTCTGGTAAAATTTGTCCGTGCTGACAAGGACGGTAATTTTAAAATACAAGGACTTAAAGAAGGAAGCTATATTCTTTTAATAACTCATCCCTACATGGGAGATTATTATGATAATATAGAAGTAAAAGGCGAAGCACCTACCGATCTTGGTAATGTTCATCTTACTCCAAAAAGCAAATTACTCTCAGAAGTAATTGTAAGAAGTGGTTCTCCAATCAAGATCAAAGGAGATACGCTTGTTTATACTGCGGATAGTTTTAAGGTAAGAGCTGGAGCAAATGTGGAAGAACTGTTGCGACGATTGCCGGGTATTACAGTCGATAAAAATGGACAGATCACTGCGATGGGAGAACGGGTAACAAAAGTATTGGTAGATGGAGAAGAATTTTTTGGCACTGACCCGGGAATTGCAACCAAAAGTATTCGTGCCGATGCGGTGCAGGAAGTGCAGGTGTTTGATAAAAAAAGTGACCAGGCAGCATTTACAGGTATTGACGATGGTGTAAAAGATAAAACGATCAATCTTAAAATGAAAAAGATGGCGGGTTATTTTGGGAAAGCGGAATTAGGCGGAGGGCTTCCGGATAAATATGATAACTCGGTAATGGCAAATTTTTTTAAGAACAAAAGAAAGATCGCTACTTATGGTATAATGAGTAACACCGGCCAAACAAATCTCGACTGGCAGGATGCGCAAAATTATGGAGGCCTTTCTGATAATATGACGATGACGGATGATGGAGGAATTTACTTCTCCGGAGGAGGTGGTGGTGATGATAATTATAATGGTGGCAGAAATGGAATTCCACAGAACAGGAACGCTGGTTTTCATTATAGTGATAAATTTAATAACGCAAAAAATAGTTTTAACAGCGGTTATAAATACTCAAAAGTTATTGCGCCAGGAATAACTAAAACTTTTTCGCAAACATTTTTACCCAACACCACTCCATGGAGCAGTAATAGTGTCTCTGACAATCGCACTTCAACAAATAAGCATGCAGTTAATATGACGATGGAGTTTAATCTTGACTCCAACAATTCAGTAAAGTGGACCTCACGTTTCAATAATAACTCAAGCCTTGCCAATGTTGATTATTCAACTGAAACATTAGATGACCAGGGGAAGTTTATTAACCAGGCCAGGAGGAAAAGTGAAACCAACACCGATAAAAACAATGTAGCCTCTTCCCTGCTTTGGAGACATAAGTTTAAAAAACTGGCAAGAACCCTTTCTATCAATGCAGATTTTAACTGGAACCGAACAGAATCAGACGGGTTATTATATTCCCTGAATCACTATTATAAGAATGGAGTTCTTGATGATCGTGATACAACTGATCAGCAAAATATAACTGACAACATCAATAATACTGTAAGTACAAAGATCTCTTACACAGAGCCACTTAAAAAAGATTTTTACATGGAGCTCACTTACGGATTTGCGTATAATAATAATAAGAGTGATCGTCTTACCAATATCAAGAATATTAATGGCAAATACGATGAGATGGTTGATTCGTTAAGTAATTTTTTCATTTTTAACAGGACTCAGAATACACCGGGTTTAAGTTTCCGGCTCAATAAGAAAAAATACAGTCTTACTTTTGGCGGTTCTGTTGATTTTAACCAGTTTGAAAAAAAGGATCTGACAAGAGATACTATTGTTCATTATAATTTTGTGAACTTTATTCCAAGAGCAAACTATACTTATAAATTCAAGCCAAATGAGAGTCTCCGTATTAACTACAATGGTACTACTACAGCTCCATCATTAGAACAATTACAGCCAACCCGTGTAAATACAGACCCATTGAATGTTTATCTCGGTAATCCTTTTTTGAAACAGTCGTTCAGACACAGTTTTGATGCTGGGTATAATTTTTATAATGTACTGAAAGAAAAAAGTATGTTCACTAACCTGGGATTTGGATTTACTGATAATGCTTTTGTGCAAGCGAGTTTCGTTGATAGTTCAGGTAAAAGAAGCTACCTGACTGTAAATGCCGACGGAAATTATTATGTAAGATTTTATTCTGACTATGGATTTAAAATAAAAGGATTTGGCTGGAGAAACGGTATTGGCCCCGGTTATAATTTCAACCGTAGCGTTGAATATATTAATGGAGTAAAGAACATAAATGTTACAAAGAGCTACAGCATCCGGGTTTCTACAAATACTTATAAACCGGAGAAATATAATGCATGGCTCTCCACAAGTTTCAGCTGGAATGATTCTAAGTCTTCGGTGAATTCGAGTGCCAATGCGCAATATTGGTCACTCAATTTAAATGGCAGCGGAAGTAAAACGTTTGCAAAGAAATGGGAAGTTGGCTCTGACGTATCATTACAAATGCGCCAAAATGATCCACGTTTCCCAGATGCCAACAGCTTCACCACCTGGAATGGTTATCTCACTAAAAGATTCTTTAAAGAAAATCAATTTGAATTAAAGCTGCAGGTAAATGATATTTTAAATCAGAACAAGGGCTATAACAGAAATTTCAGCAGCTATAGTTATACTGAAACCTATTATGAAACACTTAAGAGATTCTGGCTGTTGACGGCAACATGGAATCTTTCAAAGAACGGCAAGCCGACAAAAATGTTTTAATCATTAAAAATAGTTCGCATGAAAAAGATATTTGCTTCAATGATCATTCTAACTGCGATTTCAGCAAATGCACAGCAGTTTATTAATAGCGGCATGATAGAATACGAAGTGAGAGTAAACAATCATCGCATGTTTGGGGATGGCTTCTTTGGTGAAATGTTCAAGGATAAAATGCCCAATTTTTCAACCACTTATTATCATTTGACCTTTAACGATAATAAAACCATTTACAAATATGACCGGTTAAATGAAAAGGACAAAACGCCCTGGGGTACTAATAATGCGGAGGATAATGTCTGGTACAATGATTTCAATAACAACACAAGAGTAAATCAAAAATTCGTTTTTGACCAAACCTATATTCTTGCTGATTCTTTAATGAAATTGGATTGGAAAGTTATGCCGAATGAAACCCGTGAGATCGCAGGTTTTGTTTGCAGAAAGGCACAGGCTGTTATTTTTGACAGTGTGTATGTATTCGCTTTTTATACGGATGAAATAACTGTAAGCGGCGGCCCAATGGGTATTCATGGTTTACCTGGAATGATCCTGGGTATCACGATCCCAAGAATGTTTACCAGCTGGATCGCTACTAAGTTGCAGGTGAACGGCGTTAATACAAGTATAATTTCAGCGCCAACTAAAGGGAAAAAGAAAGTAGCAGAGGAACTAAAACAATCAGTACAAAAAGTATCTAAAGACTGGGGTACATGGGGCCAACAATCGATCTGGAATATTTTTATATAACCTATTTCTTTAATTCCATTACCAATAAATATTTTTCACCAAGTGTAAGCTTTGGCTCTAAATTGAATGTAACTCCTGTTGCTACATCATATGCTTTGGTGAATCCGCTCATTCGTTCTGCATATTTTGAAAAATCGATTGTTGCCGGTTTATCACTTGTATTCATTACACACATCACAGTTTGTTTTTCATCATAGCGGAAATAAACATATACACCGTTAACAGGAACGTATTGCATTAATTTTCCAGTCGTGATCGCTGAAGAATTTTTTCTGAAATTCGCAAACCGTTTTAGGTATTGAAAAATATTATCCTCTTTCTGCGTTCTCCCTTCTTTGGTAAATTTATTTTCCCTGTCTTCCGGCCATCCGCCTTTGAAATCAAGGCGAACATTGCCATCAGGATTTGTAAATCCAGTCATTAAAATTTCGTCTCCATAATACAATTGAGGAATACCACGAAATGTCATTAGCCATGCTAAGGCCATTTTATATTTTGTTGTATCTTCTTTGATCACTGAATAAAATCGTGGCAGATCATGATTGCCTAAAAAAATCACTTCACGCATTGGTTCTTTATATGCAAAATCCTGCGCAGTTGTTGTATAAAGTTTATTTACGCCTTCAGTCCACCCGAAAGCTTCATTCAGGGTTGGTTGAATACCATAAAACAGAAGCTGAAAATCCGTAGTTGCCTGGAGGTTACTTTTAAAAGGGATATCAAAATTGTTTTGACAGAGATAACTTTGATTTAAAACACCATGAACCCATGTTTCTCCAAATAAACTAAGCTTGGGATATTCATCCATTAGAGCTTTATTGCATCGGTTCATGAATTTAAGATCATTGTAAACATATGTGTCGATACGCCATCCATCGACACCAAATTCCTCAACTGACCAGATAGCATGTTGTACCAGATAATTTGCCACAAAAGGATTCTCCTGGTTCATATCAGGCATCTGTCTTGTAAACCATCCTTCCTCTAATTGTTTTGTTTCAGACGGTGCAGCATGTGGATCAAAAACCGTTTGATCTTTATAAGTTGTTTGAGTAAATGAAGGCCATTGATGAAGCCAATCTTTCATCGGCGGGTCCTGAACGGTAAAATGATAAAGCCCCACGTGATTATAAACAGCATCCTGGATCAATTTCATTCCACGTTTATGCAATTCATCACTTAATTTTTTATACGCTTCCGGTCCGCCAAATCTTGGTTCTATCTTATAATGATTTGTAAATGCATAGCCATGTTCTGTTCTATTCGGCATATCATTTTCGATAACAGGAGTCATCCAAACGGAAGTAACACCAAGATCTTTTAAATAATCAAGGTGATCGATCACGCCCTGTAGATCGCCACCATGGCGGTGATAGATTGAATCACGACTGAGTGTTTGATCTCTCATTCCCGCAATGCGATCATTCGTCGGATCACCGTTGCTAAAACGATCTGGCATTAATAAATAAACAAGATCTTTTGAAGTTACACCTTGAGCAAATGCAGTTCCATTACCTGTACGACGAGGTTTTAGCTCAAAATCAATTGTAGTATTCGTACCAGGCATAGCAAACTCAAACTTGCGTATACCAGGCTTTGCTGTCTTAGCGATTTCAATATCAAGAAAAACATAATTGGGGTTTTCTACATGATGAACACCTTTCAGCATAATTCCATCGGCCAACTTAGTTCCTCCTGCAGGAAGTTTAAATGCAGGGATCATATTAGTTGCATTTTTTGCATGGATCATTAACTGGATCTTATTCATCTTCATTCCCACCCACCAGTTGGTTGGATAAACTTCAATTGAATTTTGAGAAAATGATTGCTCAATAATGAATGAGCAGACAAAAAAGAAAATTATTTTTTTCATAAGTTTAAACTGATCATTGTTCAAGGATTTCCATTTCAGCAGTGGCAGCTTCATCTGCTTTACCCAATTTCTTCTCCTTTATAAATAAAAAGCAGATTATTGCTGCAATGATCATTAGTCCACCGCCGGATTGAACAGCAGCAAGCATATTATTATTCAAAACATGATTCATTAGCCATGGATAACAAAACGAAGCAATGATCTCCGGCAATACAATAAAGAAATTGAATATGCCCATGTACACTCCTATCTTATCTCTTGGTAGTACTCCGCCCAGCATTGCATAAGGCATCGACAAAATACTTGTCCATGCAATTCCAACTCCAGTCATGCAAACAAAAAGCATGTACTTATTGGTTACAAATGCAACGCTAATAAGCCCAACAGCCCCAATCAATAAACAAATTGAATGCGTAAGTTTTCTTCCCAGTTTATCTGCAATAAAAGGCAGGATAAAAGCAAAAATAAAAGTGATTACGCTGTAATATGCCAATGTTAACCCGGCAAAATCTTTTCCTTCGCCAAATTTCGGATCAGTATTAGAAGTAGCTCCGAAAACATGATAGGCAACCGAAAGGGAATAATAAAACCACATCAGGAATAAACCTGGCCAGGTGAAGAACTGAACAAGGGCAATGATCTTCATTCGTGAAGGCATATTTTTTAAAGCAGACAAAATCTCTGCTACTCCGCCTCCAATTCCTTTATTTGATTCTTTTCCTTTTTCCTTAAACCCAACATCTGACGGCGGATATTCCTTTGTAGAAAAAACTGTAAACAGAACTGCTGATAAAAAGAAAAATGCACCGATATAAAAAGAATATTTCACATTATCCGCGATCACACCTTTTGCAGCAATGTTTTCAACATGTAAAAGATTTTTAAGTATCCATGGTAATGCAGAAGCAATGCTTCCACCAAGCCCGATCATAAGACTTTGCATAATAAATCCACGATTCAATTGACTGTCCGGAAGTTTATCTGCTACAAAAGCACGAAACGGTTCCATTGCAACGTTTCCAAATACATCAAGCACCCATAATAATCCTGCTGCCATCCATAGCTCTGTGCTATGCGGCATAAAAAGCAACGCAATAGAACTAAGTAATGCACCGATAAAAAAGTAGGGCCTTCTTCTCCCCCATGTTGGGTGCCATGTACGATCACTTAAATAACCTATGATCGGTTGTATAAACAAGCCAGTAACGGGAGCTGCTAAAAAAAGATAAGGGATCTTGTCAGCTTCAGCTCCGAGATTATCATAAATAACACCCATGTTAGCTCTTTGCAGGTCCCATCCAAACTGGATCCCAAAAAATCCCACACTCATGTTAATGATCTGGCTAATACTTAACCGGGGCTTTTCGCCTGTAAAGGCTGTTGACATATACAATCGTTAAATGAAGAATTGTAGGGAAGATAGGAAGATTATGTATTCGTTACACATTTTGATCACAAAAAAAAGGGAACCGAAGTTCCCTTTCTAAAAAAATTATTTCTCATCAACTGATCACAAATCCATTTGGAATGATCGCTCCTTTTTTTACCACAACGATCCCATCTTTTACTGTATAAAGCGAGTGATCTTTATTTTCAAGATGTGTACCCCCATTGATCCTTACATCATCGCCGATCCTGACATTTTTATCAATGATCGCATTTTTAATATAGCAACGGTTGCCAATTCCCAATAATGGAATGCCGCGTTCTTTTGCATGAGCAATTTCAGCAATGGTTTCATAGTAATCGCTACCCATCATATATGTATTTACAAGTGTGGTCCCATGTTCAACACGGGATCGAATTCCAATAACAGAATGTTCAACCCGGCTTGCATTAATTATTGAACCTTCCGCAACCAGGGTTTTCTCAAGTGTAGTACCGCTGATCTTTGCAGGAGGCAGCATGCGGCTACGTGTATAAATAACCCTGTCGCTGTCAAATAAATTAAAATCAGGGATGTCTTTTGTAAGATCAATATTCGCTTCGAAGAATGAATAAATATTTCCAATGTCAGTCCAGTAACCCGTGTATTGATAACTGGCTACTTTATATTTTTTGATCGACTGTGGAATTATTTCTTTTCCAAAATCTGTTGCATCCTGGAATTCATTTTCCAAAAAATCAAATAATAAACTACGATTGAATATGTAAATACCCATTGATGCGAGATAATTTCTTCCTTTAGCTTTCATCGCATCACCGGTATCACTTGTCCAATCAGGTAAAAGTTCTTTTTTAGGTTTTTCAATAAAAGATTCAATTAATCCATCTTTTGATTTAAGAATTCCAAACTCAGGAGCATCTCTTTCAGTAACTGGAATTGTAGCAACAGAGATAGCTGCGCCCAATGCTTTATGATTATCGAGCATTTCCGCAAAATCCATTTGATACAACTGATCACCAGACAGGATCAAAATATATTCGCTTTCAAACGGTTCAATATGACGAAGACCTTGCCTAACCGCATCAGCAGTTCCCTGGAACCATGTTGGATTATCAGGTGTTTGTTCTGCGGCAAGTATATCAACAAACGCTTTACTGAATGCACTGAAATGATAAGTATTTTTTATATGCCTGTTTAGCGAAGCAGAATTGAATTGCGTAAGTACAAACATCCTTCCTATCCCATTATTCAAACAATTAGAAATAGGAATATCAACAAGACGATATTTACCGGCGATCGGAACTGCAGGCTTACTTCTGCTTGCAGTTAAAGGATATAAACGAGACCCTGCACCTCCGCCAAGAATAACGCTGAGAATTTCCTTTGAATGAGTGATGGTTCTGATCGCCATAAAAAAATTATTTTAACGACTGATATAAAGATATGTATTGTTGTGCAGACGACTCCCACGAATGATCGATCTTCATCATAAATTCTCTTATCTGCTGAAACTGCTCTTCTCTGTTATAATAAAGATCGATAGCACGACCTACTGAATAAGTAACATCCCAAACACTTGCTTCATTAAATCTTATTCCAAAGCCTTGCCAGTCGCCAATATCTACTACAGTATCTTTTAATCCACCTGTACTTCTTACAATTGGCGTTGTACCATACCGCAATGCATACATTTGGTTCAAGCCACAAGGTTCAACTCGGCTTGGCATTAAAAGAAAATCTGCGCCGGCATACATCAAGTGACTTAATGATTCGCTGTAACCAATATGAGTATTTACATATCCAGATAACTGGTTCTTGACATTCTCCAGTTGTCCTTCTACAGCCGGATCGCCTGAGCCGAGAATTAAAAAATTACAATTACCATGATGCTGGTAAACTGAAGAACTGATCGCTTCTGGTAAAATATCGGCTGCTTTCTCTCCTACTAATCTTCCTATAAACGTGAACAAAGGTTTTTCTATATCAAGATCAAATTGCTTGCAGATCTCTTTTTTATTTTTTCGTTTTCCTTTTACAAGATTTTCGACGGAAAAATTTTTTGCCAGGTACTCATCTGTCTCCGGATCCCAGACCTCATTATCAATTCCATTTAATATGCCACTGCATTTCCCTTTCTCATATTCAAAAAGATCTTCAAGTCCATTTGCAGTAAATCGCAACTCCTCCATATAACTTTTACTTACTGTATTTACTTTCCAGGCACATCGAACTGCTGAGGCTAATGGGTTTATATTATTCTTCCAATCGAGCATGCCCGATTTCCAACTATCATAGGCAGGTATATAATGGCCTTTATCCCAGCCCATCCAACCCTGGTATTGGCCATTATGAATTGTTAGAAGAGTTGGGACTTGACTTAAATGTCTGAACGCAAAACAGAATTTGATCATGAATGGGATCAATCCGGCATGGTGATCATGCACATGAATTACATCCGGCAAGTGTTGCCATTTACTCAGCCAATCACAAACCGCAATTTGAAATGCAGTGAATCTTTCAGAGTCATCATCATATCCATAGATCTTTTCACGGTCAAGCAAGCCATTTATATCAACTAAGTAAAGATCAAAACCAAGTTTATTTGTTTTTTCTTTTATAACACTATAATGAAACCATTTGGCTCCGATGAATTGACTTCCTTCATGCACCAGTTCCCACCCATTGTTGTACAAAAATTTTGTACGATACATTGGCATGATAACTTTTGCCACATGTCCAAGCTTGTTCTGATATTTCGGCAATGCTCCCACCACATCGCCAAGACCACCTGCCTTGGCCACCGGGTAACATTCCGCAGATACATGAATTATTTCCATTTGCAGCTAACAGTTTCGGAAAAATTAATTCAATGTAAGCCGTTTTTACTAAAGACATGAATATTGTATAAAAATTTTTCGCTAACAAAAATTGTTTATTTTCATCACCAAATTATTCACCTAAACGATTGCAACTATGGCAACAGCAATGGGACCTTCCAAACCTATAGCAGCATCTTCTACAGGTTTTATACCCACCAACTATGGAGCATTAAGTACATTAGTACTTGTATTTTTCTTCTGGGGATTTATTGCTTCCGGCAATAGTGTTTTCATCCCTTTTTGCAAGCATTACTTTAATCTTGACCAGTTTCAAAGCCAGTTAGTCGATTTTGCTTTTTATACAGCGTATTACATTGGAGCATTGGTGCTTTTTATGTATGGAGCATTTGGAGGAAAAGATCTTGTTGCCAAGTGGGGATACAAAAGAAGTATTGTATACGGCTTATTGTTCTCTGCTATTGGTGCCGCCGCTATGATCATTGCAGTAAATGCAAACACTTTTGCTGGAATGCTGGCAGGTCTTTTTATAGTTGCACTTGGTTTTTCATTGCAGCAAACTGCGGCCCAGCCATTCTCTATTGCATTAGGTGATCCCTCCACTGGCATGGGTCGGGTAAACCTGGGCGGCGGTGTAAACTCTTTTGGAACTACCATCGGCCCTATTGTAGTTGCTTTTGCATTATTTGGAACTACCGCTGCAATAACTGATGAAAAAATTGCATCATTAGGTCTTAGCAAGGTTATCATTTTATATACTTGTGTTGGAGCTCTGTTTATAGCAGCAGCGGCGCTTTTCTTTTTTTCAAAGAAAGTTCCTGCAGGTATTTCAATTGAAAAAACTGAAAATGCAAATAAGGCTTTATATTCCTTATTAATAATGACAGGATTGCTGATCGTAATGTTCGTTCCTGTCTTTAATAGTTATAAAACAGATCCTGCCATACTTACTGATCTTGAAAAACATGACCTGGAAACTTATAGAATGAAATGGTTGTTGGGAGCATTGGCTGTCGTTGTGATCTCCCTTTTGCTTTCAAATTTAAGTGCAAGAAAAAAACCTGAAGGATGGGGAGCCATGCGCTATCCTCAACTTGTATTAGGCATGCTTGGAATTTTTGTATATGTAGGTGTTGAAGTTACTATTGTAAGTAATCTTAGTGAGCTATTGAAACAACCCCAATTTGGCGGATATCAATCATCGGAAGTGGCGCCATTTATTTCCATGTATTGGGGAAGTTTGATGATTGGCCGATGGACGGGTGCCATTTCAGTATTTAATTTGAAAAAGAGCACTCAGCAGATCATGATGTTTGTAGTTCCGCTGGTAGCATTTGGTATTATTATTGGCGTCAGCGCCATCTCACAATATGACGTCACTCCATTGTATTATTATATACTGTGTGTGTTTATTCAAATGGGAGCATTCTACATCAGTAAGAATAAACCAGCAAGAACACTTTTGATCTTTTCAATACTTGGCATTACTGCAATGCTGTTGGGAATTTTCACAACTGGTAAGGTGGCCACTTATGCTTTCTTAAGTGGTGGATTATTCTGCTCTATTATGTGGCCGGCTATTTTCAATTTATCGATCTTAGGCTTGGGCAAATACACAACACAAGGTTCTGCATTTTTAATTATGATGATACTTGGCGGTGGCATCATTCCACCATTACAAGGTAAAATAGCAGACTTTTTACAATCTAAAAACCCTGATCTTATAGGCTATGGCATTCACCAATCTTATTGGGTGGCTGTTCTGTGTTTTGCTTATCTCGCTGTTTTTGGATTTGCAGTAAAAGGCATTTTGAAAAAACAGGGAATTGATTACGAGACAACCGCTGATGAAGATCTGACGCCACTTGAAACATTTCCTGAAGGCGCTTTAGATGTTACAAAAAATTAATCGATAAAGTTGATTAAAAATATTTCCAATGGCTAAGAAAAAAGCTGGACAAATTACGCCTGCTTCTGTTACTCAACTTGCAATAGGAATTGATATCGGTGGCACTGGTACCAAATACGGTATTGTTGACCGGGATGGTAATGTGCTTTTCTCCGGTGAAATATCAACCAAAAAACATAAAACTGTTAATACATTTATTGACGACCTGCATGAAGCAGTTAGTGAAGTAATTGATAAAGCAGGAGGCACTGGCAGAATGAAAGGTATGGGTGTGGGAGCTCCCAACGGGAATTATTATACTGGTACGATTGAATATGCACCTAACCTTCCCTGGCAAGGTATTATTCCATTGGCAAAACTTATATCAGATAAATTCCAGCTTCCCGTAACTCTCACAAACGACGCCAACGCAGCGGCAATTGGAGAAATGATGTATGGCGCTGCAAAAGGAATGAAAGATTTTATCATGATAACTCTTGGTACTGGTGTAGGAAGCGGTATTGTTGCTAATGGCCAGCTGATCTATGGACATGATGGTTTTGCCGGTGAGTTGGGACACACGATCGTGATTCCTGATGGACGTATTCATGCAGGTACTGGGAAAAAAGGCTCCTTGGAAAGTTATGCGTCCGCAACCGGGTTACGTTTGACTGCAATTGAATTTCTTGAAAAAAATAAAAAGCCAAGTTTACTTAGAAAAGTTCCTGCAGACTTGCTAGACTCAAAAGCAGTGTACGATGCCGCCATTGAAGGAGACGAATTGGCACAAGAAATTTTTAATTATACAGGTAAAATTTTAGGTATCGCACTGGCAAATGCAGTGATGACGACAAGCCCGGAAGCAATTATTTTGTTTGGCGGGCTTACTAAAGCGGGTGACTTTATATTAAAACCTACCCGTGATAGCATGGAGGAGAATCTTATCCAGGTATTTCAAAATAAAGTGAGGATACTTATTAGTCATCTGAGGGAAGCGCATGCCGCAATACTTGGTGCTAGTGCGTTGGTTTGGGAGAAAGAATAATTAACAATTAAAAATTAGTAATTAAGAATTTACTTGCTTTTAATAATAAAAACGGCTGGAATCGGTCTCTGCCCTTCTTTATCTGATGTCTTAATTGTTTCCTTTCCATTTACCAGCATAAAACTGCTACCACCACCATCAAGATTCAATGCTTCCCAGCAACCAAGATCTTTTAGTATTTGAGCTTCTTGTCCAAGTGTTGCACCATGAGCAACTGTATTTCTCCCCTCAATCATTAAAATAATAAGCTTACTATCTTTTGTATAGCCCATTACGGTTCGCGGATGTTTGTCTTCGATTGCTTTACCGGCAAATTTTAATTCCTCATTATTGGTGATTCTTATTACTCCGTTTTGAAGAAGCACAGGGCCTCCCCCTACTGCCGTTTTCATTTTCCATCTGTCGTTTATACCACTTCGTTTTTCCCTTTTAGGCAGATGAAGAAGTTCCGGGGCAAACGAGAATTTGGATACCCGTGAAAAACTATCTTTTAATAGTTCAGGGTTTCTTTCAAAAGCTATAGGATATTTCAGTGTCGTATCTGCAAATAACCAGGCAATGTCAGCTTTCCTGCTCTTTGAAATACCGATTGCACTGCCGGTAGGATGACGATAAGTTAATGTATCTTTTCCATGTCCCGCTATAGTATGTATGTTATATCCAACCATCTTTCCGTCTTTGATCACCACATTTAAATTTTTATTAGTAGCAAACGAAAAAAATGTACAATTAACAACAACCAGTGGCTGATCATTCCTTTGATAAAATTGTGTTGGAGTAAATCTTCTTCCAAGAGTTGTATCTGCTGTAAAATCTATTTTCTTGTCTTTTAGATCAGCTATTAAATAATAAGCCCGGAAAGGTGCCGTGTCAATTGGCTCATTTGTAAAATAAACATGAACCGAAGAAGGTAATGGCTGATACAATGAATCAACATTTGTCCATTTGAGTTGCGCATTGACGACTACGGAATTAAAAATTAATAATGAATAATTAATAATTCTTTTTAGCTGAGAATTCATAAATAAAAATTATCGAATAAGTGTTGATACGCCTTTCATTTCATAAATTTTCCCTGCAATATCTTCCGCTTTTAACATCCAGGCATAAGTTCCCGTTTGCTGCTTCACTCCTTTTATTGTTCCATCCCAACCTTCACTTAAGCTAGTTGTAGAAAATACTTGCTGCCCCCAACGATTATAGATCCTGAAGTAATGAACTTTTTTAATTCCTATATATAATCCTCTTAGATAATCATTTTTTCCATCGCTATTTGGGGTAAATCCAGTCGGCACATAAACAGCTGAACCTTTGAATACAGTGATCTTTACCGAATCTTTTGCGTCACATCCCTGCGAGGTCGTAACGGTTACAACATATGTAATATCATCCTGCAATACCGAAGTTGGATTCGATACCAGTGGATTGTTAAGTCCCGTTGAAGGCGACCATAAAAAAGATGGAGTTCCATTAAAGTTTCCTCCATACTCAACATGCAAAGGAAAAGGAATGTTCTTAAGTATTAACGTATCATTCGATGCTTTTGCAAATACACTGGCAACATTTATTATTTTATTATTAACGGCGGATACACAACCATTACTTGCCATTGCAGTGGTCCCCACATTAAAATTTCCACCGGGTGAATAACTATGCACAGGATTTTGTAATTGTGATGTGGTTCCATCTCCAAGATCCCAATTCCATTGTGTGATCGTTGTCAGGTTATCTGTTTGATTAGCAAAAAAATTAATTGGCTGATCAGCACAACCATCAGGTGCAGAAACATTAATAACCGGCGCTGGATTCACAATAAAAGTTTTTGTAACTGTATCAGATTCGCAACCAATATTTGTTTTTACAACAAGTTTTATTGTATGCGTGCCCGGTGTTGATGCAATAAGTACAGGTTGTTGATTGTTTGCCGTAACGAGTCCATCCAGCAGCCATGTCCATTGGTCAATTGTTCCATACATGTTTGTAGATCGATCAACTATCCGGGCCGGTTTGCCCATACAAGTATCAAAAACCTGGAAATCGGCTATTGGCTTAGAACCAATAGTAATATTTTTTTTTAATGTATCACTTATACAACCATCAAGACCTGTTATCACCTCCTTCACCTGGTATATTCCGGGAGAAGCATATAAATGCGGCGGAGGGTTTCGTAAAGTACTTGTTGTTCCATCACCAAAATCCCAATACCATGATTGTATGGGAGCAAATGAAACTGAATTATCAGTAAAAGTAATTGTAGCACTAAAGCAAGCACCATTTCCGCCAAAGTTTGTAGAAAAGTTCGGGTTCAACGCTGTACAAAACTGTTGCAAATTATTTGCGCCACCTGTAGCTGCAGTAAATCCCCAGAAAACATTTGGGTCATTATTAAAAATTGTTGCTATTAAGTTCACTTGTGCTTCCACACGCAATTGACCATCAAAATAAGCCCTCAACCAATGTGTAACAGGATCCCAGCTAATTCGGAACACATGCCACTGGCAATCCTCAATATTATCATTGCTTGCTGATGCTTGAATTGGTCCTGCAAGATCACTGCCGTGTGAAGGATTACCATTAGCCTGTATGCTTATATGATCATAAACAGGATCATTAAGATTTAAGTTTTGCCATGTATCTAAGCTGATCCCTATTGATGGAGTAATTCCCATAAAACCCATTCCCTCTCCTGTACTACCAATACTTGTACTTATTGGCTGAAGCATAAAAACGATACCATCGGCGCCATTTACATCCTGGCAACCAAGAAATACATTGAAAGAAAAATCAAATGGATTATTAAGATTTATTTTATTAGCATTCCATACACTGCCTGCCTGAGTGAATGCTGCCGGTGTTAGTGTATAACAATTACAACTGTTCTGTGTAGCTGCACCATTTAAGATGTATTGAGAAAAAGAGGATACAGGGATCAATAACAACAAAAAATATAATGATGAAAGAAAGATCGCTTTGCTGAATTTCAAATTAATCATGGGTGCCCCAAAGATAACAGAAGCTCTGCAAAGCATAATGTCTTAAAGAGATCTGGACGGCTTAATGAAATGAGTTAATTTTTTTTCGGTATCGGTCCGCTAAGAAATTTTTCGATCATTGAAATAGTGGCTGTAATTAGAGGTGTATCCTGCGGTGTAGTTATTTCTCCTATGTATTCCCCGTGAGCTCCGGGAAGGATCGCAAGTTGCCCATGAGGCAATAAGCGATACATTTCAACTGCATGCTCTGGAAGAACGACATCTTCAGTACCAATTATTATAAATGCAGGAGCATTGATGGCTTTTATATCACCTTCATTCATGTCTTTAAAGGACTGCATCCTTGTAACATCTCTTTTATACATTGCATAAAGAGCATCTTTATCAGGGTTTATTTGACTGTAGGCATCCTTGAGTGGCTGCGGCATCTGTTCAAATGTTGCATGTGCCATCATTTCCCAGAACCAGGGTTGAGCACCGCTTTTATTAAACATTGTTGATGCTACGATGATCCTATTTACCAATTCAGGATGTCGGATAGCAATTTCAAGGGTCGTGCTGGCACCATTACTGAATCCGAAAATATCTGCTTTATCAATATTAAGTTGTTTTAGCAGCTCTGCTATATCATCAGCATCCTGCTCAAAGCTCAAAGGCCTGTCTATATCAGCAGTATGTCCGTGAGCTTGCATTTCAACGGCAATAACCTTATGTTTTTTTGCAAAAGAATCCAGTACCCGGCCAAATGTGGTTTGAATAGTTGAGCCTCCTCCATGAATTAAAACCAATGGTGTGCCTGTTCCGTGTATTTCATAATACATTTTAAGTCCATTCACGTTAGCATAGCCACTAATGCTTTCCTGCTTTTTTTCATTGTTACTTGTTGAAGGAGCGGTCATTGCTTTGTTATTTGAATTGCTGCAGCCCGAATTGAGCAAAGCTGTAAGCATTATTAAAATTATTACACGGGGCATTGGTAAAAAAGTTTTTTGAAACCTAATTCAACTTATCCATTTTGTATTCTTTTCTCAAGACATGAACATAAAAGAAAAAACTATTGACTTCTTCAGCTATTTGCTTTCTCAACAAACTCTCTCAAGCCTGTACCGATAATATGATTCCAGCCTTCCATAAAATTCTCTTTGGCAAAATCCTTATTGGCAGTAACAGGAAATGATTCAAGTCCTTTATGGGTAAGTTTTACTTTTGTTTTGTTTCCTTCCGGAAATAATTCAAATGTTACAAATGAATTCCCCTCATACCCATCATACCGCCAACTATAAGTAAGTTTTTTCTTTGGAATTACTTCAATCACCTTGCACAGGTGTAAAAATTTTTCTCCTTGTTTTCCTTCTCCATAAAATTGAAATTCAAATCCCGGTTCTGGTTTAAATTCAGCAAGGTCAAAATACCATTTCTTCATTTCATCCTTATCAGTAATTGCATTCCATACTTTTTCTATTGGAGCATTATAGGTTCTTTCTACAATTATCGGCTGATCTTCTTTCATAATATTTTTAGTTATTTCATTTTTGAATGAAATTGAACATCCAATTTATTCCATACTTGTCAGTGCATTCGCCAAAATAAGCACCAAAGAACATATCTTCTAACGGCATAGTTATGACCCCTCCTTCGGAAAGTGCATCAAATAATCTTTTCGTTTCTTTTCTCGTTTCAGGTTCAAGGCAAATGTGCATATTATTTCCTTGCGTTAATGTAAATCCCATTTCACTTGGAGCATCAGTTGCCATCAAAACATGGCCGCCGACTATCGGTAATTCAACGTGCAAAATCATATTTTTTATAATGTCAGAAACAGGTGGATGCCCTGCTTCGGCTGGTATATCACCGAACCTCTGGATACCTTTGCCACTGAATTCTGTTTTAAAAATTTTTTTATAAAAATTGAATGCCTCTTCTGTCTTTCCTGGAAAATTAAGATAAGTTGTTACCCTGGCATTTATATTTGTTCTAAGTTGATTTCGGATTGAGAACTGGGCCTTCAGGTAATCCTGCAGTTTTACAATATTCTGCTTTAATCCCTCATCAGCCTTAAATGTTTTTACAACCCTTTCAAATTGTTCTTTTGTTTCAAATAGCATATTCCACGTAAGCAAGGTCTTACCATTTTTTTCTTCAAAAGTAATAGTGGCAATAAATTTTGGACTCACATGTTCAAATACTATGCGTTCAGGTTTTATTATTTCCTTATAGATACTTTTGTTTTTATAATCTGTGCCATCAGGGCCATGCATAATAAAATCCCACTCACCTCCCGGTTTTACGTCCATTGAAAAAATGGTGTTAGTAAAACCAGTAGGTCCCCACCAGTTTTTTATGTGTTCAGCTTTTGTCCATACTTCCCATACCAATTCTCTTGGGGCATTCAGTAAACGGGAGATCGTAAGTTCTCTTTCTGCAGTATTACTTTCTTTTTCTCGTAACATGACGTTTATTTTTTGAAGTTTGTAATTGGTTTAAATAATTTTCAAGAGCATCTAGTTTTTGTTCCCAGAACTCCCTGTATTGCTCAACCCACACCGAAATCTCATTTAGTTTTTTAAGGTTTGCTTCGCAATGCCGTTCTCTTCCCTTTTGGTTAATAACGATTAACCCGCATTCAGTTAAAATTTTTATATGCTTGGAAATAGCCGGACGGCTGATATGAAATTTTTCTGCGACAGAATTCAGATTTAAAGTTTCATGGGCGATCATGTTAATGATCTCTCTTCTTGTAGGATCAGCGATTGCCTGGAACACATCTCGTCTCATTAAAATTGTTTTAGTAACCGATCGGTTACACAAATTTATATGAAACCTTTTGGTTACACAAAATTTTTCTCTGATTTTTTTAAAAAATATTTGGATTGAGACAAGGGAGCTCAGAATTTAATTGAGAACACTACAATGAAAACCAGCGTTGGAAACAAGAAGTTCTATTTCGCTGGTTGAAACTGAGTCTCCCCCTACACGAAGAATATTGTCACAATCATGCAGATCAAAATTGACTGAATAGCAAGGAAAATGCAGTTTGAGAAGGGCTATAATTTTTTCAGCCTGCGAATGTTCGGTAACATTTGTTTTAAAAATCTCCACCATACCAAATCATTTCTTACCATTACTTTTTTTAAGGGAAAGTTTTTCTTCGTTTTGTTTAACCCTGAATTTTACGATCTTACTTATTACGTCATAAGGTATGGGCCGGTCATGTGGAAATTGTACAGATCCTTTTGCACTCTTGAACGAAGACAGTTTTTTATAGAACTCCAATACACCTCCGGCTCCCGGGTAGAACCCAATATGGTTTTTATAAGCAGCAAAATAAACAAGCATTCCAAAATACTTGTAGCCAGGCATCTGGTAACTGATCAATTCATCTGCTTTTGGTGCAGCAGCTTTAATTGTTTTTCGAAGTTGCTGCATTCTTTTTTTGACATCCGCTGGAAAAGCACCAATGTATTGATCAACAGTTTCAGGAACTACTTTAGCTTTTTCCATAAATTATTTTTTTAACCTGGCACTAATTCATTGACAAGTTATTTTGCCATGTTTAATTTTTTCTTCCAGAAAATGTATGACAATATTCCAGGCACAATCCACATTAGTATTCCTAACATTGCGGGGTCAATATTGCCTTTTGAAGCAGCTATTCCTGAATAAGTAGCTCCTGCAAGATCAAAAAACAATCCTGCATAAGCCCATTCTTTAATTGCTTTATTTAAACCCGGAATTAAAATTACGACAGCACCGATAATCTTTGCCCAGCTTATAAACTGTATAAAATAAATAGGATATCCAAGGCCGGTATGAAATATATCAATGACCTGTTGAGTTGGACCAATTCCGCCAACAGAAGAAAAGATCATCAGTCCCGCAAATATGATGGTGAATATCCAATAAAGGATGTTTGTTGTTTTAGCTGTCATGATCGTTAGTTTTGGTTTTCAAAAAAATTTTTGATGCAGGTGTTTTATTTTAAATTGATTCTGTATATTTTTTAAAATTATCAAGGATCGCCTGCCACCCACCTCTTTGCATCTCGACTGAGTTCGTAGTTTCGGCATCAAAGGTTTCAACAATTTTAGTTTGATCACCAGAAGGAGAAAATGTTACATGGACCTTTCTGCCATCGCCCATTGTATATTCGATCAGCTCATTCTTTTTTACATTGTCATAAACTCCTCCGAAATCAAAACCAAAACTGCCGTCTTTAGCCTCCATTCGTGTACTGAACGTACCACCTGTTCTCAGATCATTTTCTGCTTTGGGTGCATGCCAATCCTCTGAAGCAGCACACCAATTTTTAATATGTTGTGGTTCACTCCAGGATTTCCAAACTTTTGCCACTGGCGCATTTACAGTTGTTTCTACTGTAATTTTTGTTGGAGTGTTAGTAGTTGTTTCCATTTTATTAATTTTTAAAATTTATAAATTAATCTCCTTGTTTTTTTATTCCTTTAAATAATGCAAAGATCGCCATGGAATGCCCATGTCCAAGAGCAAAATCTTTTTTTAGCCATGCAACAATTTCTCCTGCCTTTTCTCCTTCACTCAATTTACCATTTTTTAAAAAACCTTTTCGCTCTGCCAGTTTTTTAAAATCATCCGGCGACTTGCCGGTTTTCGTTTTGATATTATCAAGATAAGCCTGGAATGACATAGTATTAATTTTTAGAATAGTTAAACATCCAGTTTACCCCAAATTTATCAATAAGAACTCCAAAAGTTGCCCCCCAGAAAGATTGATGCAATGGCTCAATAATCTTGCCACCTGAAGAAAGATTATTGAAAAATGAATTGACTTCTTCAGTACTACTGCAGTTTATACATAGATTAATAGAATTCCCTTTCACAATATTATTCCCCATCATATCCGATGCCATCAATACAAGATTTTCTTTTGTCAGGCTACTATGCAGGATCTTTGCTCCCATTTCCGAAGGGACCCTGGCCGCCATTGGTGATTCTGAAATTTTTTGCATTACCAATTCACCACCCAGGCATAGTTGGTAAAAGGTCATTGCTTCCCGGCACTGGCCATTAAAGTTTAAATAAGCATTTATATATGTCATTATCTTTTAATTAATTTTTTAAGAATTGTCGTTTAGTCTTACCATGCATCTTACATCTTTGTCATTAATGTATTCCTCGACGCAACATCCTTTGGGGTCAATTCTTTCGTCAGCAAGAAGTTCCTGGAAAGACCGACCTATTTTCGGAATATCTTTCATAAAATCCTTTATGTAAACACTAATGTAATGTCCCTTCTTGATGACAAAAGTTTCACAACCCAACTTCTCTCCTTCACCAGGATAACTTTCTTCTACCGCCGCTTTATAAATTATTTTTGAAGGCGTTTCCGGATATGAAATACCAAAGAACTTTCTCCCCGTCGGTGATCCTATTAGTGAGTGAAGTTTTTGATGGGCGTCCATGACCCCACCTGGAAATGAAGTTGCCGTTACATAAAAAATTTTTATATCCTGCTCTAAAAAAAATGATTCCATCTTCTTTCTGTTTGTTGAAGCAAAGCTATTGTCAGTTTTGGTAATGACTACTGTGCAAATACGTCAATCCAAGGGGTTGTTTGCGACAACGAATCGTTTTACCTTTATCAAAACGAAACCTACCATGAGAAATATCGCCATACTTGTTCCTGAAACAGCAGTGATAGAAGCAGTAGCCGACCCACGTTATATGTTCACGGCAGTAAATGAGTTTATTAAAAGCCAGGGGAAACCTGCACTATTCAATGTTGAATTAGTTGGTCTCACTAAAGAAGTTAAATTAGCTGATGGAATATTTTCAATTCATACCGATGCAACTCTTAAAACTGCAAAGAAACCCGATCTGATCATTATTCCTGCGATCAGTGGCAATCTTGAGCATGCAATTAAACTGAATAAGGATTTTTTGCCGTGGATCGTAATTCAATATAAGAATGGCGCTGAAGTGGCAAGCCTTTGTCTTGGGGCTTTTATCCTTGCATCAACCGGGTTACTGAATGGAAAGAACTGTTCAACACATTGGTTGTTTGCAAATGAATTCAGAAGCATGTTCGCTGATGTTGATCTTGTTGATAATAAAATTGTAACCGACCAAAACGGTTTATATACAAGTGGCGGTGCAAATTCCTATTGGAATTTATTACTGCACCTGGTAGAAAAATATACCAACCGTGAACTGGCTATTCTTGCTTCCAAGTTTTTTGTGTTGGATATCGATAGGAAGAGCCAATCACCTTTCACCATGTTCATAGGACAAAAGATCCATGATGATGATGAAATAAAAAAAGCACAGGAGTTTATTGAAAATAATTTTATGGAAAAGATCACTGTGGATGAGCTTTGTTCAAAATTTGCTATTGGTCGCCGCACTTTTGAAAGAAGATTTAAAAAGGCTACCAATAACACCATCATTGAATACATTCAACGGGTAAAAATTGAATCAGCCAAAAAACAATTTGAAACAGGAAGAAAAACCGTTTCTGAAGTAATGTATGAAGTTGGCTATGCTGATACAAAAGCCTTTCGTGATGTATTTAAAAAAGTAACCGGCATGTCACCGCTTGATTACCGCAGCAAATACAACAAAGAAACCTTACACCTGAACTAACTGGATATTGTTACCGCATGTATCATCAAATACAACAATTGTTGTTGGTCCCATTTGTGTAGGCTTCATACTGAATTTCACTCCAAGTTTTTCCAATCGTTCAAATTCGCTTTGAACATTCCCGACATGAAACATAGTTAACGGTATACCAGCATCCTTTAAAGCCTTCTGATAAACTTTTGCAGGAGCAAAACCCATTGGCTCAAGTACAACTTCTGCGCCATCGGGCTCTTCTTTTGAAACCACAGTCAGCCAACTGTGTTCGCCCATTGGTACGTCTGTCTTTTTTATGAACCCAAGTATCTCTGTATAAAATTTCAATGCCTTTTTCTGGTCATCAACTAAAATGCTGGTCCATTTTACTTTCATATAAAATATTTTAAAAGGTAAATGTGTCAGCAAAAATGGTAAATGAAACCGAATAATCGCTATTCAAAATTGCTCTTTTTATTCTGATAGGCTAATGGAGTAACGCCGGTCATTTTTTTGAACAGACTTATGAATGATGTTTTGCTTTTAAATCCAATTGCATTACAAACTTCATCTATACTTTTTCCTTTTAGTAATATCTTTTTAGCCATTTCTATTCTCACTTCTTGCAGGTATTGATGAGGAGTACGACCATAATATCTTTTAAACACACGGATAAAATGAAATTTAGAGACTAAGGCTTTGCCAGCGATCTTATCAAGATTGATGTCTTCCGAAAAATGTTTATCAATATAATGACTGGATTCCATGATCTGTTTTGTCAGATCATTATGAGGGTATAAAACTTTACTAAGTCTTGTTACTTCGTCACGGTAAAATGTCATAGCTATTCATTTGGATCTGCAGGTTCGATTATATCCCAAAGGTTTCCGTAAAGGTCTTTGAAAACAGCGACTGTTCCATATTCTTCCCGCTGTGGTTGTCTTACAATTTCAATTTGATGATTTAAAAGATTTTGATAATCTCTTTCAAAGTTATCCGTGTGAAGAAACAAAAACACTCTTCCGCCTGTTTGATTCCCCACCCTACTACTTTGCTCTTCATTTGCGGCTTTAGCAAGCAGTAAACAACATTCACTTGATCCTTTCGGTCTCACTAATACCCAACGCTTGGTTTCAGAAAGCTGTGTATCTTCTATCAGATCAAAATGTAATTTTTCCGTATAAAATTTTATTGCTTCGTCATAATCATTAACAACAATAGCAATATGAGCAAGTCTTTGTTTCATCAGTTATCAATTTCTTTTAAGGCCGGGCGACCATCCTCTTTTCTTTTCTCGTAGTGAATTATAAATTTTGAAAGGTCAGGTTTATATTTTCTCCTTCTTTTCAATTCATAATTATAAACACATTGTCCTAATTTATACATAAAAGGATACCCGATATTATCATAATCATATTTGTCATCATTGAGAACATTGTCACTATTTACATAAATAGTTGCAGTAAGCATGAACTCAACTTTATTTTTGAAATCAACTATATAAGATACATCTGTAAGACATCCGTACGCCCAGCCAACTTTATTAAATACACGAATATAGTTTGGAATGCTATGACTGCCTTGCTTAAAAAAGAATTTTACATAACTATCATAATAAAGTCCAGTATCATATTTTGGATAATCAGTTTCGGAAGGGTACTGCGAAAGATAACGGTACAAAAAATCATAATCAGCTTTTTCCAAATGAAAACGCCGGTTTTCTGGAACCGAGTTGGGAAATAAAACAGACTGGAGTAATTGCTGAAGATGATAAACAGTTACATTATTAGCCATCGTAAAATCGATCGGTTCATTGATCAAACTGTCCTGCGCATTCATATAAGCCCTTCCCATTTTATTGATATGACTGAAATCAAACGAATCAGTATTATAGGCTGCCGGCTGAAAATAAATAAGGGAACCACCAGGCTTGATAAAACGAATTGGATTTGTATGCCTGTTCTCATCAGCATTCATTCGCATAAAGCGGCGTGTGATACGCATATCCGGATAATCCATTTCATGAAGTCGACGGTTGGTTGTTTGCTGTCCTACGAACTCATACATCCGGGTGTAGGCATCATTATCACTCACTAAAAATGCTTTACGTATAAATTGTGCAATAGAGGGCAATCCATTTTCAGCAGTACTGTCTTTGTGCAAAATTGTTTGTCGTGAATAGCCACTATCGTATTGCATCGGTGTAAACATGTCTACCTCTTTTTGCTTAAGTCCATTCAACTTTTCTAATGATAAAAAAGCCAAAGGCATTTTTACAGTAGATGCCGGATTAAAATAATGAAGTGAATCGTAGTTGAAATAATAGTTGGTGAACGAAGGAACATTATTCTTATCACGATTGATCTGAGTGTAAATTATCTGATAGCGATATATCTCCGGATGTTGAATTACTGATTGGAATAAGCTATCTTTTTCACTACCAAAAATATCTTTTAGCAACTTACTTGTTGGTGATTGTGCAATGCAGCTTACTGAAGCAATAAGCAAGGCAAAAATAATTGTGTAACGACGCATGAAGTGAAGATAAATTAAAACATATTAATTGGAGAGCTCGTTTTTTACTGAATACATAAGAAATGCAAGACCGTTAGGATAAATTTTGTGATCAGTTAGTGTCAACCATGTTCGATCTTTAATGTCACTGAATAAAACCTTACCGCTTCCTAGAATAACAGGATGTACAGCTAAAATAATTTCATCGACGAGCTGTAGATTCATTAATGAAGAAATAAGTTCAGCGCCGCCGAAAAGCCAGATATCTTTCCCCTTTTTCTTTTTTATTTTTCCCACTTCACTTTTGAAATCTCCTTTTACAAGCACTGCTCCTTTTCTTACACTATCGAATGAGTTTGAAAAAACATATTCTTTCAGTTTTGGAAAACCGGGTGGCGCTTCGCTTTCCATAGCTAAAACTAACTCATAGGTTTTACGACCGTAGAATACTGAATCTATACGTTTGAAAAATTCAGACATACCATAATCCTGATCAGTAAAGCACCAATCAAACTCTCCGTTGGGTCCTTCAATATATCCATCGAGGCTAACAGCAAGTTGCAGAACGACCTTTCTCATTTAAGAGGTTTTATTAAGTTCAATTACAGACCTGAGGAATTGCAGCAGCCGCTGCCTGGTATCCCAAACTTACTGCACTTTTAAGATCCTGACATGCGACATCCTTCTTACCAGAATAATATTCTGCGAGTGCTCTGCTATAAAATGATATAGCATAATCAGGTTTGATTTCGATGGCTTTTGAAAAGCTAGTGATCGCTTCATTATATTTTTTTTCATTGTAAAAAATATTACCCTTGTTATGGTATGCCTGTACATACCCCGGGTTTACTTCAATAGCTTTATCAAAATCTTTCTGCGCCAAATCGTTCATTGATCTATTCATATACAAAGTTCCCCGATTTAAATAAACCTGGTGGAAATTCGGATTTATCATAATTATTTTTTCATAGTCTTTCAGTGCATTATCAAATTGCTTGTTATCCCGGAAACTATTGCCCCGGTTTAAGTATGCTTCAATATAATTTGGGTTCAATCCTATTGCTTTGCCGTATTCCTCTATAGCCTGTGAATTTTTACCTTGATTCATAAAAAGCGTTCCCCGCGAATAAAATGCTTCGGCAAAGTCCGGTCTCAGTCTAAGAGCCTTATCATATTCCATAAGAGCTTCATCAATCTGGTTCTTATTTTTTAGTGCATTTCCGCGGCCAATATGAAACCCTTCATTGGATGGCATGAATTCGATTGCTTTATCGAAATCCTTAAGCGCTTCATCATTTTTGCTTTCATTCATATAAAGAGTTCCCCTGTTATTGTAAGCTTTTGCATAATCCGATTTTAGTTCAATGGCCTTATTAAAATCTTTAAGTGCTGAATCATTGGTCCCTTGATTTAAATAAATAAGACCACGATTATTATAAGCGATCGGTACAGTTTGATACTTGCTGATCACATCATTCCAGAGAGTCAGATCATTATTCCAAATATTACACCGGGTATAAGTTTTTACAGAAAAGAAAATTGTGATGAGAGCTAACAAAACAAAAGCTGGCACTTTTAATTTCCTATTCAATAAAAGATCAAATCCCTCGCCAGCCAGGTAAAATATTCCAATAGATGGAATATAACTATAGCGATCTGCTATAATAGCCCCACCAACGGGTAGCAATTGTAAAACAAGAAAAATAGTGACAGCAAAAAAACCTACACCGAATAAAAACTTTTTTGTAAATCTTAGAGAATAGAAAAGAGCAACAATAAGACTGGTAAATAATATTGGATACAGGTAATATTGAGCCGGTATACTTTCAGTACTTTTTATTGGATATGGATAATAAGCGCTAAGGTGCAATGGAAAAAAAAGTTGAGATAAGTACGTGATAAACCCAGCGCAGGCAAACACAATTCGTTGTAGAAAACCAAAGTTTATCACTTCAGTTGCGCCGGAAGATTTCTGTGCCCATACTGCCACTATACCAAAGCCAATCGATAACAGGATAAACGGAAGTTTTTCCAAAAGAGATTTTCCATTTATTTTTCTTCCTTTGAAATAATCAGTCAGTATTAGCACTGCCGGCAGTGAAGCAGCCATTGCTTTCGAAAGAAGCGAAAGAAAAAACAACAGTAAAGAGAAAACATATAATTTTCTTTGCTGGCTGGTAAGATATTTCAGATACAGTATATAAGATGCAAGAAAGAAAAAAGTATAAAGCTGGTCCTTCAATTCGGCAGCCCATGCAACTGACTCAACATGCATGGGATGAATTCCAAATAATAGTGCAGCAACCAGGGCAACGGTTGGTTTATTAACAAGCAGATTTATTACATAAAAAACAAAAACAACATTCAATAAATGTAACAATAGGTTGATGACGTGATATCCCGTTTCATTTGCTCCGAAAAATTGATATTCAATGGCAAAAGTTAATATGGTAAGAGGATGATAATTGCCCATTACATATTGTGAAAAAATATCCTTTAAGTTAATGGAATATACAAGCGGATTGTTTTTTATATAAAATTCGTCATCCCAGGCTAAGAGCTTGTTATTAAAAACTGGTAAATAAATAACAAATGAAATCAGTAAAATGATAGCCAGGCTATAATATTTCCATGTGTCTGATTTCAGCCTCGCAGGTTTTAAAGCAGGAGGTCTTTTGGCTGGTTGGTTCTGTTTATATTTTATCTTTTTCTTCATTATTAATAAAGATAGAAAATAAATCTTTTGACCGAATTGAAGTAAATATTCATTAATTTATTTTTCTCTGCCAATTAGAACGACTTCATTAAAGGAATTTAAACTATCACACGAAAAAATAAAAAATCCCGCCGCAGCAGGATACATAACTACAAACTATAAAGTAAAAATTACAAACTTTCTTTACTACTCTCCCACTCCTTCCTTCCCAAACCAGCAAACACATGTCTTTCGCTGTGGTAAGAAGAACGAACAAGCGGGCCGCTTTCTACATAATCTAATCCGAGTTTGTAGCCGATCTCACGGTATTCGGCAAATTCATCAGGATGTACAAAACGATGAACAGGTAAATGTTTTTTTGTTGGTTGGAGATATTGTCCGAGGGTTATTACATCACATCCATTATCACGCAGGTCGGTCATTGTTTGTATCACTTCTTCTCTTGCTTCACCAAGACCGAGCATGATGCCGCTCTTTGTTCTCATGCCGCCTTGCTTCAAGATCTTTATCACTTCCATGCTGCGCCAATACTTAGCTTGTATACGTACCTGCCTCGTCAATCTTTCTACTGTTTCGATATTATGCGAAACAACTTCAGGTGCTGCATCAATAATGCGCTGGATATTTTCCTGCTCGCCTTTAAAATCGGGTATCAATGTTTCAAGAGTTGTATCAGGATTCAAAGCTTTAACAGCTTTAATGGTATTGTACCAAATAATAGATCCTCCATCTTTTATTTCATCCCGGTCAACAGAAGTGATGACGGCATGTTTCACTTTCATTAAATGAATGGCTTCGGCCACACGTTGCGGTTCATCCCAATCAACCGGCTCAGGACGACCTGTAGCTACTGCACAGAACCCGCAGCTTCTTGTACAGATATTTCCAAGGATCATGAATGTGGCGGTACCTGCTCCCCAGCATTCGCCCATATTAGGGCAATTGCCGCTTTCACAGATCGTATGAAGTTTATGCGTATCGACGAGGCTTCTGACATGCTTGTATTCTTCGCCAATGGGAAGCTTAACACGAAGCCAATCTGGTTTCTTTTGCCTGGGTTCTGATACTATTGGAAGTTCTGTCATTTCTTGCGTTGAATAGAATTACCGGAAGTAAAAGAGTGCGACGCAACGTAAGCTTAATAGTAGCATTTAGCTGGTAACACAATTATCCTGCAAAAATAAAGCTATTACTTGCGGCGACCAAACATGAAAGCGATGTGGCCCTGGTAAAAGAATTGCTGATCGTTTTGATAAAGCATGACCGGTATGCTGGAAGCATAATATTCCGCACTTACGCCAACCTCGATACCCGAAACAACTTCATTGTAACGTCCGAAATCAAACCGAAGACCTGTTTTTACGAATGCACCGGGTTTTAATTTCATTTCACCCCAACCCATACCAAGGCCACCACTACCGATTATAAAACCAAATTTGAACAGGGAATCTGTTTCAGGAGAATACTTAATTGTTTTGTTAGCGCCATTATCTTCAACCTGGATATAATAAGGACGCAGTAAGCCCAATGACAAGCCACCTTTATAAACAACGCTGACAGCTACGCCATTCTTATTCCCCTTTTGCCCCATTATACGATGGCCGCCAAAGCCGAGTTGTATTGAATAAAAGTTATTGATCTTGCCATACACATATGGGCTACCAAATGAAAAACCCCCGGTACCATTTGGCAGTTTATCTTCTTTTGGGTTTTTTATCTCATTAAACTCAATGCCATACACAAACCCATTCCTTTGCGTTTTCTTTTTGCCCCTTTCATAAAAGGCCCCATATCCATTAGTCCGTAATTGCAGACCCCAAATACTTTGTGAAGAATAAACGAGAACACCCTCTTCTTCCTGGCGGGTCATTTCAGTTGCTTTCTTGGCCTTTTCCTGCTTACGTTGCTGTTTTTTTGTTTGTTTTTTTGGGATCTCCTGCGCCACTAATGATGAACCCAGGGAAAACAAGAAAGCAATAATGAATAGTTTTTTCAAGGGAAAATATTTTAAACCAAGAGGCTATGTAATTAATTTCTGTCCCGACTTCTTTTACTCTTAGTATTGTTTATAACGTAAATTTAGGGCAAAAAAATATAATGACCTCAACAGTAGTTTATAATGGCGAGTTAAGAACAACATGTACCCATTTGCGTAGTGCCAATAGTTTTGAAACAGACGCCCCAGTTGATAATAATGGTAAAGGTGAAAGATTTTCACCGACCGACCTTATGGCAACATCCCTGGCGACCTGCATGATAACCGTAATGAGTATAAAAGCAAGGACAATGGGTTTTGATCTGACTGGTGTTAAGATAGATGTATTAAAGATCATGAAAGCTGAGCCGCGCCGCGTAGGCGGTATCGAATTGACCTTTCATATTCCCGATAGCTTGCTTAACATAGATGAAAAAACAAAAACGATCTTGAAAAATACGGGAATGACCTGTCCTGTTGCATTGAGTGTACATCCGGATATTGAGCAGAAAGTGAATTGGGGAGGTTGGAGCTAGTTGAAGCGATTGTCCGTTTTTCTCGTAGTATTTCTTAGGAACCTGCGGACTTATTGGATGTTATTTAAGGTATAAATTCATGAAATATAGCAGGTGGTTTCGCTTTTGAAGTATAAACTCTGGCCCCTACTTTTAGTTCAAATTAAAACCTATGAAGACGAGAATCATACTTTTTGTACTGGCCGTTATATTGCTTTCATCTTGCATGAGAGCACTTACCCCAGACCAGGCTGCAAATGGAAGCTATAAGCACTGTCACCCCATGAGGTAGTCAGCCGCTTTTGAGAAGTGCATTACCGACAGCGCAATCCAGACATCTTTTTTTAGTGCAGTATTCATTCTTTAATTCGATCAATGCCTGTGAATCATGGGCATTTTTATTTTTTAAGCCGGATTGCTCAAATCCTTTGGTTATTGAATTTGATTCCGCCGTTATTTCCTCCAGCCATTGCACTGCTTTATCCTTAAATTTTTGTTCCTTATTAAAATGTCCGTAAGAAAACAGCACGGTGCATACTGTATTAATGATAATATTGTCGACCATTCCTGCGCCAAGATTTTTCTTTTTAAATGAAGTCTGCTCATCAAACCGATAATGATAATGCCAGTAATCATTGGCAGTCACATCAAGCCAGTTCTTAACATCCTTTACAGACTGCGATTCTTTAATTTTAGAGAACAAATGTTCTGATTGATGGATAAGCATAGCCAACTGCGCTAACCTGATAGTGGGAAAGTTTCCAGGTCGCATTCGAAGGAAGAAGGGTGTATAGATATTTTGCCTGAGTTTGTATTTGCTTTTATAGAATCCATATTCTTTTTGTAACATGATGGGATAATCTTCATTGAACTTTTCATTCAGCAAATTTGACTGCCCCATTAACAGCGCTTCTAACTGGTGAATTTGATTTTTATGTTTTGCTAAAATATTTACCGGTATGCTGCGAGCCATTGCTTCAAAAGCATCTGCATTTATTTTTATTCCGAAGTTTCTTGCCAATAACCACCAGAATGTTTCTTCCCAATGATGATTGTTTTGATCAAGATATGTTTTGACAATGGCAGATTTCCTTATCAGTCTTTCGGCCAGCAATCTTTCTTTCCAGCTTTGCCATACAATTGGTTTTACTGATGAAATAGATTTTTCACAAGGGATAAAGCCTTGTGCATTCATCAGGTCCTCGTATCGCTGGAGAAAAATTTTTGCAACCCTGTTATTTAGCTTCAGTACAGGCATACTGTAATCCGGGAAATCATCTTCCCAAACAACATGAAGAATGACATTGTTATAATTCTTATCGTTTTGATGATTGTGCCTGTTCCAATCAGAAGAACGTAAATGGAGCTCTACATTTCCTGCCCATGTTGTTTTTCCAATTTTGATCTTTGCATCATTAAAATCAGGACCCTGGTTTGTATTATAGGTACCGGGAAAAATAACTTCTATTGTTTCACCTGAAGTAGATTGCAACTCGCCTTTATTGAAATACTGGAATTGCCAGATGAATTGGAGAAGACGTTCGGTCATACCCCTTGTCTCCCTAAAGGGGGAACTTAGATTGAGACTTTCTGTGCTACCCTTGGTAGTCATTGAGGATGGTTAAATGGTTGAATTACTAAATTGCTATTTCAAATTACTGAATTCATTCAATTTAACAATCAAACAATTCACCCATTTATCTTTTGCAGCTCTCTTACTACCCTGCTGACCGGCAAACCCATTACATTATAAAAATCTCCATTGATGGATTTAATTCCTACCACACCGATCCATTCCTGTATAGCATAAGCACCGGCTTTATCGTAAGGTTTGTATTTATCAACATAAAATTCTATTTGCTCCAGTGTGAGTTTATGGAATTGAACTTCCGTAACATCAGCAAACGATATCTCTTTCTCTCCTTTCCTGATAACAACACCTGTGATCACTTTATGTTTTTCTCCTGAAAGAGCAAACAGGATACTCACTGCTTCTTCCCGATGTACCGGTTTACCAATAATACTTTCGCCAAGAACAACTATCGTATCAGCCGCAAGTATTGTTTGATCAGGAGAAATCAATTTCTGTATAGCAGCAGCTTTTTGTTGAGCAATATAAACTGCGATCTCCTCTGGCTCTAATCCAGGAGGATAGTTTTCAGAAGTTTCTTTTACAATGATCTCAAATGGAATTTCGGCCCATTCCAACAATTGCTTTCTGCGTGGTGATTGTGATGCAAGAATTATCTTGTTCATAAATAGAAGTAAAAAAATATCATTGATAAGATGCCAGTGAGCATTACCAGTTTTGTCCAATTACTTAAACGATGATAATCGTTATGTTCTTTTGCTCTGAATAATTGAAGAAATATCAAAATAAAGGGTACAATAATAAACACAATGGAGTATGTCATTGCCCACCACCATTCAAATCTTGCGACATACACTTGTAAAATAATAAGCAATGCAAGTATCACTATAAGCCAGACTGCGATATAAACCTTTGCAGCATTTACACCCCAAACGATGGGCATTGTGTGACATCCATATTTTTCATCTCCCTGCATATCTTCTATATCTTTAATTGCTTCGCGGATCAATGAGCTGATAAACGCAAACCCGGCATAAAGCAAACTGATACGGATGATCTTTCCGCTTGCTTCAATGATCTCTGCGCTTGTGAAAACAGGAGAAGTAAATTCCGCCAGGCCAATAACTAAAATCACCCAAGCTGTAAGTAAAGAAATAAGAATGTTCCCGAAAAGTAGTTTTCGTTTTAAAGAAACTGAATAGCCAAATAACAAAACTACACACATGAAATTTCCCAAAAGAATATACCAGAAACCTGTCCGCCAGGCAACCCATGCACTTAATAAGATCCCAACGCCACTAAGAACAAAATGCCATGCCATAGCCCAACGACGTGAAACGATCTTATCAACCACATTCGCCGTTGGTTTATTTATTTGATCAATATTAATATCAAAATAGTCATTGATAATATAGCCAGCTGCCGCAATAAGCACGGAGGAAACAACAAGCAAAATAAAATTTAAGCCATCTATTGAAGGCCTGGTTCCAAGCGGCAGAAGAATGGTATCAAGAACAGCAGTATGAAAAAGGATCTGCGTGAGTACAATAAAAAACAGGTTGGGCAAACGGATCATTTTTATAAAAGCCCCAACCAGGTTCATGAGTTAGTAATTTTCAGGAAAGTTAGTAAGAGAAGATGATAATTTTATAGATAAGAGATGATAGTTGGATCAAGTCGGCGATATGACTATCAGTTATCATCTAAACATTTATTTTGATGTTACATCCGTTTCATATTGCCAATGACCATTTACCTTAAGAACCTTTTCAATTACATCTCTCACACATCCCCAGCCTCCATTCACAGGAGAAATATATTTTACAACATTCTTTACTTCACTTACAGCATCAGCCGGACATGCAGATAAACCAACTTTTGACATTATCGGCAGATCAGGCAGATCATCTCCCATATAAAGAACTTCATCCCATTTTATTTTATTGCTTTTGAGAAGGTCATCAACAAAGTTTATCTTATCACCTACACCAAGATGAATATCTTTTATACCGAGGTATTCTAATCTTTTCCTTGACTCTTCTGATACGCCGCCTGATACTATGAATACACGATACCCTTTTTTCATTGCCATTTGCATACCAAAACCATCTTTTACATGCATTTGTCTTGCCTGCAAACCATCACGCAGCACAAGTAGTGTACCATCAGTAAGTACACCATCAATATCAAAAATAAAGGTGGTAATTTTTTTAAATTCGGCGAGAACGTTCATCAATTTTAGATTTTAGATTGCAGATTTCGGATTTCATTCAAAACAAATCTACAATCCGAAATCCCAAATCTGAAATTACTTTTGATTATCCCTCCATTCATACACCCATGCACTTTGTATCATTTCGAGATGACCTTCGGTGCTCTCTTCCTTCTTGCCTTCAAAATTCGGGATTTGTAATATCCACTCAAGAAGTTCGGTGAAACGAATACGATAAATTTTTCCTTCATTAAAATCATTACCAAAACGTTCATATAACTTTTGGGCAATGTCTTCGTGATCGTTCCAGTGTATTGGGGGTTCAAAGTGAGTCATAGTATTAAATGTGCTGATTTGCCAATGTGATTATGCGCCAATTAATTTCAAATGTTTAGTTACTTCATTAGCACATTGGCTAATTTGCTAATCATCTTATTCTCCTAAAAATTGTGTCTGATCCGGTAAAGTTATTTCAATTTCTCCATCACCATCAAGCAAAAGCGATTGGCATCCTAATCTTGAATTCAATCTGGGGTTCATTGCCCTGTCAATAAAATCTTCTTCCCTATCGGTTAATTCATCTATTGAATCCATTCCTTTATCAATATATAAATGACAGGTAGTGCAGGCACAAACCCCGCCACAATTATGATGAAGCTCAATATCATTTTTAAGGCAGATCTCCAGTAAGGTCTGGTTAGGCTCCAGGTTTTCTATTGTGATCGGGACAGCTCCTTTCTCTTCAAAATTTATCTTCAGATTATACATCGATTCTCGTTTGGGTTGCAAATGTAACTGTAAAAAGAAAACAGGCATTTACTTGTTTGGGAAAAGTCCCCGTTTCAAATAACTATCCTTTAAACCCTTTTATACTTGAAGTTAAAAACTCGTAGACCCGTTTTTGTTCGGGATGCGAGCTAAGTAAAGCAAGATGTTTCTGTATAGTTTCTTCATCATTTCGAATAGCAGGACCCGTTTGTGATCTTGACGGAGAAATATCCTTTATGCGTGATGCCGTCTCTTCTATTAGTGGCAGCATCTCTTGAAAATCTATGCCTTCCTTATTACAATAATTTTCTGCAAGAGCATATAAGTGATTTGTAAAATTATTTACAAACACCGCTGCCACATGCAGTTTTGATCTTGCGTCATCATTGGCTTGTGTTACATGTTGCGGAGAAATTGAATTTGCCAATGTTTCCAGTTTTTTTCTTGTCATTTCATCACTGCCATCAAAAAAGATCGGTGTTTCAGGCAGAGTTGAATCTTCCTTATGCAAGCTTTGTAATGGATAAAAAACTCCATAATGATCAGTCACCGTCTTTAAAATATCCTTTGATACCGATGCGGCAGTATGAACAACAACTCTTTTGGGCAGCTGTATGTTAGCGATCACATCATCTATTGCATCATCGCTAACAGCAATAATATAAATATCAGCATTGGGTTTAGCTATACTTGGATAGTTAGAGCTTTCGGTATCCCATTCATATGCAAGCCTGCTGGCGGCAGAAGCATTGCGACTTATTACCTGCAAAATACGATGCCCGGCTGCTTTAAATTTTCTTCCTAAAACTGCTGCAACATTTCCTGAACCAAGAATTACAATATCCATAAGTACATTTGTATAATGACAAAGTTAGGGCAACAGATAGCGATCGGGTATTATCGTACGAAATTTAAGATCCTTTCTGCCTTATCTAATCGAAAAGCAGCGGAATTGGCATTGGACCTCTTTACAACTCCACAATTCCGGTATAAGAAGCCATTACCTGAAGTTTTTAATGAATCTGAAAAATTGCAATTCAAACTTCATGGAGAAACAGTGACTGGTTATCGATGGAATCGTGGCGGGCATAGAAAGGTGCTGATCGTTCACGGCTTTAATTCTTCAGTTGCGAAGTTTGATCGCTACATTAAGCCATTGATGAAAAAAGGATACGAAGTACTGGCTTTTGATGCGCCTGCACATGGATATAGTACAGGTAAAACTTTGAATGCTGTTATGTTCAAAGAAATGGTGGAATACATACATAAAGAGTATGGACCAATAAGATCATATATGGGTCATTCATTTGGCGGTCTTGCTATTTGTCTTGCATTGGAAGAAATTGAACATACGGATGATTGCCATGTCGTGTTGATCGCTCCGGCTACTGAGTCTAAAACTGCGATCGATATTTTCTTTTCATTCATGAAATTAAATGAAGGTGTAAGAAAAGAATTCGATGACAATATCTATAAGATAGGAAACAAACCTTCTGAATGGTATTCAGTAAGCAGGACAATAAAAAACTTAAAAGCAAAAATTCTTTGGTGCCATGACGAAGAAGATACGATGACACCCTGGAAAGATGCAAAAAAAGTAATGGACGACAAGCATTACAATATTGAATTCATTGTTACAAAAGGATTAGGACATAGAAGAATTTACAGGGATAGCAACGTAAGCAAAGCGATCATAGAGTTTCTATAAACTCTTTTTAAAAGCCTTTTTGCAAAAAGGGAAATATAATTTACATAAACAGGCTGATTCGGTAGCCCGTCACCACACAATATTAATAGAGCTAAGGCAAAAATGAACTGGCAAACTATTTGATTTATCAGAGAGATCAGAAACCCTCTTATGATAAGATTTTTACTTACTGCCCTTGTGTTAAGCATCTTTTTGATCTCCTGCGAGAAAACATTTACCTATAATGCTAATGAGATACAGATCGAAGAAAAGGATAGGGATCAAAACACAAAAAACCTTGAACGCTTACGATCAAAACCCGAAAATGCTTCTTTTAATTTTGTTGTGATCGCCGATACCCAGCGTTTTTATGAAGAACTGGATGATCTTGTGGAAAAAATAAACAGATATCGGGATATTTCATTTGTTGTATTAAATGGCGACTTGACTGATTTTGGCCTGAGATCAGAATATCTATGGATAAGCCAACGACTGCAAAAACTTTCTACTCCTTCCCTTGTCGTTATCGGCAACCATGATATGCTAGGTAATGGTCGTGAATTATATAAGCAACTGTATGGCCCGGAAAATTTTGGCTTTAGTTTTTCAGGTTATAAGTTTATAGTTTTAAACTCAAACTCACAGGAAGTTGGCCATAATGGTTCTCTTCCTGATACAACCTGGCTTCAACAAGAACTAGCTGCAACACCTGCTCAACAGAAAATTTTTATTATATCACATATAGCACCTTTTAGTGGAGATTTTGATCGATCACTTGAACAAGCTTATGTAAGAATGTTGGCAAACAATGAAAATGTTATTTATTCAATTCATGGTCATGAAGATATTTCTTATTTAGGTCAACCGTACGGACCGCCGGTCAACTATTTAGTTGTTAATACTATTAAAGAAAGAAGTTTTGTACTTATCAAGGTCAAATCAAATAATACTGAAGTTGAAAAAATATTTTTTTAGATCGTCTTCTGTGATGTTGTTGTTTTTTCTGCTGATAACAACAGGAAAAATATCCGCACAGAAAAAAAAATTTAAGATAAAACCGCCTGACCATATAAAGGTTCAATATGCAGGCGGTATGGGTTTTATTTCCATCGGTGCCGGGTACAGTACTAAAAATCAAAAACTGGAGGGTGATCTTTCTTATGGGTACTTACCCAAAAGTGTTGGAGGTATTCGCATTCATTCCATCTCTGGAAAGGTCACATGGATACCGGTTAATCCTGTACGTATAAAAAAATACCAGGTAGAGCCGCTAATGACAGGGCTAATTGTCAATTATAGTTTCGGAAAACAATATTTTAGTTTCGATCCTCCATATTATCCATATCGGTATTATAGTTTTCCAACAGCCATTCATTCAGCGTTATTTTTGGGAAGCAGGATCGGATTTAATTTTCCGACAAACACATTTGTACGTCGGCTTTCCTTGTACTATGAAATTTTAAGCTTCGATCGAGAAATTATAGGTCTTGTATCAAATCCTAAATCTTTACAGGTAGCAGATGTAGTTACATTGTCTTTGGGTGTCAAGATCAATTTTGAATAAATTTGTTATCTACAGAATACAAAGGGAAAACTGAATTTCTTTAAACTAAATTTTACATTTTCATCCCTGTATTTCCATTTTTCCCTTTGCCTGTTTGATCCAATGCAGATTTCAATCCTTTAGCTAATTGTTCGGCATTACCAACACCCCAATAATGTAAAAAGAAAATTCTTGGCTGCTCATGCACCATGTGATTATGAACAGCTACAACTTCAATTCCATTTTCAACTAATGCTTTGATAACAGCAGCCACTTCATCTTCAAGCATTGTGAAATCGCCTGCCACTGCTGCATGATCCGGTGTGCCCTGGAATGCAGCCCATGTATTAAATCCTAAAAAAGTTGTCACTGTTGTTCCATGTTCTTTAAGTTTTACATCGGGTCTGCCAATAGTATATTTATAAACCCCTTTACTCATTTCAGCTTTGTATCCTAATATCTCATCAAGTTTTTTTGTATCTAAAGTATTGGTGACCGGATCAGAAGAAGCCGTTCCCTTGGATGGATCCCCTCCTCTTGCTTCTTTTACTTTTTCTAATACCGCTTTTGCCTTTTGAGCCATCAGTTCTGTTTTTCCTGTGCCTCCTATATGCATGTACATAACATTTGGATGATTCCTTACAAAATGATTATGTATTGCGGTAATAGTTAACCCTTGTTTGATCACTTCCTGCTGCACGGCTTTCAGATCAGTTTCTGTAAGAATTATATCTCCCATTATCATTGAACCGTCTTTAGTGGGAGTAAATGCTATCCATGTTCCGAGACCCATTGGTGGAATAATTTTAAATCCGTCTACTTCAATATTCAAATCGTTTTGCGGAACAGTGATCTTGTATTCGCCATTATTTGATCTGCCCTTTATTCCTATAACTTTTTCTATTGCCGTGGTATCAAGCTGGCCATTTACAGTGAAATGAATAAATAAAAAACAAAGCAAGAATATTGTAGCGATCTTTAAAAAATTAACGGTTTTCATTTTCGATTGATTAAGCTTTATTAATAATATTTCGTTTGTTTTTAAAGGTAGATAATAAAACCAGTCTGGACTTTATCTCGTTAATTTTATGACATGAAGGTGAAAAGCTTTATTATTATTATTTGCAGTTTGCCGGTAATTCTTATTTTCAGTTGTGCAAAAAATAAATACCCTTCCCAAATGACTGAACCAAAGAAAGCATACACATATCTTGCTCTCGGAGATTCTTATACAATAGGACAAAGTGTTTTGCCTTCTGAAAATTTTCCTAACCAAACTGTTCAATTACTGAATCAGCAGAATTACAATTTTAAATCACCGGAAATTTTGGCGACAACCGGCTGGACAACAGATGAACTTCAAAACAATATCAATAGCCATACGTTCACTCCTCCGTATGACTTTGTCTCTCTATTGATCGGTGTAAATAATCAATATCGTGGCCGTTCAGTTGAGAATTATAAACTAGAGTTCGAGAGTTTATTAAAGCAGGCAATACAATTTGCTGGTGGCAATGCCAATCGTGTTATTGTATTATCCATTCCTGATTGGGGTGTAACTCCTTTTGCTAATGGAAGAGACAGGGCACAGATAGCAAAAGAGATCGATGATTATAATGCAGCCAATAGATACATTTCAGAGATCTACAAAGTGCATTATATTGATATAACTCCTGGCTCAAGAGAAGCTGCGACTGACCTATCATTGGTCGCCGGCGATGGTTTACATCCTTCAGCAAAAGAATATGCAAAATGGGCTCAAAAAGTTTTTGCAGTCATTAAGCAACAGTTATAAAGATTTATTCCACAAAATATTTTCCCTCATTTCCAGAAGGTTGCAACAACAATCTTACGTCTGATATGCAGTCAGTTAACATCGTATTTTCAGAAAATTGAAATTTCTGCGCTATTATTGCACTCGTCCGGCTGCCAGGCATACCATATTATATATGTAGTATTGAATGCTAAACTGCCCCGAAACGAACCGAAATCAATAGCATAATAGTGGACTGAAAGATGAACGGAGCGTCGCAAGCAAAGCTTAATAGTAGCACTAAAGATGACTAAATAATTATTTGAAAACCGAATATGGCGAGAAACCTGTTGATAGTTGAGAGCCCTGCAAAAGCAAAAACAATTGAAAAGATACTCGGGAGTGACTTCCAGGTAAAGAGTTGTTTTGGCCACATCCGCGACTTGCAAAAGGCCGGAATGGGGATCGATATGGATAAAAACTACGAACCCACCTACATTATTTCGCCGGAAAAAGAGAAGGTTGTCAAGGACTTAAAGAGTTTAGCGAAAAAATCAGATGAAGTATGGCTGGCAACGGATGAGGACCGTGAAGGTGAAGCTATCAGCTGGCATTTATGTGAAGTGTTGGGTCTTGATCCACGAAAAACCAAGCGCATCGTTTTTCATGAGATCACTAAGCCTGCGATAAAAGCTGCGGTTGAAAATCCGCGAACTGTTGATATGAACCTGGTGATGGCGCAACAAGCTCGTCGAATTTTAGATAGAATTGTCGGATTTGAACTGAGTCCTGTTCTTTGGCGCAAGATCAGCATGAGGAATAATTTGAGTGCTGGTCGTGTGCAAAGCGTAGCGGTGAAATTGATCGCTGAAAGAGAAAGAGAGATCAACGCATTTAATTCGATCAGCACATTTAAGGTTGAAGGTTTGTTTACTGCAAATGATGTTGGTGGAAAACCTGTAACATTTTCAGCAGAAGGTAAAAAACAAAATACCGCTGACGATGCTGAAGCATTTTTGAAAAGTTGTATCGGCGCAAATTATACTGTTAGTGATATACAGGTAAGGCCTGGAAAGAAATCACCTGCTCCCCCATTTACTACTTCTACATTACAACAAGAAGCATCAAGAAAACTTGGTTATGGTGTAAGCCGTACAATGATACTTGCACAGAAGCTTTATGAAAGTGGTAAGATAACTTATATGCGTACCGACAGTGTGAGTTTGAGTAATACCGCACTGGGCGATCTTACGAATACAATAAAGGAAATGTATGGTGAGCAATATCACCAGTTCAGAAAATTTAAGAACAAGAATGAAAGTGCACAGGAGGCCCATGAAGCGATCCGTCCAACTTACATGAATGATGCAACGATTGATGATGCTGAATGTAAAAAATTGTATGAACTGATCTGGAAAAGAACAATGGCCTGCCAGATGGCTGATGCTGAAACAGAAAAAACAACGGCGAAAATTGATATATCTACAAATAGTGATCAATTGACTGCGCAAGGTGAAGTGCTGAAGTTTGATGGCTTTTTAAAAGTATATCGTGAAGATCGTGATGATGATGACCTTGCAGAAGAAGAACAGGAAGGTATGTTACCTCCATTAGCCGTTGGACAGAAACTGCCATTGAAAGAATTGAAAGCAACAGAAAGATTCAGTCGTGCGGCTCCAAGATACACGGAAGCATCGTTGGTAAAGAAAATGGAAGAGTTGGGAATTGGTCGTCCTTCAACTTATGCGCCTACTATTTCAACAATATTGAAAAGAGGTTATGTAGAGAAGAGAGATAAAGAAGCGATACAAAGAGATTACCGTGTTTTGGTATTGAAAAAAGATAATGTAACAAAGGTTACTGAAGTTGAAAATACAGGTGCAGAAAAATCAAAACTGTTCCCTACTGATCTTGGATTGGTAGTGACGGATTTTTTGACACAGTATTTTGATGATATAATGGATTATAGTTTTACGGCAAGGATCGAAGAAGAGTTTGATGAAGTAGCTGAAGGAAAAATGAAATGGCATAAGATGATCGATGATTTTTACTTGCCATTTAAAAAAGATGTTGATAAAACAATTGAAACTGCAGAAAGAGCCAGCGGCGAAAGAGAACTGGGTGTTGATCCTATTACCGGCAAACCAGTTATTGCAAGAATGGGTCGTTATGGTCCAATGGTACAAATGGGAATATCAGATGAAGAAGAGAAACCACATTTTGCCGGATTAAAACGTGACCAGAGTATTGAAACAATAACACTGGAAGAAGCACTTGATCTTTTTAAACTGCCACTCACTCTTGGCGAATACGAAGGCGAACAAGTATATGTAAATGCGGGTCGTTTTGGACCTTATGTAAAATTTGGCGAAGCTTTTATTTCTATTCCAAGAGGCGAAGATCCGCTGGAGATGGATCTTGAAAGAGCAATAGAACTGATAAAAGAAAAACAAAAAGCAGATGCCCCGATCGCTATGTATGATGGCAAGGGAGTAACAAAAGGCAAAGGACGTTTTGGTCCTTACATTAAATGGAACGATATGTTCATTAATGTGCCACGCAGATATAATCATGATAATTTAAGCCAGGCAGATATTAATGAACTTGTAGAAGCAAAAATTAAAAAAGAAGAGAACCGCTATATACAACATTGGCCCGAAGAAAAAATCTCTGTTGAAAATGCCCGCTGGGGTCCGCTAATTAAGTTTGGTAAAAAGATCGTAAGGCTTCCGAAGAAAGCAGATGATACAAAATACAAAGCTGAAGATCTGAAAGACCTTCCATTGGAAGAAGTAAAGAAGATGATCATCGCAGTTATTCCAAATGCATTTGGCAAAAAGAAAGCGGCAAAGAAAGCTCCGGCAAAAACTGCTGTGAAAGCACCTGGAAAGAAGAAGGCTGCGACGAAGAAGAAGAAATAAACTCTCACATAGTTGAATGGCTAATAACCATTTTGCATTGTACTAACGACAATACAAAATGTATAACACTACTTTGTTGATTTTCAAATATCCAATTTTTTATTAATAGCGTTTTATATCATAAATTAGAGTGTTGTGCGTCACTTAAAACAGACAGCCTTAAACATGACGATGAAACAATTGACATGGCGTTTAATATTACCATTGACAATAATTTCGTTTGGGACATTGACTAAATGGTGGTACGTTTTGCCAGTTGACGCACCTGATACGATGATGGCAGGATTTCCTTTTGCATTTGTTGGTGACGGCTGGTTCACTTCAATGTCAATTCAACTTTTTTTATTTGAGTTATGTGCTGACTTTATAATTTACTTTTTGTTTTGGTTTGTAATTGTGGTTTTAATAAAACGTGTTTGGACACAACTCACTGTTTCAAAAGTCTTCACAAGAGTATTTTGGACATTGGCAATATTGACAATTTCATTCTGGACTTTTATTTTGACAATTAGCGAAAAACATATCAAGCTAAAGAGAGATTGGGATATGCAAGTTCTTGTAACAGGGTACAAGTTTACATGGAGAAACACGAGCAGACCTGACTTTTCAAAATATGACCCCAATAAAAAATAAGCGAACGCACAACAGCCGCATTTGTGCTATTGGGGGCGACGCAAAGCGTCATTCAACTGCAGTAACGCTGTTCAGTTTTTTGTCCCGGCTTGACTTTTACTATTGAGCTTTTGAATAAAATTTCTACTTTAGTTCCTCGTTCGGCAGCCGTCGCCGGGAGCGACGAATAGATGAAGTCCCCAACAGCACAAATGCCCTAACGTTAGGCGTCATTTTAAAAAGACAATGGGAATTAAAATTAAAATACTAATACTGACAATCATTTCAATTTATGGTTGTAGGGGACAGACAGATAATGATTCTACAACTTCTGCCGACAAAAATAAAATTGTTGCAATCACATATAAAATAATTCTTAAAACATACAATCCCGAACCTACGGGAGACAATGATTCATTAGAACTTCCTGGCTCTATTGACACAATTACAATTAAAAATCTTAGTGAACCTTTAAAAGGGTTAGCTTCTTTCTATTCTGCAATGGGCGGTTCCTATTGTGACAATGATTCTTGTGACTTGACCACCACACTTGGACTTGGGAAACAGGGCTCCGACAAACATAAAAATTTAATAAAAAAATATTTGCCTAATGACACTGTTGCAGATTTCTTAATAAAACAAGATTGTTATTTAAGACCCGACGGTGCGTCCTCTTTTAATGCCTACGAGTATCTAACATTTATTGTTTCAGGCGACACAGTTAAAGCGGACTACAATCTATGGACCTATAGTCATGGTGACTCAAAACTTAATAAGGAACTTGACATCTATTTGTTTCGTGACAATATATTTAACAAAATAAAACGGAATGACAATTGGATACAGTAGGATGTAATTCGCCTATTTTTGAGTTAGCAGAAACCATGAGTAGCAGTTTTAAATCGCAACTTATATAGACAGATAGTTTCAATGAATAAACAGTTCAACTTTATTATAGCCACCCTTTTAATTGTTTTAGCTCTGACGATTTATTTCAGCTTCAAATGGGCAAATCACGACAAAAAACAGTTGGACACTACAGTTGTTTCAAAGGTGACTATTTGCAAAGCCCTACCTTTTTGTGACTCGACAATACTGTTGACAAAACAACAGATTGAGGATTTTGCAAAGAAGTGGAACAACAGCACTGACATTGGCTACAACAAGTATCAGTGTCAATACTACATTGAAGTTTATTGTTCTGACGGCAAAATTCGAACGTTCTGCTCTTTGCAAGACCACATCATGGAGGGCAGCACAAATGGTTGGGTATATTCAATCACTGACCAGATTTATTTCGACAGTCTATATCGGATGAATATCGGGACATTGAGCAAGCACCTAAAAGACAAATAATAATAACACTTTACGCCGTTGTTGGTGTTTAAGTTTAAAGCATAACTTAAGAATTGTAAATCACACCAACAACCGATCTTCTGTACCTTCGATTGTGGGTATGCTATACACAAATCCAGCCGACATACCAATAATGACGTAAAATGTATAACACAACTTTGTTGTTTTTCAAATCTCCAATTTTTTACAAATAGCGTTTTATATCATAAATTAGAGTACTAGCGGTTATTTTATGAGGACACTACTCACCTTGACAATATTTTTCCTTTTAACTTCCTGCAACAATTCAGCAACGGATCAGAGTGGCAAAGAGCAAGCAGACACTACTAAACAGCAGCAAGCATTGGTTGACACAACGGGAAAGAGTGAAATAACTTTGACAAAGTTTTCCGTACTGGTTTTGCCACCTTTTGACGTGATAGCAAATGAAGGCATATCGCCAGACATTCAAAAAATATTGGAGAAGACAATTTCAAATGACACGACACTAGCGTTGATAAAGTTTCCTTACCAACAATTAATGAATGTTCCATATCAAAATGTGTTTGACAAGAAATATTGTAAACCCATTACTGACAAACTTCAGACCGACATTATTCTTATGACAAAACTTGAGCAAGCAACACGGACGGGGCAAATAACAAGAGACAGATGGAGCTTTCAAATTAAAATCTATAACACAAAAACAGAGAAACAGTTTTTATCGCTAGTTACAGGAGATAAATTAACGAGTGCAGACATCGAAAGCCTTATAAAGTCTAAGCGACAAGATTTATTCACTGAGATTAAAGACATCCGCTAACATTCGGTTTGGCAATATGACGGGTTAATCATTGACAACATCATCATGTAGTTTTTTTTCAAACCCTTATTGTCGGAAAGATTTCCGTACCTTTTACTGTTTCTTCCCCGTTTAATAAACCACAAAACCACCAAACAATGAAACGTAGAAAATTTATCCAGAACTCATCAATGCTTGCATTAACTATCGGTGTATTCGGAAAAATAAAATGGGATGGAGAAAAATATGTGGGAACCGATCCAACAACAACAGATATACTCGGGCCATTCTATCGTCCCGGTGCTCCATTTAAAACGAATCTGGTCCAACCGGGCACAAAAGGAGAAACACTTTATTTCAGCGGAACTGTAATTGGAAAAGATGGAAAGTCGCCTGTCAATGGAGCATTGGTAGAAATATGGCATTGCAACGAAGATGGTGTCTACGATAATACTTCGGATAATTATGTTTATCGTGCTGCAGCCAAAACTTCCGCCAAAGGGAAATACGAGTTCAAAACAATCATGCCTGTGCCATATGCAGCCGGGCAAACGCTTACAAGACCTGCACATATTCATATGCGCATTTCCGCAAATGGTATCCAAGATCTCGTAACACAGATCTATTTTAAAGGCGATAAATATATTGCGGGGGACATAAGTGCAAAAGATCCAACTGCATTGAACCGGATACTTGATATGTCAAAGAATACTAAGAATGAAATAGTAGTGAAGTTTGATGTTTATCTAAAGGAAGAATATGTGCTTGAAGCAACCGCTTTCAAAAAAATTGAAGGACTGTATGAAATGAGTGATAAATCAATGATCGAATTTTATAAGGATGGCGACCAGCTTTTTGCAAAAATAAATGGACAGATAATGGAAGCCATGGATTATAAGGGCGACAATAGTTTTGCAGGTGGTATTGACTATGTCAAAGCAAAATTCGAATTACTCAGTGGTGGGGGAGCCAAAGTAAAAGTTACAATTACAGAAGATAAGCCTATTGAAATAACAGGAACGAAGTTGCTTAAGTATTAAGATCACAACTCCAATCTATAACCACTTCTATATTCTCTTTTTACAAATTGATTAGCCGGCTCAAAGTTGGTGATCTTCATATTCTCACCATCCCAAAGCAATTGCTTGCGTCCATTGAATTTTCTTTGATCACCTTGCATTTCAAAATAATTATAACTTAATACAGCAAGATTACCCATTAATACAGTTTCTGCCAAAGGACCAGCTTGTGAGAATGGAGAACTTGTATAAGCACCATATCCCTTCTTACATGCATCGGTCCATTGTTTCTGATGTCCTTCTGCTCCGTTAGTAACAAATGGATATTTTGATTTTGGAAGATTCGTTGTCTTCATCAATTTAGTTGGAAGCAATGTTGGATTCCTGCCAAACAAACCTGCCATTAGTTTTCCTTTTGTTCCTTCAAATAAAATTCCACCATCCCATTCTCCTAATTCTTCATTTGGCAAAAGTTCGGCTGGTCTTTCAGGTTTGATCCCACCATCATACCATGTAAAATCAACTGGCATCAGGTTTCCTCGTTTTGGAAATTTAAGATGTATAACTGCTGATGGAGGAAAACTTCCTTTATAAAAACTTTCCTGGAAGAATCCGGTATAAACGGACGTAACGCTGCATTCCACTGAAGCCGGATAGCCCAATTTCAATGCACGATAAGGCACATCAATAAAATGACAACCCATATCACCTAATGATCCTGTTCCAAAGTCTGTCCATCCTCTCCAGATAGCCGGCAAGTATGCTGGGTTATAATCTCTGAAAGATGCAGTGCCTAACCAAAGATCCCAATCCAACTCTTTGGGTATATCAAATTTCCCTGTTGGCAAAGAAACACCTGATGGCCATACCGGGCGATTCGTCCAAACATGAACAGTATGTACAGAACCGATAACTCCTGCCTGTATCCATGTCTCTACATTTCTTGTATCATCGCCGCTACTTCCCTGGTTACCCATTTGCGTAACCACTTTATATTTTTTCTCCGCCTGTGTCAAGACCCTTGCTTCATAAATATCATGTGTCAAAGGTTTTTCAACATAAACGTGTTTCCCCAATTGCATGCAAGGCAATGCACATACTGCATGCATATGATCGGGAGTTGTCACCATCACTGCATCAATATTTTTATGCTCTTTGTCGAGCATCTCCCGGAAATTTTTATAGTAAGGAGCATTGGGCCATTTTTTTCTTGCATTCACCGCCATGCGATCATCTACATCACAAAGAGCAACAATGTTTTCAGCGCCATTGTTCCATGCATAAGGAAGATTTACTTCGGCCTTTCCTCCTACTCCTATTCCAGCAATATTTAATTTATCGCTTGGTGCAATGAATCCTTTTCCTAAAACATGTCTTGGAATGATCATGAATCCGCCGGCAACAATGGAGGCATCACGTAAAAAAGAACGACGTGAATAATTTCCAGGAGTTTTCTTTTTCATTGGCAAATTTTTATTAAGGTACTAACTAGATAGAAGATATTTGAAAAAATATGTTTTCATCTTCATTTAGAAAAAATCGCAAAACATATACCTAACTTTACAGCATGAAAAATATTTTTTTAATTATAGGTGCCATATGGCTGGCTTCTTTTTCTTGTAAAAAAGACGACCCTGTAAATACTACTCCAACAGTTGAAAAGAAATTTTATCGCTGGGATGAATTTAATATGGGTGTTGACCTTTCTTATGTAAATCAGGTGGAAGATTATGGAGGCGTTTACAGTGATTCAGGAAAAGTGAGAGATTGTTTTAAGATATTAAAAGATCATGGTGCCAATACAGTTCGTGTACGACTCTGGCATACTCCAACATGGGTCGGCAATTTGAATAATGGAAAAATGTATTATGATCTCTATGGAGTTGAAAAAACAATTCGCCGTGCAAAAGAAGCAGGTCTGGCAGTAAGCCTCGATATTCACTATAGTGATCGCTGGGCTGATCCTGCTGCACAGGAAACACCAGCTGCATGGGCTGGTTTGCCATTGAACATTTTGAAAGATTCCGTTTATAATTACACGTTAGCCGTTTTAAACTATTACAAGAGCAAAAATCTTACACCTGAATTAGTACAGGTAGGCAATGAAACCAATAATGGCATGTGCTGGCCGGCAGGTAAGGTTGTAAATAACAATTTTGCTGCGTATGCAACATTATTGAAAAGCGGTATCAAAGCAGTTCGTGATTTTTCTGCTACATCTTCCATCAAACCAAAAGTTATTATTCACGAAGCCCAGCTGCAATCTGCAGGCTGGTGGGTTAATGGAATTACTAATGAAGGTGTAACTGACTATGACATTATTGGATTATCACATTACACTAAATGGTCAACCGTAAAATCAATGCAGGGGGTAACAGATACGATCAGAAAGCTGGTAACAACTTATAATAAGACTGTGATGATCGTGGAAACAGGCTACCCATGGACAACAGGTAATGCCGACAGCTACAATAACATTTTTTCAGCAAGTGATACTGCACCTGGCTACGCAATTTCTGTTGATGATCAGTATCGTTATTTTAAAGATCTGACACAGGCAGTCATCAATGGCGGAGGAAAAGGCGTTCAGTATTGGGAACCTGCGTGGATCACATCAAGACTTAATGATAGCTGGGGAACCGGCTCATCCTGGGATAATGTAACCTTGTTTGATTTCACCGGCAATGTATTGAAGGGTGCTGACTATATGAGTTCGCCATATAAATTTTAGAAAATGGATCGTACTTATTGGGAGAAAATTGCGCCGGAATACAACGAAGAAATTTTTGATGTTTTAAAAAATGACAGTAAAGGAATTATTGTCTCTGCGATAAAAAAAGTTTCATCAAAAAATAAAACAGTTATTGATATTGGTTGCGCCATTGGCAAATGGTTACCGGTCCTCTCTCCTGCTTTTAAAAAAGTATATGCCATTGATATATCAGCAGAAAATCTTGAAATATCTAAAAAGTTTTATCCTGAATTTACAAATGTTGAATATGATCGCATTGATATGTCAAGCCCAAAAGCAAAAATGCCATTATGTGATATTGGTATTTGTATCAATGCAATTCTTACTGATTCATTGAAAAAGAGAAATGTATTTTTTACAAATCTTAAAAAGTGTATCAAAAAAAATGGTCAGCTGATCCTGGTCATTCCTTCACTTGAGTCTTCCATGCTCACCTCCATCATTCGCCAAAGATGGAATCCTGATAAAGATGCAAACGGAGTGATCAGGAAAAAAAACAGTGGAGTTCAATTAAAAAATATTTTACAAGGCAATGCAGAAATTGACAACGTTCCTACCAAACATTATTTAAGGGAGGAATTACAATTATTACTTTCGAATGAAGGATTTATTGCAGAAGATTTTCAAAAAATAGAATATGAGTGGGACACGGAGTTCCTAAAGCCACCAAAATGGTTAACAGAGCCAAAACCATGGGATTGGATGGTAGTGGCAAGAAAGCTGTGAATATCGATGATATTATTTTAGATTTCGGATTGCAGATTTTAGATTTAAATCCGAAATCTCAAATCTAAAATCTGCAATTCCCTCTACTTTCCCCCACCTGTGGAAAATTTTAACTGTTTTGCGTCGTTATTAAAACAGACATTTACAAAACCCAATGCCGCCAATGGAAACCACAAAAGAACTATCCGCACTTTTTACCCTCATCGACGACCCAGATGAAGAGGTGTTTGGCGCCGTATCAGAAAAAATAATTGACTACGGTAAAAACATTATTCCAAGTCTTGAACATTTATGGGAAACGATACCCGATGAAAATGTACAGCATCGAATTGAGTTGCTGATTCATCGTTTGCATTATCGTGACCTTAGTGAAGATTTCAGACAATGGAATGTTTCCGGTCATCATGACCTGATGCTTGGTGCATTGCTCGTTTCTAAATTTCAATATCCTGATCTCGCCACTGCACCCGTATTACAAGAAATAGAAAAAATTCGTCGCAACATCTGGCTTGAACTAAATAACTACCTCACTCCTCTTGAGCAAATAAATATAGTCACCAGTATTCTTTATAGTTACTATGGTCTGAAAGGCGGAGAAATAAATTACCAGGAAACAAATGAATTTTTAATTCATAAAACACTGGAAGCAAAAAGAGGCAACCAGCTTAGCAATGGCATTTTATATCTTGTGCTTTCCGAATTACTCGACATTCCCGTAAAAGCAGTTTCTATTCCCAAACAATTTGTGCTGGCTTTTTTCAAACACGGCTATAGTGATGAGACCCTTGAAAATCCACAAGAGAAAATTGAGTTTTATATAGATCCTACAAGCGGACAAGTATTTACTCATAAGGATGTAGCCAGTTATTTTAAAAGAATTTCTGTTGAGCCTTCCCCGGCATTTTTCAAACCGCAGAACAATCGTTCTGTTATAAAATATTTACTGGAAGAAAACAGTAAATGCTTTACCAGCGAAAAGGATCTGCATAAGCAAAAAGAATTGCAGGATTTGGCTAACTTACTGGACAAATAAAAATTATGTCCGTTATTTCCTGGAGCGATTTTGAAAAAGTTGAAATTCGTTGCGGTACCGTCATTGATGTAAAAGATTTTCCAAAAGCAAGAAAACCGTCTTACCAGATTTGGATCGATTTCGGCACTGAACTAGGTATCAAAAAATCTTCAGCACAGGTTACCAATTACTACAAAAAAGAAGATCTGGTCAATAAGCAAGTAATCGCCGTCGTTAATTTCCCTCCCAAACAAATAGCCGACTTCTTCAGCGAATGTCTTGTGCTGGGTGTTTATGATGAAAACAATCATGTAATTTTATTGCAACCCGAAAGGGCAGTTAAAAATGGACAACGCATCGGCTAACATACCTGGCATAGTTTCTTACACAACTTATTATCACTCTCCTGTCGGTTTGCTCAAAATTTCAGGCACGGAAAATTATATATGTGAAGTTTCCTTTTTTGATAAAGCCCAAAAGCCTGAAGGAAGAAAGAAAAATCTACCGCCGTTAATGATTCAGTGTCTTGAACAATTGATACAATATTTCCAGGGAGAAAGAAGAGTTTTTGAATTACCGATTCATCAACCGGGTACTCCATTTCAGCAAGAAGTTTGGAGTGAGCTAATGACAATTCCCTATGGAAAAACGATCAGCTACCTTGAGTTAGCAAGAAAAACCGGGGATCACAAAGCGACAAGAGCAGTGGCAAATGCCAACGGGAGAAACAATGTTGCTATCATAGTTCCATGTCATCGTGTTATTGGTTCTAATCGTGAATTGATCGGTTATGGTGGAGGTTTGTGGAGAAAGAAATGGTTGCTTGAACTTGAAGCAAAAGTGGCGCATGGGGTACAGACCCTTTTCTGAGTTTTTAGTTTAAAGTCTTTAGTTTTTAAAAAAAATCTTAACTACAAACCACAAACTATAGACTTCAGATCATCCTCTACTCATATCATCACTTGTAAATCCAAGAGGCAATAACTGGCTGGCTTTTTCAAATACAAATATTTTTCCTTCAAGCCCGCCTAGAATTAATCGAATTGGTTTCTTTACACGCATCTCATATTCCTGTAATGATTGCCTGCACATGCCACAGGGAGCAATAGGTTGATTGCTGTTTCCATTTCCGCTTTGATAGCTGATGGCCATTGTGTCAATCGCAACCCCTGGATATAAAGTAGATGCAGATGCAAGCAAAACTCTTTCGGCACATAAGCCGACGGGATAGGATGCATTTTCCTGGTTTGTGCCTGCAACAATTTCTCCATTCACCAGCTTTGCAGCAGCGCCAACATAAAAATTTGAGTATGGTGCATAGGCTTGCTTTGTTACATCACGAGCCTCATTCAGCAGCCATGCATCTTCTTTGGTTAATTCGTTGATATCATCAAAAATCTTATAACTGATCTCAATTTTATTTTCCTTCATGTCGATAAGTTAGTTCATTTTACTAAAACAACAAATCCCGCCAGAGGCGGGATCCTTGAAAATTATTTTACGAATCTGAATAGCCTGTTCCATCTTGGCCCTTTATCCCAACTGAACCAAATAAGCCATGCTTTACCAACAACATGATCTTCCGGAACAAAACCCCAGAAACGACTGTCCTGCGAATTATGCCTGTTATCTCCCATCATCCAATAGTAATCCATCTTAAAAGTATAGCTGGTCACTTCTTTTCCATTTAAAAAGAACTTACCATCCTTCATATAGAAATCATTGTGTTCATATACACGAATTGCTCTTTCGTACAGAGAATAATTCTCAGCAGTTAAGGGTAATGCTACTCCTTTTTTGGGTATCCACAATCCATCGCCGCCGTAATCATCTACAGACCATTTATGCAAAGTATCATAAGGAAAGATCATCAATGGATGCGGTTGTTCATCAAGATCAGGATCGATCCTCTTGATTAATTATGATTTTTCCAAAATGGCTTTCTCCGCAGTTGTAAGGTTAATAATATAGCGATACCTGTTTTGAGGATCATCCTGGTAAAAATCTCCATCATTCAGTTTAATACCTATATCTTCTAATCCTGCTTCATCAAGACTCACATTTTCTTTTACTTCAACAACATATTTAAATGGAGAATTCGGCGGTGCCGTTTGTTTTATTCCATTTACATAAACATCACTTTTAACCACTTTGATCGTATCACCTGCAATAGCAACACATCGTTTAATATAGTTATCTGTCTTATCCGCCGGATGAACAACAACGGGAAAGTTTCTTGGATCTCCCAATATCTCTCCTGGTCCGGCTTGCATGGATCTTCCCCCGGCATTATAATAAATTGGCTCACCAGCCTGGTCCTTACGTTTGATCTCATAATAAGGAACGGCAGATTCAAAACCGTCTGCATGTATCACTGTATCGCCAGCAGGAAAATTAAACACCACAGCATCTCCTCTCTTCACAGGACTCTGCCACCATCTTATATATGGCAATTTGATCGCCTGGCTATAAGATTTAGTCCCTATGCCGGGAATATAGTTATGTATAAATGGAATTGACAATGGTGTATTGGGAACTCTTGGGCCATAACTTAATTTACTTACAAAAAGAAAATCATTTACCAGCAATGATTTTTCCATGGAACCGGTCGGAATGGTATATGCTTCGAAAATAAAAAGACGAATAAGTGTGGCCGCTACTATTGCAAAAACTGCAGCGTCGATCCATTCCCTTGTTCCTGATTTTCTATGTTTCCTGGAAGCTTCTGCTCCGATGAATTTTGTATCCTTTGCATTAGCTATGTAAGGGAAATAAAATGGCGCAAGCAAAGAGGCACCTGCATGATGTAAAAAAGAAAACTTTCCGAATATCTTGACAAACTCAATAAATATTCCCATGCTGATGAACCAACCGCCAACAGGAATTAATTGCCAGAAAACCCAATGCTTCGGTCTTTGGGCAAGTTCCTGCATAACCCATGTGTTATAAAAAGGAACAAAGGCCTTCCACGTTGGTGCGCCGGCCTTTTGAAATAACTTATAAAAACCAAAAGCAGGTAGAAAAACAATAAGGGTACCAATAAGGTAGATAATGAATAGGTGCTGTAAAGGCATTCAGTGATTTTTAATGCGGACAAAGATAATGGTTACGGTCTATTTCAGTCAGAAGCCGTAATGATAGGCGGCTATCAGGGTTTATAAGCCTAACAAAGGAAATGTTAATCATGCAAAAGGATCTATTTTGGTACAACATAAGCTTTCACATCTTCTGTTGAGATCGTTTTGCCTGAAAGAATAATAAGTCTTTCAACCACATTTCGTAACTCACGGATATTACCTGTCCAGTTATATTCCTGTAATAATTTAAATGCTTCTTCGTCAATATTCTTTTTAGCAACGCCATATTCGGTGCATATATCAGAAAGAAATCTATCAACCAATAAAGGGATATCGTCTTTTCTTTCATTGAGTGAAGGCACATGAATAATAATAACGCCTAAGCGATGATATAGGTCAAGCCGAAAACGTTTCTCCTCTACTTCTTTCAGCAGGTCTTTGTTTGTCGCTGCAACAACTCTTACATCTACATTGATATCTTTATCGGCGCCTACCCTGGTAATTTTTCCTTCCTGCAATGCCCGCAAAACTTTTGCCTGTGCATTCAAACTCATATCGCCTATTTCATCGAGAAATAGGGTGCCGCCATTAGCCTGTTCAAATTTTCCAATACGTTGTTTGATAGCAGAAGTAAAAGAACCTTTTTCATGACCAAACAATTCGCTTTCGATAAGCTCACTTGGAATAGCTGCACAGTTTACTTCTACTAACTGGCCGGAAGCACGGCTGCTTTTTTCATGCACCCATCTTGCCACTAATTCTTTTCCCACTCCGTTTTCACCGGTTATAAGTATTCGTGCATCGGTAGGAGCCACTTTTTCGATGGTCTCTTTTATTTTTTTTATAGGATTTGATTCGCCGATCATATCCTGCACACGATTCACTTTGCGCTTCAGCACTTTTGTTTCAGTTACCAAAGAACTTCTGTCCATCGCATTGCGAATGGTGATAAGCATCCTGTTGAGATCAGGTGGTTTTGATATATAATCAAAAGCCCCTTTTTTAACTGCATCAACAGCCGTTTCAATATTACCATGACCAGAGATCATGATCACAGGAACATCAGCATTTGATTCAGTGGCCTTTTGTAAAAATTCTATTCCATCAAGCTTTGGCATCTTGATATCACAAAGCACAACGTCATAAGTTCTTTCTTTGAATTTTTTTAGTCCTTCTTCGCCATCGCCGGCTTCTTCGGTTTTATATCCTTCGGCAGAAAGAATTTCAGTAAGTGCCTTTCGGATCGCTTTTTCATCATCGATAATTAGTATATCAGCCATAGTGTAAGGTTGTTCAATTGGCGTGAAAATAGTTCAAATCAGGAACATCTTAAAAAATCATTAACATGTGTGGGATATGGAAAATAAAGGTTGGTGCTTCTTATCCAAAACCACAACCATGCAATTATACTCTCAGTTGCTTCCAGCTCTTTTGATTACGATCAGTTCCTGCACAGATCCGGAAAATAAGATTGAAACAAGATCAGCTGATAACATAACCGCGATCAATACAGAAACCATTAGGGGAATCCCCTTACCAAAAGGATTCAATTATGTGGATGATGGCGATTCAGCTTATTCAAATTGGTTACTTGATCTGAAACTTAAAAAAAGTAAAACTGTTTATCTCTACAACGGGAAATTAAAATCAAACCAGGATGTGCAATATGGAGTATTGAATATTGATATCGGTAAAAAAGACCTTATTCAATGTGCAGATGCAGCGATGAAGTTGAGAGCTGATCATCTTTTTGAAAAACATTTATATGATCAAATAAAATTTATTTCAACATCCGGAAACGAGCTGTCTTTTAAAAACTGGCTAAAAGGTATACGCTGGAAAGTACAAGGCGCTAAACTTGTATCTTATAATACACTTAATGAGGAACCCAATATTCAACAAGAATATAATTCCTTCATGGATTTTGTTTTTACTTATTGTGGCACCTTTTCGTTATCAAAACAATTGAAAGCAGTAAATGATAGTAAGTCACTTCAACCCGGTGATATATTCGTTTATGGAGGATTTCCAGGTCATGCAGTTACCGTAATGGCTGTGGCAAAAAATGAGGCGGGTAAAATAATATTTCTTTTATCGCAGGGCTATATGCCGGCGCAGGACATTCATATTTTAAAAAATTATATCGATCCTGATCTGAGTCCGTGGTATGATCTGTCAGACATTTATCCTTTATATACACCGCAATGGGAATTCGACAAGGGAAGTTTGAAAAGATGGTAACTTTTAGGCCTTTTAAAGGAGATTATTTCGTCATTCCGGCCTTGGCGGAACTCCTTGAAAATAATAGAGGCCGGGTAGAAACCCAGCCTCGTTGTAAAATCCAATATCCTATGAAAAACCGAAGCGAAGATGCGTATAAAAAGCCAAACGGTTGCATAACAATTGAACTATTTTTTAAACACTATAGTGTATAAATAAAAAATCCTGCGTCCGTTTAAAGAACGCAGGATAAATATTGATCGCGAATATTATTTCTTCATATACATCACATCTTTTACCAGCTTTACTGTACGAGAAACATCTGGTAAAGCTGCTGCCACCAGATTAGGAGCATAATGCAAAGGAGCATCTGCAGCAGTTATGCGACGAATAGGCGCATCCAAATAATCAAATCCTTCTTTTTGAATAGTATATGTTATTTCAGATGAAATTGAAGCAAACGGCCATTGCTCTTCTACGATCACAAGGCGATTTGTTTTCTTCACAGATTCAAGTATGGTCATCCAATCCAACGGACGAATAGTCCGAAGATCGATCACTTCAGCGCTGATACCTTCTTTTTCAAGCTCATCAGCAGCGCCTAAAGCTACTTTCATCATTTTATTGAAAGAAACAATGGTCACATCACGTCCCGGCCTTTTCACATCCGCCTTACCTAATTCAATATAATACTCTTCTTCAGGCACTTCACTTTTATCACCATACATCACTTCACTTTCCATAAACATTACCGGATCTTCTTCATATCGGATCGCTTGCTTCAACAAACCCTTTGCATCATATCCTGTGCTGGGCGACACAACCTTTATTCCAGGAATATTTGCATACAGTGCCTCAAAAGCTGTTGAGTGCTGAGCCCCTAATTGGCCAGCGGAGCCACCGCCTCCTCTAAAAACGATTGGGCAATTAACCTGTCCCCCGCTCATTGCCAGCATTTTGGAAGCCGTATTTAATATTTGATCCAAAGCCAGCACGGCGAAATTCCATGTCATATACTCAACAATGGGCCTTAACCCATTTTGTGCGGCTCCAACGCCTACTGCTGTAAATCCTAATTCAGAAATTGGAGTATCAATAACTCTTTTAGGACCGAACTCTGCCAGCATGCCTTGGCTAACTTTATAAGCGCCATTATATTCGGCCACTTCTTCCCCCATCAGGAATACCCTATCATCACGTCTCATTTCCTCGTTCATTGCTTCACGGAGTGCTTCACGATATGCGATTGATCTTGCCATTAACTTTAAAAATTTTGTCCCGATAATTACCGGGAGGCAAAAATAAGTGAGCCTTTTAATATAACCTAAAGGGAATGCACTGCTTTAATAAAAGCTTCAAGCTTACCGGGATCAAGCTTTCCTTCAGTTCGTACACCACTGCAAATATCAACAGCAAATGGTCTGACTGTCTGTATAGCCTGACGGACATTATTTGCATGCAATCCGCCCGCAAGAAAAACGGGAATATCAACCGCTTTTACAATTTCCCTGCTGAGATCCCAATTATGCACACTCCCTGTACCGCCTAAAGTTTTTACCCTGGCTTTTGGATCACCGCTATCAAGCAATAATGCATCAACATTTGGAGAAATGCGAATAGCTTCATCAATACTTTCTTCGCCGGTGACGTGAATGACCTGTACAATTTTTAAATGTGGTAATGCGGTTCTTATATCAGAGTAAGCTCCTGTTGTCAATTCATCAACTATCTGAACAGTGTTCGTATCCACTCTTTTTATATGGTAAATTATTTCCTCCGAGGATTGTTCACTTGTTAATAGAAATGAGGCGACCGGTGGATGAATTGTTTTCACAATCTCGGCGATGAGCCAATCAGGAATTGGCCCGGGGCCACTTGGCATTTTTCCAACAAGACCAATAGCATCAGCGCCATGATCGATGGCAAGTTTTGCCTCATTGACACTGCTGATACAACAAATCTTGATTCGTGTACGCATAACGACTATAAAAATAAAATCATTAAAATTAATACGATCTAAAAGCTTAAAGTTTTTTCATCAGCAGCCAATCTTTTTGCAGATCATCGCCAAGAAGAAAATCCTGGACGCTAAATTTTTCAAATCCCCACTTTGTGTAAAAAGCAATTGCCCGGGGGTTTTTCTCCCATACCCCTAACCAAATAATTTCTTTCTTTAATTCCTTGGCAATAAAAATACATTGACGCATCAGTTGTTCACCAACGCCTGTCCCCAGGTAACTATTCACCGAATAGATCCTTGCGATCTCTATTGAATCTTTATTTTCAAATTCAGGGAATTTTTTCCCTTCTCTCATCCGCACATAACCAACAGGTGTATCATTATCAAATGCAAGAAAAAAAGTATTGCCCGGCTCGGTTACTTCTTTTATTAATTTTTCACGGTTGAATTGCTCATTCATAAATTTGTCCATATTCTCTTTGGTATTTACATAACCAAAGGTCTCATGAAATGTTCTTCGACTTATATCGGCTATCAGTTCTGCATCATCGGAAGTTGCAAAACGTATAAGAAATTCCTGCATGGATGCAAACTAAGGAAACAATAGAAAAGAAATAAAAAATTGTCCCGACAAGTCGGGACAATTTTTTCATCATGGAGTATATATGAAGAACTACTGGGTCAGTATAAAAAATTTCTCCGCCCCAGAGTGATTGCAAATTATCAGGTATTCATTGTTGATCCTTTTGTGAAAGGAGAAAGACAATAATAATGCCGTTTAAAAACAATGTTGAAAACTAAATAAAGTTTGGCCTTAGAAGAAGCGGGCTGTTTTATAGAAATGAATTGTCGTCAGATGATAATATAAAAGATAAAGGTGACCAGTGGCCACCTTTTATGGTCAAATTCTCCCTTAAAAACTTATTATCTTATTCCTCTTTAGAAATATTTATTAAAGCTCTCCTGTTCTTAACTCTTCCGTCAGGATTGTCTCTTCCATTAATTAGTTCCATTTCTACAGGGCAGCATTTACCAAATGATACAAAGCTGATCCTTGCTTTATCAATACCTTTCTTAATTAGATAATCAGCGCAGGCCCTGGCACGTCTGTCAGAAAGCTTATTATTATATTGTTCCGTTCCAAGTCCGTCCGTATAACCAGAGATTTGTATTGTCGTTGTGTTAGCTTCCATCAACACATTATAAATAGAGTCAAGTATCTGCTTTTCTCTATCCTTAATAAAGCTTTTATCAAAGTCAAAATAAAGTGTAACGACATTTTCTACTTTTATCACCAGTTTCTTTTCTTCAATAACTGGCTTCTCAATGCAAATGGGAGCATTATTATAAAGATCGATCAACAAGTCCTCGTTATTGATACTTTCGATATTTGCATTTTCAACTTTCTCATTATACCCGTCTTTGACAATGCCAAACTTCTCGACATCTGCATTAACTTCAAATTGAAATTTACCATCTGCGCCGGTTTTAGTTTCTTTATTTTTTATGGTTACCACCGCATCTGCTATCGGTTCATTGGTTTTACAATCCCTGACAACACCTCTTATCATTTTTTTCTTCGGCGCTTTATCAATGGTGTAAGTTTCCAGGCAACATTCAGAACCACGATCGGAACCTATGATCGCATTTTTAAGCAATTCATTTTTTTCAGCTGCAAAAAAGTAAATATCATCCCTTGATGAATTGACCGGATGTCCCATATTCTCCGGCTTTTTAAATCCTGACTCATTCATCTTTGCAGTGAACAGGTCAAACCCACCCATTCCTTGCATTCCATTTGAAGAAAAAACAAGATTGCCACTTGTACTGTGAAGGAACGGCGCCTGCTCATCTTCTTTTGTATTTATTTGACCGATATTGATCGGATCACCCGTTGTGCCATCAGCTTGAATGTTTGCATACCAAATATCAAAACCACCTGATCCGCCCTCCATATCAGAAGCAAAGAATAAAGTTTTTCCGTCTGCAGAACAAAAAGGTTGTTTACTGCTGGATCCTTTTTTATTAATGGAAGAAAGCAGGATAGGTTTGCTCCAGCCATCTCCTTCCTTGTTTGAATAATAAATGGATGATATATTTTTTCCATTCTCTTTTTTCCATTGTGTGAAATAAAGAATTTTTTTATCAGGACTGATACTTGCTGCGCCCTGGTTAAGTGAAGAGTCAACTCCATGAATAATTATCGGCGCAGTATTCTCTAAAGCACCATTCCTGAGCTCACCATAAAATAAACGACTATGCCTCGGATTTTCTTCTATGTTAACTACTCCATCAGTTACCGTGCTGGTAAATATGAACTGGCTACTATTTGCAGCAGTAAGCGCAAAAATGCCTTTCTCTTTACCGAATGAAGCGTTGTTCTTCTTTACCTTGAATAATACTGAATCAGGTCTTACCAATTGCTTTTTTATAAATTGAATTGTTTGCAGTTCCTTTTCTGCATCCCGCTTACGTTCATCGTTTGGTGCAGTTGTTTTTAGAAACCGGTTTAAATACTCCTCTGTAGCTGCATATTTTCCAAGGCTGCGCTGACACACGGCATACCAATAAAAAGCATCTGAGTATTTAGTATAATCTTTTGAAAAACATTCTTTATACTTTTCTGCTGCTTCCTGCCAATAATTAGCCAACCTGTAACTTTCAGCTTGCTTATATATAATATCGTATTTATCTACACTGCTTCCACCACCCTGTCCATATCTTCTTGTATTCAATGGAAAATTTGCTTTTGGTATTTCTTTCTTAGGTGGATTTAAAAATTGCTCATACAAGCCAGCTGCGGTAAAATAATCACCTGCATCATAATATTTATCAGCCATTGCTATACGCTGATCAACCTGGCTGGTAGCTTGTAAACTGGTGATAAAAATGACCATTAAAAATAATGATCGTTGTATTGATAAATTAGTTTTCATATAAATGTGGCTTTTCAATGCTGTAATTATATTTTATAAACGGGGACAAGGAATAAATTCAACAGAACTTTTACTCTTGCTTCTTTTTATGTAAGAGAAACTGATCTCAAAACTGTTTACATTTCTTTGCATTGCACCCAGTTTTGAAGCATTAACATCATAGCTAACTCCCACTACAAAATTTTTCCAGTCAAACCCAACATAAGGAGCTATTGCATCATTAAACCTGTAATAGGCCCCTGCCATCAGGTCTGTTTCCTCATTAACGTTGAGCTGAACATAAGTTCCAAGCATAACTTCAGTTGCTGAACCCTGGTGCATGTATAAAGCATGAGGAACTATTCTTGCACGATCTGAAATATTGAAACTTACTCCACCATGTACTACATAACGCATAGGGATGGTATTGAGTTCTGTGCTTTGGTTTGTTATGATCGGATCCTTTGGCTTATTTAAATGATAAACTGAAAAACCGCCAAACACATTCGCTTTCTTATCTGCACTGGCATCATAATACATCATGCCTGCCCCAATGTCCAGTGTTGTTGACGAAGTAGCTGCAAAATTTTCTGATGTTGGATTGTTTGAATTATAACCTGTGATCGGGTTCCATTGTTCGCCCCATTTAAATTTTGTTTGATCAACAGTGCGATTCAATACTCCAAACTGCATAGCAAATACCATTCTATGTTCATCATTCACACCAAGCTTAACACCTGTATATGCAATTGAAGCGGCTGCATTAAAATAATTAAACCCTGCATCGCCTGCAGATTGATTAAGCAGGCTTCCTCCTAATGCAAGATTTTTATTAGTTCTTGTATCAAAAGAAAAACCGGCTGTACGATACGGGTTTGTAATACTTCCCCATTGTCCACGGTAGATCGCAGAAGCTCTGTAGTCACCATCGCTACTACCCGTCATAGCAGGATTTATATACATTGGGTAAGTGTAATTCTGCGTAAAATGCGGATCTGTTTGAGCCGTCGCCTGGTTAGCGGCTATTATCGTAAAACAGAAAGCAAGACATTTTAAAAGTTTCATCGCTTTATTTTTTCGGTTTTATTCATTAACGTAAGAGGGTTATTGATCCCTTCTTATTAATTGTTCTTCCATCAGTCATTATCGCTTTTAATACGTATACATATACACCAACTGGTTGCGGTTTGCCACGGTGTGTACCATCCCAACCCTGGTTGAGACTATTGATTATTATTATCTGCTCACCCCACTGATTGAATATCCGCATCTCTAATTTATCAACATAGTTGCCGTAAGCAAATAGTTTATCGTTCTTGCCATCACCATTCGGCGAGAACACATTCGGAACAAATAGATCTTTATTAAGAGGCTTCACTGTTATTTTATAATTGCGGGCAGTACCTTCACAACCACCGTTAACAGGAACGACTGAAATATTCGCTACGATCGGATCATTTCCTCTATTAACTACCGTGAAAGAAGGAACACTATTGGCACCAAATTCTGTCAACCCAATGTTCGGATTTGAATTTGTCCATTTAAAGTTTATTCCCGAAGGTGTGCCGGTAAAGAAAGTCGCTGGCATTATGTCGCCATCATTCAGCGTAGTATCTGCCCTCACAACAACAGATGGAATTGTATTAACAGTTACTGTTATTGTCAATGGATTTGCACACTGACCTGCATTAGGTGTAAATATATATGAACCTGAATTCTGATTATCTATTGTAGCAGGGCTCCATGTTCCACTAATTCCATTTTGTGAAGTAGCAGGTAACGCTGGTACTGATGCGCCAATGCATATAGATAAATTTCCAAAATTAAATGCTGGTGTAAGGATCGGGCTGACTGTTACTGTATATACAACTGATGCAATGCATGGGCCTTGACCTGTAGCAGGAGTAAATGTATAGGTACCTGATGCCTGGTCACTAACAACTGCAGGACTCCATGTACCATTTATTCCATTATCTGAAACAGTTGGCAATAATGGAACAGTTCCGCCAGTACAAATTGAAAGTGTACTACCTATACTAAATGTTGGCGTAATGATCGGATTTACTGTTACAGTAAATGTTGCAGGTATTGCACACTGACCTGCAATAGGTGTAAATGTATATGTGCCGGAATTTTGATCATCGACTACAGACGGACTCCATGTACCAGCAACACCGTTTGTAGATGTAGTTGATAAAGTTGGTATGGCGTTGCCTGCACAAATTGTAAGAGAAGTACCGAAACTAAATGTTGGTGTCAGGATCGGGTTTACAGTTACTGTAAATGTTGCTGTTGCTATACACTGTCCCGAACCCGGTGTAAAAGTATACACACCGGAAGTTGTTGTACTAACTACAGCTGGACTCCACGTACCCGCAATCCCATTTGTAGATGTTGTTGGTAAAACTGGTACTACACCGCCATCACAAATTGTAAGCGATGTACCGAAAGTGAATGCTGGTGTTATAATTGGATTTACTGTTACTGTAAATGTTGCAGGCACTGCACACTGACCTGCATCTGCTGTAAATGTATACACACCGGAAGTTGTTGTACTAACTACGGCCGGACTCCATACACCCGTAAGCCCTTCGTTTGAAAAACCTGGTAATGCAGGTACTGTTCCACCTGCACAAATTGTAAGTGAAGTGCCAAAGTTGAACGATGGTGTTATGTTTGGCATTACAAATACATCAACAGTTGATGTGACTGCACACTGACCGGGATTTGGTGTGAATGTATAAACGCCGTCATTCTGATTATCAACTGTAGACGGACTCCATGTACCTGTAATTCCTTCAAGTGATGTTGTTGGTAATACAGGCGGAGTGCTTGCTGCACAAATTGAATAAGTATTGATAGCGAATGAAGGAGTAATATTAGGATTTACTGTTACTGTAAATGTTGCAGGTATTGCACACTGACCTGCATCAGGTGTAAATGTATAGCTGCCTGAAGTTGTATTACTAACTGTTGACGGACTCCATACACCAGTAATTCCATTGTTTGATGTTGTTGGTAAAGTTGGAACTGTTCCACCTGCACAAATTGTAAGCGATGTTCCGAAAGTAAATGTTGGTGTTATGTTTGGTGTTACTGTTACAGCTAATGTTGCAGGAACAGCACACTGACCTGCTGTTGGTGTAAATGTATACGTACCGGGAGTAGTACTGCTAACTACTGCAGGATTCCATGTACCGGCAATTCCATTTGTTGATGTTGTTGGTAAAGTTGGAACTGTTCCACCTGCACAAAGATTTATTGATGTACCAAAACTAAATGTTGGTGTAAGGTTTGGATCTACAGTAACAGTGAATGTTGCAGGAAGTGCACATTGACCTGCTGTTGGTGTAAATGTATACACACCGGAATTTTGAGCATCAACTACTGCAGCACTCCATGTACCGGTAATTGCATTTGTTGAAGTTGTTGGTAAAGCTGGAACAGTACCGCCTGCACAAATAGTAAGTGTTGTACCAAAACTAAATGTTGGTGTAATATTCGAAGTTACTGTTACAGTAAATGTTGCTGGGTTTGCACATTGACCTCCATTAGGTGTAAATGTGTATGTGCCGGAATTTTGAGGATCAACTACGGCAGGATTCCATGTACCGCTAATCCCATTTGTTGAATTATTAGGTAATGTGGGCACAGAACCACCTGCACAAATATTAAGTGATGTACCGAAACTGAATGTAGGTGTAGTACGAGGAATGATCGAAACAGAAATTGTTATTGGTATTCCGCATTGACCACCAGTTGGGGTAAATGAGTAAGAACCCGAAGTTGTATTATTAATTACAGCAGGGTTCCATGTACCGGTCATGCCGTTATTTGATGTAGTTGGTAATGCCGGTGGCGTAGTACCAGCACATATTGGTGGAACTGAAGTGAATGTTGGAATAAATATCGGGTTCGATAAAACAATTCCTATAAATAAATTCGTGGTACATCCATTTATCCCCAAAGAGAAAGATGAATACAATCCTGCATTTAACCCGGTGATGATTACTTGTCCTGATGCATTAGCAGTTAATGATATTGGTCCCACTGCTGCACCATCATCTGTATAACTTACAGAATAAGTAGCACCAGGTGCTAATCCACCTATGGTAATGTATCCTTCGTTTCCGTTACAGGTTACAGGATTGTTACTTGCAAATGTTGGAGCTTGTATCGAAAAAAACGCTTTATAGTTATTTCCTCCATTATTTAAAACAAGATTATCAGTGCATCCTGATGATGAAGTATTGGAACCAGTAACATCATAGTTAACTTCCAGCACATAATTGCCGGCAGGATAACTTGTAAGATTTACTGGGGCGTAAGGAGTAGTTGTTCCATCAGCAATAACACGCTGCCATACCTGGTCTCCTGCTACACATGTACCGCCGCCTACAATAAACTGGCCGCCTGGTACATCACAATCACTATAAAGGGGAAGATCAATATCAGTAAATGCGCCAGGTGCGTTGCTCTGCAAATAAACACGGTAATGCATTCTTACACTGCAAACATTTGCAGCACCCGGAGTTTTAGATGTCTTTACTCCTGCGCCTCTTAAAATAAGATTGTTTGAATTTTGTGTGTACACACCGAGGTTCGTGTTATCAAATGCATTTGGGCCAAATTGATTGGCCGCAGTACCTGATGTATTTAAAAAATTACTTTGATTGCAGTCAGTGATCCAGACAGCTGAAGCAAATGTTCCAAATGATTGCCCTTTGGCAATTGTTGAAAACAAAATAATACTTATGAAACAAAGTAATAGAACTAGTGGCTTTTTCATAACGATAAATTGGATCTGGCGGATTTTGGATTATGGATCATTACATATTGCTATGTAATAATACCAATGAACTTAAACGCCATTACTAAGTGTTTATTATAAAATCCACGTTTACAGTAATTATCCTATGTATTATTACTGAGAAAGTATCGTAGTTATCAAAAATTAAACGGAGATATTTTTAAAAGTTTAACTGCAAAGACGCTAAATGAATATTAAGTTCGCTAAGGCTTTGTGTTCTTCGCAATTGCTTAGCGTCTTTGCGGTAAAACAAAAAAGCTTCTCAAAAAGAGAAGCTTCAATTAATTCAAGCCACATTCATGAACTCAACTCCAGTTTCATTTCTCTCTCATCCATTCTTCATGTATCGGTTCACCTCTTGAGCTAAGTCCTTTATGTGTCCATATTTTATTAGCAACACTTCCATTAAAATTTAATGATGCGCCAACACGGCTACTGTCTCTTGAAAAGAATTCGATATTCTCGGTGTACTTACTATTCGTGAAAGTATAAGTACCGCCACCAGTACCAAAAAATTCTTTTGTTTCTGTATTGATCGCCACCCATTGAAATCTTGTGGACGAAAGGATCTTCACGGTTTTTCTTGCAGACCTTTCTATCGCTTGCATCGATCCCTCTCTCATTCTTCCGGTTATTCTCCAATTGCCGGCAAGGTTCGTGTTACCATCATCAACCTTTGTCCAGCTATTCACTCCTGTTCCAGCATCAAAGTTTAAAGTATTGCCACTTATAGTAGCAGCAAAATGTTTATGTCCTCCCACATTATCTTTTGATTCGGTATCAAATTCTATATTGGCATGTACTTGTCCGGCTGCTTCAGAATAAGTGCCGCCCCATGTACGCATGAATTTTTTATTTGCCTTATCATAAATACTGTAAGAAAAATATCCATCCTGGAAAACAAGAGCATGATCAATGCCGCCATTCTTTGCATTCCATGCACCTGTTAAACTTTTTTGAACAGAAGAATTTTTTTGGAATGAGCCAGATGAATTCACACTAACTCCAATGATCAATACCAATGCAGCGATCTCTGAAATAAAAAATAGTTTCATTTTGAAATTTGAAATCAAAAGGTACGCGAAATTTATTTAGTGATCCCGGCGGGAAAAACAAAAGCTTCTCAAAAGAGAAGCTTCAATTATTTGCTATAATTCAATTTAACTTTAAGACAAAACCTGGTCTATTGCCTGGTTGACATTATCCAATGAAAATGGTTTTTCAAGAAAAACATCAGCACCATTTGCCAGGGCTACATCACGGGCAGTGCCAAATCCAGTCATCATGATAATTTTTATTTTCGGATACTTCTTTTTAACATAAGAAATAAAGTCCACGCCATATCCGTCGGGCAATTTGTTATCGAGAAAGATCAACGAAGGCTTATTCTTCTGAAGATATTCATCGGCGTCCAAAAGATTATTTACATAATCAGGTTTAAATTTTCGCTCAGAAAGAATAAGATCAAGTATAAGACACATCTCACCCTGATCTTCAACAACAAGCATTTTTTTTGCTTTTTCCTTTTTCGTCACAGTCATGTCTCGCATAAAAATGGATTTAAGGTTTAGTAAATGATTTATGTTTTCAATCAGGGGAGGATTACGAAGGATCATACTACTGCAAATATCTTGCCTCTATGCGCAGGTAAATATGGGTGGCTATGTATTTAGAGAAATGTTTCTTTTACCAATACTTCAACGAGTAAAAACACCAGATAGTATATGAATCATTGTACATCCTTGCCCGATCTTTTCACATTTAGGGATCTATGTGGAAATCTAAAGGGCAGAAAAAGCTTGTGGCAACATCGAACTGCTTAAAATAGAGAATTAGGATTGTAGTCTTTGAGATGCGAGAAAACAAAAAAGGCTCCTCGCAAAGGCGCTAAGGGGTTTCTTTAAAGATATATTCTTTGCGCCTCTGCGCCTTTGCGTGCAAAAAATAAAAAAGCTTCTCAAAAAGAGAAGCCAATTATTAATTCTTAATTATTAATTTTTAATTCAAATTTTCAATAACCATAGCTGAAGCACCCCCACCCCCATTACATATTCCTGCCGCACCATACTTCGCATTATTCGCTTTCAATACATTTATCAATGTAACAATGATCCTTGCACCACTTGCACCAAGCGGATGACCAATAGAAACAGCGCCGCCATGCACATTCACTTTTGATGGATCAAGCTTCATTCGTTTTGTATTTTCAATACCCACAACAGCAAACGCTTCATTTAATTCCCAGTAAGAAATATCTTCCATCTTCAATCCGGCTTTTGCAACGGCTTTTGGAACAGCAAGCGAAGGTGTAGTCGTGAACCATTCAGGAGCCTGCTCAGCATCCGCATAAGAAAGAATTTTTGCAATAGGTTTTAATCCTAATGCATCTGCTTTTTCTTTACTCATCAATATCAATGCAGCAGCGCCATCATTCATCGTACTTGCATTAGCAGCGGTGACTGTTCCTCCTTTTTCAAATGCAGGATTCAAAGAAGGTATCTTATCAAACTTTACATTATAAGGTTCTTCATCTTTTACAAACACAACAGGATCACCTTTACGTTGAGGAATAACCACCGGTTCAATTTCATTATTGAACTTACCATTCTCCCATGCTGCCTGGCTGCGTTTATAACTTTCAATCGCAAATGCATCCTGCGCCTCGCGACTGATACCACATTCTCTTGCACACAACTCAGCAGCATTGCCCATTGCTTTGCCATCATATACATCAGTCAATCCATCTTTGGCAAGACCATCCACTGCAGTTACATCCCCATATTTATTTCCCCAGCGAAGTTTGGGATCATAAAAAGGAACATTACTCATACTCTCCATGCCGCCGGCCACAACAATATCTGCATCGCCCAATAAAATAGATTGAGTTGCCTGTGCAATTGCTTTCATGCCACTGGCGCAAACTTTATTTACTGTAGTACAATTCACTTCATTTGGTAAACCGGCAAATTTTGCAGCCTGTCTTGCAGGCGCCTGTCCCAGATTAGCCTGCAGCACACAACCCATCAATACATCTTGTATTTGTTCAGGCTTTACACCAGCTTTTTGCAATGCACCTTTAATAGCAATAGCGCCAAGCTGTGTAGCCGAAAGATCTTTTAATGAACCACCAAAACTTCCTATTGGGGTACGAACTGCGGAGATAATATAGACTTCTTTCATTTAGAATTATAATTAAGATTGCAAAGATAAATATTATGAACCAAGCTGATTGCTACTATTAAGCTTTAGTTGCGTCGCACTCTTGTACGTTCGGGAATTATATTCGGCAGAATTTCAAAATTTCGTATATATTTCAAAAACAGAGAATATGAATTTCGACTATGACGCAAAAAAATAAATATAATTTGGACAGAAATATTCCTGCAGAAATTGCAAGAACTGTGAGAAAAAACTCAGGATTTGGATGTGTTATTTGTGGCTCGGCTTTTTATCACTACGATCATTTTAATCCATTGTTTGAAGAAGCCAAAGAACATAATGCTTCGGGCATTACTCTTTTGTGTGCAGAACATCATGATTCGAAATCTAGAGGAAGACTCAGCACTGACGCAATTATAAAGGCTGTAAAAAATCCGAAATGTTTGCAGGACGGTTTTTCTTATGGCCCGCTTGAATTTGGAACAAAAGGTGCAATCATTCAAATTGGATCCACGCTTTTTTTTAACCCGAAAAGTATTATTACGATTAATGGGAAATCTATCCTATCAATCTCCCCACCTGATGAGACTCAATCACCTTTTTTGTTAACTTTTATAACAGATGATAATCCTAATGCAAATCGAATTATAAATAATGAATGGATTGGCGATAGTAGAAGTTGGGATATTACCACTCAAGGAAGAAAAATTATTGTAAAAGAGGCTTTAGGAAAAATAATTCTTGAGATTGAAAACATTCCAGGGGTGAAATTTATTCTACATCAGATAGATATAATCGTTCAAGGTTTTAAAGTTCAAAGCAAAAACATAGCACCAAAAAAAATTGGAAGTATAGTTATCCAAAACGAAAAAATTATTACAATTACTAACCCAAGAGGAAGAGAAATTGCACGATTCGGAGAAACAGATGATAGCTTAAACCAAATCAGATGGGAAAATGCATTAGAAATTGTTGGCGAGTATATGAATGGTGATTTATTAAATACAATAATGAAAGGTGGCCACTTAACGATGCTATCAAATCCAGACAATCCTATAAAAATAATTGGAAATATCTTTACTTCTGTAAAGCTAACTTATGGAGTAGATAGAAGAGTACAAGAATTCATAGAGATCACGAAAAAGATTTCTGAGAAATTCAAGAAAGTAGGATATAATAAATTTCGTTTAACACCAACTGAAAAAGAAAATTTCAAAACAAACCTTCGAGTTTTGAAACACACTTTTTTAATAAATCAACTAACAGAAGAAGATAGAAAATTTGTACAAGCTCTCAACGAAAAGTTATAGCCTCTCCTTCTGTTGTTAGTATTCTCATTTGTTTTCGATAAATAAAAAAATACAATAAAAGCTGGCCTGATTCTCCCTCATGGCGGGACAAGTTGTGACTCAGAACAATCATTTATTTTTTAGCCTCTCCCTCTTCGTGGTGTTCAATAAAATAAAAAATCTTCATCGTTATCCTGAGTTTGTAACTCAGGATCAGTTTTGCAAAAACTGTAAAATGTTTCATTACACCTACTCTTTTTGGATAGGAGCCTGCTTATGGCAATATATTGCATGTATTGTACGTTCTTTTAGACTCAATATTTCTTGTGGCAGCTGTAAAACAAGTAAGCAGCATCATTATTTTTTTAACTCATACAAAATGATTTATACAGGAAAAAATGGATTTTTTCGTATGGGGGTTACTTTAATTTTCATTGCAATAGTTGGTGGAATTGCTTTCTATCTCGATGATCATTGGCCTAATTTTCTTTTTTTAGGGAAATTCCCACTTTGGCAGTGCTTTCTTTTCCTTGTAGGATTGTGGCTTACTTTTGATTTACTAAGAATATTATTGGGGCTATGTGTTTATCTTATTGCATCCTTATTCAAATTAATTCATTTGAGAAATATGCATGACTGGCTCAGTGTAGTGGGTGACAAAATCTTTCCTTCAAAATAATTTATATAACGTGAAATTTATTTTTCTACTTTTTGTTTTATTGAGTACAAACGCAATATTTGGACAAAGAACAGCCGTTGATAGGAATACGGGAAGAATTATTTCATGTGAAGAGTTAGGCTGTAATGGTGCTGCCTCCGATTATGAAAATGCAGATAGGTCTTGTTTAAACTGTATGATGCGCTTGTCAGATTCAACAATGCAAGTTGAAAAAAATAAAATTCTGGGGAAATGTCAGAAATCAAAAAATGGATGCAAATCATTTATTGAGGAGCAGGAGCAATGGGAATTAAATTGCGAAAAAATAGCCACTAAGGAAAGTAATAAATACCAAGGTGGGACAATGGAAATTACAGAATATGTAAGAACCAAATTAATCCAAACTAATAAAAGAATCGCTTATTTAAGGAATTATATACTGACGTTTGAAATTCCATAATTTTAGCCCCTCTGTTCTCCTTAATGTTCCGTCTTTCTTCACTACAGTAAAAATTATTTAAAAAATAATAAAATCGTTATGCTTAGTCCCCCGCATAAGGCGGGACAAGCTGTGACTAAGCGTCAGTTGAAAGGCGTACATTTAATGTGTTGTGATACATCTCACGAATACTAAATCATTTACTCCACAAACCAACTGTATGAAAAAGACAACTTTTTTACTGACGATCTTAATTTTGACCGTCGTTCATTCGACACTTGCTCAAAGTTGTAGCACAGGCAAAGTCAACCCTGCAGTTGCTGGATTTTTGAAAATGATTCCCGCTGATAATCGTTCACTTGAAGAGCTAAAGAAGACAAGCAATTTTGAAGAATACAGAAAAACTGGTCCACCAGCTATTTCTTTTCCCGCCACTGACGTAACCCGTATAAAAGTAACCAAGGACAGTATACCTGTATCTGTATTAAATCCTATTCATGAAAAAGGATTGCCTATCATAGTCTATTATCATGGTGGCGGCTTTATAGAACCGCTCGACGCAGGATGGGAGTATATGGCCTGGAAGGATGCAAAAACATTTCATGCTATAGTATTCGCCATTGACTATCGCGTAGCTCCTGAACATAAATTTCCAACTGGCTTTAACGATAGTTACAATTCTTTTAAATGGATCATTGAGCATGGAAAAGAATTTGGTGGAGATCCGGATCGTATTATTATAATGGGGATCAGCGCAGGTGCAAATCTAACAGCTGCAGTTAGTCTAAAAGCAAAGCAGGAAGGAATTGCACAAAAAATTAAATTGCAAGTAATGAACTGCCCCGTTGTTGACAATCCCGCACATGCAAATTTGTATCCCTCTATGCAACAGAATGCAAATGGTTATATGCTGACACAGGCAGGAGTCTTATTTGCACTCGAAACCTATGCGGATGAAAAAGATCATAATAACCCCGCATATGCCCCTATACTTGCTAAAAATTTATCAGGTCTGCCGCCGGCTGTTGTAATAACAGCCGAATTCGATCCGCTAAGAGATCAAGGCATTGCTTATGCAGATCGCCTCAGAAAAGCAGGAGTAAAAGTGTGGGCTCAATGCTTCGGCGGAGAGATCCATTGTTTAATTCCTGCACCTGATAACGGAACGGCAACGAAAACATATCAACAAATGGTTTCGACAGTGATGAACGAAGTGGTGAGATCAAAATGAAAAAACCGATTTACAATTTACGGTTTATTCTTCGCCTTGTTTCTTGTCTGCAATAAAATGCGCCGATGCCCGCATTGCTGTCGCAATGCCTCCACGCATCGAAACGAAATAAGTGATGCGTGAAGACACGCATCACGGCATCACAAAACAACGAGAAGATTTATATTTTAGGATACAATCCCCTGAACAATTAATTTTAAAAGATGAAATCTCACCGAAGAAAATTCGTGGACAAAAAGCTAATTTTTAGGTTGCGGCTGTTTGCGATCATCTTTTTAATTATGACTGTTATCGGTATATACGATGTTGTTATTGGAAATTTGCATGTGATCGTTGCAATTGCTGCTTTGGCTGGAGGAATTGGAATTGGTTTGCTTGTAGGACGAGCTATGAATGTGGTTTGGCATGAAGAAACGAATAAGGCTATTACGAAGATGGACAAGTTCGGTATTATTATTTTAGTAAGCTATATTGTGTTCGCTGTGTTTCGTAAAAAATTGCTTGCTCATTGGCTAACTGGTCATCAACTGTCAACATTTATTATTTTTCTTTCTGCCGGAATTATGCTTGGCCGGTTAATAACAATTCGTGGCAGACTTTATAAAGTTTTGCAAGGCCAGGGATTATAACTATCTCAAGGAGCCCCTCTCGCCACTTGCAAAATATATTTTCCTGTTCCGGGATTTGTATAATATGCATGGCACATAACCTCCCTTATAATTATTTTATTCCCTTTGCAGTTCCTTTCGGATGACAAAAACGATAGTTATGATCTCTGAAGAAAATCATAATACTTCATTACATGTTTAAGAAGACCATCGCGTCTTAATTTTAATTTTTCGATGAGCGCATTGCCGCGAATAGCAAATATTTCCGGCGGTTGTTTTTTGAGAGCTGATACTATCACACTGTCAGAGACATTTTTCTGAAATTCTTTTACGATCATTTCCCAATCTTCTTTTTTTAGCGGGCTGGTAATTTGTTTATCCAATTCCTTTGCCTTTTTACCCAACTTATTTATGCCGCGGCCACTTTTATTAAACTTGTTGATATGCTGCATAGCGAATAATGAAACTAATTTTACCAGCAGTCCATTTGATCTGTAGAATGCCTGGTCACGATCTTTTGGTACCACATAGAATGCAATACCGGAATCGGTTTTTTGCTCTATCCAACTCCACTGGTCCTCATGCCTGTCCCAATCGGCGATGAGCCAATCAACGAGTCGTGCTTTTAAGTATTCTTTTGGATGAACATAATATTGTTTGTCCGATCTCAACTGTTCAAGCATTTCACCTGTTGTGATCCCTTTTTGTGGTTCCGGCTGGTTATTTACAAGGATGAAAACTTTGTTAGCCATTGCCTGTCGGTATTGGCCAAAAGCGGTATCATCAGGTACAAAATATAAATGTTGTTCACCGGCGGAAACACCAGCCGCATGCGCAATATCAGGAACCGATAATCCGGCATAAGGATATGAACCTGATACATGATCCTGGACGATGGCTTTTATAAATTTGTTTTGAGCAATTTTCTTATCCGATTGTACATCTTTATCTACCGATCTTAATACCCATTCCCTGTTTTTGTCATCGACAAGTTCAAGACTCGTTGTCTGCTGACCTCCGCCCATCTGTACGATCCGGAAATTTGTTTTCCTTATGTCGAATACCGGCATTGTTGCGGGAGTTCCCCACTCTTCTCTGTAATTTGAACCAATAAATATTTTTTCAAGCAAAGAGGGTGAGTCATATTTTTCAGAAGCAGGCACGGTGATAAATCCCCGGTTGGATTGGGGAAATGGCCTGGATTGGGAGATTCTTATTGTTGCAAAAATGAGAATAAATATCCAGCGCATGCCTTAACACTATCTAAATTGATGCCATGGCTACTACTTTTCCTCGTTGTTAGTAGTGTTCAATAAAATAAAAAATCAATCATTATGCTGTCCCAATACGTATCGGGATTACCGAAATGATCGGGACAAGTGTACCCAGTTCGTTCAGTTTCTTCGGTGTCTTGCAAATGATCAACAATAGAAAATGTTTGCGAAAGCTGAGTAACTGCACTGATTTTTATATTTCTGCGTTAACCGTTTTATTAGTCTAGTTTTACCGGTTGTTCTGGTGATCAATTCAATTAAACTCCTTATTATGAAAGACTTTTTTGTTAAAACATTCAGGGGCCGTCAATTTGAATTTACAAGAGTACTTGCTACAAGTTTTGACCCCTGGTACCATATTTCAGTTAACCTGGATAATGTGGATGTAAAATACAAGATGCATTATAACAAAGCAGGTGACTGGAAGATAACTGTTGAGCGGTTGCCCCGGCTTTTATATTCATTGGAAGAAGAATTCAGTGAGCTTTTACAGCTGAATGAAAAACCAGCAAAACCTGATTACTTTTCAAAAGGTTAATTTCAGTAAAATAGAAAACTATTCCGGCTCAGCACGACATTTAAGCTTACCTTGAAACAATGCAATTATTAAAAGAACATCTCAGTGCCTATAATTATAGCTGGATTAATGAAGCAACCTTTACAGGCGAAGCCAGCCGTCGTCTCTTTAACCGGTACAATGGTAATCAGCTGCTATTTGTCCTAAATCTTTATGCTTCGCTGATAGAAGGATTTACAGTAAATATGGGACTCAAAATTGAAGACAGGCTCATGAATCAATTGCCGGTAGATGCTAAAAGTGAGATCTCTGTTCTCAATTGGCTTAAACAAATTGCTCCTCTCCCTGTTAGTACTGCTTACTAGAATGGCAATTGACCATTCATTAAAGATCTTATATGACATACTTTCAACAAAATTTTTATACCCTGATCAGTATATTACTGATGATAGTCGGGCTATGCGCTTTTATATTTCCTCCAAAGTTTGGCAACCCTTTTTATGGCGCAATCACCAAATGGACAATGAAAAATGAAACTGTCTGGGCCGATGGGCAAAAACTATTTGCAAAATCAATTATAATTATCGGGTTGATCTTTTTTGTAATTAGCAATTTTAATATACGTGAACACCTTCCATCTTTTTCAATGGTTCTATTGCTAATTGGACTTTGGAATTTATCAAAATATATTGTACATAAGATCCTCGAAAGAAAATACCCTGACTGTATGTAAGGTATATACCAATGTTCCCATTTTAGAAATTAATAAATGAAAACAACAGTTTATGTAGGAACAAGTCTTGATGGCTTTATTGCAAGAAAAGACGGAGACATTGACTGGCTCGTCAAATACCAGAACAAAGAGGTTCATGATAGGTATAATGAATTTATCAGCAGGATCGACGCCATGGTGATCGGAAAAGGAACTTTTGAAAAAGTTATTACGTTTCCTCAATGGCCTTATGAAAAAAAGGTCTTTGTGTTAAGTACCAGCCTTAAACAAATCCCTGGAACATTAAATGAGAAAGCAACTCTTGTTGCCATGAAACCTGCAGCGTTGCTGAGTTATCTTTCTGATAAAGGCTTTTCAAATATTTACGTTGATGGCGGAAAAGTGATACAAAGTTTTCTAAAAGAAGATCTCATTGATGAATTGATCATTACAAAAGTGCCTGAGCTTATAGGAACCGGCATTCCATTATTCGGTTATCTTGATACTGATCTCCGGTTTGAACATATAAAGACCAACATCTATTCCGATGGACTTGTAAAAAGTCATTATGAAAGAAAACGATAGCACATCAATCCAAAAAACCTGTGAATTATATAAACTTTCAAAAAAATTCTATAACAGCTCAACTTTTAAGGCTGCGTAATTTTATGCTGTCATTTTTCTGCGCTAATGGGTTTACATGGTGTCGTCACCATATACAAATCAAAAACTCCTTGATACATTGAAATGATATAATACTTAATCTTCCACTAAAATGAAGACAGCTAACCCTGTCATGACTCTTTACCATGTACGAAGTAAAATTGAAACCGTCCCGTATCGAAGCAATGCATTTCCTCGCTCAAAAAATTGAAAGCATCATTGAAGAATTTCTGAAAAAGATCGATGATAACTGGCAGCCTGCAGATTTTTTACCCGATAGTAGCAGTGAAAATTTTATCAAAGAAATAAAAGAACTGCGTGCAGAATGCAAAGAGCTTCCTTATGATTATATGGCCGTTCTTGTCGGTGATACGATCACAGAAGAAGCTTTGCCAACTTATGAAAGTTGGTTGCTGGATGTAGATGGAATAACAAAAGAAGAACCACAGGGATGGAGTAAATGGATAAGAATGTGGACGGCGGAAGAGAACCGGCATGGCGACCTGCTGAATAAATTTTTATATCTCTCCGGTCGTGTCAATATGAAGCAGATGGAGATAAGCACACAGTATTTAATTGCCGATGGTATGGATAATGGCGCTGCAAGAGATCCTTATAAAAATTTTGTTTATACTTCTTTCCAGGAACTGGCTACTAATATTTCTCACCGGCGCACCGCTACGCTGGCAAAAAAACATGGCAGTAACCAACTCTCACAAATTTGCGGCGTGATCGCTGCTGATGAAGCACGACATGCAAAAGCTTATAAAAGTTTTGTAGCAAAAATATTTGAGATCGATGCCAGTGAAATGATGCTGGCTTTTGAAGACATGATGCGCAAACGCATTGCCATGCCTGCACATTTTATGCGCCAGGCCGGCGAATCAATTGGAAAAACCTTTGCTCACTTCAGTGATGCGGCACAGCGGCTTGGTGTGTACACCAGTCTTGATTATACGCATATCCTGGAATCATTGATACAGGAATGGGATATTGCAAACATTGGAAGCCTTACCGGCGCCGCTAATAAAGCCCGTGATTATTTAATGACCCTCCCAGACCGTTTCAAAAAAATTTCTGAGCGTGGTTTAAAAGCTCCGGTGGAATATCAATTTAGTTGGATAAGATATTGATGGCCGGGTCTACTTGCCGAAATTTTATATGCAGGCAAGCTGTTGTACTACTATTAAGATTTTGTTGCGTCGCACACTTGTGCTACATCAAATCTATTCAACAATTTCTTGCACAGTTAGAAAAGCTTTATTAGCTTACCATTACCAAAACTAAACACACATGAAGCTACGATCATCTGCCTTTACGGGATTAATCCTCTTATTCTCGTCCTTTCTCCAGGCACAAAATTTCCAGGTACCGGAAACACAACCTTCGACAAAAGATGAATTTGTAAAATCAGAAAAAGATTTTATTGCTGCTGCCAAATGGCTTGAAGGCACTGCACTTGCTAAAGTAGATGATGCTGCCAGGAAAAAAGTAAACGCATGGGTGGTGCAATGGATGGTAAATAGTCCAACAGTGACAATGGAAATAAATGCATCTGTTTCAAAAATCTTTGATAAAAATCCTGATCTATTGATAGTTTTTATGGCAGGATATGGCCGCTACTGCCTCGAAAACAATTACAGCACAGATGCTCTTAAAGGCAATACGGCTGGTATTAATAGTGCCATCAATTGTTACAACCTCGGCGGAGACACAAAAAAAGATAAAGCATTATCCAAAGTAATTGATGCAGACAAAGAAGGCAAGCTGGAAGATTGGGTAAAAGAATTAATGAAGAGTAAATAAATTATTATTGGCCTGAGTTTTTTCCCCGCTCTTCACTTCTTTTCACTCTTGTTTGAAATTCGATCATTCTCATTGTTTCGTACCAGGAAGTTGAAGCCAGCCATCCAAGTATTAAGATAAATACGAACGACGCAGTTAACCATAACCAATGAAATTTTAGATTGACAAAAAATAATCCGACTAGGAAGGAACTGAATATAGCAACTGTCGATGATAATGAAATGAAAAATGCATTCCACCGTCTTACTATCCACTGATGAACACCCGGTGAGATAAAACCGTGATCAAAGGTACATACAGCATATAAAGTATCCTCCCTTTTAAGAGGCTTGTCTTTTTCATTCAGGATAATATTCCCAATTGCGGCATAATATCTATCAGAAAGTAATTCCTCATAATTATAACTCTTTCCTTTTATCTTGAACGCCAATTTCAATAAAAAGACTGTAATTGTACCTAACAGATAACCAAGTAATAAAATCAAGGAGCCTGCTCCTAATATCGCAAGAACAACATTCAAGCTTTTATCAATGTCTGGAAAGGCCGTAACAATGCTTTTTATAGTGACCGATTTATCCAAATAGAAACCCAAAGCTAAAGAGCCCAAAAAAATTAAAGGTGGATATAAAAATCGTATTTGTCTGTCTTTATCCATTCCTTGTCAATTTACGCCGTTGCTGGTGTTCAACAAACAGACTCTTTCATGATGGAGGTTTTTCACCAACAACACAATCATATAACATTTTCAGTTGTTAGTGAAGTAAGCTAAATTAACAGGAGACTTGATTCCAGAACACCAACAACAACGTAACTTAGTTACAACCCTCCTACTTATTTTTATCATTCTTTATTTCCTTCTTTATATCCTTCGTAATTAAAGAAATTTGCTGCATCGCAATTTTCAAAACAGATGTACGCAATTCAGCACTTACGTTAGAAGCTGTTTCAAGTAGGGTTGATACCGCCAGGTAATGTTGTAACCATGGTGGTGGCGGTCCCGGCGCCACTAATCCCTTTCTTGTTGTGATCCACCATCCGGGATCAAAGGTTGCAGGAAAACGAAATTCTGTTTTGGTAATTAATATGGTAGCCGTACTGTTTGCATCATCGATATCGATCACATGCACATGTGATCCCCCAAATAAAGTGGGAGCAAAACTATCTCCTGCAAGAAGATTGGTTTGTCCGTTTGTTCCATTCATCAGATAAGTGTGTCCACCTAATTGCTGATTTATATGTCCTTGGTAAGAGTGAATCAATACACATGATGAAGGAAATCCAATATCCCATCTTTCTTTTTTCCTATACTCAACCAGGTACGCAGGAAACCCATCTGTACTATTCACCGGCGGTACTTCTGCAGCAAGATATCCAGGAAGATCCGTCCGGTGCAATGGTCGCAATTGTATCACATCAAAGAAATATCCATTTGGGCATTGCCAGACCCGGCTTTCATCAAGCCATCCACGTGAACGCATATTCCATGCATTGAGACCGGGCCCTTTAGCGCAATAGTCTGCATCGGCTGAGGAAAATGCATTCAGTGTACTCATGATATCATACTTGTCCTGGTAATCTGCATTAGATCCTAAATGCCTTGAATGATCCAGTCCCCAGCCATGTCCCATTTCCTGTCCAAAGACCTCTACACCATTACCTCCTCCTGCACTCCTATTTCCAAGTGTTCCATTCATATTGCGTCCATCAACTCTGCGCCAATCTGCTGCTACATGCCCAGGCCAACCTTGCGCCCAACCCGTTGCAATATTCATAATAACAACAATTCCAAAAAAGGAATTAAGGTTAACACCTGCATTGATTGCAGCTTGCTTTGCAAGATCAACAACTTCTCCCTGTGTTTTGTCGAGTTTAGGATCTCCTGCCGGTGTGTAGTCCGTGATATTGACTCCAATTGTATACCAACCAAAAACACGAGAATCACTTATATCAACAGTTTGATGAGACATGTCGGAAAAATAGCGCACTGCATTATATCCTGCATTCGTCTTTGTGAAAAAATTCTCACACGCGGTTCTCAACGGTACAACACCCGGTGCATTGGGAGGTTCAGCATTTGTGTTGGCCTTTCCTGTAAAATCACTATTGAACTTACAAAGAAGTATGGCCCATGGTTGTTTGATAGTTGCCATAAACAATTTTAAAGAGGAAGAGATAATTTCCGATAACTATTAATATCAATAGAAACCCGATAATGCTACTATCCAGAGAAGGAATTGATAGGGGGAGAATTGTAACAAAAGTTATGAATTGTTGCGAAAACTTCAAAATAAATTTTAAATCATCATCTATTAACCGATAATCATCTTTACACCATTGCTTTTTCAAGCGTATAGAATATACAAATCCTTGCTGTACGTAACGCTCAAATAAAAAATTTACGCCGTTGTTGGTTTTCAACACGCAGACGCTTTCATAATGGAGGTTTTTTCACCAACAACACGATCTTATAACATTTTCAGTTGTTGGTGAATAAACAGATTGCGCAACTATTTGGATAGCGACAAATCGGTGGAGATCCTGACCATTAGAGGTTATGGATATAAACTGATCGAAAGAAATAAATAATGGTTCGTCCGTCATGCCTCCAATCATCTATCCATGATTCGCCCCAATGGGACGATATGTGCTGAATAGCCCTTTGTGATGTTCAGGGTGAAAACGCAGAAGTTGAATAATGTACCGGAAGTACAAGTGAGTGACACAACAGACGCTGACAGCAGCAATACAGCTTAGTTCCTAAAAAATAAAATTCTTTCCGTCCGTACCCCGTTGCTCGTATTGTTCGGATAAAATAAAAAACTTCAATTATCATAACTGGTTAATAACCCAGGATAAATTTTAAAAAGCTTAATACGTATATTTATATGAAGGTGGTAATTTAATAATATTAGGAATCTTATAGATGAATAAATATAAAACTTTATACAAATGGATGGTGATCCCAATGCTCTTCATGCAACTTGGCATCTTCAAAGATTATTGGGGTGATTTTTCTGATAACGCATGGTCTGTCCATATTCATTACTGGACAGGTACAGTTTGGTATATCTATCTTATCATTCAACCTTATTTTGCTACTCATGGTCAACTTTCCAGGCATAGAACGAATGGTATCATCGGCATGTTCGTTGCCGGGGGTGTTTGCTTAACCGCACTGAGTATGATGAACAGAGACATCGTGACAACAGAAAGGGCCATGGAATCACCAGGTAATTTTGGGCCTTTTCAACCCTGGTTTTTCTTTGGTGTAGCTGCTGTAGAAATTGTAATGATGACAGCCTTCGGATTTGCAGTAATAAAAAGTATCATTCACAGAAAAGAAATAGAAAATCATTCATGGTGGTTGATATCAACTGTATTTATCATTATGATGCCTGCTCTCGGTCGCGGAATACAAAATCTATATGTTGGCATGCATATTAAAGAATTTCCTAACATAGATATTATGCTTCCCATTTACTTTACACAGGTGCTGATCATAGGAATGCTACTCGCCGGTGCATGGAAATACGGGAAACTCAAACATCCTGCTACTTACCTGGCAATAGGCGTTAACCTTTTTATATTCTTATTAGAGCCCATTGGAAGATCGGAATATGTACAACATTTTTTAAAAGCAGTGATCAAAGGATAATTGTCATGTGCAATAAATTTACTTTCGTAAAAAAATTGTGCTTAGAAGGCCACTGCTAATTATCCTGTTATTTTCTTCATTTATCAGTTCTGCCCAGCGCATCAAAAAAGTTTTAGTAGATGGTGAAGGTCAGCCGTTAGTCATGTTGCCCGGTGGTACCGCAGACATATCAGTTTCACTGATGCAAAAGGCATAGTTATTCTTTTTTGAGGAAATTTATTTTAAAAATGGGGAATCAATTGTCTACTCTTAGTATCAAAGTTTGAATGCTAATTTTTTTGAAAAAAAATAATAATTGAGTTACAGGGGTTCAACGTCAATTGCCTCCTACTGGCACGAGCTTTGAAAATCATTTCAAAATCAATGTTATGAAAATAGTAAAGACACTGTTAATGGGAGCTGCCATTTTTTTGTATATTTCAAATGCTACTGGTCAAACTGCAATTGGCTTAAAAGGAGGAGTTAATATTGCAAATATATCAGGCGATTCGCATGATTCAAGAGTAAGTGGGCATGGTGGATTTTTTGTAAACGCATCTATTGCAAAAAACTTTTTTATTCAACCTGAATTATTATTTTCTGGCGAAGGTGTAGAATATTGGTTTGCGGATGTAAAATATAAATGGATGCTCAATTATATTCAACTTCCAGTCATGTTACAATATTATCCCATATCACATGTATATGTTGAGGCAGGACCACAAGTTGGCTTTCTTATAAGCGCAAAAGGTAAAATTGGAGAATCTCCAAAGCGTGACATACAGGATAATATGAATTCTGTACAATTTGCTATTGGCGCAGGTTTAGGTATTAAAGCAACTAATAACATATTAATATATGGACGGTATAACTTTGGATTATCTGATATAACATCCACACATTTTGATTTGGTTAATGTTCATAGTAATGTTGGCCAGATAGGGATAGCTGTACGTTTTCATAAATGATCAAGTTGTATATCACAATAGCAATAAATAACAAACCATGTTGATCATTGATCTATGCAATTTCATACCCTTCTTATCACATCAACAAAAATTTGCTTTCTTGTCTTGAACCCGATCGTTTTATAAAGCTCAATGGCATTAGTGTTATTTGATAACACATGAAGAAAAGGAGTAAAAGAATTATCCAGGATTATTTTCATTACATGCAGCATCAAGGCTTTTGCATAACCCATACCGCGAAAATCGGGATGGGTGCATACAGCGCTTACTTCCATATATGGTTTGGGGTGCATGCGTTGTCCGGTCATAGCAGCCAACCTGCCTTCGATAAAAATGCCAAAATAATTTTTGAATTTGATGGTTTGTTGTAAAAAAGGACCGGGTCTTGTGAGTGCAGTTAATTCCATCATTCGCAGAACATGTTCTTCTGATAGAGGAACAATTAATGAACTATTCTTAGTAGTGAATGTTTTCATGGAATGCTCATATACCATTTGGGTCACATCCATAGGTTGCAGCAACTTCCATTTGCATTCGTCATGATCCATTTTATTTAACGATGAAATAGCCACACTTCGATTAACCGGAATAAATTCATACAATTTTTTAAGATTAGCATCATTAAACACTTTCATCCCCGCAAACGGAGCAATATCCGGCAAATAACAACCAACATCCCCATTTATAATAGCTATATCCTTGTTACCCGTGGTAAAAGCATTCCAGATCATATTATCCAGGATGTGATCCATTTCTGTTGTTAATTTAGAAAAAGAATATCACTTGGAACAAGTCTTAATTTCCCCTTGGCACGCAAGACAACGCAATTCTATAAACATGCTAATTATTCGGCGCTGGGAGCATATTTCTTATTGCCATGATCTTCCATATTTTTTTATCAGCAATAACAATAAAGGTGCTCCACATCTTTCGTACAGTACCATCTGTATTTTGTATTTCATACCGGCAATCTACAATGGCAGATGAAGAAGTAATAGTTTGAATTTTTTCGACATGAAGTGTTCTTTTTCCGGGGCTATTGGCAGAACTTTTCATCATGCCTTCTACAGCCGCATTTATTCCTGCCCTCCACTCACCAGTAGAAACCAATTGATCCACATTTTGTGTTAAAATGGCTTTTAATAATGCTGTATCTCTTTTTTCTCTTGCTTGTGAATATTGGTCAATTAAAGAGATGATCGCTTTTTGTAGCTTGTCGTTTACTTTTATATCCTGGCCATATAAAACTATAATGCAGGCAAGATGTGATAAAAGCAATAAGGCAGTTTTTTTCATGCTAATAATTTATTGATTCACTTAACAAGCAAATATCTAACAATTTAATTTTCCTATCCGCTAAGGTCGAATCTCCCCCTCATCTAATATTGGCGACGGTTCAGCTGAGGAATAAAGCCAGACAAAAGTTCTTAACTTCATAAACAAAACAATTAATCACCAACTCTTATGCAATCATCTATATTATGAGCAATTCATTTAAACTAATTTCTCTCTTTCTTATTGTTATTTTTTTCAGTTGTTCTTCAACCAAAAAAATAATGCAGCCAGAAAAAATATTAGTATTCAGTTCTACAAAGGGTTATCGTCATAAATCGATAGAGGCCGGTAAACCAGCGTTAATAAAAATGGGTTCTGAAAAAAACTGGGTTGTAGATACAACCGAAGACGCAACGGTGTTTACTGAATCAAACCTTAAGCAATATGGTGCGGTTGTATTTTTAAGTACAACAGGTAATATTTTAAATGATGAGCAACAAATGGCTTTTCAGAAATATATAAATAGCGGCGGGGGTTTTGTAGGGATTCATGCAGCTACAGATACAGAGTATGATTGGCCATGGTATAATAATTTGGTAGGTGCTTACTTTGAGAGCCATCCAAAGCCACAGGTAGCCTTATATAATGTTGTAAAAAAAGATCACCCTTCCGTTAGTTTTATGCCTGATACATTGAGCAGGATGGAAGAGATCTACAACTTTAAATCTTTTAAAAAAGAATCAGTAACTGTATTGATCACCATAGATGAAAAAACCTATACTGGTGGTAAAATGCCAGACTATCATCCGATAGCATGGTATCATACTTACGATGGCGGCAGGGCCTTTTATACGGAGTGGGGTCATCACCCGGAAGCTTTTACCGAACCTTTATTTCTTCAGCATCTTGCCGGAGGCATCCAATGGGCTTTAAAAAAATGATCATTTTATCAATAATAAATGAATTATAATGACGGATAAAAAAAAGAAAACACCCGTTGACAACAGCAGAAGAAATTTTATAAAGTATTCTGCAACGGCACTTGCAGGATATATGATTGTACCACGTTTTGTACTTGGAGGAGTTCGGCATGATGGTTCCAAATACATTCCTCCAAGCGACATGATCTCTCTCGGTTTTATCGGTTGCGGAAAGCAAGGAAAAATACTCAGCAATTATTTTTTAACAACGAATGAGATCCGCATCCTTGCAATAAGCGAAGTGTATAAAGATAAGGCCGAGCTGATGCTGAAGACCATAAAAACTAACCAGGAAAAAAACAAACAAGCTCCTAATAATGACATTGGGGTTTATAATGATTTTAGAGAATTGCTTGCCAGGAAAGATATTGATGCTGTAGTTATTGCTACACCGGACCATTGGCATGCTGCAGTAGCGGTTCGGGCGGCTGAAGCAGGAAAAGATATTTATTGTGAAAAACCATTGGCACTTACTGTAAAAGAAGGAAGGGCAATGGTGAATGCTGCACGGAAACACAACCGTGTTTTTCAAACAGGAAGCATGCAACGTTCATGGCCGGAGTTTCGCCAGGCGGTTGAAATTATTCGCAATGGATTTATTGGTGATATAAAAAATATAAAAGTAAATGTTGGTCCGCCTCCAATTGTTTATGACCTGGCTGAAGAACCGATACCAGATGGATTGGATTGGAAAAAATGGCTGGGACCAAATGAATTTAAACATTTTAATGCTGAACTGGCGCCACCTATTACAAAAGACGTTTATCCTAACTGGAGAAAATACAAAGAATTTGGTGGTGGCCAGGTAACAGATTGGGGTGCACATATGTTTGACATTGCTCAATGGGCACTGGACATGGATGATAGCGGTCCTACAGAAATCTTTGCGCCGGATGCAGACCATCCATTTCTAACTTATAAGTATAACAACGGTATCATTATGACCCATGAAAAATGGGAATGGAACAATGCCGTGTTATTTACAGGAACTGAAGGCGAATTACGCATAGCCCGTGGCAAACTTGAAACAACCCCTGCATCAATAAAAGATAAACCAATTGCTGATACGCAAAAGCATGTGTACAAGAGTGAGAACCATTACAAAGATTTCTTAAATGCCATGCGTAAACGTACTAAACCAATATGTGATGTGGAGATAGGACATCGCACTGCGACAGTTTGTAACATCGGCAATATCGCCTACGAGGTAAAACGGCCATTAAAATGGGATCCCAAAAAAGAAAAATTTAAAGGTGATGCGGAAGCAAATGCTTTGTTGGGAAGACCAATGCTGAATGAGTGGGCAATAAAAATATAGTTCAAAACTCAATACACAATCACTCCACGAAATATTGAATGAACAGTGATGCAAACTCGGAGGCCAATAAATCTTTATTCAAACTTTTACTGAAGGGATCTGGCAAAGGCACAGGGTAATGCGTAAGATAAAAGGGGCGGCTCAGGTCCTGAGAGTTAGCGAGTATAATAAAACAAAGATCTTTTTGCGGGATCTTTATCAGCAAAGTTGAATAACCATACCACCAACCAGTATGCCATATAATCTTTAATCCTTTATATTCTTTCACAAACCAGCCGAGACCATACTGTATCTTTTTTCCTTTTGGTGTTACATAAGGAGTGAAAACCTCTTGCCATGTTTCGGATTTTAAAAACTTTTTCTCATCAATAGCGACGGAATATTTAGCCAGGTCAGCTACGCTGCTCATGATGCCTGCTGCCGGACCAAAACTATATTTCATTTGTATTGGGGCTATTTGCTTTCCCTGCCAATTATAAGGGGGCGCCACCTTTGTCAAAAAAGAATCTTTGTTATACCCCCTCAATTTAAAATTTACACTGTCATCTGTACTTGGTACGGTATTTATCATTCCCATTGGGGTAATGATATTTTTCATCACCAGTTCTCCAAAACTTTCTCCTGATGCTTGTTCAATCACTTTACCCAACCGTCCATACCAGTCGCCATTGTATCTGAATTTATAACCGGGTTTAAAACCATTACGCCAGTTACCCATTGCAGTATGCGTTAACAGGTGTTTTACTTTTATACGGGGATCACTCCCCCATCTTCCTCCTAAATTGATGCCGTATTTGTCGATCGGGTCATCAAGACTTAGTTTTCCTTGTTCCACTAATTGCATGAGGATAATAGATCCAAAAGTCTTAGTGATCGATGCAAGGTGATAAACTGTATTCTCATCCGGCTTAATTTGTTTTTTTATATCCGCAAAACCTAATCCACCTCTTACCACCAACTTTTTTTCATTAACGATACCTATAGCAATTGAAGGAATGTGATAGTGATTGCGTAACTCTTCCAGTTTTTTTTCAAATGCAGTAATATTCCCGGTGCTCCACACATCATCCGCAGCGGTGACCGGTTTATCAGTATGGGAAAGTTTTGGTACAGAGCTACAACCAATCGTTATGCAGCAGGAAATGATGATCAAAATTTTATTCATATGATATAGGTATAAAAAGCAATAAAGTTATGCGAATAATTTTGGGGGAATACATTCCTGATTCGTTTGTCGACTGCAAAACACTAAGCTATCACTATAATTGACTGACAGCGGTTACAAAAAACTTAAATTTGTATATATCTTTTTTCTATGAGATCAATTGCTTTCTTTATTATACTATTACTTTCCTGCAAAAGTAAAAACAACACAGACTCAGCTATTAATTCGTTGGATCTAAAAAAAGGCGAAGTTATTTCCTGTGGTCCGCAGGAAGGGGAAATATTTGGAACTGTTTCTTTCGCTTCAACTGTTCCTGCAAGCCTGCAAAAAGATCTTAATACTGCGATCGCATTACTTCATTCATTTGAATATGATGAAGCTGAAAAAATGTTTGCAAAGGTTATTGATGCAGCTCCGGATTGTGCCATGGCTTATTGGGGAGTGGCTATGAGTAATTTTCATCCGCTTTGGATGCCACCAAGTCAACCAGAATTACTAAAAGGAATGCAGGCTATACAAATAGCCCGTTCAATTAAAAACAAAACCAAAAGAGAGACAGATTATATTGAAGCCATGGGTCAATTCTATGAGAATACTGAACAATCAGATCATCGCACCCGTGTTTTGAAGTTTGAAAAAGCAATGGAGTCAATTTATAAAACCTATCCCGATGATAAAGAAGCGGCAATTTTTTATGCACTGTCCTTAAATGCTGCTGCAGATCCTACTGATAAATCATATACAAAACAGCGAAAAGCTTTTGCGATATTAAGTCCAATTTTCCAGGAGGAGCCATTACATCCAGGCATTGTTCATTATCTCATTCATAGTTATGACTATCCCGAATTATCAGCGCTTGCTCTGCCAGCCGCAAGAAAATATGCAAGCATTGCACCTGCTTCTGCTCATGCACAACATATGCCATCACATATTTTCACCAATCTTGGGCTTTGGGATGAATGTATAAAGTCAAACCTTGTGTCTGTTTCTGCTGCTAAATGCTATGCAGAAAAAGCAATGATCAAAGGTCATTGGGATGAGGAGCTTCATGGCATGGATTACCTGGTATATGCTTACTTGCAAAAAGAAGAAAATGCACTTGCTAAACAACAATTGGATTATTTGCAAACGATGAATGAAGTATATCCTGTAAATTTTAAAGTGGCTTATGCATTTGCAGCTATACCGGCCCGATACGCATTAGAAAGAAAAGATTGGAAACAGGCTGCAGAATTAAAAATACACCCATTTAATTTCCCATGGGATAAATTTCCGTGGCAGAATGCTATTATTCATTTTACGAGAGTATTAGGTCATGTACACCTGGGTAATATAAATGCTGCGGAAAAAGAACTTGACACATTGAAAGCAGCATATGAAAAACTGAAAGATCAAAAAAATAAAGCATTGGAAGTAGCACAGGTTGCTGTTCAAATCAATGCTTCTGAAGCCTGGATCGAATACAAAAAAGGGAATGATGAAAAAGCTTTAGCACTCATGAAAGCAGCAGCTGATGCAGAAGATGCAACAGAAAAACATCCCGTCACACCAGGCCCTGTTATTCCCGCCCGTGAATTGTTGGGTGAACTGCTTTTAGAAATGGATCAACCTGCTTTAGCACTTACTGAATTTGAAAAGGATTTGAAACAACATCCTAATCGGCACAATGGATTAATTGGGCAAGCGATGGCAAAAGCAAAGAAATGATTTGAATATTTGCAATAAAGCAATGGCACGAATTTTCTATACCCTTATTCATGAAAGAAAAAACAACTTACCAGCGCATTGAACAATGGTTCGAAAGTATGGTTGGTACCACATTAAAAATATATGGGCATCCATTTACATTTGTTGTTGCACTTTTATTAGTGATCTTTTTCCTTGTACAAAGCGTAAAAAACTACGCTAATCTCCAGGATCTCGTCCGCGACATTATTCTTTCAATTACGTTTCTTAGCTTTTTTATTATTCAAAGGGCCGTAAACAAAACCACTACTGCCATACGTATAAAAATGAATGAATTGATCGCAAGTCATGATAAAGCAAGCAATGACCTGTTGGCCATCGAAGAAAAAACCGGATCGGAACTTGAAGAACTTGCTGATAAACATACAGACATCCACCAATCATCATCAACCAATATATCTCAATAGAAATATGCGTGGTTCGCCGTTGTGCCTCCAAATGACCCAAAAGAAATTGGGGCATTAGTTGCACACCTTTCGTTGCTCATAGTGTTGAAAAAAATAACCCTTGCCAAATTATTGTTGACAAGGGTTTTCTTATTTAAGGAAGCTTCTATTTATTATAAAATTTCCAGCTGGGTTTATAATCCCTGTCTATATTCTGATTAGTAAGAATTGCTCTTAGCATTTCAATAGGTAAACTATTTTCATGTAAAATGGCGTCGTGATACTGCTTGTAGGTCATTTTTTTTGTATCAACCAATTCTTTCTTTAATGCATAAAATTCCAAACCACCGATCATATAAGCGATCTGGTATAAAGGGCCATATCCACCCGTAAATGAACGACGAACCTCTCCTTCTGCATTTGCTCTTTCATGACCTACCCTGTCCACTAAGAAATCAATGCATTGCTGCGGGGTCCATTTACCTAAATGATAATTCAGCGAGAAAATGATCCTTGCACATCGATGCATTCTCCAAAACAGCATTCCTATTCTTTCTTCTGGTGTGCGGGGAAATTTCATATCCCATAATAATAGCTCCCAGTACAATGAATTTCCTTCAACCCAAAATGGCGTATCAAAATTGCGATAGACTTTATGGCGGCCAGTCATGTATCCCTGTAAATGATGGCCAGCTAATAATTCATGATGTACAGTAGCACGGGAAAAATTTGGATTATTACCACGCATGCTCATCATTTTTTCATCATACGTCATTGTATTTGTTGGATAAGAAATGATCAGTGATTGTCCACCAAGGAAAAAAGGACTTACCCGTTGTCTTTCTGCAGACATCATATACATACCCCAATCCTCTTCAGATAATGGTGGTAATGTTAGCAGGTCATTCTTCTTTAAAAAATCAACCGACTGCTTATACAGATCATACATCGCTTCCGGTTGTTTACCGGGGGACACATAAGTTTGCTTTACTTTTTCCAATGCATCTTTCCATTTATCTCCAAAACCCATATCACGGGATGCTTTTAATAACTCTGCATCACACCAGGCGAATTCTTTATTAGCAATATCAACCAGGTCTTCAGGACTGTAAGAGATCCATTCGTATTTTAATTGTCGAACAAGTTCTGTACTGCCAATTGGATTACCGATAATGCCGCTGCCATCATCTTTTTGAAGATTGTTTACTTTACCTTTTCTTTTAATGGCACTTGAAAAAGCACCGAGTAAGCTGTCTGTAGCGGTATATGTCCTGGGCACCCACCATGTAAACAAAGGATCATATCCATTATAAAAGTTGAAATAATCTTTTAATACTCCTTGCAAACCTTTTGCTGCTTCTGACGCAAGGTTAGCTTGCGTTAGTTCTATGCTATCAACTTTTTTTAGCTTATCGATCGCCGTAGCAATGTCTTTGTTAATATCGTTAAGTTCCTTTGCCACTTTTTCACCATCTACTGCCATGCCACGACGCCGGGGTTTCTGCAGGGTGAATAACCTATCGGAAAAAGTTAAATATTTTGCTATTTGGTCATATGTCTTTTGTTCTTCCTGTAGTTGGTATTGTTCGCTTTCAAGATTTCTTTTAAAAAGAACATAATCCACTTTGCCATTTATATTCCATTTTTCGAATGGAGATTTTTTTAATACCTCAAGGTATTCGTTAATTAATTCAAGCAAACGTTTTCTTCTTTCAGGAGTATTATAGCCCGGTCCTTGTTGTCTAAAACCGAATTCTCCTTGTGAACTGGTGGAGTAAAAGCGTAAGATGCTTGCTTTATCAGCATCATACTGTATCATAGCATCGGCCATTTCACTAGTCTGAGAATAAAGACTACTTGTATTTTGCTGTGCTGAAACTTGCAAGCTGTATAAACAACTGCTCAATAGCATTACAAGTATAAAATTTTTAGTCCATTGACGACTTTTCATATTCAAAATATTTTGGTGAAAAATATTGAATATTATACAAGAACTGCAAAAAATTTTAACCAGACCGAAATGTGATCTATTTTTATCCCTGGTGTCTAATTTAAAATTGCCATGAAATGAAAAATATTTTATTTGTAGTTGTTCTCTTTATTTTTTTTGATAGCTCCGGACAAAATGCTAATGAAGAATTTGATGGCAAAAAATGGAAAGCACCTTATGTGCTGGATACTATAAAAGGATGGGATGTTGAACGTTTTCTTATACCTATTTCATTTGCTCCCTCCATACCATATAAAGGTGTTGAAGATATCAGGTTTACTCCCGGCTGGGCTAAAAAAACAACCAATGAATATTGGAGCTATGCTTTTTTATGGTATTTAGACGCTACAGTAGCGTTGGATGCTAAGACAATTGAAAATAATTTAAAAGCTTACTATACTGGCCTTATTAAAGTCAATAGTGATTCAAGTAAGATTGCTGATAAATTATTTCCGGTAACATCTTCAATAAGATCAAGAACCACGGAAAAAGGAGATCTGAAAACTTTCGAAGGCTTGGTTACTATGCTGGATTATATGAGTAAACAACCGGTCACTTTAAATGTTGTAATACATATAAGGACTTGTGCAGGGAAAGATAAAACATTCGTCTTTCATGAAATATCCCCCATGCCCTATTCTGATGATGTATGGAAAAGATTGCATCAACTTTGGGTCAACTTTAAATGTGAAAAAAAATAGGATTTATTTCCATCCCTGGCCGTAACAAAAGTCCAAAATTTCTTAACTTACAGGTATAACCAATAACCTCCGCTTTATGACCAGGTTTTCAAAATTCATATTAGCAATCGCTACTTACACATTTATCGTTACTGTTGTTTCCTTTGTCATTAATTTTTTAAGTACAGATGAAAGCGCAGTTCAAGTACGATCCTCAGGTATAGTAATATATGGTACAATCATCACCATTTTCGCCCTATTATTTCATTTACTCATTTTCGTCATTTCTCTCATTATAAAAGCTATTAAGCATCAGGACCATGAATAATTTCAATCTGCCCATGGGGTTCTCCTATTAATAAAAAATGAGAATACCTCTTTATATCTATATCATCTTCGGCATTTTCTTTCTGCCACTTAATATAATAGCGCAGAAGAATTGGAACGACACCAACGGAAATTTTATCAATGCTCACGGGGCAGGTGTTTTATATTACAATGGCACTTATTATATGTTTGGAGAGATCAAAAAAGGAAAGACATGGCTGGTGCCCGGGCAAAACTGGGAATGTTACCGCGTACCAGCAGGAGGTATATCATGTTATTCATCAAAAGATCTCTCAACATGGAAATATGAGAGAGTTGCACTGGCCCCTGTAATCGGTGATGCGTTAAATGAAATTGATACAAGTAAAGTGATTGAACGTCCAAAAGTGATCTATAATAAAGCAACTAAAAAGTTTGTGATGTGGATGCATATAGATGCTAAAGATTACTCATTTGCACATGCCGGAGTTGCAGTAAGTGACAACCCTGCTGGTCCATACAAGTATCTTGGCAGTACTCAACCTAATGGACAAATGGCGAGAGATATGACATTGTTTAAGGATGATGACAACAAAGCTTATCTCATTTATTCATCAGAGAATAATAATACAATGCATGTTTGCCTGTTAAGCGATGATTACCTTTCTCCGACAAAAACCTGGAGCCGAATCTTAATAGATAGAAATCGTGAAGCCCCTGCCCTGTTTAAAAATAAAGGCAAGTATTACCTCGTCACTTCTGCCTGCACAGGCTGGTCGCCAAATGTAGCGACTTATGCAGTTGCTTCTAAGCCTTTAGGCCCCTGGAAGGAATATAATAATCCATGTACAGGTGAGGGAGCTGAAACTACTTTTCAATCACAAAGCACTTTTGTTTTGCCAATTAAAGGAAAGACAGATCAATATATTTTTATGGCTGATAAATGGAATAAGTTTGATCTTGAAAATTCAAAATATGTTTGGCTCCCTTTATATATAAAGAATGACAAAGTTGAAATTACTTCTCACCTTCAATAGTGAACAATAAAATACTTCAAGTATAGGCGACATAACTAGCCTGCACCATTTGTGCTTTCCCATGCTGTTTGTTTACCATATTCCGTTGTTTGTTGACGATCGCATTTTGCGTATCCATTTATGAAATATTCTTGTGAAAAGATTTTAAAATAAAAACTACAATTATGAAACAGCTCATTCTTTCCATCGCGATTGCTCTCACTACAATGCTATTTTGCCATTGTTAAGCTTAGTTGCGCTGGAGAACATTACCGGCATAATTGAGAACAACATTTCTCATGTGTATGACGGGGATGTTTTTACATCCCCGTTCTTCTTAGTTAAGTAAAAAATAAATAAATGAATAAAATAATACAGTTTGGAGAAAATGTAGAAGGATATGACATTCCTGTTTTAAATGAAAGAGAAATAAGGGCAGCTGCAGGCATACTATTTTTGGCAACTTTTACTTCTCTCATGTTTATCTTATTTAAAAATAATTTTTTGCCGATCAAGTATGTTTTAACTGCCTTCCTCGCTGACTTCATCATCCGGGTTTTTATCAACCCTAAATTTTCACCTACTTTAATTATGGGTCGATTGATCGTAGGTAACCAAACACCTGAATATGTGGGAGCCCAACAAAAAAAATTTGCATGGATAATTGGCGTGATCCTGTCAGCCACGATGTTCATTTTTATGGTGGTAATAAATTCATATAGCCCAATAACGGGAATCATCTGCCTTATATGCCTTATGTTTCTGTTCTTTGAATCGGCATTTGGTATTTGTTTGGGATGTAAATTTTATCCATTATTTTTTAAAGAAAAAGCACAACGATGCCCTGGTGAAGTTTGTGATGCAAAATCAAAACAAGTTATTCAAAAAACATCCGGGATCCAGCTACTTATCGTGCTTACATTTGCCACATTTATTTTCCTTGCTGCCTGGTTCTTTAATGATCAGCTTAGCAAACAACCTTATGACCTGTTTGGAATTCTCAGTTCTTCAAAATCTAAATAGTTGTCCTCCTACCCGCTGACTTGTAACAGCACTCAATTGTCAAATCAATGTTAGGACGGTCGCGTAAAATTTTTATCATCGGCAGATGGGCCATAAATAGAAGGCACATCAATATTGTTTAATCGCATGTAAACTGTTAGTTGTCCGCGATGATGAACCCAATGATTGATTGTGATACCGATATCGTTAATTTTTTTAGAAGTATACAATACCTGGCCATTCGCTTTTAATGTGAAATTGCTTTCTAATGCTTCATCAGTTGCTCCTTGTAAAGCTGTTCTTCCAGCTTTCATATTATCTTCAAAATGCGCAACCAGTTCTGAAGTAGTTTTAGGCGAGGCATGCTTGAAAGTAACGAAGTCTATCTCACCATCCGTAACCATGTGTTTGATCCATAAAGGGATCTCCGCAACCAATAAAACAAGATATCCCATCGTCATTGATTTAGGATGAGGCTTGTATTCGAAAAGCTTTTCGGGAATTCTTTCAAGACAAGCATGTGTTGCCTTGTATTCTATATTCAACTCACGAAGGAGAGATTCGGTTTTAACAGTACTCATATGAATTGTTTTCACAAATTTACTCCTATTCAATAAAATAAAAATCCTTTATCATTGATCAAGTAATAAACTTCCGGCTTGCAGGAGGTCTTACTTACAGATTATACTCGCTTATTTGGATAGTAATTTACATACGGTGTATATTTATGTGCTGGCTGAAATTTCAGGAGCCTTTCAAATTCTAATTTAAAGTTTTGATACACAGGAAAAATTTACACTTAACTATTTCAGCGATCACTCTCACTATTGTTTCATTGGCTTACGGGTTATCTCCAAATAGCATTCTGCCAAAATTTTTTGACTTCAAAGTAGAGACTATTGATCTGACACACACTTTCAGAGCCACGATGGGATTATACTTAGGTATGGCTGTTCTTTGTGTAGTTGGAATTTTCAAATCACGTCAATGGCGTACAGCAACGATCTCAAATGTGTTTTTTATGATTGGCTTGGCATTAGGCAGAATAATTAGTTTAGTCATTGATGGAATTCCTTCAATTTACTTTTTAGCGGGACTCGTCTTAGAATTGCTACTTGCTCTTTGGGGAATCATAAACTTAAATAAATATCATACACCCCTAAATTAATAACATTGAAAAAAACAATCATTCTGATACTTGCAATTTACATTTCTACATTGTTGCAAGCACAACAGCAATTAACAAAAGCCCAGCAGGAAGTGAATCAAACCGTTATTAATTTTTTTGGGGCATTATCAAACCGGGATTCAGTTAGCTTAAAAGATAATTGCACGGCTGATATTTTATTGTTTGAAACCGGGAGTACCTGGAATGCAGATACACTTATCCTTAAAGCAATAACATTAAATACAGCAACGGATTTTAAAAGAATTAACACTTTTGATTTCGTCAACACGACAGTTGATAACAACACAGCTTGGGTAACTTATAATCTCCACTCAGAAATAACAAGAAATGACAAACAATCTACTGTGCAATGGATGGAAACAGTAATTTTAATAAAAGAGAAACAAAAATGGAAAATTAAAGTTCTGCATTCAACTCTAATCAAACGTAATTAAAAATACAGACGAACACAAAAATTGAATGAGATGGTAAGAATTTTCATCACAGGAGCAACACTATTTACATTTTGCAAGCAGCTAACATTTTCGCAGTCAGCAGACACCACCCACTCTATAAGGATAAGCCTTCCTACCTTGCTGAAAGGCACATTTGAAGATGACTATGGAATAAGATATACTATTAGCGATAGTCTTTGGATACAACATCCAAATGCAAAATATCATATCATCGATTGCGATACAACAGAACAATACCTACTTGTTCAAAATGATAAATCTAATAAAACAGATGGCGGATTGTTTACTCGAATTGATTACATGAATTTCACGGGAATGGAACCTTTTCGCTGGGGCTTTTGTTTAACAATATATAATGCGAATACATTGGAAAAAGCCAAAGCAACAGCAATAGCCGATAGAAAAAAACCTAAAACTGGTTGTAGTGGATTCCCATTTTCCCGTATGAAGAGATTGTAACAAAAATACTTCGTCCGCAGGATCTTGTAAGGAGAGCCCTTACGTAAATAATAAATATTAAGACCAGACACCGGACAAACATCGAAATGAATAATAAAGAACTAATTCATTTTGCAAGCAACCCTCTTGTTCTTTAAATCGATAAACTAGTTATCCGCCTGAGAGTAATTTTTAAACAATTAAAAAATGTGTTATGAAAATTATTATTAGGTTATTAACAGTTTCCACTCTTTTATTTGGGATAAGTTCATGCGATAAGGATGACGACACTCCCCCAGATCCTAACGTAACCTTTAAAGCAACATTGACGGGTGCACAGGAAGTGCCAGCCAATGCTTCAACTGCAACGGGAGATGCTACACTCACGTTTAATACTACCACAAAAATATTTACACTTGCGGTCACACATTCCATTGCATCTCCTACTAACGGCCATATACACAAGGGTGCTGTTGGAGTAAGCGGTGGTGTAGTTTTTCCATTCGCCAGTTTTACATCTCCAATATCATACACAAGTGCTGCTTTGGATGCAATCCAGGAAGCAGACTTGAATGCTGGTCTTTATTATGTAAATATTCATACAGCGGCATTTCCAAACGGAGAGATCAGGGGGCAACTTATTAAGCAATAGGATTCTCAGGACTCGTTGGCATAGACGCAAACCGATAACATTCAAATGTCGTTTTTACAATTTGTAATTGCCGTGGTTACAAAAAGACGGTTCAAATGACATTTTATTTTATGACAATTGCCTACCTTCAAAGAACCACATTAAACTATTTTTTATGCCAAACAAAAATTCAACACTTACCTATCGCTGGTTCCAGGAAGTTTGGAACAACAGCCGTAAAGATGCAATTGATGAAATGCTGGATGATAAAGCTATCGTACATGGGATTGAAGGTGTCAATACTCCAGGTCCTGAAGGATTCAAAGTTTTTTATGACAGCTTCAAACAACAATTCCCAGAGGTGCATGTAGAAGTAGAAGAAGCCGTCAGTGAAGGAGAATATGAAACATCCCGCTGCACTGTTCATGCAACTAATGCTAATAATCAACAAGTGACTTTCAGCGGCATGACTCATCTGAAGATAAAAAATAACAAGATCGTTGAAGCCTGGAACAATTTTGATTTTCTTTCAATGTATCAGCAACTGGGTTATAAGATGGCTTTGCATGAGGAGGTTGCGTAACAAACAAAAGCCGTCCCGGTTTCCCGGTACGGCTACAAATAATATTTTAAGCAAATTGTTTTAAAGATTGCCGATACCAGTCATTACATTTTTAATCAAAAGTTTCAGTAAGGATCATTTTGATAATAATATCCTGGAAACTGTCAGAATGAGTTTCAGGTAGCTCATGACCAGCATCTTTAAAAAGGAACAGATCCTTCTTTGGAGCTGTAACTCTATTAAAATATTCTTGAGTAATAGTATAATTAGTATTGTAATCCTTCTCACCAGCAAAGAAATACACAGGACAATTTATTACAGGAAGGCTTTGAAACCGGTTCACATCACAGGATCGTGAGAAAACATCAAACCACGTAACTGCCCATGTGAGCACAAAATTTTTTGGCAAACTAAGGCTTACAAATTTTTGTCCTGCGTGTTTAAGTAACCACTTGCGGTGATAATATAACTGTTCTGCATTTTCAAACGGAATTTTTACTTGTGCAAGTTCTTTACGTGCATTATTGCCCATCTCCTTTTTCAGCATTGCTAATGAGATACTGTCGCTTCTGGGTTGATCGATCACGGGACTGACAGGAATATAGGCATATAATAGCTCCGGATATTTATCTGCAATATAAAAACCAAGACCCGAACCCCAGGAATAGCCGATTAGATAAAGTTTGGATCGCTGAAATTTTCGAAGCAGGGTATCGATCACATCATGGGTATCATTATAAAACAATTGAAGTGTTAATGGCTGTGTTGTTTTATTGAGCTTCAGCGTCTCTCCAGTTTCTCTTTGATCCCAATGCACTACAACAAAATGTTCCTGCAACTTGCCGCTAACTTTATCAATCTTTTGCATCAGTGAGCCGCCTGGTCCACCATGCAAAAAAAGGATCAATGGTTTTGAAACATCATTTCCTTTTATGCGAACACTTTGTTTTATTCCTCCAATATTAAAAATAGTAGTTGTATCAATCGGCTTTTGGGCAAACAACGAATAATTAGTTAATAAAATGAATAGTAAAAAATATCTCATCTAAATAATTTGCGCCAGAAGATATGAAATCAACATCATAACAAAATGTAAAGCATAAAGAAGATTAATCTTGATACCTGTTAAAATGTAAGCAATGAGATGCATAAAACAAAAAAAGTGCACTCATGTTCCATTAGTCGTACATTACGGATTACATGTCAGCCTTATGAAGGCTTTATTCCAAGTATCGAGAACAATTTTTCCTTTTTCACTCAAACAATAATTTAAAACGAAACAAATGAAACGACTCTTACTTATTTTGTTTATTGCATTGTCGCTGTTAGCGAATGCACAAACTGCTGATTACTATTCCGGTTTGGGCTTTGAAAAGTATGCAAAGGAAGATTTTAAGGGTGCCATACTTGCCTTTGATAAAGCAATTGCACTTGATCCCAAAAATGTCTTCAATTATCTCTGGCGAGGAAATGCAAACGATGCACTTGAAAATTATAGCGAATCTATTAAGGATTACGATAAGATTATTGAGCTTGACCCGAAAAGCGTAGACGGTTATGTACATCGGGCAGAGGCAAAATATTTTGACATGAATTACGAAGGCGCCATAGAAGATTATAGCAAGACAATTGGATTAGCTCCCGGAAATGAAAAGGCTTTGTTGGGACGTGCACAGTGTAACTACCATTTGAAAAAGTATGCGCTATCTGTACAGGATTATACGAAGCTGATTGCATTGGATTCCTTGAATTTAACTGCTTATAAAAAACGGGCAGAGGCAAGAGGAGATATGAAAGACTATAAAGGAGCAATTAACGATTATACCAAGGCAATTGATCTGGAGCCTAATAAAGAACGAGCAGCTAGTACTTATACACTAAGAGGGTTTATGAAACAATTTAATTTAGACCAAAAAGGTGCTTGCGTTGATTATGCAAAGTCAGTCGAACTAGGGTATGCTGCTGCAGCTGGTTACATAAAAAGTTATTGTCAGTAGGAGTCAATGTTCCCTACTTATATTTTTTGAGTTTCTTTCTCAAGTTACCCTTAATATGTTCAAAAAATAAAAGTACTGCTGTCACTACTGCTGTGCGTAGTTTGTAACTACGGACCTATAAAATAATACATAATGCGGGCGCAAGTGTCCGCTTGTTCCCCAACACAAAATGATCATGATACAGCTGATGTTCTCACATTATCATTGGCCCATAACATTGCCCAAATAAAAAATATATTTTTTAAAGGCAACTTACCCATTTGTCAAATAAAAATATTTTTACCTTTTAATCTTTCACTTCACAGGCTCATCCAACTTTTTAAAAATTACAAATGTGAATATCCTTTTCACCCGGTATAATTTTTGTTAATTTTTTACCTCAGGCCCCACGTGTTTTCCCCACTTCAATGATCTATTGAATTTCGAAACCTCATTTATCATGCATCTAATCTTTAATTATGAAAGCTTTTTTACTCTTTCTGGGTATATTTTTTATCCAGCTAACTGCCTTTTCACAAGCAACACATCCTTATACTAATTGCCCCGATGTTGATATTGCAATTGTACGAGCTGGTACAAATGCCAATGTCACAAATCCTTATTTTTTATACAATGTCAATCAAACTACCAGCGCAATGACGTTAGTGCCCGGAGGTCCTTATAAAGATCCGGCAAACACAACACTGAATTTACAGATCAATGGGTTTGGTGTAAGCAGAAAGGATGGTTTTATCTATGGTTTAGCTTTTGATGGCACTACTACAACTGCTCGTTTTATGCGACTTGACGGAACTTATGGTGTCACTAACCTGGGTGATATTCCTTCTCCTGCCTCAAGCACCGGGCTTATTGGTATTGTAAATCCTGCTGCCGGGGATATGGATACGTCCGGAAACTTTTATTTCAGTGCATTTACATTTAATCCAACACCCATCCCAACATTTGATAAATTTTATCTTGGAAAAATTTCGAATACACAATCAATGGTAGCAGGCCCACCGGTCGTACAATATTTCGAAGTAGATGTAAGTGGAGCAAATTGCTCAAACTATGTTTCAAGTTTGATGACCGATCCCAATAATAGCGGGTTAAAAGATTTCAGTTACAATTCAAAAACCAATAGCTTCTTTACTTATGCAACTTATAAGATACCGGGAGCAGCAAATTTTTCTGCACAGGTACTTGAATTAGTTGCCATACCAGGATCATCACCGCTTCGCTATCGTCTTGTTTGCAATGCTACTGTTAATACACATACAGCTGAAACTTCAGGAACGTTGATCGATAAAACAGGCAAGTTCACAGTACTGTTTACTGATGGCTCATTCGGAATGGTAGATGGAAATGCAAGTACTGGCTTTACTGGCGGATTTACAATGATCACTACAAGTGCCGGAACCGGGCTTCCAAATCCACTCCGTGGTGATATGGGTAGTTGCGGACAAGGCTCCCCAAATATTCCACCGCCTACGACAATAACTCCATTTACAAATTGCCCGGATGTTGATGTAGCAATTGTGAGGGCAGGAACAAACGCTGATATAACAAATCCATATTTTTTATATAACGTTAATAATACCACAGGTGCAATGACATTGGTGCCTGGTGGTCCTTATAAGGATCCGGCGAATCCAACTCAGAACTTACAAGTGAATGGCATTGGAGTTAGCAGAAAGGATGGTTTTATTTATGGAATTGCTTTTGATGGCACTACAACAACAGCTCGTTTTATGAGGCTCGGTTCAAACTATGGCGCAACAGATCTTGGTGCTATTCCTTCTCCTGCATCAGGCAGCGGGCTTGTTGGTATTGTAAATCCTGCCGCCGGAGATATGGATACATCCGGAAATTTTTATTTCAGTGCATTTACATTTAATCCAACACCAATTCCAACATTTGATAAATTTTATCTTGGAAAAATTTCGAATACACAATCAATCGTAGCAGGTCCACCGGTCGTACAATATTTCGAAGTAGATGTAAGTGGAGCAAATTGCTTCAACTATGTTTCGAGTTTGATGACCGATCCCAATAATAGCGGGTTAAAAGATTTCAGTTACAATTCAAGAACCAATAGCTTCTTTACTTATGCCACTTATAAATTGCCGGGAGCAACAAATTTTTCCGCACAGGTACTTGAATTAGTTGCCATACCAGGATCATCACCACTTCGCTATCGCCTTGTATGCAATGCTACTGTTAATACACATACAGCAGAAACTTCAGGAACATTAATCGATAAAACAGGCAAGTTCACAGTACTATTCACAGATGGCTCTTTCGGAATGGTAGATGGAAATGCAAGTACCGGATTTACCGGCGGATTCACAATGATCACAACAAGTTCCGGAACCGGGCTTCCAAATCCACTCCGTGGTGATATGGGTAGCTGTGGACAAGGGTCGCCGAATATTCCGCCGCCAACTACGATAAGTTGCCCGGTCAATTATGCTGTAGTAAGAGCTGGCACAAATGCAGATATCACAAACCCTTATTCGATCTATTCAGTTAATGGAACCACAGGTGCACTCACTCTTCTTCCCGGTGGCCCGCTATTTTATCCCGGTACTTCACTACCACTACAAATAAATGGTATAGGTGTGAACAAAATTGATGGACTTATTTATGGAATGGCTTTCGAAGGTTCATTAAACACTGCAAGGTTTGTAAAGACTGATGCGGCCTACAACGTAACATTAATGGGTGTGATACAACCTCCACCACAAAATTCTATTCTAACACCAAGCTTTGTGAATTCTGCAGCAGGTACAATGGATAATAATGATAACTTTTATTTTACTGCTGTTACAACAAAGGTTGGTAATAGTCCAAGTGGATTAGTAATAGATAAATTGTGGTTAGGCAAGATCTCAAATGCCAGCACTGTTACCGGAACGCCAACACCTGTTTATTATGAAGTAACATGGTCCGGAAATCCCTGCAAGGATTTTATCAGCAGCCTCAATAATGATCCTATAAATAGTGGAATCAAAGATCTTTTTTATCACCCTGTTACACGAACATTCTTTACTTACGCAACTTATAAATTACAAGGCGATCTTAAGTTCAGGGGACAAATGCTTGAACTAAAACCTGTCGGTGGACCAAATTCTCCAAGCTCTTATAAATTACATTGTAATGATAAAGTTGAAATGCATACTTCAGAAACCTCAGGCGTCATGGTCACCAATGAAGGCAGATTTTTAATACTAATGACTGATGGCACCCTTGGACTAATTCCAAGAACAGGAAACTCATTTAATTATTCAGGTGATTATGTTGAATTAAATAATTCAACAGGTCTTCCGCCTGTGATAAGAGGAGATCTTGGAAGTTGTACTAAACTTCACCATCCAAGTGAACACGGTGACGGTCACGATGAAGACGATGATGATGATGATGATGGTGACGATGATGGTCATGGTCATGATGACCACGACAAAACTTCAGTAAATTTCTCCTTGTATCCAAACCCATTAACATTCAATCAAAATCTTGTTGTAAAATGGAAAGAGGTTAAAGACCGCGGCATAGTTTCAGTTTTAATTTATGATAACTATGGAACTGTTGTAAGAAGAATAAGTAATGTAATGGCTATCGAAGGCGGTCAACTATCAATTTCAATCGGCAATCTGACTTCTGGTATTTATTATGTACAGGTAATTTCAGCAAATGGAAAAGCTCACGGTAAAATGAAATTTATTAAAATGAACTGATCAGTATAAAACATTTTTGTCTCAGTAACATGATGGTTAGTTAAGCCCCTCATGATCTTTTGAGGGGCTTTATTTGTTCTTGCACAGTTTTTGTTATTTTCTTTTTATTAAATACCCTTTTATGAAAGAACTTCAGGATTTTCAGCCTACACAGCTTGTAAATTTATTAGCTAAGGAAACAATATCATATTATAAGCTGATTGGTGATGCTGCAAGTGTGGAAGAATGTACCCAATGCAACGACAGGATCAGGCAAATTGAATTAGAACTTGGTTCACGGAGAGATCCGCAGGAAAGAAATATTTTGAACCGACAATACAAAACTCCATCTCCATCGCCTGAATATTCATACTGAATAATCTTTTTTGAGGATAACACTTGTTTGTTTGAAACGTCTATCCAAGACGTTTATCAGGATATTTCATTACCTTTTGAAAGAAGGTTTACACTTCTAAAAATTGAAATTTCTTCTACTTGATTCCTTAACGGATTAAATTTAAATAAACATGCTCACAGACATCAATCCAAAACTGCCAATGCGTGATAAAACAGTTACAAAGGATTTTTATTTAAACAAATTAAATTTTCATGAATTCGGCAGTGCTGATTATGATGGCTACCTAATGATGCAGAAAGACAATATTCAAATTCATTTTTTTGAATTTAAAGATCTTGATCCAAAAGAAAATTACGGGCAGGTATACATCCGCACAGGCAACATAGACGAATGGTACAAGTTGGCTTTAGACAAAAAAATAAACATGCCCGAAGCAGGACATTTGCAACTCAAACCCTGGCGACAAAAAGAATTTTCCTTACTTGACCCGGATAACAATTTGCTTACTTTCGGACAGAGTGTGCAATGAAAATCATTAATAAGAATAATGATGATTGAAACTAAAAAAATTTCACGTGGGACTATTTGATATTTTTCGAAACAACAAAAAGAAACACTCATCGAGCTGGAGTGATGAAGAAAAACGTAAAATCTTTGAGGCGGTAGACGCACACAATAAGGAAATAGAGGTTGTTCGAGAAGAAGTTTTTCCTGGAGAGGGAGAGCCATATCGCTATTTTTATGAGAATGGTAATGTAAGAGCAGAAGGATTTTATTACGCATTAGCATACGATAAAAAGAACCAATTACAAGACGAGAAGTTTCAAGGCAAAAATATCGAGTATCACGAAAATGGACAGATTAAAGATATTTTCTTTTACAAAGACGGAATCCCCACAGGTGAATATTATAAATATGATAATGAAGGAAATCTAATTTTTAGTCAGTCTTCTGGTTGAGCAACACACAGCCCACGTTATTGTCAAGTTCATAAAACAAAAATCTTTAAAGCTGAAAACTATACCAATTACTTTTTATCCTCATACACATCCAGTTCATTTATTTGATCTTTATAATCTGATGGTAGTAGAATGTTTTTCAGAAGCCAGTCCATCTTCATCAGCCTGCTAATTTTATACAATGGTACTACAGGTGTAAGCAACGAAAAATCACTGAACTGCAACAACTCTTTTACTCTGCCAGGAACAACTAATTTTTGTCCTTCGACCAGCACTTTAAAACGCATGGCGCCAAGATGCTTTTTATATTGTTTAAAAAGATCAGCAGTGTATTTACTCTTTTGCAGGTCTGCTAATAAATGTGATTCTCTTACAGGCAGCCATTCAATATATGTAAGTGGCAACTCTTTCAACCCCATCCTTGCACCCACCCTGTAAAAAACATTGTACGCTTCTTCCTTTTCCTCATCTGTTAATTTTTTTTCGAGCAGTTCATATGATGCAATGGAATAATGTATCAGCATAAAAAGTACATCGCGGTAAGCCCAGTCCGGTATTGTAGAGCCTCTGTTTTTTTCAACGGCAGTATGTATCTGCCTCATGATGTCAATTGCTTTATTTGCTTCATCCATTGATGAAAAAACGATCTTTCTTGCATAACTAACAGTGGAAAATAGCCGGCCTAAAGGATCAGCAGGCAGCTTGCCAGTAAAGTAAAGCCAATCTACTGCCTTATTAAGGGCAAATTCAGCAGAGGCGCCAGCAAAAATAAAAAGTATAGTATCGCTCTTCCCCCAGATCTTTCTAACAACCGAACTTTTCTCAACAAATAATTGCATAAGGTCAAAATTAATTCCTGCAAAGTTACGCATCATTGAACCATACAATACCTATAAAGGCTTAATCATAATATTGATCAAATGCGGTGCAGTTTCATCACCGCCAAAATAAGGATATTGCTGGTAGCCGCTGGCTTGCGTTGAAGAAGGACCACGTGGCAAACTAATAGAAATTCCGTTGACTGTAAATAAATAAGTGCTGTCTGCAAGCTTTATGCTACACGTTATATCGGAACCAATAGCAACTGAAGTAATTTCATGGTAATGACGAACACCATTAGCATGTACATAACCATACAACCTTAAAGCATTATTATTCCATGACCACCCAATACGGGCACTGTTGTATTGATTATTGATCCCTTCGGTAAAACCCCATAGCTTATTAATATCATATTGATTTTCGGGAACCACAGTTTTGTAAATAGCCGAGTTGTCAAATTTTACTATGAATTTCATCTCAGAAGTTCGGACTGACTTCAGACCATTCTGATCACAGTAATGCTGACCTTGTCGGATTGTAAAATCATTATAGCTGATTGGCTTCGGAGAACCGCTTTTATCAACGGCCTCCTCTTCAGTAATAGTTTTACTTTTATTATGACAATTGATCTCTTTTGTGCAGCCTATAAACAGCAGACCGGCAAGGAGAAAAAATGGTTTGCTCATAAAAATGTTTTGATAAGTATAAGCTTGCTGTTATCTACCTGGAAGTGAAATACAAAATACTAATTTATCCTGACCCATCAAATGAGTGTGAGTTTCCGAATGAAGTGGTCCTAAAATAAAATTGTCGATCGTAAATACTTTTCAGGATCAAAGTATGATTGCTAAACTCAGGCCAGCTTTTTGATTGGATAATCCCGCTATCCATTTTTTAAACCCGTAACTTTCTGTAATATCGTTTTGTGGTGTAGCCAAAATTTAAATTCAACTGAACAATATGAATTGGTTTTATATTATTGGGGCCATTTATGTCGCTATCCTTATCGCTGTTTGTCTCCGGGTCATTTATGAAACAAGGAGTGCTACCAAAACGATGGCATATCTTTTATTGATCCTTTTTATACCAGTTGCAGGTGTTATTTTCTACATATTATTTGGTATCAACTACTGGAAAACAAAATTGTACAGCAGAAAATCCTTGGACGATGAAAAAATGTTGAACAGGCTGAAGAAGGAAATGGAAATTTATATGAAGGAAACAATCTCCCCTTTTGATCTGTCAGTTGAAAATAACAGGGAGTTGGCGGTAATGGTCGAAAAAGAATTGCGCAGCCCTTTAACCCGAAGAAACAAAGTGAAGTTATTATTAAACGGGGAAGAAAAATTTCCCGAAGTGATGGAAGCACTTGGCAATGCAAAGCATCACATTCACATTGAATATTACATCTACGAGTGGGATGAGATCGGGGAACAAGTTGCGGAGCTACTTATACAAAAAGCAAACGAAGGTGTGAAGGTTCGTTTCATTTATGATGATTTTGGAAGTCCGAATATTAAGAAAAAGACAGAGGAAAGAATGAGAAAAGCCGGTATAGAAATTTATCCTTTTCAAAAAGTGCATTTCTATCTTTTGGCAAACCGCCTTAACTACAGGAATCATAGAAAGATCATAGTAATAGACGGGCAAATTGGCTTTACAGGTGGAATAAATGTCAGCGATAAATATATCAACAATGGGTCACATAAATTATTTTGGCGTGATACCCATCTGCGTATTGATGGGCCGGGAGTTTTTTATTTGCAATATCTTTTTTTGGCCGATTGGAATTTTTGTACTGGTAAAGTTTTGGCACCTGAAAAATTTCATTTCTCAGTTCCCGCAGATAGTAAAGATGATTGTTTTTTACAGGTTGCTGCAAGTGGTCCGGATTCGGTTCAGCCTTCGATATTATTTTCCTTACTGCAGGCTATCTATCTCGCAAGAAAAGAAATACTTATTACTACGCCCTATTTTATTCCGGGAGATAGCATCCTGCAAGCATTGCGCATTGCAGCGTTAAGTGGCCTTTCAGTAAAATTGTTAGTACCGGGTGTAGCTGACTCAAAGCTGGTAAATGCAGCCTCCAAATCTTATTACGAGGATCTGCTTTGCGCAGGTGTTGATATCTATATGTATCAAAAAGGATTTGTACATGCAAAGACGTTGGTCGCTGATGGAAATTTATCCATTATAGGAACAGCAAATATGGATCTCAGGAGTTTCGAATTAAATTTTGAAGTGAATGTAATGCTGTATGACCGAAAATTTTCCGAACAATTAAGGTCTGTATTTTTTAAAGATCTTGAAGACGCCGAAAAAATTGATAGGGATGCCTGGTGCCAGCGGCCAGCCTACAAACAATTACCTGAAAGAATAGCGAGATTGTTCTCACATGTATTATAAAAATTTCAGAATAACACTTCTTTATATATGAAAAAGTTTTTTACCTGATAAGTGTAAGTGTTCCTTTCATATCCTTACGTCCGTTTTTAAAACTGATATAATAAACAAAGGTGCCCGTCGATTGCGGTTTTCTGTTAAAAGAACCATCCCAATCAACAATTTTACTTTCAACCTGATAAACTACCTGGCCGTAACGATTATACACCCTTACTGTTGCACCGAGCATTGGATCAAGAAAAGGGATATGCCAATGATCATTTTTACCATCCCCATTTGGAGTAAAGCCGGTTGGAACAAAAATTCCTGCTACTACTTTTATCATCATTTCATCTTCATTTTTGCAACCAAAAGAAGATGTAGCATAAAGTGTATACTTTTTTTCCGAAGAAGGCGATGCCACCGGATCAAGATTATTTATATCACTTAAATTATCAGGTGGTCCCCAATAAAAAACGGGGTTCTCCCCTATTACATTTCCATCGAGGGTAACATTTTCACCATTAAACATTACTCTGTCTGAACCCGCATTTACCATTGGCCCTGCATGAACATTAATTACTACATAATTAGATGCAATGCGGCAACCGGGTATTCCTGCAGAACTTTGTTCACTTACAGCAAGCCGATACCAATATATTCCTGCAGTTGTAGGACTGCGCAAATAGGTAAGTGAATTAGCAGAGGGAATATCTTTCCATGTTATTCCGGCATCTGTACTTACCTGCCACACATAAACAGGAGAAATATAGGCAGAAGAAACAGATGATGTAAGAGTGTACAAATTTGTATTACCATCACATATATGAACTGTATCGGAATATCCTTGTATTGCCGAAGTAACGTTCGGGCCACAGGGCCGGAAAGTAATATCATCTAAAGCAATATCATTACCTATACCACCGGGTGCATTGTTTGTCATTCTCAAAACAATTCCATTATTAGTTGCCGGCGTAGTAAAATAGAATCCGTATTGCTTCCATACGGGAAAAGCGGATTCCATAATATCACCGGTTGAAAATTGTTGTAGCACAACGCCACTTGTGGTTTCTATTTTGAATGTAATATTAGGTCTGATAGCACCAAAGCGATTGATCACATTCATCATCCAAGCTGCAAATTCATAAGTGGTGTTTGGGCAAAGGTTATTAACAGTGGTAACAAAAAAATCGCCCGGAGTAAACGTTGCATTAACAAGCAAAAATGCCCCATTGCCCGTATGATCTGATCTCACAGAATGCCAGGTGCTTCCAAAACAATTGACGGTAGAGTTTGTAATTGTATAATACCCATCATCAGGACAGAAAGAACTGGTATATATGTATGCATTGGTTGCTGTATAACCGGAATTACTTCCACCCGATCCAAAAGTTATATTTACTACAGGGTCACCTAAACTGCCAGTGCATAGCTGTGCCTTTATAGAAAAGTTAGATGCCAAAGCAAAAAAAACAAATATTGATCTCAAAAAAAATGGCAAGGGTATTTGGCGCAAAACCGGCATCTTCAACATTAAAAATTTATACGCGAAACTATGTTTTTTTATTAGTATGTTGTTGCTTACACACGATAGTAATACAAGAAAGCTAAGTGTTTCTTACTATAATGAAGTATTAAGAAAAATTCCTAATTTTCGTAACGACTCATTCCTGGTCATCACCTTACAATTCATTTATGAAACCTATTTTTTTGCTTGCACTTATTTTCAGCAACATGCTCACTTATTCCGTTATCTATGCGCAGCAAGACAGTTCATCCTGCAAAGTGATAATGAAAGGGCTTGCAGGCCGCTATACCGGTGGCTGTAAAAATGGATTAGCGAACGGGAACGGTGACGCTACCGGGGTTTATCACTATGTAGGTGCATTTAAAGATGGCATGCCAAATGGAACCGGCATTTATTATTATAGCCAAAATGAATATTACGATGGAAATTTCCAGGATGGGATAAAGGAAGGAAAAGGAGAAATGCATTATATAAGAAAGCCAATGCCAGATAGTATAGTTAAAGGTTACTGGAGTGGTGACCAATTCAAAGGAAGTAAATACACAACCTATTCTTATAGCACCACTGAACAGTTTGATCTTACCGAGATCACACCTTCTAAAACCAGCGGCAACACTATAACTTTTGAGATCGGAACGAATAGCGGTTCACCAAATGGCACGGCGGATGGTTTCGCACTGCTGCTTACTAATATTATTTCTCCTACCGGATGCATTTTAAAAACAAGATCGAAATACGAGAGTTCTTTTAAAAGCTATGTCACATTAGAATTAGCATCATTCCCCTGTAAGCTATTCGGCACTCTTTCCGACAGCCAGACTTTTGAAATAGAATTGTATAAAGCTGCTAACTGGAAGGTTCGTTTATTTAAAAATAAGTGATGCCACTTCTTAGTTCTTCAGATCATGTGTATCCTGTTCCATTTCGAATTGACTATTTTTGAAAAACAATGGATACGAAAACCGCAGCTATTGAAAATAAATTTACACGTTACCAGGTATTGGTCATCGTGTTGATCGCTCTCACCCAGTTTACAGTAGTGCTCGATTTTATGGTCATGTCCCCGCTTGGCGACATGCTGATGAAATCAATGGAACTTAACACTAAGCAATTTGGTTTGGCGGTATCAGTATATGCTTTTAGTGCGGGAGCTTCCGGTTTATTAACTGCTGGCTTTGCTGATAAGTTCGATCGTAAAAAATTGTTGCTATTCTTTTATGTTGGCTTTATAACCGGCACATTATTTTGTGGATTGGCTAACAGTTATGTTTTGCTGATCGCAGCAAGAATAATAACTGGCTTATTTGGCGGTGTGATCGGTTCTATTTCAATGGCAATCGTTGCTGATCTTTTTCCATTGCAGCAACGCGGAAGAGCAATGGGGTTCATACAAATGGGTTTTGGCGCCAGCCAGGTACTGGGTATTCCTATAAGTCTTTATATTGCTAACCATTGGGGATGGCAATCTCCATTTCTTATGATCGTTGGCTTAGCAACGATCATTTGGTTATTGGTAATGCTAAAATTGCAACCTATTACAAAACATCTCGAGCTAAAAACTGAAAAGACGGCTATTAAACATTTATGGCACACACTCAAACTTAGGGATTACCGCACTGGTTTTTTATTGACTGCATTGTTATCAATTGGTGGTTTTATGATGATGCCATGGGGCAGTGCTTTTGCTGTAAATAATCTGCATGTATCGTATGAACAACTTCCGATTATGTTCATGGCCAGCGGTATTGCTGCACTTATTGTAATGCCACTGATCGGGAAGCTTAGTGATAAAATAGATAAAGTAAAACTATTTACGGTTGCAGCGCTTAGCATGATGGTGATCATAGTGATCTATACAAATCTTACTCCCGTTCCATTCTATGTCATTATTACGCTGAATATTTTGATGATGACAGCGATCATGAGCCGGATAGTTCCGGCGATGGCGCTGGTATCTGCGTTACCAAAAATGCAGGATCGCGGAGCCTTTATGAGCATCAATTCATCTTTACAGCAAATTGCCGGTGGTATAGCTGCGGCTGTTGGAGGAATGATCGTTATTCAAAAAACAAAAACAAGTCCGTTACAACATTATGATACACTCGGCTATGTCATTGTGGTCATAATTATTTTAAATATCATTCAACTCTACAGGGTTAGCAACATGATCAAAGCAAGGAAACATGCAGATAAATTATAATAAATTATTTGCAATTTCAAAATTTGATTTAGCTTTAGCACATACCACTACTTCATGCGTAAACTTGGATTGATCATTTTTTTATGCGTTAGCAGCATTGTTGAATTGAATGCGCAAACTTCTTCTACAAAAATATTTGATGCTGTAAAGAATAACGATCTGAAAGAGGTAAAGTCATTACTTGAGAATGGATCCGATCCAAACAGCATTGATGAAGATGGTGATCTCTTATTGATGCATGCAACACTGTATTCTTCTGTTGATTGCATGGCACTATTAATTGAAAAAGGCAGTAGTGTAAATGCGAAGAATAAAATTGATGAGACGGCATTGATGTGGGCCGTACACGATCTTGCAAAAATGAAATTGCTGATACAACATGGGGCGAATGTGAATGCAAAAGCAAAGTCTGGTAATACTCCATTACTCGTCGCCTCTGTCGGGTATGGAAAGTATGACGCTGTAAAATTGCTGCTTGATAAAGGTGCAGATGCTCTTGCTGTAAATGAAAGAAAAGAAAATGCATTGATAAGAGCTGCACTATTCGGCGACACAGCTACAATATCGTTATTGCTTGATAAAGAAATTAACATTGATGCACTCACCAGTGATTCTTTAACAGCATTGCTTAATGCAACATTCAATGTAAATACTCCGGTTGTGATCCAATTATTAGAAAGAGGCGCTGACCCTGACCTCGTCGGCTCTTTTGGATTGACCGCTTTATCGTCAGCGGTCACTTACAATGATCTTGTATCAGTAAAAGCAATATTGAAAAAAGCAAAAAAGATCGATCTGAAAGGGGTACGGGGGATCACACCATTGATGTGGGCGGTTTACAACGAACATGATAATGTTGATATCATAAAAGCTTTGTTAGATAAAGGAGCTGATGTAAATATAAAAGCAGAGGATGCCTCAACGGCCCTTTCATGGGCTTTACAAAAAGGAAACACAGGAACGGTTGCATTATTAAAAAAAGCAGGGGCAAAATAATTTCTTTCGTAAAAAATTTTCTTTATGAAAAAATGGTTGGTTCTATCAGCAATTGTTACTGTAATAGCTGCATTTACAACCGTAACAAAAGAAAGCAAGATCAATAGCCAGGAAGACATTAAAAAGGCAGTGAATAAAACTTTGCCTTTATTACAAACCAGCAGTCATCTATTTTTAGAAAATGCAGGTGGATGCCAATCATGTCATCACCAGGATCTGACAGCAGTGAGTTTATCATTGGCAAAAGAAAAAGGTTTTACTGTCAATGACACCATTCTTAACGAGATCTTTGATTCTGTCAATAGTGTAATAAGATCGAGAAAAGATGTACTGTCACAAAACGGTGACCCCGTTGCTATTGTCATGTCAAGTGGTTACCAGTTGTGGGCATTATGGGCTAATAAATACAAATCAAACAAACTGATCGAGATGCTGGTGAAGAATTTAATGCAACGTCAAATTTTTGATGGGTCATGGGTAAGTCCCAACCCACGGCCACCATTGGAATATTATGCTTTTTCAGCTACTGCACTTATGGTGTCGGCTTTGCAATATTATTCGCCACCTTCATTAAAACCAGAAATAGATCAACGAATAGAAAAGGCCCGTGCATGGATGATAAAAACAATTCCTGAAAACAATGAAGAAAGAATTTTTCAGTTACTCGGACTTAAGTGGATAAACGGTGATAAAATTTTTATTCATCAGCAGGCAAAAAAATTATTGGCTACACAACATGAAGACGGAGGATGGTCACAATTGCCAACTTTAGAAAGTGATTCTTATGCAACCGGCCAGGCGTTATATGCATTGTATGAAACAGGACAATTAAAAACCAATGATCCTGCTTTTGAAAAAGGAATTTCTTTTTTATTAAAAACACAATATGAAGATGGCTCATGGAAAGTGAAATCCCGTTCCATTCCTTTTGTTCCTTTTGTCCAGAATGGATTTCCACATGACAAAGATCAATTCATTTCTGCTGCCGGAACAAACTGGGCTACTATGGCGCTTACATTGGCAGTAAAATAAAGAATAAACAGAATTGGCTTATTTGTAGACGACCCTCATGCTCCCATGACAAAAGCGTAGCAGCAGGGGCATAGAGATCGATCCTGTACAAGATTATAATTACGATTACCGACAGGGAATTTTTGCTGATCCATTCGGCCATCATTGGGGAGTTCAAAAAAAGATTGGTTAATTTTAATTTTACCCAATAAATTTGAGCCTCGTACGTTCTAAAAAAACTCCGTACCTGTAAAAACTGAAAATCACTCCTTATGAAAAAACCATCCAACAACGGAAACGGGTCTGCAATTGCTATTATCGCTACATTGGAAGAACCCGATTTACTTCAAATTTTAGTGGAAAAATTAGCTGAATGTAATGTTGATATAGGCTATTCTTTACAACAAGTTCAGCCTGGCTGGAAAGCAATAGAAACTTCATCTATTGAAGTTCTTGCAAGCGGCGGTATAGACGTTTCGGATAAAAACGATTCTACACATACTTCCTTTGTCACCAGCTTTTTGTTTACATGTATCAAACCGACAAAAGGAAAATATAACCTTACCTGGAGTCATTCACTTTCCTGATAACAACTCATAAAATAAATGGCTGCACATGTGCAGCCATTTAGATATTTTACAAACTTTATTTAATCCTTTTTTACTTTCTTTTCGCCATCCTCTATTTTTATTTTTGTATCACCATCTTTGATCTTTACCTCATCGCCATCTACTTTCTTTTTATAATCGCCATGCTTGATCTTGTATTCATCATCAATATCATATTTGCCATCACTTGTTACTATTACATGTCCATTAACCACATCACCGGTTGCGCCATAAATCGTATCCCTTGTTTCTCTATCAACATAAATATAAACAGGCTTATGTGTTTCAGTATTAATCATGCGTCCTGTCTTTTCATCTTTTTCAAGTGTTACATATTTTCCCGCAGTAAGATCATAATATCTTTCCCGCTTACAAGATGTAAAAATCATAACTGCTGCACCAAATAGAAATAATAGCTTTTTCATATCTTTTTATTTTTATACCTATAAATCAATTATCAGACCATCAATATCGATTTATGCGAATGGGTAAATAATACCACATAGAAATCGATACTCCCCACTTTACTTTCTGGTTGTTAACCTTCGGCATCATTTTTATTAATTTTCATTATGCTTCAAACTTCCGCTTTGCAGAAAGTTGTGTTTTTTTTTGCTACTTGCTTTCCTCATTGTTGCAGCGATCTATTATGCTAAACCTTTTTTAGTGCCTCTTTGCTTTGGGGGCTTGCTTGCTATGCTTTTTTTACCATTAAGCCGCTGGTTTGAAAGCAAAAAAATACCGAAAGGTTTTTCGATCCTCTTTTGTATCATTTTTTTTCTAGCTCTCATAACAGGAATTATCTGGCTCATTAGTTGGCAGATAACCGACCTTACTACTGAATCAACAGATATTGAAAACAAGATCCGAAAAATGATCGCCGAGATCGAGGAATATATTGGTAGTAATTTCGGAATTTCGAAAAAACAACAGGAAAAAATAATAACTGAACAGGCGCAGGGAAATGGTGGCATGTTATCCAATTTAGGATCTTCTATTACTGGATTTGTTGTTGATTTTATTTTAGTGCTGGTCTATATATTTCTTTTTATGTTTTATCGCAGCCGCCTAAAAACTTTTGTGCTGCAACTTATTTCTTCACAGCAAAAGAAAAATGCTGAAACGATCATTCACGATATAGAGAAAGTTTCGCAGCAATACATAACCGGGCTTGGTATGATGATAGCTTGTCTTTGGATCATGTACAGTATTGGCTTTTCGATCGTTGGTGTTAAATATGCAGTTCTCTTTGCTATTATTTGCGGACTATTAGAGATAATACCATTTATCGGAAATCTTACCGGCACCCTATTCGCTATTTTAATGGTTGTCATCCAGGGTGGCGGCACTGAAATGATGCTTGGAGTTGTAGTTACTTATATTATTGTCCAGTTTTTACAAACATATCTACTGGAACCTCTCGTTGTAGGTGCTGAAGTAAATATAAACCCTCTATTTACGATCATCATTCTTGTATTGGGTGAATTAGTTTGGGGAATTCCGGGAATGGTGCTTGCCATTCCTTTATTGGCAATTGTCAAGATCGTTTGCGATCATGTTCCTTCGCTAAAGCCTTATGGCTATTTGATTGGCAGCGATCAAAAGAAAAAAAACACATTACTAAAAAGAAAAAAATAATTGGGAATAGGCCTAAGTATCACTAAGAATTTACTTTGTATAGCTTCATGTCTTAGTGACTTTATTGTTCAAATTCAGACTGAAACACTATTTAAATAGTCCATTTCTACCTAATTATTAATAATAGTTACCTTTGGCAAATGCTTTTCTCAAAAGAACACCTAAGTTCCGGTAATAACTATAACTGGACAGATGAATTCATCTTTGATGGCACACCAAGCCGCCGACTTTTTGACCGCCAAAACGGGAATCAGTTACTTTTTATCATTAATCTCTATGCTTCGCAAACCGACAGGTTTTCGGAAAACCATGTACGGGGAATAGAAGAAATGCTGGTGAATAAATTGCCCGAACAGGTTAAAAGTGAGATTTCAGTTCTTAATTGGCTGAAAGAAAACGGACAAGTATTTTTAGTAAGCCAATAGTCAACAGGGATACTTCTCTTCTTACCCTTTAAGTTTAAAAATCTGGCAGGGTTTTTTATCTTATATCTATACTTGTATCTAACTTTATTGATCACCTAATAATTTTTATTTATGCGTTGGATAGGTGGAAGGGAAAGCTCAAACGTAGATGACCGCCGCAGTGTTTCAGCGGGGGGTATTGCCGCAGGTGGTGGCATCATTGGTGTGATCGTTATCGTACTTCGCTTACTGCTTGGTGGTGGAGGAACTGATGATGGATCAATGCCACAGATCCAACTTCCGGGTCAAACTCAGCAACTAACACCTGAACAACAAGCAGCAGATGATGAACGTGCAAAATTTGTAAAAGTTGTTTTGGGATATACTGAAGATGTATGGGACAATTTATTTGCTCAGCAAGGAAGCCATTATCAACACCCGACACTTGTACTTTTCCGTGATGCCGTTCAGTCTGCATGTGGAAATGCTAGTTCAGCTTCCGGCCCGTTCTATTGTCCGGGTGACCAGGAATTATATATTGATCTTTCTTTTTACCAGGAGCTCGAAGAACGCTTCAATGCGCCGGGCGATTTTGCCATGGCTTATGTAGTGGCTCATGAAGTAGGTCATCATATACAAAAACTATTAGGCATATCTGATAAAATGGACAGGCTACGCCAGCAAATGGGTCGTGAAGAATACAATAAATATTCTGTGATGCTTGAACTACAGGCTGACTTTTTAGCCGGTGTCTGGGCGCATCATGCACAGCAAATGAAAAACATTTTAGAAGCAGGTGATATTGATGAAGCCTTAAATGCAGCGAATGCTATTGGTGATGACAGGTTACAAAAAGAGTCGCAGGGTTATGTAGTCCCTGAATCATTTACACATGGCACATCACAGCAACGTATCTATTGGTTTAAAAAAGGATTTGATACAGGCGATATGAAGCAGGGTGATACTTTTAATGATCCTTCATTGCAATAAGATATTTTCAAAATTATACTATCATCGAAAAATCTAAATATCCGTTAATACTCATTTCAGCGTATATGAAATGAATTCTTTCTTCGTTAGTTTCAATTACTAAAAGCCACCAATGATAAAATACTTTTTTCCAACAAAAGCTTGGAATAAAATAAAGATCTTTCCATTCACATATTTTTAAAGTTTAATACCAGCCAGAAAGAATAATTTAGTTTTCTAAATCTTTTTTATGAAAAAGGTAATTGCTCTCCTATTCATCCTCTTCCCTATTTCTTTTTCATATGCCTGTACTACTTTTTTCATAAATAAAAACGGGCAAATGGTTTTTGGCCGCAATTATGATTGGGTAACTGATGCAGGGATGGTTTGCACAAATCTGAAAGGTTTATCAAAAATATCCATGAAAACAGAAAATGGAGAAACCATAGGTTGGATATCTAAATACGGGAGCATTACATTTAATCAATATGGCAAAGAATTTCCAACCGGAGGAATGAATGAAAAAGGATTGGGGGTTGAATTGATGTGGCTAGAGGAAACAAAGTACCCAACAGCTGATAACAGGCCCGCTATCGGTGTGTTGCAATGGATACAATACCAGTTAGACAATTGCACAACCATTGATGAGATAATTGCGACAGATAAAAAACTCCGCATATCCCCAACCGGCACTACTCCACTTCATTACTTAGTAGCAGATGCAAATGGTAAAGTAGCAACTATTGAATTTCTAAATGGCAAAATGGTTGTACATAAAGGGAGTGATCTTAGTTTCCCTGTTCTTACAAATAATACTTATGATGAATCTGTAAAGTCCGTTAAAAATTCATCTTCAAATGGCAATAATTCATTGGAACGTTTTGGCGAAGCCTGCAAAATGATACAACAACTAAATGCAAATAATATAGCAAAACCATTAACTGATCATGCATTTGATATTCTCGGAGAAGTGGCGCAAGGTGATTTTACAAAATGGAGTATCGTATATGATATCACAAATAAAACAATTCAATTTAAAACCAACCGGTTTAAACAAATAAAGACAATTAGCTTTTCTGCTTTTGATTTTAATTGCTCTGCTACAGCCAAAGTGTGGGACATGAATCAAAAAGCAAGTGGCTCTGTAAATAACCTGTTTCAAAATTTCAACAACGATCTTAATAAAAGAATTGTAGAAACTGCTGCAAAAGAAAGCGAAAGGCGTGTTTCCATTAGTCAGAAAAACGTAGAAGCTTTGTGGCAATATGCTTCAGGAATTAAGTGTCAATAGTTTTTTCTCCTTTTTTTATTTCTCGTCTGGTGCAGTTTTTGTGCAATTGTACTTGTATTAATTTATTTCACTATAAGTAGTCGATCATGAGTACAAGTGATCATAAACAAATAGCTACAGATTTTTTAATGCTTGCCTCCAAAGGAAATTCAAGAGAAGCTTTTAGCAAATACGTAAGCAAAAATTTCAAACATCACAATACTTATTTCAAAGGCGATGGCGAATCCCTGATGATAGCGATGGAAGACAATGCAATGAAAAATCCAAATAAGATCTGTGATATCAAAAGATCTTTACAAGATGGAGACCTGGTAGCGACGCATTCGCATATTCGTCAAAAACCTGGAGATCCAGGTGCGGCTGTTGTACATATTTTTCGATTTGAAGATGGTAAGATCGCAGAACTATGGGACCTGGGACAACCCGTACCATTAGAAACAGTGAATGAAAATGGAATATTTTAATTATTCAATTCTAAAAATAAAATTATGACAACAGCAGATCGTATAGCAAAAGCACAAACAACAATTAAAGCGTCAACAGACAAAGTGTGGAATGCGTTGACGAACCCTGAAATGATAAAGAAATATATGTTTGGAACAACGGTTGTTTCTGACTGGAAAGAAGGAAGTAAAATAGTTTGGAAAGGCGAATGGGAAGGGAAAAGTTATGAAGACAAAGGAAAAATTCTGCAAATTGAAGATCAAAAAAAATTACAATACAGCCATTACAGCCCTCTTTCCGGGCTTCATGATAACCCTCAAAATTATCATATAGTAACGATCGATCTTGCAAAAAAGGATAATGAAACTATTGTCACCTTAACACAGGATAATAACCCTGACGAAAAAACAAAAGATCATTCTGAAAAAAACTGGAAGATGATGTTGGCCTCCCTTAAAAAGTTTTTGGAAGAATCTAGCAATTAGCCTTATTTAAGTTTATAGTTTAATGCAAACCCGCTTGAGACCCCATTGCTATAAGGCATTATACTAAGGTTGGGGTCCTTAATTAATTTATGTTTATGAAAATGTGGTACCAATATTCCTGTTAATGTTCCCTGTGTTATTCCTAAAAGTATATCCGAAGGAAAATGTTGGCCAGCTGCGTGCCTCATATAAGCAGTGGCACCTGTAGCTGCGCCAGCAATGGTATAAAATACCCATTTTGCTTTTGAGTCCGGATGATAATCTCCATAAACTTTTGCCATAAAAAATGTTGAAGTAGCAACCAGGGCCACATGTCCTGCATAGAAAGAATTTTTGCCTCCTCCCCTGGTTCTTTGCTCAATCGTTGACTCGGAACTATAAACATAAGGTCGGTAACGATTAGTCAGGTAAACAGAACCAGTATATAAAAGACCTGTTATCGACATGGATTCAAGAAACAAATAACTAAGCTTAAAAAAATCTTTACTTGTTTCCTTGCCAGTTAGAAAAAGAAATGGAAGCAGCGTTGAAGCATAAAAAGGATAATAGCTTGCCTTATCAATTGCTTTATCATAAGGTCGAACTGCCCAACGATCAAAACCATTTATATCATTTATATCAAGACTTAGAACGGTTTCTATGTTTGTATTTTCTTTACTATATATCTTTGTAAATGCATAGGCTGACCAACCAGCGCCAACAGCAAAAACAGGAATATCAACAGCAGGTTTGAGTTTATATACCTGTGGCCTTTTACTCGTCTTTGCCATTGAAATTTTTTCAATTAAAGTATCCGGAGATCGCAAAGTATCATTCCCGGTCATTCTTACACTATCCTCCTGAGCAAAAGAAATTAGATGCATAATTATTGCCGCAGTACCACACAAAATCTTTTTCATCATTCACAGAATTAATATTAACAGGGTAAGACTTTTATGGAATATAAAAAATCATGCCATCCTATTGTTGATTCAAATTATCATCTTTATCAATTGGTATGGAAAGGAAAAAGTTATTGAATAAAAAAAGCCGTCTGCAAAAGGCAAACGGCCAAGGAAGGGACTTGTCAAATCGTCAAATCGCTACCTATTTCTTTATATAACCAAACAATCCATGTTCTTCGTCATCAGGGCCCGCAGCGAAGAACAACCAGTTACGGTTTAATGCTGTTGAAGTAGAAGGAGCAAAAGCTATGCCCCAAAGCCCTTCTATTACGATTGGCTGTCCGTGCTGGCGAAGTTGACCCAGGAAATTTCCATTGTCAGCGTAAGCATTAATGTGGCCATTACCAAAATTTCCAACAAGGAAAACATCTGAAGTACTGCTTTCTTCACCCCAAAATCCTCGCGGAGCTTTTGCTATACCCCACGGAGCATTTAGATGGCCATTAGAAATAAATCTTCTTGCAAATGATCCATCAGGATTGAAAATATCAACATAACCAAGACCATCACCTGCTTCTTCTTCACCTGTTGCCGGATCTACTTTTGCATACATCACATATAATTTGCCATCAATCGCCTGTATATTAAATGGAGAATAACCATCTGGTAAATTCGGATCGGTGAATGGCTTACTGACCTCCACCCAAGTTTTATCGTATACATTTATTTTACCCTGTGCAAAATTTGCCACATAAAGAAAATTATTACCAGCATCGTTAGCTATTGTTATTCCAAGAAATGCAGCATTAGGGAATGCATCAATTTTTCTGATCGCCACATTCCCGGTATTCCATCCGGAAACGCCACCCTCGGCAGTTGCAAAAATGAATCGTGCAGGATTGCCATTTGGAAGTACAAAATCGCTGCTCGAATTAAATACCTGGCCAGTTGGATGACTGGATAGTAGCGGACCAGCAGGTGGTATCACTACATTCGCCCTTGCTGAACTTCCATCACCAGTGTATACTGCACTTAGTCCCATTCCTTCGGATGATACCCAGGCCGGGCCGGAGGTTGGAAATGATATTCCCCATGCGTTAATAAGCGTGGGATCAATGCGTGCAGGGCTATACTCATCATTATCACCCACAAGATTTACCTGCACAAAATCTTTTAACTCCTTAGGAGGAATTGCTTTTGTTGCAATTTCCTCATTGGCGGCTGTTGTTTTTTCTACATTTTTTTGACAGCTAAAAATAACGGTTAGCAATGCGAGTGCAAAAGCCGGGTAAGCTGCTTTGCTTAAGATCTTTCCCATAAAATTTTATTTAAAGTTGAATAATAGATACTCTGACGGGCACATTATTGTTTCCGACAAAATTTTTCTCGGCCATTCAGAGGGGTTGTACATGTATCGGAGTTAATTCAGAGAAAGTTGCTATTGCAAAAACATTTTACAGACTTGCTATAAATAAAAAATTCCGTTAGTGACGGAATTTGACTAAAGAAAAATTACTTTTTAAAAAATGGGGAATTATTTTCCTGCGTTCCTTGTAAAAAGATAATAGCCCAAAAAACTAAGTGAAATACTAAAAGCCATGATAGCTAAAGAATGAAAGCCTAGTGGTTGTGTATAATTAACCCCGGTGAGCCCCAAACCAATACCGGCTAAAATTGCAAACCATTTTACATTGGCATATCTATTATCTTCCGGTTTTTGAGTAGCCAAAATTGATTGAGCTATATTTTCAGAAATTCCTTTGTCAACAATTTTGTTTTTAAGCCTGTGTTCAAATATCCGTTTCATCATATTAATAATAAAATACATGAACATGCCGACGACAAAAATGGCAGCAACGCTTCTGAACACTTCTGGCCGAAATTCCATGTCAAAATCTCCCTGTGCATTTACAGTAAAGCTTACCAAGCCAGCAACGATAATTGTTATTACTTTTTTCATCTTTTAAATTTTTTATAATATATCTGACGTTTGCCCTTAGATAATGTTGCAATTTTTAATATAGATCCAGTGCTTTCATCCCAATTCTGTATTTTTTATAAATATCTATAAACAAGTATGCTAAAACTGTAACCGCCGTAATAGCGATCAGGTAAATGGATATAGTTCGTATCCCCTCGAAAAGATCAAAATACTTTTGAAAGAAATACAAAGCTCCACCAATGAAACCCATTCCTATACCTACAAATAACCATACAAGCAATTTATCGTTTGAGACTTTTGATGATGGAGAAGGAAGTTGCTGCAACACAATGTTGGAAAGATCAAAATCAAAAGCAGGTTGTGGCTGTTGCTTAATCCCAGTTATCAACAATTGATAGACTTCAACCTTCGATCTGCATTTCTCGCATAAATGAATGTGTTCACCAATTCGTTTTTCAGAATTAGACTTATCTACTGCATATTGCTGCACTTCATCATCCGTTAAATGTTTTATGACCATAGATCCTCCTTTTTATAATGAAGTAAAAGATCATTCTTTAATTCTCTTCTTGCCCTGAATAAGTAACTCTTAACCGTTCCTGCCGGCAACCCGGTTATTGTACCAATTTCTTCATAGCTCAATTCTTCGTTATGATACAAGCTGATCAGCGTCTTGTAGATCGCCGGTAGTTTTTCAATTTTCTTTTTTACGATCTCAGAAATATTTTTTCCTATAACAAATGTATCGACCGGCTCATCAAAATTTCCCTGTGCTATATTCATCATGTCAAGGATATCATTTGATGGATCTGCTTCTGTTTCAAAGATACTTTCTGCGAGTACGAGTTTTTTCTTGCGCAAGTGATCTATACATGTGTTATAGCATATTTGCCCGATCCAGGTAGAAAGTTTTGATTGAAATTTAAAACCCGGCAGTTTTTGATACGCTTTTAAATAAATATCCTGTGCAATATCTTTTCTATCACTTTCACTGGCTATCATATCAAAAATGATCTTGGCCACAAGATTCTCAGTATTCTTAATAATAATACCAAAAGCATTAGTCTCTCCCTTCAATATCCTATCCACAAGGTTTCGGTCTGTGGTATTTTGCCCGGTAATATTATTCACTTGCCATTTGACGGGTTGGTTTCGGAAATGTTGCAATTTATCTAAAGAAATTTCTTTTTTCTTAAATCATTCCTCACTTTAGCAAAATGGATTCGATCAAAGTATATGGAAAGCTTGTGGATGATGAAACCCGTTGTGAGCATTATCATTCCCTGCTTGACATTATTGCGATAAAATTCAAATGTTGTGAGAAATATTATCCCTGCTATCAATGCCACGAAGAAACAACTGATCATCCGGCGCAGGTTTGGAATAAAGACGAATGGGATACGAAAGGAATTCTTTGTGGAGTTTGTAAAACTGAGCTGACAATTAATGAATACATGAATTCAAATGACCAATGCCCGAATTGCAGATCAGCCTTCAATCCCAATTGCAGTAAACACTATCATTTGTATTTCCAAACTTAGCTGAACAGGATTTATGTCGTACAAGAGTGCCCTTCGCTTCGCTCTGGGTAAACTGTGCAACAGAAGCCCAATAGTAGTAATGAAGTTTAGTACATAAAATCATTTTCCATTAACATAACTACCCGCCATTTTTGGTAACTTCACAGCTTAACAAACTATGGCTTTTTCACGTCAGTTAGCAGCAATTATGTTCGCCGATATTGTCGGTTACACTGCCTTAATGGAGACCGACGAATCATTGGCAATGAGTTCCCGTGAACGATTTAAAAATAAATTGGAAGATGTATTGAATGATCATGGTGGTCGATTATTGGCGTTTCATGGTGACGGAGCTCTTTGCAGCTTTACAAGTACGCTGGAAAGTGTGAAAGCCGCAACCACTTTGCAGTTGGAAATGCAGAATCATCCTCTCGTTCCATTACGGATCGGCATTCATACAGGTGATGTACTTGTGGATGGTAATAATATATATGGCGATGGGGTGAACATTGCATCAAGAATGGAATCATTTGCGGTGCCCGGCAGTATTTTTATATCAAGCAAAGCTTATGATGATATAAAAAACCAAAAAGAGGTTTCTGCAATTTCCATGGGGAGATATTTATTAAAGAACGTAAAAGAACAAATGGAAATTTTTGCGATCAGTAATGCAGGGTTGGTAATTCCGGATGCAGAAATTCTTGAAGGTAAAGGCGAAGCTGTTCGCCAAAAAAATATTCTTGTTTTACCGTTTATAAATATGAGTAATGACCCTGAGCAGGAATATTTCAGTGATGGGTTGACGGAAGAAATTATTTCCAACTTATCAAAGCTGAAAGATACCAATGTGATCTCACGTACCACATCGATGAAATATAAAAGCACAACGAAGGACACAAAATCTATTGGTAAAGAAACGGGTGCTGATTTTATCCTTGAGGGAAGTGTAAGAAAGGCCGCCAATAATTTGCGGATCACGGCACAGTTCATTGATGCATGCCGGGATGTTCATCTTTGGGCACAAAGTTTTCGCGGCACACTGGATGATATCTTCGATATACAAGAAGATGTATCAGAGAAAATTGTAGAAGCATTGCGATTGCAATTGAGCAATGAGGAAAAAGTCACGCTTCGAAAAAGATATACTGATAATACAGAGGCTTACCAATTGTATTTGCAGGGAATGTTCTTTTGGAAGAAAAGAAATGAGCAAGGCCTGACATTGGCTATAAAATTTTTTGAAAGAGCTTTAGAAAAAGATCCCGATTATGCGTTGGCATGGGCGGGTATTGCCGATACACTTAGCCTGATGGGAGAATACACGAATCTTTCAAGAAGAGATCTTTATCAAAAACAAATGGATGCAATTTATAAGGCACTCAGAATTGATCCGCAACTTGCAGAAGCACATATATCACTTGCCATTTCATTAATGTTGAATGACTGGGATTGGGCAGGCGCCGAAAAAGAATTCAAGTTGGGTTTGCAACTTGATCCTAAAAATGCTACTGGTCATCACTGGTATGCCGAGCTTCTTTTATTTATAGGTAAACCCAAAGAAGCATTTAAAGAGATCGATATTGCTGTTGAGCTTGATCCGATATCACAAGGAATATTAAAAGATAAAGGGATCTTTCAATATTATATGGAGCAGTATGATGAAGCCATTGAAACTGCGTTGACAACGTTGGAAATTGATCCGGGGTTTGTTCCTGTTCATCGTCTTATTTCACTTGCTTATACGGGTAAAGAAATGTATGAGGAAGCGATCAATGAAACCATAAAATGGGGAAGCTTGACTGGTAATAAGATCAAAACAGATGTGGCACTCGCACATATCTATGCTGTGTCTGGCCAGGAAGATGAGGCAAGAAAAATTATTGAGAACACAGGTATAGAAAAAATGCTCAGTTCAAATGACTATCGCGGGGTTGCATTAGTATATGCGGCACTTGGTGAAACGGATGAAGCTTTTGAGTGGCTTGAAAAAAGTTATCAAAAGCATGAGGAGTCATTATGCAGTATTGGAATCGACCCCAAGTTTGATTCGATCCGCGATGATCCGCGATTTAATGAGATCCTGAAAAAGGTGGGATTAAGCACAAAATCAAACATAAAATCAACCAGTAAATCATAAATCCAAAATCCGAAATCTAAATTTCAAATTCCCCTTTCTCCCCCTATCTTTGCCGACCTCCATATAAAACGATGGGGCATTAAACTGTTTAAGAATCAACACTTATGGACAAATTGATTTACCTGGTTCCCGTGATGGGATTAATCGGTTTACTTTACACTTTTATCAAATTCAATTGGGTTTCGAAACAAGACGCCGGTAATGAGCGGATGAAAGAGATCAGCACTTACATTGCTGAAGGTGCCATGGCTTTTTTAAAAGCTGAATGGAAAATACTCGGCTACTTCGTTGTTATAGTTGGAATTCTATTGGCTGTTATGGCCACTACCAATCCTCATAGTCATTGGTTAATTGCAGGGGCCTTTATTGTAGGAGCCGTACTAAGCGCTACTGCTGGTTATATAGGAATGAAAGTAGCAACCAAAGCCAATGTAAGAACTGCACAGGCTGCCCGTACAAGTTTGAAAAAAGCACTGTCGGTTTCATTCACCGGTGGTTCAGTAATGGGTCTAGGTGTTGCGGGTCTTGCTGTTTTAGGACTTAGCGGATTATTCATAGTTCTTAAAATGTATTTCGTTCCCGATGGTAGCGCTGTAAATGGAGAAGAGATGCTGAGAACGATTGAAGTACTTACAGGTTTTTCTTTAGGCGCTGAATCCATAGCATTATTTGCCCGTGTAGGCGGTGGTATTTATACAAAAGCTGCCGACGTGGGTGCTGACCTAGTTGGTAAAGTAGAGGCTGGCATTCCTGAAGATGATCCTCGTAACCCTGCAACCATTGCAGATAATGTTGGTGATAATGTTGGTGACGTAGCTGGTATGGGTGCCGATCTTTTCGGTTCTTATGTAGCTACTGTTCTTGCAACGATCGTTCTTGGTCAGCAAACAATAATTATAAGTGGCGATGATGGTATTGGCGGCATGTCTCCCATTCTTCTTCCAATGTTGATCGCTGGCGTCGGAATTTTATTTTCTATCGCTGGTACATGGTTTGTTCGTATAAGCGATTCAGCAGGCATAAATACAAGCAGTGTTCAGAAAGCTTTGAACATGGGTAACTGGGGTTCTATTGTTCTTACTGCTATCGCTGCAGTTGGACTTGTTTATTGGATCCTCCCAGAAACAATGTCGCTTCGTGGACATGAGTTTACAAAGATGGGTGTGATGGGTGCTATTGGCGTTGGACTTGCAGTGGGCACCTTAATGAGTATTATCACAGAATATTATACGGCCATGGGCAAAAGACCTGTATTGTCGATCGTTCGTCAATCAGGAACTGGTCATGCAACAAATGTTATCGGTGGTCTTGCAGTAGGTATGGAATCTACATTCCTCCCTATTCTTGTTCTTGCTGGCGGTATATGGGGTTCTTATGAATGTGCAGGTTTATATGGGGTATCAATTGCTGCCGCTGGTATGATGGCAACAACTGCTATGCAATTAGCGATCGATGCATTTGGCCCAATTGCTGACAACGCCGGTGGTATTGCCGAAATGAGTGAACTTCCAAAGGAAGTTCGTGAAAAAACAGATGTGCTCGATGCTGTTGGTAATACAACCGCTGCTACTGGGAAAGGATTTGCAATTGCATCTGCTGCATTAACAGCACTTGCATTGTTTGCAGCCTTTGTTGGAGTATCCGGCATTACCGGTATTGATATTTATAAAGCAAATGTTCTTGCTTCATTATTCGTTGGAGGCATGATACCATTTATATTTTCTTCATTAGCTATCCGTGCAGTTGGAGAAGCTGCAATGGCAATGGTGGAAGAAGTAAGAAGACAATTCAAAACTATTCCGGGTATTATGGAAGGAACCGGAAAACCTGAATATGATAAATGCGTTGCCATCTCTACGGATGCTTCTATTAAAAAAATGATGTTGCCCGGCGCTATTGCAATTATTTCTCCATTGATCATTGGATTTATGCCAGGTCTTGGTGCAGAAGCATTAGGTGGTTTTCTTGCTGGTGCAACAGTGAGTGGCGTATTAATGGGAATGTTCCAAAATAATGCTGGTGGCGCATGGGATAACGCCAAAAAGAGTTTTGAAAAAGGTGTTGAAATTAATGGGGAGATCTACTATAAGAAATCAGAACCTCACAAAGCATCGGTAACAGGCGACACTGTTGGTGATCCTTTCAAAGATACTTCAGGACCTTCAATGAATATTTTGATTAAATTGATGTCGATTGTATCTTTGGTCATTGCTCCTACTCTTGCACAAATAAGTAATGCAAAAAAGAGTGATGCAGCAGCATTTCAAAAAAATGAAATTAAACCCGTAGCAGTCGTAACCAAACCTAACTCTGCAAACACGGTTCAGTACAAATAATTAAAGAGTCTAATCAGAACCATTACTTAAGTCCTGCTGTTTCTACAGCGGGACTTAGTTTTTGTATACCGATCAAAACATTCATCGTAACCTTTTAACCGCTCATCCGTTCTATTGTTAATCCATGTTAAATAAAATTAAATTTGGTAAAGGAATTATGTTCATACGAAATAAGTCGTATATTCGGGTTATAAAAGATTAAAATCATGGCAACTACCCGTTATATTAAACCCACTGAAAGCGAATTGGAAATTTTACAAGTTCTATGGAAAAAAGGTCTTGCTACTGTTCGTGAAGTGCATGAAGATTTAGCTGCATTGAAAGACGCTGGTTATACCACCACTCTTAAGCTTATGCAGATAATGAATGAAAAAGGTTTAGTGAAAAGAGATGACAGTATGCGTACCCATGTGTACCAGGCAGCAGTGAGTAAAGAAAAAACGCAAAAACATTTATTAGGAAAAATGATCGATTCACTTTTTGGAGGATCCTCTACTCAACTGGTGATACAAGCATTGGGTGAAAGTAAAGCCAGTCCCGAGGAATTGGAGAAGATCCAGGAAATGATCGATAATTTGAAAAGCAAATAAGATTTGTCTTCATGAACCAGGTAAACTTTCTGCAATCACTAGGATGGTCATTGATCAATAGCCTTTGGCAAATGGCTTTGCTCTGGGTAGTTTACCAGTTTATTACTGCTTCATTTCATAAGATCAGACCTGCACATAAAACATCTTTGGCAACACTGCTAATCTTCTCTGGATTTGCATGGTTTGTTTACACTCTTATTACTTCATTAGTATCACAAACAAATTCAATAACATCATTCTATAACACAGGGTTGATCAGCAATGACAATTGGAAATATTTTGCAAGTAAAATTCTACCCTATGCATCGCTCATTTACCTAATAGTCTTAATAGCTCCTGTTTGGCAATTTATCCGCAACTACAGGTTTGTGCAAATGATCCGTAATACTGGAATCAAGAAAATTGATGTTGCATGGAGAATGTATGTTAAGAGAACTTCGGTAGCTATGGGTATTTCTAGAGATGTGAAGATATGGTTATCAGAATTGGTAACATCACCGGTTACAATTGGATATTTGAAGCCGATCATATTGATACCGGTTGCGGCAATTAATAATTTAACTCCTCATCAAATAGAAGCTGTTATACTTCATGAATTGAGTCATATTTACAGGTATGATTATTTTATAAACCTTATTCTTAGTTTTATTAAAACCGTTTTATATTTTAATCCATTTGTAAGCCTCTTAGTAAAGAGTGTTGAAAAAGAGAGAGAGCATAGTTGTGATGAAATGGTTTTGCAGTTTCAATACAAACCGGGAGAATATGCTTCTGCTTTATTAAGATTAGAACAGAGCAAACATCGCCAAATGGTGTTGGCTGCGGCAGGCAAAAATCAAGACCTGTTACATCGTATTGAATCCATACTTGGTATGAGGAATAAAGGATGGAATCCTGCCAGGCAGCTTTCTATTGCTTTTCTTACTATGCTTGGTATTACTTTACTTAATTTTTTTGTTTCTGTAAATAAGCAAGAGCCTAAACAAAGCTTCTATACTCTTTCAAGTGAATTAAGCCCCTATTACTTTCTGAATGGCAAAAAAACTGTTTCAAATTTTATTGCGAATGCCTCAACAGCTAAAAATAGTTTAAAGAAAAATACCGGAGTTAAGAATGCTGAAGATATTTTTAACCAGGAAAATTTAATTAGCGAGGAATCAGTTGCTCCGCAATTTATGAGTGTAGGGTATTCAGTTCCTGAAGTACCTGAACTTGCTCCTGACGAAGAATGCAAAGTGAAGGAAGCAGTTGATGCAACAAAGAAAATTTTACAGGAAAGCGAATGGAAGGCTATGGAAAAAAATTATGCTGATGCCTTTAGCGCTGCAGAAAAATCTCAGTTGAAATCAGAATATAACGCCGAGATAGCTGACAAAGTAAATTGGAACAATCTTGAAGATAAGCTTCGCCTCTCCTATTCACAGATCAACTGGGAAGAAGTAAATCAGAAACTAAATACTTCGCTTGTTCAGATAAAGCTTGACAGCATACAACAGCAGATCAACTTTAGTCTGAAAACGTTGGTCAATGTTGAAAAAGCAATGAAAGAAAATAACGTAACTGCAATTCCTGATTCTGATGTCACTCTACAACTTGTACAAGAAAATCAACAGAAAGCGAAAGATCAATTAGCAATTATTAAAGCTGCAAAGGTTAAGAAGATCGTTAGATTGTAATTATTACCAGCACCGCGGACATTTCCCGCTATATTTATTTCCAAGTAAGAAACCGATCATCAATTCATGCGTGCCACGGCTCACCGAATTTAAATTGGATGTAGTAAAATCGTATGAATATCCAATGTTAAATGTATTGCTGACATTTAATCCTATCATAGCTGCATAACCATCCTGGTAACGAAAGCTGCCTCCTACCCAAAGCAAGTCGCGGTATTGGAGTTTCAAATTTGCTTCCGGTTGAAAATCATTTTTGGAAGAGGCACTAATATATTTCACCATTATAGAAGGGATCACATTAATATCATCTGTTAATAAAAACCGGTACCCGGCAGTCAGGAAAATATGCGGAATTAATTTTCCTGTAGTTTCAAATGCAGCGTCATCTACAAATTCTAATTTTTGAGGAATGACTTGTTGAGCCGAAAGACCAATAAAATAATCTCCTGAATAAAGATATAAGCCAGCAGAAAGATCTGGTCGTATTTTAAATAACTCACCACTAATGGCCGAACCAGTTGCCGGATCAATAGGATCACCATTGCCATTAAAATCATGCATTGTTCTGTCTATACTTACTTTGGAAATGCCGGCAGCAAATCCTGCGGAAAGATTTGTGGTTGGACTTAAACCAATATGATAGGCATACGAAACTGTCGATGTAAAACGATTATAACTTCCCGTTTTATCATTTATAACAGAGAACCCAATACCATGATGTGGTTCTGCCGCTGTATAATTTTCCCAATAATATTTTCCTCTTGGGTTTTCGCCAGGAATTGAATAAGATGTTGCGGATGTTCTGTAATCTTTTTTACCAAGAGGCGCATGGATCGTCAGGTAACTTGTTTTTGGTGAGCCGGCTAAACCCACCCATTGATCCCTTGCACTTATTTTTATATCTGTATAATTTTCTATACCAGAAATAGCGGGATTAATTATATATTGATTCAATACATACTGCGTATAATGCGGCTTTTGCTGTGCCTTACCGGCAAGCATCATAAAACTAAACACACTTATAGTTAATATTTTTTTCATTTTATCTAACTATATCTACATAGCCAGCTTGTTTCGGCCGGCCATTTTTAGGATCAACAATATAATAGTAAGTACCTACTGGTACAGGCTTTCCATTTACAGTGCCATCCCATGGCGTTGTATAACCTACCGTATAATAAAGTCGCTGACCATACCTGTTGAACACTTCAACTGTGCAACCGGGATATGATTCCAAAAAGTTTATCACCCATCTATCATGAATATTATCTCCATTAGGGCTAAAGATGTTTGGTATCTGGGGTTTCTTAAGCACTTTCACAAATACCTGGTCGCTTGAAGTACATCCTTTATCTGATGTTACCTTCATTGTATATGTAATATCATCAACTGGCGATGCAAGCGGATCTGGTGCATTGTGGTTATTAAGTCCTGCTGGCGGAGTCCATGTATATGTAACAGGGAATCCTGCATTCAAAGCCGGCGTTAATTGAACTACCCCTCCTTCCAATACAGTTTTATCAGGTCCTGCAAGTGCAACAGGTGTTGGATTCACCGCTATCGTTTGCTCAATGTAATTGCTGCAGTTATTTGCTGCGGTAAATGTGTAACGGATCGTCTGTATGCCTGCAGTTGCCGTCTTTGGATTGAAAAAACCAGATGAGCTAACTCCCGGGCCAGAATATACCCCAGTTCCCGATAGTCCATTTGTAATACCTGCCTGGGTAATTTGGAATGAAGGAGCATCGGAACACACTTCATTCAATACATCAAATCGCAGGCTTGGAATAGCCAATAAGGTTATTGTTTTTGTTAAAACATTCAGACAACTAATACCTGAATAAGAAACCATTCTTATTGTGTAGGTCTTTGTTGCCGGCGATCCGAATCCAGGATAGGTATGTGTATATAATTTTCCCGGAGTTGGGATATCATCATTTGTTTTAACAGTTGGATCATTTGTCCAATCCCAATAGATCTCGGTTTTAACAATGCTTCCAAAATCAACAGTTGATGCATCTGTAATTGTAACCATGCTATTACTGCAAAGTGCATTTGCATTTTGCACTGTAAAATTTGCAAGTGGTATAGAACCGTTTACTGTAAACGTATGTGCAATCGTATCGTTACATCCATTATTTGATGTAACGACCAGGGTGGCGGTATAATTTCCTACAACAATGTAACGATGCGACGGATTCTGAAGCGCTGAAGCATTCGGATTACCTGCATTTGCATTTGCATCACCAAAATTCCATTGCCATGTTGTAATATTTCCTGTGGAAATTTTACTGGTATCAATAAATGGTGCCGATGGGTCAGATAAACAAACTTCCGGAGCAATAAAACCAGCTTTAGGTAAATCACCAACTGTTATTGGTCGTGTAAAAACTGTACTAACGCATCCTGTAATAGACTCAACCTTCAGGGTTGTATTGTATGAACCGGTTGTAGCATAAGTATGAATTTGTGGTGAATTGTTTGTTGCAGTAACAACTGGGCTACCATCTCCGAAGTCCCAATACCATTTTGCAATTGTTCCCCCACTAACAGTAGACAGATCATTAAATGTTATAGATTTTCCCGCACATGAAGGAAGATTACTGCTAAAATTTGCAACTGGCAGTTGTGTTAGAATAATATTTTTTGTGGTAATATCGGAAATGCATCCAATATCAGTAATTACAGAAAGCGTAGGAAAATAAGATCCAGCTGCATATGTATGTGATGGATTTTGTATTGAAGATGTTGTAGCATCTCCAAAATTCCAGTTCCATTGAATGATCTGTCTTCCACCGGTATTAGATGTATCAACAAAATTGACCGGTGATGTAACACAACCATTGCTGGTGAAATTAAATCCGGCGGTGGGTGGATTGAATACCTGCAGATCATAGTCTATTTCCTGTACACCACTACAACCGTCACTTGTTGGATTATTCGCAACTACCTTAATTGGATAAGTACCAATTGCAGAAATATTATACTGCGAAGGAAGGCTAAAACGATAAAGCATTCGTCCATTCACAACCCATGTAGAATCAGAACTTGGGCCATTATCCATAACATCAGGAATACCCAGTGCATTAAGAGCTGAACCGAATACCCATTGAATTTGTGTTGGCTGATAAGGAAGCACTATTCTGAAATGAAATGGTGTGTTTTTACAAGTAGCCGGGAAGTTTACAGTCGCATATTGATTGATGATACTTACAAACTGGTAAAGATCTTTTACATTGGCGCCTGCAGAATAACCATACGATTCTGCATCCGCATAGCCATAAGCCAGCGCATTAAAACCAGAATCGCATGTTAATTTATGATATCCTTGTGCGACATTAGGAAGATATAAATAAGAATATGATGGATCGCCGGGATGAACAACCCACGATGAAGAAACAGAAATCCCATCTAATTTAAATGATGAAATACCTGTGCCTCCATTTCTCATGATAACATGCAGATGATGCTGCTGATTTGCAGCGACAAGATTTGAACTTACCAGGGTTACATTATTAATATTCTGCTCAACCGGGTTTAGCATGATCATATCCGGATCGTAAGGTGAACCATTACCAGAGCATCCTTGCGTTGTGAAATATTGAGCAACACTGATGGGTTCTGTCGCGGTAATTACATTAGGAGTACTATTTGAAAATTGATAATAGTTATTCGTAAATGATGCAGATGGTATCAATGTTCCATTTAAATACACATTTGTAGAAGTTGTTCTCCTGATGATACGGAAAAAATTTGTAGGCCGATTATAACTGGGAACTGTAAGGTATTTTAAGCCCCAGGAACCGGTTGGATATAATTGTTGATATAAGTTATCCGACGTACCGGCTGAAGAGCCACAACCAATCGATATTTTACCACTACCTGAAAATACGGCTATACGTTTGCAGCCGCTGGCTCCCGAAGCAACAGATTTGATCAATGAACCTGTGAGATCAGAACCATCTGTACCACTTACTGTCCCCATTACCTGGTAGATCTGCCCTTTGTTAAGATTGACTGTGTAAGTTGTTCCTCCTAGCCAGCCATTCTTAGTATTTGATGCGGGTGTGATCTCAACAGCCGTATTATCTTCCACGGCAATAATTGTGAAAAAGGAATTTGAGTTCAGCTCATTTGAAATTTGGGTAAAGTTGGTTGAGTAATATTCTTTGCCTAATACTGGAGTTGGGAGGCACAGAGTGGCGCCACTTACAGCGTTTCGGGTAATGTATGCATAAACGACAGAGTTTTTATCAGTGACTACACGAATAGTACGTCCATTAAATAACCCTTCATTATTGATGAAACAGCTTGTAGGAATAGTTGCCGAAACTACCTGGCCGGCCGTTATAGTACCGGATTGAAGTGTTGATACTCCATAAATTTCAACTGAATAATTTGTATTCACATCTGATGTAATGTAGAGTGTCATTACAGGATTACCACCACCAGACATACCAACATGATAACTATAGGAAATCCAGAACTCTTTTCCTTTATTAGAAAAGTCCTGGCTGAATAATAAGGCAGGTACGGCACAGTAGAAAACGCCGATCAGCAGTTTCTTAAATAGTTTCATTTATCCAATAGTCCTAAAAGGTCCAGAAAAGATTTACAAGTTAATAAAAAGGCGCTAAGAAGAAAAGTGTTAAAGTTAATTCCGAAATGTTCTTCAAAGGAGTATTCGTATAGACGACTTTACCGAACCAATCCTTCATCTTTTTAAGCCGATTTTTTAAGATCTGGCGAGATCGGCTTTAATGTAGAAGTAATAAGGTCTGGTTACCATTATCATCGTGAATCTACGACTTGATGTTTTGCATGTTCTGGCATAGCCAGCGAAAAGGGCATGAGTTTAAAACACGCTTGACTTATAAGCTAGCTTTTCTGATATTATCAAATATCTTTATCCTTCTTTTTACATAAAATGAAAATTGAATATTTCTATATTATAATCTGATTATTAGATAATAAGATTAAAAATATCCAGCAGTTGTTGGAATATAAAAAAGTAACTATTATCGACATATTTTAGTTAAAAATTTGCTTCTAAAATTTTAAATAAATGCCCTTATTACATTGTTGTCAACAGTTTATTCACATTTGATAGAGCCCTTAATATTGGCTAAAAAGAATCCAACAGGAAAATCAGAAATAGTAATCATTTTAGTAAAATAAAAATTCAGTAATACGGCGATTACGTTTCCAAGTACCCATTTCTTCGAAAGGGATTTTAGCAAGGGAAAACCAAAAAGGATGGAATCTTAAAGAAACGTTCAGGAAGTTTTGACAAGTGAAGAATGTGGCTGCTAAGTCATTTCGCACCCAGTTCCTACTATTCAGGAATTGAAATTATTGGGGATCGGATGACGAAGAATTTTTTAAATAAGTAGACCAGAAATTTCGTCGATGCAAGACCGAATATCTATGGAAAACGCAGGGCAAAAAAATACCCCCTGCTTAGCAAGGGGTAAGTAAATTTTTTATTGTTTGACTACGGGCGGAGCATGAATATTTGGAGCTTTCGTTGGCCCCCCGTCTTCCGGCTTTTTGCATGTTTTTGGAAGTCGTTTATATGCCTCTTCAGTAGCCGGAATATCATCTGCATCGTACCCGCAATTCGCTATTGCTGTCTTTATTTCTTCAATATTTGTCCGGTCTGTTAAATACTTTACTGTGGTGATCTTTTGATGCCAGTTTACCTGGATCGAGGTGACGCCGTCATATCTCTTTAAATAAGTCTCGATACGATTTTTACAATCATCGCAACCGACGGTTGGTGTCTTAATTTTAGCGGTCATTGATGCTTTTACCTGCGCTGAGCTGGTCATTGCAAAGCCACTAACCGCAAGTATTCCGAGGATTATTTTCTTCATTAAGATCGATTTAAAGCAAATTACTAAACTCCCTTCCATCCGACAGGGTCAGTTTGCCATTTTAACAAAATTTCCAATTGATCAGACGAGATAATCTGCTTTTCGGCTGCAAGCTGAATAAGAGTTGAATAGTCAGTCAGCGGATAATAGGTAATACCCGCCTTTTGAAGCATTGCGCTGGCAACAGGGAAGCCATAAGTGAAAATGGAAACCATTCCGGCTATCTCAAGACCGGCTTCTTTTAAGACGTCTATGACCTGGAGGCTACTTTTGCCTGTAGAAACGAGATCTTCAATGACTACTACCTTTTGTCCTGTCTCATAATAGCCTTCTATTTGGTTTCCCAAGCCGTGTTCCTTAGGTTTTGGACGCACATATACATAAGGAAGCTTTAATTGGTCGGCAACCATAGCACCCCATGCAATGCCTGCTGTAGCCACACCAGCCAGCAGCCCTGCCTCGGGAAATTTTTCAAAAACAACGTTACACATCTCAGATTTTATATAGTCACGAATGAAGGGAAAGGAAAGTACTTTGCGATTGTCGCAATAGATGGGGCTTTTCCAACCACTGGCCCATGTAAAGGGATTTTCGGGATTTAATTTTACTGCGTTAACTTGAAGCAGCTTTTCTGCTACCACTTTAGCATCTGTCATGCGGCGAAGTTAAGGTACAAGGCACAAGGTGCAAGACACAAGGCTCGAAGACCAAAAACGATTTTAGAAAGTATTCATTGGTTAGATCTGATTCTGACATATGAAACCAAAGAGCTCGAAGAAGAAAGAATATTTTTAATGGATGAAGCAGAACAAATAAAGAAAATATTATCCGCCATACTTAATAAGCTTGGTTAAAAACTCATTACGGCCTTAGGCCGCTTGAACCTTGTATCTTGTGCCTTGTGCCTTATTTTCAATGCTATGTTTATAAAAATCTATTTCGACGACAAGCCTTTGTTCTTATGCGATAATGTTGATGCTACCCTTCAGCCTTATGTTCATCATGATGACGCAGTTTTTATAGATGAGCTAAACCTCCATACAATAAAAAGCATGATACATGAAATGCAGGATTCCTCTGTCCATGCGGGTGTTTTTTTTCACAAAGACCTTAAGGAACTGAAAGATGCTTTCCTTAAAAAATTTACACTGATAAAAGCAGCCGGAGGTTTTGTTCTTAATGAAAACAAAGAAGTATTGATGATGTTTCGCAGGGGAAAATGGGATTTGCCTAAAGGGAAAATGGATAAAAATGAAACTTTCGAAGAATGTGCAGTAAGAGAAACTGAAGAAGAAACAGGTTTGAAAAAAATAAAGCTCATATCGCCCCTTGTTACAACCTATCATACCTATCATGAAGGAAGCAAGTATGTATTAAAAGAAACAAAATGGTTTACCATGAATGTAAATGGTAAGCAAAAGCTTATTCCACAAGCAACAGAACAAATAACGAAACTGGAATGGGTTGGGAAAAATGAACTTAAAAAATATTTACAGAACTCATTCCCTTTGGTAAATGATGTATTGGAAGCAGGATTCTCATCCTAATACTTTTTTCTTCATAATAGCAACTGTAAGCCGACTGATACAAATTAATTTTCCGTCCTCATTGGTGATCCGAATATCCCATACATGAGTGGATGAACCGATATGCAAAGGAAAGCATGTGCCATAAACAAATCCTTCTTTCGCACTGCGAATATGATTGGCGTTGATCTCAATACCCACACAATAAAACTCCGAAGGATCAATAACAAGATGTGAAGCCACACTGCCAATGGTTTCAGCTAACACACAAGATGCACCGCCATGTAATAAACCATATGGCTGAATTGTCCGGTGATCAACCGGCATTTTTGCTTTTAAAAAATTATTTCCTATTTCAACCCATTCAAAGCCTAAATGTTCAGTCATTGTTCCTTTACCAAGTGGTTCCAGATCTTCAACCGAAACATTTTTATTAAACCAGGTTGTCATAAAAGTATATTCAATAAAATTTTAAATTCAGAAAGAAACTATAATGTATTTGCTACCTCGGGTGGCAGGAAATGTGAAGCATCTCCCCCATTTTTAATGATGTCCCTTACAATTGTAGATGCTACAGAAGTATACTTAGGTTCGCCGGTAAGAAAGATCGTTTCAATTGATTTGTCAAGAGTTCGATTAGCATCAGCAATTGTTTTCTCGTATTCAAAATCGCTGACATAACGAATACCCCTTAAAATAAATCTTGCATCGATCTTCCTGCAAAAATTTACTGTCAACCCCTCGTACACGGCACCTTCTACCTTAGGTTCGTTTTTAAAAATTTCTTTTACCCAGCTTAATCTTTTTTCTGGTGTAAACATTGGCGCCTTGGATGTATTGATGCCAATACCCACAACTATCTTGTCAAAAAGTGGTAATGAACGGGTGATGATATCAACATGACCCAATGTAAGAGGATCGAAAGTGCCGGGGAATAAACAGATACGCATTTGATTGCAGATTTTAGATTTCTCCGAAGGATTCCTTCGGACAGACTTCAGATTTTGCTGCATTCAATCTACATCCGATAGCTATCGGATCGCAAATCTAAAATCTTAAATTCAGTTTTGAACACTTCGGTTTGAAAGCAAGTATAACACTGCCATCCTCACTGCCACCCCATTCTCAACTTGTTGCAAAATTATTGATTGCTTACTATCAGCCACATCACTGTCAAGTTCCACTCCCCTGTTTATCGGGCCGGGGTGCATCACCACAATTTCTTTATTTAAATTATCAAGCAATTTTCTTTTTACGCCGTATGCAATATTGTATTCACGCAATGATGAAAACAAAACCTGGTTTTGCCGTTCTAATTGTATTCGTAAAACATTTGCAACATCACACCATTCTAATGTTTCTTTGATGTCATAATTCACTTCTACCCCGAATGACTCACGGATATATTTTGGTATCAACGTTGGCGGACCGCATACAGTAACTTTTGCTCCCATTTTATTCAACAAGTAAATATTACTCATTGCAACGCGACTGTGCATTATATCTCCAATGATAGCAACCTTTAATCCTTCAAGCTTCCCGAATTTCTCTTTCATAGAAAACGCATCCAACAATCCTTGTGTTGGATGTTCATTTACACCATCTCCTGCGTTTATTATAGCAGCAGGAATATGTTTAGCTAAGAAATGCGGCGCACCGCTTGCACTATGACGCATTACAACCATATCCACTTTCATGGATAAAATATTCCTTACCGTGTCAAGAAGCGTTTCGCCCTTTGCTGCAGAAGAACCGGAAACGGCAAAATTGATCGTATCGGCGCTTAATCTTTTTTCGGCAAGTTCAAAAGAGAATCTCGTTCTTGTAGAATTTTCATAAAAGAGATTGACGATCGTTACATCTCGTAAGGATGGGACCTTTTTTACAGGTCGTTGTAAAACTTCTTTGAATTGTTCCGCTGTTGTTAAAATAAGGGAAATATCGTCTACTGTCAGGTCTTTTATACCAAGAAGGTGTCTGGTAGAGAGGCTCATTAAAAAGCGAAGATAGGGTATTCAGTTTTTTTTTATAAAAAAGTTTTAAGCCTGCCACCCATGCTGATCACATAAGTTTGCCAATAGTTTTTAAAGGCCCTGCAATCTCTTTATCAGATCATCCACAGGAGTTTCATCCCTGTATGAATAACTATAATTTCCTTTACTGTCATATAAAACAGTGAATGGCATCTTTACTAATTTGTAATAAATTTTGAGGTAAAAAAGAGTGCCCTCAGTACCAACTTTCATGTTCGCATATTTGCTTGTTGTATATTTCTTTTCGAATGCAGCTACTTCTGTTACAGATTTAAAAGTTATCAGCACCATCTCCACTTTCTTAAAACTATTTATCTTTTTAAAAAGATCGGCCATCAGTTTTTGACAATGATCACAATCGGGATCGAAATAAATAAGAACTAATGGTTTGCCTTTAGGCAGATCGGCTGCATTGAAGATCTTATTATTTGAAAGCGTCATTTTAAAAGGAGGAATTGTTTGAGAATTCATCCTTGAAGGGAAAAACAGAATGAATGCAAAGCAAGAAAAAATAGATGCCGTCAAATAAAGTCTAAACCTGTTCATGTCTGGTGCAATCTTTTATTATTGTTTAATAATTTACTTACCTGTGTTTTTCAAAATGATAAATGGTGGTGTTTGTGCCTGCTCTTCTTTAGACTTAAATACCGATGGTCCTAAAGTGAAATTCCCCAATACAATATCAATTTTTCCATCTCCATCTAAGTCGCCCACATCCATAGTAAGCCATCTGCCGTATTGCGCTTCGGGAATACTGTATGGACTAAAATTAAAATTGCCCTCATTTTTAAAATAAACAAAACCTTCTTCTGGCTGGTGTTCATAATCAGCAAAAAAAGAAATAGCCGCAATATCCAGGTCTCCATCTCCATCATAATCTCTCGCCATTGCCTTATAACATCCATTAATTGGGAAAAAATATTTCTGAGTAAACTGGTTCGTTTTATCATTTAAAAAAATATACACCCCGTGATAAGGTTTGAAAACAACAGAATAGTCAGCATTATCACCACATGTATAAACAATATCCAGGTAACCGTCTTTATTAAAATCTGTCAATTCAAAATATGAAGAGCCGTATATCGAAGGCAAACGCAAAACTTCTTTTGTTTCAAATTCCCCATTCCCTTTGTTTGTAAATAAAAAAACACCTTCCTCTCCCTGCGCAAATAAAACCCAAATATCAGGTGCTCCATCATGATTATAGTCATTGATATAAGCTTTGATAGCACCGGGATAAGCTCTTAATACATGTTTTGCAAATTTGTTGTCCCCCATATTTTCCATCCACGATAACTCTCCTACCAAATTTCCAAACTCACAAACCAGGTAGTCATTCCTTCCATCATTATTGAGATCCGCAGTTGTAATTTGAACTGGCCTTCTTAATTTATCAAATAATGCGGCCGTGTCTTCAAACATTTTTCCTTTTCCATTCGTACTTATGAACTGCGCTTTCCCAAACATTCCATTATTAGGATTCAAGACACCGATATTACAGGCGAGCATTTTATTCTTTTCAAAGTCAATATCCACCACTGGACCACTTGAATAAACGGAGTCCTTTACTTCTAATTGCTGATTGAAAAAATAAATATTCCGTTTGGTTACATCACTTACGATCAATGGATGGATCGAATCGCCTGTATTAATTTTCACAAATGAAGAAGTGGGGTTTTCATAGCTAATGTTCGGGGTCTGAACCGTGAAAAGAGACAAATCATTTTGTATTGGTAGCTTCCGATCTTGTTTTGGTAAACTATCCGGAGAAATGGCCGTATAATAATCAATGATGTATTGCCATTCCTGCAAGCTCATCACTGGTTTAGAAGGATAGAAATTTAAACCTATACTCAAATCATTCCTGGCAGAAGGATAAGCCTTATATCCATAATAAAAAATTCCAAGTCGCGGCCCCATATTTGGTAAAACTCCTTCTTCCCAACTTTTTGCATCTAACATCGAAGGATCAGGTAATAAATGACAGGATTGGCAATATTTAGCCGCTAACCTTTCTCCTTTTTTTATACTTGAAATAAATACGTCTCTATGGCTGTTATTCCGCTGGTAGTTCTTACAACATACAAGGGTAAGAGATAAAGATCCGGTTAACAAAACAGCTGTAGCTGCTCTTATATTTAATAAATTCAAAGTGATCTCCTGGTTTATTGCAAATTTATATGACGGGTTTTCCCTTTCGAATCTTCTATCTCAACCGAAACTACATTTTTATCCACACTTAAAAACCTACCAGATTGAGACAAACAAGAATTTCCAAAATAAAATTCTTCTGTTCTTTTTTTACCGTTTGCCAATGTCAGAAAAGCTTTTTTGTCGGTTTGTATTACTGGGAATATTTTTTGATTACTGTTTTTATGAGTAAATATTTTTAATGGTCCCCTGTTTTGAGATGCAGCCATTAAATAAGTATTGCCGGGCCCTTTCATCTTCACAAGGGCTTTAGCATCACCCGGGATAAAAAGCCCTGCTTGTAAAATTGTTTGTGGAGTAAACTTTCCAGTCCCATCGCCCAATAAAACAAGCCCATTCATTCCATCATACCTGCCATTTGTAACTTCATTTCCATAATCATTTCCGCTTACTGCAATGTCAAGATCTCCATCACCATTAAAATCGTCTACAACCATTCCATTGATTGGCGCCATTTGTGCCTGGCTTGGTAACGGATGCAAAGAGAATTTTCCATTTCCATTATTTTGCAAATAGCAATTATTAAAATTATTTGCACGAAGGATCAACGCATCTTTCATTTCTTCTTCAGAAAATATGTGATGAATATTAGCTTGCGCAAATTCCTTATACTTCAAGTATTTTTTTCTTACTCCCGGAAGTTGACTAATAATTTCATCCCTGTTTGCTGATGTATATTCATCTTTTACACCTTTTTGATCTTTGAGATAAATGGTCACGATCGGATCTATCCTGCTGTTTTTATCAAAATCTTTTGCATATAAACTTACAGGATGTTTATCATCAGCACGGAAAAAGGAGTTTTTTCCAAGGTTGCCAACAACATAATCTATGTCACCATCATTATCAAAATCTCCGCCGGCAATGCTATTCCACCATCCACTCTGGTCACCAATACCTGATTGCGGCGTTAAATTTTCGAATTTCCCTTTTACATTTTTAAAAAATGTAATGGGCATCCATTCACCTACAACAATAAGATCTGTCCATCCATCATTATCAAAATCTGTCCATAATGCATCGCATACCATACCAATATTCTGCAGACCCTTTGCTGCATCCACTGTTATGTCTGTAAATTTTACCAGGCCATTTTTGGAATCATTCCGATAAATAAAAGAACTAACAGGTAACGGATACTGACCGGGCAAACATCTTCCTCCAATAAAAAGATCAAGATCGCCATCATTATCAAAATCAATGGCTTTTACACAGCTTTTACTTGTATAGTTTATTGGCAAAGCAGTAGTGTCAAGGAAAAAATTTCCTTTCCCATCATTTACAAAGAGCTTGTCTTGGTATTTACTTGTGTTAGCAGGAAATTCATCACTGCCGCTTGCACAATACAGATCCTGGTCACCATCATTGTCTGCATCAAAAAATAACAGACCCATATCTTCCGGTTTCTTTTCTATAGTGTCTTTTAATGCAATATTGTTTTCTAAGAATTTTCCGTCAGCCTGCTGAAGAAAAAATCTACCGGGAAAATTTGCTGAGCATCCGATATACAGATCATCCAAACCATTTCCATCAATATCGCTTACAGCTAAGCCAGGTCCGAATTGAGATAGTTTATGCGGGATCAATCTTTCACGGTCGAAGTCAATAAAGTCTTTCTCCTTGTGAATAAAGTTAATTCCCGATAATCCAGTAATATCAGTAAACAACGTATTCTTAGCAATACCATCATCCATCCATGAGTCTTCTATTGAAGCATTTTTTATATCAACATCAATAGCCTGGTTCGTTTTTATGTTTTTCAGAATTTGTTTTTTGTTTCCTGGCCAACGAATAATAAGAGAATCGACCTCCGTTACTTTTCCCAAACCAAAAAAAGCTCCTGCAGCAATGCTTGAAAGATAACCGCGGTAAGGAGTATTCTCATAAAACTGTTTTTGATCTTTGTTATAATAGATCTCAGCCCAGGCTCCAATACCATTAATATTTTTTGTACCCCCTTTAAAATTTACCTGTAAGTAGTTGGATGAAATTTTATTTTTTGTATTTGTCGTATTCTCATATACCAACGCAGGGTCATTAATATTATTGATGATCATATCAAGATCCCCATCATTATCGAGATCTGCATAGGAAGCACCATTGGAAAAGGTTGGCACTTCTAACCCCCATTTACCTGTTACGTTTTCGAAAGTAACATCGCCATTATTACGGAATGCATAGTTGTGCAGCTTCACCTGGGGCATTTGGCTTAATGTAAATTCTTTATCCGCAATTGTTGCAGACTCTCTGCGAAAAGCAATGAAATCATGATCCGTTACATCTCTCGGGAATCCATTTGTTACAATTATATCTCTATAGCCATCATTATCAAAATCAGCTACGAGTGGCGTCCAGCTCCAATCTGTTTCTGCAATACCGGAAAAAAACCCGACATCAGTGAATACCGGGTCGCCAATTGAATCATTTTGTTTTACAGTTGGGCCCTGGTTCAGTTGCAACCCGTTCCTTACATATTGATATTGATAACCGAAATGATCACTGTTTTGGTAGATCTGGTAACTACCAGAATTCATCATGGTCTTTTTCCTGTAATTATCTTCCGGATTCATATCCAATTCAATTACATCAGACAAGCCATCATTATTTATATCAATTATATCCTGTCCCATACCATTTGCCGATGTATGCTTAAAGTAAGAAGTAATCTTATCCGTAAATGTGCCATCATGATTATTTATATAGAGCAGATCGACAGAAATAAAATCATTGGTAACAAAAATATCCGGCCAACCATCTCTGTTAATATCTGAAATATTTACACCGTGACCGTAACCCTCTTTTGTAACACCTGCTTCCTTTGTTACGTTAGTATATACAGCATGTTTCAATGAATCACTCCAGTCATTCCTATACAATCTTCCTGTGCTTGGAAAAGTTCCATCTTTAATGATCGGCCGAAAAACGGAAGGATTAACCCCTTTTACAATTTGATTTACGACCAGGTAAACGTCCAGGTCACCGTCATTATCGTAATCAAAAAAAGCAGCCATAGTCGTATGGGTTGTATCATTGAGCCCATATTCAGCCGCCATTTCTTTAAAATGTGGTATACCGTCTTTGCCAGCTCCCTGGTTTATATAGAGAAGATTTTCCCGTCTATAAGGATCTGCTAAAATAGATGCTGATACATACAGATCCTGCAAGCCATCATTGTTTATATCAATCACAGAGGCACCCCTGCACCATTTACCATCGCCTGCAACATTCGCAGCCGCTGTTACGTCCTCAAATTTTAAGTTACCCTTATTAATATAAAGCTTATTAGGAACTATGTTGCCTGTAAAATACAGATCCTGTAATCCGTCATTATTAAAATCGCATACTCCAACACCGCCTCCATTATAAACATTGGTAATGTCAATTGGATTGACGGAATCATTTTCCACGATGTTATTGGCGAAATCAATACCTGAATCCTTTGGTGAAACCTGGTGGAATAATGTTTTCTTATTTTGACAGGAAGTAAAAAATGCAATGACAAAAAAAAGCAATACCCAATTATTAGTTTTCATGCAAGAAACTTTTGAAAAAGGATAAAAGTAAAAGAGGCAAAGTAAATATACTTTGCCTCTTGATAAAATTATTAAACCTGTTCTAAAAATTAATAGCCTGGATTTTGAACTAAACGGACTGTACCGTCAGAATTCATGTTATCAATTTCAGATTGTGGTATCGGCATATACTCATTCTTACCAGCTACGAAGTTTGCAGTTTGCTTTAATGGCCTTGCAGCTTTCTCCCTGGCGATAAATGTATTTACGGTTGTAGCAGCTATCCCCCACCTTACAAGGTCAAAGAAACGCTGTCCTTCCATTGCAAGCTCAAGCCTCCTTTCGAATCGAACAGCCTTTATTGCCGCAGCCTTATCAACAAATGGCACTGTATATAGCCCGATCTTATAATTATCTGCAGGAGTTGTTTGCGTAACATAAGTAGCAGTTGGTGCATCATAATTACTGCTCTTATAAACCCAGCCAGTCGCATCTGCAGCTCTCGCTCTTACCTGGTTAACTAAATCTCTTGCAGTTACCAGGTCATTTGCATCAGCTGCACATTCTGCTGCCCATAAAAGAACATCAGAAAAGCGGATAATGTTCACATTATTTGCAACTAACTCAGTAGGTCCCCAATAAGCGCTACCTACATCTGTAAAATCTTTTTGAGAAGCAGCATATACATTTTTAATAGGGCTTTTATTACCATCATTTACAGGATTTCTGATCCATGCAAAACCGGGATGTACACCCCAATCCAAATATGGAATACCTGGTCTACCCATTGTCCAATCAATTCTTGGATCTACCGTGCCTACATAAGTAGTTGCAGTTTCTGAACTAACAGCTAATCCGTTAAAATACGTATCTGGCAAAGGCAGACCAGTTGCTGCATCAGTCTTGAAAGCATTTGCAAGATCCTGTGATGGGTTATAAAATCCACAGCAGGCACCAGGACCACCTGTATAAGGAAAGTTTAAGATATCACCGTAGTTACCATTAGGATCTCCACCCCAATCAACTGAAGAATTATCTTTCACGGAAGTTTGTGCTGCAAAAACTGATTCAGAACTATTTTTCTGCGCCGGGTTAAAATTTGAATAGAAATGTGGATTTAAAGCATATTTCGCACCACCTGCTGTTTTGCCATTAGCAATTATATCCGTAAGTATTGGGCGAGCGGCTGATAATTTATTCTGAAACATATACACTTTAGCCAGCAATGCTTTTGCTGCCGATTTGTTTGCCCTACCCTTGTCATTACCCCACGTTTCAGGCAAATCTGCTATTGCAGCTGTCAGATCAGCTTCAATTTTTGGCCAAATATCTGTGGAGTTGTTTACATTGGTATTGTCTTTATTTACAGTTTCATCAGCCCAAACTATCTTATTGAAAACCTTTTTCAATTCAAAATGATAGAAAGCTCTCAAGAAACGCACCTGGGCAGTAATTTGAGCTGCTTTGGCTGCTGATATATCTTTTGCAAGTGCCATCGTGACCAATACATCATTACCCCTTTGTATTCCGGCATAGCAAGCTATCCACTTTTGAAGAATAGCGCTATTGGTTGAAGTCAATGTTGTCCATTGTTCCATTGGAGCTGCTTCGCCGACATCTGTAGGATCTGATCCTTTATAGGCATCATCACTCGTTACGCCGCCAAGTATCCAGTTAGATGCTCCTGAAGCAAAACCATCACCGGCTGCTCCTTCGCCATCAACCATTGAATACGCTCCTATTAATAAACCCTGAACACCTTTTTCGGTTGCCATTACTTCGGGGCTTAACGTTCCCAATGGCGGCTTGTCAAGAAATTTTTCGCAGGCCGTAATAACCAAAAGGGTAACCACGATACCTCCAAGAAGTAATAATTTATTTTTTAAACTTTTCATATGCTTAAATTGATTAGAATTAAAAATTAAGGTTTATCCCAAATAAAAATCTTGGCGTGTTCGGATAACTGCCCTGGTCAATACCATACTGATAAGTATTAACAATTTGCCCGTTTGAATTTGGCTGACTTGGCAATTCCGGATCCAAACCTTTATAATCTGTAATTGTAAACAAGTTAGTAGCCTGGAAATAAAGTCTCAAACGATCTATTCCAAATCTTGATAATTTATTTTGCGGAATAGTATAACCAATTTGCATAAGCTTGCTACGCAAATAAGATCCTTTGCTAATAAAATAACTGTTTGCAAAACCACTGTTATCTGTGCTAAAACTACCCGTAGTTTTCAATTTTGGAATGGACGTATTTGTATTTGTGGGAGTCCAGGAATTAAGTGCAACTTCCCTTCTAAGACCACCTTTGAAGAAATCAGGAAAATCTGTAAAGTATAAAGTGTTATTAAAAATATCATTCCCTTTAGATCCAAAGAAGAAGGCGCCAAAATCAAAATTCTTATAGGTGGCGCTTATGTTAAAGCTATAAGTAAAATCGGGATTGGGGTCACCAATAAATGTCCTGTCGTCTGTATTTATTTTACCATCTCCATTTACATCCTGGTATTTGAATACTCCTGGTTCAGCACCATCCTGTGTTGGCGATTTTGTAACATCAGCCGCATCCTGGAAAAGACCAAGTACTTTGTAACCAAAGAAAGCTCCAAAAGCCTGGCCTTCCTGGAAACGCTGTATTTTTACATTTCTTACAGTCGCACCATCAAAAAATGGTACCCCTGGTATATCCACAATTTTATTATTATAAGAAGTCAACGTACCGCTAAGATCCAATTTAAGATCCTTACCGATCATAGCATGATAAGTAGCGCTAAAATCTATTCCCGTATTTTGAATATCGCCGATATTTACTTTTGGAAGACCAGCATCCCCCGCAAATATTATATCAACAGGAACTCCACTTTGTGTGAATAATAACCCGTTAACTTTCTTTTGGTAATAGTCAATGGAGAAATCGAGTCTATTTTTAAGGATGGTCGCATCTATTCCAAAATTAGAAATGATATCTCCTTCCCATGTAGTTTCAGCATTACCTAAATTACTTCTGAAAAATCCAACATAAGGATTGGTACTTGTACCGCCAATATCATAAGCTGATTTTCCTGCCCTTGTACTATAAAGATTATAAGGATTAGTTGGGTCAACGTTACTTGTAGAACCCATTTTACCCCAACTGTAACGAATTTTCAGATCGTTAACAAAGGTGATTCCTTTAAAAAAGTTTTCTTCAGAAATTCTCCATGCTGCTGACACAGAAGGAAACACACCCCATCTTTGTTCTTCAGTAAAGATCGAAGTACCATCTCTGCGGACACTGGCGTTGATCAGGTATTTTCCAGAATAAGCATATTCAAGCCTTGCAAACTGTGACAATAATGTGCTTTGATATGCGCCGCCTGCATTCGACTGGGAGCCCGTACCTGCATTAAGTGTCCAGTAATTGGGGTTTTCAGAGAAATACAAACTTCTGCCAGCTGTGGTCCAACGACCATAACTATTTACAGCCTCTGTACCTAAAAGAACCTTCACATTATGTTCTTTAAAAATATTTGCATAGGTAAGTGTGTTTGTAAACGTCCAGCTTGTATTATAACCTCCTCCTTCATTAAAAGAATTAGAACCCGTATTTCCTTCGGCATTTTCATATCCTACATAACCAAAACTGTAATTATGATTCAAGTCCATTACACCACCGAAACTTGTACGGGCAGTAAAATGTTTTAAAAAGTCAAGTTCAGCATACACATTTCCTGTAATATCCCAGTTATATCCTCTATTATCTTTTGTGCGATATATATCAGCATAAGGATTACGGGCATTACCCAGACCTTGTGATTTAGTTCCTGCAAAATTTCCCATGATGTCATAAACCGGAATGATCGCAGATTCACGATAGGCAGTAGTGAAAGGGCTCGACTCACTTTGATTAAGGAAGGTCGGATTGTCCTTATAAAATATATAAGCATTTTCACCAATACGAAGGTGATCCTTAACGGTGAATTGTGTATTTGCTCTCACTGAATATCTTTTCAGGTATTGGGTTTGAAGAATTCCTTCCTGGTTCAGGTAACCTACTGAAAAGAAATATGAACTCTTATCTGAGCCTGAGCTAACTGATATATTATGACTTTGCACCTTTGCATTTCTTGTAATTTCATCATACCAGTCTGTTCCTTGTTTATTGGCTTGGGTAATTTGAGCGGAATTAATGTCATACTTATCCGGACCGATAATATTTGGATTTGATCCTGTATAGCCATAATTTATTAATGAAGGAGTAATGCTACTTGGATCTTGATAGGGAAAAGTTTGGATGTAATCAGGAATAACGGGAGTTGCTCCCTTTCCAAATTGTTTATCGCTTGGATTGGCGATCCCTGAATTTTTTTGTTGCAGCCATATAGCATTTGCTTCTTCTTGTGTGTTAGCCATATCAAAGCCCGGTCCCTTTTGGGTAACACCATAATAGAAGTCATAAGTAACTTTTGCTTTTCCAGTTTTACCCTTCTTAGTTGTAACAATTACAACTCCATTGGAGCCAGCAACACCATATATAGCTGCAGCAGCATCTTTCAGTATTTGAATTGATTCAACATCATTAACATTAATATCGTGAAGGTTCCCTCTTACCCCATCAACAATAACAAGCGGTGCATTATTACCAAAGGAAGTAACACCCCTGATCCTGATATCACTTGCAGCACCCGGCTGTCCTGAGCTTGTAACGGTTATACCGGAAGCACGGCCTTGTAAACCTTCTTCACCGGTTCCCACAGGCATTTGTTTCATGTCGGCTATATTAACAATGGATACGGAACCAGTCACATCTTTCTTTCGCTGAGCCGTGTAACCAGTTATTACTACTTCATTCAAAGTAGATATAACAGTTGGTAACAAAACATCAACTTCAGATGTTTTCGAAACGTCTACCTCTTTTGTATCAAGACCAACAAAAGAAATAACTAATACTGATTTCCCTTCAGGCACCATAATGGAAAACTTTCCACTGGCATCTGATTGGGTAGCAACATTAGTACTCTTTACTACTACAGTAGCACCAGCTACCGGTCCCGTAGGGCTCTTGACAGTTCCATTGACTTGTTTTTGTGCATTAGCAACAAAAGCAAACAACAGTAAAAGGATAGATAAGGAGAAATAGCTTGTCAATTTGACAAGCGGCGGAGTTTTTCTTTTCATAATACAAGCAGTTTTTAAATATTTGGTTAGAAGGATGTAGCAATTTCAGAAAAAAAAATAACAAATCCTTAATTTTTTTATAAACTTTTTTTTCTGATAACCAAACAGTTGTTTGGAATAATTTTGAAAAAAAATATTTTTTACCAATGAAAAAATGCAATTTTTCTGAAACAAAAAAAGATAGTGTATGAAGTACACGAATTAAAAAATCAATAGAAGAAAATAAATTATTTAATCATTTAAGAGGCAAACCTCGTCTTTCCCATCTTTATTTTTCCAAAACACTTTTACTTTTTGTGAAACGATCGCATCAATTGATTTACCAATATAATCAGGTTGTATGGGTAGTTGCCGGCTGAAACGGCGATCGATCAAAACGCAGAGTTCAACTTTTTCGGGGCGGCCAAAATCAAGTAAAGCATCCAATGCTGCACGAATTGTTCTTCCTGTATATAATACATCATCTATCAGGATCACATTTTTTCCTTCTATTGAAAAAGGAATATCAGTACTGTTAGCAATATGAAGTTCTTTTCGAATATCGTCGCGATAAAATGTAATATCTAATTTGCCGTACTGAATTTTATCTGAAGCAGTTTCTTTTTTTATTTCATCCACAATTCTGTCTGATAGATAAATTCCTCTTGGCTGCAGACCTATTACAACAGTGTTTGTAAGATCGACATGATTTTCCAATACCTGGTGAGCCAGTCGTTTAATTGTTATTTCTAATTGTTGTTCTGTAAGAATTGATTTCAAAAAATGAATTTTATACTCCTTTACAAAGAAAACGAAAAATACCTGCATAAAAAATAAAGGCTGTCATTTAAAGACAGCCTTTATAAAAAAGTTTTTCAAACCCTTATTTTCTACCGCCACCAATGCAAGCACCAATCTTAATTCCAATATAATTGTTGCTTGAAGTTAAACCGGTAACATAGTTACCATTTGAATCATAACCTTCAAATGTTGTTTTTGGTACTATATTATATTCAAGACCCATACGGAAATGGCCTGCTTCAAATCCGGCTCTTACCATTCCACCGAATTTAGATCCACCAGAAATGTTTTCGCTGGATGAATTCACTTCAATACCTGCAATTGAAAAAATTCCCGCACCTGCACCGGCAAATGGACGCAATGCATAATTGTTAGTAAAATAATAATCACCTGTGGCTAAATAGGAACCTGCTGCTTTCACTTTCGTGTTCATTGCATTTCCCTCATCATCATAACCACTGAACTTGGCGATAATGGCACCCTCCATACGTAAACCAACTGCAAGATTTGGGATCACTGCATACTTTGGTTCAAACGCGAATATTATACCTCCCTTAGTACCTGCCCCCCCGGGAATGGCATAACCAATGCTAAGATCAACCTTAAAAGGCTTTAAAAGAACAGCATCTTGTCCTTTCGTAGATAAAGAAATAGCGGAGGAAAGAATGAAAATGGCTAAAAAGTTTCTCATGTTACGGATTTTTTTGATGAATAAATAGCTGTGAAAATATAACAGCATATCAATTAATCAAAACGTTACATTCTATACTTTGATAAGTATTCTCTCGTGGCAACTTTACTATTTCTCCTGCATAAAAGGATAGCGATAATCCGTAGGAGGATTGAACGTTTCTTTTATCGTTCTTGCACTCAACCAGCGATAAAGATTAAGAATGCTTCCTGCTTTATCATTTGTGCCGCTGGCTCTTGCACCACCAAATGGTTGTTGCCCGACAACAGCACCTGTTGGCTTATCGTTTATATAAAAATTACCCGCAGCATTTCTAAGTTTATTGGTTGCAAGTTCAATTGCCGATTTGTCTTTTGCAATGACAGCACCTGTCAATGCATAGGGTGAAGTTGAATTCACAAGATCCAATGTCCGCTCAAACTGGTTGGCATTATATATATATATGGTAAGTACCGGTCCGAAAATCTCTTCGCACATTGTTACATACTTTGGATCTTTTGCTTCAATGATAGTTGGCTGAACAAAATATCCCTGGCTTTTATCACACTTACCTCCTACCCATATTTCTGCTTTCTTGTCGTTTTTTGCGTTATCAATATATTTCTTAATGTTATCAAAACTTTTTTCATCGATCACTGCATTGATAAAATTGGTAAAGTCTTCGGGACTTCCCATTTTAAAACTCTTTACACCTGCGATCAATTTCTTTTTAACTTCTTCAGCAATGTTTGAAGGGATATAGGCTCTTGATGCCGCAGAACATTTTTGTCCCTGAAATTCAAATGCACCGCGAAGCAATGCAGTAACTACTACATCGGGATCGGCAGTTTTATGAGCGATCACAAAATCCTTACCACCGGTTTCCCCAACTATTCTTGGATATGACTTATATATAGAAGTATTCTTTCCGATAGTTTCCCACATATAATTAAATACGCCGGTTGAACCTGTAAAATGAACGCCGGCAAAATCCGGATGGCTGAAACAAATATTTCCAAGCACTGGTCCACTTACAAAAACTAAATTGATAACTCCATCAGGTAATCCTGCTTCTTTTAATATCCGCATAAACATTTGCGCAGAATAAATTTGCGTATGTGCCGGTTTCCAAACAACAACATTACCACACATAGCTGCACTTGTTGGAAGATTCCCACCGATAGCTGTAAAATTGAATGGAGTGATAGCTAAAACAAATCCTTCAAGCGGACGATACTCCATCCTATTATGCATACCCGGACTGCTGATCGGTTGCTGCTTATATATTTCACTTAAGAAATGAACATTGAAACGTAAGAAATCAATTAGTTCGCATACTGCATCTATTTCTGCCTGGAATGCATTCTTACTTTGACCAAGCATTGTTGTGCCATTCATATATGGACGATACTTTGTCGCCATCAGGTCAGCGGCTTTCAAAAAAATATTGGCTCTTGTTTCCCAATCCATATTAGCCCATGATTCTTTTGCAGCTAGTGCAGCATCGATCGCTTGCTTCACGTGTCTTTCATCACCTTCAGAAAAAGTTCCAAGCGTATGAGCAATTTCATGTGGAGGATGAAGTGTTCCTTTTTTATTTGTTCTTACTTCTTTACTACCAATATACATGGGTACATCGATCTGTTCTTTTTTTAATTCAGCTAAAACTTCTTTTAATCTTTTCTTTTCTGCTGAACCGGGAGCATAACTTAATACTGGTTCATTTGCGGGCATCGGGTAAGAAAAATATCCAAGACTCATATTGAAAATTTGAGCTGCAAAGATAATGTTATTGTATATTGATTAAAGAAGAATCGCACTTCAAATGAAGTGCGATTCTTCTAAATGAATTAAACAATATGCTTTATAATTTCCTGGAATAGTTTATTCCAGCACAACAACTTTCTTTGTTAAAATCTTTTTATGAGTTGATATCACACGAATAAAATAAATCCCGGCATGTTTAATTGTAACATCAATTTTATTTTGATCGTTAATTTTAACCTGCTTTACTATTTGTCCACTCATATTTATTATTTCTGCGTTAACATAATTTATATCTGAGCTGCCTGAATTTATATAAAGTGTAAAATTGCCATGACCCGGATTAGGATAAATCTTAAACCCTGAGCCAGAGATTTCTTCACCAGTTGTTTCTCCTATATTTAAAGTATTCGATATGCACTGCCCGTAATAATCACCATGATTCAAATGGGAAGTAAGGGTACTTTGATTTACGCAGATCGTATTGTTGTTATGACAAACATATATTTTATGATCGTCGCTATTTCCTGCATGACATCTTACATCTTGTGCAAATATGTTTGCACAATCAGTAAAGACGCACCCGTTAGCATCGGTAACAGTTACACATAAGTTTGCTGTATCAAGCAAACAAACTGTAACTGTTGCTGAGTTAGCACTCGTCATGGATTCTTCCGGTAAAAGTGATCTGTCAATTGTCCAGGAATAAGTAAATGGTGCAAAGCCATTCTGAACAACGGCCGTTTTCGTTATGCACTGTTCATTTGTAATTCCAAAATATGAATTAGCATCTGTGCCAGCTGAAACAGCACCTGAGCAACAATTAGTGATCTCAATGTTCATTGGAACAGGTGCAGCACACTGACCGGCAGCTGGCGTGAATGTATAAGTTGTAGTACCTGCAGTTGATGTATTGATTGTAGCAGGTGACCATGTTCCGTTAATACCATTATTAGAAGTACCAGGCAATCCTGGAGCAGCACTGTTCTGACAGAGCGGACCAATTTGTGTGAACGTTGGTGTGGTGATCTGCGTAGTGATCATAATGTTCATTGTAACAGGTGCAGCACCCTGACCGGAAATTGGCGTGAATGTATAAGTTGTAGTACCTGCAATTGATGTATTGATAGTAGCAGGCGACCATGTTCCGTTAATACCATTATTAGAAGTAGCAGGCAATGCTGGAGCAGTACTGTTCTGACAGAGCGGACCAATTTGTGTGAACGTTGGTGTGATCTGTGTAGTGATCTCAATGTTCATTGTGACAGGTGCAGCACACTGACCGGTAGCTGGCGTGAATGTATAAGTTGCAGTACCTGCAGTTGATGTATTGATTGTAGCAGGTAACCATGTTCCGTTAATACCATTATTAGAAGTACCAGGCAATGCTGGAGGAGTGCTGTTCTGATAGAGCGGACCAATTTGTGTGAACGTTGGTGTGATCGGCGTAGTGATCATAATGTTCATTGTAACAGGTGCATAATTCTGACCATCATAAGGCGTGAATGTATAAGTTGTAGTACCTGCTGTTGACGTATTAATAGTAGCAGGCGACCACGTTCCTATAATATCATTATTCGAAGTATCAGGCAATGCCGGAGCAGTACTGTTCTGACAGAGGGGACCAATTTGTGTGAACGTTGGTGTGATCTGGACATTTCCGATGTCAGTAGCCTTGGAAACAATATTGATTAATAAAATAAATGATAGAAGGGTAAGCTTAAGGTTCATTGCAGAAGTTTTGGTGGTGATTATATATATTCTCTTCAAAAGAAAACAGTCAACTAAACTTACAACGTGATCACCACATTTCCAAAAATCTGAATATATCCAAAGCTAATATGGGAGAAATACTGAAGTTAAAACGGTGAAATAAAATGGCTATATTAATTAAACCGAAAAGCTAAAGCTTTTCAATTTTCAATTCTGTGAATTCAGCTTTCATATCAGGTTTCATTTTTGGTCCATCACCGGGGAAGCCTGCATACGCAGCAAGTCCGATCTGAAACTGTGTATTCAACCAATCATTTGCAAACTCACCGATCTTTTTATATTCATTATTTATTTCAGATCTGTAGAAGGCAATTAATTTATTTCCTTTTTTTTCTATTCGGAGCCATCCATTCATACTCTCTACTTTCTCTGCAAATGTTTTGCTCTTACTTTCAGTGGTTTTTTTAAAAGAAATTTTTGCTGTTGGATTGCCACCGGTTCCAATACTTAAAAAAATATAATTCTCTTTTTGATCATCTTTCTTACGAATAATAATTCCAGCTTGCTGAAAGCCTTTGTCTGGCATTTCATCTGTATTGCTTTTAGAAATATTAATTTTTGTTTCAATAGAGAAATCTCCATTCATTTCTTTAAATAACATGCCGCCGCTTTTTTCATCTTCCCACCAGCATTTCATTATTGGGATCATTGTTATAGTATCATTCTTCTGATAGGATACAAATAAATTTCTATTTAAATACTGCCAGTCATTGATAGAACCAGCGGGAATATTAGCTTCATTATTATTCTTTCCGATCGTCTCTACAATATTCTTTACTTGTTCTGTTGGCGATATAATATTATTGGTGCCCCAGAATGACGGATCAAAAGCCGAAGGAAGATTACTCACTAAATTTTTTCTTTTCCATTCATTGTCACCAGTAATTTCATTTGTAATAGTTGACAGCAGATCAGTGAACATCATTTCATAATTAATAGTAAGATCAAGATCGATCTTTTTCTTTTCTTGCTTATACCCTATCTTTTTTTCTGATTCAATATGGCTCAATAGCCATTTATCATCCACCTTGCTAAAATCAACCCTGTCTCTCCAACTCTTACGTTTGAAATCTATATTCAATAAAGCCGCAAAGATCTTGTCACTACCTGTAAGATCTTTTATATAAGCTGCGCCAAGCGGACTATTCTCTGCTTCATATCTTATCACTGCAAATTCATCCATATCAATTAATAACTTCCCTTTTTCCAAAGCTTGTTTTACATCAGGCTTCTGATCGAAACTGATGCTATACAACCATCTTCCATCAAACTGAACGAGTGAATCAATTTTATAAATAAAATTTTTGATCTTTTTTGAGTCAAGGAAATCAGGAATATCCAGGAAAAAATTCTTTCCTGTCGCAGCCTGCGGTCCACCGCCGGGATGATAATCTTCAAACAATCTTGTATAAGCAACATCTTCTTTGCTTCTGCCTTGTATCAATTGGAGTTTATAAGATCTTTTTGCGGGGTGAAATTGTGCCCCAAATACAGCTTCAGCAACAGAGAAATAATTTTCCCGATCCTTAATGATCTCCCTGTAAAATCCTTTGTTCTCAAAATTTTCTTTCGGTTGAAAAGATGGAATAGCTGCGATCGCTTTTTTAATTATTTCAAGGGCCGTTGTTTTCTTTACAATTACTTCACTTAACTCAGCGGCTACAAGTTCAAGCTTTACTTCAAAATAGTTTTTATCAATAAACTCTTTTGCAAAAACCGTTTTTGAACGATAACCAACCATTGAAACACGAATAGAATCAACTGAGGTTGTAAAGGAAAAAACTCCTTCTTTATTAGCAACAAGTCCTGTTTTTTTACCGGAAGAAAATAAAATGATGCTTGCGGAAGATAATGGTTCACCTGATGCAGCATCAAGCACCTTGCCTTGCGAATATGCAGCTAAAACAAAACAACTGAAAAGTATAATTACAAAAAATCGTTTCATAAAGGAAGCTCCAATTTATGAAACGATTGATAAAGTCAATTGTTACTATAAGATGTTAAGAATTTTGCGATTCCTTCTCACTCATCAAATAGGCTTTTATAAATCCATCCAGTTCACCATCCATCACCGGCTGCACATTACCCACTTCAAAATCGGTGCGGTGATCCTTGATCATTTTATATGGATGAAAAACATAAGAACGTATTTGTGAACCCCACTCTATTTTTTTCTTTGAAGAATTCTTTGCATCTTTTATCGCCTGTCGTTTGCGCAGCTCTTCTTCATACAAACGGCTTTTCAGCATTTGCATTGCTAATTCCCTGTTACCAAGCTGCGTTCTGTCTTGCTGACAAACCACAACTATACCAGTCGGTATATGTGTTAGCTGAACTTTTGTTTCTACTTTGTTTACATTCTGTCCGCCGGCACCACCACTGCGTGATGTTTCCATTTTTACATCAGCAGGTTTAATTTCGATATTGATCGTATCATCTACCAATGGATAAACAAACACTGATGCAAATGAAGTATGACGACGGGCATTACTATCAAATGGAGAAATGCGAACCAAACGATGCACACCACTTTCGGCTTTTAAAAAACCATAAGCAAAAGGCCCCTCAAATTCGTAAGTACAGGTTTTAATTCCTGCACCATCGCCCCACTGCCAATCCAACTCTTTAACTTTCCATCCTTGCTTTTCTCCATACATGCGATACATACGTGCAAGTATCTCTGCCCAATCCTGGCTTTCAGTACCACCGGCACCGGAATTTATTTGTAACACAGCCGGCAATTCATCTTCGGGTTCATTCAATGTTGCTTTGAACTCTGCATCATCAAGCATCCCTAGTGCTTTATCATAAGCAACTTTTGTTTCTTCTTCTGTTGCATCACCAGCTTTCCAGAATTCAAACAGTACGGCAAAATCTTCCACTGCCGATCCTGTTTGGTTATACAGATCAACCCAGTATTCATTCACTTTTATTTCCTTCATGATGGAAGTCGCACGGGCATTATCATTCCAAAAACCGGGACTTAGTGAAAGCTGCTTATCATTTTGGATCTTATCAAGGCGGTTATCGACGTCAAAGAAACCTCCTTACCCCGGCAATGCGGGACCGCATATCATTCAATTTTTCGATTGTCATAGGGCGCAAATATAGTTGAAAGTTGCCAGTTGAAAATTGAAGGTTATTATGAGCCAAACTGCATTGCTACTATTGAATTTTCGTTGCGTCGCACACTTGTACATTCCGTAATTCTATTCAGCTTATCGCTTTTCCTTTTAAATATTGGCTAAATTTGGAATAACAACTTGATATTACTGCTCGTTGACTGTAACCCATGACTACCATTAACAGATAATACAGTAAATGCAATACTTTCCCATAATTCTTATCTCCCTAATTCTACTAGCATCATTAACAAGACCACTAACAGTCTTATTTCATGAACTTGGACATGCAGTTCCTGCTATACTTTTGACAAAAAAGAAAGTGACAGTATATATTGGGTCATACGGCGATCCAAGGAAGAGTTTAAGAGTTAACATAGGGCTCTTGGAAATTTTCTTTCGATTCAATCCCTTCGCATGGAGGCTTGGGCTTTGTATCCCTTCAGCAAAAGCAATTTCTATAAATCGTCAAATAATATATACATTAACAGGTCCCATAACTTCTCTTCTAATCGCTTTCGTTGCTTGTTATTTTACTTTTAGTTACGATCTACATGGGTTTTTGAAGCTTTTTCTCATAGTATTTCTTGGCTCTTCTATTTTTGATCTATTCATAAACCTTATACCCATAGAAACACCAATTAAATTGTATGATGGAACTTTTACACACAATGACGGCTACAATCTCAAACGACTTTTTTACTACAAAAGCTTGCCTAAAGAATATATTAAAGCTGCTGAGTTGTATCAAGAGCAACGATATTCAGAAGCTGCAATATTATTCGACAAAATCCTTTCTAACGGCTTTAAGGATGAAAATATTTATCGCTTGACAATCAGTTCTTATTTGTTGGGTAAGAATTATCAAAAATCAAAAGAACTTTCCGATGAATTTATTCAACTTAACAAAATGAATTCTGATGACTTGTCAAATGCAGCATTTTCATACTCACAACTGGAATTACATGAACAAGCAATGAACCTTTATGATAAATCATTAGAACAAAATCCTAATAACAAAAACTCGTTGAACAATAAAGGATACACCTTGAATTTACTCAATAGGTATGAGGAGGCAATTTCGTTTTTTGACAAAGCAATTGAGCTTGACAAAGACTTTGCTTACTCGTATAATAACAGAGGGCTCTCTAAAATTAAAATCGGGAAACAAGAAGATGGACTCAAGGATATTAATTATTCCTTAGAACTCGACAAAGACAATTCTTATGGTTACAGAAATTTAGGAATTTATCATTTTGACAAGGGAGAATATCATAAGGCTTTACAATTATTTACAAAAGCTATGGAACTTGATAGCTCAACACATTTGATTGGCGAATTCATAACTGAGACAAAAAAACATTTATAAAAGAATTTAAGCTGTAATCTATTTGTGCTATTAGAGTACAACTCAATTTGTCCAATGTTGGACAGAACGATAAAAGAAGCGTCGCAACAAAAGCTTAAAAGTAGCAACTCAGCCCGGCTCATAATAATTTTCTACCTTCAATACATGGAACAACTTGTAGAAAATATTTCCGATACTGCAAGATGGGTTGCCATCTTCAGAGCAGAAGAAAGTGAAAGACCCGATGCAGTTTTTCATGATCCTTTTGCACGCAGACTTGCCGGAGAAAAAGGTGAGCAAATTGCCAATGCCATCGAATTCGGTCGGAAAAACAGCTGGTCCTTTGTAGCAAGAACTTATTTGATTGATGAATTCGTCATGAAGCATGTTGAGCAGGGATATGACATGATCGTTAACCTTGCTGCCGGTCTTGATGCAAGAGCTTACAGAATGCAATTGCCAAAAAATTTAAAGTGGATAGATGTTGACCTGCCAGGAATGATCAACTATAAAAATGAGATACTTAAAAATGAAAAACCAAAATGTGATTACAGAAGCATTGCTCTTGATCTTGCAGACAGAAAAGCAAGACTTGAGTTATTTCACCAATTAAATAAGGAATGTAAAAAGGCTCTTGTGATCACAGAAGGACTAACCATCTACCTCACCGCTGAACAAAATGCTGAATTGGCGACTGATCTTTCATCACAACATCATTTTCGTCGTTGGGTTTTTGATCTTGTTTCTCCTGCGCTTTTAGAAATGATATTAAAAGAGATGCAACCAGCTTTAGAAGGAAGCGGCGCTGTATTTCAATTTGCACCAGAAGAAGGCGAAGCGTTTTATGAAAAATATGGATGGAAACATATTGAATCAAAGTCAAAACTAAAAACAGCTGCTAAGCTAAACAGGCTTTATGATGAAATAAAACCTTTTGCAGATATGCCAGAACCCCCGGGTCCATATCGTCCTTTTCCCTGGTCAGGCGATTGCCTTTTAGAAAATGTGTATAGCGTTTAATAAATCCTAAGCACTGTCACCAATTTATTTTTTCAAGCTTCACATGCAATTAATGCAGGCATTTTATTCCGAGTAATTGTATGTTGATGATCTTTTAGATTTCTTATTTTAGCGATCATCTTAGTTTTTTCGAACAACAAAATGAATCTTGTTCCATGCCCTATCAATGATTCCACTCTTACCCCAACCTTGTTCGATTGAAGAATATCTTTTGTTGCAGCTAATCCAACTCCTACTCCATTTTGCTTATTAGTAAAATAAGGATCAAATATCAATGGCAAATTCTCTTTGCTTATCCCGCTGCCATTGTCCTGGATGGATACAGCACACTTACCCTTTATTAATTTTGTTCCAAGTCGCAGTTCTCCTTTTTCTGATGGCATAGCATCAATAGCATTGATGATGATATTTGTTAGAGCAATTTTTATTTTTGGTTTGTCCATTTTTACTTTGAGATCGTAAGGAGCATAATTTTTCTTAACGATAACGTTTTTAAGAACCAGCCTGTCGCTTGCCACTTCGATCACTTCGTCAAGCAATTGGTGAATAGAATGTTTTTCCGTTTGTATCTCATCCTTCCTTTGTCCTTTCAAAAGGTCATTTATCAGGTCATTGATCTTTGCTGAGCTCCGCTTAATAATATCCATATATAGCCTGTCGTTATCATCCAATATTTTGGATTCAAGCAAATGAACAGTTAGTATGATATTCGCTAACGGATTTCTTAATTCATGTGCGAGCACAGAAACCAATGGAATAGAAGGTTCACTCCAAACGGACTGTGTTGTCTTTTTTCGGGGGGAAATTGTAATTGAATTCATTTTTTGAGGGGATTAATTGAGATATGGGCAAGGTAGGTGCAATTATTTCCTCATTTGTTACAGGCTTATGGGTAATTGTTACATGATTCCCACATTTTCATTTTCTTTATACAAGACCGGTTAATCAATTTTTATCGAAAAATAACTTTTGTAATACTTGTTTTTAAAATTTATTTTTAAATACCTTTCAATTCGACAACCACTTAAACAAACATTATTAAGTATTAATATTTACAGCATGATCCAACGACAGCAAGTTCTTTTAGTAACGGTTATATTCATCATTTGTTCCTTACAAATGACTGCCCAAAAGGATTTTCAGCATGACACTGCTTATTATGAAACATTTCGTGAAAAGACAACAGTCCGTCTTTATTTATCAAAAAAATATGTACACCTTAATTTTCCTTCCAGTGGAAGCACAAATGAACTTGAATATAAAGCAAATCCTAAATTGAATCTTGGAATAGGCGTTACTATAAAAAATGTTTCGATAAATCTTTTCAATGGCTTTAGTTTTTTAAACAACGGGAGCGATGAAAAAGGAAAAACAAAAGGCTTCAATTTTCAGGTGCATGTATATCCCCGTAAATGGGCCATTGATCTAATGTATATCTCCCCTAAAGGATATCATTTGGAACCACAAGGATTGGCAGGTGTACCCGCCGACAAATATTATTATCGTGAAGATGTGAAAACAACTTTCTTTGGTATTTCTGCTTACCAGGTCCCTAATAAAGAAAGATTTTCTTACCGTGCCGCACTCTTACAAAGTGAGTGGCAAAAGAAATCAGCCGGGTCAATTATATATGGCGGCGAATTTCATCACGGCACAGTGCAGGGTGATAGTGCATTGATACCAGCCTTATATAGCAGGGAATTTCCGCAAGCAGGAATTAGTAAGATCAATGTGCTGAGCTTTGGACCAGGTGCAGGTTATGCTTATACTTTGGTTATGGCGAAACACTTTTTTATTACAGGTTCCGTGGTAATTAATTTAGATGTCAATTTTATAAGAGAAGAAGATGAAACAAGAAAAGAAAAAAATGTTTCCTTAAATCCATCGAATGTTTATAAAGCAGCGGCCGGATACAATGGAAGAAAGTGGAACATAAGTGCTAACTGGACAGGTAGCTCTATATCGATGCAAGGCTCTCTTACACCAGACAATTATAAATTCTCATCAGGTAATATTCGGCTTGTAGTTGCACACAGGTTTGACAGGCATAAAAAGAAATCATAGCTGATCAGCTGGAAGCTATTTGAAATGATAAAGGTTGATAAATTCTTCTCAACCTTCACGTCAATAAACATTATTCAATACAATTTCAAATATGAGAATGGAGTTTGCAGGAATAACAGTATTACCTGTTACAGGGTCTCTGACAACCTGGCTGCCATAAGCAAGTGATGGCGGACAATACAATTTGATCTTACCTCCCGTTTTTATCAGAGGTACTCCCTTCGTCCATGCTGCGATCACCTGATCCAGTCCGAAACTTGTGGTGCGTTGGTCAAACACATTTCCATTCGTTAATTGCCCTTTATATGTTACGCCTACAGTGGAGCAACCAGTAGCCGATGTGCCAGAGCCAGCTGCATCAATGGTATAATACATGCCGCTGCAATGCTTGGTAGCGGTAATTGAATTTGAAGATAAGTAAGCTTCCAACTGGGTAACTTCAGAGGCAGGAGCAGCGATAGCACAAGGATCATATTGACATTTATCATCCACTTTTTTAGAGCAGGATGACAATAGGGCCACAGCGGATAAAAAGGCGAAAAAACGCTTCATTTAATTTTAAAATTTTGGCAAATATAGAGGAGACAAATCAAAATGTTCAGTTAACTATTTCATTTCAAAAACCCCGGGTTCAAAAGCCTTACCATTAGGGACTTGGTTGCCAAAGAAATCTTTTTTCCCGGGATCGATCCCAAACATTTTTTTCAGATCAAGCCCTTTATTCCATAAAATATTATTACAGACTTTCAATAATACAGGATTTGTTTTGAAACTGTACGGATCAGTAATGTCAGTGTATTTCGGAAGATCAAAGATCATTTTGTCGAATGTAATTCCATAAAACTTATTGTTGCTGACCTCATAACCAGTGGATCTTGCCCATTGTTCCATATTGCCGGATCCGTTTTGCATGAATCCGCCGTTTTTACGCATCCACACATTGTTAAGGAAAACATCTGTTGTGCTGCTATCGGCTCCGTAAAAAATATCACTGGTATCTGATGAAATAAAAACGTTATTAAAAAAATAGAATCTTTTATGTTCGTTCAGCGGGGAAAAACTGAAAGAATATTTTGTATCGTTATAAAAAAGATTATTGTACGCATAAAAATCTGTAAAAGTTGAATCCCCGTTATGGCCATTCCAGATATATATTCCGGAAGCATTCTCTGTTACTCTCCCGTCATTAATGCTAACACAATAACGAACAGTATTGTTTTTCCATATGCCGGCACTCCAATACTGAAAAATACCGTAACCGCTTCCTTCGTTCTCATAAGAAAGACAATATTGAATTACAGAATTTGTAACACCGCCATCAAGGTCAAAGCCGCCGCCATCAGCTGCGCCGGGTGCAGTTTTATTCCTATAAGAAATACAGTGTTGAATAATTACAGAGTCGGCTTCATAAGCCCAGATACCAACGGGTCCATTACCAATTCGCGGCATATCCCAGCCATTATTGGTCGCTATGCAATATTCAATCAAAACATTTCTGCAGTTACCAACAACAATTCCATTACCACTATGATTAGTAAGATTTGTCGGGTCGCCGGGATTATTATCAGCACGACAATTGACAAAATGAATTTTTTCTGATAATCGTTTTTGATAATCGCCTTCAACAAGAATACCTGAATGTCCATTATCCTGTGCGATCACTCTATCAATTTCGGCATCGCGACAATTAAATAATTGCAAACCGGCTTTTTGAAAACCTGATATTTCCAGGTTTTTAATTTTTACAGATCTACAGTTAATCAATTTCAAACCATCTGTTGTATTACCCGTTTTACGACCGGAGCCATATAAAATAAGATTGCTGATCGAGAAATTTTCACATCCTGTAAAAACAAACCCTTCTTTATCGCCAGCATAAATTTTTGCTTTCTCTTTTCCATAAGTAGTAAATACAACCGGTTTTTTAAAAGTTCCATTAATACCGATGATCCTGATCGTTCCGCTAAAAACATCGCCACCATGAAAAAAAATAGTGTCGCCTGCTTTCAAATCCAATTTCCCAAAAGCGTCCAAACTCTCAAAAGGATGTCTTATACTTCCATTTTGGTTTGTTTTATTCTCATCTCCACCAGCTCTGAAATAATATTTCCTTTGTGACGATGCAGATAAAAAAGATAAAAGGATCAATAATATTAGTTGTAAGCGTTTCATTGTAATTTATAAGTGAAACATAAATGAAGACGGCCGTCTTACATTCCCCCAGAAAATAAAAAGAAATGAAGCCCTTCCCATGTTTTAAGAACTACATTATTCTTACCCATAAACTCTGTAATACCTGTTACTCCTTTCCCTTTTAACTCATTCACTTTATTTTCAGTATTCAATCCAAAATAAGTAACAGCAGGATAACTGAAGTTCTTTGTTTGATGCAAACCGATCAGCATTAATCCATCAGAAAGAATTGCCCAGGGATAAGGTTGTGACATTTGTGTTGTTACCTGGAAGCCAAGTTTTTTCCAATACTCAATAGATGCATTAAGATCAGCAACAGGATGACAGAATTCACCAAAGGCTCCACATGCTGCATTTGGATAATTTTTTTCTGATTGACGGGATATTGGATTCATAGATAACATTGTTACTCCTGTTGGCTGCTTAAACAACCCCACGTTGGAAGCAAGCATTATATTTAACCCATCAGGTGATCTGAAAAAATATCTTTTTATTAAGTCTTCCTTTTTTGCTTTTTGTAAAAACTTGATCCCGTCTTTTTCCAATTGCGCCACCGTGTTTTCTATATCCTTAACAAAATAAGTTAGTCCTGCATACTTCACGGAATCTTTTCTCATCATGATCAGCAGGCTGCCATCACTTACCAATGCCCAGGGTGCTGGCATAACATTAGAGGAAATTTTTGGGAACCCTATCTTTTCATACAAAGCAATTGAAGAATCAAGATCTGTTGAGGTAACATAAATACTGGCTACTTCGCCAAGTTTTGTTTGTGAAAAAGAAACGATCGAAAAACCTGAAATGATGATCCCTAATAAAAATTTATACCCCATAAAATGATTTTGATGTGTGCAAGTTAGCATTGCAAATAACATCTTTTAAATATCAATTAAAATAAAAATTACTTCTTCCCTATCATCCCGAAAACCTTTTCTAAAGCAGCATTAAACTCTGCCGGCTTTTCGATCATTGGATAATGACCTGTTCCATGTACATAAACAACTTCTGCCGAAGCTTTACAGTATTTTTTTAACGAGTCGATCTGTGTAGGATAGCCATCGCTATTTACAAGATAAAGTGTATGCTTTAATAGTTGCATCATATCTTTTTCTTTTTGAGAAACATCATTCACTTTTACATTGGCATTCTCTTCTTTGACAGTCGTTGTATTGCAAGAAAAAAAGGCAATTGCCACCAATAAGGCTAAAAATATTTTCATATAATGAGGTTATGAAAAACAAATGTGGCAAATAAATTGTTGCTGTAAAAAATATTTTATGAACTTTATATCTTTCCTCACATCAAAACCAATGATATGAAATTTCAAAAATTCATTTCTACCAGCACTCTTGCTTGTATTATTTTATTAAGTTCATGTAATAGCAACGATAAAGAAGGTAATAAAACAGAAACAACCACCACAGAAACAAAAACACCAAAATTAAAAGAAGAAACAGTTAGTTATAAAATTGACACTCTCAATATGAACAGTTACGTTGTCTACGATGAAAACATAGAGGGTAAGCGTCCTGCTGTTCTCGTTGTGCATGAATGGTGGGGACTCAATGATTATATAAAACGTCGTGCAAGAATGCTCGCAGAAATGGGCTATATCGCAATGGCAGTTGATATGTATGGCAATGGTCGTATGGGAACCGATCCCGGCTCAGCACAAGCTTTGGCAACGCCATTCTATATGCATCCCGATATGACAAAAAAGCATTTTGATGCTGCATTAGAGGAATTCAAAAAAAATCCAAATGTTGACCAGGGTAAGATAGCAGGTATCGGTTATTGTTTTGGAGGTGGTGTTCTTCTTAATCTTGCAAGAATGGGCGAACCTCTAAATGGGGTTGTAAGTTTTCATGGAAGCCTTTTAGGCACACCTGCTAATAAAGATCTCACAAAGGCAGAGATACTTGTTTGTCATGGCGAAGCCGATTCTTTTGTGAATGCAGAAGTGGCACCATTTAAAAAACAAATGGATTCCATTGGTAAGTCTTATACTTTCAAATCCTATCCCGGAGCCACCCATGCATTTACAAATCCTGATGCTACCGAAACGGGTAAGAAATTTAAAATGCCGATTGAATACAATGCCGCAGCTGATAGTGCATCATGGAATGATATGAAAGAATTTTTTGGAAGGATCTTTAAATAGATCAGCCAATTCACAATTGAATAACAAATCAAGTATTTTATTCATCTTTTCATTTCAAATCTTTCCTTACATTTATCGTCCTAAAATCAATTATTATGAATATGTCTTTTGCAAAAAAATTATTGAGTGGGTTGATCGTTTTAGCAGCTCTTGTTTCATTTACTACTAAGGCAGGCCGGGCAAACTTCTCGGGTAGCTGGGCATTGAATGAAGGTAAAAGTGACTTCGGAGAAAGAGGCGCAAGGTTTGCCACTAAAGCAATAAAAGCAGAACAAAAAGGTGATGCGATCACCATATCAAGAACTACACCTTCTTTCCAGGGCGGAGATGATGTGACCACCACTGAAACACTTGGCTTTGATGGAAAAGAAGTGCAAGGCACTGGCTTCGGAGGTTCTGTAAGAAAATCAACTTTGAAATGGGCTGGTGATGAACAAAGTTTTGCGATCACTTCCGTTACAACCGGAGAGAGAAATGGTCAAAGCTTCACATTCAACAGTACAGAAACATGGACACTGGGTGATGGTGGTAAATCTCTTACTGTGACAGCAGTCAGAACTTCACAACAGGGAGAAGTAACTACAAAAGCTGCTTACGATAAGCAATAACGCTTATGGGATCTGCACGCTGAAAAAAAATAATTAATACAATCTCTCAACCGATTATTTCTTAACTTTCTCATCACCAAAAACAAACTGGTATGAGAAAGTTATTTTATTTATTGCTCTTTATTCCTACCATCGCATTTGCACAACAAGAGAAATTCAATGGCCTTAACATGAATCTCGGAAATCTTTTCCGGTTAAGTGATGCAAAGACAAGATCGATCAGTCCTGAAAATTTAACCGGCGAGCCGGGTAAAGGCGGTATGACTACATTGGAAAATGGCAATGCTAAAAACGCGGCAAGGGATCTTGGACAAGGATGGAAAGTAAATCCATTTATTGTTATTAAGCCCGGTGAAACATTTACAATGGCTGAGATCACAGGCCCTGGTGCTATCCAGCATATTTGGATGACACCAACCGGTAACTGGCGTTTTTCTATTCTTCGTTTTTATTGGGATGATGAAAAAGAACCATCAATAGAAGTTCCTGTCGGCGATTTTTTTGGCGCAGGATGGGGCGGCTATTCTAATCTCAATTCTTTAGCCGTTACAATTAATCCCGGCAGTGCATTTAATTGTTATTGGGTAATGCCATTTAGAAAAAAATGTAAGATCACGATGACGAATATTAATGTTGAGAACATGACATTGTATTACCAGGTTGATTATACATTGACAACTGTACCGGATGATGCCGCCTATTTTCATGCACAATACAGAAGAAGCAACCAGGTAAAAGATGGCATTTGCACTCTCATCGATAATATTGAAGGCAAAGGACAATATGTTGGAACTTACCTGGCGTGGGGCGTACATAATAATGGATGGTGGGGCGAAGGCGAGATAAAATTTTTTATGGATGATGATACAAAGTTCCCGACGATCAACGGTACAGGTACTGAAGATTATTTTTGCGGTTCTTATGATTTTGATACCAGGAAGAAAAATGCTGCCGGTGTTGATGTTGTTGATTACACAGAATTTTCAACGGCTTATGCCGGCTTGCACCATGTGGTGGATGGTGATGGTCATTACAACGTAATGCAACGTTTCGGCATGTACAGGTGGCATATAATGGATCCAATTCGTTTTGAAAAAAAATTAAAAATTACTATACAGGATCTTGGTTGGAGAAGCGGGGGACGGTACCTAGTTCAGCAATCCGATATCAGTTCAGTTGTATTCTGGTATCAAACAGAACCACATCACAGTTTTCCGACACTGCCGTCAAAAAATGAATTAGAAGTAAATTGATAGGGAAAACTGTATTTGTCTGGCCTTAGATCAAACAGCTTCCAGCACACATTCTTTGTATATGCCCGATTCAAAATGACCAGTTTGAGTTTTTAACTGATCCATGAATTCTGTGCTTTGATCATTGTCAACTAAAAATTCAAGGATATAATCATAGTTACTGCTTTCAAAATATGCTTTGTAAATATTTAGAAAGCGATAATGCGAAAGCTTACTACAGGAATTCATGTCTGTTTCATATCCATTCATAAAAACAAATACTTTGCTTTCATTTGGTTTTGAATTACGATTGCTTTGGACCTGTAATGGAGTGTATCCGCCTAATTGACGTATCCTCATTTCAACTTCAGGAAAATGCGCCGATCTTCTTTCTTTTTTGAAAACAAACTTAAATTCATCTTTATAACAAGAATGCTGTGATAAATATTTTGCTTTCTTTTTATTACCCACTTCCTGCTGCAACTTTATTTTCTGAATATTCTTCATTTCTTTAGAATATTGATCCCATTGAGAAATAAATTCATTGTTATCTCCCATGGTCTCAAAAAAAACAAACTGAACGATTATCTCCTTATCCATTGCAAATAAATTAGTTTTTATCACTGTAATGTAACCTTAATTACTGACGTGGAAACGATAATGTTTGAAAGCATATACAATTAGGAATTCAATTAAGATATGTTGACACGTCAAATCCTTCATTTGGTTGTCTTTACCTGTTAAACAAATTTTATATTATTTAGCAGCATGCTTGTTATGATTCAAAGGAAAATCATATCTTAAACCCTTATTTAAAATTATTTGCCATGAGTAATTCCCGCAGAACATTTATAAAAAGATCAGCACTTGCAGTAGCAGGTAGTTCTTTATTGTCACGAGTTTCTTTTGCCAGCACAAGTATGAAAGATAACGAGCTGGTAGGTATTCAACTTTATTCCGTAAGAGCCGATATGGGTAAAGACTCATTAGGCACATTGAAACAATTAGCCGAAATGGGTCATAAACATGTTGAGCATGCTAACTATGTGAACAGAAAATTTTACGGATATACTGCATCAGAGTTCAAAAAAATATTGGATGACCTTGGAATAAAAATGCCGAGTGGACATACAGTATTGGGTTCACAACATTGGGATGCTGCAAAAAAAGAATTTACTGACTCCTGGAAATATACAGTGGAAGATGCAGCAACAATGGGACAGCAATATGTCATCAGTCCATCTCTTAACCCGGCGCTTAGAAAAGATAAAGATGGTCTTTTAACCTTCATGGAAGTATTTAACAAAAGCGGAGAGCTTTGCAAAAAATCAGGAATGAAATTTGGTTATCATAATCATGATTTTGAATTCAGTGAAAATCTTGGTGGCGAAATGCTGTATGATATCATGATGAAAAACACGGATCCAAAATTGGTTATTCAGCAATTGGATATTGGCAACTTGTATAACGGAGGCGCCAACGCAGCTGAGATCGTAAAAAAATATCCCGGCCGTTTTTCATCAATTCATGTAAAGGATGAAATAAAAGCAAGCGAAGGCAATGAAAAATATGAAAGCACCATTCTTGGCGCCGGTATAGTAAATACGAAAGATGTAATTGATATGGTAAGAAAAAATTCAAAGAATGTTCATTACATCATCGAGCAGGAATCATACCAGGGCAAAACGCCGCTTGATTGTGCCAAAGAAGATCTTGCTATTATGAAGAAATGGGGCTATTGATCTTAATAATCTACTTTAAAAAATGCTAAACTTTAATAAAGTTTAGCATTTTTTGTTTTATGTATCAATAGAATCGTAAACAGTCACTTTGGTCCAAAGCGCAGAACATTCTTCAACAAACTTCAGGTGGATAGGATCTGTTTGATAGCTGTCCTGATCGGCGGCATTATCAAAAAATAATAACCAGCTAACATCATACGAACTGTCGATCACTTCTCGGCGGGTAGCGGCAGGCTGCCCTATGTAAAAATTCCTGATCGTACTGACCTTTGAAAGTTTTTTCAATCCTTCGATCAATTTGGCTTTATCTTCTTTATTAGCGGAATTCTTCAGCCAGAAATAAACATGATGTATAAACATTCCTTTTTTTTGAGCGAAGATAGTGCTTGACTTCAAGAGAGATGCAAATGGAGCGACCAATGCCATAGAGCCAAGGAAACCGCGGCGGGAAGATATTTTCATAACAGCTAATTTTTACCGAACTTAAATGTTCTTGAGAAAACAAAAAAGTCTGAAGTGTTTAAGATGAAAAAGAATTCAACTCTCGCCATTGCTGCTATCCTGCTTATCCTCCTTGGCATTTACATGATCTACCTTGGAACAAAAGGGAAAATATTGCCTCCAACTATTACTGGCATCGGTTTTATGATCATTGCAATAGCCTTCCTGGGATTAAGAAATAAGTAAACGGCTGTTCATAAGGCCGGGTTATCACCACCTGTTTAAAATAATATTCACCTTTTGTATAATTTTCACATTTTAGGCGAATTTTTTGTCTTAATTTTTGATGGTGAAAAGACTTCTGGCATTTAGCTTTTTGTTTACTACGCTAATTTTTCAATGCGCCGGTCAGGATGTGAGCGGTTATTGGAAGGGCACACTCAACATGAGAGGATGTTTTCCCGAAAATAATATTGAACTCCAGATAAATGCAAAAGGCAACATTGTTGCTGGTGACTCTTACCATTACCAGGATATTGATAATTATGTAAAGAAAAGTTTCAGAGGATCATTTGACCGTGCAACAAAAAAACTTATGGTTCAGGAAGGCAGCGTAACAACTTATCATATTCCACAACGCTGTGTTATCTGTGTCAAAAATTTCGAACTTAATTATTATCGCGAAGGAAACAAGGAAATACTGAAGGGTTATTGGACGGGCAATGTTTTGAATACATTGCAGAGTTGTGATGGTGGTTCTATTATTTTAACCCGAATAAGAGAATCTGCATTTAAAGAAGTTCCTGAAATAAAAGTTGATACCGGCACTATTCGCCTGGACTTTTATGACAACGCTCAAATTGACGGTGATTCAATAACGGTACTAGTAGATAAACAAGTCGTAATGACTCATCAAAGATTAAGTGGTAAACCATTGACTACTTATGTAAAGATCGATTTGAACAATACATTTCATGAAATAGAAATGGTTGCAGAAAATCTCGGTAGCATTCCTCCTAATACAGCCATTCTTATTATTACTGCAGGTAAGAACCGGCACTTATTATCATTGAGTTCTTCAGAAGTTAAAAGTGCAAGAGTCAGGATAGTGTATGATGAAGAAATAACAAAAGTTAGCCAAACCGTTGCAGCTATATTAAAGAAGGAACCTGATCAGTAACATTCAGAGTTAATCACATTCTATTCACACACTCCCATTTATGGTTATCTTATCGTTCATCACCGAACTGTATTAATTAGATTTACAGTGATCAAAATAACCAACCCATGCTGAATCATCTTGTTTCCCGCCGCCTTATCTTGTATGCTTGTCTAAGTGTTCCTGCGAACTTTTTATGGGCGCAGAATAGTCTTAAACTTAAATATAATAACTCTACTGTTTATACTGGCATTGAAGTAGGATCAAAAGGTGTTAAGATGAGTATGGTGGAGATCGGGAAAAATGCTCAATCAAACGGAACCTTTAATATTTTAAAAGACACTTCTGTTAATACTGATTTCATTTCATTTAATGAGGCAACATTCTCTGCTACTCTGAATGCTCTATGTGGTTTATATGCAACTGCCCAGAAAGATTATAAAATTCCAAGCGACAGGATCTTTACAGCGGTAAGCAGCGGAGTAAAAATGCAAGCTGAAAAAGATCAAAAAACTGATCTAATAAAAAAACTGATCGATTCATTTAAGATAAAGATCAAGGACAAGTCAAAAAAGGTTGCTGTAATAGATGTAAAGCATGAAGCCATGCTTTCACACCTTGGCATTGTTCCTGAATCAAGAAGATATTCAACTTTTTTAATTGACATTGGAAGCGGCAACACGAAGGGCGGTTATTTTCCTAATGGTAATACCAAAGATTTTTATTTGTTTCAATTGAATTGGGGAACGAAAAGTATGTCGAATGCTGCCGAGAAAAAAATGGAAGATGATAAAAGCATGGGCAATTATCAAAAACAACTTAGCCGTACTTTATCACAGGTTGAAAGTTCCGAAATTATTTATGCGGTAAATGTGAGCGGCTCATATCCGCTGAGTGATTATATCGCATTCAGTGGTGGTGCAGCATGGGCGGCTGCAACTTTAATGCATCCTGAACTGGTCGATAACCCGGTTATTTCAGTTTCCTTTGAAGAGGTGGTGAGCTTTTACGAAAAGATCTATACAAGTTTCTCAACCTATTCGCCTGAAAATCTTGCAAAAGTTTCCAATGACGACACTGAAAAAGCAGCAATTATGAAAGCAGCAAAAACTGTGCACGGCGTATTTGATCAAAAGTCTTTGATGGCGGGAACCGGTTTATTGTTAAAAATTATGAGACAATTTTGTTCTATATATGAATCAAAGAAATTCTATCTGGTAAAGAATGGACAAGTAGGTTGGATCTCAGCTTATGTTGATCAAAGTCTTTCAAACAAATAAATCCGATCACAAGCTTAAAACATACTCCACTCCTGCTTCCGAATGAATTTTTGCTGTATCAAAGATCGGGATAGTGCAATCTCCTGGTTTAATTAAAATTGGTATTTCCGTACAGCCTCCAATAATTCCTTCTGCACCTCGTTCTTTCAGTTTTGAAATTATATTCAGATAATTTTTCTTTGCTTCAGCAGTAAAAATATTTTTACTGAACTCATTATAGATAGTGTAGTTTATGTATTCAACATCTTCCTGTTCCGGAATTATAGTTTCAATTCCATATTTGGCAAGACGCTCAGTATAAAACCCAAGCTGCATTGTATAACGGGTACCTAACAATCCCACTTTTTTCAATCCATTTTTCAGAATAGTTTTTGCTACAGCTTCCGCAATATGAATTACAGGGATCTTTATTGTCGCCTGCACTTGATCTGCGATCTTATGCATTGTATTAGCACCAATAAGCAGACAAGAAGCACCTCCTTGTTCAATTGTTTGTGCTACTTTACAGATAATGTCTGAAATTTTATTCCACTCACCAGCCTCAGTGAGCACTTTAATTTCGCCAAAGTTTACAGAATACATGATGACCTCGATCGTTTCATTGCCCCCGAGCTTTTCATTAGCTAATTCATTTATGTAGCGATAATATTCTATTGTGGAAACATAAGTTAACCCGCCAATAAGTCCAATTGATTTCATACACTAAAATTAAGGGCTAATTTTTTACCCACCTGTTGATAAAAATCGTTAGATTGTGATTAGGTACATTATATTTTTGTACATTAATCAATCAAACATTATACTTATGAAAAAGATCTTTACCTCACTGTTGATGGCAGTAATGATGACATCGATTATTCCACTTCAATCTTCTGCATTAGTTATATTACCCGGTAGCAACGACCCTAACCCGGCTACTGTTAAAGCGGCATTTGCTGAATTCAAAAGTCTTTCCAAAAAGGAACAAAAAGTAAGAATCAAAGAGGCAAAAAAACAAGTGAAAGATTTTAAGAAAGAAAAGAAATCAAATAAATCCGCCAATGTTGAAATGTGGCTGCTTATTGTACTGGCTATCTTACTTCCACCGCTGGCTGTTTATCTTCACCAGGGTGAAATAAACGGGAAGTTCTGGTTAAGTATTTTGTTCTGGTTCCTTTTCATTATACCTGGCGTTATCTATGCTTTATTGGTGGTAACAAACACTATTTAAATCAAACCCGATAAATAAAAAAGACCTCCACACGGAGGTCTTTTTTATGATTGCTATATAAATTTTATAATATAATCACCCGTTGATTGCTTCCATTATTCCAGGTCAGCAATGCTTTGTTATCACATTGACCGTCTCCTGGAATTCCATAATCAAGATAAAGAACACGGTCATTAATTTTTATCTTCAATTTACCATCACTGATCCAGGGACATGCTACTTTCTTTACTAGTGGTGATTCAGTATTCAATGTTATTGTCAGGCCACTATTGAATTCAATTTGTGAACGACCTGTAATTTCATACACATCATCACGAACGATCCTTGTATCCATTCCTTCTACTTGAGTTTTGGTTTTTACACTTTGATAATTGTAACCTCTGCCTGTAGGAAAAGTTACTTTACCACCTACCACTTCTACTCTCCATTTATGTAATGGGGGATCGCTAAGGTTGCTGATAATTTTTGAACCTTCAAGATGAACACGATTCACATAATAATTTCTGAAAGTTATAGTTACTACAGAACCTGGTCTGCGCAAGGGTGCAGTAAGATAAACGATAATGGCGCCAGAACGAAATTTACCATCACGACCCAAACAACCATTGCCAAAATCAATAGTGATCGTTTTAGGATAAGTAGAATCGTTTGGTGTAATTGCGATCTCTGCACAATCACCGATCGAGGCTCTTAATTCAATAAACAACGGAAGAAATAAGCGGCCATTAATACCATAAACACTTGCATTACCTTCTTCATCTGCTGCAGTTGTAGCCACATCTTCTGCATCATCAAAACTTGCTTCGGCCATTGAACTTTCCTCAGAATAAGCTGTTGCCTGTTCTTCTGTAACTGGTGTGTTGTTATTAGATGAGCTAACATCTTTTTGGCAAGAAAAAAGCATAGAGGCAACTATGAATGTAAGTGCGGCTATGCTGATCCGGTTAATTGAGAACTTTTTCATTTTATTAGTTTTAAAGGGTTGTGGAAAATTAAACACGAAATATGAGAAGGTGGGCTTTGAAAAAAGTTTAACTGATAGTAAAAAAACTTCTATTTTCCGTTTTAATGAAGGATATATTTAAATATATAACTGCTTACTTCAAAAGTTTAAATCGAAAAGTACTTATAGCCTGCAGCCTGCTGGCAGCGTTAATGATCTATTTAAATTTTCACTATGAGATCGATCTTAAAATTGATGAGTTTGACTCTATTATCATTCAATTTTTTTGTCGCTACGCAGTCTTTCTGATCGCATTTGCACTACCCTACTTCTTCTATTTTCTTTTTGAAGGAAAAAAATATTTTAAAAGTCCATTAATCCTTTTGCTTATTTTCTTGTCGCCGGCCATTTTCTCATGGAAAATGGTTATGAATACTGAGATACATTTATCAAATAACATTTATTGGGATTATTACTGGAACCAGGTCACTTACTGGCCGATAAGACTGGTAGTATTGAGTCTTATTCTTTTTATCATCTGGAAGATCTTTTATTCCAAAGAAAGTTTCTTTGGTTTAACGGTAAAGTATTTTAACTGGAAGCCCTATTTAATAATGCTTTTGATAATGATTCCTTTAATTACTGCCGCCTCTACTCAACCAGATTTTCTAAACATGTATCCAAAACTAAAGGACGTTGATACAGCTTTGCATGGTGTAAAAAATAAATGGTTATATCATTTACTTCATGAACTTTCTTATGGAAGTGATTTTATTTCAGTAGAGCTGTTCTTTCGTGGCTTTCTTATTTTAGCCTTTGTAAAAATTGTTGGCAAAGATGCGATCCTTCCAATGGCTTGTTTTTATTGTACAATTCATTTTGGTAAACCTCTTGGCGAATGTATTAGTTCGTATTTCGGCGGAATGATACTTGGGATCGTAGTGTATAATACAAGATCGATCATTGGTGGATTAATGGTTCATCTTGGAATTGCATGGCTGATGGAGTTGGGTGGGTATATTGGCAATTCGTTTCGGTAGATATCAGATCGTCCATTCATCATGAATGATACCAACTAACCAATACTTTCCTTTTCTTTCTTTGAAGACAAGGCGAAGAGTTCGCCAATCTTGTCCTTCATATTTTTTTTCAAACCCGGAGAAATGACTCTCAGTAAAATCACAATCTTTATAAACTGAGTCAAGGTTGTTTAAAGAATTTCCGCTACCGATGAATTCATTCACACTGCGTTTTTCGGGTTTGGCGAAATCAACATCATATACAAATCTTTGCATATAATTATTCACTGTCATTTTTATCGGGTCGCCGGTTCCATCGAATTTACCCCAAACGATCATATCCGGGTTATCATTTCTTGCCATGGTGATAAACTTATCTCTCGAAAACCTGAGATGATTAAGAGTATCTACATAACCATAAGGAGAAAATCGAATACCTGAAACAGGATGAATATAATTTGCAAATGCCGGATAGTTTTTATTCTTAAGTGTTAGCAGGATGTTCTGTGTCAATTTTAATAAAATGGAGTCTTTTCGATGTACTGATCGAACGCTATCCTGAAGTCTTTTGGCTTGTAACAGGGAGTCTGCTTTGCGGTCAATAGTCTTCGCACTACCGCCGGTTGTCGTTTCGATCTTGTTTTCTGATTTGTTTTTGCAAGCAATAGCAAATGAACAAATGGAAATGATGATTACAAATAGCTTTTTCATATGCTAAATAAAAAACGCTGCAAACCTGTAAGCCGGATCCTGTTATCCCGATAAATCGGGACTGCCATCATTTATCTGTCCCGGTAATTACTCGCCGGGATCAATCTGCCTACCCTGTATCTTGGACGAGCAGTCCTCAAACGATACTATACGTGGCATTTCAGCATGCAAGGTTTACCCGCAAATGATGTCACCATCAAAAGCTGTGGGCTTTTACCCCACATTTTCATCTTTTCTCCGCCGAGGCGGAGTAGTTATTTTCTGTGGCACTATCTGTTACCTCAACATACTTTTCAGCATTGGTTGAGGTACCCGGCTATTCACCGGTGCATTGCTCTATACTGTCCGGACTTTCCTCCTCCTACCTAAGCAGGAAGCGATAGCACGGTTTGCAGCGAACGCAAATTTACTTCAATTCCGTTAGTATTGTTAATTCAATGCTGGTTCTTTATGTGATTTCATCCAGGCAGATAAACCTTTCTGAAGATCGTCTGCATTCATTACAGGGTGGAACTCTACTTCAGCATTTAATTGCATAAAAAGCGGCTCTGCTATTAGTGGAATCTCCGATGGATCTTTCATATCAAAAACCATCATGCAACCACGTTTACCATGAATAGTATAAAAATAGCTTGCCTCAGGCTTAACCTGTTGATGTATACTTTCCAGAATTTTTGGAAGAGAACCGTCGTTAATGGCTTTATTAGATGCAACTACATCAAAAGTGACTCTAAGAAGTGTACGCATAAATTTAATTTTTAATGAAATTAAATTTAGCTGACTTTTTAAACCCTGCAATTTAACCAATTGTTAATCGGCATCAGTATTCAAAAAATATTTCGGTAGCGCCGTAGCCAAAACGAGGGTCATATTGATTAACAAATGTCTTCACTTCCTTTCGAAGTTTTAGCAATTCATGAATCTCGTCCCGAAGCCTGCCGCTGCCAACACCATGAATGACGATGAGTGATGGCTGAAGATGAGCAATGGCAAGATCATAATACTTTTCAAAAGTCTTTAATTGTATACCTAGTATCTGGAGATTGCCGAGGTGATGCCAGTTATCAGTTAGTTTTTCAATATGGAGGTCTATGACCGATCGTGGCTGTTCAAGATGTTCTTTTGCTTTTGACGCATCATATATTTTATATTTTGAAGCAAGAGAACCTATATCAAATTTTTCGTGAACAACCTTATCAGGATATTTATCAAATAACCGGTATGAAAAACTTGCTTCGTTCTTACTTCTTATTTCTTCTATTTTAGTAAAAAGCTGTTTGGGTTTAAGTTTTAATGAAGCGGTGCATATTTCTGCTTTTGCTTTATCCGGGTTTACCAAAGAAAACTCAAATTCGAAAAAAGGGCTGTCACTCAGATCTTCAAAGGGAACATCATGAATATAAAAATCTTCGAAAGGATGAATCGTATTTTTTAATTCAAACTCGGGCTTGCCAAAAAATGCAAGCTTGTAATCAAAATTATAAGCAGTATTTGTCCTGTTAAGCAAATGAACCTTTAGTTCGTCCACAACATCATCGCCGAATTCATCCGTATCAACAACAGGTAAAAAAGTTAACCACATACCATCTTCTTCCCTACCGGCATTATTGTCTTTTTCCTTTTTTAGATCATCAACGTATTGTTTCTGCTTTTTTTCATTCCCATTCTTCTTTTCCATAAAGCGTTTCAGGTAAGGATACTCGATCTGATCTTTATACACAGGGAATTGAACACCACCAGCATCGACCATCACCATTTTGTCGTTGATAATGTCGACCACCTCGGCTTCTTCGTTTGAATGTAGTAAGAGAACAATATCGCCTATTTCGAATTTCATAAAAATTGCTCAGCAAAGTTACTAAAGTACAAGAGCCGATAACTATCGGCTGCGACCCTTCCACTTCGGCAAGCTCAGTGTCTGGGTAAACTGCGACGCTTTTGCTCAAAGTTAAACAGAACCTTGAACGGAGCGTCGCAACGGAAGTTTAATAGCAACACCAAAGCCGGGCTAAAAATTATTTTTTCCCAGCTAGTTTACTTTTATTGTATCCATAAATAAAATAAATGATCAAGCCTACTCCTAACCAGCTAAGAAACCATGCCCAGTTACTTTTAGTCATGCCGGTAAGTAAATAAAGACAGGTAGTAACTCCCATCAATGGGATCAACGAATATTTCTTTATGATCGTTGCAATAGCCAGTATGAAACAAACTATCCAAAAAATAATAACAGAAAGATTTGGAGTGGCAAGATCCATAAAGCTCATCTTCCCTTCGTTATAATCTACATTTGCCGAAAAGTCAAAATCAAAAAGGTTGCCGAAATAATTTTTACTAAGAACCGTAAACAAAATAAGAGAAAAGGCAATGATCAATGGATATAAAAACTGGCCGTTGATATAAGGAATGTGAAAACGTCCTGCTATCTTTTCTTTTCTTGGGATCAATAGTACACCACCGCAAACAAGAACAAAAGCAAACAATGTTGCAATACTTGTAAAGTCAAGTACAAAAGTTTTATCTGTAAAAAGAATAGGAATGCCTACTACTAATCCAGTAACGATAGTTGCAAAAGATGGCGTTTTAAATTTATGATGGATCTTTTGAAAAACCGGGGGCAACAAGCCATCGCGGCTCATACTCATCCATATTCTTGGCTGTCCCATTTGAAACACAAGGAGCACACTTGTCATTGCAACTACCGCACAAATTGAAACGAGTATTTGCATCCATGCAATATTGAGATTTTGCTTTTCAAAAATAAATGCAAGCGGATCGCCGACGCCTTCGAAATTTTTATAATGAACAGCGCCGGTAAGTACGAGTGACAATAAAATATATACAACAGTACAGATCACTAACGAATAGATCATTCCGCGGGGAAGATCCCGCTGTGGATTTTTGCTTTCCTCTGCTAACACACTTACGGCATCAAACCCGATATAGGCAAAGAAAACCCCTGCTACGGCTGCCATTACGCCGCTAAATCCATTTGGCATAAATGATGTCACTCCTTCATCATTTGCCGGTGTCCAGTTAAAAGTTAATCCATGTGATAATATCAGAGAACCTCCTACCAGGATCACGAGTACGACAATAGCAAGTTTTAGCATCACCATCACATTACTAAAATTTCTGCTTTCTTTTATCCCACGAAAAACGAGATATGTGATGAGCAGGTTGATCACCAGGGCTGGCATATCAAAGATCATCCGAAGACTTCCAAGCATTGGTGCCGAATTCCATGCATTGATCAATTCCGTATTCGAGCTATTATTTAATACTGCTTTATGCGCCTCCGCATAACTACAGGAAAGATAATCCGGGATATGAAGATTTACCTTATGTAAAAAAGAAGTGAAATAATCACTCCAGCTAAATGCTACATAAATATTACCGATGGAATATTCCATGATCAGTGCCCAGCCAATTATCCATGCAAATAACTCCCCAAAACTTGCATAAGCATAAGTATAAGCACTGCCTGCCACGGGTATGCGGCTGGCAAACTCAGAATAGCAAAGAGCAGTGAAGGCACAGGCAATACCTGTAATAACAAAAAGTAATACAACACCAGGGCCGCCTTTAAAAACCGCCTCTCCAAGAGAGCTAAAGCTTCCTGCGCCGATAATCGCTGCTATTCCAAAAAAAGTAAGATCCCTAACAGTAAGAACCCTTTTTAATGCATGCGCATGAACATCTGTATCACCCTTTTCAGCTTCAGTAAGAATTGAATCAATTGTTTTGCGGCGAAACAATGAATTAGCCATCAGTATTGGTTTTGAAAGTTCAAAATAGGGAAAATTTTGAAAGCAGGTTTAATATTATAAGGTTTCTCATTTTCCGCTACCTGACAAAAATCAGGTGAAATGTTAACTGGCCTCATAATTGGAATACCTCTAACGAGAGAAATTTGTGTAAAATAATTGATATGGAAGCTACAGTTAAACATTTATATGCACATCATACCGATGACACCAAAGTATCTGTATGGAAAAAATTTATTGACTGGTGTATTAGCCAGGAAAAATATCGCATCGGGTGGCTCGCAGTTGCTCTTACTCTTCATGGTTGCGTGCTGACGATATTTACAATGTTTGCAGTAATACTTGCCGGAAATCATTTTATTTTTTGGCCATTTATTATTGGCGGCATGGGAATTACACTTGTTGTAAATCTTGCCGCTTTGCCAACTAAGATCACTATACCCGTTTTCTTCTTTAGTGTTTTAATGGATCTTGTAATAATTATAAGCTGTATCGCTATCGGTTTTGATGCCAGCAGTACTATGATCTAGAAATCTCTTTGGACGAGGAAAAGAGCCAGCTCACGAAGCGGTTCTTTTCTTTTTGACAGAACGGCAATGTCGTCAAGATGAGTTAGCGCCTCATCAAAGTATTTATTTTTTAATTGCAGGGCCCATTCATCGGCTTTGCAATCTTTATAAACTGCCACTACTTTTTCTACTTTATCGTTCGGATTCATTTTTATTAGTTGTTCCAATTCTTTTTTATGAGAAGGCGACTCCATTGCATGAATCAATAAAAAAGTTTTTTTATTGGCTAAAATATCTCCGCCCACTTGTTTGCCTGTTTTATTCTTATCACCAAATGCATCCAGGTAATCATCCTGCACCTGGAAAGCAATTCCCAATTTTTTTCCGAACTCATATAAAAGGTTTTGATTTCTTTCACCGCCACCACCAAGCAAGCCTCCTACTTTCAAACTCGCTGCCAGCGCCACGGAGGTTTTAAGCTCGATCATCCGCAGATAATCATGCATGTTTACATTGGTCTGCGACTCGTAATCCATATCCATTTGTTGCCCTTCGCAAACTTCTATTGCAGTTCTATTAAACAATGACAACACCTTACTTAAATATGCAGATGAAATTTTATTTAAATACTCATAAGCCCTGACAAGCATTACGTCGCCAGCAAGCAATGCTGTGCTATCGTTGTATTTCGTATGAACAGTTTGCTTGCCTCTTCTTAAAGGGGCTTTATCCATTATATCATCATGGATCAGAGTAAAATTGTGAAAAAGCTCGATCGCTGTTGCAGCATGCCAGGCATCAGGAATAATTTCATCAAAGAGCTCATTGCCCATCAAGCATAAAACAGGGCGAACCCGTTTGCCACCGAGTCGTAAAAAATATTCATTAGGCTCGTACAACGAAGCCGGATGTTCCGGAAAATGTCTTGTATCAAATTTCTCAGCGAATTGTTTTGATAACGTTTCAAATGACTGCATAAATGAATTTACTCTTTCTTTTTTTTAGTTTTAACTTTTGACTTTTCACTTTGTTCCTTCAATCCACTCGCCACCACCCACTCATAATCCAATTGTCGCTTTGTAAGATTGGCTGCAATCACTTTTATCCAAACCTTATCACCCATTCTGAAAGTTCTGCCTGAACGGACACCTGCAAGACAATAATCAGTTTCTACATGCCTGAAATCATCATACTCTGATAAACTGTGTATACTAACAAGTCCTTCGCATTTATGTTCCACCGTTTCCACCCAAAAACCAAAAGAGGATACGCCGCTGATCACGCCTTCAAACTCATCACCTAAAAAATTCTGCATATACTCAACCTGCTTATATTTATTAGCGGCTCTTTCAGCTTCCATTGACGATCTTTCTTTATCACTGCAATGTTTACACTTTTCTTCTATCTTTTTATCAATGATAAAATTATTATTTAGAGCCTGCTCAAGAATGCGATGCACCATTACATCCGGGTAACGGCGAATAGGAGAAGTAAAATGGCAATAGTGTTCAAAGCCCAGGCCATAATGTCCAACATTTTCAGTTGTGTACTTCGCCTTTGACATTGTTCTTATTCCTAATTGCTCCAATACGTGCTGCTCAGGCTTACCATGTACTTCTTTAAGCATATGGTTAAATGATGATGCGATCGCTTCGGGGCTTGAAATATCAAACTGGTGACCAAATTTTTTTGCAAAAGCAATAAATGGCAACAGCTTTTCTTCATCAGGATCATCATGAATACGATATGGAAAAGGAATTGGTTTATTATTGATCTTTATTTTGCCAAGATTTTCTGCAACTGTACGATTAGCAAGGAGCATAAACTCTTCAATTAATTGATGTGCCTCTTTGCTTTCTTTTATCATTATCCCGATGGGCTTATTTTTTTCATCCAGTTTAAATCTTACTTCCTGTGATGAAAAATTAATTGCTCCGTTTTTAAAACGATCATTGCGCATTTGCTGTGCAAGACCATTGAGGATTAGAATTTCATCACGATACAATCCATCCTTTGTCTCAATTATTTCCTGCACTTCTTCATAAGTAAACCGGTGATCTGAATGAATAATTGTTTTCCCCAACCAATACTGTTTTATTTTTCCGTCAGGCGTTATTTGGAAAACTGCCGAGAAAGTAAGTTTCTCTTCATGCGGTCTTAATGAGCAAAGCACATTCGAAATTTCTTCAGGCAGCATTGGATTCACCCGATCTGGTAGGTAAACCGAAGTTGCTTTTTCATACGCAGCTTTATCTAATGATCCATCTGCTTCAAGATAATGGCTGACATCTGCGATATGAACCCCAATTTCATAATTCCCATTTTTCAAAACTCTGAATGAAATGGCATCATCAAAATCTTTTGCATCAACAGGGTCAATTGTAAATGTGAGAATATCACGAAAATCTTTCCGGTTTTTAATTTCCTTGTCTGTAATGATATCAGGTATTCTTGCTGCTTCTTCCAAAGCCTCATCAGGAAACCCTAATGGAAATCCGAATTGCAATAAAATTTCTTTCATTGCAATATCATTCTCATTTTCCTTGTCAAGGATCTGTAGTACTTCACCCTCTGGTCTTTTATCCTGGTCCTCCCACTCCAGCAATCTTACAACTACCCTATCACGATCCTTAGCGTTATTGAACTTAGAAGAGTGAATAAAAATATCTGGCATCTTCTTATTTCCGTCAGCCACAAAAAATGCAAAGCCTTTATTCATTTGGAGTGTACCTACGAATTCAGTTTGCTTGCGACTAACAATTTGAGTTATAACTCCCCGCTGTCTTTTATTTTTTTCTTTAGCATCTTTTACTTTCACCCTCACGGTATCGCCATGCAATGCAGTGCCCAGGTCATCAGGACGAATAAGGATATCGACAGGCATATTTTGTACCACAACAAAACCAGTTCCTGAACGACTTATATCCAATACACCAGTCACCGACTGATCATGTGAATGCTTATCCTTCTGCTTACCCTTTTCTTTATCTTTTTTCTTTTTTGAATTTTTTCTTCCCATTTTATTTATTTAACCTTATCCCGATAGCTATCGGTAAAATCTTTTATATAATTTTTTATCAACGATACAAATTTTGCCTCCTCATTGAAAAGGAAATGATGCTGCAGCGGAATTACATAAAGAGGAACATTATTTAATTGCTCACCAAATTTCGACAGTCGAACAGCATCTTTTTCCGTTGTCAATATCATCTTTTTCTCTGATTCTATTTTATCAAATCTCTTTTTTATATCCTTCCAGTCATCAATAGTAAAAATATGATGATCCGGATAATGCATCATATAGTAAGTTTCAGAATGATCCATTACAAGATCTTTCAGAGGCTGGGGATTGGCAATACCTGTTACAAGCAAGATCTCTGCGTCCGGAAGAAGACTTATTGTTTCATTATGGCGAATTATATGATAAGGCGAAGGGTATAGATTAGCTGCAAAAAAAATATGTTGTGTAGCTAAAGGTTTAATCTCTTCGATAATTTTGTTTCTTTCATTTTCAGTTAAGAAGGGCTCGCATTTCGTTACTACAATTATCTCAGCCCTTTTATAACTTGATTTCAGATCACGAAGATCACCGGTGGGCAAATAAAAATCACGGGTAAAAAGATTATTATGATCTGTAAGCAAAATATTCATTCCCGCCTTTATTGCACGATGCTGAAATGCATCATCAAGAATAATGGATTGTATATCGGGTTTATCATGTAAGAGCTGCGAAATAGCATCTAGTCTTTCTTCCCCTACTGCTACAGGTACATCGGGAAATTTCAATTTGAATTGCATTGGCTCATCCCCGATCTCTAATGCATCGGATCTTTCATTAGCTAATGCATAGCCTCTTGTTTTTCTTTTATATCCCCTGCTAAGTGTTGCCACCCTAAAATCATCTTTCAAATTTCTTACCAAAAATTCTACCATTGGTGACTTACCTGTGCCCCCGACGGAAAGATTACCAACACAGATCAATGGCATGCCAAATGTTGCCGAACCAAAAATTTTCAGATCGTAGAATTTATTGCGGATAAAAATGATCAACCAATAAATGATGGCCAGCGGAAAAAGAAGTATGCGGAATGTTTTTAGGAAAAGATTAGAATACATAAACAGAGGTCGGTGTTACACAAAGGTTTAAAGGTACATCAAATTCATTGGTATCATCTATTGCGTCTAACGGTTCAAAATAACTAAAGCCTATCTTAAGACAATCGCTTCTGCATTGGGAAAGATAGCGGTCATAAAATCCTTTTCCATAGCCAACCCGATAGCCATTCTTATCAAATGACAGTAATGGAACAAAGATCATATCCATACCGGCATGATTAACTACTACGCCATCTTCAGGTTCATAAAGATCATATTTATTCTTGCGAAAACGGGTGTCGTCATTTGTTTGTACTGATTGCATACTATGATTCTCAAAATTGGTTTTTGGATAACAAATGATCAATTCTGGATTTTGAAATTCTAAATAATCGGTAAACAAATGTGTATTGGGTTCATGATTTTGCTCGATCGGCCAATAAGAAAGCAAAAACGTAATAAATGGTAATTGTACTGTTTGCAATTGTATCAACAAAAGATCGTCCAGCTTTATTCTTTCGGTAGCGGAAAGATCCAATCTTTTTTTCTTATATAAATCCCTTGCTTCTGTCTTAAGCATTCATCAAGATAATAACTATTAGTGAATGGTCAATGGTGAATTGTGAATGTTCTTGCTGATCTAACTGTTTTCTATAAAGATCGAAAATATTGTTGTGCCATAATTTCTCTCTGTGGCGTAGAAAGGAAATTTCTTGTAATCATTTCTCGGTGTATGTTCCAGCACAAACCATCCTTTGGAGTTCAATAATTGTTTTTCAAAAATAAGTTTAGGCAGGTCATCAATATTGCCGAGTGCATAAGGCGGTCCCGCAAAAATAAAATCAAACTTGTCGGCACATTGCTCAATAAATTTAAATACATCGAGTTTCAGCACTTTAAAATTCTCAAGCTTTAATTCACCGGCAGTTTTTTTTATGAACTCATACATCTTTGGATCTTTCTCAATTATTGTCAGGTCATTTGCACCGCGACTTGCCATTTCATAGCTGATACTGCCTGTGCCACCAAAAAGATCCAGCGTCTTTAATCCTTCAATGTCGAGATTATTGGAAATTACATTAAAAAGTCCTTCTTTGGCTACATCAGTGGTAGGTCTTGTATGCGGCATATTTGCCGGGGGGCTAATTCTTCTGCGGCCATGTTCACCACCTATAATACGCATGCAGCCAGTTTACTAATGGATGAAAAATAATGTTCGGGATGTACTGCCAATGCTTCAGCAAGCTTTACTTCCGCCGATAAAGATTCAAACTCAAGATTGATAAAATATTTATGCAACTCCCGGTAAACGGCAGAGTCTTTCTCAATTAAGCCAGCTAATGAGAGCTTAACAGTTTGTTGTGATAAGTTTAATTGCTGGCAGCCTTTCAACAAGTAATACATGACGTCTTCAGGCGAGGTATATGAAAAAGTTTTTGCAAGTAATAACTTATTATTTTTCAAGATGACCACCGAAAATTCATCTGTTTTAAAATCAATGATCATTGCCTCATCATTTTTTGAAGCATGACCTTTTAATAATACTGAATAAATGCTCCAGGATTTTGCACTTAAAAATTTCCAGCTTATTGCCGAATGAAGATCTGAAGGAAGACGATAAATATTATAAAGATTCCAGCCCGGTACATTTTCTGAAACGACTGTTGTATGAACACTTTTTCCAAAAGTGGCATCCAAATTCAATTGTCCATCCTCATATTTATAAACAACCGACGGTATTTGTACCGATTCATTCGAATCATAACCGATCGCAGTTTGATAATACCGGTTATTTAAGGTCTCAATCCCTTCAAAAAAACTTTTATAATCATTTTCATCTTCTGTAGAAGTGTAGTATCCAAACTCAACTAATTCTTTTGACAAATAATTCATTACTGCAAAGCTGCAATGTCTTGCGCTGGCGATCATTAATAAGATCGAATTCGCCGGGTTATACTCAGCTTCAGTTTTAATATGAAATGAAGGTTTCAGAAAGTTGATTTAAATGTGTGCAATGTTAGAACAAAAATCAGTCCGAGTCAAAAGTTACTGGATTCTAGATGCTAGATACTGGATGCTAAAAAACAAACTAGAATCTAATATCCAGAATCCAGTATCTAGCGTCTACTATCTAGTATCTGGCATCTAGCTCTTCCTTATCTTGCAGCCCTTTACTCAATGGATAGCCTTCAAAATAGCCTGCAATTTAAGATCACTAATAAGCAGATCCTTAAACTGACTCTGCCTATAAGCATTGCTATTCTTGTACCGCAACTGAATTTTATTACTAATAATATTTTTCTCGGCCATTATTCGACCACAACACTTGCCGTCGCCAGCATAACCGGGGTTTATTATTTAATTTTTGGTTCTATCGGTTTTGCCATGAATAATGGGTTGCTGGCCCTTATTAGTCGCCGGGCAGGCGAAAATAAAACCGAAGAAATCGGGAAAATTTTTAACCAGGGAATATTTAATGCGCTACTTGTTTCTGCGATCGCCATTATTCTTTCTTATACAATCACACCAACTATTCTTCGGGCAATATTACATGAGCCTGAAAAAGCGGAGATGGCCATCAGTTTTATAAAGATCCGCATCTGGGGCTTGCCATTTTTATATATCTACCAAATGCGAAATGCTTTGCTTGTCGGTACCAACCAAAGCAAATACATGGTGATGGGAACAATTGCCGAAGCAGTTGCCAATGTTGTTTTTGATTACACATTGATCTTTGGCAAATGGGGTTTACCGGAATTGGGTTTTAATGGTGCCGCTTATGCATCTATCATTGCCGAGTTCGTTGGCATGTTTGTTATTTATATTGTTATACATCAAAAAGGGATAGCGCAACGATTTGCTTTATTTAAAAACTTACGTTGGGATAAACAAAATGCATCACTCATAACGGCAATGTCGGCGCCACTGGTATTTCAGCATGCAATAAGCATAATGAGCTGGGAGTTCTTCTTTATTCTTATTGAGAGAAATCAATCTTCCGATATGCCGCAAGCCATTTCAAACGTTATGCGAAATGTATTTGGCATGTTCGGCTGTATGAGCTGGGCATTTGCTTCTACAAGCAACAGCATGGTAAGTAACATAATTGGACAAGGCAAAAAAGACGAAGTACTTTTTGTAATAAAGAAAATAGTAAAGTTGAGTATCAGTATTGCCCTCGTTCTTTGTCTCTTACTAAATTTATTTCCTCAACTATTTCTTTCCATATACGGACAAGGCGACGAGTTTATCCGGCAAGGTATTCCCGTTATCCGTGTTGTATCCCTTGCAATGATCCTGATGTCATTCTCTGTTGTATGGCTTCATGCTGTTACTGGTACTGGCAATACAAAAGTTACTTTCCTGATTGAAGCCGTAACGATCATTCTATATTGTACTTATATATATGTTGTCTTTGAAAAACTCAAACTTTCGATCACAATTGGGTGGATGAGTGAATGGCTCTACTGGATCTGCATGTTTATTCCAGCTTTCTTTTATTTGCGAGGTAATCATTGGAAGAAAAAAGTGATTTGATAGGCAGCTGCATTACTACTATCATCGCCTGTTGTGTCACTCACTTGTACTGCAACAATTCTATTCAACACGAAGGCACCCATCTAATAAAGCTTCAAACGTTTTGGAGCATTTAGTTTGCTTCAGTTTCTCTATATAACAAGGGATTATTAACTTCGGGATGTTGGTGAAAAACATCACTAATTGTGCAAATGACAATCATAGAAGAATTCAAAAGGAACTTTGTAGACGAGAAAACTAATAAGCTACATAAAGGTAAAATTATTAGTTCCTTGATTGTTATTTCTATTTTAATAGTTTTCATTGTATATAAAAATAAAAGTTTAAAATTTGAAGCTCAAGACAGAAGTGCTCATTCTATGTACACAATTGGCATAACAGGTGATAAGCATCATAACTTTAAAAGCTCAAAACCTACATTAATTTATTATTACAAAGTATCAAACAGAAAATACAAAAGCCGAGAACATGTCGGCGCTAAAAACGAAAACACTGCAGTACCTAACGGAGGACGATACTATGTCCTGTTTTCTTATAAAAATCCTGCAAATAGTAGACTTCTATTAGACTTTCCTGTGCCAGACAGTATTCCAAGTTCTCCGGATATAGGGTGGTCATACATGCCAGGTTATGAGAAAAAAAATAATTAGTCTTTATGCAAAAAGTGGATAAACTATGAGTACAGCAACTTTAGTAGACTATGCAGAAAAAAATGAGATAAAAAAATTGAAAGAATTATTGGATGCTGGTGAAGACATCAACAGTTATAATTACGATAAGACAGCATTGCATTCTGCTTGTATATCTAATTCAATTGAGGCCGCAAAACTTTTAATTGAAAATGGCATCAATGTAAATCTTCAAGATAGAATCACCCAAGCAGTGCCTCTGCATTATTGTGCAGTTTATAATTATTTCGATATGGCTATTTTATTATTGAATAAGGGGGCTAACCTAAACATTTCCGATAAATATGGCAATGAGCCTTTATGGGCCGCTGTATTCAACGTAAAAGGTGATTTGAAAAAGTTACCACTTGTTGAGCTGTTTTTGGAACACGGTGCAAAAAAGATCCATAAAAATAATGCGGATCGTAGTCCACTTGATTTTGCAAATCAAGTAAAATTTGCGCCTCTCCTGGAAGTGCTTCATAAATACTGAAATCAACATTTATAGATTTTCTTGGTGAAAACACTGACAACGCCATAAAGGAATTAATTTTGGCCACTTACAACCAATCAATATTTCACAGTTAATGAAGGAGAAACTGCAGCAGTTAGAACAAAAACTTGAAGGAGACCTTTTTTTTGACATTACGATGCGTACCCTGTATGCTACAGATGCATCAGCCTACCGTGAAATGCCATTAGCGGTGGCTATTCCAAAAACTATTGAAGACATTAAACTCCTCATTGCATTTGCAAAGAATGAAAAGACCTCATTGATCCCAAGAACAGCAGGTACTTCGCTGGCAGGGCAAGTGGTAGGCAGTGGAATTATTGTAGATGTTTCAAAATATTTTACCCAGATATTAGAATTGAATAAAGAAGAAAATTGGGTCAGAGTACAACCCGGTGTTATCCGTGATGAATTAAATATGTTTCTAAAACCACATGGTTTGTTTTTCGGACCAGAAACATCAACTGCCAACAGGGCCATGATCGGAGGAATGGTTGGTAATAATTCCTGCGGCTCCAATTCTGTTGTGTACAGAAGTACAAGGGAACATTTGCTGGAAGTAAAAGCATTGTTGAGTGATGGCAACGAAGCAGAATTCAAATCATTAAACATTGATGAGTTTCATTCAAAATGCGAAGGCACAGGGTTGGAAGCAGATATATACAGATCAGTCCGCAGCATATTGAGTAACTATGAAAACCAGGTAGAAATAAGAAAAGAGTTTCCAAAAAAATCAGTAGAAAGACGAAACACAGGTTATGCGATCGATTCATTACTGGAATCGGCACCGTTCACTGCGGGCAAAGAAGATTTTAATTTTTGTAAACTGATCGCAGGATCAGAAGGCACACTGGCTTTTATTACTGAAATAAAATTGAATGTAGTACCACTACCGCCAAAAGAAGTTGGTTTGCTTTGTGTACACTTTAATTCTATTGATGAATCACTAAGGGCAAATCTTATTGCTTTAAAATATAAACCAAGTGCCAGCGAACTGATAGACCATTATATTCTTGAATGCACGAAAGAAAATAAAGAACAGGTCAAGAATCGTTTTTTTGTACAAGGTGATCCGGGTGCCATACTGGTTATCGAATTTGCAAAAACGAATCGCGAAGAAATAATTGAACTTGCTAAACAAGTTGAAGCAGACATGAGAGTCGCAGGATTGGGTTACCACTTTCCCCTACTATTTGGCGAAGACTCAAAAAAAATATGGACACTACGCAAAGCAGGACTTGGCTTATTAAGCAATTTACCCGGCGATGAAAAAGCAGTGCCTGTAATAGAAGATACAGCAGTGGATGTAAATGATCTGCCTAATTACATCAGGGATTTCAATGAAATATTAAAGAAGCATAATCTGTATTCAGTGCATTATGCACATGCCGGTTCAGGCGAGATACATTTGAGACCTATTATCAATTTAAAAACAAAAGAAGGCAACAAGCTTTTTAGAACAATCGCAGAAGAAATAGCAACATTGGTAAAAAAATATAATGGCTCACTTAGTGGCGAACATGGCGATGGAAGATTGCGAGGTGAGTTCATTAAACAAATGGTGGGTGAAAAAAATTATCTACTACTGAAAGAAGTAAAACGAACCTGGGATCCGGAAAATATCTTCAATCCGAATAAGATCGTTGATACTCCCCCGATGGATACGATGCTGCGCTATGTTCCCGGTCAGCAAACTCCTGCTTTCAAAACCTTTTTTCGTTTTCATAACCAGGATGTGTTGCAACATGCCGAACAATGTAATGGCAGCGGTGATTGCCGCAAAACACAATTATCAGGTGGTACAATGTGTCCGTCTTTTATGGCGACACGCAATGAAAAAGATACAACAAGAGCAAGAGCAAATATCTTGAGAGAATTCTTGACCAACTCAAATAAACTTAACCGGTTTGATCATAAAGAGATCTATGATGTAATGGATCTATGCCTCAGTTGCAAAGGTTGTAAATCAGAATGTCCGAGCAATGTGGATGTAGCCAAACTGAAAGCCGAATTCTTGCAACACTATTATGATGCGAATGGTGTTCCATTCCGGTCGAAATTAATTGCAAACTTCAGCGCTTCAGCAAAGCTTGGCGCCATGGCTCCGGGTATTTATAATTTTTTAATAACGAATAGGGTTATCAGTAGGCTTGTAAAAAAGTTTTCAGGATTTGCAGCAGAACGTTCAATGCCGACAATGTATAAAACGACTTTAAAAAACTGGTATGAGAAAAGTAAAAAGTCAAAAGTAAAAAGTCAAAAGTTGGAGAAAGTAGATCGCAAGGTCTATTTATTCTGTGATGAGTTTACAAATTATAACGATACAGAGATCGGCATCAAAGCGATCCAGTTACTTGAGAAACTTGGATATGAAGTAATCATCCCGGATCATATTGAAAGCGGTAGAGCCTGGTTGTCGAAAGGATTGATTAGAAAAGCAAAAGAAATAGCAAATAAAAATATTTCACTGCTTCATCCATTAATAATTGCTGATACACCATTAATAGGCATTGAACCTTCAGCCATTCTTACTTTCCGTGATGAATATATTGACCTTGCCGATGATGCGCAATTTGAAAAAGCAAAACAATTGGCAGTAAATGTTTTTTTGATCGATGAGTTTATCGCCAATGAAATTGAAAAAGGAAATATCAGGAAAGAACAATTTACCAAAGAGCAAAGAACGATCAAGCTGCATGGACATTGCCAGCAAAAAGCATTATCAAGTGTGGCGCCTTCGGTAAAAATATTATCAATGCCGGAAAATTATAAAGTAGAGGTAATCCCTTCGGGTTGTTGCGGCATGGCTGGTTCCTTTGGTTATGAAAAAGAACATTACGATCTGTCAATGAAGATCGGCGAACTTGTTTTGTTCCCCACTGTTCGCAAACAAACTGATGATGTAATTATTGCAGTACCCGGCACCAGTTGCCGCCACCAGATAAAAGATGGTACAGGTAAAAAAGCATTTCATCCGGTGGAAGTGTTATGGGATGCATTGGTTTGATTTGATTGCTGCTGAAGTAATTCTGATTGAACTTTTGTTGCGACGCTCTGTTCAACTCCTGTTCTTTGATTTAGTAAATCGTAAAATAGAAATACTCCCGACAACTGGGCAGAAAAGAATCTAAACGAGTTTTTTTAATGATAGAAGTTCATTTATTAAATCATAATCATAGCAGATATCATTCTTAGTTTTTAAGTAATACAGATGGCCATTATTAAGGGTCTCGTGAATAATATTTTCACTGAATTTTGGAATCTGGTTCAAATTTTTAAAATATGTAACCCAACCAATTTTATTGATTAATCCCGTTTCATCTTTTAGTTTATTTGAGTTTAATACAACACTATCGGGCTGCCATATTTTTATAAGAAGACTTATAACTGCCTTTTGCTTATCTAATTTTAGTAATCTTTCTTTAGATTCCTCTGCTATCGGCAATATGATAACACAAGAATTTGAAAAAAATTTGGAGGCATGTCCACCATTTATGGATATACTGCTTGAATATTCTTCTTTATGACCTGTCCATAGGTCAATTGAATATCCAATATTTGAAAAGCCTTCATTATCCAAATCATTTTTCTTAATCCCATTTTTATAAAGCGTCTCAATGTTATTCTTTTCAATTGAAACTCTTCTACTCGCTTCTTTTTTATTGTAACCCTTCTCATACCAGTTCATAAACTCTTTATCCAAATTAGATAGCTCTTGCAAAAACATAATAGTCTTGTTAACAACGGTCGCCAAATCTTCTTTCCGATTCCACCAATAGGCTCCTATATAGAATACATCTACCATTTTATTATTTTATTGGGTCATACACATATGTAGAATAGAATTACCGAACGTACAAGAGTGCGACGCAACAAAAGCTCAATAGCCGTATTGCAGCCGACTTAATAAATAATCTCTCAATCCACAAACTGCACCGAATAGATCATCGGCAAATAATTATTTATTGTTTGCCAGCTTTCACCACGATCAGGAGAGAAAAATAAATTACCTGTAGTTGTACCAAACGCAAGTGCATCACCGGAGTTTACAAGACAATGACGATACACTATATCAAAACATCCTTCCTGCGGCAATCCTTTTCTTTGTTCTTTCCATGTCTTACCACCATCATCTGTTCTGCAAATACAAAGAGCACCTTTAATTGCAGTACGGGTCATGTCACTATTTGCAGGTGCCACCCAAGCCTGGTTAGGATCATCTTCTGCAACAGCTATTGCAAAACCAAATCTTGCGGTGCCTTCTTTTTGTCCGATATCTTCCCAATTCATCGCAGCATCTGAGGAACGAAAAATACTGCAATGATTTTGCTGCCACAGTATATCAGGATTTGAATTAGCCGCAACAAGAATATGCGGATCATAGCCGGTCTCTGCATCAGGATTGGGTAAGAAATCTGCCCACATGCCTTTATTACGAACATGCCATGTTTTGGCGCTGTCTTCCGTTTCAAAAACTCCTGCACAACTGATACCGATATGAATTCTTTCTTCATTTCTCGGATCGACAACGATTGAATGAATACCGGGCTGATCACGGCCACCACCAAACCATCCATCTTTACGTGTCGGATGATTCCACAGCGATTCTACCAATTGAAAATTTTTTCCATTGTCCTCGCTAAGAAACAAACCGCCGGGATCAGTACCCAGCCAAATACGTGAAGGAAATTTTTTACCTCCATGCGCCATCGCCCATATATATCGTGTAATAGCAGGAACTCCGTCTTTGATCTCTGAACCTTCAGGATAGGCAGGAGCAGTTACTTCTTCCCATGTCTTTCCTCTGTCATTAGAACGATGAAGCTTTACACCCCAATGTCCATGATCAAGAGCAGCCCACCAGGTACCGTTTCTTTCATCTGCATAAGCAATAGAAACAGGAACTCCTTCAAAAGAAAGATTCTCACTTTTCCATTTACCATTTTTAAACTGGTAAGAAATAAAACCTTTACGGGTTCCTAATAAAAGAGTTTTTTTCATAAACTATATTTTTTATCCGCCAGATAATGCCTGCATGATATAAATTTCGCTGCCTGCACTAAATGCATCAGTCAATTTATTCCGATCGTTTATCATTTTGCCATCAATAAAAATATTGACATGCCGGCGAAGACTTCCTCTTTCATCAAGCACATAACTCTGAAGACCGGGATAATTAGTTTCTATCTCTTTGAATATTTCTGCCAATGTTTTTCCAGTAGCCGGAGTGTCTTTCAGCTTGGGAAAAAATCGTTTTAATGCGTAAGTGAATTTTATCGTTGGCATCATAGCTAAGTTAAGACAAAACCACAGAGGCACAAAGAGCACAGAGTAACACGGAGGCCACTTTGTGATCCACTGTGTCCCTGTGACTCCGTGGTTCAAAAAAAATAATTAGTCTGAAGGAAAAATTAAAAAGTGTTACGATAAGTGGCGGCCACAGTTCCATTAAACCCAGCTATTGGGGGGACCTTTTTCACAACACGAACTTCTATTTCGATTATGGAAGAGAACTTATCATGAATTTTTTTTGCGATGGATTGGGTTAGTGTTTCCAATAATTCTCTCGGGTGAGCCATTTCTTTTTTTATGATCTCAAACACTTCAGCATAGTTCACTGTTTCTTTAATGGAAGACACTTCATGATGGCTTGAGTCGAGTTTTGCCAAGACATCCACAACAAAATCTCCACCTACTTTCTTTTCTTCGGCATATAGCCCATGAAAAGAATAGAACTGCAAGCCCTTTAATTCTATAATGAATTCTCCCATGGTTTAACCTTTAACATTCAGTTTTCAACTTAATGAAGACCTTTTGCACCAAGCCATCGTTCTGCATCGAGTGCAGCCATGCAACCGCTTCCTGCTGCTGTTACAGCTTGTCTATATATCTTATCCTGCACATCACCGCTGGCAAACACACCTTCAATATTTGTTTTTGAAGTGCCCGGAACAGTTTTAATGTAACCTGCTTCATCCATATCCAGCCATCCTTTAAAAATTTCTGAATTAGGTTGATGCCCGATCGCTACAAAGAATCCGCTTACTGGAATGGTTTGTGTTTCTCCAGTTTTATTATTTTTAATTCTTACCCCGCTTACATTTTTATCGCCCAACACTTCTTCTGTATCTGTGTCCCAGTACATCTTTATATTCTTTGTATTCATCACCCTATCCTGCATCACTTTACTGGCCCTCATTTCGTGACGGCGAATAAACATATGCACTGTTGTACAAAGCTTACTTAGGTATAATGCTTCTTCTGCAGCAGTATCACCGGCTCCTACTATTGCCACTTCTTTATTACGAAAGAAAAATCCATCGCATACTGCACATGCACTAACTCCAAAACCATTTAATCGTTGCTCACTTTCTAATCCAAGCCACTTTGCAGATGCTCCGGTAGAAATGATCACTGAATTTGCTTCGATCCATTTTTCTTCATCGATCTCAATTTTAAATGGATGAGAGGAGAAATCAACTTTTGTTGCTATGCCATATCGAATATCTGCACCCATACGATGAGCCTGCTTTTCAAAATGCACCATCATCTCCGGACCCTGAACACCATCCGCATAACCCGGATAATTTTCAACTTCTGTTGTGATCGTTAATTGCCCGCCTGGCTGAATTCCCTGGTATAATACTGGTTTTAAATTAGCCCTTGCAGCATATATCGCTGCAGTATAACCTGCAGGTCCAGATCCAATGATAAGGCAGTTCACTTTCTCGTTAGTACTATTGTCCATTCTTTTATCTTGTTTACAAAACACCCTCTCCGTGGAGAGGGATCATGTATGAGTTGCAAAAGTAAATGTAATTGATGAATCAGGCAGGCAGCTCATGACTATGTTATTAATCTTTAATAACTCTAACGTGGAATAATAATGGTTCGGAATTGCGGAGCATAACCACCAAAATAACCCAATGCGCCGTTGCTTACATTGCTCAAAACCTTTGTTGGGGTAGCAAAAGGGTTTCCAATACTGCCATAACTGAATTCCATCGTTCGCCAGAAATCAAAAGTGCCTTTATCAATTTGAGAAAGTTTCAACGTAACAGTATCTCCTTTATCAAACAATGAATAGTCATCAGGCAAGTCCTGGTTTCTATCAACACCTCTTTCCACTTCAATTTCATAACTGGTTCCATCTATGATCTGGTCATCGTAAACGGAATTCAGGGCCGGATAAAAAAGCTCCTTGTTTCTTTTTGTAAAATACCGGATATAATCACCATAACCTGCCTGGTCCGTTGCTCTCACCATCAAGGCTACTTTGTTTGAATCATTGCTTCCGGGTGCTTGTTTCCAAAAAAGAGAATCAAGTCTTCTTGTAAGAGCCGGGATCTTGGTTATTGCAGTAAATTCATTTCCTCCGGAAACGATCCTCAATGAATATTGAGTATTCGTTTGTCCAACAAATGCAGTAGACGGGTTAGAAGGATCATTAGAATAAAAATAGAAATAATAACTATTTGCAATATGAATTGAATCTTCCTTCAACTTATGAGTAAGTGTTCCATTTGAAACATAGATTTCTGCATTCCTTACAAAGCTTCCAACAAGTATATCAGGAGTTATTTGATCAAAGAAGTTTTGACTTTTAGTTAAAATAACAATTGGAGGTAGATTGGTTTCAATGGTAGCCTCAACTACAAGTTTTGGAGAAGATTCATCAAGATCAAACGTTACTCCCTTTTCACAGGAGGTAAGGATAAGACAGGCGATAAACAGAAAGAAAACATATTTCATAAACGGCTACAAAGGTAAACACCTGTAGTGATGAATTGTTTTGAAAGTGGTAATTAACTAAAACAAAACAGTCCCGCAAAAGCGAGACTGTTTAAGGTTAACCCATCAATTTATTTTTAGCCTAAATATGCTTTTAGGGCATTGCTGTAACGGGCTTTTTGCAAACGCTTAATAGCTCTTTCTTTGATCTGGCGAATACGTTCTTTTGTAAGATCATATTTCTGCCCGATCTGTTCAATGGTTACTCCATTTTCACCATCAAGACCGAAATAAGCATTTACGATCTCAGCTTCACGGGGAGAAAGAGATTTCAAAATGCGACGGATCTCATTGCGAAGTGAATCTTTCATCACATCGTCATCAGTGTCATCGCTACCTTCCAGCAGATCACCCATAGCTACATCTTCAGCTTCATGCACAGGTGCATCAAGACTGGTGTGACGGGTATTGCTTTGGAAAATATTGTTGATCTCCGTTTCGCTCATTTCAAGGATCTCAGCAAGTTCTTCCGTGCTTGGCTCTCTTTCATGTTCTTGTTCGAAAGCCATGTAAGCCTTGTTGGCTTTGTTATACGTGCCAATTTTGTTTTGAGGCAGGCGGACTAATCTGCCCTGCTCTGCCAACGCCTGGAGGATGGACTGGCGAATCCACCAAACGGCGTAAGAGATGAATTTAAAACCCTTTGTTTCATCGAAACGCTGGGCTGCTTTTATCAAACCGAGGTTACCCTCGTTGATCAAATCGCTAAGAGAAAGCCCCTGGTGCTGGTACTGCTTAGCAACAGATACCACAAATCGAAGGTTGGCTTGCACCAATTTGTCTAATGCTCTTTGTGCATCAACCGGATTACGATGGGCCATTTTAATACGCTGGGCAAGTGTTGTCTCCTCTTCGGGATTGATCATCGGAATTTTAGAAATTTCCTGAAGATACTTTTCAACTGCCTGGCTGTCCCTATTCGTGATCTGGGTAGCAATTTTAAGCTGCCTCATAATTGATTTATTACAAGTTTAATAACGAAAAAATTTTAAAATAGAGTTGGTTTGTTCAAGGAAAGCTGCAAAGGGTAAGTTAATTATTACCGTCCAAGTGTGATTGCAAAGTTACGTTACAACCGCGGTTTCTCATAGCCTTTAGGGAAAAATGTTTGATAAAAATATCAGTGCAATCGTTTGATGAAAATCAACTATGGCTGGAATCAATACTGAGCAAGACTTTCACCATTCATAAAAATTCTGCTTTTTAAATGTTAATCGAAATTATTCGACAACAATTTGAAAAATCAAGTCGTAACTGGTGCATTTCTTTTGCGTAAATAAAACCAGAGTACGATCCCTGATATCAAAAGCAATGAAGAAATTAATTCTGCCTGCGTGAATTGAAATCCGAGTACATGCATCTTTGTATTTACCCTTATTTTTTCAATAAAGAACCTTTCGAGCCCATTTAGTATTAAATACAGTGCAAATAAAGTGCCCGGTATCTTCAGCTTTTTTCTAAATGACCATAATATGAGAAACAGAATGAAGCAAATAACAGTTTCGTAGAATGGAGTTGGGAAATGTGGCTCAGCAAGCTGGAAACAAAATTTATCGGTGCAACCCGGAATAGGATTGTCCTGATCCATTCTTGCCACATTATTTGGATATGTGTAACTCCACATCCAATCTGGTAGCCAACTGAAAGGGTTTGATCGATTATTCACTATTCCCCAATCACCATCACCCGATACCTGGCAACCAATTCGACCAGTGGAATAAGCAAGCATTAATGCCGGTGATCCTGCATCATTTAAATGCCAAAAACTGATCTTATGTTTTCTTGCATACCACCATATGGCTAATGCTGCACAAATCAATCCGCCATAAAATGTTAACCCTTCAGCAGAAAAAATGGAGCTTGGGTCCTTTATAAAAGAATCCCAATTCTCAAATGCATCAAAAACTTTTGCGCCAACCAATCCAAAAACCAACGCTAAAATTGTAAGCTCTCCTACTCTGTCTTGTGGCCATATCCTGATTTTCCTAAGTTCTGGTTTTTCTAAAACCTGTTTCTTCTTTTCCCACCATTTTAACCCGGCAAATAATAATCCTAACACTATACCGGCCGGCCAACTTCCTCTATCAGAAAAAATGAAAGCCTGCGGATCATCCGTCACTGATTTATTCATGATAAATAGTGCAAGAATTTTATACCCAAGAACAAACCCAAGTAAAAAGTTTAGAAGAAGATCAATAAACGAAGCTGGTTTGCCAACCATTACCTGCACTTCGGTTGGCTGTAAAAGACCTTCCTTGCTTTTTCTTCTTAATTCAGAAGAAAGAATAACTGCAGCAAGAATGAATGAAATGGCAACAAAAAATCCGAATGAGTTTATAAACCTTAGAGGCTGCCACTCTACATGAAAAAGATCACGAAAAGCATAATAAAGATTTGGATACATTAGCTGCTTGTTGGTTGGTTCAAAAAGTGTCGGCGAATATACAAAAGAAGTTGTGGCTACCGGTTAACCTTTTCAGCATTAACCAATAGCCAACAAATTACTTGATAATCTTAATTACAATATTGCTCAAACGCATTAATAAGATTGTTGGCAATCATTTGGGCTGGTCGGCCTTCGATCTGGTGCCTTTCAATAAAATGAACCAATTGTCCATTTTTAAATAATGCAATAGCAGGTGAAGATGGTGGATAGGGTAATAAATGCTCACGAAGTTTACGTACAGCATCAATATCAAAACCGGCGAAAGTTGTTGTTAAATGATCAGGTTTCTTATCACTATTTAAAACTGCCAGGATAACTCCGGGTCTTGCAGACCCTGCTGAACAGCCGCAAACAGAGTTTACCATTACAAGAGTGGTCCCTTCCTTGGAGAGCTGAGCATCCACTTCGCTTGCCGTTAATAACTCAGTAAAGCCATGCTCTGTTAGCTCTTCCTTCATTGGTACTACTATTTCTTCGGGATACATTTTTCTTATTTTATTAAGTCACAAAATTACTTAAAAACGAGTTCCGAATTTCATTGAAACAAGATGCTTGATAAACTGTCAGCAAATATTTCTGAATTCGGAAATAATGTCCTCTTCCATTGAGAAATTAGAACAAAGAGTCAGAAAAAAAGAGGTTTCGCTGGCATGGTATGTGGTTTGAAAGAACTAGGAGGAAATTAAGTAACTAAAAACTTAAAAAACTAAACTATAAAACTATGACACATTCAAAATTTCACAATCGAAACTATGACCACTCTTTTGATAATATGGTAGATGAACTTTTCAGCGGTTTACCTGTGGTTCTTAATGATGGTTACAATTTCCTGACAAAACAAGGATATGTACCTGTAAATATTAAGCAGGTTGAAAATGGCTATTCTCTAGAAGTAGTGGCTCCGGGATTTGAAAAAACTGATTTTAAAGTAAATGTAGATAGCAACGTTTTAACAATATCTGCGGAAAGAAAGAATGAAGAAAATCGTCAAACAGAAAAGCAGATTCGCAAAGAATATAGCTATAGAAGTTTTAAACGTTCTTTCACAATTGATGATAAAATTGATGCAACGGCGATCGAAGCTTCTTACGTCAATGGAGTATTGAGATTAAACCTTCCTAAGAAGGCGGAAGTCAGAGAAGCAGCAAAAGATATTACGATTAAATAAACAGATCATATTAAATATTTCTCATAAGCAGTTGGTTTTGGTTTACACCCCGCCGTTTCTACGGTGGGGTTTCTTTTTAATCGCAACCTTGTCTTCGGCGTGTATCAATCAAAAATTGAATTTTCCAACGACCATTAATTCTTACCAACTGAAATGAATTGACCCCGCAATGACTGAAGTTTCCTGCATAATAAAATTTATAGGGAGTCCATGCAATTGCCAGCGGACCATCGATCTTCACAGTTTCAAAAGTGATCCTTTCATCAAGTGAATCTTTTTTTGCTTTACCGATATGCTCCACAAAATCACTGACCTTTTCATCCTGCACAAAAAAAGTTCCGTCTTGTTTGCGACGAATAGTTTGTAGCACTGCGCTATCAGCAAAAGTTTCTTTCAGCATCGAAGCGTTAGCTCCTTTCATTGCTGCGAATAATTGATTGACGACGTCCTTCACAGAATCTTCTGCCGATTGAGCTTTTATAAATGTTGAAATAAACATTACCGCTGTTAATAATATCAAAATTCGTTTCATGTTAAATCATTTTAGATTTTTTTGGACGTTGAATTGTGTATAAATATAAAGCTCCGGATCAAGACAATTTCCAAAATTCTATAGACGGTCGGCAAGGTAATCGGTTTTCTAATTTTATAAACTCAACGCCATGAAATCAGCAGGTGCCATTCAAGTCGTTATCATTCTTTTACTGGTAGCATCAGCAGCCAGTTGTGAAGTTGCAAAAGAATATTCAACAAGGGTATTCAAACCAACAACGCCTCAAAAAAATTCTGATTCAACTGCCACTGCATTAAGGTTTATGCAGTTTGATAGTGAAAACGCATCCGATAGTATAGACCTGAAAGATCTTGCAAGCAAAGAAATTAAAGAAACAGAAAAAACCGAATTATCGAAAGACACTACAATCAAAACTGAAGCGACTGTTATTGAAAATAAAGAGGTAGTAAAAAGTCAACCTATAGATGCTACGAAACGAGGACAAACAAGAACCAAAAAAGTGCGACAATAAACTCTTTTAAAATACCAGGTCCTTTCATGCCTAAACATGAATTGCATGAATACGAATGTCCTTTAGTGATTTTGTAACCGTGTGTTTGGAAGAAAGGGCCTCTTTTATTTATATCCTAATATTTTCAGCATGCTTTGAGCAGTCTGTTGCTTAGCATATAACCAGTCAGTCAACTTGCCATTTTTATCATAACCAACTATTACATGTTTAGGCGAAGGAATAAGACAGTGTTTAATTCCTCCATATCCGCTGATCTGATCCTGGTAAGCACCCGTATGAAAAAATCCAACATAAAGCGGTTCACCATTTGTGATCTTAGGAAGAAATACTTCATTAATGTGTTCTTCTGAATCATAATAATCATGACTATCGCAGGTAATACCTCCTAATACGACCCGATGATATTCCTGGTCCCATTTATTTATTGGCAGCATTAAAAACTTCTCACCGATCCCCCATGTATCAGGCAATGTGGTAATAAATGATGAATCGATCATGTACCATGTTTCCCGATCATTCTGTACTTTTTCACCGATGACGCTGAAAATATGAGCCATGCTTTCACCGACAGTGAAACTGCCAAACTCTGTAAAAATATGAGGCATTGGAACTCTTGCCTTTTTACAAGCAGTCTTAATATTTCGAACGATCTCATTGATCATGAAATCATATTTGTACTCGAAGCCAAGAGAATGTTTAATCGGAAATCCACCACCAATATTTATTGAATCAAGCTCTGGACAGATCTTTTTTAACTGGCAATAAAGATTAATGATCTTATTCAACTCACTCCAATAATAAATATCATCCTTGATCCCTTTGTTTAAAAAGATGTGCAACATCTTTAATTGGAATTTGCTTTCATAACCCTCGATCCTGTCAACATAAAATTCCAATATATCTTTTGCCCGTATGCCAAGTCGTGACGTATAAAAAGGGAAAGTTGGTTCTTCTTCTGCAGCTACTCGTATTCCTAATTTAAAAGGTACCCTTACGGTCTTAGCATATTCTCTCAACTCATCTTTATTATCTAATACAGGGATCACATTGGTAAATCCTGTATTCAATAAATTAGCAATACGCCGGGTGTAATTCTTTTGTTTGTACCCATTACAAATAATATAAGTATCCTTCGTGATCTTTTTCTTAGCATAAAGTTTTTTGATGATCTCTATATCATAAGCATAAGAAGTTTCAAGATGTATATCACTTTTCAATGCTTCTTCTACAACAAAACTGAAGTGAGAGCTTTTAGTACAATAGCAATAATGATACTTGCCTTCGTATTTATGCTTCTTGATCGCAGCGGCAAATAAATTCTTGGCTTTTTTGATCTGAGAACTAATTTTGGGGAGATAGGTCAATTTCATTGGCGTGCCATATTTGGCGATCAGCGCCTTCATGTCAAGTCCGTTAAAATAAAAGTTCCCATCTTCCACTTCCAATCCTTCCTGTGGAAAGTTGAAAGTCTGTTTTACAAGATCGAGGTAAGTGTTGTTCATTAAAAACTCAGTGGATTATTAAGTGTTCAAATTCTTTAGCGGCAACAAAAGTATAAGATTGGATGAATAAAAAAACAAAAAGCCGGCAATGAATCTTCATAGCCGGCTTCAGTTTGGATAGTTCCAATTTTATTTTACCTGTGCAACGAGGTTTTTAAATGTCTCAGGATTGTTCATCGCCAGGTCAGCAAGTACCTTACGGTCAAGCTCAATTCCTTTCTTCTGAAGTTTATTGATGAACTCAGAATAAGTCATTCCTTCTTCACGAACCGCCGCGTTGATACGGGCAATCCACAATTGACGATAATTTCTTTTCTTCAGCTTACGACCTACAAACATATAGGTCATCCCTTTTTCAACTACGTTCTTGGCAACGGTAAGAACGTTTTTCCTTTTGCCATAATAACCTTTGGCTTGTTTTAAAATTCTTTTTCTGCGGGCCTTACTTGCTGCAGAGTTTACTGAACGAGGCATATCTTAATAATTTTAGAGTTAAGAGTTTAGATTTAATTACTTCAAACGCAATAAACGTTTTACAAAGTTCATGTTGGATTTGTCTACAAGCCCATCATGACCAAGTGCTCTTTTACGCTTTTTTGTTTTTTTAGTAAGGATGTGACGCTTAAAACTCTTTTGATGCATGATCTTTCCAGTGCCGGTCACTTTGAAGCGTTTTTTGGCGCTGGAGTTTGTTTTTACCTTAGGCATTTTAAATGCTTTTTAAATTAACCCTTGAGGTGTTCCGCCACAAGGCAGAATCTTGTTGAACCTCTTCAGGAATCAGTCCCTAGATCAGGAAGAACTATTGTGTTGATTTCGGGGTCGCAAAGATAAGGCGGAATACTGTTCTGGCAAGTGCAAGTTTAAAAAAAGTTAGGCCTGGTCTATACCAAAATCTTTCCGTTGTTTTTTTGTGATCTTGGCCTTTACCAGCTCATAACTCTGTTGCAAATAGTTTTTCAGGTCCTTCCTGCTAAGTTTCGAAGGATCAGTGATAAACACCCATTTTGCACGTGCCAAATAAGGTGCTGGCTTAAACCCTTCGGAGCCTGATAATTCTTCAAACTCTGCATCGGTTACTTTAAAAGAAAATGTATGCGGAGGCTCAAGACTTGTAACACAAAACATTTTTTCTCCAACGCAAAAGCAAAGGTCGTTCCCCCATTTTACCTCTTCTGTCACTGCCGGAAATGACAAACAGATCGAACGTAATACCTCGATATCCATTCAATGATTTTTAAAAATGATCTTAAACCTTAGTCTGCATTAAGATTTTTTCTTGCCCTTTGGAGCAAACATTGCAAGCATACGACGACCTTCCATCTTTGGCATACTTTCCAATGTCCCAAACTCATTCAGGCGTTCGGCAAACTTTAAAAGAAGCAACTGACCTCTTTCCTGGAATTGGATAGCACGCCCTTTGAATTGCACATAGGCTTTTACCTTATTGCCATCCTTTAGAAAATTCTCAGCATGTTTTGCTTTGAAATCAAAATCGTGGTCATCAGTATTTGGAGTAAAACGAATTTCTTTTAGTTCGGCCGTTTTGCTTTTGGCCTTCATTTCTTTTTCCTTCTTCTTCTTATCGTAAAGGAATTTATTGTAGTCAATGATCTTGCATACCGGCGGATCTGCCGTTGGAGAAATTTCCACAAGATCAAGTTGCTGGTCTTGCGCCATACGCAATGCATCCTGCGTATTATAAACTCCCACTTCTACATTCTCACCTACAAGTCTTACTTGCGGCACTCTTATAAAATTGTTGATGCGATGTTCGGCTTCTTTACGAGGAACAAATCTTCCTCTGAAACCACCTTTGCTGAAACCACCGCCGCCACCTGGTTTGCTGAATCCACCACCGCCGCCGGGTTTATTAAATCCACCACCAGGTTTGAATCCTCCTTGTTGTACTGCCATTTAAATTGTTTAGTTAATAATTGTTTTTATGTTATCAGCGACATCAACACTATTTATCTTTCGTTGCGTCGCACTCTTTTACTTCCTGTAATTCTATTCAGCTCTTTTCTACATCCGACCTTCTCCTGAACCTTGTGCCTTGTACCTTGAATCTTTATTCAGCTTTTCTTTCTTCAAACTCAATGTTGATCTCACTTACAAAATCATCCACACCTTTCACACCCAGATCTCCTTTACCTTGTCTTCTTACTGCCACTTTATTTTCATTCATTTCTTTTTCACCAACCACCAGCATATAAGGTACTCTCATTAGTTCAGTATCACGGATCTTCTTCCCTATTTTCTCATTGCGGTCATCAACCTCTGCACGAATATCTGATTTTTTCAGTTTATCTGCTACACTCTTTGCATAATCCAGGAACTTATCACTGATCGGCAGCACTTTTACCTGCACCGGTGCCAGCCATACCGGGAATTTTCCGGCATAGTGTTCCAGCAAGAATCCAATGAATCTTTCATGGGTTCCCAGCGGCGCCCTATGAATTATCAGCGGAGTTTCTGGCTTGTTATCCTGATTTGTAAACTCTAATTTGAAACGGCGACCCTGTGCAAAATCAACCTGGTTTGTTGCTAAAGTAAACTCCCGGCCAATTGTGCTCCATATCTGTACATCAATTTTAGGCCCGTAAAATGCCGCTTCATCCTGTACTTCAACAAATGGTGTATTTGTTCTTATCAAAACGTCTCTCACCAACGCTTCCGTTTCCTTCCAAAGTTCAGGCTCATCTACATATTTCTGGCCAAGCTTGGCAGGATTATGTAAACTCAAACGCATCACATATTTATCAATACCAAAGATCTTAAAATATTTCAGGTACATATCATTCACCGCTCTGAACTCATCATAGAATTGTTCTTTGGTGCAATATATATGTGCGTCATTCATGTGCAGGCAACGAACTCTCATTAATCCAAATAACTCTCCGCTTTGCTCATAACGATAGCAAGTTCCATATTCAGCTAAACGAAGAGGCATGTCTTTATAGCTTTTCGGTTCAGCTGCAAAAATTTTATGGTGATGCGGACAGTTCATCGCTTTCAAATAATACTTCTGTCCTTCCAATTCCATTGGCGGATACATGCTATCCTGGTAATAAGGTAAATGCCCGCTGGTGATATAAAGACTTTCTTTTGCGATATGCGGAGTCACTACTCTTTTATAACCTGCAGCTAATTCAGTTTCCTTTGCAAGTCTTTCCAATTCTTCGATTATTATAGTTCCATTCGGCATCCATAAAGCAAGCCCCGGACCTACATCATCATCCATGGTGTAAATGCCCAACTCTTTACCCAATTTTCTATGATCTCTCTTTTTTGCTTCTTCAAGCAAGGCCAGGTATTCATCCAATTCTTTTTGCGATGGAAATGTTACCCCGTATAATCTTGTAAGTTGTTTATTCTTTTCATCACCCTTCCAATAAGCACCCGCAATATTGGTAAGCTTTATTGCTTTTATCAAACTTGTATTTGGGATATGCGGCCCGCGGCAGAGGTCGGTAAAATTTCCTTGCGTATAAAAAGTTATTTCACCATCATTCAAATTTTGCAGCAGATCCAATTTGTATTCATCGCCTTTTTCAGTAAAATATTTTAGAGCATCAGCTTTCGGCACTTCTTTTCTTATGTACTGACTATTTTTCTTCGCCAGTTCATTCATTTTTTTTTCAATTGCCGCAAGGTCTTCTTCACTTATTTTCTTATCGCCAAGATCCATATCATAATAAAACCCGTTTTCAACCGGTGGCCCAACCCAAAACTTTACACCGGGAAACATATTTTCAACCGCTTCCGCCATCAGGTGAGCTGATGAATGCCAAAATGTATTCTTACCCTCCGCATCATTCCATGTATAAAGTTTTACGGTCGCATCTTCCTTTATTGGTCTTGATGCATCCCATACCTGGCCATTGACTCCAGCAGCAATAACTTTTCTTGCTAATCCTTCTGAAATTGATTTTGCAATGTCCATTGCAGTTGTGCCTTCAGCATACTGCCGCACTGCGCCATCAGGAAATGTAATATTGATCATTAAATTGTTCTTTTTAAGAGGTTGCAAATTTAGCGAAGTCGAACCAGAGTTTTTATTAACAAACCGTTTGTATATCAGATTTACACAAATAAAGTTATTTGTTAGCTTTACATCGTGACAGTAAGGATTATGAAAAGATTTGCACTCACCATTTTCACCTTTTTACCGGCTTTCTCTTTTTTGTCATCTGCCCAGGACGTAACCGGCATTTGGCGCGGATATTTTATTACTGATGATGGCGATCAGTACCGTTTTGAAGTACAAATGGAACAATCGAACAACACTTTATCCGGTGTTACTTATTCCTACAGGGAAAAACAATTTTATGGTAAGTGCTCAATGACTGGTAATTTTTCAAATTCGTCCGGCAATGCATTGATCCAGGAAATAAAAACAATAGAAGTAAAAATGTCACTCGCAAGTGTGGCCTGTATTCAAAAATGTCTTCTCACTTATGCAAGGTCAGGTAAAGAAGAGTTTTTGGAAGGTACATTTAGCAGCGTTATCGAAAGAACAGATTCACTAGGAGGAAGAAGAAAAGGTGATGATTGCGGCGGCGGTAAAATGATCTTAAGAAAGGTTATCACATCAGATTTTTATGTTGAGCCCTTTTTAAGAAAAAAGAATACTCCGGTAAATAACAATCCACCCCTGGTAAAAACAAACCCGGCTACAAATAATTCAACAACTAAGACTACCACAAAACCGCCACCTACCAATCCAAATAAAAACAATTCTTCCCCTAAAACAAACAAGAATACAGTTGTGGTAAAACCAAAAACCGATTCAGCTAGAAAAGTCGAAATAGAAACGATACCGTCAGAAGATAAAAAGGATCTTACCCTAAAACCAAATACAAAAACTCAGGATCTGCTTAGATCAAGAGAAAACAATCTTGTGCAAACCCTGCTAATTAATTCGGAAAACGTTTTTGTGAAATTATATGACAATGGCGAAATTGATGATGATACCATCTCAGTTTACCTTGACAAAAAACTAACGCTTTCTAAAAGAAGATTGTCAGCCGCTCCAATAACCATCACTCTAAAAATGGATGAATCAAATCCGGATCATGAATTAATAATGGTGGCGGATAATCTTGGCCGCATCCCCCCCAATACTTCCTTAATGGTCGTTACTGCTGGTGATCAACGCTTCGAAGTACGCATCACATCAACAGAACAAAAGAATGCGATGGTCAGGTTTAAATATGTTAAACCCGGCACTCCAATACCGCTCCCGTAAATCATTTTAAACAAATAAAGAATTTCATTTAAGTTTACCCGCAATGAAAGCCGCCTCTTTCCTGCTAATAATTTTTATCATTTCGATTAGTTCAACCGCCCAAAACCTGAATGGTGTGTGGCGGGGCACTTTAACTCAAGGTCCGGGCGGTTGTTTTCGCGTATATAATATCGAATTGAATATAAAAACTGAAAATGGAAAGATCAATGGCGCATCTTATCATTATTCCGATGTTACCAATTATGTAAAAGAAGATTTTGGAGGTAATTATAACACTGCAAACAAATCGCTTAACATAAATGAGCTCAGAGTATTGACATTTCATGTTCCGCCAGATTGTATTCCCTGCATTAAGCAATACAGCCTCTTTTACGAAAAGCAGGATAATAAAGAAGTGCTTACCGGTGATTGGAATGGTGTTACTATGAACAATACTGCAAGTTGTCCGCCCGGAAAGATCACTTTATCAAGAGTTGCAGAATCAGATTTTGAACATATCAAAGAAATTAAAGTCGATACCGGCACGATACGTTTGGATTTTTATGATAATGCGCAGGTAGATGGCGACATCATAACAGTTTTACTAAACAATAAACCGCTTGCCTCTAATCAAAAGCTAACTTCAAAACCAATAACACTTGAAATAAAAGTTGATCTGAATAACAGGGAACAGGAGATCACGATGGTGGCTGAAAACCTTGGAGATATTCCCCCGAATACTGCGTTACTAATTATTACGGCAGGAAATAAACGATACCAACTCTATCTTACTTCAACCGAAAAGAAAAATGCCCAGGTAAGATTTATTTATGAGAATCCACGCGGCACTCAGTAACATTCTTAATAATAATGAAATAAAAAAAGTGAGAAGGCAACTTCTCACTTCAATTAATTACTTATTTATAAATCATTAAAATGCCCTGTTCTGGGTTTGTCCCTGTGCTTTTCTTGGTATCTTCTGATCTCTTTGTGCTGTGTTATAAACAAATGCTGCAACAATAGTAGCAGCCTGTTTCAGGTCATCAGGTACAAGATGATCGTAAGTATCCATATTTGTGTGATGTGTCCTTGTATTGTATTCGATCTGATCTTGTATAAATTGAAATCCGGGAATACCCACCGCGTCAAAAGAAAGATGATCAGTACCGCCTGTATTATTTACAGTAACAGTTCCAGCACCAAGATCTTTGAATGGCTCAAGCCATTTAGAAAAAATTGGACCTGCATCTTTATTTCCCTGTAAATAAATACCACGGATCTTGCCTGTTCCATTATCTAAGTTATAATAAGCAGAAACTTTTGCATTGTTTCTCGTTGCTGATGTTGCAGCTGTATCAGCAAAATGATTTTTTACATAGTTCCGGCTGCCAAACAACCCTTGCTCCTCTCCGCTCCATAATGCGATACGGATAGTACGGCGTGGCTGAAAACCACTTGCTTTTAAAATTCTAATAGCTTCCATCATTACTGAGCAACCTGCAGCATTATCCGTTGCCCCTGTAGCTGCATGCCAGCTATCAAGATGTCCGCCAAGCATTACCAGTTCTTCTTTCAATGAAGGATCAGTACCTGGAATTTCAGCAACAACATTATACCCTTTGAAATCATCGGTATAAAATTTTGTTTTTACTTCTACATCCAGTGTTACCGGCACCCCTGATTCGATCAGGCGTTGGATCTTTAAATAGTCATCAGAAGAAAGTACAACACTGGCAGGAGCAGCTTCCGCATCTTTTGCATATTGCCCGCCACTGCTAACGAAAAGTGTTCCATCACTTCCGTTTGCAGTCATCGATAAAACCAATGCAGGTTTTTCCTTGTTGATCATTTCGTTCATTCTTCTTTGCAACATGAATTGATTCGCATTGGTATTATTTCCCTGGTTGCGACCACCACCGCCCTGCTGTGGTTGACGAAGTTCTGCACTGGCCATTTTTTCCAATGAAGTATCAGCAAAACGATTTCCATCTGCCGTAAAAGAAGGAGTAAGTTTTGCAGACGACCATGTTATAACAATTTTTCCTTTTAATGTTCCTGCGTATTTCAAAAGTTCAACAGAATCTTTTGCTTTTATTAAAACCACTTCTCCTTTCATTCCTTTTTTTCCGGGTGTGCTGCCTGTCCATGCACGAGGCATGGCAATTAGTGGCATATAATAAGGAGCCGTCATTGCTACATAGCATTTAGTTTGTTCCCAACCTTTGCCAAACTCTCCCCATGGCTCAAGGTTAGCATTTGACAAACCCCATTCAGTTAATTTATTTTTTGCCCATGTGGCGGCACGCATATAACCCGGAGATGCAGTAAGTCTCGGACCACTTATATCAGTCAGGTACATTGCGGTCTCCATTACTTTGGAATTTTCAAGACCTTCTTTACGGATCTTGCTCATCATATCCATATCCACTTTTTCGTCCTGCGCATTTAAAAATTGCAGGCTTAAAACAAAAGACAGGATAGCTAAAAATGATTTTCTCATGTGAATTATTTTTTTAAGGGGCGAAAGTTAGGGGATTTTGATGTCTTGCTAACAGCGAAATGGATGGGTGGATGAAATATTGATCTATTTCATCATCATACGAACATAAATAGTGTACTCCCCTCCGCGTTGCCACGTAGATTCTTCAGATTCTTTATAAAAATTAAATCCCTCTTCATTTCCCATAAAAAAGAATGAAGGGGCAGTTGATTGGGAACAACCGCAATGTAAAAGTTCAAAGCCTACATACATCCTTTTTGTCGGGATTTTGACTTCTTCCCAATTCAGATCAAATTCAACAAGACCATATTTTATTGTTGTAGGTAATATGACTTCTTTTGTTAGTATCTCATTCTCTGGCAAACTTGAACTGCTTACTGCAGCATCACGCAAATGCAGCTTAAGCCAGCAGGTATCATAATTATGATTGATCTTAACCTGCACCTTTCCAACCTGTATTTTATTTTTAGGAAGATCAAAAATGTACCCTATCTCACCACCTTCATTCTTTACTTTCCATTCCCTGTAATAGCCAAACTTCCTGTAATCACCTTTTAAGGAGGCAAATACTTTTACCTGTTCAAGCATACCATCCTTTTGAATGAGTTTTATCGTGTTATTTCTCACCAGGTCCTTTATAGCTACCTTTTTGGATGAATATCCGGTGGCAGTCACTAATATCGAATCGTTAAGTCTTGATTGTTTACGAATGACAAAAGAAAAATTTCCTGCTGAATCGGTCATAATTCCTCCACCCTTTTCTGAGGTTACTGATGCATAAGACACAGGTGAGCCGGTTTCGTCATCCTCAACAAGGCCTGTGATCTTTTGCTGAGCGGAAACAGCAAATGAAACAAATAAAAATGCAATAATCAGCGTGTAGCGTATCATCATTATAACAGATCTGCAGTTCAAAATTTGAAATCGCAAAATTAACGCATTTATAAAAACGAAGATTAATAGGCGTAAACAAATTGACTATGGATGCAACACCGCTTTAATACAATTATCTATTTTTTTGTCAAATACATCATAGGCCTTTGCTCCGTCTGTTAAACTAAAATGATGTGTGATGATCTTTTCTGCAGGGTATTGTTGAATTACCTGGTCTCTCAATAATCTCTCAGCGTAATAATGTGCCGGGCATCGACCGATCTTATACACTAAATTTTTATCATAAGCTTCACCCGGAGAAAAAGAAAAATTTTGTGCCGTATGAACACCGACCGATGAAATAGCTCCGCCGGGTCTTAATAAGTCAATTGCCATCCGAAGTGCATCGGGACTACCCACCACTTCCATTACAGCGTCTGCCCCGCGACCATTAGTAGCATTCCTGATCGTTGATCTCGCATCGGTGGTCAATGGATTTACTGGAGTAGCACCAAATTCTTTCGCCATTTCCAACCGCTCGTTAGAATGATCAAAAGCAAATAAGTTTTCTGCACCAAGGTCTTTCGCTGCAAGGATCGTCATTAAGCCCACCGGGCCGCAACCGATGATCACATAAGTTCCTTTATTATTTATCCCAGCATTTTCAGCACAGAAATAACCGGTGGAAAAAATATCACCGAGCAGCAACCCTTTTTCCTCGCTTAAATCATTACTTAATGAAACAAGTGTAGTATCGGCCATTGGCACACGGATATATTGTGCCTGCGCCCCATGCAGACCATGACCACTTTGTACCCAACCAAAAAGATTTCCTTTTTCACAACGACATGTCAATCCAATGCGGCAATAAAAACATGCACCGCATGAAGTTGTAAAAGGACTTAGCACTCTTGATTCTTTATAAAATTTCTTTATAGCATTTCCAGTTTCTATAACTGTTCCAACAAACTCATGTCCCATCACTGTGCCTTCATCGATTCCTGTTTCTCTGCCATGATATACATGAAGATCAGAACCACAGATACTTGACAATGTAATTTGAACTATCGCATCTGTTGGCTCCAATATTTGCGGTTCAGAAACTGATTGGCAAACGATCTTTTCTATCCCTCCAAATGTGAGTGCTTGCATGTTGTGAATTTACAATTATTGAAGCAAGCCTGAAGATGGAAATTATTTATTAAAAATAAATGGCGTGAATAATACTGTTTCGTTTACAAATAAATTGGTAGTTCAATAATATTTCGTTTTCTGTTTTTGTGACCGGGTCTTAACGATCCGGTTTTTTATTTTAAATAATTAATGCCTGCCCATTCGGAAAACTCACAGTTACTTGTTTTGAGACAATACCTTCTCCATTTATTGGCGGGATCATTATATCAGCCGTTATTGATGCATGGAAAAGAATGCTACCTAGCTCTTTCAGCTTTTCATCGGCTTCATTGAATTTATCTTCAGCATCTTTTAAATGTTCTTCGTTTACCTGCATTTCTTTGAATGCCCTATAAATTTTGTTTGCCTCTTCTAATGAAAAATTCTTTTCTTCTCCCCCATAACTAACAAGCAGTTTATTATATTCTTTTTCCGCATCATTCTTTCTCTTATGATAATAATGCGATTTTTGTTTCTGCTCAATATAATCCTGGATGATTTTTTCAACTTCTGAAACAGCATTCATGATCATAAATCTTCATTTATTATTAAACGATCCCCGTATCAATTTAGTGCCGGTAAGAACACGAAGAATAAGTAGCCGGGGTTGTACGACTTTACCTTGTTACAGAAAAAAGCAGCGAATAATGCTGCAGAAACGAATAAAGACGATGCTTGCGTGGATAGATACCAGAAGTTCTAAGCTTTCTGACCAGGGTATATTTAAAAGGGCAGAAAAATGAACAATTTTTGCCTAGTAAGCACGTTAATTACTGAGTCAAAATCCAATTTTCATGAAAAAACCTATACTTATTCTTTGTACTTCATTACTTTTTGCGTCTGCATTTGCCCAACGCGTCGATCTTGATCGATTCAACTTTACGGCGTCATACCGCGATTTTCCTAATGAGCCTTTGCCGATTGAATACAAAACTTATAATGTTCGTATTGAAGCATCCCCGTCATTAGGATTGGGCTATACGGCAGGCAATCTCGAAAACATGATCAATATTGAAGGATTAAAAAAAGTAGCTGGTACTGGCCATATCACAATTCTTGCCATACTTGATGATATTGTAATTGAGAAAACGGAAACCAAGGAAAGAGTCCAGGTAACTAAAGACAAAAATAATGTTGAGATAACTAAATCATTCTTTTCAACAGAGATGACCTATTCGTTTAGCGCAAGAGCCACCATTTATGATTACAGAGGAAGTACAGTGACGAGTAATTATATTTTGTTTGACAGAGAAAATAAAAGGACGTACAAGACGCCGGAATTTTCAAACCCGGTGGATGCTGCCAATAATTTCAACAATAAAGCTTTAGAGACCAGGACGAACCTTGCTAAACAATTAGTGAATGGCGCCGTGAGTAATTTGAATAGTTATTTAAACCAAACCTATGGTTATTCAATTCAAAAAGTAAGTGATATTTTTTGGGTATTGAATAATAAGAAGCATCCTGAATACAGCGAACAACAAAAAGCCTGGAATAATTTTAAAAATGCCATTGTATTAATGAGCCCTGATGAACCACTTGATAAAGTGAAAGAAAAGTTGCAACCAGTCATTGCTTATTACGACAAAGTAAAAACTCTTTATTCTGGTTCTGATAAAGAAGCAAGAAAACTTCGCTATGCCAGTTATTTCAACCTTGCCAAAATATATTTATACCTCGACGATCCGACAGCAGCAATGCGTGAAGCTGATGCGTTAGCCATGAATGATTATGATGAAAGCGATGGAAGAAATCTGCGGGCCGTTGCCGAAAGCCTGGATGAACAATTAAAAAAGAACAATGCATCCACAAGACATTTCCCGGTTGTTATTTCCAGTTTTCAACCTCCGGTTAAATAGTTACTCTGCCTTTTCACTAAATAGGAAGTCCGCCAAAATATGGCGGGCTTTTTTATTTTAGCTCTGCTTAATAAATTTATCTCCATTTCAACCGTTTTATCTTGTTGATATACTTACGGCTAAATTTTTTTGAATATAAATGCGACGAGTTATCATGTATTGTACTCATTATCTCGATCGCCTGGTCATAATCATTATTCTTAAGATAAGCCAGCGCCATATAATACTCGGTCGCATCTTTCAATGCAGAATTTTTATCGTCTTTCACATCAGCTATTACGACCTGGAAATTACTAATTGCCCTGGAAGGATCATTTGTTTCCAAAAAAGACATAGCAGTCAGGAAAATATCTTTTACAGATAGAACGGAAGTAGCATTCAGCTTTATCACTTCCGCATAATTCTTTTCCCGATAGGCTTTCTCAATTTTTGATCCAGTACTATCATTCCCGCTAACGGTAGTTGTCAATTCATAAGCAGTATAATTCTCGGCAAAAAGCCCGTCGGAAGATAATTGGTAAAAATTATACACCACAATACAAACAACGATCAGCAACACACTGGCAACTACCGTTACGCTGTAACGGACGATCCGTTTCACATTATTTATCCTTTCACCATTTACCTCGCTGCCATTATCCATACTTAATTCATTTATTTAAATCCGAAGAAACTAAATTTGCTCCAAGAGCTCTTTAGAAATCACCTGAATATCAGATTTTATATAACTGGTCACGAATTTAATTATTATTGTACCAGCGACAGCGCCTTGATTGATCGTCCTTTGCGACGCTCCGTTCAGATTCCTGTAATACTATTAGACAAATTATGAACTACTTTGAAATATTTGGTATCCCTGTACAGTTGAAAGTCGACAAAACCGAGTTACCAAAAAAATTTTTTGAGCTAAGCAGAAAATTTCATCCTGATTTTTATGCCAATACTACGCCATCAGAACAAAATAAGGCATTGGAAATAACGGCCAATCTGAATAAAGCATTCAAGGTCTTTCAAAACCCCGATGAAACAATAAAATATGTTTTACAGTTAAAAGGGTTGCTTGAAGAAGAGGAAAAGTATCAATTACCTCCCGATTTTTTGATGGAAGTGTTAGAAATAAACGAAAAATTAATGGATGCCGAAGATGACCCTGAATTAAAACTAAATTTGCAATCAGCGATCAATAATTTGCAATCAGATATTTATGGGCCTGTTAAAGAAACTGTGGAGCATTATCAGGACGGTGTTACTACCGAAGAAGAACTGCTGCAAGTAAAAGAATATTATTACAAGAAAAAATATCTCCATCGCATTCAGCAGCAATTAAACGGGATGTCGTAATATTGCAGCCCCCTGCCCGGGTGGCGGAATTGGTAGACGCAGCAGACTCAAAATCTGCCGTTCGCAAGGATGTGCTGGTTCGATTCCAGTCTCGGGCACAGAGCTAAAGGCAATCTAATGATTGCCTTTTTTATTTTCTATAAGCATTCAATAAGCTCTAATTTTACAACAGATAACTTATAAAACATGAAACCATCTGTTACGATCGAATACTGCCCCAAATGTCATTGGTTATTGCGGGCCGCTTACATGGCGCAGGAGTTTCTCACCACTTTTGAAAATGAATTAGATTCAGTTTCTCTTAAGCCAAGCGATATAAATGGAAATTTTCATATAAGCGTTAATGGTAAAAAGATATTTGATCGCAAAGAATTTGGCGGCTTCCCTGAAATAAAAGAATTAAAACAATTAGTCCGAGATGTGGTTGCACCGGGAAAAAGTCTCGGTCATACAGATTCAAAAACACATCATCAGTCTTAAAAAAATTGTGCTGGGACACATGCTGATTTGAACGTCTTATAATCCAATTGCTTCTTTTTTCACGGCGACAAAATTCTCTTTTGTCGCATCACAAACAAAGCAACAATAAGTATTAGGCAACTCCGTAAATAGTGTCCCGGGATCAATTCCATTTTCTGGTTCACCAACTTGCTCATCATAAACTGTCAGGCAGTTTTTACATTGATAAACAATATCTCCTTCTTTCTCTAATGGTATAATTATTTTTATCCCCTGAATGATAACCTCTTCTTCTTTCTTATCGGCATGATATTTATAATAAGAGAGAATAGCACGCCGCAATTGCTCGGCCAACAAAAATTTCGGATTGTCTTTACTATAAGCATAACCAGTACGTTCATTAGGATTAAAGTCTTTAGCACATAAAATATCATATAGATATAAAAATCTGAATTTGCCGATCCTGATCAAGGGTTTTCGTCGTACCAGAATGCTGCTAAATACTTCGCTTTTCATTTTTGTTTTTATCCCGATACATACACCGAAGGTTCTTGTATCATCGTCATTCAGGTATTTTACCAGGTGATGTTTTAGTTTTAATGCATCGATACTATTATCATCCACCTGGAAGTTTAATTCATTCGCAGCATGACGAACATTGATCTGAAATTTATCCAATAGATAATTCCAGTCTTTCCTGTTCTCCTCTTCAATACCTTTTATAATTATACTTTTCCATGGCGTGGAGCACAACTGCCCGAGCCTGGTTTTAAGACAAAGCTGGCAAACCTCTTTTAAAAATTTTATACTGAACAATTCATCACGCCTGTAAATGCCCAGCCAGTATTTATCATTATAGCTATTGAGGCCCTCGTAATAAGGAAGCTTGAATGGAGCCAATGCAAGTGGTCCATCGGCAGGTTTTGTATTGAAATTTGCTGCCCTCGTCATTTCATATAACTCATCGCCGTTGGCAGAATTATTATCATAAAATTTTCCCGGATGTTGTAAAATGACTTCTTCAATATGTTTTGAAAAAGCTGCAACATCATTGGTATAAACAATATCCTTCCATTCATAAACAATGTTTGTTTTAGGAAAACGAATAAACAAATGCCAAAAATGTGAAGACGATGGTGATGCAACCCAATTGATATTACCGGTAAGTAAAGGAGTAAAACTCTGGTCACTATCACTGATATTTATTTTCAAACATGGCTGGTGATCTATCAGGTCAAATATATCCTTGTACACACTTTCGCTCAGCCATGTATTGGTAATAAAAACTTCCTCAGCCGGATAAGAGCTTACTATGTTTGGGAATTCATCCTTATTTATTTCGTAGTTGATGCCCAGCATATCAAGATCATTCGTTATTTTTTTCATCTCTACAATGGCTACATCAAGTAACAATTGTTGTCGTAGTCCAAACCGCACATAAAGCAATCCTGATTTTGCGGCAGCAATTAAAATATTGTAAAGCTCGCCAGGAGAAATAATACCTCCTTTAAAATTGACCTTAATTGTATTTATATTTTTCATAATGGCAGTTTTTCAATTGTAGTTCCCCAAATTTCATACTTAATCTCATGAACATCTGTTCATATTTTAAGCCGCTTATAAAAAACATATCCACAGTTCTAATTGCCGAAATTGAATTCTTTCATGGCCTCGCATAAAAAAGGAGACCGCTTTTTCAAAACGATCTCCGGCAATTAACCAGACTGCCACCATGAAAAGAAAGATATTTATTAATTAGAATGTTTTACACTTTAAAAACTATACTCTCCTACTTCAAGTGTTGATGAGATATTCATTTGAACTCTTCTTGAATCGTATCTTTCCACTCTTTTGCGTATTGTTATTTGATTTTCATCAAGCAATATCTTCTGTAACTGCTTCCTTCCTCTTGCCAAATTTGACTTGGATGTACCAATTGAAATTCCGAGTCGCTGTGATATTTCCTCATGAGAAAATTCCTCAATCATAAAAAGATTGAATATGACTCTATACCCCGGAGTTAATTTTTGCATTGATCTTAGAATCTCATTACGTGAGATCCTATCAAGTGCATCTTCATATGGCACCGATTGTACATCAACTTCGTTATCCAGTTCCTTTATAAAACGATGCTTACGGTTTTTTCTAAAATGATCGATCCCTGTATATAACATTATTTTCCGTAACCAACCTTTGAACGAGAGAACATGATCAGCATACGCTGGCTGGTAGCGATATATCTCTTTAAAAACCTTTAGAAAGCCATCATTTAGTATTTCAACTGAATCTTCGTAACTGTTTGTATAAATGCTGCATATCGACATCGCATAGTTGTAGAATGAAGTATAGATCTTTTTCTGACTCAATCTATCATTCAAAACACAACCCTGGATAGTTAATTTCAACTCTTCGGCAGATAGAAAATTTGAAAATACTTTTTCGATTGCAGCATTCATACTTAGCCAATTGATATTCTTTAATAAAAATGGTAGCCTTTATTTCGTCTTTGTATACTCTTTCCATTCGCTCATTTCGCCAGCACTGATCCTGATCATTTTGATCTTAGTCTTGTCATCTACGCAAACGACATATGTAGGTACGCCATCTGAGTCAGTTGTTTCTATTTCTTGTGCATAGACAATGTTATAATCATAATAAGTGCTTTTGACAAGATGTCTTACGTCACGGAGCATCTTTTCTTCGCCATAAATTTTTATGCTCCCCGACCAGTTTCCTTTTTTATCATAGTAGATCGTAGTTCTTACATCATCTGAATTAAATCTAACAGAAAAACCATCCTTCGTCTTCATCCAGCTTTCGCCTGTCACATTTTTATGTGTGTTCATGAAATCCTTCACGGCCCTGGGGCTGATCGCCAGTTCATTCATGGAGCTTTTTGTTTCTGTAGCATTCATTTGATATTCCAATGAACTGCCGTTTGATACTATTTGAGCATTTGCTCTACCAGTTCCCGTGAGGGTGGCAACGCTAACAATTACTAATGCAATGAGATTTTTTTTCATTTTTTTTGTTTTTATTTTTTTTGTTTTAATAAATATTCTTTTTATGATATTTTAATATCACAAAATTGAGACACCATGGCCTCTTTAATGACAGAGTTATTCCCTATTTAAGTTTGAAAGCTTCCCTATTTTATAGAAAAGAAAAACCCGGCAAGTTGCCGGGTAGAAGATTTTCATCAAAGTGAAAGAATAAGATGCAGCGTTGAATTAATTGTCCGTTTCAGCGGTGGTAGGGTCAATGATAGCTTTGATCTCCTCAATTTTATTGACAGGAAAATTTCCGCATTTGGCATGTTCACGAATGACATTCTCATCTTCCGCTTCGTGAATGCAATAAATTTTGTCTTCAGTAACAAAAGATTCGATCCATTTATATGGCTTACCTAAAACTGTAATGACCGTGACAGATGTTTTTGAAATAGCTTGTAACTCCTCAACTGTCATGTTTCCTGCACCGGGCAGTTTCCGCTCAATAATAAATTTTTTCATTTTATAAAATTTTGTGTTCTATAAATCTATCCTCATTATTTTATAGCGATCTAAGGGGTCTCACCCAATTAAAATTCGACTTTTCCCTATTTTAGGATGCCCAAACGAACAGCTTCGGTAACCGCCATTGCACGGGATTTCACATCCAACTTAAATAAAATATTGGAAATGTGATGATCAGCAGTTTTAGGAGAAATAAAAAGCGTTCCCGCAATTTCTTTGTTTTGAATTCCTTTTTGCAGCAAGTTTAGAACATCCAGTTCACGGTTAGTTAGCTGGGCAGGGTTAGATTTTGTACTTTCTCTCAAACCTCTTGGAATCTTTTTAATACCCCCGGCACGCATCTCCATTTTTATTTTTTCATACACCGCATCTGCCCCTATTTGTTGAAAAATTAAAAGGGCATTCTTCTTGTCCTCTTCATTTCCAGCAAATAATGCGAATGCTTTTTCATACGGACAGCCCTTTGTCTCCCAAAACGCTGCTGCTAATCTGCTCTTTCCCTCTTTTAAAAGTTTATAGGGTTCATACAATTCGGGTAATGCCAGTTCTATTTTTTTAACATTTTGTAGCCAAAAAGCAAATTCGCTATTTAGTGCACTATTCTCAACTCTTTGGACAAGTTCGATCGATAGCTTTAACTCCTCTTCAGTTATTCGTTTTTTTCCTGTCAACCATTCATATTCTAACTCTTCTATCATTACGCGTAGTATACGGGAATGTTCTTTTGTTTTTATTGCAAGCAGTTTTGCTTCGTTCAAATAAACTAATGCATCTTCTTCACCTTTTCTTACTTTGATGATAGCCATAACTGCCAAAGCGCCTATTTTAACTGAACCTACCTGGCTTGGACTTAACAGTAAATTATCAACGATCGAATATGCTTGTTGCCAATCGCCAGTCTCTAAAAAGATCCGGGCCTTTAAATAGAATTGATAATTCTTGGATGAGTCCAGGTTCCTTTCTTCACAATAGTTTATACTCTTCTCTAAAACTTGCCTGGTTGACTCATACTCTTTTAAGAGCAAATAATTGCTTGCGATGTTTGAGTAAGCCCTTGCGACGTGTTCATGAAAAGAATTAGTTAATGCCATATCCAGGCTTTCGAGCAACATCTCTTTGCCCTTCTCTTTGGAAGATTTACTTTTCCATAATGCACTTCCTACGTTATTCATTGCATGGCAAAGAATTTCATCATCCTTTATTTCTTTAGCCATTTCAATAGCTTTATTTCCCCATTCCAGGCTTTCGGCAGTTTCATCGGAAAGCATTTTTAATTGAGACATATTACTGTAGGCCAAAGCCTTTGCTTTTGAAGCTGGTTGTGATGCTAAAATTTCAATTGCTTGTTTAGCATACTTTTCAGCCTCTTGCCGGTTGCCATCAAACCACCATAGTCTCGAAAGAAATCTCAGGCAATTTCCTGCCTGTTCCATTTCGTTTTTTTTCTGCCAGGCCTTTAGTGCTTTGCCCTGATAAATGATTGCATCTTTGATCTGGTTGGTGAGATAACATTCATATGCATAAGATTCATAAAATGACACCATTTGATCTACATCGCTTCCATCAGAATATTCAATTGCCATTAGAAATAATTTAGAAGCTTCAATATGAGCTCCTACACATGCTGCTTGCACGGCTGCTATCGGAGCATATTTTACAACCAGTTCGTTTTCGTTTGCATTCTTTGCATAATGCACGATCCGCTCAATTTCTCCTTCTGCTTCAAAAGAATCTAAAAAAAGCTCGAGCATTTTTTTATTTAGTGCAATGCGCTTAAATGGAGAAAGTGACCCTTCAATTGTCCGCCTGTACAATTCATGCTTAAAAACTACCCGATCTTTTTTGACAATGATGACCTGCAGGGCAAAGCAATGATCCATCTCCACATCCCAGGTGGCTTTAATTTTAGCAAACCGGTTAATTTCCAATCCTTCGGGAATTACAGAACACATTTCCCATGCATTTTTTGTTCCTTTCTCTTGTTTGTGATAAACAGAAAGTATGGCATCTTTAATATTATCAGGAACACCGGGACTATAACTTGCAAGAATCTCAGTTACATAAAATGGATTGCCACCAGAAATGCTAAACACATCTTCTCCTTTATAACCTCTTTCTTCCGCCATTTTTTCTACAGCATGTCTCGATAAAGGCTGTAACTGCAACCTGGTTAAAGAATCCGAAGACAATTGTCCAAGCACATTTCTTAAAGGATGATTATCCAGGATCTCATTATCACGATAAGAAAGAATAAAAAGACAATGCAAACGAACGATACGTCTTGCAAAAAATTTTATAAAGTCAAGTGTAGCTTCATCCGCCCAATGAATATCCTCGATAATAATAATGACAGGTTTCTTTTGTTGTTCTAATCCGTGAAAGAGTTGGTTGAATAATAAAGCCCTATCTATATTATTTAGTTCACTTTCTTTTGTATCCTTCTGGATCTGCCAGATAATATCATATATCGGCGCCAATGGACGTGGAGTAAATAATGCATCACAAGTTCCCTGGTAAATTTTACAATTGTCTTTTTTCTCTTTGTAAAAAGATTTGATCAATGAAGTTTTGCCGATACCAGCTTCTCCGGTTAGTAGTATACAATGACCTTCACCTTCGATAACACTTTCAAGCTTTGTTTCAAGTGATCTCAAAAATCCGTCTCGTTCTATCAGCTCCATAATTCACATTTAAAATAAGGAATGGTTATTTCCAAAATAGGGAAAAACCCTTAAACGTCTGTCGGTAATTGAAGGTTGCTTTGCGGATTAATTCAAATTCTTAATTCTTAAACCATTTTTTATTATGAAACAATTTCTTGCTCTCACAGTATTTGTCACTGCAACGCTCGGTCTTTTTTCACAACAATCAGCAGCCCAGACCGGAAATCTTGATAACCGGTCAAAAAACTATTTTATCGATGTGCACCATTTTGGCGCTGGAAAGGTTACCGCAAAAGAGGTAGAAGCTGCACATCAAAAAGATCTTGCAGTTGAAAAAAAATACCGGGTTACCATTCTTAAGTACTGGTTTGATGAGGCTAAAGGAGATGTTTATTGCCTTTCGTCATCTGACAACACAGAATCTATCCGCAAAACTCATGCAGAGGCACACGGTCTTTTACCTGATGAATTTTACAAAGTAAGCGAGGGACAAGAGGCTGCTCTAAAAGGAAAAAATAATCTCTACCTGGATATACATGAGCTAGGTGCAGGAAAAGTTACAGCAGCTGATGTTGCCGGTGCACATCAAAAAGATCTTGCGGTACAGGGGAAATATGGCGTCAACCTTATTAATTATTGGGTTGATGAAAAGAAAGGAACTGTTCTGTGTTTGGCGCAGGCTCCTGATTCAATGGCGTTGATCAACACGCATAAAGAAGCACATGGGTTAATACCTCTGCGGGTAGCAAAAGTTAAACAAGGTCAATAACAAAAACCAATTTATACAAACCAAAAAAACAAAATCAAAATGAAAAATTTATTTAGTGCGACAGATCGTCCAATTAAAACGTTTATGAATGCACAAGTTAATTACAGCAAATGGAGTACACAGCCTGTTCTTTACATGATAATATTGTTTACTGCATTTTTATTTACAGCATGTAATAAATATGAAGCAAATAAGCCGAAGACTGATAATACAGAGCAAGCGACAAATAATAATGGGAAACCTGACCTGGAATTATTTAGCCAATACACTGGTCTTGATCCTCAAACACTATTGGAACTTCAGCAAGCTAAAGCAGCAACAGCCAAATATCAAAACATAGAGAATGCATTTGCGGATAATTATGGAAAAGACCCTGTGGTAATACTGCCAAATATGGGCTATCATTTTTTGAAAGCTGAGCTAGTCAGTCCTGTGTTTGACTTAAGAAAACCAGCAATTCTTGTCTACAACAAAAAGGGTAATGGCAAATTTGAGCTGGTTGCAGTAGAATATGCTGTACCAATGAGTTCGCTACCGTCTCATGTAGCTCCCGAAGGATTTACCGGAAACGATGATGAGTGGAATGAAAACACTCTTAATACCGGATGGTGGACATTGCATGCATGGGTATGGAAAAATAATCCTGATGGAGTTTTTGAACCGATGAATCCATTGGTGATTGTTCAGTAAGCATATTTTAAAAAATAAAATATGAAAAGGATGATACTTTTTATTGTACATCGATTCAAAAAACGTAAAACATTTAAGACACTTTTTTCAGAAGCTGTGTCGGAAGGCATACGTGACACAATGTTAGAAATGGGTTATCACTTCGAAGACAAAAAAAAAGATACTGATAAAGTTAGTATCAACTTTCCTTAAACTAAAAAAATGAAAAAGAATATTGCTTTATCAATTTTAATTGTTTCGGTCATTATGATTGGAACGTCATGTAAAAAATATACGTCAGGTTATATGCATGGCAACCCAATAGTCCCTCGACTGGTTCAATTTGTGCTCTTTAGCAACAATGAATTGTCAAATGATAATAACACTGTGACATTTACGCTTGCAATAAAAAAACCAAACGGTGATGTTCTTTGGGATTCGGTACTGGCTCCCATGAAAATAAAAGATATACCTACCCTCGATCACCCCGTGTTTGCAGAAAAATATGTACCAGGCAATGATCCCTCTCTATTGAAAGTTGGCTTTTTTTATACTATAGATAATGTTGGCAATTCATCTTTCACGGTACCATTTGAACCCGGTGAAACTTTGAAAAAAGTGGGTTTCAATTTTAAACGTTGATCATACCCGTGTATATCCTTCGATCAAATTTTTAACCGTACTTCTTTATAAATCAAAAACGGAATTGCGCTGAATGAAACAGCGCAATTCCTTATAAAACATCTAACAAAAAAATAATGAAACTTATATTTACACTGGTCTCTGTCTTATGTTTTTCAACTTCTTTTTCTCAATGGACAAGAGTTCAACAATTACCTTCTTCTGATATTTTCACTGTCTACCACAAAGACAATATACTTTATGCAGGTGGAAAAAGAATAATCTACATGAGCAAGGATGAGGGACAAACATGGGATTCAACAAATGTTATTCCGGGTCCTCCATTGATCAACAATATAATAGTTTACAAAAATGAATTATATGCAGCATGTGCTCCATCAGGTGTTTTCAAAAGTCCGGACGGAGGCATAACCTGGCAAAAGATCAATACTGGTTTATTGTTTCCAGATATCTCTGATTTCTGTGAATTTAAAGGTGACTTGTATGCGGCCACCTTAGGCAATTCAGTTTATAAATTGGACCCTGTTAACAAGAACAGATGGTTATTCTTCGGCAACGGCCTTTCAGATCTAAGCGCCAATCTCAATTGCATTGCAGGTAACAGTAATGCATTGGTAGCTGGAACAAATGCCAATGGCATATATGACTATCTACCTGCTAATTCGACAACATGGGAGGAACGATTGTTAAGTGGGCAGATCAGCCCAAATGAAAAAGCGTATGATATTGTTACTGCGCATGACACACTCTTTTATGCAAGCGGAGGAGGAAGGTTTTATATGAGTACCGATGATGGACTTACCTGGCAACGGATTGGCAACAGTCTTCCTACAGCTGCTACTAATATTGTTAATGCAAAACAGGCATTGATCAAGACACGGTATATTTTTAATGGTAGTTCTAATACTCTTTTTTACTATATTAAAAAAGATGCTCTGCAAGATCCGTTTGTCAATTTCAGTGTTGTATTCAATCATTTCTCTTATAAAATTGATATTCTTGGTAACCGTCTTTGGGATGCCAGTACTCAAGGTCTCTTTTATATGTCGTTATCAGCTTTACCGGGTATATCTGCGGTAGATCCATCTCCGCTCGCCCAACAACCCGCACAATTCACTTTATTCAATGCAAAATGTGACAATAAAAAAGTATTACTAACCTGGAAAACTATATTGGAACAAAACAGCAGTCATTTTGATATTGAGAAAAGTGAAGATGGAATTCGCTGGACTGTCATTAGCACATTGCCCGCAGCAGGAAATAGTAATAGTGAAAAAAGTTATTCATTCGCAGATAATAGCTCTGTTCAAAATAGCTACTATCGCATTGCTGAGTATGACCTGAATGGCAGATCACAGTATACCAGTATAATACAATCAAACTGCAGTATAACAAATACGTTCAAGTTGTGGCCTAACCCAGTTTATGATAAAACATTTATTAATATCATCGCCGATAATGATTCGCCGGTTATGATCATGATCTTCGATAGCAAAGGCGCATTGGTAAAAGTGCAAAGATCTATGGCCTTACAAGGCAGCAATCAATTTAGCATTGACATGAAACTGCTGTCAAGCGGAGTTTATTCGATATATATAAACTGGAATAATGGTCAAATGAAAAAAACTGTACAGGTATTGAAACAATAATCTCAATTACTGTTTAACAATTTTACATACTTGCTGTTCTGCTTGAACATATCAAGCCCCATCCTGGTTGTCATATAGGGAGTATTTTGTAATTGATGATTCAGTTTGCTGACCCGATATAATATTTTCCAGTGCTTTGCAATTTCTTTCCATGCCCAAAAAACTGAATGCCTTGGATCATAAATATGTGTTGGCTCACTGCCTGAGCCATTCAATTCTATAATGGAGAAATTTTTTCCCTGCTTTAATTCTTCCCAATCATTATAGCGAATGTCAAGTCTACCAAAATAAAACCCATTTACTTTTTTACAGATCGAATCGATTCTATTTGTCAGTTCTTCATCGATCAGGCTGCTGTCATCCAGAAATTTTGCACCTCTTACATGATTGCCATAGGGAACAATTATCAATTCTTCTTCTTTTTGTAAAACAATATTCATTTTATCTTTTTCCTTTATCCTCAAGGTGGGCAACTGCAGGACAGCTCTTTTATTTTTTAAAAGCAATTGTTCAACAGTTGAAACGCCATCTCCCTTAACAGCAAGAAATTCTTTTTTTACTATTCCTGAAATATGCCCTTTTTCTTCATTAGGAAGACGATAATAAAATATACCGATCTCATTTTTAAAGGGAACATATTCCTGGATAAGAAAATCAACTCTAGAATTTTCAACATAGAATGACAGCTCATTTTGATCTTCTAACTTTTTCACCATCATTCCTTTCATGCCAATATCAGGCTTAGCGATCAACGGATATTTTAAGTTCCGCTGTTTGATAAGTGCAAGGATATCCTCTGGTGGTGAGGCCGCTTTAAAAAAAAGAGTGGCAGGATAATATTCAAATGGGATCAGGTCATAAACTTCTTTTTTTGATTCCATTAGAAACCCGCCATTTTTTATGGTTGGGTTCGAAGTATTAAAAAAGAAAAATGATCTTGCTCTTAAGCTAAGAAAAAACCAATAAAGAAATAAGGGCCCGTATACTACATTGAATGGCCAATACTCCCAGTTAAATAATCTTATGAAAAAAGGTTGGTATAGGATCCTTTTCATTCAAATGCTTGCGATGACTGTAATAATTCAATTTTTATCTCTGACGATGTGTTGCCGCTAATATCGAGGTATTGGATGGATCCACGATCTTTTGTAAGCAATATGCTGGTTATACTTACAGTTGTATACATCCCATCCCTTGTCATAAGTAGATCGTTTTGTTTATCACCGTCACCGGTAAAATGATGAAAATTCAGGATATCCCGTTGAGTAGGCATTGGATGATCATTTAAAAAGGAAGCAAACCATTGCTCCCGCTTTTTTATAACAAAGCCATCATACAATGTTGCGGATGACCAGATATATGGCATGTGCACATTTAATTGCTTACAAAATTTTTCTGCCCCATCCCATCTGAATTCATAGAGGCAATTATTTTCAAGTAGGACCAATGTAAATGGTTCAATATCCTGCAGATTTATTTTTGTAAATGTCACAGATGGCTTTTCTGTAGAAAATATATCAAGCAAAATAATTCCCCTGCTTAACCGGTAAGGAGGTTCGGCCGTGTGATTAATAAATGCTCCATTCAACAATACAGCCGCATCTCCATTCTCCTTCATTACTATCCATGTACCACCCGCGTCTGTATCTTTTGGGAAAAATAATTTTTGTCCATTGTGATCAAACATTCCCGGGAAAATGGCGATTTTCCGGCTCAGTTTTTCATCACGATTGGAGGTGATAAAAAATTTATCATTAGAAGGTATAAAACTTACTGTGCACACTGCTGACGATATTTAACAGTTGAATAAGCTACTCCGAATTCTTCAGGTAATCTAACAGACGAGACTTCGTTTATCCCTATTCTTATTAAAGCCATGTGATGAATTGTGTGTTCCAGGTTATAAGCAAGCTCCCGGTAATAATTAGAACGGATCGAAACGATTTCCATAGGATCACAATAATCTTCCGCTTCAAGAAAAATATCTTTATTTGATCTGTCTATGTTCTGATAAATTTCTTTTAACAGTGAAGAAGCCAACTCTTTATTATTCTCAATTTCATGATCCCGTTTTCTTTTTTCATAGTTTACGACACCTGTCTCATATCCTTCTTCAAGACATTGGAACAATTCAATAATATGCCTTACATGCTCACCAATAGTTGCATTCAGCAAAACCTTACTCGGTTGCCTGTATTCATCATTGCTTAACTCGTCAAGAGTTTGGCCTAGTTGAACAAATACTTGTTGAAGGGATTGTTTGAGTATCATAGCCAGGTTGTTTGTTAGAATGGTTCATTCAAATGTACCACTAAAAAGAATATTTGTCACCGGTGTAACTACCGGGTTATTCACAGTCTAAGTGAAAATTTAATTATATACGTAAAAAGTTTATGGCCGGACTCCTGCTCCAATGAATTTTAACTATAATGAATTGGCATTTGCTAACCCTCTTCAGTTCAATATATTTGCTTCGTTTACTACTCATTAACAAATAACTAGAACCGCTGACTTATTTTTGGCGTTATAATTATAGATGTTAATTATTCGACAATCATATAAAACCATTTTTTTTCTGCTGATCATTACATTGCCTATTATTACCCTGGCTGCAAATAAGGAAACGACTATTGACTCTTTAAAAGAATTTGGAAATAAAAAAGAAATACCTCAGCAATTTGAAAAGCCCATTCTTACCGCTTTGTCTCACTTTCCTGAATTAAAAAATGTACATATTGTCTTTAGAATTAAAAAAGCATACTCGGGTCTTACTACAAAGCCAAATTTTATCGGTGTATTTAAAAGAAAAGATCATCGCACCTATATTATTACGATCAGCAATGAGACAATTGATACATTAAAGCCTCTTCTTCTGCATAACCTCACATTCGAACAACAGGTTGGTGTTATCGGGCATGAGTTAAGTCATGTGGTTGATTTTAACAGCAAAAATTTTCCGCAGACAATAGGTGTTGGCATCGGTCATATTTCAAAAAAATACCTGGATAAAATGGAATTTAATACTGACCGGATCTGTATTCAACATGGCCTTGGCAAATATCTTCTTGCATACAGTAAGCATGTAAGGGAGACAATGCATGTTCATAACTGGCGCGGCGGTGACTATGTAAATAAAGGGAATGGAAACGGGAAGTATGAACGATATATGAACCCCGAAACAATAGAAAAGACAATGAGGGAGATGGAGACCCACTAGTCATGGATCGATCTTTACCTGTACAATATTGCCCGGTTGCTTTGTTCCTTCATTTGCAATAAACAGATCACCGGCAGCATTAAATGTGATCCCCTCCGGTTGTGCAAATTCTTTGCTATTTAATCCATATAATTTCTTGATATTTCCACCTGCATCCATGATCAGCAACTGTTGATTGCGTCCATCTATTATATACATATCGCTACTGACAGGGTGTATTGAAATGCCTGAAGGATTTATCGTGCTTCTCTTCTTTTTATCAGAACCATTTCCAAACACTTTATTATGCAGGTCTATTTTAAAAACAGGTTGCTGATCCATTTTTTTTGAATTCAGGTCAAAAGCATAAATGCCTTTATAATTTTCTGTGCCGGGCTCGGCACCTTTAATCGCTATCAATAACCTGTTATTTTTTTTATCATAACAAAGCCCTTCGGGATCTTGTTTCGTGGTTAACTGGGTGCTATATTCTTTTACTGAAGGTTTTGCTGCATTCATATTGCTTACTTCAAACAATTTTCCATCGGCCCGTAAAACCCAAATGGTTTCACCAATCACTGCCAGTTCCTCGTAATCTCCCGGATCACCAAATGAAATTTCCTTTTCCACTGATGATGATGTTGCATTATAGATAAATATTTTTCCCAATTCATCCTGGACACAGGCAAACCGCTGCCCATCCATGTATGAGATCCCTGATATTTCGGCCAGATCTTTAGGCATGTCCCATTTTTTAACGATTGTTATGGCGACATTCGCTGATCCATTTCCATTATTTTCTCCCATGTCAATTTTTGTTTCATCTACAAAAAAAGAATCACTTGATTTAAGAATAAACATTCCCAACAATCCGGCCAATAATACTGGCGTCTTTATGATCTTCATTTTAAATTTTTTAATGTTCTTTTTCTATTATCAAAGTTAATTGGGAATACTCATTCCACGTTTTGGGAACTGCTGTTGCTATAAAAAATTATCCCTGCTAATAGCAATGTTGGCATAATTTTACCTTAGTAATCTATTAAAAAATGAAAATATCAAAGACTAGCATTTATTTATCGATTGCACTAATGGCAATGACTGGCTGTAATGATCAAACAGAAACCCAATCTCAGAACACAGAGACCCACTCCCAGGAAAATAAACCAAAAGATACGACCAAAAGCGAGGAACCTACTATTGAAAACCCTACTGTTGAAAAAGAAACATATTCTTTTCAAAAGACATTACAATTTAAAGGTATCTCGTTCAATGTAAATACAAAAGGAAGCGGTTCTTTAAGACAACTAGTTATTCAACCTAAAGGATTTGAGGAAACTAATAAAAGTGTTGAACTTGAAATTGATGGAAAAGTCACAGATGCCCAGGTTGCAGACTTAAACGCAGATGGATTTCCTGAAGTATTAATATTTACACAATCTGCGGGAAGTGGTAGCCATGGAAATGTAATCGCATTTTCTGCGAATGGTGTAAAGTCAATGAGCCGGATTTATTTTCCTCCTGTAAGTGAAAACACTAAACTCAAAAAAGGTTATATGGGGCATGACAGTTTTTCAATAAAGGAATCAGCACTAATTCAGGAATTTCCTATTTACAAAGAAGGCGATCCAAATAGCAATCCAACAGGAGGCATTCGCAGAATACAATACAAATTGGTAAATGGTGAAGCATCCAGAAAATTTGTCGCAGATAAAATAATAGACCTCCCTTCAAAATAATACAACGAATACTCCTCTCATTTTTTTAGATCAAAAATAACCTTTGCATTTTTTTGTTCACTGGATGAGATAAGAACTTCATAACGGTTGTTTGCCGTAGTGATGATCATGACTGAAGTATTCGGTGGTATAGAACCTAGGTTTTCGGCAACCATTACAATTTCATGATGAGGTTGATCTGGATTTATGCCGATGATTACCGAAATAGGTCTGTGAGAAAGCCTCATATGCGATCTTATTAATGCATTGTTGTGATATATACTGATCGTATCGCCATCGATGTCACCATTATCATAAAGTTCAATTTTTATTTCAGTGGCTTCCGTTTCAATTCTCCTGACCAATGCATTTTCCCTGGTCTTTAGTACCAATGGAGTTGAAGTAATTATTTTCTGTTCCTGCGTTACAACTGGATTTGTTTTTGATATAGTATCAATTTTCGGCTTGACCACTACTGCTGCCTGGGTTTTCTTTTGTGGTGAAGTGGTTGCTTTTTTTGGAGCCGGTTTTGAAGTAACCGGTTGCTTCGATGTATTAGAAGGTTTTGTTGTTGAAGTCGTTTTTGGAGTTACCTGTGTAATTTGTTTCACACATTCCCGGAATGTGATATCATCTAATGCAAAATCATTTCCACAACCACTTGGGTTCTTATCCGTCATCACCAGCATTAATGTTGATGTTGCCGCAGGCGTAGTGAAAAGTGCACGATGTTGTGACCAATTCGGATCTTCTACTCTTGGTAACTCACCAGTAACGATATTTGCGACGACCTTTCCTTCCGGTGTTTCCAATCGAATATTCAGCTCAGGTAATAATAGGGATCCGCATTTCTTTGTCGGCTTGCAAAGATTCATCAGCCACAGACCGAGTTCATAGATCGTATTACTTTTTAATCCGGGAACAGGCATTTTCAGAAATACAGCTCCTGCCTTACCAGCATTTACCAACAACATATTTCCATTTGCATCTCCCGGTGTATGATCCTGGTAAAGCGTATGCCAATCGTCGTGAAAGCATTCACTGGTATATGGAGCAAATGAATAATATCCATCGGAAGGACAGTAGTGAGAAACCCGTCCATAACTGTAAACATCATCACTATTAACGTCACGTATATCACCAGCGCCGAAGTGAATAGTGAATTGTGGTGGCAGAAATGAACAATTGGTTTGTTGCGCTTTCGATGTGAAGGCGAAGGAAAGAATAATCAATATAAAACCAGGCTTCTTCAAAGTCTCCTGCACTTTACTCTTAAAGTTACTTCAAAAGGAGAATATTTTTCAAACGATTGTATGAAAGGTAAGTTAACTCTTGTTGGTTTTTTGAAACACGATGGCTGCTTAATAGTAGTTCGATCTTTTTAAAAAGTCCTCTACTGCTGCGCTGTCCGAATAATTAAGTTCAATGATCTCTTTTATTGCCTTTTTCTTATCAGGGGCATTATTATAATAGGCTTTGCAAATACTATAACCCATAAAATAACCAAGATCAGCAACCGTCTTTGCAGTAGAACCATTATATAACCAATTTGAAATATTAGTGGAAAGCATTTCACTTTTGAACTCTTCTTTTAATGTTGCTTCATGTTCTCTTCCATAAACGATATAATTGGTTTGAAGCTGTTTGCCAATAACTAGTTCCATAATAAAGTCGCAGGAACCTTCTTCGATCGCCTTGCCCAGTAAAATTTTCGGGTCACCGCCTTTTTGTTGAGTATGCACATACTCATGAATGTTCAAGCTAACAAGATTATCAGCTTGTTGATTTTTGAAGACCCCCGCCAGCCAATTATTGGTGAACTCAGATACGTCGGTGGATGCATTACCGGTGGCGATCTCTGATCCTATGAGCACTATGTCATTCATCGTTGTGCCACCTGACCTTAAACCGCCAACAGTAAAATACATTTTAGCCTCTTTAAGATCAGGATATAGTTCTTTGAATCTTGTAATACTTTTTTCGATCTCTGCTGCATAGGTTTTAACTGTCAGCGTATTTGGCCTGATCGAATTCCAGAATTTCGGATACTTGTAGATAAGTGCCACCCACAGTTTTGCATTATAGTTTCTTAAAACCATAAATGCTTTCAGACCTTTTGTTCCTTTATCTATGTAGAGCGTTTGAATAAAATTCAGTTGTTTCAGGCTATCTGTTGTCGTTTGAATGCTGTCATATGCGATCCAGAAATTATCAATATCGGACGTAAAAACTTTTTGAACGTCCTGCGCCGGTGATTCAAATGCAAGAGTAAAAGAGAAGAGAAGCAGCAGTTTATTCATAAATAAAAATGCTGTTATTTTATGCGTTCACCCTTGGCGTCAAATTGGCCAAGCACAGACCCGGTAACATGATCGTCGTCCTTTTTGATCAGAGTTATACTAACATCATTTCCCATGGCCTGGTAGAAAAGCGTCACTTCGTTGTCTTTTACTTCCACGTTAGAACATTTGGTTATTTCTTTACCGGTAGAATCCTGCACCACTCCTGTAAGTGTATTGCCGTTTTTCTCCAACACATAAATTCTTTTCAGGTCTCCGTAAGGCGTGCCAGTCACCAATACTTTCCATTTGCCAGCAAAAAAATCTGTACCTGTTTTAGATTGTGCATTTGTGCTAACTGCTAAAAGCAGCAATAATGATCCTATTAAAATTGAGTTTATCTTTTTCATACAAAAATAATTTGAGTGTTTAAGATATTTAAAAAAAATGATACAAGAGTCATGAGAAAGAATATCCTCATTGCTTTGTGATCTTTAGATCTTTAAAATATCCTTCTGTTCCGCCATCAACCCACAACCCTATCGCTCCTGAAACATTGTCCCCAAGTTTTAGGTCGTTCACAATTAAAGATGGCTGTTTGTTATCATTTAAAAACAGTTTGGCTTGTTTGCCTTTTACTACAATTCGCATAGTTATCCATTCATTGAGGCCCATATCAGCATACGATTCGTAAACACCTTCGGCTTCTTTTCTTAACCTGTCAAAACCATAATCGGGGTAAGAAAAATATTGAATGGAATGATTGCGCCTCAATTGATCTTCAGCCCGCCCATTGGTGGGGCGCAGATAAATTCCTTCAAACCTTGAGTTCAGTGGATCAATGTGGAAGGCGACTCCAATAAAACCCCTGGCGGAGGCTGGTGCAGTTTTCAATAACCGGCTTAATACTTTTATTTCGATAGTTCCGTCTTTAAAGTCAACGCCTTTTATTTTCACAAATGTTGGCAGGTCTGCACCATTTTGTGTTGAATCTTTTACAACTTTTACAACCTGTTTGCCATTCATTTTCTCGATTGACATGTAAACATGGTTTGCTTCAAGATTACTTTTATCAAACCCGATTGTTTGTGAATAGGTGTTCATTGAAAACACAATGCCTGCGATCATGAATAAGGATCTGTTCATAGTGTTAAGTTATTTAATTTCCCCGTATTTCTTTGTGCCTTTGTGTCCCTCTGGTTCAATTACGAGTTTTTATTCTTAAATACATTTTCATTCCAATACAACATATCCAAAATAGAAAAGACAGAAAAGTAAGTTTCTGAACAATGGGCAGGTAGGTCAGATCGCTTATTATGTAATAAAGATAATTATTCAGTGTAACGAGCAGAAGATTAAAAAAACCAAAAATGAAAAGGCTGACCCATTTAAGTTGGTAAAGAGCTACCAATACTCCAAGCATTGCAACAAAACCCAGCGAAGAAGAAAAATTGACGGCAAGATCGTGGTCAATGTTTGTGAGCAATAAAAAAGAAGCCATCATAGAAGCTGTTCCTCCAATTTGAATAATGATCCGGTGATATTTTTTTAGTTGAACTGATATTGGGAACAATATCCAAAAAAAAGAAATCGAAATACAAAGTATAATCATGGCGGTCGTGGCAACAGGCTTTGCAGTATTGAGCTGTCCATTAATTGCAGTATTATTTAACAGATTGCACCAATAATTCTTCATCCAGTTATAGCCGATAGAAGTTTTATCTGTTTCTGAACCGCCGGGATATAAAAGAGCTGCAACTATATAAAGAATAATGAACAGAACACATCCGATGACTGGTAGGAGTATCAAAAATTTTCCCGGCTTTGTTGTTCGTTGAGTCAAATTTCGTGTTTTGGCTCACTGAAAATAGTCATCACCTGATGATTTAATAAAAGATAGCCTTCAAATTTTAGTTAATTGTAGGATGATCCCGGACAGAAGAGATTGCTTTTTATTAATTCTTAAATTTGCTATTCACAATTTAAAAACCACGACCATGATAGCAGCCTACATTACATTCAATGGAAACACAGAAGACGCATTTAATTTTTATGCTTCAGCACTTGAAGGAAAGATCACCAATCTTCAGCGCTTTGGCGATTCACCACATGGCGGGCAAATGTCCGATACAGATAAAAAGAAAGTCATGCATATAGCATTGGATGCGCCATACGGAGTTAGACTAATGGGAAATGATCATCTTGATTCTATGGGTGGACCATTTGTTGCAGGAAATAATTTTTCTCTTTCTCTTCATCCCGACAGTGAGAAACTGGCGGATAAATTATTTAATGATCTTTCTGCCGGCGGAAAAGTAATTGTGCCAATGGCCAAAGCTCCCTGGGGTGATTATTTCGGAATGTTCTTCGATAAGTTCGGAATAAAGTGGATGATAAATAAACAAGCGAATTAGTTATTTTTTCACTTAAAGCCCCCGGAGCGGATGGAAGATTCTTAACCTCACTCAATTTCTCAACAGCTTGTGTTTACTTTCAACTTAACCAACGTCAATAATATCAAAATCATATTTTGTGTGAATCATTACCTATATATTCGCGACGAATTTTCATAGGATAAGGTTTAATGGTTAATGGTTTTTGATTAGAAAAAGCCCCCTGGTTTCCACCGGAGGGCTTTCTTATTTTTTGTCTTATAAGCCTAATTAGTCATCTTAGATCTTAATCCCCACTGTCACATAAACATTCCTTCCATCGTTTGGTCAAATACCGGGACCGTTGATGCCAATAATTGTCGATCGAATTCGTTTCATTATCAACGAAAGTAATTATGGCAGTAATTATCAGTAACATTTGCTTATCCAGAACTATCATTTATTTTTATACTCATATTTTATCTATGCGATTAAAATACCTGATCCTGCCCTCGTTTATTACGTTAATGACCTTTTCTTCCTGCCAGCGGGAAATAGATCTTTCCATCAATCGCCAAACAGATATCAATGACAGTATTTATTTGAAAATGTATGTGCAACTGGACACTACTTTAGCTACGGGGTCAGATACTTTATACAGGGCCGCTTTTTCGTATGATGCGCAGAAAAGAGTTATTTTGAAATCAGAGTATTTCGATTTTTTTGGTACACCTGATATAACAACAACAAATTATTTTTATTCTGGCAGCGATGCTGAGCCATATAAAATGGTTGTGACTTACAGCGATTTTGTCAATATTTACAGGGACACATCTTTTCTTTTTTATAACACTGGTATTGTTATCAAAGATTCTACGATCAGTTATAACATTACAAACAATAGCTTTTGGGGCACTAGCGTAGCAGTCTTTACTCCATTCACTTCTGCAAGCGGAAATAATATGTTTATTCAACACCGGGGATATAATAATCCACCGCCTTCAGCACCAGATGATCAATGGAGCGGTATGTTGATGCAAACTCGTGTAAATGGTAATATCACATCGCAGGATGATACAACTACATTCGGTTCCATTTATACTGACAGGAAGCATCACGAAGTCAGCTACGATAATAAGGTCAATCCCTTTTATAGGGTGGAGCTTCGCTACCCAATATTAAATGGGTATAAATATCTGCAGAAAAACAACCCGATCGAATCAAGATCATGGGATATACCTGGTCAATTTGAAGATCATGTGCGATATACCTATATCTATCGTGCTGACGGATATCCGCAATCAGTTACTTTTCCTGATGTTACTAATCCCAATAATTATAAGGGTATATATAAGTATACAAACTAAATATGCCGATCGGACAGAAATAGTAAGTTATTTTTTCACCCCGCCTGTGGCGGGGCAAAGTTTGTTAAGACGCAAAGAAATCTTTGCGTCTTGTTTTTCTTAGCGTCTTTGCGTGAAATTTTCTAAGCAAGACTCTGGAATTCAGGGAACGTAAATAACTAAGAGAACATCCGGTACTTATTTTGTGTTTTTCCAGAGGTCTTGGTATAAAACTTGAAGACTAGTGACTAATTCTAAGCCCATGTTAAACCACTTTATGTCCCGGGTTATTTTTTTGATCAGCGCCTTGTTTGTTTTTAGTGCCGCGGTCGCTCCTGCCAATCAGTTAGCAAATGATGTGTTGAAGTATACCAACGAATATCGAAGATCGAAAAGTTTGAAAGAACTTACAATGAAAGATGACCTGAATTCATTGGCCCGAAAGCATAGCGAAGACATGGCAAGCGGCAGACTAAGCCTTGGGCATTCAGGTTATGATCAGCGTGCAGCAAAAGTGAAAAAGGTATACGGTACCTGGATAGTAGCAGAAAATGTTGCCTACGGAGCCAAGGACGCAAAAGAGGTCTTTTCATTATGGAAAAAATCAAGCGGGCATCGCAAAAATATGCTGGGGAATTATAAATACATTGGTATTGGTACAGCAAAAAATAAACGCGGAGTTATCTATTACACGGAGATATTTGTGAATTAAAATTATCAGCAAGTATATTCTTCTTGACCTCGCTCAATTTCTTAAAAGCTTGTGTTTACTCTTAGCTTAACCACCGTCAATAATTTCCATATCATGTTTTTTTGAATCTTTATCTCCTACATTCGCATCGAATTTTCATAGGATAAGGTTTAATGGTTAATGGTTTTTGATTAGAGAAAGCCCACTGGTTTCCACCGGCGGGCTTTATTTTTTGTTCTATGCCTTGATTACGCCGATGAGTGTAAAATGCTTTTTGCACCGAAATAAATAGCTCCATAAACCTGTTTAATCTCTCAGGTTCTAACGACATGAATTCAGCTAAGGATGTATTACTTTATTTTTGATTCTTCATCTAGTTTTTTTGACACCTTGTTTATATCAGTGTCTTCACTCAATTCTTTTCTGGAATTACTCATTTCATCTTCCAATCCCAAATGATTGGCAATTTTTTGAACCATTCTTAAGATCATTGTTGTTTCTTGTTCATCAAGCATATTTATTTGCAGATCAAGGTTTGCTCGTCTATCAGCTTCTTTCGTCATTTGGTTTTGACTCTTTAGTACTAATAGTGTAAGAAAAATAGCTTCTAATGAAACCGTAAGTGTAAGGAAGTTGAATGGGAAAGGATCAAATGGAGAAATTGCGGAAATTATTCCGCTGTTTATTAAGATCCATCCTACAAACCCTAGAATATGAAGAAGTATAAATGGAGTACTGCCTGCAAAGACCCTGACTTTGTCAGCGATATGCTCAGATGTCGAAAGATTTTGAACAGCTTCCTTTTCCAACTTTAGGATAGTTTCAATATTATTTTGAACGTTAACTGCTGTTGGTTCTTTTCTTAATGTCTTCTTGTCCATGAATCTATTAGTTTATACATGATAATTGTCTTACAACATTTTTGCCAAACCATCTGTCTTTTAGCGTAAAATACTTTTTCTCACCGAAACAAATAACTCCATAAACTTATTTAATCTTTCAGCTTCTAATTTTTCAAGGAACTTTCCATCCTTTCTAAAATAAGATCCAACTATAAAACCATCGGCTAAAGGAAGGTATTCGGCAATGTTATCAACGTTCATACCTGACCCGATCAATACAGGTATTCTTGTTGCAGCCTTTGCTTTGAGCAGATCATTTTTATCAGGATTCAAACCGGTGAACTGGCTGGTAACAATAACTCCATCTGCTAAGAAAAATTCTGCCTGCATAATTTCATCTTTTATGTCGAGGTCGATCGTCAATGAATGAGAACCATGTTTTTTCTTTACATCAGCAAACACTTTTATATGTTCTGCATTTAGTTCTTTTCTTCTTCGTAATATCTTTCCAGCCGAACCGTTAATGACACCACTCCCACCTACATGAGCAAAAACAAAAGCCTCCACTCTTATATAATCAAGCCCTGATTCAGCGGCAATTTCCAAAGATTCAATGTTTGCAGCTTCCAGCATTTGAACTCCTATCGGGCCCTTAAATCTTTTCCTTGCTTTCTTACAGATCTTTATCATTAGAGCAATAGTCTTTTTATCCAACGGAGGTTGTATATATGGCAGGTCACCGTCGTTTTCGAAAATAATACTGTCCACACCTTCCTTTTTATAAATATCAAGATCTTCCAACGCCTGGTCTATTACTCTTTGATCATCGCCATCATATAAAGGTGATCCCGGAAGTGGTAACACAGCGATCATCGCTGCTAAAAATTTTTGGGGAAGAACTCTTACATTTTTCATTGTGATGTTTGCAAGTTACCGGCGGATAAAAATTATTTACTGGTCTTTTATTTATTTGCTATCGATTTCACTTCAGTCAAAATGATCTTTATTTCCGTAGGGCCGATGTTTTCCACCCAATGTTTACCTACATGATCCATCCATGATGTAGTACCTGCTTTATCATCAAATATCGAAGAATCTCCATTCTCAAAATGGACTTTTAACTGCCCCCACTGATAATATAAGATGACTTGGGAGGATGTGTATGAGTTAGATCTCTTGTCCCAGGCTTTAACGTGTATTCTAATACTCTTACATGATCATTTTCTAATAACAGTTTGAAATTTTCCGGTGAGGCTTTCAGCGCATCGATATCTGAATTATTAGTGGCTGCAATTGTTGGTTTCTCTGGATTTTGATCACAAGCAGTCAGCAAAGAACAAAGCAAAGAGATAGCAATAAGATATTTCATTTTTTAATTTTTAGTAGAAGATGAATAACAACCATAGTCAACTCCATATTGTCACATCTTAAAACTACCTTATTGCATCAATCCATCCAAATCAGGCAGACCCGATAGCTATCGGGTGGCGAAACTTGTATCTCTTTCAGCATTTTCTTTTGTTATATCAGGCTGAAAATTATGAAGCATTTGTACATTGGGGAAATAATTTTAATTTTAGTATTACAAATATCAAAAATGAAAAAGAGATCAAACCTTATTTGTGTTTTTATTTCTCTGTTGCCAATCATTTTGTTATTTTTTTACTACAATAGTCTTGGACAGTATACGAATACAAAAATTTCCGGCAGCAATGGGATGATTATTTCAAGAAGCAGTTTCATATTTGTAATAGTCGGATTAAGTGTGTTGTGGTATTACGTATCAATACTTATTTCACAACGGCTAATTGGACTAAATTTATTGATCAGTCAGGTCGGTGTGAGGAGTCTGATAAATTTATTCTTTTCTGTCCTGAGCATTCTACTCATTTTATCAAATTTGAAAAGTGGTGTTTAATTAGGAGGCTGAAATAAAATAGTGTACAGCTCATCTATAGCTGCAACTTAAAACTACCTTATTGCAATCCATCCAAATCATGAAAATTGCTTCGGCTCATATTCATCGCAGCATTTTTGGTTTGAATTAAGATCGCCTGCCGCAATTGTTTATTTTGGTTATCTTCAGCAAACCACCAAACTAACAAGCCATGCTGAAAGTTTACCGCAACTCCGCCATCTTCATCATCCTGATCATGGCAGGCATACAATGGGGATTCTATAAACATTACACCAGCGAGTTCCCGAATTTCGTAGACAAAACAACTACCATCCACATTCACGGAGCATTGTTGATGATGTGGTTGGTTTTGCTGATCGTTCAACCCTTGCTTATCAAAACAGGAAGGACACAACTTCACAGAACAATCGGTAAAGTATCCTGGGTACTCGGGCCACTAATTATTATATTCCTGTTCCTGATTGGCAGGGGAGCTTATTTGCGGGCAGTTGGAAAATTTCCTGAGCATGATCTATTAGTCCCCATGGTGCTGGATATAAGAGGGTTTATATCTTTTGCAATATTCTGGGCACTTGCCATGATATACCGGAAAGATTCTTCTTCGCATATGCGGTATATGATCGCTACCGGCATATTGGCCATCGGGCCCGGAATAGGCCGTGGACTCATAAACAGTTTTGATATTTCGTTTGGTAATGCACTTACAATAACTGATCTCATCGCCCTTGCCATAGTTGGTTTCTTACTGGGCAATGATATTTACAGGAAGAAAAACTACAAGCCATTCCTGGTCGTGTTTATAGTCCTTTTGATTGGAGCTTTGTTATGGCAGGTAAGGGATAGTGCCACATGGCAATCATTTGCGAGGAGCTATGCAGCAATGTTCTATTGATCTGTTAGTAGGCTGATGAAGATGATGTACTAAGCTGTATTGCTACTATTAAGCTTCTGTTGCGTCGCACTCTTGTACGATTGGTAATTCTATTCAGCATTTTAATTGTTAGTCAGGTGACATACAATAGAAGGGATGATCTTATTGACTACTTGAAACTTAATCCATTTATTCTTTCTTGTAATTCTTGAATCCGATTTATCAAAGGATCAAATTTTAGAGAACTACCATAAATCATATTCTCAATCATAGTTTGATAATCTCTTTCCCAATCTTTAATTACCGGATCGGGCGGAACAATTCTTATACCCGAAGGAACATGTTTGGAATAATCAATACCACGAATAGGGTTAAACTTTTCTCTATGAGCAACAATTCCGTTATATAATTCTTTGTCGCTAATTGCTTTCGTTCCATGTTCGGTGTCCATGAGTTTTTCTAAATCGTAAAGATGTCTAGATAACCTCTCTATACGAATTTTTGATGTTTCTTGTAAAAACTCTTCATGTAATAGGAATATTTTTTCTAAGAAGGTCCTTTGAGGTAATACTGTAGAAATATTAAAAGATTCAGTTGCAAACGGTTGATTTAAAAATGTTGCACTGAGAAATGAGTTGATATTTCTATTTTCAGTTGGTTCCATCAGAGAACGAGAACTAACTTCTATTAAAACTCTTTGCTTTAAATAATCTGATTTGTCCAATACGGAATCGTAATGAACTTCTATTACTTGTGGATCTTTATCTGAATCCACAATTGGTTGTGCATTCAATTTACATTCGTTAATAGCTTTCCATTCACTAAGTTTATATTCTAAATCTTTCAAGAAGATAGTTGAAATAAAATCACAAGATTTCTTTCTCAAGCTTTTGATTTTGCTCTTGCTGATGTCTCCTTCAAATCCAAAAAACTTCCTGTCCATAGCTAAGTCAATATCTTCTGAAAATCTTTCAATTAAATTCCACCCCTTACTTAGTGAAGTTCCTCCCTTAAACACGATATTATTTGAATACTCCAAAGAAAATGAGGCATTTAATACTAATGTTACCCACCAATCCTTTTCAATCGCTATAGCTGGCAGTCCGGTAGTATTACTAGCTTGATTAAGAATTTCGATTCTTCTATCCTTTGATATTTTCAGCCATTCAGTATTCATATAGTTATATCGCTTGCATTAATATCCTATTTATCCAAGCAGGAGAAAGTTTTGCATCATGTCGAATATTCCCTTTTTTTTCCTTTTTTAATAATTCAAACAACTTTGTTAATATATCATCATCAACTTTATCTTGTCCCAAAGCCTTCAGTGCTTGTATAACTAACCCGCTAATCTCGCCGCTTACTTCTAGATTTTTCGGACTTGTTTTTTTAAAGGTGATGTTTCGTTTTCCAATATTTATGCTTCTAGGGGCGCCATCAGTTAAGAATATAGCTTTCAGCGGAATTTGAGTGGAAAGCCCGAGTCTATTTAAAGCTTGGACTCCAGTTGGAATTATCCTTGCCCTATCTCTTTTGGCAATAGCCTCTGCAATTTCTTCTATCGAGGGATATAGTATACCTAATTCGTTATCCACCTTAGGATATAAATAAACTCCATGGGCTAACCGAATAATGAAGTCTTTTTCTTTAATTCTAAATAAGGCTTTATTTACGCTTTCGGGACTGCCTAAATCGAGGAAATCATCAGTAAAAATCACTTTACCTTTTTCAAATGATTTAAGCCTTTTTAGTATATTATTTTCAATTAACTCTCTGTTCATCAATAGTAATTCGTCCGAAATTTAGTAAATATTCCGGACGAAACCTTAAAAAAATATTTTACTGAAGGCTAATATTTGCCCATTTTATTTTGGTTAATAATTATTATAGGCCTAATTTTGATTAGCAAAAAATTAAATTATGCCCAAAAACATTGATTATCCTCGAAAATCATTTCTAGACGCCCTAAAATTTGCGGAGGCGGTTGATTATTTAGGCGGCAATACACTTGTTACAACTGTAGCTGATAGGCTGAATATGTCAGCAACAGGAGGAAGTTTTCATGCCTTAGCAGGGGCAACTCTTAAACATGCTCTGATAGAAAAAAGTAAAGAGTATCTCAAAATAACGAGCCTCTTCAAAAAGATAAAGCTTGCTTATAATGAGGAGGAAAAACTTCAGGCCTTAAGAGAATCATTTCTAATGCCACCAGTATATTCTAAAATTTATGAAAAATTCAAGAACAAAGAATTTCCAACACAAATGCTTGATAAAATATTGATCCGAGAGTTGAATGTTCAAGAAGATATTGCATCTCGAGTTGCAAATTATTTTATTAAAGGCACAACTTATTGTGCGTTGTTAATTAATAATCGATTGGTAGAAGTGAATTCAACGGACAATGATAAAGTGGCTGATGAAACCGAAATGACAGTTTCGCCAGTTAATACCTCAGTTAAAAACAAACTACCATTTTATGGCGGAGAGGACTTAATTCATACTAAAAATTTTCCCAATGATTCGAATTCTTTCATTGTGCATATTTATGGTCATGGAATAGATTCTAAATTACTCGTAAATGACGATGATGACTTAATTATTGTTGAAGCCACCTTAAATAAACTAAGAAAAAAATTAAAAGAAGAAAAAAAAGAGGGAGAAGTATCTCAATCATGATCGTGGTAAAAATAATAAGCTTCCAAAACTTAATTATTGCTGATTGAACGAGTATTTGCCCGACGTCCAAACTCGGGCTCCTCCCCTTTCTCAAAGATATATTATTTAATTCCTCAATAGAACTCCCATCTGCACAAGAGTGCGACGCAACAAAAGCTAAATAGTAATACAAAAGCCGGCTACACAATAAAAATCCTGCAGATAATCACCCGCTTCTTTTGGCAATGGATTGATTAAATTTATTGATCGAAACAGTCTTAGTTGAGCATTTAAAGACTTAACCACAACTACATGCGACTAACTCCTTATTACAAATTATCAATCTTCCTTTTGCTGACAACCTGTGCAACGATCTCGTTTGCATCAAATGGTAAACCCAATAAAAAACTGCGGATCGAAATAAATAAGAATGTCGAGCTTCTTGGAATAGGCTACTTTATTGGATTCGAGGGAGTGGGCATAGAAACCAAGACGGTTGAAATTAATGGAAAGAAAATACCAAAAAAGGATTGGCATAATTACGGGTACTGGATCTATGAGAAATACAAATCTTTTGGCACAAGTGAGAACCTGGGAAAAAGTTTTGCAGTGGCTGACCATCTATGGCTCGACTACCTGATCAGCCTGCTGCTCCAGGTTGATGATTTCCCCCATGCTAAACTAAAGGAGTCGATCGACCAATCTTACTATATCAATTTCTCAAAGACCAAAGATCTGAAGGAGGCAAAGAAGAACATAACTATTTTCCTGGATGGCATGAATGAATTTTACAAAGAGATCGGGCTCGACAATTATTTTATTGAGACCGATAAATTTTATAAAAAGGCGATTGAGGAGATCAACAGCGTGTTGCCAAAGCAGGACTTTATTGGTGCCATGGAAAAATTTTATAATAAAAAGTTTGACGCTTATACCCTGATCGCAAGCCTGACAATACCAAAAGGAATGGGCTTTGGAATAAAATATACCGCTGACAAAAAAACTCATGTATTGAATGTATTCGGAGCGTTCGACTTACAGGAATTCTTAAATACTACTGAATTGAAAATGGGCTTTACCAACGAAAATCGGCTGCGTGAATTGAGTGTACATGAATTTGGACATTCATTTGTGAATCCCGAAGTGGACAAGCTGCCCAAAGAGAAATTCTCACAAACAGAACTTTTGTTTGAACCACTGAAGTCTAAAATGTCTGACCAAGGGTATAACACATGGAAGGTTTGCATGTATGAACATTTTGTAAGGGCCGGCGAGATCATGATCGCAGAAAAATTGGGTGATGTAGAAGGAGCTAAAAGATTGTACTCCGAATACGAACAGGAAAGAAAGTTTGTCTATATACCGGCGATATTAGTTGAACTTAAAAAATATGATTCGGGGACTTATAAGACATATTATGATGCGGTTCTAAAGGCAATGGAGGAGCTGGCGAAGAAATGAGGTATGAACCACAAAGTCACAAAGGCTCCAGGGAACACAAAGAAAACTTAATCACACTTTGTGGCTTTGTGTCTTAGTGGTTCAAAAAAATGATTGATGAATTTTTAATATGATACAAATATTATTAATAGTTACGGCGATCTATTTATTGGGGGGTGTACTTTTCGTCATTCCTTTTCTGATGAACGGATTGGATAAAGTTGATGAAGGAGCGAATGGCAGCACGATAGGTTTTAAAATAATTATTATACCGGGAGTTATCGTTTTCTGGCCGGTGTTGTTGAGTAAATGGATGAAAGCAAAGACATAACCGCAAAGACGCTAAGGATACGCAAAGGCCGCTAAGAATTAATAATGACAGGTTCTCTTTGCGTTCTTGGCGAAACGCTTTGCGCCTTTGCGGTTAAACTTAAAAAAATGATCAAACAACTTCGAAAAAGACATTTACAGATCTGGGCACTCTGGGCAGTGCTGATCCCTGTTGGGATCATTGTTGCATGGATGTCTGTGCCGAAGAAGGTGACGCAGGAACTACTACAGAAAGTAGCACCAGCTTCAACCTATCATACAATTGCTTCGGTGGAGAAGGAGAATTATAAGGTCAATATCCTCGTTCCGAACTCGGTGACAATTAAACATCCAACCGGCTGGGAGTATGAGTTAAAAGTTGAGTTTATTAATATAAAAGAATCAGCGACTGATTCATTGTTGCTTTATAAAGTCAATGATTTTACCGATAACAATATCGATAAACAGGAATTGCTTGGAAGGATCCAAAGTAAGGGTACACAAGAATTCCGATTAAGGTTTTTTGATCTAAGAGTCACCAATAATAAGTTCGACTACCGGGACAAATTCCTTTTGTACGATATTATGAAGAAACAAGTAGTGGATTCAATAAATTTTAACCGATGAGTGTTGGATACGCAGCTGTAGGCTGGAACAGGCAAAAGAAAATATATGACTGGCTCATAGCTGGATTCTGTGTGCTGTACCTGCTCACATTTGTTGTTCTTACTGCCAGCTTCAATCCTGATTATACTTTTGAAACAGTTCTCATCCGTTCTACTTCTACCCTTGCCGTTTTATTGTTACATATAATATTAAGCATCGGTCCGCTGGCAAGATTGAATAAAAAGTTTTTACCATTATTATACAATCGCCGTCACTTAGGTGTAACCATGTTTTGCATTGCTGCAGTTCATGGAGTATTCAGCATACTGCAGTTTCATACACTGGGCAATGTCAATCCATTTGTTTCTTTATTTACTTCCAATACAAATTTTAATTCAGTAGCCAGTTTCCCTTTCCAATCGCTGGGGTTTTTTGCATTGATCATTTTATTCCTGATGGCCATCACCAGTCATGATTTCTGGTTACACAATCTTTCGCCAAAAGTTTGGAAGACGCTGCACATGTTTGTGTACCTCGCTTATTTTTTAATTGTGATGCATGTGATGCTTGGCGTGATACAGTATGAAACCCATCCTGTATTTGTAATTCTTATTTCACTCGGCGCTGCCTGGCTGATCACACTTCATTTGATCGCAGGAACAAAAGAAGTAAGGAAAGACAAGGAGAAGTTCATTCCTGCTTCTGATGGTTTTGTTTATGTGAGTGAAGCCGATGAATTTGAAGAGGGCCGTGCAAAAATATTTTGTATTGATAAAGAACGGATCGCTGTTTACAAACATGAGAATAAACTTTATGCTATTCATAATGTATGTAAGCACCAGGGTGGTCCATTAGGAGAAGGAAAAATTTTAGATGGCTGCATCACTTGTCCATGGCATGGATATCAATACCTGCCACATAATGGACAATCGCCGCCGCCATTTACAGAAAAGGTGAGTGTGTATGATGTGAGGGTGAGGGATGGTAAAGTGTTTTTAAATCCAAAGCCGTATGCTGAAGGAACGGAGAGACCGGGAGCCATGATCAATTAAAAATTATTAATTAAGAATTAATAATTTTTAAATACACTAATTCATTGCCTCCGTAGGAGACAAATATTTATAGAAAAAAATACAACGATAGATCGTTCAACTCCTATAGGAGTTGAATATCAAAATATGAAACAATTTCTATAAAGATTAAACTCCTGAGGAGTTTAAAGAGAGATATCGAAGATGTGAAAATTAAATTATTAAAACATGAATCATCAACCTATTCATTGTCTCCGTAGGAGACAAACATTTATAGAAAAATACAATGACAGATCCTTCAACTCCTATAGGAGTTGAATATCAAAATATCCAACATTTTCTATAAAGATTAAACTCCTGCGGAGTTTAAAGAGAGATATCGAAAATGTGAAAATTAAATTATTAAAACATGAATCAGCAAGATTTTTATATAGGATGGATGTCTAAAGCACCGAAAAGCTTTGCAAAGCATGTAAAAAGAGTCTTGCTAATTCTTTTTCCCGTGGCATTGATCGTTGTTTATTTGCTTTCCACTTCACAAAAGAAATTTTCGACAGCCAGTTTTGAATATGGAAAGCTTACAGAAGTAAAAGGTATTTATTATAACAAACCTGTACCGATGCTGAAAGTGTTTGATAAAAATAATTTATCCATTACTATTCCTTTGGTTGGTTATGGCAAGCATGGAGCTGAAACTGCTATTATGGAGCTGGAAAAAGAAAAAGGAGTTTCATTGAATGGAAAAGAAGTTACAATAAAAGGAACATTGATATATGGTGATGGAAAAACATTGTTGCAGGTTGACAAGAATGATGACCCAATTGTAAACATAGGAGCTGAATCAACTGTTCAGTTACAACAAAAAGAGCTGAGCACTCAAACTATCAGGGGTGAGATCGTAGATCCCAAATGTTATTTCGGAGTAATGAAACCAGGCGAAGGCAAAGTGCATCGTGATTGCGCTATTCGTTGCATACTTGGCGGCATACCACCGGTGCTGCATGTACAAAATGAAAAGGGTGAAAGCAATTATTATTTGATCGTTGGCCCGAATGGTGAAAAGATAAATGAAGCTTTGCAAGATATCGTTGCAGAGCCGGTAAGTATTGAAGCAAGAGTTGTACAGCAAGATGACTGGATCATATTATATACCAGCAAAGAAAATATTAAAAGAATATCTTATACCCAGTTGAAAGATCCCACCGCAAAAGTGATTGCTTGTGCTTCAGTAATGCAGCACTGATTTCCTTTCTTCAGTTCCGGTAACGTTACCGGATTTTCGTAAAGAAGTTTGTTTTAGCTTTACCGCAAAACATTTTTTTTAAAATACCATAAAACTGAATAGATGAAAGTAATTCACAGCGTACACCCGGAAGATTTTGCAAGCTATGATACAAAAAAAATAAGAGAGAATTTCTTGTTGGAGAGTTTAGTGCAGCCGGATAAGATCGAATGCGCCTATACTCATTATGACCGAATGATAATCGGCGCTGCAAACCCGGTAGACCAGGCCTTACAATTAGGCACCTACGAACAATTAAAAGCGGATCATTTCCTCAGCCGTCGTGAGATCGGTATAATAAATATTGCCGGCAATGGATATGTAACAGTTGATGGAGAGAAATTTGAGTTGGAAAAACAAGACTGTCTTTATATTGGAAAAGGTAAAGAGAAAATAATTTTTAGCAGCGTTAATAAAAGTTCACCGGCAAAATTCATCTTCTTCTCCTGCCCTGCTCACCAGGAATTTCCAACACGCTTAATGAAACCGGCTGAAGCATTACCTGCAGAAATGGGAAGTCTTGACAACAACAATCATCGTGTAATAAATAAATATATTCATAACGATGGCATCCAAAGTTGCCAGTTAGTATTAGGTGTTACTAATTTTAAAAAAGGAAGCATCTGGAACACAATGCCGCCTCATCTGCACGACAGGCGGATGGAATCCTATTTTTATTTTGATCTTGCCGAAGGACAACGCGTCATTCACTTTATGGGTGAGCCAAATGAAACAAGACATATTTTTTTGAATAATGACCAGGCTATTCTTTCGCCACCATGGAGCATTCACAGTGGTGTGGCCACAGCGAATTACTCTTTTATCTGGGCAATGGCTGGTGAAAACAAAGTTTTCACTGATATGGATCCGGTTCCTGTGCAATCGTTAAAATAATGATCACATTCGATTCAAATCTTTAGATAATAAACCTCACCATTCGTGAGGTTTTATTTTATCCTGCAAATATTTTCCATTATATCAGATGATATAAATTCTCCGATCATTTTTTGCTGATAAAAATTCTCTCCCGGGTGATTTTAATCAAATACAACGATGCAAAGATTCTAAATTATATTTGCTAAACAACCTCGTCTACATGAATATTGAATTTAATCGTAATGAAGATGCAATGAAATTACTGCTTAGTGATATGCGTCAGCGTTTGCAAAAAATATATGAAGGCGGCGGTAAAAAAGCAGCTGAAAAGCAAAAGGAAAAAAATAAACTTACTCCACGGCAACGCATAGAATACTTGACAGATAAAGACAAACCTTTCATTGAGATCGGCGCTTTTGCCGGTTACAAAATGTATGATGAACAGGGTGGTTGCCCTGCAGGTGGTACAGTTGCAGGTGTAGGTTATGTAAGCGGCAGGCAGTGTGTTATTCTTGCAAATGATCAAACTGTAAAAGCCGGTGCATGGTTCCCTATTACCGGTAAAAAAAATCTCCGTATGCAGGAGATCGCAATGGAAAATCATTTGCCTGTTATTTATCTTGTTGACAGCGCCGGAGTTTTTCTTCCTATGCAGGATGAGATCTTTCCCGATAAAGAACATTTCGGAAGAATATTTTACAACAATGCAAGAATGAGTGCAATGGGCATAACACAAATTGCTGCAGTGATGGGTCCCTGTGTTGCCGGTGGCGCTTATTTGCCGATCATGAGTGATGAAACTCTAATGGTAGAAGGAAATGGCTCGATCTTTTTAGCAGGACCTTATCTTGTAAAAGCTGCTATTGGAGAAGATATAGATACAGAAACTTTAGGCGGTGCAAATACTCACACAGAAATTTCTGGGATTGCAGATTATAAATTTAAAACAGAACAGGAATGTATGGATCATATTAAACGTATGATCTCAATGCTGGGAGTAAAAGAAAAAGCAGGCTTTGATAGAATTAAACCGGCATCGCCAAAAAAAGATCCTGCTGAATTGTATGGATTGTTCGCTTTAGATGGAAAGACATACGATATAGTTGATGTGATTGAAAGAATCGCTGACAATTCAGAATTTGAGCAATTCAAAGAAGATTATGGTAAAACAATTGTTTGCGGTTATGGAAGAATTGATGGCTGGGCAGTTGGCATCGTAGCGAATCAGCGAAAGATCGTTAAAACAAAAAAAGGCGAGATGCAATTAGGTGGAGTTATCTATAACGATAGCGCTGATAAGGCTGCACGATTTATTCTCAATTGCAATCAGAAAAAGATACCACTCGTTTTTTTACAAGATGTAACTGGTTTTATGGTTGGCAGTCGAAGCGAACATTCAGGAATAATAAAAGATGGCGCCAAAATGGTAAATGCTGTTGCTAATTCAGTCGTTCCAAAGATCACGATCATCATTGGCAACTCATATGGTGCTGGCAACTATGCAATGTGTGGTAAGGCTTATGATCCGAGGTTTATTTATGCATGGCCAACAGCGAAGATCGCAGTTATGGGTGGCGACCAGGCTGCAAAAACACTGTTGCAAATTCAAGTGAATGCCATGAAATCCAAAGGACAGGAAGTGAAGCCTGAAGAAGAACAAAAGTTGTTATCTGAAATAATTAACCGATACGAATTACAAACTACTCCTTACTATGCTGCTGCACGATTATGGGTTGATGATATTATAGATCCTGTTCAAACAAGAACAGTCATTGCAGAAGCTATCTCTGCGTCCAATAATAATCCTGATTTTCCGGGTATAAAATTGGGTGTATTCCAGGTTTGATCCTGCTGGAGAATCGTAGTAAAATTGTTTTTTTAAAAAGCAAAATTTAACTACTTTCACTCGCATAATCAACACGAACTGAACGCTATGAAGAAATCTACATTCTCGGGATTCTTATTGGCATCGTTATCAATCCTTACCTTACTGCAATCTTGTAAAGACGACAGTTATCTTTTAGCAGCACCCCCCGTTCCTGATCAGTCATTTGTTGAAGAATTCGATACTGCACAAAATGCTTACAACAGAGGATGGCGTTTTATAAACAGGAGTGATCTTATTGGTCGTACGAATTGGCAAAATCCATCAGTTCTTGCAGGAATTCCATTTTTATCTTATAGCGGAACAGGCACCGGATATCTATGGGCCGATTATCAATCTACTTCTTCCGATGCAGGCACAATCAGTAACTGGGCAGTATCTCCTGAATTGACAATGCAGAATGGCGATAAAATTATTTTTTACACTCGTGCACAATTAGATCAGGTTGGTACCACCACCGACTCAACTGATTATGTCAATCGCATGCAAGTGAGACTGAATAAAACCACTTCATTGAATTGTGGAAATGGGACGGATCCCGGCGATTTTACCGTTCCACTTCTTGACGTTAATCCTTTTTATTACGAATTTCTAAAAAACTCTTTCAATAATCCGGCGGATCCACTTTACACGCAGGCAAGACAAGCTTACCCACATGTATGGACGAGATTTGAAGCTACAGTTATTGGCCTGAATGGACCAACAAAAGGAAGATTTGCATTCCGCTATTATATTGAAGAAGCAGGAAGCAATGGACGTGGTTCTGCTATAGGTATTGATGCCGTATCCTATAGCATGAAAAAATAATTCCTAATTAAAATAATTTAGTACCAACCCAAAAAAGCTAAAATGACTAAAAGAAATTTACATCTCATTGGTTTCGTACTTACAATATTTTCTTCCGTTCTTATTAGTTCTTGTGGTGAAGATAAGGTGACAGCAAAATCAACACAGCCTGCCAGTCTTTCTTATCATGAAGAGTTTGATTCAATGCAACGTGTGATCGATATGGGTTGGAAAGGTGTAAATCTTAGTGACCCGATTGGCTCACAATCATGGCAGCAGGGTTCTTATGTCGTGAATGGCCTGAATGGTACAAAAGGGGGGCCGTTTGAATCAAGGATCGCTTCACACTCATACAAGGCGAGTGCAAGTGAACATGCAAACGTAAATTATTTCGCTGGTGAAGGTGTGTCCTTTCTTAATTGCTGGTTAATAACCCCTGAACTATCAATGAAAAATGGCGATATCATTTCTTTCTGGACAACCACTGCTGATCCTGTTAGTTTCCCTGATCGTATGCAGGTTTGGCTAAACCCAACCAGCAACAGCTATAATGTTGGCAGAACTCCAGCGGAGACAGGCGATTTTACAGTTAAGCTTCTTGACATTAATCCTAATCTTTCTCCAACCGCGTATCCGGTTGGCTACCCAAGTACATGGACAAAGTTTGAAATTGTTATTTCAGGCTTGCCAAATGGAACGATACCTCAAAAGCATCGTGTTGGTTTCAGATATTATGTAAAAGATGGCGGACCCGGTGGCTCAGTATCTGATGAGATCGGTCTTGATGATTTTGATTTTATCAGCCAGTAAAAAAAATATTTTCTTTTATAAAAATCCAACTTTGGTTTTTCAAGGTTGGATTTTTTAATTTTATCGCTTTCTATGAAAAAATATTCTTTCATTTTATTCTCTGCCTTTATTGCATTTGCATGTAATGTTAATGGAGATAACGAAAGTGCTAAAATAACTCCCCCTCTATCTGATTCATTGTTAAATGAACGCTGGAAAATGATCTATGCAGTGGTTGACAGCATTCGGGAAGGCGATCTTGTGTTACGTTGCGGTAATGATTTTACCAGCGAGTCCTTAAGCGATTTTAGTCAAAATGAAAAACTCTTTTCTCATAGCGGGATTGCAATGATGGATAATGGAACCATGTATATCTATAGCAATATGGCCGGTGATATAAATCCGGATGAAATAATGCGCCGGGATATTGTCGATTCATTTATTACACCGGCCCACAATGTTGCAGTTGGAGTATACCGGTATGACATTACAACCGCAGAACTTGAAAAATTAAAAAATATTATTCATACACATTATATGAATAAGCTGCAATTCGATATGAACTTTGATCTTTCAACAGATGATAAAATGTATTGTGCAGAAATGATCGCTAAATCAGTGGAACATGCAACTGGAAAAAGAATAACATTTTCTAAAAGTTTAATTACCCCAGCGTTAAAAGAAAAATATTTAAAAAAATTATTAGAAAAAAAAGTGATCCCATCAGCAAAAGTGGCAGAACAAAGAGAATATATTGCACTTGACAATCTTTACATGAATTCACACTGCAGAGAAGTAACAAAAATTGTTTTTGGTAAACCACAAATGCCAACTAAATTTCCGACACCTGAAAATTATCAGCATTGAGTAAACCTAATGTCATAGTTTATACTGACGGCGCTAGTCGTGGAAACCCGGGACCCGGTGGTTATGGTTCCATCCTGATCGCTGGAAGTAATAAGAAAGAATTATCACAAGGATATAAAAAGACCACCAACAACAGAATGGAATTGATGGCTGTGATAGCCGCTTTGGAAGCATTAAAAAAAGATGGATTGCAAGTAGTTGTTTACTCTGACAGTAAATATGTTGTTGATTCGGTCGAAAAAGGATGGTTGAATACATGGATAGCTACCGATTTCAAGGGTGGTAAAAAAAATAAAGATCTATGGCTCCGGTTTTATCATCTTGCAAAAAAACAATTCGTCCGTTTTGTATGGGTAAAAGGGCATGCAGACAATCCGAATAATAATCGTTGCGATCAATTAGCTACGGAAGCCGCTGACTCCGGAATATTAATAGAGGATGAAGGTTTTGAAAGCAAGGGAGGCAAGCTCTTATAATAAAAATCCCGCATGAAGCGGGATCAAATATTTTTATTGTGTTAGATGTTACGCGGCCTGCATTTCTTTTTTCAACACACTTTTTCCTAACAAATAAAAACTTCCAAAGAAAATTCCATTGAATAGTAATGTTGACAATACACTCCATTTAAAAAATGGTATGGCTTCAGTATAGCAAAGCATTAATCCGCTAAATGATCTTGGGTATGGCTGATTATTTATATCCCAACCACCACCGATCCAAACCATAAAATTAGAAATAAGGAAAAAGTAAACTGCTCCGGCAAGGGAACCTAAGAATATTTGCCCGATCTTATTTTTATTAATAAAGAAGCCAATGATCGTGATAGAAGCGATCAATAAATAATTCTGCCATTGACCATGATAAAATCCTTTGATAGTGCTAAGCCCTTGTGAATATAAAAACTGGTAAAGAAGATCAGAAATAAACAAAGAAAGGACAGGAAACAGAAAAGCGAAACGTTTATCCTTGCTTATAGAACCAGCAAAAAGCGCCATGGCTATTTGCGGGGCAAAGCCCATTGGCCTGCTATCCCAAACACGGTAAAGGGCACAAGCAAGAATAAGTATAAATAATATCAGCAGATTCGATTTAATCAGTTTCATATACAAAGAAGGTTAGTTTGCAAAAATAAAAGAAATGTTCCAATAGCTGTCTTTAATTATTCACGGTTGTGAACAGATTTTTCTCAAGGTTTTGTAATTTACTGAATGGCCCAACATAATGATCTTGGCAAAGAAGGCGAAGCGCTGGCTCTTGAATTTCTTCGAAAAAATGATTTTGAGATACTTCATTGCAACTGGCGTTTTGCAAGATACGAGATCGACATAATTGCGAAAAAACAAGGTCTTCTGCATATCGTTGAAGTGAAAAGCCGGCATTTCTTTCCCGGCGCCTTTCCCGAAGAAAGTGTCACAAAAAAGAAATTTAATTTTTTGAAAAAGGCTGCAGAAGAATTTCTTTACATGCATCCGGAATACAAAGACATCCGGTTCAACGTACTGAGCATTACACTTTTTAAAAATAAAGACCCTGAGTTCTTTTTGATCGAAGATGTATTTCTATAAATTCCTTTCCTTCTCTACCATTTCATTCATACTCTCGATCATTTTAAATGTTGCAGGACATTGATCAAGATTTCCTTTATGCATATCAAGGTATTCAACGATTCTTTTCTTTGTCAGATGCGGGAACCCCGCACAATCGGTTGGTCTTACTTCGTAAACATTGCACATGTTAGTCTTTAGATCAAGAAACTGGCAAGGTGTTGTTTTATTAAGCCATTTAACTGTTCCCCTCTCCTTTTTAAGCCATTTTTTCTTCATCTCCTCCGTGCTTATTTTTAAATAAGCAGCGATCCTTTTAATGTCGGAGTTCTTGTAAGTAGGCGTCATTGTTTTGCAGCAATTGGCACAGGACAAACAGTCTATTCCTTTCCATGCATTGCTGCTTGCTTTTATTGCGATGCTTTCCAGTCCTCGTGGAGCATTTCTTTTTAAGCGGGTTATAAATCTAAAAAGTGGCTTTAACCGGTGTGATTCTTTAACAACTTTCATGTAATAAGGTTATACTTGCAAACATGCAAGGTATAAGAAAAACTTTGCCAAACAGAATGCCTTGCTATTTTTGTTACCTAAAATCAAGATCAATGAAAATTATTTTTCCATTTATCATATCAGTCATGCTTTTTTCCTGTGGCAATTCAGGAAAAACAAAAATGTTTTGCGAAACAACATGTCAAAAGGATACAATTAAATTTATAGAAGAAGCTCATAAGCTTAAACCATATATCTATATCAGCGCTGCGAATTGCCTGCCCGACTCTGTGATCTGGAGTTATAGCGGCCTTGGCACTAACCGCAAGCTATCATTCGATGATTTTGGAGGACATAAATTCAATTTGAACCAGGAATACATGAGCTGTTATTTTAATGATACCAGTTATGCCTGGCTCTTATTTAATGATTGCAGCAATGGCCGGGGTTATTTTGCAAAGATCCCTTTTAATAAAAGTCAAAACATTCAAAGAAAATCAAGTGCCCTTAATAAGTTTGATCCCAGGTTTGCCGTTGCGAATGGATTAGTGGCTTATACAGATAAGGGAAACATTTTTGTTGAAGATATGGCTACTGGTAAAAAAGCGATGATGACTTTTGGCAAAATGCTCGCCGAGCTTGATTACGATGCTATGCATGAATTTATCGATTCAGTAAACATTTCCCCTACCCGTATATGGGCAAAAGTGCTGATGGGCAAAGATTGGGTACCTATTGAGAAACAAATTACATTAGAATAATTTTGGAATTAGGCTTTATAAACTTTCAGACCAATTACTAATTCCTTACACTATCATGTGGGAACCGTACAAAAAAGGATTTAAAGCTTACTTGCAACTTGAAAGATCTCTTTCAGATAATTCAGTCGAAGCATATATACGGGATATTGAAAAGCTCACAGATTATCTTCAGCATTCAGGCACTTTAAAAAATCCATCCGACCTTAAACTTTCCGACCTTCAGCATTTCATTAAATGGATAAGCGAGTTGGGAATGTCACCAACTTCGCAGGCAAGAATTATCTCAGGTATAAAATCTTTCTATAAATATTGCCTGATAGAACATATCAGTAAAAATGATCCCACTACTCTTCTTGAGGCACCAAAACTTAAAAGAACATTACCTGATACATTAAGTTTCGATGAGATCGAGGACATGATCGCACAAATAGATCTCAGCAAGCCCGAAGGTGGACGAAATAAGGCAATACTTGAAACACTTTATAGTTGCGGATTGCGTGTAAGTGAGTTAGTGAATCTTAAAATATCACAATTGTATTTTGATGTTGGCTTTATAAGAGTGATCGGCAAAGGCGATAAGGAAAGATTAGTGCCTGTTGGAAGTAGCGCAGTAAAATATGTGAACATCTACCTCAAAAATATTCGTGTGCATATCCCTGTAAAGTACGGCAATGAAGACATTGTGTTTCTCAATCGTCGAGGGAGTAAGCTTACAAGAGTGATGATCTTTCTAATTATAAAAGAGCTGGCAAGAAAAGCAGGAATAAAAAAAACAATTTCGCCGCATACTTTTCGTCACAGCTTTGCTACGCATTTGGTGGAAGGTGGCGCCAATCTTCGTGCCGTGCAGGAAATGCTCGGGCATGAGAATATTACAACCACACAGATCTATACACATCTCGATCGTGAATTCCTGAGAAAGACCTTAGAACAATTTCATCCTGCGTTTAAATGATTTTTATTTTATGTAGCTAACTCCAGTAATTCTTTTCATCTTCTGTTGCGTCGCACTCTTGTACTTCAAAAATTCTATTCAGCTTAAATCTCTTTTTCTCATTCACTCTTTTATTCTCTTAGCTAAAAAAATAACCCCCGACGCGGCAGGGGTTTTTGTGTTATGGCTAAGAAAAAAGAGTACGGAGTGGTGAGTAATTGCGATCTGAAATTAAAAAAGGAAAAACTTATTTGCAACCCTTACAAATATTTCCCAAGTAGAATTACTGACTATTCTATGATAATTTTCTCAGTATGTTTTTTACCTGACTTTTTATTTGTCATTCGAAGAAAATAGGCACCTGTTGTGGTCATTGGCATACTAAATGAACTAAATTTATTTTCAGTTTCAAATATTACAGTTGTAGAATGAATTATTTGACCGTTTTGATTTATCAGATCAGCCTGGTATTCCCCTGCTTCTGATTTATTCAACTCAAGTTTCACCAAACTTCCAGCAGAAACAGGATTAGGATAAACCTTAAAGAACTTATAAGTACTGTCCTTAAAAATTCTTTGGAACAACTTCATCGGCTCTTTTTTCTTCCTTTGAATTCTCTCAATCATCACTACTCCGCCCAAAGTACCCGTCAGCATTGTATTCAACTGAACATTACACCGAATTTCATTTTTATTTGAATCAATTGTAATTTCTTTAGTTTCAAAACCAACACTGGAAAAAACAAGTGTTGCAGGTGATCTATCTGAAAAAAGACCAATATTGAAATTTCCATTCGCATCTGCCACAACACCAGACCTGGTTCCTTTTATTACAACGGTAACATTAGAAATTGCTTCGCCTTTTTCATCTACCAATTTCCCTGTTACTTTTTTGGGTTTATTTATTTCTGGTTGATTATTGCAACTTTCATTTATGTTTTTTCGAGTCTTATTTGAATCAACTAAAACAGTAGTATCCCCCATGACTCTTAGTTTCCCTTGTGCTTTTGCTTTGGAAGTAAAAAGAAAGGCGGGAATAATAAGCTGCAAAAAATATTTCATCCATGGAATCCTTTTCCGTGGAATTTCAAAGTCTCTTTCTAATTGTTCATTATAAAGTCTTCCACAAACAGAACCGGTGGATGGCTTCTTAAAAAAAGCAATTAGCTGCATATCACTCATGCTCGTAAAATCAACAACAGTTTTTTGACAGGAATCACAGAAGCGTCCTTTATCACCCGGAGTCATTTTATTCCAATCCTCATGGCAGTGCTCGGGGATTTGCAGTTGAAATTTTCTTGACATAAGCAGAAGTTTTATTGAATGATGATTTTCTCGGTATATTTTTTCCCTAACTTCTTATTTGTCAGTCGTAAAAGATAAGTACCAGGAGTAACATTTGGGATTTGAAAAGCAAAAACATTTGTTTCGTTTTCAATTCTGACAAATGAAGATTTAATAAACTGTCCTTGTAAATTATACAGATCGATAACATACTCCCCTATTGAAGCTTTTCTCCATTCAATTTTTATTTCGCTTCCGGCTATGACTGGAATTGGAAAAATCCTGAATTGATCGGAGTCCGGCTCTTTTTTGGATATCAGGTCATATGATTGCACAGTTTTTAAATTGTAGCACATTGCTGTAATCGGCGCCTGATTCTTTACCAGAGATAAAGTTTTAGATTCCTTTAGAAGTAATACCGTATAGTTTTTATCAACAATTTTTGAATTTATCAGACAACGATAAGGCTTATAACCAACATATGTTGCTGTTAATTCATATTCTTTCCCATAAACAATTTTGTTTGTTATAATTTTTCCCGATGAGTCAGTAACCAGGTGAGTTGTATCCTTTCTTTCTCCAAGTGAGATTAAACCGACATTTGCGTTAGCCAGCATTTCACCCGTTAGCATATCTTTTACTGTTAATGTTCTATCATTCGCACCTTTTGTTGTAATAAGAATTACTCCCGACACAGCTCTACATCCATATAAAGCAGTCGCCTTCTGACCTTTTAAGATCCAGATACTTTCAATATTATCAGGATCAATATTTTTAAAATCCAATTTTTCTGCAATTATCCCATCAATAATGAGAAGAGGATCGGGACTCAAATTTGAAGACAAGCATCTTATTCTTAAAACAACTGGTTCAGTATTAGAAGCTGTTGAAGGAAGTTGTCTACTTTGAATTTTTAATCCATGGATCTTAAGATCACTTGAATCCTGGGTATAAGCAGTTGAGAATAATAAAACCAGGCAAAAGAATAGCATAGAAATTTGTCTCATAGTTTTGATTTGGGTTTCAATAAGGAGCCCTGTAGACACAAGGCTCCGTCAATTAACTGGATTTTTCCACGTACCAACTAGTTTATAGCTTAATGATGCTTTACTTTCACAATTACATAAATAGGGACAACCATTTTTCTTACTAATTTTAAGGATTGGCTTTTATAAAAAATATATCATCCACAAACCAAAGCGATACTGAGTTGGTATTAGCCTATCGGCAATCTGGCGACCTGAAAGTTTTGGGGCATCTATACCAGCGATATATGGAGCTTGTGTATGGTGTGTGTCTGAAATACCTGAAAGAACCTGAACTGGCACAGGACGCCGTAATGCAGATATTCGAAGAACTGGTATCAAAATTGAAAAAACATGAAGTAGAGAACTTTCGGGGCTGGCTGCACCAGGTGGCGAAAAATTATTGCCTGATGCAACTCAGAACACCAAAGAATTTAAAAACAGTCGCATTGCCTCCATTACTTATGCAAAATGAAGAAGATGTGCATCTGAATGGCGTGATGGAAAAGGAGGAGAATTTCCAAAAACTGGAAAAATGTATTGCCTCTCTTCCCGATGAACAAAGAACGATGATAAAACTATTTTATCTTGACGGAAAATGTTATAACGAGATCGTGGAAATAACCGGGCTGGAATGGAATCATGTACGCAGCTCCATTCAAAATGGCAGGCGAAATTTGAAACTTTGCATGGAGAAGAAGTCAGAAGTCAGTAGACAGTAATAAGTATGGAATTTGAAATTTATTATTTGAAATTTTATTAATAGTGTCTGAAGAAAAAAATATAATAAACTATACAGCAGCTGATATTGAAAAATATTGGAATGGAAAACTTAGTCCCGCTGAAATGCACGCAATGGAAAAAGCTGCAATGGACGATCCTTTTCTTGCCGATGCAATGGAAGGTTACAAGAATGAAAGTTTAGCTGATTCAGAATTGGATTCATTAAAAGAAAGACTTGATAAAAGAATTGGCGCCGTTGTACCGATCTTAAATTTAAAACGTAAGCGATTTACATGGGTAAGAGCCGCCGCTGCGATCATTATAATCGTTGGATTCGGTTTGTTGGTTCAGCAATTAGTTTTCAATGATAAAAACAAGAATGCAATGGCCATATTAGAAAAGGATGATAAAAGACCTGAGAGTACTACGACGAAAGACCAGGTAAAACCAGACTCTATAATTAAAGAGGTACCGGCGCAATCGGGTTCAGTGGCAAACAAATCCGAACAAAAAGTTTCTGTCTCTCCAAACGCAGGCAGTCATGTTTCTTCAAATCCCGACAAGATCAAGGAAGCTAACAGATCAGATGATGAGTATAAAAAAAGAGAAACTGAAAAAGTAGCAGAGATCAATGCACAAGCAATTGCAAGTGCGGAAAAAAAAGATGAATCAATAAAAGCCGAGGCTAATGTAATATACTCAAATGACACTTCTAAAAGTTCAAATAAAAAAGTACTCAATTCACCTGTATCTATGGAAAGAGCAAAAGCCAGCCGGGCATATTATGAAAACGATAAAAAAAATGAGGTCGCATTAAACAATAAATATAACTACCGGGTAGTGGATGCACAAAATAATCCCGTGCCTTTTGCCAATGTGACGAACACAAGGGATAATGTAGGCACCTATACTGATATCAGGGGGAATTTCAATCTTGTTTCAAGTGACAGCATTCTACATGTCCAGATAAGATCTCTTGGATATGATGCTGCCAATTATAAACTCGTTCCATCAAATACTCAACCCGGTGACCTGCTTTTAAAAGAAGGTGAAATGAAAGAAACAATTTCACAAAATAGAAAAGTAGTAAGCAGTCTTTCAAGAAAGGATAGTGCAGAAATTGAAGAACCAGAAGTAGGTTGGGGTTACTATAATACGTATGTAGCCAATAATATTAAAATCCCTGAAAATGTCCGTTCTAAAAATTCCCGCAGTGATGTTGAACTTAGTTTTGATGTTGACAAAACTGGTGCTCCTATAAATATTAAAGTAACCAAATCATCACAATGCAAAGAATGTGATGAGGAAGCGATCCGGCTTTTAAAAGAAGGTCCGAGATGGAAGCGAAAAGGGAAAAAATCAAAAGCCACCGTTTCCATAGCAGTCGATCAGAAATAAGATGATAACTAAGTAGGTGAAAGATGTTAGTTATTTTATAAACCGGGCTTAATAACTATCATCTAAAAAATTATCCTCTATCATCTATTCCCTACCTTTGTCGTCCAAAACAAATTGTCATCATGAAAAAACTATTTGCCTTAGCTGTTGCATCATTTATAATTTTTTCGACTGACGCACAGCAGTTAACCACACCACAAACAAGCCCGACAACTGAAATCAAGCAAAATTTTGCTTTATCAAGCATTGAACTTTCTTTTTCACGTCCCGGAGTAAAAGGTCGTAAAATTTTTGGCGACCTTGTTCCATACGGAAAAGTTTGGAGAACCGGTGCTAATGGCGCAACGACCATTACTTTCGGTGAAGATGTAACGATCGGCGGTAAAAAAGTTGCTGCAGGAAAATATGGTTTGCTTTCTATTCCTGGTCAAACTGAATGGACATTTATCATCACAAAACAACTGGATGTAACAAGTCCTGCTGCTTATAAACAAGACCAGGATGTTGTAAGAGTAACATCTAAACCGGAAACTCTTCCTTTTTCTATTGAAACAATGATGATCAATATTGACAACATCAAAAGCAATAGCTGTAATATCGGCCTGGTTTGGGACAATGTTTTCGCAGGCTTTGATGTAACATCTGATGTTGAAAGTAAAGTAATGGAACAGATCAAAAGCACAATGGAAAATGATAACAGGCCTTATTTTGCAGCGGCACAATATTATATTGATAATGGCAAAGACCTCAACAAAGCTGTAGAATGGTTAGATAAAGCTTATGCACAAAACCCCGAGGCGTTCTGGGTACTATATCAAAAAGCCCGTGCTCAAAAAATGCTTGGCAAAAAATCAGATGCTATTGCTACTTCGAATAAATCGATCGAGATCGCTAAAAAAGCAAAGAACGATGACTATGTTGCCTTGAATGAGAAGTTGCAAAAAGAAATGAAGTAATATCTTTTCAGAAAATATTTTAAGTCCCGCTTATAGCGGGATTTTTCTTTTGTTCATGATCGGCTGCAAAAGAAGCGCAAAAAGAACCACGCCGAATGCGCCAATAGGATTTAGCCAAAGAAATCCAAGACCGATGAGTTTCATTTTAGCAGGAATATAAATAGCAAAGATCAAAAGCTGTGTCAATACTGTTGCATAAAAAACAGCCGAACCATTGGTGATCCTTTTTAAAAATAATGCTACAAGGAAAACTCCTAGAATTGGTCCATAAAAAATGGAACCGAGTTCATTTACTGTTTCAATAAGACTGTTTCCCAGGTTATATGAATACATAGCAACGATCACACAAAAAATACCCCACAAAAGTGTGTATCGTTTTGACATTTTGTATTCATCTTCTCCAGTAACTTCTTTTTTAGAAAATCGCCGGTGAAAATCTACCATCGTACTTGACGCAAGAGAATTAATAGCTGCTGCTATACTCCCCCATGATGCCAAAAAAATTATGGCGATCAATAAACCCACCATTCCTGTGGGCAGGTTATCAACCACAAACCGAAGAAAAATATAATTAGTGTCACTTGTATCACCTTCAATCTTTTCGTCTTGCATCCATGTCTTTACTTTTTTACGAATGCTATCTGATTGCTGTTGCAGCTGGTTTAACTCAACTGCTTTATTATTTTTTTCTTCTTTTGTTTCTGCATGCGAAAAAAGAACAACAGTAGATTTTTTTTGTTCTGACAGATCATCGTAAGTTTTTTGTGCAACAGACAATGAATCTTTGTGTGAAGTGTTTTCTAATTTATTTAATTGTGCCTGGTTAAAAAATAAAGGCGCATTATTGAATTGATAAAATGTAAAAACCAATGCGCCGATCAATAGAATGGCAAACTGCATCGGCACTTTTACAAGACCATTCATCAACAAACCCATTCGGCTTTCGGTAAGGGATTTTGCAGTAAGATATCGACCCACCTGGCTCTGGTCAGTTCCAAAATAGGATAAGGCAAGAAAGAATCCCCCTATAACCCCACTCCATATATTATACTTATCGCCCCAGTCAAATCCATTTCCTTTTTCAAAACCAGTTGTAATAACATTCAGCCTACCGAGTTTGCCACTCACTTGCAAAGAATCAATAAAGCCAACACCTTCCGGCAACATATGTACAACCATATAAGCAGCTAAAAACATTCCGACAAAAATGATGATGAGTTGCAATTGCTGTGTGTAAGCAACCGCTTTTGCGCCACCACTAAGTGTATAAATTATTAGCAAGCCGCCCATGAATAAATTTGTCCAATAAATATTCCAACCTAATAATGATGAAAGAATGATCGATGGTGCAAATACACTGATGCCTGTTGATACGCCTCTTTGCAATAAGAATAAAAATGAAGTAAGTGTTCTGGTTTTTCCATCAAATCTGTTTTCAAGAAATTCGTACGCAGTATAAACTTTCAGTTTGCTGAAAATTGGAACAAAGAAAATACAGATGACTACCATTGCTATTGGTAATCCAAAATAATATTGAACAAACCTCATTCCATCTGTATATGCCTGGCCGGGAGCAGAGAGAAAAGTGATCGCACTTGCCTGGGTGCCCATAATGCTCAGCAATACTAATCCCCAGGGTAAACTTCTGTTAGCAAGTATATAACCATCAAGATTGTGGGTAGTACGGCTTTTGTATAACCCATAAGCAATTATTCCGATCAATGTAGCGGCAAGTATAATCCAATCAAGTTGGCTCATGAAAAGGCTTTGGTAAAAAGACTAAACAAGACAATAATCAGCACAAGAAAAACAAGAACAAAAACATACCAATGATTCCATGATCTGAATAAAGGTATTTTGTCGTTGCCTTCCTGCATGCTTTGCTATTTAAAAAATTATTTTTTTCTGATTAATCCTGAAAGTAAAAGCCCCAAAGCAAGACCGATCAATAATCCAATAGTCACTCTTTTAATTATAAATCCAAGAACCAGCCCGATCACGATAGTCAATACCACAGCCATTGTTCTTCTTGTGTCATCACCCTGTTTACTCATTAAAATGCTTTTTTCCTGTTTAGTGCAATAAGGTTTGCAAATAACCGATATGCACCGGGTACGCCAGCAGGCAATTCTCTAAAAAATACAAGTCCTGTATATGTAAAATATCCGCGACCATATTTTGCGATCAATAAACTTCCATCATCTGTTTTTTCCCCGGGATCATTCATTGCAAGTATTTTTTCAAACTTGCCCGCAGAATCAACTGCATCATAAATACTTCTTTCCTGTATCCATCCTTTAAAGTCATCCTGGTTTATTTTATTGGGGAAATTCAATGCAGGGTGCTCAGGTTTCAAAAAAGTTACTGTTGCATTTTCATCTGTCACACGATTTCTTGTTATTGTAAAATCATAAGGACCCATTTTTGATCTCACGTTACTTATGAAGTTGCTGGTGTTATATTGCACAATAAGATTTCCCCCATTCTCAACATACTTCATAAGTTTATCATAGTAATTACCAAGCCAGTCAAGTGTATTATAAGCTCTTACTCCAACAATGATAGCATCAAACTTATCTAAAGGATTTTTTGCGATCTCTTTTTGATTTAAACGATTTACTTCAAAACCCATTTGCTCTAGTGCTTCAGGCACTTTATCTCCTGCACCAACAATATAACCGATCTTTTTTCCATAGGTTTCAACATTCACAACTTTCAGGGAAACATCTGCATCATGAAAATAATTAATAGCCGGAATGTGATCGTGTTTTATTTCATGTTTATCACTTTTGATCAAATTATTGCCCAATGTATCCGTGATCCCAAATAAAATATTCGAAGATTTTTTTATTTCATTACCATTATAGTCAAAGCTCAACGATTGACCTTTTGAATTAACACTAACTTTCTGTGATGAAAAAGAAAAATTAGTCAACGGTTTCATATCGCTTTCCGAATAAGCAACCATCTTACCAGTGAAATTTCTTTTTAATCCTTTTATTGCAAGAGTACCATTTGTTTTATCATTCCCGTTCATGATGATCTTTAGATCTTCAGAAGGGGTAATAAGCACGGGAGGAACAACCACCAGGGGCCAATACAATTCTCCTCTTACCGGATCAGTGAATTTATATTTAACTGCTCTTGAAAAATTAAAGTCTTCTCCTTCAATATTTATTTTTACGGAAAGAATATAGCTCGGCTGTATGTCAGGAATACCAATTTTTGTTTGATCATTCACATTAAAATACCCGGGTTCCATTTTAGTTTCCAGCCAATAAGGTTGAGTGATCGGTTTTGAAGAAGGAACAAAAACTGTTTTAGCAAAATTTATATTCCGGTTTTTTGCTAACGGCTGACCCATTAAAGAATCAAAACCATCAACAACAAACCCTTTGATAGTTGCGTTTACCCCTAACCTGTTATTAAATTGAAAATTGAAACGAATAGAATCCGTTTGCACTGCAAATTGTTCTGTTGTAAAAACATCTATCCACAAACCACTGCATTGCTCGATCAATTGTTTTGTTTCATCCAATTTTTTATTTCTCCAATAGCCAGCTGGCATTGCATTAAGAGCTTTATATAATTGAACCAATACTTTCACCGAGTTTTCGGGATGTAAAAAATCAAATGATGCAGAAATATCGTTAACCATTTTTTCTATTGCCTCACCTCCATTTACTTTTTTCCAGCTTATATCAACTCCCTCCATCAGATCATTTTTAGGTTGGTCGCCTTTTGTTGCCGTAAAAAATTGTAATGACTCTCCCCTTCCCGCAGGAACACCAAACCCCTGGCTCTTATGCTGGCTGCGACCTTCTGCTGCGATCTCGCCATAACTTTTTCCAAGTAATGGATTATAACCACCTACATCCAGTTTATATTGACTGTCGCTTTGTGTATTAGTGCCACCAAAATTGAACGTGTTCCAAAGAACTCTTTTCACCTGCCATGGCTGAACATATTTTAATTGATCAACAAAACGGGTTGGATCGGCAGCAGCAGTGAATGCTTCATTTGCAAGAATAGCTGAAGCAGTATGATGACCATGTCCGCCTTCACCGGTTGTTGGGAATCTTGTGATAATTATATCTGGTTGAAATTTTCTTATCACCCATACCACATCACTTAATATTTTTTCCTTATCCCATTTTGTAAAAGTCTCTTCCGGGTTTTTTGAAAAACCAAAATCAAATGCACGGGTAAAAAATTGTTCCCCGCCATCAATTCTTCTTGCAGCAAGTAGTTCTTGCGTTCTTATCAGGCCAAGATCGATACCTTGTTCATCACCGATCAGGTTTTGTCCACCATCACCCCTTGTCATTGACAAATAACCGGTGCGGTATAATCTATCTTTCGAGAGATAAGCGATCAAACCTGTGTTTTCATCGTCAGGGTGGGCCGCTACATACAAAACCGAACCAAGCACATTCAATTTTTTAATGGCAAGATAAATATCAGCAGATGTCCATGTTTGTGGTGATTGAGCAAAAAGACCAATAGATAAAATAGCACTAAAAATGAGACTGTAAATTTTCTTCATCCGGCAAATTTATTTAGCGAATATAAGTCTTGCTTTACAAAGTGGCTTAGCCAATAGTATAAAAAATCCCGCCAATGGCGGGATTAGATTTTTATTAACTTGGTTTAGTTGGCTAATTCACATTAAACCTTATTTATTTAAATTTCTTATTGACCAACCATAAACACTGCATTACAAAACATCAGTTTTCCATTTTCCCAAAAATTACGGAACATAAGATTATCGCTGAGATAAACGATCTCACCTGCTCCCATGTCTTGTACACCAAAAACTAATTCGTCGTTTAATTTGTTTTTAACAGCAGAGCCAACAAAACCGGAAACCACGCTGTCTTTTTTTAATACACCTACATTCCATCCGCCTTCTTTGAAAAATTCGTAAACAGCATCGTCTTGTTTTAGTGTGTAATAAAAATTTGGATAACCAAATGCAAGCGGATGTGTATTATCAAGCTGCACTTTAAATATAGAACCCGGAATATTTGATCTGATAGATTCTCTTTCTCTTCCCTCATACACTTGCAATACAGCATATGGGTCTTTTTTATCGCCACCGTCATCGGATTTTTTTGATTTGATGGCCCAATCAGTTTTTGCTAATTGACCAACAGCGCCTTCAAGTGCAACCAATCTTCCGCCTTTATTTATCCAATCCTTTAACTGATCGGCAGAATTTTTTTCATTCAAAAAACGATAATTACCAGAAGGCATAATGATCACATCATAATCACCCCAGCTAATTCTTCCGAAATCATTTGCATTGATCAATGTAACGGGGTAGTCGATCGATTGCTCAAAGAAATTCCAAATTTCACCAGCTGAGTTTGAACCAACACCCTCACCTGTTAATAATGCAATACGGGGAGCTTTCATAAAATGAACCTTCCCGCTACCCAAATCAAATCCTTTATCAACAAATCCTGTTGTGATCGTATTTGCTTTTATATTATTTGCATTGCATATTTGGTTAATAATGGATGCAAGTGTGCCGCCAAATTTTTCATTTCCTTTTTTTATAATGATCAGCGAACCACGATCAAATTGTTGCCCGTTAGTTTCAAAAGGAGTTTCCGAGAAACGAACTTTCACTCCTTGCTTCATCAAAGTGGTCAAAGCCTTTACACTTTGCAGTCCTTTCCAACCAATAACATAACCATAAGCATCACTTACATTATTTATAACTGCTGCCGGGATTGTTCCCGCAGATGATTGAAGCTTATTTTTAGAAGCAAAAGTATTCAGGCCATACACATAAGGTAAAGCCCATGCGGTAATATCATATGTATTTGAATCAACCAATTTAGTTTTTGGCTCAAACAACACTTTTATCATTGCCGACCTTGGTTGTTGAGAATGAACCATAAGATCACCGGCCTCTATGGTGAACGCTTCGTCTTTGCCTGAAAAATAACCGTAGCCGTTAGCTTTTGAATTTCCTCCGGCAAATTCATATTGAATTCCATTTTTATCAAGCAGTGTTGTTAATGCATTTACTCTTTCTCTATCAGCTCCGGCGTTTTTTATAAGATAAGTTTTATACTCACCAGCACCATTACTGACCGCTTCATTAAAAAATCTTCTGAACTCTTTTACTAACCTCGCAGCATTCAGCGATGAAACCTCTATTGTACTTAGCCCGGTTGTATAATGATGAGTGGCACGATCTAATAATGTCAACGTATCTCCTTCATCAGTTAATACACCCAAGCCACCGGCAGGCCCGCCTCCTTGCTCATAAGTCATTCCTATTGCGCCGTTATAAAGTGGATAAGTGTCACCATAACTTGGATAAAAAAGATCAAACACTTCTTTGGTAAAATATAGCCACCCATTCGCATCAAAATATTTTGCATGACTTTTACCGATCATTAACTGGAAATCTTTTTGCCATTGGGTGATCACTTCATGGAACGGTTGTGCAGCCGGGGCAAAATAATAAGGGTTGTTTATTCCCTGCTCGTGAAAATCAACATGCACGTAAGGCATCCATTGATTATACATTTTCATTCTTTGCTGGCTTTCTATTTGTGTTTGCCATGCCCAGTCCCTGTTAAGATCAAAATTATAATGATTGGTTCTGCCACCGGGCCATGGCTCACGATGTTCTCTTGCATTTAATGATGGGTTCATATTCTTGCCGACAACTGAATTGAACCAATTCACATACCTGTCCCTGCCATCAGGATTAATACATGGATCAATAATAACAACTGTATTTTTTAACCATTGCTTAGTTTTTGTGTTGGAAGGATCAACCAATGCCCATATTGTCATCATAGCAGCTTCCGATGAAGATGTTTCGTTTCCGTGTACATTATAGCTTAGCCAAACGATCGCCGGAGATCCTTCTTCTATAGGTGCTGCTTTGTCTTTGGCAATATTGGCAAGACGAAGGTTATTCAATCTTATTTGTTCAAGGTGACTTATGTTTTCAGGAGAAGAAATGAAAGTTAACAATAACGTTCTTCCTTCGTTGGTTTGACCATACTGTTCCAACTTCACATTTGCAGAAGCATTTGCAGCAACATGCTGAAAATAGCTGACAATTTTCCAATGAGGTGTATAACGGGTACCGACTTTGTAACCTAAAAATTCATCAGGAGACTTTAATTGAGCATTTGTAGAAATAAAAAATAACGTAGCAATTGCAAGCAGGATTTTCTTATGCATTAGGTATAATTTGAGGGGGCAATTTATGAAAGAGAAAGGAAATACATTTGAGTGACTGAAAGTTTTGAAAAAGTTTACATAATGCAAACAGACTTGAAGATCCTCCTGATCAGCGGATCAATGTAATTGTTCCTTTTCGAAAGATCTTTGTATTGTTTGGTCCTATAATGTCTACCTGGTAAACATATATGCCCGTTGGTTGTGGAAGCTTCTTGTATGTTCCATCCCAGCTACCAGAATTATCAGTTGCTCTATAAACTATTTCACCCCAACGATTGAAAATTTCGAAATTGGTTATTTTATAGTTTGCAAAAGACATTATTTTAAACTGATCATTTAACCCGTCGTTATTAGGAGTGAAAGCATTGGGAATATAGAGGTCATTAAGAACATTTACTTTAACCTGGTCAGAATGTGTACCACAACCTAGTGCAGATACTGCATTAAGTGTATACACACTTGTTTGAGCCGGAAAAACCTGCGGGTTAAGAATATTTGTACTATTTATTGTTGTTGGTGGTGTCCAATTAAAATTGACTGATGTTCCGGTAAATGATCCATTGAGAATAGCTGTGTCTCCAAGCATTATAAATTTATCAGGTCCTGCATTTGCCAAAGGGTTTCTGTAAACATCAATTGTAACATAAGCAGAATCCTGGCAACCAGACTCGTTTGTCGTAACTACTTTATAAACTGTAGAATCATGCGGCGAAGCAACAGGGTTCGCAATCGCATCACTCGATAACCCTGTAGATGGAGTCCATTTATATTGAACAATATCAGTAGCTGTTGCTGAAAGTGTTTCACTTTGTCCTTCACATAGTGGAGTTGCAGGTTGTACACTAACAGAAGTTCCTGGAAAAACTTTAAGATAAAATGTATCATATAAAACACAGCCGTAGTAAAATGTTTCTTTTACCCTATACATTCCTGTATCGCTATACTGCACATTTGGTATCGTAGCTATCGCATTAGTTGAACTATAACCATTAGGCCCTGTCCATAATACCTGCAATGCGAAAGGATCAGAAGGAGGAAAATAAAAATCTTTACCTAGGCAACCGCGAACATTTTCAGGAGGCGTAGGAGTTGGTAAAGGATGAACTCCTGTCTGAATTGAATTGGATGTAATCCGGCAATTGATAGAATTAATATTACCGCTTTCTGCAATGCATATTCTGTATAATATAGTTCCTGTAGTTCTGTGTGGCACAAGATAGTTCAAGGTGGTTTCGCCAGGAATATCGACCCAGGTTCTTCCTGTATCAATACTGCTTTGCCATTGATATACAGGATTGACAAATCCTGGAGTATGGTTCCCATTCAACATCCAAACATCTGTATAGTCAGCACAAACTTCTACAGGGCCGGCACCACCATTAAGCGTTGCAGTTATTAAAGAAGGACTGCAAGGACTTAGAGTAACATCATCAATTGCAAAAGCAGAACCACAACCGAATGGCGGATTAATTGTAATTAAAACAATAATATCTGTTACACTTGCGGGAGTTGTTATTGAGAGACTATATTCTTTCCACAGCCTGTCATTTACGATCGGCAAATTCCCTGTACTGTCCTCTGCGAGTATAGTTCCTGAAATTGTTTTGAGTGTATACTTCACATTGGGCAATACAGCGCTTCCATCACAGGCAAAACTTGTCATTACAGGAGTTGCCCACATTCCAAAATGGTAAACAGTATTGCCACATAGATTCCTTGCAGTATCCGTATAGACAATACCAGGACTACTTTCCGCATTTACCAGCATATAATTTCCTTCTGAATCCCCAATTGTATGATCACCTACCATTTGCACCCATGATCTCGGTCCGCAACCAAAAAGAAATCCGCTAAGGGTATAGGTACCCTTTGAATTTGGGCAACCACCAACAAACTGATACGAGGTGCTGCTAGCCGGAAGCTTATACCCCTTCGTACCAAAAGTTTGATTTATTACAGGATCACCAAGGCTTGTGCAGGTTTGAGCACTTGCTTTAAATGTCAAAAGAGAAAAAGAAAAAATATTGATAACCCAAATGAAGAATTTAAAAAAAAATGAAATGAACAGGCTCTTGTTATAAAAACCAGTTTTAGTTTCGTAAGGCCGCAATCCTTTCATTATTTGGACTAATAATTGAGCTGTTGAATTTGAAAGCAGTCGGCAAAATCTTAGAGTAGGTTATTTTGCTTAATGCCCTAACAATTTTAACACACAAATTAAGAATAAATAGCGTGGCAATAAAATATTCCTGCTTATTGAAAATGTGTCTTTTTAATAACAGTCGTTCGACCTTTTATCTTGTCATTATTGCTGCACGTCCATCATCGGTACAGTAGGTGGTGCCTTCGCAACTTTTTCTTTATTATTTTTCAGATTGTGTAATTCAAAAACCAAAGATGTGTAATAATAACCACCATTAAAACCAAACTGTGTAGCAGCACGACTATACGCAAAACGACCTTCAGCGGTGTTTGCAAAATTCTTCAGCTTATCAGGATAAGTATCGCCGATATTATTTGCTCCAATAGTTATGTTGACAAGATTTGCAATTTTATAACTCATGCTTGCATCAGTTACTGTTTTAGAACTGAAGAATTCGTCTAATGCGGCATTTCCCGGATCTCTTGTCGCTACTTTTCCAAAGTCGGTACTACGAACATTGAATGTCCATTTAGCAACCTTATAAGTGAAGTTGATCGATATTTTATGTCTTGGTTGTGCTTCTTCAACACGTCCTTCTTCATCACGGGCAAATAAGCGGGCCTGCAAAGTAGGATCAGTGATCGTACTTACCCGGGCCTCACCCTGAACATTTGTTTTATTAAAATTCGCTGCGCCGGTTATTGCAAATTGTCCGTTGCCAAGCTTATCGGTAAAAGATATCACAGCATCTACACCTTGTGTTCTTGTATCGATCGCATTTGTAAAAAATATTACTGAACTCACATCATTAAGTTCAGGATATTGACTTAAGATCGCATCTACCGCTCCAGCTTCGGGAGCATTAAATCTTCTGAAAGAGGAACTCAATACGATCCTGTGATCAATATCGATGAGATATCCATCAACAGTAATGCTTAATTTATTATTTGCAAGCCTGCTTGTTAACCCTAGACTGTAATTGGTCGAAGTCTCTGCATCAAGACTTGGAATGCCAAATGCCTGGGCAACTGTGCTATTATTACGAAATGTTCCCTGTTGAAATGGTTGCAATCCAGAACTTGTTTGAATAAACACTGTGCTGATAGCACTGAAAAATCTTTGATGCATTGATGGTGCCCTGAAACCATTACTGAATGCGCCGCGAATCGCAAGCTTGTCAAACAACTGGTAACGAAAAGCGAATTTGCCAGCAAAGCTTGAACCATAATCAGAATAATGCTCATACCGACCAGCGCCATTTAAAAGAAGTTTGTCGTTAATATCTGTTTCTATATCAACATAACCTCCAAATACATTTCTTCTTTCATCAACAGCATTTGCTGGTTGAAACCCGGGGAACACCTGTGCGCCACCAACTTTTCCAGAAGAAGGATCATAGTTAAGATAAGAAGCTTCCTCTCCTTCCTCCATTGAATAATTATCGCTGCGAAATTCAGCTCCAGCAGCAAGATTGAATGATTTCAAACCCATGTTTACTCCAAGATCTCTTGAAACATTTAAATTAGTTGTGTACTGACTAAATAAAAGTTTACCAGCATAAAATTCCGTAGGCGCTGTTTCTTTTAATGCATATTGAGATGCATTATTAGAATTGCTCACATCAAAACGAAATGAATTGCCACCGAGGGCCTGGCTAATATCCCAACTCCAATTGCTGGCAAGCTTACCTTCAAAACCTGCTGTAAGATATTTATCCCTGATAATAGAGTTGATCTCGGGAAGAAAACCATCAGGATAAAGTTCAGCGATCACTTGCGTAGTTTGTTTTGGATAACGATAAAAACCGGCAGCTTTTCCATCCCTGTAATTATAACCGGCCGTTAAAAGAAATTGAAGATCCTTTTTAAATGGATAGCCCATATTTACCATAACACCATAATTACGCACTTCAGAGTTCCCGATATGCATATTATTTTTTCTGCTAAATCCACGTTGAGCAATTATTTGTTCATCAAGCGTTACATCATTTGTATAGACAGTACCTGTATAATCGCCAGAGCGATTTGTTGCATCACGATGACGAATGTCACCCGAAATATTAAAGTAGCCACCTTTCTTACCTAAGCTCATCCCTTTATTTATTCCCACTTGCTGAACAGCACCATCACCTTCATATTGTTTTCCAAAATGTGTATACAACGTTGTTCCGGTAACGTTTTTCTTTAAAACAACATTTATCACACCTGCAATGGCATCTGAACCATATTGAGATGCTGCGCCATCACGAAGTACTTCCACCCGATCAATTGCAGATGCAGGAATAGCGTTAAGATCCGTACCAACAGAACCACGACCAACAGTTCCATTTACATTCAGCAATGCGGTGTTATATCTTCTTTTTCCATTTACTAAAACAAGAGTTTGATCGGGACCAAGTCCACGAATAGTAGCAGGATCAATATGATCGGTACCATCAGCAACTGTTTGCCTGCTTGAATTATAAGATGGCGCAACAAAATTTATCATTTGAGTTGGCTCTATTTGCCCGGTAAGATTTAATTCGCGGTTTGTGATCACATCAACTGGTACGGGAGTTTGTGTTCTGGATCTTGAAATAGATGAACGTGAACCAACAACGATCACCCGGTTAAGATCGCCAGAATTTTGCATGTCAAAATTATTTTCAGATACCGATCCCGCACTCACAGACACTTGTTTGCGTTGCGTTACTACACCAACATAACTTACTATTAAAGTATAGTTTCCGGGAGAAACTTTTAATTCATAGTTCCCGCTGGCATCAGATACAGTTCCTCTCTTCGTACCATCTAATATAACGGAAGCCCCCGCCATTGGTAATCCATTTGCATCTCTTACTGAACCCCGCAATGAACCCGTTTGTGCAATTGCATTACATGTAATAAAAAAACAAATCACTAAAAACCCAACACTTTTAAGGACAAGCCTGAATTTGTTGACCATATACAGTATTTCTTAAGTTAAAATATGAAAGATAATTGGATAAAAAAGGGCTCAGGTAATTATTGCAGAGTATGAAATAAAGATAAAGATTTTAAGATAAAAAACCCGGAACTATTTACCTTGTGCAATGAAAGCTATCTATGATGAAAAAAATGTTTTTTCTATTTCTTCTGCCGGTGTTATTCGAATTTTCTTGTTCAACAACAAAAACTCCAACTGCACTAATTGACCAGTACAAATACGACACTCAGAAAAAGGTTGTTTGTGAAAATGGTGCCGTTGTTTCTGCGCATCCTCTTGCAAGTAAAGTTGGATTGGCCATTTTAAAAATGGGTGGCAATGCTGTTGATGCTGCTATTGCAACACAATTAGCACTTGCAGTTGTTTATCCCAACGCCGGGAATCTTGGCGGTGGCGGTTTTATGGTGGCAAGATTAAAAGACGGAAAACTTGTTGCGATCGATTACAGGGAAAAAGCTCCCGGCAATGCTCATCGTGATATGTATCTGAGCGCAACGGGTGAACCACAATTAGAGTTAAGCCAGAATGGTCATCTTTCATCAGGTGTTCCCGGTACTGTTGCCGGTTTATTTGAATCAAGCAAATATGCAACGCTTTCTTTTGATAAATTAATTCAACCCGCAATTGATCTTGCAGAAAAAGGTTTTATACTTTCTGATCGTGAAGCAAAAGCTTTTAACTCATTAAAAGATGAGTTTGAAAAATACAATACACAAACACCTGTTTTCGTAAAAAATATTTCATGGAAAGGAGGTGATACTTTTTTTCAAAAAGATCTTGCTGAAACTTTAAAACGAATAAAGAAAAAGGGAGCAAAAGGATTTTATGAAGGAGAAACGGCAAGGCTCATAGTGGAAGAAATGAAAAGAGGAAAAGGGATCATTACGCTTGATGATCTTAAAAATTATAAAGCTGCATCAAGAGAGCCTCACGTTTTTAATTACAAAGGATATGAAATTGTTGGGATGCCAATGCCAAGCAGCGGTGGTTTGTTATTGCATCAAATGTTGAAAATGATCGAAGATAAACCGATCGCTTCTTATGGATTTCATTCTGCTGAAGCAGTGCAATTGATGATTGAAGCCGAAAGACGAGCTTATGCAGACAGGGCACAGTTCATGGGCGATGCAGATTTTTTTAAAGTACCCGTTTCAAAACTTACAAATGAAAAATATTTAAAAGAACGAATGGCTGATTTTGTTCCGGGAAAAGCAGGCAACAGCGAACTAGTGAAGCCCGGTGGTATTCCTGCAGTCGAAAGTGAAGAAACAACTCACCTGAGTGTAATTGATAAAGATGGGAATGCGGTTGCCGTTACGACAACACTTAATAATTCTTATGGAAGCAAAACTGTTGTTGGCGGAGCCGGATTTATTTTAAATGATGAAATGGATGACTTCAGTGTAAAGCCGGGAGTTCCGAATATGTATGGTGCAGTTGGTGGCGAGGCAAATGCTATTATGCCGGGAAAACGAATGCTGAGTTCAATGACACCAACACTTGTATTAAAAGATGGTATGCCTTATTTAGTTGTCGGTACGCCGGGCGGCACAACTATTTGTACTTCTGTTTTTCAAACCATCGTCAATATTATTGATTTTAACATGAGCACTGAAGATGCTGTATGGAAACCAAAATTTCATCATCAATGGTTGCCTGACAAAGTAGATCTTGAAAAAGGATTTCCGGATGATACAAGGAAAGCATTGGAAGGAATGGGATATAAAATTGTTGAAAGAAGTGGTATTGGAAGAACTGAGGTCATCAAAGTTTTGCCCAATAAAAAATTTGAAGCTGTTGCAGATAATCGGGGTGATGACTCTGCAGAAGGATGGTGATCCTTGAATTAACAATTAAAAATTAAGAATTAAAAATGAGTTTGGGGAAAGAGTACCTATCAACAGTTATTAAAAGACTTAAGTATTATAAGGATCTTGGTGAAAAAACTTTTGAACAACTAGAAGAAAAAGAACTTCATTATTTGCCCACTTCTGAATCAAACAGCATTGCTGTTATTGTTCAGCATTTAGCAGGGAACATGATTAGCCGCTTCACTAATTTTTTAACTGAGGACGGAGAAAAAGAATGGCGACAGCGTGATGATGAATTTGAAATACACAATTATACAAAACAACAAGTGACCGATCTTTGGAACAAAGGCTGGCAATGTTGTTTTGATGCATTGGAATCAATAACAGAGAATGATCTTTTGACAATAATTTATATCCGTAAAGAACCGCTCAGCGTTATTGATGCCATCAACCGGCAGTTGGCACATTATCCTTATCACATTGGTCAAATCGTTTATATCGGCAGAATGATCAAAAACGAGGAATGGAAAAATCTATCGATTCCAAAAGGGCAATCACAACAATATAATGCCGGCAACCAGGTTAAAGATCCTGCAAAGAAGTATTGATCAAACTACATGTTACCCCGCTTTTTAACTCTATAAAACAATTTTTTCTTTTTTAGCAATACTATTTGACTAGCCGGATTTAATTTCTATTTTTACGCCCCTTTAAGTCCAGCCTGGCATCATCTTTCGGGCAAAATCCTTTCTGAAAACCGATTTATTTTAATTCTGTAAACAACTACCATGAAAGTATTGCTCACGGCAATGGCCCTATTGATCGCACATTTTGTAAACTGCCAGATATATTTTGCTGCTTCTGCCGGTCCACAAGCAACGGGTGTTCACTATAAAGTAGATCATAAAAATCAGGAAAGCTCAATGAAACCAGGAGTAAATGCCGGTCTGCAGATAAAAATACCACTCGAAGGTCGACTTTATTTTGCACCATCAATTATGTATAACCTTCGTGGTTATAAAGTAAAATATAGTGCTCCCCCTGATCTGCCCAATCCCGAAGCAATAGATAATAACACAAGTTTTCATACGATAGAACTTGCGTTTTTATTTCAACATGATTTTAAAATGACACCCGGACATTTCTTTATTCGTTTTGGTCCTTCTCTTGATTTTGCACTTCTGGGACATGAAAAATATAATACCCAGACCACTTCAGTTGAGAGAGCAATGCCTTTTAATTTTGCCAACTATGGACATTATCTTGCTTCAGCAATACTACATTTTGGCTATGAGTTTAAAAATAAATGGTACTTGTACGGGCATTATAACTATAGTATTGGCACTATGAGTAATGTAGATAATGGTGATTATATCGGTAACAGAGCTGCAGGCATTTCCATTGGTTACTATTTCAAAACAAGTAAAGTAGTGCTCTAGTCCCAAAAACAAGCAATAGTGGGTTACATTTAACACTTATCCCGGTCCGTTAATTTACGTCTTTCTGACCTTTGGTACTTAATTTGTCTTAAGTTAACGATTGGTTACTTTTACACTTCTAAAGCACTGCTTCTGAAGACCTTCAAGAAAATAGTTACATGGGTTCTTATCACACTGCTGTTTCTCATCATAGCAGGAACGATCTTTATTAATACAGATTGGGGTCAAAACATTATAGTCCACGAAGTCACAAGCAGGTTATCAAAGGAGCTAAAAAGTAAGATCAGTATTAAGCATGTAAGCTTTTCCCTCTTTGATAAAATGAACCTCGAGGGTGTAATGATCGAAGACCAGCATAAGGACACTTTACTTTCTGCTGGCAAAATGCAGGTACAAATTACAGACTGGTTTTTCTTTAAAGACAAGATCGTTCTTCACTATATAGAACTGGGCGATGCAGTTATTTATTTGAATCGCAACGACTCAGTTTGGAATTATCAATATCTAGTTGATTATTTTTCGGGAGGCAGTTCATCAGGAAGTGACAAAAAAGGAGTTGAACTTGCTTTTAAAAAGATCAAATTTAATAATGTAACCTTTCTTAATAAGGATGAGTGGCGTGGTGAAGACATGCAGTTCAAATTAACTTCCATGGATCTTGATGCGGATGAAATTGATCTTGCCTCTAAAAAGATCGAAATAAATTCCATTGATTTTTCTGACCCGGTTTTTTTAATTAAAAACTATACGGGCAAAAAACCCCGTTCTATAAAAGTTGTAAATGAGAATGAAGAAATTGCCGATGAACAAAAAATTGATTCCTTGTTAAAATGGAACCCGGAAAGCTGGTCTGTTCATGTTGGTAAAATAAATATCAATAACGGCGATTTTAAAAACATAAAAGTGATCAGCGGCTCCTATGATGACTATTTTGATGGAAGAAATATTGATTTTGCGTCTATCAATGCCACTTTTAAGAATTTGATCTTTAATAATGACACATTGACCACTTCATTGGAATTAAATACAAAAGAAAGAAGCGGTTTTGAAGTAAAGTCAATGGTAGCTGATGCAAAACTTACACCGCATGAAATGTCATTTGACAAGTTGGAGATCAAAACTAACAACAGTATTATTCGTGATTATTTCAGTATGAAGTATGAGGATTTCAATGACATGAATGATTTCATTACTAAAATAAAAATGCAGGCCCGTTTTGAAAATGCAGAAATTGACAGCGATGATATTGCTTTTTTTGCACCAGAAGCAAAGGCATGGAACAAAAAAATTAAGATCAGCGGTCTTGCAAGAGGCACCGTTGATGATCTTTTTGGAAATGAAATGACAATACAGGCCGGTAACAATACTTACCTGAATGGTGACATAAGTTTGACCGGGCTTCCTGATATCAATAAAACATTTATTGATTTTAAAGCAAACAGTTTTCGTACAACTTATGGCGATGTGACAACCTTCATTCCCAGCATCAGGAAAATTACCATGCCTAATTTGAAAAGTATTTCTTATCTCGATTTCAATGGAAGCTTTACCGGTTTTATAAAAGACTTCGTGACTTACGGAACTATTCGCACAAATCTTGGCACTATTACAAGTGACCTGAATATGAAATTGCCAGACGGCAAACAACCATTTTATTCAGGTAATATAGCTTCACAAGATTTCAAACTCGGTGTGTTTGTTAATGATCCGAAAATTGGAACTATCTCATTTGCCGGCCAGGTAAAAGGCAGAGGATTTAACTGGAATACCATTTCTGCAGAAATGGATGGCGATATCAAACATCTCGTTTATAACAACTACCGCTATGAAAACATAAAAGCAAAAGGAATACTTGGCAAAAAAATATTTAACGGTGACTTTTCTATGAGGGATTCAAATGCTGTTGTATCACTTCATGGCATTGTGGATCTAAGTAGCAATATTCCCCGCTTTAATTTTTTGGCTCAGGTAGATACTCTGAATCTAAAACCGTTGAACTTATTAAAAGATGATCTTTCGTTTGCGGGCAAACTGGATTTCAATTTTACAGGTGCTAATATTGATGACTTCCTTGGTACTGCAATTATTCGTAATGCAACTGTTACAAAAGATGGCAGATCGCTCCCGATTGATTCATTTGTCATAAACTCAGAATACATTGCTGGCGCTAAACACCTGTCCGTTCAATCACCAGAAGTGGAAGGAAATATTAATGGCGATTTTTCATTACAAGATCTTCCAGACGCTTTTAAACTTTTTTTAAATAAATATTATCCCGCTTATATTAAAGCGCCTACAAGAAATATTCGCGACCAGGCATTTACTTTTAATATAAAAACGAATTATGTTTCGGATCTGCTGAATCTTTTTGATACAACCTTCCAGGGATTTAATAATACAGAAGTATCCGGGCGACTGGATACAAGACAAAATCAACTGGAACTGACTACTTATGTTCCTGCTTTTGCCTATAAGCAATTTGAGTTTCAAAATGTGAATATTACTGGTAAAGGAACATTTCAAAACCTTGCCCTTACCACAACCATTGATCATGTGAAAGTGAGTGATAGCCTTAGTTTTCCATTTACTCAAATTGATCTGTTAGCCAGGAATGATTCCACCAATGTAAAATTCATTACCGAAAGTAATAATAGAAATATATCGGGGGGATCGATAAATGCTCTGGTAAAAACCTTCAATGATGGCATCGCCATAAAATTTGATTCGTCAAATTTTGTATTGAATGGCAAGCGGTGGGCAATAGAAGAAAATGGAGAACTGGAATTCAGATCAAATAACGTATCACATGGCGAGATAGTATTGAAAGAAAGCAATCAGGAGATCAGGGTAAAAACCGTGCCTTCCGCTACCGGCGACTGGAATGATGTTAAAATTGATTTGAAGAATTTTAATATTGGCGATGTGGCATCTTTTCTTGTAAAAACAAACAGGATCGATGGTCTTGTTTCCGGCGACATTATAATTGAGGACCCTGCTAAAATTTTTAACGTAACATCAGACATTCAAACTGATCAATTGAGAATTGATAATGACAGCATTGGTCAAATAAAAGTTCATGCATTTTATAATAATAAAACCGGCAACTTAATAGCAAACGGGAAAACTGTAAACACTGATCAAAAACTTGATTTTGATCTTAATCTTTTTCTGAATGATCTTGCTACAAATGGAGAAGATGTGATCAACATAAAACCAGAACGATATCCCGTAAGGATCGCGGAACGTTTCATTGGTAATTTATTTACAAACCTTGACGGGTTTGCAACGGGAGCATTAAAGATCATTGGTCTCGGGCCGGACGCAAAGTATATTGGTAAAATGAAACTCGAGGACGCCGGGCTTAAAGTGATCTTTACTCAATGCTATTATAAATTAAGCGATGCAGAAATTATATTTAAAGAAGGTGAACTTGATCTTGGCCGGCTTACATTAATTGATACAATAACTCATAATACGGCAACATTAACTAATGGCGTATTAAAACATAATGGTTGGCGGAACCTGGTGTACAATATAAGAGCAGAGGTTGATAATGATCCAACAACACAAGGAGAAGACCCCATGCTTTTACTAAATACAACCAGGAAAGACAACAGTAGCTTTTATGGTTATGCTTTAGGAACCGGTTCTTTTTCACTAACGGGTCCGCAGTCAAATATGCGGATAAAGGTCGTGGGTAAAGCATCTGAAAGAGACAGTTCTTATATTACAATACCTAATACAACGGGAAAAGAAAGCGGCGTCGCTGATTTTCTTATTGAAAGAAAATACGGTAGAGAATTAACTGACTCTTCTTTTAGTAACAATGAAACAAATATTACTTACGACGTTGATATTACCGGTAATCCAAGAGTAAATGTCACAGTAGTAATAGACGAATTAACCAATGATGAAATTCATGGTCGCGGCGAAGGCAACTTGAGGATCGTTTCTGGTACATCGGAAAAAATGACCATGCGTGGACGATTTGATATCAATGACGGGGTTTATAATTTCAGCTTTCAATCTTTCTTTAAAAAACCGTTCGAGTTAAATAGAAATGCAAATAATTATATTGAATGGAACGGAGATCCTTTTCACCCGATCGTAAATATTGAAGCAATTTATAAAACAGAAAAAAAGGTTGATTTTTCACCTATAACCAATAATTTCTCGGAATATAAAGGCGTTAGCTTCAGAGATTTTGTATATGTAGTTGCTAAACTGAGAGGAGACCTTTTCAAACCAGATATTTCATTCTCGCTTGAGTTTCCTCCTGAAAGCCCTCCAAACTCAGATCCTTCGATTTCTTATATTATTCAGAAACAAATTTTGGATAATGAAAATGAATTGAATAAACAGGTGGCATTCCTTGTAGTGTTTAATAGTTTTGCGCCGACTGATGCTGGTTCATCATTATATTTAAATACAGGTGTTGGTATTTTTGTAAACAGTATTTCAGATTTTCTGTCAGGTCAAATAAATAAAGTATTGAATAATATTTTATCCAACAAGCTGAAGATACCGGGACTGTATATAAATTTCTCGGGCTCTCTTTATAATCCAAAACCTTTTGAAGGCGGGTCAAATACTCTTAATTACAATAGAACAAACCTAAATCTTTCTATAGGCCAAACATTATTTAATAACCGTGTTGTGCTAACTTTTGAAGGCAACTATGATGTACCATTTACGGCAAATACTTCACAGGTAAGCAGTGACCTGCTTACAAATGTCACCACTGAATTTCTTATAAATAAAAGTGGTTCTATCCGTGCATCAGTTTTTTATAAAGAAAATGTTGATTTGTTAACCGGTAGTACTGGTAAAGCAAGAAAATATGGAAGCAGCCTCTCCTACCGTAAAGACTTTAACAGGATAGGGGATATTTTCAGACGTAAAAAGAAATTACCACCAGTTCCTCCTCCGGCAGATACTCCAACAAAACAAGGCAACTAGATAAGTCTCAAAAAGCAAATTCCAACTTTTTTTTGATTGGAATTCGGAAATTTATGATTTGGAATTTCTACTTATCATTATCATCCATTATCTCATGTCCCAGTTTATCTCTTTTTGTCAAAAGGTATTTTTCATTATGGGGATTAGATGAAATTTCGATAGGTATATTTTCAATGATCTCTAGACCATAACCCATAAGGCCCACTCTTTTCTTAGGATTATTACTGATCAGTTTCAATTTGCAGATCCCGAGATGACGCAGCATCTGTGCACCAATACCATAATCTCTTTGGTCCATTTGAAAACCAAGATGAAGATTTGCCTCTACCGTATCCAGTCCTTGTTCCTGCAACCGGTATGCTTTTAATTTATTTACCAACCCAATGCCGCGGCCTTCCTGGTTCATATAGAGGATCGCACCTTTGCCTTCTTTCTCCACCATTTTCATAGCAGCATGCAATTGTTCACCACAATCGCAGCGGAGTGATCCAAGAATATCGCCGGTAAAACAGGATGAATGCACTCTTACCATAACGGGTTCATCTTTTTGCCACTCGCCTTTAATTAATGCCAGATGTTCATTGCTGTTATGCTTTTCTTTGAAAGCAACCAGTTTGAAATCGCCATATTTTGTCGGCATATCAACTCTAACCACTTCGTCTATCAATGAATCTCTTTTTATCCGGAATTCTATAAGATCTTTTATAGAAATAATCTTGAATTCAAATTTTTTTGCTACCTCAATTAATTGGGGCAACCGGGCCATCGTGCCATCCTCATTCATTATTTCAACTAAAACACCAGCTGGCTCAAAACCTGCAAGACGTGAAAGATCAATAGCGGCTTCAGTATGTCCAACTCTTCTCAATACTCCACCCTTTTTTGCACGCAATGGAAATATATGACCCGGCTTTCCAAAATCAAAAGGCTTTGTTTCAGGATTGATCAATGCCTGGATCGTTTTTGAACGATCATGTGCTGAAATACCTGTAGAGCATCCGTGACCTAACAAATCAACAGAAACAGTAAATGCTGTTTCATGTAATGCAGTATTATTATTCACCATTAATTCAAGTCCCAGTTCATCACAGCGATCTTCAACAAGAGCTGCACAAATAAGACCACGGCCATGCTTGCTCATAAAATTAACGACTTCAGGGCTGGCATGACGGGCAGCAATAATAAAATCTCCTTCATTTTCCCTGTCCTCATCATCGACAACGATAACTATTTTACCGATTTTTATATCCTCAATGGCACTTTCAATACTATCTAACATACTATATCAGGTTTTTGGCAAAATTACACACAAACCGGTGGAAGGAAAGTGGAAAATATTTTAATATTAAAAGCAGCGTTTGTCGTATCCTTCCCGATTCTAAAAGATTATATACCAGCAATAATTTGTTAATATTTGGTCATTTTTTCTCGGATGGAATTCCCTTTCTTTGCAACAATAAACTAACACTTATGCTTAAGAGAATCTTGTTTTCCCTTGCAATTGTATTTATTGCAGCTACTTATTCACAGGCACAGGTAACCACCAGTAGTGTTACAGGAAATGTGATCGATGCTGCTTCAAAGGAACCACTTGTGGGCGCCAGTATCACTGCCACTCATACACCTTCAGGCACAAAATATACTGCCTTGTCATCCAAAAGCGGTGAATTTACAATTCATGATATGAGGGTCGGAGGTCCATACTTAGTTGTTGTATCTTTTGTCGGCTTTGAATCTGTCACTTTTGATGATGTGGTGCTAAAACTTGCAGAATCATTTCTGTTAGAAGTGACACTGAATAAAAAAGAAGGAACGCTTGAAAACGTTATTATTAGCACTACTAAAAGAAACCCAATATTAAACTCAAGCAGAACAGGTGCAATGACTAATATTGGGATCCAGTCCATACAAAATTTACCAAGTATCAACAGGAGTGTAAATGATTTTACACGTCTAACCCCCCAGGCAAATGGTACTTCGATCGGTGGTGGTAATTACAGACAAAACAATTTTACTGTCGACGGTGCTGATTTTAATAACTCATTTGGAATTGGCATAAACCTTCCTGCAAACGGTTCTCCAATTTCTATAGATGCTCTTGAAGAGATATCAGTGAATGTGACTCCTTATGATGTACGTCAATCAGGTTTTATTGGAAGTGCTATAAATGCTGTTACACGTTCGGGCACAAATCAATTCCAGGGGTCTTTTTATCATTATTTCAGGGACGCGAATAACCAGGGAAACCAGGTAAACAAAACTATTTTTACAAAACCCGCATTTGAATTCAGACAATTTGGCGGCCGTTTTGGTGGACCGATCATTAAGAATAAACTATTCTTTTTTGTGAACTATGAAACGGATAACCAGCCAAAACAAATTCAATCAAGATTTGCCGCTACCTCATCAGCTCCTTATGGCAGCGCCTCCAATATTGCCCGGCCAACGACAACAGAACTTGATGAGATCAGCGGTTATCTAAAATCGAAATACGATTATGATACTGGTCCGTACGATAATTATTCTACAGAAATTATCAGGAAAAAATTTGTTGCACGTATAGATTGGAATATTAATTCAAAGCATAAATTTAATATTCGTTATAGCCAGGTAGAAGGTTTTGAGCCCACTCCTCCAAGCACCTCTGTTACCGGAACAGGTACTCAACTTCCAAATGGATTCACCCGCACAGATAATGTTGCTCTTTGGTACAGTAATTCACAATACCAGCAGGGAGCAAACTTTTATTCATTGGCCGCTGAACTGAATTCAAAGTTTGGTAAACTTTCAAATACACTTCGTGCAACTTATACTTATCAGAACGATTCCCGTGAAACTCCTAGTTCACAATTCCCTTTTGTAGATATTTTAAAAGATGGTAATTACTTTACTTCTTTTGGTTATGAACTGTTTTCTTATGGGAACCTAAGAAAAGTAAAGATGTATTCTGTTGTTGATAATCTTACCTGGAGATCTGGGATACACAACTGGACAGTGGGCGGACAAGTTGACTGGAGTGAAACGATCAACGGCTTTCAGCGTTTTGGTTTAGGTTATTTCCGTTTTAATTCATGGGATGATTTTAAAAACGGTGTAAAACCTACTGACTATGCGCTTACTTATTCTTTGGAAAAAGGTTTTGCCCAGGCATTCCCAACTTTCCAGTTCATGCAATATTCTGCTTTTGGACAGGATGAGATCGCCTTCAATAAAAAATTTAAACTTACACTCGGATTAAGACTTGATCTTCCAACCTATCCTGATGTAAGTGAAGTAAAAACACATCCAATTGTGGCTGGTCTCACATTTGCAGATGGCCTGAAAATAAATACCGGCAACTTGCCCAAACAGACGCTGATGTGGTCTCCACGAGTTGGATTTAATTATGATCTCTATGGTAATCGTTCATTACAGATCCGTGGCGGTACCGGCATTTTCACTGGAAAGGTTCCTTTTGTTTGGATAGTTAGCCAGGTTGGTGACGCAGGTATGTTACAGGTTACTCAATCATGGAATGGAACTGCAAATACTCCTGGTCCTTTCAATCCTGATCCTGCTGCTTACAGACCGGCCACTGTACCAGTTGCAGGATCAGTTGTTCCAAGTGCAATTTCGGCATTTGACGAAAATTTCAAATTCCCTAGAACATGGAAAACAAGTCTTGCAATTGACACAAAACTTCCATGGAACATGATCTTTACTTTAGAAGGAATAATAAATAAAGATTTAAATGCTACAGTTTTTAAAAATGTTAACCTGGTTGCACCGCAGCCTTTAAATACAGTAGGATATCCGGATGTCAACAGGGCAATATACCCGGTTAATGCCCAACAAAAATTCATTAATCCATTAACTTCTGCCGGCCTGCCGAGTGCAGCTGGCACCGGCCAATTTAATGCTGTATATGTAACCAATGATAAACGCGGTACATATGCTTCACTCACTGCAAAGGTTGACAAAGCATTCAGAAATGGATTTGCACTTTCATTGGCTTATGTCAAAACGTTTGCAAATAGTTTGTTTGATGGCGGTGGTGACCAACCTTTATCAGCATGGCAAGCCACGCAAACTTATAATTCACCTAACACGCCTACACTTAGCTATTCGGGCTTTACAGTTCCTGATCGCTTAGTTGCTTCTTTCACTTATAGAAAAGAATATTTCAAACATTTTGCATCTACCATTTCAATGATGTATTCCGGCTCCATCGATTACCGGTTCACTTATGTTTATGGTGCTGATTTCAACCGCGATGGGACCACCGGTAATGATCTTCTCTATATTCCAAAAAACCCGTCTGAAATTACATTTTCTGCCTTCACATATAACGGTGTAAACTACACTGCTGCTGAGCAAAGTGCATTGTTCTTTAAATATATTGACCAGGACAAATACCTGAGAGCTCACAAAGGACAATATGCAGAACGAAACGGCGCACAGGCTCCATGGAGAAACCAGGTTGATATCAAGCTTATCCAGGATATCTTTATTAATGTTGGTAAAACAAAAAATACGATCCAACTTACCCTTGATATATTCAACTTTGGTAACATGATCGATCCAAACTGGGGTAAAGTAAAAACTGTAAATGCTGCATCTGTATTGGTTCCAACAAATCAGAATTCACTTGTACCTGGCGGTACCGTGATGCCAACATTCCGCCTCGCTACCGATAGAAATAACCCGGTTATTGAAACTTTCAGAGATAACGTTAGCATTGCTTCTACTTATTATATGCAAATGGGATTGAGATATATTTTCAATAATTAATAATTTCTTTCTAATAAAAAACCTCCCCGATTAAATCGGGGAGGTTTTTTATTTTGATCAACAATATTTTTACTAAAGCTCAGTTCTCAATTGCTGGTTTCGGATCAATGCCCCACCCCCATTTCAAAAAAGCCGGCATAGCCTTTCCCCAGGTTTTTACATCATGTTTTCCATCTTCATAATTTATATACCGAATGTCATTGTTGTTTCGGTACCCTTTTTTTTCTAATTCTTCAATTAAGCCAAGCGTATCATCGATTGAATCAATGATCCCATTATTATTCCTGTCCATCTTTTCATCAAGAGAGCCGGTAGTAAAATAAAATTGTAATCCTGGCTTATAATCACCTTCTCTTATAAGTTTGTGTATGATGCGATCGGTGGCTTCATTATAACCATGATGCAGGTCTTTTGATCTCCACCACAATGAACCAGAAAACACGGCTGCTTTGGAAAAGTATTCAGGATAATGCCAAACAGTATCTATGGCAGATAAGCCGCCTAACGAAAACCCAGCGTAAGCTTTTTCTTTAAAATCATTACCAAAGTTTTCAAATATATAAGGGAACAATTCATTTAAAACAAATTGCTGATGCAATCGGGCTTTTGCTCCCCGACCTTTATAATCCAACTCATTTGCCGTTCCATACTCCATTTTTCTTTCAGCACTGCAATGAATGCCGACACAAAGAATGGGTTCTATTTCTTTTTGTTCATAAAGTTCCGCCAACATCTCATCAAAATGAAATTTAGGAAGATCCTGACCATCATTAATTATTAACAGGCTTACATGTTTGTCATCTGAACTTATAGGAGGAAGATAAATATCTATAAGGACATCTCTGTCAAGGTGGGTAGAGTGGCGGACTATATTTTGTACGGGGACTGAAACCTGCTTCAAACGCTGCATTTGGGCAAAATTAGGGGAAGCATGCTAAAGATAACCCTGCTTTGTTTTGAAACAATCTTGTTTCTTTTTTGTTTTTCTTCTCTTTAAAAAATACATTTGGTTACTTGCCAGCCCCCAAATAATTTATCACATTAAACTAAATTTTATGAAGAAGATCGGCGTGCTACATGGAAAAGAAAGAAGTTTTCCAATGGCTTTTGTAGAAAGGGTCAATAGTAAAAATATTTCCGGCATTATCGCTGAACCTGTACACATAGAAAAGGCGATACAAGGTGAGCCAACCGGTTATGCTGTGATCATAGATCGCATATCACAGGATGTTCCTTTTTACCGCACATGGTTAAAAAATGAAGCGTTAACAGGGACTGCAGTGATAAATAATCCATTTTGGTGGAGCGCCGATGATAAATACTTTAACAACTGCCTGATGACAAAAGTGGGGGTGCCGATCCCCAAAACTGCGATCATTCCTTCAAGGGATCATCCTGATGATACTACAGAAGAGTCATTCAGCAATCTTGCTTATCCAATGGATTGGGAAACCATATTTAAATATGTCGGTTTCCCTGCGTATATGAAACCATTTGCAGGCGGCGGATGGAAACATGTATATAAATTAGATAGCAAAGAAGATTTTTTTGATAAGCATGGCGAAACAGGTCAGTTGGTGATGTTGTTACAGGAAGAAATTGTTTTTACAGAATATTATCGCTGCTATTGCATCGGCAGAAAACATGTTCGCATCATGCCTTATGAACCACGCAATCCGCATCATCTTCGCTATGTAGCAAGCTTTACTCCATCGTCTGAACGACTAAAACAAATGGAAGATATTGTTCTGCGCATTTGCAATTATCTTGGTTATGATTTTAACACCGTAGAATTAGCGATAAGAGATGGTGTTCCTTATGCAATAGATTTTTGCAACCCAGCCCCCGATGCAGAACGCAGTAGTGTTGGAGAAGAAAATTTTGCATGGGTAGTGGAAACGGCTGCTAATTATGCAATAGAAAGAGCGATGGAACAAAAAAACGGCCAGGATAATTTGACATGGGGTGAGTATGTGAAAAGGGGAGCTAATAAATCTTCATTGGTTTAATTTAAGATTTCAGAATTACGATTTTAGATTTTACGGTAATATCTAAAATCCGAAATCTAAACCCTTACATCTAAAATATAAAATGGCAACACTCAATTATAAAACATTTACTCTCGGTGTAGAAGAAGAATACATGGTACTTGATCCTGAAACAAGAGAATTGAAAAGTCATGAACAGAAAATAGTACATGAAGGTCAAAAAGTGATAAAGGATAAAGTAAAGGCCGAAATGCACCAGGCTGTGGTGGAAGTGGGAACAGATATTTGCGCTGATGCAGACGAAGCATGGCAGGATGTAGCAGCTTTAAGAAAAACAATTTCAGAAATTGCCAGTGGTCTTGGTTTCGCTATGGGTGCGGCCGGCACACATCCATTCAGTCATTGGGAAAGCCAATTAATAACTGATCATATTCGCTATAACGAATTGGTAAATGAATTACAGGAAGCTGCCCGCAGCAATTTAATTTTTGGGTTGCATGTGCATGTTGGAATGGAAAACCGGGAGATGGCAAATCATATAGCAAACAGTACACGATATTTTTTACCGCATATATATGCACTGAGTACTAACTCTCCTTTTTGGGAAGGAAGACTTACTGGTTATAAATCTTTCCGGACAAAAGTGTTTGATAAATTTCCCCGTACCGGTATTCCTGAAGCATTTGATAGCATTGAAGCTTATGAAAACTATGTCAAGTTGCTGGTGAAAACAAACTGTATTGATAATGCAAAAAAAATATGGTGGGATCTAAGAGTGCATCCATTTTTTAATACCGTTGAATTTCGTATTTGTGATATCCCGCTTACGGTTGATGAAACGATCACTATTGCTACTCTTTTCCAGGCTGTATGTGCAAGAATTTATCTTTTGCGTAGCAAGAACCTGAATTTTATTCAATACTCCCGGGCATTGCTTAATGAAAATAAATGGAGAGCCAGCCGCTATGGTATAGATGGCCGAATGATCGATTTTGGAAAAGAAGAAGAAGTAAACACTCGTGCACTTTTATATGAACTGCTTGATTTTATTGATCCCGTTATTGATCATCTTGGTAGCAGGCATCGTCTTGCACACATCCATAAAATCTTGGAAAATGGAACCGGCGCTGACCGCCAATTAAAAATATTTGAAGAATCAAAAAACCTGGTAAGTGTCGTTGATTATATCAGGCAACAATTTTTAGCTGGAATATAATTTTTTTAACCACTAATCATTAATTATGTTTTCTATTAAAAGATCTCTATTCGTTTTGTTAGTTTGTCTGTTTGCAATAGCATGCAACCAATCTGATGACAAGGACCTTGGAACTGCGACGAACACGACAGAAAGTTCTATTTCGGTTAGTCCCACTCCCACAACCTCAACTAACATCCAGGATATTTGGGTCCTTGACAGTCTAAACAATAAAGCGCCAGATTCAAATTATTTTTCACATGGCACTCCATATTTTGATTTTAATCTTGATAAAAAAACTTTTTCCGGTCATACAGGTTGTAATGGTATAAATGGTAAACTAAATGAAGTAAACGGGAAACTGATTTTTGATAGCCTGCAATTCTCAAAAGAAGTCTGCAAGGATAAAGGATTTGAGAAAAAACTGCTTAAAGCATTTAAGAGCGGTGTTACATATGATATTTCAAATGATCGATTGCATATGAACATAGATCCCACAACTGTTTATATTTTCAGAAGGATCAGACGTTGACCATATTAAATATTCATAGATCCTTGTATTTTATACTGCAGATGTTAATTTCAACATCTGCCTTTATTTTTGCTGCATGTCATTCTCAATAGATACTTCAAAAATTGTTATGCGGCCCGTTATCGTCACCTTCATGGAAATGCATGAACCTAAAGAGTTACCCATCCCTCTGGCAAGTACACATTTCGGATTGCTACTCAATCCAATTCCTGTTAATGAATACAGGAAATTTTATTATGGCGTTGGAGAAAAACATTTCTGGCTTGACAGAATGGTAATGCCTGATGAGGAATTGTTTGATAAAATAAATGCAAGCAATGTTGATATTTTTCTTTTCTATGTAAATAAAGAAGTAGCAGGATATATTGAATTTGTAAAAGAAGAAAAATATGTGGAGATACTCTACTTTGGATTAATGCCTGGTTTTATTGGGCAAGGCTATGGCAAATATTTTTTACAATGGGTAATTGCGAAAGCGTGGAGCTACAAACCGGAATGGATACAATTAAATACCTGCACTCTTGATCACCCCAATGCGTTAGGAACCTATAAAAAAGCCGGCTTTACAGAAGTAAGAACTGAAACACACCAACGAAGAGTCCTGGCTTAGCGTTCCTATTTATGCAACTGTTTTGTTATTTTTTTCTTCTATTCATCACAACTTTAAAACCGGCAATAAATTTGATGATCTAGCAAAATAATTATAAGTAAAAATGAAAAAACAACCTTCTCTTATTTTTTGTATCCTGATGGATATTATTGGCTATGCCACTTATGCTATCCCGGGATTGGGTGAGTTTGCCGATATTTTATGGGCGCCAATATCTTCTATAATTTTTATGGCAAGTTTTGGCGGATGGAAGGGAGCTGTGGGTGGCGTTGGTAATTTTCTGGAAGAAATATTACCCGGCACTGATTTTATACCCAGCTTTACCATCATGTGGTTTATTCAGAATATGCAAAAGAGGAACACCGTTACTGCAGTTAAAACTTTGAAGTAATTATTTAAATGAGCCACTGTCTACGTCGTGGATAAAGTCTATTACTCCATTCATAAATACTTTCTGATCATCATACATGGCAAGATGACTTCCATTTGGACAATATAAGTATCGGCCCTTCTGTACAAGCTTGCTTTGTTCTTCCATGGCTTTTGGATCCATTGTGTCATGCTTTGCACCGATCATCAAAGTTGGAATTCTAATTTCTTTTAACCGATCTTTTATATCCCAATTTGCAAGATTACCGCCGATACCAAACTCTGAAGGGCCCTGCATCATTACATAAATTGTTTGATTAGTACTTGCAAAAGACCGGGTAACAGGTTCAGGCCATGGAACTACACGGCATAAATGTTCATTATAAAAATTTGGAGTCAGCAGCTCCATATATCTTGGATTATTAAAATCTCCTTTTGCTTCAATTGCCTTAACCTCTGCAAGCACTTTTGGATCCATTTGTTTTGCTAAAACTTCTTCCGCATATTTTCCATACTCAGGACAGCTTGCCATCATATTCGCGACTATAAGACTCTTCATATTATTCTGATACTTCAATGCATATTGCATTCCGAGAATGCCGCCCCATGAATTACCAAGGATGTAAAAATTAGTCGAGTCTGCACCGATTGCCTGGCGAACTTGTTCTACTTCCTCTACAAAGCGATCAAGCACCCATAGACCCGTATCGGCTGGCTTATCAGAATTACCACAACCGAGTTGATCATATTCATAAAACTCAATTCCTTCTTTGGGAAAAAAACTTTCAAACACTTCCATGTATTGGTGCGTAGATGCCGGACCTCCATGAAGCAATAAAATTTTTATACGTGGATTATTGCCGATCCTTTTTGTCCATACTTTAAATTCACCAGCAGAAGTTTTTACCGGGATCATTTTTATCCCTCCCATTTGCACCCCTGAATCACCATAATTGAAGTATTCGTATAAATGTATATCTGCGCCACCTAGACTTGCAGAGTTTGTTGTATTGTTGGTTGGTTGATCGCAGGAAAAAATAATAGCGGATATAGCGACAAAAAAGAAAAGCTTTCTCATGTGTTAGTTTTTGAATCTAAAAGGTAATGATTTTATTTATGTAATTTACCTTACCAAAAAAATACTGCTATGAGATTTTTATCACTACTGCTTCTACTACCTTTCGCAACAATTGCTCAAACTAAAAGCGATTCGCTACAGTTGATACAAAAAACTGCTGCTCTTTACGATCTTGAATTCAGTAATGCCGAATCCGACTCTCTACTTGACAACCTGAATAACTATACACAGTTAATAAAAGGGATGCACAAAACTCTCCCGGCTAATGATATTCCCTATCCCTTCGCTTTTAACCCGGTTCCTTATGGTGTTTTAAAACAAAGAATGAATCAAACTGTTTCTCTTCCTATTCGGGCAGATATAAGAATGCCAAAAAATAAAAATGACCTTGCTTTCTATTCAATACCTGAATTAGCAGGATTGATAAGGTCAAAACAAATAACATCTGTTGAACTCACTAAGTTTTTTATTGACAGGTTAAAAAAATGGGGTGATACATTAGAATGCGTTATCTCACTTACAGAAGACACTGCAATGGCACAGGCAAGACGAGCCGATGAAGAAATTAAAAACGGGAAATACCGTGGCCTGCTTCATGGTATTCCTTATGGTTTAAAAGATCTGTTTGCTGTGAAAGGTTATAAAACAACATGGGGCAGCACTCCTTATAAAGATCAATATGTTGATGATGATGCTTACGTATATAAAAGATTAAGAGCTGCCGGCGCAGTGCTTTGTGCTAAATTGTCTCTTGGGGCACTTGCATTCAATAATAAATGGTTTGGCGGTGAAACAAAAAATCCATGGAACTTAAAACAAGGATCAAGCGGTTCATCTGCTGGGTCCGCCGCATCTGTTGTTGCGGGATTACTCCCATTCACAATAGGAACTGAAACTCTTGGTTCAATTGTTTCTCCATCTACAAGATGTGGAGCAACCGGTTTACGACCAACATTTGGTTCTATCAGTCGCTCTGGCGCCATGGTTCTTTGCTGGAGTTTGGATAAGGCTGGCCCTATTTGTCGTAGCGCCGAAGATTGTGCTGTTGTTTTTAATTATATACATGGAACAGATGGCAAAGATTACGGTTCAGTTGATAAGAACTTTAACTACGATGGAGTTGTTGACTTCAAAAAATTAAGAGTGGCTTATGCCGAAAATTATTTTAAACGATTAGCGGCTGATGCACCGGAGAGAAAAGTATTGGAAGTTTACAAATCACTAGGTGCGGATATAAAAGCAGTTGATTTTCCTGATTCATCTGTTTATCCTGTAAATTTTATCAGCATTATTTTAAATGCAGAAAGTGCCGCAGCTTTTGATGAGCTGACAAGAACCAATCGTGATGACCTGATCGAAAGACAGGACAAAAATTTTTGGCCAAACAGTTTTCGTGCGGCAAGGTTGATCCCTGCTGTGGAATACATAAATGCCAACCGCTATCGTTATAATCTTTGCAAAGTGGTAAATGATTTTATGAAAGATTATGATGTGGTGATTGTTCCGAGTTTTGCAGGCAGGCAATTATCAATTACAAATCTTACAGGCAATCCTGTTGTGGTAATGCCAATGGGATTTAATCAAAATGTTTCGCCGTTAAGTATAACTCTTATCGGTAATTTATATGATGAGGCAACAATACTTGCTGCTGCAAAGGCATACCAGGATAAAACGGATCATAATAAAAAGCATCCAGAAAAATTCTTGCAATAAATCTTATTTGTTGTTGTTTTTACAATATAGAAACATAGGATCATAGTTACACATAAGGCATTCTATGTGAATCTTTGTGTACTATGTGCCTCTGTGGTAAAAAAAAGCTGAAAAAATTGACTTCGCACAAGAGTGCGAACGCAACAGAAGCTAAATAGTAGCAATATAGCTGACACCATAACAAAAAAATTTCTTATTTAGTAAATCTTCACTAATAAACACAGCGTCAAATCTAAGTTCCCCTTGAGGGGACAGGGGGGTATCCACATTTGTTAGTAAGTGACAAACTAATCGACAGATGTCAATGTTATAAATTTATTATGTTTGTAGTCATGGGTAATGATTCGAAGAAGATAAAAGTAGCGATCCTCGACCTTTATGAAGGCAAAGCCAACCAGGGCATGCGTTGTATACGTGAAATACTTAATAATTACAGCGAAGTTCACGATCTTGAATTGGTTTGGGATGAGTTTGATGTGCGGCTTAAGAATGAAGTGCCGGATATGAGTTATGATATTTTTATTTCAAGTGGCGGGCCGGGTTCGCCGTTGGAGAGCCGGTACACTGAATGGGATGAATCATATTTTCGCTGGCTTAGTGAAGTGGAACGCTGGAATAATAACCCCGCTAATGAGCAAAAGAAATATGTATTATTTATTTGTCATTCATTTCAATTAGCCTGTCGCCATTATAATGTTGGCATAGTTTGCAAACGTCGTTCCACTGCATTTGGAGTTTTTCCTGTTCACATGCTGAGTGATGGTCTGGATGAGCCTGTATTTGCAGGGTTGAAAGATCCATTCTATAGTGTTGACAGTCGCGATTACCAGGTCATACAACCAAATCATAATGTGATCGAAGAAATGGGCGCCAAAATTCTATGCATAGAAAAGAATCGTCCGCATGTGCCGTATGAAAGAGCCATCATGGGAATTCGTTTTAATGATTATATGATCGGCACACAGTTTCACCCCGAAGCTGATGCAGTGGGTATGAGCATGCACCTGCAAGCCGAAGACAAGAAAAAAACAGTGATCGAAGAACATGGAGAAGAAAAATGGGCGATCATGCTAAAACATTTGAATGATCCGGATAAAATAATGTGGACATACTCTCACGTACTTCCCAATTTTTTAAATCAATCTATTGAGCAGCTTCAGCCGGAGTTAGTTTGAGGTTTTTAGTTTGAAGTTTGATGTTTTACCGACATCAGTAATTCTATTCATCGTCCCTTGTGTCACTCACTTGTGCTGCAACAATTCTATTCAGCTTTCGTTTCACGCAAAGACGCCAAGGCGCAAAGAAATCAAGACAGCTTTACGGCTTATGTACTATTCTTTGCGCCTTTGCGTGAAATATTTATCCGATTTATAATTAACTTCCCTTTTAAATCACGGTTTTTATGGTTCCTGCAATTCGTAAAGAATTCAATAAGAATTTTATCAAAGAAAAATATGAGGCATTTCTTAAAGAACTACATGCAGTACATGAAGGAGCTATTGAATTCAGAGTAGCAGAAACACCCGTATTTGTTCCAAAAGATTTTACAAAAAAAATGCTGGACGCCTGTGAAAGCATTGTTGATATAATCGTTGATCCTAAATTCAAAGAGCTTACAAAAAACGCCATTCCAAAACATTTACAGGTACCGGGAGAAAATCATCATTCTCATTTTATCGCTTTTGATTTTGGCATTTGCATAAACGAAGCCGGTGAATATGAACCGCAACTGATAGAAATGCAGGGCTTCCCTACCCTTTTTGCTTATGAAGTTTTGCTGGATGATATTTTTATAAAACATTTTCATGTTCCTGATAACTACAGTAGTTTTCTCGGTAAATATGAAAAAGAATCATATCTGAAACTATTAAAAGAAATTATTATCGGGAATGAAAAACCAGAAAATGTAATATTACTTGAAGTATTCCCGCATAAACAAAAAACAAGAATTGATTTTTATTGTACTCAGGACTATCTCGGCATCAAGCCTGTTTGTCTTACAGAATTGATACAGGAAGGAAGAAAGTTGTATTACATGAATGATGGAAAGAAAACAGAAATAAAAAGAATTTATAACCGGGTGATCTTTGATGATCTTCAGCAACAATCAGCCGAAGTGCAGGCAAAAGGAAATATCTTATTTGAAGATCTTGATGTTGAATGGGTGCCACATCCTAATTGGTTTTACCGAATAAGCAAATACACGCTGCCATTTATACATCATCCTTATGTGCCGAAAACTTATTTCTTAAATGAAATAAAACAAATGCCCGCTGACCTGGAGAACTATGTTTTAAAACCGTTGTTTTCTTTCGCGGGACAAGGTGTTGTCATTGATGTTACTCCTGCCGACATAGAAAAAGTGAAAGATCCTGAGAACTGGATTCTGCAACGAAAAGTAAAATATGCTGATGTGATCGAAACTCCTGACATCCCTGCAAAAGCAGAGATAAGAATATTTTATTTCTGGAAAGATGGAGAAGCAAGACCCGTTGCAACGAATAATCTTGCAAGATTAAGTAAAGGGAAAATGATTGGCGTTCGTTATAATAAAGACAAAGAATGGGTAGGTGGAAGTTTTTGTTTCTTTGAAAAATAAGGCCTCACGCAAAGACGCCAAGATTACGCAAAGGCGCAAAGAAATATTTTTATGAAACTTTATTCTCTTTGCGACTTTGCGGTTAACATTTGAATATGGATTCAATAAAAAATATCAAACCAAAAGAACTTGCACCTGGTATTACTGGCCATTACGTACATGGAGAGAAATCAAGTTTTGGATATATAGAACTGAAAAAAGGAAGCCAGGTTCCCATGCATTCACATATCAATGAACAGATCACTTATATCATAGAAGGACAACTGGATATGATCATCGACGGGGTTGTTTTCTCTCTTACTGATGGCATGTATCATGTTATTCATGCGAATGTTCCGCACTCTGCTATTGCCATTACTGATTGTAAAGTAATTGACTCATTCTCCCCGGTAAGAGAAGATTATAAATAACAATTTAAATAAAACCCATACATTTGTTTACAATTTTAGGCATGTCTAAAAAATAGTTACGGTATGACTAAATATTTTTTACTTTTTATTTCTATTGCACTCTCCTATTCATTGCTGGCTCAGGAGGAAGGCAGGATGGAAACTGATCGGCCCGATCAGACCGAATCACCTTATCTTACAAAGAAAAAATATATACAGGCTGAGTTTGGATTCAATTATGAAAAAAATGGAGACCTGCATAGTTTAGTGCATCCGACTGTTCTTTGGAAGTACGGAGCCTGCAAACGATTTGAGTTTAGATTGATCACCGAATTAGTTTCTGCAGAAACACCACTGCTCATCCCGGCTGGAAATGAAATAGAAACTGGTTTACTCCCGATCAAGATCGGTGGAAAAATATTTTTATGGGAAGAAAAAGGATTATTACCAAGGACAAGCTTTATTTTTCACATAGCTCCTTCGAATATTGGTAGCAAAAAATTCTACACCAGCCAATGGGCTCCCAACTGTGTGTTTACCTTTCAACATACGCTATCAGAAAATATTGGCTTGGGTTATAATCTTGGTTTGGAATTCGATGGTGAAAGCGGCAGCCCTTCCTGGGTTTACACAATAGCTCCTGGATTTAATATTGGAAAAAACTGGTACAGTTATATTGAAATGTTCGGAGCAGTAAAAAAGAATGAAGAACCACATCATGCCGTCGACGGAGGTTTAGCCTATTTTTTTTCTGACAACACAAAGATCGATATCTCTTCAGGTTTTAGTTTATCAGACGATTATTGGTACAGTGCCCTGGGCTTTTCGTTCCGTTTTAATACAAGTAAGAAAAAATAATTATTTCTTTTTCTGCAAGGCATTCAAAAAAATATACTCATAACTGATCATCCAGCTACTTTTCATATTCCGGTAAATATCACTCTTCAACTGAAAGCGATAGCCAAGATTTAATTTGCTGGTACTTTTAAAGATCAACTGTAATGATGGAGCAAGGTCCAAATAATATTTTTCGTATTCCCAATCAAGATTTTGCCCGCCTAATAACTCAGCGTAGATATTGAGGTTTGTCTGATTATAATCTTTATACTCTAGTGGTAAAACAAGATAACCGGCAGATAAAGAATAATTCAAACTTTGAAAAGCATACTGCTGTGGCTTTTCCTTTCTTTTTTCATCCAATACTTCAATGATGCTTGCTGTACCGGATACAGCGAGTTTATTCCAAAGTTGTGTAGCTATTAAGCCAACTTGAACTCCACTATGGTCACCCATTAAGTTTAATTCATTATGCTGAAGATGATTTCTGCTGTAAGCGGCCATTGCAAATGCAGCCATTCGAAAATGCTTATGTACATCATCATTTGAAAGAAAGCGATACTTAGCATATACTCTTGCGGACTCGTAATAAAAAAAATTTTCATACATGTTGGAAAAAGTAAGACCGGCATGCAGCATCCATTTTTTACTTATCCCAAACATAACTTCAGGACTATATCGCTGATCTATCTTGTCTCCATGAACACCATTGCCAAACATGGCATTCAACTTCAGGCTCATTGATTTTGCCGGCATGTTAGAGGCCGGCTCGGTATATGGAAAAAGTTCCTGCGCTGTAGTATTCAATCCTATTAATACAAGGAAAGCAGGTAAAAATCTTTTCATTTTAAATTTTATAACCCAAGAAGTTCTTTAATTTTCTTTTCCAGTTCATCCTTTTCAAGATTGATCGCCACCACGTCCCCATTCTTATTTATTAAAAACGATGCTGGTATTGCATCCACCTGCCATTTTGTTGCAGCCATTGCCTCCCATCCTCCGGGATCAATTCCTGACATCCATGTGATCTTATCCTTAGAAGCTGCTTTTTTCCAGTCCTTCATTTGATCATCTAATGAAATACTTAATATTTCAAATCCTTTATCCTTGTACTTATTGTACATTTTTACCAAATGCTTATTCGAATACCTGCATGGTCCACACCAGCTTGCCCAGAAATCAAGTATAAAAACTTTACCTTTTAAAGATGAAAGTTTTATTGAATCGCCTTTTATACCGACAACAGTAAAATCTAGGCGATAATCAGTGATGTTGGGGATCGGTCCTTGTGCATTCACTGCAAATGCAGAAAATGCAAAGACAAAACCCAGGATAAGAATGCGAAGGTTCTTCATTTTTTTTTATTAAAGAAAGTTTCTCTCCCGCTGTTAGCGGGAGAGAAACTTATGATCAAATGATAACATGATAGACTCTTTCTTCTGAATGCATACCATCTTTAACACAACAATTTCCAGCTTTACCTGTTTTGATACATTCCATTTTTGTAGCAGCGCTGTACTTTTTAAAATCCTTTGCTGAAAGAAAATCCTTGTCAACAATGGTAAAAGTCTGCTCACCGTTCAATACTTTGTCACTACTGCTTATAAAATGAAAGTTCTTACCATCAAGCTCCAGGTGTTTATCTTTTTGAACACTCACATCAGAAAACTTCCCTGTTACTTTAAAAGACGCAACAGAAAACCCCGCATCTTCCACCGCTTTCTTCAACGCATCAAAATCGGCATTATTGCTTTCCTTAAAGATGATAGTGTATTCCTGGCTTTTAATATTCACTTTTACTTCCTGTACAAACGGAACTTTCTCCAGTGCCACTTTCACAGCCTTTGAACACATGGAGCAGGTAAGTCCACTTGCCTGTAAAGTTGCCTTAGAAAACTGTGAATATCCACCTGTATATATTATAACTGCAACCAGCAGCATTACGATCTTTTTCATGTCACTTCAATTTTAAAATAAATTACGATTTTTTACAGCATCCTTTCTCTGCACAAAGTGTCATATCACATTTTCCGTCTTTACAGCAACCTGCATCTTTACAAGCTTGCATTGTGCATTTACCATCTTTACAGCAGTCCGCACCTGCACAATCTTCTTTAGTGCATTTAGCATCACTACAGCAATTCATTTTTTCACTGCCAGTTGTTGCTACGGCTGTTCTATCATATTTGCAGCAATCATGAAGTTTATCGTATGCTTCAGTAGTAGTTTTTACGCCTACATTATCATATCCTGCATCGGCAATGCTTTTCTGAATTTTTGCAAGATTGGAAGAAGTAGAACTGTATTTAACGGTAATGACCTTTGTGTCTTTATTCCAATCAGCATAAGTGGCGCCAGCTGCTTTTGCTGCTTTTTCAATTTTGGTTTCACACATGCCACAATTTCCTGAAACCTGGAAAGTTTCTGTTTTTGTCTTTTGAGAAAAAGATGTTGTTGCAATTGCGCAACAAAGAAAAACGGTAGAGAATATTTTAAACGATTTCATGATCTTAATTTTAGAATTTTTATTCGATTAATTTTTATTCGTAGAACTTAACTATTCATATTAATGTTGAATAGCGATATGAACCCTTCGCTTCGCTCTGGGCAGCCTACTGCAACAAATTGCCGAATAGAATTGTTGCAGTACAAGAGTGCGACGCAACCAATGTTACATAGCAGCACATCTGCCGGGTTCATAAAAATTAATCTCAAATCCTGAAAACGCAATTTTGTAAGTAGGTATCCTGCTTACTTAATGGAGGGGAATGTGTGTGAAAGTAAAGTTGATGAGTTGACCCAACCAAAAATGTTTCATTCCAAAGTGGCAAATCAACAACAACCGCATCTGGTGAACTGAATTTAAAACTGAAAGCAGATGTTTGCTGATCATCCTGGATCTTAAGGATCTTCACTTCATCCTTGCAGCACTCATTGCCTTCTGATTTATGCATGCCGCATACGCCACAATACTCAGATTTGTTAGCTCCGAATTGTGCTGAATCGAAGTCGTCCATGCAGTAGTGAAGATTGATAACTACACCGCTGCTGAAAGCAACATATAAAACAAGTAATATAGCGGCAATGCCCTTTTTCATTTTTGTTGGTGGAAACAAAGATAACGCGGCTTTTTATGAAAACTCTATGACTTTAAAAAGAAAGTTTATGATTGGTAACATTTTGTGAATCAATTAAGAAATGTCCAATAAATGCTCAAGCGGAAGTTCAAACCGGGGTAAGGTTGGTCAGGAGCGGCAAAATTATTATGGCGGAAACCAAGTCCATTTTCAACAGTTAAGGTATTCAGGTTCTCCGCCCGGATAAAAGCCCGGAAATTACGAATCCGGAAGTGTATGTATGCAGCGATATCGGGACGGTTGTTAATGCGAACACTGTCCTGGAAAAAGAATTTTCCAATGGCTGGTGAATATCCATCTGCGTTATAAGGCGTATGGTACTTTACTTCAAAACCCGTTGCAATATTTAGTTTTTTAAATCCTAATGTTCCTTCGTAACCAAAGCGATTGCGGGTAAAGAATGTTGGCAGATTGAGATCAACATCACCTGTTTTTTGCTGAAAATAAACATCGGCGTGCCAAAACCACCTTTTACCAATTCTAAATACTTTAGCGAGTGATACCTGTAAAACATTAAACAAGGCATTTTCCTGTTGCACTTTGTAATAATCTGTGTAATAAGTGTAGTTGCCTGCAAGAAAAAAATTGCCGGAAATTTCCAGGGCAGGTTTTGCCAAATAAAATGAGCCGTTGATCTGTGTAATATTTTCTTTGTTGAGATCTTTTGGCGTATCAAAGTAAAAACTGCTGAGACTATCAAAAGAAAACGAGGGAGTCCGATTCACGTTTCTAAAACTGAGATCAATATAATCTCCCTTCTTTGACACAATCCTTTTCAGGTTTACAAAAGCTTCATAATCGCCTGAATTAAGCCCCGCAAAATAAAGTTTACCTGCGAGTGCAACATCCCATTTCTTGTCCCTTGTCATATTCCTGTATTCACCTTGCGCAATCAGGTTGTAAAACGAACCTGTAAACTTATCTGTAACTGCTTTCAGATTTTGAATAACCATACCGAGCTTCAGAAACTGTAATTGATTTTTTGCATCAGGAAAAGTGTAGATCGAAAACTCATTGTTTATTTCTTTCCACCTGTCGAAAAGTGTCAATGTGCTATCAACTAATGTATAATTATATGCGGTGTCGTAATACAATGGAGAGGGATAATAACCTATATCTAAATTAGGTGTGTCCATGAACTTTAGCTTATAAGTGGCGTACCGAAAGACATGTTCAAACCTAAGCCTGGGATAAAACAAGGGAATGACAACTGAGTCGCCAACTATGGAATCTTTTTTACCAAGATCATACTGCTGCCTGATCATGAGGTGAAGATCAGCATAGCGATTTCCTGTATGTAAAGTTGAGCTGAAAAAATTTGTTCCAAATTGTGCATCGCCCCCTAATTTGGTTGGAATATTAAACCGATCATTGTAAATAGGATCATTCAAATAATCTTTGTCGTGCATTAAACCACCATTTTCATCTGATTGCAGCGTATTGGCGAGTAATGCAAAGTAATTATTGTACCGTTTGTTTGTTGATTGATACCAGGAAGTAACCAGGTAATTATTATCATTTGTTTTTTGATTTTTAAAAAACCCTGGGGCGTTAATGAGGCGATATTGAAGTAATATATTTAAGTTCGGCTTTACGTTTTGTGTATGTGTGATCTCAGCTATTTGTTCGGCCCTGCCACCAAGCATGTAAGCTAATTCTGTATATGGTCTTGTCGTATTGAAAAAACGTATTGCTTCCGAATCCCAGTGATATGCATCAAAAGCATGCATGCCATGATCCCACCCGCTACGCATATTAGGATCGAAAAGAATTGAATGGGTTGCTGTTCCTACATTTCCTAAAAAAGCATGTTCTGCAGGGATCGGGAAACGTTTGTTGAAATCCATTATTGTAGAATCAAGCTTATTGTGCTGAAGAGAGAATGGTAATTGATAATAAATAGAAATTGAATCTTCATATTTATCACGATGCTGAAGACTATCAGTGCCTTGGCCGGAAAACGCACCTGAAAGTCTGCCCTGCACCTGTCCCTGCATATTATTAATCCCCCTTCCCATCGGGTTTGGCCGTTGCGAAAAAATTGTTCCGGAGAAAAACAGTAAAAAAATGAAGTATGTAGATCTTAATGCCAGGGCTAATAATTAATAGGTGAAATTACATCCGCAAAAATAAAACCGGGAATATCAAAAGTTAAAGTACACCAACCAAATCCTTAAATATAGCTGCCAGTTTCGGTTCAGCCGCTTTTGCAAAATGCAATACTTCTTCATGTGTGATCTTGCTATGATCTTCTCTAAGACCAAGATCTGTGATAACACTCATTGCAAAAACAGGAATACCCATGTGATTAGCAACTATACATTCCTGCACTGTGCTCATACCAACTGCATCACCCCCTATTATATGTATCATCTTATATTCTGCAGGAGTTTCATAAGTAGGCCCGGTAACACAGAAATAAACACCTTCTTTTACTTCAATTTGTAAATTGGCTGCTATCGTTTTTGCTTTTTCGATGAGATCTTTTTTATATGGCTCACTCATATCCGGAAAACGTGGACCTAGCTCATCAATATTTTTTCCGATCAATGGGTTTCGCATGTCTATACCGATATGATCTTTTATGAGCATAATATCGCCGACATTGAATGATGGATTAACACCACCTGCCGCATTTGAAAGCAATAATGTTTTAATACCTAATAATCCAAGAACACGGATCGGGAAAACAACTTCTTCAGCCGAGTAACCTTCATAATAATGAAAGCGACCACCCATGCATACAATTTTTTTACCCGAAAGATTTCCAAAGATCAATTTGCCCTTATGACCTTCTACGGTTGAAACGGGAAAATTTGGTATATCACTGTAATCAATTTCTTTTTCGATCTCGATCTCTTCAGTAAAATTGCCAAGGCCGCTGCCTAATACAATTCCCACTTCGGGTTGATGCTTATATTTTTTCTTTAAATACTCAACAGCTTCATTCAACTGTTTCAATACTTTTTTTCCCATAGAAAACGATTAGCTCACTTATTCCGATTATCCATTCGATCATAGAATGTAAAGTTTCGGTGAGTAAAACGGCAAATATAGATTTTTGCTGCTGCACTAACACCTGTTGATGGATAATTAATCATTAGACAGGCTGGTTAACACAATAGAAAAAGTTTAATTTTAATAGCTAAAAACTGCATTTGAATTGAGCCGAACGAAAACCATAATACTTGCTTCCCTTATCATGGTTTGCTGTGGTGTACATGGACAATTTTGTACAGGTAGTTTTGGCGACCCTGCTAATATTATTGATTTCGGTACTGGTCTTGGAGCGGGATCTCCAATTACTAATGTCCCCTCTCCTTATCAATTTACCAACCAGGGCTGTCCGGCAGAAGGTTTTTATACTATTAGCAATACCTCTCCATTTTGTTTTAATAATACCTGGCATGTAGTGCCGTTTGATCACACTCAAACTGATCAAAATGGACAATTTCTCGTTATAAATGCATTGGCCGGACCTTCAGTTATTTTTCTCGATACCATTAGCGGCTTGTGCCCTAATATTTTATTTAAAACAGAAGCGTGGATGCTTAATATTTTGAAGCTAAGTGCTTGTGGTGGTAATGGTATAGATCCGGAACTCACCTTCTCAATAACTGATCAGCAAGGCAATTTATTAGGCCAAAAAACAACGAGCCTTTCACAATTCAACGTATTTACATGGGTGAGTGAAAACTTTACATTCCCGGCACCTGCAAGTGGAACTGTCATTTTAAAAATAACAAGCAAAGCAGCTGGTGGCTGTGGTAATGAATTTGCTCTTGATGATATTAGCTTCACTCCTTGTGGACCGACCATTATTTCCAGATTTGTAAATTTTGGGCTAACAATTGAAACCATTTGCGAAACAAATCAACAGAATATATCGATGAGCACATCTTCTAATGGTTTTTTTACAAATCCTGCTTATCAATGGCAGATGAGTGCTAACGGTGACAATAACTGGAACGATATCCCCGGTGCTACAAATCAAACCTTTTTGAGAACACCTACAAGTGCAGGTGATTATTTGTACAGGTGTACTATAAGTGATGCAAGCTTTGCAGGAATTAGCTCATGCCATTTTCCATCAAACCTATTAACGGTAAAAGTTGTGAACCCACCATTTGCACAGGCGACCAATTATGTTTACGGTTGTTACGGCTCCACAGTTAATCTTTTTGCCTCCGGTGGCTCAACTTATGAATGGTGGGGACCAAACGGCTTTCATGCAAATGTCCAGGGACCTCCTGTACCAAATGTTACTTTTAACGATGCAGGAATTTATATTGTAAAAGCTACTACCGCTATTGGTTGTTTTGATACCGATACTACATCACTTACAATTTATGAAGCACCTATCGCCACACTTACGCCAACTATTGTCAGCATTTGTGAAGGAGACAGTATTCAATTGAATGCAGGCGGATCCCTTCGTTATAAATGGTCACCTTCAACTGGTTTATCAAATGATACAATACCAAATCCCATTGCCAAACCACCAAATGATATTACCTATTCAGTAAGAGTGTATAATCAATACACTTGTTTCGATACTAAGAGTGTAGGCTTTACGGTTTGGAAAAAACCAAAAGCTTTTGCAGGACCTGATCAATATTTCAGAAAAGGGAAACCAGTGCAATTAAACGGCAATGCTACCGGTACTAATATTTCTTACTCATGGTCGCCGCCAACTTATTTGGATAACCCTAATTATTTAGCCCCAAGATCAAAACCACCCGGAACGATCACTTATGCCCTCACCGTTGTTTCAAACAATGGTTGTGGTACAAGCATCGACAGTGTAAAATTAGAAGCCATCGATAAATTATTTATTCCAACCGGTTTTACTCCGAATAATGATGGTTTAAATGACAGGTGGGAAATTATAACCTTCGAAGATTATCCAGAGGCTGTCGCTGATGTTTACAACCGCTATGGGCAATTAATTTATCGTGGCTATGGGAAAGATTATAAACCATGGAATGGAACTTTTAAAGGAAAGCCATGCCTGCCGGGTGTGTATGTTTATATGCTGGACTTACATAATGGTAAACCGGTCTTAAAAGGAACACTCAACCTGATTAGATAAGTTGGTTAATATTTATACCTGTAAAAATCACACCATTCCTCATCACATAAAAGTTTTTTGAGATTGGGATCATTTAACACATCAACATAGTCCATCCATTTTTTTCCAACTTTTATTTTTCGATAAACCAATCGAATGCCCTGGCTATAATCAACCCACCAATAGACATGCCCTGTATATAATGGTTGAATAGGGATGCTATCAAGTTTGTGCCATCCATAAATTGCAACACGATCCGGTTTCTGATCTCTTGAAATTTTTCCACTGATAACAACATCTTTTTGAATGCCTGCGATCAAACCTTTTCTCTCTTTACGTTGTCCTTCTACTATCAAATGGTGGTGCCACATGGTTGGAGTGCTGTCGCGAAAAGCAAACATTGGAACGGGTTCTAATTTTATTTTAGCAGCTTTATAGATATCATCCACCATTTTTCTTGTTGGTAAAAAACAATTGAGACTATCAGCAATTTTTTGCGCTGCTAATGGAGTGATATTTATTCTTGCCCAATCATCATCTGTACCGATGCTGAGATAATCCGGGGAAACAAAATATTCCGCATTGATGGGTTTACCAGTTACTGAATCAATGATGGAAACCTTTATTCTTTCAAATTTTGTTAGGAATGAAGGGAGATTACCTGCAAGAATTTCTTTTACCACAAATGAATCTCTCTCCTGCCATTTCATTCCAAAAGCCTGGTGATAAAAATCGTTACCGGTGAGCGATGAAGTTCGCTGAGGAGCGTCTATCTTTTTTGTTGTTTGGCAGGAGACAGTGAAAAGAATAAATATGGCAATACCCCATCTCATGAATGAAAGATAATAAAAAGCCCAATAGAGAACAGAAACCTGAAGGGAGCGTCGCAAGTAAAGTCAAATAGTAGCAATGGCGCCAGACCCAAAAACATTAAACTTCAAATATCAAACCTCAAACCAACATCTTATCTTCGCCGAAATTTTTTCTATATGAACCTTCACGAATTCCAGGCTAAAGAACTTTTGAAAAAATATAATGTACCCGTGCAGGAAGGCATCGCATGCGGCACTGTGCATGAAGCGGAAGAAGCTTATCGTCAAATAAAAACTCAATTCGGAAGTCCGTTTGCAGTTGTGAAAGCACAAATACATGCAGGTGGACGGGGTAAGGGAACAATAAAAGAAACCGGCATCAATGGAGTAAAAGTTGGAAAAGGACTTGATGAAGTAGTCGGCTATGCTCAAAAAATTTTAGGAGGCACTTTAGTGACTTTGCAAACTGGTCCGGTTGGGAAAGTGGTTCATAAAATTTTGGTGGCACAGGACATGTATTATGATGGACCAACTGAAAGAAAAGAGTTTTATTTATCAGTTTTGCTTGATAGAAGCAAAGGACAAAATGTAATTATGTACAGCACTGAAGGCGGAATGAATATTGAAGAAGTGGCGCATAATTCTCCGGAAAAAATTTTTAAAGAATGGGTTCACCCGGCCGGCGGCTTACAACCTTTCCAGGCAAGAAAGATCGCTTTCAATTTAGGATTGAGCGGCGAATCATTTAAGAATTGCGTAAAGTTTGTAACTAATTTATATAACGCATATGTAGGATTAGATTGTTCAATGCTTGAGATCAATCCATTGTTCAAAGCTGCTGATGATAAAATTGTAGCAGTTGATTGTAAAATGAACCTGGATGAAAATGCATTGATGCGTCATCCCGATCTTTCTGCATTGCGTGATGTAAGTGAAGAAGATCCTACAGAAGTAGAAGCAGGAAAATTCAATTTGAATTTTGTAAAGCTTGACGGCAATGTTGGCTGCATGGTAAATGGCGCTGGTCTTGCTATGGCAACAATGGATATGATAAAACTTAGCGGCGGTGAGCCAGCAAACTTCTTGGATGTAGGTGGCACTGCAAATGCTCAAACAGTTGAAGCCGGGTTTAAGATCATTTTAAAAGACCCTGCAGTGAAAGCAATATTGATAAACATCTTTGGCGGCATTGTTCGTTGCGATCGTGTGGCGCAGGGTGTAATTGATGCTTATAAAAACATGGGCAATATTAAGGTGCCGATCATTGTTCGCTTGCAAGGCACGAATGCTGAAGAAGCTAAAAAATTGATTGACGAAAGCGGGTTAAAAGTGCAATCAGCAATTTTATTAAGTGAAGCAGCTGATTTGGTGAAGAAAGCGGTTGCATAGATGATAGTGTATATATGATAACTGATAATAGATCCTGCGTTACAGCAGGATTTTTTCTTGATACGATATTTATCTTTGCATAATGGCAGAAGACTTATTAATAACAAAAGGCACTAAGGATGAGCAATACGCATCATTGCTTCCTCAAATAAAAGGATTGCTGGAAGGTGAACCTGATCTAATCGCAAACCTTGCGAATATTACTGGTGCATTGAAAGAACAATTCAACTGGTTATGGGTTGGTTTTTATTTAGTAAAGAATGACGAATTAGTATTAGGCCCTTTCCAGGGACCGGTTGCCTGTACAAGAATAAAAAAAGGAAAAGGGGTTTGTGGTACTAGTTGGGCTAAGGCGCAAACATTGATCGTTCCGGATGTAGAAAAATTTCCAGGACATATTGCATGCAGCAGTTTATCAAGATCTGAAATAGTTGTCCCAATAATTCATAATAATAAAGTAGTTGGAGTACTCGATGTTGATAGTATTGAGCCGGATCAATTTGATAATATTGACCAGGATTATCTCGAACAAATCATTGAATTGATCAATTTTTAATTTCTTTTTATTGCATACGAATGTTTTAACCCATTACTAACATTCCTGTAAAATTTGTGTCATTCTGAATGGCATTATTTTAGTACTTTCGCCCGTTCTCAGATTCACCTTTGGCCTGATTAAAGCGAACCCATTAAATGAAGCAACTAAGCGAGTTACTAGATCCAACTTATCAACAACCCGAGTCTTATTCTCGTTACGAAAGATTCTGGATGAAATATATGAATGATAAAAGGGACTTCCCATTTATCCATTTACTTACCTGGATACATATTTCAGTTATTCCACTTGGTTTATTATTATTTTTTCCTGTATTGCACGGTTTATGGTGGTGGGCTGTTTATGCTGTATGGTTCTTTATCGGGCACATCAAACTTCGCGGCCCTTTCGGGTTAATGCTTCATAATATTACGCATCGCCGTCTTTTTAAGAAGAAACATGACTGGTTAAATAAATATGTGATCTGGTTCGTATGTCCTTTCTTTGGCCACACACCAGAAACTTATTTTGTTCACCATGTTGGCATGCATCATGAAGAAAATAATATGGATGATGACACCAGCAGTACATTGCCTTACCAAAGAGATTCGGTTCGTGACTTCTTCAAATATTACCTGAATTTTATTTTTCTTGGTTTTAAAGAAACCTTCATGTATCTCGTTAACAAAAAGAAGAAAAAATATTACATGCGTCTCACTTATGGCGAAGGTGCTTTTTTTGCTCTTTGTGTTGTAATGTGTTTTATCAACCTGCAAGCTTCTTTGTGGGTATTGATCATCCCTTTCCTTCTTTCAAGATTGATAATGATGCTAGGCAACTGGACACAACATGCTTTTGTGGATCCTAATGACCCGGAAAACATGTATCGCAATTGCTATACCTGCATCAATACTTCTTACAATACAAAATGCTGGAATGATGGTTATCATTTAATGCATCATTTAAAACCGGGGGCTCACTACACAGAAATGCCGAATTTGTTTGTAAAGGAAAAAGATATGCTCGCAAAAGAAAAATCGCTGGTTTTTGAAGGCGTACATTACCTGCACCTGTTTTATTTCCTGATGACAAAGCGTTATGATAAAATTGCCGACAACCTCGTTAATATTAATAACAGTTTTTCATCAAGGGAGGAAGCCATCAGCATTTTAAAACAGCGTACAGCAAAATTCTACAATCGCGGAGCTGCCTGATATTTTTTATTTTCGTTCTATGGTTACTATCAGAGATCTTCGGAAAGAAGATAATCCCGCACTTGCAAAAGTTGTAAAAGATACTTTGGCAGAATTTGGCGCCAACCATCCCAATACTGTTTATTACGATCCTACAACCGATAATTTGTTTGAAGTATTTCAAACTCCCCGTTCAAAATATTTCCTGGCAGAAATAAATAATAAGATTGTTGGTGGTGGTGGTATTTATCCAACTGATGGGTTGCCACCAGATACTTGTGAATTAGTAAAAATGTATTTACTGCCAGAAGCCCGTGGACTTGGATTAGGAAGAACATTAATTGAAAAATGTATTGAGGCTGCCGCTGAAAATGGTTTTAAAAAGATCTATCTCGAAACCATGCCTGAGTTGAAACAAGCGTTGAGTGTATATGAAAAATTCGGATTTGAATATTTGAAAGGCCCCATGGGAAATAGCGGGCATACCGGTTGTAGTTTGTGGATGCTAAAGAGTCTATAGTCAATAGCCATTAGTTAGGAGTCAATACTCCTGACTCTGAACTCAGGACTCCCGACTTACAACTTCTACCTCATACACAGGACTGAATAAATAAATTTTCCCCGTTCTCACTTCTTCACATTTGAATCTTTTCCGTTGCTTCTCCCCTTTTTTAAAAATTTTTCCATCGTCAATTTTGAATAGAGCATTCAAAGGGATCTCTTCAACCAATTTAAATCCATTTTTATTCTCATCATATTTACGAAGTACCCGAATAAGATCATCCTCAGCACAACTGCTTGCCGCCGGGTTTTTAAGTGAAGCCAACAATTCTTTTTCAATATCCGGAGGAAAGACTTTGTTGTCAACAAATTGTTTCAGCAAATAACCATAAATAGTTTTCCATTCATTGCCATGTGCCATTACACTATTACCATGCTTTTCAAATGTCAATAAATGGGCTATCTCATGTAAAAGGGTTATGAGGAAAGAAAATTTATTCAAACTTCCATTTACACTGATGCGATGATTACTAAAATGTGTTCGATGCCTGTAATCGCCTAAAATACTTTTGCGATGTTGTGTAACAGTGAGATGAATTTTATAAAACCGCAGGTATTCTTCTACTGCATGATAGGTTCCAGCAGGTAAAAATGAATTTAGATGTGTTAATGGAGCTTCCTGTTTAGGCATTGGTTTTTTGTTTGCTCACTTTCATCAGTCCTGACACCTCAATAAAAGTATACACTACATATAATCCCATGCAGAAAAAAAGCCCGGGTTTATTTACTTCTTTTTTATTAACCATTATATAAACAAATGCAATCCCTGCCAATAAAAAAAGTTTAATCATGATACTTCCATATACCCACCGAAAAAAAGCATGGTTATTCTTAGTTGTAAGCCCCCTCACTGCCATCCAGTAAGAAAGAAAACTGACACCAAATACAATGAGATTTCCAAAAACAAGCACAGAATAATCAAAACCCCATCCCTCCAGCTTTTTCATCATAGAAAGAAATCCTGAGTTAAGAACAAGAAAAAGAATAATGGCCGGAAGAAAGTTTTTTGTCGATTGTTTATTCATCTAATGGAGTTTGAAAAAATAAAAAAAACCGTCAAGCCTGGGCAAGACGGTGCGAAGTTAAAGGACAGAATCAAATAATTCATTTTGCAAGGGAAGCAACTTCATTTGATGCCATATCAACGACATTGGCACCCATGTGACATTGGCCATTGAATGTAGCACTTGGTTCCACCTGTAGTTTTCCAGCATAGATATTTCCGTTTACAACGCATTCACCACGCAGTTGAAGCAACTCTTTTACTTTTATAGTGCCTGATGTTTTTCCAACAATATCTGCGTTGTTACCAAAAATATCTCCTTCTACTACCCCGCTACTACCAATTACGATCTTTGCACTGCTGTTAATGTTGCCGATGACCGTTCCATCAATTCTCAGGTCGCTGTTGCTACTGAGATCTCCTTTAATTGTTGTTCCGGCGCTGATCAATGTGGTACCGGTACCTCCTCCACCGTTACCATTGGGTTTTTCTGTTATCATATCTGTTGTAGTTGGTTTTTTAGTATTGAACATAGGTTTAGAAATTTAGTTGCCAATGATCTCTTCTTTAGGCACATTTATCTGTGTTGTATCAAGTTTAGTCGCCACATCACCCTTCAGCACTTTTTGTAGACCTTCCCTGTATTGTTCCTGGAATTTCAGTTCCCGCTCTAATGAATCAGTCCTGTATTTCATTTGTCTGAGTTCCCTGTCTGCCCGGTAATCGGCCCCTGAACCCGGAATATAATATCTCAAAGGTGTAAAAACGATCAGGGCAACTGTAAGACCTACCAATACTACAAAAATTGTGCAAAGCACTACATAAACGCTCATCCTCGATAACTTAAACGTAACAACCTCTTCGTAAGTATCATCGTTCATAACTACCAAGCGGTAGCGGTTCCGAAGTCGTTTTAGCGTTGATTCTGGAGATATTTTCAAATCAGGTAATTTAAAGCCAATAAAATTAAGAAAAGCTTGCCGAAAGGCGGGATTTCAGTATAAAAAACTTGGGTAATTTTGTAATAAATAATTTGATTTTCAGTTATTAAGACTTTAGATTGCGCGGCATGTACCTGAACAGAAAGATTTACTTTATATTCCTGTCATTTATTCTGTGTCTTACCTTTTTTCAGGCTCATACACAGCAGGGGTTCTCTTTTGACATAAAAAAGCCCGAAAAGTTTGATGACCGGGTTTTGGCCTCCGAAAAATCAGAATCTAAGAAATTCCCGATCACTAAGCGTTTAACTCAAAATACTTTTACCCACTACAATTATTTTTTTAACGCCAACAACAGGCTAAACGAAGTTTTAGAAATAGCCAAATCCGCCCATATTGACGATTTCACCGAACTACTTTCGTTTTACAATTATAGTCTAGATGAAACTGCCGCCAACAAAGAACAGTTAGACTCCGTTATTTATAAGTCCACAACTGGTATAGTATTACATGATCTTCGTAATGATTGGGTCGATAATTTATACCTACTAACAGGTGCCGCATATTACCTGCGCCAGCAATTTGATTCTGCCTATCTTACTTTTCAGTTCATTAACTACGCATGGGCAAGAAAAGAAAAAGATGGTTATTACCAAACTATCGGAAGCAAGTTTGATGGCAACAATGCATTTTCCATTTCTACACAAGAAAAAAATAGTTTACCAAGAAAAGTATTTTCTGAGCCACCCAGCAGGAATGATGCTTTTATCTGGCAGGTAAGAACCTTGATCGCAATGGAAGAATATGGACAGGCTGCCAGCCTTATTATTACACTTAAAAATGATCCTGCATTTCCAAAACGTCTACAAAGTGACCTGGAAGAAGTACAGGCATTGTGGTTTTATAATGCAAATGTGTACGACAGTGCTGCGGTCCATTTGGAAAAAGCTTTGGATAATGCAACTAATAAAAAGGAAAGGGCCAGGTGGGAATTTTTAATTGCTCAATTGTACCAGCTTAGCGGCAAATCAGCATTAGCAATAAAGTTCTATGATAAGGTGATCGGTCATACAATTGATCCTGTAATGGAGATCTATGCCAGGCTTAATTCCATTCGCATTGATACATCTGGTGGTAAAAATTATATTGACAAAAATGTTGCAGATCTGCTAAAAATGGCAAAACGTGATAGGTATATCGATTACCGCGATGTGATATATTACACTATTGCGCAAATTGAAATGGAAAGAAATAATCTGGAGCCGGCAATAATCTATCTTAAAAAAAGTACAGAGAATAATACTGTTGACCCTGTTTTAAAAAATAAAGCCTTTTTGCAAATGGCAGAGATGGCTTTTACACTAAAAAAATACAGACAATCCCGCAGCTTATATGATAGCGTTGATCTGAATGATCCGGGTTTGAAAAATCCAAGAGAGGTAAATGAGAGAAAACATTTTCTGATTAATTTAGTAGCTCAACTGGACATTGTACAAAGACAAGATAGTTTACAAAAGATAGCTGCAATGCCAGAGGAAGAAAGAAAGAATTATGTAAAAGGTGTCGTTCGTAGACTGAGGAAAGAAAAGGGTCTGAAAGAAGATGCAGAAACATCTTCTGCTATTTTAGTAGCGATAGGTCAACAAGCAAATGACCAGGAGGATCTGTTTACTAACACAAAAGGCGAGTGGTATTTTTATAATGCCTCATTAAAGTCAAAAGGTGCAAGTGAATTCAAATCCAAATGGGGAAACAGGGGAAATGTCGATAATTGGAGACGAGCTGCAGGTATGAGTTTTCAGCCAATAGTCACTAAAACTATTCCCGACCGGCCAGATAATCAAGGCAAAGAAAATGAGATACAAGCTCCTTCTGAAGAATTATCCTTTGATGCATTATATGCTCATCTTCCGCTTACAGAGAAACAACTGAAATTGTCAAATGATTCATTAAGTGAAGCGCTTTATAAGCTTGGAAAATCTTTTGCAAATGACCTTGAAGATTGCACTTCTTCAATTCGTGCTAATGAAGAAATAGTCAATCATTTTCCAGCATTTGGTAAAATGGAGGAAGTATTATTTACACTTTATTATTGCTATAACAAATCCGGCGAAACTGTAAAAGCACAGCAGGCTAAAAAGCAGATGGAACAAAAATATGCGGGCAGTCGTTTGACTACAATTGTTTCAACAGGTAAAGATCCGGGAAGCAAATTGAATGAAGAGGCGACCAAAGCTTTTCAAAATGTTTATGATCTGTTTATTGAAGGAAATTTTACAAAAGCTATAGCTGATAAAAAAATTGCTGATAGCATTTATGGTTCTAACTATTGGACACCGCAACTGATGTATATCGAAGCAGTCTATTATATCAAACAAAAACAGGATGTGAAAGCAACAGAAATATTGAATGCAATTATTGCACATGATCCGGGTTCAGCAATGGCAGTAAAAGCTGGAACGATGCTCGATGTTCTAAGTCGCAGACAAAAAATAGAAGACGAGTTGAATGGATTAAATGTAACGAGAATTGAAGAAAAACGCATCCCGGTTGATACCACTACAAAAATTGATACGGTTGCCTATACTCCACTGCCCCAAAAAGAAAAACCAAAAGCAGAAGTAAAAGTTACCGATGTAAAACCCGTTGTGAAAACGGCAGATACGGTGGTAAACAAACCAATCATTTCTGCTTATGCATTTAAACCCGATGATAAATATTATGCGGCAGTAATACTTACTAAAGTGGATATGGTTTGGGTAAATGAAACAAAGAATGCTTTTAATATTTATAACAGGGGTAAATATTATAATAAACAATTTGAATATACCGTCACCCCGCTCAACGCCGAGTACAAGTTTTTGCTAATTGGGAATTTTGACAACGCACAAGCCGCAGCAGAGTATGTTCAATCGGTAAAACCAGTAAGCAATTCGCAAATTGTACCATGGCTGGCTACGGATAAATACAGTTTTACAGTTATAAGTGCCGCTAATCTTGAAATATTGAAAACGCAGCAGGATATTGGACTTTACAAGCAATTCATCGAAAAAAATCTACCTGGCAAATTTTAAGGATTCCTTTTTATCAAAGCCTTTCTATTTTATTAGCTTTGAAATACATTGTGGTATTTTATTTGAGGTCTTTTCATCATCACACTGAAACCATACATCATGAAACGGAGTGTAAAAATCTTCTGGCAAGTCTTCTTCGGTGGATTTATTGCGTTTATATTATTGATATTGCTTGCAAGTTGGGGAATGTTTGGTCCAATGCCATCTTTAAAGAAATTGGAAAACCCAAGCATATTACAGGCTACTGATGTATTTGCCGATGATGGTACCCTGATGGGAAAGTATTACCTGGAAAAAGGCAACCGAAGCAATGTGGAATATAAAGACATTTCAAAATATGTATTAGATGCACTTGTAGCCACAGAAGATAAAAGGTTTTACAATCATTCAGGAATTGATTTTAAAGGCACCCTTCGTGCTGTTATGCTCCTTGGAAGTGAAGGTGGCGGCAGTACGCTTACACAACAATTAGCAAAAGCTCTTCTTGATCATGAAAGGAAAAGTAAAGCTATCCGTGTCATTCAGAAATTGAAAGAATGGATCATTGCTGTTAAGCTAGAAAGAAATTTTACAAAGGATGAACTACTTGCTTTATACCTTAATGCCGTTCCTTTCTCAGATAATGTATTTGGTATACGAAATGCTTCAAAAACTTTTTTTCAAAAAGAACCTTATCAGTTAAATATTGAGGAATCTGCTTTATTGGTTGGCATGATAAATGGGCCCGGCCTCTATAATCCTCGAAGAAATCCAAAGGCTTCGATGGATCGACGCAACCTTGTCATCAACCGCATGGCTGAAAATGGAAAAATATCTTCTGCTGAAGCAACAAAATGTAAAACCCAACCAATTAAATTGAACTATCGTAAGCTGGATGAAAACTCAGGCTATGCTCCTTATTTTCGGGAAGTATTGCGTGAAGATCTGAAAACAATTTTGAAGGACATTAAAAAGCCCGATGGTGACAGTTATGATATCTATGACGATGGCTTAAAAATTTATACAACCATTAATACACGTATGCAGGAATATGCGGAAGAATCAATCGCAGAGTGGATGCCCACCATGCAAAAGTATTTGAATGCAACTGGCAATATTAAAAATGGAAAAATATGGGAAGAGAATGAAAGCAAGATCCAGCAAGCAATGAAAAGCAGCGATCGTTGGGACAATATGAAAAATGAAGGGTTCAGTGATGATGAGATCAAACGTGCTTTCAAAAAGAAAGTGCCGATGAAAGTGTTTGCATGGAATGCCAAACGTGAAAAAGACACTATAATGAGTCCGTATGACTCCATTAAATATCACAAACAAGTTATGCAGGCTTCTTTTATGGCAATGGATCCTGTAACAGGGGAAATAAAAGCATGGGTCGGTGGTGTTAATTTCAAAACATTTAAATATGACCACGTTAATATAAGAACGAAGAGGCAAGTTGGTTCATCAATAAAACCATTTTTGTATGCACAAGCGATAGAGGAACGTGGCTTTTCTCCCGAAACACCTGTGGAAGATGTGCAACAAGACTTTGGCAGCAATCGACTTGTACCAGCCACATCAAAATCATGCACCGGCCGTACTATGACAATGGCATCTGCATTAGCTTTTTCAAAAAACTGTGCGAGTGCATATATAATGAAACAAGTAACACCCAAGGCCTTTGAAGAATTTGTTAGTCGAATTGGCATTCCCACAGATATTGGTGCTTACCCTGCAAATGCGCTTGGCGCCTGTGATCTTTCCTTATATGAAATGCTTTGGGGCTATACAGTTTTTGCGGGTCGTGGATTTTCCACAAAACCCTGGTATATCAGCCGTATTGAAGACAGGAATGGTAATGTGATAAAAAGATTCGATTATAGTGTGAACAGGAAAGAAGCTATAAATGAGATCACGTCTTACAAAATGGTACGAATGATGCAGGGCACCGTTGATATTGGCACAGCTGCCGGATTAAGAAATCGTTTAGGTGCAGCAGAAATGGGTGGTAAAACAGGAACTACAAATGATAACAGCGATGCCTGGTTCATGGGCTACACTCCGCAGTTACTGGCTGGTGTATGGGTTGGTTGTGACGATCGTTTTGTTCGTTTAAATAAAAATGATACCCGTGGATATGGTGGCACAGCCGCGAGACCAATTTGGGAAGCCTTTTATAAAAAAGTGTATGCTGATAAAAAATTAGGTATTGATCGGGATGCAAGGTTCTCAAAACCTGAAGACCTTGAAATGGAAATGAACAGTGCAGATCCTTTAAATCTTATTGACGTAATACCACCTGCTGCTGAAGGCGAAGACCAGGGAGTTGGTAATGAATCAGATTTTGAAATAATAAAAACAAGAGAATATATTGGTCCGGAAAGTAAACCAGTGATCGATGACAGTAAGGAAAAGGATCGAAAAAAAGATACTACCAATAATCAAAATCAGGCTGTAAAAATTGGCGAGCCACAACCGGAAGAAAAAAAGAAGAAAGGTATTTTCAATAAAATTTTTGGAAAGAAAGATAAGAAAGGGGATTGATAAAGATTTTCTTACTAATTCACTTTCCTGATTTATAAAGCATATTTAACCAGCTTTATAAGCTGACGTTTTACCTGAAATAGCGACTGTTTCAATATCGATCTTTCCATAAACAACATTCACAGACACTTTACCAGCTTTTAGTGATACTGTACCAAACCCCGATTCAGTTGAAAGAAAGCTGGTAAAGTCTCCAACCTTTGAATCAACATATAATTTCTTTTCTACTGCATCATATCGTGCCCCTGTCAGTGCCTGCAAATAACCATAGCTTGATAATGCTCTTGCATACCAATGACCACATTCATACTCATTGAATGGATTCCGTATTCTTCCATCATAACGATTACGAGAAGCACGAACAATATCAAGTCCTTCTTTCACATGACCCATTAACATCAAATGCGAAGCCACCTGGTGCTCAATGCCTGTCCATACCTCATCACTATAAACAAAAGGTAATGAAAGCTTCCCTCCTTTCGGCCATGTACATAAAAGCAAACCACCTTCGTTTCCTAATGCAAAAGCTGGTCGTTGCGGATTCGCATGTTCCAAAAGATTTTGCTTAAGATTATATTTATGAACAGCCAGCAAGTGACTTTTTAGTTTTGATGGATCTATAGCATCATTCAATCCGCACATTCTTGCAATCCACGCTCCAAGTACTCCATCTGATAGACAACCTTTACCATATTGATATTTTGGCCCTTCTTTTTCTAACAGGTCTTTTGCTTCAGCAGAGTATTCACCACCAAAAGACTTTTCTGTTGTTGGATCTTTTGCATTTAATCCTTTGTATAGAATTTTCTGAATAAAAAATTCGCCATCGTATAATTCTGTTTCAATAAATTTTTTCCCGAGTGCAGCCAGTGCTCTATACTTCTCAACATCCTTTTTCAAAAACTCACCCATCGCTGTAAATGCATTTAAAGCTCCGATATAAAAACTTGTATGCATTCCATCGGGTCCCCAAAATTCTATATCGTATGTATTATGATGCGGTTCTTCTATGACTCCCTTTCCACGGGGATCCCATACACGTATGCAGTAATCCATACTTGACTTTACCATTGGAAATATTTTGCGCAACCATTCATGATCGCCACTGATACGCCATTCCCGATAAATTTTCATAATGCCACCCAGCTGACCATCTGCAGCCGAATGAAAACTATGTGTCGCTTGTTCGATCGGAAGTGTTGCTCTGAAATTCTGATGACCTTCTTCATTTTGACTTTCACAAAACTCAGTATTACGAAGACTTCTTTCCAATGTGGGGAATAAATGCGCAATAGCTTGTGTATAATTCCAAACATGCGTACAGGAACCATGACAACATCCTCCACTATCACCACAACCTTCAAAACTCCAAAGTCTTCCATCATATTGACGCATGACAGTGGGAGATTTTAATATCGTAAGATTTGCTGCAACAGCCTCGATCACTTCAGCCGGCAAACTGCTTGCATAAAAAGCCTCTTTGAATAAATTGCTTTTTTTTCTAAGATCATTATATTGCTGCGACCAATAATTAGTCAGTTCGTTTATATTTTTGAATAAACTACTGTACCAGGGTTTATAAAATTTCTCATGAAAATCTTTATCATATTTATCAAGTGAAATATCTGAAGGAGAATTACAACAACCACTTGCAGGATCACAATTTTCTTTTCGTATACCTTTTTCACCATAAGAATATTCTGAATCGGGTGTATACCACGCCATCATGAGGCGGATCGTTTTTTGTTTTCCGGCAGCCAATTTAAAAGGAACATATAACGATGCACCGGGGGCATTCGCATCAACAGGCGGAATGGATCTTACCTCGGCTTTTTTAACTGCATTCCATGCCATCGTGATCGGATCCCACCAACCTCCGCGAAACCAACAATGGTCAACAACAGTACTATCATCATCTGTAAAAAAAGCCATATCGGTACGAAGAGGTTTTTCTTTTGTTCCTTCCTCAGTTAATACAAATCCATTTTTAGTCGATGAAACACTATTCTTTCCTTTATCAATACTTACAAAGTTTTTGCTGTTAAAAGAAAATATTGCATCAATAGATACAGTGCCGGTATTAACAAGATGGTACTCGAGTGCTGCAACAGGCAAGCTGGAACTATTATCATCACCTGGAATAAAAGGACTCCAACCCGTCACTTTTATTTTTAACGGCAGATCATTATCTGAAATATCAAGATAACTGAATGGGAACCGCGAGAGGAATGACGCATTGCGAAAACGAGGCAATCCTGTAGTGGCACCACTAGCTCCATTGCCAGCATCACGCTGTCCGAATTTTTTCCAATCAGGAACTGGCCCCTCAAGTATCTTGGCTCCGTTTGCTTTTCCTTTTACAACAATTGCAGCAAAAATTGTTGGCTCATTAAAAATATCAGGTCTGTTCTTTATTGAAACATGTGATAAAGCTCCTGTTCCTTCCATACAGATCATTCCGGCGCCAATGCCGCCCAATGGAAATGCAACACGATTCAGGAATTCATTTGTGTATGCACCATTATACTTTCGCTTAGCCGCTATGGGTTCATTGGTATTTTTAGATTGTGCAGAGTTTTGTTCTGTCTCTGCATTAATGATGCCCCCGGGAAATAATGCAGCAGTTCCAGTAACACCAATTTGTTTTAGAAATGATCTGCGTCCTGATCTATTTTTCATATTGCAAATTTGTATTCTACTATAAAAAAGAAACAAAGAGAAAAATTATTTCCAATCTCTTATCCAATCTTTAATGCCAAGATAAACCTGGTTTGCAACTTTTGTTCTGAACTTTGGATCGAGTATCATCTTCTCATCTTCTTTATTACTAAGAAAAGCAATTTCCACCAGGCAGCTTGGATAATCTGTTGGCTGTATCGGTTGAAAATTAAAACTGCCTACATTCCCAAACTCTTCTAAATTCTTTATCTCCAATAATCTTTTTAAAATGCTTTGTGAAAATGAACGGAACCCGATATGCTTATAATAAGTCGAAACGCCTTTTATATAGTCACGTCCGGAAGAGTTTAAATGAAAAGAAATAAAAAGATCCGGGTTATTTTGCTGCGCCCATAATACACGATCTTTATTGTCAATAGTAGTGTCTGTTTCCCTTACCATCAATACTTTTATTTTTTGTTTCTTTAAGATCTTCTGAAGCTCTTTAGCAAAGAGAAGAGTATAATTTTTTTCAAGAATACCCGAGTTCATGCCGCTAGCTCCAAGATTAGTTCCTCCGTGTCCAGCATCAATAGCGATCGTCATCTTGCTAATGCTCGCAGGTGATCTTCTTATTTTTAATAGCAGCGAGTTCCCATTATAACCTATACTATATCCATAATGCTGTTGCTTCACTAACTCAATTGTAACCTGCAACACATCGCTTTCCGTCTGTTCATACCAAACATTCTTTACAGCTTTTGCAGATGACAATTGTGTTATCCAGTTGGTATTGCTTTGTACATTATACAATTCAATTTTTATCCTTGAAGGATTTATTTCCATCCAGCTTTTATATGGGACTCTTCCGCTGAGTGAAAAACTTACCGAATCGATCCGGGAGCTATCGGATCCATCTCCGCCTTTTACCCGCCAGCTTTCACATAAAACAGTTGATAAAATAGTATCATGGAAAGGTTCAGTATAAAATTTTTCAATGAACCCATAATGTTGCGATGAAAATTGGACCTTATATAAATTCTTTACTGTATCAATAACTTTCATCACAACAGATGTATCGATATAGCCCATTTTGGCGCTACCTAACCTGTCTTCACCGCTGCTGTAAGCAAGCTGTGGCAGTTTACCCTTAGTAATTATATAAGATGGAACAGCGTCTTGCGCAAAGAATGAAGGCTCTTGTAAAAAGAAAAACAAGAAGATCACACAAATAATTCTCTTTAAAATCATGATTGAAGATAACAGAATTTATTTTTTAAAATGCATTCTGTCCGGGAGCTTCCTTGTTTAACTACTGTCTACTTTTCTTATCTTTCTCCTTAAAATTTAACCTCATGGTTCTATTAGGTCTTTCTATTGCGCCGGGACTTGCCATTTGCCTTTATATTTTCCTTAAAGACATTTATAATAAAGAACCAAAAAGACTGTTGTTATTCAGTTTCTTCTTAGGTATCATTTCCGTTATTCCGCCCTATTTCATTGAAACATACTCAATACCTTTTTTCAATGCAAGTATTCCCTCACTAGCAACTTTGGCATTTTGTGTAGTAGCATTAAGTGAAGAGTTAAGCAAGTTCCTTGTCGTTCGTTATTTCTGTTACCCGCAAAAAAGATTTGACGAACCACTTGATGGCATTGTTTATAGTGTAATGGTAAGCATGGGTTTCGCTACTATTGAAAATGTAAATTATGTTTTCACACATGGATATGATACTGCATTTGTCCGGATGTTTTTAAGTGTGCCGGCTCATGCAACTTTTGGTGTGGTGATGGGTTATTTTATTGGTAAGGCAAAATTCGACAGCGCCAATAGTTTTAAATATTTATTTACCGGCTTGCTGGTCGCTGTTCTTTTTCATGGCACATTTGATTTCTTTATTTTTTTACAGGCAAATGAAGCGATCCATGCCTATGCTTCCGATGGATTATTATTTGCCGGGGCGGTTGTTTCTTTTATAATAGCTATCCTTCTTAGCAGAAAACATTTAAGACTCCACCGGCAATTGTCAAAACAATTATTTAAACCAGATCCCAATCAAAATGTTTGAAATAAAAAAAGCAGAAATAGGGGATATACCGTTGATACGTGAGCTTACGTTTCGTGTTTGGCCGCAAACTTATGCGTCCATCCTTTCGCAGGAACAAATAGACTATATGCTGGAAATGATGTACAGCGAATCTTCATTAAAAAAACAAATGACCGAAGATGTCTGCCAGTTTATAATTATTTATGAAAATGGAAATCCCTTTGGCTTTGCTTCGTATAGTGAAGAAGAAACACAGAGATGGAAACTAAATAAGCTCTATGTTCTCCAAAATCAGCAGGGAAAAGGAACAGGCAAGTATATGATCAATTATATTATTGAAGAAATAAAAAAACAAAATGCAAATTCGCTTTACCTACAAGTGAATCGCTATAATAATGCAAAAACTTTTTATGAAAAACTTGGATTCGTCGAAATAGATTTTATAAACCTTGATATTGGCAATGGTTATTTTATGAATGATTATGTGATGGAGAAAAAGCTGTGAGTGATGAACCGTGAGTTGTGAGTTGGAAAAATCTTTAAAAACGAAATATGCTATTCACCATGACAACTCACCATTCACTAATTGCATTTCAAATACTTTCTCGGGTTGACGGGTTCTTCCTGCTGATACATGAGTATCTCAAGCAGATCGCCCGGCTTGTAGGTTCCAATTATATCTCCCGCTTTTATCCTGACACCTTGTCTCACTTTTGGCATCAATATACCTGCATACCAGAAAAAATAATTTTTGAATTGTATTACGAGATCGTACCTCATTTCCTCTGTTCTTGCCACAATAATTACTGCACCATCGTGAACTGCCTGAACTAAAGTGTCAGTTTTACTTGTGATCATCACACCATATTCAGATGATTTTTGATAATCCTTATCACTGGCTCTTATCACTTTGGGTACACCACTTTTAAGGGGGCAGGTTAATTGGAGGCTATCCTGGGCAAATACAAATGAAACTGTAAAAGAAAATAATAAAAGAAAGGTGGTTCGTTTTAAATCCATACTTATTAGTTTTTTTGAAAGCTAAGTTTCTTTATCATTTCATCACTCAATGGTTCTGAATAAACGCCAAAGGCATTTACCAATACTCCTTTCATTCCAGACTTGGACTCTATTGCATACACTACCGCTTCATCACCCGGATCACTGTTACCTTCGAAACGATGAAATTCTGTTATTTCAAAATCTTTAGGATTGAAATTTTGTCCCTGGCACTCAAGACGACTTCCTTTAAGATTAAAATCCAAAGTATATCCTCTTTGTTTTAATTCGTTCACAGCTTGTGACACTGTATCATACGCTGGCATGTTATTAATTTTTTAAGGGTTATATTTTATTCTTTTTTCTCTTCCGCAGGTTTACACTCAAGAAATTCCCTTGAATCCATCGGTTCTTCATCTTTAAACATTCTGAATTCCATCTCTTTTCCAATAGTATAAAGTCCTAACACCTGCCCTGCTTTTATTTGCTGGTTCACATTTACCAATGCTTTCGAAATGCCATAGTACCAGAAATACCACTCTTTATAATAAATCACTATTTCAAAACGGCCATCTTCGGTAGGGTTAATGCTCAACACTTTTGCATCAATACAGCTACGGATCGCCGTGTCGGTTTTGCTTATCATTATCACTTTCTTATCCGGCGGATCCCAGGTAAATGCCTCCTTTGGCTCACGTCCCATTCCATTTTCAAAAGGGCATAAAAGCTTTTTATCGAACTTTAGTTCGCCTTTACTTTTTTGTCCAAAAACTGAACCGATAATGAATATCAGTCCTGTAAGCAATAAAATTTTCTTTTTCATGATTAATTCCGGATTATAGGGTTACAGACGTTAAGTCAATTGTATTCGTTGGCCGTTTGTTTAATTATCTCTAAGTTACCTCAATAGGACGAAGCAAATTACAGATTTGCAGCGTATAATTATAATTTTCTGGCTCACAAAAAACGATCTTGCCTGGTGAAATTACTTAATAAGTTAATTTCTATTTGACCCAAGAGAAGGACCTTAGCCTAACTTTCAACAGCTGTAATACCCAAAACCTAAATTATCACATGCGTCTCCTTTACGGCACCCATCACAAAAACACTTTGTACATTCCCAATATTTTCCATTTCTGACAAACGATTCACATGAAAATTATAATATGCATCCATATCCTCTACCACGATCTTTAGCATAAAATCAAACTGCCCGGAAATACTATAGCATTCCAGCACTTCGCTCATCTCCCTGATCGCTTTCACAAATCGTGATCCAGCCGTTTTATTGTGCTGCATCAGTGAAACATACACGATCACCATCAAACGCTTATTAAGTTTTGCCGGATCAACAAGCGTTGCATATTGCTTGATCACTCCTGTTTCTTCCATCCACTTGATCCGTTCATAAACAGGTGTTGTACTTAAATTCACCTTGTCCGAAATTTCTTTTACAGTTATTCTTGCGTTAAGCTGTAACAGTTTCAGAATCGCAATATCTTTTTCATCGAGTGAAACATGAGTAGTAGATTCCTCTTTTTTGATTGCTTTAGCCATACTAAAAAAGGCGTTTATTCTACAAGAAACGAATTTTTAGGCATTTTATTCCAAATTTTTATAAGAAGTCAGCCGTTTTACCTATTTCTCTACCTTTGATTTCAGTTCATTCTTTGTGTGGTTGGTTCTCCTGTATTAGCCTGATGAGAAACATGAAGACACAAAGAAAAAATTAATTTTTTTTAACTTATAACTCTTAATTAAAAACCATGTCAACAACAATTTCAAACATCGACTTTAAGCTGGCCAATAAAGTGAAAGACATTTCACTTGCCGAATGGGGAAGAAAAGAAATTCGCCTTGCTGAAGCCGAAATGCCAGGCCTGATGGCAATCCGCAAAGAATACGGTGCAAAACAACCTCTCAAAGGTGCTCGCATTGCTGGTTGTCTTCACATGACCATTCAGACCGCGGTACTGATCGAAACTTTAATTGAATTAGGCGCTGAAGTAAAATGGAGCTCATGCAATATTTTCTCAACGCAGGATCATGCTGCTGCTGCTATTGCTGCTGCAGGTATCGGTGTATTTGCATGGAAAGGCCAAACACTTGAAGAAGCTGATTGGTGCATTGAGCAAACCCTTTTCTTTGGCGGCGCTGATCGTCCTTTGAATATGATCCTTGATGATGGTGGTGATCTTACCAATATAGTTTTAGATAAATATCCTGAGTTGATCCAGCATCTGAAAGGAATCAGCGAAGAGACAACTACGGGTGTTCATCGTCTTTATGAAAGAGTACAGAAAGGTACATTACCTGTTCCTGCTATCAACGTGAATGATTCTGTTACAAAAAGCAAGTTTGATAACAAATACGGTTGTAAAGAAAGTTTGGTTGATGCTATCCGCCGTGCAACTGATGTGATGATGGCAGGTAAAGTAGCGGTTGTTGGTGGTTATGGTGATGTTGGTAAAGGTTCTGCTGCTTCATTGAAAGGTGCAGGTTGCCGTGTTATCGTTACTGAAATAGATCCTATCTGTGCATTGCAAGCCGCAATGGATGGTTTTGAAGTAAAGAAAATGGCTGACGCAGTGAAAGAAGCTGATATAGTGGTTACTGCTTCTGGTTGTCGCGATCTTATCACTGAAAAGCATTTCCGTAGTATGAAGGATAAAGCGATCGTTTGCAACATTGGTCACTTCGATATCGAGATCGACGTAGCATGGTTGAATAATAATTTTGGTCATACAAAAGATACTGTCAAACCACAAGTTGATGTTTATACTGTTGATGGAAAAGACATCATACTTCTTGCTGAAGGCCGACTGGTAAATCTTGGTTGTGCTACAGGTCACCCAAGTTTTGTAATGAGTAATTCATTCTCTAACCAAACATTGGCGCAAATAGAACTTTGGACCAACCACAAGAGTTATGAAAACAAAGTATACGTTCTTCCAAAACATTTGGATGAGAAAGTAGCAAGACTTCATCTTTCAAAGATTGGAGTTGAGTTGGATGAACTTAGCACAGAACAGGCCGATTATCTTGGTATACCAAAGGTTGGACCGTTCAAACCGGAACATTACAGGTATTAAGATGATAACTGAAAGCTGATAGATGATATTGAAGCCCCGAATTGTTCGGGGCTTTTTTATTGTATTCAGCTGTATTGCTACTATGGATCTTCTGTTGCGACGTTCCATTCATGGTTTTGTTCATTATTCAAGAACAACGTCGCAGTTTATCCAGAGCGAAGCGAAGGTGCACACTTATGCTTCCGTTCGCTATTCAGCCTTTTTTACTGCTACCATTTGAAATACTGTACCTTTCTATCATCACAATCTTTCACTTAAAAAAAATTTTATGAAACAACTGCTCACCTTTCTTGTAATTTTTTCAATCCCCTCTGTATTATTTATTTCTTGTGCTGATAAAGCCAGCGAATCTGGAACCAATACAGTAACAGAAAAAGAAATGAAACCCTTTGACCTTACTGCTGCAAAAACAGCTATCGATGCTAGCAATGCTGAATTTGGAAACCTGATAAGCAAAGTAGATTCCGTTGGTCTTGCTGCTCTTTATACTTCTGATGGAAAATTTATGGCGCCCAATATGCCTGCTTTTTCAGGACGAGCTAATATTCAAAGTGGATTCTCTGGAATGTTTTCTCAAACCGGTCCAATAGGTCTTAAGCTCACATCAAATGAAGTTTGGGGAAATGAAGAGATGGTAAGCGAAGTAGGTTCGTATAGTATGACAGATAAGAGTGGAAAAGAAATAGATAAAGGGAAATACATTGTTCTGTGGAAAATGGAAGACGGAAAATGGAAGATACATCGTGATGTATTTAATTCTGATATGCCGCCAATGCCGACAGCACCAACAAAAAAATAATTACTAATAAAAAGTAAAGGCCTTGCAATGCAAGGCTTTTATATTTGTTAAATCAAAGTCATTATAAAATATCATCTCAATACCTAAAAACTTTTGTGCAAAACTAATATCGCCGATGGTTTGCTTTGGAATAGTTGTTGAGTAATTACGAGAGTTACCGATTTCTTATTTTTAAAAAGGAGGTTCACATGACAAACGTCGCACTATGGGTTCAGCTTGAAGCCAAAAAGGGCAAAGAAACAGAAGTGGAAAGTTTTTTAAGAGATGGCCTCACCATTGTCAACAACGAAACAGAAACCATTACCTGGTATGCATTAAAACTTGGCCCTACTTCATATGCGATCTTTGACACGTTTCCTGATAATAAAGGAAGAGAAGCTCACTTGGCTGGCGAGGTTGCCAAAGCTCTCAAGAAAAAAGCCTCTGATCTATTCTCTAAACCGCCAACAATTGAAAGAATTGACGTACTTGCTGCCAAACTGCCTGAATTAGCACATCACTAACTTACTTTTAACTCTTTGAGCCAAACGATCCCGGAGCTTTTAATTCATCGTCGATCCGATGTGAGGGCCCCGGGGTTTTCATTTTTTATAAGGAGTATTGTTTTACATACGATTAGCTTTTGTAAAGCCTCCTGAATACACATGAACATTCGCGTTTCTCAACATTAATATTTTTTTACTGAATCAGTTTCTGTAATTTCAAAGTATAGCATAAAATTTGCTCATAAATGTTCTAACAAATAGAGATATGCCTATACATTTCGTGAAAAACATCCAGTTCTCCAAGCTTATAAAAGCTGAAGGACGCCTGAGAGAGTTCAATTTTAGAAAAACAGGGACAGGTAATGAAGAAAAATGCTCAGTAGATACTGTGGATGACCGCGGCAATCGGATCATTTTCACCATGTTTAAGGAGGGTGGAACGTGGAAACTTAGCTCAACATTACTTCCAAAATGGATCATCCAATACGAGGTTCAATTAAGCGATGCCATTGAAGATGAAATAAGCCATCCCTCTTAACACTTGAACCGGTAAATATTATTTTTGCCGGAGATGGTTCAGTTTACAACTACAATAAAGCAATTTGATCAGCAAGGTGAAAAGACCGGCTGGACTTACATTGAAGTCCCTTCAGATATAGCAGAGAAATTAGTACCAGGAAACAAAAAAGGATTCCGTGTAAAAGGAAAACTTGATAGTTTTCCAATCAAAGGAATTGCATTGCTCCCAATGGGTGGAGGCAACTTTATTCTCACACTAAATGCTGACCTGAGAAGAGGAATTCATAAAAAGAAAGGCGCAATGCTGAATGTGAAATTGCAGTTAGATCCCGAAGGATATAAGCTTAATGAAGATTTTATTGCTTGCCTGAACGATGACCCGGTGGCTAAAAAATATTTTGATACACTTACCGGCTCACATCGGAATTATTTTAGCAAATGGATCGATTCAGCCAAAACCGAACCCACAAAGATCAAACGGATCGCAATGGCAGTGAATGCTCTTTCCAAAAAATGGGGTTATCCTGAAATGATGAGAAATAGTAAGAAAGATCTTTAATTAGCCTTCATTCCTTCGGAATCTTGTCCTGATCTTTTCAAGCTGATCTTCTTTTAGTTCTGTTGTCCTCTTTAATACATCAATAAAATATTCCACTTCTTCTTTTGATGCAGGACAACCAGTGTTTTGAAGTTTCACTGTGCCATTTACTGAAGCAGGCATTCTGGAATCAAATAAAAACTTTTCATCCTTATCAAAAATTAACCAGAATGGGATACCCTGGTCCTTGCCTTCATGTCTTTCAAGCATTTCTATTGCCCCGGGATTTTCAAGATTCTCCTTCCCCTTCGATTCAAAAACGACGAGATGACGAATAACAAAATTGTCATCAAATAATTTTTTTACAGAAGCATCATTCAATGAAGTATCCATTTTATGACACCAGCCACACCATGATGCATGAAACATCACCAGTACCTTTTTGTTTTGCTTTTTTGCAGATGTAAAAGCTTCTTTCATTATTTCCTCTGAAGACAAAGGAGCTTTCTGAGCGAATAAGGAAGAAACTGCAGTAAATAATAATACAGGGATCAAAAAGATATTTTTCATGCTATTGCTTTATCAAAAGCAATTTACTTTATCTATCAATAACAGTAAGTTAAAATAAAAGTCACTTTTGTACGAATTTGTAGATTTGCTTATGACGAAGCTATCAGTTAATATCAACAAGTTTGCCACGCTAAGAAATTCCCGGGGAGGAAATAATCCCGATGTTATAAAAGCAGCGATAGATGCACAGCAATTCGGCGCAGATGGAGTTACTGTTCATCCTCGCCCCGATGAACGCCATATTCGTTATGACGATGTAAGAAAAATTAAAAAGATCATCACTACAGAATTTAATATCGAAGGCAACTGTACGGAGCAAAAATTTGTTGATCTTGTTTTAGAAACAAAACCAAACCAGGTCACTTTGGTACCAGATACACTTGGACAATTAACTTCTGATCATGGATGGGATACTATCAAAAACAAAGACTATTTAAAAAACATAATTGCTGTTTTTAAAAAAGCAGGTATTCGTGTTTCCATATTTGTTGATCCCGATATTAAAATGGTTCAAGGTGCTGCTGAAACGGACACTGACAGGATCGAACTTTATACAGAAGGTTATGCAAAACAATTTGCAACTGGCAATAAGCAGCCAGCTGTTACGCCATACATCAATGCATCTAAACTTGCAAAAGAACTAGGGTTGGGATTAAATGCCGGTCACGATCTTGATCTTACCAATTTAAAGTTTTTAAAAGAAAATATCCCCTGGCTGGATGAAGTAAGCATTGGCCATGCATTGATCAGTGACGCTATTTATCTTGGCTTTGAAAATGCAATTCAACTATATAAAAGGCAATTATTGATGTAGAAAATTGAGGAGCAAGCAGTAAAACCAAAGTCCGGCTATGAATTACTTGTTTAAAATTCACCTTTTAAAAAGTCTTCTAAACCTTACCTTTGCGGCGATTAAATAAACAACTATAACCACCAAAATATGGCAGATATATTTGAGCGTTTATTGAAGAATTATGGCCCGATAGGTCAACATCGCAAACAGGCACATGGTTATTTTGCTTTTCCAAAACTGGAAGGCCCAATAGGCAGTCGTATGAAATTTAGAGGAAAAGATGTTATTGTCTGGAGTTTGAATAATTACCTGGGCCTTGCAAATCATCCTGAGGTACGTAAGGCAGATGCAGAGGGAGCTGCTGAATATGGATTGGCACTTCCAATGGGTGCCCGCATGATGAGTGGAAACAGCAACCTCCATGAACAATTAGAAAGTGAGTTGGCAGAGTTTGTTGCGAAAGAGGATTGTGCCTTGCTTAATTATGGCTACCAGGGCATGGTAAGCCTGATTGATTCACTTTGCAGTCGTCATGATGTGATCGTTTATGATGCAGAAAGTCATGCTTGCATTATTGATGGACTTCGCCTTCATCCCGGTCACCTTTATGTTTTTAAGCACAATGATATAGATGATTGCGAAAAGCAATTACAAAGAGCATCAGCATTGATAGAAAAACAAGGCGCTGGTGGAATATTGGTGATAACCGAAGGAGTATTTGGTATGGCCGGCGACCAGGGAAAACTTAAAGAGCTCTGCGCATTAAAAGACAAATATGAGTTCCGTTTGCTGGTAGACGATGCTCACGGTTTTGGTACATTGGGTAAAACAGGAGCCGGCGCTGGGGAAGAACAGAATTGCCAGGAGCAGATCGATCTTTATTTCTCCACGTTTGCAAAATCAATGGCATCGATTGGCGCTTTCATTGCAGGGCCAAGAGATATCGTTGATTATATCCGTTACAATATTCGTAGCCAGATCTTCGCAAAAAGCTTACCAATGCCTTTAGTGGTTGGTAATTTAAAAAGGCTGGAGCTTTTAAGAACACATCCTGAATTCAAGGAGAAACTATGGAGCAATGCCCGGAAGCTGCAGAGTGGATTAAAAGAAAAGGGATTTGATATTGGTAAAACCGATTCTCCTGTTACCCCTGTTTACATGACAGGTGGTGTAGAAGAAGCAACCGCAATGGTGATGGATCTGCGTGAAAACTACGGGATATTTGCCTCGATCGTTGTCTATCCTGTTATACCGAAAGGACATATTATTTATCGTCTTATTCCTTCAGCAGCACATACTGATGCAGATATTGAAGCCACCCTTAAAGCATTTGAAGAAACAAAGAAAAAATTAAATGCCGGGGCTTACAAAGTTGATTCAGTTCCTGATATGACTGAGTATAGCGGTAAAAGATTTGAGTATATGCTGGATAAGCCAAAGAACAAATAAGAACGATTTATAATTTATAAAAAAGGTCTCGCCGAAGGCGAGACCTTTTATTTGGGTAAACTATAGTTCTATAAATGTAGAACCCCCGATGGAAATCGGGGGCCCCTAATCAAAAACCATTAACCATTAAACCTTATCCTATGAAAATTCATAGCTAATCTCGGTAATAAAAAATTAACATTGCAAGTTTTTATTCTGAATTTTGCCTTTTTTGGAGTTGAAACGGGAAATATTGACCTCGGTCAATCGCTCCAAAAAGCCTTCAGAATTAATCTATATCTCAACCTTTTGTGCTAAATAAAATTAAAATCCTATTTTAAATTAATGAATAAAGTAGTTGTTGCTATTACTGGTGCCAGTGGATCAATATATGCAAGATTGCTATTAGAAAAAATGCTTGCAATGAAAGATCAATGGGATGACCTTGCAATAGTTATGACGCAAAATGCAAAACAAGTTTGGGAAACAGAGACAGGGAATGACGATCACAAAAAAATGCCAATAAAAAATTATTCGACTACAGATTTTACAGCACCATTTGCCTCTGGCTCTGGTAAATTTAATACCATGATCATTGTGCCCTGTTCCATGGGAACACTTGGACGCATCGCCAGCGGTATATCAAACGATCTTATAACAAGAGCAGCCGATGTTATATTAAAAGAAAGAAGAAAATTAATATGTGTGGTTCGTGATACACCCTATAGCTTAATTCATATCCGGAATATGGAAACGGTTACCCTTGCAGGAGGAATTATTTGCCCCGCCACACCTTCTTTTTATAGCTTACCAAAAACAATTGATGAAGTTGCCGCAACTGTGGTCGACCGTGTGCTCGACCTGGCAGGTTTTAATATCAAATCTTTTCGTTGGGGAAAATGATCAACGATTATCTACGACCTCAACTCCGGGATATTTTTTTGCATCAAAAACAAACTGCTTGTCATCAATTGTGCCATTAGGAGTTAATGTATTTACAATGATCGAGTGTTTGGTTTGATCTTTTTCTATCACTTTTGTTGTGTTGATAGTTTTCCCTGTTTTATCAATATATAAGTACACTTTATGATAAGTTTTGGTCTTATCGGTAGGGGTCAACTCAATTTCCTGGATCGTTTTTGCACCCTGTTTTTTCTCGCCATTCAGCTTGTACAGAAAATCTTTGTCATAAAAGTTTGTGAACATTTTTTGAGGTGTTAATCCACTACTGCTATTGTCAAATTTGGTAATAGTTACTTCGTTTGATGATTTATCGTAATTCCACACATTAACTCCATCACAAAATATTTCCTGCCCTACTATAGTTACTTTGTATTTAGAACCTTTGATCCAGACAGTGCCATTTTTTGATGAAAGTGTCTTACCTGCTGAACTTTCCGTTTTAAACGTAAAAGTTGATTTAACGGTTTTGTAAGTTTTAAACTTAGCACTTACACCATCAAGAACTTTTTTTGCATCGGGATCATTGCTCGCCTGAGCATTTGTTTTAATCGTGATAACTCCAATTAATAAAACCAATATTGTATAAAATCTTTTCATAATTACTTGTTTGCTTTCTAATATTATGCCATTTATGGCAGGCCGCAAATATAGGCCAATTACATCTTAGAGGATGCCAGCCCACATCATGTGGTTGCTTTGCACAAATTTTTTAACAGCTTAAATTAAATTAGCAAGATGTTGATTAAGATCAGACTCTGTTTTGATCAATACATCACGGGCCTTGCTTCCTTGGTTAGGGCCCACAACTCCTGCAGCCTCCAATTGATCCATTAACCTGCCTGCACGATTATAACCCAGTTTCATTCTTCGCTGTAAAAGTGAAGTGGAACCAACCTGGTTTTGAACAATGAGACGGGCAGCATCTTCAAAAAGAGCATCTTTATCAGTTGCGTCAAAATCTTTTGACTCGAGCTCTTTTTCATCCACATATTCCGGCAAAAGGAAAGCTTGCGGATATCCTCTTTGTTTTTCAATATGACTAACAACTTTATCCACTTCAGGAGTATCAACAAAAGCACATTGCAAACGTGTTACTTCTCCATGATGAGAAACAAGCATATCTCCTTTTCCAATTAATTGTTCGGCGCCACCAGTGTCAAGAATTGTTCTTGAGTCAATTTTTGAAGAAACCTTAAATGCTATGCGTGAAGGAAAGTTTGCTTTGATGGTACCTGTAATAATATTTACAGAAGGACGTTGTGTTGCAATGATCAAATGAATACCTACAGCACGGGCCAACTGGGCCAATCTTGCGATAGGCATTTCTATTTCTTTTCCTGCTGTCATGATAAGGTCGGCAAACTCATCAATAACTAATACAATAAAAGGAAGGAATTGATGACCCTTTAATGGATTCAATTTCCTTTTTACAAACTTTTCATTGTATTCTTTAATGTTCCTGGCGCCGGCTTCCTTTAATAGATCATACCGATTATCCATTTCGATACAAAGTGCATTCAGAGTATGTACTACTTTTTTTGTATCGGTGATGATCGCTTCTTCTTCGCCGGGAAGTTTTGCCAGGAAATGATTTTCAATAACACGATAAAGACTTAACTCCACCTTTTTCGGATCGATCAACACAAATTTTAATTGTGATGGATGTTTTTTATACAATAAAGAAACAAGGATCGCATTTACTCCAACTGATTTACCCTGGCCCGTTGCGCCGGCCATTAACAAGTGCGGCATACTGGTAAGATCAACAATGAAATTATCATTGTCAATTTTCTTACCCAAAGCGATCGGCAGGCTATAATTGTTATGTTGAAATTTGTCAGAGCCCAATAAAGTTTTCATACTCACGATACTCTTTCTCACATTGGGCACTTCAATACCGATCGTTCCTTTACCAGGAATTGGGGCAATGATACGAATACCCAAAGCCGCAAGACTTAAAGCAATATCATCTTCAAGGTTTTTTATTCTTGAAATACGAATACCAGCGGCGGGAACTATTTCATATAAAGTAACTGTCGGCCCAACAGTTGCCATTATCTTTTGTATCTCGATATCATAATTGCGAAGTGTACCAATGATCTGGTTCTTGTTATTCTCTAACTCATTTGCATCCTGCACAATTTTTTCGCTGCCATGAGTTTCCAGTAGATCTAATACAGGATAGCGATAATCCCTTAGATCCAAAGTAGGTTCGTAAGGGGGAAGTTCTTCATATCCTTTTTCTTTTCCTTCTTCTTTTTCATTTCCTTCTTCTTGTTCTTCAATCGGCTCTTTAGGAAACTCTTTTATTTCAAGGGCAATATCTGCTTCGCTGCTTTGTTTTGCAGTTTTCCTTAAAGGTTTTATTTCTTCTTTGGGTAAGATAGTTTGTATAGGTTCTAATGGTTTTTCCTTCGCTATTTCAACAACAGGTTCATCTCTTTCGATAAGTTGAAAGCCAGGTTGATCATTATTGGTTAGGGTTGGTGAAAGCACCAGCCCATCTCCATTTGATTTTAAACTATTTCCTTTTGAGCCATTTTCCGTATAAATATCATTGATCGTTTTGCCAATAACCGGAACAATCTTTTCTTCTGTAATATCTGTTCCTGTTTTCTCTTCGTCAACATTCCTGCGTTTTGGCATTTTAGGTACATTAAAAGCAGGATTAAATTGCCATATAACATATGATACTGCCACTACAAGCAGCAGCGCTGCAGTTCCAACGTTCCCAAGGATTTTTTTCAGCCAGTCAGAGATCATATTACCCACTGCTCCGCCAAACGGAAATTGACTGCCCCCTACTGTTCCAAACATAAAGGCCATACAAACAGATAACACCACCATACCGATGGTAACATATCGAAGATTTTTCCAAACGGACCAAACCCTTTTTCTGAAAAGAAGATTAACCCCAACAACAAAGAAAAAGGTACAGATCAGCAATGATGCTACACCAAATCCATTATCAATAAAAAAATAAGAGATAAAAGCACCTAATACGCCAAGGAGGTTCTGAATGTTTGCTTTGGGATCAAAAAGAGAAACCCCGTTCTTTATTTCACTTTGATCATTTCGCCATGTAAAAAAATAGGAGATGAATGCTATGAAAAGAAAAAACGCAAAGAATAGAAAGACAAAACCGACGATCTTCCAGGTTCTTTCATCCCTGGCAAGCTCTTTCAAGTTTATTTTTTCTTCTTTCTCCGGTTTTAGTTTTTCAGACTTGGTTTTTCCCGGTTTCCCCACAGGATTTTTAGTGGAATTGCCTTTCAGCTTATTGGCCATATGAACAAAGATAATAATAAGCCTTCTACAATGGATAGTTCATGTTTTCAACATCTCCACAATTTTATTGTAAAATCCTCCTCGTAAAAGGCCCAAACTGGTATGAAAAAAACTGGCATCTGAAACAGGCATTTATTATATTTGGTCTGCACCCGGAAACAGAATGGGATCACTATCAAACCGAACCGCCAAAACCAAAAATTTGTCCAAGAGCTTTCTCTTTGTTTTTATTTTTTTTATTGCTGCCAACAATGCATTTTGCCAGTATCCTGATACTTTAATAACCCTCAACTGGGATTCGGATATATATTTATTAAAAGGAATTCCGGCAGGTTTTGTTCCAAGATCTTTTAGTGTTGAAGCTAATTACAATGAAACTGTTTTGTCCGGGGATCCTTTAAACTTCACCCATGTAAAAGCTCCAAATGTTTCAAAAAAACTTCTTGCTCGTTTTTCAATAGCAAACAATACTGGCACAACAGATAGTCTTTACTTTTTTCCTGACCTGTTTTTTGATAACGTAATTCTATATAAAGTAGAGAACAATAAAGCCACGGCGTTGCCTGTGATCGCTCCTGCAATCCGGGATAGTATCTCTTATCGGTTATTCAGTGTTTTACCACATGATACACTTACCATTCTTGCTGAATGCTACCCATTAAGAACATATACAAGTTCATTTTCGCCTAATATATTCAGGCAAAATTATATGGAAGCTTTTGAAGCAAAATTACAAATGGAACACACTGATGTCAGGCTTTTTACTTATGTATTTTGCGGCTTATTCCTGATGATGATCCTTTTTTCACTTGCTAACTTTTTACAGGGAAGAAACAGGGAATTTCTCTATTATGCTGCATTTGCTTTTTTTCTTGGGCTCATGCTGTTTACAAAACAATTTTATTACAATCGATCTACTGAAAGTAATTTTTTCTTTGAATCGTACATGGATTTTGTACTCCAGATCCTTGGGATCAGTTTTTATATGGCTTTTATGATCCGATTCCTTGAAACAAAAAGAAATTTTCCATTTCTTCACAAGCTTTATATTGGTGGAATCGTTTTTTTAGCGGCAGTCACCCTGCTATACTCATACATTCATTATAGTTCTATTGATTATTACTGGGAAAATTTTCTGGAAAACATGATCACAAAGAATATCCTGGTAATAATGATCATAGTGTTCCTGGTTTATGCAGTAAATAACTGGCGACATAACCTCTTGCGTTATTTGTTTTGGGGCAACCTCCTGTATTTAGTTTTTTCTCTTTTATCACTGCTCACCATATTAGGTGGCCGCAAATTACATTTACCGGGAATACTAAATAGTTCATTGATCCTTTATGAAGTAGGCCTCTTGATCGAGCTTATTTTTTTCCTGATGGGGCTTACCTATAAGAACAGAACTCAATTGATAGAGCAAACAACAGAAAGAGAAAGATTGAAAACGGAAAACGAAAGAAAGGAACTGGAAAAACAGGTGGCGGTAATGCAGGCGCACCAGGAAGAAAGAGAAAGAATATCTGCTGACATTCATGATGAACTCGGCTCAGGTATGACAACTATCCGCCTGATGAGTGAGATCGCAAAAAATAAAATGAAAGAAAACATTCCCGTTGAAATTGAAAAAATATCCAACTCAGCCAATGAAGTGCTGAATAAAATGAATGCTATCGTCTGGAGTATGAACAGCAGCAACGATACGCTTGATAGCCTTATATCTTATATCAGGGCTTATTCCATTGAGTTTTTTGATGGTACGCAGATAGAATGTAAAGTGAATATGCCAGAAGAAATTCCACTCCAGGAAATAAGTGGTGACAAAAGAAGAAATATTTTTTTATGTGTAAAAGAGTCATTGAACAATGCTTTAAAACATTCTAAAGCCAGCCGGATACAAATTGATATCGAGATAAACAATAAACTTCAAATACAAATTGCAGACAATGGTGCGGGAATTGAGCAGGAAAAAATTCGCCGGTTTGGAAATGGTCTTAAAAATATTGAAAGACGAATGAAAGGTATTGGAGGTAGCTATGCAATCGTTAACAACAATGGTACTCAAACAAACCTTGAATTGCCATTATGACTTCTCGTCTTTTTTCATTGCTGCAAGAAATAAAAATAGCCAGCCAGCTATAAAAGCAATGCCACCAAACGGTGTTATAATTCCAGCTTTATCGAGTGAAGTAGTTTCTGCAGCTTTCCCTGCAGCTATCAAATACAATGATCCTGAAAAAAGAATTATTCCAATTATAAATAACACTCCGGACATTCTTGCAAATTTTTGATAACATTTTTCATAAAGCAAACCCGTTAACAATAGAGCAAGAGCATGATATATTTGATATTGAACTCCTGTTTGAAATGTTTGTACTGTTTCCGCCGAAACAATTTTTTTTAAGCCATGAGCACCAAATGCGCCAAGCGCCACTGCAATGGCGCCAAGTAATGCACCAGTAGTAATAAATTTTTTATGCATGAAATAATTTTTCTACGATCTTTTCCAGGCTTTTTTCATCTTCTTCCACTACCATTTCTGCCTGCTCGTAATATATTTTTCTGTCGGAAAATTTTTTAATGATAAACCCTTTCAATTGCATATCATCCAGGTTTTTTATCAACGGTCGGTGAGCTTTATCTTTTAATAATCGTTCATGAAGAATATCGATTGGTGTATTTATCCAAACGGCTGTGCCGCTTTTATTCATGAAATCAATATTATTAAAATAACAAGGTGTACCTCCACCGGTCGCCATTATAAATGAATCATGACTTTCTGAGATAATATGCAGTGTATCTTTTTCAATCAACCGAAAATACTCTTCTCCTTCTTCTGCGAATATTTCGCTGATCTTTTTTCCTTCACTTGATTCTATCTGTTCATCAAGGTCAAAAAAAGGAAGCCTGAGTTTTTCACTCAGTTTTCTGCCCCAGTAGCTTTTACCGGAGCCCATAAAGCCTATAAGAAATATTTTCATACACCCCCCAGTATTAGTTTTATTGTCGAAATTTTCCTTTGCCCCTAAAGGGGAGTATTTAAGAAACTCTGATTGATGAAATTTCAAAAACCTATTACTCATCAATTTTTGATCATTAGAATTACAGAACGCCGAAGAGTGCGACGCAACATAAGCTCAATCAGGGAATTTAAGTTGGTAACACAATGAAAATCTAACATCGTAAAGAACTTAACAACAAAAATAAAATGCTCATCTTAAGTCTCCCCTTTAGGAGGACAGGGGGTGTATTATTTAAATGCATTCAACCCCGTCACATCCATTCCTGTTATTAGCAAATGAATATCATGTGTGCCTTCGTATGTGATCACACTTTCCAGATTCATCATATGACGCATTACAGGATATTCGCCGGTGATACCCATACCGCCAAGCATCTGTCTTGCATCGCGACAAATATTTGTTGCTACCTCACATGCATTTCTTTTTGCCATACTCACCTGTTGCGGCGTCGCACGGCCTTCACTCATTAATACACCCAATCTCCAATTCAGTAACTGTGCTTTTGTGATCTCGGTTATCATCTCCGCAAGTTTCTTTTGCTGTAATTGAAATCCGCCGATCGGTTTTCCAAATTGCTCTCTTTCTTTTGAGTAACGTAAAGCAGTATCATAACAATCCATTGCAGCTCCAATAGTTCCCCATGCAATGCCATAACGGGCTTTTGTCAAACAGCCCAACGGGCCTTTCAATCCTTTTACGTTTGGAAAAATATTTTCTTTTGGCACTTTTACATTATCAAAAACCAATTCGCCTGTTGCTGATGCCCGCAAACTCCATTTTCCATGGGTTGTTGGTGTAGTAAATCCATCCATCCCTCTTTCAACGATCAATCCTTGTATATCGCCGGCTTCATTTTTTGCCCATACAACTGCCACTTGTGAAAATGGCGCATTGCTGATCCACATTTTTGCACCATTTAATATTACATGATCTCCTGCATCTTTAAAATTTGTCAGCATGCTTGATGGATCACTTCCATGATTTGGTTCTGTTAATCCAAAACATCCTAACCATTCACCACTTGCCAACTTAGGTAAAAACTTTTTTCGTTGTTCTTCACTTCCATAAGCATAAATAGGAAACATAACTAATGATCCCTGCACTGATGCAGTTGAACGAACGCCACTATCACCACGTTCCAGTTCCTGCATCATCAATCCATAAGAAATATAATCAAGACCGCCACCGCCATACTCAACTGGAATTGTAGGACCGAAACAACCAAGATCACCCAACTGTTTTACGATCTGCTGTGGGAATTCTGCACGCTGTGCATAATCTTCAATGATTGGAGAAATTTCTTTCTTCACATAATTTCTTACCGACTCACGAATCAATTTTTGTTCTTCAGTGAGCAATTCATCTACCAAAAAATAATCCGGGCTTTGAAAAACATCAGTACGGGCAGCCATTCGTTGAAGATTTTAATTTTAAGATTTCAGATTGGCGCAAAGTTAAGGGATTGAAGAATGAGTATGTCCCCAACTTTCTCTCTGCTATTAAGCAGCTGTTGCGTCGCACTCTTGTACATCATTAATTCTATTCAACAATTGTGAAATCATAAAATCTTATCTTGAGAAAAATATTTACATGAAAATTTTACTTTTCATTTTAATTATTGGATGCATTTCAACAGGATGCGGTAATGATCCCGAATCAACTTTAGTTTCAACAACCCAACCAGAAAAATATGATATAACTAAGGACACTACTGTTACAGCTGGCGAAATGAAACGTTATTGGCTTGTGTTATTACAAAAAGGACCTAATCGTAACCAGGATAGTATCAGCGCAGAAAAAATTCAAGCTGCACACATGGCGAATATCAATCGTCTCGCAAAAGAAGGTAAACTGGTAATGGCCGGACCAATTGGAGTTGAGGATGACCTTCGTGGAATTTTTCTTATGAACTGTACTGATTCAACAGAAGTAGAAAATTTTGTAAAGACAGATAGCGCCGTCATCACAGGCAGGCTTATCATGAAATACTATCCATGGTGGACAATGAAGGGGAAATATATTTTTAAATAAAAATACTTACAGAACTTGTAGAACTTCATTCTCTTTAAGAATTTCAGAATGATTTATTGGCTGTAAGATGCAGCCAAAAATATGATCACTAAACCGGGGCTTAAATTTAAAATTTGTCGTTTCAATTCGCTTTGGTATATCGATCCCGATAATTTTCCACCGATGACCAGCCATGCTCTCCAGGATCGTCCCAATTCTTGGCGTTGTCTTTTCTGTAAAATCCATTATTGTAATTATACCACCAACAGTATTAAATACTTCATAGACACAGCCTAACTGAAAAATATTTTTTTCAGGCAGATAATCGTTCATCTCATGTTGATATTGCTCAGCTATAGCCCTTGCTTCTTCTGCAAAATTTTCTTTTTCACCAGCATAAATAATGGCACGGCTTGCGTTCACCAACAACCCGCAATCTCTTATCATTGCTTTTTCAGATATCTCTTTCAAACTCCCACCTTGAGCCCCCACACCCGGAACAAGATAAAAATGATGTGGTGTTAATTTTCTTATATCACTAAACTCATCAACTTGTGTAGCACCAACAACAAACATTAAGTTCTCCAGTGTACCCCAGTTTGAAGCTGTCTTCATTACTTTCACATAAAGAAATTCATCAACGCCATGTCTTGTATCTTCCCGAACCAACTTTTGGAATTCGAAATCAGTTGCTCCTTTATTAGAGGTTAGGCCCAGGACAATTGCCCATTTACCATCATAATTTAAGAAAGGCTCCACGCTATCTTTTCCCATATACGGTGCCACTGTTATCGCATCAAAAGGCAACGTTTCAAAAAAAGCTTTTGCATATTGATCCGACGTATTTCCAATATCACCACGTTTTGCATCGGCGATCTTAAAATGTTCATCTCCTATATAACGAACAGTTTTCTCCATTGCTTCCCAGCCTTTTACCCCTAATGCCTCATAAAAAGCCGTGTTGATCTTATAGGCAACACACAGATCTTTTGTTGCATCAATAATGGCCTTATTAAAACTAAAAACAGGATCTGATCCAGATAAAAGGTGTTTTGGGATCTTCGTGATGTCAGTATCCAGCCCAACACATAGATAAGATCTCTTTTTGAAGATTTGTTCAACAAGTTGCTGACGAGTCATACAACGAAGATAAGAACCATGACTTATTTGATTTAAAAAGATTATCAGGAAAATTTAGAAACATGATCAACCAATTAACTTCTTTAATGTCTCAGCAAACATTCTTACTTCTTCAAAACTATTATATAACGGCACTGGTGCAAGCCGGATAACATTCGGTTCCCTCCAATCCGTAAAAATTCCTTCTTTCATCAATCCATTATAAATATCTTTTCCATTCTCAAGCATCAGCATTGAAACCTGGCTGCCTCTCTCCTTCTCATTTCGAGGCGTGAGGAATTCAATACTTTTTTTGGGAGATGAATTATTTATTTCTTCCAACAAAAACCATAAGTAACTTGTCAGCAATTTTTGTTTAGCCAAAATTTTATCCCATCCTGCCTCTTCAACAATTTCCAATGCTGCTCTATGTGCTGCATACAAAAACATTCCCGGTGTGCTTAATTGCCAGCCTTCGGCTCCTGGCATTGGCTTAAATCCTTTTTCCATTTTAAACCTTGTGGGTTTATCATATCCCCACCAGCCCGCAAATCTTGTCAGGCTTTCTTTGTGATGCTTTTGATGAATGAATGCTCCTCCGATTGCGCCGGGGCCAGAATTCAAATATTTGTAAGTACACCAGCAGGCAAAATCAACATCCCAATCATGCAAATGCAATTCAACATTGCCAGCAGCATGGGCAAGATCAAAACCAACTTTTGCTCCTGCAACTTTTGCAGCCTTAGTAATTTTTTCCAGGTCAAAAAATTGACCGGTGTAATAATTGATCCCTCCAAATAACACCAATGCCGTTTCGTCTCCGTGTTTTTCAATTGTCGAAATAATATCTTCTGTTCGTAAAGTATATTCTCCATTTCGCGGGGCCACTTCTACAATCGCAGTGGCTGGATCAAATCCCTTGTTTCTTACATGCGTTTCAAAAGCATACTGATCGCTTGGAAAAGCTTTTGCTTCACAAATTATTTTATAACGCTTTGCATCAGGATTATAAAAACTTACCAGCATCAGGTGAAGATTGACAGTAAGCTGGTTCATTACCACAACTTCATTTGGTAAAGCACCGACAATTTTTGACAAAGGATGAGCTAGCTTTTCGTGAAAATCCATCCATGGTTCCTTTGCATGAAAAAAAGATTCAACTCCTAACGATGCCCAATCAGAAAGTATTTGTTGTATATAGTTATTAGTAGACTTTGGTTGCAGCCCAAGTGAGTTTCCTAAAAGATAAATTTTCTGTTTACCGTCAGCTTCAGGAATGATGAATTTATCCCTGAAACTTTTTAATGGATCGGTAGCATCTGATTGTTGCGCAAAGGATAAGCCGGTTTCAAATTTCATATATTCAAACCTAAGAAAAATGCAGTAATTTTCTTTTATTAATAAGGAGTCGGAGTGTCTCAGTTTGAAATTCCTGATTTAGGCTACTGGTCAAAATAAACTGTATCACCAGCTTTAGTATTTCAGACTATCCAACATTTTACGAAAATGAGCAACTCTTGGGTCTTGTTTGCCAGATTCCCTTTTCACTATCAAAAAATAAGTGGTTACTGCAAGTGCTGTTAAGATTAAGCCCTTTATATAAAATTGCTTTTTCATTTTTAAAATCCGGATGGATATGAAATAGAAATCTGGTTTGAAAAAATTCCTGCTTCTTTAAAGTCATCCAATGAATCATTTAAGCAGATTCGGATAATCAGTAATGATCCCATCCACGCCTATCTTCTTCAGTTTTTTTATCTGCTTTGCATCATTCACTGTCCATGGAACGATCTTCATCCCCTTATCATGGCATTGCTTTACCAACTTCTCATCCACCAATGTTTGATTAGGACTATAATATTCCGGAGTATATCCAAGCTTATTCAATTGCCCGTCAAAATCGTTTACATCCGAATCTTCGATCAGCATCGATGTTTTAATTGAAGGAAATTTTTCATGAATATATTTTAATGACCGGAAATCGAATGACTGAATAATAACTCTGTCTTCTATTTTCTTTTCTTTGATCACCGCCATTAATAATTCTACAAACTCTGATGGCACAGGATGGAATCTATTGTCTCCGGCAGGTAAACTTTTTGTTTCAATGTTGTACTTAACCTTTTGTAAATTCTTTTTTGCGAGATATGTTTCAACGCTGTCTATCAGATCACTCAGCAACGGCTTTACTGCTTTCATTTTTAGTTGCTGATGGAACCGTGGATGCGGCTTCATTCCTACATCATATTTCAAAACTTCCTCGTAGCTCATTTGGTAAATATTAAGTTGCATCGCTTCGACTGGATTGACAAATGATCCATCCGGTTTTGTCGTGATCTCTGTCTCAAACCATGGCTCATGCGATACAACAACTTTATTATCCTTTGTAATTACTACATCCATTTCCAAAGTAGTCACCCCAAGATCAATTGCTTTTAGCATGGCAGGTATCGTATTCTCCGGCATTAAGCCACGACAACCACGATGACCTTCCACATCAAAGGCAGACTTTTGAAAATTTCCTTCATTCATAAAACCCATTAAGCAGAAAAGAATAATAAGTGATGAAAAGTATTTCATTTACCAAATAGTTGATGTTGTATTTTTTTCATTTCAGCAGCAATAAACTTACCATCGCTTCCCTGTTCGTTAAGCTTGTCCATAATATTATGAAAGCTTTTTTCATTACGATTCTGGCTTAATTTAAACACATTGTCTATCGATACCACTTCCACTTCAAATGCAACTATAGCTTTCAGTAGTGGTTCTGTGTACGCAGACGTCAAGTTATCGAATACAGTTGTAGAAGCAGTATTATTATTTTCGTAATGAAGTGTCAATCGTTTAAGAATTGCTATAAGATCGTCTTTATCTCCAAACCTGATAGTTCCTTTTGCATGCACACTCATATAATTCCATGTACTGGCTTGGTGTGGGTCATCATACCAGGTGGCACTTACATAAACATGGGGACTTGTGAACACAGCGAGGACATTAGGATTTCTTTCAAAAGCTTTGTGATGATCATTGTTTCTCATGATATGGCCGGTAAGAAATAATTTGCCATCTCTTTCATCGATAAAAACAGGCACTTGTGTGGCAACTGGTTTGTTTTCTTCATTGACCCCTGTTAGAAAAACAAAAGGATGCTTGCGCATAAACTCAAGTACCACTTCCTGATCCTTTTCTTTAAAATAAGGTAAGTTATACATGAAGCGAATTTAGTATTTACCATTCATTATTATCCCGATGATAAAACCTATCCGCTACAAAAGATCAATGCGGCCTATGGATGGAAATACTATTATTGATTGACAAATTCGAGCGGCGTTGTTTTGGGCATTTGTGCATTACGCATTGCAATGCTCCTTACAGCATGAGCTGTAAAATCCTCAAATGCTTTTTTTGTAATTGCATCATCACTCATCATGATCGGCACACCCTGGTCACCGCCTTCACGTATGCTTTGCACCAATGGTATTTGACCAAGAAATGGAAGATCATATTCTTCAGCCAATCTTCTTCCACCCTCTTTTCCAAAAATGTAATATTTATTATTGGGCAACTCTGTCCCGCCACCTGGCGGGATGAAGTAACTCATATTTTCAACCAAACCAATGATAGGAACATTCACTTGAGCCTGGCCAAACATTGCAATTCCTTTTTTTGCATCTGCTAATGCTACATCCTGTGGGGTTGTAACAATTACAACTCCTGTTACAGGTACTGTTTGTACCAATGTTAAATGAATATCGCCTGTGCCCGGTGGCATATCTACAATTAGGTAATCCAACTCATCCCAAAAAACATCCGTTACGAATTGTCGAATAGCACTGCTTGCCATTGGGCCACGCCACACTACTGCATTTTTTTCATCAACCAAAAGTCCAATACTCATCAGCTTTATTCCAAAACGTTCAAGCGGTACTATCATTCCTTTATCGCCTCCTACATCCATCATCATTGGTCTCTCTCCGCGAACACCAAACATGATAGGTACACTCGGTCCATAAATATCTGCATCCATCAAACCAACTTTTGCGCCGCCTTGCGATAATGCAAGAGCCAGATTTGCTGCCACAGTTGATTTACCAACACCTCCTTTGCCACTTACTACTGCAATAATATTTTTCACTTTAGGCAATACAGAACCCGGGTCGGTTCTTTTTGTCGTTGTATTTGAAGTGAAATTTACTTTTACGTTTGCTTCTTTATTCACTAATATCTTTATCGCATTCACACAAGCATTGCTGATCATATCTTTCATCGGGCAAGCCGGCGTAGTTAGTACTACTGTAAACGATACATCATTTCCTTTGATCTCAATATCCTTGATCATATTTAACGTAACAAGGTCTTTTCCAAGATCGGGTTCCTGCACATTACTTAGCGCTTCAAGAATTTTTTCAGTAGTCATTTAAAAGTATTTGTTAAAAGTATTTCCAACCCGCAAAGTTAGCCATTAAACAGGCGAATTTGTTTTACGAAATCAGCAACTTGTCGTTATTTTTGGCGCGGTGAAGAAAATTGTACAATATCTCATTTTACTGCTGTTTTTTATACCCAAAACATCGAAAGCGCAGTTCGAAAACGTTCGTGATTCCGTTGTCCAACTTTACGGTGTAGTGATGACTGCAGATAGCCTTGTTGGCATCCCTGCTGTGAGTGTCGTAATAAGAGGTCAGAATCGCGGAACGATCACTAATAACCAGGGAGTTTTTTCAATTGTAGTGCTTAAAGGAGATATTATTGAATTTACCCACATCAGCTATAAACCAAAAGTTGTTGCTATTCCAAAAACTCTGGAAGGTAATCAATATAGCGTAGTGCAATTGATGGTCGCTGATACGGTTTATCTTCCCGCAACAATTATCCGGCCGAGGCCTACTGCCGCCCAGTTTGCCCGTGATTTTGCCAACACAAAAATCCCGGATGATGATTACGAGACAGCAAGAAAAAATACATCCGTGGCAAAACGAAGAGCTTTAGCGCAAGGAATGCCTGCTGATGGTCGCGAAGCCTCCAACATACAATTGAAAAACGTTGCGACAAAAGCTTATTACGCTGGAGGACTTCCCCCGCAAAATATTTTTAACCCCGCTGCATGGATGGAATTTATCGAAGCCTGGAAACGGGGAGATTATAAGAAGAAGAAAACTACTTCGTCGGATTACTAAATAGACTTATCATCATCCCTTGCGACGCTCCCTTCATTTTATCTTTTCTCTATTCAGTAATAAGATCGCATTTTCTTGTATTGTAATAATTCTATTCTACTTTTTTTCTCGCAGAGATGGCAAAGGATTTGTGACGCAGCGCTGCAAACGTTAGCTTCTGCACTCTCTAAGTGAAATTTTTCTTCTACCTATAAAATTTATACTTTTAGTTAAATCAGCTATATGAAAAATATTTCTGTCATCGGAGCCGGCACAATGGGCAATGGTATTGCACATGTATTTGCACAAAATGGTTTTAAAGTTTCAATTGTTGATGTCTCACTTACGCAGTTAGATAGAGCCATCGCCAATATCAGTAAAAATTTCGACAGGCAAATTGCAAAAGGAGCAGCAACGGAAGAGCAGAAAAAAATCGCACTGGCAAATATTTCAATTTTCAGCAAAATAAATGATGGCGTAAAAGATGCAGATCTTGTAGTGGAAGCAGCAACCGAGAACATTGAACTTAAATTAAAAATTTTCGAAGAGGTTGACAAGTTTGCGCCAAAGCAGGCGATATTGGCGAGTAATACTTCATCGATCTCGATAACAAAGATCGCAAATGCAACTGGCCGTGCCGATAAAGTTATCGGCATGCATTTTATGAATCCTGTTCCCGTAATGAAGTTGGTTGAAGTGATCAATGGCTATTCTACAAGTAAGGAAGTAACAGATACAATTGTTGAACTAAGTAAACAGCTTGGCAAAACGCCGTGTGTTGTTAATGATTATCCTGGTTTTATTGCCAATCGCATTTTACTACCAATGATAAACGAAGCAATTTATAGTTTATATGAAGGCGTAGCTGGTGTGGAAGAAATAGACACAGTAATGAAACTTGGCATGGCCCACCCAATGGGGCCATTGCAACTTGCCGATTTTATTGGCCTGGATGTATGTCTTTCTATTTTAAACGTATTGCATGATGGTTATGGCAATCCTAAATATGCTCCATGTCCACTACTTGTAAATATGGTAACTGCTGGCAAGCTTGGCAGTAAAAGTGGTGAAGGATTTTATGTTTATAATGCAGGAAGTAAGGATTTGATGGTAAGTGCCAGGTTTAAATAGACATATATAGCAAATGAAAAATCAACTTTTAGGTGTCTAAAAAGAAGAATAACTATTTATAATCTAGGCACTTGTTTTGTGGTGTATTAGCATCAAATGACCAACCTAACGAAACCAATCTTGAACAAAACCGAGAGACTTCAACAGCTTCATGAGAGAATGATAGCAGAAATTATAGATTATGCGATCATTCTTCTTGATCTCGATGGTACAATTCTTACCTGGAATAAAGGAGCACAAACCATAAAAGGTTATAAGGCAAGTGAAATTTTGGGGCAAAATTTTCGCATTTTCTATTTACCCAGGGACCGTGAAGAAAAGCTTCCCGAAAAATTAATTGATCTCGCCATAAAAGAAGGCCGGGCACGGCATATTGGGAAAAGAGTAAGAAAAGATGGAACAACTTTCTGGGGCAGCATTCTTATTACTGCTTTGCATGATGATGATGGAGAAGTAATTGGCTTTACCAAACTCACAAAAGAGCTGAGTGAAAACGAAATTGACTAGAACTGGTCCGCAAATATTTCTTCTTGCATAATTCCTCTCAATCCGATCAGCTGATCTTAAAGTCGTTATTTAGTTAATTTCGAATACGCTAAATCCAGGCGGCAAATATGTCATCACGATTTTTCTTTGTTACTCTATTTTCTATCATACAATTATTTTTATCGGCCCAGGATATTTCAGGAGTCTGGGTTGGCAATTATAAACCATCTTTCTTTTCTGCTACCCCTGATAAATTGGTTGTTGAAATTTCCATTTATAACGATTCATTAATAACCGGAGTCTCTCATCTTTATTACAAACATCAGCAATACGAACATTATAAAATTTATGGTGTATATAATAAGAAAGAATCTCTCATCTATTTTTCTGAAGACAGTACGATCGCAGTAAAATTGGGACCTATGGACGATAATTGTCTCGGCAACTATACAATGAAATTAACATCAACTGGTAATTTGCTACAAATGACAGGAAGATGGCAAGACAATTCAATAGGAATGTTTCCATGTCCTCCTTCGGGTGTCTGGCTTGAAAAAAAAGTCGATAAAAATATTAAACAAACTAATACAGTATTAAAAGACAAAAGGCTGGAAAGAAGGTCGGATATACAAAGTCTAGTCGAGATCAGCAGCACTGAAAAAGATTCGATCCTGATCGAGTTATATGACAATGGTATTGTTGATAATGATTCAGCATCAATTTACCTCGATGACTCTTTACTATTATACAAACAATTCGTTTCAGGTAAAGCTGTTCCCTTCTATATTTCCCTGGATAAACATACATCTATAAGTAAGTTGAAACTTGTAGCTGAGAATTTGGGTTCGATACCACCCTGTACTGTTCTTATGCTGATCATAACTAAGATGAAAAGATATGAAGTAAATTTATCGAGTAATTTTAATTCGAATGCTGTTGTTGAGTTTTTCCTGAAAGAATAAGCGAAACATTTGCAATTGATATCCTCTATCAAAATATCGCCAAGTATTTCTATTCAATCGGAAGTAAAGCCGCTTACTTCTCAAGAAAAAGATATACTGAGAAAAATAAAGCAAAAGAAAAGTCGGTTTTTTCTGTCAACCCTTACGGGATTTTTGATATTGATCCCAATCGGGTGGCTTTATTCAATTAATAATCGGAGCACCAGCTCAGGCCTCAGATATCATCGTTTAAGTGAGGATTCAATAGAAATGATGAAACACCTGGCCCCGTACTTTTATCTATTTATCTTTCTTCTAATAGCCGGCTACTTTATTTATTATTATTATAAACTTTTATATCCATACAGCAGAGACCTAAAAGAAGGGTCGAAAGAAATACTTTATTATGACCCTGAAAAATATCAAACTCCTTTTTTTGCAGAATACTATATTGTCACACCAATTTCAAAAAGATCCAGGGTTAAAATAAGCAAAGAAATATTTGATGCAATAAGACCCGGCTCAACTGCTGCAATTTCCTATTCGATCCATTCTCATTTCATATTTTCAATTGAGGCAGGTGAAAAAGAAATAAAATTCAATGAAACAAACGAGTTGGTCGAACAATAAAAAATCCCCCGAAGCATCGGGGGATAATAAATCGTGAACCATTAATCAATTTTTTAATTACTGTCTTGGAGGACCACCGCGGCGCAATGTTGGCTCGATCTGCTCTTTCCATACTTTGAATTTATCATCTCCAAGACTCCCTTTTACTTTTGCATCAAGAGTTTCCATAAAAGGTTTCATCTTTTCCTGCATAGCTGCACGTATAGCATCCCGATCGCCACCAGCACTTGCCATTGCTTCCTCACGAACTTTATCCTGAGCTTTATAATAATCCAAATAAGCCGCATCCATTTCCTTCGCCTTTGCTTCATCCAGCTTAAATGCACTGTCAGCTTTAGCATGAACTCTTTTTACTCTTTCTTCAGGAGGGGGCATTTGAAAACCGCCACCTTGTGCAAACGAGGGAGCTATGCCTGCGAACATCACAACTGCTAACGCAATAATCGTTTTTTTCATTTGTATGTATTTTATTTAAAAATTAAAAAAGATACTTATTGTTTATTTTCTTTTTTATCAGATGGCTTGCGTGGTCCGTTATTGCTGATAATTCTTTTTACGATCTGTTTTATGAACGAGTCCATCTTAGGTTTTTGCTCCTCGTTGCATAATGCCTTTATCGATTGGAAATAATGAAATGTGCTCATGTCAAGCTCCATTTGCTTTTCTCCGATCTTTGAAGCATAAGAACTCAAAACAGAATCACTGACACCTTGCTGATAAATGAGTGAGAAAAAATCTTCTTTTGATTTTGTAAGCTGTTTAAATAATGGCTTCATATTCCTGAACTGCTGCGAACGCAGTGAATCATATGCAACAGCTTGTTCATTGTTCAATCCTACTTCATTCTTTACTTTCTCTATAGCCATATCATGCATTTCCTTATCTGAAGGTCTTGGTGGATGAGCAGGCTTATTAAAAACAAAATAATACAAGAGCCCTATATTGGCCACCAGTAAAACACTTGTGATAAGTAAGAGTATTCTATTATTTCTTATATAGCTCATTCGTTAGTCATGTTTTCATAATCGTAATTGTCCACCGAAGCCACTACATTATATTCATTTGCTAATTCAGAAACATTCGCACTATCGCCATTAGTATTATCGTTAGAATTAGATCCCAAAAGAGCCCAGCCATTTACTGCCATTACCAGCAACACGATCCCTATAGCTATGATCGGTTTGCTGATAAAAGAAAAAGTTCTCTCCCACGCACCGTCTTTTTTAGCCATCCTGGCTTTAATGCGGGTAAAAAGAAAAGGATTCGCTTCGGCCCTTTTTACGCCATCAAGGCATTGGAGCGTCTGCTCGATCTCTTGTTGTATGTTTTCTTTTGATGTCATTTTACTGGTAATTTGACGATTTATAAGAATGATTCCTTCTACCTGTAATGTTTATTATAATACTCTTCGAGTTCTTTCCTAAGGTTTTGATTTGCACGGCTCATCAGCGATTCCACTGCCGACACTGTGGTATTTAACACTTCACTTACATCCCGATAACTAAGTCCCTCCAGTTTATGCAGCGTATAAGCTGTCTTCTGGTTTTCCGGCAAGCTTTCTATCGCTTTAAAAAGAACTGCGGCTCTTTCCTTATTATCCAGGCTAACTCCGGGGTGATGAAAATCAGGAATTGATTCCTTTTCATCATTTCCTCCACCCAAAGATTGCAAAAAGCCAAACCTCTTCTTTCTTTTTTTACTTCGTAAATGATCCAGTGCTGTGGTTGTTGCTATTCTATAAAGCCAGGTCGAAAATTTTGAATCGCCTTTAAACGTACTGATCTTTTCAAACACTTTTATAAAAACATCCTGCGTCAGGTCCTCCGCTTCAGTCTCATTTTGTACGATCCCGAGGATCGTATTATAAACCATGTCCTTCCACTGCTCTACAATAGTTTTAAATGCAGTTTCATCTCCCTGTTTCAGTTGCTCTATTAATTCCGTTTCGTTCGTCAAGGCTGGTCATTGGTTTTCGGATTTCAATTTAGGCAACTAATTTCTTCTGAAAAAATCTCCCTGCCCCTGGTTCATATTTGGTCTTGCAGTCGCCTTTCCAAAATTCTTAAGGTTATAAGTAAACGTAAGCATAAAATACTGCTTTAAGACCTTAGTCGTTACGTCTTCAAAGTAAGTTTCTGTTACATTTCTTGAAATGCTCTGGTTCTGGTCGAGGAGGTCAAATACTGAAAGACGTACCTCGCCTTTTTGACCTTTCAATATTTTTTTAGCTATCGCCATGTTCCATAACCAATAGCTTTGATTATATCCATCGCTTAATCCTGAATAGATCTGGTTGCTAAGATCTGTGTTAAATAACCATCCTGTTTTACTTAATAAATTAAGTTTTGCCGTAGTTGTATGAGAGAAATATTTATTATCTGAGTTTGGCTGCAAAGTGTTTTTAGCATTATTAAAACTACCATTGTAAGAAACGGTATAATCAACATACTGGCTGATATTACTTGCCAATACAACACCGGCATTATAATTATAAGAGGTAGTAACTCCCTCTACATTATTTATAAGACCTGGAGTTCTGTTTGCTACAAATCCTGTGTTCAGGCTCACATTTGTTTTAATGAATTTTAATGGCTGTGCGTAAGTAATAAACACGTTGAAATTCCGCTGACCGTCCATGTTTATTGGTTTGGTTAATTGCGAACCCTTATGCAAAATGACAGAAGGTGTAAGTACTGAATCTTTTGTTGCCGTATAAGTAGCAGTAGCTACATAATTGTCAGTAAGCGATCCGAAAAAGTTTACAAACAAACTTTGGCTTTTCTTAGTGTCGGTAAATTGATAACGGCCACCTATTCTATGAGCAAAGGATTGATCAAGTTCCGGGTTACCCGTTGTTATCAACAAAGGGTTAGTGTTATTAATAACATCCTGTAACTGGTTTACAGAAGGAGGATTTGTACTAGCTCTGTAAAAAAGTCTGATGCTTTCTTTCTTTGATAATGGCAGGTTGAACTGTAAGTTGGGTAAAAAATTGGTAAATGTTCTTCTTACATTAGTAACGTAAGGATATTGCTGATCGCTTTTAAGCGTTGCTGACTGAATGTCGAATCCGAAAGAAATTTGTTTGGTACGATCGCCTTTGCGATAACTGACACCGCCTCTTTGTGTCAAATATGTATTTTCAAACACATTGGACAAACTGGTATCAAGTTCTGAATATTTTGCAGTTGCATTTTCAAAACTATATGCTTTCTTTTTTGAATCATTAAAGTTGTAAGATGGGTTATAATGCAATTCAACTATTGCTCCTTTTTTTCCAACAGGTTCTGTATAATTCAAACTTCCGGAAAGCTGGTGACCCTTTGTGATCTGGTCATTAAACTGGCGGGTTGTATCTTTTACTACAAAAGGACCTTTATAATACAAGCTATAAGCATCGGTGTATGATTCGCCATCCTGGTTATTGATACCGGTATTGAAATTTGCAGAGAATGTTCTTCCTCTTTTCTTAAAAGAATGTCGGTAAAGAATATTATTATTAAAGTTAACACCAGTTCTTTGCGCCCTGTTCGCATTTAACGTTTGGCTGAGTGTGTCATCGTCATTTGTGAACATCAAGCCTTTTGTCAAACTATTACTGTTATAATCCTGGATGCTGATAGACGGAGTGATGAGGATCGAATTAAATGAATCAAGTTTCCAATCGAACCTGAAGTTGGCCCTGTGATTATAATTGTTACTTTCTGAACCTGCATCCTGATCATAAAACTGTGTGGTATCTCCTATCGGAAAATACTCTCTTGCAATTTTTTCACTGTTTTCTGTTTTCCTGTTATTGTAGAAATAACTACCACTTACATCAAGATTCTTTCCCCACTTATCATTGTAATTTAAACCTATTGCATTTGTTTTACTGATCCCCGACTGTTGACCCACTAAAAACCCGCCGCCGCCGCCGCCAAAGTTGCCACCACCAGCACCGCCGCCAAATCCACCGCCGCCTTGTCTGCCACCACCCTGGGCTCTGAAATTACCGCCTCCAAATCCGCCGCCACCGCCACTGCTTGTTACACCTAAAAGATCTACCTCTGCAAAATTCTGTTGGTTCACATCATTAGTCAAAGCAACTATTGAGATCCTTGAATTCTTTTTAAAATAACTCATATTACCGCCGGCGAGATAATGATTGTCGGTACCATAACCTGCAAAAAATCTCCCGAACTGGCCATTACGCATATTTGGTTTTGTAACGATGTTAATAGACTTAGCTGCACTTCCATCATCAACACCAGTAAACTGTGCCTGGTCACTCATGCGATCAAACACCTGTATCTTATCTACTATTTCAGCAGGTAAATTGCGAAGCGTTGCAGTTGCATCATCGCCAAAAAAATCTCTTCCATCAACAGTCACTTTTCTTACTTGCTCACCTCCTACTTTCACTTGCCCGTTTTCAACAGTAATGCCCGGTGCTTTTTTTATCAGGTCTTCTGAATTTGCATCAGGATTTACTTTTAACTGGCTTGCACTTATCTCAGTTGTATCTGCTTTTTGTTTTGTTAACGGTGGTGTACTTACTACAGTAACGCCTCCTAAAGTCTTTGCTTCCCTGTTGATATCAATATCATCCAGTTTTTTTGTAGCATTTTCCCAAACGATCTCTTTCTTTGTTAGCTCATAACCCAAAAATGAGATCACAAGGTTATACCTGCCTGTATCACCCATGTTCTTAAACTCAAATGTTCCCGTTTTATCTGAAAGAACGGTTAATGAATCAGTGCCCCGAACGATCTTTACAGTAGCGCCAGAAAGCGGCTGCTTGTTTTCAGCATCGCGGATAGTACCGGAAAGAACAGGTGTTTGTGAAAAAGAAGCGAGGGAAAGGCCGAGCAAAATGATCGATAAGAGACTGACTTTCATTGTAAAATTTTATTTCAAGGGTTTAGACGTTCCATTTAAATCGAACCTTCGCAAAATCATGCCGGAATAATGGATGGATCAAGCCTTTTTTAATGTCAAAAAAATGCGGCATTTTTAAGATCCAAAACCGAAGCTGATGGCCCACCACCCTCATGCATTTTTACGGGGAGCTACTAAGCGACTCGAGGCCTTATCTGACGGAGTATTTGCAATTGCCTGCACGTTGCTTGTACTTGAAATTCATATCCCTCATTTTAAAACAGGCCTTAGTATAACAGAGCAATGGCAAGAATTCAGTGAGTTGATCCCTTCTCTTATTGCTTTTGGTTTTAGTTTTTTAAATATTCTCGTTTTCTGGACCAATCATGATGCTATCAATAAAGTGGTCATTCGGTATGATACAAAAACTACCTATCTTAATATTGTCTTCCTTTTGTTCATCAGTCTTATTCCATTCACTACCGCATTTATTGGACAAAATCCTCATTCATTTGTTGCGATCGCTGCATATGGGTTGGCGCTGATGTTTGCATCTACAACAGCGATCCTGATGTATCATCATCTTGCATTTAAATCAAAACTTTTTTTACCCGAAGTATCTGCAATATCAAGGAAGCGGGTTTATAAGCAGATCGTGTCAAGTCCTTTTTTATATATTGCTGCTATTGCAGGTGGATTGATCAACACTTATATTCCTATAACTATCTATATAATTATGCCGATCCTCTTTATGTTCCTGCCACAACTTGACTTTGATACAAAAGCAGAAGAAATAAAAAAAGCAGAACACGAATAACTATTCCCAAACAACAATACCCGGCTTCTCATACCATGCGGGGTATTTTGGTAAATGAATTTTTTCTATTTCATTTCTTTTTAATTTCAAAGAAGGAGTGATCATATTATTGGCGATCGTCCAGGTCTCTTTCATGATAACCATCTTTTCTATTCTTTCAAATTTTTCCAAAGAAGGGTTTAGTAAACTCAAACTTTCAGTAAGGGCTTTTACCAGTTCATCTTTTGTTTTTCTTTTTCCTGAGTCAGAAAGACAAATAAGTGCCATTGGTTGCGGCACGCCAGTACCAACAATACATGCATGTTCAATATCAGTGTTAGAAAGCATTTTTACTTCTATCGGCGCAGGAGATATATACTTTCCTTTATCAGTTTTAAACTGATCTTTTACCCTGCCTGTTATTTTAAAAACCCATCGCTGTCAAATTCGCCCATATCGCCGGTCTTTAAAAAATTGTCTTCGTCGAAAGCATCTGCTGTCATTTGCGGTTCCTTATAATAGCCTTTCATATTTCCTTCACTCTTTAACCGGATCTCACCATCATCTGCGATCTTGACCTGCACGCCTGGTAATGTTTTTCCTACAGTTCCAAATTTATGTGCCTTAGGTCCGCAGAAATGTGAGTACACGCAGTCTTCGGTCATGCCGTAAGCCTGGTAAATTATGATGCCAATTTTTTGATACCATTGTTGTAATTCTATCGAGATGGGTGCTGCGGCGCTATAAAAATGTGAAGCTCTTGAAAACCCCATTTTTTTCTTTAAACTTTTTTTGAAAATAGAATTAACAAGAGGAATTGAAAGAATGATATCAAGCTTACGTTGAGATAATTTTGACAAAACACCTTCCCGCATTTTTTGCCAGATACGCGGCACAGCAAAAAATAGTTGCGGTTGTATCTCGGCAAGATTTTTCGCAAAACTTTCCAGTGATTCTGCAAATGAAATTGTGCCACAAGTAAACAATGCATTCATTTCAATTCCTACCTTTTCTGCTATGTGGCTTAACGGTAAATAAGAGATCAATTCAGACTGCATAGGTAATTCTAATGCAGGAATGGCGGCGGTAAGAACCGCATCAAACGCACCTGCAGCATGCATTACTCCTTTACTTTTTCCCGTAGTACCAGAGGTATAGATAATGGTCAGCACTTCTTCTTTTTTCCATGAATAAATATTACTCAATGGTCCGTTGTTACCGATCAACTCTTCAATAGAATGTTTTTCTTTTATCCCATAAGCATTAACGCTGATACGGATCATATTTGCAGGAATTCCATTTGACTGCGACTTGAAATCATTCAATTTACCAATGATAATTGCTTTTGATTCGCTATGAATTAATATCGGCTCAATAGCCGCTGCAGATAATGTTGGATAAATTGGAATGGAGATACAACCTGCCATCATGATAGCGATATCAGCGATGATCCATTCAGCACAATTTTTTGAAAGTATAGCAATATGATCCCCTTCCTTCAATCCTAATGAATAGAAACCTTGTGCAATTCTTTTTGCTTCATTACCCACCTGTGCCCACGTCCATGTTTTCCAAACTCCATTGATCGGCTGACGAAGAAATATCCTGTCCGAATTTTCTTTTTCCCATTTTAAAAATTGTTCCAGTGGTGTTGATGCCATGCAAATCGTTTTAAAAACCTAATCTAAAATAATGTTTGTAAAATACCACTTACTACAATCATTTCACAAAAACTTTTTTGAAATTGGATTCGCTTAACTTTAGTACCCAAACTACAATCACATGAAACGTTTTGTTTTTGCATTACTCACCATTTGCTACTCACTGCTCACAATTTCGCAGCAAACCCAAAAGCCACCGCTGCACGGAAAGAACTGGATGGCTATAACTGGTAAACCATTAGCAGCAACTGCCGGCGCCATCACTTTTCAAAAAGGAGGTAATGCTATTGACGCCGCTTGTTCAATGCTTGCTGCAACATGTACTATGTGGGACGTTTTAAGTTGGGGCGGAGAAACACAAGCACTTATCTATAATCCGAAAACAAAAAAAGTAATTGCAATAAATGCATTGGGTGTGGCACCAACAGGTGCAACTCCTGAATTTTATAAAAGTAAAGGCTATGATTTTCCTCCTGAGTATGGACCATTGTCCGCAGTTACTCCAGGCACGGTTGGTGGTTTGTGTCTCATGCTTGCCAATTATGGAACGATGAGCTTGAAACAAGTACTAGAACCAGCAATGCAATTAGCAGCAGGTTATCCAATAGATGCACAAACTGCTAACTCAATGGAATCTGACAGAAATAAAAGATGGTTGAAACAATGGCCATATAGCACTGCTGTTTTCTATCCGCATCTTGGAGGAAAAAGAGAAGCACCGGAACCGGGTGAAATTTTTGTTCAAAATGATCTGTTAGAAACATTGACGAAAATGGTAGAAGCAGAACAAAATGCACTCAAAAAAAAGAAATCCCGTAAAGATGCGATCATGGCTGCTTATGATCGTTTTTATAAAGGCGATGTAGCAAAAGAATTCGTTCGTGGTTGCCAGGAACAAGGAGGATTAATAACAATGGAAGACCTGGCAAAATGGAAACCTATTGAAGAAGAACCAATGCATGTAAATTATAAAGGGATCGATGTATACAAACTTCAGCAATGGACACAAGGACCGGCATTGTTGCAATCATTGAACATTCTTGAAAATTTTGATCTAAAGGCAATGGGATACAACAGTTCAAAATATATTCATACGATCTATCAAACAATGAATCTCACTTTTGCTGATCGTGATTTTTATTATGGTGATCCTTATTTCGCACCTGAAGAACCGATGAAAGGTTTATTAAGCAAAGAATATGCAAAGCAAAGAGCTGCACAGATCAAGTGGGATATGAATGATCCGAACATTGGTCCCGGCGATCCATATCCATTTGAAGGAAAAACAAATCCTTATACCGATCTTTTAAAACAAAGAGCATCGGCAACCGAAGGCAATCGCAATTTTCTTCCTTCACATGATACTACTGTTTCATTCAATGATCCGTTATACATGGAAAGAATGTGGCTGGGAACAACATCAGTCGAAGCAGCAGATAAAGATGGCTGGGTAGTATCAATTACACCAAGCGGTGGTTGGTTGCCTGCTTGTATTGCAGGTCGCACAGGTGTAGGCATGAGTCAGCGTTTTCAAAGTTTTGTTTTAGATAAAAATATAAATCCCTTCAACGTTGTCGAGCCTGGTAAAAGACCAAGAGTAACATTAACGCCAACACTGGCAATGAAAGATGGCAAACCATTTATGAGCTGGGCCGTGCAGGGTGGCGATACACAGGATCAGAATTTATTACAATGTTTCCTGAATGTTGTTGAATTTGGAATGACCATTCAACAATCAGTTGAAGCAGCTAATATCAATTCAAATCAATTATGGTTATCATTAGGCGGAACAAAAACAGAAGATCGTAAACCACATCCTGGTGAAATTTTAGTAAGCGATACAACTCCGGAAGCAATACAAAATGAGTTGAAAAAAATGGGATATAAAGTAACTACAGGGAAACGCACCAGTGGCCCCATCAATGCAATTTACTTTGACTGGAAACATAGAAGTTTTTGGGGAGGTTCATCTAATAATGGAGAAGATTATGGGATTGGGTGGTAACCCCCTGTCCCCCTAAAGGGGTGACTTAGATTGAGAAATTTTTATTCCCTGGAATTGTAATAAAGTTGAATGCGCAAGCTTTATCTAATATGAGATTATGGTCTATTCATCCAAAATATATGGACGCAAAAGGACTTGTTGCCTTATGGCGGGAAACACTTTTGGCTAAACACGTTTTGGAGGGAAAAACAAAAGGATATAAAAATCATCCGCAACTTAATAGATTTAAGAGATCCAAAAAACCTCTTGATTCTATTAATAGTTATTTAGCAGTTATTCACCAGGAAGCACTGAACAGACAATATAATTTTGATAAGAAAAAAGTAGATTGGAGCTTTCGTGCTACTTCATTACCGGTTACAAAAGGGCAATTACAATATGAATCAGTTCATTTTCTTAATAAAGTCAAAATAAGGGATCCAAAAAAATATAAAGAATTAAAAACTCTATTATCTCTTGATCCACACCCTTTATTTAATCTCATTGATGGCGATACTGAGGAATGGGAAATAATTACTCCACGTAACTCAATAAAATCTGTAAAGCGTGGGTTTTAGCACCAAGCCAATACGCAGCATGTTATGCTTCTCCTGGTAATCAATAAGGCTCTCAGCATAACCATTAAACCATTGTAACATTATATACTGGTTGTGGCTTTTAAAAGGTCGATATGCTATATTTACCTCAATGCTTCCCTTCCAATCCCAGGAAGCCCCTTTTCGAACTACCATATCTGCTGTTAGTTTGTTTTCTTTTATGATCCAATATAAAGAGGCTTGTCCATAGCCAATGTATTCCATTAGATCTGGATTATCATGTAACCCTAATGGTATCCATAATTTTAATGATGCGGAGATACTAGATGTAAATAGCTTTCCATAGCTTCCTGCAATAATATTCCAACTCCTCGACTCGGTACTATCACGGCCATTTGATTCATGTTCGAGGCTAATTAAAAATGCACCATTAAACTTACCATTTTTGTATGTTGGTCTTGTAAAAATCAACGCCGGATTGTAATTTGATTCTGCAAATGGACTGGAACTAACAAAAATATTCCAAAACGATTTTTGTGAATACGTCAGGTATGGGAAGAAACCCAACCAACCATGTTTGTTGGTCAAGCGTTGTTTAAAACTCACCTGGAACTTAACATCGGAATTGTATTTGGATGGGGGCTCCTGCAAAGTAGTACCTACTATAAAGTAATTATCCTTGTATATAGAAAATGCCGGACTCGTAGTAAGCAGCTTTTCAACCGAGTCTTTTGTTAATGTTGACTGGCAATAGCTATTTCTAATACCCAGCACAATAAAAAATAAAATATAATATCGTTTCACACTATTTCAATAATTAATACTTAATAAAGTACCCTTTTATTACTGAGCTTCGACCACTACTTGGTGATGCTCGAAGTTTACGGAAACGGCAAAGCTGATTGAATGTTATCCTCGTAGTTGGCGACGGTTAAATAACAGTGTGATTCAAAAATAGTAAATTGCACCAATAACCGAAGCTTTATTAACTTCGACTGCTGGTATGTCATAAACAAAAACGACAACAGCTTAAAATATCATCACAACTGCCCTGCAAATACTAGACATCAAACTAAATTTTTATGATGCAAAAAACCATAAACCTTCTTTTCCTATTGCTCTTTACATTTGTTTTTGTGAATGGCCAGCGTTCAAGCGCAGCAGTCAAAAAGAAAAAGGAAAGCAGTATTGCAGCCATTCCTATGATCAATTATAACCGCACCCAGGGTGTTATTGTGGGTGCTCTAGTATCCAAATACTATAGACTGAATAATAAGGACACTATCTCTCCTTCTTCGAACACCGGGTTCTTTGGCATGTACACCGGGCAGAAAAGCTATGTAGCCATGGGTTTCTCGAAATTGTATTTTGCTGAGGATCGGTGGCGAATAACTGCAGCGGTAGGTACCATGGATATCAACTTTCAGTACTACCTCGAAGATCCTGCTGCTTCAACAGGTAATTTTTATGACTATTCAACAAAAGCAAACCTTTTGGTATTACAGGTACAACGAAATATTTTCAAACGTGTATACTTCGGTCCGACAGCCTCATTTATTAAATCAACTACCTCCTTTGCTTTTCCTGATGTGTCGGGAAATGATTCGGTAAGCATAAGTACCCTGAATAATGTGGGCTATATTATCACTAATGATACCCGGGACCATGTTCAAAACCCTACACATGGAATGTTCCTGAATTTTAAAAATCAATTTTACAGAAGCTGGGCCGGTAGCGATTTTGAATTTGAAAAATATTTACTTACCTACAATCAATTCTTTAACCTTAACAAAAAAAATGAAAGGCAAATATTAGCTGTGCGGGCCAGTCTCAACATTGCTTCTGGTGATGTGCCTTTCGAAGGACAAAGTGTAGTAGGTGGCGACGACATTCGTGGATATTCGCAGGGGCAATTTCGCAACAACCAGATATATACGTTGCAGGCAGAGTATCGCTGGAATTTTTATAAACGCTGGGGTTTGGTGGCCTTTGCTGGCGTTGCCAGTGCAGTTGCAAAACTTTCTGACATTCCCGATAATGATTTACTTCCCGGGGTGGGTGCCGGCATTCGTTTCAAAATGCTACCTAAAGAAAAAATAAATATCGGTATTGACGGTGCTGTAGGCAAAGACGACTACAGCATTACGTTTCGCATAGGTGAAGCATTCGGTAGATGAATTCCGATTGAGCACAACTTTCCAACTTTCATATAAGAAAATTTTGTTCCATTGTAGTTGTTCAATTAACAGTGTGATTCGAAATTGCAAATTGCAATAACATCCGAAGCTTTATTATCTTCGGTTGCCATACAGAAGTTTATTATGAAAAAAATTATAATCTTAGTTTTTCTAAGTTTAAGCATCTTTTGTAATGCACAAAATGTAAGCGTTGAAAAATCTGTCTTTGGTATCCAAACTGGATTTTTAGGAATTTGGGGACATAATGAGTCCAGGTTGTCCAATAAAATAGCATTAAGAAGTGAATTAGGTTTTGACACCGGATTTTGGGGTGGATTTTTTTATGACGAAGATGGATTTTTATTGACCCCCGTTTTAACTTTAGAACCCAGGTTTTATTACAATTTGAACAAAAGGAATTCCAAATCAAAAAACATTACAAATAACAGCGGGAATTTTATTTCGGTCAAAACAAGTTATCATCCGGATTGGTTTGTGATTTCTAGTGTCAAAGACATAAGCATTATTAGTGACATTTCATTTATCCCAACCTTCGGAATAAGAAGAAATATCGGAACACATTTTAATTATGAAGCGGGGTTAGGATTTGGCTATAGATATATTTTTGCAAAAGCCGCAGGATATTATAGTAATGAAAGTGAAGCAACAGCGAATTTACATTTGAGGATCGGTTATGTATTTTAATTTCAGACAACAGGTATGAAATTTGAATCATTTTTTAAAAATGAATAACTTCAAATTAAAAAGCAATTTTATGAGACTAATAAAAAAGAAACAGCTTATACTATTCGCAGGATGCTTTTTAATACTGGTTTTTGTTACTGGCAGTTCATTTGTCAGGCAGCAATCCTCCTCTTTTATACAAGATGAAATAGCGCAGGCGATCGATAATGACAGATGGGATTTTACAGCAGAGTATGCCCAGCCTCTTTCCGGGCAAAGAAGATACATCACCGGTAGTTATTATGTACATTGTCGTAAGGATACATTAATTGTTGCACTGCCCTATTATGGCAGACTCACTTCCGGAGCTGGGGCCAGCAATCAAGATCCACTGGATTTTAAATCCACAGATTTCAAGATCACCAAAGAAAAAAGAAAAAAAGGCGGCTGGCTGGTGACCATCAAACCTTCTAATTCCGAAGTTCAATCCATGAATTTTACTTTTTTTGATAACGGATCTGCACAGGCAAACTTTACAATGACGAATCGAAGTGCCATCGACTTTTCCGGAAAGATAGCGCCGGTTAAATGATCTCCAGGTTAAACAAAACTTGAATTATTACTGGTTGTACATAAATTCGCTGTATGACCAAAACCCGTCTTGAAGCATTTAGTGATGCAGTCATTGCAATTATCATTACCATCATGGTACTGGAATTAAAAGTGCCGCATGATACAAGCTTTGATGCATTGATGAAACTATGGCCTGTATTTCTCAGCTATGCTGTTAGCTTTCTTATGTTAGGTATATATTGGGGGAATCACCATCATCTTGTACATACTATTAAAGAAGTAAGAGGCGGTATTCTGTGGGCCAATCTTCATTTGCTTTTCTGGCTCTCTCTTATTCCGTTTGCCACGGCATGGATGGGAGAAAATCATTTTGAAAAAAACACACTTGCAACTTATGCGTTACTACTAGATCTCTGCGGCATTGCTTATTATATTTTGTTGCTCGTAATTAAAGATTGCAATCGTGACAACACTGCTCTACTTGAAGTACTGAAAAAGCAATCAAGAAAAGGTACACTGTCCTGCATAATTTATACTGCAGCTATCGGCCTTTCATTTATTAGTGCATTAATTGGAGGTATTCTTATTATTCTTGTCGCAATCATGTGGCTAATGCCCGATAGAAATATTGAAAGATCATTGAAAGAATAAGTAATTAAATTATTGGAGATTTTTTACATAACTATAGATTGCTTCCTGTGAAGCATGTGGATCATCATTCCCAGCAACTATTTTTTCATTCGACAGATCTGCTCTAAACAACACTGCCTTTTTTGTATCGCTTAATTGCAATTGCAGAATATCACTGATCTGCTTTTTTAATTTTTCATCATAGATCGGGAATATTACTTCGATCCGGCTATGAAGATTGCGACTCATCCAATCAGCGCTGCCCATATAAAATTCGGAATCCCCATTATTATAAAACATAAATATTCTTGCATGTTCCAAATAACGGTCAACGATCCTGCGGATAGTTATATTTTCACTTTGTCCTTCAATGCCCGGGGCTACGCAACATATACTTCGAACGATCAGATCCACTTTTACACCTGCATTACTCGCCTCGTATAATTTTTCGATCATCTCTCTTTCCTGCAGATTATTTACTTTGATAATGATATGAGCCGGTAATCCTGCCTTTGCATTTTCTATTTCGCGATCGATCATTTTACTAAAACGCTTCACCATGTTGAACTGCGAGATCAGTAAATGCTTTAGTTTTAATTTCTCAACTTCCTCCGGTTGCAATCGTGACTGCAGGTATAAAAATAATTGCTGTAATTCATCGCTGAACTCTTTTGCAGAAGTAAAAAAAACATGATCCGTATAAAACTTGCTCGTCGTTTCATTAAAATTGCCGGTAGCGAGTAAAGAATAGCTATTCATCTTCCCCTCTTCAAATCTTTTTACCAGCGCAATTTTTGCATGCACTTTCAGGCCGGGTATGCTATTAATGATCTTCACTCCTGCGGTTTTCATTTTCTTCGACCATTTCAAATTATTGGCCTCATCAAATCTTGCCTTCAACTCAACGAACACGGTTACTTTCTTTCCATTTTTTGCTGCACTGATCAATGCGTTTACAATATGTGAATTAGCTGCAACCCTGTAAAGGGTTACATAGATCTCTTTTACCTGCGGGTCAATAGCAGCCTCGTTAAAAAAGCGAAGAATATAATTATAAGAATGATAGGGCAAATGGAGCAGCAGTTCATTTTTTGCGATCGTTTCAAAAATAGAGCGATGCGTGTTAAAGCCTGGATGCGGAACTGATGGCCATGAATCGTATGTCAATTTTTTTCCTGTTGGATTCATCAGGCCACCCAGATCTTTCAAATTATGATAACGGCCACCTGCTACCATTTCTTCCTCTCTTACATCAAAATATTGTTTTACAAAATCTCTTATTTCCGGCGGCATGCTGTTTTCAAATAAAAAACGTGTAGAAGAGCCCACATCTCTTTTTCCCAATTGCCTTTCAATTTTTTCAGCAAGATCACCGGTGAATTCATCTTCAATATTTAATTCTGCATCACGGGTAAGTTTTACACTGTAGGCTCCATGGACTTTATAACCCGGGAATACTTCCGCAAGATTCTCACGGATCACATCATCAAGAAAAAGTAAATAATACTTGTCTTCAACCTTTGGTAATTCAGAAAAACGTGGCAATTGATCGGATGGAATATTCAGCAATGCATATTCATGAACACCCGGAACATCCGAGTCCTCAATATCAACTATAAAATACAGGTAGTTGTTTTCAAGAAAGATATTTCCGTGGTTTTCTTTTTTAAGAATTACCGGCTGCAGAAATGATAATACTCTTGATAGAAAAAAATCCAATACAGTTTCCTTATGCTCAGCTCTTATGTTATCGCCGTAATAAAGATGAATATTGTTTTCTTCGAGAGCGGGTAAAATTTGTTTTGTAAATATTCTTCCGAAATCTTCGAGGTGACCCTGTAAATAATCGATCACTGTTTGAGAAAGATTCTCCGGGTATTCTTCCCGCAACGAAGTTTTTTTAGCATTGATACTGGAGAATGCATAAATGGATGGCATGCGAACTCTGAAAAACTCATCCAGGTTTGATGAGAAGATAGAAAGAAATTGGATGCGGCTATACAACGGCACTGATTCATCAGCTGCTTCCAGCAATACACGATGATTAAAACTCAGCCAGCTTAGATCCCTGTTTATAAAAGTATATTCCTTTGCCATTCGGTGGGTTATAGCTCTCTAAGATAGGGCATAATTGGATTTCCTAGGATATGAATTGGCAGTGGTTATTAGAAATATTCGTCGCCATATTTACGACTGAACAATTGCAATTACCTTTAACAAGTAGCCGTTATAAAAAATTTATGAGAAACTGCATCTTATGTATCAATTTTCTGATATTCCTTCTTAATTCAGCAAGCGGGCAAAAAAGAATTTGCCTTGACGCCGGGTGCGGCCCCATTAACAAGATCAACCCATTGGTTTTCGTTGACAGCTTTAAAACTGACATATCATATCTTGTACTTGATCCGGATAAAATTGAATCAATTAATATTTTAAAGGGCCCTCCTGCGATATCAAAATACGGTGATGAAGCCAAAGATGGTGTTATAATTATTCAACCGAAAAAAAATATTCAATTTCTTCGTATAGACAGAATTCTTGACAATCATAAAATCAGTGCTGAGGATAGAAAATTGAGGATTTGCATCAACAAAACTTTGATCAGACAGACACAACTAATATTAATTGAATGTTCAGAGATCGAAGATGTTCAAATTACAACTGACCGGCATTGGACAAATGCAGAAGATGCAAATTCATGCGAACGATTTATAAATATTATTACGAAAACCAAAGACAAAAACTAGAAGTGATTTCTTCCCAAGCTACTATCCTCTGAATAGAAAATGGATCCAAACATTGTCACTCACGCTGCCGATAAAATAGAGATCAATGATCTCACAAAGCAATTCTTTAACCTGTTCGATAACACAGACAATAAAATTCCAGATTGGACAATTGCCCGAAAGATCTGTATCCCGGAAATAACAATTATCAAAAAAACAGGATTAACCGAGGTTGTATATAACCTTACCAATTTCATTGAACCACGCAAGGCAATTCTTTCTGACGGAACTCTTACAAATTTCCAGGAACTGGAACTGCACGAAGAGACACAGATCATAGGGCATATTGCTCAGCGACGATCCAGGTATCAAAAAAGCGGTAACCTTTCTGGAAAATTATTTACAGAAACAGGAACCAAATTTTTCCAATTTATAAAGACGAAAAATGGATGGAGGATAAATTCGCTGGTTTGGGAAGATGATTAACGATGGTTGGCTTAAAGATGATTTAGATAAATTATTTCCCTTTGCTGATCAGATCATAAATAAAATTTTTCCAGCTTGTGTTGCCATTTACTAATTCCAAAAGGGTTGGAATGAAATAATAATCAGGAAGAACGCCGCGGTCCTTATCTCCGCCCGTTGTGGCAAATTTGCAATACACGATAGAAGTATGGGCATTAATTTTTGAATTTGGCAAAGTCAGGTCCAACCCGTTTGTAGTGCCGCCGCCAATGTAACATCCTGCGGTTTCATTGCCAACAATTGTTGCAAGATGATGGCTCTTTGCATTGCCGGCGAAAGTTGAAGCAGCAGAAGATGTTCCGCCATTTACATAAAAATATACATGGCCATGAAAACCATTTGGCTTGGGATCAAAAGTTTTTAATTCTAATGAATACTTTGTTCCGCCTTTTGCATAAATCTTTCCATCCGCTGCGCTGTCAATAAAAGCATATTTATTGCTTTTAACATCAGCCGGAAGATTGCTGATCTTAAAAAAGCTATCATCATCATTTATAAGATATTCGCTTTCTATAAATCGTGTTGGCTTGTCAATTAAATAACTCAATAATTCGCAGGCATATTCTTCATCGCCGCCACCGTTGTAAGCAAGATTAATTATAAGATTAGCAGGATTCTCTTTCTGGATCTCTGTAAAAAAATTATCATACAACTTAAAAAGTTTTTCCCGGTCGCCTCCGAATTCGGTTATCGTAATAATGGCCGTACTCTTATCCCTTACAAATTCAAGCCGGCATGTATTCTTTTTCAGCTTTTCATTTTTCTTAGCCCGCTCAAGAACTGATTTATTGACCGGATTTTTTAATGCCGCTTTCTTATTTCCCTCAAGCTTTAGGTCAGTATCAAAATGACCGGAGAATATTTGTCCTTGTGCATTTTTGAATTCAATATCATAAGCAGATGGCTGTTCAATAAACAAGTAATAATAAAGGTTGAAATCAAGATCAGAGATTGCAACTTCTTTGCTCGATTCCATGTTGCCGTCTGCGGGCAAATATTTAAAGATCACCTGTACAATGCTGTCAACAGGATGGTGGTTGATAGTTAAGACTTCGTCGCCAAAATGAATGCTTGTATCTGTCGTGCGGTTCACCGTCATATACGCTTTGCCATTCAAAAAAAATAATTGAAACGGAATTAATTTCCATTGAATAGCCTGTTTTCTGTAATCGGCGCCATAAGGATTGCAATACGTGTGTTCACATTTTACTTCGGCGATTAAATACGATACAATTTTATAAAAATCAAAAAATGACTTTGGCTTATCAAGCAAATTATACAGGCTGTCCATTTTATACTGCATCTCTTCTTTGGTATGATGCATATACAACCCGGGATGAGTTTCTTCCAATGCGTTTCGCAGGTAATTAAAATCCTGTTGCATCTCACCAGGTTGAAAAACTCTTTTGTCAGGATCGTCCTGGGCTTTTACTTTGGTGAAAGATAAAATTTGAAGCAGGACAAGAAAGAAAATGAAATACTTTTTCATAAACATATTAAGAGTGCAAATTTCCCTAATGACAGAAACAATCTCCTGAAATATTTCTTCTAGGCGAGCCTCCTCCGAATATCAAAATAATTGATCTTAGAAAAACTAAGAGGAACTTATCACTGTAAGAAATAAAAAGGATAAATGGATTAATCTACAACTTCCCCTTCCAGATCATAATCATAAGCCTTCGTGATCTTCACATTTACAAAATCACCGATGGGAAGTTTTTTTGAAGAATGAATAACAACTTCATTATCTACCTCAACTGAATCAAATTCAGTACGGCCCAAATATCGGCCAGCTTCTTTTTTATCAATAATAGTTTTGAAAACCTTTCCTACTTTTTGCTGGTTAAGTTCATAAGAGATTTCCTGCTGCACTTCCATAACTTCTTGCGCTCTTCTCTCCTTCTCGTCAGCCGGTACATCATCAATTAAATCATGCGCCGACGTTCCTTCTTCATGCGAATAGGTAAAGATACCAACACGATCAAATCGCTGCTTTTGTAAAAACATTTTTAATTCTTCAATATCATCCTGCGTTTCTCCCGGAAAACCAGCGATCAATGTTGTACGCAAACAAATGCCGGGAACTTTTTCTCTTACTGCAACGATCAGCTCTTCCATTTCCTCTCTTGTTATTTGCCGCTTCATTGCTTTCAACATATTATTAGCGGCATGTTGCAAAGGCATATCAAGATAATTACAGATATTTTCTCTTTCACGCATCACATCCAATATCTCTAATGGAAATTTTGAAGGATATGCATAATGCAACCGGATCCATTGCAATCCTTTTACATCAGCAAGGCGATGTAAAAGGTCAGGTAGCATTCTTTTTTTATAAATATCAAGACCGTAGTAAGTAAGTTCCTGCGCTATCAGCATCACTTCTTTTACACCACGCCTTACCAAACCTTCCGCTTCCTTTACGAGCTCTTCGATAGTTTTACTTACATGTCCGCCACGCATCAATGGGATTGCACAAAATGAACAGGTACGATTACATCCTTCCGAGATCTTTAGATACGCATAATGCTGAGGTGTCGCCAGCAATCTTTCACCAAGCAGCTCAGTTTTGTAATCAGCTTCAAATTGCTTTAGCATCAACGGTAATTCCATCGTACCAAACCATGCATCCACCCCGGGAATTTCTTTTTCCAGGTCATCCCTGTACCGATGACTTAAACAGCCTGTCACATAAACTTTATCAAGCCGGCCTTTATTTTTTAATTCTACCTGTTCAAGAATTGTATTGATGGATTCTTCCTTTGCTTTTTCAATAAAGCCACAAGTATTTACAACAACAATATTGTGATCTAACTTTTTATTCTCATGAACAACATCAATTTCATTTGCCAGCAATTGGCCACTCAGCACTTCACTGTCCACCATGTTCTTGCTGCAACCAAGTGTAATGATATTTACTTTGTCTTTATGTAGCTTCTTCGTTTTCATTTACCAAATCATACTTTTATATTTCACGCTGCGTTCGCAGCGATGCAGTCAACGTAGCGTTCGCCTTTTCTTTGCGTCCGCTACGTGAAAATCATTTTTCAAGATCAAATAACGAATCAACAAACTCATGCTTATCAAAAACAAGCAGGTCGGTCATTTTTTCTCCAACACCAATAAACTTTACCGGTATTTTAAATTGATTAGCGATCGCAAGTACAACCCCACCTTTTGCAGTACCATCCAATTTTGTAATCGCTATTGCTGATACATCAGTTGCAGCTGTAAAATGTTTTGCTTGTTCCAGTGCATTTTGACCAGTGCTTCCATCCAATACCAACAACACTTCATGCGGAGCATCTGGAATTACTTTTTGGATTACCCGCTTGATCTTACTCAGCTCTTCCATCAAATGAGCTTTATTATGCAATCTTCCTGCTGTATCTATTAAAACAACCTCGCTTCCTTTTGCCACGGCGCTTTGTGCTGTATCAAAAGCAACAGCAGCAGGGTCGCTGCCCATGTCTTGCTTTACAATTGGTACTCCAACCCTTTCACTCCAGATCGTAAGCTGATCAACAGCAGCTGCACGAAAAGTATCTGCAGCCCCAAGCAACACATTCTTTCCAGCCTCTTTAAAATTATAAGCCAGCTTGCCGATGGTTGTTGTTTTACCAACACCATTCACACCTACAACAAGTATTATATAAGGCTTGGTTGGCAGGTCAGAATCAAAAGCATAACTGTTTGATGCAGGAGCATCTACCAACAATTGCTCAATTTCTTCCTTCAGGATCTTATTAAGCTCAGATGTTCCCAAATATTTATCTTTCGCCACCCTCTCTTCGATCTTTTTAATGATCTCAATAGTTGTATCAACTCCCACATCAGCACTCACCAACGCATCTTCTAAATTATCCAGCACTTCCTCATCAACGGTGCTTTTACCCGCCACCGCCTTGGTAAGCTTGGTCAAAAATCCTTCCTTGGTTTTTTGCAAACCCTGGTCAAGACTTTCTTTTTCTTTTTTACCGAATAATTTATTTAGAAATCCCATAGTTTTTAAATAACAAATTCCATCCGTGATATCAAAAAATAAAAGCCATCACATTTTCAGGTGACAGCTTTATTAGTATTTCTAACCCATCAAAATTTTATTTCTGCGCCAGGAACTCTTTCACTTTATCCTTGTGCACGATCGCTTCCTTAAACATATACGCACCTGTTTTAGGACTGCGTACAGCTTTAATTACTTTACTCCAGTTTTTTGCCTCGGATGCTGCCTTCTGGTCTTTGGTCTTGATCGCGGTCTTTGCTGCTTTTGCCATGATATTTCAATTTGCTAATGTGATAATTTGATAATCTGCTAATCTCATTCGCCAATCAGCATATTAGCTAACCAGCATATCAGCACATTATTTGATTTCCTTATGAACAGTTACCTTCTTCAATATTGGGTTGAACTTTTTCAACTCCAATCTTTCAGGATTGTTCTTTTTATTCTTCTTGGTGATATAGCGGCTTGTGCCTGGCTGACCACTTGCTTTGTGTTCAGTACATTCTAATATCACTTGTACACGACTACCTTTCTTTGCCATTGTCTATTCAGATTTAAATGTGTTGTCCTTTTTTTCTCAACTCCTTTACAACAGTGTAAAGTCCGTTTTTGTTGATAGTGCGGATACCTTCAGTAGATAACTTCAGGGTGATCCATTTATCTTCTTCGGCCAGGAAAAAACGTTTGGTCTGTAGGTTAGGCAGAAAACGACGCTTAGTCTTAATGTTTGAGTGAGAAACCTTGTTTCCCGTAACCGGAACTTTACCTGTAACCTGACATACTCTAGCCATAATGAACAAAAATTTAGGACGGCAAAGGTAGGGGAATGAGTTTAGATTTTCGATTGCACATTTAAGATTTTTTCCAGATTGTTTCAGATAATATCTATTGGGTATTCAGCTGAATCTCAAAGGCTCAAAGTTAATGTTTTGATACCAGCTATTGTGCCTTGATTAGGCTTCCGTTGCGTCGCAATCCTTTCATCGTCCTTATCGCTATTCGGCAACGTGAATCGTCCTCCCTACTCCCTAAATCTTTAAACTCTTAAACCCAGAAAAGCCTGTTCACCCTCTTTTGTTGATTACTCATTTTCAATTAGCTTCGCAGCCCAATCTGAAATCTAGAATCCTCCGAAGGAGTTCCTTCGGAATAAAATCTTAAATCTCATGGCTTACGACGTAGTAGTTCTTGGCAGCGGCCCCGGCGGATATGTAGCCGCGATCAGGGCAGCCCAGTTAGGTTTTAAAACAGCAATTATAGAAAAAGAAAGTCTTGGTGGCATTTGCCTTAATTGGGGTTGTATCCCTACAAAGGCCTTGCTTAAAAGTGCCCAGGTTTTAGAAGATATAAAGCATTCCAAAGAATTCGGCATTGAAGCCAGTGGTACTCCAAATTTTGAAGCGATCATCAAACGCAGCCGCGGTGTAGCTGATAAAATGAGTCGTGGCGTTCAGTTCCTGATGAAGAAAAATAAGATCGATGTTCACATGGGTTTTGGAAAATTAAAAGCCAAAGGCCAGGTGGAAGTAACCGCTGCTGACGGAACTAAGAAGGTTGTTGAAGGAAAAAATATCATCATTGCAACAGGTGGCCGCAGTCGTGAATTACCGTCAATGAAATTAGATGGCAAAAAAGTCATTGGTTATCGTGAAGCAATGTCATTGCCTCAACAACCTAAATCAATGATCGTTGTTGGGAGTGGCGCTATTGGTGTTGAATTCGGCTACTTCTATAATAGCTTAGGAACAAAAGTTACGATCGTTGAATTTTTACCAAGAGTAGTGCCGGTAGAAGATGAAGAAATTTCAAAAGAACTGGATAAAAATTTTAAAAAGAATGGCATAACTATAATGACCAACAGTGAGGTAACTTCTGTTGATACTTCAGGCGCCGGCGTAAAGGCAAAGGTGAAAACTCCCGATGGGGAAACAACATTGGAAGCTGATGTGTTATTAAGTGCCGTTGGAGTTTCTGCAAACATTGAAGGAATTGGTTTGGAAGAACTCGGTATCAAAACTGAGAAGGGTAAAGTAATGGTTGATAAATTTTACCAGACAAATGTTCCCGGCGTTTATGCAATTGGTGATTGTGCACCCGGACAGGCCCTTGCTCATGTTGCAAGTAAAGAAGGAATAATTTGTGTTGAGAATATTGGTTTCAATGAAAAGAAATATAATCACAAGCCTGAACCTATAGATTATAATAATGTTCCAGGTTGTACTTATTGCTATCCTGAAATCGCTTCGGTTGGTTATACAGAAAAACAAGCGAAAGATGCAGGTTATGAAATTAAGGTTGGCAAATTCCCATTGAGTGCAAGCGGTAAAGCTTCAGCTGCTGGCCATCCGGAAGGGTTTATTAAAGTGATCTTCGACGCTAAATACGGCGAATGGCTGGGCACTCACATGATCGGTTATAACGTAACTGAAATAATTGTACAAACAGTTACTGCAAGAAAATTAGAAACAACTTACCAGGAAGTTTTGAATAGCATTCATCCACATCCAACGATCAGCGAAAGTGTGAAAGACGCTATTGAGGTTGCTTATGGTGAAGCGATACATTTATAGAACCACGATTTAGATAATGATTTTGAAGGATTATGAGGAAACTTATGATCCTTTTTTATTTTATAGTTTTTGTAATTGATTATCTGTCATTTTCCTCATAATCACTTTCCATCCTATTAATCGTGGTTCTTGGTACTAAAAAAGGGCTATCTCTCGATAGCCCTTGCCTGTCAGTCAGTGTTGGTTGCCGTTCTATAGTTTAATAAATTTTGTACTCAGTTTCTCGCCATCTTTTTCTGCACGGATAAAGTAGACCCCCGCAGTTAAACGGCTTACATCGATCGTTTCGATTTTAGAACCAACGATCTTATTGAGCACCACTCTTCCGCTCATGTCAAGGATCTCCATTTTTTTACCTATCCATCTTTCATCATAATCAAAATATACTTTGATAGATGTAGTAGCAGGGTTTGGATAAACCTGTGCATAATACCATTTTGGGTAAAAATCAGGAAGTGCCGAGGTCTCTATCATCGATACATTTAATCCCTTCGAATAAAGAATAGAATTTCTTGGTCCACCAGCTTCAAATATTGCTCTTGCTCTTTTCCTTTGTCCTATTGTAAACATATTCATACAAACATCATCAGTAAAATCCATAAAGTTCATATACATATCACCAGTTGGACCATTGCTACATGTAACCCTGGTACCACTTGGACAACCAGGAGTGTATGAACCTTGCTTTGGAGTATCATCAACTTTATCATCACCACAATAATCCTCACCCCAGATATGATAAAGATTTACCCAGTGTCCCACTTCATGTACAACAGTTCTGAGATCATTTTTTCCAGGAGTTGTACCATGAGTATTAAAAATATCTTTAATAGCTAAAACTACTCCATCCTTCAAAGGATCCATACCAGGAAATGTGCTGTAACCCATTACATCCTTCATAGTGCATATCCAGATATTCAAATAGCTTTTTGAATCCCAGGCATCATCACCATAAGATTCACTGAATTTCATTTTATCGTCAGACATCCAATAAAGTACCGGTGTATATTTTTTTATAATTCCGGTGGTACCCCTTCCCTGTGGATCCATTGTTGCCAGCTTAAATTCAAATCCCATAGATGTAGCATACGGCTTAAATACTGAAGGAATATTTGAAGTATCAGAATTCTTTTTATTAAAATCCCTGTTGAGAGCCGCGATCAAACGATCAAGGCTTGCTTTATCTACATTTTCTTGCGGTGTGTGATAAAGCACATGAAAAACAACTGGAATAGCGATCGTCGCCGGTGGTGCACCCATAACTCTTTGTGCACTGCCTTGTGAGTTTGTACGTGCACTGGTAAATGCATCAACCTGCGCTAATTTATCTTTTAAAGAAATATCTTCACTTACTTGCCGGCTAACATATTCTTCCATGCTGCATCTCTTCTGAGAAAACAATTGAGATCCGCTAACAACAAAAAATAATACTGCCAGGAACTTAGCCATAATAATAGAATGAGAAATCTTAAATAATGCGGGATTTCAGGGACAGGGACTATTAAAATGGCATTCGGAAGGATACGAATCTATGAACTTTAGGTTGGAATTAGCTGGTGCTAAGGTTTAGCTTGGAGATTGATTCTCAAATATAATTCATTAACTTTTTAAATCACAACTTTCTCTTTCAAAATATTTTTTCAATCGTACATTTACTAAACTTAATTTATCAACGAGTAAACAATTACATGAAAAGAAAAATCATTCTTACACTTATCGTAGTTTCTCTTATTTCTTCATTAACAAGTTTGTTGCTCCGCTGCAAACCAAAAGATCGGGTGGACGGTCCACCGATCGAAAACCAAACACCACCTCCGCCGGTTTTAGGACATACCATCATACAGGTTTATCCTCATGATACCAGTTTTTATACGCAAGGACTTACTTTTTATAAAGGAGAATTGTATGAAGGTACAGGCGACCCTCGTCATGATGGTCAGTCAAGACTGATGAAAATTGATCTAAAAACCGGCAACGCTTTGAAAAAAATTTCTTTGTCGGAGAAATATTTTGGAGAGGGAATAACAATTCTTAGAGATACGGTTTATCAACTTACATGGCAGGAACATAAAGTATTTGTGTATACTCTCAATGATTTTAAAAAAATAAAAGAATATAATATTAGTACTGAAGGTTGGGGAATTACAAATGATGGGCAGAGATTGATCGTAAGCGAAGGCAGCGGCATTCTTTATTTCTATGATCCTTCCACATTCAGGCTGCTAAGCAAAAGTTCGATCATGGAAGGGAATAGCCAGACATTTAATTTAAATGAGCTTGAATATATCGATGGTTTCGTTTATGCCAATCAGTACCAATATCCATACGTATTAAAAATAGATCCTGTTGCCGGAAGAGTGGTTGCCAAATATGATGTCACCGATATGTGGAAACGTGTGCAGGCGATCGATCCCGAAGTAGATGTTCCAAATGGAATTGCCTATGATTCAACAACTAAAAAGATCTATGTTACGGGCAAGTATTGGCCAGAGATGTATGAGATACAATTGGGACAGTAAATTATTTTGTTCTTGGGACTCCCACAATATAGATCACTGAGCTGCATTTCTTCGCGTCGCCTATTGCCTTAAAATTTGAAATTAGCCCGGTCCAGAAGGCACCGACCCATTTTGTGTTTCCATTTTTATATTTACTGCTCAGCAGGCTGACATAAAAACTATCAAACCACATTGGTTTTACATCCACAATCTTTAATCCGCATTCCTTCATCAGCCATTGCATAGTCTGCGGCGTAAAATGATAAAGATGTCTTGGCACATCATACGCTGCCCAATACTCTTTGTATTTTTCAGCATCATAACTTGTGTAGTTCGGTACCGCTATAAAAAGTCTGCCAGTATCAGCCAGCAGTTTTTTAAATGTCTGGATATATTTTTTCACATCATGCACATGTTCTAATACATGCCAGAGTGTGATCGCATTAAATTTTTTTTCTGGTAAATTAAAAAGCTCACCAGATGGAAGAAGGTTGAGTGAATGCTCTTTACTCGCCACAGCCCTGGCACCTTCATCAGGCTCAAGTCCTGTTAATTTCCAACCTTCTTTTTGCATAACAGAAGCAAAATGACCAGTGCCACTACCCACATCAAGCAGGTTACCATTTTTTAAACCCGTTTCTTTTTCAACAAGTTTTTTCTTTTGATTCAATGAAAAGTTCCTGACGAATCGATAAATGCGATTGATCAACCCTTTTGAGCTGTCAGTATGTGAAATATAATCTTCAGATTTATAATAAGCGCCGATACTTGCTTCTGAAGGCGGGTTTTGTGTAAACCTGACCTGGCAATTCCTGCAATGATAAATTTCAAAATATTCCTGGCTTACAGTGTTGTCTTTTACTTTAAAAACTTCTGAAATACCTGCCGATCCGCAAACCGGGCACAGCGTATAGTGTATTTGATTGCTCATTAATAAAGCCTTCCCTTAGTTTGTTTTGATGACCGATTGATTGCCTGCTGATGAAGTTGAAAATCCTTTCTCAGAAAAATACCACCCGATAAACATCACCGCCAACACAGTAAGAATAACTGCGATCAGCCATGTATAATTTTTCTTCGCCGGAGTTGCGGCTAAGTATTCTTCCATTTCTACTGAAGACTTTTCCTTCTCTCCAACTAATATTTTATGTTCAGCTTTTACACGAATAACTTTTTCTGCTGTTACCGGTGGTTCACTTTGTAATGAAATATTTTGTGAGTCGAGTTTTAGATCACCTGTATCCTTGCGACGTAGCACACCGATTTTTTCCCAATTCACTTCCCCAAATTCTGATAATTTCTTTTTTAAATCAAAGGAAAAATCATTTACTGATTTTATAGCATCCCATTCAGTAATATTCAGTGAGGAAGAAAGCCAGTCAAAAAGTTTTTTTGAAGGTTTATCATTCTTTGGATCAATAGTAAAAAAAGATGCAGGCGCAATAAACTGCTTGTTTGGAAAATCATGCTGGGCCGGGGCCTGGCAAAGAGAGATAGTGCCGATACCGGGTAAACTTATTTTCTTATTTAATAACAGGAATTCGTATAGACTATCTTGCATTATTTCGTTTTCTGGTCGAATGCGAAGATAACGCCAGCGAGGAAATTAAATCCATAAGACTTGTATAACTTCCACGGCTCATACTCTTTATTAAAAATGTTATTGAATTGTGTCCAGACATTCAGGTTTTTTGTGATACGAAATTCAAGCCCTGCATTCAGATCAAATGAACCATCCAGTTGAGCGGCTTTGCCAGATGGAGTTCTATATTGTGCGCCATCCCAAAGCGACAGGTCAGTTTTTAACCACAGGTCTTTTATCACCTGTACACGGGCAGAACCTTTCAATTCAAACGGAACTAACCCATATGCTTTTTCATTTTCTTGTATGTTCATGTATTTATTAAGAGTAATTCCTGCCAGCACAGAAAATTTCTCCTGTTCAGTATACCCGATCTCGCCTCCAAAATGAACACCATTCATCTCGGGCTCATAGATCACTCTGAAAGTATTGTCATAAATGCCCAGGGTTGGGTTATCATTTACAAAAAGCGGTTGATTCTTATATGTATTATATCCAAGCTTTGCATTATAAGTAAAATGATCGCCTATTGAACCTTTGAAGCCGGCAAATCTTTCGGTGATCCATGTGTTTTTTAAACTCCCCGGTGCTTCTATATAAGGATTAATATTTGCAAGGTATTGATAAGAAGTCCTCCTGATATATCCAGACATACCCGCTTGGAAAGTAAATCTTTGGTCTCCTGTGCCTGCCTCGATCAGCATATTCGGAAACATTTTAAAAGTTTTATTATCCCATGCCGGGCGGATCCCAACCTGTGCATTGATCTTCGGAGTTTTAAATAAAACTGAAGGGCTTATATAAAAGAACGTATTATCCTGTGCTGATTTATTATCTGGTTTATACTTTGTCAGATCAGCAGTAGCGCCAAGATCAACAGCAAAAACTTTACCGACCGATTTCTGCATCGGAAGATTTATATACGTGTTGCTTTCACTATTTTTTCTTCCATCATTAAATACATTAATAAGAATCTCCGGCGAATAAGAAATTCCAAATTGAGTATTATTAATATTATGAAACCCAATCCCACCTCTCCATGTCTGGAAATTTTGCTCAATTGAATCTTTAGGAGGAAAACTTGTCAAAGCCGGGTCCATACCATATTTATAATAACGATCCTGCTTCATACCAAGCTGTGCATTCCATTCCAAATTTTTACTTGTCTGGAAAAATCCTTTCAGATCAACATTTGTATTGCGATAATCCTGGTAAAGTTCTTTCCCTGACGATGAAATATGTTTTGCATAAATATTCAGCCCCGCAGTTTTTCCATCTCCAAAAGAGATCCCTGCTTGCACAAACGGGGTTTTTAAGCTTCCGAATCCTGCTTTGATATAACTATTCATATCCCAGTAACCACCCGAATCAATATCCAACGCAAGCGGACGAAGGCTTCCCGGCGTATAAGCAAATAATAAATTCTGATTTGGAATATCGTAATTCAATCTTGGCTTTGTTGTATCATTTACGGCAGGAGACGCATTAAAATTAATTTTAGCCGATTCTTTCAATACAGGTTTAAATGCTGATGTTATATCAACAGTACCTTTCTTTTTTGTGGTGTCTTGTTGTGAAAAGGAAATTCCAAATGAAAAAATTCCAAATCCCAATATTAAAACGGCTTTCATATTCATTTTGCTCTTCATTATTATTAATTAATAACTTTTAATTATTAATTTTTAGTTCGTTTAATTGTTTCCGACTTTACTATTCTTACCTTCTTCATCAATCACCCTGTTCAATTTCTCTTGTGCTTCTTTTTTAAATTCCGGCACGATCGAATTATCAACGATACTTTGATAAGTTGCCTTTGCATTGAAATAATCCTTTTGCCTGAAATAGACATCCCCTAAAAGGATATAAGATTTCGTTACCCAGAAATCGTACGATCCTGATTTATTAATTACTTCAAACGCTGATTTTTCCGCATCGGTAAGCTTGTTCAATGCAAACCAGCTATTGGCAATTTCATATCTCGCTTCTGCCGCAAGAGCTGCCTTATTTAATGATACAACTGATTTAAAATTTGCAATTGCAAGATCATGCTGACCATTTACCTGGTAAGCTTTCGCAATAGCCATGTTGGCAAGCGCCTTATCGTCAGTGCTGCTCCCTTTTAAGGTCACCAGTTCATTTGCATTTTCGAGTGCCTGGCTCCACTTTTGTAATTGATATTGACAACGAAGTAAACCACGCATTGCTTCTAATTTGTTTTCCTGTCCTGAAGCAATTTGTTTTAGCTGCGCATAATAACTTTCCGCTTGCGAATAATTTTTTTGCTCAAAGAAATAAATCCTAGCTGTTTGCAGGATCGCTTTCTCTGCAAAACGGTTTGGCGCTTTTTCTGCAACAGGCTGATATCCGCTCATGGCATTGTTCCAATCTTTCTTTTCAAAATAAATTTCGCCACGGTAAAAATTTGCATCTAAAGAATATGCTCCGTCGGGGAAACGCTGTATATAATTATTAAATGCCGTTAATGCAGCATTGGAATTTCCACTTTGATACTGCGTTAGCGCAGCCGACCATGAAAGTGAATCTTCGGTGCTTACATCCAGTGGTCTTCCCATTTGACGCATATAGTTTGCATATTCATCAGGCTTTCCATCTTCTACATAAATACTTTTAATATTATCCAAAGCTTCTTCTGCTTCAGGTGAATTAGGATATGTCTGAACCAAATTTTTGTATTGAGCTAATGCTTCACGATTATTATTCAGATTATAATTTGCAATAGCGAGTTTTAACTGTGCCTGTGGCTTCAGGCTATTATTTGTCGAAAGCTTTAATACATTGTTTAAAGGAGCGATCGCTTCACGAAAACGTTCATCGGCAAGATATGCATTGGCAATTTCCATATTTGCATCACCCACAAGCGAAGAAGTTGGAAACTTTCTCGCCATTGTATTCATCAAACTGATCTTTTCATTCGAACTTCTTACTCCGGCGATCATGGCAACTTGGAAAGTTGCATAATCCTCGGCTGGCCATGAAAGCTTGATCACATTATCATACATCGATTTTGCACGGGTATAATCACGGTTCATAAAATAACAATCAGCGCTGCGTATGTATGCGTCCTGGGTAATTGCATCTGAATTCAATGCTGGATTTTTTCCAACTTGTTCAAAGAATTTTAATGCTGCAGGGTAATTTTCCTTTCTTAAATAACAATACCCAAGATTATATTTAACCGTATTTGCATTTGCCTCACCAGATGTCGGAGCCCCTGCATCTAAATAAGCATTGTAATATTTAATTGCATTATCTAATTTATCAGCCCGATAAGCAATTTCTCCTTTCCAGAAATTTACTAATGGAAGAATAGTCGCATTATTCGGATCTTTCAACGCTTTATCCAAAAGGGCATCGGCCTGGAGCAAATTCCCATCATTTATTAATTCAGCTGCTCTTCCAAACAGGATCCGTGGATAGGTCTTCTTTGAAGTTTCTGATGGATTTTTAAGTCCTTCCATCAGCGCCAATGCATCTTTATAATTATTTGTATTAGCAAGCACCATTACCATCAGGTCTCTTGCTTCAGTATTATAATTCGAATTAGGATAATCAGCCAAAAATGAACTTAAGCTGTTCAACGCTTCATCCTGGTAGCCGAGTTCGTAAGAGAGTTTTGCATACTGGAATTTAGAAATTTCTTTTTGTGCTTTATTGCTGCTGTTTGATGCGCAAAATAAAAATGCATTTCTCGCATTAGCCTTCTCTCCAATTTTCAAATAAGAATCTCCCAGCAGGTACATGGCATGCTGACTTAATGAATCATCCTTCCCACTTAATTGTTTGAACCCATTAATTGCTTTTGGATATTGACCCGCCATATAATAACTGTATGATAATTCATACAGGTTCTCCCTTGTGACCTTTTCTGCTTTTGAAACATAATCTTCAAGATATGGGAGTCCCTTATCAAATTCCTTTCTTTCAAAATAACCATGCCCGAGCATAAGTTTCATCTCCCGGTCATAGTATTGAGCATTGCCTCCTTTAAGCTTTTTTTCAGCATAAGCGATCGCTTCTTCCTTTTTCCCCTGGATATAATATATCTGAGCTATATAATATGGTACAACAGCTTCATACGCTTTTTCATTCTCCACTATTTTAAAACTTTCCAGTGCTTCATTATAACTACGATCCCGAAAAGCAAGGAACCCGTAATAATAGTTTGCATCAATATAATTAGGATCGTCCTTGATCTGTCTTATCGAATTAAAAAGTGGTTTTGCCTGGTTAAATTTTTGCATGGTGAAATAAGCATACCCCTGGTGAAATTTCATGTCGGAAATTTCCCGGTTACTTAAGTTGGCAATACCTGCCTCCTCATAATATTTCGCTGCATCAGGAAAATTTTGTTTGCGGTAATAAAACTCACCAAGATGAAAATTCATCTGCTGAACACGGGCATTATTTTTTTCCAGCTCAATAAAATCTGTAGCTGCTTCTTCTGCACGACCTTCATTTTGCTTGAGTGCAAGAACGGTTGTGTAATAATTGATCTCCTGGGTCACCAATGCATCATTGATGTAATTTGTTTCCTTTGACGCCTGTTGCAATTCCTTGAATAATGGATAAGCAATGCTATACTGCTCCTTCTGATAGTATTCCTTTGCTTCCTTGAATTTTTCCTGCGGATCTTTAAAAATGAGGGTTTGCTGTGCGTTGAGAGAAAAAAAGGAAATAACAGTGGCTACTAAAGCGATGCTGCGATTCTTCATATTAATTGTCCTTTAAACCGATGGTGACTTAACGTTGCAAATATTCAATTTATTTTTACCTGTGCCAAACATCATTCCAAACATTGGTGGATAAGTGCAATGTTGATACATGTTTAACAAATTATTCTAAAAGAACTGATCATACGATGTATATCTGCACACTTTACCTGTGGCAAAAAGGATCGGCGAAAATAAAAATGGTAAACATTTTTAACTACTTTGCCATGCGACCGCATTGAAAGGTTTATGGGATCGGGCAAATGATTTATGAAAAAATTACAACTTGTCGAATTAGGGATAATTGCTACAGCGCTGATCATGGGATATAAGATGATCACGTCACTCCTTACTTTGATGACCAGTTTGCTGTTTGGCTTTGGTACTGGAATTGGCGGAAATCTTATGATGGCAATCTTACCAACCGTTCTGTTCTTTGCATTTTACACGATCACTTTTTTTCTATTAGCAAGGAATATTAAACCATTAGCAAAATTTATATGCCGTGAAAATGAGGAGTTGCTGGAATTCAAACTTAATAAAGTGGCCGTGCTCCATGTGATCATCATTGCGATCTGTCTGAGTTCTTTGTTACAAACAATACCTGAGATCATTCAATATATAGCCGGTAAATTCATAAACATCACCCAATATGGTGAGGATTTTGAACCCGCTGAATTGCGAACCAGTAAAATAAGGTTTTGGAATTCACTGATCGGTTTTATAATAAGTATCCTTTTATTGATCACTTCAAAAAGCATCTCATCATTTTTTGGGAAAGACGAACCATCCTATGAAATTGGCGGTGAGAAAATAGAAAGTAACCTTTAGTATGTTTACCTCCGAAACAAAAATAAGAGTACGATATGCCGAGACTGACCAAATGGGAATAGTGTACCACAGTAATTTTTTCCCCTATTTTGAAGTTGCAAGGGCAGAATCAATTCGCCATTTAGGGTTTACTTATGCTGATATGGAAAAAATGGGAGTGATAATGCCGGTGGTAGATGTGCATGCAAGATATCTTCGTCCTGCTTTGTATGATGACTTACTTACGATCAAAACTTCATTAAAAGAGCTTCCGTTGCATCATAAAATTGAGTTCCATCATGAGGTTTATAATGAAAAAGAGGAATTACTTTGTGTTGGCAATATCATTTTATATTTTATGGAAAAAGAAGGAATGAAAAGAACTGCGATGCCTGAAGCACTAAAGAAAACATTAGAACGTTATTTTCAATAATCACATGGACCAACCAATTCCTATACCTGGTGAAATACCTGCGGAAATTCCCAAACCGGAGTTAGAAGAACCGAAAAATAAAATGAATGTTTGGCTGAGATCGCTGGGCAGTCTTGCACTTTTTCTTGTTGTCGGCTATTTTTTCTTCAGACATAACTGGACATGGGTGATGATCCTGACAGCAGTTGTTGTTTTTCATGAAATGGGACATTTCTTTGCAATGAAGATCTACAAATACCAGGAGCTCGGGATTTTTTTTATTCCATTAATGGGCGCCTATGTTTCAGGTAAAAAACAAGATGTATCACAAAAACAATCGGCGATAATATTACTTGCGGGTCCGCTGCCCGGGATCATACTTGGTTTGTTATCTCATTTTATTGCAGAACAAACAGACATTTATTTTTTTGAGAAGCTTGCCTGGATATTAGTCTTCCTGAATCTTCTCAATTTACTGCCTGTCTATCCTCTTGATGGTGGACAATTGCTACACCGCTTGTTTTTGGATGATTATAATATTCTCGGGAAAATATTTGTATTCATTTCAGCTGGTTTAATGATCTGGGTAGCGATTAGTTCAGAGTTTTATCCATTATTATTTTTTCCATTCATGATGCTAACACGAATGTTCGGTGATCTGCAGCATGAACGAATTGAAAAAAAGATAGAAGCTGAAGGCATCAACCTTATGAAAACTTATGAAGAATTAACACCAGAAGAATATTGGAGATTAAGGAATGCAGTAATAAAATATTATCCCCAGTTCAAAGATGTAAACCCGGCACCTCCTTATGAGATATCATCAAAAGAAGAACAGATAATAACAACTATACAGGGACTTTTACAAAGAAGCCTGACGCAGGATCTTTCAATTGCTGGAAAAATTTTAATAATAGTCATTTGGGTCGCATCTTTTGCAGCGCCTTTCTTTTTAGATATATCATCGATAAGCAGTTTTTTTTAAACCCGGTGATTATCCGCCTTCCATTTTTGAATAGCAGCTTTTATCTCTTTGGACCTTAAATTTTCTTCAACAGCTTTTTTTGCTAACCCAGGAAATTCATCATCAGGAGCAAATCGTAATGCAATGATCTGTGACATTCTCAAACGACTGTCAAATGGTTTACCTGTTAAAATAAAATAACGCAAGTTTTCTTCTGCCCGAATAGCCCTGTCCTGGGCAACTAATGCAAACCGACGGGCATACCAATAAATAATAATTAAACCGACAGAGATCAAAAGAATTAATGCCGCTGAATAATGAGTATCTGCATCAGCATGGATCAAATTAACAATGCTTCCTCCGAGTATTGCGATCAATATTAAGGGAGTTATAAAAGTCCATAAAATGATATAACGGCTATGGTTTCTAAAATTTTGCTCCTTCATAAATCGTTTGTTTGAAATTTGAAGTTAGGTGCAATACTTGAATATTGTCTATTTAAGTATATCCAGCACTTTGTACATTTTATTTACAAGACTTGATGCAGAACCATTATAATTATTGACAAGAAAAGAGAAGATATATTCTTTTCCATTCTTTGCTTTGTGATAACCACAAAATCCTTTTACGCCACGTATTGTTCCGCTCTTCATACTCATGCCATTGTATTCAGGCAATGCAGTTTTGAAATAAGGGAACCAGTTTTTTGTTGTAGCATACTTTAGGATCTCAACCTGGGAATGTGTGGTAACACGATTTAATGGAGACAAACCTGAGCCATCAACAATTCCTAATTCATCTTTGTCCAACCCTTTTTCTTTCCAAAAATTTTGAACGACCACGACGCCGCTATCAGTTGAACCGATCCCTTTCATTTCATAAGCAAAAGTTTTGATCAATGCTTCACCATAAAGGTTGATGCTTTTTTTATTGAACCAGTAGATGATAGAATCGAGAGAGGGAGAAATTTCCGAATGGATCATTTGTACATTCTTTTCATACTTCTTAAAAAGAACCACTTTTTCAAGCGATTCAGGTTTAACATACCAGCCTTTGATAGAGTCAAGTAACGAACTTAGAAACTGGTTTCCCGGAGAGATCATTGACCCAGAAATAATAAACTTATTTTCATTAACGGGTATCGTTCCTCTTACAATGCCATAATTGTTACTTGTAGGTTGAATATATATATAAGCATTATCACCTGTTTGTTTTGGAGCAGCCAAAGCAGTGGATTCAAAATTCATATTCAGTTTTGCTGGTATTGTGCCTGCAATTGAAACTGCATCACCGACATTGTCTCCTGAACTTAATACCAGGTCAAATTGATTCTCCCTCCAGTTAAGTACATCGGCTCCTGCCCCATAATAATTTCCAATGTCCTGCCATATCCATCCATCGGGTATTGATTCGGTATTCCAACCTTCAGCATTAATAATAATGGGCCATGAAATTTTTCTACCCTGTTTTCTTATAGCATCGGTGATCCTGTGCAATACATTTGCTTCTTTTGTTTGTTCCCAGCGCCAGCTCCCAAGTGTTGGATCTCCTGAAGGTTCAATATAAATTATAGAATTCGATCCTACTTTTTCAGAAAGGTAAAAATCTGTTTTATACCTGTAATCTTTTCCCAACAACTCAAAAGCAGTAACACTTGTAATAATTTTTTGTGTTGATGCCGGTGCCAAACCGATCTGTGAGTTTTTATCAAATACAACTTGCCCTGTACTTGCATCAATAACATACAAAGAACTAATAGCATGTTTTAGCTGGCTGTCCTGCTCAAATGCAGTAAATACTTTTTGAAGCTTTTGAGTTACAGTTTGTCCTAAAAAGTCAAAAGTCAAAAGTGAAAAACAAAAAATGATGGTGATCTTTTTCATTGATGGTTGAGTATTGAACATTTAATTCCTCAAATTTAGCCATCTCCTACCTTTGCAGCCTATGAAAAATGTTAATGCAAGTATTATTACTATTGGTGATGAGTTATTGATCGGTCAAACCATCGATACAAACAGTGCATGGATAGGACAGGAATTAAATAAGATCGGTGTTTGGCTAAAAAGAAGAGTGGCAGTTGGCGATGTGTGGGATGATATATGGAATGCATTGGATGCCGAAAGCAAAGAGGCGGATATTATAATTATCACTGGTGGCCTCGGACCTACTGCTGATGACATCACAAAGCCTTTGCTCTGCAAATATTTTGGTGGCAAGCTTATCATTAATGAAGATGTATTAACCCATGTAAAATATTTATTTGATAAAGTGTATCGCAGGCCGGGGCCAATGCTGGAAAGAAATTTAAACCAAGCTGAAGTTCCTGATGTGTGTACTGTATTGCATAATGCAAGAGGGACGGCGCCGGGTATGTGGTTCGAGAAAGATGGTAAGATATATATTTCGCTTCCGGGTGTGCCTCATGAAATGAAAGGCCTGATGATAAATGAAGTGTTGTCACGGATCCCCCAATATTTTGAACTTCCTTTTATTATTCATCGTACTGCTTTCACAATGGGCACAGGGGAAAGTATGATCGCGGAAAAAATAAAAGAATTTGAAACGGGTTTGCCTGGACATATCAAGCTTGCTTATCTGCCAGGTTATGGAATGGTAAAATTGAGATTAACTGCAAAAGGTGATGATAGAGAAAAAATGGAGAAAGAGTTAGATGAAAAATTTTCTGTGCTCAAAGAACTAGTCAATGAATGGTTGGTTACCGATAAAGATGAAAACCTGGCGACAGTAGTTATAAAAATTTTGAAAGAAAAAAATAAAACGATTGGTACTGCTGAAAGTTGCACCGGTGGTTATATTGCTCATCTTATTACATCCAATCCCGGTTCTTCTGTAGGTTATAAAGGAAGTATTATTAGTTATGCAAATGATGTAAAAGAAAACGTACTGGGTGTTACGGATAAAACGTTGAGAACAGTTGGTGCAGTAAGCGAAGAAACAGTTATACAAATGGTGAAAGGCGCCATTGAAAAATTGAATGTGGATTTTGCACTTGCTACATCCGGTATAATGGGGCCTGATGGTGGCACTGATGAAAAACCTGTCGGCACTGTATGGATCGCCGCTGGTAATAAAGGAAAGGTGCAGACAGCAAAACTGGCTTTTCGTTTTGACCGGGAAAGAAATATTGAAATGACTTCGCACACTGCATTGAACTTTTTAAGAAAGTTCATTCTCGCTAACACTTGATCGGGTTTTAATGCTCAAATCATTACCTTTGGCCGGTAAAAATCAATTGTCTTCTTTGCTCATTAGAATTGCTGCTGTTGAAGAGTGCGACGCAAGGGACGATGAACAGAATTTCGATTGCTGACTACAAAAAAATAATTATGGCAATTGTTGATCTTGTAATGCCGAAGCTGGGTGAAAGTATTATGGAAGCTACTATTTTGAAGTGGCACAAACATCCCGGCGATACGGTAGCAATGGATGAAACTGTTTTGGAAATTGCCACTGATAAAGTGGATAGCGAAGTGCCAAGCACTGCTGCCGGTGTGCTGAGTGAAATTTTATTCAATGTAAATGATGTGGTGCCGATCGGTACGGTGATCGCAAGAATAAAAACCGGTGCGGAAGAAAATGCTTCATCACGACCTGCGCCTGTACAACCAAAAGTTGAAGTTCGTCAACCACAAATGGAAACAGTTGCTGAAGTGGTTTCATCACACCAAACTTCCTACAAACCTCAAACTAACGGAACAGGTAATCGATTTTATTCGCCACTGGTATTAAACATTGCAGCAAGTGAAGGTGTGAGCATGAGTGAACTTGAAAATATTCCGGGTACAGGCAATGAAGGAAGAGTGACGAAGAAAGATATTTTGCAATATGTGAGTGAGAGAAGGTCAGGAGTCAGGAGTCGGGAGTCGGGAGTCAGAAGTCAACAACCCACTGTACAAAATCAACAAGAATTTTCAGTAATAAAAGACTCTGCGCCACCCACCTCTCACAACTCACAACTCACAACATACACTGGCAATGTTGAGATCATAGAAATGGATCGGATGCGCAAACTGATCGCTGAACACATGGTGCGAAGCAAACATACGAGTCCGCATGTTACGAGTTTTGTTGAAGCTGATGTAACCAGCCTGGTAATGTGGCGTGATAAAGTAAAAAAGGATTTTGAAAAAAGAGAAGGAACAAAGATCACTTTTACTCCTTTGTTTATTGAAGCCATTGTAAGATGCATTAAAAAATTTCCATTGGTCAATTGTTCACTGGATGGCGATAAAATAATTATTAAGAAAGATATTAATATAGGAATGGCGACTGCATTGCCATCAGGTAATCTTATTGTACCCGTAATTAAAAATGCAGACCAGTTGAATCTTGTTGGCCTGGCAAAGCAAGTGAACATGCTTGCTGATAATGCAAGAACCGGAAAGCTGAAAGCTGATGATACTACGGGTGGCACATTTACAATGACAAACGTGGGAACTTTTGGAAGCCTGATGGGCACCCCGATCATTAATCAACCACAGGTTGCGATACTTGCTGTCGGTGCTATTAAGAAACGTCCGGTTGTTGTGGAAACTCCTGCCGGTGATAGTATTGCAATCCGTCATATGATGTATTTGAGCATGAGCTATGATCATCGGATTGTTGATGGAAGCCTTGGCGCTACTTTCTTAACTGCAGTAGCCAAAGAGTTGGAGAATTTTAATGGAGACAGAGAATATTGAACCACGATCAAGAAGGATTTTGAAGGATTGTGCGGAAATCGAAAGTTCATTTAGTTAGTTGGTGTCCCATAAGTTTTATTTTCGAACTTATAGCGATTGCCTTTCTTTGTTACAATATAAAGATTGTCATATTCAGAATCAGGAAGATCAGTTGGTACTTTAATTTCCCCACAAAGTTTGTTTACAATATCATCGACCGTATTAGAGTGTCCCACGATCAATGAGTTGCCCTTTTTAATTCCCTTTAACTTTTGGATCAACTGATCAAGTGAATCTCTTGTATTGTAGAGTTCAATTCTTGTGGCTCCTTTCAATTCATCCAGCGGACGAGCTGTTGAAATGGTGCGAACGGTGTTTGTGGAAAATATATAAGTAATGCCCTTATCTTTCAATGCCTCTTTTAATTCGATAGCTCTTACCCTGCCGGCGGCGGAAAGTGGGGGATCATTCGGCGTACTCATGGTAGTGCCGGCCGATGCAGTTTCTTTTTCTGCATGCCGAACAACATAATACTTCACTGATCCACAAGAAGAAAAAATAATAACCCCTAAATACAATAAAATCCTTGGCATGATATTTCTTTTAACAAACTTAAGGTAAACTTACTTTCAATTTTTAAAGTCTTTTATTTAAATTACAGTAACTAACCCAAACAAGCGACTATGAAATCACTATCCGAAACCTGGTTCGCCGAAGGCTATATTGATTTCGAATTAAAGAAGTATACCCTTCTCGCCTACCTGAAAGAAATAAATAAATACTTCCACGAAAGCAAACTCTACCCGCAACTTTCTGATATCATTTTTCATTTCAATAACCTGATCGCTTTTCGTGAGAACAAAAAATTCTTACAGGAGCATTTCCCAAAAAAACTTACCGGCATTCAAATGGAAAAGCTACAAATGCTTTATCAACAAATGATAGAAGACGATGAACTGATGCAGGAACTGGAAGATATCATTAACTACTCTGCCGGCGAGATGAAAGGAACGATCAACAATGGCGTTGAAATATATGAAATGGTGGAAGATAAAATAATCATCAATCCCATTGGCATTATTCCTCTTGATACAAAAGAAGGATATTTCTTTCTAAATACAACATCCCAAAAACAAACCCTGGTTTATCATTATCGCCTTTCCCTTTTTGAAAAACATGACGAAAAATACAGAAGCATAAAAACAGCTTATGTAAATAGCTGGGATAAAAATTTTGTAAACACATTTGAAAGCATAAAATCAGAATTGATAAAATACCGGCATCAACTTCCCCACCCTGCTGTTTATTCAATACAAATTGAATTAGGATTCCCGGTAGAAGAAACATTGTTGCCTGTCGCAAAAAGAAGCCTGGTTAAATTCATTGCCGCAACCGCCGCTTAACATTATTAAAAAATAATGGCTCCAAAGGGAGCCATGCAACATATAAAGAACGTAAAACTTATTTTATCTTGATCGAACGAAAAAATTGATCTCTCACTTGATCCTGCGGCTTGCCGTTTTTTTCAAAGAAATTCATTGTATACAATTTAGCACCCACAAAGATGTTCTTGTTATGCATTATGTTCAATGAACTTGTATCTTTCTTACCCATATTTATAAGATACTCAAAGGTTTTATATCCTAAAGTGATAGTGACCTTCTCGGACATTAGTGAAGCTCCTTTTATTTGCCCGAGCACCCCGTTTTTGAAATCATCGTAAAATTCGGGCTTCCCCATTTCCGCAGCTACTTGTGCAGAGTCCATTCCTAAGTTTTTAAAATCAATTATCATGGCCATACATCTTGAGTCTCTGTTTGCATCAGCCATCCACATAGGATTGCCAGAACTTTCACTCTGTTGAGGTTTCACCGGAAAATCAACAGATACTCTTTCATCAATTGAAACCGTGACCCATTCAAAACTGGTAAATGCCATTAAAGGCAGGATCAACCAAAACAAAAATTGTTTTTTCATATTTATTTTTTGATGTATTGTGAATAGCTAGCTAAGCTATTTACTTAAATAATTCTTGACTGTTTAACGAAACAATGGGTTGAAATAATCTTAACTATATTCTAATAATCCAATCCCCAGTCTTTTCCCTTCTTCACCGCCGGTACTCCTTCTGTGATCCATTTTGGTGGGACATCATCTTTCAATAACCAATCGAAGTATTGTTGTTCTCTTATTTGAATATCTTTCCTGTTTCTTCTTTCGACAAGATTATGTGCCTCGCCATTATAAGTGAGCATCCACACTTTTTTATTTAACCTGCGCATTGCAGTGAACAATTCAATTCCCTGGTACCATGGCACAGCGCCATCTGCATCATTTGCCATTATTACAAGTGGTGTTGTTACATTGGGTAAATGAAAAAGCGGTGAATTCTCAATATATAAATTGAGTTTCTCCCATAATGTTGCGCCGATCCTGCTTTGTGATTTTTCGTATTGAAACTGGCGATTCACTCCACTCTCCCATCTTATGCCACCATAAGCACTCGTCATATTTGCAACCGGTGCACCTGCCCATGCTGCTTTAAAAAGTTTTGTCATGGTAACCAACTGCGCTACTTGAATACCTCCCCAACTTTGTCCCTGCAAGCCCATCCTTGTGCTATCTATGTATCCTTGTTTTACTAAATATCTTGCACCACTTACAATATGATTGTAAGCATCTTTTGCAGGATGACCAGTGCCATAATGAATATCCGGCGCCAGCACAACATAACCGCGACTAACAAAAAATGAAATATTCAAACGGCTTGGTGTTGGTGAAGGAGGATTATAAGTATATAACCCATCGCTTAATGTTTCATAGAAATAACAGATCAATGGATATTTTTTCTTTGGGTCAAAGTCTTCTGGTTTGTAAACAATGCCTTGCGTTTCTTTTCCAGTGTATGCTTTCCATTTGATCAATTCTGCCGTTCCCCAGTTATAGCTTTTTTGTTGAGGATTGAGAGAAGAAAGTTTTATAGTTGAAATAACGTTATCAATCATAGACTCGCCTGCGTTAAAATAAGATCTGTCACTCAAATTTTCACTAACAAACAAATTTGGCGACTCTTTATAATTTTCTTTTGTAAAAATAAACACGTCTGCATCTTTAGCTTTTGCTAATTGACCGATAGAATATTTGTCTTCGGCATTGGTTGGTTGTAAATTATCACTATACTTTCCTTGCCATAAACCTGCTTCTTTATTATTGCTATTAAAAATTCTGAAAACAACATTTTGTCCTGGCTCAATAAATCGCTCCTCGGGATCAACACGGTTATAGCGATAACTTCTTTTATTCTTTCTATCGCCAATCATTAACTGAGGTATACCTGTACCGTCAGCATTAACTTTCCAAACACCATACTTGTCATATACAAGAATCATTTTATCTCCTTTCTCCCATCCTAATATTCCATAAGGGGATGGATAATCAGGTGTATCATTCTCTTCGTCATACAAGGCCACTTTTATTTTTGCAGTAATATTTTTTGTTTCTTTTCCGTCATAAGCAAAATAATTTTTTGCTTTACGATCATACCACATTATGTATTTGCCTGATGGAGAAATATATTGCGGCGAAATAAATCCATTCAGATCTTTGATCACCAATTTCTTTGTGCCATCAGCAACATTGATCGCATAAATATCTTTCAGCGTATTACCTGTCCACTGACCTTCTACCCGTTTTCCAAAATCAGTTATACCGACAAATGTTTCGCCGTCTCCTTCATTGGTCTGAATTACGGTTGGCAATTCTTTTGAACCAAGCTGCTTGATCGTATTATCATTAACATCATAAACTGCTAAAAAATTCTCCTGCAGGTCACGCTGCAAACGATTCAACTGAACGGTTTGCAAATAATCATCCTTGTAGTTCCAGATATCGAGTTTGGCGCTTTCAAAATCAACCAATGTCGTATCTCGTGGCGGCTGTATCGGCGCAGTACCAAAAAATAAACGCTTGCCTGTTTTACTAAAACTGGTTGTCCCGAATTCACTAACTGTCATTCCGATCTTCATTCCCACTGAATTTTTATCAGCAATCATCGAAGCCGTATCCATTCCATCTTTATAGTACCATAGTTTATAAAATTTCTGAAGATCTTTTGGTTTTGCATTTCGTTCCGCAACAAAAGTAAGTTGTGAACCATCCTCAGAAAATGAATAATTCTTAAAATCATTTCCCCCTGTGCTAATTGTTTTCTTCTGCATGTTTCCAAGATCGATCAAAAACACAGAGGCCTTACTCAATGAATCTTTTGAATTTTTCGTTGTTTCCAGCAATAGCTTTTTACCATACTTATCAAAATAATATTCACTTACTAAGGGGAAAGTTTTTTCTTCCCCGGTGATAAGATTTCTTAGAACAAGATCAGTGCCATCGGAAATGGCAGGTGTGGCCGGATCATCACCCTCCGCGTCTAAATAATTTTCATTAATTAATCCTTCAATTTCTTCGTCTCCTATATTTTTCTTTTTTCCCATTTTTGCAGGAGGCAGGTTGACAATTACCAGCAAAGAATCAATTGTCCTTTTTAAACTGTCAATAGTTTTTTTGCTTCCATCATTCGCTGGTTGTTTTGGTTTTTCCGGCTCAGGCTTTTTCTCGAGATGATAAGCTACCCATCCAAAGCCTTTTTCAGGTACTTTATAAGTTTTCACTTTGGCTACTTTGTATACACTATCTTTTCCCAACTCAACAACTGCAAACGAATCCTTCGGCATATCCTCAGGCTTTTTCTTTTTTATTCTTGCTTCACGGGTGTCTTTGTAAAAAGGTTTTATTTTAAAAATTGTAAAGCGACTGTCCTCAGATATCACGGCACCATAACCTCTTGGTATCGTCTTTTTATATTTTACATCAGAAGACTGGATGACAAGTTCATTATCACCTTCCTGTACATTAATAGTGTAAACGACCCATTTACCATCATTGCTGATCATTCTTTCGCCAATGCTTTGCCAGCTATCGTAAACTGTGTGATCAAGCGGCTTTTTTTGAGCAAATGAAATGTAAAAAGTGAAAAGTAATAAAAAGACAATTAGGTACCTTCTCATATAAAAAGTTTTGAAGGCGTTAAAGATAAGAGTAAACAGGAAAATTATCAGGGCTTTGTTCCCACAGTCAAACCATATTGCCATAAACCATTTTTCATTCCATCGTATTGGTGTTTGCAGGCGGCAATATTTTTCTTTTGTTTTTCAGTAGCACGATTGGAAAATGTGATCGTTTTCCAGGCTAAATAAAGATTGGCAAGAAAATAAAATTTATATAGGCGCTTTGATGAATGAACAGTGAATTTGGATATATCGCTGAAAGAAATGTCTTTAAATCCTGCCGACTGCATGAATTTCTGAAATCGTTCCGGCGATTCAAGATAATTTACCTGCCAGCCATCGAGCCAACTTCTTATAATAGGATGATCATTATTTTTAAAATCTGTGACAAATCCATCGGCAACTACTAACCTGCCGCCGGGTTTTAATAAACGCCAGGCTTCTTTAATGAATTGATTTTTATCGTCCGCATAGCAGATGCTTTCACATCCCCAGACAATATCAAAGCTTTCGTCAGCAAAACTTGTGGCACAATAATTCATTACTTTAAAATCAACCTTTATATCAACATTTTTTTTAACGGCTAAATCTTTTGCTTTATTGATCTGCTTTTCACTTAAACTAATACCGGTAACATGGCAGCCAAGTTTTTCAGCTAAGAAAATACTGCTTCCCCCTATCCCGCATCCAGCATCAAGTACCACATCTGAAGATTTGATCTTTGTAACTTCAGCCATTACTTCATTCATTCGTAACAATGATTGCGGAAAGCTTTTCACTTTGTCATCCCAATAACCATAATGAATGGCCAGGCTGTTGTTAAGATCCCAACTATCTTTGTAGGCGTTTTCGGATTCGGCGTAGTAATCAACAATATTTTTATGATAGTTCGTTAACTGCATTCTCCAAGACAATTTTTCGTTCTTTTTTCAATAACATTACAATATGAATGACCAATGATGCAGCGATCAGGGTAAGGCCAGCAAAAAATGACCAGTCAAAATCGCGGCTCTCACCAAATAAAATTATGGCAAGGAAAATTCCATACACGGGTTCCAGGTTAAATGAAAGATTTACTGTAAATGCAGTTAATCTTTTTAATGCATAAGTAGAAAATTGAAACGCCAGTACAGAACAAAGCCAGGCAAGCACCAATAACCACATCCAGTCTTTCAAATTCGGGAAAATATAGTCTGTAGGAAATTGCTGCATATAAAATGGCATCAGCACTGATAAAGTTATCAGGCCTCCACTCATTTGATACGTAAGTACTGTTTGAGGATTGATACGCTGCAAAAATTCACGAATAAATATCATTACAAATGCCATAAGCACTGCACAGGTGATGCCCAATATGATCCCGGTTTTATATTTTGGATTAAAATGAAAGATGAGGTAAATACCGGCGATCACCATTAAGCCAAGAAATACTTCGATCCATTTTATTCTTACCCGTAACAATATCGGTTCGATCAATGCAGTAAAAAAACCCACTGCGGAAAAACAAACCAGCGCCACCGATACATTGGCATATTTAATAGAGCCGTAGAACGTAAGCCAGTGAATTGCAGCTAAAAAACCAATGCCGGTAAGTTTCACCATGTCTTTTACTGAAATACGTTGCAGCTTACCCATTAATGAAAATACGATCCACATGGTAACAGATGTTATAAACATCCTCCACCAAACCAATAAGCCCTCATTCAGATCAATAAGTTTTCCCAGCGGACCTGTAAAGCCGGCAAGAAAAACAGAGATATGTAAATAGAGGAAGGCTTTTTTCATTTGGGCTGCAAACTAAGGAAGTCGGAGGAAAAATTCTATTTTCGATTTTTAGAAGCTGACTTAAATTTTGTTTTAATATGAAATCACTACTCCTTTTTATACTATTTGTTATTTTCAGTTTAAGTATAACCGCCCAACTGAAAAACAAACATGTATTGATCTTTACAAAAAACGGGAAAGGTTATGTACATGAAAACATCCCCGCTTCCATAGCAGCATTACAAAAGTTGGGTATTGAAAATGGCTTTACAACAGACACCACTACTAATTCTGCATTATTTACAGAGAATAATTTGAAGAAATATGATGCGATCATTTTTTCAAATACTAACAATGATGTATTTGATACCGAAGAACAAAAAGTTGCTTTTATGCGCTATATACAAGCGGGTGGCGGATTCATGGGCATTCATTCCGCATCCGGCACTGAGAGAAACTGGAAATGGTTTAAGTTAATGCTGGGCGCAACTTTTCTAAGACATCCACCCTTTCAGCCTTTTACTGTTCACATCTTAGATAAAAAACATCCCGCTGTAAAAAATCTGTCATCGCAATGGGAAACAAATGATGAATGCTATTTATTTAAAGAGATCAACCCTTCAATTAAAGTGTTGCTGGTTTCTGATTTATCAACTGTTAAAGAAGCAGATAGTTCAAAGAACATTATACCTGATGTATTCGGCAATCGCTACCCCGCTGCATGGTGCCAGGAATTTGATGGAGGAAGGATCTTGTACACCGCATTAGGCCATAACAAAGAAGATTATTCTAATGCTACTTACCTGGCTCATATACTCGAAGCATTAAAATGGGTTATGGATAAACCAAAACTAGATTATAAAAAAGCAAAAGCTAAAAGCTCATTAATTGATGAAATGAAAACCTTTTGAGTATTTATTTGATTTTCCCGTAGAATTATTTTTTTACCTTCATTAAGTATTAATGAAGTGAGTTGATGGGAAAACAACAAGATCCATATTCTTTGGTAACTGTTCTAAGATGTTCCAATTGTAACAGATCTTATCCTGTCTCAGAAGTTATCAATGCTTCTCCCTGTTGCAATCAACCTTTGCTTGTTGAATACGATCTTCAAAAAACATTTTCAAAAGAAGAGCTTGCCACAAGAGAAAATGATCTCTGGCGTTATTTTGAAATACTGCCGGTAAAAGATCCGGCCAATATTATATCTCTGGGCGAAGGGTTTACTCCTATCCTTCCTTTAAAAAAGCTTTCAGAAAAATACGGTTATTCTTCGTTGTTGATGAAAGATGAGTCGCATAATCCTACCGGTTCATTTAAAGCAAGGGGGATCAGCGTGGCAATATCAAAAGCAAAAGAACTGGGAATCAAAAAACTTGTCATCCCTACTGCCGGCAATGCAGGCGGTGCTTTAGCTGCTTATTGTGCCAAGGCAGGCATGGAGTGTGTTGTTATCATGCCGGCACATACACCGGATGTGTTTAAAAATGAATGTGAGATATATGGAGCAAAGCTGATAACTATAAAAGGTTTGATAAACGATTGTGCGAAAAAGGCAAATGAGATCAATGAAAAAGGTGAATACTTTAATATCTCTACTCTAAAGGAACCATATCGTTTGGAAGGAAAAAAAACAATGGGTTATGAAATTGCGGAACAATTGAACTGGCAATTGCCAGATGTAATTGTTTATCCTGCAGGCGGCGGAACAGGATTGATCGGCATTTGGAAAGCATTTGATGAAATGTTGAAATTGGGATGGATCAAAAAACAATTGCCTAAAATGATCGCAGTTCAACCTGAGAATTGTGCGCCGATCAAGGCTGCATTGAAAGATCCTGATAATTGGGAAAAGCATTTCGTACCTGCACCAACTATTGCACATGGATTGGCCGTGCCTTTTCCTTTTGGTATAAACCTGATAAAGAAAGCACTTGCTGAGTCAAATGGAGAAGTAATAACAGTAACTGAAAAAGAAATTAAGGATGGTATCAATGAAATTGCAAGGATAGAAGGCATATTTGTTTCGCCGGAAGGCAGCGCAGCATGGAAAGCATTAGCCTCGTTGAAACAAAAGGGAACTATAAAAGATAAAGACAATATCCTTCTTCTGAATACGGCAAGTGGTTATAAGTATATGGAAGATCTTTATAAGGTATAAAGAAGTTCAATAGAATTACAGAACGATGAACGGATTGCGATCCTTCGCTTCACTCTGGATAAACTGCGACGCTATTGCTCAATAGTAATCAGAAAGATGAATGGAGCGTCGCAACGAAAGTCAAATCGGAGTTACTAAAGTTGGTATCATAAAAAAAATCCTGCTGCCTTTCGACAACAGGATGCTCATGACTATACACATAAACATGAAAAACTACGATTTTACTTTTTTCTTTTCTTTCATATCAGCTTTTGTGCCTTCACCAATCATGATGTTTCCGAAACTTGATCTGATATCGATCTTAATAGTGCCAGTGCCGGATTTGCCTTCATAATGTTTATTAAGGTCGGGGCCATATTTCTCAGGGGAATCGGTACGGGTGAGGCCTATACTGGTTTTATCGATAACTGAACCATAGCTCGTTGAAATATTATAAGTAGCAGAAAGGTTGGCAGCAGGTACAAGATGAACGGAACTATAAGAATCATCCACTGTCAAACCAGTAAGTCCATTATCTAAATTGACCTTGCTGTAACCACAGAATTCAAATTTTAGTTTGGACTTCCCCGTCAGGCTTCCGATCGTAACAGATGAATATTTAAATGTGAGATCAATATTACCAATGCTTTTGAGATCAGCGCTTCCAAATTCCACCCACACTTTTTCAGGTTTGGAAAGTTTGCCTGCTTTTAAAGAACCGTATTTATTACTCAGTGACACTGGCCCGGTATAGTCTGGGATCACAATGCTGCCAAATGAGTTCTCAATGTTCAGTGCATTGTTTGAAGGTATATGAATATCATAATCAATACTCATCGTGTTACTGCAATTTTTGCAACCGGTATTCTCATCTTTGCCACCCTTATTCATTATTGTTTTAAAATTTATATCCTTGCCGTCTTGTTTGTCTGTTACATCGATGCGTTCAAAAGTTTTATCAGCCAGATCTTTTTGGGTAGAACTCGTTTCAATATGAATGTCAACTTTTATTTCATTTTTATCCCATGTGGTTATTCTTACTTCGCCAAACTGGTTATCAATATTCAATGTGTTGCCCGAAGCGGGATACGTTTTTGAAATATTTCTTTCCCTGAAAAACTCATATCTCTTCTTTTCTTTTTTATCCGTATCTCCATCCTGTGCAAATAACTGCGCCGTTGCAAGCAATAGTACAATTGGTAAGATCTTTTTAAATATTCTTTTCATTTGTTGAAGTTTTTGTTGTTTTATATTCATGGATGATCATCAGTTGCCTGCCGAGCAACTCCGATTGCAATTGCAGGTTTTGGATCATAGCTTTAATTATTACGTCTCCATTTATACTTTGACCGGCTTGTTCTCTTAAAAGTCGATATGAACTGTCAAGTGTAACCAGGTCTTGCTGAAACTTGTGATAGAGTGCAGGATCGTTAGCGATAGCGGCTCTTAATTGCTTCTGGCGATCTTCAACTGCCTGCTCCGCCTGTTTAAATTGCGTAGCATACTCTATGGATATGCTGTTGAAATTATCAAGACGGGATGGATTGGTCTGCTGTTCAGTTTTCACAGTTGGAATTTCATCCCCGTCGCTATTGGGAAGTTTTCTTATAAATAAAAAATAAACTGACGTTAATGTGATAAAGAAAATGGCGGCGGCAGCACTCCATTTATAAATATCTCTTATTGTAAAACGCTTTGCTTCTTTTTTTACAGGAAGAGTTTGCTCAATATTCTTCCAAACTTTGTTTGAAGGATCTGCGTCATCAAAATCACCGCGATTTTTGCGGATGAATTTTTCAAGATCACTGTTCATATACTTCTCCTTTTTTTAAAAGTTTTAATAATTTTTGTTTGGCCCTTATGTATTGTGTTCTCACGGTTGATTGTGCCACTCCCAATATCTCAGAAATTTCTTCGTGGTCATACCCTTCAAATAAATACAGCGATAAAACTGTTCTGTAGCCATCGGGCAATTGCTGCACTGTTTGTTTGATCATATCCACGGTGTACCATATATCCGCTTCATCTATTTCATTTTCATCCGGCAGATCTTCGGCCTTTTCCATATCAACAAAGCTCATTCGTTGTTTTTTCAAAAGCGTTACACTTTTAAATACCACGATCTGTTTTAGCCAGGCGCCGAAAGTTGACTTGTTTTCAAAAGAACTAAGCTGCATAAATGCATCGGTAAAAGAATCCTGTAATACATCTTCCGCATCCGCCGTTTTATTCACTATCCTCAATGCTGTATTGAACATTGCTTTTGAATAACGTTCATATAATACACGATAGGCAGATGTTTGTCCGTCTATGCATTGACGTACTAAAACGTCAGCAGTTGGTATAAGAGTTTCAATTGCCAGACAACCGGTTTTATATAAAGTAATCGCTTTTGGCGGAATGTTGCATGCCGCTTAAAATAATTTTGTGAGGTGGGATAAATAAGGCCTTTTATTGCGAGATAGTAGAAAACTCATTATTACTTCTGAGTTTCTTTCGATAGCTTTTAAAAAAACTATCCCAACGGAGTTTGAGTACCCCGAGTATCCCTTCTTTTACAATTCCCTTGTTCATTTTTGAAGTGCCATGTGTACGATCCTGAAATATGATGGGTACTTCAACAATTTTAAAACCGAGTTTCCAGGCTGCAAATTTCATTTCTATCTGGAATGCATAGCCCACAAAAGCAATAGCATCAAGATTCATTGCTTCCAATACTTCCCTTTTATAACAAACAAAACCAGCAGTTGGATCTTTTATAGGCATCCATGTTATCATTCTTGTATAAAGCGATGCGCCTTTTGATAATGCTATCCTGTCCCATGGCCAATTAACAACGCCGCCTTCGCTTACATAACGTGAACCAACTGCAACATCAGCTCCATCTTTCTTACAGGCATCGTACAAACGGGAAAGATCTTTTGGATTGTGAGAAAAATCAGCATCAATTTCAAAAATGAAATTATATCCTTTTGCCAATGCCCATTTGAAACCATGAATGTAGGCTGTACCCAAACCAAGCTTGCCGGTTCTTTCTTCCAGGAATAATTGACCATTATATTTTGGTTGAAGATCCTTTACGATCTGTGCAGTGCCATCCGGTGAACCATCGTCTATGACCAACACATGAAAATTTTGTTGCAAGTCAAAAACAGCAGCGAGAATATTTCCAATATTCTCCTGTTCATTATAAGTAGGTATTATGACAAGTTTCTCCAAAAGTGTCGGTTCAGGAAAAACGAATTTACAATTTTTGAATTTGCCTCAACTAAAAAAATGAAGTATGAATGTTAATTCTTCTTCAGAAGGCTACGGGTCCTTATTTCGGTGAGTTTTTGTTTTGTGTATTGTGGAAAATCGCCTTTCATCATCCAGTCATAATATTGGGGTTCGTTTCTCAGCACATCGGCAACAGCCTTACCTTTGTATTTACCAAAATTGAAGATCTCAACGCCATTTTCCATTATAAAGCGCCGTGCAAAATCTACGATAGCCTCTTCACCGATCAGTTTTAAAACAGAATCAATTGAAGTTCCAAGATCAGGATAACGTTCCAGCTGAGCGATCAATATTTCATGAGTAGCACTTGCATCAACTTCAGCGCTATGTGCTCCATCGAGATTTTTATTACAATAGAATTTATAAGCAGCGCTTAATGTACGTTGCTCCATCTTATGAAAAATGTTTTGTACATCAAGCAATCTCCTTCCTTTCATATCAAAGTCGACATCGGCACGCAAAAACTCTTCGACCAACAGGGGTATATCAAACCTGTTACTATTATACCCGCCAATATCGCAACCATCCAGCATTTGCTTCAGTTCATGAGCCACCTCTTTAAATGCAGGCGCATCTTTTACCATCTTATCGGTAATGCCATGTACATCGCTTGATTGTTTTGGAATTGGCATCCCGGGATTGATCAGTTTGCGTTTAACACTGCGCTTGCCGTCAGGAAGTACTTTTACAATTGCAATTTCAATAATTCTGTCCGTGGCAAGATTAACGCCAGTCGTTTCTAAGTCAATAAAAGCCAGGGGTTTTGTGAGTTGAAGCATGTTATTTTAGTTCAGGTTTTTCAGGGCGGTAAAGTTAGGAGATTGTTGGCTTCTAAATGCCTTAACTTAAAAAATCTGGCCTATCTTTGTAAAATAAATATTACGTTGAACCGTTATTGTAAAAATCCCGTTATGAAAAATAAATTACTCGCCGGTTTTGCACTTCTTATCCTGGCAATTAGCGTTTGTTCGTGTGCCACATCCCGCAAATATGGCTGCCCAACTGTATCCGTACAAACAAAAACAATCAAGGTATAATCATTTCCCCCTATTTTTGCTTCGCAATGATTAATCGTTCACATAACCATCATCATATCTTACCAGACGGTAGGCCATGATGGTATTATGTACAACATAAACTTTTTAAGGGCTTACATCAGTAGGCCCTTTTTCTTTTATAAACCTTAAATAATGAATGAGAATTTAAAAATTGCGGTACAGAAAAAAGGAAGACTTTATGATGGCTCAATGGCTTTGCTTAAAGAATGCGGTATTGATGTAAGCAATGGTAATAACCAGCTAAGAGTGCAAGCCGCTAATTTTCCTTTAGAAGTTTTTTTTCTGCGTGATGATGATATTCCTGAATATGTGCAGGACGCAGTTGCCGATATCGGTTTTGTAGGAGAGAATGTGATCGCTGAAAAAAATAAAGAAGTTACTTCAGTTAAAAAACTGGGTTTTGGTAAATGCAGGTTATCGATCGCTATTCCAAAAACCGGAACTATAAAAACTATTTCCGATCTGAACGGAAAAAAAATTGCTACCAGTTATCCATTGGTCCTTTCAAAATATCTTAAAGAAAAAAATATAAATGCCACTATCCAGGAGATCAGCGGCTCTGTAGAGATAGCTCCAAAAATTGGTTTAGCTGAAGCCATTTGTGACCTGGTTAGTTCAGGAAGTACATTATTTAGTAATGAACTCACAGAACTGGAAACAATTTTAAGATCCGAAGCGGTATTAATAAGTAATAAAAATCTATCTGCTGAAAAACAAAGCTTACTTGATAAATTATTATTTAGAATAAAAGCAGTAAAAAAAGCAAAGAACAATAAATATGTTTTGTTGAATGCACCGAATGATAAGCTTGATGCCATTGTCAAGATCTTACCCGGTATGAAAAGTCCCACCATTTTACCCTTAGCAGAATCAGGATGGAGTTCTGTACATTCAGTTATTAGTGAAAATGATTTTTGGGAAGTGATAGAAAGTCTGAAAGCAAATGGTGCGCAAGGGATTTTAATAGTGCCTATTGAAAAGATGATAATTTAGAACGAGAACCAAGATTAATAAGATTTAAAAGGATTATGATGATAAAAGTGATACAACATCCGGATAAAAAAGATTGGCAGGAGATAATCAAGCGACCTGTTTTTGAAAATGCTTCTTTGGAGAAAGTCGTGAAAAAGATTTTAGAAAAAGTAAAAACTAAGGGTGATAAAGCCGTTCGCAAATACACAAAGGAATTTGATGGAGTAAAGTTGAAGAAACTTAAAGCAAGTGAAAAAGAACTTAAAGCAAGTGAAAATTCACTGTCACAAAAATTGAAAGATGCAATTCAACAAGCAAAATCAAATATTGAAAAATTTCATTGTTCGCAAATTGAAGAAGTAAGGGTAATTGAAACAATGCCCGGAATAAATTGCTGGAGAAGATCAGTTGGCATTGAAAAAGTTGGCATCTATATTCCCGGAGGCTCTGCTCCCCTCTTCTCCACAGTTTTAATGTTGGCTATTCCTGCTGTTATTGCTGGTTGTAAAGAGATCATTCTTTGTACGCCGCCAGCAAAAGATGGATCGATCAATCCTGCTATTTTATATGCAGCGAATCTTTGTGGTATAACAAAAGTTTTTAAAGCAGGAGGTGTGCAGGCAATTGCGGCAATGGCCTATGGAACTGACAGCATTCCAAAAGTGTTTAAGATATTCGGACCAGGCAATCAATATGTAACTGTTGCCAAGCAATTGATACAAAAAGAAGGTGTAGCGATCGATTTGCCTGCTGGTCCATCAGAAGTTTTAGTGGTAGCTGATGAAATGGCAGTACCGGAATTTATTGCCGCAGATCTTTTATCGCAAGCTGAACATGGAGCAGATTCGCAAGTGATCTTATTGACCACAAGTGAAAGTATAATTGAAGAAGTACAGCAATTCATAAAAGAACAATTGAAAGAATTGCCGAGAAAAGAAATTGCTGAAAAAACTTTAGCAAATAGTAAGATGATCCTGTTAAATTCTCTCAATGAAGCAATTGACCTCTCAAATCTCTATGCGCCTGAGCATTTAATTCTTTTCTGCAATAAAGCTGAAGAGTTAATTGAAAAAATTATTTCCGCAGGCTCAGTTTTTATTGGCAATTATTCACCCGAATCAGTCGGTGATTATGCAAGCGGCACTAATCATACATTACCAACAAATGGTTATGCGGCAATGTATAGCGGCGTTTCGGTTGATAGTTTTGTAAAAAAGGTAACATTCCAACAACTAACAAAAGAAGGATTAACAAATATTGGGAATACCGTGATGCAAATGGCAGAAGCAGAAGGATTGGATGCACATAAAAATGCAGTAGCAATAAGACTTAAAGAAAAACAACAATTATAAAACTATATTCCTCCCCTTAGGGGAGGTTAGGAGGGTCTATGGAATTTAGTTTAGATAGTTTGGTTCGTGATAATATCAAAAAGATGACCGCTTACTCATCGGCAAGACATGAGTTCACCGGAGAAGCTTCTATTTATCTTGACGCAAATGAAAATTCTTTTGGATCGCCATTGCCTGACAATTTTAACCGCTATCCTGATCCATTGCAAATGCAGGTAAAAGAAAAACTAAGTAAGGTCAAAGGAGTACCCACGCAAAATATTTTTCTTGGCAATGGAAGTGATGAGGCGATTGATCTTTTGTACCGCATCTTTTGTACTCCGGGTCGCGACAATTCTATAATCCTGCCCCCTACCTATGGCATGTATGAAGTGTGTGCAGAAATGAATGATGTGAAAATAAAAAAGGTTACCCTTACAAAAGAATATCAGTTAGACATTGATGGAATTGCAAATTCAATCGACCCTCTCACTAAGTTAATTTTTATCTGTTCACCAAATAATCCAACCGGCAATAGCATTAACCGTGCTGATGTAGAAATTATCCTGAATAATTTTGATGGCATTGTTGTAATAGATGAGGCCTATATTAATTATTCTAAACAAAGATCTTTTACTGGTGAGTTAACAGAATATCCCAATCTCATTGTTATGCAAACCCTGAGTAAAGCATGGGGATTGGCAGGATTAAGATTAGGGATGGCATTTGCCTCACAACCGATCATTGATCTGATGAACAAAGTAAAGTATCCTTATAATATAAATACCGCCACTCAATTGTTGGCATTGGAAGCGTTGGACAATATTGATTGGGTAAATGAGCATATAAGCACGACTGTTATAGAAAGAGAAAAATTGAAAACTGAATTATCAAATCTTTTCTATACAGAAGCTGTATTTCCATCGGATGCTAATTTTTTATTGGTGAAAATGAAGGCTGCAAGAAATATTTATGAGCAGCTATGTCAAAAAGGGATTATTGTTCGGGACAGAAGCAAAGTTGTTTTATGTGAAGACAGTTTACGTATCACGGTTGGCACACCAGAAGAGAACAAACAATTGATAGAAGAGTTATCAAAACTAAAATCAAATTAGATGAATTCATCAAATCTAAGTTCCCCCTTTAGGGGGACAGGGGGCAAAAGAGTTTTATTTATAGACAGGGATGGCACGATCATCAAAGAAGCCCCACCCACTTACCAGATAGATTCATTTGACAAGCTTGAATTTTATCCTGGTGTATTTACATGGCTTTCAAGAATCGACAGGGAACTTGATTACGAATTGGTGATGCCGACTAACCAGGATGGATTAGGAACATCTTCATTTCCTGAAGAATCTTTTTTACCTGTACATAATTTTATTTTAAAACAGTTAAGAACTGAAGGAATAAATTTCAGCAAAGTGCTGATCGATAAAACTTTTGAAAAAGAAAATGCACCGACACGAAAACCGGGGGTTGGTATGTTTACAAAATATTTGAACAATCCTGATTATGACCTGGCAAATTCGTTTGTGATCGGTGATAGAATTACTGACGTACAACTCGCAAAAAATCTTGGTTGCAAAGCCATCTGGATAAATAATGACCCAAATCTCGGTGGCGCCGAGATCAATGATACGCTAAAAACATTACAATCAACAATTGTTTTAGAAACAACCGAATGGAAAAAGATATATGAGTTTCTGAAATTGGGAAACCGTATAGTTAACCACGAACGCAATACAAACGAAACAAAGATCAACATCGAATTAAACCTTGATGGCATTGGCAAAACAGAGATCAAAACAGGTTTGAGTTTCTTTGATCACATGCTTGATCAACTAGGAAAACATAGTGGAGCCGATCTTAAGATCACAGTAAAAGGCGATCTGCATATTGACGAGCATCATACCATTGAAGACACTGCTATTGCATTAGGTGAAGCATTTGCAAAAGCATTAGATAATAAAGCAGGCATTAATCGTTATGGGTTTTTATTACCAATGGATGATAGCTTGGCACAAGTTGCCATTGACTTTGGTGGAAGAAGCTGGTTAGTTTGGGATGCAAAATTCTCAAGAGAGAAAATTGGCGATATGCCAACAGAAATGTTCTACCATTTTTTTAAATCATTCAGCGATGCGGCAAAATGCAATTTGAATATCAAAGTAGAAGGCGATAACGAACATCACAAGATCGAATCTATTTTTAAAGCTCTTGCTAAATCAATTAAGATGGCTATAAAAAGAGATGTAGAGAACATGTTTCTTCCAACAACAAAAGGAATGCTTTGAAAATTGCGATCATAAAATATAATGCAGGGAATATCCGCTCAGTTTTATATGCACTGGAAAGAATTGGTCATAGTGCTATGGTTACCGATAACGCTGATGAAATAAGAAATGCTGATAAAGTAATTTTTCCGGGAGTTGGTGAAGCAAGTACAGCGATGAATTATTTAAAAGATAGAAATTTAGATAAACTTATTTGCTCATTGACACAGCCTGTACTTGGAATTTGTCTTGGCATGCAATTAATGTGTAAATATTCTGAAGAGAATGATACAGAATGCCTGGGAATTTTTGATGAGGATGTAAAAAAGTTTAAAGTGAAAAGTGAAAAGTTAAAAGTCCCACAGATTGGTTGGAACTCTATATATGATTTAAAGACCGATCTATTTAAAAATGTAACAGAGGACAGCTATTGTTATTTTGTTCATGGCTATTATGCGGCAAAAGGAGAACACACAATTGCTACAACAAACTATGTTCAGCCTTATAGCAGCGGGTTATGCAAAAACAATTTCTACGGAGTACAGTTTCATCCTGAAAAATCAGCAACAGCAGGGGAAAGAATTCTTTCAAATTTTTTAAAGTTATGAACGAGAAGAAAAATATATCAACAAGCGAAACTTCAAAGCCCCCTCCAGGGGGTTGGGGGTTTATAATACCGGCAATAGATATTATAGAAGGTAAATGCGTTCGGCTTACCAAAGGAGATTATGAACAAAAGAAAATTTATAATGAAGATCCTTTGGAAGTAGCCAAAGAATTCGAAGATGCAGGATTACAAAGATTACATCTTGTAGATCTCGATGGAGCTAAGGCAGGCGAGGTTAAAAATTGGAAAGTGCTGGAACAAATTGCTTCTAAAACTGAATTGGTAATTGATTTTAGCGGTGGCATCAGTACAAAAAAAAATGTAAGTATTTGTTTTGATTCAGGAGCCAGCTTTGCTGCAGTGGGAAGCATTGCAGTAAAAGATGAAGAAACCCTCACTGGATGGCTATTAGAGTTTGGTGTAGATAAATTTATGATCGGCGCTGATGTTAAAGAAGAAAAACTTGCCATAAAAGGCTGGACAGAAACAACTGATCTTTCTGTGTTTGATTTAATAGAAAATTACAAGACAAAAGGAGTAAAACAATTTTTTTGTACTGACATCAGCAAAGACGGGTTATTGCAGGGGACAGGGATCGATCTGTATAAAAAAATCTTGAACAGCCATCCATCTATTGACTTAATTGCAAGTGGTGGCGTCTCATCCATTGACGACCTGGTACAACTCAGAGAGGCAGGATGCAGTGGAGCAATTGTTGGAAAAGCAATTTATGAGAAAAAAATATTGCTGAAAGATCTAAAACTGTTTTTATGATACGATCAAGTAAATAATTATGTTGACAAAACGAATCATACCTTGTTTGGATATTAAAGATGGCAGAACTGTAAAGGGAACCAACTTCATCAATCTTCGTGATGCGGGTGATCCGGTTGAGTTGGGAGCATTATATGCAAAAGAAGGAGCCGATGAATTAGTTTTCCTGGACATTACCGCAACAATAGAAAAAAGAAAAACATTAAGTGAACTTGTAAATAAGATCGCCCATCATGTAAATATTCCCTTTACTGTAGGCGGTGGTATCAGCAGTGTGGAAGATGTAAATGTATTATTACAAAATGGGGCTGATAAAATATCAATAAATACATCTGCATTTAAAAACCCGCAATTGATAAATGAGCTTTCCAAAGAATTCGGCAGCCAGTGTGTGGTACTTGCCATTGATACAAAAAAGGAAGAGGACGGTGAGTGGTATGTTTATCTGAATGGCGGTCGAACAAAGACAGATAAAAAATGTTTTGACTGGGCCAATGAAGCGGTTGACAGAGGCGCTGGAGAAATCTTACTTACATCCATGAATCATGATGGAACAAAAAATGGTTTTGCAATTGAAGTAACAAAATTACTTTCGGAAACGTTACCGGTTCCGATCATTGCAAGTGGTGGCGCAGGAAATATAGAGCATTTTGTTGAAGTGTTTGAAAAAGCTTCTGCAGATGCAGCATTAGCTGCAAGTATTTTTCATTTTAAAGAAATTGCTATTCCCGACCTTAAACAATTTTTGTATCGACAAAATATACCCGTTCGTTTATGATATACATCGTCCTGGTAATATTAGTTGCTGCTATTATTCTTAGCTCATATATGACGAGAAAAGAAGCCACAAGAAGAGAAAATGAGCATGAACGACGAGAAGAAAGATTTGAAAGATTGATGAACCAGTTGCAAAAACCAGATAGCGAAAAGAGCGATGATCCAGATAACGAAAAAAATTAAATTATGAATTCTCAAAACGCCCCTTTAGGGGTTGGGGGTATTAATCCTGATTTTTCAAAATATTCAGATGGCTTAATGCCAGTAATTATACAAGACAGTATAAGTAATAAAGTGCTGATGCTTGGTTTTATGAATGAAGAATCGCTTGCTAAAACAAAGGCTGATGGCAAAGTGACTTTTTTTAGTCGCAGTAAACAACGGCTTTGGACAAAAGGTGAAACAAGTAATAATTTTTTATTGGTGAAAGAAATTATTGTTGATTGTGATAATGATACGTTGCTGGTCAAGGCCTCTCCCACCGGCCCTGTTTGCCATACCGGCGCCGATACTTGCTTTAATGAAAACAACTCGTCATTTTCATTAGAGAAATTGCAAGAAATAATAGCTGATAGAAAAAATAATCCTTCCGATTCATCATACACTTCGTCGCTTTTTGCAAAAGGAATAAATAAAATTGCACAGAAAGTGGGTGAAGAGGCTGTTGAACTTGTGATCGAAAGTAAAGACGATAATAAAGAAAAATTTTTGGGTGAAGCTGCTGATCTTCTTTACCATTATCTCGTTTTATTAAAAGCAAAAAATTATAAGTTGGAAGATGTTTTAAATGTTTTAGGTCAAAGACATAAATGATCGTTATACCTTGAGCAATGTTACAGTAGTTGAACTCCACTTTGCCACACACTCAAAAAGTATAAATGCGTTTGTTGCCTGCATGCCCTCTGTTTGTTATTAGTCATGTTTCTATGTATTCTACTTTTACAATGTCTTGAAAGCTTTGAACCTGCTCCCATTTCTGCAGAGATAAATAGCTTTTCTTTGTTTCAATAACGATTGTATTATTGTCTTTCCAATAAGTTTTGATTCCTAAGTTTATCCCGTTTGCAGCATATACACCTGAACCAGATTCTTCAAATTGAATCATTACCTGTGTCGAAGCATAACTTTCGTCGCCGTGTTCCGTAAGTGTCAATTTTCGCCTGTTGTCTGGCGAAAGATTTTCCGAAAGCTGATTGGTAAAGTATTTTTTTGGTGCTAAGGATTTGCGATTGCTCTTAGGTGTTTTTGTCCCGCTTATTCTGTCATCGAAGTCTATCAATAAATTATTTAGAACGTCAATCTTATCTTGATCAACGGGAGATTGTTGACAAAGATTATCAATAATTGATAAAACGTCACGGTATTCGTTTTCAGTTTTGATACGTTTACGTTCAATGATTTTGTCAATGCGTTTTGTAAAACCGCCGAAGATGTCAATTTCGTAACCTGTTTTTTCTTTTACATAATTGCCAAAACTCAAATCTCCTGTCTCTCTTGGTTCTTCGGTCAAATCTCGAAGCCACTGTTTAAGTCGTGTCAACCTACCCGAAGAAAGGCAATCAGAACTAAAACGACATAGGGACATCTTACTTGCGACACTTGACTATTTTATCGATCGGTTTAAAGGAGTCAATTTCGGCGAGTTTGACCCGATGGTTTATTTTCAGCAATTGAAAGAGCAAACCGAAGAACATTATCAGAAAGGCAGGTATTCTTGTCACTTTTGAGTTTAGTGCTACACAATTAGAGTTGCAGTAATACATAAATATATGCAACTTTCTAAAGTCATTTAATCATATATAATCATTATCCTAAATGTTTTATTTGCTTATCTCTCTAAACAATAAAGGCCAATCAGGATTATACTTATGTTCTTTTGAAAACAGTTCTGCCATCTTCTTAACGATATCTGGATTTTGTGCAGCTATATTATTTACCTCCTGTGGATCCTTATCCAGATCATATAATTCAATAGCCGGATCGAGAACTTTAGTAACGGCTAATTTTATTGCTTTCCACTTTCCCCATCGTATGGCCTGGCGGCCATCGTTCTCATGAAACTCCCAATAAAAATATTCATGCTGCTTTTGTTTGCCTGTTTGAAATAAAGTAGGCACTAAGGAAATGCCATCTATGTTTTTCTTAACAGGCACTCCTGCCATTTCAAGAAATGTAGGATACATATCCCAAAGCGCTGCAGGTTTGTGTACCACTGATAATCTTATTTTTCCGGGCCAATTAGCAATAAAAGGAACTCTTATTCCTCCTTCGTATAGGTCTCTTTTTATTCCTTTGTAGATCCCATTGCTGTTAAAGAAATCCGGATCTCCGCCACCTTCTTTATGTGGCCCGTTATCACTTGTAAAAATGATCAATGTGTTATTGGCAATTCCTTTTTCTTCTACCAGTTTTACGATCTCGCCAACATATTTATCAAGTCTTGACACCATTGCTGCAAAACTTGCATGCGGATACTCACCAAGCGGACGACCATCATACATTCTCTTTGCAGTAACCGGTTGTTCATTAAATTTTTTAATGTAATAATAATAGACACTGTCGTGAGGAGCTATTACTTCGCCGTGAGGAATGGTATACGGCAAATAAATAAAGAAAGGTTTTTCTCCGGAGTTTTTAATGTATTGTAATGCCTGCTGATGAATGATGTCGGCTGAATAAACACTGTCTTTCGCAGCAAAATCTATCCGGTCATGATTGTTCCATAAATGATCGGGATAATAATTATGAGCAAGGGTTTGGCAATTGTAACCATAAAAAAGGTCAAACCCTTTCTTATTCGGATCACCACTTGTAGTAACATATCCAAGACCCCATTTACCAAATGCAGCCGTTGCATAACCATTTTGCTGAAGCAGGTTTGCGAATGTTATTACTGAATCTGGTATTGGTGTTTGCCCTTCTGGTGGATAAGATACATTTCCCCGTATAGCTGTATTACCTGTATGCAAGCCTGTAAGAAAACTTGATCTTGATGGTGCGCAAACAGTAGAGCCGGAATAGAACTGAGTAAACTTCATTCCCTTTTGTGCAAGCTTATCAATATTGGGAGTCTCGATCTTTTGCTGACCATAACATCCAATATCTCCATAACCCAGGTCGTCAGCAAAAATGAAAATGATATTTGGTTTAAAAGTCTTTTGCGCATTAACGGAAATAATAGACAGCAAAAATATGATCGCAAAAAAGTATTTCATCTTAAATCAAATATCGGCAGTGCTTTAATTTGTTTTTTAAACCACGGAGGCACTGGGTTCACAGAGAGACACGGAGGCAATCTGTGTTTCCCCGTGTCTCTCTGTCTCCGTGGTTTAATTTTAATATCAATCATTTCAATTTATAGATCTCGGATCCAGCCAATAAAAAACATCCCAATCCATAATCTTCAAAATCAGGTGTGTTATCATAGTTTACCGGCTGACCGTCCTTAGGTTCTTTTCCTGTTCCCTGTACATAACCTAATTTTCCATCAGGATGAACAGCTTCTTTACTCATCGCATTCCATGCTTTTGTAATTGCTGGCAAATAAATTTTCTTATCGAGTATATTATTATTTATACCCCATGCAAAACCATAAATGAATAAGGAAGTGCCCGATACTTCTTTACCGCCAAAATTATTCGGATCATTTAAACTTACATTCCAGTAACCATCTTTACGTTGAAGTGGTAATAAAGCCGCACACATATCTTTATAATCTTGCAGGTATTCCTGGTAATGCGGATCACTTTTGGGTAATTCGCTCATTACTCTTAACAAAGCAGCCACTACCCAACCATTTCCACGAGCCCAATAACAATCATCGCCGTTTGGCTCTTTATAAGGAGGATCAAAATCTTTATCACGCCACCACAAATGTTCTTTCTGATTATACAATCCATTATCGCCATGCTTGTTTTTTGTATATGCGTACATCTCGTACATACGATCAAAATACTTTGGCTCATTATAAAGATTACCCAACTTCACAAACACCGGCATTGCCATTTGTAAAGCATCGACCCAGTTCCAATCGTCGATCTTTGAAGTAAGCATCATTGAATCAACAGAGGTTTTAATATCTCTTACTCTTTCAGGATGTTGTTTGTTATCCAGCAAATACAAATCAATATAAGTCTGAGCACAGCACTGGTTATCTGCATTTCTTGTTTTCACGCCTCCCCGCAAACCCCATTGATGTTTTTCTCCCCATTGTAATGCATAATCATAATATGATCGCTGCCTGTCAATTTTATACAAAGCCATCAGACCTTCATAATAAACAGCTCTTGTCCAGATATTACTTGGTCTTTCAATATTGGTGAAAATGGTTTTCCCGGCATCCGGCCATTTCTCCATAAAATATTTGTTAGTGAGTTGTAGTGTAGCGAGTATCTTTTTTTTAGCAGGCAGCTTTTGTGAATTTGCCACTGATAAAATAAAAAATGAAACAAAAAGAATTAAAACATTTCTCATAAAATTTATTTGGTCATATACTTTTTGATCTTACCGGGATTTATCTTTTTCAATGCCTTCGCTACAATCGCTGCATTCAACTTTGCACCGTCAAGGTTTGTATGCGTATGATCGATCTGAAAAAATTTGTGTGCCTCCTGCTCTCCCATTTTCTCATATTTTGCAGCAATAAGCTCATTCAGGTCTATAAAATATGCTCCTTCCTGATCGGCAATTTGTTTTGCCCACAACGCATAGGAATCTGCAGAGCGAACTACTTTTCCATCTTTCCAGTTATCTCTTGGTATCAATGAACACATAATTGGAATGGCGCCTCTTGCTTTTGTTTCTTTTACATACCTGCGCATATACCATCCATAAGAATGAACAACTTCTTTTATCTTTCTAATTGGATTATAAATTTCTGTGCTGTCATCGCCTATTCCTTTCATGGTACCCCTTGCTCTTGCTGTATCATCCAACGGGCTTGCATCATTATGCCCAAACTGCATGATGACATAATCACCTTTCTTTAGTGTTTCTAAAATCTTATCCCATCTTCCATCAGTAATGAATGTGCGGCTACTGCGACCACCTATTGCATGATTGCGAACATCGATCCTGGTGGTATCAAAAAAAGGTGTAATAACTGTCCCCCATCCCATCTGGTTATTCTTACCAGTTCCATCACCATTCTTTACAGTGCTGTCACCGATTATATAAAAGACTGGTTTTTCTTTTGTATTGGTCAAAAAAGAAACACTCATGATGAAAATTGAAAGAATTGGAATTAGCTTATTCATTAAAATGTTTTATAAAAAAAGTCATTGTTTAAGACGTTCCGTTGCCTCGATCCCTTCTGTTTTCTTTTTTTCTTCGGGTTTTTGTGAAACTGAAGTTGTAAAGTTCTTATATACCCAATTTTTAGTAAATACCATTTCACCTAAAACAGCTGCTGTTACCGATGAGTTGGTAAAATTGAAATTTTCGATCTGCGAGTTTTCAAGTCCATTTACTTCAAATGCCTTTTGAGCATTCGTGATCTTTACATTATTGATATAAAAATTCTTTGCGTATGGAATCCCTTTTTCAGGTGGCGTTACTTTCTGTACTAAAGCCCGCCAGTGCTGTGGCACCGAATCTATATTATATCCTTTTGGCAATTCACTATAGCTGTAAGCAGGATACCAATTCAAATTGAACTGGTAGGCAGTACGAATTGAATCTAAAGTTGAGTTTACAAAATAAACGTCTTCAACCGTTCCTCCTCTTGTAGTTGCAGATTTGATCCGCAATCCATTATCAGTATGTTTTGCAAAAAGGTCAGCGCAATAAATATGACGGATGCTTCCGCTGGTCTCGCTGCCTAACGTAACAAGCCCCGCCCCGCGACGTGCAATGCATTTACGGATCACCACATATTCAGTTGGTTTATTTACACGAAGTCCATCCCAATCTCTTCCTGCTTTTAAACAAAAATTATCATCGTTACAATCTATGTCGCAATTCTCGATCAGTGTCCATGTGGAAGAATCTACATCAATGCCATCTGTACTCGGTCCGCTGCCATCTTCATTGTTTTTTATCACTACACCATTTACTGTTAAGTATGATGAGTATAATAATTGTATCGTCCAAAAACCAGCATTTTTAAAAGTGAGATCTTTTATAGTTACCTGTTCTGAATTCTGAACCAATACCGTCCTTACCCTCTTTGCATCATAATCCACCACCCAACGCAATCCTTTTTTATCATACTCTTTTCGCATGTTCCAATATTTATCCCAGCAAAATTTTCCTCTTGCGTTCACAATTCCTTTGCCGGTCAAAGCAGCATTTTTCACACCGATAAGATTTATTAAAGCCGCTGGCCATGTGGTTTCTATTCCGGCAATACGTGTTTGTATCTCGGGATAATCATCAAAGTTTTGTGAACCGAGGATCAAAACTTTATCGTCGATCCTTAATTCAACATTCGATTTAATAAAAAGACTTCCGGTTACATAAACTCCTGAAAGGAATTTTACAACACCGCCACCTGAAGAAGCACATTTATCAATAGCAGCCTGAATTGCTTTCGTGCTAATAAATGTTGTATCGCTTTTTGCACCGAAGTCATTTACAATAAAGACCTTCTTAGAAGATGGAAAAGTTTTAGCACCAACATTCTTTACCCATGCCGGAGCAGCAACCTGGGATGTCGCAGAAAGACAAACGAATAACAAAGCAGTTATGCAGATCTTTTTCAAAGGCAAGCAATTTTAGTTGCGTAAAATAGCCCTAAAGCAGTAGCAGGGCATCCTGTTGTATCCTGAAATACATTCTTTTATCATTTTGAATCATTAAATTTTAAAAAAATACTTTCCCCTTACAATTCTCTGATCCTTACATTTCGATAATAGATCTCTGCATATTCGGATTGCAATAATATCCTGCCTTCTTTAACGCTTGCTTCTTCCCCCACATTTACGATCACACCATTTACAATATGCACACATTTCCCATTGTAAGAAATAATTTCAACTGTATTCCATTCACCATAAGATTTTTCTGCATCTCTTTGCTTTATCATTCTCGTATGATTCGCTGGCTCATTCTGAATTCCATTTACTTTAATGGTGCTAAAACCCAATAACCAGAAGTCACCCACATCCCCTTCCTGTACCTGGCATTCGATTGACTGTGGCCAGATAGAATCAGGCTCATTAGCAGGGATATTATAACAAACTCCAGCATCACGTTTTTCATTTTCACGGGGTGGCCATCTTTTCTCTCCCCATTTAAAATCAACTTTAAAATGAAAGTTTTTATATCCTTTTTGAGTAATAACATACCCAAGATCTTTTCCTAAAACATGTAACTCATTATTATCGATCATAAAATTTTTATTAGGATCAGTATTGGATCCGATCCCCCGAAGAAACATATTCAATCCATCAAGATTTTTTCCATTAAATAATTTGACAAAAGAGTTCTCTTTTACCGGAACTATATTCCTAACTATAAAAACATAATCATTGTAATCACCATTTGTTGCTTCTTCAAAACAAAGAAGGTAAGTGTTCATGATTGGCTTCCCTGTTTTGCTTTTTATTGGATAAATTCTTGTTGCATGCACAGCATTAGCAGGAAAGTATAGCATATTCCAGACATCTTCAGAATAAGCGCTGTGTGTAGGACCGGTAGCATAAAATCCAAAACTATTTTTTCCCGGATCAAAAAAATCGCTTCCGGCTTCCAATGCAGGAAATAGTGTTTGGTGTTCAGGAAATGCAGCAGCTTTTGCCAATGAGCCTACCTGGTGAATATCGGGCTTCGATTCCTTAATAACATAATAACCGAAAGGAAGATTGAAATCAGGTGAATACCTGGCAACAGGAATAATTTCGACTTTACCATTCCCTGCTTTCTGAAAAAGAGAAGAAGATAATTCATCACCTTGCAACTCAGGCCGGCAATGATTTGCTAAACTTTTCCATCCAATATCTACATTGTAACCCAATGCATCAACAATATCTGAAAGCGGAGCCTCATTTTCACCTTCGAGGCCTTTTGTGCAAAGACCTGTAAGATCTATTTCTGATATACGCTTACCCAACGAGTTATTAACCTTCAATTTTGATCTTGCTATACCTGTAAAATCTGATGGAGGCGTAAACATCAACAGTAGTTTTCCTTTTTTAAAAGAAACGATCTTAAAAAATGCAGTGTCCCCTTCGGTTAGTTTAACTGATTTAGCTGTCACCGGTAACATGATGGAATCAGTTTTGCTATTGGCACCTTTGATAGCAGAAAAAACAAACTTTTTAACTGGGGTTGTAGTTGTTTGCGCCTCGGTGTAAATAACAAGGCTTAATAAAATAACTATTGCCGGAATTATTTTTTCAAATTTCTTCATAACTATCGTTACCGTATTTATATTATTAAAAGAAACGAATATTATCTTTCCAGTGTTAAACTCATTAATCCTATCACAACATCATTAGCAATCGTTATCAATTTTAATTCCTTCAGTTTTTTTGTTTTATTTAATGGCATATCCAAAACGGTTGCAGCACCTCCATCAATACCGTAATTGGAAAAACCTCTTATGGCAGAATATTTATAATCAGTCGGGATCTCTTTACCGGTCTTTAATTCAATACGAATTGGTCGTGCGACATCTGTTGTAAATGCAAATCCATCTACATAATAATCCTGTTCGATCGGCCACCAGTTCTCAGGGTTCTTTAATTCAAGTTTATCCGACGTACCATCCGTATAATTAATAATGATCTCTCCATTTACGATGCGACTCTGCATAGGATTGGTAGTACCGGTCATTAGAAAATATGCATGAGATGAATTTCCTTTCAATGGAATTCTAATGGAATCAGGATAATTGTCCCACATAGATGTAAAAACAATATTCCTTGAACTTGGATCGCCTGGTGTTTGAAAAGGAATACCTGTAGATGTTTTTATTTGATTATTTGCTCCTGCTACAGCCCGTAAACCACTGTCAGAAATATTTACCTGTACAGAATGATAGGCCCAATTACCGATGCCCTGTGTTGGCAATTGCAAGGTTGGTGATGTTGGTCTTGGTGAAAGATATTTGTTATTAAAAATATTTGTCGCGACATCATTGAAAGATGGAGTTAATTCAATTTTTTCAAAAATTAAGTTTTCATATATTGGCCTATTTCCATAAGCCGAATATGGCTTTATAATAGAAACATCGATCGGCTGCCACCATGTAAATGCCCCTTGAGTTGTTTTTATGAAGAAGGTTGTGTATCCACGCTTCTTCACAAATTTTGCTGAAAGAAAATTTTTACCTACAAATATCTTCGTTAAACATTTTTGTGGATCATATAACTCAAATCCGGACAAAATTTTGGAATCAACAGCAAAAGTTTCGTGATTGAATATCCGATTGTGGAAAAAAAGTTGACTAATTTTATTTCCTTTCCAGGTAATAGTAATCGTATAATTTTCATTTGCTAGCAAACTAATTTCAACTGCGGGTGTCCCTACAGTATTTGGAACCGCTTTCCATTTAACAGGTTTACCATTAACAAGTACTCCGGCAATATTATCTTTTAACGCAGGAATGATCAATTGCAGGCCAAGATGCTTATAAGTATTTTGCTTGATCGTATAAACTTCTTTATCTCCGGTTCTCTCAAAATCAAAACTAATATCGGGTGTTTGAATGGATGCATTATTCCATGCTGCCGGGAAGCCTGGCTTAATTATTATTCTTTTATTTAACGCATCAGGTTGTATGCCGAACAAACCTTCCACTAATGATCTTGCCACCATTCCAATGCCATCAGCAAAATCACGATACAGTTCTCCTCTTATGGCATCATAAAAACTTAGCTGGTGAAAATTGCCCGGGCCAGAACCGAGATACATTGTCTCGAGCAAAACACTCCGCCATAATTGAAATGCTTCTTCACTCCTGTTACCCTGCCAGTAAGCTAATGCGGTATGTAAATTTTCTGCTATCACCACATTATTCAAACTCCATGTATAAGGTTGCCAGTTCGTTTCACTAAGCAGGTATAAATTTTTCTCGTCCCATCCTTTTGCGATCACAGGTATATGCGGAATATATCTATCGATGTATTGCAAAGCCTGGTATGCTTGAAAGGCATCAGGTACTTTACTATCTAATGCATGATAGATCGTCCATAAGCCTGCTGACGGATGCAACAGTTTATTTCCTAACAGATCTTTGTATTCAGCATACCATCCCTTATCACTCATCCATAATTTTTTATTGATCGCAGCTAAAATTTTTTCAGCTTCTTTTTCATATACTGTTCCATCTTCTCCAATGAGTTTTGCCAGTCGAGCTGCCTCTTTATTGGCCCTGTAATTATAAGCACTGGAATGTGTAACGCCTCCTCCACTGTATTGTAAAGCATCACTTGCCCAGATAGCTGCATAAGCATCATATAAACCATCGCCATCAGCATCAAAGTTTTTCTTTTCCCATGCAAGATGTCTCTTAAGTAATGGCCACATTTTTTTTACATAGCTAGTTTCACCTGTATAATTAAAGTGATTCAACAACTGATCAATGAAAACAAGATTCATATCATAATGATGAGCACCAATATAACCATTCGGGTTACGGGCTATATATCCCTCACTGAATAATTGCGTACCGACTTTCTCAACATGTCTTGCAAGATTTAATGCTGTATCCATCACAACTCCTGTTGTCGCAGGTGTTGTGAGTTGTGATTTTGCATAAGCATCAAAATGTATCCTGGCCCTATCATGCCAGCCCAATGGATCAGCGACATAAGCTCCACGCCAGCCGGGTAAACGCATACGCCATGCAATAGCGCCATGCATATAAGTAGGATCTTCCCAAATTGCATCGGCTGCTACAGATAATGTTGCTCCTAATGTATTCAACCAGGCATCTGGTATTTTGATCTTAATACGATCGGCCATCTTCTGTCTCGCAGATTCTGCATCTTTAAATTCCTGTTCTGCACTTTGTGTAACCAGAGTAATTGCATTATGAAAAAGAAAATAATCTTCCTTATTCTTCAACAATAGCTTTCCAGTAATGCAAAAATCTTTTTTAGCTGTTATAGAATTATTGAATGCTTTATCGGGATCAGATGCATCCGTTAGCTGAATAGTTGAAGAAGATGGGAAATAACCAGTGATCATTTTTGCTTCTTTAGAAGTTTCACCGGTTAACTCGCTTTCAGGTTTTGTTTGAATTTCATATCGCTCTGCTTCTGTCAGCACTTTACCTGTTCCATAACTTAAAATGAACTTATCTTTCAATAACTGGTAACGATTATCCGTACAGTTCTCTGCTTTCAAATAAAAAGAGGATTCAGGATCGGCACCCACATCGCCGTCTCTTGAAAATTTTTTCCCTGATGCTCCGCCATAGACCCATACCAACTGAACATCTTCCGTAATATTTTCAGGTTTGATCTTTACAATCATTCCTTCCGCATTACTTAATGCTAAAACGGTTATAAATAATTTCCCTCTCCCCAGCAGCTCATCTTCAATTTCATAGATCATGCTGCCGGCACGGTATATTGCTTTTATTTTTTGCGCGGTGATCAGCCATTTATGTTGTGATGCGTTGATCAAACCAAAACGAAGATTGCCTCCCATTCCCGGCATATACATAGCAAATTCCGGCAGGTCGCCTGCTTCCACTCTGAATGCCGTATTCGTTCCATATAATGCACGGGTGAATCGTTGATCTCCATTTTCAATTACAAAATCAGTTCCTTCTGGATGATAGCGAACCGTTCTTTCTTTATCATGCCAGAGCTGCTGAGAAAAAATACTTTTCCCGATAAGTAAACAAATGATCAAAAGAATTTTTCTCATTGATAATATTGCTGAGGTCTAAAACATTTTTTTTAACCCTTCCCATTTCACTTTCCAATCTTTTGGGAATCCGATATTGATCTCTTTATCTGCATCAGCACCTGTACACATCAGCGCAACCGCATTCAATACGCCACCGTTTCCCGGCAAATAAATTGTTAACCGGTCATCCTGGTAATTATGTCCGTTGATCAAGTAGGTGTTTGTTTTGATGGGCATCAATAAAGCATCAACTGCTTTTTCACCAAGATGCAATCTAGCCGCAGTCATTGCGGTCAATGGGAAATCCCATCCCCATGTATCATTCCATTTCCAAATTTTTAAAACTGTATCCAATGTATTTTTCATTATCGTGGTATTCAAACCATGAACAGCTGGTAAAGTACTGTATGCCCCAAGAACGGCGGGATGATCAGTCAAATATCTTGAATTGGGTTCGTAACAATCAGGTGTACTTTCAGTGGCGAGATAAACATTATTTAATTGTGGTAATGGCGCAAAATTATTAATGATCTCATCCCATTTTTTATCTCGTGGTAAACCCAAACGCTGCTTCCATTCCTGTGCTTTTTGTAAAGCCCAGCTCCAATACGCCAGTTCATAGGTTGGATTGAATGTAGTAACCGCATCAAAACATTCCTGTGCCGGAATCAATCCTTTTCCGAGATCATATTTTTTTGTTTTTGCATCATAAGATGGAAATGAAGCCATAAAATCAGCAGTGGCAAACAAGAGATCTTTGTACTTATTCAAAACTTCTTTTGTTGGCTTGCTGCGATAAAGCATTTCAGCCATATAAATAAAATGTGGTTGTTGCCAGATAAGAAATGCTCCAACTGATGATGGTGATTCATCTCCTTCGTTATCGGTCATTTTTTGCCAGCGCAAACCATCGAAGCCTTGTCGCTTTGCTATGATCTTTGCTTTCTTTGCAACTGTAAAATACCAGTCCAAACTTTTTTCCATTAATTCGGGTCTTCCCCATTGTGCATAATGAACCGCATGCCACCAATGCATTTCCAAATGTGGTTTACCATACCAACTATTATAAGTTAATCCTGTTTCCTGTGGCGGATAAGCAGATGAACATTGAGTTTTTGTAAGATATTGCGATAACACAACTCGTCTTTCTATTTCAAAAGCTCTTGGATCTTTTACTGCTGAAAAATCAACAGCGCCACCGCTAAGCCAGAATTTTTTATACGCAGTGCGACTATTATTTAATGTTTGCGGAAATAGTGGAACAGGTTCATTTAATCTATGCTGATTAAACAGGCATGTAATTTCAAAACTCGTTGTTGTGGATTGCGGGACAACTACATAATAATTGGGGCTTGATCTTTCCAGCTTTGCTGGACTACTCCATTTTAAATTAAGCATGTAATCAGTAGTGTCAATGCTGCTTGTAATGACGCCATTGTTTGGAGTAAATTGAGCAGGAGATGTGAATGACGACTCATCTTTCCAGTTATTACCAACATCTTTCCATTGTCCATTGGGAAAAGGTATCCTGAATCGTACCTGGATCTTATTGACTTTTAGCAAATCCGATTCAATTCTAAATGAAACCGCATCCTGTGTTTGGTGACAAACTGTGGTTACTTTAATTAGAACATTTTCTACAGTAAACGAACTTGTAATGATACCTGTCCAAAGATCCAATTGCTGATCAATATTTTTTATATCCTCAACTGTTGCCAATGAACCATCTTTCTTTTTTATTTCAAGCCCGATATTTCCTAATTGCAAACGATGCGGATTGACACGGAAATATTCAACTGCCTCCTTTGCTCTTTCAGGTTCTTTCGGCTGCACTGTATAAGATATCTTTCTTCCTTCCAACTCATAAACTTTTTGTGCTTCTTCAATTTTCAAGTTTTCAGTATTAGGAAAGCTATGCCATCCCCAAACAGATTGTGTACCTAATGGGACCCCGTTCGCATACGCATTAGGGAAAGACTGCATGCCGGTGGCATCAACTGTAAAGGCAAAATTTCCGTTACCAACAGATAAAGATGAAAGCGAATCGATCTTATTCACATGCACATTATGTCTTTGCACTACTGTCTGCCGATTGATAAACTGAGAGAAGGAGATATTAAAACACAATAGAGTTATTGTAGATATTAATATAGCGGGATATTGTAAGCTTGGTCTTAGCATTTCATCGAATGTACTTCAATGGTGTAATAGTTACAGGGCCCAGCAAGCCGGATGGTTTTGGTTCCCATTTGGCAGCAGTAAATAATCCATCAGTCCCGCGATTCTCGGCAAGTCTCGCTGACATATTTATATTATAAAATTTCTTCCATTGCACTCCTCTTTTATCCAGGTCAATTATACGGTTTGCCATTCCATTGGTTATAACCACCTTCAGGTCATTAACTGGTTTCATTAAGTTTGGTGAAATTGATACTGTATATGAAGGCCCGATCAGTGTTACTATTTTCTTTCCATTTAATATTATTGTCGCTGACTCTTTCACATCACCTAAATTCAGCAACCATGAAGTAGCATTGCCGGAAGGTTTATTAAAACTTGTACTGTATTCAGCCGTTCCTGAAAATTCCTTTACCCCGGCAAGGTCAAGCATTGTCCACGATTTTAATTCATTCAAACTTGTTGAGGCAGGTAATGAAGGACCACCAGAAATGAATTTTAAATCCCATTTACCATTTAATGTAATCGCATCCCCTGCTGCTTCAATATAAGGGAATAATGCCCCTCTAAACTTTGCGGCCCCCGTTTGTACAACGCATGATTCACCAGGAGCCAGTTGTAAAAAAATATCAAGTGTATTTGCATCACCTTGTTTTGTCATAGCTACGCCGCTTCTTTGTTGCATCGGGTCAAACAAAATAGCATTTTGAATATTAGTGTTCAATAAAACCCAATTGTCAAAAGTTTCTTTCCCATCATTTGTAATAAAATAATATTCGCCGCCATTAATTTTTCTCCGGATGCATTTTAGCTTGTTATCGGCGAGATACATCTCATGTCTTACACCTGCATTTGCTAAAAGATATTTTATCTCTTTGCCTTCCCAAATCATGCCTTTTCCACTTGTTGAATTACTAATACCAGCAGCATTTGTTATTATAAATGGCATTTGTCTTATCAATGCATCAAATTGTTTTTGTTTGTTTTCAATATCACTTAATCCGGGAACCATTGAAGGGATACCATCCTGAAAAATTATTGTGGCTCCCTTGTTAGCGAGAGAAACTAATTTCTGCAATGTATTTAGTGGCAAATATTTTACGCCGCTTAAAACGATAGTTTCATATTCACCACCAGGGGCTTTTATTTTCCCATTGACAAATTTTAAGAGTTGAATTTGTTTATCACTTACCAGGTCCCAGGCATACCCCAACTCAAGCATTTGCTCGGCTGCTTTTTTAAATGGAGTTTCATCAAACCCCTCCATACCATCATAATGATGTAGCATACCACCTCGTGATGGCTGATTGTTTCTATCTGCAAATGGGAAATATAACAGCACATCATTATCAGGTTTTCCTGCCTGTAAAAAACTCTGGCATCTTGCTGCATAAGCATTCAATGCATTGAAGTCTTTCCAGAAAGGATTGGCGGGAGTAAAATGAACGGCTGCATAAAATAACCAGCCTGGCCATGGTTCATTTTGTGGCGAATAATTGGTGCCGTGATAAAATATATGATTCACACCGCCGAGAAAATATTTATCAAGTATAAGTTTTACATCACCAAGCGATGAAAGAAAATGTTCATTGAGCCATGTTGCGGATTCAGACGATGCCAATGGTTTGCCCATAACATGTGCTGACGAAGTAGCAAACTTGAAACGTGTAAGATTGGTGCCTTCTGTTTCTGGAATATCGATAGTAGCATACAGATCCAAAATGTTTGCAGGTGAACCATGACTTTGATTACGGATCAGCTTTCCTTTTGCTTTTGCCCACTGATGCCATGGCTGTGTAAACTTCTCCAACAAAAGCTCAGAGATCGTTTCGCGATAATCATATAATACTCTTGTGTGCCTGTCAGAATTATCAGCAGCAAATAATGCAGGTAACTCATTCTTCAGATCATAGCCTCTTCTCTTTTTAAATTCATTAAAGAAATTTGGTGTCCAGTTGCTTTGCCCCCTTGCATCATCTACTTCATAACTGTCATTAAAAAAACTTCGAAGACCCGAAATATTTTTTCCCGCAAATGCTTTATCAAATTTTGATAAATAATTTTTCAATGCCTGGTCACTAAAATGATCGATCGCTCTGCCTTCGCCACCCGGCGCAGCTCTTTCCACCATTTTTCCATGCAATCCTTCAAAGAGTGCTATTAATTTCCATTTACCAGCAGGCGTATTCCAATTTAATTTACCATTGGCAACTTTTGTCGTTGCATCAATTGATTTTCCATTTTCATCATAGGCCATTAATAATTCTAGTGGCAGCATCACATCAAACCTTACCTGGTCCAATGCCATTTCCTGTAAATTCTTATTTGCAGAAATAGGATTCAACACCTGATCAACCCGCAACGGTTTTCCATTTGCTGTTCTTACAAAACTTTCCTGGCGATATTGAATTGTGTCTTTCAATATCTCCCCTCCGTTTAAACTATATGTTTTGTATGCGATGTATTTGCTTGCATCTTTATCTTCAACCCACGGACCACCAAAAGGCCAGCCAGTTCCTGTCGCCATATCAATTCCCAAATTCAATCGCTTTGCTTCTGACAAAGTATATTGAAACATCTCCATCCACTTCGGCGATAAAAAATCTATGAATTTATCTTCTGCACCTTTTACTCCGTAGATCGGTGTTATTTCCAATCCACCCAATCCAGCCTGTTGATACAATTGCATGGACGCAGATAAATTCGGTTTATCAACCGCACTACCCTCCCACCACCAACGGGTCCATGGTTTAGTTTGCTGCGTTACCGCTGGCCATTTTATTTGTGCAAATGAATTTTGAAGAAAGCAGCTTACTGCGATCACTAAAACAAATTTTATTCTCATTTGGCCAGTCAGGTTTTTTTTATTTCAACCGCATACACGTTTGCTTCGCCTTCAAAATTCGCTCTAAAGATGATCCATTTTCCATCAGGGCTAAAATGAACATTTGGTTCAAGTTTATATTGATGGTGTTTCATATTCACTAATTTCTCCGTATCAAATTTATTACCGTTGGGCGTAAACAAATTTATCCATTGGCCATTCGGTGCTTTCGCTACTGCTCCCGGATCTCCACCGTCACCTGCAAACAAGGTTTCATCAGCATTTGAATTATAATGCACACTCCAGTCATTTCGCTCCACTCTGTATTTTTTTTCTTTGCCAGTTGCTACATCATAACCACCAACAAAAAAAGTTTCCCCTTTGGGTTGTTGCAGATCAAACCAGATCGTTTTTCCACTTTTACCAAACCATTCATGTCCCCAAATTTCATTCTCAATGGTTCGGTGATGAACCTGTGTGACCTTCTTTGTATTCACATCGATCGTCCATACCCTGTTCACTTTATGCCAGGGACCCTCATGACAAAACATCAATAACGATGGATTGACAGAAGAGAATTGCACATGATTAAGCCATGCACTATCAGTAAAAATTTTATTCAGCTTCCCGGTTTGTACATCAATGGTAAATAAAGTCTTTGGCAAATGAGCGTCATAGATCAAATTGAAGAAATCACTTTTGGTTGGATTATTTTTTAAGATCTCTTTTTCAGCATCAGTAGCTCTCGAACCTGCAAGTAAGGTACCATTTACATTTACTGCTGAAATTGAGGATTCAAAATCTTCCGGAAAAACAAATACCAGTTTTTCTTTTCCTGTTCTTTTATTTAGGGAAAAAACACTGTCCTGGATTTGATAAAAAACGGTTTGTGTCTTTTCACACACTACTTCTCCATTCATTGGAGAATTTCTGAAAGTAAGCTGTTTTGTCTTTCGTGTTGCCAGGTCAATGCTATAGACCTGCCTGTTGTTTACGTTTTCATTTTTCGTTTCTTCCTTCTTCATATCGGTAACTTCAGCCGGGTCCTGTTTGCTGCTATTATAAAATATCATCTCATTACCAATAAAAGGATTATTATGAAAATAAAAGCTCAGGCTGTTGCCTTCGAGCCCTGAAGATAATTTTACTATTTTATGATGAGTGTCTTTATCGATCCACTCTGCAGGCATTTTCTGGCCCCCGGTTTCCATTAAAGGCTGAGCAAAAACCGGAAGAACGATGCAAATGGGAATTAATGATGGCAATACTTGTTTGGCAATACAAATCAGGGATTTCATATCAAGCAATCTTTAGCTTATAAAGTACGGACATTCGGAGTTTCTTTGTATCCTGTACAGTCCTGAAATAAATTTTTAGTTAACACTCACCGATATCCTTAAAACAGAAACAGAAAATGCCGGCAGAATATGATCGAACTTATTTGTATTTATTAAAAGTTTTTTCTCCTCGGGCTTTAATTTTTCGAGCTCAGCAACTTTATTATAACTATAAATATCATTGGCCGCAAGCGTTTGCAAAATGCTTTCCGTTTTTGAAATCTTGCATCCTTTCAGATCCAATTCAATTTGTTGGGGTGTTGATGCGCTATTCACAATTTTGATGATCAATTCTCCTTTTTGTTTATCAATAACGACACTACAGTAAAGGCTATCCTTACCCGCCACTGGTTTGTCATCTTCCGTTATAGCTATCACATGTGTTCCTTTATTTGTAGAAAATAATTTTTGAACATAATAACTAGGAGTAGCCATCGAATTCAAATTATCAAACCAGATCAGGTCTGGTCTCCATTGCCATGCATCTACATGTGCAAATAAAGGAGCATAAGAACACATTTGTACCACATCCGCATTTCGTTCGAGGCCAGTCATAAAAGCCGCTTCAGCCAATGCAGCCTCCCAATTATTCCGGCCTTCAGTATCAGGATTCTCTTTTGAGTGGGCCGCATATTCACCGGCAAAAACCTTTGGACCTGTTCTTTCATAAGTATCATAGCGGCTTGCATTACTAAAAAACCATGCTGGAGGCTTGTAATAATGTTCGTCAATCAATGTCGGTTTCAATTGTTTTAATTCTTTCCATGCATAATTAAAATATTCTCCTTCGGCAAACGGACCGGCGCCTGATACAATTTTGATCGCAGGATATTTTGAAAGAATTGCCTTTTCAAAAACCTTATAACGTTCGATGTATTGTGGCTCCCACTGTTCATTCCCCACACCAAGAAATTTAAGATTGAAAGGTTGCGGATGTCCCATATCACTACGTAGCTTGCCCCATTTAGTAGTGACATCGCTGTTTGCAAACTCAATTAAGTCGATCGCATCATCAATATAAGGTTGCAATTCATCCATTGCTACTACTTCACCGCTATTGAACTGGCAAGCCATACCACAGTTTAGTATTGGCAATGGTTCGGCCTCCAGGTCCGCTGCCAATAAAAAGTATTCATAAAAACCCAAACCAAAACTTTGATAATAATCCGGTGCAGATCTTCGCGGAAATTCAACATTCCAACGATTCATGATCACTTTCCTGTCATCAACATTACCGACAGTTGTTTTCCATTGATAACGGTTAGTCAAGTCTTTTCCTTCAACAATACAACCCCCAGGAAAACGAATGAAGCCGGGTTTTAAATCCGCGATCTTTTGTACCAGATCATTCCGCAATCCACCGGGCCGATTTTTCCATGTATCATGTGGGAACAAAGAAACCATATCAATGTCGATCACGCCAGAGCCTTCAAATATTAAATTCAATTTTCCTTTTTGCGCTGTGTCAGTTGTTGTAATTGACGAGGAGTATTTTTTCCAGACATTTGAAAAATTTTCTATCATAGTACTGCCAATTTCTTTGCCAGCAGAATTCAACAACTGAATTTTTATTTTAATATTGGTTGGCTTTTCTGTTCGGGCCATAATAGAAAGATCATATTGCTTTTCTTTATGAACACCGAGTCCTCTGAAGCCTTCGTTACTCAATGAATAATTTCCTTCAGGATCATTTATTGTTATTCTTGCAAACCGTGCATTAGAAGAGTTGTCAGACTTATTGACAATAAGAATTCTTCCTTTTTGATAATTCACCCTGCTTTCCCGCCAGCCCATCATAGCTGTTGGAAATTCAAAAGAACGGTTCTTTACCAACTCAGCATATAAACCGCCATCCGCTCCAAAATTTATGTCTTCGAAAAATACACCCCACATCGTCGGTGCTATGGAAGCGGTGGGTTTATCAGCTACCACAGTCAGTTTTCTTTGAGAGAAAGAATTCAAACTTAAGATCAAACCCAACAAACAAACTATTCGCTTTTTCATTTATTTTTTTCTTTTAATTGTAAAGCACTATCATTTATATCAAAAGAAAAGTTACTTAATAATCCAAAAATCTCTGCTCCGGCTAAAATAGCGGGACCATATCCATGCGCTGCAAAAACATTTACTGGCCGGTAATAATAAAACGCAGGGTCAAATGCCATTCCTGTGCCCACACAGGTTCCTTCTACCTGTCCTTTGTCATTGATCTTCGTTGATACAGCATTCCATGCTAATATGCTCATCGGTCCGTAAGCCATTGCATCTATCCAACCTTTATTACAAGCATGTGCAATGCAGTAAGAATAAATAGCTGTTGCGGATGTTTCCAAATAGCTATCATTTCTATCTAATAATTGATGCCAGAAGCCTGAACCACTTTGATAAGATGCCAATCCCTTTACAAGATCTTTAAATTGCTGAAGGACCGCATTTCTACCTGCGTGATTTTCTGGTAACACATCTAAAAGTTCGCTCATCGCCAATAGTGCCCAGCCATTGGCTCTACCCCAGTGAAACTGCGGATGAACTTCCATGCTTTCGACCCAGCCATGCATGTACAATCCTTTTTCTTTATTAAACATTCTTTTACTGTAATTCAATACCTGTTTCACGGCATCGTCAAAATATTTTTTATCACCAGTTAGTTTACCCATTTGTGCCACTGACGGTATATACATAAATAAGTCATCCAGCCATAAAGTGTTTTTCTGTGGACGATTTCGACCAATAGTGCCGTCTTTCAGCCGGTATTCTTTTGTAAAAATATATTTGATATAGTTATCTATCAGCGGTCGCAGATCATTACTTAAGCCACTGCGTTGCGCTTTTATCATCGAAGCACAAACAGCACCGGCATCATCCAGTGCATGTGGATCTATAGGCTGATTGAACAATCTTCTTTTTTGAATATAGTCAAGAGGAAATTTTGATTTGACTGCAAGTATCCATTTCGCCAAAAAATCAAACCTGGTTTTTACGTAATCAGCATATTTTTTATCTCCCGTTGTTTCCGTTGCTCTTTGCATGGCAGAATAAGTAACCCCCCATTCATAGCTTGTCAAACGAAAATCTCCTTGCCTGATAATTGTATTTGTATCCAGCTGATCTATATAATTTAAAATTTCTCCTGATTGTTTATTCATCATTTGTGCAGGTGTAGTAGCATCGAGATAGTTAAATATTCTATCGATCACAGCTTTTACATTTTCCTTCGAAGGCGCCTCATAAGGCACAGGATAATCCACCTTCATTGCATGAAGTGGGGTCGTAACATCATTTTTAGCTGAAGGTGGTTGCTGACCGTTTACTTTAAACAGAAAAAGAACGGAAATAACTACAGGGCAAATAATTTTTTTCATAATGCAGGCAAATTAGATATAACTGGCAATAGCAGTTTTTAAAATTATTGAAACCATATCCGTTTTCGTCCTGCGCTATCCTGTACAATAAAATGGAGGATCTTAAAAAATGAAAAGACCCCGATCATTTCGGGGCCCTTTTCATTAATCGAAAACTGCTGCTTATATCTATGTTAGTATCCCGGATTTTGCATCGCTGTTTTTTGTGCCGGAGTCAGGGCAGCTCCACCGGCTTGTATGCCATCTAAGAATGTTTGAGGAATCGGACGTAAAAGATGTTTATCTGCAATAGTAGTTGCGGCTTCAACATTAAATGCCTTGGCTCTTGCAACTAATGTTTTTGTTCTCGACAAATCTGCCCAGCGGTGAAATTCTCCCATTAATTCACGGGAACGTTCATCTAACACAAGGCATAGCATTTTATCATATTGACTAGACAGTGCCAAAGTATTAATAACAAATTGATCTTGTGCGGGCAAAGTATTAACATCAGTTATAGCCAAACTTGCCGCGGCAGCTGTAGTTACCGGAATATTATTTGATTCGTAATATGAATTTCCCGCATAAAATGAATTCGAAACACCTGCTGGTTGAAGAGCTGCTGACAGTAAGGTATTTCCTCCATCATTGTACGCAGTTCTGTTTTCTCCACCAACGAATTGAGCCCTTGTACGAACTGCATTAATATAAGGCAATGCATCAGCATAAGTACCAGTGCCAGCTTTAGCCAGCCTGATCTTTGCTTCGGCAGCAATTAAATAGGTCTCGGCTGAACGAGCTAAAATAAAATCTCTGTGACCCTGAACATCATTTAAAGCATTTCTTGAACCATCCAGATATTTACTTAAAGATGGGAAAGCTTGATAAGCCGTTGTTAAATCAGTATTCAATGCACCGTCTGTTGTTCTGCCATTAGGATAAGCTACATAAGTAGTCGGTATTGGTCTCCCGGTGCCATTGACATCATTAACAAGAGAATTTGTCGTGCCAATTGTGCCTTTACTAATTTTTGATAAAGGGAATCGTGTATCGCCTGGTTGATTGATCACGAACATAATTCCCAGGTCACCTTTAATATTTGGAGAAGCAGCTGTACCATTTACAGCACTTTTAGTTTTAAAAGATTTCCAAAATCTTGAATCATTAACCATATCATATAAACGATAGTCGTAGTAAGTGGTCGCTAACCTGCTAAAAGGTCTGTCACCCGTCAGATCACGAGCCATTTGGTCCTGGATATCATACCTGGAAACAAAATACAAATGCTGCGTATTCCCTGTATTAAGATTGGTAGTTACATCATTGGTTAACTGAGCAGAAAGGATAACTTCCGGTAAGGTTTCGTTTGCTGAATTGATACCCGTAAAATTCCATATACTTTTAAAATCGGAAGCCAATGGGTGCCTGGAGATTACCCCATCACAAAGAGTAACAGCAGCCGCTAAGTCTGCAGCTACAGTAGAAGAGTTCCATGAACTGTTTATTTCACTTGCTCTGTATAAATATGTTTTTGCCAGAAAATGATCAGCGGCATCTTTTGTAATACGATAAGGGCCACCTGCAGTTGGTAACAGAGTAGATGCCTGTTGCAAATCCTTAACTATCTGAGCGTATATATCTTTTGGATCTTGTCTTGTAAATTCCAATTCAACTGTTGTTGATGGTAATAACTTAAGCGGTACAGCACCAAATTGACTTACTAATCTTAAATAGCAATAAGCCCGCATAAAATATCCTTCCCCTAAAGATGTCTTCTTAATTGCATCGGCTGTGGAAGTACTATTTGTCGCATTTTGAATTAACAAATTAGCATCTCCGATCCCTATATACAGGGCATCCCATTGATTATTGACACCCATCAAATTACCATTGGTAGCAAGTGCGGGATTAAAAGTTGGATCATAATTGTTCCAGGGTGAATTGGACGGATCTCCACCGATATGAAATTCATCCGTTCCATAATTTGTAGCACAATAAAACCATTCCCCGTTTGTCGGAACCTCAAAAACCTGGAAATACGTACCCACCGCCAATTGTTGTATGCCGGCATCAGTTTTATAAAACTCATTATTTGGTGCCGTTGTAAGTTCTTCGTCCAAAAATTCTTTTTTGCAAGACGGAATAATAAGAAGTACTCCTGCAAAAAATATTAATTTTTTAAAAATATTATACTTATTCATATAATTCAATTTGATTATTATTAAAATGATGCATTGATTCCAAGTGTATAGCCTCTGTTCCAGGTTGGGCTCACGACATCCATATCACGGAATTTGATCTGGGAGTATAGCATCCCAGGATTTTGCACCTGGAAATAAATTCTTAAGTTAGATACTCCCGCTTTAGCAATTGGTTTAAAATTATATCCCAACGATATGTTTCGGATCTTAATAAATGAAGCATGCAAATAACCTAATGAGGCATAATAAGGATCAAGTGGTGCACCACCTGCATTGAAGATGGGCTTTTGAAATTCAGCATTTGGATTGTTTTCAGTATAATAGTTAACCTCCCTAGTAACATAGCGTGCCGGTTCTGTTTCACCTCCATAATTATACATATAGTTCAATCGTCCGTATAAAAAGATAGAAAATTCTAATTGTTTATAAGTAACAGTATTGGTCATACCAACTATCCAACGAGGCCTGGTCCATCCAATTATCTGGCGATCATTATTTCCATCAATTTTATGATCCCCGTTAACGTCTTCAACCCTTACATTGCCAGCAGAAAACGCATTACCATTGGCATTAAATGCCTGCATTTCTGTTTTATCGCCCGGCTGCCATAATCCAAGCGCCTTATAACCATAAATTACACCAATTGGTTGATCAATGAACCAGGTATTGCTTATATCATTTTGTTTTCCATTGGATAATGTTACGATATGTTCTTTTTGCCATGCAGCAGTCGTTGTAGTAGTCCATGTTAGATCTTTCTGCCTAACATTTACTGTTGTTAGCGTAATATCTACTCCTGTGTTTGCTGTTTCACCGATATTAGCAAAAGTGGTGTTGAAACCTGTAACAGTTGGAATATTTCTCTGCAGTAATAGATCTGAAGTGTTTGAAGTATACACATCCACACTACCGGAAATTCTGTTTTTGAATAAGCTGAAATCAACTCCGATATTGTATTGAGTTGTTTTTTCCCAACCAAGTTCCTGGTTTGCCAAAGTTGAATTTGGTATTGAACCTGCAGTGCTGGAAGTATAAAAAGGATAAAAAAGTGAAGTTGCCGGACCTTGTGTTGCATAGGGGGCAATAGCTGAATTACCCGTAACACCAGCACCAATTCTTAATTTTAAATCATTGATCCAACCCAGGCCATTCATGAATCCTTCTTTGCTAATTCTCCAGGCTAATGCAGCTGAGGGGAACCATGAATATTTATGTCCTTCTGCAAGAACAGAAGAACCATCCTGGCGGGCTGAAACAGTTAATAAATATTTATCCTTAAAACTGTAGTTAAGTCTTGCCATGTATGAAGTGAGCTGCTGTTCGATGATATTAGATGATGTACTTAGTGTACCGGTTACAGTACCACTAGTTAATGCATTCCACAACTGAGAAGATAAAGGGACACCAAGACCTGTTGAATTACTTGTTTCCTGAGTATAACCTGTTGCGCTTTGTAATAAAGTTAATCCAAAAGTATGTTGGCCAATGGTTCTGTCGTAATAAAGCAAATTATCTAATGTGTAGGAATAAGTACTGGTTTTGGTGAGTGAAGCATAGCTACTGCTACCACCATTAGCCACTGAGTTCTTATCTATATAAACTCCATCACGAAAATAAGACAGGTCCGGACCAAAGTTCAGACGATACTTCAATCCTTTTAGTATAGGGGCAATTGAACCAAAATCTACCTGGGCATATAAACTCCCAAAAGCTCTCAGTGTTACCCTCTCATCAATATTATATTTCCATTCATCAACAATGGTCTTAATAGCATTATCACCTCCCGGAAATGAGATCCTGTTACCGGCAGAATCATAAGGTACTGCAAAAGGGAAATTTGCTCTTGCGGATTCATATAAGCCGCCCTGGGGATTGCCTACAGTAGATACTCCCGTGCCGGATTGCCCATATTGTTGTGTACCATAACTAAAGTTTAAATTAGTTCCAAAAGAAAGCCATTTAGTTGCAGCAATATCTATGTTAGATCTTGCAGTATATCTTTCAAATGACTGTCCTTTTATGGTTCCTTTATTATTCAAATAACCGAAAGAACCATACGCTTTAATTTTATCGGTTCCACCACTTACACTAAGTATATTATCAGTAGTCATAGATTGTTGTGTAACCATACCTCTCCAATCTGTCGTCGCCACTTTAGATCCATCCCAGGTTCCAGAAGCCCATCCCTGGGCGATATTAGCCCATGCATATTTATCAGCAGTTTGGCTAAAATAAACTTTGTCTCTGTTTATATCCGGTTGGTCTCCCCGGGGATAGGTGCTGACACCAGTTGTCGTATTTAACCCTGCATAATAATATGCCCAACGACGGAAAGTAATAAAATCACTTGCATTAAACTTTTCTTCATTATCAACTAATTGATCAAGAGTAAAAGAACTGTTGAGGCTTAATGTCATCTTTCCTGCCTTCGCTTGTTTTGTAGTAATGATGACAACCCCATTGGCGCCACGAGAGCCGTAAATAGCAGTGGCAGAAGCATCTTTCAGGACATCAATTGATTCAATATCCTGGGGATTGATATTATCAATGCTGCCAGTGATTAATGGAATTCCATCAACTACAAATAATGGTGTGTTTGATGCAGTCAAAGAACGTACACCGCGGATGTTAATAGAGGGAATAGTACCCGGGCGTTCATTTGAACCTATATCAACACCTGCAACTTTACCCTGCATGGCCTGCAATGCATTGTCAACCGGGCGAGACTTGATATCCTTCTGATTGATACCCCCTACGGCACCGGTTACATCCTTTCTTTTAACTGTTGTGTAACCGATAACAACAACATCCTGTAATGCTGAAGCAATGCTTGAAGTGTGTACGATCACTTCCTCTTTGTTAGCAATAGCAACCTCCATTTGGGTAAATCCAACTGATGTGATCACCAGCGTTGCAGTTCCTGATGGGGCCATCAATGAATAAGAGCCATCAGCAATAGTTGAGGTAGCAATGGTGGTACCCTTTACCTGTACCGTGGCGCCTTCTACAGGTTTGCCGTTTTCATCAAATACTTTACCGGATACTTTAAAAGAAGTTTGAGAAAATGAAGTAAGTGAAAGCAAAAACAGAAGTGTAAGCATGAAAACACTTCTGCAAATAGCAGTTTGTTTTGACATATAGCAGCAGTTTTATTTTTGAAAAATCAAGAATTAAAATGGAATTTAACAATCTTATTTTAATCCTCAATTTAAAAATAGTCACTATCAGACAAAAACCATCATGCTGCATCCTGCAAATCAATCTAAAAACAAGAAATCTACGCAATCGTTACCGGAATTATGAAAAAGCAGAATATCCTGTGCACAAAAAATGGTGGCCATTTAAAATAATGACACACCATTTTCTTCACTGACTGCTTGTATGAAGTCGTTTAATATCCTGGGTTCTGAGAATAAAGACCGGGTGCAGCGTCTAACTGCGATTGTGGAATTGGATAAATAATAGCATTAGCCGTTACCTGGTTCATTTTATGCACTGCTACATCTTCAACAGCTATCCATGCATTCATAATTGTTATCAGGTTGCCGCTTCTTTGCAGATCAAACCATCGTAAACCCTCGCCTGCAAATTCTCTTCTTCGTTCATCAAACAATTGCGCAAGTGTAACGTTCGAAATAGCAGGTTGTCCGGCTCTTGTTCTTACCTGGTTAACAATAGCATCAACATCCGTCTGAGCGCCGGGTGCTCCATGCAAAATACATTCGGCTTTTAGCATTAAGATGTCTGTATATCTTATAGCAATAAAATTGATGCCCCAATCAAAACGTGTTGTTGTTGGGATCTTAGTTGTATCTAAATATTTTCTGAAGAATGCATGATTATCAATAGTACCTAAATTATTGTAAGCTGTTGTATGAAAAAATGGCGTCTTGCGTGTATCATTTGATGCATAAGCTGCCAGCAAATTGTTTGATACAGATGGTGTGCCCAATGCTCCGCCTAATGTAGGATTACCTGTTGGTAATGCATTAAAATATGCCTGGGGAACAAGTTGCCATGGAAAAGTAGCTCCAAGAACAGGATTCTGTCCTGTTAAATACATAATATCAAATATTGCCTCTTTATTGGCAGTTGGGCTTTGATTACTATAAGAAAAAATACCAGTAGCAGGTACGGGGAAAGCATAATTACCAACGTTGAAAACAAAACCACCATTAGTAATGATATCCTGTAATAATGTTAATGCATTAGCCCATTCATTTAATCCCATGCCTGGTCCTTCAATTCCATAATTTGGACCTGAACGGGTCATATAAACTTTTGCAAGCAACGCTTCTGCAGCATACTTGCTTGCACGGCCAACATCGCTTGCTGTATAGGAAGGGAATACACCGGAAAAGTTTGCTGGCAAATTCGCTATTGCAAATTGAAGATCGGCAATGATAAATGCATATACATCAACAACAGCGCTACGTTGAATAGTAGTTGCTTCGAGAGCAGTTACAGGGTGATCAATAAGAGGTACTTTACCAAAATACTTAACAAGATCGAAATAGAAAAAGGCACGCAGAAATCTTGCTTCTGCTGTTAACCTGTTAGATAATGGTACTGAACCAACATAAGCGCCATTTTTATCAATTTGTTCGAGCACGGTATTAGCTCTGAATATTCCACTAAAATTTGCACTCCATGCTTCTTCAACATAAACATTCGGAGCTATCCCAACTGCAAAATTATTAATGGGATCAGGATCACGACCAACATCATTGGTTGGATAGATATTATCAGACCTTACTTCTGAAAGAAACAGTGCCCTGTCCGGATAACCTCTCAAAGAATTATAAGTTGCATTAATGGCTTGTATAAAATCGCTGGGCTGCTGATAAAAAGTTTGAGTTGTTGCCGTTGAGATCGGCACCTGGTTCAGGTCCTTTTCACATGATGAAAGGATGCCAACCACTATAATTAAAATAAAAGATATTTTTTTCATTCTATTTAGATTAGAGTTATTAGAAAGTAAATGACAATCCGAATATCAAAGATTTTGGCAGCGGCATCCCTCCATAATCTCCGGCTTCAGGATATGAACCATTGGTGCTTACCGTTGTATTCGCTGCTTCAGGATTTAAGCCATTGACGTATTTATCATGACCAAAAAAGTTTTCCAAAGTAAAATAAACCCTTGCCTCGTGTATCGTCTGGGATTTAAAAAGGCTTTTCAAATTATAGCCCAATGAAATATTTCTTACTCTGAAGTAATCTGATGAATATAACCAATCAGTTGCAGCAGTGATCGGGTTGTTATATGTTGAATATGCTTTGCCGAACCTACCTTCACCCTGGTCTGTTTCAGAATACCATCTGTCTACATAAGATGCCGGATGATTATCAGATCTTCCCTGGCCCGGACGTGAAATGGCCCTGCCCAATTGTGAATAAATATGACCACCCCATTGACCCTGGATCAAAACATTTAAATCAAAACCTTTATAACGTACAGTATTAGTCATACCCCATGTATAATCAGGATTAGGATGTCCTACTATTTGCTTATCCGCTTCAGTTATTAAACCATCTTTGTTAAGATCATCGAATTTAAAATCACCGGGTTGTTCATTACCGTAACGAGGTACATTGTCAACAATGTCTTTTGCTGTTAAAAACCCAAGTACTTTCAAAACATAAATACTATTCAATGGCGCACCAACACGCAGTATCTGGTCTGATACCGTAAAACCGTTAGGTATGATGATCTGGGTTTGACCAGGACCCAATGCTTCGATCTTATTAGTGTTATGCGTTAGATTAACTGAAGTTGTCCATTGAACTTTACCGATCAGGTTGCGTGAACTAATTTCAATTTCCTGCCCGATATTTCTTACAGAACCAATATTAGTAAGATATGATCCAAACGCGGTTACTCCCAAAGCCTGGACATTTAATAACAGGTCAGTATTGAATTTATTATAATAATCGAATGATCCTGTGATACGATTTTTAAATAATCCAAAATCAAAACCTAAGTCATAGGTCTGTGATTTTTCCCATTTCAGATCTGGATTAGACAAAACGTTTGGTGCTTGTCCAATTGCTGCTGCCGGTGTACCCAAAGGATATCCGAAAGATCCAATAGTTGCAGCCCATGGATAATCATTAGGCAAGTTATTATTACCATTCTCTCCATAAGATGCACGTATCTTAAGATCGCTGATGAAACTTACTCCGTTCATAAAGTCCTCATCAGACACTACCCATTTCAAAGAAACGGACGGGAACGTACCATATTTTGTATTCGCTCCAAACCTTGATGAGCCATCACTGCGTAAACTAGCCGCTAAGAAATATTTGTCTTTGTATCCATATTGCAAACGGCCGAAAAATGACGTCAACACATTTTGAGTTGATGTTGTATTTCCAGTGACAGCTGCCGCCGCATTTAATGTTTGTATCACGGCGCTTGTATATCCACCACTTGAACTTAATGTAGTTCTGTCAAACTTATCCCAATTGTATGCAAAACCTGCCAACACATTTAAGCTACTATGATATTTGTCGAACATTTTATTATATGAAAGTGTATTCTCATTTACAAAAGTTTGTCTTCGATAACTATTATAAGAGCCAGATGTGGCAGCTAACAGATTATTTGAGCCAGTAAATGTCCTGGCCGCCTGCGTGCCAACTGTTACATATGGCGTATACGCAGACGTAGCATTATCAGTATTATCAAAATTGACTGAACTTCTAAAACTCAATCCATTAATAATTTGCCATTCTCCGTACATGCTGCCTATAGTACGATAACGTTTAGTAGTGCCCTTATTGTAAGTCAATTTGCCAACTGGAGAATTGGTGGTACTGCTCCATATGTATTGTCCATTTTTACCTGTATTAACAAGTACACCCATTGAATCTTCCTGCACTGGCGCCAAACTAAGTGCCTGGTGAAAAATTGCATCTTTACTATCTATACCCGGATCTTCAGTGATGGAATATGATGGCAGGATACTCACTCCAAGTTTTATTTTCTTACTAACATTGGCGTCTACATTTGCCCGGAGAGAATAAACTTTGTAACCCACGTTCATAATAAAAGCATCATTGACACCATAGTTTCCTGAAATAAAATACTTCACTGCATCTGTTCCTCCGCTAGCTGCGATCTCATAGTTCTGAATTTGACCTTTTCTTTCTATTTCATCTTGCCAATCTATATACCGTAAACCCGGATGTCCCGGCATTGACCACCTTGGATCGGCAATATAATTCGGATTTAAACTTCCAACCTTTGCCAAACGAGTTGCATAATCATCGTTTGCAGTTGCGCCAGTTGATCCGTATTGTGCTACATATTGTGCGTTGATCACTTCAACTGCCTGTGCGATCCATTGGTCACCATTCATCATCGCTAATTTTTTTGAAGCTTGATTATAACCCCCATACGCATTAAAAGTAATTTTAGCTTTCCCTGTCTGGCCACGTTTCGTTGTGATCAACACAACACCGTTTGATGCTCTTGAACCATAAATGGCCGCAGCAGCTGCATCTTTTAATACTTCAATACTTTCGATATCATTTGGATTGATATTATCCAACGGATTGCCAGTTGAAAATGTACCGTTACCGCTATTGCTTGCATTTACAGACAATGGGAAACCATCAACTACATAGAGTGGTTCGTTTCCTCCACTGATAGAACCAGAACCACGTACTTGTATACTGAAACCTTTACCTGGTATACCTGTATTTTGTCTAACAGTAACACCAGCTAATTGTCCAACCAATGCCTGGTCTACACGAACAATAGGTCTTTCATCAAAGTTTTCATTTTTCAATCTGCTAACCGCACCAGTTACACTTTTTTTCTTTTGAGTACCATACCCAACTACTACTACATCTTGTAATGAAGTAGCCAGGCTTGACGTAGATATAGCAATTTCAGGCCTGTTATTAACGCTTACCTCCTGTGCGGCATAACCAACTGAAGTAACAACCAGAACAGAATTACCAGAAGGAATATCCAGAACAAATATTCCTTCTGATGTAGTGGCTGTTGCTATCGCGGTTCCTTTTACCGTGACAGTGGCGCCAGATACAGGCTTACCTGTTTCATCCGTTACTTTTCCGGATACCCTAAAATTGTTTTGAGAAAATGAAACTAAAGAAATAGAGAAGAATAATAGCAGAATTATAGCTCTTGCTAAAGCAGTTTTTCTTTTCATACAGCAGCATTTTAATTTAAATGAACCACAAGTTAAAATTGTGATATTCACTTCTCATCCTGACCTATCCTGCTGCAAACAAGTATTTACGCAATCGTTGCCGGAAAATATCAAAGAGAACTACATCGATGAAGTTTTAAGTAACTCTTTATAAATTAAATAAGATGCTTACAAAAATCAGAAGTTCTTTCACAACCAACCTGGTCCATCACCTGTTGCAATTGTGTTCTTAAAATAGAAATGACATGCTCTCCACCTTTATTTCCTAATGCTGATACTCCATACATAAATGTTCTTCCGAGAAATGCAAACTCTGCACCAGAGGCCAAAGCTCTCGCAACATCAGGACCAGTGCGAATTCCGCTATCCATCATGATCTTTATTTTGTCTTTATAATTTTTAACGATAGGTATTAACGACCTGATCGTTGATTGGCCAGCATCAATTTGCCTTCCTCCGTGATTTGAAATAATGATCCCGTCTAATCCTAATCGTATTGCCATTTCAGTATCTTCTGGCGAAGCGACTCCTTTCAAAACCAATTTTCCTTTCCACATATCACGAATGGGTGCAATCTTTTCTTCATTCAATCTTCCTGAAAAAGTTTTATTCATGTACGCACCAAGTTGTTTCATGTCTAATCCTTTCGGCATATATGGTTTCATATTAGCAAATGCAGGTTGTCCATGAATTAAGGTTCTGATTGCCCAATCAGGTCTGCCCATTATTTGTAAAATATTTCTAAGTGTCATTCTCGGAGGCATGGCTAAGCCATTACGAATATCTCTTGGCCGGTAACCAAAAGTTGGTACATCACATAAAATAACTAACACAGGACAATGTGCAGCTTCTGCTCTTTTTATAAGACTGTCCCGGATCTCATTTTCTACCGGGTGGTATAGTTGATACCATGCTCTTCCTTCTGTCAATTGACTTATTCTTTCAATGCTTGATGTAGTTACTGTACTTAATATAAATGGAATATTATGTTCAAATGCCGCCTTTGCTAAAATTTCCGGAGCATTCGGCCACATCAATCCCTGCAAACCAACGGGAGCTACACCAAATGGTGCATCATATACATGACCAAACAACTCTGTTTTCATGTCTGATGAAGTATGCTTAGCAAGATAGAAAGGTTGCAACTCAACCTGCCGCAACTCAGCCGTGTTCTTATAAAGATTTACATCTTCATTACATCCGCCATCGAGATATTCAAAAGCAAACTTTGGAATTTTCTTTTTTGCCTTTTTTATCAAATCATCGAGTGAAGGATAGCTTGTATTATACTTCAATTTCATTTTATAAAATTAATATTATTAACAGTTGAAAAACTTCTTACACTTTTGTTCCCTGTGTAACTGAATAAAGTTTTAAATCAATAATGTCAGAAGGGAGTTTTTTTGTATTCCAATACTGATGTATAGCTAAAGCTGCTCCTAATGCTGAAGCTTGCGGCACCGAAGCAGCATAAACTTCTATTTTTGGAAATGCTTCAGCCAGCAAATACATATAAATTGGATTTTTGCTAAAGCCACCATCCACAAAGATTCTTTTTACATGTGCACCTTTCAACACAAGATTTGTGCTTCTTACCTGTTGTTTCATTATATCAGCTATCAACTGGTGATAGGCTTCTTCATATGATGAAAACTCATCCAATTTTCTGAATTGAAAATTAGATTCACGATTGTCGCTAGTTCCTTTTTTAACAGATTTCTTTTTGTTTAATGCAGACAAGATCTGCAGATCACATTTAACTGTCGAATAATGATCCATTGGTTTTTTAAAAAAATCAGCAAGCCGCTTTACTTGTTGCTCATGTTCATACCCTGCAAAAAGTCTTGATGCTTTAACTGGTTTGCCATCGTAAGAAAGATAACAAAGACAATCCTCGTCCAATTCGTAATCGGACAACATTGTATTGTTAAAAGGATTGATCGTTATACACCAGGTGCCTGTTGACAACAAAACAAACGGTTCATGAAATGAAATAAAGTAAGGAATCAATGCAGATGAGCTGTCATGCAATCCTCCGCCTGCCGGTATTTGCCCATTTATTTTATCAGCTACTTTATCATATGATAATATGGAAGGAAGTTTTATTGCAATGCCTTCTTTATTCACCCATTCATGATATTTTTTGTCCTGGAAATTCCAAAGATTGGTATGACTACCGATGCTTGTTATATCGGAATATAATTTTGAAGTAAGAATATAGCTGAGATATTGGGGCAGGTGCAAAGCATATTTTATTTTTTCGAAAATTTCAGGCTTCTCATATTTCAACCTGTATAGTTGCATTCCCGAATTCAGGTTACCGAGAACAGGCGATGCTGTTTGCTTTGAAACCAAACTTTCTCCACCATAATCATTATAAAATTTCTTTTGTAAAGAAGGAGTATAAGGCTTCAGGTAATTGTATAGTGGAGGAATAACACTGAGGTCTTTATCAAGATAAACAAAGCTTGCTCCATAACCGGAGAAATTAACTGCTTTGATCTCGAAATCTTTATTTTGAGTTAAACGATCAAATGAATCTTTTATCCATTCGGTAAGCGCCGAAACATCTTCACAGGGAAAACCATCTTCATCTTTTATCTCTTCAAATTTTTTACCTTCTTCAAAAACCAATCGGTATTGCTCATTAAAAAGTAAAACCTTTTTATTTGTTTTACCTACATCAAAGATCAATATGACAGGTGTTTTTGCCATTATAAACCTGTTGCAATATTTTTTGTTCCTCTTTCTTTTGTTAATTGCTTACGGATCTTTTCATCACGATAAAACTGTAAAGGATCTAACGCACCGCCACTTCTTACTCTTGCTTCGGCAGCAATAGCTCTTATATCAGTACGGAATGTATCTTGTAAAATTTGTTGTGCAGCCACTACATCATTTGAATCCTGCGCCGCATTCAACTTATTCCGATCAACAAGTAATGCATGTGTATAAGCCAGCATAATAGCATCAACAGACTGCAGCAGATCTTCCAAAGGATCTTTTACATTATGAGAAGCGTCGATCATCCATCCCAGGTCCTTTGAATGGTTCATGCCTCTTGCATCCATGCCTTCCACGAGTTCATTAAAAATCAAAAAAAGTTGGTAGGGTTTAATACTACCTACAGTAAGATCATCATCGCCATACTTACTGTCATTGAAATGAAAACCTGCCAACTTTCCTTCCATTAATAATAAAGAAACGATCTGTTCAATATTTGCATTAGGTAAATGATGGCCAAGGTCAACCAGTGTATAAGCTTTCGGGCCCAGTTTGTTTACATAAAGTAATGATTGCCCCCAATCGGCTACTGTCACTGAATAAAAATTGGGTTCATACGCTTTATATTCTACAAAAACTTTCCAATTGGAAGGCAAGGCAGCATATATCTCCTGTAAACTTTCGAATGTATTCTGAAATGCTTTTCTGAAATTCAACTGGCCGGGAAAACAACTGCCATCACTTAACCAAACTGAGAGTGATTCTGAACCAAGTTCAACTCCATGTTTGATCACTTCAATATTGTGATCAATAGCTTGTTTACGTATTGCCTTGTTTACGTTTTGCAAAGAGCCAAATTTGTAAGTTAGTTCCTGGTCAGGTTGATCCTGGAATGTATTCGAGTTAACAGCATCAAATTTTAGATCCAGGTCAGCTGCTAACTTTTTTATTGCTGAATAATCTTTGGGAATATCCCAGGGAATATGAAGTGATATTGCGCCACTTGATTTATTGAGTGCATGAAGCAATCCTACATCTTCCATTTTTTGTTCAAGATTTCCGGGTTCGCCTGGACCGGGAAAGCGACCGAAACGAGTACCTCCGGTTCCTAATGCCCACGATGGAATTGCCACCTGGAATTCAATAAGCCTTTTTATTATTGCTTCGACATTGTCAACTTCACTTTTTATAAATGAAAAGCGTTGTTTGTGTTTTGCAAGGTTCTTTTCGTTATGGGTTGCAATCTGTTTTTTGTCAATTCTCATATAGCTTTCTGTAAATTATATTTTCGATGTTCTAAGTTAATGTTTCTTTTTTCGGTTGATTCAATTACCCACCCCGGTCGTTTATACTTCTGCAATTCTTCAATTCGCCCCTCCGGTGGAGGGGAAGCATCTGATATTCAACATTTCAATTTCAATGGGTAGAAATCAATCTGGCTTGTTGAATTATGCTGAATAGCAAACAGAATGTACAAGAGTGCGACGCAACAGAAGTTGAACAAGGGAATTTAGTTGGCAACATAATTAAACCTAGCTGTAAAGAACATTATCAAAAAAAATCGATGCTCGACCTAAGTCTCCCCTTTAGGGGGACAGGGGGTTATCTATAAAATCCCATTGCCACACCACCATCTACATTAAGTGCATTACCAGTTGATTTATTTAACAGACCGCCTACAAAAGCAAAACATGCATTAGCTATATCTTCCGGCAGAATAACCTCGTTCAACAAAGTTCTTTTCGCATAATAAGCGGGCAACTCATCTACAGTGATGCCATACGCTTTTGCACGACCCTCGGCCCAACCACCTGCCCATATATTTGAATCGGCGATCACTGCATCTGGATTAACTGTATTCACTCTTATTTTATCAGCGCCAACTTCTGCAGCCATCAATCTTGTAAGATGTGCCTGTGCTGCTTTTGCAGAACCATAACCTGGGTTATTCGGGCCGGCCACTACTGCATTCTTAGAAACGATATTTACAATATCACCACCAAATCCTTGTTTGCGCATGAGTTCAATCCCTTTTTTAGAAACAAGGAACTGACCTTTTACAAGGATGTCATATAATTTATTCCATTCATCGATCGTATGTTCTGTAATTGATTTTGAAATACTGATACCTGCATTATTAATTACAATATCAACTCCACCGAATGACAATGCAGCTTCATCAAAAGCAGCTGCAATCGAACAATCATCGGTAACATTCAGAAGCGAACTGCTGATAACATCGTTTCCAAATGAACTTCTGAATTCTTTATTCGTTTCACTAAGTCTTTCTACATTCACATCATTAATTACAATACAGGCACCTTCTTCAGCAAACTTTTTCGCAATAGCTTTTCCAATACCACCGGCGCTACCAGTTATTAATGCAACACGACCACTCAATGGTTTTGGTTTTGGCATCCGTTGAAGTTTTGCTTCTTCCAATAACCAATATTCAATGTTAAATGCTTCCTGTCTTGGTAGTGAAGTGTATTCTGAAATTGCTTCAGCGCCACGCATTACATTGATCGCATTTGTATAAAACTCTGCTGCTACCCTTGCCGTTTGTTTATCTTTTGCAAATGTGAACATACCAATACCGGAATAAAGAATTACTACGGGGTTTGCATCACGCATCGCCGGGCTGTTAGGATGTTTGCACTTATTATAATAGTCTGCATACATTTTTCTGTATGCTTCAAAAAGTGGTTGTAATTTTTCTTTTAAAGCTTTTACATCGCTGATACTTTCATTTGGAGTAAGGTTAAGTATTAATGGAGAAATTTTTGTCCGCAGAAAATGATCAGGACAACTTGTACCTAATGGTGCTAATTTTTCAAGGTCATTTGAATTGATATATTGTAAAACCCTGTCATCATCTGTAAAATGACCGATCATTTTTGTTTGAGAAGAACAAAAACCCCTTAAGACTGGTGCTAATGATGCAGCTTTTGCTAATCTTTCTTCTTTAGATAAAGATTGGATCTTTTGTCCGCCAAAGATCTCTCTTTTCTTTCCATAATTATCTTCCAGATATTGTGCACAGGTTTCGATCACTTCCAGTGTATTGATATAACTTTCATATGCAGTATCGCCCCAAGTAAATAATCCATGTGAGCCCAGCATGATACCACGGATCCCCGGATTTTCATCTAAACATTTTTTTAGTTTTAAACCAAGATCAAACCCAGGTTTTTGCCATTCTACCCAACCAATTGTTCCATTAAATAATTCTTTAGTGATCTTCTTTCCATCTTTTGCTGCCGCAATTGCAATCGCCGCATCCGGATGTAAGTGATCGATATGTTTAAATGGAAGAAACCCATGCAATGGTGTATCAATAGATGGAGCTTTTGAAGACAGATCGTAAATACAATGATTAAAAAGCTCTACCATTTCATCTTCATGTTCTATACCACGATAAATATTTTTCAAACTGCGCAATCGGTCAACATATAATGCAGCGAGTCCATTACGCTTCATTGTACCGAGATCACCACCACTTCCTTTTACCCACATCACTTCGGTTTCCTTACCAGTCAATGGATCTTTCGCCATTGCTTTACACGATGTATTGCCACCTCCATAATTTGTAAGACGAAGATCCGCACCTAACAAATTAGAGCGATAAACCAACAATGCTACTTCATCTCCAGCTAAAGCTGCTGCTTTAGCCTCATCCCACAAGTAGCTTACGTGTTTAAATTCGACTGTTGCTGTTGACATATGATAACTCTTTTTGTTGTTTCACTTTTTCATGCCGGTTATTTCCAATACCCACGATTATCACTGCAAGTATGATGGTAAGAATACCCACTGCAATTGTTCTTGATGTTTTTTTAGATACCCCTTTCCACTCTTTTAATATGATGCCCCACATGTTTGCAACAAGAATGATAAATGCCATGTGAAGTATCCATGAACTGGGACCATTTCCTAATTTACTTTCGCCCATTCCATAGAAAAAGAATTGGAGAAACCATGTAGTGCCGGCTAATGCAGCAAACATGTAATTAGAAAATAGCGGTGTTTTCTTATTTGTATAATCACCAAAGGTTTTATTACGGGCATTCAGGATCATACACCATATAAAGTTTGTTGTAAGACCTCCCCATAATAAAACAACATAAATAACATTGTTACGGTACAGGAATTCTCCTTCACCGGGATGAGCCAGCTTCCACGCTTCATTCGCCGTTGCACCCATTGAATGACCAGCCTCTAATCCAAAATTAAAACAAGCACTAAGAACACCAGATACAATTGAAACAAACATACCCAGCGCAAACTTATATTCTGTTTTCACTTCCATACCATGCGGATCGCCTGAAGCTTTTAATTGTCTTTCTTTCATAGTACCTGCCTTGCCGCAAATAATTATGCCGAGAACACAAACGACTAAACCAGATAAGACAATCAGACCCCAGGTGGATCCACACATCATACTAAAAGTATCTTTGCCTGCTACAGGAGAAAAATCATAATAAATAGAAGGTATCAATGCACCGAATACCATACATAAACCAAGAATGATGCTGCTACCTAATGACACGCCGAGATAACGAACTCCTAAACCATAGGTCAGACCGCCTATCCCCCATAACAATCCAAAGAAGAATGTAATTAGAAGAGTAGAAATACCAGTCGAACTTATTATATCATTAAAATGTGGTATAGTGAGCCATGCAGCAAGTGGGGGAACAATGAGCCATGAAAATAATCCGCCAACGATCCAATAGCTTTCCCAATGCCAACCTTTTACTTTTTTATAAGGGATATAAAAACTGCCCGACGCAAAACCGCCGATAAAGTGGAAAATAACTCCTAATATGACTTGCATTCGTAGATTGTTTTAAAATGGCAAAAACCGGGTGATAAAAATAATGTCCCTCTCCTTAACTCCTATCATGTACTGTCTGTTGAAAATCATTTTTTGACTATGACTTTTTTGTTAATTCCTGCTTTTGTAACCAATCAAAAAAACGATCCATCCAGGAATCAACAGGAAGATCTTGCTTTTTTGTACCAAAGCCATGTTTTCCTTTTTCATACATGTGCAATTCAGCTGGTTGTTTTGCAGCAAGCCATTTGAGATAAATATGAACACTATGTGTTGCGAAACCAAGATCATCGTCACTTGCGGCTGCAATAAATATAGGTGTCTTTGCTGATGGAACTGTTGAGCCTATAATAGCATTTTCATATGCATAAATTGGTGCAACAAAATTCGGCCGGCTATCATCTGTAGCGCTATACACAACAGACATTGTTAAAGTGGCACCTGCAGAAAATCCCATGAATCCAATTTTGTTGGGGTCTATTTTATATTCACCTGCATGTTGTCTTACATATTTTACAGCTGTTATTCCGTCTTGCAATGCAAGTGGAATAATAGGCGCATTCAGGGAATCAAGCTTTTTAAAGTTTTGAGTTGCCATTAAATTGCCAATGCTATTTTCAGGATGTGCTGGGTCATCATGAACCAACCGATATTTAAGTACAAAAGCAGTGATGCCTTTTGCATTTAAACGTTTTGCTACTTCAGTTCCTTCAAGATCATAAGCAAGTGCATGAAATGCGCCTCCCGGTGCAACGATCACTGCTATACCATTAGGATTAGAAGGAAGATATATCGCTAATGAAGGCTTGGAAACTTCAAATAAAATGGTTCCGATATCAACTTTAATTTCTCTTTCATCCCAATTCCAATTTTCTGAGCCGGGAGCTTTTCCATTATAAAGTTGAATTACCTGCTGGCAAAAAATTGCACTTCCGAAAAGAGAAAGCAAGAAGGCAAGAATTATATTTTTCATAAAATGAAATTAAAATCTTTATCTATCGCATATAAAAAACTTCAACAAGCGGAATTGAAACCGGGGAGTTATCAGGATTTGACTCCATGATATCTTTCATATATGCCCACCATTTTTTCATAATAGGATGTGTCGGTAATTCATCCAGCTTTTTTGCATCAGGAATCTTCAAAGATCCAAATAGAAAACCAGTTGCTTCGTCCAAAAAGATAGAATACTCCTGCACGCCTTTTTCTTTCAATAGTTCAGAAAGTTCGGGCCAAATTTCATCATGTCTTTTTTTGTATTCGGTCTCTTTGCCTTTGAATAATTTCATTTTGAATGCTACTCTGTCCATATGCTATTCTTTTATTTCAGACGAATTTAATTCAGTCTTCCAAAAATTCTCTAATAAATTGAAAGTAATTACCTTTCGGAGGTAGAAATTACTGCTGCCGCATATGAAAAAAAATATCCTTTTCCAGTATATAAATATTGATTACTTATCAGCCACGCCTAAGTATATGCAGCTGGCAAATTCAGTGATCAATGCTATTAATGAAGAAAAGATAGGAAAAGATGACCTGCTACCTTCCATCAATGAACTCAGCTTTGAATTTGAAATATCAAGAGATACTGCGGAGAAAGGTTATAAGTACCTGAAGCAAATTGGGATCCTCGGTTCCGTGCCGGGCAAAGGTTATTTTGTAAAATCAACCGAAGTAAATCAACCGCTCAAAGTATTCCTTCTCTTTAACAAGCTAAGTGTACACAAGAAAATAATGTATGACGCCTTTGTAAAAACCCTGGGCGAACTGGCATCAATTGATTTCTACATATACAATAATGACTATACCTTATTCAAAAGATTAATACAAAACAATAAGAACGAGTTTACTCATTATGTGATCGTGCCTCATTTCCTTGATGGTGGTGAGGATGCGCATGAGATCATCAACCAGCTACCTTCTGATAAATTGCTGGTGATGGATAAATTGATACCGGGCATTAACGGGAATTATGCGGCCGTTTATGAAGATTTTGAAAAAGATATTTACGATGCACTTGATCAATTAAGAGAACAACTAAGTAAATATCATACGATAAAAATGATCTTTCCGGGATACACTTATCATCCAAAAGAAATTATAAAGGGCTTCAAAAGATTTTGTCATCAATACGCCTTCACCAGTAAAATAGTAAATGATATTGCCAATGAGCCGATAAAAGATGGGGAAGCATATATCAATCTAATGGAAGACGACATGCTGACATTGCTTGAAAAGATCAAGGCAACAAAACTAAAAGTTGGAAAGGATGTTGGTATCATTTCCTATAATGAAACACCCTGGAAACAATTTATCCTTGATGGGATAACAACGATCTCTACAGATTTTGAAAAGATGGGAACAATGACTGCCGAAATGATCCTGAACAATCAAAGAAGTCACCTGGCCGTTCCATTTAAAGTAACACTAAGAAAATCTTTGTAGCGATCGTATAAAATTATTTTAGCTTCTTGATCTGTTCATTATAATAGCTTACTTCTTGTTTTACTGATAGCACATTTCCTCCATGCTCAATGGAATCTCTTTCAATATAGATATAGCCATCAAAGTTTTGTTTCTTTAACTCTGCAAATATCTCGGGAAACTTTACAACACCTGTTCCAACCGGCACATCTTTCAAAGTAATATCATTGTATGCCGCGATGTCTTTGAGATGAATACCAAGAATATAGCCCGCCAGTTTCTTTACAGCATCCAATGGATCTATTCCGCTTTTTGGCCAATGACCAAGATCGGCACATACTCTGAAGTTTGGATGTCCTTCCAAAGCCATTAAAGTAGTATCAGGATTCCAGTAATGACTGAACTCTTTCCAATGTTCATGGATAGCAACCTTCATTCCGTAGGCACCGGCAAGACTATCAATAGCATCCCACATTTTCAATGGTGGCTCGGTAGTTACATACTTAGCACCAAACTGTTTTGCAATATCAAATTGTTTAACCCAGGAACTTAAAGTGCTGTCACCAACTATATATACCGATTCACAAATCAGCCCTTTCTGCGCTATTAATGCTTTTAGTTTTTCCATCCCTGCAGGTGATAACCGCATTATAATAGTATCTTTTAATTCCGGACCTGCACTATGGAATGTATTTGGTTCAATATATTTCAAACCTACACTGTCAACTCTGTTCAACGCATCGAGAAAATTTACATCATGAAATGTCCATAAAGCTACTCCAAATTTCCAGTCTTTGGCAGGATCAACAGTGGATACTGTTGAACTAGTTTCTTTGTCTGTTTTTGCATTATTACATGCGGATAGAAATAACCCTGTACATAAAAGCAAAGCAAGTGAGTGACGTTTAAAAATTAAGATCATAAAAGTGGTTTTATAAATTAAAATTATTAGTTCCGGGTTTCAATGGATAAGTTTTCCCTTTCCAAATAAATCTTCCAGTGATCTCTTCCGGCAATGTGAGTTCTATGTTCCATTTTCCATTCACTAATTTATAATTCGCTAAAACAGATCCATCCGGATGCGGCATTTTTCCATTCACATTTTTCAGCTCGCCCAAATGCGGTTCGATCTTTACCTTTTTAAAACCCGGCGCATCCGAATCAATGCCCAATACAGTTCTGAAAAATTCAATATTCGGACTGGAGCCCCATGCATGGCAATCGGAACGGGCATTATCGATCTCAGAAATTTCTGCCCATGTCGTCATCCCCATTTCGATATTTTCTTTCCACTTGTCCAACCATTTTAAATAATCATTTCCTAATCCTGCTTTTGTCAATGCCATGTGCAGGTAATATTTAAAATAGATAGATGCAGGAGCTAATGATCTGTCTGCAATTATTCTTTTAGCTAGTTCAGTTGCGGCAGTTCCTTTAATTGTATTGGTAAGTATTGCCAATGTATTTGCATGTTGCGAATAACGATCTTTATCTTTTGTATCAGCATAAAGTTTTTTATCGACGCTCCAATAGTTTCGTTGAATGGTTTGCTGAAGTTGCAAAGCTTTCTTTTGATATTCGTTTGCAATAGCCGGTAATCCAAGTTCTGTTTCAAGTTTTGCCGCTACTTGCAAGGCCCATAATAACTGGAAGTCTAATAAGGATGAGCTGCCATCTTTTCCAATTGGTCCAACACCGCCGGGCCATCCTGTTTTTCCTTCCACCCAATCTGTATAGATCCAATAAGGAACATTTCGTAATGATCCTTCGGCATTTTGATACTTACTAAAGAACCATAGTACATCTCTTGTTCCCTGTAATTTATCTTTTACAAAAGCAGCGTCGCCACGATACATCCAGTAATCATTTACCATTCCAATATACCAAAGAGAAAATGTAGGGATCTCTTGCGGGGAAAAAGAAGGATGACGGCTTAATGTAATACCTTCTGCCATTCGTGAATGATCCATTTGTGTGATCGCATTTCTCACCAAACGATCATCGCCACTGTTATATAATGAAACCAACGCCTGTATACGACTATCACCAATGTACTGCAACTGTTCATAATAAGGACAATCCATATAGGTTTCCCATGCACATGACCTTGCAGTTCGCCAACCTACTTCAAGTATTTTATCCAGCATTTTATCATTTGCATTAAATGTTGCATTCAACTCGAAAGGATAACCGGTGAACAAACTATAAAAATCATTAATGATCAGTGGTTCATCTTTTGTCGTTACTTTAATTTCAACATACCGAAACGTTCTCCAGTTCAGTGTGCTGAAATTCTGGTCGTCTTTTCCATTCGATATGATACTATCTTTTCTACCTGCGATAATTTTCCCATCCACTTCATTACGATTTCCTTTTTTAAATGTCTTACCCGGGCCATCAGGCTTTTCAGTAAATAATGCTTCGGCATAGGTAAGTAAGATACCAGCATCTTTTCCTTTACTGAAATCCAATTCAGGATATGCATTTGTATAATAAGATTGATCAAGCAAAAATGTCGCTTTGGTATTTGCCGGGATCGTAATTGGTTTCTGTGTTGCCGGAAATCCATCAGGAATTGTAATGCCATCTGTCCTTCTTACTGTAGCAAAGCGTTGAATCCGTAATTCCATTGGTGGCAATGTGGAAGGAACCAACATCCAGTCAGCAATATCAACAGCACCTTTTGGCGTGCCACCACGCCAACCAACTCTTACAGCATTGGGCCATGCATCATCATTAAAATCATTTCTTGTCCAGCCATCTGGCATTTTATTCATATCAACTAACTCACCCGGACCGGCAACATAATAAGTATTATAACCGATGCCGGTTAATGGAGTGTATGCATTATTCTTAAAACATTTCCAGGAAGTATTTGTATTTATTGTCTCTTCCTTTTTTGTATTGCCCTGCATTAAAAATCCTGTCCTGTTTGATATCTGGCCTTCGGGCCTGTATTCACCTTCATTCCAAACTGTGGCTGCAATACTATTATTTCCATTGACCAGGTAAGATGCAATATCAATTGTTTGAAAATTCCAGTGAAACAGATCATTTCTTGCAGGACCCAATGAAACATATCTTTCGTTAATGATCAGCACATACCGGTTATCTGCTGTAACATGAACAATAAAAGAATCAGGCTTTTCCGTTAACCACATTTTTTTTCTGAAATAATATACGCCATAGGTTTTTGCCGGTGCATCAGGTGCTGTGATCCAATTGGCTGACCATGTCTCCTTTAATAAAGATGGATTGATCGTTTGTGACTTCGCTACACAAAAGCTTATGACAAAGAAAATAAAACCAATAAACCTTTTTTCCATAGATGAATTTTACTTCGATACTTCAAAATGATATTTACCTGAATTCACTTTTAGAACGACATATCCATTTTCTGTCCCAGTAACCTGTAGCTCCTTTGATGAAGAAACTGCATTTCCATTTTCCGTTATCGCTTCTTTATTAGAAGCAGGCACAAATACCGTTGCAGTTGTATTCGCAGGAATTTCAACGTCCATAATTATTTTATTGCCTTCTATTTTCCACCCGCTGCTTGCTTTACCATAATAGGTTTGCAAACTTGCAGATGCATTCGTTAAGCCACCGCCGATATGCGGTTGAATTTTTATATGTTTATATCCCGGTGCGTCATCATAAGTATCTAAACCGGCAACAACACGATACATCCAGTCACCAATGGCTCCATAAGCATAGTGATTAAATGAATTCATGGATGCAGGCTCGAATGTGCTGTCAGGATGAATACCTCCCCATCTCTCCCATATAGTAGTGGCTCCCATTTTTACTGGGTATAACCATGACGGATAAGTTTCCTGCATCAGCAATGTGTAAGCAACATCGGTTTTACCGAACCGATTTAATACATGACATAAATAAGGCGTTCCCAAAAAACCCGTAGTAAGATGATTGCTGTAACTTTTTATATTCTCCACTAATTTATTTACAGTTTGTTCACGCAAATTTTCCGGAAGCATATCAAAATTCAATGCAAGCACATAGGCAGTTTGTGTTCCTGATACCAATCTTCCATTTCCAGTTACATACTCTTTTAGAAATGCATCTTTTACGTTTTTCAACAAGGAAGTGTATTTATTTGCATCCTCATTTTTACCCAACACTTTTGCAGTGTTGATCATTATTTGCACAGAGTTGGCAAAAAAACATTGTGCGATCATATATTTATCCGTTACAGCCGATCTTCCATCATTATCATCAAACGGACGATAGAATAACCAATCGCCAAAATGAAAACCAGTGTTCCATAAATAATTCTTACTTGCTTTTTCCATATAGCCAACCCACGCTGCCATACTGTTATACTGATTCTCTAAGATCTTTTTATCTCCATAAGCTAAATACATATTCCATGGAATGATCGTAGCGACATCTGCCCAGCCGGTTGCAGCTATTGCACCGGGGCCAAGTACATTTGGAACAACAAATGGAACACCTCCGGAAGGAAGTTGATCGGCTTCAACATCACGCAACCATTTTGCAAAAAAATTATTGACGCCAAAATTGAATGAAGCTGTTCTTGAAAATGCCTGGGCATCTCCTGTCCATCCAAGACGTTCATCTCTTTGCGGACAATCAGTGGGCACATCTAAAAAATTTCCTCTTTGCCCCCATTGAATATTATGCTGCAATTGATTGATCAAAGGATTTGATGAAACGAATGTACCGGTTGGTTTCATATCGGAATACAAAGCAACAGCTGTAAAGTTTTCAGGCTTTATATCATTGACGCCTTCAATTTTTATATAACGAAATCCATAAAAAGTAAAATGAGGCTCAAATGTTTCTTCGCTTTTGCCCGCTAAATAATAAGTAGCGGTTGCATTGGCGGCACGAAGATTATCAATATAAAAATTTCCTTCTTTATCCAGCACCTCGGCATGGCGAAGAGTTATTTTATCTCCGGCATTACCATTTGCTTTCACTATTACCCAGCCAACAAGGTTTTGACCAAAATCTATCACCTTCTCACCTTTTGGTGTTGTAAATATTTTTAATGGCTTAAATGTTTCATGTTTTTTTACCGGCTCATTATAAGTGGCGAGCAAAATATCATTTGAATAATTCTGAATTTTTACACCCGCCCAGTTTCCATCGTTATACCCTACAGTTGACCAACCTGCTTTTTCTTCTCTTGCATCGATCGTTTCCCCATGATATATTTCAGAAAACCGGATCGAGCCTGTTGATGACTTCCATGATTCATCTGAAACAATTGTTGCAGTTGTACCATCTGAGTAATTTATATCAAGTTGAAATAATACTCCTGTCTTTTTACCATAGATATCTTTATTTCCTCCCCAAGCAAGAAAACCACGGTACCAACCATTGCCGGTTATAACTCCTATTGCATTACTTCCTGTTGTAACAAGATTGGTTACATCATAAACCTGGTATTGCAATCTTTTTTTATAACTCGTCCAGCCGGGAGTTAAGTAAGCATCACCAACCCGTTTTCCATTTATCTGTGCTTCATACATTCCGTGTGCGGTGATATAAACAGTAGCAGAAGCAATTTTTTTTGTTGAGGAAAATTGTTTTCTGAAATATTGTGCCGGTCTGTTAATAGAATCTTCTGTAAGATCGGCTTCGATCCACTTTGCTTTCCAATCGTTAGAATTCAAAAATGCAGTTTGAAAAGATGCTGGCTCACTCCATGCTGATGTCTTGCCATTATTATCCCAAACTCTTACTTGCCATGTATATTTTTTTCCAGGTTGCAATGCAGTGCCTGCATAAGGTACCTGCACGGATTGACTCGATGTAATCTTTCCACTCTTCCATGCTGTTCCTTTTGAAGCATTAATTGTTATTTCGTAAGCAGTTTGAGAAATATTTCTTTGCTCACTCACCAATTGCCAGCTAAAACGGGGCTGTTGCACATCAAGACCAATTGGATTTGTTTGGTTTTCTGTCAACAGGTTTATAACTTTTACCTGTGCAGAAATTGTTGTTGTTAAAAAAAATAAACAGAGGAGTAGAAAATTATTTTTTCGCATGGCGCAAGCTTTGTGTGTTTTGAAATTGCGGAATAAGATTCCCAATATAAATAAAGTTAGCAGTTATTGAATCAAAAAAGGTGAATTAGGTTTATTCGGCTGTTGGTGACTGATGAACTATTTTTGCTATTGAATTAAAGCAGAACCCAAACAACGGTGTAAATAGCAACCGACAAGTCCCTCTTAATTTTCCTGAGATGTGTTCTAGACTCGTCTGGAAGAAAGAAATTATACACTATGAAAAAAACATTGTTTGCTACTTGTTTGTTTTTAACGCAAAATTTTGGATTCGCACAAGATCAACTTGAGCTTTATTCCCATTTGCGATGGGATAAATATCCTTCATTTAATATTCCATTCAATTCAGCTTCAAATTCTACTATTACCATGAAAGGAAGTAGTTGGGGTACAGACATAAACTATTTGCATTCCTTAAAAGATAAATGGTTTATAAAAGGTGGTATTGGCTATTATAAATATTCCTTCGATAATATTGAAGGATTTACACCTTCTTATGGAACACGGAATGCAAGGTTCATCCATTTTAGTGGAGGGCCATCCTCTACCTTTTTCTATGTAAGTGATCAGTATTGGTATAACACGATTTCGTTAACTGTAGGCCTCGAAAAATGGCTGATGCTGAATAAAACCGTTGATCTGGTCGGAGGATTCGATGTTCTCAATTATTTTACTTTATCGCAACTCTATAAAATACCAATTGGGAATGATCATACTGATTACAAAACAAAAAATGAAAGATATTTTGGTTTTGGAATTAGTGCATATGCTGGAATTCAAAAGGAAGTTGGCCGGTTTCATTTTGGACCTGCTTTGAAAGTGCCAATTTTTAACTTATGGAAACAAGATTCGGTTTTCCCCTTTGAACAAAATAATAAGAGCCGAAATAAATGGCTAAATGGGATAGGGCTTGGAATTAGTTGTAAATATTCATTAACAAAATCGCCTTCATAATGAGTTATAAAAAAATATCAATAAACAAGAACTGCTATGAATTAAATTATTTTATTTCCGGGCGGAAGGAACGTTTTCATAAGATCAAGTACTTTATTATTCGGAAAGACTCGTTTGGGAAGAATTATTTAATAATTCTCTTAAAATAAATTTTTCTAATACTTGAGTCACGATTAAATAAAAACAATATTATTATCGAGTCACCGAATTTAGCTCTATACCCTTGTCCAAATTCTTTGTACCATAATTCACAAACAATAAAATCTTTTATAGGCTTAGAAAAGCCAATAATAAAATCAGCTGATAAGTTTAAACCCTTTTGTCTAATAAGATCGTCAAATAACGAATCCCTGCTTGGTTTATAACTATCATATTTAGAGTATAAATTTGGATTCAGGATTTCTGCTGTTGAAATATCGACGGAATCTCCATAGAAACTCAATGTATCCTTAAAATATGAAATTCCTCTGATGTAAAATGTATCCGAGATTCTAAACTTCATGCCATCTTTTAATATTTGATCATACTTATAATAATTACCGCTGTTATTATTTACCATCGATAGCCACTTTGTTGCAAGCAAATCCCTGTTTGTGCTTAAGTAATTTATTGCTGATTCCAAATTGTTATTAAAAGTACTTTTTTGAGATTTTGCATCACAAAAAAGGATAATTGTGCATAGCATAACAAACAATTTCAATCTCATTTTAAACATTTATTTCTCCCAAAGATTAATTCTTCCAAGGCGAGGCTCCTTCAATCTATATAAAGGTATGGAGGAGGGCTCGTCGCTATAAAAATAAGCCGAAGAAAACTATAATTGATAAATGATAAAAAATATTCCTGGCTATCAGCGGCCCGAACGAATTAAATTATTTTTACCATAATATTTAAAACTTGACCATTGGTTCAACTATAATAGCCCCAATAAATAAGCTACAGGTTCGAATTGCTGTATCTGTTTTTTTCTTTTGCCAGGGATTAGCTTTTGCAAACTGGGCGAGCAGGATACCTGATATCAAAACATCATTACACTTAAGCGAAGCAGGACTTGGAAGTATTTTACTTGCATTACCTGTCGGGCAGTTATTAACTATGCCTTTTAGCGGAAGACTTGTTACAAGATTCGGCAGCAAGTATGTATTAAGAGTTGCTGTTGTTGGTTATGTACTCTCACTTACAAATATCGGTTTGGTGGAAAAGCCATGGCAATTAGCATTGGCTTTATGTGCATTTGGAATATTTGGTAACATGTGCAACATTTCTGTTAACACACAGGCTGTTCATGCAGAAGCTCTTTATAACAGGCCCATCATGGCTTCCTTTCATGGTATCTGGAGTACCGCAGGTTTTACCGGGGCTCTTATCGGTTCATTGATGATGAAACTTGATATAAAACCTTATTATCATTTTTGGATAATCGCATTGTTTGCAATTACCATGATGCTGATCTTTAATAAATATCTTTTGCTCACACCTACCAGCAAATCTGCTTCATCATTTACAAAATTTAAAATGCCGCACGGTTCGTTAATGTTGTTAGGCGTTATTGCTTTTTGTTGTATGAGTGCAGAAGGATGTATGTTCGACTGGAGTGGTGTTTATTTCAAACAAGTAGTAAAAGCTGAAGGTTCACTTGTATCACTCGGCTATGCTTCTTTTATGATCATGATGGCAACCGGGAGATTTACCGGTGACCGGCTTGCGCTGAAATTTGGTCGTAAAAAAATGGTTCAGTTAAGTGGCGTACTAATTTTCATTGGAATGATGATCGCTGTATTATTTCCAACAATAGTATCAGCAACCATTGGTTTTTTAATTATTGGATTTGGAGTAAGCAGTATCATCCCGCTAATGTTCAGCACGGCAGGAAAAATAAAAGAAGTAGCCAGTGGTATAGCAATTGCAACTGTTTCCGGTATTGGCTTCTTCGGATTTTTGATAGGACCTCCGCTTATAGGTTATATTGCTCAATTGGCAGGACTGCAATATTCATTTGCAGTGATCGCAGTATTAGGTCTTGGTATAACGCTATTAATAAATCGCATTAAAGAAATTGTATAGCCGGATATATTTAAAAGTCTTTCAGTCCGGGATCTGGATAACCACATAGACACATAGGACACAATAGGAAGAAACACATAGAAACCTATGTGGAAACTATGTTTCTATGTTCCTATGTGGTAAAAAATCTGCATAGTTAAGTCAAACGTATAGTCAATATTTAATTTCAAATCCGATAGCTATCGGATGAACACTAACGAAATCTATCTCTATGATTTTTTATTGAAATTGATGGTAACGCCAAACAGAATACCGATCGAGTAATAATTTGCTTTAGTAATGATCGTACCACCCTGGAGAAAGTTTCTTTCTGATGGCTCATCTAAATTAGCATCCTGTTCATATTTTTTATCACTGCCAAATCCATATAGAATACCTGTGCTTACTGATAACCGTCTTCCGGATACATTGCCACCCAATACTACATGATAAATATCCCATGTGGAAATATCCGGCTTGATCCCTCTTGTATCATGAACACTATTATCAAAAAAACTATTATCGCTGCGAAAACTAAGATCCAAAGTAAATTTGCTGTTGAGTATATATTCATAAGCCACCGACCAGTTCACTACACTTTTATTACCTGTTTTCACTCTTAAAAAATCATCACTTCCTATATCCGAGTATACCTGCTGTGGCCTTACAAAAGCTGCAGGTTTTGCCTTTAATATGTCATATATTTCCAGGCCAGCGTAATATTGAACTGCAATGCCTAATTGTCCACGCTTCATATCAATATTAATACCTGATGCTGCTGACCATGGTGTTTTGTAAACTGAATGCAATTTCTCCTGCCTGTCATTAGCTACTATATCGATTCTTTGACCATGGTATAGCATATTGTTTGTAGTAATATCGGCGGCCACCACACCTTTACCAAATATTCTAAATGAAGGACTATTTAATGCCAGCCCGACACCAAAACGATTGCCCCTGTAATAAATGCCGAGCTTTACTTGTCCCCGCAAATTATCATAATAAAAATTTTGCAGGTAATCACCGCTTACAAGAGGGTTACCTGGTGTATTTAAAAACATCCGGGTATATAAATTTCTTTCATAACTGTGATTTCGCCAGTAAACTAACATAGTTGCTCCCAATGACCAACGATCATTGAACTTGTTTCCTATGCCATACCCAAAAGTAGTTTCCGTTAATCTTGAATTCAATGATAGCTGACCAATAGTGGTTTCATCACCGGGGCTCTCGGCATCATCCACTATCGGGTAGTTGCCATCAATGCGTGCAAGACCGTGAAAGCCGTAATCTACTGATGAAGCAAAGCCATAACCCATTTTTATATTCGGGTTTTTGGTTGGTATCAATCCTGAGATCAACAGGGGAAGATTTTTGAAATTATTATTATTGAAATCCTTTTCATTACCTAATGCATTTTCTATTTTGGTTTTTTCCAACTGGTAAAGATCTGCATTGATAGTGACTGAACTTGTATCAATAAATGCAAGACAGGCGGGGTTATAAAAAATTGCCGAGTTATCCTTTACACGCCCAACTACTGCACCACCCATTAATGAAGATCGGGTCCCGAATTGCAGCGCCCAATAATGCGTATCCTGCGCTATACTACTGTAACATGATATCAAAAGCACAGGGATAAACAAGAATTTCATAAGAGTCATTTAAGGTATGGCCAGTACATTTCTCTTTCCAGAGGAGTCTTTTTCCGACCTAAGTAAAGATATAGTTTAAAAGTTTTCAGGAGAGGTTCATCCAGAAGAAATTACATAGACAATAGTTTATAGCATCCACTTCTACCCCATCATTTTTTATGCTTTTATTTTATTCACGCAATTGCCGGGATGAATGAATATATAATTTCAGTAAATTCATAACTTAAAAAATCATAGCACGATGACAAACCTAATAACAGTTGCCGTCAAGGATGAAAATTTTTCAGGCAAGGTTTTGCAAGAAATATTGGTCGGATTTAAAAGTGAAACGGTCACTATTAAAGAAATTATTGAAGCAAGAGTACGCCAGGAAGTGGAAAACTATAACAATAAACTTCCTGAGTATTACAATGGCTTAATACAACCGAGTGATGCAGAAAAAACTATTAATGGATTTAAGTTGCGTTCTAAAAAGCCGATCGATACCGAAAAACAAGTGTATGTGGCTTTAGATGCATTTCAAAAAAATGGTTTTTTTGTTTTGGTGGATGATCAGCAGTACAGCTCATTGGACCAGGTTGTTCATCTCCATAGCGATACCAAAATAGGATTTCTTAAAATGACACCATTAGTAGGAGGATAGTTATGGGATTGCTTGATAAGATAAAAAATGTTTTTGGTGTCGGTAATGATGCAGCCGTGGAGGATGAGTTTACCAATATCATTACTTCAACGCTGAACGAATACAGATCTAAAAACAAATTTTTCTGGAGCCCGGTGATAAATGAGACATCTGTGTGGACAGAACAGGTAAAGAACTGGCCGGATAAAAAAAAGATCAGTTTTATTCTCTGGATGCTGCCGCTTATTCATAAAGCGAATGCCGGCAAACGCAGTTGGTCGTCTGAAGATCAGGAGACATATCCCATTAACACTAAACAGGCATATGTTCACACCCTTTTTAAGAACAAATTAGAAATGGATGATGAGGATGCTATTAAGATCTGTGAAGGTTTCACCCGTTACCATACCAGCGATTGGGCCCAGGTCACTACCTGGCCGATCAATTTACTACTCAACCAGCTTGAAAGACAACGAAAGGGCCAGTCAATCTCTCCAGCATTAAAAACAATGCTGGAAAAAATGAAGGCGGCGATCGGTGAAATAAGCATGATTCACCAGCAGAAAGAGCGGATGAAAATGATCGATAAGATCGATAGAATGTTGTTTCAAAATGGAAAAGAAACAGCAACCATTAGGCCTGCCCGTTTTTTAGGAGATGATCCTTTTGCCGACTATGTTAACCCGGCCATTGAAAATATGCCCGGAAAAGAAAAATTATTATGGTATTCATTATTGTCTCTTGCACAAAAGACATCCGGTTCCAAGCCCACCAAAAAATATCTTGATGATACAAAAGCGATCATTAAAGAAATAGGCACCGAACCATTTAAGAAGACCCTGCACAACTGGTTCCAATTCCTGGTGGATCTGAAAACAAAAGAAGAACCGCAGACTGTTAATTACAGCGGTCACACTTACAACTTCACTTCTTATGACTACATCACTTCCATAAATGCCGATGCCATAAAAGGACTTATATGGACCTGTTCTCATTTTCATGATAATGCAACGATTCAAAAGATCGCTGCGCTGGCAGATAGAGCATTTAAAAAAATTCCTGGTAAGGGTCCTACAGCAGTTTCGGTGGGCAATGCATGTTTGTATGTATTATATAAATCTAAGGGCCTCGACGGAATAGGTCAGCTATCACGTTTAAAAACCCGCATCAAACAAAACAGTACGCAGGCATTGATAGACAAGTATCTTCAAGCTGCCGCCGAAGAGCAGGGTGTGACAATAAGTGAAATAGAAGATATGGCTGTTGATGACTGCGGACTGGTTGATGGAAAACATTCTTACCAGGTTGATGAATACAAAGCGGAACTGGAAATAACCGGTGTTGGAAAAACGGAGATCAAATGGTTCAAAGCTGATGGTGTACAACAAAAATCAGTACCTGCTTTGGTGAAAGAAAAATGTGGGGCGAAACTTAAAAAGATAAAAGACACCGCTAAGCAGGTAGAACAAACATTGATAGCACAGCGGGATCGTGTCGATAGAATGTTCAGGGATGAACGCAAAATACCCTGGGATAATTTTGAGCAATATTATCTTTATCATGGTCTTTTATCTTATCTCGCTAAAAAGATCATCTGGAATTTTCATAAACCCGGCAGCACGGTCCAGGCGATCTTTTTAAATAACTACTGGATAAATGAATCAAATGAAATTGTGAACATAACGGATACTGAATTCGTTTCGCTGTGGCATCCTGTACTGGCTTCAGTACAACAGATCAAGAGTTGGCGTGACTTCTTTGTTTTTCATCAATTGCAGCAACCATTGAAACAAGCTTATCGTGAAGTTTACCTTCTTACAGATGCCGAACTAAATACAAAAACCTATAGCAACAGGATGGCTGCACATATTCTTCGGCAACACCAGTTTAATTCACTGGCCAAAACGAGAGGCTGGCGATACGCATTGATGGGAGCTTTCGATAATGGATATGACAATGGAACTGCTTCTTTACTGTTACCGGAATATAATTTAAGGGCGGAGTACTGGGTCAATGAAGTAAATGCTGACGGCGCAACGAATGATACGGGTATATGGAATTATGTAAGTACAGACCAGGTGCGATTTGTAAACAGCACTAATAACGAAATTGTCGATTTGATCAATGTACCTCCGCTTGCATTTTCAGAAGTTATGAGAGATGTTGACCTGTTTGTAGGTGTGGCAAGTGTTGGTAATGATCCTGTATGGCGGGATTCAGGTGGACTGCCTGCTTATAGAGACTACTGGACCTCCTATTCTTTTGGTGAACTTTCAGAAATTGCTAAAAACCGTAAAGAAATTTTGGGAAGTCTTGTCCCAAGATTGAAAATAAAAGAGGTTGCTGCTATAAAAGATAAATTTCTTGTTGTAAAAGGTAAACTGCGTACGTATAAAATCCATATTGGCAGTACAAATATTTTGATGGAACCAAATGACCAATACCTGTGCATTGTACCGGATCGTAGTCAGAAGAATCATACTGAAAATATTTTTCTTCCGTTTGAAGGGGACAACGGTTTGTCCATAATTTTATCAAAAGCTTTTTTATTAGCAGAAGATGATAAGATCACAGACTCAACCATCACGTCACAAATCAACAGAAAATAGTAATCCCAGATATGTAGCTTCGGATTGTAGATTCTTTGTTTTATGAAATTCTATGCAAAGGTTTTGGATAAGCAGGCTTGAACGCAGACCATTTTTCCACCATTATATTACAATCATGTTTTTGCACCATTTGCTTCAATGTGTCATTGACGATTTGTTGTAAAACTTCAGGTTCGGTTTCCACTCTTGCATTAATTAATAAATGAGCCTGTACTGTATCTTTTTCTTCAGGCGAATAGAACGAGAGTGGTAATGAACTGATAACACTTATCTTTTTTTTCCAGGATTCTGTTTCGATAAAAAATTTTAAATGCCCTATTGTTAATTTATTTTCTTTTATATCGTGATCAATCTGAGAAATGATCTCCTTTGCGATCGTAATAGAATTTTTTTGAGAGCTAACTATCGTCATACTTTCATCAAGCCATGCAAGTTGCGCTTCACCATCCGCATACAAATCATAATCGATATCGAGTGATGCACGGTCTGATGGTTCAAATTGTTCCAGCGCATTCATCCATTTTTCAATATTATTTTCTTCAAATGAGTTTTGATAAAGAATTGTTTTTCCGGGAAACTCATTTTCCAAATGCCTGTTTATTGCCGCGACTTCTTCAGGAGAAAGAAGATCAATTTTATTAATTACCAGTACATCTGCTTCTTCCAATTGCTTTTTATAGATGTACTGTATATTTTCTGAAATAAAATTTACTCTTCCCTCAATCAAGGATAGAAACAATGCAGCATCTGCAAATACAGAAATAACTACTGAACAGCCCGACATTTCACGGACAAAAGGTTTTGCTACGGTTGCGACAAGGTCTGTACAGGAGCCTACGGATTCTGCAAAAATTATATCCGGTTGAGTGTCTTTAATAAATGAATTGATATGTTTATCGAGCTGATCATAGTTGCAGCAAAAGCAACCATTCGCTACTTCCGCAGCAGGAATACCGAAGCTTTTTACAAAAGCACTGTCTACCTGCTGATCTCCCTGGTCATTTGTTATGACGGCAACTCGTTGATCTTTTTTTATTAAATGCTGACAGGCGTTTACAATAGCAGTTGTTTTACCACTGCCAAGAAAACCGCCGACAAGGAAAAGTTTCATTTTACGAATGTAAAGACTTATTTATTGTTGTACTTTTTACATTTGAGCAAGGCCGTAGTTTTGTTGGATGATTATTTGAAACTAAGCGTTCCAATAACAGTTTTGAAGTCTCTTTCCTCAATATCTTTTTGACGTTTGTTAAACACGACAAACTTCTTTTCGGTGATTAGTTCCTTTTCTCCATGTTCTTTGAGGGCATTGTCAATTATGTCCGCTGTTTCTTGCCAAGGAGTGAATGTTCCTGTTGTCGGTCTCGCATTGTCATCAACGCTTTGACAGGGAGCCAATATTCGAAGAGTGTCATTAGTAGAAAGATTAACCCCAATAAATTGATAATAATACGATTCTTCCGGACTACAGTCTTTGCCGCCCGAAAAAGAAAGTATTTTGATTTCAGTACCTTTTGTTATTGTCGCTTCCGAATATTTAAACTCTTCAAGTTTCACATATCTGAAATTCGGATCTTCGGATTTGCAGCTGAATAAACTAATTATTGCTAAAAATAAAAGTGATACGATTTGCTTTGAAAACGTCATTCTAATTATTTTAAATGTGCCGGGATTTTGCAGATAAATTACAGCTAACTCTTAAATATTCTTCCCGGCTTTATTTGACTCCTTTAAAATCTGCAAACAGTTTATTCATATCATCATTTGTAAGAAACTCTCCTGAATGAACAACAACCCTGTATCTGAATGTAACTGACTCTCCAGGTTTCAAAGAAAAATTCAGTTCTTCTTTTCCATTGCTGAATACTTTTCTTCCCAATGGATTTAAGGCAAATAATCCATAGCCCCTTGCATGCCAGTAAGTAGGATAGCCGACATTTAAAGGGTGATCAAACATGCCTATTGTGATATTTTTTCCATCTTTTTTTCCTGTAAGCATTACCCACTCTCCTTTTGTACTCCATACAGAATCTCCTTTTGAACCATTGCTGCTGTAATACATTCCAGTAGCATCAGCCCCCGATGGAGCCACTGTTGTTACATTTCCTTTATCATCAACAAAACTGGTTTTTTCTTTTGATGGTAATTCTAATTCCCGGGCTACCCTTATCGCAAACATCCCGTCTTTAACATCTTTAAAAATTACAGTCGAGTCTTTAGCGGTTAAGGTTGTAATGCGATCAATAATGAAATTATTCGCTTTTGTATCTGCACTGAAATTGAAAGTAGTCAGTTCATCAAGCAATGTTTTGTTACCAGGATTTACCCAAATAGATTTAGTAACAAGTGTAGCTTTATTACCGTTTGCTTTTTTACTGACGATCTGCTGATGAATGATAGTGCCGTAATGATCTCTTTTCTCAACAGGTATAGCTGTAGAATTGTTCCAAAAATCAAGACCGTTCACAGATTCATAATTCAGCCAGATACCTGTATGGTGAGGATGATCTGTCCTTTCACCTGCAATAAGCTTAAAAGGATAACTGCGGGTAACCGTTATTCCATCAATCGTATTCACTGGAAAAAGAACGGGCTTCTTGCTTGAATCAAGATTGCAATAAGCAGTGAGCAGTTTATTATTAAATAAAACATCAACCTGTTTCTTATCTTTTTTTTCAACCAATGAAAAGCCGGTCGATTGCTGCGCAATAGTTAATACACTTAATGATAGTAAGATGAAAACAGAAAATAATTTTATCATGCCTGGAGATTATATTTGAATACTTTGCCATTAGCCATTACTTCCTGTGTCTTTTCATCAAATGTCACTTTAGCTCCCGTATGCGCAGCAGCATTTGTCATGATCGTAGCAATAGAGTGACTGTAGCCTGCTTCCACCGGCGCATTCGGTGTCTTCCTGCTGCGTACACATTCCATCCAGTTACGAATATGATTCGATGTAAGATTATCACCACCTGTATTCGCAGATGCTACCACTTTCTCCACCTCAGACAAACTCATTTCAGGTAATAGGTTAGGCTCCATCTTCATTTCGTCAGCAAATCTTTTTGTCAAACCTCCTGTTGGTAAAACCTTATTGGTATTAAGATTTAATTCTCCGCCATTTGAATAATATATCTCTGCAGGATGCTCATCACCATTATGCATTCTTGATCCAAACGTAACCTGGAAACCTTTTGACATATCATCAGAAGGACCATAATCAAATACTGCAGTGATCGTATCCCAATTTTTTCTTCCATCTTTCCACATATAAATACCACCATTGGCCACCACGCTTCTTGGATGCTGCAATCCGCTAAACCAATGCACGGTATCGATCTGGTGACTCATCCACTGTCCCGGTAAGCCTGATGAGTAAGGCCAGAACAAACGAAACTCCAGGTATTTTCTTGGATCAAACTTATCAGCTGGCCGGTTCATTAAAAATCTTTTCCAGTCAGTATCCTCTTCTTTCAGTTGAGGAACCAATGCAGTTCTGCGCCAGCGGCCGGGTTGATTTACATTCCATGTTAATTCAACCATTGTAATGTCACCAAATTTTCCTGACCTTATAAAATCATTTGCTGCATGATAGTTTGCACCACTTCTTCTTTGTGATCCGATCTGAACGATCCTATCCGTTGCTTTAATTGCTTTTAATGCAGCACGGTTGTCTTCCATTGTTTCTGCAAAAGGCTTTTCACAATATACATCACAACCGGCTTTCACTGCTTCTATAGCATGCAATGCATGTTGAAAATCTGCAGTGCTGATGAATACGGCGTCCGCTAATTTTTTATCATACAACTCTTCGTTGTTCCTGCAGGCGACAATATCATGGCCCATTTTATCTTTCCATGTTGCGGCACCTTCTTCTCTTCTTTTTTTCCATATATCAGATACGGCCACCACATCAAAATTCAATTCCTTGTAATGATTCATAAAACAGGGAATATGAGAACCCCGATGACGGTCGGAAAAACCAACCACGCCAACTCTCACACGATCGTTGGCGCCAAGGATATTGCCATAGCTTTTGGCGCTAAAAGCATTTGCACCCATATAAAGGCCGGCGGAAGTGAGGGCTGTCTTTTTGATGAACTCTCTGCGTGAATGTGACATATGATTTTATTTTATGGTATAACAATACAAGACATTAAAGTTATTTCAACTTTATCTTTCTTTTACAATTTATTATTTATTCTTATACGCTTTATCCAAAAATTCATAGCGGGCATCGTTTTTTGCATTTATCGTTTTGGATTCAGTATTTAAAACCATCACAGGCGGGTTGGCATCACCGGCTTTTGCAGCAGTCCATTCCGGCAACTTACCATCATTTGGATTTCCTGTTTTAATAAAATTCGCAAAATAATTTAGCATAGTTTCAGATACTTTAAAGTCCTCATCTGTCCATGCATATTCTTTTACAAGATGCAGGTTGCCCATGCAATATTCAATTTCACAGGCATGTGGTGCACCAACAGGCTCTGGCGGTTTCGGTGCATTAGGATCTTTTTTCACAGTGCCGCCTGCTAAACCAGAAGAAACAGTATTATCAACCAGCGGCGGACGAAGCTTACTATAGAAATAACGATAAACAGGTTGAGAGCTATTGTTCCTGTGCAGATCAAACCATTTCCATGTACTGTATGCAATGAACCTGTCAGATGATAATTGCGTTGCAGAAATTTCAATTTCTTTTTCGTTGCTATGCGGATACAATTTCAACACTTCTTCAAAATCATTCGGATATTCTGCTTTTACACGAGCCACATAATTTTCTTCTTTATATGGTTGACCAAACATAAAAGCCTGGCCGGGTATCTCAGCAGAATTCCATCCAACTAATAACGGCACCTGTGCCTGTTCTTTTGCATTAAAAATTTGTGGAATTGTTTTTGGCAAAAAATATCCGTCAATTACCACAGGAAATCCAAATCGCTTTGATTCATTATAAATTTCATAAACCTCCCGTGTAGATAATGCTCTTAGTTGGGCGATTGTAGTATAGCCTGCCTTTTTTGCAAACTCGTCACCTGTTTTTTCTGCTTCTGCCAATGGAACCGGAGCCAGTGTGGGATTGATACCAGCGCCACTTTCGCCAATGGCACCTGCTATTAAATTTTTTGCCAATGGCGAAGCCATCTGATAACTAACCGAAATAGAACCGGCCGATTCCCCGGCTATTGTAACTTTTTTAGGATCGCCACCAAAAGCTGCAATATTTTTTTGCACCCATTTCAATGCTGCCACCTGGTCAAGCAAACCATAGTTGCCCGAAGCTTTATATGGAGATTCTTTACTTAACTCAGGATGAGAAAAGAATCCGAAAATATTAAGACGATAATTGCAGGTAATAACTACAATGCCTTTCTTCGACATACTTTCACCATCATATCTTGGTTCCGATGCATCACCTGCTACATTACCACCACCATAAAAATAAACCAGCACAGGCAGGTCTTTGGTATTTCGTTTTGCAGGAGTCCATACATTAAGATAAAGACAATCCTCACTTACACCATCTGAACGTGAATTCATATCACCAAATACAATTGTTTGCATGGGTCGTGGACCAAATTTTTTTGTTTGCTTCACGCCATTCCATTTATCTAATGGTTGTGGAGCTTTCCAACGCAGGTTACCCACAGGAGGTTTGGCAAACGGTACTCCAAAATAAGTTTGAATACCGGAATGTGTATTGTAATTGCCTTCAATAGTTCCATTATCAATTTTTACCTGTACGGGAAAAGCATTAGTTGATTGTGAACTGGCTTTAAATTTTAAAGCAATAACAGCCAGCATTAAAAACAAGATCTTTCTCATGATTGATTGAATACTTTATTAATAATATGAATTGATAGTTCCACCGCTTTTATAGTGTCAATTGGAAAATTACAACAATATAAAGTGTCCGGAACAGACCTGTACAGAAATGTATTTGAAAGAGAACCTACTTCCGGCTATAATCATCCTGCAGTCTTACAATATCATCTTCATCACTTGGGTTCGATTCATCCGTGTGCTGCCATATCTCGGCTACTATTCCCCAACCATCAAGACCCATCAAACGATGGCGTTCACCTTGTTTGAGTTTTATAATATCACCAACTTTTAAAGTATGACGGATATCTTCTTTATCAGTGTTACTTGTCATCACTCCTACTGTTCCATCAATACATTTCCATATCTCAGCACGACGATGATGGTATTGCCAGCTTAATCGCTGATTCGGACCTACTATTAAAATTTTTGGACTGAGTTTATTAGTGATCTTTAATTCACTCAAATTCTCTTCAGCGAAATAATGCTGTGCAAACCGGGCAGCCTGTGCTTCGTCAATAACATAAAACCCGCCCCATGGACGAGAATCATCTTTATCAACAATAGTAAAATTGGATTTATGCAGCAACGCTGCTACTTTTTCAAAGGTTGGTTTTTTGTCTTTCATATATGTTTTCGAAGATAACAATATATTCAAAAACAAATATCGGCCTCATGCCCTTTGTCATTATTATATTTGTATATTATTCGATACAAAAATAAAAAATAATAATGCCATCTATCCAGGTAACAGTTCATCATAAACTTACCGAACACGAAGCAATGTCACGGATAAAAAATCTTATTACGCAATTAAAGCATGAGCATGGTGATAAAGTGTCCAATATAGAAGAAGAGTGGCATGCAAGGACTGGTAAATTCAGTTTTGCTTTTCATGGTTTAGGCCTTTCAGGCACTGTCAATCTTCATCCCGGAACTGTTGAGATACATGGTAAGATTCCACTTGCTGTTTCTTTATTCAAAGGAAAAATTAAAGACGTTATAAAAAAGAAGGCGGATGAGTTACTTGATGGTCACAAAACAACAGATCAATAAAAGCCTGACTACGCTAAAGCTTCGTCAGGTGAATTGCCAGACTTTCGATTTAAAATTCTTTTATACAAAATAGCTTTCCCAGAGCCGGTCTTAAAATATTTTTCCAAATTTCTAGCTTGGGATTCTGATTGAACTGCAATATATGAAAGCAGTTCATATGGCTTATATGGTTTTGTGGCAGTAGATAAACCCTCATTATGTTCAACAAATCTTCTCTTCAAATCATTTGTTGAACCAATGTAAGTAAAATTTGAAGTCTTACTCTTTAAAACATAAACATACCACATAAACTAATTTGTATTAAAATACAAAAGCTTCGTGAAAGCATGCCTTGTGAAGGCCTGCCTCACGAAGCTTTAGCGCAGTGAGGTGGAGGTGACCGGATTCGAACCGGTGTCCAAACATATTCGCCAAAAGCTTTCTACATGCTTATTTTGTTTTGAGGTTTTTCGGGAAGCAACTGGGAACAAACAACCGACTACTTCCTTAGCTGCATGGTCTTAAGCAACAGTCACAGCCTTCTGTTGCAGCATCTTGTTTTGTTTTGAGTCGGCGGCGGGGCACGGAAACAAGCGAACCGGCCCGGCGGCCCTAATGACTACCTAATCACTGATTAAGCGGCCATGGCATACTGAGTATTGCCATTTGAGTTTTTGTGTATTCAGATTAGCCTGCTAATTACACAACGCAGAACATGCTTACACTTTCAAAGATCTATGCTGTCAAAACCATACACCCCCAGGTATATTTCAGATCTACGATTTGTGATTTTAGATTTATGATACCAGCTTGAGTAACTCCGATTGAACTTTTGTTGCGACGCTCCGTTCATCATCCAAATCGTTAATCATCAATTTTAAGATCAGTCTGCAAAAATAACAATCTTTCGCAAGCTTTATTATCAATGTTTACTTAAATCATTTTTAAAAAATAACACGAAGGCACAAAGGTTCACGGAGATTGATCTCGTGTTTCTCAGTGTCCCTATGTCTCCGTGTTTCAAAAAACGAAACTAGAACTCTCCCTATAAAACCAACATAAATAAATTATTTTTACCCAATGACAAACCCGTTGAATATCTATCAGCAGCAAATTGCAAAACATAAGACCGAATTAAAAAAACTTGAGAAAAGAGGAGTCCTGTTTGGCTGGCTACGATTTTTAAGTATAGCTCTTGCATTTATGAGTATTTGGTGGATATGGGATAACAGATCATATATTCTGCTTCCTGTACCCGTTTTATTCATAGCATTATTTCTTTTCATTCTTGCAAAACACCTTGCTAATAATGCTGCCATTGAAAATCTTCAGCGGCTGATCGGAATAAATGAAACAGAGATACAGGTGCTCGGTCATCATTTTACTCATCTGCCTGACGGTTCAGAATTAAAACCTGAAAATCATGAATACGCAAATGACCTTGACATTTTTGGTAGGGCATCCTTATTCCAATATGTCAATCGCTGTACATCCCAACAAGGAAAGAAATTATTTGCTGGCTGGTTATTAGGTCCGGCATCGTCTGAAATTATTGTAGAAAGACAGCAAGCAGTAAAAGAATTATCACAGAAATTGGAATGGCGCCAACAATTACAATCTTACGGCATTGCTCATTCGATCAATATTGATACGGAAAGAAAAATTGAGAACTGGTTACTGGAAGACTTTCAGTTCATGGATAAACCACACTGGAAACTGCTGCGATTCATTTTACCTGCGATCAGTTTTGCATTATTAATTCTATACCTGATAGACATTATTCCTTCAGCCATATTTTACCCGGCAATATTTCTGATGCTTGCCCTTTCATTTGGCATTACCAAATTGATCATGCCTTCGTTTACAAAACTTAATAAGGTTGCGCCACAACTCGAAACACTTTCAGACAGTGTATCATGGATAGAAAAAGGAGATGTCAAAAGCAAGTTGCTTGTTGAATTAAGATCTAAATACATAGATGGATCAGTTCTTTCCTCACAGACGATCAAAAAACTAAAAAAGATCTTAGACAATACAGATATACGTTTGAATCCACTTGTATTCATACCACTAAATACCTTTTTGTTTTGGGACCTGCAACAAGTAATGATATTAGAAAACTGGAAAAAAGAAAACAAAGAGCATATCGGTGACTGGTTTCATTCATTAGCCCAAATAGAATCGCTTTCCTCACTTGCTAATCTTTCTTTCAACCACACCGATTGGTGTTTCCCAACAATTTCGAAAGAACATGGAACAGTAATCGCCGATTCATTAGGTCATCCATTGATCCCGAAAGAAAAATTGGTGACCAATTCGTTTTCTACTGAAGGAAACGTGGGATTGAATCTAATAACCGGCTCAAACATGGCTGGCAAGAGCACATTCTTGAGAAGTGTTGGAGTTAATATTGTTTTAGCCATGACGGGCTCGCCTGTTTATGCAGGATCATTTACAGTTTCAAATATGAAAGTGATCAGCAGCATGAGAGTAAGTGATAACCTGGAAGAAAACACTTCTACATTTTATGCAGAATTAAAGAAGTTGAAAGAAGTTATTGAAGCAGTTTACAAGGATGAAAAAGTTTTTTTGTTACTTGATGAGATATTAAGAGGCACAAACTCCGCTGACAGGCATACAGGATCAAAAGCATTGATAAAACAATTGATACATCATAATGCCGCTGGCCTGATCGCCACACATGATCTTGAATTAGCAAAATTGGCTGCTGAGTTTCCTTTAAAACTTCACAACTATCATTTCGATGTACAGGTTGCGGGAGATGAACTCTATTTTGATTATAAATTAAAAAAAGGCGTCTGCACCAGCATGAACGCCTCTTTATTAATGAAGAAGATCGGAATAGAATTATAGTTAATCACCGATGGGCTAAAGCCCAGCAAAAAAGATTTCCATGAATACCCCCAGCCTTAAGGCTGGGGTTAGAAAAATTAAGTTCAAGAATAATGGGCTTTAGCCCATTATTTAAACAATCTCCATACGTCAAGACCAAGTGCATAAGCCATTAGTCCCATCAACAACACCATTCCCACCATTTGTGCATATTCCAAAAACTTATCACTTGGTTTGCGACCTGTTATCATTTCAGCCAATGTAAATAATGCATGGCCGCCATCTAAACCTGGTATAGGTAATATATTCATGAAGGCAAGAATAATACTAAAGATTGCCGTTAATGTCCAAAAAATTTGTGGATCCCAAAAATTGGGATAGATACCGCCAATACTTAATACACTTCCTAAAGATTCACTTGCTTTTGCTTTACCAGTGAATAATTGCCGAAGTCCTGTAACATATCTTCCTAATGTAGACCAGCATTCCATAAAACCAGCAGGCACCGCTTGTAAAAAACTATATTTCTCAGTCTCATAATGGATACCAAGATCTTTTTCCGTTTTCAGTTTTATTCCAAACTTTCCGTTCTTATCAAGGCGCACTGTCTTTGTTAACGTATCGTTTCCCCTTAGTAGGGTAACCTTTACATCCTGATCTTTTTTATCCTTAATAGCTTTTGTCACCTGGTGATAAAAAGATGCGTCTGTGTCGTTGATACCAATAACTCTGTCACCTGCCATTAAACCCGCTTTTTCAGCACTGGATCCTTTTTCATCAAACTCTTTAACAATAAAAGGAACCCTGGGAGCAGTGAAACTTCCCCCGTTTCTCGTATTTAATTTTCTGGTTAATCCTTCATCAAGTTTTAAGACAATAATGCTATCACCACGCTTTACAGTAAGACTCTTTGCCTCTTCCAAAATAATTTGACCCTTTAATGTATTTATATTTTTTAGATCAGTAGTGTCAACTTTTAAAACTATATCACCATCTTTTAATCCAACAGTTTTTGCAAGACTATCAGTTGCCAATCCATATATCGCATTTTGTGGCGGCAAATATTCCTTTCCCCATATCCAAAGAATAAATACGAAAATTATGATCGCAAGAATGATATTGATAATAATACCACCAAGCATGATGATCAATCGTTGCCATGCCGGCTTACTTCTGAATTCATATGGCTGAGGAGGAAGTTTCATTTGTTCCTTATCCATGCTTTCATCGATCATGCCGGATATTTTTACATAACCTCCTAGTGGTATCCATCCTAAGCCGTATTCAGTCTCTCCTTTTTTCTTTTTCCAAAGTGAGAACCATGGATTAAAAAAGAGATAGAATTTTTCAACACGGCAACCAAACCATTTTGCTGTAATAAAATGTCCAAATTCATGCAATAAGATCAGGATCGAAAAAGAAAGGATGAATTGTGCGGCTTGAATAGGCACTGAACTCCAGTCTATAGCTAGTAACGTCATAATTTATATTTAATCCTAGATCCGCCCAGGCGGATTTTTAAGCTTTTTTAAATGTTTGCAAATATCTTTTAAAATTAGTTAGTGAAAACAGAATTTTTTTAAGCGGGGATTATTGTGTTTTATAGCTTAATTACATCAGCAGCAAAACTTCTTGCTTCGCCGTCACTTTCAAAGTAATCATCCATTGAAGGTTTATCGATAAAAGGCACATGTTGCATTGTTTTTTCGATCAGGTCTGTCATTTCAAGAAACCCGATCCTGTTTTTCAAAAAAGCATACACTGCAATTTCATTTGCAGCATTCATTATACATGGAAGATTACCACCTTTGTTCAATGCCTCCATTGATAAAGAAAGATTCCGGAATGTCCGGATATCAGGTTCTTCAAATGTCAGCGTATTCATTTTTTTGAAATCAAATCGCGGGAAATTATTGTGGATCCGTTGTGGAAATGCCAATGCATATTGAATAGGTAATTTCATATCAGGCATTCCCATTTGCGCTTTTAAACTTCCATCTTCAAATTGCACAAGGCTATGAATTACACTTTGCGGATGAATGATCACTTGTATCTGATCGGGCCGAAGATTGAACAAGTATTTTGCTTCGATCATCTCCAATCCTTTATTCATTAGCGTGGCGGAATCAATGCTGATCTTTGCACCCATGGTCCAGTTCGGATGCTGCAATGCATGCTCTCTTTTTACATTCACCAGGAAATTTGGTTTCCTTCCCAAAAAAGGACCACCAGATGCAGTAAGAATTATTTTTTCAATACGATTCCTTGTTTCTCCGACCAGGCACTGAAAAATAGCCGAGTGTTCTGAGTCAACAGGAATAACCGGTGCCCTGTTTTCCATAGCCCGTTGCATTATAATATCACCGGCAACTACCAAGGTTTCTTTATTTGCCAGTGCGATCGTCTTACTGTTCTCAATTGCTTTCAATGTTGGTCTTAATCCTGCAAAACCAACAATAGCTGCCAGCATTAGATCATAACAATCCATTGCAGCAACTTCTTCTAATGCTTTTTCACCGCAAAAAACTTTTACATCAGTAGATGCCAATGCGTCTTTGACTTTCTGATACTTGTTCTCATCGCCAATAACAACAATATTGGGATTGAATTGCAATGCTTGCTGAATAAGTAATTCATCATTTGTTTGTGCAGTCAGCACTTCTGCAGAAAATTTGTCGGGATTAGCTGCAATTACATTTAAAGCCTGTGTACCAATAGAACCCGTAGAGCCAAACAAGGCTATTCTTTTTATACCACCTTCATTTGCCTGTGCTTTCTTCACTGGAGATTCAGACGGTGTATCTTCAAAAAGGACTTTCATTTATATTAGTCAGCTTTGATTAGTTAATTATTATCACTCCACTTTACCAATTCATCTGCAATTTTACGATCATTGCTTAGTCTCGGCACTTTATTTTGTCCACCCAATTTACCGATTGATTTCATGTAATCAATAAAACCATTTTTCCTGACCGCAGTTATTTTTAATGGCGAAAGGATATTGCCGCTGATCAGGTCATCATAATACACATTCTTCTTTCTAAGATTTACTTCTACTTTATTTGCAAATGAATTAATATCTCCCGGCCTGTTCTCAAATTCAATGAACCATTCATGATAGGACTTGCCTTCATTTTTACTCACGAAAGGTGCAACCGTGAATTCTGTAATATGAATATGTTCTTCTTCAGCCGCTCTCAAAATACTGTACTCAACTTCTTCACCGATCACATGTTCTCCAAATGCTGAAATAAAATGTTTTGTTCTTCCAGTTACTATTAACCTGTAAGGGTCCGTAGAAACAAATTTAACTGTATCACCAAGATTATAACCCCAAAGACCTGCATTGCTATTAATGATCATCGCATAGTTCTCTCCCACTTTCACATCCTTTAATGAGAGTCTTGTTGGATTATCATTATAAATTTCTGCAGCCGGGATAAATTCAAAATATATACCGCTATTGGAATTCAATAAAAGCCCTTCTGTATTTTGTGAATCCTGGAAAGCAAAGAATCCTTCGCTTGCCGGGAACAATTCTATACAATCAACTTTTCTTCCAATGCTTTCGAACAATTTTGCTTTGTATGGTTCAAAATTTACACCGCCCTGCACCATCACACTGAAGTTAGGAAACAACTCGCCAACTTTTTTACCACTGCGTTTTATTAATTCATCAAAATACATCTGCATCCATGGTGGTATACCACTGATGAGTGTCATATCCTGATTGATCGTTTCATCTACGATCTTATTCAATTTAGTTTCCCAATCTTCAATACAATTTGTTTCATAAGAAGGCATTTGATTCGATCGCAAATATTTCGGCACATGATGATTCACTATCCCACTTAATCTTCCGGTTGGAATATCACCCACCCTTTCTAATTCAGGTGAACCGGATAAAAAGATCAGTTTACCATCTGCAAACCGGGTATTGCCTGTTTCAGCCATGTAACAAAGCAGGGCATTGCGGGCAGTGTTGATATGATTGGGAATAGAATCTTTTGTGATCGGGATGTATTTGGTACCACTAGTTGTGCCGGAGGTTTTGGCTAGATAGATCGGCCGGCCTTTCCACAATATATTATGCTTACCTTCTTTTATTTTATCGATCCAGGGTCGCATTTGTTCATAATCCTGAATGGAAATGGCCTTTTTAAACTCTTCATAATTAGTTACTTTATCCAGACCTACGGATTTGCCATATTCTGTGCCCTTTCCAACTTTTAGAAGCTGGTTTAGAATATTTTCCTGGTCGGCAACGGCAGTTGCCATGCCTTTCCGGATACCTTTATATATATATGAAGCGAACGGTTTTGCTAAAAACGACTTGATTTTCATACCCTAAGTAAAACGCAAGCTAAGATGAATTTGCAAATATAAAAGAAGGCATTTCAAATCAACAGAGTGTGAATATAAATCTTTGATAATCTGTTTGCCGGAAAGGCATTTCCCCTTACCTTTGCCATCCTTAATTTTAAAGCTATGATAGCAGTTGTAAAAATAGCCGGACAGCAATATAAAGTGGAAAAAGACCAGACTTTGTATGTGCCACACATTGAAGGCAATGCCGGTGATAAATTTGATCTTGAAGTGTTGATGGCTGATGCAGATGGTACAGTTTCTATTGGAACTGATATAAAAGCAAAAGTAAAAGCTGAAATACTTGAGCATGTAAAAGGCGATAAAGTGATCGCTTACAAACAAAAAAGAAGAAAGGGTTTTCGTAAAAAGAAAGGACATCGTACGTTGTACACTCAGATCAAGATCAATAGCATTACAAATAAGAAATCTGAAAATTAAAATTTAAACTTTTGTCTCATGGCACATAAAAAAGGTGAAGGCAGTGTAAAGAATGGTCGTGACTCACATAGTAAACGCCTTGGTGTAAAAATTTTTGGTGGTCAACCTGCTATTGCTGGCAACATCATCGTTCGTCAACGTGGCACTGTTTATCATCCAGGAAAAAATGTTGGCGTTGGTAAAGATTATTCTTTGTTTGCATTGACTGATGGCATGGTTGAATTTAGAAAAGGAAAGAACGACAGAACATTTGTTTCAGTAGCTCCTGTTGAAGCATAAAGTTTTTTTCTTTGCATCAGTGATGATCATCGCTGAAAAAAATCTCAAACGCTTTGCAAGTTGGGTGATGTTGAAAAAAGTAATCAACATCACGAATTTAACATTGTGGAAAAAATTTTTGATAGTTTAAATAATAATTCTATTTTTACTATCGTTATTTATTTCTAACCATTTAAATTCTAAACACATGGCAACAAAGAAAAAAGCAGCTAAGAAAAAAGCAGCTCCTAAAAAGAAAGCAGCTAAGAAGAAAAAGTAACTTAACCTTTCTCATAAAAGTCCCTCGCAGTGCGGGGGACTTTTTTTTGCAGTAACTTGTATTCCCCCAATGAAAAAAAGAATAATATTAAATTGCAGTTATGGATAATTATGCCATCGCAGAAAATTTTTCCCTGCTTTCCAAGCTCATGGATATTCATGGTGATAATTCTTTTAAAGCAAGGATCTATGGCGCTGCTGGATTCAATATTGAAAAACTTCCCAACCAGCTTGCCGACACTCCGGCTGAGAAAATTGCCTCAATTAAAGGAATTGGGGATAGTACAGCAAAGAAAATTGCTGAAATGCTTGAAACAGGCAAGCTTGGAGTTTTAGGTGAATACATTGAAAAAACACCGCCAGGTGTAATTGAAATGCTGAATATAAAAGGAATTGGTCCAAAGAAAATTCAAACCATCTGGAAAGAAATGGGAATTGAATCCGTTGGTGAATTGTTGTATGCCTGTAATGAAAATCGTTTAACTCTTTATAAAGGCTTTGGTGAAAAGACACAAGCCAATGTGCAGGAGTCAATAGAATTTTATCAAAGTCAGCAAGGACATTTCTTATATGCTGAAGCAGAAGTTATATTTCCACAAATTGACGAATACCTGAAAAAAATATTCCCACCAGAAAAAGTTCATGTAACTGGTGCTTATCGCCGCCAGGCACTTACTATTGAAGAAATGGAATTTGTTGTTCTTGAAAACAACGATGCAATTAAACCAAAGTTTCAAACAGCACAACCTCCGGAACTATTAGAAGAAAAAGAGAATACAATTTTATATAAGCTAAAAAATGGTTTGAAGCTTCGATTACATACAGGCCAGGGAATGATGGATGAAAGATTATTCACAACTTCTTGCTCAGAAGATTTTCTAAATGCCTTTCAAACTTCTTTTCCCACTGTAAAATACTCAGGCAAAGAAGTTGGTGATGATTCTGTATTTACACAGGCAAAAATTCCGGTGATCCCGGCGTTCATGAGAGAAACATCTACCATAATTGAAAAAGCAAAAAATAAAAAATTAGGAACTCTGATCCAACCCGAAGATGTAAAAGCCATCATTCATAGTCATAGTAAATGGAGTGATGGAGACAATACCCTGGAACAAATGGCGGAAGAGTGCATAAAGAAAGGACTTGAATATCTTGTTATTTCAGATCACTCAAAAGCTGCAGCTTATGCAAATGGACTTACAGAAGAAAGAATAAGAGAACAACACAGGCAGGTGGATCAACTAAATGAACAATACAAGCCTTTTAAAATTTTCAAAAGCATAGAATGTGATATTCTTGGCGATGGTTCGATGGATTACAGCAATAATATTCTTTCAACTTTTGACCTGGTGATCGCATCCGTACACAGCAATTTGAAAATGTCGGAAGAGAAAGCGATGATGAGATTGATGAAAGCTATTGAGAATCCTTACACAACGATATTGGGACACATGACGGGCCGATTATTACTAAGCCGTAATGGATATCCTGTTGATCATAAAAAAATAATTGATGCTTGTGCGGCTAATCATGTAGTGATCGAATTAAATGCACATCCACGTCGTCTTGATATTGACTGGAGATATATTGAATATGCAATTGACAAAAACGTTTTGATCTCTATTGATCCGGATGCCCATTCACTTGATGGGTACAATGATATTAGATACGGTGTACTCGCGGCTCAAAAAGCCGGGCTAAGCAAAGAACAAAATCTTAGCAGTTTTTCATTAAAAGAGTTTGAGAAATTTCTTGCCGATAGAAAGAAGAAGAAAAAGATATAATACCAGTTATTATGAAGAACATTAAGATTGCCACTGCTCAATTTGAAAACAGAAGCAACGATAAAGATCATAACCTCTCCATAATTGACAAACTATCAAAACAAGCAGCGACCCAGGGAGCAAAGATGATCGCTTTTCACGAGTGCTCAATTACCGGCTACACTTTTGCACGTAATCTTTCAAGATCTCAAATGCTGGAATTAGCTGAAATAATTCCTGGCGGTAAAAGCATTGATACATTAACTCAAATAGCAGCAAAAAATAATATTGCGGTGCTGGCTGGCTTATTTGAAAAAGATAAAGACGATAATTTATTCAAAGCTTATGTATGTGTAGATAAGCATGGCCTTTTAGCAAAGCATCGAAAGCTTCATCCTTTTATAAACCCATATTTACTTCCGGGTGATCAGTACACGGTTTTTGAATTTGACGGATGGAAATGTGGTATACTGATCTGTTATGATAATAATGTGATAGAAAATGTACGAGCTACTGCTTTACTCGGCGCCAATATAATTTTCATGCCCCATGTAACTATGTGTACGCCATCGACAAGACCGGGTGCTGGTTTTGTTGATTCCGATCTTTGGAAAAACAAAACAAAAAATGCTGTAACGCTTCGCAAAGAATTTGATGGAATAAAAGGAAAAGAATGGTTAATGAAATGGTTACCGGCAAGAGCTTATGATAATGGTGTGTATGTTGTCTTTTCAAACCCTATTGGAATGGATGATGATCAATTAAAAAATGGATGCTCAATGATCATTGATCCATTTGGAGAGGTTATCGCAGAATGCAGAACCCTGAATGATGAATTTGTGATCGCTGAACTAACTCCTGAAAAATTAAAGCAGGCAGGCGGTTTTAGATATACCCAGGCAAGAAGACCCGAACTTTATAAAGATATAATTGGGAAAGATCATGTGGCAGAATTAAAGATCAGTTGGCTTGATCCGAATAAAGATCAGATCTAATTATCAACAGGCAGCTCAACATAAAAAGTACTACCCTCTCCTGTTGTTGTCTCAAACCAGATCCTGCCGCCGGCTTGTTCAGCTATTCCCTTACACATTGCTAGACCAAGCCCTGTGCCTGATGATTTAGTGGTGAAATTTGGAATAAAAATCTTTGACTGCATTTCTTTAGGAATGCCTTCTCCATTATCTTTTATACTAATTTGAATAACGCCATCAGTTCTTACCTCCTTCAACTCTATATCACATTTTCCTTTACCATTACAAGCTTCAATCGCATTTTGAATAAGATTGGTAAAAAGACGATTCATTTGTGTCTTATCAGCCCTTACCATTACTTTACCGAGAACGGTCTCCAGTTTTAATTCACCTTCATGACTTGTTTTATAAAGATTATCCAATGAATGGATCACTTCATTAATATCAAATGTCTCAATATTGGTGTTGCCAATATTTGCAAACTGTGAAAAATCAAATGCAATTTTTGATAGATGATCGATCTGTTCAACAAGTGTCTTTGCTACTTTTCCCGTTAGCTCTTTTACATTATCCGAATTATTATCAATAGATTTTTGAAGAAATTGTATACTTAGCTTCATTGGCGTTAATGGATTTTTGATCTCATGCGCCACTTGTCTTGCCATTTCCCGCCATGCTCCTTCCCTTTCACTTTTTGCCAAAGCTTCAGCACTTACTTCAAGCTTGTTTACCATTTTATTGTATTCTCGTACCAGGTCCCCGATCTCGTCATTTCTTTTCCAAACTATTTCTTCATTTGTTTGCCCAAGGTTCACCTGTTGCATTTTTTCACTAATCAACAAGAGTGACCTGGTCACTCTATTGGTGATAAATAATGCGATCACACCAGAAACAAGAAAAATAAATGCATTGAGGTTAATAATAGTGACAAGGAAGTTAGATATCTCTTGTTTCAATTCCTGTTGGGACAAAAAATAAGGGATATTAATATATGCATAAGTGACCCCATCAGCACTTCTTAATGGCGCATAAATACTCATGTAGCTAATATTGGCCAGATTCTCCTGTTGCACATGTACAACACGATGTTCCCTGTTCAGGTAATAAAACGCCTGAGGGTGCATTTCCCTACTGATAAAATTTTCTCTATATACTACAGGCTGTGAAGTAACATGCAGAGATCCGACCGTATCGTATACATTTACATCGACCCCATGAATTTCAGCTACATCATCTACCAGGTCCTGAATGTCTTTATTAGCAACAGAATCATAAATTGCAAGTTTATCATCCAATTGCAATCGGTCAATAAGTCTTTTTCCCATTTCATTCATCATTACTTCCATCGTTCTGCTTAACTTCTCCCTGTTGCCCTGCTGGTAACGAAGAATAAAGAAAGAGATAGTTGATACACCAATGATCAAAAAAGAAAGTATGCTGATAAAAATTATTGTACTATGAATTTGTGTACGGATATTCCATTCTAATATCCTTCGAACTTCTTTTACATTTCCTCCCATGCGTAGCAATAAAAGTAAAAGATTAAAAAAAGCTACAAGGAAAAGGAAAACACAGAAAATGTAAGAGAATAAAGTAATAGCTTCCAGTGCATCAGCCTTTTTTCTTGCTACTACTATTATTTTATTGCCTTTGGCCTTGTACCAAAGTTCAGTATAGTTAGTCTTTGCTCTTTTTTCAATAGTTTCGTCCGGCACATCTTTAGGATCAAGCGTAGTAGAGAATGGATATTTATTTCTTGGGCCAACCGATAACCTGCGATCAAAATATGTGGCCCATGAATAAATGCCGCCTTTTTCAAAATCAGTATTTTCTGACCCCCTGAAAAGTTCTGCAACAACTGCTTCGTTGTCATACTGCTCAAGCTCAGATGTGATAAATAAATAACCGAGTATTTTTTGGTTCTCCTCCCTGATCGTTCGCTCAAAAATATAAGTGTATTTATCAAACCCTTTTTCAACATAATATAGGGCGCCTTCAGAAGGCTTGGCTTGCATCGTCAAAACTGTCTGAAATGTATTATAACTTTCAGATTCTTCATTGAAAAGTGGTTGTTTATCTGCATTAAATAAATACAAACGGGATTTATAATTTATAGGGAAATCGCTTTTGTGCATAATACTATCTCTCAATAAAGCGGCCTGGTCAGGGTCTTTAAACCGATAAAAATTAGAAGCTAAAAAATCATTATCAAGCCACACAAATGCAACATTTAATTCCTTTGCACTTGTAGGATCTGTTCTCTCATCTATCTTATTAGCTATATTAATTCGACTCTGCCATTCTTTATCACGGTTTGCATTAATGATGATTGCAGTGATAGAAACTGAAAAAATGAATATCCAGAATAAAGCACCAGCCATTGTCTGGCGTAGATTACTTATTCCAAATTTATTCAGCCTTGACAACCATATATAAATGATCAACCAACCAAGTACATAAATATAAAAAGGAAGCAACGGATCATTTACTTGAAATGTCAGAAATGTGAGGCCAGCGATTGCAATAATAAAATAAACAGGATAAAAATTATTATTGAAAGCAACTGATAACAACGGAGTCATGATCCGCATAAAGTAATAGTACCCTACTGCCAAAATTGCCAACGCAATGAACCCAAAAACGGTAAAAGGCGAAAGACTGAAAAAATTGATCACATCAAATGAAATAGTGGAATGAGCCGCAATACTTCTGATGGTAAATGCAATAATAAAAGTTAGTGCGACTACAGACAAACTTGCAAAACCCCCGATCAACATTCCTATTTTGCCTGAAGGCACATTGTAAAAGCCTGTTCGCTGTAACTTTTGCAATGAAAACAAGATCAGCCAACTGAAAATACATGCATTAATAAGAAGATCTCCCAAAGATTTATGAATTTCACTCGAAGCATAATTCGAAGGATCAAATAATTCAAATTGGCGCAAGTTTACCGGGAATGGGAAAAAATAACTTATAAACCGCAAAGAAAGCAATACTATAAACAAAAAGATCAATCCCTTCCAAAATCCAAATCGTCCTGCAGTTCTTTCGGCCATTAAATGAATATAGATGAACAACAGTATCATCGCAGCTAATCTCAGGTAAACAGAAATATTTTCAGATGGCTTATCAATATGACTTTTAGGTGAAACATAAAAAAGCGTTCTACCCGAATTACTTTTGATGGAATAGTCAGTTGTAAGCCCGGATATCAAAATGTTTGCGTTGGCATCATGCTCAAACCTGTCAGGTAAATCAGAAAAATAATGATACATGATCGGTATCATTCCAATAGCAATGATTGAATTGCCATTTTCTTGGGTTAAGGTTTTTTTAACACATACATAAAACCCATTCCCTTTTTCAAGTTGCTTAAAATATGTGGTGTCAGTCAGTGCAAATATCTCGTCAGGCGGATAACTTCGTTGATTACTCCAAAATAATGGTCCTGTTGTTAAACTGGATTCCTTGAAAATAAATAACCCAATGGTTTTATTAGTCAATTTCTTTAATTCATCAGCCGATTCATTTTTTTGAACGAGTCTATTAAGCAAAGAAGTATCCCTGGAAAACTCATCAAATTCTTTTTCACTTGCATGTATATAGTTCTCGAGACTTTTGATTTCAGCTTTTACTGAATAGATTGGTGAAATCTTTGGTGTAAATAAAAAAGACAGCAAGTATAAACTAACTGCACCCAATAACCATCCATGTGGCTTGGGAATAATATGATTTAATTGTTTCAACTGCTCAGGTCCGTTTTTTTATACTGTTCCAGATGGAATCCATTTCGGTAAGGGTCATGTCAGCCAGGTCTTTTCCGCTCTTTGTGGCTTCTTCTTCCATTTGGGCAAACCGCCGAATGAACTTTTTGTTGGTCACTTCCAACGCATTTTCGGCATCAACACGCAAAAACCGTGCATAATTGACCAACGAAAATATAAGGTCACCAAATTCCTCCTCCACTTTTTTATGCTCTGTTGCTAAATCACCCTGACCGGCTGATTGCCAATCGCCAATTGCTGACTTTAACTCACTCATTTCTTCTTCCACTTTTTCCCAAACCTGGTCTTTATTCTCCCATTCAAAACCCACTTGCTTTGCTTTTTCCTGCAGTCGCATTGCTTTTACGGTTGCCGGAAGTGACTTCGGTACGCCACTGAGAATAGACTTCTTACCCTCTTTAAGTTTGAGTTTCTCCCAATTTCTTTTTACATCTTCTTCATCATTAACTTTTACATCACTATAGATATGTGGATGTCTTGAGATGAGTTTTTCGCTAATGCCATTGATCACTTCCTCCAGTGTAAATTTATTTTGCTCAATACCGATCTTTGAATAGAACACAATATGCAATAGCAGATCACCAAGCTCTTCTTTGATGCCGTTCCAATCTTCATCTGTAATAGCATCCGCCAATTCAAATGTTTCCTCTATCGTCATGTGCCGCAAAGTTTGGATCGTCTGTTTCCTGTCCCAGGGACATTTTTCCCGCAGGTCGTCCATTATGGAAACAAGCCTTAAAAATGATCCGGATAAATTTGACATATTGAAATTTTAGATCTGGTAATAAGTAATTGCTAAAAACAAAGCAAACAATAACGCAAGTGAGATAAAGCAAAGAACATTAAAAATTATAAATTTGATGATCGTTTTTCCCCACCCTTGTTTATAAAAATTTTTCATCGCCTTTAACGTGTAAAAAAGCCCGACAAACACAAGAATAACCTGCACATATTCTATGTCGCTTACATGAATTTTGTCTTTCAGTTTATCTAACGCAAAATAAAAAAGTAGGAACAGGAATGTAAAAACATACAGGTGAATGAGAAACACCCCGTGATCAGCAAAATAGTATTGTTTTCTATGTCGTATATAAAGCAGTTTCAGATATAAAGCATAAAGAGGCAATGAAACAAACAAGAGATAAGGGATCGAATGAATGAACTTGTTGATCAACTCGACCGCTATTTTTTGCTGGTCACCTTCATACTTTTCATTGAGCCCGACTGATTTTCTTGTAATGAGCTTTGTTAACCCCGCATCTCGTTTATTTTCTGGCAATGTTTTCTGAACAGAGTCATATTCTTTTACAGTTTTATAATTACTTTCATCGCCTCCAAGACTAAAAGCAAAACCACCTTTCTTACTTTTTGACTTTACTATTGAATCAGGTCTTTTGATGTTAGTTGCTTCCTTATAACCTAAAAGTTCAAGTCCTTTTATGATGTCCGCAGAATCTTCTTTTGTTTTTGCATTCTTAAAAGCTTCTTCCCTGACCTTGTTAAAACTCTTTTCTACTTTGGCTCTTTGATCTTTCGAAACATCATTTTCAGAAACATAAAAAAGAGAAAAAAATACAAGAAAGAAAACAGCTGAAGTAAAAACATACATCCGCACTGGATGCAGGTATTTTTTCCTGCGCCCAAGCATATATTCCTTTGATAAAAAACCGGGTTTGAATAAAAGATCTTTCAATGTGACAAAAAAACTTCCGTCGAAATGGGTGATATCATAAAAAAAATGAGTGAACATGTGCCAGAAAGTTTCCTTTGGCTCTGTATTCTCTTGTCCGCAAGCCTGGCAATAACGTCCCAGTACTGTCGCGTTGCAATTAAGGCAATTAGTTTCTTTCCTCAATGGGGTGTGACTCACCTTTAATTTTTCTTAAAAATAAACAAGAAACACTTAACAGCATTTCTTTTTCGTTATAGACAGTTTGAAGTACTTTTGAACTGAAATTCATTCCAATGAAAAAACTGCCTTTTTTGTTCTTGCTGTTATTTTATTTTGCTGCCAATTCCCAATACTATTATAAAGATATTGTTGCAGCAGTCGACATTACCCGGCTAATGAAAACATATACTGCTAATAACATCAAAAAAATCACAGCCAAAGGCATCACACCGGAAGGCAATCCTTCTTCCGAGTTTAGTGAAGTGGGTGAAGTAAATGGAACAACTCTAAAGGTTACAACGAATAACAATAAAGCTATCTCTACATTAAAATTTAATTTTAATGACCGTGGTCAATTGGTCAACTCCGTTGATTCAGCATTAAATGTTAAAAGCACCAGTACCTATAATTATGATGCAAATGGAAAAATAATGTCGATCAGTAATTCTGCAACCGATGCCGATAGCAGCGGGGATTTTTCACAAACTGAAGTTCACCAATACATTTATAAAGACGGTAAGCTTGATAAAATGTGGCGCATTATCAATAAAAAAGATAGCCTTGAAGTAAGATTTGTAACAGATGAACATGGAAATGTGATTGAAGAAAGAAATTTTAGACGCGGTGTTTTAGCAGACCCCGTTTATTACTATTATGATGACAGAAACCGCCTTACGGATATTGTTCGTTTCAATTATAAAGCAAACCGGCTATTACCTGATTATTTATTTGAATATGATGACAGTGACAGGGTGATTCAGAAGATAACCACAACTTCAGGTAATAATCTTGGCTATCTTACATGGCGGTATTTATTTGATGAAAAAGGTTTAAAAACAAAAGAAGCTTTGTTTAACAAAGACAAACAACTCCAGGGCCGCATAGACTACTCTTACAACTGAGCCATTACAATTTGACTATTTTTCCTGACCTTTCTCAATGAAAATTGAGACAACTTTGTATTTCTTTAGAACGATGGCAGGAAATAATCTCATATTAAAAAATTGGCTTATCCAGGAAAACGTTTTTAAAGAGAATCTTATCCTCAGCCGCAAAAGGCCGACAAAAATGTCGGTGCATGATCTTCGTGTTTCAATTAAAAAAATGAAAAGCTATTTACGTTTAAAAGAAGAATTAACAAAAGACGAATGGAAAGAATCTTTTTTAAAGATATCGACAGTATTCAAATCATTCGGGAGGTTGAGGGACTATGACATGTCGCTTACTCTTATAAGAAAACTGGAGCGAAAGGAATTGTTGTCATTTATTTCCTTTAAAGAATATTTATCTGTCAACAGATCGCTTACAAGAAAATGGGCAAAACAGGATGCTTTTAAATTTAATGAGCAAGAGCCAGATGTTTTTAACCAGCAATTTGATTTTCTACCGAATAGTAAAGAAGAAGTTTGTGAAAGGATCATTCAGTTATCTGCATTGAAAATAAAAAAAGTAAAAAACCTTGCTAAGCATTTTCAGAAAAATGCACACGAAATAAGAAAGCAACTGAAAGATCTGTATTACTGGTTAAAGATCTGCCCGAAAGGAGTTGCTGAAGGATTTATTAATATGAGAGTCCTGGACAGGGTATTAACTTACCTGGGCAACTGGCAGGATCATGTTATTCTTAAAAAAAAGATCAAGCAATACAAACAAGATCTGCCGAAAAGGAATGAAGAGAAAGCAATGTTGAAAGATCTTGAAAAGAAATTAGTGCCCACACAAAAAGAAATATTGGATAGAGCAATTAAAAAGTGGGGTGAAATAAGAAACAAAAAAGCGACTCGACCTGTCGTTATCAGTACCCAGGAATAGAATAAAGACATAAAAAAAGGCGACTGATTTGAATCAGTCACCTTTTTATTTTAGTGCCCCGGAACGGAGTTGAACCGTTACGACCGTTGCGGGTCACAGGATTTTAAGTCCTGCGTGTCTACCAGTTCCACCACCGGGGCGGTGGTATTTATTTACGATCAAAAGAGAACTTTTCTATTTATGAAGGCCCGATCAAAGAAAAAAAATCCACCAGCGAGAACTGATGGACTTATGAGCGGAAGACCGGGCTCGAACCGGCCACCCCGACCTTGGCAAGGTCGTGCTCTACCAAATGAGCTACTTCCGCTTGTTTACTTAATCAATAAAAGAACTAGAGGGCTGCAAAAATAAGCAACGAGCCCTTTTGAAAAAAATTTTTGAACCCCTTATTTGTATTTGGGAGTGTATAAGGTGCTTTCCTGCACTTTTACTTCAGGCTTGTCGAAACGCTTGGAATAAAGCATATAACAACCGCCTAAAACAAAAGCTACAATACAAGCCACCTGCAGATAGAATAAAAATGCCGAGGAAGATGTCCAATTGTAAGAAAAGTCCCTGTCGTGTACTTTCTGAAGCTCGTCTTTGTATTCCTCCTGATAATTCATATCTGGTTATTTGTGGTGCAAAAATAAGTGTTCAGCAATTAAATTGGACTTATTTTATCAACTGTGAAAAATATTTTTTGCCTTTTACAAAATGCTCCCAAACGACGTTGCCTTTGTAAACACCGGCAGGCTTCCCACCCTTTTTTACAGGAAAGACACTTTGATCTCGCCTTGATATTACCCATTTTAAAAAAGAAAAATGGGCTCTTAAAATTGAAAGAAAATAACCTCCATCGCCTACAAAAAGACCTTTCCAGGCCGAGACTGAATCAAGAAAAATACGGAAAGGTATCTTCCACCATTTTTGCGACCATGGAAGATTTTTATATAGCATTATTTGATTATTCCGAAAGTTGAGATAAGTTTTTAGAGAATTGCCACGGGGTAACGTACCGCCACCTACATGATAAACCACTGAAGAAGGACAACAATAAAGTTTATACCCCGCAAGTTGCATGCGCCAGCAAAGATCAATTTCTTCCTGGTGGGCAAAGAAGTATTCATCAAATCCTTTCATTTCATGAAATACATTGCTGCGTACAACCATTGCAGCACCAGTTACCCAAAAAACTCTTTCAGTTGTATCATATTGACCTTTGTCTTCTTCACATACATCAAAAATTCTTCCTCTTGCAAAAGGATAACCAAAACTATCAAGCCAGCCACCTGCGCCACCCGCATATTCAAATAACTTTTTATTGTTGTATGAAAGCAATTTGGGTTGGCATGCAGCATTCAATTTATCTTGTTCAAGTAAATTAATAATGGGTGTTAACCAGCCTGGTTGCACTTCTATATCAGAATTAATGATCGCATAATAATCTGCATGGACTTGCGCAAGCGCCATGTTGTATCCTTTTGCAAATCCTTTGTTTTCATCGAAACGGATCAATTTTACTTGCGGAAATTGTTTCTCCAAATAAGAAACTGATCCATCAGTGGAGCCATTATCTGCAACGATCACTTCCTTGTTTTCGTAATCGGTCGCCAAAAGAGAAGGCAAAAACTTTTCAAGATAGTTCTGACCATTCCAGTTGAGGATAACAATAGAAACTTTGGGTAAACTGCTCAATCGTTTGTAAAAAATTTGCTCAAAAATAAGGGATGCGGTTTATCCTTATTAAATTCGGAAAATGTTTCAGCAAATAATTAACTGGCGGACGCTGCTGGCGTTGATTGCCATTGGAATAGTTACCAGTACTATTTTTTACTCCAGGTACGTAGCCACAAAGATCGCTAAAGAGGAAAGAAGCCGTGTAATAGCGTTTGGAGAATCACTTAAAATGAAAGCGAAGTCAGATGACCCTGATATCATCGCTTTTACAAATCGAATTGCTGTAGAAAACGAGGATATACCCATCATTGAAACTGATGAACATAATAATCCCACAGGCATCTATGTAAATCTTGATTCCTTGACCATAACAAAGGATACCGGCTATTTACGAAAGATGATTCAGCGTTTTGGAAAAATAAATGAGCCGGTAAAAATTGATGTGACCAATCAAAAATATTTTTACGGTCAATCAAGATTACAGGATGAGGTAAGATACTATCCTATTGTACAACTTATAATCGTTGGATTGTTCATTATTATAACCCTGCTTGCATTAAGAAGCAGCTACAGGTCGGTACAGAACCAGGTATGGGCAGGAATGGCTAAGGAAACGGCTCATCAATTGGGAACCCCGGTTTCCTCTTTACAAGGTTGGGTGGAAATGCTGAAACAAAACCCTGACAATAGCAAAATTGTTCCTGAATTGGAAAAAGATGTGAGCAGGTTGCAATTAGTCAGCGATCGTTTTGGAAAGATCGGCAGCTCACCACAACTGGAGAAACATAATATCGCCAGCCAGGTAATATCAATGGTAGATTATATGAAAAAAAGAGCACCCGGGAAAGTGAACTTTTCGATCAATACAAACAATGAGAAAGAAATTTTTGCAAGCATCTCGCCGCCATTGTTTGATTGGGTTATTGAAAACCTTTTAAAAAATTCTTTGGATGCGATGGAAGGAGCCGGCGAAATAAAGATCAACATTGAAAACTTACCTGATAAAGTAAATATTGATCTGAAAGATACCGGCAAGGGTATTCCGCTTGCCATGCAGCAAAAAGTTTTTAAACCCGGCTTTACCACAAAAAAAAGGGGTTGGGGACTTGGACTTAGTTTATCAAAACGTATCATTGAGCAATACCACAAAGGAGAAATATTTATTAAAAATTCTGAGCCTGGAAAAGGAACTACATTCAGAATTGTATTGAAAAAGTAAACCACTTACATTTGCAGTCCTCAATTGCCCGGGTGGCGAAATTGGTAGACGCACTACTTTGAGGTGGTAGCGTCCGAAAGGATGTGCTGGTTCGAATCCAGTCTCGGGCACTGATAAAAAGCTTTATCGAATGATAAGGCTTTTTTATTTAAATTAATTCAACAACCCTTTATTTCCCGCAATCGCTTGCATGAATTTTAATTGATTTCATTCTATAATTTCATGATTGAATACGCCGTCATTAATGTTTAAAACGATCCTCAAAGAATTTGGTATTGAACCCAGTGCTACTGTCAAACCATTTGGCAGTGGCTTAATTAATAATACCTGGCTTATCAGCGAGAAAGAAAATGAGTTCATACTTCAGCGGATCAATCAGAATGTCTTTAAAAAGCCATTTGATATTGCAACAAACCTTCACCTAGTCTGTGATCATTTTAAAGACAAGCATCCCGGTTATTTATTTCCTTGCCCCCGAAAAACTGTAACTGGAGATAACATGGCTTTTATTGAAGGCGAAGGATATTTTCGGATATTCCCCTTCATAAAAAACTCACATACTCTTAATGTCGTTAACTCTCCTTCGCAGGCTTATGAAGCAGCCAAACAATTTGGGCGATTCACCAGGTTACTTTCAGGATTTCCGGTTGATAAGTTAAAAATAACATTGCCTGACTTTCACAATTTACCATTAAGATATTCTCAATTTGAAACAGCAATAAAGGAAGGGAATAAAGAAAGAATTAAACAATCTGCAGCAATGATCAGTTTCCTGCAAGATCAACAGGAGATTGTATCAATAAGCAAGCAGATCATCAATAACCTTGATTTCAAAAAAAGAGTTACACATCATGATTCCAAAATAAATAATGTGCTTTTTGACGACAACAATAAAGGACTTTGTGTAGTGGATCTTGACACCGTAATGCCCGGATATTTTATCAGCGATTTTGGCGATATGATGCGAACTTATCTTTCGCCAGTCAGCGAAGAAGAAAAAGATATTTCGAAAATCGAAATAAGAGAAGAATATTTCAAAGCGATTGCAGAAGGTTATTTGAGTGAGATGGAAAAGGAGCTGTCAATAATCGAAAAAAAATATTTGGTTTATGCAGGGAAATTCATGGTCTATATGCAGGCCCTTCGCTTTTTAACTGATTACCTTAACAATGATATTTATTATGGCTCAAAATACGAGGGTCAGAATTTTATAAGAGCTAACAACCAGGTTAGTTTGCTCAAAAAGATCATTGAAAAAGAAAAAATACTGCAAGAGATGGTTAATCTTTAAACCGTAAGTAAACTGCAACCACGAAGATCACTGCCATCCATTCGTCCCAACACTTCAAAACTTTTATCAGGATATAATTTACCTACATCATCCGTTGCTATAAAAGAGCAGCTATAGACGTTAGCAAGGTCAATAATATTAATTGCCCCGCTTATTGGTGCCACGGTTTGTAACCGTGGCACCAATAAGCTCTGAACAGTCAATGGGTCTTCATCATCTCTTATCAACACTTTCATCCATGGCGGGCACTGGAATCTCCCTTCTTTTTTTGCATATGCCTGCGATAACAACTCTGTCATCCCATATTCTGAATGAATTTCTGTTTTGTCAAATGCTTTCTTTAACTGATCATGCACTTCCATCCTTGTTAATTCTTCTCTCCTTCCTTTCATTCCTCCTGTTTCCATTATGATCGTATTCGTTAATGGCATAGAAAATTTTTCTGCAAAATCCAATAATGCGTAGGTCACCCCGATCAACAAAGTTTTTTGATTTGATCTTTCAAGAGAGAGTAAGGTTTCTTTCAGCTTTTCCAGATCATACAAATAAAAACCGCTTTGAGGACGCTGGCTTTGTTTTATAAGATCATCAACCATATAAACCAACGATGAATTTCCTTTTTCCAAATAGGATGGCAATAACCCAAGAACGCACCATTCTTGCAAATCACCGTATATTTTTTTAAAGGCTGTGGTAAAACTCTGTGTATAGATAGAAATATCTTTTACATGATGCTGACTGTTTATTGTTTGTGTGGTTCCACTACTTTTAAATATTACTTCAGCATTAAACTTTCCGGCTTTTATTTTGTCTGTTTTAAAAAAGCTTATCGGCAGAAAAGGTATTTTTTCAATTTCATCCACACCAGAGGGTCTTTTTCCAAGTGCACTTACATAGGATCTGTAAACTGAATTGGCGTCATATTGAAAATTAAAAATATCCAAAGCAAGCTGTCTGAAGCCGCTTTCTGTCACCGAAAATACTTTATCATGCCATTCGCTATTCATTATAGGTTGGTATCAGGTTAAATCTTAAATTTGTTACAATTAAACTCACAATATGAAAACCAGGATTTGGCTTGCTGTGATCATTGTTGTTGGAATGATCGCCTGTGGCAAAGATAAGTTTGAGACCGTACCTCAATTGACATTGAGATCAAAAACCCCTGAAGTAGTGCCTGTAAATGGTACCTTACGGCTAAATATTGAATACACCGATAAAGAAGGCGATGTGAGTGATTCGCTTTTTATTGTGAGACAAAGATTGAATGTTCGGGGACCTATACAACTAACACCAAGCCCCTATGATGTTCCCGATTTCCCGCATACCGATAAAGGCGAATTTGAAATATCACTCGAATACCAAATTGGTCTTATTTTTGGTTTACCACCACTTCGTATTCCCGGCAGCAACCCTGTAAGAAATGAAATTGATACATTGAGGTTGAAGATCGTTGCAAAAGACAAAGCCGGAAACAAAAGTGATACCCTTGTTGTTGATAATGTTTATGTAATCCGTTGACAGGTTGAATAGCTCCTTCAAAAAAATTCTGGACTTCTTTTTATTTACCAGCTTGTTTGTTTCATGCTGTGCGGTTATAATGGTATACCAGTCATACTCACTTATTATTGGCAAACCTGTTAATTCCTGGTTTGCCGTGTTCGTTTTCTTTTCCACTGTCTGCAGTTATAATTTTCATTGGGCATTAACACCGCATTCCATTGCACCATCGCAGCGTTTGCAGTGGGATGAGAAACATAAAAGGTATCATTTACTTTTATCAATAGCAGGTTTTACTGGGGCAGTCATAAGTTTTTTCTTTATTAAAGAACATTGGTTTTATATTGGTGTGGCAGCAATACTCACCTTCTTATATTCAGCGCCAAAGATCTCCTTCACTCCCTTTCAATGGTTGAAAAAAATCGCCATAGGCAAAACTATCTTTCTTGCAATGGCATGGACTTATGTAACGGCTGTTCTTCCAATTTTAATAGAAGGGAATTTCGCAACAGAGAAAGCGATTGTCTTTTGTGCAGGGCAATTTTTTTTTATTTATTCTATTTGCATACTGTTTGATTTTCGTGACCGGGACTATGATAAGAAAGAAGGCATACGCAGTATGATCACTTACTTTCATGAAAGGGGCATTGATATTCTCTTTGCAATTTCCATTATTACTTTTTTTGTATTAAGCATTTTATTGAAACAAACAGGTATACAATGGATCAATATTGCAATATTGCTTATTCCTGCTTTGCCGCTTATAGCGATCTATAGGCATGCAAAAAGAAATTTTTCTGACTACCTGTATTATTTTGTGCTTGATGGGCTAATGATGTTCTCTGGCCTATTATTGTGGTTAATGAACAGGTTTTAATTACTTTTGAACTTTATAAAATTATTCTATGGCTAAAACTCCTGCTAAAAAATCAAAATCAATTCTTACTGATAACTCTTTTTCATTTTTTAAAAATTATATCAACAATGCTTCGCCTGTTGGATTTGAAACAAGCGGGCAAAAATTGTGGCTTGAGTATTTGAAACCATATGTTGACACAAGTTTCACCGACCCTTACGGCACTGCTGTGGGAGTGGTGAATCCTAAGGCCCCATTTAAAGTTGTGATCGAAGCACATGCTGATGAGATCAGTTGGTTTGTAAATTATGTTAATCCTGAAGGTCTTTTATATTTAAAACGTAATGGTGGTGTTGATGTACAAATTGCCCCGGCGCAACGTGTAATTATCCATGGGAAAAAAGGACCAGTAAAAGCAGTTTTCGGATGGCCTGCGATCCATACAAGATTAAGTAATCCGGATCATAAAGAGCCGCAACCAAAACTTGATAATGTGTTTCTTGATTGCGGAGCAAGAAATAAAAAGGAAGTGGAACAACTCGGGATTCATATTGGCGCCGTAGTTACTTACCAGGATGGCTTCGATGAAATTGCTAACGATTATTATATCGGCCGTGCATTTGATAACCGTGTTGGCGGTTTTATGATCACGGAAGTGGCAAGACTTTTAAAACAAAACAATAAAAAATTACCATACGGTTTATATGTTGTGAACGCTGTGCAGGAAGAGATCGGTTTACGTGGCGCTGAAATGATTGCACGCAGAATTAAACCTGACATAGCAATTGTAACTGATGTTACTCATGATACAACTACGCCAATGATCAGTAAACTTGTAGAAGGGGAAATTGCTTGTGGCAAAGGGCCATCATTGGCTTACGCTCCCGCAGTGCATAATAAACTTTTAAGTTTTGTTGAAGAAATCGCAACAAAGAAAAAGATACCGGTGCAATGGAGAGCATTAAGCAGAAGTACAGGTACTGATACAGATTCTTTTGCTTATTCAAATGACGGTTGCCCTTCCGTATTAATATCGATCCCGTTGAGATATATGCATACAACGGTTGAAATGATTCATCGGGATGATATAGAGAATACTATCAAACTCATGTATGAAACATTGCTTGGTCTTACACCTAAAACAAATCTTAATTATTTTTGAGCATGCATATTTACATCTTATATATCGATCCCGGCAGCGGAAGTTATCTTGTGCAAGTTATTATTGCGGCTGTACTTGGAGTGGCTGTTTATTTCAAAAATATCAGGATGAAGATCAAATCATTCTTTTCACGGAAAAACAAAGATGAGGTTCCTCCAAAAGACAGCTAATGGCCGATCATACACGACATCCAGCTTCTTACAAAGATCCATCAGGTTTTATTTTTCAAGCCTCGGGAAAATTTTACAGACAGGTAAATAAAATATACGCTGGTCATTATGACCTGTTAACCAGGTCAGGTCTTTCCTCATTTCTCCAGGAAAAAAAATTACTGCTCCCTTATGAAGAAGTGACCGAAAATATTTTGCATTCCGACGATTGGTATCTTACGCTGTTGCCTGAACAAGTTCCATTCACAAGTTATCCGTATGAATGGTGTTTTGAGCAATTGAAAGATGCGGCACTGCTGACACTGGAAATTGTAAAACATTCCATAGACAAAGGAATGATCTTAAAAGACGCTACACCTTACAACGTGCAGTTCTTAAATGGAAAAGCTGTTTTTATTGACACCTTATCTTTTGAAAAATATGACCCTTCACTTCCCTGGATAGCATACCGGCAATTTTGTGAATCTTTTTTATTTCCACTTTTACTTTCTCATTATCATAAAACAAGTATTCAACCATACCTGAATAGCTATCCAAATGGAATACCTGTAAATATTACTGCAAAGCTTTTGCCATGGAATAGCAGGCTTAATGCTGGCGTATGGCTGCATGTCTTTCTACAAAACAAGTTGAGTAAGAAGCCTAATCACACAGAACCGACGACTTCTTTCAGTAAGAACAAACTGTTTAATCTTATTTCTCATCTTGATGGCATTATCAGGAATCTTAATAACATTGATAAAACAGAATGGAGCAATTATTATACTGAAACAATATTAAGCAGGCAATATCTCGGAAAAAAGGAAGAGATCATAAATAACATGCTTCAAAAACTCGATGGCAGGAAATTACTTGATCTTGGTGCGAATGACGGCTTCTTTTCCCTTCTTGCTGCTGTAAAAAAATTTGATGTAATAGCAATAGATAAAGATGATCAATGTATTAATGCTTTGTATAAAAAAGTTAAAGAAGAAAATATCACAAACATTCTTCCTCTCTGTATGGATCTAATGAACCCATCCTCTGCTTCAGGCTTTGCTAACAATGAGAGAGCTTCGTTCGGAGAAAGAATTCATACAAATGCCGTAATGGCCTTGGCGCTGGTTCATCACCTGGCTATAGGATATAATTTGCCTTTGAATAAAATAGCAGAATATCTTTATGGATTTTCAAATCAACTGATCATTGAATTTGTTCCTAAAGAAGATGAAAAAGTGCAGTTGCTTCTTCAGAATAAAAAGGACATTTATCCGGAATACACCCGAGAACATTTTGAAAATGTTTTCCGGAAAAGGTTTACGATTACAGAAAAAGTGCAAGTGCCCGATAGCAACAGGATAATTTACCTGATGAAAAATTTAGGCGAAATATGAAGTAGTAAGAAAATTACAGTGGATCATTCGCCGGGCTTCTTAGCACAATCAAAAACTATATTGAATGCTACATCTTTGAGGTATAAAATTTTTTCATCGATACCAAAATAGCTGACCCTTTCTTGTATAAGTTTAATAAACCATCTTTCAATTTCTGTCTTCGGACACGCAGCTAAGGCTGTATCGGATAATGCTATAGTAGTATCTGCTAATGCTGTATCGGAAATTATAAATTTAATCGTAGGACCTTTAATTATGTACTTGCCTGAAAATTTATTGCAACCTACAACAGCAGAAAAAAGCGTATCGCCATAAAACTCCAGGTAAGCTGCAGTTAAAGAATCCGGAACAGCCCTTGCCTGTCTCCTCATTACATTGATCGCCCATCTGCCTTTGAACTTGGGGCTAAGATCAGGCATGATATAACCAATTTCCGTTTCATAATAAACAATAGAATCCTTGCGAAGGCTGTCTCCTACTGTTTCAAATATTTTAGGGCCCTTTTGCTCGGGCACGTTTTTTTTACTTTTCGATTTCTGTCCAATAGCAACAGATTGAAAAATAAAAAGTGATCCCAGTAATATTGTGAATAAACGCATTATGAATTATTATTAAAAATACGGGGAGGCATTTCAAAGGGAGGAAACGTAAATTTATCCATTCTTTGCAGAATCACCATCCTATTTTTTCGCCAAATTTTCCCAGGCCAAAATGTTCATTTAATTGAAGGCTTAACCCTAATTGATCGTAAGCTGTATTATTCTGGTACTGCGTTCTTGCATACCGAACCTGTATTTTTTTTACAACAAGCCCCACTCCCACTGAGAAGCCATTTAAGCCATTTGTAGTATTAGCAATATTCAATTCTTGTCGCAGGAGATGATTATATCCAATTGTTACTTCAATTTGGGGTACCGGAAAAACTTGAGCAGCAAAAACAAAATGCCTGAAAATTTTATCAAGAGTAAAATTGCCATCCTTCGCTGTGCCAGTATTCTCATTGTTAAAGGCCGTATCATTATAACGAATATCAAATTGATGCAAATGATGTGTAGTAAATGAAAAAGCTAATGGTGCGTTCTTTAATTTTTTGGTAATTCCAACTTGCAGATCAAACGGTAACTCTTCGGCTTCAGTACCTGCATATTGCTTTAATTGATAACCCATATTCTTTGCAACTAATGAAACTGAAAGGAGATTCGCAGTGTCGGTATATAAAATGCCAAAATCCATCGCAATACCATTTGACCTGTAAACGCCATAGTTTGAAGAAATGAATTTGAAACTGGCTCCATAGTTCCATTTTTGCAAATAGCTGCGTGATGCAGATACCTGCATTACCCAATCGGTTGGTTTCATTGCACCAAGAATATTACCTGTAGCATCCGTTTCTGAAATTTTTCCATAATCAAAATAGTTAAGCCCCCATCCAAAATTTGTTTTCAGTTTTTCATTCCTGTATCCAAAAGATAAATGATAAGCATTTATACCCGCATAAAAATTATTGAACACTGCATTCATTTGTGTATGCATTTCTTTTTTAAGAAGCGAAGGGTTATTAAATGCAAGACCAACATCGTTAGATGGTACTGATACATTTACTCCACCCAATGCAGTAAGCTGAGGCGTATGGGGAAGTTTTAAAAAATTAAATACCGAACTGCCCCCAATAGTTTGTGCAAACAGGGGCGAAGAAAGAAGAACGGATAATATTATTATGAACAGGCGCAAAGAGCTAAGTTGAGGAAACTTATGCAGAGTGTAAAACCATGTAAAGAAATTCCCCCGGAGATGCCGAGGAATTTCTTTTGTAAACCCTTAAAACAACCAACTTGGAGAGATTTGTATATACTCTAATAACAAAAAACACCAGCAAAGGTTGCCTGTAACTGGAAATATTTTAATCTAAGGCGAGCTCCAACACCTGGCTCATATTTTTTACATAACGGAATTTCAGGCCTTTTATAAAATCAGGATCGATCTCGTCAACATCTTTTTCATTTTGTGAGCAAACGATCACTTCTTTAATGCCGGCACGTTTGGCAGCAAGAACTTTCTCTTTTATGCCACCAACTGGCAACACTTGGCCGCGAAGTGTGATCTCACCGGTCATGGCAAGAAATGGCTTTACTTTTTTTCCTGTAAAAGCGGAGGCAATCGAGGTCATCATTGTAATACCTGCGCTGGGACCATCCTTTGGTACAGCTCCCTCAGGTACATGAATATGTATGTTTCTTTTGTCAAAAAGTTTTTGATCAATGCCGTATTTTTTTGCATTGGCCTGTAAATAACTGAGTGCTGTGCTTGCACTTTCTTTCATCACATTTCCAAGATTGCCGGTGATCTTTAATTCACCTTTCCCTTCACTAAGACTCGTTTCCATAAATAATATATCGCCGCCAACATAGGTCCACGCAAGACCAATTGCCACTCCGGGAATATTTATTGACTTATACAGGTCATTACTATATTTTGGCTTGCCAAGTATTCTTTCAACATCATTGGATGAAATATTTGCTCTTACTTTTTCATTCAATGCAAGTTCTTTTGCCTGGTTACGCATTATAGATGCAATATGCCTGTCCAATTCACGAACGCCGCTTTCTCTTGTATACTCCTGGATCATTTTTTCGATGATCTTATCATTGATGGTAAAATTGGTGGTCTTTAATCCATGAGCTTCTTTTTGCTTTGGAATTAAATGACGCTTCGCAATTTCCAATTTTTCCTCAACAGCATAACCACCAAGATCAATGATCTCAAGCCTGTCACGTAGTGCAGGCTGAATGTTTTGAAGATTATTAGCTGTTGCGATAAAAAGCACTTTGCTCAGGTCGTACTCAAGCTCAAGATAATTATCATAAAAAGTATTATTCTGCTCCGGATCAAGCACCTCCAATAATGCAGAAGAAGGATCGCCGCGAAAATCATTTCCCACCTTATCTATCTCATCAAGTATCATCACAGGATTTGAGGTCTTTGCTTTGCGAATAGATTGCAAAATACGTCCGGGCATTGCGCCAATATATGTTTTACGATGTCCTCTTATCTCACTTTCATCATGTAAGCCGCCAAGGCTTTGTCTTATATATTTTCTTCCAATAGCATTTGCAATACTTTTTCCCAACGATGTTTTACCGATACCCGGAGGACCAACAAAACAAAGTATCGGGCTCTTCATATCGCCTTTCAATTTCAATACTGCTAAATATTCAAGAATTCTTTCTTTAATCTTTTCCATACCGTAATGATCATTGTCAAGCACCTTCTTTGCTTTTCTCAGATCATATTTATCAGCAGTATATTCTTCCCATGGAAGATCAAGCATAAGATCAAGATGATTGTATACAACGGAATAATCCGGTGTGGTCGGATGCATTCTTTCTAACTTCTCAATCCCTTTCTGAAACATTTCTTTTGCTGCTGCTGACCATTTTTTAGCGTCAGCTTTTTTCTGCATCTCTTTTATTTCCCTGTCATTTGAATCACCACCCAGTTCCTCTTTAATGCTCTTCATCTGCTGCTGCAAAAAATAATCTCTTTGCTGTTTCTCCAGTTCTGTTTTTGTTTTTGTAGTTACTTTATTTTTTAATTCAGCAAATTGCAATTCACGTTGCAGCATCTTCATCAGTGTATCCGCTCTTTCACGAATATTATTTGTTTCAAGCAGCTGTTGCTTTTCTTTTAGCTCAGCGTTGAGATTGCTTGAAACGAAATGAATAAGAAAAGCCGGGTTTTCAATATTGCGTAAAATGATAGAAGCTTCGGCAGGAATGTTTGGTGAGAGTTGGATAATTTCAGATGCTGTTTCTTTTATATTTGAAATATAAGCCGCAAAGTCTTCATCCTTCGGCGACTCCTCTTCTTTTATAATCTCAATACTCGCCTTGAAATAAGGATCATCAGAAAGAATATTTTTTATCTTAAACCGATTTCTGCCTTGTATAATAACGGTAGTACCGCCATCCGGCATTTTTATAAGCTTTACGATCCTTGCTACCGTTCCAATATTTTCTATATCAGGAATTCCGGGGTCTTCTACATTACTGTCTTTTTGTGCAACAACGCCAATCAATTTGTCAGCCTTGTAAGCGTCATTTACAGCCTTAATGCTCTTATCCCGGCCAACCGTTATTGGAAGCACCACACCTGGAAAAAGTACCGTATTTCGAAGGGGAATTACAGGCAATTCATCCGGAATATCAGTCCCATCGCCGGTTTCACCATCACTTTCATTCAGAGGAATTATTGGTATAAAATCCATTTCATCTTCCGGTCGCAGAAAAAAATTAGAATCTTTCATTAGTTGATCTTCGTTTTGACAACCTGACACTTTATTGGCCAAGGGGTTAAAAATAAGCAGTGAATCTATAGTTGTCAAGTTTTATGCCTGCTAATCGGAATTTCCAGAGATTCAGATGGATTTTGGTGAAATTCCTGAAAGTATATTCATAAGTAACCCCGATCAATATTTATAATGTGACGACAAAAAAAATCCCTCCCGCCGTAGCGAGAGGGATAGCTTCAAGAGATATATGAACTTAGAGAGACAATCCGACTGATAATTGTATTGCCTGGCTTTTCCATTTGTCCTGGTTATCGATGTCATTGATATTGGCAAGGCCAACAACATAACGACCCGATAAATAAATTTTCGCTATTCTAACTTGTGCACCACCAATCATTGAAAAATCTCCATTCTTAAATGCTTCGCCACCATTTTGCAAAAAGTTCTTATCCTGATTCATTAAGATGCTAAATGCAGGGCCGGCTTGTAAGTAAAGAGGTCCGATCAATCGATAATTAAGTAAGATCGGGATAGTAAGATAATTGAGCTTTACATGAGCTTGCTCTGAGCTGAGTACATTTTCATAAATTGATTTGAAACTACTGTCGAGAGTTGTAGAATACTGGTTAAATAAAACTTCAGGCTGAAGAGTAAGCTTCCCGTCTCTTGTAAGACCAATTTCAGCAAACCCACCGACATGATAGTTATATCTAAACTCATCTTTGAAAGATTTTCCATCAACCTTCACAAGATTAGCGCCGGCTTTTGCGCCGATGTGGAATTGGGCCGATGCTGCCTGCACTGTAAACAATGCAATGGCCATGATAGCAAGTTTTGTTTTCATGTAAGAAATTTTTGTTTGGTGTGTAAAACTTCAACTATAATGCCACCGGGAGTTTTGTGTTGTTAATAATCTTTAAAAGACAATGCTTTAACTCTTTTAATAACACCTTATTGCTTTCTAATTGGTAACAAAATGTAAAAGTCTCAGAATATCATTCCAAGATTAATAGAGAAGAGGGTGCTGAAATTATCCTGGTCTGTCGGGAAATAATAATCAAACACAAGCTGGGGCTGAACAAAGAATTTACCAATAGAATATTCAGTTCTTAAAAACATAGTAAGCGAAAGGGGCTGAAACTTCAATTGGTCATCCAGAAAAACACTTTCAGAATTATATAAAACATTGGCACCGGTACGAACAATGGTAGCATACGTATTTGCTGATTGATTGAAACCAAAATTTTGTGTACCGCTAATAAAAGCAAGTTGTGGTGTGATACGTAAATGATCTTTATAAGAAAAAATGCCGAGCCAATAAAAATCATGACGCAATGAAGCGATGACGGAAAAATCGGTGATCGATTCTTTTGAATTGATCCTGGTAATCCCTCTGCGACGTAAACGAAGATCCTGTATTAACTCTTCTCTTTCTTCATAATCTGTTCGATTACCCCATCCATAGCTAAGTGCAATTGTTGGCCTGATCCACCATTTACGATAAGTAAAATAAGCAAACAATTCATTTTGTAAAGGCGTGGTATAAAACGAGAGTGTATCTTTTGTAAAAAATCTGGTGTAAGTAATACCTGTTGCAAGGTCCCTGTTTTCAAGATAATCATACCCCGGGCTTACAGCTATTTGATAAAGATTTGGTTTATTATTTTCGGTAATTATATTGCCGGTTGTATTTAAGCTTAGTCCGGATTTATGATAATATCCAAGAGTTGGTATGTAGGTAAAATTTTTTCTCGTTTCTAGTAAAGTTGTTGATTTGCTCGTGTAGTTGAAATAACCTCTGCCTGCTGCAAGACTTCCGATGAGATAACTATGAGGCAATAAAATTGAATCAAGAAAAGAATCCATGTCCTGCAACAAAAGATCGTAATCAATTGTTGTATCAATAGCCCACTCCTCAGCCTTTTCTTTCTTCTTCGTAGTATCTGAAGATGAGACTTGCGAAAACACAGTAACGCCCAAAAAGACTAAGGGAAGTATGATGATAAGCTTTTTCAACATACGGCAGTGGTGTCCGGAAATTATTATTTGGCCAAATAAATTCAAAGGCTGTGACTTATAAATACTTAGATAGTTTAAAATCTATTTTATCAGACTTAAAAACGCCGGCCATGGCTGCTTTATTTAATTATTTCACTTAATTATTCATCAAACAAGCTCGATCACAGTGATTTCTGGCAAAATACCCACACGACCGGGATAGGCTAAAAATCCGAACCCCCTGTTGATGTACAACTGTTGATTACCCTCCTTGTAGTGACCTGCCCATTGTTTATAGACGTATTGGACAGGGCTCCATTTAAAACCGGGTATTTCTATGCCAAATTGAAAACCATGTGTATGGCCGGAAAGCATAAGATCAATGTCAGAGTATTTCTTTGTCACCTCGGCGTCCCAATGTGAAGGATCATGGCTCATCAATATCTTGAAATGTGATCCGTCAACTCCGTGGTAGGCTTTTGCCAGGTCACCATAACTATGAAAACCTCTTTTGCCACTGATATTCTGAACCCCGATCAAAGAGATCTTCTCGCCGTTTCTTTCAAGCTGGGTATTTTCGTCGAGCATCAATTGCCAGCCTAGTTCCTTATGGATCTGTTTAAGCCGGTCCAGGTTTGCGATTTTTTCCTCCGGGGAATCCCATTTTGTATAGTCACCATAATCATGATTTCCCAAAATTGAATAAACACCCATCGGCGCTTTTACTTCTTTAAAAAGATCTATGTAATCATCCATTTCATTACTGCGGTTATTTACCAGGTCGCCGGTAAAAAGAATAAGATCCGGCTTCTCCTTTAAAATTTTCTCCACTCCTTTTTTCACCGCATGTTTATCCGTAAAACTTCCGGAATGGATGTCTGATATATGTACAACTTTTAATCCTTTAAATGATGCAGGTAATTTTTCAAAAGCAAGTTGCATTCGCCGAAGCTGGTAACGGTATTTATTTCCAAATCCATAAATAAGCGATCCAAATAAACCACCTCCTACCAGCATTCCTGTCCAGGTAAGAAAAAGCGAACGGGAGATTTTTTCACCTGCCTGGTATCCTTCACCTTCAGTATTTGAAAAGAAAACTTTACCAGCAAGCCACTGTACTCCGCGTCGAATATCATCAACAAGAAAAATTGCCGAGGCTACCAGCTTTGCAAAAAACAAACCGGCGATAATGGCAAATACAGTGTTTCTAAAAAGTTTGTTCTCAAAATTCAGATAAGGCAATAACAATAACACTACAACGGCGCTGATAGAAATAACCCAATAACAAATAAAGATGATAAGCCTTGCTTTTGAACTTGCAGTTTGGGTGATAGTTTTTAAAGCCTGGAAGAAATAAAAATCAAGCAAAACCATAAATGCAATAAGCACCCACCAAAAAACTGAGTTTCTCATAGTTCTCAAAATTAGGATAATTACATAAGTCATTGCAATCCGTTGTTCACTCACAAAACTTACATTTGCCCGAATCTCAAACATTAAATATGAAGTTTACTTACTACGGCCATTCCTGCTTCATGATAGAAACATCAGGAAAAAAGATCTTGTTCGACCCATTCATTTCGTATAATGACCTGGCGAAGGGAATTAATATTTACACGATCAAACCAGATTTTATTCTTTTGTCACATGGCCATAGTGATCATATTGCAGATTGTATTGCCATTGCCGAAAATTCTCAAGCCCGGGTTGTTTGTAATTGGGAAATTCATGAATGGCTCAACCATCGTGGTATTAAACACACTCACCCCATGAATACCGGGGGCAAATGGAATTTTGGTGAGTTTACAGTAAAATGTACGGCGGCTCAACATTCAAGTGGATTACCGGATGGCAGTTATGGCGGAAACCCAATGGGTTTTATCGTGACAAGTAATGAAGGAAGCTTTTACTATAGTGGCGATACGGCTCTTACAACCGACATGACATTGGTCCCAAAATGGGCAAAACTAAATTTTGCCGTTTTACCGATCGGAGACAATTTTACCATGGATGCTTCTGATGCTGCGGAATGTGCGGATATGATCAATTGCAAAAAAATCGTTGGTGTTCATTATGACACTTTTGGTTTCATTAAGATCGATCATGAAAAAGCTAAAAAAACGTTTGCAGATAAAGGAGCCGAGTTGTTATTGATCAATATTGGAGAAACCGTTACAATTTAATTAAGTATGGGAAGAATTATTGGTGTTGCAAATCAAAAAGGTGGAGTTGGAAAAACCACTTCGGCCATTAACCTGGCTGCCAGTCTTGCCGTACTTGAATTTAGAACCCTGTTGGTTGATGCCGATCCACAGGCCAACAGCACAACCGGCGTCGGTTTTGATCTGCATAACGTTACCCAAAGTTTATATGATTGTATGGTAAATGAAGCATCTGCAAAAGATGTTTTATTAAAAACAGAAATTCCAAATCTTGACCTGATCCCTTCGCATATTGATCTTGTTGGGGCAGAAATTGAAATGATAAATTATCCTAACAGGGAACTGGTTTTAAAAAATATTCTTGATCCGATCAAAGATGATTATGAATTTATCGTTGTTGACTGCTCCCCTTCCCTTGGATTAATAACTGTAAATGCATTAACCGCTTCTGATTCCGTTATCATACCTGTGCAATGTGAATTCTTTGCATTGGAAGGCTTGGGTAAATTGCTTAACACAATTAAGATCGTGCAAGCAAGGTTGAATACGAATCTTGAGATCGAAGGAATATTGATGACAATGTATGATGGCCGGCTTCGTCTTTGCAACCAGGTAGTAAGTGAAGTAAGAAAACATTTTGAAGATATTGTTTTCAATACCATCATTCACCGCAATTCAAAACTAAGTGAAGCGCCAAGTGTTGGAAAGCCTGTTGTTCTATATGATGCCAATAGTAAAGGCTCTATTAATTATCTTAACCTCGCTAAAGAAGTTCTTCAGAAAAATAATATGACGAAGATCAAACAAGAAGAAAGAATACTTGAGCTATAACTCCGAACTAAAAATTAAGAACTCATTCAATGACCCAGCCCAAGTCCAATCAAAATAAAGAAGCCTTAGGTAAAGGCATACGTTCATTATTGCAAAGCATCGATGCAGATCTGAAAACAGGTAGCGGACAATTGAAACCTACCGTAGTGGAAACCGCTACTGGCTCTTTCCGAATTCCGGTTGATGAGATCGATATTAATCCAAAGCAACCTCGTCGATATTTTGATGAAGATGCATTAAATGAACTGGCTTCATCTATCAAATCGCATGATATTATTCAACCCGTCACAGTTTCTAAAATGCCTTCTGGCAGATATCGTTTGGTTTCAGGTGAAAGACGATTGAGAGCATCAAAGTTGGCTGGGTTAAAAGATATTCCTGCATACATTCGTCAGACCAATGACCAGCAATTATTGGAACTGGCTTTGCTTGAAAATTTGCAGCGTGAAGATCTGAATGCAATGGAAGTAGCACTCAGTTTTAAAAGAATGATGGAAGAATTGGATTTGACTCAAGAACAAGTTGCGGAAAGAATGGGGAAAGACCGAAGCACTATCGCAAATTTTATTCGCTTATTAAAATTACCTCCAGACATACAGGTTGCCGTTCGTATAGGAGAGATCAGTATGGGGCATGCCCGTGCACTTATTAATGTTGATTCTATTGACAAACAACTTTTCGTTTTTGACCAGATAAAAGAAAAGGGATTATCGGTTCGCCAGACCGAAGCATTGGTTCGTAATCTTTATAAAGACAATGGCGTCGTTAAAAAACATACAAAAAGTAGTTTGCCCGACGGCTTTCAGCGAATTGAGGATAAATTAGCATCCCATTTCAGTACCCGTGTTAAGATGAAGCACAGTAAAGACAACAGTGGCTCCATTTCTTTTGAATATTATTCAATGGATGAGCTGAATAAAATTCTCGGGCAATTGAATGTTCCATTAGATTAAAATATTTTTGTACTAAGCTGTTTTGCTACTATTAAGCTTGTGTTGCATCGCACTCTTGTACAGCAACAAGGCTATTCAGCAGATCAGAACTAACAGATGAAATTCTTTTACTTACTCATATCTTTATTTTTTTTAAGCAATGCTTACTCGCAGAATGTTCCTGCTGAAAAGACTGTTACCATAAAAGATTCTTCAGCATCAAAAAAATCGAAGCCAGATACAACAGCAAAGCAAAAGGTCTACAGTCCAAAAGTTGCAGCAAGGCGTTCTGCAATAATACCCGGCTGGGGACAGGCATACAATAAAAAATATTGGAAGATCCCGATTATCTATGGAGGACTTGGAGTAACGGGCTATATATTCGTTAATAACATAAAAATTTATAAAGAGTATAAGTTTGCATACTCTGCAAGGATCAAAGCAGAACCCCCTGATCGGGATTCCACAGATTATGATCAATTAGATCCCATCTATAAAGTTCTTAGTCCAAATTCTATTCGCTCTGCCAGGGATGAATTCAGAAGATATGTTGATTATTCGGCATTGATATTTATAATACTCTGGGGTTTAAATGTTGTTGACGCTGCTGTTGATGCTCACTTAAAAAACTTTGATATAAGCCCCGATCTCTCACTTCAATTAAGACCCGGTTATAGTGAACTTGCACAAACGAGCGGTGTCAGTCTTGTTTTAAAAATTGGAAAATAATTATAGTCCGAAGTCAATAGTTCGGAGTCAAACTCTTAAACTTGAAGCTTAACTTATACCTTTGAACCATCGGACTACTGATTCCGAACTCAAAACTCTTAACTCTTTTATGAACATTGCCTTAATAGGATACGGCAAAATGGGAAAAGCGATCGAAGAGATTGCTTTGCAGCGTGGACATACTATTGTTTTAAAAATTGATGTTGATAATGCTGATCAGTTTACAAAAGAAAACCTGGCAAAGGCAGATGTTGCAATTGAATTTACAGGCCCGCATAGCGCTTTTGATAATGTAAAAAAGCTGATGCAGTTTGGCGCCGCTACAGTTTGCGGTTCTACGGGTTGGTTAGAGAAATTAGATGAAATACAAAATGACAGTAAAAAAAACAATGCAGCATTTTTATACGCCAGCAATTTTAGCGTTGGAGTAAATATTTTTTTTGAAATAAATAAAAGGCTTGCCTCTTTGATGAAAGATCATCAAGATTACGAGATACAATTGACAGAGATACATCACACGGCAAAAAAAGATGCTCCAAGTGGCACTGCCATTACACTTGCCGAGCAAGTGCTTGAAAATATTCCCCGCAAAACAAAATGGGCAAATCATATAAGTGATAATCCCGAAGAATTAGAAATACTAAGTGAACGCATTGACCCGGCACCCGGCACACATAAAGTAAAATACTCGTCGGGTATTGATGATATTGAGATCATACATACAGCACATACAAGAAAAGGGTTTGCACTTGGCGCAGTATTGGCCGCAGAATTCTTAAAAGGAAAGAAAGGAATTTACAGTATGAAAGAGGTCTTAGGGTTGTAATATCAGGTTGTTCAAAAATGGCAAAATGAAATTTATACTACCACTAATATTATTCATAATCATGTTTTCTGCTTGTAAGCAAAAGCAGGAAAACGATCAAGTCACTACACTCGCACCATTAGACAAGTTGAAAGTGGGAAATGAAAGGTTTGTAAGTGGACATCCTGTACATCCTGATGAAACACTCGATAGAATCAGAGAATTAAAAAAGGGACAAAGCCCTTTTGTTGTTGTTGTTAGTTGTTCAGACTCACGGTTACCCCCGGAATTAATATTTGACCAGGGATTGGGTGATGTTTTTTCAATACGTACGGCAGGCAACGTAATTGGAGACTATGAGTTAGGGAGCATTGAGTATGCTGTTGAACATCTTCATTGCAAACTGATCGTTGTACTGGGTCATGAAAATTGTGGTGCTATCCAGGCATATGCAACATCCGGACACGAAAAGCATAATGACCATATTCAAACATTAGTGGACTATATAGCTGCTGAAGAAGAAGAAAAAATTATTCCCGATAGCTTAAGATCCAATATTGACATTTTAGTTAAAGCTAATATTGTACATGCGGTTAATTTATTGAGATCATCCACTCCTGTTTTAAAGCCTCTTGTTGAAAAGAATGAAATTAAGATCATCGGCGCTTACTACGATCTTGATAGCGGGAATGTTTTATTTGATAAGTAATGAAGGATGTCACACCCCGTTGTTGGTATTCAATTAAAAAATGTTTTATGTTTATGACTTCTCACCAACAATTGCGCAATGATTAAATCTTCGACTATGTTCAAATCCAGAATAAAACGATGGCTTGATTTTATACCCTTAGTGATCCTGATTATATACGCAATCAAATTGGTTTGGACTCTATCGACGACCGACATTACTTTCGTTTGGATGAATGTTGTGGGTCTTATCATCCTTCCTATAAACATAGGAATGTTCTTTTGGAATCACAAGGCAGGAGTTTTGTGTTTAGGAGCAACATTAATTTTAGGTCTGTTTGAGATTGTATCATTTTTCCCGGGAACTAATACCTGGTCCTTTGGCTTTGGAGCACCAGAAGATGGGAATTTGATTTCACTTCGAATTCAGCCAATCTACATTTTGTGGTTGACAATTCATCTTTTGATTTCGAATAGATATTATTTCGGGGTTGCCTCGAAAAAATATTGGCAAAATTTTTTTGACAAATCTGTAATGTAACTACATTATTAAGGCTTCTCAACAACAACGCAATCTTAAAGCACTTCGGTTGTCCCAAAGATCACTTCCTGCGGGCAAACACAACTAGCTTACTTTTGCATTATGCCCACAACAAAAATTTCCACTAATAGTATTTTATCAAAATTAAAGATCAAGTCGCTTAATGAAATGCAGCTGGCTTCTATAGAAGCCATTGATAAAAACAATAATGTACTGCTATTATCAGCTACCGGGTCTGGCAAAACATTGGCCTACCTTTTACCTGTAATCAAATTATTGAACCCGGCGAATACAAACACACAAGCCATTATCATTGTACCATCCCGCGAACTGGCTTTGCAGATCGAATCTGTATTTAAAAATATGGGCACTCAATTTAAGGTTACCTGTTGCTATGGCGGCCATTTAAGAGAAACAGAAGAAAATAATCTGAAGCAGCCCCCGGCATTACTGATAGGCACACCCGGCCGGTTAGCTGATCATATAAGAAGAGGAAATATCACTACTGATACAATAGAAACATTGGTGCTGGATGAATTTGACAAATCATTAGAACTGGGTTTCCAGGATGAAATGTCTTTTATAATAGGTTCCCTAAAATCATTAACAAAAAGAGTATTGATCTCAGCTACCGAAGCATTGGAAATTCCTGGTTTTATAAATACAGACAACCTCGTCAAGCTGGATTTTCATAATGATAAAGATGCGGATACAGGACTTGCGGTTAAGCTATTAATGAGTGATGGAAAGGATAAGCTGGAAACACTTTTCCGGTTGATCTGTCTGCTGGGTAACCGATCCACAATAGTTTTCTGCAACCACCGGGAATCAGTAGAACGAACCAGCAAATGGCTGAAAGAAAAAGATATTGTCAATGTATTTTATCATGGAGCCATGGAGCAACAGGAAAGAGATGCTGCCCTGTGTAAATTCAGAAACGGAACGTCCAATGTATTGGTAACAACTGACCTTGCATCAAGAGGACTTGATATTGCCAATATCCGTTACATCATTCATTATCATTTACCGGGCAGCGAAGATATTTTTACACACCGCAATGGAAGAACTGCAAGGATGGATGCCAGTGGCACTGCTATTCTTATTTTATCACCCGAGGAAGAATTGCCGGAATATGTTGATGCAGAATCAGAAAAGATAGAACTGCCGGAAACCAGCACCCTCCCGGATAAACCACAATGGTCAACTTTATTTATTGCTGCCGGTAAAAAAGATAAGGTGAATAAAATTGATATCGTCGGATTTCTATCGAATAAAGGCCAGCTAAAAAAAGAAGATATTGGTTTGATCGAAGCAAAAGATTTTTTTTCTTTTGTAGCAGTAAAGAAAATAAAGGTCAGTCACACACTGCAGCTGATCAAAGACCAGAAAATAAAGAATAAGAAAGTAAAGATCGCGGTAGCAAAGTAAATATTAGCTCATAACTACTCTATTTTGACGGAAGTTTGCGGGGATTATTTAAGTATTCTTTAATAACATCTTCCATGTCCACATTCAAAAGATTGGCTAAGGTTAATAACCACATCAACACATCTCCCAGCTCTTCTTTTGCATTTTGAATATCCCCCCTGGCTATTGCAGCAGAAAGCTCTCCCACTTCTTCATGAAACCATAAGGCAGTGTGATAGATGCCCCTTTCATTATCTGTTTTAAAATATCTGTCTCTTACAATTTTTTGCAGTGCTGAAATATCCATATGGTTATACTATTATTATTTTAATAAAGAGTTGATCTATGTTTTATTCTTTGCGTTTTCTTTGCGAACCCTTTGCGGCTTTGCGGTAAAATTTTAACCGCAAAGAAAAATAAAAGTAAAACGCAAAGAAGCGCAAAGGAAATAGACTGAATTGTGTTTTTGAAAAAATCCGGTCAACGGATTAATTTACAATTACTGTTCTTCTTTTACTTCTTTTGGTGCCGCCCGGCTTCCGCTGTATAATTCATATTCCAGCAAGCGGCAGTCAATTGTACTGGTATAAAATTCTATACGGCGTTTGGCTTTCAATCCTATTTTTTTTGCGAGGTCAAGGTTACCAGTAAAAACATAACCAAAATATCCACCGCATTTCTGTTTCATAAAATCACCGATACGGCTATAGGTTTCTTCAAGTTTACTAACCTCACCCAATCGTTCACCATATTCCGGGTTTACATAAAAAATACCAGGAACATGTGGTGGTATCTCGGTATCGGCAAAATCACAAACAGCAAAATCGATCAGGCCGGCTACACCGGCTGCAATTGCATTCTTCTTTGCATTTTCGATTGCCTTGCCGTTGTAATCTGTTGCGATGATACGAAGACCGGGTACATCAACAATTTGTTTTTCCAATAAAGCATCTTCCTGTAAATAAACCGATTCATCATATCCCTGCAAATGCATAAAAGCATAATTGGTTCTAAATAATCCCGGTCGCCTGTTGGTGGCGATCATGGCTGCTTCAATGGCAACAGTACCCGACCCGCACATAGGATTTACAAATGGTGATCTTTTATCCCATTGCGTAGCATAAATAGTTGCTGCAGCCAATGCTTCCAGCATAGGAGCCTGGCCCGGTATTTTCCGGTACCCATGCCTGCCTAAAGAATCGCCTGATGTATCAATAAATATTTCTGCATTTTCATTTTTCCAAAACAGGTTGATGACAGCACCTGTAAGTGCCGAGCCCGTTGATGGACGTATGCCTCTTTTTTCACGCAACCTGTCCACTATCGCATCTTTTACCCGCAGGTTTGCAAACATGCTGTTATTAATAGTAGGATTATTTACATTGCTTGTGATGGAAAAATAACCCGGATCGGGTAAAATATTTTCCCATGGATAATTTACAAGCTCATTATAAATATCATCCGAGTTTTCTGCTTCAAATTTTTTCAGGCTATAAAGTACCTGGCTGGCACAACGAAGATTCAGGTTTAATTTAATACAATCGGTAATAGTGCCAAAGAAGCGTACCCCAGTTACAAATGTTTCTTCAGGAATAAATCCAAGATCCTTTACTTCCTGCTCCAGGTAAGGTGCCAGCCGTTTGGGACAAGTAATAATAATAACCGCTTTATCAGTAAATAAATTCATGAGACGCTAAAGATAAATCTTCCTGAATGATGCGGGTATATAATACCTTTTTTAAGGCTAGAAAAAATCACAAAAAAAATTTGTGTAGTTAAATGGCTTCATGTAGATTTGTAGTCAAATAGCTACACAATGAATTTAAGACGAGACGTATTTCAGGCGATAGCAGACCCTACAAGAAGAGCCATACTCCTCTTAGTTGCTTCACAATCCCTGACAGCAGGGGCAATAGCAGCAAACTTTGACACAGCCAGGCCAACCGTTTCAAAACACTTACAAATACTCACCGAGTGTGAATTACTTGAACAAGAGTATAACGGCCGGGAAGTTTACTATCACGTCAATCCAAAAAAAATGAAAGAACTAGCCGACTTCATTGAAGCATTCCGCAAACTATGGGATGACAGGTTTAATAAATTGGAATCGGTAATGAAGAAATACAAAACAAAAAAGTAACCCTTCGACTGCGCTCAGGGTGACAAATAAAATAATATGGAAAGAAAAACAAAAATCAATGCCGAAGATGGCAAACAGGAACTAACGATCACAAGGGAATTTGATCTCCCATTGGAACTACTTTTTAAAGCATATGAAGATGCAGAAATTGTTGAGCAATGGATGGGCACCAAAGTGCTGAAATTAGAAAATAAAAAACATGGCAGTTATCGGTTTGAAACAACCGACCCTAAAGGAAATAAATACGGATTCAATGGCGTGATCCATGAGTTTAGCCCGAACAAGAAGATCACAAGAACTTTTGAATTCGAGAATACACCTTTTGGCGTCCAACTTGAGGTCCTGGAATTTGAACAACTTACTGATGACACAAGCAAGCTAACGATCCACACAATTTTTGAATCAGTCGAAAAAAGAGATCAAATGCTGAAGATGCCGTTTGCTCAAGGCATAAATATGGCGCATAATCGCTTGCAGGAAATCGTAAACAAGTTAAAATAACAATCCATGACAAAGAGAAATAAGATCATCTATTGGATCGCCACCATTTGGCTATCACTAGGAATGGTATCAACCGGGGTTGTCCAGTTATTAAAACTAAAAGGTAATGGGCCGGGAAGTTTAGAAAGCATGACACATTTAGGCTATCCTGTTTATTTTGTAACGCTACTCGGTGTTTCGAAAATTTTAGGAGTTATAGCATTGTTGATTCCAAAATTCCCCTTACTAAAGGAATGGGCTTATGCAGGTTTTTTCTTTATGATGTCAGGAGCAATATTTACACATATCGCTGCGGGTAATTCCATTAGTGAAATATTTCCTTCATTATTACTTTTAATCCTGACCGTGGTATCCTGGTATTTCAGACCTATTGATAGAAAATTAATTTTAGCTAATCACTAAATAAATGATATGAATTCCGAAAATATTTAGCTAAAGCAGGAAGTAATGAAAAAAACATTTTATGCCAAATTATCAATATTCATGGCAGCGACATACGAGGCGTTGCTGATCATTTTGATTTTCCTGCGACCGGAAATTCATACTTATTCAAACACCATCAGTGAATGGGCTATAGGAAAATTTGGATGGCTAATGCAGGCTGCGTTTTTCTGTTCGGCATTAAGTTATTTGTTTTTATTTCTTTCCATAAAAAGATATGTTCATGGCCGATGGGGAAAAATCGGTTTGGCTTTGCTTTTCATTTGCTTTATTGGAACTGTGGGTGTGGGAGTATTTGTAACCGACCCTTATCCGCCAGACCTTACCATCACCACCACATTAATACATACAATTTCAGGTGGGCTGGCAATGATATTACTGCCTTTTGCTGCATTATTCATCAATCGCAATCTGATGAAAAACGAACAATGGAAAGGTGCAAAAAATATTTTGAGATGGACTGCTTTCCTGCCCCTGCTCGCATTCATAGGCTTTATTGCCCACTATAATCTTTTTGTTGCCCCATTAGGAGAAAATGCTGTTGGTGAAAATGTTCCGATTGGCTATCCTCCAAGAATAATGTTTCTCTCTTATCATATTTGGCTGATCATACTTGCATTGCAATATATTAAACTAAACAAATCAAAACCATAATGATCATGAAAGAAAAGACTCAGGTTATTGCTGAAAAAAACAGACAAGAATTATTCATTATCCGGGAAGTTGATATTCCAAGAGATAGCGTTTTTCAAGCATTTACTGACCCGGAGATATTGGTTCAGTTTTTTGCTCCTTTTGATTATACTATGCATTTCAATTATCATGATTACAGAACAGGCGGCAATTATAGTTGGTGCAACAAAAACAAAGAAGGAAAGATCCTCTGCACTTTTAGCGGTGTAATTCATGAGATATCATCTCCCGAAAGAATAATACAAACTTCTGAATTTATGGAACTCCCGGAAAGAGGAAACGCTATTTTGGAGATCATTAAATTTGAAGAACTTTCCACCAATAGAACTAAGATAACCATTCATGATATCTGTCCTTCGGTTGCTACAAGAGACGCAATGATAAATAGCGGAATGGAAAAAGGGTTAGTAGAGATTTTTAACAAACTGGATAAACTATTTAATAATTTTTAACTTGACAATTCAGCATACTAATAAATGAATAACATGAATCCTAAAGTTGATTGGTTTTTTAGCAAAGACACACAGTGGCAGAAAGAATATGAGAAATTAAGAAAGATCATTCTTGACTGTGGATTGATCGAAGAATTGAAATGGGGTTGCCCTTGTTACACGTTTGAAAACACAAACATTGTATTGATACATGGATTTAAAGAATATTGTGCTCTTTTGTTTTTCAAAGGTGCTTTGCTTAATGATCCCAATGGTATTTTGATCCAGCAAACGAAGAATGTCCAGTCGGCACGACAGATCCGGTTCACGAATGCCCGGGAAATAGTAAAGATGGAAAAAATATTGAAGGCCTATGTTTATGAAGCTATTGAAGTTGAAAGAGCTGGTTTAAAAGTGAAATTAAAAAAGACATCAGAATTCAAGATCCCGGAAGAATTTCAAAAAAGATTAGATAAAAACTCTGCTTTGAAAAAAGCTTTTGATGCTTTGACACCGGGACGGCAAAGGGCATACATTTTTTATTTTTCTCAAGCCAAGCAATCCAAAACCCGTGAAGCAAGAGTTGAAAAATATATCAAACAAATTCTCAGTGGAAAGGGATTAGATGATTAATAAATTCCACTTATCTTCTTAAAATAAAAGTTATGGCAAAAAAAAAGTTGTCATCCGAACAACATGAAGAATTACTCAAAACATTGAAAGCTCGTTTTGAGAAAAACATGAACCGTCATAAAGGTCTTGATTGGGCCAAAGTACAAGCAAGGTTGGAAGCCAATCCTAAAAAACTTCATGTACTTGATGAGATGGAAGTAACAGGTGGCGAACCAGATGTTGTTGATCATGATAAAAAAACTGGCGAATATGTTTTTTATGATTGCTCAACAGAGAGTCCCAAAGACCGCAGAAGTCTATGTTACGATCATGAAGCTTTAGAAAAAAGAAAAGAACATAAACCAAAAGATAGCGCTATTAATATGGCAGCTGACATGGGCGTTGAAATTTTATCGGAAGAAGAATACAGAGCGTTGCAGAAACTTGGAAAGTTCGATACGAAAACATCGAGCTGGGTGAAAACTCCTTCTGAAATTAGAAAACTCGGTGGCGCCGTTTTTTGTGACCGTCGCTACGACACTGTTTTCCTGTATCACAATGGTGCAGATTCTTACTATGCGGTAAGGGGATTCCGTGGTTCATTAAGGGTCTAAAATTTTATACAAATAGCATCACGAAAATATTTTACAACATGAACCTGACCACTCAAATAGCAAAACACTTCAGAGATGTTCATTTTGGTGGGAACTGGACATCTGTAAATCTTAAAGAAACGCTGGCTGATGTAACCTGGCAACAAGCCACAACAAAAATCAATTCATTAAACATAATCGCCACTCTCGTTTTTCATATCAATTATTATATAAGTGCGGTCACGAAGGTTTTACAAGGCGAACCACTTACTGCACATGATAAGTATAGCTTTGATCTTCCACCGATCCAAAACCAGGAGGATTGGGAAAAGCTATTGAACAAGACATGGAGCGATGCAGAAAATTTTAGCAAGTTGATAGAACAATTGCCAGAAAGTAAACTTGGAGAGACCTTTTCAGATGAAAAATATGGAACCTATTATAGGAATATTCATGGCATTATTGAGCATACTCATTACCATTTAGGCCAAATTGTACTCATAAAAAAAATACTCTTGCAGTCGCCCGGAAAATAGCAGTCGAGATATTTTTTTCTGTCACTGAACCTTCTTTTTAAATATAGGTTCTCTTTTAAAAATTCAAACAATTTGAACTATTAAATTATTTACCTTCCCATTCTAAAATCATTTTATGCAGCTACAACGATCTGTTATTATTTGCGCAGCCATCATTGCAAACACCAATCTTTTCGCACAAAAGGACCCGCCAACAACCGAAATATGGAAACCCGAGGTGAAAGTGGTTACTCCCGGTAAAACCAATACGGATGCGCCGTCTGATGCCGTTATACTTTTTAGTGGCACGTCCGCCAGCAGCTGGCAGCATGCAAATGGTGATGAAGCAAAATGGACAGTAGCTGATAATGCGCTGACGATAAAGCCCGGCACAGGAGGCATACAAACAAAACAAAAATTTGGCGACTGCCAGTTACATATCGAATGGCGCATTGATAAAAATGTTAAAGGCGAAAACCAGGACCGTGGCAACAGCGGCATCTTCCTGATGGGCCGTTACGAATTACAGGTGCTCGACAACTACAATAACATAAATAAAACGTATGTAAACGGCCAGGCAGGCAGTATGTATAAACAAACTCCGCCGTTGGTAAATGTGTGTAAAGCTCCCGGCGAATGGCAGACCTATGATATTGTATTTACTGCACCACGATTCAGTGATAATGGTTCGGTGGTCATACCCGCCCACATTACTGTAATACAAAATGGAGTGTTGGTTCAAAACAACACAACCATCTGGGGCAATACCGAATATATTGGGTCACCCTTTTATGAGAAGCATGATGCAAAAGAACCTCTAATGTTACAGGATCATTCTCATCTTACCAGTTTTAGGAATATCTGGATAAGGGAGTTGTAATTTTTTTAGCCAGCTATTGTAATTCTATTGATCGTCTGTTGCTACGCTCAGTTTATCGTTCTGTTTTCATGGCATCTGTCGTTGAGCGAAGCGAAACCCCGATGAATATCGGGACACTTTTGTGCTGTAAGAATCCTTTTGAGCTTTCGTGAATTGTCAATGGTGAATTGTGAGTGATGTTTACAAGTATTGACCATTCACAACTCACTATTCACAACTCAATTCTTTTCCTTTAACAACCCTTCCACAATATTTGTGAAGATCTTTTTGTATTCCTCAAAGTATTGCTTTGTACCCGGACCATAAAATACACTGTGAACTTCTTTTACATTTCCATTCCGGTCAAGAAAAATACTTGTAGGGAATGAACGTATTGGAGTAAGTTGAGGTAATGTCTTTTCTGTTTTTAGTTCATCAGTTGAAGTAACACCGGTTATCAGCATCGGGTACTGTACATTAAATAGTTTCTGAAATTTAGCCAGGCTTTTTCTCGAACGTTCAATATCTGTTGAATATTCATAAGCAAGCGAAACAATTTCTACGCCTTTACTGCGGTATTTATTATAAAAATCACTCAGGAATTTTGTTTCATCCATACAGTTAGGGCACCAGCTGCCCATCAATTGTACAACCACAACTTTGTTTTTGAATCTTTCATCGTTTATGGAAACGGGTTTTCCTTCAAGATCATTGAAAGTAAAATTCAGTTTGCTTTCACCTGGCTTTAATTTGGTTGGCTGTTCCTGCTCTGGTTCTTTTACATTATTATCTTTCACGGCAGTCCATGTTTCTTTACCGCTATAGCCAGCTAAATAAACACCTCCGGTGATCTTTTCAGCACTTGCGATCCTTGCATAAAAGGTATAAGCATGTGAACCATCAAAAGTTGATAGCTTCAACGAATCGCCGGTAACGATCCCTTCCAAAAAACGATAATCACCGGTAGGAGTTAAAAAACTGCCTGTAAGTTTATCGCCCGATTGTTCAAATTCTGCTAATGCTTTTCTTGGTGTGCCGTTTGGTCTTGTGATCGTAACATCCCATTTGCCGCTGATATTATATTTAGCACTTCCCTGGTTTTTTGCGAACCGATAGATCTGGTTGGGATATGCATAAAACGGCCAGTTCTGAAATTCACCGGTTGTTCCCTTGTTCCAGATACCCTGGAAACTTCCGTCAGCGTTTCTTTTAGTTTTAAAAGATGATTCAAAAACAGGCATAGCAAAATTCACTGAATCATTTGTGAGAGAAACAGGGCCTACTTTTATTTTTTCATCTGCATTTATTATATAAAAATAAGTTCCGGTCTTTTCCTTACTCACTAGCATATTAAAGACCACAGTATTACTGTCAGACCTTACAACATAAGCCCTGTAATTAGTCGCCAATTCTTTTTGCCCAACGACCGATAAAAAACTAAGCGCCAAACTACCTATCAATACAAGTGCTTTCATTTAAATATTTTTCAACATGCAATATCGGTAAAAGACAAAAAAACCTGCCAAAAAGTTGGCAGGTCCGTTAAATACTTTACAGAATAACAGATCTTTATCTTATACCAGCCTTTAATTGATAATAATTAGGCTGATATTTTTCTTTTCGAAGTATTGTAAGTAAGTCTTTTTCCAAACTTGTTATTGGAAATTCGATGATTCGGCCGATCTCAGCACCTTTTTGTTCAACAATTACTGTTGGCACCCTGACTATGTTTTTAGCCGCTTCTTCATGTTGTGGGCTCTTTTTATAAAGATTGTCACTATTGCCTACCAGTACCAATGTAAGATCATTCATCGGGAATCCGCAGCAATCAAGCATCTTCAATACTCTTGGCACTTCTCTCCTGCTATCACCGCACCACGTGCCCATAAAAATGGTTAAGGATTTACCTGCAAGCAGTGGCCTGATGAAGTTGCATGTAAAAGAATCAACAACATAAGAATCATAATTTGGCTTGAACCAATCAGCAAATGGCGATTGCAATAATGCAGCTCTTGTGCATTTACCCAATAGCATATCATTACCGTGAGAGTCTTTGCTTGTTTGATTTAGTAAAACCGGTGATGAAGAGCTCCTGGAAACAGAACAGGATGAAATTGTAATTATTGAAATAATTATTATAATGAAATATGTTTTCATGATTGAAAGTTTTAAAATGAAATAATGTAATGAAGGTCAATAGACCACAGACGACAGACCATAGAAGATAATCGGTAGCACAATTAGTTTTGATTACAAAAAACCAAGAAGAGTCACCGTGGTCTGTTGACCATCGTCCGTCGTCAAAATTTGCTTAAACAATAGGCGGATGAAAGGGAGTGCCTGCAAAGCTTTTAGTCAGATCGGAATTGTATTCTGTAAAGTCATCAGGAGATGAAAGAATGATCTGCGGAACTTCAATTATTGTTTTGGGTGTAAACTCATTCAGCTTTTCTGTCAAAGTATTTTTTGATAATGAATTAGCAGAAGACTCATCATTATGATCGAACATAGAAGTAAGATGAGTCTGGCAACCGCAATCAGGTTTGTTTTGTACTATTTCAGCCTGCCATTTACAATAGAGATAAGAAGCGACTTTTCCGTACTGCAGACTAAAAAAAACTACAAGAATTAATATGGCTGATAACTTCTGTCTCATTTTACTGGATACAAATTACTAAAAAACCTTAGCTTTAATATCATCTCTAAAAAACTGTTATGAGAAATATCATTTTAGTAGTTCTACTTTTTGCATCTTGCTTAGCTGTTACAGCCCAAAATTTCGATACCATAACCATAAAAACAACTAAAGTAGCTGGCTCAGTATATATGCTTGAAGGGTCAGGTGGAAACATTGGCGTTTTAGTTGGGAATGACGGTGTCATACTTATAGATGATCAATTTGCTCCTTTATCAGAAAAAATAAAGAAGGCAATAGCTGCAATCAGCGACAAACCGATCAGGTTTATCATCAACACCCATTTTCACGGAGATCACTCTGATGGAAATAAAGTATTCGGCAGTGAAGGTTCTATCATTGTTGCCCATGAAAATGTGCGGAAAAGATTGAGTACAGATTACATTTTCGAAGCTTTTAAGCAGGAACAAAAGGCGTTAAGCTATGAGGGGTTGCCAAAAATAACCTTTGCTGAATCACTTACATTCAATATGAATGGGGAAACGGTACAGGTGATCCATATTAAAAATGCACATACCGATGGTGATGCCGCTATTTATTTCAAAGAATCAAATGTGCTGCATACTGGCGATGCGTTTGTCAGGTATGGTTTACCATTTATTGATGATGGCGGAGGAGGAACATTAGATGGTATGATAAAAGGAGCTGATCAAATGTTGAAAATGATCAATGATGAGACAAAGATCATCCCCGGGCATGGACAGATCAGCAGCAAAAAAGATCTGCAGGATTATAAAAACAAGTTACAAACAATAAGGAACAGGATCGCGGAGGGAATTAAAGCAGGCAAAACGGTGGATCAGATCATAAGTTCAGATCCAACCAAAGAGTTTAAAACAGGTTTTGATAAAGTATTTTTTGTACAGTCTGTTTACAAGTCATTGAAGAAATAAAGATCATTTAAAGATTGGCGAACATATCTGATGTCATAGCTGAAAGATCGTACTCTTCCTTCCAGCCCCAATCTTTTCTTGCCACAGAATCATCTATACTTTGCGGCCAACTGTTGGCAATAGTCTGTCGGTAATCGGGTTTATATGAGATCTTAAAATCAGGAACATGTTTTTTTACTTCAGCTCCTATTTCTTTTGGTGAAAAACTCATTCCTGAAATATTATAAGAAGTTCTAATTGAAATTTTGTCTGCAGGTGCTTCCATCAATTCTATAGTGGCACGAATTGCATCAGGCATGTACATCATTGGCAGATACGTATTCTCATCTAAAAAACATTCATACTTTTTTTCCTCTAATGCTTCATGAAAGATCTCGATCGCATAATCAGTAGTGCCACCGCCGGGAGGTGATTTATAAGAGATCAAACCCGGGTAACGTAAACTGCGAACATCAACACCAAAACGCTGATAAAAATAATTGCACCAAAATTCTCCTGCATATTTGCTAATACCATAAACAGTGGTTGGTTCAATAATGGTTTGCTGAGGGCAATTTTTCTTCGGACTTGTAGGACCAAATACTGCAATAGACGAAGGCCAGTAAACTTTATGCAGTTTTTCTTCTCTTGCAATATCAAGAACATTCAATAAACCCTGCATATTCAAATGCCAGGCGAGATTCGGATTTTTTTCACCAGTTGCAGAAAGGATAGCCGCAAGTAAATAGATCTGTGTAAAGTTTTGACGGATAACTTGCACATGCAACATTTCCTTATTCATAACATCTAATGAAACATAGGGCCCTGTACCTTCAAGCAAAGGATTCTGCTCTCGCAGATCGGAGGCAACTACATTGCTATTGCCATAGATTTTTCTGAGTGCTAATGTTAACTCTACTCCTATTTGTCCCGATGCCCCTATGACGAGGATCTTTTCTTTTACCATAAACAGTCTATTAATCAACAAATGTCAAACTCCATCATCCAAATTCCAAATAACAAATACCAAATTCCACTCCTACCTTTGTCGATATGGAAAAATTTTTGAAGGATCTGTTCACGAATCAATCTTATGATGAAAAGAATTTCTTCCTGATAGCTGGACCTTGCGTTGTGGAAAGCGAAGAATTGATAATGGAAGTGGCTGACAAGGTCTATTCTATTTGCAAAAATCTTGGTATTCCGTATATATTCAAAGCATCATACAGAAAAGCGAACCGTACAAGCGGCATTTCATTTACCGGTCTTGGAGATGATCTTGCATTGGGAATGATCAATCATGTAAAGAAAAAATTTCTTTTACCTGCAACTACTGATATACATGCAAAAGAAGAAGCGGTATTGGCTGCACAGCATGTTGACATTTTACAGATACCTGCTTTTTTATGTCGTCAAACAGATCTGTTGGAAGCCGCAGCAAAAACAGGCAAGATCGTAAATGTAAAGAAGGGTCAATTTGTAAGTGGTGAAGCGATGAAGTTCGCGGTTGATAAAATTAGAAAAGCAGGAAACGATAAGATCATCTTGACTGAAAGAGGAACCACATTCGGTTACCAGGATCTTGTTGTTGATTACAGAAGTATCCCCATTATGCGATCACACGGCGTTCCGGTTGTGATGGATTGCACTCATAGTCTTCAACAACCAAATCAATCCGCCGGGGTCACTGGTGGTAATCCACAAATGATAGAAACAATTGCAAAAGCCGCAATTGCCACAGGCGCCGATGGATTATTTATTGAAACACATCCAAACCCAGCAGTAGCAAAAAGCGATGGAGCTAATATGCTCAAACTTGATCTGCTTGCGCCACTCCTGGAAAAATTAATACGAATCAGGAAAGCTATTAATTAAAACTAAAAAGCCACCCCTAATGGAATGGCTTATGAATTTTCATAGATCAATTTATTGATGAAGGAAAGTAGTATCAATTTTTGTTATCGTATTCACCAAAACATTGATGTTTGTTCTGAGTGAATCTTTGTAAGTAACATCAGATGGTTTATAAAATACACCGTAAGTACCTGCAGATAATCCACGAAGGAGGTAACCACCATCTGAATCAGTAAATGTGCTCGCAACTGTATCAACGCCCTGAACCGCGTAAACTGCAGATTGAAAATCCTTAGGTATCACCACACCTTTAATACTTCCACCAGCTGCATTTAGAATAGTTCTGATCGTTGGTTTAAGAATGTACTTACCATTTCCTGTCTTTACAATAGATTTTGCCACATCAAAATCAAGTGTGATGGTATAAAGAATTCCATCCAACACATCCTGCTGTATATTTAATTTTAAACCGCTTTGTTGTGCACTGGGAGTTTCGAGTTTTATTAATTGTGAAGTTCCCTGGATCTTTACATAATTTTCAGTGCCGAGGATCAGTCTCATCTGATGCAATTTTCCTGAAGGGATGTTTGCATCAGCAAGCAAAGTATCATCATCATTTACCAGTTTTAATAGATCGTAAGCAGCTGCATGCACATTTTGCAAACTTTGCCATCCGTTTGAACTGTCACCTGTTACATTGATCTGTACATCTTTTACATCAATGTAAACAGCTTCGTAATCGCCGGGATCATCAGTCAAAAAAACCTGGAGCCTGGCGTTACCATCATTAGTGCTATTTTTTTTGCATGAATTAAGTACGGTTAGCGAAACAAGGGATAGGATTAGTACGGAAATGATCGATGTAGTTCTCATTTTTTGTTTTTAGTAGTACGCATAAATCAAGATTAATGCCAAATAAAAAAAATCAATTAAAGTTTGTTTCATTCTTCAGATTATCAATGAATGATAACAAATGAAAAACATTTTTGCGTACTTGTAAATAGCGCTTATCAGTTCATCTTCTTGACCCTGATCATTCGAGAACATCCGATGCAGGTAATACTACGAAAGCAACAATCCCAGCTATTGCCGGGATTGTTGCGAATAAATAGTTAGAAACACTTTATTTCGTCAGTACAAATGATGTTGTTAATTTATCGTTATCAACCAAGGCCTGAACAATATAAAATCCCGCTTGCAGTTTATCCATTCCGCTAATAACAATCGAATTATTCCCCTGAGAAAGTTGGTTTTTTTGCTTCATCAATATCTTACCATTGACATCTATAACACGTAGTTCAATATCATCCTGCTTAGAATAATTTATATTCACAACAGCATTTCCTCTTACGGGATTCGGATTTACTGATATACTATGCGTTCCATCAGTTTTTTTGCGGAATAATAACACCTGGCTATAACTGGTCTTACCATCTTTTTCTTTGATCATCAAACGGTAAAAAATTGTATTCGTCGAAACATTCGCAAGGTCATCAACAAATTCATATTGAACAGCGCTATTCATTCTACCTTGTGGCAAAACATTGCCAACAGAAATAAAATTCGTTCCTGTAAAGCTGCGCTGAATTTCAAACTTATCAATACTAAATTCATCAGAAGTTTTCCAATACAATGTTGATTTTTCATTTCTATAAACACCACTGAAGCTGAGCAATTTTAATGGTAACACAACATCTTCTGCAACTACAACAACAGTAAATGCATTATTCGTTTGAACCGGTAAATTGAAATCAAAATAAATTGATGCAGTGTTATGAATTGTATCCCCTACTGCAAGTGAGCTAATTGGTTTAATACGATAAGAAACAAAACCATGGCTGGCTGGTTCATTGATAGAACTATGAGGAAGCCTTATATCATAGAATGTCCATTTAAGTATATTATCAGTCAAGCTTACCTTATAGCTATGGCTAGTTGCAATTACCTGTAAGGTAGCGAGATCAAGTTTGGGGCTTAATGTGTCTAGTATTTCGATATTAAAAGCGGTATCAGTTCCAAGATTTTGGAACCGAACGAGGTAATCAAGGTATTTTCCACTTGTTACATACGCTGGAGGGATTTTCCCTTCATTGTTTTCATATTTATCATTTGGATCAAAAGATCCACGAACGATCTGTTTTACAACGGCAGTATCATCCAAAGGAGTTTGATCACTGGCCGTTGGTGTTATAATAGCAATAGATACTAAAGTATCTCCAATATTTACAGCCGGTGGTGCCTGAACAAGAAATTTTACAGTAATTGAAGCCGAGTCTAATGGGTCAAAATTTGTGTAAGCCCATTTTAAAGTATCGCCATTAGATGAACTAATTGGAGGATCGGAGGAAACATAATCCATACGTGAATCTTTTTTAAAAAGTATTTCGCCGCTTGTTATCTGATCAGTACCAATATTCTTGTATAATATTTTATAGCTAACATTAAACCCAGGCCTGGCATTTGTCAGTGGTATGGTATTAATAACAAGATCCCTAATACCGGGAAGCGGTTGAATTGCAAAACTGAATGAATCTTTATTAAAGTATGTTGTGAATGAACTTAAATGAGAAAGAGGAATAACTGAATAATAAGGTAATGATAATTGTACAGTAGTTGTATAATCACCTAAATCCGTTTCGTTTTTGAAAAGACCATCGACAGGAACAGCAATTCTGGTATCACCAGACTTTTCAGTTTTTACAGTGGCATTGGAGAACGTATGTTCGCCAGGATCTTTAATGCCATTTGAGTTTTGATCATAATAAAGTAATCCCGTAACTGTATTGACGGAAGTTAATCTTACAACCCAAGCATCCAGTAAACCATTATTGGTTTGTACATCACCATATGTTGATTTGGTATAACCAGTAACTATATAATCGCCTGCCGCCATTTCAATAACACTACCTCTTGCCCATTCACCACTATAACCACCAAGACATCTTTGCCATTCGAGTATACCAGCATTATTTAATTTAATCATCCAAATATCTGCCCTGGATGAGTCAAAACCTGGAGGAGTATGATATCCTGTTACATCTCCATTTCCAGATTCAGTATACGCAGGTATGAGAAATCCCAGATCTGAAGTTTGAATAACTTTGCCAGTACCACCAAATCCATCATACACAATCCCTATCATTCCATCAAAACCAATTCCTCCAAGAGCATTCTGCCATTCGATAGTTAAGTCATTTTTTATTTTAAAAATCCATACTTCGTCTCCATTTGCAGATCCAGGATATCCAACAACATCACCTCCGCCATTATGAATAGTTGAATTAACTACACAACTACCATCAACATAAGTTGAAACAAGCTGGTTTGAAACATCACTTAATGTTCCTCCAAAACATTTTTGTGAAAGTAATGTTCCTGCAGATGATACTCTGCAAAGGAATATATCGGAATAATCTGTGTTACTGCCGTGGAAATTTGGCAGGCCTGGTGAATTGGTATAGCCTAAAACATATATTTCTCCATTTTGTCCCTCTTTAAGATCAGTAAACCTTTCCATGGAAGTTCCACCCATACATTTTTGCCATTGAAAAACACCTGTACTATTTAATTTGGCCAACCAAATATCCTCACTGCCTGCATTTCCGGTTACATTTCCATCATTAGAGATTGTTTCTGTTCCAATATAGTAAGAGCCATCAAGTGCCTGAATTGCTTTTGCATTCGAAACTACCTCGTTGAATGTTCCACCTAAGGCAGCCTGCCATTGCAATGTTCCTGATTCGTCAATATTAAAAACCCATAGATCCTGGCCTCCATGATTTCCTGAAACATTCCCATTATTGGACATTGTTAGCCCGTTAATTACATAACTCCCATCAATTGCTTTTATAATATTCGATACATATTCCTCACTTGATCCTCCAAAACATTTATGCCATAACGAAGTGCCATCAGCTGCCAGCTTGCTAACCCAAATATCATTACCGCCGTGATTACCCGATACATCACCATTATTTGAAGTAGTATTAGACACTATCAAAAAACTACCATCTGTATTGTAATAATAGGATATAGGTGTTTCACTTAAAGTTCCTCCAATTGTCCTGGTCCACTGTGTTTGTCCAAGTATATTCATTTTTACAATCCAGATATCAGAACCGCCATGATTGCCGGAGATATCGCCGTTATTAGAAGAAGTTTCCGTCACTGTAATGAAACCATTATCATTTGTTTTGAACGAAAAAACGGGAACATCATTCAAAGTACCACCCAGATTTCTCTGCCATCTTATTCCCGGGGCTTGGCTATATGAATTAAAAAAAAGAGTAGTAATGAAAAGAATAAAGAACAATTTTTTCATAAACGGAGTTTGGGTTGCTTAAAAATAAATAAAAAAGCCGGTTTCAAAACCGACTTCTAATATTAATTGATCAATTATTTAAACTCACATTCAGCTTATAGTAAGTTTAATATTTATTTTTTAATAGAGTTCTGCTAAGTATTCTGAATCCATCAGACCAAATTAGATTATATACTCCGCTAGGCAGAAGTTTTAAATCAAGTTGAGTTTGTCCTGTATTTTTTACAGGAATGAATACTTTAACAGTTCTTCCGGAAATATCTACAAACTTGATCTTAGCATCTTTATTCGTTGAAGGATGCTTAATGAGAACAATATCAATGACGGGGTTTGGAAATATTCTTAATTCGATTGAATTATTATTCGATGGCCCGAATAGCCCTGTCACAGCGTTATATGTAAATCCAGTTATTGATACAATACCTCCCGGCGTGGTTACACTTATATTGCCCGATGCACCGGTTCCTACAACAGCAGTAATGGTTGTCGCTGAGTTGACAGTAAATGAAGATGCCGCAACTCCTCCAAAACTTACAGCCGTTGTACCGGTAAAATTAGTTCCCGTTATAGTTATTGATGTACCCGTACTTCCGCTTGCTGGTGTGAATGATGTTATTGTTGGCGCAGTGATGAATGTAAACCCTGCTAATGTTGTGGTGCCGCCAGGAGTAGTGACGCTTACATTTCCTGTTGCACCGATTCCTACAACAGCAGTAATGGTTGTCGCTGAGTTAACACTAAATGAAGATGCCGCAGCTCCTCCAAAACTTACAGCCGTTGCTCCAGTAAAGTTGGTCCCTGTTATCGTTATTGATGTACCCGTACTTCCGCTTGCTGGTGTGAATGATGCCATTGTTGGCGCAGAAATGAATGTGAACCCTGCTAGTGTTGTGGCGCCGCCAGGAGTAGTGACACTTACATTTCCTGTTGCGCCAGTTCCAACAACAGCAGTGATACTCGTTGCTGAGTTAACAGTAAATGAGGAAGCAGCAACGCCTCCAAAACTTACAGCGGTTGCTCCAATAAAATTTGTTCCTGTAATTGTTATTGAAATTCCTGTAGCTCCACTTGCAGGTGTAAATGAAGTTATAGTTGGTGATGCAATAAATGTAAAACCGCTCAGGGATGCTGTACCAGCAGGAGTAGTTACACTTACATTACCCGATGCACCTGTTCCTACAACGGCAGTGATACTTGTTGCTGAATTAACAGTAAATGATGAAGCAGCAACACCTCCAAAACTTATAGAAGTCGCACCCGTAAAATTCGTACCTGTTATTGTTATTGATACATTAGCTGCACCACTTGTTGGTGTTAATGATGTTATTGTTGGTGGCAGAATAGGTAGAATAAATGTAAATCCCGCTAAGGTTGCTGTACCACCGGGATTCGTTACACTTACATTTCCTGATGCACCTGTTGCAACCACTGCAGTGATTGTTGTAGTATCTAGAACAATAAAAGAAGATGCCGCTGTTCCGCCAAAGCTGACAGCAGTGATGTTAGTAAAATTTGTACCACTAATGGTGATAGTTGCACCTGTACCTGCACTTGTTGGAGTAAAAGAAGTAATTACAGGAGGTCGGATAAAAATAAATCCTGTTTTATTCGCAGTTCCAGCCGGAGTTGTTATACTTACTGAACCAGAGGATCCGGATCCTACTACTGCTGTAATTGTTGTAGCGTTCCCAACAGTAAATGATGCTGCAGGTGTACCACCAAAACTAACTACTGTTGCTCCTGCCAAATTTGTTCCGGTAATAGTAATCGTCGCTCCTGCTGCTCCAGATGTTGGAGTAAATGAAGAAATTGTTGGTGTTCCAGGCCCACCAGAAAGAGCATCAGCTCCGATATCGACTGGTGTCAATGTGCTTCTGATCTCATTATCGAAATCAGTAGTAAGTGTATTTGCACTGGCTCCTGCCGCATCAATTGGCGATCCCGGATTTACGTGAAGATTTATAACGTTACTATTACCTCCGGGAGTAATAAAGGATGGGTTATTGAATATTGAATTTGCATCAACAGTCGACGCCGCCTGCCAGGTGACTAATGTTGTATAGGGCGGTCCTATTACTCCTCCGGTGCCGGTGAAATAGTACAGGTTGTAGTTAGCAATATAAGATACTCCAACGCTCACACATGCATGTCTGGCGCTGCTGGATGCATTTGCATTTGAACGGGAATTAAAAAATATGTTGTTATAGCTAAATGAAGGATTAAAAGTGTTACTAAAACAAGTGCTTCCTGCTACCCCGTCTGCAACATTGTTGCCTTCAATATAAACACTATTATGACGTAAATTATCCGCACCGTTGATGCCAGTGATTGTTATTCCCCCTGCCGTCATGTTATTGCCCAGGCTATCTGATCCAAGGCTGATCATATTATTCTGAAGAGCTCCCGTATTACTTGCCATCAAGATACCGGTAATAACGACAAACCCGCTGGAGTTTGTTGTATAAAGATTGTGAACCCGGTTCTTTCTCACATTCATATATATACGGGCATATATCCCTGTAACATTTCCTCCGCCACTTGTTGATTCCTGGACAAGTGAATAAACATGATTCCCTTCAATAAGCGAAAGTCCGCTTGATGAACCCGGGCTGATCCACATCCCCATTAGCGTTTGGAATTGATTAACTCCCCCATTTCCATTTCTCAAATGAAAGATCGTATTATATGCTATGCTGTCTACAAATTGTGTCGCTATAGCCATACCTGTTAGCGGCGCAAGATTGGTAGATGTCATTCTGCAAATAGTATTACCGATAACATTTACTGCATAACCAGAAAAGCCGATACCAGTACTGGACCCATTACTGTTGTTGATAATGCTATTAGGAATAGAAGGATTTCCAATAGCATTATACCGGACATCACAATAATCCGAAGACCCATTGAGCACCGAGAGCCCGATAGAATTGTATGGGGCATAACAACGAATATTTGCAAACTGGTTATTGCGAACCAGCCCGACTCCAGTCATTGTTAGGCAAGACACTCCCGTTCCAATAGGATTCGACTGCCCTCCTACAAAATTGTGCGAAAAATGCAGGCTGTCGGCTATATCCGAAGACCACCCAAACTGGTTATTCTCGATAACATTGGGTTCGGAGTAATTGTTATTACGAATCATGAGCAAGCAAACCGTCGAATTGTTATATGCGTTCATATTATAAAAACGCATACGGCGAAAATAATTATTGGACACATTCGCCTTGCCTTTGATATCCACGCAGTAATAGGTTTGATTATAACCAACATCCATAGGATTACCCTGGCAATTAGGTGCTGTACCTCCAAAGTAATTTTGCGTGACCTGGTGGGGAGTAACAGTAAAATTGGCATCGATCTTCAACATACAAGTATTAGAATTATTCTCAATGACCACAGTGTTATAAAAACTGTTAGATTGTATCACCCATCCGTCATTGTAATCCACGAGGCTTACAGCGGAATTAAAAAAATCATGAAAATTACAATTGATCAAAGAGTCATTGTTATTCTCTGATCCACTTACTGCAGAGCTATAAAGGAGTGTGGGCTTGAAGCTCGCATTGGGATCGGCATACATATCGCAGAATGCAAATTTATTATTGTCTGAGCCAGCACCCAGTGTACCCTGGATAAGCACGACACCCTCGTGACCCGGAACTCCTACCAAGTACTCGTTCCCCCTGAATTTTAGATACAAAAATTTATTATTTGATGAATTAGTTAATCGGAGAACTGGTGCCCTATCACTATTAGTAAAGCTTAGTTGCCCGGTAGTACCTGTTCCTCCCGGTCGTCCGTCAATGGTTAGATAATTATTAACTCCATCCAGTAATATCATGGGGCCATTCACCGGAGCAGAAATTTGCAGGTTAGTCGCAGAAGCAGCTGGTCTCACTGTTATATTATAATTACTGAAACAAGAAGGGATCTGTGCGGTCTTCGGAAAAGTGATCGGGAAAATTTCCCCAGTCATGGTATATGTGCTTAGTAGTTCAAAAACCACATTTCCGGCCACACCCTTTACTTTAATACTGTCTGTCGCTTTTCCTAAAGTTGCATAAGTTCCACCCGGTCCTATCGTATATGTGCCGTTTAGAAAACAACTGGTCGTTGCACTTACCGTATTGCTGACAAAACTGGCGCCTTCAGTATATGCAAGGACCTTAAAAAAATAAGTATTTCCGAGAGTAAGATTTCCTACCGTAAAAAAAGTAGCATTAGGGCTTGTTGTTCCTGCTGAAATAAAATTGACATTATCTGTAGAGATAAGAATATTATATCCCAGCTCATTACTATAAGTGTCATTCCATTTTAGTGCTACATTAGTTGCGCCTGTTTCAGTCACCTGCAATCCATTCAATGCTGCTCCGGATAAGGCAGGCGGTGTAAATGCGAGCATCCTTCGCTGGCCATCGGCTGTTGAATGCAAACCGGGTATATTGCCTACAGCTGCACTATTCACGAGATTTTGTGTGGCGGTTTCCTGCGCGGCAACCGCTGTAAAATCGAAACTCGTGAGATTTTGCAGGGCGAGAAATTGATTATCAGTGGCACCAGCGCTAAAACCAATTGAAGCCGTTACTGTTGACGAGAGGGTTCCAATACTCATGTTCCCATATACATATTCGATGATACCGCTTCTTTCATATAATCGCATTTGAAACTTTGCGGTAGCAGCAGGATTTTGGCTACTGTTGTTAATCGTCGCGTTCCATTCGATTACCCGGCAACGGTTGGGAGCAGTACCTGTCATCACCGTACGAAGATTAGGACCGACGTCAGCTGCATCAAGGTAATCCCAAAATATAGCCAATGCCGATGCATTGCCTGCATTGGTCGGAGGATATCCAACCGTGCGGGTGAGATCATTGGCTGCGTCAAACGGAAGAATTGTGATCGGTGAATTGTATATCCCCAGTGCTACAACACCATTTGTATTGGCCACAAAATTTGTATAGTACTTACCCATAAAAATAAAGTCAAAGCCAATAGACAGGACTGGGGAAGGATAATTGCCAGCGCCTTGAGGCACCAAGTCGGGTGCTGCAGATGTATTGATCGTGTTGCCATATTTATCGGTAGCGAGTGTTCCCACCGTTGTATTCGTAACGGCATAGTTGAGGGATGATTGTGCACTTGCATTATTGGCTTCCCAAACCAAAAGAAGTGATAAGATCCAGCGGATATATATTTTCATAAGCAAGGTGTAAATGATGATTTAGACCCAAGCAATGAACAATGGTACCTGTTGCATCGGAGCAGGCAGAAAATTATCTGGATCTTCTTTAAATAAATTAACAAAAAAAATCCCGTCCAGCCAAGACGGGATTTATATAGAAAGTTAACAATCTTGATTAAGCATTTACTTTCCCTTTCACTTTAGCAATCACTTCTTCAGCGATACCAGACGGAGCAGGTGAATAATGACTGAATTCCATTGTTGATGATGCACGACCGGAACTCAATGAACGAAGTTGTGTAACATAACCAAACATTTCACTTAATGGAACTTTAGCTTTAATAACCTGTGCTCCTGCACGGTTATCCATTCCTTCTAACATTCCCCTTCTTCTATTCAAATCTCCTGTAACGTCACCCATGTATTGATCAGGAGTTACTACTTCTATCTTCATTATTGGCTCAAGCAAAACCGGTTTTGCTTTTCTTGCTGCTTCACGGAAACCAGCTTTAGCACAAAGTTCAAATGACATAGAATCTGAGTCAACAGCATGGAAGCTTCCGTCAAATACACGGATCTTCATATTATCAACAGGGTAACTTGCCAATACCCCTGTAGTCATTGCTTGTTCAAAACCTTTCTGAATAGCAGGAACAAATTCACGGGGAATTGATCCACCAAACAAATCGTTTACAAACTGGTAATGCTTATCAGGATTCTCAGTTTTCCATTCTGCATCAATAGGTCCTAGTTCAAATACTATATCAGCAAACTTACCGCGACCGCCGGTTTGTTTTTTCAATGTTTCACGATGTTCGACTTTGGCCTGGAATGCTTCTTTGTAAGCAACCTGTGGCGCACCCTGGTTTACTTCTACTTTAAATTCCCTGCGCATACGATCAACAATAATCTCAAGGTGAAGCTCGCCCATACCGCTCAGGATAGTTTGACCAGTTTCTTCATCGGTCCTTACACGGAGTGTCGGATCTTCTTCTATCAATTTTGAAATTGCTAATCCCATTTTATCTACATCCGCCTGAGTTTTTGGTTCAATTGCTACAGAAATAACAGGCTCTGGAATAAACATGTTTTCCAAAGTGATTGGATGATCTTCGTGACAAAGTGTATCTCCTGTCTTGATCTCTTTGAATCCAACCGCGGCACCAATATCACCAGCTTCAATAAAATCAATAGGGTTTTGTTTGTTGGCAAACATTTTCATGATACGGCTGATACGTTCTTTTTTACCACTTCTTACGTTAAGAACATAAGAGCCTGCATCTAAATGACCAGAATAAACACGAAAGAAAGCTAGACGACCAACAAATGGATCAGTCATGATCTTAAATGCCAGAGCAGCAAATGGTTCTTTTACATCCGGCTTGCGGGTCTCTGTTTCGCCAGTATCAGGATTCACTCCACTAACAGGTTCAATGTCTAACGGGCCAGGCAAATATCTACAAACTGCATCAAGCGCAGTTTGTACTCCTTTATTTTTAAATGAAGAACCGCACATCATAGGTACTATGCTCAAATCAATTGTTGCTTTGCGGATAGCTTCATGTATTTCATCCTCACTTATCGAATCAGGGCTATCGAAAAACTTTTCCAATAATTTATCATCATACTCAGCAACAGCTTCTACTAACTGTGCTCTCCATTCCTTTGCTTCTTCCAACATGTCAGCAGGTACTTCGATTTCATCAAAAGTCATTCCTTCTGTTTCCATATGCCATACAATGCCCTTCATTTTTACCAGGTCAACCACACCTTTAAAATCATCTTCAGCACCGATAGGAAGTTGCAAAGGCACTGCTTTGGAACCAAGCATCTCACGAACCTGTTTTACCACATTCAAAAAGTCAGCACCTGAACGGTCCATTTTATTTACAAACCCAATACGCGGAACATTATAACGATTTGCCTGGCGCCATACAGTTTCAGACTGTGGCTCTACACCATCTACAGCTGAAAACAATGCGATCAATCCATCCAGTACCCTCATTGAACGTTCTACTTCTACAGTAAAATCAACGTGACCCGGAGTATCGATAATATTAAAAGAATATTTTTTTGTATTAGCGTCTACCGTTCCTTTTACTGTCGGAAAATTCCACTGACAGCTAACCGCTGCTGAAGTAATTGTGATACCTCTTTCTTTTTCCTGTTCCATCCAGTCAGTAGTAGCTGCACCATCATGCACCTCGCCAATTTTATGGATCATACCAGTATAACGAAGTATACGTTCTGTTGTAGTGGTTTTACCAGCATCAATATGTGCGGCAATACCGAAGTTTCTTTGAAATTTTAAGTCTGCCATGTGATTTTTTCCTTTATAATTTGGAGGCGCAAAGGTATGGATAAAAAGCAATCAGTCAAGCGATGATAACCGGGAAGTTTTCCAGATTGTTTTCCTTAGAATCAGCCAATTAAATTCAATTTGTGAACATCTTTAAAAAAGAAAAGCCACCCGGTTGGATGGCTCTTGTATCAATCAATTTCTCACTTATATTTTAAAGTGGGCAAATGCCTTGTTAGCCTCTGCCATACGGTGTGTATCTTCTTTCTTTTTAAAAGCTGATCCTTCACCTTTAGCTGCTGCTACGATCTCAGCAGCGAGTTTATCAGACATGCTGCGACCGTTTCTTTCACGGCTATAGCGAATTAACCATTTCATGCTTAATGAGATCTTCCTGTCAGCACGAACTTCTGATGGAATCTGGAAAGTTGCACCACCAATACGGCGGCTGCGAACCTCAACAGATGGTGTAATGTTTGCCAACGCTTTTTTCCATACATCATAACCTTCTTCACCGGTTTGCTTTGCTACTTTAGCCAGCGCATCATAAAAAGTGTTGAATGAAGTACTTTTCTTTCCGCTCCACATGATATTGTTTACAAACCGAGTAACCAATTTATCATTGAATTTTGGATCTGGAGCTAAGGGTAATTTTTTTGCTTGGGCTTTACGCATGACGTAATATTCTTTTTATACTAATTATTTTTTTACTTTTTCTCTCTTGGTACCGTATTTAGAACGGCTCTTTTTGCGGTCTTTTACACCAGCTGTGTCCAATGAACCACGAACAATGTGATAACGAACACCTGGTAAATCTTTAACACGACCTCCACGGATCAACACGATAGAGTGCTCCTGAAGATTATGTCCTTCACCTGGAATGTAAGCGATAACCTCAACTTTATTTGTTAAACGAACTTTGGCAACTTTTCTAAGAGCCGAGTTTGGTTTTTTAGGAGTAGTTGTATAAACCCTTGTACAAACGCCACGACGTTGCGGGCAGCTATCCAAAGCTCTTGATTTACTTTTGGCTTTGATGATTTCTCTTCCTTTGCGAACTAACTGTTGAATTGTAGGCATTCTGGAACCTTTTAATTGCTTCGGGGTTTATTTCCCGAAGGGGGGCAAAGGTAATGGCCAATAGGGTAAAAACCAAAAAACAAATATCAAATTCTAAAGTTTTTATAGCCCTCTGGAAAATGATAAATCCCAACCACTTTTTCAGCAATGGGGATCTGTAATTTTTATTTGTCATTGAGGATCAAATCTTCCACATCCAATTATACTTATCCTCACGAACTCCTTCCCTTATCTCCGTCATTATGGTTTTGATCGCTGGTGCAGCTTTCCATTTTTCCACATCAAAGTGCATTACAAAATCTTTGTACTTGAGTTCCTTAATAGGAGAAATCGTAGCTGCCGTACCTGCTCCAAATGCCTCAACTTGTACGCCTGATTTATAAGCATCAATGATCTCATGAATGTTAATGGCTCTTTCCTCTACTTTATAACCCATTTCTTTTAGCAAGGTAATGACGCTTGCTCTTGTTACGCCGTCCAGTATCGTTCCACTATTTAAATCAGGGGTCAAGGCTTTGTCGCCAATTACAAAAAATACATTCATTGTACCACATTCATGTACATACTCATGCTCAAATGCATCGGTCCAAAGTACCTGGTCATATCCTTGTTTTTTAGCCTGAGCAGTTGCATACATAGCTGCTGCATAGTTGCCAGAAGTTTTTGCATACCCTACTCCACCTTCCACTGCTCTTACATATTTTTCCTCAACATAAATACGCATAGGAGCAGCGTAATAAGGACCAGTTGGACTAAGGATAATAAAAAACTTATAGTTTTCAGAGGGCCTTACGCCAATAATTTCATCGGATGAAAACATTACTGGTCTTATATAAAGTGAATGGTCATGTTTTTGAGGTATCCAATTTCTATCTATATCAATTAATTTCTTCATACCCTCAATAAACAACTCTTCAGGCACAGTTGGCATTTGCATTCTCTCAGCTGAGATATTAAAACGTTTAAAATTATCATATGGTCTGAAAATAAATGCTTCTCCATTCTGATTCTTATATGCTTTGATTCCTTCAAAGATCGCCTGACCATAATGAAAGACAGCAGCCGACGGGCTCATTAAAAATGGCTGATACGGTTTTATCTCTATATTTTTCCATTCACCTCCTTCAAAATCTGCTTCAAGCATATGATCAGTGAAGTAGTGACCAAAAGGCATATTTTCAAGATTTATATCCTGTATCTTACTTCTTCCTGCTTTGGTAATGTTTATGTCCATACTTGCAATCATAAATGTTTACATTTGAAGCACAAAGAAACAAAAAAAACTAACACCTATTTGTAGCCTTTTCATGAGCCTGAATTCCATTAAGTTTGAACCAACTGATATTGCCGCTCTTTTTAAAAATTCATTGGTAGAGATCAATACTGAGCAACAAGTCTTATCGCAAACAAGGAACGAAACTGAACAGATCGTCACCGGTTTGAAATATCTTGGAGAAAATAAAAAGAAAAGCCTGGTTGTAGTTCGCAATGCCAACGCTGTTCATATACCTGACAAACAATTGTCTTTTCTCACAAAATTGTTAGCTGCATGTAATTTAAATCTTGCTGACGTTGCCATATTCAACTTTCAAGATCATAATTCATCTGAGTTCAATGAAATTCTAAATTTCTTTAAACCTAAAGTCGTTTTATTATTTGATGTAGAACCCGGCGAGTTTGGTTTGCCAATGATATTTCCGCAATTCCAGGTGCAGGGTTATAAAGATGCTATGTTTGTTTCATCACCATCACTAGATGTTATTGAACCTGATAAAACATTGAAAGGAAAATTGTGGGTTTGTCTTAAAAAGATATTTAATCTATGAGATTAATTTTTGCCAGTAATAACCAACATAAGATCGAAGAGTTGAAAGCATTTTGTGGAAAGGAAATAGAGATCGTTTCATTAAAAGATGCAGGTATTGACATTGATATTCCAGAGCCGCATAACACACTTGAAGAAAATGCTTCTAAAAAATCATGGACGATCTATAAACTTACAGGCAATGGTTGTTTTAGTGAAGACACAGGTTTAGAAATAGAAGCATTAGATGGTGAGCCGGGAGTAAAAAGTGCTCGTTATGCTGGTGAAGCAAGATCATTCAAAGACAATATTGAAAAGGTTTTAAATAAACTGGCGAATCAGACAAATAGAAATGCAAGATTCAGAGCAGTTATTTCCTTAATAATTGAAGGCAAGGAAACTCAGTTTGAAGGCATTTGTACGGGAAAATTAATTGACATCCCACAGGGCACAGAAGGATTCGGTTATGATCCGATCTTTATTCCTGATGGCAGCAATCGAAGTTTCGCAGAAATGTCGATCTTAGAAAAGAACCAATTTAACCATAGAACAAAAGCTGCGGCTAAATTGGTCGCATTTTTGCAAAACATGAAAACAAACTCCACAAATTGAGCACAGCAAGCAACCATAGTATCACTGAAAGCGACTTAATCCAGGGATGTGTAAATGGTGAGAGGAGAATGCAGGAGGAACTGTATAACAGGTTTAGTTCGAAAATGTATGCAGTTTGTCTCCGGTACGCAGGAAATGGCGATGATGCGCAGGATGTACTCCAGGATGGTTTTGTAAAAATATATAAGAACTTAAGCCGCTTTCGTGGCGAAGGTTCATTTGAAGGTTGGATCCGACGAATTTTTGTAAATACAGCAATTGAGCATCTGCGCCGCAAAACTTACCTCAAACCAATAGCAGAAAAAGAAGAGAACACAATAGCGTATAAAGAAAAGACAGCTCTTGACAGGTTAGGCGAAAAAGACATTTTGAATTTGATAAGAGAACTAGCACCGGGCTATCGAACAGTATTCAATATGTATGTGGTAGAAGGATATACTCATAAAGAGATTGGTGATATTTTAGGGATCAGTGAAGGAACAAGTAAATCGCAATTAGCCAGGGCAAGAATGATACTGCAGGATATGGTGATCAATCACCTTGACGAAAGAGACAGAAAACAGAAAAAAGTAGAATGAACTCCGAGTTACAAAAAAGACTATATGATATGGAAGTGATGCCGCCTGCAGCGGTATGGGAAAAACTTTCTGTAAATATTGACGAAATCAATGCGGACAATCCTATTGCAAAAAAAATACTGGGGGCAACACTTACTCCACCTGCTGATGCCTGGGAAAATATAAGTATAGCAATTGGCATAGCGGAGAAAAAAGAACCCTCTAAAAGAGGAGTTGTAATCAATTTCAAAAGATTGGCCGCTGCTGCGATATTTATAGGCGTAATAGTTACAGCCTGGATCGTATTTAGAAATAATAATAGAAATGAAACTTTAGCGGGAGTTCAAAATGGTATTGAAACAAAAACTTCAACTGATACGAATTCTAATAACGAAAAGAAAACTGAGAACGTACAACAACCGGATATCTCTCCAGAATCGTCCATTGCAACCATAAATCCAGAAACAATTAGTAAGGGCAAGAGAAACAAATCTGAAAATGCGAAGAACAACAGGATCTATGCTGCATCTCAAGCATCGAATGTTCAATATGCAGCACTGAATAGTGAAACTCCCGGCGGGAATAGTTTTGGTCAATCCATTGATGATCTTTCATTGGTCACTTCAGATCAAAATTATTTTACTATGGTAAATGCAAATGGAAGACTTGTTAAGATTCCCGCAGAATTTGCAAATCTTGCTCCTCATCTTCAGAACAAGCCAGTATCAGAAGATTATTATGAAGTAATGTTTGGCGAAGGCACATACTGGAAAGAAACATTAAATGAATGGCGAAAGAAAGTGGCCTCTCTACCGGTCTCATCTGGTGATGCATTTACAAGTTTTATAGAATTACTTAAAACAGTCCAGGATAAATAAACTGTTTCCTTACTTTTAGAGTAAACAATTCAAATGGCAAGAATTAAAATTGATCTGCCAGCAAAATTTTCATACTCTACAAATATTCCAATAAGAATTACTGATATAAACTTTGGAGGCCATGTTGGTAACGATACTATTCTTTCGATCATTCATGAAGCAAGGGCAAAATTCTTTACCCACTGTGGTTATACTGAACTAGACTTTGGCGGTGTTGGAACGATAATGAGTGATGTTGCGATCGAATACAAAGATCAAATTTATTATGGTGATGAGGTCTTTGCTTCTGTTGCTGTAGGTGAGATCACAAAAGTTGCATTCGATCTTTTTTATAAACTCGAGAAAAAGTCTGTCAATGGCAAGCAGTCTACCGTGGCATTGGCAAAAACATGGATGGTCTGTTATGATTACGATAAGAAAAAAGTGGCAGCAATACCAAATGCTGCTATTAAAAAAATTACGAGTCAGTAGATTCAGCATCTGTATTCCATATCTTCCAGTTTTCCTCAGCCTGCAGTTCAAGCATATCAAATCCATTTTGAATTAAAGCGCCATGCTCTTCACCTTTCTTCAGGAAAAGAGTCTTTGCAGGATTATAGATCAAATCAAAAAGAAAATGTTCAGGAGTAAGAAATTCATAAGGGATAGGTGGAGCTTCTACAATGTTTGGAAACATTCCGAGTGGAGTTGTATTTACAATAAGCTTATGTTTTGAAATAATACTTTTAGTCAATTGCTCGTATGAATAGCTGTCGGCAGAAGGTTTACGTGAAACTTTTTTATATTTTATATCGAATTTATCAAAAACATATCTTACTGCTTTAGCTGATCCGCCAGTTCCGAGAATAAGTGCATGTGAATGAACAAAAGGGTTCCAGGTTTTTTTTAAAGATCTTTCAAACCCAGCTATGTCAGTATTATAGCCATATAGCTTACCGTCTTTTATTTTTATGCAATTACAGGCTTTTATCTTCTTTACAACTGCAGAGGATTGATAAAGGAACGGGATCACTTTTTCTTTATACGGAATGGTCACATTCAAACCTTCCAGCCCTGGCATTGAAAGGATCTTTTTTAATTCATCTATTGATGCAATAGGAAAGTTTTCATATTTGCAATCATTTAGCCCCTCCCTCTCAAATTTTTCTGTAAAATACTTTTTTGAAAAAGAGTGTGACAAAGGAAATCCGATCAAACCAAATAATCGCATCAGGCTTCTTCTTTATTCAGGAATAAATGGAAAGTGTCGCCACGAAGGCCAACCCGCATTGCTTCCAATGGGAGCATTTCTGTAGGCGCAATATTTCCAAGATTTACATTACAACCAATAAGTTCTATAAAATAGAGCTGTTGTGCTTTTTGCGGAGCTTCCCAGATAATTTTTTCAGCAGGTATCTGCGTCAAAATTTCCTGGACTAACCCTTCTCTTACTTCACCAGAACCGCGATAAATTCCCACATTACCTGCTTCTCTTGCTTCCGCAATTACATAAGTGGCCCCAGCATTTAATTCAGCCCTCATCAATTCAATCCATTTGTAGGGTGGGATAATGTGTTCTGCATCTTTGCTCCCAACCTCACTTAAAACTGTTCCGTATTTAGTCAGCTTTTCTATATATCCGCATTTTTCTGAATGAGGGATCGTTATTGAACCATCACTCACTTCCATGTAATTAATACCATATTCTTTACAAACTTCTATATAATCTTCAAATTGGTTACGGATCAGAAAAGCCTCAAACAAAGTGCCCCCAAAGTAGATGGGCAAGTTATACGATTGATAGACCTCGATCTTTTCTTTTAGGTTAGGAGTAACATAGGAGGTCCCAAAACCAAGTTTCACTATATCAACATGTGGATGCGAAACACTTAAAAAATTCTTTGCCTCATTTATACTAAGTCCTTTGTCCATCACCATCGTAAGTCCTGATGTACGAGGCTTTTGATTACGATCAGGAATGTTACTTAAATTAAAATTCATAGTTGATTTTATTGAATAGCAATTTTGCCTAAACAGTAAAGTTGCAATGGCGGCAAAAATAGGAAAGAATGACCAGAGTGTATCTGAACATTGTCAGCGATTCGTTATGCAATAGTTCTTATATTCAACGCTTTCTTTTGAACCTTGAGATCACATCAACAACATGATGGTTTTGAAGAATAGAAGGGTTTAACTCAACAAATTGTTTTACCTGCTTTGGCGATTTTGCCATCGCATGCTCAAGCTGTAAAGTGGCTTCTTTTGTTTTTCCTAAAGCAAAAAGTACTGCGCTCAAGTAATACAGAAATATAGGTTGCCCGTTCGAAATTTTTAATGCCGTTGTTACCTGTTCTTTTGCTTCTTCAAAATATTCCGCTTTGTAAAGACACCTTACAAGTGCTTCCCATCCTTTTTTGTTTTTTGGACGAGTGGTCGCTATAGCAGAAAAATATTGAATTGCATCTTTATAAAATCCCTGTTGCATTTTACATTCGCCCATTAGCAAGTTATATTCTAATTGATGACGCTGAAGTTTCAATGCTGTCTCAAGTTGCTTTGCTGCACCTTCCCATTGCCCTTCATTAAAATAAGTACAAGCGATCTTATAATAGAGTTTACTGTCTTCTGGTGTGATATGCGATGCTTTCCTGTAATAGAATCTTGCCTGTCCATTATTATGAAGTCTGTCATAACAAAAACCAAGTGCTTCATAAATTAGTGCCTCAGGTTTTGTAAGCTCCAATACTTTTTGTAATACCTCGATCGCTTCTTTATATTTTTTTAATCGTATGTATGCATCACCCATATTACGATAAGCGTAATCAAACTTTTCATTTATAACAATAGCATATTGATATGCGTCGAGAGCTTTTTCATACAATTTTATTCCCTGGTAAGCTGCAGCAAGATTGAACCACGCCAGGTCATTATATGGAAATTCATCAATGATCTTTTGATGAAGCTTAATGCTTTCCTCATTCCTTCCTGTAAAATCTGTCCAAAAACAAATTTTGTAAAGCGCTTCTTCGTTATTTGGTTCTTGTTCCAATATTAATTTTAAGCAGTCAAATACTTTTTCAAATTCCTGGTAATCGTCATACACATCTGCCAATTCAAAAAGAAGGGATATTCTTTCTTCGCCAGTAAAAAGAGCAAGGGCCTGCTCCAGAATTTGGACTGCTTTTTCCTGTTTATCTAAAGCGAGATAAGCATCCGTTTTCAATATATAGACATTTATGTCGGTACTATCGAGCATTGCCGCATGATCAAGCAGGCTTAATGCATCCCTGTATTTATGTGTAGCAATTAACAGATCTGCCTTTCGAATAAGCATTGTAGAAGAAAAGGGGTATTGCTCGGCTCCTTTTTCAGCAGCCTCTAATGCGCTGCTGATATCTTCCTTTTCATCAAAATAATCTATGATCTTTTCGAAGGATTCTTCATCAATGTAGGAGTGGCTGCGGCCCTTTTTAAGGTTCTCGTATCTTTTCAGTATTTCCTGGAGCTCACTGTTGTCTTTACCGAGTGGTTTTTCTTTCATGGTGTCAGGAGTTTGGTCAATTTAGTTCTTTTTACAAAAACCGGCAACTTTTAGTAACTTTTTCCCTATTTCGCCGTTAAATAATTGTAAAAAATGTTGATGGGCGGTATGTTTTATGAGTATTTTTGTTTTTATATTTGCTAACGGATGAAGAACTACCAAAATATATTTAAACTGGTGTTAACGAGAAAACTGGCAACCCTGTTTTTAATAGGTTTATCAGTAGCGGCTTTTGCAACTTTAGGTGATGGTAAATCTAAAGGAAAGAGAAGTTCATTATTAAATTCCAAACCAACAATTACTCCAGGCAAGTTTACATTGAAATCAGGTTATCAATATCGCGGTAGCCAGATCATCAATCAGCAAACTCAGAATAATACATTTACACGTAACTCACTTGTTACTTATCAAAAAGGTAATATGACTTATATATTACCAGTTAAAACTATTATTCCCCAGAGAATAAAAGTTACTGTTGGAGTTCCCCAGATGATTAGATAATCTTTATTTGCTTTTTCCTGCACTATTACTTTCTTCGTAAGTCATTACCCTGAATCCGCTTTTAGGTAGCTCAAACTTTGTTGCAGGTACAATGCTGAAGTTTACTTTAGATACTGTATATGTTACTTTCAAACTTCCAATAGTTGTTTCAAATTCCATTGCAAGGCCAGGCAATGATTTGTATGCGTATTCAAATTCTCTATTATTAGCAACCAGGTCTTTTGTAAAAAACACATTGATCGTTGTTCCGTCCTTCATGGTACCGATAGCTTTCTGACATTTATAACCTGCTATCTCTTTGTATTCATCTTTGTACTCAAAGGCAATCCCTTCATATTTTCTATTTGCATCTTTCCAGTTAGCCGGTGTCATAGTGATCATATATTTCTGTTCACCATATTCCTTTAACACATTTACATTACCGCTTTTCCCGTCCACGATCGTTGATTCTACTCCAAGTGAGCTTACTCTTTCAAAACGGGTTTGATAGCCTTTTAAATAAACAATGCTTGTAGCTCCATTAAACATATCTGCAATTGAAGGATTGCTGTTGCCTGTATTCACAACGATATCGTAGGCAATAGTCCCTTCAGTAATCCTTTTCTGAGCTTTTGCAGTAAAAAACCATAAAAGACTTAATACAATAACGAATGATTTAGTGATCTTTTTCATTGGCTTAAAAGTATTAAAAAGACGTGCCAAGTTAGCCAAATAGTTGTACAGCTTTGTAAACGCTTATTAACAAATGCCCTGATTTAACAAAATCAGCGTTTGCCTTTTGCCTGCATATCCTTCAGCTTTTTTTGCTGCTCCTGCATTTGCTCAAAGCGTTCCTGCCATTTTGATTTTGATTTTGGCTTTTTTCGGTTCTGATCCATTTTAGCCAAAATTTTATCGTGGTTGATAATGTAATTCTGGATCACGAATTGAAGGCCCAATGTAACTAGGTTCGAAACCGTATAGTACCAGGTCAATGCCGCTGGGAGCCTATTAAAAATGAATAAAAGGAATATTGGGAAGAAATACGGCATGTATTTTAAAACAGGATTGCTCTGATCCGGTGTCATACTCATGCTATATAGAGAAATAAGAAAGCTCGTAAGACATGCCGTGATCGTAAATAAGCTTAAATGATTTCCAAGAATAGAACTTATCACCGGGATATTTCCCCAGGTTAAAATTGAATCATATGCTGAAAGATCATTTGCCCATAAAAAGTTCTCGCCCCTAAGATCAACATAAGAATTAAAAAAACTATATAACGCAAAGAAGATAGGGATCTGCAATAATGCCGGTATACAACCGCCTAATGGATTTACCCCCGCTTCTTTGAATAATTTCATTTGATCCATACTCATAGCTTGCTGGTCGCCGCCATGCTTGGCTTTCAGTTTTTCAATTTCAGGACGCAGTACTTTCATTTTAGCGCCGCTTAAATAACTTGTATAGGTAAGTGGAGAAATAAGAAGCCTGATCACAAATGTGAGCAACAGAATGGCAATGCCATAACTGCCAACCAATCTGCTGAAAAAATCAAATACAGGTAATACTACGAACTTATTGATTGGCCTTACAAATGCATAAATCCCTTGTCCAAGATTTACAAGTTTACCCATTTGTTTATCGTACTTTTTTAGAAGACGAAAATCACTTGGACCGTAATATATAGACAAAGGAATAGTAACATCTGATCCTTTTATTGCATGTTGCAAAGTTGCAGTTGACTGTACCACAGTAGCAGAGTCATTTGGAGAGTTCCACTCCATTTTACCACCTGAAAAATTATCTTTTGCAACTAATATTCCATTAAAAAAACGTTGACGCATTGCTACCCATTGAACTGGCTTGGCAAACTGTACATCACTGCGACGGCCAATGGTGAAGTAATCAAAATCATCATCCATTACATATCCCATCTGCGAATTCGTTCTTTCATAAGACAGATCTTTTTCCTGCTTCTTAGCCCTGTATTGCCATTGCAGGTTCATTGTTTCGTTATCTATAAATGTATTTGCCTTATTCAACTTTATATTAAAGTCGATCATGTAATCACCTTTTCTCAAAACAAATTCATGAGTAATGGAACGACCTGAGCTATCACCAAGAGTGTAAGTAATGGTTTGAAGTGAATCTCCTTTTGCAAGAACATTGCCACCTGTGAAATAAAATTCAGTAATGTTTCCAACCTGGCCCGAATCACCTTTGATCTGATAATCAATTTTATCAAAATCGGTAGAAGCAAGTTTAACAAGCTTCTTTTCCTGGTCTTTAAAATTTTTAAGTTCCACCCATTTTACCTGGCCACCTTTATTAGTAAAAGCAACTTTTACCAGGTCATTTTCAACATAAGCAAGTTGTTCGCTTCCTATCATTGCTTTTTGAAACTGGCCTGTAACATTAGTTATTTGTGGGGTATTTAAGTGTGAGGTATCGCTTTTCTTACTTGATGTATCCACCTTTGGTTTAGGTAGCGCTGCTTTTGCAATTGAATCCTGGATGGCTTTATTCTTTAAGACCCTTGCTTGTTCCTGATTATTAAAATAAAAGAACCCGAAAAAAAGCAAGGCTAATAACACAAAACCAAGAACCGTATTACGATCAAACTTCATGGAGCTAAAAATTTTGAGTGGGCAAAGATAGGGAGAAGAGGCCGGAGTTATGGGTTATAGATTCTGAGTCTAAAACCCTGAAACTCAAAAATAAAACCTTAGACATAACAAACTCAAATTACAACATCTTTCAACTGCAGGTTTTTTAACATTGGCTTGTTTTCACTGTAGTTCTTTGCGGCAGCTACAAAATGAACAAACAACGGTTGTGGGCTTTCAACTGTGCTTTTAAGTTCTGGGTGATATTGAACCCCAATAAAGAAAGGATGTGATGGAATTTCCATTATTTCAACCAAACCAGTTTGGGGATTACGACCGCTGGCTATCATTCCATTGCTTTCGAATTGTGAAAGATATTTATTATTGAATTCATAACGATGGCGGTGTCTTTCGCTTACCTGCAGTTTTCCATAAATTCTATGTGCTAATGTCCCTTCTTTAATATCACAGGCATAAGAACCCAACCGCATCGTTCCTCCCTTCATTGTAATTTTTTTCTGCTCTTCCATCATATCAATTACCGGTTCATCACAGGTTGGATCCATTTCTGTTGAATGAGCATTCCTGATCCCAAGAATATTTCTTGCATATTCTATAACCGCCATTTGCATACCAAGGCAAATACCAAAAAATGGCAATCCTTTTTCTCTTGCAAATTTTACCGCTGTAATTTTTCCTTCAATACCACGATGACCAAAACCTGGTGCAACTAACAACCCATCAAGACCTGCTAATTTTTCTCCTACATTGTCGTCAGTAATAAATTCTGAATGGATATATTGAACCTGCACTTTGCATTCATTTATCGCTCCTGCATGAACAAAAGATTCCAATATAGATTTGTAAGCATCCTGTAGCTCCACATATTTGCCGATCAAACCAATTGTGACTTTTGACTTTGGGTTTTTAAGTTTATTCAAAAACTCTCTCCATTTTCCTAATTCCGGCTCTTTATTATTAGGAATATCTAATTTCTTCATAACGATCTCGTCGAGCTTTTCTTCCATCATTATCAATGGCACTTCATAGATCGTACTTGCATCTCTTGCTTCAATTACAGCTTCCGGTTTTACATTACAGAATAAAGCGATCTTCCTTTTTATTTCATTAGTGATCGGCTCTTCTGTACGACAAACTATCACATCCGGAAAAACTCCTTCAGAGCTTAACAATTTTACGGAGTGCTGTGTTGGCTTTGTTTTTAACTCCTTTGCCGCCTTTAAATAAGGGATCAATGTAAGATGAACCACCAGCAGATCTTCTTCAGGTAATTCCCATTGCAGTTGACGAACTGCTTCAATATATGGCAGCGATTCAATGTCACCAACCGTTCCGCCGATCTCCGTGATCACAATATCCCATTCACCGTTCTCGCCAAGCATTTTCATCCGGCGTTTTATCTCATCAGTAATGTGTGGGATGACCTGGACAGTCTTTCCAAGATAGGCCCCTTCCCTTTCCTTATTAATAACAGTTTGATAAATGCGACCTGTTGTTACATTATTCGCTTGTGAAGTAAAAATATTCAGGAACCTTTCGTAGTGTCCAAGATCAAGATCTGTTTCAGCGCCGTCTTCTGTTACATAACATTCGCCATGTTCATAAGGGTTCAAAGTACCCGGGTCAACATTTATATATGGATCAAATTTTTGAATGGTCACCTTAAGTCCTCTTGCCTGCAATAATTTGGCAAGCGATGCAGAAACAATTCCCTTCCCCAATGATGAAGTAACTCCTCCCGTAACAAATACATACTTGGACATATCTTTAGTTCTTGTTTTAAAAAAAATTATGTGCCCCGCAACATATCATCATTCAACACCTGTTGCGTCGCACTCGTCAGCGTTCGGTAATTCTATTGAGCAAAAATTTTCGAGAATTAGTCAGCCTCTATTTGACCAGCGGAAAGAAATTAAATCCGGGAGGTCATGCAAAACTAAGCGGAATTTCCGTTATTGAGAAAATATAAAATCAGGATTGTGGAAAAAAAACGAACCAATTTTTTTATTCGGACGAAACTCACTTTCACAGCTATTTTCCTGTCAATAACTTTTTCAACATATGCGCAGAAATTGGAAACTTTCAAGAACTATTGTGGAGGATTTTATAAAAGCATGGCAGATTTGCTGAAAATGCAGCAAAAAGAAATTGACTTTTATAATTTTAAGTCAGGACAAACGATTGCAAGCATTGGAGCTCAATGCGGCAACTGGGAAGCTGCTTATGCAGCCGCAACTGATAGTGTCACCTTTTATCTTGAAGACATAGATTCCAGTAAATTCAAAAAGAGCCAGGTTGAATTTGCCTGGAATTACTACGCCAGCCTTCGTGGCAGACCTATGACGAGTCCTTACAAAATGATCATTGGCGATGAACGATCAACTTCACTACCTGAAAATACATTTGACAAGATCCTGATCATAAATAGCTTTCATGAATTTACTTTCCAAGCCGAAATGCTGGCAGATATAAAAAAGAAACTTAAGCCCGTCGGACTTCTTTACATTGATGAAGCATTACCAAAAAGACAAGGACAATTACATGGCATTTGCAATAAACCTATGCTTACAAATGAAGGAACAATTGCAATATTTGAAAAGAATGGATTTGAATACGTCGATGGTATTGATTTCAACTACAGGCAAAAAAATCCAGTAAGAAAGATATTCGCTTTTAAAATAAAAGAGTAAAAAGTAGGAGCAATTAATAATTTTCTTCGTTTCGTACGGTTTTTAAAAGTCTTTCATTTTTTGCTTGTTCAATATTTCGTTCGATAACTTTTAAAAGATATGAGAGTTCAAAGGGTTTTTCAATAAAATCATCAGCGCCAGCTTTTATAGCTGCTACACCAATATCAGGAGAAGCCGAAACCATTATAACAGGGATATGGCTTGTCTGCTCATGGTTTTTTAAATAATGACAAATATCTAAGCCGTCGACACCTGATAATAATTTATCAACGAGAAATAGATCGGGGATACTGAACTTGTTTTCAAATATTTCATTTGCGTCTTCTTTTACTTCAATATCATAACCTGCCTTAGTCAAAACTATTTTGAAAATATCCCTGATCCCAGGATCATCATCGGCAATAAGTATCTTATGCTTCATCGTTATTCGCTGAACAAAAGTTATGCCTTTAAATGCATTTACTGGTATATTAATTGTTTTATAGATCATAAATACATCTATGAAACTTCCAGCAATGTTATTAAAAGCGGGTTTGGCAAGTGCCGGGGCAGGCATTTATTTATACTTCAAGAAGCTTTTTAAAGATAAAAAGCCAACAAAGAAAGGACCAGCTAAAAATTTAAAACAGACAAAAGCAGTTAAAACCACAATAGCAAAGCCGCGGAAAAAAAGATCAGTGGCTATTCCAAACTAAAGATCAATGCTATTAACATTGATGTTACATTTGTCTTTGCACGGTTCTTGTAATTAGTGGAAAGAGATGATATTCTATTAATTAATAAATCCATTTGTACCAAAGACAAACTAAATGATCAGATCTTCATTATTACTGTTTATATGTTTATTACAAGCTGTTTACGCTATTTCACAGATTTCGCAAAGTGATTCTACTGTCAACAAGCAAAACATTCGTGTTGAGTCAGTAAGCATGCCCTTTTCGACAAAATATGAAGCATCGGCGTCTAAAGAATTTTTTTGGGGAAAACATTACCGGAAAGAATGGGGAACCACTGTAAGCTTCCCTGTACTGGATATGAAGACTTTTAAAGGGGGGTTGACTCCAGACAAGTTGGGTGGTGGTCATCAATCCAAATCATTAAGGGTTATTGCCGGTGATGGAAAAGAATACGTATTAAGAACAGTTGAAAAAGATCTGACCCCGTTAGTGCCTGAAAATTTAAAGGGTACATATTTACACAGGCAAGCCAACGACCAGTTAAGTATGGTTCATCCTTATGGCGCATTAATAGTAGCAAGACTTGCTGAAAAGATCTCGGTCCTGCACGTGAATCCTGAAATAATATTTGTTCCGAATACAGAAGACCTTAAACAATTTCGTGATACGATCGGTAATAAGCTTTGCTATTTTGAAGAACGACCTACCGGCAAAGGATGGGAACATTCTGAAATTGCAGACAATGCCGATGAAATTGAAAACTCAGAAGATATTTTAGAAAAATTTGCAAAGGATACAAAGTACCGAATGGATCAAAAATCGTTGTTGAAGGCCCGGTTGTTTGATCTGATGATAAATGATTTTGACAGGCATGAGGATAATTGGGATTGGGCAAAATTTGAAAAAGATAGTATAACGCTTTATAAGGCTTTTCCAAAAGACAGGGACCATGCGTTATCAAGGGTTGATGGATTGATCATGCATTTTGTTGCTATGCCCTGGGCCATACGTCCCTTAGAGAATATGACCAATAGAGTAAAAGATGTTTTGGGGGAAAGTTATGCAGCAAGACATCTTGACCGTCAATTCTTAAATGAAGTTACAAAAGAGGACTGGCAACAGACCATTTTAACGATACAATCTTCACTTACCAATGATGCAATAAAAGAGGCTTTTGATATTGTACCACCTGAAGTAAATAAATATTCCGGTGATTTTTTAAAGGAAAAATTGATACAGCGAAAAGATAATCTTTCCAAATATGGAATGAAATATTATCGCAAGCTAAATAAATATGTAACCATAACCGGTTCGGCAAAAGATGAAAATTTTAATATTGTTTTTTTAGACGACGCAATGTCTGTTACAGGAATGAATCAAAAGAATGATACTTTTTATCATCGTGTGTTTTATCCAGATCAGACAAAAGAAGTAAATATTTATGGCCTTGAGAGTAAAGATCATTTTACAATTTCCGGAAATGCAAAAAATAAATTTAAGGTTCGCCTAATTGGCGGAGAAGAAACCGATACATATATAACTGACAGAAAAGCTTCCGGAAAAAAAGTTCAGATTTACGATGTGCAGGATAGCATTTATGTGAATGAAAAAGACTACCGTGTCAATCGAAACGAAGACACTTTATATGAATATAAAAGAAAGGGTACAAAATACGATTGGTTCATGCCGTTTATAATTCCCGGTTATAACCCTGATGACGGAGTGCATTTCGGTCTTGGCTTCAAGTATAAAAAACAAAAATGGGGCAAGGCGCCTTTTGGATGGGAACAAAGTTTCAGGATTGAATACGCAACTCAATCAGGTTTTCTTGGCTTTAGTTATAAGGGATTATTCAGACATGTTTTCGGTAAATGGGACCTGGATCTTATTGCAATGTACAGGGGACCCAAATTTGTATTTAACTATTACGGCACAGGAAACGAAACTGAATTAATAATAAACGATAAAACTTATTACAGAACAGGTTTAAAAGCCTTATCGTTCAATCCGGGTATTACCAGGGAAACCGATCATGTGTATGTTCGTTTCAGTTTAGAGTATGATGAAGTAAAGGTTTTAAAAACACCGGGCAAATTTATCAGTTCAGCTTTTGCAGAAGTTGATCCCAGAATATTTTCAAGACAACACTTTGCCGGTATCCGTGGCGATTGGAGTTATTCAAGTGCTGATGTAAAGAAAAATCCATCGAGAGGCGTGAACATTGAAGCAGGATTTAATGGCAGGGATAATCTTGATAAAACCTCCTCTTATTTAAATCTTCGGGGTTCTTTTTCTTTTTACCAATCACTAGGCAAATCGTTAGTATTTGCTCACCGTACAGGTGCTGCTACAAATTTTGGTGATTATGATATTTATTTTGCAAATACATTAGGAAGAAGTGAAAATCTTCGTGGATTTTGGCGTTATCGTTTTTCAGGAAAAACAAGTTTGTATCAGAATACAGAATTAAGATTGGCTTTATCAAAAAGGAAAAACTTTGGTATGCTGGGCTTTTTTGATGACGGAAGAGTTTGGATAGAAGATGAGGATTCTAAAACATTTCATGTGGGGTATGGCGGCGGACTCTATTTTATACCATTTAATGCATTGGGAATAAATCTATCTTATGCAAAATCGAAAGAAACATCAATGATTCTGATAAAAACTGGTTTTCTTTTCTAGGTCAATAGAATTGTTACTGCACAAGTGTGCCCTTCGCTTTGCTCTGGGTAAACTGTGCAAGAGAAGTTAAATAGAATTTCAAAAGCTGACTAACAAATGCCTTTAATCTTTTGCGATCTTTTTGTAACTCGCAACTACTCCGCGAATGAGTGATGAACTAAAGCCCTGGTGCTCCATTTCATTAAGACCAGCAATCGTACATCCTTTTGGGGTGGTTACCTTATCGATCTCATGCTCCGGATGAGTATTTTTCTCCAATAATAATTGCGCAGCTCCTTTTACTGTTTGTGCAGCGATCAATGCAGCAGTATTTACATCAAACCCAATTTCAATTCCGCCTTGGATGTTTGCACGAATATATCGCATTGCATAAGCAGTACCACATGCTCCGAGGATTGTTGCAGCATCCATGAGCTTTTCATCGATCATGATTGTTTTTCCTAATTGATCAAATAACTGGCGGATGTAATTTATCTGTGATTCAGATGCACCTGAATGCGAAAGGCATGTCATGCTTTGTTGTATAGCGATCGCCGTATTGGGCATGGCACGAATAACCGGTACAGGTTTCCCGATCGCTTTTTGAATTTGCTCGATCCAAACACCGGTGATAACAGAAACAACAACATGTTTTTTTGGATCGAGAGTAGTCTTTATTTCATCAATGATGTCAGCAAAATTGTACGGTTTTACTGCAAGGATAATTATTTCAGCAGTCTTTACTGCTTTTTTATTATCACTATGTACCATTGATCCTTGTTCGGCAAAGCGACTAAGCGGTGAAAGATTTCTTCTTGTTATAGAAAGTTCTACCGGACGACTGAATTCACTTTGAATTAGTCCTTCGGCAATTGATGCGCCGAGGTTACCACCGCCAATGATTGCAATTTTCTTAGACATAAACATTGTATTTAATAAAAAATGCCATCCCGCCCAGGGCGGGATGGCAAACAACAATTCACAAATATCAGTAATATTTTTTGTCTATAAGGAAATTCTTTGCATAGGTTTCTACACCTTCTTCCAATGAATAGAAATCTTCTTTATAACCGGCATTGCGGAGTTTATTCATGTCGGCCTCTGTGAAGTATTGATACTTATCACGAATATCGAGTGGCGTGTCGATAAATTCAATTACAGGTTCTTTATTAAGACTTTTGAAAATAGCAGTTACAAGATCTTTAAAGGTTCTTGCTTTACCTGTTCCCAAGTTATATAAGCCTGATGCAGGTTTTTCATTCATTAACCAATAACAGATATCAACCACATCTTTTACATAAACGAAATCACGAAGCTGTTCGCCGTCTTTATATTCAGGCTTATGTGATTTGAAAAGTTTTACTATACCAGAAGACTTTATTTGATTGAAGGAATGAAATATCACACTTGCCATTCTTTCCTTGTGATATTCATTTGGACCATACACATTGAAAAACTTTAAACCAGCCCAGAAAGGCGGTTGTCTTTTTTCTTTCAAAACCCATTTATCAAATTCATTCTTTGATCTGCCGTAAGGATTGAGAGGATTTAGTTTGTTAGGTAAATCATGATCGTCTTTATAACCTAATTCACCATCACCATAAGTTGCAGCGGAAGATGCATAAACCAGGGGAATATTTTTTTCGAAACAATAGCCCCATATCTTTTTTGAAAAATCAACATTCAGTTTTTCAAGAATAGTATAATCAAACTCTGTTGTATCTGTTCTTGCACCCAAATGAAAAACAAAATCAATTTTCATTGGATGATCGCTTAACCAATCAAAGAGTTCGTTCCGGTCAACCCTTGCAACTATTTTTTTATCCTCGTAATTGGGCTTTTTATTTTCATCATCAAATTCATCAACAATAATTATGTTATGATATCCTTTGCGATTCAGATACCCAACCATACAACTGCCGATAAAACCCGCAGCACCGGTAACTAATATGACTGAGTTGCGATCCACTAATTAGATTGAACTTAAAGCAGAACCAGCCTCTTCTTTTGATAAATGATTTTCAATGGCTGAATCATATTCTTCCTGCCACCAATCGATCGTTCCCCAGAAATCACCATTCACCAACATTTCGCCGCTGGTTACTAATCCAATTCTTTCATGCGGAAAATCTTTCATTGCATTTTCAAATCTTTCGATCAGTTCAGCTTTTATACTTACTACTACCCTGCTTTGACCTTCGCCAAAAAGATATGCATCCTCACGCAGATCATCTTTTGTTTCTACCGTAAACCCAAGTTCACGATTAAACCCACTTTCACAAAGAGTAACAAATAACCCGCCTTCACTTATATCATGTGCTGATTGAATTATTTTTTTATTGATAAGTTCAGCAATTTTTTGTTGCAACGAAAATTCCTCTTCCAATTCAAAATAAGGAGCTGGTGAAAATTCTACTTTACAAACCTTAGCGAGGTATTGCGATGAGTTAATGTCATTTGTTGACCTACCCAACAAATAAATAACATCTCCTTCGTTCTTAAAATCTAATGTCATTTTTTCATTTATGTTTTCCAATAAACCAACCATACCAATTGTTGGCGTTGGATAAACTGGACCATCAGGATTTTGGTTATAGAAACTAACATTCCCGCCTGTAACGGGTGTATCAAATTTTCTGCATGCCTCTCCCATTCCTTTTATCGCCTGTACAAATTGATAATATACTTCAGGGTCATAAGGGTTTCCAAAATTTAAACAATTAGTTACACCCAGGGGCTGACCACCACTGCAAACAATATTTCTTGCTGCTTCACTTACCGCTATCATTGTTCCTTTATAGGGATCAGCATAAACGTAGCGACTGTTGCAATCAGTTGTAATAGCCAATCCTTTTTTTGTTCCCTTTACTAAAACAACCGGTGCATCTGTTGGCGCATTGGTTGAAGTATTATTTGTACAAACCATGCTATCGTATTGGTTATATATCCAACGTTTCGATGCGATCGATGGAAGTATGATCAGTTTTTCAGCAACAGCTTTTAGATCTTCGGGAACCGAAACAGAATCAGGATTGAACTTTTTTATTTCATTCAAATATTTTGGCTCACGAAATTCTCTGTCATATTGAGGAGCTCCGCCTCCTAATACAAGATCATATGCAGGAAGTGAAGCCTCCAATTCATTATTCATATAAAAATTCAGAATTCCATCATCGGTTACCTCACCAATAACAGAACAAGGCAGATCCCATTTTTCAAAAATTTTCGTTACTTCATCTTCTCTTCCTTTTTCTGCAACTAACAACATTCTTTCCTGGCTTTCACTCAACAATAATTCCCATGCCTTCATATTTTTTTGGCGGGTAGGAACCTTATCAAGATCTATTCTCATTCCCACTTCACCCTTTGCACTCATTTCAGAAGTAGAACATATAATTCCGGCTGCGCCCATATCCTGCATACCCACTACTGAACCGGTTTGGATCACTTCCAAACAAGCTTCCAATAATTTTTTTTCCTGGAAGGGATCACCGACCTGTACCGAAGGCAGATCTTGTGCACTTTCTGCAGTAATATCAGCAGACGCAAATGAAGCACCACCGATTCCATCTTTACCAGTGGCGCTCCCAACAAACATTACTGGATTACCTTTTCCTTTTGCAGTTGCAGAAACTGTTTCTCCTGCCTTTACAATACCAACACTCATTGCATTCACCAATGGATTGGTATGATAACATTCATCAAAATAAATTTCGCCACCAACAGTTGGCACACCAAAACAATTTCCATAATGACCAATGCCGTGTACTACACCAGAAAGTAAGTGCTGTGTTTTATCTTCTTCTAAGTTTCCGAAACGTAAAGAATTTAAAGCAGCGATCGGTCTCGCACCCATAGTAAAGATGTCTCGATGAATTCCACCAACTCCTGTAGCTGCGCCTTGGAATGGCTCTATAGCTGATGGATGATTATGAGATTCGATTTTAAAAACAACACCAAGCCCATCCCCAATATCCATGAGACCAGCGTTTTCTTCACCAGCTTTTACCAGCATGCGTCCACCTTCACGTGGCAATGTTTTTAACCATTTAATAGAATTTTTATAACTGCAATGTTCACTCCACATACCACTAAATGCACATAGTTCATTGAAGTTTGGTGTTCGTCCAAGTTTTTGCTTGATTAGTTCAAATTCTTCAGCTGTTAAGCGAAGTTGTTCGGCAGTTTTTACAGTTATTTCCATAGTTTTTAAGAAAGCGCAAAGTTAATGGTAATGTACGATTTGAGATTATACGATTTGCATCTTTTATAAACTTAAAAATCACTTTTGGGTGAACTTTTAGTTGAGATACCTATCATAAAAATTTATGGCTATTTTGTGCAGATAAACCTAACCGATTGTATTATTTATTATTTGCAGGATATCTCTGTTTATTTGCATGGTTACTTACCAGACTTGGCTTCTTTCAAAAATCAGGGCTTAGCAATGCCCAATTAGTTATTTTGTTTTTACTCAAGGTAATGGCTGGTATTTTTTACGGATGGATCGGGATCTATTATGGTCAGTATGCTTATATGTATGATACATGGGGCTATCATTACTTGAGCGTGGAGGAATACAAATTACTTTTCCATAACCCATCAGAATACTTTTCCAATGTTTTTCATAGTGGATATGAAAGTAAATATGGAGGTTTTTTTTCCTCGGATTATTCCTGGTGGAACGATCTAAAGAGTAATATGTTTATCAAATTTCTTTCACTGGTAAATGTTTTCAGTTTTGGGAATTATTATGTCAACGTTATTTTCTATTCTTTTATAACATTAACAGGGCCTGTGGCAATATATCGTGTGTTTACCGATGTATTCCCCGGTAAAAAAGTGCATGTATTGATAGCAACGTTTTTAATTCCTTCATTTGCTTATTGGACAAGTGGTATTCATAAGGACGGTCTTGTTTTCATGGCGTTAAGCCTTATCATTTATCACGTTTATTTTGGATTAAAAGAAAAAAAGTTCAGGCTCTCCCGCATTTTTCCTTTGTTTATTTCATTTATCATTATTCTTTCATTCAGAAATTTTTTGCTCGTAATACTTATCCCTGCATTATTTGCCTGGATACTTTCAACAAGGATCCCAAAAAGAAATGCCATTATTTATACTTCTACCTACTTAATATGCGGATTACTTTTCTTTTCATTGAGATATATTTTTCCCGGTCTTGATTTTCCGCAAGCGGTTGTTGATAAACAAAATGCCTTTAAGTCATTGCAGGGAAATTCCGGGATTGATCTTCCTGAATTAAAACCAACTCTTGGTAGTTTTTTAATGAATACGCCACACGCAATAAGCTCCACAACTCTTCGTCCACATCCAGGCGATGTAAAACATATTCTTTCTATGGCAGCGGCATCAGAAACCGCATTTCTTTTACTTCTCTTTTTTCTATTTCTATTCTGGCGAACAAACGGCGTTAAATCAACTTCATTTATCTGGTTTTGTGTCTTCTTTTCATTTTCATTTTTACTATCAATAGGATTCACGGTGAATTTTCTCGGAGCCATAGTTCGCTATAGAAGCATTATCCTACCGTTTTTATTGGTTCCTGTTATAAGTCTTATTAATTGGGAAAAGATATATTCTATCCTCTTTAATAATATTAAAAATAATTCTAATATTTAGGATACTTAGATGTTTTTAATAGATATTTAGTAATTACTCATTTTTCTGACAAAATTTTCCACATTTTGCAATAAAAATTGTGTGTACTGCCAAAAATTATTGGTTTTATTCCTCAATATGCCTTTTTTTGCATTTGAACCCCTTTATTAAAATTTAAATGCAATTGTTATGGTGTCATCAAAACTAGAATACATCTGGCTGGATGGATACAAGCCAATACAAAGTCTCAGAAGTAAAACTAAGATCGAAAAAAACTTCAGTGGCAAATTGGAAGATTGCCCGGTTTGGTGCTTTGACGGTTCATCAACTGAACAAGCCCCAGGCGGGTCATCTGATTGTTTATTAAAACCAGTATTCATTGCGAAAGATCCTCAAAGGAAAAATGCCTATCTCCTAATGTGTGAGGTTTTAAGTCCTGGTGGCGCCGCTCATGAATCAAACGGAAGGGCGACAATTGAAGACGACGACAACGATTTCTGGTTCGGATTTGAACAAGAATATTTTTTATGGAATCCAGCAACAAACAAACCAATCGGATTCCCTGAAGGCGGTTTCCCCGGACCACAAGGTCCATACTATTGTTCAGTAGGAGCGACAAATGCATATGGTCGTGCAATGGTAGAGGAGCATCTTGATGCTTGTCTTGAAGCTGGTTTAAATGTTGAAGGCATCAATGCTGAAGTTGCTACTGGCCAATGGGAGTTCCAGATCTTCGCAAAAGGTGCAAAAGCAGCCGGCGACCAGGTTTGGGTTGCTCGTTATTTATTAGAAAGGATCGGAGAAAAATATGGTATCGCTATCAACTGGCATTGCAAACCTCTTGGAAATCTTGATTGGAATGGAAGCGGCATGCATGCAAACTTCTCCAATGAGTTATTGAGAACTTGTGGAAGTAAAGAAATATACGAACAGATCTGTGAAGGCTTCAGACCATTTATAAAAGAGCATATCGAAGTTTATGGACCAGACAATCATCTTCGTCTTACTGGTAAACATGAAACTGCAGCGATAACAGATTTCAAGTTTGGTGTTTCAGATCGCGGTGCTTCCATTCGCATTCCTATCGGCACAGTAGAAAAAGGCTGGAAAGGCTGGCTGGAAGATCGTCGTCCGAATAGCGCTGCTGATCCTTATAAAGTAGCTGCACGTATTATTAAGACAGTGAAAATAGCTGAAGCTAATTTGGCGCAGGTGATCCAACGAGAAAAGAAAGTTGCTTAACAGAAGAGGTTAATAAATATTTATTCACCAAATTTTAAGGTAAGCTTTTAAACAGGGCTTACCTTTTATATTTGAAACCAATTAAAAAAAGAAAAAAATATCATGTCATTACGATTCAACGCTATCAACAATCTATCTTCTGTACAAGAAGTGCAGGTAGAAAATCCCATCAGGATAACAGCCATTTTTGGTGAAAGTGTTTTTACAGTAAAAACAGCCAGGGAATTTTTAAGTGATGAGGCTTATAAAAGTCTTGTCGGTTCAATAAGGGCCGGGCAAAAAATTGATCGTTCAATGGCCAATCAGATCGCAAGTGGCATTCGTTCATGGGCAGAAGGGAAAGGTGTAACACACTTCACACACTGGTTTCAACCTTTAACAGGAACTACTGCTGAAAAACATGATTCATTTTTCACAATAAAAAGTGATGGCACTCCGATCGAGCAATTTGAAGGTGATGCATTGATACAACAAGAACCTGATGCATCTTCTTTTCCAAGCGGTGGATTGCGTGCAACATTTGAAGCAAGAGGTTACACTGCATGGGATCCTTCTTCTCCAGCATTTATAATGGAGATCGGTAATGGAAAAACACTTTGTATCCCCACCATCTTTGTTTCTTATACTGGTGAATCACTTGACTATAAAGCGCCGCTATTAAAAGCGTTGGAAGCATTGAATAAATCTGCTGTTGATGTTTGTAATTATTTTGATAGAAATGTAACAAGAGTTACTGCTACACTAGGTTGGGAACAGGAATATTTTGTAATTGATGAAGGTCTCTATAATGCCCGTCCTGATCTAGTCATGTGCGGAAGAACTGTTTATGGCCATAGCTCTGCAAAGGGTCAACAATTAGAAGATCATTATTTCGGTTCTATTCCTGAAAGAGTGTATGCGTTTATGCGTGACTATGAAAATGAGTCTTACAAATTGGGTATTCCTCTTCGTACAAGACATAATGAAGTGGCGCCTGCGCAATATGAGTGTGCTCCCATCTTTGAAGAAGTAAGTGTGGGTGTTGACCATAACTCATTATTGATGGATGTAATGGATCGTGTTGCTCGTCGCCACAAGTTGAGAGTGTTGCTGCATGAAAAACCATTTGCAGGTATAAATGGCAGCGGCAAACACAATAACTGGAGTATGGCTACTGACACAGGTGTAAATCTTTTGGCTCCTGGTAAAACGCCAAAGACAAACCTGATGTTCCTTACATTCTTTGTAAATACAATTAAAGCTGTTCATGATTATGCTGATGTATTAAGAGCTTCCATTGCATCTGCCCCAAACGATCATCGTCTTGGAGCAAATGAAGCACCGCCTGCGATCATCTCAGTTTTTATTGGTGAATATCTTACAAAAGTTTTAAATGAACTCAAAGAAAGAGTAACTGCAAAGATGGATGAAACAGATGAGAGCATGTTGAAGATCGATATTCATAAAAGCATTCCAGAACTTTTATTAGATAACACAGATAGAAACAGGACATCTCCATTTGCATTTACAGGAAATAAATTTGAATTCCGTGCAGTTGGCTCTTCAGCAAATTGCGCCAATGCAATGACAGTGCTGAATACGATAATGGCTGATACATTGAAAAAATTCAAATCGGAGGTGGATGTACATATTGAAAAAGGCGATAAAAAAGAGATCGCTATCATGCATGTGTTACGCCAATATAGTGTCGCAAGTGAAAAAGTTTTGTTTGAAGGCGATGGTTATAGCGAAGCATGGCAAAAAGAAGCTGAGAAAAGAGGTTTACCTAATGTAAAGACCACACCGCTTGCTTTGGATGCAATGGTAACTGACAAGGCAAAAAAACTTTTCGAAAGCAATGATGTGTACACTCATGGAGAATTGGAAGCAAGACATGAAATAGAATTAGAAAAATATATTAAGAAAGTACAAATAGAAAGCCGCATCATGGGTGAACTTGCAACAAGTCATGTTTTACCTGCTGCTATTCGATATCAGAATTTGTTGGCGAATAATATTAAAGGATTGAAAGAGTCAGGATTGAAAGAATCTGCATTTGCGAATCAAAAACAAATATTGGAAAAAATATCCGAGCATATTAGCAAGACAGGCGAGTTGGTAGAAAAAATGATCGAGGCGAGAAAAATATGTAATAACATGAATGGCACAAGAACAAAGGCTATCGCTTACCAAAGTCAGGTAAAAGATGCATTCTTTGATGACATACGTTATCATGTTGACAAAATTGAATTACTTGTTGATGATCGTGAGTGGTATTTGCCAAAGTATAGAGAGATCTTATTTCTTAGATAAACTAAAATTCAAGATTATAGGTAAATCCCCGGCTAAGTCGGGGATTTTTTTTAATATTGATTTTCTATTTCGCCGTATTTGCTAACCTATACTAATTAATATGAAAACTAAAATCCTGATCGGTTTATTTGCAATGAGCATAGCCCTGATCTCCTGCCGAACTCCCCGTTTTGTTTATTCGCCAGCACCGCCAAACAATCCTTATTTCAGAGAAAAGGGAGAATCGAAAATTGCCGCCTACTATTCTACGGCTGCCGATGAAAATGACCTGCAGCATGAATATAATAATGGGCTGGATCTGCAAGCAGGATATGCAATAACAAATCATTTTGCATTGACCGCTGATTATTTTAAAAGAGATGAGAAAGACGTTTTTAATGATTATGACCGAAGCATGTTCGACAGTTCTGTTATCAGGTATGATCGTAATCTTACAAATTTTGGTGCTGGTTATTTTACACCAATTACAAACGACAAAAAGATAATGTTTAACATATTTGGCGGGATTGGCTTCGGAAAATTTTCTTTTACTGATAATGGATTTGATAACAACATTAATTACAGCCGTTATTATAGCAGCGATATGAGTAAATGGTATGTACAACCTTCGATAAATTTTTTTCCCGGTAATAACTTCCGCACGGGATTAATTGCTAAAGTTTCATGGGTGCATTATGGCGATGTTTCCACTTCTTATACTCCTGTAGAATTAGAATACTTTGATCTTGATATATTAACTGGAAAAACGCTTAGTTTTTTTGAAGCAACATGGAACATGCAGCTAACCTTTAATAAAATAAATTGGATCCATATTGATGGTGGTTTTACACTTTGCTCAGAGCCATTTAGTAATCTCACAAATCTTGAAGCAAGAAATTTAAATATCTCAATTGGATTGAGTATTGATTTTTCGAAGATGAAAATGACTAACTAATGATATATTTTTTACGGCCTGAATGCAAATCTTCATTCATTCCATCTTTCCACCTTACAGATATAACAACAAGCTTTAGAATTCCTAACATGCAAGTATTCCACTTTAGGATGATCTTCAAATATTTCTTCAATTAACAAGTCTACATCATTATGACCGACAAGCTGAGTAAAGATCATTTCCTGCTTATTATCATACCCGATCAATGACAAGGGAAAACTTTCCTTATTATTTTTTAAATCCAATGGGAAACGGTGAACATCGCTGTATGGTTCCACTTCTTCCTTACTTATAAAGATCGGACCGGGTTGGTTAAATATATTCTGCTCTGTAAATGGAGTATGTGATAACAGAAGCCTTATATCTTCTCCTACTTTAAATGGCTTTAACGATACCCTGCAAGGGCCTTTGCCTGTAGCAATTTGTTCAGGCACTTCGTTGCCGAAATCATCTTTTCTTTCATTGCGGATCTTTGCTGCATATTCCTTACTTAAAGGAACAATTTTGAATTTGCTCATTGTACTAAATTTTGTTCTGTAAAATTCGAAGTCTGTAAGAGACCAGGCAACCCGAAACTTGCTAACTAACGATTTACTTTTATAATTAGATACGTTTTTTCAAATGACTATATTTTCCAAACACAGATTGGGCATTGATTTTGTGCGAACATAAATTCAACCTTAACCTTTATGACAAAAGTTTCTGCCCCAGCTAAAACTTTCATGTTCCTGGTTTTATTTAACTACACAGCAAAGAGCCAGATAGGTTATCAAACTATTGTTGATGTAGGTCTTACCGATCCGATCGATATAGCGATCCCTCCGAATGCGAGTCCTGCAAATGGAAGTACAAGGATATTCATTGCGCAACAAAATGGATTGATCCGCCTGTGGAATGGAACATCTTTTTCAGATCTTGTAAATCTATCCTCTGTTATTAGTACTGGAGGCGAACGAGGCCTTCTAAGCATGACATTCCATCCTTCTTATAATGGAACCACTAATAGAGATTTTTTTGTGTACTACACTCGCAATTCTGATGGCGATCTTACTGTTGCCCGTTACAGGACTGATGCATCAGATCCAAACGCTATTGATCCTTCAGGCGGAACTGTTTTGATCACTCCTATTGAGCATTCATCTCAAAGTAATCATAATGGCGGAGACCTTAATTTTGGCCCAGATGGGTTTTTGTATTTAACGACTGGCGATGGAGGTGGCGGAGGCGATCCTGGTGAAAATGCACAGAATCCTTCTTCACTTCTTGGTAAATTATTAAGAATAGATGTGAATGCAGCTATTCCGATCACACCAACTGTTGTTGATATCGGGTTAAGAAATCCTTTCCGCTGGAGCTTTGATAAAAACACAGGCGATGCATGGATCGGTGATGTAGGACAAGACGCATGGGAAGAGATCAGTTTTAAACCTGCGGGGTCTAGTGGATTGAATTTTGGATGGGATTGTTATGAAGGAAATGCAACATACGAGATAACTGCTGATTGTCCGGCAGCCGCCTCAATTACTTTTCCATTTTATGTTTATCCACATGCAGATGGAGTATCCGTAATAGGTGGATATGTTTACAGAGGTACTGAATTTCCTGCTCTGCAAGGTTGGTATATTGCCGCTGACTACTTCAGTGGAAAAATTTTCAGAAGAAGTCCCGGAGGCACCTGGTTCACGCAAACGGGAGGACAAACAGGAATATCGAGTTTTGGGGAAGCACCCGATGGCACTCTCTATGCGATCTCACAATCTTCAGATGTTTTAGATAAAGTGATGGTTACCGGTGCTCTGCCTGTTAAACTGATAAGTTTCTCAGGAAAGAGAAATGCTGATATTTCCGAATTAAGTTGGAAGACAGCGACAGAACAAAACACAGCAAGATTCAGAATTGAATTCAGTACTACTGCAAGTAATTTTCAAAACGCAGGAATTGTAATTGCAAGCAGGAATCCAAATGGAAGTAATTATTCTTTTCAGCATCTTTTCAATACCAGTTCTGATCTCTATTACAGGCTGACGATAGAAGATGATGATGGACAAATTGCATATTCATCCATTATCAGGCTTTCATCCCGAAAAAACGGGATCAAAATATATCCCACCGTTATCAGTAATGGCATATTGAATATTCAAACAGAAACACCTGTATACAAATTGCAGATCATAAGTGCTAATGGAGCAATGGTATTTCGAAAAGAACTGAATGCGTTCACAGGAACAACCGCTATTTCTTTACCTCAATTTTCAAAAGGCATTTACATTGTTCAATTGCATACAAATGATAGAGTAAAAACAGAGAAGATCATTATTGAGTAAGTTTTTACTCTTGATTTTTCGAATTACATTTGATTTCCCAATAACATTTGCGGTATTGTGAATTATTTCTATATGCACAATAGAAAAATTTTTACAAAAATATTTTTTGCGATCATTCTTATTATCCTGATCGTATTCACATGGCTTTCATTTACCGTTTTCCCGGCTATAAGTGGTTATGGTTCAAAAAACCTTTGCTCGGCTATTTATCTTCAACATCGCAGCCCTGCTGATGTAATTAGAGAAGATCTCGGAGATTTTCCTTTTTCACTTGGAACATTTATTGTTAATGAAAAAGATTCTTCTGTCACTGGTTCTGTATGGGGGCTTGCAAAAAGAAAAACGATCTATCGCAAAGGAGTTGGCTGCACACTGATCAATGATTTTACTGAAGCGGAAATAAGAAAGCAACAATTTGTACTGCCAGCAAAACCCAATATTAATAGTGATAGCATTGCATGGTCTTATGGAGATAAATTGCCTGATACAATTCCTGCAAATATTAATAAAGAAAAATTGGAAGTGGCAGTTAATAATGTAATGAATGAAAAAACTACAGATGGTCAAACTGTTTATACAAGAGCGGCACTTGTTATATATGACGGAAACATAGTCGCTGAAAAATATGCTCCAGGCTTTGATAAAAACACGGTGATGCTTGGTTGGTCAATGTCAAAAAGTTTTACAGCAGCTATGATCGGAATACTTGTAAAAGAAAATAAACTCTCTTTAGATTCACCTGCATCGGTTTCTTCATGGACAAATACGAAAAAACAAAATATCACATTAAGGCATTTATTGCAGCAAACAACAGGACTTGATTTCACTGAGATCTATACCAGGCCAAGCAGTGTAACCAAAATGCTATTTAGCAAAGGCGATATGGCAGCTTATACAGAGTCACTATCCTTGAAGTATGAGCCCGGCACCGCATTTAATTATTCAAGCGGTAATACGAATATTCTAAGCAAGATCATACGTCAAACTGTTGGTGAAAAAGATTATGCAGCTTTCCCTTATAACGAATTATTTTATAAAATAAATGCATACAGCTTTTTGATGGAACCGGATGCATCGGGTACTTATATCGGTTCATCATATAGCTATGCTACAGCAAGAGATTTTGCGAGGTTTGGATTGTTATATTACAATAATGGTGTATGGAATGGTGAGCAGATTTTACCAGTAAATTGGGTCAAAGAATCCATTCAGCCTTCTAATGCAGATAAACAAAAACATTATGGTTACCAATTTTGGTTAAATGGATACGATAAAAAAGATCCTGCAAAACGTTGGTATCCCGATGTGCCTGCTGATATGTATTTTGCTGATGGATTTGGCGGGCAGGACATTTATATTATTCCTTCTGAAAAATTAGTGGTGGTTAGATTAGGGTTACATGTAATTAATGAAAATAAATTTTTAAAAGAAGTGATTGAAGCAATGAAGCATTAATAGTTTTTATTTGTTTCATTATTTCGTTTATAACTTAAATATCATGATCACTATGCTCAGCAAATTCCAAAAAATCTTTGCCGAATTAATATCGATCATTGAACATAGTGAATACAACAAATTATCTGAATGCAGAATTGAAGTCCCTGATAAATTCAATTGGGTTCGGGATGTATTTGAGCCTTTAATTGTACATGCGAATGCCGACCGCAATATGATAGAGTTGGTTACTGAAAACCCATCAGAAGCTATAACGATCACTTATAAACAAGGATCTGAAAAATGTAACCAGCTATTGAATTTTTTACGGAAGCAAAATGTGCAACAGGGAGATGATATATTTATCATGTGTGGATTGAATGAAGGATTATGGATAAGTTATTTAGCGGCAATCAAAGGCGGGTTTATTTTAATTCCTGCGGCAAGTATACTTACCGTAAATGATATAGTTTATCGTTTTCAAAAAGCATCCCCTAAAGTAATTATCGCAGATATGGATAATGCAGAAAAAATGGATCAGGCTTTATTACAATACGATCATCCAGTTAAAGTAAAGTTGTTGTTGGATGGAAAAAAAGATGGATGGATCCCTTATAGTATAATTAATAAAGAAGAAAAAGAAGCAAGCGCAGCCGATACAAATAAAGATGATGACTTGTTTTGGTTCTTTACTTCCGGCACTACAGGAATGCCAAAGGTTGCTGTGCATACTCAGTCGAGTTATCCTTTGGGACATTTAACTACCGCTGCATGGATCGGTCTAAAAGGCGGAGATAAACATTTTAATATTTCACAACCCGGATGGGCAAAGTTTGCATGGAGTTGTGTATTTGCTCCTCTGAATGTCGGCGCTACAGCTTTTGCCTATGTTCCGAAAGGAAGATTTGTAGCAGGCAGTTATCTTAAAATTATCCAGGATCATAAAGTAACGACTCTTTGTGCACCACCAACAGCATTGCGAATGTTGATCAATGAAAATTTAAGTGAATACAAATTTTCGTTGCGTGAATGTGTGAGTGCAGGTGAACCGTTGAATGCAGAGGTTATAAAAATATGGAAAGACGGAACTGGTATTGAGATACGAGATGGTTATGGACAAACAGAAAGTACTTGCATGATTTGCAACCTGCCGGGAAGCAAGATCAGATTTGGATCGATGGGTAAGCCAACTTTTATTTATGATATGCTGATCGCTGATGTCGATGGAAATGAATTGCCTGTTCATGAAACCGGGCAGATCGCCGTTCGCATGTATCCTGAACGTTTTCGCGGAGTTTTCAAATCATATATTGGTGATGAGGAGAAACAAAAAGCTGTATTCAAACATGGGCTTTATTATACCGGCGATAAAGCTTATAAGGATGAAGATGGCTATTATTGGTTTGTAGGTAGAGATGATGATGTGATCAAATCATCTGATTACCGCATAGGTCCTTTTGAAATAGAAAGTATTTTACTGGAAATAGACGAAGTGTTAGAATCTGCAGTTGTTGGCAGTCCGCATCCGATCAAAGGGCAGGAAGTAAAAGCATTTGTTGTACTTATTCCTGGAGTTAATGAAACAAAAGAACTCTCCGATAAAATTTTCCATTATTGCAGAAAACATTTGGCACCCTATAAAGTTCCAAGACTTATTGAATTTGTTACTGAACTTCCTAAAACAATCAGCGGGAAAATAAGACGAATAGAATTAAGAGCAACCGAAGAACAGAAAAAAGCAATGAAAGAGAAAAAGGATAATGAATATTCGGGTTAAAGTTTGAAGTAATTAAAGGGAAACAAAATATTAGTGTTACCCATCGACCACTTTGATCTAAATTATAAAACGTGATCAAATGAATGATGATGTTGTAAGGATTGAAACAAGTTTTGACGCAACAAGAGAAAAAGTTTGGAAAGCATGGACCGAACCGGGGTTAATATTACAATGGTTCGGCTCCGATCTAAATGGAAAAGGCCTAAGGGCAAAGATGAATGTAGAACAAGGCGGGTCTTATGAAATAACTTTCAAAGATGGAGATGGAACTGAACATACATGCATGGGTAAATACCTTATTGTAGAAAAGCCCAAGCAACTTTCATTTACATGGGAATGGAAAAATGAGCCGGGAGTTGAATCAGTAGTCAATATATTACTTGAGTCAATAAACGATAGCACTGCAATGATCTTTGAGCACAAAAATCTTGGAACAGCATCAGCACATAATTACTTAGCAGGCTGGAAAGCAACTTTCTTAAAATTAGAAAGAGTGCTGACTATTGAGTAGCTAATGAAGCTTGACTAATCTTATCTATTCTTTTCCCTGACGTGCCAAAACCGATTTTGTGGTTTCCATGCAGGTGACCAACACACCTTTTACTTCGTTATCTTCTCCAAATGCAGGACTATAACTAAATGTCCAGTAAATATCTTCTACTTTGCCATTCCGATAAAAAGGCACTAGCTGATCTTCAAACCAAACTGGTTCATGAGTAACCACAACTTTCTGAATGAGTGGGCCTATTATATGCCAGATCTCGCCCCAAACAACTATTGCTTTTTTACCAATAGCGGGATGCTTACCATTTACACCAAGGCTTGGCCGAAATGCTTCGTTATAAAAGCAAAGAAAATCATCACCCCAGAATAAGAACATGGGAAATGCGGAGTGAAGAATATTGCTGAGAGTTATCTTTAAGCTCAGTGGCCAATTATCCATATTACCGATGCATGTTTTGGGCCAATCATATTTAATTATGAGCTCACCTATTTCACCAGTGTTTTTCAAAAATGGGTAGTCTTTAATATTTCTTTCTTTTATAGTCAAATCAACATTCATTGATAATGGTATATATTTCGAAAATGAAAAGCTGAATAGAATTACCGAAAGTACAAGTGAGTGACCCTTCCACCTCGCTATGCTCGGTGTCTGGGTAAACTGCGACGCTATTGTTGATTAAATATCGGAACTATGAACGGAGCGTCGCAACAGACGAAGCTATGAAATACTGAAGCTAATATCCAAAATCAATTAACGATGCACAAGTCTTTCCCCTCTTTCACTAATTTATCCAACGAAACTTTAGCGTAGCAGGACGCTTCGGAGTGCGGGCAAGATTGAAGTTTATCTTAAGACGAACCCTTCTAAAAACTTTGTATTAAAATCGCCGCTTCGGAAACGTTCATCCTGCATTAACTGCAAATGAAATGGTATAGTTGTCTTCACTCCTTCAATGACATACTCACTTAATGCACGGTACATGGTACCAATGGCTTCGTCTCTTGTACGGGCAATAGTGATCAGTTTGCCGATCATAGAATCATAAAAAGGTGGGATGACATAACCAGCGTATACATGGCTGTCGACACGAACACCATGCCCTCCTGGTTGGTGAAGTACAGTTATCTTTCCTGGTGACGGACGAAAATCATTGTAAGGATCTTCTGCATTGATACGACATTCGATAGCATGACCTTGCGGATAATAATCTTTGCCGCTTATCTTTTCACCCATCGCAATTTTCAATTGTTCTTTTATAAGATCAAAGTTGATCACTTCTTCTGTTACGCAATGCTCTACCTGTATACGCGTGTTCATTTCCATGAAATAAAAATTGCGATTCTTGTCAACAAGAAATTCAATAGTGCCAACACTTTCATAATTGATGGCACCTGCTGCTTTCTTTGCTGCATCACCCATTTTTTGACGAAGCTCATCCGTCATAAATGGCGACGGAGATTCTTCCACCAATTTTTGATGACGGCGCTGAATAGAACAATCTCTTTCACTTAAATGACAAACATTTCCAAACTGATCACCGGCAACTTGTATCTCTATATGACGTGGCTCTTCTACAAATTTTTCCATGTAGATGCCATCATTTTTAAATGATGCAGCCGCTTCCGCTTTTGCATTGTTGTAAGCTCTTTCCATTTCACCATCTTCCCATACAATACGCATTCCCTTTCCACCGCCACCTGCTGTCGCTTTTAATATTACAGGATAGCCCATGTTTTTTGCCAACCCTTTTGCTTCTTCCAAACTTTCTAATAAACCTTCACCACCGGGCACGACAGGCACCCCTGCTTTTATCATTGTATCCTTTGCAGTGATCTTATCACCCATTGAATTGATCATATCAGGTGTAGGTCCAATAAATTTTATCTGGTGATCAGCGCATATCTGTGCAAACTTTGCATTCTCTGCTAAAAAACCATAACCGGGATGTATTGCATCTGCATTTGTAATTTCAGCAGCAGACATCAAATGAGGAATGTTAAGATATGAATCGCTGCTTTGTGGCTTGCCGATACATACTGCTTCATCTGCAAATTTTACATGAAGACTATCACGATCTGCCGTGGAATAAACAGCAACTGTTTTAATTCCCATTTCACGACAGGTGCGAATAACACGGAGTGCAATCTCTCCCCTATTTGCTATTAATACTTTTTTGAACACAATTAATAATTAAGGATGAATAATGAATAATTCAAGAAAGGGTATCTGAATTAAGCTGGCTCAACTAAAAACAGCGGCTGATCATATTCAACAGGAGAAGCATCTTCTACTAGAATCTTCACGACCTTTCCTTTTACTTCGCTTTCTATTTCATTAAACAACTTCATTGCTTCAATAATACAAACCACTTTACCCGGAGTGATCTCATCTCCCACTTCAACAAAGTTTGGTTTATCAGGTCCTGCCTTACGATAGAATGTACCGATCATTGGACTCCTAACAGTGATAACATTACTTGGTGTAGTGTCCGCTGCTTTATTTGATTCCGTTGCAGCAGGGGTTGGTTGTATTGATGGAGATGGTGAAGTATGCGTAGGCATATGGTGAACTTGAGATGGAGCTGGCGCCATATGCATTGGCGCACTAATTACTTGTTGGATCTTGTCTTCTTTTTGTTTTATAGTAACTCTGAAATCTTTCAATTCTACAGTTACCTCACCAATATTTGATTTGTTGACCATCTTGATCAACTCCTGAATCTGCTTGAAGTCCATGTTTTTCAAATTAAGTTGGTTTTGTCCGAAGAATTCCTTCGGATGTGAATTAAGGGACGGCTAAGATAGGTAAATCAAATCCGTAACGCACTTGATTTTGGCAAGTTTTTAGGCAAAATCGGGTCAAAATCATATAAAAAAGCCCAGAATCCAATAGATTTTGGGCAATTCATTAAACCTGCAATTTATTTATTTTACTCTTTCTACATACTCTCCGGTTTTTGTATTGATGCGAATAATTTCGCCTTCATTTACAAAAAGTGGAACACCAACTGTAGCACCAGTTTCAAGCGTTGCTGGTTTTAAAGTACGGGTTGCCGTATCACCACGAACACCCGGTTCGCAATAAGTGATCAGTAAAGCAATTTTATCAGGAAGCTCAGCGCCAAGTACCTGGTCATTGTCAGTATTTATCAAAATACCAACTTCTTGTCCTTCTTTAAGGTACTGCGGAGCATCAATGGTTTCTGGTTGCAAAGTAATTTGCTCAAAAGTTTCAGTATTCATGAAGCTATAACCCGTATCATCCTTATATAAGTACTGGTAAGTATGTCTTTCTACACGTATTGGGTAGATATTATCTCCTGAATTCCATGTTTTTTCAATACTCCTGCCATTATCCACACCTTTCAGTTTAGCCCACACTTTTGCAGCGGCACGGGCAGTTTTATTTTCCCCAAATTCCACTACACTGTAAAGACTACCATCAAGCTTGAGGACCATTCCGCGACTTATATCAGATGTGTTTGCCATTTGAACTTTATTTTTTTGAGGCGGCAAAGATAAGGTTAGATGGCCTTATGGCAAAGTGTGAATAGAAAGTTACCTACTAATTGAAAATCGAGTTTATAATGAATAATGAAGTTTCTTTGCAGCATGAAAACTGTGATCGCTTTTTTTGTTTTTGTGCAGATCTCAATGCTTGCTTTTGCACAGCAAACAGATCCTCCATATAAAAGATTTCCTACAACACCTCCTCTCAAATTATTATTGACGGATAGCTCTACAATTTTTACAGATAAGGAACTTAAAAAGGATACGCCACTATTCTTTATTTTATTTAGTCCTGATTGTGAACATTGCCAGAAGGAAACAGAAGAACTGATCGATAAGATCGATAGCTTTAAACATATTCAAATAGTAATGGCAACGTTCATGCCTGTAGACAAAATGAAAACCTTTTATGATAATTACAAGCTAGATCGATTTTCTAATATAACTGTTGGGTATGATATGCAACATATACTTGCTACTTATTACCGGATCAGTTATACTCCTTTTCTAGCCTTTTATGATAAAAAAGGGAACCTGATCGAAGGAATCCAGGGAGCACTCCCGCTAACAAAAGTGCTGGAATATTTTAAAAAATAAATATGCTCGTTTTAATCTGGCGTAATTGTTTCCCATTGTGCCTTTCCTGATTCCCATTCTTTATTTTTCTCCATTATATCTTGGCAAGATTTTGTTATGGGTAGAATATCATGCTCAATGTGTCGACGATAAACCAAACAGCTTTTTATAGGTATTTACTTGCCTTTGCGCTTTTTATGCTTCCTTTTTTTGCATTTTCCCAATTGCAATTGAATATTACTGAGGATACCTCCAAATACAAAACCCTTGAAGCAAGTAAAAACTATGACCGGAGCCTTTCTTATCAAAAAAAATGGGGAACACATTACCGAAAAGAATGGGGAACACCTGTTAAAGTCAGGATCGTAAATCTTGATACAATGTCTGGCGGATTAACTCCTTATCAAAGTGGTGGCGGCAGACAAAGCAAAAGTTTACGATTAAGAGATAAAGATGGAAGAGAATATGTTTTAAGAAGTGTTGATAAGAGTTTTGGGAAAGCTCTACCTGAAATTTACCAGGGAACATTTATTGAGTCCATTATTAATGACCAGGTTACTATTGGCCATCCTTATGCGCCGTTAACAATTCCGACATTAGCAGATGCTGCAGGTGTATATCACACCAACCCTGAAATAGTTTTTATTCCTGAACAACCTGCGCTTGATTCATTTAATAAAGATTTTGGCAATCAGCTTTACATGCTTGAGCAGCGTCCTGATGAAAATTGGGAAACAGCATCAAACTTTGGAAATTCAAAGAATATTATTGGCACAGAAAAAATGCTGGAAGAACTTCTTGAAGATAATGATCATAGTGTTGATCAGCTTGCTTATGTAAGAGCTCGTTTGTTTGATTTTTTTATTGGCGATTGGGGCCGTCATGAAGATCAGTGGCGATGGGCAAGTTTTGCAAATAAGGAAGAGAAAATTTATAAACCAATTCCGCGTGACAGGGACCAGGCTTTCACAAAATTTGATGGTAAATGGTTGCAATCCGCAATTGGTGTTGCTGATCTCGATCATTTACAGTCATTTGATAATACAATAAAAGATGTAACGACATACGGCTTCACAGCACGGAACCTTGACAGGCGGGTTGCCAACGAACCCTCTTTGAAGCAATGGATCGATATTGCAGAAAAACTTCAGCATTCTTTAACTGATGCAGTAATTGAAAAAGCGATCAAACAAATGCCTGCAGAAGTATTTGCTTTTTCGGGGAAAGATATCATTGAAAAATTAAAATCACGACGTACTCACCTTGTTGAATACGCCACTACCTATTATAAATTTCTCGCAAAAGAAGTTACTATTGTCGGTTCTGATAAAAAAGAATTATTCCAGGTGAACAGGCTAAATAATAATGAGACCTTAGTAAAAGTTTACAAACTTAAATTAGAAGGAGACTCAGCCGACAAGTTGATCTATGAAAGGAAATTTTATACAACAGAAACAAAAGAGATACGATTATATGGTATGAATGATGATGATGTTTTTGTTGTAAAAGGGAATACAAACAAAGGAATTTTGATCCGTATTATTGGAGGTGGTGGCGATGATCTTCTCCAGGACAGTTCAGTAGTAGCTGGCAGAAAAAAATTAACACATGTGTATGATAATGATAAAAACAGTTTTGAACCTGCTTTTGAAACCCGCCTGCATATTAGTGATGATACTTTATTAAACAATTACAACTACAATTCATTTAAATATGATAAAAAAGGGTTCCGGCTAGAGCCAGGTTTTATTTCACTCACCCTGGGCTATGGAATAATAAAACATAAATGGCAAAAAGAACCTGCCGGAAGTGATGAAAGTTTCAAGATAAAGTATTCAATTAACAGGGGTGCTGTTTTAATTGATTACCAAAAGAATTTTTACCAGTTGTTCGGAAAATGGAATGCATTTATTGGGGCAGGTGCAGGAGTGCCAAATGTCGTAAACTTTTTTGGCGTTGGAAATGAAAGCAGTTTTGAAACCTATGATCAGAGATATTATCGGTTGCGTAGTCGTGAGTTTTATGGAAGATTTGGTGTTAATCGCAGTATTGGTCATTCACAAGTAGAAGTTGGAGGACTTTATCAAACCATCGGTATCATAGATGACGCTGACCGTTTTGTTACAACTGTCAAAGATGGTAATACCAAATTGGATCTTGAAAGGAAACATTTTGTTAGTGGAAATATAACTTATAGATATCAAAAGACCGATCATCCAATTATCCCTGTAAAAGGATTTAAATTTTCAAGCAGTGCAGCTTATATATACAACTTCAATAAACCTGATCATTCTTTTACAAAACTCACTTCTGATGCAGCTGTTTACATTCCTGTATATAGGTTTATTTCATTTGCTGTTCGTGCTGGCGGTGCTGCTAATATCGGTGATGCAGAATTTTATCAACTAAATATGCTGGGAAGTCATGATAATCTGAGAGGTTTCAGGAAATACCGTTTTTATGGCAAACAAAGTGTTTATAACAACAATGAATTGCGATTCATCTTTAATGCAAAAAATAAAATTTTTAATGGCAAGTATGGCTTGCTAGGTTTTTTTGACAATGGCCGTGTTTGGTATCCGGGTGAGAATTCAAATACCTGGCATTCAGCATACGGAGTTGGCGCCTTTCTCTCTCTATTCAACAAGTTTGTTGTAAGTGGAGCTTATGGCATTTCAAAAGAAGACCGGGTGACTTCAGTTTATTTTGGGTTCTACTTTTAATAACCAAAAAAATAGAATTAGGTCAATAGAAATGTAGCCCTTCACTCCTATCTTCGCAGCTCAAAAATAAATTCTACAGATCATGAAAGTTACAGTTGTAGGCGCTGGTGCAGTTGGTGCTACTTGTGCTGATAATATTGCGAGAAAAGAACTTTGCGAAGAACTTGTATTATTAGATATAAAAGAAGGCATTGCAGAAGGTAAAGCACAGGACATGATGCAGACTGCAGCACTTCTTGGTTTTGACACTAAGATCGTCGGCAGCACAAATGATTATTCAAAAACTGCAGGCAGTGATGTTGTAGTAATTACTTCAGGTTTACCACGCAAACCCGGAATGACCCGTGAAGAATTGATCGGAGTAAATGCAGGAATAGTAAAAGGCGTATGTGAAAACATTTTAAAACATTCTCCAAATGCGATCATCATTGTTATCAGTAACCCCATGGATACAATGACCTATCTCGCATTAACATCAACTGGTTTACCTAAGAACAGAATTATAGGAATGGGCGGCGCTTTAGATAGCAGTCGTTTCAGATATCAATTAAGTCAGCATCTTGGTTGTAGCCCCGCTGATCTTAATGCTGTAGTTGTTGGTGGACACGGTGATACTACAATGATCCCGTTAATGCGTTTAGCAACATGGAATAGCGCATCGGTTACAAAATTTTTAAGTGAAGATCAACAAAAACAAATTGTAGCAGACACAATGGTTGGTGGCGCTACACTTACAAAATTGATCGGCACTTCTGCATGGTATGCACCAGGTGCAGCGGGAGCAGCAATGGTGGAAGCGATCGTAAGAGATGAGAAAAAATTATTTACATGCTGCGTTTCATTGAATGGCGAGTATGGCCAAAAAGATATTTGTCTTGGCGTACCCGTTATCATTGGGAAAAATGGTTGGGAAAAAATTCTTGACTTTGGATTAAACGCCGAAGAGCAAGCTGCGTTCAATAAAAGCGCCGATGCAGTAAGAAGCATGAATGACGTGTTGAAAACCTTATAGAATTTCAAATATTATTTTACAGGCGAACTTCCTGTTCGCCTTTTTTATTTTAATAGCAACCTCAAAATTTATCTTTGCATCATGCATTATGTTTCAGTTGAAGAATTGACAAAAAGTTTTGGGATCAAACCATTATTCTCTAATATCTCTTTTCATATTGAAGAAGGAGATAAAATTGCACTGGTAGCAAGAAATGGTTCAGGGAAAACAACCTTACTTAAAATATTGGCGAGCCAGGAAACCGCCGATGAAGGAAAAGTTTGGATAAACAAAGATGTTGACGTGGTATTATTTGAACAGGACCCGCTTTTTACTGAAAATGAAACAGTACTTAATAATATTTTCTTTCATGATCACCCGATCATAAATGCAATAAAAGAATACGAAGCCGCCGAGGATGAGGGAAATGAAGAAAAACTCAATGACGCTGTGATAAAAATGGATGAACTCGGCGCCTGGAATTTTGATACCAAAGTGAAACAGGTGCTGGGCAAATTAAATATTCATCATTTACAACAAAATATTTCTACGCTTAGTGGCGGACAACGTAAAAGAGTGGCGCTTGCAAAAACATTAATTGATATTGGTTTTGAGCACAAACATGTTTTATTAGTAATGGATGAACCCACCAACCATCTTGATGTAGAAATGGTGGAGTGGTTAGAAAATTATTTAAGCAGTCAGAACACAACTTTGTTGCTTGTAACACACGACAGATATTTTCTTGATGCTGTGTGCGATGAGATATGGGAAATGGACGACGACAAGCTTTATGTTTATAAAGGTGATTATGGAAATTATTTGGAGAAAAAAGCTGCACGCTTAGAAAGCGATTCCTCCAGTATTGAAAAAGCAAGAAATACTTATCGAAAAGAATTGGAATGGATGCGTAAGCAACCCAAGGCAAGGACAACTAAAAGCAAAAGCCGTCAGGATAATTTTTATGAGGTCGAGAAAAAAGCAAAGCAACAGATACTTGATGAACAATTGCAATTAGAAATGAAAATGAGCCGATTGGGAGGAAAAATTGCTGAGCTGAAAAAAGTTCATAAGAATTATGGCGATAGAACAATTTTAAAAGGATTTGATTACACATTCAAGAAAGGCGATCGCATTGGTATTGTTGGTAAAAACGGAACTGGTAAAACGACTTTCTTAAATATTCTGCAGGGTTTGGAAAAACCAGACAGCGGAAAAATAAATCTTGGTGATACAGTAATATTTGGGAATTATTCCCAACAGGGTTTACAGATAAAAGAGGATGTAAGAGTAATTGAATATGTAAAATCGATAGCAGAAAATTTTCCGTTGGCTAAAGGCGGTTCACTAAGTGCTGCACAGTTCCTTGAATTATTTCTTTTTCCACCCGATAAGCAATACACCTATTTATCCATGCTAAGTGGTGGCGAAAAGAAACGACTGCAATTATTAACTATCCTATTCCGCAATCCTAATTTTTTAATTCTTGATGAGCCTACTAATGATCTTGATCTGCCGACATTAGGTGTGCTTGAAAATTTCCTGGCCGAATTCCAGGGATGCTTGGTGTTAGTTTCACATGACCGGTATTTCATGGATCGCCTAGTTGATCACCTTTTCGTTTTTGAAGGTGATGGGATCGTAAAAGATTTTCCGGGAAATTATTCGCAATACAGGGAGTCGATTATCAATAGCCAACGACAAACTGAAAAGATCCCTGAAAAGAAACAGTCAGTTATTAACAATGTATCGCCGATTGTGGACAAAAAACGCCAACTTACTTTCAAAGAAAGAAGAGAGTTCGAAATACTCGAAAAAGAAATTGCCGAGCTAACCAAAGAAAAAGAATTAGTAGATCTACGTTTAAACGCCGACGATACTCCATTTGAAGAGCTACAAAAACTTTCAAACCGGATTGGAGAGGTTGCTAAGCTGCTTGATGAAAAAGAATTGCGCTGGTTAGAGTTAAGTGAACTGGCACAATAAAAATTTACTTTTGCATAATCTTGCAAAATCGGTTAAGTGCATCTACATTTGCGACCGAATCCCCCCTATTTAATTCCCAGAGTTTTAGTACCGCACCCTCACATTTGTTAATCTTTAAAAGTTTGCGTATGAAAAAACTCAACACTTATTTGCACAAACCTGATGTTCAGGGAGCTATTATTATCAGTTTTATTTTTCTTGCAATTGCAGTTGTTACATTAGTAACCTGGGGTAAATAAGATCTTCCTTTATCTTATTTTAAAAATTGTCTTGCTGTTTCAACTACAGCATCCATGGATATTTGTCTCATACACTTAAAATGTCCACGGGGGCATTTAGCATAACCTATTTTACTACAAGGCCGGCAACGAAGCCCGTTGATTTCAAATTTGAAATTTGGAATCTGATCTTTTCCATAATAAGGATACATTCCAAATTCAGGAACTGTATTTCCCCAAACAGAAATGATCTTTTTCTTAGAAGTTGCTGCTATATGCATCAGGCCAGTGTCATGTGTTATTATAAGTTTTGATTTGCGGACAAGATCAGCGCTTTCATTTAAATTAAATTTTCCGCATGCATTGTAGATCTTGATTGGATCGACAGATGCAATTTGCTTTGCATTTTCATTGTCTTCCTTTCCCCCTAATAAAATAATAGGGTGAGCAATTTTACTGCATAGCTCTTTTAATTTCTCAACCGGTAACTTTTTTGTGTTATGCGCTGCCCCGATCACCAAACCAATATACCCCAGGTGATGTGACACAGGAATATCTCCTTGCTTTACTTCATCTTTTTCGGGAATAAAATAATCAAGTCCCTCGCCATCATTTATTACCCCAAACGATTCAACAGTTTTCATATAACGATCAACTATATGAACATCGGGCATCATATTCCATTTAAGATTTGTGTATATCCATTTTTTAATATTTAATTTATTGAATGGAAACGATTTTATTCCAAGATCCTTTTTCAATCGCAATGTGCGCAGATTATGATGCAGATCGATGATATAATCATAGTTCTCCTGTTTCAACTCATGTACAACTGTTTCCCAACTATGAGCCAACAAATGCACTTTATCTATGTAAGGATTGTTTTCAACAATAGTTCCGAAAGATTCTTTTGTCAGGAAGTGAATCTCGGAATCAGGTAATTGTTTTTTTAAACAACGCACAACAGGAGTTGTAAGCACTATATCGCCAATGGAGGAAAATCTTATTATCAGAAATTTAAACCCTTTCTGCTCCCTGGAAGGAGGGACTGAAGCAGATTTATCGTTTTCAACTTCACTCATTGGTATAATATTTTTTATTCCCGTTAGAGATTAGGGCATCAATTCTTCCGGTTCCACATAATTCAGATCCTTATGAAAAGTTTCTTCTGTAAAATAAGCCGCGATTAGTGTAATAGCCATTACAATTATACCAGTTACAATTGCGCTGTTGACAAATGACCATCCATTAATATTCTGAAACCAGTTTACAAACATTAGATTAATTAATGGCAATGAGCCCCGAACCATATTAGGAATTGTCGTAGCCGCTGTAGCTCTCAGGTTTGTACCAAATTGCTCCGCCCCCATTGTTACAAAAATTGCCCAGAATCCTGTGCTGAAACCAAGAGCTGCACAAGCTGCATACATCGTTGCATCATTTTTTATGTTGCCACTGAAAAAATAAATTCCGGAAATGATCGCGAAAAAGTAGAACAGGTATAATGCTTTTTTCCTGCTTTTGAAATATTGACTGATCAAACCAACAAGTATATCACCAATAGCTATTGCCGCATACGCATACATGATAGCCCGACCAGATTCAATTTTATTTTCCCCATAAAAATCTTTGGCAAACTGGTTACTTAAGTTTACAAGCACTCCAATTACAAACCAGGTGGGTAAGCCAATTAGAATAGCAAGTACATATTTTCTGAAACGTTTTGCATCCTGGAAAAACATAAAAAAATTTCCCCGAACAATAGTTGATTTCTGTTGCACATGTTTGAACATTCCACTTTCCGAAACAGAAATTCTTAAGAACAATAACAACACACCAAGGCCGGCGCCAATTTTATAGCATAATCTCCAATCACCTGAAATTTTATAAGTAAAGTAGGCAGCTACTGCACCAAATAATCCAATACCTGCTACCATTGAAGTGCCGACGCCACGTTTATTCTTTGGCAATAGTTCACTAACCAAAGTAATTCCGGCACCTAGCTCTCCCGCTAAACCAACACCTGCAACAAATCTTGCCAATGCATATTGTTGAACGTCCTGAACAAAACCAGTCAAGAAATTTGCGACTGAATAAAGAATTATTGAACCAAATAAAACACTAAGTCTTCCTTTTTTGTCGCCCATGATTCCCCAGATAATTCCACCTATCAGCATACCCCACATTTGCCAATTGATAACTTTTGTGCTTGCAGCAATTACCAATGCTCTGTTAGTTATATCTACATTTAAACCCTGTAAGCTTGGCACCCGAACGATAGTAAAAAGTAAAAGATCATAGATGTCAACAAAATAACCAAGAGCAGCAACAATAACCGGGAGGGAGAATATGCCGAATTGTTTTTTTTCCATAGTTAAGAATTGGGAATAGGACCTTTATCTTTTTTTCTGCCTGTAAACATTTTAATAATAACAGGAGCCGTCGTCACCAATACAATTCCGAGTACTATCAATTCAAGATGATCTTTGAGATCAAATCCAAATTGCTTGTATATCCATTTTTGTAAAAAATATCCAGAAAACATCATACTGAAAACCCAGGCAATAGAACCTATCACATTAAAAAAATGAAATTTCTTTCTGTCCATTTGCACAATTCCCGCAACGATTGGTGCAAATGTCCTTATGAACGGAAGAAACCTTGCTCCGATAATTGCAACGCCACCATGCTTATCATAAAATTCTTTTGCCTGGTATAAATAACGCTTCTTAAATAAAAAACGATCCCGCCAATTGAACATTGCGGGCCCAACCTTTCGGCCCGTCCAATAGCCTACTGCATTACCAAGAATACCAAATACTGAGATCAGTCCCCATAAAACAAAAAGATCGACCCATTGATTACTGAAACTTCCCAATCCTATTATGTCAAGAAATTGGTAAGCAAGACCAGGTTTTACTTCACCACTTTTTGTAGTTATCTCATGAGCATAAATACCGGCGACAAATAACAATGAATCACCAGGTAAAAAGAATCCAATAAATAAACCTGTTTCTGCAAATATCACAAACAACAACACCCATAATCCTCCGTTTTCAACATACCACTGTGGTTGCAATAAATCTGTCCAATGAAAAACATCTAATAAAAACATGTGGGTGATTGGTTTTCTTAATGATGATTATGTGTCTCGTGAGAATGATGATGATTAATATTCAAGGCGCCTTCCCATTTACTAACAACTGAAGTAGCAATACTGTTGCCTACAACATTGGTAGCTGTTCTGAACATGTCGCAAAAATGATCGATCGGTAATATCAATGCAATTCCTTCCGGCGGAATTTTAAACATGGCACAAGTTGCAATGATAACAACCAATGAAGCTCTTGGCACTCCTGCCACTCCTTTACTTGTAAGCATTAATACAAGCAACATGGTGATCTGCGTTCCAATATCTAAATGAACGCCATATGCCTGAGCAATTGTAATACTGGCAAACGTCATATACATCATGCTGCCATCAAGATTGAAACTATAGCCAAGCGGTAATACAAAGGAAACGATCTTGTCTTTGCAACCAAACCGTTCCAATTCTTCGGTAAGCTTCGGGAATACAGCTTCGCTGCTCGTTGTACTAAAGGCGATCAATAATGGCTGAGAAATTCTTTTTAATAAATGAGGCAGGCTGTTTTTTAAAACAAGATAGCCGACGCCTATCAGTATTATCCAAAGCAACGCAATGCCTATAAGGAAATAAAAAAAATACTGGGCATAAAAATTAAATACCTGTAATCCCTTAGTTGCAATGACTGCCGCAATGGCGCCAAAAACTCCAAGAGGCGCAAAATTCATTACATAGCCCACTACTTTTAAAATTATATGCGATGCTACATCCAACGCATGAATTACTGGTTTGGCATACTCGCCTAACGCAGTAGCAGCAACGCCAAAGAAAATACTGAACACAACGAGCTGCAATATCTCATTTGTTGCCATGGCCTCAATAAAACTTTTGGGGAAGACATGCTCAACAAATTTTTGTAAAGAAAATTCCTGTGTTTTACTCACCAGGTCTTTTGCAGCTGCAGTATCTGCATTGCTCAGATCAATGACTGTACCCGGATGAAAGAAATTTACCAATACTAATCCCAATAATAAACTCACAAGTGATGCTGAGATAAACCAAAGCATTGCTTTGCCACCCACTCTTCCAACTGATTTCAGATCGCCAAGTTTTGCAATGCCTACAACTAATGTAGTAAACACCAGCGGCGCAATGATCATTTGCACCAACCGAAGGAACATCGTAGTAAGAAGCTTGATATTAGTTGAAAACTTTTGAATTGATTCAGGTGAACTTTTTTCATGTACAATATAACCGGTCAATACACCCAACACCATTGCAAGCAATATAAAAATCGTGAGCCTGTTACCTTTCATATCCGGGTTTTAAAGATTGCCGAAAATCGGGAAAAAAACCGATTCATAAGCTATTAATCCACTAAATCTGCACTCTCAAAAAAGATTTACAGGTGTTTTCGATTAATTCTTTATTTTACGAGCTTTAATTCGAAAATTAAAAACTCAACTACCAATTTATGAGCTTGTTTGTTAGAAAACCAATGGATACGTTGTTAAACGAAGCCAAAGAAACAGGAACGCATACTTTAAAAAGAACGCTTGGAGCCGGTGGGCTGGTCGCATTAGGAATCGGCGCTATTATCGGAGCAGGTTTATTTTCCATAACAGGGGGAGCTGCAGCAAATCATGCAGGTCCTGCTATTACAATTTCTTTTGTTGTAGCTGCATTGGGTTGTCTTTTTGCAGGATTATGTTATGCAGAATTTGCATCCATGATCCCGGTGGCTGGTAGTGCCTATACTTATTCATATGCTACAATGGGTGAGTTCATTGCCTGGATCATTGGATGGGATCTTGTATTGGAATATGCAGTAGGTGCTGCAACAGTTGGTATAAGCTGGAGTCGCTACCTGGTTAAATTTTTTGAAGGATTTGATATTCATCTCCCGCCTGCATTAGTAACCGGACCCTGGGATGGTGGTATCATAAATCTTCCCGCCGTTTTTATTATTGTATTGATGAGTTTGCTATTGATAAAAGGAACAAGTGAGAGTGCTAAAGTCAATGCTTTCATTGTTGCCCTTAAAGTTGCGGTAGTGCTTGTATTTATTTTTCTTGGTTGGAAATATATAAACAATGATAATTATAGTCCATACATTCCGGATAATACCGGAACTTTTGGTGAATTTGGTTTTAGCGGAATTATTCGAGCGGCGGCTATAGTCTTTTTTGCATATATAGGTTTTGATGCGGTAAGTACCGCAGCCCAGGAAGCAAAGAACCCAAAAAGAGATATGCCGATCGGTATTCTTGGTTCATTAGCTATATGTACTGTATTATATATTGTTTTTGCTCACGTTATGACAGGTGTTACCAGTTATACAACATTCAGGGGTCAGGATGGTATTGCCCCTGTAGCGGTAGCTATCGAACATATGGGTAAAGAGGTATCACCCGGAGTATGGGCCCCTGATTATCCCTGGTTGAACCGTGCCATTGTTATAGCCATTCTTGGTGGTTATGCCTCTGTAATTCTGGTAATGCTTATGGGGCAATCAAGAGTATTCTTTAGTATGAGTAAAGATGGTTTGATACCTAAGATGTTCTCTACTGTTAATCCAAAAACACAAACGCCTGCAAAAAATAATTTGTTATTCATGGTTGTAGTAAGTGCATTTGCAGCGTTTGTGCCCGCCCGGGTAGTGGGTGAAATGACAAGTATCGGAACCTTGTTTGCGTTCATTCTTGTTTGCATTGGCGTATGGGTGATGCGTAAAAAAATGCCTGAACTTCCCCGTGCTTTTAAAACACCGATGGTACCTCTTATTCCTATATTGGGAATAGGAACATGTTTATTCATGATGGTATTCCTTCCAATGGATACATGGATCCGTTTGCTTTTATGGATGATTATTGGTTTAGATATTTATTTAGTATACGGTGCTAAACACAGTCATTTAGGCAACGGAACAGACAACAGGAAAGGAATGAAGATAGCCCGCTATACAGGCTTAGGGCTTTGTGGACTGTTGATCATTGCAGGCTTATTATATCAATATACTATCGGCTTTAATGGAGACAGAACTCTCCTTTATATATCGCTTGCATTTGCAGTTATTCATCTCGTTGTTTTCGGCAGAAAGCTGGGAAGAAAAGATGCTATAAACTGATAGCGAATCATTTTTTTAAAAACCATCTCTTTCTATGAGATGGTTTTTCTTTTTAACGCATTACCTTAATTTTGCCGCCCAAAGCGGGGTTGAATAGAATTGTTGAAGTACAAGAGTGCGACCCTTCGCTTCGCTCTGGGTAAACTGCGACGCTTTTTGTTTATAAGCGAACGGAACCTTAAACGGAGCGTCGCAACAGAAGCTTAATAGTAGTATAAGAGCCAGATAACAAAAAATTAAAAACATAAACTCAGTTCATGGGAAGAATATTTGAAGTAAGAAAATCCAGCATGTTTGCCCGCTGGGATAAGATGGCAAAAAACTTTACCCGTATCGGTAAAGAAATAATCATTGCAGTAAAAGCAGGCGGCCCCGATCCAAAAGATAATGCAGCTCTTCGTCGATGCTTTCAGAATGCAAGAAGTGTGGGAATGCCTAAAGACCGTGTAGAAGCAGCCATAAAAAGAGCACAGGGTAAAGAGTTGGTTAACTATGATGAAATTCTTTATGAAGGTTACGGACCTCATGGCGTTGCTATATTAGCAGAGACGGCTACCGATAATCATGTAAGAACTGTGGCGAATGTAAAATCAATTTTTAATAAAGGTGGTGGCGTAATGGGCAACAGTGGCAGTGTGAGTTTTCAATTTAAAAAAATGGGAACATTCAAATTAAAACCCCAGGGATTGAATGCTGATGAACTGGAATTAGAATTAATTGATTTTGGTTTAGAAGAACTCGGCGATAGTACAGCGGAAAGTGGTGAAGAAATTTTGGTAGTACGTTGCGGCCTCACTGATTTTGGCAATATGCAAAAAGCATTGGAGGAAAAAAATATCACTCCTATCAGCGCTGAGTTGGAATGGGTACCTTCAACTACTGTACCTCTTACAGATGAGCAGGCTGAAGATGTAAGTAAGTTAATAGAAAAATTAGAGCAGGATGAGGATGTGCAGAAAGTGTTTCATAATATGGGATAACATTATACTCTGCGTGGATCACCCTGTAAAAATTTACCAGTAGATCTTTGATAAGCATCGGACGTATTTGTTCCCGCTTTTCCATCCTCAAGTAAATGTGCACCCGCCAGGTTCAACATCTTTTGTAACTCTCTTGCCTTTTCAACAACACGGGTTGGGGCAAATGTTACAGTTTCTCCTAGTTGCAGTATCAATATTTGCCTGTCAACGTTCTCAACGGGAGCTGCTTGTGTTTCTGTAAGTCTTCTTAATAAGATGGCAGCTCCGCATTGTTTTGAAACAGCTGTTGGACTATAAACATTATCTGCAACAAACTTTCCTTTTGTATAATGATTACTGAAACTCCACAAGTATGGAGAATTAATCCCTTTTGAATGATAACCATAACCATTGTAACCTTCGAGCTTAAAAAGCATACCCGGTACTGTCCAGTCATTCCAGTTTACAAGATCCGAAAGAGCATCTTCAGCGCTGAACTCCCATGCAAATGGTGGCATTCCTGTTTTCGGTCTGTTCTTTGGCACTTGTATAGTTCTTGCTGTTAATGGATCACCGTTGTGCAAGTGTTTATTGAAATCACATCCTGCTTCAAGGCTATGGGTGATGCCGATAAAATGCCAGGGTATGCCAATTTTATTTTCCAGAGCTTCATACCTGCTTTTTCCATTAAGAATTTTATTAACGATAGGTTTTATTTCCGGGAGTTTATCCAGGTTGATAACACAAGTATCAAAAAGACGCTGGTATTCCGCAGCAGCTTGTGGTGAAAATGAGAATGCCATAAACAATGCTTTTAATTGTAAACAATTCGTTTAAAAAAATTTGCTGCTACTAAACTGAATCTGAACAAGGGGGTTTCAAGAGTGCAGGTATAATTACAAACTTCTGCTTTTGGAGATGAAGCTTGCTCTATGCAATTTATCATTTAAAATGACAAGAAAAAAAATTTAATAGACGAATGGTATTAAAAAAATCAATAAAGATCACAATCTGTATTTTTATAAAGTGAATAACAAACCGATAATCCTTTTTGATGGTGTCTGTAACTTATGTTCTGGCAGTGTCCAATTTATTTTAAAAAGGGATAAAGAAAAAAAGTTCTTATTTGCTTCACTTCAATCCAGTTATGGGCAAGATCTTTTAAAACAATTCGATCTTCCCACTGATACCTTCAATTCCTTTATTCTTTATAAAGATGGAAAAATCTTTACCCGGTCTACTGCTGCCTTGAAAATGTTTTCGCAATTAAAAGGCTGGGGCTGGGTAAGAATATTCTGGGTCGTTCCAAAATTTCTTCGTGATGCTGTTTATAATCTGATCGCAAAGAATCGTTACAGATGGTTTGGTAAAAAAGAAGAATGCTGGTTGCCAACGCCTGATCTGAAAGCAAGATTTATAGACTAAGAAAATAAAAGTGCTCCTCGATTAAATGGAAGCACATTTTAGCAAAAATGAAAGCGTATTATAAATTTTAGATCGTGATCTCTCCCTGCATATAGAAAACGCATTGTCCCGACATGGTAACTCTATCTCCCCACCATTTACATTCAAGTTCACCAGCACGTTGTGATATCTGTTTTGCAAACATTTTCTTTTTATTCAATTTCTCGGCCCAAAAAGGAATGAGTTGTGAATGAGCAGAGCCAGTTACAGGATCTTCATCAATACCAGCTGTGGGAGCAAAAAATCTTGAAACAAAATCAACGCCATCTGTTCCCGGTGCAGTAATAATTACTTTATAACCGGTATTTTTTAGTGCTGAGAAATCAGGAGAACATTTTTTTACGGCTTCTTCATTCAGTAATTCTACAAGTAAGTCGCGGTTCTTATAAACTCCCACTATTTCATCAACTTTCAATATATACTTTAAGTCTTCGGGATATTCAGAAAAACGTTCTGGTTTCCATAAAGGGAAGTCCATATGCAATACATCGCCGCGTTTCTCGACAGATAATTTGCCGCTTTTGCAATTGAAATGGATTGTGTCTTTTTCAAAACCAATTTTATTAAAAATGATCCAGGCAGAACCTAATGTAGCATGGCCGCAAAGATTTATTTCGATGCCTGGCGTGAACCAGCGAAGATCAAAATCAACTCCTTCTTCTGTGGAAGGAACAAAGAAAGCTGTTTCGCTTAAATTATTTTCCATCGCAATTTTTTGCATCAGTTCTGTATCGAGCCATTTTTCCAATGGGATCACCGCAGCGGGGTTACCTTGAAATAATTTATTGGTAAAAGCGTCAAGCTGGTAAATTGTTAATTGCACTTTGGTTTATTTTTTTTTTTAAAACAATTGGTGGGTAGAATAGTAATTTCATGGCAGGGTATTGAATTTGCATTTAATGTAAAGTTGATGATCGTATTAAAGTTTGCGGCAACAAATTCTTGTTTGGAAAATTCAGATCTCCAGGCACTAAGCTGTGGCGAGTGATCTGTTTGCGAAATAGAAGCAATAGATATGGAAGAAAATAAAAGAATAGTTATTATACGAAGCATACTGATGGGCCTATAAAAGGCTTATTTGGTTTAATGGTACCACTAATCTAAAAAAACTCCGGCTGACTACAAACAAATTTTGGAAACTTTTAGGATTCTTTATTCTTTCATCATTTTTTTAATGGCAGTTTCAATTTCCTCAACATTGGGTTTGCTGAAATAATCACCATCGCTGCCATAAGAGGGTCGGTGTTCTTTTCCTGTTAAAGTTCTTGGAGCTACGTCAAGGTATCGATACCCGCCCTGCTCTTCCATTACTTTATTAAACATGTATGCAGCCGCTCCACCAGGAACATCTTCATCTATAAATATGATACGGTTCGTCTTTTTAAGAGATTCAAGAATTTTATGGTTTATGTCGAAAGGCAGTAAGGTCTGCACATCAATTATTTCACAACTAATGCCCTGTACTTCTAACGTATCGGCAGCCTCTTGAATGATACGCAATATGGATCCATAAGAAACAATAGTAATATCAGAACCTTCTCTTATTACTTCAGGGACACCTAAGGCAACAGTAAATTGAAGAAGATTTGTTATCAATTTTTCTTTTAAACGATAGCCATTCAGACATTCAATAATAATTCCCGGATCATTACTTTTCAATCAAGTATTATACATGCCAACAGCCTGTGTCATGTTTCTTGGTACACAAACATACATTCCTCTTAATGCATTTATCACCATTCCCAGGGGAGACCCGCTGTGCCAGATCCCTTCTAGTCTGTGCCCCCTGGTTCTTACGATAATGGGGCAACTTTGTTTTCCTTTTGTACGGAAATGAAGAGTTGCTGCATCATCACTTAATGGTTCAAGTCCATATAATAAATAATCGAGGTACTGAATTTCTGCAATAGGTCTTAAACCACGCATTGCAATACCAATGCCCTGGCCCATAATTGTAAGCTCACGAATACCGCAATCAAAAATTCTTGCTTCCCCATATTTTGCTTGTAAACCACTGAACCCCTGGTTAACGTCACCGATCTTACCAACATCTTCTCCAAAGGCAACTACAAGTGGATTGCTTGAGAACAATGCATCAAAATATTTATTCAATACTTCAAACCCATTTATCATTGGTGCATCAGCAGCGATCACCGCTTTTGTTTCAATAACTTTTAACGCACTTTTTTCACCGACATTATATAAATGAGAATTGTAAAGCAGTTCATTCTCTTTTAAAAGATCATTGTAATAATCTTTTGCCCAGAATGCAGCATCATTATCTCCTGCAGCCCGCAATATCGAATGCAATGATCTCATTACCTCCCGGCGCATTGGTTCACGATTAGATGAAAGCTCTTTACTGAGCTTTTCAATTGTTTGGGCCTTATTGGGAATATTCGTTGCCAGTGATGTAGCTAATTCCGTTATCTTTTTTACCTGTTCTTTTATCGGTGTCTGATATTTCTCCCATGCTTTTGTCCTTTCATCTTTCACATGGTTCTTTGCTTTTGATTCAAGACGATTTAATTCTTCATCACTCGCTAAAGAAGAATCAATGACCCATTCACGCATTTTTTTGAGGCAATCATGTTCTCTCTCCCACTCAAGTCGTTCCGGTGTTTTATAACGTTCATGACTGCCGGAAGTAGAGTGACCTTGTGGTTGTGTTAGTTCTTCTACATGAAATAATGCAGGAGTATGTGTTTCCCTTGCAAGACGAATTCCTTCTTCAAAAGCTTCGCACATACCAGCGTAATCCCAGCCTCTTATTTTATAAATATGAAAGCCATTTGAATCATCTTTTTTCTGAAAACCACTTAATGCTTCGGAAATAGACCCTTTTGTTGTTTGTAATTTTTTGGGAACTGAAATTCCATAGCCATCATCCCAAACAAATAAAGCCATTGGTACTTGCATTACACCAGCAGCATTTACCGTTTCCCAAAAATGACCTTCTGATGTTGCGGCATCACCAATTGTTACAAAACAAACTTCATTGCCATTATCAGAAAGATGAGCAAATTGTTTTAACTCTTTTATAGCACGAAAACATTTTGAAGCAAGAGCAACACCCAGACCTCTAGGCATTTGACCGGCAGTTGGAGCAAGATCAGCAATCGTATTTTTTCGATTGGCAAGGTCAACCCAGTTCCCATTCTCATCAGTTAATGAAGTACAGAAATGCGAAACCATTTGTCGGCCTGCACTATTTGGATCATTCTTATCGTCAGGATCGGCATATAATTGAGCAAAAAATTGTTCAACACTTGTCTGGGCAATAGCGAATTGAAAGGTTTGATCACGGTAATAACCACTGCGGAAATCCCCTTCTTTGAAAAACTTTGCCATAGCCACCTGCGCTACTTCTTTACCATCCCCAAAAATTCCAAATTTGGCCTTACCAGTCAATACCTCCTTGCGGCCTAAAAGACTGGCCTCACGGCTTAAGCAAGCAACAAAAAAATCATTTAACACCTCGTTACGAAAACTTTCGAACGAAAGTTTATCAGCGGCAAGCATTGAAGGATGAGGGGTATCCATGAGACAAAGATATAGGAAACCCTACCCCGTTTTTGGCATGTTAAAAAATACTGAATTTCTGTGCTTTTGGGCTATGGTATTTGAAGTTGAAGTCTTAATTTTGAAACCTGAATCATTTAAAATGAAAAAACTCTTTACCCTCTTTTCTGCAATTGCAATAACAGTTGTATTGAATGCGCAAACAACAACCACAGAAGAAGTTCTTTCTGTAAAGGAAGTTGCGTTTGATTTTGGAACAATTCCACAAGGCAAACCAGTTTACCATTTTTTTGAAGTTACCAATACTGGAAAAGATCCGATGGTAATTTCAAATGTTCAAACAAGCTGCGGATGTACAACTCCGGAATGGAGTAAAGATCCGATCACTCCCGGTGGTACTGCAAAAGTAAGAGTAGGATATAATGCGGCCGGTGAAGGTCATTTTGAAAAGTTTATTACGATAATGTACAACCAAAATCTGTCAAAACAGATCAAGATAATGGGAACCGTATGGAAATCTCCAGCAGGTTCAGCACCAGAAAACTCATCAATCAGCTTATTAAAACAAAAAAACAATTAAGATCATGAAGAAATTATTTTTTATCGCCGCTGCATTCATAGTAACTGCCGGGGCAATGGCACAAACAACAAAACCGGATGATGTTGCCAAATTCAATACTAACAAGTATGATTTTGGAAAAGTAAAACAAAGCGTTCCTGCTGTTTATTCATTTGAGATCACCAATACATCTGACAAACCATTGGTGATAGAAAATGCGCATGCCACATGTGGTTGCACTGTTCCTGAATATCAAAAGGATCCGATCTTACCTGGCAAAACAGCAAAGATCAAAGTACAATACAATGCCGCTAATGGTGGTCAGTTTGATAAGACTGTTTTTGTAAAATTTGCAGGCGTTGATGAAGAAAAGTCTCTTGGCATTACGGGTGAAGTATTACCGGCAGAGGCGTTTGATACATGGGCTAAAGAAGAAGCAACAAAAGCAGAAGCAGCAAAAGCAGCAGCTGAAAAAGAGAAAACTACTAAATCAAAATCTAAAGGAAAAAACAAATCAGGCAAATAATAAAGGCTTGTTTTAATATTTAAGTCCCCGTCTTTGGATGGGGATTTTTTATTACCGGAAGTTTACTTAACTAATGATAATTACCTTTGAGGCATGTTAAATATTTCAACCCGCGGTCAGAATATGCCCGCTTCGCCAATTCGAAAACTGGTGCCTTATGCAGAGACTGCAAAGAAAAAAGGAATTAAAGTTTATCATCTTAATATCGGCCAGCCAGATATAGAGACACCGCCCGCAATACTTGACGCTGTTCGCAATGCAGATATCAAAGTGCTTGAATATAGTCACAGCGCCGGTAATGAAAGCTACCGCAGAAAGCTTGTGCAGTATTATAAAAAGGTTGGCATTGATGTTACTCACGAACAGATCATCATTACCACAGGCGGCAGTGAAGCTATCATGTTTGGTTTTTTTTGTTGTCTGAATGCAGGTGATGAAGTAATTATCCCTGAGCCGTTTTATGCAAACTATAATGGCTTTGCTTGTGCAGCAGGTGTAAACGTTGTTCCGATCACATCTACTATTGAAACCGGCTTTGCCCTGCCTCCTATCGAAGATTTTGAAAAAATGATTACTCCAAAAACTAAAGCGATCATTATTTGTAGTCCAAATAATCCGACAGGTTATCTATATAGTCGTTCTGAAATGGAGGCATTGAAAAAAATATGCATCAAATATGATCTGTATTTATTCAGCGATGAAGCTTATCGTGAGTTTTGCTATGATGGCGAATATGTAAGTGCCATGCATCTTTCAGGATTGGACCAGCACGTGGTGCTGATGGACACCATTTCAAAAAGATATAGTGCATGTGGCGCAAGACTAGGAGCGTTTGTTACAAAAAATAAGGAAGTATATAACGCTGCTATGAAATTTGCTCAGGCAAGACTTTCACCTCCCGGCCTTGCACAAATAATGGGTGAAGCTGCTGTTGATCTTCCCGATTCTTATTTCGATGCACCCAAAGCTGAATATTTATCAAGAAGAAACTTAATGGTTAACAGGTTAAATAAAATGCCAGGTGTGTTTTGCCCAAATCCCGGCGGTGCATTTTATGCTATTGCAAAACTGCCTATTGATGATTCAGATAAATTTTGTCAATGGCTACTGGAAAGTTTTTCTTATAAAGATCAAACAGTAATGCTTGCACCTGCAACAGGATTTTATGGAACTGAGGGTCTGGGAAAAAATGAAGTGAGGCTCGCTTATGTATTAAATCTTGATGCGCTTAATGCTGCAATGGATTGTTTGGAAAAAGCATTGGAAGAATATCCCGGAAGAACAATTGCAAAAAAATTAAGTACAGCAGAAGCAAAATAACTATTGTACAAATAATTTCAACACAACATCCTTTTGATCTTTTCTGATTATCAATAAAAGATTCAATCCTTTACTTAATCTTCCGGGCGGCAATTGGCTACTGACATTATCTAATTTCATTTCATAGATCTTTTGTCCCTGCATATTGATCACCTGTAATGTTGCCGGTTCAAACATGTTATCAGAAAGTATAGTGATCGGTTCATATTGAGATGCAGGATTTGGATAAACTATGAATTCAGTGCCATTAAAATAATAAACTGTTTCAAGGGAAGAATAAATCACTTTGCCACCTGCCAATTCAAGCTTGACCCTATAAATATTTGAACCTTTCTTTAATGATGCATCAATAAGATTATACAATAAAGAAGATGGATTAACAATTTGCTGAATAGCTACATACTCAGTTCCATTAAATTTTTCCAAAACGATCTTATTGATATTATAAAAAGTACCAAGCGAAATAGTAAGTTGCGCAGAATTACCAACCAGCAAAGCAAGAAAAGAACGAAAATAACATTCAACACCCTGTACTGTATAATTAAATGTATAGCTCTTCACTCCTTCTTTATTTTCTATGATCGGTGCAACTGCATAATGCAATGAAGGATTTGTGGTTTTTGCAAGCAGCATAAAACTATCTGGGGTTACAGCTATTGGTTCCAGGTATTTAGTTCCAAGTTTATAAACCCTGTAATTTGTAATACCAGGTAATTTATTCCAATAAAATAAAAAAGAATCCGGGCAATTGAATCCTACACCTGTGTTGGTTCTGTTTGCTATCGTAAACGTATCGCTGACAAAAACATTTGAGCCAATGGTCATGCGAAGCAGACCAATGTTTGTTATATTGGGAACACTCCAATTATAATGACCATTATTTAAATCCACAGCAACTTGTACCGGTTGCCATATATTTCCTCCTGTGCTATATTCCAGATTTCCATTTGAAGCTGCAAACGATGATTGCCACCTGATCGTATTGGTTATTGATGGAAAAATAAAATCATTAGCCGTTGGAAATTGCCATTCAAATTTATCAGCGGAATCTAACTGCCAGGCAATATGAAAATTTTGTGAAGCAGTACTAATATTAGATCCTGCTACCTTAAGCTGGTAATTTCCTGCAGCAGGATTATCAATAGTTATTTGTTCAACATTATTCAAACTATCTCTTTTCCTTTTTGCTATTTGTAATAACGAATCAACATGAGGAAAAGAATTTAAGACCCATGGTTGCCATGTTTGACCAGATGAAATTTCTTTCAGCTCAAGATCAAGATCATTTATCAAAGCTTTTGTCGCATTCGGACTAGCAGGAGGGTCACTCCAAACCAGTGTTGCTTTTAGTTTTTTTATTCCTTCCGGTACAGCAATAATAAAAGCTTGACTTGATAAATTGGTAACACTGCCAACAAAAAATCTATTTGTCTGCAAAGTTTTCAAAGCATTATTTGTATTCAAGCTTCCAAATCCATTTTTATAGTCAACTTCAGCATTGCCAACATCATCAGCACTGTTAATAAGAATTGCCTTTATCATTGAATTTGGTGGTAACACTCCTGTTATTTGCTTATATAACTGTTGAAGAAGTAAGGCGGTACCTGAAACCAACGCAGCCGCTCCCGAGCTTCCATCTTCACCAAAAGCAACTAATTCCGGTTTTATTCTACCATCATGGGCTGGACCTTTTGAGCTTAATGCAGCAACAACAGAAAAAGAATCTGTTGCCCCAACAGTTAAAATATTCTTAGCCATTTTAAAACTACCCGTAAGATTTGCAAAACCATTTAGTCCTGTATAAACTCCCGTACTTGCAGAAGAGGTTCCTGAATTACCTGAAGAAAAAATATGTAGCAAAGACCCGTTACTGATAGCACTTGCATCATAAGCAGCTGCATCTGCACCGTAATAATTTTCAACACCAACACCATAAGAATGATTTTGAACGGAAATATTGTATTGCTGATAAACATTGTTTGCATCTGGCAATAAAACATCAAAGCTTGAAGAACTAATAGTACTTCCCCACGCAACTCCTTTTCCCAAATGCCAGCTATTGGCGCCACCTGCGATCATTGTTGACATAATAGAAGCATGGGAGCTAATAGTAGTTGATGAAAGATTCGTCGAAAGAAATCTTCCTTTGAAATCAATATCTGTAGTATCCGGCTTATTTTCTTTTACAGATACCGTTATTCCATCGCCATTTACTGATGGAAAATTCCGACGTGCAAGATTTATTCTATTTACTGATAGATCAAGATTACTGATCAGCAATTCCTCTTTTGGTATCCTATTTCCTTTCTCAATAAAAATTATTCCAGGTAGCGGTAACAAAATTGTATTTATTTCTTCAGCAGTCGCAACTAATTTAAAAACCGAAAAGGATGAAGATTCAAATACTTTTTTAGCTTGAAAAGCAGGTCTCCAAATTTCGGAGGGGATCTTTTCATTTGTTATTGTGATCTCCAGCAAAAGCCGCCCTGTTGCTTTCGCATTCTTTATTTCATTTGATAAAGTCGGGGAAAGCTTTTTATTATCATTTGCCTGCGCAAAAGAATAGTGCGTAATAAGTACACTAAGTAAAACGATCGAAAACCTCGCTATATAAATATGACCCTCCTTCCAACAGGTAGTTTTCATTTATTAAAAATATTGATTTCCCGATAGTCGTCATTTCTGAGTTTAACCCTCGTTGAAACTTCAGATTTCTCAAAAAAACTGACCAAAACATTTGTTAGTATTTAAAAAAAACATTTACCTTTTCAGACTGAAATACCCACCTGTATTTTCTAAGCACCTTATTTAATAACGCTAAAACAAACTCACATGAGACAAATGTTGAAACCATTGGCCTTTCTGCTTATTGCCGGCTTTGCAATTACATCTTGCAAAAAGGAAGTGAAAGATCCGGCACAAGGACAAATTTCACCTGAAACTCTTACTAAGATCAATGATCATGGATTTGGTACTTCAGATGTCCAAAAAGTTGAAGAAGGATATCTAGTTGAAGGTGATATTATTCTTACGGAAGATTACCTGAATTCAACGCCTGGTGGCAATTATCTGCGAATTGCAAATAATGAGCAGTATCGTACTACATTGCTTGTTACAGGGTTACCACGAAATATTACAATTAGCAGCAGCGGTAATATAAGTGCTGGTCTTTCTTCCGCAATTGATGCCGCTATTGCACGTTACAATGCACAAAATTTAAGGATAACAATGTCGAGAGTTGCTTCTGGCGGAGACATCGTAATTAGACTTGTTAACGGCGCTAATTATATCGCTTCATCCGGATTTCCTACTAACTCTGGCGCCCCTTATAGTACAGTAAAATACAATAAGGCATATCAGAATTACAGTTCCGGATTTATGACAACGGTTATTGCTCATGAAGTTGGTCATTGCATCGGTTTCCGTCATACTGATTATATGGATAGGAGTTATAGTTGTGGAGGTTCACCAACCAATGAAGGAGCTTCAGGTGTAGGCGCAGTCCTTATTCCCGGTACACCATCTGGACCGGATTCTGGTTCATGGATGCTTGCCTGCCTGAGTGCAACAACAAACCGTCCATTTAATAATAACGATAAAACAGCTTTAAATTATTTATATTAAAAACTGATTGATCATTAATAAGCCGTCCCAATGTATCAGGACGGCTTTTATTTTTCTATAAGATAGCAGACCCGGTTTATCCTTCCTTCAAAATCAAATGGAGTAGTTTGCTTTGTTATATCATTTATTAATGATGATTGAATGGATGCAGTCTCCAAAACAAATCTTTTATAGTTCGTGCTGAAATAAATTTTCCCTTCTGGTTTTAATGCCCTTAAACAGTCATTGATCAGTTTTACATGATCCCGCTGAATATCCAGAATATCTTCCATTCTCTTACTATTACTGAATGTTGGCGGATCAAGTATTACCAGGTCAAAATAATTTTCCGGAATTGTATGTAAATATTGCAGCACATCAGCATGAATGAATTTATACTTTGAAGGATCAGTAAACTCATTAAGTTTCATATTACTTTGAGCCCAGCCAAGATAAGTTTTAGAAAGATCAACCGTTATTATTTCATTCGCTTCCCCAGCGGCTGTATACACAGAAAAAGAACCTGTATAACAAAATAAGTTCAACACTTTTTTATCCCTTGCTTCTCCTCTAATTTTTTCTCTGGTTAACCGATGATCTAAGAACAAACCCGTATCAAGATAATCGCTGAGATTGACGATAAACTTCAGCTTATTTTCTTCCACAATAAATTCTGATTGCTTGCCGGCCGTTTTCTGGTATTGCCCGAGGCGACCAGGTTTTTTTTGCCGAAGCTTAAGAAAAATGTTTTCATCACTTACTTTCAAAATTTCACAAATAACGAATATGCTCTGTTTCATCCACTCATCGTGTTCATCCTCCTCCATTCCATGCCGGCGTTTGTATTCAGCAACATAAATGTTTTGCTCATATATCTCAATGCAAAAAGGAAACTCTGGCAGATCATGATCATAAAGCCGGTAACACGTAATTCCCATCCGTTTTGCCTGCTTGCCAAGATGCCGGTACACCTTTTTCAGCCTGTTTCGGAACATTAAAAATTTATCTTCCTTCATAGCAAATATTTTGCGAACTTAGTCTGCTTTTTTGTAACCTGATCATATAGCAATAATCATGTACGCTATTGTAGACATAGAGACAACAGGAAGTTACGCATCGGCTAACGGAATTACCGAAATTGCTATTTATGTTTTTGATGGCAGCAAGGTTGTAAAAAAATTTGAATCGCTGATCAATCCGCTGCAGCCGATCCCAAGATATATACAATCTTTTACAGGTATTACAGATGAAATGGTTGCGAATGCACCGCAATTTGATGATGTGGCAGAAGATGTTTTCAATATTTTAAATGAAAATATTTTTATCGCTCATAATGTAAATTTTGACTACAGTTTTTTAAAAAGTCATTTATTAAGAGCGGGGCATGATCTGAGATCAAAAAAGCTTTGTACAGTTAGATTAAGCAGAAAAATATTCCCGGGTTTCCCATCCTATAGCCTGGGAAATCTTTGCCGCTCACTTGAAATTGAGATCAATAACCGTCACCGGGCTGGCGGAGATGCCGAAGCAACGGTAAAAGTTTTTAGCAAGCTATTGGAAAATGATAAAGAGGATTTTATTTCAACAAGCCTTTTGCGAAATTCAAAAGAGCAATCGTTACCCCCCAATGTCCCGAAACAAAATTTTGAATTGTTGCCAACTACACCAGGTGTGTATTACTTTCATGATGCGAAGGGAAAAATAATTTATGTAGGAAAAGCGATCAATATTCGCAGCCGCGTTAACAGTCATTTCAGCAATAACTCCGAAACAAGACAAAAGCAAAATTTTATTACCCATATTCATTCCATTAGTTTTAAAAGCTGCGCTACTGAATTGATGGCGAGCATTCTTGAATCAGTTGAAATAAAAAAATACTGGCCAAAGTTCAATTACTCACAAAAACATTGGGAAGATGTTTTTGGCATTTATACATACGAGGACAGGAATGGTTTCCTTCGCCTTATCATTGAAAAAAATAAAAAGAATCTCAAACCGGTTCAAAGCTTTCACAATTTAACAGAAGGCTATACTTGGTTAAGGACGGTTATTGAAGAATATAATCTTTGCCCCAAATTATGTTTTTTAGAAAAAGGAAATGGCGAATGCACAGGCGTAGAAAACAAAACATGTAAAGGAGCCTGTATAAAACAAGAAAGCCATTCTGCTTATAATAAACGAGTGAAAAAAGCAATTGCTGAAATGAGTGACGAATCATCTTATGCCATCTTAGATAAAGGTCTTGAAGAAACCGAACTTTCCTGCATACTTGTTGACAATGGAAAGTTTTTTGGAATGGGTTATTTACCATCAGAATATAAATTATCAAACATTGATGATATAAAAGGATATTTAATCTCTTACCGGGGGAATAATTATATCCGAAACCTGCTCACTGGCCATAAAGAAAAATTTCCCACTGCCATCATCGATCTTTCCGGAACAAACGATAAAAAACAGAAACAAAATACTTGAACTTATAAACTATATTTGATTCCCAAAATTTTTCCTATGCTAAGAATTGTTTGTTTGAACGTGTTCGTACTCATTTCAATTACCACCTTCTCTCAAAGCACAAAAAAGGTTACAGCAACTTCTCAAAAACCACCTGCCCCAAAACCAGCAGCACCCAAAATACTTAAAGATCTGCGTGACTCTGCCAGCTATACAGCAGGCATTCACATTGTAAATAAATATCGTTCTGCAAATGTTTACAATTTTAACAGCGCAGTTGTAGGAAAATGCATAAATGATCTGCAAACGGGAAAACCTCAACTCATAAGTAATAGTGATGCCGATAATGCGGTGTCAGCTTATCAAAATAAATTGATGACAAATCCCAACACGACCGTTACACCGACTACAACAGGCATTGCACTAAATGATGCGAGAGATTCAGCCAGCTATGCAGCCGGCATATATCTTATAAACTTCTTTCGTGATTTTGATATCACCAATTTTAATCCCGAGATCGTAGCAAGGGCTATCAGCGATCTGCAAAGTCAAAAAAAGCCGTTGCTAAATGACAGCCTTGCTAATATGGTTGTAATGCGTTATCAATATAAACTTCAGGAAGTAAAAAATAAAAGCATTATTGATGCAGGTAAAAAATTCCTTGCTGAAAACAAAAAAAGACCGGGAGTAAAAATCACACCAAGCGGCTTGCAATACGAGATCATTACAGTAGGAACAGGAAAAAAACCCACAAAAAAAGATAAAGTATCTTGTAACTATACCGGAGCTTATATTGATGGTACCGAATTTAATAATTCATATAAAATGGGAGGACCTATTTCTTTTGCCGTAACTGGTGTGATAAAAGGTTGGACAGAAGCCTTGCAAATGATGCCAGTCGGTTCAAAATGGAAATTATATGTCCCTTATACATTAGGGTATGGCCCGGGACAATATCAGGCAATACCCGGTGGATCTGCTTTGATATTTGAAATAGATCTGCTTGCAATTGAAAATAATTGATCAATGATGGTCTGGTTTCTTTTACCATCTCCAATTACAGGATACCTGATCTCCTTTTAAAGTTCTGTATTCACTAAAATAAAAAAAAGGAGCGGCTCGAAGACCGCCCCCGCCGTTGGTTAAAACCTTGAAGTCTTAACGTTTTTTCACTACTATTTTTTCTACTGTTTGTTCTCCTGTATTCGTATCGATTATCCGAATAGTGTAGAACCCAGCCATTAAATTATCTATTTGAATGTTATTGTTACCAACTCCTTTCCATTGTTTCATCACACGACCATTCATATCCATTAATGATACATCACGAATAGTATTTACATCTGCGAACACAACATTTACTCTGCCATCACTGCTTGGGTTTGGATAAACGATCGTTTTGCCTTTTTGACTTCCTGCTCTTATAGCACGTATCGGGCTATAGGCATGTTTACCATCAATATCAACTTGTCTCAACCGATATTGCGTTATTCCTTTCGCAGTATTACTAATATCCGAATATTCATAATCGAGAGAAGAAGTGCTATTGCCACGAATCGCCTTAGTGGAAACAAATCCTAATGTTTGCCAGGTATTATTGCCAAGGTTTCGTTCTATATAAAATCCCCGGCTGTTTTCTTCTGTTACAGTTTCCCATTTCAAAAGCACTGTTGAATTATTTCGTACAGCTGTGAACGATCTTAATGACACAGGTAATATCGTCGCACATGGTTCTTCAATAATAGCAGAGGTTATGACATTGCTGAATTCTCTTGCAGCTACCTGCACATATAGACCCCACAAGGAAAAGGGTTCAGTACAACAGAAGATACCGGGCAGATTAGTCAACCCCGTACTAAAAGACCCAGGTGTAAGCACAACTGTATCTGAAACAAATAAAAGTGAATCGTCTCCACCTGGTTCCCTGACACCATCAAGGTCGTCAGCATAAAGTCTAAAAACTACATGGAATTGGGCTGATGAATTAAGCGTCAAAGCATATTGGAACGGAACTGTTGCACAAGATTTTTGAAGTGAAATACTCACTTCTCCGAATGATTGACTTAGTCCGCAAATATAGCATTGCGCTTTAGGATCAGGCGCATTCGAGTTGGAACCCCAAATATCAGTTTTAATACTTAAAGGACTACCACATGGAGCGTTTACGATCACTTTTAAGTTAGTGATCTCAAAATGCAATGTATCTGAATTACCAATTCTTGTAACTGTTGCTGTCAAACCGGGTGAATTTAGTGGAGAATTCAAAACAACACTGTGATCATGAGGATACACCGTGGCAAAATTTGCCGTAACATCTACAGGCACCCCGGGTGCAAAAGTTAGTTCGTTAAGCCCTACAAATCCAATATCGTTAAATGATTTACCTGGATCATCTATAGCGGTACCTAGCTGAAGGCTTGTTCCCGGATCCCTGGCAGGTGTACCTCCTGAACAATCAAAAATGGAAGGATTAGGATAATCCTGGCTTAACCAGGAATGAAAGAAAAGATTTTTGAAACCAGAGTTAGTCACGATCTCAAATCCAACACCAACAGTATATTGGCATTTATTCGGCCCTAAGCTCACAATATCTGCAGAAAAAACCCGGGCAAGATTTGGAAATTTAAGATCACATTGCGCATTAACATTTTTAAAAGAGATCAACGCACTGCTAAGAAGAAAAATAGAAAGTAAAAACTGTTTCATGGTACAAAATTTAAATAATGAATAATATTTCTACGGGCACAGAGACTGCCCGGATCAATGCATAGGAATAGATATTAGAATTGCATTTGCAAAAACCTATCCATTATCTGCGTCAGCAGATTTCATGTTTAGATTGTTTTTTTTAAAGCTTACAATTATTAAACTGTGGAAAAATGAGAATGGATCTTTCAAAAAGTGGGGAATATTTTAAACACATTAAAAGACCTTAAAGATTTTTTTCAATGAATGGTGTTCTTCAATTATACTTTGATCCAATAAAATAAAAAAGGGTGGCACGAAGCCACCCCACCGTTGGTTAAAACCCTTGAAGCCTTAACGATCTTTAATTACAATTTTTTCATTCCTGTTTTCTTGTTTCAATTAACAACACACAGAGTGCGAACATCAGAAACAGAATTTTCTATTTATAAAATGTCAATTATTACTTTTTCAATTATCTGATCACCTTCTATTCACATCTATTAATGATACGATTCAAGACGCATGCTTATTCTTAAACATGAACATTTACTTTGCCACCACCGAAAAATAATCGCTTTGATTTTTCTGGCAGATGCCATCTGTAGTGAATCAGGCTAGAACTGAATGTTGAATTACTGTTGCCTTTAATATTTGGGCAACTCCTGGAGTTAGAAAATAATTTTATAAAAAAAAGGGGTGGCACGAAGACCACCCCCGCCGTTGGTTAAAACCTTGAGCTTTAACGCTTGTTTACAATGAATTTCTCTACCACCTGCTCACCTGTTTCCACATTCACAATTCGTACAGTATAGAATCCTGCATTGAGATTATCAATATGGATGTTATTATTAGTAACGCCTTTCCATTGTTTTAAAGTTTTGCCGCTTACATCCATTAACGATAGATCACGCACTGTACTCGTGCCGTCAAAGACTATATTTACTTTACCATCACCACTCGGATTAGGATAAATAATTGTGTTGCTCTTTTGACCTTCTCCACGAACTGAACGGATAACACTGTAAGCTGCATGATTATCCCTGTCAACCTCTTTAAGCCTGTATTGAGTAATACCCTTTGTTGTATTATTCAAATCAGCGAATTGGTAATTCAATGCTGAGCTGCTGCTTCCGTTAACAGCCTGTGTAGGAGTAAAGCCGATGGTTTCCCAGCCAGCAGTACCAATAAATCTTTGTACTTCGAAACCTTTACTGTTCTCTTCGATGGATGTTTGCCATGTAAGATTTACATTTTGGCCGCTTCTTGCAGCATTAAAGTAAGTTATCTTAACAGGAAGAACTGAGAAGGTTCCACTTGAGACACCGCTTTGCAGATCGTCACATGTGCCTGAGCTAATATCAAATACAGTTGTATAATCAAATTCAACATCAGCCGATTTAACAGGAGGGAATGAAAAAGCATTAAAATTTATATAATAACATGCTGTTGCTAAAGGTCCGGGTGCCGCGGCCACAGTCGCTGTAGATTTTATTAGATCAGAACTTACAAAAGAGTGAGTTGTGCCAACCGAGCCATTATAAGTAAAAGTTACAGCAGCAGCATCATCTCCATTTCCTACAATACAATCTGGATTTTTAAACCCTGTCAATGTCCAGTTTGCTATAGCGCTTGCAGGTAGAGGATTACCTAAAGCATCTTTTGGATCAATTATCTTGATTCCACCAATTACTACATTCGTTTGGTAAGCTTTAAGATTTGTAAAACTAAGATTTAATCTATAAAGATACGGATTACCAGGTGTTGTTTTCTCCCAAAATCCACTTTTAGAGACTTCAGCAGTACCAGACACACCAAGACCAGAGCAGCAACCACCTGCATTATCTTCTGCACCATCGACACCACTGTTACCATTTACTAATGATACGTGCCACGTAAATATACTGGTATAATTAAGTGCTGTTCCACCTTGATAAACACCAGCAGCACTAAACATTGCAAAATATCTCCAGGGAACTGCAAACTCCACTCCAAATCCTCCAGCAGTACCATCAGAAAAATTATCAGTCAGTGATGCTGCATTAAAAATTTCCTGAACTCCATTTGTCACTGCTAAAGCAGGTAAGCCTGTCCCTGTATGATATTCTCCGGGCATGCTCCAGCCATCTGCTATTCCTACTGCCCAACCAGAAGTGTTACCGGATTTTGCCCGTGCAATTGGAGCGGTCATAATATTACCTTTAACAGCATCGTAAGAGCCGGCTGCAGTTCCATTAGAGTTTACTGCCGTATAGTATCCCATCTCAATACTCGAACCGCTATTATTAAATGTAACCTTAATTACAGGTTCACCAGTCTTCATCCATCCATCAACGTTTTTGTCAATAAAATAATACAATGCAACCTGGGCTGTATTATTGGCTGGTCTTCTAAAGAAGAAATAAACGTTTGCTTTATCATAAGTAAAAGCAAAATAACGGAGATCTCTATGATCCTGACCTACAGCGTCCAGATCAAAGTCAGCTCCTGTTCCGGCTTTTAAGCCGTCTTTCTGAATATTTGCAGGAGCAATAGGGGCTAGATAAGGATTCGTCTCATAGGTATTTTTTGGAGACCCGGAGTAAGCAAATGGACCAGAAATATTCGCGTCCCAATCTGCAGTAGATGATCCATTAATTACAATTGGGGCTTGCGATGATCCACCAGGATTCCAGGGCTGTACAGTTCCAACCCAGGTTCTAATGGCACCGGCGCCGCAAAGTTGTGCTCGCACTATCGCGAAAGCACCGACTAACATCAATGAAAGTAAAATCTTTTTCATGCTTCAAGGTTTTGTGGGCCGTTTTATGGACCCGTTTTTAAATAAATAGTTTTTACAGTTAACGAATACTACCCTTCGGCTTTTTTTCAGGGTAGCGTATATGATGAGTTATTTCATCCACAATTAATGTGGTGATCCATCAGGAATTTGGAAACCTTGGCATTCAGAATAGGAAGGGACTTATCATGCCTACGGCAGACATGGCTTGGGTTAGCTCAATGGAAAATTGGTGGTTGATATTTCAGAAGTATTGGAAAAACCTTTGTGCTTTAATGGCTATTGCAAAGCAATAAACATTGCAGCTACACGCAGAGTTCAAACGAATCGGATTTTTTAACCAACGGCTTTTTAGATAGGAGAGTGAAATTTTGGGGAGATTGATTCTACTCAATCGAAATGCGAAAATAAACAAGGTTTTTAGAAATACAAATACTATTACCAATTTTCTTTAAAAAAATAACCATGGTCAATCATTAGCACCTGAGTGGTGGCTTTAAAAAATAGAAACAGCCTCGTTTAAGTTCACGTCGTTATGATCTGTTTTGCCAGCTTTGCCACTTTCTGGATAGTTTCTTTAGCTGTCATATTCGTATTATCCACTAAAATGGCGTCATCGGCCTTTCTAAGCGGACTTTCTTCGCGGTTGCTGTCAATATAATCCCGCATTTCAAGATTTGCTTTGATCTCCTCGATCGTAACATTAGGATTTTTCTCAAAAAGCTCTTTAAACCGTCTTTCTACCCTCACCGCATTATCCGCGGTAAGAAAGATCTTAAGCTCGGCTTTGGGAAACACTACAGTTCCAATATCACGACCATCCATTATTATTCCTTTCTTTTTACCCATTAATTGCTGTTGTTCAACAGCAAATTTTCTTACTTCTTTAATAGCGGCCACATCACTTACTTTTTCTGCAACAACCAGGTCACGGATCACATATTCCACATTCTCTTCATTCAGATGCATTTCACTTTGCTGGCTTTTCTCGTTATATATAAACTCAAGAGAAATTTCATTTAATGCTTTTTTTACTTCCGACTTATCGGTCCAGTCAACATGATTGCGTAAAAAATAAAGTGTAATGGCACGATACATAGCGCCACTATCAACATATAAATATCCCAACTCCTTTGCAAGCTCTTTTGCCAAAGTGCTTTTTCCACAACTGCTCCATCCATCAATTGCTATAATAATCTTCTTGCCCATGTCTTTGCAAAAATAAATTACCGCCGTTGAAGGCGGTAACTTGTGAGAAAATATGTATCAAATATACTAGAATGGTTTTTTTGCTTCCTGGAATTTTACGCCTTCAAATTTTGGCGTCAGCTTCATGTTATAAAAAATAAATGAATAAATATCTGCCGTTGTTTCTAATCCTTTTCTCAGGTTGCTGGCACCGTGCCCTGAGTTTACATCTATCCGGATCAAAGCCGGATTGTTGCCTTTATATTTTTCCTGCAAAGTAGCAGCATACTTAAATGAATGTGCCGGCACTACCCTGTCGTCATGATCCGCTGTTGTGATCAATGTCGCAGGATAATTCGCTCCTTCTTTAATATTATGGATCGGTGAATAAGCATATAAGTTTTTAAAATCACTTGCATTATCACTGCTTCCATACTCTGCTATCCAATTCCAGCCGATCGTGAACTTATGAAAACGTAACATATCCATCACTCCCACTTGCGGTATTGCCACCTTACACAGATCCGGACGTTGATTAATAACAGTTCCAACCAACAACCCGCCATTTGATCCTCCCTGCAATGCGAGATAATCCTTTGAAGTATACTTTTCAGATATCAAATATTCGCCAGCAGCAATAAAATCATCAAATACAGTTTGTTTTTTTAATCGCATACCTGCTTCATGCCATTTTTCACCATATTCACTTCCGCCTCTCAAATTAGCTATACAAAATATTCCACCTTGTTCCAGCCACGCAATTCTTGTTGAAGAAAAAGAGGGATTGCTGCTGATATTAAATCCACCATATCCATAAAGTATCGTTGGATTCTTACCGTTCTTTTGTGTTCCTTTTTTATATACAATGAACATCGGAACTTTTGTTCCATCCTTGCCCGGATAAAAAACTTGCTCCATTGTATATTCTTCCGGGTTAAATTTCACTTCAGGTTTTCTGAAAACTGTACTTTTTCCACTGGCAATATCATAACGATAAATTGTCGGGGGGAATGTAATTGATGTAAATGTGTAGAAAACAAACTTGTCGTCTTTTTCTCCGCCAAAACCACCTGCAGTTCCTAATGCCGGCAACTTAACTTCTCTTTCTAATTTGCCATTATAATCATATACATAAACTCTGCTTGTTACATCTTTTAAATAAGTGAGAAATAATTTACCTCCCGCTGTAGCAGCTGAAGAAATATTTTCTGGCTTTTCAGCGATCACTGTTTTCCAATTCGCAAGATCAGGGTTTTTTGGATCAACAGAAACAATGCGCCGGTTCAATGCGCCGTCATTTGTCAGTATTAAAAATCTTCCATCAACTTCCTCTAAAAAATTATAATTATAATCCCCTGCTTCTTTAATAATTGGCTTAAAAGTTTTGTCATCGCTTTTACTGTCAAAATACCAAAGTGCATTCCCGTCTTTTGCTTTTCCGCGGTCAGATATATTCAAAAACACATAACGTTCGTCTTCGCTTGTGAATACGCCATGAAAACGTTGTGGATTGACAGCATCTTCATAAACTAATACATCTTCGCTTTGTGATGTACCTACCTTGTGATAATACACCTGGTGATTTTCATTTTTAGTTGACAGCTCTGTTCCTTTTTCCGGGGTTGGATAACGGCTATAATAAAAACCATTTCCTTTCCATGATGCTCCTGAAACTTTTACCCATGCCAGTGAATCCGGTAAATATTTAAGTGTTGCCATATCCATTACAAAAAAAGTACGCCAGTCACTTCCGCCTATTGTTTTTCCAATTACCGCATACTTGCCATCTTTCGAAAGAGCAAAAGCGCCAAGTCCACTTGTTCCATCGGCAGAAAATTTATTAGGATCTAAAACCAACTCTGGCTCGCCATTTAATCCTTTCTGGCGATACAATACATTTTGATTTTGTAAGCCATCATTTTTTGAAAAATAGTAATATTCGTTCTTTCTTGATGGTGAACCATACTTGGGATAATTATTTATTTCCTCCAATCTTTTTAACCATTGTGCACGGTAAGGGATCTTATCAAGAAAACCGAATGTCACTTTATTCTCTTCCGTCACCCATTGTTTGGTTTCTTCACTTCGGTCATCTTCCAACCAACGGTAGGGATCGGCAACCATTGTACCATGATAGTTAGTTACGGTATCCACTTTTTTTGTAACAGGATAGTTAAACTGTGCAACCAAAAAAACCGGCAAGAAATAGATAAGCGATAGAAAAACCCTTTTCATATGTATACTTTTTATTGTTTTGTAGTGAATAAAATTAGGGATAACCAATTGCAAAAAGTTGATTTACTGATAAAGGGTAAACAGAGGGGATAAGTCCTGTGTAAAAAAAACACGATAAAAAAACAAAACATTATTTTTGGCGGCAGGTTAACCTAATAAAATTCAAACAGTTGTTTGTTTTTTCGTTTAACCTTTAAAACTGCTATGATAAATAAAGTAACAAAAATTGGAGTTCTTACATCTGGCGGAGATGCACCCGGTATGAATGCAGCTATTCGTGCCGTTGTAAGAACAGGGATCTATCATGGATTGGAAGTATATGGGATCTTGCGTGGCTACCAGGGTATGATCGATGATGATATTATGAAAATGGAAACACGTTCTGTTGCAAATATTATCCAGCGTGGAGGTACTATTTTAAAAACTGCCCGATGTAAAGATTTTTTCGAGTACGAAGGAAGACAAAGAGCATACGATAATTTAAAAGAGCGGGGTATTAATGGTCTCATTATTATTGGTGGCGATGGCTCTTTTCGCGGCGCTGTAAAATTTAGCCAGGAGTTTGATATCCCCTGCATTGGTATTGCAGGTACAATTGATAAAGACATCTATGGAACTGATTTTACCATCGGGTTTGATACAGCAGTGAATACAGCCGTAGAAGCGATCGATAAAGTAAGGGATACGATGGATGCACATGACCGCATTTTTATTATTGAAGTAATGGGGCGTGATGCAGGATATATTGCTTTACATAGTGGTATCGCCACCGGTGCTGAGAATATTTTGATACCAGAAAGAAAAACTGATATCAATGATATTGTATCATCACTACAGGAAAAAGAAAGAAGGAAAAAGTTAGTAAACCTTATCGTTGTTGCAGAAGGTGATGAATTTGGTGGCGCCAATGAGGTGCATAAGATCCTGAAAGAAAAATTACCTCAGGCGGAAATAAGGGTGTGCATACTTGGTCATATTCAAAGAGGCGGTTCTCCTTCATGTCTTGACAGGTTAATAGCCAGCCGTATGGGCTTTCATGCAGTAGAATCTTTAATGGAAGGAAGACACAATGTTTTTGTAGGGATCATGAATAATAAAATGCATTATATACCGCTGGAGAATGCTGTAAAAAATAAAGTAAGGATCAGCGAAGAATGGTTGAGGATCGTAAAGATATTAGCGAGTTAAATTTTGTATTTCTGATTTCTAAATTTCAAAATTAAATGGCCACCATAACATCCTTTGAAGAACTTGAAATTTGGAAAGAAGCAAGAAGATTATACAAAAAGATTCTCGACCTGATAAAGAGAGAAGAGGTTGCAAAAGACTTTCGGTTTAAAAATAATTTTAAAGAAGCAGCTGGTTCAGTAATGGATAATATTGCGGAAGGTTTCGAAAGAGACAGCAGGCTTGAGTTTGTAAATGCGTTAAGCTATTCAAAGGGGTCAACGGGAGAAGTCAGATCACAGCTATTCAGAGGGTTTGAAAGTGATTATTGGAATGAATCGGAATTGAATGAGCTAAATGAAGAATATAAAAATCTTGCATCACACATTGCAAATTTTATAAAGTATCTAAACACGAGTGATCAAAAAGGGCTAAAATTTAAGGATAGAAAATCTTGAAACAAGAAATTTAGAAATAAAAAATCTCATGAGTAAAAAAGTAGAAAAGTATTTTCAGAAATCAATGAACAAAGAAGCGGGTGTTCAGCATACGAATCATCGCACAAAAATTGTAGCGACTGTTGGCCCGGCTTGCGATACTTACGATAAATTGCTCGCTCTTGTGAGAGCAGGAGTAAATGTATTTCGTTTGAATTTTTCTCATGGTTCGCATGAAGACAAAGGAAAGATCATTGAACATATTCGTAATATAAATAAAAAAGAACCTTACAACATTGCCATACTCGGCGATCTGCAGGGACCTAAATTAAGAGTAGGAGAAATTGAAAATGGTCATATCGAAGTTGTTGAGGGTGATATTCTCACATTTACCAATGAAAAAGTAATTGGCAATAAAGAGAAGATCTATGTCTCCTATCCCAATTTTCACAGTGATGTAAAAATTGGAAACATCATTTTAATAGATGATGGAAAATTAGAAGTTAGGGTTTTAAGCATTGAAAAAAATAACGATGTAAAAGTGGTGGTAACGCTTGGCGGAGCTCTTTCGTCTAAAAAAGGGATTAATTTACCCGATACAAAGATCACCTTACCAGCGTTGACAGATAAAGACCTTGTGGATCTTGATTTCATCATTGAACAAAAATTAGACTGGGTAGCACTTTCGTTTGTAAGAAATGTAAAGGATCTTATCATTCTTCGTAATAAACTGGAAGAAAAGAAAAGTAAAACAAAGATCATTGCCAAGATCGAGAAGCCAGAAGCAGTAGAAAATATCCGAGACATCATTGTAGAATCTGATGGCATCATGGTTGCCCGCGGCGATCTCGGTGTAGAATTACCAATTGAAAAAGTCCCTTTGATCCAAAAACAAATTATCAAAAAATGTCTTCATCGTGCTAAGCCAGTGATCGTTGCTACACAAATGATGGAAAGCATGATCGAAAGAACAAAACCAAATCGTAGCGAGATCACCGATGTTGCTAATGCTGTGCTGGAAGGCGCAGATGCTGTAATGTTGAGTGGCGAAACAGCAACAGGTGCACATCCGACATTAGTAGTAGAAACCATGGTAAAGATCATTGAAGAAGTAGAAAAAACAGATTATCATTACAGCCTTGAAGATGAATTGGCGCCGCAACCTCATTCACCATCTTTCTTAAGTGATGCAGTTTGCTATAATGCATGTAAACTTGCAAAAGATGTCGAATCACAGGCCCTTATTGGTATGACACAAAGTGGATATACTGCTTTTATGCTTAGCAGTTATCGCCCCAAAGCGCCATTATTTATTTTTACAAAAGAAAGAACTCTTGTAAATCAACTGAGTCTTAGCTGGGGTGTAAGAGCTTTCTTTTATGATGAAGAAGAAAGCCTTGATGATATTATCTTTGACCAGATAGAAATACTAAAAGAAAGAGGATTTTTAAAATCCGGCGATGTTGCAGTTAGTACAGGAAGCACACCTGTACATCTTCATTTACCAACCAATACACTCAAGATCACCAAACTTGATTAAATAAAAAAGCGTCATTGAATTTTCAATGACGCTTTTTCTTCCATTATATTTTATCGCCACAAAACAAGAATGGTTGCAGCAAGCACATGACCTATTACATGGTAACCATTATTGATCAGGTATAGATTTGAAGGTTTGTTTTCATAAACATAATTAATACTTACTGCTGTAGAGGCAAAAGCAAAACCTGTAAGCAAGCCAAGTTTTATTCCATACAATAAATTATCTTCAAACCCGATCATGCGAATGAGCACAGAAAGAGCAAAACAGACAATTAAAATCAATATGAAAGTAGAAGCCATCATTTTCCCCATTCCATTTTTAAGATCGGGATTATTCGTATCAAGTTTTATAAGCTGTGCCCATTTAGTACCAAAAAGAGCTTTTGAGTACCAGGCAGCGCCAAGTATAAAATAGGCAATTGCTGCTACTAAAATTGCCCACCAGTTAAGATGTGAAAAAAATGCAGTGTTCATGTTAGTTAGTTTTGGTTTGGATGTAAAAGCTATAAACAATAAACGGATTTTCAAAAACTGCTTTTATAAACAAAAAAGCCCCGCCGATAGCGGGGCTTTTAATTCTTACAAATTTAAATTACATCTTTTTAATTTTTATATTTCTAAACCAAACATTGCAGTCATGATCCTGCAAACAGATCTTTCCTTTTTTAAATGTACCAAAGCCCGGCCATTGTTTAAATTTACTTGCGGCGATCATTTTATTCCATTTATCATCCCACATAGTTGTAGAAACCACATTCTCTCCATTTAAGAAAAAATCAAGTTTGCCATTCACACTTTTTATTTCTACCTGGTTCCACTCCAAAGCTGGCTTTACTGTTTCTTTACTGCAACTGATCAGGTCATACAGATCACCAGCACGGTGCTTAGGATATTTTCTATCGTCATGCCTTTCATTATCGAGTATCTGCATTTCTGGTCCTGTCCAGTATGGCTTAGGATGTGCAGCATCTTCCTGTACATAAAACAGGATACCGCTATTTCCAGCAGTATCGATCTTCCATTCAAGTTTCAGATCGAAGTTCTCATACTCATTGTCGGTAATTATATCATGACCTATAGTATCTTTTTTTTCTGCACCCGCAAATTTAAGAGTACCATCTTCCACTTTCCATAAGTTACTAACCGCGCCACCACCATAGTTATGCCAACCAGCTATAGTAGTTCCATCAAACAATAATTGCCAGCCATCTTTTTGTTCTTCGTCAGTAAGTAAAGGATTATTATTTGTCACGGGTTCGATCTTTGTTTCTTCTTTTTTTTCTGCAGAATTATCATTGCAGGCAACAAAAGAAATTGCTATTGCAAAAGCAAGAATTAGTCTCATTATAATTTATTTTTTTAATAGTAGAACATATTTAGCCAAGGTCTCTGCGTCTTCCTGGGACATAGTCGGATGAGCCGCCATCGGCACTTGCCCCCAAACACCAGAACCACCATTTATAATTTTATGAGAAAGATACGCTACGGCGTTAGCTGAGTCGGCATATTTATTAGCAACATCTCTCCATGCAGGTCCAACATTTTTTTCATCGATCATATGACAAGTTTTGCAATCACTGTTTGCAACAATTTCAACTCCTTTTTGGTAAACCGGATCTTCAGTAATATCAACCACTTTAGGTTTCTCTTCGGTTTTGCCACCTCCCCCACACGAAGTAAGTACAGCAACTACCATGATCATAAAAACTGTTTTTTTCATATCGTTGATTTTTTTAAAGTTCGTAAAGGTATTTATTATTCCAATCCTAAAACTTTTCGGTTAAATTTTTCATCACTTGATTGCCCGGCAAAATCATCAAAGGCTTTTTCTGTAACCCGGATGATATTCTTTTTAATAAAATGAGCTCCTTCCCTGGCGCCATCTTCAGGATGTTTAATACAACACTCCCACTCCATCACGGCCCAGCCACTGTAATCATATTGTGTCAATTTGCTAAAGATAGTTTTGAAATCAACTTGTCCATCACCCAATGAACGGAAACGACCTGCCCGATCAATCCAACTTTGGAACCCTCCATATACACCTTGTTTACCTGTCGGATTAAATTCAGCATCTTTTACATGAAATGCTTTTATCCTTTCATGATAAATATCGATGTATGATTTGTAATCGAGACATTGCAAAACAAAATGAGAAGGATCGTAAAGCAGGCAAGCTCTTTTATGATTATTTACTTGTTCTAAAAACATTTCATAAGAAATGCCATCGTGCAAGTCTTCTCCCGGATGAATTTCATAACAAACATCTACACCACATTCATCAAAATGATTTAAGATCGGCATCCATCGATTCGCTAATTCTTTAAATCCTGATTCAACCAATCCTGCAGGACGTTGCGGCCATGGATAAATTGTTGGCCATAATAATGCACCGCTAAATGTAGCATGAGCATTCAAACCTAAATTTTGCGAAGCCTTTGCTGCATATTTTAATTGTTGTACTGCCCACTCAGTTCTTTTTTTAGGATTTTTCTTTACACTGTCAGGCGCAAATCCATCAAACAGATCATCATAAGTGGGATGCACGGCAACTAATTGTCCCTGCAAGTGTGTAGATAGTTCTGTAATTTCTAATCCTGCTTCATTTACTAATCCTTTTAATTCATCAGCATAGGTTTTACTCTCCGCTGCTTTTTGCAGATCGATACATCTTGAATCCCATGTAGGAATTTGCACGCCAACAAAACCAAGACTCTTTGCCCATTGGCAAATTGTCTTCATATTATTAAATGGTGGCTTGTCCCCCATGAACTGTGCAAGAAATATTGCAGGCCCTTTAATTGTTCGCATATTCCACGCAAAGGCGCTACGGCGCCACGTTTAGATTTTATAAATTATTTACAATTCTTTTTATGCCGGTCTTTAATAATTCCTCATTAAAATTGATAAGTAATCCAAGTTTCAATCCTGTCAACTTTAAATGTGTAAGAACTTGTTTATAATGAACCGGTGCTAATGCTTCTATTGATTTTAACTCTACCAGAACCATATCTTCAACAATTAAATCGGATCGGAAGCCAAGATCAAGTTTCATCTCCTTCCAAACGACTGGGATCCCTCTTTGCCTTGAAACTTTCAATCTGTACGTGTGAATTAACTCATACTCCATTATTGTTTCATAAACTGATTCAAGTAAACCTGGTCCTAATTTCTTATGTATCTCAAAGGCAGCATCAAGAATGATTTTTGATATTTCATTTATAGTCATAAAGCTAACTGATTTCACATTTTCATCTTTGCGCCGTAGCGCCTTTGCGTGAGATCAAACTTTGAATTCAGTCCATTTTGCATCTGACTTACCCGAAGCAACCACATTTTCAATAAATGCCATTCCTCTTATGCCTTCATCAACACCTGGAAAATCAAGCCATTCATCTTTTGGTTTTTCTCCATTCGACTTTGCACGAACGGTCAAAGAAAAATTTCGGTAAAGATTTGCAAATGCTTCAAGATATCCTTCAGGATGACCAGCAGGTGTTCTTGAGTTATGCGATGCATAAGAACTTACATAGCCCGTACCCGCACGATATATCTCTGCAGGTTTATCAAGCCACTTAACTAATAAAGTATTTGCATCTTCCTGTTTCCATTCAAGACCTCCTTTCTCTCCATATACTCTTATCTTAATACAGTTTTCTTCACCCGCGGCAATTTGTGTCGCCATTAATACACCAGTTGCTCCATTATTAAATTTCATAAATGTTGCGCCGTCATCGTCAAGCATTCTTCCATCTACTACTATATTCAGGTTAGCGCATAAATGAGTAGCCTGCAAACCAGTTACGTACTCGGCCATATTAAATGCATGTGTTCCGATATCTCCCATCGCTCCTGCTATGCCACTACGCTTTGGATCTGTTCTCCATGAAGCTTGCGCATTTCCTTCACTCTCTTTCAATGTGCTCAACCATCCTTGCGGATATTCAACATATACTTTCCTGATCTTACCAAGCAATCCACTCTTCAGCATTTGTTTTGCCTGCTTTATCATTGGATAGCCGGTATAGGTATGAGTAAGTAAAAGAGTCAATCCCGTTTGTGCTACTTTTTCTTTTAATTGTTTTGCTTGCTCCAATGAAAAAGTAATTGGCTTTTCAATTGCTACATTAAACCCTTTATCGAGAGCCATCATAGCCGGATCAAAATGCACGAAGTTTGGAGTAACAATGCTGACAAAATCAATTCGTTTATCTTTTGGCATTGCAGCTTCTTTTTCCAGCATCACTTTATAATCTGTATAAATGCGGGATTCATCAAGAAATAAACTTTTTCCTGAATCAACCGCGATCTCCGGATTAATACTTAATGCGCCGGCAACAATTTCAATTTGTGCATCCATATTAAATGCAAAACGATGAATGGCGCCGATGAATGCATCCTTGCCGCCACCGATCATTCCCATTCTGAGTTTCCTATTTTCCATATTTCAAACAGTTGTTTGTGGTTTGATATAAATTAAATTCGTGAACATTGAAGGTAAATGTGTTTTTAAAAATAGTACATTTAGCCTTTCCAAAATTTTTTTCATAAAAACCAACGATATGCAAGCCGTAAACAAAAATCAACTTTTCTTAGCAAGTTGTATCGCACTGATATTTACATCTCTCACTTTTGCCTTCAGGGCATCGCTTGAAGGAGTATGGGGATCAGAGTTTAATATTAATAAAGAACAAGTAGGCTGGGTTTTTAGTCCCGCATTCTGGGGATTCACACTTGCAATGGTAATTGGCGGCCCCCTTTGTGATGTACTTGGCATGAAACGCCTGGTTGGTTTTGCATTTGTTGGGCATATTGCAGGAGCAGTAATTTATATCATTGCAAAGGATGCCACCATGCTATTTATAGGAACTCTTTGCATTGGTATTGGAAATGGAATGGTAGAAGCAGCTTGCAATCCTCTTGTTGTATCATTATATCCTAACAATAAAACAACCATGTTAAATCGATTTCATGTGTGGTTTCCAGGAGGGAATGTGATTGGTGGACTACTTGCCTATATAGTGCTAACACAACTGAATCTTGATTGGCGGTTATTAATGATCCCATTATTTATCGCCGTTGTGATTTATGGTTTTATGTTTTTAAAATTGAAATTCCCGGAAACAGAGAGAGTTACAAGTGGCGTTTCAACTGGTGATATGTTCAAAGCCTGTTTAAATCCTTTGTTCCTTATAATGATCATCTGCATGTTTTTAACTGCCGCTACAGAACTTGGAACAACAACCTGGATTCTGGCTCTTCTTCAGGGAACAAATGTTTCAGGTATTTTGGTCCTCGTCTTCATATTTGGAATAATGGCATTAGGGCGATCCTTTGCAGGCCCGGTTGTTCATAGACTTAATCCAAATGGAATGCTGATATTCTCTGCAATATTTGCTGGTATTGGTCTTGTATTATTAAGTAAGATTAGCGGGTATGCAGCATTTGGAGCTGCAGCAGTTTATGCAGTAGGTATCTGTTTCTTCTGGCCAACTATGCTTGGATTTGTTGCAGAATATTTACCAAAAACTGGTGCATTAGGTTTATCATTAATGGGCGGAGCAGGTATGTTTTCAGTTTCATTGATCTTACCAGTTATGGGAAAGTGGCTGGACCAGGCAAAGGCAAAAGCAATTTCAGAAGGAATGCAAACAGCACAAGCTGAAGCCGCGGCAGGTTCAGAAACATTTATGAAAGTTGCCATTATGCCGGCCATAGTTCTTGTAATTTTCATAGTTATATATATAGTAAGACGAAATGTTTACAAGCAACAGAAAGCAGCTCACGCATAAATATTGAATTCTAAAAATCATGAACCTTAAAACAGGAGTCCAGCTTTCAATCATGATGTTTCTCCAATACTTTATTTGGGGTTCATGGTATGTAACTATGGTGACATATATGGGAGAGCATTTCAAAGAAACGGGAATTGATAACAGTATAGGTCAAGCATATTCTGCACTAGCGATCGCAACCATGATCTCACCTTTTTTCGTTGGAATGATCGCTGACAGGTTTTTTTCAGCGCAACGGATCATGGGTGTGCTTCATTTAATTGGAGCTGTATTATTATTCTTAGCAACAAAAGTTGATAATAGTTCTGCGTTCTATTGGATAATATTATTTTACTCCTTACTCTATATGCCCACGATCGCTTTATCGAACAGCATTGCATTTCATCAAATGTCCGATCCGGGAAAACAATTTCCATGGATAAGAGTATTTGGAACATTGGGATGGATCGTTGCTGGTTTAATAATCGGGAGTTTAAAAATAGAACCTTCCATTTATACATTCCTTATCGCTGCTGGTGTTTCGGCTGCATTGGGGTTATTCAGTTTTATATTACCTAATACACCGCCAAAAGGAAAAGCAGTTTCCTCTGCATCAAAGGCTTTAGGCTCTGAATCATTTGTGTTATTTAAAAGCAAACCCTACCTGATATTTTTTATTGCCGCCATATTGGTTTGCATCCCACTATCATTTTATTATGGATTTGCAAATGGCTTTTTAAATGAACTTAATATTGATAAAGCTGCAGCTAAAATGACCATGGGGCAATTTTCAGAAGCGATATTTATCCTGGCAATACCATTCCTGTTTAATCGCATTGGAGTTAAAAAAATGTTGCTAATGGGAATGACTGCGTGGATACTCCGTTATGTATGCTTTGCATATGGCAATACGGATGGAAATATGTGGATGCTTTATGCCGGTATTATTTTGCACGGTGTATGTTATGATTTCTTTTTTGTAACCGGCTACATGTACACTGAAAAGAAAGCTGGGGAAAAAATTAAGAATGCTGCCCAGGGATTATTCACGTTCGCTACTTATGGAGTTGGAATGTTCATTGGTACTTTGATATCAGGTAAAGTAGTGGATAAATATGTAATGTCATCCGGAGGTCATGACTGGAAAAGCATTTGGTTTGTTCCGGCTTATATCGCACTAGGTGTGCTTTTATATTTTATTTTATTTTTTAGAGAAAAAAGACAAATACAGTTTGCCGGTGTGTCAGAAAATATCGCAGCTCCTGAAGTTTGAAGCAGGGACTATTGTAACTTTAGAATCCGCTTGTAAATATGAAAAAATCAAACCGTCGTGATGTCTTGAAAAAAATTGCAGCAGGAACTGCGGCAGCCACAGTCGCTCCTTTTATAAGTTCCTTTGCTACCGAAGATATAAATTCAAAAAAATTAAAATTGAAAGGCAATATCAATCACTCTGTTTGCCAATGGACCTATAATCATATTCCATTGGAGGAACTTTGTGTTGAAGTAAAAAAAATAGGCATTAGCGCTATTGACCTGATAGCTCCAAAAGATTGGCCAATGCTTAAAAAATATGGACTTTACTCTTCCATGTGTTATATCGCAGGTAAAGTAAGTCTTACCGAAGGTTGGAATAACAAGACCTTTCATCCACAACTGATCAAAGATTTTAGCGAAACTATTCCTCTTGTAAAAGAAGCCGGTTATAAAAACTTGATCTGTTTTAGCGGTAATCGTAACGGAATGGATGATGAAACCGGTCTGAATAATAGCGCAGAAGGCTTGAAACAAATAATGGGTCTTGCAGAAAAGAATGGTGTGATGATCCAAATGGAATTATTGAACAGTAAGATCAATCACAAAGATTATATGTGTGATAGAACACCGTGGGGTGTGGAATTGGTAAAAAGAATTGGTTCACCCAATTTTAAATTGCTTTATGATATTTATCACATGCAGATCGATGAAGGTGATGTTATAAGAACTATTACTGACAATTACCAATATATCGGCCATTATCATACTGCGGGTGTACCGGGTCGTCATGAAATAAATGAAAGCCAGGAATTGTATTATCCTGCGATCATGGATGCGATTGTAAAAACAGGTTTTAAAGATTATGTGGCGCAGGAGTTCATGCCGACAGGTAAAACCAATGATGAAAAAATAGCAGCATTGAAAGATGCTGTGAGAAGATGCGATGTGTAACGCCTGTCCTCCGCCTATGGCGGAGTGACTTAGATTAAAGATGTTACCAGGGGTTCATCATTCAATTGTTGAATAGAATTGTTACGGTACAATAGTGCGACGCAACATAAGTTTAATAGTAGCACTGCAGCAAGGCTCATAATAAAATTTGTATTCTAAATCAATATTCAATTTTAAATACCAAGTAAAACATGGCAGACAATAACACATTTGATGCGATCGTGGTTGGCTCCGGCATTAGTGGCGGCTGGGCGGCTAAAGAACTTACCGAACGAGGTCTCAACACAATCATGCTTGAAAGAGGCTTCAATATAGAACATGGAAAAGATTATGAGAAAAGCAACAGGCCTGTGTGGGAATATCCGCATCGCGGAGGCAAAACACAACAGATGATCGCAGATTATCCGCATCTTAAAAGAGACTACCCGTTGAATGAAAGAAATCTTCATTATTGGGCAAGTGATAAAGACAATCCTTATACTGAAACAAAACGCTTTGACTGGTTCCGTGGTTATCATGTGGGTGGTCGTTCATTAATGTGGGGACGCCAGAGTTACCGCTGGAGCGAAACGGATTTTGAAGCCAACGGAAAAGAAGGTGTTGCTGTTGATTGGCCTATCAGGTATAAAGATCTAGAGCCATGGTATACTCATGTCGAAAAATTTGCCGGCATACAGGGTTCATATGAAAATCTTCCTCAATTGCCTGATAGTCATTTTTTACCTGCGATGGAATTAAACGTGGTAGAAAAAGATGTAGCTGCGAAGATCAAAGCACATTATAATAATAAACGTACACTGATCATTGGTCGTACTGCACATATAACAGGGCCACTAGGTCATAGCCCACAAAGAACAAATTGCCAGTATCGTGATATGTGCTGGAACGGTTGTCCTTTCGGTGCTTATTTCAGTACACAATCTTCCACATTGCCTGCCGCAATGGCAACCGGCAAACTTACATTGGGCATCAATTCCATTGTTAAAGAAATTATTTATGATAAGGAAACTAAAAAAGCGAAAGGTGTAAGAGTAATTGATGCGGAAACAATGCAGGTGAAAGAATATTTTTCAAAAATTGTTTTCCTCTGTGCTTCGGCACTTAACTCAGCGTGGATATTGATGAACTCAGCCACTGATATTTGGCCTGATGGATTAGGAAGTGCTAGTGGCGAATTGGGACATAATGTTATGGATCATCATTTCCGGGTGGGAGCAAGTGGTGAAGTAGAAGGATATGAGAACAAATATTATTTCGGTAACCGGCCAACCGGTTTTTATATTCCACGATTCAGAAATTTTGGCGGTGATAAGAGAGATTATTTACGTGGATTCGGATACCAGGGTGGTGCAAGCAGAAATGGTTGGGGTCGCGAAGTTGCAGAACTAAGTGTCGGCGCTGACCTGAAAGATGCGTTGAGTGAACCTGGCGGATGGAGAATCGGCGCAACGGCATTTGGTGAGACTCTTCCTCATCATGACAATAAGATCACACTGGATAAGAACATGAAAGATAAATGGGGACTTCCGGTACTAAATTTCGATGTCGAGTTTAAAGAGAATGAAAAAAAGATGCGGGGGGATATGAAGGCTGACATGAAAGAAATGCTGGAAATAGCCGGTGTAAAAAATGTACAGGAATATGATAACGACAATGCTCCTGGTATGGGTATACATGAAATGGGTGCAGCTAGAATGGGTCGTGATCCAAAAACATCAGTATTGAATGGCAATAACCAGGTTTGGGATTGTAAAAATGTATTCGTAACAGACGGTGCCTGCATGGTAAGTGCGTCTTGTGTAAATCCGTCACTCACATATATGGCATTAACTGCAAGAGCTGCTGCATTTGCAGTTGATGAATTGAAAAAAATGAATGTTTAATTAATCTTATTAAATTTTTTATAATGGACAGACGTGAATTATTAAAAATGGTTGCCGCTGCTACTGGCGGTGTTGTTATTGGCGGAGAATTTTTTCTTGCTGGTTGTAAAAATCCTGATGCAGGTGCAGGAAAAGAATTTGGAGAATCAGATATTGCTTTTTTGGATGAAGTTGCTGAAACAATCTTTCCAAAAACATCAACACCTGGCGCTAAAGAAGCAAAAGTTGGCCAGTTCATGACCGTAATGGTGAATGATTGTTACACAGAAGAAAATCAGAAAGCATTTCACGAAGGGCAAGCAGCTATAAATGCAGCATGCAAAAAAATGCATGGACATGATTTTATGAAAGCGACTCCTGAAAATAAAAAAGCTGTTTTGGTCTCCCTTGACCCAGAGGTGAAAGAATACCAGGCAAAAAGAAAAGAATTTAGTAAAGAGCAAGATGACCTGGAAAAAAAGGCACAGGCAAATGGTGATACAAATTTTGAAAAGAAAACAATGCCTGATCATTACTTCACCATGATGAAGCAATTAACCATTTTTGGTTATTTCACTTCTAAAGAAGGGAGAACGGGTGCAACAAGATACGAACCCGTACCAGGAAAATATATTGGTGACCTGGATTATAAAAAAGGAGATAAAATTTTTACCGGGCTTAATTAAAATCTCCTTTAGGGAGTTAGGTTTTCTTATGGAAGAACAATTTGATGCGATCGTAATTGGTTCCGGCATATCCGGCGGATGGGCCGCAAAAGAACTTTGTGATAAAGGATTAAAAGTTTTATTGCTTGAACGTGGTCGTGATGTTGTCCATCTCAAAGATTATCCCACTGCAACAAAAGATCCGTGGCAATTAGCACATCGTGGTGAAATGCCTCCTTCTGTTTTAAAAGAAAACCCCACCGTTGCAAAATGTTATGCATTTGGTGAAGCCACTGAACATTTCTTTGTAAAAGATAAAGAGCATCCATACATACAGGAAAAACCTTTCGACTGGATCAGGGCTTACCAGGTTGGCGGCAAGTCCTTGCTATGGGCAAGACAAGTACAACGCTGGAGCAAATTCGAATTTGATGCGCCTGCAAGAGATGGCTATGCAACTCCATGGCCAGTCAATTATGATGATATGGCGCCATGGTATAGTCATGTTGAAAAATTTGCCGGCATCAGTGGCAATAAAGATGGATTGGAAAATTTACCCGATGGTGAATTTTTACCGCCATGGGATATGAATGTCGTGGAGAAACATCTTGTTGAACAAATAAAAACAAATTATCCAGACAGGCCGGCCATCATTGGTCGTTGTGCACATTTAACTCAGCCACAGGATATACATATCCAACAAGGAAGACAACAATGCCAGGCAAGGAGCTTATGCGAACGTGGTTGTCCTTTTGGTGGTTATTTCAGTAGCAATGCATCAACTATTCCATGGGCGCAGAAGTCAGGCAATCTTACTTTGAAAACAAATTCAGTTGTTCATTCAATTATTTATGATGACAAGCAGAAAAAAGCGACTGGTGTAAAAGTGATCGATGCAAAAACAAAAGAAGCAACTGAATATTCTGCAAGAATAATTTTTGTAAATGCTGCTTGCATAAACACAAATCTTATTTTATTAAACTCAAGATCAGAACGTTTTCCTAACGGGCTTGGAAATGATAATGGTCTTTTGGGAAAATTTATTTGCTTTCATAATTATCGCGGCAGCATTAGTGCCACTTATGATGGATTTGAAAATTTTCAAACCTATGGCCGCAGACCAACGATGATCATCATGCCATCATTCAGAAATGTACGCAAACAGGAAATGCCATTTAAGCGTGGCTATCTTGTTGCGTTTACAGCAAACAGGTACCAGGGATCTGGGTATGATGGCATCGGCGCTGAATTAAAAGATTCGATGACACAAGCTGGTCCATGGGGAATTTATATGATGATGCAAGGTGAAACGATCCCAAAAGAAACAAATCATGTTCGCCTGAGTACAGATAAAAAAGATGATTGGGGAATACCTCAATTGATAACTTCCGTTGATTATGATGAAAATGATGAGCTGCTAGTAAAGGATTTTCATGATCAGGGAGTTGAAATGCTTACAAAAGCGGGATGTAAAAACATTTATCCACGGGATAGTAAGCAAGCTCCCGGCTTGGATATTCATGAAATGGGTGGAGTAAGAATGGGAAAAGATCCAAAGACATCAATGCTTAATAAATGGAACCAGTTTCATAATTGTCCGAACGTATTTGTAACGGATGGAGCTTGTATGGCATCAACAGGAACACAAAATCCATCATTGACGTTTATGGCAATAACAGCAAGAGCGGCAAATCATGCAGCGGAAGAATTTAAAAAAGGAAATCTTTAAACCAAGTATTAATTTTTAATGACTGACACTAATACATACGACGCAATAGTAGTTGGCTCTGGTATTAGTGGTGGTTGGGCAGCCATGGAATTATGCAAAAAAGGATTAAAAACAATAGTTCTTGAAAGAGGCCGGCAGGTTGAACATATTAAAGATTATCCTACCACCAATCTTGCTCCCTGGGAATTATTACATCGAAATCAAAACACAAAAAAAATTAAAGAAGATCAACATATACAGGTTCGTGGTTTTTGTAATGAAGCCAACAGTCACTTTTTTGTAAATGATAAAGAACATCCTTATGTACAAAAAAAACCCTACGACTGGATAAGAGGTTATCATGTTGGTGGAAGAAGCCTGATGTGGGGAAGACAATGTTATCGCTGGAGTGATCTCGATTTTGAAGCGAATGCAAAAGACGGTCATGGTGTTGATTGGCCGATCCGATATAAAGATATAGCCCCATGGTATAGTTATGTAGAACAGTTTGCGGGGATCAGTGGCAGTAAAGAAGGATTGCCCCAATTACCAGACGGTGATTTTTTACCTCCAATGGAAATGAATGCTCTCGAAACACATGTTTCTGAAAACATCAACCAAAAATTTACTGATGGCAGAAGAATGATCATTGGGCGAGTTGCCAATTTAACTAAAGGTTGGAATGGCCGCGGTCCTTGCCAGTACCGCAATCTTTGTGACAGAGGTTGTCCCTTTGGCGGGTATTTCAGCAGCAATTCCGCTACATTACCTGTTGCAGCAAGCACAGGCAATTTAACACTGCGTCCTCATTCAATTGTAATGGAAGTGATGTATGATAAGGAAAAGAAGAAAGCCAAAGGAGTACGTATCATTGATGAGAATACAAATGAATCAATAGAATACTTTGCAAAAATTATTTTTTTAAATGCATCTACATTAGGTTCAACAAGTATTTTATTAAATTCTGTATCCGATGTTTTTCCAAATGGTATGGGCAATTCAAGTGATCAATTAGGACGAAACCTTATGGATCATCATTACCATGTAGGCGCAGGAGGAAATTATGATGGCTTAAAAGACAAGGTTATTTCGGGGCGCAGGCCCAATGGTATTTATGTGGCCCGTTTCAGAAATATAAATGAAAAGACAAAACGTTCTGATTATCTCCGTGGTTTTGGTTACCAGGGTGGTGCATCAAGAGGTATGAATTGGAATGGTGATGGTATTGGATCGGAATTAAAAGAACAAACGACCGAACCAGGTGATTGGAGTTTTTGGTTAGGAAGCTGGGGTGAACAATTACCACATCCTGATAACAAGGTTACACTTAGCAAAACGGAAAAAGATAAATGGGGATTGCCCCAGCTTGAAATTGATTGTGAGTGGAAGGGAAATGAAATTGCTATGCGAAAAGACATGATGAATAGTGCAGCTGAGATGCTTGAGTCAGGAGGTATAAAAGATATTTATACATTCAATGATGAAAAAGCTTATCCCGGATTGTGCATTCATGAAATGGGAACAGCCAGGATGGGAAATGATCCTAAAACATCTGTACTGAACAAATGGAACCAGTTGCACGAAGTAAAAAATGTATTTAATACTGATGGCGCATGCATGACATCATCAGCTTGTCAAAATCCTTCAATCACCTATATGGCATTGACGGCAAGGGCAACTGACCATGCGGTAAATGAACTTAAAAAAGGAAATCTTTAATGGCAGACAACAACACATTTGATGCAATCGTAGTAGGCTCTGGAATTTCCGGTGGCTGGGCTGCAAAAGAACTTTGTGAAAAGGGTTTGAAAGTGCTGATGCTCGAACGGGGCGGTCCTTACGAGCATATAAAAGATTATAAGACCGCCAATAAAGATCCGTGGGAATTTACACACCGCGGTGCGACTACTGTACAACAGAAAAAAGACTATCCCGTAATTCATCGTGGTTGGGCTGCATATGACAGAATTATGGATGCATGGGTGAATGAGATTGAATCTCCCTATACAGAAATAAAACCTTTTACCTGGTGGCGTGTATATCGAATGGGCGGTCGTTCTACTTTATGGGGTCGCCAAAGTTATCGCTGGAGCGATACGGACTTTGAAGCAAATGCAAAAGATGGTCATGGTGTTGATTGGCCGATTCGTTATAATGATCTTGCACCGTGGTATGATCATGTTGAAAAATTTGCAGGTATTAGCGGTTCATTGGAAGGCTTGCCACAATTGCCTGATGGAAAATTTATGCCTCCAATACCATTAAATATGGTAGAAAAAGATGTTGCTGAAAAAATAAAGAATTTTTATAAGGGCCAGCGACACATGATCCATAGTCGTACTGCAAATATTACAGAACCGCTTAACGAAAGAACGAATTGCCAGTTTCGGAATCGTTGCTGGGAAGGTTGTCCTTTTGGTGGATATTTCAGCACACAATCTTCTACCCTTCCTGCTGCAATGAAAACAAATAATCTTACAGTAAGACCTTTATCTATTGTTACAAAAATTTTATACGATAAGGATAAAAAGAAAGCAACTGGGGTTGAAGTGCTTGATGCAAGTGATAACAAAACTTATGAATTCAAATCAAAGATCGTTTTTGTTTGTGCGTCCACATTGAATTCAACTTGGTTATTGTTTAATTCGGCTACTGATGTTTTTCCGGAAGGGTTAGGAAGCAGCAGCGGTGAATTAGGTCATAATGTTATGGACCATCATTATAACCTTGGTGTGTCGGGAGAAATAGAGGGCTTTACTGATATCGAGGAACAAGGTCGTCGTCCCTGCGGATTTTATATTCCACGGTTTGCAAATTTTATTGGCGATACAAAGAAAAGAGATTTTGTAAGAGGGTTCGGATACCAGGGCAGTGCAAGCAGGACTGGTTGGGGACGTGAAATTGCAGAATTAAATGTTGGCAGCGAATTTAAAGATGCATTATGCGAGCCGGGAAAATGGCGGATGGGCGCAACTGGTTTTGGTGAAATTCTTCCCTATCATGAAAACAAAATTTATTTAGATAAAAATAGAAAAGATAAATGGGGCTTGCCTGTTCTCGCAATGGATGCTGAAATAAAAGATAATGAAATGAAGATGCGGGTAGCTATTAAAGAAGAGCTTAAAGAAATGCTAGATGCGGCAGGTGTTAAGAATCTAAGCACCTATGATAGCGGGCATGCTATCGGGCATGGGATTCATGAAATGGGAACAGCAAGAATGGGAAAAGATCCAAAGACAAGTGTCTTGAATAAACACAACCAGGTTTGGGATGCAATGAATGTGTTTGTAACAGATGGAGCTTGTATGGCGAGTGCTTCTTGCGTAAATCCGTCGCTAACTTATATGGCATATACAGCAAGAGCCGCAGATCATGCGGTCAATGAACTAAAAAAACAAAATCTTTAATATATTAAATACAACCAAATGGAAAGAAGAGAACTCTTAAAAATGGTCGCACTCGCTACAGGTGGCGTTGTAATTGGCGGTGAATTTTTTCTTGCAGGATGTAAAAGCAAAGATGCTGAAGTAGCAGGAACTGTTTTTTCAGCAGATAACATTGCATTTCTTGACGAAGTAGCAGAAACGATCATACCGAAAACCACGACGGCAGGTGCTAAAGAAGCAGAGGTTGGTAAGTTCATGACTGTTATGGTAAATGATTGCTATGAAGAAGCCGATCAAAAAACATTTCATGAAGGAATGAAGAAATTGGACGAGGCTTGTAATAAAATGCACGGTCATAGTTTTATGAAAGCTGAACCAGCTCATCGTAAAGAATTATTGACCTCGCTTGATAAGGAAGCAAAAGAATACATGAAAACTAAAAAGAAAGAAGATCCTAATCATTATTTTTTAATGATGAAGCAACTTACTTTAATGGGTTACTTTACTTCAAAACCTGGATTGGAGCAAAACTTCAACTATCAGCAAGTGCCGGGTAAATATGATGGAGCTGTACCTTATAAAAAAGGAGATAAATTATTTGTTTAATATTTAATCAATATACATATGAAAAGAAATGAGTTTTTGAAATTAAGTGGCGGACTTGCGTTGGCAGGGCTTGCATCAAAATCAGGTTTTGCTTCGCTTGCCGGAGAAGCAGCTAAACTGAAAAACTTTGGGATACAACTATGGAGTGTTCGTGATGATCTTGCAAAAGATCCGAAAGGAGTGTTAAAGCAATTATCAACGTATGGTTATAAACAAATAGAAAGCTTTGAAGGTGGCAAAGGAATGTTTTGGGGGATGAGCAATACAGAATTTAAAGCTGAGATGGATAACCTCGGGATGAAAATAATTTCCAGTCATTGCGATATCAGTAAAGATTTTGAAAAGAAAGCAGCTGATGCAGCAGCTATTGGAATGAAATATTTGATCTGTCCATATAAAGGACCACAAAAAGACCTCGATGCATTTAAAAAATTTGCCGATGAGTTCAACCAGAAAGGTGAGATATGTAAAAAGAACGGGATTCGTTTTGCCTATCATAATCACGATTATTCATTTGCTACACTGAATGGTGAAATGGGTCAGGATGTAATGATGAAAAATACGGATGCAAGTCTTGTCGATTTTGAATTGGATATGTACTGGGTAGTTGCTGCCGGGCAGGATATTGAAACATGGCTAAAAAAATACCCGAAGCGTTTCCGCTTATGCCATGTAAAAGATCGTAAAAAAGGAGCACCATTAACTGATAAAGATGAAAGCGTTGTAGTTGGTACCGGAAGTATAAACTATCCAAAGATCCTGAAGACTGCAAAAAAATATGGAATGGAATACTATATAATCGAGCAAGAAAAGTGGGAAGGGACAACTCCAATGCAAGCTGCGCAGGCTGATGCTGTTTACATGAAAACACTTTCTATTTAAGAAATTTACAATAAAGCATTTCTCAAAGCCCTGACCTCGTCGGGGCTTTTATTTTAACTTTTAAGTCGCTTGGATATATTTTAAATTATCCTACCTTTCTTTTACTAAAACCACAAACCATGTTTACCAGGAAATTCATCTTAGCCCTGTTATTGATAATCACAGTAACAGCAAAATCCCAGAAAAATTTCACTTACACACCTGAGAAACCCAAGCCGGGTGACAAGGTCACTTTCACTTATGAACCGGCAGGTGATATAGCTAACACAATAAAACCTATTGAAGGAGTAATGTACCAGATGGGCAAGCGGGGCAACAAGGCTGACGATATAGTACTAGAAAAAAATGGAGGGAAATATACTGGTACAATTACAACTGATACAGCAATGAACTTTCTCTACTTTGGATTCACTGCAGATAAAAAATTTGATAACAATTTTAATGAAGGATACTACATTCAACTTTACGAGAATGATAAACCACGTGATGGAAGTTATTTGTCAAAGGCAAGTTTATATCAATATGCGGGCCGACAGGTTGGTATAGATGTAAACAATGAAAAGGCTCTTGAGGCTTATGACAAAGAATTTGAGTCATTTCCCGATAATAAAAAAACTTATTCGTACAGTTATATAAGGTTGCTAACGCAGACCAAAAAGGATGATGCGCAAAAGATCATTCAAAAAGAGATAGAGTCACTTTTGAAAACAGGCTTAAAAGAAGAAGTCGATTATAGCAATCTTGAGAATTTTTATATGCTTGCCAAGTTACCCGAGCAACAAAAATTTGTTACAAGCGTAAAAAAAGAAAAATTTCCTAATGGAAGATGGGCAATCAATGAAACACTTCAGAAATACAGCCAGCAAAAAGATGTTGATAAGAAAAAAGCGATGCTTAATGATATCATTGCTAAAACAGAAACAGATGAGAATTGGAAAAGTATAAAACAAAATTTAGGATTTTTTAAAACTCAGATCCCACGAGCCTACTTGGCGAATAAAGATTATGAGAATTTCAAAAAATCAATAACGGAATTAAACATTACTGATAAAGCAGAATTAGCTTCTTTATATAATAGCGCAGCCTGGGAAATGCAAAAAACAAGTGATCATCTTGAATTGGCTGAAGAGTTCTCAGCTTTTGCTACGAATTATTATAAGAATGAATGGAAAAACCCAACGGCAAAAAAACCTGACTATTCGACTCAAAAGCAGTGGGAAGAAAACAATAAATACATGTATGCTATGTTTGCTGATACTTATGGCATGGTTATGTATCGCAAAAGTGAATATAAAAAAGGATTGGGCTATGCAAAAGACGCAGCTATGGTTGTGAACAAAGGAAAAGATCCCGATCAAAATAATACTTATGCATTGCTGGCCGAAAAAACTCTTCCCAAAAAACAATATGTAAAAGAGTTGGAGCAGTTCGTAAAAGATGGCAAATCTACCTCAGAGATAAAAGACATACTTAAAAGAGCCTATGTAAAAGACAAAAAATCAGAAGGAGGTTTTGATGATTATATTACTGCATTGCAGAAAGAAGCAACAATAAAGATGCTGGAAGATCTGCGTAAATCAATGATAAACGAAAAAGCACCTGTATTTGCGTTAGTAGATTTAAACGGTAAAAGAATAGATTTAGGAGAATTAAAAGGAAAAGTTGTGATCGTGGATTTTTGGGCAACCTGGTGCGGTCCATGTAAAGCAAGTTTTCCCGGTATGCAAAAGATGGTAAATAAATATAAAGATGATCCGAATGTGAAATTTGTTTTCATTGACACATGGGAAAGAGGTGATGAAAAACAAAAGAATGCTGCTGAATTTATTGCAAACAATAAGTATTCATTCCATGTTTTAATGGATAATGATGATAAAGTGGTTGCAGAATTTAAAGTTGAGGGAATTCCTACGAAGTTTGTGATAGACAAAAATGGAATGGTACGTTTTAAAGCAGTAGGTTTTGATGGCAGCGATGATAAACTAATGACTGAGTTAACTGCAATGATTGAAATGGCTTCAACTGAAACAGCCCTTAAAGCTTTTTAACCTTGCACTATATCAATGCATTTCTCAAGGCCCTGACCTCGTCGGGGCTTATTTCATTATTATAATAACTCTCTGCAGAATCTGCAAAAGCAGGATGAATAAACTGCATGGGGCTTTTTGCTTTTCCGCGAAGTGAAGAATGAAATTCTATGCATCCGGTTTTTTCTGCCAGCATTTTGATATTATCTTTTCTTACACCACTGCCAGGCAGAATGATGATGCGGTCATCCGCTTTTTTATTTAACCCTGCAATAAGATCAACGCCTTCACTTACTGTTGGTTTTTGTCCGGAAGTAAGAATTCGCTGGCAACCGATCTCAATTAGTTCTTCCAATGCTGCAAATGGATCTTTACAACGATCGAATGCACGATGAAAAGTAACTTCTAATGGATAAGCAAGCTCGATCAGTTCGGAAGTTCTTGTCATATCAATTGTTCCGTCCATATTCAGCAAACCAATTACTATTCCTTCGCATCCTAATTCTTTACACAGCTTGATATCATTCTTCATTATTTCAAACTCATCCTTAGTATAAAGAAAGTCACCTCCTCTTGGACGAATGATCGGGAATAAAGAGATATCAAAAGCTTCTCTGCATTTTTTTATATGGGCATAAGAGGGAGTAGTGCCGCCTTCTGCAAGATTTGCACAAAGTTCAATTCGATCAGCGCCGCCTTCAACAGCGGATTTAGTAGTCAGAAAATCGGAGGTAGCGATCTCAATTAAATACTTCATTTATTTTTTTGTCGGGTTAAACCAGCTTTTAGATTTTACAAGTTTCTCCATTTCATTTGTTCTTATTGCATATTCAAATCCCGGGTGAATGGCAAAACTTCCAACCTGTGCCTTTTTATTTACTGCGAGAAAAGCAACCTGAATTTCTTTCACTTTATCTCCTTTGATCTTTACAATACGTTCTACAATTTTTTTACAGGCTGCTTCGGGTGATAATCCTTGTCTCATCATTTCAATAACGGAATGTGAACCGGCAACACGAATCACATCTTCACCTTGTCCTGTTGAGGTGCATGCTCCCACTTCGTTATCCACAAATAATCCCGCACCGATAATTGGTGAGTCTCCTACTCTTCCACGCATTTTAAATCCTGCACCACTGGTTGTACAGCTACCACTTAAATTTCCAAATGAATCCATTGCTACCATTCCAATTGTATCATGATTCCATTCTCCGTTCTCCAATTTAGTTGGCGCAAATGGTCCATGTCCTTGTTTATTTTCTACATTAATAGCCGGCGGTTTGTATTCGGATTTTTTTAACCAGTTTTCGTATGCCTTCTTTGCATCCTCTGAAAGCTTTTGTTCTTCCAAAGGAAAACCTTCAGCAACTGCAAATTGTTGAGCACCGGCTCCCACAAGCATTACATGCGGTGTTTTTTCCATTACTCTTCTTGCAACAGAGATCGGATGTTTTATTCTTTCTAAAAAAGCAACACTGCCGCAATTGAATTTATCATCCATAATACTGGCATCAAGTGTAACAAAACCATCCCGGTCAGGATTGGCGCCAAGACCAACACAGCAGTTTTGCGAATCCTCCGTAACCATTACGCCTTTTTCCACTGCATCTATAGCTTTCCCATTTTTACTCAACACCTCCCAGGCAGCTTTATTAGCTGCTATACCCGCATCCCATGTGGAAATGACAACTGGTTTTCCTGTGATTATTTCCTGTGATGGCATAGCTTGTACTTTATTCGTCAAGAAAGCAGCGAAAGAAGTAAAAGCCGAAGTATGAATAAACTTTCTCCTGTTGATCATTGCTTAGATATTAGGAAGTCGAAATTAAAGGATTCACCAGTAAAAACTGACAAAACGATGTTTCAATTATCATACATCAATTCCAACTCTGCCATAAAGCCTGAACTTTGCCATAGATTTGATTTAAAACAAACAGGAACAGATTTTGACAAAATACATTCATTATGAAAATAGAAATAATATCAGGAAGTCCGAGAGTGAATAGTGTAACAAGAAGAGTGGCCTTACATCTAAAAAAATGGTTGGATAGCAATACAGAACATGAAACTGGGATCATAGATATGAAGGACTGGAATTTGCCACCGGTGCAATCAGTTTTTGTATCGGTTGACAGAACACCTGATGAATTTAAGCCGCTTGCTAAAAGGATTTTTGAAGCTGATGCGTTTATTCTTGCTACACCGGAATACAATGGAAGTTACTCACCGGCGATGAAGAACTTGCTTGATCATTTTCCAAAACAGCATCATATACCATTTGGAATTGTAACAGCATCTCCGGGCGGATTTGGTGGCATCAGGGCTTCGCAACAACTGCTTCTGTTAATACCTTCTTTGTTTGGTATCGCATCACCTTACTTGTTGATCGTGCCCGCAGTTGATAAAAAATTTGACGAACAAGGAAATTTGCTTGATAGTAGCTTTGAAAAAAGTGTGCACAATTTTATCACTGAGCTTTTGTGGTTAGCAGAAAGAATCGTGAAAGAAAAGGCTGTTGTATAAACCCCCTGTCCCCCTTAGGGGTGACTTAGGTGGCACAGTTCTTATAACATTGTAAGTTTAATATCGATGAGTTATTTGATTGGGTTGTCAGCATAAGTAATTCTATTTAGCTTTTGTTGCGACGCTCCGTTCAGGTTTCTCTTCGCTATGCAACAAGTTGGTCGTATAAGTGCTGAAGAAATTTCTGGAAGTACAAGAGTGCCCTTCGCTTCGCTCTGGGTAAACTGTACAACAAAAGTTTAATAGTAGTAATTCAGTTTGTAAAAAAATAAAAAGGATATATCATGAAGACAATTCTTCATAAAGCAAATACGAGAGGTCATGCGAATCATGGCTGGCTCGATAGTTATCACACTTTTAGTTTTGCCGGTTACCACGATCCCGAAAGAGTTCATTTTGGTGCCCTAAGAGTTTTGAATGATGATACCGTCGCCGGCGGTATGGGTTTCGGTACACATCCGCATGATAATATGGAGATCATTTCTATTCCTACAAGTGGTGACCTTGAGCATAAGGATAGTATGGGCAATGCTCAAGTGATAAAGCAAGGTGATGTGCAAGCAATGAGTGCAGGAACTGGCATTCAGCACGGCGAAAAGAACAAGAATTCTGATAAGCCGGTTAAGTTTTTCCAGATATGGGTTTTCCCAAATAAAAAAAATGTGGAACCGCGGTATGATCAGAAGAATTTTTCTGATGCAGATAAACACAATAAGCTTTTGACAGTTGTTTCACCAATTGGTACAAATGACGGTGGCGTACAAATACACCAGGATGCATGGTTTAGTTTGGGAAAGTTGGATAAAGATTTCAATACAGACTATAAATTAAAAAATAATAAGAACGGTGTTTATGCATTTGTGATCGAAGGTTCGGTTTCTATCAATGGTGAAAAACTGGAGAAGAGAGATGGATTGGCAATTTCTGAAACAGATGCATTGAAAATTAATGCCGACAGTAATGCGGAAATTCTATTAATGGAAGTACCTATATAAGGAATTAGTAATTGGGAGTTTGGAATTAGGCCCAATTACTAATTACAAATTCCTAATTCCAAAAAGAAAAAATCATGAGCAATCAAAGATCAGTTGAAGCAGTAATTGCACCGCCACCACCACATATGGTTGGTGATGGTTTCAGGGTGCATAATTTTTTTCCCGGTACAAAACAGATCGGGAAAACAAGGATGAGTCCTTTCTTTATGCTTGACTATGGTTCTAAAATTGATTTCAGTCCGAAAGATGAACCACGTGGTGTTGGCGTGCATCCGCATGCCGGATTTGAAACAGTGACAATAGCCTATCACGGTAAAGTGGCGCATCATGATAGCGCAGGTAACAGCGGCATCATTGGCGAAGGTGATGTACAATGGATGACCGCAGGTTCAGGTATTTTGCATAAAGAGTACCATGAAGAAGAATTCAGCAAGAAAGGCGGCCCTTTTCAAATGGTGCAGTTGTGGGTGAATCTTCCTGCAAAGGATAAAAAAACAAAACCGAAATACCAGGAGATCACCAATAGTAAAATGGGCAGGTATAATTTGCCTGGTGAAAAAGGTTTTGTTGAAGTGGTCACTGGCGAATATGGTGGAATAAAAGGCCCAGCCACTACATTCACTCCTATTCAAGCTTATAATGCAAGATTGAAAAAAGATGCAAAACTTGATCTAAGTTTTCCAAAAGAATACAATACCGGATTGCTGGTAATTGAAGGAAATGTAAAAGTGAATGGCATCAATGCCCATGCAGATCATTTTGTTCTCTTAAAAAATGATGGAGAAGATCTTTCTATTGAAACAACAGAAGATTCGATCATATTAATTCTATCCGGTGAGCCGATCAACGAGCCGATCGTTGCCTATGGACCATTTGTGATGAATACATGGGAAGAAATAGAACAGGCAGTGGATGATGTGAATGCGGGGAAGTTTGGGGTCTTAGCAGATTAAAAATATTATCTATGGAAAACAATTGAAACGTCAGCTTTAGCTGGCGTTTTTCTTTTCCATAAACTTCAAGAGATTTTTTCTTGCATTATTCTGAATTGCTCTTTTCATAAATCCGGTCCAGCCAAACCATATTCCTTTCCATCCAAGAGCCTGGCCGATCCATGTACTTAGTCGAAATGCATCACTATGCTCATTGATCTTTCCATCTTTTATACGCATAAAGGCTTTGATGTTATTCGTTACTTTATTTCCTGTTTTAGAAAAAGTATATTTAGCCACCCACTTACAAGTGGCATATTCTTCATCGATCAATTCAATATCGGAAAATGTCAGCGAAAGATCTTTTGCGTTCTTGCATAACATTTCCCACATACATTTTACTTCCTCCGCTTTTAATGTCAGGAAAACAGGATCGCTGAAAATTATATCATCACTATAGCAATCATTCATATTTTTATAGTCCAATCTTTGAAAAGCAGAATAAAACCTTTCAATGACTTGCTTATTATCACTCATAAAATATTGATTAATGTAAGTAGAGAATACCTAAATTTATACTCCCCCGAAGGGGTCCTTCGGACAAATCTAAATCATCATGCTACGCAAACTGTTTCTTCTTTCGTTTTTATTTTCCTTTTTATTTACCACGGCACAAAATGACCAGGATAGTCTTTGGGTTCGTGAGAATTATACAAAGAAAGAGATCTACATCTCCATGCGGGACGGTGTAAAGCTTTTCACTGCAGTTTATACACCAAAAGATATGAGTGAGAAACACCCGATATTAATGAACCGCACTCCTTATTCATGTGCGCCTTATGGTGCTGACTTTTCTGGTCGGCTTTTACTTAGTCACTGGAAATATTATTGCCGTGAAAATTATATTATCGTGATCCAGGATGTAAGAGGAAGATGGATGAGTGAAGGTGAGTTTGTGGATGTTCGTCCATTTATCAAAGACAAAAAAACAAATAATGATATTGATGAAGCAAGCGATACTTATGATGCGATCGATTGGCTCATAAAAAATTTACCGAACAATAATGGCAATGTGGGAGTATTTGGAATTTCATATCCCGGTTTTTATTCAACAATGGCTGCAGCTTCGGGACATCCGGCATTAAAAGCAGTAAGTCCGCAGGCACCGGTTACCGAATGGTTTTTGGGAGATGATTTTCATCATAACGGTGCATTTTTTCAAATGGATGGATTTAGTTTTTATTCTGGCTTTGGCAAACCAAGACCGAAACCAACAACAATTGGCCCCTCCGGATTTGATTTTAAGGTCAGGGACAATTATGAATTTTATTTACAGGCCGGTACATTAAAAAATCTTGCGAAAATGATGGGAGACAGTATAAAATTCTGGAAAGACCTGTATGCACATCCAAACTATGATGAATGGTGGAAGGCACGCAATGCAAGAAATGCAATGTATAATATAAAACCTGCTATGCTTACTGTTGGCGGTTTGTTTGATGCGGAGGATTGTTACGGCGCATGGAATTTATACAAGGCAATTGAAAAACAAAATCCCGGTATTCATAATAAATTAGTGATGGGGCCGTGGAGTCATGGTCAATGGAGCGGTCGTGATGGTACAAAAATGGGAAATATCCAGTTTGGTTCAAACACTGCATTGTGGTATCAGAATAATATCGAGATACCTTTCTTTAATTATTATTTAAAAGGAAAGGGAACTGATCCTAATTTATCAGAAGCAACAATTTTCTTCAGTGGCGAAAATCAATGGCATAATTTAAATCAATGGCCACCGGCAAATATTTCTAATCAACCAATTTATTTTCAACCAAACGGAAATTTATCGTGGAATAAGCCAACTGCTTCTAAAAGTGCAAGTGAATATATCAGCGATCCTGCACATCCTGTTCCTTATACTGAGGATGTTCATTTCGATCGCACTGCTGCTTATATGGACGATGACCAGCGTTTTGCTTCAAGAAGAACAGATGTATTGACTTTTCAAACGGGTGTTTTAAGCGAAGACCTAACTCTTGCCGGACCTGTTATTGCAGATCTTGCAGTTAGCATAACAGGAACAGATGCAGATTTTGTTGTAAAGATCATTGATGTGTTTCCTGATGATTTTAGTTATCCTAACTCTGCAGCGCAGCAAGGCCGTGCTGGTGGTGGCAGTTATCCAATGGGTGGTTATCAAATGCTCGTTAGAGGCGAGATCATGAGAGGTAAATTCAGAAACAGTTTTGAAACCCCTGTCCCATTTACTCCCAATAAAATTGAGAAAGTAAAATTCGATCTGCCTGATGTTGCCCATACATTTAAGAAAGGCCATCGCTTAATGATACAGATACAAAGCAGTTGGTTCCCTTTAGCAGATCGCAATCCGCAGAAATTTGTAAATATTTATGAGGCTGACATTACAGATTTTCAAAAAGCAACGATAAGAATTCATCATGATGCTGCTAACAGCAGTAATATAGTTTTACCAGTAATGAAATAAATATGAAGCGTTATTTGTTTTGCCTTTTTATTTTTTATACTACCGTTTCATTTGCACAAAATGAAAACTACGTAAAAGAAAACTATACTAAGATCGATACGACGATCACTATGCGTGATGGGATCAAACTATATACCATCATTTATGTCCCCAAGGATTCGTCGCAACGATATCCCATCCTGATGCAACGTACTCCATATAGCGTATGGCCATATGGGTCTTCCAACTATCCTCCCGGCATTATGCCCGGTAAAATGATGGAAGAAAAATATATCTATGTCAAACAAGATGTACGGGGACGGCATATGAGCGAAGGCATTAATGAAGAAGTGACTCCTTACATTCCCGATAAAAAATCGAATAAAGATGTGGATGAAAGCAGCGACACATATGACACGATCGAATGGTTACTTAAATTCCTGAAAAATCATAATGGCAGAGTTGGTCTTTGGGGAATTTCTTATCCGGGTTTTTATGCTACCGCAAGTTTACCAGGTGCACATCCTGCTATCAAAGCAGTTAGCCCGCAAGCACCGGTAACAGACGAGTTCGCCGGTGATGATGCAAACCATAACGGGGCTTTTTTTCTGTTGGATAATTTTAGCTTCATGGAAGGCTATGACCGGCCAAGACCTGGTGGTACGGTCATTGGCTATAAATGGCCGTTGTTCTCTCCTACTAATTATTCAGACGCCTATAAGTTTTTTCTTGACATGAAGACGATCAAAGAAAGCAATGGTTCAAAATATTTTAATGGAAAAGGAAAATACTGGCAGGAATACCTTGCACATGATACATACGATGATTATTGGCGTTCACGCAACATACGTCAGCATTTAAAAAATATTACCATTCCTACATTGGTAGTTGGTGGATGGTTTGATGCCGAAGATCTTTTTGGTGCTTTGAATACGTATGGAGCAATAGAAAAGCAAAGCCCATCTAATAAAAATTTTTTGGTAATGGGGCCATGGACACACGGTGCGTGGGGTGCAGCAGAATGGAAAGAATTCGGAACCCATCAATTTGGAGCTAACGTCAATCAATATTTCCAGGATTCGATCGAAGCTGCATTCTTCAAATATTATCTCAAGGACAAAGGAAATTTCAGTGCCTCAGAAGCTACAATGTTTGAAACAGGCACCAATCAATGGAGACATTTTGATCAATGGCCTCCTGTTAACACAAAAGCAACGAATTTTTATTTGGGATCAAACAATAAACTTTTACATGATAAACCTATAGCGGCAAAAAGTTTTTCTGAATACATTAGTGATCCTGCCAAACCTGTACCTTATACAAATGGCGTCTATAGCGACCGGAATAATGAATACATGATAGAGGATCAGCGTTTCGCAGCAACAAGGCCAGATGTTCTCGTCTTCCAGAGTGATACACTTACAGAAGATATGACAATTGCAGGATCTATCGTTGCAGATCTTTTTGTCAGCATTACAGGTACTGATGCAGATTTTATTGTTAAACTAATTGATGTATTACCAGAATATGAAAAAGACATCAACAACCAACCGGGTAAAACTATGGCAGGTATGCAGAGATTAGTAAGAGCAGAAGTAATGCGGGGAAAATTCAGGAATGACCTTTCTAAACCGATACCATTTGTACCCGGTAAAATTGCCGAAGTAAAATTTAGATTGAATGATGCATTGCATACATTTAAAAAGGGGCACAGGGTCATGATCCAGGTTCAAAGCAGTTGGTTCCCATTGATAGACCGTAACCCGCAAAAATTTGTACGAATCCCGGAAGCAAAGGAAACTGATTACCAGAAAGCAATCATAAGGATCTACCATGACGCAAGCAATAGCAGCAATATTATACTACCAGTGATGAAGTAAAACGTTTGCGTAAAATTATCGTTCCGCCTAGGGGCGGGACTTTTTGTATCATTGCAAAAACTATTATTGATGAGAACAATTGTATTAACGCTTTGCGTACTATTTAGCCAAGCTCTTTATTCACAGTTAAATATTATTCCTCAGCCTGCTGAAATGAATTACGGAAAAGGAACGCATAGTTTTAAAACTCCTTTACAAATAGTGTATGATGAACCTGCAAAAAGGTCTGCAGAATTTTTAGCTGACTATTTAAAACGATTTTATAAAGTAACCAGCAAATTGACCCCCTCTGCGGGATCAGGTCGTGACGCATATTATATCACACTCAAGACAAGCGTTACCAGCAGAAAAGGCGAATATGAACTTAAAGTAGATAAACGTTTATCTATTTCTGGAGATGAAGAAGGTATTTTTTATGGAGTGCAAACCTTGATTCAGATGTTACCTCCTCACGTCTCAAATAACCAGGTCGAATTTCCTTATGTAACGATCAAAGATTATCCTCGTTTTGGTTATCGGGGCATGCATCTCGATTGTGGCCGCAATTTTATGGCAGTAGATTTTATCAAAAAATATATTGACTATCTCGCTTTTCATAAAATGAATTATTTCCATTGGCATTTAACAGAAGACCAGGGCTGGCGTATTGAAATAAAAAAATATCCTCGACTTACTGAAGTTGGTGCATGGAGAAATGGAACGATCATTGGCCGTCATCCTGGTATGGGAAATGACAATAAAAAAGCCGGTGGTTATTATACACAAGATCAAATAAAAGAGATCGTAAAATATGCATCTGATCGTTATATCACCGTTATTCCTGAAATAGAAATGCCGGGGCATGGCAGCGCTGCTATTGCAGCTTATCCTTCTTTAAGTTGTTTTCCAGATGAACCTACTAAAAATTATTTTCCTAAAAATGGAAAATGGGCAGGTGATTCAACCGGTAAACAAGTGCAGCAGGCATGGGGCGTATACAGTGATGTTTTTTGTGCAGGCAAAGAAGAAACATTTAAATTTTTACAGGATGTGATCGATGAAGTGGTTCAGCTATTCCCTGCAAAATATATTCATGTCGGTGCAGATGAATGTCCAAAATCAAATTGGAAACGCTGCCCTAATTGTCAGAAAATAATTAAGGATAACAACCTGAAAGATGAGCATGAGTTACAAAGCTATTTTGTACAACGCATGGAAAAATATATCAACAGCAAAGGAAAAACATTGATCGGTTGGGATGAAATACTTGAAGGCGGACTTGCACCAAATGCAGTGGTAATGAGCTGGCGCGGCGAAGCTGGCGGCATTGAAGCTGCTAAACAAAAACATCAAGTGATCATGACACCGACAACTTATGTTTATTTGGATTATTCGCAAAGCGAAAATGAAGACAGTGTGGTTATTGGTGGCAATCTTCCGGTTGAAAAAGTTTACAGTTATGATCCTGTTCCGAAAGAATTAAATGAAGAACAAGCAAAATATATAATGGGAGCCCAGGCAAATGTGTGGAGTGAATACATGAACAATCCACGCAAAGTAGAATATATGATCTTTCCCCGCCTTAGTGCAGTAAGCGAAGTTCTTTGGAGCCAGAACGAAAAGAAGAACTGGGATAATTTTGAAAAAAGATTACAAGTGCAATTCAAACGCTATGATCTTTGGAAAGCAAATTATAGCAGAGCATACTATGATCTTAAAGCAACTGTAATTCCCACTGAAAATTTTGATGGTGTATTATGGAAATTGGAAACGAAAAATCCATCAGCACAGATCAAAACCGTTTCACATTTTGCTGGCCGGTCTTATGAATTAAGATTTAACGAAGGAGTTACTTATACGGCACCGATCTCTATTAAAACAACACAATTACTTGCAGCTATATCCATGGTGGATGGAAAAGCAATAAGTAACCCCATCTCACAAAACATACTATTTAATAAAGCAACCGGTAAGAAAATTACACTCACTACACAACCTTCCCCAACCTATAAAGGCGATGGCGCATTTACATTGGTGAACGGCATTCAAAATGAAAACGGGCTTTCAAAAAGCAAACAATTTCTTGGCTTCTCCGGCACAGATTGCGAAGCAGTCATTGATCTTGGCAAAGAAGAAAAGATTTCCAATGTCATTGTACATTGCTTAAGAGAAACCGGAAGCTGGATATATCAGCCATTAACTGTAGAAGTTTTTATTTCTTCAAATGGAACTGATTTTACTTCTGTCGGGCTTACTGATGATTTCAAAATTAAAACCAAGGGGCTTGAAACAGGGGCTATGAAAGTTGAATTCGCTGAAAAGAATAGTCGTTATGTAAAAGTTGTTGTAAAGAATTGGGGCGATATTCCATCTGGCAATCCTGGCGAAGGAAGTAAAGCATGGTTATTTGTTGATGAGATAGAAATTAACTAAACCCCCAACCCCCTAAAGGGGGCTTTTGAAGTCTCAAACAGTTTAGAATTGAACATTGAGGATTGAACGTTTCTATTATTACAATACGAGAACGATACTGTTGATGATCCGAAGAACAATTCAATCTAAGTCCCCCTTTAGGGGACAGGGGTTGGGTTTTATTCTTTATTTTCGCTAAAACCCCTTGCCAACATGACAATGGTTGATTCATTTGAAAAGATCTCCGTAAAAATTTATCCAGATCTTAAGTCCGGATCTAAAGCAGTTGCAAAACAGATAGCCGATTTTATTCGTGAGAAACAAAAGAAAAAAGAAAAATGTGTGCTGGGTCTTGCCACAGGATCTACTCCTAAAACTTTATATGCTGAGCTGGTAAGAATGCATAAAGAAGAAAAGCTGAGCTTTAAAAACGTCATCGCTTTTAATCTTGACCAATACTATCCTATCAGCAATGATGCGCTGCAAAGTTATCAGCGTTTTATGAAGGTGAATCTTTTCAATCACATTGACATTGATCCAAAGAATACTCATATCCCAAATGGCGAGATAAAAAAAGAAGACATCAAAGAACATTGCAGGCAATATGAAAAAATGGTAGAAGATGCCGGTGGTATAGATCTGCAGATCCTTGGCATTGGAATTAATGGTCATATCGGTTTTAATGAACCTGGTTCCAGCATTCATTCTAAAACAAGACTGATCAGTCTTGATAACTCAACACGAATTGCAAATGCATATGAGTTTGCCAATATTTCCGAAGTTCCCCGTCTCGCTATCACTATGGGCATCGGTGAAATACTGAAAGCAAAAAAGATAATCCTGATGGCTTGGGGACCCTCAAAAGCTCCCGTAATAAAGGAAGCGGTAGAAGAAGATCATACAGATCATGTGCCTGCCTCGTTATTGCAAAATCATGATGACGTAACTTTTGTTGTTGATGAAGCGGCCGCCGCTGAACTTACAAGGTTCAAATCACCATGGCTTACCGGCGACTGCGATTGGACACCAAAGATGATCAAGAAAGCAGTGGTGAACATGGCCCTGAAATTGAAAAAACCAGTTTTAAGCTTAACTAATACTGATTACAACGAATATGGATTAAGTGATCTGCTGGTTGAAGAAGGCGATGCATATGAAATAAATCTAAAGGTTTATTATATGCTACGTGATTCGATCACAGGCTGGCCCGGTGGTAAACCAAATGTGAATTTACCTACACACCCTGAACGCAGTGAACCTTATCCAAAACGTATTGTCATCTTCTCTCCTCACCCTGATGATGATATCATCAGCATGGGCGGCACCTTTCAGCGATTGCATGACCAGGGCCATGATGTACATGTGGCCTATCAAACTTCCGGCAACATTGCGGTCACTGATGAGTTCGTTACAAGGTTCCTTGATTTCGCTGTTGGCTTTGAAGAGATCGCAGGTATCGATACAAAGACTTCAGGAAAGATATTAGAAGATGCCAGGAAATTTATTGCACGGAAAAAAGCCAATCAAACGGATACACCAGCTATTCGTGCCATCAAAGGTTTGATAAGAAGATGCGAAGCAAAAGCAACTTGTCGTTATGTCGGCATCAAAGATGAGAACATACATTTTCAAAATCTTCCTTTTTATGAAACCGGTTCCATTGAGAAAAAACCGATGAGTGAAAAAGATGTAAAGATCACGATGGAATTGTTGAGGGAAATAAAACCACAGCAGGTTTATTGCGCCGGTGATTTTGCTGATCCGCATGGTACGCATATCGTTTGTTTCAATGTAGTACTTGAATCGCTCAAAAGAATTAAAACTGCCGGTGATGCATGGCTCAACGATTGCTGGCTTTGGTTATACAAAGGCGCATGGCAGGAATGGAACATTGAAGAAATTGAAATGGCCATCCCAATGAGCCCTGACCAGGTAATGAAAAAACGCTTTGGCATCTTTATACATCAATCACAAAAAGATATGGTGCCGTTCCAGGGAAGTGATTCAAGAGAATTCTGGCAACGTGCCGAAGCAAGAAACGAAGGCACTGCAAATCTTTACGCTGATCTTGGCCTTACACATTATGCGGCAATGGAAGCATTTGTGAGATGGCATTATTGAGATTGCAGATTTTAAATTTAAAATTTGAGATTTTATTGAGTAGGCTTGATTGCTACTATTAAGCTTTCGTTGTGTCACTCACTTGTACGTTCTGGATTTCTATTCAACAACAGCGTGAAAAAGGATTTTCAAATCAATGCCTTCTTTATCATTCAACTTCCTGAATTGAAAAAGTTATATTATCCGAATTATAATAGCATATATAATACTTACCTCCTTTCTTAAAAGAATTCTCTGCCTGACTTTTTTGATCAATCGTTTCTAATAACTTATTGACCTTATCAATTGATGAAAACTTTTCTTTGCTTTCAATAATATTCAATGTTGTAGCATCTATTGTAACTTTAAAATTTACAGTCCTGGTGTACATATAAGCCTTCCCATTTTTATAATTAGACATTGAATTAAAATTTGAATACGTTCTCGTTACTGGTATATTTGACCCGGCATGTGTTGCACCTGTAGATATGGAGGATTGCGAAAACCCTCCGGCATAATAACCGCCAGAAGTTCTTTCCTCTTTGTCATAAACACCACATGTAAGAATCATTTGTCCCTGACTATTTTGGGCCAGCGATATTCCAGATGAACCAGCATTTAGTTCTTTAAGAAGTTCTTTATTGCTGCTTATTGTATTTTTTTTTGAAGTCCTTCCCCTCGAAATAATTTCGACAGGTGTTTCGGCTAGAGATAGTGTTGAAGATTCATTTAGCTCATGTTTTTTCAAAAGCTTTCCGGATGCTAACTCGAAGATGCCAATCTCAATTTTTTTCTTAGAGGTGTTTAATAAATAGAGATTATTCTCATACACGGAAGCGTTTGCATAAAAATATTCCTTTTCACCAAATCCCACAAAGCCATTCATATCAAGCCTCATTTTTGAGGTAAGTGTGAAGTTGCGGGTATCAAATCTCCATATATGAGGAGGCTCTTTATAGTTGGCAACTACTATCACAAGTTCACCCGGATAAACATAAAATTTTGTGAGATCTGTCGAAGCGATCAATTCTGTTTCTTCATCAGAGCGGAAAACATAACTATATGAAAAGTATTCCGAAAGTGTAAGCTTCTTTTTTTTATACTGATTAATCCACTCAAAATCCGCGAGAATCATTTTACTAAAATAATTTCCATTATTATCCACAACATGAAAGAAAATTTGGTTTGTTTTATCGTTTACACTCACCAGGAAAAAATTGCCTTCACTCGTAAACCAGTCAATTGTAATCTGCCCGTCAGGAACGCGAAAAATCATTTTATTGCTAACTGTTTTATTTTTAAAATCAACCACTTCCATGCGGATGTGACCATTTCCTCCATTCAAGGTTTTATCCTTAACTCCAAAATAATAGCAGGCTCCAAGGTTATTAATATTAGCATCAAGGTATTTGTAAGACTCAACCTTAAAAATAGTATTCATTAATCCCCCGGGAGCCTGGAATTTTTCCTCTACTCTAAGACTGTTATCTAATAAAAGATATTCAGCCAGTGTTGAATTTTTAAGAATTATTGATGTCTTACCTGTTTTATTATCAGATGCTATATAAGATTGATAAGGAAAGCTTTTTTTTAGATCAGGAGTGCTAACAGGTTGGAAGGAGAAAACAGTTTTTTGAGAGGAAGCCTGCAAAGTCAGCATTAGAGTACTCGTTAGTACCAGGAAGGTTTTAAACATGGATTTTTTGAATGTAAATATATATCAAAAAAAATCGGAGAAGAAAGCCAAAAATTGGGTTAAATAATTTTTTACAAAATTTAAGGCCGCCCAGGATATTTTGCAAAAGACCCCCGGGCAAACATTTGAAAAACTTAAGAAAGCATTATTTATAAATAGCTACTTCTCTCCTTCCATCACTCGAACAAAATCCCCGATACATTCCTTTAGAATTAAAAATTGGTGAAACATTTCCTTTTGCATCCACACCAATCATGCCTCCTTCCCATCGATCTTTACTACATCACAAGCGACGACCCCTTAACGTTCCAGAGTTTTGGATGAGTGAGCTGAAATTATATCCAATAAGATAAATGCAAAGAAGAAATTGCGTAACTTAAGTTTGTGAAGTCACCCATAAAAATAAAATGAATACCGTAATTACAATTCTACTTGTAGTGGTAGGCATTATTGCCTTATTGTTGATCATTGCGCTTTTCATGAAGAAGGAACATTATGTCAATCGTGAAATCATTATCAATGTGCCCCGACAAAAAGTATTTGACTTTTTAAAACTACTTAAAAACCAGGATCAATTCAACAAATGGGCAACGGCTGACAAAATAAACAGGAAAGAAGAATTCAAAGGAACAGACGGAACAGAGGGATTTATTTATTCCTGGAGCGGAGATAAAAGTGCCGGCCAGGGAGAAAAAGAAATTAAGAAAATTATTGAAGGGGAAAGAATTGAAACAGAAATTCGTTTTGTAAAACCAATGCGGGTCTCTGCCGGTGTTATTTTTGAGACAGAATCTTTGTCCGAAAACCAAACCAAAGTAAACCTGATCAATACTGGTACATTGAAATATCCTTTGAACATAATGATACCAATGGCTGAAAAAAAATTCCCAAAAGACATGGATGCTAGTTTGTCCACCTTGAAAAACATTCTCGAAAAATAATCACAACAAATATTTAATTTTATAGACAATGAAAAGAATATCATTGACGATAACACTAATTGCTGCTTCGTTTCTATTAGGTTTCGCTTTTAAGACAACTATATCTAACAAAAAAAATACAAAAATGAAAAAGGTAACAGGAATAGGAGGTATTTTCTTCAAATGTAAAGACACAAAAGCAGTTAATGAATGGTATAAAACACATCTTGGATTTGACACAACCCCATATGGAACAAGCTTTGAATGGCGGGACATTGACGACAGTACTAAAAAGGGACTTACCCAGTGGAATCCTTTTAAAGAAGACACAAAATACTTTGAGCCTTCAACAAAGGACTTTATGATAAACTATAGAGTAGAGAATTTAGAAGCGTTGGTTGAAGAATTAAAAAAGGAAAACGTAACTATCGTAGACAAAATTGAATCATATGATTACGGAAAATTCGTTCATATTTTAGACCTTGAAGGAAATAAAATTCAATTGTGGGAACCTAAAGATTAGAATATATTTAAATTGTTTGGGGCAAATGAGTTGTTAAGCGCAGATCCTTATATTCGAAATTGCTTAAGAAAAAGAGTTATTTATAAATTTCCACTGTTGTTTTCCCATTACTGCACTTCATTCCCCGATACATTCCTTTAGAATTAAAAATAAGTGAAGCATTTCCTTTTGCATCCACACCGATCATTCCTCCTTCACCATCGATCTTTACTAATTTTTTCATCACCACTTTATTCATTGCTTTCTCGAGTGAAAATCCTTTATACTCCATTAAACAACTAACATCATAGGCAGCTACCGCTTTAATAAAAGGTTCTCCATGACCTGTGCAACTGATCGCACAGGTTTTATTGTTTGCATACGTGCCGATACCAATGATCGGGCTGTCACCAACTCGTCCAAATTGCTTATTCGTCATACCTCCTGTGCTTGTAGCAGCAGCCAAATTTCCATTTACATCACAAGCAACGGCCCCTACCGTTCCAAATTTTTTATCGTCCGGATCAACACTATGATCCAAAGCTATCTCGTTACTCTGTTTGGTTTTAAGCAATTGTTTGTATCTGAATTCAGAATAAAAATATTCATCGGATTCAAAGACTATTCCATTTTGTTCTGCAAACTCCTCCGCTCCTTTTCCAATCAAAAAAACATGTTCGCTTTTTTTCATTATTGTGTGAGCAAGTTCAATCGGGTTTTTGACATTACAGATTGCTGCAACAGCTCCGGCAGACAGGTCCTTTCCATCCATTATTGAAGCATCCATTTCATGTGTGCCCGTATTTGTGAATACAGATCCTTTTCCAGCGTTGAATAAAATATTATTCTCTAGCTGTATCACAGCAGCTTTAACAGCATCCAATGCATCACCATTCTTTTCCAGTATCCTGTATCCGGCATCTAAAGCTTCATTTAATGCTTTGATGTAAGCGATTTCCTTTTCCGGGGTCATGCTTTTTTTCGAGATCGTTCCTGCCCCGCCATGAATTGCTATTGTGAATTTTGACATCGTATGTTATTAAGTTGAAATATAGAAATAGTTGAGGGGTTCATCCAAATGCTTATTTTTATTCTGCCGCCAGACCTCCCCTCTCTGAAAGAGAGGGGAACGAGGGGTGATGCTTCGAAATTAGTTATTTTACCTTTTGATATGGCCACCACCTGGAAAGACATCACCAAAAAGAAACTCACACAGAGCGATTGGTCGCTGCTTGTTGCTAATCTATTACCAGTAGTTGGCGTTTGGTTTTTTAACTGGAGTGCAAAGGAAGTTTTCCTTGTTTACTGTCTTGAAACGATCATCATCGGTTGTTTTACTTTGATAAAATTATTCATTACTGGAATTTCCGGTAAGTCAACCGATACATGGGAAACACAAGGTGGCTCCAAAATGAAACAACCTTTCTGGTTCTTCATGCTTTTCTTTTTAGTGCATTATGGAATGTTCGTAGCTATCCAAATGGGTATATTCTTTGGCGCTTCAGGTATTGGTGATGAAAACGGAATCACTTTCTTTAATTTCTTTTCAAAATGGCCATCGTTATTAACTAACGAAGCATATATAATGCTTGGAGTTTTTATCGTGAGCTATAGTTTTCGTTTTACTACTGATTATATTTTAACAGGAGATTATAAAACATCACCATTAGGCTATCTCATGTTCCAGCCTTATGGAAGGATTTTTATTCAACAGGTAACCGTAATACTTGGCAGTATGTTTCTTTCACTTGGAGGAGGTAAAGTTTTTATTCTTGTTTTTGCTTTGATAAAAATATTCTTCGAAATATTTTTAAACTTTGACTTGCTGATGAAGAAAGCTGCAAAAGGTGAGTTGAAACCTGATGAAGAAAAAACTAATTGAATAAAGTTGATCAGTGTATAAGCTAAGCCCTCTTAGTGTTTCGGGGTTTAGGAGAGGAGTAATTCACATTCTCTTAAAAGCTTTTCTCTTTCAACTGTAGCTGTTCCCACTTCTTCACAAACCAAACCACCAGCTATATTGGCGATCTCTGCCATCATGTGTGCATTTTTTGTGGCAGCATATACCATTGCAGCAACAGCTATTACTGTATCGCCGGCGCCTGATACATCGGCTACATTACGCAAATGACTTGGAATAATCGCTGCATTCTGTAATTGCTGGTAAAAAATTCCTTTCTCAGATAAAGTGATCAATGAAACTTTATGCTGCAATTGTTTCTGAAGTTGTTCATGAATATTTCTAAGCTGATAAATATCTGAGGTTTCAAACATAAGATTCAATCCTTCCTCGACCTCTTTCATGTTTGGTTTAAAAATGTCGACATGCTGATAGCTGAAAAAATTCTTTCTTTTTGGATCAACGGCGGTGATTACACCCGAAGCTCTGCATAAAGCAATTGCCTGTTCAATTACTTTTTCTGTCAACACTCCTTTATTATAATCTTCGAATATCAAAATATTCGGATCCTCATGTTCAATAAAATTAGAGATCTGTTTTAGTAACGCTGTTTCCTCTTCCTTGTTGAGATCATCAGTCATCTCGGCATCAAATCTCAGCATTTGCTGATTACGGCTGATGATCCTTGTTTTATTTGTAGTTTTTCTTTTAACGCTTTTTATTAAACCCGTTGTATCGATCAGGTTTTCTTTCAGTAACTGTTCTAACTGGGAGGCTTCATCATCATCACCGGTAACACCGAGTATAAAAACTTTTGCGCCAAGGTTGCTGCAGTTAATGGCAACATTACCTGCTCCTCCTATACGCTGTTCTTTATGATGCAATGAAACTATAGGTACAGGAGCTTCCGGCGAGATCCTGTCCACTTTCCCCCATATATAGGTATCCAGCATCACATCTCCGATCACACCAATTTTTAATGAATTAAAATCATTAAATAATTCTTCACACTCTGTCATTTCCTTTAGTTATTTATTAAATATCCTGCTTTTATTTCCTACCCCATAAAATTACGGGTTAAACTAACATTATTTTCCTGACTGAGCCGGCAAATAATTATTTATACATTTGTTTACAAAGCATAAAGATATTATGGCTCCAGCATCAATTTTAGAAAAGATCTATTCTCTAACCGGCATCATTGAAAAAGCAAACCAATGGAGAAAGGAAGGAAAGAAAATTGTTTTTACCAATGGCGTTTTTGATCTTCTGCACAAAGGACATATTTTTTCTCTTACGCAAGCTGCTAAAGAAGGAGATGTTTTAGTTATCGGGTTAAACTCCGATAGCTCTGTAAAAAGATTGAAGGGAGATAGTCGTCCGGTCAATGACCAGGATTCACGGGCATTGTTACTTGCCGCTTTATTCATGGTTGATGCAGTTGTGATCTTTGAAGAAGACACTCCTCTCAAACTTATTACTTCTATTTTACCCGATATTTTAGTTAAAGGTGGCGATTACACAATTGATGAAATTGCCGGAGCAAAAGAAGTAATTGCCAATGGCGGAAAAGTAGTCATCAACCCGATCCTGGATGGCTTTTCAACAACTTCAATCATCAAGGCAATTTCTCAATAAGTTCTTCTCCTTCGTTTCTTTTTTTCCTCGTGGCTACTGCAATATAATAAAGAGGGATCCCTGCCAATGCAATAATTAATCCCGGCCAGGTAAACTGAGGTTTATAAAATATTAGTAGAACACAAAACGTAATGCCCATAATAATATAAAGTGCCGGCAGAACAGGATACCCAAATGATTTATATGGGCGTTCTGCATCAGGTCGTTTTTTTCTAAGAATAAAAATCCCAAGGATAGTCATCACATAAAAAATGACGACAACAAAAGATATCATATCCAATAGCTGACCATATTTACCACTTACACTCCATGCACAGGCAATTAAACATTGGACCCATAAAGCCCACTGTGGCACGGCAAATTTGTTAAGAGTACTTGCAGGCTTAAAAAATAATCCATCTTTTGCCATAGTGTAATAAACTCTTGCTCCTGCTAATATCAATCCGTTATTACATCCGAATGTTGAGATCATGATCATTAAAGCGATCACAACAGTTCCAATGTTGCCAAATATAACCTGTGATGCTGCTACGGCTACCCTGTCTTTTTCTGCTGATGCAATTTCATTTAACGGCAATACAGCCGTGTACATAACATTTGTTGTTACATAAATTATAGTAACGATCAAAGTGCCGAGGAAAAGAGCTAAACCAATATTTCGTTTTGGGTTTTTTATTTCACCCGCAATAAAGGTTACGTTATTCCATGCATCACTACTAAAAATGGAGCCGACCATAGCTGCAGCAATAGCACCAAGAATAGCAGTTCCGATCAATGGAGTAAAAGATGCCTGCCCATCTGTTACAGAAAGATTTCTTATTTGCCATGCATCTGCCCAGTTTGCATCCCACACATCTCCCTTCATCATGATCAAACCAAAAATGATAAGCCCGAATAAGCTTAGTAGTTTAGTTACAGTAAACGTTGTTTGAATTAACTTACCTCCTTTTACTCCCAACGTATTTATAAAAGTGAGAAAGATGATCAATCCAATTGACACCAGCTGTGCTGGTGAAATTTTAAGACCGCCAATCGTAAAGGCAACAAGGTCTTCGCTTACTTGTGGCAAGAGGTATGCAAGGAATTTCGAAAAGGCCACACCGACCGCTGCAATGGTAGCTGTTTGTATCACTGCAAAAAAACTCCACCCATATAGAAACCCGGCTAATGGGTTATAAGCTTCTTTTAAATAAACATACTGACCTCCTGCTTTTGGATACATACCACTCAGCTCACCGTAACTTACCGCAGCTGAAATAGTCATAAACCCTGTTATCAGCCATACTACTATCAGCCAGCCTGCCGAACCCACATTGCGGGTAATATCGGCGCTTACAATAAAAATACCTGAACCTATCATAGACCCTGCAACGATCATTGTTGCATCTAATAGACCGAATGATTTTTTGAAGGCGGGTTGTTGTTCTGACATAGCGTTGGTTTGGTTTTCAAGATAAGTATTTCAGCTTATAGAAAGAAAAACTCCTTTCAATTATGAAAGGAGCACAATAATTAGCTAATAACTCACAGGGCTTATTTCTTTTTCGTATAAAATGTATTCAGCCCTTTCAATAACTCTGATGTCACATTGTAAGCTGTATCAGTATAATAAAACAATCCGGGTTCTCTTGCAATGATATAAGAGTACTTTTTATCTTTATTGAATTCCTTACAATAGTTTTTTATTTTACTTACTATCTCCTGTTGCCTGCTCATAAAGTAAGTTTGATATTTCTGATTAAGTTCAGCAGTTCTGTTCTTGATCTCCGCATCCATTTGAGCTAATTCATTGCCAAGTGAATCCTTTTGCCGGGGAGATAAATTTGCACTCTGCGCCTGTAACTTCTGGTAATAATTTTGAAAACCCATTTTCATCTGGTTAATAGTATCATTAATACCTGCTTCTCTTTTCACAACTTCAGCCTGTACTTGTTTCCATAAAAAGAAATTTGCTTCTATGGAATCCATATCAAAATAGGCTACGGGTGTTTGTTGTTTTTGAGCAGCAGTATCATGATTATTTCGGGTAGGTATTACAGCGGATGCATTATCCTTCTTATTAAAAAAAAGAAAAAACAAGATCGCTACACCGATTAGTAAGACAATGTTGAGAGCTAGTAAACCTTTATTCATGCAAGTTTTTTGGCAAGTTAATTAAAGCCTTCAGGGCAAATATACTCATTCGGGTCACTTTAGGAAACAGTTAACAGGATATGTGTTCAGAATTCTGAGTTAAAAATTCAGCGTTAAAAGCTTGCCAGTTTTAAATAAAAAAAGGAGTAAGATCTCTCCTACTCCTCGATTATTTATTGAACTGAGTTATTTATTCATCTTCATCAAAAGTCATCGCTTCCCTGGTTGATTGCAGCAATTCATATTCTTCTTTGCTACCAACGATCATGTTCTCAAATTCACGCAAACCCGTTCCAGCAGGGATCGGGTGACCAGTAATAACATTCTCTTTCAATCCGAGCATATCATCAGTTTTACCATGAATAGCTGCTGAAGAAAGAACTTTAGTTGTTTCCTGGAACGATGCTGCAGATATCCAGCTTTGTACACCAAGAGATGCTTTAGTGATACCAAGCAATGTTGGAGCCGATGTAGCAGGACTTGCATCACGGAATTCAACAAGCTTTTTATCATTTCTGCGAAGAATTGAATTTTCTTCTCTTACTTCTCTTAAACTTACTATCTGGCCTGCACGAAGCTTGCCTGACTCACCTATTTCAGTCACGATCTTTTTATCATATACCCAATCATTCTCTTCGAGGAATTCAAATTTGTCTACAAGATCTTCTTCAAGGAATTTAGTATCACCCGGATCAACGATGCTTACTTTACGCATCATCTGGCGAACGATAACTTCAATATGCTTGTCATTGATTCTTACCCCTTGTAAACGATAAACTTCCTGGATCTCATTCACAACATACTGTTGTACCGCAAATGGCCCTTGTATTGAAAGAATATCCTGTGGCGAGGTCTGACCATCTGATAAAGACGAACCAGCTTTTACGAAGTCGCCATCCTGTGCAAGGATCTGTCTTGTCAATGGAACAAGATATTTTTTCTGTACACCATCTTTTGCTTCAATGATGATCTCACGGTTACCACGTTTGATAGCTCCCATAGAAACCACACCATCAATTTCAGAAACGATAGCAGGATTACCCGGATTTCTTGCTTCAAACAATTCCGTAACTCTTGGAAGACCACCCGTGATATCACGAAGCTTACCAAGGATCCTTGGAATCTTCACAATTACCTGTCCGGCTTTTACTACATCGCCTTCTTCGATCACGATATGACTTCCTGTAGGTAAGTTGTATGATTTGTGTTCTTTTCCTTCAACAACTAACTGTGGGATCTTAGTTTTATCTCTTGTTTCAATTACCACTTTCTCGCGGTGACCAGTCTGCTCATCAGATTCTTCGCGGTAGGTAACACCTTCGATAACATTATCGAATTTGATAGTACCGTTGATCTCTGCCATGATAACGTTATTGAACGGATCCCATGTACAGATTATATCGCCTTTAGTTACTTTCTGACCATCTTTTACATTCAATGTAGCACCGTAAGGGATGTTATTCGTAATTAATAAACGATCATTCTTTACATCCATAATTCTCAACTCACCTGTACGACCGATTACTACCTGGTTCTTTCCTCCTTCGTTGTTCTCGATCATAACAGTTCTCAAACCGTCAAACTGAACAACGCCTTCGAATTTCGCAAGTAATGTAGATTCAACAGATGCAGAACCTGCCACACCACCTACGTGGAATGTACGAAGTGTAAGCTGTGTACCCGGCTCACCAATTGATTGTGCAGCGATGATACCAACAGCATCACCTTTCTGTGCAAGATTACCGGTAGCAAGATTCTTACAATAACATTTAACACAGCATCCGCGCCTGCTTTCGCAGGTAAGTACCGAACGTATCTCAACTGATTCTATACCGCATTCCTCAATACGTTTTGCTATTTCTGATGTTACTTCCTGGCCTGCATGAATAATGAGCTCATCATTCAGAGGGTCATATACATCATGCAATGATGTACGTCCTTCAATACGATCACTCAGTGGTTCAATAACATCTTCATTATCTTTTAATGCACTGATAGCAATACCACGAAGTGTACCGCAATCTTCTTCAGTTATTACCACATCCTGTGCTACGTCAACCAAACGACGTGTCAGGTAACCAGCATCAGCTGTTTTCAACGCCGTATCGGCAAGACCTTTACGGGCACCATGTGTGGAGATAAAGTAATCCAATACATTCAATCCGCCTTTGAAGTTGGAAAGAATTGGATTCTCAATGATCTCACTTCCTGTTGAGCCTGATTTTCTTGGCTTAGCCATCAAACCTCTCATACCAGCAAGCTGTTTTACCTGTTGCTTACTACCACGGGCACCTGAATCAAGCATCATATAAACAGAGTTGAAGCCCTGCTTATCGGCACTCATTTCACGGATCAATGTTTCTGTGATACGGGTATCAACACGGCTCCAAATGTCAACAATCTGGTTATAACGTTCGTTGTTTGTGATAAGACCCATGTTGTAGCTATCCCACACTTCATCTACTTCAACTTTCGCCTGGTCAAGCAATTTCTCTTTTGATTCAGGAATTACAAGGTCAAGAATATTGAATGACAATCCACCCTGGAACGCTGTACGGAATCCAAGTTGTTTAATGTCATCAAGGAATTTAACTGTCTTTGGAATGTTTGTGATCTTCAAAATATCTCCGATGATCTCACGAAGATTCTTTTTTGTCAACAGTGCATTTACATAACCAACTTCAACTGGTACATGCTGGTTAAATATTACACGACCAACAGTGGTCTCTACCATTTTAGTTGAGATCTCACCATTTTCTCTTACCGGAACTTTTACTTTGATCCATGCATGCATGTCAACGATCTTCTCGTTATAAGCGATCACTACCTCACTTGAGTTATAAAATTTCATGCCTTCACCACGAACTTTTTCAGTTGGCAGGGTCTTCTTTCCTTTAGTAAGATAGTACAGACCTAACACCATGTCCTGTGAAGGAAGTGTGATAGGAGTACCGTTCTGCGGATTCAGGATGTTATGTGATGCAAGCATCAGCAATTGTGCTTCCAGAACTGCAGCATGACTAAGCGGAACGTGAACAGCCATCTGGTCACCATCAAAGTCAGCGTTGAACGCTGTACACACTAATGGGTGAAGTTGTATCGCTTTTCCTTCGATCAATTTTGGCTGGAATGCCTGGATCGATAAACGGTGAAGTGTTGGGGCACGGTTAAGCATTATCGGGTGACCTCTCAAAATATTTTCAAGGATATCCCAAACAACTGCTTCTTTTTTATCAACTAATTTTCTTGCGCTCTTTACTGTTTTTACAATACCTCTTTCGATCAACTTGCGAATGATAAATGGCTTGAACAATTCAGCAGCCATATCTTTTGGTAAACCGCATTCATGTAATTTCAATTCAGGACCAACCACAATAACAGAACGACCTGAATAGTCAACACGTTTACCCAACAAGTTCTGACGGAAACGTCCTTGCTTACCTTTCAACACATCACTCAATGATTTCAATGCACGGCCACCTTCAGCCTTTACTGCATTTGATTTTCTTGAGTTATCAAATAATGAATCGATCGCTTCCTGTAACATCCTTTTTTCATTACGAAGGATAACTTCAGGAGCTTTGATCTCTAACAATCTTTTCAAACGGTTATTACGGATAATAACACGGCGATATAAGTCATTAAGATCAGAAGATGCGAAACGACCGCCATCTAGTGGAACAAGCGGACGAAGTTCCGGTGGAATAACCGGAATGTATTGCATCACCATCCACTCAGGACGATTTACGATTCTTGTATTAGCATCACGGAAAGCTTCTACAACGCTCAAACGCTTTAATGCATCTGCCTTACGTTGTTGTGAAGTTTCAGTTGCAGCTGCATTACGAAGATCAAATGATAACTGATCCAGGTCGATACGTTGCAACATATCGTGAACTGCTTCAGCACCCATCTTCGCAATAAATTTATTTGGATCATCATCTGCCAGATACTGATTTTCTTTTGGCAATGCCTCAAGAATATCCAGGTATTCCTCTTCAGTGATCAGGTCACCGTAGTTAAGACCTTTTTCAGCACGAATGCCAGCTTGTATCACCACGAATCTTTCGTAGTAAACGATGCTCTCTAATTTCTTAGAGCTTACACCAAGCAGGTAACCGATCTTGTTTGGCAAAGATTTAAAATACCAAATATGAACAACAGGCACCACCAGCTTGATGTGACCCATACGTTCACGACGAACTTTTTTCTCCGTTACTTCAACACCGCAACGATCACAAACGATGCCTTTGTAGCGGATACGCTTATACTTTCCGCAAGCACATTCGTAATCCTTTACTGGTCCAAATATTCTTTCGCAAAACAAACCATCACGTTCAGGTTTGTAAGTACGATAGTTAATGGTTTCAGGCTTTAACACCTCACCAAAACTTTTTTCAAGAATATTGTCAGGCGAAGCAAGCCCGATCGTAATTTTTGAGAAGGTCGGTCTGGGACGATTGTCTCTTTTCATTGCCATATTCTAATTTCTTGTTACTGTTTTTTGTTTTGTTATCAGCGACATCAACTCTGTTCATCTTTTGTTGCGTCGCACTCTTGTACAGCTTGTCCCGCATCAGCGGGATTCTGTTCGCTACTTAACCTTATTCAAACTTAAGGTCAAGTCCTAATCCTCTCAACTCATGAACCAATACATTGAATGATTCAGGCACACCAGCTTTTGGAACGTTATCACCTTTTACAATTGACTCGTATGTTTTTGCACGACCAATGATATCATCTGATTTCAATGTGAGCAATTCCTGTAAGATGTTTGATGCACCATAAGCCTCGAGTGCCCATACTTCCATCTCACCAAAACGCTGACCACCGAACTGTGCTTTACCACCAAGCGGCTGTTGTGTGATAAGACTGTATGGTCCGATCGAACGGGCATGCATCTTATCATCAACCATGTGGTGAAGTTTGATCACATAGATAATACCAACTGTTGCTTTCTGGTGGAAACGATCTCCCGTTTCACCATCATACAGGTAAGTATGACCAAACTCTGGAAGACCGGCGTCGTCGCAATATTTACCGATCTCGTCAGTAGTTGCGCCGTCAAAGATTGGCGTTGCAAATTTTATTCCGAGCTTTTCACCTGCCCAGCCAAGAACAGTTTCATAGATCTGGCCAAGGTTCATACGGCTTGGTACACCCAATGGATTCAATACGATATCAACCGGTGTCCCATCTTCAAGGAAAGGCATGTCTTCAGCACGAACGATCTTTGCAACTATACCTTTGTTACCGTGACGACCAGCCATCTTATCTCCCACTTTCAACTTACGTTTTACAGCGAGATAAACTTTTGCAAGTTTTAATACACCTGCTGGTAATTCATCACCGATCGAGATATTAAACTTCTCTCTTTTATAACGACCCAACTCTTCGTTGAATTTGATATTATAGTTGTGAAGAAGTGTGTTGATCTGTTCGTCCGTTTTCTTTTCACCAGTCCAACCAAGAGGATTCACGTTTGCATAATCGAGAGTAGCAAGATTCTTTTGGTTGAATTTTGCACTCTTACCGATCTGCACCTCACCAAAGTTGTTGGTAACACCAGTACTTGATTTATCTCTCAATAACTGCTGAAGCTTATCCAGCAATAACTCTTTAAGATCAGTTTCATTCTTCTCGTGCATTCTCTCGAGTTTTTCAAGTGCTGCCTTCTCACGGATCTTTGAGTTCTTATCTTTCTTAGCTCTTTGGAAAAGTTTTTTACCGATCACAACACCTTCCACACCATTTGGTGCTTTCAAAGAAGCATCTTTTGCATCACCTGCTTTATCACCAAAGATCGCACGAAGAAGTTTTTCTTCTGGAGTAGGATCGCTTTCACCTTTCGGTGTGATCTTACCAATGATGATATCACCTTCTTTTACTTGTGCCCCGATGCGAATGATACCATTCTCATCAAGATCTTTAGTTGCTTCTTCAGAAACGTTAGGAATATCAGGGGTCAATTCTTCTTCTCCCAATTTAGTATCACGAACTTCCAATTCATATTCAGAAATATGAACAGAAGTAAACATATCTTCTTTTACCACTCTTTCACTGATAACGATCGCATCTTCGAAGTTGTAACCCTTCCATGGCATGAATGCCACTTTCAGATTTTTACCCAATGCCAACTCGCCATCTTTTACTGCATATCCTTCCGTTAAAAAATCACCTTTTCTAACTCTCTGTCCTTTCCTAACAGCAGGCTTAAGATTAATAGAAGTTTCCTGGTTTGTCTTGATGAATTTGGTAAGTCTGTAAATCCTAAGATCATCTTCGAAACTTACCAATCTATCCATTTCATCACGTTCATAACGAACATGAATTTCATTGGCATCAACAAACTCAACTACACCTTCGCCTTCAGAGTGTATTTGAATTCTTGCATCACGTGCAGCTTTACCTTCAAGACCTGTTCCTACAATAGGATCATCAGGACGAATAAGCGGTACTGCCTGGCGTTGCATGTTTGATCCCATCAATGCACGGTTAGCATCATCATGCTCAAGGAACGGAATCAATGAAGCACTCAAACCTACGATCTGGTTTGGCGCAACGTCCATATATTCTACATCATTCTTATCAAGAATTGGGAAGTCACCAGTCTCACGGCTTACAACTTTCTCCTCTTTAAAACTTCCACTTTCATCAAGCGGAGAGTTTGCCTGGGCAATCTTCGCTGAATCTTCTTCTTCTGCACTAAGGAAAGTAAGAAGCTTCATATTCACTTTACCGTTTTCAACTTTACGATAAGGTGTTTCAATAAAGCCCATCTCATTGATCTTAGCATGTACGCAAAGCGTAGAGATAAGACCGATGTTCGGACCTTCTGGTGTTTCAATAGTACACAAACGACCATAGTGAGAGTAGTGTACGTCACGAACCTCGAAGCCTGCTCTTTCCCGGCTTAAACCACCTGGCCCGAGTGCTGAGATACGACGTTTGTGAGTGATCTCACTTAATGGATTAGTCTGATCAAGGAACTGAGACAACTGTGATGTTCCAAAGAATGAATTGATAACTGAAGAAAGAGTTCTCGCATTGATCAGATCAACTGGAGTAAACACCTCGTTATCTCTTACGTTCATTCTTTCGCGGATCGTTCTTGCCATACGTGCAAGACCAACACCAAACTGAGCATACAACTGCTCGCCTACTGTGCGAACACGACGATTGCTCAGGTGATCAATATCATCTATCTCTGCTTTACCATTGGTAAGGCGAACGAGATATTTGATGATCTCGATTATATCTTCTTTTGTTAATGTCTTTTGCTTAAGCTGTACATCAAGGTTCAGTTTGCGGTTAATTTTATAACGACCTACTTCACCAAGATCATAACGCTTATCACTGAAGAATAATTTATCAATGATACCACGGGCAGTTTCATTATCCGGCGCATCAGTTCCACGCAACTGGCGATAGATATGTTGCACAGCTTCCAATTCACTGTTCGAAGTATCTTTATTTAAAGTATTATAAATGATCGCATAGTCACCACCTACATCTTCTTTCTGGATGAAAACACTCTTCACATCCATTTCAGTGATCATGTTGATAGCTTCTTCATCAAGAACAGAGTCACGTTCAAGAACGATCTCGTTTCTTTCAATTGAAACTACTTCACCGGTATCTTCATCAACGAAATCTTCAACCCAGCTTCTCAATACACGGGCAGCCAAGCGACGGCCAACATATTTTGACAGAGTTTTTTTATCACCTTTTACTTCATCGGCCATTCCGAATAATTCAAGAATGTCCTTATCAGTTTCATAACCGATAGAACGAAGAAGTGTAGTTACAGGGAATTTTTTCTTACGATCGATGTAAGCATACATGACGTTGTTGATGTCTGTTGCAAATTCCATCCACGCACCTTTGAAAGGAATTACCCTTGCAGAGTAGATCTTGGTTCCATTCGGGTGAACAGACTGACCAAAAAATACTCCAGGTGAACGATGTAACTGGGAAACAACAACCCTTTCAGCACCATTGATAACGAAAGTACCTCTTGGTGTCATGTAAGGAATGTTACCCAGGAACACATCCTGAACGATGGTCTGGAAATCGACGTGTTCCTCATCATTACAGCTCAAACGAAGTTTGGCTTTAAGAGGAACTGCGTAAGTCAACCCTCTTTCCATACATTCTTCGATGGTGTAACGTGGAGGATCAATAAAATAATCTAGGAATTCCAGCACGAAAATGTTGCGGGTATCCGTAATAGGAAAATTTTCTTTGAACACCCTGAACAAACCTTCAATGTTTCTTTTATCCGGAGTTGTTTCCAACTGGAAAAATTCTTTGAAAGATGCGATCTGGATGTCGAGCAAGTCAGGGGCATCTGCGAGATGTTTGATTTTACCGAAATCTACCCTGTGATTCATTTTTGTTGAAGACATATCTGTAAAACCGGTTTTTTAGTTTTTCGACGGGGGACACAAATCACATTCGGGCATTTTCTAACTTAAAAGAAAATCCCGTGACAATCAGCTATTTAATCATGATTTGGGCCGTCAAAATATTAGCGCTAAATAAAAAGGATGGCAAAGGTAAGGATTTAAACTATCCAACCAAGAAAAGTTTGCTAACAAAAACCCGACCAGAGTACCACGAAATGGGAATTTCCTGACCTCGAAAGTTCTTATACCTTAAATCAAATTTCTTGCTGTGAAATGGGGTGAATTCATAAAAGATTACCTGGCGTTTACCCGAAAAGAAAGAATAGGGATTCTGACAGTTGTTAGTGTGATTCTATTTACCCTCTTTTTGCCGGATATTCTTTCAAAAACTTCCAGAAACCGACCAGTTAAGATTGATACTGCATGGATGGCAGCGGTTAAACGATCAGAAATAAAAGTTCAGGACTCTGCTGACAATGATTATCAAAAAAATGAAAACGAAAATGCCTATGCTTATCAATATGACAAAAGAAAATCTAGTTACAACGAAAACGACATCATAAAAGGCGAGCTCTTTTATTTTGATCCCAATACAATTACAGAACCTGAATGGAAGAGATTAGGATTAAGAGATAAAACAATTAAGACAATTGAAAACTATCGGAGTAAAGACGGACATTTTTATAAACCAGAGGACTTGCAAAAAATTTATGGCCTGCATAGTGATGAATATGAAAGACTCAAGCCTTATATTAAAATTGGATCGAATTCCCCAAAAACAAATGAGGCTTTTGTTTCTTCAGTAGCAAAAGATGAAATACAACCATCAAAAACTTATGCTGCTCGCTACTCAATCATTGATGTAAACAATGCCGATACAACTGCTTTTATTTCTTTACCTGGTATCGGTAGTAAACTCGCAGCAAGAATTGTAACATTCAGAGAAAAACTCGGTGGCTTTTATTCAATAGAACAGATTGGAGAAACTTACGGTTTGCCTGATTCAACTTTTCAAAAAATAAAACAATGGCTGAAACTTGATAACCCCTCAGTAAAAAGAATAAATATCAATACCGCAACTGTTGATGAAATGAAAGCTCATCCTTATATCAAATACAGCTTAGCAAATCCGATTGTTTCTTACAGAAATGAGCATGGCGCTTTTTCTAAAGTAGAAGAAATTAAAAAAGTAATGGTTGTGACGGATGAGATTTATAAGAAGATTGCGCCGTATCTAACATTGTGAAATCGATTATTTATCTGCTTAAGGTTTTAAATATTTAAGAAGTTCGGCTCCTATTATAAATCCCCCGATATCTTGCATTCTATTGTCGATATCATAATAATAATATATTCCTCCGGTTAAAAATACCCTATACTTATTTTTATACTTAATTTCCAAAGAGACTGAATATCTGTAATTAACTGGCCCCTTATTAAGTTGATGGGTTTTTAAAACAGCCGAGTACCTGGCGTCGTTATTTATTCTTTTCTCAATAGCTTCGATTTCACTATCTGTATCTATCGTGAAGAGATTCATTTGTGAAAGATCTTCAATTATTTTCGAAGCCTCACTTTGTGAAAGATTTTTTTTATTTACTCTCCAATTAATCCCGCAATTCTTTTCCAATAACGGAGTTACTCCCTTCGCAAAAGCTTCATTAGAAGAATCTCTATATTGTTTTCTGAAATTTTCAAACGCTGTATCTGTATCTCTATAATATTCTGCCAAGATAGCTGAGTCTTTATAAAATTGAAAAATGCTAATAGGTCGATTACTGTACAACAGAACTTTACTTGTAGGAACCACTCTTAACTCAAAAATTGCATCAGATTTTGTGATATCAGAGAAGGGAGCACAATCTGCTTTCGTATAATATGCTGTACTGATAAATCCACGTGTCGTATCCTCCTTAAATGCCGCACAGTCATATTTTGCCCAATCTACTTTCTCTTGTCCAAATGAGGAATGAACAAATAATACAAAAGAAAATAAAATGATAAGCCGTTTACTCATAAAAGTTCACTGGATGGTTAATCTATTCTAAAGTTATAAAAAACTTTCCTGCAAGTCTATGACTAATCTTAAACAAAAAACCCTCCGCACTGCGAAGGGTTCTAAAATTATTATCAGTAAGAGATTAAGCGATCTCAACATCAGCTCCAGCTTCTTTCAGCTTGTTTGCAATTTCTTCAGCTTCTACTTTAGAAATTCCTTCTTTGATGTTCTTAGGTGCGCCGTCAACCAGGTCTTTTGCTTCTTTCAAACCTAAACCTGTAAGCTCTTTAACGATCTTAACAACGTTAAGTTTAGATGCGCCACCGTGTTTCAAAACTACATTGAATGCAGTTTTTTCTTCAACTGCTGCTGCACCGCCATCACCACCACTGCTAACAACTACTGCTGCTGCAGCTGGTTCAATTCCGTATTCTGATTTTAAGAAGTCAGCTAGTTCCTGTACTTCTTTTACTGTTAAGGCTACAAGGCCTTCTGCTAATGCTTTTACGTCTGCCATTTGATTTAAATTTTTCCCGTCTTCTTATTCCGTCCCGATAGCTATCAGGAGAAATCCGACGGATGATTAAAAAAATTGTTTTTTATAATATGCAATGTACTCTCTAGCACATTGACTAATTACCTAATTACTCCGCTGGAGCTACTGCTACTTCACCCTTCTTCTCTGCATTATGCAGCAACGCCGCAATAACTCTCTTCGCCGGTGATTGCAACAAACCAATTACTTCACCGATCAATTCATTCTTCGTTTTGATCTTAACTAAAGAAGCTAATTGATCGTTACCCATATATACATCTCCATTGATGAAAGCTGCTTTTAATACAGGCATCTCACCTTTACTCTCTTTACGGAAAGAGCTAATGATCAAAGCAGGATCTTTCGGGTTTTCTGAAAACATCAATGCAGTTACTTTATGAAGTGAATCATAAACACCCGCATAACGTTCTGCATCCAATGATTCCATTGCTTTTTTGATCAATGTATTCTTTGCCACTTTCATTTCAACTTGTTTGTTGAAACAAGCACGGCGAAGCTTTACGATCTGTGCTACAGACAACGATTCTGTGTCAGTAACATAAAAGTTGTTGTATTGAGAGAACTTGCCTTTCAGCAGTTCAATTACTTCGTTTTTTTGATCTTTAGTCATTTTTATAAATTTTGACTTCTCGAAAATTATTTTTTTTCAAAAGCCCCTTTAAGGGGTTGTGGGTTTAATGAACAAATCCTTTTGTGTCAATAGAAATACCAGGACTCATGCTGCTTGCCATACTAACACCTCTCAGGTAAGTTCCTTTAGATGAAGATGGTTTTGCTTTAATGATCGCATTTAATAACTCCTGGCTATTTTCTGCAATTTTTTCCGGAGCAAAACTTACTCGACCAATCGATGCGTGGATAATTCCAGCTTTATCAATTTTGAAAGCGATCTTACCGCCTTTTACTTCATTAACGGCAGCAGCTACGTCATTGCTTACAGTTCCGGTTTTAGGATTTGGCATCAAGTTTCTTGGGCCTAATATTTTACCCAACTTACCGATCTTCGGCATCACTTGGGGTGTTGCGATGATAACATCAACATCAACCCAACCACCTTCGATCTTTGTTACAAATTCATCAAGACCTACATAATCTGCACCCGCTGCTCTTGCTGCTTCTTCTTTATCGGGTGTGCAAAGCACCAATACCTTTTTTGTTTTACCTGTACCATGTGGTAATGTTACTGTACCACGGATCGCCTGGTCTGCTTTTTTAGGATCAACTCCTAAACGGATATGCAGATCAACAGATGCATCAAATTTGCAAGTGGTTACTTGCTTGACCAATGAAGATGCTTCTTTCAGGCTATATTGTTTAGCTCCGTCAACTTTTGACTGAACTGTTTTTCTTTTTTTACTGATAAATGCCATTGTGATTCGTTTTAATTTTTCACCGATTAATTTTCCCAGGGAGCTTTACCATCTACTGTAATTCCCATGCTCCGTGCTGTACCTGCAACCATTTTCATGGCGCTTTCAACTGTAAAGCAGTTCAGGTCAGGCATTTTATCTTTTGCGATTGCCTCAACCTGTGTCCAATTAACCTTGCCGACTTTCACACGGTTAGATTCTTTTGAACCACTTTGCAATTTTGCAGCCTCAAGCAGTTGAATAGATGCAGGAGGTGTCTTGATAACAAAATCAAAACTTTTGTCTGTATAAACTGTAATTAATACGGGAAGCACTTTGCCCATTTTGTCCTGTGTGCGGGCATTGAATTGCTTACAGAATTCCATGATATTGATACCCTTGGAACCTAAAGCAGGACCGATCGGAGGTGCAGGATTGGCCTGGCCACCCTTGCACTGAAGCTTAACAAAGCCAGAGACTTCTTTTGCCATTTCTTTTTTTGATTTATTGGTAATAGCGACCGTTCATTTCGTGAACTACTTGGTCTTCCAAATTCGTCAACTCGCAATTGCGAATATCTAAGAACTTATTTGGGCGGCAAAGATAGGGTCAATGAAGTAACTTTCTAAAGCTTTTAAAAAAAATATTTTGAACGTTGTTGTTCAAACTTTTGCGATTCAATTTTTAGTTTTTAAAAATGAATTGTGAATAAAAATATTGGCTGTGAAAAAAACATATTAATACAAACGGCTTGATGATTAACTTATCTTCGCTGCCCAAACAGTTCTTAAAGATGATCAGCAGAAGAAATATCCGGGTAAAAGTGATGCAGACGTTATATAACCTATCTACCCTTGAATCAGATATAAAACCAGGAGAACCGCAAAAGATCCTCCAAAACCATTTTGACCAAACCCGCCAGCTTCTAGTTCACCTCACGTATTTTTTAACTGAAGTATGTCGCTATGCAGAAACAGATTCTCATCAGCGGTCAGGCAAGCATCTTCCGTCTTTTGAAGACCTTCATGTTAATACTAAACTATCGGGTAATAAAATATTGTGGAGGATACTGGAGGACTCATCATTTAAAGAAGCATTGGTGAAAACCAAACCTCAACTCACCATCAATAAAGACCAGCTTCGGAGAACTTATTTACGTCTTGCTGAGACTCCAGAATATAAAACCTATATCAGCAAGCAAGGCAGGGATAATAAAGAAGAAAAAGAAATACTTGAATTCGTATTGGATAAATTGATGCTGGCGGATGAAAATTTTACTTCTTATATAGAAGAGAATTTTTCTAATTGGGATGATGATGGCGAAATGGTGATCCAATTGCTGGTAAACCTTTTACAAAAATCGGGTAGTGCTGATTTTAAAGAAATGATCAGTGGTGAAAAAAAAGATTTCGCCATTAATCTTTTAAAAACAGTACATGAAAAAAGCGAACACCTGCAAACGCTTATTATTCCAAAACTAAAAAACTGGGATGCTGAAAGGATCGCTTTATTGGATATGATTTTAATGAAAATGGGAGTAGCTGAATTTCTTTATTTTGAAACGATACCTCCAAAAGTTACCATTAACGAATATATAGACCTGGCCAAAGAATACAGCACGCCGCAAAGTGGACAGTTTGTAAATGGTATTCTTGATAATATTCATAAAGAGCTTGTAGCAGAAGGAAAGATGCAAAAAGTAGATTACAAAAAGGTATAGTCAAGGGCGTTTTACCAATAGTTAACAACAGAAGCTTTTATACTCAAAGCTTTCTCTTACATTTGCAATCTTCAAAATAAATTAAAAATGAAAAAGATCCTAATTGTACTCGCTGCCGCTATTACAATAGCATCATGTAAAGAGGCAGACAAAACAGCAGACACAACAACTTCTGCCACTGCTACAACAACAACTGAAGCAACAAGCACTGCAACTCCAACCAGCACGGCTACCGCCGCTCCTACTGTTGATCCGGCTACCTTGACAAAGGTGGAATGGCTTGATGGCATGGACAAAGACTTCGGCAAGATCGAAGAAGGCAAAACTCTTGAAGTTAGTTTTCGTTTTAAAAACGTAGGTGACAAACCATTGGTTATTTCAAACGTAAGTGCTTCATGCGGCTGTACAGTGCCTGAAACTCCTAAAAAGCCTTATGCTCCCGGTGAAACAGGTGTTATCAAAGCATCATTTAATAGTGCAGGAAAATCAGGGGCTCAAGCAAAGCAGGTTAATGTTTTTGCGAATTTAGAACCGGCAATGACTACATTAAATTTTCGTGTTGAGGTAAAAGTAAAAGCAAAAAGCTGATTCATTAAAAAATAAAAATAAATGTATATCTATTTATTACAAGCCGGCTCTGGTTCTTCAGGAGGAGGTATGTTTGGTGGTGGCACAACCACACTAGTTTTCATGGGAATGATCATTCTTGTTTTTTGGTTATTTTTTATACGACCACAAACTAAAAAACAAAAAGATCAGAAAAAATTCATTGAAGACTTGCAAAGAGGAACTAAAGTGGTAACCATCGCAGGAATTCACGGCACCGTAAATAAAGTGAATGAAGACGGCACTATCAATCTGGAAGTAAGTCCTGGCAGCTATATAAAAATGGAGAAGGCTTCGATCAGTATGGAAATGACAGCTGCGATAAATAAGGCGGTGACTACAACCGATAAAAAATAGAACCACGATTCATAGGATTTTGAAAAGATTAAGAGGAAATTGGGAAACCGATTTCCTCTTTTGTTTATATCACTTATAAAACATCTTCTTAACTTTCCTCATAATCATTCTCTAATCTTTAAATCATGGTTTTGAAGATCGGTCTTACAGGTGGCATTGGCAGCGGCAAGAGTACAGTTGCACAAATTTTTGAAGTGCTTGGAATTCCTGTTTTTTATGCAGATGTAGCTGCAAAAAAAATAATGAATGAGGACGAAGGATTAAGATCAGCCATCAAAAATATTTTTGGTGAACAAGCATACGCAAATAATATTCTTGACCGCAAGTATATTTCTTCTATAGTATTTTCCGATCCGGCTAAACTTAAACATTTGAATGCATTGGTTCATCCTGCTACAAAAAAGGACAGTGAAGCATGGATGCAACAACAAACAAGTCCTTATGCAATTCATGAAGCTGCTTTAATATTTGAAGCAAAAGTTTCTGACCGGCTCGATCTAGTGATCGGAGTGTCATCTCCAATGGAATTAAGAATAAAAAGAGCAACGGAAAGAGATAAAGTAAATCGGGAGGAGGTTTTAAAACGCATGGATCAACAACTTGATGAAGAAGTAAAAATGAGCAAATGTGATTTTGTACTCCTAAATGACGAGCAACAACTATTGATTCCGCAGGTACTTGAATTACATGAAAAACTGATCGGCCTATCAAAACAAAAAAATGATGGATAATTTCCCGCATTGGGTTGATCATATCATTGCTTTTGTTTTTTGTATAGCACTTCCCCTTTATGCTGCCCGGCAAAGAACAAAAGGAACATCACTTATTCATTTCAGCAGTCATCAAAAAAAACAAATTTATATTTCGGGCAGTTTTTCGCTTTTTGTTATGGGCGCCATTGTTGTATCCGTGTGGCTGATCTTCACAAGACCATTACCCGAACTCGGTTTAACTCAACCGGGAAATTTTCGATCATGGTGGTGGCTTGCAATTATTTTTATACTTGTTTATTTGTTTGACACAGTTATAACCCTTTCATCAAAAAAGAGTATTGATGAAACAGTTGATAATTGGAAAAAAAGAACTCCGTTTTTACCAACAAAAAACAGCGAACTACCGGAATATTTTTTGCTATGTTTTAGCGCCGGAGTCTTTGAAGAAATTGTTTACCGTGGCTATCTTATCAATTATTGCTGGTATTTATTTGAAGGATATAAATATCAGCAAATGATCGCTGTTGTTTTACCCGCATTAGCATTTAGTGTTGCCCATTTTTATCAAGGTGCAAAAGCCGTATTGAAAATATTTTTCCTGGCTGTGTTTTTTGGTTACCTCTTTATCTATTCGGGTTCGTTATTGATCGTTATGATCCTGCATTTTCTTGTTGATGCTGTTGGCGGATTGCTAACAATAAAATATATGAAGGAGCATGATAAACAACATAACGAAGAAAATAATTTTGTGTAGCTCCAGAATTATTTTTCAACGGGTACAACTGCTACGATACGTAAAGGCCCGCCACTTCCTCCTTTTATTTTCATAGGCAATGCTATTACGAATGTGCCTTTTACAGGGAGGTTATCAAGATTGGCAACATTTTCAAATCCAGGAATATTTTGTTCGTATAAAATTTGATGCGTCTTAAAATCTTTTGATTGGCCATAATCAACACTGGCAACATCTAAACCTATCGCTTTTATCTTTCTGTTCTTCACCAGCCATTCAGCAGTAGCAGGGTCAATACCTGGAAAATGAAGTTTTGCAACTGCATCGACTCCTCTTTCGTCAGTGCCCAAATATTTTTTTGCATCAGGATAAAATGAGCCGTACCCAGTTCGGAATAAAATAATAATATCATCCGTCAATTTCCCATTCGTTTTTTCCCATGCTTCAACATCAGCAATTGAGATCAGGTAATCTTCATTTTTTAATGCATTGCTTGAAACATCAATAACTACAGCTTCGCCAGTTAACCGATCCAATGGAATTTGATCTGTACTCCATTTCCCTTTTGCAAAATGAGATGGCGCATCAAGATGAGTTCCTCCATGTTCTGCTGCGCAATAATTATATGCTTCATAATAAAATCCTCTTGGTGTAACTCCGTTAAATGCTGTATCTAGCTTAAACCCGTTGGCAGTTGGCCAATAAAGAGTTTTATCAGAAAAATCATAAGAAAGATCGATCCACTTCCCTTCGGAAAGTTCTTTAGCAATCGATTCATCCTTTTCATCTTTTTCTTCGCAGGAAATACAAAAAACAAGCAGGAAAATTAAAAGCCACTTCATGATAAAAAGTTTTGATTGTCTAATTTAAGTAATAATAATTGTGTTGAATGGCAATTAAACCGGCTTTTAGATATCGTAACTTGAAGAGTTAAGTATAGTTCAAATGAAACTCCTGATACTTTTTAGTATTATTTTTCTTTGGGGATGGCTAGAAAGCAATACAAAAAAACCATCTGGAAAGTCTACACAAAAAACAATAGCATTAGAAGATACCATTCATTTCACCAGTCAAATTCAGCCAATACTTGTAAAGAATTGCTCTCCCTGTCATTTCACCGGAGGTAAAATGTATGAAAGAATGCCTTTTGACAAAGACACTACTATTATTAATCATCAAACCGGGATTTTGAAACGAATTAAAGGTGAAGAAAATCTTTTGATCAAAACTTTTATTGAGCAAAATAAGATTAACTGATAAACAAAAAACTAATCGTTAAGCAAGACGAAACTATGGTAAACAAGCTCATTTGATTTTAAACCCTCATGGATCTCTGATCCTTCAACGCCTGCAAATTCTTTGAACATATTTTGAAACCATTTGGGTACATTTTCTTCTATGCGCTTTTGCTTTATTGCCTCTTCATGTTCGATAGCCTTGACTACATTACTGCTAATTACATCTTCTCTGATCAGGCTTAAACCTGAATTCAATAAATGATTTCGAAGAGCGTTCATACCCTCAGGACTTCGAATATCGGTGCATAGAAAATGACCGCCTTTACACAAAACCCTTTTAACCTCCTTTAGAAATTTGGGTACAGAACCATAAGCATGACAAGATTCAACATTTAGAATGACATCGAATGATCCATCATCAAACGGCAATTTCTCAGCATTGCCCTGTACAAAGAATAAGCCCTCGGTAACATGAGTTTTACGGGAGAACTTTACCGCATTATAAGCAATATCCATTCCCACCATTTTCTTTACCCCTAAATATTTTTTTATATAGCTGGCACCTCCTCCTCTACCACTTCCTACTTCTAATACTTCCAGTCCTTTTAAATCGATTTGTGTAGCGAGAAAGTGATAAAGCTGAATAGAACAGCGATGTATCTCATCATTGTTAGTTAATGCTATTGCTGATTCTGATTCGAACGGCATATAACCATAATTCATAAAATGCCAATCATCATAATTTAATGTCTTTGCCAACACCTCATAAATTGGTTTCCAAACCAATCGTCTGAAAAATGCATAGTTCGTTAAATTCAAAAAAACTTTTGGGATCATACTTTATATTAAAATGTTGGCGGCCCAGGCATATTGAGGAAAAAAATCCCCTGAAACCCAGAATAAAGTTTAACGCATAATGAAGATAGTTACTAAAAATAAAAAAAATATCATTACTCCAATTTTAAACTACGGTTACAAGTCATAAAGAAAAAATAATAAAGGAAATAAATAGTATATTAGATATCAGAGATACATTTATGACAAGTACTCGTCAATTAGCAGCAATATTATTTACTGATATAGAAGGTTACACTGCTATTATGCAGAAGGAAGAAGACAAGGCGATAGCTATGAAAGATCGTCACCGCGATGTGTTAGAAAAACAACACAAGCAATATAACGGACAGCTAAAACAATATTATGGAGATGGCACATTAAGCATTTTTACAAGTGTAATTGAAGCGGTACAATGTGCAATAGCCATGCAACAGGCTTTTGCGGAACATCCTTTGGTGCCCGTAAGAATGGGATTGCATTTTGGAGACATAATCATTAACGAAGAAAGCATTTTTGGCGATGGTGTAAATATTGCTTCACGCATTGAATCTCTTGGCGTACCTGGCTGCGTGATGATCTCAGATAAAGTAAACGATGAGATCCACAATCATCCTGAATTCAGAACAGTTTCAATGGGATTTTATCAATTGAAAAATGTTGAACGAATCGTGGAAGTGTTCGCAATTGCAAATGAAAAATTAGTAGTCCCTGGTCCGAGTTCATTAAAAGGAAAAGCAAAGAAAGTTAGATCTGGCACTACACGTGGAAGTCAAAAAGCCCGTCTCAATTATAAATCAATCGCTGTATTTCCATTTCGCAATATCAGTAATGACTCAAGCATTGAATGGTTAAGTGACGGATTTACCGAAGAATTGACAAGTGCAATAGCGGGGATATCTGATCTTAAAGTAAAGTCATCTACCGCAATGAAACAATACAAAAATATAAGCTTGAATTTTGATCAGATTGCCGAAGAACTTAATGTTGCAAATTTTATGGAAGGTAATGTTCAAAAACTTGGTACAGATATATTAATAAATTCAAATCTCATTAACTCAAAAACAGGCGAAATATTAAAACCATTCAGATTTAAAAAAGATTTCAGCGAGATAAATTTTATATATAGTGAAATAGCTCAGAATGTAGCCGATAGCCTGAAAGCGATCCTCAATTATTCTGAAAAGAAAAAATTACGACAACCTGCCCGGGTAAATCCCCATGTTCATCAACTTTTTCTTCAAGGAATGTATATACTTCAAAAAATAGATTATAAAGAAATCCCAAAAGCGATCCAGCTTTTTGAAGAAGCATTAGAAGCTGAACCTGATTATGCGCCAGCATTAGCTGGAAAAGCCAATTGTTATGTTACTCTCGGGTACCTTGGGGCAATTAACAGAACAGCTGTGCTTGAAAATGTAATGCCCTTACTAATAAAAGCTTTGCAGATAGATCCCAATCTTGCTTTTATACATACAAACCTTGGATGGACCAAACTGTGGTTTGAATGGGATATAAAAGGAGCAGCAAAAGAATTTACGATAGCACACAATATCGATCCATCAGACGTGTTGTGCATCAGGGGAAATGTATTTTTAAATATTTATTCAGGCAATTTTGAAAAGGCAAGGCTTTGGCTGAAAAAAGGTATTGCCGTTTCGCCAAACGACATTTGGTTAACACCTCTTCACGGTATGTTATTTTATTTTGAAAATAAAACAGACGACGCAATCCAATTGTTGATAAGATCAATTTTAACCCACAATCACATTCTCTCTTATTCACGCCTTGGTTGGATCTATGATCTCATTGGTGACTATAAAAAAGCAATCGCCACACTTGAAGATGGATTACAAAAATTCAATGTGCGCAGAGCAGCAGTTTTAAGTTGGCTGGCTATCGCATATTATAAGGATGGTGAAACCGAAAAAGCAAATCAAATATTTAATGAACTGGAAGGTTATATCAAATCGGGCAAGCCCAACAATGCCTTTTATACCGCAGTTGCCTATGCTTTTATTGGAAAAAATGATGATGCCTTCCGTCTATTGAAAAAAAGTTATGAAATGCGTGACTTAGATTTTCTATGGTTGAAATTTGAGCCGATGTTAAAATCCCTAATAAAAGAACCCCGCTATATAGAGTTATTAAAAGTGGCTGGCTTCAATTAATATCCTTGTCACTTCAGTTTTCCTAATGCCTCTTTTATCCTCGCCATTGCCGTCTCAATTTTTTCCATACTATTTGCAAATGAAATGCGGATACAATCAGGCTCGCCAAATGCACGACCGGTTACCGTAGAAACATTTGCAGTATTGAGTAAGTACATGCAAAGATCATCAGCATCCTTGATCACATTTTCTCCATTAGATCTTCCGAAAAACGCTTTTACTACAGGGAAAATATAAAATGCACCATCTGGTTCAGCGCTATGTGCACCAGGAATTTCTTTCAATAACTCAAGAATACGTTTGCGGCGACGAGTAAATTCTTTCGTCATTTCCATTGATGGACGCAGGTCAGCAGTTAACGCAGTAATAGCTGCACGTTGAGTTATCGCATTTGCACCGCTTGTAAATTGCCCCTGAATCTTTTCACAGCCCTTTGCGACGATTGGATTTGCTGCAATATAACCAAGACGATAACCCGTCATTGCAAATCCTTTACTCAATCCATTTATGATAACTACTCTATCCTTTACATTTTCAAATTGTGCAATGCTTTCATGCTGTCCAACAAAATTTATGTATTCATATATTTCATCGGAAATAATAGAAATGCCTGGATGATTTTCCAAAACAGCAGCCAATTGCTTCAATTCCTCTTTTGAATATACGGAGCCACTTGGATTGCATGGAGAAGAAAACAAAATCACTCTTGATCTTTCTGTGATACTTTCTTCCAATTGTTGAGCAGTGATCTTATAGTTATTTTCGATCGCCGATCTTACGATGACGGGGATGCCTCCTGCAATTTTTACAAGTTCAGAATAGGTAACCCAAAATGGCGCAGGAATGATCACTTCATCGCCAACATCAACCAAAGCAAGAATTGCATTGGCAAGACTTTGTTTTGCACCAGTAGAAACAACGATATTCTCCGGCTTATAATCTAAATTATTATCTCTTTTAAATTTCTGGCAAATTGCTTCACGCAGGTCAGGATAACCAGCAACCGGTGGATAATGACTCCAGTTATCATCAATCGCTTTTTTCGCAGCGTCTTTAATATGCTGTGGTGTATCAAAGTCAGGTTCACCCAAACTAAGATCAATAATATCAATACCTTTTGCTCTGAGTTCACGGCCTAGTTTGGCCATCTTTAATGTTTCCGGTTCGGCAAAACGATCTAATAAAGAGGATAGTTGCACGGGTTCTACGATTGCTTGCATTAATAGTTATTTAAAAATCAAAAATACTTATTTCTAGGACTAACACCTGTTTACTGCATATAATTAAATCGAAATTTACTGAGGTCAGGAACCCGATTCTTTTTTCTTTTTAACTCATGATCATAGATCACCTGCCCAAGATGTTTCATAAATGGGAAACCAACTTCATCATAATCATATTTATCGTCATTGAAAATGCCATCACTGTTGCAATGAATGACGGCACTCAACATAAATTCAACATTATTATTAAAGTCGGCGATATAAGCAGCGTCTATCAAAAATCCATAGGCATCCCCTACTTTATTAAAGATCCGGAATCTCTCTTTCATCGGGGTTTTTTCAGCTCCGTACATTAAAAATTTTACGTAAGCATCCCAATAGTTTTCCCTGTCATAAAAAGGAAATTTAGATTCAAGCGGGGTCATTGACATATATTTTCTTAAAAACTCATAATCATCTTTTGTAAGATTGAATCGCTGTTGCTTTGAAACCATTTCCGGGAACATTACACTCCGAACAATGCTGTGCAATGTTGTTAATGACATCCTGTTCTTTTTTGAAAAATCAAAAGGTTCATTGATCAGCTGAGCACCTCGATAAAAACCACTTCCCATTTTTGTGTTTCGTTCTGCATAAAGAAGTTTACTTGCTTCCAAAGGTTTTTCATAAATGAGTTTACCGTTAGCGTCAAAAAATCTGACTGGATTTGTATGCCTGTTCTCGTCTTCTGATAAACTAATATCGAGGCGATGAACAATTTGCACTTCTTTATAACCCATTTTGTGCAAAGTATTATTGATATATTCTTGTCCAAGAAATTCATACAACCGATTAAAGGCATCATTATCGCTAACCAATAGAATTTTCTTTATATAATGTTCAATAGTTGGACGGCCATCAGGGGTTGAAGGATCGTTATAAACTTCTTTTTGGCCACTGTAATCAGCCTCAGATATCATCGTGGAATTTTTATCGAGGTCTGCGATTTTCAGCTCATTTAATTTTTGCAAAGCCAAAATTGCGATCGGTAATTTCACGGTTGATGCGGGATAGAAATAAGAAGAATCATTGATATTAAGATAATGATCAGTGAACTTCGGGTTACCATTGTTCCCCCGATCGATTTGGGTATAAATGATCTGGACTTTATTGTCAGGGTTTGAAAGCACTGATTGAAAAAAATCTGGGTATTGGTTTAGCAGATCAACAAGGAAAGTATGGGTAATGCCGCTCACATTCATAGAGTCAGTTTTTAATTCAATTGGCTGGGATTTATTGATTTTTAAAGGAGTTTTGCAACCCATCATAAATAGTAAACACATTACGGCCACCCTCGGAAAAATATTCATGGCTTAAACTTAATCCAAATTAACATTTGAACCCCTGATTAGCTCCTGAAAACCACTGACATCAAGTCATTTTTTTATCCCTTTTTTCTGACCGAAACCCCTATCTTTGCCCTCCAAAAAAAAATCCCAGCCGCTTGCCCAAACCACTGTGTGAATTGGCAATGAGGCAATAAAAGTAAATCTATCCCGTATGCAATTAAGAGGTTTAGTAGCGGTGTTTGCAATCCTGCTTATTATTTATTCTGTTTGGCTTCTTTCTTTCACTTGGTTTGTAAACAAACATGAAAGTAAAATGGCCGACCGTGCCCAGGCTTACATGGATGCAACTTATCCTGAAGCAAAAAAGTTTTCAAAGCCTGCCGATTACACTGACTCGCTTAAAACACTTTACAGAACTCGCCTTAACGAAATTCTTGACAGTACGAAAGAAGACAAGATCACATGGTTTGGAAATACCTATGAATATTCCCGGGAAAAAGAATTGAATCTTGGTCTCGATCTGCAAGGTGGTATGAGTGTAACGATGGAAGTTGAACTTACAGGTTTGATCCGTTCTATGAGCAATAATTCAAGAGACCCACAATTTTTGAAAGCTCTTGATGAGGCTAACAAGCAAAAAGCAAACAGTGATGCTGATTTCATTTCTATATTTTATAACCAATTTAAAAGCATTGCAGGTGACGGAAAAATGGCAGGCATTTTTTCCGCAGCTAATGCAGATCAGATCGCAGCCAATGCAAGCGATACCAAAGTGCTTGAGGTAATTCGTAAAGAAGCTGGCCAGGCGATCAATAGAACTTACCAGGTTCTCCGTAGCAGAATCGATCAGTTCGGTGTTGCTCAACCGAATATTAATCTTGACGAATCAAAGGCAATTATTACAGTAGATCTTCCAGGCGTTGATGATAAGGAAAGAGTAAGAAAATATTTACAGGCTTCTGCTAACCTGCAGTTTTGGGAAGTTTATAATATCGGAGAATTACAAAATGAGTTAACCTCAGCGGAAAAAGCATTTAGTGACATGATGGGCGGAACAACTGATACTTCATTAAATGCGCTGAAAGCAAAAGATACGACCGGGAAAAAAGATACTACTGCCAAAAAGGTTAATGATACTAACCAGGTTCTTTCTAAGATATTAAACGGTCAAACAGGAACAACGCCTACCGGTACAGCAACTGCTGCACCAACATCAGGAGATAAAAGAAAATCACTTGGAGAATATATACAGTTCATTTCTCCATACCAGGATCAAACAACTGGTAAAGTTTCTTACCCGGCTGCTATTGGACAAGTTAAAATAAAAGATACTGGTACAGTTAGAAGATACTTGAACATGGTGGCGAATTTTCCTGCCGATGCAAGACTTCATTATGGAATAGTAGAAACAGATGCAAAGACAGAAAGGAAAAATGATTATGTAGGGTTGTACGTTGTTAAAACCTACGGAATGGATAAAGCACCTATCGAAGGTGATGTTGTAACTGATGCAAGACAGGATTATGAACCGCTTACTGGTAATCCAGTTGTGTTGATGAGCATGAACCAGAAAGGTGCCAGTGACTGGGCAACACTTACAGATAAGAGTGCTAAGAATAGAATTCCTATTGCGATCGTTCTTGACAATACTGTCTATTCAGCACCGGTGGCAGAACAAAAAATTGAAGGCGGTGATTCACGGATCACAGGAAGTTTCACTATACAGGAAGCACAAGACCTTGCCAGCATTTTAAAAGTTGGTAAACTGCCTGCTCCTGCTAAGATCGTACAGGAACAAGTAGTGGGGCCAACTTTGGGAGCTGAAGCTATTCGTGGTGGCAGTATGGCATTCATCATTTCATTTGTTGTTATCTTTTTACTGATGCTGATTTATTATAATACCAGCGGATGGATCGCTAACATTGCACTTATCCTTAACATCCTCTTTACAGTTGGAGTACTAACTTCTTTTGGCGCCACACTTACAGCACCGGGTATTGCCGGTCTTGTTCTTACTATTGGTATGGCAGTGGATACAAACGTTATTATTTATGAACGTATAAAAGAAGAGTTAACCCGTGGCAAGAGCTACCAACTGGCGATCGCCGATGGCTATCGTCGTTCTTTACCACCTGTACTTGATGCTCACGTAACAACATTGTTAACTGCGATCATCCTGTTCGTTTTTGGATTAGGTCCTGTAAAAGGATTTGCCACAACACAGATCATCGGTATTCTGCTTTCATTGTTCTGTGGTATCCTTGTAAGCCGTTGGGTGAGTGATTGGTTTACCAATAAAAAGAAACACCTCGAATACTTTACAGGTATCAGCCGTAAGATCTTTAAACACGCCAATTTCAAATTCATTGAATATCGCAAAGTAGCTTACATGATATCATTCGTTGTGTTGGCGCTTGGTGTTGGTGCGATCTTTAATGGCTTTCACCAGGGTGTTGAATTCAAAGGAGGACGCAGTTTTACTGTTCAGTTTGACAGATCAAAACCATTGGATGTAGAATCAGTGCGAAGAGATCTTGAAGTAGCATTCCAGGAAAGTCCCACTATTAAAACTGTAGGATTAAATAATCAGCTTGATATTACCACTTCATATCTTATCAATGATCCACGTTCAATTGTTGACTCATTGGTAGAAACTCAATTGTACAATGGATTAAAGAATCATTTGAGTGGTGCAAGCTATCATCAATTTGATACCCAAAACAAACTTGGTTCAAAGAAAGTTTTACCAACAATTTCAGATGATTTGAAAAAAGGCGCAAGAAATGCAACTATATTTTCACTGCTGATCATCGCCCTTTATATTTTTATCCGTTTCCGCGACTGGAGATATTCACTTGGTACTATTGTAGCGTTGCTGCATGACGTATTAGTAACACTTGCAGCATTCTCATTCCTGAAAAATGTAGTTCCGTTCCCGTTAGAACTTGACCAGCATTTTATTGCGGCAATACTTACGGTTATCGGATTCTCAATGAATGATACTGTTATCGTTTTTGATAGGATACGTGAATACAGCGGTACAATGAAAGGTGAACCAAAAGAGAATATCATCAACAGGGCCATCAATGATACATTGAGCCGTACGATCATGACCTCATTAACTGTGTTCCTCACAATTCTTATCCTCTTTATATTCGGTGGAGAGGTAACAAGAGGATTTGCGTTCGCTATGTTGATAGGTGTTATTACCGGTACTTATTCTTCGATCTTTGTTGCGGCGCCATTGCTTGTTGACCTTGGAAGAGGGAAGGCATTAGGTAAAACTGAAGTCGTTACAACAGCAAATCAAAAATCTACAGCAAAACCAGCGATAATAAAAAGCTAATAAATTTTTAATAAATAAGAAAGCCTCCGCAATGGAGGCTTTCTTATTTTAAAGTAAAATATTTCTGTCTATTAGAAATTGTAAACTACTCTCGTTTACAGTTATTTTTTATATATAAGGATATTACAATCTAAGTTCCCCTTTAGGGGACAGAGTTTCAGACTCCAAAGCTGGTCCCACAACCACAAGTGGTGGCAGCATTAGGATTTTTGAAAGTAAAGCCACGATTATTCAATCCATCCTGCCAATCGATCTCCATTCCATATACATACATTTCGTGTGCTGCATTCATGATGCAACTGATACCTTCAATTTCAAATGACTTATCTTTTTCAGTAGGATGATCGAACCCTAGAATATAAGACATGCCTGAACAACCACCACCCTTTACCCCTACTCTAAGCTTTTGAGTTGTATCAAAGTTTTCCTGTTCCATCAGTTTTCTTATTTGCCTGATAGCCCCTTCTGTTATCGTCACCGGTTTGTTCTCTGTTACTACCATTTTTAAATCTTATTTATATGCAAAAATAAAAAACAAAACCGAGGGTCATTTTCTAATTCCGAAAAGAAAGGCTTTTGCCTGTATTTTTGCTAAGTTTAAACAAATATTATGGATACCCAAACACTAACCCTTATCCTTTCCGCTTTTGCTGTTCTGCTTTCAATGTTGACTTTTTACTTGTTGTATTCAAAACAGGATACAAAAAAAAATGCTGACCCTGCTTTTACTACAAGGCCATTGCAACTGCAGGCTTATGAAAGATTAGTGATCCTCACTGAAAGAGTTGCGCTACCAAATATTGTAAGCCGTGCCAATCAGCCCGGGATCACAGCAAGAGAAATGCAGCTGCTTATGCTGGAAAGCATCAAGCAAGAATTTGAATACAATAGTTCACAACAGATATATGTGAGTCCCCTCGTATGGCAGGCAGTAAATAATTTAAAAGAGCAAAACATGCTTATCATAAATCAAATTGCTCAAACATTACCTGCTGATTCAAAAGGGTATGATCTTGGAAAAAGAATAATGGAGGTGATCATTGCACAGGATAAAAAAGCATTGCACAATATTGTATTGGAAGCATTGAATTTTGAAGCAAGAAAGTTGATGAAATAAGAAGTTTAAGGTGAAAGTTAAAAGTTGAAAGCTATGGATGAAAAGAAAAAATATACTGACTCAGGTATTGAAATAAAGGGCACCTACTCAAACATTCAACCTTCAACATTCAATCTTGAACAGCCCGGAGAATTTCCATTCACCCGCGGCATACAAGCGGATATGTATCGCGGCAAATTATGGACAATGCGTCAATATGCCGGGTTCAGCACTGCAGAAGAAAGTAATAATCGATACCATTATTTATTATCACAGGGTGTAAATGGCTTAAGCGTTGCTTTTGATCTTCCAACACAAATAGGTTATGACAGCGATCATGCACTTGCCGAAGGCGAAGTTGGTAAAGTGGGAGTTGCAATTGACTCAATAGAAGACATGAAAGCTTTGTTTGACAAAATAAAGTTAGAAGATGTCTCTACCTCGATGACAATTAATGCTACAGGTTTTATACTTCTTTCGCTTTATGTGGCATTGGCAAAACAGCAAGGCGCTGATCTGAAAAAAATTACAGGTACAATACAAAATGATATCCTGAAAGAGTATGCTGCAAGGGGAACTTATATCTATCCGCCCAAGCCTTCAATGAGGATCGTTACTGATATTTTTGAATGGTGCAGTCATGAATTACCAAAATGGAATACGATCTCGATTAGCGGTTATCATATTCGGGAGGCCGGTAGTACAGCCGTACAGGAAATTGCTTTTACACTAAGCAATGGAAAAGCTTATGTAAAAGCAGCATTGGAAAAAGGGTTAGATATAAATGTTTTTGGAAAAAGACTTTCTTTCTTTTTCAATGCACATAACAATTTATTTGAGGAGGTAGCGAAGTTCCGTGCAGCAAGAAGGATGTGGGCAAAGATGATGAAAGAACTTGGTGCAACCGACCCAAAAGCAATGATGCTACGTTTTCATTCGCAAACTGGTGGCAGCACATTGACTGCACAGCAACCTTTGAATAACATTTCGAGAGTTACTATTCAAACATTGGCGGCTGTACTAGGAGGAACACAATCATTGCATACAAACGGATATGATGAAGCATTAAGCTTGCCAACAGAAGAAGCGGCAAGAATTGCATTGCGTACACAACAAGTGGTTGCATTCGAAAGCGGTGCTCCGGATACTGTTGATCCGCTCGGTGGCAGCTATTTCATAGAATCGTTGACCAACGAAGTAGAATCCACAGCCTGGAAGCTGATTGAAAAAATTGATGTCATGGGCGGCAGCGTTAATGCTATTGAAGAAGGCTTTATACAAAATGAAATTGCCCGCAGCGCTTATGAGCATCAGCGAAAAGTAGAAACGAATGAAAAAATTATTGTTGGTGTAAATAAATTCCAGTCAGAAGAAGGAGCCCCAATTCCTGGTTTTAAAATTGAGGATAGTATTCGGACTTTACAAATTGAAAAATTAAAAAGATTAAGAGATAACAGGGACAGGGCGAAGGTTGATCAGATCCTGCAACAACTCAATGACAAAGCAATGAGTGGCGAAAATTTAATGCCGGTTGTAATTGAAGCTGTAGAAAATAAAATTACTCTGGGAGAGATCGCTGATGAATTAAGAAGTGTGTTTGGCGAATACAAATAGATCATGATCTATTCAACACTTGTAAATAATACAGAGGAGATTCAACAGATCCTTGATCTCCAGCAACAAAACCTTCCAAAAAATATTTCTGCCGAAGAACTGAGGTCACAAGGCTTTGTCACTTTTCAACATGACCTCGAAACACTTCAGCAATTTCATCAACTGGCGTCAAGCGTAATTGTAAAGGATGATGAGAAAGTTATCGCTTATGCACTTACAGTTGTCAATGAAGCAAGACACATCTTTCCACCAATGGAGTCAATGTTCATGTTGCTTGAAACGCTACACTGGAAGAATAAACCTTTTTGCGATTATCGCTATTATGAAATGGGACAAATATGTGTAGCTAAAGAATATCGTGGTAAAGGTGTTTTTGAAATGCTTTACCAACAGCATAAAAAATCATACAGCAATAAATACGATCTTCTGGTCACAGAGATCTCTACAATGAATCATCGTTCATTAAAAGCCCACAAAAAAATTGGCTTTGAAACAATCATCATTGATAAAGATGAATTGGATGAATGGGCTGTAGTCGCATGGGATTGGAGAAAGTAATAATTATTGCTTTCGTCTTTCTTAAAGAATTTTAGTTGCGGGCCGATACTTAATAAACACTATTTTTTCCATCCATCTTTCAACGTCACTGTTCTGTTAAAGATAACTCCTTCTTCCGAAGAATCTTTATCAAGGCAATAATATCCTTTACGCAAAAACTGGAATCTGTCGCTGAACTTTGCATTCTTAATAGCTGGCTCAGCATATCCCTTTACCACTTTCAATGAATCAGGATTTATATAATCTTTAAAATCCCCTTCCTCACTCGAAGGATCTTCAACTCTGAATAAACGATCATACTCTCTTACTTCAACTACCACAGCTTCAGCAGCATTTACCCAATGCAAAGTTCCTTTTACATTAATACCAGAAGTGTCACTACCACTTTTACTTTCAGGAATGTAAGTACAATGAAGTTCTGTAACATTACCTGCGGCATCTTTGATAACTTCATCGCATTTAATAATGTAAGCACTTTTCAATCTCACCATTTGTCCCGGCGCTAGGCGGAAATATTTTTTTGGTGGATTCTCCATAAAATCATCCCGTTCTATATAGATCTCTTTGCTAAATGGCATTTGACGAACACCAGCATTTGTGTCTTCAGGGTTATTATCTGTTTCAAGCAATTCATGATCTTTTGTGTAATTCGTGATCACAACTTTCACCGGGTCAAAAACAACCATTCTCCTGAATGCTATTTTATTCAGATGCTCACGAAGGCAAAATTCAAGCAGCCCAACATCAACAATGTTTTCTCTTTTTGCAATTCCAATACGATCACAGAACTCACGAATGCTTTCCGGCGTATATCCCCGACGACGAAGACCACTGATCGTTGGCATTCTCGGATCATCCCAACCGGTAACATAATTTTCATTCACCAGTTGCAGGAGTTTTCTTTTACTCGTAACTGTATAATTTATATTGCGTCTTGCAAATTCATATTGATGCGAGGGATAGATCTCCAGCTTTTCGATCAGCCAATCATAGAACTCACGATGCGGAACAAACTCCAGTGTACAAATTGAATGAGTGATATTCTCGATCGAATCACTTTGTCCATGCGCCATATCATACATTGGATAGATGCACCATTTATCACCTGTGCGATGATGATGTGCATGTTTAATGCGATAGATCACCGGGTCACGCATCAGCATATTGATATGCTCCATATCGATCTTTGCACGCAATGTCCTTGTACCATCTTCAAACTCTCCTACTTTCATTCTTGCAAACAGATCAAGATTTTCTTCAACACTTCTATCACGGTACTTACTATTCTTACCCGGTTCAGTCGGCGTTCCTTTCATTGCTGCCATTTCCTCACTTGTACTATCATCTACATAAGCCAACCCTTTTTTGATCAGCGTTACAGCAAATTCATACAGTTTATCAAAATAATCACTTGCATACAATTCATTCTTCCATTCAAAACCCAGCCAGCGAATATCATCTTTAATACTATCCACATATTCCACATCTTCTGTCACAGGATTTGTATCATCAAACCGAAGATTTGTATAACCGGGATATTTTTTTGTCAAACCAAAATTCAAACAAATGCTGGAGGCATGGCCGATATGCAAATAACCATTGGGCTCCGGAGGGAAACGGGTAGCGATCTGCTTGTATTTGCCAGATTTCAGATCCTCTTCAATTATCTCTTCCAGGAAATTTAAACTCCTTTCTTCTTTTTTTAAGTCTTCTGTCATAGGTCGGCAAAGATAATAATTATGAGGTGAGCTTTAGTACCCTGATTGAACGTCCCTTGCGTCGCACTCTTGTACTTCAACAATTCTATTCAACTTATCCACCCCCAATTGAAATTTCTTTTTGATTAAACAACTTCCCCGCCAGCGGGGGACAATGACCATTCCTTCAATTGTCTAATGTAAAAGACTTCATCGAATACTGTTTTCATCTATGTTCGAATAGAAGACTGCATATTATCCCCCGCTGGCGGGGGCCGGATCTACACTTAACGGAAACTTCAATTGGGGGTGGAAAGCTTTTCTTATTTTTAGAACTTAAATTATATTCAAAGAATGAATTCCGATGTAGATGTTATCAGAGATGTTCTTGAACAAACGGAGATCGCCTTTCCTGCATCTGCGTTTATTAAAAGTTTACACCAACAGTATTTGAATCGCGGAGGACTTAGTAAAAAACAATTGGAGGGTTTGTATCAGATAGCTCAAAAAGTAAATACAATTCCTGTTGGCAAATTATCGACATTGGAAGCGATCATATTAAAAAAGCCTAACCGGTATAAATCTGAAAAACCAGCTGTCACGCCACTTTATAAAAAAGACGAGGAACTGGGAAAAAAGATCACGGCCATTTTGGAAAAATATCCTCAGCACAAAAGAGTGTTATTCCTGAAAGCGAAGTATGAGAACAATGAAATTTTTTCTTCAACAGAAACCGCAGACCTGGAAAAGTTTTATAAACTTCTCCGGTGATCATTCACAAGTAGGTCGCCAAGTCTTTGTGCAGTTTTTTCAAGATTCATATAAGTGTTTTTCATTGCAGCCTGGAGGTCGTCTGTATTTTCATTTATAGAAATAAGGCGATCGAAATATTGTTGGGATGATTGATCAGGAGTAATAGATACGTGACCAGCAAATGCGATAACAGGTAATGAAAATTCTTTAGCTCTTTTTGCCACTCCAAATGGACCTTTGCCCTGCATCGTTTGTTCATCAATAGATCCTTCGCCAGTAATAACTAAATCTGCTTTCCTTAATTCTTTTTCAAATCCGGTAGCTTCTAAAAAATAATCGATCCCATTTACAAGACGGGCATTTAAAAATGTATGCAAAGATGCTGCCACCCCTCCTGCCGCACCTCCATGTTTTATAACGGCCATATCTTTCCCCGTTCTACTGAACACAACATCTCGAAATTTAGTAAGGCCTGCTTCGAGCAATTGAACATCTTTAGCTGAGGCACCTTTTTGCGGACCAAAAACTGCCGCAGCTCCGTTCGGTCCAAGCAAAGGATTTTCTACATCGCATAAAATAATTATTTCTGTGTTTGCAATCCTTTTATCTAAGCCTGTTATATCAATTTGCGCAAGCGATGATAAAGAAGCAGGCAGATCAACAAGTTCATTTCTTTCTGCATCAAAGAATTTTATTCCCAATGCATTCAATATTCCCGTTCCCCCATCAACTGTTGCGCTTCCCCCAATACACAAAATGATCTTAGTCGCGTTTTTGTTTAAAGCTTCAATAATTAATTCACCGGTGCCTTGTGTTGTTGTAATTAACGGATTGTATTCATCAGTTTTCAACAATCGCAAACCTGATGCCGCCGCCAATTCAATGATAGCTGTTTTATTTTTTTCGATCCAACCAAAAAATGAAGATATTTTTCTTTTTAAAGGATCTTTCACGATCGTAGAAATCAATTGGCCACCTAAATGATCAATTAATAAACCCGCAGTGCCATCACCACCATCAGCTACAGGGAAACAGGTTGTAGTGAAGGATAATTTTCTTTTATGCAAACCATTGCTGATCGCTTCAGCAACTTTTGCCGCATCAAGACTGTTTTTAAAAGCATTGGGAGCGATCAGTATATGCATATCCTGTTATAAAATAATAAGAGATAAAATATAAACTACGATCATCGTTATCAATCCCATCAAGACAGAAGCTATTGAATGTACACGCAACATAGTTCTCACATCAATATCTGAAAATTTTGAGATGACCCAGAAATAAGCATCGTTGGAATGTGATATCATCATTGACCCGGCACCCATCGAAAGAACCGTTAGCAACTTTGCATTTTCTGATTCAAGGCCTAACACCGGCAACAATGGCAACACAATTGAAGATGCAGTAATAATTGCAACCGTTGAGGATCCTTGTGCTGTTTTAATAAGACAGGTTAACAAAAAAGGGAACCAGATGCCCAGCATTTTCAGATCAAGATTTTCTTCAAAATGTTTGCCGATATTAGTAGCAGCTAATACAGCACCAAAGGCGCCGCCGGCTCCAATGATCACTAATATGCCTCCGGCTTTTTCCACCGCAGATGATAGCTGAAATGATACGGAATGTTTCGAATTTTTTCCCGTTAGAATTGCTAACAATACACCAATAGCAAGAGCGATGGCCGGATCGCCAACAATAGAAAAAACATCATTTAGCAAACCGGTTTCATTTTTATCCAACACAAGAACTGACTTTAAAGCCATCAACAAAATGGGAATTACTACCGGCAGAAAAGCAAGGATCGGTTTTGGCCCTGCAAAGACATCCTCATTACTTTCTTCTGTAGTTTCAATACTAGTTTTTGTTTTTTTACCAGCATACACTGCCCACCAATGACCGATCAGCATGGCAGGGATAGCAATTAAAATTCCATACAAGATCAGTTTCCCAAAATCAACTTCAAGAGTAGCTGCGGCTGCAGTCGCACCCGGATGTGGCGGCAATAAACAATGAACGGCGTACAAACCTGATGCTAATGAAATACTCATGGTAGCTACCGCCATACCCGTTCTTTTTATCATTGATCGATTGATACCACTTAAAACAATATAACCTGAATCGCAAAAGATGGGCAGTCCGACAATAAATCCTGTAACTGATAAAGCAAGCGAAGATCTTTTTTGACTTACTAATTTTAATATAGAAGCTGCCATTACATTGGTGCTTCCATTTTTTTCCAGTAGTACACCAATTGTAGTACCCAGTACAATAATAATGGCCAGTTTGGACATTACATCTCCAAACCCGTTCTTGATAAGAGTTAAAATTTCAGCAAATGGCAGTTGTACGCCAAGACCTGTAATAAAGCAGGCGATAAGTAATGCAAAAAAAGGATGAACTTTGAATTTTACAGTAAGCAGAATGATAAAAATGATCCCGGCTAAGAGAGAAATAATTACCTGCAAAAAAGATACATTCATTAGATCCTGGTTTCGGTATAATATACCTGGTTAAATAAATCCTAACGGTCTAGCCTCCCCACATACCCCAAAAAAATAAACTCGTATATTTACAAAAAAATACTATCGTATGTCATTATTAAATCAGCAAAAAGGTAAAAAGAAAAACGATAAGAAGAAAAATCAGAATAATTCTGCACCTGGTTCAAAGTTCATTCAAAAAACGCAGACAAATGCTTTTGTAAGCAAACAGACTAATACAGGGTCACAAAGAGGAAGTTAGTTTTCGCCTCACTCAGTCATTTGCTTTTGCGATCTCCTTTTTTACGTTCAGTTTATAACGCAAAGCTAACTCTTCATTGCAAAAAACATAGAGCCACTCTCCCGTGGCATCAGTTATGTTATATTTAAATACAAGTTTTTCGCCACTTGTATTGAGAGCAGAGAATTTTGTACTCTGAGCCGTGTCAAGCACCGGCGATCCCGAAACAAAAAAATCACTGATCTCTTTCCTTGCTTTTAATTCAATAAGAATAGTGTCGCCAATTGATACATCAATTACACCTTTGGCGGGGAAATAACTGCTGACACCTGCCTTAACATAGCCCGAATACCGAAATGGACTTTGACCAAACTCACGATAAACAGGAGGATCTTTTAGCAATGTCCATTGAGGATCTTCTGGATAATGCTCACGAATGAATTCATCGGGCGGCGTTAGAAAATAAAGATCATTATACTGACGTACGTATTCATTTCCATAAGAAACAAAACCGCTGGCCCATGTTACATCAAGTAAATACCAGGAACTGTCAATATAAACCGAGTTCCATGTATGATTGACTGCAAATCTTCGGTTATTATTTGTTCTTGCATAGCCATAAATGATCTCTGCTTTTATTCCTGCATGATCACATAAGGTTTTAAATAGCCGGGAATATCCTTCGCAAAAAGCAACACCGGTATTCAAAACTTTTGCAGCGACCCTTTCATTCAAAGATGGTAATGCAGCGCTGCTGTCATCGGGTTCATTATAAAAGGTATGAGGCTTTTTCTTACCCCGGCCAATGGGCATCACATTATAATCGATATGTTCTGTTATCCAGCGAAAGATAGCCCTCACTTTTTCACGATCTGTTTTACCAATTGAAGCCAGTTGTTTTGCTAATGTATCTGCTTTTGTAACAGGGATCGACTCAACCTTATTATCAATTACATAAAAATTAGTTTGCCCAACCTGGGAATAAAACCTGAGTGGCAGGAAAAATAATATGACTAAAAAGATTTTCATTCCAAAACCCTTCTTAAAGTTAAGAAGAGTTTTGGAGTTGAGTTATTATCTGAAGTTTTTACTGAACACCTAATTCCCAAATTATTGCCGGCAGGTTCTTATTTTTAAATAAAGCATTATAATTATCGATCGTCTTTCTCAAGTCTTTATCATAAACGCTTTTATATTTCACCCATTCCTTATCCAGGTCAGCATTCCGATTTTTTAACCCTTCTGTTACTCTTGGGTCATGGGCATCGGCAAGGTTTTTCAAATAGAGAAACTCTACATTTAATTTGCTGGAAAAATTAATTACATCCTGGAAGTTCTTTTGTCTTGTTTCGATCAGGCTCGCCTCCCATTCATCGATCTTCTTTATCAACTCTTTTCCTTTTTCAACTAACTCTTTACTATCCTTCACATCTTTTAATAACTCATTAAATGTTTCCACTTGTTTCTTTACTTTTCGCATAGCAATTATGGACTTGTGAATTTCACTAACCTCGCCTGTAATATTGTTCAGGAATTTTTGTTGTTCGTTCCAATCAGCAGCAGTTACTTTTAAATTAGGATCCTGGATCACATTCATTTCGGTTTCAGAAGAAGTCTCTTTATAAGTGATCTTTGCTTTATATTTTCCCGGAGGCAAACGATAACCTGTATAATCACCATACACATAAGCACCCTGTATATCAGGAGAAATATTTTCGCCTTTAAAATTCCACGCAAAACGATTGATTCCTTTTATAGCGGGAATGACCTGTGCAGCTGGCGGCCCGCCGGGATATGGTTTGAAGAGGCTATCTTTTTTATTGGTGTATGTTCTTACCACTTTATTATTCGCATCCATTATTTCAAGCTTCACCATATTAGTATCTGCATTCTCAGGAAAATAATAATCAAGCATTACTCCTTCCACCGGGTTTGCACCATTTGAATTACCCGGATCAAGACCGGGAATATTTGCGGCTCCGCTATAACGATAAGTTGTTTTAGGAGTAAACAGTTTTATTTTGCCAGCTGCCATCACACCTGCAAATTGTTGTAATGCCCCAAGATCATCCAGTATCCAGAATGATCTTCCCGCAGTGGATGCAACAAGATCATTGTCTTTAATGATCATATCTGTAACAGGTACCACTGGAAAATTCAATTGCATTTTGCTCCAGTTCGTTCCACCATTATAAGAAATATAAAACCCTCTTTCACTCCCAGCATAAAGAAGGTCTTTTATTTTTTTATCTTCTCTTATTACACGAATAAAATCATCAGCGTCAACACCTGTGATGATCTTTGTCCATGTTTTGCCATAATCAGTTGTTTTGTATGTGTACGATGCATAATCATTGAACTTATACCTGGTGGCGCTAATATATGCAGTGGCTTTATCATTTGGTGAAAGTTCAATTGAGTTGATCATGGATTCCTGCAAACCGGCAGGCGTTACATTCTTCCAGTTCTTTCCTGCATCTGTTGTCATATAGACCAAACCACAATCACTTCCTGTCCATATCACTCCTTTCTCTAATGATGATTCGGTTACATAGTAAATGGTATTGTAGTTTTCACCACCAGCACCTTCATTCGTTATAGGACCACCACCTAATCCTTGTTTGGTCGAATCATTTCTTGTAAGATCGGGGCTGATCACTTCCCAATTGATCCCACCATTCGTTGTTTTCAATAAAACATTTCCTGCATGGTAAATTGTTGACGGATCATGTGGTGAAGCAATGATCGGCGCATTCCAGTTGAACCGGTATTTCATTTTCTTTGGTTCAATAGCGAGGTTCACCGAAGGATATGCCTGGATATCTTTTACTTCTTTTGTTCTTGCATCCAACACTTCGATATACCCCTGGTAGCAACCGCCATAAAACTGTGTTGGATTGTTTGGATCAAAGGCGATCCATGCACTTTCACAACCAGGACCGACAACCCAATCTTTTTCTGTTATGCCAAATGAATTGTTGCGGCTTTGTATCATCATTGATGTATTATCCTGTTGCCCTCCATACACCCAATATGGAAAACGATTATCAACATTGACACGATAAAATTGGGCAGTAGGTTGATTGTTCAATGAACTCCAGCTTTTACAGTCATTAAAAGTTATTTCACCACCGCCATCGTCAGCCAAACCGATTATTGTAGGATCTTTTGGATTTATCCAAAGATCATGTGTATCGCCATGGCCAACTCTTACTTGGTTAAACGTTTTTCCTCCATCAATTGACTTTGTCATCGGTGCATTTAACACATAAACTATGTTTTCATTTTTTGGATCGGCAAACACTTCCATATAGTACCATGAACGGGAGGTGATCAATTGATCATTTGACATCAGGGACCAACTCATACCTCCATCATCAGAACGATACAAACCTGCTTTTGATTTTTCTGCTTCTACAATTGCAAACACACGATCAGGATTTGCTCTTGAAACCGACACACCGATCTTTCCCATTTGTACAGGTAATCCACTATTAATTTTATTCCATGTTTCTCCTCCATCATTACTTTTCCAAATGGAGCAACCATTGCCACCACTTTCTACTTTCCATGGATAACGACGATGCTGCCATGTGGCTGCATAAAGAATGCGGGGGTTTTTTGTATCCATGCTTAAGCTGCTTGCACCGGTGCTATCATTTACAAACAAAACTTTGCGCCATGTTTGTCCGCCATCTGTTGATTTAAAAATTCCACGATCAGGATTAGGGCCATGCGCTGTTCCCTGCGCAGCAACATAAACTATATCCGGATTATTGGGATGAATAACCACATCAGAAATATGACGGGTATTTTGCAAACCAATATTCTTCCATGTTTTTCCTCCATCAACGGATTTGTAAACGCCATCGCCGTAAGAAGTCATTACACCACGAATAGCATGTTCGCCTGTACCTACATACACAACATTGGGATCAGATTCGGAAACAGCGATATCACCAATAGAACCAACTTTAAAAAAACCATCAGAAACATTGCGCCATGTTAAGCCACCATCATCAGTTTTTGAAACACCGCCACCTGTATAACCAACAAAGAATGCCTGGTCATTTCCCGGCACACCACAAATTGCATTGGCACGACCACCGCGGAAAGGACCTATACATCTCCATTTTAATGCCTGGAAAACGGAATCATAATTGATGGTCGATACAGATTTTATTTCTTCTGCTTTCTTTTGCTTCTGTGCTGTGAGTGAAATGGTATTAGATCCAAGTAAGATGATGGTGATAAGCTTTCGCATATAGTTAGTTTGTGTTGCTGAAATTAAAGAATTAATGGGAATCATTTGCTTCATTTATCATTGGTTGCCAGACATTTTCTGAACAAAGAATTGTATATATTTATGCGTTGTTTGCAATTATAACATGACACCTCAAGAGTTTCAAAGATCTGTAACCAAGATTGACTTGTATGGAAAATATTTATGGTATTTATTTTCGATTGCTCTTATTGGAATAGGTGTTTTTTTATTTTACGATTTAACGACGAATCCGAATAAATACAGGTTAAAACATACTTATGTTTTAGCTTTTTTTGCTTTTGCCTTCTTGTTTCTTTTAGGGTGCTACGCTTTATATCTTTTGCCAAACAGATACAAAGTTTTGACCGTTAATAATAATTTAAGTATTGACAAAAAGAAACTAATAGTTGATAGACTTCTTGACAACTTAAAAGTGCAGTGTCACAATAGCCAAGACATTTTTTATACTTTTACATACCAGCGAAAACCGTGGACAAAAGATTATGATGTGTACTTAGGCATTGACAAAGAAAAATTCTATGTAAGTGTACTCGTGAGAACAAGCTATTACCGGGGAGGCTTTATAGATTTTGGAGGTGCAGAAAGGTTAAGAAGGAAAATCGTATCAAGTATTAAATTATTAGCAGGAGACGAATAACTTAAACAACATTTGACTTACATAGTTGTTATTGCTCAAATTTAGACAGGATTGAACAATAGTAAATCGCACCAACAACCGATACATCATCAACTTCAATTTATTAAATTTCACCCAGCGAACGCAAAGAAATGGCGAACGCAGCGCCACTTCTATTTATCGCTGCGGTCGCTGCGTGAAAGAGGCTGAATAGAATTGTTGCTGCACAAGAGTGCGACGCAACAAAAGCTTAACCAAGGAACAAATGTTCGGTACATAACTCTTTATCCATTTCTTAACAACCTTTTTATAATTAGCAGAAATTCTCATCGTTTTAAAATCATTCAACTTCAACCGGACATTTCATTTTTTATTTTTTTACTGAAAAACACAGACAATGGCAGATAACAACAATGGCCAGGAAGACTTATTGTATTCCTATGACTCCTTCGGCGAAAAGAAAAAACCGGCTGATAACAATTTTTTATGGTGGTGCTCAGGGGCACATCAAAAATTACTGAAACAATTTCCCTCAGAACATAGTAAGTACTCAGGGCTTGGTGCTGTGCTGCTCGCCACATTTGTGCTGGCAACTATCTCTGCCGGCTATGCTATATACACCGTATTTGGAAACTGGTTGTGGACGATCGGGTTTGCGATCATCTGGGGATTGATCATTTTTAATTTCGATCGCTTTCTCGTTTCCACCATGCGGAAATATGGTGTATCACGCCGCAAGCAGATCATGATGGCCTTACCGCGGATCGCTCTTGCATTGCTTATCGGTGTGGTGATCGCCCGGCCACTCGAGATGAAAATTTTTGAAAAAGAGATCAACGTAAAAATGACGAAAAACCTCCATGACAAGATCCGGCTTAATGATAGTCTTTTAGCCATGGAATATAAAAATCAACTTGTAAATGCAGACTCAGAAAGACAGCGACTCCTCGGTCGCAAGCTGGCGATCGAGGATACGCTGCACAATTTGCGATCAGCATATCTGCAGGAAGCTGATGGTACAGGTGGCAGTCGTCAAAGAGGTATTGAAAATATCACAAGATTGAAACAGGATGCATTTAACCTGGCAAGAGATCAATTTGCTCCTGAACTTTTATTGCTTGAACAAAATATGAAAAGCCAGGAGAACATTACTGATGCTGCAAAAGCATCTATGGAAGATAAAAGAAAACAGTTTGAACAAACTGCCATGGCGAATATGGGTTTTTTGGAACGTAACAAAGCATTGGCTGATCTGTCGGCCGAAGAAGGAAGTGTATTCTGGGCAAGCTGGCTGATCTCATTGCTGATCATCTTAATTGAGATCGGACCGGTGTTATCGAAACTGATGATGCCACTTGGGCCTTATGACATTGCATTGGCAAAAGAAGAATTACTGCACATGGCAAATGAAGAAGGTGAGATAAGAAAAGATAAAGTAGAAAGATTTGAGCGGAGAAAAATTTATCATGAAAAACAAAAAGAAATGAGTGATACGCTGGCAGAAAAAGTGGTACAGCTTCAGCAAAAAAATATTGACAGGGAACTGGATAAATGGGAACGTGGTGAATGGGAACCGGAAGATCATCGTGCAAGCATGGATGAAGTGATGCGGAAAATAAAAAGTCAATACCAGTTCAAAGAAGATGATTTATTATAATAAATTTTGAAGAGCCAGTTAACCAGGGAGCCTTATTCTCGTACAATTCTTATGACCCGTCAACGAATATCTAGTATAGCCACGAAAATATTCGCCGGGTCATTTGTTTTATTGGTCAAAGAAAAATGGTTTATTTAAATCCTATAACGTATTTAAATAAACCATTTCTATAAGTTGTGAACTTTCTACATTTTATCTTTCACTCCTGCCCTCTTCTTCATTTCTGCGGCCGGGAAAACAATTAATCTTCCCATTTGTTTACCTCCACGATAGGTAACAACTTTCATAGTTGCTGCATCTTTTGGTACCATTACCGATTTTGAATAATGAGGATAAAAATTATCAGGAAAAGAATTATCAAAAGAATAATGAACAGAGATATCAGGGATCTCTGTTTTCATTTCAACTGAAATTTCATTCTTATCATTTTTCGTGAACTTGAAATCAGGCTCGTACATGCTTGGTGCATACTTTTTTTGCGCTGCATCAAAACGTGCAAAATGACTTTCTACTTTTCTATAAAAATTATTCCAGTTCTTTTTACTCTTAGGACTCCATAAAACTTCTGCCGTTGCAAATGCTCTTGGCCAAACCATATAACGCAGATGGCGCATATTATAAATTTGCTCTGTCCATAAATTGGCTTGCCCGCCTTTTATATATTTCGGATCTACTCCATCAGGCACTGGTTCAAACTCATAAGATTTACTTAAACGCAAGGTTGCATATACCGGTGGCTCGATCATAACATCGCCCTGCATATAATCAAGGTAAGCGAAGGTGGTTGGACTCATCACCACTTCATGATTTTGTTTAGCCGCTTCAATTCCGCCTTTCATCCCCCGCCAGCTCATCACCGCTGCATTGGGTGCAAGACCACCATCGAGTATTTCATCCCAGCCAATTAATTTTTTTCCTTTTGAATTCACGATCTTCTCTACTCGCTTTACAAAATAGCTCTGCACCTCATCTAAATTTTTCAAATTCTCTTTTTTCATCAGCGCTTTTATCACATCTGATTTTTCCCAAAAATTTCTTGCTGTTTCATCCCCACCCATATGTATATATTCAAATGGGAATAGCTGCGCAACTTCAGTGATCACTTTATCAATGAATTCATATACTTTTTCATTTGCGGGACACAGCGTATTATCAACTAAACCATAAAAATGTCCGCTTGGTGGCCATACCATAAATTTTTCACCAGAATTCACAACATACGTACCGGGTGTACAAGTTAATTCGGGATAAGAAGCAATGGCGGCTAAACTATGTCCGGGCATTTCTATTTCAGGCATAACATTTATGAACCTGTCCTTTGCATACTGAACGATCTCTTTTATATCGGACTGTGTAAAGAATCCACCGAAGTTGCGTGACTCACCTGGTTCGGGATCTGAAAATGTACCAAAGGTTCCTGTCTTCTGCACATTCCATGCCCCAACAGTTGTCAGCTTTGGATAACTTTTAATTTCAATGCGCCAGCCCTGGTCATCCGTTAAGTGAAAATGAAGTAAATTATATTTATACGCGGCCATGTCATCAATAAATTCTTTTACATCTTTTACTCCAAAAAAATGACGTGATACATCAAACATCAAACCTCTCCAACCGAAGCGGGGATAATCCGTGATCTCAACTACAGGTATTGACCATGAAGTATTTTTTACAACGGATCTGCTTTCAATAGCAGGAGGAAGAAGTTGTAATAAAGTTTGTGCTCCATAAAATAAACCGGTAGGATCGTTAGCAGTAATTGTTACACCATTACTTGCAGATACACTAAGTTGATAACCTTCTTTGCCTATTGTATTGTTTGCAGTTTTATTCAGCGAAAAATGAACATCGGCCTTTTCGGCAGAAGATGCAACTGAAACGGGCAAACCCGTAACAGATAGTTTTTCCTTTAACCAATCTGCAATTTTTTTGACCGCCAAATTTGTGGATCCCTCTTCGATCACAATTTGAGTTTTAAAATTATAAACTCCCTCTTTTTGTTGAAGAGAAACAGGTTCGGGAATAATTGAAACCTGGGAAAAAGAAGGAATGGAAGCTGATACTAATAAAGTAATTACAATGAAAATTCTTGCAAGCATAACGTAAGTATTAGATTGAACGATGAAGGTAAATTATTTTAAGGGTGAAAATGCTGATGAAAAATAAATTTTCAAATAGCTGACAATTCCATGCTTTTAAGATTTTTTAGCTGGAGAATGCACAGCTCAAATTGTGATCTCGGAATAGACGCCTCTATCATACAAAACAGTTGCAGCTCTTGCCTGAAAATCACACAGTCATTCTTTTTAATGATCCTCATTACATCATTCATTATCGTATAATCAAATTGCAGGCGATAATTGATCAATACCGGCTTTTTAATAATGGGATTTGACTGCAGCGCAAAAGAAGCAGAAGTTTTATAGGCATTGGTCAAACCAGGTACGCCTAATAATGTACCTCCGAAATATCGAACAACAACAAGAGCAGTATTAGTTAATTCTTTACTGTCTATTTGTCCAAGAATAGGCTTACCTGCGCTGCCAGAAGGTTCTCCATCATCGCTGCTACGAAAGTTATTTCCATCTGTGCCGATCCGATAAGCAAAACAATGATGCACAGCTTTAGAATGTTCTTCTTTTAATTCTTTCAATCTCTTTTTAAAATCACCAACTGATGAGATCGGGAAAGCATAAGCAAGAAAGCGACTGCCCCGGTCTTTAAATTCAGCGACGGATTCCTTTTCTATTGTTTTATAAAAATTATTATCGCTGTTACTATTTGCCAGGTGCTTGTGCTTTTTTTATAAAGAGATAATAAAACTGTATGCAGATGATAAATGCATTGGGAATAATGATCGGGAAATTAACATCTAATAAAATACCATAGATCAAAAAGCCAACAGCGCCCAGCATATTTATAAAACGGATGCTTCTTATTTTTTGGCCAACCAAAAAGCTAAGTACAACTAGCCCCGCTGATAAATAACCCAACCATTCAACCCAGTTCATGATTATAAATTTTAATTGAATCTCCCAATATCTTTATTTCCTTGTCTGCATTTTTAATTTCCAATTCCGGTGCAGCAAGTCCATTATTAATTATTAATTCTTCATTCTTAATTATTCTCGTCTCATCCCAGATTTCTTCGTCAATAAATGATTGTAATAATCTTGCACCACCTTCAACGATCACACTTTGAATTTTCATTTGATATAATGCATTCACAATTTGATGAACAAGGCTAACATCTTCGGTTACCTGGTAGTAAATAAGATGGACTTTCTCTTCATGCTTTATCTTATTAAATATAATGGTTCTTTGTTTGTTGTTAAAGATCTTTAAAGACGGCGGCAGTTTCAGATCCATATCAACTACTGATCTAATTGGCGAAGGACCGGGCCAGTTCCTTGTAGTGAGTTCCGGATCATCAAGCAAAGCTGTATTGGTACCCACCAATATTGAAGCTTCTTCGCTTCTCCACTTATGAACAAGTCGATTTGTTTGTTCATTTGAGATCAATAAACGATTTCTTCCATCTCCCGCTATTTTTCCGTCTGCTGTTTCCGCCCATTTTAAAATAATATGAGGACGATGTTTCGTATGAAAAGTAAAAAAGCGTTTATTGAGTTGCTGACATTCTTTTTCAAGAATTCCATAAACAACTTTTACCCCTGCAGCTCTAAGTTTTTCAATTCCTTTTCCATCAACTTCTTTAAAAGGATCACGACAACCAATAACAACTTCGGGAATTTTATTCGCTATTATCAGATCAGTACAAGGTGGCGTTTTGCCAAAATGGCTGCATGGCTCCAGCGAAACATATAAAACTGAGCTTGAAATTTTATCCTTGTCCTGCTCAGTAACTGAATTTATGCAATTTACTTCTGCATGAGGGCCGCCATATTGTTGATGAAAACCTTCGCCGATAATTTTTCCCTTGTGAACAAGAACCGCACCGACCATCGGATTGGGTGCAACGTAACCAGCTCCTTGTTTTGCCAGTTCAAGACAGCGATGCATGTATGTTTCTTGAGTTGTCAATTGTGAATGGTGAATAATACAAATGTAATTGTTTATGGCATGATAAAGATTTCATCAAACTCACCATTGACCATTCACCATTCACGTCGTAAGTTTGCTAATGACCTTGAATGAAGCCAGGACAGTTTTGACAAAAGAGCTTAAGAATGTTTATGAAAGTGATGAGCTTAGAAACATTATTGAGCTTGTGATAGAACATATAACAAATATGTCAAGAGCAGAGCAGTTAAAAAATAAAGTCCCCTATCTTACCTGCACACAGCTCGAGGACCTTGATGGAATCACAGAAAGATTAAAGAAAAACGAGCCAGTTCAGTATGTATTAGGTGAAGCATGGTTTGCAGGAATGAAATTCAAAGTGAATAAGAATGTTTTGATACCAAGACCTGAGACGGAGGAGTTGGTTGATTGGATAGTAAGAGAAGCTGTGAGCTATGAGCTACGAGCTATGAGCATTCTTGATATAGGAACTGGCAGTGGATGCATACCGATCACTTTAAAAAAGAAACTGCAGGAAGCAAATGTCTCAGCAATTGATGTTTGCAGTGAAGTTTTATTTACAGCAACCGAAAATGCGGTAGCGTTAAATGCTGAAGTAAATTTTGTTTTGCTCGATTTTCTTGACGAAGAAAAATGGAAAGAGCTTGCACAATACGATATCATCGCCAGCAATCCACCTTATGTAAAGCAAAGTGAGATAAACACTATGCATGAACGTGTAAAGGAATTTGAGCCTCATCTTGCTTTGTTCGTGCCTGATGAAGATGCATTATTGTTTTATAAAAAACTTTCTGATTTCTCACTAAAACATCTAAAACCCGGCGGAAGTTTATATGTTGAAATAAATGAGGTACTGGGTGAACAAGTTGTAAATACCTTTCATTCTGTAGGATTTACAAATATCGAATTGAGAAAAGATATGCAGGAAAAAGAAAGGATGATCAAAGCGACGCTATAATTAGTTCTTCACGTTCACTGCAACTTTTGCATTATTCTTTTTAGCTGCTTCCAGCACTTTTATAAAGCCTGCATGATAAGAGATCGAATCGGCATTTACCACTACCGTTAATGTATCATCCGGAGATTTGCGGTGTTTATCCAATTCAATTTTCAAAAATGAATCGAGCAATGCGGGGGCCACTTCTCTTTGACCGATATAAACCTTTTGCGCCGCATCAATAGATACCGTTACACTTTGCTTCACTTTTCTATCTTTTGATCCACGGGGAGTGTTTACCGTTTTTACATTCGGGTTTGCCTGCGTAGTGGTGATCAAAAAGAACATCAGCAAAATGAAAAGGATATCATTCAGTGAATCTGTAAAAACTTCCGATTCGTTTCTATGTTTTTTTCTAAACTTCATTCTTCAAACGGATTAATGGGTGGGCTCTTGTAATACATCAAGGAAATCGGCGGCAGCTCCTTCCATTTTGTTTGATGTCTTATCTATTTGTGTATTGAGATAGCTATATGCAAAATAGGCGATCAAACCAATGACCAAACCCGAGATCGAAGTAATAAGTTTTGTATAAATACCCTGGGAAACAACATTGATCTCTACTTCATTTGCTTTTTGGATATTGGCAAACAACTGCATCAAACCGATCAGCGTTCCCACAAAACCAAAGATTGGTGCAGCTTTGGAAACAACAGAAAGAATACCAAGATTCTTTTCCAGTTTATACATTTCCAACTGACCCACATTATCCATGCTCTTTTCAATATTCTCAATTGGTTTGCCCACACGTTGTAGGCCTTTATCAATGATACGTGCAACTGGATTGTTTGAGTTTTTCGCAAAGCTTCTTGCCGCACTAAGATTGCCGCTTACAATATGATCCCGGACAATGTTCATAAAATTCTGATCAATATTTGAAGCATTGCGAATGGCGATATAGCGTTCGAAAAATACATAAATAGCCAATAACAGCATAATGGCAAGCGGGACCATGATCCAGCCACCCATAAAAAGGAGTTCCATAAAACTTATGCTGCCATCATTGTTGCGATCAACATTCATATGGCCTGCGATCTGGGTTAACGAGTCGGAAATCTGTAAAAGATCAATCATTTCTTTTTTCTTTGGTTCGTAAAAGTAAGGTCACGTAGTTCTAATGAATAGATAACTTTTCAACAACTGTGGATGAAACGAGAAAAATAATGCCACGTTGTGGAGGCATGTTAAGTTTTGGAGTTCTTTAACAACAATGGATCATCGAATAAATAAAACAGTTAAACTTTCGCAAATACTATTTAGATCCTTGGCCGATTGGCTTCATCATCATTGCTTGTATCTGTTTCATGGTATTTTCCATTCCCTGTGCACTGCCATCAAGGAAAATAACATTACCCTTACCAAACTCTGCGAAGTTCTTAATGGCTTCTGTCCACATACTGAATAGAATTACGTTGGTATCAAGATTGGCTTGTTTCATTTGCTCTGCAGCTTCCGTCATTCCCTGTGCCACTTCCATGCGGAATAAAGCCACACCCTGTCCACGAAGTCTTGCTGCTTCTTTCTCCGCTTCTGCTGAGATCTTTATTGCATTACCTTCTGCTTCTGCTGATTTTGTTTTCGTGATCAATAAAGCCTGCCCTTCATTTTCTGCAGCGGCTTTCAGGTTATTACTTGCCACCACTTTGCTCATTGAATCCAGAATCACTTTGTCAAATGTGATATCGTTTATCTGCAGATCCTGTAAGTGATAACCCCAATTCTCCAAAGAATGATCAACCTGTTCTTTTACATACTCAACGATCTCTTTACGAAGACCTAATACTTCTGCTTGTTTTTTTGTTGCTACAAAAGAGCGGATATTACCTTCAATGGTTCTTATCAATGCCTGCATCAGGTCCCTGTCTGCAATGAATTTGAATGCTACTTTTTTTATTGTCTCTTCATCGGCATTTTGCACAGAATACAAAAGCATGCTTTTAAAATAAACATTGGCCTGGTCCTGCGTTACTGCCTGGAACTCCAGTTCCACTGACCGATTTTGAATAGAAACTTTTTTATGAACCGATTCAATTAGCGGTAGTTTCATCCGTAAACCCGGTCTTGCAATACGCTGGTATCTGCCGAACAAAGTGATAACGCCTATAAAACCCTGGTTGATGGTATAAAATGAACTGAAGAAAACAAAAAGTATTATTAATGTCCACCAATATTGTGACCAAAACTGTTGCATATATAAGTTTTTTGAGTGAGCTAAAGTACCAAGAATTTCACTGGTCAGAGAAATATTTTACACCGTTAACAAGCAGAAAGGAATAGAACTAACTTTACGGAAATCTTTTTTATGTCACACAGCTCAAAACTATTTGTAGGCATACTTAGTTTTTTACCGATAATCTTGCTCCTGGTTTTTCTATTTATGATCTTCAGTATGTTTCCTACTTTTTTTCAATGGGATAAATATGAACCTGCGCCGCAGGAAGTATTCAGTGCCTTTGCTCCGCTCTTTTTCCTTGGATTTGCAATGGGCATACTTTCAATTGGCTTGCTTATTTTCTTTATCATGCACCTCTTAAGGCACAAGGCATTGGATTCAACTGAAAGAATTATCTGGATACTTGTTTTCTTATTTGCAGGGATCGTTGGGTACCCCATCTATTGGTATATGAGAGTTTGGAAGGATGATATCTAGACATCAGGATTTTTCATTCCAGATACTAACAAGATGTACCATTGTTTCTACCGCTTTATTCATATCCTGCACACTTATGAATTCAAGTTTTGAATGAATGGCTTGCTCACCAGCAAATAAATTTGGACAAGGCAAACCCATAAATGATAACCGACTGCCATCGGTACCGCCGCGAATACTTTCCATCTTTAATTTTAATCCCGCTCTTTTGATCGCTTCTTTTGCATGATCCGTTACTTGTGGATGAAGTAATAAAACTTCTTTCATGTTGCGATATTGTTCAGTCACCTTATATTCAAAAGATGCTTTTGGATAAAGCCGCATCAGCTCTTCAATTTGTGTACGCAGGTAATCTTCCTTTTTCTGCAATCCCTTTGTTTCAAAATCACGAATGATAAAATCGATGGTGCATTTTTCTGCAATGCCTTCCAATCTTACCGGGTGAATAAATCCTCTTTTACCTTCTGTTGATTCAGGTGACAATCTATCTTTAGGAAGTGCCGCCAATATCTCTCCTGCGATCTTCATTGCATTTATCATTTTTCCTTTTGCATAGCCGGGATGTGCTATTACTCCATTGATGATAACTTCTACAGCATCGGCACTGAATGTTTCATCTTCAAGGCTTCCTGCATTACCTCCATCTAATGTATAAGCGAAATCAGCACCTAATTTTTTCAGATCCACTTTCTCGGTTCCCCTTCCCACTTCTTCATCAGGTGTAAATAGAATTTTTATCTCGCCGTGTTTTACGTCTATATTCTTCATTAAAAAATTTGCGAGATCCATGACCTCAGCTACTCCGGCTTTATCATCACTGCCCAGCAAAGTTTTTCCTGATGCAGTAATAATATCGTTTCCAAATTGTGTTTGCAAATATGGATAGTCACTTGGTTTCAATACCTGTGTTGTATCATCGGGCAAAACAATATCATGCCCCTGGTAATTAGTATGAACGATAGGTTTTACATCCGTACCGCTGCAATCAGGCGCTGTATCCACATGGGCACAGAAACAAATAACGGGAACTTTCTTTTCTGTATTAGACGGAATAGTTGCATATACATAACCCCATTCGTCCATATGTGCATCAGCTATGCCAATCTGTTTTAATTCTTCTGCTAAGATCTTACTCAGATCTTTTTGCTTTTCTGTTGAGGGATTTGTTTTTGAAAGAGGATCGCTTTGGGTATCTATCTGAACATAACGCAAAAACCTTTCTGCTGCAGTGAACTTGTAGTTTTCAAACATACTTTATAAAAATGGACAGCGAATATACGACGAAAGTAGCCAATGTGATTAGTCTATTTATTAGAGAACTCATATTCACTATTGACGAAAGTCGAATAGAATTGTTGAAGTACAGGAGTGCGACGCAAGGAACGATCAATCAGGGCTCAAAAGCCGGTTAACAAATTCTGTTGCAAAAGATGAAATAAGTTTCTACCTTTTATTTCTAACCAAAATCAGCTATTATGAAAAAGCTAATTATCGGCGGCCTCGTCGGAGGCATTCTTTTATTTCTATGGCAAACTCTCTCATGGACCGTACTCGATCTACATGGTAAAGAATATCAACAAGCACCGACGGAAGACACTGTTTTAAATTTTCTCAATAGTCAATTTAGTGAGACTGGCCAATACTATCTTCCTCATGCAAAAGAAGGAGCCAGCACGGAAGAAATGCAACAAATGCAAAAAGATATGCAGGGCAAACCATGGGCAGTTGTCACTTATCACAAAGCGTATGACATGAACATGGTGACCAATATCATTACTGCCTTATTGGCTGCGATCATTTCAGCATTTTTCGCTTGCTGGATATTGATAAAACAAACCAATACTTCGTTCCTCACTACTTTTCTCAGTTCTCTTTTGATCGGTATAGTTGGTTATTTGTTCATTCCTTATTCAATGAATATATGGTTCGACGCACCCGGTGCTGTGACCAATTTCGTAGATGTATTAATAGCATGGGGACTTTGCGGACTTTGGTTGGGATGGTGGCTTAATAGAAAAAATAATAAGTTATAGGTGTTAAGTTATAAGAAAGGGTCTGAAATTTTCAGACCCTTTAACTTTTTTTAACTTATTATTTACTTACGGCATTATGATCAGCGGCTTTGTGCCAACTATCTCAACCAGTTCAAGATCAAAAATTAATTCTTCACCTGCCAACGGGTGATTTGCATCAAGAATAACAACATCATCTTTTACCTCTGCAATTTTTACCTGGAATTGCTGACCCGATGCATTGCTCATAACAAGTGGCGTTCCTACTTGCAATTGTATGTCTTCAGGAAATTGTGTTTTTGGATAATCAATGATCATTTCCGGATTTTTTTCACCGTATGCATTTTCCGCAGGAATATTCACCGTCTTCTTATCTCCTACTTTCATACCCGTCACGCCATCATCAAATCCTTTTATCACCATTCCGCTGCCCACTTCAAACTCGAGCGGCTCACGACCTTCTGATGAATCAAATGTTTCTCCACTGGTAAGGCGACCATGGTAATGTACTTTTACTTTGTCACCGTTTTTTACTTGTTGCATTGTTAATATTTTTTTGTGATCAACTTATGAATTTCTATTCACCGTCCCTTGCGTCGCACACTTGTACTGTAGTATTTCTGCGGAGCATTAAGAAGACAAAAAGAAAAAATGAGCTCGCAAGTTACTGAAATATCATATGCAACCATTCCCATATTAATTAAGGTCTAACTAATAATTTTCCAGAAATTTGAAGCAATAGAAATAATATGAAGCAATTTCTTTCAACCCTTTTAGCCTTTTCATTTTTTGTAATAAGCTGTAAAGGGCAACCCAATATTAAATCCGAAATCCAAAATCCGCAATCTGCGATCATTCCCGGCGCCGAACGCATTAATGTTTATTTACCATTCTTAAAAGGAAAGAGGGTTGGCATCTTCGCCAATCAAACATCGATGGTTGGTAACACTCATCTTGTTGATACCTTAAGAAAATTAGGTATTGATATCAAAGTGATCTTTGGACCTGAGCATGGATTCCGGGGCACAGCAAGTGCAGGTGAAAAAATTGGCAACTATACAGATGAGAAAACTGGGATACCAGTTATATCATTATATGGTTCCAAAAGAACATCATCAACAGAAGACATAAAAGATGTTGATCTATTGATCTTCGATATACAAGATGTAGGAACCCGTTTTTACACATATATATCTTCCATGCAGGAGTTTCTGGAAACTGCATTGGAAAATCACAAACCATTACTGTTGTTGGACCGGCCAAATCCAAATGGTTTTTATGTTGATGGGCCAGTGTTAGACATAAAGTTTAAAAGTTTTGTTGGCATGCAGCCAATACCTATTGTTTATGGAATGACGATGGGAGAATATGCGATGCTTTTGCTTGGGGAAAAATGGGTTTCAGAAAAAGCAAATGCTGTCAATGCATATAATATTACAACCAAGGAAACTGCCGATACTCCTTTTCACTTTTTAGTAATTAAATGCAAGAACTATACACATAAAAGCAAATATGTTTTACCGGTAAGATCTTCCCCAAACTTACCCGAGATACAATCCATCTATCTCTATCCAACAACATGTTTGTTTGAAGGAACTGCATTAAGTGAAGGTCGCGGTACCCCAAAACCATTTGAATATATCGGCCACCCATCATTGCCAAAAAACATGTTTTCATTTACCCCAAATCCAAATGAAGGAGCCAAAAGCTCCAAGCATTATGGAAAAGTTTGTTACGGCTGGAACTTTGGCGGCACACCCGAAGATGTATTAAAAAAAGTAGATAAGAAGATCCAGTTGCAATGGCTGTTTGATGCTTATAAGATTTTCCCAGATAAAGACAGTTTCTTTTTAAAAACAAATTCATTCATTCGTCTTGCCGGTAATGACATATTAATGCAACAGATAAAAGATGGAAAAAGTGAAGAAGAAATAAGAAAAAGCTGGGAACCTAAATTGAGCGAATTCAAAACGATACGTAAGAAATATTTGTTGTATGAGGACTTTTAATGATGAAATAAATTGCAGCTGAGTAGATCGGATACTCTTGATCACCATATATTGGTCGCTGTAAAATAGATTTTTACTCCTATTGTATAAACAAGCATAGCCACTGCCAATGGCTCCTTCCTTTTACCGTGATTTTTCGGTTAGTTGAAAATATCCTGCTTTTCAGGGATAGAAATTCATACGGAGAGTAAGCATATTGCATCATTAATTTAAAAACAATGAAACCCATCTTCTTCCGTTTCATGAAAAAAATAATTTTATCCTGTATTTGTTATGTTGCCCTGGCAAACATTTTTACCGCCTGCAAAACGGTTCCTGTTACCGGACGCAAGCAACTCAACCTTGTTCCTGATTTTATGATCAGGGAAATGGCTTTTACACAATATGATTCTGTGATAAAAATGAGTGCTACTCTTTCACAAAATGACAGCAGGGCACAAATGGTCACAAGGATTGGAAACAGGATCCAAACAGCAGTAGAATCCTATATGCTCCAGAATAACATGAGTAAGGATCTAAAGAATTTTAAATGGGAGTTTAATACCATACAAGAAGAAGCGATCAATGCCTGGTGTATGCCTGGTGGTAAAGTAGTTGTTTATACAGGCTTATTACCGGTTACTCAAAACGAAACTGCATTGGCTGTTGTAATGGGGCATGAAATTGCTCATGCAATTGCACGGCATGGCAACGAAAGAATGAGCGAAGCATTATTAGTAGGAATGGGCGGTTTAGTTTTAGAAGAAGCGTTGAAAGAACAAAAAGAACAAACGCAATTATTGTTTTTGGGTTTATATGTTGTGGGTACCACACTTGCACTGGAACTGCCAAACAGCCGCATGCAGGAAAGTGAAGCTGATAAATTAGGTTTGATATTTATGAGTATGGCAGGTTATGACCCCCAGGAAGCTATTCCATTCTGGCAGCGCATGGCTGCAAAAAATAATGGGACAAAGCTGCCTGAATTTTTATCTACACATCCAAGTGATGAAACAAGAATAAAAAAATTATCGGCATTAATTCCTGAAATAAGATCAAAATACTATACCCAAAAAATATAAAGTATGAAAAAACTATTTCTTTCTTTTCTCTGCATGTATTCAATACAGGCAATGGCGTTTGATACCTGGTGGCATGCCGAGTGTACACGGAAGGCAATGGTAGCAAATGGATTTTCAGGTGACGCAAGGTTGGCAACACAAGTGTCAAACTATATTACCGATTTTATGGCTGTATTAAATATGCCTAATGAAGGACTGGCAAAAATAAACATAAACAAAGCCCTTTTCAGTAGTGACCATTCATATGATTTTCTACATTTTGATGCCATTTATACTACCGCTGACATTGAAAAAAACTGGCAACTGATCTTTGAAAATACTAAAGCCGCTTTAAAACAATTTGCTGCTTCTTCATCCGTGGACCGGGACTACAGGCAAATTGTACTCTTTAATATTTTAGGAGCAAGCTTACATATCATCCAGGATTTTTATTCTCATTCAAACTGGGTAAATACCTATATGGGAAAAGGAATTTCTCCGATCCCTATCTGGTATGATGTTGAAGACAGTGTAAAGGGAAAAATGAAGATCTTTACCGGTATCTATGCAAAACCGTTTAATGGACATGTATCTCACGAGTCATTGCACAAAGACAACAGTGCAAGATCATATAATAAAGAGGCCGTTGAAACAGCAGAAAGGGCTTCCATTGACTGGATAAAAAGATTAATGATAGAAGTACCGGAACTGGACTGGAGCGGACTAAAAAGTTATAATATTCAAAACAATATGGTAATGAAAAATTTCCTGGTAACGCAGGATGCTTCTTTCTTAACATCCAGTTCTATTATCGCATTTAAATTCGACGGTAGCCAGCCGAAGAAATTAGTATTTGCAGATAATTTACCCGATGAACATGCAAAGGCTGGAATTGTATTATCCACCATTTTAACCAACTATGCTTCCAATGCCAAGGTAGAAAAAAATAAATTCAGGCTGCTTACGCCATACTGGGTTGGGTTTATGGGTTATAATATCAGCCATTATTTATCAAATGGATTATCATTGAATGGAGAAATATTTAAAAACTCAAAGGGCATTCAGCAATAAAAATATCAGTTATATAAAGATTTTGAATAAGATTTTTCTTAATTTAATGGCAACAAACCAACTCAACTATTATGTCAACTGAAACAAACCCAACCCCAGCTCCAGCCACATCAGGCGTGGATGGTAAAACAATCTCTATCATAAGCTATTTCTCATTGATCGGGTGGATCATTGCTTATGTTCTGTTTAGCAGTAATAAATCAAAACTGGCAGCATACCACATTCGCCAATCACTGGGATTGATGATAATTGCTGTTGTACTTTACATAGTCATGTTCATCTTCTTATTCATTCCCGTATTAGGTTGGATAATTTCTATTTTGATATACATTTCCCTTATCGGGGTTTTTGTGCTTTGGGTCATTGGACTAGTTTCCGCTATTAATGGCCAGGAAAAACCAGTTCCTATCATCGGTGTGAAAGCACAGGAAATGTTAGCTGGTATCAAATAATAGCCTTACTTCTTTACTCTTTAATATCTTCGCTACGATGAGTAACTTTCAATCGCTGCGAATAGTTTTTATGGGAACACCTGAGTTTGCCGTTGCTTCACTCGAAGCATTGGTAAAGGCAAAATGTAATATTGTTGGAGTTATTACTGCTCCCGATAAACAAGCAGGTAGAGGAATGAAAGTGACTGAAAGTGCTGTAAAAAAATATGCTGTTCGTCATCATCTAAAAGTTTTACAACCAGAGAAATTAAAGAACATTGAATTTCTTGAAGAACTCAGATCCTTAAATGCAGATCTACAAATTGTGGTCGCTTTCCGAATGTTACCCGAATCTGTTTGGAATATGCCACCGCTAGGCACTATCAATCTTCATGGTAGTTTATTGCCACAATACCGCGGTGCGGCACCAATCAACTGGGCTGTTATAAACGGGGAAAAAGAAACAGGAGTAACAACTTTTAAACTCAAACATGAAATAGATACGGGGGACATTTTAATGCAGGAAAGTTTTCCGATCGATGAAAATGAAACTGCCGGTGACGTACATGATAAGATGAAAGAGATCGGAGCAAGAGTTTTGGTTGAAACGGTGAAAGGGATTGCAGATGGAACATTAGCAGAAAGACAACAGACGACAGACGACGGACCACAGTCGTCCATCGTCAGTGGTCAATCGTCGCAGCTCAAACATGCACCCAAAATATTTACTGAAACCTGCAATATAGATTGGCGAAGATCTATTGATGAGATCCAAAATCTTATTCGTGGCCTCTCTCCTTTTCCTGGTGCATTTACTGAACTGGGTGATAAAACAATTAAGATATTCAAAAGTGAAAAAGAACTTTCATTGCCTACTTCAAAACCTGGCCGGTGGGAATCAGACGGAAAAACATATTTGAAATTTGCCGCAAAGGATGGATACATTCTATTGAAAGATGTTCAACTGGAAGGAAAGAAAAGAATGCTGATCGAAGATTTTCTTCGTGGTTATCGATTTGGATGATCAATCTCTTTCATTAATTATTTTTTCAGCTATCAACAGATCCATTGGCTTTGTTATTTTGATATTATTTTCTTCGCCTTCAACCAGTGTTACTTTCAAACCAAAAGCCTCCACCACAGTAGCTTCATCAGTAAATTTTTCCTTGTAATCAATTTTAAAAGCAGGCAATAATATCTTACTATGAAAAGTTTGTGGTGTTTGCACCAGCATCACTTTATTTCTGTCAATAGCGTCGTTACCTTCTTCCTGGACTATTCTTACACTATCCCTGCTTGTAATAACTGGAATTGCAGTTCCGGTTTCCACCGCACTAGCATAGCAACGATGAATAAGATTTTCCGTTAAAAGACATCTTACTCCATCATGCACAAAAATTATTGAATCATCTTCCACTAACTGCAATCCATTTTTTACTGATTGAAATCTTGTATCGCCTCCCGCCATGATCCTGATCTTTTCTTTATCAAAATATGCATCAATGATCTCCTGGCCCATATCAGTATAATCAACCGGCAGCACAAGTATTATTTGTATATCAGCAAATGCATTTAAAAAGGTTTGAAGAGAATAATAAAGTACTGGCTTATTATTTACTAATAGAAATTGTTTGGGTGTAGTTCCTCCCATTCTTGTTCCTGATCCTCCTGCAACTATTACCGCGTATTTGTTCATGCTGCAAATAACCGTGATTTAGTTGAAATAAAAAATCCCAGTAAAGAACCGGGATATTTTATTAAAAAATTATACCTCATTAATTTATTACAATGATCCTGCTTAGAACACGAGTACCATCACTCCATACAATTGTATAGATACCTGGTGTCATATAATTTAATATCACATCAGTTTGTCTTGAATTCCTTGCAGGTAAAATTGTTTTTACTTTTCTTCCGAGCATATCGTAAAAACTCAATTCAGCATTTTTATTTGTTGCAGGATGTTTAATGATCAGAAAATCTCTAGCAGGATTAGGATTTACAATAAGTTCATTTGAATTAATGCTGCCCGGACCGCCAATACCTGTAACAGAATTAAATGTAAAGCCGGTAGCTGTTGCTGTTCCGCCGGGCGTAGTTACAGTAATACTTCCAGTTGCACCTGTTCCAATAACTGCAGTTATTGTAGTTGAATTTACAACTATAAAAGAGGATGCTGCTACACCACCAAAGTTAACAGCAGTAGCACCGGTAAAATTTGTTCCGGTAATTGTAATAGTTGCTCCTGCAGCTCCATTATTCGGAGTAAAGGAAGTAATTGAAGGGAGTGGAGGTGCAATAAATATAAAACTTGACAAGGACGCAGTTCCACCCGGAGTAGTAACAGTTACATTTCCGGATGTACCTAAACCTACTACAGCAGTTATTGTAGTTGCATTTACAACAGTAAATGAGGACGCCGGTGTTCCGCCGAAAGTAACCGCCGTCGCTCCAGTTAAATTTGTACCTGTAATAGTAACGATGACACCAGATGCTGCGGTAGTCGGAGTAAAAGATGAAATGGTTGGAGCTGAAACAAATGTAAATCCTGCAAGAGAAGCTGTACCACCAAGTGTGGTTACGCTAACACTTCCTGAAGTTCCTGATGCAACAATTGCAGTTATACTTGTTGAGCTATTAACAGTAAACGACGATGCATTTGTTCCTCCAAAACTAACAACGGTTACTTCACTAAAATTGGTTCCAGTTATGGTAACACTTGTTCCATTACCACCAATTGTTGGCGTAAAAGATGTAATGGTCGGTGGAACAGGGATAAGTGTAAACCATGCTCGTGAAGCAGTACCTGATGGAGTAACCACCGTCACATTTCCTGAAGATCCTGCACCAACAGTAGCGGTAATGCTTGTAGAAGAATTTACAGTGAATGATGTTGCTGCAACTCCACCGAAACTCATAGCTGTTGCTCCAGTGAAATTAACTCCTGTAATTGTGACCATAGTTCCCGCGGGTCCGCTAACTGGTGTAAACGAAGTAATAGAAGGACCTGTATATCCGAAACTATTTTTTAAAATTGAGATGCGATGATCGTTATAATTAGCTGTAGCAATTTCAGGCTTGGCATCATTATCAAAATCACAAACTATAACATGAACAGGATTATTGCCAGTTGTATAACTCACCCTCGGACTGAAAACAATATTTGCACCACTACTTATATTATCAGCAATTGAAACATTAGGACTTGGAAAAATTTGAGTATAATCAGGCTTTGCATTACCATTTAAATCACCAATTGTACTAGCAGTCAGTGCCTCATTTTGAAGCAGCTCTGTAAAACTAAATCCTCCATTGTTACGAAAAGAAGCCGTTTCTCCAATTATATCCAATCTACCATCACCGTCAAGGTCGGCAACAGATAAGTTGCGATCCTGTGAAGTCGTTGTCGTTGTGATATCGATCCTACTTAAACTGATAAAGTTACCGTTACTTGTATTTCTCATGATACATATAACATGCCTGGATACCTGGTGCCTAAAACCAATGACCAGATCTTTTCTGCCATCATCATCCATATCTCCAATAGCAATCCTGGTTGGATATTCATTATAGCTTGCTACATTACCTGAGATTATATGCATTATTGGGGAATCAAATGATATGTTATTATTCACGGTTGTATTTTGGAGGGTTATCATGAAGAGCTCCCCGGCTGCTGTTGTCGTATTTTCATTTGTCAATGCCAGATCTGGTTTACCATCTCTGCTCAAATCTTCAATAACGACATTTACAGGCATATGCCATACAAAGAGTTCAAGCGCCGGGCCAAATGAAATTATTCCATTGCTCGTTGTATTTCGAAATACACAAGCCCGGAATAGTGAAACGCCTGTGAGAACGACAACATCTAATTTGCCATCACAATCGATATCGCCGATGGAAACCGAATATGGGTTTTCTAGGGTAGGAAAATCCTTGTGAAGGGTAAATGCCAATACGCCATTTGTACTTAAATTTTTAAACACAGAAAAAGAGCTGGAGCCAGCGTTGGCGGATATAATATCTGGTTTACCATCGCCATCTATATCACCACTTGCGAGATATCGGGGATTGTTGCCAGAAACAAAATCTGTTCTTCCGGCAAAAGAAGTTGAAGTAAAAGGTCCACCACCTGTGAAGGTCACTGCAAACGGAAGTGTTGATGAAGCAAGCTTACCTCCTGCGAGAACTGTAATTGGAGAAAAAGAAGCACCGAACGGAATCGTAATTGTTAAAGTACTTACGTTAGCCGATGCTACAGTTGCTTGTACTCCCCCAACATAGACAATATTATTTGCAGCAACCGGGTTAAAGTTCGCTCCTGTTATTGTTACAATAGTTCCTGGTGGACCTGATGTTGGATTAAAAGAGTTTATTATCGTAAGCAATGTAAAAATAAAACCTGTTCTATTAGCAGTTCCTCCCGGTGTAGCCACAGTCACTGATCCTGACGCACCTGATGCAACAACTGCAGTAATGGTAGTTGAGTTAACAACATTAAATGAAGAAGCAGCTACTCCACCAAAACTTACACTTGTAGCGCCGGAAAGATTTGTTCCGATTATTGTAACAACACCACCAGTTCCTGTACTTGTAGGTGTAAAAGATGTAATGGTAGGTGGTGGAACATAAACAAATCCTGCAAGCGAAGCTGTGCCTCCTGGAGTTGTTACACTTACACTTCCGGAAGTACCAGATGCAACAACAGCAGTAATTGTAGTAGAATTTACAACTGTAAATGAAGTTGCATTGGTACCGCCAAACTTTACTGAAGATGCATTTGTAAAATTTGTTCCACTAATTGTAACTGTTGTACCAGTACCTGCAGATGAAGGAATAAAAGATGTAATTGTGGGTGGAGCTATATATATAAACCCGGGTATAGTTGTAGTGCCATTTGCGTTGGTAATACTTATATTTCCAGATGCCCCAGCTGCGACAATAGCTGTGATCGTTGTAGCATTAACAATATTAAAAGATGTGGCTTGAACACTACCAAAACTTACAGCAGTAACTCCATTGAAATTATAGCCAGTTAATGTTACTGTAGTTCCTGTACCGGCAGATGTTGGATTAAATGAACTCACAGAAGGCAATATCAAAAATCCACCACGATTACCAGTGCCATATGGAGTTGTTACGGACACATTACCAGAAGCACCCGGCCCCACTACTGCTTCTATAATATTTGGAGAAACTATACTGAAAGATGAGGCTGCCACTCCCCCAAAACTTACTGCTGTTGTTCCTGTGAAATTAAAACCATTGATAGTTACAGTCGTGCCTGTTGCAGCAAGAGTTGGAGAGAAAGAGCTAATGGTCGGTGGGCCGGCATATACAAAACCATCTAATGAATCAGTGCCATAAGTACCCGTTACTGATATTGCCCCAGAAACACCTGATGCGACCGCAGCTGTGATTGTTGTAGAATTAACAACGTTAAATGAAGTAGCAGAGACACCACCAAACTTCACTGAAGATGCTCCTGTAAAATTTACGCCGGTAATAGTAACAGTTGCTCCGCTACCGGCTGTCGTTGGATTAAAAGATCGTACTGTCGGTTCATTATTTTTATTTCTATAAAAAACAACACTTTCTGTTGCCAAACAAGACGCGGCAAGATCTGGTTTCCCGTCTCCGCTCAGATCACCTGCACCAAAAACATTTGCACTAAATAGAGTTACTAAATATACAGCTGGAGAAAATGAAATACTACCAACAGTGCTTGTGTTCTGCGAGATTGAATTATTAAAAGCTGCTGTAATAATCTCAGGCTTGCCATCCCCATTTACGTCAGCAATTGTAACACCCAATGGCGTAACCCCCGCATTATAATCCTGGCGAGCCGCAAATGTAACAGTACCTGTATTACTTGTGTTTCTTAAAACAGAATAAGTAAGTGAGTTTTGATTAGCGACTGCCAGATCTAACTTACCATCGCCATCTAGATCACCAGTTGCTATACCACCGGGCTCATCTCCTGTTGTAAAATTTACCCTTGCAGCAAATGATATTGTTGATCCTGAACTTGTATTACGAAAAACGGATACCGAATTCGAAAACTGATTCGTAATTGAAATATCGGTCTTACCATCTCCGTCCATGTCTCCTGAAGCAAGACAATCAGGACCTAAGTCAGTTGGTATATCGATCTTTGCGGCAAAAGAAATATTTCCAAGAGTACTTGTATTCCTATAAACTGAAAACGTATTTGATAAAAAATTGGAGAAACACACATCAGGTTTTCCGTCAGCGTTCAAATCAGCGATCACGATCGAATAAGAATTATCACCTGTAGGATAATCGACCTTTGGTGCAAACGTTATTGTACCAATAGTACTTGTATTCCTAAATACAGATATGGTTCTATCAACTATACTTGAAGATATCATATCAGGCTTACCATCTCCGTCCAGATCTCCTGCGGCGATAGCATAGGTTTGGACACCTGTAGTTATATCTTGTCTTGAGGCAAAAGATATTGCACCGTTTACACTTGTATTCCTGAGAATGGATACCGAAGCCGGTTGACCAATAAAACTGTAATTGTTAGGTGTGGCGATATCTGATTTGCCGTCTCCATCAAAATCTATTAATGCAACACCGTTAGGATGCAGATCAGTCGTCGAGTCGATCGGAATAGCAAAAGTATTATTAGTGTTATCTGGGAATTGTATAATTGTGCTTCCTCCCGGGAAAGTAAGAATAAATGGTCTTGCAGAATAACCAGTAAGGTTATTCACTGTGACACTTATGGGCTGATAAGTTGCTCCAGCAGGTACTATTACCGTAAGTGAACTGACAGTAGCGGCAGTAACATTTGCTCTGACAGCGCCAAAAAAGACAATATTACTTAAAGGTGTCGCACTAAAATTTGTTCCACTTATTGTAATGGATGTACCAACGGGACCCGATTGCGGCGTAAACGATGTTATTATTGGTTGCGCAACCAAATCGTAAACATTCAACAATAAAGTAAGACTAAAAAAGTACAGGGCTCGAATTCGCATAATAGTTAGTTCATGTCTAAGATAATACAAAATAAAAAAGTCCCGCAATTGCGAGACTTTCTTTGTGATATTAAATTTATTTACGCTTTTGATTTTTCTTCTTTTCCTTCCTTCCCTTGTTTTAAAGTAAACTTGATCTTTTGGTTTTCTTTATCAAGATCGGCAATCAAAATTACAACGCACTAATTTATTACAATGATCCTGCTTAGAATACGTGTACCGTCACTCCATACAACCGTATAGATTCCTGGTGTCATATAATTTAATATCACATCAGTTTGTCTTGAATTCCTTACAGGTAAAATTGTTTTTACTTTTCTTCCGAGAATATCGTAAAAACTCAATTCAGCATTTTTATTTGTTGCAGGATGTTTAATGATCAGAAAATCTTTAGCAGGATTAGGATTTACAATAAGTTCGTTTGAATTAATGCTGCCCGGACCTCCAATGCCAGTTACAGCATTGTAAGTAAAGCCAGTTGCTGTTGCAGTTCCACCCGGAGTAGTTACACTCACATTACCAGATGCACCTGCTCCAACAATGGCTGTTATACTTGTTGGAGAATTTACAACAAATGATGTAGCAGCAATACTTCCAAAGCTTACTGCAGTTGCCCCTGTAAAGTTTGTTCCGGTTATAGTTATAGTTGCAGCTGTTGCAGCGCTTGTTGGTGTAAAGGAACTAATCACAGGTGCAGGAATAAATGTAAAACCGGTAAGTGTTGCTGTTCCGCCTAGGGTAGTTACACTTACAGTGCCTGATGCACCTGAAGCCACAACGGCAGTAATACTGGTTGAAGAATTTACAACAAATGATGTAGCAGCAACACCTCCAAATCTTACTGCAGTTGCTCCTGTAAAGTTTGTTCCGTTTATAGTTATAGTTGCGGCCGTAGCAGCATTAGTTGGTGTAAAGGAACTAATAACAGGTGCAGGAATAAATGTAAAACCGTTAAGCGTTGCTATTCCACCTGGAGTTGTTACACTTACATTGCCTGACGCTCCTGTCGAAACAACAGCTGTAATATTTGTTGCAGAATTAACCGTAAATGAAGAAGCCGCAGCTCCGCCAAAACTTACGGCCGTTGCTCCGGTAAAATTAGTTCCAATTATAGTTATCGATGTTCCAGCTCCTCCGCTTACTGGATTAAATGACGTTATTGTTGGTGAAGGAATAAATGTGAAACCCGTCAGTGAAATTGTGCCACCTGGAGTCGTTACACTTACACTACCTGATGTACCAGTACCAACAACTGCCGTGATCGTTGTTGCATTCACTACAGTATAAGAGCTTGCTGAAATTCCACCAAAACTTATAGCCGTTGCTCCCGCAAGATTTGTTCCAGTAATAGTGATCGTTGCACCTGCTGTTGCACTGGTTGGTGTAAATGATGTAATCGTAGGTGTTGGTATTGATAGATAGGTAAAACCTGCGAGGCTAGCTGTTCCTCCAGGTGTTGTAACACTTACAGAGCCACTTGCACCATTTGCAACATTAGCGATGATGGTAGTCGGAGATACTACTGTAAAAAAATTTGCTGTCACATTACCAAAAGATACATTGGTTGCCTGGTTGAAATTAGTACCCGTTATTGTTACCTGCGCCGATTGAGATGCAGATGTTGGTGTGAATGATGTAATCATTGGGGACGCCAATGCAGATTCGGCAATACGATTGCGATAGATTGAAATATTATTCAGGTTCATATTAGATGAAGCAATCTCAGGTTTTCCATCTCCATCAAGATCGCCTGCCACTACTTTCATATATGTATTATTCCCGGCGTAATGAACGGGATCAACAAATGAAATCGAAGAAGTAATACTTGAATTTTTAAAAACACTTATTTTATCGGAGGTATTTGACGCAACAGTGCCCTGGCATACGATCTCCGGTTTTCCATCTCCATTCAGATCAGCAGTAACTCCGCCTCCAATAGCAATATTTTCTTGCCTGTTAAAATTGAAACTACCTGTATGTATATTTATAACATTTGTAGCAACAACATCTGTTATTCCATCAGCGTCGAGATCATCGGCAAATGGGATCGTACAGAAATAAGCGCTGCCATAAAAACTACCGATCACGATCGTACTGAAAGAGAATGAATTATTTTTTAAAATGATCAGTGCATCTGTACCACCGCCAGTAGCTCCGATCATTATATCCTGCTTATTATCTTTATTCAGGTCCCTGAGCTCAATACCATTCATGACGGTGCTACCCGGAGTACTTGTGCTAAAGAAAATCCGGGTTGCAGCGAAGGCCAGATTGCCACCGGAACTTGTATTCAGAAATTCAACAACAAAACCCCCGTTGGTGATACCACAATTATTACAGACAGCTACTACTTCTGGTTTTCCATCATTATTCAAGTCGCCGGCAACCAACTGCATCATCGCATCTTGAGTAAAAAAAGTTTGCGGAGCATTGAAAGCGATCGTCCCGGAACTGCTGTTATTGATCAGAATAACCAGGTCAGAATTGCCGGTCAGCGATACATTGTGCCGGGCTAGTGCAAGATCAAGTTTTCCATCATTATTCATGTCGTAAATCACTGCTTCATTCACATATTGCCCGACATTAATATCCATTCTTGCTGCAAAAGATAATTGACCAGCGATGCTGGTGTTGCGGAAGATTGAAATAAAATTCGAACTGTAATTCGAAACAACAATATCGAGTTTTCCATCACCATCAATATCACCAAAGTCTATATCCTTCGGATCTATTCCTACCGCAAAATTCATTTGTCCTGCGAAAGAATTTGCATCAAACGCATTCGGATCGCCTGGGAAAGTTATTTTGAAAGAATATTCTGATGTACCACTTAAGGAAGATGTTAAAGAACTAACAGTAATAGGTCTGTTTATAGCACCAGCCGGAACAGTAACTGTTATTGTGTTAGCAGTAGCACTTATGATATTCCCTTTTATGGCACCAAAATAAACTGCATTATTAGAAACTCCCGTACCAAAATTAGCTCCGTTGATAGTAACGGTGCTTCCAACTGGTCCGGTTAATGGAGAAACAGTATTGATCACAGGTCTAGTAACAAATTCAAAACCTGATGTCCCTCCTGTACCAGCCGGGGTTATTACAAAAACTGGTCCGGTGCCCCCGCTTCCCACCACAGCAGTGATAGTAGTTGCATTTACAACAGTGAAAGATGCTGCTGCTGTTCCTCCAAAAGTTACTGCAGTAGCCCCACTAAAATTTGTCCCGGTAATGGTAACTGTTCCTCCCGCACCGGTAGTAACAGGGCTGAATGAGGTTACGGTGGGAGGAGGTATGTAAGTAAATCCTGCTAACGTTGCTGTACCACCATCTGATGAAACTGACACGGCACCTGTAGCGCCGCCACCTACTACAGCGTTAATAGTTGTAGAATTAATTACATTATAAGAAGCCGCATTGATTACACCGAACTTAACAGAATTTACATTATTAAAATTAAATCCACTTATTACTACTGTGGCACCGGTTCCTGCCGAAGTGGGTGAGAAAGAAGAAATGACCGGTGTGGATATATAACTAAACCCGCTTTTTTGTGCAGAGCCAAACGCATTTGTTACCATAACACTTCCCGTAGCTCCATTTCCAACAACAGCAGTGATGGTACTTGCATTTACGACTGTAAATGAAGTAGCAGCGATTCCGCCGAATGAGACAGAAGTTGTTCCGGTAAAATTGGCACCGTTGATAGTAACGATTGCACCAGTTGCTGCTGTTGTAGGAGTAAATGAATAGATCAGTGGTACTGGGACGAAAGTAAAACCAGCTAATGATCCTGTGCCATAAGATGTCGTTACACTTACACTTCCGGAAGCACCGGTACCAACCACGGCCGTGATCGTGGTTGAATTAACAACAGTAAACGAATTTGCAGCTACGCCTCCAAAGCTAACTGCTGTAGCATTATTAAAATTATTTCCTGAGATAGTTACCTGGATAAAATTATATGCACTCGTCGGAGTGAAAGAAGTAACAACTGGTGGACCCTGGAAGACAAATCCATCCTTTGAACCAATTCCATAAGCCGCATTGACACTAACAGTACCTGATACACCATTATTGACTACTGCGGTTAGTGTAGTATCATTTATGATTGTAAAAGAAGAGGCAGCTATTCCACCAAAACTTACAGCGGTTACACCTGTCAAATTTCCTCCCTTGATAGTGATAGTTGCTCCCGGGCCGGCAGTTGTTGGTGTAAAAGATGTTATCTGTGGTTTGGTACTTTCATTTCGCTCAATGCTAACTCTTGTCGCTCCTCTGATCGTTGCCAGTTCGGGTTTGCCATCTCCATTCAAATCGCATGAAACAATTTTACCTGAACCAAGTGAGGGAAAATTTCCTTTTTCTAAAAATGAAATCGTCCCACTCACGCTGTTATTTTTAAAAAGAAAGATCGATTCAAGATTATTCAATACCGCCAAGTCTCGTTTACCATCGCCATCAAGATCATTTATATCACAACTGATCGATGCATCCCCGGCTACATAATCTATTCTTGGCGCAAATGAAATAGTACTGCCGGCACTTGTATTTCTATATACTGATTCGCCGCTTACTATTAAGTTGAAATAAGTAATCGAAATATCGATCTTTCCGTCTCCATCAATATCTCCCAATGAAATTCCGTCAGGAAATGGTCCCGTTGGAAAATCAACTGAAGTCGCAAACGATATTGAACCCGCCGTACTTGTATTCCTTAAAATGGATAACTGATCGACACCAAAGTTTGTGACTGTTAAATCAGGTTTATTATCATTATTAATATCTCTGGCTACAATATTGTTTAAAGCACCAATGACCGTAAGGTCTGTTTTTGGTGCAAAAGCTATCGTACCAACAGAACCCGTGTTTCTTAATATAGAAATATTGTTCGTTGAATTGGTACTCGCAGTAGCAATATCAGGCTTCCCATCCAAATCAAGATCGGCAATACAAATAGCCAGACACTGATTGCTTGCTGTAAAGTTTATTTTTGGCGCAAATGAAATAGCTCCCCCGGACGTTGTGTTTCGGAAAACGGATATATTATTATCATTTGTATTGGTAACGGCAACATCAAGCTTTCCATCTCCATCAATATCTCCGACGGCAAGTCTTTGCGGCTTGTTGCCCGACATGAAGTTGGTTCTTGGGCCAAAAGAAATTGTCGCGCCGCTGCTTGTGTTTTTATAAAAAGCAAAAAAGCCATTTAGGTTATCAACGACAACCAGGTCCGGTTTGCCATCCCCATCCATATCCGCAATCACAAGATCATCGGTTTCTAACCCGGTTACATTATCGGCGCTTGCAGCATATACAAACGATGCGGAGGTAAGAACTCCTCCTGGAAAAGTTTGAACAAATGAACTGCCTGAATAAGCAGTCAATCCGCCAACAGTAACTGTTATTGGATGCTGAGTGACACCTGCAGGTACTGTCACTGTTAGTGAAGTTGCACTAGCCGTTGTCACATTTGCTTTTACCGCTCCAAAAAAAACAATATTGTTTGCAGGTGTTGTACTAAAGTTAGTACCAGTAATTGTTACCGATGCACCAACTGGTCCGGAGGTTGGAGAAAAGGAACTAATTGTTGGTTGAGCTAAAATAGAAGAAGCAATAAGAATTGCAGCTAAAAGAAAAAGCTGCGGCTTGTAAATTCTCATGATTGGCAGTTGGATACCTAAGATACGACACAAAATAAAAAGTCCCGCAGAGCGGGACTTACTTTTTATGTTGATAATTTATCTATGCTTTTGACTTCTCTTCTTTTCCTTCCTTCCCTTGCTTTAAAGTAAACTTGATCTTTTGATTTTCTTTATCAAGGTCAGCGATCAATATATCGCCCTGTTTAACCTGCATAGAAAGTATTTCTTCTGCAAGGGGATCTTCAAGATATTTTTGAATAGCCCTGTGTAAAGGTCTTGCACCAAATTGCTGGTCATAACCTTTCTCAGCAAGAAAAGCTTTTGCTTCTTCCGTCAGTTCCATGCTGAAACCAAGATTACTCAGGCGTTTCATTACATTCTTCATCAGGATGTCAATGATATTGAAGATATTTTCCCTGCTCAATGAATTAAATATTACGACATCATCGATCCTGTTCAGGAATTCAGGAGAGAAAGTACGTTTCAATGCCTTTTCGATAACTGCCTTATTACTTTCATCCAGGTTCTGTGTTTTTGATGCAGTGGCAAAACCAACACCATCACCAAAATCTTTTAACTGACGAACTCCAATATTAGATGTCATGATGATCATGCTGTTTTTGAAATCAACTTTTCTTCCTAACCCATCAGTTAGCTGACCATCATCCAATACCTGCAACAGGATATTATAAATATCAGGGTGGGCTTTTTCAATTTCATCAAGCAAGATCACACTATAAGGTTTGCGGCGAACTTTTTCAGTCAGCTGGCCCCCTTCTTCATAACCCACATATCCCGGAGGAGCACCAATCAATCTGCTTACAGTGAATTTTTCCATGTATTCACTCATATCAATTCTTATCAATGCATCTTCACTGTCGAACATATATCTCGCTAATGCTCTTGCCAACTCTGTTTTACCCACACCGGTAGGACCAAGGAAAATGAAAGTACCGATCGGTTTCTTTGGATCTTTTAATCCTACACGATTCCGTTGAATAGCTTTTACTACTTTCTGTATCGCTTCATCCTGGCCGATCACCATATGCCTCATATCGTCTGCCATGCGGCGAAGCTTTTCTGTCTCTGCCTGCACCATTCTTTTCACCGGAATACCTGTCATCATGCTTACTACTTCAGCTATCTCTTCTTCGCCAATTGGGTATTTTTTATGCTTGCTTTCTTCTTCCCATTCATTTTTTGCTTTCTCTAATTCTTCTGCTAATCTTTTCTCAGTATCACGAAGAGAAGCTGCTTCTTCAAACTTCTGGCTTTTTACCACTTTATTCTTCTCATTCTTTACATCTTCAATTTTCTTTTCAAGATCAAGAATATTCGGCGGTACGTTGATATTTTTCAAATGCACTCTTGCTCCTACTTCATCCATTACATCAATTGCTTTATCAGGAAGCAAACGATCTGTCATATAACGATCGCTCAACTTTACGCAAGCATCAATTGCTTCTACAGAATAAGAAACATTATGATAATCCTCATACTTACTTTGAATATTGGTAAGGATCATGATTGTCTCATCGACTGAAGGCGGTTCCACCATTACTTTTTGAAAACGACGATCTAATGCACCATCTTTTTCAATGTACATTCTGTATTCATCCAAAGTAGAAGCGCCGATACATTGTAACTCACCTCTTGCTAAAGCTGGCTTGAAAATATTTGAAGCATCCAACGAACCGCTGGCGCCACCGGCACCAACTATTGTATGTATCTCATCAATGAAAAGGATCACATCACGATTTTTTTCCAGTTCATTCATGATCGCTTTCATTCTTTCTTCAAATTGTCCGCGATATTTTGTACCTGCTACCAACGCAGCAAGATCAAGTGAAATAACTCTTTTATCATACAATACACGGGAAACTTTTCTTTGTACGATGCGCAGAGCAAGTCCTTCCACGATCGCTGTTTTACCCACACCAGGTTCACCAATCAAGATCGGGTTATTCTTTTTACGGCGTGATAATATTTGTGATACTCTCTCGATCTCTCTTTCACGACCAACAATTGGATCAAGTGCACCAGTTTCGGCAAGACGAGTTATATCTCTTCCGAAATTATCAAGCACTGGTGTTTTACTTTTTGCTGTACTGGCAGCGCCCTGGCGACCGCCTTTTTGCTGATACTTCTTTTCTTCATCAAAATCATCATCACCTTCATCAGAAAATTCAGCACGAGGTTCATTACTTTTCATTATTCCTACCTCATTACGGAAAAGATCATAGTCAACGTCAAATTGATTCAAAATTTGCGTAGCGATATTTTCCTTGTTTTTTAAAATTGAAAGCATCAGGTGTTCAGTTTCCACGGTTGGGCTTTTTAAAGCCTTGGCCTCAAGAACTGTTACACGAATTACTTTTTCGGCCTGCTTAGTCAGTGGAAGGCTATTAATGTTGGCGATATTTTTCCCCGTTTTATCCTTTACTGCAAGCTCTATTTCCTTTCGTAATTCATATAAGTCGACATTAAAGCTTTTCAGGATCTTGATAGCGGTGTTTTCCCCTTCCCTTATAAGGCCAAGCAGGAGATGTTCTGTCCCGATAAAATCATTTCCGAGCCTAAGTGCTTCTTCCCTGCTAAACGAAATGATTTCCTTTACTTGAGTTGAAAAATTGTTATCCATAGTTTAGATAATTGCTTGTGATACAATAATAACAAATATTTTTGGATACGGTTTGTCACTAGTTATAAACGGAATGTTGATAATCTTAGTTGTATGCAAGTCAAAACAAATACCAAAGAAAAATTTCATGTCATCACTGTTGCCGATGCCGCACTTACTGCTGATATGGCAGCGGAACTCACTGATTTGCTGCTCCCTTACCTACAAAATGACGTGAAAAACCTGATCCTGAACTTGAAAGAACTACAATCATTAGATGAGATTGCCGCAGAAAGGTTAGTTAAGCTACAGCAAAATTTTTACGAAAAAAATTCTTCTTTTGTTATCTGTGAGCTGCAAAAGCCGGTAGAAGACTTCCTCGATAACGTAAATCTCCTTGAAGTGATGAATACGACGCCAACCGAAAGCGAAGCTATGGACATTGTTCAAATGGAAGAAATTGAAAGAGAGTTTTTGAATGATGAATAAAATTATTTTCCCAACTTAGGAAATTCTATTTGGCTTTTGTTGCGTCGCACTCTTGTACTTTCTTATCTCTAATCAACTATTTAAATCACGGAGTCACAGTGACACGAGGTAACACAGAGTCACTTTGTGTTTCTCTGTGCCTTCGTGCCTCTGTGGTTCAAAAAATAAAATAAAGACTCTGGCGGCAATCTGAAATCTAAAATCTTAAATCTTAAATTGCGCCACATGCTTTCAGTAACAATTCTAGGAAATAACTCAGCCGTACCGGCATTTGACCGACACCCCACCAGCCAGGTGGTAACTTTAGATGGTAATAATTATTTAGTTGACTGTGGCGAGGGTACCCAAATACAGATGATAAAATATAAGATCCGTCGTGGCAAGATCTCGCATATTTTCATTTCACATCTTCATGGCGACCATTATTTTGGCCTGGTTGGTCTTATCAATAGTTTCGGACTTTTAAGTCATCAGCAGGACCTTCATGTTTTCGGACCATCACCCCTGCAGGAAATTGTAGAACTGCAATTGAGAGTAGCAAAAACGGTTTTACCATTTAATCTTTATTTCCATACCATCAACAAAGAAGGATTGCTGATAGAAGACAGTAAAATTGAGGTTCGTTGTTTCCGGACAAATCACCGCATCGAATGTTATGGGTTTTCATTTCAAGAAAAGAAATTGCCAAGAAAGATAGATGTCGATAAAGTAAAAGAAGCAGAGATACCGGCTTCATTTTATAAAAAGCTGGAAGAAGGAATGGACTACACAACAAAAAATAATGTGCTGATAAAAAATGAAACAGTAACTATTGAAGCACCAAAAGGAAAGTCCTATGTTTTCTGTGCTGATACAAAATATGATGAAAGCCTGCTGCCACATCTCTACGATGCTGATATGATCTATCATGAAACAACATATCTCGATAATTTAAAAGAAAAGGCAATTGAACGATTCCATTCCACATCAAGCCAGGCAGCAATGATCGCTAAGAAAGGAAGAGTAAAAAAATTACTGATCGGCCATTTCAGCAGTAAATACGCCGAGCTTGATGAATTTGAAAAAGAAGCAAGAGTAGTGTTTGCTAATACAGAGATCGCATTGGAAGGAGTGGCTTATGCGGTATAACCCTTTTTAAATCTAAGTCACCCCTTTAGGGGGACAGGGGGCCCATCAGCCATTCATAAAACAACGGAAACTCTATCCTCCATCTTGGTTCATTATGTTTTCCCCCTGCTCTTATTACTTCAGCCATTTTTGATTTTGATACACGATGCATTTCATTAAATGCTCTTATTGTCATTGGCACCATGCTCTCTCCTTCTTCATTACCAGCATAGAAATAAATTTTTGCGTTTACTTTTTTGCCTTTTGCTTTTATATCATCAAATATTTTGGGGCCCACCCAGAACGCAGGAGAAAAAACTCCGGCGCCGCCAAATGTCTTAGGATATTCTAATACGGCATACATCGAGATTAGTCCACCCATGGAACTGCCCGCTGTAAAAGTATTTTTCTGATCTCTTAGTGTCCTGTACTTTTTATCAATAAATGGTTTTAAGGTTTTTACTAAAAACTCAACATACTTGCGGCCTTCGCCAACATTCGTTTTACTATTATTCAAACTAAAATCATAAGGACAATATTCATTCAATCTTTTATCCCCGCCATTGTCGATACCAACAATGATACATTCTTTTGTTTTCAATCCCAACGTATCTAATGCCTCATCTACTCCCCATTCTCCTGAAAAAGAAGTAGCATCATCAAAAACATTTTGCCCGTCATGCATATATAGCACAGGATATTTCTTTGAAGAATTATTATATGATGGCGGTAAATAAACCCATACTCTTCTTGTTCTGTTTAATTGTGGTATAAAAAAAGCCGTATCAATAATGCGAACATTTTTATTAGCTGTACTTTTTTTCGATTGAGATGATGATGCAAACAGGTCTTTCCATCCTTCTATGTTTATTACAATATTTTCATTGGCAACTACTTTCAGTGTTCTGTTACCAATATCTTTTCCTTCTTTGCTACATTCTACTTTATCCCAACCACCTCTTGTTACTTTATACTCGTACGAACCTGCATTTAATAATAGTTCAAGAAAATAGCCTTTTTCGCTTTTCTGAAACTGGTAATCTTTATTCTGTGGATTCCAGCTATTGAAATTGCCGGCAATAAATATTGAACTATTGGCCGGATCATTTGCCGGTAAAGAATTTATTCCGATCCTTATCTTTTGTTGTGATGCAAGAGATAAACTGATCAATGATGTAACAAGAAAAAAAATTATTTGCCTGAACATGGTTCAAAGTAAAAGTTTTTTAGTGAGATATGCGTACTATTTCAGGCAACGGACGCAAAGAAGCAGCGACCGAGATCAAATCTCAGTTTTCTTTTTTCACATCAATGATCCTGTACAGATCACCTTTAAACATTAATGTTCCTTTCATTGCATTGCCGGTTATTTTAAATTCCCATCGGGCATTTCTTACACCATCAACAGAAACAAAAATTTTTTGCTTGTCGTCATAAGTAAAAGGTATAGTGCCCATGTACTCTTCTTTTCCATCAACGATCTTATTTGCGATCACCTCGTATGATTTTCCGGTACTGTCTTTTGAAATGTGATAAACGACAATTTCGTCATGACAGGGAGAGTTTTTTATTTGGCATAAGGATGTTCCTTTCCAAATACCTTCAAAAGATTGAGCCGTTACTGTTTTTCCAAATATTAAAATAAACAGAAGCAGAACTGATCTTTGAAATTTCATTATAGAAAGTTATCAAATTATTTTATTATGGAATAAAGTTTTGATTTCACCCCTCAAAAGAAGAAACTTTATCTTCATCATATTATGGCGATAGCTTTTCAGGTATTATGTGTGCTGGTTTTGATTATTTTATTAATTCTGTTTGTATTCAGAATAAGCAGGACAAAGAGCAGCAGTCAACTGCCGGAGAATTACCGGGAGCTACTTACAGAGTATGTGAAATTTTACCGGCAACTTGATGAGAGAGGTAAAGAAATGTTTGATAAAAGAGTCGATCAGTTTTTATCTGCCGTAAAAATAACCGGTGTCAATGCGATCGTTGAAGATATTGACCGGCTTTTAATTGCCGCCGGGGCTATTATTCCCGTTTATTCTATCACAGACTGGCAATATATAAACCTGCATGAAGTATTAGTATATCCAGGATCGTTTAATATGGATTTTGACCAGGAGGGAACGGATCGCAATATCGCGGGGATGGTAGGCACCGGTGCTTTGCAACATGTAATGATCATTACCAAATGGCAATTAAGGCAGGGTTTTATTAATAACAATGATGCACACAACACAGCTATCCATGAATTTGCGCACCTGATAGATAAAATGGATGGAACAATGGATGGTGTTCCTGAAATAATTTTAGAAAAGAGATACGTACAGCAATGGAAACAGATGATGGAGACCACTATTGAACAAATGAAAAACTATGGATCAGATATTGATTTGTACGGCGCCACCAATACAGTCGAGTTTTTTGCAGTTATTACCGAATACTTCTTTGAGCAACCTGACTCATTAAAGGCAAACCATCCCGGGCTGTATGAAATGCTTGAAAGGATCTATAAAATTGCGGGATGACAATTTCCTCTTGTTAGTGCGAAGAATTATGGAAGAAATATATACGAACTACGGAGACACAAAGACACGGTGATACACGGAGTTTTATTGGGTTTCTCTGAGCTTCCCTAACTCCGTGGTTTTAAAAACAATTTGAAGCATCTTCGGTTGCTGAACGAAGAACTAAGAAAGAAAGATGCAACTCTTTTTACAGCATGGTATCATCCCAATCACGGATCGCAAATGATTTCACAAGTCCCTCCAGAATAAACGGATCTTGTTTAACAAAAGCTTCGGCTGCCTTCCGTGTTCTGAATATCGCCATATTGCCACGGTCTGTGAAAGGACCGATGCCAATAACCTCTCCTTTGTTTATGAAAGAATCCACAATTGCTTTGTGACGAGGATAAACTGCCATCACAGTGTCCATGGACGCACCGGATGACTCTCCGATTACAACTGTTTTCATCTGAAATTTATTTTTTGTTTGATCGCATTATATCTCACAGACTACATACATTTTCACGGATTAATAAATTTTCTGTGGGAATCCGTGAAATCTGTGAGAACCAAACTTACATGTCCGGAATATTTGGTTCAACTAATTTTTTTAATTTTTCCAATGATTCCTGCCATCCCAAATAACACATATCTGCCGGGATCATAGCGGGAATACCTTCCTGTGTTACTTTAAGTTCTGTGCCTGCAGAAACTTTCTTGATCCAAACCGAAGTGATCATTTCTCCCGGCAAATTCGGGTCATCAAATTTGTCGGTGTACTTTAAGAATTCATTCGGTTTTAGTTCCAAATATTTTCCGCCAAAAGAATGTCCATTGCCGGTAGTAAAATTGATAAACGACATTTTGTAAGTCCCACCAACTTTCGCATCCATGTTATGAACAACACATAAATATCCATACGGCGGAAGCCAGGATGCAAAGGCATTGGTATCAATAAAGGCACGATAAACTTTTTCGGGAGTTGTTTTAAGAACTCTGTGAAGTGTTACGCTGTTAGTTGACATATTAATTCTTTTTCTTGTCCACAAAATTAAGTGAGCTGCGAAGAATTATGAAAGAAAGATGCTGACAGAAGCTAATCCCCGATATTAAACTCACCTTCAAGTACAGTCACTGCTTCGCCATAGATCAATACTTTGTCAGGAAATAATTCAGTGCTCATCATGCCGCTTCTTAAAGAGGATTGAAAAGCTTTGAATTTATTTTTATTGAGTTTACCCGCCCAATACTTTGTAAGAAAAGTTTGCACACCGCCAGTAACAGAGTCTTCATTTGTACCGGCCCATGGCCAGAAATAGCGGTAATGAAAATCAAAATCAGTATTGTTTGACCTGGCCGTTACCAATACTCCATTGATGCCTTCATATGAGTTTATTAATGCAGTAAAATCCGGAGATAACCTGGCTAATGTATCGGAATCATTTATTTCGATAAGGATGATCTTGTTTTTCGGGCTGAATCTTGTATTAACTGTTGAAGCTATACCAAGCGCATCGAGCATTGCCTTTGGCACTTCTATTTTTTCTGTGTCGTAAACAGGGAATTGCATAACGATCTTGCCATCATCTTCCTTTCTTGTCTTTAGTTCTACATTTTCGCAGTTTATAAAAGTTACGGCGTCAATCCCTGTAGCATCAAAAATGATCTTTGAAGAAGCCAGTGTTGCGTGTCCGCATAATGGTATTTCTTTTTTAGGTGTAAAAAATCTAACGCTATAAGTATTGGCAGTTATTTTCTTAATGAATGCAGTCTCCGAAAAACCTATTTCTGTGGCAATATCCTGCATTGTTGTATTGCTCAGTTCGGTTTCTGTTAAGCAAACTGCAGCGGGATTGCCTTTGAATTTCTGATCAGTAAATGAATCAACAAAAAATGTTTTCATGCATGTAAGTTAAAAAAGCTCAGCGTAATTTTCACGCAAGAAAATATAAGAACCAAGGAAACACAATGAGACTCCGTGTCATTGTGTTTCCTTGTGCCTCCCTGTCTCCGAGGTTTAAAACAATTTGAAATGATCAGCGATCAATGACGTTCCCTTTTTTATCTGAAGTAATTACCCAGCGAAACGCTGAAATAATAAGTTTGTTTTGCGTTGCATCGGTAAGGATATGCGGACCATGCCCCATGTTCAGATAGATCATCCGATAGCTTGTATTCGTCCAGACCACCGGCATATCGCCTTGAGTAATGATATGCTTGATCCCCATCGGAAAATTTTCCGGAGACAAACTCACCAAAACTTTTATCTTTTTATTTTCTCTCGGGCTTGGCTTCCACTGGTACCACTCACCTACAGGAGAAATAAATGTCTGTGGCAATCCTTTAGTAACAAGATGCGAAGTATCATCAATAGTAAGCTTTGCAGGAAGCGGTGGCCAGTTGTTTTTATAAAACACTGAACCACCTAAAAAATTTACAAACCATGGCCAATTGGTAGTACGATCATTATAAGCAGCCACATGAAATCCAAGCCAACCTCCCCCGTTTTCCATATACTTTTCAAAGGCATCACGCTGTGCTTTATTATGCGGAAAATCATTGATCATCATCAAAAGCTGGTAATCTTTAATCCTTTCATCATTAAGATCTTCCATATTGCTTGTGGTATCAAATACAAAGCCATTGCCTACAGTAAGCTCTTTGAAAAATTGTATGGCAGCATCGGAAAAATCAATATGTGCTGTTTCAACTGTGTTACTGTAAAAAGCAAGTACTTTAAATCTTGGGTATGACTGCCCAGATGATTTGAAAGCAGAAAGAAACAGGAAAGCACATATATAAAAATAAAACCTCGCATGTTTCATTGCTGAGAAAGTTACAGAATTATTTGGTTGTTGCTGCAAAGAACTATGAAAGAAAATATATGAACCACGGAGGCACAATGACACGATGGTACACAGAGTTTCATTGTGTTTCTCTCTGCCTCCCTGTCTCGGTGGTTAAAAAAAACAGTTGTTGCTGCGAAGAACCATGAAATAAAGTTTCGGATCAATTCGTTTGATTTTTCATTTGTTGAACAGCCTTTTCACCCTCTTCAGTAATACCCATTATTTCGGTCATAACGCCAATCTCTTTAGTGGTATCAAAAAAAACAATTTTAGCAATGGGATGATCGAAACTGGATATTACGGAGAAACCTTTATCCGAAAATTCGGATATTATTTTATTAAGCTTATCAACAGGTATGCTATACGCAAAGTGCTGGATCCCTCCTGCAGGATTTTTATCAATATAATCCTGGAATATGCTATTTCCCGAAACAGGCTGAATGAGTTCAATAAATATCCCGCCTGTATAAGCCAATGCAACGAGACTCTCGGCATTTGATGGCTTTCCATAATAGGTAGCACCAAACTCTTTGACACGAATGGTGTCAACTTTACTGAAATTGTTTATGCCCATCACATCCTGAAAAAACCTTAGCGTAGCTTCAATATCTTTTACTACCCACGCAATTTGAGTAAGATTTAAGCCCAAATTTTTTGTTATAATAGTATCCATAAAATTATTTTTTATTGGAGGAAATTACCTCGTTTTCTAACGGCAAGCCCTTTTCAAAATCGCTTATATTTTTCAGCGTTATCATTGCGATCTGCTCTAATGCTTCTTTTGTAAAAAAACCCTGGTGAGAGGTGATCAATACATTTGGAAAACTTATCAATCTTGTGATCATATCATCTGCAATGATCTTTTCAGAAAGGTCTTTAAAGAAAAGTTTCTCTTCCTGCTCATACACATCGAGGCCAAAATAACCCAGCTGCCCTTTTTTTAACGCTTCGATGGCATCAGCGGTATCAATGACTGCGCCGCGACTGGTATTGATCACCATTGCCCCTTTTTTCATTTTTGAGAATGCATTTTTATTGATAAGATGTTGCGTTTCGGGTACCAGGGGACAATGCAAAGAAATTATATCACTTTGTGCAAGCACATCATCCAAAGCGCAATAACGAACACCTGCTTTTATCATTTCCTCCGAAGTAAATTTATCATAAGCCAGAATTTTACAACCAAACCCAAGCATGATCCTGCAAAATGCCTGGCCGATCTTCCCTGTACCAATCACCCCGACAGTCTTCTCATGGAGATTGAAGCCAGTTAAATTCTCCAGTGAAAAATTACTTTCCCGAACCCGGTTATATGCTTTATGTGTCTTGCGGTTAAGAGTGAGTATAAGTGCAACTGCATGCTCAGCTACAGCTTCAGGGGAATAAGCTGGTACACGAACTATTTTAATGTTGCTTTTCGATGCTGCTTCAAGATCAACATTATTAAAACCGGCACAGCGCAAAGCGATCAATTTTATGCCGTTTGACGCAAGCTGTTCAATTGTTTGTTTGTCTGCTTTATCATTTACAAAAAGACAAACTGTATTATGCCCTTTCGCCAATGCAGCAGTCGCTGTATTCAATGCTGCTTCAAAATAACTAAACTGGTAGTAACCATCTGAATTAACCTGGTCAAAGTATTCCTTGTCATAAGATTTGGTACTGAAGAAAGCGACTTTCATTCTGCGAAGATAGAAACCTCAAGACTGAAAATAAATATAGTTGTTGCTGCGAAGAGCTATGGAAGAAAGATGTTGTCTTCTTCATTCAATTATATTGCCTGCCTGCCGGTAGGCAAGTACTAGCTGTGGGGCAAGACCCCGGGTGGAAGGAATTTCTTACTAAATAATTTCAGTTTAAGTCTGATATACTGTTGTAAAAGGTTTGGATAAATGTTATATGCTATATTGGTCAACAAAATAATACAAGCCCAGACCCAATGGTCTTTTAAAAAAGCATAAATAGTTGTCAAGCTAAAAAACAGAAAAAGAATTAAGTGAAATTTTTCGAATATATAAGTTCGGGCAATAAGTCCGGCAATCGAAGATCTCTTGCTTGTAACAACTTTATGATCCGGGAATTTTCTTTTTATTAAATTATTTATTATTACACCGTTTTGAGCAACCTTGTTTATTAGGTGAACTCCGAGTTGCTTATAGATCTTGATCGTCTGTCCTATTTGAAGTTTATCAAGGAAAGAATTCTTTAAAAAGATCGGGATCAAACTTGCTGCCAGGAAAATATAGAATGTTTTATAATTAAGCAGCGTAAAACAATAGATGGAAATAGGTGCCAGGTTTAGAATAGACCAGATCAAGTTTGGTATCATATTATACCAAGCTAATATTCTTTTTATCTTATTTAAATCTCTCTCATTTTTTAAATCCATTTCCTGGTTCGCCTTTAATTTAAGAACTGTTGCCTGCTAGTCGCTAACACTCTGCTTTACTCAAGTTCTTGTACAGAAAGTTAATGATTTCCAATTGTAAGTTGTACAAAATAAATAAACGCATTTCAATTTTTGGATTGATTGGCATGATTACAGCATATTGAATCAAAATTCAACAATATGAAATCGAAAATGATCTGGGCTAACTTTAGCGTAAAGGATGTAAAGCGCACCAATCAGTTCTACACACAATTGGGTTTTACTCTCAATAAGCAAAACAATCATCCTAAACTAGCTAGTTTTCTTTTCGGAAAAAATGATTTTGTGATCCATTTTTTTGAACAGGGTTCAAAGATCGATGAGTATTTAACATCCGGTTCAAAAACTAACAGTGAAATTATATTTACTCTTTCAGCAGAAACCGAAACGGAAGTGAAAGAATGGGCAAAGAAGGTTAAAGAATCCGGAGGCAACATTCTCCAGGATGTGCGCAGAGATGAAAACAATTATTATGGTTTTGCTTTCGCTGATCCTGACGGTCATAAATTTAATGTACTATTGATGGATAACATGTGATAAAATTTTAGGCACAGGAAAAAATATTAATTAATTATATCTCCTTTCACATTGGCCAACTTTTCACGCCATTGTTTAAGTTGCTCAGGTGTTTGTCTCACCCAATCTGTTACTTCGCCAGTTATTTTTAATTGTGCCTGGGTGCGATATGAACGTGTCGGATTGCCCGGAAATTTTTTGTCAGTGACGTTCGGGTCATTTTCAAAACTACCTGTCGGTTCAACAATATAAACACGTTCAGGTCCATCACCTTTAGCTAATGCCGCAGCAAGCCCTGCTCCATTTGCTATAGCCGTGAAATAAATGTGGTTCATTATTAATTCTGATTTGTAATTAGACCCATACCCTGCTGTCAGCAAATCGCCAAACTGCAAATCTGCTTTCGTCCCATGATAAAAGGGACCATTATCAGAAGGCTTGCCTTTGAATGAAATTGCTAACTCATGATTCTTTTTTGCGTTGTCCAGATCGCCTAATTCCTCATAGCATTTAGCAATGTTTGAATATAGAGAGGGATAAGCTCCGGCAACAGATACATCATTTATTCTTAATGCAGATCGCAAAGCTGTTTCGAGCCATTTTAATTTGTCGGAAACATTTTTCTGATGTCGGGCCACATAATAAGCAGCAGTAAATTTTTCAAAGTCGTTTGTCGCTTCATTCCAGGCACGAAGAAATAGTTTGCTTGCTTCTTCTGGCTTGCCCTTTTCTTCCATGCCCATGCCTTCAATACAAAGTTTAATAACATTGTTGTTTGGGTTGAATTCCATTTTCGAATTATTTTCTCTGTTAATTATTGTAATATCAATTTAATTGTTTGCCCTTAGACCGTTGAAGTCAAAGACCGCAAACATTCTGTTTTACGCAAGTTCTTGCACAAAAGTTAAACCATTTTCTGTTGGAGCAGGAGCCCGGACAGGGGAAAGCTTCTATTTTATTTGCTTTCGGTTTTATACTAGAGTATTGTAAATAATTCTATCTTTTCATCTCTGCCCTCACACTGGCGTGAGGCATGTCCCGGGAAAGGGAATAGCTCATTGTTGAGCATTTTTAATATAATTTGGTGATTCGCATTCTTGCCAGTATTCTACGATCTTTACGATAACCTTTTTTAGTTTGTCAACATTATTGGGTTTAACAAAGAACCCTTGAATAGACCTTGAATAAGCGTCGATCACATGTTTTTGTTCGGCACTCGTAGAAAAGAAAAGATAGGGAATAGATTTTAATCTCAAATCTTCGTTATTATGAATTTTTTCCCGCAATTCCATTCCACTTAATTTCGGCATATTTATGTCAGAAAGAACGAGAAAAGGTTCAGTGTCTGTATCGGTTAAATATTCCAAAGCCAGTACACTGTCAGCAAAGAAAATAAGCTTGTTGTTGTAATCAAGTTCTTTAAAGATATCAGACAATATCTCCTGGTCGTCGATATCGTCTTCAATAATGACAATTGGCCCACGTTTATTCATTGTATAGATTTTAAAATTACTTTCTGTAAGGTATACATGTTTCCATCAGTACCTTGGCTTTTTTTGAGAGTGACCCGCAACTTGTCACTTGCGAAAGTTTTGCAGAAACTTAATACATTTTCTTTTTGCTGCGAAGAATTATGGAAGAGAGATGCTGATATCAGAACCTGCCTACCGGCAGGCAGGCACTAATGTTGTAACTAAACGATAGGGTATTTTTTATTTATAGAACACCAAGCACAGTGGGAAGAGAATTATCGGGCAGCCAGAAAGGTATCTATATTTTTTAGTGCTGCACTTTTCAGTTCCAGTAGTCTGTCATCATCGTAATAGCCTAAAGCTGTATCGCGGTCTCTTTCAATAGGCTCATAAAAATTTAAATCACCTGCAAGATCCTGGAGAAAATAAAGTTCTTCATTTTGAAGTTCAGGTTCGTCCCATATTTTATTCTGTAATTGCCCAATGGTTTTCGAACGTTCGGATGCGTATGTTCGCTCTATTTTATTCAGCAAGGCTATTACTTCTTTTAATTGTGCTATAACATCTAAGTTCATTTCTGTTTTGTTTGTAGTTAAATAAAGGCAGAATATAGTTTTTCAAAACTGATCCTGAGATACAGCCTCCGGATAACCCTGCCTACCGGCAGGCAGGGTTCGAACATTTTTATTTTATAGAACACTAAGCACAAGCGAGGAGTTTTATTAAGGGTCAATTTGTTTACGATTTTTTATAATGAAGTGCAATTACGCCACATGCAAAAGTTTTAGACTCTACAAGTTTCAATTTAGTCGTCCCGGTTATATCTTTAAATAGCGGCATGCCTTGACCTAATATAATTGGATTAACAAAGAGCCAAAACTCGTCAATCAGTCCTTCATTTAATAACGATTGTGAAGCACCAGGACTTCCAAATATTAAAATATTTTTTCCTTCTTGTTTTTTTATTTTATTTATGTTGTCTGTAAGCTGGCCACTAATAACTGTGGTGTTGTCAAGTCCTTTTTCACTGATCGTCTTTGATAAAACAACTTTTGAAACTTTGTTGTACCAGGCCGAATGTTCTTTGTCGTGTTTTGATGCGTTTGGTTCTTTGCCAGCATTTGGCCAATAACTCTGCATCATTTCATAAGTGACCCGTCCATAAAGCGCAGTGTCAGCTGTGTCGGTCATCGTAGCAACAAAGTCAAACATCTCATCGTCTATTTTTGCCCAGTCCAGTTCTCCCTTAAGTCCTGCTACAAAACCGTCAAGTGAAGTGTGCATAAAGAATATTAAATTTCTCATCTAATACATTTTTTATTTAGTGATCTTTTGTTCGTTAAAGTTTTTTAAGGTGTTGGCCAATGAGTCGATATCCTGTTTCAATTCTTTATTTTATGTTATTGTGCACTAACTGTTTAATTTCACTTACCTGTATAACGGGTTGAATATTTGTATAATTTTTAAAATCACTGACAACCGCATCCCTGTTTTGTGCTATCGCTTTATTATATTCAGCAACATCACTAATATAAAAATATCCTATAGCCACAAAAGGCACTTTATCATTTGTTGTTCTTCCGGCTATGCCCTTATCTATTTCATAAAATTTTAAATTCTTGCCTAACAATCCTGCTACCATGGGCATGTGTTTCTTTTCATAATAGTCCATGTCAAAGGTTTTATCGTCCCCATTCGGATAAAGTATTGCTACCTTAAACATACCGGTTTCCGGGGTGGATGAGTTTACCTGTTGACTTGTTTTGCAACTTATCAACCCTATAAAGGCGAAGATCAGCGACAAGAAATTAATTTTAGTTGTCATATAAATCAGGTTTAAAAAAAAATTGCTTCATCGGTATGCTTAATTGACGCCAATGTCCTGCTATTAAGTCAAATTATTTCTTTGACTGCTCATATAGTTGTTCGTTCTCTGATTTTATGTCCATCCCCTTTTGTAAGATCTTTTCAAACACTGCAGCGGCAGTAGCAACTACGAGAGAAACAAAAGTAGTTAGAATACACAGGGCAAGAAAACCCGCAGGGTCGTCATCTTTATTATGAAATATCCTTATGTATAGTCCTGCCATCACAATGAAGATGCTCAGTACGATCGTGCAATATTTTATACTTCTTAAAGCCCTCACCGAGTTTTGTGAGAATGCTTGATTTTGTCCGATATATCCGAGTAATTTGAACGCCTTATAAAGCGCAATAAAAAATGGGATCGACGCGGCATAGCCATACAAGATGAACGGATCAGAGTAAATGCTGAAGAGATCTAGGTTTTCGGCTCTCCCCTCGGTCGAGGGGAATCGAATCATGATGGCTAGTGCCACAATGCCAATAAGCACAATGACTCCCTGGAGAAATATTGTTGAACTTTGTTTGATAAAAGAGTTTTATTAATTGTTACTGTTAATTGATTCTGTTACTGTCGACAAGCGGTCGCCGCTAACATCCTGCTTTATGCAAGTTCTTGTACAGAAAGTTAATGATTTCTGATTGTAAGTTGTACAGAATAAATAAACGCATTTCAATTTTTCGGTTGTTACTGCGAAGGACTGTTCAATATCCCCCGCTGGGGCGAAGAACTATGGAAGAAAGATGCTGACCACTTCATTCAATTATGTTACGTGGGGCAAGACCCAGGGCGCACTGAAATGTGAATTGTCAATGTTGTAAGATAATTATGATATTTTTTTCTGTATTTGCCAATAATGTCCAAACGGGTCTTTGATTGTCCCTTGTCTATAACCGTATTCGTAATCTTGTGCTGGATTTATTTCAATTGCTCCTGCTTTAATTGCTTTGCTCATTACTTCGTCAACGTCTGAAACAAATAAGCCAATACAGATCGTAGTGCCATTGTTTTTGTCAGGAGAAAAGAAATACTGGTTTGCTGTTATTTCGTGTATATGAAATATAGCTCCATCAATAGAAAGTTCTACAACGTGAATACTGCCGTCATCGTTAGAAAATCGCATCCGCTCCGATGCTCCAAAAGCATTTTCATAAAACGAAATGTCCTTTATTCCATTATTTATAAAAAGCTCAGGTGCAAAAAATGTTTTGCGGTCTTTTATTGTCATATTGTTGTCTTTAAATGATCAAAGGTCTTATCCGGTTGCTATTACAATGTTAGATGATTGCCGGTCGTTTAACATTGCAGGAGACATTCTGCTTTACGTAAGTTCTTGTACAGAAAGTTAATGATTTTTGATTGTAAGTTGTACAGAATAAATAAACGCATTCAATTCTTTGGTTGATGCTGCGAAGAACTATGGGAGAAAGATTGTAGCTAATCTTCGAGGTCTGCCCTCTTCATTCAACAAAATAAAATAGGGTATATTGAATACACCCTATTAAATTTTATATCCTGATCAATCGTTGATCAATTGTTTATTTCCTGGCCGCGATTATCCTTCCAATTATTTTCAATATAACTTTTATCCTCATCATTTTTAGGATGAACACCTAATACAACGTTACCATTTTTTATACCTGATTCGTACAGTCTTGCTCTTTCTTCCGGAATGCCACTACCTACTAAAGCGCCAATTATACCACCCGTTATTCCACCAGCTCCTGCCCCTGCTAAACCAGCGGCAATTGGACCGGCAATTACAAGTCCAAGTCCTGGTATAACAATGCTGGTTCCAATTGCTGCTACTACACCTGCTATTGCGCCAATTGCTCCACCTATTGCAGATCCTTTACCAGCTCCTTCAGCAGCCTTAGTACCAATCTCTGTTTCACCTTCATCGGCAAAATGCTTTTTCCTGGTTTTATCAGACATTACCATACTAATATCATCATTTGAATAACCTCTTTCCTGTAGAGCATTATAAGCTTTCTCAGTACTCTCTCTGTCTGCAAACATACCTGTAAGCATGCTTCTCTTCGTTTCATTACTGTTTCTATTTTCCATTGTCAAATAATTTTATGATTAAAGAATTTTAATCAAGCTATATTGATAAATACTATGCCATCTAATTTGACTGATGAAATAATGATATCTAAAAAATTATGAGGTTGTAATTACTCAATCAAATCCCATTATCAGTAATCATTGAGACGTGCAAACATTAAATAAGCTTCGTTGAAACAACAATAAAATTGAGCCAGCCTGTAGACTCGTTGATACTTTTGCCTGCTCCTTCGGAGCAGATGTTTAGTTATAAACTAATCATAACGACTCAAGATTTTTTTTATACTCTTTATTGATTTGAAGAAAGGAACACTACTTTCAATAAATATCTTACACTATCTATAATATCGGCAAATCAAATACTCCTTCAGTTATAGTTTTAGTAACGCCGGGAGTCCGAAAAAGATCCGTCAGCGTTCCGCTAAAAGTACCTTTTACTCTTGTGGGTGTGATGCTGGTAACGATAATTGTAAAAGCTGGACCGGGAGTTGGAATACTAGAAGTATTCCACCAGGTGACAGAGCCATCGGGATTTTCTATTTTATAATCTACTTCAATTCTATACCCATTAGGAAGTAAGAACCCATTAACATTATAACTTCCGGGTGTAATTGCAGAAAAATCGTTTTTATTGATGAATATTTGAAATTCATCTATCGGAGCAACACCAAACGGACCGGTAAAGCCATCACAAAATAAATAGGGCAATGGCGGCGTGGTAAAATCATCTGTAACATCAGCTTCGGCTGAAAAAGCAAACGATTTAAATACGCCATCAATTTTACAACTGTAAATGCCGCTTGGTGCTGTTACTGTAATCGTGAATGTGCAGCCTGAAGATCCAACTGTAAATATATTTGCACCGGTTGTTGTTGGTGTTCCGGTACCATTTAATATTACCGACTGAATACCAGTTACAGTAAAGTTCCCGGATTTTGAAAATGTCATTCCTCCGGCACTTGTTGAAATGGAGTATCCTCCAATAGTAGTAACATTTACCTGGACAGTAACTGTATTAGAAGCTGATAAAGTTGTTCCGGTTGTATATGTGCCATTTATAGTTGCAACTGTGCAGGCACCTGGTGCCCCGGAAAAAGTATAAACAGCAGGACCGGTAACAGATACAGTAAATGTGCAACCTGCTGCACCTATTGTAAATACATTAGATCCCGTAGTTGTTGGTGTGCCTGTACCATTTAGTGTTACCGTTTGAATACCAGTAGTGGCAAAGCTACCTGAATTTGCGAATGTCATTCCTCCTGATGAGGTTGAAATAGTATATGATCCAATTGTCGTAACATTCACCTGAACAGTAACTGTATTTGATGCCGATAAAACTACTCCTGTTGCGTAGGCTCCATTAACAGTAGCATTTGTACAGGCACCTGGTGCCCCGGAAAAAGTATAAACAGCAGGACCGGCCACTGGTATTGTAAATGTGCATCCTGCTGCGCCTATTGTAAATACGTTAGATCCTGCAGTTGTTGGTGTGCCTGTACCATTTAGTGTTACCATTTGAACCCCAGTTGTAGTGAAGCTCCCGGATCTTGAAAATGTCATTCCCCCAACAGTATTTGTAGATAGCGTAAATGTACCGATAGTGGTTACATTGACCTGAACTATAACTGTATTGGATGATGTTAACGCAGTATTACTGGAATATGATCCATTAATAGTAGCACCAGTACATGCATTTGGTGCACCTGGTAAACTAAAAACTGCAGGTGACGAAGAATTTAAAACCGTGACATTCAAAGAACATCCTGCTGTACCTGATGTTGGAGTAAAAACATCAGTTTGCGCAGCAACAGGCGTTCCGGTTCCAACGAGATTTATCGTTTGGATGCCTGTAGTGTTAAATGTTCCGGATGCTGAAAACTTATAACCGTTAACTGTATTAGTGGAAATAGTGTATGTTCCTACAGTCGTTACATTTACCTGGATACTAACTGTGTTTGATGCCGACAACGCTGTTCCTGAAATATAACTTCCGCCTGGAGTTGCACCAGTACAAGCATTGGGAGAGCCAGCAAGTGTATAAACTGCCTGTGTTCCATTGATTGGAGGATAGTCATCAGGATCAATTTCTTGTTGACAAGAATAAAAGAGGTTACTAAATATAAGAATGTATAATATTTTTTTCATTCGAATGGTAACAATTTAAGGTTTGGTATCCCAGAGTCATTGCAAAGCACTGCGTGGTTAAAAAAATTCATGATTCTAATATACTATTAATATCTAAACCCCATATCTGGGGTGCAAATGAATTTTACTATTCGAACATTTTTTAGTTATCGAGAGATGGACAATGTGTACTCCGCATTTCGTTCAAATTTTTGCATGAAATAAAAACCTCATCAGTCAATTTTGTTATAGCTGCTACGAAACAAGACCCCGGGCGAACGGAAAATATTCATTAAATTGAAATACAATTTACCGGCAGTTTTATTCATTCAACATATTTTTCTAAGTGACTACATATCGTTGTGGGATTTTATGGATAATTACTTTGTTATTTGTTATGCATGCACCGGCCCAGCAACCTACTGCAGAAACAGACCATGATACAACTTATTACGAATCCTTCATGGGTAAAAAAATTACCGGCAGATATTATTTTTCTCAGAAATACACTGCATTAGAGATAGGAAGAAATAACAAAACAACTCCCCGCCTTCGCTACACGCCTAACACAACTTTAAATATGGGGATCGGTGCTACCTATCGTTCCTTTACATTGAACATTGCTATTGGTTTTGGATTTTTAAATCGCGGTGAAGAACAAAAAGGCAAAACCAAGTATTGGGAAAACCAGGGACACAAGTATGGACGTAAGTGGGGCTATGATTTCTACGCACAATTTTATAAAGGTTACTACCTGTATCCTAAGGGACTGGGAGCACCTGATCAGAATTTATATTATAGCCGACCAGATATAAAGTTCAACTTGGTTGGTATTGCCCCTTTTCGCATTTTAAATGATAAGAAATTCTCTTACAGTGCTGCCTTTGTACAAAATGAGTGGCAAAAAAGATCAGCTGGATCTTTTTTATTGGGTGCTGAAATATATTACGGCATTGTAAATGCAGACAGCGCTTTAGTACCCGAATCGATGGCCATGTTATATAAACAACAAGGGATTCATAAGATCCAATTTTCTGAAATAGGACCGGGTGCTGGTTATGTTCATACTCTTGTTTTGTGGCACCACTTCTTTATAACCGGTTCGCTCCAGGCCAATATGAATCTCGGGTGGGTTCGGGAAACAAGTAGATCCAGCAGCGAGGACCACTTCAGCTTTACACCAAATTTTTACTATCGTGCTGCCGCAGGATATAACAGCCGGTCATGGAATGTAAATGTATCATGGGTAAGTAACCGGATCTCTGTACGGGGAGCATCTTCTGCTGACGGATATATAGGACGAGTGGGAAATGTAAGAGCAACACTTGCACGGCAATTTCAACCGGGACCCAAAGCAAAAAAAATTTTGAAGCCATTCGATAAAATGTCGGCAAAGAAATAAGCAGGACAATACTATCTCATAGTTAGCGGGGATTGGAAGAGCTGAGGAAGAAAGATGCTGCCCTCTTCATTCATTTATGTTGTACTGGCTGTGGGGCAAGGGCCCGGGCGGACGGAAACATCATGAAGAAATCTTTACTGTACCAATATTAGAATCTATCTTTAAAGAAATTGAAAAGAAAATATGACAGATAAACAAAAAGAATTTTGCAAAATGCTTTTGACACCGACGATGTCGCTTGAAGAAAAAATGGATGAGTTATGGGATCTGCCGAATGAAGAGCTGGATCTCCTGATGGAAAAGTTTAAGGGTGATGATGAGCATGAAATTTGTAACGCTATAAAAAAAATTTTAGACGAAAAGAAATTAGATAAAAATATTAACCCTGATGAGTTCCAGTTTTCGGGTCTGGAATAAGAATGGCTGATCATCGGATGGCCTTAGTTTGTAACTAAGGCCATCCGATACTTTTACCTGCTCCTTCGGAGCAGATGCTTAGTTACTCCCGATAGCTATCGGGACTAAGCATAATGACTCAAGATTTTTTAAAAATTCTTAATTGGTCTGAAGAAAGAAGGAACACTACGTGCATCTATTCCAAATTATATTTTTTATTGATAAATTTTATTAACCTTATTGCCCTTTCGCGGTATAGTTCCTGCGCATACATACACTGTAATACTTGTCCTTTTTCCATGTGTATATAACTGTATAGCTGTTGCAGCAAAAGTTGGTTATAGCTGATAAATACTTCAAGATCCTTTTGAATTTTTAAATAAGTTCCACCAAGTTTAATAATAAAATCAGGGCATTTCATTACCTGCGATCCTACGTCGAGAACCCGTAAATAAAATTGGTTATAGTAATCATTGGCAGTAGATAAACTGGTCTGATAAAGTAAGCTTATTTCACCAATTGAATCGAGAACATCTGAATTACGGATCACACTAAAGCCGCCGGCATTCTTTAACTGTGAAAGTGTATTATCGTGAGGCTTGAAAATACTTAGCAATGAATAAAAATAGATATAGTGAGAATAGAAAGTGTCCTGACTATTAATATCCCGTAGCTGTCCCACTGGAATTTTCAAGGCGCTGTCCATCTCATTCACCAGGTATTTTTGTTTTAAAAAAACGCGGTTAAGCGTCAGTGTGTCCTGTTTCAAATCTGCTATAATAGACTTCATATAATGAAGTTCTTTTTCATTGTTTACAATTTTTTCCCTGATATTTTCAGCAAAAAAACCAAGTGTAACTGCAAGAAATAGCATTAAGAATTCAAGAAAATATTCTTTCCATTTTTTCGATTTATGATTCAGGCCGGGATGATGATGTACTTCCATATTTATCGGTGGTTGTTTGTGTTATGGAGCAGGAAGTTAATTTATTTTCTGTTGCTGCGAAGAACTATGGAAGAAAGGTGCTGCCCTCTTCATTTATTTATGTTGTGCTGGTTGCGGGGCAAGACCCCGGGCGGACGGATAATTGAATTTCATTTTTGGGAGATATCTATGTTTTTTAATGCAGATTTTAATTTGCTTCTAGAATCAAAAGCTCGGAAAAATCCAATCCCTCCAAACAAGATGGCACCCCAAGCCACTACATAAGTACCTCCGTTGATGGAACTCATAAGAGTTATTAGCGTGATAGCAATGCCCACTGAAAATATGATTGCGTTTTTTATCATAGAAGAATCACATTTTTTTATAAGGCTACGAATATCTTGTTCTGTAAGTTTTTCTAAAAAGGCCTCTTTATTTTCGTTTAATTCTTTCTCCTTGCTTGGTGGATACATCATTTCCTGGTAGGATAATCCGAACATTGCATTATCCGCATTGCCGTGAGGATTAAATGCCCCTTCTATCGGCTCCCGATCCTCTTCAATGGACTGTTCTTTTTCGATATTAATAAAAACATCTATGGCCATATTTCTTTTTAAAAATTCTTGTTTTAATAATACAAGTGCCTCATCTGTTAAACCATCGATATCATTTTTGGCTAGAAAAATTAATTCTTCATCAGGCATTGATGCATAGTTATCCCTTATGAGATTAAGGTCAATCATTTTTTTTACCTAATATATCACTAAAAATTTAACCCTTTATTCTTCGAGCCTACGAAATGGCTAATCGTTTTTGTGGAAGATCAGGAATAAAAGAATAATATGATGAAGCAAACTTCCCGGGGTCTGCCCTCTTCATTTATTTATGTTGTACTGGCTGTGGGGCAAGACCCCGGGCGGGCGGAAAACTGGGTATTGCCTATCGCCTTTTCGAAATATTTTCATTCACCCATTTTGCTTCATCGTCTGGTGAAACTTTATCTAGAGTGCTACTTACTCTACTAAATGTTGCTTGTGCATTGTCGTAAGGTTTACTGTCGTCAAAATAAGGCCCAACTACTCCCAAAATCCACCCATGCTTTGCAGCCCAATGAGATTCATTCACTTTATATTTAAAAACTTCATAATGTACAAAGTTATTTTGCCCATCATAGTCAAAGGTGACCCTCTTGATATGTTCTATTTCGTCCGGGCAAGCATTAAGTTCTGTCGGAAATTCAAGCCAATTGACGAGGTTGCTTTCAGCTCCTTTTACAATATCAAAATATTCTTTTGGAAACAGGTTCAATTTGTCGTGATGGCTTAACAAATGAAAAGCCATCCCTCTTGTAAGCAAATTTTTAGCATAAGGCAAAACATCTTCAGCTGATATTGCCTCACCTTTTTCGAGTTTGTTATATAGGGGGCTAATTCGCTCAAACCTTTGTTCATTTAATTTTCTGTTTTGGCTTTTGACTTTTTGCAATCTATAAACCGCAAAAACAATTATTACCAACACAATCAATCCTATAACAATAAATATTGTATTCATCTTTTATATCGTTATTGGAATGTTAGCTCGGTTGCGTCGGGCTGCCTTGCTACTAACACTCTGCTTTACGAAAATTCTTGTACAGAAAGTTAATGATTTCCAATTGTAAGTTGTACAGAATAAATAAATGCATTTCAATTTTTGGGTTGTTGCTGCGGAGAACTATGGAAGAAAGATACGATAACTAAACTCCCGGGATCTGCCCCTTCATTCATATTGTACTGGCTGTGGGGCAAGACCTAGGACGGACGGAAACCCCATGTTATGCGCATAGATGTCAAGAAGACTATGCAGCCTTCTTTTGCTTGCTTGTTTGTTTAATAATGTTGTCTGGGATAGTTACAAGGCGAAAAGTACCAAACGCAAGTTTTTTATCCAATGTACAACTCGTCATTTTTTTACCCGCTTTACTGAATGTTGTTTGAAAAATATAAACTTTCTGGGGGTCTAATTCATCAATCCCAATAAATTTATAGGACTCAAGTGTACCGAGTTCTTCTAAAGCCTTTGCAGCTTCGTCGTTTGTCCATAATGTTTTTTTGGCGTTGGCCTGGTCCCAACTATGTCCAAACATAGCATTTATACTATCTCCTTGTCCGGCATTATAAAACTTCTGAAATTTTTGCATGGCTAAATTATAATCTTTAGTAGTTTGGCTACTACAAAAAAGCGGCAGGAAAAAAAATACTGTTATAAAGAGTTTCATAGTATTATTAATTAACGGGTTATTAAAAGCATATTGAATATAAATTAATCTCATACATTAAATAAACTTCAACAGGAAAATGTTTGTTAAAAACGAAGTTTTTTCCCTGTGTGTATAACATTCTGCTTTACGCAAGTTCTTGTGCAGAAAGTTAATGATTTCCAATTGTAAGTTGTACAGAACAAATAAACGCATTTCAATTTTTCCAGTTGTTGCTGCGAAAAAATATGGAGTAGCAAACCCCATGTTGTGCGCAGCTAAGGCGTACATTAAAAGCTCTTTTTTATTTTCTTTTTTGGTGGAAGATAAAATTTTCGAAAGGGGACTTTATTTGTCTTGTCGATTTTTTGTTTATCTATTGATTCTTTTATCTCTTCACTTGTGAATTGCGAAATGAAACATGCAAACGCTTCAAAATATTTCTGTTCATCTTCATCCGAGTAGGTTATCTCAACATCGATGTATTTATCTGTCACATAACTTAAATCTTCATCATCAGTAACCTGTTCTTTTTTCCATGCAAGAAAATAGAGCGGATATTTTTCTACCCAGCCCTCTCTCAGCAAAAGTTCTGTAACAGAAGCACCCACAACAATGTGCTCAGAGTGCCCATATTCTCCATCAGGTCCAAATGTGATAAGTAGATCTGGTTTTAGAGAATCAATGTATTTTTTTAATTCTACTAATAATTTTTTATGGTTGTTTAAATAAGAGCGGACACCGTTTTTTGTATCCATTCTGTCCAGTGATAAAAAGATGGGGGGTTCAATAGCGAGTTTTTTGCAAGCGCATATTGACTCTTGTTGACGAATAGCTCCTAAAGAGTCGCCTTCGGGTATCTTTGTCACCCTTGTTCCATATTTTCCATCAGTGGCAATGATTACATATACCTTATATCCTTCTTTGGCATATTTGGCCAATACGCTGCCAACCATATTTTCATCGTCTGGATGTGCAAATACTCCAACTATCGTTTTAGTCGCATTTGGCTGGCTAAAAGATGTTAATGCAATTAAGATATTTAATGCAGTAATAAAATATTTAGTCATTTGTTGAGATTTTGGGATAGCATTGGTTGCACACAACATTCTGCTTTACGCTAGTTCTTGTACAGAAAGTTAATGATTTCCAATTGTAAGTTGTACATAAATGCATTTCAAATTTGCAGTTGTTGCTGTGAAGAACTATGGAAGAAAGATACCGTCCTCTTCATTCATTTATGTTGTACTGGTTGTGGGGCAACTCAGGTTGGTTGTTGGTGATTAGAGTCTGAAATCTGTATGTTCTTTAGTGTTGAACACCAACAACGGCGTAAAATACTTTTGTTAGGTGCAGAAACATTTGGCTGTCACCTATTTCGAAAGGTATTTTATTCTTTCTGCTATGCGTTTGTATAAAGTTTCTTTTGTAAAACCATCTTCCGAAATAATTGAATCGGGAATTAAGTCAATAGCCTCTAAAAATAATTTATTATTGTTAAGCATGTAATCGTATACAAATTCTTTGTTCGGAAGCATTTTATGAAAAATGTGATTGTTGAATAACTCCTTCCTCGTGATATCTATTGATTGAAATAAGCCTAGTGAACCCTGATCAATTATCCATATTTGACCTCGATCGTCTTTGAGAAAGTTGTTTGACGTTTCAGTCCTGTCAACATTAACAAAGAACAAGTCAAGTGTATAAATCCTATTAAGTAAATCTTCATCCGCTGTTTCAATAAATTTTAAGTCAGCCTGAATCGCATTGGGAATATATTCTACTGCAAGATTCCAGCCATAGCTTTTTTGAACTATGTCATCAAATTCATCTGTTCCGAAAACCCATGGAAAATTATCAGGAATGTAAATCCAGTCCACATCAGGAACTGACCATTTCAATTTATTGGCGACTTTATTAGATATGAACTCAGAAAGTAGACTTGTTGATCCGTTTCCGGCACCCCGCATTTTGAGAATATGTTTACTTCCGCTTTCTGTTTCTATTAAGGTAGGAAATGAACTGCCAGCGTAATGTTTTATAAAAGTTTTGAGGACCATAGTTTTTGCACCTAACTCGCGGCTTTGCGATTTTTTTTGTACAGAAAGTTAATTCATTTCTGTTTGTTGCTGCGAAGAAGCATGCATTACCAAATTCAAACTGTTCATTGTCCCCCGCTGGCGGGGGCCGGATGGTCGATCCTTATAAATTATCAATCGGGGGTGGACTAAACTTGTGGATCAATTTTCTTTTCAATCCAATCTTCGAGATAATTATGAACTGCCTGAATGTTGTTCAATACTTCTTCATCACTAAAACGAAGTACTGTAAAGCCGGATGTTTCAAGAGTTTTCTGTCTGATCTCATCTTTTTTAATCACTTCTTCATAATGGTGAGTAATTCCATCCACTTCAATTATCAACATTAATTCTATGCACATGAAATCCGCAATATAATTTAACACTGATCGCTGACGTCGGAACTGAAAACCTTTAAGCTGTCTTGCTTTCAAAACATATTTCCATAAACAAGCTTCTGCTTTGGTCATTTCTTTACGCAGACGATTGGCAAATGGTTGTAAATTTTTATTATAATAATGATTATCGTACTTATCGGTCATGCAATAAAATTACAATTATGCGGAAAATGTGTCCACCCCTTTTCGAAAATTTCTTTTTATAGAAGTACTTCCCCCGCCAGCGGGGGACAATGTGCACTCCGCTTTTGTATCACTAATGTTGCTACGAAGAACTATGGAAGAAAGATACAATAACTAAACTCACGGGGTCTGCCCTCTTCATTTATTTATGTTGTACTGGCTGTGGGGCAAGACGCCGGTGGGACTGATAAATACAGGCTGCTATTAATTTTTTTGAAGAACCAGTGTACTCATACATCGGATATCATCGACATTCACTGTTTTTAAAGGTTCTAAAAAAGACATATTGAATTCTTTCAGGCAATCTTTTAATAATTGCCTGTTTAAAAGAAATCGAATGGATCCATCCGGAATCCGAAACACACCATCTCCAATTAATTCTACTTTATCTTCAATTCCGATATCGGAAGTCATGCGGATAAACAAAGAACCACCCGGTTTTAAAATACGGGCCATCTCTTCCAGCATTTTCCTGAAATGTGATGTATTGTTTGCGAAATGAAGAACTGCACTGCAGATGATATGATCAAAATGAGTACTTTGAAAACTAGTTTTTTCCACTGCACACACCCGGAATCTCTCAGCAGCCAGTAATGGATATTTTTTTTTAAGTGTAGCTATACTTTCATTATCTGAATCAATTCCGTAGATCTTATAATCATTACGTAAAAACCAATGCATATTTCTGCCATTCCCACAACCTGCATCAAGTATATTATCTTGCAGATCAAATCTGTTTTTCATGATCTGGTCAACCAGGTAGATATCTGTCTGACCTAGCAACTCTTGTATAGAATTATTTTTTTCAGACATTATAAGGACCTGATTTAATTAATAAATCCGAAGATAGAAATTTGTATAGGAACAATCGAAGTTTCTGTTTTTTCCTGACGCCGTGATGCATGTCTTCACGGTTCACCATCATGATATTCGTTCCGATGCGTGGGGCGACATCGCGGCGTCTTATTTTGTTACGGACACGAACCAAGGCTGAGGAATAATATTAAGAATTCCCAGAAATAATGTGTCCATTTTTTTCTTGCGGTATGTGAATGGTGGTGTACTTCCATAAAGTTTATTTGAAGTGATATTTTTCACTTAACAAATTAATTAATTCAACAGCCTTGTCAAATGCTGGTTTGTAATAAACATTCAACATAATGAGTTCTGCTTTCCTTTTAGCAATTACGGCATTTGAAAATTCTTTCATTAAAGTTGGATCGCTGCTTATCAACGGAGGATTGGAGTGCATAAATGAATCAGCCGGGCGACTGCTCTGCTTTTCAGGATCAAATAAGTATTCATAATAAAACACTTCCCCATCAAAGATCTTGCTTCCTAATGTAACGGCCCGTTCATAAATAGGGAAGGCAAAAGGTTTATAATCTTTGTTCCTGTCAACCAACCGGGCATACTCTGATATCTTATCCTGGAGATAAGGATCAAAATACCGAAGGCTTCCTGAATTCTTTATTTGATCAAGTGTAGAAACATTAGAGGTAAAATCGGTCATTGTATTTACAAAAGAGCTATAATAATACAATTGCCCGGTGGATGCGATCTTCAAATTTTTATGTAATAGCAGAAAGCTGTCATATTTAGCAATAAAAAAAGGAACCCGCTTCATAAAATTGGAAAGCTGAGAGGTATCGGTAGAAAGATCATGCACCAATGACCGTGCATATTCTTTGGCTCTTTTCTTTTCAACAATATGTTCTCTTTGATTCTCTGCTAAAAAACCACAGAACACAGCGAGGAATAACATTAAGAATTCCCAGAAATAATGGGTCCATTTTTTTCTAGGGGTGTGGGCATGGTGATGAACTTCCATAATTGGTGGTGCTTGTTTTATGTTTATGGAGCTGGAAGTTAATTTATTTTCTGTTTTATTGCGAAGAACCAGATGTCCACCCCCAATCGAAATCACATTCAGATTGCAGTACTTCCCCCGCCAGCGGGGGACAATGTGCACTCCATAGGACGGATAGCGTTAGTATAATTGCGATATGCGGATAGGATTAGTAGGACTACTATATTTAACGCTTTATCCATGCTTTTGACTGGGAGTAAGGTGCAAGTAAGGTCGAAGCTAACTAGCCCTTGAGTAATCCAAACTAGTCGTAAAATTTCTATACAGCTTTTCTATCTTTCCATTTGCGGTGGGGTTTGGGTGTTTCGGGTTGGATGCGAATATCTATGAGATGGGCTGCTTCGATCAGTTTGTTGAGATGGATATATGTTAGCAATGCGCTTTTTGAATCATCAAACTCATTTAAAGAGACATCTGATAAAGCATGATATGCTAAATCTCTGATTACTTCTTTCCATTGGTCTCTATTTCTAAAGCGGGTAAATTTTTCGAGTGCCTTGTATGGGTCTAAAAATTCTTTTTTGGTAAGATGGCGGGGAAAGAAATCCCATGGTGTATCATTCCGATGAAAGCCGCAATAGTTATCGTAATCGGTAAGTAGCCATATATCATCTTCGGTGTCTTTATCAAGTATTATTTCAGGATGCTGATGAACAGTATTGCCGATCTGATAAACAGCTTCTATGAGTTCATTGATCCTTTCTGAAAAAAAGAGTACATCGCAGGAAGCACTGCGGTTCCAGGTTTTTTCTGAGTCAGCTTTTTTTATGATCTCCGTTAAAATTGAACGGGCATGAACGAGACCATAGCTATCGAAGAAAGAATGGATGGTTTGATAAGGGATGATCATAGCATTAGGTTTAAATGAACTTGCAATGTGCTATGATTTTTTTAAAATAGTGTACCCTTATAAGGGGGCAGTTGATAAATTGTTAATAGCATAATGTTCATCATCATCATGATATTCGTTCCGATGCGTGGAGACACGCATCAGGGCATCTTAGTTTGTTACGGACACGAACCAAGGCTGAGGCAAGGGGCCTGATTTTACGGGCTCCTTTTATTGAAGGTAATCTTCGAATGCTATTGCTAAGTTCTCAATTCATAAAATCAAATCTTAAAATAGTTACTCGTAGTGTTGTTATTTATTATCTTTTGTGTTATTTTACATGGGCTCTGTTAGGAATGCAAATTTCTAACAGGGTTTTTTATTTTATTTTTTAAAGACCTTTTTTAAATGCCTACAACCACCCAAAAAGATGTAAGCGAATTAAGCTTGGATCTAAAGAATTTCAGAACAGTTCCTCAAAAGAAGGAAGCAAATGCGATTAAAGCAATGATATCCATTAAACCTGATAGGTTTTATGGCATTATGGAAAGTATAATCGATGATGGATATATTCCAACAGAAAATATTATTGTTTTAAAAGATGGTGTTAATCTTATTGTTAAGGAAGGTAATAGACGCATTGCCGCATTAAAGCTAATTCATGGTATCTATAAAATAACTGATTTCGGAATACCGACATCACTTGTCAATAAAGTAGCAAACCTCAGCACTGCATGGAAAAAGGAGAACCTTTTACTTCCGTGTACAATTTTTAATGCAAATGAAGCAGACAAAGCCGATAAGGTTGTAGCATTATCACATGGTAAAGGAGAAAAAGCTAGTCGTGATCCATGGACTTCAGTTGCTACCGCAAGACATAATAGAGATGCTAAAGGAATGTCTGAGCCTGCTTTAGATCTTTTAGAAAAGTATTTGAAGAATGGCGATAATTTAAACAATCAACAAAAGGATAGGTGGTCCGGGGATTATCCATTAACCGTATTACATGAAGCTCTTAGATTCATTCATGGTCGAATGGGATTTAAATCAATAATAGACTTAACGACAAAATATCCAAAAACTAAGCAGGTAAAAGAGATTGAAGACCTATTACTTGATGTAGGGCTAGAACAACTTCAATTTAAAAATATTAGAGCAACAGATTTAGATTTTGCACTTAAGTATAAAGTGCCTCCTATACCAAAACCTCAAACTACAGCGACAAATACCTCTACTACAGGTCAGGCAGGCGGAACAACTGCTGCACCTTCAAGTGGTTCGCCGACACCTGGCAATACTTCAAATACAAACACTGCTAATACTGGGACAAGTGGGCAAAAAGCCGTGGCAATAAATGATCCCAAGCATGTTGCCAACTTACTGAAAAAATTTAGTCCCAAGGGAAACAACAGACAAAAGGTTGTAACCCTTCGTGATGAAATAAAAGAAATAAAAATCGCTAATACGCCGATCGCTTTTTGCTTCTTGCTTCGAAGCATGTTTGAAATTTCTGCAAAGGCATATTGTGCTGATCATGGTATTAGCTTAACTAAACCACCAAAGAAGGGAAAAGATCCACAATCCAAAACATTAGCAGAACTATTGGCAGAAATCACGAAGCACCTTACTAACAACAATAAAAATGGGGCGCTTGTGAAAGTTCTGCATGGTGCACTCACAGAAATACATAAGGCTACAGGCATTCTCTCGGTTACATCAATGAATAACTTGGTTCACAATCCTGCATTTTCTGTGCAGCCCTCTGACATTTGTATTTTGTTCGGAAATATCTATCCACTTTTAGAAGCAATGAATTAATATGAGTGAATTTAAAACACCGTTACGATATCCCGGAGGAAAACAACGATTGACTCCTTTCATAAAAGAGATATTAGTGGCTAATAAAATTAATGGTCATTATGTTGAACCGTACGCAGGTGGAGCTGGTGTAGCTATACAATTATTACTTGATAATAAGGTAGATCACATTCATTTAAATGATTCAGATTTTGGCATTTACTCCTTTTGGTATTCTGTTTTAAACAAGACGGAGGAGTTATGTAGTCTGATTTCTTCTGCTTCTATGACAGTGGAAGAATGGCGATTTCGACAGCGGGTTGTTAAAAAATGCGACAAAAGAAAAAAATTAGAATTAGGCTTTAGTGTTTTTTATTTAAACAGAGTTAATCGCTCAGGTGTTTTAAATGCAGGAATAATAGGTGGATTAGACCAAACGGGTAATTACAAAATGGATGCAAGATTTTCAAGAAACGATCTTATTAGAAGAATTGAAGCTATTGCTTTATTTAAAGATAGAATCACTATTACAAATTTTGATGCTGAGTTTTATATCGAAAATTATATTCCGAACCTCCCATCCAATACCCTGGTATATCTCGACCCTCCATATTACGAAAAAGGAAGAGAACTTTATTTTAATGCCTATAAAAAGAATGACCATGAAAGAATCGCCAAGGTGGTCCAAAAAGAAATAAAACACAAATGGGTTCTTTCCTATGATGGAGTTCCTGATATAATCAAACTATATTCGAAAAGAAGGCATTTTCTTTATGACCTCCAATACACCGCTGCAAAAGTTTATAAAGGCCGGGAAGTTTTTGTTTTTTGTGATAGACTCAAATTACCAGTTCAGTGTTCATTGAAACATATTGAAGCGGGAATGAAAAACTTGGTTTTAGTTTAAGAAAGAACATATTGCTCTTGTCTACTCACAAATAAATAGTGCAAACAAAAAAATAGTTTACTGCTTTCGACTACATAATTCTTTAGTATGATCATTATTAAGACTGATAAATCTACCCTCTCTAAAGTAATCGAGATCGAAAAGCATGCTACGCAAAAAAAAATCACCTGTAGTCCCGGTGACGTTATCTTAATTCAGCAAAATTCTTCCTCCTTAAGTAAAGGAGAAAAATCTATAAAATGGGTAATGGATTTTGTTTCTCAATATGAAGATCAAGATGGTGAAAGTCTAAAATTTTGGGGAAAGAAATGGAAATACATTATTCAAGGTAGGAACGTTCGAAAAATTCCTCCATTTGATCCTAGTGACATACAGGTAACAGATAAAAATTACATAGGTATTCAATGGATGGGATATATTGACCCAGAGGACGAAGTCGAAGTTTTAAATTGGATTAATGATGAGGAAAAAGTCGATGTGGTTGATTTGACAGAGAAACTTGAAAACAAAAAGCTCAATCTAGATCAGTACATAGAAGAGCTTAATAATAGGTATAAAGGAACGCCAAAATATAAATATGTAATTGCAAAAAAAATAAGTCGTCCTTCTCCGTTACGAGATGCAATTATCAAGAGAGATGGAACGTGTTGTAGAATTTGTAAAGTGGAAGGATTTCCCAAGAAAAAGGTAGGCTTTTATTGCGAGGTTCATCATATGATCGAGCTTAATAAAGCGGCTCCAAATTCCTTGCAAAGCTGGAATGTAATAATCGTTTGCCCTACATGTCACAAAAAGCTTCATCACGGGAAAACTAAAACTCGATATTTAAATCCCGGATGGGAAATAAAGATTGATAAGGAAACTTATGCGATAAACTAAGTCGTTGTTGCTGGGATGCGACGTCCTGGCTGATCCCCCCTGTTGTCTGTAGTGTTCCTTCTTTCTTCAAACAATAAGAATATTTAGAAAATATGAAATGGTTTTGTTCAATAGAATTCCAGAACGTACAAGTGTGCGACGCAACAGACGATGATAGTAGCAATGCAGCTTAGTACATAATCATCTTTATCATTTCTCAACAATGCTTCGACAAGCTCAGCATGACAACCCTATCAATGATCATTCAGCGGCAATCCTCTCTTTTGAAATTCTATCCAATTCAAATACTCAGGGGCAACACGATGCTCTTCCATAGTAATACAATTATCAACCGGGCAAAGGAGTTTGCAGAGATTGCAGCCAACACATTCATCTGCTTTTACGGTGTACGTGTTGTAAGGTTTGCCATATTCAAGAGTGATAGATTGATGTGCAGCATCTTCACAGGCAATATAACAAAGCCCGCAATGAATACATTTATCCTGGTTGATCTTTGCAATATGATGATAGTTGATATCAAGATCTTCCCAATGCGTAAGTGTAGCCACACTTTTTCCAATAAAGTCATCCAACGTTTTAAATCCTTTTTCATCCATCCAGTTGTTAAGCCCTTCACAGAGATCATCAATGATCCTGAAACCGAGTTTCATGACAGCCGTACACACCTGCACATTGCTTGCACCCAGCAACATAAACTCAACCGCATCTTTCCATGTACTCACGCCGCCAATACCGGAGATAGGAACTTTATTCGTCACCTCATCCTGCGCAATAGTGGTGAGAAACTTTAATGCTATTGGCTTGACCGCCGGTCCGCAATAACCACCAAACACAGACTTACCTGCCACATAAGGATTGGGCACCAGCGTATCAAGATCAATACCTGTGACCGATTGAATGGTATTGATAAGCGACAAACCATTTGAACCGGCTTTCACCACCGAACGTCCTGTTGGCACCACTGAATGTACATTGGGAGTAAGTTTAGTGATGACAGGAATTGTTGCTGCTTCCATCACCCACTCCACCACCATGCAGGCAATTTCAGGATCCTGTCCTACGGTGGCACCCATGCCTCGTTCCGTCATTCCATGCGGACAACCAAAATTCAATTCTATTCCATGTGCGCCGGTGTCTTCCGTTTTTTTAATTAACTCCGCCCAACTCTTTTTATCATTATCGGCCATCAATGAAACGATCATCGCTCTGTCAGGATATTCTTTTACGATCTCACTGATCTCTTTTAAGTTCAGATCAAGCGGACGATCGCTGATGAGCTCAATATTATTCAGTCCCATCACTTTCTCGCCATTGAAATCAACAGCGGAATATCTTGATGATACATTTTTTATTTGTGAACCGAGTGTCTTCCAGACAACTCCACCCCAGCCGGCATCTAGTGCCCGCTTTACGTTGTATTTTTTATCGGTGGGCGGGGCACTGGCGAGCCAGTAGGGGTTGGGGGATCTTATTCCTAAAAAGGTTGAGGTTATATCGGCCATGTTTTTATTTTTTACCGCAAAGGCGCAAAGATCAATGTTAAGTTCGCAAAGAGTCTTTGTGACTTTGCGAATCTCTTTGCGTCTTTGCGGTTAATTTATTTTTATGAATTCAACTTCATATCACTATTAAACTTTTGTTGCGTCGCACTCTTGTACTGTTTATTCTTTGCTCACCTTTTTTGACCTCACCTCTCGTTCTCCTCTCCTTGAGGAGAGGAGAGGCCAGGCTTCAGTTTATTTTTCATCTGCAGTATTTAAGCATTTCAACTTTTGTTCTTTGTTTGGCTTTATTCCTCTGATGATGTGGAAGAACTAATTGCCGGGCTTTATTCAGTAGCACCGCTCCTTCTCCTTAAGGAGAAGGAGATGGAGGATGAGGTTATGCAATGCCGAGATATTTTAATATTGCCGCAGCCCCAAGTTTTCCATCTTCAACAGCATCTACTACTTCTTTTCCACCATTCACAGCATCACCACCTGCAAATATTCCTTTGATATTTGTAGAACAGTTATCATCTATTACTAATTTCCCGTTTTTATTTTCGAGTTTATTTTTCTTAATTAATTTTTCGAAAGGAACTTGTCCCGCTGCTTTTATTACCATGTCAACATCCAGCTTAAAAGTTTCTCCGGTATCAATCGGGCTTCTTCTTCCGCTGGCGTCAGGTTCGCCGAGATTCATAACACTACAAACTAATTCTTTCACTTTCCCCTTTTTACCTTTCACCTTCTTCGGTGCAGCCAGCCATATAATATTGCAACCATCCTGTTTGGCAATATTTAATTCAAATTCAGTGCAGGGCATTTCATCCTGTGTTCTCCGATAAATAAGTGTTACTTCTTTTGCGCCCAAACGTTTTGATTGCGTAGCCGCATCGATCGCTGTCATTCCCATTCCGATCACAGCTACTTTGTCCCCAACCGGAACAGTTGAATAGCCTTTGTCACGGATATCATAAATGAATTGAATAGCATCAACCACTCCTTCCAGTTTTTCACCCGGAATATCCAATTGCCTTGCCACACCAACCCCGATGCCGAGATAAACTGCATCATATTCCTTTTTCAATTGAGCCAGTGTAATGTCTTTTCCTAATTCCTGGTTGTATTTTATTTCAATGCCACCGATAGCAGTTATATAATTCACTTCGTCTTCGCAAAACTGTGGTGTCACTTTATAGGCTGCAATTCCATAAGTCATCAACCCGCCGCCTTTTGCTTCTTTTTCAAAAATTGTTACATCAATTCCTTCTCTTGATAATACATGAGCACAGCTTAAACCTGCAGGACCGGCTCCAACGATGGCAACTTTTTTGCCCCCGCCCCCAACCCCTAAAGGGGAGTTATGAGGCTTCCTTTCAAAAAGTTGCCAATTATTTTCTAATGCTTTTGCTGTTGAGTATTGTTGCAGTCTTGCAATTTGTATCGGCTCTTCTTCGAGTAAATTAAACACACAAGCACCTTCGCATAGTTTTTCTACAGGACAAACTTTAGCACAACCTGCTCCCATAATATTTGAAGAAAGAATCGTATGTGCCGAACCTTTTACATTATCAGTGGTGATCTGCTTAATAAATTTTGGAACATCAATATGTGTAGGACAACTTTTTGTACATGGCGCATCATAACAAAATATACAACGATTCGCTTCTACCACCGCTGCCGTTTTATTTTCAAACGGCGGACGAATGTCAGCGAAGTTTTGTTCGTACTGCTCGTTGGTTAATCTGTTGTTCTCAATTGCCATCTTTAATGTTGTTTCTCAATGTCTCCGTAGGAGACAAATATTTATAGATTAAATTTCGATTATGTTTTGTTCAACTCCGTACGGAGTTGAATGTTCATAAATGTTTTTTCATTCCTATAAAGATTAAACTCCTACGGAGTTTAAAGAAAGAACCAATAACCAAATGCTTAATCGAACTAAGTTCCCCCTTTAGGGGGACAGGGGGCTTAAAGTTCTACAAGTTTTCCATAAGTCTCCGGTCTTCTGTCTCTAAAAAATTGCCACACACTTCTTACTTCTTCGATCATATCCAGGTCAAATTCTGCAATGAGCAATTCATCTTTATCTTCTGAAGCTTGTGCAAATATTTGTCCCCTCGGATCAACGAAATAACTACTGCCGTAAAACTTACCAAGATTCCATGGCTTTTCAGTTCCTACTCTATTGATGCATCCCATAAAATATCCATTGGCTGCAGCATGTGCAGGCTGTTCCAGTTTCCATAAATATTGTGATAAACCTGCAACGGTTGCCGAAGGATTATAAACGATCTCTGCTCCATTCAATCCTAATATTCTTGCACCATCAGGAAAATGCCTATCGTAACATATATACACCCCGATCTTTGCATACTTAGTTTGAAAAACAGGATAGCCAAGATTGCCAGGTTTAAAGAAAAACTTTTCCCAGAAACCTGATGTATGCGGAATATGATTTTTTCTGTACTTACCGAGATAAGTTCCATCAGCATCAATAACAGCTGCTGTATTATATAAAACACCGGCCTGTTCTTTTTCATACATCGGCACGATCATTACCATATTATACTTCTTTGCATACTCCTGCATTCTTTCTACAGTTGGGCCCGGCATTGCCTCGGCGCTTTCATACCATTTCTTATCCTGGCCCGGGCAGAAATAGGGAGTATTGAAAATTTCCTGCATACAAAGTATCTGCACTCCTTTTTTTCCCGCTTCTTCGATCAATGGAATATGTTTCAGCACCATTGCTTCTTTGATCTCTTCGATTGTTCCTTCGCCTTCTGATTTGGGAAGAGACATTTGAATTAGGCCTGATTTGATAATTCTTGGCATATCGTTAATTATGAATTTAGAATTATGAGTTATGAATTGGAGAAATATCTTTCTTTAGTTGTTAAAATGATACTGTTTAAAATCTTTATTATCTCGTCACACGAATTATTTAGCTTACTAAATTCGTTGCTTGTAATGTAATCACTGTCTTTCAATAAATTTAACCAGTAAGAAGTTTCCCTAGCTTCTTTTACTGCGATGCCAAGTTTATGAACAAAATCTTTCTTGGATTCACTTGCAACCGCTTCATGAACATTGGCACCGATTGATGTGCCGCTTCTCAGAATTTGTTTTGAAAGGACAAACTCTTTTTTATCAACTAGTAATTTGTAAAGCTTGATTATTTCTAATGCAAAAGCATAAGACTTTTGAACAATTATATTGTCTTTCCCCTCATTCATAATTCTTAACTCATAATTCTAAATTGTTTGAGACACTTTATTTCTCTTTATAAATTTACCATACCCTTTCTGCAATAAACATTTTCCATCGTCAATCGCAACTTGTCCTCTTAGTAAAACAGTTTTCACTTTACCCGTTAGTTCCCATCCTTCATATCCGCTATAATCAACATTCATATGATGTGTCCCCGCTGACAGTGCATGTTTCTCATGCGGGTCTAAGATCACAATGTCTGCATCACTTCCAATTGCAATTGTTCCTTTTCTTGGAAACATACCGAATATTTTTGCAGGGTTTGTACAAGCCACTTCAACATATTTATTTAATGTAATCTTATTCTTTACTACACCTTCACTGAATAATAGTTCCATCCTGTTCTCAATCGCCGGATGTCCATTAGGTATTTTTGAAAAATCTTTTTCTCCCATTTTCTTTTGCTCCCACATGAATGGACAATGATCTGTTGCAACAACCTGCACTAATCCCTGGTTGATGCCTGCCCATAAAGTTTCCTGGTCTTTCTTTTGTCGCAATGGCGGACTCATCACCCATTTAGCTCCTTCAAAATCTTTTTCATACAAGGATGCATCAAGCAATAAATACTGAATACAGGTCTCCACAAAAACTTTTTGATTTCTTCTTGTCGCGTTACGAACTGCATTCAACGCACCTTCACATGTAAGATGAACAATATAACCCGGGCAACCAGTATAATGTGACATATCAACAAACCGTTCCGATGCCTCAGCTTCTGTTACTTCCGGTTGTGATAAATAATGATACAATGGCGAGAGCTTCCCTTCGCCCCTGTGCTTTGCGATCAGGTAATCGATCATGTCGCCATTCGTTGCATGTACATTTATCAATCCTCCATGCTGTTTCACTTCTTCCATCAACCCGATCATCTGCCGGTCATCTATCATCAAGGCACCTTTATAAGCCATAAAGGTTTTAAAAGACGTGATGCCTTCTTTCTCAATAAAATCTTTTATTTCCTTTTTTGTATTCTCATTGAAATCAGTCACCGCCATGTGAAAACTATAATCGCCCACGCAATTACCATCGCTTCTTCCTTGCCATTCTTCCAATGCGGATCGTAAACTGTTACCCTGCTTCTGTAAAATGAAATCGATCACCATCGTAGTGCCGCCAAACAATGCTGCTCTTGTTCCTGTTTCATAATTATCAGATGAAAAGGTTCCCATAAATGGCATGTCCAGATGCACATGCGGATCGATACCACCGGGGAAAACCAATTTACCTGTAGCATCAATGATCTCATCAGCATTTACAGGCAAATTCTTCCCGATAGTATGTACCACTTCTCCATCGATAAAAATATCTGCGACATAGTCCGCATCAGCAGTAATGATCCTTCCGTTTTTAATCAACAGCGACATAAGCTTCTTTTAATTTTTGTTCTGTTACCCTGTATGAACGCATCAGTAAGATATAAAGAATGGCGCTAACAAAAAATCCAACGAACCATGCATAGTTATACAAGTCATTGAGCCATGCTGGAAACACTTCCTTATTTATAAGTTTTATTGTCACTAAAAATCCCGGCACATTTGGAAGGATGCCACATAATAGAGCAATAATGGCTTTTACATTAAACCCGTTCCCAAAACTATATTCTCCGTTATGTTTATAAAGATCATCAACAATTAATTTTTGCCGCCTTATAAAATAATAATCAGCGATCATAATACCGCCGACTGGTCCTAATAAGCTTGAGTAAGCAACCAACCAGGTAAAAATATATCCGTCAGGGGTAGCAATTAATTTCCACGGGAAGATCAGGATGCCAATGATACCGGTTATATAACCACCAATTTTAAAATTGATCTTCTTCGGTGATAAATGAGCAAAGTCATTTGCAGGACTTACAATGTTAGCCGCAATATTTGTTGCCAATGTTGAGATCACAATACCGATCATTGCCAATGTTATCACCACTTTATTTTCAAACTTACCCGCCAACTTTACAATATCCCATTCTGTGCTTCCATAAATGATAGCTGTTGCGGAAGTAACCACTACACCTATAAATGCAAACAATGTCATCGAGGGTGGTAACCCGATCACCTGTCCTCTTACCTGGGCCTTTTGTGATTTTGCATATCGTGTAAAGTCGGGAATGTTTAAAGAAAGCGTCGCCCAAAAACCTACCATACCTGTTAATGCAGGAAAGAAAAAATTCCAAAATGATGGACCAGATAATTTAGATGGCTGTTCTAGTATGGGCCCTAGTCCATTTGCAGCACTGATCGCCCAAAACAATAATGCAAGTGCAGCCACCGGCAGAAAGATCGCTTTGAATATTAATAATTTTCTAATGCTATCCACACCGAGATAAACAATAAGCATATTCAATAACCAGAAAAGAAAAAAACAGATCATCGGTACAGTTTGCGGAAATAAAAAATTACTGTTGATCTCCGGCATTCCGGGATCCCAAGCTCTTATTATATAATATATGGATGCGCCGCCGATCCATGTTTGAATGCCAAACCAACCACAGGCCACAATTGCACGAAGCATCGCAGGAATATTAGCTCCTTTAGTTCCAAAGCTTGCTCTTGCAAAAACAGGAAAGGGTATTCCGTACTTCGCACCTGCATGGCCATTTAATATCATTGGAATTAATACTATCGTGTTACCCAAAAAAATTGTAAGTATCGCCTGCCACCAATTCATACCTCCACCGATCAATGAACTTGCCAACATATAAGTTGGAATACATAAACTCATACTTATCCAAAGAGCTGCATAATTCCATGTTCCCCATTTCCTTTTTTCCTGGGGAATGGGAGCAAGATCTTCGTTGATAAGAGACGATGTTTGTATAGCTTGATTTCCATCCATTTTTTTTGAACACGGATGACACGGATCAAACGGAAGATCACAGATTTTTTTAATTCTCTAAAATCCGTACCGTTGTTATACTTGTGTCATGCGGGTAGTATGCCATGTTTTTTTGTCGTTATCGTATATTTTTCTTCTTATTTCGGGTTTCTTTCCAAAATTCAGTAATAAACCTACTTCTATGGTAGTTGCTTTTAGATAATTGATAAGTTGATTTTCATTATCCTCCGAGAGTCTTTCATGAGTTTTCAATTCGCATATAACAACTTCTTCTACCGTTAGATCGGAACAGTAATCGCCAACAACATGTTTATTATAATAAACCAAAATTCTTTTTTGTCTGTCAACTTTAAAACCCATTTCTGTAAGTTCAATATGCATAGCATTTTCATACACCTTTTCAAGAAAACCGTAACCAAGTGTATTATACACCTTGTAAAAAGCTTTTATTATTTGCTCTGTTATTTCTTCGTGTTTCATCTAATATCCTTCTTGAACAAATATTCAATACATGAATTATAATAAAATCCGTGAAAATCTATTTAATCCGTGTCATCCGTGTTCTGTTTCCTTGTCTGCAATTGAAACCGCATCACTGATCATCGCTAATCCTTCGTCAATTTGCTCTTTATTGATACAAAGAGGTGGCGCAACGAAAATATAATTCCATCTTACAAATGTGTACATGCCGAGTTCTTTCAATCTTGCAGCTACTTTATTCATGATCGTCATTTCTTCGGGCTTTGCATTGAATGGCGCCATTGGTTCTTTGGTTGCTTTGCTTTTTACTAATTCAATACATCCAAGCAACCCTGTATTTCTCCAATCACCAATTGATGGATGTTTCTTTTTTAATTCTTCCATTCTTGAATCAATATATTTTCCCATCGTTGTTGCGTTCTCAATCAGATTGTCATCTTCATAAATTTTCAATACTTCCAAACTTGCAGCCAGGCTTACAGGATGAGCAGAATAAGTTAATCCTAACCACAAAACATTATCATCATACTGTGAAGCAATTTTGTCGGACACGATCAATGCGCCTAACGGTAAATAACCCGAAGTAATTCCTTTTGCTGTGGCAATCATATCAGGAACCACACCATGATTATCTACACCAAACCATTTCCCTGTTCTTCCAAAACCGCTCATTACTTCATCAGCAATAAATAAAATTCCATGCTTATCACATATCTCACGAACTTTTTTTAAGTACCCAACTGGATATTTTAAACAACCAGATGAACCTGATTCTCCTTCTAATAAAATAGCAGCAATATTTTGCGGACCTTCAAATGCAATGACTCTTTCAAGATTCTTAACTGATTCTTTCAATAAACTCTCTTCCCCATATTCCCAACGATAAGCGATCGGGATATCGAAATGAACAAAGTTTGGAGACTGTTGTGAATCAGCTGCAAGCTTTCGCGGATCACCACCTGCTGACATAGCTCCATAAGATGCGCCATGAAAAGATTGATAGCGGCATAAAATTTTATGACGACCCGTATACAGTCTTGCTAACTTTATAGCATTGTCAATTGATGTAGCTCCGCAAACAGTAAACAAAGTTTTTGTCAACCCTTTCGGAGTAATCGAAGCCAACTTCTTTCCTGCCTCACCACGAACTTTCGTTACACAACTTGGCGTCACATAACTCACTTCCTGCATTTGTTTCATCACAGCTTCTGTCACCCGTTGATTGCCATGGCCAATATTCACATTCATCAAACCCGAAGAGAAATCGAGATAACGTTTGCCATCATAATCATACAAATAAACGCCTTCACCATATTTAACAGCAATGGGCGCAATCCCTTTTTGCTTGCTCCAGGAAAACAAAGTATAATCAAGACTATCCTGTATTATTTCTTGTGCTTCCGTCAGTGTTTTTGTTTGGGACATAAATTTTATTTTCTATCTAAGTTTTCCCCTTTAGGGGAACAGGGGGTTAATTCTTTAAATGCATTCCCTTTTTCAATGTCACATGCATTCTTCGAACTGGCTCTGAAGTAAATTTTTCATTGATGAGTATGGCGGTTATCTTAACCAAAACGGTAACAGGTGCCTCCTTGGAATCATTATGCAAACAGAAAAAATAAGCTCTGTCTCCGGGTTCCATCCGTGAAAAATCATTCGTACCCCGCCCCTTTTTAACAAACCGGAATTGATCTCCGTTCTTGAATAACTCCGCATTATCATCCTCCACTATCCAGTAATTAATATGCTGGCCGGTATCTATTTTTTTAAGATAGGAAGGCGCATCCAATGCTACGGCAGCTAACGGACCATACTTAGGAAATTTTTCAATAACTGAAGGCAAATTGGAACTAAGTGTTTTTGCAGCATCCTGGTATATCTGCTGACCTCCTTTATCAACACTAACATAATAACTCCATGATACAGTATTTTCCGGCAACATAAAATTGAATGTTACTTTACTGCTACCGGGTGCTGTTAGCGGATTAACTTTTATAGTTCTGTCCTGGAAATTATTGATCACAGTATCCGATCTGTCAATGAAAGTTTCCACCTCGTTAGTATAGGTAGTATCGTTATACTCATCAAAATACACCGTTGTATTAAAGTTTTGTGTTGAAGCTCCGGCAGGAATACGCTGTATCTTGTATCTGCAAACTCTCGGCAACAGAGCGGAATTTGCAAAGCGGAACTTATAGATGCCTGTCCTGGCAATATTAATTGTTTTGTTTTCGATCTTGCTTGTCTTGTATTCTAAAAATTTAGAAGAATAAGGCACCTCCACGATCTCAACCTCTTTCATTTCTTTACCATTCGCTTCTTCAAAACTAAAAATAAGCTTGTCCCCTTCTGCAAAACCAAAATAAACTTCTTCTTCGGCCTTAATACCAACCTTTATTGAACTTTCAGCAATGTCAACAGGTTTTTGTCCATAAGAAACAACTACGGATAATGATCCATAAAGCATTAATGAAAGAAAATATTTTTTTGTTACCAGCATTTGTATTTCTATTTAGCTTTAGTTGCGTCGCACTCTTGTGCGATAACAATTCTATTCAACATCTTCAGTTGACTCCATCGGAGTCAAATATTTATACAGCAAATTCGATTCAAAGACATTCAACTCCGTACGGAGTTGAATAAAACATATTGCAAACATTTTTCTATAAATATTCGACCCCTACGGGGTCTATATATAACAAATAAAGAATTTTCAACCTAAGTCTCCCCTTTAGGGGGACAGGGGGTTAGCTCATCCAATTCACTCCCGCTTCCGGATTCCATTTTACTGTACTTTTTTTCAATTTTGTCCAAAACTCGATCGAACTTTTTCCTGTAATATCACCCACGCCAAATTTGCTTTCATTCCATCCGCCAAAAGAAAAAGGTTCACGAGGTACAGGCACACCCACATTCACACCGATCATTCCAGCACTGGCATGATCAATTATATATCTTGCCAATCCGCCATTTTGTGTAAACACGGATGCAGCATTACCATAAGGATTTGCATTTTCAATTGCCAATGCTTCATCAACTGTATTCGTACGCATGATAGAAATAACGGGACCGAAAATTTCTTCTTTGGCCACACTCATCTCAGGTTTTACAAAATCAATAACTGTAGGACCCACATAAGTTCCGTTTTCTTTTCCTTCCACTTTAGCGTTTCTTCCATCCACTAAAATTTTTGCACCATCTCTTTCTGCTTCGCCAATATATCTTTCAATACGTTCTTTGCTTTCTTTGCTTATCACAGCGCCCAAATTTTTACCCGGAACGATCTTTCTTGCTTCATCAACTATCTTTTCAATGATATGATCAATATTTCCAACGCCAACCATTGCACTCGCCGCCATGCAACGCTGGCCGGCGCAACCACTCATGCTTGCTGCCACATTCTGTGCCGTCATATCTGCTTTTGCATCTGGCAAAACCATCAAATGATTTTTTGCACCACCCAATGCCAATGCTCTTTTGAATTTTTGTGTTGCCCGTTGATAAACGATCTTGGCAACTTTAGTAGAGCCAACAAAAGAAACAGCTTCAATACCCGGATGATCGCAAATAGCTTCTACAATTTCACTGTCACCATGAACAATATTGAATACACCATCAGGCAAGCCTGCTTCTTTTAATAATTGTGCTAATCTTCCAACACTCAATGGAACTTTCTCAGAAGGTTTTATCACCATACAGTTTCCTAAACCAATCGCATTCGGTATCGTCCAGTTGGGAACCATGCTTGGAAAATTGAAAGGAACGATTGAAGCAACAACACCCAGCGGCACATGTTCTGTTCTGCATTCAACGCCTTTGCTTACTTCCAAGACTTCGCCAGTTACTAATTGTGGTAATGAGCAGGCAAACTCAGTGAGCTCAATACATTTTTCAATTTCTGCCGTTGCTTCGCCGATCGTTTTTCCATTTTCTTCGCTAACCAATGCAGCCAGTTCCTGCAGATTTTGTTCCATTAAATATTTGTACTTATAAAAAACCTGCACCCGTTCTTTAATTGGCGTATGACTCCATTTTGGAAAAGCAGCTTTCGCAGCTTTCACTGCATTATCCAGATCCTTAGAAGTTGACATTGGAACTTTCGAAAGAAGATTACCATCAAGCGGCGAGATAACATCAAGTGTACGGTCAGATGAAGCATCGACAAATTTCCCGTTAATATAATTCTGAACAGGCGAGTATTTCATGATGAAAGAAGGATTAATAATGTGACTTTGAAAACCAAGTAACAATTTAATTGATTTTTTCCAGAATTTAAACAACGATAAACACACGAAGGCACTCGGAAACACGAAGAATTACCCTGTTATCCCTTGTACTCCGTGACTAGAGGTAAAAAAACAATAAAGGGTTGCTAAAAAGTTCAGTATTGCAGGAATACTGAACTGACCTTTTTCATCAACTCCTTAATTTTTGAATGATGTCTTTCACTTACCTGCCATACAGGTAAACGGAAATAGTTTCCGCATAATCCCATTTCTGAGAGATAAGCCTTTACACCGCTTGGACTGCCTTCGGCAAACATGGATGCTATAATATCTGTGTATTTATAGTGAAGTTTTTGTGCTTCTTCAAAATTTCCCTCCAGGCAAAAACGAACCATATCAGAATAATCTTTTGGATAAGCATTGGCAACAACTGAAACCAATCCATCTGCTCCTGCTGCTATCATCTGCAACGTGATCGGATCATCACCGCTGATGACCATAAAATCTGCAGGCTTATTTTTTATGATATAATTGATCTGTGCAAAATCGCCACTGGCTTCTTTTGTTGCAAATATGTTTTTACACTCGTTTGCAATTCTTACCTGTGTTTCACCTGTTACATTCATTCCTGTACGTGAAGGAACATTATACATCATGATCGGCAAAGGCGTCGCTGCATCTAGTGCTTTATAATGCTGAAACAATCCTTCCTGGTTGGGCTTGCTGTAATAAGGAGACACTGAAAGAATAGCATCATAACCTGTAAGATCAAAAGTTTTAAATCCTTCGATCACTTCATGAGTGTCACTACCACCGATACCGGCAACGATCGGAACTCGACCGGCAGTTATTTTATTTACAAATGAAAATACTTCCTGTTTCTCCTTACCATGAACTGTTGCACTTTCACCTGTTGTACCAAGCACAACAAGGTATTCACACTTGCCATCAATAATATGATTGATGACTTTTTCAAATGATGGCCAGTCAATGCTGCCATCTTGTGTAAATGGAGTAACAATTGCCACACCAGTACCACGAAACATTTCACGAAGAGACATATCTCAAATTAAAAATTAAAAAATCAAAATTAAAACGCTCAGCAAAGTTACTGAAAGTATAAGAGTGCGACGCAACGGAAGCTAAATAGTACTACTAAAGCCGGGCTCATTATTTAAACCTATCATCAATAATACTATTCCAATAAACAATGAAGAATTGATTTAAGTTCCCCTTTAGGGGACAGGGGTTTCCTCCCAGAATCCCATTTTTCCAAACTTCACTATTCGCTGGCTCACTCTATCTTCAGCAGGTATTTGTTTTAATTCCTTTAGCACAGGTATTAAAAAATTCTTCAATATTTCCGCTGACTGGCTATAATCCCAATGTGCTCCCCCATCAGGTTCAGGAATTATTCCATCGATCAATCCAAATTCTAACATATGGCTGGCAGTAAGACGAAGTTGTTCAGCCGCTACTTCTTTTTTATCCCAACTGCGCCAAAGAATAGATGAACAACTTTCGGGGCTGATAACTGTGTACCATGTATTCTCCATCATATAAACCCGATCGCCAACACCAATACCTAATGCACCACCGCTTGCTCCTTCACCAATAATGACACAGATCACCGGTACTTTAAGACGGATCATTTCATAAATATTCCTGGCGATCGCTTCGCCTTGTCCTCTTTCTTCTGCTTCCAAACCAGGAAAAGCACCGGGAGTATCGATCAATGTAATGACAGGCTTATTGAATTTTTCAGCAAGCTTCATTAATCGAAGTGCTTTGCGATAACCTTCGGGATTTGCCATTCCGAAATTCCGCATCTGTCGCATTTTAGTATTGATACCTTTTTGTTGACCAACGAGCATTACGGTTTCTCCATCAAGGTTTGCAAAACCACCGATCATCGCTTTATCATCTTTCACATTACGGTCGCCATAGAGTTCAAGAAAACATTTGGTCATTTTCTCAATATACTTCATAGTATATGGCCGGTCGGGATGGCGGCTTAACTGCACTCGCTGCCAGCTCGTAAGATGTTGGGTGATCTCTTTTCTTTTTTGCGCAATGCTCTCTTCCAACTGGCGGATAGGCTCAGTCATATCCATCTTATTCTTCTCGGCATCGTGCTTATACTTTTCTATTGTTTCGATCAGGTCCTTGATAGGCTTTTCAAAATCAAGAAACTGTCGGTTAGCATTGGACGGCATAGGCTGAAAATGAATGGCGAATGTAAGAATAAAATAATAATAGCCTTATAGGCCATCCAGCGGCATAATGATTGTACCAATCCTTCCATGAAACAACTTATAATCCTGTTGCTGGCATTAATGATCTCAGCCAGGAATCACGGCCAAACGCCTCATATCATGGATTCTTTAAATGTTTACAAACAAGCTATTGGTACAACTTTTTCCCGGCCCTATGCGCTGATCGCAGGCGGAAGCAAAGGAATTGGATATGCTCTTGCTGAAGCTTGGGCAAAACGCAATTACAATCTTATACTTATCGCAAGACATTGGGATAGTCTTGAAACTGCAAAGCATAAATTGGAATCTGCTTACGGCATTCATGTGGAATTACTTTCTTATGATCTGAGTCGCGAAGAATCTGCAATTGAAATTGCCATATGGTGTGCAGAAAGAAATATTCCATTAAAGGCTCTTTGCAATGTAGCCGGTGCAGGTGGCTCAAGAGATTATCTTAGCACTACCCTTGATTCCCTTCGGTATATGGTAAGATTGAATATAGAATCATATATGGCACTAACCTTTACTTTACTTCCCTTATTAGAAAAAAACTCACCTTCTTATATATAATTAATGTAGCAAGCATGGCAGGCTTTGCTCCAATACCTATAAAAAATATTTACTCCGCCACTAAATCAGCTGTTATTTTTTTTAGTTACTCTTTGCATTACCAGTTAAAGGATAGAGATATCAATGTAAGTTGCCTTGCACCGGGACCTGTATATACAAAGCCCGAGATCGTTGCAGAAACAAAAAAGCAATTGGGGAAATTTGGCGACAAAATGGCGAGGACTCCGCAAAAAGTTGGAGAAAAAGCAGTACGAAAAACATTAAAAGGAAAAAGGATCATTGTGCCGGGTTTTTTAGCAAATGTGATGTCGGGAGTTTTAAGAGTATTACCGAGAGGAACAGCCGCATCTATTTATAATAAGGTTGGGAAAACCGATTTTTAAAACGGCTCGCCATGAGTTTTTTTAACCAACGTCTTTATCAGCGAAGGAAAATATCTGCTTATTCCTATCACTAAATTTGTAAGTCGTGGATCATTGAGTAATCGCTGAAGTATGCGTCCTGTTCTTAATCGCTTTGAAAATAATTTATTCCATTTAGCGGAATAATTTTGTTCCATTAATTCTCTCGAAATAGCCCCTTTCAAAAATTCCTGAATTTGTCCGGAAGCAATTTTACTTGCATGCAGTGCCATACTCATCCCATTGCCACATAAAGGCGTGATCATTCCTGCTGCATCGCCGATCATCAGCACATGATCTTCTATCAGATTCTTTTTATCAAAACTTATTTGTGAGATAACAATGGGTTCTTTCCACAGCATTTCACATTCGTCAAATATCTTTTTTAAATGCGGGTTTGCAGAAAGGATCATTTGCTCCATCTTCTTAATATCATTGCCGCTGTTCTGTAAATTATCTGCAACAGTAAGATAACAGAAGCAATACTGTTCATTTTCAATTTTTGAAATACCACAATACCCTTTCTTAAAATTATGAAGAGCAATAAGATCAGCCGGGAAATTGTATTTGATATGATACTTTATCCCGATATAATTATTGAGCTTATTCTTCTTTGCCAAAACAAATGGCCGCTTCCACTTAACATCAAGATTACTTCTCTTACCAAAACAACCAACTGCTACTCTCGATTTGAAATTGCCTATTGTTGACTGGATATTAAATTCATCGTTAAAAAAATTAATCTCATTGACACGGGTCTGTTCAAATACTACAACTCCCGACTGTTTTGCTATTTGCGCTAAGCAATGATCAAGTTTATAACGACTGATACCAAAACCACCCAATGGCAATTCTTGCTCAAACGAATTTCCATTTTTTGCAGATACACTTAATCTTTTGATCTGTGATACATTCAACGATCGAAGATCAACTCCAAGACTTTGCAAAAAATCCCATGACTCCAAACTTATATATTCACCGCAGACACGATGAAAAGGATATTGTTCTTTTTCAAAGAGAATAACCCTATAGCCAGCTTTGGCCATTTGAATTGATAAAGAAAGACCGGCAAGTCCACCGCCAACAATGGCAAGATCGTATGTAAGATCATCTTGCAAGTTGCTATATGAAATTTGAAATAATTAAGTGGATAAAATAAAAGTTTCGATCGTAAGACCAGGACCAAATGCTGCACCAAATATATTGTTGGGCTTTTTTTTATCCAATGCCTCCTGTATCCGTTTTAACACAAAGAGAATTGTTGGAGAAGACATATTGCCATGATCATTTAATACATCATAGCAAGGCTGCAATTGACCATTTGTAAATCCAAGGCTATTATGTACAGCTTCCAATATTTTTTTTCCGCCGGGATGAATACACCAATGAGTTATATCTTCTTTACTTAGGCTTGTTTCTTTCAAACATTCATTTACAATGCCATTAAAATCTTCTTCGATCAATTCAGGAATATAACCACTGAGTGTTAAAAGAAAACCGGTTGACGATAGTTCCCAAACCATCTCCTGTTTGCTTTTAAATGATACAGAAGAATAAAAATGATCGATATTCAATCCTTCTGTTTCATTATTTCCGGTTACAAGCATCGCAGCAGCGCCATCACTGAATAATATGGCACTGGAAATATTATCAGGATTATATTTTTTTTGAAAATGAAGTGTACATAATTCAACACATACAATTAAAACATTTGCCTTTGCATCAGCTTTACAAATTACATCAGCAAGTTTTAAAGCATGTATAGCTGCATAGCAGCCCATGAAATTGATAGATGTTCGCCACGTTGTAGCAGGCAAATTCAATAACTCGATCAATTCAAGATCCAGGCCGGGAGCACTCATACCGGTACAACTAACCGTTATAAGATGAGTGACAGGCTGATCTTTAAAATCAGCAAGACAATTATTGATAGCTTTTAATGATAATGGAGCAGCATGTTCCCGGAAGTTTTTCATTCTTTTTTCAATAGAAGGAACAGGTTCCAGGTTTTCTGTTGGAGTAAAGAATTTCCATTCGTCAGCAGAAACACTATAATCAGGTAAAACAGAATAACGGGTTTGAATGCCACTGTGCTTGTAGAGGAATTTTAGTTTTCTTTTTTCCGTTTCATTGATCGCATAAACACGACTCATAAACTCAAAGATCTTTTCTTGTTCATGCTGATACTCCGGTAACGCCGTTCCTATTGAAATAATTTTACTCAAACCACCTCCATATTAATAAGATCAAAAAAGAAATATTCGTACAAGTTGCCGCCAGCCAGTTCATCTTCATCGTATTTTTAAAATTGGCTTCTTTGCTGTTTCTGTAAACCAAAACAAACCACCTGATGAAGTAAACGATAACGGGGATAAAAAAGATGCCGGTCACCAATAATTGATTCCCGTGTTTGTTGCTTATAAAAAATTGTGCCATGAATGCCCATGCTAAAATGTAAACAATGGCACAGAATATAAATGTACCGATATAACCTAACTTATAACTGATCGTTTTCACCCCATCATCAAGATCTTGTTTATACTGATATATCTGTGTTAGCGGGTAAAAGCCGCCAACTAACAGGGAACATATAATCATACCCTGCCATGGAACCGAAATATTTTGTTCAGCATTACTTCCATAATAAACCAACCAGAAAGTAACTGCACCCTGGAACAGGATCACGATAAAATAACTGAGATATGGATATTTCTTTAATCGAATGCCCCTATAACTATACGCCTTTGATGCACCAATATAGAAAAGAATAACAAGGGTAAAGGCCGGGCCAATAAGCAAACTCAATAAAATGCCTATTGAATCTAAAACAATACTTACCCAAAAAAGTTCGAACGACGGTGCAGGTGGTTTCTCAAGCCCACCAATACTTTCAGTATCCCGATCCATATAACTGTTATAACCGTTGCTTGCAGGATAAATTAGAAAATGAATAATGAAGAATATTAACACGGCATTAAACCAATTAATCCGTGGCACTTGTGCCAACGCAAAAAAATAGATGGGGGATAAAAAAAATGAAAATGGAATGCGAAGCAATTTGATGGTGGAAACATTTATCATCAACCATTGATTAATATCATGAAAATTACTCAATAATCAGGCCTTATCAATGTGAAAACAAACAATAAAAATTGAGGTGGGTTATCCACAATAGCAACTGATAGGAGAAGGAAAATCGTCAAATTGTATGTGATGAGCGGATTATTTCTAAATTTTCATTGGTTTTTGAAGGAAAAACTTTTGGCAACAAAACCATGCCGGGCTATCTTTGCCATCCCAAAAAATGATGTCGAAAAAGGTCATTTAAAGGAATGGATCGGTAGTTCAGTTGGTTAGAATGCCGCCCTGTCACGGCGGAGGTCGCGGGTTCGAGTCCCGTCCGGTCCGCAGAAATTCAGAGGTCGTCCCGATTCAAGCGGGATTCGGTCCCGAAAATTTGTAGAGCTCGTTTTTAGTAGAGATTGACCCTTGGAACAAAACTAACTGCCCAGTGTGATTCTGTCACCCGGGCAGTTTTATTTTTTAACAACAAAAAATTATTACCAATGCAGAAAAGAAAAGTGAGGAATGCCTGGTTATTCATATCAACATTACTAATTGGTTTGTTTTCTTTCCCGTTTGCATTTGCAAAATCAGTTGAAAAAAGAGCCACTCAAATCAAGAACACCGTATCAAATCTTCATGTCAGCGACCTTATACCTACTATACCATCCGCAATTTCTGTGTATGATAGTCTTAGATTGAATATTGCAGGATTAAACAGAGTTGCATTTGAATTGGCCCAAAAAGGTTTTGAAAAATTAAGAGAACAGGGTGTTATTTTAAATGACAGCATAATTTCTATCATTGATTTTAGTTTACCCAGCACAGATAAAAGATTATATGTAGTTGATCTTAAAAATTACCAGGTTCTATATACCACCTATGTAGCACATGGAAAAAATTCAGGAAAAGAAATGGCGAATTCTTTTTCTAATAGTCCTTCTTCAAATAAAAGTAGTTTGGGTTTTTATAAAACATTGGATACTTATAATGGCAAACATGGCTACTCGCTTAAATTGGAAGGTCTTGAAAAAGGCATCAATGATAACGCATACGAAAGAGCCATTGTATTTCATGGAGCAAAATATGTAGATCCCAATTACATTTCAAGGCTTGGTTATATTGGAAGAAGCCAGGGTTGCCCGGCTGTTTCACCAAAAGAAGCAACTCCAATAATTAATACTATTAAAGAAGGCTCTTGTCTTTTTATTTATTCGCCAAATGATTCTTACCAACATCATTCTCCAATTCTTGGTTAAAGATAAAGGAGAATGCTAAATGCAGTGATTATATGATAACAAGTAGTTGAGGAGACCCATCAAGTTCTCATCAACTACTTGACTTAAACTTTCGATGATCTTATTGATATCTATGATCCGGTTTATTAGTGGCTTGCCAACTTTGCAACATCGTCCAAATCTTTTTCCTTCTCCTTAATGGCTGTGCTGTTTGATGCCGGATGCGTTTCAATGGTGATATTTTCAAGGTGCCCATTGAAGTGAGCCGATCCCCCATAATTCGCTACCGGAGTTCCGTCATCTGTACCAACATCTGCCAGATCATCTACAGAAAATATTCCAGGCTGGGTTTTATCAATTCGTCCTTCGCCGAATTTAGTACCATCAATAGTAAAGCTTCCAACTCCACCTTTACCCGGGCCACCGCCATCATATTTAAAATCATATACAATGGTATGCTTACCCGGTTTAAATGCCATGGTTGAAGAAACAGTGTAGCTTTCCAATCCAAGATAATTATAGGTGAACATTGGCTTCCCACCTTTGATATAGAATGAAAATCCTCCAAATCTTCCGCCCTGGCAAACTATAACCCCGTTACCATTTGCGGCAACCTCTACATCTGCAGTCATTGTATAAGAAGTATTGCGGGTATTGATAAAAATGTCTACTGCCATTCCTTTCATTCCTTCACCATAAGTGATCGATGTCCGCTCGCCCATCACATCAGGTCGTCCAACGGCTTTTGCATCCGTTCTTATCAATAAGCGATCATCAATAGGTAATACATGATATTTTTCTGCTTCACTCATAAATAAGGCCTGGAGTTCTTTTAGCTTATCTGTGTTTTGTGAAGCTACATCAGTTGAGAGACTGAAATCTTCATTTGAATTATATAACTCCCATTTATCTCCCGTAAGCGATGTATAAGGTTTTGAGTTCCATGCTGCCCTGTGAATAGTTCTTGCATACCATCCATCTTTATAGATCGCCCTGTTTCCGAACATTTCAAAATATTGTGTGGTGTGTTTCTCTTTTGCACCCGCATCATCGAAACTGTAGAGGAAACTGGTTCCTTCAATTGGATCCTGCTTAATGCCATTCACCGTTGTTGGCGCAGGAACATGACAAACTTCAAAAACAGTTGGTGCAATATCTATCGCATGTGTGAATTGTGAACGGATCTCTCCTTTGGCTTTGATACCTGCGGGCCAATGCGCTACCATAGCATTACGTGTGCCGCCAAAATCAGAAGCTACCTGCTTTGTCCATGCAAATGGTGCATCCAATGCAACTGCCCAGCCTGCGGCATAATGCGGATAGGTGCTTGGTCCTCCCCATTCATCAATATGTTTCATCATATCCGGTACGGTTTCCGGAACACCATTGAAATATGTCATTTCATTATACATACCAAGCATCTGGCCCTCTGCGCTGGCGCCATTATCACCAACCACATAGAGAAATAAAGTGTTGTCCATTTCACCAAGATCTTCGATGGCTGAAACAAGACGGCCAACTTCATGATCAGTATGCTCTGCAAAACCTGCATACACTTCCATCTGGCGGGCAAACAATTTCTTTTCATCAACAGAAAGCTTGTCCCAATCTTTTATATCAGTTGGCTTCGGAGCAAGTTTCACATTTTGTGGAACCAGGCCAAGTTGTTTTTGCTTTGCTAATGTTTCTTCTCTCAGTTTATCCCAACCCTCATCGAATTTGCCTTTGTATTTATCGATCCATTCTTTTGGCGCATGATGTGGTGCATGACAAGCACCAGTTGCGAAATACATGAAAAAAGGTTTATCCGGAGTTAATGCTTGCTGGAAACGAACCCAGCTAATAGCATTGTTCGTCATATCAGTAGTGAAATGATAATCTTTATTTTTCGGAACCTCCACTTGTGTGGTGCCATCATAAATCAGGGGTGCCCATTGATTTGTTTCTCCACCAATAAATCCATAGAACTTATCAAAACCAGAATGTGTCGGCCAACGATCCAGCGACCCCGAAACTGAAATTTCCCATGGTGGAGTTTCATGATACTTACCAAAAGCAGCAGTGCTGAATCCATTCTGGCGAAGCACTTCCGCCATTGGTGTAATTGATTGTGGTCTTACACCAGTGTTACCAGGAAAAGCAGTGCCTGTTTCCATGACAGAACCGGTATTGTTGCTATGATGATTATAGCCGGTAAGTAAAGCCATCCTTGTCGGAGAGCATAGGGATGTTGTGTGAAAACGATTATACTTTAAACCAGTCGCAGCTAATTTATCAAGTGTAGGCATATTGATAGGGCCGCCGAAAGCCTGCGATGCGCCAAAGCCAATATCGTCGATCAATACGACCACTACATTGGGTGCACCCTTTGGTGCCTTTACCTCAAAACGTGCAGGCGCCTTTGCATTGGTAGCATCCAATTCTTTATAGGTTTGACGCAAAGGTTCTTTGATCGGAAGAGAGGTGCGATCCATTTCATCACTGGTTGTCGTCGCTGCTGTAGCAGAGGTTTCCTGTTTTTGGTCGCTACAGGCAACCAAAAAACACAATGCAATTAGCATAAAAGGGATCTTTATTCTCATAATAATGTTTAGGTTTTTGATTTCGGTTTGGTTTCGTTTCTAATTGTTTTCTTGAACGTCCTGATATATTTAAAAGATCTTCCGATCGCTGCGTGTACACCTGATAATGGGCTTCTAATTTTAAAAGGGTAAGAGAAACTCTGCGTGAATAGTTTTATTCACGTCCAAATCCGGCAACAGGAAATTGATTAGTGATTTTAATAGAGATCCGTAGAGCTATTTCCAATTAAATTCTTAAGTCAAATCCTTTTGCTGATATGTTTCTAATAAATGAATGATCTCTTTTTCCAACTCTATATTAACATGTAAAAATTCTCTTTCGATCTTTCGGTCCTTGATCGCATTTAGCCTTCGCTCTTCCGCTGCTTGAATACTGGTTATATAATCTTCACATAGTATTCTGAAGTCTTCATCCTTATTATATAAATCAATAATTTTTTCGCTGTGATCTGGGAATTTTCCTAATATGTATACAAGCTCTTTTGTCATTTTAGGTAAAGGATGATCCAATGTTTCACAATGTTAAAATACTTATGTACGCCAGATAAGTATTATACGGTTAATTAACGGTAAACCCGGGTTCTCTAATTGCTACCAGGTCTTAATTAACTTAAACTCATACAGGCGAAAAAATCTTAGGATTCTTTTTAATGGACCAGGGCATAAAGCAGCAAATAACTGTTATTAAACAGGCAGCTTCAAAGACTGTTTTTACCAATTATCAAATTATGCGCATGAACGGCCCCTAATCCCAACCCATTTTACTAAGATTCATTTAAATACCCTATTTTGCGAGCAGTACCATCAACCTTATTTTAACCAAATCAATGCTCTATGGGAGCAAAAGAAAATTCTTACATAAGTGAGATCAAAGCACAATTAAAAAGAATTGTTTCCACCCCTGCTTTTAAAAGCTCACGAATATTATCAGGTTTTCTTGAATTTGTCACAGAGAAAACTCTTGCCGGTAAAGAAGACGAGATCAAAGAATATTCTATTGGCATAAGCGTATTATCCCGCAATATTGATTTTAACCCCCAGCTGGATGCGATCGTTCGAATACATGCCGGCAGGTTAAGAAGAGCATTGAAAGAATATTATTATGATGCAGGCAAGAACGATCCGATCGTAATTGAAATTCCCAAAGGAAGTTATATCCCGGTTTTTCAACCGAAAAAAACAATTGAGATCAACAACGCTATTGTTGAAAAAGTAAAGCCGGCAAGATTTAAACCTGTAGTGGCCGTATTTCCATTCAGAAATATCAGCCAGGATTCTTCAAGAGATTTTTTTGCTGATGGATTAGGTGAACAATTAAGTACAGAGCTAACATTGTTTTATGAACTAGCTGTGATCTCTTATAATTCTTCACGTCACGTTGCCAGCAAAACTAATGATGTAAAAGAAGCTGCAATCTTATTAGGAGCTAAATATGTATTAACGGGAAGTATCCAACATGACAATAAGCATCTTCGTATCTGGGTACAGTTGATCTTATGTGAAAATGGAGAACAATTATGGGCAAGATCTTTCCAACGAAATAATACAGCTTCCGGCATTTTTGAAATTCAGAATGAAATTGTAAAAAGTATATTAACTGCAATTGGTGGATATTATGGCGCTATTACCAGGGATATGATGAAAGTGCCAGATGGCAATCATACAAACGGTATACATAGTCTGGATGCGATATCCTTGTATTATCACTATCAAAAAGTCTGGACTTCTGAAGCTTTGCAAAAAGCAATTAATGCTTTAGAAGCCGCTGTAAAAGCAGACCCCGAATACGCACTGGCATGGGCCATGTTAGGAGAATTGTACCTTGATGATAAAGTATTAGCCTTTAAAAAAATAAAGAACCCATTAGAGGAAGGTTTAAAATGTGCTTTGCGTGCAGTTAATATTGATCCTAAATGTCAACATGCTTACCAGGCACTGGCATGGATATATTTATTTTATCATAACCGTGAGGAATGCCTGAAATCAGTTGATCAGTGTATAGCCATTAACCCAAATGCCGCTGATGTGTGGGGCGCAATGGGATTTGTGCTGATATGCGCCGGAGAATTTGACAGAGGATTTATTCTTTTACAGGATGCTATTCAGCATAATCCATATGGCCCCTGGTGGTTTAATGCAGGATTTGTCTTTCACTATCTCTATAAAAAAGATTACCTAAACGCCAATCATTGGATGGAGAAGATCGATATGCCTCAATTGCTATGGGATCCGATGCTTAAAGCGTCCGTTCAAGGTCATTTAAATCGCACAGAAGAAGCTGGCAAAAACCTGAAGTTGCTCAATCAATTGCTTCCTGATCCCGCGAACCAGGTAAAGACAATCATTGAGTCATTTTTATTATCAAATGATCTGAATAAAGAGATCTTAACAGGTTTGAAAAAAGCGGGACTTAATTCAGCATCTCAAAAAAAAATATCAACATTGAAAGGTAGTTCGCTCAACTAGTATCTGCCGGTTTTATATTCCCTTCTTTTCTTCTTCGATATCGATCACCAAACCTGATGAATAGTTCAAGTTTAGAACTGCCAATCTTTATCTTTGAGCATTAAATAAATAACATGCTCAAGGTTGGAGTTTTTGGCGTTGGTCATCTTGGTAAATTTCACTTGAATAACTGGAAAGAAATTGCAGGATGCGAACTTGTCGGCTTTTATGATCCGGATGAAAAAAATGCGGAAGAAGTAATTGCAAAATATGGATTGAAAAGATTTAATGATCCCGGCGAGCTTCTGACTGAGATCGATGCGGCCGATATTGTAGCGCCAACTGATCATCATTTCTCTCTTTGTGAAGCCGCTATCAGGAAAGGCAAACATGTTTTTGTAGAAAAACCATTGGCCCAAACAATGGATGAGGCGCATGCACTTGTAAAACTGGTAAGAGAATCAAATGTAAAATTGCAGGTAGGACATGTGGAAAGATTTAATCCTGCTTTTCTCGCTGTAAAAGATCTGAAATTAAATCCAATGTTCATCGAGGTGCACCGGCTTGCACAGTTTAATCCAAGAGGTACAGAAGTAAGCGTTATTCTTGACCTGATGATCCATGACATTGACATTATCTTAAGCATTGTAAAAAGTGATGTAAAATATATTTCTGCAAGCGGTGTTGGAGTAATGACAGAAACACCAGATATCGCTAACGTAAGAATTGAATTTAATAATGGATGTGTTGCCAATCTTACTTCATCACGGATCTCTATGAAAAAAATGCGCAAGATCCGCATCTTTCAAAAAGATGCTTATATCGGCATCGATTTCCTGAATAAAAAATCAGAGATCATAAAATTAAAGGATGAGGAAACAGATGATACAAATGTTTTCACCTTTGATATTGATACGCTAAATGGTAAGAAAAGTATTGCCATATCCAATCCCCAGGTTCCGGATATAAATGCAATAAAGAAGGAACTGGAAGAATTTAAAAATGCGATCGAAAAAAATACTAGAACTATTGTTTCTGAGATTGATGGATTGATGGCCATGGATGTGGCACACCAGATTTTACAAAAGATAGGTAATAACGTGATCACACGCTGATGAAGCAAACCAAACCAATTCATATCGCCTGGTATGTCTTTTCTGATTTCTTAATGGCCTCATTGGCATGGGGCATCATGTATTTTTTGCGTAAATATTTTTTAGGGCTTACTATTAGTGAGAATGGCGAATTAGCGATCGATGATAATTTTTGGTTAGGTATCACTCTTGTTCCGGTAGGCTGGGTTATCCTTTATACACTTGTCGGTTCCTATCGTGCTTTATATAAAAAATCAAAACTGCAGGAAATAACAACTGTGTTTATTTGTAGCCTGATCGGTACCGCCTTTCTTTATTTCACAATTATTCTTAACGACATAGAGGACGACAATAAGTCTTATAAATATTATTACGTTGCCTACTTTACGTTGCTTGGCATTCATTTGCTATTAACAATTACTGGCCGGCTGATCATTCTCAATATAACGGAAAGTCAATTGCAGTCAGGAAAGATTTTTTTTAATACACTAATGATCGGGAACGATGAGACAGCTATAAAAATTTATACTGATACCAATAAAAATTTTCACAATACAGGATACAGGTATATTGGTTTTGTGAGCACCGCTACAAATGGAAATCATAACATCAGGAGCCACATGCCTGAGTTAGGACGTCTTGATCACCTTGAAAAAGTCATTGATGAAAACAATGTTAAACAGGTGGTAATTGCCCTGGAAAAATCGGAGCAATCTGGAATGGAAAAGATCATCAATCGCTTGAGCGAAAAAGATGTCGAGATAAAGATCCTTCCCGATACATTAGACATTCTTTCCGGCTCCGTAAAAATAAATAATGTTTTTGGCGCAGTTCTAATTGACCTGCAAACTGGATTAATGCCCGTTTGGCAACAAAACATAAAACAGGTGCTTGATATCATGATCGCAGCAATTTTTCTTATTATTCTATCCCCACTATTTCTCTATATAGCGATCAGAGTTAGGTTATCATCGAAAGGTCCTATCATTTTCAAACAGGAAAGGATCGGCTATAAAGGCAAGCCTTTTATGATGTATAAATTCAGATCGATGATAGTTGGTGCGGAAAATGAAGGTCCGTCACTTTCATCAAAAAATGATCAGCGAGTTACTGTATGGGGAAGAAAAATGCGCAAATGGCGGATGGATGAATTACCTCAATTATGGAATATCATTAAAGGGGAAATGAGCCTTGTAGGACCAAGACCTGAACGAAAATTTTATATTGAGCAGGTTGTTGCAAAATCTCCATACTATAAATATTTGTTGAAAGTAAAACCGGGCCTTACCAGTTGGGGCATGGTGCAATTTGGTTATGCTGAAAATGTCGAAGAAATGATCGAACGCAGTAAGTTTGACCTGCTTTATATCGAAAACATTTCCCTTGCTCTTGATTTTAAGATCATGATACATACATTGAGGATTATCTTCCTTGGTAAGGGCAAATAGTCATTTTAGATTTCAGATTGCGGATTTTAGATTTTATTTTTGGAATCAAATTCCATCCTTTGAGAAAACTCGTTTTCTTCCTGCTCATAACGCATATTTCACAGTTCCCAGCCTTTTCACAATATTGGCAGCAACAGGTCAACTATACGATCGATGTATCATTAAATGACAAACAACATGTTTTAGATGGATTTGAAAAGATCGAATACATCAACAATTCTCCCGACACCTTAAAATTCATATGGTTTCATGTATGGCCAAATGCCTATAAGAATGATAAAACAGCCTTCACTGATCAGTCATTAGAAAATGGTAACACTAAATTCTATTTCTCAAATAAAGAAGACCGGGGATATATCAATAAACTTGAATTCAGGGTAAATGATCAAACAGCATCTACAGAAGATCATCCACAGCATATTGATATCATAAAACTTGTTTTACCATCACCATTGCCACCGGGACAAAAAATAATTATCACAACACCCTTCCATGTAAAACTTCCTTTCAATTTTTCACGTGGTGGTCATGATGGTGAATCTTACCAGGCAACACAGTGGTATCCTAAACCAGCAGTCTATGATCATAAAGGCTGGCATCCTATTCCCTATCTTGACCAGGGTGAGTTTTACGGTGAGTTTGGAAATTTTGATGTCAATATAACGTTGCCTAAGAACTATGTAGTAGCCGCCACCGGTGATCTGCAGAATGCTGATGAAAAAAACTGGTTGCTGACGAGATCATCCTTTACATGGGAGCCAAAGAAAGAAAAGTACAAAACCAAATATGGTCAGACAAAGACGAAAACTCAATTATATCCTACTTCATCTTCTGAATTAAAAACAGTAAAATATATTCAAACCAATGTTCATGATTTTGCATGGTTTGCCGATAAACGTTTTATTGTAAAACATGATACTTGTAAACTTGTTTCCGGAAAGATCATCGATGCTTACGCATTTTATACGCCATCAGAATCCGAAACATGGAAAAATAGCTTGCAAACTGTTGAAGATGCTATCCGAACAAGAAGTGAATGGGTTGGCGAATATCCATACAATGTTGTAAGCGCTGTGCAAGGCCCTAATGGTTTTGGAGGAGGAATGGAATATCCAACGATCACTTTAATTTCTCCGCAAGCAAATGAAAAATTGCTTGAGTTTACAATTGCACATGAAGTTGGTCATAACTGGTTTTACGGAATTCTCGGAACAAATGAAAGGCTGCATCCATGGATGGATGAAGGCATCACTACTTTTTATGATAACCGTTATGCACAATGGAAATATGGGGGTAAAGGTGAGGTACAATTCGGTTCCCAAAGTTTTGCTGTAAAAGATGCAGAAAGATTGCTGTTTGAAAGCAAAGCGGTGGTCAATAAAGATCAGCCAATTAATTTGGAGGGGGACAAATTCACCAATATGAATTATGACCTTGTCGCTTACTATAAAACAGGTGCCTGGTTGGAGCTGGTTGAAAAAAAATTAGGTAATGCGACATTTGATAAAGCTATGCAGGAATATTATCGCCAATGGCAATTCAAACATCCCTACCCCGAAGACTTTAAAAAAGTTTTAGAAAGCACCAGTGGGCAAAACCTTGATACAGAATTTGCACTACTTGATAAAAAAGGAACGCTGCCGGGTATGGAAAGAAAAGGGACAAAAATAATTTTTCCTTATTCAGCAAAAGCTGTTGTCTCTTACTTAAAAGATCCTTCAAAGAATGCTTTGTTCATTTCACCTGTAATGGGTGCAAATGTTTACGATAAATTCATGATTGGCGCAGTTATATCAAATTACAAATTGCCTCCTTCACGTTTCCAGTTTTTTGCCGCGCCACTTTATTCAACCGGCGCCAAAAAGTTAAATGGTATAGGGAAAATGGAATACTCCTTCTACCCTTCACGTACGTTTAAAAAAATAAATGTTTTTCTGAATGGATCGACTTTCTCCATGAATAGTTTTGAAAAAGAAGATGGCAAAGAAGTAACAGCAAGCTTTCAAAAACTTGTTCCCGGAATCCGCTTTACACTGAATGAAAAAAATGTTCGTGGCAGCAGGAATAGGTATATTCAATGGAAAACATTTTTCATAAATGAAGAGTCATTCAATATTTCCTATGACAGCGCTTTCACACCAACAGATACTATCATTACCCAAAATGTAAATACCGATAGCGAAGATCGTACACTTCATCAATTAAAATTTGTTGTTGAAAATTTCAGGACTCTTTATCCTTATAAGGCCGAATTAAATCTCGAACATGGAAAAGATTTTATAAGAGCAGGTTTTACGGGTAATTATTTTTTCAATTATCCAAAACAAGGCGGCCTTGACCTTCGGGTATTTGCTGGTAAATTTTTCTATTTAGGCTCTCAAACTTATACCAAAGAATTCGCCACTGATCGCTATCAACTCAATATGACCGGTCCGAACGGTTCCGAAGACTATACCTACAGCGATTATTTTCTCGGCCGAAATAAATTTGACAAACTTCCGAGCCAGCAGATCATGATGCGTGATGGAGGATTTAAAATAAAAACCGACCTGTATGCCGATAAGGTTGGAAAAACAGATGGTTGGCTGGCGGCAATTAATTTGTCAACTACAATTCCACCAGGTATAAATCCACTTTCCATTTTGCCCATAAAAATTCCTTTAAAAGTCTTTTTTGATCTTGGCACTTACGCTGATGCATGGGATAAAGACGCGGCTCTTGATCATTTTATTTTTGACGCTGGCTTGCAGCTTTCATTATTTTCCAACACAGTTAATATTTATGTACCGATCATTTACAGTAGCATTTATAAAGATTATATCCAATCAGTGCTGGAAGAGAAAGGAAGATTTTGGAAAACAATATCGTTCAGTATAGATATTTCTAACTTCAGTCTTAGAAAAATAAACCGGGAACTGGATTTCTAATGACAACCGGAGATCAAATAAGATATTTACAGCATAAAGAAATTGATAAAGCAAAATGGGATGCATGTATTGAGCAGGCACCCAATGGTCTAATCTATTCATATTCCTACTACCTTGATGCCATGTCAAAACATTGGGATGCTCTTATCCTAAAGGATTATAAAGCCGTAATGCCGTTAACGTGGAATAAGAAATATGGCTTTTATTATTTGTATCAACCTGCTTTTACCGCCTCGCTTGGTGTGTTTGGTAAGAATTTAACCAAAGAGATCATTGATGATTTTTTTAATATGATCCCTTCAAAATTCAAATTGGTTGAGATCTCTTTAAATAGCGGGAATATAATTGGTGAAACGAAAAGCTTTTCACTATTAAGAAGTAACTATATTCTTAATTTGAATAAGCTCTACGAAGAAATTTATAAAGCCTATCGTGATAACCATAAAAGGAATATTAGTAAAGCCCTTCAATTAGGATACAGTGTAAGTAAAGAAATTCCTGTTGATGAAATAATACAATTGAACAAAGCACAATTGCAACATGTTGATGGTACAAAACCGGAAGATTACCCGAATTTTAAAAGGCTCTATGAATTTCTAAAAAATAAAGAGCAGGCAAAAACATATGCCATTGTTGATTCGAAAAATAAAGTACTTGCTTCGGCAGTTTTCTTTTTCTCGCACAACCGTGCTTATTATATAATGGTAGGTAATCATCCGGATGGAAAAACCATTGGTGCATCACATGCATTGATCGATGCGTTTATTAAAGATCATGCAGGTCAGGATCTCATTCTTGATTTTGAAGGATCCGATATTCGGAATCTTGCTTTTTTTTATAGCGGATTTGGGGCAACAGAAGAAATTTATCCAGCATTAAAAATTAACCGACTACCATTTTATGTGAAGTGGATGAAGTGATAAAAGGTGTTTAAATTCTTTTATTGTCGTAAAAAAATATGCAAAAAAAACAAATTAGCCTAATGTTCTTCTGGTTATTATGCTTATCAGTAAATCTATATGCATTTCAAGGTAAGAAATTGCCAGGCAAGTATAAAAAGATACAGCAATACCTGGATAAAGCAACCAAAAAGAAATTAGCCGGGGTTTCCATATATATACAAAGCCCCAAATATGGAGAATGGACGGCCAGTTCCGGATATGCAAATTTGCAGCATAAAGAACCCCTTCAAAAAGATCACATTTTTTCAATGGCAAGTATTGGAAAGATGTACAATGCTGTAGCCGTGCTAAAATTGAGTGAGGAAGGAAAAATTTATCTAGATGACAAAATAGAAAACTACCTGCCTGCCGAAATAATCAAAAATCTTCCCAATGCAAAAGATGTAACCATTAAGCACTTGCTTGGTCATACATCCGGATTTGCTAACTACGACAGTGACCCAGAGTTGAACAGACTCTACCTCTCAGGACTTTTAAAGCTTGATACGTTAAGCCATATAAACGCTTTAAGACGATATGTGTTTGGAAAAAAAGCCCTATGCCTTCCAGGTTCGGAATATCATTATAGCAGTACAAACTACATGTTGCTGGCTATGATTGTTGACCATGTGGTTCCTGAAGGTCATTCTCATTATTTGAACAAACTGATTGGTGAGCATGGATTTTCAAATACCTATTATCGGCAAACCCCTCCTCATAAAAACGTTACTTACTATGGTGACCTTAATCAAGATGAAGTGGCAGAGGATATAACTGCCCAGACTATTGAAACAACCAACTGGTTTATAGGAGATGATGGTGTGTATGCAACCAACGAAGATGCCGCACATTTTTTGCAAGACCTTATGAAAGGCAAAATCCTGAATCCGCAATCTCTGAAAGAAATGACAACCTGGAACAACGATAAAAAGCCTGATTATGGATTAGGATTAATGGCAGACAAATCATTTCCATATAAATTTTTGATGGGGCATAGTGGAAGAGGAATTGGAACAACAACCGACCTGTATTACTTTCCCAAACAAGACATGACTATTGCCATTTTTTGTAATAATGGATTGAGGGCCGCAGCACCAGGTTTTGGAAAATCATACAATAAAATGAGAGCCCGAATTATAAAGAAGCTTTTTCTTTTTTGAGTAAGATGGCATCTAAGCCTCGATATATTTAGGTGACGTTTGATAAAATTTCTTGTCAGTAATTCACTTTTAAAATAAACTTATCTGTTTCAGAAACAGCAAGCGAAGAAGCAGCCGCATCGCTGATACGCATATCCACTCCCTGGTTTTGCCTGATCTTATCCATGGAATAAAGAACTTTAGCATAAACCGTTTTGCTGTTGGAGGGATTTGTGATTTTCACAATTGTCCCCGGCTCTACACCATTAATTAGCAAATAGTATTTAGCATCCTGCCAGCCACTTTGGGTTTTGAATATTGATGAAGTAACTGTTTGATCTTTTGTAACAGGTGCAGTTTTCACCTGCTGAAAGAAATTATTTTTAAAGTAGCCCGTGCCATCATTATTTGTCATTTCCTGTTGTTTCACAATAACTGGCTCGGTTTTCATTCCATCGGGATATATTTTTTTACTTTGTTCTTCGGCTTTCTTTATATCAGAAACTGATTCTTCAACAGGAGTATCTTTTTTTACTTGGGGTAATGGTTGTTTTTTTTCTGAAGACTCTTGTTTTTTTACGTTTGAAACAGACTCTTCCACAACTACATCCTTTTTAACTTCATTTACCGGTTGCTTCTTTTCTGAAGCTTCTTGTTTTTTTACGTTCGAAACAGACTCTTCAACAACTATCGTTTTTGGAGTTATTGTTACTGCCTTATCCTGCATTTCGTTTGTAATTAAAAAACCAACGATGAGTTTTGTTCCTGCAGCTACGTTATCAACCGCAAGGTTATTCCATCCCCTTAGATCCCCAATTTGTGCTTTACTCTTAACACTGATATTAGAAAGGCTTTCCTTTTCTGAAACATAATAAACCGGCACTCCCTTATTTACATTCTGTTTAAAATTTGTATCAGTTAAAGGAATATTTATCTTCTGTCCGATCGCAAGCCCTTTATTAAAATCGATAGCATTAAAACTTGCGATATGTCGCGGATGAACATTGTACATTCTTCCTAATGGGAATAAACCCTCTTTCGCAGCCACCTTATGTTCGAGATACATACCTTTTGATCCTGATTTAACCACCAGGTCCTGGGAAAAGACAAATGAGTAAATAAACAAGAGTGAGACAACCGTCATTAGTTTTTTCATCGGGATATATTTTTACAAAGATGCAGAAAAATATGGTGTTTTAATCCTTAAGAATTCTTAACTCTTTAGGATAATAATTGTTAATTCGGTTTGAAAGAATATTGATCCAACCCAACCGATGTCCCTGGTGTGTAACAAGGGTCCATCCCTTTTGAGCGGTTTCTAATATAAGTTCTTTTTTCTTTAAATATTGAATAGCCTGTTCATGATCCAATTCAAACAGTGGGATATTTTCACTAATAATATTACTCAGCGCCAAAGCATGATCTGGGATCAGCTTATCCTTAATAATTTCACCAACTTTCGTTCCACAATTCACCACCCGTAGTTTTGATGATAAATAATTTATGTCAGCTAGTAATTTTTCAGAAACAGTATAGACAATTTCCTCATGTCTTAAAAAAGCAAGACCCTCAGCATTTACATTCTTATTCAAGATCTCCATTTCCTTGACTGAAAATTTCTCAGGTTTTATTTTTCGCAAATAAACCTCTTCATTATTGTCACCAGTTTTTCTAAAGCAAGCAATAAAAAACCCTTCTCCCTTCACCTTATCCGGCCAAAAACGATAACCTTTATCGGTTTCAATAATGCCCCATCTGTCTTCAATTTGAAATTTGAAATTTGAAATTTGAAATTCCTTAGTTAGCCATTCAGAAATCTCCTCATCCTCCTCCTTAGAATAAGAACAAGTAGAATAGATCAGCACTCCCCCATTTTTTAAAGCTGGTAAAACATCAGCCAAAATTCTTTGTTGCCGTTGGCTACATAAAGCCACGTTCTGTTCACTCCACTCCTCTATTGCTTCAGGATCACGGCGAAATAAACCACTACCACTGCACGGCGCATCTACCAAGATCACATCAAAATAATTTTCGAGTCTTTGAAAATCTCTTGGATCATTATTGGTAACAATAACATTGCTGCAACCCCACTTCATAATATTGTCAGTAAGAATATTTGCTCTTGATCGTATCACTTCATTACTGACCAGCAAGCTTTCTTTTGAAATAAGCGAAAGAAGATGTGTTGATTTTCCACCCGGTGCTGCGCATAGATCAAGCACTTTTAATGGCTGCGACAGATCAACAGTTTGTTTTAATGCCTGCTCCAAAAACATACTGCTTGCGTCCTGCACATAATAACAACCTGCATGAAAGAGAGGATCGAAGGTAAAGGAAGGCCGGGTTTCGAGATAAAAACCGGTTTCACACCAGGATATTTTTGAATTATTAATTTTGAATTTTGAATTTTTATTTGGATTCACTCTGGCAGAGGTCACCTGCTCCCCTGATTCATGAACTTTTATAAAATCTTCTTTGTCGAATCCTTTTACAGAAGAAAGTGAATCTAAAAGAAGCTGAGGTAATTTCATTTTGGAATTGGGAATATCAGTAAGCCTTTTTATTTAATAATCTCATGTTATCATCGGCACTTTCAAGCAAGCCCTTTCCTGTCTTTTCATCTTGGGTCGGCAAAGATTTATCGCCTTTTGTTGATTCACTGAATATTTTCTTATTGCTGAAATAATATCGTCCTTCAAAAACTGTTTTTGTTTTTGCAAGATCAAATTCATTCTTTTTATCATCAAACACAAATGAATCAAACTTTTCATAAACAAGGATCAACTGTCCTTTGTCAAAATAAAACTCTTTTATACTTATCCCATTTGAAAGCCCTATCCATTCATGGATTTTCTTTATCTCTTTGTTCTTATAAAAACCAGTCAGCTCCCCACCTCCATCTGTCATGTTTGTTAAAAACTCTTCGTTTTCCAAAGTGACCTTTCTCAAAGTCGTATCCTTATTTATAATCTCAAATTTTTTCCGGATCAATTTGATTTGCTCATCCTTGGTCTGGGCAAATGAGATAACGAAAAAAAACAGACTCAGAAAAAAGAAAAAAATATTCTTTGCATTTCTTTTCATTCAGTTAAAACGCCTTTGGTTTCACAATAGTCGTCGCTTGTTTTACTTCATTTGTATAAGCCTCTATAGTCTTTGCAACAACTGAAATATTATCCTGTGCTTCTTTCCAATTCCTCTCTTCTATTCCCTCACGAATACCCGGCAAAGTTTTTACACCATAACCCGTATAAAATCCCGGCGCATAAATTTGATGCTTATACCATGATCTTCTTGGCAATCCTTTTTCATTTATCAATGATCTTTCAACTTGAAATAAAACTTGATTCAGTTCTTTTTGTTTCTCGGCCGAAAGCTGGGTACCATTCGCATATAATTTTTGAAATTCTTCAGCCTGCGTTTTCAACTCAACCATCTTATTTTCAAGTTCGCTGAAGTTGAGATAGGGAACAACATCTTTTGGTTTGGGTGATTGAATCCCTTTCTTGGGATCTTTTGCCAGGTCATATAATTTATCGCTGATCAATTTATTTTCTGTTTCGGTTTCTGTACGCATATTATCTGCCAGCGTTTTTAATTCTGATACATAATCCGCCACTGTTTTTTGAAAACTGGAAAAATCGATCGGCAGCACATCCGCATTGGCCAATCTCATAGTAGTTCTTCCGGCAGTTTTTGATAAGGCTACTCCATATTGAAAACCCGGATCTATAAATCTTGTAAAATAATCATAAGAATCATAAACGGAATGATACTGGCCACCGTTTCCCTCACCACCAAATCCAAGATTCAATGAAGCAATACCTAAGAATTGCAAAAACCCAGACCAGTCAGAGCCTGCACCCAGTGCACTTAGCTTAATAGTTTTATTGCCCATCATTTTTGCCCTTGCTGCTTTGTCAGCATTCACTATATTGGATGCGTATCTTCTTTCTTTAATTGTCACCCCTGTTTGAGGATCAATAACGGCATCAGCTATTTCATTGAAGAAAGGTTCAAGTGTATGCGAACCACCAGCTCCAATAAATCCACGGCCGTTTCCATCAGAATTAATATAAGCAACAGCTTTTTTTCTCAGTTCTTCCTGGTGATCTTCTGCCCACTCAGTAGAACCAAGCAACGAAGGTTCTTCACCATCCCATGCACAATACACCAATGTTCTTTTTAATTTAAATCCTTTCTTAACCATTTCACCAACGACCCTTGCTTCCTCTAATTCTGCGACCATACCACTAATAGGATCTTCAGCACCATTCACCCAACCATCATGATGATTGCCCCGAATGATCCATTCATCAGGCAATTCAGTTCCCGGAAGCTTTGCAATAACATTGTATAGTGGTTTCAGATCCCAGTTGAATTGTAAATTCAAATGCACTTTATCCTTGCTCGGTCCAACATGGTAAGTGATGGGTAAACCGCCACGCCAGGCAGCAGGAACTACCGCACCACCTAAAGATTGCAGTAATGGCAATGCATCTTCATAGGAAATAGGAAGCACAGGAATTTTCATGATCGTAATTGCATCTTTTCTATCCAAACGTTTTGCATCTTTTGTTGCACCAATACCCGGAGTTAACGGATCACCGGGATACACAGGCATATCCATTACCGACCCACGCTGCACACCATCCTTCGGACGATAAGCACCTTCCGGGTATACATCACCCGCTGAATAACCATCATCTGCAGGATCAGAAAAAATCAAACAACCAATAGCGCCATGCTCATACGCTACTTTTGGTTTTATACCACGCCATGAGCCGCCATATCTTGCGATCACTATTTTTCCTTTCACACTTATTCCCATTCTCTCAAGCTCCTCATAATCGGCCGGAATACCACGATTCACATATACCAGTTCTGCCGTCACATCACCATCAGCCGAGTAGGCATTGTATGGCGGAAGCTGTTCCGATTTTTGCCCGCTTGTTTTATCTTCTTTTAACGCAGACTCATCCAATTTTGCTTTGTATGGTTTACTCCCCACCAATTCCAGCACTCTTGTCTTCGGAGTTGGGAACAACACCTGGTATTCTGCTATCTCAGTTTGATAACCCCATGAACGAAAAAGATTGACCATATAATCCGCATTTGCTTTTCCCTGCGGGCTACCCACATGATGCGGATGCGAGGTAAGGAACTGCATCCAGGTATCGAGGTTCTTTGCATTCAGTTGCGCATCGTATTGTTTTTCCCAATCCAATTGCGATTTTGCATTGGCTTCATTAAAGCCCATGATCTTTTGTGCATTGATGATTGTTACTGACAAAACCAGTACTAGTACAAATTGAAGTCGTCTCATGATTGTTTTTAGTTTTTATGTAGTCGGCTAATTTACTACTATTAAGCATTCGTTGCGTCGCACACTTGTGCTAGATCAATTCTATTCAGCAAACTAAAGAAGTTGTGTAAATTAGAGACCTTATTTTAAATCATGGAACAAAATCAATCTGATGTCTTAACTGAAAGTCTTTTACAGCTTAAGAATAAAAGGAGAAAAGATTTACTCCCTTGGTGGGTAAAAGTATTTATTTGGATTTTCTTAATCTTTGGGGCAATAGCTCCATTGGGATTGATCCTTGGAATTTTGGGTTACAAATTTGAAGTAAGTCTATATGGTTTTGAAACAAATGAACCTATTTCGATAATCGGTATTTCAATAATCCTGATCTTTCTTTTTAAAGGATTTACTGCATATAGCTTATTGAAAGAAAAAAATTGGGCAATAATCTTAGGAATTATGGATGCAATAATTGGAATAGCTATTTGCTCCTTCGCTATGCTTTATCCACTTTTTAACTCGGATGCAGGGGTAAGTCTCACCTTTAGGCTTGAACTTGTATTGCTAATCCCTTATTTATTAAAAATGATTAAAATAAAATCTGAATGGCAGAAATCAATACTCTTTTAACAAAAGCCTAAAACCTAATCGTAAAGTGTCTCTTTTCCTTAGACTCCTTGCTAAAAAAACTATTTCGATAAAATAGATGGAGGCTATAGAAAAACGTTGCTTGAGTTTAGTTTGCTTCCGCTTGCCAGCAACAAACATTCTTTTTCAAGTTTCCCTATCGTCAAGCCTCGCAATGACGAAGACTCCGGGTGTTCGAGTTGTCTTTCCAGTCCCGAAGGATGTTCGCCTTTGTCCGTAGGTTTCTCGTCATTGCGAGGCCGTCATTTAAAAACTACTTCATCTTAAGTAATGCAGGCCGAAGCAATCTAAAACACCGATAAACCGAAGCAAAAAAACTTACAGGTATTTTATGTCATCATACAGATCCTTCCATTCCGGATTTATGCTATTTATTAATTCCTCTTTCTTCCTACGATTTCTGCCTTTTATTCTTTTTTCTTCTGCAATTGCGTCAACTATTAGCTCAAACCTTCGATAATAAACCAGCTTCACACAATTGTATCTAGCACTAAAGCTTGTTGGATACATTTTATGTTTATGTTCATAAACTCTCGATGCAATATTTGATGTTACTCCTACATACAAAGTAGAATGATTGTTACTACACATTATATATACCCAACCGCCCATTTGTTTCATGAAAACTAAGTTAGATTTTGTTTTCTGATTTACGATTGCATCGTGAAGCTTAGTTTGCTTCGGCTTTCCGTCAACAAACATTTATTTCTATTGTACCATCGGCAATCCTCGCAATGACGAAGACCCTGCGAGGGTGGGGATGTTTTCATACTCTCGGAGTCCTCGTCATTGCGAGGCCGTCTTTTAAAAACAATTACATCGTAGGTAATGCAGGCCGAAGCAAACTAAAAAGTCTTCTTTTCACCACATAGAGAAATGTTGCCTCCAAAAACCACTTTAATAAATTTATCCTACCTTAAACAATTAACCACTCCCCCTATTTAGACCTTCTCTAAATAACCTTCAACAAGCAACCATCTAAATTTTAAAAAATGAGATCAGTAATTATCACAGGCGCCAATAAAGGCATTGGTTATGACACCGCACTTGCATTTGGCCGGGCTGGCTATAAAGTTTTTGCCACCATGCGTAATCCAGAAACTGCAACTGCTCTTAAACAAAAGATCAAAGAAGAATCTTTATCTATTTCCATTCACGTAATGGATGTGGATTCAGATGAATCTGTTAAGAAATGTATCGATGCTATATATAAAGAGACCGGTTCAGTCGATGTTCTTGTAAACAACGCAGGTATTGAACGTCACGGTTCTGTCGAAGAAGTGGAAATGTCAGATTTCAAAGCTGTGATGGAGACAAACTATTTTGGAGTGCTTCGTTGTATTAAAGCAGTGTTACCACAAATGCGTAATGATCGAAACGGTTGCATTATTAATGTTACTTCCGTTGCCGGTAAGATATCCAATACTCCATTGGGACCTTATACAGCAAGCAAACATGCATTGGAAGCCATAAGTGAATGCCTTGCACAGGAAGTAAAACCATTTAATATAAGAGTAGCAATTGTGGAGCCTGGTATCATTGATACAAAAATGTCGAGAGATATATCTTATGGCGGTGATTCAATTTATCCGCAGGCAAATCGTTTTGGTGGCTTATTTATCGCATCATTGAAAACACCAACTAGTGCGACCATAGTAGCTGATAAAATTTTAGAAATAGCAAATACTGATACATGGCAACTCAGACATCCTGTAGGACCAGATGCAATACCATTTCTTGGGTGGCGTACATCCATGTCTGATGAACAATGGATAGATTGGAATGCGCAGACCGATGAAGAGTGGTACAATGCTGTACAAAACAATTTTGGTTTGAATGCAAGGCAGGAGACCGCAATAACCTCCTGACACTATTTTAAAAGCGAATCACAAAATCTTGTTTCTCTTTAAATTCCTTTCTAAAAAATACTATCCCGATAAAAAACAGATCAATGCTGCAGGTAACTGCGGCATCTTTTTTTATTGTTTCCCACGCGGCTTCCATTTCACTGCTCCAGTGAATATCATCAAAGACAAGAATTGAATCATTATTTGTTTTAGCGAGAAGCTCTTTAAAATATGTTTCTGTTGGCTCTTTTCTATGATTACCATCAATAAATGCAAAGTCGACGGTCGATAGTCCACGGATCACATAAGACAGTGTGTTATCGAAGTTACCTTCCACAAATTCTATATTCTTAAGTTCTAAGCTCTGGAAATTTTGTTTTGCAACTTGTGAAATTTCCTTCGATCCCTCCATTGTAATCAATCTTCCATCAGGTTTTGCCAGCAAAAGATAAGATGTTGTGATTCCCAATGAAGTTCCTAATTCAAGAATAGTTGCAGGCTGATAATGCTTAATCATTCGAAAAAGAAGCTGCCCAAACTTTTTTGGCTTTGCAGCATTTTTTGCAATAGATGAAATACTTCTCTTGCTTTTTTTATCAATGACAGAACCTGCGCCAAAATCCTCGACCTCCAAAACTGTATTATCATTTAAAAGTTGATTTCGCAACCCTTCAACCTTTTCATATTCAGGATAAACCTTTTTATCGTTCAAAATTTTTGTAATGAATTCAAAAACAAAAGGAGAATGCATTCCATGTCCCTTACTGTTGGACGCAGTGATCCAGTATTTAAAATATTTAGAAGCAAGTTGAAGTGGAGAATACATGAAATGCAAAATAAAGAATAAGGAATAAGGAATGAGAAATAAAAAACTAATCCAAATAAATGAAACTTTCTTGTTCCTTATTTTGTGTTTCTTATTTCTAATTTACTTTCCTCTCCCACAGTTGAAACGAAAAAGCATAAGCATGTTTTTCATCAGCAGGGTTATCTGTTTTACTCACTAGTGTCCAGTCATCTTTTTCGATCACCGGGAAATAAGTATCTCCTTCTAAGTCTGCATGAACTCTTGTCATATAAATTTTATTGGCCTGGTCAAAAGCGATCATATAGATCTGGCCACCACCAATAACAAAAATTTCTTTGTAATTAAGTTCTTCTGCCAAAGTTGCCGCAGCTTCCACACTATTTACCACAGAAACACCGTCGGCTTTCCATCCCGGTTGCCTTGTGATCACAATATTTTTTCTACCACTTAAGGGTTTGTTACCTATTGCTTCAAAAGTTTTTCTTCCCATCACTACTGGCATTCCCCATGTAACATTCTTAAAAAACTTCATATCCTTTGGCAAATGCCAGACCAATTGATTGTTTTTACCAATCACATTGTTTTCTGATGCAGCGACGACTAAGGAAATGATCATAAAAAAATTTAGAATTAAACGAAACTACTATGATTAATTGAAAGTTTAAATCTAAGTTCCCCCTTTAGGGGGACAGGGGGCTACACAGCCACCGGCGCCTTGATCGCCGGATGATTCTGATAATTTTCCAAGGTGAAATCTTCAAATTTAAAATCAAAAATATTCTTAACTGAAGGATTTAATTTCATTGTCGGCAGCGGGTATGGAGTACGGCCTAATTGTAATTTCACTTGCTCCATATGATTATTGTAAATATGAACATCACCGAAAGTGTGAACGAATTCACCCGGCTCGAGATCACAAACATGTGCGATCATTAAGGTAAGCAAAGCATAAGATGCAATATTGAATGGGACACCCAAAAAAACATCGGCGCTTCTTTGATAAAGCTGGCAACTTAATTTTCCATTTGCCACATAGAATTGAAATAAAGTGTGACAAGGCATCAGGGCCATTTCAGGAAGTTCTGTCACATTCCATGCACTCACAATTAATCGGCGGCTATCAGGATTAGATTTGATCTGTTTTACCAGGTCAGAAATCTGATCCACAACTTTTCCATCTTTGCCTTCCCAACTCCGCCATTGTTTTCCGTACACAGGGCCAAGCTCTCCATTTTCATTTGCCCATTCATTCCAGATACTCACACCATTTTCTCTCAGGTATGCAATATTGGTCTCCCCTTTTAAGAACCAAAGCAACTCATGAATAATACTTTTTGTATGAACCTTTTTTGTGGTAACTAACGGAAACCCTTTTTGCAGATCAAAACGCATTTGATAACCAAAAGTGCTGATAGTGCCGGTGCCGGTACGGTCATGTTTTTGTGAGCCGGTATCAAGAATATGCTGAAGAAGATCGAGATATTGCTGCATGGCCGCAAGTTAAGAGAAAGTGATGAGCATTGAACTGAGGTCCAAAAGCTGTGAATAAATTTGAATTAGTATAAATAAAAATACCCCGGTAAATATCTCGGCTCATGCTGAATTACCGGGGTTGCCTAAAACCCTATGCAAGAATTGTATAGTTTTATTGAATCGCTGATTCTGTAAACGGCTCTTTGTTTTCTTCTTTGTATACAGGTTTCATAACGATCACCGGGGATTCGGGAACCTCTTCCTGGAGTATGTCAGAAAGTTTCCTATGAAATCCCTTAAAAAAGGTTTGGCTTCTTTCCAGTCTTTCTTCTAATTTTATTTTAGTCTCATTAATTTCTGCAAGCTGTGCCTGCAGTTCCGTAATGAGAATATTTTTCTTATCTAATTCAAATGAGAATTTTGAATTCTTTTCCTGCATCTTTTTTATTGTTGCTTCTAATTGTCCCGCATTAACTGTTGCGGTTTCTACAACTTCTTTTAATAAAATTACTTCCTGCTCTTTATCATGCACTGTCGCCTCGAGCTCTTTAATTGATCGTTCTTTCATTTCGAGTTTTTCATTTGCATCGATAAATTTTATTCCAAGCTCCCTGAATTGTTGTTCCTCCAAATGATGATTTTTGATCCTTTGTTCCAATTGTTGCTGAAGAAAAACGATCTGTTGCTTTTTTTCTTCCAGAACATCCTTCAAATATTCCTGGTCATTGATACGCCTTTTTAACTCAGCTTTTTCTTCGTCCCATTTTTGGATCATTGAGGTGACCCCTGTCCCATTTTCACAATAAGCACCTAATTGCTCCCGTAAGCTAATATTATCTTTTTCAAGATTTTCAAAGGAAGTTGTCAATTGATGTAATTCTGCGAGCATTTCCTTTTTTTCAAGTTCATATTCATGTTGTACCAGGTTGATCTGCTCATGAGATATTTGTTGCAGATCTCTATGTATAGTTTCCATAGTTTTATTTTTTTTTGTTGCAAAATTTTGATAACTCTTTATCTGTAATTGTTGATATTTTTCAGTAAGAACTTTAAAATCTTTTTGAATAGCGATATAGCGGGCATTACTATGTGAAAGGTAATTCTTGATCCTTCTTGTCTCTTCTTTGTCTCCATGCAAAAACAAATCGAGGGGTATCAAAGAAACATCAGCTGCACTCGATCCTTCGCTTTCAAAAATGATAGGTACGCCCAAACTCTTTTGCTTTTTTCTTTTATCTCTATAATGCATAACGGTAGTGAACAACATCCCGATCAGTAGTGCCGGAATGCTTATCCAAAGAAAGACCTGCAGGAAATTGAAAAAAACAAATAATGATGCATCTAATAATAGTAGCATATTAAAATTTTAGAAAGAGATTAATAAAATTGGCGATTGGTCTAGCTGCTTAAGTGGGAGAGACAGATGGTATGAATCGAAATCTTCAATTATACGCTCAGATCATTTTCAAACTATATACTCTCAGATCATTCTCTTAGCTTCAAGAATAATACCAAAACATTAAATAAAGTCTTATGTGTAAACTTTTTGGAATTGTTTTTCTTCACAATCTGAAAATGGCTTTGGTATTTTTTTCAAATGTAGAAACATCAAGAGGCCTCCTCCTAAAAAATATTACAAGCCTCTTCTTTTGATCTCTTTGCTTGTCAAGGCCCATTCACGGCCGGTTTGACCACCGATAGATGTATTTTCCTGTGCACGACGCATAAGGTAAGGCACTACATCCTTTATTGGGCCAAATGGGAGGTACTTACTGACATTGCATCCAGCCTTAGCGAGATTGAAAGTTATATTATCGCTCATCCCATATAGCTGGCTCCAATGTACATGAGGATGCTTTAGGGGTAATCCTTTTTGTTGCAGCAATTCAACTGCCAGCATATTACTGCGTTCATTATGTGATGCAACTACCAATGAGATCTTATCAAGATGATCTATGCAAAATCTTACGCCTGCATCAAAATCTTTATCGCTGCTTTCTTTACTTGGCTGTATCGGTGAAGAATAATTCATTTCATCTGCCCTTTTTCTTTCTTTTTCCATGTAAGCACCCCGAACCAGTTTAGCGCCAAGAATAAATTTTCTTTCAACAGCTGCTTCATATGAATCTTTTAGAAATTGCAAGCGATCATGGCGATAATGTTGCGTGGTATTATAAACTATGCATTTTTCTTTGTTGTACGTATCCATCATTATGATCGTCAGGGCATCAACAGGGTCTTGTATCCATGTTTCTTCTGCATCAACAAATACACCAACATGTCCCTTTGCTGCCGTTTCGCAAATGCGATGCATTCTTGTTCTTACACGATGCCACTCTTCTCTTTCATCTGCGGAAAGGTCTTCCACCGCTTTCAGATGCTTTTTCATCAGGCTCCCTTCGTTCTTATGCATCATTGCATCTAATTTTTCCAGCAAACCAAAACGAGCAAAACCAGTCACCTTTATACTCATGAAAGGAATGTTCGGCTGTGTGGATGCATAATTAATAACACGGATAAATTCATCGCAGGCATGATCGAAATTATCTTCTCCTTCTTTGCCTTCAACACCATAGTCAAGGATCACCTGCACACCATATTTTTCTAATTTATCAGCAACTACCACATTCTGCTCCAATGTTTCTCCACCAACAAACTGCTTGAAAATTGTGCTGCGAATAATTGATTTTACAAAAGGGAGATTCCATTTTACTGCCGGGGGTGTCATCCTGGTCCCTACTTTCACCAACCATGGTTTTCCCATTACTGAAAAAAGAAAATTAGCTTTTTTTAATTCTTTATCGGATTTGTAAGCAAATGCAATCTCGGTGTTGTCAAAGGAAATTTCGGGCTGTGCCTGCATAGAGATCTTTTATTAATCTTTGAGAATGGACAAATGTAAAGGATTCGGGATTCTTAACAAATGATAGTATGAATTAAAACAGATGACTAAAATGTGATTTTATAACTTCGTGCAAATTTTTTTCATGGAAACAAAAAAAGCTGCCGATAGCCTGGTAATTATGACAGAATTAGTATTGCCAAATGACACGAATACTTTTGGGAATCTGATGGGTGGCCGGCTAATGTATTGGATGGATATTGCTGCGGCTCTTGCAGCAATGAAGCATTGCGGAGCTCCGGTAGTAACAGCCTCAGTTGATAATATCTCGTTTGAAGCCCCGATCAAAATTGGAAATGTTGTCCATATTGAAGCAAAGGTTTCAAGAGCATTTAATACTTCCATGGAAGTACACCTGGCAGTGTGGGGAGAAGATGCAATTCATCAATACAAATACAAAAGCAATGAAGCGTATTATACGTTTGTTGCTCTTGACCCAAATGGTAAGCCAAGACATGTACCTGAAATGATCCCTGAAACCGACGGAGAAAAGAAATTATTCGATGGTGCATTAAGAAGGAGACAACTGAGATTAATATTGGGTGGGAAGATGAAAGCGGATGAGGCAACAGAACTTAAAGCACTTTTCAACCAGGAATAAAAACCTATTTTCTATTTATTTAAATCAGGATATATGAAACATCGTTTTGTTTTTCTTTTGTTTACTCTTTTTTCCATTTCATCTTTTTCCCAGGAAAAAATGACACCTGAACTGCTTTGGAAACTGGGGAGAGTATCAGCTTTAGGAGTTTCTAAAGACAAAAAATATATAGTTTATTCTGTAAGTACTCCTGATGTGGATGCAAACAAGAGTAAAAGAAGATCATATATTATTCCTGTAAATGGTGGTGACGCAACAGAGATAAATAACCCTGATAGTTTGCTTGTTAATGAAAAAATCTCTCCGGACGGAAAATACAGGATCAGCAATAAAGAGGTCCTTATAAAAAAAATACAAAGTGCAGATGCATATCCGGATCTTAAAAAATCAAACGTATATGTTTTTGATAACCTGAATAACCGCCATTGGGATACATGGGAAGATGGCAAGTTTGACCATGTTTTCATTTCCAAAATGGAAAATGGAAGATCGATCGATGAAAAAGACCTTATGCCTGATGAACCTTATGACTGTCCACAAAAACCGTTCGGTGGTGATGAAGATTTTATATGGGGACCTGGTGGAAAAAATGTTGTTTATGTTTCCAAAAAGAAATTTGGAAAAGATTATGCAATTAGCACAAATACTGATCTCTACTCTTATAATCTTGAAACCGGGAAAACAGAAGATCTGACAGCAGACAATAAAGGTTATGATGTGAATCCATCATATAATAAAAATGGAACATTGGCATGGATGAGCATGAAACGAGATGGATATGAAGCCGACAAACAAGATATCATTGCTTCAACAGGCCTGGGAAAAGTAAATCTTACAGGGCACAGGGATGATATTCATGTAGAAGGATTCCGCTGGTCAGAAGATGGAAAAAATATTTTCTTTTGGGCACCTATAAATGGAACGCTTCAATTGTTTGAAGTAGATTATACCGGTGCTACTATGAAGCTGCCTGGTATCAAACAGATCACAAAAGGTGATTTTGATATCACTGGTATTGTTGGTCAATCAGGCAATACCCTAATAGTTTCCAGAACTGATATGAATCATGCAGCAGAGCTATACTCAGTTGATGTTTCAAATGGCACTATGAAACAACTGACACATGTAAATGATTCGACTTACAACACCATCGGAATGTGCCGTTCAGAAAGAAGGTGGATACCAACAACTGATGGAAAGAAAATGCTGGTGTGGGTTATCTATCCGCCAAACTTTGATCCTGCAAAAAAATATCCAACATTACTGTATTGCCAGGGCGGACCCCAATCGCCACTTACACAGTTCTATTCTTTCCGTTGGAATTTTCAATTAATGGCTTCGCAGGGATATATAGTTGTTGCACCTAACAGGAGAGGTATGCCGGGACATGGTACTAAATGGAATGAAGAAATAAGTAAGGATCATGGCGGACAGGTAATGAAAGATTATCTGTCAGCAATAGATGCAGTGAGCAAAGAAAATTTTGTTGATAAAGAACGTTTGGGTTGTGTAGGTGCCAGCTATGGTGGTTATTCTGTATTTATGCTGGCTGGCATTCATAAAAACCGTTTCAAAACATTTATATCTCATGATGGGATCTTTGATACGAAAAGTATGTATGGTACCACGGAAGAAATGTGGTTTGTGAATTGGGATTATGGTGGACCTTATTGGGATAAAAAAAATACTGCTGCACAAAAAGCATACAACCAGTTTAACCCGAGTAATTATGTCGATAAATGGAACACACCGATCATGATCGTGCAGGGAGGAAAAGATTATCGTGTGCCAATAGAACAGGGCTTGCAGGCATTCCAGGTGGCTCAATTGAGAAATATAAAAAGCAAACTACTTTATCTGCCGGACGAAAATCATTGGGTATTGTCCGCACAGAATGCGTTGGTTTGGCAAAGGGAGTTTTATAAATGGCTGGATGAGACATTGAAGAATCCAAAATCAGAACCAACAGATAATAAGAAAGCTTTTTAGTTACTAGCCGGCGCTGGCATTTATCCAATGATGCGCCCCTTTCATCATGTATTCTTTGCTTTGTTCAATTGCATCCATTATTTGTTTCATGATCTCCTCAGCCGGCGCATCATAATCGATTTGCAGCGGTTCCTTAAAATTTACAGTCAATAACGAACCTTTCTTTTTAAACTTCAATCCTTTTTTATTGAATGCCCGCCAGAAGCCATTTATAACAACCGGTATGACGACCGGCCTGCTTTTTTTAATGATCAAAGCTGTTCCTTTTCTTCCGGGAGCAAAGGGCTTAGTGGTCCCTTGGGGAAACGTAATGACCCAGTTGTCATCCAATGCCCTTTCAATTTTTCTTGTGTCAGAAGGATCAAGACCTCTTCTTTTTATTTTACTATCGGGGCTCCAGGTTCGTTTTACTGTGATGGCGCCGCCCAATGTAAAAAAGCGGCTGACAAAGCTTCCCCTCATTGTTTCTTCAGCTGCCACATAATATACCCTGGTAAATGGATTTAATAAATAGTAAGGAACCCCAAGACGATTTTTTTTACCCCACTTCACCGCACAAAAAATATGAAGAAACGTAATGACGTCAGCAAAGTAAGTTTGATGATTACTTACAAAAAGAACATTATGCTTTGGCAGTTTACTAATATGTTCTGTCCCTGAAATTTTTAGTTTATTCAGGATCATAAGCCCCGGGTAAGAAACGATCCCTACAATAGCATACACCACGGAGCGAAGGGGTTTGATATGTTTTAATCTTTGAAAAAATCCAGGCATTGCATCTAAGAATCTTCACTCAAATTAAGGATTTGTAAACAAACCATGCTGTCGGTTTTAACCCCACTAATCAGTTTTCAAACTACCTGGAATAAAAAAATATTTCTAAGAATGCTTAAAATCTTCGCAAACATTCCTACTTTTAAGAGCCATACCACTTTGACCGCAGAAAATTCCTACAAACAATCCCCTCCCGAAAATGTAATCCTTAGCCCTAAAAATGGCGTAATGCCAAATGAAATCTTTAATGACAGCTGTACGTTTCTTTTTAAAATCCATTCTCCAGGAATTACCACCCCGCATCAAATGACTTTGAAGTGAGAGATTTCGCCTGTTAAAAATTGATCAGTGTTATTCAACAAATCAAATTATGGCCTAAAGATTGTATTTAAAACTTTAATGTTTTTATTATGAAAGCTGAAATTAATGACCAAATGAGTACAAAATTCAAGATCCTTTTAGTTGCATCGATTGGAATATTAGCCGCAGTTATTGCACTTGGCGAGATGGGAATTATATAATTATACGTTTTAAAATATTGAAATAAAAAAAGTCTCGCCGAAGCGAGACTTAATAACTCTTTATCTATTTAAAGTGGATTTTCTCACTCACCCTTAGGAGTTTCTTCCCCACCGCCTTTCTCTTCTTCTTTCAGCTTAGCTTTAATTTCAGCTAAAGCGCCAAGATCACCGAGAGTTGCTTTTTCTACTTTCGCCTGTACATTCTTCACAGCTTTGCGGGTCTTATCAGCTTCCACTTTTGCTTCCTTGCGGGCAGCTTCTTTCTCTTCCACTTTAGCTTGTTCCCATGTACGTGTGTGAGATAAAACGATACGCTTTTCATTGCGATCAAACTCGATCACCATGAACTGTATGGTCTCATCTGCACTTACAGTTTTACCATCTTCTTTTGCAAGATGACGGGCTGGGGCAAAACCTTCCAATCCATAAGGCAATTGAACAACGGCACCTTTATCATCACGACGGATAACGGTTCCTTCATGAACACTGCCAATAGCAAATGTTTCCTGAAGGCTATTCCAGGGATCTTCTTCCAATTGTTTATGACCTAACTGAAGCTTGCGGTTATCTTTATCAATGCTTAAAATCACGATATCGATATGCTCGCCAACTTTTGTGTATTCACTTGGATGATTGAAACGCTTTAACCAGCTCAGGTCACTGATATGGATCATACCACCGATACCCGGAGCCAATTCAACAAACACACCATAAGGAGTAATGTTTTTCACTAAACCTTTATGCCGGCTCTCAACTGGGAATTTCGTTTCAATTTCATTCCATGGATCAGGAGAAAGTTGCTTGATAGAAAGACTCATCTTACGATTTGACTTATCAAGTGTTACGATCTTAGCTTCATGCTCATCACCCAATTTGAAGAATTCTTTTGCATTGATCGGAGTATTAGCCCATGTGATCTCACTTACGTGAACAAGACCTTCTACACCCGGTTGAATTTCTAAGAAAGCACCGTAATCTTCAATATTAACTACACGACCCTTTACAATATTTCCTTCAGCAATTGCTTCAGGCAATACATCCCAAGGATGCGGGGTCAGTTGCTTTAAACCAAGGCTGATACGTTTTTTCTCATCATCAAAATCAAGAACCACCACGTTGATCTTCTGATCAAGTTTTAATACTTCTGAAGGATGAGAGATACGTCCCCAAGAAATATCGGTGATGTATAACAAACCGTCAAGACCACCAAGGTCCATAAATGCACCGAAGTCAGTGATGTTCTTCACTGTTCCTTCAAGTACCTGGCCTTTCTCCAATTTGCTCATGATCTCGGCACGTTGTGCTTCGATATCGCTTTCAATAAGTGCTTTGTGAGATACAACGGCATTCTTAATGGCTTCATTAATTTTCACTACTTTGAATTCCATTGTTTTTCCAACAAACTGGTCGTAATCTGTTACAGGCTTCACATCAATTTGTGAACCCGGTAAGAATGTTTCCATTCCAAACACATCAACGATCAATCCACCTTTTGTTTTGTTTGTAACAAGACCAGTGATAACCTCACCAGTTTTGTGTACTTCAACAATGCGTTCCCATGCACGGGTAATGCGGGCCTGGCGACGGCTAAGATTCAGATGACCTTCTCGGTCTTCTTTTTCGATTACCATCACTTCCACTTCATCACCAACTTTCAATCCTTGTAAGTCACGGAACTCATTTAATGAAACAAGACCATCACTTTTAAAACCAATGTTCAATACCACATCAGTGTTTGTAACACCCACCACAAGACCCTTGATCATTTCACCATCTGTGATCTGTACGAACGTATCATCGTACACTTTTTCATACTTCTCTTTTTCTTCTTTAGTGTAAGAAGTAACGTTACGTTTGTCAACACTCCAATCGAAATCATCATGAGCGGAAGGAGGCGCCGCTTCTACAGGTGCAGTTGTTGTCGCTGTAGTTGCCTCGGTGCTTTCACCCCCGGCAGACTCCTGTGCATCAGCGTTTAGTTGTTTAAAATACAATTTGAAAAACATGATAAAATATCCCGGAGGGGTTTAAAATTCCGGGGCGGCAAAGATAGGGCAAATAGTTCTGAGTCGGAGCCTCCGAGTTAAGAGTTTTTTGGATATAAACCCGGCTTTAAAGCCCTGATTTTACAACCGTTGCGTCGCACTCTTGTGCAATTTGTTGGCTATTCAGCTTTATTTTCACCAATACTTTTTGCCGCAATAAATCCACTCGTCCATGCATGTTGAAAATTAAATCCGCCGGTTATTCCATCAACGTCCAATACCTCCCCTGCAAAGAAAAGATTAGCAACTTTTTTACTCATCATTGTATTTGCATCCACTTCATTTAGTTTTATTCCACCTGATGTAACAAACTCTTCTTTGAAAGTTGTTTTACCTTTTACTTCATATTCGTAGCTGCAAAGATTTTTTATAAACTTGTTTTGTTCAGCCGAAGGAAGATCCGCCCAGCGCCATTCATTTTTTATTCCTGATTGTTCAGCAAAAAATTCCCACAATCTTGATGGCAATCCAAAAGAATTTTTATTGATAATCTTTTGCGAAGCATTGGTATTTCTTAATCCCTGAAATTTTTCTCTTAGACTTTGCTCATTAAAATCTGGCAACCAGTTCACATTAATTCCAAATTTCCAATTTCTTTCCTTTAACTCCCTGGCTCCCCAAGCACTCAATCTTAACACAACCGGACCACTCAACCCCCAATGGGTAATTAGTATTGGTCCTTCCTCTTCAAGTTTTGAGTTTTGAATTTTGACTTTTGCCCTTTCAACACTCACTCCCATCAATTTAGTAATTGGATGTTTAGGCAAGTTAAAAGTGAACAATGAAGGAACAGGTTCTTCAATTGAATGACCTAATTCTTTCAGCCAATCAAACATTGATGATTTTGGATAACCGCCGGAAGCAATGCATACATAGTCAGAAGACAGATCCCGATAGCTATCGGGACGCGAGTCAGACAGTTTTATTGACCATTCACCATTTACCATTGACAAGCTTTTTACTTCCTTGTTCATTAATATCTCAACTCCAAACTTATTTGCTTCTTTAAGCAAACAATCAATAATAGTCTGAGATGAATCAGTAACGGGGAACATTCTTCCATCGTCTTCAGTTTTCAACTTCACTCCTCTTTCTTCAAACCAGCTGATGGTATCTGTAGTAAAAAATTGATGAAATGCTTTTTTTACAAAATGCTGCCCTCTTGGATATCGCTTACTCATTTCTGGTATATCAAAACAAGCATGTGTAACATTACAGCGACCGCCACCGCTAACTTTTACTTTTGAAAGCAGCTTGTTACTTTTTTCGATGATGGTAACTTTTAACAACCGATCCATGCGTGCAGCGTTTACTGCACAGAAGAATCCTGCTGCACCCCCACCGATAACTATTAATTGCTTTGACACCTTACAAAAATGAAGAATTATTAATTATTAATTACTAATTATTAATTATCATTACAGAGACATGCTTTATTCTGTATTAAAAGTAATAGTAAGGCTGGCCGCCAGGATCTTTTGCAGAAAGATCATTATTAATAAACCCGAATTGCTGAAAGAAAAAGGCCCCATGATCCTTGCATGCAGTCATCCTAATTCTTTTCTTGACGCCGTGCTGATGGATATACTTTTTGAAAAACCGCTCTGGTCTTTGACAAGAGGTGATGCATTTTTAAATAAAAGGATAACCAACCTTTTCTACAAACTTAAAATGCTGCCAGTTTACAGACCCAGTGAAGGTGTTGAAAATCTTTCGGAGAATTATAAAACCTTCGACTCTTGTATTGACCTTTTCAAACAAGATGAGATCGTCCTCATTTTTAGTGAAGGTCTTTGTGTAAATGAATGGCATCTTCGCCCGTTAAAAAAAGGAACAGCAAGGCTTGCGTATAAATGCCAGCAGGAAAATATCCCGTTAAAGATCTTACCTGTTGGGATCAACTACAGTTCATTTAAGCGATTTGGAAAAAATCTATTTGTCAACTTTGGAAATATTTTTACCGCAAATGATTTTGATAAGAATCTGAGTGATGGTGCATGGAACCAGGTTTTTAATAATAAACTACAACAGGAACTTAGTCCGCTGGTTTTTGAAATTGAAAAAAAAGATAAAAAGAAACAAAAAGAGTTGCTGGAAATAAAGCCTTCTTTGCTTACAAAGATCTTACTGGCAATACCTGCCGTTATAGGCTGGCTTGTTCATGCACCGCTTTATTTGCCGATAAAATATTGGGTAAATAAAAAATATAACGACACAGGACATTTGGATGCTATGCAAATTGTTTTGCCACTTTTTATTTATCCATTTTATCTTTTACTCGTTACTTTTTTACTTTTTTTTACTTTAAATTCTTATTGGGTATTTGTTTTTATAATCATTCTACCTTTTACAGCCTGGAGTTATGTTCAGGTGAAAGGGCAATTGGATCATTAATGAATTTTCGAAAACCTTCATAAATTCATATATGGCTAAAACAGTAAAACCAACAGATACTGAACAGGTGACAGCACATATAAAAAAGCTTGATCCTTCTTTTGGAAAAATAATTGAAGCTATTAGACAGATCATTTTAAAAACCGACAAGGAGATCGGCGAACATATCAAATGGAATAACCCAAGCTTTTATTACACAGGAGAAATGAAGCCATTTGACCCGAAAGAATATAAAAGAGATATCATCGTTATGAACCTTTTCAAAGAAAGAATAATGTTAGTTTTTCCAAGCGGTGCAAAAGTCAACGATAAATCGGGACTGCTTGAAGGTGATTATAAAGATGGAAGACGCATCGTTATATTTAAAGACATGAAAGATGTAAAGTCGAAAGAAAAATTACTGCAGACAGTTATAAAAAAATGGCTGACGTTGGTGGAAAAATGATCAAAAATGGAGCGAACATATATACAAGACCAGAAATTTGAAAAAGAAGATCTTACTACCAATGAATTTGCAATTGCAGACTACGAAAATTGCATTTTCAACAATTGTGATCTTTCCAATACTGATCTATCCCAAAGAGTTTTTTTAGAATGTGAATTTAATTCCTGCAACCTTAGCACCGCGAATCTTATAAAGACTGGTTTAAAGAATGTGAAGTTTAAAGATTGTAAGCTATTAGGTCTACATTTTGAAAATTGTGATCCATTTCTTTTTGAAGTTGATTTTGACACCTGTTTTCTAAAGCTTTCTTCCTTTTATAAATTGAAACTTAAAAAAACAAGATTTAAAAACTCAGATCTTTCAGAAGTTGATTTTACCGAAGCAGATCTGACAAACTCTTTATTCGACAATTGCGATCTTGATGGAGCAAGATTTGAAAGAACGATCTTAGAAAAAGCAGATCTCCGCTCTTCCCGAAATTACTCGATCGATCCAGAAATAAATAAGATCAAAAAAGCAAAGTTCTCAATTCACGGCATTACCGGGCTTTTGAATAAATATGATATTGAAATTGAATAAGCATGACTCTACTGCCAATCAAAGAAACCATGAAAGAAAACGAAGTCTTTGCAAAGAACCCTTTATGCAATGAAAGTCTTTCCATGTGCATTGACTTTTATAAAAGAGTTGGATTTAACCCGCCATGGATCTGCTACTATGTAGAAGAAAATGGCGAACTGATCGGTAATGCAGCATTCAAAGGAAAACCGATATATAATACTGTTGAAATATCTTATGGCACAATGGAAAAACATCGACAACAAGGTGTGGGTACAAGAATCTGCAAACAATTAGTTGAATTATCTTTGGCCACCGATCCTTCAGTAAGAATTACAGCAAGAACCCTCCCCGAAAAAAGTTACTCAACGAAAATACTGGAAAAAAATAATTTTGTTTTGTTAGGCTTCGTAACTGATCCTGAAGATGGTGAAGTGTGGGAATGGGAATACAAAAAGAAAATTTAAGCCACTACTTCATAGCCACTGAACAAATTCACATTCGCTTTTTCTGCTGCTTCTATGGGAGCATAATTGGAAAGAATATCTGCCACATTTTTTCTTATACAAACATCATGTTCAAAATGCACAGAAGGTTTACCATCTTTGGTTTTTACTGTCCATCCATCCTCTTCAGTGTAAACTTCTTTTTTCCCGAGATTGATCATTGGTTCGATCGCCAACACCATTCCATCTTTTAGTTTGGCACCGCTTCCCCTTTTACCATAGTTTGGCACTTGTGGATCCTCATGCATGCTTTTTCCAAGACCATGGCCAACTAACTCTCTTACTACTCCATATCCATATTTCTTCTCCGTATGTTCCTGTATTGCGAATGAAATATCGCCGATCCTGTTTCCGGCAATTGCCTTCTCAATTCCTTTATACAATGACTCTTTGGTAGTTTTTATCAATTGCATTACTTCCTTTCCCGGATCACCAATGGCAAATGTATATGCATGATCCCCATGCCATCCATTTAGTATAACTCCAATATCAACCGATATGATATCCCCCTCTTTCAATTCGTCTTTATTAGGGAAACCATGAACCACTACATCATTCACAGAGATGCAGGAGTTATAAGGATACCCATTATAATTAAGGAATGAGGGAATTGCATGATGATCACGAATGTATTCACCTATCATTTTATCCAAAGACATCGTGGTGACACCTGGTTTTAACAAAGCAGCAACTTCAGTAAGCGTTCTGCTTACCAGTAAAGCACTTTTCCGCATCAACTCTACTTCATCATGTGTCTTATAGATGATCATTGGGCAAATATCCTAATTTAAAAAGAAAACCTGGCAATCTATACCGCCAGGTTTTTATAATAAGATTTTAAATTCTGTTTAAATAGATGCTTGTGAAAGTGTTTGTCTTCCCTGGATCCTTCCACTCTTCATCAAGCCATCATATTGACGCATGAGCAACTGAGTTTCTATTTGCTGCAGCGTATCGAGTATTACACCCACCATGATCAAAAGTGATGTACCGCCAAAGAAGTTTGCAAAACTTTGTGTATTTACCAAATGTGATAGTTGCACAAGTCCCGGTAAAATACCAACAAATGCTAGCAGCACCGCACCTGGCAACGTTACTTTATCCATTACTGCTCCAATATAATCCGCAGTTGGTTGTCCTGGTTTAACACCGGGAATAAACCCATTATTCTGCTTCAGGTTATCCGCGATTTGTTTCGGATTAAATATTAAAGCTGTGTACAAAAATGTAAATCCAATCACAACCGTTGAATATACGATCATGTACCAAATATTCGTATGATTAGAAAATACTTTACCTATTCCTTTTGCGGTGTCAGAGTTAGAATAAGAAAACAAAGTTGGTAAAAACATGATCGCCTGTGCAAAAATGATCGGCATTACACCAGCGCTGTTTACTTTTATAGGTAAGAATTGTCTGGCACCTGTAAACTGCCTGTTACCCCCAGCAATTTGCTTTGCATAATTCAATGCAATTTTTCGTGTACCCTGTATCAATAATATACAACCAAGTATAATTGCTATTAGAATGAATACTTCAATGATAAAGATCAGGATACCTCCACCAGCGCCTCCACCTGTTGCTCTATTATTAAACTCCTGCACAAAAGCCTGCGGTAAACGTGCAAGGATTCCCACCATGATGATCAAAGAAGTACCGTTGCCTAATCCTTTATCGGTGATCTTCTCACCCAACCACATTACAAATAAAGTACCTGCGGTAAGAACGATAACAGTTGTGTACCAGAAATAAGGTTCAAATCCCGGGATCTTGCCACCGCTTCTTGTCATTTCATTCAGGTAAGTAACATAAGCAGATGCCTGGACGATGGTAACTGCTACTGTAAGGTAACGGGTCCATTGATTGATCTTCTTTCTGCCGCTATCACCTTCTTTTTGCAGTTTCTGCATCTGAGGTACCAGCACCGTCATCAACTGCATAAAGATAGAAGCAGAGATATATGGCATGATACCCAATGCAAAAATGGATGCTTGTGAAAAAGCACCACCAGCAAACGTATCGATCAAACCAAGAATTCCTTTTTTGGAATTAGCCATTTGATTTTGGATACCATCTGGATCGATACCAGGCAAAACGATATGTGCGCCGATACGATAAATAAATATTAATGCCAGGGTAAAAAGGATCTTGCTACGCAATTCCTCAATACTCCAGATATTCTTCAGTGTTTTTATTAATTTTTTCACGGATGCAGAGCGATTTAAATATCGTAAAACAAAAAAAACGCATTTAATATGCGTCGTTGCAAGTTACGTAAAATCAACCAAGAATTTCTATTGAGCCGCCTGCCGCTTCGATCGCAGCTTTTGCTTTTTCACTTACGGCACTCACTTTAAAAGTAAACTTACCTTTTACTTCTCCATTGCCCAGGATCTTCACTTTATCATTCTGACCAATCAATTTATTGCTGTAAAGATTCTCAAAAGAAAATTCTTTAAAGCCATATTTTTCTGACAATTGATCAAGTTGTCCAAGATTCAATACTTTATATTCAATACGATGAATATTGGTAAAGCCACGTTTTGGAACACGACGCTGAATAGGCATCTGTCCACCTTCATGCGCCATTTTTCTTTTGTAACCTGCACGGCTTTGTCCACCTTTATTACCTTTTGTAGATGTGCCTCCATGACCAGAAGCTTCACCGCGACCAATTCTTTTTTCTTTTTGTGTTGCCCCTTTTGCAGGCCTTAATTCGTGTAGTTTCATTTTTTATTTGCTTTTATTTTTTACTTAACGCCCCGAAAGCATTCGGGGCTCGCTTAATTTTAAATTGAAAATTGTCAGTTGACAATTTTATGCTTCTTCTACTTTCACCAGGTGATTCATTTTACGAACCATACCGAGTATTTGCGGAGTAGCTTCTACTTCTCTAGTTGCATTCATCTTATTCAAACCAAGTGCTTGCAGTGTTTTTTTCTGACGCTCTGGTCTGTCGATGGGGCTTTTTACTAAAGTGATTTTTATCTTTTTCATTTTATAAGATTTCTGATTCCTAATTTCCAGATATCAATCCTGAAACAAGAAATCTTGAAACAAATTTTAACCGTTGAAAACTTTCTTCAATCCTACTGTTCTTGTTTTAGCAACTGAGATCGGCTCACGTAACATTGCTAATGCTTTAAAAGTTGCTTTAACCACATTATGCGGATTTGCTGAACCAAGTGATTTTGCTAACACGTCAGTTATACCAGCAGCTTCAAGCACTGCACGCATACTACCACCGGCAATTACACCTGTACCGTGAGCAGCTGGCTTGATCAGAACTTTTGCAGCGCCTTCTTTTGCCCACTGATCATGAGGAATAGTACCATGCATGATCGGAACTTTGATAAGGTTCTTTTTTGCATCTTCAATTCCTTTAGTAATTGCTTCCTGAACTTCTTTTGCTTTTCCCAGGCCATGACCAACAACTCCATTCTCATTTCCAACAACAACTAATGCAGAAAAACTAAATGAACGGCCACCCTTTGTTGTTTTTACAACACGGTTGATGGCTACCACTTTGTCTTTTAGTTCAAGGTCGCCGGCTTTTACTCTGGTTAAATTAACTTTTGCCATTTATTATTATTTGCAATTTTTGAATTAGAATTTCAAACCACCTTCTCTTGCTCCATCAGCTACTGCTTTCACACGACCGTGATATAAATAACCACCACGATCAAAAACCACTTCTGTCAAACCAAGCTCTGTTGCTTTTGCTGCAATTGCAGAACCAACCAGCTTGCTTTTTTCAGATTTGTTTACTTTTTGCGCAGCAATGCTTTTTTCTTTTGATGAAGCAGCAGCAAGTGTTTGTCCACTAACATCATCAATTAACTGAGCATATATCTCTGTATTGCTTCTGAAAACAGAAAGACGTGGTTTTGCTGAAGTACCGTTAATTTTTTTACGGATACCGAAACGTATGTTCTGTCTTCTCGCTGTTTTTGCTTTCGAATTCATATTCTTTATTTTTTAGCCTTGATTCTCCCAAGGCATTTCTGATTATTTATTATTTACCAGCGGCTTTACCTGCTTTCTTACGAACAAATTCACCAACATAACGAACACCTTTTCCTTTGTATGGTTCAGGCTTGCGCAGACCACGGATCTTCGCTGCTACCTGGCCAAGCAATTGATGATCGATACCTTCTAAACTGATCATTGGATTCTGACCTTTTTCCTGTGATGTTACGACTTTTAGTTCTTTTGGAACTTCGAAAATGATATTGTGCGAATAACCCAAAGAAAGATCAAGGATATTCCCCTGGCTACTTGCTTTGAAACCAACACCGATCAGTTCAAGATTCTTTTTATATCCCTCAGTCACTCCTTTTATCATATTAGAAGTTAATGAACGATACAAGCCATGCAATGCACGATGACGGATCTGGTCAGTAGGACGAGCAAAGCTTACCTCCTCATCTTTTACTTCAACAGTGATATCACGATCAACAGCTTGCTTCAATTCCCCTTTCGGACCTTTTACAGTGATCACACCATCACTACCTACTGTAACTGTAACTCCTTTTGGAACCGCTACTGGTTTTTTACCTATACGAGACATAATCTTTTATTTTTTGTTTTTGTTGTCGACCGGTCAGCTTAGTATAGACTCAGCTTAATGTATCTACAACTTTGAGATTAATATATATAACAAAGAACCTCACCGCCAACTTTCTGGAGTTTTGCTTCTTTATCCGTCATCACTCCTTTTGAAGTGGAAAGGATAGCAATACCTAACCCGCTTTTCACACGACGAAACTCTTCAGGCTTTGCATACGTACGCAAACCCGGGCGGCTTACTCTTTCCAAACTTTGGATAGCAGGTTGTTTTGATGCTACATCATACTTCAATGCGATCTTTATCACACCTTGCTTGCTGTCATCCTCAAACTTGTATTTGAGAATGTACCCCTGGTTGTAAAGAATTTCAGTAATCCTCTTTTTTAAATTAGATGCCGGAATTTCTACAATGCGATGTCCTGCCATTTGCGCATTACGGACTCTTGTTAGAAAATCTGCTATAGGATCTGTTACCATAATTATTTAATTGATCAGTTCTAAATTTTTTTTGATTCTGGATTCCGGATGTTAGATACTAGTGAACCAGTATCAAGCATCCAGTACCTAGTTTACCAGCTTGCTTTTCTAAGCCCTGGAATTTTGCCATCCAATGCCATGTCACGCAAAGCGATCCTTGAGATACCAAAGTATCTTACGAATCCTTTAGGACGGCCGCTTATTGCGCAGCGATTCTTCAACCTTACTTTTGAAGAATTCTTTGGAAGGTCATCCAAAGCTTTCCAGTCGCCGGCTTTTTTCAGCTCTTTGCGTTTTTCAGCATACTGAGCCACCATTCTTTCTCTTTTTTTCTGCCTGGCTTTTACCGATGTTTTTGCCATGTTCTATTTTTAATTTTTTACTTTTTAATATCTCTAAAAGGCATTCCGAGTTCCTTCAGTAATTCATAAGCTTCCTCGTCTGATTCAGCTGTTGTTACAAACGTTATATCAAGACCCGTGATGCGATTTACTTTGTCAATATCAACCTCAGGAAAAATGATCTGCTCCGTTACACCCAACGTATAGTTACCACGACCATCAAAAGATTTTTCATTTACTCCTTTGAAGTCACGAACACGGGGAAGTGCCACTGCGATCAACCTGTCAAGGAACTCATACATTTTAGCACCACGAAGAGTAACTCTTGCGCCGATCGGCATCGCCTTTCTGAGTTTGAAATTCGAAATGTCTTTTTTAGACATTGTCGATACAGCTTTCTGGCCGCTGATCGTTGTCAATTCATCCAATGAAATATCGATAAGCTTTTTATCGTTTACAGCGCCATTTACACCGCGGTTCAAACAGATCTTTTCCAAACGCGGAGCCTGCATCATTGTTGAATAACTAAATTTCTTTACCAGGGCAGGAACTACCTCCTTTGTATATTTTGTTGCTAACCTGGGTTTATATGTTTGCGTACTCATAATTCAATTTTTTTAAAGTCATCAGATCTTTTCACCTGATTTTTTTGAAACACGAACAGTCTTTCCATTTTCTCTTTCTCTACTCACTTTCACACCAGTTTTTTCCTTAGAATCATACAGCATTACATTGCTGATATGGATCGGCGCTTCCATTTTCAAAATACCCCCTTTAGTATTCTGTGCTGAAGGTTTGCTGTGTTTTGTAACAATGTTTACACCTTCTACAACTACACGGCTTTGATCAACCAACACTTTTTTTACAATGCGTGGTTTGCTTGCGTCTTTATCATCACCGGCAATCACCACCACTTTATCACCTTTCCTGATGTTGAACTTCGGTTTGAATCTTGCTTTCATTTTATTTTACTTTCTCAGTTAAGAGATTTATTTTTTGTTATCAGCTTCTTCTTTTTATTCATCTTTCGTTGCGTCGCACTCTTGTACTTCCTGTTCTCTACTCCTCTTGTACCTTGAACCTTGTGTCTTGTCCATTTTACAGTACTTCCGGTGCCAAAGAAATAATTTTCATATATCCTTTATCACGAAGCTCTCTGGCTACTGGCCCAAAGATCCTTGTACCTCTTGGTTCATCAGATGTGTTCAACAACACAACTGCATTATCATCGAAACGGATATATGAACCATCCTTACGACGCAGCTTGTTTGTTGTTCTTACAATTACTGCTTTTGTTACTGTTCCTTTTTTAATACCACCTGCAGGCAATGCATCTTTTACCGTCACTACAATTGTATCACCTATACCTGCATAGCGCTGACCACTGTTTCCCAACACACGAATACATAATACCTCGCGGGCACCACTGTTATCGGCTACATTTAATCGGCTTTCTTGCTGAATCATTTTTTTAAGCTTTGAGCTATTAGCTTTGAGCTATTAGCATTTTACAAACTATTTTCATTTCTACGGCTCGCGGCTCGTAGCTTTCTCTTACTTCACTTTCTCAACGACTTCAACCAATCTCCAACGCTTTGTCTTACTAAGCGGACGGCTCTCCATGATTTTTACTGTATCGCCGATACTGCACTCACTTTTTTCATCATGTGCATGAAACTTGGTGGTCTTTTTTAAGAATTTTCCATACATAGGATGTTTTACCTTTCTCTCAACCGCAACCGTAATGGTCTTAGTCATTTTGTTGCTGGTAACAACACCTATTCTTGTTTTTCTCAAATTTCTTTCTACCATATATTTAAGCTTTGAGCTTTATAAACTTGATTGCTTTTTCTTTAATTCAGTTTTCAACCTTGCGATATCACGGCGAAGACCGCGGATGCTCACTGGATTCTCCAACGGAGAAATAGAATGAGCAAACTGTAATTTCTTCAAACGCAATTCATCTTCTTTAATGCGTGCCGTAAGGTCCGACTCATTAAGTCCGTGAACACTCTTTATAAAATCTAGTTTCTTTGACATTGTATGCCTTTTTTAATTCTATTATATATTAACCACATCTCTGCGGGCAATGAATTTTGTTTTGATAGGTAACTTACCTGCCGCAAGTGATAATGATGCTTTCGCTACTGCTTCAGACACACCATCCACTTCAAACATTATGCGACCTGGTTTTACCACAGCAGCCCAAAACTCAAGATTACCTTTACCCTTACCCATTCTCACTTCAAGTGGCTTGCGGGTAATTGGTTTGTCAGGGAATATGCGGATCCATACATTACCCTCACGTTTCATTTCACGGGTCAATGCCTGGCGGGCAGCTTCGATTTGGCGATCAGTGATCCAATGTTGCTCCAAAGCTTTTAATCCATATGAACCAAATGCAATGGTTGTTCCTCTTTTTGCATTGCCTTTCATACGGCCCTTCTGCATTTTCCTGTGTTTCGATCTTTTCGGTTGTAACATTTTATAAAATTTCTAGTTACTAGTTTCTTGTTTTAAATCTTAGTCTTAATCTCAAGCTTATCTTCTTCCTCCGCCACCACCGCCTGTTCTTCCACTACCGCCACTTCTACCTCCGCCACCAGGTCCACCACTTCTACCACCACCACCAGGTCCGCCACTTCTTCCTCCTTGACCACCGCCACCTCTTCTATCTCCACCACCGCCGCCGCCTCTTCTTTCACCGCCGCCGCCACCTCTTCTATCATCTCTGCGGTCACCACC